>JAESGP010000001.1_pt1:1045000-2837616 | contig 2837616 bp, 2809 predicted proteins | sample 9269741 | NCBI WGS metagenome assembly JAESGP01 (sample SAMN15720684, study PRJNA650882) | algae metagenome | isolation source: Desmonostoc vinosum HA7617-LM4 and co-occurring heterotrophs from cave wall | place: USA: Waikapalae cave, Hawaii | collected 2011-05-27 | reverse complement strand
CCGACGACGCCCTGTTCCACAGGTTCAGAGCCCACGTCATCGCCAGAACCCAGGTCAACGGCAACTACCACGAACCCAAAGCCCTCAAACCCACCGCAAAAGCACTCGCAAGACGGTTCGCAGCAGCGAGGTGATTTCAGCCCCCGACGGGTGGGGACTTCGATCACGCATCACGGTGATCTGGAAGACAACGGATATCGGCGCGCCGTAAGGCCGTGCGCACCTAGCGGGCGACGAGGATCAGCGGCTCGGTGCGTGTCGCCGGAGCGGTGGTCGTTGGTTCCAGCATGAGCGCCCGGCCCACGGCGATGGTCAGGCCAGCCACCACCACGGCGGACACGGCTGCCGCGAGCACCATGCGCACGCCCAGTCCCAATTCCTCCTGGTTGTCCATTCCCGCCCCCGGATCCGCCGCAGACGAGAGGGACCACACGCGGCCCGACGACGCAAGTCGCCGAACCGCGTGCGTCGATGTTTTCGTCAGCCGGTGAAGGGACGGATCAGGATCTCGACCCGGCGGTTCTGGGCCCGGCCTTCCGCTGTGGCGTTGGAAGCGACGGGCGCGCGCGACGACAGGCCTTCGACATAGAGCCGCTCGCGCAGAACGCCCTGTGCGATCAGGGCGTCGGCGACCGCGAGCGCGCGACGCTCGGACAGCGGCTGGTTGATGGCGTCTCCGCCGGAGGAGTCGGTGTGACCCTTGATGTCCACGATCGAGCGGTCGTACTCGCGCAGCACCGCCGCCACATCGGCGAGCACGGCGTTGAAGCGCGGCTCGATGTTGGACTGGTTCACCGCGAAGGTGACGTCGGACGGCATGCGCAGCACCAGGTTGTCGCCCTGACGCGCCACGCCGACGCCGGTGCCGGACAGCTCGGCTTCCAGGGCGCGCTGCTGCCTGTCCATGTAGCTGCCAACCGCCGCACCGCCCAGAGCGCCGATGCCGGCCCCGATCAGGGCGTTGCGACGACCCTGCTCGCCGTCCGAGGTGTTGGTCAGGTAACCCAGCACGGCGCCGCCCAGCGCGCCGGCCAGAGCGCCTGTCGCGGTGTTGTTCCGGCGCGGGGTCGAGGAATAGGGATCGGTCGTGGTGCAGGCGGTCATGCCCAGCATGGCGGCGACGCCGACGCCGCTGACGATCAGGTTCATGCGCATGGTGTTGTCTCCAGAGATGGCCTTCCGGCCCGACAACGTCGGCTTATGGCCAAGGTTCCGCAATGCCTGTCTTTGGCTGCGGCGAACCGCGCCGCCGCCGGACTGCCATTTTCCCGGACGAAGGCGTAAGGAGTTCGACTTTCCGGCGTCTGGTTCGACGCCGCGCCATGCATGAGGCCCAGCCGTGACCGTCACCCTCGACGCCCCGACCCTTGAGAAGAAGGGCATCGTTCCCGTTTCGATGAGCCGCTACGACGCCGACTTCCAGGGCTTCAGCGATGATCTGGGCGCGTCCTTCAAGCGCTATGGCTTCGCGGTCGTGTCCGATCACGGGCTCGACGAAGGCGTCATCTCCCGCGCCATCGACGACGCCAAGGCCTTCTTCGCCTTGCCGGAGGAGGTCAAGCGCCAGTACCATGTGCCGGGCACGGGCGGGGCGCGCGGGCTGACGCCGTTCGGGGTCGAGGCCGCCAAGGGGGCCGCCACCGTCGACCTCAAGGAGTTCTGGCACACCGGCCGCGAACTGCCGCAGGGGCATCCCTATCGCCAATACATGCGCGACAACCTGTGGCCAACGGAGATCCCGGGCTTCCGCGAGGACGTCTACGGCATGTTCGAGGCCCTGGACGCGCTGGGCCGCCGCATCCTGAAGGCCATCGCCCGCCATCTCCAGCTCGGCGACGACTTCTTCGAGGACAAGGTCCAGCTGGGCAACAGCATCCTGCGCATGCTGCACTATCCGCCGGTGCCGGCCGACGCGCCGGGCGTGCGGGCGGGCGCGCACGAGGACATCAACGTCATCACCCTGCTGCTGGGCGCCGAGGAAGCCGGCCTTCAGCTGAAGGACGCGGACGGCGAGTGGCTGGACATCGCGCCGCCGCCGGGCGCCCTGGTGGTCAACATCGGCGACATGCTGCAACGTCTGACCAACCACGTCCTGCCGTCGACGACGCATCGCGTGGTCAATCCGGCGCCGGAGCGTCGCGGCTTCGCCCGCTACTCGACGCCCTTCTTCCTGCACTTCAACCCGGACTACGTCATCGAGACGCTGCCCAGCACGATCACGCCGGACAATCCGGATCGCTATGCGGCACGCGCCATCATGGCCGAGGACTTCCTGACCGAGCGGCTGAAGGAAATTCGCCTGATCTGACGGCCGTCAGGTCGTCTCCGGCTGGGCCTGACGCGGAGCCTCGGCGAACTGGCCGCCCCGACGGTAACGCCACAGGTAGGACGGGGCGATGGCTTCAAGCCCCGTTGGCTCGATACCCAGCTCGGCCAGCCCGAGCGCGCCCGGCGAAACGACGTTGTCGGTCTTGAGCATCAGCACCTGATCCCGCGTCAGGACCGGGGGAATGCCGACCAGCGCCGTCAGCCCCGCGACGCGGCCCAGGGTCGCCGCCACGAAGGTTGGGATGGGAGCCAGCCCGCGCGAGCGGTTCGTTTCGCGCAGGATGTACTGGAGGATGTCCTTGAACGACCAGACGGCGGGGCCGCCCAGCTCATAGGTCCGCCCTTTCGCCTCCGGACTGACGATGGCGCGGGCGACCGCCTCGGCGACGTCGCCGACATAGACCGGCTGGAACTTCGTTTTGCCGCCGCCGATCAGGGGCAGGGCGGGGGACATCGTCGCCATGGAGGCGAAGCGGTTCAGGAAACCGTCGCCGGGGCCAAACACAATCGAAGGCCGCAGGATCGTGGCGGTCGGAAGCGCGGCCAGCACCGCCTGTTCGGCCTCGCCCTTGGTGCGGCCGTAGTCGGCCTCGGAGTTCGTATCCGCGCCGATGGCCGAGATCTGGATCAAGCGCTCGACGCCATTGGCCGCGCAGGTCTCGGCGATGGTCCGCGCGCCCTGGACATGGGTCGCGGCGAACTTGCGGCCGGGCCCCTCGAACAGCAGGCCGACCAGGTTGACCGCGGCGTCGGCGCCCTTGAGCGCCGCCTCGACATCAGCCGGGCGGGTGATGTCGCAGCGCAGCGGCATGATCTGGCCGACGTCGCCAGACAGACCGACCTTCTGGGCCAGCACCGGGCGACGGACCGCGACGCGGACGCGCCATCCTCGACGTGCGAGCGCGCGCACCACCTGGGTCCCGACAAAGCCGGAGCCGCCGAAGACGGTGACGAGGCCGGGGGTGGGATTGGGCATGGACGGCATCCTGCAAAGGCGTTCGGCGGTGGGGATAGACGATGGTCCTGACGCTCGCAACGCGGGGCGGGGACGCAGGGGCCGGAAAAGCGTCACAAGCCGTGTTGACCCCGTCCGTATGCTGCCTTAAGGGTCCGCGCCTTCCGGTTCGGAACGCCGTCGCGGCGGATCGAAACGGGCCCAGATGGCGGAATTGGTAGACGCGCTGGCTTCAGGTGCCAGTGGCTGAAAGGCCGTGGAGGTTCGAGTCCTCTTCTGGGCACCATCTTCTTGAACGGCGTCGCATCCCAGCGGATGCGGCGCCGTTCGTCTTTGAGGTCCAGGCGGCGCTCGCGGGGCTTCCATTCCGGTTCGCCCGGCCCCATCTGGCGGCCATGTCCGATCCCCGCATTCCCGTGACCGTGCTGACCGGCTACCTCGGCGCCGGCAAGACGACGCTCCTGAACCGCATCCTCACCGAAGACCACGGCAAGCGCTACGCCGTCATCGTCAACGAGTTCGGCGAGATCGGCATCGACAACGACTTGGTCGTCGGCGCCGACGAGGATGTGTTCGAGATGAACAACGGCTGCGTCTGCTGCACCGTGCGCGGCGACCTGATCCGCGTGGTCTCGGGGCTGATGAAACGTCAGAAGCCGGGCGCGCCGGCGTTCGACGCCATCATCGTGGAGACCACGGGCCTCGCCGATCCCGGCCCGGTCGCTCAGACCTTCTTCGTCGACGAGGACGTCAAGGCCAAGACGCGGCTGGACAGCGTCACCGCGCTCGTCGACGCCCGCCACATCATGGCGCGGCTGGATGACAGCAAGGAGGCGCGCGAGCAGGTCGCCTTCGCCGACCGCATCATCCTCAACAAGACCGACCTGGCGACCTCGGAGGAGCTGGCCGAGGTCGAGCGGCGTCTGCGCAGCCTCAACCCGCTCGCCCCCATCACACGGACCGAGCGTTCGAACGTGCCTCTGGATCAAGTGCTCGACATCGGCGCCTTCGATCTGGAGCGGGTGCTGGACATCCACCCCGCCTTCGTGAACCCGCCCCACGGCGAGGACGGCCACGTCCACGACGAGCATTGCGGCCACGCGCACGACCATGACCACGATCACGCCCAGCACGGCCACGATCATGCGGACCATTCGCACGATTCAGACCATTCGCACGCGGTTTCGGGGTCTGAATCTGGACCTCGGGGGCACAATCATGCCGACGACATCCGGGGCATCTCCCTGTCGCTCGACCGCCCCATGAACGGGGTCAAGTTCACCCAGTGGCTGGATCAGCTGCTGGGCCAGCAGGGCCAGAACATCCTGCGCGCCAAGGGCATCATCGACGTTCAGGGCGAGGATCGACGTCTGGTCTTCCAGGCCGTCCACATGATCCTGGAGGGCGACCTTCAGCGCGAATGGGGCGCCACCGAACGCCGCTGGAGCCGCGCGGTCTTCATCGGGCGCGACCTGGACGAGGCGGCGCTGAGGGCGGGGTTCGAGGCCTGCGCGGCCTAGAAGTAGGCGATCAGCCGCCCGGTCACGACGACGCCGATCCAGGTGATCAGGGACACAGTCGCCAGCCCCTTGGCTGTGTCGGGGATTTCATCGGGCAGCTCGGCGAACAGGCTGCGAAACGTCAGGGCGTTCAGCCCGGCGACCCCGATCAGGGCCATCTTGCTCCAGAACAGGCCGGAACCGGATAGAGCTTCGGCATCGGCCACGAACATGAGGACGCCGGTGACGATCATCAGGCCGAAGCCGATCAGGAACAGCGGCGTCACGGCTTTCGACAGCGCGGCGGGGTTGAGCCCTCGCGCATAGCCGAGCAGGCGCAGGTCCAGCAGCCCGATGCCGCCGACCACCATGATGGCGCCGATCACATGGGCGGTGTTGGCGATGGGGTAGACCAGCGCCTCGGAGCCGACCCAGCGGGCCAGCCCCGATCCCTCGATGGCCGCGATCACACCGCTCAGCGCAGTTCGACCGTCTTGCCGCCGGCGGTGATGCGCTCGGCCCGCATCTCGCGGGCGCCGTCCAGGCGGGGATAGCCCTCGACGGTCACGGTGCGGCCGACGGCGATGTCGGCCTCGGCCAGGCCGCGGGTCTGCATGCGCGAGACGGGGGCGAGCACGACGTCCCAGCGCTGGCCGTCGATGGCGATGACGATGGAGCCGTGCGGGCTGCCCCAGCTGGATTCCAGCACCTGAGCGGTGGGGCGCAGCGTGCGCTCGGCGTCATAGGAGCTCCAGCCGTGGTGGGCGGCGGCGGCTGTGGCGATCACGGCGGCGGCGCCGAAGGCCAGGGCGGCGGGTCCGAACCGAAGGGTCATTTGATTTCTCCCGGTTGTTCCTATCTGGCCCAGGATAGGGCATGGCGGCGGACCGATCCAGCGACGCCGTGCCGCAAGGAGCCCAGCCCATGACCAAGACCGCCCTGATCGTCGGCGCCTCGCGCGGCCTGGGCCTCGGCCTGGTCGCCGAATACCTGTCGCGCGGCTGGAGCGTGATCGCCACGGTTCGCGACGCCTCGGGCGAGGCGGCGTTGAAGGCGCTGCCAGGCGCCGATCGGCTGACCGTCCACCATGCCGACGTGACCTCGGACGCCGATATCGCGCGGCTGGCGGGGGCGGTCGCGGGGCCTCTGGACCTGCTGTTCGTCAACGCCGGGATCATGGGGCCGGGGGATATGACGTCGGCGTCGGCGGACGAGATCAACGCCGTGATGCAGACCAACGCCTTCGGCCCGGCGCGGCTCGCCTGGGCCCTGATCTACCGGGTGCGCGAACAGACCGGCGTGCTGGCCCTGATGTCGACCGGCATGGGCTCGATCGCGGACAACACCTCCGGCGGCTACGACGTCTATCGGGCGTCAAAGGCGGCGCAGAACATGCTGGCGCGCAGCCTGTGGGTCGGTCCGGCGCGCGCGCGCGGCGTCACCGTGCTGTCGGTCAATCCGGGCTGGGTGCGCACCGACATGGGCGGCCCGGGCGGAACGATCGACGTGGAGACCAGCTGCCGAGGCATGGCCGACCAGATCGCCGCCAACGCCGGAGCGCATGAGCATCGCTTCATCGGCTGGAACGGACGGGAGCTGCCTTGGTGAGCCACATCGATCCGACCAAGGAGATCATGGCTGTCTTCGGCGACCTGCCGTCGGACCGGCCGATCGCCATGATCAACCTGCTGCGATTTCGGGACCGGGCCGACTATCCGACCGATCATCCTGAGCATGGCAAGACGCTGACCGGCGCGGAGGCCTATCGAAACTACGGCAAGGCCGCCGCTGCGCCGTTCCAACGGGCGTGCGGGCGCCAGATCTGGCTGGGGCGGCCGGAGCTGACCGTCATCGGGCCCGCGGACGAGGCCTGGGACCCGGCCTTCATCGCCGCCTATCCGTCCGGAGAGGCGTTCATCGGCATGCTGCGCGATCCCGAGTATCGGGAAGCGGTCGTCCATCGACAGGCGGCCGTGGCGGATTCCCGCCTGATCCGCTGCGAGCCTCGCGGCCCCGGCGCCGCCTTTGGCGAGGAAGGCGCGGCGTGAAGTCTTTCCAATTCGACGCCCAGGTGACGGCGGCGCATTTCGAGGCCTCCGGCGCCGCTTTCGCGCTCGGCGACGGCTCGGTGAGGTTCGAGGACGGGACGTTCGACGCCGTGCACGATGGGGCCATCCTGTGCGCCGCCGTCCATCCGTCCGGCGAGGGGCTGGTCACCGGCGGCGACGACGGTCGGGTGATCTGGAGCCGCAAGGGCGAGGCGGGAGTCCTGGCCACGGCCAAGGGCTGGATCGATTCCATCGACGCCTCGGCGGAGTCGAAGCTGATCGCCTTCTCGTCGGGCCGAACGGCATCCGTCATCGATGCGACCGACGCGGCCTTCCGACGCGACTTCGCCCATGAGCGAACGGTGTCGGACGTGGCGTTCGATCCCAAGGGCCGCCGCCTGGCGGCCTCGACCTATGGCGGGGCATGGCTCTGGTATGCGCGGATCGCCGATCAGAAGCCGACGAAACTGAACTGGGCCGGGTCGCACACCGGCGTGGTCTTCTCGCCGGATGGCGCGTTCGTCATCACGACCATGCAGGACAACCAGCTGCACGGCTGGCGGCTGAAAGACGCCAAGGATCTGAGGATGGGCGGTTATCCATCGAAGATTCGCAGCGTGGCCTTCCTGTCCAGGGGTCAGCTGATGGCGACCTCGGGCGCCCAAGGCGCCGTGCTGTGGCCCTTCGTCGGGGCCAATGGCCCGATGGGCCGGGAGGCGTCCGAGATCGGCTTCGACGACAGCACGCTCGTGACCCACGTCGCGGCCCGCACCGCGCATGGGCGGTTGGCCGCCGGGCTGGCCGACGGGCGGGTGTGGGTCGCCGATCCGGCCGCGCAGGGCCTGAACTTCGTGAAGGCCGAGAAGGGCGCGCCGATCACGGCGCTGAGCCTCAGCCCGGACGCCCGCCGCGTCGCCTGGGCCGATGAGGATGGACGGGCCGGCGTCGCCGAGGTGGCGTACGATGCCGCATAACCGTTGCGGACATGGCCGGTCGGCCCTAGCGTCGCCGCATGAATGAGGGGGCTCAACCGCGGGCGAAGCCGCGCCGAAAGGGGCGGCCGATCCTCATCACGCTGTTGATCCTGACGCTCCTTCCGCTGGGCGGGGTGCTGATCCACGCCGTGCTGCCGCCGCCGATCACCCTGCTGATGGCTCAGCGTGCTATGGCAGGCGAGGGCCTAGACTATCGCTGGCGCTCGCTGGACGAGATTTCGCCACGGCTGGTCGCCGCCGCCATCGCGGCGGAGGACGCCCGGTTCTGCAGCCATCGAGGCTTTGACTTCGAGGCGATCGAGCAGGCGATGAAAGCCAATGAGGAGGGTCGACGCATGCGCGGCGGCTCGACCATCAGCCAGCAGACGGCCAAGAACGTCTTCCTGTGGCCGGGCCGCGACTGGGTCCGCAAGGGCCTGGAGGCGGGCTACACCGTCCTGATCGAGACGGTGTGGGGCAAGCGCCGGATCATGGAGATGTATCTGAACGTCGCCGAGATGGGCCCAGGGATCTATGGGGCCGAGGCCGCCGCCCAGCACTGGTTTGGTAAGTCGGCGGCGGACCTTTCGGCGCGGGAGGCGGCGCGGCTGGCGGCGATCCTACCCAGTCCTCGCCGCTATAACGCTGGATCACCAGGACCGTACGTGCGGCGACGGGCATCCCGTGTGCAAGCCGCAGCCAACAGTGTCCGCCGTGACGGTTTGGCGGCATGTGTCGAATAACCGAGCGGCAGCCGCCTTCAGCGCTGATTAACCTTTGCCGTTGGACCTTCCCTTAACCGTGCCCTGCTACTGAAGGTCGATTGCGGACTCTGTCGGGCCCGCAAGCAGGACCCGTGGCCGACATGACCATTGCCGCTCGTATTCGCGCCGGGATCGCCCGGGCCATCTTGGACAGCCGCCGCTTCGCTCAAGAGACAGCGGGTAATGTCGCCGTGATCTTCGCTCTGGTCCTGCCGCTGCTCATCATGATCACGCTTGGCGGCGTCGACGTCAGCCGAGCCACGACCGTGAAGATGAACCTGCAGGACGCGCTGGACGCCGCGACCCTGGCCGCCGCGCGTTCGCAATTCACCGACGACGCGCGGATCACCGAGGTCGGGCTGAACTCACTGCGGGCCAACCTGGCGCCGTTCTCCGACATCCAACTGCTGGAGGGCCAGACAAGCTTTCATCTCAACCCGGCCACGGGCGCGGTGGAAGCGGATGCGCGGGTCAGCGTCGACACCCTCGTCGCCGACATCGTCCTGCCGCCTTATGGAGCCGTCCTTGACGACCGGCTTCCGGTGCGCGCGCGGTCAGAAGTGCTGCGGTCCAACAACCGCATCGAGGTGGCGCTGGTGCTCGATAACACCGGCTCCATGGCTGGTGCGAAACTCACGAACACCAAGGCGGCCGCCATCGACCTGATCAACCGGCTGGAGGCTGCCGACGGTCGGTCTATCGAACCGGACGCGATCAAGATTTCGCTGGTGCCGTTCTCGATGACTGTGCGCGTTCATCAGGGCGGCACGAATACGGCGCCCAGCTGGATGTCCAACGCCACGACACACACGGGCGGCGGGGCTTGGCACAAGGACAACAACCCCTACAGCATGTTCAGCACGGCGGTCGGCCGGTTCACTCTGTTCGGGAACCTTGGAACAACCTGGGGGGGCTGTGTGGAGGGCCGTCAGCAGCCGTTCGATATCCGTGACACAGCGCCCACGAGCGGCAACCAGGCCTCCATGTTCGTGCCCTTCTTCGCCCCGGACGAACCTGACCGTGATGACTATCCCAACTTCTCAACCTGGAAGAACTGGCAGTATGAGGGGAATAACTACCGCGACGACGGTCGGCCGGGTTCGAATTTGTCGAGTCCCTTCGCCAACAACACGGAGCGGAACGCCGAGTGGTTCGCGCGGGTCAGGAACACCGGCAAGTACGTCACCACGAGCGGCCTGAGCACGAGCTTTGGTCCCAACAAGGGTTGCGACCTCCAGCCCCTCATTCGGTTGACCGACAACTACAATGCTCTGCGCACGGCCGTGAACAACATGATCGCGAGCGGCAACACCAACGTGCCCCTGGGCGCGATGTGGGGGTGGCACACCCTGTCGCCCAACGCCCCCTTCGGCGATGGCCGCCCGTACAACTCCGAGCGTCTGCAGAAGATCATCATCATTATGACGGACGGCGAGAACGTTATGACGGACAATAGCAGCCCCAATGACAGCTCATACAACGGGCTCGGCTATATCTGGCAGAACCGACTAGGCATTACGTCGGGCAACGACGCGACCCGCCGCGCCCGGATGGACAACCGTATGGATCATCCGACCGACGGCACCGAGGATCTGTGCGGCAACATGAAGGCCAGCGGCATCCAAGTGTACACGGTGGCCGTCCAAGTCGACACCCAAGCCCAGACGCTGATGCGGCGCTGCGCCTCCAGCGCCGATCACTACTTCCCGGTGAACAGCGCGTCCGGCATCGGCGCGGCCTTCGACCGGATCGCCGGGGCCATCGAAAACCTGCGCATCTCGCGCTGACGCCCTGATGGCCGGAGCGGCCTTGCGGCGGCTCCGGCCTTCCTCCACGGTCACCCGAGGGAGGAACGACCATGACCTATGTGACCGGCTTTCTGACTCCGGTGAAGATCGGGGATCGGGAGCGCTACCTGCGCTCCGCCGAGACTTGCTGGCCATTCTTCCAGAAGAACGGCTGCCTGCGTCACCACGAGACCTGGGGCGTCGACATCCCCGACGGCCACACCACGGACTTCAACCGCGCTGTGAAGAAGGAAGAGGGCGAGGCCGTTGTGCTCGCCTGGTTGGTCTGGCCCGACAAGGCGACGGCCGACGCCGCCTGGAAGGCGATGGAAACCGACCCGGCCATGCAGAACCTGGACATGCCGTTCGACAGCAAGCGGATGATCTGGGGCGGGTTCGAGACGATCTTCGAGCGCTCGGCGTGAACCGTCAGCCGGTCAGCGCCGGCGTCATCATCGCGGCCACGGCGATCAGGCCGCCCAGCGCAGTCAGGCCCGCGCCAGCGGCGAAGATGAGAACCGCACGGGCCTTGCGACGGCGCGTGCCGCCGGTCCGCACCTTGCGGATCACGAGCGGCGGCGTGCGGTTGAAGGCTTCCGAACCGACGATGTTGTGTTGGGACATGAACGCGCTCCCCGAGACTGGCCGTCCGAATGGACGAACCCGTCAAGCGGGGCGGGCAGGGCCGAAAAATGGCGAACGGCGTTCAGGCGCGAATCCGTGATCGGATGAACGCTGGTATGGTCTAGCCGCAGAAGATCAGCCGCCCGGAATAGGCGCGGTAGTAGCCGCTGACCGGATCGTAGGAGCGATAGGTCGCCGCGCACCAGGCCGTGCGGTTCGGATCGCGCCAACCGGCGCCCGAATGGCCGACCTGACCGGCGTAACCGCCGCCCGGATAGACCTGATCGGGACGGCCGTAGGCGCCCCAATACTGAACCCCCTGATTATAGGGCTGGTAGACGTAGCCTCTGCCCGAATGGCTGTAGCCGCCCCGCCCGTAGCCGCGATGGCCGTGCCCGGAGCTGTAGTGGCGCACGAAGGGTCGCGGGTCCCGCCACGCGGCGTCGCAGTCGTCGCGGCCCCGATCCCAGTAGGCGTCGCAGCGATAATCGCCGGGCCGGTCGGCCTGGCCGTTGTAATCCCAGCCGCCGCCATGACTGGACCAGGTGCGGGACCCCTGGGCGGCCGGATCGTAGCCGCGCCAGTGTTGTGCGGCCGCGGGCGCTGCGGCGAGGGCGGAAGCGATCAGAACGGCGGCGACGACTTTCATGGCAAGCGCCTCGGAGGGAGCGGGATCAGCCCGCGGATGGGTCTCTACAGGGTGACGGTGGCCGTCGTGCCTTGACGGGTGCGGACATAGCGCATGAGCACGGTGCGATCGCCGCCCGCGCTGACCGGAGCGATCAGGAACCAGCCGCCGTCTGGCAGTCCCTCGAAACGGAAGCGGCCGTTCTGGCAGGTCGTGGAGCGGACGTAGGAGCGATAGTCGGCGTTCGGATCGGCGACCGTGCGGGCCCGGACGACCGACTCGGGCACGGCGGCGCTGTGGGTCGAGCCATAGAGGGTCTGGAATCGTTGGCGGGTATAGGGGGTGTCGGGCGTCAGGGCGACGGAGCCGGTGCAGGCGAAGGCCTGGCTGTCCATGCGATAGGCGACTCGGCCATCGATCGACGCCGATCCGCTGCGCGTCGACCACTCGAAATCGGCGGGCACGAACGGCGCGGGACCGCTGATCATGCCGGGGCCGGGCGTGGGCGCGCAGGCAGCCAGGGCCGAGACGGCGGCGAGGGACAGCAGGGCGGTGCGGACGGACATGGCGCTCTCTGGAACGGTTCGGAAGGTTCGCTTCACAGGCGACCCCACAAGACGCCCAACGCGGGCGTAAGGTCAAGGTTGCGACTGGTCGTGGCGGGCGCCACAAGGCCGGATCAGACGACGGCTGGACGCAAGGCGAACCGGACCGCGAGGAAGGCTACAGGACCCCGATGACAGTCGTGTTTTCCGACATCCAGGCGGCGCGAGCGCGCATCGCCGGACAGGTCGACCGGACCCCGGTGCGCCATTCCCGACGGCTGTCGCAGCTGACCGGCGCCGAGGTCTGGGTGAAGTACGACAATCTGCACTTCACCGGCAGCTTCAAGGAGCGGGGCGCCCTGAACCGGCTGCTGTCCTTGACGCCGAACGAGCGCAAGCGCGGCGTTGTGGCGGCCAGCGCCGGCAACCACGCCCAGGCCCTGGCCTATCACGGCGGACGGCTGGGCATCCCCGTCACCATCGTTATGCCAGAGGGCACGCCCTTCACCAAGATCGACGGCACCCGCGGCCATGGCGCGACGGTGGTCATCGAGGGCGCGGACTTCACCGGCTCCACCGCCGAAGCTCATCGCCTGAGGGACGAGAAAGGCTACGTCTTCATCTCCGCCTTCGACGACGAGGGCATCGTCACCGGCCAGGGCGTCTGCGCCATCGAGTTCCTGGAGGACGCGCCCGACCTCGACGCCCTGATCATCCCGATCGGCGGCGGCGGCCTGATCGCCGGCTGCGCCATCGCCGCCAAGGCCATGAAGCCCGACATCGAGATTTACGGCGTCGAGGCGGCCATGTATCCATCGTTCACCGCCAAACGGCGTGGCGAGACGCCCAAGTGCGGCGGGGCCACCATCGCCGAGGGCATCGCCATCAAGGCGGTCGGCGACATTCCTTTCTCGCTCGCCGATCCCCTGATCGACGAGGTTCTGGTCTGCGACGAAGCGGACTTCGAGAAGGCCGTGGCCTTCTTCGCCACGCTGGAGAAGACGGTGGCGGAGGGCGCAGGCGCCGGCGGTCTGGCCGCCCTGTTGCGCTATCCGGAGCGGTTCCGGGGCCGCAAGGTCGGGCTGGTGCTGTGCGGCGGCAACATCGACGCGCGCATGCTGGCGGTGGTGCTAAACCGGGAGATGGTCCGGGAGCGGAGATTGATCGTCTATCGCATCCTGGGCGACGACCGGCCTGGCATGCTGTCGGCCATGGCGGCGGTGATCGGGGGCAAGGGGGGCAACATCATCGACGTGGTGCACAACCGGCTGGCGCTGGACGTCCCGGCCAAGGGAGCGGAGTTCGACATCATGGTCGAAACACGCGATAGCGCCCACGCCGACGAGATCGGCCAGGCTTTGAAGGACAAGGGCTATGCGCTTCGGATGGGCTAGCGTCGCGGTCGCGGCGACCCTCGGTCTGGCGGCCTGCGGCGGAGCGGACGCCGGCGGCGTGGACGCCGAGGCCAATGCGCGGGCGGCCGAGTTCTTCCTCGAATCCAATGCCCGGGAAGAGGGCGTCCAGACGACCGAGAGCGGGCTGCAGTACAAGGTCGTTCAGTCGGGGCCGTCCGGCGCGATCAGCCCGGATCGCAACGACCTCGTGCGCGTGGATTACGAGGGCTCGCTGACCGACGGCACGGTGTTCGACAGCTCCTTCTCGCGTGGCCAGCCCTATGTGACCACCGCCGAGCAGGTCGTGCCCGGCTGGACCGAGGCGCTGCAGCGGATGAAGGTCGGCGACGAGTGGATCCTCTATGTGCCGCCGGCGCTCGGCTATGGCGAACAGGGGCAGGGGGCGGACATTCCGCCGAACTCGGTGCTGGTGTTCCGGATCAAGCTGCTGGATGTCGCTCCGGTCCCCGGCGGCGGGCGCGGTGTGGGCGTGGCGGCAGGCTAGGCGGCGGACCTCCATTCTTCGGAGACCGAAAGGTCGGGCTCCCCCGCGATTGACCGGCTTCGCAAGGCTTCGAAGTCCGCCGGTGACAACAGCCGAGACAGCGCCCAGACGGCCGCGCCGCGCACCAGGGGCGACGGGTCATTCAGCAAGGCGTGAGCGCTTGCGACCAGTTCCGCATCTCCGCTGTTGCCGATGGCGTAGAGAACGTTGCGGAGGAAGCGGTCGCGGCCGATGCGTTTGATCGGGCTCTTGGAGAACAAGGCGCGGAAAGCGGCGTCATCGAGCGCTGCGAGGTCGGAAAGACGTGGGGAGACCAGCGCGTCGCGCGCGGTCAGCCGTGACTCGCGCGCCTGTTCGGCGAACTTGTTCCAGGGGCACACCGCCAGGCAGTCGTCGCAGCCGTAGATGCGTGAGCCGGTGGCGATCCGGAACTCGACTGGCCACGGCCCCGCGTGCTCGATGGTCAGGTAGGAGAGGCAACGCCGCGCATCCAGCTGGAAGGGCGCGGGGAAGGCCTGCGTCGGGCAGGCGTCCAGGCAGGCCGTGCAGGAGCCGCAGTGCTCCGTTTCCGGCGGATCGGGCTCGATCTCGGCGGCGGTCAGGATGACGCCGAGGAACAGCCAGTTGCCGTGCTCACGGCTGAGCAGATTGGTATGCTTGCCCTGCCAGCCGACGCCCGCGCGCTGGGCCAGCGGCTTTTCCATCAGAGGCGCGGTGTCGACAAAGACCTTCACCTCCGCGCCCAGCCGCGCGGCGAGTTGGCCCGCGAGCGTTTTGAGCCGGCCCTTAATGACCTCGTGATAGTCGTCGCCTCGAGCGTAGACCGAGATGTAGCCGGCCGACCGATCTTCCATCTCGGCCAAGGGATGGGCCGGAGGGCCATAGTTCATGCCGAGCACGATGGCTGTTCGGGCGCCCTCCCACATGGCGGTCGGATGGCTGCGGCGGTCCAGCGTCGTCTCCATCCAGCCCATTTCGCCATGCCGGCCCGCCTCCACGAAACGCCGCAGCCGTTCGCCGGCCGACCACGGTTCGGCGGCCGACGCGAAGCGGCAGACGTCGAAGCCTAGCTCCGCCGCCTTAGCGCGCAGGAGGTCTCGATCGCTGAATGGCCTGGGGCTCACGCGCTTCCTTTAAGCTGGTTTGATGAAGCGTGCTCTGGTCGTTTCGCACGCGACCTCGTGTTCCGCCCCAGCGCGTGATCGTAGCAGCCCGGGGCGACGGCGCCACGCCGGCTGACAAAGCGTTCCGAGGCGCGTTCGACGCGCCAGGGCCGGTTGACCCGACGCCGGCCCTTGTCCATCAGGGTACCTGTTCTTTACGCCTGACACGGAGCGACCGAGACCATGGGTCTGGCGGCCAATATCCGACGCGACCTCAAGTTCGCCGCCGGCCTGCGCCGTCTCCTCAAGCGCATCAAGCCGATCAGCCTGGATAGCGATGTCCTGGTTTGCGACGACTTCGAGGAAGCGGTCGACAGGTTCGGCGACAATGTCGCCATCGAGGATGAAACTCGGTCGCTGACCTATCGTGATCTCGATGGCATGGCGAACCGCTACGCCAACTGGGCGCGGGGCAGAAACCTGCGGCGCAGCGACGTGATCGGTCTGGTCATGACCAACCGGGCGGAATTCATCGCCGCCTGGGTGGGCTTTTCCAAGGTCGGCATCGCCACGGCCCTCATCAACACCAACCTCACCGGCCAAGCCCTGGCTCACTGCCTGAACATCGCCGGCGTCTCCCAGGTGGTGGCCGACGAGGAGACCTGGCGACAGTGCGAGGAGGCGCGGCCCTTCGTCAGCCGGACCATGATGCTGTGGGTGCTGGGCCTGCGCGGCGAAAACGAGACGTCGGACCGGCGGGGCCTGGACAACGCTGTCCGCGGCGGCTCCTCCGTGCGCCCGCCCCGATCGGTCCGCGACGGCCTGACCAATCGCGACACGGCGCTCTACATCTACACCTCGGGCACGACCGGCCTGCCCAAGGCCGCGCGCATCCACCACGCCCGCGCGCGCACCTATATGCGCGCCTTCGCCGGAGCCACGGCCACGACCCCCGCCGACCGGGTCTTCAACGTGCTGCCGCTCTATCACTCGACCGGAGGCCTGGTCGGACTGGGCCCGGCCTTCCTGAACGGCGGCAGCCTGATCCTGCGGCGCAAGTTCTCCGCGTCCAGCTTCTGGAAGGACGTCAACGGAACCGGCGCCACGGTGTTCGTCTACATCGGGGAGCTCTGCCGCTATCTGGTGAACTGCCCCGAGCAGGAGGGAGAGCGTGGACACAAGCTGCGCCTGGCCTTCGGCAACGGCCTGCGCCCGGACGTCTGGCCGGAGTTCCAGCAGCGGTTCGCCATCCCGAATATCCTGGAGTTCTATGGCTCGACCGAGGGCAACGTCTCGGTCTTCAACTTTGACGGCAAGCAGGGCTCGATCGGCCGGGTGCCGAAGTTCCTCAAGAAGCAGATCAACATCCGGCTGGTGAAGTTCGACATCGACACCGAGATGCCCGAGCGCAGCGCCAATGGCTTCTGCATCGAGGCGAAGCCGGGCGAGATCGGCGAGGCCATCGGCCTGATCGGCAACGACGTACGGCACGACTTCTCGGGCTACGCCGACAAGGCCGCGTCTGAGAAAAAGATCCTGACCGATGTGTTCCAGCGAGGCGACCGCTGGTTCCGCACGGGGGATTTGATGCGTCAGGACAGCGAGGGCTACTTCTACTTCGTCGACCGGATCGGCGACACCTTCCGCTGGAAGGGTGAGAACGTCTCCACCGCAGAGGTCGAGCAGCGGCTGGCCGAAGCGCCGGGAGTTAAGGAGGTCATCGCCTATGGCGTTCCGGTGCCCGGCGCCGAAGGCAAGGCGGGGATGGTCACCCTGGTCATCGAGGGCAAGTTCTCGCCCAAGGAGTTCGCCGAGTACGCCGACTCCCAGCTGCCGCACTATGCCCGGCCGGTGTTCGTGCGCATCGCCAAGACGCTGGAGACGACTGGCACCTTCAAGTACCGCAAGGTCGATCTGGTCGCCGAGGGCTTCGATCCGGCCAGAGCTTCGCCGGTTTATGTGCGAGGCGGCAAGTCCGGGTACCAGAAGCTGACGGCTGAAGGCTTCGCCGCCATCCAGAGCGGCCACAACCGGCTCTAGGCGTCACGCCCTGGGCAGGGTCGCGATCGCGGCGCGCTCCACATTGCGGATCACGGCTTCGTCGGCGCCGGCGCGGCCGAGCGTCATCAGGCTGACCACCACCCCGGTCAGGCTGTCCGCCCATAGTTCAGCATCGATATCGTCGCGCACTTCCCCCGTGTCAGCCGCCTGCGCGAGCGCGGATCGAAAGAAGGCGCGGATCTCCTCCATGCGGGCCTGGGCCATGGCATGGGTGGCCGGCGAATGCGCGTGCCGCTCGGCGACCGTGTTCACGATCAGGCAGCCCTTGCGCTCGGGGTCCTCGACGGCGAGGTCCGCCTGGAGGCGAAGCCAGGCCTTGATCGCGGCGAGACCCGTCAGGTCCTTGGGCAGGGTGTCGCGAAAGCGGGCGGCGTAGGCCTCGAACGCTTTCCGGAACAGACCCTCCTTGTCGCCGAAGGCCGCATAGACGCTGCCGGGCTTGAGCCCGGTGGCCTCATACAGGTCGGCCATGGAGGCCGAGGCGTAGCCGGACTTCCAGAACACCTGCATCGCCTGTTCGGCTGCGGCGTCGATGTCGAAGGCGCGGGGGCGGCTCATGTGGCGAATATAATGGATCACTCGATCAAAAAAAGTGCCGGCCGCCTCTTGTTATTGATCGAACGATCAACAAATAGGCCGAGTCGCGGCTGATCGCGGCGTTTCAGAACGGACGAAAGACCATGTTGAAAGTGTTCTTCGCCGGGGCCGTGCTGGCCCTGACGCTCGCCACGACCCAGGTCGCCGCGCAGGAGATGACCGAGCCGCCGACCGCGCCGGGCACGGTCGAGTACAACACCTGGCTGGGCCGGACCTTTTCGGAGGTGCTGCTGAACGAACGGTCCCAGGAGAAGCGCGTCGAGATCCTGAACCGAATCGTGGCGACCGACTACATCCAGCACAATCCGCTGGTGCCGGAGGGCCGGCAGGGGCTGATCGACTTCATCCCGGTGATCTATCAGGCCATGCCGGACGCGCGCTTCACCGTGCACGACGTCTTCGCCACCGAAGACCGGGTCGTCACGCGCTGGACCTGGACCGGCACGCTCACGGGCGAAGGCTTTCTGGGCGTCGAACCGCGCGGCCAGCGGCTGGAGTTCGACGTGATCGACGTCTGGACCGTGCGCGACGGCCAGCTCTACGAGCACTGGGACCAGTTCGACTGGCCTCGCGCCTTCGTCCAGCTGGGCGTGCAGGGCCTGCCGCAGCCCTTTTACGCCGTCGCCGCCCAGCCCTACGACCGGTGAGCGCCATGACGGTCAAGGTCCACGGTTGGGCGTTCAGCCCTTACGTCCGCGCGGTCCGCATCGCGCTGAACGAAAAGGGGGTCGCGCACGAGCATGTCCCCCTGACGCCGCCCGATCTGGCGACCCCGGAGGGGCGGTCGCTCACCCCCTTCGGGCGCGTGCCGGTGCTGGAGCATGACGGCCTGCGGCTGTTCGAGACGGCGGCGATTCTCGACTATGTCGAGGCGGCCTTGGACGGGCCGGCGTTGAAGAGCGGCGATGCGTGGCGGGACGCCCTGTCGGCGGCGATCATCGCCGCAGCCGGCCACTACCTCTATCCGACCGCCGTGATGGGAGTTTTCTTCCAGCAGGCCTATGTGCTGGCGAACGGTGGCCAGGTTGACGCTGCGGCGCTTCAGGCTGCGGCGGAGGCGACCCGGTCTCCGCTCGCGGCCATCGAGGCGTCAGTCGGCGAACTGCTGGCGGCGTCCGGCGGGCCGTTCCTGGGCGGCGCGGAGTTCGGGTTGGCGGACGCATCACTGGCGCCGATAATCCAGAACTTGTCCCTGGCCGAGGAGGGGCGGCGACTTCTGGTCGATCGACCCTTGCTGTCGGCCTGGTTCGGGAAGGCCGTCGAACGCCCGAGCCTGAAAGCGACCGAGGTTCCTATCCCGAAATTCGGCCTGCCTCGGGTGCGTGACATGAAATGGCCCCCGCCGCGATCGCGACGGGGGCCGTCTTCCGAAGGACTGGCGGGGTCATGAGGCCCGCCGGCTTGCCTTAGTTGGCCGGCGCGGTCGCCGGGGCCATGGCGCCGTTCGGGTCGGACGGCGAGGTGTTCGGCGTGTTCTCGGTGGTCATGCCGCCGTCGGCATTGCCGGCCTGCTGCTCGATGCGGTCGGCTTCGGCGTTCAGGGCCTGCTCCTGGGCTTCGGTCGGAGCGGCGGCGGCCTGTTCTTCCAGGGCGTCGGCCTGTTCTTCGGCGGCTTCGTCGGCCGGCGACTGGCAGGCGGCGAGGCCGGCCATGGCGGCGACGGCGATGGCGGTGATGGTCAGCTTACGCATGGGATATCCTTCCAACAGTGGAGCCTGTTGAACGCTGCTGATCACGTTCGGTTCACGCTCCCGTGAAGGAATTCACAACATAGGTTAGCGGGCCTCGGCGAAGGCGACCCGCGCGGCGCCCAGAAGCGCGGCGTGCTTGTGGGTGATCACCCACGTGGGGATGTCGGCCATGTAGTCCTTGAACCTGCCCTTGCGCTCGAAGCGGCGGCGGAAGGGGCTGGCCTTGAGGAAATCCAGGATGCGCGGCGCGATGCCGCCCGCGATGTAGACGCCGCCCTTGGCCCCCGTGGTCAGGGCGATGTCGCCGGCCACCGCGCCGAGGATGGCGCAGAAGCGGGCCAGCGTCGCGCCGCAGTGGCTGTCCCAGTCGGCGAGAGCCTCGCGCGTGATTTCGGCCGGGTCGTCGATGTGGGTCTCGCGGCCCTCGATGCGGGCCAGCGCGCGGTGCATGTTGAGCAAGCCTGGCCCGCAGATCAGGCGCTCGATCGAGACGCGGTCATAGCGTTCGCGCAGGATGCGCAGGATCTCGTCCTCGACCGTGTCGCCGGGCGGGAAGCAGGCGTGGCCGCCCTCGGACGGCATGGCCATCTCCTTGCCGTGGGCGTCGCGCACCAGGGCCGAGACGCCGAAGCCGGTGCCGGGGCCGAGCACCGCCAGCGTCGCTTGCGGATCGCCGGCCTCCGGACCGCCGAGGTGGACCAGGCTGTCGGCCGGCACGATGGGCGCGCCCCAGGCCAGCGCCTCGAAGTCGTTGATTAGCTTGACGGGATTGAGCCCCAGCGTCGCCAGTTCGGCCTCCGACACCGCCCAGGGCGAGTTGGTCAGATCGATGGCCCCGTCCTCGACCGGCCCGGCCACGGCGATGACGCCGCCGGACGGCTGGACCTCGCAGCCGTCGATGTAGGCGGCGACGCCTTTGAGGAAGGTCGGATACTGTTCGGCCGGGAAGCTCTCGTGGTGCGAAAGGACAGGCAGACCGTCCTTCCAGGTGGCGATGGCGAAACGGGCATTGGTGCCGCCGACGTCGCCGACGAGCAGGGTCTTTCCGTCACTCATGCGTCGATGGCCCGGTTCTGGATGTTGGGGTCGTAGACGTCGCGCAGCTCGGGCCGGCGAGGCGTGGGAGCCGCCTGGAAGCAGACGGAGGCGCCTTCCTCGGCCGAGGACACGGCGGACCGGAAGGCGCCGAACAGCTCGCGCCCATAGCCCCAGGCCTGGACGTCGCTGGCAATGGCGGGGGGGCGGGAGGACAGGTCTGCGGCGGTGGTGAGCACCCCGGCTTCCGCGTCCAGCCGGACGATGTCGCCGTCCTGGACGAAGGCGAGCGGGCCGCCTTCCAAAGCCTCGGGCGTGACGTGGATGGCGGCGGGCGTCTTGCCGGACGCGCCCGACATGCGGCCGTCGGTGACGAGCGCGATGGGCACGCCTCGATCCTGGAGCACGCTCATCAGCGGTGACAGGGAGTGCAACTCGGGCATGCCGTTGGCCTTGGGGCCCTGGAAGCGGAGCACGATGACGCCGCCCTGGTCCAGCCGACCGGCCTGGAAGGCGGCGAGCACGTCCTCCTGGCTGTCGAAGACATGAGCGGGACCTTCGACGATGCGGTGCTGGGGCTTGACCGCCGAGATCTTGATGACGGCGCGGCCGAGATTGCCGTGAACGAGGCGCAGGCCGCCTTCCCGGTCGAACGGGTCGGAGACGGGGCGAAGGATGTCGGTGTCCAGGCTCTGGGCGACGCCGTCCCTCCAGACCAGCTCGCCGTCCACCATCGACGGTTCCTGGAAGTAGTGGTGGATACCCGGGCCCATGATGGTCTGGACGTCGGAGTGGATGTGGCCGGCCTCGGCCAGCTCGCGGGTGACGAAGGCGACGCCGCCCGCGGCCTGGAAGGCGTTCACATCGGCCGAGCCGTTGGGATAGACCCGCGCCAGCAGCGGCGTCGCCGACGACAGCTGGTCCATGTCGGTCCAGTCGATCAGCACCCCCGCTGCGCGCGCCATGGCGACGAGGTGGATGGCGTGGTTGGTCGAGCCGCCGGTGGCCAAGAGCGCCACGATCATGTTGACGATGGACTTCTCGTCGACGACGTCGGCCATCCGCCCGGTCCCGCTCTCGGCCAGCTTCACGGCCTGCTTGGCGGCGGCGGCGGTGAGGGCGTCCCTCAGCCCCGTCTCCGGATGGACGAAGGCGGTCGAGGGCATGTGCAGGCCGCAGATTTCCATCATCATCTGATTGGAGTTGGCCGTGCCGTAGAAGGTGCAGGTGCCGGGCGAGTGGTAGGAGCCGATCTCGCTTTCCAGCAGCGTCTGCCGGTCGACCTTGCCTTGGGCGTACTCGGCGCGGACGCGGGCCTTCTCGGCGTTGGGAATGCCGCTCGGCATCGGGCCGGCCGGGGCGAAGACGACGGGCAGATGGCCGAACGCCAGAGAGCCCATGAACAGTCCCGGCACTATCTTGTCGCAGACGCCCAGGCACAGGGCCGCGTCGAAGGCGTCGTGGGTCAAGGCGATGCCCGTCGACATGGCGATAACGTCGCGGCTGAACAGGCTCAGCTCCATGCCGGGGCGGCCTTGGGTGACGCCGTCGCACATGGCGGGAGTGCCGCCGGCGACCTGGGCGGTGGCGCCGACCTCGCGCACCGCGTCGCGGATGACCTCGGGGAAGCGCTCGAACGGCTGATGCGCCGACAGCATGTCGTTGTAGGCGGTGACGATCCCGACGTTGGGCGTCTTGCCCGTCATAGCCTTCAGCTTGTCGGCGATGGTCTGGCCGGCGAAGGCGTGGGCCCAGTTGGCGCAGGACAGCTTGGCGCGGGCGACGCCGGAGTCGCGGGCGGCGTCCATGCGACGCAGATAGTCGGACCGGGTGTCGCGCGAGCGGGCGACGATGCGGTCGGTGACCTCTTTGACCACGGGATGAAGGGGCATGGGACTAGCCTTCCGTCCAGACGACTTCGAGCGGGACCTTGGCGGCGATCAGGGCGGCGATGGGCTGGGTGGAGGGATCGCCCGCCGCTTCCCGCTCGAACACCGAACGCTTGACCGCGCCCTTCAGGCCCAGGATTACGCGGCCCGCCGAGGCGAGGTAGGGCAGATTGACCGACAGCCGTTCCTGCGGCGGCACGGTGTTCTCGCGGCCGGGCGGCACGCCCAGAACGGTGGGCCGCAGATTGGGGGCGAGCAGGGTCTTCAGTGTCGGACTGTCGGGGAACATGGAGCAGATATGGCCATCCTCCCCCATGCCGAGAAGGACCGCGTCGAAGCGCCCGCCCGCCTCGGCCAGGGCATGGGCCGCCAGGGCGGCGGCCCGGTCCACGGTGACAGCGGGGCTGTAGAGCGGAATGAAACGCGCGGCGGCCGCCGGCCCCTGAAGCAGCACGTCCTTGATCAGGCGCGCGTTCGACTCGGGCGAGGTCTCGGGCACGTTTCGCTCGTCGACCAGGGTGACCGTGATCCGGTCCCAGCCGATGTCGGCCCGGCCCAGGCGGGCGTAGATCGCCGAGGGCGTTGATCCGCCCGGCCCGGCGAAGACGGCGCGGCCGTTCGCCAGCACAGCGGCGGCGAGCGTTTCCTCCAGCCGCGCCGCGATGGCGGCGGCCCAGGCGTCGGTGTCGGGTAAGGCCTCAACCTGCATTGGTCTTCCACTCCCGTCCGGTGCGCGCCAGCAGCAGGTCGGCGGCGTCCGGGCCCCAGGTACCCGCGCGATACGGCATAGGCTTGACCTTCCCCTCGGCCCAGGCCTCCGACACGCCGTCGACCCATTCCCAGGCCTTTTCCGCCTCGTCGCGGCGGACGAACAGGGTGGAGTCGCCGTTCAGCGCATCCAGCAGAAGCCGCTCATAGGCGATGCGGCGACGCGGCGGCTTCTCGCCCTTCTGGCCCACGCCCCAGGACAGAGACATGTCGATGGTCTGGAGCTGCATCTTCTGATCCAGACCGGGGCGCTTGTTCATCACGGTCAGGGAGATGTCCTCTTCCGGCTGGAGCTCGATGACCATGCGGTTGGCGCGGACCTCGCCCCGGCTGTCGCGGTCGAAGATGGAGTGGGGCACCGGCTTGAACTGGATGACGATCTCGGTGCGCTTCTCGGGCAGGCGCTTGCCGGTGCGCATGAAGAAGGGCACGCCGGCCCAGCGCCAGTTGTCGATGTCGGCCCGGATGGCGACGAAGGTCTCGGTGTCGCTGTCGGCCCCGCGCTCCTCATCGTAGCCCTTGACCCGCTGGCCCTCGACGGTGCCAGAGACGTACTGGCCGCGCACCGTGACCCGCTCGACCTCGTCGGTCGTGACGGGGCGCAGCGAGCGCAGCACCTTGACCTTCTCGTTACGCACCGAGTCCGGATCGAGGTCCGAGGGCGGCTCCATGGCGACGAGGCAGAGCAGCTGCAGCATGTGGTTCTGCAGCATGTCGCGCAGGGCGCCGTACTCGTCGTAGTAGGGCCAGCGGTCGCCGACGCCGACGGTCTCGCCCACCGTGATCTGGACGTGGTCGATCGACAGATTGTTCCAGAGCGGCTCGAAGATGGTGTTGCCGAACCGCAGGGCGATCAGGTTCTGGACCGTCTCCTTGCCCAGGTAGTGGTCGATGCGGAACACCTGATGCTCGCCAAAGGCGTCGGCCACCGCGTCGTCGATGGCGCGGAAGCTCTCGAGGTCGCGGCCGACGGGCTTTTCCAGAACGACCCGATCTTCGGGCTCGGCCAGGCCCGCCGCGCGCATGGCGGTGACGATGCGGGCGTAGAGCGACGGCGACACGGCGAGGAAGCTGGTCACCGACCCCGATCCGACCTTGTCGCGCAGGGGCTTGAGGCTCTCGGCCGAGGTGGCGTCGACGGCGAGGTAGTCGAGGCGGGCCTCCAGCCTGTTCCAGGCATCCTCGGACCAGGCGTCGTCGGCCTTGGCCTTGCCATGCACGGCCTCGCGGACCTTGGCGACGTATTCCTCGCGGGTCTCCTCGGAGCGGGCGGCGCCGATGATCTTCAGACCGTCGGGCAGCAGGCCGTCGTGCTCGAGGAAATAGAGCGACGGCAGGAGCATCCGCATCGCCAGATCGCCGCCGCCGCCGAACAGCACCAGTGCCGTCATGCCCGCCCGTCTCCTTCGACCGGAGGCGAACCTCCGCTATTCGCTTGGCTGTTTGGCCGGTCGCTCGCGCGAGGCCAACACGTCCAGCACCGCCTGAAACGACAAGTGACGCGACCGTAACAGAACGAGCAAGTGGTAGATCAGGTCCGCCGCCTCGGACGCCAGTTCATCGTCGGGCCCGGCGGTGCCGGCGAGCGCGGTTTCCACGCCCTCCTCGCCGACCTTCTGGGCGGCGCGCTTCGGGCCCTGGGCGAGGAGCTTGGCGGTCCAGCTGGAGGCTGGATCGGCCGAGGCGCGTTCCCCGATGGTGCGCTCCAGCCGGGCAATGCGGCCCAGCCCCGGCGCGTCGGCGTCGCCGAAACAGCTGGTGGTCCCAAGGTGACAGGCCGGGCCCATCGGCCGCACGGCGAGCACGAGCGCGTCGCCGTCGCAATCGGGGGTGATGGAGACGACGGTCAGCCGGTTGCCGCTGGTCTCGCCCTTCCTCCACCGGCCGCCCCGGCTGCGGGAGAAGAAGGTGGCCTCTCCGGACTGGATGGTCTCGTCCAGGGCCGCGCGGTCCATGTAGGCCAGCGTCAGCACCTGAAGCGTGTCGGCGTCCTGCACGATGGCCGGGATCAGGCCGCCGCCCTTGTCGAAGTCGAGGGTTGCCGGATCGATCATGTCCGCACCTCCACGCCCGCGCCGGCGAGATAGGCCTTCAGGTCCGGCACGGCGATCTGGCCGGAGTGGAAGACGCTGGCGGCGAGCGCGCCCGAAACATTGGCTCGGTCAAAGACGTCGAGGAAGTGCGACGGCGATCCCGCGCCGCCCGAGGCCACGAGCGGAATGGTCAGGCGACTGCGCGCATCCGACAACTGGGCGGTGTCGTAGCCGCGCCTCACGCCGTCCTGGTCGATGCAGTTGAGCACGATCTCGCCCGCGCCTCGATCCTGCGCCTCCACGATCCACTCCATGGTCTTCTTGCCCGCCAGACGCCGGGCGTTCGGATCACCGGTGTATTTGTGCACGACGTAGTCGCCGTCCTCGCGGCGGCTGTCGACGCCGACGACGACGCACTGGCTGCCCAGCCGCTCGGCCATCTCGGTGATAAGCTCGGGGCGTTCCAGGGCGGGCGAGTTGATCGAGACCTTGTCGGCGCCGTTGTCGAGGCATGCGGCCGCCTGATCCACCGTGCGGATGCCGCCCGCCACGCAGAAGGGGATGTCCAGCAGCCGCGCGATGTCGCGCACCCAGCCGTAGTCCAGCGTGCGTCCCTCGGGGCTGGCGGTGATGTCGTAGAAGACCAGTTCGTCGGCGCCCTGGTCGCGGTAACGGGCGGCCAGTTCGGCGGCGTCGCCCATGTCGACGTGACTCTCGAAGCGGACGCCCTTGACCACGCGGCCGTCCTTGACGTCGAGGCAGGGGATGATGCGGCGCGCGGTCATCGCACCGCCTCGATGGCCTGGCTGACCGTGAACCGGTCCTCGTAGATCGCGCGTCCGGTGATGGCGCCGTCGCAACCGATGTCGGCGCAGGCTTTCAGATCGTCCAGGGTAGCGACGCCGCCGGAAGCCTGGACTTTCAGCTCCGGGCGTCGGCGGACGATCTCGGCCAGCAGGTCGAGGTTGGGACCGGTCAGGGCTCCGTCGCGGCCGACGTCGGTGACCAGGACGTGTGACAGGGTTCCGGCCTGATAGCGGTCGAGCGCGGTCCACAGGTCGAAACCGGCGGCCTCGGTCCAGCCCTTGAGCGCAGGCGTCGGCATGCCGTCCTCACCGACGCGGACATCGAAGGCCAGGGTGATGCGGTTGGGGCCGAAGCGGTCCAGCCATTCGGCGACGGCATCGGGCTTCGTCACCGCAAGGGATCCGACGACAACGCGCGAAACTCCGGCCGTCAGCAGGCGCTCGACATCGTCGACCGAGCGGACGCCGCCGCCCGACTGGATGTGGGCCAGATGGGTTGCGGCGAGCCGGCCGATGAGGTCGTGCTGGACCGCGCGTCCGGCCTCGGCGCCGTCGAGGTCGACGACGTGAACCCACTCAGCCCCTTCATCGGCGAAGGCGGTCAGGCGGGCGACCGGATCGGGGTCGTACTCGGTCACCTGGTCGAAGCGGCCGTGCATCAGCCGCACGCACTTGCCGCCGCGCAGGTCGATAGCGGGATAGACGATCATGCCGGCAGCTCGAGGAAGTTCTTCAGAATGCGCGCGCCCGCTTCGGCCGAGCGTTCGGGGTGGAACTGGCAACCCCAGCGGTTGCCGCTGCGGACCATCGCCGGGACCGAGGCGCCATAGTCGGCGCAGGCGATCGTCGCGGGCGTGTCGGGGCAGACGTAGGAGTGGACGAAATACGCGTAGTCGCCCTCCTTGACCCCCTCCAGGATCGGGTCGTCGGACAGGGTGTGCAGCTTGGACCAGCCCATGTGCGGCACGGGCAGGTCGTCGCGCACCGGCATGCGGGTGACGCGGCCGGGGATGAAGCCCAGCATCGTCGCGCCGCCGTTCTCCTCGCTCTCGGCGAAGAGCAGCTGCTGGCCGAGGCAGAGACCGAGCAGAGGGCGGGGGAAGCCCTTGATGATGTCCGTCAGGCCGAGCTCGGCCATGCGCTGCATGGCGTAGCCGGCGGCGCCGACGCCAGGCAGGACCAGGCGCTCGGCCTCGGCGATCTGGGTGGCGTCAGAGGTGACGCGCACGTCGGCGCCCAGTCGCTCAAGCGCGAACTGGACCGAGGCCGTATTGCCCGCGCCAAGGTGGACGATGGCGACGGTCACAGCACCCCCTTGGTCGACGGGACGGCGTCGCCCTCGATGCGGATGGCCTGACGCAGCGCCCGGCCGAAGCCCTTGTAGACCGCCTCGGTCTTGTGGTGGTCGTCGGAGCCTGTGACCGAGATGTGGACGGCGGCGCCCAGGTGCTCGGCCAGCGAGCGGAAGACGTGAGCGGTCAGGTCGGTGCGGTATTCGCCGATGTAGGGCGTGGAGAACGCGCCCTCGAACACCGGATAGGGACGGCCGGAAAGGTCGATGGCGACATTGGCCTGGGCCTCGTCCATGGCGAGCACGAAGCCGTAGCGGGCGATGCCGCGCCGCTCTCCGAGCGCCTGTTTGAGCGCCTGGCCCAGCGCGATGGCCGAGTCCTCGATGGTGTGGTGCGGGTCGGTGTGGAGGTCGCCCTCGCAAGCGAGCCGCAGGGAGAAGCCGCCGTGGGCCGCGACCTGCTCCAGCATGTGGTCGAAGAAGCCGACGCCGGTTTCGATCTTGATGGGGCCGGTCGCGTCGAGGTCGACCGCGCAGACGATGCGGGTCTCCTTGGTGTCGCGGACGGCCTGGCCGGTGCGGTGGGCGCGGGTCTTGCCGACGGCAAGGCCCAGCGCGGCGAGCAGCCGGTCGTTGACCTCGGGCTTCAGCGACACGGGCAGGCGCAAGCGGTCGCCGGAGCGGTCGGCCGCGGCGCCGAAGCGGGCGAGATCGGCGAGCGTCGTCTCGATGTCGGAGGGTCGGGCCATCAGGATGGGGCCGACGCCGGGCTCGACGACCATGACGCGGCCGATTTCGCGCACCAGGCGCTCGCGTTCGCGACGGACACCGGCGATGCGTTCGGCGGTCTCGATCATTCGCGAGGGGTCGAGCGCTTGCATGGCCAGCCGGACGAGCGGCTCGGGCAGGGCGTAGAGTTCGACGACTTCGGACAGCCGGGCCAGCGTCTGGGGCTGGGCGAGCGCCGCGCCGACGCGGGCGCCGGCCAGGCCATAGGCCAGCGACAGGCTGCGCAGCACGACCAGATTGGCGTGGTCGCTGATCAGGGCGGCGGCGGAAGGCGCGTCGGCGAACTCGACCAGGCCCTCATCGACGACCAGCAGGCCGGGGGAGAGGCGGGCTGCCATTTCGGCGACCGCCTCGGGCGAACCGAGGGCGCGAACGATGGTGGCGACGGTCTCGCCGGTGGTGGCCCGATAGATGCGCGACAGGCCGGCGTATGGCTCTGCGTCGGGGGCCTCGACCGAGCCGGAGTCGCGGGCGGCGAGGCGCCAGATGAGCTCAAGCCCGTGGGTCAGGCCACGGACCGGCAGGACGTGGTCGGCAGCGACGCCGTAGATCTGGCCCATGCGCGCAGCGAGGGCGGCGGTGTCGGTCGGATAGCGGTCCAGGCCGTCGGCTCCGGAAACCAGTGGGGGGAAGGGAGCTGGGAGGGTCATCCGCCGCCGCTCCGCATATCCGCCGCCCGCGCATGAGCTTCCAGACCCTCCAGCCTCGCCAGCCGCGCGGCGATCGGGCCGAGTGCGGCCGCGCCCTCTCGCGTCACCGTCTGGACCGACATCGACGTCATGAAGCTGGCGGTGGTGATGCCGCCGAGCGTGCGGGCGCCGCCGTCGGTGGGCAGGACGTGGCTGGGGCCGGCGGCGTAGTCGCCCAGCGTCTCGGCGGCGAACCGACCGACGAAGATGGCGCCCGCCGCGCGGATGGCCGGCAGCATGGCCTCGGGCTCCTCGACCTGGAGCGCCAGGTGCTCGGGGCCGTACAGATTGATGACCTCGCAGGCCGCAGCCTCGTCGCGGACCAGGATGCCGCGGGCCTCGTTCAGGCTGGCGCGGGCGATGGCTTCGCGGGGCAGGGTGGCGACCTGACGTTCGACCTCCGTCAGGATGTAGTCGAGGGTGGCGCGGCTGGTGGAGACGAGGATCACCTGGGCGTCGGCGTCGTGCTCGGCCTGGCTAAGCAGGTCGGCGGCGGCGATCTCGGGCGCGGCGTCGCGGTCGACGACGACCATCAGTTCCGACGGTCCGGCGGGCATGTCGGCGGAGGGGCCGCCGGGAAGCGAGGAGGCATACCGCTTGGCCTCGGCGACATAGGCGTTGCCGGGGCCGAACAGCTTGTCGCAACGAGGAATGTCGCCGTCCGGTAGAGAGACGCCGTAGGTCAGAGCGGCGACGGCTTGGGCGCCGCCGACGAGCCAGATCGCGTCGAGGCCCGCCTCGGCGGCGGCGAGGATCATGGCGGGATGGACGGAGCCGTCCCTGGCGGGCGGGGTGACGGCGACGCGCTGGGACACGCCCGCGACGGCCGCCGGGATGGCCAGCATCAGCAGCGACGAGAACAGCGGGGCCGTGCCGCCGGGCACATAGAGGCCGGCGGCGCCGATGGGCCGCCAGACGAGGCGCGAGGTCACGCCGGGCGTGGTCTCAACCAGGGCAGAGTCCTCCGGGATCGTCGCCTCGTGGAAGACGCGGACGTTGTCGGCGGCGACGCGGATGGCGCGGACGTCGGCGGGCGGCAGGGCCTGGCGGGCCTCGGCCACGACGGCTTCCGTGATGGCGATGCGGCGCGGGGCGTGGCCGTCCAGCTTGACCGACCAGTCGATCACGGCCGGACCGCCGCGCGCCTCGACGTCGTCGAAGATGGCGCGGACGACGTCGGTGACTTGGGTCTCGGAGCGGCGCGACGGGCGGGCGAGCGCGGCGCGCTGTCCGGCGGCGTCGAGCGAGGCCCAGTCGATGCGTTTCACGTCGAGCGTCGTCATCACATCATCTTCTCGATGGGGAGCACCAGAATGGCCGAGGCGCCGGCGGTCTTGAGCTTCTCCAGCGTCTCCCAGAACACGGCTTCCTGGCAGACGGCGTGGACCGCCACCGCATCGTCGCGGCCCGATAGCGGCATGACCGTCGGCGAGCCGGCCCCCGGGAGGATGGCGGTGATCTCATCCAGGGCCGAGCGCGGCGCGTTCAACATCACGTACTTGGCGCCCTGCGAGGACACGACGCCTGACATCCGCTCGATGATCGACTCCAGCAGATGCGCCAGCTGGGGTTCGGGTGCGACCGGGGACTGGATCAGCACGGCCTGGCTCTCGAACACGGTCTCGCGCGCGACGAGGCCATTGGCCTCCAGCGTGGCGCCGGTCGAGACGAGGTCGCAGATGGCGGCGGCGAGCTTCAGACGCGGGGCCACCTCGACCGCGCCGCGCATGGTGACGATGTCGGCCTTGATGCCCTGGCTCTCGAGATAGCGACGCAGGATCTTGGGATAGGAGGTGGCGATGCGGCGGCCTTCCAGCGTGGCCGGGCCGTCCCAGGCCAGCGTGGGCGGGGCGGCGAGCTTCAGCGTGCATTTGCCGAAGCCGAGCGGCATGACGACCGAGGCGTTGGCGCCGCCGTTCTTGCCTTCCTCCAGCACGTTCTCGCCGACGATGCCGAGGTCGCAGACGCCGTCGGCGACGAAGGTCGGGATGTCGTCGTCGCGCACGCGCAGCAGGTCGATGGGATAGTTCTCGACCTTGTAGAGCAGGTCGTTGGCGCCCTTGACCACGCGTAGGCCCGCGTCCCGGACGAGGTCCAGGCTGCGGTCGGCCAGACGGCCGGATTTCTGCACGGCGATGCGAAGTCGCCCCTCTGCGGTACTCATGGATTGGGGCTCAGTGTTTGGGGTTCAGTCGGTCCAGCACCAGGCGATAGCCTTGGTGCGGCATCTCTTTCAGGAAGCGCGCGACGCGCACGACGGTGGTGGGGCTGGCCCCGGCCTCACAGGCGATCTCGCGATAGGAGCGGCCGCCTTCGTCCAGCAGCCGGGCGACGGCCCAGCGTTCGGTGAAGGCGCGGACTTCCGCCGGGGTGCAGAGGTCGGTCAGGAAGGCCTCGACCTCATCCCGCGTTTTCAACGCCAGGAAGGCGTCGAGCAGGGCGGCGCGATCGCTCGGGGCGCGGCTCGGGCTGGACGGGGACAGGGTGTCGGACATCGCAGCGTTCCACTATGCTGTAACAGTGGAACGGTCAACCCCGATCCTTCTCCCCTTGCGGGAGAAGGACATCGCGCCCGGCGGCGCAGCCGTCGCCTTGGCGCGATAGGATGAGGGGTGAAACTCGGCGTTCGAAGCGACGGACGCAGCGGCCCCTCATCGCCACCGTTTCCTATCACCCCTCATCCGGCCCTCCGGGCCACCTTCTCCCACAAGGGGAGAAGGGATGCTAAGCCGCCGCTTCCAACGCCGGCTTGTCCAGTCGTTCGATCAGGGCGGGCAGGGCCAGCGGACGCGCGATCAGATAGCCTTGCGCCGTGTCGCAGCCCATGCCGCGCAGCAGCGCCAGCGCGGTCTGCGTTTCCACGCCCTCGGCCGTGACGGTCATGCCCAGGCTGTGGGCCAGGTCGATGGTGGATTTTACCAGAAGCGCGTCCTTGGCGCTTTCGGCCAGCGACATGACGAAGGCCTTGTCGATCTTCAGCTCGTCGGCGGCGATGCGCTTCAGATAGGCGAGCGAAGACAGGCCGGAGCCATAGTCGTCGATCGAGACCTGGATGCCGGCGGCGGCGAAGCGGTCGATGATGCCGAGCGCGGCTTCCGGGTTGTCGATGACCGCCGTCTCGGTGATCTCGAAGCAGAGATCGGCCTTGGCGCGCGAGACGGCGTTGAGGGCGAAGCGGGCGAAGCTCTCGTCCGACAGCAGCCGGCCCGAGACATTGATCGAGACCTTGAGCTTGTGGCCGGCCTTGGCGAGCGCCTTCTGGTCGGCGATGGCGCGCTTAACGCCCCATTCGGTCAGGGCACGAACCTGGCCGGTCTCCTCGGCCATCCCGATGAACAGATCGGGCGCGATGAAGCCGCGCTTGGGATGGTTCCAGCGCATCAGGCCCTCGACGCCCGTGATGGCGTTTTGGCGCAGGTCAAACTTCGGCTGATAGGCCATCCAGACCTGATCGGTCTCCAGCGCGCCGATCAGATCGGACATCAGGCTGAGGTTGGCCCCAGGGTCGCCGTAGGCGGCGGCGTCGAACAGGGCGGCCTTGGAGCCGGCGGCGCGCGCCTGGTCGATGGCGACGCCCGCGCGATCGACGACGGCGTCGAGTCCGCCGGTCGGCTGGCCCGCGCGGGCGAGGCCGGCGGTCAGGCTCGCGTCGATCCGGGCGCCGATCAGCTTGAGCGGCTCATCGGCGACGGCGCAGAGACGGGCGGCGGCTGCGATGGCGTCGGCGTCGTCGCCTTCGACCTCCAGCATCAGGCCCATGACGCCCGCGCCGACGCGGGCGACGGGCGCGCCGGTGGCGGTGGACAGGCGGGCTCCGAGCGCGGCGACCAACTGACCCATGGCTTCGAAGCCGATGGCGTTCCGGACCACCTCAAAGCGGTTGACGCCGAACAGGACGACGTGGGCCGAGGCGCTGGAGGCCGCCTGGCGTTCCAGCCACAGGCGGTTGGGCAGGCCGCTTTCCAGATCGTGCAGCGCCATGTGGGTCAGGCGCGCCTGGCGGTCGCGGATGTCGCCGGCCATGGCGTTGAAGCTCTCGGCCAGGCGGCCGATCTCGTCGCTGGACGTGACCTCGACGTGAGCGTCCTCGCCGGCCTGCAGTCGGTGCACGGCCTCGTCGAGCGCGGTGATGGGCCGGGTCAGGCCGCGCGACAGGAACCACGTTCCGGCGACCAGCAAGGCAAGGCCCAGAAGGCTGATCGCGCCGAGCGCCCAGAACATGGGTTCATACGGCTTCAGCGCCTTGGCCATCGGATAGCTGAGCGCCAGGACGGCGGGGGCGTCGGCATCGAAGCTAGGAAGCGGTCGGGCCAGCACTATGGCCTCGCCCTGGGCGGTGCGTCCGCCGACGGCGGCGTCGTCCGCAGCGGCGGCGCGGTCCATGAGGCCGGCGAGCGCGCTCTCGGGGCCGGCCATGTCGCGCCAGCCATCGGCCGCGCGGGTCAGGACGGAAGCGTTGAGCGGGATGGCCGAGAGTTCTTCCAGCCGGGTCATCTGCGCCTGGTCCAGGCGGTCGATGAAGACGACCCAGCCGATCAGCACCGGCGCCATGACGGGAGCGGCCACCGCCTGATGCGGCTGGCCGTTGAGGTCGAGCACGCCCGAGGAGATTTCGCCGCCGTTCAGTCCGGTCCAGAGGATGTCGAGCGTCGCCTCGTCGAGCGAGGCGCCGGCCGCGATGGCGTAGCCGTCCGCGCCGAGCAGCAGGGCGCCGTCGACGCCCTGTCGTGCGCTCAGGTTCTCGAGCGCGGAGCGGACGGTGGGCTCGTCGTTGGTGGCGACGGCCTCGCGGAAGCCGAAGTCCTGGGCGAGCACGGCGGCGCCCTGTTCCAGCTGGGCCGAACGGGATTGCCAGAGCTGGTCGTAGACCGCGCCAGACGCCGTCAGTTCGCCGCGCACCACGCCGCGCGCGCTGGCCGTGATGGCGGTGAAGACCGCGAGCGCCACAAGCATGAGGGCGAGCCCGAACAGGCCCGCGTACAGCACCGTCAGCCGGGTGCGCAGATGGCGGAAACGGATCATCTCAGCGCACCGCCGCGCGGGCGGAGAAGTCGCCGGTCATGGTCTGGCGACCGGGGCCGGTTCCGATGGTCAGGGTGTAGGCGCTTTCGTTGCCGCGTACGTTCAGGCGCGGATGCCAGACGACGAGGCGAGCCGGGCCAGGGGGGATGCTCGAGATGGTGACGTCGCCAGTCGCGTCTGTCTTGGCCGCCCAGGGCGTGTCGACCACGCGCACATAGGCCAGCATCTGGTCGTGGATGTTGCAGCCCAGGGCGGCTGTGCCGACGGCGGCGAAGGCATGCGTTCGCGTCTGATCCTGGCCGAACAGCTCGATCTCGAAACGGTTGCCGCGCGAGAAGGAATAGACGTGGTGGCGGACCCGATCGAGGTTGGGGAAGCTGACGGTCGCGCCGACCGGGGCGATCAGGACGTAGGGCTGGAACTGAACGTCGCGCTGCGCGATTCGGAGCGGCCAAGAAAAGCGAATGGGGCCGCGGGGCACGCCCGCGTCGGGGCGAACGGTCACGACAGCGTCCCGGACGGGTCGGCCGCCGGCGTCACGCACCGAGACGGTGAGATCACCCGCGTGAGCGACGGACGTGATCCCCATCAGTGCAGAGACAAGCCAGAGTACAGCGCGCATAGCGGCTCCTTACTCCTGACGAATGAAATCCCAGTAAACCGCGCCACCGCCGGCCGATATCGCGGCGTCAGACCCTCGTGTCTCGCGCTAGCGCGTGAGTTGAGGCCCAAGCTTGTCGTTTATTCGTGATTAACTCAGTTGCGGATAGCTGACCTGGATTCTGGGATGAAGAGATGCGTCATTCTTTCGCGGCGGCTGTCGCTTTGGGCCTGTTCGCCATCACCGCCCCCGCGCCCGCCATGGCCCAGATCACGGATTGGATTCCGGAAAGCCGCACGGGCGGCAAGCTGCTGCTCACGGGCGGCGTTTCGACCATCGAGGGCTCGGGCGGCGGCGGTCTGGCGACCTGGGCGGTGACCAGCGGCTATGGAGAACGCGACGGCATCGGCGGCAATGTCCATGCGACCTATGTGAACCTGCCCGACTACGAGCTCCGGTCCTGGGGCGCGGCGGCGTCGTTCTGGGACCGGGTCGAGGTGTCGGTGGCGCGCCAGGAGTTCGACACCGGCGCGACCGGCGCGGCCTTAGGTCTGGGCGCCGGCTTCACCTTCACCCAGGACATCGTGGGCGTGAAGGTGAAGCTGATCGGCGACGCGGTCTATGACCAGGACACCTGGTTGCCCCAGATCGCGGTCGGGGTTCAGCACAAGTCCAATGACCAGGGCGCGATCATCGCCGCCGTCGGCGGGCGGGATGACGAGGGGACCGAATACTACGTCGCGGCGACCAAGCTGTTTCTGGCAGAGTCGCTGCTGGTGTCAGGCACGGTGCGTTTCACCGACGCCAACCAGACGGGCCTGCTCGGCTTCGGCGGCGACCTGAACGACGACCTGGAGCCGCAGTTTGAGGGCTCGGTCGGTTATCTGCTGAACCGCAATCTGGCGATCGGGGCCGAATACCGGACCAAGCCAGACAATCTGGGCTTCGCGGGCGAGGACGACTGGTTCGACGTGTATGCCGCCTGGGCCCCCAACCGGCATTTCTCCGTCACCGCCGCCTATGTGGATCTGGGGTCAATCGCGACCTTCGAGGACCAGCGCGGTCTCTATCTCTCGCTCCAGGTCGGATTCTGATCCATGCGCGCCCTTCTGATCGCCGCCCTCCTCATCGCCGCGCCCGCCCCGCTCGTGGCTCAGGAGGCCGAGGACGATTTGTCCTTACCGCCCGTCGTCATGTCGACGGAGTTCCCCGGCGAGGTGCAGGTCGAGCCCTACGAGCGCACCAACGCCAACGCCGGCGCGACCCCCTTTGAGGGGACGGAAATGTGGGAGACCTTCGGCGGCGCCGATGGCGTCTCGGCCATCGTCGAGACCTTCGTGGCCCGGATCGTAGCCGATCCGCGCATCGCCGTGATCTTCGTGGCACAGGATCAGGTCCGTCTGCGCCGCACGCTGAAGGAGCAGTTCGGCTACATCCTGGGCGGGCCGGTCGCCTATTCCGGCCGCGACATGCGCTCCAGCCACGCCGACCTCGGCATTCAGTCGGCCGACATGGGGGCGCTGGTCGAGAACCTGCAGATCTCCATGAGCGAGCACGGCGTGCCGTTCCGAGCCCAGAACCGCTTCCTGGCCAAGTTGGCCCCTATGCGCAGAGACATCGTCAGCCGCTCCTCCCGCACCGCAACAAAACGGTTGCGCATCATCCGTGGTCCGGTCCACGCTGAATCCTCTCAGCGACAGGAGCGACCGTCACGTTCGACGAGATGTCAGGCACGCCCGGATCGGCGACGGTTCGCAAGAGCTATCGGACGCTGGCCCGATGGCTGGAGACGGCGCCGCCTGACCTGTTGCAGGCGCGCTCGCGCCAGGCCGAGCTGTTTTTTCGCCGTATGGGCGTGACCTTCGCTGTCTATGGCGATGTGGAATCCAACGAGCGGCTGATCCCCTTCGACGTGGTGCCGCGCATCATCGGCGCGGCGGAGTGGGAGCAGTTGGAGAAGGGGCTGAAGCAGCGCGTCTCGGCGCTGAACGCCTTCCTGAAGGACATCTACGGGCCTCAGGAATGCATCCGGGCCGGCATCGTCCCGGCCGACCTGATCCTGACCAATCCGCATTATCGGCCGGAGATGCAGGGCCGGCGGCCGCCGGGCGACATCTGGACCCACATCTGCGGCGTCGACCTGATCCGCACCGGCGAGGACGGGTTCCTGGTGCTGGAGGACAACTGCCGGACCCCCTCGGGCGTCTCCTACATGCTGGAGAACCGCGAGATGATGATGCGGCTGTTCCCCGACCTGTTCGCCGAACACCGCATCCGACCGGTCGAGACCTATACCGACATGCTGCTGGCCAGCCTGCGCGCGTCGGCCCCCGAGCACGCCGGGCCGGACCCGACGATCGTTGTCCTGACGCCCGGACCCTATAACTCGGCCTACTATGAGCACAGCTTCCTGGCCGACAAGCTAGGGGTCGAGCTGGTCGAGGGGCGCGACCTGTTCGTCAACGACGACATCGTCTTCATGCGCACGACCGAGGGGCCAAAGCGGGTAGACGTGGTCTATCGCCGGGTTGACGACGACTGGCTGGACCCCCTGACCTTCCGCCCGGATTCGACCGTCGGCGTGCCGGGGATCATGGCGGCCTATGCGGCGGGCAACGTCACCCTCACCAACGCCGTGGGCACCGGCGTGGCCGACGACAAGGCGGTCTACACCTACATGCCCGAGATCATCCGCTTCTTCTCCGGCGGCGATCCGATCCTGGGCAATGTGCCGACCTGGCGATGTCGCGAGCCGGACGCCCTGAAGGAGGTTTTGGATCGCTTGCCCGAACTGGTCGTCAAGGAGGTCGGGGGATCGGGCGGCTACGGCATGCTGGTCGGACCCGCCGCGACCAAGGCCGAGATCGAGGATTTCAGGAAGAAGCTGGAGGCGGATCCCGACGACTTCATCGCCCAGCCCACCCTGTCGCTGTCGACCGCGCCGACGCTGTGCGGGACCGAGCTGCAGTCGCGCCACGTGGACTTGCGGCCCTTCGTCCTGTCGAGCCCGGCGGGCGTGCGGGTGGCCCCTGGCGGGCTGACGCGCGTAGCGCTGAAGGCGGGGTCGCTGGTGGTCAACTCCAGCCAGGGCGGCGGGACCAAGGACACCTGGGTGCTGGATGACTGAGGCATTGAGAAATCCTCCCCCGCGCAGCGGGGGAGGGGGACCGCGAAGCGGTGGAGGGGGCGGACGCGCGCGCCGTGTCTGGAGCCGCCCCCTCCACCCCCGCGCAAGCGCGTGGCGGTCCCCCTCCCCCGCTACGCTTCGCTGCGCTGGGGAGGATTAATGCTCTCACGCACCGCAGAGAGCCTATACTGGACCGGCCGCTACATGGAGCGCGCCGACTTCCTCGCGCGCATCCTTGAGGCCGCCGTGCGCCTAGCGGCCCTGCCCGCGCGAGACGGGGCGGCCGCGACCGCCTGGGCCAGCGCCATCGCCTCCGCAGGCGTCTCAAGAGCCTTCGCCGCCTCGGCCCGGACGCCGTCGGAGAAGTCGGTGCGGGAGTATCTGGCCTTCGCGCCGGACAATCCCAGCTCTATCCGCGCCTGCATCAACGCGGCGCGCACCAACGCCCGGTCAGTGCGAACGGCGCTCACCATCGAGCTGTGGGAGTCGATCAACGGAGCCTGGAACGGGCTGAACGACTTCGGCGAACCGACTAAACGCGACGACTTCGTGCGCTTCCTGGAGTGGGTGAAGGGCGTGTCCCTGGCCGTCGAGGGCGCCTCGTCGCGGACCATGCTGAGGAACGACGCCTACTGGTTCCTGCGGCTGGGCGGAGCGATCGAGCGGGCGGACAACACCGCCCGGCTGCTGGACGTGAAGTATCATCTGCTGCTGCCCGCCGGCGAGCGGGTGGGCGGGCAGCTGGACTACTTCCAGTGGACGACGCTGCTGCGCGAGGTCTCGGCCCTGACCGCCTATCGCTGGGTGTATCGCGAGAGCGTGCGGCCGTGGCTGGTGGCGGACCTGCTGGTTCTGAACCGGCAGATGCCGCGATCCCTGGCCAGCTGCCAGGCCATGATCGTCAGCTATCTGGAGCGGCTGGCGGCCGACTATGGCCGGCGCGGTCCGGCGCAGCGACTGGCGTCCGCGCGACTGACCCAGTTCAACGAGGCCAAGATCGAAGACATCTTCCAGTCGGGCCTGCACGAGTACATCCTGGCTTTCCTGGGCGAGAACAACGCTTTGGCCAGCGCCATCCACGACCAGTACCTGGTGTAGGCGGGCGATGCGCATCCGGATCGATCACGAGACCCGCTACGCCTACGCCCGGCCAGCGCGATTCATCGTCCAGACCCTGAGGCTGACGCCCCGCTCGAGCGAGGGCCAGCAGGTGCGCGACTGGCGCATCGAGACCGACGTCGACGCCCGCATCCGCCGGTCGGAGGACGCCTTCGGCAACATCGTCCATTCCCTCTACACCGAGCGGCCGACCGACAGCCTGACGGTGCGGGTCACGGGCGAGGTGGCCACAGTCGACACCGGAGGCGTGCTGAAGGGCTTTCCCGAACGGTTGTCGCCGCTCGTTTTTCTGCGCGACACGCCCCTGACCCACTCCGATCCAGCCTTGAGAGAGCTCGCTGCGCGGGTGGGGGAGGGCGACGCTCTGTCCCGGCTGCACAGGCTGATGAGCCTGATCCACGGCGAAGTGAAGTTCATGGTAGGGGCGACCACGCCCGATCACACCGCCGCCGACGCCTGGGCTCAGAAGCAGGGCGTTTGCCAAGACCACGCCCAGATCTTCATCGCCTGCGCCCGACGGCTGGGCATCCCCGCCCGCTATGTCTCCGGCCACCTGCATCGCCGCGACGGCGTCGTGGAGCAGGACGCGGCGCACGCCTGGGCCGAAGCCTATGTCGAGGGTCTGGGCTGGGTCGGGTTCGATCCGGCCAACGGGGTCTGTCCGACCGAGCACTACGTCCGGGTCGCCTGCGGGCTGGACGCCCTGGGCGCCACGCCGATCCGGGGGACCAGCTATGGCGGCGGCGGCGAGACCATGCGGGTCGCGCTGCGTGTGCGACAGATGCAACAGACGCAGCAGCAACAGCAGTCCCAGGGGTGGTCATGACCACGCAAGGGATCGTTCGTTCATCCGAATCTGTTAGCGTCGAGCCTTCCATTCGGCCGGGGGGCCGAGCGAGGTCGGGTACGGCGTCATGACCTACTGCGTCGGCATGCTGGTGAACGAGGGTCTGGCGATGATCGCCGACACCCGCACGAACGCCGGCGTGGACAACATCTCCTCCTACAAGAAGCTGCACGTGACCGAGGTGCCGGGCGACCGGGTCATCGCCATCGCCACGGCGGGCAATCTGTCGGTCACGCAGACGGCGCTGGCCATGCTGGCCGAGGGCGTGCGCATGCCCGGCCACGACGTGCCCGAGACGCTGGAGACCGCGCCCACTTTGTTCCGGGCGGCCCAGCTGGTCGGCTACTGCCTGAACGCGGTGCGTCAGGACCTGCTGCCTACGGTCGAGGCCGAGTCGCTCAAGATCACAGCGTCCATGCTGCTGGGCGGCCAGGTGAAGGGCGGCAAGATGGGGCTTTATCTCATCTACGCCCAGGGCAACTTCATCGAGTGCGGGCCGGACACCCCCTACCTCCAGATCGGGGAGCTGAAGTACGGCAAGCCGATCCTGGATCGCGCTCTGCGTCCCGACACCCCGATGGCCGAGGCGGTCAAGCTGGGGCTGATCAGCTTCGACTCCACCATCCGCTCCAACATCGCCGTTGGTCCGCCGTTCGACATGATCGTGGTCCCCAAGGACGCTCTGCATGGCGACCAGCGGCGGATCGAGGCGGACGACCCCTATTTCAGGGACCTGGGCCGTCGCTGGTCCGAGGCCTTGGCGCAGGCGCACCGCGCCATGCCCGCTCCGCCCTGGATGGAGCCGAGCCGGCCTACCATCGCGGCAGTGCGTTAGTTCTTCCGGTCGCAACCGCGTTTCAGCGGCGGTAGCTCACCTCACAGCCGGCAGCGGCAGCGGCGGCGAGTGCCCCGGGTTTTTCGATCCGGACCGTGACGGCCCGCACGCGCGGGTCGAGCAGGCAATCGAGCGCCAGCCGTTCGGCGAAGGTCTCCACCAGCCCGACATGGCCCTCCGACACAATCCGCTGACACGCTGTGGCGATGGTCTCGTAGTTGATGGTGTCCGAGAGCCCCTGGACCTCGACTGGGCCCAGGTCGAGGGTCACGTCGATCACCAGCGGCTGCAGTCGACCGTGCTCGTGGTCGTACACGCCGATGCCGGCCTGGACCTCGAGACCTCGGACGAACACGATCAGTCCTTCCAGACGGGCGGTCGTCTGGGGCGCGGGCACGGCGGCGAGGGTCACGTCAGGGCTCCGGCGCTCAGTCATCGGCGGGAATGTCGGGCGTCTGCCACGCCAGATGCTGGCCGCCGTCGACGGCGATCATCTGTCCCGTCACCGAGCGGGCGTCAACGAGATAGAGAACGGCGGCGGCGATGTCCTCCGGCTCCGCGCCATGGCCGAGGGGGACCGAGGCGGCCTCGGCGGCGAACTCTTCCTCGGTCTGGTGGATGGACTTCAGGGTCGGGCCGGGGCCGACGCCGTTGACCCGTATGCGGGGCGCCAGAGCCTGAGCCATCGTCCGCGTCGCCCACCAGAGGCCGTTCCTCGACAGGGCGTAGGAGACGAAACGCGGGTCGGGCTTCAGCACCCTTTGGTCCAGCAGGTTCACCACCGCGGAGCCTTCGGGCGCCTGGGCGGCGAAGGCCTCGATCAGGACCAGCGGCGCGCGGAGATTGGTCTCGAAATGGCGGTCCCAGATCTCGCGCGCGAGTGAGCCGACCCGGTCATCCTCGAACACGGAGGCGTTATTCACGAGGATGGCGACGGGGCCGAGTGCCTCGGCGGCGGCGGGCAAGAGGGACCGGACCTCGTCTTCCTTCGTCAGATCGGCGGCGACGATCGCGGCGCGTCTACCGAGCGCGCGAACTTCGTCGGCCAGCGCCCCGGCGTCCTCGGGCGAGGAGCGGTGGTGGATGGCGATGTCATGGCCGCGCCGGGCCAGCGCCAGGACGATGGCGCGGCCGATCCGGCGCGATGCCCCCGTGACGAGGGCCGCGCCCTTCGCAGGCTCAGTCAATCCGGCCGAACTCGAGCGCGTTGATGGCGGCGAGGACGACGACGAAACCGATGATGATGCCGAGAGCCAGCATGGGATGCTCCTGTTCGCCGGACGCCATAGAATGCGGCGACCCGCGCATCAAGCGTGCAACGCCTCCGGACGATCCATGACCGACTTCCCCGTCACCGTCTTTCACAACCCCGCCTGCGGCACGTCGCGGAACGTGCTCGCCGCCATACGCCAGGCGGGGCGGGAGCCTGAGGTCGTGGAGTATCTCAAGACCGGATGGACCGAAGCGCGCCTGCGCGACCTCCTGACGCGGATGGGCGCGGGGCCGCGCGCCATCCTGCGCGAGAGGGGCACGCCTGCGGCGGAGCTGGGTCTGCTGGAAGAGGGCGTGTCCGACGACGCGATCCTCGCGGCGATGTTGGAGCATCCGATCCTGGTCAACCGGCCCATCGTCGAGACGCCGCTGGGGGTCGTGCTGGCGCGGCCGTCGGAGCGGGTGTTCGAGGTGCTCGACGCTCGGCCGGACAGCTTCGTCAAGGAAGACGGCGAGATCGTTCGCCTGTGATGCGGCTATCGTCGGGCGGCGTGGCTGTGGCAGCGTGAGGCCATGAACTGGCGCGTTCGAATCGAGCCCTTGACCCGGCCGCTGTTCTTCGCCGTGTCGCGGGCCAATCGGGGCATGACACTGGGCGTGCGCGCGGTCGCGGTCGATGGCGACGGCCGGGTCATGCTGGTGCGCCACACCTATCTGGAGGGCTGGTGGCTGCCGGGCGGCGGGGTGGATCGCGGCGAGACCACCGGAGACGCGGCCGCGCGCGAGCTGTTCGAGGAGACAGGGCTAAGGGCGACCGAGCCTGGTCGCCTGCTGTCGGTACATTCCAATCACCGCTTCTTTCCGGGCGATCATGTGCTGGTCTATCGCTTTGACGCCTTCGAGGCTGGCGAGATGACCCATCGCGGCGAGATCGCCGAGGCGCGCTGGTTCGATCCGCATGACCTGCCGTCCGACGCCCACCGCTCCACGCGAGCGCGGCTGGCGGAAATCTTCGGCGGGGCGCCCGTTGATCCGCTCTGGTAGGGAAGGCCCATGAACCTCGGACCGTGGATCGCCATGATCGCCGTCGTCTTGGCGGGCGGCGCCACCGCCCTTCAGGCGCCGACGAACGCCAAGCTGGCCGGAGCGGTCTCCGGCCCGGTCAACGCCGCCTTCGTGTCCTTCGCCGTGGGCACGGCGGCGCTGGGCATCGTCGCGGCCTTTCTGCAGGCCCGGCCGGACATGACGGCCGTTCGGGGCCTGCCGCCATACGCCTGGATCGGAGGGCTGTACGGGGCCGTCTTCGTGGTCGCGGCGGCCTGGGCTGTGCCCAGGCTGGGCGTGGCGACGACCATTACCCTGATGGTGGCGGGCCAGCTTCTGATCAGCCTCGTGCTCGACCACTTCGGGGCGCTCGGCGTGCCTCGCGCGCCGATCAGCCTCACGCGCGTCGTGGGCGTGGCCTTGGTCATCGCCGGCGTGGTGCTGGTGCGGCGGGGTTGAGCCGGCCAGCGTAACCGTATCGTCCGGCGCGGCGAACGGCGGGCGACCGCAACTGTCCGAGCTCCGCCATGACTTTCGCCGAAACCGCGCCTGCGCGCCTCGACGCCCGCGCCTTCCTGCGCGCCGGGATCGTCGTGATCTTCCTGTGGTTCGGCTACATGAAGTTCCTGCCCTACGAGGCCGAGGGAGTGAAGGGGATCGCCGAGACCTACTGGCTGTTCGGCTGGCTCTATCCGCTGCTGGGCGTGCAGGGGGCCTCCAACGTCATCGGCGTTCTGGAGGTGACGGCGGGCGTGCTCATCGCGGTCGGTGGCCGCTTTCCATTGGCGGGGCTGGTTGGGGCCCTGATGGGCGTGGCGACCTTTCTCGTGACGCTGAGCTTTTTCTTCACCGCGCCGGGCATCGTGGCCGAGGGCTATGCCTTCCCTGCGCTGGGATCGACGGGGCAGTTCCTGGCCAAGGACATAGGGCTTCTGGCCATCTGCCTGTTCCTGATGTTCGATGCGCAGAAGCGGATGGCGCCCTGACCTGACGGGGCGGCTCGGGGGTGCTATCCCCCGCCCATGTCCGCTCCTCTTCCCGACGCCGGCCGCAACTGGGTCGACGCCCGCGCGCCCGAGGCGTGGAAGCCCTGGCTGAAGCTCGGGCGGTTCGATCGACCCGTGGGAATCTGGCTGCTCCTTCTGCCGGGATGGCAGGGAATTGCGCTGGCGTTGGCGGCCGAAGGGCGAACGCCGGGCGTTTATGAGGCGTGGCTGTTCCTCGGCTTCGGCATCGGGGCCTGTCTGATGCGAGCGGCAGGCTGCGCCTTCAACGACATCGTGGATCGCGACATCGATCGGCAGGTCGCGCGCACAGCCGGCCGCCCGGTCGCGTCCGCCCAGATCAGCGTGAAGCAGGCTTGGGCCTTCATCGTCGCCTGCAGCCTCGTGGCCTTTCTGATCCTGCTGACGCTCGGAGGGACCGCGATCCTGCTCGGCTTCGGCTCACTGGCCCTCGTCGCGGCCTATCCCTTCATGAAGCGGATCACCTGGTGGCCGCAGGCGTGGCTGGGGATCACGTTCAACTGGGGTGCGCTGATGGGCTTTGCCGCCGTGACGGGCCAGGTCACGACGGTCTCGGTCCTGCTCTGGGTCGGCGGTGTGTTCTGGACCCTCGGCTACGACACCATCTACGCCCTTCAGGACATCGAGGACGACGCCCTGGTCGGGGTGAAGTCCACGGCGCGGCGACTGGGAGCAGGCGTCAGGGCCGGAGTGGCGACCTTCTATTCTGGGGCGGTCCTTTGCGCCGGACTGGCTGGCGTGGCGGCGGGGTTGTGGCCGCTGTTCTTCGTCGGCCTCGCCATCTACGCCCTGCATCTCGTCTGGCAAGTCTGGAGCCTGCGGCCCGACGACGGCGCCCTCGCGCTCCGCCTGTTCAAGTCCAACCGCGACGCGGGCCTGATCCTGCTGGCGGCCATTGGCGCCGGTGCGCTATCGATATCGCTCTGACCGGAGAGACCTGACCATGTTCGCCCGTCCTCGCCTGCTGGCCGTTTCGCTGATCGCGCTCGCCACTCTCGCCGCCTGCAACCGTGACCGTCCGGAGAAGGCCGCCGAGGCGACGCCTGCGCCCGGTGAAGCGGCGGTGGTGACCCCGGCCGAGGCCGCCGCCCCGATGGCGTTCGAGTCCAAGACGCCCTACGCCGAGGTCAGCCTGACCCTGCCGATCGCGCTGCGCAGCCAGCCGGACCTGCATGCCCGGCTCTATGCCGCCAATGTGCGGGACCTGCGCACCTTCGCCGAGGGCGCCCAGGCCGATCGCACCGAGGCCGGGGGCGATGAGGGCCTGCCGCCCTATGACAAGTCGATCGAGTTCTCGCCGGGCGCCGAGACCACCAAGTTGTTCAGCCTGATGCGGACGGTGTCGGAGTTCACCGGCGGGGCCCATCCGAACGCCCAGTACGGCGCGGTCCTGTGGGACAAGGCGCTGACGCGCGAGATCGCGGCGGCCGACCTGTTCGTCAAGCCCGCCGATTTCACCGCCCTGGACCAGGCCCTGTGCGCCGCGATCAACGCCGAGAAGCGCCGCCGCGACCCGGCGGCCGAGACCGTCAGCCTGACCGGCGACGGCACGTGGAAATGCCCGCGCGCTCTGGAGACCCCGTTCGTCCTCGCCGCCTCGACCGAGCCTGGCAAGGCGGGCGGCCTGACCTTCCTCGTGGGGCCCTACATCGTGGGACCTTACGCGGCCGGGTCCTATGAGGTCAGCGTTCCGCTGTCGGCCTTCCGCGGCCTGATCGCCCCGGCCTATGCGGGCGAGTTCGGCGGCGGGTTGAAGCCCGCCGCCTGAGGGTCAGCGCAGGAATTCGTCCACCGCCGCGTCGAACAGCGCCGGCTGATCCGCCATGATGAAGTGCCGCGCCCCGTCGATGCGGACGAGCTTCACGCCCGGCAGGGTCGCATACTCCCGCGTCCACAGCGCCTCGGCCATGGCGGGGGGCGGCCCTCCGTCGGCGTCGGTGGCGTAAAGCACGGTCACGGGCCTGGTCATGGCCGCCAGGCCCGGCCGGGCGTCGGTGGTCATGACGTCGTGGAAGGCGGCGGCGAAGGCGCGGCGGTCGCTGGCCATCGACCACTCCACCATCCGCTCGCGGATCGCCGGGTTGCGGGCCAGGCCCTGGGCCGACTGGATCTGCTGCTGGCGGAAGGCGTCGTCCGAGGCGGCCAGCACGCCCGCTCGCGCCTGGTCAGCGAAGGGCCGGGCGCTGTCTGACGTGATCCCCGGGCCGAAGAGGGCCGAGTAGAAGGGCAGGGCGTCGACGATCATGACGCGGCCGACGCGATCCGGGTGGCGCTGTGCGAGCAGAAGACCCGTAAGGCCGCCCATGGAGTGGCCGATGATGGCCGGGCGCTCCAGGCCCGCGACCTGGATGTAGCGAGCCACTTCGGCGACCTCGGGCTCCACGAAGGGGCCGTCGCCGTGGATCCAGGGCTCGCCGGCGAAGCCGGCCAGCTGGATCAGGTGTACGCGATGGGTTGCCTTGAGCCTTTCGGCCAGCGGCCGCCAGACTTCGCGCGATGAGGCCAGGCCGGGGATCAGGATGATGTCGGGGCCGGAGCCGACCACCTCGACCGACAGCCGGTCGGAGGCGAACGCCGGCGCGCTCTGGGCGACCGCGACGCCAGGCAGGGCGGCGGTCGAGAGCGGCGCGGCCGTCACGGCGGCGGCCAGGCACAGGGCGCGCAGGATCGCGCGCCCGGATGGGGCTATGTTCGGCATGAGCGACGTCCTTTTGGTCAGGTTAGCCTGACAAGCTGTCAGGGGCGTGGGGATTTGTGAAGATGGCCTCGACCGGTTCGCCGAAGACGGCGGAGATGCGGTAGGCGAGGTCCAGCGAGGGGTCGTGCTTTTCGGTCTCGAGCGCATTGACCGCTTGGCGCGAGACCCCGATGGCGCGGCCCAGCTCCTCCTGGGTCCAGCCGCGCTGCGAGCGCAGTTCCTTCATGCGGTTCTTCATCGACTGGTGCGGACGAACGGGGTGACGAGCCCGTACAGGCCCCAGAACAGGGCGTAGACGATCCAGCCCGGCGCATGGGGCGCGTCGCCATAGCTCTCCATGAAGCCCCATCCCGAAAATAGGGCGAAAGCCAGGCCGGCCGCGACGATGAAGCGTTTGGCCATCAGCGTCCGCATGAACTCGTCGGCCTCGTTCATGAAGGCGACGGTGGCCCAGATCTGGCCAGCGATCGGCGCTGCGACCGCGAGGCCGAGAAGCATCCCGGCGGGCGTGCCGATGATCTCGTCGAACGCCGCGAGGATGGCGGCCACGTTGACGGCGACATAGCCGGTCATGAAAGCCAGCGTGCGGACCACATAGCGTCTGTTGGCGCCTTCCGGTGCGACGAGACTGGACATGGCGTAAGCTCCGTGGAAGTCATGCATACCTGACACCGGCTAGGTGTCATGTCAACCTGACATTTCTGCCGTGCGGTCGATTCATTTCTGGTCCTTTGCTAGGTTGGCGCTTATGCCCGCCGCGCCTCGTGTTTCGCCGTCCGCCGTGTTCATGCCCGACGCCTGGGCGCCGTTTCAGGCTCGCTCTTGGTGGAAGGGGCCGCTTCTGGTGCTCCACTGCTGGGGCGTGATCGCAGCGGCGGTCGCGCTCGGCGTCTGGCAACCGATCCTGATCCCACTGTGCGTCCTAGTGATCGGCTCCCGACAGCTCGGCCTCGCCATCCTGATGCACGAAGCGGCCCACGGCGCCCTGGCTCCCAACCTGAAGCTCAACGATTTCCTCGGCCATTGGCTGTGCGCCGTGCCGATCGGCGCGTCGCTGACCGCTTACCGGCCCTACCACCTGTCGCATCATCGGTTCGCCCAGCAGCCGGAGGATCCGGACCTCATGCTGTCGGCCCCATTTCCGGTCAGCGGCGCCTCGCTCCGGCGCAAGATGATCCGCGACCTGACCGGCCAGACCTTCTTCAAGCAGAGGGTGCTGCTGCCGCTGGCGGCGCTGCGCGGTCGATCCGGGGCCGATGAAGACGCTCACGACTACGACGCCATCGTCACCGGCCGCTCGATCGCCGCCTTCCTGCTCTGGAATGCCGGCCTGCTGGCGGCCCTCAGCCTGCTCGGCGTCTGGTGGGCCTTCTTCGCCCTGTGGCTCCTGCCGATGGCGACGTGGTTCCCGCTGGTCACACGGCTCCGGAACATCGCCGAGCACGCCTGCGTCGAAGGCTCCGCCGACGACGCCTTCCGCGCCGCCCGCACGACCAGAGCCGGCTGGTGGGAGCGCGCCTTCATCGCCCCCTACTGGGTCAACTTCCACGCCGAGCATCACCTGTTCATGCATGTGCCATGCTGGCACCTGCCCCGGCTGCACCGCGCCGTCCGCGCCACCGAGCCGGGCCAGCGGATGGAGGTGGCGAACGGCTATGTCGAGGTGCTGAGACAGGCGGCGTCCCGCCCAGCCTGACATGGCGTCGCGGCTACGCCATGCCGCATTGCAGCGAAGGGAGGCGAGGCCGACACAGGGGCCATGTCCCATGTGCCCTCCAGCCGAGGCCTGCCCGTGCCGACCGGTCGCCTGTCGCGGCTGGCGCGGTTCGGCGGTCTCGCGACCGGCATCGCCGGAAACGCCCTGGCCGAAGGCGCGGTGCAGCTGGCCAGGGGGCGGCGGCCGACGATGGGCGACCTCCTGCTGACGCCCGCCAACGCCATCCGCGTGACTGAACAGCTGGCCCAGCTGCGTGGGGCGGCCATGAAGATCGGCCAGTTGATGTCGATGGACGCGGGCGACCTCCTGCCGCCGGAGCTGTCGGACATCCTCGCCCGTCTCCGCGCCGACGCCCGCCCCATGCCGCCGGTGCAGCTGACGGCCGCGCTCAACCGCCGCTGGGGCCGGGGCTGGGAGGATCGCTTCCGCCGCTTCGACATGACCCCGGTCGCCGCCGCTTCCATCGGCCAGGTCCACCGCGCCGTGACCCGGACCGGGCGCGATCTGGCGATCAAGGTCCAGTACCCGGGCGTCCGGCGCAGCATCGACTCGGACGTCGAGAATGTCGCGACCCTGCTGAAGGTCTCCGGCGTCCTGCCGCGCGAGATCGACCTCGCCCCTCTGCTGGCCGAGGCCAAGCGTCAGCTGCACGAGGAGGCCGATTATGCCCGCGAGGCCGAGCACCTCGCCCGTTTCGGCGCCCTGCTGGCCGACGACCCGGACCATGTCGTGCCAGGGCTTTGCGCCGAGCTCACCCGGCCTGATGTGCTGGCGATGGACTTTGTCGAGGGCGGCCCGGTCGAGGCCATGGCGGGCGCCTCCCAGGCCGAGCGCGACCGCATCGCCACGGTGATGATCCGGCTCCTGCTGCGCGAGTTGTTCGACTTCGGCCTGATGCAGACCGATCCCAACTTCGCCAACTATCGCGTCGACGCGAGCGGGCGGCTGGTGCTGCTGGACTTCGGGGCCACCCGCGCGATTCCGCCGGCCCTTGCCGAAGGCTACCGCGCCCTTATGCGCGCGGCCATGGACGACGATCGCCAGGCGGCGATCCAGGCGGCGGAGGCCATCGGCTTCTTCGACCACCGCGCGCGCGCCCGCGACTCCGAGGGCCTGGAAGCGATGTTCGACCTGGCGCTGGCGCCCTTCCGGGGCGAGGGGGCGTTCGACTTCGGCGACACGGCGGTGGCCGCACGGCTGCGCGACCGGGGCATGGCCTTCGCCCAGGATCGCGCCGTCTGGCACGTGCCGCCCGTCGACACCCTATTCGTCCAGAGGAAGCTGGGCGGCGTCTATCTGCTGGCCAGCCGGCTGAAGGCGCGCGTCGAGGTACGGCGCCTTCTGGAGCCCTGGCTCTAGCCATCGTGGGCCAGAGCGCCCACAGAGCCTGCGTGCCCATCGCCGACCCGACCGCCTTCATCCGCGCCAACGCCCGGCTGCAGACCGTGCCGCATGCGCCGGAGCTCCGGCTGTGGCTCGCCGACGAGATCACACCGATCTGGCGCTTGACGGAGGAGGAGCTGGGCGAACTGGGCCTGCCCCCGCCCTTCTGGGCCTTCGCCTGGGCAGGTGGCCAGGCCCTAGCGCGCTGGCTGCTGGATCATCCTGAGGAGGTCGCGGGCAAGAGCGTGCTGGACTTCGCGGCCGGCTCGGGCCTGGTCGGCATCGCGGCGATGAAGGCGGGTGCGGCTGACGCCTTATCCTCCGATATCGACCCCTTCTGTGAAGCCGCCGTCTCCCTGAACGCCGAGGCGAACGGCGTCGCTGTCCGCTACACCGCCGCCGACTTGCTGGAGGCGCCCCCTCCGAATGTCGACGTCATCTGCGCCGCAGACGTCTGCTACGAGCAGCCGATGGCCGGCCGCGTTCTCAACTGGCTGGCCCGAGCACGCGAGCAGGGGGCACGCGTCCTGATCGGCGATCCTCACCGCACCTACTTCCCGCGCGAGGGACTGACCTTTCTGGCCGAGTACCGCGTGCCGACGACGCGGGAACTGGAGGATCTGGAGATCAAGCGCACCTGGGTGTGGTCGCTGCCTTGAAGACGCGATCAAGGGTTCGTGACTTGACTTCAGCTTGCCGGCGTCGCTGTCATGAGGTCATGAAAACCGTTCTCGCTGCTTTGGCCTTGTGCTGCGTCGCCGGTTCCGCGTCGGCTCAGGTCTGGACGCACCCCGGCGGTTCAGCCGCCGCAATCCACCGCGACCGGATCGAGCGGGTGTGGGATCGATCCGCTGAACAGGCCAGCTTCGCACGCCAGAACCGTTTGAATACTCAGCTTGTCAATCTCGGCGTTCAGAACGCGCGAGACTCGACCGCTCAGCCTTCCCTGGTGTCGCCTGTGACCCGCGCGCCGGACTCCGACGCCTGGACGGTTCCAGGAGCCGCCGAAAGACGTCGGACCGTGTCACGCCGTGTCGGCGAGATCGATTCCTGGCTGGATCGCGGCTCGCGCTGACGACGGCGCATCCCTTCCCCTCCCACTGCGTTCCGGCATAGCTTGGGATCAAGGGCGAGGGAGAACGATATGCGCTGGCAGCGCGGACGCAGAGGCGGCGGCATTGAGGACCGGCGCGGCATGGGCGGCGGCGCGGTCGCGGGCGGCGGCATCGGGGTAACGGTGCTGGCGCTGATCGGCTACTTCGTCTTCGGCATTGACCCCTCGACCACGACCCAGGTCGCCAGCCAGTTCGGCGCGGCGGGCGCAACGCAGGAAGGTCGCCAGGGCACGCCGGAGGACCAAGCCGGCCTGTTCGTCGATGTGGTCGGGAGGAACATCAACGAAGTCTGGGCGCAGAAGCTGGACGGCTACCGGCCGCCTGACAACATCGTGCTGTATGAACAGGGCACAAACACGGGCTGCGGCTACGGCCAGGCGGCCTTCGGACCTTTCTACTGCCCGGCCGACCGGCAGGTCTATCTGGACCTCAGCTTCTGGCAGGAGATGGAGCGTATGGGCGCATCCGGCGCCGATTTCGCTAAAGCCTATGTCCTGGCCCACGAGATCGGCCACCATGTCCAGACGCTGACGGGCGCTTCGGAACAGGTTGAACGGGCCCGGCGCAGCGCAAGATCTGAAGGCGAGGCCAACCGATATTCCGTGGCGCTGGAGCTTCAGGCTGACTGCTACGCCGGCGTTTGGGCGGCCAATGCCGCGGCGGTCTCTGGCGGCGAAGTGGCGCTGGAGCCAGGTGATCTGGAGGAAGGGCTGCGCACGGCCTCGGCGATCGGGGACGATGCGCTTCAACGCAACGCTGGGCGCGGCGTGAACCCAGAGAGCTTCACCCACGGCTCCTCTGAGCAGCGGATGCAGTGGTTGCAGCGCGGCTATCAGTCCGGCGACCCGGCGGCCTGCGATACGTTCGCAAGCTTATGAGCAAGGCGGTTCAAGGCTGTTGTCGCCATGAGTCGGCCTGAGTTCCGTCGAATGTCGATGGCGGTGATCTGTCTGCCGCTATAGCCTCGGGTGCTATGCAACGCAGCACTGAATACCTGTCGACTCGAGGACGATCACCGGTTGTCGATTTCGCAGAAGTGTTGCTGCGGGGCATAGCGCCGGATGGCGGGCTCTACATGCCGAACCAGTGGCCTCGCCTGGATCCCGGGGCATGGGGTTCTGGTCGTCCATATGTTGAGATGGCCGAAGTCTCGATGGACCCCTTCATCGGCGACGCCTTGCCGCCGGGTGCGCTGGATCGTGCGCTCGATCGCCTGGTCTCAGGCTTCCTGCCGCCCGAAGTCACGCCGTTGCGACGACTTGAGGACGGGCTCTGGCTGCTGGAGTTGTTTCACGGCCCCACCGCAGCCTTCAAGGATCTGGCCATGCAGCTGGCCGCCGCTCTGTCAGCCGAGGCGCTCGAAGCCTTGGGCGAACGGCTGACCCTGGTCACGGCCACCAGCGGCGACACCGGGGCCGCCGCAGTCGCCGCTTTCGCCGACCAGCCGCGCATCCGTCTGATCGTGCTCCATCCCCACGAGCGGGTCTCGCCGGTCCAGCGCCGGCAGATGACGACGGTACAGGCCGACAACGTCCTGAACCTCGCCGTCCGCGGCGACTTCGACGACTGCCAGAGGCTGGTGAAGGGCCTCCTCGCCGAAGAGAGCTTGCGGGAGACCGGCCGTTTCAGCTCGGTCAACTCGATCAACTGGGCGCGGCTGGCTGGGCAGATTCCCTACTACCTCTCGGCCGTCTCCCAGCTGGCGGCGGCGGGCGAAACGCGGCCGCCGGTGTTCGTGGTGCCGACGGGGAACTTCGGCGACGCCTTCGCCGGGATCGCGGCGTCGAAGATGGGGCTGCCGACGCGCGGCTTCGTCGCCGCCGTCAACGCCAACGACGCGCTCGCGCGCGCCATCAGCGAGGGTGTCTATGCCCGCCGCGCGGCGGTGGAGACGGCCTCGGTCAGCATGGACGTCCAGGCGCCGTCCAACTTCGAGCGGCTGGTCTACGAGGCGTCGGGCCGCGACGCCGACCTGATCCGAGGCCTGTTCGCCGACTTCGCGCGCGACGGCCGGGTGGCCCTGCCCGACGAGTTGCTGACCGCGCTGCGCCGCGAGGTCTCGGTCGTCTCCGTCGACGAGGCGACGACACGGTCGGAGATCGCGCACGCGCACGCCGCCTGGGGTCAGGTCGTCTGCCCCCACACCGCCGTCGCCCTGTCGGCCGCACGCGGCGTGGACCGATCAGCGGGCCCGGTCGTGGCGCTGGCCACCGCCCACCCCGCCAAGTTCGGCAAGGACGTCGCTCCCGTCGTCGGTTTCGACCCGGACCCGCCGGAGGTCATCCGCGCCCTGGGCGACCGGGCGGAAAGGTTTGAGGTGATCAAGGCCGATGCGGGACAGACGCTCGCGGCTGTTCGAGGCTTCGGTGTCCGCTGATCCTGTGCTGACGTTCGGCCTTCTGCTTGGGGCGGCCGGCATTTGCCCAAGCGACGTCAGGCTGCTGAGACATCAGGACACGCGGCACCCCGGGTATCTGTCGCCCTACGTCCTCTGGCGGGATCATCCTGATAATTTTGAGTCCTACCAGCGAACTCAATCCTTTGGAAACGCGTCAAAACTGGCAGCCCCAATCTGGGCTTCGTTCGTCGGAACCCCGGACCAAGGCACACTTTTCGTCGGCCTGTATCACAGTCGCAAGATCGGACCGCTTCCGTTTGACCTGACCGTACCGCATGCCGGGCCACCTCAATCTGTTGGTTCGTGCGACCTCTACGAGCTCTCGCCCGCGGCGCCTCTGCAAGAGTTTCGCGGCTGTCTCTGGATTGATTGGGGCGCCGGTTATCGCAGCTGGATTCAGCGGGGCGATAGCCTTCCGAAACGGATCGTTGAGTTGCGACAGCGTTTTGAAGAGCCTGACTTCCCAGGCTTCTCCAAGTTCATTCTTCCGCTCAGCGACATTGGCAAGGTTCCCACAGCCTGGGCAGCGGCGCTGGGCTCGACCCGAGGAATTTACCTTCTGACGTGCCCCCGAACTCGCGAGCAATACGTCGGGTCAGCGTCTGGCGAAGGCGGCTTCATTGCTCGATGGCTGGAGTATCATCGGACCGGCCATGGCGGTAATGTTGCACTGAAGAGCCGAGAGCTCAGCGACTACCAAGTCTCCATTCTGGACACGGTGGCTGACTCGGCCTCGTTGACGGAAATCCTCGCTTTGGAGCAGCTGTGGAAGGACAAGCTTCAGAGTCGGCAGATGGGCCTCAATCGCAACTGACGGCTCCCCACCACGCCGCGCGCCGGAGGAAGGCCGCCGGGTCCTTGGGCGTGACCAGCTTGGTCGGGTCGTGGAAGACCCGGTCGTGCAGGCGCGTCAGGGTAAACCGCAGCGCCGCCGCCTGGCCCAGACGCGGTAGGGCGGTGGCCTCGGCCGGGGTCAGAGGACGCATCGCCTCATAGCCCTCGCGGAACGCATCGACCGCCCCGGCGATTGGCGCCCCTGCCCCATCGAAGCCCCAGGCGCTGAGCGCGATGGCGAGATCATAGGCCATCGGTCCCGTGCAGCCGAAGTAGAAGTCGATGACACCCGACACGGCGCCGTCCGCGAACAGTACGTTGTCCGGGAAGTAGTCGGCGTGGATCGGACCGGCCGGCAGGTCCTCCGTGAACGGATCGGCCAGTTGGGACAGCAGCGCCTCGGCCTCGTCGAGGATCGCCCGATCCTCGCCGGTCGCGGCCGTGGCGCTGCGGTCCGCCAGAGCGCGCCATGCCGCGGATCCGACGGGATTGTCGCGCTTCAGCGGGAAGTCGGCGGCCGCGAGATGCAACCGCGCCAGCATGGCCCCCGCCACTGTCAGGTCCGTAGAGGTGGGCGCGCGAAGCCAGGCCCCCTCCCGCCATTCGATCACCGCCGCCGGCCGGCCGTTCAGGGCTCCGATCCAGCCGCCGTCCCGGCGTCGCACCGGACGCGGCGCCGGGTAGCCGCGCGCGGCCAAATGGTCGCTCAGGCCCAGGCAGAACGGCAGGGACGCCGCGTCCGTCCGCGCCTCGAACAGCGTCAGGACATGGCGCGCGCCGAGGGTCTCCAAGCGGTAATTGGTGTTCTGCACCCCCTCGGCGATCGGGTGCAGCGCGACGAGATCGCCGATGTCATAGTCGGCCAGAAACGCGCGCGCCTGATCGTGGGAGACGGGGGTAAAGACGGCCAAGGGCTAGTGATGTCCGAGGGACGCGTGCCGGGCGCGCACGATGTCGTTCAGGTCGGCGAGCACGCTCTCGGTGGTCGGCCAGCGGCCCGCGCCGCGTCCGCCGCAGGACCAGACCCGCCCGTCCTCGCCATAGACCTTCAAGCCGTTGCGCTCCCCGTTGAGAGCCAGGAAGAACGGGTCGTCGAGGCCGACGTCAAGCGAAACCGACGCCTTCAGCGCTTCGCCCTCGCGAAAACAGGCCCCGATCTGACGCACCGGGCCTGACGGCTGAAAAGCTTCCGACAGCACGGCGCAGGGCACATCCTCGGCAGGGCGACCAAACGCCTCGAAGGCCAGCAGCCGTACCTTGGCGGCTGAGTCGCGGCCTTCCAGGTCGGACGACGGGTCTTCCTCGGCAAAGCCTGCGACCCGGGCGTCGGCCAGCGCATCAGCGAAGTCCGCCCCGGCCTGGATGCGGCTCAGCATGAAGTTGACCGTGCCGTTCAGGATAGCCTCGAAGCCCTGGATCGGGCCGGCGGCGCGGGCGGCCCGGACCGTCTCGATCATGGGCGCGCCGCCGCCGACCGCCGCAGAATAGGCCAGGCGCGCGCCTCTGGCCCGGGCGAGGTCCGCTAATCCCTGGGGATCGCGGCTGATCGCCTGCTTGTTGGCGCTGGCCACATCGACGCCCTGTTCCAGCGCCGCCCGGATCAGATCGTGCCCGGCGCCGCCCTCGGACAGGGCTTCCAGCAGGATGTCGGGCTGGAGCGCCAGCAGCGCCTCACGGTCGGAGGTGAACAGATGGGCGGGAGCCTTCACATCGCGGGGCTTCTTCGGATCGCGCACCAGGACGCCGACCACCTCGAACCGGTCGTCAGCCTGGAGCCTTTTCAGCAAGCCGCCGCCCACCACGCCGCAGCCGGCGATGGCGACCTTCAGCGGCGCATCGGGCACGGACGGTCCGGGCGGGGCGGAGTGATCGCCCACCACCGTGCAGTCCGAACGGCCGATGGCGGCCACCTCGATCTCGACCGACCGTTCCTGACCCAAGTCGATGGCGTCGTGCTGGACGAGCGCCCCGCCGTGACGGCGCGCGTCGTCCCAACTGGCGCGACGGAACCGCAGGGGCTTGCCCGAGGCCGAAGCCGGATCGCGGTCGTAGAGGCCATCGACGTCCTTCACCAGCCGCGCGCGCTTCAGCCCCAGCTCGGCGGCGAGAAACACCGCCGTCAGGTCCGATCCACCCCGGCCCAGCAGGACGACCCGGCCGTTCGGTCCGATGGCGCCAAAGCCCGGCACGATCACGACCTGGTGCGCAGCGATGGCCCGTTTGAGCGCCTCTGCATGGAGGGCGACGGGATGGGCGTGCTCGACCGGCCCCTCCGCGACGATGCCGAGCTCGCGGACCGACAGGGCACAGGCGTCCAGCCCGATGCGGTCGCAGGCGATGGCGACGAGCGCGGCCGCCTGCTCCTCGCCCTGGGCGACATAGGCCGGCAGCAGGTCGTTCTCGTGATCGAGGCAGAGCGCGCGGGCGTCGGCCAGCAAGCGATCGGTGTGGCCGCCGAGCGCCGAGACTACGGCCACGACCTTCCGTCCCGCACGGACGTGACCATAGAGCTCCGACGCCACGGCGGGGGCGCAGGATTGGTCCTTCAGGATCGAGGAGCCGAACTTGAGCACCACGACCTCAGAGGCGGGCGCGGCCTCCGGCAGCGGTTTCTGCACGACGGCGAGGTGAGCTTTGGCGTGGGGCATCGGGGTGGTCCGTTTCGAAGAAGAGGAAGGGTTTGGGTTAAAAGAAAACCCGCCGGGCCGGGGCCGGGCGGGTCGGGGTTTGCTGGCTGTCGGCTCGACCGCGCGCGCTAACCTGTCCCCGCCCGCGAGGGGCCGGTGGTGGTCATGCCGGTGGTGGTCGAGATGAGGGTCGCAGGCGTCATCGACCGCGCCGCGAGAGCGGGCGTCGAATGCGAAACGGCGATGTGGCCGAGACGGAACACAGGGCGAGCCTCAGGAATATCGTTGATCTCAAAGTGTCCGGGCGTCTCGCCGTCGTCAACCCGTTTCGCGCATTTTTCTTTCGTCCGACCTCATCGCTGAGGCTTTCCGGCCACGGTATTTGGCTTCGGGCAGTGATGTAGGGTAGATTTTTCCTCTTGACCGGCGCCCTTCGCATCCGCAAGGTAACGCCACTCATCAAGACCGGCTGAGGGATAGGCCCTTTGACGCCGGGGCAACCATCGGGTTCCGCCCGAACGGTGCCAACTCCTGCGGGGAGGGTTTCGACCTTCCGCGAGAGATGAGTGGAGCGTCGATCAGGCGACGTGTCCACGGTCTGTCACCGCGTCCGGGGTCTTGCTGAGCAGGACGATGCGGACGACGACATGGCCTTCGACACCCAGACCCTCTCTTCTGAACCTCTCTGTCGCGACACCGCGCGCGTGCCCCGGATCGCGCGCGGCAACGTCGCCGTCGACCTGCCGGTCGAGATCCCCGCCGACTTCCGGCTCCAGTCCGGCGAGCGGTTGGTTCAGCGCCGGATCGTCGGGCGGCTGCATGGCCGGGAGGGCGCGCCGCTGGTCGTGGTCGCAGGCGGCATCTCGGCCGGGCGGTTCGTGCATCGCACCGAGACCAACGGCCTGGGCTGGTGGTCGGGCGCGGTGTCGATCCGAGGGCCGATCGACCTCAACCGCTTCCAGGTGCTCGCCTTCGACTACGCGCCCGAAACCGCGCCCGGCGCCAAGCCGGTCACCATCACCACCCACGATCAGGCGCGGCTGCTGGCCGTCATTCTTGACGGCATCGGCGACCCCATCGTCTCGGCCTTCGTCGGCTGCTCCTATGGCGGCATGATCGGCCTGGCCTTCGCCGAGCTGTTCCCCGAGCGGGTCGAGCAGCTGGTCGTGGTCTCCGCCGCCCACCGGGCCCATCCGCAGGCGACCGCCTGGCGCGGTATCCAGCGCCGCATCCTGCAGCTCGCCGACGCCGCCGGTCGGCCCGAGGACGGCGTGGCCCTCGCCCGCGAGCTGGCCATGACCACCTATCGCACGGCCGAGGAGTTCGGCGAGCGGTTCGAGACCGACGCCCCGGCCCGCGTCGGCGGCGCCTATCCGGTCTGCGACTATCTGACCGCGCGCGGCCGGGCCTACCGCAACCACACCACGCCGGCGCGATGGCTGTCGCTGTCGGACTCCATCGACCGCCATCAGGTGACGCCCGAGGCCATCGTCACGCCGACGACGCTGGTCGGATTCACCTCGGACCGGCTGGTGCCGATCGAGGATGTGCGCGAGCTCGCCGCGCGCCTGCCCACCCTGTTCCGCTTCGTCGAGGCCCCGTCGCTCTACGGCCACGACGCCTTTCTGAAGGAGGACGAGGCCGTCGGCGCCATCCTCCGCGCCGCCCTGAAGGAGATCGCCCAATGACCCGCCGTCATGCTCACACCACCTGCGCCCGGTCCGGCGTCGACCAGGACAAGGCCCACGGCGCGGTCATGCCGCCGCTCTATCTGTCGTCCAACTATTCCTTCGCGGGCTTCGAGCAGAAGCGCACCTACGACTACAGCCGCTCGGGCAATCCCACGCGCGACGTTCTGGCCGAGACCCTGGCCGAGCTGGAAGGCGGCGCCGGCTGCGTCGTCACCGCAACGGGCATGGCGGCGGTCGACCTGCCGCTCGCCCTGCTGGAACCCGGCGACCTGCTGATCGCCCCGCACGACTGCTACGGCGGCACCCATCGCCTGCTGACCGCGAGGGCGAAGAAGGGTCATTTCGAGGTGCTGTGGGTCGATCAGGGCGACCCGGCCGCGCTGGAGGCCGCGCTACGGCTGAACCCGAAGCTGGTGCTGGTCGAGACGCCGTCCAATCCCCTGCTGCGCGTCGTCGACATCGCCGACATCTGCGCCCGGGCCTATCGCGTCGGGGCCAAGGTCGTAGCCGACAACACCTTCCTGTCGCCTGCGCTCCAGACCCCGATCGCGCTGGGCGCCGACATCGTGATCCACTCCACGACCAAGTACATCAACGGCCATTCCGACGTGGTCGGCGGCGCCGTGATCTGCGCCGATCCGACGGATCATGCGGAGCTGGCTTGGTGGGCCAACTGTCTGGGCGTCACGGGCTCGCCCTTCGACGCCTATCTGACGCTGCGGGGCGTGCGGACCCTGTTCGCCCGCATCGAGCGGCAGCAGGCCACAGCGGGCAAGGTGGCTGCGCTGCTGGAGACCCACCCCGCCGTGTCGGCGGTCCATTACCCCGGCCTGAAGACCCACCCCGGCCATGCCTTGGCCGCGCGCCAGCAGAAGGGCTTCGGCGCCATGCTCAGCTTCGAGCTGGCGGGCGGGGTCGAGGCGGTGCGCCAGCTGGTCGAGACGCTGGACGCCTTCACCCTGGCCGAGAGCCTGGGCGGCGTCGAAAGCCTGATCGCCCACCCCGCCACCATGACCCACGCCGCCATGACGCCCGAAGCGCGGGTAGTCGCGGGCATCACCGAGGGCCTGTTGCGGCTGTCAGTTGGGCTGGAGCATGAGGACGACCTGATCGCGGACCTGATCCGGGCGCTGGACGCCTTGGTGGTTCGGGAAGCGGCGGCAGCCTAGCCGCAGGGCTCCACCTCGCCGTCGTCGAGGTGGATGACGAAACAGTGCTCGGGTCCGCCGTCCTCGTGCTGGACGATCACGCGGATGGCGTCGTCGTCCGCCATCGGCGCATGAGCCTCGGCGAAAGCGAGAGCGGCGTCCTCGAAGCTGGCCGCCACCAGCAGGTGGCCGTGGCCGGCGTCGGTGTGGGCGTAATAACGGGCGGTCATGGGCGTCTCCTTGGACAGCCGAACGCATCAGCCGCCAAAGGGATTCACGCTGGACGCGCCTGGGTCTGCATGGCGCCGGTCATGGGGATGAAGAAGACCCCGACGTCGCGGCGCGACCGCACCCGGCCGTCGGCGTCCTTGGTGTAGACATAGAGCACCTGGCCGCGACGGAACGGCTGGCCGATGGGGATGATCAGCTTGCCGCCGGGCTTGAGCTGGCGGAACAGCTCGGGCGGAGCGTACTGAGCGACGCAGGTCAGCATTATGGTGTCGAAGCCTTCGGTCACCTCCGGCCAGCCGAAGTAGCCGTCGCCGACGCGAGAATGGACGTTGTCGTAGCCGAGGGGGCGGAAGATCTTCCCGACCGCCTCGCCGATCGGCTGGATGATCTCGATGGTGTAGCTGTCGCGCACGATGCGGCTGAGCAGGCTGGACTGAAAGCCCGAGCCGGTGCCGATCTCCAGCGTCACGTCGGTCGGCTTGGGCGCGGCCAGCTGGGTCATGTAGGCCTGACCCAGATAGTCGGACAGCACGCTGCCGTGGCCGATGGCCCAGGGCTTGGGATTGGCCTCATAGGCCTGGTAGGCGGTCGAGTCGTCCGACGCATAGGCGTAGTGGAACCAGTCGCGGGGCACGCTCTCGAAGGCCCGGACCACGTTCGGATCATGAGCGCCGAAGCGGCTGTCGAGATAGGCCCGGATGCGCTCGATGGCGGCGGGCTTCCTCGCCTGGATTTCGTCGAACTGGGCTTCGGACAGGGTGTGGGGGCGTTCCGAGGCCTGCATGGCCGTGTTGAAACGCGCATAGGTCCACGATTCGCTCGGCATGCGGACGGTCTCGGACACCGCCGAGGCCGCGCCGGCCTCTGCGGCGGCGTTGGCGACGGGCGCGGCGACGCCGGAACCCTCGGTCGCCTGGGTCGGGTTGAGGCGGGCCTGGACGGACTTCATTGTCTGCTCGTCGCAGGCGGCGAGGCCTGTGAGGGCGGTCGCACCGGCGGCGGTCAGCAGGGTGCGGCGGTTCATCGGGCTCATGCGGGGCTCGTCTGAGGCTGGCGGGTGTCCGCAGGGAAGGGGTCTAGCGTCGCCGGCGCGGGCTCGGGCAGCTCGCCGAACGGATCGGCGGGCCTGGCGGGTTCGAACACGGGCGCGGCCTTGGGCCGGGGCGCGGCGACGGGCAGCACGAGGAAGGCCAGGACGTAGAGCCCGGCTCCCGCGATCAGCAGGGCGGAGAAGCCGATGTCTCGGCTCATGAGATTGGCCAGCGGCGTGGCGACCACGGAGAAGGCGCCGTTCAGGCCCCAGGCCCAGGGCAGGGCCCGACCGTCGCCCACCTGGATGAGACCGAGCGGGAACGGGAGGCCAAGCGCCAGCGACACCGGCGCGGCGGCCAGCACCACCATCGCGCCCTTGATGGCCCAGGGCTGGTCCAGCGTCCGCATCATGAACTCTTCCGCCCCGATCCACATGGCGGCGATCCATCCGAGGATGACGATCAGACCGATCAGGGAGGCGACCTTGGGCCGGGCGGCGCAGCGGCCGGCGATCATGCTGCCCAGACCGGAGAAGATCAGCATGGACGTCAGGACCAGGGCGAAGGCGGACGAATAGTCGTTCAGCCAGAAGGCCGCCTTGTCGATCAGCCAGATCTCGATGAGCAGGAAACCCAGGCCGAGCGCGGGGAAATAGAGGGCGGGCCAGGCGCGGGGCCTGTCCATGGCGCCGCTGGTCCGCCGACGGAACAGGAGCGGGGCAGCCAGCACCAGGAGCGCGATGACGATGGCCTGGCCGAGCACCGCGATGTTCACCAGCGCTCCGATCTCGGCCTGGGGCAGGACCTCGAGCCGGCGGATGAGGGTGGGAAGATCCTCCAGCCTCAGCGAGGCGTAGAAGGCGGGGCGATCCAGCGTCGCGGGCCGGATGTGGAAGGCCTCGGCCGAAGGCGACGGACGCCCGGCCAGCACGGCCTCGACCTCGTTGGCGATGGCGTCGTTGGGCCCGGTCGACACGATCTGCCCCGAAGCGAAGGAGACGCTGGGCAGGTCGTTGAACAGGCCCGCCCGTGCGGCCGCCACGTCGAGGCCCGGCCGCCACGACACATCGAAGGACCGCTCGGCCGCCCAGGTCTGCAGCGCGGCCACGTCGGCCGCGGACCACGGCGTCGGGCTGATCAGGATGCGGGCGTTCCAGGCCGAGCGGTAGACCATGACGTGGGCGGACGGATCGGCGACACCCATGCCGGTGAGCGCCTGCCGCGCCGTGGCCAGCACGCGCAGCGCATAGACGGGGAAGTCGCGGATGGAGACGGGCACCGACACCATGCCACCGGGCTTCAGCGCCGCGAGGTAGGCGTGCATGGCCTCGGCCGTCACGCCGGCGACGTTCGCCGGGGCGGCGTCGACGAAGTCGGCGGACAGGTCGATCACATCGTAGCTGTTTGGACCCGCCCGCCACGCCGCCGCGATGGGCCGCCCGTCCAGCAGCTTGAAGCGGGGATCCTCGGCCAGCGCCGGTGACGGTCCGAGCCCCTTCGTCAGGGCGGCGCGCAGCACAGGTTCGCCTTCCACGCCCTGAACCCGAGACGCGCCGAGCCGGAGCGCCTCGGCGGCGCGATAGCCGCCGGACAGTCCGACCAGCAGGACCTCCGCGCCGGGGCGAAGTGCATAGGGGGCGGCGGACAGGGCGCTGGGCGCATAGGCGGCGTCGAACGGCCCGTCCTTGGGCAGGGCGGCGATGCGGTTGCCATCGCGGTACAGGCCATAGGTCGAGGGCGGGCCGGCCACGCCCATCATGCCGGCGTTGTTGGAGACGTCAGCGTCCACGCGCTCAGTGAAGTTCTCGAGCAGCAGATAGTGGCCGCGCGGCTGGCGCACCTCGGCGACAACGGCCGCGCCCGGCGTGTTCAAGGGCGCATAGACGGCCTTGAACTCCGAGAAAGCCGGGGGCGCGCCGGTGAACAGCACATACTGCGCACCGGCGAAGGCGGCGGCGGCCAGGACAATGCCGGCCCATCGACCCTTACCCGGCTGGAACACCGGCGCCAGGGCCAGCGGGATCATCAGCACCGGTGCCAGCAGGAAGGGATGGACGACGAACATCAGGCCGAGCGCGAGGGCCGCGCCAAGGCCCGCGCCGATGAGGTCGTAGCCGTAGACCCTGCCGATCTCCCGGTGGTTCAGGATGAAGATCAGGCTGATGTAGAGCCCGGCCAGAAAGAAGAAGGGCAGCAGGACGGCGTAGTAGAGCCCGATGTTGCGGACCTGGTCCGGCCAGGTCGTCGGGTTCTGAAGCTGAAGCGGATTGAACGGATTGGCCGTGACCGCCTGGTATCCCAGCGCGGCGGCCAGGACCATGGCGGCGGGTAGGATCGTGCGCAGGAAGACGCCGTGGCGGGCGACCGCGTCGCGGAACAGGGCGACGACGACGCCGGAGAGGGCGAAGCCGGCCATGACGATGGAGATGATCCAGTATCCGTACTCGGACCATTTCGCGACGGCGAAGTAGCGGGTCAGCGCGTTCTCGATTCCGACCACGCCCATCGCGATCAGGAACAGCGGGATCAGCGCTGCGCGGGTCTTGTCGGCGGCGGCGGTCACTGGACCGCCCCCCGGGGCGCGACGCGGCGATCGAGGAAGTCGATCAGCAGGGCGTTGAACCGGTCGGCCTCGTCGACGAACAGGGCGTGGCCGGCGGTCTCGAAGACGACCATCTCGGCGTCCGGGTGCGCGCGGACGAGGTTTTCGCCCTGCTCGCGCCAGCGGGGGCGGACGGCGTAGAGCACGGGTCTGGTCGTCGAATGAACCGCCGCGCGCCAGTGCTCGCGCGGGACGTCGTAGGCCAGCAGGCGCCGCTCGTTCTCGGGCGTCATGCGCAGGGCCTGATCGGTCAGGCGGGCCCGATAGTCGGCGCCCGGATCATGGACGAACATGCCGGCGACGAAGGCCGCCCGGCGGGCGCGGCGTTCCTCGGGCGAGAGGGGCTCTGGTTCGGCCGCCCGGGCGGGTCCTGCGGCGGCAGGAGGCGCGGGCTCTTCGCCGATGGAGTTGTCGATCAGGATGAGGCCCGCGATCCGGTCATCGCCGGCCTGCGCCACCCAGGCCAGGCTGTCGAGCACGCCAAGCGACCAGCCGACCAGCACCACCCGGCCGTTCGCCGCATGGGCGATCAACTCGCCGACGTCGCGGCCCCGCCGCTCATGGGTATAGCCGAAGCGGGTGACCTCGCTCTCGCCCTGACCGCGCGGGTCGAGCGCGAGGACGTGGAATCGGTCGGACAGGGCCTCGATCTGTCGCTCGAAGATCCAGCCCGGCATGGTCCATCCGGGCACGAAGAGAACGGTCTGGGCCCCAGCGGGGCCCGCCTCCAGGTAGTGGAGGCGAGCCCCGTCCGAGGTGATGAAGCTGCGGCTCTCCGCCGCCTCGACCGCGCCCCCCGACGCGGCCGTCGCCGTAGCGAGAACGATCGCACCCATCACGCCGACCATGGCCGCCCGTGTCCATGCCGGCAGGGTTGACGAACCGTTGCGCCCCATCGGCGGTGATCTGACCTACAGAGCTTTTCGCTGTCGAGAGGCTTCCCCGGCGGCGAGAGCGATAGAGTTAACGCCGTGGCCCGAACGGCACGACCTTGTTATTGCGGTCGTGAGCGATGTCAGCGGGCCCAAGATAGGGGATGCCGGAGCGCTCGCACCAGTGCTGGACGATCTCCTCGGCCGTCATGCCGAAGTCGGGCTCATTGGGCGTCACGTCGGTGAAGCGGCCGGCGCGGATGCCCGCGACGCGCCGGATCGACGGCTGGCTGGTGAGATGGAACATCATCCGGTCGATGCGATAGGCGGCCTCGGACACATCCTCCAGCATCAGGACGTGGCCGGTCAGGTCGGGCTCCAGCGGCGTGCCGAGCAGCTGGTCCAGAACCGTCAGGTTGAAGGCGACGGCGGGGCGCGGGTCGTCCGCCAGCGACGGCTCCAGGCCCTCGCTGACGCCTTTCCGGAGCCAGTTCAGCGAGCGGAAGCCGGTGGGGTCGTTGCGCACGCCGTCGGACGCCATAGGCCCATGCGCCACGCTGAAGCCAGCCTTATAGAGGATCGCCAGCATCGACCCGACGTCCGAATAGCCCAGATACCGCTTCTTCCGCGCGGCGTCGTTGAGACGGGGCATGACGGCCTCGGCGATGCGGCAGGAGCCATAGCCGCCGCGCGCGAACCAGATGTGGTCGATCCTGGGATCGTTGGCGAACTCCACGAAGGCGTCGGCCCGCTCCTGATCCGTGCCAGCGAAGTGGCCGGACTTGCCGAAGCTGTTGGGGTGGATCGTGCAGGTCACCTCGCCGGTGGGAAACTGGCGCTCGAACCAGGCGTGGATGGCCTCGGCCCGCTCGCGGGCGAAGCGGGAGGAGACGGCGACGATGCCGATCTTCATACCTGCCGTCCGATCATCCGTGGCCTTCCCCGCGCCGCGTGCTAGTCACGCGAGACCCCCGCGACACTCCGCATTCCGCCGCCAAGATCAAGATGACGCCTGAAAAGCCTTCCTATTTCTTCTGCGGCATTGGCGGCTCGGGGATGCTGCCTCTGGCCATGATCGTCCAGTCGCGGGGCGCCTCGGTCGAGGGCTCGGACCGGTCGCTGGACCAGGGTCGGACGCCAGAGAAGTTCGACTGGCTGCGCGCGCACGGCGTCGTGCTGCACCCCCAGGACGGATCGGGCGTGCGGGCGGATCACACGGTGGTGGCGACCGGCGCGGTCGAGGACACGGTGCCGGACATCGGCGCGGCCCGGCGGGTCGGCGCGCCCATCGTCACCCGGCCGGAGCTGCTGAGCCGGATCTTCAACGCGGCCCCGACCTCGATCGGCGTTGCGGGCACCAGCGGCAAGTCGACCATCACCGGCATGATCGCCTGGATCCTGCATCAGGCCGGGTGGGCGCCGACGGTGATGAACGGGGCGGTGATGAAGAACTTCGCCGACGCGGATCATCCTTTCGCCAGCGCCCTGATCGGCCAACCGGACCTGTTCGTGGCCGAGGTGGACGAAAGCGACGGCTCCATCGCCCGCTACGACCCGACCGTGGCGGTGGTGTCCAACATCTCGCTGGATCACAAGTCGATGGAGGAGCTGCGCGATCTGTTCGGCGGCTTCACCGGCCGCGCGCGGACGGCCGTGCTGAACCTCGACAACCTCGAGACCGCGGCGCTCGCCCAGACGATGGTCGCGGAGGGCCGGGGCGAGGCGGTGGTCACCTTCGCGCTCGGGAACGCGGACGCCGACCTGTCGGCGGAGGATCTGGCTCCGCTTCCGGCGGGCATGACCTTCGACCTGACCGAACGGGCGACGGGGCGGACGCACGAGGTGACCCTCAACGTCCCGGGCGCGCACAATGTGGCCAATGCGCTTGCCGCGATCGGCGCGGTGCGGGCGCTGGGTGTCGAGGTCGAGTCGGCGGTGGCGGCGCTCGAAACCTTCGCCGGCATCCGGCGGCGGATGGAGGTCGTGGGCACGGCGAACGGCATCACCGTCGTTGACGATTTCGCCCACAACCCGGACAAGATCTCGGCCACGCTGAAGACGCTGCATGCGTTCGAGGGGCGGCTGCTGATCCTGTTCCAGCCGCACGGCTTCGGCCCGCTGAAGCTGATGAAGTCGGAGTTCATCGAGACCTTCGTCGGCCTGATGCAGCCCGACGACGTCCTGCTGATGCCTGAGCCCGTCTACTACGGCGGCACGACGGACCGGAGCGTGGGCTCGGAGGACATCGCGGCCGGCGTGCGCGCGGCCGCGCGCCAGGCCGAGGCTCTGCAGGACCGGGCGGCCTGCGGCGATCGCATCGTCGAGATGGCCCGGCCCGACGACCGGGTGATCGTCATGGGGGCCAGGGACGACACCCTGTCGCAGTTCGCGGCGGAGCTTGTTTCGCGTCTGGGCGCTAAAGCCCCCGCATGATCCAGGACGCGCCCGCAGACCTCCCCGACATCGTCGTTACCGCCGCCCGCCTTCCGCCCGCCGCCAGCGAGGCGGCCTTCAGCGTGGTGCGCATCGGCGAAGACCAACTGTTGCGTGAGACGCGGCTGGACGAGGCGCTGCGATCCGTGCCGGCGGTCAGCCTGTTCCGGCGGACGTCCAGCCTGGCGGCCAATCCGACGACGCAGGGCATCTCGCTGCGCGCAATCGCGCCGTCGGGCGCGGGGCGGACGCTGGTGACGCTGGACGGCGTGCCGCTGAACGACCCCTTCGGCGGCTGGGTGATCTGGAGCCAGGTTCCGACGGAGAGCCTGTCCGGCCTCGACGTGGTGCGCGGGGCTGGGGCCGGCCCCTATGGCGCGGGCGCCCTGACCGGCGTCATCGCGCTTCGCGAACGCGACGGGGCGAGTGGCGCGCTCGAACTCTCCGGCGGGGAGCTCGGCGGCCAGCGGCTGGGCGCGGCGACCACGCTCTCGGCCGGTCGGTTCAGCCTGACCGGCGCGCTCCAGCGCGAGGTCAGCGACGGCTACGTCCCGGTGCGCGGGTTGGCGGCGGGCGCGGCCGATACGCCGCTCGATCTGGAGACCCTGTCGGGCGCCCTGCGGCTGGACGCCGCGCTGGCCGGAGGCGTGGCCCTGTCGCTCCGGGCCTCCGCCTATGACGAGGAGCGGGGCTCGGGCTTACTCGGCGCGCGGTCGAGCGCCAGCGGGGAAAGCTATTCGGCCACCGTGTCGCGCGCGCCGAACGCGGAGCGGCTGGGCTGGCGGGCGCAGCTCTGGCGCCGCACCAGCGACTTCGCCAACACTTCGGTCGCAGTGGCGGCCGGGCGTGGGTCGACGACGCCCGCCAACGACCAGTTCGCCACCCCGGCTGAAGGATGGGGCTGGAACCTCGCCTTGCGGCGTACGGCGGTTCCTCTGGCTGGAGGTCGGCTGGAGTGGGAGGTCGGAGCCGACGCCCGCTTCAACGAGGGCGAGACGCAAGAGCTGTTCCGCTTCATGGGCGGCGCCTTCACGCGGGATCGGGTCGCGGGCGGCGAGACATCCGTCATCGGGGCCTATGGCGAGGCGTCCTGGACCGGCGGCCCGTGGCTGGTGGCGGGCGGCTTGAGGATCGACGACTGGGAGAACGCCGCCGGGCGACGCATCGAGCGAGATCTCGCGACCGGCCTGCCGACGCTGAACGACACCGACTCGGATCGATCTGGCGAGGTGGTGTCGGCACGGCTGGCGGCGAGGCGCGAACTCGGCGGTGGCTGGGCCGGGCGGGCGGCGGCCTACTCCGGGTTCCGGCCCGCGACGCTGAACGAGCTGCACCGGCCGTTCCGCGTCAGCAACGACCTGACGGAAGCGAATGCGGCGCTGGAGCCGGAGACGCTGCAGGGGCTCGAGGCCGGGCTGTGGTGGAACAATGACGCCACCGAGGTGCAGGCGACGGTGTTCTGGAACCGGCTGGACGACGCCATCGTCAACGTCACGATCGGCGCGGGTCCCGCGACCTTCCCGCGTGCCGGGTTCGTTCCGGCCGGCGGCGTGCTGCGCCAGCGCCAGAACGCCGGGACCATCGAGGCGACGGGGATTGAGGCGTCCATCACTCACGAGATTGACGACCGCCTGAGCCTCGACGCCGCCCTGTCCCTGACCGATGCCGAGGTCGACGGCGGGTCGGCTGCGCCCCAGTTGACGGGGTTGCGCCCCGCCCAGGCGCCGGAGATCAGCGCCTCGGCCGGCGCGGTCTGGCGGGCGACGGATCGCCTCACGCTGGTCGGACGGGTGCGCTACGAGGGCGACCGCTTCGAGGACGATCTGAACAGCCGCACGCTGGACGAGGCCGCGACGCTGGACGCCCGGGCGGAATGGGCCTTGCGGGAAGGCGTCGTCGCCTTCGTCGCCGCCGACAACCTGTTCGACGCCGAGGTCGAGGTTTCCGAAACCGGCGACGGGGTCGAGGGGTATGGCCCGCCGCGCGTGGTTCGCGCCGGACTGTCGCTGCGCTGGTGACGACCCCGCCTTAGCCCGCTAAACCGCCCGCCACGGGAGACGCATGATGACGCGAAACAGCGCACGCTACCTGACCGGCTTCGGCGGCCACTTCGCCACGGAGGCCGTCGAGGGCGCCCTGCCGGTGGGCCGCAACTCGCCGCAGAAGACGCCCATGGGCCTCTATGCCGAGCAGCTGTCCGGCACCGCCTTCACCGCGCCGAGGAGCGAAAATCGGCGCAGCTGGCTGTATCGGCTACGCCCTTCGGCCCAGCACCCGGCCTACAGGCCATTCGATCAGGGCCGCGTCCGATCCGGCCCCTTCACCGACGCCCCGGCCAGCCCCAACCGCATGCGCTGGGACCCGCTGCCCCTGCCCGACGCCCCGACCGACTGGGTCGAGGGGCTGGTCACCTATGGCGGCAACGGCGACCCGGAGACGCAAGGCGGGGCGGGCATCCACCTCTATGCCGCCAACCGGTCGATGACGGACCGCGTGTTCTATTGCGCCGACGGCGAGTTGCTGATCGTGCCGCAACTCGGCGACCACGTCTTCGTCACCGAGTTCGGACGGATCGAGGCCTCGGCCGGCCACATCGTGGTGATCCCACGCGGTGTGCGCTTCCGCGTCGAGTGCGACGGGCCGATCCGGGGCTATGTCTGCGAGAACTACGGCGCGCTGTTCCGCCTGCCGGACCTGGGGCCGATCGGATCGAATGGCCTGGCCAACCCGCGCGATTTCGAGACCCCGGTCGCCGCTTTCGAGGACGTGGATCGCCCGACAGAGTGCGTGCAGAAGTTCGCCGGCCGGCTTTGGGTCACGACCTTTGATCACAGCCCGCTGGATGTCGTCGCCTGGCACGGCAACAACGCGCCGTATCGCTATGACACGGCCCGCTTCAACACCATCGGCACGGTCAGCTTCGACCATCCGGACCCGTCGATCTTCACGGTGCTGACCAGCCCTTCGGACACGCCGGGCACGGCCAACGTCGACTTCGTCATCTTCCCGCCGCGTTGGATGGTGGCGGAGGACACCTTCCGCCCGCCGTGGTTCCACCGCAACGTCATGAGCGAGTTCATGGGCCTCGTGACCGGCGCCTACGACGCCAAGGAGGGCGGCTTCGCGCCAGGCGGCGCCTCGCTGCACAACTGCATGAGCGGACACGGGCCGGATCAGGCGTCCTATGACAAGGCGGTGGCGGCCGAGCTGAAGCCGGTCAAGCTGACCGATACCCTCGCCTTCATGTTCGAGACGCGCTTACCGATCCGCACCACGGAATGGGCGCAAACCAGTCCGACGATGCAGCTGGACTACGACGACGTCTGGACCGGCTTCGCCAAGGGCGATGTCGGCCGCTAGGAGACAGATGATGCGCCTGCCGGTCCTCGCTCTCGCGGTTGGTCTCCTGACCGCCTGCTCGCCCATGGCGGGCCAGGCACCCGACCCAGGCGCGCCGACGCAGACGGCCGCGCAGGCCTGCGCGGCCCAGGGCGGTCAGATCATGCGTGTTGGGCGCCTCCAGACGGAGCGCTGCGTGGTCCCCTTCTCCGACGCGGGCAAGACCTGCCGCGACGGCGACGACTGCTTCGGAGACTGCCGCGCGCGCGATCCGGGACCGCGCGAGGGGACCAACGTCACCGGCGTCTGCGCGCCCAATGACCTTCCTTTCGGCTGCAACACCCCGATCGAGAATGGGCGGGCGCAGCCGACCCTGTGCGTGGACTGAGGCGGACCTCCGCATGCGCCAGCCCGCCGGTCCTGTGACATGAGCCTGTCCGAGATCGCCCTGCTGCTGGGGCTGAACCTGCTGTTGATCACGGTCGTGATGACCCTGCTGACCCGACTGGCGGTGCGGTGGGGCGATGTCAGCTTCATCGACGGCGTCTGGCCGCTGGGCATGCTGATGCTGGCGCTCGCGACCTTTCCCCGGACCGAGGGCGACCCGGTTCGCAAGGGTTTGATCCTTTGGTTGGTCGCCATCTGGGCCATCCGGCTGGGCTGGCATCTGCTGAAGCGGTGGCGCGAGCACGGGGCGGACCGGCGCTACACGGCCATCCTGGACGATCAGGCGAAGAAGGGCTGGAGCTTCCGCAGAACCGCCTTTCTGTTCGTCTTCCTGCCGCAAGGGGCGCTGGCCTGGCTGAACAGCCTTCCGGCGCAACTGGGTCAGGTGGCCTACAGCCCGCCGATCGGCTGGATCGGTTGGACGGGCGCGGCGGTCGTCGTGATCGGCATCGCCTTCGAGAGCATCGGCGACGCCCAGCTGGCGGCGTTCCGAAGGGACCCGGCAAACAGAGGCAAGGTGCTGGACACGGGCCTGTGGCGCTACACCCGGCACCCGAACTACTTCGGCGACGCCTGCGTCTGGTGGGGGCTGTGGCTGATCGCGGCGGAGACCGGCTGGGTCGGCGTCGCCTCGATCGTCGGGCCGATCTTCCTGACCTACACGCTGACGAAGTGGTCCGGCATCGGCATCACGGAGATGGCCATTCACACGACCCGGCCGGGCTATGCCGACTACGTCCGGCGCACCAGCGCCTTCATCCCCTGGCCGCCGAAGAAGGTATAGCGGGCGGGCTCAATAGCCCCCGGCGCGGGCGAGCCGTTCGGCGTGGAAGCCCGCGTCGCCCAGCAGTTCGTTCAGCACACGGACGCGCTTCATGAACAGGCCGACGTCGTATTCGTCGGTCATGCCGACGCCGCCGTGCATCTGCACCGCCTCCTGCACGGCCAGCTCGGCGACGCGCCCGGCCTTGGCCTTGGCGACGGACACGGCGAGGTCGGCCTTCTCCGCACCGGCGTCGATGCGCTGGAGCGCGGCGAGAACGGCGGCCTTGGCGATCTCCAGCTCGGTGAACAGGTGGGCGGCGCGGTGCTGGAGAGCCTGGAACTCGCCGATGGCGCGGCCGAACTGCTTCCTCGTGCGCAGGTACTCGACGGTGACGCGGAAGGCCTCGTCGCCGGCTCCGGTCAGGCAGGCGGCGGCGCAGGCGCGGCCGAGGTCGAGCGCGGCGCTGAGCGTCGTCTCCCCGCCGTCGACCGCGCCGATCACGGCGTCGGCGTCGACCTGGACGTCCTTCAGGGTGACCCGCGCGGCGTTGTGAGCGTCGACCATGACGGTGCGTTCGATCTCGATCCCGGCCGACTTCGGATCGACCAGGAACAGGGTCGTGCCGCCCTCGGTCCTGGCCGTCACGATCAAGGCGTCGGCGACGTGGCCGTCGAGCACGAAGCCCTTGGCTCCGTTCAGCTTAAAGCCGTTGCCGCTGCGTTCGGCCGTCGTCGTGATGCGGGCGGGCTGATGCTTGGGGCCTTCGTCGACGGCGAGCGACAGGATGGCCTCGCCCGCCGCGATCTTCGGCAGCCAGGCCGCCTGCTGCTCGGCGGACGCCGCGTCGATCAAGATCCGGGCGGCCAGAACGCTGGATCCGAAGAAGGGGCTGGGCGTCAGGGTGCGGCCCAGCGCCTCGGCGACCACGCCCGCCTCGACGGCGCCCAGGCCCGAGCCGCCGTGCTCCTCCGGGATGATGACGCCGGCGAAGCCCATTTCGCCGAACGCCCGCCAAAGCTCGCGCGAGACGCCGTCGGGGTCGCGGCTGTCCCTCAGCTGGCGCAGGTGGGTGATCGGCGCGTGCTCGGCCAGGAAGCCGTCGGCGGCCTCCTTCAGCATCGTCTGTTCTTCGGTGAGGATCAGGGGCATCGGGTCAGGCGCCGGGCAGTTGCAGCAGGTGTTTGGCGATGATGTTCAGCTGGACCTCGCTGGTGCCGCCCTCGATGGAGTTGGCCTTGGTGCGCAGCCACTCGCGGGCGGGCGTGCCGCCCTTGGATCGCTCGCTTTCCCACTCCAGGGCATCCGAGCCGCCCGCCGCCATGGCCAGCTCGTGGCGGCGCTTGTTCAGCTCCGAGCCGTAGTACTTCAGCATGGAGGCGATGGCGGGCGAGACCTGCCTGGCCTTCACCTGATCGCCGACCCGCTCCATCGACAGGCGGAAGGCGGCGACGTCGATCTCCAGCTCGGCGATCTTGGCCCGCAGCATGGGCTCGTCCAGGCGACCGCTCTCGTCCAGGCCGAGGGAGTCCACCGCCACCTGACCCATCGGTCGGCCAATGTCGCCCATGGCCCCGATCATGGTGCGCTCGTGCGCCAAAAGCGCCTTGGCCACGTCCCAGCCGCGGTTCAGCTCGCCGACCAGGTTCTCCTTCTCGACGCGGACGTTGTCGAAGAAGGTCTCGCAGAAGGGGCTCTTGCCGCTGATGAGCGTGATCGGACGGGTGGTCACGCCGGGTGTCGCCATGTCGAACAAAACAAAGCTGATGCCCAGGTGCTTGGGCGCGTCCGGGTCGGTGCGAACCAGGCAGAAGATCCAGTCGGCCTTGTCGGCGTAGGAGGTCCAGACCTTCTGGCCGTTGACGATCCAGTGGTCGCCCCGATCTTCCGCCCGGGTCTGCAGGCCTGCGAGGTCCGAGCCCGCGCCGGGTTCGGAATAGCCCTGGCACCAGCGGATCTCGCCGCGCACGATCTCGGGCAGGAAGCGCTTCTTCTGTTCCTCGGTGCCAAACTGCAGCAGCGCCGGGCCCAGCATCCAGATGCCGAAGGATGACAGCGGCGACTGGGCGTCGATGCGGCGCATCTCGCTGGCCAGCACCTTGGCCTCCTCGCGAGAGAGGCCGCCGCCGCCGTATTCCCTAGGCCACTCGGGCGCGGTCCAGCCGCGCTCGCCCATGACCTCCATCCAGCGCTTGTGGGCCGGGGTCTTGAAGACGGCGTTGCGGCCGCCCCAGACGCGGTCCTCGTCGTTCTCCAGCGGTCCGCGGCACTCGGCCGGGCAGTTCGCCTCCAGCCAGGCTCGCGTCTCGGCGCGGAAGGTCTCCAGATCGGTCATGCGTGTTCCCCGCGTTTCCTCTGGCCGACGTTCTAGCAGGTTCGAAACGGTGACGTAGCGTCACCTCCCTCCCCTTCAGGGGAGGGCAGGTCGAAGCGCAGCGAAGACCGGGTGGGGGCGGCAGGGTGGTCCACAGGCGATGTCGGGTTGGCTCGCCGGGCCGCCCCCACCCGGTCGCTCCGCGACCACCCTCCCCGTGCCGGGGAGGGAGAGGTCACTTCGTCGGGAGAAACGGCGAGAAGGTGATGACGGTGAAGGTGTCGCGGATGTGGGGGCGCGTCTGGACCGACTTCGTCACGAACGTCCCGATGTCCATCTCCTTGGGCAGCTGGAACTTGGCGAGCAGATCGTACTGGCCCGAGGTGGAATAGACCTCCGAGACGTTCTCGACATTGTCCACGACGTCGGCGGCGACGTCATTGGCGTGGCCCAGCTCGCATTTGATGAAGACGAAGATGGCGGTCATCATGGCAGGGGCTCCCGGCGGTTTGGGGCTTGGTAGCGGATGCGCGCGTGACGGATAAGCCCCTCTCGGACGACGAGCTGCAGGTCCAGTACGACAACCGCGCCGCCGTGCCCGACCATCCGGCCCTGATGGGGGCCTGGAAGGCGGAGGCCGAGGCTGCGCGCGCGGCCCATCCGCCTATACTGCTCCGCTATGGCCGCGGCGAGCGGGAGGTGATGGACCTCTTCGAGGCCGGGCCGAACGCGCCCGTCGCCCTGTTCATCCACGGCGGCTACTGGCAGGCGCTGGACAAGGACTGGTTCAGCGGGATCGCGCCGGCGATGCTGGCGAACGGCGTGTCGCTGGCGGTTCCGTCGTACGATCTGTGCCCGACGGTCCGGCTGGCTCGCATCATCAGCCAGATGCGCGAGTCGGCGGGCGTTCTGCGCGAGCGGACGGGCAAGCGGCCGATGGTGTTCGGGCATTCGGCGGGCGGGCATCTGGCGGCCTGCCTGCTGAGCGAGGGCCGCGCCTCGGCGGCCGTGGCCATCTCGGGCGTGTTCGATCTGGAGCCGCTGGTGCCGACATCAATCAACACGGCGCTCGGGCTGGACCGGCTGGAGGCCCGCGCCCTTTCGCCGATCCATTGGCCTGCGCCGAACGGCGGCGCACCCGGCGGCACGGTGCTGGACTGCGTGGTCGGCGCCGGGGAGACCGCCGAGTTCCTCCGCCAGTCGCGCGACATGGCCGCCGCCTGGGCAGCCAAGGGCGCCGAGACACGGTTCGAGGCCCTGCCGGGCCTGAACCATTTCACTGTGCTCATGCCCCTGACCGATGCGGACAGCCCGTTGGTCCGGCGCATCGTCGCTCTGGCGAAATCCTGATCCGCCCTCGCAATCAGGCGACCCAAGCGCCACTATAGGGTCCTCAGCATTCCAGGCGGGCAGGCGAATATGGCGGAATCGACGGGCATGGACCTCGGCCACGGCGTGGTCCTGCTGGCGGCTGCGGTCGTCGCCGTACCCCTGTTTCGCCGTCTGGGCCTCGGTTCGGTGCTGGGCTACCTGGCCGCAGGCGTCCTGATCGGCCCCTTCGTCTTCGGCATGATCGAGGACGCCGAGGCCATACTGCACGTCGCCGAGTTGGGCGTGGTAATGTTCCTCTTCATCATCGGCCTCGAGATGCGACCCGCGAAGCTGTGGGCGCTCCGGAAGGAAATCTTCGGGCTCGGCGCCTCCCAGGTCCTGGCGTCGGGCCTGTTGCTCACCGGCGTGGCGATGGCGTTTGGCGTCGCCCCTGCCGTGGCCTTCGTCGGCGCCATGGGCTTTGTCCTGTCCTCCACCGCCGTCATCATGCAGACCCTGGATGAGCGGAACGAGATCAACACCCCTCAAGGCCAGCGCGCGGTCTCCATCCTGCTGCTCGAAGACCTGGCCATCGTCCCGCTGCTGGCGATCGTCGCGGTCTTGGGCAGCCTGCTGGGCGTCGCCGAGGACGGGCCGCCGATCTGGCAGACCATCGGCCTGGCGGTCGCCGCCATCGCGGGCGTCTTCATCGCCGGTCGCTTCGCCATCAATCCCCTGTTCCGCCAGCTGGCCAAGTATGGCGGGCGCGAAGTCATGCTGGCCGCTGCCCTGCTGGTGGTCGTCGGCGCCGCCTGGGCCATGTCGCTGGGCGGGCTGTCGATGGCGATGGGGGCCTTCCTGGCGGGCGTGCTCCTGTCGGACTCGACCTTTCGGCATCAGCTGGAGGCCGACGTCGACCCCTTCCGGTCCATTCTTCTGGGCCTGTTCTTCCTCAGCGTCGGCATGTCGCTGAACCTCGGCGTCGTGGTGGCCGACTGGCGGTGGGTGGTGGGCGGGGTCGTCCTGTTCATGGTCGTCAAGGGCTTGGCGATCTACGGCATCGCCCGGCTGTTCAAGGCCAAACACCACGAGGCGCTGGAGCGCGCGGCCCTGTTCGCGCAAGGCGGCGAGTTCGCCTTCGTCCTGTTCGGCGCAGCCCTGACGACCGGCATCTTCGACCCCCGGACCAGCGCCATCTTCACCGCCATCGTCATCCTGTCGATGCTGCTGACCCCGCTGGTGACCGCCATGGTCTCGCGGTTCTTCCTGAAGGACGGACCGCAGGTCTCGATCGACGATCTGGAGGGCGTGGATCGCGCCGAAGGGCTGCGCGAGCGGGTGCTGATCATCGGCTTCGGCCGCTTCGCCCAGGTGGTGTCCCAGCCGCTGCTGGCGCGCGACGTCGACGTCTCGATCATCGACCACGACGTGGAGATGATCCAGGCGGCCGGGAACTTCGGCTTCAAGGTCTATTTCGGCGACGGCTCGCGGCTGGACGTGCTGCGGGCCTCCGGCGCAGCCGAGGCCGAGACCATCCTGGTCTGCGTCGACAAGCCCGAAACGGCCGATCGCATCGTCGAACTGGTCAAGGCCGAGTTCCCCCTGACCAAGCTGTTCGTCCGCGCCTACGACCGGGGTCATTCGATCCGGCTGATCGAGGCCGGGGTTGAGTACCACATCCGCGAAACCTTCGAGTCCGCGCTGAAGTTCGGCGAACAGGTTTTGATCGACCTCGGCTTCAACGCGGAGGACGTGGCCGAGACCATCGAGGACGTGCGCCGCAGAGACGCCGAGCGGCTGACGCTTCAGGTCACGGGCGGCCTGACGGCCGGGCGCGGGCTGATGCGCGGCAACGCCGTGACGCCGACGCCCGAGCCCTACGTGAAACCCAAGCGCGAGAGCCAGGCATTGAACGAGGAAGCCGCCGAGATGATGGGTCAGGACGAAGCCGAAGAGCGCGTGCAGGAACAGGCCTGACGGCGCAACCTGAGCCATTGCGCCACCCCTGTCACGCGAAGGTCACACCGCAGCGAACTTCGCGAGCCCGGCCTCCGGCGCACGGGAACACAAGCGGCGCCGCATCCCTTTCTCCGCCGGAAAGGGGTTCCGCGATGGCGCCGAAGAAGCCGAACAAGCCGGATCTCCGCCTCGTCGCGGAGTCCGAAGTCTACAATCTCATGACACCGCCGGCCACGACGGCCGAGCGGGTGAAGCGCCTGCAGGCTGAGGCGCGCGCCCTGGCGCTCGAAGAGGTGGAGGCGCTCGAGCGCATCCTGGTCGAGGCCGCAGAGAAGGCGCGCGAGATCGCCGCCGGCGGCGACGCCTATCCAGTCGGCGCGCGCGAGATCGCCTCGCGTCTGGCCGAGGACCTGCCGATGAAGGCCGAGACCATCAAGGCGATCGTGTCGCGCCAGGTTTGAGCGTCATCTGGCCCGGTTCCCGCGCGCATTCGACCGAAATGCGGCGACGGTCTAGCCCGCCAGCAGCGCCTTCATCGGCACGGATGGGTCCGCTAGCCGCGCCGGATCGACCGCGATCTGCTTCCCGATCAGCTGGCGCCCGCCCATGAACTCCGGCGCGGCGTTGACCGCCTCCACAGCCCGCGCCACGTCGTCCTTCAGGTGGAACAGGGCGAAGGAATCGGCCGCCCGGTCGCCGCGCTCCACGACCGTGTCGCAGTCCCAGGCCAGGCCCGCGATCTGCAGCTTCAGCTCATACTGGTCCGACCAGAACCATGGGACCTCGTCGGCCGGACGCGGCCGCCCGCAGATGGCCGAGGCCGCCTGCTTGGCCTGCTCCAGCGCGCTCGGCACGCTCTCCAGTCGCGCGCTCCGGCCATAGAGCGGCAGGGGCCGATGCGTCATGTCGCCCACGGCGAAGACCGCCGGATCGCTCGTGCGCGCATCCAGATCGACCACCACCCCGTCCGCGCACTCCAGCCCCGCCGCCTGCGCCAGCTCGACATCCGCATAGGCGCCTATGCCGACCAGCACCGTATCCGCCGCGATCAACCGCCCGTCCGCCAGCCGCACCCCGTCCGCCTCGACGGCCGCCACATCGGCCGACAGTTCGAACGCCACGCCGCGCGCCTCGTGGCGGCTCTGGAAGTAGTCGGACAGCACCGGCCCGGCGACCCGCGCCAGCACCCGCGCCTCGCGTTCCACGATCACGGCCTCGGCCTCCAGCGCCCGCGCCGAGGCCGCGGCCTCCAGCCCGACATAGCCCCCGCCGATCACCGCCAGCCGCCGCCCCGGTCCCAGCCGATGCTTCAGCCACTCCGCGTCGGCCGCGCTCCTCAGCACCCCGACATGCTCAGCCTCCGCCCCCGGAACCGGCAACCGCCGCGCCCGCGCCCCGGTCGCCAGCACCAGATGGTCGTAGGCCAGGCTCGATCCGTCCGACAGCCTCACCGTCCGAGCCGTCCGGTCGATCGCCTCGACCCGCATCGACAGCCTCAGATCGACCTCGGCCTCGGCGTACCAGCTCTCCGGCCGCAGCATCAGGCTCTCGGCGTCCGCCTCCCCTTTCAGCCAGGCCTTGGACAGGGGCGGCCGCTGATAGGGCGCGATCGGCTCCTCGCCGATAAGGGCGATGGATCCCTCGAAGCCATACTGGCGCAGCATCGCCGCGACGGTCCCGCCGGCGTGCCCGGCCCCCGCGATGACGACCCGTTCGGTGCTCATGTCCGTCTCCAGCCTTACCCGCCGCTTGGCCGTGGCGTCCCCTCCTGTCAACCGGCCGGTCAACGCCTCGATCGGCCGACGATGTCACGACCGATTCTGACGCAACGTCGCCGTACACTGGCCGACTTCCACGGCTGATCGGGGGCGAAGTGGACTCAGCGGACTCAGTGGACTCTTTTTTCGAGACGCCTCCCGACCTTTTCCCTGACCCGCCTCGGGCCTAAGAAGCCGCGCATGAACGCCCATGTCGCCTCGCCGCTCGCGTCCGCCGCTCTCACCCAGGACTGGGACGCCCTGGATCACGGCAAATTCGCCGACGAGCCGACGGTGGTCCGCGGCCTGCTCGCCGCGACCCCCCTCGACGCCGCCGCCCGCCCCGCCGTCGTCGCCGAGGCGGTCGCTCTGGTCGAACACGCCCGCCGCAGCCAGAAGAAGCAGGGCGTGGTCGAGAGCTTCCTGCAGGAGTTCTCGCTGGGCACCCGCGAGGGCTTGGCCCTGATGTGCCTGGCCGAAGCCCTGCTACGCACCCCCGACGAGGAGACGCGCGACAAGCTCATCGCCGAGAAGATCGGCTCGGCCGACTGGGCGTCGCATCTGGGTCAGTCGGACAGCCTGTTCGTCAACGCCTCGACCTGGGGCCTGATGCTGACGGGCAAGCTCGTCGACGCCGACGACGAGGCCAAGTCCGACCTGCCGGGCTTCCTGAAGCGCATCGCCGGACGGCTGGGCGAGCCCGTCATCCGCCAGGCCGTGGCCACGGCGGTCAAGATCATGGGCGAGCAGTTCGTGGTCGGCCGCACCATCGAGGCGGCCCTGAAGCGCGCCGACCGCGAGGGCTGGCTGTGCTCCTTCGACATGCTGGGCGAGGGCGCCCGCACCGACGCCGACGCCGTCCGCTACGAGCGCATCTACGCCGACGCCATCACCGCCGTCGGCAAGACGGCGAAGGGCCAGGGCCCGGAGAGCGGCCATGGCGTCTCGGTTAAGCTGTCGGCTCTGTCGCCCCGCTATGAGGCGACGCAGGAAGCCCGCGTCTGGGCCGAGCTCTATCCGCGCGTCCTGCGGCTGGCCAAGATCGCGGCGGACGCCGACATCAACTTCACCATGGACGCGGAGGAGGCCGACCGCCTCGCCCTGTCGCTGAAGCTGCTCGACCGGCTCGCGCACGAGCCGTCTCTCGGCGACTGGAAGGGCCTCGGCCTCGCCGTTCAGGCCTATCAGAAGCGCGGCCCCGAGGTCATCACCCGCGTCGCCGAACTGGCCCGGACGTCCGGCCGCCGTCTGATGGTGCGCCTGGTCAAGGGCGCCTATTGGGACACCGAGATCAAGCGCGCCCAGGTCTTCGGCCGCACCGACTACCCCGTCTTCACGACCAAGGCGGCCACGGACCTGAACTACCTCGTCTGCGCGCGGGCCATGATCGAGTCGGCGCCGCATCTCTACTCCCAGTTCGCCACCCACAACGCCCATTCGCTGGCCGCCGTCCACCGCATGGCGCGCGACAAGGGGGTGAAGATCGAGTTCCAGCGCCTGCACGGCATGGGCGAGGCCCTCTATGACGCCGCGAAGGAGACCTTCGGGGCCGTCACCGTTCGCGCCTACGCTCCCGTGGGCGGGCATGAGGACCTGCTGCCCTATCTGGTCCGCCGCCTGCTGGAGAACGGCGCCAATTCCTCCTTCGTCCACGCCCTGCTGGACGAGCGGGTGCCGGCCTCCGCCGTCGCCGCCGACCCTATCGCCAGCGTCGAGGCCCACCCCGACCGCCACGCCAAGATCCCCACGCCCAAGGACATGTACATGGACCGCCAGAACTCGCTCGGCCGCGACTACTCCCAACGCGCCGACCGCGAGCGCCACGCGGCCGCCCTGGCCAAGGTCGATGCCGAGAAGCTGACGAGCGGCCCCCTCATCGGCGGCAAGCTCCGGGCCGGGACGAACCCGCAGGCCGTGACCAACCCCTTCGACACCACCCAGGTGCTGGGTCACGTCTCCGAAACGACCGAGGCCGATCTGGACGCCGCCGTCGAGGCCGCCGCTCGCGCCCAGGCTGGCTGGGACCGCAAGGGCGGCGCGGGCCGGGCGCCGGTGCTCCGCGCCATGGCCGATGCGCTGGAGGCGGACCTCGATCGCCTCGTCGCACTGCTCAGCCGGGAGGCCGGCAAGACGCTGAACGACGGCGTGGCCGAGGTGCGCGAGGCCGCCGACTTCTGCCGTTACTACGCCATGCTGGCCGAACGCGACTTCGGCGGGCCCCAGCCGCTGAAGGGCCCGGTCGGAGAGATCAACCAGCTGGTCCTGCACGGCCGGGGCGTCTTCGCCTGCATTTCGCCGTGGAACTTCCCGCTCGCCATCTTCACCGGGCAGATCGCCGCCGCCCTCGCCGCCGGCAACGCCGTCCTGGCCAAGCCCGCCGAACAGACGCCCCTGATCGCGGCGGAAGCCGTGCGCCTCTACATCAAGGCCGGGCTCGATCCCGACCTGCTGGCGCTGGTCCCCGGTCGCGGCGAGACGGTGGGCGCCAGGCTGGTCGCCCATCCGGGCATCGACGGCGTCGCCTTCACCGGCGGCACGGATACGGCCACGGCCATCAACCGCTCGCTGGCCAACCGCCCCGGCCCCATCATCCCCTTCATCGCCGAGACGGGCGGGCTGAACGGGATGTTCGTGGACACCACGGCGCTCAAGGAACAGGTGATCGACGACGTCATCCTGTCCGCCTTCGGCTCATCCGGCCAGCGCTGCTCGGCGCTGCGTCTGCTCTACGTCCCCCACGACGCCGCCGACGCCCTCATCGAGGGACTGAAGGGCGCGCTCGCCGCCCAGGTCGTGGGCGATCCGTCCGACCCCTCCACCGACATCGGCCCGGTCATCGACGCCGACGCCAGGGGGGCGCTGGAGGCCCACCTGGAGCGCCTGCAAGGCGACGCGAAGATCATCGCCCGCGCCGCCCTGCCCGCCGGCGCCGACAAGGGCCACCTGTTCGCCCCCACCATCGCCGAAGTGCCGACCCCCGATTACCTGGAGCGCGAGGTCTTCGGTCCCATCCTCCACGTCTGCCGCTATGAGCCGTCGAAGCTCAAGGAGACGGCCGCCCGGCTGGCTCAGCGCGGCTATGGCCTGACGCTGGGCGTCCACTCCCGCATCGAGGCTTTCGCCGAGGAGGTCGCGCGCCTGGTCCCCGCCGGCAACGTCTACATCAACCGCTCGATCATCGGCGCGGTGGTCGGCGTCCAGCCCTTCGGCGGCGAGGGCCTGTCCGGCACCGGCCCCAAGGCGGGCGGCCCCTACAGCCTGATCCGCTATGCGTCGGAGAAGGCCATCTCCAACAACATCTCCGCCCAGGGCGGCGACCCCGCCCTGCTGAACCTCTGATCAGAGCCGGAATGCAAAAAGGGCCGCCCGTGCGGGGCGGCCCTTCTTCCGAACGGCTCAGGAACCGATCCGAGAACTTACTGGACGCTGGCGGCGACAACCCCAGCCCGCCAAGCCTTTGACGGGTCGAGATAGCGCTGGGCGAGCGCTTGGATCGTCGCCGGAGTGACAGCCTCCAGGTCGGCGATGTGTCCAGTGATCTCGGCCACCGCCGCCGGGTCGGTATCGACGTCAGAGAGTTGGCCGAGCCAGTACTCGTTACCGGCTTGGGCCCGACGAAGACGTTCGACTTCCGGTGCGCGGGCCCGGGTCAACTCGTCGTCGGTGATCGGCGTATCCCGCAGCGATGCGGCGATCGCGTCGATCTCGGTGAAGAAGGTCGATCGGTTCTCAGGCGTCACCTGAGCCGAGGCGAAAATGGAGCCATAGCCTTCGAAAACATCGGAGGAAGAGGAGCCGACATTCGGAGAATAGGTGATCGCCAGCTCCTCGCGGATCCGTTCGATCACTCGCAACTCCATCACGGCTGCGAGCAAGCCAAGCTGACGCGCCTCCGTACGGTCGCCGACGGCGTCGGTGGTCGGCCAGGCGATGTAGGCCATCGCCTGCTCCGCCGGGCCAAGGTGGGTCAGACGCACCGGCTCGGGCGTGCCGGCGGGGAAACGCAGCGCCCGAGCCTCGGCGCTGGGCGCCGGCGCTGCGGAGCGCGCGGGGAGGGCGGCGAAGGTCGAACCGACGGCGGCGATCGCGTCCTGGACGGTCACGTCGCCGACGATTGTGACGTCGACGGGGCCTTGAGCCAGACCGGCGATGATGCCTGCCTTCAGCTGATCATTGGTCCAACCGGCGATATCAGATGGATTGGGGAAAGTCTGGCGGGCGTCGCCCGAGGCCAGAAGACCCGATGATTGGATGGCGAAGGCCCCGGCCGGAGTCGCTGACTGCTGGGCCACGATCTGTGGGAACAGGGCCTTGATCTGCCCGAACGGCGCCGGACGAAGGCCGGGGTCGGTCAGATAGGCCGCCAGCACCTGCATCTGCAGGTTCAGATCCGCTGGGCGAGTCGCGCCCGACAGGCGATAGGCGTCGCCTTCCAACGAGAAGCCGGCCGAGTAGATGCGGCCGGACAGGACCCGGTTCAGCTCGTCCAGCGTCAGACGGCCCAGCCCGCCCGCCGCGAAGGTGAAGCCAGCCAGCGATTGCGGGTCAGGCGTCGTGGTCGACAGGCCCAGTTCGCCAAGGCCCGTCTCGACGTTGACCAGGATTTGCTCGTCGCGGAAGTCGGTCGGCTTGACCGTAAGACGGGTTCCGTTCGGGAAGGTCACGACCGTCGTGCCGATCTCGGTGATCTCGCGGACCTCGGTGGGCTGCGCGGCGGCGCCGAAGTTGGAGTAGGGCCATTCCAGCGCGGCCGCCTCCGCCCGTGCCGTGACCGGCACGGCCTGTGACGCCTGCAGCATGGCCGTGACCGCCGCCTCTCCGCCCTCGATCGGCTCGGGCGTGACGACCAGCACCAGCGGCCCTTCGCCCTGAAAGGCCTCGCGCACGGCGGCGTTCACCGCGTCCGGCGTCAGGTCGGCCACCGTGGCGTTGAAGATGTCGAGGCTGGTCTGGGGATGGACGAAAACGCGGTTGTCGTTTGTCGCGGTCAGCAAGCTGTTGACGAGGGCCGGCGTGGTGCGCGTCGCGGCCGCGGCCACTGCGTTCTCCAACGCCGTGCGGTTCTCGGTGATCTCGCGCTGTAGTTCGGCCGGCGTCACGCCAAACTCGACCAGACGTCGCGTCTCCTGCTCCATCGCCTCGATCGCGCGCTGGAGGCCGCCCGGATTAAAGCTGGCCGAGACGCTGCCGATGTCCAGGCTGTTCACCAGGGTCGAGGCAGAGGCGCCGGCGCCCACGAAGGGGGGATTGTCCGCACGGGCGAGTTCGCCGAATCGGCGGTTCAGCACAGCCAGCCCGAGGCTGCGCACGATCCGCGACTGGCGCTCGGCCACGGTGTCCGGGTCGCGATCCGGCGCCCGGGTCCAGTTGATCTGAACCGAAGACTGGATGCCCGGTTCGACCAGGATCCGGGTTTCCGCGTCGCGCGGCGCGACCGTGCCGAGGTCCGGCTCAGGACCGTCCGGGGCGCTCGGCTCCCAGCTCTCGAAGGCCGCCCGGATCTTGCCTTCCATCACGTCCACGTCGAAGTCGCCGACGGCGAGCATCGTGGCCCGGCTGGGCCGGTAGTAGGCTTCGTAGAAGGCCACGAACCGATCGCGGGGCGCGGTGCGGATGATCTCCAGATCACCGATAGGGAACCGATTGGCGATGCGCTGGCCGGGCGCGAGCAGGGCCAGCTGGGCCTTGGCGCTGCGCAATTGCGGGGTGTTGCGGGTGCGTTCCTCGCCGACGATGACGCCGCGCTCCTCGTCGATGGCGGCCGGATCCATCAGAGCCTCCGACACCTGCTCGCGCATGATGCGCAGCGCCGTGTCGACCGTCTCGTCGTTCGTGCGTGGCAGTTCCAGCTGGTAGAAGGTCTGGTCGAAGCCGGTCGCCGCGTTGGTGTCGGCGCCGAAGGCCAACCCCAGGCGTTCCAGGATGCGCAAGAGCTCGTTCTCGGGGATGTTGGTCGTCCCGTTGAAGGCCATGTGCTCCATGAAGTGGGCCAGACCCAGCTGGGTCTCGTCTTCCATCAGTGAGCCCGCGTCGATCCGCAGGCGCAGCGATGCCTGTCCCGGCGGGGTGGCGTTCCTCAGGATCGCATAGCGCATGCCGTTCGGCAGGGTGCCGAAGCGGACATTGCTGTCCGCGGGGATGTCGCTCGTCGTCTGCGGCCAGGGATCGGACGGCGTCTCCTGGGCGAGCGCGGGCATGGCGCCGGTGATCAGGGCGAGGCCCGAGGCGGCGGCGAGCAGCAGTCGGCGGGTCTTCAGCATGGTGGCTCCGGTCATGGGGCAGGACGTAACGATGACCAGACGGCCCCCCGTTTGGTCGATGCGACTCCTTACCGCCCTGTCATGAAGTGTAAAATGAACTTTACGTCAGGAATGAGCGGCGAGCCCGGCCGCGTATCGCTTCCAGTTCTGCACGTAGTGCTCGGCCGACGCCTCCAGCGCCGCGATCTGCCCCGGCTCCAGCGTCCGCACCACCTTGCCCGGCTGACCCATCACCAACGATCCGTCCGGGATCACCTTGCCCTCGGTGATCAGGGCGTTGGCCCCGATCAGGCAGTTCTTCCCGATCTGCGCCCGGCCCAGCACCACCGCCCCGATGCCGATCAGCGTGCCGTCTCCGATCGTGCAGGAATGCAGCATCGCCATATGGCCGACCGTGACGTTCGCCCCGATGATCAGAGGTTCGCCCGGATCGGAATGCAGCACGCTGCCGTCCTGGATGTTGGTATTCTCGCCAATGACGATGGGATCGTTGTCGCCGCGCACCACCGCCCCGAACCAGATGCTGGCGCCCGACTTCAGCGTGACGTCGCCGATCACCGTGGCGTTCGGCGCGATCCAGTATTCGCCGTCCGCGGGAAGCTGCGGTTTCTTGTCCGCCAGCGAATAGACTGTCATCAAACCCTCATCTGATCTGGAACGCTTTGGCGCTTTAAGCCTTCGTAAACCACGTTAGCATCAAGGTGTTGATGCGATTCGAGGCGGCCATTTCCGCCCCGGATCCGAAGCCGGATCAAGCCCGGTCCGGTCAGAGCCCAGGAGAGCGTGCGTGTCGCGTTCGGGTCTACGGCGGTCGTCTCCGCCGGATGTGGGATACATCTGCGACCCCGGACGCTGCGTCGTCGCCTTCCATCACCTCCCCACCCTCGACCGAGGCGATGCCATTCCGGCGTCGCCTTTTTTCATGCCCCGCGGCGACGGCTTGTCCGTCGCCGTCTCGGCGAAACGGAGCCTGAAATGACCAAGCGCGCGGCCCTCAAGCGTCAAGCTCGTGAAGCGGGGGCCTTCGACGGCCCCGACTATGGCGCTCACGACGCCAAGGTCCGGCGGTTGCCGGTTTCGCAAGGCCGCGGGTGGTCGCCCCATCCCTCCAACGACGACCGCGACCAAGGCTATCTCAAGACGCTCAAGCCCAAGTCCGAAGGCCAGGCCGCCCTGCTGAACGCGGTGGACGCCTACAACCTGACGCTGGCGCTTGGCCCGGCCGGCACCGGCAAGACCTACCTCGCCGTCGCCAAGGCGGTGGAGGCCCTGGAGGCCGGCAAGGTCGGCCGCATCGTGCTCTCCCGCCCGGCGGTCGAGGCGGGCGAATCCATCGGCTTCCTGCCCGGCGCCATGGAGGACAAGCTCGCCCCCTATCTGCGTCCGCTCTACGACGCCCTGTCGGACCGGCTGTCGATGAAGCGGGTCGGGGCCCTGATGGCCGAGGGCCTGATCGAGATCGCGCCCATCGGCTACATGCGCGGCCGCACCCTGAACAACGCCTTCGTGGTGGTGGATGAGGCCCAGAACTGCACCTACACCCAGTTGAAGATGCTGCTGACGCGGCTGGGCTGGCACTCCACGATGGTGGTGACAGGCGATCCGCACCAGTCCGACTTGTTGCCGGGCGTATCGGGTCTCGCGGACATCGCATCCAAGCTGGAGGCGGTTCCGGAGATCGCCGTCGTACGCCTGGCCGAGCGGGACATCGTGCGTCACCCGCTGGTGGCGAGCATGATCGGGGTGCTTTGAGGCGAAAGGGGGCCGACGTTCTTGTATTCGTCGGCCCCAGATAAGCTTCGGCTTCAGCGGCGCTTTGGGCCGATCAGGCGCCGGGCGTTGCATGTTGCTCTGCCGAGCAAGAGGCAACCAGGATTCAGTCGCTGAGTGCATGTGCAGCAAGCACGACCTAACCTGATCGGTTGTGGCCGACAAGCATCGCCAGACAGTTGACTGTCGCGCTTATCGTCGCCAATAGACCGCGCTTCCACGGGTCCGGGCCCCTCTGGCAGTCGAGGCGTCGGCTGCGATGTCGGATCCCTGTACAGATTGGCGCGACGCAGCGCCTTCTTTGAATTCTCAGGGGTGCGGGATGTTGGAATCCCTTCCGTTTCTGGCTGTGACCTACGCGGGGCAGCCCATCTGGCTCTGGCTCGCGTTCCTCGCGTTTATCGGCCTGCTTTTGTGGCTTGATCTGGGTGTCGTTAATAACAAGGACGGCATCGTGTCCGCCCGCAAGTCCGCCGTCATGTGGGCTTCGTTCGCTTCGCTGGCGATCGCTTTCGGGGCCTATGTCTTTTTCGTCTACGAGCCCGACCCTGCCTATTACATTAGTGCTGATGATCTGAATCAGCAGGCAGTCCTGCAATACTTCACAGGCTATCTACTCGAAACTGCGCTGGCGTTCGACAATATCTTTGTCATCGGAATGATCTTCACCTTCTTCGCCGTGCCGAGAGAGTATCAACATCGTGTGCTCTTCTGGGGCATCATGGGGGCGATCGTATTTCGAGCGGTTTTCATTTCGCTCGGCGCGGCGATCGTGAACGAGTTCACCTGGGTGCTCTTCATCTTTGCCGCTTTCCTGATCTTCACCGGCTGGAAGATGATTTTCGGTGGCGACCACGAGATGGATCTGAACCGGAACCCCGTTCTCAAATTCCTCAGAAAGCGGATGCGGATCACCGACACGATCGAGAACCACAACTTCTTCGTGAAGAAACCGGATCCCAAGGGTTCCGGGCGGTTGGTCCTCTTCGCGACGCCCCTGTTCCTGGCCCTGATCATGGTTGAGGTCGTGGACGTGATTTTTGCGGTCGACTCCGTTCCTGCGATCTTCGCGGTCACCAAGGACCCCTTCATTGTCTACACGTCCAATATCTTCGCGATCCTGGGCTTGAGATCTATGTATTTCATGCTCGCCGAGGCGGTCGCGCGCTTCAAATACCTGAAGTACGGGCTGTCGATGGTGCTCGTCCTGATTGGGGTGAAGATCATCTGGAACTTCGGACTCTATAAGGCCTGGAAGGACATCACGGGCGAAGCCCTTGTGCCCTACCTTGAGCCCCAGTGGTCCTTGATCGCCCCCCTCGCCCTCATCGGTGGAGCCATGGCCTACTCGTGGCTGAGAACCCGGGAGCTCGAACAACAGCGATAAGGCGTACGACCAGGAATCGGGAACTGCAGAAGCCGCTTCGGCGCCTGTAGCGACCCGGCCTGATGTCAGAAACAGACGTGGCCATTGCGCGGCCCCGCGTTTCAGAGACGCCGCTTGCAGGTCTCTTGCGCGCATGGCCCAATTAGGGGAGTCGGGGGAGTGTCGCAGACGTCCGAAGCGGGAACGCGCGTGCTCGAGGGGTCCCATGATGGTGGCGTCGACGGCCCTCCGGCCGAAGGTGGTGGGGCGGGGCCTGCCGGGCGCAAGCTGGGCCTCGTTCTGGGCCCGGCGATCGCAATCGGCCTCCAGCTGATCGGTGCGCCTGAAGGCCTGTCGGCAGCGGCCTGGTGGGTCGTCTCCATCATGGCGCTCATGCTCGTCTGGTGGGTGAGCGAGGCGGTCCCGATCGCCGCCACGGCCCTGGTCCCCCTGGTCGCGCTTCCGCTCACCGGCTCGGCCACAGCTGCCGAGGCTGCTCGGCCGTATGCCGACCCCATTCTCTTTCTGTTCATCGGGGGCTTTATGCTGGCCGCCGCCATAGAGCGCTGGGGTTTGCACGCCCGGATCGCCCTGACGGTCGCAGGGGCATTGGGGGGACGTCCGGCAGCCCTTGTCGCCGGGTTCATCCTTTCAGCAGGGCTGCTGTCTCTATGGATCTCCAACACAGCCACGGCCCTGATGCTGACGCCGATCGCGGTCGCAGTCGCCGGGGCTATGGCCGATAATGGCCATCGTGATCCCCGCCTCGGCGTCGCGCTGGTATTAGGCGTCGCCTATGCGGCCTCCATAGGCGGGATGGGCACCCCCGTCGGATCTCCCACGAACGTCATCGCCATGGGTTTTCTGAATGAGCGGGGGGTCGATCTGTCCTTCGTCCAGTGGATGATGCTCAGCGTTCCAGTTGTCGTGGTGATGCTTCCAGTCCTGTGGTTCATCGTCGCTCGCGGCCTGAGGCCCGCCAGCACGGAAGACGCCGCCAGGGGCCGCGACGTCTTGCAGAATGCGCGCATCGCCCTGGGCCCGGCCACTCCGGCGGAGAAGCGGGTGCTGATGGTCTTCGCCGCTGTTGCCGTCGCCTGGATGTTGCGCGAGCTGGTGTTGGTGAAGCTGCCTGGCCTAGAACGCCTCAGCGACATGGGTATCGCGATCGCCGGGGCGCTCGCCCTATTCGTCTTGCCTTCCGGCGATCGTCAGAGGCCTCGTCTTTTAGACTGGTCGAGCGCCGAACGCATCCCCTGGGGCATCGTCATACTGTTTGGCGGGGGTCTGTCGCTGGCCGCCGCGATGGACAGTACCGGCTTGTCTGCGTGGCTCGGTGTGGCGATGCAGGGGCTTCAGGGCCTTGAACCGTTGATCATCCTTGTTGCGCTGATCCTGATTACCCTGATCGCGACGGAAATGATGTCGAACGTCGCAACCTTGACGGCTATGCTTCCGATCGTCGCCGCCCTTGCCGCAGCGCTTGGGATCAATCCCTTGCTCCTGGTCTTCCCGGTGACGCTGACCGCCAGCCTGGGGTTCATGCTGCCGATCGCGACGGCGGCTAACGCCATCGCATTCGCCACCGGCCTGCCCTCGCTACGAACCATGTTGTGGAAGGGCTTCTGGCTGAATGTGGCGGGCGTTGCCGCGATCCTCGTTGTGAACGGGCTGCTTGCCGAGACGGTGCTTGGCCACCCGGCCGCTTGAGCGGCCGGCGATCTGCCGGACCGTCAAGTCAGTCGTCCAACGCAAGGGTGGGTATACCAATTGGCGGCGCCGCGGAGCTTCGAACCGCGCTCAATCCCTCGGAGTCTCCTGATGTCAGGGCAGATCACCCAGATCGTTGCATCCTCTATAGTGAGGCGCGCGACATCCCGCCGAAATGCTTTCAGCCCTGCAGAGCGCGCCGGGTCGTGGGAGCTCGAAATACGTGCTCTCGCGTATGGCGCTACGAAGGAGCGCCTCAGTCGCAGTCTTCGCTGAGGAAGCCGGTGGCGGACAGAGAGGGATTCGAACCCTCGGTAGGCTTTCACCTACACACGCTTTCCAAGCGTGCGCGATCGACCACTCCGCCACCTGTCCGTTTCACCGCTTGGGCGATCCGCCCCGGACGGTCGATCCGGGGAGGGCAGGCTGATAGAACAGGCGGGCGGTAACGGCAAGCGCCGCGCTGGCGAAGATGAGCCGCACCGCCCATATGGCGGCCATGTCCCTTTTCTCCCGGATCGCCTCCATGCTGAGCCAGAAGACCACCCTGCCCACAGCCGACACCGCCCTGCCGGGCCGCGCCACGCCGCTGCGTACCGACGAGGTCCATTTCGTGACCGGCCGCCCACTGAAGGGCCCGCATCCGGAAGGGTTTGAGACCGCCATCTTCGGCATGGGCTGCTTCTGGGGCGTGGAGCGCATCTTCTGGCAGCTGCCGGGCGTGTGGGTGACCTCGGTCGGCTACTCCGGCGGCATCACGCCCAATCCGACCTATGAGGAGACCTGCACCGGCTTGACGGGTCACGCCGAGGTCGTTCAGGTGGTCTTCAACCCGAAGGAGATCACCTACGGCGAACTGCTCAAGGCCTTCTGGGAGAACCACGACCCGACCCAGGGCATGCGCCAGGGCAATGACGTGGGCACCACCTATCGCTCGGCCATCTACTATCTGACGGACGAACAGCGTCAGGAAGCCGAGGCCTCGCGCGACGCCTATCAGGCGGCGCTGACCAAGGCCGGGCGCGGGCAGATCACGACCGAGATCGCGCCGGCGGGCCCCTACTACTTCGCCGAGGACTATCATCAGGGCTATCTAGCCAAAAACCCGAACGGCTACTGCGGCATCGGCGGCACCGGCGTGACCTGCCCGATCGGCGTCGGCGTCGAGGCGTAGTCGTGGGACGGGAGGGGGTCGGCAAGGTCTGCCTGGCCTTGCCGGGAGTGACGCTGGACCATCCGTTCGGCGACGACCACGACGCCTACAAGGTCGGTGGCAAGATGTTCGCCATCATCGGCGGCGACGGCGGCCTGTCGTTCAAGGTCTCCGACATCGCTTATGAGGTTCTGACCGAAAGCGGCCTGGCCGCGCCGGCGCCCTATCTGGCGCGGGCCAAGTGGGTGTTCCTGGCCGACCCGGATGCGTGGGACGAGGCCGAGCTGGCCGAGCATCTGGAAATCGCCCACGGCATCATCGCCGCCAAGCTGACGAAGAAGGCGCGGGCCGAGCTGGGTCTGGCCTAGTCGCAGAAGGCGAAAAAGCGCTCGACGTTGATCTCGGAGCCGGGCTGTGGGGCGTAGGCCGTGCGCTCGCCGTCCACCCATTGAGCGATCCAGCCGAGCCGACGGAAGCGTTGCAGCACCGGCGTGTCGAGATCGGTCCTGGCGGTGAGCAGGTCGCCGTCGTGCAGTTGCGACGGTTCGCCCTCGGCGGGAAACCGTTCCGTGTCGCCGCCGGATTCGAGATGGATTTCCGAAGCCCCCGTTTTGCCGAGCGCGACGAGGTCGACCTTGCCGGAGCCCGCCTCGCAGTCGAAGCCCAGTTTGAGATCGTCCGACGTCTCGACGCCATAGGCTAAGCGCGCCGCGCCCTGATCCTCGCTCAGGAACCAGTCGTATCCGGGGGTCGGCGCAGGCGCGGAAGCCGCTACCGGCGCGGGCGTCACTGCCGGTTCCACGCTGGCGCAGGCGGCGGTCAGTCCCGCCAGAGCCGCCATCGGCGCCCAGACCCTGCGCATTTCCCAACTCCCTGATCAGCCGCCGCAAAGCTCTGCGAAGCGGCGCAGCTTGGCAAGGTGGCCCGGTTCGACGGCGACGCTTTGCGACCTCCCGGCCACGGTCACCGCCAGCTGTCCGGTCAGCACGAACTGTCCGAACACGGGATGATCCGCGCGCATGGCCAGGCTGCGATGGTCGGCCACGCCGACGCTCTCGGTCTGAGCGGTCGCGTCGCCGCTGGTCACAGTGGCGATGCCGCCGGATGCGCCGCCGCCATATAGATCCAGTCGCGCCACGCCCGCGCCGGGCTCGCATTCAAGCACGCTTCGCAGCTGGGGCGTGTCGGGGATTTCATGGGCCAGAACCAGCGGGCCTTCGCCCTCATAGAGCGTCCAGGTCCAGCCGGGCTGGAGCGCCAGCAGAGCGAACGCCGTCGCCAGAAAGCTCATGGATGTCGCCCGCAGCCGCGCGCCTCAGGCGCGTTCCGCTCCGCAATAGGCCAGAAAATCGCGCACGAGGCGACGTTCTTCTGGGTCGGCCGCCAAGGTGAAGCGTCCAGCGTCGCCCTCCACCGTCAGCCGGCCGCGCTCGGCGAGCCTGGTCAGGCTTGGGTCATTGATGGCGACGCGCACCTCCTCGGCGAGGCCGCCCGACAGCGGGTCGATCGGCTGGGCGCCATAGCTGGCCTGAATCAGCTGCGCCGTCTGCAGCCGCACATCGCCATAGACGGACGCCAGCCGGTCGCCGGGCTGGCAGGCGACCATGATCGCCAGCTGGTCGGAGTTCGGCACGCCATAGGCCAGCTTGGCGAATTCGCCGTCATGATGCAGCGTCCAACTCATGACCGGTTGGGTCATCTCCGGCTCGGACGCGGCGCCCTGCGACTGGGCCGCGAAGGCGATCAGTCCAAGAGCGGCGGCGGCGGGGAGCAGAACCTTGAACATCGTCTCGACCTTGCGTGTGATCGTCAAACGCCGGTCGACGTTAACGGTTCACGGTCAAGGTTACGGCTGCCCGAAGGTGACTGATGCGGGCGGAAAGAAATTCGGCGTCGCTGATCTGGCCCCACCCAGATCCGCGCTCAAGCAGCAAGCGACCGCGTCGCGAGCGATAGCGCCCTGAACCCGCGCTCAAGCAGCGAGCGACCGCGTCGCGAGCGATAGCGCCACCTAGAAGGGACTGAACCGCTCCACCAGGCTTTGCGCGGCAGGCGTCGCCTGCACCCGGCTGATGTCGCCGCGACCGCCATAGCTGATGCGGGCCTCGGCGATCTGGGTGTGGGCGATGGTGTTGGCGGAGGAGATGTCCTCGGGCCGCACGATGCCGGCGACGGTCAGTTCGCGCACCTCGCGGTTGGTGCGCACTTCCTGCCGACCCTGGATCACCAGATTGCCGTTCGACAGGATATCGGTGACCACCGCCGCGATGGTCAGGTCAACGCGCTCGGACCGGCTGACCGAACCCGTGCCGTTGGCGTTGGACGAGCCCTCGACGCCGACCAGGTTCTGGGGGTCGAAGCCGCCGGGGAAGGCGCGGCCCAGGCTGTTCTCCAGGCCGAAGAAGTTCGTGACGCCGCCGGTGATGTCGTTGGAGCGGCTGCGCGTCGTGGTGTTGTTCGTCTGGGCGCGGTCGTCGATCCGGATCGAGACGGTCAGGATGTCGCCGACGTTGCGCGCCCGCTGATCGCCGAAGAAGGCGCGGGCGCCCGTCCGCCACAGGGAGTTGGCGCTGGCCGAGCGCGGCTGGGGCGGCTCCTGATAGGCCTGGCTCACCGGCACCAGCTGGGCGGGGTAGCCGATGGGAGCCAGTTCGGGGCCGCGCACCGTCTCGATGGCGGTGGAGCACGCGCCGAGCGACAGACCGGTCAGGACGAAGGCGGCGAGGACGGGTTTACGCATGACTGGGTTCCTCAGCGAAGGGCGTATTGGGCGGCGTTGGCGCGGGCCAGCTGAGCCTCTGGCCCGGCGACGGCCTGGCCAGGACCGGTGGCGATGGCCTCGATGGTCCGGCCGGAGGTCAGATTGGTGATGGTGACGGGCTCGCCCACGGCGGCGTTGCGCGTGGCCCGGCCGGTGACGGTCAGGGTGACGCCGCCCGCGACGAAGGCGACCTCGACGGTGTCGTTCCGGGCGATGACCTGGGGCGCGACGAGGTCGCGAGCGCCGACCACGGCCCCGGCGCGAAGGGCGCGGCGGGCGTTGAGGCCGATCACCTGCTCGGCGTCGCTGGGCGCACCGGACGGGGCGAGGTGCGCCTGGACATCGGTCCAGACGACGTCCTCGGGCTGGATCACGTCGCCAGCCACGAGGTTCCGCGCATAGGTCAGGACCGACACGGTGGCTCCGGCCGTGGCGGCGGGGCGGGCGGCTGCGGTCGCCGTCGTGGTCGGGACCACCGCGCCGGGGGCCAGGGCGGCGTTCCTGACCACCACGCGGCGCAGGTTCATGGGGTTGGCCCACTGCAGCCCGGAGCGAGCGGCGAGCGCCTGAAGCTGACCGGCCTCGAACACCACCGACGGCCCGGCGCGATTGGCCACGACGACGCCCGAGGCCGCGCCCGCGCCCTCGAAGATGTCGCCCAGCGTCACCCGCCCGTCGTCGTCGACGGGATTGGCGCGCAGCGTGACGGGACCGGCCAGCGCGGGTCCGGCGAGCAGGGCGAGGGCCGCGATAAGGGTCAAGGCTCTCATGGCTCAGCTCTTCACCTGGGCGGAGACGCTCATCATCTCGTCGGCGGTGGTGATGACCTTGGAGTTCATCTCATAGGCGCGCTGGGCGATGATCAGGGCGCTGATCTCGCTGACAGCATCGACGTTGGACGCCTCGGTATAGCCCTGCAGCATCTGGCCAAAGCCGTCCTCTCCCGGCGTGCCGACGGTGGCCGGACCGGACGCGGCGGTCTCCAGCAGCAGGTTGTCGCCGATCGCCTCGAGCCCCGCCTCGTTGAAGAAGACCGCGAGTTCCAATTGCCCGACCACCTGCGCCTCGGGCGACCCCGCCGAGACCACCTGGACCTGGCCGGTCTTGGAGATCGACACGTCCACGGCGTCCTGCGGGATGGTGATCGCCGGCTCGACCGCATAGCCGTCCTCGGTCACCAGCTGGCCTTCGCCGTTCAGCGAGAAGTTGCCGGCGCGGGTGTAGCCGATCTCGCCCGACGGCAGGGTGATCTGGAAATAGCCGCGTCCGTCGACGGCGATGTCGTAGCGGTTGTCGGTGCGCTGGGGCGTGCCCTGTTCGGTGATGCGATAGACGCTGCCCGCCTTGACGCCGAGACCGACCTGGATGCCCGTCGGCACGACCGTGCCCTGGCTGGAGGACTGGGCCCCCATGCGCTCGACGTTCTGGTACATCAGGTCCTGGAACTCGGCCCGCTGTCGCTTGTAGCCGACCGTGTTCATGTTCGCGATGTTGTTGGAGATGACCTCCACGTTCAGCTGCTGGGCGGCCATGCCCGAGGCTGCGGTTCTCAAGGCGCGCATCTAGGGTCTCCTTAGTTCGACCGCCCCAGCCGCTCGACCGAGCGGCGGGACAGTTCCTGGACGTTCTCGACCATCTTGGTCGCGCGTTCGTAGGCGCGGCTGATCTCGATCAGATTGGTGATCTCGATCAGGGGATTGACGTTGGATCCCTCCAGCATGCCCTGGCGGACCTGGGCGCCGGCGGCGTCGATCGGGGCGGCGTTGGAGGCGTTGCGGTACAGGCCGTCGCCATCCTTGGACAGCACGCCGAGATCCTCGAAACGGGCCAGACCGATCGTGCCGATCACAGTCCCCGCCTGGCTGATGGTGCCGTCGTCGCCGACCGTGATGGCGCCCTGCGCCGGATCGATGGTGATTGGCCTGCCGTCGCCCAGCACCGGCCGCCCGGCCTTGGTCACCAGCACGCCCTCGGGACTGATGGTGAAGGCGCCGTCGCGGGTATAGGCCTCGCCGCCCGCGTCCTCGATGCGGAAGAAGACGCCCTCGCCCTCGATGGCGAAGTCCAGAGCGCGGCCAGTCTGCTCCAGCGACCCCTGCGAGAAGTCGCGGCCCACGCCGTTGTCCAGGACGAAGCTGGCGCCAGGCCGGATTGCATCGTTCCGGGCGCGGTTGCCGACCTCGGCGCCCAGCAGCAGCTGCTCGACCTTGAAACCGGTGGTGTCGGCGTTGGCGATGTTGTTGGCGGCGATGTCCAGCTCGCGCCTGAGCGTCATCTGACGCGACAATCCGATGTAGGCGGCGTTTTCCACGAGGGGCAGGCTCCTTCGGCTCTAGCCTCGCAACGGTCGTGCCAACAGGGTTAACGCCCGCCGGGACTGGATTTCAGCTGGATTTCAGGGTTCGGCGCCCGGCAAAACCTGCCGGTTCTACACCTGGCGTTAACCAAGTCCGGCGACGCTGGCCCCTGGGGTATTCCGGGGCGCGAGAACCGCATGCTCAAGCTGGGCAAGAAGAAGGACAAGCCGCCGGCCGACGACGCGACCGCTCTAGCCGTCGCTCACGGCGCCGAGGTCGAGGGCGACGACGCGCCCAAGAAAAAGAAGCTCCCTCTGCTGTTCATCATCGTCCCGGTGGCTCTGCTGCTGCTGGGCGGAGGCGGGGCGGGGGCCTACTTTTTCCTGTTCGCGCCCAAGCCCGCCGCCGCCGAGGAAGGCCACGGCGAGGAGAAGGGCGGCGATCACGGGGCCGAGAAGAAGGGCGGCGACCACGGGGAGAAGAAGGGCGGCGGGGACCACGGAGGCGGCGGAGACGCCGAGGCCGATCCGTCGCTCGGCAAGATCGCCGAGGGGCCGGACGGGGTGACCTTCTACACCCTGCCGGACATGGTCGTGAACATCCAGGCGCCCGACGGTCGCCCGACCTTCCTCAAGCTGACCCTGACGCTCGAGATGCACGACGCCGACCTGGCGCATCAGCTGCAAGGCGAGCTGCCGCGCATGCAGGACATGTTCCAGGGCTTCCTGCGCGAGCTACGGCCCGAGGACTTGGCCGGGTCAGCCGGCAGCTATCAGCTGCGCGCCGAGATCCTGCGCCGGGTGAATCTGATCGCGGCGCCGGGGCAGGTCGACGCTGTGCTGATCGAAGAAATGCTGGTGCAGTAGACTATGTCGGATGGGGGCCTGGCTAACGCCGAGACCGACCCTTTTGCGGAGGCGGAGGGGTTCGGGGATACGCGGTCTAGCGCGGCCACGGAGCGCGTCCTCAATCAGGACGAGATCGACAGCCTTCTGGGCTTTGATCTCGGCGACGGAGACGACGCCGAACGCACGGGCATCCGGGCCATCATCAACTCCGCGCTGGTCAGCTACGAGCGGCTGCCGATGCTGGAGATCGTCTTCGACCGCCTCGTGCGGTTGATGACGACGTCGCTGCGCAACTTTACCTCCGACAACGTCGAGGTGAGCCTGGACAACATCTCCTCGATCCGCTTCGGCGATTATCTGAACTCGATCCCTCTTCCGGCCATCCTGGCGGTGTTTCGGGCCGAGGAGCTGGACAACTACGGCCTGCTCACTGTCGATTCGAATCTGATCTACTCGATTGTCGATGTCTTGTTGGGCGGGCGCCGAGGCACCGCCGCCCTGCGCATCGAGGGCCGACCCTACACCACCATCGAGCGGGTGCTGGTCCAGCGAATGGTCGAGGTGATCCTGGCCGATGCCCGGGCCGCCTTCGAACCCCTGACGCCCGTCCACTTCAACCTGGATCGATTGGAGACCAACCCCCGTTTCGCCGCCATCGCTCGGCCTGCGAACGCCGCGATCCTGGTCAAGCTGCGGATCGATATGGAGGATCGTGGCGGCCGGGTCGAGCTCTTGCTGCCCTACGCCACGCTGGAGCCCATCCGGAAGATGCTGCTGCAGCAGTTCATGGGCGAGAAGTTCGGCCGCGACAACATCTGGGAAGGCCACCTGGCGACCGAGCTCTGGACCACCGACACGGAGGTTCGTGCCGTGTTGGACGAGCAGTCGGCGCCGCTGTCCAAGGTGCTCAACTTGAAGGTCGGCGACACTCTGATGCTGAACGCCACACCTGATTCAGAGGTCACCCTGCGATGCGGTCCGATCCCGGTCACCACAGGCCGCATGGGACGTAAGGGCCAGCACATCGCTGTTCGCGTCGAGGCCCCAATCAGCACTGAAGCCGCCGTGCGGCTGACCAAAGGAGTGCGCTGACGTGACCGGAATGATCATGGATGCCGTGCTGATGCTGTTGTTGGTCGCGGCGCTGGGATATGGCGTGCGACTGGAGAAAAAACTGAGCCAGCTACGGGCTGGGCAGCTGGCCTTCGCTGGTGCTGTGACGGAACTCAACGCCGCCTGCACCCGGGCCGAGAATGCGCTTTCCTCTCTGCGGGCCAGCGGCGAAGAGGCGGACCTGCTGCACGACCGCATCCTCAAGGCGCGGGCCTTGAAGACCGATCTGGAGGCGCTGGTGGCGCGGGGCGGACGCACGCCTTCCCCCTCCCCCTCGGGGGTCGACGACGGCTCGCATGCGAGCCGAGGAGGTGGTCGCAGCGAAGCGGAGACCGGATGGGGAGGGCCCGGTGACACGGGTTCCGATCGCGCGCGCGTCGCCGCGCCGCCCCCACCCGGTCGCTCCGCGACCCCCCTCACCGTGCCGGTGAGGGAGAAGCCTGCCGCCAGCCCCGCACCCAACCCCGACGACCGTGCGTTTCGCATGGCGGCCTTGGCCCAGCGCATCCAGGGCCTGAAGTCGCCGGCGACCCCGGCCGCCGCCGGCGCTGGCAACGTCCAAGCCATCCTGCACGCCCTGACCGCTAACCAGTCCGCGAAGCAAAGCCTCAACCGCGCCAAGGCTAGCCTGGCGGACGACGACATGTTCGCCGCCTGAGTTCTCGAAAGCCGCCGATGTCCAAGCTGCCCCGCCTGCTTCCCTTGATCGCCGTCGCCATTGGCGGGGTGGTGGCCGTGCGCGCCGTCGGCGCGGGACCCGACCTGTTCCAGGGCGCTGTCGCCTGGGCCGAGGAAGCCGCGACAAGCGCGGGCGAACCCGTCGCGCCGCACGCTGCTGCACGCCCCACCCCGGCGGTCTGCGCCCTCACGCCGGAACAGCTGGCCCAGCAGGCGGGCATTTCTCCGGCCGAACTGCGCATCATCCAGTCTTTGTCGGCCCGCCGCACTGAGCTGGACGCCCGCGACGCCGACTTCGCCACCACTCTGCCGCTCATGGTCGCCGCCGAGCAGAAGCTCGATACCAAGATCGCCGCGCTGAACGCCATCAAGGCCGAGGTTCAGTCGCTGCTCGGTCAGGTCGATGAGCGCGAGCAAGCTGAGACCGCGCGCCTTGTGGCCGTTTATTCAGCCATGCGCCCGCGCGAGGCGGCCGCCGTCTTCGCCACATTGGAAGACAGCGTGCGTCTACCCATCGCGGCGGCCATGCGGCCCCGATCGCTGTCAGCCATTATGGCACAGATGCCGCCTGCCGGCGCCCGCGAGTTGACCGAGAAGTTGGCCCAGCGGTTCCAGGCCCAGCAGTTGGCCGCCCGGGCCGCAGCCGCCTCTGCCGATGGCCCCGACACGACAAATCCGACTCAGACAGCAGCGACCGCACCTGCCGCCCCCCCGACCGCGACCCAGGCCGGCGCCCAGACCTCGGTTCCCGGCACGACCCAGCCTGCTGCTAATCGGGCGCCCGCATCGCAACCTCAGGCGCAGCGGGCGGCAAACCGAGCACCAGCCCGGCAGCCGGCTCGCGCGCCCGCCCGGACCCCCGCGTCGAATACAACAGGCGCGACGCCGCCGGCCACGCCGGCGGGTCCCCAGCCGTATCAACCTGGTGCGGCCGGCAGCACCGCCAACCCTCAGGCTCCACGCCAGTCGGTTCAGTAGCCGGCCGGTTGGCGCCGGGCGTGCAGGCGGCTAATCAGCCGCCTCTCCGCAAGCATCAGGCGACCGCCATGTCCGACACGCCCCCCGACCGCCTCTCGGTCAACCCGTCCAGCCCCTACTACGACGCCGACGTCCTGGCGCGCGGCGTGGGCGTGCGGTTCAAGGGCGAGGAAAAGACCAACGTCGACGAGTATTGCGTCTCCGAGGGCTGGGTGCGCCTCGCGGCCGGCAAGGCGGTCGACCGCAAGGGCAACCAGCTGACGATCAAGCTGCAGGGGACGGTCGAACCCTACTTCCAGAACAGCGAGATCGCCTCGGAAGGCTGACGCTCAGCCCAGGCTCCAGGTCTGGCGCGCGGCCCATTGGGCGGCGCTTTCGGGCACGACGCCGAGCTCGTTCCACGGCGCGATCGAGCGGCGGTAGGCCTCGGGGTTCGCAGCGAGATAGCGGTAGCCGTCGGCGATCAGGTCGCCCGTCGGCACGCCGAAGGCGGCGTTCAGCCCGGCGGCGAACTGACCCAGATCCAGGGCGTGGTAGCGGACCTCCCGGCCTGTCGCCTCGCTGACGATCCGCGCCAGGTCCGAACCGGTCAGGGCCTCCGGGCCACCGATGTCGTAAAGCTTTCCGGCCGTGTCCGGATGGGCGATCACGGCGGCGATGAAGTCGGCCAGCGCGGCGTGGCTGATGTGGCTGACCGGCGCGTCTTCGGGCGCGGGCGAGGCGAGCACGCCGTCGTTGAGGATACCCGGCAGAACCCAGGGGCCGAGCAGGTTGTCGAGATAGATCGTCGGCTGCACCACGGTGACCGGCGTCGACCCGGCCTGGACGATGGCCCGAACGTTCCGCAGCGTCTCCACGACGGGGAAACGCGCGTCCTCCGGCAGGGCGGCGGCTGTGTTCAGGACGATCCGGCCCACGCCCGCGCGGCCGGCGGCGGCCACGACGCGCTCGGCGTAGGCTTCCCGGACGCCGGGGCGGTAGTCGAGCGGCGCGGTGAAAACGACGGCCGTCGCGCCGTCGAAGGCGCGCGTAAGGCTGGTCTCGTCTTGGGGGTCGATGGTCGTCAGGCCTGGCGCGGCGGCTCGCGACAAGCGGCGGACGGGTTGATCGCGCGACAGGCGGTCGGCGATGGCGCGGGCCTGGGCCCCGCTGGCGTTGAGGACGGCGATGGTCATGGTCGGTCTCCGGCTTGTGGAGCGCCGAAGAAGGCGCTTAGGCTGCGTCGTCGCCAGTACGCACAGTCACGGAAGGTAGTATCGCTTTGGATACCGTCCCGCTCCCCCCGCCATGCCGCCGGACCCCAACCACTGCCCGGTCGAGACGACGCTCGGCATCATCGGCGGTCGATGGAAGGCGCTGATTTTGTTCCACCTCGCCCAGGGCCCGGCGCGGTTCAATGTGCTGCGCCGCCTGATCCCCGGCGTGACCCAGCGCATGTTGACTGCCCACCTGCGCGAGCTCGAGGCCGACGGCGTCGTCGACCGCCGCGTGTTCGAGGTCGTGCCGCCGCACGTGGAATACTCCCTGACGGACCTGGGGCGCAGCCTGTCGCCGATCCTCGACGCCATGGCCGTGTGGGGGATGGAGCACGAACAGCGGCAGGCCACGCGGCGCGCCGAAGCGGCCTGAGGTCAGTCAATCTGCCGGAACTCGAATTGCTCACTTGGGCTGTCGAGGATCAGGGCGCCGTCCGGCAGCAGGGTTGCGCGGTGCAGCCGATCCATGAGGGCGCCGAACCGCTGCTCTTCGGCCGTCAGCGTCCGTTCGCACACGGTGCCCGGGATCCGCGTCGTCTCCAGCAGCGGCCCGTCCTGGCGATAGCGCCAACCCGCGAAGACGCAGGCGTTGGCCCGGATCTCGGTCTCGGTCACCTCAATGTCGATGGGCGGCCCGGCGGGGGGCTGGCCATGCAGGACGCGCAGGCGCCAGAGGCCCAGGAAGCGCTGGCTCGGCTCTGGCGGCGCGGAGGCGAAGACGAGCCGTACGTCGGGCCCCGTCAGCGTCAGGCTTCCTTCTGTCCGAGACGCGCCGGTCACAGCGGAAAGCGAGCGGTCGAACTCCCGCTCCCAGTCCGACAGGCCGCGCGCGCACATGGCGCCGGGGTTCAGCTCGGACATCCGCACCCGCTCGCCCTCGACCGCGTAGCGCCGCCAGAAGGCGATGCACTGCGACTGGGCGCGGAAGGCGAAGGCGCCGACGCTGGCGGTGATCGGGTGGTGGGCGTCATCGGCGTCGCGCAGTTGCGGCGCCGCCCGGCCGTTCATCTCCGTCAGCCGCCACTCCCCGCTGAGGTCAAGCGTATCGGCGGAGCGGGTCGGCTCGACGTAGCCTGCCGCAGCCGCCGTCGCCGAAGTGGTGGTCGGTGGAGCGGACGGTCCACAGGCGCTTAGTACAAGAGCGAGGATCAGGGCGCGCATACGGCTTAGTGCGCGCCGCTCGCGCGGCGAAATGATGACTCGAGCGCTTCACCTGGCCGCCGGGTGTGACTACGGTCGCCTCCGCTTTTCAGGAGTTCCGATGCGCCCGCTTGTTTGCCTCCTTCCGCTCGCCGCCGTCCTCGCACTGGCCGCACCGGCCGCCGCCCAGGACGCCCGCACCATCGCCGAGGCGGAGCAGCTGCGGGATCGCGCGCTGGAGCAGAACGTCGCCTATGAGCTGGTGTCCGAACTGACCACGCGGTTCGGACCGCGCCTGGCCGGGTCGGAGTCCGAGCAGGCGTCCGCGCGCTGGGGCGCGGAACAGTTCCGCGAGATGGGCTTCGACAACGTCTCGATCGAGACCTTCCCGCTGGCGCTCTGGGAACGGGGCGAGGCGCGAGTCGAGATCCTGTCGCCGTTCCCGCAGCCGCTGACGGTCGTCGCGCTTGGCGGCTCCATCGCCACGCCGGCCGAGGGCATCGAGGGCGAGGCGGCGATCTTCGAGACCTATCAGCAGCTGCTCGATCAGCCGGAGGGCTCCCTGACCGGCAAGATCGCGGTGGTGCTGCAGGACACTGTCCAGGCCCAGGATGGCCGGGGCTATGGCGCGACCTCGCCGATCCGGGGCCAGGGCCCGACCGAGGCGGCGCGGCGCGGCGCCGTCGGCTATGTGCTGCGATCGCTGGGCACCCACGACCATCGCTTCGCCCACACGGGCGCGACCCGGGTGGGGGAGGGGACCATCCCCGCCTTCGCCATGAGCCCGCCCGACGCCGACCAGCTGCGCCGCCTGATCCGGCTTACGGACGAGCCGGTGCGGATGCGGCTGTTCTCCTCCGCCGGATTTACCCGCCAGAGCGAGAGCCAGAACGTCATTGGCGAGGTGCGCGGCCGGGAGGCGCCTGATGAGGTCATCGTCATCGGCGGCCATCTGGACAGCTGGGACCTGGGCACCGGGGCCATCGACGACGGCGCGGGCGTGGCGATCACCGCCGCCGCGCTCAAGCTGATCGAGGACATGCCGCGCGCGCCGAGACGCACCATCCGCGTCGTCTGGTGGGGCTCCGAAGAGGTCTCCCAGCCGCCGCCGTCTCAGGGCCTGGCCGGCGCCCGCCACTATGCCGAGACCCGCCGCGACCAGATGGCGGACCACGTCGCCATCTCCGAAAGCGACTTTGGCGCTGGGCCGATCTACAGCCTGGGCCTGCCCGCCGCGACGCCTCCGGCGTTCCGCCAGGCGGCGCTGCGGGTGTTGACGCCGCTTGGGATCATCAACGATCCGGCGCCCGCGACGGGCGGCGGACCCGACACCGGTCCGACGGTGGCGCTGGGCGTGCCCGCCTTCCGCCTGAACCAGGACGGCACCGACTATTTCGACTTCCACCACACGGCCGACGACGTGCTGGACCGGATCGACCCGGACAACCTGGATCAGAACGTCGCCGCCTGGGCCGCCTTCCTGTGGCTGCTGGCGAACTCGGACGTGGATCTCAGGGCCACGGCCGCCAACTAGATCGCCGGATCGTCCTCGGCCCCCACGGGCCGGGGCGCGGCGGTCGAGACCTGGGCGCGCAGGGCCTCCCGCTCGGCCTTCAGCGCGCCCGCCCGACGCCAGCCCGCGCCGCCGCCGAGCCTGACCGCCAGCCAGATCACAGTCCGCTCCCACCGGCCGATGCCGCGATCACGCATGCCTTCCAGCAGGATGTCGTCGGCCTCTGCCCGCGTGAAGGTCCGGGCCGGCGCGATCCAGTCCTTGTCCCACCAGCGCCCGTCGCCGTTGGTGTCGTAGAGGAAGTCGTGAACGACCGCCGCCTTCACCCACGGGCCGTCGGGCGGATAGAAGGACCACACCAGCCGGGGCACCGAGGCCAGATCGGTGACGAAGCCGGCAGGCACTGTGATCCGGTGGCCGTGATCGGCGCCCGTCTCATAGGCCATCGGCCGTTGCAGCCCCCACAGCGACCGGCCGTTGCGAATCGACGGTCCGTCCCGGCGCTCCAGCAGCACCAGATAGAGCTTGTGCAGGAAGCGGCGTCTGGGTCTCTCGGTCACGACCAGTCCTCCGACGACAGCGGGCTGACGCGCCCCGTCGGATGTGTAAGACGGGTCTGCGCCGCGAGCGTGGCGAAACTGGTAGACGCAAGGGACTTAAAATCCCTCGACCTCGGTCATGCGGGTTCGATCCCCGCCGCTCGCACCACGCCCAGACTGGAGGCCAGCCTGACCCTCGACCTGCCGCTGCTGCCGGACCGGACCTGCGGCGAGTGCGTGGAGTGCTGCCGGTTCATTCCGCTGGATCTTCCGGAACTGGCCAAGCCGACGGGGATGCTTTGCGCCTATTGCGTCGACGGGGCCGGTTGCGCCGTCCACGCCATCCGACCCCAGACGTGCCGGACTTGGTTCTGCGTCTGGCGCATCGTGGAGCTGTCCGACGACTGGCGGCCGGACCGCAGCGGGATCATCGTCCGACCCGACGGGCTGACCACCGGCGAGATCACCCTCTACGTTGTGCGCGAAACCGAGTTCCTGCGCTCGGACGCCTTCTTCGAGACGCTGGCCTCGTGGCGGGAGCAGGGGCTGTCGCTGGCGATCAGCGTGCCCGGACCGATCGGGACCTTGCCGGTCCGGGCGGTCGTCACCGACTATCTCGGACCCGCGTTGGAGGCGGGGGACCGGCCGATGTTCGATCTGCTACTGGCCAATGTCCTGATGAGCCTCGGCGGCCATCCCTTCGAGCCCGATGGCGTCCAGCCCCGCTTCGCTGTGCCAGGCGCGCCGCCGGTCGCGGTGTAACCGACCATAACTTCCTGTTTCCCAGACGGAGACGGGCTTACCTCCGCAGGCGTTCGTTGGCACAACAGCCCTGGGAAACGCACCGGACGAACCAATGATCAGAGCCAGACGCGCGCGCATCGTCGCCACGCTGGGCCCCGCCAGCCGCTCGCCCGGCACGGTCAAGGCCTTGGCCCAGGCCGGGGTCGACGTCTTTCGTCTGAACTTCAGCCACGGCAGCCACGAAGATCACGAGGCGGCGCTGAAGGCCGTGCGCGGCGCCGAGATCGCGTTGAAGCGGCCGCTGGGCGTGCTGGCGGACCTGCAAGGCCCCAAGCTGCGGCTGGGCAAGTTCGCCGAGACCGCCGTCGCTGTGAAGCCGGGCCACACGATGCGGTTGGACCTCGATCCGTCGCCCGGCGACGCCACGCGGGTGCAGATGCCGCATCCGGAGATCTTCCGGGCGTTGCGGACCGGCATGGCGCTGCTGATCGACGACGGGCGGGTGCGCCTGCGCGTCGGCGAACGCACCGATGAATGGGCCGAGGTCACGGTCGAGAGCGGGACAAAACTGTCGGACCGCAAGGGCGTGGCCGTGCCCGACGCCGTCATCCCCGTCTCGGCCCTGACGCCCAAGGACCGCGAGGACTTGAACTTCGCGCTGCGGCTTGGCGTCGACTGGGTGGCGCTCAGCTTCGTGCAGAAGGCCGAGGACATGGCCGAGCTGAAGTCCATCGTGAAGGGCCGCGCCGCCTGCCTCGCCAAGATCGAGAAGCCCCAGGCCCTCGACGCGCTCGAGAGCATTCTCGACTACTGCGACGGCGTCATGGTCGCGCGTGGCGACCTGGGCGTGGAGATGCATCCGGAAGAGGTCCCGGTCGCCCAGAAGACCATCATCCGCGCCGCCCGCCAACGCGGCGTGCCGGTGATCGTGGCGACCCAGATGCTGGAGTCCATGACCTCCTCGCCCGCGCCGACGCGCGCCGAGGCGTCCGACGTGGCCAACGCGGTCTACGAGGGCGCCGACGCCCTGATGCTGTCGGCCGAGACGGCGTCGGGCGACTATCCGCTGGAGGCGGTCAGCATCATGAACCGGATCATGGAGCGGATCGAAAGCGATCCCCTGTGGCCCAGCCTGATGGACGCCGAACACGCCGGCATGGAAGGCTTCGACGCCGACGCCCTGGTGGCTGCGGCGCGCAAGGCTGGCGAGGCGTCCTCGACGGGCTGCATCGTGGTGTTCACGACGCTGGGCGGCACGGCGCGGCGCATGTCGCGCGAGCGGCCGATCCAGCCGGTGCTGGCGCTCACACCCAAGCCCGAGACGGCGCGACGGCTGGCGCTGGTCTGGGGGCTCGAGCCGCGCCTGGGCAAGGAGCCGACGTCACTCGAGGACGTCACCGACGACGCGGTGGCGTCGGCGATGGAGTACGGCCTCGCCGAACCCGGCCAGCGCATCCTGATCCTGGCCGGCACGCCGTTCGGCGCGCCGGGGGCTGCGAATCTGCTCCGCCTGGCCCATGCTCCGGCGAAGAAGGGTCGGCGCTAGGGCCGCCTCCCGGCCGCGTCGATGATCAAATACCTCGGCTCCAAGCGCGCGCTGATCGATCCGATCACCGAGGCGGCACGCGCCCTGCTGCCGAACGGCGGGAGGGTGTGCGACCTGTTTTCCGGCACGGCGCGAGTGGGCCATGCCCTGAAGGCGCGAGGGTATGAGGTCTGGTCCAACGACCTGAACGCCTACGCCCATGTGCTGGCCACGGCTTATGTGCAGGCCGACGCCGATCGGTGGTCCGCTTCGGCTCAGCGCTTGATCGATGAGCTGAACAGCACCCCAGCCGCTTCTGGCTGGTTCACGAAAGCCTTTTGCGAGGACGCCCGCTACTTCACGCCCCAGAACGGCGCGCGCATCGAAGCCATCCGAAATCGGATCGCCGCCCTGTCGCTCGAGCCGGAACTCGAAGCCATCGCCCTGACCGCCCTGATGGAGGCGGCGGATCGCGTGGATTCCACAGCGGGCGTTCAGATGGCCTACATGAAACAGTGGGCGATGCGGGCGCTGAAGCCCCTTCACCTTCGCCTGCCCGCGATCCTGCCCGGTCCCGGGCGCGCCACCCGCGCCGATGCCGTCGAAATCGCGCCCGAGGTCGAGGCCGACCTCGTGTACCTCGACCCGCCCTACAACCAGCATTCCTATCTGGGGAATTACCACGTCTGGGAGAGCCTGGTGCTCTGGGACAAGCCCGAGACCTATGGCGTGGCCAACAAGCGCATCGATGTCCGCACGAGGAAGAGCGCCTTCAATTCCCGCCCTGGCATCGGTCCTGCTCTGAAGGCCGTGATCGAGACGGTGCGCGCGCCGCACCTGATCGTGTCATTCAACGATGAGGGCTATCTGAGCCGCGAGCAGCTGGTCGAGATGCTGTCTGTGCGCGGTCCGGTGCAGGTTATCGAGATCCCGCGCCCCCGCTACGTCGGCGCCCGTATCGGCATCCACAATCCCAAGGGCGAGAAGGTCGGAACGGTGGGGCGGCTCAAGAACGTCGAGTATCTGTTCGTCATGTCAGAGGCTGCGGCATCGCTGGCCGCTTGACGAGCGGGGGAACGAGGGCGTCAATCTGTCGTTAAGGCGACATGGACGCGCTCGACATGACCTCATCCGACGACTTCGGCCGCCGCCCCCAAGGCGTCAGGACCGCCATCGAGGCCTATCAGGCCGCCGCCTGGCGCGCGCCCGCGGCGACCCGCTTCGACAGCCGGCCGGCTAACGACTTCGCCGCGAACGACTTCCTGTCCCGCGCCGATCTGATCGCGCCTCAGGCGACGCACGGCCCGGTGCAGATGGAGCCCATGCCGCGCTGGCTGGTGGTGGCGATCGGAGGGGTGATCTCGGCGATCATGGGCGCCCTGCTCGGCGGGGCGCTGGCCGTCTACTGATCCAGCAGAGCGCGGATCGGCGCCCAGCCGCGCCGGTGAATGGGGCAGGGACCCAGTGTTTTCAGCGCCTCCTGATGGACCGGCGCGTTATAGCCCTTGTGACCCGCGAAGCCGTAGCCGGGATAGACCGCATCCATCTCCACCATCAGCCGATCGCGCGCGGTCTTGGCCAGGATGGAAGCCGCCGCGATGGACAGGCTCAAGCCATCCCCGCCGACCACCGTCTCCACATCGCACGGCAGCTTGAAGCGGTAGTTTCCGTCCACCAGCGCCGCGACCGGCTGGACCGCCATCGCCTCGATCGCTCGGCACATGGCCAGACCCGTGGCGTGCAGGATGTTCAGGTCCTCGATCTCCTCCACCGAGGCGAAGCCGACGCCCCAGGCGACAGCGCTCGACTTGATCTCGCCCTCCAGCGCCTCGCGCCGTTTCGCCGTCAGGGCCTTGGAGTCGTCGACGCCCTCGGGAAGGCGGTCGGCCGACAGGATCACCGCCGCCGCCGTCACCGGCCCCGCCCACGGCCCGCGCCCGGCCTCGTCCACGCCGCACACCGGCCCGCCGACCTTCTGGCTCAGCAGGGTCTCCAGCGTCAGGGTGGGAATCGGCCGCGTCTGGGTCACCGGCCGCCCATAGCCCGCACCTGGTCGCAGCGAAAGCAGGACTGGACGTGGTCGTTGACCATGCCAGTCGCCTGCATGAAGGCATAGGTGATCACCGGCCCGCAGAAGCCGAAGCCCCTGGACTTCAGCGCCTTGGACATCTCGACCGAGACCGGTGTCTGGGCCGGGACGCCGGCCATCGTCGCGGGCGTGTTCTGGATCGGCCGGCCGTCGACGAAGCCCCACAGCCAGCCGGAAAAGTCCTCACCCCGCTCGCGCATGTCACACCAGACCCGCGCGCCCCGGATCGTGGCGTCGATCTTGGCCCCCGACCGCACGATGCCCGGATCGGCCATCAGCCGCGCCCGATCCGCGTCGCCATAGCGGGCGACGGCCTCCGGATCGAACCCGTCGAAGGCCGCGCGAAACGCCTCGCGCTTCCTTAGGATGGTGATCCACGCGAGCCCGGCCTGGAACCCGTCCAGCACCAGCTTCTCCCAAAGCGCGCGGGCGTCGTATTCCGGCACGCCCCACTCAGTGTCGTGATAGGCGACATACAGCGGATCGGTCCCGCACCAGGCGCAGCGTGAGTCGGTCATGGGATCAGGCTAACGGCCTGCGACGCGGATGTCCGCTTGCGGCCCAGGGCGTCAGAAGACGTAAAGAGGGGAGTGCCAGGATTGGACTACCCTTTAGCAGGCAACCAGCTGGTAGCCGCTCTGTTGTCGGACCAGAATGGCTGCTTCAGGCCGTGCCGGTCGGACGTCGGACTGGACGAAATGGCGACCCCGGCAGGACTCCAACCTGCGACCTCGGCTTTAGGAAAGCCTTGCTCTATGCAGCTGAGCTACGGGGCCGTCGGGGGCTCCCCTAGCGGTTCGCGATCGCGCCGGAAAGCCGTCCGACGAAATCGACCCAGGCGCCGCCTTCGCCGTTGTGGTTAATCCTGCTTAAGATACAATATCTTGGGGCGAACAGATCGCGAATCGGGCCATGTTGGTGATTCGGTCCTGATTCGTTTCGCCCCTGTTCCGCCGGCCCGCCCGCTCGCGTTAAGCCTCGCACCCAGGAGCCGCCGCCATGAGCCCCGACACCCTGTTCAGCCTCGCCAATGCCACAGCCCTGTTCGGCTGGATCATCCTGGCGCTGGCCCCCGTTCGCCGCCCGCTCGCCATCGCGGCGGCGCGGGTCATCGGCGTCGCCTTGGCCGTAACCTACACGGTGCTGCTCGGCGGCGTGATCCTGACGCTCGGCGAGGCGGGGCGCGAACTCGACTTCTCCTCGCTGGAGGGCGTCACCCGCGCCTTCGCCCAGCCCGAGGGCGTCCTGGTCGGCTGGGTCCACTACCTGGCCTTCGACCTCTGGGTCGGCGCCTGGGCCACCGAGGACGCCGGCAAGCGCGGCCTGCCCCAATGGGCGCTCCTGCCCTGCCTATTCTTCATCCTTATGGCCGGGCCGTTCGGCCTGCTGCTCTACCTCGCCGCCCGCGCCGCCTTGTCGCGCCGCATACGCTGACGCTTGCCTATCCCGTCCGAGCGCGGAACAGTCTCGCTGTCCGGGTGGGGGTCTGTATGCGCTTTAGGGCGTTTGTTCTGGCGGTGCTTCTCTGGATTGGGGCCGCCCCTGTTGAGGCGCAGGAGACGGAACGCCCACGCCCGACCCAGGCCGTCTGCTCGGTCGGGGTCTACCTCAGCGACCTCTACGACATCGACACCCGGTCGCACCGCTTCGGCGCGGATGTCTGGGCGTGGAGCGTCTGCACCGGGGAGAAGAACGCGCTGCAGTCGGCCGAATGGCTCAACGCCCAGGGACAGGTTCAATCTCTGGAATACGCCGATCCGACCGAGTTTGGCCTGTGGTCGCAACGAAAGATCACCGGCGTCTATCGCCAGAACTTCGATGTCCGCAGCTACCCCTTCGACCGCCATACGCTCCGGATGATCGTCGAGGATTCCTACGAGGACGCCGCCACGCTCCAGTATGTCGCCGACGACCGCCGCTCGACCGTGTCGCGCAATCTGCGGCTGGACGGTTGGACCGTCACCCGCTTCGCCGTCGAGGCTCGGGAGGAGGTCTATGGCACGGCCTTCGGCGACCCGACCCTGCCGGACGACCAGCAGACGCTCTATCCCCGTCTCGAGGTCGTCATCGACATTGAGCGATCCAATCTCTGGACATTTTGGAAGCTGGTCGCGCCGCTCTACATCGCCTCGGCTCTCACGCTCCTGACCTTCCTCATGCATGACGAGGAGGGGAAGTATCTCAGCCCGCGTCTGGGGCTTCTGGCCGGCGTCCTGTTCGCCATCGTGCTCAACATGCGCGCAGTCGAGGAGGTTGTGGGCGAAACCAACGGCCTCAGCCTGATGGACAACATCCACCTCCTGGCCCTGTTTTTGGCGGTCCTGGCCATCGCGGCGGCCACCGCCTGGACCTTCCTGACCCGCAACGGGTGGGGTCCGGCGCGGGTGCGCAAGTGGGACAAGCGGTTCTTCTTCCTCGGCACGGGCCTCTACATGGCCGCGAACGCCGCCCTGATCGGCGCGGCGGTGCAGGCGGGCTGATCGGCCGCGCTTGAGGAACCTCCGGAGAATGGCCACCTTCTTCCCATCATGAGCGACCGCCCGACCGGCCAGGCTCCCTCGCGCGTCGTCGCGGTGCTGGGGCCGACCAACACCGGCAAGACCCATCTGGCGGTCGAGCGGATGCTGGGCCATGCGTCCGGCATGATCGGCCTGCCGCTGCGGCTGCTGGCGCGCGAGGTCTATGAGCGGATCGTCCGCGCCCGGGGCCAGAACGCCGTCGCCCTGATCACCGGCGAGGAGAAGATCATCCCGCCGCGCCCGGCCTATTTCGTCTGCACGGTCGAGGCCATGCCGATGGAGCGGGACGTCGAGTTCCTGGCCGTCGACGAGATCCAGCTCGCGGCCGACCCCGAGCGCGGCCACGTCTTTACCAGCCGCCTCCTGCACGCCCGAGGCCGGTTCGAGACCATGTTCCTGGGTGCCGGGACCATGGCGCCCCTGATCCGCCGCCTGGTCCCCGACGTGGAGATCGTCAGCCGCGAGCGGCTGTCCAGCCTGACCTACGCCGGCTCCAAGAAGCTGACCCGCCTGCCCCGCCGCTCGGCCATCGTCGCCTTCTCGACCGAACAGGTCTACGCCATCGCCGAGCTGATCCGGCGCCAGAGAGGCGGGGCGGCCGTGGTCATGGGCTCGCTCAGCCCGAGGACCCGCAACGCCCAGGTCGCTCTGTTCCAGTCCGGCGAGGTCGATTTCCTGGTCGCCACCGACGCCATCGGCATGGGCCTGAACATGGACGTCGACCATGTCGCCTTCGCGGGCCTCAGGAAGTTCGACGGCCGCCGCACCCGCTGGCTCCACGCCCACGAGATCGCCCAGATCGCGGGCCGCGCCGGCCGCCACATTCGCGACGGGACCTTCGGCGTCACGGGCGAGGCCGAGGAGCTGGACGAGGACCTGGTCGGCCAGGTCGTCGACCACCGCTTCGATCCGGTCCAGGCCATTGAGTGGCGGAGCGCCCGGCTGGATTTCGACACCCTGCCCGACCTCCTGCGCTCGCTCGTCCAGACACCCGGCGTCCCCGGCCTGAAGCTCACCGGTCAGGCGCTCGACGAGACCCTGCTGCGCCGCGCCATGCAGGACGACGACATCAAGCGAATCGGCCGCTCGCGCGGGACCATCATGCGCCTGTGGGAGGCGTGCCAGCTGCCCGACTTTCAGAAGACGACGCTGGACGAGCACGCCCGCCTGTCGCGCGACGTCTTCCGCGCCCTGACCGGCAGCCGGGGCCGCCTGACCGACGACTGGTTCGCCCCCCGCTTCGCCGAGGTCGATCGCGACGACGGCCAGATCGACCAGCTCTCGGCCCGGCTCGCGGGCGTGCGCACCCTGTCCTACATCGCCAACCGCCCCGACTGGGTCGCCGACGCCAAGGCCTGGCGCGAGAGGACCCGCGCGCTCGAGGACCGCCTGTCCGACGTGCTGCACGAGCGCCTGACCGCCCGTTTCGTCGACCGCAAGACCACCGCCTTGATGCGCTCGCTCCACGACCGCGAGGCGACCCTCGCCGAGGTTGCCTCCGACGGCCTCGTCAGCGTCGACGGCGAGGCCGTCGGCCATCTGGAGGGCGTCCGCTTCGCCCCCTCCGCCGGAGGCTCGGCCCTGGCCGACCGCACCCTGAAAGCCGCCGCCCTTCGCGCCGTCGGCCCGGAGATCGCGCGCCGCTTGGGCCGCCTCGCCGCGGACGCGGACGCGGCCTTCGCCGTCACGCCTGAGGGCGACGTCCTGTGGCAGGGAGCGCTCGCGGCCCGCATCGTCGGCGGCGACCCCTTCACCCCGCGCGTCCGCCTGATCGGCGAGCTCGGACCCCAGGCCGCCCGCGACCGTGCTCAGCGCCGCATCGAGGCGTTCCTGTCGTCCGAGGCCGGACGGGCGCTCCGCGACCTCCGCCGCCTCCGGACCGCCATCGAAACCGGAACCCTGACCGGCCTGCCGCGCGGCCTCGCCTTTCGCCTCGTCGAGGCGGGCGGCGTGCTGGACCGCCGCGATGTCGAGCGCGACCTCGCGGCTCTCAGCCAGGCCGAGCGCCGCACGCTCAAGACCTTCGCCGTCCGCGTCGGCCATCACTCCGTCTGGCTACCCGGCGCCCTCAAGCCCCGGGCCCGCGCCCTCGCCCAAGCCTTCGCCGGTCCGCCCCTGGCGCTCCGCGAGACCGGCCTCAGCCTCCTTCCCGAGCCAACCCCCAGCCCGCGCGCCCTGTCCGCCCAGGGCCTGCGCGCCGTCGGCCGCTTCGCCATCCCGGTCGAGACCCTGGAACGCCTCGCCGAGCTCAAACGCGACGCCGGCAAGGCCGACCTGTCCGACGCGGCGCTGGCCGACCTCGGCTGGTCCGCCGCCGAGCTCAAGACCGTGCTGGCCGCGCTGCGCACCCCCCGCGCCCAGCAGCCCGACCGCCCCGACAAGCCCCCCCGCCCGGTCAAGGACTCCCCCTTCGCCGCGCTGGCCGCCTTGACCGCGCCGCCCGCTCCGGTCAGGCGGAAGCGCTCGCGCCGCAAGCCCGCAAAGCGCGCCTGAGACCGTTCATGGCCGGACCCAGCCCCATGCGGGCCTTCTACAATCTGCTGGCCAACAACGCGGTCGCGGGCGTGACCAACTTCACCGTCTGGTTCGCCGTCACCTTCTGGGTGTTCCTGGAGACCCGCTCGGTTTTCGCCACCGGCATGATCGCGGGGCTGTTCCTGGTGTTGACGGCGGGTCTGGCGGTCTGGTTCGGCAGCCTGGTGGACCACTATCCCAAGACCCGCGTCATGCTGGCGTCCAGCCTGACCTCTCTGACCTTCTACATCGCCGCCCTCGCCCTGCTGCTGGCGACGCCAGAAGACGCCTTCGGCGACGTCGCCCGGCCTCAGCTGTGGATCCTGATCGTCCTGGTCATGCTGGGGGTGATCGCCGGCAATCTGCGCACCATCGCCCTGCCCACGCTCGTGACGGCCCTGGTCCCCGAGGACCGGCGTGACCGGGCCAACGGCCTGGTCGGCATGGCCACCGGCGTCGGCTTCCTGACCACCTCGGTCATTTCCGGTCTGCTCGTCGGCTGGAGCGGCATGGCCGGGGCCCTCTCGGTCGCGGTGGCGGCGACGCTGCTGCTGATCGTGCACCTCGTCGCCATCCGCCTGCCCGCCCATGTGCGCGTGGCCGCCTCCGACAGCGCCGCGACCGACCCCGACGCTCGCCCGGATCGCCGCATCGATCTCGCCGGCACGCTGAAGGTCGTGGGCGCAGTCCCCGGCCTGTTCGCCCTGATCCTGTTCGCCACCTTCAACAACTTCCTGGGCGGCGTCTTCATGGCCCAGCTGGACGCCTATGCCCTGTCGATGATGCCGGTGCAGCAGTGGGGCCTGCTGCTGGGCTGCGTCTCCACCGGCTTCATCCTGTCGGGACTGGCGGTCTCCCGCTTCGGCCTCGGCAAGAAGCCGCTGCGCACCCTCATGCTCGTCAACCTAGCGGCCTGGACCTCGGCGTCCCTATTCACGACCCAGCCGTGGATCTGGCTCCTGGGCGTCGGCTGCTTCGTCTGGTTCTTCATCACCCCCGTGGCCGAGGCCGCCGAACAGACCACCTTGCAGAAGGTCGTCCCCTATGAACGCCAGGGCCGCGTCTTCGGCTTCGCCCAGTCGGTCGAGCAGGCCGCCTCGCCCCTGACCGCCTTCCTCATCGGCCCGCTGACGCAGTTCATCGTCATCCCCTTCATGACCGACGGATGGGGCGCCCAGGCCATCGGCGGCTGGTTCGGCACGGGGCCGGCGCGAGCCATGGCCCTGGTCTTCACGATCGCGGGTCTGTGCGGCGTGGTCACCACGATCCTGGCCTTCAACTCGCCCGCCTACCGCCGCCTGTCCGCGGCCTACGCCCAGGCCCCCGACCCGGCCCCGGACACCAGACCCGCATGACCACCGAGGCCTGCCGCATCGACGTCTGGCTGTGGCGCGCCCGCTTCGCCAAGACCCGCTCGCTGGCCGCCGCCTTCGTCGAGACCGGCGCCGTCCGCCTGACCCACAACGGGCTTCAGACCCGCCTCGACAAGCCCAGCCGCTCGGTCCACATCGGCGACCTGCTGACCTTCGCGCGGAACGGCCGGGTCACCACCCTGCGCGTGGAGGCGCTCGGCGCCCGGCGCGGCCCCGCGCCCGAGGCCCGCGCCCTCTACGCCGATCTCGCGCTCGACAGCTCCGCTGGCGGCGACGTTTAGCCCCGCTCGGTTGACAGCCCGCCCGCGCCCGGCCATCTCCCGGAACTGCTGAGCCTTCAAGGACCGACCCGCCCGCCCATGACCTACATCGTCACCGACGCCTGCGTGAAGTGTAAGTTCATGGACTGCGTCGAGGTCTGCCCCGTCGACTGCTTCTACGAGGGCGAGAACTTCCTGGTCATCGCGCCCGACGAATGCATCGACTGCGGCGTCTGCGAGCCGGAATGTCCCGTCGACGCGATCAAGCCCGACACCGAGGACGAGCCCGACGGAAAGTGGCTTCAGGTCAACGCCCAGTACGCCCGCGTCTGGCCCAACATCACGGTCAAGGGCACGCCGCCCGCCGACCGCGAGCAGTACGAGCGCGAGACCGGCAAGTTCGAGAAATACTTCTCCGAGAAGCCTGGCAAGGGCTCCTGATCCGGCTGCCCCCACCCGGGGTCGGAATTTCGGCCCGAGTCACCGCTCGCGCGCTGACGTTTTGAAATTCCGCATTTTTGTGATATGTTCCTCACATTGGGTCGGGCGGTCTGCGTTTTCCACGCGCCGCCCGCGTTTGCGACAGAACCCTGTCCATGAAGACGGGGTCGGCCAGAGGTTGGGTGATCCGTTTCCGCGTTTGACTGATTGATCTTGGGCATCGGCGATCCGTTCGCCGGGCTTCGAGCGCAATTGTCGTCGCGCCTTCGCCTCACCCTTTCCCTGCGTCCGGGAAAGGAATGACATGACGAACAAGACCGGTCTGGAATTCAAGGTTGGCGACGCCGTCGTCTATCCGGCGCACGGCGTCGGCAAGGTCGCGGCCATCGAGACCCAGGAAGTCGCGGGCATGTCGCTGGAGGTCTACGTCGTGACCTTCGACCACGAGAAGATGACCCTGCGCGTCCCGACCAAGAAGGCCAAGACCGCCGGCCTGCGCACCCTGGCCGCCGAGGACACCGTGTCCAAGGCCCTGACCGTGCTCAAGGGCCGCGCCCGCATCAAGCGCACCATGTGGTCGCGTCGCGCCCAGGAGTACGAAGCCAAGATCAACTCCGGCGACCTGATCTCGATCGCCGAGGTGGTGCGCGACCTGCACCGCGCCGAAACCCAGCCGGAACAGTCCTATTCGGAGCGCCAGCTCTATGAATCGGCGCTGGACCGCATGGCCCGCGAGGTCGCCGCCGCCAACCGTATCGACAAGGACGCCGCCGTGGCCCTGCTCGGCAAGTCCCTCAGCGCCAAGAAGGCCAACCAGCCGGTGGCCGAAGAGGCCGAGGAAGCCGAAGCCGCCTGATCAGCTCGGCGACGCTGAAATGAAGAAGGCCCCGGATCGCTCCGGGGCCTTTTTCGTCAGTCACCGGCCTGGATCCAGAAGCCGCTGGACCACGATCTCGGCCGCGTCGACCGCGCTCAGTTTTGTCGTGTCCAAGACGATCTCGGCGTGTTCTGGCGGCTCGTAGGCGCTGTCGATCCCCGTGAAGTTCTTCAACTGACCGGCACGGGCCTTGGCGTAAAGGCCCTTCTCATCGCGCGCCTCAGCGACGTCCAGCGGCGCATCGACAAAGACCTCGATGAACTCGCCCTCATGCATCAGTTCGCGCGCCATCCGCCGCTCTGCGCGGAAAGGGGAGATGAAGGCGGTGATGACGATCAGGCCGGCGTCGGCCATTAGCTTAGCCACCTCGGCGACGCGGCGGATGTTCTCGACGCGATCCTCCTCGGTGAAGCCGAGGTCGCGGTTCAGGCCGTGGCGAACATTGTCTCCGTCCAGCAGGTAGGTGTGGCGACCCAGTGCATGGAGCCGCTTGTCGACGAGGTTCGCGATGGTCGATTTTCCGGCCCCGGACAGGCCGGTCAGCCAGACGACGCGGCCCTTCTGCCCCTTCATCTGCGCCCGCGCCTCGCGCGTTACGTCGATGGCCTGCCAGTGGATGTTGTCGGCGCGGCGGAGCGCGAACCGGATCATGCCCGCGCCGACCGTCCGGTTGGTGATCCGATCGATCAGGATGAAGCCGCCGAGGTCGCGATTGACGTCATACGGCTCGAAGGCGACTGGTCGATCCAGCGATATATTGCAGACCGCGATGTCGTTCAGATCCAGCCGGCGCGCCGCCAGCCTCTCCAATGTGTTGACGTTGATGCGGTGCTTGATGGCCGTGACCTGGGCCGTCGCCGTGCGGCCGCCGATTTTAAGCAGATAGGACCGGCCCGGGGGCAAGGGCTCGTCGTCCATCCAGACGATGGTCGCTTCGAACTGGTCGGCGACTTGCGGCGGGTCATCGGCGGAGGCGATGACGTCGCCGCGTGAGATGTCGATCTCGTCTGCGAGGGTCAGTGTCACAGCTTCCCCGACCTGGGCGTACGACCGATCTTCGGGCAGGGCGACGATGCGGGCGATGCGGGTGTCACGTCCCGCTGGCAAAATGCGGACCCGGTCCCCCGGCCGGACAGCGCCCGCCGCGATCAGTCCGGTATAACCCCGGAAGTCCGGGTTCGGTCGGTTGACCCACTGCACCGGCATGCGGAACGGGGCGTTGGCCTCCAAACCTGCAGTCTCTACCGCTCCAAGCCAATCTAGCAGAGTTTGGTTGGATAGCGGGGAGGGGCGGGCCACGCCTTCGCCGGTCAGGCCAGATAGGGCGATGGGCGTGACATCGGTGAGGCCGATGCTCTCCGCGAACGCCCGGTACTCTTGGGCGATGGACTCGAAGACTGCTGGGTTCCAGCCGACCAGATCCATCTTGTTCACCGCCAGAACGACCCTGCGAATGCCCAGCAGGGCGCAAAGGAAGCTGTGGCGCCGGGTCTGGACCAGAACGCCCTTCCTCGCGTCTATCAGGATGACGGCCGCGTCGGCGGTCGAGGCCGCGGTGACCATGTTGCGGGTGTACTGCTCGTGCCCCGGCGTATCGGCGACAATGAACTTGCGCGTCTCTGTGGCGAAGAAGCGATAGGCGACGTCGATGGTGATGCCCTGTTCGCGCTCGGCCGAGAGGCCGTCCACCAGCAGAGCGAAATCGATGTTTGCGCCTTGCGTGCCGACCGCTTTGGAGTCGCGCTCCAGCGCCGCCATCTGATCGTCGGGGACGGCCCGGGTGTCGTAGAGCAGCCGGCCGATCAGGGTCGACTTTCCATCGTCAACCGACCCGCAAGTCAGGAATCGCAGCAGGGATTTCGGCGCGGCGGCGCTCATCAGAAGTAGCCCTCCGCCTTCTTCTTCTCCATCGAGGCGGCCTGGTCATGGTCGATCATCCGCCCCTGACGCTCAGACGTGGTGGAGGCCTTCATTTCGGCGATGATGTCTGTGACCGAGGCCGCCGTGCTCTCAATCGCGCCAGACAGGGGATAGCAGCCCAGGGTCCTGAAACGCACAGAGCGCATCTGAGGAACTTCGCCGGGCTCAAGTCGCATCCGGTCGTCGTCGACCATCAGCCATGTGCCCGCACGCTGAACAACTGGACGCTCCGCCGAGAAGTAGAGGGGGACGACGTCGATGCCTTCCTGCTCAATGTATTGCCAAACATCCAGCTCGGTCCAGTTGGACAGCGGGAAGACGCGGATGCTCTCGCCCGGCGCGATCCGGGTGTTGTAGAGCCGCCAGAGCTCGGGCCTCTGGGTCTTGGGGTCCCAGCGGTGACCAGCCGCCCGGAACGAGAAGACCCGCTCCTTCGCCCGCGACTTTTCCTCGTCACGCCGCGCGCCGCCGAAGGCCGCCTGGAAGCCGTAGTGGTCCAGAGCCTGCTTCAATCCCTCGGTCTTCCAGAGATCGGTGTGCAAGCTTCCGTGGTCGAACGGATTGATCCCTCGCGCCCGCGCGTCTTCGTTGACCCAGACCCTGAGATCGATGTCCGGATCGGCCGCCACCCTGTCGCGCACGGCGTACATGTCCCGAAACTTCCAGGTGGTATCGACGTGCAGGAGCGGGAACGGGAGCGGACCCGGCCAGAAGGCTTTCTTCGCCAGGTGCAGCATGGCGGCCGAGTCCTTGCCGATCGAATACATCATCACCGGACGTTCGATCTCGGCGACCACTTCGCGCAGGATGTGGATGGCTTCGGCCTCCAGCGACTGGAGATGCGTCATGGGGCGGGGGACGGTCAGCATAGCTTGCTCGCTATCATCGTTGCGGCTCCGCCGTCATCAGCCAGCTTGGCTCCGTCACCCGGCGCTGGGGCGGCTAGCTGGTGACGCTGACCCTGACTCCCTCCGCGACGTGCAGCTGACCGCGTCCCAGGTCCATCACGAGGGTGCGACCCTCGAAGGCCTCCATGCCCAGTAGGGCGTCCGGGAAGCCGGGCAGGGAGACGTCGGCGTAGATCGGCACCTCGGCGTCGCGGTAGAGGCGGTCGCCCACGGTGACCGTGCGGGCCAACGCCACCTCCGCCGCGATGGCGCCGCCCAGCACGATGCTGGAGGTCCGTCGCGTCGGCCGGCCGTCGAGTAGTCCAGCCCCTATGGCGGCGTCTCGCCCAAGCGCCAGCAGGGCCGAGGCGCCTGTATCGACCACCGCCTGGATCGTGGCGCCCTCCACGGTGACCTGGGTCGACAGAGCGCTGCCTCGGCGGGTGACGGCGATCGGCCGGGCGTCGGTCGGCAAAACGTGATCCTCGGGCCTGAGAAACCGCAGGCGATGGCCGACGGTGTCGAGCTCTAGCACGGTCTCGCCGAGCAGATCCTGGCCCAGGATGAGCGGCGCCGACAAACCGTCGCGCATGGCGAGAGGCCCGAGCGCCAGGATGGCTGTCCGCAGCTTCTCGATCCGCAGGGCGCCGACGCCAAGGCTCAGGGTCGTGCCGCGCCCCATCTGGGCGCCCCCGCCAACGCCATAGGCCACCAGCGGCAGGTCGACGGCGCGATCCAGCCCCAGCAGATCGAACAGGCCCCGGTCGATGACCGAATACTGGGCGCCGGAATCGACCAGCGCCCGGATGCTCTGGCCCGCGACGTCCACCAGCACGGTCGGCACCGAGGCACGGGGTTCGTCATAGGGCAGCCAGCCGCTGGAGCCGTCTTCCGGGAAGACGACGCCGGGATCGCGCCACAGCACGTTCTCCCTCAACCACCACGCCCCCCCCAGGCCGCCGGCGAGCAGTCCGGCTCGGATCAGAAGGTCGCGGCGGTTCATGCGTCAGACAGTGGGGAGCGCGTGCGGCGGTGTCGAGGCGGCGGATCGCTGCGGGGTTTAGACCTCGAACCGCACCCCCTGCGCCAACGGCAGGGCGGAGGAGAAGTTCACCGTCTGGGTCTGGCGGCGCATATAGGCCTTCCAGGCGTCCGAGCCCGACTCGCGGCCGCCGCCGGTGTCCTTCTCGCCGCCGAAGGCCCCGCCGATCTCGGCGCCCGACGGGCCGATGTTGACGTTGGCGATGCCGCAGTCAGAGCCCCAGGCCGACAGGAACTGCTCGGCTTCGCGCACGCTGTCGGTGAAGATGCAGGAGCTCAGTCCTTGCGGCACGGCGTTCTGCATCTCGACCGCCTGGTCGAAATCGCTCCACGTCAGAACGTAGAGAATCGGCGCGAAGGTCTCGTGCATGACCACCGGCGTCTGGGCGGGCATGCGCACGATGGCGGGGCGGACGTAGGCGCCGGCTCGCTCGACCCGGCCGCCGCCGGTCACAATCGTCCCGCCCTGTTGGACGGCCTGAGCCAGCGCCGTGTCGAAGGCGGACGCTGCGTCGTCGTCGATCAGGGGACCGACCAAGACGCCATCGTCCCTCGGGTCGCCGATCGGCAGGCTATCGTAGGCCTTGGCCAGCCGGGTGATCAGGGAGTCCGCGATGTCCTCATGGACCAGCAGGCGGCGCAGGCTGGTGCACCTCTGTCCACAGGTGCCGACGGCCGAAAAGGCGATGGCCCGCACCGCCATGTCGAGGTCGGCCGAGGGCGTCACGATCATCGCGTTGTTGCCGCCGAGCTCGAGCAGCGACCGCCCCAGCCGCGTCGCCACGGTCTGGGCGACCGCCCGGCCCATGCGGGTCGAGCCGGTGGCGGACACCAGAGGCACGCGCGGATCCGCGGCCAGGGCCTCTCCGACCTCGCGTCCGCCGATTAGGACCTGAAGCAGGCCTTCGGGCGCGTCACCGAAGCGGGCCAGCGCGCGCTCCGCGACCGCATGGGTCGCGAGCGCCGTCAGCGGCGTCTTCTCCGACGGCTTCCAGATCACGGGGTCGCCGCAGACCAGAGCGAGCGCCGCGTTCCAGGCCCAGACGGCGACGGGGAAGTTGAACGCCGAGATCACCGCGACGGGTCCCAGCGGTTGCCAGGTTTCGCGCATGTGGTGCCCGGGGCGTTCGCTGGGCAGCGTCAGGCCGTAGAGCTGGCGCGAGAGGCCGACGGCGAAGTCGCAGATGTCGATCATCTCCTGAACCTCGCCCAGGCCCTCCGAGGCGATCTTGCCGGCCTCCAGCGTGACCAGGGCGGCGAGGTCGGTCTTGGCGGCGCGGAGTTCTTCGCCCAGCAGGCGGACCAGTTCGCCGCGTCGAGGGGCGGGAACGCGGCGCCAGGCGTCGAAGGCGCGGGCGGCGGAGGCGACGGCGTCCTGTACGTCATCGGGCGTCGCCGGGCGGACGGCTTCGCCCGTCGAGCCGTCGATGGGTGAGCGGGTCGAGAGGCCCTCTGCCGAGAAAACCGTCTGGGGCACGCCGAGGCGGGAGAGGATGGCGCGGGCGTCTTGGGCGGCGGTCATGGCGGGCTCCTTGCCCGCACCGCTTAGCCTCGGCTCCAGACGAACGAAAGGGCCGCCGCCCTTTCGGACGACGGCCCCTCGATCAGGCGATCAGACGCTCACCAGCGGTCGCGATAGCCGCCGTCGCGGCGGTCTTCGCGCAGCTGATAGCGGATGCGATCCAGGCGGTTCTCCAGATCGTTGCGCTCCCAGCGGCTGTAACCGTCGCGGCCGTAGCGCCAGCTCAGGCGCTGGACCTCGTCGAGCTGCCAACGCAGGTTCTGGGCCTCGCGGCGGCTGATGGTCCCGCGATAGGCGGCGCGGTCGACGCGCTGGGCCAGGCGGGCCTGTTCGCCGTTCAGGCCGCCATTGCCGCCACCGTTCCAGCCGCCGTTGTAGCCGTGGTCATAGCCGCGGTCATGGCCGCGGCCGTGGCCATAGGATTGAGCCAGCGTCGGGGTCGCGATCGCGACCGCCGACGCCGCCAGGAGCGAAAGCAGCGCTTTCTTCGTCAGGGCGGTCGTCATCGAGGTCTTCCTTCAAAGCGGTCCGGGGATCGGGCCGACGGGTGAAGAAAACCACGGCGAAGCTGACACGCCTCTGAGGCGAGCGTTGTCTGGCGTTCAGCCAGATGAACGGCCACGCTTCGGAACCGCCCGCAAGGCGGCGGGTTCGGAAGGTTCAACGCCAACCGCAGGAGAATCCGTCGTGAGAATCCGAGACGTCATGTCCAGAGACATCCACATCGCCCAGCCGACCGACACCCTGGAGGCCGTCGCGGCGCGCATGAAGGCCGGCGATTTCGGCTTCGCGCCCGTCGTGGAGGGCGACCGGCTGGTCGGTACGGTGACGGACCGCGACATCGCCATCCGCGGCGTCGGCGAGGGCCGTCCGCCTCAGGCGGCCGTGGCCGAGGTCATGTCGCGCGGGGCGACGACGGTGCTGGACAGCGACGATCTGCGCGTGGCGCTCGACCTGATGGCCGACGGCCGCATCCGCCGACTGCCGGTCCTCGACAAGCATGATCGTCTGGTCGGCGTGGTGTCGCTGGGCGACCTGTCCACCCGCGTGAAGGAGAAATCGGCCGGCGAGACGCTGGAATCCATCTCCCGGCCCCACTGATCTTCACCGCGCCTTCACCCTGTCTCTGAACCCTGTGTCAACGCGCGAGGGGGCAGGGTGGCCGTCCAATCACGAGGGTGGCGATGGCGCGCGCGCAGTTCCAGAAGGGTCAGAAGGTCTGGGTCGAATGCGTCGGCGCCTGGGCGCACGTCGAAAAGGTCCAGCCCGTCTGGGCCAAGGGCTTCGACGAGCCCGTGCGCGTCACCTACGACGTGGGCCTGGGCCGCGAGTTCCAGGCGTCCGAACTGCTGCTGCCGTCCGAGGACGAGACGCCGGACATGGCGGGATGGCGGCTGCTGCGGGCGCGCAACAAGTGGCAGTCGGCCGAGGACACGCCGCACCATCCCTATCCCGGCACCTATCCGGTCGTGGTGACCGACGCCGCCGACTGGGGCGGCTGGCGCGTGCCGGGCGCGGAGTACGACCGCGATCCCAACCGCATCGAGTTCCAGGCGCGCTTGATCACGGCCGCGCCTCGCCTCATGGCGCTGGCTCAGCGTCTGATCGACGCCGTGGCCGAGAATCCGGATGACGCGCCGCCCGAGAGCCTGGCCCTGGCGCGCGAGGCGCGCGACATCCTGAAGTCCGTGACCCAGATCATGGCCCCGCCCGCCGAGATGCCCGCCGCCTCGGCCGCGCCGGGCCCGGTCGCCAAAGTCGCGGCATGAGTGGCGGCGTGATGGGGGGAAGGTTTCGTTAACCAAGCCTCGACAGGATTCCGCGACGCAGCCTAGATTCCGGGGCGTCGTCGAATCGCCAAGCGCTCGCCCCGGCCCTCCGGCCGCGACGCCGCGAACTGTCCGGGAGAGCGCCTTGCGGGGCAGCGAGCGCCGCATCCAGCATCCGGGCCGAAGGGCATCGGACACCACCCCGGCCCTTCCCGCCTGGGCGCGGATCACTGTGCTGGCGCTGACACTTGGCCTCGCTCTGTACGTCGTCCTGTTCGCCCGTGAGAGCACCCGACCAGCCCGGGAGGCGGCGGTGCTGCGCGAACAGGCGCTCGCCCGCGACGTGGCCTTCGGCGCCGCGCGCCTGGAGGCTGACCTTGCCTCCGCCCGTCTTGGTCTCGCGGCGGCGCGGACGGCGCTGACGCAAAATCCTGACCGACCGCTCGACGCCATCGAGTCGGCCCGAGCGGCAGCGCCCGCCACGGCCTTCGCCATAATGGACGAAGCAGGTGAGCCTCGCGCCGTGCAGGGTGCTCAGGTCGCAGAATTCGGCGGAGCCGGGCCTGGCGCGCTTCTGCCCGCTTCGGATCGAACCGCGTTACTGACCGCATCCGACGGTCCCGGCGGTCGCATCGTCGCGCGCACCCCGGTGCCAAAAGATCCACGGGGCCGTTTGCTGATCGTCATGCCCGGCGCGGGAGTGATCGCGGCGGGCGAGACGGATCTTGAGCGCCGCATCGGCGTGGGGCTTCAACCGCTTATCGAGGCCGGCGCTCCGACCAAGATCGAAGTCTCTTCCGAACGCGCGATCGAGGCCGTCGCGACGCCCATTGGGTCGACGGGGCTCCATGCGGTGGCCTGGCGGCCGGAAAGCGCGGGCGCGGCGGCGGTGATCAGCGACCTCTGGCTGCTGGTGGCGCCTTTGGGGCTTGGTGCGCTCGTGCTGGGCCTCGCTCTGATGCAGCGCTGGCGTCAGAGCCGCGCGGCCAGGGTCTTCGAGGAGACCGAGCATCGGTTCCGGGTGGCGGTGGAGGCTGCGCGCTGCGGCGTCTGGGAGTGGGACACAGAGGCGGAGGAGGTCATCGTCTCCGACTACATGGCCGAACTGCTGGGCCTCTCTGAAGGGGGGGCGGTGGCCGCCGAGGCCGTCATGGAACGGATCCATCCGCGCTACCGCGAGCTCGTCCAGCATGCGCTGCTGCAGGCCTCGACCTTCGGGTCGTTTGAGGTGACTTTTCCTGTGCCCGTCGAGGGCAGGGGCGCGCGGTGGATCGACGCCCGGGGTCAGGCGCGCGGCGCGCGGGGCCAGCACGGCTTCTCCATGATCATGGGCGTGGCGCTGGACATCACCGAGGCCCGCCGCGCCAAGGCCCAGGCCCAGTCGGCCGAGAACCGGCTGAGGGACGGCATTGAGAGCGTGTCGGACGCCTTCGCCTTGTTCGACCGCAACGGACGGCTGATCCTCTCCAACGTCGCCTTCAAGGACGCCTTCGGGTTCACCGACGAGGCGCTGCGGAAAGGCGCGCTCAAGGACGAGCTGACCCGCATCGCCGCTCTCGCCATCAAGGCTGAACGCCCGTCCGCCGAGGGTCGCGCCGGCGCGCGTGAGGTGGAGCTGCACGACGGTCGGGTGCTGCAGCTGAACGAGCGCTTCACCGGCGACGGCGGCACCGTGGTCACCGCTGCGGACGTCACCGCCATCCGTCGCCAGGAGCTGGAACGGCAAAGAGCGGCGGACTCGCTCCGCGCCACGGTCGACCAGCTGGAGGCCAGCCAGGAGAAGCTCAGCCTGCTCGCTCGCAAGTACGAGATCGCCATGACCCGGGCGGAGGCCGCCAATCAGGCCAAGTCCGAGTTCCTGGCCAATATGTCCCACGAGCTGCGCACCCCGCTGAACGCCATCAACGGCTTCTCGGAGATCATGGCGGGAGAGCTGTTCGGGCCGCTGGGCGACGCACGCTACAAGGGCTACGCCGCTGACATCCTGAAGTCCGGCCAGCATCTGCTCAGCCTGATCAACGACATCTTGGACATGGCCAAGATCGAGGCCGGCAAGATGACCCTGCACTATGAGGCGGTCGATCTGATGGAAGTCTGCGAAGACGCCATACGGCTGATGCGCGGCCGGGCGCAGGAGTCCGGGCTGAGCCTGACGCTGGAGGCCGAGGAGCTGCCCGAGGTCGAGGCCGACTATCGCGGGCTGAAACAAGTCATGCTGAACCTGATCTCCAACGCGGTGAAGTTCACGCCGGAGGGCGGATCGATCACGGTCTCGGTCCAGCCGATCGCGGGTGATCGAGTGCGGATCGCGGTCGCCGACACCGGCATCGGCATCGCGGCGGAAGATCTGGCGCGGCTGGCTCAACCGTTTGAACAGGTCGAGGGCCAGCACTCCAAGACGACCCAAGGCACGGGTCTGGGCCTCGCCTTGACCAAGTCGCTGATCGAGCTGCACGGCGGGCAGATGCTGATGGAAAGCGAGCCCGGCGAGGGCACGACGGTCAGCTTCGACATTCCTGTGCACAGGCCGGTCGAGGTCGCTCAGCCTCAAGCCCGCGCGGCCTGAGCCGAAGGCTCCACATCCTGCGTCAGTGAAGCTTTGCGATCCGGTTTGACTCCGAACCAGACCGGAACAAATAATGAACATCTAGGTTCCGTGATCGCCATGACCGCCCTTTCATCAACATTCGACGCCGTCGTTCCGCCGCCCCTGACCGACCTCCCGGCCGGTCTGGAGGAGGCCTGCGCGACCGCGCCGCGCGACATGGCGGCGACCCTGGCGTTCGCCTTGGCGCGGGTGGCGGCGGAGGATCGGCGCGGCGTGGGCCTGGCCCTGACGCGGGCCTGGCTCAAAGAGCACGGCCGTCCCTATGGCCCCGGTCTGGCGCGGTTCGGGCGAGCCGACGGCGTGCTGCTGGTGGTCTGCCGCACGGAGGCCGAAGCCTTGTGGGCGATGGAGCAGGGGCTGAAATCGGGCGGTCTGTCGCTGATGCTGGGCGGCATCGAGGGCGCGGACCTGACCCAGACGCGGCGTCTGGACTTCGCCGCCCGCGACGGGGCGTCGGCGGGGGTGCTGCTGCGGACGCGGACGGGCGATCTGTCCGCCGCGCGACGGCGCTGGCGCATCGCGGCCGAGGCCAGCGGGGGCGACCCCGATGACCTTCGAGCCCCGGGGCCCATGCGGCTGATGGCCGAACTGACCCGCAGCCGGGGCGAGCGGCCCGGCGTCTGGATGCTGGAGATGGAGGATGAGACGCATCGTCTCCGTCTGGCTGATCGACTGGCCGGTCACGGTCATGGCCCGGTCGGCCGGACCGCTCGCGCCGCCTGATCCCTTCGCGGAGGCCGCGGGGCCGCTGGCTCTCATCCTGAAGACGGCGCGGGGCGCGGTGATCCACGCCCTGAACCCGGCCGCGCGCGCCGTGGGCCTCAGTCGGGGCCAGACCCAGGCCGATGCCCTGGCCATGATCCCGCATCTGGACTGCCGCCCCGCCGATCCGAAAGCCGATGCGAAGGCGCTGCGGGCGCTGGCCGTCTGGGCCGAGCGGTGGTCGCCGTCGGTCAGCCTCGACGCCTCCGACGGCGGGCTGGAGGGCCTGTTCCTCGACGTCACCGGCGCGGCCCATCTGTTCGGCGGCGAGGCCGGACTGGTCGCCCAGATCGAGCGGCGGCTGGCCGACGCCGGGGCGCGCTCACGGGTCGCCATCGCGCCGACGCCCGGCGCGGCCTGGGCGCTCGCCCGCTGGGGGACGGCGAGACGGATCGCCGGGGACGACGCGCGCGACCTGCTGGCGCCTCTGCCCGTCGAGGCGCTGCGGATCGACGCGGCGACGCTGCGTCAGGCCAAACGTTTCGGTCTGAAGACCATCGGTGACCTCTATCCCATGCCGCGCGCGGGCCTGGCGCGCCGGTTCCGCGACGCCGATGGGGCCGGGCTGGTCCGGCGGTTGGACCAGGCGCTGGGCCTGACCGCCGAGGCCCTGATCCCCGTGCGTGCGCCCGCCAAATATCGCGGTTGGGAGGCCTATGCCGAACCCCTGACCGACACCGCCGGCATCGAGGCGCGCGCGCCGGGACTGGCCGAGAGCCTGTCGCGCGCGCTGGAGCGGGACGGACAGGGGGCGCGGGTCCTGACCCTGACGGCCTTTCGCGTCGACGGACGCACCAGCGACGTCTCGGTCCGCATGGGGCGGGCGTCGCGCGAGGTGAAGGTCTGGCTGCGGCTGTTCCGGGAAACCGGGTTCGAGCGGATCGACCCCGGCTTCGGCGTCGACGCCCTGATGCTGTCGGCCGACGTGGCCGAGCCGCTCGCCGCCCATCAGGTCGAGATTGGCCAGGAGGCGGCGGCGCGGCAGGCCGAGGGGCTGGCGGCCCTCATCGACCGCCTGTCGGCGCGGCTGGGCGAGGAGGCGGTGCGGGTCGCCTCGCCCGCCGGGTCGTGGCTGCCGGAGCGGGCCGAGCGCTGGCGCCCGGCGCTGGCCAAGGCTCCGACTCCGGTCGAGGGACCGGCGACGCACGACCGCGCCCGGCCGTTGATGCTCCTGGATCCACCCGAGCCGGTGGAGGCCATCGCCGAACTGCCGGACGGTGCGCCCGCCCGCTTCACCTGGCGACGCGTCTGCCGCCGCGTCGCCCGCGCCGACGGCCCCGAGCGCCTGTCGCCGGAATGGTGGCGGCCGCGCGGGGATGGCCGCCAGGTCCGCACCCGCGACTACTATCGCATCGAGGACGACCAGGGCCTGCGCTACTGGCTGTTCCGCGAGGGCCTGTATGGGCCGGAATACACCGGCCGGCCGGAGGAGAGGGCGCCGTCCTGGTGGATGCACGGGATGTTCCCGTGAGCTGGCCCTATCCCGATTGGTCGGGCGAGTACGCCGAGCTCGGCGCCATGACCAACTTCAGCTTCCTGGAGGGGGCGTCGCATCCCGGCGAGTTGATGATGCAGGCCAAGGCGCTGGGCTTGTCCGCCGTGGGGGTGGCGGACCGCAATACGATGGCCGGCATGGTCCGCGCCCTGATCGGGGCGGAGGACTGCGACATCCGCCTGGTGGTCGGCTGCCGTCTGGGGTTCCTCGACGGGACCGAGCTGATCGTCTTCCCCCGCGACCGCGCCGCCTACGGCCGCCTGTGCCGCCTGCTGACCATGGGCAAGAGCGAGATCGACGTCTCTCCCCCGTCGCCTCCGGCGATGGGGTGGAGGAAGGATCGCATGCGATCCGACGACGGGATCGACGGCGACAGCCGTCGAGACGAGGGGGGCGACGCGGTGGTCGATTTGGGGGCCTACCGCCGCCGGCGCGAGGCGTCCCTTGTCCCTTCGACGGAGTCGCCCCCTCCACCATCCGTCGCCAAGCGGCTCCGGACGGTCCCCCTCCCCATCGCCGAAGGCGACGGGGAGGAGACGCAAAACCCCGACCGCATCCCCAAGGCCGAGACGCGGCTGACGTTCGAGCAGGCGGTCGCCTTCGGACGCGACATAATCGCCCTCGTCCCCGCGCCCGAGGTCCCCGACGCCGCCTTCGAGGCCAGGCTCCTGGCTTGGCGACGGGCCTGGCCCGACGACCTCTATCTCGCCGTCCAGCCGCTGTGGCGCGGAGGCGACCGCGCGCGGCTGAACCGGCTGGCGAAAATGGCCGACCGCACCGGCGCGGCCCTGATCGCCACCAACGCCGTCCTGTATCACCACCCCGAACGCCGCCCGCTCCAGGACGTGCTGACCTGCATCCGCGAGAAGACCACCATCGACGCGGCAGGCCTTCGACTCCAGGCCAACGCCGAACGATACCTCAAGCCGCCCGCTCAGATGGCCCGCCTGTTTCGGGGCCACGAGTCGGCGCTGGAGCGAACCATGCAGGTCGCCCGCGCCTGCGCCTTCTCGCTGCGGGAGCTCAGCTATCAGTACCCGGACGAACCGGTTCCCCCCGGCTGGACCGCCCAGCGCCGCCTGATCCGCCTGACCTTCAAGGGCGCGCGCGAGCGGCTGGGTCGCGACGGCCCCGTGCCCCTCAAACTGCGCCGCCAGATCGTCAGCGAGCTGAAGCTGATCAAGGCGCTCAACTATCCGAACTACTTCCTGACCGTGCACGACATCGTCGACTGGGCGCGCCAGCCGGAGCGCGCGATCCTGTGCCAGGGGCGGGGTTCGGCGGCGAACTCCATCGTCTGCTTCTGCCTGGGGGTCACCAATGTCAACCCGGCCGAGCAGGATCTGCTGATCGAGCGGTTCATCTCGGCCGACCGCTCCGAGCCGCCCGACATCGACGTCGACTTCGAGCACGAGCGGCGCGAAGACGTGATGCAGTACGTCTATCGCCGCTACGGCCGCGACCGGGCGGGCATCGTCGCAACCATCATCCACTACCGCCCCCGCTCGGCCATCCGTGACGTCGGCAAGGCGCTGGGCCTGACCGAGGACGTCACCGCGCGTCTGGCCGACACCGTCTGGGGCTCCTACGGGTCGGAGGTGAAGGACGAGCATGTCGACCGCGCCGGCATCCGCCGCGACGACCCGCGCATGAAGCTGACGCTCGACCTGACCGCCGAGCTGATCAAGTTCCCCCGCCACCTCAGCCAGCACGTCGGCGGCTATGTGCTCAGCCAGACGCCGCTGTGCGAGATCGTGCCCATCGGCAACGCCGCCATGCCGGATCGGACCTTCATCGAATGGGACAAGGACGACATCGATCATCTGAAGCTGATGAAGGTCGATGTGCTGGCGCTTGGCATGCTGACGGCGCTGAAGCGGGCGTTCGTCATGATCGCCGAGAGCTACGACCGGCCGCTGGAGCTCGACACCGTCCCGCGCGAGGAAGAGGCGGTCTACGACATGCTGTGCAAGGGCGACTCGCTCGGCGTCTTCCAGGTCGAGAGCCGGGCGCAGATGGCCATGCTGCCGCGCCTTCGGCCCCGGGTCTTCTACGACCTGGTGGTGGAGGTGGCGATCGTGCGGCCGGGGCCGATCCAGGGCGACATGGTCCACCCCTATCTGAAGCGCCGGGCCGAGCGGCGGACGGCCGAGGCGGCGGGCCAGCCGTTCGTCATCGACTATCCGCATCCGGCGCCGGAGCACGGCGACCGGGACGAGCTGAAGCGGGTGCTGGACAAGACGCTGGGGGTGCCGCTGTTCCAGGAACAGGCCATGCGCATCGCCATGGAGGCGGCGAAGTTCTCGCCCAAGGAGGCCAATGGGCTCCGCCGCGCCATGGCCACCTTCCGCCACATGGGCACGATCGGGACCTATGAGGACATCTTCGTGGGCCGGATGAAGGATCGCGGCTACGATCCCCTGTTCGCCCAGAGATGCTTCGATCAGATCAAGGGGTTCGGCGAATACGGCTTTCCCGAGAGCCACGCCTGCTCGTTCGCCCACTTGGTCTATATCTCGGCCTGGGTGAAGTGCTTCTATCCAGACGTCTTCACCGCCAGCCTGCTGAACAGCCAGCCGATGGGCTTCTATGCGCCGGCCCAGCTGGTGCGCGACGCCATCGAGCACGGGGTCGAGGTGCGCCATCCCGACGTCAACGCCAGCGGCTGGGACGCCTCGCTGGAGGCCCGACCGGGACAGGAGCAGCACGCCCTGCGGCTGGGTTTCCGCTCCATCGACGGCTTCCGCGAGGTCTGGGCTGAGGCCATCGTAAAGGCTCGAACGGCCGCCCCCTTTCGCGACCTGGAGGACCTGCGGGTGCGCGCGAGCCTCCCTCCCTTGGCTCTGGATCGGTTGGCGGAGGCCGACGCCTACGGCTCGCTGGATCTGACCCGTCGCCAGGGCATGTGGGCGGCGAAGGGATCGCCCCCGGCCTCCAGCGCGCCCCTGTTCGAGGCCATGGGTCTGGACGAGGCGGACGGCGCCCCGCCCGCGGCCCTGCCCCGACTGACTGCGGGCGAGGAGGTGGTCGGCGACTATCAGTCCATCCGCCTGTCGCTGAAAGGGCACCCGGTCGCCTTCCTGCGCGACAAGCTGACCAGGGCCGGGGCCCTGACCGCCGAGGCCTATCAGGGCGCGAAGGACAATCGCCGCGTCTCCGTCGGCGGGGTGGTGCTGGTCCGCCAAAGGCCCGGCTCGGCCAAGGGCGTGGTGTTCCTGACGCTGGAGGACGAGACCGGCGTGGCCAATCTGGTGCTGTGGCCCGACGTGTTCGAGCGGTTGCGGCCCGTGGCGATGGGCGCGCGCATGGTGCTGGCCCGGGGCCGGGTGCAGCGCGCCGACAACGTCACCCACCTGGTGGTCGAGGACCTGGTCGACTGGACGCCGATGTTGGGCGAGCTCAGCGCCGATCAGGCTCCGGGGTCGGGCCACGCGCCCGCGCGGGGGAGGCATCCGAGGGATGTGCGCGTCCTGCCGGGGTCGCGCGACTTCCACTGACCTTGCCATCGCGGCCCGAAGGGACGACATAGCGCCGCTCCGATGCCCCAGGTCCGTTTCACCCGCCGCTTCTCCATGGCCCACCGCCTTCTGGCGGACGCGGGCTCGCGCTGCGCCGTGCCTCACGGTCACAACGAATTCGTCACGGTGACTTTGGCTACGGATCGGGAGGTGGAATTCGGCCACACCAACTACGTCAGCTCCTTCGAGAGCCTGAAGAAGCGTTGGCACAGCTTCATCGACGGCGCCGTCGACCACGCCTTCCAGGTGGGGTCGAAGGATCCCCTGCTGGACTGGTTCAAGACCCACGAGCCGCAGCGGCTGACCCAGATCATGGTCTTCGACGGCGATCCCACGACCGAGGCCTTCGCCATCGCCTTGCGGCGCAAGATCGAGGCGATCCTGACGGCCGAGGGCTCGGCCTATCGCTGCATCGAACTGGCGCTGGAGGAGACGCCCACCAACACCATCCTCGTCGGCGAGACCCTGAGCGCGGCGGAGCGCGCCTGGATGGCCGGGAGCTGGATGGACCGCCCCGACTTGTCGATCAACGACCTGACCGCCAACGACAAACCGGCCTGAGCGCGGCTTGCCTGATCCCGGCCGGACCGCCATTGTCGCAGCCTGACCTTCGAGGAGCCCCGATGGCCGAACCCGGCGATCCGAAAGCGCCCGCCGCGCCCGGCGATCACGATCTGGACGACGCGGTCGGTTTCGCCTCGCCCGCGTCGCTCGCAGGCCGTCCGCGCGCGCCCGAGCCCGCGCCGGAGCCGCCGACGGCGCCCCAGCCTGTCGCAGAGCCCTCGCTGTTCGACGCCCCCGAGCCGGCCCCTCCCCCGGAGCCGCAGCCCCAGCCGGAACCCGTCGCGCCTTGGCCCGCGCCGGCGCCGCCCCCGGTCGATACGACCCCCGCCTGGGCCCGCGAGACGCCTGCGGCCCAGACCTACGCAGGCTTCGGCGCGCGGCGCGAGATCCCCGCGGAGCTGGAGGGCGCGAGCGGCCTCTACACTGTCTATGCGCTCATCCTGTTCGCCGTGCCGACGCTGGGCGTCTCGGCGCTGATCGCGCTCCTCGCGGTCACCGGGCGGCCCGGGCCGTCGGGCGAAATCGCCGCCAGCCACTTCGTCTTCCAGCAGCGGACGCTGTGGGCCGGGGCGGTCGTGGCGCTGGCGGGGGCCATCCTGATCGTCGTCGGTCTTGGCGTCTTCGTCCTGTTCCTGCTGGCGCTCTGGTTGATCGTTCGCGGCGCCGCGGGCGTTCTAAAGCTGAAGGCCGGCCGCCCCATGCCCAATCCGCGCGGCTGGCTGATCTGACAGGGACCCCGCCATGACCGACGCCCGCCAGCCCCGCTTCCAGCCCGGCCATGAGGGCGAGGGCAAGCCCGCCGCCCTGATCGCCTGGGCGCTGTACATTCTGTCCATCCCGTCGGCGAACCTGCTGGTCATCGTCGGCTTGGTCGTCGCCTATGCGGCGCGCGGGTCGGCCACCGGCCTGCCGCGCCAGCACATCGACGCCCAGATCCGGCTGTTCTGGTCCGTATTCTGGTGGACCGTCGTCATTTGGGTGTTGATCGCCGTCAGCGCTGTGGCCTCGCTGGTCCTGATCGGCATCCCCTTCCTGCTGCTGTTCCTGGCGGTCTGGTTCCTGATCAGCGTCTGGTTCACGGTGAAGAGCATCCTCGGCCTGCTCCAGCTGCTCCAGGACAAACCGGCCTGACGCACCGTCCCGGACGGAACGGCAGGGTCCCGCAGGCATTCCGGCGGTGATCCAAGGGAGCAGGCCATGACCGATCTTCGCGACGTGACCGACCGTCAGCGCTACGAACAGGGCTTCGCCGATGAGCGCGGGACCATCCGCTGCGTCTGGGCGGACTACGCCGACCGCGGCGACGCCCGCGCCATCCTGCATGTCGAAGCCGACCACGAACTGCGCGGCACGGGCGCGTCCGGCCGCTTCATGCAGAGCCTGGCCGACCACGCTCGGCGCGAACAGACCAGGCTGATCCCCATCTGCGGATACGCCGTCGCCTGGTTCCGGCGTCACCCGGACCAGGCGGACGTTCTGGCCTAACCCCCGTTGTAGCCGCCGATGATCGGCAGGACCTCGCCGGTGATGAAGCTCGACATCTGCGGCGACGCCAGGAAGACGTAGGCGGGCGCGATCTCCTCCGGCTGGGCCGGGCGCTTCATCACGGTCTTGGCTCCGAACTGGGCGACCTTCTCGGCCTGCTGGTCGGCGGGGTTCAGCGGCGTCCAGACCGGGCCCGGCGCCACCACGTTCACGCGGATGCCGCGCGGCGCCAGATGGGTGCCCAGAGACCGGGCGAAGGCGTGGATGCCGCCCTTGGTCAGGGAATAGTCCAGCAGGTTCTCATTGCCAAGAATGCCGGTCACCGATCCGGTCATCACGATGGACCCGCCAGCTTTCATGTGCGGCACTGCGGCCTTCACCAGATTGAAGTAGCCGTACAAGTTGGTCTTCATCGTCCGGTCGAACTGCTCGAACGTCAGGTCCTCGAACGCCTCGACGTGCTGCTGGAAGGCGGCGTTGGGCACGACCACGTCCAGTCGACCGAAGGCCTTGATCGTCTCGGCCACCGCGACCTCCGAAAAGGCTGGATCGGACACGTCGCCCTTCAGCACGATGGCGCGGCGGCCTTCCGCTTCCACGGCGCGCTTGGCGTCCTCGGCGTCCTCATCCTCGTCGAGGTGACAGATGGCGACGTCGCAGCCCTCGCGCGCGAACAGGACCGCCACGCCCCGGCCGATGCCGGAGTCTCCGCCGGTGACGATGGCGGCGAAGCCCTCCAGCTTGCCCGAGCCCTTCCAGAACGGGGCGTCATAAAGCGGCGCGGGATCCAGCGCCGCCTCGTCGCCGGGCTTTCTCTGATGCTGCTCGGGGAAGGGCGGCTCCGGATAGGGGCGCGCCCCAGCCTGAACGGCGCTGTCCTCTTCCTCGTCGCCGCCATTGTCGGCCTTGGCGTCGATGCCGGCCTGGATCTCGCGCTCGTGTTCGGCGATGGCTTCGGCGTCGGGTTCGAAGCCGGTGCTGCGGTCGTCGGGGGTCATGGCTGCTCCTCTCGGGTGTTGACGGCACGGCGTTCAGAGGCCGGGCGATAGGCGTCGCCGGTGGCGTCGGGCGCGCCGGTTTCGGCGGGATCGGCGGGACGGGCGCCTTCGGGCGTGGGATCGGGTTGCGCGACCTGCCCAGGCGCCGCGCCGCCGGGCGGCATGACGGCGCCGACGCTGTCGCTGATGTCCTGGCGTCGCTCGCCCCAATTGTTCCAGACCCAGACGCCCCAGCCCAAGGCCGCGAGCAGCAGGGCGATCAGGCCGATCACGGCGATGTTGCGGGTCGACCGTTGGCTGGCCATTGTTTCGTCTCCGGTCGGTGAGCGAATTGAACCGGGCGGGACGCCGGGGGTTCCCGACGTCGGACCGATGACGCGGGAGGCGGCCTTGGACATCGACGCGATTTCGGGGTTCCAGACCTGGGTGCTGCCGGCCCTGCTGGGCCTCGGCCTGGCCTCGGCGACGGGCCTGCGGACCTTCCTGCCGCTGCTGATGCTGGCGCTCGCCGCCAAGTTCGGACTGTTCGGGATCGACCTGAACGATCGCATGGCCTGGCTGGCCGACTGGCCGGCGATCAGCTCGCTGGCCGTCGCTTCGGTCATCGAGTTCACCGGCGACAAGGTGCCGGTGGTGGATCACGGCCTGAACGTGCTGGGCGCCTTCACCCGCCCGATCGCCGGAGCCGTGGCGGCCGGCAGCGTCTTCGCCGGCGTCGATCCGATGACGGCGGCCATCGCCGGCCTGATCGTGGGGGCCCCGACCGCCTTCGCCTTCAACGCCGCCCAAGGCGGGGCGCGGCTGGCCTCTACGGCGACGACCGGGGGGATCGGCAATCCGGTCCTGTCCTTCATCGAGGACGCGCTGAGCTTCGTGATGGTGGTGCTGGCCTTCCTCGCCCCGATCCTCGTGCCGATTGTCATGGTGGTGCTCGCCTTAGCGATCGTGAAGCTGGTGCATCGGGCCAATCGCGCGCGTGGCCCGCTGGCCGCTTAGGAACGCCTGTCTTTCGGGCAGCGGCAGCCGGCCCTACCCCTCAAATGGCGGACTTGTAGGGACAGGGCGCGTCGCGCCTCCCAGTCCACAAGGATGCCCTTGCTCCCGCCTCGGTCTTCGTGACCAATACGGGTTCAGCCTTGAGGGACCGCCATGATCGACCGCCGCCGCCTGATGTTCACCGCCGCCGCCGGAGCGGGCCTGATGGCGACGGGCCAGACGCTCGCCGCCCCCGTCCAGTCCGGAGCCGGGGCCCAGCTGCGGGCGGTGATGGACAGGATCGTCGCCGAGACCCTGATGACCTCGCCCGAGCTTCTGACCCAGCTCGGCTTCGACAAGGGTCCGAACGCGGCCAAGAAGGCCCAGCTGGACGATCGTTCGCAGGCGAAGGTGCTCGCGGATCGCGAGACGTTTCGCGGGCACATCAACGATTTGAAGGCCGTCGATCGAGCCGGGCTCAACGCCGAGGAGAAGGTCTGGTACGATTCGCTCGAGTACTTCGGCGACACCGCTGTCAGCGGATACCGTTTCCCCTATGGCGGCGGCGGGTTCGGCCCTTCGCCCTATACCGTCAGCCAGCTGACCGGATCGTATCAGGGCATTCCGGACTTCCTGGACAGCCAGCACTCCATCGACACGGCCGAGGACGCCGAGGCCTATCTGAGCCGCGTCTCGGCCTTCGCCACGGCGCTGGATCAGGAAACCGAGCGGATGGGGCTGGACTTCGCGGCCGGGGCCGTGCCGCCGGACTTCGTCATCGCCCGCACCCTGACGCAGATGGAGGCCCTGATGTCGGGCGGGGCGGCGGGCACCACGCTGGTGCAGTCGGTCGTGCGCCGGACCGGCGAGAAGTCGATCCCCGGCGACTGGGGATCGCGCGCCGAGGCCATCGTCAACGACGCGGTCTTCCCGGCGCTGAACCGCCAGGCCGAGGCGCTGCGCGCCGTGCAGGCTGGAGCGACGCATGACGCCGGCGTCTGGCGCCTGCCCGACGGCGAGGCCTTCTATCGCTACGGCATCCAGAGCTACACCACGACCAATCTGTCGGGCGACGAGATCCACGAGATCGGGCTGCAGCAGCTGGCTGAACTGTCGGCGCGGGCGGACGTGCTGCTGAAGGCGCAGGGCCTGACGCAGGGGTCGGTGGGCGCGCGCATCGCCGCGCTGGGGGACGATCCGCAATACCTCTATCCGAACACGGACGAGGCCAAGGAGCAGCTGCTGGCCGACCTGAACGCCCAGATGGCCGACATGGCGCGGCGTCTGCCGGAATACTTCGGACGCATCCCGCAGTCGAGCGTGGAGATCCGGCGCGTGCCGGTGGCGATCGAGGCGGGCGCGCCGGGCGGCTACTACAATGCTCCGGCGCTGGATGGCTCGCGGCCGGGCGCCTACTACATCAATCTGCGGGACACGGCGGAATGGCCGAAGTTCCAGCTGCCGACCCTGACCTATCACGAGGCGGCGCCGGGCCATCACCACCAGATCGCCCTGGCGCAGGAACGGCAGAACGTGCCGCTGCTGATGAAGGTGCTGGGCTTCTCGGCCTATTCGGAGGGCTGGGCGCTGTATGCCGAGCAGCTGGCCGACGAGATGGGGGTCTATGAGAACGATCCGGTCGGTCAGATCGGCTATCTGCAGAGCCTGATGTTCCGGGCCACGCGCCTTGTGGTCGACAGCGGCATGCACGCCAAGCGTTGGAGCCGTGAACAGGCGATCCGGTTCATGGTCGATGCGCTCGGCGACGCCGAGAGCGCGGTCACGACCGAGATCGAACGCTACTGCGTCTGGCCGGGTCAGGCCTGCTCCTACAAGCTGGGCCACATCAAGTGGGTGGAGCTGCGGACGAATGCGCAGAGGGCGCTGGGCGACCGCTTCGACATCAAGGCCTTCCACGACGCGGGCATGAACACCGGGGGCGTGCCGCTGACGGTGCTGGAGCGCGTGATGACGGAGTGGACGGCGGCGCAGGCCGCCTGATCCGGACGGAGAGTAGAGTGATGATCGATCGCCGCCGCCTGCTCGCCTCGGCCGCCGCCGGGGCGGGCCTCGCCGCCCTGCCGCATGTCGCTGGCGCCCAGGTGACGGAGGATGTCCGGCTGGACGCCCTGCTGTCGCGCCAGTTCGAGGAGGACCTCGACAAGGGTCCGCAGGGGGCGACGTCGCTGGGGCTGGATGTCGGCGAGCGCGCTGGTCAGCGGGCGCGGCTGGACGACCGGTCGCTGGCGGGCAATGAGGTCGACCGGACACGGGCGCGCCTGCGTCTGGCCGAGCTCCTGACCATAGACGCCGACGCGCTCTCGGCCGAGGGGCGGCTGAGCTACGACATCCTGCGCTTTCAGCGCGAGGTGGCCGCCGAGGCGGCCAGCTTCGAATGGCACACGGCCGACAGCTGGCGGCGCACGCCCTATGTCGTCAGCCAGATCAACGGCTCCTACGTCACGGTCCCGAGCTTCCTCGACACCACCCATCCGGTCAGGACGGCGGAGGACGCCGACGCCTTCATCGAGCGGCTGAGCCAGTTTCCGGCGGCGCTGGACGGCGACACCGAGCGCAGCCGTCATCATGCGGGGCTGGACGTCATCGCGCCGGACTTCATCCTGGAAAAGACGATCCAGCAGCTGACGGCGCTGCGCGACCAGCCGGGCGCGGAGCAGGCCATGGTGCGCAGCCTGGCGCGCCGCATGGGCGAGGCGGGGCTGACGGGCGATCATGCGGCCCGCGCCGCCGCCCTGGTGGACGGGCCGGTGCGTCAGGCGCTGGATCGGCAGATCGAGGAGATGCGCCGCCAGCGGGCGGTCGCCACCCACGACGCGGGCATCGGGCGGCTGCCGGACGGCCCGGCCTACTACGCGCTCAATCTGAAGGATTATACGACCACGGCGTCGAGCGCCGACGAGATCCACCGGCTGGGGCTGGAGCAGGTCGCCCAGATCCAGGCCGAGGCCGATGCGCTGCTGAAGGCCGAGGGCTACAGCCAGGGGTCGGTGGCCGAACGGATGGCGGCGCTGAGGGTCGAGCCGCGCTTCGTCTGGCCGAACACCGACGCGGGCCGCGAGGAGCTGCTGGCCTACGTCAACGTCGAGATGAACCGCATTCGGGATCGCATGCCCGAGGTCTTCGCCCGGGTGCCGACCAGCGAGTTCCTGGTCCAGCGCATCCCGCCCGCGATCGAGGCCGGCGCGCCCGGCGGCTACGCCCAGGGCGGCAGCCTGGATGGGACGCGGCCGGGCATCTACTTCATCAACCTGAAGGACACGGCCGACTGGCCGCGCTGGACGCTGAAGACCCTGACCTATCACGAGGCGGCGCCGGGGCATCTGTTCGAGGGCGCGCTGGCACTCCAGTCCGGCGACCTGCCGCTGTATCGCAAGACGGTGGGCTTCAGCGCCTATGGCGAGGGCTGGGGGCTGTACGCCGAGCGGCTGGCTGACGAGCTGGGGCTCTATGCCGACGATCCGTTCGGCAAGATCGGCTATCTGGAAAGTTTCCTGTTCCGGGCGTGCCGTCTGGTGGTCGATACCGGCCTGCATGCCAAGGGCTGGAGCCGCGAACAGGCGGTCCGCTACATGGCCGAGAACGTCGGCGATCCGAACGAGCCGGAGATCGACCGCTATTGCTCGGCGCCCGGTCAGGCCTGCTCCTACAAGATGGGCGAGATCGCCATCACGGCGTTGAGAGAAGAGATGCGGGGACGGCCCGGCTTCGACCTGAAGCAGTTCCACTCGGCGGTCCTGGACGGCGGGCGCATGCCGCTGACGGTGCTGGACCGGCGGGTGCGGGCGGCGTTCGCCTAGGGTTTCAGCACGACGTCGAGCAGGCCGGGGAAGCGGGCGTTCAGATCCTCGATCCGGGCGTGGTTGATCAGCGACTTGCCGCGGCGCTCGGACCGGATCAGCCCCGCCTCGCGCAGGATGCGGGTGTTGTGGCTCAGCGTCGATCGCGGCTGGAAGGCGCAGACCTCGCCGCAGGCGATGCCGTCCGAGGCCGCGATGGTGCGGAACATGTTCAGCCGCGCGAAGTCGCCCAGCGCATGGAGCACGCGCTCCAGGCTGAGGCTTTCGGCCGGCGGATGGGACAGGGGCTGCATGCCAGAGATGTGGGCCGCTTCGCCCATCATTTCAATATTCCAACATTCTTGAACTATTGGAACGAGTGCCCATCTGTGTCGCTCTGCCGGGCTGATCCGGCGTCAAGGAGCATCAGGCCATGGGCCAGATTTCAGGGAAGATCGCGCTGGTCACCGGCGCCTCGCGCGGCATCGGTCGCGCCGTCGCCGAGCGGCTGGCCGCGGACGGCGCGACGGTCGCGGTTCACTATGGCCAGAGCGACGCCGCGGCGCGCGACGTGGTCGCCGGCATCGAGGCGAAAGGCGGCAAGGCCTTCGCCGTCCAGGGCGATGTCCGGACGGTCGAGGGGATCAAGGGGCTGTTCGCGGCTCTGGACACGGAGCTGTCCGCGCGGGGCCTGTCGGGCGTCGACATCCTGGTGAACAACGCCGGCGTCGCCGTGGGCGCGCCCTTCGCCGAGACCACCGAGGCCGTGTTCGACGAGAACTTCGACGTCAATGTGAAGGGGCTGTTCTTCGTCACCCAGCAGGCGCTGGGGCGGCTCCGCGACGGCGGGCGGGTGATCAACATCTCCTCGGGCGTGGCGCGCACGCCGTTCGGCGACATCATCGCCTATTCGGCCACCAAGGGCGCGGTGAACACCATCACGCGGCATCTGGCGGCCGAGCTGGGGCCGCGCGGGATCACGGTCAACGCGGTGGCTCCGGGCGCGATCGAAACCGACATGAACGAGTGGCTGAAGTCCGCGGACGGCCAGACCATGGTCAAGAGCTTCCAGGCCCTGCAACGGGTCGGACAGGCGGCCGACATCGCCTCGGTCGTCGCCTTCCTGGCCGGGCCGGACTCGGCCTGGGTCACCGGCGAGGTGATCGAGGCCTCGGGCGGGACCAAGCTCTAGAGCGTCAGCCCCTCGGCGCGGCGCAGCGCATTGTGGATGTCGGTGGAGGCCACGGCGGCCTCGGCCGTCGCCACGGCGATCTGGTTGAGGCCCCGCACCACGTCCCCGGCGGCCCACAGGCCGGGGACGCTGGTTCTCTGGTGCAGGTCGACCTCCAAGCGGCCGTCGTCGGCGAGCCGGGCGCCGAGAGATCGGGCCAACGCCGCGTTCGGGGTCGTGCCGAGCGCCGAATAGATCAGGTCGAAGGCCCGGTCCTGCCCGTTCCAGCAGAAGGCGGTGACGCGGTCGCCCTCCAGCCGCACGGTCTCGATCGGCGTCTCGACCACGTCGATGCCGAGATTGGCGAGCGCGGCCCGCTCGGTCAGGGCGTTCGGCGGGCCGGTGTGGATCAGGGTGACGCGGTCGGAGTAGGTGCGCAGGAAGGCGGCCTCGCGCGCGCCCATGTCGCTGTCGCCCAGGATGGCGACGGCCTTGCCGGTGGCCTCATAGCCATCGCAGATCGGACAGATGCGGACCAGCGCGCGTTCAATGGCGCGCTCCACGCCGGGCAGGGGCGGGTGGTGGTCGACGACCCCGGTGGCCAAGAGCACGGCGCGAGCCGTCACCGGGGCGTCCGGCAGGTCCGCGACGATGTTTCCGCCCTCGCGGCGCAGCGCGTCGACCCGGCCGGGTTGGACGACTGCTCCATACTCCTGGGCCTGCTCGCGCATGCGGGTAAGGATGGCGTCGCCCGTGATGCCGGCGGGAAAACCCGGCATGTTGTGGCTGACGGGGATCCAGCTCGCGCGCGGATCGCCGCCGTCGGCGACCAGCACCGAGCGGTGAAAACGCGCCAGATAGGTCGCGGCGGTCAGGCCGGCCGGACCGGCCCCGACCACCAGAACGTCGACCTCGGTCAAGCCTTCCGCAGCTCCGAGGGCTTGTGCGCCGCCTCGGCTCCGGTCTTGGCGCTCTTCACCAGATACTCGGGGTTGTCCTTGGACGCCGCGACCTTGTGGGTCTTGATCTTCGTCGGGCGGGTCAGCTTCCTCACCACCTTGCCCTCGGTCGTGCCCTGGCTGTGATCCCACTTGACCTTGTCGCCGGCCTTGAAGCTCTTCTCCGCCATCGTCACCGCTCCTGCTGCTGCGTCTCGGACTGAGCGAGCACGCGCCGCATCAGTTCCGCGTCCAGCAGGGGCGGCATTTCGCAAAAGGCGATGATCCAGCGCTGGACCAGCGCCTCCATGTCCTCATCCATTCCCGTACGCTTCTGGTCTGAAAGCCCGTTCCGCCTGGAGAAATGAGCGCGGCCGTCCTCGGTTCAGCTTGGCCGCAAAGGGCTTTTTCGGGGCACTGTTAACGCGGCCGCCGCGACCCTTTGCCTCGCGCGCGCCCGGTCGCTATACCCGCCGCCACTTCCCGAGAACCGCTGCACAGGACGAGAGCCGCATGGCCAAGATCAAGGTCGCCAACCCCATCGTGGACATCGACGGCGACGAGATGACCCGGATCATCTGGCAGATGATCAAGGACAAGCTGGTCTTCCCGTTCCTGGACCTGGAGCTCGACTACTACGACCTGGGCATGGAGAACCGCGACGCCACCGACGACCAGGTGACGATCGACGCGGCCCACGCCATCCAGAAGCACGGCGTCGGCGTGAAGTGCGCCACCATCACCCCCGACGAGGCCCGGGTGAAGGAGTTCGGCCTCAAGAAGATGTGGAAGTCGCCGAACGGCACCATCCGCAACATCCTGGGCGGCGTCGTCTTCCGCGAGCCGATCATCTGCCGGAACGTGCCGCGCCTGGTCCCCGGCTGGACCCAGCCGATCGTCGTCGGCCGCCACGCCTTCGGCGACCAGTACAAGGCCACCGACTTCCTGATGCCGGGCGCCGGGACCCTGTCGATCAAGTTCGTCGGCGACGACGGCCAGGTGATCGAGCACGAGGTGTTCAAGTCCCCTTCCGCCGGCGTCGCCATGGGCATGTACAACCTGGACGACTCGATCCGCGATTTCGCGCGGGCCTCGTTCGGCTACGGCCTGGCGCGGAACTATCCGGTCTATCTCTCGACCAAGAACACGATCCTCAAGGCATACGACGGGCGCTTCAAGGACATCTTCCAGGAGGTGTTCGACGCCGAATACGCCGCCGAGTTCAAGGCCAAGGGCCTGACCTATGAGCACCGCCTGATCGACGACATGGTGGCCGCGGCCATCAAGTGGTCGGGCGGCTTCGTCTGGGCGTGCAAGAACTACGACGGCGACGTCCAGTCCGACGTGGTGGCGCAGGGCTTCGGCTCGCTGGGCCTGATGACCTCGGTCCTGATGACGCCGGACGGCAAGGTGCTGGAGACCGAGGCCGCCCACGGCACCGTGACCCGCCACTATCGCCAGCACCAGAAGGGCGAGGCCACCTCGACCAACTCCATCGCCTCGATCTTCGCCTGGACCCGCGGCTTCAAGCACCGCGCCAAGCTGGACGGCAACGAGGCGCTGGACGTCTTCGCCGACACGCTGGAGCGCGTGGTGGTCGAGACGGTCGAGGCGGGCCACATGACCAAGGACCTGGCCCTTCTGGTCGGCGATCAGCAGGGCTGGCTGTCGACCGAGGGCTTCCTCGACAAGGTGGCGGAGAACCTGCGCAAGGAACTGCCGGACGTCGGCTGATCGAACACGGATCGAAACTTTCGAGCCCCGCCGGAGCCTCTCCGGCGGGGTTTCGTTTGAGCCCTGCTCCGGACCGTGCATTGATGCGGGTCGCACCGGAGGAGGGGAGACCACCGCGTGAAACGGATCATCGGCAATCTGCTGCTGCTCGGCCTGATCGTAGCGGTGGTCTGCTTCTTCGTGGCGCCCGCCGTCGCCTTTTTCGGCATCCGCTCGGCGGCGCAGGCCGACGATGTGGCGAGCCTGCAGAGGCTGATCGACTACGGGGCCGTGCGCCAGTCGCTGCGGCCGCAGCTGTCGGGTCGGGCGGAGACCCTGACGCCCGCGCCATCGTTCATGGAGGACCCGATCGGAGCAGTGCGCCGCCAGTTCGAGGTCGCGGCCGCGCCGGCCGGACCGGATCCGGACGCCTTCCTGACGCCCGATGCGCTCGACGGCCTGATGCGCGGGCAGGGGCGTTACGCTGTCGTGCAGTCGGCGGCGACGATGCCGGAGGACGCCGAGCCTGCGCCCATGCCGAGTCCGAAATACTGGGGGATCAACCTGGCGCGTCTGGCCGTGACCGACGAGGGCGGGTCGGAGACGATCTTCACCTTCGAGCGGCGCGGGCCGTTCGAGTGGAAGCTGGTCCACATTGGGCTGCCGGACGGGCCGACGCCGGCCGCCCCGGCTCAGGCGCCGGCGGCCGGAGCCAAGAAGTGAAGGGCGGGGTTCGCGGCCTTCTGATCCTGTCGGCGGTCGTGGTCGCCGCCGCCTATCTGGCCATGCCGATCCTGACGGTGCGGGCTCTGGTTCGCGCGGCGGAGACGGGGGACGAGGCGGCGCTGGAGCGGCTGGTGGACTTCCCGGCCTTTCGCGAGAGCCTGAAGGAACAGCTGACCGGCCGGCTCATGGCCGAGATGCGCGAGGACGAGCGGACCGACGACAGCGCTCTGGCCGGTTTGGGCATGCTGTTCGGACCGATGCTGGTGGACGGCGCGGTGGACATGCTGGTCACGCCCGAAGCCATCTCGGCCATGGTCGAGACGGCCGAGGCGCCGGAGCCCGCCGACGCGGTCGCGCCAGCGGAGCCGGAGCGCGAGGAGAACGAAATCCGCCAGAGCTACGCCTATCGCGACCTGAACACCTTCGTGCTGGGCCTGACCGACCCCGAACGGCCCGACGAGACGCTGAAGCTCCTGCTCAAGCGAGACGGGCCGTTCGGCTGGAAGCTGGCTGGCGTGGAGTTGCCCAATCCTCCCCCTGAGGGGGAGGTGGCGCCGAGCGGAGCGAGGTGACGGAGGGGGCAAGTCCTGGCAACCAAATGCGCGGCAAGCCCCCTCCAACGCTTCGCGGTCCCCCTCCCCCAACGGGGGAGGATCACTGAGCCGCGATCCAGGCGTCCATGCGCTGGTCCAGCAGGCCGAGCGGAAGCGGTCCGTCGACCAGCAGGGCGTCGTGGAAGTCGCGCACGTTGAACCGGTCGCCCAGCGCCTGCTCCGCCCGCGTGCGGATGGCGCGCAGACGGATCTCGCCGATCTTGTAGGCCAGCGCCTGGCCGGGCCAGCCGACGTAGCGTTGCAACTCCGTCTCGATGTTGTGGGTGGCCAGCGCCGAGTTCTCGGCGAAGCAGCGCCGGGCCTCATCGACCGTCCAGCCCATCCAGTGCATGCCGGTGTCGGCGACCAGGCGACAGGCGCGCCACATCTCATACGACAGGCGGCCGAAGCGTTCCTCGGGCGTGCGGTAGAAGCCCATCTCCTCGCCCAGGAACTCGGCGTAGAGGCCCCAGCCCTCGGTGAAGGCGGTGACGTCGACGGTGCGGCGGAAGTAGGGACCCTGGGCCGCTTCCTGCTGCAGCGCGATCTGCAGGTGGTGGCCCGGCACAGCCTCATGCAGCGTCAGGGCGGGCAGCTCATAGAGCGGCCTCTGGTCCAGCCGTCCGGTGTTGACGATATAGCCACCCGGCACCCCGTCGGCGAGCGAGCCGCCGTTGTAGCGGCCGGTGGTGTAGGTCGCCTCGATGGCTTCGGGCACAGGACGGACGTTGTAGGTCAGGCGCGGCAGGGTGCGGAACAGGGCCGGCAGGCCGCCGTCGGCCCGCTTGGCCATCTCCGACGCCTTCTCCAGCAGATCCTCGCGGGAGGTGGCGTAGAAGCGGGGCTCGGTCCGAAGGTGGTTGAGGAAGCCGGCGAAGCCGCCAGTCCAGCCGGCGGCGCGCATCTCAGTGTCCATTCGGGCGCGGATGCGGGCGACTTCATCCAGACCGATCTGGTGAATTTGGTCCGGGGTCAGATCGGTGGTGGTGTAGCGCCGCGCCTCGAAGGCGTAGAAATCGCGCCCGCCGGGGCGGCTGCCGATGCCCACCTCTGCTCGGGCGGCGGGCAGGTATTCGGTCTCGATGAACTGCAGCCACTGCTGACGACGGGGCGCGATCTCGCCGTTGACGATGGCCCAGGCGGCGACCCGGATCAGCTCCCAGTCGCTCTCGGAGATCGAAGGGGGCCGGGTCTCCGTAGGCTTCAGCAGAGGGTCGGTCTCTTGCGTGAAGGCGACCTCGTTGCGCAGAGACACGAGGAAGCTCTCGACCACCGAAGTCGGCTGGGTGAAGCCGGTCTCCAACCCGCGGCGAGCGTTGGAGAGAGCGGCGTCGTAGTAGGCGGGGAAGGCGGCCAGGCGAGACAGCCAGGCTTGGGCTTCAGCCGCGTTCGTGATCCGCGTCACCGAGGCGATGTAACTGGCCGACTGTCCGGGTCCCCCCTCGGAATCAAAGGCGAGGCGGCCGGAATCGTAGCGGATCGCCTCGATCGACCGGTTCAGGTCGTGGATGAGGAAGTCGCGATTCAGCCGGTCGTCGGACGACAGGCCCTCTGCCGGGATCGCCTGCGCCCGGGCGAGGAACGCTTCCAGCACCGGCTGGCGCGCCAACTCCGCCTCGCGGGAAATGTCGGGCAGGCGGCCCTTGGCGCCGATATCGCCTTCTTGTCCGGCGCTGATGGGGTCGCGCGCCTTCAGATAGGCCTTGTAGTCGGTCAGGAGAGCGGCGAGTTCGGTGTTGGCGGCGGGAGTCTGGGACACCAGCGCGGACGGCGTCTGCGCCATGGTCGGCGTCGCAACAGCGAGCACTGCCAAGGCCGAGAGGCCGGCGGCGAAGACATTGACGGACATGACGATCTCCCTTGCGCCAAGGGTGGGGATGGCGCCCGCGACGTCAAGCGGCAGATTTGAGATTGATAGCGGTTCTCAATTGACATAGAGCATCTGCAACTCATTCTCGTTTGTGGTTCAGCCTCGATGTCTCTCGTCCGCCCCGGCCTGGTTTCGGTCGCCGTTCTGCTCATCGCCTGCCCTGCCCTGGCGCAGACTGGCCCGGCTCCTGCGGAAACGGTCGATGAAGTCGAGGAAGTGATCGTCACCGGGCGGGCCCAGCGCCTGTATCGTACGCCCCGGACCGGCGTGGCGCGCGGCGGCGAAAGCGCGCTCGACATTCCGCAGGCGACGACCGTCATCAACGAGGAGCTGGCCGCCGACCAGGGCGCGCGGGACGTGACCGACCTCTATCGCAACGTCGCCGGCGTCACGACCTTCAGCTATTCCGGCGTGACCTTCCGGGGCTTTCGTCAGGACCAGGTCTTCTACGACGGGCTGAGGGGCAATCCCTTCATCGGCTTCTCCGTGCCGCAGCTGTTCAACATCGAACGGGTCGAGGTGCTGAAAGGTCCGGCCGGAATGCTTTACGGCGCGGGTTCACCCGGCGGCCTGATCAACTATGTCACCAAGACCCCGACGGACCGGTTCGAGGCCGAGGCCACAGCGGTCATCGGCGACAATGAGCGGCGGGGCGGCTCTGTCGAGGTCTCCGGCCCGGTGGCGCTGGACGGGCGGCTGACCGCGCGGGGCGGGGCCTTCTACGAATATCGCGGGCCGGTCCGGGTCAACACCGACTCCGAGGTGGCGATCCTCGATGGCGGGCTGGGATTCGAGGTCACGCCGGACCTGCGTCTGACGCTGCAGGCCACCCACTACGAGCAGAAGTCGGATGGCAATCGACTGCGCGGCGTTCCGGTGACGAACGGCGGCGACTTCCTGGCGCCCGTCACCTGGAATCACAATGAGCCGACCGACTTCCTCGATCTCGAGGCCGATGTCGTTCAGGGCCGTCTGTTCTGGGATCTAAGCGACGCGACGCGGCTGGACGCCGGCTTGCGCTGGAGCCAGGCCAACGAAATCCAGAACTACCACGAGCCCCGCGCGCTTCGGGACACCAACGCCGACGGCGTCGTCGACTTCGTCGACCGCGAGTTCCGCGACCAGACCCGCGACGGGGAGACGATCGCCTTCGCCGCCAACCTGGCCCACACCGCGCGTGTGTTCGGGATGGAGCACCGGCTGCTGGTCGGCGGCGACTGGTCCAGCGAGGAGAGCCTGTCGTTCTCCAGGATTGCGGTGACCAATCGCACGGCGGGCGGACGTGTGCCGGGGATCAGCCTGGTGAACCCGGTCTATGGCCAGACCAGCCCGGCGAACTACAACCTCTCGTCCATCACGCCATCGCTGGGCGACAGCGAGGCGATCCGCCAAGGCCTGTTCGTGCAGGACCAGGTGTTCCTGACCGATAGGCTGAGCCTGGTCGGCGGCGTGCGCTTTGATCGCTTCGAGGATGAGAACCGGCTGAACGGAACCTCGTTCGAAGAGGAGGCGACGACGCTGCGCGGCGGGGTGATCTATCGACCGATCGAGGGTCTGTCGCTCTACGCCAGCTGGTCCGAAGGCTTCGAGCCCCAGGCGATCACGTCGCAGGATCCGCGCGCGGGCGGGCCGTTCGAGCCGGTGACGGGCGAGCAGGTCGAGGTCGGAGCCAAGGGCGAGCTGATGGGCGGGCGGCTGCAGTTCGGCATCGCCGCCTATGACATCGTGCGCCAGAACATCCTGCAGTCCACGGGCGGCGACGCTGGGGGCGACGGCATCAACGACGTGGCGGCGCTGGGCGAAGTCACCTCGACCGGCCTGGAGGTCGAAGGCGCGTTCGACCTGACGCCCAACTGGGTGGTCACCGCTAACTGGGCCTACAACGACGCGCGGATCACCGCGACGCGGCCGGGCCAGACCATCACCAACGCCGTCGGCGACCGCTTCGCCAATGCGCCCAAGTACGAGGCCGGGCTGTGGACGCGTTATGACTTCGACGCCCTGGGCCTGTCCGCGGCCGTCGGCGTGGAATACGTCGGCGAGCGGATCAGCCTGGGCGGCCAGACGGTGCAGGCCTACACGATCTACGACGCCTCGATCATCAAGCGGTTCGGCGACCGCTACGAGGCCCTGCTGCGGATCGACAACCTGACCGACGAGGTCTACGCGGCCTCGGGCTTCGATGTGCGCAGCGGACACTTCCCCGGCGAGCCGCGCTCGGCCTTCCTGGAGCTGCGCGCCCGGTGGTGAAGCCGACCGGACAGCGAGGCAAGCGGTCGCTCTGGTGGTGGGTGCACCACTGGCTGGGGCTGAAGCTCGTCCTGTTCATGACCTTCATCCTGTTGACCGGCACCCTGGCGACCGTGGCGCACGAGATCGACTGGCTGGCCGATCCGGCGATGCGCGTCATGCCGCGCGATGAGGCCCAAGCCAGCTGGGGCGCGTGGGCCCAGGCCGTGCGCACGGCCGTGCCCGACGGCGAGATCGACCGGCTGGATAAGCCGCTGGAGCCATGGTTCGCGGCGTCCGCGGTGGTGAGCCTGCCCGACGACAGCCGCCGCATCGTCTATGTGAACCCCTGGACCGCCGAAGTGCAGGGCGTCTCGACCTGGTTCAACGCCCACCGCTTCCTGCGCTTCACCCACCGCCACCTGATGCTGCCGGTGAAGTGGGGCCTGCCGATCGTCTGCTCGCTCGCGCTCGTTCTGCTCGTGTCGCTGGTCACCGGGCTGGTGACCTACAAGAAGTTCTGGCGCGGCTTCTTCCGCCTGCCGCGCTGGCATGCGGGGCGCAAGGGCGAGGCGCGGCGGTTCACGGGCGACCTGCACCGGTTCGCCGGCCTCTGGTCGATCTGGTTCCTGGTCCTGATCGTGGCGACCAGCGTCTGGTACCTGGTCGAGTGGGGCGGCGGAGAGGCCCCGCCGGGCCCCCGGCCCGAGGTCGTGACCGGTCCGGCCCAGCCTGTCGGGGCCGAGCTGGACGCCCTGATGGCGACCGCGCGGGCAGCCGATCCTGAGCTGAGGGTCACCGGGGTGCGCTTTCCGTCCGAGAATGGCCGGGGCGTGATCGTCGAGGGCCAGGCGCGGGCCATCCTGGTGCGCGAACGCACCAACACCGTCCAGCTCGACCCCAGAGACGGCGCGGTCCTGCTGACCACGCGGGGCGAGGATCTGAACGTCCATCAGCGCATCTCCGAGATGGCCGACCCCCTGCATTTCGGGACATGGGGCGGGTTCGTGACGCGGCTGATCTGGTTCGCCTTCGGCGCGGTCCTGACCGGGCTGTCGGTGACCGGCGTGCTGATCTATTCCCTGCGCATGAGCCGGGCGGAGGCCGAGGCGCGACGGCGATCCTCGATCGGCTGGCTGTGGAAGAGCCTCGGCCCCGCCGCCTATCCTACGGCCGCTCTGATCCTGATGAGCCTGGCCTTGACGCCGGCGGTCGCGGCGGGCGGCGGCCTCGGAGGCTGACGCGCTCTCAGCCTCCCGTTCGCCGCTCGGCGATGAAGTCGATCAGCGCCCGCAGGGCCGGCGTGGTTCGGCGGCTGGGGAAATAGAGGTAGAAGCCGGGGAACGGCGGGCACCAGTCCTCCATGACGGCGACCAGTTCGCCGCGGGCGATCATCGGCCGGGCGATGGCCTCGAACACGAGGGCGAGACCCACGCCGTCTCGCGCCGCCCGGACGGAGACCTCGGGCTCGTCGGTGACCAGGGGACCCTCGACCGCGACTTCCAGCGCATGGCCGTCGCGCTCCAGCTCCCAGCGATAGAGCTGTCCCGTGGTGGGCCAGCGGAAGTTGATGCAGCGGTGCTCTTGCAGCTCCTCCGGCGTCCGGGGCACGCCGCGCTCGGCGAGATAGGCGGGCGAGGCCACGACCAGCAGGCGGATGTCGCCGCTCAGCGGGACCGCGATCATGTCCTTCTGCAGACGCTCGCCCAGCCGCACGCCCGCGTCGTATCCGGCCGCGACGATGTCGACGAGGCGTTCGTCCACCGTCAGGTCCAAAGTGATGTCCGGATGGGCTTTCAGGAAGGGGCCGATCAGGGGGGCCAGATACTGGGTGGCGGCGACGCGGGTGGCGTTGATCCGCAAGCGTCCCGCCGGACGGTCGCGCAATTCGGCGGCGGCGGAGACAGCCGCCTCGATGTCGGCGAAGGCGGGGCGGACGCGGCGGACCAGGGCGGCCCCCGCCTCGGTGGGGGCCAGACTGCGGGTCGTGCGGTTGATCAGGGTCAGGCCGAGGCGGGCCTCCAGCGAGCGGATCGTCTGGCTGAGCGCCGACGGCGACACGCCCAGATGCCGCGCCGCCCGAGCAAATCCGCCCAGCTCGACCACGGCCGTCAGGGCCTTCAGCTCGGCGAACTCGGACCCGCGCATTATGTGCTCCAGCTTCACAGCTCATGCCGATCCTGAAGGATTATCACAGGATCGCGCCCTGCCCATCCTTGTCGGCGTCACCGTTCAAGGAGAACTCCGATGACCCTCTCGCTCACCGACTATCGCCTGCTCGGCCGCTCGGGCCTGCGCGTCTCGCCCCTGTCGCTCGGGACCATGACCTTCGGCGCCGACTGGGGCTGGGGCGCCGACGAGCCCGAGAGCCGCCGCATCTTCGACCTCTACGTCGACCGGGGCGGCAACTTCGTCGACACCGCCAACATCTACACCAACGGCACGTCCGAGACCCTGGTCGGGCAGTTCAGCGAGGGACGCCGGGATCGGCTGGTGATCGCCACCAAATTCAGCCTGACGACCAACCCGGACGACCCGAACGCCAGCGGCAACTCGAGGAAGAATCTGGTCCAGTCGGTGGAGGCCAGCCTGCGCCGGCTGAACACCGACCGCATCGACCTGATGTATCTGCACGCCTGGGACGCGACGACGCCGGTCGAGGAGGTGCTGCGCGCGCTCGATGATCTCGTCCGCGCGGGCAAGGTCGTCTATGCGGGCCTGTCCGACATCCCGGCCTGGCAGGCGGCGCGGATGCAGGCGATCGCGGACCTGCGCGGCTGGTCGCCGCTGGTGGCGTTGCAGATCGAATACAGCCTGGTCCAGCGGACGGTGGAGCGCGACCTGACGCCGATGGCGGCCGAGCTGGGGTTGGGCGTCATCCCCTGGTCGCCGCTGGGCGGCGGCGTCCTGACCGGCAAGTATGGGCGCGGCGACCTGACCGTGGGCGAGCACGAGGGCGGCGAGCGAAAGGCCGTCATCGCCCTGATCGGCGCCCTCAACGAACGCAGCCTGGACATCGCCGACGTCGTCGGGGCGGTGGCCGAGGAGGCGGGGGCTAGCCGGGCCCAGGTCGCCCTGTCCTGGCTGCTGACCCGGCCGGGCGTGACCTCGCCGATCGTCGGGGCGCGCACGCTCGCCCAGTTCAAGGACAACCTCGGGGCCCTGTCGGTGACGCTCAGCGACGATCAGATCGCGCGGCTGGACGCGGTATCGGCCATCGACCCCGGCTTCCCGCACGCCTTCCTGGCCACCCCCGGGATTCGGGCGAGCCTGTTCGGCGCCCACCCGGCGCCGACGCGGGTCTAGCCGGCCAGAGCGTCCCGGATGGCTTGCAGGCCGGCCTCGGCCTTTGATCCGTCCGGGGCGCCGCCCTGGGCGAAGTCCGGCTTGCCGCCCGCCCCCTGACCGCCCATGGCGAGGACGGCGGCGCGAGCCAGATCGGCGGCGTTGACCGTGCCGGTGATGTCCGAGGTCACTGCCACGGTGACGGCGGCCTTGCCGTCGGTCACGCCGATCAGGGCAACGACGCCCGAGCCGACCTGCTTCCTGAAGTCCTCGGCCACGCCGCGCAGGCCCTTGCCGTCGACCCCGTCGAGCACGCGGGCGATCAGTTTGACACCGTTGATCTCCTCCGGCGCCGCGTTGCCGCCTGAGCCGCCGCCGAGCGCCAGCTGCTTCTTCAGGTCCGCGACCTGCTTCTCCAGCGTGCGAACGTTGGTCGACAGGGCATCGACGCGGGCCGGGACATCGGCGGGCTGGACCTTGAAGCCCTGCGCCAGCTTGCGCGCCACGCCGGCCTGACCTTCCAGATACAGGCGCGCGGCCTCGCCGGTCAGGGCCTCGACGCGGCGGACGCCAGCGGCGATGCCGGTCTCGGACACGATCTTGAACAGGGCGATGTCGCCGGTGCGGGCGACGTGGGTGCCGCCGCACAGCTCGACCGAATAGGCCTTGTCGTCGATCAGGGACTTGCCGAGCGTCAGCACCCGGACCTCGTCGCCGTACTTCTCGCCGAACAGGGCGACGGCGCCGGCCTCGATGGCGGCCTGGGGGGCCATCAACTTCGTTTCCGCCGGGATGTTCTGGCGGATCACGGCGTTCACCTCGGCCTCGATCCGGGCCAGTTCGTCCTCGGTCACGGGGGCGTTGTGGCTGAAGTCGAAGCGCATGCGCTCGGCGTCGACCAGCTGGCCCTTCTGGGCGACGTGAGCGCCCAGCACATTCTTTAGCGCCGCGTGCACCAGGTGGGCGGCGGAGTGGTTGGCGCGGGTCGTGCGGCGGCCCTCGGCATCCACGTGCAGCGACGCGCGGCCGCCGATCGACAGGCCGCCCTCCAGGATTTCGATGGTGTGAGCGTACAGGTCCGCCGCTGGCTTCTGGACGTCGTGGACGCGGCCGCGACCACCCGGCCATTCGACCTCGCCCTTGTCGCCGGCCTGGCCGCCGCCTTCGCCGTAGAAGGGGGTCTGGTCGAACAGGACCTCGACCGTGTCGCCGGCCTGGGCCCGATCGACCTGGGTGCCGTCCTTGAGGATGGCCAGCACCTCGCCGGAGCCGTCCACGGCGTCGTAGCCGGTGAAGACCGTCGGCCCCAGCCGGTCCTTGAGCGCCAGCCATTCGCCGGCCGACGCCGTCTGGCCCGAGCCCTTCCAGTTGGCCTTGCCCCGGGTCTTCTGCTCCTCCATCGCGGCGTCGAAGCCCTCGATGTCGACGGTGAAGCCGCGACGGCGCGCCTCATCCTGGGTCAGGTCCAGCGGGAAGCCGTAGGTGTCATAGAGCGAGAACGCCGTCCGGCCGGGGATGACCCCGCCGGGAGCCAGATCGCGGGTCGCGTCTTCCAGCAGGCCCATGCCGCGGCCGAGCGTGGTGCGGAAGCGGATCTCCTCCTGCTTCATGGTGTCTTCGACGGTCGCCTGGGCGCGCTTCAGCTCGGGATAGGCCTCGCCCATGGACGCAACCAGAGTCGGCACCAGGCGATGCATCAGGGGGTCGGTCGCGCCCAGCAGGTGGGCGTGGCGCATGGCGCGGCGCATGATGCGGCGCAGCACATAGCCCCGGCCCTCGTTAGACGGCGTGACCCCGTCGGCGATCAGGAAGGACGACGACCGCAGGTGGTCGGCGATGACCCGGTGGCTGGGCGCCATCTCGCCGTTCGGATCGGTCGAGGTGGCCTCGGCCGACGCATGGATCAGCGTCTGGAACAGGTCGGTGTCGAAGACCGAGTTCTTGCCCTGGAGCACCGAGGCGATGCGCTCCAGCCCCATGCCGGTGTCGACGCTGGGCTTAGGCAAATTGCGAACGATCTCGTCGTTCTCCTTCTCGAACTGCATGAAGACGTTGTTCCAGATCTCCACATAGCGGTCGCCGTCCTCGTCCGGCGAACCGGGAGGGCCGCCGGGAAGGTGGTCGCCATAGTCCCAGAAGATTTCGGTGCAGGGGCCGCAGGGGCCGTTGTCGCCCATGGCCCAGAAGTTGTCCGAGCCGGCGATGCGGATGACCTTGTCGTCGCTGAAGCCCGTAACCTTCTTCCAGATCGCGGCGGCCTCGTCGTCGTCGATGTAGACGGTGACCAGCAGGCGCTTGGGATCGAGCCCGAAGTCGCGCGTAACCAGCGTCCAGGCGCTCTCGATCGCGTGCTCCTTGAAGTAGTCCCCGAAGCTGAAGTTGCCCAGCATCTCGAAGAACGTCAGGTGGCGCGCGGTATAGCCGACGTTGTCCAGGTCGTTGTGCTTGCCGCCGGCGCGCACGCACTTCTGCGAGCTCGTGGCGCGCGGCGACGGCGGCTTGGCGGCGCCGGTGAAGTAGTCCTTGAACGGCACCATGCCCGCGTTGACGAACATCAGCGTCGGGTCGTTCTGCGGCACCAGGGGCGCGGAGTGAATCTTCTGGTGTCCGTCGGCCTCGAAGAAGTTCAGGAAGGTCGAGCGGATGTCGTTCAGGCTGGCCATGAGGTGAGGACGCGCGTCGGGAGGATGGGGAAACCGCGCCTCATATAGGGTTTCCGCCGCAAACGCATCACCTTGGCGGGACGCCGGTCAGGCGGCGTCGGCGCCCTCCTCGTCATCGTCCTCGTCGAAAGCGTCCGCAGACGCGTCATCGTCGGACAGCAGGGCGTCCAGGCCGTCGATGATGGCGTCGATCTGCTCGGGCGTGGCCGACAGCGCCAGCGAGCCGCCGCCGTCGCCCTCGACCTCGATCAGATAGCCGTCGGGGGTCTCCGACAAGGTGAACTGGCTCAGCGCCTGGATCTGGGTGTCGGCCATGGGAAGCTCCTCGGGTTAGGAGAGGTCAACCGGCGGCGGGCGCAGACGTTCCGTCGCAGCGCCTGTGTCGGGTGGACGGCGTAGAAGCGAGGCATGGCCATGGTCGAAGTCTGGTTCGATGGCGACTGCCCGCTGTGCCGGCGCGAGATCGCCCTGATGCGGCGGCTGGATCGCCGCGGCGCGATTCGGTTTCAGGACGTCGCACAGCGCGACGGCGTCTGTCCGATCGATCGGGCCGAGCTGCTCGCGCGGTTCCATGCGCGGGAGGACGGCCGGATGCTGTCGGGAGCGGCGGCCTTCGCGGCGATGTGGCGGGCGATTCCGGTGCTGAGGCCGCTGGGGATCCTGGCTCGGAACCGGCGGGTGCTGGCGTTGCTGGAGCGGTTGTACCTGGCGTTTCTGAAAATGCGGCCCGCCCTGCAGGGGGTGTTCGGCGTCTGGGACCGGCCGGCGGGCGCGGGGCGGTGACGGATCATTGGACGCCGACGCGGGCGGCGGGGCTGGAGCGCCTCTCCGCCTTCACGCCGCGCATGGGCCGCGCCTACGCCGAGGGACGCAACACCGATCGGGGGCCCGGCCGGCAGGACGCCGTGTCGCAACTGTCGCCCTGGGTGCGGCGTCGGCTGGTGACTGAGGAGGAAACGGCGCGGGCGGCGATCGAGGCGCACGGACCGCGCGCGGCGGAGAAGTTCGTTCAGGAGGTCATCTGGCGGACCTACTGGAAGGGCTGGCTGGAGATGCGACCCGAGGTCTGGGCGCGGTACCTCGCCGAGCGCGACGCCGCCCGGGCGGAGGTCGAGGGGAATGCGGGGTTGAGAACCGCTCTGGTCGAGGCCGTCGAGGGGCGGACGGGCATCGACGGGTTCGACGACTGGGCGCGGGAGCTCTTGGAGACGGGCTGGCTTCATAATCACGCGCGAATGTGGTTCGCCTCGATCTGGATCTTCACCCTGGGGCTGCCCTGGACCCTGGGGGCCGACTTCTTCCTGCGCCATCTGATGGACGGAGACCCGGCGTCGAACACCTTGTCGTGGCGTTGGGTCGCGGGGCTGCAGACGCAGGGCAAGACCTATCTGGCCACGGCGGAGAACATCGCGCGGTTCACCGAAGGACGCTTCCGACCGACTGGGTTGGCCAGGACGGCCGAGCCCCTGTCAGAGGCCCCGATCCCACCGGCGCGCCTGCTGCCGCCGGCGGCGCAGCAGACGCCCGACGGGCCACATCTGCTGCTCATCACATCCGAGGACCTGTTACCGGAGAGCGTGATCGGGCCGTGGGAGGTGGCGGGTGTGGCGCTGGCTTCGGAGCCGGGCCGCGAGGGGCTGGGCGGGCCAGCTCAAGCGTTTCTGGACGGGGCGCTTGACGATGCGGCGGCGCGGGCCAAGGCGCGGTATCGCCAGCCCGTGCGGCGTGTGGCGGGACTGGAGCCCGAGGACCTGATCGCGGCGGCGCGGGACGCTGGCGTGACGACGATCGTGACGCCCTACGCTCCGGCCGGGCTGACGACGGAGGCGCTGGAGCGGGTGCGAGCGGTGCTGGCCGCCGAGGGGATCGCCCTGGTTCAGGTCCGGCGCGCCTGGGACGAGGCGCTGTGGCCGCTGGCGACGAAGGGGTTCTTTCCGTTTAAGGAGAAGGCGCCGGCCGTGCTGCGGGCGCTGAGCCTGCCGGTCTGACGTCTTGGAAAAAAGCCCGTCCGGACGAGCCGGACGGGCGGCTCCTCCCGGCCCGATCCCCGCGGGGGTCGGCGGCGGGTCGCAAGGACCAGCCGGGCGGAGTGTCTTAATTAATCCTCCCCCGGAGCAATGCGAACGGGGAGCGGGACGGCGAAGCGGTGAAGGGCGCGACCGCAAGCACCATGTCTGGAGCCGCCCCCTCCACCAGCCTTCGGCCGGTCCCCCTCCCCCGCGTTGCGGGGGAGGATTTCCTCTTAGCCCTCTAGGTCCTGCCCCTCATCCGGCTCGGGCGTGCCCAGCAGTTCCTCGGCGATCTTGTTCGACGATCCCCGCACGGCCTTCTCGATGTCGGCGGCGATGTCCGGGTTGGCCTTGAGGAAGGCGCGCACATTCTCGCGGCCCTGGCCAATGCGGGTCGAGTCGTAGCTGAACCACGATCCCGACTTCTCGATCACCCCGGCCTTGACGCCCAAGTCGATGACCTCGCCCAGCTTGGAGATGCCCTCGCCGTACATGATGTCGAAGATGACCTCGCGGAACGGCGGGGCGACCTTGTTCTTGACGACCTTGACCCGGGTGGTGTTGCCGACGACCTCGTCGCGGTCCTTGATCGCGCCCGTGCGGCGGATATCGAGGCGGACCGAGGCGTAGAACTTCAGCGCATTGCCGCCCGTGGTCGTCTCGGGGCTGCCGTACATCACCCCGATCTTGTGACGGATCTGGTTGATGAAGAGCACGATGCACTTGGACTTGTTGATCGAGGCGGTGAGCTTGCGCAGCGCCTGGGACATCAGGCGCGCCTGAAGGCCGGGCAGGCTGTCGCCCATCTCGCCCTCGATCTCGGCGCGCGGCGTCAGGGCGGCGACGGAATCGACCACCACGATGTCCACGGCGCCCGAACGCACCAGGGTGTCGACGATCTCGAGCGCCTGCTCGCCCGTGTCGGGCTGCGACACCAGAAGGTCGTCCAGGTTCACGCCCAGCTTGCCGGCGTATACGGGATCCAGCGCGTGTTCGGCGTCGACGAAGGCGGCGGTGCCGCCCTTCTTCTGGACCTCGGCCACGGTGTGCAGAGCGAGCGTCGTCTTGCCCGATGATTCCGGTCCGAACACCTCGATCACCCGCCCGACCGGAAGGCCGCCGATGCCGAGCGCCATGTCGAGTCCGAGCGACCCGGTCGAGACGCTCTCGATCTCGGCGACCTGCCCGCCCTTGCCGAGCTTCATCACCGAGCCCTTGCCGAAGGCGCGGTCGATCTGGGCGATCGCCGCCTCCAGCGCGCGCTGCTTGTCGCCGTCTTCCTTGCCCACCAATTTCAAAGCCGCCTGTGACACTGCCTTCGACTCCCTTGCCATGATTCCCTGAACGCACTGGGGAGGAAGGCCCGCCTTCGGGGATGTCCCCGTGACCCGCTCCCGATGAACCGCACTATGTGCACGGTTTGTTCCGGTTGGCAATTTGTTCTTTTCGACGACTGCAGTCGCTACGTCCAATTCTGACGTGCCCTATCGCAGCCGCGCGTTCGCGAAGTCGATGAAGGCCCGCAGCTTGGGCGCGACCTGGTCGCGGCTGGGGAAGTAGAGGAACAGGCCCGGGTTCTCCGGCATGAAGGGGCCGAGCACCGTTTCCAGCAGCCCGGCCTCGATCAGGGGCGCGATCAGGTCGGTCATGGAGTAGGCGAGGCCTACGCCCGCCACGCAGGCCGACAGCATCAGGGTGTTGGTGTTGACGATCAGGGGACCGGTCACGGCGACCTCGATGTCCCGGCCGGCGTCCTCGAATTCCCAGCGATAAAGGCCGCCGCGCGCGGACTGGCGGAAGTTGACGCAGACGTGGGCCTTGAGGTCGGCTGGGGCTGTCGGGCGGCCGTGGCGGGCGAAGTAGGCGGGGGACCCGGCGATGCAGAATGTGGACGGCGGGGTCAGGCGCACGGCGACCATGTCGGCGGCGATCATCTCGCCGATGCGCACGCCCGCGTCGAAGCCGTCCTCGACGATGTTGACCAGTCGGTCCTCGACATAGAGCTCCAGCTCGATCTCGGGGTGGGCGGCGCAGAACTCCGGGATCAGGGGCTCCAGCAGACCCTGCGCCACCGACGGGATGTTCAGCCGCAGCCGCCCGGCTGGACGGCCGCCCAGGGCCTGGACCGCCTCCAGCCCGGCGGTGACGGCGGCGGCCCCCGAGGCGGCGTGGTCGAGGAAGGCGCGGCCGGCTTCGGTCAGGGCCACGTCGCGGGTGGTGCGGGCGAGCAACGGGGCTCCGGCCCGGGCCTCCAGCTGCTTGACCGTCCAGCTGACGGCGGCGGGTGTGACGCCCAGCTCGCGCGCGGCGGCGGTGAAGCTGCGCCGGCGCGCCACCTCCACGAACACCGCCACGCCGTCGAACAGGTCTCGCCTCATTTTCAAATCATGCTTGAAAGCACGTTCAGGAGAAAGCGGATTATCTTCATGGTCGCTCGGGGCGATCTTGCGGGCGTCGGGATCAGCCGACCGCAGAGAGGAGAGACCTGAGATGCCCCGTTTCGACCTGAACCGCCGCCAGTTCGCCCTGACCGTCTCCGCGGGCCTGGGCCTGGCCGCGCTGGGCGGCGGCTCCGCCCGCGCCGCGACCACCGTCTCGAAGGTCCGCTTCCAGAGCGCCGGAGAGACCCTGGTCGGCGACCTGCACGCCCCGGTCGCCGGGGGCCTGAAGCCCGCCGTCGCCATCATCGGGCCGATGACCTATCAGAAGGAGCAGGCCCCGACCCAGTATGCGCGGCGCCTCGCCGCCGCCGGCTACGTCGCCCTGGCCTACGACAGCCGCTATCGCGGCGAGAGCGGGGGCGAACCCCGCGCCTGGGAGAACCCCGCCGCCAAGGTCGAGGACCTGATCGCCGCCGTCGATCACCTGGCCTCGCGGCCGGACGTGGACCCCAACCGCATCTTCGTGCTGGGCATCTGCCAGGGCTCGTCGGCGGCGGTGGTCGCGGCGGCGGACTCGGGCAAGGTCGCTGGCTTGGCTACCATCGCCGGCCACTATCGCGACCATGAGGGCGACATCGCCTGGCTGACGCAGGAGGGCTACGACCGCCGCCTGGCCAATGGCCTGGCCGCCCGCGCCAAGTATCAGGCGACCGGCGAGGTCGACTATGTGCTGGGCGTCTCCCAGACCGACATGAACGTCGGCATGCCGGGCGAGTTCGTCTGGGTCTGGTACCAGCCCTGGGCCGACCGGGGGATGTGGGAGAACCGCTACGCCGTCATGTCGGACGCGGACCTGCTGACCTTCGAGAGCCTGTCAGCGGCGCGTCGGCTGAGCACCCCCTGGCTGATGATCCACGGCGACAACTGCTTCCTGCCGGACGCCGCGCGTCGCAGCTTCGACGCCGTGCCGTCCACGACCCGCAAGGAGATGGTCTGGGACGACACGCCCCACCTGTCCTATTACGACCAACCCGCCGACATCGACCGCGCGACGGCCCGCGTCGTCGACTGGTTCGCCCGGGCCTGAGGGAGCGCGATCATGGGAACGCGCATGTTCGCCGGGGCCATGGCGGCCCTGGCCCTGGAGGGGGCGGCCGCGTCGGCCGCCCTCGCCGATCCGAGGGAGGAGGCCCGGGTGCGCCAGACGGTGCTGGGGGTTCCGACCAACGCCGATCTGCGGGCCTTCGACGCCATCGCCCCGCTGTTCGCCGATCAGGTGATGGTGGACTACACCAGCCTGTGGGGCGGGACGCCGGACCTGACGACGCCGCAGGCCCTGATGACCGCCTGGGCGGGCGTGCTGCCGGGCTTCGACGCGACCTGGCACGAGATCGGCGAGATCGAGGTGCGCATCGCCGGAGACCGCGCCCGGGCGACGACGTCGGTGGACGCCCGCCACTGGCTGGACGAGGGCTTCTGGCGGGTCAGGGGGCGCTACGACTTCGTCCTTTCGCGGGTCGACGGTCGCTGGAGGATTACGCGGATGACGCTGACGGTTTCCGACGAGGATGGGGATCGCGGTCTGGTTCAGCAAGCTATCGCGCGTGCGGGCTGAACTTGGCGGGGCCGGCGGCGCTCCCGTGTCCGGAGAAAGCGTCGCCATTCGCTCCGGAGGTCACCATGGGACATTGCTTCGCCGGAGCCTGAACAGGGACGTGGCGAGACGCAACGCCTGGAGACTCGCATCCGGACCTTCAATCAGGTTCGTGCAACCACGGTCGTCACTCTTCCTTCAGGTGAGCGTCCAGCAAAGCGTACCAGCTTGCGCTCAGGCGTTCAAACTCGGCGGGACAGTACTCGGCCCGCTCCGCAGTCAGCCATTCCTCTTCCAAGAGGTTGGCGTAGCCCTCCGGGTCTGAGCCATAAACCAGACAGGCCAACGTGTAGTACCGCTGCTGGCTGATGGAGTGAAAGCCGGCGTACTCGCTGTCGTCGATCTCACCGGCCTGAGACGGGTCGGTATAGAAGCTGAGCGCGGCGGAGATCGTTGACGCCTCGCCACCTTCTCCATCTATGAGCCACCAAGCCGCAAGACTGTCGGCTGTGTCCTCCTCACGTCCGGTCACAGGGATTTCGAGCACATCGACAAGCGCGTGGCCGACCTCATGAAAGACCGTCCAGTGAAAGGAGCCTGACACGGCGTCCTCGATTTCCTGTTCTGTGTCGAAGTACTCGGCGAAAACCTCCCGCTCCCCTTCGAAGAGCTCAAGGCACATCTGAATTTCCCGTTCATCGGGAAGATAGAACGCGTTGCTCTGGCCGCATTCGGCGAACCTGATGCCAATGTCCACCGGCAGCTTCAGGCTGGCGTTCAGAACGTCAGCGACATCTTCCAGCCAGCGTTCCTCTGAAAGCTGCTGGGCGAGTTCCGTGTAGGCATCGGTCTCCAGAAGGGCGGGTCGAACGACAAAGTCGCCGAGGTCCTCGGCGCTGGCGGCGGAAGCAGATTCTCCGCTACAGGCGGTCAATAGCAGTCCGCTCGAGAGAGCCGCGAAAACGAACGGGCGCAGGACGCGGGAAGTGATGAGCATGAACCCGTGATCTCCCCCAGAGGACGCCGATAGCGTAGTTAGCTCTAGGAGCTACAGCAACGCTTGAGGTCCGCCGCGTCAGGCCGCGTCAGGCTGTAGCCGCATTAAGGATTGGGCCGCCGTTAGGAGCCTGGACGAGCACCGCCGTTAGTAGGCCGTTGCGGGATGATGCCGGCAAGCGCCAGCCGCGCGCTTCGCCTCCGGACCACTGCCCCAACCGGACCAGTTCCCGCACGACCGAGGCGTGGGGCAGGGTGGCGCCTGCATTTTCGCCCCGCGGGACTGGGACGGCGATTGGCGCGGGCTCGTAGCGGACCAGCCAGACGTCGGCCGGGGCCGTTGGGGTTGCTCCACCCGCCAGGCCGACGCCGCCGCCCCGGAAGACGATAGCCGGCCCGGTCGCCGGGCGGTGGGCGGCGATCAGGCCTTCGATCTGCTCCATGCGTCGCCCAACCGTATGGGCGCGGCCGTCGACCACGACCTGCGGCGTCCAGACGTTGTCGGTGCCCAGCCCCCGCTGATAGGCGCGTTGACGGGCCGTGTACTCCGGCTTGGCGAAGGTGTCAGGCCAGCCGAGGTCGTCCCAGTAGGTGACGCTGAAGCTGAGGGTTAGCAGGTTGGGGCGGCTGGACAGCCGGACCAGATGGGCGTTGGCGGGCGGGCACGAGTTGCAGCCCTGGCTGGTGAACAGCTCGACCACCGTGAGTTCGTCGGCGGGCGGTGGGGCGGGCACGCGCGCCTCGACCGGCTGGGCGGTTGCGTAGCCGAACACCACGGCGGCGGCGACGAGACCGACCGAGCCGAACAGGGTCAGGCGGCGACGAAGATCGGAAGCGAAGACGATGGCGCGGGGGGCAGATGAGGCGCGCATGATGCGGCTCCTTGGGGAGAGATGCCGCTCGCTTCTTTCAACCGGCCCTGATCGTTACGCCGCGCGCTTGGCTCAGCTCCGATAGTCTCCGTTGATCTCGACGTAGCCCTTGGTCAGGTCGCAGGTCCAGACGGTGGCCGAGGCGCGGCCCATGCCGACGTCGACGGCGATGTCGATCTCGGGGCGCTTCATATAGGCGCTCATCTTCGCCTCATCGTAGGTCGGGGCGATGGCCCCGTCGACGGCAGCCTGGTGCGGGCCGAAACGGATGGCCAGGTGATCGCGGTCGACGGGTTCCTCGGTCTTGCCGACGGCCATGACGATGCGGCCCCAGTTGGCGTCCTCGCCGGCGATGGCGGTCTTCACCAGCGGGCTGTCGGCAATGGACTTGGCGAGCTTGCGGGCCGAGGCGGGCGAGGCGGCGCCCTCGACCGTGATGCGCACGAACTTGGACGCGCCCTCGCCGTCGCGGACCAATTGGTGCGCCAGGTCCAGCATGACCTTGTCCAGCGCGGCCGAGAACTCCTTCAGGCGGCGGTCGCCGACCCGCCCGATGCGCGGCGCGCCGGACGTGCCGGTGGCGAACAGCAGGCAGGTGTCGTTGGTCGAGGTGTCGCCGTCGACGGTCACGCTGTTGAACGTCGTGCGGACGTGCAGGCCCAGCAAAGCGCGCAGCACCGTCGGGTGGATGTCGGCGTCGGTGACGATGAAGGCCAGCATGGTCGCCATGTCCGGCGCGATCATGCCCGAGCCCTTGGCGATGCCGGCGATGCGGACCGTGTAGCCGTCGATCTTGCACTCGGCGAACGACCCCTTGGGGAAGGTGTCGGTGGTCATGATGCCCCGACCCGCCGCCGCCCATTGCTCCGGGGCGGGCGTGTCGCCGTCGAGCTTGTGCTCTATCTCGCCCAGTTTCGCCGCGATCTTGCGGTCGTCCAGCAGCACGCCGATGACGCCGGTCGAGGCCAGCATGACGTCTCTTTGGCGACAACCGAACCGCTTGGCGACCTCGGACGCGGTGCGCCGCGCGGCGTCGGCCCCGGCCTTGCCGGTGAAGGCGTTGGCGCAGCCGGCGTTGACGACCAGGGCCCGGACGTCCTGACCACCGCCGGCGGAATCCAGCTGGCGCCGGCACCAGTCGACGGGGGCCGAGCCGACCTTGTGGCGGGTGAAGACGCCGGCGCAGCTGGTGCCCCGGGCGAAGCGGAAGACCACCAGGTCGTCACGCTCGTGCTTGTAGAAGCCAGCGCGGGCGGTGGTCATCTCAACGCCGCCGACGCCGGGGATGGTCGGGAAGGGGACGGCGAGCGGCGAGACCTTGAGCCCCGGCTTGCCGGGCGTGGCCGGGGTTGCAGGAGCGGGTTGCGCGGGCGCCGAACCTTGGGTGGCCTTGCGCAGCGCCGTGGCGAGCGGGTCCAGCGCCTTGCCGACCGCCTGTTCGATGGCCTTGCCGGTCGAACCGGAAGCCCGGGGGGCGCGGCTCATTGCGCCGCCGCCTTGGCGGAGGGCGCGGCGGGCGTCGCGGCGGGGGCCGCAGGGCGAGCGGCGGGAGCTGGCGTGGTCGCCGAAGCCGAAGCTGTCGAGGGCGCGCGGGCGGGTGGCGCGGACGCCGGCTCCTGCGCCCGGCCTTCCTCGGCGGACAGCAGCACCTCGACCTCGGCCTTGCCGCGCAACTCCTCCAGAAGCTGGCGCACGCCTTCGTAGGTCAGGTAGCGCACGATCTGAGGCCGGGCCTGCTCCAGCGTCGGCGGGCTTTCGCGGCGGCGGTCCTCGACGCGCAGCACGGCCCAGCCGCCCTCGGTCTGGAAGGGACCAACGGTGGAGCCGGCCGGGGCGTCACGCAGGGCGTTGGCGTAGGCCTGGGGCATGACGTCGACGGTGGAATAGCCGAGGTCGCCGCCCGAGAACCGCGTGGCCTCGTCGATCGAGCGTTCCATCGCCACCGCCTCGAAGGTCGCGCCCTGGCCGAGGATGCCCAGGACGGCGTCGGCCTCCTGACGCGTGCGCGACAGGATCAGGCGCACGCGGATCTCCTCCGACGTCTGCGCCAGCCGAAGCTGTTCACGATAGAGGGTCTCGACCGCCTGGTCCGAGATGGCGCCATTGACGACGTTCTCGACCAGCATGTCGCCGAGGATGCGCTCGCGCGTCGCCTCCAGTCGGCGTTGGGCGAGCGGAGAGTTGTCCAGACCCCGCCGTTCAGCCTCGCGGGCCAGCAGCTTCTGGTCGATGACTTCGTCGAGCACGCGGCGGAACAGGTCCGAGGTGACATCCAGAGGTTCGCCCTCGCCGATCAGCCCTTGGGCCACCGCCTCGCGCTTGACGTCCGAGGCCCAGATCGTCTGGTTCTGCACCTGGGCGACGGCCCGGTCGCCGGGCTCGGGCGGGCGTTCGTCGCCGCCTCCGCGACCGCAGGCGGAGAGCACGAGCGCGCCGGTCAGGGCCATCAGGGTCAGAGCGTGGGAAAGGCGCCGCATCGGACGCTCCATGTGTGTGCGATCAGGCCCAAACGCGCGGCTGCAAAGCCCCTCGCGTTGACAGGGGTATGACCGGTGCTTAAGTCCCGCCTGCGCCCAAGTCGAGGGGTTTTCGAGCGTTCGCGCGGCCCCCGCCCGCACCGTCCGGCGGCCTCTCTCGCGGCGTTCGATCGCCGCCTGACAAAGGCATTTCCAGAGCTCTGAACCGCTCGTCCGCTTCCGGATCGTCCATGCTCGGCTTCGCCAAGAAACTCTTCGGCTCCTCCAACGACCGCAAGGTCAAGGACTTCATGGGCCGGGTCCAGAAGATCAATGCGCTGGAGGCCAAGTACGCGGCCCTGTCGGACGACGAGCTGCGCATGATGACCGATGCGTTCCGCGACCGCATCGCCCAAGGCGAGAGCCTGGACAAGATCCTGAACGACGCCTTCGCCGTGGCGCGCGAGGCCTCCAAGCGGGTGCTGGGCCAGCGCCAGTACGACGTCCAGCTGACCGGCGGCATGATCCTGCACGAAGGCGGCATCGCCGAGATGCGGACCGGCGAGGGCAAGACCCTGGTCGCCGTGGCCCCCGTCTATCTGAACGCACTGGCCGGCAAGGGCGTGCACGTCATCACCGTCAACGACTATCTGGCCCGGCGCGACGCCGAATGGATGGGCCGGGTTTATCGCTTCCTGGGGCTGGAAGTGGGCGTGATCGTCAACGGCCTGTCGTCGGGCCAGCGGCAGATGTCCTACGCTGCCGACATCACCTACGGCACCAACAATGAATTCGGCTTCGACTACCTGCGCGACAATCTGGTCTACGACCGGCGCGAGATGGTTCAGCGCGGCCACCATTTCGCGATCGTGGACGAGGTCGACTCCATCCTGATCGACGAGGCGCGCACGCCGTTGATCATCTCGGGCCCGACCGAGGACCGGTCCGAGCTCTACAAGATCGTCGACGGCCTGGTGAAGACGCTGATCCAGGACAAGTCGACCTATGACCTCGATGAAAAGCAGCGTCAGGCGCTCCTGACCGAGGCAGGCTCCGAGCGCATCGAGCAGATGCTGGAGGAGGGCGGCCATTTCGCCGAGGACACCACGGGCCTGTACGACGCCGCCAACATCAGCCTGGTGCACCACGTCAACCAGGCGCTGCGGGCCAATACACTGTACCAGCGCGACAAGGACTACATCATCAAGGGTGGCGAGATCATCCTGATCGACGAGTTCACCGGCCGCATGATGCAGGGCCGGCGTCTGTCCGAGGGCCTGCACCAGGCCATCGAGGCCAAGGAGGACGTCAAGATCCAGCCCGAGAACCAGACCCTGGCCTCGGTGACGATCCAGAACTACTTCCGCCTCTACGAGAAGCTGTCGGGCATGACCGGCACGGCCGCGACCGAGGCCCAGGAGTTCCTCGACATCTACAAGATGGACGTGCTGGAGGTGCCGACCAACCGGCCGGTCCAGCGCATCGACCACGACGACGAGGTCTATCGGACCTACAAGGAAAAGAACCAGGCGATCGCCGAACAGATCGCGTCCTGCCACGTCAAGGGCCAGCCGATCCTGGTCGGCACCGTCTCGATCGAGAAGTCCGAACAGCTTTCCGAACTGCTGCGCACCTACGCTTATGAGGTCGAGGTCTCGCGCACGCTGAAGCCCGAATACGTCGGCCGGGAGAAGGAAGCCCAGAAGATCGGCGACGCCGCCTATGACATCCAGACGGTCAAGGGCAAGGGCATCCCCCACAGCGTCCTGAACGCCCGTCAGCACGAGCAGGAAGCCTATATCGTCGCCGACGCTGGCCTGCCGGGCGCGGTGACCATCGCCACGAACATGGCCGGCCGCGGCACCGACATCCAGCTGGGCGGCAACCTCGAGATGCGGATGGCCAAGTGGCGTCTGGATCAGAGGAACCTGGCCATCGAGATCACGCCCGAGGCGGAAAAGGCCGAGGAAGAGCGGATCAAGGCCGACATCGCCGTCCAGAAGGAAAAGGCGCTGGCCGCCGGCGGACTGTTCGTACTGGGCACCGAGCGCCACGAGAGCCGCCGCATCGACAACCAGCTGCGCGGCCGGACGGGCCGTCAGGGCGACCCGGGCGTGTCGAAGTTCTTCCTGTGCTGCGAGGACGATCTGCTGCGCATCTTCGCCGGCGACCGGCTGGACGCGATCATGCGGAACTTCGGCGTGGCCGAGGGCGAGGCGATTTCGCACCCCTGGCTGAACCGTGCCGTCGAGACCGCCCAGAAGCGGGTCGAGCAGCGCAACTACGACATCCGCAAGAACCTGCTGAAGTACGACGACGTCGTGAACGACCAGCGCAAGGCCGTGTTCGAGCAGCGCCAGGAGTTCATGGATTCCGACGACCTGTCCGAGCTGGTGGGCGAGTTCCGTAACGATGTGATCGCCGACCTGGTCGAGCGCTTCATGCCGCCCAAGGCCTATGCCGAGCAGTGGGACATCGATGGCCTGGACGAGAAGGTGAAGTCGACGCTGGGTCTCGATCTGCCGCTGCACGACTGGGCGGCCGAGGAAGGCGTGTCCAACGAGGAGGTCGAGGAGCGCATCCGCGAGGCCGCCGACAAGCGCGCCGCCGAGCGTCTGGAACAGCTGGGCGAAGGTCAGATGCGGGGGCTGGAGAAGCAGTTCCTGATGCAGATGATCGACATGCAGTGGCGCGAGCACCTGGTGCATCTGGACCACCTGCGCGGCGTCATCGGCCTGCGCGGCTATGGGCAGCGCGATCCGCTGAACGAGTACAAGACCGAAGCCTTCAACCTGTTCGAGACCCTGCTGCACGAGCTCCGGCACAATGTGACGCGCTGGCTGATGACGGTGGAGTTCCGCTTCGAGGCCCCGCCGCCGATGGAGATGCCCGAATTCCAGGAAATCCACCTGAACCCCGGCACCGGCGTGAACGAGATGGCCGATCCCTCTGCCCAGCTGCCGGAAGGCCAGCTGGACGGCGACGCGCGCTCGAGGCTGCCGGTCGAGATGCTGCCCGCAGGGTGGGAGCGGACGCCGAGGAATGCCGATTGTCCCTGCGGGTCGGGCCGCAAGTTCAAGCACTGCCACGGGGCGCTGGTCTAAGGACGCCAACGCTCGCGACGCGGTCGCGTTCTGCTTGACCGCGTTTCGAGTTTGAGTTCGGGAGAGTCCGATGAGCTACAAGCCCCTCTTCTCCCGCGCCCTGGCGCTCGACCCCGACCGGCTGCACTTCGCGGCGCACAGCCACCACCTGTGGCCAGACGCCTCGTTCGACGGGCAGGTGCGGGCCTGGGTGGAGTCGAACCACTTCGCCGATCGCAAATGGGACCTCGTCTTCGGCGAGGTCGTGCCCGAGGCCCAGCGGCATGTGGCGAAGGAGCTGGGTCTGCCTGATCCGGAGACGGTCGTCTTCGCGCCCAACACGCATGATTTCCTGATCCGGGTCTTCTCGGGCATCCAGACCCGGCCCATCCGCATCCTGACCACGGACGGGGAGTTCCACGCCTTCCGCCGACAGGCCGAGCGGTGGGAGGAGGCGGGCGAGGCGGTCGTCACGCGCTTGCCGCTGGAGCCGTTCGACAGCTTCGACGAGCGGTTCGTCGCGGCCGCCAAAGGCGGGGCGTTCGACGCCATCGTGGTCAGCCAGGTCTTCTTCAAGACGGGGCAGGCCATCGGCTGCATCGACGATCTGGCGGCGCTGGCCCGGCCCGAGGGGCCTTGGGTGATCGTCGACGGCTATCACGGCTTCATGGCCACGCCGACGGACCTCTCGGCGGTGGCGGACCGGATCTTCTACGTCTCGGGCGGCTATAAATACGCCATGACGGGCGAGGGCGCGGGGTTCCTGCACGCACCCTCGGGATTCTGCGAGCGGCCGGTGGTGACGGGCTGGTTCGCCGAATTCGGCAATCTGATGGGGCCGCCGGAAGGCGTTCAGTACCGCGCCGATGCGGGCCGGTTCTGGGGCGCCACCTTCGATTCCACGCCGCTCTATCGGTTCAACGGCGTGCGGCGGATGCTGGACGAGAACAGGCTGACGACGGCGGATGTCTCGGCCCACGCGGACCAGCTGTCGTCGCGCTTTTTCGAGGCGTTGAAGGCCGGCGAGTGCGGCCGGCTCGGCGAGGCCGAGGTGCTCAATCCCCCGCCAGGCGACCACCAGCCCCGCGCCCGGTTCTTGGCTTTGAAGCACAAGGACGCCCAGCGGTGGCGAGCCGATCTGCTGGCCGCCAATGTCGTCACCGACGTGCGCGACGAGGTGATCCGCTTCGGCTTTGGTCTGTATCAAGACGCCGACGACGTCGAGCGGTTGGTCGCCCTGTGCCGCAAACTGTTCGCCTGAGCTTCTAGAAGAAGGTCGTGTCTTCCTGCTGGCTGGGTTGCGGGGGCGCGGTCGGCTGGGCGGGGCGTGCGGGCGCCGGTCGGGCGGGGCTGGGCGCAGGGGTCGCGCCGGGGCTCGACGGCGGAGTCGGCAAGGTCGCCGGGGTGTCCCCTTCCAGCGGCGGGATAGGACCCAGGTTTGGGTAGGGCAGGGCCTGGGGGGCGCCGGAGGTCCCCGCCGGCGGGGGCACTCCCGGCGCTACGTCCACCGGATCGGGCGGCGTGGGGGCAGACAGTTCGTCGGGCGCCCCCACGTCGTCCCGCACGAACACCCACGATCGGCTGTCGGAGCAAGCGCAGGCCTTTAGGAAGCCCTCGCGGTCGCGCCAGATCACCAGCGGATAGCCCGTGGGCACGCCCGCGTCGCGCAGCAGGTCGTTCAGCCGGGCCGTGAACTGGCGGCTGGCCTCGACCACGGCCGAGCGGGCCAGGTTGCCGTCCGCCTCGGGGATGCCGGCGGCTGTCCAGTTGCGCGACGGCGTGGCGATCCAGCGTTCGTAGAGTCTCCAGTCGCGGCTGAGCCACAGCTCGGCGATGGAGGACCGCTCAGTCGGCGTCGACTGGGGCGCGCCTTCGCGATCAGGCCTGGCGAAGACGATGACCCGCATCTCGACGCCGCCGGCGCGGAGCCGGTCGGCTTCCTGGCGCTGATACCGCTGGAACGAGGCCGAGTCGCGATAGCCGATGACATAGAGCGGCTCCCCGCCGCCGCCGCCGGAAATCCACGACGCTTCGTCCAGCAGGCGCTGGATGTCCGCCTGGTTCCGCGTGACGGTCACAGGCTGGAAGCGGGCATAGAAGTTCCAGTAGGCCCAGTAGCCGCCCCCAGCGATTGCCAGGCCTATGACGACCGCCAGAGCGGACCAGATCAGAAAGCGACGCATGCGGAGAGGCGCTCCAGCTTCAGCATATGCACAGACTTAACGTCTAACATCGAATTGCGTCGCTTCGTGTGGCGCAAACGGGGGCAAGCGCGGCTCAGCCCGCGTTCAGGGGCACGATGTCCGCGCCAGTATCAGGAGGGGCGAGGCGTTCGACGCGCGCGACCGGCAGCCGCACCGTCACGGCCGTGCCCTCGCCCAGCGTTGAGTCCAGACTCATTCGACCGCCGTGCAGTTCGGCCAGGGCCCGCACCAGCGAAAGGCCCAATCCCGTCCCCTGCGCCTTCTGATCCGAGCCGCCCGCCTGTTCGAAGGGGCGGCCGAGGCGTTTCAGGTCCTTCCTGGCGATGCCGACGCCTGTGTCGGCGACAACGAGTTCCAGATAGGGGCCGATCACCTCCAGGGTCAGGGTGACGGAACCGCCCGACGGCGTGAACTTTATGGCGTTAGACAGCAGGTTCAGCGTCATCTGCTTCAAGGCGCGGCGATCGGCGTCCACGGTCAGGGTTTCGTCCGGCAGCAGGCTGGACAAGGCCACCCCCTTGTCGGCAGCGGTGACGCGGACCAGAGCCACGGCGGCGGACACCGCGTCCCTCGCATCGAACAGCTCGCGCGAGAGCTCGTAGCGTTCGGCCTCGATCTTGGCGACGTCCAGTACGTCGCCGATGAGCTCCAGCAGATGGCCGCCAGCCTGATGGATGCTGTCGGCATAGTCGGCGTAACGGACCGGCAGGGGACCGAACAAGCGCTGGCGCATGGCGTCGGAGAAGCCGATCACGGCGTTAAGGGGCGTCCGCAGCTCGTGGGACATGTTGGCGAGGAAGCGGGTCTTGCCGGCGTCGCGGGCCTCAGCTTCGGCGCGGGCGGCTTCTAGCCCCAACTCGACAGCGAACTGGGGGGTGGCGTCCGAAGCTTGGGCGACGACCAGCGCCGCGCCGCCGGCCTCGCCGATCCGTCGCAGCGCCAGGTCGATGCGGCGGTCCAGCGCCTGGCGCGGCGCAAAGCGAACCTGAGCCTGTTCGCCCGCCAAGGCGGCGTCGACGGCCGACAGGACGGCGGCGCGATCCGGGGCATGAACGGAAGCCATGAGGCCGTTGGTGCGCAGGGCGGCGAGGTCGAGCGCCGGCGGCGGGGCGCCATAGTCGGCGACAATCCGTCCGCCGGGTTCGATCACCAGCGTCAGGCCGGGCAGGGCGTCAAGGAAGGAGCGGACCCGTCGCGCGTCGTCTTCGGCGCCAAGCAGCACGCGCTCGCGCGCCCGCCAGGACAGCCGCACGGCCAGCACCGCCGCGCCAGCCGCGATCAGGGCGAACAGACTGGCGGCGAGGTAACGCGGCTCGGGCGGACCGATCCACCAGCCGGACAACTGTCCTCCGATCGCTGCGACCGCCGACCCTGCAGCGCCGGCCTGAGCCAAGCGAACGCCGTGCCGAGGGCCGCCGAGCGCCAGACCGGCCACGAAGGGCATGACGGCGAACCCGGCCAGAGGTCCGGAAAGACCGCCCGACAGCACTTGGGCGGCGAGGGCGGACAGGGTCCAGCCCACGAGCACCAGCGCCCGTTCGCCCGGCCCGTCCTTCTTCAGCAGCACCAGGCCGGCCAGTCCGGGGGCGATCAGGGCCAGTGCTCCGAAAGACGCGGCGCTCGTCAGCCGCTCCAGCCAGAGCGTGGCGACCGTCGCGACGACGACGGCTGCGGCCCAGCCGCCGTGCCAGGCCACCACGGCGCTGCGGCCTTCGAACAACCGCCCAGCCGGAGCGGGCGCGTCCTCTGGCGTATGGGCGGGGGCTGGCGTCAAGCGAGGTCCGGGCGGCCGGGGCGACGGCCAAGTTGAGAGGGAGTTTGCGCCCAACGTGCGAGGGTAGCCTCCCGCACGAGTCGCCTAAAGCCCGCTCCCGCGCGGGGCGACTCGATTTCGGGGGCGGCCACGTCGCGGTCGTGGAACGATGTCGCGGTTGTCCCTGATCGGCACGGGGCCTATGTCGCGGCCATGACCGCCGCCGCCAACCCCATCGACGAGACCCTCGCCGAACTGATCGAGGACTTCGAGGTCCTGGAGGACTGGGAGCAGCGGATCGCCTACGTCATCGACCTGGGCAAGGAGCTGGCGCCGCTGCCGGACGCGGACCGGATCGAGGCCAACAAGGTGCCTGGCTGTGCGGCGCAGGTCTGGCTGGCGACAGGGCGCGACGGCGATCGGCTGACGTTCCGCGCCGACTCGGACAGCGCGATTTCCAAGGGCAATGTGGCGCTGCTGCTGAAGCTCTATTCCGGCCGTGCGCCCGACGACATTCTGGCGTTCGACGCCAAGGCTGCGCTGGACCGGCTGGGGCTGCCCCAGGCTTTGACGCGGCAGAGGGCGAACGGGCTGAATAGCATGGTCGGGCGGATCCGCGCCAAGGCGATGGCGGCGGGGTAGGCTGAGGTCGGTCTCCGACCCATAGCGGACGTCGGGGGAACTGTTAGCCTGGACCTCAACGAACTATTAGGCGCTGATGTCAACCTTCCCGACCCTGACGACAGAGCAAGCCTATCGGGCGATGTTCGTGTTCTTGGAAGCCTACTGGGAGGAAGGGCGACGAACTGACGAAAACCTAGCCGAGCTTCTTGCAAGCATGGAGGAGTGGCATGGTGAGACGGCTGACAGAGCGATGTGGTCTGCTTGGCTGAAGGCCGTAGCAGCCGTAACCGATTGGCGTTTGCCCGACGTCTGACTAACTTCGCATTCTATGGACGAACGCTCATCACCTCGCTGACCATCGCTCGGTATCTTCCGAAGTCTGGACGCGAAGTCCACTCATCGCCATCAAACCAAAGACCACTTCCGACCCTCAGCGCACATTGCGTTGCATGCAGGCTCGGGTAACGATGCAGGTATGCCCAACATCGCCGATCGGGAATATGAAGCGGTCGTTGGCAGTGACGTGTCTGACCGCGATGGCATGTATCTGGAACTGTATGAGGCTGACGAGCAGCTTCTAGAAATCTTCTACTCCGACGCCGACAACACGATGACATTCACAGCGTATCGCCACGACTTGCCTCTGGCCGTCGTTGAGTGGGCCATAGCAGAAGGTAAGGCTCGGCTGACGCCGATACGCTAGAGTCCGCTTTCAGGTTTCGGCTCTACGTCGGCTTCCGACCCATTGCGGACATTCGCCACCGCGCTACGGTCAAGCCATGAGGACCGCCTACGAAAAGCTGCTGGAAGAGGTCTGCGTCCGTCTTGGGTTCTGCGGCTCCGTTGTCGATAGCCGTCCCATGCACGTCGACGAGTTCCTTCCTCATGAAGGTGTCGTGACCAGCGATGAGTTCGCGAACGCGCTATTCAAGGCGGAAGGCTGGGACCCTGACGGCTCAGAGGCTCGAAAGTTCCGATCCAGTGTGCGCGACGCCTTTGTTCGGAACATGGGCGGCACCAGAATGGAAACGGGCCAGCGAGGAACAGATGTCTGACCCGGACGCCACAACCTATGAGCTGGTGTTGGGCAGCGACGTTGCTGAGCGAGATGGCATGTATCTCGAACTGAGCGACGGTTCGATGGACACCGCGCCGCTGGCTGAAGTCTTCTACTCCGACGTCGACGGCTCCATGTCCGTATCTACATTCGGGAACAGCGTTCCGCTCGATAAGGTCGAATGGATGATTGCCGAAGCGAGACGCCGCCTACCGCCAGCAAAGTGACGTCGGCTTTTCGCCCCCACGCCACCGTCAGTCTTCGACCCTTAGCGGAACTTCGCATGGCGCTGTCTAGATCGACTTCACTCAGAGGGCGTAAGCTGCACTGATGCGTCACCCAGTGCTTGCAGCCATCGTCCTCTGCTCGACCTCCCTACCGGGGCAACCCAATGCCCTCGCGTCTTCCTCACCCGACGATACCTGCGGCCTGCCAGGTCCAAACACCTTGGAGATGAGCTTCGAAGAGTTCGACTCCGGCGAGGAGGGTTGGAGGCGGTGGGGCGAAAACGGATGTGAGCGCGAAGGAGCCGCTATTATTCTAGAGTATCGAAACCACCATGCCGGGCGGCTGGACCCCTCTCAAGTCGCAGCGCTCGATTGGCATGCAGGGCAGTTGTACGCTGGCGCTGGCGACTATGGTTTCGCGATCGAGCGTATGCTCTTGGTCCAAGATCAACCTGCCGAGCCTGCTGAGATAGAATACGCAAAGGCGACAATCGCCTTCCTCCGTTCAGATCGTGACGCCTTGGTTGCCGCAAGAGAACGAATGGCTGCGATTCCGGAGCCCGCTAACTTCAGCCGGGCAGCAGACCATTATGTCGCGACATACAATCTCCCACGACCGGCGTGGCCCATGAATATCGAGGTCGTTGATCGGCTGATTGCCTGCTTCGGATGGTCATACAAGGTGGCCTATCGGGGGTGTTCGACAACCCCGCTTCAGCGGGGCAACGACACCGCAGACTGATGTGGGCTTCCCACCCAGAGCCGATGGTCAACGGGTCTCCTCAAGGGCAAGCGCCTGAAGGGCTGCCTTCGAGGCTGACGCTCAGGACCGCTTACGACCCATCGCGGACATCGCTCACCTAGCTCCCGCCAGACTAAGGCGGCAAGCGTATTTGCGCTGCCTGGTCCTGCCGGTCACGCGGGACTGATGCTTCCACTTCGAGCGCGGCGGGCGATCGAACGCGCTGTCAGCATCAAGGGTGCGTCGATGATCAAATGAGCCAGGACAGCGGCCCAGAGCCCGCCAATGAGGTAGGCCGCTGTCAGGACACTCCCCGCGAGGGCCACGAACAGAAGGTGGAAAGGCCCCCACGACGACCTGTGCAGAAGGACGAAGATCAGCAGCGGGACAGCGAGGGCAAAGGTCAGCGACCCGGTGAGATCCTGCAGGAGAACGATCGGCACGGCCCTGAAGAGCACCTCTTCGATCAGCCCGGCCGTGAGCAGCAGGAAGATGCGCGCGGGCAGCGGGACAGCGGCCATGGCCTCGATCGCCTCGACCGGCGCGGGCTGTCGACGAAGCAGCTTCGCCACCGCCATTTGAACCGGGAAGGTCGCAAGGCCGATCGCTCCGAAAAGCAAACCCCAGCGGAGTGCGCTGCTATCTGCTGGCGGCAGCAGTAGCTCCAATCCCACAGCCTTTGAGCCGAGCCACAGCGCGAGCCCGGCAAGCCCCCAGAGAACGACCGCGCCGCCAAGGCGACCAACCCAGCCTGTTCGGCGAACCGGGCCACTGTCGCGGACCGCGATAGTGAGAGCTGGCCCGATGAAGGCCGTCAGCACCGCCGCCATGCCGAGCACAGCAGGTTCAATAAGCATGGGATCACTCATGAGCGAACAGCTACGCTGATTAGCTCAGCTTCGGAGTGTCGGAGCAAGTCGACAATCCTGCTGCCGACGGAAAGAAAAAGGCGCGACGTAACTTGGCTTCGTACGGAGCGGTTAACCGCTGGGATGAGACCCGCTGCTCTCAAGATCGAAGAGACCGCTCTCCACCCATAGCCGAAGTGCTCGACGTCCGCTCTTCGGCCCACTCAGCCCAAGCCATAGTATCGAGCCAGCGCCGCCAGCCCGCGCTTCAGCATTTCCCGCCCGGCTCTCCGCCGCAGACACAGCGTCTCCTCGGCCAAACCAAGCGTCGCTCCCCGGATGCAGATGTGGTCCAGCACGGCGCGGGTGTCGGCCGGACAGGCGGCCAGCGCGCGCCGGACCCGGTCGGCGGCGTTGAGGGCGCGGTCGCCGGGTTCGACGCGGGCGGCGGAGCCTCCGCCGGACCGCGGCAGGGCGTCCCAGCGCATGGTCAGGGAGGGACCGGACAGCGCCTTCTCCGCATCCAGACCCAGACGCAGGCCGGCCGCGACTTCGGCCGGCGTCAGAAAGGGGCGACCGTCGGCGTCGCGGCGCAGAGCCAGCCGCTGAAGCGGACTTTGGCCTAGGTTCGCGCGGACACGGCGGGGCCGGCCGTCGGCCTCCATCAGGATGCGCTCGCCCTCGATCCGGCCGGGGGCGCCGACGTTCGCCGGGCGCTCGGGGCGGGGCGCATCGCGTGCTTCCCAGCCGCCCTTCGCGCGGCGGCGCAGACCCGGCGTCTCGATGAGGGCGCGAAAGACCGTCTCATCCAGGGTGGTGATGGGGCGATGGCTGCGAGTCGGCCCCAGCCGCAGGGCGTAGGTCTGGTCCGTAACGACCGCGTCGATCCACGCGCCGGGGCGGGTGAGCAGCCGACGGGCGCGATTCGTGGCGGCGCTCATGCGACTTCTCCCAGACCCGACAGGTCCGGCGGCGGAGCGTCGACGACGGCGTGAATCGCGTCCTCCAGTTCCTCCAGCAACTGGTTCAGCGCCTCGTGCTCGCGGGCGTCCTCGATGCGGGTCGCGGCGTTCGAAGCCGTCTGGCGATTGACGCCGAAGGCATGGCCGACACGCTCCAGCTGCCAGCCCAGGGCGACGTGGGCCAGATACATCGCCACCCGCCGCGCCCGCAGCGCCGGGATGGGCAGGCGGCTGGTTCGACGGATGGTCTCGGAGGGCACCCCCAGCCGGACCGCCACCAGCTGCATCACCAGGTCGGCGTGCAGCCGATCCCGCTCATTGACCTCAACCCGATAGGGCTCCCTCACGCACGCCTCCCTCGCTGAGCTGGCGATAGGAAGATAATCCTGTCGTGCGTCAGAAGCGGACGTAGCGGTGAACAGCCCTGTAAAAATTCGAATCGTTGACTCGCGGACTCTCGACGCCGAATCGCAAATCAGCCTACGAATCGGTCACGGGGGCGCCATTAACCGTTCTTAAGGTTTTGGCCGGTTAACTCGCGAACAAGGTTACCCGTTCGTCTGTAGCGGGTCATATGGTCAAGCTTTGCCTGGAGGGGCATGAATGCGTGTTCTGCTGATTGAAGACGATCACGCCACGGCGCAAAGCATCGAGCTGATGCTGAAGTCCGAAGGCTTCAACGTCTACACGACCGACCTCGGCGAAGAGGGCATCGATCTCGGCAAGATTTATGACTATGACCTGATCCTTCTGGACCTGAACCTGCCCGACATGAGCGGCCTTGAGGTTCTGCGCCAGCTGCGCGTCGGCAAGGTCAACACGCCGGTGATGATCCTGTCGGGCTCGACCGAGATCGAGACCAAGGTCAAGACCTTCGGCGGCGGCGCCGACGACTACATGACCAAGCCCTTCCACAAGGACGAGCTGATCGCGCGCACCCACGCCGTGGTCCGCCGCTCCAAGGGCCACGCCCAGGCCATCATCCACACCGGCGAGATCGCCGTGAACCTGGACGGCAAGACGGTCGAGGTGAACGGTCACCGCGTCCACCTGACGGGCAAGGAATACCAGATGCTGGAGCTGCTCTCGCTCCGCAAGGGTACGACGCTGACCAAGGAAATGTTCCTGAACCACCTCTACGGCGGCATGGACGAGCCCGAACTGAAGATCATCGACGTCTTCATCTGCAAGCTGCGCAAGAAGCTGGCCACGGCCGCCGGCGGCAAGCACTACATCGAGACCGTCTGGGGCCGGGGCTACGTCCTGCGTGACCCGTCGGAAGGCCAGCAGAGCGCGGCCGCCTGAAAGGCGGTCGATCGCTGAGTTTCAGAGGCCCGTCGGGAAACCGGCGGGCCTTTCGATATTCCGGGGTCCGCGTTCCAGCGCCCGCAGCACCTCTTGTGCCAGCAGGCCCGCCGGTCCGCCCGTTCCGCCTGCGCTGACGAGGGCGATCTCGCTGTCCGGCAAAGGCGGCAGAGGCTCGCCTAAGGCCACCAGATCGCGAGGCATCATGGCGGCGGGCAGGACGCTGACGCCCAGTCCGGCCCGGAGGGCCGCCAGTTGGCCAGATAGGCTAGGGGAGGTGAAGGCAGGCCGGAAGGCGACCCCGGCGCTTTGCAAGGCGGCCAGGGCGCGCTTTCTATAGATGTCCGGAGCGGGCGCAACGATCAGGGGCAAAGGCTGCTGGGCAGCCAAGGAGGCGTCCTGTGCGACCCAGACCAGCGGTTCTTTCCAGACTCGGGCCCCAAGCTCCGGCCCGACCGGCTCGCGCTTGATCAGGGCCAGGTCCAGCATACCGCGCGACATCTGATCCAGCAGGTTGGCGGTGAAGTCGCACGTCACCGACAGACGGATGCGCGGATGACTGCGCGCGAAGGCCCCCAGGATGCCGGGCAGGTGAAGGGTTGCGATGTCCTCGGGCGCGCCAAAGCGGACCTCGCCCTCCAGATCGCCTTCGCCCAGCGTCGCGACGATCTCGTCGTTCAGCCGCAGCAGTCGGCGAGCCTGAGGCAGCAGCGCGGCGCCCTCAGTCGTCAGGGCGACAGAGCGGCCCGTTCGGTCGATCAGGGGCGAGCCCAGCTGGGTCTCCAGCCGCCGGATCTGGAGGCTGATCGCAGGCTGGGTCCGGTTCAGCAGGGCGGCGGCCCGGGTGAAGCTGCGCGTCTCCACCACAGTCACAAAGGTACGGAGCAGGTCGATGTCGAGGTCGAGGGGACGCACGCTCATCCCATGATCTTCCGTTATGACATCTATCACGTCAATAAACTGGAATAGCTAAGTTCCCGTGGGCACACGGCGCCATCTCTCCCCGGAACGCCCTCATGCCCGATCTCTCCGCCAGCCTGGCGCTGCTGACCTCGCCCGCCATCCTGTTCTTTTTCGTCGGGGCGCTAGCCGCGTTCCTGCGCTCTGACCTGGCGATCCCCGAGCCGGTGACCAAGGCGCTGTCGCTCTATTTGATGATGGCGATCGGCTTCAAGGGCGGGGTCGAGGCGCGGGCTGCCGGGCTGAATGGCGATTTCCTTACAGCGGGCGCGATCGGCGTGGCCATGAGCGCCCTCATGCCGTTGGTGGTCTGGTTGTGGCTGAGAGGTTCCAGGAAACTGGACAAGCCCACCATCTGCGCCGTCGCCGGGGCCTATGGATCGGTGTCAGTGGTGACCTTCGCTGCCGGCCAGCAGCACCTCGCGACGATCGGACTAGAGGCCGGCGGCTACATGGCCGCGGTGCTGGCCCTGATGGAGACGCCCGCCATCCTGACGGCCCTGATCCTCATGGGCGGAGCGGGATCGGACAAGCCGGTCGACCGGGGGGTGGTGCTGCGCGAGGTTCTGGTGGGCGCGGCCTCGATGATGCTGCTGGGCGGCTTCGCGGTCGGCGCGATCTCCGGTCAGGCGGGCTATCAGCGGCTGGAGCTGTTCGTCGGGCCGCTGTTCCAGGGCGCGCTGTGCTTCTTCCTGTTGGACCTCGGCCTGCTCGCCGCACGGGGGTTGATGAACGGGGCCAGGAAGCTGAGCGCCCGCGTGGTGACGTTCGCCCTGCTGTTCCCCGTGGTCTCTGCCTCCATCGCGCTCGGTCTCGCAAAGGTCGCGGGGCTGGGCGTCGGAAACGCCGCGCTACTGGCTGTCCTGGCGGGATCGGCATCCTACATCGCCGTGCCGGCCGCCATGCGGGTGGCGGCGCCCAAGGCGGATCCGGGGGTGTTCGTGACCGCGTCGCTCGCCATCACCTTCCCCTTCAACCTGCTGGCGGGCATCGCCCTGTACGCGGCGGCCGCCCAGTGGCTGTGGCGATGAGAAGCCCGGCCGACCCCCTCCGGTCCGCGAGGGCCGGTGTTCGCCTCACCCTCTGATCGGAGCCTTAGGATGATCCCCTTCGCCTTCGCCGCCGCCATGGCTGCTACGACCCCCGCGCAAGGCCATCACGCCTGCCCCGCCGCCACGCCCGCACAGATCGAGGCGCAGTTCGCGCGCTTCAGCGACGCCTGGGCCACCCGCGATCCCGACACTGTGGTCGCCCTGTTCACCCGCGAGCCGGTGCTGCTGCCTACGGTCTCCAACACGCCCCGGACAACGCCCGAGGGGGTTCGCGACTACTTCGTCACCTTCCTAAGGAATAGCCCGGTGGGTCACATCGACACCTCGACGGTCGAGATCGACTGCGACACGGCCTCGCGCGTCGGAACGTGGACCGTCACCCTGACGGATCCTGCGACGGGGGCCAGGCGCGATGTGGCCGCGCGCTACTCCTTCATATACCGCTGGGAGGACGGTCAGTGGAAGATCGACCACCTGCACTCATCCATGATGCCCGAGGCGCTTGCGGCCGATTGACCTGGCGTGCGCCTGGTCGCGGAGGGACCTGTTCCAAGCGACCCGGCCTGCTACAGGATGGCCACCGGAACGTGGGCACTAGCGGCGGCGTTGCCGTATCGACCCTCGCTCCCAGGCCGTCCATGAAGATCCGCGTCCGCGCCGAACTCGTCTATCGCTTCGATCCGCCGACGGATGCGATCTACAAGATCCACGTCGCGCGCTGGCCGGGACAGACGATTCTGGAGGAGCGGTTGGTGGCCACACCGACGCAGGATTTCCACGAGGACGTCGATCCGGACTTCGGAGCGCGGACGTTGCGGGCGCGGCTCGGCGGCGAGGTCGCTGTGGTGTATGAGGCCCTGGTCGACAACGGGCGGCTTATGGGCCTGCCGCCGGTGGCGACGCAGCAGGACTGGAACGACCTGCCTGCCGACGTGCTGACCTATCTGTGGCCCAGCCGGTACTGCCCGTCGGATCAGTTCGGCCGCTTCGTGGAGCGCCAGTTCGGCGAGACCGAGGGCGGGGAGCGGGTGCTGGCGATCCTGAGTTGGCTCTCCGAGAACATCGATTATGAGCACGGCGTCTCGGACAGCGAGACGACGGCGGCGCAGACCTTCATCGACCGGGCGGGCGTGTGCCGGGACTTCACCCATCTGGGCATCACCCTGTGCCGGGCGTCGGGGATACCGGCGCGGGCCGTCAGCGCCTACGCCCATCAGCTGACGCCGCCGGATTTCCACGCCATCTTCGAGGTGTGGCTGTCGAACGGGTGGTGGCTGGTCGATCCGACGGGGCTGGCGCCGATTGAGGGGCTGGTGCGCATCGCCTGCGGCCGGGACGCCGCCGACATCGCCTTCCTGTCGACGCAGGGGACCTGCGAACTGGTGCGCCAGTCGATCACCGCCGTCGCCGAGGACGAGAGCGCGCGGGCGGCCTGATCGCTCAGTTCGGGCGGGCGCGGGAGGCCCTGTAGGTCTCGATCACCTCCAGGCGCCGCAGGACCTTGTTGTCCGGGTCGATGAGGACGGGAGCGTTCGCCGGGACCGCGATCTCGCCCCGGCCGTCGGTCATGGGGACGGTGGTCTTGACGCCGTCAATTTCAATCTCGACCGGCATGGGGAAGGCGGCGCCGTCGCCGGTGGTCCAGCTCAGGATCAGACGGTCGCCCTCGCGAGTCTGGTTCAGGACCGGCAGGGCGGCGTTCATCAGATAGCCCCGGAAGAACCAGTCCATGTCGCGTCCGACCTCGGCCTCGACGATGTTGATGTAGTCGCGCGTGGAGCGGGTGACGGTGGTGAAGTTGCCGGGCTGGGGGTCCGGGCGGCCGTAAACGAGCGTCGTCAGGCTGCGGAAGAAGGCTTCGTCGCCGATCAGCATCCGAAGCGTATGCGCTGTCAGGGCTCCCTTGAAATAGATGTCGTTGCCCGGCCCGCCGCCCTCGAAATAGGACCCGGCCGTCAGCGGCCGCCCCGACACCACGGGATAGGCGTTGACCAGATCGGAATGCAGCTCGCCCAGCTCGATCTGCATGTAGCGGTCGCCATTCAGCCAGCGCGCATAGAGCGGCTGCATGTAGGTGCCCAGCCCCTCGTGCAGCCAGAAGTCGTCGGGGTCGGAGTTGGTCAGCTGATTGCCGAACCACTCGTGCGCCAGCTCGTGCTGGAGCAGCCAGTCATAGCCGCGCAGGTCGATGCGATAGCCGTTGCCGTAGGCGTTGATGGTCTGGTGCTCCATGCCCAGGTGCGGGGTCTCGACCACGCCCATCTTCTCATCGGCGAAGGGGTAGGGGCCGACGGTCGCCTCGAAGAAGTCGAGCATGGGGGCGAACTGGGCGAACAGGGCGGCGACCTTGGCTGGGTCGTCGGACTTCAGATGCCAGTACTCCATCGGGAAGCTGTTTCCGAACTGGCTCTGGTAGGTCGTCTCGACCTTGTCGTAGGGGCCGATGTTGAGCGCGACGGCGTAGGGGTTGATGTCGCGCGCCGACCAGTTCCAGGTGGTCCAGCCGTCGCCGTGATCGACCACACCCAGAAAGCGGCCGTTGGAGGGCGCGGCGAGGTTGGACGGCACGGTGATGTGCAGGTCGACGCGCTTCGGTTCGGACAGGCTGGAGTCGATGCAAGGCCAAAAGAGATCGCAGCCCTCGCCCTGGACGGCCGTGGCGATCCAAGGCTCGCCGGTAGGCGCAGTCGCCCAGACGAAGCCGCCATCCCAAGGAGCGCGAGGGGCCACGCGCGGCTGGCCGGAATAGGCGATGCGCAGGGCGGCGGTGGCGCCAGGCTGCAACGTACCGGTCAACTGCGCCCAGAGCCGCCCGTCCGCCTGCCCCCAGTCGCCGTCCGCCGACAGGGCGACGCCGTTGATGGAGACCGCCGAGACTGTGAACCGCTCGTCGAGATCCACGACGAAGCGCTCGACTGGCGCCGTGGCCGTGAACGTCAGGGTCGCGACTGCCTCGATGGACCGGCTCTCCGGCAGCACCCTGATCGCGAGGTCGGCGACATCCAGCGTTACGGCTTCCTGCTCGGGTGCGAGGGGCCGGCCGCTCAGCAAGGTCGGCGCGGCGGACTCACCGGGAGTGTTCTGAGCCGCAACCGGCGTAGCAACGAGGAGCGCGGCCAGGGCGCAGGCACGGATTGACATGTGTGCAGATCACGCGAGGGTCGAGTGGAGGTCAAGGACCCTTCTGCGCCTGGAGCTGACGTCCCGCGCACAGGACATCGTCAGAAACCGTCATTACTCCTTGCCCCAATCCCGACATCGGCCGGGCGCGCCATCGTCGCCGGCGCTGCCGAGCGCCGCTGTAACAGGGAGTCAAAACGATGATGATCCAGACAGCGGGCGGACCCCGCATCACCCATCCCATGGACTATGGCGAGCGCAAACGCGCGCTGCCCCGCTCGACCGCCGTGGTCGTCGGGGCGGTCGTCTTGGCCCACGTCGGCCTGGCCGCCGCGCTCTATCATCAACGGTTCGAGCTGAAGCCGATAGAGGCCGCGCCGGATCGCGTGATCAATGGGATTACCCTGCTTCCCCCGCCGCCGCCGCGCCCACCCGAACCGACCGTGACGCCGCCCGCGCCCAACCCGCGCCTCAACGTCACGCCGTTGCCGGCGACGCCGACCGATACCCTGCCCGCCGTCATCAACGAGACTGCGGCCACGACCACTGGCCCGACGATCAACCTCGAAACCATCGTCCCGCCCGAGACGGCGACCGGGATGGCCGCCGAGCCGGTCGTCGAGACGCCGCGCGGCCCGCCGGTCATTACCTCGCCCCGCTGGATCAGCCGTCCCAGCGGCGACCAGCTGGCCCGCGCTTATCCTGAGCGGGCGCTGGACCGCGAGATCGAGGGAGTCGCCAGCCTGACCTGCATCGTCAACGCCAACGGCACGGTCTCGGCCTGCGCGGTGGCGTCGGAGTCTCCAATCGGCAATGGTTTCGGCCGCGCCGCCCAGGGCCTCAGCCGCTACTTCCGCATGAGCCCCCAGACCGTGGACGGCCAACCGGTCGACGGGGCCCGCGTCACCATCGGCATTCGCTTCACGCTGCCGGAAGATTGAACCTTAGAGGGTCGAGGGCGGCGGCGTGCGGGCCGCGCGGCCGCCTCTCGATCGCGTCGGCGACGATGCGCGCTACAAGCGGCCCCATCAGCCAGCCGTTCCGTCGCGGCGCCAGGGCCAGGTGCAGCCCGTCTCCCACCGCCCCCGCCAGAGGCAGCCCGTCCGGGGTCGCCCCCCGGACCGCCGCGCGCCACTCTGCGGGCGTACCGATGACCCCGCCGATCAGCGACTCCGCCTCCGCGATCAAGCGCACGGAGGCCGCTGCATCGATGACCGCCTCGGCCTGCCCCTCGACCATGGTCGCTCCAATCAGCGCGCCGCCCTCCGTCGGAACCACATAGACGCCTCGCCCGCGCAGCACCCGGTTCGTCAGTGGACGCCGAACCCGGCCGATCTGGCCGGCGATGGGCCGTACCAGGCGGATCGCCCGCGTAGCCGCTTCCGGCAGGTCCGGCAGGGGCGCGCCCACGCCGGTGGCCAACACGACCACCGCCGCTCGCGCGGTACCCGAGTTCGTGACAATGGCCCACCCGTCATTGGTCTGCTCCAGCGCCAACGCCCGCGCGGACGCGAACCCCGGCCCGACCCGATCGGCAAGCCGCGCGAGGGCCGCGCTTGGCTCGACCCGAACGTCGTCGATCGCGGTTAGGGAGCCTTCGCCCTGCTCCGCGCGGAACCCGAGCCGTACAAGCGCCTCCGCGACGCCCTCCGGGTCCGGGCCGCGCCATTCCGCCGGTTTCGGATCAATCTCCAACCCCTGCCGGGCGGCGAAGTCTGGCCAGAGCGCCGCCGCCTCGCGCAGTAGCGCCGCCCGCTCCGTGTCGACGTCGTCCAGCAGGCTCTCGAACGCCGGCGCGATCATTCCCGCCGCGACCGACGAGGCATTGGCTCCGCCCGGGTCGATCACCCGAACGTCATGGCCGCGCGCACTCAGCTCGGTCGCGACGCAAAGCCCCAGCACGCCCGCGCCGATGATGACGATGTCGGTGGAGAGATCGGCCACGCGCGTTGCATCGACGCGCGGGGCCCGGAATGCAAGTCGGGATGCGTTACTCCGCCGCCATTACCGCCGGTGCACCCCGCGCCGCCGCCAGACGCGCCTCGAGCGCCGCGTGCTGATCCCAAAGGCGCGCAGGCAGGCGATCGCCGAATTGGGCGTAGAAGTCCGGAATCATCGATGCTTCTTCGGTCCACACTTCTGCGTCCACCTCGAGCAGAGTCGACAGCTGATCGTCCGTCAGATTCAGTCCCGACAGGTCGAGCGCCTGCGCCGTCGGCACCCTGCCCACCGCCGTATCAACGGCCTCCGCTTCACCGTCGATCCGCTCGGCGATCCACTTCAGGACGCGGGCGTTGTCGCCGAAGCCCGGCCAGACGAACTTGCCGTCCTGGTCCTTGCGGAACCAGTTAACGAAGAAGATGCGCGGCAGCTTGGTCGCCTCGGCCTTGTCGCCCAAAGCCAGCCAGTGCGCGAAGTAATCCCCCATGTTGTAGCCGCAGAAGGGCAGCATGGCGAAGGGATCGCGACGCAGCTCGCCGACTTTGTTCTCCGCCGCCGCCGTGCCCTCGCTGGCCACGGTCGAGCCCATGAACACACCGTGCTCCCAGTCGAAGGCCTCCGTCACCAGAGGCACGGCCGAGGCACGACGGCCGCCGAACAGGATGGCGTCGATCGGCACACCCTTAGGGTCTTCCCACTCCGGCGCGATGGTCGGGCACTGGCCCGCCGGGGCCGCGAAGCGGGCGTTCGGATGGGCGGCGGGCTCTCCCAAGGCCGCATCGTGCGGCTTGCCCTTCCAGGTTGTCAGACCTTCGGGCGCGGTCTTGGTCAGGCCCTCCCACCAGACGTCGCCGTCTGCCGTCAGGGCCGTGTTGGTGAAGACGGTGTTCTTCGCCAGCGTCGCCAGAGCGTTCTGATTGGTGTTGCGGCTCGTGCCCGGGGCCACGCCGAAGAAGCCGGCCTCCGGGTTTACGGCATACAGCCGCCCGTCGTCGCCGAAGCGCATCCAGGCGATGTCGTCGCCGACCGTCTCGGCCTTCCAGCCCGGCAGGCTGGGCTGCAGCATGGCCAGGTTGGTCTTGCCGCAGGCGCTCGGGAAGGCCGCGGCCATGTACTTCACCTGGCCCCTTGGGTCGGTCAGCTTGAGGATCAGCATGTGCTCGGCCAGCCAGCCCTCGTCGCGGGCCATCACCGAGGCGATCCGCAGCGCGTAGCACTTCTTGCCCAGGAGCGCGTTGCCGCCATAGCCCGAGCCGTAGGACCAGATCTCGCGCGTCTCGGGGAAGTGGACGATCCACTTCTCCTCGTTGCAGGGCCAAGCCACGTCCGCCTGCCCCTCGGCCAGCGGCGCGCCCAGGGTGTGGACGCACGGCACGAACACCCCGTCCTCGCCCAGAGCCTCCAGCGCGGCGGCGCCCATCCGCGTCATGATGCCCATCGACACGGCGACGTAGCCGCTGTCGGTGATCTCGACGCCGAGCGCGCTGATCTTCGAGCCGATCGGCCCCATGGAGAACGGCACGACGTACATCGTCCGCCCGGCCATGCAGCCGTCGAACAGCCCGCCCAGCCGCTCGCGCATCTCGACCGGATCGGACCAGTTGTTGATCGGACCCGCGTCGGCCTGATCCTCGGAGCAGATGAAGGTCCGGCTCTCGACCCGCGCCACGTCCTTGGGATCGGACGCCGCATAGTAGCTGCCCGGCCGCTTGACCGGGTCCAGCGCCTTCAGCGTGCCCTTGTCGATCAGATCGGCGACGATGGCGTCCTTCTCAGCTTCCGAGCCGTCGCACCAATGGACCCGCGCGGGCTTGGTCAGGGCCGCGATCTGCTGGACCCAGGCGATCAGCCCGGCGTGACGGGTCGGCGCGGGTTCAAGGCCCGGGATGGTCGAGATGGATTGCACGCACCGCTCCTGAAACGTCTCCGCCCGGCGATCTGACGCCGCCGTGGCTCTTCCTGATTTTGTAACAACGCCTCACGGCGTGTTTCAGCCGCAATGACACCCGTCCTGCCGCCGCGTCAACCGGCGCAAGATTCCGCCTCTCCAACTGTGGCCCCGTGGTCCGCACAGGCGGAAACCGGTCGCGCACGCCTCCGGGCGGCTGTATTCCTGCCTGCGTGCAGACCCTCGATTCCGTTCAGAATGCCGCCCCCGCTGGCGCTCTCGCCTCCCCCGCCGTGGCGCGGAACACCCAGCCGATCCTCGACGTCCTCAAGGCCCACCTTCCCGCCGAGGGCCGCATCCTCGAGATCGCCTCGGGCTCGGGCGAGCACGCCGTCGCCTTCGCCCGCGCTCTTCCCCGCACGACCTGGACCCCCACCGACCCGTCAGAGCAGGCCCGCGCCAGCATGGCCGCCTGGGCCGCCGAGGCCGATCTGCCGAACCTGAGGCCGCCGCTCGCGCTCGACGCCGCCGATCCGGACGGCTGGCCGCCGCTGGATGTGCAGGTGATCGTCTGCATCAACATGATCCACATCAGCCCCTGGTCCGCGACCGAGGGCCTGATGACCGGCGCCGGCCGCGTCCTGCCCGATCCCGGCGGCCTGCTGGTGCTCTACGGCCCGTTCCGCGAGGCCGACGTGCCGCTGGCTCCCTCCAACGCCGCCTTCGACGACAGCCTCACGAGCCGCGACCCCGCCTGGGGTCTGCGCGACCGCGACGCCGTCGTCGCGCAGGCGCTGAAGCACGGCCTGCACCTGACCCGCCGGGTCGAGATGCCCGCCAACAACCTCATGCTGCTATTCCGCAAGGTCGGCTGAATCGGAGACCCGCTCATGTCCAAGACCCCGTTTGCGGCCCTCGCCCTCGCTCTGGCGCTCGGTGCGGCTGCGGCCGCGCTGGCCCAGACCACGGCGCCCGCCGCGTCCTCCACGCCGCCCGCGCCCGCTCCGGCCTATGGCGCGCCCATCGCCCTTGAGACCGCGCAGAGCCTTATCGCCGCCGCCCTCGATCACGCCCGCGCCAACGGCTGGCGCGTCGCGGTCGCGGTCGTGGAGCCCTCCGGAGACTTGGTCGCCTTCGCCCGCCTCGACGACACCCAATACGGCTCCATCCATGTCTCGCAGCGAAAGGCGTCGACCGCCGCCCGCTACCGCATCCCGACCCTGACGATGGAGGAGAGGGTTCTGGCCGGCCGCATCGTCAGCTTGGCCAATGAAGACGCCCTACCCATCGCCGGAGGCCGACCCATCGCCATAGACGGACGCATCGTCGGAGCCATCGGCGTTTCCGGCGTCACCTCCGCACAGGACGACGAGGTCGTGCTCGCCGCCCTGGCGACGCTCGGCGACTGAGCCCCTTGACCCTGACCCGCGTCTACGACGGGCCTGAGCCGGTCCGCATCAACAAGTGGCTGGGCCAGTCCGGCGTCTGCTCGCGGCGAGAGGCCGACGCCCTGATCGCCGGCGGCCTGGTCTCCATCGACGGCCAAATCGTCACCGACGCGGGCCGCAAGATCGAGCCGGGCCAGACCCTGACGCTCGCCGACCGCGCCGAGGCGGCGCTGGCCTCCGGCGTGACCATTGTGATGCACAAGCCGGTCGGCTACGTCTCCGGCCAGCCCGAGCCCGGCAAGGTTCCAGCCGTCCGCCTGCTGACCGCCGCCAACCGCCTCGGCGAAGGCGACGTCCCCGCCGCCGACGCCTCCCTGCCTCCCATCGGCCGTCTCGACGAGGACTCACGCGGCCTGCTGATGCTCTCGTCCGACGGCGTCGTCGCCAAGGCCGTGATCGGCCCGGAGTCCACGCTCGACAAGGAATACCTGGTCCGGGTCGCAGGCTCGGTCACCGAAACCGCTCTGACCCGCCTGCGTCACGGCCTGATGCTGGACGGCCGCACCCTCAAGAAGGCCCGCGTCACCCGTGTCGAGCCCCAGCGCCTGCGCTTCATCCTGACTGAAGGCCGCAACCGCCAGATCCGGCGCATGTGCGAGATGGTCGGCCTGGAGGTCACGGACCTGCTGCGCATCCGCATCGGCCCGATCCGGCTGGACAACCTGCCCGAAGGCCGCTGGCGGACGCTGACCGCCGAGGAACGGGCCGCGCTCCTCGGCGGCTAGGGATCACCCCGCGTCGGCGGACTGGGCGGCCAGCCGGTCGGCCTGAAGCTCAAGCTCATCGGCCTGGCGGATCAGGCTCGGCCCAAGCCGGCGCAGCTCCTCGTCGGTGATGGTGTGGCCATTGCGGCGGTTCCGCTCGATCTGCTCGGCGCGATAGGCGGGATCGGCCAGGCGCCGGCCTTCCTCGCGCATGTTCTCCGCGCCGCGACGCATCTCATCGGCGCCCCGACGCATCTCGACCCGGGCGTTGGCCATGGCGGTCCGCGCCTCGCGCATCGCGACCTCGGCATGAGCGCGAGCCTGTTCGCCGGCGAGGCGGGCGTGCTCTCCGGCCTGACGGGCGGCGTCGGCGGCCGCGCGGACCGCTTCGGCCTGCTCGCGGCTCCATTCGCCGTCGGCGCGGGACTGCAAGGCCATCAGCCGGGCGTGGGCGGCCATCTCCCGGGCGTGGGCGGCGGCGGCGCGGGCCTCGGCGGCGCCCTCGTCGGACCCGCGATGGAACCAGACGCCTTCGCCGGGCTCGGGCGGAGCGGGCGGCGCAGGCGGCTCGGGGGCGTCCACGGCGGGCGGCGCGGGCGGGGCCGGCGGGGCGCTCAGGACCTGCGACGGGGGCGAAGGCGGCGCGGGCGGCGACGGCGGGGTCGGCGGCGTCCCTTCCAGCTGCACCTGCATGGCGCGGGTGATCTCCAGGGCGGCGATGGGCGTGGCCACGGCGGCCAGGGCGGCCACGGCGGCGATGACGACGGCGGGACGGCGGCGAGAGGGGGTGTCGGTCATGATCTTGGCGATCCTTTGCTTGAGGGCGGGACCCGGCGCGGCCATGGCGGCGGCGCCGAGGGGAACAGGGGCGGTGCGGGCGGCCAGCCCCACCAGGGCGCGGGCGTAGGTCTGTCGATCGACCTGCCCGAGGGCGATCGCGTCGGCGGCTTCTTCCGAACGCTCGATCAGCTGACGGTGGACGATCCACACCAGCGGATTGAACCAGAACAGGGCCAGCGCCAGGCGCGACAGCACCAGGAAGATCCAGTCGCCGCGCGTGATGTGCGCCATCTCGTGGGCGATCACGGCCGGGGCGGTCTGGGGCTCTCCCAGCGTCTTCCTGTCCAGCAGCACCACGCCGGGCGGCAGGCCCCAGCTGAGCGGGCTCGTCGCCTGCTCGCTGGCGCGCAGCGAGGGCCGCTTCCGCATCCGGTGCCGCAGCACGGCCTCGCGCCAGGCCGGCGCCTCGACCGGGCGGGCGGCGGCGGTCCAGCGCGACAGGGTCACGACGCCGAGCGCGAACCGCCCGGCCACCACCACCGCGCCCAAGGACCAGAACACAGCCATGATCTCGGCCCACGACGGCGCGAACACCGAGCCCGAGACCGTCAGTCCCTCGGCCGGCTGAACCGTCCCGCTCCACAGCGGCGTCGGCGCGGCTGTGACCGGCTCGACAGCAGGCAGCAGGGCCAGCCTCAGCTCCGGCCCGAAGGCGCCGGCCAGCGGCAGCAGCAGCAACAGCATCACCGTAGCCCGCAGCACATCGCTGCGGTCCACCGGCCGCCCGGCGACCAGCGTCGACAGGGTCAACCCCGTCCCCGCGATCAGGCCCGACTTCACGAACAGGGCGATCAGCAGCGCGCTCATTGCTCCGGCTCCTTGGCGGCCTCGATCAGACGCTCCAGCGCCTCGATCTCCTCGGGCTTCAGCGGCCCGCTCATGCCCAGGAGCGCCGTGGCCGCAGACGCCGCCGACCCGGCGAAGAAGGTATCGACCATGCGCTTCAGCTGACCTGCCGCCACCGCCGACGCCCGCGGCACAGGCCGATAGACGAAGCCGTCCGGCCCGCTCTCGCGGGCCACCAGCCCCCGGTCTTCGAGCCGCTTCAGCAGCGTCCGCACGGCCGAGTCGCTCAACGGATCGGATAGCGCCGTCCGCACTGAGGCGGCCGTCGCGCCGGGCTGCCCGCACAGCACCTCAAACACCTCGCGCTCACGCCTGGGCAGCCCCTCGATCATCGCCGTCTCCGCTACATTTGTAGCGTTACATTTGTAGCGGAATGCGGCGGGATTGGGGCGATGAGATGAAGCCTTGGACAGGCTTGCATCCGCACAGTCTAGTTTTTGCCGGCATCTCGAGAGGGATGCTCTGGCGGCCCCCGGTCGAAGGTGGCCCGGGTGCTCAGGCGGCAAAAGAAAAAGGCCGGTCTTTCCACCGGCCTTTGTCAATCTACAGTATCGCCTCGGTTCAGGCGGCTTGTTCAGCCAGCTTGGCCTTCACCTGACGCTTGATGCGCTGGGCGGTCAGCGACAGCTGGTCATCCGACGCCTTCACGATGAAGGGATCCAAGCCGCCCTTGAAGTCGAGCGTGCGCAGCGCGGCGTTCGAGATGCGCAGCGAGAAGGTCTGGCCCAGGGCCTCGGACGTCACCTTGACCTTCTTCAGCGACGGCAGGAAGCGGCGCTTGGTCTTGATGTTCGAGTGGCTGACCGAGTGGCCGACCATTGGGCCGACGCCGGTGAGTTCGCAACGACGAGACATCGTCAGATCCTTAGAGGCAGGCGCCGCCGAACAGGGGCGCAAGAAACGAAAGCGCGCGGAAGGACGCCCTCCGCGCGAGAGGGGGCCGTATAGTCGAAGGGGCTCGTCGCCGTCAAGGCTTCGTCGCGCCGTGCGCGCTGCGGTTCATGCGTCGTTCAATCGCCGTGTTTCACTGGATAGACTATCCGGACGTTCCGGGGGAATGAGACGCCATGACCATGCCCAACCTTCTGATCCGCGCCTTGGCCGTCGCCGCTCCGGCGCTGGCGGGCGCCGCTCTGCTGGCCGCGCCCGCGTCCTCGCCCCAAGCCCAGGCCTCGGCCACCGAGGTGCTGCCGGGCTATTGGGAGTACACCACGAGCGCGGTGGGCATCCGCGACACCGAGCAAAAGTGCGTGCGGCCCAGCGAGATCAACCGCTTCTTCGGCGGCCTCTCGACGCGACGCTGGCAGTGCACCTACCCGGTGCGCGAGGTCGGCAACGGCCGCACGCGGTTTGAGGGGACGTGTACCGACCGGCGAGGGCGTCGGGTGAACGTCCGGCTGCGCGGGACATACGAGCCGGAATCGTTTCGCTTCACCGGTGGGGCGCAACTGGCGCGAGGCACGCCTTACCTGCCGGCGTCGATCACTGCGCGGCGCATCTCGGCGCAGTGCCCGGCGAACGCAGAATACTTCTAGAGCCTGAGCAGCCGCCGGATGGCCTGCCGAAAAATGGCCCCGCGGCGTGAGCCGCGGGGCCAAGTCTACTCAGGATCGCCGGCGATGACCGACAGTTTCAATCTAGGGGACCAGCCCTTTTGGCAGGCTGAACGGTCCGTTGTGCGCTGTTCAGGTCAGAACACCCGGCCGCCGACGCCACCATCGAGCATCAGGCTGGCCCCGGTGATGGCCGCGCCTTGCTCCATGACCGTCTCTTCGCGGTACTCGGTGTAGATCTCCTCGCGGATCCAGGTGACGACCTTCACGCCCGCGCCATAGCGGCGCAGAAGCGAGCGTTCATTGCAGTCGCGTTGAGGCGTTTGGGGCCGGCAGGTCAGGGCGCCGGAGCGGTCGCGCCACAAGGCCTCGCCCTTCTGGCAGTAGAAGCTCTCACCGCGATCAAACGAGACGTGGCCGAACCACTCGGCCCAGGTGATCTGCAGGCGTGTTCCGGCGATGCAGCGATAGAGTTCGCCCTCATAGCCGTCGTGGATGTCGCGGTCCGGGATGACCTGTGACGCCGGATGCGGGCTGCCGCGGTCATCGATACAGAATGCCTGGATGACCACGCGCTTTTCCCACCGACGGCGGGCTTCGTAGGGGACGCGCACAACCCGTGCGACCGCACCGGCCTCGACCGTGAGACCCTGGATGACCGTTGGATAGGGCTGTTCGACGCTGACATAGGCCGAGCCGCCGCCTCCGCCGCGCAGATTGCCGTAACCGCCGGCCCGGGCGTTGAGTCCGGCGCGTGCCGCGGCCGAAGCATTGGCGTTCGCATTGACGTTGACGTTGATATTGATGTCGCCTCCGCCCGGGTAGTCGGGGCGTTCCGGGTGATCACAGCAGTCCGGGGGCGGCGGCGGGGGAGGCGGCGGCGGTGGGGGCTGACAGCACGATGGCGGCGGTTGTGGCGGCTGGCAGCCCGAAGCGCACTGGGCCGCGACAGTACTCGCCAGGCCGAAGAAAGCGAAGGTCCCGACGGCGGCCGGCAGCCAGGTCTTGATCCGCACCCGCATGGGCTGGGCTCCCGATAAGCATCTCTTGGCCGCGCGCGGGCCAATCCAGCCTGACATCTGGCGGCAAAGGTCTTTCGTTTCCGTTTCCAGAGAGATCCGCTGCGGGCGCAGGCCTTGCGCGGCTGTGGTCGGAGGTGCGCCAAGTGTTCCACAAAGGCACACAGACCCTGATCGAACGCTGGGCGGCCCTGCCGAGGGTCGCGGGCGTCCCCGCGCGCTCTGATTTGGAGCCCATGGCCTTCGGCTCGCTCGTGCCTCAATTATTCAGCGCCGACCGCAAGGCCGAAGGCGCGGTGTTCCGCCTCGCGGGGGCCTGGATCGAGGCTCTGCACGGGCAGGCCATGTCCGGGGTGTCGTGGCTGCAAGCCTGGGCCCCGGAAAGCCGGCCTCTTGTTCAGTCTGCCATTGTTCAGACGGTGCGGGAGGCGCGTCCGGTGGTGATTGTCGCCGAAGCCGCGCGGCTTCACGGCGTAGTTGAGATCGTGATTGCTCCGCTCCGCACCGCGGACGATCGCACCGACCGGTTGCTGGGCCTCTACCAGCCGGTGCAAGAGCAGGGGCTCAGGCGGGACGCCATAGGTCCTCTTACGGCTAGGCTGTCGGTCGGGGTCGGTGTCTTGGGACGCGCGGCTCTCACTCTGGCCGCTCTGGACGGGCGTCGTGTCGCCTGAGGATCAAGATCGCAATGGCAGGGTCAACCGCGCTTCCAGGCCGCCGGTCGGCCGGTTCCTCAGTGTGACATCGCCGCGCGCCGCACGCGCCGCTTGACGCGCCACGGCCAAGCCCAGTCCTGCACCGCCGGTTTGGCGATTGCGCGACCGCTCGCCGCGATGGAAGGGTTCGAACGCCGCCTCAATTTCGTCCGCTGGAAGCCCCGGCCCTCGATCGGTGACGGTGACGATGGCCCGATCATCCTCCCGCGCAACCGCAACTTCCGCATCGCCAGCGAACTTCAGGGCGTTGTCGATCAGATTAGCGAGTGCTCGACGCAACCCGGTGGGATCGCCCAGCACGGGCAGGGGACCCTCCCCTACGAAGCGCACCGGCGCACCGGTTTCGGCGAACCCTTGGGCGCAGTCGGAGGCAAGGGCGGCGAGATCGAAGGGTTCACGGCGCTCGGTGTGCTGTTCACCGCGCACGAACGCCATGGCTTGCGCGATCAGGGCGTCCATTTCCTCGACGTCGGCGGCCATGCGGTCGCGAAGAGCTTCCGGCGCCTGCTCGGCCCGGAAGCGCAGGCGGGTGAGAGGCGTGCGCAGGTCGTGGGCGATGGCGGCGATCGTCTGGGTGCGCTGGCGCATATGCTGGCGGATCGAGGCCTGCATATCGTTGAACGCCGAGATGGCAGTGCGCACCTCTGAGGGACCGGATGGAGTCAGGGGGTCGGCATCGGGATCCGCCCCCAGGCGTTCGGCGGCCTCGGCGAAGACGCGGATCGGGCGGGTCAGGCGGCGCGCCATCAGCCAGACGACGGGGGCGAGGATGAGGGCAGTGATGCCCAGCGCCATCAGCAGCCTAGCCTGCCAAGGGTCGATCCAGCCGCGTGGCGGCTCGACCGTGGCCCACCGGCCATCGGAGAGTTGGGCCGAGGCGGAGAAGGGCGCGAAGGTCAGGCGGTCGGCGGTGACGCTGAAGCGGGTCTGGCGGTCGCCGGTCGTGATGATCTGCACCGTGTCGGACGGAGCGGGAGCGGAACCGGAGCGACGACGCTCCAACAGGGCGCGGACCTCGTCCATGACGGCCGCAGACGGAGGCCCATTGCTCTCAACCCTGTGGGAGAAGACGACGCTTTCGGTAGCGCGGGCGATGACGGGCGGCCCCTCGGCGGCATCGCTGCCGGGCGGTGGGCCGCGTCGCTCGAATGTCAGGGCCCTGGGCCCCCCTTCGGTCGCCAGGTGCACACGGACTGACTGAGCCGGCAGGTCCATGCGCTCGGCGATCGCGGCGGCGATGACGCGCTCGATAGGATTGATTCCTGGCGAGGGCGGGGGAGGCTTGGTGGACAGCCGCCGGACCAGGTCGCGCCCGTCTGCGGTCTCGGCGGGGCGACCGGCCAGAGCCTCGGCCGCGGCCGCCACGCTGAAGCCTGCCGGGCGCGGCGGCGGTGCCGTCAGGACCACCACGAAGGCCACGATCTGCGACGCCACGACCGCGAACACGGCCAGCAGCGCGACCTGCACCAGCACCGACATCGACCTCAAGGGGCGCATCAGCGGACGACGCCCTTCTTGACGCGGGCGTCGAACCGATACCCCTCGCCGCGCACGGTCGCGATCAGCTCGCGGCCGGAGCCGTCGTCGAGCTTCTTCCTGAGGCGGCTGATCTGGACATCCATGGCGCGGTCGAAGACATCGGCGTCGGAGCCGCGCGCGGCCTCCAGCAGCTGATCACGGGTCAGGATGCGGCCCGGGCGTTCGGCGAAGGCGCGCAAGAGGCCGAACTCTCCGGCCGACAGCGTCACGGCCTGCCCGTCCGGCCGGCGCAGCTCGCGCCGCACCAGATCCAGACGCCAGCCGTCGAACTCCAGCGCGGCGCTGGCCGGGGCCTCGTCCTCGCGCGGGCGGCGCAGCACGGCGCGGACGCGCGCCAGCAGCTCGCGGGGATTGCAGGGCTTGGCCAGATAGTCGTCGGCCCCGAGCTCAAGGCCCACGATGCGGTCGGTGTCCTCGCCCATCGCCGACAGCATGACGACGGGCGGGGTTCCGCCGAGACGGCGCACGACCGACAGTCCGTCCTCGCCCGGCATCATCAGGTCCAGCACGATCAGATCGACCGGGCGGGCGGCGAGGGCGCGGTCCATCTCCTCGGCCGAGGCCGCGCCGTCGGCGAGATAGCCGTGCTGGCCCAGGTAGTCGCACAGCACTTCCCGGATGCCGGGGTCGTCGTCGACGACGAGGATGCGGGCGGATGGCTCGGTCATGGCCCCCTTATGCCCTCGCCGACGCGGCGGCGTCATTTCAACGATGAAACATTCCGGGTGCGGTCTGAAACATGAGTGCAAGAGACGCATGATCGAAAGGCCGCAACAACAGACTGAGGGAGCCCCATGTTCATTTCCAGCATCGCCCTGATCGCCGCGCTCGCCGCCCTGCCGACGGGCCAGGACGCCGAGCCGCGCGTCGAGACCCGCTCGGAGGTTCGCATCGTCAATGTGGGCGGTCCCGACGGGCCCGGTCGGCTGGATGCGGACGAGGACGGCTTCGTGACCCGGGAAGAGTTCACCGCGCCTCTGTCGAACGCCTTCGACCGCATCGACGCCGACGATAACGGGCGACTGTCGGCCGAGGAGCTTCGGTCGCATCACGGCGACGCAGAGGGTCATGACGGCCCGGTGGTGCTGGAGATGCGGCGGGGTGGACCAGGCGTGCGGATGTTCGGCGGTCGCGGCGGACACGGTCCGGGCGATGTGATGATGTTCCACGGCGGTCCCGGCGGCGGCGACCGCGAGGTCTTCGTCATGCGCCGGGGCGGGCCGGGCGGCGATGTCGAGGCGCATGGGCCGGGCCAGCGCCGGATCGAGATCCGTCGCTTCGGCGGGCCCGAAGGTCACGGCGACATGGACGCCAATGACGATGGCCGGGTCACGGAGGACGAGTTCGTGGCGCCCCTGCGCGAGGCCTTCCAACGCATGGACGCCGACCGGGACGGAGCTTTGGAGGACGACGAGCGAGGCGGACCGGACGGCGATGGCTGAGGATCCCCTGCCGTCCCGACTCTGCCGCATCGGCTTCGTTACTTGAGCAACAGGATCGTTGCGTTCTAGGCTTGCCGGGATGCTCGAGCCCGGCGCTTCCTTCTCGATCCGCGTGTTCGCCCTGACTGCAGTGGGGCTGACGCTTGGTTTGTCAGCCGCGCCCACGAAAGCCGAGGCCCTCCAGCCGCAGGGCGTCGTCAGTGCGGCGGCGACGCCGGACCGCGACCGCGCCCGGATGAACGCCCGGGTGTTCGACGCCGTCTGGGACACGGTCCGGCGGCGCTACTACGATCCCAACCTCCACGGCGTGGACTGGCGGGCTGCGCGCGAAACCTATCGGCCCCAAGCCCTGGCGGCCGTCGACGACCGGGTGCTCTATCGCGTCCTCGGCCAGATGCTCGATTTGCTCGACGATGACCACGCGGGAGCCATATCGCCGGCCCAGGCTCGGCGACAGGATCAGGCGAGGACGCGCCGGGCGGTGATGGGCGTGATGCTTGCGCGCGTCGAGGCCGACGCCTGGCGCATCGACGCGGTGCGGCCTGGTTCGCCTGCCGAAGAGGCCGGAATCGAGGTCGGTTGGATCCTGCAGACCGTCGACGGCCAGTCCTGGGGCGTTGATTTCGATGTCCAGGCCGGGCGCTCGACCTTGCTGACCTTTCTGGATGACGCGGGACAGACGCGGACGGTCACCCTGGTCCCGCGCGAAATGGACCCCTTGCCGGCCTTCACGGTCGACACCTCCCGACCCGGCGCCGTGGTGCTGCGGGTGGATGGCTTCGAGGCGGGGCTTGGCCGCTGGCTGGGCGAACAGCTCGCCGTCGTGCCCGTGGAAAGCGATGTGATCATCGACCTGCGGGGCAACCCCGGGGGGCTTCTGCTTGAGGCCGATGCTGCGCTGTCCTGCTTCCTGCCGGCCCATCAGCCCTGGGCGACGCGCGTCGCGCGCAACGGACGCCCGGTGACGCTGACGATCATGCCGGGCTGCGGCGACCTCGACGAGCCGGCCCCGCACGATGTCGCCGTTCTGGTCGACAGCGCCAGCCGCAGCGCCGCCGAACTGACCCCTGCCGCCTTGCAGGAGGCCGGGCGCGCCCTGGTGGTGGGCGAGCACACGGCAGGCTCTGTCCTGATCTCGCAGGATACGGTGCTGCCGGATGGGGGTCGGTTGACGCTCAGCCGGGCCGACTACATCACCTCGGGCGGGGTGCGACTGGAGAAGCGTGGGGTCGCACCGGACGTTCTGGTCTCCCGCACGATCGAGGATCGTCGCGCGGGACGCGATCCTGTACTGGACGCGGCGCTCGAGGCGCTGAACCGTCAGGAACTGGCGCGGGCCTCTGGCGCGGGCGGCGGCCCGGCCGTGACGGTGGCCCAGGGGCTCTAGCGACCTCAGGCCGTGGTGGGCCGCACCCGGCCGGCCGCGTCGCGGGCGCGGGCGCGGGCCTCCTCGACCGATCCTCCGCGAGCCATGGCCACGCCCATGCGGCGGCGCTCGAAGGCCTCCGGCTTGCCAAACAGGCGCAGGTCCGCCGTCGGCACCGACAGGGCCTCGGCCACGCCATCGAACGCGATGCCGACCGCCTCCATGCCGCCGTAGATGACCGCGCTGGCGCCGATCTCCCGCTGGCTGACGTCGACGGGCAGGCCCAGGATGGCGCGGGCGTGGAGCGCGAACTCGCTCATCGTCTGGGTCGCCAGCGTCACGAGGCCGGTGTCGTGCGGTCGTGGCGAGACCTCGGAGAACCAGACCCGGTCGCCCTTCACGAACAGCTCGACGCCGAAGACGCCAAGGCCGCCCAGCGCGCCGGTGACCTTGGCCGCGATGTCCTGGGCCGAGGCGAGAGCGGCGGGGCTCATGGCCTGGGGCTGCCAGCTTTCGACATAGTCCCCCTGGACCTGGCGGTGGCCGATGGGGGCGCAGAAGTCGGTGACGACCTGGGCCTCGCGCACCGAGCGGACGGTCAGCAGGGTGATTTCGAAATCGAAGTCAATGCGGCCCTCGACGATGACCTGCGCCGTCTCGACCCGTCCGGCGGACTGAGCATAGGCCCAGGCGTTTCCCGCGTCTTCGAGCGCGTCGATCATCGACTGGCCCTTGCCGGAGGACGACATCACCGGCTTGACGAAGGCCGGCAGGCCGATGCGGTGCGCGGCTTCGGCCAGTTCGGCGGCGGAGCCCGCGAAGGCATAAGGGCTTGTCGGCAGGCCCAGCTCCTCGGCGGCCAGCCGCCGGATGCCCTCTCGGTTCATGGTCAGCTGCGTCGCGCGCGCTGTCGGAATGACCGTGGTCCCGGCGGCCTCGACCTCGGCCAGGACCTCGGTGGCGATGGCCTCGATCTCGGGCACGATCAGGTGGGGGCGCTCTGTCGCGATGATGGCGCGCAGAGCGGCGGCGTCGGTCATGGGCACGACGTGGCTACGGTGCGCGACCTGCATGGCCGGAGCGTCGGGGTAGCGGTCGACGACGATCGTCTCGACCCCTAGGCGCTGGAGCTCGATCACCACCTCCTTGCCGAGCTCGCCGCCGCCCAGCAGCATGACGCGGACGGCGGTGGGCGACAGGGGTGTGCCGAGGCGAAGGGCTTGGGTCATGACGGCGAACTACAGCCCCTCGTTCCGGTTGGCATCCGAAAAGGAGGGCCTCAGCCCTTGGGACCGAAGTTCTCTGCTGCCTTGGCGGCGAGGACCGCCTCGATGATGGCGGTCGTCACGCCGAAGCTGCGCATGTCCTGCTCGGTCATCGTGGCAGTCTCCGCGCAAGCCTGTGCGACGTGCGGGAAGTCCGGCGCCACGGATACACCGCCCGTCTGGGCGTCCAGCCAAACCTCGTAGTAGCGATCCGCCAGCATCTCGGTGGTGAACAGCTCGCGGCATTCGCCCAGCCATTCCGCGTCAGTGGAGGCCATCATCTTGCGCCCATACCACTCTGCCAGGGCCGTGGATTGCAGGCCTGGTTCATAGGTCGCGGGCATGCCGTCGCTCTCCGGCCGGCTCGCGGCAAGGCCAGGGGCCGCGGCGACCCAGTCGACGCGTCGGCCGGTGGACAGATCCCAGGTGATGGCGGCGTAGTCGACGCTGGGATGGGCGGCCCCTTCGCAGGAGTATTCGTCCGCGACGGCCAGGGTGACATAGCCGGGGCCGGTCATGGGCATGCTGGCGAAACGGGTGAAAGTGCCCGGACCATCGCAGCCGGCGGTGTCGGCGTTGATCCGGTCGATATCCGCGTTGATCGCGGCTATGGCCGGACTGTCGCCGACCAGATGCGGCAGGGCCTGAACGCCCTCGCGGATGTCGGGCCGAGGCTCAAGGAGGACGGCCCCGTTGGATGCGGCCGCAGCCTGGCCATCGGCCTTGGCGTGACCCTCTGTTTGGGAACAGGCGGCAAGCAGCAACCCGGCGGCCGCACTGACCATCACGATGCGCACGCTGAGCTTCGTCATCTCAATCTCCCCCGATGAGAGGTCGAGAGTGCCTTGCCGAACGCCGATGCGCCAGAGACGAAACCTGACGTCTAGAGCCGCGCCTTCACCGCCGCCACCACGGCCTCGGCGGTGATGCCGAACTCGCGATAGAGGACGTCGGCGGGGGCCGAGGCGCCGAAGCCGGTCATGCCGACGAAGCCGCCATCCTCGCCGATGAACCTTTCCCAGCCTTGCCTGATGGCGGCCTCGACGGCGACGCGGACCGTGCCGCGACCCAGCACCGAGGCCTGGTAGGCGGCGTCCTGCATCTCGAACAGCTCGAAGCAGGGGACGGAGACGACGCGGGTGGGCGTGCCTTGCGCTTCCAGCGTCTCGGCGGCCTTGAGCGCGATCGGAACCTCGGTTCCAGTGGCGAAAAGGGTGGCCCTGGCCTCGCCGGATGCGGCCTTCAGCTCATAGGCGCCGCGGGCGGACAGGTTTTCGTCCGAGGCGGTGGTGCGGACCGCCGCCGTCTTTTGGCGCGACAGGGCGAGCGCGGACGGCGTGGTCTTGGCCTCCAGCGCCAGCTGCCAGCATTCGAAGGCCTCGACCGTGTCGGCGGGGCGGAAGACCATCAGGTTGGGGATGGCGCGAAGGGCCGCCAGATGCTCGACCGGCTGGTGCGTCGGGCCGTCTTCGCCCAGGCCGATGGAGTCGTGGGTCAGGACATGGATGACCCGGATGCCCATCAAGGCCGCCAGCCGGATCGATGGGCGGCTGTAGTCCGAGAACACCATGAAGGTGCCGCCGTAGGGGATGACCCCGCCGTGCAGGGCCATGCCGTTCATGGCCGCCGCCATGCCGTGCTCGCGGATCCCCCAGTTGACATAGCGACCCTCATAGGTCGGGGCGTCGAAGATGGGCGTGCCCTTGACGAAGGTGTTGTTCGATCCGGTCAGGTCGGCCGAGCCGCCGATCAGCTCCGGCACGGTGCCGAACACGGCTTCGAGCGCGGCGCCCGAGGCCTGGCGCGTGGCCTGGGCGGGCTTGTCGACGATCAGCTGGGCGATGCCGGCGTTCAGGCCGTCGAAGGCGCGTTCCGGCAGGTCGCCGGCCATGGCGCGGGTGAAGTCCTTAGCTTGCGGCGAGGCGGCCAGCCTGGCCTCCCAGGCCTTGCGCGTCTTGGCCCCGCGCTTGCCGACCTTCTTCCACGCCTTCTCGATGCTTTCGGGCAGTTCGAAGGGATCGTGGGTCCAGGATAGGCCCAGACGGGTGGCGGCGACCTCGGCCGCGCCGAGCGCCGCGCCGTGGGTCTTGTGGCTGCCTTCCATGGTGGCGGCGCCGCGACCGATCTTGGTCTTGCAGGCGATCAGGGTCGGCTTGTCCTGACGGGTCGCCCATTGCAGGGCGGCCTTGATGGCCTTCGGGTCATGGCCGTCGATGGCCTTGACCGCCCAGCCGGCGGCCTTGAAGCGGCCCTTCTGGTCAGTGGCGTCCGACAGCGACACGGCCCCGTCGATGGTGATGGCGTTGTCGTCCCACAGCACCGTCAGCTTGTTGAGCTGGTAGCGGCCCGCGAGCGCGATCGCTTCCTGGCTGACGCCCTCCATCAGGCACCCGTCGCCGGCGATGACCCAGGTGCGGTGATCGACCAGATCCTCGCCGAAGCGGGCGGCCAGATGCCGCTCGGCCATGGCGAAGCCGACGGCGTTGGCCAGGCCCTGGCCCAGGGGACCCGTCGTCGTCTCGACGCCGGGCATGTGGCCGTACTCGGGGTGGCCGGCGGTCTTGGAGCCCCACTGGCGGAAGTTGGACAGCTGTTCCTTGGTCGCGGCCTTGTAGCCGGTCAGGTGCAGCAGGGCGTAGATCAGCATCGACCCGTGACCGGCCGACAGGATGAAGCGGTCGCGGTCGGCCCAGTCGGGACGGCTCGCGTCGAACTTCAGAAACTTCGAGAACAGCACCGTGGCGACGTCGGCCATGCCCATGGGCATGCCGGGGTGGCCGCTGGCGGCCTTTTCGACCCCGTCCATCGCCAGCACCCGGATGGCGTCGGCCATCTGCTTGAGGGAGGCCTTTTCAGGGGCGGTCTTGGGCTCGGCCACGGGCGGAACTTTCGTCGGGAGGCGGAAAAAGGGAGGCGGCGCCGCTTTACCGCGCGGCCGTGGCGGGTTCTATACGAAATCTGGAGGAAGCGACCGATGGCCGACGCCACCACCGCCGCCCGCGACCGTCTCGACCGCGCGCTGAACACGCTGGAACGCAAGATCCACGAGCTGAAGCTGGCCCCCGTCGTGCCGGACGACGACCTGTTCGCCCTGCCGGCCCCGCCCTCGAACAGCGGCGAGGATGCAGAACGCATCGCCGCGCTGGAAGCCGCCGGGCGCGAGGCGTCCGAGGCCCTGGCCCGCGCCGCCGAGGCCGTGCGCGAAGCGCTGGCCGACGTCGACGCTGACGAGGCTGCCTGATGGCCACCGTCACCGTCGAGATCAACGGCCGCCCCTACGCCGTGGGCTGTGCCGACGGTCAGGAGGAGCGGGTGCGCATCCTGGCCAAGCAGTTCGACGCCAATGTGCGGCAGGTCGCTTCCGAGGTCGGGCAGGTCGGCGACCTGAGGCTGTTCCTGATGGGCGCCCTGCTGCTGGCCGACGAACTTCACGAGGCGCGGCTGTCGGCCTCGCCGGCTCCGGTGGTCCACAATGCGCCGCCGTCCGATGCCGGCGTCGCCGAGGCTCTGAACGCGGTGGCCGCCCGGATCGAGAAGATCGCCCAGGGGCTGTAGGGCGGCTCTGGAAACTCCGCTCCCGGCGGCCTATCTTGGCTCCCGGCGGGTCAGCTGTGGCTCACGTCGAAGGCAACATATCCTCGCGGCCTTAATTCACTCGAAGGGATCTGTCCCTGTCTGGCCCCGTGGGGCCGGGTACACGGAGCCCACCTGGTTACCCAGGCTCGAGAGGATTCAAACCGTCCTTCACGGCTCTCATGGCGCCGCCACCCCTGCCCTTGAGCGCTACCGCTCGGCTCGCGGAGCCTCGCTGTTTGAGCGCGATTGGCTGATGGTCACCGTGGAAAAAGGCGCCGTGCGCGCGGAGATGCGTCGCCTGAGACGCACGCTCGCCCTGCGGACGGCCGATGCGGGGTCCGCGGTCGCGAGCCATGCGGACGCCCTGCCCGACGCAGCGGTTGTCGCCGTCTACCGGGCGATGGGCTCAGAGATCGATCCAGAGCCGCTGGCAGTCGCCCTGGCGGCGGCGGGGCGGATTCTGTGTCTTCCCGTCGTCATCGACCGCGCGGCGCCCATGAACTTTCGGCGCTGGTCTCCCGGTGATCCTCTCGAGGTCGACGCCGCCGGCTGTCCCGCGCCCCTGCCGCTGGCGGAGGTCGTCCAGCCCGACCTGATCCTGACACCGCTGCTGGCCTTCGACGACTTCGGCGGACGACTCGGGCAGGGCGGGGGGCATTACGACCGGACGTTTGCCGCGATCCCTCAGGCGATCCGGATCGGCCTGGCTTACGCTGGCCAGAGGGTCGAGCGGCTGCCGGTCGAACCCCATGACATCGCGCTGCATGGCGTTCTGACCGAGGTCGGCTATACCCTCGCCCGAAAGGCGGGCCCCGCATGAGACTGGCGTTCTTCGGAGACGTGATCGGCAAGTCCGGCCGCGACGGGTTGACCGACCATCTGCCGGCGCTGAAGCGCGACCTGAAGCTCGACTTCGTGGTGGTCAACGCCGAGAATGCGGCGGGCGGGTTCGGCATCACCGAGAACACGGCACGCGAGCTGTTCATGGCGGGCGCCGACTGCCTGACGCTGGGCAACCATTCCTGGGATCAGCGCGAGGCCCTGACCTACATCGTGCGCGAACCGCGCCTGATCCGGCCGGTCAACTATCCGCGTCTGATGGATGCGCCGGGTGCCGGAGCCAATCTGTTCGAGACCCACAGCGGCAGGACGGTGCTGGTGATCAATGTCCTGGGCCGGGTGCACATGGACCCGATGGACGATCCGTTCAGCGCCGTGGATCGCGAGCTGAACGCCGCGCCACTGGGCGCCGTCGCCGACGCCGTGATCGTCGACATGCACGCGGAGGCGACCTCGGAGAAGATGGCCATGGGTCACTTCTGCGACGGGCGGGCCAGCCTGGTGATCGGCACCCACACCCATGTTCCGACGGCCGATGCCCAGATCCTGCCGGGCGGCACGGCCTATCAGACCGACGCGGGCGGCTGCTGCGATTACGACAGCGTCATCGGCAACGAGAAGGAGGAGCCGCTGCGGCGGTTCACCACGCGGATGTCGCAGGGGCGCTATTCGCCGGCGTCCGGCCCGGCGACGATCTGCGGGGTCTATGTCGAGACCGATGACCGCACCGGTCTGGCCACGCGGATCGAGCCAATCCGTGTCGGCGGACGGTTGAGCCAGAGTGTGCCGGTCGCGGCCTAGCTGGCCTGCAGCCGCGCGCTGCCCCGCTCGACCACCATCGTCTGACGCGTGGAGAGGTTCCCATCGCGGTTCTGGATCTGGTCCAGGACCTTGAACTCGGTCTGCCAGCGGTCCGGCGTCACGTCGCACAGCACATAGCCGCGCTGGCTGTTGCGGAACTTCAGTTGGGGATTTGCGGACAGGAACTCGGCCTGATCGGCGCGGGCGTCCTGGCCGTCGCCGCCGGAGCTGATCGAGGTCGAGACGAACTCGGCGGCGATCGGCTCGCCCTCAGGGTTGCGGCCGTCGATGTAGAGTTCGCCCGCATAGTTTTGATGCTCGTCGCCGGTCAGGACGACGGTGTTGGCGATGCGGCGGTCGCGGATATGACGCAGCAGGCGTTCGCGCGGCACGCGGTAGCCGGCCCAGCTGTCGTTGTTGTTGCCGACCCCCTCGCCGGGATTGCGATCGAGGTCCATGACCATGATCTGCTGGGCCAGCGCCTTCCAGGTCGCTTCGGACCGGTTGAGGTTGTTCAGCAGCCAGGCCTCCTGCGCCTCGCCCAGCACCTGGGCGTTCCGGTCGTTGACGCCGTCGCAGGTGGTGTTGAAGCGGTCGCCGCAGGGCTGGTCAGTGCGGTACTGGCGGGTGTCCAGCAAGTTCAGATCGAGCAAGTCGCCGTAGACCGCCCGGCGATAGAGCTGCATCGCCGATCCTCGGGGGAAGGACGAGCGGCGCAGCGGCATGTGCTCGTAGTAGGCCTGCATGGCCGCTGCCTGGCGAAGCGCGAAGACGGCCGGGTCGGTGCCGTCCTGATCGATGTCGGAGACCCAGTTGTTGTCGATCTCGTGGTCGTCCCAGGTGGTGAACCAGGCGGCCGAGGCGTGGCTCGCCTGCAGGTCGGTGTCCATCTTGTACTGGGCGTAGCGCTGCCGGTAGTCGGTGACGGTGTAGACCTCGCCGCCGATGTGGACGCGTGCGTTCTCCTGGGGGCTGGTCGTGCCGTAGATGCGATTGCCGCGCCCCTCGTAAATGTAGTCGCCGTAGCAGTAGATGAAGTCGAGGTCCTCGGCCGCGATCTTGCGGTGGGCGGTGTAGTAGCCGCTCTCATAGGCCTGGCACCCGACGATGCCGAAGCGCACGAGGTCGAGGGTGGTGCCCGCGACCGGCATGGTCTTGGCGCGGCCCACGCCTGACCGCTCGCGCCCGGCGATGAAGCGATAGAAGTAGGGGCGACCGGGCTCCAGTCCGCCGACCTCCACATGGACCGCGTGGCCCAGCTCGGGCCGGGCGATCGCCTCGCCGGAGCGGACGACCGTGCCGAACCCCGCATCAGTCGCGACTTCCCAGTTCACGGCCATCGGCTGGGACGGCATGCCGTGGTCCGGTTCAAGCGGGCGAGGGGCTAGCCGCGTCCAGATCACAAAGCCATCGGGTAGCGGGTCGCCGGCCGCAACGCCCAGCTGGAAAGGATTGTCCTCGAACACGGCTTGGGCGAGCGATTCGCGACTCGAAACGCCGCTCAGCATCGAGCCCAGACCGAGGCCCACCATCAGGGATCGACGCGACAGGATCGGGGACATGGACGCTCCTTTAAACTACCTCCCCTCGCTTACCGGGCGCATGTGACAGTTCCTCTTCGCCCGTCAGGAACCGTGGGCTTGAACGGCAAAGCTTGGTGGACGCACTGTGGTGCGTGCAGCGGGGGCTGCGTTTTGGAGAAGACCAATGAAATCCGTGTTCCTGATCGCCGGGGCGAGCGCCCTGGCTCTGTGCGCGTCCTCTGTATCCGCCCAGCAGACGGTGTCCCTGTCGGCCGGGTTTGTTCCTGATCCTGTGACCTTCAACGTGGTCTCGGGTGGTCCCAACGATGCTTCCGACCTCGGCAGCGGCTGCTTGGGTTCTGTCGCCGGCAGCCCCGACGTCGTGGTGAACTTCCGCTCGAACGGCGGGCCGCTGTCGTTCGGCGTGGTCGCCGATGGCGACACCAGCCTGGTCATCAACGGGCCGGACGGGCGTTATTACTGCAGCGACGACGTTAACGGCCTGAACCCGTCGCTCGGCTGGGATTCAGCTCCCAGTGGCCAGTACGACATCTGGGTCGGTGCAGTGGGAGCGCCGGTCTCATCAACGGTGATCATCACCGAAGGCAGCGTCTTCGGCGACTGACCCGATCCACGAATTCTCGTAAATGGGGGCGCTCGAGGGTGCCCCTTGCTCGCATCTCGGCGCCAGTTCAGTCGCTGTCAGAAACAAGAAGGTTGTAACGTCACGCTCGGCGTGTCCACAGTGTCGATACGCAGCGGGGGCTGCGCTCTGGAGAAGAACACTATGAAATCTCTGTTTCTTGCGGCGGGCGCTGCGACGCTGGCCTTGTGCGCGTCCTCGGCTTCAGCTCAGCAGACGATCAACTTGTCGGCCGGATTCTTGCCTGATCCAGTCGAGATCGACGTCTATTCGGGCGGCGGCGAAGACGCGTCCAATCTAGGCGGCTCGTGCGTTGGCATGATCTCTGGCAGCCCGGACGTCGTCGTGAACTTCCGTAGCCAAGGCGGAGCCCTGTCGTTCAGCCATGTGTCTGGGGGCGACACCAGTCTGGTCATCAACGGTCCGGACGGCCGGTACTACTGTGATGATGACTCGAATGGCTTGAACCCGGTCCTGACCTGGGGTTCGGCTCCGAGCGGTCAGTATGATGTTTGGGTTGGCGCCGTCGGCGAGCCCACCGGAGGTACTCTGTTGATCTCGGAAAGCCCGCTGTAAGTCACTTCTACTCCGAAAAAGGGAGGCGCTAGATGCGCGTTCGTTCCAAGGTTTGTGCTCTGGCGTTGATGGCTGCGGCTTCGGCCGCAACGGCTCAGGACATGAGCGCTACCGCCACCTATGGCGAAATCAGCCGAAGCGCAGGCTTCACGCCGGACCCGATCACTGTCGACATCTACTCGGGCGGCGGCGTCGACGCCAATCGAGCGATCGGTGGAGAGTGCGTTGGCATGATCGCCGACGCTCCGGATTTTCAATTCACCTATCAGGCCGGTGGTTGGCCGCTGACCTTCGGCGTCGAGGGCGAATACGACACCAGCCTGATCATCAACGCTCCGGATGGCCAATGGTATTGCGTCGACGATTCGGAAGGACTCAATCCCATCCTACGATGGGGCAGTCCGCTCAGCGGCACCTACGACATCTGGGTGGGCGCCGTCGGACAGTCCGGCAGCTCGAGGCTCTACATCACCGAGAACAATTGAAGTCCAACCTGAGAGTGAAGACCGGCCGTTCGCGTCAGCGGGCGGCCGGTTTCCATGACTGCATCTCGGCGATCTCACGGGTCTGGGCGTCCACCACCGTCTGGGCCATGCGGCGGATCTCCGGATCCCGCGACTGTGCCAGAGCGACCTCGGCCATGGCGACGGCGCCGCGGTGGTGCTCGATCATCTTGGCGATGTAGGCCTCTTCGACCGTCGCGCCCGAGGCCTGGCCCATGCGCTGGTGCATCTCGGCCTCGACCTCGGTGAAGGCGGCGTCGCCGGTCGAGGGCGCGCCCCCGCCGCCGTGGCCCGCGTGCGCGTCGGCGGACTTCTCGGCATAGGCGGCGTTCTGGTTGGCGGTCGCGGCGTCGCGAATGGCCTGCTGGACCGGGTCGCCGCCGCCTTCGCAGGCGGCGAGCGCCAAACCGAGGGAGAGGGTCGTGAGGGCGATCAGCCTTCGATCCATCGGGGCATCCATCCTTCGTGAATCTCGCGCAGGTGCTTCAGCGGGATGCTGAACAGGTCCTTGGAGGCGAAGGCGTCACCCTGGGCGTGACCCACGACCGAGGCGTGCAGCCCCGCCGCGCGCGCCGCCTCGATCAGCGGCTCCGCATCCGGAACGGCGACGAGGTAGCGGGCCTGATCCTCTGCGAACAGGAGGATGTGCGCATGGGTCGCGCTGGTGGCGTCCAAAACCACGCCGGTGTCGGACGCCAGCGCCATGTCCGCGGCCGCCCCGATGAGGCCGCCGTCGGACAGGTCGTGGACGCAGGTCAGGCGGCCGGCCTCGATCTCGGCGCGGACGAAGTCGCCGGTCTTCTTTTCCAGCGCCAGGTCGACCGGCGGCGGGGCGCCGTCCTCGCGGCCCAAGACTTCCCGCAGATAGATCGAGGCGCCGAGCTCGCCGACCGTCTCGCCGATGAGGACCAGGGTGTCGCCCTCGGCCATGGTCGAGAAGCCGGCGACCACGTCGTAGTTGGGCAGCAGGCCCACGCCGCCAACGGTCGGGGTCGGCGGAATGGCGACGCCGTTGGTCTCGTTGTAGAGGCTGACGTTTCCGCTCACGACCGGGAAGTCGAGCGCGCGGCAGGCTTCGGCCATGCCGTCTATGGCGCGCACGATCTGGCCCATGATCTCGGGCCGCTGCGGATTGCCGAAGTTCAGGTTGTCGGTGATGGCGATGGGCCGCGCGCCCACGGCCGTCAGGTTGCGCCAGGCCTCGGCCACCGCCTGCTTGCCGCCCTCATAGGGATCGTTCTGGACGTAGCGGGGCGTGACGTCGCTCGTCATCGCCAGGCCCTTGTCGGTGCCGTGAACCCGCACCACGCCGGCGTCGGCGCCGGTGGCGGAGTCCTGCAGCGTGTCCGCCATGACGTGGCGGTCGTACTGTTCCCAGATCCAGCGCTTGGAGGCCATGTCGGGGCAGGTCAGGACCTTCAGCACCGCGTCTTCCCAGACCTCGGGCGCGGGAACGTCGGCGGGGGCGATGCGCGGCTGGAGCTCGGGCTGCACCCAGGGGCGGTCGTACAGCGGCGCGTCGTCGAACAGCGGAGCCAGCGGCACATCGCAGACGACCTCGCCGTGGTGATTCAGCACCAGACGGCCGGTGTCGGTGGTGCGGCCGATGACGGCGGCGTCCAGACCCCACTTCTGGAAAATGCGGTAGCCGTCCTCCTCGCGGCCGGGCTTGAGGACCGCCAGCATGCGCTCCTGGCTTTCGGACAGCATCATCTCATAGGCCGTCATGCCCTCTTCGCGCTGAGGCACCTTGTCCATGTCCAGCTCGATGCCGACGCCGCCCTTGCCGGCCATCTCGACCGACGACGAGGTCAGGCCGGCCGCGCCCATGTCCTGGATGGCGGCGACGGCGCCTGACGCCATCAGCTCCAGCGTCGCCTCGATCAGCAGTTTCTCGGCGAAGGGATCGCCGACCTGGACCGTCGGGCGCTTGGCCTCGGACTCGTCGTCGAACTCGGCCGAGGACATGGTCGCGCCGTGGATGCCGTCGCGGCCGGTCTTGGAGCCGAAATAGACCACCGACATGCCCGCGCCGGGCGCGGCCGAGTAGAAGATGCTGTCGGCCCGGGCCAGACCCACGCACATGGCGTTGACCAGGATGTTGCCGTTGTAGCCCCGGTGGAAGTTGGTCTCGCCCGCCACGGTCGGCACGCCCACGCAGTTGCCATAGCCGCCGATGCCGGACACCACGCCTTTGACTAGGCGCTTGGTCTTCTCGTGCTCGATGTCGCCGAAGCGCAGGGCGTTGAGCAGGGCCACGGGCCGCGCGCCCATGGTGAAGACGTCGCGCATGATGCCGCCCACGCCCGTCGCCGCGCCCTGATAGGGCTCGATGAAGCTGGGGTGGTTGTGGCTTTCCATCTTGAAGATGCAGGCGTCTCCGTCGTCGATGTCGATGACGCCCGCGTTCTCGCCCGGGCCGCAGATGACGCGGGGCCCCTTGGTCGGGAACTTCGACAGATGGATTTTCGAGGACTTGTAGGAGCAGTGCTCGGACCACATGACCGAGAAGACGCCCAGCTCCACCGGATTGGGCTCGCGGCCCAGCCGGTCCAGGATCACCTGATACTCATTGGGGGCGAGACCCCATTCGACGGCGAGTTCGGCTGCGGACTTCTGGGGGGCGCTCATGGAGGCGGCTTCTAGCAGAACCGCCCCGGATGTCAGCCCGGCATCCCGCCGAGGCCTGCGGCCGCATTCAGACGGGCGTAGGCGGTGAGGGCGTCTCCGCGCGCGGAGGCCTCATCGGCGCGGGCGTCGGCGGCGGCGCGCTGGGCGGTCAGCACCTCCAGGAAGGGCGAGACGCCGCCGCGGTAGCGCTGGTTGGCCAGCCGGGTCTGGTCGTCGGCGGCGGCGACCGCCTCGGCGAGCGTCGCGGCGCGGGCTTCGGCCGAGGCGAGGGCGACGAGCGCGGTCTCGACCTCGGACAGGGCGTCGACGGCGGCCTGGCGATAGGCGATCTCGGCCTGGGTCCGGCGGGCGTCGGCGGCGTCGCGGGCGCTCTCCAGCCGGCCGAAGCTGAACAGGGGCGCGGTAAGGCCGCCTGCGATCTGGCTGAGAAAGCCGGACGCGGTGAAGGGGGTCTCGGGATCCAGCTCCTGACCACCGAGCGCGGCGCTCAGCGAGAGCGTCGGCCAGAAGTCGCGGCGGGCGGCCCGGGCGTCGGCCCCAGCGGCCCAGAGCTGGAGCTCGGCGGCGCGAAGATCCGGACGGCGGGCGAGGACGGCGGCGGGGGCCGACAGGGCGCGGACGGCTGGGGTTTCCAGCGCGGCGGTGGTGGGCTCGGTCAGAGCCGTTGTCAGGGCACCGGGGTTCAGGCCGAGCAATGCCTCCAGACCCAGGCGGGCCTCCTCGGCCGCCTCGCGCGCGGCGATGGGCCGGGCGCGGGCGGAGGCCAGGGCGGCGCGAGCCGAGGCGGCGTCGAGGCCAGAAGTCAGGCCCGCCCGTTCGCGCGTGTCGGCGAGCGACAGTGACTCTTCGAGCGCGCGGACGGCGAGGTCTCCGGCGGCGGCGCGGGCCTGGGCCTCGCGGTAGGCGGCGTAGAGCTGGACGGCCGTCGAGCGGGCGGTCAGGCGGGCGGCGTCCACGCGGGCGGCCTCGGCCTCGGCGCGCAGGCGCTCGGCCTCGGCGCGGGTGCGGACGGCGCCGTTGAGGTCGGGGTTCAGGCTGAAGGAGACCAGGGCCTGGAAGGTGTCCTGGTCGAGGTCGTCGACGGCTTCCCGCTCGGCGGTCGCCTGTCCCCCGATCTCCGGCCGCAGGGCGGCGCGGGCCGAGCCGAGGCGGGCGCGCGCCTCGAACAGCCGGGCCTCGGCGAGACGGACGTCGGACGCGTCGCCCGCCTGTTCGACGATGTCGTTCAGCACCGGGTCGCCGATGGCCGTCCACCAGCGGTCGGTCGCGGGGTCGGCCGAGGGCAAGGCGGCGACGTCCCAGGCGACGGGGGCGGCCAGCGCCGACGCCGGCGGCGTCAGGTCCGTCGCGCAGGCCGACAGCAGCACGCCCGCCGTCGTGATCAGCAGGGCCTGGCGGATCATCGGGCGGGCTCCGTCGTCGGCGCGGCCGCCTGGGTCGGCGACGGCGCGGCCTCGACGAAGACGTCCATGCGCTGGCCGAGATAGGCCGGGGCGGCCGCCGGATCGAAGCTGTAGATCGCCTCGACCACCCGGGTGTCCACGCGCTCGGAGCCGCCGGACAGGGCGCGCTTCTCGACCACCTGGGGCTCGATGCGGACTAGCGTCAGGGGGATGCGGCGGTTCGCCTGTCCGCGCAGGGTGCCATAGGCGCGGCCCGAGCGGGTCAGGCGCGCGGCGTCGGCCTCGTCGAACTCGGCGCGGACGTGCAGGCGGGCGTCCTCGCCCATGGCGATCAGGGGCTCGGAGGCCGCGCCGGCCGGGGCGTACTCGCCGGGCCGGACGTCGACGCGGAAGATGCGCCCGGCGATGGGGGCGGCGACCGTCAGACGCTCCAGATCGACGCGGCGGGCCTGGGCCTGGGCCCGGGCGGCGGCGGCGCTTGCTCGAGCCTGGGCGGCGGCCGCCTCGGCCCTGCGGACGGCGAAGCGGCGGCGTTCCAGCTCGTCCCCGGACAGGGCGCGGGGATCGTCGACCGCCTCGAACAGCGACAGCCGCTGGCGCTCGTCGGCCAGCGCCAGCTCGGCCTGCCGAGCGGCCGCCTCGGCCGAGGCCGCGTCGGCCAGAGCGGTGGCGACGGCGGCTTCCGCCGCGCGGGCGTCCAGGCGGAACAGGGGCTGGCCCTGGGTCACCCGGTCGCCCGGCTGGACCAGCACGCTGCGGACCACGCCGGGAACCTCGGCGGCGACGGCGATCAGCTCGGACTGGGGCTCGATGGTCCCGATGCCCGCCACGGCCGAGGCGGAGGCCGCGCTGGGCGGCGCGGCCGGTGGATCGGCGCGGGTGCGCTCGGGCCGGATCACGGCGGCGACGGCGAAGACCAGGCATCCGCCCGCAAGCACGGGCAGGACGAGGCGAGAAATCCGTTGGCGAAGATTAGTGGGCATGGAGTCCCTCCGGGAGTGTTCCAAGGCGGCTGTCTCCGACGATCCGGCCGTCTTCCATGGCCACGATCCGGTCGGCGTAGCGGTAGATGCGGTTGTCGTGGGTCACGACCAGGACGGCGCGGCCGGGGCCGGCGGCGGCCTCCTTCAGCAGCTCCATCACCTGGCGGCCGGTCTCGGCGTCGAGCGCGGCGGTGGGCTCGTCGCAGACGACCAGGTCGGGCTCGTGGACGATGGCGCGGGCGATGGCGACGCGTTGCTGCTGACCGCCGGACAGCATGCGCGGCAGCTTGTCGGCGTGCGGCCCCATGCCCAGCGTCTCGAGCACGGCGCGGGCCTTCTCCGCCGCCTGCTTCAGCGGCATGCCGTCGGCGACGAGCGCCATGGCCGCGTTCTCGGCGGCCGTCAGGGCGGGCAGTAGGTTGTACTGCTGGAAGATGAAGCCGATCCGGCGGCGGCGCAGGATGACCTTCTCGGAGTCCTTCATGCGGGTGATGACGTTGCCCATCACCTCCACGTCGCCGCCGGTGGGCTTGAGCGTGCCCGACAGGATCGACAGCAGGGTGGTCTTGCCGCAGCCGGAGGGGCCGACCAGCATGGTCAGCTCTCCGGAGGTGACTTGCAAGTCGATGTCGAACAGGACCTGGGTCTTCAGGCCGTTCGATCCGAAGGCCATTTCGATGTCGCGGGCGATCACGGCGCTCATGACGATCAGCCCCGGAACACGATGGCGGGATCGACGCGGAACACCTTGGTCAGGCTGCCCAGCACCGAGATCAGGATGATCAGGAACACGACCACGCCGGTGCCGACCAGCACCTGCCAGGGCAGGTAGAAGCCTTCCAGCGCCGCCGTGCCCCGCACGAAGGTGAAGAAGGCGGCGGCCCCGCCCATGCCTAGCCCATAGCCGATCAGCCCGACCACGCCGGCCTGTAGCAGGACCATGCCGGTGATCTGGGCGTTGGTCGCGCCGATGGCCTTCAGCGCCCCGAACTGACGCAGGTTCTCGATGACGAACAGGTAGAAGGTCTGGGCCGTCACCGCCGCCCCGACGATGAAGCCCAGCATCACCGTGATGCCGAAGTTTACCGGAATGCCCGTGCGGGTCAGATAGTACTGGACCGAGCGCCAGGCGAAGCTGTCCCAGGTCAGGGCCTGATATCCGGTCTGCTCTTGGATGCGCTCGGCCAGGGCCTTGTGATCGACCCCATCACGGGCCCGCACCAGGACGAAGGACATCTTGTTCCGCTGGGGCGGGGTGAAGCGGATCGCCTCGGAATAGCGGGCGTAGGCCAGCGGGAAGGTGATGAAGGACGGCGCCGTGTTGGCGATGCCAGTCACGACCACGCGGCGGTCGTTGATCTCGGCCTCGGTCCCCACCTTGGACAGGGGATCGTCGTCGGGCCAGATCAGGGTCGCCCCCTCCTTGTCGAAGACGATGCTGTTGGGCTGGCGCAGCGCCTCCAGGTCGCCCGCCAGCCAGGTGCGCGGGGCGCCGACCAGGGTCTCGTCGTCGACGCCCAGGATGTTGATCTGGTTGATCAGGCCGTCGCGGGTGCGGAAGATGGCGTTGCCCTTGAACAGAGGGGCGGCCCATTCCACCCCCTCGACCGAGCGCACGCGGCCCAACGCCGCGTCGGGCAGGGGCTCGACCTCGTCGACGTAGCGGACGCGGGGGTCCATGACCCAGATGTCGGCCTCGCGGACATCCAGCACCTGGTTGGCGGTGCGGGTCATGAGGCCGATGAAGATGGAGACCTGCTGGCTCATCAACAGGGTGGCGAAGGCCACGCCGAACACCAGCGCCAGATACTTGGCGCTGTCGCCCAGCAGCATTTTGAGCGCGACAGATCTCATCCTCGGAATCCTGTGATCCGTGGTTGGGGTTGCGCCGAAAGGGGCGCGTCGGGGTAAGCTGGGGCACTAACTTGATTACAATACTGATCGGTTCAGTATGTCAATGCCGAGAGCCATGACGAACGTGAACGTTCACGTTCATATTTTCCAGTAGCAGGGGAGGCAAGGACAGCGTGGCGCCGACGCCCAAGCCAAAAGGTCGCAGGCCCGATCAGGACAAGGCTGATGCCGTGCTGGATCATGGATGGGCCTTGTTTCTCAAGCATGGCGTCCAAGCGGTCAGCATGGAAATGATCGCCGCCGCGGCCGGCGTCTCGAAGGTCACGGCCTATCGCCACTTCTCGGACAAGCACGACCTGTTCCGCGCCGCTATCCAGAAGGAGATGGTTCGGCTCGAGAGCCTGCAGGGCTCTGATCGGCCCGCGCCGGATCTGCCCATCCGTGAGGTCCTGACAGCCTTCGGAGAGGGACTGATGAGCTATCTGTTCTCCGGCCCGGCTATCGATTTCTACACAGCGCTCGCAGGTGAGTTGCGCCGGACCCCGGAACTCGCTCAGGCCTTCTACGACGCCGGGCCGGGAAAGACCCACGCGAACCTGAAGTCACTGCTGACGCGCGCAGCCGAGAAAGGCGAGCTTGACTTGCCTGACGTCGATATCGCGGCCGATCAGTTCCTTGGCCTGCTTCAAGGTTACAGCAGCTTTCAGCTGTCGCTTGGCATTGAGCCGTCGCCGCAGCTAGCGTCAGTGACTTCTCGCGTTCGAGGCGCCGTAGAGGTGTTTCTGAAGGCTTACGCAAAGTCAGACTGACGATTCTGGCGCTGGACCACGATTTCGTATACTGGTGCGTCCATTATGTCTGACGGTGAAATCCCCCGCCGTGGCCGTCCGCGAGACACCGCCAAGGATGAGGCCATCCTGCAGGCTGCGGGCGACCTGTTCATGGAGCGCGGCTACGAGGTCGTCAGCCTCGATGCGGTGGCTCAGAGAGCAGGCGTATCGAAGGCGACGATCTACGCGCGCTACACCGACAAGGACGCCCTTTTCGCAGCCGTACTGCGACAAGAGTGCGAGCGGGCCGTGTCGCCGGACAGCTTCGTTCCTGCGGAGAACCAGTCGGTTCGTGACACCCTGATCCTGCTGGCCACACGGTTCCTGGATCTCGTGACCGGGGATAAGGCGATGCAGATGAATCGCGTTCTCGTCGCGGAGACGGCGCGCGCACCGCGAATGGCGGAGCTTTTTTACGAGACGGCGGTGCTGACTTTGAAGAATCGGTTCGCAGATTGGCTGCGAACCGAGACCGCACGAGGCAGGCTGAATGTCCGCGACGCCGATGGTGCTGCGTGGCGCTATCTGGGAGGCGTCAAGGGCGAGGCCCACCTCAGGGCGTCATTCGGATTGCCTCCTATCGAACCAGAACGGCTCAAGATTCATATCGAGACGGCCGCCGACGAGTTTATGCGGGCTCATGCCGCAAACCCGTAGGTCGCCCTGAGTCGACTGCGTCTGCCTGTCGGGAATTTCTCGCGGCGCCTGTCGACTGGCGACCTTGGCAGAGGTCATCCGCCCATCGATCGGCCGCTTCGTCGCCGTCTGTAAGAGAAGCGCTAACGACGACCTTCACTGCGTTCAGCGTCGTCTTGGACCCGCATGATCACGCCAGTTGTCGATCCGGCCGACGGAACAGAGTTCAGTCGCCTCCTCGCGCCTCTGAGGGCAGCCGCGCCAGGGATGAGCGGGGATACGCACTTCGAAGCCCGACGCATCAGCGGGCGCGCTCTTGAGGGCTCACCGACAGGTTTGTGAAGCTCTCGTGGCATACCCATCTTTGGGGCCGTCATGGAGAGGGGCACCCTATAACACAGGGTTGTATCGACGAGCTTCCATTAGACACGGTTCCCACGTGCGTTCCACCTCCAGGCCCGCGATGCGGCAGCGACCGAAACACCTTTGGTTGTATCGGTCGGTCTGAGTCCATCTCCTCGATTAGTTGGAGGTGTGATGATTGCGGGGGCGTTGTGAAAAAGATTGGCGTGAACGAAGATCCCGCCAAGGCCACGTGGGCGATCGAGAGTGTGGCTCCTCACGCCGCACTCGAGTACCTCGCAAGCGTCGAACACGCTATATTCCTGTGTGAGCATCAAACTCTGGCGGTGCGATGGATGAATGGCTCTGCCCAGGCCCTCGTCGAGGGCGATGGTCCATCGGCTTTGCTCAGCAGTCGGTTGTATGTGTCGAACAAGGCTGATTTTGCCGTCATTGAGAAGCTCCTTCCACTCGAGATGAAGAGCTTTGTTCTTTTCGATATGGATTCGAAACCGGCGTACATTGGCGGCGCGCGACGTTTTGGCGAAGACAATAGCTATTCTTCAGTCGTCGTTACGTTGTTCAGATTCAATGAAAATGAGCGTTTCATACTGCCCGATTTGCGAACCGCTCTCGGCATCACGCCAACCGAGCAAAAGGTGTTGATATCTATGGCAAGCGGCCTGAGGGCTGACGCCATAGCACAGGAGTTAAATGTCACCATTGAGACGGTCAGGACGCATATCCGCCGTGTCTATGCAAAAACAGGCGCCGCAAGTCGCGAGGAAATTTTGAGGATGGTGAATAAACTCACGGTTCCGGTTTTGTAGAACACACTGCAATAAGCCATTCTCATGACGCCTCTAATCAGTCGTTGATCGTCAAAGCGGCTTGTTCTGATAAGTCTTGTCTTGTATTTGGGCGTCGAGACGGAGTCGCCTAGGGATTGATTAGAGCACCAGGAGTCGGGCATGGGCCAGTCGCGTTGCGACGGCTGCGATATTCGGTGCGTTCATCTTGTGCAGTATCTTGGCTCGGAAAACATCCACTGTGCGTGGGCTTAGGCCGAGTGATTTGGCGGCGACCTTGCTGCTGGATCCCCGGACAAGATGCAGCATGATCTCGCGTTGTCTTGCGGTCAGGGTGGCATAGCATCTGAGGGTCGCGTCCACCTCGGGTGAAGCCTCCGTTGGTTCGGCTTCGCTGATCGAATGTGCGGCTTGGACGGCTTCCAGCAAGCGCGCCGGTGGAAACGGCTTTTCCAAGACGGTCATCGCCCCCAGCTGCATAGCCGACACCGCGATCGGCACATCGGCGTGCCCGCTGATGACTATAACCCGAAGGTGTTCAAGACCGACCTCGCCGAGGCGTTGCATTAGGGTCAGCCCATCGATTCCGGGCAGACGAATATCGGTGATCAAGCAAGAGGCAGAAAGGGTGCGCGCTTCCGCGAGGAATGCCACCGCGGAGGAGAAGCCTGTCACTCGGTGCCCACCGATCGTCAGCATCGACACGAGCGAGTCCAGCACGCCCTGATCGTCCTCCACCACGATGACATGGGTCGCACTCATGCCGCTTTCGCCCGCGCTTCATTGAGACTGAAAGCAAAGGCTGCGCCGCCCAGGCTGCTCTCGACGCTGGCTATGGCGCCTCCATGCGCCTCGACGATCGTGCGGCAGATAGACAGACCAAGGCCCATGCCATCGGGTTTGGTGCTAGCGAGCGGATCAAACAGGCGGTCCATGAAGTCGCTGGCGAGACCCGGTCCATTGTCTTCCACGAGAATGCGATAGGCCCCGCGGGCGAGGCATAGCCCGCTGATGCGAACCTCGCGTCGCCGTGTGGTCGCTGGAGCCTCTAGGGCGTTGCGCACGAGGTTGAAGACGACTTGTTGCACTTGGACCCGATCGCAATCCGTGCGGTGAGCCGGGTCGATATCCAGCGTGACATCGGCATCCATCTCGCGCGCGCTTATGTTCAGGATGGGCATGATTTCGCCGATCACGTCGGCTACGAGCTCGCTCCGGTGATAGCCAGTATCGCGAGACATGAGCGCTCGCAGGCGTCGGATTGTTTCGCCGGCGCGCTGAGCCTGGTCCTGGGCTGCCGATATGCATCGCCTCGCGGCGTCCGCGTCCGGCGTAGCGCGCGCCAAAACGATCGCTGCGGCATGGAGGTGGTTGGCGACGGCGGAGAGCGGCTGGTTCAATTCATGGGCCAACATCGACGCCATCTCGCCGAGAGAGTTGAGTCTCCCGGTCTGGGTGATCTGCAGGCGCATCTCTTGGACGGCTTGTTCGGCGGCCATGACCGCGGTCACGTCCTGAATGAACAGCGTCACGAAATCCTCTCCCGCCGCTGAAAAACGCGCGGCCTGGATGTCCACGGGCACGGTCGACCCATTCAGCCGACGGGCCTGCATGTGGACCCCTTCGCCCCCGCTCCGGCTGCGAACATTGAAGGCGGCGACGTCTCCATCCGAGGCGTCGCCAGTTAGCCTGAGACCCTCGATTAGGTCCCCGATATGCCGATGAGGTTCGCATACGAGGGAACCGCGGAAAAAGGTTTCGGCCGTGACGTTGGCCGTTCGAATCAAGCCCAGCCGATCGATGGCCACAACGGCCATCGGAGCGTCCACCAGAATGCTTTTGGCGAACGAAGCCTCCATCTTGGGCCTCCTCCCCCAGGCCCGTGTGCGGCGATCCTCCGATCGTCGTCCGAATCGGCGCCGCTTCGTTGTCGCGACGATAATGTGACGCGAACGAGGGTTCCAGTCCGACAAAAGATTACGGCGTCGTGTCCCTCTTCAGCTAGCCAGTAGAGCCCTCACTGCTGGTCATTAACCACCGAATGGAACCGCAACAGATACAGCTTGGATTCCGACTGGAGCGCTAAGGGGCTTTTCGCTTCTACTTGTCCTTGGCGCCGACCGCGGTTCGCATCCTCAGGAGTTCTCCGGCGATAACCCGCCGATCGGGTTCATCCAGACCCGTGTCCGCAGTCAGAGCGAGAAGAGCCTCGACGTGTATCCGAAGCGCTTCTGTATGCCAGACGCCGCGCGCGGTCAGCGCCTCGACCAATTCCCACACGCCTTCTGCAGCGTCCGCCAGCTCGGGACGACAAGCCAGCCGCGCGCTCTCGACGATCTTCAGCGCCAACCAACCAATCTCCCGGCTTTGGGCGAAGATGTCGGCCTCGTCTTGACGACAAAATCGAATGAGCGCCTGGACATCGCCCTCGATGCTTTCGCTGAGGATCGGCGCGATGCGTTCGACCTCCCGCTCTGCAGCTTCCACATGTTCTGCGAATGCCTTGCGGTTCAGCGACGATAGGATCTTCGACAACCTGTTTCTCGGCACGAAGGCGACGGACGGCGCGCGCTGGCTCATGCGAACAGTCCGTCGATCTCGTCCTGGGACAAAGCGCGTTCAGGCTTGGCGGTGAGTTCGAGGTCGGCGTTGCGGCGCTCCGACAGGCCTTCGGGCAGGGGAACGGTGTGGAACCGGCGGTCCGGGCCGGTGTAACCGGGATCGGAGATGAACATGCGGTTACACTGGGCCATCCACAGCAGCCGTTCCAGAAGGACCGTGGGGGACACGGGTTTAGCGATGGTGAAGTTGGCGCCGCAGTCCCGGCCAGCCTCCACCTTCGACTGCGGCGTCGTCGCGCTCATCATCAGAATCGGGACGGTGAAGTTGCCGCCATTTGGGTTGGAGCGGATGTGCCGCACCAAGGCAAAGCCGTCCTCGTCGGGCATTTCGCAATCGACGATGACGACGTCAAACACCCGTTGATCCAGCAGCGATCGGGCCTCGGCGACGGAGTTGCACCGCGTCGTCTTGTTGATGCCAAAGCCCATTAGAATGGCCCCGACAACTTCGAGGGACTGGTTGTTGTCGTCTACAATCAGGGGCTCCACGCCCTTCAGGCCGAGACGGGTGGAAGGCAGGGTCACCGAAACGCCCCTTCAGCCGCGTCAATGGTCATCGAACAAGGCGTCCGCCGCCGATTGGTCCAAACCACCTCTGTCGGTTGGGCCGTTCAGGAGGTGGGCGTCGGGGCGGGTGTCAGTGGGAGCGCCAGAAATGGCGTCCGCCAGTCGGCTGAGGCGCTGGCCCGCCAAGTCCTGAAAACTGCACAGCGACATGATTTCTGCAAAGATCCCCGACAACCTGCTGGCATCGGGAGCGGGTCGGGAGGCGAGGTCCAGCCCTGTCTCCGCCTGGGTCATCAACTGGTCGCAAGCCTGGTCCAGCGCGGCCCGAAGCGCCTCGATCTCGGCTAGGGCGGCGGGGCGATCCATGGCTTCAGATCTCGCCCAAGACCGCAGTTAGCTTCTGTTTCAGGACCGCCAGAGTGAAGGGCTTGATGACGTAGTTGTTCACGCCCGCCTGGCGGGCCGCGACCACGTTCTCCGCCTTGGCCTCAGCGGTGACCATGACGAAGGGCAAGGTTTTGGTTCGCTCATCGGCGCGGACCTCCTTGAGCAGCTCCAGCCCGGTCATCGGCTGCATGTTCCAGTCCGACAGCACCAGCCCGTAGGTCTTACTGCGGATCAGGGCGAGGGCGGCCGGGCCGTCCAGCGCCTCATCCACGTTGAAGAAGCCGAGCTGATTCAGCAGGCCCCGCACAATGCGGATCATCGATTTGTAGTCGTCCACAACGAGGACATTCATCGTCTTGTCGACGGGCATTGGCGTCAGTCTCGCATGCTTAGTTCTGGGTCTCCGCCCAGCTCATGCGGTGACGTTGGACCGGCTTCGCTAATGGCCGTTTAATCGTATCTGTTTTCGCCATACGTAGAACTACGTATGTAACAGATGTAACGATTTCAGGGTCGCTTAACCATTCGCCGCAATGCTTCCGGCATCGGCAGAATCGGACGTGAGAACCGATCAGCCGGCGGGGCGCGCTGTGGACGACGTAATTCAGGACTTTGTCGCGGAAGCGCGGGAGGGCATTGAGGCCCTCGATAGCAAGCTCGTGACCTTCGAGCAGTGCCCGGACGATCCATCGCTGCTGGGCGACATATTTCGACTGATCCACACCATCAAAGGCACCAGCGGCTTCCTGGGGCTCTCGCGGCTCCAGACCGTGGCTCACGCGGCCGAGAACGTGCTCGGCGCGTTCCGAGACGGCACGTTGAGCGTGAGCGGCGAGGCGGTCTCGGCCATCCTGCAAGCCGTCGACGTGGTCCGGCTAGTGATCGACGGCATCGCGGCGGACGGCGCTGAGCCCCAGGGCGACGACAGTGTCCTGATCGGACGGCTGGATCGCATCTTCGCAGGCGAGAGCGAGACCGCCGCCGCGGCGCCCGCACCGGCGTCGAACCGTCCCCTGCTGGAGCGGCTCGGCGGCGAGGCGACGCTGGACGCGGGCTGCGAATGCGCCATCGGCGAGATGGTCGGCGACGCAGAGATCGGTCCCCAGTTCGCCGGTGTCGACATCGACGGACTACAGGCGGACCTGCGTGACGGCCTGGTCGCCGAGGCGCGAGACACCGCCAAGGGTGGTTTCGACGTAGCGTTGAGGCAGCGCCTGCCCGGCCTGTCGGACGCCCAGCGGGAACGCTTCACCGAGGCTGTGCGACAGGCCCTCATCGCCCTGGAGGCCGAGGCCTCGGCCGTCTCGGCCATTCTGCCGAACATCGGCGAGATCGCCGCAGCCCAGACCGCTCCGCAGCCCGATCCGGAGCCCCTCGCCCCGATCGCTGCGGCGGAGACCCCGACGCCTGCGACCGCGCCCCGGCCCGCGTCGGAGACCGAAACCGCCAACCAGACCATCCGCGTCAGCGTCGACGTGCTCGAGAATCTGATGACGATGGTCTCGGAGCTGGTGCTGATCCGCAACCAGCTGATCCAGACGCTGAGGAGCGCGCCGGAAAGCCCCTTCGCCGGGCCGCTGCACCGGCTGAACCAGGTCACGTCGGAGCTGCAGGAAGGGGTGATGACCACCCGCATGCAGCCGATCTCCGGCGCCTGGGCCAAGCTGCCGCGGCTGGTGCGCGACCTTGCTACCGACCTGGGCAAACAGATCGAGCTGGTCACCTCCGGCGCCGACACCGAACTGGATCGTCAGGTGCTGGAGCTGATCAAGGATCCGCTGACGCACATGATCCGCAACGCCGCCGATCACGGGCTGGAGACGCCTGCGGATCGTCTGGCGGCCGGCAAGTCGGCGACGGGACGGATCAGCCTCTCGGCGCGGCACGAAGGCGGGGCCATCGTGGTCGAAATGGCCGACGACGGGCGCGGCCTGCCCGCCGACCGCATCCGCGCCAAGGCCATCGCCAACGGCCTGGTGTCCGCCGCGCAAGCCGCCGCCATGTCGGACACCGAGGCGCGCCAGCTGATCTTCCTGCCCGGCTTCTCGACGGCCGAGACAGTGACGTCGGTGTCCGGGCGCGGCGTCGGCATGGACGTGGTCCGCACCAACATCGAGAAGATCGGCGGCGTCATCGAGCTGACCTCGGTGGAGGGGCAAGGGACGCGCTTCGTCATCCGCATTCCGCTGACGCTGTCGATCGTCTCGGCCCTGATCGTCGAGAGCTGCGGCGAGCGGTTCGCCATGCCTCAGGCGAGCATCGTCGAACTGGTCAGCGCCAATGGCTCGGAGGGCCGCCGCATCGAGCAGATCAACGGCGCCTCTGTCCTGCGGCTGCGCGACCGGCTGCTGCCGCTGGTGTCGCTGGAGACCATGCTGGGGCTGACCGGCCCCGAGACGCCGCGCGCCGACGCCTGCATCGTCGTGGCCAAGGTAGGGTCCTTCACCTTCGGGGTGATCGTGGACCGGGTGTTCGACACCGAAGAGATCGTGGTCAAGCCGGTCGCGACCATCCTGCGCCATCTGAAGCTCTATTCCGGCGCGACCATCCTGGGCGACGGGTCGGTCATCATGATCCTGGACTTCAAGGGCATGTCGATGGAGGCGGGCGCGTCGCACCTGTTGGGCGGGTCCGACGCCGTCGAGGCCGAGATCGCCGCCGCCATCGAACAGACCCAGCCCCTGCTGGTCTTCCGCGCCGGCAGCGAGGCGCTGAAGGCCGCGCCGCTGGGTCAGGTCGCGCGCATCGAGGAGCTGGAGCCCCGGTCGGTCGAATGGGTCGATGGCCGCTCGGTCGTGCAGTATCGCGGCACGCTGATGCCGATCATCGGGGCCGACGGTCAGCCCGCCGCGCTGGAGGGCGAGGCGCGCCAGCCGCTGCTGGTCTTCTCGCGCGGCGAGCAGAGCCTGGGGCTGCTGGTGGACGAGATCGTCGACATCGTCGAGGGACCGCTGAACCCGCAGCTGGAGCAGACCAGCGCGGGCGGGGCCGCCAGCATCGTCGTGGCGGGTCGCGCCACCGAGCTGATCGACGTCGAGACCTACTGGAAGAAGGTCGGCATGGGCGCGGCTCCGGCCGCAACGACCGCGGCCCCTTCGTCGGCCCCGACGGCCGAGCCAGCTCCGGCGGCGGCCCCCGCTCCGACCAAGCGCCTGCTGGTGGTCGATCAGAGTCCCTTCACCCAGCTGCTGCTCGGACCGCTGCTGGCGCAAGCCGGCTATGTGGTCGAGGTCGCCGCCGATCCGCAGAAGGCCCTGGCGCTGCACGATGACGGCGCGGTCTATGATCTGATCCTGGCCGACACCTCGCCGGCCAGCCCCCACGCCCGCCAGATGGCCCAGGCCTTCGGTCGCGCCACCGGCTGGCACGCCACGCCCCTGCTGGGTCTGGGCGCGCATCGACTGGATACCCCGACCGGCCTGTCGGACTTCGCCCGCAGCCATGAGGGCGAGGAGATCCTGTCCGCCGTTTCCGAGACGCTGGAACCTATGAAGGGAGCCGCCTGATGATTGACGCCGCCATCCAGGGTCTGGTCTCCATCAAGGTCGGCGGCGAGACGTTTGGCGTGCCTGTGCTGTCGGTGCAGGACGTGATCGCCCCCGTGCGCATCGACGTGGTCCCGCTGGCCCCGCCCGAGGTCGCGGGATCGCTGAACCTGCGCGGCCGCATCGTCACCGCCATCGACATCCGTCGCCGCCTCGGCATGCCCGCCCGCGAGGAGGGCGCGCCGCACATGAGCGTCATCGTCGAACGCTCGGGCGAGCTCTATGCGCTCCAGGTCGACGACGTCGGCGACGTGCTGTGGCTGGCTTCCGCCGAACAGGAGCCGACGCCCATCACCCTGACGCCCGAATGGCGCGCGGTCTGCGACGGCCTGTATCGGCTGGAGGGCGAGCTGATGCTGGTGCTCAACGTCGAACGGTTCCTGACCCTCTCACCCCCTCAACAGATGGCGGCCTGATCCGCCCCCGCATTCGCCTGAAGGAAGACTGACATGCCCAAGAGCGCCCTGGCCGAACAGATCGGCGAAGCCTTCGATCTGGTGCCGGAGTTCGATTCCGCCACCTTCAGTCGCTCCGCCATGGACGCGGCCTCGGTCGCGCTCATGACCATCAACCGCGACTATGAGATCACCTATCTCAATCCGGCGACCGAGCGCCTGATGAAGGAGCACGCCGACCTGTTCAAGGCGCAGTTCCCGCGCGTGAACTTCGACCACATGATCGGCGTCTCGATCGACGAGTTCCACAAGAACCCGGCGCATCAGCGGGGCATGATGGCCCAGCCGCGGAAGGAGCCGCACTTCGCCGAGATCACCGTCGGCGACCTGCGCTTCTCGCTGAAGATCACCTCGGTCATCGACGGCACGGGCGAGTACGTCGGCAACGTGCTGGAGTGGGACAACGTCACGCGCGAGCGCCTGAATGAGGGCATGCTGGCGGCGCTCGACAAGGCTCAGGCCGTCATCGAGTTCGACATGGACGGCACGATCCGTGAGGCCAACGCCAACTTCCTGTCGGCCATGGGCTATTCGATCGATCAGATCCGGGGCCGCCACCATTCGATGTTCGTGGAGCCAGCCCACGCGGCCAGCCAGGAATATCGGGAGCTATGGGCGAAGCTGAACCGCGGCGAGTTCGACACCGGCCAGTACAAGCGGATTGCGTCTGGCGGCCGCGAGATCTGGATCCAGGCCAGCTACAATCCGATCCTCGACAAGGCGGGCCGGCCGTTCAAGGTCGTGAAGTACGCCACAGACATTACCGCCCAGCGGCTCGCCACCGCCAACTTCGAGGGCCAGATCGCCGCCATCAACAAGGCCCAGGCGGTCATCGAGTTCGACATGTCGGGCAACATCCTGCACGCCAACGAAAACTTCCTCGCGGTTATGGGCTACCGCGCCGATCAGGTCACGGGTCGCCACCATTCAATGTTCATCGAACCGTCCGAGGCTCAAAGCATTGAGTACCGCATGTTTTGGGAAAAGCTGGGTCGGGGCGAGTACGACGCCGCCCAGTACCGCCGCATCGGCGCCAACGGAAAGCAGATCTGGATCCAAGCCAGCTATAATCCGATCCTGGATCTCAACGGCAAGCCCTACAAGGTGGTGAAGTACGCCACCGACATCACTGAGCAGAAGGGCATCGCCGAGCGGGTGACGCAAATCTCGTCCATCGTCGCCTCGGCGGCGTCCGAGATGCGCGCCACCGCCGAAGGCATGGCCCGCACGGCCGAGGAGACTACCCGCCAGGCCGGGTCTGTGGCGTCGGCGGCCGAAGTCACCTCGGTCAACGTCCAGACTGTGTCGTCGGCGGGCGAGGAACTGACCGCCTCGATCAGCGAGATCGCGCGTCAAGTGGCCGAGAGCTCAAATATCTCCCAGCATGCGGTGGTGGAGGCCGACAAGACATCGGAAGCCATCCAGACACTGGCCGAAGCCGCCCAGAAGATCGGCAACGTGGTCACCCTCATCAACGACATCGCTGGGCAGACCAAGCTGCTGGCTCTGAACGCCACCATCGAGGCGGCGCGCGCGGGCGAAGCTGGCAAGGGCTTCGCAGTCGTGGCGTCGGAGGTGAAGAGCCTGTCCGACCAGACGGCGCGCGCGACCCATGAGATCTCGTCACAAGTCAGCGCCATGCAGGCGGCGACTCACACGTCGGTCGGGGCGATCGCCGGCATCACCGACACCATCCGCAAGGTCGCCGAGATCGCCTCGGCCATCGCCGGAGCCGTGGAGGAACAGACCGCCGCGACCCGCGAGATCGCGGCCAACGTAGCCCAAGTCTCGGAGGGCACCCAGCTGGTCTCCACCAGCATCGCCAACGTTTCCGACGCGGCCGTTCAGACCAGTCACGCGTCGAACGACCTATTGAACGCCTCGGCCGAGCTGGCTCAGCAGGCCGAGAGCCTGACGCTGGAAATGGAAAAACTCGCTAACGCCTGAGGCGGCGGGTACGCAAAGGCAGAAGGGCGGCCGGGCTCCCCGGCCGCCCTATTTTTGCAACTACCGGATCTGGCCGATCAGGCCACGGCGCGCTGGGCGGCCGTCTTCGTCCGGAAGACGCCGCGCAGTCCGGGGCGCGGTTCGAACGACCCGGCCAAGCCAACCACCGTTTCCGCGCTGCCCAGGATCAGAGCGCCGTCGGGCGCCAGAATGTTGGCGATGCCTTCCAAGGTCCGCGCCTTAGTCGCCGGATCGAAATAGATCAGCACATTACGGCAGAAGATCAGGTCGAACTGACCCAGCGTCGCCACTCCGTCCAGCAGGTTGTGATGGCGGAATTGGATCATGGCCCGCAGTTCAGGCGCGATCCGGAACAACCGGCCCTCCTTGACCAGCCAGCGCGCCTGACGCTCTTCACTCAGTCCGCGGCGTACTTCGAAGTCGCTGTATTGAGCCGCGCGCGCCCGCTCCAGAATGGGCTGGGAGAAGTCGGTGGCTAGAATATCGATCTTCCAGTCGCCGAACTTGGCAGACTGCTCGCGCAGCAGCATGGCGAGCGAATAGGGCTCTTGGCCGCTTGAGCAGGCAGCGCTCCAGATGCGCAGGGTCTTGGTCGCCGCCCGCGCCTTCCACAGCTCAGGCAGGATGACGTCGCGCAGCTGGTCGAACGGCGTGATGTCGCGGAAGAAAAAGCTCTCGTGCGTCGCCATGCCGTCGATGCAGCGCTGGGCCAGCCGCGATGAGGGCGTCAGCCGCACCTGCCGCAACATGGAGGCCACATCGGCGAAGTTTTCCGCGCGCGCGATCGGCTCCAGCCGACTCTTCAGCAGGTAGTCCTTGTCCGCGCTCAGGATCAGTCCGGAGCGGTCCAGCACCAGGCGGCGAAACGCCTCGATATCGTCGGGGGCGCCCAGACTCATTTGGCGATCTCCCGGATCCAGTCGGCAATGCGGTCGGCAGGCAGAACGGCCTCGGCCAGACCGGTCTTTGCAGCAGCGCCGGGCATGCCCCATACCGCACTAGTCGCCTCGTCCTGCACGGCAAAGCGGCCGCCCGAAGTCGCCGCGATCCGGCAGCCTTCCGCGCCGTCGTGGCCCATGCCGGTCAGGATGACTGCCGCCAGCCGGTTTCCGTAAACCTCGGCGGCCGTGCGGAGCATGGGATCGACCGCCGGGCGGCAATAGTGCTCGGGCGCGTCCTGGTTCAGGCGGATAACCGGTGTCGCGCCGCTCCGGCCCACCGTCATGTGAAATCCACCGGGGGCGACATAGGTCCGGCCGGGCAGGATCGGCTCGCCGTCCTTACCCTCGGCGCAGGGGCGCCCGCCCGCCCGTTCGATCTGCTCGGCCAACAAGGCCGTGAAGGTTGCGGGCATATGTTGGGTGATCAGGATCGGCTGTGTGACTGCGTCCTTCAGGCCGGCAATGACCTTGAGCAGAACTGGCGGCGCGCCCGTTGATCCGCCGATGGCGATGGCGCCCGGCCGAACGGCATTGCCGCGTCGAGGGGCCAGCGAGACCGGTGCGCTCGCCCGGCTGGCCATACCGACGGCGGGACGACGACCCAGCGCCATGATCTTCGACGTCAGTTCGCGCTCGAACTCGGCCGCGTTGACCAAGCTGCCGGTTTCCGGCTTGGGCACATAGTCGGTCGCGCCCTTCTGCAGGGCCTCCAGGCTGATCCGGGCGTTTCTCTGACTAAGGGTCGACGCCACAATGACCCGTACGCCGGGCTGTTTGGCCAACATCAGCGGCAGCGCCGTCAGCCCGTCCATGACGGGCATTTCTAGATCGAGCACGATGACATCGACTTGCGTGCGGTCCATCTCCGCCAAGGCCACCTCGCCGTTCGCCGCTCGGGCGACAACCGAGAAACCCGGCTTCTTTTCGAGCATCTGGACGATCAGCCCGCGGACGATGGCAGAGTCATCGACGACCATGAGCCGGACGGGCGGGTGAGCCTCGACGGCGGGGGCGGTCTTTTCGGGAAGATCGAGCATCTACGCATGTCACCACATACGGGTAAAGAAACGATCAGCTTCAGGTGCGCGAGTTGCGTTTTTTCCAAGCCAGAGAGCCTGGATGGATGCGAAGGGGCGGGACTACAAAGCGACCTGGTCCATCAGCTTCGTAGGGCCCCTCACCCTAGTCGAGAAGCCGGGAGCCCGTCTGACGGGGACCGACGCCCGTGGGCACGGGAACATCGCTGACGTCGTAGTCGGCGTTGATGAACAGCGACGAGGAACCCTTGAGCTGAATCATCTTGGCGACAATCACCGTCCAGGCGCTTTCGCGCGCCACGTCGCCGCGCCCTTCGACCACCAGTCTGGCTGACGGAACATAGATTACGCCCAGCAGACGATCGACGTTTTCGCTCGTGACCAGGAAATCCTGACGGTTGCTCCGGGACGCCACAAGAACCAGGCCGGCGAACTCGCCAGATCGTCGGCCGCTGAGATCAACCTCTGACCGATCGAGGAACTCGAAACGCGACTGACGGTCGAAGAAGGCCACCACATCAGTCCCGACCAGCTTGGCGTCATCCTTAAGAACGAGCGAACCTGCCTGGAACCAGTGCTCGCCTGGCGCCAACTCCAAACGCGCGTTTCCCCCTACGATGAAGGCCCCGCAGTGTACGCCCGCCGGCAGGCGCAACACGCCGGTCGTGACCGCACCATTCTCTTGATTTCGCGGACAGCGTTGTCCTTCAAGGATTTCCATGGATGCAAACGGGTCTGCCAGCGCCGCCGCGCCGGTCCCCGGTTCGGGGCTGATTTGCCCGCTCGCCCGACCCACGGCCTGAACCAGCTCGGCCTCGATCCTCCCGCCTTCGACAATGATGTCATGATTTGAGTGCACCAGGCATTCCGGGGCCCGCAGACGGCTGGTGTTCAGAATGTTGATGACTTTGCTTTCGGACGAAGCGCTGGCGATGACACACAGCGGAGTTTGACCGACCGAGACGGCTCTCGACACGACGGAGTATCGCCACCCCCCGGGGGGCAGAAGGTTCATGAAGAAGGATGGCGACACGCCATTTAGACGGACTTCCATAACGCGTTGCTGTCCGTCTTCCAGGACCTGCGAATGGTGGGCAATTTCAGGTGCGTCACGCCAGTCGGAGATGTTGGACTCCACCATGCCGTCGACACGCGCGACCGCGACGTCTTCGCGGATTATGAGAGCCAGTTCCGTCGCGCCAGCGAGAGCCGCGGCGTCGGCGATGTCCTGCATACGGGATCGATCCCCCGAGACCCGAGTCAGATCAATTGCACCCGCAACCATCATGGCCAAGGCCGGAAGCCCAAGAGCGAAGATGAGGGCGATCTGGCCTCCCTCGTGCCGGGCGAAGGCCTTCAGGCGGATCCATGTCTGCTTCAAGGTCCGCATCATCGGTCAGGCAGCCTGCGCGGGTTGTCCCCCAGCGTGGAGCGTTGCCTCCGTCCGGGCGGCTCGAAGCACATATCGAATCTGGTAGCCGAGCAGACGCCAGTTCAGAGGCTTCGTGACGAAGGCTGTGGCGCCCGCCTGATAGGCGGCATCAATGGATTGGACGTCCTCTCGTCCGGTTTCGACGATGACAGGAAGGTGCATCAGTTCAGGGCTCTGCCGGATGGCCGTGAGGAGGGCCAAGCCGTCCATACGCGGCATATGCAAGTCGACCAGGACCACGTCGTACGCTTGCCTGGACAAGGCTTCCAACGCCTCGGCGCCATCGGCGGCCACATCGATCTCAGCTAGCGCTGAGGCAAGGTTGACCTGGGCGAATTCACGCAGGATCGGGTCGTCATCGACGAATAGCAGCCGAGCCTGTTCGCTGAGCGTGTAGAAAAAGCCGGTCATTGAGGTGATCGTCGCTCGAGCCCTCGCGGCCGCTTCCGGCCATAGGGTCACTTAAGCGCTTAGTCATTAACGTGTCGTATCGAACAAAACTCTCGGCGATAGAGACAGGCGAACGGATCTGTTCAAAGAACCAAGATTATTGAAAGTCGGCTTGGCTAGAAAGCTGGCGGTGGCTGTGCTGCTGTCCCTTTTGCTCGCCTTCGTCATCACAGCCGTGGTTTCGACCTGGATCGAACTGCGACGTCAGGCGCAGCTTGAGACTGACCGACTTACCCAGACCGCTCATGTCATCGCTTCTTTCTCGGCTTCCGCGGTTCGGAGCCGTGATCGTCGGGCTGCATTCGTAGCGATACGAGCCGTCAGCCAGATGCCCGACATCAGTTATGCCCGCGTCGAAGGGCTCGACGGGCTTCTTGCCGAAACAGGCGGAGGCGCCAGGCTGCTCAGCGACGCGCAGATCGTTGACGTGGAGGACCGTCCGTCGCTCTGGAGCATTCTGTCGACTGGTTCAATTCAGGTGACGACCCCCGTCGTCAGCGAAGGCGAAACCGTCGGATCGATTACTCTGTTTTCGCGGATACCTCAGCTGCGGTCCCGGGTTTTCTCGACCGTGTGGGCATCGCTCGCCGGGGCCCTGGCAGCCGTCGGCGTCGGGCTGTTTGTGGCGCTCCAGCTGGCGCATCGCATCACCCGGCCCATCGTGACCCTCGCCGGCCTCGTCAACCGGTTGCACACCACTCGAGATTTCACGATGCCGATCGCTGTAGAAGCTGACGGCGAAGTCGCGGATCTGGTTCAGGGCTTCGACACGCTCCTGGTCGGCATCCGGGAGCGAGACGCCCAGATCGCGGCCCATGTCGAAGGTCTGGAAAGCCAGGTCGCAGCGCGGACCGCCGAGTTGGTGGTCGCCAGAGACGCTGCCGAACAGGCCAACGCGGCTAAATCGGATTTTCTGGCCGTCATGAGCCATGAGATTCGCACCCCGCTGAATGGCATTCTGGCGCTTAGTGAGCTGTTGGCCCAATCGGATTTGCCGCCGCGGCTGAACCGCTACGCCGGGACGATATCGAAGTCGGGCCAGTCCTTGCTGAGCATCATCAACGACATTCTCGATTTCTCGAAGGTCGAGGCCGGCAAGATGGACCTTGAAGCCATCGAGATGGATCTCGCCGAGGCGGCCGAGGACGTAGCCAGCCTGTTTGCGGCCAAGGCGCGCGACAAAGGATTGGAACTCGCTGTCTACGTGGATCCCGCGCTTTCAAAGGTCCTCGGTGACCCGGTGCGGATGCGTCAGGTCATCGGCAATCTGGTCAACAACGCCATCAAGTTCACTGAGGCTGGCGGGGTCCTCGTGGCGATCACAAAAGAGGATGCAGGCGTTCGGATCGCCGTCTCCGACACAGGCCCGGGAATACCGGCCGACAAGCTCCCGTCTCTCTTTGACGCCTTCGCTCAGCAGGACCAGACGACGACCCGCAAGCATGGAGGAACGGGTCTGGGCCTCGCTATCTGCGACCGTCTCGTTCGCTCAATGGGGGGGCGCTGGGACCTGAGCAGCACCGTGGGGGCAGGCTCGGTCTTCGCGTTTGTCGCGCCACTGCCAATCATCGATTCTGTTCCTGCTCCACCCTTCCATTCGAAGTGGTCCATTCACGTCAAGGACATCGGTGGGTTCACGGGACAAGCCTTGTCCTCGTACTTCCAGTCGCTCGGCGTGGCCTGTGCGGACGATGCGAGCTGTGGCTTTGGTTCACCCGGGGCGGTCGAAGGACCGACGACAGTCGCCGTCTGCGCCGACGATGATGAGGCCTCAGCCGTTCTGCAGAGCCATCCCGAGGCATGCGCCATCGTCCGGCCCGTCCGGCGCGCAGATTTGCTCACGCTCCTGGAGCAACTACACCGCGGCGAGCTACCCCGGTTGGAGGAGAGCCCCGAAGCCGCAGCGGTCAGGACGCTCTATCCGGGGGCCCGCGTTCTGGTCGTCGACGACTCCGAAGTGAACAGGGAGGTGGCGTCTGAGGCGCTCGCTCGGTTGGCCGTGACCGTCGAAACGGCCGCTGACGGCCCAGAGGCTATTGATCGTCTCCGCTGCCAAACGTTCGACCTGGTTCTTATGGACGGTTCCATGCCGGGGCTCGACGGCTTCGAGACGGCCCGCCGCATTCGGACGGAGGAGGCGCAAAGCGGCCGCCCACGCGTGGCGATCGTCGCCTTGACAGCCCATGTCGTGGGCCCCGCTGCGACCGCCTGGCGCGGTTGCGGCATGGACGGTCAAATCCATAAACCTTTCTCTCTGGCAGACATCGCCAATGAGCTGGCTCGTTACTGTGGACAGCATGCGACGGCGGCCCAGCCGGGCGTGACTACGACGAGCGGCCCCAATGCCGTCGATGCCGACCTGTTCGATCCGACCGTGAGAGGCGAACTGATGGCCCTGAGGGCCAATGGACGGGGTGAGTTCTTCGACAAGGTTCATCGGCTCTTCGCCGAGAACGCGCCCGCTCAAGTTCAAGACATGATCAATGCGATCACTAGGAACGATCAATCGCGTATCGCAAGGGCCGCCCACGCGCTGCGGTCCATGAGCCTGAGCCTTGGCGCCGCTGGCGTCGCCCGTCTCGCACAGGACCTCGAGCAGGCCGCCGAAGCCGGGCAGGCACAAATCCAGTCCATCGAAACGCTGGCCTCCCATTTGCAGAAGACCATGATGGCCATGCAGGAGGATGAGGCGCTGGCTCCCGCGCCTCCGACACTTGAAGCGGAGTTCGCCAACGCGATCGCCCAGGGACATATCTCCTTTGTCTATCAGCTCATGGTCGATCGGGTTGGACACCCGGCCGGCAAGGTCGAGGCCCTTGTTCGCTGGATCGATCCGGTTCATGGGCATCGCCAGCCCGATGTCTTCATCCCGGCTTTGGAAGCTTCAGGGGCCATAGAGACGCTCACTGATTACGCCCTCAGGAGAGTGATGCGCGACATGCTCGATCGGCCGGAGCTTCGAGTTTCTGTGAACGCGTCCGCGAGCGAGTTCCAAGACCCCGGTTTCGCTCGTCGAGTTCGGCGGGCGTTGGAGGAAACAGGATACCCTGCAGGGCGACTGGAAATCGAGGTCACGGAAAACGCGAGGCTGGACATTCAGGCCGCAGCGCGCACCATCGAAGCCTTGCGAGAAGAGGGTGTTTCGGTCGCTCTCGACGATTTCGGGACGGGCTTCACCAGTTTGCAGGCCCTGAAATCACTGCGTTTCAACACCCTGAAGATCGACCGCAGTTTCGTCGACGCCGCCACGCGTGACTCTGCGTCGGCCGCCATAATTCATGCGGTCATCGGGGTGGGACGTGCGATTGGCATGACTGTTGTCTGCGAGGGCGTCGAGACAGCGGAACAGGCGGAGTTCCTCCGCGTCGCAGGCGTCCACATGATGCAGGGCTATTATTTCCATCGTCCAACGGAGCTGGCCAAGTTGGACATGTTGGAACCCAGGGCGGCTTGATTGATGGCCACTATTCTCATCGCGGACGATGATCCGATCGTCAGGCTGACCGCAAGCGAGTTCCTCGAAGCGGCTGGTCACTCCGTGCTCCAAGCTGCGGACGGTCAGGAAGCGTTGGACATGGTCGCCGCTTGTCACGTCGACCTACTCGTCGTCGACATGTTGATGCCCAACGTGGATGGCCTCGAGACCATCATCGCCCTGCGAAAGGGGGGATCGGCGATGCCGATCATAGCAATCTCCAGTGGAGGCCGGATGGACCGGTCCACACTCCTCCGACCAGCCGCAGTGTTCGGCGCGAATGCGATCCTGTCGAAGCCGCTTCTTCGGGACACGTTTGTTTTGACAGTGGAGGAAACGCTGACTGCTGGAGCCGCTCGGCCGATCTGATTGGACTGCCGTTTCGGCTTCGCGTTTCCCGCGTGACGGGTTGGCTGAGGTTACCCTACACCCCGCGCTAGGCTCGCTCGTCAGACAGGCGAGGGGATGCCAAGCCGCACGGTAGCCTGACCTGAGAGCCTCGCGGGTGCTTCTTACCCAGCGGTCCAGCTTCCGCCGCCTACGACCCTGCCGTCGATGAGCGACAGAGATCACGTCGGCTCGTGAGATCCCAAATCTGTTCCGCGCATTCTAGGGCGAGGGAAACACGGACGAGCTAGCGAGCTTCATGCGCGGTGACCTCAAGACATATCAGGCCAAACGTCAATTTGATCAGACACCAGAACCCAAAGGTTCGAAGGCGCCGAGCGGAGCGGGAAAACAGCTCCGTTATGTAATCCAGCGTCACGCGGCTACCCGCCTGCACTACGACTTCCGCATCGAGATGGACGGTGTTCTCAAGTCCTGGGCGGTAACGAAGGCTCCTTCACGAGACCCAACAGTCAAACGTCTGGCGGTCGAAGTCGAGGATCACCCGATCGACTATGGGTCGTTCGAGGGCGCCATTCCGAGCGGCAACTATGGAGCAGGCACGGTTCAGCTCTGGGACACCGGAACATGGCGGCCGCAACGGCCCGACACGCTGGAGGCTGACTTCGCCCGTGGTTCGATCAAGATGTGCCTGGACGGCGAGCGGCTGAAAGGCGGATGGGCTCTGGTGCGGCTGAAAGCCGATAGGGGCAAACCGTCGAAAAGGAACAACTGGCTCCTGATCAAGGAAAAGGACGCTCATGCCGTCCAGGGCGAAGGGGATGCTCTGTCCGAGATCGACGCTTCAGTGACGACCGGGCGAACACTCGCCCAGATCTCGGACGGGGATGCGCAGTGGACCTCATCCAGATCGACGCGCCGCAAGGGTCCAGCCAAGCCGAAGTCCGCTCCGGCGGAATCGAAGCTGACATCACCTGCCGACTTTACGCCGATCCAGTTGTGCAAGGTCACAGACCATCCGCCAGCGACCAGTGGATGGGTGCATGAGATCAAGTTCGATGGCTACCGCACCCAGATCGCCTCTGGGGGCGGCAAGGCCAAACTTTACACCCGACGCGGCCACGACTGGTCTGCCAAATTCCCGGAGCTCGCAGCTGACGCGGCGCGCTGGCCAGACGGAGTGATCGACGGCGAACTGTGCGCGCTAGACGCAGACCATATGCCCGACTTCTCGGCGCTGCAGACGGCGATAGCCGATGGGAAGACCTACGACCTCGTCTTCTTCGCCTTCGACCTTTTGTCTGAGGGTCGCGAGGATCTTCGTAATCTGCCGCTATCGCACCGGAAGGCCCGCCTCAGCGCCCATATCGATCGTGTGCCGAGCATCGCCAAGAGCCGCATCCGGTATGTGGATCATTTCGCTTCGGCGGGCCAAGCGGTGCTGGAAAGCGCCTGTCGAATGGACCTGGAGGGTGTGATCTCGAAGCGACTGGATGCGCCCTACTCGGCTGGTCGATCATCGACATGGTTGAAATCCAAGTGTCGCGGGGGCGACGAGGTCGTCATTGGGGGATGGTCATCAGAAGGCGGATCGCGGTTTCGTTCGCTGTTGGTAGGTGTCCAGGACGGTGACGGGCTGCGCTACCTTGGCCGGGTTGGAACCGGCTACTCGCAGCCGCTCATGAAGACGCTTCTGCCGGCGTTGAAAGAGGCTTCGAGCGAAGTCAGCCCGTTCAGAGGCAAGGGGGCCCCACGGGGCGGGCGTGAGATCCATTGGCTGAAACCCGTCCTGGTGGCGGAGGTGACCCACGGCGGGTTCACAGAGTCGGGAGCCCTGCGTCAGGCCGCCTTCAAGGGGCTCCGCGAGGACAAGCCTGCGACAGAGGTCACTGAACGGCCCCAGGACCCGGCGCCGACCGGCAAGGCCGCTTCCGACACGACTGTTCATGTGCCCGGCGAGCGCGTCCCACCTGGGAATGGGGCAAAGGGCAAGCTTCTTGTCGCGGGCGTGGCGATTTCGAACCCGGACAAGGTGCTGTGGCCGGGGCGAGCCGACCTTCCGCCGATCACCAAGAAGGACCTGGCTCGCTACTACGAGGCGGTCGCCGATCGCATCCTGGTCCATATTGGAAACCGTCCGACATCGATCATCCGCGCGCCAGACGGTGTCGGCCATGAAACCTTCTTCCAGCGCCATGCGATGCCGGGATCCAACCCCCGCCTCAAGCTGATCGACGTAAATGAGAGGACGCCTTATCTGGCGGTCGTCGATGTCGGGGGGCTGATCGCCGTGGGTCAGTCGGGCGGGTTGGAACTCCATCCGTGGGGGTGCGCGCCGGGCGAGCCCGAAGTTCCGGACCAAGTGACCTTTGATTTGGATCCCGATGAAGGTCTGCAGTTCGAAGCCGTGATCGCAGCGGCAAAGCTGATGCGAGAAAAGTTAGTCGCCCTGGGGCTCTCGCCCTTCGTGAAGACGACTGGCGGCAAGGGGCTGCATGTGGTGACGCCCATCAAGACTGACGTGCGCAACCGCGTCACCTGGGACCAGAACAAGGCGTTCGCCAAGGCTGTGTCCGAAGCCCTCCGCCATGAGGCCCCGGACCGTTTCACCACCACTCTCGCGAAGAAGGCGCGAGGCGGGAAGATCTTCCTCGACTATCTGCGTAACGGCCGGATGGCGACGGCCGTGGCGCCATGGTCACCTCGTGCGCGGCCGGGCGCCGGCATAGCCTTTCCTTTAAAATGGACGCAGGTCAGAGCCGGATTGGACCCAAGCAAGTTCAACTTGTGGAGCTACCCGGCGCTAATAAAGCAGCCAGACCCTTGGCGGGATTTCCGTGCGTCCGCCGCCAGCCTGAAGCGGGCGATCGCAGCCATCGGGCTGTGAACGGAGTTTAGGCCGCCTTCTTTCTAGCGCTCGTTTTCTTCGCTGCGCCCTTGGTAGGGGACTTCTTCGGCGCCGTAGCACTGCCGCCCTTGAGGCTGTTCCGCAGGGCCGCCATTAGATCGACCACGTTGGTTTCGTCGGGCTCGGCGACCTCGACGACCGCCTTGCCGCCCTTGCTCTTGGCTTTGATCATCTCGCGCAGCGCGTCGTCATATCGATCCTTGAACTCGTTCGGATCGAAGTCGCCCTCTTTCTGGGCGATGATCCGGGCGGCGATGTCGATCATGTCGGCGTCGACCTTCGCGGTGGGGATTGCATCGAAGTAGTCGTCGGCGTCTCGCACCTCGTCGTGGGCCCGCAGCGTGTAGGCGACCAGCCCCTTGCCCCTGACTTCCAGCGCCAGCTGTCGTTCCTTGCCGCGCAGTACGAGGGTCCCGAGCGCGACTTTCCCTTGCTTCTTCATGGCGTCGCGGATGACAGCGAAGGCCTCGATGCCGTTGCCTTTCTCGGGCACTACGAAGAAAGGATCGTCCCAGTACAGCCGATCGATCTCCGTCTCATCGACAAACTTGTCGATCGAGATTGTCTTGGTGCTTTCCAGTCGGACCTTGTCGAAGTCGGCCTGGTCAAAGAGGACGTACTCGTCTTTGGAGACCTCATAGCCTCTGACGAGATCGCTGCGCTCCACCGGTCCGGCATCGGGATCGGTCGCCACCATCCGGATGCGGTTGTTGGTTTTGGGGTTGATGAGGTGAAAGCGTACGTCGCTCGCGCTGCTGGTTGCGGTGTAGAGGGCCACGGGGCAGCTGACGAGCGACAGCTTCAAATGGCCTTGCCATGTCGGGCGGCTGGGCATGAGGGGGGCTCCAGAGACAACCGACTCAAACACCGGTGGCTAGGCTTGGTTCAGGCAGCGCCGATATCGAGACTTGCCCAGACGGGGGAGAGCCATGCCCAAGTCTGCGGGTTCGTTCGCCTACCGCCGCGTAAGGTCCACCCACTGGCGAGCGGGGAGACCTGCCGTGCCATCGCGCTACGATCCAAGAGCGCGGCTCAGAGCAGTGGCGAGATCATCGATGCGGTAGGGTTTGCGAAGCAGGGGGAAATTGGCGGCTTCGGCTGAAGTTGCGGCCTCACTGTAGCCGGTCATGAGGATGACGGGCAGCTTAGGGGCCCTTTCGGCAAGGGCGCGTGCAAGGGACAGACCGTCCATTTCGCCAGGCATGATCATGTCCGAGAGCACCGCATCGAACTGCCCGTCGACCGTTGCCGCCGTCAGAGCCTCATCCGCTCTGTCTCGGCGGACATAGCTGTACCCGAGGTCGCGCAGCATGTGCCCGACGCTGGCAGCGACAGCGTCGTCATCCTCTACCAGAAGAATCCTGCGATTGCCCGAGGCGACAGGCGTAGTCGAATTCGCCGATAGGGTGGCGTCGCGGACTTGGCCCACCGTCGCTAGACTTCTCGGAAGGCAAAGAGTGAAGGTCGTGCCACGACCGACTTCCGACTCGACGGAAACCTCGCCGCCTAAGGACTGCATGAATCCGTAGACTTGCGACAGGCCCAAGCCGGTGCCGCGCCCCACCTCCTTTGTTGTGAAAAAAGGTTCGAAGATTCGGGCCCGGACGGCTTCGGACATCCCCACCCCTGTGTCGGCGATGGTGATGCAAACGACATCGTGACCGCTCCTGTACCCAACCACGTTGGTTGCCGACACCGTCAGGGTTCCGCCGTCCGGCATGGCGTCACGCGCGTTCACGGCGAGGTTCATGAGGGCGAGCTCAAGTTCGCCTGGATCCGCCTCGACGGGCCAGAGGTCCTCGGGCAGGTCCAGGACGACATTGATATCTTCGCGCAGCGATCGTTCCAGGAGGAACCGGAGACCCCGCACACGCTCGCCGATGTCCAGCACCTCTGTTCGCAGGGGCGAGCGACGGGAAAACACCAGCAGCTGCCGCGTCAGCGCTGAGCCGCGTTCCACTGCTTGGCGGATGCCCTCGCTCAGCATCTTGCGCCGCTTGGGATCGTCGGTGCGATCGAGCAGGTCCACCCCGCTGGAAGCGACCATCAGCAGGTTGTTAAAATCGTGCGCAATACCGCCCGTCAGTCTTCCAAGGGCCTCCATCTTCTGGCTCTGGCGCAGGGCTTCCTCGGCCTTCTCACGCTCGCGGATCTGAAGCAGAAGGCCGGCGTTGGCTTCGGCCAGCTTACGGTTGGCGCGCCGAAGCGCGGTCTGGGCGAGTGCGAAGACCGCCACGACGAGGGCTGCGAGCGCCAGGATCAGAAGAAGTCCCGCGTAGCGGCTGAGGCGCTCGGACGGGGAAGTGTCCATCAGGCGAAGCCTAGCCGTGCCCAGCATCTGGCCCCCTTGGATCACGGGTCGAACAACGTAGAGCCGCCCCTCCTGGAAGGTGGTGGTGAAGCCGCGCGGCGTTGCAACCGGGGGGATCACCTCTCCGGGGCGGGAGAAGCTGGCGACCAGACGGTTCTCGCTGTCGTAGACGGCGGCGGCGAGGACATTGGGGTTGGTCTGAACCGCCACGACATAATCTTGGGCGGCCTCGCGGTCGTCGAAGGCCAGAGCGCCGCTGACGGCGGAGGCGAGCAGTTCCGCCTGGGCGCCGGCCTGCCGGGCCAGCTGAGCCTTGGCGGCGCGTTCTCCAAGGATGGCGGTCGCGATCGCCGCGATCAGCAGCAGGGTGAGGGAGCCGAGAACCAGCGCCGAGTATAGATAGCGGGGGACGAACCTCTTCATGGATCAGCGCTCCCGGACCGAGATGGCGAGGTCGAGGAGCCTAGAGCTCATGGTCAGACCGGATGGCCGGGCGGAGACGAGGTTTATCGAGAACCGCACCCTTCCGTCGCGGAGGTGGAAGGCGATGGCGCCCGCGTCTCCCGCTTCGGTGACCACCAGACGGCCTAGTATGGGCAGGCGGTAGGCCGGGTCCGAACCGGGAGCTGCATACAAGATGTGGCAGCCCATCGCCTCCCCGGGAGCGCGCAGACGTCGCACCGCGATGGCGCGGGCATGGGCTGATTGGCCGGAAGCAGCCTGGTCCAGAGCCGCTCCGAACGGGTCCCGGCCCGCGACGCAGATCATCAGGGGAGCCTCTCGGGAAGAGAAGGCAGACGGGGGCCAGGTTACGAATGCGGCGAAGCGGACCAGGAAGTTGGCTTTCACGCGATATTCAAGGCTGGGGTCGGCCTGAGCGGCCGCAGACCCCGCCGTCATGGCGAGGCAGATGGCGGCCAGGATAATGAAAGCCCGTCCAGCCGCCGACATCAGAAACCAAAGCTCAAGGTGGCGTAGACGCCCCGGCCGAACACCCGCGCCCGGGCGGGATCAGCGTTCTCTTGTCGGCGGCTGTTCAGCAGGTTCTGACCGTTGAGAGCCAGCTCCAGCCCCTCGATGACGCGCCAGGCCAACCGGGCGTCCAGCTCCTCATAGGATGACACGGTTTCGAGATCACCAACGGCCCGCAGCCGAAGGTCGAGCGAGAGCACGTCCGTCAGGTCGTGCTGCGACCGCAAAAGAAGCTGGTAGGAGGGGTCGTCTCCCGTCGAGTTCAGGATGGAGGGTCGGCCAGCGTCGGGGCGCACCTCAAACGACTTCGATAGCGTGTGGATACCGCCGCTGACTCTCCAGCTTGGGCTGATCTGATATCCGGCCCAAGCTTCCAAGCCGTAGCTGTGACCCCGGCCGAAGTTGGTGAGTTGAAACGGCAGGACGGTGACCGGGGTCAGCGACACAGTCCGCAACTCGTCGTAGTCGTGGAAGAACGCCGAGATGGACAGGTTCAACCGCTCCATTGGCCGGACGCGGTAGCCGGCTTCCCAAGCCGTCAACCGTTCAGCGTGGAAGTCCCCCGGCGCTAGAAATCCGGGCAGGGTCAGGCCCTGTTCGATACGGTTCGGCGTACGGCTGGCCCGGCTGACGGCTGCCCACCACAGGTCGCCGTTCGGCGAGGTATGGGCAACCCTGAGGCTTGGAAGCCATTGCGTGCCCGTCAGATTGCTTTCCTCGACCTTCACACCGAGGGTCAGGATGACGTCGCGGGGCAGGCGGGTTTGACTCTGGGCGAAAAGATTGCCGAGCGTGAGTGTGCGTTCCGGAGGATCCAGAAAGGGCGCCCCGGGTGAGGTCCGATAGGTCGATTCCACGACTCGATAGCCGCTTCCCACGACCCACTGGGTCCTTCCACGCTCGAACGCATGCTGGAGCAGCACGTCCAATGTGTCGGAGGTCTCAACACCGCCTGGTTCATCGCGCTCGAAGCGATCGTAGAACCCCTGCGCCTCGAAGGTCCCGCCGCCGAGGTCGCGAACCCACCTTCCTAGGACGTTGCCGCCCCTGACGGCCGTTCCAACGCCCAGTGTATCCTCATTGACGGCGACGGTATTGTCGAAAACGTCGCCTTGCAGGGTGAACCTCTGGCCAACTCCCGCCCAGTCCAGCCGCCCGCCTGCGAGTACGCCGCTCGCGGCATCGTTGGCCGAACCGCCGCGCGGGGCGAAGCTGTCCTCTCTTTCAAAGGCGCTGACGTAGGCCCGCCACGCTGTGCGATCGCCCAGCCGGCCGCCGTAGCGCACGTTGATATCTCGACCCTCGGTTCCGACGCCGGCGTCTATCCGGGGTCCTTGGGTCTCAGCCGCAGGACGGGTGACGATGTTGATGACGCCGTTGACGGCGTTCGCCCCGTACAGCGTGCCACCTGGCCCGCTGACGACCTCGATCCGGTCGATGTCCGCTAGCGGTATCATGTGCGCGTCCCAAAAGACGCCTGAACTGAGGGGCGAGTACAGGGTCCGGCCGTCCAAGAGCACGAGCAGCTTGTTGGACGTCTCGAAGCCGTTGAAGCCCCGGGACGAGATCGCGTAGTCCACCGAATTCAAGCGCTGTACGTTCAAGTTGGGCGCCAATCGCAAGACTTCGGGCAGGCTGGACGCGCCGGAACGCCGGATGTCGTCGCGGGTGATGACAAATATGCTGTCCGCCGCTCGAGCCAGACTCTCCGGCCGCCTTGATACAGAGGTCACTTCGACCTGGGCCAATTCCTCCAGTGAGAGGCGGCTGAGGTCCTGACCAAGCCCGGGATTGTGGAACTCCTCCGCGGCTGTCGAAGTGGAGGCCCAGCTTGTTCCCGCCAGCATCATGGCCGCAGCCACCGAGCCCATGAACACTCGCTGCCGCCGCTTGACCGTCACTGTCTCACCCCCGTCACTCGGCCCTCGCGATCCATGCCGGTAGGCTGGTTTCACACCGCAACGCTTCGCTGGGCGTACGGTTCACGACACTTCTCCCGGGGGGTTGGGTTCCACGGTGTGAAAGGCTGTCTTCGGGACAGGGTCTCATGCTGCAGAGACCGGCCAGCCCCTGACAGCCGCACCAAAGTCAGTGGCACGGAGGAGGAACACCGATCGGGCCGTCGCTGATGGCGGCCACCGCGCGCCTCTTGCGGAGATCCGCAACCATACCGGCATGGTCAAGCGAGTCAGGCTAAACGGGGCTGCGTCGGGTTTCTGTCGTTTGCAACAGGTTCCAACCCGCTTGGATTGTCTGTGAGCACCAAGTGAGTAAACCGATGAACGGCATTGTCCTCTGGCTTTGGATCATCCTGGCGTCGCTCGGCTTTGTCATCGCATTGTCCGCCAAGCGATAAGCCGATGACGGGGAGCGTCTGTGGCCGCTGCAGGGGTATCGGCCTGGCCCTGTCGGTCTGCTGATCCTTTATGTCTCTTTTGCCGTAGGGCGCGCTCCAGCCGTGACGGCGTGTTCGATTTGCCCTGTCTCGACTTCGGAGCGGGCAAACACCTCTTCCTGCCCGCTCTCCAGCAGTTCGTTCTCATCTCCGCCTAACCCTCCCTGAACCAGTCCGGGTTTAGGAAATTCGATGTTGGAGGGCTTTGTCATAGGCTGCCAACGCGCGGAGCCCACGATCGGCTAGCCATTGTCGGCTCCCATTCCTTCAGCGCCGCCCGGCCGCCTGAGGCCGTTGCTGATCTTGGCCCTCTCGATGCGGTCACGCAGTCGTCGAATTCCACCGCGGCAGCAGGTCGTGCTCGCCAACCGATGAGCCTTTCAGCATGTGGATCGGTCACCTCTCTGGACGTTGCCGCTTAGTTTCCTCGTAAGTCAGAGGGTTGATGCGATCCGCGTGTGATGGGCCATCTTGTTCTCCAATCTTCGTGCTCAGCGCTGCAAAAGCCACGGCAAGGCTCCGTCTCTCGGGTGACGCACGGCTCGAAGGGGCGGCCTTGAGCAACAGAGCGGCCCTACCTCGCGTTCTGTCATCGGAAGGAGCTTCGCCATGAGGAAATACGCCTACGCCTGGATCACCTTAGGCTTCTTCACCGTGTCGTTCGGTCTGCACTGGGTGTTCGGCTGGATGTCCTATGTAGAGGAGGCGACGCAGCACGGGCAGGCGCCCTCCCTCACCCCCTGGCTCATGGAGATGGGCCGCGACACCTTCGAGAACTGGCAATCGGAGTTCCTGCAGCTGCTGTGGCAGGTCGTGGGTCTGGCTTACTTCCTCTACGTCGGTTCGCCGTCGTCCAAGGAGAACGACGACCGCATGGAAGCCAAGATCGACGCCCTGCTGGAGCTGGTTGGACGGGAGCGCGGCGTCGCCCTGATCGATGAGATCGACAAAACGCACCTGCGTCACGGCGGGCACGCGGCTATCCACAAGCACCCGCCATACACTGCGGCCGGTACCTTGGGCCGGTCATGAGCGAGACCCTTTCAGCGAGTCTTCCGCCCGAGCTCGAACGGCGGATCACCGAGGCGCTTCAGCGCCTGTGCGAGCGGAAACTGACGATCGCTACAGTCGAGAGCTGCACCGGGGGCCTGATCGCGTCGGTCCTGACAGATGTGGAAGGCTGTGGCCACGCTTTTGAACGCGGCTTTGTCACCTATACCGAAGCGGCCAAGATCGAGGATCTGAATGTGCCGGCGGCGCTGATTGAGGCGCACTCCGCCGTATCGGCTGAGGTGGCCGAGGCCATGGCGCTCGGTGGTCTTCGCAGGTCCGCCGCCGACGTCGCCCTGTCGGTGACCGGATACGCCGGGCCTGGCGGTGACGACGCGGAGGAGGGGCGGGTTCACCTCGCCCTAGCCCGCCGAAACCGAGGCGTTATTCAAGCGGAGCATCACTTCGGTCCGATTGGTCGCGGCGGGGTCCGAATGGCGACACTGGAAGCGGCGATCACGCTGCTTGAACAGGGGCTGAGCCAGGCTTGACGGTACGGAACGGCGGTGGGCGCGGGGCGTCTCTTCTGTTCCCACCCCGAACTCAGGAGAGCCTGCCATGTCCGTCATAGACAAGATCGCCGCCGCCATGACCCCCTTGCCCGACGAAGAGAAGCGCCGCGAGGCGACAGAGCAAGCGCGCGCCCTCGCCACGAATGGCGATTGGCTAAGCCTTGTGCTCGATCACCATGACCGGATCCGTGAGGCTTTCAGCGCGGGCAAGCTGGCTAAGGCCGCCGCCGACCGCACCGCCGCGATGAAGGAACTGGCGATTGTCCTCAATGGCCACTCTCTCGCCGAAGAGGTCGTGCTTTACCCCGCGCTCGGCCAGGCGGGGGAAAAGACGCATGCCGCCCACGCCTACCTTGAGCAGACCACCGCCAAGAATCAGATGGCCGAACTGGAGAATATCGCCCCCTCGACGCCCGAGTGGCTGGACAAGTGGGAGCACATCGAAGGCGCCGTGCTGACCCACATGTACGAGGAGGAATCCACCTGGTTCCTGGAGCTAAAGGAGAAGGGCGAGCATCAGGCGCGTCTGACGGCGCGTTATGCGGAAGAATACGACCGCTACGTGGGTTGACCGGCGAGTGGGCGGCGGCGTCAGACGCCGCTGCCCGGCTCGGCCAGCTTGCGGTGAGCCTCCGCCAGGATCGGCGGCGGGGTCACGGCGGCCATGCCCGCCTGGACCTTGTTGCCTACCCCCGCGACGACATCGGCGTCGCCACGGTTCATGGCGTCGTAGCCGATGCGCGCAACGTCAACTGGCGACATCTTCTGCTTGGTGGTCCCCAGCTTGGTGTCCATGAGCCCGGCACGCTCGAAGAAGGCGGTGTCCGTCGCGCCCGGCATGAGGACGGTCAGCGTTACGCCCGTGTCCTTCAGTTCGTTGCGAAGCGCATAGGCGAAGTTGTCCACGAAGGCTTTGGACGCATTGTAGACCGCATGGAATGGCCCCGGGATGAGCCCGGCGATGGAGCCCGTCACCAGGATCCGCCCGCGCCCGCGCTCGCGCATGTCCCGTCCGATGAGGTGTAGGATGTGGAGCGTGCCGACGACGTTGGTCTGAACCACGTGGGCCACGTCGCTGAAGTCGACGTCCAGAAAGGCGCCGCCGACACCTTCGCCCGCGTTCGCCACCAAAGCGTCGACCGGGCGGCCTCCGACCGTCTGATAGAGCTGCTGCACCCCGGATGGGGTCGCCAGATCCACCTGAACGATCTCAACGCGTGCGCCCGCGGCCTCCAGCCCCTGACGCGCTTCCGCCAAGCCCTTGTCGGCGGCGATGATCAGGTCGAAGCCGTCGTCGGCGAACCGGCGGGCGAGCTCATAGCCGATGCCGCTGGAGCCGCCAGTGACCACCGCCAGCGGGCGCGCGGTCTGGGCGGGCGTGAGGGCGAGATCGTCGGACATGGGGCCTCCTCAGACGCTCAAACCGTTTCGACAACCCGGCAGCCCCGCCCGCGTTCCCGCTGCCGCCCGGCCCAGCTCCGCCTTGGGACCGGCGCTGGACACACGGCAACGTTGGATCAGGCGACGCCTTCCTTTCGTCCAACTGAAGGACAGGCGGCATGGGAAAAAGGGTTCTGGTCCCCGGCGGCGCGGGCTACATCGGCTCGCATACGGCCAAGGCGCTTGCTGAGGCGGGTCACGCGCCAATCGTCTTCGACGACCTGAGCGCCGGCCACGTCGAGGCGGTCCAGTGGGGTCCGCTCGTGATCGGCGACGTCCGCGACGCCGACGCGGTGGCGGACGCCATGCGCGCCCATGCCGTCGACGCCGTCATCCATTTCGCGGGCCTGATCGAGGTCGGCCGGTCCGTTCGCGACCCGGCGCCGTTCTGGGATGTGAACCTGGGCGGCACGGCGGCGGTGCTTCAGGCCATGCGGGTCTGCGAGGTGGGGCGGATCGTCTTCTCGTCCACGGCCGCGGTCTATGGCCAGCCTACCGTCGAAGGCGCCCTGACCGAGGATCTGCCCCTGGCGCCGATCAACCCGTATGGCGACAGCAAGCTGGCGGCCGAGCGGATGATCGCGGGCGTCTGCGCGGCGCATGGCCTGACGGGCGTTGCCCTGCGCTATTTCAACGCCTGCGGCGCGGACCCCGAGGGGAGGATCGGCGAGGCGCACGATCCCGAAAGTCACCTTATCCCGCTCGCCGTGGAGGCGGCGCTCGGGCTCGGCGCGGCCCTCACCCTGTTCGGTGACGACTTCCCGACGTCAGACGGCAGCTGCGTGCGCGACTACATCCACGTTGAGGACCTCGCACAGGCCCATGTGCTGGCGGTCGAGCACACCATGGCGGAGGGCGAGTTTCTGGCCACGAACCTCGGCACCGGGACGGGCCGGTCTGTCCGCGAGGTGGTCGAGACCGTCGGTCGTGTCATCGGCCGCCCGACGCCGCATGCAGTGGGTCCTCGGCGGGCCGGCGACCCCGCCTGTCTGGTGGCCGATCCAAGCCGGGCCGAGGCGATCCTCGGATGGCGGGCGACCCGCAGCGATCTGGAGGCCATTGTCGCCTCTGCGGCCGCCTGGCGGCGCGCGCCCGCCTTCGGCCGACGCTTCGCCGTCGCTGAGCGCGTCGCCGCGTGATGGATCCTCTGGAGCTTTGGGGCGGCGTCGAATGCACCGTCAACCGCGTCGGCGATCGTTGGGGCGACCAGATGCGGATGTCAGGCCATCATATCCGCATCGATGACCTGGATCGCATCGCGGCTCTGGGCGTGCGGACCCTGCGCTATCCGCTGCTGTGGGAGAAAACCGAGGTCGAGGCTGGCGTGTTCGACTGGCGCTGGGCGGACGAACGGCTGGAGCGCCTGCGGACGCTGGGGGTCCGCCCGATCCTCGGCCTGGTCCACCACGGATCGGGTCCGGCCTGGACCAGTTTGGTCGATGATGAGGGGTTCGCCACAGGCCTGGCCCGCTTCGCGGGCGAGGTCGCGCAAAGATATCCTTGGGTGACGGACTGGACCCCCGTCAACGAGCCCTTGACCACAGCGCGCTTCAGCGCCCTCTACGGTCATTGGTATCCGCACGCGCGCGATGAGCCGACCTTCTGGCGGGCGCTGCTGAACCAGATTGACGCCGTGCGCCTATCGATGCGGGCGATCCGGGATGTCATCCCTGGCGCGCGCCTGGTCCAAACCGAGGACTTCGGCGTCACCTACGGCACCGAGCCCTGCGCCGCGCAGGTGCGCCATGAGAATCTTCGCCGCCTCGCGACCTGGGACCTGCTGGAGGGTCGGGTCGGGCCTTCGCACGGGCTGCACGCCCGCGTCGCGCAGCTCGGCCTTGCCGGGCGGTTGGCAGCCATCGCCGCCGATTCGTGCCCGGCCGATGTGATCGGCCTGAATCACTATGCGACGAGCGATCGGTTCCTGGATCACCGGTTGGACCGCTATCCGCCGCATCGTCACGGCGGCAATGGCCAAATCGCCTATGCCGATGTCGAGGCCGTACGGGTGTTGGAGGATGACGCGCGGGGATGGGGGAACCTGTTCGACCGGCTGTGGGCCCGCTACGGCCAGCGCATCGCCGTGACCGAGTGCCATCTGGGCTGCTCCGTCGATCAGCAGATTCGCTGGCTGTCGGACTGCTGGGATGCGTCCCAGGACGCGCGGGACCGCGGCGTCATGATCGATGCGGTCACGGTCTGGGCTCTGCTCGGCAGCTATGACTGGAACAGCCTGCTGACCCGCGACGACGGTCATTACGAGCCGGGCGCCTTCGACTTGTCGTCGGGATCGCCACAGCCGACGCCGCTCGCCGACGTGGTGGCCCGCCTCGCCGAAGTCGGAGACCTGGGCGAGGACCCGCACGAAACCTGGGGCATGGCGCCGCTCGGCTGGTGGCGCGCGGCCGACCGGTTCGACCCCGCTCCGGCCTGAGCCGAGAGTCGGCTGGCGGACCCTCACGTGCAAAAAACTCAACGAAGATCAACGGTCTGGAACCGCGATGCTGCGGTGCGATTGCTCCAGTCCCCCTGTTGGAAGGCCTCCCCTTGATCCCGTCATCCCACACCGCTCCCGTCGTCGACCTGCCCAAGTCCGACAGCCGCCGGGACCCCGTCGTCTGCCTGTCCCACCTGCGATGGAACTTCGTCTTCCAGCGGCCGCAGCACCTGATGAGCCGGTTCGCCGAGACTCGGACGGTGATCTACTTCGAAGAGCCGACGCCGGCAGAGCCGGGGGCCGGAATGTCGGTCGATGTGCGCACCTGCGGTGAGACCGGCGTGATCGTCGCGACGCCGCGCCTGCCCGAGGGGCTGGACGGCGCCTGCGCGGCCGCCGTGCTGCGACAGCTGCTGGACGAGACGCTGGAGGCCCACGCCGTCACCCGCCCGGTGCTCTGGTACTACACGCCCATGATGCTGCCGATCGCACGGCACATCGAGGCGGCGGCGGTCGTCTATGACTGCATGGACGAACTGGCCAACTTCAAGTTCGCCCCGCCCGAACTGGTCGGTTTGGAGCGCGAGCTGTTCGCCCAGGCCGACGTGGTCTTCACCGGCGGCTTCAGTCTCTATGAGGCCAAGGCGGACCGCCACGCCAACATTCACCCCTTCCCCTCCAGCGTGGATAAGGACCACTTCGCCCAGGCGACCGGCCGGGCGGACGACGGCCGCCCGCGCCTGGGCTTCTTCGGCGTCATCGATGAGCGCTTGGACTTGGGCCTGATCGCGGCCCTGGCTGAGGCGCGGCCCGAATGGGACCTCGAGATCGTCGGGCCGGTGGTGAAGATCGATCCCGCCGACCTGCCCCAGGCCCCGAACCTGACCTATCCGGGCCAGGCGGCCTACGAGGACCTGCCGGGCTGGCTGTCGCGCTGGGACGCCGCCCTGATGCCCTTCGCGATCAATGAATCGACCCGCTTCATCAGCCCGACCAAGACACCCGAGTACCTGGCGGCGGGGCGGCCGGTGGTCTCCACACCCATCCGCGACGTGGTGCGCCACTACGGCGATCTGGACGCCGTCTTCGTCGCCGAGACGCACGAGGCCTTCATCGCCGCCTGCGATCAGGCCGTAGTCTTGGCGCGCGGCTCCGACGCCGGCTGGCGCGACGACGTCGAGGCCGAACTGGCCAGCCTGTCGTGGGACCAGACCCACCTGCGCATGGACGCCCTGGTCAACCAGGCCGCGCGTCGGCGCGAGCCCATCGTGGCCGCGCCGTCGGTGTGGCCGGCGATGCGGCGCTCGCATTACGACGCCCTGGTCGTCGGCGCGGGCTTCGCCGGATCGGTGATGGCCGAGCGCATGGCCTCGGCGGGACAGAAGGTGCTGGTTGTGGACCGTCGCCCGCACATCGCCGGCAACGCCTACGATCACCTCGACGCGGCCGGCGTGCTGATCCACCAGTACGGACCGCACATCTTCCACACCAACTCCGCGGACGTGTTCGACTACCTGTCGCGCTTCACGAAGTGGCGGCCTTACGAACACCGCGTGCTCGCCCAGGTCGGCGACAAGCTGGTGCCCATGCCGATCAACCGGACGACGCTGAACGCGCTCTACGGCCTGGACCTGCGTTCCGACGAGGCGGCCGAGGCCTTCCTCGCCAGCCGCGCCGAACCGGTCGAGCGCATCCGCACCTCCGAGGATGTGGTCGTCAACGCCATCGGCCGCGAACTCTACGAGACCTTCTTCCGCGGCTATACGAGAAAGCAGTGGGGCCTGGATCCGTCCGAACTGGACAAGTCCGTCACCGCCCGCGTGCCGACCCGCACCAACACCGACGACCGCTACTTCACCGACGCCTTCCAGGCCATGCCGGCCGACGGCTACACCGCCATGTTCGACGCCATGCTCGACCATCCGAACATTTCGGTGGAGACCGGCGTGGGGTATCGCGACGTTGTCGATGACGTGTTGCACGATCGTCTGGTGTTCACCGGACCGATCGACGAGTTCTTCGACCACCGCTTCGGCGAGTTGCCGTATCGTTCGCTCCGGTTCCGGCACGAGACGCTGGCCCAGCCGGTCTTCCAGCCGGTGGCCACGGTCAACTATCCCGACGAGGCGACGCCCTACACCCGCATCACGGAGTACAAGCACCTCACTGGCCAGACGCACCCGCTCACAAGCGTAACCTACGAGTACCCAGCGGCGACGGGCGATCCCTACTACCCGATTCCGCGCCCGGAAAATCAGGCGCTGTTCAAGCGCTACGAGGCGCTCGCGGCGGCGCGATCCGACGTCACCTTCGTGGGGCGTCTGGCGACCTATCGCTACTACAACATGGACCAGGTGACTGGGCAGGCCCTGGCGACGGCGCGGCGTCTCTTGGCGCCGAGCGCGGCTGCGGCGGCCGCAGGCGAGGGAGCGGCCCTGGCCGGTTAGGCCCGTGGTCTACGAGTTCCGCTACTTCGTGGGGCGATCGGACATCCCGGCCATCGAACGCACGGCGTTCGAGGACGATCGGGGGGCGATCGCCCGGGCGGCGGGAGAGCTCCTGAGCATGCCCTCGCGCCGGGCGGTCGAGGTCTGGGCCGGGCCGCGCCTCGTCTACCACCGCGCCCGCTATGGCCGAGGCGCGTGGGACGACCCGGATCTGTCGGCGTAGTCGAGCGGTCGGTCGATCCAGGCGCGCGCCTCCGCTTCCTCATCCTGATCGAACGTCCGCGCCTCGATCGGTGTCACGAGGCCGCCGACCGCGATCATGGCGTCCGCCCAGGCGGGCGCCCCGACGACACCGTAGCGACGGACGTGTACGACCGACGAGAGTTCGACCTTCAAGGCCTTGGGCTCGAACGCCGCTCCGGCGGTGGCTCCGTCGAACCGCCGAAAGACGACCAACATGTCGATCCGCCCATGCTTGCCGAAGGCCTCAGCGACCTCATCCGCCATCCACCGCATGTCGGTAGCGTCTAGCCGTCCTCCGATTTCGAATGCCACGAGGTCGGGACGGCCATTCTCCAGCCTTCTGACGTTAGAGCCTGGGTGCCGCGTCGAGTGGGTCATGGCGGGTTCCTTGCGGGACAGGTCTGAGCAATCGATGGCGCGGCGAACCTGTTCCAAGGGAGCGATCCTGCTGTCGAACGCCCGACTCATGGAAACGGCGCCGAGTTCACCCTGTCAGAAGCGCAGAGCGCCGCCTTGGCGATTGGGCGGAGCTTGCGGCGGGGTTGCATCAGGTCACGCGTCGCTGATGGTCCCGGCGACGTCGCTGGGCAAGTCGGGTTCCCGATTCTCGCGATCTGGCGTTTCCGCCTGAGCGCCGGAATCGAGCGGAGCCGTGTTGGTCCCGGCTTTGTCGGTCGGCTTGGATCGAGCCCGTCGTGCGACAACGCCTCAGCGACTTATCCCATGTGAGTGGCGTAGCTGTTCGGAAGGCGCAGTCTTGTCCGATGTTCGACACTCATCCTGCGCACGCACGCAACAGTCCGCCCCTTCGAGATGCGGAGCCGCTCGAGGAGTCAGTGCTGAACGGTCACCCCGTGCTTCGGGCTTCCCCGCCGGCTCTCCAGGAGAGGGTTTGCGCGCACGGGCGTATGCGCCAAGGCGCGTCGGGTGAACGGGTTCTTTCCCAAGGCCAGGTGGGATTTGTGCTGAAGGGGGCCCTGGCGGTGTTCGATCAACGAGAACTCGCTTGCGTCCATTTGCTGGAACCGGGCGCGACCTTTGGGTGGGAAGCTTGTCTGTCGCCGAGTCCGTCAGGTGTGCCCCTGCTCGCGCTGACGGACAGCGTCTGGATAGAGCTGCCCGCCGAAGAGCCAGCCACAACCATGGGAACAGGGTGGGTGGAGCGGGTATTCGCCCGACATGCCCTTGATCGCCTGAGCGCACTTCAGGCGGCCTCAGCCTGCCATGCGGTTCATGCCGTGCCTGAGCGAGTGGCCAATCTGATCCGTCGGCTGAGCCAGACGTCGGACGGCGACGTCCGCACGACCCAGGCCGCCTTGGCTCAGGCGGTAGGGGTCCAGCGCACCAGCGTTAACGCCTCGGTCAAGACGCTTGAACGCGCCGGAGCGCTCAGCGTCTGGCGTGGACGCATGCGCATCAAGTGCCATGCAACGCTGAATGCTATGGCCTGCGGCTGCTGATGGAGCCATGGCGGCGGAAACGCCGGCGGACGCCATGCATCAGCTGCGCGTAGGGTCGATCCGCGCGCTCGCGGAGCAGACCAAGGCTCCGTCGTCATCATGAACATCAACCTTGACGACGGAACCGTCCTGCTTGGCGACCGCTAGGTCACGGAGCAGATCGGACAGGAACAAGATCGCCTCCCGCCGCGCGGACGGTGGGTCTGACGCTTGACCCGACAGGCTCATCGGAAAATCAACGCCGGAGACAGTGTAGCGGTAAGGACCCATGTCTTTTGACTATACGCTGAGACATGAACCCGCGGTGACGAAGGGTGACAACCCGACACAGGCCTTGCTGCGCAAGCTACGGCGCAGAGACGTCCTGTCGGAGGCCGAGGCGGCGGCGCTGGAAGCAGTGATGGAGCCCCTTCAGAGGGTTCCGACGGGCCACTCCGTTATCTGCCCTGGCGATCGGCCCGCCAGTTCAACGCTGCTGATCCGTGGCTTCTGCGCCCGTTTCAACCTGCTTGAGAATGGGGCCCGCTCCATCACCCAAGTGAGTCTCACTGGCGACTTCGTGGATCTCCACAGCCTGCTTTTGAACCGCATGGACCATGGCATTGTCGCCTTGACCGATTGCGTGATCAGCCGAGTGCCTCACGACAGGCTCACCCAAATCATCGAGGCGCACCCGCATCTCGGACGGCTCTTGTGGCTCGACACGGCGGTCGACGCGGCGATCCACCGGCAGTGGCTCCACCGCATGGGGTCGCAGGACGCTCTTGGTCGCCTTGCCCATCTGATTTGCGAGATCGAGATGCGGCTGGAGGCCGTTGAAGAAGTGGGCCCGCGCGGGTTTGAGTTCCCGTTGACGCAAATCGACCTCGCGGACTGCCTCGGCATCTCCGCCGTTCACGTCAACCGCACTTTGATGGCCCTGCGACGGCGTGACCTTGTCGAGTGGCGCGGGGGCCAGGTGCGGGTCCTAGATCGGCCTAGGCTTTGGTCCCTCGCAGAGTTCGATCCGCTTTACCTCAGCCTTGAGGCCGCCCCTGTGTAGGTTTCGGGCCCCGACCCGGACCACGGTCAAGCGCCGCCGCCCCCCCGTTGCCCCGCTGAAAGCACGCGCTGCTGTCAGTCAATGATTGATCTGCCTCCGACAAAGCTCATTGGCGAGGCGTTCTGATTGAGATGCGGTCTCAGGGTTCGCGGTTGCGTCCAATCAGGTTTCCGTCTTCGTCACCGGCCGTGACCGTCCTGCCGTAGTTCGACTGTGCGTTGACAAAGGCACTGCGGTGGTGGGCGATGCGGCGAACAGGCTTGCTCAAGCCCGCCCGGCGCTCTCGCCGCCCTGGCGCGTCGGCGACCCTTTCGTTCGCACAAGAAATCTATAAGCCTTGCCGCGATGACGACGCCCGCTTCGCAACCCATTGCGCCCGACGTGTTGGCCTTGATCGGTGCCACGCCGCTGCTTCGGCTGCGGGCGGCGTCGCAGGCGACGGGTTGCGACATTTACGGCAAGGCCGAGTTCCTGAACGCCGGACAGTCGATCAAGGACCGCACCGCGCTCGGGATCATCCAGGAGGCGCGCGCCAGCGGGCGGCTGCGGCCGGGCGGGACTATCGTCGAGGGCACGGCGGGCAACACCGGCATCGGCCTGGCCATGGTCGGCGCCGCGCTCGGCCACCCGGTCGTGATCGTCATGCCCCGAAGCCAGGCCGAGGAGAAGAAGCAGGCGGTGCGGATGCTCGGCGCGCGCCTGATCGAGGTGGACCCGGCGCCTTTCGCCAGCCCCAACCACTTCGTGCATTTCTCGCGCCGACTGGCGGCCGAACTGGACGCTTCGGAGCCGAACGGAGCCTTCTACGCCGACCAGTTCGACAACCCGGCCAACCGCAAAATCCACGAGGCGACGACAGGTCCCGAAATCTGGGACCAGACGGGGGGTCGGATAGACGGCTTCATCTGCGCGGCCGGAACGGGCGGCACCCTGGCCGGGGTGTCGGCGGCGCTTAGAGCGCGAAATCCGGGGGTGCGCATCGGTCTTGCCGACCCGCCAGGCGCGGCGCTCTACAGCTGGTTCACCGAAGGACAGCTGAAGTCCGAAGGCGCCTCTGTCACCGAGGGCATCGGCGTCAACCGGATCACGGGTAACCTAGAGGGGCTGAGCGTCAATCACGCCTACCGGATCGAGGATCAGGAGGCGCTGGACGTCACGTTCGGTCTCGTCGCCGACGAGGGTCTGGCGCTCGGACCGTCCAGCGGCGTGAACGTCGCCGGGGCGATCCGCCTGGCGCGCGAACTGGGGCCGGGTCGGACCATCGTGACCATCCTGTGCGATCCCGGCCAGCGGTATGCGTCCAAGATCTACAATCCGGAATTCCTGCGTTCCAAGGGGCTGACCGCGCCCGCCTGGCTGGAGGCGGCTGGTGAGCGACGCTGAAACAACGGGCGGCCGCCGCCTGCCGCCGCTCAACGCGCTTAAAGCCTTCGAAGCGACAGCGCGACGCCTCAACGTATCCCAGGCGGCGCGCGATCTCGGCGTCACGCCGGGAGCCGTCAGTCAGCAGATCCGCATTCTGGAGGACCACGCCGGCGCTCCGCTGTTTCGCCGCGAGGGCGGAAAAATGGCGCTGACCGATCTGGGGCTTCTGCTCGAACCCATTCTGCGGGACGCCTTCGAACAACTGAGCCGCGCTGCCGAAGTGATCTACGGCCCGAGCGGGCGGCGGTCCCTGTCGATCAGCGTTCCCCCGTCTTTCGCGGTCAAATGGCTGGTCCCGCGCATGGCGAGCTTCAGCGCGGAGCATCCCGGTATCGAAGTGTGGATTTCGGCGGACATGCAGCTGGCCAACGTGGCCGGAGGCCGTGTGGACGTGGCCGTCCGCTACGGCCGGGGCGACTATCCTGGCGTGCGCAGCGAGACCCTGCTCGACGCGGGAGTGATCCCGGTCTGCAGTCCAGCGCTCCTGTCCGGTGAGGATCCGCTGCGCCGCGCCGACCATCTGGCGCGACACACGTTGATCCATGTCCGACGGAGCGCGATCGAGGAGCCTCGCCCTGACTGGACGGTCTGGTTGGCGTCGCGCGGCCTGTCGTGGATCGACGCCGAGGCCGGGCCAAGGTTCGACCAGACGGCGCTCGCCATCGACGCAGCGATTTACGGCCGGGGCGTGACCCTTGCGCCGCGCGCCTTCGTAGCCGCTGATCTCGCGTATGGCCGCCTCGTGGCGCCGTTCGCTGACGGCTATCTTGCCAGCGAACTCGCCTACCACGTGTTGACCCGCCGCCAAGGCAGCCGGGCCGAGGCGCGAGTGTTCACGGACTGGATCCGCCATCAGGCACAGATGGACAGCAGAATCATCGACGAGCTCTAGACGCTGATCACAAGCACTGGTCCTGTCATTGTGGTGCAAGGTCTAGGAGTTACGCTAAGGGGTGGTCCGAACCACGGGCGGATATCTTGTCATCGACGAGTCGGCACACATCGTAGGTACTGATTTCGTGGTTCTCGTCCTCGAACACATCAATCAGGCGCACCGTCTGCTCTGAGGCAGCTTGACCGGAGTGTCCGGTTTCCACCCCCAGCGGGCATGCCCCAGTCTTTTGCTGACACGATGGAGGGGATTGGCTGACGCCTCATAGGCTGGATATCCAATCCGGCGTCAGCACCGCCACGTTCCGCCCCTCCACCGTTAGCGGTCCCTCCAGCCGGTCCAGCCGCATCAGGGCGATGGCCCCGCCGTCGCGGCCCGTCAGCATCTCGCCAGCGCGGAGTTCGCCGTTCAGCACCTCGGCCCCCTCGGGTGGGGGCGAGCCGTCGAAAGTGATCGGCAGCATGCGCTTCTTGATTTCGCCGCGTCTTTTCATGCGGCTGGTCGTCTCCTGGCCGACGAAGCAACCCTTCGCGAAGTCGATGCCGTTCAGCAGGTCGAAGTTCGCCTCGATCGGATAGCGGACGTCGTGGCCGCCGTCCCGCGTCGGGTCGGGCACGCCGACCGCCAGCCGATGTGCGTCCCAGGCGTCCTCGTCCGCATTCGCCGCCCTTTCGCCAACCACCCGCCCGCCGAGCTCCGTCAGTCGGGGATCCGCGACGAAGCCCCCGGCCAGGCCCGGCCAGCTTACGAAGATGGGACGGTCATCTGCCGCCATGTCGACCTTGGCCCTCAGCTTATACATCGACAGGCGCTGCAGCAGGGCGTCGCGCCGCGCGGCCGCGACGTCCAGCACCACCGCATCGTCCTCTCCCCAGAGGAAGAGGTCGAACAGCAGCCGGCCCGGCGGCGACAGCAAGGCGCCGAAGCGGAGCTCGCCCGGCTGCAGGCTCTCCACATCCTGGGTCAGCAGATTGTGCAGGAAGGGCCGCGCCTCCGGCCCGCTGACGCGGATCAGAGCGCGGCTGTTCAGGCGGGCGATGTTCGGGCTCATTCCTCCGACATAGGCGCGAACGCCGCCGGACGGGAGGCGCCCGACGGCTATTCGAGCGCGTGCTTGATCGTGCCCATCAGGCCGCCGCCGCTCTCACCCTCGCGCGGCTTGACCATGCCGGGTTCGGTCACGCCTTCCGCCATCTGGGCGCGCTGGGCGCCGCTGTCGGGGCGGGGTGGGGCCAGCACCGGTTCGCCGCCGAGCGGCTGCATCTGGCGCTGAGTGAATTCGCCCTTGCCGTCCAGCGACGGGCCTTCGGACCAGCGGCCGGCTGGCGGCGGGCCGTCCAGGGTGAAGCCGAGCTGAACATAGCTGAACTCCCTGTTCTCGGAGGCTTCGGGCGCACTGTCGGGGATCGGCAGGTTGGCCGAGAGACCGCCCATCTCCTCGATGACGGCCAGAAATTGCTGCTGATGGAAGGTGTCGCGGGCGATCAGGTAGGACAGCATGTCCTTCATCCCCGGATCGGACGTCATATTCCACAGTCGCAGCGCCAGCGCCCGCCCGGTCGCCTCGGCCGTGACGTTGGCCAGCATGTCGGCCGCGGTGTTGCCGCTGGCGTAGACGTGACTGCAGTCGAAGGGCACGCCGTTGGCGTCAGCGGGAAGCGCGGCGAGGCCCGCCGACAGCACATGGCGCATGTCCATGCCGTTCAGCACCGAGCCGCCGGCCGTATCGTTGGAGATGTCCTCCTGGACCGACAGGGGCGCGCCTTCCAGGTTCAGCGCCACGGCGGTCGCCAGCATCTCGATGTGGGCAATCTCTTCCGTGGCCGTATTCAGCAGAAGGTCGCGGTATTGGGTTGGGCCGCGATTCCCCCAGGCCTGGAAGAAATACTGCAGACAGACGCGGATTTCGCCTTCCACCCCGCCGATCGCCTGCTGCAAAGCTCTGGCAAATACGGGGTCGGGTCGTTCGACTCGCACCGGATACTGCAGAAGCTTGTCGGTATAGTACATTTTGCTCTCCTGAGGTTGCCCCCGAGGGAAAGCCGCCTTCCAACCGCCGTTTGTGAAAGTCGTGTCGTGGGCATTGGGCCGACGCAGCGCGAAATCAGCGGCCGAATCCGTTAGCATCGTCCGATGGCAGCGCGTTTTCCCGTCCTCTACATCGCCGAAGCTGACGCCGAGGCGGCCGTGCTGTCCTCGGGGGTGCTCGCCTATCTGGTCGACAGCCTGCCGCAGGCGGATTTCACCATCGTCGGCTCTGCGGCCTCGGCGCCCCTGTTCGCGGATACGCCGCGCCTGACGAATCTGATCGTGCTCGACAAGACCGGCCGGTTCGACTGGATCGCCCTGTGGAACCAGGTGCGCCAGACACGCTGGGGCCTGGCGGTCGACATGCGCGGCACCCGCTTTACAGAGCGCCTCCGTCGCCAGAAGCGCGCCGTGAAGGGGCCGCCCCGGCCCGGCGCCCACGCGGTCGAGGACGCGGCCTGGACGCTGCATCTGGACGAGGTCCCCGCGCCGCGTCTGTTCCTCGGCGACGAAACCCGCGCCGCCGCCGACGCCCTGATCGGCGACGATCCTTCGCCCATCCTGGCGGTGGGGCCCGGCGCGGACTGGATCGGCAAGCGGTGGCCCGCCGAACGCTACGCCAAGGTCGCCCTGCCGTTGCTGTCCGAAGACGGTCCTCTCGCGGGCGGCCGGTTGATGATCGTGGGCGAGGAGGCCGACCGCGACCTGGCCCACACCATCCGCCTCGCCGTGCCGCGCGCCCGCGTCATCGAACTGCAGGGCAAGCTGACCCGGCTCCAGACGGCGGCGGCCCTGTCGCGGGCGGCGCTCTACATCGGGGCCGACTCGATCTGGACCCAGCTCGCGGTGGCGGCGGGCGCGCCGACGGTCGGCGTCTATGGCCCTTCGGACGACACGCGGGTCGGGCCGTGGGGCGGCGTCGCGATCCGGGGCGACCGGCTCTATGAGGAGTTCCGAGCGGTCGATCCAAACCTGAACCAGGCCATACAGCACATGATGGGCCTGCCCGCCGACCGGGTGCTGAAGGCGGCGCGCGGCCTTCTGGCGAAGCGGTCCGCCGCCGCGTAGAAGGCGGTCATGACCCAGACATACGACCTGATCGTCCGCGGCGGAGAGGTGGCCAACCACGCTGGAGTGGGCCCTGCCGACGTGGGCGTGATCGACGGCTCCATCGCCTTCATCGGCGATCTGTCTCAGGCCTCAGCAGGTCAGGTGGTGGACGCGACCGGCCTGACGGTGCTCCCCGGCGTCATCGACACTCAGGTCCACTTCCGCGAACCCGGCCTGGAGTGGAAGGAGGACCTGGAAACGGGCTCCCGCGCCGCTGCGCTGGGCGGCGTCGTCGCCGTGTTCGAGATGCCGAACACCGAGCCCAACACCACCGATCCCGCTACGCTGGAGGACAAGCTGGCCCGCGCCCGGGACCGCATGTGGACCGATCACGCCTTCTACATCGGCGGCACCCACGCCAACGCCGAGCATCTGGGCGAGCTTGAGCGGCTGCCGGGCTGCTGTGGCGTCAAGGTCTTCATGGGCGCCTCGACGGGCGATTTGCTGATTGCCGATGACGACGGGGTGCGAAAGGTGCTGAACGCGGTCAGCCGCCGCGCCACCTTCCATTCCGAGGACGAATATCGCCTCGCCGACCGCCGCCCTCTGGCCCGCCCCGGCGACTGGACCAGCCACCCCGAGGTCCGCGACGCCGAGAGCGCCATCCTAAGCACGCGTCGCCTCGTCCGGCTGGCGAAGGAAACGGGCAAGCGGATCCACGTGCTGCATGTCTCCACCGCCGAGGAGATCGAATTCCTCGCCGACCACAAGGATGTGGCCACCGTCGAGGTCACGCCCCAGCACCTGACCCTGGACGGCGACGAGGCCTATGAGCGGCTGAAGGGATACGCCCAGATGAACCCGCCTATCCGTAACGCCCACCATATCCGTGGCCTGTGGCGCGGCATCGAGCAGGGCGTTGTCGACGTGCTCGGCTCCGATCACGCACCGCACACGAAGGAGGAAAAGGCTCGCCCCTATCCCGCCTCGCCGTCGGGCATGCCGGGGGTGCAGACGCTGGTTCCCGTCATGCTGACCCATGTGGCGCAGGGGAGGATGACGCTGGAGCGCTTCATCGACCTGACCTCGGCGGGGGCCCAGCGAGTGTTCCAGACGGCCAATAAGGGCCGCATGGCCGAGGGCTACGACGCCGATCTGACGCTGGTGGACCTGAAGGCCCGGCGCATCATCCGCCACGAGGACATGGCCAGCCGCTGCGGCTGGACCCCCTTCGACGGCTTCGAGGCCCGGGGCTGGCCGATGGCGACCATCGTCCGGGGCCGCGTCGTCATGCAGGACGGCGAACTGATCGGCACGGCCCACGGCCGCCCGGTGCGCTTCCAGGAAACCCTCGGGGCCTGAGCCTCAGCGCGGCGTGAGGATGAAGCCCGCGACGTCCTCGACCACGCCGTCCGCCAGCGGCAGGTCGGGATCGGCATAGGTCGCCAGATTGGCCTCGCGGTCCGGCGGCGCGATCTTGAGCAGGTGGTTTACCCCCTCCCAGATCGTCAGCTGCGCCTTCGGCTGGGCCTCGGCCAGGATCTGGGCGTCTACAACCGTGGTCTGCAGGTCGGTCGAGCCCTGACCGATCATGACCGGCCCCTCGTAGGCCGCGATCAGCGCGGCTGGATCAAGGCCCAGCAGGCCGATCAGGAAAGGCTGGACCGACGGCCGCAGCAGGGCCGCCAGCTCCGGGGGCGTGTCCGTCACCAGTTCCCCGGCCTCCAGCTGGGCTAAGGCGTCGAAGGTCCGGCTCCGCAGCGGCTCTGGCAGTTGCCCGCCCAGTTGTTCCTCCAGGATGATCCGAGGTCTCCGCCCGAGACCTGAGAGCAGCACCAATCCACAGATGCCGTCGTCGTCGCGCGCCACGGCCTTGAGCGCCACGCCGGTTCCCTCGCTGTGCCCAATCAGCCAGACGCACGCCAGGCCGGTGCGCGATCGCGCCTCGGCGGCGAAGGCCAAGGCGTCGTCGACCATATGTTCGAAGCGCAGGTCTGCCTCATTCCCGAGGGCGGCGAACGACTGACCTGCGCCCCTTTTATCGTAGCGGAGTGTCGCGACGCCTTGAGCTGCTAGACCGTCAGCCAGCATCCGGTAGGAGCTGCCGCGCACGATCTGGGGACTATTGCCATCGCGATCTGTGGGGCCGGACCCTGCGATTATGACGGCGCCGGCGCGGGTCTCGCCTTCTGGTGTCAGAAGGGTGCCGTGCAGCGGCGCCAGGGCCGAAGCCACCTCCACAGGCGTGGCGACGGGACCACTGACGGCAAGGGCGACGGAGAGGATCAGATTCAGCATGATTTCGTCTCAGGATTCTCAAAAAGGTTGGCGCTCGGGATCCTGGCTCCAGACCCGAGGCTCAGATCGAAAAGCTGACCCCGCAGCCGCAGCTGGTCGCAGCGTTGGGATTGCGGATCACGAACTGCGCGCCAGCCAGCTCGTCAACGAACGCGATCTCTGAGCCCTTAAGGAAGGGGACGGACACCGGATCGACGAGCGCCGCCTGCCCTTTGGTCTCGACGCGGAGGTCATCGGGCTCGGCCGCGTCGACCAGATCGAGCCGATACTGGAACCCCGAGCAGCCCCCGCCTTCCACGGCGACGCGCAGCATCACGGGGCGCCCCTCCGCCTCGGCTAGCTTGGCGAGCCGCCGGGCCGCGCTCTCGGCCAGCACGATCCCTTCGGACGAGCGCGTCGCGATCTTCAGTTCCAGCGAGGCGGTTTCGACCTGTGTCATGGCTGTCTATATGAGGCGACCTCGGCCGGTTCGCAAAGGCCGCCGCATGGATAAGCGCCCTTGAGCCAGACCCACCCCCGCGCCGACTACGCCGAAGACGCCGACGCCTCGCGCGGGCGACTGGTCCCCGAGGCCGCCAGCCGCACCCGGAACGCCTTCGCGCGGGACCGGGACCGGATCATCCACTCCACCGCCTTCCGCCGGCTGAAGGAGAAGACTCAGGTCTTCGTGGCGCACGAGGGCGACCACTACCGCACCCGCCTGACCCACAGCCTGGAGGTCAGCCAGATCGCCCGGTCGCTGGCCCATGCGCTCCGCATCGACCAGGACCTGGCCGAGACCGTCGCCCTGGCCCACGACCTGGGCCACCCGCCGTTCGGCCACGCCGGCGAGGACGAACTTCAGCTGCAGATGGAGCCGTTCGGCGGCTTCGACCACAACGTCCAGACCTTCCGCGTCGTGACGAAGCTGGAGACCCGATATCCCGCCTTTGACGGCCTGAACCTGAGCTGGGAGACGATCGAGGGGGTCGTCAAGCACAACGGGCCCGTGACCCACAAGCTGGACGAACCGGCGTGGAAGGCCATCGCGGACTTCGCGCCGGGCTGGGACCTGCGGCTGGACAGCTTCGCCTCGCTGGAGGCCCAGGCCGCCGCCATCGCCGACGACATCGCCTACAACAACCACGACGTCGACGACGGGGTGCAGGTGGGGCTGTTCACCCTGGCCGACCTCGCCGATGTGCCCCTGATCGGGCCGGTGCTGCACAGGACGCGTTCGGACTGGCCCGACCTGTCCGAACGCATGCTGAGGCTCGAAGCCGTCCGCCGCATGATCGGCGTCATGATCGACGACGTTCTGGCCGAGACCGAACGGCGCATCGCCGACGACGGCATCGCCTCCACCGACGACGTTCGGGCCGCCCGCCGCACCTTGGTCCAGTTCTCCGACGCGATGCTGGCCGACCTGGGCCAGCTCCGCCGGTTCCTCTTCGAGCGGATGTATCGCCACTACCGGGTCAACCGCACCCGCAGCCAGGCGCGGCGCATCCTGGCCGAGATGTTCCAGCTGTTCATGGCCGAGCCGGAAGTCATGCCCACGGAGTGGGGCCGCCGGGCCGCGAGCGACGACCCGCACAAGCGGGCGCGTGCGGTGTGCGACTACATCGCTGGCATGACGGACCGCTACGCCATCGAGGAACATAGAAAGCTGTTCACACTCGACCTCGCGCTCGATCTGTGATTCCTCAGACAGGCCGGGGCGGCTTAGATTGACGGGCCGGAACGCCGATTCGAGCCGGGCCCGAACCGAGGCGCAGACACCATGTCCTACGACGACGATCACCGTCCCCGCGATCGCGGCGCCTATACGCCGCCGACCGACGACGACCTGCCCTTCAACCGTGGCGGCTATGACCCGCGCCGGGCGCCACCGCGCAAGGCCCCGCCGGTGACGCTGCTGGTGAGCGCGGGCGTGCTGCTGGTCCTCATCATCGCGGTGGTGCTGTTCTATCGCTCTGGCCTGCGCTCCTCGACCGACGCCCCGCCCGCCGTCGGCACGCCCGTGCCGCAGATGAAGGTCGAGGCGCCGATCGAAGCTCAGCCGATCGACCCGGAAGCCGGTGTCGGCCTCTACGACGAGGCGCCCGAAACCGTGACGGCGCCCGAGTTCGCGCCGCCGCCGGAGACGCCGCTTCCGCGCCCGGCGCCCCGCCCGATCGAGACGGCCGAGAAGGTCGAAACCCCGCGTCCGGCGACGCCCGCGCCCGCCCCGAGACCGGCCGCCGAAACCCCGCCCCCCACGACCGGCGCGGGCGGAAACGCCGCCGTCCAGATCGGCGCCTTCTCCTCGACCGCTATCGCCGATCGCGAATACGCCGCCGTCGCCGCGCGCTTCCCGCAGTTCGCGCGGAACGCCACCAAACGGGTGCAGGAGGTGACGGCCTCGAACGGTTCCACCGTCTACCGGACGACCTTCACCGGCCTGTCGGCGGCAGACGCCCGCGCCTTCTGCGCCGCCATCCAGGCGGGCGGCGGCGACTGCCTGGTGCGCTAGGCGGGGTGTCCAGCGCCGCCATCCTGGCCTGCAAGGGCGCGGTCCTGACGCCCGAGGAGCGCGCCTTCTTCGGCCAGGCGCGTCCCTGGGGCTTCATCCTGTTTCGCCGCAACGTCGAGAGCCCGGAACAGGTCCTGCGCCTGACAGATGCGATGCGCGAGGCCGTCGGCTGGGACTGCCCCATCCTGGTCGATCAGGAAGGCGGCCGGGTCCAGCGTCTGGGCCCGCCGCACTGGCGCAAGTATCCGCCCGGCGAGGCCTTCCTGAAGGCCGCCAACGACCCCCTGACCGCGCGCGAGCTGGCCCGGCTGGGCGGCCGCCTGATGGCGCATGATCTCAAGGCCGTGGGCATCAACATCGACTGCGCCCCCGTGCTGGACGTCCCGACGCTTGGCGCCCACGACATCATCGGGGATCGCGCCTATGCCAAGGACCCGGCGACCGTGACGCAACTCGGCCGGGCGGTGGCCGAAGGCCTGCTGGCGGGCGGCGTCCTGCCGGTCATCAAGCACATGCCCGGCCACGGCCGCGCCTTCGCCGACAGTCACAAGGAGCTGCCGACTGTTCACGCCGATCTGGAGCACCTGGACGCCTGGGACTTCGCCCCCTTCAAGGCCCTGTCGGACATGCCGATCGGCATGACGGCCCACATTGTCTTCACCGCCATCGACAGGAAGCGCCCGGCGACCCAGTCCAAGAAGGCGATCAAACTGATCCGCGAGCGGCTCGGCTTCGGCGGCCTGCTGCTGTCCGACGACCTGTGCATGAACGCCCTGTCCGGCGACCTGACAGAGCGGGCGGAGAAGTCGCTGAAGGCTGGCTGCGACCTCGTCATCCACTGGACCGGTGACATGGCCGAGATGGAGCAGGTCATGGCCGGCGTCGAAAAGCTAAAGGGTGGGGCCGCGCGCCGGGCCTCGGCCGCCTTGGCCCGCATCGTCCATACGCCCGAGCCGCTGGACGTGGCCGAGGCCCGCGACCGCTTCGACGCCATGCTGGCCGGCCGCCTGAACGCCGCCAAGGGGCCCGACGTCGGCGAGGCGCAAGCCTGATGGCGGAAGCATTCCAGCCCAATCTGGATTTCACCGCCGTCGAGGAGGTCGACGCGCGCGACGCCTTCGTCGTCGATCTGGAGGGCTACGAAGGCCCGCTCCATGTGCTCCTGGCGTTGGCGCGGACGCAGAAGGTCGATCTGCTGAAGCTGTCGATCACCAAACTGGCCGAGCAGTACCTGGCCTTCGTGCACGAGGCGCGCAGGCGGAACTTTTCGCTGGCGGCCGACTATCTCGTGATGGCCTCGTGGCTGGCCTATCTGAAGTCGCGCCTGCTCCTGCCGCGCACCGAGAAGGGGAAGGCCGACGAGCCTCCGGCCGAGGAGATGGCGGCGGCGCTCGCCTTCCGCCTCCAGAAACTGGAGGCGATGCGGCAGGCGTCTGACGCCCTGATGGCCCGGCCCCAGCTGAAGCGCGACGTCTTCACCCGTGGCGATCCGGAGGCGACCGTGATTGTCCCGTCCGACCGCATCGACGCCAGCCTGTATGAGCTCATGGCCGCTTACGTCGGCCAGCGTCGCCGAGAGCAGGGCCGCCAGTACAATCCGACCCAGCGCATCGAGGCCTTCGCTCTGGAGGAGGCCCGCGACTGGCTGCGGGACATCCTGCCCCGCCTCGCCGACTGGACGCCCCTGACCCGCGTCGCCCCCGTCCGCGACGAAGGCGAGGGGCCGAGCCAGGCCAGCTTCACCGCCTCGACGCTATCCGCCAGTCTGGAGCTGGTGAAAGAAGGGGCCATGGACGTGCGTCAGGAGCGGGCCTTCGAGGACGTCTGGCTGAAACGCCGGGGCCGGGGACTGCCGCTGGAGCTGACGCCGTGAGCGACCTCCGTTTCGCCCCCGACGAGGCCGAGATCGAACGCCGGGTCGAGGCTCTGCTGTTCGCCGCCGCAGGCCCCCTGTCGGCCGCCGATATCGCGCGCCGCCTGCCCGAAGGCGCCGACGTCGGCCGCGCCATCGCCTCGCTGCGCGCGCGCTACGAAGGGCGGGGCGTGGAGCTGGAATGCGTCGCCGACCGCTGGCGGTTTCGCACGGCCGCCGACCTCGGCTTCTTGATGACGGAGGAGCGCGAGGAGCCGCGGCGCCTGTCCAAGGCCGCGCTCGAGACGCTCGCCATCATCGCCTACCACCAGCCCGTTACCCGCGCCGAGATCGAGAGCGTGCGCGGCGTCTCCATCTCCAAGGGCACGCTCGACCTGCTTTTGGAGATGGGCTTCGTGCGCCTGCGCGGCCGTCGTCGCACGCCGGGCCGACCCGTGACCTACGCCACCGCCGATCGCTTCCTCGAGCACTTCGGCTTGGCCAGCCTCTACGACCTGCCGGGCGCCGCTGAGATGAAGGCGGCGGGCCTGCTCGACCTGTCGCTGCCTGTCGGCTTCGAGGTGCCGGATCCCTCGCGCGCTGGCCCGGAGGACGAGGAAGACCCCATTGAGGATGGCGACGCCCCGGAGTTCGCTCAGGACTTCGTCGGCGAGGAAGGCAACCGATAGGCAGCTTGGCCGTTCCTCGTCGAACGCCGTCCAAGGAGAAGCCCAGATGCGCACCCTGCTGTTCGTGACCGGAGCCGCCGCTCTGGCGCTCGTCGCTTGCACCCCCGCCGCCGAGGAACCGGCCGACGCCGCTCCCGCCGCCGAGATCGAGTCCACCACCGCCCCGGCCGTCGGCGGCCCGACCGAGCTCCCCACTGACGGCGGCGTCACGCCGGCGCCTGAGTCCATGGAATCGGCCACGGAAGAGGAGGTCGCCGCGCCAGCGTCTCCGGCCAAAGCGGCGGTGCTGTCGGGCGGCTCGGAGCAGCCCGAGAAGAACTGATCAGGTCGTCAGGGCCCGAGGCAGTTTAAAGGTCACAGTCTCGGGCTCGCCCGGATCATCGGCCACAGTGACGTCGAACCGCCCGCGCAGGGCCGCGATCACGCCCTGCACCAGGGGTTCGGGCGCTGAGGCGCCCGCCGTGATCCCGACCGTCGAGACGCCCTCGAACCAGGACCAGTCGAGCTGGCTGGCGTCGTCCAGCAGCCGGGCGTCGCTGGCTCCGGCGCGAAGTGCGACTTCCACCAGCCGCACCGAATTCGACGAGTTCTTCGACCCCACGACCAGCACCAGGTCCGATCCGTCCGCGAGCTGCTTGACCGCCTCCTGGCGGTTCGTCGTGGCGTAACAGATGTCTTCCTTGTGCGGGTCTGGCAGCTCGGGAAAGCGCCGCTTGAGCGCCGCCACGATCTCGGCGGTGTCGTCCAGCGACAGGGTCGTCTGGGTCGCATAGGCCAGCGGCTGATCGCCTGGCCGCTGGAACGCTTCTGCGTCCTCCACGGTCTCGACCAGGCTGATCGCGCCCTCGGGCAGCTGGCCCAGAGTGCCCACGACCTCCGGATGGCCCGCGTGGCCGATCAGGATGATGTGGCGGCCGTTGGCGTGGTGCCGCTCCGCCTCGACGTGAACCTTGGAGACTAGGGGGCAGGTGGCGTCGAGAAAAAGAAGCTCACGCGCCCGCGCCGTGGCCGGCACCGACTTGGGCACGCCGTGGGCCGAGAAGACCACCGGCCGGTCGTCGGGACACTCGTCCAGCTCCTTGACGAAGACGGCGCCCAACCCCTTCAGCCGGTCCACCACGTGCTTGTTGTGGACGATCTCATGACGGACGTAGACTGGCGCTCCGAACTTCTCGATGGCGCGCTCGACGATCTGGATGGCGCGATCCACTCCGGCGCAAAAACCGCGCGGCGTCGCCATGCGCACGGTCAGCGGCCGAAGCGCCAGATCAGGGGAGGGGGCCAGGACGTCCATGCGTCGAACCTAGTCGCTTCGCCGCCACACCGCCACTGCGACGGCGCTGACGGCGGTTTGCGACGCCTCGCTTTAGCCGCTATCAGGCGGGAAGCCTGACGGCGCTTTCGTCAGAGCCTGATTTCCGGAACCATTCAGAATGCGTCTTGCGACCGTCGCCCTCGCCGCCGTTGCGGTTCTCGCCTCGGCCGGCGCCGCCTCCGCCCAGAGCCCTCAGCAGCGGGACCGGGATCGTCAAGAGGCAGACCGCGGCGAAGGCGCTGAGCGCGCTCGGCGGCCCCGTATCGCCCCCCTGCGCGCGCGTCCGAACGCGGGCCCCTGTCCCTACGTTAAGATCCTCTATGACGCTGCGCGGTATGTAGAACTCGAAGGCGGCCGAGCCTCCACGTCGGCTGTGGGTTACACCGGTGAGATCGAAGGCGTCACCGCTGGATGCGGCTACCAGTCGGACGAGCCCATCACGGTGCAGACAAATATCCTGTTCAATCTGGGGCGAGGTCCTCAGGCGGCAGAGGATCGGCGCACCTATCGCTACTGGATCGCCGTCACGGAGCGGAACTCCGCCGTTCTGGCCAAGGAGTATTTCGACCTGCCCGTCGACTTCGAGGGCCAGCGCACCGCCTCGGTCGAGGAAGGCCAGACGATCGTCATCCCACGCGCGGAGGCGACCACCTCGGGGGCCAACTTCGAGATCCTGATCGGCTTCGACGTGACGCCGGAAATGGCCGAGTTCAACCGCACGGGCAGCCGCTTCCGCATCACCGCGGGCGCCCAAGCCGCGACGGCTCCGACGGAACAATGACCGACCTGAAGACGGCGCTCGGCGAAGCGGTCGCGGCCGCCTTCGCCGCCGAAGGCGTGGACGCGGCCCTGGCGCGGGTGACGGTCTCGGATCGGCCCGACCTGGCGGATTTCCAGTCGAACGGCGCCCTGGCCGCGGCCAAGGCGTTGAAAGCCAACCCCCGCGAGCTGGCGACGAAGGTCTCGGCCCGGCTGAACGGCGATGCGCGGCTGTCAGGCGTGGAGGTCGCCGGGCCCGGCTTCATCAATCTAACCGTCTCGGACGCGGCCCTGTCGGGGCGCGCCCAGGCAGTGGCGGACGACACGGCCTTGTCCGGGGCTTCGCCGGTCGAGACGCCGCGCCGGGTCATTGTCGACTTCGCCGGGCCGAACGTGGCCAAGCCGATGCACGTCGGCCACCTCCGCTCCTCCATCATCGGCGAGAGCCTGAAGCGGCTGTTCCGGTTCCGGGGCGACACCGTCTGGGGCGACGCCCACTTCGGCGACTGGGGCTTCCAGATGGGCCTGCTGATCGTCGCCGTCGGCGACGAAGGCAAGGCGGACGCCTTCCTGGCCGAGGGCGACGGACCCTTCCCGGACGTCAGCCCCGTCACCCTGGAAGACCTCGAGCGCCTCTATCCGCAGGCCGCCGCCAAGGCCAAGGAAGACGCCGCCTTCCGCGACCGGGCCCGCAAGGCGACCGCCGAGTTGCAGGCCGGTCGTCCCGGTTACCGCGCGCTTTGGAAGCACTTCGTGGCGGTGAGCCGCACCGCGCTGGAACGCGAGTTCGGCGCTCTTGGCGTGACCTTCGATCTGTGGAACGGCGAGTCGGACGCCGATCCCCTGATCCCGGCCATGGTCGAGGAGATCAAGGCTAAAGGTCTCGCCGAGTTCGACCAGGGCGCCTGGATCATCCGCGTGGCCGAGGAGGGCGACAAGCGCGAGCTGCCGCCGCTTCTGCTCGTCTCGTCCGAAGGTTCGGCCATGTACGGCACGACCGATTTGGCCACCATCCTGCAGCGCCGCCGCGAGCAGGATTTCGACCTCGTCCTCTACTGCGTCGACGCGCGGCAGGCCGACCATTTCGAACAGGTGTTCCGCGCCGCCTACAAGTGCGGCTACGCCACGCCGGGCCAGCTGGAGCACGCCGCCAACGGCACCATGAACGGGGCGGACGGCAAGCCCTTCAAGACCCGCGCGGGCGGGGTCCTGAAGCTGCACGACCTGATCACCCAGGCCCGCGAAAAAGCCCGCGAGCGGCTCCGCGAGGCCGAGCTGGGCGCCGACCTGCCCGAGACCGAATTCGAGGACATCGCCGCCAAGGTGGCGGTGGCGGCGCTGAAGTTCGCCGATCTGTCGAACAACCGGACCACCAGCTACGTCTTCGACCTGGATCGCTTCATGAGTTTCGAGGGCAAGACCGGGCCGTATCTGCTGTACCAGGTCGTCCGCATCAAATCCCTGCTGAGGAAGGCCGAGGCCCAAGGCGTGCTGAGCGGCCCCATCGCCGTGTCCGAACCGGCCGAACGCGAGCTGGCCCTGACGCTGGACGCCTTCGACGCGGCGGTGTCGGACGCCTACGACCGCCGCGCGCCCCATGCGATCGCCGAGCACGCCTATCGCCTGGCCCAGAGCTTCTCGAAGTTCTACGCCGCCTGCCCGGTGCTGGCGGCCGAAGACCCGGCCGTGGTCGGGTCGCGGCTGGCGCTGGCGAAGGCGGCGCTGGATCAGCTGGAGGCCGCGCTGCGCCTTCTCGGCATCGAGACGCCGGAGCGGATGTAAGCGTCTCGGCCGCTCTGTAGCCTCGGCGCCACGGACTCGTCATCGATCCTAAGGTTAACTGTCTTTGGGGAAGGCAGGACGGGGCCAGACATGGCGCGGTCGGGATCGAGGGGAGGCCAGACGCCAGCGGTGCGCCGCGACGGCTTTCGCCTGCCGATCTTCAGGAAACGCGCCCGGCTCTACGTCGACGGCTTCAATCTGCATCACGCCATTCTCGACCTGAACCGGCGCGAGCTGCTGTGGCTGGATCTCATGGCGCTGGGCCGCGCTCTTGTTCCGCCCGGCGAACGGATGGCCGGGGTGACCTGGGTCTCGGCCCACCGGCCCCAGCGCCGCGACCGCATGGAGGCGCTGCTGGCCTATGAGGAGGCGCTCCGGGCGCGCGACGTGCGCTGCCTGATGGGCCATTTCGTCGTCCATTCGGACCACTGCCACGCCTGCGGCCATCAGTGGATGGACGCAACCGAGAAGCAGAGCGATGTGAACCTGGCGCTGGCCGTCGCCGCCGACGCCGCCGCCGACAAGGTCGACGTCGCCTACGTCCTGACCACCGACGGCGACCACGCTGCGACCACGCGCTTCCTGCACGAGGGTTATCCCCACATCCGCGTCGTCAGCGTCGCCCCGCCGGCCCGGGGCCACAACCGCCAGCTGCTGGAATGGGCCGATGCCCGGACCGAGGTCGAGGTCGCCATGCTGGAACGCTGCGGCCTGCCGGACCGCATCCTGACGCGGTCCGGCTATGTGGAGCGGCCCCGCGCTTGGTCGGCGAAAGAGGACGCGCCCCCGCCGCCGGGACCGGAGACGCCGACGCCCGAGGTGAAGCGTGGACATCTGCGGCTGGTGGTGTCGAACTAGGTACCGACACGGAGCCCCATCATGACCGACCTCGACGCCTTCATCGACGGCCTGCCCAAGGCGGAGCTGCATCTGCACATCGAGGGTAGTCTCGAGCCCGAGCTGATGTTCGACTTGGCGCGTCGCAACAAGGTCGCCATCCCGTTCGACAGCGTAGAGGCCGTGCGGGCCGCCTACAGCTTTTCGAACCTGCAGGACTTCCTGGACATCTACTACGCCGGCGCCGACGTGCTCAGGACCGAGCGGGACTTCCACGATCTGGCGATCGCCTACTTCGAGCGGGCGGCGGCCGACAGCGTAAGGCACGCAGAGATCTTCTTCGATCCCCAGACGCATACCGACCGGGGCATCCCGTTCCAGGTCGTGGCCGACGGCCTTCTGTCCGGCATGGCGGAAGCCGAGACGCGGCTGGGCGTGACCTCCAAGCTGATCCTTTGCTTCCTGCGCCACCTGGACGAGGACGCCGCCTTCGCCACGCTGAAAGCCGCCGAGCCGTGGCTGGACCGGATCGAGGGCGTGGGTCTGGATTCGTCCGAGGTCGGGCATCCTCCGTCGAAGTTCCAGCGCGTCTTCGACCGCGCGGGCGAGATGGGCCTGAAGCGTGTCGCCCACGCCGGGGAGGAGGGTCCGCCCGCCTATGTCTGGGAGGCGCTGGACCTGCTCCATATCGACCGCATGGATCACGGCAACCGCTCTATGGAGGACGAGGCCCTGATTGCGCGGTTGGCGGCTGAGCAGATGACGCTGACCGTCTGCCCGCTGTCCAACCTGAAGCTCTGTGTGGTCGACGACCTGAGGGGCCACCCTGTTCCCGAGATGCTGCGGCGGGGCATCCGCGTGACGTTGAACTCCGACGACCCGGCCTACTTCGGCGGCTATGTGAACGAGAACTATCGCCAGCTGGCCCGAGCAACCGGGCTGACCCGCGAGCAGCTGGCGGGCATCGCCCGGAACAGCTTCACTGGCTCCTTCCTGACCGGGGCGGACAAGGCGCGCCATCTGGCGGCGATCGACGCTTACGCCGGATGACAGAAGGACCCCGCGAGCGGGGCCCTTCGAGAGCGGGATGAAGACCTCTTCTTCTCGCCCGCGTGCTGGTCGCCGTGGCCGCCGTCCGAGACGTCGCCGACGGCGGGGTTCTCGGGCCGACCGTTTCGCCAGGTCTCGAAGTCGGAGGAGAACTTCTGGCGTCGCTCGTTCCGCCAGTCGGCGTAGTCCTTGTCGAACCGCGCCATCTGCTGCTCGCGCCAGTGGAGATAGTCCGGCTCGTGGTCGTGCCGATCCTGCTGGCCTTGACGGCTCTGATCCTGGCCTTGGCCCTGACGCGAGCCGTAGGCGCCGGTGTAATCCGACGGTCCGCCGTAGCCGCCGTACTGGGAGCCGCCCTGATAGCCGCCGCCGAAGTTAGACTGGCCGCCGTAGCCCTGGCCGGCGGACTGAGAGCCGCCGTAACCCTGGTGCCCGCGCGACTGATCGCCGAAGCCTTGCGGCCCGCCATAGGGGTTGTTGCCCTGGCCATACCGGTCACCTTGGCCATATCCGGCGGCCGGACCGCCGTAGCCGGGGTTCTGGCCCATGCCATAGGTCGCGCCGCCCTGCCGGATCTCGCGGTGATCCTGGTCCTGGTCCATGCGGTCGCGCCACTGGTCGCGGTCGTTGCCGCCGAACCAGCTGCGGGCCTCATCCATGCGGCGGTCGCGGTCCTCCCACGGGCGCTCGCGGCCCTGATGACTCTGTCCTTCCGACCAGCGGTCGCGATGACGGTCGTTCATGTCGATCTCCTTTTGGCCTGAATGCCGAGCCCAAAGCGGGGCTGGGCGTACGGCCGTTCCGGGCTTCACGGTCTTCTGACAGCCTTGGCCGTTCGGAACGCGGAGCGGCCCGTCGACGCTGAACCGGCGATCACCAGGGAGCAGCGTCATGGCGCAAAAGATGGGCAAGGGCTCGGAGACGGCGCAGCGCGCCAACGCCAAGGCGGCCAGGGACGGCAAGTCGAACCCGCGCAAATCCTCCGCCGCCCAGGCCGAGCTCGGCAAGAAGGGCGGCAAGGCCGCGCGCCACTGACTACCGCTGTGCGGCCTCGCTGCGCTTGACTTCGGCGCGGAGTCGGGGCCTTGGTTTCCTGGCTCTCGCGGGAGAGATCGGCCCATCGCTTCGGGCCGGAGCCGAAGGCGCAACCGCCCCGGAAACGCTCAGGCAAAAGGACCGCGAGGACGTTCGGACGCTGGAAAGTCACTCCTGACGGAGTGCGCCGACGGAGCAAGCCGGGTCACCGGCGGAATCTCTCAGGTTTCCCAGACAGCGGGGGCGCGATGACGGCGGAGCTTTCCGCCGAGTGACGCGGCTCTCGAAAGTCTGAACGCATGACCGACGCATCCCTGAAGACCACGCCGCTGAACGCCGCGCATCGGGCGCTGGGCGCGCGAATGGTCGGCTTCGGCGGCTATGACATGCCGGTCCAGTATGAGGGCGTGCTGGCCGAGCACCGCTGGACCCGCGAGCACGCCGGCCTTTTCGACGTGTCGCACATGGGCCAGGCCAAGATCACGGGCGCGGACGCCATCGCCCAGTTCGAACGTTTCGTCCCCGGCGACTATCAGGCGCTGAAGGCCGGCAAGCAGAAGTACTCCCTGCTGCTGAACGAGCAGGGCGGGATCATCGACGACCTGATGGCGGGCAAGCCCGATCACGACGGCCTGTTCGTCGTCGTCAACGCCGGCAACAAGGACGAGGACTTCGCCTTCTGGGCCGCGCATCTATCGGGCGACGCCAAGCTGACGGTGCTGGACGACCGCGCCCTGATCGCCATCCAGGGGCCGGAGGCCGCCGAGGTCATGGCGGCGCACGAGCCGGTGCTGGCCGAGTTCGGCTTCATGGACACTGCCCGGCTGATGCTGTTCGGCGTGGACGCTTACGTCTCCCGCTCGGGCTACACGGGCGAGGACGGCTACGAGATCTCGGTCCCAGCGAAGGACGCCGAGCGCATCTGGACCCTCCTGCTCCAGGACGCGCGGGTGAAGCCGATCGGCCTGGGTGCGCGCGACTCGCTGCGGCTGGAGGCCGGCCTGCCGCTGCACGGCCATGACATCGATCCGACGACCTCGCCGGTCGAGGGCGCGCTGACCTTCGCCCTGTCGAAGTCGCGCAAGGAGGCGGCGAACTTCAACGGCGCCGAGCGGGTGCTGAAGGAACTGGCCGAGGGCCCGGCCCGTGTCCGCGTCGGCCTGCACGTCAAGGAAGGCGCTCCGGCCCGGGAGGGCGCCGAGATCGCCGACGCGAACGGCGCAGTGATCGGCAAGGTCACCTCGGGCGGACCGTCGCCCAGCCTCGGAAAGAACATCGCCATGGGCTACGTGCCGCCGTCGCATGCGGCGCTAGGCACGGCGCTGCAGGTCATCGTGCGGGGCAAGCCTGCGGCCGCCGAGGTCGTCGCCATGCCCTTCGTCGCCCAACGCTATCACCGCAAACCCAAGAGCTGAGAGGCCGTCATGAAGTTCACCAAGGATCACGAATGGGTCCGGCTCGAGGGCGACGTCGCCACGGTCGGAATCACCAAACACGCCGCCGACCAGCTCGGTGACGTGGTGTTCGTCGAGACGCCGGAAGCCGGCCGCGTCGTGTCGCAGAAGGACGGCTTCGCCGTGGTCGAAAGCGTCAAGGCGGCGTCGGACGTCTACGCCCCCGTCTCCGGCGAGGTCATCGAGGGCAACGACGCCCTGGCCTCGGCGCCCGAGACCGTCAACGCCGATCCGGAAGGCGCCGGCTGGTTCGCCAAGATCAAGGTCACGAACCCGGCCGAGCTGGACGGCCTGATGGACCGCGCCGCCTACGACCAGTTCCTGACGACGCTCTAACTCGACCCGCTGATTAAGAGTCAGCTGCTCTATCGGCCGCTCCCCCGGCCCGGAGGCATCCATGCGCTACCTGCCCCTGACCCCCGACGACCGGTCCGCCATGCTGGCGGCGATCGGCGTCAAGTCGATCGACGACCTGTTCGTGGACGTGCCGCAGTCGGCGCGGCGCGACGGCGTCGTGGATCTGCCCCGTGTCATGGGCGAGCTTGAGGTCGAGCGGGCTCTGAAAGGCCTGGCTGCGAAGAACACGGTCGCGGGCGACGTGCCCTTCTTCTGTGGGGCGGGGGCCTATCGTCACCATGTGCCGGCGACGGTGGATCACATCATCCAGCGCTCCGAATTCCTGACCAGCTACACGCCCTACCAGCCCGAGATCGCCCAGGGCACGCTGCAGTATCTGTATGAATTCCAGACCCAGGTCGCGAACCTGACCGGGATGGAGGTCGCCAACGCCTCGCTCTACGACGGCTCGACCGCCATGGCCGAGGGCGTCTTGATGGCCACGCGGGTCACGCGCCGGAACAAGGCCGTGATCTCGGGCGGGGTGCATCCCCACTATGTCGCCGCGACCGAGACGGTGGTCCACGCCGTCGGCGTCGAGACCGAGGTGCTGCCGGCCGCCGTCGACGCCGAGGCCGATGTGATCGGCAAGATCGGGCCGGACACGGCCTGCGTGGTCGTCCAGACCCCGAACGTCTTCGGCACCGCCACCGACGTGACGAAGATCGCCGAGGCGGCCCGCGCCGCAGGGGCTCTGCTGATCGTCGTGGTCACCGAGGCCGTGTCGATGGGCCTGCTGAAATCGCCCGGCGAGATGGGCGCCGACATCGTGGCCGCCGAGGGCCAGTCGATCGGCAACGCCCTGAACTACGGCGGGCCCTACGTCGGCCTGTTCGCCGCCCGCGAAAAGCTGATCCGCCAGATGCCGGGCCGCCTGTGCGGCGAGACGGTCGACGCCGACGGCGAGCGGGGTTTCGTGCTCACCCTGTCGACGCGCGAGCAGCACATCCGTCGCGACAAGGCGACCTCGAACATCTGCACCAACTCGGGCCTGTGCTGCTTGGCGTTTTCGATCCACATGAGCCTGCTGGGCGAGACGGGGTTGCGGAAGCTGGCCCTGCTGAACCATGAGAAGGCGCTGGCGACGCGCGATGCGCTCGCCGCCATTCCGGGCGTCGAGGTCCTGACGCCGCGCTTCTTCAACGAGTTCGCCGTGCGCCTGCCGCGCCCCGCCGCCGAAGTGGTGGAGCGTCTGGCCGAGCATCGCGTGCTGGCCGGCGTGCCCTTCAGCCGCCTGAACCCCGGGGCCGGCATGGACGACGTCCTGCTGGTCGCGGCCACCGAGACGACGCTGGACGCCGATATCCAGATCCTGGCGAGCGCGCTCGCCAAGGTCCTGGCGCACTAAGGAGCGGAACCATGAGCACCATGAACACCGTCGGCCGTCCGACCGCTCCGGTCCCGCACCAGCCCGAGCATGACTACAAACACCCCACCCTGACGGGCGGGCGCGGCCTGTTGCAGGACGAGCCCCTGATCTTCGAAGGCGACGGCTGGTTCAAGACCGGCGTCGACCTGGCCGAACCGATGTCGGACGGCGGCGACCTGGGCGACCTCGTGCGGCGCGATCCGATCGGCCTGCCGGGCCTCTCGGAGCCCGAGGCCATGCGCCACTATGTGCGCTTGTCCCAGAAGAACCACGCCATCGACCTGGCGCTCTATCCGCTCGGTTCGTGCACGATGAAGCACAATCCGCGCCTGAACGAGAAGATGGCGCGCCTGCCGGGGTTCTCCGACATCCACCCTCTGCAGCCCGTCTCGACGGTGCAGGGGGCGCTGGCCCTGATGGACCAGCTGGCGCACTGGCTGAAGACCCTGACCGGCATGCCGGCGGTGGCCATGTCGCCCAAGGCCGGGGCCCACGGCGAGCTGTGCGGCCTGATGGCCATCCGCGCCGCGCACGAGGCCTCGGGCGAACACCTGAAGCGCCGCAAGGTCTTGGTGCCGACCTCGGCTCACGGGACGAACCCGGCGACGGCGGCTTTCGTGGGCTACACCGTCGTCGAGGTGGCGCAGACGGACGACGGCCGCGTCGATGTGGCCGATCTGGCGTCCAAGCTGGGCGACGACGTCGCCGCCATCATGGTGACCAACCCCAACACCTGCGGCCTGTTCGAGCGCGACATCCTGCAGATCAGCCGCCTGACGCACGAGGCGGGGGCCTACTTCTACTGCGACGGGGCCAACTTCAACGCCATCGTCGGCCGGGTGCGGCCAGGCGACCTGGGCGTCGACGCCATGCACATCAATCTGCACAAGACCTTCTCCACGCCGCACGGCGGGGGCGGGCCGGGCGCGGGTCCGGTTGTGCTGTCCGAGGCGCTGGCGCCGTTCGCTCCGGCGCCCTGGGTCGTGGCCGACGGCGACGGCTTCAAGCTGATCGAGCGCGGCGAGGACGAGGCGGCGCAGGCGTTCGGCCGGATGTGCGCCTTCAACGGCCAGATGGGCATGTTCGTCCGCGCGCTCAGCTACATGATGAGCCACGGCTCCGACGGCCTGCGCCAGGTCGCCGAGGACGCGGTGCTGAACGCCAACTACATCAAGGCTCGGCTGTCGGACGTGATGAGCGCCGCCTTCCCCGACGGCCCCTGCATGCACGAGGCCCTGTTCGACGACGAGTGGCTGAAGGGCACGGAGATCACCACGCTCGACTTCGCCAAGGCGATGATCGACGAGGGCTTCCATCCCATGACCATGTACTTCCCCCTGGTCGTGCACGGGGCCATGTTGATCGAGCCGACCGAAACGGAGTCCAAGGCCGAACTGGACCGGTTCATCCATGCCCTGCGCCTGCTGGCCCAGGCCGCCAAGGCCGGCGAGGTCGACCGCTTCAAGAACGCGCCCTTCCACGCCCCCCTGCGTCGTCTGGACGAGACCCGCGCCGCCCGCTCGCCCCGCCTGCGCTGGACCGCGCCGGAAGGCCACAACATGGCGGCCGAGTAGGACCTAGGCCCGGGTCAGGTCGCGCAGGGCCTGAAAGGCGGCCTTGCCGAACACCTCGGGGTTGTCGCCGTCTTCCGCGGCCAGCCAGCGATCCGTGGCGTGCCGCAGAATGGCGGTGCAGACGATCGCCGTCAGCCGCACGTCGGGGTTGTCCGGGGTCAGTCCCTTGTGCTCCGCCAGCGCCTCGGCCAGCGCGGTTTCCAGCTGCTCATGCTTGGCGGCGTCCCAAGCCCGGAGCGAAGGCGTCCGATGAATCATGCGCGCGGTCGCTCGCGCGCGGTCGTCGTCGAAATGCGGCGCGATATCCAGGAGCGCGTTCTCGGCCATGACCAGAAGCGGCTCGTCGCGGGGCCGCCTCGGCACGGCTGACCGGACCAGCTCCACCAGGTCGGCCTTGGCCGACAGAACCATTTCCTCCTTCGACGTGAAGTAGTTGAAGAGGCTCCGTCGTGAGACGGCGGCCGCCTCCGCCACCTGATCGAGCGTGACCGCGTCGAAGCCCTCGGCCAGAAACAGCGTGATCGCCGCGTCCTGGATCCGCGCGCGGGTTTCCAGGCGCTTTCGATCCCGCAATCCGGAGATGTCTTGCATCGAGTGCATCATTGCACTAAATGCAAAATTGTCAAAGGCAACGGCATAGAGGACTCCTACCATGAGCCGCTTCACAGCCCGCAACATCGCGGATCAATCGGGCCGCCTGGCCATCATCACCGGGGCCAACTCGGGCACGGGATTCGAGGCCGCCCGGGTCCTCGTGGCCAAGGGCGCGCGCGTCGTCGTGGCGGCGAGGAGCGCCGAGAAATCCGCCGCCGCGATCGCAGCGATCCGGGCTGAGACGCCCGCCGCCCAGATCCGGTTCCTGGAGCTGGATCTGTCGCGCCAGGCCTCTGTCAAGGCGGCCGCGGCGACGCTGATCGCCGAGGGGCGGCCGATCGACATCCTGATCAACAACGCGGGCGTCATGGCGATCCCTTCGCGGAAGGTGACGGAGGACGGATTCGAGATGCAGCTGGCCACCAATTATCTGGGGCATTTCGCTTTCACGGGGCTCTTGATGCCGCTGTTGAAGGCGGCTCGGGCGCGGACGGTGCAGCTGTCGTCCATCGCGCATCGCGACGGGCGCATTCAGATCGACGATCTTCAGTACCAGGGCCGTTACCATCCGTGGAAGGCTTACGGGCAGTCCAAGCTGGCGATGCTGATGTTCGGAATCGAACTGCAGCGCCGGAGCGATCAGAACGGATGGGGCCTGACCAGCGTGTCGGCGCATCCTGGCTGGGCGCGGACCAATCTGATCGCCAGCGGGCCGACGGCGGAGGGTGGCGGCGGCGCCTACTGGCGGGTGGCTCGGCTGGTTGAGCCGTTCCTCAGCCACTCGGCCGCGGACGGGGCCCTGCCGATCCTGATGGCGGCGACCAGTCCCAAGGTCACAGGCGGCGGCTACTATGGGGCGACCGGCTTCAACGAGATGAAGGGACCGGCCGGACCCGCCGAGATCAAGCCGTGGGCGAGCGATCCGGTTGTCGCGAAAGCGCTGTGGGAGGCGTCTGAAAGCCTCACTGGCGTTCGTTTCGCATAGGCGAAGCACAGACTTGTGAAGCCCGCGACATTCTGTCCGGCGGCGGACAGGCGTATGCTGCACGGCGCGTTATCGGAACGAAGCAGGCGTTGGGAGGCGCTGTCGTTATGATGTCACGCGTACAAAAGGGCATGGTCGCGGGTTTCTTCGCCACCGTCGCCGTATCGATCCTCGAAGCCGTGAACGTGGTGGCGGGTCCCTGGACCCAGCCGTTTCCGTCGGTGGTCGCCACCCTGATCGGTATGGAGGGCAATCTGGTCGTCGGATGGATCGCCCACGTCCTGGTGGGCACCGTGGTGCTGGGCGCGCTGTTCGGCGTGCTCTGCCCGAGACTGCCGACCCAGACACCGGAGACCAAGGGCATCGTCTTCGCCGTCATCGCCTGGGTGGTGATGATGGCCGGAGCCGTGATGTTCGGCGATCCCCGGATGTTCAACCAGGGCGGCGGCTTCGCCGTCATCGCCTGGATGTTGGCGACGCACATCGTCTTCGGCATCGTGCTGGGCAACGTCTATGCCCGGCTGGTGGAGCGCGAGAAGCGGGCCCACCACGGCGACATGAGCGGGGCGGCCCCCGCTCACTGAGGCCTGAAAGGGGCGCGCCCTAGTTCAGGCGCGTCCCGATCTGGGCGATGGCGGCGTCGAGCAGCGGATCGGTCTTCGCGCCGGCCGCGCGGGCAGCGAGGATCGTCTCGGCGGCCTGGGCGGCGACGTCCGCGGCTGCGGCCTTCACCTCGGCGGCGGCCTGGGCTTCGGCCGAGGCGATGCGGCGTTCGGCCATGGCCTGACGACGGGCGAGGGCCTCTTCCAGCTTGGCCTTGGCCTCGGCTTCCATCAGGCGGGCGTCGGCTTCGGCGGCAGCCAGCATGGCCTTGGACTGGGCCTCGGCCTCGGCCTTTTCGGCGCGGATCTGGGCCAGCAGGGCCTCGGCCTCGGCGCGCAGGCGGGCGGCTTCGTCGAGCTCGGACTGGATCTTGTTCGCCTTGGCGTCCAGCTGGCCGGCAACCAGCTTCGGCACGCCCGCGACCGCCAGGATCACGAAGAACAGCACCAGTCCGACGCCGACCCAGAGCTCAGGGTTGGAGATGTTCCAGAAGTAGCCTTCGAGGAAGTGGGGCATCTCAGGCGGCTCCCTTGACGGCGGCGGCGACTTCGGCGGCCGAGGCGGGCTTGCCGGTCAGACGTTCGACGATGGCGGAGGCCGTGTCGGCGGCGATGGTCGAGACATTGGCCATGGCGGCGTCTCGGGTCTGGGCGATGCGAGCCTCGGCGGCCTCGATTCTGGCGCTGACCTCGGCCTCTTCGGCCTGACGGCGGGCTTCGGCGTCGGCGGCGACGCGGGCCTTGGCCTCAGCCGCGACGCGGCGGCTGTCGGCGCGGGCCTGCTCGACCTCGGCCTTGGCGGCGGCGGCCTGTTCGGCGGCCTCGGCCTGGACCGAGCGGGCGGTGGCGATGGCGGTCGAGATGGTCGAGGCGCGCTCGTCCATCACCCGGCGCAGGCGCGGGGCGAAGACCTTCGAGATCAGCAGGTAGAGGACGAAGAAGAGGAACAGCAGATAGACGATCTGCCCGGCCCAGACCGAGGTGTCGAACTGGGGCAGGCCGCCGGCCTCGCCGCCGCCATGAGCGGCTTCAGTCGTGGCGTAGGTTCCGCCGTGTTCGTCGGTTTTCTCAGGCGCGGCCATGGCTGGGGTTCAGGCGTCCGTCTGCGGAAGGGAAACAGGACGGCGGCGCCTCCTCGCGCAGGAGGAAGCGCCGCCGGTCGTCACTGGAAAGGCGCGGGCCTTAGCCCAGCCAGGCCAGGATGCCGAGCACGAAGGCCAGGATGCCCAGGGCTTCGACGAGGGCGGCGCCCACGAACAGGTTGCCGACCTGGGAGGCGGCGGCCGACGGGTTGCGGAGCGCACCGTTCAGGAAGTTGCCGAAGATGTTGCCCACGCCGATGCCGGCGCCGAGCATGCCGAGGGTGGCCAGGCCGATACCGAAGTACTTGAACGAGTCGGCTTCCATGTTGGTGATCCTATTCAGTCAGGGTTGGAAGGAGGGGTTGAGCGGCTGGATCGGGGCTTAGTGCCCGTGACCCAGGTTGACCACATCGTTGAGATAGATGCTGGCCAGAACGGCGAAGACGAAGGCCTGGAGGAAGGCCACGAGGAACTCGAGCGCAGTCAGACCCACGACCATGCCCATGGACAGGGCGGCGACCGGAAGGCCGAGAAGGCCAAGGCCCCCCGCAGCGGCCAGACCGCCCATGGAGACGACGAAGCCGGCGAAGATCTTCAGGGCGATGTGGCCGCCCAGCATGTTGCCGAACAGACGAAGCGCCAGTGTGATGGGACGCAGCAGGAAGGAGAGGAACTCGATAAGCCCGACCACCGGACGGATCAGCAGGGGGGCCGAGGTCGGCCAGAACAGGCCGAAGAAGCCGAGACCGTGCTTGAGGAAGCCGATGCCGACGACCAGCAGGATGGTGATCAAGGCCAAGGTGCCGGTGACCGCCAGCTGCGAGGTGGCGGTGAAAGTCAGGAACATGCCGAGCAGGTTCATGCCCAGCACGAGGGTGAAGAGGGTGAAGACGAAGGGGAAGTACTTGCGGCCTTCGTGCCCGATGATGGAGTCGGTGACGCCGTCGATCATGCCGAACAGGGTCTCGCCCGCGGCCTGAAGGCGCCCGGGCACGACCTTGGCGCCCGAGGTCACGGCGGTCAGGAACAGAACCACCAGGGCGAAGGCGATCGTCATGGCGACATGGGCGTTGGTCACGGCGATCTGCTGAACGCCCAGCACAGGCAGCGTCACCTCGCCGAACTCAAGGCCGGGGATCGGGTGCACTTCGAACTGTTCGATCGGATCGGCCAAGGCCTATCGCTCCTCGTCTTCGTCTTCATCGTCGAACGGGATGGACTTCGGGACCACCCCGGCCGCATCGGCCTCGGCCTGCAGACGCTTCGTCGTCCGCCAAGCCATCCAGATCGAGACGGCGAACCCGAAGAGCACGCCGCCGATCAGACCCCACGGCGTCGTGCCCGCGAAGCGGTCGACGACGAAGCCCAGCGCCAAACCCACCAGGACGCCGCCGATCAGCTCGGCGACGATCCGGTAGGCCTTGCCCGCCACCGCCTGAGCGACCGCCTCGGCGGTCTTGTCGGACGTGGTCGCCGCCTCCAGCGCGGATGCGGAGCGATTGAGGCGAGCGATCGCCTCTTCGCGCGATTCCGGTGGGGTGGACATGGGTTCTGGCGCTTCTGGCCCCGCCCGGCCGCGCAAGGTTTTGCGGGCCCCGACAGGGGTCTGAATTCGGCGCGGAACCTATAGGGAGGGGTGCGGAAGGTCAAGAAGCCGGCTGGGGGACCTAACTTGTTGAATCGAAAGCTCTTCTACTGATGCGACGATAAATCGCTGGTGCTGGGCGGCAGACCGGCGGACCCGGCGGACCTCAACGGCGCAAGTCAAACAAGAGCAGCGTCGAGAACGACTGCCTGAGCGGATGTGAGGCACGCGATCATGCCTTGGCCGTTCGGTCGAGCTATCGACGCGCATCCGAGCTTCGCTCGCGAACGATTGCGAACTCCGACATCGGCTTCCAGCCCGGCCAGTCCTCGCTGTTGGCCAGGTCGAGGCCCAGACGATAGAGCAGCGTCAGGTTCTCGATCGCCGAGCGGAAGTCCAGATCCTCGGACCACTCATCCGACGGGCGGTGATAGTCGGCGGCGAACTTGGCGCGCCAGGCCGCCTCGCCGGCCTCGCGGCCGCCCTCGTCCCAGTCCCAGCCGTGCCAGGTCATGAGCGCCGGCACGCCCGCGCGGGCGAAGGGGAAGTGGTCGGAGCGGTAGTAGAAGCCCTGCTCCGGCATGCCGTCGTCGCCGACGTAGCGGCCTTCGGGTTCCGCCAGCGCCTGGAGGCGGTCCTCCAGATCGTTCTGGCCCTTGCCGAAGATGGCGATGTCGCGGGTCGGCGGCGACAGGGGCAGCATGTCGATGTTGATGTCGGCCACCGTCGTCGCCAGCGGATAGACCGGATCGGCGGTGTAGGCGTAGGCGCCCAGCAGACCCATCTCCTCGGCCGCCATGTGGGCGAAGACCACAGAGCGTTCGGGGCGCGGGGCGGCGGCGAACTGGCGGGCCATCTCGACGATGGCGACAGTGCCTGACGCATTGTCCCACGCGCCGTTGTAAATGTTGTCCTCGGTCGTCGAGACCGGGCTCACGTGATCGGCGCCGACGCCGACGTGGTCCCAGTGCGCCGAATAGATGATGACCTCATCGGGACGGGTCGTGCCCTCGATCTTGGCCAGAAGGTTGTGGGTGCGCAGGGTCTGGATGGTCTCGGCGTTCGTGACCGACAGGGTCACGCCGGGCAGGTCGACGGCCTTGAACTGGCCGCTCTGGACGTTGGCGAGCACGTCGGGGGACAGGCCGGCGGCCATGCCCCAGGCATGGGCGACGTCCTGGTTGACGCCGCCGGAGAACTCGATGTCGGCGGCGCCGGGGGTCTGGGTGCGCTCACGATTGTTGAACTGGGCCGCGCGCTGCCAGCCGGCGTCGCTGGCCGGGACCATGAGCACGGTGATGACGCCGACGGCGCCCCGACGAAAGGCCTCGTCGGCCTTGTAGGCGGCGGACTGGTAGTTGGTGGCGTAGGCGCCGTTGAAGCGTTCGGTGACCTCGGGGCCGGTCGGCTCGCCGCCCATGACCAGCACGACCTTGCCACGCACGTCGATGTCGCCGTAGTCGTCCCACTGCCGCTCGGGCGCGTAGATGCCGTAGCCGGCGAAGACGAGACCCGCGTTCTGCACGTCCGCGCGCCCGTCGTTGGTGACCGAGCGCAGCACGATGTCCTGGCCGATCGTCAGGGGGTGAACCGTCCCGTCGGGGCCGGTCCAGCTGGCCGAGGCCGATCCTTCGACCGGGGTGTAGCGCTTGAGATCGACGACCTGCAGCCACTGGCCGTCTGGCCCGCCGGGCTGCAGCCCCATGGCCTCATATTGAGCCTGCAGCCAGGCGAGCGTCAGCCGCTCGCCCTCGGTGCCGGGGTAGCGGCCCTGGAACTCGTCCGTCGAGATCTGGCGGATGCCGTCCGACAGCCGCTCGGCCGAGAAGTCCTGCGCGTGGGCCATGCCCGCGCCCAGCAGCATCGCCAGGGCGGCCGCGCCGCCGATCAGTCCACGCATCGTCAAGGGGTCGTCCTCCGGGTTTGGGCGGACCCTAATCGCGGATCGGCGACCCCGCGCATTACACTTTCGTCATGTCGGCCTAGTCGCGCGCGGAAGCGCTGGCTGCCCGCGCCGCGGCGAACTCCGAGGTTTCCGACCAGGACGGCCAGTCGCCGCTGTCAGCCAGATCGCGGGCGATGGACCAGTAGACCTCCAGGTCCTGGATCTGGCCGCGATAGTCCCAGTCGCCGGACCATTCGTCGTTGGCTTGATGATAGCGGCGCGCGGTGTATTCGTCGCGCGCGGCTGTGCGGGCCGCGATCGGCTCGTCGACGAAGGGTCCGGATGAGTCGGCATAGACCATCGGCACCCCGCGCTTGGCGAGCGGGAAGTGGTCGGAGCGGAAGTAGAAGCCGGCCTGGGTCGACTGGTCCGGCTCGATCGTACGGCCCTGAGCGGCGGCGGCGGCCTCCAGCCGGGCGTCGAAGTCGGCGGACTGGCCAAAGCCGATCACGCCCAGGTGCCGCGTCCGGCCATAGACGTTCGCCGAGTCCATGTTGAAGCCGCCGACCGTCGTCTCCAGCGGATAGAGCGGGTTGGCGGCGTAGTATTCCGAGCCCAAGAGGCCGCTCTCCTCAGCGGTGAAGCCTATGAAGACCAGCGACCGCTCCGTGCGCGGCGCGGCGGCGGCGATACGGGCGAGCTCCAGCAGGCCGGCGATGCCCGAGGCGTTGTCCACCGCGCCGTTGAAGATGGCGTCGCCGTCGGCGTCCGCCGAGCCTACGCCGATGTGGTCCCAGTGGCCGGTGAACAGGATCGTCTCGTCCGGGCGCGTCGTGCCGGGCAGGCGACCGATGATGTTGTGGGTCACGATCTGCTCGGAGGCTACGTCGAACATGATGTCGAGTTTGGCCCCGGTCAGTTCGACCGGCTGAAAGTCGCGGCTGCGGGCCTGGGCCTTCAGCGCGTCGAAGTCCTGGCCTGCGCGGCGGAACAGCTCGACCGCCACGTCGCGCTGGATCCAGCTCTCGACCGGGATGCGCTCATCGGCGTTGGAGCGGACGATGTCGAACTGGGGGCCGGACCAGCTGTTGCGAACCGTCGTCCAGCCGTAGGAAGCCGGCGCGTCCTCATGCACGATGATGACGCCGGCCGCGCCTTGCCGGGCCGCCTCCTCGTACTTGTAGGTCCAGCGGCCGTAGTAGGTCATGGCCCGGCCGCCGAAGGTGTCGAGCGCGGGCTCCTCGAAGTCGGCGTCGTTGACAAGGACGACCAGGATCTTGCCGGACAGGTCCTGGCCCTTGAAGTCGTCCCAGTTCCGTTCGGGCGCCTTGATGCCGTAGCCGACGAAGACCAGCGGCGCGTCGGTCAGCATGACGTGCTCGGAGCCGGGACGCCGGGTCGAGGCGACGATCTGCTCGCCCTGAACGAGCGGCAGGGTCCAGTCGCCGACCGACAGGCTGGCCTGGACGTTGGAGGCGGTGAAGCGGTTCAGCGTCACGGCCTGGGTCCAGCTTCCGTTCTCGCCGCCGGGCTCCAGCCCCGCCGCCGCCATGGCGCCCGACATATAGCCGATCACCCGGTCCTCTGCGGGAGTGGCGATGCCGCGACCCTGATAGTCGTCGGCCGACAGAATGCGGATGTGCTGGGACAGGCGGGCGGGGTCGAAGCCCGAATCTTGCGCGGAGGCGGGAAGGGCGAGCGCGAGAGCGGCGACGGCGGTCAGGAAACGCATGGGGGCCTTCGGCGAAATCTGTGACTGGCCCGAACGTTAGGAGGTCGCCTCGCCGGTGTCGACCGAGTCCAGCGGTTTAGGCCCGGCTCTTCGACGGAAACGCAGAGCTATGCTGAGGCCGATTAGGGGGCCGATCACCATGTAAATGACGCCCGGCGCCCAGCTGGCGAAATCGTCCGGCGCGGCGGCGGCCAGGAGCATCGAGACGCCCGAGACCCCGGCGAGGATCGACCAGTTGCCGATCCAGATGGCGGCGGTCAAATCCCGATCCGGCGTTGGCTCGCCCTGCCCGCGATGGTGGCGATAGAGGGACGCATACAGCACCGACAGGATCAGACATCCGGCTCCGTAGGCGACGTAGAGGTATCTCTGCTCCTGCAGGGTTTCGGCCAGTCGCGTCCCAGGCAGCCACCCACCCGACAGGGCGTGAAGCGCAGCCTCCATGATGAAGCGCAAGGGAAAGACGTAGAGCAGCACGACGAAGACAATGGCCAGGCTGAGGGCGGTCGAAAGGCCGTCGCGATGTGGCCAGAGCCGCCCGAGATCGCGATAGCCCAGCCAGAACATGGCGATCAGAGCAAAGGCGGCCGCGAACGCCGGGGCGCGCAGCAGCATTGCCGACAGGTCCGAGAACCGCTCTGGCGTGTCGCCTCCCCCCACGATCAGCAGGGTCACTGCGAAGGCGAAGGCCGCGTCGACGAAGGCGTCGAGCCGGCGGGCCATCTCGTCTTTCGAAGCCTCCATAACGGAAGTCTGCAGCACGAAAGGCCGGGACGCCACCGGCCTCTTCCAGCCTACGATTTTTCTAGGATCTTAAGCCAGTCGCAGGCGCCCTTGGCATGGCTTCCCGTCTGGCTTCAGCTGAAAAGGAAGTTCATCACGTCGCCGTCCTTGACGACATAGCTCTTGCCCTCGGCGCGCAGCTTGCCGGCCTCACGCGCCTTGGCCTCGCCGCGATAGGCGACGTAGTCGTCGAACGCGATGGTCTCCGCTCGGATGAAGCCCTTCTCGAAGTCCGAGTGGATCACGCCTGCGGCTTGCGGCGCCGTCGCCCCGATCGGGATGGTCCAGGCCCGCGCCTCCTTCGGTCCCGCCGTGAAGTAGGACTGCAGACCCAGCAGCGCATACGCCTCCCGGATCAGGCGGTTCAGGCCGGGTTCGGCCAACCCCATGCTCTCCAGGAACTCCATCTGCTCGGCTTCATCGAGCACGGCCAGCTCGGCGTCGATCTTGGCCGAGATGACAACGGTGTTGGCTCCATCGGCCTTGGCCCGTTCGGCCACGCGGTCCGACAGTTCATTGCCCCTGTCGGCCGAGGCCTCGTCGACGTTGGCGACATAGAGGGCGGGCAGCGCCGTCAGCAGCTGCAGCATGTCCCACGCCTTGCGATCCTCCTTGGACACCTCGGGCAGAGCCGTGCGCGCGGGCTTGCCGGCGTTCAGCCTGGACAGGGCCAGGTCGACCAGCTTCAGGCTCAGCTGGCTCTCCTTGTCGCCGCCCTTGGCCCGCTTCTCCATCTGCACCCGGCGACGCTCCAGGCTCTCGAGGTCGGCCAGCATCAGCTCGGTCTCGATGATCTCGAGGTCCGAGATCGGATCGATCCGGTTCTCGACGTGGGTGATGTCGTCGTCGATGAAGCAGCGCGCCACGAAAGCCACGGCGTCGCAGTCGCGGATATTGGCCAGGAACTGGTTGCCCAGCCCCTCGCCCTTGGAGGCGCCTCGCACCAGTCCGGCGATGTCGACGAAGGTGATCCGCGACGGGATGATCTCCTTGGACCCCGCGATCTCGGCCAGCACCTTCAGGCGCGGTTCCGGCACGGCCACATCGCCGGTGTTCGGCTCGATGGTGCAGAACGGATAGTTGGCGGCCTGGGCCGCCGCCGTCTTCGTCAGGGCGTTGAACAGGGTGGACTTGCCGACGTTGGGCAGGCCGACGATCGCGACTTTCAGGGCCATGGGTCTCGGGCGCTTTTCAGGGAAGGGCGAGCCTTTAACGGGTTCGATCCCGTTTGTCAGGCTCGCCGGTCCGAGGGCGCGTCAGTGACCGCTGTGGTCGTCCTCCGCCGCGGGGGGCTGGCCAACCGACGCCGTCACCTCGACCGGCGCGGCCTTGGCGAAGGTCAGGGTCAGGGGCACGGTCTGGCTCGAGCGGATCGGCTCGCGCACCCCGTGCAGCATCAGATGGTTGCCGCCCGGCTTGAGCTCGACGGCCTCGCCCGCCGGCAGCGGCAATCCCGCTTCCAGCTCCCGCATCATCATCATGTTGGATTCCATGCGGGTCTCATGGACCTGGGCCAGGGCCGCCACGGGGCTCTCGACCGACACCAGGGTGTCGTCGACCGGCGAGGTCAGGGTCATGTAGCAGCCCGTGACCTGACGCCCGTTCGGCGTCGGGCGGCACAGGACGTCGGTCACGACGACGGCCGAGGCGGCGGTCTCGCTCGACGCAGCCTTCTCCTCGCCCGACGAGCAGGCGGTGATCACGGCTCCCGCCGCGACGATCAGGGAAATCGTACGGATCATGGTCGGTCCTTTCAGGCGGCCGCCGGGCGGCGCATTCGGGAAATGGCCCAGTCCGCCGCGACGGCGAGGATCAGGCTCAGTCCCGTTAGGGGATAGAGGATGGCGAGCGGCAAGACGATGGCCCCGAGCGCGACCTTCGCGCGCGGTCCGGGCGGGGCGACCGGCGCGGCCAACCGACCCTTCGGGCGCCGTTTCCACCACATGACCAAGGCCGAGATCGCCAGCACCCAGACGGCCACACAACCCGCCAGCATGATCCAGCGATTGATCTGACCGTACTGCGTGCCCTGGTGGACCGCGATGCCCCACTCGAACGCCCGCGCGCCCGAGCCGAAATCGGCAGCGGTTATGTCCCTCAGCACATCGCCCCCGCGATCGAAGTAGATCACTCGCGCGTCCTCCGACCGCGTGTTCTGATAGGCCACGGTCACGGCCCGATCCTCTGACGTGGGCAGGGTCACCAGATAGGGCCGCGCCATGCCGGCGTCCCCCGCCGAGGCCAGGATGCGATCCAGGTCGATGGGCGCGGGCGTCGCCGTCATGCCGGCGTGCTCCAGCGTCCAGCCGGTTCCTTGCGGCGCATCGCCGTGCTCGGCGTGGACCCATTCGGACGCGGCAGGCGCGGCGGGGCGTCCAAACCCGGCCTCGCGCACCGCCCCCATGACCTCGTCGCCCCAGATCGCCGACCAGGGCATACCCGTCGCCGCCAGGAAGAAGATCACCGCTCCCGCATAAAGCCCTGTTATCGCGTGCACGTCGCGCCACAAGGGCCTCCCCGCCTTCGCCTTGACCGTGACCACCCCCGCGTCCCGCTTCCTCGGCCACCACAGGAATACGCCCGTCGCGACCAGCACCATCGACCATCCCGCGACCAACTCGACCAGGACGTTCATCCCCGGCCCGAGCAGGACCAGCGAGTGCAGTTCCTTGACCGTGTCCGTCACGCCCTCGGCCGGCGCGATTCCGGTCACGCGCGCGTTCGACGGGTCCACGAAGACGGCGCGTCGCGCGCCGTCCTCCGCCTCGACCGTCACCTTCACCGCCCAATCATCGCGGTCGGGCACCAGTACGGTCGCCACCCGGCCCGGCACGGCGGCGACCGCCGCTTCCGCCCAGGCCGCCGGAACGGTCTGGGCGCTGGACGGCGCGATCGCCGCGACGCCCCGCGTCTGCCAGTCGTCGATCTCCGGCTTGAACAGATAGATCGCCCCCGTCAGCGCCATTAGCATCAGGAAGGGCAGGGATATCAGCCCGGCGAAGAAATGCATCCGCCAGACGGTGCGATAGGCCGCCGACAGCGGCCGGGGCGCGGCCTTGGCCGCAGAGGAAGAAGACATGAGTTTTCCTGAATCAGAGACGGTCGAGCGCGCGGCCGGCATCGGCGCGCGCGGGGGATCGGTCGGTCTGGTTCAGGCCCGGGGTGGGGCGGTCGAATACGGCCGGGGCGGACCACGCGCTGGCGGCGGGGCCCCTGCGTGTTGCACGACATAGGTGGCGGCCGGGCGGGTCGTCGGCGCCGCGCCGCGTTCCATGACGGGTGGTGTGGGCAGGTCGGCAGCGAAGGCCAGCACGCAGGCGGCGCATTCGGCCCCGGCTATACCTTTGGACCCGCCATGCTCGCCGTCGACCCCGGTGGCGATGGTCTTGGGACCCTCGGCCGAGCAGACGACGAGGGGCTGGCCCGGCGTGGAGGCCGCCAGCGCCGCGAACGGCAGCAGCGTCCCGAACACGATGGCGAACGTCGCCGCCAGGAAGGTCAGCGAGCGCGCGGTCGACCAGGTTTCGGCCTGCGGACGGGTCACGGCGACGGCGTTAGCCCAAGTCGCCCGCTGGGAAAAGCGCGGCTATTCGCCCGAGCCTTGCCCCTGCGCCGCCTGGCGCGGGCTGAACTTCGGCGCGGGCGCCAGGCGCAGAACCTCGGCCTGATAACGCTCATCCTCGCCGCGCACGGCGAAAGGCAGGGCGTCGGCGCACGCGTTTAGCAATGCCTCCAGCCAAGGCTGCTCGGCCTTGTGGAAATCGCTCAGCACATGGGCGTGCACCAATTCCGGCCGCCCAGGATGGCCGACGCCCATCCGCGCCCTGCGGAAGTCCGGACCCAGCTGACTGATCAGGCTGCGCACTCCGTTCTGTCCGGCCGCGCCACCGCCGGTCTTCATGCGGAAGCGGCCGGGCGCCAGATCGATCTCGTCGTGGAAGACGATCACCCGGTCGGGCGTCACCTTGTAGAACCGAGCCGCCTCTCCGACCGCATGCCCGGAATTGTTCATGAAGGTCTGGGGCTTCATTAGGAGGACCTTTGTCCCCTCGACTTCGCCCTCGGCGATCACAGACTGGAACTTCGCCCGCTCGGCCCCGAACCGCCACCGGCGCGCGATCTCGTCCACGGCCATGAAGCCGATGTTGTGGCGGTTCTTTTCGTATTTGGCGCCCGGATTGCCCAGGCCGGCGACGATCAACATGGCGATGTCCGGATACGAAAGCGGCCCCGTCCGTCGCCGGAAGGGGCCGCGATCAGCGTAGCGAAACCGAGGATCAGTCTTCCGACTTGGCCTCTTCGGCGTCGCCCTGTTCCGAGGCCGGAACCTCGTCGGCGGCTGCCTCTTCGGCGGCGGCGACTTCCTCGGCGATGGCCTCTTCGATCTCGTCGGCGGCCTTGGCGGCGGACGAGGTCTTGATCGAGGCGATCACGAAGTCACGGTCGGTGATGGTCGGCTCGACGTCCGAAGGGACCTTCAGGTCCGACCAGCGGATGATGTCGCCCAGCTTGTGGCCGGCCAGATCGACGATCAGGTCTTCCGGGATGTGGTTGGCCGGAACCTTGATCTCGACGGAGTGGCGGACGATCTCCAGCGAGCCGCCCTGACGGAAGGCCTTGCACTGGTCTTCGTTGATGAAGTGGACCGGGACCTCGATCTTGATGGTCTGGTCTTCCTCGACGCGCATCAGGTCGAAGTGCAGCGGACGATCGGTGACCGGGTCGAACTGCACGTCCTTGGCGATGACCGGCTGGGTCTCATCGCCATACTTCAGGGTCACCAGGTGGCCCAGCAGCTTGCCGGTGTAGAGGTTCTTCTTGAACTCCTTCTCGCCGACCGAGATGGCGACCGGCGCCTTGCCGCCGCCGTACAGGATGCCCGGGACCGCGCCCGCGCGACGGGCGGCGCGCGCGCCGCCGGTGCCGACGCCTTCGCGGACGTCCACGTTCAGAATGATCTCGGCCATCTGGCTCGCCTCAATGACAAATGCGCCTGCGCCGACAGGGCGCGCACAGGCGGGGTCTTGGAACCCTCGAATTCAAGAGCGCGGGCTATTACACGCAAGCGTCGGCGCGCGCAACCGCGTAGGCGTGGCCTTAGTTTGGCTGGACCGTCGACTGGGTGGCGGCCAGCGAGGCCGTGGTGGCCTCGGCGGCCACCGGCACGGGCGTGACCTCGGCCACGGCGGTCTCGGGCGCCAGCGTCGGCGGCGTTGCGACCACCGCCTGCTGGGTGCAGGTCGCCAGATCGCGCACGATGTGCCGGCCGATGCAGAACATGTCCTCATAGCTCGGGCGCGACGCCGCCAGGCACTGGAACAGGTTCAGCTTGGACATATCCAGGCAGAACTGGGCGTTGGTCTCGATCGACAGGGCCTCGGTCGAGGTCCGCGCCTCGTCCCCTCCCGCGCCCAGCGCCGCCAGTGCGGCGATGGCCAGCGAGCGGACAACGGCCGGCGTATAGGGCGCCGCGCTGGCCGACCCGGTCAGCGTCAGGCCGGAGCCCGCGTTCGCGGCCGTGAACAGGCGCGCGGACTCCTCGGCCGAGGGCAGCATTTGGCCCGCCGAGATGGTCTTGACCGTATCCAGACGCGTCTCGCGGCTGGCGATCGGCTGGATGGCCCAGCGCCGCCGCGGGTCGCGGCGCTCCTGGATGGTGTAGGCGTCGCCTTCCACGCCTTCGGCGATGGCGGTCAGGGTCGCGATGTCCTGGTTCAGCGTGGCCACGATCAGGCCAGCCGCGGCCTCGGCCCCCGGCAGGGTGGCGGCGTATGACGGGTCGCGCGAGATGTTGGCGACCAGCTCCGCCCGCACCGCCGGATCGACGGCGAAGGTGCGCACCCCTTGCACGAACTCCGGCGACTGCAGCGCCAGGATCGAGCCGTAGGCGATCATGCCGCGCGACAGGGTGGCGGGGTCATAGGCCGCGCCCTTACGCAGCGCCGCCTGGATCGATTCTGCGTCCTGGAACCCGCCCGGCGGGATGGCGCCCACCTCCCGAATGAAGGCGACGTAGATGGAGGCCGCGTCGGCCACGCCCTGGTTCAGCGCCACCGGAGGCGGGGGCGGCGGCGGCGCCTCGACCACCACTACGGGCTCGGGCGTGGAACAGGCCGCCAGCACGGCGGCGACGGCGGCGGCGACGATCAAGCCGCGCGATTGGTCCAGACGCATGGAACGCTTCCCCACGAGGATACTGCCCACGGCCTCGACCGGCCGGGTGATTGCGGAGACTTATAAGGCGCTGCGCATGGTTTTCCGACGGTTAATCCCGTCAGGCGAGTTCAACTCTCCGGCGCCGCGACTCCCGAGTTCAGCCGCTGGGTGGCGCTGAGCGACGGGGCCTGGGTCTGCGAGGGCGTCTGCGCAGACGGCGGGCCGCTCGTGAGGGGCGCAGGCGTGATCGGGATCGCCCGGGACGTGGGCTGCTCGACCGACGGCCGCTCCGGCGCGGCGACCCGGCTCTGGGTCGGGGCGCCCACGGTGATGACGCCGGCGGGCAAGGCCGTGCCCCGCGCGCATTGGCCGAGATCACGCACCACGTGCCGGCCCAGACAGAACATGTCCTCATAGTGGGGCCGCGACGCCGCCAGGCACTGGAACAGGTTCAGCTTAGAGCTTTCAAAACAGTCCAGGCTCTGACGTTCAAACATCAGGGCGTCGGTGTTGGCCCGGGCGTTCTCGCCCGCGCCGTCCAGCAGGGCCAGCGCCGCCAGCGCCAAGGCGTTCTCGACCGACTGTGGATAAGGCGGCGACCGGAGCCTCTCGGTCGACTTTACGCTAAGACCGGATCCCGATTGAACCGCCGCCGACAGCCGGGCGGCTTCCTCGGCGGGGGCCAGGCTCGGCCGGCTCAGGGACCGGGCCGAGGCAAGGCGGGTTTCGCGATCAGCGACGTGCACTCGCGCCCAGCTTGTCCGGCCGTCGGCCTGGATGGCGTAGGCGTCGTTCTCGACCGAGTCCGCCGCCTCGCGCAGCCGGCGGATGTCCTCGTCCAGGGTGGCGATGATCAGGCTGGCGGCGGCGTCCGCGCCAGGCAGGGTCGAGGCCGACGCCGGATTGGCCACGATCCGGTCGACCATGGCGTTCCGGGTCGCCCGATCCCGCGCGAAGCTTTGCACCCCCGTGACGAACTCCGGCGACTGGGTCGCCAGGATGGCGGCATAGGCGATCAGGCCCCGCGACACCTGCCGCGCGTCATAGGCCGCGCCGCGCCGCAGCGCCGCCTGAATGGCTTCGGGGCTCTCGAACCCGCCCCTCAGCGTGGCCATGTCGCGGGTGTAGGCCAGATAGACCGCCGCCTCCTGGATGACGTTGCTGTTCAGCGAAATCGGCGGCCGCGCCGCCAGCGCCTGCGCCTGGATGGCGGCCAGCTGCGCCTGGGCCTCTGCGCGCTGTTCCTCTTCGGTCGGCCCCGACGCGCAGCCGGCGACCAGCGCGATGGCCAGAAGGGACGCGGCGGCCCGCGCTAGGGTTACTGGACGCATGAAACGCACTCCCCGATTTTTCTTGCCGCGAGCAGACGCCGGGCGCCGGGCGGATTTGAGGCGAAAGGTCCGCCTCAACGCCTCGGTCAGTCGAACAGTTTCGACACCGATTCCTCATTGGCGATGCGGCGGATGGCCTCGCCGATCAGGGGCGCGACCGGCACCGTCCGGATCTTCTTGCAGTTCGCCACCTCCATCGGCTGCTCGATGGAATCGGTGATCACCAGCTCCTTCAGCGGTCCGTCCGTGACCCGCTGCACCGCCGGACCCGACAGCACCCCGTGGCTGATGTAGGCGGAAACCTGCGTCGCGCCCGCTTCCATCAGGGCCTTGGCCGCGTTGACCAGGGTGCCGCCCGAATCGACGATGTCGTCGAACAGGATGCATTCGCGCCCTTCGACGTCGCCGATGATGTTCATGACCTCGCTCTCGCCCGCCTTGGGTCGGCGCTTGTCGACGATGGCCAGATCGACGTTCAGCCGTTCGGCCAGCGACCGGGCCCGAACCACGCCGCCGACGTCGGGCGAGACGATCATCAGATTGCCGCGCTGATAGGTCTCCTTGATGTCTTGGGCCAGCACCGGCGTCGCCACCAGATTGTCCGTCGGGATGTCGAAGAAGCCCTGAATCTGGCCCGCGTGCAAATCCATCGTCAGCACCCGGTCGGCGCCCGCCCGCGTGATCATATTGGCGACCAGCTTGGCCGAGATCGGCGTGCGCCCGCCCGTCTTCCGGTCCTGCCGCGCATAGCCGAAATAGGGCATCACCGCCGTGATCCGCCTGGCCGACGCCCGCACCAGGGCGTCGATGCAGATCAGCAGCTCCATCAGATTGTCGTTGGCCGGATAGGAGGTCGACTGGATGACGAAGACGTCCTCGCCCCGGACGTTCTCCTCGATGACGGCGAAGACCTCGTTGTCGGCAAACCGCTTCACCTGGGCCTTGGTCAGGGGCATGTCGAGGTGGTCGGCGATGGCCTGGGCGAGCGTCCGGTTCGAGTTGCCAGAGAGCAGCTTCATCCGGTCATCCTTTCGCCGTCATCACGCCGCCAATGACGACGGGTCTGTCTGGCGCGCTCTTTAGCAGCCGCCGGGTTCGTCGCAACCCGTGATCGCCGCTTGTCCGGCGCATGGCGCGCGCCAAACGCCGGTGCTAGAGAACGCCGTCTCGATGTCCGGAGGCCTCGCCTATGCGCGCGGTCCCGGCGGCGCGTGAAGAGGTTTCGACTTGCCGATCTCCCTGCGGTCTTCGTCCATCCTGGCCCTGTCGGCCGTGATGATCCTGACGGTCTCGGCCTGCGCCGGCCGGACCAACCGTCCGCGCCTGGCCTATGAGGAGCGCCCGGTCGAGCTGCTCTACAACACCGGCTACGAGCGGCTGCAGCGCAACCGCTGGGCCGACGCCGTCGACTATTTCCAGGAGGTCGAGCGCCAGCATCCGTATTCGGAGTGGTCGCGCCGCGCGATCCTGATGCAGATCTACGCCTACTATCAGAACGGCAACTACGAGGAATCGATCGCCGCCGCCGATCGCTTCATCCAGCTGTTTCCCGGCAGCCCGTCCGCCGCCTATGCCTTCTACATGCGCGCGACCTGCCACTTCGAGCAGATCGTGGACGTGGGCCGCGACCAGGGACGGGCCGAACAGGCGCTGACGGCGCTGCGCGACGTCGCCCGCCGCTACCCCGGCTCCTCCTACGCCACCGACGCGGTGGTCAAGATCGACCTCGTCAACGACCAGCTGGCCGGCAAGGAGATGTCGATCGGCCGCTACTACCAGCGCGCCAACCAACCGCTCGCCGCCATCGGCCGCTACCGCACCGTGGTCGAGAACGAGGCCTTCCAGCGCACCTCCCACACGCCCGAGGCGCTGTATCGCCTGGTCGAGGTCTATCTGGGCCTCGGTCTGAAGGACGAGGCGACCCGGAACGGCGCCGTGCTCGGCTACAACTATCCCGGCAGCGTCTGGTACTCCGAAGCCTATGCCCTTCTGACCGAGGAAGGCGTCCGCCCCGAGACCCAGCCGACCGCGCAACGGGAAAGCTGGTTGCAGCGGATCATTCCGGGCTGATCGTTCCCGGACTGTTCTGGTCTAGAGTGGCGTCGATGCCGAATCACGCCCCGCGACAGGTCCCGCTATGCTGACCCGGCTGTCGATCCGTGACGTCGTGCTGGTCGATGCGCTCGACCTCGACGTCGAGCCGGGGCTGACCGTACTCACCGGCGAAACCGGGGCGGGCAAGTCGATCATCCTCGACGCGCTGGGTCTGGCCCTCGGCGGGCGAGGGGAGGCGGGGCTGGTCCGCGCCGGCGCCAAGCAGGCCGTCGCCACCGCCGTCTTCGAGGCTCCCGACGACCCCGACCTCATCGCCCTGATCGAGGACAAGGGCTTCGACGCGCAACCGGGCGAGGAGCTGATCCTGCGCCGCGTCCTCTCCGCCGACGGCCGCAGCCGGGCTTACGTCAATGACCAGCCCGCCGGCGTCGCGGCGCTGCGTGAGATCGGCGCCCGCCTCGTCGAGGTCCACGGCCAGCACGAGACGGTCGGCCTCTTGGACTGGAAAACCCACCGCGCCCTGCTCGACGCCTACGGCGGCCTGTCGCCCCAGCTGGGCGGCGTCACCCGCGCCCAGGAGACCCTCAAGGCCGCCGAGGCGAAACTCGACACGCTCAAGGCCGCCGCCGCCGACGCCGCCGCCCGCGCCGAGGAGATCACCCAGAACCTCGCCGAACTCGACGACCTCGACCCGCGCGAGGACGAGGAGACCGAGCTCGCCGGCGAACGCGCCGTCCTCGGCGCCGCCGAAAAGGCCATGGCCGATCTCGCCGACGCGCGGACCCAGCTGGGCGGCGACAAGCTGAGCCAACGCCTCGCCGCCGCCCTTCGCGCCGTCGAACACGCCCGCCAGCGCGCGACCCAGGCCGGCGTGGGCGACGACCACCCCGTCCAGGTCCGCCTGCTGTCCGCCGCCGAAGCCATCGACCGCACCCTGGTGGAGGCCGCCGAGGCCATCGCCGAGGTCGACGCCGCCGCCAACGCCTTCGACTTCGAGCCCGGTCGTCTGGACAAGGCCGAGGAGCGGCTGTTCGCGCTGCGCGCCGCCGCCCGCAAGCTGAACACCACCGTCCACGCCCTTCCGGCCCTGCGTGTTAGCCTGCGCGAACAGCTCCGTCTCATCGAGGACGGCGCCGAGGCCCTGACCGTCGCGGGCCGCGAGGCGGCCGCCGCGCGCGAGGCCTATGACGTCGCGGCCACCCTGCTGACCTCGGCCCGCGAGGCCGCGGCCGAACGACTGGAACGCGCCGTGGCCGAGGAGCTCGGCCCGCTCAAGCTGGAACGCGCCCGCTTCCGCGTCGCCCTGGAGCCCGTCGCCGAGGGGCGTCGCGGCCCGCTGGGCGTCGAGACCGCCCGCTTCGAGATCGCCACCAACGCCGGCTCGCCGTTCGGCCCGCTGGACGCCATCGCGTCTGGCGGCGAACTGGCCCGTTTCGCGCTCGCCATGAAGGCCGCGCTCGCCGGCCGCGAGGATCAGCGCCAGCCCGTCATGATCTTCGACGAGGTCGACCAGGGCGTCGGCGGCGCCGTCGCCGAGGCCGTGGGCCAGCGGCTGAAGCGCCTGTCGACCGGGGCTCAGGTCCTCGTCGTCACCCACAGCCCCCAGGTCGCGGCGCGCGGCCACGCCCACTGGAAGGTCCGCAAGGCCGACGCGAACGGCCAGACCACCACCACCGTCGACGCCCTCTCCGACGCCGAGCGCCACGAGGAGATCGCCCGCATGCTGTCCGGCGCCGTCATCACCGACGAGGCGAGGGGCGCCGCGCGTGCCCTAATCGGCTAGGGGCTAGCGCGCGCAGACCGGCGACGGCCCGCCGTCGGTCGCCACCCAGCAGGCGCGGTCGCGCGGGTTGCGGATGTAGGCCCCGCCCACGGCCGTGCGGCGATCCGGGCCGAACACCTCGAACAGATAGCCCGTGCCGTCGTCGATGATCATGCGCACGGCTACGCCCGGACCATCCAGCTGAAAGCTGCCGTCGCCAAACAATGGGGTGAAGGTGCAGGTCGTCTCGGCCATGTCACCGACGCGACAACGGATCTGGCGCGACCGCCCGGACCGTTCGTCGGGCGCGACCGGCACGACATCATAGTTCTGCTGCGCCGCCGGCGGGGGTGCTCCTGAGCCAGCGACTGCTGAGACCAGTGCGGCGATGACGAAGAGTCCCATGGCTTTGTCCGGGTTTAAGCTTTGGAGCACTGTCGCCGCTCACGATGCCAAGGTCCAGCTCTTTGCAAAACGGCGGTCTGCCTGTTTACTGGAGCAGGTGGCGCCTCAGGACCGTCATGGCTGAAGATCTCATTGACCGGATCTATGAGTGCGCGTTGGTGCCGGAGCTCTGGCCCGACGTGCTGGACGAGCTTTCCCGCATCGCGGAAGCACGCGGCGGCCTCGTCTTCTCCGCGCGCAAGGGCGTGTGCTGGACGGCCTCGGGCCGGGTAGCCGATCTGTTCAACGAGTACTTTCGGGACGGGTGGTTCGATCGGTGCAGCAGACGCGTCTGTTCGATGGCGGCCGGCAAACAGTCCTTCTTTGTCGAGCACGACTTTTGGACGGACGATCAGCTGGCCGACGATCCGATGTACAAAGAGCTGTTTCGCCCCCATGGCTGCGGTTGGTCCAGTTGGACAGGGCTGCGCATGCCCACCGGCGACGAGATCGTGGTGAGTATAGAACGTCCCTTCACCCGCGGCCCAATGGAGCGAGAGGTGGTCGAGCGACTGAACACCGTACGCCCTCATCTCGTTCGGAGTGCCTTGGTGTCCGGGCGCATGGGCCTGCAGCGAGCCCAAGGCGCCGCGGAGGCGCTGATGAGGCTCGGCATGCCCGCCCTGCTCATCGACGGCGGGGGCCGCATGGTGGAGGGCAACGCGATGCTAGGCGAGCTTGCGAACATTATGCGGCTCGGCTCGGGCGACCGTGTCCTGCTTTCCGACCCGAAAGCCCAGGACGCCCTGAACGCCGCGCTGGCGGCAAATGCTGCACCCGATACGGCTTCCCGCACGGTTCCCCTGCGTGACCGGGAGGGGTCGCCTACAGCCCTGATGCACATCATGCCGATCCGCCGATCAGCCCATGACATCTTGGGCGAGAGCTACGCACTGCTGATCGTCGCTCCCGTGGCAGGCGGACGAACAGCTCCAGCAGACGTCCTTTGCTCGTTGTTCGGCCTCACCGCGTCCGAGGCCCGGGTCGCGCGAGGCCTGGCCCGAGGTGATGCGCCCGAACAAATCGCTCGCGATGGCGGCGTCGCCATCACCACTGTCCGGTCCCAAATCCGCAAGGTGTTGGAAAAGACCGGATGCACACGCCAGGCCGAAGTGGCGGCTTTGCTGGCGCCACTTTCCCTTGCCCCGAGTTGAGGCTCAGCCGACCCCCAGGATCCAGCCCTCCTCGCCTTCCACCTGCGTCACCAGCCCCTCATCCGTCCCCTTCGGCGGGGCGAAGGCCTTCGACAGCTCGCCGCGTTCGTCCATCAGGGCGAAAGCTTCGGCGGTGGTGCGGACCTGGGCCTGGTCCTTGAACTCGCCCTCGGCCACGGTGGTCGGCCACATCGAGGGCCAGACCTCGGCGACCAGCACCGACAACGGCTCCACATCGGCCGCGTCCAGCGCGCGCCAGCCGGTCCCGAACGGCCACACCGCCGCCGACGGCCCCAGATGCTCCAAGAGACGCCGCACCATCGGAATGCCGACCAGGGTCTGGCCGCCGACCGCGCCCGCGCCGTGCATCTGCCAGTTCGACTTGGGCTGCAGCTTGCCCTTCCTCACCGCCAGCTCGGTCGCGCGGAACTCGGGGATGTCGCCTGTGCCCTGAGGCGGCTTGGTCGCCGTCAGCCAGCGTTGCGTCTGCTTGGCCGGCGCGCCCCACATGGGCCAGGCGTCGTCCGTCATCAGCCGGTTCATCTTGGCCGCGACTTGGTAGCGATTGTTGGTGTTGTCGGGCTTGTCGACGACGTTGGACGCCACGAACTTCCACACCGCCGACCACGCCGGCGTCTCTTTCAGGCCCAGCCGCGCCGCCGTCCCGACCGGATAGCCGAACGAGAAATCGAAGCCCAGCAGCACACGGTCGCCCCGCTTGGCGTGGTCGGCCAGCAGGGTGCGGATCAGCGCCTCACCCTCGGCGCGCGTCGCCACGTTGTGAGTCTCGGTATAGAGGCGGAAGCGCACGTCGCGCTTGGCCACGCCGATCCAGACCGAGTTCTCGCCCAGCTTCTTGCCCTCGGCGGCGGTCCAGTCGGCGATGATATAGGCGTCGAACAGGCGGGCCACGGGTGGCTCCTCGAAGGGGTGAAGGCACAGGGGAAATCGGCGCGGACGTTTAGTCGTTCCCGGCCGGTGCGCCAACCCTCTCCCTCCCCCTCGGGGAGGGCAGGCCGCGAAGCGGCCGGGTGGGGGCGGCAAGGCGAGCCAGACGCCGACATCACCCCCAACATCGTCTTTGTATTGCCGGGCCGCCCCCACCCCGTCGCTGCGCGACGACCCTCCCCCGCAGGGGGAGGGAGAAGGCCGTGTCCTACTTCAACAACGCCTCCAGATGGCTCAGCCAGCGCCGCCCGAGCCTCAGCGCCTCCGACGGCGACCCCGTCTGCGCGGGCGCCAGCGCGTTCCACAGCGCCAGCTCGAACTCCGGCCAGCGCGCGTCGGCGAACAGCAGCCGCAGCGTGACCTGCTCGGCGTCCGGCGCCATGACATCCAGCGCCTTCCGGGGCTCGCCGCGCCGGATGCGCGCCACCACGTGGCCGTCGACGATGATCTCGCCGCCCTCGATCTCGTCGAAGCCATAAACGAGCCCGTGCGCGCCCCGGTCCCACAGGGTGGCTATCTGGCCCGTGTCGAAATCCAGCCCCGCCGCCTTGCCCTCGGCCGGCGCCATCGCCTCGACCTCCGGAGCCCGGCCCAGCGACTTGAGCAATGCCCGCCTCAGCCGCCGCTCCGGCTCCATCCACCAGTTCAGCGTCAGTGCCGCCGTCGTCAGGGCGGCGGCGGCCAGCGCCACCAGCAGGATGAGGCGCAGGGCTTCATCCATCGCGGAGCTCGCCCATCAGTCGGCCAGCTCGACCACCACAGGCACGTGGTCCGAGGGCTTGTCCATGTCGCGCGCGTCGCGGTGGGTCTCCATGCCCACGAACCGGTCCGCCGCCTGCGGCGACAGCAGGTGGAAGTCGATGCGGATGCCGTGGTCCCTCTGCCAGGCCCCGGCCTGATAGTCCCAGAAGGTATAGGTCCCCGGCGGCTGGTTCCCCAGTTCCCCCGCCTCATAGAGACCCAGCCCCTTCAGCGCGCGGAACGCCGCCCGGCTCTCCGGCTGGAACAGGGCGTCGTTCACCCAGGCCTGCGGGTTCTTGGCGTCCTCCGGCGTCGGAATGACGTTGTAGTCCCCGCACAGGGTGAAGGCCTCTTCCTGGGCCAGCAGGTCGCGCGCGTGGGCGTTCAGCCGCGCCATCCAGCGCATCTTGTAGTCGAACTTCTCGGTGCCGATCGGATTGCCGTTGGGCAGATACAGCCCGCCCACCCGCACCGGCCGGGGCGCCTCGATCACCGCCTCGATGTAGCGCGCCTGATCCTCGACGCCCTCACCAAGCTCGTCCGAGCCCGGCAGGCCGCGCTGCACATCCGACACCGGCAGCTTCGAGAGCAGCGCCACGCCGTTATACGACTTCTGGCCATGGACCTCGACGTTGTAGCCCAGGCTCTCGAACGGCTCCCGAGGGAACTTCTCGTCGACCGTCTTGATCTCCTGGAAGCAGACGACGTCGGGCTGAGCCGCCTCCAGCCACGCCAGCACGGTGGGCAGCCGCGCGTTGATCGAGTTCACGTTCCAGGTGGCGATGCGCATTGGCGGGAGCGTAAGCAGCGTCGGGGGCAGGGACAAGCAGCCGTCATTCGCCGGGCTGGCGACATCCCCAGCGGCCTGCTAACCCGCGCGCCATGAGCATTCCCCGCATCGCCTGGGCCGCCTACGGCTTCGCCCTCGTCGTCGTCATCCTGGACCAGATCACCAAGGCCCTGATCCTCGGTTCGGTCGACGTGCCCGACGCCGCCATGATCCCGCCGGGCTACGTCTTCGCCGAGATCATCCCCGGCGTGCTGTCCTTCACCATGGTGCGCAACACCGGCGTCAGCTTCGGCCTGTTCGGCGGGGGCGAGGCGCGGTGGTTCCTGAGCGTCTTCTCGATCGTGGTCGCGGGCGCGCTGGCGTGGTGGGCGATGAAGGCGCAGCGAAGGCTGCTGGTCACCGCCATCGGCCTCGTCATCGGCGGGGCGATCGGCAACGTCATCGACCGGATCCGCTTCGGTTACGTCGTGGATTTCATCGACTTCTCGGCGACGGGGCTGTTTCCCTGGGTGTTCAACGTGGCCGACAGCGCCATCACCGTGGGGGTCGCCCTGCTGATTCTCGACAGCGTGATCTCGGAGCGGAAGCCCGCCGTTGGCGCGGCCCCCGAAAAGGCGTAATCACCCGCTCTTGCTGAGCCATCACCCTGCGTCGTTCGCGCCGGAGCCCAAACCGACCATGCGTCTGCTGACCGTTTCCCTCGTCGCCGTGTCCGCCCTGGCCCTGACCGCCTGCGGAGGCCTGCGCCAGTCCATCGGCCTGACCAAGGTGGTGCCCGACGAGTTCGTGACCGTGGCGTCCGCGCCTCTGACCGTGCCGCCGGAATACGGCCTGCGTCCGCCCGCGCCCGGCCAGCCGCGCCCGCAGGAGCTGGCCCCCGAGAGCGCCGCGCGCCAGATCCTGCTGGGTCAGCGCCAGTCGATCACCCGCTCGCCGGGCGAGACGGCGCTGGTGACGGCGGCCGGCGCCGACCGGGCCGATCCCCTGGCCCGCTATGTCATCGACGACGAGTTCGGCGACCTGGCGCACAAGGAGCAGAGCTTCGCCGACCGCATCCTGTTCTGGCGCCGCGACGATGCGTCGACGCAGGCGCCGACCCAGACGCAGACGGCGCAGGGGGCAGTGACCATCGACGCCGCGACCGAGGCCGAGCGCCTGCGGGCCCTGACCGGCGGTCAGTCGTCGATCACCATCCAGCCGCGCCGCGGCGGCGGGTTCAAGCTGCCGGGGCTTTAACCGGCCTTGCCGTCCCCGCGTCCGTCTTTAAAAGGGACGGACTGAGCGGAGCGGTGTCATGCCCAACATCTTCGAAGTGGCCGCGGGCCTGCCGGGCGTCGAGCAACTGAAGCTCGCGTTTCAGGGCGAGGAGAACGCCGCGCCCATCGCGCGCACGCTCGACTATCGCCTGACCGAGGTCGAGGAAGGCCGCGTCGTCTTCGAGGGCACGCCGACCCAGGCCGTCTACAATCCCATCGGCACGGTCCACGGCGGCTGGATGGCCACGCTGCTGGATTCGGCCTGCGCCTGCGCCGTGCACTCCATGCTGAAGCCCGGGCAGGTCTATACGACGCTGGAGATCAAGACCGTCTTCCACCGCGCCCTGACCGAAGGCGTGCCGGTCCGCTGCGTGGGCACGATCCTTCAAGTCGGCCGAAAGGCGGGCTTCTCGGAAGCCCGCCTCGAAGGCCTGGACGGCAAGCTCTACGCCACCGCCACCTCGACCTGCCTCGTCATGGAGCGACCGGCCTAGGCCGCGTCGACCAGGACGATCTCCGCATCGTTGACCGCCGTGACCGTCAGGGCGTCCTCACCCTTGATGGCCGCCCCGTCGCGCGCGTTCAGGCGCACGCCGTTGACCTCGACCACGCCCTTGGCCGGCACCAGATAGCCGCGCCGCGCCGAGCCCAGGGGATAGGTCGCGCTCTCACCCGCCTTCAACGTCGCGCCGACAACCCGCGCATCGGTGCGGATCGGAAGCGCGTCCGTGTCGTCCTCGAAGCCCGAGGCCAGCACCACGAACTGACCCGCGCGCTCCCCTTTGGGGAAGGGCTTGGCGCCCCAGCTGGGCTTTTCGCCGCGCCGGGTGGGCTCGATCCAGATCTGGAAGATGCGCGTGGTCTCGGGCTCGATGTTGTATTCGGCGTGGCGGATGCCGGTGCCCGCGCTCATCACCTGGACGTCGCCGGCCTCGGTGCGGCCCTTGTTGCCCAGGCTGTCCTCGTGGGTGATGGCGCCGTCGCGGACATAGGTGATGATCTCCATGTCCGAGTGCGGATGGGGCGGAAAGCCCGAGTTGGACGCGATCTCGTCGTCGTTCCAGACGCGCAGATTGCCCCAGCTCATGCGGTTGGGGTCATAGTAGCTGGCGAAGGAGAAGTGGTGCTTGGCCTTGAGCCAGCCGTGGTCGGCGCCGCCCAGGCTGTCGAAGGGTCTGACTTCGATCATCGTGGTCTCTCCGGCGGCGGGCCGTCCCGCCGCGTGTTGCTTGAACGGGAATATAGGGCCGCCGGAGAGAACCGCAACAGTGTTGGTGCCTATAGCGACCTAGCGGCCGATGTCGTAGGTCCCGGTGATGTCGATCCGGACCGTCAGCTGGCCCGCTGCGACCGGGGTCGACGCATCGGCCATCTCCATCCGAGCCGTGGCGAACACCGGCATCGGAGGCTGGGGCTGGTAGCCGCCGCCCTCGTTCAGCGACCGGATCGGCCCCAGTTCGACGCCCAGCGCCTGGGCGTAGAGCCGCGCCTTGTCCTGCAGTGCGCGCACCGCCAGCACCCGGGCCTGGTCCTCGGCGGCCTTGGGATCCTTCAGGCCGAAGCCGATGCCGTCGATCTGGTTGACCCCGGCTGCGACCACGGCGTCGGCGACGCGGCCGGTGGCGTCGATGTCCATGACCTGCACCGTCACCCGGTTCGACGCCTGATAGCCGCGGAGGCGGGGCGACTCGTTCTGCACATAGTCGTACTGCGCCGACAGATTCAGGCCCGAGGTCTGGATGTCCCGCTCCTCGATCCCGGCGCGACGCAGGGCCGCGAAGACCTCGGTCATGCGGCGCGCGTTGTCGGCCATCGCGGCCTGGGCGGTCGGGGCCTCGGTGACGACACCGAAGGTGATGGTGGCCATGTCCGGCGCGACCTTGACCTCGCCGTGGGCCGACAGATTGAGCGCGGGCTGGGCGGCCATGGCGTGGACCTGCATCGGAGCGGTGGGAGCGGACTGGGCGACGGCGGCCGGAGCAGACAGGCCGATCACGGCGGCGCCCAGCATGAGGGCGGAAAGGGATTTCATGGAGACACAGCCTTTCGGAGACGGGATTGCGCGGACGGCCGAGTTCTCCGCCTCGACCGTGACGCGACCTTGACGGTGAACGCCTGAACGCCTGCACGGCTCCGCTTGCAGACGCCGTTCATCGGGATGAATCCGCCGAAAGGATGCCCGCTTTCGTCCGCGCCCGGCGCCTGCTAGGCGAAGGCCCTGCCATCGGGGGCCCGTAGCTCAATGGTTAGAGCCGACCGCTCATAACGGTCTGGTTGCAGGTTCGAGTCCTGCCGGGCCTACCGCTTGGGGCGCTTCATCGTCTGTCAACGGTCATCACAGCGAGCGTCAGTCGCGCGAACACGCTGGTTAACTTGGTCCCGGGTCAAGCTTGCCTGGCCAGCAGCGCCCGCGTTGTGGAGGCTGACCGGGAATGGCTCCGAGAGCTTACGATGTCGTCTCTAGCCCTGGTTACGGAAGTGCTTCACCAAGCCGACCTGCTCCGACCCTGTAAGGCCGTGCTGTCGAATAGGCTAAGAGGTTAACTGCTGTTATCCAAATCCTGTAAACAACCCTTAGCTGTACTGTTTCGTTCAATCTCCACCTCTGCGCGCTACACGGTAGTTCATCCAAGGAGGGCCGAATGAAGACGGTAAAGCTTTTGGCGTCCGTAACGGCGATTTGGGCGTTCGCCGGCCAGACCCAGGCGGATATTGTCCTTCGCATGCAAGCCTCCGTGCCGAGACTTTGCTCTGTCTCCGAGGTGGAAAGCCTCGGATCGACGACGCTCGCGGGTGGAGACACAATCTCACGCTACAGCGTGAGGGTTGGGTGTAATGTGCCAGACTACAGCCTCATGGTGACATCATCGCCTGAGGCCGAGATCATCTCCGCCGTCGCCACCGGAAACGCGCAAGCAAGCGCTACAGGATCCACTCGCGTGTCGGTTTCTGTGAACCGCCCCGGCTTTCACAGCGTGGTGGTGGAGCTCTCCAGCCCTGCGGAGTCGATCGCGAGCCTTAACTTCGCCGTCGGCTAGTACGGGACGAAGCTTAAGGTCAGCACGTCGCGATACAGCCCGGCATACATGTCTGGCGTCGCCGGAACGGTGACGTCCAGACGTTCGCTCTGAACGACTGATCGGCTGAGTTGAAGGTTGATCTGAGAAGGATTGCTCAGGTTCAGCGTACGGCCTGCAAACTCCGCGGTGTATGGAATGCGCCCGAAGCTCGGACCGTTTTCGTGGACCAAGGCGCCTTGGTTGTCCGAAGTGGCCGTGACCTGGAGATCGGCGTTGGTGCGATAGAAGATGCGAGTCGAGCCTCGGCCGCCCCGAGACAGATCGCCCAGGTCGATCGACTCCTGACCGTCCGCGCTGGAGCCGATCAGAACGATCGCGGGTTCCACGCGGATCCCCAGCGGCAGCTCGCTCGCATCATCTCCCACCTGAAGCCGCGCCGCCGAGGCGTAATCGCCCGGTCGCTCGTACTGTCCGGGTGCGAAATCGACGTAATCGATACGCACAGTTTGACCGGCGACGAGTTGTTGCCGCGCAGCGGCCGTCAACGCGAAGCGATTGTTCGTCTGCTGCTCCAGATCCGTATCGCCGGCATAAGAGCCGTCCAGGGTATTGACGCCGTTCCTGAAGCGGAACGGCCTCGGATCGTCGATAACCCGAGCCAGGAGAACCCGTACATTGGCGCAACTGGCCGGCAAGTTCGTCTGAGTGGCGCGCAGCTCGAGCGTCAAACGGACCGTCTGCGGGTCGGCAGGATTATAGGCGGTTCCGCTGACCTGCGTCACCGCTACCGGGTAGCTGGAGCATGTGGCCTGGACTGGCTCGATTGCCGCCGACGCAAGCAACAGGGCTGCGCCCAGAAGAGAGAGGCTCATGGCAGAAGCTCCATATCGATGACGCCCAGGTTCATGTAAATCGCCTCGCCGCCGATGACGTCGAACCGGTACCGGGCGTTCAGGCTCTTGAGCTGGATTTCGTAGGAACCCTGGCTAAGCGCGTTGAACGAGGCGCGGCCTTCGCGGTTGGTGAAGAATGACGTGATCTCGCCGGTCTGCAGATTGACCAGATCGCCAAAGACGAGAGAGACGGGCCGGCCGCCCACCTGGAGGGTCGCGACCCGCGTCCGATAGGCGTCACCGCCCACGTCCAGCACGACCCCGGTGCGTGCTCCGGGCAGCGTCACAAAACGGGTATCCCCGACGTCGTACCCTTCCGGTGGATTGAGCACGGCGACGGACAGTTCGGTCGGCCGATAGGGCGTGGTGGTCGGAGCCAGAGCGGGCAGCGCCGCCGTGCCGTCCGCAAGAGACAGTCCGCCGATCCGTCCTTGTTGCAGCTCCACCCTTGCGCCCTCGAGGCTGCGGTGCGGCCGCACCATGAAGAAGCCGCGACCGGGATCGCGGCCGATGGCGAAGGTTCCATCCGCATAGCCGATGCCGGACTGGATGCGGACAGCGACCCTTTCCTGCTCCGCCACGATGCCGTCGGAGCGAAGGACGCTGTCGACGGACGCATCCGCTTCAAATCGCGAGGCGTAATAGCCGATCTGCCCCGTCGCAGACTGCCGACCGCGCTGCTCTTCCGCCGTCAGCCGATAGGTCACGTCTGGCACGTCCAGCTGCCGGGTGCGGACCAACTCGGCACGTGTTAGCCGTCTATCCGTGTCATACGAGACCGTAGCGCGATCTCGGAAGCCTAGTGCGCGGCCGATGGAGAAGAACACCGCCTGCTCTGACTCTCCGGTGGCTGTCTCGCCGAACCGACCACTGGCGTTGAAGCGCCAAGGCCCTATGGCGTGGCTGACGCCCGCCGTCACAAAACGATCAGCGTCGTCCAGGCGGTGGGTGGATAGATAGGATACCCCGAACGAGACGCTGGTTCGGTCCGTCACCTGAGCCTGGTACTCTGCGCCGACATCCCATTCCATATCATCCAGGCTTGTCGGATCGAGCAGTGTGGAGAATCGCGGGGAAAAATAGGTGACCCGCGTTGTCAGGCTGTCGCCACGCTCTTGAAGGAACAGGCTGTCCGACCTGTAGGCCAGCCCCGCTGCGTAGCCGGAGCCCACCGGGCCCTCCGAAGCAGCGAAGGTCACCACGCCAACGCCCGCGGCTACGACCCCTGCGACCGTACCATTCACGGCCTGCAGGTCCTCCGATGCAGAGAAACCGCCTCCGAGAGTCAGCCGATCCGATACACCGGCGGTGTATTCGCCCGTTACAACCCATTCGTCCGTGTATTCGAAGCCTGTCGTCGTGGAGTCGCGTTTCACCCCGGCCGACAGGGTGAATTCATTGATGCCCTGGGCGAGCAGGTTGACGTCGCTGGCCAGCGAAAACTGGTCCAGCTCGCGCCGTCCGAGGGCGTCCTCGACCACAACGGTCACCTGATTTCGCACGCCGGCGACAGCGATGTCGGTCAGATCAATCGGTCCAGGCTGCGCCGCGAAGCGGCTCAACAGCACTCCGTTGGAGTACACCTCGATCGTCGCGGGCCGTTCCAAAACGAAGCGGCGCTGCCCAGTTGGCCGAATGATCCGGTTTGGCTGAAAATCTGTGTAGCTTCGCTCCACCGAGACGCCGAGCAGAGGCGCACTGGTCACAAAGCCGGTGCTCAGAGGCGAGACATCGCCGAATGAGTACCGCATCGCCTGATCCGGTCGATCAATGAACGCCGTGATCGCCCCGCGCTGGAAAGTGTCGCCAGACTCGGACCATTGCGCGAGCCCGCTGTAGTCCAGGTTGAGGCCTTGGAGCCCGCCGATGTTGAAGAAGCCCGAGAAGGCCAGTTGGGTGACGGCATCGGCGTCGTCATCCAGGGTATCGAAGGCAGTGAGCGCTGTCGTTACCCCCGCAGCGAAGCGCGCTGGTTCGACCTCTCGCGCACCGGGATAATCCTCTGGGGTAATCCCGGACAATCGCGTGGTCCTCCGAAGTTCCGGGGGCACCGAAGTCGTGATCGCGATGCTTCCTGGATCGAGCCGGGTGACCAGACCCAGAGCTCCCAGGTCGGCAGGGCTACGCAGGCCAGGTCCCAGCGCGCGCAGAGCAGCCAAGGTCTCGTCGTTCAGAAGCGCGGCGAGACTGTTGGCCAGGCCGCTCGGCGAGACCTGGATCAGTTCGGCGGTGCTCGCCTCGGCTTCGGCTGCTGGATAACGGCGTCCGTCGACGATGACATCAAGCGAGGCGCGCAGGGTCTCCTGCCGAATCTGGGCGGCGCGACGCTGAGCTTCCCGTTGGGCCTCGATCTCGGCCTGGACCTCGGGCGGCGGCGGCCGCATCCGCACCTGCCCGGCTGCCTCGCCGGTGCGTGGCGGGGGAGGGCTTGTCTGCTGGCTCTGCTCCGGAAGGGCAGAGGCCCCGGACGGGGAGGTCGGGATGCGAAGACTGGTTCCGGTCCGGATCAGGTCGGGGTTCCTGACGCCGTTGGATTGGACCAGATTGGAAACGGCCACCCCATATCGTCGCGCGATGGCGGAGAGCGTCTCGCCCTTCCGGACCACGTGCTCTCGCGTGCCGACATCCGTCGCATGGGCGCTGATGGGCGCGCCGGATAGAAGGGCGGTCATGCAGACAGACACCTTCAGGCGCAGGTGATGCCGCATAACCGACGGCGCCTCGTTCTTCGTCGCCATTGCCCCCCCCTGCGGACTCGTCAGCTCAGGTCTTCGATCCGGATGGCGGTCGGCAGCTGGACCGGCTCGGTCTGACCTTCCGGCGGGGTGTAGGTGAAAGTGCGGACCGAGCGCGGCGGCACCATCGGGTTGCCGAGCCGATCGACGAAATCGCTAGGAGCCACCTCGACCGTACCGGTCGGGTAGTCCATGAGCACGCGGTTGAGCGTCAGAACCGCATAATCCCGGCCCCGGTTCTCGACCTGGAAGTTCAGTCGCCCGTCCTGCATCGCGATGTTGCGGACCCGCAGGTCGGGGCGCGCATTGGACGGCGTCACATACACGGCGGCGCCGAAGTTGTAGGCCGTCATCACCCCGGTGTAGCCATCGGGGATGACCGGAATTTCGCGGACGTCGATCACATAGCTGACGGTCTGGTCGATGGTCCGATCGCCCGTGTATTCGATCCGCAGCGTCTGGCTGTCGCCCGGCTTCAGCAGGAACTGCGGGGGGAAGACGCGAAAAGCGTCCTCAGCCGGGGTCAGGGTCTCGGTCCCGTCAGGGGCCACGTCGCGTCGCAGGGCGACGACCTCGATCGGAAGATCCTTGTCCCGGGTGTTTCGAACCGAGAGGGAAGTGCTGGTTTGCCCCTGCCCCACCAGCAGGATTGTCCGGATAGGCGACACCTCGTGCGCCTGGACATCCTGGCTGAAGCCCGGCGCGTGGCTGAGCGCCAGAACCAAGCTTAACGTCGCAGCCGAACCCAAACGCAGCAGTTTCCTGTTTTTCACGTCATCCTCCCCGAGCAGCACATCCTGAAGTTGTGATTTGGATAGTCTGCAACTCCTTACTCAACTATGAGAAAGCGTCCGGCGAGCAGGGCCGCCGGACGCTTTCAATCACAGCCGGAATGCTGCTTAGCGGGCGGCGACCGAGACGGTCAGAACGTCCGAGTAGTCGCCGGCGAAGACGTTGGTCGTCGTGGCGGCGGGGTTGCCGGGGTTTCCGGCGTCTTGCACCTGCACGCCGTTGACCCGGATGGTCATGGGGATGGAGGCGCTGGTCAGGAAAGCCCCGCTCTGACGGGTCTGGACAGACGTCAGTTGGGCCTCGTTTCCGAAGCCGCCACGGCCGGGGTTCGAGCCCTGCAGCGTCCAGCGGATGCGGCGCTCGGGTTCCGTCGTGGACTGGCCGCCCAGCACCAGATAGCCGCCGTTGGTCGAGGCGTAGCTGACGTTGTAGCCGTTGGCGCTGTTGCACAGACCCGAGACGCCGATGGTCTGCGACAGTTGGCTGGCAGCGGGCGTACTCGCCAAGTTGGCGAAGGTCAGGGTCTCGGAGTTGTTCGCCGACAGGTTGAAGCGAACGCCGCAGATCGACGGCACGTTGCCGTTCAGGTTTACCGTGACCGACGGGTTGTAAACGGGATTGGTCTGGGCGGAAGCGACGCCGGCGATGGCGGTGGCGGCGGTCGCAGCGGCTACGAGAAGCTTGATGTCCATGGTTTCCATCCGAATGACAAGTTGCGTGACAGACGCCACCCGGTCATCGAGCGGCCCCTCCTGGACGGGGTTGGTCGAACCCTGTTCCCCGTCCGAGGGGAGTTAAAAAACAGTTAAGGTGCCGCGCGCGTCCTCAACATTGAGTAGTTAATGATGATTTAATGGTTAAAGAAGCCGCCTTCTAAAGCTTGGTGTCACCAATATTGGGTATTGCAAAAGTTGGTGGTTTTGATTCGAGTTTCTATACTCGCCTGAGAAGCTGGCGGGCTCCTCCGTTGATCGCCTGTCCGGCGAAACGCGGGGTGGCGTTGCCGATCTGGTTCCCGATGGGACAATAACGGCTGAGCTGAAACTCAGCGACATCGGATGACTAGGCAGAAGCCGATCACCAAAGGGATCGGCCGCTCCGAGGCCGCTGCTCCCGCCGCGTGGCTTCCCACCGGGCCTTTGCACATATGAAAAAGGCCCGGCCTGCGTGCGCAGACCGGGCCGGAGTCACTCTGGGAACAGAGATCAGAAGCGGATAGAGCCCGTCACCCGGAAGCCGTGCAGCTGGATCGTGTCGCTGGAGCGGATCTGGTCGGTGCCCGCCGCGTTGACCAACAGGAAGGGGTTGGTGGCCGGGGCCGTACCGGGTCCGGTGCGGACGACCAGCGGGTCGTTCCGCTCAAGATCCGAGTAAACGTATTCGAGGCCGACCGAGATGCTGTCCGTCAGACGCCGCTCGATGCCCGCTCCGACCTGGAAGCCATCGGCGTCGCCGCTGCTGCGAACCGGTATGAAGCTGTTGGCGGTGTTGGAGGTCGAATAGCTGTCCTCGACCTGGGCCAGGGCGTAGCCGCCGGTGACGTAGGGCAGCCAGGCTCCCATCGCATAGCCGAGCCGCAGGCGGGCGGCGGCAAGGCCCTGGACCTCGCGCTGGAAGGCGTAGTTCGCGGGGGTGGTCGAGAAGGCCGAGACGCTGTCCTCGGCATTGGTCAGGCTGAGGTCGCCCACAACGCCGAACACCCAGGCGCCCATCTGCCAGTCGTAGCCGGCGCGAAGGCCGACTTCGCCCGCGGCTTCATCATCGTCCGAGCAGCCAGATCCGGCATTATTCGCGTTCGGCGATCCGTCGCAGAAGCCGGGCGAGAAGGCGTCCGCGCCGGCCGTGGTGCGCACCGTATCGTTGAAGTTCCCATCCAGGTTGGTGTCGAACAGGATGCGTTCGTTCTCCTCCTGGTCCTGGACCTGCGCGCCGGCGAAGCCGCCGAAATAGGCTCCGCTCCAATCCTGGGCGGCGACGGGGGCGGCGGCGGCGGCGAGGAGCGCGCCGAGCGCGACGACGGTTTTGTTCATGATGGTTACCCTACCAACGGCCCCGGGATCGGGCCTGACCGGGTAGATACGCGTCAGCCTTTATTTGGACGCATCGACGGTTGCGGATGCCTAACGATCACGCCAGCGCCGGTCTCCCCGATAGCGGCTGTCGTCGACATAGCGGCCCTGGCTGTCGTACCAACCGTACCCCTGCTGAAACCGGCCGTAGTTGTCCGGCGTGTAGAAATAGTCGTCGTAGGGCTCGCCAAAGGCGCCGTCCATCTCGTCCCACCAGTCGCGAGGATAGGGCGAGTATTCGCAGACCCAGCCTTGCTCGGGACGCTGGGTCCACTGGGGCTCGTAGCGGTCGCGGTAGCGGGGGCGATAGGACGGGCGGCACAGCGGGCCGTCGGTCCAGACCCGGTTGCCCGAGGCGTCGATTTGGGCCCGGTACTCGCGGTAGAAGACGTCGAGCACGCCGACGAAGCTGTTGTTGCGCACCACCGCGCGGCCGGACACGGCCGCCAGGCCAATGGTCCGCGCCCGCACCCGGCTGTCCAGCAAGGTCAGTTCGCCGTTGTAGAGTACGAGGCCCTTGTCCGAACGGCAGATGCGCGAGCCCTCGATGGAGACCGAGGCCCCCTCGACCGCCACGCCTTCGGAATAGCCGCAGATGCGGCTGTTGGTGACCTCGACCCGGCCGTAGTCGCGGCGCGAGCGGACCAGCAGGCCGATGGCGCGGGGACCGAAGTTGTTCGGGGTCTCGACGCCGGACAGGGTCACAGAGTCGATGCGGGAGGGTTCGCCCGCGCCGGGGGTGATGTCGATGCCGGACTGGGCGCCGGTGACCACCGTCTCCCAGGCGTTGAGCGTCGCGCCGTCCATGACGACGGCGGGTGCGACCGTCTGGGCGTCGATGACCACGTCGCGCAGGTCGACCGTGCCCCCGTCGGCGTAGATGGCGGCCTCGTCGCCGACGTGGCGGAAGCCGACCCGGCTCATGACGATGTTCGAACCGTATCCGACCACGCAGGCGGCGTCGGCACCGTTGGGCGAGGCGAGCACGATGTCGCGCAGCTCCAGCCGCACGCCTTGCGCCACCGTGATGCAGGGCACGCCGTCGGGCGCCTGGAGCGTCGGCGTCGGGTTCTGGTTCCAGCGGCGCGGGTCGAAGCCGCCCTCGCCGATGATGGTCATGGGCTTGTCGACGTTCAGCCAGCCGACGCAGGGGCCGCTGCGCGCCCGGATGACCAGGGTGCCGCCCGGCCGCACCCGATGCACCGCCGCCTCGACCGCGCCCGTGCCGGGATTGCCGCCGCAGTCGACCAGCACGATCTCCTCGGTCCCGGGACCATAGGGCGGGCGATAGTCGGGGCCATAGGACGGCCGATGCGCGCCATAGCTCCAGCGGCGATGCTGGCGCGGGCGGCTCTGACGCGTGGGCGGATCCAGCAGCAGGCCGAAGTTCGGCCGCGTCTGGCTCTCGACCCGGGCGGCGGTCTGGGCCTGGGCCTCGGGCGCGGCGACCAGCAGGCCTGCGACCAACCCCAGGGCGGAGGCGGCGAGTGCGAAGGTCTTCATCGGATCAGCCCCTCCTTAGCGGCGCTGCGAACGGGAAACCTGGGCGAGGACCGCCTGCAGGCGCGACGCCGAGGGGCCGAAGCCCGCCAGCGCCGAATCGATGCGGAGCGCCACGGCCTGGGCCTTGTCCTGGTCCGCCACCCCGGCGACGCCGAGCGCGAAATAGGTCGACATGGCGAACTTGGCCTCCGGCGACCCCTGCCGGTCGGCCTGGGAATACCAGTGGAAAGCCCGCGCGTAGTCGGCCGGAACGCCGATCCCTTCGGAATACATGACCGCCAGCACCAGCTGCGCCTCCGACGAGCCGTTCACCGCCGCAAGCTGGATGGCCCGCACCATCTCGATGTAGCTGAGGCGCGACTCCATGGTGTGGCCGAGCATGGCCTCCAGCGTCTGGATCTGCCGCGCCGAGAGGTCGTTCGGCCGCTCCGCCACCGTCTCGGTGACGCCGAGGTAGCGCAGGGCGCGCCCGACGTGGACGAAGGGCAGCTCGGTCATGCGGCCCAGCGCATATTCATAGGCGTCGCCCCGTGGCCGGCTCTCGTCCGAGAACGGCACGCCCGAGGCCGGGGCCTCGTTCGGATAGAACTCATAGGGCGGGACCCACTGGCGCGCCTTGGCCTCGACGAAGGCGCCGTAGCGCGAGCGGGCGGGGGTCGACCGCTCGAAGTCCTTCAGCAGGACATAGGCGCCAACGTCGCCGGTCTGTACCGCCAAATAGTTGTAGAGATAGGCGTCCACGTCGTTCCGGGGGAACAGGTTCACCGCCGAGTAATAGCCGCCGCGCCGCCGCTCGCCCTGAGCGCCGCCGCCGCTCGTCCGGCCCCAGGCCTCGTGCGCCTCGCGGTTGTCCGACGGTTCGCCGAACGGACCATAGAGGGCGTCGTGCAGCCGGGCCAGGGTGCGGAAGCCCTCCGCGTCCTGGGTCGACAGGACATAGATCATCCGGTTCCGGACCTCGGCCTGCTCCTCCATCGTCATGCGCGACAGCTGGGCGTCGAGCCGGCGATAGGCGACGTGGCGCTCCCAGGCCCGACAGTCGTCGTAGCGCGACACCGGCCGCCAGCCGCCGAATCCGCCCCGGTCCACCCGGTTGATGGGGGCGAACCCCTCGTCGTTGGCCAGAGCCAGTCCGGTCCAGACCGCGCTCTCGATCGGATCCTCGATGTTCTTGTCGGTGGCGCGAAGGGCGGCGTAGCGGGCGCCGAGCTCCAGTTGGGCGAAGAAGTCGCCGCGGAACGCCGCCCGGCGCAACAGCCGCAGGCCCGCTTCCTGGGCGTTGAACTCGGCGCCGGTGACCGAGGGCGGGCGGGGACAGGCGTTGGCGGCGGCCGCCGCGTCGCCGCGTCGCCAGAACGACAGATTCGGATCGCTGCAGCTGGCGACCGAGCCGGCCAGCATGGCCATGACGGCGATCGCGCCGACGGCGGCGGCCGGCCCGCGCCAGCGGCGGCGTGGACGCTCGTCAGTCGTGGCCTCGCCGTCGCGCATTCTGCACCCTCGCTCCCCGACGGCCGCCGGCCGATCCTGGCGTTAACCATTTCCCAAACCCGCGTTCGGGTCCAGTGAACTTCCGATCATGGTTAACGCCGTTTGGCGACAAAGCGTTGCCGCAGCGTGGCGCGAATAGGGCGCGGCCAAGCTTCATCCACAGAATTCAGCGGTTTACGCCTGTAGGGCGAATGGCGGGCTCGCTTTCGGGCGCGGCGGCGCCTATGTCGCGCGTCCGATTTCGCCCGAGCCGTGACCTTCATGTCCTACGTCGCCCGCACCGACCGCCCCGCCGACAAGGCCGCCCGCTACGCCGAGGTCGAGGCGGAAATCCTGGCCGTTCTGGAGGGCGAACCGGACCGGGTGGCGCGGATGGCGACGGTCTCGTCCATGCTGGCCGACGCCTTCGAGGACTATTTCTGGACCGGCTTCTACGTCGTCGATCCGGCGCGGGAGCGTGAGCTCGTGGTCGGACCGTACCAAGGCACGCTGGGCTGCCTGCGAATCGCCTTCGGACGCGGCGTGTGCGGGACGGCGGCCGAGACGGGCCGGACCCAGGTCGTCGAAGACGTGCACGCCTTCCCCGGCCACATCGCCTGCGACGGGCGCTCCGAGAGCGAGATCGTCGTGCCGGTGTTCGACGGCGAGGGCCGGCTCATCGCGGTGTTCGACGTGGATGCGACCAGGAAGGCGGCCTTCGATTCGGTGGATGCCGAGGCGCTGGAGCGGCTGCTCGGCAAGGTATTCGCCCTCTCCGCTTGAACCTGTCGAAGTCTCGGTCTGAGACGAAGAAAGGGGTTCATCACAGCGAGCACAGCGAAGGCACAACGAACACGACGGGACCGAGCGCGCGGCAAGAGCGTCGATCCGTTACTCTTGGCGTCCGGGACGAATGAACGGCGGCTTCGCCGCCAATCCGCGAAAGCTCCTGAGCAAAACGGAAGAGATCGGTAGCGGGCCAGCGCACGCGGTATCGTCGTGTTCGTCGTGCCTTCGCTGTGCTCGCTGTGATGAACCTCTTTCTTCGGCTTCGCCGATTGCCCCCTACCCGAACACCGGCGCGCGTTTCTGGGTGAAGGCCATGAAGGCCTCCATGGCCTCGGGGCTCGACATCTGGGAGCCGAAGGCGTGGCCCTCTTCCTGCATCAGGGCCCACAGGCGCTCGGCGTCCCGCATGAGGCGCTTGGTCTTGCGGATGGAGTTGGGGGCGCGGGCGGCGACCTTGGCGGCAAGTTCGGCGGCCGTCGCATCGACCTGATCGGCCGGGACCGCGCGATTGGCCAGGCCCCAGGCGTGGGCGGTGCGGCCGTCGATGGGCTCGCCCAGCGCGAAGATCTCGAACGCCCTCTGATGGCCGACGACCATCGGCAGCAGGAGCGACGACGCGGCCTCGGGCGCCAAGGCCAGGTTCACGAAGGGCGCGGACAGAAGCGCGTCCTCGGCCACCACCACCATGTCGCAGTGGAGCAGCAGCGTCAGGCCGATGCCCACCGCCCGGCCGCGCACCGCCGCTACCGCCGGCTTGTCCAGATGGGCCAGCGCCTTCAGGAAATGGAACACCGGCGCGTCCGTCACCTGGCCGCCGCCCGACTGGCCGATGGCGATGAAGTCGGCGATGTCGTTGCCGGCGGAGAAGCTGTCGCCCTCGGCCCGGAACAGCAGCACCCGCACCGCGTCGTCGGTCCGCGCCCGCTCGGTCGCCGCCGCCAGCGCCGCGTACATGGCCTGGGTGATGGCGTTCTTCTTCTCGGGCCGGTTCAGGGTGACGGTCAGGACGCCGCCGTTCAGCGCGGTCAGGACGGGCTCGCTCATGCCTCGATCTCCTTGGGGGTGAGGGTCCACCAGTCGACGCCGTCGGCGTCGGGGGTTCGTTGGGCGCGGCCGCGCCGCTCCAGATAGTGCAGGTGCGCGATCGCCTCGCCCGTGGCCATGCCGAACAGGCCGTCGCCGACGGGCCGGGCGAACAGGGCGGGGAAGACATCGACCGCGCGGCTGGGCGTCCTCAGCGTCCGCTCCAGCCGCTTCAGCGCCACCTCATGCCCGCGCCGCAGAGCCTCGACGCGCGGCAGGACGCCGGTGAACGGCTCCCCATGCCCCGGCAGGCAGAAGGTCTCCGCCGGCAGCGTCTGCTCCAGCTTGTCCAGCGACGCCATCCAGTCGCCGAGCGGATCGGCCATCGGCTCCGTCGGCCAGACCGAGACGTTGGACGAGATCTTCGGCAGCAGCTGGTCGCCCGAGATCAGCACCCCGTCGGACTTCCGCCACAGGCAGGCGTGCTCGGGGCTATGGCCGTCGCCGATCAGGATGGTCCAGTCGTCCCCCCCGATGGTCAGCACGTCGCCATCGCTCAGACGGCTATAGCTCGGGGGCAGGGCGCCGACGCCCTTGGCGAACAGGCCGTAGGAGCCGCGCCATTTCTCGATCCGGGCGTCCTCCCAGCCCGCCGCGCGGAAGAAGCGCGCGCCGCTCTCGGGCGCAGGGCCGACATCGGCGATCAGCATGCGGGCGGTGACGTATTCCAGCCGCGTCATCAGGAAGGGCGCGTCGAACCGCTCCGCCAGCCAGCCGGCCAGGCCGATGTGGTCCGGATGCATGTGGGTGCCGATCACCCGCGTTACCGGCCCCCCGCCCAGAGGCCCGGCCAGAGCCGCCTCCCAAGCTGCGATCGTGTCGGGCGTCCTCAGGCCCGTGTCGACCACAGCCCAGCCTTCGCCGTCCTCGATGGCGTAGACATTGACGTGGTTCAACGCCATCGGCAGCGGCATGCGGAGCCACAGCACCCCCGGCGCGGCCTCGATCGCCTCTCCCGGCTCCGGGATGGCGGCCAGCGGATAGGTCAGCCCCCGCGCGGAGACCGGCTCGACGGGGATGTCCAGCGTCGGGTCGTCCAGGATGATGCCGCCGTCCGCCAAGTCCGTCTCCAATCGCAACGGGCTGACCCTAGCGGGCGTTCACCGGCGCGTCCAGTTTCCGCCGCGTCACGGTCTTGACCTCGTCCCGAGCGGTCGCCAAGGCTGGTCGCGGAGACCAGAGCGTCAAGGAGCCTGTCGAGTGTCGATGACCCGTACCCTTTTTGCAGCCGGCCTGGCACTGATCCTGGCGTCGGGCGCGAGCTCCGCCTTTGCCCAGGATCTGGGCGTCGGCACGAACCCGGCGATTCAGCAGCAGAACCAGATGCAGGACGCGGTCCAGCAGCAGAACGAGCGCAACCAGGAACAGACCGGCCGCAACCGCCGCAATCGCAACAGCGCTCCGCCGCCGCCGACGCCGGAGGAGCTGGCCCAGCGCGCGCAGGTGATCGCCACGGCCGCAAACGTCAACTGCCAGGTCACCCAGGCCAATCTCCTGGGCCAGACGGATGCGGGAGCGCTCAGCTATGAGGCGACCTGCGCCATCGGTCCCGGCTACATTCTGATCAACTCCACTCCGCCCCAGGCTGTCGACTGCGTGCTGCTGGCCGGGCAGGCCGCGATCGAGCGCGCGCGCGACCCCGCCGCCGACGTCGGCACCCAGTGCGTGATCCCGCAGAACCTCGACGTCGTGCGCGTCGTGAGCGCCTATGCGACGGAGGCGGGCTTCCGCTGCACGGTCAACGAGGGCGCCTCGATTGGCAAGTCGCGCGACGACAACCTGATCTATGAAGTCGGCTGCGACGGCGTGGACGGAGCCTGGCTGGAGCGTCTGCCGACGGGCTGGAAGGTCACGGAATGCGTCCAGATCATCAGCCAGAACGGAACCTGCCGCTTCTCGACCGCTGCCGAGCAGGCGGCGACGTTGAAGGCGCGCTTCGCCAACAATGCAGAGGCTGCGGCCTGTGACGTCACCCAGGGCCGCTACATGGGGGCCAACGCCAACGGCAGCTTTTTCGAGGCCAAGTGCGCGGCTGGCAACGGCGTGATCGTCCGCTTCAACCCTGCGTTCGAGGTTCAGCAGGTCTATCCCTGCGAGACCGCCCAGCGCATCGGCGGCGGCTGCACCTTGACGGTGGTTCCGCCGGCGCCCGAAGCTGCGACCCAGCAATAGGTCTATAGAATCTGCCTAAGGGAAAGGGGCCTGCGGCGCGCCGCAGGCCCCTTTGTTCTGGCCATCAGGCCCGCCGGGCGTCCCACCAGCGCACCGCATCCGCGTCGCGCGCTGACAGGTCGGGATAGTCCGCGTCCGACCCCACATCCGGCACGCGCCGCCACGACCGCGCGCACTTCGGATAGGGCGCGACCGCGACCTCGGCCGCCACCGCCTTGCCGCCGATCTTCAGTTCGGCGCCCGAGGTGCGGAACACCTCCGCCGCGTCCAGGCCGTCGAGCGCCGCGAACGCTTCCGCCGGTCCCGACACCGTCGGCCAGGCGTCCAGCGCCCCGCCGATCAGCTTGTCCCGCCGCGCCGCTTCCAGCGCGTCGTTGACGACCGAGACGACCGCCTGGACCTTGGCCCAGCGCTCCGACTCCGCCGCGTTCTCCCACTCGGCCGGCGTCTCGGGGATCACCCGGGCGCAGTTGGTGCCCGCGTCCGGATATCGCGTCGTCCAGGCCTCCTCCATCGTGAACGGCGTCAGCGGCGCTAGCCACGCCGTCAGCCTCAGGAAGACCTCCTGCATCACCGTCCGCGCCGCGCGACGCCGCACCGCATCCGGCCGGTCGCAGTACAGGCTGTCCTTCCTGATATCGAAGTACAGCGCCGACAGATCGCCCGCGCAGAACTCCAGCACCGGCCGCACCACGTCCTGGAAGCGATAGGTCTCGTAAGCCGCGCGCACGTCGCGATCCAACTCCCACAGCCGGTGCAGGATGAACCGCTCCAGCGGCGGCATCTGGTCGTATCCGACCCGCTCCGCCTCCTCGAAGTCCGACAGCGCCCCCAGCAGGTACCGCACGGTGTTGCGCAGCTTGCGATACGCATCCACCGTCGTCTGCAGGATCTGCTTCCCGATCCTCTGGTCCTCGGCGTAGTCCACCAGGGCGACCCACAGGCGCAGGATGTCGGCCCCGCTCTCCTTGATGACCACGGCCGGATCGACGGTGTTGCCCTTGGACTTGGACATCTTCTCGCCGTTCTCGTCCTGGGTGAACCCGTGGGTCAGGACGGCGCGATAGGGGGCCCGGCCGCGCGTGCCCGAGCCTTCCAGCAGATTGGACTGGAACCAGCCGCGATGCTGGTCCGAGCCTTCCAGATACAGGTCCGCGGGCCAGTGGCTGGGCCGGTCGCCGACGTATCCCTTGGCCGGATCGCGCAGCTCCAGCGCGAAGGCGTGGGTGCAGCCCGAGTCGAACCAGACATCCAGGATGTCCTCGACCTTCTCGTAGTTGGCCGGATCGTGCAGGCCCAGGAACTCCGCGTCCGGCGTCTCGAACCAGGCGTCGGCCCCGCCCTTTTCGATGGCGGCGACGATGCGGGCGTCGACCTCCGGATCATGCAGCGGCTGGCCCGTGTGCCTGTCGACGAACATGGCCAGCGGCGTGCCCCAGGCCCTCTGCCGGCTGACCAGCCAGTCCGGACGCCCCTCCACCATCGAGCGGATGCGGTTCTTGCCCGCCGCCGGATGGAAGGCCGTCTGGTCGATCGATTTCAGCGCCACCTCGCGCAGGGTCTCGCCCGTGCCGTGATCCAGCGCCTGGTCCATGCGGATGAACCACTGCGGCGTATTCCGGAAGATCACCGGCGCCCGCGAGCGCCAGCTCATCGGATAGGAATGCTCAAGCCGCCCGCGCGCAAGGAGCGTCCCGGCCTCGATCAGCTTCTCGGTCACCGCCGCATTGGCCGGACCGAACTTGCCCAGCTTCTTGCCCTCGGTCTCCAGGATCTTCAGTCCGGCGAACAGCGGCACGCCCGGATAATAGGCCCCGTCCGGATCGACCGTATCGGGCACCTCGTGATGCCCGTGCGCGCGCCAGACCTCATAGTCGTCCGCGCCATGCCCCGGCGCCGTGTGCACGAAGCCCGTGCCCGCATCGTCGGTGACGTGATCCCCGTCCAGCAGCGGCACGTTGAACCGGTATCCGTCGTCCAGCTCCGCCAGCGGATGGGCGCAGACCAGACCCCCCGGATCGATGTCGTCGACCCGGGTGAAGGTCGCCACCTTGGCCGCCTTCATCACCTCCTCGGCCAGCTTGTCGGCCAGGATCAGCCGGTCGCCCGCCTTGGCCCAGGGCTGGAACTCAAGTCCCCCTTCGATCGACTGCACCTCGTACAGGCCATAGGCGATCTCGGGCCCGAAGCTGATCGCCCGGTTGGCCGGGATGGTCCACGGCGTCGTCGTCCAGATCACCACGCTGGGCGTCGATTGCCGGAACGCCAGCAGATCGTCCGGGTGATCGTCCGTCGCCGCGATGACCGGGAACTTGACCCAGATCGTCGGCGAGACGTGGTCGTGATACTCGATCTCGGCGTCGGCCAGGGCCGTCCGCTCGACCGGCGACCACATCACCGGCTTGGACCCGCGATACAGCTGGCCCGAGTTCTTGAACTTGTGGAACTCCTTCACGATCGCGGCTTCGGTGGCGAAGTCCATCGTCGCGTAGCGATTGGCGAAGTCGCCGGTCACGCCCAGCCGCTTGAACTGTTCGGCCTGCACCCCGATCCAGCCCGCCGCATACTCCCGGCAGGCGGTCCGGAATTCGGCCTTGGAGACCTCGTCCTTGCGCCGCCCCTTGGCCCGGAAATGCTCCTCGATCTTCCACTCGATCGGCAGGCCGTGGCAGTCCCAGCCGGGGACGTAATCGACGTCATAGCCGAGCAGGAACCGGCTGCGGACCACGAAGTCCTTCAGCGTCTTGTTCAGGGCGTGGCCGATATGGATGTCGCCGTTGGCATAGGGCGGTCCATCGTGCAGCACATAGAGGGGCGCGCCCGCCTTCTGCCGTTCGGCGCGCAGCCGCCCGTACAGGTCGCCCCACTGCTCGAGGATGACCGGCTCCTTCTGCGGCAGGCCGCCCCGCATGGGGAACGGCGTCTCGGGCAGGAAGACGGTCTCGCGATAGTCGCGGCCGGAAGAAGCGGAATCGGTCGGGGCGTCGGACATGGTCGTCTCGGTAAAGGCGTCAGGGGCGGCAGAGTGGCGAAGAACCCGGTCGGCGCGGGGGCTGTTCGCCCCGACTTACGCCGCCGGGCCGGTAATCCGGATCGAGAGGATCGTGCGCCCTTGCATGGCGGCGGTCTATCAGGGCCGGGGGGCTGGGAAAAGCGGCGCGTTCGGCTATCGTCCACTCCGACCGGCGTTCGCCGAGGAACGCCGAAGAGGGGAGACCAACCATGCGCATTCTGATCTCGCTGGCCGCCCTGGCCGCCGTCGCCGCCTGCTCGCCCGCCGAAGAGGCCGAGGCCCCCGCCGCGACCGAGACCGCCGCGCCCGCCGCCGACCCGCAAAGCCGCGACGCCGTCTACGCCGCTCAGGCCGAGAGCCCCGAAGCCTTCGTCCGCGCCATCTACGCCCGCTACACCGCCGGCGGCCCGACCGGCGAGCCGCCCGCGCCGGGCCAGGACCCGTTGTTCTCGCGCACTATGAACGCCCTGATCGGCGCCGACGTCCGCGCCGCCAACGGCGAGGTCCCGACGCTGAACTACGACCCCTTCTGCGGCTGCCAGGACCAGGGCGAGTTCGTCGTCACCGCTCTCGCCGTCGCCCAGGCCGACCCGAACACGGCCGAGGCCAACGTCAGCTTCACCAACGCTGGCGAGGCCAAGTCGATGAAGCTGGAACTGGTCCGCGAGGGCCCGAACTGGAAGGTCGAGGACATCGTCGATGGCGCGACCTCGCTCCACGACACCCTCATGGCGGTGGCCGAACGGGCGGGGTGAGGCGAAGATCGCTTGTGACTCCTACGGGATGCGCCATATTCCAATCCAAGGAGCCGCGATGACCGACGTCACGATCTTGAAAGGCCGCAGCCGCGCCGGGCGCAAACCCGAGGGCGTCACGATCCGCCGTGTCACTGACGCGAACGGCGAGAAGGTGACGGTGCGGGCCGTGGACGCTCACAGCGCGACCTTCGGCGAGGACTTCCTCTACGTCTTCACCAAGAACGTCGAGGCGGCGCGCAAGGAGAACAAGCGCCTGTTCGGCTCGGCCGATGGCGTCAAACTCGACCGGTAAGCCGCCGGCGCTCTGGATCATCGCCGGGCCGAACGGGTCCGGCAAAAGCAGCGCATACGGGACGGCCGCCGTCGATGAGCCCGTCGGCGCCGTCTGGATCATCAACCCCGATCTGCTGGCCAAGCGCATAGGCGAGCAGGAAAGCCTCGACGGCTGGCCCGCCAATCTTGAGGCCGTGAAGCGTATCGAGGCTTGGCTCTACGCCTCGATCGAAGCTCATCAGACGGTTGGCGTGGAAACCGTTCTCTCGACCGACAAGTATCGCCGGCTTGTCGAACGCGCGCGCGAGCGTGGTTTCAGGATCAATCTGCTCTACGTCTATCTGGAGACGGCGGATCTTAACATCGAGCGTGTGCGCACCCGGGTCCGGAAGGGCGGTCACGCCGTCGCCGAGGACAAGATCGTCGAGCGCCGCGCTCGTTCGCTGCAACAGCTGCCCTGGTTCATTGCTGCGGCCGATCGGGTGGAAATCTACGACAACTCAGGCGCCACGCCTCGCCTGGTGTTCTCCAAGGCCAACGACGAGCTTCGCATCTATGACCGTATGATTCCGGAAGTGATCGACGCGGTGGAAGCCCATGTGCCGGGCTTCAGATCGATCTACGAAGAGGCGTTCTGAGCCAGCGCCGCCCGCGCCGCCTCGGCGTCCGCGTCGATCTGGACCTTCAGCGCGTCCAGCCCGTCGAAGCTCATCTCGCCGCGCAGCCGTGCGATGAGCTGCGTCTCGACCACCTGGCCGTAGAGGTCGCCCGAGAAGTCGAACAACCAGACCTCCAGCAGGGGCTCGGGCGTCTCGAACATCGGCCGGACGCCCAGGTTGGCGACGCCGTCGATCACCCGCCCGTCGGCCAACCGCGTCCGCGTGGCGAACACCCCATAGGCTGGCCGCATATAGACGCCCATGCGCACATTGGCCGTTGGGACGCCGATGGTCCGTCCGCGCTTGTCGCCGTGGACCACCTCGCCCTCTATGGCGAAGGGTCGGCCCAGGATGCGCGTCGCCCGCGCCATGTCGCCCGCCGCCAGCGCTTCGCGCACCGCGCTGGACGACAGCTTCAGCCCGCTGCGGTCGTCGACCCGCTCGGTCACCGACACCGAGAAACCCAGCTCCCGACCGATCCGCGTCAGGGCCTCCGGCGACCCCGTCCGGCCCTTGCCATAGGTGAAGTCGAAGCCGACCGCGGCGTGCCTCAGGCCCAGCCCGCCCGCCAGCACATCGCGGGCGAAGGCCTCGTCCGACATGGCCGCCATCCGGGCGTCAAAGGGAAGCAGGTGCAGCCGCTCCACGCCCTGCGCCTCCAGCGCCCGCGCCATCTGGCCCGTGGTCATCAGGCGAAACGGCGCGGCCTCGGGCTGGAACCAGCGGCGCGGATGAGGCTCGAAGGTCACGACGGCCAGCGGCGCGGACAGCCGCTCCGCCGCCTCGCGCGCCGCGCCGATCACCGCCTGGTGGCCGCGATGCACGCCATCGAAGGCGCCGACGGCGGCGGCGGCCCCGCGCTGCGCTTGGGGCAGATCGCGCCAGCCGTGGACGATCTCGATGGGCACGGCGGCCCCGCTCAGTCCTTGGCCGGACGACGGCGGCGCGGCACGCGGACGATGGCCTCGCCCTCCATGATCATGTCCTCGCCGACATAGCCTTCGGTCCGCAGTGTCACCCGCGCGGACTCGGCGTCCACCGCGGCCACCGTGATCCGCGCCTGGACCACATCGCCGATCCGGACCGGCCGATGAAACGCTAGCGTCTGGCTGAGATAGATCGCGCCTGCGCCCGGCAGGATCGTCCCCACCACCGCCGAGCCGAACGAGGCGCTCAGCAGCCCATGCGCAATCCGCCCGCGATAGGCGGTCTTGGAGGCGAAGGCCTCGTCCATATGCACGGGATTGAAGTCGTCCGACGCCTCGGCGAACTGGACGATGCGGTCCTCGGTGACCGTCACCTCCTTGATCGCCACCATGCCGGGCGACAGTTCTTCAAGGATGTAGCCGCCCGAGGGGTGAGGTCCGGTGATCATCGGCCGGTGTTAGCGGCGCCGTTGTGATTTGGCGAGCCTACCAGACGAGGTCGAGCGCCGCGTACCGTGCATAGGCCGTCTCAGCCTTCAGCAGGGCGCCCGCCCGCTCCGGATCGAGCTGCCCGTCGTCGCCCCGCGCGGCGTCGCCGTGAATGCCCTGGGCGATGAAGAGGCAGTCCAGCGCCTGGGCGTTCGCGCCCAGCACATCCGTCACCACCCCGTCGCCGATGCAGAGCACGCGCGATCGGTCGACCGGCTGACCCAGCAGCCGCTCCGCTTCCGCCAGCGCCAGGGCATAGATCGGACCGTAGGGCTTGCCCGCCATGGTCACCCGGCCGCCGAGCTCTTCGTACAGATCGGCCAGCGACCCGCCGCAGTAGATGATCCTGTCGCCGCGCTGCACGATACGGTCGGGGTTGGCGCAGATCAGCTCAAGGCCGCGCTCGGCGGCGGGTGTCAGGCGCTCGCGGTAGTCCTCGGGCGTCTCGGTCTCGTCGTCCTCTGGGCCGGTGACGGAGATGAAGGCGGCGTCGTCGGCGCCTTTCGCCCGCTCCAGGCCGAGGCCGTCATAGAGCGGCCAGTCCCGCTCCGGTCCGATGATCCAGGCCGGTCCAGGCGTCCGCTTGGCCAGTTCCGCCCGGGTCGCGTCGCCCGAAGTCACGAACGCCTGCCAGCTCTCACGCGGCACGCCCAGCCGGTCCAGCTGCGCCACCACGTCCGAGGCCGGACGCGGCGAGTTGGAGATCAGCACCACCTGACCGCCCTGCCGGTTGAACTGGATCAGGGCGTCGCACGCCTCGGGCCAGCTCTCGCGGCCGTTGTGGATGACGCCCCAGACGTCGCACAGCAGCACGTCATAGTCGCCGGTGACGGCCGACAGGCGGGGCAGGGGATGGGGCAGGGTCATGCCGCGGCGTCTAGCCCGACCTCGTCCCCATTCAAAGCGTGAGCGTCAAGACTCAGTCGTTGCGATGAACCACGCCCGCACGCATCACGAAGTCCATGTCTTCCAGCGCCGTCACATCGGCCAGAGGATCGCCATCGACGGCGACGATGTCGGCGGGCATGCCGGGCGCAATCCGGCCGGCTTCGCTGGACAGCTGAAGATGCTCGGCGGCGACGACCGTGGCGGACTGAATGGCCTCCAGCGGCGTCATGCCGGCGCGGACTAGCAGGGCGAACTCCTGGGCATTATCGCCATGGGCCGACACGCCGCTGTCGGTGCCGAAAGCGATCTGAACGCCCCCTTCATGAGCGCGGCGCGCCATGTCCAGCATCTTGGGCCCTGCCTCCAGCGCTTTGGCGGTCTGGGCGGGCGTGAAGAAGTTGCCGGGGCTCGACGCGATCCGCGCCACGAAGTCGCCGGCCAGAAGCGTCGGCACCAGATAGGCGTCGTTCTGGCGGAACAGGCGGATGGACTCGTCGTCTAGATAGGTCCCGTGCTCGATGGAGTCGCCGCCGGCGCGCAGGAAGGCGTTCACCCCGTCGCCGCCGTGGGCGTGGGCGGTCACGCGGCGGCCCATGCGGTGCCCGGCCTCGACGATGGCGGCCAGTTCGGCGTCGCTGAACTGCTGGGCCAATCCCGCCGCCGTGTTCGACAGCACACCGCCCGTCGCGGTGATCTTGATGACGTCGGCGCCCGCCCGGACCTGCGTCCGCACCGCGCGCATGCAGTCCTCCGGCCCCGAGCAGATGCTTCCGGAAGACAGCAGATGCATGATGTCCTCGCTGTAGCCGTTCACGTCGCCATGTCCGCCGTGGATCGAGATGGAGCTGCCGGACGCGATGACGCGCGGCCCCGGGATCTGACCGGCGGCGATGCCGTCACGCAGGGCGAAGACCGCGTCGTTGGGGCCGCCCAGATCGGCCACCGTGGTGAAACCCGCCATGAGGGTGCGTCGGGCGTACTGGGCGCCCAGGATGGCGCGGTCGGCGTCGCTCTCCGTCACGGCCATCAGGCGCGCGTTCGGGTTCTGCTGACTGGTCAGATGGACGTGGCTGTCGATCAGACCGGGCAGAACGAAGTGCTGGCGCAGGTCGACGACATTGCTCTCGCCGACGAATCCGTCGCGGATTTCGACCACGCGGCCGCCCGTGATCACGACAGTTTTATCGCGCAGCACAACGCCGCTCTCGGGCTCCGCCAGAAGCCGCCCCGCCTGAACGAACACGGTTTCCCCACCAGAAGGTATCGCCTGCGACGGCGGACCCTGTTGCGCCTGCGAAGCGCCGACGACGGCGAAACTCGCGAGGAACGCGAGACCCAAGGACTTCATGAACACCTCCCGATTACAGTGGCGCACCTTACCCCGCGTCGGTCTGTCGCCAAGCCTTGGCTTGATCGGGTGGTTCGATTTGTGAAACACCTCATGACTTCGGTTCAACCGCTACGAGGGCGTCGCATGCGGCTGTCGAGACGAGGTTTGATTCTGGGGGGTTCGGCCATGCTGGCCGGGTGCGCCACCGCCGCGCCGCCTCCCACCCTGGTTACGGTGGCCGAACTGCCGCCGCCTCCGCCCCAGCCCACCTATACGCCCGCCGTCCAGATCACGCCGCCGCCGCTCGACCCCCAGCGCCTAGTGCGCCCCGAGCTGATGAGCCGCGCCATGGCCGCGCTCGACATCCATCATGAACGCCTGCCGCTGCGCGACCGGATGTATCTGGTCGATTTCCAGAAGTTCTCCGGCGACACGCGCTTGTTCGAGGTGGACCTGATCGGCGGCCACGTCACCGCATTCCGCACGGCGCACGGTCGGGGCTCCGATCCGGAGCACTCGGGCTTCGCCCGCCGGTTCTCCAACGAGCCAGAAAGCTACATGTCGTCGGTCGGGGCCTATGCGACGGCGGGCGCGGGCTGGGGCGCGCAGCAGGGGCCGAACGTCCTGCTGGACGGTCTGGAGTACACCAACAATCTGGCGCGCGACCGAGCGATCATCGTCCACGGCGCAGATTACGCCGATCCGGACTTCCTCCAGCGCGAAGGCAAGCTGGGCCGTTCCTACGGCTGCTTCTCCACGGCGCATGCCGATCTGCCGATGCTGCGCGAGCGCATGGGGCAGGGTCGTCTGCTTTTCGCCTTCGCTTAAGGCCGCCGCTTAAACCGCCATTAACCACGCGGGCGGCAGTTTCTGCCTAGCGGGGATGCAGCTGAGCCCCGCCAGTATCTGGGCGGGGACGCGTGGGCGGCTTTACGGCGGCGTTGCAGAGATTCGGGATCGGTCGCCTGGCCATGGTGCTAGGGGTCGGCGCCGGCGTGACCATCGCCCTGATCCTGCTGATGACCCGCATCGGCCAAGCCCCGGACGCGCTGCTCTATTCCAATCTCGACCTGCGCGAGGCCGGCGAGATCACCGCCTCGCTGGAACAAGCCGGCATCGCCTACGCCACGCGCGGCGATGGCTCGACCATCATGGTGAACCGCGACCAGGTCGGCGAGGCGCGGCTGATGCTGGCCGGCCGTGGCCTCGTGACCTCCGGTTCGGTTGGCTACGAAATCTTCGACACCCAGTCGGTGCTGGGCCAGACAGAGTTCCAGCAGCAGATCAACGAGCAACGCGCGCTGCAGGGCGAGCTGGCGCGCACCATCATGTCGATGCGCGGGATTTCCTCGGCCCGGGTCCAGATTGCGCTGCCCAAGCGAGAGCTGTTCCAATCCGAGGCCGCCGAGCCGACGGCCGCCGTGGTCGTCGGCCTGAACGGTCGGGCGCTGTCGGCGGATCAGGTTCGCGCCATTCGCAACGTCGTCGCCTCCTCGGTGCCGAACCTGAAGCCCGGCAAGGTCACCGTGGTCGATGAGACAAACCAGACGCTCGCCGCCGCCGATGATGAGGAGGGGTTCACCTCCGCCACCGCCCGTGACGCCAAGGCGACGACCGAGGCTCAGCTCCAGTCCCGCATCACGGATCTGGTCGAGGGTGTGGTCGGCCCCGGCGCGGCGCGGGTTCAGGTCACCGCCGACATCGAAATGGCGCGTTCGACCACGCAGGAGCAACGGTTCGACCCAGATGGTCAGGTTGTCCGCTCGACCTCGACCAACGGCAGCCAGTCTCAGGACACGACCGGCGTCTCGGACGGCGGAGCGACGGCTGCGAACAACATTCCCGGCGGCGAGGCGCCCGCCACCACGCCGCTCGGCTCGACCGAAACCGTCAACGGCGAGACCACCAACTACGAAATCTCCAACACCACGACGACCACTGTGAAGGAGCCTGGCGAGGTCAAGAAGCTTTCGGTCGCCGTCGCCGTCGACGGCGTCCTGACCCCAACCGCCGAACCCGGTGGAGAGCCGACCTACGCCCCGCGTTCGGCCGAGGAGATCGCGCAGATCGAGGAGCTGGTGAAGGCCGCCATGGGCTTTGATGAGGCGCGCGGCGACCAGGTTCGGGTGACCAACGTCCGATTCAATCGCGACGCCCTGCTGTCGGCCGGCGGCACCGACGGCGGCGATCCGCTGTTCAACTTCACCAAGAACGACATCATGCGCGGCGTGGAGCTGCTGGTGCTGCTGGTCACCGGCCTGCTCCTGATCTTCTTTGTGCTGCGCCCGCTGATGAAGTCGGCTTCTGCCGGCGGCGGGGTTCCCGCGCTTGCGGGCGCTGCGGCTGGCGCGGGCGCCGGGCAAGTTCCGGTGACATCGCTGCAGACCACTGTCGTGGGCGGCGCGATGGGGCAGCTGGCGGGCCCCTCAGAGATGGAGCAACGGCTCGATATCGCCCGCATCGAGGGTCAGGTGAAGGCGTCCTCGGTCAAGAAGGTCGCCGACTTCGTCGAGAGGCATCCGGAGGAATCGGCCTCGATCCTTCGCAGCTGGGTGCATGAGGGCTGATGGCGGCCCGGATGGTCAGCAAGAAAGCCTCGGTGGACGACGCAAAGAAGCTGTCGGGCCCCGAGAAGGCCGCCGTCATCCTGCTGGCGCTCGGCGAGGAACACACGCGTCTGTGGCAGAGCCTCGATGACGACGAGGTCAAGGAAATCTCTCAAGCCATGGCGGCGCTAGGCACTGTCAGCGCCTCTGTGGTCGAGGAACTGATGGTCGAGTTCGTGTCGGGCATGTCCGGCTCTGGCTCGGTCATGGGCAGCTTCGAGCAGACCCAGCGCCTGCTTGCCTCCTTCATGCCGCCCGAGCGGGTCGAAGGCCTGATGGAGGAAATCCGCGGCCCGGCCGGGCGGACCATGTGGGACAAGCTCGGCAATGTGAACGAGGCCGTCCTCGCCAACTATCTGAAGAACGAATACCCCCAGACCGTCGCCGTGGTCCTGTCCAAGGTGAAGCCGGATCACGCCGCGCGCGTGCTGACGGCCCTCCCCGAGGACTTCGCCCTGGAGTGTGTTCAGCGGATGCTGCGCATGGAGCCGGTCCAGCGGGACATTCTGGACAAGATCGAGCAGACGCTGCGGACCGAGTTCATGTCGAACCTGGCGCGCACCTCCAAGCGCGACAGCCATGAGGCGATGGCCGACATCTTCAACGCCTTCGATCGCCAAACCGAGGCTCGCTTCATCGGAGCCCTTGAAGAGCGTAATCGCGAGTCAGCCGAGCGCATCCGCGCCCTGATGTTCGTCTTTGAGGATTTGGCCAAGCTGGATCCCGGCGGGGTCCAGACCTTGCTGCGCGCGGTCGAGAAGGATCAGCTCGGTCTCGCGCTGAAGGGCGCGTCCGAAAGCCTGCGCGAGATGTTCTTCACCAACATGTCCGAGCGCGCCGCCAAGATCATGCGCGAGGACATGGAATCCATGGGGCCGGTCCGTCTGAAGGACGTCGACACCGCCCAGATGGCCATGGTCACCGTCGCCAAGGACCTGGCCGCGCGCGGCGAGATCATGCTGGCAGGCGCGTCCGGCGACGACGAGCTGATCTACTGACATGAGCCAGCCCGCCCCCCTCAACGCCCGGCCCTTCGCCTTCGACACCGAGTTCGATGAGGCGGGCTCGGTCGTACGGGCCTCCACCTTCCGCCCGACCAAGCGCGCCTACATGCCCGCCGAGGTCGAGGCCCTGGTCGCCCAGGCCCGGCTAGAGGCGCGGGAAGTCGCGCTGGCCGAAGCCGACAGCATCCGCGCCATGGGCCTCGCCGCCATCGGCCAGGCGCTCGCCGACGCCATGCCGACTCTGCAGCAGGTCGCCCAGACCCACCGCGAACAGTCCGCCGAACTGGCGCTCGCCGCCGCCCGGGTCATCGCTTCCGGCGCGCTGGAGCGGTTGCCGCAGGGCCCGCTCCAGTCGGCACTCGAAACCCTGGGCCAGGAGATCGACGCCACGCCGCGTCTGGTCGTGCGCGCCTCAGGGCTCGACGAAGAAGTCCGCGCGAAGATCGAGGCCGTGGCGACGGACGCCGGCTTCACCGGCGCGGTTGCCTTTCGCGACGATCCCGGCCTGCCGGTCGCCGCCTTCGCGCTGGAGTGGGCCGACGGTCGCGCCGACTTCGATCCCGCCGCCGCCGCCGAACGCCTGGCCGACGCCCTTCGCTCGGCGCTCGCCGCCGAGGCCGGACACGGCGAACCCCTTTCCCCCCGGAGCAGCTTCTGATGGCCGACGATCTCGCGCTCGAAGAATTCCCCGAATCCACGGCCCTCGCCACCCTCGACGACGCCAGCGAAAAGTCCGCTGTCGATCTGGCCCCGGTGTTCGACGTCCCGGTCAACATCTCGGCCGTGCTCGGCAAGACTCACATGACGGTCGCCCAGCTGCTCAAGCTCAACCGGGGCTCGGTGCTGGAGCTGGACCGCAAGGTCGGCGAGGCCATCGACATCTTCGTCAACAACCGCCTGGTCGCCCGCGGGGAGGTCGTCGTCGTCGAGGACCGCCTTGGCGTGACGATGACGGAAATCATCAAGACCGAGGACCAGGCCGCCTAGGCCCGGTCTTCGACAGTAGGCTCTGAAGGAGAAGACCCATGCGGCTTCTGGTGGTCGGACGGCTCAGCGGACAGCTGGCGGCGGCGGTGAAGATGGCCATGGCGCACGGCGCCAAGGTCAACCACGTCGAGCGCACGGACCAGGCGACGGAACAGCTCCGGCGCGGGCAGGGGGCCGACCTGCTCATGGTCGACTACAACCTCGACATCGGGGCCCTGATCGCCGCCAACGAGGCCGAGCGCATTTACGTCCCCGTCGTCGCATGCGGCGTCGACAACGACGCGGACAAGGCCGCCGCCGCCATCCGCGCCGGGGCCAAGGAGTTCATCCCCCTGCCGCCCGAGGCCGATCTGATCGCGGCTGTGCTGGCCGCCGTGGCCGACGACGAGCGGCCGATGATCTCGGCCGACCCGGCCATGAAGGCGGTGACCCAGCTGGCCGACCAGGTCGCGCGGTCCGAAGCCTCCATCTTGATCACCGGCGAAAGCGGCGTCGGCAAGGAGGTGATGGCGCGCTATCTGCATACCCACTCGCGTCGCGCCGACCGGCCCTTCATCAGCGTCAACTGCGCCGCCATCCCCGACAACCTGCTGGAATCCGAACTGTTCGGGCACGAGAAGGGGGCCTTCACCGGCGCCGTCGCCCGGCGCATCGGCAAGTTCGAGGAGGCCGACGGCGGGACCCTGCTGCTGGACGAAATCTCCGAGATGGACGCCCGGCTCCAGGCCAAGCTGCTGCGCGCCATCCAGGAGCGGGTCATCGACCGCGTCGGCGGAACCAAGCCGGTGCCCGTCAACATCCGCATCATCGCCACCTCCAACCGCGACCTCGCCAAGGCGGTCGCCGAAGGCACGTTCCGCGAGGACCTGCTCTACCGTCTGAACGTCGTGAACCTGCGCCTGCCCAGCTTGCGCGAACGTCCCGGCGACATCGCGGTTCTGGCCGATCACTTCGTCAAGAAATACGCCGCCGCCAACGGCGTGCCCGTGCGACCCCTGTCCACGGACGCCCGCCGGGCTCTGGCCGCCCACCGCTGGCCCGGCAACGTGCGCGAGCTCGAGAACGCCATGCACCGCGCGGTCCTGCTGGCCGTCGGAGCCGAGATCGACGTTGACGCCATCCGCCTGCCCGACGGTCAACCATTGTCGGGCGCTGTGGGTGCCTCTGTGGATACCGGCCCGGCCGCCCGTGCGGCCCAAACGGCGGACGCGGTGTCGCGCGCCTACGTCGGCCAAACCGTCGCCCAGATGGAGAAGACCTTGATCCTCGACACCCTGGCCCACTGCCTGGGCAACCGCACGCACGCGGCCAATATCCTGGGCATCTCGATCCGGACGCTCCGCAACAAGCTCAACGAATACGCCGACGAGGGCACCCCGATCATGGCGCCCCAGACCGGCGTCGCTGGCACCGGCTACGGCGCGAGCGCGGCCTGATGGATCGCCGGAACGTCCTGGCGGCCTTCGGCGGTCTCGGCCTGATCGGCTGCGCGCGGGAAGGCGAGGTTGCGCCCGCGCCCGTTTCTCCCGCCGTCCCGGAACCCTTCGACCTTTCGGCCCTGGAAACCCGCGAGGGCGGGCGCCTCGGCTTCGCGGCCAAGGACATGGGCACAGGGCGCGTGCTCGCCTGGCGCGGCGAGGAGCGGTTCGTCTACTGCTCGACCTTCAAGATGTACCTCGCCGCCGCCACCCTGCTGCGCGTCCAGGCAGGCGAGGAGCGGCTGGACCGGATGATCCCGGTCACCCCCGCCGACATGGTCTACCACGCGCCCGTGACCGAGCCCGCCATGGGCTCGTCGCTCAGCGTCGAGGCCCTGATGAAAGGCACGGTTGAGGTCTCCGACAATCCGGCCGCCAACCTGCTGCTCAAGGCCATGGGCGGGCTCGAGCCCATGCAGGCCTTCTACCGCGGCATCGGCGACACGACGACGCGCGTGGACCGCTTCGAGCCCGAGATGAACCGCCTGGACGGCGACAAGGACACCATCCAGCCGCTGCAGTCGCTGGCCAATCTTCAGACCCTGCTGGTCGACGCCGACACGCCTCTCTCCGACGCTTCCAAGGCGCTCCTGCTGAGATGGATGACCGACACGCCCACCGGCATGGGGCGCATTAAGGCCGGCGTGCCCGCCGGCTGGACCCTGGCGCACAAGACCGGAACCGGCGGCTATGGCCCGACCAACGACATCGGCGTCCTCTATCCGCTGTCCGGCGCGCCGGTGATCGTCGCGACCTACTACCACGCCGCCTCCGACAACCCGAAGAACGAGGGCGTGATCGCTCAGGCGACGCGTCTCGCTCTGGCTGAACTCGGGCGGGCATGACCGACGCGCCCATCCTGATGAAGGACGGCCTCGCGCGCCCCTCGGCGCAGGACGTGCGCGGCTGGCTGATGCGCTCCGAGGTCGGCATGGCCGTCGGAGTGATCGGAGTCATCCTTCTCCTCATCCTGCCTGTCCCCAAATTCCTCCTCGACCTGCTGCTGGCGATCTCGCTGGTGTCGTCGGTGCTGATCCTGATGACGGCGCTGATGATGAAGAAGCCGCTGGACTTCGCCATCTTCCCGACCGTCCTTCTTGTCTCGACCCTGTTCCGTCTGGGTCTGAACCTCGCCTCAACCCGCCTCGTGCTCAGCCATGGCCACGAGGGCCACGATGCAGCCGGTCAAGTGATCGCCGCCTTCGGCTCCCTGATGATGGGTGGCAGCTTCATCATCGGCGTGATCATCTTCGCCATCATCCTGGTGGTGAACTTCGTCGTGATTACAAAGGGTTCGACCCGCATCGCCGAGGTCTCGGCTCGCTTCACCCTCGACTCCATGCCCGGCAAGCAGATGGCCATCGACGCCGACCTGTCGTCCGGCCTCATAACCGAGGATCAAGCCAAGATCCGGCGCAAGGAGTTGGAGCAGGAATCGACCTTCTTCGGCGCCATGGACGGCGCCTCCAAGTTCGTACGCGGCGACGCGGTCGCGGGCCTGGTGATCGTCTTCATCAACATCATCGGCGGCATCCTGATCGGCGTGGTCCAGCACGGCCTGCCCATCGGCGACGCGGCCAACACCTACATCCAGCTGTCGGTCGGCGACGGCTTGGTGACCCAGGTCCCGGCCATCATCATCTCGATCGCCGCCGGCTTCCTGGTGTCGAAGGCCGGCGTGGAAGGCTCGGCCGACAAGGCCCTGGTCAGCCAGCTGGCGACCAACCCGGTCAGCCTTGGCGTGGTCTCTGGCGCGGCCGCGCTTCTCGCCGTCATTCCGGGAATGCCGATCATTCCGTTCATGGCGCTGGCGGCCGGAGCTGGTTTTATGGCCTGGCGACAGGGTCGGGCGAAGCTGAAGCCGCCGCCGGTCGAGACCGACGCCGTCAACCTCAAGCCCAAGGAAGACGTCGAGGAGCCCATCGCCACGGCCCTCACCATCGACGAGGTCAAGATCGAGCTTGGCTATTCGCTGCTCAGCCTCATCAACGACCTGGAGGGCCGCCGCCTGACCGATCAGGTCCGGGCGCTGCGCCGCGCGCTCGCGCAGGAGTTCGGCTTCGTCATGCCGAGCGTGCGCATCCTGGACAACATGCGCCTGCCGACCCAGGGCTACGCCATCCGCATCAAGGAGATGGAGGCCGGGACCGGCGAGGTACGCCTGGGCTCTCTCATGGCCATGGACCCGGCCGGCCGTCAGGTCGAACTGCCCGGCGAGCACACACGCGAGCCCGCCTTCGGCCTGCCCGCCACCTGGATCGACGAGAACCTGCGGGAAGAGGCCACCTTCCGCGGCTACACCATCGTCGATCCCTCGACGGTGCTGACGACGCACCTGACCGAGATCCTCAAGGAGAACATGGCCGACCTGCTCTCCTATGCCGAGGTGCAGAAGCTGCTGAAGGAGATGGGCCCGGAGGAGAAGAAGCTGGTCGACGAACTGATCCCCTCGGTGGTCAGCGTCACGACGCTTCAACGTGTCCTCCAGGCTCTGCTGCGCGAGAAGGTCTCGATCCGCGACCTCGGCGCGATCCTCGAGGGTCTCGCCGAAGCCGCCCCGCACTCCAGCTCGGTCACCACCCTGGTCGAGCACGTCCGCACCCGCCTGGCCCGCCAGCTGTGCTGGCAGCACAAGGCCGACGACGGAGCGCTTCCCATCGTCACCCTGTCACCGGAGTGGGAGGCCGCCTTCGCCGACGCCCTGGTCGGCCAGGGCGAGGACAAGCAGCTGGCCATGGCGCCCAGCCGCCTGCAGGACTTCATCCGCGCCGTCCGGGACGTCTTTGAGCGCATCGCGATGTCTGGCGATCAGGCCGTGCTCCTGACCGGCCCGCAGATCCGCCCCTACGTCCGCTCGATCATCGAGCGGTTCCGCGGCCAGACCGTCGTGATGAGCCAGAACGAGGTCCACCCCCGAGCCCGGCTGCGGACGCTCGGCTCGGTGTGACCGTTTCGCCGATTACGCGACCTTCATTTGACGGTGACGGTCGCGTGCCTATGGTCGAGGCGAGGCCCCTTTGGCCGCCTGACCGGACGCTTCCCCGCCCATGAAACAATTCTTCCTGACGGTGCTCGGTGTCTTCACCGGCCTGATCCTGTTCCTGGTGGTCCTGCCGATCATGCTGATCATCGGGGCGGCCGCCACCGCCAGCCCCGCCGCGACCCCCGCCAACTCGGTGCTGGAGCTCGATTTGCGCGAAGGCCTGACCGATCAGGAGAGCGACAATCCCTTCGCGGCCTTCGGCGGCTCCGGCCTGTCAGTGATGGAAGTCGTCGATGTTCTGGCCCAGGCCGAGACCGACCGGGCGGTAAAGGTCCTGCTGATCCGCCTCCCGGAAGCCGGGCTGAACCCGGCGACCGCCGACGAGCTGCGCCAGGCCGTGCGCCGCTTCCGCGCGGCGGGCAAGCCGGTGATCGCCCATTCCCAAGGCTTCCTGCCGATCGGAACCGTCATTTCCAGCTACATGGTTGGGGCCTCGGCGTCCGAACTGTGGATGCAGAACACTGCCAGTTTCCAGGCGACGGGCTTCTCGGCCGACAGCGTCTTCCTAGGCCGCGCCTTCGAGCGCTACGGCGTCAACGCCCAGTTCGAGCAGCGCTACGAATACAAGAACGCCGTCAACGAGTTCACCCAGTCGGACTACACCGGTCCGCACCGCGAGGCGATGACGGCCTGGATGACCTCGATCTACGATACGGCGCTCGCCAACGCCGCGTCCGACCGCCGCGTCCCGCCGGCGGCGCTCCGCACCACCATCGAGGCCGGGCCCTATTCCGCCCAGCAGGCGCTGTCGCTCAAGCTGATCGACAAGATCGGCCAGGTCGAGGAAGCCGAGGCCGAGGCGAAACGCCGGGCCGGAAACGGCGCCGACATCATCGAGTTTGATGACTACGCCGAGACCAAGGGTCTGCGAACCGGCTCGGGCCGCAACGCCATCGCCATCGTCGGCGGGGAGGGCGCGATCCTCACTGGGGCGGGCGGCTCGGGCGGCTTTGGCGGCGGCAGCTCGATCTACTCCGACCGCACGGCCGAGGCCATCTACGACGCCATCGAAGACGACGCGGTCAGGGCCATCGTCTTCCGCGTCTCCTCGCCCGGCGGTTCACCCGAGGCGTCCGAACAGATCCTGGCGGCCGTCCGCGCGGCCAAGGCGGCGGGCAAGCCGGTGGTCGTGTCGATGGGCGAATACGCCGCGTCGGGCGGCTATTGGATCAGCAGCGAGGCCAACTGGATCGTCGCCCAGCCCTCGACCCTGACCGGCTCGATCGGCGTCTATGGCGGCACCTTCGTGATTTCCGAGGCGCTGGGCCGTTTCGGCGTCGACCTGCGCAGCCTGTCGGTCGGCGGTGAATACGCCGACGCCTTCTCGCCGTCCGAGACCTGGACCGAGAGCCAGCGCGCCGCCTTCTCCGCCTCGATGGACCGGACCTATGAGGAGTTCGTCCAGCGTGTTTCGACCGGCCGCCGCCTGCCCGCCGCCCGGGTGCGCGAGATCGCCCGGGGCCGCGTCTGGACCGGCGCCCAGGCCCGCAGCCTCGGCCTCGTCGACCAGCTGGGCGGGCTGACCGAAGCCATCGCCAAGGCCAAGGAGCTGGCGGAAATCCCGGCCGACCAGTCCGTCCGGTTCAAGCGCTTCCCCGCGCCCCTGTCGCCGTGGGAGGCCCTGTCCGAGGCCTTCGGCGTCCAGTCCGAGGCCGCCCGCGCCTTGGTGATGCTGGGCGGCGTCATGGCCGATCCGCAGGCGCAGCGGGTGCTCGGCGAGGTCCGCACCCAGCGCATGCGCGGCGAGGGCGCCACGGTCCTGGCCGACCAGCCGCTGTGAGCCGCCCTGCGGCACACTCGCTTGTGATGCGTCCGGTCATTGACGGTTCATCCTTGTGGACCGACATTGAGGGTTCATGCGTTCATCCGGGTTATCGGATGACGTCCGGCAGGGATCAGGAATGACCAACGACCGTTTCGCCTCGCTCGGCTTTCAGCACCGCCGCCACCAGGGGTTTCTGGCCCCGATCATGTGGCTGGGCGGCGTGATCGCGACCGTGGCGGCTCTGACGGTCGGCGCTGTGCTGGCGGTGTTCACGGCGGCCGCCGTGGCGGTGATCGCGCTGTGCGCCAGCGTTCTGGTCTTCTTCGCGGGTCTGGCCATGCGGGCCCGTCGTCGCGCCTTCGTCCGTGCGCGCCGCTCCGACGACGTCATCGAGGCCGAGAAGGTCGGCGACACCTGGGTCGCCTACGGCTGGGAGCGTCACGGGCGCTGATCGTGCCCCTGAGCATTTCCGAGGCCCCGTCCCCCAACTTCGACCAGCGTCGGGGCCCGCCCGACATGCTGCTGCTCCACTACACCGGCATGCAGACCGCCGAGGCCGCTGTCGCCCGCCTTCGCGATCCCGAGGCCAAGGTTTCCGCCCACTACGTCGTGGACGAGGACGGCTCCATCCTGCGCCTGGTGGCCGAGGAACGCCGCGCTTGGCACGCCGGCAAGAGCTGGTGGAAGGGTGAGACCGACATCAACGCCGTCTCCATCGGCATCGAGATCGTTAATCCGGGCCATGAATGGGGCTATCGCGCCTTTCCGGACGCCCAGATCAATGCCGTCATCGCCCTGATCGACGACATTCGCACTCGCTGGGCCATCGAGGACGCCCGCATCCTCGGCCACTCCGACGTGGCTCCGACCCGCAAGCAGGATCCCGGCGAGCTGTTCCCGTGGGAGCGCCTCGCCGAGCATCGCCAGGGACTGTGGTTCGAACCGGCCGCCGAGCGCATCGCCGCGCTCGGCCCGCCGCTGTCGGTCGGCGACACCGGCCTGGGCGTCCATGTGCTCCAGGCCGGGCTGCATCGTCTGGGCTACGAGCCCCTGCCGGACGGCGTCTATTCTGAGGAAACCCGCATCACCGTCGAGGCCTTCCAGCGTCACTGGCGGCCCTCGAAGGTCGACGGCGTCGCCGACGGCGAGACCCGCGCGACCCTCATGGGCGTGCTGCAACTGGCGACGGTCGAGAGCGTCACCGGCGTGCTGAATTGACCTCACGCCTCGAAACGTCCAACTAGCAAGCGCTAGACGGCCGGGCGGTCGCGGCGCGGGTTTGCCCGCGTCGAGGAAAGTCCGGGCTCCACGGTGAAGAGGCGGCGGATAACCTCCGCCCGGGGCGACCCGAGGGACAGCGCCACAGAAAGCAAACCGCCTCTTCGGAGGTAAGGGTGAAAGGGTGGGGTAAGAGCCCACCGCGTTCCTGGCGACAGGGACGGCATGGCAAGCCCCGCCTGGAGCAAGACCGAATAGGGGCGTCGCGCGGTTTCGGCCGCAGGGTTCACCGCCCGAGACGCCCGGGTAGGTCGCGAGAACCGTCCAGCAATGGCCGGTCCAGAGGAATGATCGTCGCCCGTTTCGGCGGGAACAGAACCCGGCTTACAGGCCGTCTGGCAGCATTCTTGGTGGCGCTACCGCTCGGCTCGCGGAGCCTCGCTGCTTGAGCGCGGAAATCCTCCCCCGTTGGGGGAGGGGGACCGCGAAGCGGTGGAGGGGGTGGAGGAGCGGCGCACTGCGACGCGACGACGCCGCACACGCCGCAGTCTGGTCCGGTCCCCCTCCGTCACTTCGCTGCGCTCCGTGCCACCTCCCCCAACGGGGGAGGATTGTGTATGGCGTCGCCCATGACCACCGATACCTCCGGCCTGTCCCAACTCGGCCGCCAGATCGCCCAACCCGACAGCCCCGAGACGGCCCAGCTCGAGCGTGTGCCCAACCCGCATCCGGACACCCTCTACCTTGCCCGCTTCACTGCGCCGGAGTTCACCAGCCTGTGCCCCGTCACCGGCCAGCCGGACTTCGCCCACATCGTCATCGACTATGCGCCGGGCGATTGGCTGGTCGAATCCAAGTCGCTCAAGCTCTACCTGACCGCCTTCAGGAACCACGGCGCCTTCCACGAGGACTGCACCGTCGCCATCGGCAAGCGGCTGGCCGAGCTCTTGTCGCCGAAATGGCTGCGCATCGGCGGCTACTGGTATCCGCGCGGCGGCATCCCCATCGATGTCTTCTGGCAGACGGGCGCGCCGCCCGAGGGCCTGTGGCTGCCGGACCAAGGCGTGCCGACCTATCGCGGACGGGGATGAATCCGTCCGGGTCATAAGCGGCCTTTATCGACTTGATTAACGCGACCGTCTTGATGGTCGTATGGTCCTGCGCGAAGCTTTTCCTGCGGCCCGGGCCCCTCTGACGATCATCGTGATCGTGATGTCGGACCGCATCGGGTGCGCTCGATGACTGGGTCCGGCTGAACCAACGCCCCCAAACCCATCACGCGGCGCTCCGATCGAAAGAAAGGAGAGGCACGATGACCATGGTTCTGTCCCGCCGACTGCGCGCGTTTCGGGCGCTGGTCGATCTGACGTCTGACCGAAGAGGAACGACCTCGCATCGCTATCGTGGCAAGGTCGACAAGAAACAATTCCGGCCCAGGAAGCAGCGCTACTCGCTGATCGGCCGGATAATCGCGCGCCTCACAGGCCGCCGGGGCTGATCCGCGCCAAAGGCGTCGGCGGGTCCACCCCCCGCCCGCCGACGCCCCATTTCACAAGACAGACCAGCCGGCGCATGCCGGCCCGGGAGAGTGTTCATGACTGCAACCGAAACCGTTGCCAGCCGCCGCGCGGTCGTCGATCCGGCAGAGCTCTGCACACCGGCCGCCGTTGACCAGCTGGACGCCACGGTCGCGGCCTGCGCCCTGGTCGCTCAGGCCGACGGCTGGGTCACGCCCCAGGAAGCCCGCCAGATGCTCGCACGCATGCGCGGCTCGCCGACCCTCGCCTTTTTTGGCGCAGAGGAGCCCTCGGTTCTCTTCGATGCCCTGAACGTGCGCTTCGAGGCGGACCTTGAAGAGGCAGAGGCTCTTGCGGAGGCCACCGTCGCCCGTCTTCACGGCCGGCCCGAAATCGCCCGCCAGGTCATAGAGACCGCCTGCGCCGTGGCTGAGGCCGATGGGGGCTTCGACGCGGCCGAACGCGAGACGGTCCTGCGTCTCTGCCAGACGCTGAACGTCGATCCGGCGAGCGTCGGGCTGATGATTCCAAGTACACGCGGAGGGCTGACATCATGACTGTCGGCGGCGTGGGACCTTTGGCGACGCCCGCCCTTTGGCGGGCCTATGCCGGCCAACTGGTGCAGCAGGTCGGAGCCCATCAGAGCAGTCCGACCAGCCTGCCGGTCCGCCCGGTGGACCCGGTCAGCGAGGATCTTCTGGCCCGCCGGCCAAGCCGTCACACCGTGGATGTCCGGGTCTGACGCTGCCCAGACAGGCGCGTCTCGCAGGCTGTGAAACTCTTCGATGACGGGAGCGCTGACCTGGGGTAGCCCTGGGTGATGATGCCGCATGCCAGCCGCTTGCCGCTCGAAGCCTGGGGTCGGCAGTGGCTCACGTCCGCCCAGGCCTGGGCCGACCGCGCGGCCTTCAACCGCTTCGCCTTCGAGTTCCTGTGGTTCGGGCTGAAGCAGGCCTGGGCCTGCCTGTTCGGCGGGGCGATGCTGGCCCTGATCCTGGGCACCTTCCTGCTGTGGCCGGAACACAGTCCGATCAGCCGCTACGACTTCCTGGTCATCGGCGCCGTCCTCATCCAGATCGCCATGCTGGCGCTCCGGCTCGAAACCTGGGCCGAGGCGCGGGTGATCCTGCTGTTCCACATCGCCGGCACCGTCATGGAGCTGTTCAAGACCGCCCACGGCTCCTGGATCTACCCGGAGGACTCTGTGCTGCGGATCGGGGCGGTGCCCTTGTTCTCGGGCTTCATGTACGCGGCGGTGGGCTCCTACATCGCCCGGGTCCAGCGCATCTTCCACATCCGGGTGCGCCACTATCCGCCACTCTGGACCACCTGGGCTCTGGCGGCGGCGATCTACGTCAACTTCTTTGCCCATCACTGGCTGCCGGACATACGGCTGGCCTTGTTCGTGGCCACGGCCCTGCTGTTCGGGCGAGGATGGTTCTGGTTCACCGCCGACCGGGTGCGGCTGAAGATGCCGCTCCTGCTCGGCTATGGTTTAGTCGCCCTGTTCATCTGGTTCGCGGAGAACCTGGGCACGCTCGGCCGCGCCTGGGTCTATCCGGATCAGGAGGCGGGCTGGGAGCCGGTATCGCCCGCCAAGCTGGGCAGCTGGTATCTGCTGATGATCATTTCGGTGGTGCTGGTCTCGCTGGTCCACCGGCCGGAGGAGGAACCTCGGAGCTAGCAGCCCACGCCGCGCGTCATCGGCCGCCCGCTTTCCTGACGGATGCGGGTGTCGGTCTCCGAGGCGCAGAGGCCGGAGGGCGAGGGCGGCCGATCGCTCATCGGCCGCTGACCCTGCCGGGCATAGAATTCCTGAAGCGATGTCGTCGTCGGCGCGCAGGCGCTGAGGGCGGCGGCTACGAGCAGAAGTCCTGCGAGGTGGCGGCGTGTCGTCATCGATGCGATCCTCATTCCTGCGTGAGGCTGAGCACGTTCCCGTCCGGATCGGCGAAGAAAGCCACCTGGGCCTTTCCGTCCGGCGAGGTCCAGACTCCGTCCGCATCCTGGCCGATGCCGGGGTAGATCGTCATCCCGACGCCCTTGGCCTTCAGCGCCCCGATGGTCGCGTGGATGTCGGCCACGCGCCAGCCGAGCACCGGATGCCCGCCCGCGACATGATCCGGCACATGCGTAATCCTCAGCGTCGCCCCGTTCAGGTCGAACACAGCCCCGAAGCCATCATCGACCACGAACCGCAGGCCCAGGGTGTCCCGGTAGAATGCGTCGGACATCGGCCGGTCCTTCGTCAGGATGAAGGTAATCGCGGTGGCGTCGGCGGGCAGGGACATGGTTCGCTCCGTCACGGACGTCGAACCCATATCATGCTCAGGGCTGGCGTGTAGTCAGCGCCGCGATATCCGGTCGTTCCCGCTCCAGCAGCGGCTCGGCCGCCGTGCCTATGTGAATGAAGCCCGCCACCTTCTCCGTGCCGACGACGCCGAACAGGGCGGCGGCCTCGGCATCGTAGCTGTACCAGTCCGTGATCCAGCTGGAGGCGAACCCCAGCGCACCCGCCGCATGCTCGATGTTCATGCACACCGCCCCGGCTGACAGCACCTGCTCCCACTCGGGCTTAGACGCGGGGCGGGCGGTTGAAACCACGAGGATGGTGGTCGGAGCGGCGGTGAGCTTCGCCAACACCGCCGTGGCCTTGGCGGGCAGGGCCTTCTCGACCGCCAGGGCGGCCAGCTTCTCGGCGATCTCCCCGCGGGTCTGGCGGCCGAGCACGACGAAGCGCCAGGGCGTCAGCTTGCCGTGGTCGGGGCTACGGGCGCCGAGCGTCAGGATCAGCTCGATCTGGGCCTCCGACGGCCCGGGCTCGATCAGCCCCTGGGCGGGGGCCGAGCGACGGACCGCCAGCCGCGCCAGCATCTCGGGCGACGCCATGGGCGAGGGCAGGGGGGCGCCGAGGGGGACGAACCGAGGCCGGGTCATGGCGTTCAGCTAGGCGATCGCACCCTTTCGCGCCATAGGAGCCGCATGAGCGACGACGCCTTCGACGCCGATCGACCTCGTCCTGTCTGGGACGACGGGGCCGCGCGCCCAGCCTGGAGCGACAGCGGGTCAGAGACCCTTTTCGACAATCCCTGGCTGCGGCTGACTCGTCACCGGGCGATCGCGCCGACGGGCGCGGCGGCGGATTACGTCGTCGCCCGCCCCCGGAACCTGGCGTGCGGCGTCCTGCCGATCCACGGCGACGGCACCGTGACCGTGGTGGGTCAGGCCCGTTTCGCCCTCATGAACTACTCCTGGGAAATGCCCGAGGGCGGCGTCCCCGCTGGCGAAGACCCCCTCGTCGGGGTTCAGCGTGAACTCGCCGAGGAAACCGGCCTGATCGCGCGCGGCTGGCGCGAGGTGCTGCGCATGGAGCTGTCCAACTCCATCACCGACGAGCGCGCCATCGCCTGGCTGGCCTGGGACCTGACCGAAGCCGAGGCCCGGCCCGATCCGACGGAGGTCATTGCCACGGCCCGCGTGCCCTTCATGACCTTGATCGCCGAGATCAACCGGGGATCGATCCGCGACGCCTTCACCGTGGCGACCGCGCTGCGGGCCTACCATATGGCGAAGGAGGCCCTGCTCCCGGGCTGGCTGGCCCACGCCATGCTGACGCGGGTATAGTGGGGCAAATGGAGGGGCGCATGCCCAAGCTGGAAGTCGTCGCCGCCAAGCCCTCGCTGTGGCTGGAGCTGCGTCACGCGGCGGAAGACGCCGCGCGCGCCGAGCCTCATCTCGGGTCGCTGCTGAACGCCGCCATCCTGTCGCACGGCGATCTGGCCGGGGCCTTGAGCTTCCAGATCGCCCGCAAGGTCGGCGACGCGGAACTGGCGGCCATGAGCGTTCGCGAGGTCTGCCAGTCCGCCTTCGCCGCGGACCCCGCCATCGTCGCCGCCGCCGAGGCCGACCTCCAGGCGGTCGCCGAGCGCGATCCGGCGATCAAGACGCTGCTCCAGCCCTTCCTCTATTTCAAAGGCTACCAGGCGCTCCAGGCCTCGCGCGTGGCTCACTGGCTGTGGACCCAGGGCCGCGAGACCCTGGCCTTCCACTTTCAGAGCCGCATCTCCGAGCTGTTCCAGATCGACATTCACCCTGCGGCCCGCATGGGCGCGGGTCTGTTTCTCGATCACGGCACGGGCATCGTGATCGGCGAGACGGCCGTGGTGGGCGACGAGGTGTCCATGCTGCACGGCGTGACGCTGGGGGGCACGGGCGCCGAGCGCGGCGACCGCCATCCGAAGATCGGCAAGGGGGTCCTGCTGGGAGCCGGCGCCAAGGTGTTGGGCAACATCGTGATCGGCGACTACGCCAAGGTCGCCTCGGGCTCGGTGGTACTGAAGCCCGTGCCGGCGGGCTGCACCGTCGCCGGGGTGCCGGCTCGCCTGGTCAACTGCCCCACTGACGCCACACCCGCGCGGACGATGGACCATACCTTGGCCGACATCGTCTATGACTTCGTGATCTAGGGTTCACTTCGCGGGCCGCCCCCTCTAGGGTCCGCGCCTTACCACCAGACCACCCGAGGCCCCCTGTGACCGAAGCCGACATGAAGCGCATCGAGACGCACCTGAAGCGCACCTTCAACACCGGGGGCATCATCGTGAAGGCGCGGGGCAAGGTGTCGGACTCCGCCGAGGTCTATGTCGGCGACGAGTTCATCGGCGTCGTCTTCGCCGACGAGGACGAGGACGGCAGCTTCATGTTTGAGATGGCCATTCTGGCCGAGGACCTGCCCGCCGCCTGATCCGGCGAACGGCGCACGTGAAAACGCCGGGCGGATCGCTCCGCCCGGCGTTTCGCGTTTCGGACGGCTGCGATCAGCGCTTGCCGAAAATGAAGTCGGCGATGCCGCTCAGCAGGCCCTTCTTTGGGGCGGGCGCACGAGCGGCGGGTGCGGCAGTCGTGGTCGTGGCCGCCGGTGCGGCGGCCGAGGCTGGAGCCGGGGTCGCGGTCGCTGCGGGCTTCGCCGCCGGAGTCACCGGGGCGGTCGCGGCAGGCTTGGCGGCCGCTGCGGGCTTGGCGGCGGCCGTCTTCGGCGCGGCCTTGGCGGCCGGCTTCGAGGCGGGTTTGGCCGAGGTCTTGGCTGCAGGCGTCTTGGCGACGGAGGCTTTGGCGGGGGCGGCGGACTTCGCAGCAGGCGCGGCCTTCACCGCCGTCTTGGCGGCCGGAGCCTTGGTCGTCGCCTTCACCGCTGGGGCGGCCTTGGCGGCGGGAGCAGCCTTCGCCGCCGGCGTCTTGGCAGCCGGCGCCTTCGCGGCGGTCTTGGCCGTAGCGGCCTTGGCCGCCGGCGTCTTCGCGGCCGGAGCCTTGCTGGCCGCGGTCGCGGATTTCGCGGTCGACTTCGCGGTCGGTTTCGGCTTGGAAGCGGCGGACGCTTTGGACGCGGCAGTAGACGGTGACTTGGCCATGTATTCCCCGACCCCTCGGTTGAAACTGGCACGGCCCGATGGGCAGGAGCCGGGCGCGTGCGTGGTTGTATCGATTCGCGATCATAGCGAGGTTTGCTGAATGTCCCAAAACGCCGTGCAAATCATCGCCCGGGGCCCTCGCGTCGTCGCTGAAACCGCCGCCGCCCGCATCGACGAGACCCCGCTGCTGGAAGGCGCGACTTACTCCATCCTGGAGGAGGACGAGGATCGCGGAATCTGGCGCATCGACGCCTTCCCGACCTCGGATGAAGAGGCCGAGGGGTTGCGCGTCGTGCTGGCCGAGTACGGCGATCTGGTCGTCACGACCGAGGAGCTAGCCGACGCCGACTGGCTGGCCATGTCGCTGTCGGGTCTGCCGCCCGTGAGGGCCGGACGCTTCTTCGTCTATGGCGCACACGATCGCGGTCGGGCGCCGGCGTCGACGGTGAACCTGCGGATCGAGGCGGGCGCCGCCTTCGGCACGGGCCATCACGGCACGACGACCGGCTGTCTTCTGGCCTTCGACGACCTGCTGAAGCGCGAACGGTTCGAGCGGGTGCTGGACGTCGGCTGCGGCACAGGCGTGCTGGCGATCGCGGCGGCGCGTACCGGCAGCCGCGTCGCCGTCGGCACCGACATCGATCCGGTCTCGGTCCGCATCGCCAACGAGAACGCCAATCTGAACCGGGCCAAGTGCCGCTTCTTCCACGCCTCGGGCCTGGACGACCGGCGCATCCGGGCGGAGGCGCCGTATGATCTAGTGTTCGCCAACATCCTGGCCCCGCCGCTGGTGGCTCTGTCGCAGGACATCAAGCTGGCGCTTCGGATCGGCGGGGTCGCAGTTTTGTCCGGGCTGCTCCGGACGCAGGAGCGGCGCGTGACCGCCGCCTATCTGTCTCGCGGCTTCCGCCTGGAGAGCCGCATCCGCCGGGACGCCTGGAGTGCGCTGATCTTGAGGCGCATGGGATAAGCGGAACAACCCAGAAGCGCGGCCGTTGAGCGGAAGCAACGGAGGATGCGCGATGACCCAGTACGACCCCAACATGCCGCGGCGACCTGAGACAATTGTGGTGAGCGAGCCCTTTGCCACCGAGACCGTGGTCGTCCGGGAGGAGTCCAGCACGGGTTGGTGGATCGCTGGCGGGTTGGCCGTTCTCGTGCTGCTCGCTGTGTTCTGGCTGCTGACGAACGGCGGCCGGGACACCACTGCGGAGGCGCAGTTGGCTCAAGCTCAAGCGGACGTCGCAGCCGCTCAGGCCCAGGCTGATCGGGCGGTGCTGCAGAGCCAGCTCGCGGGGGCTCAGCAGTCGGCGGAGATCGCGCGAGCCGAGGCCTCTAGAGCTCAGGCTGAAGCGATCCGGGCGGCGGCCGAGGCCCGCGCGGAAGCTGCGCGTGCTGCGGCCCCCGTTGTCATTCAGGCTCCCGCTCCGACGCCGAACGTGACGTCGCCTCAGCCGGGCGTGGCCACTGTTACCTCCACGGCGCCGCAGGGCTGAACGCAGCGGCTCCCAAGAGACCGAGGGCGGTGCTATGGCGCGGGAATGCGCCAGACCTTCGACGAAACCACCGACCCCTCCTTCGGAGCGAAGCACCTTCCCCTGGTTCGCGCGGCAATGGCCGAGCAAGGGCTGGATGGCTTCCTCGTGCCGCACGAGGACGAGCATCAGAACGAATACCTGCCGGAGGCCAACGATCGGCTGGCCTGGCTGACCGGCTTCACCGGTTCGGCCGGCGCTGGCGTGGTGATGAGAGATCGCGCCGCCGTCTTCACCGACGGCCGCTACACCGTGCAGGTCAAGGCCCAGGTCGACGCGGGGCAGTTCGAGCTGCGCGACCTCGTCGACGGCGGCGTGCCCGCCTACCTCGAGCAGGCGCCGAGGGGCGCGGTGATCGGCTACGACCCGCGTCTGCACAGTCCGGACGCCCTGGCGACCCTGCGCCGCGCGGCGGCGAAGGCCGGGGCCGAACTGAAGCCGGTCGAGGCCAACCCCGTCGATCTCGCCTGGGGCGACGATCGACCCGCGCAGCCGACCGCGCCGGTCGTGCCGCATCCCGAACGCTATTCCGGCGAGAGCAGCGTCTCCAAGCGCGCCCGCATTGGCGAGGCGGTCGCCAAGGCCGCCGCCGACGCCGCCGTGCTGACCGCGCCCGCCTCGATCGCCTGGCTGTTCAACGTGCGGGGCGGCGACGTCATCCGCACGCCGCTGCCGCTCGCCCAGGCGATCGTCGAGACGGATGGCCGGGCGCGGCTGTTCCTCGATCCGGCCAAGGTCACCAACGAACTTCCCGGCTGGCTGGGAGACGCGGTTCGCCTGGAGGCGCCCGACGCCCTGACCTCGGCGCTGGAGGCGCTGAACGGACGCCGCGTCCTGATCGACCCGGCCCAGTCCTCGGCCTGGTACTTCGACCGGCTGGAAGCGGCGGGCGCGACCTTGATCCGTGGGATGGATCCCTGCACCCTGCCGCGCGCGATCAAGAACGCGGTGGAGATCGAGGGCAGCCGCCAAACCCATATCCGCGACGGCGCCGCCCTCGCGCGCTTCCTGCACTGGGTCGACACGGTCGCCCAGGCCGAACTGCCCGACGAACGCAGGGTGGTCGAGGCGCTGGAGCGGTTCCGCGAGGAGACGGGCGCGCTCAAGGACCTCAGCTTCGACACCATCGCCGGCGTCGGTCCGAACGCCGCGCTGCCGCACTACCGCCCCGTGACCCGCACCATCCGCCGGATGGAGAAGGGCTCATTGCTGTTGGTCGACGGCGGCGGCCAGTATCTGGACGGCACGACCGACGTGACCCGCACCATGGCGATCGGCGAGCCGTCCGCGGATCAGCGCCGCATGTTCACCCTCGTGCTGAAGGGCCACATCGCCATGGCCACCGTGCGCTTCCCCGCCGGGACCACGGGCCATCAGCTGGACGCGCTCGCCCGTCTACCGATGTGGTTGGCGGGCCTCGACTACGACCACGGCACGGGCCACGGCGTCGGCTCCTACCTGGGCGTCCACGAGGGGCCGCAGCGCATCGCCAAGGCAGTGAACACCCAACCCCTGCTGCCCGGCATGATCGTCTCCAACGAGCCCGGCTACTATCGCGAAGGCCATTGGGGCATCCGTATCGAGACCTTGCAGGTCGTCACCCCCGCCGAGCAGCTCCCCGGCGGCGAGCGGCCGATGCACGGCTTCGAACAGCTGACCTTCGCCCCGCTGGACCGCCGCCTGATCGACGTCGATCTGCTGACACCCGCCGAGCGCGCTTACGTCGACGCCTATCACGCGGAAACCTTCGCCAAGGTGGGGCCGCTCCTGGACGGCGAGGTGAAGGCGTGGCTGGAGGCGCAGTGCCGGGCGCTGTGAACTCTTCAGCTGTTTCCGATCGGTGACGATTGTCATCCCAGCCGAACCCCGGACTTGATCCGGGGGGAGAGCAGGGACGGGCGGTCTCCACCACTCGCCAGCACCGGACCTCGATCCGGCGCGAGCGTTCAGCGGACCGGCTGGAGGGACGTCAGCCCGGCTCCCGGCCTTCGGCCGTCCGGGAGGACGATCGGGAAATGCAGGCTTGTCCCGGCTCTCCGCCGCGCTTCGGCCCGGATGACAAGGCTCACCGGTCTAAAACGCTGGCGGGGGGTGCAAGGCGGCCAAGTTAGGCGCTCGGCAAATAACGCCATTATAACAAGACATTAGGCCATATACCTGCAACACGACCTTCAAAGTTGGACTCGTTGGACTCGGTGTCCCCAGAGTCCAACCCGGACCCTCAGTCCCGCTGCCCCGCCGCCTCCAGCCGCGCCGCCAACGCCAGCATATCCGCCCACGCCTGACGCTTGGCTTGGGGCTGGCGCAGCAGGAACGCCGGGTGCAGTGTCGCCAAAACCGGCGCGGAGACATCGCCCTCGGCCAGCCGCCACTCGCGCCACTGGCCTCGGAGCCGCAGGATGCCCTCCTCGGTCCGCAGCACCGACCGCGCCGCCGCCGCGCCGAGCAGCAGCACCGCTTGCGGTTTCAGGATCGCGAAGGCCCGCTCCACGAACGGCGCGCAGACCGCCTGTTCGTCCGGCGTCGGGGTGCGGTTCCCGGGCGGTCGCCAGAACACCGTGTTGGTGATGAACGCCTGGTCGCTCAGACCGGCGGCGGCCAGCATCTTGTCCAGCAGCTTGCCCGCCCGCCCCACGAAGGGCTGGCCCGCCGCGTCCTCATCAGCCCCGGGACCCTCGCCGATGACCAAGACCGGGGCCTGCGGATCGCCGCGTCCGAACACCGCCTGTCGCGCCCCCATCCCGCGCAGGGGACACCCCTGGAACGCCGCGACCGCTTCGGCCAGGGCTTCCAGCGTGTCGGCCCCCGCCGCCAGCCGCCGCGCCTCGGCCACCGCGTCGCCGGTATCCGCCACCGGGGCCACCGACGCCGTCGCCTTGGCCACCGCCTTCAGCGCCGGGGCGACCACGATCGTACGATCCTGCGGCGCGTCCTCGAAGCAGGCGTCCACGCCCGCATCGCGCCAGAAGGCGAGCAGGCTTTCGATCGCGGCGATGTCGTGCGGCTCGGCGTTCATGGGGTGCGTCAGGGATAAGCCTTGACCGCCCTCGCGTCACCTTCCGATAAGGGGCGTTCACGACAAAAGAACGAAGGTCCCCATGGCTGAAGCCATCGAAGGCGGCGCCGTATCCCCGGCCCAGGAAGCCATCCTCGACAACCTGCCGCCGCTGGAGGCGCTCCAGGGCGTCGAGCGCGACGTCATGGAGTACGACGTGGTCATCGTCGGCGGCGGCCCGGCCGGTCTCGCCGCCGCGATCCGCCTCAAGCAGCGCGCCGAGCAGGACGGCAAGGACATCACCGTCGCCGTGCTGGAGAAGGCGGCCGAGGTCGGCGGCCACATCCTGTCCGGGGCGGTCATCGACCCGAAGGCCCTGACCGAGCTGTTCCCGGACTGGAAAGCGCGCGGCGCCCCGCTGGAGACCCCCGTCACCAAGGACCGCTTCCTGGTGCTGGGCCCGCATGGCCAGGCGGCCCTGCCGATGTGGGCCCTGCCGCCCATGATGCACAACGACGGCTGCTTCATCGCCTCGCTGGCCAATGTCTGCCGCTGGCTTGGCGAGCAGGCGGAAGCCGTGGGCGTCGAGGTTTATCCGGGCATGGCCGCCAGCCACGTCGTCTGGGAAGAGGGGACGGGCCGGGTCAAGGGCGTCGTCGCCGGCGTGTTCGGCATCGACAAGCACGGCCAGCCGACCGCCGACTTCCAGCCCGGCATCGAGCTGCACGGCAAGTACGTCTTCATCGCCGAGGGCGTGCGAGGCTCGCTCGCCAAGACCATCATGGCCCGCCACAACCTCTGCGACGACGCCGAACCGCAGAAGTTCGGCATCGGGCTGAAGGAGCTGTGGCAGGTTCCTCCGGAGAAGTTCCAGCCGGGCCTGGCCCAGCACACCACCGGCTGGCCGCTGGACGAGAACACCGGCGGCGGCAGCTTCATGTACCACTTCGGCGACCACTACGTGGCCGTCGGCTACGTCGTTCACCTGAACTACAAGAACCCGCACCTGTCGCCCTTCGACGAGTTCCAGCGGTTCAAGCACCACCCCGCCATCGCCGAGCACCTGGAGGGCGGCACGCGCATCTCCTATGGCGCGCGGGCCATCACCGAGGGCGGCTTCCAGTCGGTGCCGAAGCTTGCCTTCCCCGGCGGCGCCCTGATCGGCTGCTCGGCCGGCTTTGTGAACGTGCCGCGCATCAAGGGCAGCCACAACGCGATGAAGACCGGCATGCTGGCCGCCGACGCCGCCTATGACGCGGTCATGGCTGGCCGCTCGGGCGACGTGCTGAGCGAGTACCAGACCGCCTATGAGAACAGCTGGGTCTATCAGGAGCTGAAGCGCGTCCGAAACGCCAAGCCCCTGCTGTCCAAGTTCGGCACGACGCTGGGCGGGGCGCTGGGGGTGTTCGACATGTGGTGCCAGACCCTGCTGGGCGGCTTGTCGCTGTTCGGCACCCAGAAGCACGGCAAGACCGACGCCGCCTCGACCGAGCCGGCGGCCAAACACAAGCCGATCGCCTATCCCAAGCCGGACGGTAAGCTGTCGTTCGACAAGCTGTCGAGCGTCTTCATCTCCAATACTAACCATGCAGAGGAGCAGCCGGCGCACCTGAAGCTGATCGACCCGGACAAGCCGATCCGGGTCAATCTGCCGATCTATGGCGAGCCCGCGCGCCTCTACTGCCCGGCCGGGGTGTACGAGGTCGTCTACGGCGACGAGGCGGCCAAGGCCGATCCCCGCTTTGTCATCAACGCCCAGAACTGCGTCCACTGCAAAACCTGCGACATCAAGGATCCGTCGCAGAACATCGTCTGGACCACGCCTGAGGGCGGCGGCGGCCCGAACTATCCGAACATGTGACGCACGGCGGGGGAGGGCCTTGCCGTCGCCGCATAAGCCGGGGAATGTCAGATCATGCGCCTGACCGCTCTCCGCTCGCTCCTCCTCGCCGCCACCGTGCTGGCGTCACCTGTCCTCGCACAGGAAACGCCCGCGCCGCGCATTCAGGACGTCATCCCGGAGCCTCCCCCCCCGCCGCTGATTGTCGTGGGTGAGGGCGAAGAGACGCCCGCTCCGACCATCGACGCCATCCCGCTGGTCTGGTCGCCGTCACCTCGCGACGAGATGGGGCGCACCGCTTACGGCTTGTTCCTGTCCGGCCGCTCGGCCTTGTCGCAGGGGGCATTCGAACAGGGCGCCGAGTTCCTCACGGCCGTCCAGACCCTGACGCCGGAGCAGCCCTCGGTCACCGAGCAGGCGACGACGGCGGCACTGCTGGCCGGCGACCTCTCCTATGCCGCCCGGGCGGCCTCGTCCGACGCCAGCCTGTCGCCGGCCATCGGCGAAGCGGCCGAGCTGGTTTCGGCCGTCCTCGACTTCGAACGCGGAGAGGCCCGCCGCGCCAACCTCCGGCTGAAGGCCGACCCCGTCAGCGCGCCCCACGCCCGCGCCGGCGCCCTCGTCTCGCCGTGGATCGCCGCGGCGGCGGGCGACTGGGAGACGGCGCTCGCCGAGCCCAATCCGACCGGCGACCCGCTGGTCGTCGTCTTCGGCCGCTACAACCGCGCCCAGTTGCTGGAGCTTCGTCGCCGCCACGACGAGGCGGAGGCGGTGCTTCGGTCGCTGGTCGACAACCCTCGCACCGCCCCTGTCTTTCGCGTGCCATATGCGGAATTCCTCGAACGTCGCGGCCGTCGTGACGAGGCGCTCGCCATTTACGACGCCGGCATCGCCGCCGGCTCGGCCGATCCGGCCCTGACGCTCGCCCGCGAGCGCGCCGCGTCCCGAGGGCGTCCCCCCGGCTTGCCTAGCTTCCGCGAAGGGGCGGCCGAAGCCCTGACCATCGCGGCGCGTCAGGGCTCGGCGGAGAACGCCGACCAGTTCGCCGTGGTCTATCTGCGTCTCGCCGTCGCTCTCGATCGCACGCCCGAGACCCTCTACCTGCTCGGCCAGACGGCGGCGCAGGAAGAGGACCTGCGCGACCTTGGCCTGTCGGTCCTGGCCGAGGTGCCGGAACAGCCGGCCGCCGTCCACGCCGCCGCCCAGGTGCAACGGGGCCTCACGCTCGCGGCCGAAGAGCGCAACGAGGAGGCGCTCGCCGCCTTCCAGGCCGCCCAGCGCTCCGCCCCCGACGACGCCCGCATCGCCCAGGTCACCGCCGGCCAGCTGATGCAGCTGGAGCGTTATGAAGAGGCGCTGACGGTCCTCAACGGCCCCCTGCTCAACACCGCCGACCAGACCGCCGATATCCGCTTCCTGCGCGGCGCTGCCCTTGAGTCACTAGGCCGCATCCCGGAGGCCGAGGCCGAGCTCTGGACCGCCCTGCAGGCGGCGCCGAACGAGCCGGTCTACCTGAACTACCTGGGCTACCTCTGGGTGGATTCCGGAACTCGGGTCGCCGAGGGCGCGGAGATGATCGCCCGCGCCCACGCCGCTGATCCGGAGGACGGCAACATCCAGGACAGCCTGGGCTGGGCCCAGTTCCGTCAGGGCCAGTACGACGTCGCTGTTGAGACTCTGGAGCAGGCCGTGGCCAAGGAGCCCGCCAACGCCGAGATCAACGACCACTTGGGCGACGCCTACTGGATGGTGGGCCGCAGGCGAGAGGCCGGGTTTCAGTGGAGCCGTGTCCTGACGCTGGATGCCGACGCCGAGCGACGCGCGGCGGTCGAGCGCAAGCTGGCGGAAGGCCTGACGCCGCAAGCGAGCGTCGGAGCCGGCCTCTGACCACGCTGGGCGCGCTGGCGCCTGCCAAGGTCAATCTGTCCCTGCACGTCGGCCCGCCCCAGCTGGACGGCTACCATCCGCTGTGCAGCCTCGTGGCCTTCGCCGACGTGGGCGATCAGGTGACGGTCGAGCCGTCTGACCGACTGTCTCTGCGCGTCACGGGACCATTTGGCGAAGCCCTGGCGGGGGAGGGGGACAACCTCATCCTGAAGGCGCTTCGGGCGCTGGGCGAGGCGACCGGGATCGGCGACCCGCCGCTGGCCGTGACGCTCGACAAACGACTGCCGATCGCGGCGGGCCTCGGAGGCGGATCGTCGGACGCGGCAACGGCGTTGCGTCTGGCGGACGCGGTGCTGCAGCTGGGCATGGACGAAGCGGCCCTGGCGGAGGTCGCCAAGGTCATCGGCGCCGACGGGCCGATGTGTCTGCGAGGCCGGGTCGCCTGGGCGGAAGGGATCGGCGACGTGCTGTCCGACGCGCCCGAGGTTCCCGCCTTGCCGGCCGTCCTGATCAACCCGGGCGCGCCCTCGCCGACGGGCGCCGTATACCGGGCCTATGACGCCGCCGGCCCGAGAGCGGCGGATCGGCCCGGCCCGCCGCCGTCTTGGGCCCCGGCCGACACGGTCGGCTGGCTGAGACGCCAGAGGAACGACCTGGAGGCGGTCGCGGTCGCGCGCGAACCTGCCATCGGAGCGGCGCTTGCCCGGTTGAGCGCGCTGCCGGGCGTCCGGCTGGCCAGGATGAGCGGATCGGGCGCCACCGTGTTCGGCTTGTTCGACTCGCCCGATGACGCGGCTGCGGCCGCGCGAAGTCTGAAAGTGGATGAACCCGGCTGGTGGATCAGGGCGACCCGCCTGTCCAATGCAAACGGTCAAGCTTGAGATTAAGGCGGTGAAAGGGCCGTTGTTCGGCGACCTCGCCGCCAAAGCCCCAAGATCACCCCGAGCTTCGCCTTAGTTTCCGAAATGATGCTCTGACGCGGAACCAGTGGAAGGCCGAGGTCTTCCTAGGCTTCGTAACACTGAGTAACGGGCCGCGAGCGTTTCCTCCCCGGCGGTCCGTGCAGCATTGAAAGGATACTGTCATGCTTCGCACTCGACTGCTGACCGCCACCGCCGCTGCCGCCCTGTTCGGCGCCGGCGCCGTCTTCGCCCAGACGCCCGACCAAACCCCGGCTCAGGCCGCGACGCCGGCTACACCGGCCCAGCCGGCGACAACGGCGCAGGACGGCGAGCCCGCGACGCCGACGACCTCGGCCACGCCCGCTGCTCCCGCTCAAGCCGCCCAGGCCGCTACGCCCGCGTCCTCGAACTCGGTGATCGACGTGCTCCGTGAGCGGGGTGAGTTCACCACGCTGCTGGCCGCGCTGGACGCCGCCCAGCTGACCGACACCCTGCGTAGCCAATCGGCTGTGTCAATCTTCGCCCCGACCGACGCGGCCTTCGCGGCCCTGCCGGAAGCGGAGCGCACGCGCCTGCTCGACCCCGCCAACGCCAATGAGCTGCGCCAGCTGCTGCTCTACCATGTAATCGTCGCCGACGTGAACTCGAGCCAGATCGAGGGCGCGCTGGGCGGCGTCGAGACGGCGGCCCGCACCCAGGTCCAGCTGGACGGGACCGGCGACGCCATCAAGGTCGACGCCGCGACCGTGACCCAGGCCGACATCGACGCCGGCAACGGCTCGATCTTCGTGATCGACCGCGTGCTGAACCCGGCCCAGTCGCTGGTCGCCACGGGTGATGCGGAAGAGGCCACGACGGCTCCGGCCGACGATGCCGCCACGACGCCGCCGGTGTCGGAAGACGTCGAGGCCGACGCTGAGGTCTCCACCGGCGAGACCGATGTGGACGCTGGCGTGGAGGCCGATGTCGATGCCGGCGAGGTCGCTCCTCCGCCGACTGCCTCGGCCACGGGCGCGGCGACCGTGACGACGCCGTCGGCTACGACGTCGACGACCGGTTCCACCACCGTCAATGCGCCCAATGGTCAACCGGCTTCGTCGGTGACCACGGTGGCCTCGCCCCCGGTGCCGAACCCCACCGACGGCCAGCAGGACGCTGACGCCGATGACGAGGACGAGCCGCAGTCGTAAGCGCTTATCGACCGACCTGCGGGTCCGGTTGAGTTAGGAGGCGGCGGGCTCTAGGGTCCGCCGCCTTTCCTTTTGCGCCTGCGAACACCGCCTTGACCCAGACAGAACCGCTCGCCTTCCAGGACCTGATCCTGACGTTGCACCGCTATTGGGGCGACCATGGCTGCGCCATCCTGCAGCCCTACGACATCGAGGTCGGCGCCGGCACCCTGCATCCCGCGACGGTGCTGCGCGCGCTGGGCAAGAAGCCGTGGAAGGCCGCCTACGTCCAGCCCAGCCGCCGCCCCGGCGACGGCCGCTATGGCGAGAACCCCAACCGTCTGCAGCACTATTACCAGTATCAGGTGATCCTGAAGCCGAACCCGGACGATCTGCAGGACTTGTATCTGAATAGTCTGAAGGCCATCGGCATCGATCCCACGCTGCACGACATTCGTTTCGTCGAGGACGATTGGGAGAACCCTACGGTCGGCGCCTGGGGCCTGGGCTGGGAGGTGTGGTGCGACGGCATGGAGGTGACGCAGTTCACCTACTTCCAGGGCGTCGGCGGCATCGAGGTCGACGTGGTGTCGGGCGAGCTGACCTATGGGCTGGAGCGGCTGGCGATGTACGTCCAGGGCGTTGATAACGTTTATGATCTGAAGTTCACCAAGGAGGGGACGACCTACGGCGAGGTCTTCCTGGAGAACGAGCGCCAGCAGTCGGAAGCGAACTTCCGCGGCTATGACGTTGACGGCTTGAAGCGCCGGTTCGAGGACATGGTGGCGGAGGTTTCGCGGCTGCTGGCCATGAAGGGGCCGCAGGGACAGGCGTTGGTGCTGCCGGCGTATGACCAGGTGCTCAAGGCCAGCCACCTGTTCAACCTGATGGACGCGCGCGGGGCGATCGCGGTGGCCGAACGGCAGAGCTACATCGGCCGCATCAGGGACCTGTGCAAGGCGTGCGCCGTGGCCTGGGTCGAGCAGGAAAGGGCGGCGGCGTGAGCGACGGGGGCGTCGTTTCCCTCGCGGACCGGCGGCCGAAGCGCGCCGCGAAGATCAGTGGGTCCGCCATTGTGCCAAACGACGCGCTCCACATCCCGTTTAGCAAGGTCGCCTCGCATGAGGTCCAGTGGGCATTCCGTGCGGCCTGCCAGCTGGAGGGAGACAAAAGCGGCGCGTTGCAGGGAACCTTCCTTGCGGCTGCGTTCGATGAGAACGAGCCGATGGGAGACATCTGCGCCACCGAAAACGGTTTGAGCGCCCAGTTTGTTGTAGGCACCGATTTCGCAGCCTTGATCACTGGGGCGGCGCTAAGTCCCGTGCCCTTCGAAGTCCTGCTCCAGTTCCAAGCCGATGAGGCGGGCGTGGTCCGCGACCTGCGCCTCTCGATCCAACGCAAACAAGCGGTCTGATGCCCCAGCTTCTTCTCGAACTGTTCTCCGAGGAAATCCCCGCGCGCATGCAGGCGCAGGCCGCGCGCGATCTGGAGCGCATGGCCGGCGAGCGGCTGAAGGCGGCCGGATTGGCGTATGAGGCGTTGACGACCTTCGCCGGGCCGCGGCGGCTGATGCTGGTGGTCGAGGGTCTGCCGGCGGCGACGCCGGATCGTTCCGAGGAGCTAAAGGGGCCCAAGGTCTCGGCGCCGGAACAGGCGCTGGAGGGGTTTCTGAGGAAGACCGGCCTGACGCGCGATCAGCTGACCGAACGCGACGGGGTGCTCTATGCCGTCATCGAGCAGAAGGGGCGGTCGACCGCCGACCTGATTCCCGAGATGGTCGAGGGGATCATTCGCGGCTTCCCCTGGCCGAAATCAATGCGCTGGGGGACGGGAAGCCTGACCTGGGTGCGACCGCTGAAGCGGATCCTCTGCCTGTTCGACGGCGCGATCGTGCCGTTCGCGGTCGAGGGCATCCCGAGCGGCGACGTGACCGAAGGGCACCGCTTCATGGGCTCGGGTCATCCACTGAATGTGCGGTCGTTCGAGGACTACCGGACGCAGCTGGAGGCGAACTTCGTCCTGCTGGACCAGGCCGATCGAAAGCTCCGCATCGTCCAGGGCGCCAAGGCTGTATGCCATGCGCGAAACCTGGAGATGATCGACGACGACGGCCTGCTGGAAGAGGTGTCGGGCCTCGCCGAATGGCCGACGCCGATCCTGGGCGACATGGACTCGTCGTTCCTGGACCTGCCGCCGGAGGTGATCCGGCTGTCGATGAAGACGCACCAGAAGTATTTCGCCGTGCGTGATCCGGCGACGGGCGGGCTGGCGCCGAACTTCGTCGTCGTGGCCAACGTCGAGGCGACGGACGGGGGCAAGGCGCTGGCGGCGGGCAACAGCCGCGTGCTGTCGGCGCGCCTGAACGACGCCCGCTTCTTCTGGGACGAGGATCGCAAGATCGGCTTCGACGCCTGGCTGAAGAAGCTGGAGGGCGTGACCTTCCACGCCAAGCTGGGAACCATGGCCGAGCGGGTGGAGCGCATCGCGGCGCTCGCCCGCGAGATCGCGCCCCTGGTCGGGGCCGATCCGGATCAGGCGGAGCAGGCCGCGCGGCTGGCCAAGGGCGACCTGGCGTCGGGCATGGTCGGGGAGTTCCCGGAGCTTCAGGGCATCATGGGCGGCTATTACGCTCGGGCCGAGCACGGCGACGCCATCGCCGACGCCATCCGCGACCACTACAAGCCGCAGGGTCCGAGCGACACGGTCCCGACCGCGCCGCTGACGGTGGCGGTGGCTCTGGCTGACAAGCTGGACACCCTGGTCGGCTTCTTCGCCATCGACGAGAAGCCGACGGGGTCCAAGGACCCGTTCGCGTTGAGGCGAGCGGCGCTGGGGGTGATCCGGCTGATCTTGTCTGCCGGGGTCCGGGTTGAGCTATTCGCGCTCGTTCACTTGCCGTTGTATCTGTTGGCTTCCCAGCGCCCAGAGACCCTTCCCCCGGGCCTAGAAGCCACTGACCCAAAAGACGATTTGGCTCGTGCATATGAACTGGCGGCAGCCCTGGAGGAGCCCGCTTGGCAAGCCCTACCCGGCGATGACCGAACCGATGATCTTTTGCTACCTGTCGGCGACTTCGTCGTCGAACGCCTAGTGGTCCTCCTAAGGGATCGGGGCCAGCGGCACGACCTCGTTTCGGCGGTGATCGCCGGGTCATACGACCTCGTCCGCATCGTGCGGCGGGTCGAGGCGCTCGACGCCTTCCTCGCCACCGACGACGGGGCGAACCTGCTGGCCGGCTACCGGCGAGCGTCGAACATTCTCAAGGCCGAAGAGAAGAAGGGGCCGCTGCCGGTCGGCGCCGTGGCCACCGGTCTGCCGAACCAGCCCGAGGCAGAAGCCAAACTGGCCTTCGCCGTCGAGGCCGCGCGCGTCGCGGTCGACCGGGCGCTGGAGACCGAGGACTTCGCCGCCGCCATGACGGCGCTGGCGGGGCTGCGCAGCCCCGTGGACGCCTTCTTCACCGACGTGCTGGTCAACTCCGATGTGCCCGCCGAGCGCGAGAACCGGCTGAAGCTGCTGGGTCAGGTGCGCGCGGTCATGGGCCGGGTCGCCGACTTCGGTCAGATAGCAGGGTAGGGCGGCTCAGCCGTCCACCAGCTCCTGCAGCATGGGCGCCAGCCGCGCCTTCATGCGCTCGCATTCCTCGGGCGACAGCTTCATGCCGCCGGACAGGTCGCGGCCAACCGCGATGCCCATCAGGATGCCGGCGATGATGCGGGCGCGGATCGGAGCGTCCTCGCCGCCGAGCCACTCGATGAAAGGCTGGTAGAAGCCTTCAATGGCCTGCTGCTGGATGATTTCGGCCGCCTTGGGCGAGCCAGCGGACTTCAGCATGATCAGCAGCCAGGCCAGGTCCTCGTCCTTGGCGGGGCCGTAGACCAGGTCCTCGGCCATGCGCTCGCCGAAGGTGGCGCGGTCGCCGTCCATCAGCTCGTCGCCATCGCAATCGGCCAGCACGGCGCGGAACAGCTCCTCTTTGGAGCCGAAGTAGCGAGAGATCAGAGCCGGATCGACGCCGACGTCGCGGGCGATGTCGCGCATGCCGACCTGTTCATAGCTCTCGGCCGCGAATCGTTTCGCCGCCGCATCCAGGATGGCGGTGCGCGTGGCGGCGGCGTTTCGAGGGCGAGGGCAGACGGCGGCGAAACCCAATGTGATCTCCCAGTGGAGGCCCGAATCTGCGGCGTTCAGGTCCTGTCTTGCTGTTATCCCGATATGACGATGTCACCACCCGTTGACAAGCGTGGGCGTTCGTAACATCTAAGTCAACAGGCGTTGACCACCCCCCGGTAGATCGGGTCGGCGCCTGACAGGGAAATCGCTCCGACAGGGAGATTGCGCGCATGCGCGGGCTGAAGATTCTGGCCGTGTCCGTCCTTCTGACGGGCGCGCTTTACGGCTGTTCGCAACGTTCGGAGGCGCAAGGGCCGCCGCCCGCCGCCCCGGTCACGGTCGCCGTGCCCCTGGCCGAGCGGGTCGTGGACTGGGACGACTTCACGGGCCGGTTCGAGGCGACCAGCCAGGTCGAGGTGCGCGCCCGCGTCGGCGGCTTCGTGCAGGCGGTCCACTTCCGCGACGGCGACTTCGTGCGGCGCGGCCAGCTGCTGTTCACCCTCGACCCGCGTCCGGCCCAAGCGCAGCTCGCCGCCGCCCGCGCGGCGCTCAGCCAGGCCGAGGCGCAGCTGACGCTGGCCCGCACCAACCTGACCCGTTCGGAAGGGCTGCTGGCCAGCCAGGCCGTCAGCCAGGCCGAGGTGGATGCTAATCGCGGCGCTGTCGAACAGGCCGAAGCCGCCGTCGCCTCGGCCCAAGCCAACGTCCGCGCCCGCGCGCTGGATCTGGAGTTCACCCGCGTCGTCGCCCCGGCGTCGGGCCGAGTCTCCGACCGCCGCGTCGATCCGGGCAACCTGGTCGCCGGCGGCTCGTCCCAGGCCGACGTGCTGACCACCATCGTCTCCTCCTCGCCGATCTACTTCGTGTTCGAGGCCTCCGAGGCCCTGCTGCTGAAGTATCAGCGCGACGCTCGCGCGGGCCGCTCGGCGCCGGTGCGCGTGCGGCTTCAGGACGAGGCCGAGTTTACCCGCTCCGGCACGCTCGACTTCACCGACAACGCCGTCGATCCGGCGTCCGGCACCATTCGGGCCCGGGCCATCATCCCCAACGCCGACGGCTTCCTGAAGCCCGGAATGTTCGCGCAAGGCCGCGTCGCCGGGGCCGGGGCCTATGACGCCCTGCTGGTCCCCGACAGCGCCGTCGCCACCGATCAGGCGCGCCGCGTGGTCATGGTCGTCAACGCCGACGGCACGGTCACGCCGACCCCTGTGCAGCTCGGGCCGCTGGTCGATGGTCTGCGCGTCATCCGGTCGGGCATCCGGCCGACGGATCGCATCATCATCGACGGTCTGCAGCGCGCCATGCCCGGCATGAAGGTCCAGCCGACGAACGGCCGTATCCAGCGCCAGCCGCGCCAGGAGCAGGCCCCGATCACCACCGCCCCGCCCGCCGCCACCGGCACCTCGGCCGGCGCCCTGACCCAGTCCCTCGCCTCCGGCGACTGAAGGCCTGATCGATGAACATCTCGCGCTTCTTCATCGACAGGCCGATCTTCGCGGCCGTCCTGTCGGTCTTCATCACCCTGGTCGGTGTCTTCGCCTACCCGCTGCTGCCGCTGTCGCAGTATCCGGAGATCGCGCCGCCCACGATCACCATCAACACCGCCTATCCCGGAGCCTCGGCCGAGACCCTGGCCGAGACCGTCGCCGCCCCCATCGAGCAGGAGGTGAACGGCGTTGAGAACATGCTCTATCTGACGTCGTCCTCGACGTCGGACGGGGCGGTGGCCATCACCGTGACCTTCCAGCCGGGCACGGACCTGGATCAGGCCCAGGTGCTGGTCCAGAACCGCGTGGCGCTGGCCGAGCCCCGCCTGCCCGAGCAGGTGCGTCAGGTCGGCGTGGTGGTGAACAAGCAGACCACCAGCTTCCTGATGGTCATCGGCCTGACCTCGCCCGGCGGGGTCCTGTCCAACGACTATGTCGGCAACTACGCCAACGCCAATCTGCGCGACCGCCTGCTGCGGCTCGAGGGCGTGGGCGCCGTTCAGGTGTTCGGCGGCGGCAACTATTCGATGCGGATCTGGATCGATCCGAACAAGGCCGCCGCGCGCGGGCTGAACGCCACCGACATCACCGCCGCGCTTCAGGCCCAGAACGTCCAGGCCGCCGCCGGCTCCATCGGCCAGCCGCCGTTCGCCACCAACGCGGCCGCCTTCCAGCAGCCGATCCAGGTGCAGGGCCGGCTGTCCGACCCCGAACAGTTCGCCGACATCGTCATCCGGACCGATCCCACGACAGGCGCCGTCACCCGCATCCGCGACGTGGCCCGCGTCGAGCTGGGGGCCCAGGACTATGGCATCAGGGGCTTCTTCGACGGCGAGCGGGGGGTCGGCATGGCCATCCTGCAGCAGCCGGGATCGAACGCGCTTGGCACCGCCGACCGCGTGCTGGCCGAGGTTGAGGCCATCCGCGCCGAACTGCCCCAGGGCATGGAGGTCAGCGTCCCCTACAACCCGACCGAATTCGTCGCCAAGTCGGTCGAGAAGCTCCAGACCACCCTGATCGAGGCCGTGGCCCTGGTCGTGCTGGTGGTGCTGATCTTCCTGCAGAGCTGGCGCGCGGCGATCATTCCGATCGTGGCCATTCCGGTCTCGCTGGTCGGCACCTTCGCGGTGCTGCTGGGCCTCGGCTATTCGATCAACTCGCTGTCGCTGTTCGGCCTGGTTCTGGCCGTCGGCATCGTGGTCGACGACGCCATCGTCGTGGTCGAGAACGTCGAGCGCTACCTTCGCCAGGGCCTCAGTCCCAAGGAGGCCGCCTACAAGTCGATGCAGGAGGTCTCCGGCGCCCTGATCGCCATCGGCCTGGTGCTCGTCGCCGTGTTCGTGCCGACCATGTTCGTGCCGGGCATTCCGGGTATCTTCTATCGCCAGTTCGCTGTGACCATCGCGGCCGCCTCGGTGATCTCGCTGTTCGTGTCGCTCACGCTGTCGCCGGCCATGTCGGCGGTGCTGCTGCGCCATCACCAGGCCCACGACGAGGCCACGGCCCGGCGCGGCGGCTGGCGCGAGATCCCCTACTGGGCCGGCTGGGCGGGACGTCAGTTCAACCGCGGCTTCGAATGGCTGTCGGAGAAGTACGGCCGCTTCACCGCGCGCGCGGTGCGGGTCATCGGCCTCGTTCTGGCGGTCTATGTCGGCATGCTGGCCCTGACCGCCTGGCGTCTGATCGACACGCCGTCCGGCTTCATCCCCGAGCAGGACCAGGGCTATCTGATCGGCGTCATCCAGCTGCCGGCCGGGTCCTCGCTGGACCGGACCCAGGCGATCATGACGCAGGCCGCCGACATCATGAAGTCGACGGAAGGCGTGGACGGCACCGTGGCCTTCGCCGGCCTGGACGGCTCCAGCTTCTCGTTCGGCTCCAACGCCGCGACCATCTTCGTGCGACTGGACGACTTCAAGTATCGCACCACGCGAGAGACGGCGGCCGTGGCTCTGGCCGGGGCCATCACCGGCGCGTCCCAGGGCATCCAGGGCGCCAACATTTTCGTCATCGCCCCGCCGGCGGTGCAAGGTCTGGGCAACGGCAACGGCTTCAAGATGATGATCCAGGACCGCCAGTCCGCCGGCTACGGCGCGCTGGAGGGGGCCACCTTCGCCATGATGGGCGCGGCGGCCCAGACGCCCGACCGGGTGCAGCAGGTGTTCTCGCTGTACAACACCGGCTCGCCGCGCGTGACCGCCGATGTCGACCGCGACCGCGCCCTGATGATGGGGGTCCAGCCGAACGACGTATTCAACACGCTGGGCGTCTATCTCGGCTCGTCCTACGTCAACGACTTCAACCTGCTGGGGCGCACCTTCCGGGTCACCGCCCAGGCCGAACCCGCCTATCGCGACGACCTGGCCGACATCGCCAACCTGAAGGTCCGCGCATCCTCGGGCGCCATGGTCCCCATCGGCTCCCTGGCGACGCTGAAGGAGGAATCCGGCCCGGCCCGCGTGGTGCGCTACAACCTGTTCACCGCGTCCGAGCTTCAAGGCCAGGCGGCTCCAGGCGTCTCGTCCGGTCAGGCCCTGGCCCACATGGAGCAGATGGCCGAGCAGGTCCTGCCGCCTGGCTTCAGCTACGAATGGACTGAGCTGGCCCTGCAGGAGAAGGCGGCGGCCGGGGGCGCGGCGCCCATCTTCATCGTCGCCGTGCTGATGGTGTTCCTGGTGCTGGCCGCCCAGTACGAGGCCTTCACCCTGCCGCTGGCGGTGCTGCTGATCGTGCCCCTTTGTCTGCTCGCCGCCATGCTGGGGGTGAACGCGCTGGGCCTCGACAACAACATCCTGGTGCAGGTGGGCTTGATCGTGCTGATCGCGCTCGCGGCCAAGAACGCCATCCTGATCGTGGAGTTCGCCAAACAGGCCGAGGACGACCACGGGCTGGACACCCGGGACGCCGCCGTCGAGGCCGCCCGCATCCGCCTGCGGCCGATCCTGATGACGTCCTTCGCCTTCGTTCTGGGGGTGCTGCCCCTGGTGCTGGCGACCGGTCCGGGCGCGGAGATGAGCCGTTCGCTCGGCGCCGCCGTCTTCTTCGGCATGCTGGGCGTGACCCTGTTCGGCCTCGTCTTCACCCCGGTCTTCTATGTGATCACCCGGGCGCTGGCGAAGCGGCTGCCGCAAGGGGCCAAGAAGAAGCCGCCGACGTCTGGCGGCCACGGCGAGGGCGACTTCGCCGGACCGTCCTCCATCACCCAGCCTGGACCCGCGCCCGCGCTCGGCGCGCCGCGCCAGGGAGACGCCGCATGATCCGCTCCAAGATCACCCCCCTCCTGACCGCGGTCGCCGCCACCGCCCTGTTGGCGGCCTGCGCGGTCGGGCCGAAGGCGCCTGACGCCCCTCTCCCCCCCTCGGCGTCGGGCGCCTTCGTGAGCACGCCGATCGGGACCGCCAACGGCGCGGTCTCGACGGCCGAGGCGCGCGACGATTGGTGGCGTCTCTACGCCGACCCGGTCCTGGACGGTCTGATCGAACAGGCCTTCACGCGCAACAACGAGCTGGAGGCGGCGGTCGCCAACCTGCGCGCCGTCCGCGCCAGTCTGTCGGAGGCCCGCTCGGCCCGCCTGCCGTCGACCACGACCAGCGGCGCCTACAGCTACGGCCGCCAGTCCGCGAACGCCCAGGCCATCCCCGGCGTGCCCTCGACCGGCGAACCGCTGGACGAGACCGAGACCTATGACGTGGGCCTGGACGTCTCCTACGAGGTCGACCTGTTCGGCCGGGTCGGCTCGACCATTCGAGCGGCCCGTGCGGACGCCGACGCCCAGGAAGCCGCATTGAACGTGACCCGCGTCTCGGTCGCCGCCGAGACCGCCCGCGCCTACGCCGACGCCTGCTCCGCCAACGCCCAGATCGCCGTCGCCGAGCGCACCATCTCGCTTCAGGGCCGCACCGCCGATCTCACCCGCCGCCTGCGAGACGGTGGCGCGGGCTCCGGCCTCGACGTCGCCCGCGCCCAGTCGCAACTCGCCTCGACCCGCGCCCAGCTGCCGACCCTGCGCGCCCAGCGTGACGAAGCCCTGTTCCGCCTCGCCACCCTGACCGGCGTCACGCCCGCCGAAGCGTCCCAGGCCGCGCGGGCCTGCACCCGCCCGCCGCAGCTGGCCCAGCCGATCCCGGTCGGCGACGGAGCCGCGCTTCTCGCCCGTCGCCCCGATGTGCGTCAGGCCGAGCGCAACCTGGCCGCCGCCGCCGCGCGCGTGAACGTGGCCACGGCCTCGCTCTATCCGCAGATCACGTTGGGCGGTTCGGTCGGATCCACGGCGCTGGATGCCGGAGACCTCGGCGACGACGGCTCCTTCCGCTTCTCGGTCGGACCGCTGATCAGCTGGAGCTTCCCCAACATTTGGGCCGCGCGTGCCCGGGTCGAGGCGGCCGACGCCCGCTCACAGGCCGCGCTGGCGACCTTCGACCAGACGGTTCTGCTGGCGCTGCAGGAGACCGAGACGGCGCTGACCAACTACGCCAACGAACTGGACCGCCGCGCCGCCCTGACCGAAGCCCGCGACCAGGCCGCCGAGGCCGCGCGCCTGGCCCGCCTGCGCTTCGACGCCGGGGCCGACAGCTTCCTGTCGGTGCTGGACGCCGAACGCACCGAGGCCTCGGCCGAGGCGACGCTGGCGCAGTCGGAAGCCCTGGTCACGACCTACCAGATCGCCCTGTTCAAGGCCTTGGCGGGCGGTTGGGAAGCCTGACCGTCGATCGAGCAGATCGAGCATGTTTTGTGCTCGATCTACCGCCTGCGTCGCGCCGATAGGAAATCATTTGCGCTAACCGGCCCGGTTGTCGTTAAATGCTGCCATGCAGCAAAAGGGCCCCTCCGAGCCGCGAGGCTTCGTCGTCCAACCGCGCCGCCTGCCCAAGGCCGACGCGACGGTGCGCGTGCGCGATTTCGGCGAGATCATCGTCAAGCCGACGGCCGAGGCGCTGGAGACCCAGGCCGGGCGCTGCACCGACTGCGGCGTGCCCTTCTGCCAGAACGCCTGCCCGCTGCAGAACAACATCCCTGACTGGCTGAACCTCGCCGCCGAGGACGACCTGCGCGAGGCCTGGCGCGTGGCGTCGGCGACCTCGACCATGCCCGAGATCTGCGGCCGCATCTGTCCGCAGGACCGTCTGTGCGAAGGCTCCTGCACCTTGAATCAGTCGGGCTGGGAGGCCGTGACCATCGGCTCGGTCGAGGCCTTCATCGGCGACACGGCCTTCGACAACGGCTGGGTCGAGCCGATCCGCCCGGCCCATGACCGCGGCGAATCCGTCGGCATCGTCGGGGCGGGTCCGGCGGGGTTGGCCGCCGCCGACCGGCTGCGCGAGCAGGGCTATTCCGTCACCGTCTACGACCGCCACGACCGGCCGGGCGGCCTGCTGATCTATGGCATCCCCGGCTTCAAGCTGGAGAAGCGCATCGTCCAGCGTCGCATCGACCGCCTGATCGACGGCGGCGTGGTCTTCGTCACCGGCTGCGAGGTCGGCCGCGACGTGACCCTGGCGGAACTGCGCGAACGGCACGACGCCGTGCTGCTGGCGTTCGGCGTCTATCAGGCGCGCGCCTTGCAGGTCCCGGGCGCGGGGCCGGGCGACACGGTCGCGGCGCTCGACTTTCTGATCCATCAGAACCGCCGCGATCTCGGCGACGCCGCCGGAGCCGACTGGCACACGGCCGAGGGCCGCGAGGTCGTCGTCGTCGGGGGCGGCGACACGGCCATGGACTGCGTCCGCACCGCCATCCGCCAGGGCGCGAACTCCGTCACCTGCCTGTATCGCCGCGACCGGGAGAACATGCCGGGCTCGGCCCGCGAGGTCGCCAACGCCGAGGAGGAGGGGGTCGTCTTCGAATGGCTGGCCGCGCCCAAGGCCCTGATGTCCAAGGGCGAGGCCGTGACCGCCGTCCGCGCCGCCCGCATGGCTCTGTCCGAGCCAGAGTTCGGCAAGCGTCGCGAGATCGTGCCGGTCGCCGGCGCCGACTTCGACGTCAAGGCCGACATGGTGATCGAGGCATTGGGCTTCGAACCCGAGGCTTTCGCCGCCCATGATCCGGACCTCGCTCTGACCGACTGGGGCACGCTGAAGGTCGCGGCCCGCAGCGCGGCGACCAGCCTGCCGGGCGTCTTCGCCGCCGGCGACGCCGTGCGCGGCGCCTCGCTGGTCGTCTGGGCCGCGAAGGACGGCCAGGACGCCGCCGCCGAGATCGACCGCTATCTCCGCGCCCGCACGCAGGAGGTCGCGGCATGAGCTGGCTGACCCAATATGAGGCGGATCGCGCCCGCCTGATCGACGCCCACGCATACCATCCCTCTTCCGAACGCGACGCTTGCGGCGTGGGTCTCGTCGCCGCCATCGACGGCAAGCCGCGCCGAGAGGTGGTCGAGCTGGCCATCAAGTCCCTGAAGAACGTCGCCCACCGCGGCGCGGTCGATCCCGACGGCCTGTCGGGCGACGGCGCCGGCCTGATGGTCGAGGCGCCGCAAGGATTCTTCGCCGAACAGGTCCGCACCATCGGCCAGAGCCTGCGTCCCGGCCCCATCGCCATCGGCCAGGTCTTCCTGCCGCGCACCGATCTGGGCGCCCAGGACCGCGCCCGCGCCATCGTCGAGACCGAGGTGCTGCGCGCCGGCTTCTACATCTACGGCTGGCGCCAGACGCCGATCGACCTGTCCGTCGTGGGCTCTAAGGCCGACGCGACCCGGCCCGAGATCGAGCAGATTATGCTGGCCTGCCCCGCCGACCTGCTGGACGACGGCGAGGCCCTGGAGCGCGAGCTCTATCTCGTCCGTCGCCGCATCGAGAAGGCCATCACGGCCGAGGGCGTGCCCGGCTTCTACGTTTGTTCGCTGTCGTCGCGGTCTCTCATCTACAAGGGCATGGTGCGGGCCGAGCTGCTGGACCGGCTGTATCCCGACCTGCTCGATCCGCGCTTCGAGTCGGCCTACGCCATCTTCCACCAGCGGTATTCCACGAACACCTTTCCGGAGTGGCGTCTCGCCCAGCCGTTCCGGATGCTGGCCCACAACGGCGAGATCAACACGCTGAAGGGCAACCTGAACTGGATGCGGAGCCACGAGATCCGCATGGCCGCCACCGCCTTCGGCGACCATGGCGAGGACGTGAAGCCGGTCGTCCAGCCGGGCGGGTCAGACTCCGCCTCGCTGGACAATGTCTTCGAGGTTCTGGTCCGAGCCGGGCGGCCGGCGCCCATGGCCAAGGCCCTGCTGATCCCCGAGGCCTGGGCCAAGGACGAGGGCCTGATGAAGGCCGAGCACCGGGCGCTCTATGCCTACTGCAATGCGGTGATGGAGCCTTGGGACGGCCCGGCCGCCATCTGCGCCACCGACGGCCGCTGGATCGTGGCGGGCAAGGATCGGAACGGCCTGCGTCCCTTGCGCGCCATGGAGACCCACGACGGCCTGCTGCTGGCGGGCTCCGAGGCCGGGCTGGCGGGTCTGCCCGAGAGCCGCATCAAGCGCCGCCTGCCGATCGGCCCAGGCCGCATGATCGTGGCGGACCTGAAGACGGGCGTGGTGCTGGACGAGACCCAGGCCATCGACGCCCTGGCCGCCGACCACCCCTATACGGAGTGGCTGGAGAACATGGTCGATCTGGAGCCCCTGATCGGCCCCGGACCCGAGCCTCGGGCCGCCACCGGCGAGGCGCTGACGCGCCGCCAGATCGCGGCGGGATACAGCCGCGAAGACCTCGACCTTCTGCTGGATCCCCTCATCAAGGATGGCAAGGAGGCGGTGGGCTCCATGGGCGACGACGCCCCGCCGGCGGTCCTGTCGGCCCTGCCGCGGCCGCTGGCCCACTACTTCCGCCAGAACTTCAGCCAGGTCACCAACCCGCCCATCGACCCCCTGCGCGAAGCCGGGGCCATGAGCCTGAAGACGCGCTTCAAGAACCTTGGCAACATCCTCGCCGAGGAAGAGGCTCAGACGAACGTCTTCGTGCTGGACTCACCGGTGCTCACCACCGGCATGTACGAACGGATGCTGGACGTGGTCGGTGCGGGTTCGACCGTGGTCATCGACTGCTCCTACCCGCTGCCGGGACCGGGCGACCGGCCAGGCGCGGGCCTGCGCGCCGCGCTCGATCGCATTCAGGCGGAAGCGCAAGCGGCCGTCGAAGGCGGATCGGGGCTGGTCGTCCTGACCGACGAGCGGGCCTCCGAGAGCCGGCTCTCCATCCCGATGATCCTGGCCACGGCGGCGGTGCACAAGCGACTGACCGACACCGGACTGCGCAGCTTCGTCTCCATCGTCGTGCGCTCGGCCGAGGTGCTGGACCCCCACGGATTCGCGGTGCTGGTCGGCGTGGGCGCGACAGCGGTGAACGCCTGGCTCGCGCAGGAGATGTTCCAGGAGCGGCTGGATCGCGGCGCCTATCCGGGGCTGTCCCTTCGCGACGCCTGCCTGAACTACAAGGCCGGCATCGAGGCCGGGCTGATGAAGACGCTGGCGCGCAAGGGCATCAGCGTCATTTCCGCCTATCGCGGCGGCTGCGAGTTCGAGGTGCTAGGCCTGTCCCGCGCCGTCACGGCCGAGTTCTTCCCCGGCGCTCCATCTCGCATTTCCGGCATCGGCCTCGCGGGTCTGGAGAAGGCGGCGATGACCCGCCATGCCCTGGCCTGGACCGAGGCGACGCCGACCCCGGCCATGGGCGGCTTCTTCCGTATCCGCGCCGGCGGCGAGGCCCACGCCAACGACGCCCGCACCATCCACCTGCTGCAGGACGCCTGCAATCGCGGGGACTATCGCCGGTTCAAGCAGTATTCCGACGCCGTCCGCGAACAGCCCGATCTGGCTCCTCGCGACCTGCTGGACTGGAAGGAGGGCCTGACGCCCGTCCCGATCCATGAGGTGGAGAGCGTCTCGGACATCCGCCGCCGCTTCCTGACGCCGGGCATGAGCCTGGGCGCGCTCAGCCCCGAGGCCCACGGCGTTCTGAACGTCGCCATGAACCGCATCGGCGCGCGCAGCGTCTCGGGCGAAGGCGGCGAGGACCCGGAGCGCTACGCCACCCGCCCGGACGGCGACAACATGAACTCGGCGGTGAAGCAGATCGCGTCGGGCCGCTTCGGGGTCACCGCCGAGTATCTGAACCAGTGTCGCGAGATCGAGATCAAGATCGCCCAGGGGGCCAAGCCCGGCGAGGGCGGCCAGCTGCCCGGCTTCAAGGTCACCGAGTTCATCGCCCGGATGCGCCATTCGACGCCCGGCACGACCCTGATCAGCCCGCCGCCGCACCATGACATCTATTCGATCGAGGACCTGGCCCAGCTCATCTACGACCTGAAGTCGATCAACCCGGACGCCCGGGTCACGGTGAAGCTGGTCTCGGCGTCCGGCATCGGCGCCATCGCTTCGGGCGTCGCCAAGGCCAAGGCCGACTGCATCCTGATCGCCGGTCACAACGGCGGCACGGGCGCCTCGCCCCAGTCGTCGATCAAGCACGCCGGCCTGCCGTGGGAGATCGGTCTCGCCGAGACCCACCAGGTGCTGAGCCTCAACAACCTGCGCAGCCACGTCGTCGTGCGCGCCGACGGCGGCATGCGCACCGGCCGCGACATCGTCGTCGCCGCCATCCTGGGGGCCGAGGAGTTCAACATCGGCACCGCGTCGCTGATCGCCATGGGCTGTCTGATGGTGCGCCAGTGCCATTCCAACACCTGCCCGGTCGGCGTCTGTTCCCAGGACCCGCGGCTGCGCGAAAAGTTCACCGGCACGGCCGACAAGGTCGTCAACCTGTTCAGCTTCATCGCCGAGGAGGTGCGCGAGATCCTGGCCTCGCTGGGTGCCCGGACGCTGGACGAGATCGTCGGTCGCACCGACCTGCTGCGCCAGGTGCGGCGCGGCGGCTCGCATCTGGACGACCTCGACCTCAATCCCCTGCTGGTCCGGGTCGAGGCGGCCGAAAAGAAGGCCTGGGCCGAGAAGGGCCGCGCCGAGGTCCCGCCGACGCTCGACGCCCGCATCCTCAACGACGCCTGGGCCTTCCTCGACCGGGGCCAGACGTCGGAGCTCAGCTATCCCATCTCCAACGTCATGCGCACGATCGGGGCGGGGATCAGTTCGGCGATCGTTCGCCGCTGGGGACCGACCGGACCGACCGGCGTGCTGACGCTGAAGCTGGCCGGTTCGGCCGGTCAGTCCTTCGGCGCCTTCGGGGCCAAGGGGCTGAAGCTGGAGCTGACCGGCGAGGCCAACGACTATGTCGGCAAGGGCTTGTCCGGGGCCGACGTCGTGGTCAAGCCCATCGAATGGCGCGAGCACCAGCCCGCCATCGGGAACACGACTCTCTATGGCGCGACGTCCGGACGGCTGTTCGTGGCGGGCAGCGCAGGCGAGCGGTTCGCGGTGCGGAACTCGGGCGCCGAGGCCGTGGTCGAGGGCGCCGGCGCTCACGCCTGCGAATACATGACCGGGGGCCGGGTCGCGATCCTGGGTCCGGTCGGCTGGAACCTGGCGGCGGGCATGTCGGGCGGCGAGCTTTTCGTGCTCGACGAGGCAGGCCGAACCGGCCTCGCCTTGAACGGCGATCTGGCGTCCTTCGCGCCCGTCACCGAGGCTGCGGCGGGACACTTGAAGTCCCTGATTGAGGCCCATCTGGCGGCGACGGGATCGCCTCTGGCGCGGCGGCTGCTGGGGGCCTGGGGCGACAGCCTGAAGCGGTTCGTCCGCATCGTGCCGACCCCGGTCGCCGAGGCCGAGCGCAAGCTTGACCAGGGAGAAGCCGTCCCCGCATGATCCGTCCACCCGCATAGATCATCTCAAGGCCTCCCCGCCGATGACGACGCCCGCCCTCCTCGCGCATCAGGCGCCGCTGGCCATCGACGCGGCGGCGACGGGCTGGATCCTGGTGTCGACGGCGCTGGTCCTGATGATGACCCTGCCCGGGCTGGCGCTGTTCTACGGCGGCATGGTCAGGAAGAAGAACATCATCTCGACCATCGCCCATTCGGCGGCGTCCTTCATGGTCGTCACGGTGCTGTGGTTCGTGGTCGGCTACAGCCTGTCCTTCGGCGTCTCGGGCGAGCCGACCAACGGCTTCATCGGCGGCTTGCAGGCCCTGTTCCTGAACGGCGTCACCATCGAGACGGCGCACAGCCTGGCGCCCGGCCTGCCGGAATACCTCTGGATCGCGTTCCAGTTGACCTTCGCCATCATCACGCCCGCCATCATCGCCGGCGCCTTCGCAGAGCGGATGAAGTTTTCGGCCAGCGTCCTGTTCTTCGCCCTGTGGCACCTGATCGTTTACGCACCCGTATGTCATCAGGTCTGGGGCGGCGGCTGGCTGGGCGGCTGGGGCGTGCTGGATTTCGCGGGCGGGGCGGTGGTGCACGTCAACGCGGGCGTCGCGGGGCTGGTCTGCGCCCTGGTGCTCGGCCCCCGACACGGCTTCGGGCGGGACAATATGGCACCCGCGAACCTGGCCTACGCCGCCATCGGCACCGGCCTGCTGTTCGTCGGTTGGCTGGGCTTCAACGCAGGCTCAGCCTGGGCGGCGGACGGCATCGCGGCGGTCGCGGCGCTGAACACCATCCTCGCTCCGGCCGCCGCCGCCTTCGGCTGGATGGTGGTGGAGTGGATCGACCAGAAGCGGCCGACTCTGCTCGGCCTGTTGTCCGGCCTCGTCGGCGGTCTTGTCGCGGTGACGCCAGCCGCCGGCTTCGTCGATCCCAAGGGCGCCTTACTGATCGGCCTCGTCGGCGGCCCGGCCTGCTATGCCGGAGCGGTGTGGCTGAAGCGCGCGCTGAAGTACGACGACAGCCTGGACGCCTTCGGCATCCACGGGGTGGGCGGCATCGTGGGCGCGGTGCTGACGGGCCTGCTCGCCAGCGTCTCGATCAACGCCCTGTCGGAAGGGGCCGATGTCTTGAAGCAGATCCTCGGCCTTCTGGCCGTCATCGCGTGGAGCGCGGTCGGCACCTGGATCGTGCTGATGATCTGCCGGTTCACGACCGGCCTGCGCGTTGATCGTGAAGGCGAAATCGAGGGGCTGGACTACTCCCAGCACGGCGAAACCATCCACTGAGCCGCCGGGGCGAAGTTGCCACGGCGGGGGCCGCCGGAACAAGAATTGGAACATTCTTCCAATTTCGTCTTGTGCGGCGCAGCGATGTCTGGCCTTATGGGCGGGTTGTAAGGAGCCGGCCGTGAGCCAGTCGACCCGTCACACTCCGAACTCCCGCACGGCTCGCGCCGTCGCGGCTTCGCGCGTCCAGACCGTTTCGATCGCCCTGAACACCCTCATTCTCAGCGTACTTCTTGGCCTGCTCGCCGGAGCGGCGTGGACGCTGACGACCTGAACCCACTCAGAACAGGATCGCCCGCAGCCACCCGCTCCCGAAAGGAAGCGGGTTTTTTGTTGCGCGCGGTCCGGAAAAGCCCCCGGACCCAAACTCGTGACGACGCAAGATTTCACCTCCAGCCCCCGGCACCGCAGCGCGGTGGTCACGCGCGGTCCGAACCGTGCGGCGGCCCGCAGCTATCTGCGCGCGGCGGGCATGCAGGACGCCGACTTCGACAAGCCGATGATCGCGGTGGTCAACACCTGGTCGTCGGTCACGCCCTGCAACATGCACCTGGACCGATTGGCCGCCGACGTGCGCGCGGGCATCCGGGCGGCCGGAGGCTATCCGGTCGACTTCAACACCATCGTGGTGACCGACGGCATCTCCATGGGCACGCCGGGCATGAAGGCGTCGCTGATCAGCCGCGAGGTCGTGGCGGACTCCATCGAGCTGGCGGTGCAGGGGCATCAGCTGGATGGCGTGGTCTGCATCGTCGGGTGCGACAAGACAATCCCGGCCGCCGCCATGGCCCTGGCGCGCATGGATATCCCGGGTCTGGTCTACTACGGCGGCACCATCCTGCCGGGCGTCGTCGGGGGCCGTGAGGTCTCGATCCAGGAGGTGTTCGAGGCCATCGGGGCGCATGGCGCGGGCACGCTGGACGACGAGGGCCTGAAGGCGGTCGAGAGCGCGGCCTGTCCCGGCGCGGGGGCCTGCGGGGGTCAGTTCACCGCCAACACCATGGCGATGGCCCTGTCGGTCATGGGCCTGTCGCCGATGGGCGCGAACGACGTGCCCGCCGTCGATCCGGCCAAGGCCGGGGAGGGCGAACGCTGCGGCCGCCTGATCGTCGAGCGGGTCTTCGCCGGCGACACCGCGCGCAAATACATCACGCGCGCCAGCCTGAAGAACGCGGCGGCGGCTGTGTCCGCTTCGGGCGGATCGACCAACGCCGTGCTGCACCTGACCGCCATCGCGGCCGAAGCCGGGATCGCCTTCGGCGTCGAGGACATGAACGCCGCCTGCGAGACCACGCCGGTCATCTGCGACCTGAAGCCGGGCGGGCGGTTCCTGGCCAGCCACCTGTATGCGGCGGGCGGCACGCGGCTGGTGACCCAGCGGCTGGCCGAGGCCGGCAAGATCACCAACACGCCCACGGTCTCGGGCCGCAGCCTGTTCGCCGAGGCCGCCGAGGCCGAGGCCGCTCCGGGCCAGCAGGTCGTCTCGACCATCGCCGATCCGTTCAGCCCACGCGGTTCTTACGCCGTGATCTACGGCGATGTCGCCCCGGACGGCGCCGTGATCAAGCTGACGGGCCACAAGGTCGACCGGTTCGAAGGGCCGGCCTGCGTCTTCGACTCCGAGGAAGACGCCTTCTACGCCGTCCAGGATGGATCGGTGGGCGAGGGCGACGTCATCGTCATCCGCTACGAAGGCCCGCAAGGCGGCCCCGGCATGCGCGAGATGCTGCAGGTCACCGCCGCCCTGAAGGGCCGGGGCGTCCACGACGTGGCCCTGATCACCGACGGCCGCTTCTCGGGCGCCAGCTACGGCTTCGTCGCCGGCCATGTGTCGCCGGAAGCCGCGGCCGGCGGCCCCATCGCCCTGATCCGCGACGGCGACCGCATCACCATCGATGTGACCAACCGCCGGATCGATGTCGCCGCCGACCTGGCCTCGCGCCGCGCGGGCCACGTCCAGCCGCCGCTGAAGGCCGCGACCGGCGTCTTCGCCAAGTATCGCGCCACCGTGGCCTCGGCCGCGCAAGGCGCCGTGACCATCCCCAACCCTCCGCCCGCTCAAGTCCGGGCCGACAACCGTCAGACCGAGGAAGCCTGAGCCATGCAGATCTACACCAACGACGACATCCGCCCCGGCGCCATCGCCGGCCAGCGCATCGCCATCATCGGCTATGGCTCGCAGGGCCGCGCCCATGCGCGGAACCTGAAGGACAGCGGCCACGACGTGATCGCCGGGGTCCGCCACGGCGGCAAGGGCTGGAAGCACGCCCAGGCCGACGGCATCCCGACGGCGGAGCCGGCCGACGCCGTCAAGGGCGCGGACATCATCGCCATACTGACGCCCGACATGGCCCAGGCGGCGATCTACAAGGAGACGATCGAGCCACACGCCAAGAAGGGTTCGGCCATCCTGTTCGCCCACGGCTTCTCGATTCTGTACGGCCGGGTCCAGCCGCGAAAGGACATGGACGTCATCCTGGTCGCGCCCAAGGGACCGGGCGATCTGGTGCGGCGCGAATACGCGCGCGGCCGTGGCGTCCCCGCCCTGTTCGCGGTCGAACAGGACGCGACCGGCAAGGCGCGCGACCGGGCCATGGGCTATGCCAAGGGCATCGGCGGGGCGACCGGCGGGCTGCTGGAAACCACTTTCAAGGAAGAGACCGAGACCGATCTGTTCGGCGAACAGGCCGTCCTGTGCGGGGGCGCCAAGGAGCTGGTCATGGGCGGCTTCACCACCCTGGTCGAGGCCGGGTACCAGCCCGAGATCGCCTATTTCGAGTGCATGCACGAGCTGAAGCTGATCGTGGACCTGTTCTACGAAGGCGGCGTCACCAAGATGAACGAGTTCATCTCCGAGACGGCCAAGTGGGGCTCGGTCTCGTCGGGCCCGCGCGTCATCAACGCCGAGACCCGGGCGCGGATGAAGGAGATCCTGTCCGAGATCCAGTCGGGCCAGTTCGCCCGCGAATGGATCGCCGAGAACGAGGCGGGTAAGGGCGCCTACGACGCCCTGGTCAAGGCCGACGGCGACCACCTGATCGAGTCGGTCGGAGCCAGTCTGCGCGAGCGCATGGCCTGGCTGCATGCGCCCAAGACCGCCGAAGCCGCCTGAGTTCGAAAGCGTCCCGTGACCGTCATGACCGCCGCCGCCTTCAAGGAAACGCCAGCCGCCGCGCCCCAGTCGGGCGCGCGGTTGCTCGTCCGCACCCTGGAGCGGCTGGGCGTAGAGGTGGTGTTCGGCTATCCGGGCGGGGCCATCATGCCGGTCTATGACGCCCTGACCGGCTCGGGCCTGAAGCACATCCTGGTGCGTCACGAACAGGGCGCGGCCTTCGCCGCCGACGCCTGGGCCCGCTCGACCGGCAAGGTCGGGGTCTGCATGGCCACGTCCGGGCCCGGCGCCACCAACCTGATCACCGGCATCGCCAACGCGATGATGGACTCGGTGCCGATGGTCTGCATCACCGGCAACGTCGCGACCCATCTGATGGGCACCGACGCCTTCCAAGAGATCGACATCCTGGGCGTCACCCTGCCGATCGTGAAGCACAGCTGGGTCGTGCGCGACCCCGCCGACATCCCGGCCGTCATCGAGGAGGCCTTCCACGTCGCCCGCTCGGGCCGGCCGGGTCCGGTGCTGGTCGACCTGCCCAAGGACGTCCAGGTCGGCATGGCGACCGACGACTACGGCTTCCACTATCCCAACGAGGCCGAGCCGCTGGATCACGCGGCGATCGCCGAGGCCGAGCAGTTGATCCGCGCGGCCGAGCGCCCCCTGATCTACGTCGGCGGCGGGGTGAAGATCGCCGGGGCCACACAGGCTCTGCGGGACTTCGCCGAGCGGACCGGCATCCCCTCGGTCTCGACGCTGAACGCCCTGGGATCGATCCCGACGGACGCGCCGGGGTTCTTGGGCATGCTGGGCATGCACGGCACGAGCGCGGCCAACGAGGCGGTGCAGGACGCGGACCTGCTGATCGTCTTCGGCGCACGCTTCGACGACCGGGCGACGGGCAAGCTGAACGCTTTCGCCCCCCACGCCCGCGTCATCCACTTCGACATCGACCCGGCCGAGATTGGCAAGCTGAGGGCCGCCCATGTGCCGGTCGTCGGCGACCTGAAGGCGGGCATCGAGGCCCTGACTGCGCGGGTGACGAAGGCTCCGCTGGCCATCGATCCCTGGATTATCCGCTGCACCTCGTCGGCGAAGCGCCACGCCTTCCGCTACGACGCGCCGGGCGAGGGGGTCTATGCGCCCGCCCTGCTGAACGAGCTGTCGAAAGCCGCGGGCGACCGCTTCATCGCCGCCTGCGACGTCGGCCAGCACCAGATGTGGGTGGCCCAGCACTGCGCCTTCTCACGTCCAGAGGCGCATCTGACGTCCGGCGGCCTGGGGGCCATGGGTTACGGCCTGCCCGCCGGTCTGGGGGCCAAGATGGCCAACCCCGACGCCCACGTGGTCACCGTGTCCGGCGACGGCAGCTTCATGATGAACATCCAGGAGCTGGCGACGCTGCGCCGTTACGGCGTCGCGCTGAAGATCGTCCTGCTGGACAACTCGAGCCTCGGCCTGGTGCGCCAATGGCAGGAGCTGTTCTTCGAGGAGAACTATTCCGAGGTCGATCTGTCGGACAATCCCGACTTCGTCGCGGTGGCCCAGGCCTTCGGCGTCGAGGCCTTCCGAATTAGCCGGCGCGAGGAGGTCTCCGCCGGAATTCAGCGCCTGCTGGACGCGCCCGGCCCCTGCCTCGCGCACGTCCTGATCGACCCGAAAGAGAACGTCTGGCCGCTGGTGCCGCCGGGCAAGTCCAACGCCGAAATGATGCACGACACCCGCTTCGAGGGGGACATCTGATGACCGACACCATTCACATCACCATCGACCGCGCCGACGGTTCGCTCCAGCGCCTGATTGGCCTCGTCGAGCGGCGCGGCTTCCATATCGACGGCATGACCCTGTCGGACGAGGGCGCGACGCGGCGCGTGTCCATGCAGGTGCGCGGCCGCGACGCCGGACGCTGCGCCGACAACCTGGGTCGCCAGATCGACAAGCTGCACGGCGCGACCCGCGTCGGCTTCGCCGCCGCGACCTATGGCTTCCAGACCGGGGCGGCGGCATGACCTCCGAACCTCGAGTATCCGATCCGAACCGCGTCGTCGTCTTCGACACGACCATGCGCGACGGCGAACAGGCGCCGGGCTTCTCCATGTCGCCCGCCGACAAGGTGCGCATGGCCCGCGCGCTGAAGGCGCTGGGCGTCGACGTCATGGAGGCCGGTTTCGCGGCGGCATCTCCGGGCGATGAGGACTGCATCCGCGCGGTCGTCGGCGAGGTGGCCGAGGACGACAGCGGACCGGTCTTCTGCTCCCTGTCGCGCTCGACCGAGGCCGACATCGACGCCGCCTGGCGGGCGCTGAAGGGCACGGCGCGCCGCCGCATCCACATCTTCCTGGGCACCAGCCCGATCCACCGCTCGGCCAAACTGAAGATGACGACGGATCAGGTGCTGGCCCAGGCCATCGCCTCGGTGGAATACGCGCGCACCCGCTTCGAGGACGTGGAGTTTTCGGCCGAGGACGCCATCCGCACCGAGCCGGAGTTCCTGGCCGAGGTGCTGGAGGCCGTGGCCGACGCAGGCGCGACCACGCTGAACGTGCCCGACACGGTCGGCTATTCGACGCCCGACGAGATCCGGGATCTGTATCGCTTCCTGATCGCCCGTATCCGGCCGCGCCATCCGGACGTGGTCTTCTCGACCCATTGCCATAATGACCTGGGCCTGGCCGTCGCCAACAGCCTGGCCGCCGTCGAGGGTGGGGCGCGGCAGGTGGAGTCGACCATCAACGGCATCGGCGAGCGGGCCGGCAACGCCTCCCTCGAAGAGATCGTCATGGCGCTGCGCGTGCGGGCCGAACGGTTCGGCGTGACGACGGGGATCGACAGCACGAAACTGGTCTCGACCAGCCGGCTGTTGAGCGAGATCACCCATTCGCCGGTGGTCCGCAACAAGGCCATCGTCGGCATCAACGCCTTCGCCCACGAGGCCGGCATCCACCAGCATGGCATGTTCGCCGACGCCCGCACCTATGAGATCATGCGGCCGCAGGACGTGGGCTTCGAGGGTAGCTTCTTCGTGCTCGGCAAGCACTCCGGCCGCCACGCGGTGGCCAAGCGGGCCGAAGTCCTGGGTCATCCCCTGACCGGCCAGCACCTGACCGACGCCTTCGCCGCCTTCAAGGAACGAGCAGACCAAATCGGCGAGATCGACGACGCCGAGCTGACGGCCATCTGCGTCGCCACCCAGCCGAGGGAACGCGAACATGTCGCCGCCTAGAACCCTCTTCGACAAGGTCTGGGACCGGCATGTCGTCGTCCCCGAGACGGCTGAGACCCCCGGCGTCCTCTACATTGACCTGCATCTGGTCCACGAGGTCACCAGCCCCCAGGCCTTCAGCGAGATCGAGGCGCGGGGGCTGAAAGTCCGCCGGCCCGATCGCACCTTCGCGACTCTGGACCACTCCACGCCCACGCTGCCCGCCGGGCTGAACGGCCTGAAGCCCTATGTGACCGCCGAGGCCGAGGCCCAGGTCCATGCGCTGGAGGCCAACTGCGCGCGGCACGGCGTGACCTTGGCCGGGTGGGACAGCGCCGACCGGGGCGTCGTCCATGTCATGGGGCCGGAGCTGGGCCTGACCCAGCCGGGCATGACGGTCGTTTGCGGCGACAGCCATACGGCGACGCACGGGGCCTTCGGAGCCTTGGCCTTCGGCATCGGCACCTCGGAGGTGGCGCACGTGCTGGCGACCCAGTGCCTGATCCAGCGGAAGTCCAAGGCCATGCGTGTCACAGTGGACGGCGCGCTCCAGCCCGGCGTGTCGGGCAAGGACGTGGCGCTGGCCGTCATCGCGCGGCTGGGCTTCGGCGGCGGGACCGGCTTCGTCATCGAATACGCGGGCGAGGCGGTGCGGTCGCTAGACATGGAAGGGCGCATGACGCTCTGCAACATGTCGATTGAGGCGGGCGCGCGCGCCGGCATGATCGCGCCGGACGAGAAGACCGTCGCCTGGCTGAAGGGCCGCCGGCACGTCCCGACGGGCGAGGCCTTCGAGCGCGCGGCGGCCGACTGGCTGACGCTGGCGAGCGATCCAGGGGCGATGTTCGACGCCGAGGTCGTCATCGACGGCTCCGCGATCCGGCCCATGGCCACGTTCGGCACCACGCCCGACGCCGGCGCCCCCATCGGCGCGCCCGTGCCCCAGCCCGCGTCGGACAGCGACCGCAAGGCCTTGGCCTATATGGGCTTCGAGGCCGGGCGGGCGACGACGGATCAGCCGGTCGACGTGGTCTTCATCGGCAGCTGCACCAACGGCCGTCTGCCCGATCTGCGGGCGGCGGCGGATGTGCTGCGGGGCCGCAAGGTCAAACCGGGCGTGCGCATGCTGGTCGTGCCGGGCTCCGAGGCCGTGCGCCGCGACGCCGAGGCCGAGGGGCTGCACTCCGTCTTCACCCAGGCGGGGGCGGAGTGGCGCATCCCGGGTTGTTCCATGTGCATCGCCATGAACGGCGACTTCGTGGGACCGGGCCAGCTGGCGGTGTCGACCTCGAACCGCAACTTCGAGGGCCGCCAGGGCAAGGGCGCGCGCACCATCCTGGCCAGCCCGGCGACGGCGGCGGCGAGCGCCGTCATGGGCGTCCTGACCGATCCGCGCGTGTTCCTGGAGGACAAGGTCGATGCCTGAACCGTTCAAGAGCCTGACCTCCCGCGTCCTGGTCCTGTCGCAATCCAACATCGACACCGACCAGATCATCCCGGCCCGCTTCCTGACGACCACCAGCCGCGAGGGCCTGGGCCGTCACGCCTTCCACGACTGGCGCTACGAGGCGGACGGGACACCCAAGCCTGAAGCTGTGCTGAACCGCATCGATCCGGCCGAGCACCGCATCCTTCTGGCTGGCGACAACTTCGGCTGCGGCTCCTCGCGCGAGCACGCGCCCTGGGCCCTGGTGGACTACGGCTTCCGCGCGGTGATCTCGACCTCGATCGCCGACATCTTCTCCTCCAACGCCTTGAAGAACGGCTTCCTGCCGGTGGTCGTGGATCAGGCCGTCTGGGACGATCTGGCCGCCCATCCGGAACAGCCGGTGACGCTCGATCTGGAAACTCAGGAACTGCGGCGAGGCAATCATGCGCCCGTCGCCTTCGCCGTCGAACCCTTCGCTCGCCAGTGCCTGCTGGACGGCGTCGACACCCTCGGATGGCTGCAGAACCACCTGCTCGCCGTCGAAGCCTATGAACGCGCTCACGCCAAGGAGCCTGCCTGATGCCCCCCGCCCAGACCTACAATATCGTCCTGCTGCCCGGTGACGGCGTCGGCCCCGAAGTGACGGCGGCGGCGAAAGCCGTGCTCGGAGTGATCTGCGACTTCTACGGACACAGGTTCCAGTTCGAGGAGCATCTGATCGGCGGCGCGGCCATCGACGCGACCGGCGACCCCCTGCCGCCCGAGACGACCGCCGCCTGTCTGGCGGCTGACGGCGTGCTGCTGGGCGCGGTCGGCGGGCCGCAGTGGGACGGCGGCAAGCGACGACCCGAAGAAGGCCTGCTGGGCATCCGCAAGGCCATGGGTCTGTTCGCCAATCTGCGGCCGCTGCAGGTCTCGCCCGTGCTGGCGCACCGCTCGCCGCTGAAGAAGGAGATCGTCGAGGGCGTCGATCTGATCGTGTTCCGCGAACTGACCGGCGGGGTCTATTTCGGAGAAAAGACGCGCACGGACGACATGGCGTCGGACCTTTGCATCTACACTGTGCCCGAGATCGAGCGGGTGGCGCGCGCCGCCTTCAAGACCGCCCTGCAACGGCGCGGCAAGGTCACCTCGGTCGACAAGGCCAACGTCATGGAAACCAGCCGTCTGTGGCGCGAGGTCGTGACCCGCATCCACGCCGAGGAGTTCCCCCAGGTGGCGCTGGAGCACGCCCTGGTCGATTCCATGGCCATGCATCTGATCCGCAAACCGCGCGAATACGACGTCATCCTGACCGAGAACATGTTCGGCGACATCCTGTCCGACGAGATCAGCGTGCTAGGCGGTTCGATCGGCCTGCTGCCGTCGGCGTCGCTCGGCGAATCGGGACCGGGCCTGTTCGAACCCATCCACGGCTCGGCGCCCGACATCGCCGGGCAGGACCTGGCCAATCCGGTCGGGACCATCCTGTCGGCGGCGATGATGCTGCGCCACAGCCTGGACCTGGAAGACGAAGCGTCTTCCATCGAGGCGGCGGTCGCGGCCGTGCTCGCGGCGGGCGCTGTCACGGCCGACCTGGGCGGCGAACTCGGCACCCGGGCAGCGGCCGGAGCGGTCATCGACGCCATCAAGGCGATCCACTGGGCGGCCTCGCACCGGGTGCAGATGCACTGGGGATGATCCGGGGTTAACCTTTTCGTCGCGAGGTCGTCACACAGTCAGATTGTGCGGTGCAGCGACCGAGATAGGCAATTATCTTTTCATTGCCTGCGGATATGTGCCTTTGAGCACACGAAACGTGCGCAAAAGCGCAACATATCCCTTGCGTCGAACACCGTTGCGGTAAACAGTTCGCAACTGCGAGATCGAAGAGGGGATGCTCATGTCGCAGTTGCTCAACCGACTTCCGGGGGCGATCGCCCTCTGTCTGCTCACCGCAGCTCTATTCTACGCCGGGGGCGCGTTCGCCGCGCCAGCCGAACCCGTGGCGGCCGCGGCCGCCGCCGTCACCGAAACGGCCGAGGCCGCAGCCACCGAAGCCGCCGCCGCTGTCGAGGCGGTTGCCGCGCCCGAGGAAGAGGCCGCTCCGGCCCCAGCCCTCCTGGCCCATCAGGCGGTGGCCGAACCTGACGCCGCCGCCAGTTCCTGGATCCTGACGTCCACCGCGCTGGTCCTGCTGATGACCCTGCCCGGTCTGGCCCTGTTCTACGGCGGGATGGTGCGGCGCAAGAACGTCATCGCCACCATCACCCAGTCTCTGGGCGTGGCTGCCGTGGTCAGCCTCGCCTGGTTCGCGGCCGGCTATTCTCTGGCCTTCGGCGTCGGCCAGCCGACGTTCGGCTTCGACGGCGAGACGGTCCAGTCCTTCATCGGCAGCCTCGACGCCGCCTTCCTGAACGGCGTGACCATGGAGACGGCCTATTCGGCCGCGCCCGGCTTGCCGGAATATCTCTGGATCGCTTTCCAGCTGACCTTCGCCATCATCACGCCCGCTCTCGTGACCGGCGCCTTCGCCGAGCGCATCAAGTATTCGGCTCTGCTGCTGTTCACCGGCCTTTGGACGCTCCTGGTCTACGCCCCGATCTGCCATTGGGTGTGGGGCGGCGGCTTCCTGGGCTCGGCCGGCGTGCTCGACTTCGCCGGTGGCGCGGTGGTGCACGTCAACTCTGGCGTCGCAGGTCTGGTCTGCGCCCTCTTCATGGGGCCGCGCAAAGGCTACGGCGCCGAGGTCATGAACGCCCACAACCCGGTCCTGACCATGATCGGCGCGTCTCTGCTGCTCGTCGGCTGGATCGGCTTCAACGCCGGCTCCGCCTGGGCGGCCGACGCCATCGCGGGCGTCGCCCTGCTCAACACCCTGCTGGCCGCCTTCGCCGCCTCCCTGACCTGGAAGATCGTCGAGGTCATGGAGAAGAAGAAGCCGTCGCTGATCGGTGTGTTGTCCGGCCTGGTCGCCGGTCTGGTGGCCATCACTCCAGCGGCGGGCTTCGTCGATCCCAAGGGCGCGGTCATCATCGGCCTGATCGCGGGGCCGGTCTGCTACGCCTCTTCGGTCTGGTTGAAGAAGCTCTTGCGCTACGACGACAGCCTGGACGCCTTCGGCATCCACGGCGCGGGCGGCCTCTTGGGCGCCATCCTGACCGGCGTCTTCGCCACCACGGCGGTGAACAGCCTGTCGGAAGGGGCCAACATCCCGACCCAGGCCATGGGTCTGGCCTGGACCATCGCCTGGTCCGCCGTCGTGACCTTCGTCATCCTGGTGATTTGCAAGTTCACCACCGGCCTGCGTGTCAGCGACGCCCAGGAGGCCGAGGGCCTGGACACCACCCTCCACGGCGAAGCGCTGGAAGGCGCCTGACCGCGGCGACCGCCGGGCGCGATCCTCCCTCGCGCCCGGCGGACACTTCAACGAACACATCACGAGGGGATATCGAGATGAGACTGCACACCGCCTGCGCCGCGCTCGCCGCCGCGCTTCTGACCGCCGGGGCCGCCTCGGCCCAGGACGTGGACGTCGCCTCCAACGCCGCCGTCAGCACCGACTATGTCTTCCGGGGCGTCAGCCAGACCGACGAGGATCCGGCGCTTTCGGCCGGCGTCGACGCGACCGTCGGCTCCTTCTACGTCGGCGCGTGGGGCTCCAATGTCGACTTCGGCGACGACACCGACCTGGAGGTCGACCTCTACGGCGGCTACCGGACCGAGCTCGGCGGCTGGGCGCTCGATTTTGGCGTCGTCGGCTATCTGTACGGCAATGCGCCGGACGGGGCCGATTATGACTACATCGAACTGAAAGCGGCCGCATCGCGCGCGGTCGGCCCGGTCACGGTCGGCGGCGTGGTCTACTACTCCCCTGATTTCTTCGGCGCGGCCGACGAGGAGGCCTGGTTCTGGGAGACCAATCTGGCTTTCACCCCGGCTGAAGACTGGACGGTGTCAGCCGCTGTGGGCACCCAGGTGCTGGATGTCTCGGAGGACTATGTCACCTGGAACATCGGCGCGGCCTATGCGGCCACGGACAACCTGGTGCTGGACGTGCGTTATTTCGACACCGATCTCGACGGGCTTCCGATCGCCGAAGAACGGGTCGTGGCGACGGTCAAGGCGTTGTTCTGAGACAGGGCCGATCCTCTCCCTCTCCATGACGGGGAGGGAGGGGCGCCCTAGCGCCGTCCGTAACGCTCCGCCACGGGAGCGTAGCGGTCCCATACCTGACGGTCCGCCAGCGAGCGCAGAAGCTTGATGTACTCCGCGTGGGTCCAGGCCAGGGGCGTGGCCGAGTTGGTGCCCTGGCCGGGCTCGTAGCCGAAGCGAGTGCGGTCGCCGACGCCGTCCCATACCTGTTCGGGCAGGAGCAGGCCCTCGTTGGCGAAGCTCTCCATACCCGCGACGTAGGTGTCGCGGATGCGGGCGAGATCGGCGGGCGAGGCGCCGCCGCTTTGGAGCGCCCGCGCCAGTTCATAGTGACCGCGTTCTCCGGTGAAGAAGGGCCAGACCCGGCCGCGCTGGCCCGGCGTCATGCCGCCGACGCCATAGCTTCCGCCCGTCTCGACGTTCTCGCCGTAGCCGTCGTTGCCGTAGCGGCGATAAGCCGGAAAGCCGTTCAAATCATAGCGGACGCGCAAGCGATCCTCGCGCGTCTGGTCGTCGTATTCCGGCAAGGTCGCCAGAATGGACGGCGCGTCGGCCGGGCGCACGCCGTAGCGGACCAGCTCCAGGAAGCCGCCGTCGACGATCTGGTCCTCGGGCAGGCCCTGCTGGGCGTTGGCCTCCCCGATGGGAGCGCGGTCATTGGGGTCCTCGTTGCGGGTGATGCGGACGAAGTAGTCGCCGTCGCCAAGCGACCCGTTGGTGGTGAACATGCGGCTCTCGATCTTGCCGGCGTAGTCGTCGGCGGTCGCGAGATAGCGATCAGCCAACGCGGGATCGCCCGAGGCGCGGGCGATTTCGGCGGCGGTCACGAGGCCCGCGACCACGGCGGCAGTGGTGGAGGGGGAGTAGCCCTCCTGCTCCTCCCACCGCTCCTGCTGGGTCCAGGGCGGGGTGACCGTGCGGTCGTTCCAGAGGATGCCGAGCGTGCCGCCCTCGACCAGGAAGTCAGCGGCGGGCTTGATCATCTCGCGGTACATCCGCGCCATCTCGGCGTCGGAGACCACGCCGTCCTTCCAAAGCCGCCAGCCCAGCATGATCGGCATAGCGGTCTGGTCCAGCTGGACCGCGACCCATTCGATGGTGCCGTCGACCCAAGTCTTCTGCAGGAACCAGCCGGTCGCGCCGGTGTTGCCGGGCGTCTCGGCGTCGACCTGGACCTGGGGCAGATAGCGGAAGGCGGCCAGCGGCGTCTCGGTGTCGCCCAGCGCCAGCATGGCCATGGCCACCTGATAGAAGTCGCGCGGCCAGACGGCCTTGTAGCCCGTCGAGGGATTGGTCGCGTCGACGGTGTCGCCCCAGGGGTTGCTGAGCGACGCGATCAGGGCGCCGGCATAGGTGCGGTCCTCCTGCACCTTCAGCATCAGGGCGGAGGCATAGGCCAGCTTGCCGCCGTCGGTGGACTGCTCGGCCAGACGCGGCAGCTGATCCAGCGAGGCGACATAGTCTTCCCAACCGACGGCCGGGCCCTCGCCGTTGAAGTTGGCCAGCACAGTCTCGTAGCCCGTCGCGAGCGCGCCATCGGCGGCGCCTTCCGCAGCTTCGCGGGTCTCCCCGAAGCCGAGGACGAAGTCGCGCGTCAGGCTCTGGCCCGCACGGATCGTCGGCAGGCCGCCCGCCAGCATGATGTTGCCGCCCTGGTCCCCGGTCGAGCGATAGGCGGTATCCAGATCTCCGTCGGCCAGATCGGCCAAGGCGTCCGAGGCGCCGACGAAGCCCGCGCTGGCGGTCTCGAACGGGGCGCTGGGGCGCAGGATCAGATGGGTGTCGCCCTCATGCGCGTGCAGCGCCTCGGGCGTTGCCTCGCCCCGATCGCCAACGCCGGTGTTGGCGATGTGCGGTTCCAGCAGCAGCCAGGGCGTGACGTCCGACGACAGGGCGCGGACCGTGACGCGCATCATCAAGGCCTGCCGATCCGGATCGGTGAAGACGCGCTTCTCGATCTCATAACGGCCCTCGCGATCGGTGGTGACCACGCGATAGGCGGGCGACAGGGGGCGACCCTGGGCGTCTGTGTGCAGATACTCGGTGCGGCTGTCGGTACCGGTGCCTTCGACCGACAGGCTCCCGCGCGTGGCCACGGCGAAACGCAGCTGCTTGATCTGGGCTTCGTGGATCAGGCCGTACATGGTCTCGGTAAGGACGCCGTCGGCGATCGAAAACCAGACCTTGGACACCGCTCCGGTCGGCCCGCCGTCGGCGTAGCGGCCGTTCACATAGGCTTCGTAGGACGATCCCGCGCCGGTCTTGGCCGCGTTGACCCAGGTCGGCGGAGCGCCGGGCGCGCCGGGCGCCACGGCCTGAACCGCAGGGGCCGACGGCGCCGCGTCCGTGGTGGCGCAGGCGCCCAGCGCCAGGGCGGCCGATCCGGCCATCAGGATCGAGGTCAATCTACGCATGGGGGTCACTCTCAGGCCTTGGGAAGCAGGAAGGTCAGGGGCACGTCGAGGCGGCTGTTCCAGCTCTTCTCATTGTGCTCGGCGGTCGGAAAGACCAGGGTCTTGAACCGGTCGGGCCCCCATCCGGCGTTGCGGATCACCGTGTCGATCCTCGACTGGAAGAAGGCGTAGAACTGGTCCAGCGTCTCGTCGCCCCGGTCCATGTAGAGGCGGTGGGTCGAGGGGTCGGGCAGGCCGGCCCGGATGACGTCGGACCAGGCCTGGACCACCGCCTCGCGCCAGGTGTTCAGCGCATCGCCCTCCAGCCGCTCTAGGCGCAGGGGCCAGTGGGTCGACAGGCATCCGGCCGCGCCGAACACGTCCGGATGCTTCATCATCGCATAGAGCGAGATCAGGCCGCCCATGCTGGAGCCCGCGATGACCGTGTCGTCGCGGCCGAGCAGGGTGCGGTACTCGGCGTCGATGCGCGGCTTCAGCTCCTCGACCAGGAAGCGCAGGTATTGGTCCGACAGAGGCGGGCCGCCGTACATCGGCATCAGGCTGTCGCGCACCTCGGCGGGCAGGGACGCCATCAGGTCGGCGGGGACGTATTCGCGCAGGCGAAGCGGCGTGTTCCAGACGCCGACGACGATGGGAGCGCGGATCTGCCCGGTCTCGATCAGCCGCACCAGATGCTCGTCCACGCCCCATTCGCCAAAGGCCGCGCGCGCCGGATCGAACAGGTTCTGGCCGTCGTGCATGTAGAGGATGGGGTAGCGATCCGAGCTCGCGTCGTAGCCGGGTGGCAGCCAGACGGTGACGTTTCGCGGCCCCAGATGCGCCGAGGCGACGGCCTCGTACTCAACCAGCCGCCCGCCCGCGATCGCGCCCGTCTGAGCGAGTGCGGACCCGGCGAAGGGCAGGGCGGCGATGGTGGCCAGCAGATCGCGCCGCTTCACGCCTTCATCTCCTTGACCCTCAGGCTCATGGCCGCCGCGATGAAGAAGCTGACCCCGCCGACGACAAGGGCCCAGATCGCCTGGGACTGGAACAGGGCGTTCAGCATCAGGCCCAGAAGGGTCGCGGCGACCAGCTGCGGCACCACGATGAAGATGTTGAAAACCCCCATGTAGACGCCCATTTTCCGCCCCGGCACGGCGCTGCACAGGATGGCGTAGGGCATCGACACGATCGAGGCCCAGGCGATGCCGACGCCGACCATCGGCAGCCACAGCATCTGCGGATCGCGGATCAGGAAGATGCCGATCAGGCCCAGACCACCCATCGCCAGCGCGACCGCATGGGCCCCGCGTTTGCCGATGCGGCGGGCCAGCACCGGCAGCCCGAACGCCACGAGCGCCGCCACGCCGTTGTAAACGCCGAACAGGACGCCCACCCAGTCCGCCCCTTCGTTATAGGCCGCCGAGGTCGTGTCCGAGGATCCGAAATGGACGGCCGTGACGGCGGCCGTCGTGTAGATCCACATGGCGAACAGGGCGAACCAACTGAAAAACTGGACCACCGCCAGGCCGCGCATGGTCTCGGGCATGCCGAACATGTCGTCGAGGATCTCCGTGAGGCCGTTGGACCTCGCCGCGCGACGCATCCCGGCGACCAGGACCTGCAGCGCCCCGAACCCGCCGACGAAGCCGGCGAGCACATACAGCTCCTTGCCGACGGCCTTGCGCCAATCCTCGATCTCGGCGGGCAGGGCGGCGGCCTGGTCGCGCACGAACCAGACGGCGAGGAAGGCCAAGGCCCCAACGGCCAGCCAGAGCAAGCCGCCAGACATATACCGCGACGCCGGGCGCATCGCTTCATGCGCCAGCGGCTCGGCGCGGGCGCCTTCGAAGGCGTCGATTTGTTCGGGGCTGTATTCCTTCGTCGAGAACACGGTCCAGAGGACCGCCGTCAGCATGAAGGCGGCGCCGACGTAGAAGCTGATCCTAACGCTGTCGGGCACGACGCCTTCCGGCGCGGTGTTGGCGACGCCGATCTGGCTCAGCAGCCACGGCAGGCAGGAGGCGAAGACCGCGCCCGTGCCGATGAAGAAGCTCTGCATCGCATAGCCCGTGGCGCGCTGTTCTTCCGGCAGGTTGTCGCCGACGAAGGCGCGGAACGGCTCCATGGTGACGTTGATCGCGGCGTCCATGATCCACAGCGTCGCCGCCGCCATCCAGAGTACCGGGGCGTTCGGCATGAAGACCAGGGCGACCGTCGTGGCGATGGCCCCGAACAGGAAATAGGGCCGCCGACGGCCCAGCGGCCCCCAGGTCTTATCGCTGAAGTGGCCGATGATCGGCTGGACGATCAGGCCGGTCAGGGGCGCGGCGATCCACAGGATGGCCAGGCTGTCGACCTCGGCGCCGAGTGTCTGGAAGATGCGGCTGGTGTTCGCGTTCTGCAGGCCGAAGCCGATCTGGATGCCGAAGAAGCCGACGCACATGTTCCATATGGCCAGCCGCGACAGGCGAGGCCGGGCGCTGGGAAAGGTCGCGGACAGGGTCAACGCCGGGCCCTCCCCAGCGGCACGAAGCGGATGGCCTGGCCGCCGCCGGGCGCGAGCGCCAGGGTCAAGGTCTCGGCCGAGGTGACCTCGCGCTGCTCGATGACGATGTCGGTGCGGCTGCGGCCGTTTCCATCGCGCCAGTCGGCGTTGGGCCCGTCGCGATAGATCTCGGCGCGATAGCGGACGCCGGGCTCCAGGAAGCTGAGGTCCGCCGACAGCACGCGCGGATGCTCGTCGGTGATGGAGCCCAGGAACCACTCCCGCCCGTCACGCTCGCGTCGGGCGATGGTGACATAGTCGCCGATCTCGCCGTTCAGGACACGGGTCTCGTCCCAGTCGACGGCGACGTCCTTGATGAACTGGAAGGGCGCGGGATTGGCCTCATAGTTGTCGAGCAGGTCGGCCGCCATCTGCAGCGGGCTGTAGATGGTGACATACAGCGCCAGCTGCTTGGCCCAGGTCGTGGCGATGCCGTCGGGGCTGCGCGTCGCCATGCCGAAGATGCCGGGCGTATAGTCCATGGGGCCGGCCAGCAGGCGGGTGAAGATCAGATTGACCTCGTGCTCGGGCGGATTGCCGGGCTGACCCCAGGCGCTGAACTCCATGCCGCGCGCGCCCTCGCGCGTGACCCAGTTGGGATAGGTGCGGCGCAGGCCCGTGTCCTTGATCGGCTCGTGCGGATTGACGGCGATGCGGCGCTCGGCGGCCTCGGTCACGACCGCCAGGTGGTGGCGCGCCATGGCCTGGCTCTCGTGCCAGGCGAAGGTCGGCTGGCCATCCGGTCCCGTGACCCGGGCCCCGCCCGCGTCGGCGACATAGCCGGTCTTCACCGCCCCGATGCCGAGGCGCTCATAGAGGTCGAAGCCCGCCTCCATCTGCTGCTCGTAGTGGTAGGCGTTCCCGCCCGTCTCGTGGTGTCCGATGATCTGGACGCCGCGCTCGCGGGCGTAGGCCGACAGGGCCTCGATGTCGAAGTCGGGGTAGGACTGGGTGAAGGAGTAGTCCCAGCCGTTGCCGAACCAGTTGCCGTCCCAGCCCACGTTCCAGCCCTCGACGAGCACGCCGCCGAAGCCGTGTTCGGCCGCGAAGTCGATGTGGCGGCGCACGTTCTCATTGGTCGCGCCGTGACGCGGGCCGCTGGCCCAGGTCTTGGTGTCCAGGTGCATTTCCCACCAGACGCCGACGTACTTCATCGGCTGAACCCAGCTGACGTCGCCGAGCGCATTCGGCTCGTTCAGGTTCAGGATCAGGCTGGATTCGACCAGCGCTCCGGCCGTGTCGGTGATCTGCAGCGTCCGCCACGGGGTGGGGAAGGGGGCCTCGCGCTCGACCGCCGCATTCGTAAAGCCGGGCGTCAGGTCCGCCACGAACCGGCGGCCCTCGGCGCGGCGCAGGTTCATGCCGGAGTAATCGACGAGCGCCGCCTCATGGATCGACACGTGCAGGCCGGACTCCAGCCGCATGGTCATCGGCGTCTGCGTCGCGCCCGCGCCCTCGATCGGCGTGCGGTGGTAGAGGTATTCCTCGCGGTTCCATTCCCAGGCCGGGATCCACCAGGCCTCGCCGTCCTCGGCGATGTTGAACTCGGTCAGCTCCGAACCGATGCGGACGGTGCGAAGGCTGTCCTGCTCCGGGAATTCGTAGCGGAAGCCCAGGCCGTCGTCATATACGCGGAAGACGACGTCGAACGTCCGGCGCAGGTCGGCGCGCTCGGTGAAGGTGACGCGCAGCTCGCGGTAATGATTGCGGATTTCGCGCCGCTCGCCCCAAGGCTGCTCCCAGGTCTCGTCATGATCCGTGGTCGGTCGCGCCGTCAGCTCAAGTCCGCGTTCCAGCTTGGGCGCATCGGTCAGGATGAAGCCCAGCCGCGACGGCTCGATCACCGAGCGGCCCAGCCGGCTCACGGCGTAGCTCGGCCGGCCGTCGCCATCCGTCGTCACGTTGACCACCAACGCGCCGTTCGGGGAGCTGACCGACGCCGTCGGCCGCTCCTGCGCCAGGACCGGCGTCCAGACCGCCAGGAAGGCGAGGATCATCAACAGACTACGCATGGTCTTCACTCCCTGGGGGCTTCTATAGCGAAGCTCTTGCCAAGCGCGCCGCCCGATGGGCAGATGCGCCGATGACGTGTTTTGCAGCAAAATTTGCAGCGGTGGTCCGGTGACCCGCCGCTCGACCCGACTGGAGGACATCGCGGCCCTGGCCGGGGTGTCGATCTCGACCGCGTCGCGGGCGCTCAACGACCATCCGGCCGTCAACGACCGCACCAAGCAGAAGATCTGGAAGCTGGCGCGCGAGCATGACTATCCGTTCCGCCGCTACATGCCGGCGGGCCCGATCGGGGCGTCGGGCACGATCGCCCTGATCACGCCGCGGCCGCAGGGTCGGGAGGGGCGCCTCTACGACCCCTTCATGCTCGAACTGCTGGCCGGGGTTGGCGAGGCGGCGCGCGAACGCGACTGCGATCTGGTGATGAGCCACGTTTCGCCCGGCGACATCGATCAGCTGAACGCCGCCATGACGACCAGCCGGGCGGACGGGGTGATCTTCCTGGGGCAGTCGACGCTGCATTCGGCCTTCAACCGCATGGCCGAGACCGACGGCCGCTTCGTCGTTTGGGGCGCCGAGCTGCCGGATCAGGCCTACTGCTCCATCGGTTCGGACAACATCAATGGCGGACGCCGGGCGACCGCGCATCTGGCGCGGCTGGGCCGCAAGCGTATCGTCTTCCTCGGCGACCTCGATCCGCCCGAGGCCAGCCAGCGGCAGCGGGGCTATGCCGAGGCGCTGGAGGCGGCGGGGCTGGGGGTCGATCCGGACCTGGTCGTGCCCGCCCACTTCGAGGTCGAGAGCGCGGAGGGCTCGGTCGATTCGATGCTGCGGCGCGGGCTGGACTTCGACGGCATCGTCTGCGCGTCCGACCTGATCGCGCTCGGCGCCGTGCGCGCCCTTCTGCATGCCGGAAAGCGGGTGCCGCAGGACGTCTCGGTCATGGGTTTCGACAATGTGCCGTTCAGCCGCTACGCGCGCCCGGCCCTGTCCACCATCGCCCAAGACGTGATGAAGGCGGGGCGGCTGATGGTCTCGCGCCTGCTGGACCACGCGGGGCAGGGCGGGGGACGCTCGGAGCGCATCCCCACCGACCTGATCGTGCGCGAGACCTGCGGCGGCTGAGGTCATTCAGCGGGGCTCGCTCAGCACCAGCCCGGCCAGCGGCGGCAGCTCGCCCGACCAGGGATCGGAGCAGTTGACCGCCTGGACCACGCTCCAGCCCAAGGGCGGTCGCCAGCCGACCGGATCGTGGCCGAGGTTGAAGGCGCACAGCAGGCCCTCTTCGTCCTCCTGCCGCGCGAACAGCAGCAGGTGGTCGGGCGAATCCAGCATGGTCATCGACCCGGTCCGCAACGCCGGATGCTCCTTTCGCAACGCGATCAGGCGTCGCGCGAGATGCAGCGTCGCGGAGGGATCCTTCTCCTGCTCGGCCACCGCCAGTGCCCGGTGGCGCGGATCGACCGGCAGCCAGGGCTCGACCTCGGAGAAGCCCGCGAAGCCGTTGTCGGCCTTCCACGGCATGGGGGTGCGCGCCCCGTCGCGGCCCAGCGTCTCGGGCCAGTTGGCGATGGCCTCCGGATCGACCAGCCGTTCGAACGGCACCTCGGCCTGGGGCAGGCCCAGCTCCTCGCCCTGATAGACGAAGACGTTGCCGCGCAGCGTCATGAGCAGCAACAGCGCCATCTCGGCGAAGGCCTTGGGATCGCGTCCCTCGGCCCAGCGCGACACGGCGCGCGGCGCGTCGTGGTTGGAGAAGGTCCAGGACGGCCAACCCTCGCCCGGTCCGCCTGGCCACATCGCGGGCCCCCGATCCACGAGGTCGGTGCTGAGCCGGTCGGCATACAGATAGAGGAACCCATAGGCCGAATGCAGTCTGTCCGGCCCCTGGGTGTAGAGCTTCATCTCCTCGTTCGCGCGCTCGCCGCCGACCTCGGCGACCAGAAAGCGATCGTCGGCATAGCTGTCCGCGACCTGCCTCAGGCGCGTCAGGAAGGCGGGGATGTCCTCGTGCGACTGGTTGAAGAAGTGGTGCTGATAGTCGAACGGCCGCGTCCGCTTTCCGGGCGTCATGACCGGCGGATTGTCCGTCAGCGCCGGGTCGTGCATCGAGAAGTTCAGGGCGTCGCAGCGGAAGCCGTCCACCCCCCGGTCCAGCCAGAACCGCGCGACCGACAGCAGCGCCTCCTGCACTTCCGGATGGCGCACGTTCAGCTGCGGCTGCTCCTTCAGGAAGTTGTGCATGTAGTACTGGTGCCGGCGCGCGTCCCAGGTCCAGGCCGGGCCGCCGAACACGGACTGCCAGTTCGACGGCGGCGTGCCGTCCGGCTTGGGGTCGGCCCAGACGTACCAGTCTGCCTTGGCATTGGTCTGGTCCTGCCGGCTCTCCTGGAACCAGGCGTGCTCGTCCGAGGTGTGGGAATAGACCTGGTCGATGATGACCTTCAGGCCCAGCCGGTGGGCCTTGTCGACCAGCCGGTCGAAGTCCTCCATCGTGCCGAAGATCGGGTCGATGCCGAGGTAGTCGGCCACGTCGTAGCCGAAATCCTTCATGGGCGAGGTGAAGAAGGGCGAGAGCCAGACGCCGTCCACGCCCAAGGACGCGATGTGCTCCAGATGCGCCGTCACGCCAGGCAGGTCGCCGATCCCGTCGCCGTTGGTGTCGGCGAAGCTGCGCGGATAGACCTGATAGATCACGGCCCCGCGCCACCACTCATGGCGCGACGCCGCCGGCCCATCGGCCAGGTCGTGCGTCGCGGGGATCAGGGCTTCAAGCGTCAACGCACACCTACTCGGAACGGCAAACAATGAAATCCAGCGCGGGCACGGTGACCCGGACGCTGGCGGGAGCGGTCGCCGCCGTGGGGCAGGCGCCGCGCGAGGAGGACCACGCGGTCGAGGCCGCGTCCACCTCGATGTTGGCGGAAATCTCGGCGGTAGAAGTGTTGTAGACGATCAGGGTTTCGCCCGTTTGACCCTCGATGTGCCGGGTCACGGCGAACAGGCCGGGGGCCTCGGCCGCGAACCGCACGGTCTGAAGGCCTCTGCGCAGGCGCGGATCGGCGGCGCGCAGCCGGGCCATATCGGAGATCGCGCGATAGAGCGGGGCCTCGGTCGAATAGGGGGCCTGGGCTCCGCCGATGATCCGGTCGTCGGCATAGGTGGCGACCTGGGTCGGGAACATCGTCTGGCGCGCGCCGCCATAGCCGCCGTCGCCGGCGAAGCCCTGCTCGTCGCCGTAGTAGATCGTCGGCACGCCTCGGCTGAACATCAGGAAGGCGTGGGCCAGGGTCGTGCGGGCCAGCAGCTCTTCTTCCGAGATGTCGGGCTTGGACGTCAGGATGAAGTTGCCGATCCGGCCCATGTCGTGGTTGCCGAGGAATGTCGGCAACGCCAGCGCCGCCGCCTCGCCGCCCTCGTACAGCACGTCGGTCGAGAACAGCCGCGCCAGCCGGTCGGGCGGCACGTCCCGCGCCACCAGATCGGTCACCGTCGACTGGAAGCCGAAGTCCAGCACTGTCGGATAGCGATCGACCCGCGTGTAGCGCGCCAACTGCGCCGGGTCGGTGTCATAGACCTCGCCGAAGATGTGGAAGTTCGGGATGCCGTTGGCCTGGGCGCGCTCCAGCATGGCCGGCACGAAGGCCTGCCAGAACTCCGGGTTCACGTGCTTGGCCGTGTCGATGCGGAAGCCGTCGACCTTGTAGCGATCGATCCAGCCGCCGAAGATCTCGATCATGCCCGCAATGACGCGCGGATGCTCGGTCATCAGGTCGTCGAGCCCGGCGAAGTCGCCGTCCGTCGAGCTTTCGTTCCGGAACGTCGTGTCGCCCCGGTTGTGATAGTAGGTCGGGTCATTCAGCCAGGCCGGAACCTTCACCGTCTCCTCGCCCGCCGGGACGTAGGGGGTGTAAGCGTAGTCCGGCCGCGTCAGCCGCTCGAAGTTCGTGCCGTCGAAGCCGTCGTTGATCGGCTCGCCGTCCACGCCGCCGCGCCGGGTGAAGGGGTAGTCCGCCCGGCTGCGATAGGCGCAGTCGTTGGCCGGGCACTCGCGATAGCGGATCACATCGGCCGTGTGGTTGGCGACGATGTCCATATAGACCTTCATGCCGCGCGCATGGGCCGCCTCAACCAGGGCCGCCATGTCGTCGTTCTCGCCGAAATGCGGATCGACACGGGTGAAGTCGGTCGCCCAGTAGCCGTGCGCGCCCGAGAACTCCCGGCCCGGCTCGCCCTGGACCGGCTTGTTCTTGAAGATCGGCGCGACCCAGATGGCCGTGGCGCCTAGACTCTGGATGTAGTCCAGCCGCTGCATCAGGCCCGCCAGGTCGCCGCCCTGGTAGAAGCCGGCGTCCGTGGGATCGAACCCGTGGTCCAGCCGGCCACCAGAGATGCCGCCTGTGTCGTTCGACGGATCGCCGTTGGCGAAGCGGTCCGGCAGCAGGAAGTAGATCACCTCGTCCTGGGGCAGGCGCTGACGATGGTCCTGCGCCGAGGCCGCGCCAGCGGCCAACGCCAAGAGCAGGGCCGCGGCTATCCGCCTCGCCGATCCGCCCATGCCCGCCTCCCTTCCATCCCAGGCCGCAGGCATCGTGGCGCGCGGTCTCTTTGCAAGATTTTGCAGGGCGGGGGCGGCGTGTCAATCGGGCAACGTCTTCCTGATAATGGCGGGACTGTGGACATGCTGCGCCGCAAAATGACCGCTGCGACTGCGTTCGCGGCAGTTTGCCATTTTTGCGACGTCTGCATTACGGGCTTGCAAGGTTGCGCAGAGTTTGCATAGATTTGCGCAGTGGGACGGGATCGCTTCGACAGAAACGCGAGACGTCCGCAGGGAGGAAGAGAATGAGCCATCGCACCAACACGCGCGCCCGCCTGCTGTCGGGAGGCGCCGTCGGCGTCCTCGCCGCCCTGGCTGTCGCCGGCGCCGCAAACGCCCAGAGCGCCAGCGCCGCGCCCCAGCAGGCCGATGAGGTCGACGAAGTCATCGTCACCGGCATCCGAGCCTCGATCCGCAGCTCCATCGCCCAGAAGGCGCGCAACACCTCGATCGTCGAGGTCATCACCGCCGAGGACATCGGCAAGCTGCCGGACGTGTCCATCGCCGAATCGCTGGCGCGCCTGCCGGGCTTGACCGTCCAGCGCCTGGACGGCCGCGGCCAGCTGATCTCGATCCGCGGCCTGGGCCCGGACTTCACCACCGCCCTGCTGAACGGCCGTGAACAGGTCACCACCGGCGACAACCGCGGCGTCGAGTTCGACCAGTATCCGTCGGAACTGCTGAGCGGCGTCACGATCTACAAGACGCCCGACGCCCAGCTGATCGGCCAGGGTCTGGCCGGCACGGTCGACCTGCAGACCATTCGTCCGCTCGCCTATGGGCAGCGCGCCTTGGCCGGCAACATCCGTTATGAGCTGAACGACATCGGCGCGCTGAACGCCGGTTCGACCGATGAGGGCGTCCGTTATTCGCTCTCCTACATCGACCAGTTCGCGGACGACACGATCGGCGTGGCCTTCGGCTACGCCCACATCGAAAGCCCGTACCAGTCCGAGCGATTCAACGCCTGGGGCTATCCCAACGCTTCGAACGGCGCTTTCGTGATTGGCGGCACCAAGCCATACGTCATGTCGTCGGAGCTGGAGCGTGACGGCTTCATGGGGACAGTGGAGTTCCGTCCGAACGATCGCTTCCACACCACGATCGACGCCTTCTACTCCGAGTTCCAGAACACCCAGATCCTGCGCGGCATTGAATTCCCGCTGGCTTGGGGCGGTTCGTCGGGAACCTGCGGCACGCCGCAGGTGCAGACCCCGACCTGCCGGCCCGGTCCGGTTCTGACCATCACCTCGACAGAGGACGGCTTCGTCACCGCCGGCAGCTTCTCCAACGTCAAGGGTGTGCTCCGCAACGACGTGAACACCCGCGACAGCGAGATCACCTCGATCGGCTGGAACACCGTCTTCAACGCGACCGACAACTGGTCGTTCATGGCCGACCTGAACATGTCGCGGGTCGAGCGGACGGACGTGGTGCTCGAGACCTACGCCGGCACCGGGCGTGACGTGGCGGGCGCCTTGGACACGCTGGGCTTCACCATCAACGACGACGGCGTGCCGACCTTCTCGAGCCGCCTCAACTACGCTGATCCGAACCTGATCCGTCTGACGAGCCCGCAAGGCTGGGGCGGGGACATCATCCCCGGCGGCCAGGACGGCTACCTGAATAATCCGTCCATCGAGGACGAGATCAATGCGGTCCGCCTAGAGGCGCGCCACACCTTCAACGGCGATGGTCCATTCACCGACGTCCGGTTTGGCGTGAACATCTCCGAGCGTGAGAAGAGCTTCGTCAACGACCAGTTCTTCCTGGGCGTTCCTGGCGGGGCCTCGCCGGTCGTGCCGGCGGCCTTCCTGCTGCCCGCGACCCAACTAACCTATCTGGGTCTGGGCGGGGTACTCAGCTACGACGCGCTCGGTCTGGTGAACTCGGGCTTCTACAACCGGGTCCGCAACCCGAACGCCGACGTCCTGTCCGGCAACTGGCAGGTGACCGAGAAGGTCAACACCGGCTATGTCCAGCTGGGCATCGACCACATGCTGGGCTCCATGCCGCTGCGCGGCAACATCGGCCTGCAGTATGTCGGGACCGACCAAAGCTCGAACGGTTTCGCCGCCTCGGGTTCGGGCGCGTCGACCCGCTCCATTCCGGTCTCGGGCGGGGCCGAGTACGACGAGTTCCTGCCGGCGACGAACTTCATCCTGGAAGTGTCCGAGGACACCTATTTGCGCTTCGCCGCCGCGCGCACCCTGGCTCGCGCACGGATGGATGACATGCGCGCCTCCCGGAACTTCGGCTTTGACGTTTCGCGAAACAACGCTTCCGCCCGCCCGGACCAGAACTCACCCTGGAGCGGCGGGGGCGGTAACCCGGAGCTGCGCCCGACGATCGCCAACGTCTATGACATCTCGTTCGAGCGGTACTTCGCCAACCGTACGGGCTATGTCTCGCTGGCCGGCTTCTACAAGGAGCTGGAGACCTTCGTTTACACCCGCAACCAGATCTTCGACTTCACCGGCTACCCGACCGGCGGCATCACCCCGGTGATCAACCAAGGCGTGGTCTCGGCGCCGGACAATGGCGAGGGCGGCTACATCTCCGGCGTGGAGTTCGCGGTCTCGACCCCGTTCGAGATCTTCCACCCGGCTCTGGAAGGCTTCGGCGCCCAGTTCTCGGTGTCGCAGACCTCCTCGGAGATCACGCCGGACGGCGTCAACTCGACCGCGCTGCCGGGTCTGTCGGAGACCGTCGCCAACCTGACGGTCTACTATGAGAACAACGGCTGGCAGCTGCGTGCGTCCAACCGCTATCGGTCGGACTTCCTGGGCGAGGTCGCCGGCTTCGGCAACGGTCGCACGCTGCGTTCGGTCGCTGCGGAGAACGTCGTCGACGCCCAGATCGGCTACGAGTTTCAGTCCGGCATCCTGGAAGGGGCCAACGTCCTGTTCCAGGTCAACAACCTGACCGACGAGCCGTTCAAGACCTTCCAGAACGGCGACGAACGCCAGACGATCGACTTCCAGCAGTACGGCCGCACGTTCCTGTTCGGCGTCAGCTACCGCTACTGATGGACGACCTTGGCCGCCTGTCTCCCCGAGAGGCGGCCGCCTCCTCCTGAGGCAACCTGGCCGCGCGGATCACTCCGCGCGGCCATTTTTCGTTACGGCGCATAACATTTGGTGACGACCCGCCAGCAATCCGCTGGACGGCGGGACCGAACCGCGCGACGCATTGATCACCAAGTTCGAAGACGGGCGGCGAACGCCCGACCAGGAAAAGGCAGCAGCCATGACGACCGCCACCGAAGCCGCGCCGCCCAAGGGCACCGGCCTCGCCTTCGCCTATGTGACAACCTTGTTCTTCGCCTGGGGCTTCGTCACCTCGCTGATCGGCCCGCTGATCGCCGCCGTGCGTCGCGTGTTCGAGCTTTCCTACGCCGAGGCGACGCTCACGACCTTCGCCTGGTTCATCGCCTACGGCATCGCCTCGATCCCGGCCGCCGCCCTGCTGGCGCGGCTGGGCTACAGCAAGGCCATCATCTTCGCCCTGGTGACCATGGTCGCCGGCTGTCTGATCGTGCCGATCGCCACCATCGTCGACTGGTATCCCGGCGTCCTGATCGCGCTGTTCATCATCGCCTCGGGCGTGACCCTGCTGCAGGTCGGGGCCAACCCCCTGGTCGCGGCGCTAGGTCCGCAGAAGAGCTCGCACGCGCGGCTGAACTTCTCCCAGTTCTTCAACTCGCTCGGCACCACGCTGGGGCCGCTGCTGGCCGCGCCGATCCTGCTGACGGGCGGCGTGTTCGCCGCCGACGCCGTCATCACGGATCCGGCGGTGCGCGCCGAGTCGCTGCGCAGCATCGACATCGCCTTCCTGGCCGTCGGCCTGTTCTTCGCCGTCGTGGCCGCCTTCATCTTCTCGGCGAGGAAGACCATCAACGCCGCCGCGCCGGTCCCGACCGCCGAGGACCGCATGTCGCCGCTGGTGGCGCTGAAGTCGCCGTGGGCCGTGTTCGGCGCCCTGGCCATATTCTTCTACGTCGGTTCAGAAGTGACCATCGGCGACCTGATGACCGACTTCCTGCATCGGCCCGAGATCCTCGACATCCCCGTCGCCCAAGCCGGACAGCTGGTCGCCTTCTACTGGGGCGGGGCCATGGTCGGGCGTCTGATCGGCGGCCTTCTGATGCTGACTTCAATCCGGGCCTCGACCATCCTGATCTTCAACACGGCGGTCGCAGCGATCCTGTGCCTGATCGTCACCCAGACCGGCGGAACGACGGCGGCCTATGCGGCTATCGCCATCGGCTTCTTCAACTCCATCATGTTCCCGACGATCTTCACCCTGACGCTGGAGCGATCGACTGCCCCGGTGCCGGCGACCTCCGGGCTGCTGGTTTTCGGCATCATCGGCGGGGCCATCCTGCCGCCGATCGCCGGGTCGATCGCGGACAACTCCGCGACCCTGAACCCGCTCTTCTACGTGCCAATGGTCGGCTATCTGATCCTGGTGGCGTTCGCGGTCGCCGCTTCCCGGGCCAAGACGCATTCCATCGCGGCGGCCGGGTCGCCCGGCGGGCACTGAGCGCGTTAGGTAATTCTGCGGGCTGACAGGAGCGAGCGTGGGTTGTAAGCGGTTACACTCCAGTGCTGGAGGTCCGCGTATTCGTGTCCCGTCTTCCCTGTCGTCGCAGCGTCCTGATGGGCGCGGCCGCTGTGGGCGCTAGCATGCTGATGAGCGCCAGCCAGACCCGCGCCCGCGTCGCCTCCCATGCCGAGCGCATCGAGGCGCTGATCGCGCGCATGACGATCATCGAAAAGGCGGGTCAGTTGAACCTCGTCGGCGACCCGTTCCGTTTCCGCCCCCAGAACGTCAATCCGCTGGACGGGCAGGGCGACCCGGCCCGCGTCACCGCCCTGATCCGCGAGGGCAAGGTCGGCAATCTGTTCAATGGCATCGGCGCCGAGGCCGGCCGCCGCATCCAGCGCATCGCGGTGGAGGAGACCCGGCTGGGCATCCCCCTGCTGTTCGCCGCCGACATCATCCACGGCCTGAAGACGGTCTTCCCGGTGCCGCTCGCCGAGGCGGCCGCCTTCGATCCGGATTTGGCCTATCGCACCGCCCGCGCGGCGGCGCTGGAGGGCGCGGCGTCCGGCGTGCACCAGACCTACGCTCCCATGGTCGACGTGGCGCGTGACCAGCGCTGGGGCCGGGTCGTCGAGGGCGCCGGCGAGGACGTCTGGCTGAATGAGGTCCTGGCCGCCGCCCGCACGCGCGGGTTCCAGGGCGAGCGGGGCCTGGCCGACCGCGACGCCCTGCTCGCCACGCCCAAGCACTTCGCCGCCTATTCCGCCGCCGAGGGCGGGATGGAATACAACTCCACCGACATGTCGGACGTGACGCTGCGCAGCGTCTACCTGCCGCCGTTCCAGGCCGCCTTCGAGGCCGGGGCGCTCTCGGTCATGAGCGGGTTCAACGACCTGAACGGGGTCCCGGCGTCCGGCAACCGCTATCTGCTGACCCAGATCCTGCGCGAGGAGTGGGGCTTCGAGGGTTTCGTCGTTTCCGACTACACCTCCGAACAGGAGCTGATCGCCCACGGCTTCGCCGAGGACGCGCGCGACGCCGCCCGCATCGCCCTGATGGCCGGCATCGATATGTCGATGGTGTCCGGCATCTTCCTCGAGCACATCCCCGATCTGGTCGAGAAGGGCGACGTGCCCATGGCCCGCGTCGACGAAGCGGTGCGCCGCGTCCTGACCACCAAGGCGGCGCTGGGTCTGTTCGACGACCCCTATCGCGGCTGCGACCCTGAGCGGGAGCGCATCGTCGTCGGCTCGCAGGCGCACCGGGACCTCGCCCGCGAAGCCGGGGTCAAGTCCATCGTTCTGCTCAAGAACGAGGGCGTCCTGCCGCTGAAAGCGTCGGGCCAGAGGATCGCCCTGATCGGCCCGTTCGCGGACGACGTCGAGAACGTCTTCGGCCCCTGGACCATTTGGGGCGACGAGAGCCGGCGAATCTCGCTGGAGGCCGGGTTCCGTGCGGCCATGGCCGACGCCTCGCTGCTGACAGTCGCCAAGGGCTCGGACGTCGAGGCGCCGCTGGACGGCGGCATCGAGGCGGCCGTCGCCGCTGCGCGCACCGCCGACGTGGTCGTCCTGGCGCTCGGCGAGAGCGCGCGCATGTCGGGCGAGGCCCAGTCCCGCACCGAGATCGACGTTCCCCCCCCTCAGCGCGCTCTCGCCGAAGCGATCGCCGCGCTCGGCAAGCCGGTCGTGGTGCTGCTGCGCAACGGCCGGGCGCTGGAGCTGTCCGGCGCCGTCAAGGACGCGGACGCCATCCTCGTCACCTGGTTCCTGGGCGGAGAGATGGGCCACGCTGTCGCCGACGTGGTGTTCGGCCAGGCCTCGCCGTCCGGCCGCCTGCCGGTCAGCTTTCCCCACCGCTCGGGCCAGCAGCCCTACAGCTACGACCACAAGACCACCGGCCGTCCCGCCGACAACAGCCTGGCCAGCCAGGAGTACGTCGCCCGCTACCGCGAGACGGTGAACACCGCCCTCTATCCCTTCGGCCACGGCCTGACCTACGGCGACATCCGCTACGGCGCTGTGACGCCCGCCCAGGCGACCCTGGCCTGGAACGGCGAGGTCGAACTGTCGGTCGAGGTGACCAACGCGGGCGCCCGCCCGGTCGAGGAGACGGTCCAGCTCTACATCCGCGACCGCGTGGCCAGCCTGACCCAGCCGGGCCGACGCCTCCGCGACATCCGCAAGGTCACACTGGAGGCTGGAGAAACGCAGACCGTCCGCTTCACCTTGCGCCGCTCGCAGCTGGAGTTCATTGGCGCCGAGGGGCGGCCGACGGTCGAGCCCGGTCTGTTCGACGTCTGGCTGTCGGCCTCGGCCCAGACAGGCGAGCCCGCGACCCTCAGGCTGACCCCGGCTTGAACCTGGCCTCACGGCGGGCGATGACGGAGCGATGTTCTCCCGCCTGTTCCACAAGCCCGGCCGGAAAGGGCCCGCGCGGACCCCGGACGATTGCGTCGTTTGGGCGGTCGGCGACATCCACGGCCGCTCGGACCTGTCGGCGCCCCTGATCACGGCGATCCGGGACGATCTCGCCGCCAGCGCAGCCGCCCGGCGGGTGCTGGTCTTCCTCGGCGACCACGTCGATCGCGGCCCTGACAGCCGGGGGGTGCTGGATCAGGTGGTCGAGGTCGCCGTCGATCCCGCGCTGGAGGTCCACTGTCTTCGCGGCAACCACGAGGATCGAATGGAGGCCTTCCTCGACGATCCGACGCTGGGTCCCGGCTGGTGCGACTACGGCGGACGCGAGTGCCTGATGAGCTATGGCGTCGTCCCTCCGGCCATGCGCGGCGATCCGGCCGGCTGGGCCGAGGCGTCGCAAGCCCTGCGAGTCGCCCTGCCGGACAGCCATCTGGCCCTCCTGCGAAGCCAGGGCCACAGGGTCTCCATCGGGGACTACTTCTTCGCCCATGCCGGCGCCCGCCCCGGCGTGGCGCTGGACGCCCAGTCGCCGGACGACCTGATGTGGGTGCGCCAGGAGTTCCTGGATCACCCCGCGCCGTTCGAGAAGGTCGTCGTTCACGGCCATACGCCCGCCGACGAGGTGGTGTCCGACGCGCGCCGGATCGGCATCGACACCGGCGCCTATGCGACCGGCATCCTGTCGGCCGTGCGGCTGGAAGGGGAGACGCGCAGCCTGCTTCAGGCCGCCGGGCGCGGCGAGCGGGTGTCGCTCTCGACCCGGCCGCTGTCCGCCTGACGACCCATCCGCGCCCGGACCGCCGTGACGATGTCCCTGGCGATGAGGCCCGACAGGCTCCACGGTTCGACCAGATACCGCCGCGCCAGCCGCTTCGGGTCGTGCACCAGGCGGAACAGCCATTCGACGCCCCACCGCCCCATCCAGCGCGGCGCCTCGGCCTGGGCGCCCGCTTCATAGTCGAAGGCGGCGCCGACCGAGAAGATCACGCAGTTCGGCAAGGCCTCGAGGTTGTTCAGGATCCACAGCTCCTGCCTCGGCATGCCCATGCCGACGAACAGGATGTCGGGAGCGAAGGCGCGGACCTGCTCGACCACTGCCGCGTTCCCGGCCGACCCCGGCGCGGCGTCGAAATAGCCGTCGCGGACGGCGATGTTGGCGCGGGGATGCAGCTGGCTCAGCCGCAGCCGCGCCGTCTCGACCACGTCCGGCGCGCCGCCGACGTACATGACCCGCCAGCCGTTGCGGTTGGCCAGGCTCCAGAAATGCTCGCGCCAGTCCAGATAGGTGCAGCGGTGAAACGCCCGCCCGTGCAGGCCCAGCATCTTGGCGAAATGGATCAGGGGGGTGGAGTCCACCTCCACCAGATCGGCGCGGTCGAAGAAGCCCTGAAGCTCGGGATGCTTCTGCAGCAGGGCCAGCGAGTTCAGATTGTGGTTGGCCACGACGGCCTTCCGACCCTCGACGATCCAGGTCTCGACGTGGTGCAGAACCTCTTCGGGCCGCACCAGATCGACGGTCTGGCCCAGCAGCCGCACGCGCTCGCGCTCGCGCCGCGCTTTCCGGAACGGGCGGCGCGGTTCGGTGCGACGGTCGTCGGCGAAGACCGCGTCGGTCAGGGCATGGGCGGCGTCGGCCATGCCGGACCCTGCCTCATCCGCTCTCAAGGTCCGGTAATCGAACAGGCTTAACGGCCCGCCCGCGCTCGCATTTCTTGGCTTGCGAACCCGCGCGGCTGGTCTATGGCGTGCGGCAGGAACGGTCGCGAAGGGGTCTTCATGCGCGTCACCATGATCGGCACGGGCTATGTCGGCCTGGTCTCCGGCGCCTGCTTCGCCGACTTCGGCCACGAGGTCGTCTGCGTCGACAAGGACCCGTCCAAGATCGAGCGGCTGAACCGGGGCGAGATCCCGATTTTCGAGCCCGGCCTGGACGAACTGGTCGCCAAGAACGTCAAGGCGGGCCGCCTGTCCTTCGCCGTCGACGGCGCCGAGGCGATCCGCCAGGCCGAGGTCGTCTTCATCGCCGTGGGCACGCCGACGCGGCGCGGCGACGGCCATGCCGACCTGTCCTACGTCTATGCGGCGGCGGAGGAGATCGCCGGCCTGATCGACGGCTTCACCGTGATCGTCACCAAGTCGACCGTGCCCGTCGGCACCGGCGACGAGGTCGAGGCGATCATGAAGCGGGCCAATCCCAACGCCCAGTTCGCCGTGGTCTCCAACCCCGAGTTCCTGCGCGAGGGCGCGGCCATCGAGGACTTCAAGCGCCCCGACCGCGTCGTCATCGGCGTCGAGGACGAGCGCGCCAAGGCGGCGATGGCGGAGCTGTATCGCCCTCTGAGCCTGAACGAGTTCCCGGTAGTCTACACCTCCCGGAGGACGTCGGAGCTGATCAAGTACGCTGGCAACGGCTTCCTGGCCATGAAGATCACCTTCATCAACGAGATCGCCGACCTGTGCGAAAAGGTCGGGGCCGATGTGCAGCAGGTGGCCAAGGGCATCGGCCTGGACGGTCGCATCGGCGGCAAGTTCCTGAACCCCGGCCCGGGCTATGGCGGGTCCTGCTTCCCCAAGGACACCCTGGCGCTGGTCCGCACGGCCCAGCACTATCAGGCGCCGATCCGCCTGATCGAGACGACGGTCGAGGTCAACGACGCGCGCAAGCAACGCATGGCCGAGAAGATCCGCGACGCCATGGGTGGGCCGATCGCCGGCAAGACCGTCGCCATCCTGGGCCTGACCTTCAAGCCCAACACCGACGACATGCGCGACAGCCCCAGCCTGACCATCATCCCCGCCCTGCAGGCCATGGGTGCGCGGGTGCGAGCGTTCGATCCCGAGGGCATGGCCGAGGCCCGGCATCTGCTGAGCGACGTGGACTTCCTGGACGGCCCCTATCAGGCGGCCGAGGGCGCGGACTGCCTTGTGATCCTGACCGAATGGGACCAGTTCCGGGCGCTGGACCTCGTTCGGCTCAAGGGCGTGATGAACCGGGCGCTGATGGTCGATCTGCGCAATGTCTATCGCCCGCACGAGGCGCGCGGCGACGGCTTCGAATACGTCGGCGTCGGCAAGCCGTGAGCGCCAAGTCGGCGCGTGGGCCGGTCCTCGTCACCGGGGCGGCCGGTTTCATCGGCATGCATGTCGCTGAGCGACTGCTTCAGCGTGGCGAGAAGGTCATCGGCGTCGACGACTTCAACGCCTACTACGATCCGTCGCTGAAGGACCTGCGCGCCGCGCGGCTCGAGGCCCACCCCGCCTTCCGCATGGTCCGCGGCGACATCGCAGAGCCCGACCTGATCGCCGGCATCGTGCAGGCCGAGGGCGTGCGCCGCGTCGTCCACCTCGCGGCTCAGGCCGGGGTCCGCTACTCGCTGGAAAACCCCTTCGCCTACCAGCGGTCCAATCTGGCGGGGCACCTGGCCGTGCTGGAGGCTTGCCGCCACGCCGGGGTCGAGCACCTGGTCTATGCGTCCTCCAGCTCGGTCTACGGCGACCGGCCGCTGACGGGGCAGGGGTTCCGGGAGGACGACGCGGCGGTCACGCCTGTGTCGCTCTACGCAGCGACGAAGCGGTCCTGCGAACTGTTGAGCCAGAGCTACGCCTCTCTCTATGGCTTTCCGCAGTCCGGTCTGCGGTTCTTCACCGTGTACGGCCCCATGGGCCGGCCCGACATGGCCTACTTCGGCTTCACCGAAGCGATCATGGCCGGACGCCCGATCGAGGTGTTCGGTGAAGGCCGCATGGCTCGGGATTTCACTTACATCGACGATATCGTCGACGGCGTCGTCGGCGTGCTGGACCGACCGCCGCCGCACCGGGCCCACGAGATCTACAACATCGGCGACAGCCATCCCGTCGGCCTGATGGACATGATCGCCACCCTCGAACGCTTGCTCGGCCGAGAGGCGGTCAAGGTCATGCGCCCCATGCAGCCCGGCGACGTGACCGCCACCTATGCCGATGTGTCGAAGCTGGACGCCCTGACCGGTTATGCGCCCAAGGTCGAATTGGCTGAGGGTCTAGACCGCTTCGTTCAGTGGTGGCGCGACTGGCGTCGCCTCTAACCGTCAGATTCGATCAGCGTCACCGTGCTGGAGCGCACCCAGACCGGTGATATATGGGCCATTCGCCCGTCGCAAGGACGACGCGACCGATTCGCTCTGGGGGGAGCTCCATGCCTGATCAAACCACCGTCACCACCAATACGTCCTGGTTCAGCCGGGTCGGATCGGCCTTTTCCGGCGTCATCGTCGGCATCATCCTGATCTTCGTCTGCGTCTGGGGTCTGGCGTGGAACGAGGGCAACGCCATCAAGGTCGAGAAGGGCCTGAACGAAGGCGCGGGCTTGGTCGTCGAGGTCGAGGCCTCGCCGATCGATCCGACCAAGGACCAGCAGCTGGTCCATGTCGTCGGTGACGTTGCCGTAACCGCGCCCCTTACGGACGGGCAGTTCGGCGTCACCGCCACGGGCGTGCGTCTGGAGCGCCAGGTTGAGATGTATCAGTGGCAGGAGGAGTCCTCCTCCGAGACCCGCACCAAGCTGGGGGGCGGTGAGGAGACAGTGACGACCTACACCTACACCAAGGTCTGGTCCTCGACGCCGATCGACTCCAGCGGCTTCCAGACCCAGGCCGGTCACGAGAATCCAGCCATGACGCTGGAAGGTTCGACCATCTATGCCACCGACGCCACCCTCGGCGACTTCCGGCTGGAGGAGAACATCCTCAGCCAGATGGACGGCGCGCAGGCCCTGCCGTTGGGCGCTGAGCAAGCCGAGGCCATCCAAGCCGCCGCCGGTCAGGGCCGCACGCTGACCGTCGCGAACAACCAGATCTACATCGGCGCCAATCCGCAGACGCCGGTCGTTGGTGATACGCGCGTGTCCTATCAGGTCACCCCGGCGGCCGAGACCAGCATCGTCGCCCGCCAGAACGGCGACGGTTTCCTGCCCTACCGCACGCGTAACGGCACCGAGATCTTGATGGTGGCGGCGGGTAACACGCCCGCAGCCGACATGTTCCAGTCGGCCCAGGACGCCAACACCTTCATCGCTTGGGCTATCCGGGTAGGCGGTGTCATCCTGCTGATGGTGGGTTTCGGCTTGATCCTGGCGCCACTGGGCGTGCTGGCCGACGTTCTTCCCTTGGCGGGGTCGATCGTCCGAATGGGCACGGGTCTGATCGGATTTGTGCTGGGTCTGGTGGTCGGCACGGTCACCATCGCCGTCGCCTGGTTCGCCTTCCGCCCGATCCTGACAGCCATCATCCTGGCGGTCGGCGGCGCCATCGCCTTCGTTGTCTGGCGCTTTGGCCGCGGCAGGGCGAAGAAGAAGCTGGCGGCCCAAACGGCGGCCGCTCCGGCCGCCTGAGAGCTACCACTGTCCCGTCTTGCGGCTGAAGATTCGTGAGACCAAGACCCAGTTGACCAGCAACGACAGGGCGGCCGCCGCGACGAGGATCGCGGCGGCCGTTAGCATGTCCGAGGCTCTGATCCAGAGGGTTAGACCGGCGATCGCCGCCAGCCGAACACCGAGGGCGATCAGCGCCGAGGCCGCCGTCGCCCCAAGGCGGCGTAGGGACAAGCGGCTGGCTGGGGTTCGGAAGGCCCATGTCTCGAACAGCAGGTAGTTGGCCGCCAGGGCGGCGCCGAACCCGCCCGCAGCCGAGAGCTTCAGGTCCAGTCCAAACCATCGGTGGAGGATGAGCGCGAGGCCCAGATCGATGCCGAAGCCGACCACGACCACTGCGAGGTAGCGCCAAGACCGCCTCATGCGAACACCGCCTCGGGCCGAACATCGCGCCACCGCTCGTCAATAGCTGGGAGCGTTTCCAGCAGATCGAAGACGTTGTCGAGCTTGGCCCCCAGTATGCTGACAAGACGCGGGCAGTCGACGTGTCGATGGATCAGGATCGGCCGAGCGTCATCGATCTCGTTACTGGTGCGGACAGTCTTGACATCCCAGAGCGACCGCTCGTGGCGCGCATCGACCATGCATGGCAAGTATCGCGCGGCGTCCACAATCATCTCGCGCACACGGGACCGTCGCGGCATTCCCTCGCCAATGGCGCGCGTTGGTCCCGACTGGTCGTCAGTCCAGGCCGCATGCGGGGTGTAGCGCACGTGAGTCAGCGAGTGCAGCCCCTCAGCCGGATGTGGCATGGTCGAAAAGAAAGGGCCGTCCATCACCGTGACCGCGAGGCCGGCCAGATCTGATGGCGGCGTCACCAGCGCCACCTCTGCCCACTCGTGCTTGATCGCCAAACCTTGAAGGCCGGATGCGAGGGTCAGGTCGTTTAGTCCGGCGTAGGTGACGTTGAAAGCGGCATCGGCCACGAAGCCTTCGACGAGTGTTTCGACCCGCACGCCGCCCTCCACGTTCGCCACCCTGTGAGCCTCAGTGCGCGTTCGCACAACGACGCCAGCCGCCTCGAGGCGGCGGGTGAGCGCTTCCCGCAGCGCCCGCCAGTCGAACGCGTACTCCTGACAGGCGTAAACCGTCTCGATCTGATCGGGGTCGAACAAGGCGGCATCGGCGCGACTGGCTAATGTGAAGGGCGCATCCAGCGCCCGGAACAGCGCCGCAAAGCGAGATGCAGTGACCTTCGAGCGATGTCGGGCAATGGCGTAGAGCATTCGGAAATCGCTTACGACGGCGTCTGGAAAGGCCTTGACGAACCGTCCTTGCAGCGCTCGAGACCGACGAGCCGTCACCATGCTCCGCGGGTAGTGGAAGCCGGTGTGGACCCTTGCCTGATTGACCCGTGAGGCGCGGGTCAGAAGATCGCCTTCCCGCTCCAGCAGCAGAACGCGCTCGCACGCGGTTCGGAGCACGAGCGCCAAGCAGCAGCCGAAGAAGCCCCCGCCGATCACCACTGCGTCCCAGTCCGGACGGCTCATGCCGGGTTGGATTTCGGATGGTAGGCGCGGTTGAGGGTGCGCCATAGGACGATCAAGAGATCGATCAGCGGACCAAGGCCGTGGATTTTGGTCGGGATGGCCTCACCCTTGGGATAGACCCGCGAAGTGGGGATTTCCCGCACGCGATAACCCAGCTGCGACGCCCGCACTGTCAGGTAGGCCAGGAGTTCGTAGCGCACGAACACGTCTCTGAACGGCTGGACGCGTGGATCGAGCAGGTAGTCACGGGAGTAGGCCCGATAGCCTTGAGTGGTGTCGGTCAGCCAGCGACCGGCGGCGAGGCTAAGCACTGGCGCATGGATCAGCCGGATCGCCAGGGTCCGTAGCCAGGGTGTGTTCTCCGAATGACCGCCGCGAATGAAGCGCGAGGCCTGGACGTAGCCGTAGCCGTCATCCAGCGCGGCAATGAATTGAGGCAGGGTTTCGACCCCGTCCTTGCCATTGCCGTCGATGGTGACGACTCCCGCGTAACCTTCCTCCAGCACCCAGGCATAGGCGCAGCGCAGCTGGGCCGACAGGGTGCCAGATCCGCCCTTCGTCAGGCGCGCCCGCACGCCGAGTTCGCGCAATACCTCAAGCGCCGTCGACCCGTCGGTCGAGCCTCCGTCAGCGATGACGACGTCGGCTGCAAGATGCAGCCCGAGTGTTTTCATGCGCGCCAACTGACCTCGGATGCGTGCTCCCTCGTTCATCACAGGGATGACTACAGCGTAGCGCGTGCGGCGCTCGCGCAGCACGTCGACGTCGAATAGTGGGACGCTCCACCGCCGAGCATCGAACTCCTCGGGCGAGGTCATAGCCTGTCGTCCCGATCGTCGTTGAGGGCGACGTTCAGGGGGTTGGCTTCCCGAAAAAAGCTGACGGCTCCCATCTCCTCGATGACCTCGTCGCGCTGTCGGCTGTCCAGCAGCTCGAGAATGCGAGCCTGAGCCATCGAGCCGAGGCTCGCCCACAGCGCAAGGAAGGCGGTCAGGCCGCTCAGCGCCATGGAAAGGGTGAACCAGCCCGGCTGCAGCCGCTCGATCAACAAGAGGGCGCCCAGAGCATAGGCTGCATAGGCGATCGCGCAGACGAGGGTGAAGAGCGCCACCAGCGCGAAGGCCTTCAGGAACCGGGGCCCCGACGCGGCGATCAGCTCGACGAGCAGATCGACCCGGCGTCCCCTGAGCAGCCTGTCGGTCAAGCGATGGTCGTCGACCACCTTGCGAACGTAGCGCTCGGGCGGGCGTTTGGCCTCGAACCTCAGGTCCAGCCCGGCGGTCGGCCGGGCCAGCAACCGCGTCAGACTGGTGCGGGGCAATGCGAGCGTGCGCAGGTCACGGGTGTCGACCCGGTAGCCGGTCAGCAGCCGCAGGGGTCCGTGCAACGCCAGCAGTCCCGCGCGGGCCTGACGGCGTGCGCCCATGACGATCCGGCCACGCGTCAGGGCCTCCTTGGCGAAGGCGGTCAGGTCGAGGCGGGAGGCTTCGTCATGGTCGGTCAGGACGACCACGTCGCCCAAGGCCTCCGCCGCCGCCAGCCGACGACGGCGATACGGATTGGTTCCGTCGGCGACGATCAGAATGCGCAAGTTGGGCAGCCGCGCCAGCTCTTCCCCGGCCGCAACCAATTCGGGCCGACCTGCCTCGCCGATGACGAGGATCACCTCGTAGTGCAGATTCTCCTTACCGAGGCGCGCAACCAGGTTGGCCAGGCCGTTTGGTACACCTTCGTCCCGGTCGCCGATGATGCAGAACGAGGCCAGGTGCTCCGGAATCATCCTGCGCGCCCCTCGCTCTGGCGCAGGGCCGTCTGCGCGCGCAGGACGCTGGTCGTCAGACGCTCCAGGTTTTCGCCATCCGTCGATCGCATCTCAATGGAGACCCAGCCTCCATATCCCGCTGTCCGCAGGGCCATGAAGGTCTCTCTCAGTCGCAACACATCGGCGGGCGCGAAAGCGAGTTGCGGTTCGCTGATGTGAACATGTCCGATGGTGTCGATGTGCTCCGGCAGGTGGCGGAGTACCGCCGCCGTTTCGCCGTTCATGGTCAGGGCTCCCAGGTCCAGGTTGACCTTGACTGCCGGGTGGTCGAGCCGCCGCACGAAGGCGACTGTCTCTGCGAAGGTGTTCAGGAAGTTGGCGCCGTAAGCGGCGGGGTTTGGTTCCAGCGACAGACGGGCACCGACCTCTCCGCACCGATCACCGAGCTGGCCGATGACGTCCAAGGCGATCGACATGGCGCTGTGCGCGTCGAGCGTGTCGGGGATCCTGCGCGCGGCCGGTGACCCCAGCACGAGGTTGGGACAGCCCAGTCGTCCAGCCAGTTGGATCGCGGCCTCCATTCCTTTCACGAAGACCCGCCGTCCAAATTCATCGCCGAAGAGGCTCGCTGCGGCCTGACCGAACAGCAGCGATTGCATCGAAGCGAGCGCGAGCCCTCGCCTTTCCAGTTGCGAGCTCCACAGCTCGACTGCGGCTGCATCGGGGCGGATCGGCTCCGGCTCTCCGGCGAAGGCCAGACCAGGCGCGATCTCCAGTCCCGGAACGTCGAGCGCCTCAAGGCGCTCAAGCGCGCCCTCGGCCTCCTCCACCCGCCAGGCAATGTTCGACACGGCCAGCCGCATCACCAGGACCCAGCGTCCCAGTCGCGTCGGATCGCCGCGAGCACCTGATCGCGCGAGCGCAGGTACGGGCCCGCGCCGCCGAACGCCTGAGCATGGCGTGTGCGCATGTCCTCTGTACGTCGGGGCGTTGCGCTGAGAGCAAGGGGACGTCCTGTAAGGTGCTCGCAAAGATCTCCCGCTCTCCAGGGCTCTACCGCCAGGTGAAGTGCGTCCAGATCGAGAGTCAGGGCCGTCCGGATGTCATCGGCCAGGCCATCGAGCCCATAGAACTGAAACCGGCTGTCGGGATGGGTGAACCCGGTCGCGCCGAAGCCTGCATTCACGATCGCTTCGGCCAGGTGTGCGGCGTGCGGATGATCCTGCAGAGCGGCGCGGTCGAGCGTCATCAGGCCGCTGGGGGCGTCGCTGAGGTACACCTGATCGAAGGTCAGGGCAGCCAGTTCGTCGATCTGATCTCGTATCAGCTCGTGGCGTTCAGGCCTCAGAAAGCCCGGCACAGGATGGCGAAGGTCGTACAAGAAGTTCTTTTTCAGGCCCGGACCGAACAGGGCCGGCAGGCGCAGGATGAGGATCGCGAAGCGCTCGGCGAGCGCCGTCTCCAGCCAGCGACGATTGCGGCCATAGGCGAGCGCCGTCTCGAAGTCCGTTGTCGTCTCGTCGGCTCCGCTCGCCGGGTCGGCGAGGACAGCGATGGTCGAGACGAGCACGAACTTGCCGATCCGCGCTTTTGTCAGCGAACCGACAAGGCTCTCCAGGTTGGCCAGATCTCCATCCGGATCGGCGTTGGCGCGCCACATGGCGGCGGGAGCTCCGGCGCAGATGACGGTGTCGAACGTCTCGCCTGCCATTCCATCGATGGTGGCCGAGGCGTAGGCCGCGTCGAAGACGATGTGACGCGCCAGCACGCCGCCGACGAAGCCGGTCGCTCCGATCAGCGCCGTTCGTCCCCAGTCGGGTCGCGCCTGCGTCATGCCAAGTCCCGCCCCAGCCCCAACTCAGCCTAGCGGCTCGCGACCGGTTATGACAGTCGCGGATCGCCGTTCGCGGACATGGTTGCGGGACGTTTCCGTTCCAGCCACCATAGGGCGGTGACAATCAGGACCAGCGCCAGGAACCATGGCCAGGCAGAGCCGTCTGTCGCCCGCCCGCGCGATGGCCTTGTCGCGGCTGAGCCGTGCCTGACCAGCTCCAGTGTCGCCGTTCTCAGCTCCGTCTTGACGAGCGACGGCGCAGCGTCCGCGGCGTGGACATAGAAGACGCCGCGTTCCCTCTCGCCCTGCATCACCGCGTGCCAGCCTGCCTCTCGCGGCCAGACGGCGGCGCAGCCTCGCGGTCCGGCTCGGGAATCGACGATCAGGCGGACTTGGCCGCCGTCCGGGCTGGTCAGGACGTCGCCATCGCGGACGCCGCACAAAGGGACGCGCCAGCCGGTTCTCGCCATGCCGTCCAGACGCGGCGGAGGCTCGCCCTCAGGACGCGCAAGGGCCGAAAACATGCGGCTCCAAAGCGCTCCGTAGCGGTCCGCCTGGCCGGTCAGAACCAAGGCATAGCTGTCGGCCACCACCCAAACCCCTACGCGGCCGGCGCCGTAAGGCCGCCAGGTGGCGAGGGCCGCGCCGTCGGCGTCGCGGAGCAGCACCGCCGCCTCCGCGTCGCCTTGGTTGAAATCACGACGGGTGAGTTCCGGGCTTTCGGCCGCCGGCTCCCCGGCGGCTTCCCGTTCTGGAGCGGAAGCCGCGCCCTCCAGCGCAAGCGGTCGGAGGCTATCGCCGCCGGTCAGCGCCGCTCCAAGTGCAGCCCACTCTCGTCGGGTCGTGTCCGGAAGCGGACCAGTCGGACGCAGCAGAAGTCCCATGCCTCCGGCTGTCGCCGCTCGGACGGCCGCTCGCTCCCCTCCGCCCAAGGTCTCCCAACGCCGCTCGTCGATGACCAGCAGGTCGGTCTCCGACAAGGTCTGGGCGGTCAGCGGCGTCGGCCGCGTGACGAGGTCTACGCCGGCCCCGAGCGCCAGCCGCACGGTCAAATCTATGCCAGCCTCCTCGGCCCAGCGCCGAAGGAACCTGGGTTCGGGGCCAGGCGCGCCCGCCATCACGATGACGCGCGGGGGCGGCGCCTCGCGGGCCTCCAAAGGAACATCGATCCGCTCGACGAGCCGGCCCCGGTCGTCCTTCAGCCGCAGCTCGAACAAGGCCAAACCCGCCGCTCGCGCTGCGCCGTCCAGAACGAAGCTGGTGCCGGCCGAAACGGCGGCCCGGTCCACGACTGCGCCCGATGGATCGGCCAATTCGACGGCGCCCGTCGTCAGGGATCCGATCGTCCCGCTGACCGAGAACGTCGCCCCGGCCGCGACCGACTCGGGCAGGCTCAGGCGGACGAAGCCCGGGGGGGCTTCCGGAGGATCGAAAACCAGGCCGCGGTCCACAGCACGACGATCGCGCGCCGTTAGGCCCGCCCCCAACACCTGAATATCGCGCACCTCAGGATGGCGCCGGAGAGCTGTCGCCAGATCGGGCGCGCGCTCGTCGGCCTCTCCTGGCGCCTCGGGCAGAGCCACGACGAGATCTCCCGCCTCACGCCTGGCGCTCTCCTGCGCTCCGCCGGTCAGCACCACCAGTCGGCCGCTTCTCAGGCCGATATCCGGCGGGTCCAGCGTCAGATAGAGAAGCAGGGCGGCCACGACGTTCAGCCCGATCAAGGCGGGCAACCGCCATGGCGGGCCAGCGGCGCTCGCGGGGGCCGACCCGCGCCACAAGACGAGACGCGCCACCGCCAGGACGGCGGCCGCGCCGATCAAGACCGGCAGCCAGAATGAGGGCGATCCGCTCATCTCAGGGCGTCCAGATAGCGGCGCCCCCGCGCGGGTAGCGCATCGCGGCGATCGACGGCGACCGCCGGAGCCTGGATGGCGTTCCAAAGCAGAGCGCGCAGTCGACGGCGGCAGTCGCCGCAGCTGGGTTCGGCTCGGACGGAGTCGATGGCGGCGCGGAGCGCGAGCGGGTCGCGGATGCGGCTCGCGTTCTGGCGCACCCAGGCGTCCAGGGCGCTCAAATTGTGCGCGGGGCGGCGGCCGGGGCGGTCCTCCAGCGCGCGCCAGGCCGCGACGGCAGGGCTCTCGGGACCGCGTTCTGGCGCGGGAGCCAGGGCGCCGGCGACGATGTCGTCGCGGTCGCCGGTCAGGCGGCGCGCCATGTCGACGGGCGGCAGGTCCGAGCCGACGCGGCGCAGGAAGATGCGTGTCGCCTGCTGCGCCTCCTTCAGCAGGTCGAGCGCGCGGTAGGCGTGGGGCAGGGCGCCGGCGGGTTCGCCCTGTCGGAGCGCGCGCTCCGAAGCCCACATGGCGTCCAGCGCCTGGGACAGGGTCGATCGGGTGCCGGGATCGAACAGGGTCGCGGCGTCGCCGCTGTCGTGGGCATGGCCGAACTCGTTCAGCACATCGACCGCGGAGCCGAAGAAGCCGCCGCCCTGGGGCGCCGGGCCGTGGTCGTGGCCGTCGTCGTAGCTGTGCCCGTCTTCGAGCGCTGGTCGCGCGGGTGTCCGCGCCGGGGTCTGGGCCGTCGTCGAGGCGGGGGCGTCGTTGGTGGGGAGCGGCGGCGGGGCGGGGCGGGGCGGGGCGTCGTTGGTCGGCAGGGCGATGGCGCCGGGCTCGTTCTCGCCGCCCAGGAACTGGCCGTAGCGGTTCCTCAGCGAGGCCTGGTCGGCGCCGAGGCTGTTGGATCGGCTCACGAATGTCGCCCGGTCCAGACGGCGCTGCTCGGCGATCAGGGCCTCGGCGTCGATGATGATCTGGCGCTGGCTGCGGAAGTAGGCGGGCAGGACCGACTGGGCCATGCCGTCCAGCCCGTCCGCCAGACCCAGCGCCGAAGGCCAGCGCAGAATGACGCTCGGCCCCTCGACCCTCTGGGCGCCGCCCGGCCGGTTGTCGGTGACGATCAGCTGCACGATCATGTCCGAGGCGGGCTCCATGCCCTCGCGCGCCAGGTCGAAGGCGACCGCGTAGCGCCGCTGGCGGGCCTCGCCGGTTCCGGCGATGCCGCGCGTGGTCTCGGTGACGGTGACGTTCTCGCCTTCGCCCTTGGCCAGGGTGATTCGCAGGGTGGCGGCGGAGAGGACGCCGTAGTCGTCCGAGGCCTCAAAGACGACGGTCCAGCGGGTCTGGCCGGGCGCGATCTGGACCAGCTGGCTGTCGGGCTCGATCAGGCGGATGGCGGGCGGGGCGTCCGCGACGACGTCGATGCGGCCCAGCCTCTGGCGCGCCAGATCGGGGGCCTCGACGCGGTAGAGGAAGGGCTGGGTGGCGACCCGGCTGGCGAACCAGGCCTCGCCGGTCCGCACCAGCGGCAGGGGCGCGGCCTCGGGGAAGGACAGGGCGACCGAGGCCGGGGCGGGCGACAGGGCGACGGTCCATTCCAGGCGCGAGCCCTCGGGCACGCTGGCGTCCAGCGTTGTCTGCTCGCGGGCGGGCAGGCCGGTATAGGCGGGCGGCACGATGCGCAGGCGGAACGACGTCAGGACGGGCGGACCGGCGGCGGCCGGGGCGGCCGGGTCGGTTGAGGCGGCGCTCCTGGTGCGGGCGGCGGGCCATAGGAGGATCGCGGCGGCGAGAACCACAGCCGCCGCCCAGGCGACGGCGATGGGCCGTCGGGACCAGGGCGGGTTCAGGTCGAGGCTCGCCGCCTCCCCGGCGCGGGCCTCGAGGCGACGGCGCTGGAGGGCGCGGAAGCCGTCGAGCGCCCGGACATCTGCGAACAGCAGGGCGGCGCTGTCCTCGAAGGCGGCGAGCCGCGCGTCGAGCGAGCGGATCAACCAGCCTTGATCCAGCCGACGGGCGCGCCACACGCCGAGGCCGACCACAGCGGCGACGGTCAGGAGAGCGAGAAGGATCGCCAGGCCCCATCCGCCGACGCGCCAGCCGAGAACGCCGGCGACGAGCGCAGCCGGAAGGCCAAGTGCGAGGGTGTCGATCAGGGCGCGCCACTGGGCCCGGCGCTGGGGCTGAAGCAGCAGGGGGATGGCCGTCATGGCGCGGGCCTTCGCGCGCGGCGGGTCGCCAGCCAGCGTTCGCCGGCGAAGACGAGGGCGATCAGGAGCGCCAGCCAGGGGCGCAGATCGAGCGGCGGCTGGTCGAAAGGCGCGGCGCCCGTCAGCGGCGCGTGGTCGGCGGCGGCGACGCGGGTCGGCTCGGGCGGGGGCGTGAGCAGGGTCCACAGGCGGTCGGGGAAGTCGGGCTCGAGCAGGGCCGGCAGGTCCTGCGGCGTCAGGGCGCGGGACAGGACGACCGCGCGACCGCGTCCAATGCGCCCTTCCGAGGCGATCACCGCGCCGTCGGCATCGACCCAGACCGGGCGCAGGTCGCTTTCAACGGGCAGACGCAGGTCGCCGGTGGTCAGGACCGTGGCGCCCGACCGGACCCGGTCGATGACAGCCTGGGGCGGAGCCGAGGCCGACAGCCAGACGATGCTCTGTGCGTCGCGGGGCAGGGGACGATCGGCGGCGGCAGCCTCGAAGGCCGGCTCTTCGCCTTCCTCGGCCCACGCGGTCGCGGCGGCGCGGAGGTAGCGGACGGCCGCCTCGCCCTCGGCGTCGAAGCGGACGGTCAGGCGCGGCGGAGCGGGAGCGTCCAGCGTGGACGGCGCGCGGTTCTGGGCGGCCGGGGTCCAGTCGACCTCGCGGGTCAGGACGGGGCGCTGGGCGTCGGCGTCGTCGATGACGGCGGGCGCGACGATGCGGAGCGGCGCGCCCTCGGGCAGTTCGGCGTCCAGCTGGCGGATCAGGCTGATGAGTTCGGTTGTGGGCGCTGGGGCCGGACCGGCCCCGACTCCCGGAAAGCCCGGAGCCAGCCAGACGCGGCGGGCGTCGTCGTCGGCCTCGACGGAGGCGGGATCGACGCCGGGGGCGATAGCCACGACCGGCCGAGTGTCGGCCACGCCCCACAGCACCGGCTGCGCCAGCCACAGGGCCAAGAGCGTCAGAAGCAACAGGCGGGCCGCCAGCAACCAGAGCTCGTCCAGCCGCAGCCGCCGCCGGGGCTTGGGTCGTTCCTCCAGCCAGGCCAGGGCGGCGAAGGCGACCGTGCGGCTCTCGGTGCGCCGGGCGATGTGGATGATCAGCGGAATGGCGAGCGCTGCGAGCGCCAGCAGGCCGAGCGGGAACAGCAGGGCCGGGCTCATCGCGCGGCCTCGGGGCGGAACAGGGCGCGGATCGGCTCATCGGCGGGCCGGTCGGCGAAGTGCTCGGCATGGCGCACGCCGTGGGCGTCCAGACGGTCGGACAGCGCCTCGCGGGCCTGGGCGAAACGGCGCAAGAAGTCGGCCCTCAGCGCCGGACCGTCTCCAACCAGCCCCGCGCCCGTCTCTGGATCGACGAAGCGGTAGCCCTGGTCGAACGGGAAGTCGCGTTCGTCGGCGGTCAGAACCCGGATCATGGCGACGTCCCGGCCTGACATCGCCAGGCGCTCGGCGGTCTCGACGCAGGCGGCGTCGAAGCCATCCGACAGGATCAGGATGACGTCGTTGGGGCCGAACCGTTCGCCGTAGACGCCGACATCGCGGTCCCAGAGGGCGATGCCGTCCGGCTGGATCGGGGCCATGGTCAGCAGGACGCGGTCTCGTTGCCGCGCGCCGCCGCCGGGCGAGACGACCATCGGGCCGGTCGCTGTCTCGATCACCAGGCCGAAGCGGTCGCCCTGATTGACGGCGATCTCGACCAAGGCGGCCGCCAGCCGCCGCGCGGCGTCGAAGCGAGACCAATTTGGAGTTTTCAAATCGGCCTGGGCCATGGAGGCGCTGGCGTCCAGCACGATCCAGACGGTGACCGGGCTCTCGCGCTCGGCGTCGCGCACGAAGAAGCGGTCGGAACGGGCGTAGAGCTTCCAGTCGATCTGGCGCAGGTCGTCGCCGCGCTCATAGGCGCGATACTGGGCGAACTCCTGGGCGCCGCCGCGATTGCGGCTCGCGTGCTGGCCGGCCGAGGCGATCACAGCCGCGCGGCGCGGCGTGATGGACAGGCGACGCAGCCGCGTCCTCAGGTCTGGCGGGAGATCGAGCGGGGACACGGCCGCTCTCAGTCGCTCCCGGGCGCGGGCAGGGCGGCCAGCAGCGCGGCGACCACGTCGTCGGGGGACTTGCGCTCGGCCTCGGCGGCGAAGGACAGGAGGATGCGGTGGCGCAGGACGGGCGCCGCCAGCGCCCGCACGTCGTCGCGTGTCGCGGCCAGCCGGCCGTGGACCAAGGCCCGCGCCTTGGCCGCAAGCATCAGGGCCTGACCGGCGCGCGGCCCCGCGCCCCAGCGGACGTAATCGACGATGGCCTTGGGCGCTTCCGGCGACGGCCGGGTCGCGCGCACCAGCGCCGTGATCCAGCCCAGCAGTCCGTCCGACACATGCACCTGCCGCACCCAGGACTGCAGCGTCACCACGTCGGCGCCGGTCATGACTTGCGGCACGGCGCCCGCGCCCGCGCCAGTGGTCTGGACGAGGATCGCACGCTCCTCCTCGGCCGTCGGATAGCCGACGCGGATGTTCAGAAGGAAGCGATCCAGCTGGGCCTCTGGCAGGGGATAGGTTCCAGCCTGCTCCAGCGGGTTCTGTGTCGCCAGGACGAAGAAGGGCTCCTCCAGTCGATAGGTCGTGCCGGCGTAGGAGACCGTGTGCTCCTGCATGGCTTCCAGCAGGGCGGCCTGGGTCTTGGGCGGGGTGCGGTTCAGCTCGTCGGCGAGCAACAGGTTTGTGAAGACGGGGCCGGGCTGAAAGCGGAAGCTGCGTCGGCCGGTGCCGTGGTCTTCCTCCATCACCTCGGTGCCGAGGATGTCGGACGGCATGAGGTCGGGCGTGAACTGGACGCGGCGGAACTCCAGCGACAGGGCCTGACCCAGCGTGCGCACCAGCAGCGTCTTGCCCAGTCCAGGCACGCCCTCGATCAGGCAGTGGCCGCCGGCGAGCAGGCCGACCAGCAGTTGTTCCACGACCTCATTCTGACCCACGACGGCCTGGCCGATGGCGGCCTTCAGCTCGGTCAGCTGGCTGAGTTTGGCTTTGATCTCGGCTTCGGTGGGCGTGGTCATGCGGCGTCCGGGGCGGGGAGGAGAGGCGTCAGGCGGTCAGGGCGTAGATGACGATGTTCACGGCGAACTTGGTGTTGTCCTCAGCGAGGAAACGCTTGTTCCGCCAGTCGTAATCCCACTCGCAGCCGTAATCCTTGTTGGAATAGAGCACCCCGATCCGGCCATCGACGACGATGGCCTTGAGGTAGTCGTGCACCAGGTCGTCGCCCCAGCCGTTCAGCTCCATCGCGGTGTTGGGCGGGCCGTCGGGGAAGTCGAAGAAGGCCGTGTAGATGGGGTGGTCGTTGGGGATCTTGTCCAGTGCGCCTTCGCCGAAGAGGGCCGCCATCTGGCGCTCGAAGGTGCGGGCGAACAGGCCGTCGATGTCGTGGTTGCAGTCGTCGACGAAGACGAAGCCGCCGTTCTCGACATAGGTGCGGAAGTTCCTCGCCTCGGCCTGATTGAACTCCACCAGCTTGTGGCCGGCCATGTAGCAGAAGGGGGCGGTCAGCATGGCGGGATCGGCCAGATCGACCACCCGCTCCTCCGGATCGACGCGCAGGTTGGTGTAGTCGACCAGCGAGGTCAGGATGTTAGCGGGCATGCGCTCATCCACGTCCCAGTTGCCCGACTGATAGCGCAGCCGGGTGAACCAGAAGTCGTAGGTGGTCTGGGCCGCCGCAGGAGAGGGAAGCAGCGTCGCCGCCGCTCCCCCCGCCAGAAGGCGAAACAGGTCCGCGCGTGTCAGGGTACTTCGGGACACACGCGGAGATCCGTCAGACGGCGTCGGACAGCGACGTGAAGGTGAAGTCCCTCAGACGCATCGGCGGGATCATCATGGTCTGGCCGTCGCCGACCCGGACCGGACGGCCCAGCTCGTCGATGTTGTTCAGCATGATCACGGGCGACTCGTTGAAGCGGAAGTTCTTGATCGGATACCGCAGCTCGCCGTTCTCGATGTAGAAGGTGCCGTCGCGCGTCAGGCCGGTCAGAAGCACGGTCTGCGGATCGACCATGCGGATGTACCAGGTGCGGGTCACCAGGATGCCGCGCTCGGTCTCGCGCACCAGGTCCGACGTCGACTTGGTTCCGCCCGTCATGATGATGTTGCCGGGGCCGGCGGTCGGGGTCTTGCCCTGACGCTGGGCCCAGTAGCGGCTGTAGACGAGGTTGGTCACCTTGCCGTCCTCGACCCAGGAAATGCGGTCGCGCGGCAGGCCTTCGCCATCCCACGGCAGGGCCGGCACGTTCGGATCCGCCGGGTCGGAGTAGAAGTTCACCCGCGGGTCGAACACCTGCTCGCCGATCTTGTTGCCGCCGCCCGCCTTGGACAGGAAGCTACGGCCCTCATCCGCAGGACGCGCGGCGAAGAAGTTGAACATGAAGCTGATCAGACCGGCGGCCGCCGCCGGTTCCAGGATCACCGTGTACTTGCCGGGCTCCAGCGCCTGGGCTTCGGCCGAGGCAGAGGCCTTGCGCATGGCGATCTGGATGTCGTCCGAGGCGTTGAAGCTGCGGATGTCCTGGACGTTCTTGGCGACCCAGCCGGACCCGCGCCCATCCTCGGTGCGGACGGTGCAGGTGTAGTCGGCCTCGGTCGAGCGCTGATAGCCGAAGTTGCCGTTAGAGTTGGCCGAGGCGAAGAAGCTCTGGCCGTCCTGCAGGAAGCCAGCGGCGATCAGGTTCTGCGCCTTGCAGGGCTCGATCGACGCCCGCGCCACCTCGGCCCGCTGCTCGGGCGTGATGTCGGCCGTGGCCTGGCTGAAGGTCTCGGTCGCCCGGTAGGTCTGGCGCTCCACCGCCGGCATGAACTCCGGGTTCTCGGGCGCCAGACGGGCCAGATCCTCGGCCCGGCGAACGACGCGTTCCAGCGCGGCGTCCGAGAACTCGTTGATCGAGGCGGTGCCGACGCGCCGGCCGAACGCGACCTGGACGCCAAGATTGGTGTCGGAGACGACGCCCGACGTCGAGACGTTGTTCAGAGCGAAGCGGATGTTGCCCTCGATGGAGCCCGTCAGGGTGGCCGTGCATTCGTCGGCCCGCGACAGGGCGATCACCTTGTCCAGAATAGCCTTGGCTTCGGCTTCGGTCATGATGCTCATGGGATTGTCCCTCCGATCCGATCAGCCGAGCGAACGCGCGGTGTTGATGACGTTGATCCCGTCGAAACGGGTGGTCGAGGAGCCGTGGCTGACGGCCGAGACCTGCGACGGCTGACCCTTGCCGTCGAAGAAGGAGCCGAACAGGCGATAGTCGCTCTCGTCGCAGATTGCCGAGCAGGCGGCCCAGAACTCGGGCGTGCGCATCTGATAGGCGACGTCCTCCAGCGGCTGGGTGATCTGGCCGTTCTTGATCTCGTAGAACAGGGTCCCGCCGAACTGGGCGTTGTAACGCTGCTGGTCGATCGAGAAGGAGCCGCGGCCGAGGATGTAGATGCCGTTCTCGACGTTGCCGATCATGTCGGCCGCCGTCATCGGCGTGCGGCCCGGGGCCAGCGAGACGTTGGGCATGCGCTGGAACTGAACCGTCGACCAGCTGTCGGCATAGGAACAGCCGTCAGACGCCGTCTTGCCCAGGATGTGGGCCTGATCGCGGGTGCACTGATAGTCGACCAGGATGCCCTGGTCGACCAGCGGCCAGCGCTTGGTGGCCACGCCCTCGTCGTCGTAGCCCACGGCGCCGAGGCTGCCGACCTGGGTCTTGTCGGCGAACAGGTTGACGATCTCCGACCCATAGCGGAACCGGTCGCGACGCTTGTCGAGAGTGGCGAAGCTGGTACCCGCGTAGTTGGCCTCGTAGCCCAGCACGCGATCCAGCTCGAGCGGGTGGCCCACCGACTCGTGGATGGTCAGACCCAGGTGGTTGGGATCGAGCACCAGGTCGTAGCGGCCCGGCTCGACCGACTTGGCGGTCAGCTTCTCGCGCGCCTGACGGGCAGCCGCTTCGGCGTCCTCGCGCATGTCGTAGGACATGCCGTAGCTGATGATGCCGCCGGGGCCGTTCAGCTTGTCGGCGGCGTTGCCGTCCAGATACTCGTAGCCAAGGCCCATCGGGGCCGACAGGCCTTCGCGGCTGCGGAACTTGCCCGAGGCCGGATCGACGGCGGTGACCGTGAACGGCGCCCAGATGCGGTGCACGTCCTGGTCGATGTAGGAGCCGTCGGTCGAGGCGAAATACTTCTGTTCGTTCACCAGAAAGAGCTGGGAGTTGACGAAGTTGGCGCCGGCGGCCTGCGCCGCCGCGTTGACACCCAGCAGCAGCTCGACCTTCTCGGCGATCGGCACCTCCATGGCGTTGCGCCGGATCGGGGTGCGATAGCTGACCTCGCCGACACCGGGCGTGGGGGCCAGCTGCACGGGCTGGGTCTGGTTGACGGCGTTGGCCTTGGCGATGGCGACGGCGAGGCGCGCGGCCTCGGCCACGGCTTCCGGCGTCATGGTGTTGGTGGCCGAGAAGCCCCAGGCCCCGTCGGCGATCACGCGCACGCCCACGCCGGTCGACTCGGTGTTGACGACGTTCTGGACGGTGGCTTCTCGCGTTATAACGAACTGGCGCAGGTAGCGGCCCACCCGCACATCGGCATAGGAGGCGCCGGCCCCGGTCGCGGCGCTGAGGCCCGCATCGGCCAGGCGCTTCTTGAAGGCCACGTCGATGGTCTCGGTCAGCTGGCTCGCCGCGATGGCCTGCCCGGCGAAGCCCGGCAGCAGCACGCCGCCCGCTCCGATCCCGCAGGCCGCAAGGAATTGACGTCTATCCAAGGCTTCCTCCTCCGCCGGCGTCCGGCATGGGCGGACGCAACTGCACGCGACGGACGGCCCCCCGCGCACCCGGTGGGCATCTTCACCGGGCGGGGCTCCAAGTAAACCTGCGGCATCATTACATTCTCGACACCTTTCGGTCGCGGAACCGCAACCGGGCCCCGGCGCTCAAGGATGAGCCAAGGAGCCTCCCATGACCGACCAGCCCATCGACCCCGCCGCGACGCCCGACGACGACAGGGCGCCCGAGATCGCCGCCGACGATGCGGGCGCCTCCGCCATCGCCGAACGGCTCGGCCGCGAGGGCGAGAGCCCGGTGATCGAGCCGCGCAAGGCGGACGACGCCATCGACGGCGCGGACGCCGAGGAGGAAGAAGGCGTGGACGGGGAGGGGGTCTGATGGCCCGCACCGGCTCCGAGACCACGCCGACGCCCGCCGATCACCAGCAGATGGATCGCTCCAATGATCCGGTGGTGACGGCCGAGATGGACGCCCTGGCGCCTGCCGTCGCCATGACCAGCCGCCATCAGCGCCTGACCGGCTCGGCGCATGGCGTGGGCAGCGTTGCCTTCGGTGATCCTGGCGTGTTCGACGTGGGCGCCGGTTCGGACGCGCCTCCGCCGGAGTTGAATGACACCCACGCCTTGCCCGAACCGGGCCACCCTCGCGACGATTCGGGCGCTGAGGAGCGGCTGGGGTCCGGCGGGGTTTCGCCCTCGGGCGATCCGGGGCCGCAGCCCTACGCCAAGAGGATGACCGAGGCGAACAGCTTCACCCCCGAACACGATCCGGACGAGCGCCGCCTGAGCGGCGGCCCGATCGCCCCGGCCGACTAGGCCAGGGCTTCCGCAGGGCGGTCGCGGCGCAAGCCCAGCACCAGCCAGAGCGCCCCGCCGAGCACGATCAGCGACGCCGCGAGCGCGCCGAACGCCAGCGTCAGATTGCCCTTGTCCTGCTCCGCCACGAAGACGCCGAGCAGGCCCCAGGCGACGGGAATGGGATAGGCCAGCACCCGCACGCGCCACGTCACGAAAAGAGCGAAGGCCGCGACGATCGCGACGGCCAGAAGCGCCCAGGCCGTCGGCGGCAGGGCGGCCGGCAGGTCGCCGTTGCCGGTCGCCACGGTCAGCAGGTTCACCGGAGAGGCCACGGTCAGCCAGCCCGCCAGCGCCGCCAGGGGCCAGACCGTCAGCCACCGGTCGCGATCGCCTCGCGGAAGGTCGCGGATCGACCGGCCATGGGTGAGGAGCGGGATCAGCAGCACGATCAGCGAGCCGAAGATCAGCACGATGGTCGCGACCTCCGCGTCCCAGGCGGCCGCGAGGATCCACCAGCCGATGCCCAGCAGCGCCAGAACCGACGGCCAGCCGAAGACGCGGATCATGTCGCTTTCTCCGGTCTGAGGCAGGACCTGCCGCACGGCGTAAGCGATCAGGCCGAGATAGATCGGCCCCCAGATGGCGAAGGCCCAGCCCACCACGCGCAGCGTCGCATCGCTATCTGCGGAGAACTCGGCCGGCGTCTGTCCCAGCCCGGCGAACTGCTGCAGCTGACCCGCCACGACGGCGAACAGGGCGGACGCCAGTACGATCAGGCGGCGGGTTCGGTCGGCGCCGGACGGGCGGACGATGGATGACATGGCGGGCTCCTTCTCGGGGTGTTCTACGCCTTCGCAGCCGCGCGGTTCACCTTCGCGTGTGCGGCAAATGAGTCTGCGGCCAAGCTGAAACGCGCGAGCGGGGCGCGGGTTACGGCAACTGTGGGCGCGGGCTGTTCCGCGCCCCTGGCAGCGGAGAGCCACGATGACCGACGCGACCAACACCGACGAGACTTTCGATCCCACCGACGTCGAGGCCACCCGGGGCCGCGAACAGGGACTGGGCATGGGCGAGCGTGAACTCAATCAGCAGGGCGATGTCGGCAATGTCGTCGCAGCGCCCGAGGAAGAGCGCGACTTCCAGTCGGCTTCGCAAGACGACGAAGACCAGATGGATCAGGACCTGCTCGACGAGAACACCTCGGTGCTTGGCGCCGACGAGGGTGGGCTGGACGAGGACGACACCGAGTACGGCTCGGCCGACGGCGAACTTGAAGACGTCACCGACGACGAGACGGTCGACGAAGACGAGGTCTAGGCGGCCGCGTAGATCGACCGGAACAGGACCGCGCCGTCCGCCGAGCCCAACTCGGCCTCGAAGGCGCGGTCCGGGTGGGGCATCATGCCGAGCACATTGCCGCGTGCGTTCTGCAGACCCGCGATGTCGCCGACCGAGCCGTTGGGGTTGTCGACGTAGCGGAACACGACCTGGCCCTCGCCCTCGATGCGGGCCAGGGTCTCGGCGTCGGCGAAGTAGTTTCCGTCGCCGTTGCCCTGAGTCATCACCACCTCGCGCTGGCCCTGATAGCCTGCAGTGAAGCGCGTCTGGCCATTGGCGACCTCCAGCGTGATGGGCTTGCAGACGTACTTCAGCCCGGCGTTCCGAAGCAGGGCGCCTGGCAGCATGCCGGCTTCGCACAGGATCTGGAAGCCGTTGCAGATGCCGACCACGGCCACGCCGTCGTCGGCGGCCTTCTTCACCGCCTGCATGACCGGCGCCTGAGCCGCCATGGCGCCGCAGCGCAGATAGTCGCCGTAGGAGAAGCCGCCGGGCAGGACGATCAGATCGAGGCCTTTCGGCAGCTCGGTCTCCTGGTGCCAGACCATCTCGACCCGCTCGTTGGTGGATCGTTCGATGGCGACCTTGCAATCGCGGTCGCAGTTGGAACCAGGGAAGACGATGACGGCGGCGCTCATGGCGCGGGCGTGTAGCAGGGTTCGCCGCGCCTGTCAGGGGCGCGCGCCCTCCGGCGTTTCGCTGCGCACTCGGGAGAGGAAGTCGGTCATGACGGCGACGCGCTCGGGGGCCATGCGCTGGGCGGCCTCGGTCTTCAGGCGCGGCGGAATGTCGACGGCGAAGCGTTCGATGCGACGGAGCGCCAGGTCGTAGTCGTCGCCCTCGCCGGTGGCCGCCAGCAAACGGGCTGATCCCAGCGCGCCGAGGAAATCCAGCGCGTCGGCGTCGTGCATGACGATAGCCTCGGGCCCCTCGGGCTCCTTGTCGTACATATGGCCCAGGATGGCGGCGCGGACGGCGGGGAATTTTTCCATTGGAAAGCCGGCGTCGCGCAGGAAGGGCTCAGCCAGTTCGACCGAGCGCACGGCGTGGTCCACGCCCGGCGACGCGAATGGCGCGATGCCGCCCCAGTCGTGCAGGAAGGCGGCGGCGAACAGCACGTCGGCGTCGACGCTCAGCCCCTCGGCTTCGGCCAGCGACATGGCCAGCAGATAGTTGCGCTCGGAATGACGCCAGCCCCAGCTGGGGTGCGCCAGGTTCGCCTGGGCATGGGCATGGACCGCGCGACGCCAGGCGCTGTCCAGCGGAATGCCGGCCGGCGTGGCCGTGGCTTCGGCCGGTGGGCTCGCCGCCTCTTGCCTCGCTGTTGCGGGCGCCGCGACCGCGAGCGCCGTCAGCATGGCCGTCAGTGCAAGCCGTCTCATCGCGTCGCCCCCTTGGATGGCCTTAGCCCCTGTTCTCGTAGACGCCCGTGATCTGCGCCTTGGCGAGCGTGTGGAAGTACAGATTGAACCCAAACTTGGCCCCGCTGTCCTCCGGCGTCACGTCCAGCTTGTCTACGTCCACCGCGAAGACGGTGAAGATGTAGCGGTGCGGCCCGTGACCCGCCGGCGGCGCGGCTCCGCCGAAGCCCCGCTGGCCAAAGTCGGTGCGGCCCTCGACGGCGCCCGCCGGGACTGGTCCGCCCGCTGCGATCTCGGTGACGTCAGCGGGGATATTGGCGACGGTCCAGTGCCAGAAGCCGGAGCCGGTCGGGGCGTCCGGGTCATAGCAGGTGATGGCGAAGGACTTCGCGCCCTCGGGCGCGCCGGACCATTTCAGATGCGGCGAGCGGTTGCCGTGGGCGTAGACCTGCGCGTCCGGCAGGGTCTCGCCGTCCTTGAAGTCGTTCGAGCTCAGGGTGAAAGCCATCGTGAAACTCCCAAGTGGTGGGGCATGAACGTGCGATGCGCGGTGGCGTGCCTGTTCAGAGCAACTGCTGCGTCCAGATCACCAGAAACCCGCCGACGCCCATGCCCAGAAACCCGAGCGCCAGACGGTTCAAGAGGCCGATATGCCGTGCAGGCTTAGCAGCCTGGCGAGCGGTCACCACCTGGTTGATGCACGACAGGGATAATGGGCCGCTGACGGCGAGGGCGGCGATCACGAGGATCAAGGCTTCCGTCGGAATATCCGCTGCTTCGGTCTGCTGGAACGTCAGGACAGCGCCCAGGATCAGAAGACACAGCGACAGAAGGTACTTCGACAGATCGTAGACCAGCAGATCCGGCGCGGTGTCCGGCGCGCCCTGCGGCTTCACGAAGGCGTCTTCTTCCATGCTGCGGCCCTACGCCACCTCGATGCGGTAGCTCTCGATCACCGTGTTGGCGAGCAGGGTCTCGCACATCTTCTTCGCCTCGGCGGCGGGGTCCTCGGCGCCGTCCAGGTCGAACTCGATCAGCTTGCCGACGCGGGCGTTCGACACGCCGCCCCAGCCCAGGCCCTTCAGGGCGCCTTCGACGGCCTTGCCCTGGACGTCCAGTACGCCGGGCTTGAGGAAGACGTGAACCTTGACCTTGGCCATCAGTGCAGTCCCCCCTGAATCACGGTCGGCATGTCCTTCATGATGCCGAGGCGACGCGCTACCTCGGCGTAGCTCTCGATGACATTGCCCAGGTCGCGCCGGAAGCGGTCCTTGTCCAGCTTCTCGCCGGTGGAAGAGTCCCACAGACGGCAGCTGTCGGGGCTGATCTCGTCGGCCAGGATGATGCGGGCGAAGTCGTTCTCCCAGACCCGACCGAACTCGATCTTGAAGTCCACGAGCGTGATGCCGACCGCCCCGAACATGCCCGACAGATAGTCGTTCACCCGCAGCGTCATTGCCAGGATGTCGTCGATCTCCTGGGTGCTCGCCCAGTTGAAGGCGGTGATGTGCTCCTCGGTGACCATCGGGTCGTTGAGCTCGTCCTTCTTGTAGTAGAACTCGATGATGGAGCGGGGGAGCGGCGTGCCCTCCTCGATGCCGAGGCGCTGGCTGAGCGAGCCGGCGACGATGTTGCGGCAGACCACCTCCAGCGGGATGATCTCGACCTCGCGGATCAGCTGTTCGCGCAGGTTCAGCCGCTTGATGAAGTGGTTCGTCACCCCGATGCCGTTCAGCCGCATCATGATGAACTCGCTGATCTTGTTGTTCAGCACGCCCTTGCCTTCCAGCGTCGCCTTCTTCTGGGCGTTGAAGGCGGTGGCGTCGTCCTTGAAGTACTGGATCAGGGTGCCGGGCTCGGGGCCCTCGTAGAGGATCTTGGCCTTGCCTTCGTAGATCTTCTTGCGCTTGGCGTTCATCATAGCGGTCCTTGACCGGGCGTATAAAGCGTCGCCGAAAACGAAAATCGCGCGGCCAGAGGGTCGTCTGGGCGGCGCGATCCGGTCTCGAGCTGAGCGGGAGATGTGTCCTGTTTGACTTAGCCGAAATCGCCCTGCGACACAAACGCCGACCCGGAGCGAGACCGCCGCGCCACACCGGGCTTGATCCGTGCACGACCGTCCGGCTGCGAGCCGTTATCCATTGCCTTGAAGCCGACGGGGGATATAGACCACGGCCGCTGACCCGTTCGCGGTCGGCCCGAGGAGCCACGACCACGCATGACGACCTTCGACGATCGGGAAAAGGGCTTCGAGTCCAAATACGCCCTCGATCAGGAACAGGAGTTCAAGGCCATGGCCCGCAGGAACAAACTGCTGGGCCTGTGGGCGGCCGAAAAGATGGGGCTGAGCCCCGAGTCGGCCGAGGACTACGCCAAGGCGGTGGTCCGCGCCGACTTCGAACAGCCGGGCGACGAGGACGTGTTCCGCAAGCTCGATCAGGACTTCAAGGGGTCGGGCATCAGCGTCTCGGAGGGCGAGATCCGCTCCAAGATGGACGAACTGGCTTCGGTGGCCCGGGAACAGGTCCGCGCCGGCGAATAGGCGCATCGTCTTCGCAGAATCATCACGGCCGGCGGATCGCTCCGCCGGCCGTTTTGCTGTCGGACGAACGTCAGTGGCGGGGCGTCAGGACGCCGTCGATGACGTGGATCACGCCGTTGGAGGCGTTCACGTCGGCCGCCGTGATCCAGAAGGTCTCGCCGGTCGAATCGGTCAGGCGAAGACGGCCCCGCCCGGCGTCCTGGGCGGTCAGCCGCCCGCCCTCGACCGTGGTGAGAGTCGCGCTGCCGCCGCCGACGCGCACGGCCGTGGCCAGGTCGGACGCGGAGATGCGGCCGGGCACGACGTGATAGGTCAGGATGCGGGTCAGCTGGGCGCGCTGGCGCGGCTGGACCAGGCGCTCGACCGTGCCGTCGGGCAGGGTCTCGAAGGCGGCGTTGGTCGGGGCGAAGACGGTGAAGGGACCGCCGCCCGACAGGGTGTCGACCAGGCCCGCCGCCTGGACGGCCGCGACCAGGGTCGAGAAGTCGGGATTGGCGGCGGCGACGCCGACCAGGGTGGCGGATGCCGCCGAGGCCTGAGCCGGACGAGCGGCGCGGGGCCGCTCGTGGGCCGTCGCCGCCGTGGCGGTGAGGGCCAGGGCCGAGGCGGCGAGGAGAAGCGAACGCGAGATACGGGTCATCGGGGAGTCTCCTGTGCAAGGCCGCCCTCCCATGGGGCGGCTCGGGTGGAGCTACCGGGCGGCGCCGGCCGCGGACGCGAACCGTGACGCTTAAATTTGCGTAATCGTTACAGCGAGATGATGGCGTCCAGACGCGAAAAAGGGCCGCAGCGGGGGGTCTGCGGCCCTTCCTCGATCGGGGGCCTGGGGGAAAGCCTCACCCGATATCTTCGCGTCTCGCGCCCCACCAGAATGCGGGACGCGAGATTTGGTTCACCGGAAAATCAGCCCGGCATCACGACGGTGTCGATGGCGTGGATCACGCCGTTGGTCGCGGCCACATCGGCCTGGACGACGCGCGAGGTGTTGCCCGCCGCATCGGTCAGGGTGATGGAGCCGTCGGCGTTGGCGCGCGCCGTCAGGGTGCCGCCTTGCACCGTGGTCAGCTGAGCCTGACCGCCGCCGGCGGTGATCTGCTCGGCCAGGGCCGCGGCGCTGACGTTGCCCGGGACCACGTGGTAGGTAAGGATGCCCGTCAGGTCTTCCTTTCCGGCCGGGGCCATCAGGCTTTCGCGCGTGGCGGCGGGGATTTTCTCGAAGGCGGCGTTGGTCGGAGCGAAGACCGTGAAGGGGCCGGCGCCGTTCAGCGTCTCGACCAGTTCGGCGGCCTGGACCGCGCTGACCAGGGTGGTGAAGTCCGGGTTGCCCTGGGCGACGACGACGACCGTGCCCGTCGCGGCGGGAGCGGCCGGAGCGGTGGCGGCGGCGTCGGTCGCAGCGGTCTCGGCGGCCGGGGCTTCGGTCTCGCCGCCCGAGTTGCAGGCGGCCAGGCCCAGGATGGCGGCCGAGGCGACGGACAGGGTAAGAATTCGGGTGTTCATGGGGTCAGACTCCTGAATACGCGCACGCCCGTCAGCGAAGGCTGCGGGCTGCGTCGGAGCAAAGACGGCTGAGCTTCACAAAGGATGCTTCGCCGATCACGTTTTCCGGCGCGACAGGGCGACGCAGGCCCTCAGCCGACGGGCGGATCGTCGCGGAGCCAGCCGGTGATCGACAGGCGGGGCGCGCCGGCATAGGGCGCGACGGGCGCCACCGAATGCCATTGCGGGGCCTTGAACAGGGTCAGGACGTTGAATTGCGGGCGCAGGCCGCGGGTGATGTCGCCGGCCTGGTCGTGGAACAGGAGCTGGCCGCCCCAATCCGTGCGCCAGTCGCGGGTCAGGCCGATGGTGTAGGCGGCGCGGCGCTCGCCTACGCCGGTGTCGTTGTGCAGCGTCAGGAAGTCGCCGGGGCGGAACAGGGTGGCTTGGGCGTCGATCTTGGTGATGCCGGTCTCGCCCGCCACGTCGGCGCAGAAGTCGCGGGCGTCGGGGCTGTTCAGAAGCTCAAGCAGGGCGTGCGTCGGGTGGCCGGGGTCGCGGCCGTTCAGGAAGGCCTCGATGATGGGGTAGGCGAGGTAGCTGAAGCCGAAGCCGGTGCGGGCGGCCTCCATGGCGATGCGAGCCCGGGCCGCAACGCCGTCCCGGCCGAGCGCCTGGAGCGACAGCGGCGACAGCCATTCGCCGCGTCCCTGCGCGTCCGACAGTGACAGGCCCCAGGGTGTGGCGGTCTTCAGCGCGGCCTCGATCCGGTCGGCGCTGTCCGGCGTGAGGAAATCAAAGATCTGGACCACGCCGTCGCGCCGGAACTCGCCGGCGTAGTCGCGGGCGTCGAGCGTCGGGTTCAGGCGGATCAGGTCGGACACGGCCTAACCGAACACCCGCTTGAAGACGGTGTCCACGTGCTTGGTGTGGTAGCCGAGGTCGAACAGGGCCTCGAGCTCGGCGTCGGGAACGACGACGTCCGGATCGGCCTTGAGGAAGTCGAGGAAGTTCCCTTCGCCGCGCCAGACCTTCATGGCGTTCCTCTGGACCGCCGCGTAGCCGTCCTCGCGCGACACGCCGGCCTGGGTGAGGGCCAGCAGCACGCGCTGGGAGTGGACCAGGCCGCCGAGGCGGTCCAGGTTCTTCGCCATGTTCTCCGGATAGACGACCAGCCGCTCGATCACGGTCGCGAGGCGATGCAGAGCGAAGTCGAGGTGGATGGTCGCGTCCGGGCCGATGCCGCGCTCGACCGAGGAATGGCTGATGTCGCGCTCGTGCCAGAGGGCGACGTTTTCCATGGCCGGCGTCACGGCCGAGCGCACCAGGCGGGCGAGGCCGGTCAGATTCTCGGTAAGGATCGGGTTCCTCTTGTGCGGCATGGCCGAGGAGCCCTTCTGGCCGGGATCGAACGGCTCTTCGGCCTCCAGCACCTCGGTGCGTTGCAGGTGGCGGATCTCGACGGCGAGGCGTTCGACGGAGGAGGCGACGACGCCCAGAGCGGCGAAGAAGGCGGCGTGGCGATCGCGCGGGATGACCTGGGTCGAGACGGGCTCGACGGCGAGGCCCATCTTCTCGGCGACGTACTCCTCGACCGCCGGGTCGACGTTGGCGAAGGTGCCGACGGCGCCGGAGATGGCGCAGGTGGCGATCTCTTCCTTCGCCGTCAGGAGGCGGCGCCGGGCGCGCTGGAACTCGGCGTGGTAGCCGGCGAGCTTCAGGCCGAAGGTGACGGGCTCGGCGTGGATGCCGTGGCTGCGGCCGACGCAGGGCGTGAACTTGTGTTCCTTGGCGCGGACCTCGAGCGCGGCCAGCACCCGGTCGACGCCGGCGATCAGCAGGTCCGAGGCGCGGGCCAGCTGCACGGCGAAACAGGTGTCGAGCACGTCGGACGAGGTCATGCCCTGGTGGAGGAAGCGGGCCTCCTCGCCGACCGTCTCGGAGACGTGGGTCAGGAAGGCGATGACGTCGTGCTTGGTGGTGCGTTCGATCTCGTCGATGCGGTCGGCGTCCCAGACGGCGTCCTTGCCCTTTGCCCAGATGGCCTCGGCGGCCTCGCGGGGGATGACGCCCAGTTCGGCCATCTTGGTCGCGGCATGGGCCTCGATCTCGAACCAGATCTTGTACTTGGTCTCGGGCGACCACAGGGCGACGGCGTCGGGGCGGGCGTAGCGGCTGATCATGGGCGCGGGGTGTCCGGTGATGGCGGGGCGGAGTCAAGCCGGGCTTATGCGACGAGGGGTCGAACTTGGCGCTCGGGCTCTGGTCCGAAGGGGGGCGGCGGCCTAATCGGGGTGGAACACGCGGAGGGAACGAGCATGGAACTGATCGTCGGCAACATCGCCTTTTCGACCTGGTCGCTGAGGCCCTGGCTGGTGCTGAAGCGGTGCGGGGCGGACTTCAGGCTGACCGAGATTCCGCTGTACGGCGAGGGCTGGAAGGAGCGCCTGGCGGAGGTGTCGCCGTCGGGCAAGGTGCCTCTGCTGAAGGTCGACGGGGAGACGATCTGGGATTCCCTGGCGATCTCGGTCTGGGCGGCGGAGCGGTATCCGGAGGCGAAGCTGTGGCCGGCGGACCCGGCGGCCCGGTGGCTGGCGCGGTCGGTGGTCTGCGAGATGCATTCTGGCTTCGGGGCGCTGAGGACCGAATGTGCGATGGGACCGGATGCGCGGGGCGTGATCCATACGATGGTGGGTGAGGACCGCGCCGAGCCGCCGACGAGCGAGGCGGTGGCGGCGGATGTGCGGCGGCTGGTCGAGATCATGGTGACGATGCGGGACCGGTTCGGGGCGGGCGGGCCGTATCTGTTCGACGAGTGGTCGATGGCGGACGCCTTTCTGACGCCGGTGGCGTGCCGGTTCCGGCATTATCAGATCGATCTGGCGGCGCACGGCGACGACGGGACGGCGGCGTCCTATGTGGCGGAACTGCTGCGGCAGCCGGATTTCCTGGCGTGGACGGAACTGGCGAAAGGCGGGGCCCATTGAAAGGGCGAATGCGCCGTTAAGGGCGATGGCGAACCCGGGCTTAAGGGATCGCCGTTATCCTGAGCGGCGATTTCGGGAACCGCCATGTCAACTCAGCGCTCGCCAGAACCTGTCCGGGGCCGCCCCAGCCTGATGAGCTATGGGCTGTTCATCCTCGTGGGTTGCTGCCTGTGCGCCTCGCTGGTGGGGAGCCTGCTCTAGCGGGCGCCGGTCGCGGGCACGGAGGCCAGCTGCGTCGTGGGCGCCTGCTCCGACGGCGGCGGCGGGACGTAGTCCAGGCTGATCGGAATGTGGCGCTGGCCCGCCACGACGGCGTCGAGCGTGTTCAGCGGACGACCGGCGAGACGCTGGTAGATCCAGTAGGCGGCGACGACTTTCTCGACGTACTCGCGGGCCTGGGGGACGTCGATCGTCTCGATCAGCAGGAGCGGATCGGGGTCGGGGCCGAGACGGCGTAGGGCCTCGATCATCGGGCGCGGTCCGGCGTTGTAGCTGGAGACGGCGCGAAGCAGATCGCCCTGGAACTCGGGCCGAGCGAGCATGCGGTTGACGTATTCCTGGCCGAGGCGGACGTTGGTCGCGGGCTGGAACAGGCGGCGCGGATCGGAGACGAAGCCGCGATCCCCGGTCATCTCGGCGGCGGTCGTGGGCATGACCTGCATCATGCCGTAGGCGCCGACCGGCGAGCGGGCCTCGGCGTTGAAGCCGCTTTCCTTCCTGGCGATGGCGTAGACGAGCGACCGTTCCAGCGTCCAGCCGCCCTCGGGATTGATCTCGGGCTGGGGATAGTCGGCCGCATCGATGCGCGAGGCGTCGTTGGCCGCCGAGCCGCCGAGGCGCGGGCCGAGCACGCGGGCGAGGCCGGTCCAGAGGCGGCGGGTGGCGTCGCCGGCGGTCCGCAGACCATTGCGGAGTTCGTCGCGGGCGTCGCCGCGGCGGCCGACCTCGAACAGGGCCACGGCGCGCCGGGCGCGGGGCTCTTCGCGCAGGAAGGCATCCATCTCGCGCTGGTTGACGCCTGCGGGCTCGTCCATGAGCGAGGCAGCCTGGACGGAATCGTAAGGAACCGGACCGCCGTTGATGATCGTCGGCTCCTGGCCCAGCTGGCGCAGCGCGATCTGGCCGTAGAAGGTCGCCGGCCAACGGGCGGCGAGACGAAGGAACTCGGTGATGCGGTCCTGACGGCCGGTTTGCCCGGCGGCGCGGGCCGTCCAGTACGCGGCGCCCGCTCGCGTCCAGGCGTCCTCGGTCGGATCGACGGCGACGCGCTCGAAGGCCGAGAAGGATTTCGCATAGTCCCCGGTACGCCAGGCGGCCAGCCCGACCGTCCACCAGTCGCCGATCTGTTCGCCCAGCGTGATCGCCGTGCCGAGGTCGTCGCGGTTGAGCGCCACACGGGCGGCGCGGGCGGGATCGGCCTCGGAGTTGCCTCCGCCTGCGGCGACCGCGTCCCAGGTCCGGGTGACGTAGACGCCGGCGGGTCGGCGGGGTTCCGGCGCGCCATCGGGACGGCGCCGCATGGCGAGCGCGTGGACCCGTTGGGCGCTGGGCAGGTCGGCGTAGTCGTTCAGCCAGGCCGACAGTTCCTCGAAGGTCGCGGTGTGGTCGGGGTGGAACAGGCGTTCGAACTCGACCTGGCCCAGGAGCACGCGGTCGTTGGCCTGACGGGCGGCGTCGCGCGCCGCGTCGAGGTCGCCGCGACGCAGCGCGTCGAACGCCGAGGTGTAGCTCAGTCGGTCCGCGTTGGAGAGGGCGTTGGGGGTGATGCGGAGCGTGTTCTGCTCCTCGTCGGCGGCGATGGCGGCCTCATACGGCTCGGGCGCAGCGAGGGCGGGCGAGGCGGAGACGGACAGGGCCAGGGCCGCGAGCGGAGCCGCAATGGCGATCGTCGGCGCGGCCAGCGCGCGTCGGCGGAAATCGGTCAAGGCGGCGGCCCCCCGTGCTGCGCGTCGCGGTCTCGATCCGGGATCGGCGCGCGGTCTGAGTTTGGTCGTCAGGCAGGAACCATGCCGGATTCCGACTGATGGCTCAATCGGTTCGCGGTGTGACCCCTCGCCCTTGTGATCCGGCAAGCGGGCGCCGATTTTGTGGCGAACCCGAAAAGGAGCTGCCTCATGAAGACCCGCCGCCTCGGGCGTAACGGCCCCGAAGTCTCCGCGCTCGGCCTCGGCTGCATGGGCATGAGCGCCTTCTATGGCGCGCCTTCCGATGAGGCGACGGCGACGTCGGTGCTGCACCGGGCGCTCGATCTGGGCGTGACCCTGTTCGACACGGCCGAGATGTACGGCCCCTACACGAACGAGGAATTGCTGGGCCGGGCCTTCGCGGGCAAGCGCGACCGGGTCTTCCTCGCGACCAAGTTCGGCATCGGCTACAATGCGGACCGGACGGCGCTGGCCGTGGACGGCTCGCCCGCCAATGTGCGGCGCGCCATCGAAGGCAGCCTGAAGCGGCTGAACACCGACCACGTCGATCTCTACTATCTGCACCGCGTCGATCCGGACACGCCGATCGAGGAGACGGTGGGCGCGATGGCCGAGCTGGTGACCGAGGGCAAGGTGCGGTTCCTGGGCCTGTCGGAAGCCGCGCCGGCGACGCTGAGGAAGGCCCATGCGACGCATCCGATCACGGCGCTGCAGACGGAGTATTCGCTGTGGTCGCGCGAGCCGGAGGACGAGCTGCTGGCGCTGTGCGACGAGCTGGGCATCGGCTTTGTGCCCTACAGCCCGCTGGGACGGGGGTTCCTGTCGGGCGAGATCAAGTCGATCGACGACCTGGATGAAGGCGACTTCCGGCGGTCCAACCCGCGCTTTCAGGGCGAGAACTTCCAGAAGAACATCGACCTGGTCCGTGCGGTGACGGCGATCGCGGCGGACAAGGGCGTGACGGCGGCGCAGCTGGCCCTGGCCTGGGTGCTGGCGCGGGGCGAGACGCTGGTTCCGATCCCCGGCACGCGGCGCATCCGGACGCTGGAAGAGAACGTCGCGGCGGCCGACATCGCCCTGACGCCGGAGGATCTGTCGCGGATCGAGGCGGCGTTTCCGAAAGAGGCGGTGGTCGGGGATCGCTATGCTCCGGCGGGACGCGCGGCGTTGAACCGGTAGTCTGGACACGGGTCATCGCCCTCGCGCCGGGTTCGGCCGCGAGGGGGGTCGGGGAAGCGGCGGAGCCGGGGCGATCTCGCCCGGGACCGGGGCGGGGCCGTCGCCGGCCTTCGCCCGGTGTGTATGTTTCGGCGGGGTCGTCTCGGCTCCGCTCGATCGGTTTTCGCAAGCTGCGCGGTCGCGGGAAGCTCTTATGCCGGGAGCGGAGGGGCCTCTTCCCCGCCGCCTTGGTGTCACCCGGTTCGTCCTGACGCCGCCACTTAAGCCCACGACGGGCGCCGACCCCCAGAGAGCCGACGGACCCCGGGGGCTTTCGTTCCCCGGGCAATCCCGCGATCGACCCCGCCGCGCGTCCGGGTCCTGGGCCCAGGACGCCTTCCCCTCAGCAGCGGGACGGGGCCGATTGTAAGGGGGTTGGGTATGCGGGCGCGGATAGATCGTCTCAGCGACGACGGGCGTTGGATTCGTTGAGGGAATCCAGGCGTCGTTGGATGATTGGGAAAAACAGCACGTTTCTCTCCCTCCCGGCACGGGGAGGGCGGCGAAGGCGCAGCCGAAGCCGGGTTGGGGCGACAAGGTGCGCCACACGCCGATATCGCCTGTGCATCGCCGGGCCGCCCCCACCCGGTCGCTGCGCGACCACCCTCCCCGGCACGGGGAGGGAGAGGGCGCCTCAGCCAATCATCTCCAGCCACTCATCCTCGGTCAGGACGGTGACGCCGTGCTTCTGGGCGTCGGCGAGCTTGGAGCCGGCGCCGGGGCCGGCGACGAGGTAGTCGGTCTTTTTCGAGACGGAACCCGAGACCTTGGCGCCCAGGCTTTCGGCGCGGGCCTTGGCCTCGTCGCGGGTGAAGCGCTCCAGGCTGCCGGTGAAGACGACGGTCTTGCCGGCGACGGCGGTGTCGGTCTTGGGGCGTTCGGCGTCCTCGATGCGGTCGAGCTCGGCGACCAGGGCGTCGACGACGGCGCGGTTGTGGGGCTCGTGGAAGAACTCGGCGACGGCGCGGGCGGCGACGGGGCCGACGCCGCTGATCCCGGCGATCTCGCCGAGCGTCTCGGAGGGGCCGTCCTCGCGAGCGACGCGGGACAGTTCGACGATGGCGGGCCAGTCGGGGGCCAGCGGGATCAGGGCGCGGCGGGCAGGCGCGGCGACGCCGGGGAAGGCGAGCGCGAGCTTCTGATCGATGGGGGCTTCGGGCCAGGGGTCGGCGGGGTCGAGGCTGGCTGCGGCGAGGACGGAGAGGGTGCGGGGGGAGACGCCGTGGCCTTCGGCGAGCCGGGTCCATTCCGGCGAGGGGATGCCCTCGGCGGCGGCGAGGCCCGCGGCGTGGAAGGCGGTCCAGCTGCCGAAGTGGCGGGCGAGCAGGAGCGAGGTCTGCTCGCCGATCTCGCGGATGCCGAGGCCGAAGATGAGGCGTTCAAGCGCGATGACCCGGCGGACGTCGATGCCGGCGATGAGGTTGCGGACGCTGGTTTCGCCGTAGCCGTCCTCGGCGCGCAGCGCGGCGAGTTTCTCTTCGTCGCGGGCGAGGCGGAAGATGTCGGCGGGTTCCTTGATCCAGCCGCGCTCGGAAAACGCGATCAGCTGTTTCTCGCCCAGGCCCTCGATGTCGAAGGCGCGACGGCCGACGAAGTGCTTCAGGCGTTCGACGCGTTGGGCCTCGCAGAACAGGCCGCCGGTGCAGCGGCGGCGCACCTCGCCATCGGGGCGGACGGCCTCGGATCCGCAGACGGGGCAGTGGGTGGGGAACACGTAGGGCACGGCGTCGGCGGGACGCTTGTCCAAGACGACCGAGACGATCTGGGGGATGACGTCGCCGGCGCGTTGGAGGACGACAGTGTCGCCGATGCGGACGTCCTTGCGCTCGATTTCGTCCTCGTTGTGCAGGGTGGCGTTCCTGACCACGACGCCGCCGACGGTGACGGGGGCGAGGCGGGCGACGGGGGTGAGCGACCCGGTGCGGCCGACCTGGATGTCGATGCCTTCGAGTACGGTCGTGGCCTGCTGGGCCGGGAACTTGTGGGCGATGGCCCAGCGGGGGCTGCGGGAGACGAAGCCTAGGCGCTCCTGCCAGTCCAGGCGGTCGACCTTGTAGACCACGCCGTCGATGTCATAACCGAGGCTGGCGCGGTGGGTCTCCAGGTCGCGGTAGATGGCGAGCAGGCCAGACGCGTCCTCGACCCGCTTCGAGCGCGGATTGACGGGGAAGCCCCAGGCCTCGAAGGCGGCGAGCGCCTGGGCTTGCGTTTCGGCGAAGGGCTCGGAGGTCTCGCCCCAGGCGTAGGCGAAGAAGCGCAAGGGGCGGGCGGCGGTGACGGTCGGGTCGATCTGGCGCAGCGATCCGGCGGCGAAGTTCCTGGGATTGGCGTAGGTGCGGCGGCCTGCGGCCTCGGCTTCGGCATTGAAGGCGGCGAAGGCATCGTTGGGGGCGTAGACCTCGCCGCGGATCTCGATGCGGGCGGGCCAGCCCGAGCCGGACAGGCGGTGGGGGATGTCGGCTATGGTCTTGAGGTTGGCCGTGATGTCCTCGCCGGCGCGGCCGTCGCCGCGGGTGGCGCCCTGGACGAGCACGCCGTCCTCGTAGCGGATGTTGGCGGACAGGCCGTCGATCTTGGGCTCGGCGACGAAGGCGAGAGGCTCGTCGGCGGGGAGCCTGAGGAAGCGGCGGATGCGGGCGGCGAAGTCGGCGACGTCGGCCTCGTCGAAGGCGTTGTCGAGCGACAGCATGGGCAAGCCGTGGCGGACCTCGGCGAACTGGCTGGAGACGGGGGCGCCGACCTTCAGCGAGGGCGAATCGGGGCGGATCAGGGCGGGGAAGCGGGCCTCGATGGCGGCGTTCCTGGCACGCAGGGCGTCGTAGTCGGCGTCGGAGATTTCGGGCGCGGCTTCCGCGTAGAGGGCATCGTGGCGCTCCATCTCGGCGGCGAGGCGGCCCAGTTCGGCGGCGGCTTCGGCTTCAGTCAGGGTGTCGACGGCGGGTTCGGACATGGGGTCGGGTTTAGCATCGGCGGCGGCGCGAGCCATCCGCGCATGACGGCGAATTTAGCGGACGAGCCGGCCAAGCTCGCGCTAATCGGAAGCGGACATCGTTTGAGGAGGCTCCATGTCCCGCACGCTTCGCGCCCTGTTCGTCGGCGCCGCCCTGACCGCTCTGGCCGCCTGCGCGGGCATGGAGACCGTGACGCCTGCAGCCGAAGCGCCCGAAGCGGCGGCGACGGCGAGCGCCGACTACGCCCAGCTGATCGCGGACCTGCGCATCCTGTCGGCGGACGACATGGAGGGGCGGGACACCGGCGCGCCGGGCGGGGAGAGGGCGCGGGCCTATATCGTCTCGCGGCTGGAGGCGCTGGGCGTGGCCGCGCCGCCGATGGGCCGGCTGCAGCCGTGGGAGATGCAGGGCCGCACGCGCGAAGGGCCGAAGACCTTCAACGGGACCAATGTGCTGGCGGTGATCCCGGGGACGCGGGCGACGGATCGCTACATCGTCATCACCGCCCACTATGACCACGTCGGGATCGCGGACGGGCAGATCCACAACGGGGCGGACGACAATGCGTCCGGCGTGGCGACGGCGCTGGAGATCGCCGCGCGGCTGAAGGCGGCGCCGCCGGAGCACAGCGTGATCTTCGCCTTCCTGGACGGGGAGGAGCGGGGCCTGCTCGGCGCGCGGCATTTCGTGGAGGCGCCGCCGGTGCCGCTGAGCTCCATTGCTCTGAACCTGAACTTCGACATGACGGCGCGGGCCGAGACCGACATGAAGCTGTGGGTCACGGGGACGTATCAGAACCCGACGCTGCGGCCGCTGCTGGAGCCGATCGCGGCGGAGAACGGCGTGGCGCTGGCCTTCGGCAAGGACACGCCGCAGGACACGGGGAACAACAACTGGGTCGAGGCGTCGGACCACGCGGCGTTTTATCGGGCCGGGCTGCCGTTCCTCTATCTGGGGGTGGATTATCACCCCGACTACCACCGGCCGTCGGATGACTTCGACAAGGTGAACCCGGCGGTGTTCGCGGCGGCGACGGAGCTGTCGTGGCGGTCGTTCCAGGCGCTGGATCGGGGCATGAGCCGCTGATGCGGCGGGCGGCGCTGGTCGCGCTCGGGGCGGCGGCGGTCGTTCTGGCGGGGTGCGAACTGTTCGAGCCTTCGACAGCGGAGCGTCCGGAGCGGGGCGAGAGTGCTGCGGCGCCGGCGAGCGGCGCATTCCGCCATTCCCAGAGCGAGGACCTGTCTGGGTTCTATACGCCGACAGCCGAGACCGGTGAGGGCGAGGCGCGGCTGCTGCTGGTGTTCATCGGCCAGCCGGCTGACTTCGAGGCGTGGGAGAAGGGGACGCGGGACGGCGGCTTCGCGCCGGTGATGCTGGAGTTCGCGGGCGGGGAACGGGTGCTGCCGGAGCGATACGAGGTGTCCGACAGTCGGGTGCGATTCTCCGGGACCAGCGAGGCGCTGGGGCGGGTGACGCTGGACGCGCGGCTGGACGGCGGGGCGCTGGCGCTGGCGCGACGGAACCTGGGCAAGGACGAGGATCCGGCGATGGAGGGCGCTGTGACGGTCGGCGGGCGCAGCTATGGCGGCGTGAAGTTCGCCTGGTCGATGGGCGGCGGCTGAGACGAAAGAGGCGGCCCGCGAAGGCCGCCTCCTGCTGGTCGATCAGTTGACCGTCGCCTTGACGATCTTGCCCGGATTGCGGGGCGGTTCGCCCTTGGGGAGGGCGTCGACGTGTTCCATGCCTTCGATCACCTGGCCCCAGACGGTGTATTGGCGGTCCAGGAAGGTAGCGTCGTCGAAGACGATGAAGAACTGGCTGTTGGCGCTGTTCGGATCCGAGGTGCGCGCCATGGAGCAGACGCCGCGGACGTGGGGCTCGGACGAGAATTCCTGCTTCAGGTTGGGCTTCTTGGAACCCGAGGTGCCGGTGCCGGTCGGGTCGCCGCCCTGGGCCATGAAGCCGGGGATGACGCGGTGGAACACCACGCCGTCGTAGAAGCCTTCCGAAGCCAGCTCGGTGATGCGGGCGACGTGGCCGGGGGCCAGGTCGGGGCGCAGCTTGATGACGACGTCGCCGCCCTGGCCGTCGCCGGTGTCGAGAGTGAAGGTGAGGGTGTCGGCCATCGGGCGCTCCTTTGGGGTCGTTCGCCGGGGTCATAGCGGGCGACGACGCCGGGCGCTATGCAGGAGCGATGAGCGAGGACGAAAAGGCCCCCGAACGCCGCCGCATGGTGCGCCCGCCCTCGGGCGGGACGGCGGCGGGGCGTGGTACAGGCCAGAAGATCAAGACCGCCGACAAGAAGACCATGTCGAGCCAGCAATGGATCAAGCGCCAGCTGGCCGATCCCTGGTCGGAAAAGGCGCGGGCCGAGGGCTGGCGCAGCCGGGCGGCCTTCAAGCTGACGGAGATCGACGACCGGTTTCATCTGATCAAGCGCGGGTCGCGGGTGATCGACCTGGGCGCGGCGCCGGGCGGCTGGGTGCAGGTGTGCGTCAACCGGGGCGCGGCGGCGGTGGTGGGGGTGGACCTGCTGCCCATCGAGCCGATCCCGGGATCGACGCTGATCCAGGCGGACTTCACCGATCCCGGCGTGGACAAGCAGCTGATCGAGGCGCTGGGCGGGGCGCCGGACCTGGTGCTGTCCGACATGGCGCACAACACGGTGGGGCATCGGCAGACCGACCACCTGAAGATCATCGCCCTGATCGAGATCGCGGCCGACTTCGCCATTCGGACGCTGAAGCCGGGCGGTCATTTCGTGACCAAGAACTTCCAGGGCGGGGCGGCAGGCGAGGTGCTGAACGACCTGCGCGCCGCCTTCGAGGACGTGAAATACGTCAAGCCCGCAGCAAGCCGGAAGGGGTCGTCGGAGGTCTATCTGGTGGCGTTGGGGCGGAAATGATCGTCCCCGCCCTGATCCTCGGTCTGGGCGTTCAGCAGCCGCAACTCGTACCGCTGTCGTCCCTGCTCGGCCAGACGCCGGAGGCGGTGGCGTCGGCGCTCGGCGCCGAGGGGCCAGACGGTCCGGGGCTTCGCCTGGCGGAGAACGGGCGGTCGATCGTGCTCCACCCCGGCGAACCGTTTCGGCCGCCGTGGCCGCAAGGCCAGAGATGCGCGACCCAAATGGTTCGCGTGGACGAGGCGGGGCGCCACGCCCTGTCAGACTTCGGCGAGGATGCGACCGCCGACGCCAACCAGATGGTGAGGTTCCGGGCGGTGTTCGTGTTCGAGGACGACCGGCTGGTCGCGGTGGACGCCCCGCCCGCGCGCGAGCTCGGATCCGCCCCGCCAGGAGAATCTCGACAGGCCTGGATCGAGCGCATGATCCAGTCCGGAGCGCGGTCGGATTGGCCAATCGCCCCCGGCCGCCTGCCGCTGTCCGACGGAGCCCGGGTGGTGGAGCGGTTGAAGGACGGCGCGCACACCGCCGTGGCGACCGCGTGCAAGCCCTTGGCGCCCCGGCCTGCGTCCACCGGGCGACGGTTCGACGAAGCCGGCTTCTTTCAGGGGCTGGCGCTTCTGCCTTTCGCCGTGCGTCTGCCCGGTCTGAATGCAGAGCGGGAGAGGGACGCGCGCGAGGGGCCGCTCCTGTTCGCCCAGGCGCGGCCTGGTGAGAGGCTTCCGGGTGGAGCGCTCGCGTTCGTCGCGGACCGGCCCGGAACGCGGCTGTACCGCGACCCGGAAGACCCCGACTATGGCGTCATCGTCATCAGCTTCGGCTGGGACGAGCGGAACAATGTGGGGCGTTACAACGACGTGGCCATGATCGGGGTCCGGGGCGACACCGTCGTGTGGACCGCCGATCCGGACGCCGTGGACGCCCTGGGGCTGAGGTCGCCGATGTGCCTCGGCGTCGACGGCCGCCTGGATCAGGTCCGGCCCGGGTGTTCCAACACGGGCGTGTTTACCTTTGGCGACTGACGAGGGGCTCTCGGAGCCCCCGGGGTGTCCGACCTTCATCTGGAAGGACGGCGGCCGTGATGATATACGTCGGTCGCTGTATATCCGGAGCCGCAGATGAGCCGTGTTGCGAAATGGGGAAACAGTCCCGCCGTGCGCATTCCCCGCGCAGCCCTGATCGAGGCGGGCCTGAAGGAGGGTGACGCAGTAATCGTTACAGCCGATGGCAAGGGCGGTCTTTCGGTAGCACCCGACCGTCGGCGGCAGGAGGCGTTGGAGGCCCTCGGTAAGTTCCGGATCAAAATCCCGGCCGACTACAAGTTCGACCGGGAAGAGGCGAACAGTCGCGGCGGCAAGGCTTGACGGCGTTTCTCGACACCAACGTCGTCGTTTATGCGATTGGAGACGAAGGGGAGAAACGCGCGATTGCGCGGGGAGTATTGGCTCGCAACGATCTGGTCGTCAGTGTGCAGACGCTGAATGAATTCGTGTCTGTCGCACGCCGGAAGCTCCGGATGTCTTGGGACGAGATAATCGCCATCAAGGGATTGCTACGGACGATGGGAATAGCCGTTGTGCCGGTTTCGGTGGCTGCCCATGAACATGCGGTCGCCTTGGCCGTGAGGAACGACATCCACATCTACGACGCCACGATCATCGCCTGCGCGCTTGAGGCGGGGTGCGATACGCTGTGGACCGAGGACCTGACGGATGGGCAGAGGTTCGGCGGGCTGACCGTGCGCAATCCGTTCGCGACCGCATGAGCGAGGCCGACCTCCGCGCCGCCTTCGCCAAGCAGGCGGCGATCTGTGCGGCGTCGGGGGCGCCGTTCACTGGAAGAGTGTGCGGGCTGATCGGGGAGCGGCTGGACCGGTCGGGCGAGATCGGACGGCGGGTGCTGGACTGGCCCGGCAATCCTTCGCACGAGGGCGACGCCCTGCCGCTGAGGCTGGCGGGCGGGCTGCATGGGCTGGCGCGGGCGGGGAGCGATCCGGGGCTGGCGGCGGTCTATCCGCCGAACGCGGCGCCGGGGGACGACGACGCGTTGTGGGAGATCGTGGCGGGATCGCTGGCCTCTCACGCGGCGCAGCTGGATCGATGGCTGGATGGGCCGCCGCAGACCAATGAGGTGGGGCGATCGGCCGGATTGATGGCCGGGCTGCTGGTGCTGGCGGAGCGGTTCGGGGCGCCGTTCGCGCTGTATGAGCTGGGGGCCAGCGCGGGGCTGAACACGCGGCTGGATCGGTATGGGTTTCGGCTGGGGGAGGTGAAGGCGGGCGATCCGGCGTCGCCGGTGCGGATCGCGCCGGAGTGGCGGGGGGCGTCGCCGCCGTCGGCCGAGGTGCGGGTGGCGCGGCGGGCGGGGGTGGACCTCAATCCGCTGGACCCGGGCGATACAGCGACGCGCGAGCGGCTGGCGGCCTATGTGTGGGCGGATCAGAGGGAGCGGCTGGCGCGGCTGGAGGCGGCGCTGGACATTGCGGCCGGGATGCCAGTGGAGATGGAGCGCGGCGACGCGGCGGACTGGCTGGAGCGTCGGCTGTCGGTGGAGCCGGAACCCGGCGTGTGCCGGGTGGTGATGCATACGATCGCCTTCCAGTACTTCCCGCCCCGGGTGCAGGCGCGGGTGCGGGCGCGGATCGAGGCGGCGGCGGCGCGGGCAACGGAAAGCGCGCCGGTCGCGTGGCTGACGTTCGAGGCGGAGCAGTCGGGGTTCGAGCGGCAGCCGGTGCTGAGGCTGCGGGCCTGGCCGGGCGGGGAGGACGTGGTCCTGGCGCGGGGGCATCCGCACGGCAGCTGGTTCGAGTGGCTCGATTAGGCCTTCCTTTCAGCCGTGCACCCCGGGGAAGGCTGGGGTCCAGATTGCGACCACCGCTGCCGACCGGTTTCGCAAAGAACGGCTAGCTCCGCTCATCGAGTTTGCATCTGGACCCCGGCCTTCGCCGGGGTGCACGGAGGAGGGTGACGGGAGGGACCTCAGGCGGCCTGGGTCGCTTCCCTGGCGCGGCGGGCCTCCCGCGCGGTCCAGACGCGGTCGTGGATGGCGAAGAAGACCATCTGGACCAGGGGCTCGATGATGCCGATGGCGAGCGCCTGACGGATGTCCTGGGTGATGGCGAAAGCCACCGCCACGGCGACGATCAGGTGCATGACGCCATAGGTGACGGTCTTGACCGCGATCTTCCGGAACGACGGCAGGGCGTGGGTGTGGCCGTGGTGGCCGTGGGCGCGGGCCTGTTCCTCGGCGTTCATGACGTCGAGGCGGGCGGTGAAGGCCTCTGCGGTTTCCTCCATGCCGCTGCGCCTGCGGCGCTGCTCGATGCGATGCCAAACGCGGTCGTGGAAAGAGTAGGCGATGGTTTGGAAGAAGGGCTCGACGAAGCCGATGGCCAGAGCCATGCGCCAGTCCTGGGTGATGGCCCAGGCCACCAGCATGGCCACGACCAGGTGCATCACGCCGTAGGAGGCGATCTTGAGCGCGAGGCTCCGCACGGACCGAGCGAGGGTGACGACCATCGAGCGACAAAATGTTAGCTGAGGCTGAAAAGTTCAACCTTCACTGAAAAAATCGCGAGCCGCGCGACCCTGTGTCGCCGGTTGACTTCGCACCCGCGAAAGACGATAGGCGGCCCGCAAAACGGAGACTCCCATGGAGATTCGCGAAGGACTCACCTTCGACGATGTTTTGCTCGAACCCGGCGCGTCCGAGATCATGCCCGCCGACGCGGACGTCTCGACCCGGCTGACCCGCGACATCAAGCTGAACATCCCGCTGCTGTCGTCCGCCATGGACACGGTGACCGAGGCGCGGCTGGCCATCGCCATGGCGCAGGCGGGCGGCCTGGGGGTCATCCACCGCAATCTGACGGTCGAGGAACAGGCCGAGCAGGTTCGCTCGGTCAAACGCTATGAGAGCGGAATGGTGGTGAACCCGGTGACGGTCCACCCCGAGACCACGCTGGGCGAGGTGCGCGAGATCGTGGCGCGCAAGAAGATCACCGGCTTCCCGGTCGTGGACCGGGCGACCGGCCGTCTGGTCGGCATGTTGACCAACCGCGACATGCGCTTCGAGAGCGATCCGAACCGCAAGGCCGCCGAGCTGATGACCACCGGTGACCTGGCCACCCTGCGCGAAGGCGCGGGCAAGGAGGCGGCGCGCGAGCTGCTGAAGACCCGCAAGATCGAGCGGGTCATCGTGGTCGACGAGGATCAGCGCGCGGTCGGCCTGATCACCATGAAGGACATCGAGAAGGCCCAGGCCTTCCCCAACGCGGCCAAGGACGAGCAGGGGCGGCTGCTGGTCGGCGCGGCCTCGACAGTCGGCGACAGCGGATACGAGCGGGCGATGGCCCTGGCCGAGGCGGGCGCCGACGTGGTGGTGATCGACACCGCCCACGGCCACTCGGCCCAGGTGGCGCGGGTGGTGGAGCGCATCAAGCGCGAGAACAACCGGCTGCAGATCATCGCCGGCAACATCGCCACCTACGACGCGGCGCGCGCCCTGATCGACGCGGGCGCCGACGCGGTGAAGGTCGGCATCGGGCCGGGCAGCATCTGCACCACCCGCATCGTCGCGGGCGTGGGCGTGCCTCAGCTGACGGCGGTCATGGAGGCCGCGCGGGCGGCGAAGGACAGCGGCGCTCCGGTCATCGCGGACGGGGGCATCAAGTATTCGGGCGATCTGGCCAAGGCGCTGGCGGCCGGCGCGTCGGTGGCCATGATGGGGTCGATGTTCGCGGGCACCGACGAGAGCCCGGGCGAGGTGTTCCTGTACCAGGGCCGGTCTTACAAGAGCTATCGCGGCATGGGCTCGGTGGGGGCGATGGGCGCGGGCAGCGCGGATCGCTACTTCCAGAAGGAAGTCGAGACCCAGAAGCTGGTGCCCGAAGGCATCGAGGGTCAGACGCCGTACAAGGGGCCGATCGCCCCGGTTCTGCACCAGATGGTGGGCGGCTTGCGCGCTGCGATGGGATACGTCGGGGCGGCGACGATCGCCGAGCTGCAGGCCAAGGCGCGGTTCGTGCGGATCACCGGCGCGGGCCTGCGCGAGAGCCATGTCCACGACGTCATGATCACGCGGGAAGCCCCCAACTACCGGCAGGGATGACGACCATGAGCGACGCCTGGGTCCTGGCGACCACGCCCGAACTGACCATGCTGACGGCGACGCTGATCCTGGCGTTCGTGCATGTCTTCCTGCCCGCCGCCGGGCGGACGATGGCCAACGGCATCGGCTGGAACGCGGGGCCCCGGGACGGCCAGCCGGCGCGGCCGGGCATCATCACCCAGCGGCTGGAGCGGGCGCAGGCCAATATGTGGGAGACGCTGCCGCTGTTCATCGGCGCGGTGCTGATCGCCCATGTGACGGGCGAGGAGGGGCCGCTGACCTTCTGGGGGACGCAGGCCTTCTTCTGGATGCGGCTGATCTACATTCCCATCTATGCCCTGGGCATCCCGTTCGTGCGCTCGATCGTGTGGCTCATCGCCATGGGCGGGCTGATCGCCATCTTCGCCGCCATCCTGACCTGACGCCGTTAGAGTGACCCCCGCCGCCCGTCTCGCCGCCGCCGCCTCGGTCCTAGACTCCATCGCGCACAGCCGCGCGCCGGCGGAGGTGGTGCTGAAGGCCTGGGGGCAGTCGAACCGATACGCTGGGTCCAAGGACCGGCGGGCAATCGCGGACCGGGTCTATAAGGTGCTGCGGGCGCGGGGACGGCTGGCCTGGGCCATGGGCGGGCGCGAGGACGGGCGGGCGCTGGTGATCGGCTCGCTGAGCCTCATCGACGGCCTGCCTCTGGAAGAGATCGAGGCGCTGCATTCGGGCGAGGGCTATGGGCCGCGTCCGCTGTCCAAACAGGAGCGGGCGCGGATTTCGGCGGGGGAGGGCGAGCTGCCGGGCTGGGTCGCGGCGGGCCTGCCGGAGTTCGTGGTGACGGATTTCCAGAAGACGTTCGGCGAGCGGTGGGCCGAGGAGGCCGCCGCCCTGATGCAGCCGCGCGCGCCGATCGACCTGCGGGTCAATACGGCCAAGGCGACGGTGGATGAGGTGGAGGCGGAGCTGCGCGAGGCGGGGCTGTCCCCGGAGCGGACGCCGAGCTCGCCGGTGGGTCTGAGGCTGGCGGCCGAACCGCCGCCCAACGTCCAGGCGCTGGAGGCCTTCAAGGTGGGCCAGGTGGAGATCCAGGACGAGGGCAGCCAGATCGTCTGCGTCCTGGCCGAGGCCCGGCCGGGGATGACGGTGGTCGATTACTGCGCGGGCGGCGGGGGCAAGACGCTCGGGCTGGCGGCGCAGATGGAGGGCCGGGGCCGCTTGATCGCCTGCGACGTGGTGCAGAAGCGGCTGGACAACATCCGGCCCCGGCTGGCGCGGGCTGGGGTGGAGGCCGAGCTGCGGCTGCTGGGCCACGACGGCGAGGGGATGGATGACCTGGCGGGCGCCGCCGAGGTGGTGTTCGTCGATGCGCCGTGCTCGGGCTCGGGCACCTGGCGGCGCAGGCCCGAGGATGCCTGGCGGCTGACCGAGGACGAGGTCGTGCGGCTGCATGGGCTGCAGGTGGCGATCCTGGGGCGGGCGGCGCGGCTGGTGAAGCCGGGCGGGCGGCTGGTCTATGTGACCTGCTCGATGCTGACCGCGGAGAACGAGGCCATCGCGGACGCCTTCGAGGCGGGGCATCCGGAGTTCTCCCCTGCCGGGCCGCGCCTGCGCCTGTCGCCCGCCTCAACCAATACCGACGGCTTCTTCGCCGCCGCCTATGAAAGGACCGCCTGATGACCGAGCACGAGAAGGTCCTGATCGTCGACTTCGGCAGCCAGGTGACGCAGCTGATCGCGCGGCGGCTGAGGGAAGCCAGCGTCTATTGCGAGATCCATCCCTACGCCAAGGCCGAGGCCGCGATGGCGGCCATGAACCCGCGCGCCATCATCCTGTCGGGCGGACCCGAGAGCGTCCACGAGGAGGGCAGTCCGCGCGCGCCGCAGGCCGTGTTCGAGGCGGGCGTGCCGGTGCTGGGTATCTGCTACGGCGAGATGACCATGTGCGAGCAGCTGGGCGGCAAGGTCGAGGGCGGCCATCACCGCGAGTTCGGCCGCGCCGAAATCACGGTTCAGAAGGCGTCGCCGCTGCTGGAGGGGCTCGCGGGCGTCGGCGAGGACGAGCCGGTCTGGATGAGCCACGGCGACAAGATCGTCGCGATTCCCCAGGGCTTCGACGTCGTGGCGACCTCGCCGGGCAGTCCCTATGCCGTCATCGCCGACGAGGCGCGCCGCTTCTACGGTATCCAGTTCCATCCGGAGGTGATGCACACGCCGCGCGGCCACCAGATGCTGAGGAACTTCACCCACGGCATCGCGGGGCTGAGGGGCGACTGGACCATGGCCGCCTATCGGGACGAGAAGATCGCCCAGATTCGCGAACAGGTCGGCTCGGCCAAGGTGATCTGCGGCCTGTCGGGCGGGGTGGACTCCTCGGTCGCGGCGGTGCTGATCCACGAGGCGATCGGGGATCAGCTGACCTGCGTGTTTGTGGATACGGGCCTGCTTCGGAAGGACGAGGCCAAACAGGTCACGACCCTGTTCCGCGAGCACTACAACATCCCGCTGATCCATGTGGACGCCTCGGCTGAGTTCCTGGGCGCCCTGGCCGGCCAGTCGGACCCCGAGACGAAGCGCAAGACCATCGGCCGGGTCTTCATCGAGGTGTTCGACCGGGAGGCCGCCAAGATCGAGGGCGCGGAGTTCCTGGCCCAGGGGACGCTCTATCCCGACGTGATCGAGAGCGTGTCGTCCTCCAGCGGCAAGGCCCACGTCATCAAGAGCCATCACAACGTCGGCGGCCTGCCGGACTATATGAAGCTCAAGCTGGTCGAACCCCTGCGCGAGCTGTTCAAGGACGAGGTCCGGGCGCTGGGGCGCGAGCTGGGCCTGACCGACGCCTTCGTGGGGCGCCATCCGTTCCCAGGGCCGGGGCTGGCCATCCGCATCCCCGGCGAGATCACGCCGGACGCGGTGGCGACGCTGCAGGAGGCGGACGCCATCTATCTGGAGGAGATCCGCAAGGCAGGGCTGTACGACCAGATCTGGCAGGCGTTCGCCGTGTTGCTGCCGGTCAAGACCGTCGGCGTCATGGGCGACGCGCGGACCTATGAGAAGGTGCTGGCGCTCAGGGCCGTGACCTCCACCGACGGCATGACGGCGGACTTCTTCGAGTTCCCCTGGGACGTGCTGGGCCGGACGGCGACCCGGATCGTCAACGAGGTGAGGGGCGTCAATCGCGTGGTCTATGATGTGACGTCAAAGCCACCAGGCACGATCGAGTGGGAATGAACGAGAGTGGCGGCCGAGGAGCGCGCCAGATGTCCGTTAATCGATCTTAACGGGCGATTAACCACGATCTTTGACCCTTCCGGCCATGACCGTCAGGGCGATTCCAGCGTCGGGAGGGGTGGAGGCAGCGATTCGTCGCGCGTCCCAGTCGACCGGCGTCGATTTCGACTTCCTGATGAAGACGGCGCGGCGGGAGAGCGCGTTCAATCCCAATGCGCGGGCGCCGACGTCGTCCGCGTCGGGTCTGTTCCAGTTCATCGAGCAGACCTGGCTGGCGACGGTGAAGCAGCATGGGGCCAAGCACGGCTATGGCCAGTACGCCGATCTGATCCACAGAGGCGCCGACGGGCGCTGGAGGGTCGAGGGCTCGGCGAGGAATGTCGTGCTGGATCTACGGTTCGATCCCCAAGCCGCATCTCTGATGGCGGGCGAGCTGACGGCGCAGAACGCGGCCTATCTGCGCGGGCGGACAGGGCGCGAGCCTGGCGCGGGCGATCTTTACGCCGCGCACTTCCTGGGACCGGCCGGCGCTGCGCAGATCATGGAGGCGATGGCGACCCGGCCGGGCGCCAGCGCTGTCGCCATGTTCCCGCAGGCCGCAGCCGCCAACCGCTCGATCTTCTATCGCGACGGCCGCCCGGCGACGGTCGCGGAGGTCCACGCCAACCTGCAGAGCACCGCGGGCGGCCCTGCGCCGGTCGTCGGGCCGTCGACGCCAGCCGCGCCGCCGCTTGACGATCAGGCCTTGGCGTTGGCCGCGCGCATGGATCGGCTGAAGCAGGACCAGAGCCTGCTGGCCCTGCTGCTTGGGCAAGACGGGGAGGGGCAGTTCAAGTCTGGCTCGGGTGTGGGCTTCGGCGGCGCCTTCGGGCCGGAGAAATCGGCGACCGACGCGGGTTGGTAAACCGGCCGTTAAGGCTGGCCGCTCACCATTCTGTGCGACTCAAGGAACACTCGCCTTCGCCATGATCGCCGCCCGCGCCCGCCTGACCGAGTTCGACATCCGCCGCCTGGTCAAGGCGTCCGACGACGACGACCGGGCGGCCGCCGCGCACAAGCTGTGCCGCAGCATGGATCAGATCGACCTGACCGACGAGGACCGGCAGGCGGCGCAGAAGATTTTGCGCATCCTGGCCGACGACGCGGCCGAGTTGGTTCGGCGGGCGCTCGCGGTGACGCTGAAGAGCTCGGACCTGCTGCCGCGCGACGTGGCGCGGAAGCTGGCGGCCGACGTCGATTCGATCGCCCTGCCGATCATCGGATCGTCGCCGGTGTTCTCGGACGAGGACCTGATCGAGATCGTGCGGGCCGGATCGGCCGCGCGTCAGGTCGCGGTCGCGGCCCGGCCGAGCGTGCCGCGCGACGTGGCCGATGTGATCGCGGCGGAGGCCGGCGAGGCCGCTGTTCGCACTTTGGCCGCCAACGACAACGCCGACCTTTCCGAGCGCGCCATGGGCCGGGCCATTGATCGCTTCGGCAGCGCGCCCGAGGTGGTGGCGGCTCTGGCCTACAGGCAGGTCCTGCCGCTGGAGATCACCGAGCGGCTGGTCGCGCTAGCGTCCGAGGCTGTGCGCGAGCATCTGGTCAGCCGCCATGCGGTGGCGCCGGAGACCGCGATACGGCTCGCGACCTATGCGCGCGAGCGGGCGACGGTCGATCTGATCGACCAGGCGCCGGCCGGGGCCGATCTGGCGACCTTCGTGGCGCAGCTGAACGCCAGGAAGGCCCTGACGGCGTCGCTGCTGCTGCGGGCGCTGGCGCGGGGCAAGATGGCGCTGTTCGAGCATGGGGTTGCGGAGCTGGCCTCGACGCCGCACAGCCGCGCCTGGCTGATGGTGCATGACGCCGGACCGCTGGGGCTGAAGGCGATCTATGACCGCGCCGGCCTGCCGCCGCGCATGTTCCAGGCGTTTCGCGCGGGAGTGGACACCTGGCGCCAGCTGACCGCCGAGGGCGGGGACGTGTCGGGCGAGACCTTCCGCGAGCGAATGCTGGAGCGGTTCCTGACTCAACGTCCGAACGCCCCGCGTGACGACGTCGCCTATCTGATGGAGCGCCTGGACCAGGCCCCGCAGAGCCCGGTCCGCATCGAGGCCGCGAACGCCGCCTGATTACTCGGCGGCGATCGGGACGGCGTCATTGGCCGTCTGCTCCTGGGCTTCCCACTCCTCGATCTTGCGCGCCGTGTACTCCGGCGAGCGCGTGAAGCGGGCCAGGGCCCCGTAGATCACGGGCACGACGAACAGGGTCAGCAGGGTTGCGAACATGGCCCCGGTGAAGATCACCACGCCGATGGTCTGACGGCTGCCGGCGCCCGCGCCCTGCCACAGCATCAGCGGCAGGGCGCCGAACGCCGTGGCGATCGAGGTCATGATGATCGGCCGCAGACGCAGCGCCGAGCTCTCGACGATGGCCTCCTTGATGGAGCGGCCCTGGTCGCGCAGCTGGTTTGCGAACTCCACGATCAGAATGCCGTTCTTGGCCGCCACCCCGATCAGGATGATGAGGCCGATCTGGGAGTAGATGTTCAGGCTCGATCCCGCCATCAGCAGGCCGAACAGCCCGCCGGCCGCGGCGAGCGGCACCGTCAGCATGATCACCGCTGGGGTGATCCAACTTTCGAACTGGGCCGCCAGCACCAGGAACACCAGCAAGAGCGCCAGACCGAATGCGGCCAGCACCGCGCCGCCCGCCTCCTGCTGATCGCGCGCGGCCCCGCCGTATTGGATGTTGACGATCCCCTGGGGCTGCTGGGCGATCTGCTCTTCCATGAAGGCCACGGCGTCGGCGATGGTCGTGCCGGGGTTCAGGTCGGCCGACAGGGTGATGGCCCGCTGCCGGTCCAGGCGACGCCGGTCCGGCGTCGCGCCCGAAGTCTCGGTCGAGACCACCGACGACAGCGGCACCAGGGCGTTTCCGCCTGTCCCGACGTACAAGGTGTTGAGGTCAGCCAGAGACGTGCGGCCCTCCCGTTCGGTCTGCAGGATGACGTCGTACTCCTGACCGCCGCGCAGATAGGTTGTCGCGCGCCGCGAGCCGAACATGGTCTCCAGCGTCCGCCCGATCTCTTGCGAAGACACGCCGAGCGCGGCGGCCCGCTGCGGATCGACCTGGACCAGCAGGCGCGGCGCATTGGGCTCATAGTTCAGACGCGGGCGCGAGAAACCGGGGTTCTCCTGCGAGGCGGCCAGGATCGGCTGCAGCCACTGGAAGATCTCGTTGTAGTCGGTGCCGGTGGCGATCAGCTCGATGGAGTTGCCGCCCCCGCCTCCGCCGCCGCGTTGGAAGGCGCCGGGGGTCGAGGCGTTCACCTGGGCGTCGGTCTGGCCGCGCAGCTTGCCGTTCAGCTCCTGGGCGATCTCGTCGGCAGTGCGATCGCGCTCGGACCAGTCTTTCAGCACCATGACCGCGTTGCCGGAGTTGAAGCTGCCGCCGCCGAAGCCCGGCGCGGAGATCAGGAAGCTCTCCACCTCGCCCGCCTCGCGATACTCGGCGAGAATGGGCTCCAACCCCAGCATGATCTGGCGCGTATAGTCGAAGCCCGCCCCTTCTGGCCCCTGTACCCGGACCGTGACCCGGCCCCGGTCCTCGGGCGGCACGAGTTCGCTGGGCAGGTTCAGGAACATGAGGCCGGCGCCGCCGCCTACGACCAGAACCAGGGCCGAGACCCCGATCACGGCGATCCGGCGGCCGACCAGCAGGTCCAGCGAGTTGGCGTAGGAGTTCTTCAGCTTGTCCATCGCCCAGTCGACGCGGCGCGCGACCCAGCCGCCGCCCGAGGCCGGGCGCAGGATCTTGGACGCCAGCATGGGCGACAGGCTGAGGGCCAGGAAGGCGGAGAAGGCGATGGCGGCGGCGATGGCGGCCGCCAGCTCGACGAACAGCCGGCCGACATAACCCGGCAGGAACAGCAACGGCGCGAACACCGCCAGCAGCACGATGGTGGTGGCCACGACGGCGAAGAACACCTGCCGCGTGCCGCGCTCGGCCGCGACCAGCGGCGGCTCGCCGTGATCAAGGCGGCGCTGGATGTTCTCGGTCACGACGATGGCGTCGTCGACCACCAGGCCGATGGCCAGCACGAGCGCCAGCAGCGTCAGCAGGTTCAGCGAGAAGCCCAGCGGCGCCAGCACGATGAAGGTCGCGAGCAGGCAGATCGGCGCCACGATCGACGGGATCAGGGCCGCGCGCAGGGTGCCGAGGAAAATGAAGTTCACCAGCGCCACCAGCACCAGCGAGATGCCGATGGTGATCCAGACCTCCTCGATGGCGTGCTTGGTGAAGACCGAGTTGTCCGATCCGACGACCAGTTCGGTCTCCGGCGGCAGGCTGGACTGGATTTCCTCGGCCAGCGCCGTCACGCCCTTGGAAATCTCGAGATCGTTGGCCTGGGCCTGGCGGGTGACGGCCAGACCGATCTGATCCAGCCCGTTGCCCCGGAACAGACGGCGATCCTCGGCCGGCGCCTCCTCGACGCGGGCGATGTCACCCAGACGAACCACATAGACCGGGCGGCCCTGCAGCGCGCCCTGCGCTCCCGACCCCGTCGGCTGGGCGCCCGTCGAAACCGAGCCGGACGCGCCGGCCGACTGTAGCGAGGCGTTGCCGGTCGCGCTGATCGGCAGCTGGGCGAAGTCCTCGGCCCGCGCATAGGTGCGATCGACGCGGATCGTATAGTCCTTGTCCGTCGACTCCAGCGAACCGGCGGGCAGTTCCACGTTCTGCCGGGTCAGGGCCTGTTCGACCTGGGTCACGGTCAGCCCGCGCGCCGCCATGGCGTCCGGGTCCAGCCAGATGCGCATGGCGTAGCGCTGCTCGCCGTAGATCTGCACCTGGGCCACGCCCGGCACGGTGGCCAGGCGATCCAGCAGATAGCGGTCGGCGTAGTCGGTCAGCTCCAGCCGGTCCATCGACGACGACCGCAGGAACAGGATCATGATCGGCTGGGAGTCCGAATCCGCCTTGGCGACCTCCGGCGGGTCGGCCTGATCGGGCAGTCGGCCCTGGACGCGGCTGACGCGGTCGCGCACGTCGGAGGCGGCCACGTCGATGTCGCGATCCAGCGCGAACTCGATGGTGACGTTGGAGCGGCCGTCGCGGCTGGTCGAACTGATCCGCTCGATGCCCTGGATGCCGGCGACCTGCTGTTCGATCGGCTCGGTGATCTGGTTCTCGATGACTTCGGCCGACGCCCCCGCATAGCCGGTCGAGACCGACACCACCGGGGGATCAACGTCCGGCAGCTCGCGCACCGGCAGGAAGAAGAAGGCCGCCGCCCCGATGACGCACAGCACGATGGCCGCCACGGCCGCGAAGACCGGGCGGCGGACGGAGACGTCGGAGAGCATCATCGTGCTGTCGCCTTTTCAGCCGGTCCGCCACGCTGGCCGCCTGCGCCCGCCACGCTGATCGGGGCGTTCGGCTGGATGCGGTTCAGGCCCGAACCGACCACGCGGTCGTTGGCGGACAGACCCGACACGATCTCCACGAAGCCGCCCTCGACCGCGCCGGGTTCGACCTCCACGCGCTGTGCGGTCGAGCCGCGCTCGCCGGGCGCGATGCGATAGACGAAGGCGCTCTCGCCCTCATACTGCACCGCCGATTCAGGCACCGAGGGGTTCTGGCGCTGGCCCTGCTGAATGCCGACGCGCATCAACATCCCGGGGCGGATACGGCCGCCGGGATTGGCGAACTCGGCGCGGGCGGTGACGGCGCGGGTCGTCTCGTTGATCCGGGTGTCGATCAGGGCGATGCGGCCCGCGAAACTCTCATTGCCATAGGCGTCGGCCGTCGCGGTGATGGGCAGACCCTCACGCAGCACGCCCAGGTAGCGTTCCGGCACCGGGAAATCGACGCGGATCACACTGATGTCGTCGAGCGTGGTGATGACCGCGCCCGGGCTGATCAGCGTGCCCGGCGTCACGGTCGACAGACCCAGCACCCCGGCGAACGGGGCCCGGATCACCCGGTCGCCCTGGCGCGCCTGGGCCGCGGCCAGGGTGGCGCGGGCCGTCTCGACGGCCGTCTGCGCCTCTTCGACGGAGACGCGCGGAGCGACGCCGCGCTCGGCCAGGGTGGAGAAGCGTTCGTACTCGCGCTGGGCCTGGGCCAGGTTGGCGCGCGCCTGAATGATGGAGGCCTCTTCCTCGCCCGCCTGCAGCCGCACCAGCGGCGCTCCGGCCCCGACGCGCTGGCCGTCCTCGAAAAGAACCGCCGTGATCAGCTCGGACGTCGCCGAGGTGATGTTGACCGACCGGCGCCCGCGCGCCACGCCCAGCACGTCGATCTGGTCGCTGAACGGCCGCAGCGTCACCACCGCCTCCGACACCTGCTGCCCGCGCCCGCCGCCCGGCCCGCCCGGGCCGCCCGGGCCGCCCGGCCCACGACCGCCCTCGTCCTCGGCGAACGCCACGCGCAGGACCGCGGCCACGATCATCAGGCCCAGTACCACGGCGGCGGCGACGAGGAAGAAATGACGTTTGATCACAGACGTAATTCTCGAGATACGGGAGGCGGTTGGCCATAACGCTTCCGTCGCGTCAGGCAATCTAAACAGTTTGTAACGTTTGCCGTTCCGGTTTCCGTCGCGTCGTCCAGTCGCAGGTCAAAACCGGCGCCAGACAGCCACGACAGGGCCTTCCGCCAAGGGCGTCTCCCGTCCTGCGACCGTTCGCCGCCAGCCCGCCTGCAAGCTCCAGCGACCCAAATGCCTGACGACCGACGTCTCGGCTGAGAGCCATTGTGCCCCATCCTCGTCGGTCACGCCACCGAACGCCTGAGCCAGCACCATCCAGTCGTCGCCGAAATGGGCCCCCACGGTCAGGTCTGCGCGGACCTCGTCGGGCAGACCGTCGCGCATGCGCCGCGCCACCTGAACTTCGGCGAACGTCTGGTTCGGCCCCCAACGCCCCGCCACCATCGCTGGCGCGCCGAACCCTCGCCCCGCCGAGACGCGCACCTCCCAATCTCGTTCGCCGACGCCCGGCGCGGCGTATCCGGCGTTACGCCCTTCGCCCGCCTGGGCGTAACCCGCGTAGAGGCTGACCGCGCTCCGATCGTCCCGCCACGCCTGCCAGGTCAGGCCGAGCTCGATCGGCCCCCGCCCGGAATAGTCGACGAAGGCGTCCTCGCCCGACTGCCACTCCGCCTTGATCTGCAGCGTCAGCCGATCCGTGAGGCCATACTCGGCGAACACGCCGATCGCCCGGTCTTCCCGTTGCATGGGTAGATCAGCAAGGGCGCCGTCGGGATTGAAACCCTCCGTCGCCCGCATGACCTCGGCCTTGGCGATGACCTGCGCCTTGCCCTTCGGCTGCGTCCAGGCCCCTGCGTCCACCGAGGTCGCCATCCCCGCGAGCGCGAGGCCCGCGAAGATCGCCGAACGCATCAAACGTCGTAGCCCGGCGACTTCCGGTCCAACTGCCGCAGCGCGCCCGGCCAGGCGAGGGGTGCCACGAAGCCGAGGCCGCGTCCCTGCTCCTTGGTCTCGGCCTGGGCCGCATCCGGGGCGAACAGCACATGCTCCCGCCCGCCGGACAGCGCCGCCACCTGCTGGGCGCAGGCTCGCTCCAGGAAGAACATCCCGACCCAGGCCGCCGCCGCCGTCTGACCGACCGCGAGCGTCCCATGGTTGCGCAGCAACATGAGCGGCTTGTCGCCCAGATCCGCGACCAGCCGCTCGCGCTCGTCGTGGTTCAGCGCCAGCCCCTCATAGCCGTGATACGCCACCTGGTGCTGCAGCAGGCAGGCGTTCTGGCCGATCGGCAGCAGCCCCTCCTTCTGCGCCGCCACCCCCACGCCGGCGACCGTATGCAGGTGGATGACGAAGTGGGCGTCCTCGCGCGCAGCGTGGATGGCCGAATGGATGGTGAAGCCGGCCGGATTGATGAAGCTCTGCGTCTCCTGGACGATGTTCCCGTCCAGATCGACCTTCACCAGCGACGAGGCCGTGATCTCCTCGAAGTAGTAGCCGTAGGGATTGATCAGGAAGTGATGCTCGGGCCCGGGCACTCGCGCCGAGATGTGGGTGAAGATCATGTCGTCCCACCCGTGGAGCGCCACCAGACGGTACAACGCCGCCAGATCCACCCGCGCCTGCCACTCCTCGGCCGAGACGCGGGATTTCAGCGAAGGGGTCGAACCGTCGGCCATGATCGTCTCCTGAGGCGTGGCGATGAACGGCCGGACCGTCGCGCCAACCCGGGATCGGGTCAAGAACGGCTGCCGATTCAGGCTTCATTAACCGAGTTTTCACGTCCGGCGGCCAAGCTGAACGATGTTCGGAGTTCCTCCGGCCGGAGCCGCCCGTGACCGCTGTCGTCCAGATGCAGACCTATCGCCACGAACCGGATACGGCCTCGTCCGCCGCGCGCCTTCTCGATCTGGCGCGGTCGAAGACGACGGAGGATCGCCGCCGCCTGCTGCTGGGCATCACCGCCTTGTGCGACGCGACACCGCCGGGCGCCGAAGCCTCGCCGCTGCTGGGCGACATCTTCATGATCCTGGCCCGCCAGGCCGAGCGCGATATCCGCAAAGCCCTGTCCGAGGCCTTGGCCCCCGCCGAATGGGCCCCGCCGGCGCTGGTCGCCATGCTGGCGCTCGACGAGATCGAGATCGCCCGCCCGGTCATCGCCAGGAGCCCGCTGCTGAAGGATCAGGACCTTCTGCGCGTCCTGGTCGAGGCCACCATCGAGCATCAGATCGAGGTCGCGCGCCGTCCGCACCTCTCCAGCCAGGTCGCCGACGCCATCATCGATCGGGGCGAGCCCGCCAGCCTGACGGCGCTTGCAGGCAACCGCACCGCCGAGGTGTCCGAGCGCGCGCTCGAGCGCCTGATCGACCACTCCCGCCGGATCGCGGCGCTGCGGGCGCCCCTGACGCGCCATCCGCGCCTCAACGACCAACTCGCGACCCAGCTCTATCAGTATGTCGGCCAGGCGCTGCGCGAAGCCATCGGCGAGCGCTTCCGCGTCGATGAGTCCAAGCTCGCCAGCGCCATCGATGCCGCGACCGTTCGCGCCCAGCCGCAGAAGGCTGAGCCCAAGGGGATTGAGGAGGTTGCCAGCGTCGTCGAGCGTGACGAGATGGAGAGGCGGCTCGTCGCCAAGCTCCAGGCCGGCGGTCAGCTTCGTGCGGGCTTCCTGATCCGGGCGATCCGCGAAAAACGCCTCAGCCTGTTCGAGCACGGGGTCGCCGCCCTGTCCGGCTTCACCCTCGCCCAGGTTCGCGCCGCTATCCTGCGCCCCTCGGCGGACGCGCTTTATCTGCTGTGCGCCTCAGTCGGCATCGACCGCGCCGTCTTCCCGGCTTTGCTGGACGAGATCCGCGCGTTGTCGGATGGCTGGCCCGGAGGAGGCGAGGTCGGTGTCCAGGGCCGCACAAGCCTGCCGCCCTCCGCAGCGGCGCGGGAGTTCCGAGCGCTCATGGGCCACATCGGCGAGTAAGCGGCCGCCCTGCCGCCGTTTGACTTCATCGGTCTGCTCGGTTCACCTCAGTGGGTGAGTAGTCCCGCTCCCCTCATCGCCGTCTGCGCCAGCGACCGTCCCGAGGCTCAGCTCGCGCGCCGGCGCCTGATCGACCTGTACGGCTCGGCGCCGGAAGCCGAGGCGGATGTCATCGTCGCGCTGGGCGGGGATGGTTTCATGCTGGAGACGCTCCACGCCAACCTCAGCCGCCGAACGCCGGTGTATGGCATGAACCGAGGCTCCGTCGGCTTCCTGATGAACGACTATGAGGAAGACGGCCTGATCGAGCGCATCGCCGCGGCGGGACGCGCCGTCATCCATCCCTTGCAGATGGATGCCTGGACCGAGGCCGGACAGGCCCAGTCCGGCCTCGCTATCAACGAGGTTTCCCTGCTCCGCCAGACCCGGCAGTCCGCGAAGCTGAAGATCAGCGTGGACGGCAAGGTTCGGCTCGAGGAGTTGACCTGCGACGGCTGCCTCGTCGCTACGCCCGCAGGATCGACGGCCTACAACCTCTCGGCCCATGGCCCCATCATTCCGCTCGACGCCCGCATGTTGGCGCTGACGCCCATCAGCGCCTTCCGACCGCGCAGGTGGCGGGGCGCTCTCCTGTCGCACCGCGCCAAGGTCGAGTTCGAGGTGCTGGAGGCCGACAAACGCCCCGTCAGCGCCGTGGCCGACAGCCTCGAGGTCCGGCGCGTCGTTCGCGTGGCGGTCACGGAGCGCCGTGACATCGCCCTGACCATGCTGTTCGACGCGGGCCGGTCGTTCGAGGAGCGCGTGCTCGCCGAGCAGTTCGCCTCATGATGGAAGTCACGGTTTCTTAGGGCGTTCCATGCACTCTCTGGCGGACTAGTCTCCAGGAGCGTCCCGTGAGCAATCCGGCCCAGGTCATCCGTCCCCCGAATGTTCTCCGCGCCAAAGTCGGCGGCGGCTTCGGCGGCATCAACGCCGACGCGATCGCCAAGGCCGAAGAGGCGCTCAAGGCCATGTCGACGCAGTTCAGCCAGTGGCTGCAGGACGAGATCACCAAGCTGGACGCCGCCCAGGCCGCCGTCCGCGCCGAAGGCTTCAATCCCCAGACCGCAGAGGGCATCTACTTTCGCGCCCATGACCTTAAGGGGCTCGGCACGACATACCAATATCCGTTGGTCACCCGGCTCGCCGGATCGCTCTGCAAGCTTTTGGATGACCCCGCCAAGCGCATGACGGCGCCCAGCATGCTGATCGACGCCCACATCGACGCCATCCGCGCGGTCGTCCGCGACCAGATCCAGACCGACGACCACCCGACCGGCCGCGTTCTGGCAGAGACGCTCGAGGCGAAAGTGGCGGCTCATCGCGCTGGTTGACCTTCACCCCGCCTAGCCCTCCTCCTGGTGGTCTGAGGGTTGATGGGTTGCGGTTCTGAAGATTTTCGTCCGGGCGCCTGCCCGGCTTGCGGCGTCTGCGGCCGTCGAACGCCGACCCCAGAATGTGAGGGAAGACGCCCGCTCGTGCCCCTGCTATCCAGCGAGCAGGCAGGGAGGAATCGCCCATGCGCATCGGGCTTTATCCGGGCACTTTCGATCCGGTCACGAACGGCCACATGGACATCATCGGCCGGGCGGTGAAGCTGGTCGACCGGCTGGTGATCGGCGTGGCCCAGAACGACGACAAGGGCCCGCTGTTCTCGACGGCCGAGCGGGTGGAGATGGTCCGCGCCGAGGTCGCCCGGCTCAACGCCGACATCGAGGTCCGGCCGTTCTCGACGCTGCTGATGCATTTCGCCGAGAGCCTGAACGCCAACGTCATCGTGCGCGGCCTGCGCGCCGTGGCGGACTTCGAATACGAGTTCCAGATGACGGCGATGAACCAGCGCCTCAATGACGACATCGAGACGGTCTTCCTGATGGCCGATCCGCGCCACCAGGCCATCGCCTCGCGTCTCGTCAAGGAGATCGCCCGGCTGGACGGATCGATCGACAGCTTCGTCAGCCCCGCCGTGGCCGCCGCCGTGCGGACGCGGGTCAAATCCTGAGTTCGGACATCCCCTTGAAGATCGCCATCGCCTTCGCCGCCGCCCTGACGCTTCTGCCCCTGACCGCCGCCGGGCAGTCCGCGCCGGCCCCCGCCGCCACGGACTGGCGCGCGGTCGCGCCGGAGAACCTGCTGGTCATCGATACCTCGAAGGGTCGCATTCTGGTCGAGCTGGAGCCGCGCGCCGCGCCACGCCACGCCGAGCGCATCCGCACCCTGGCCGATCAGGGCTTCTACGACGGTCTGAAGTTCCATCGGGTCATGACGGGCTTCATGGCCCAGACCGGCGATCCGCTGGGGACCGGGGCAGGGGGGTCTGAACTGCCGGACGTCGCTGCGGAGTTCACCTTCCGGAGGGGGCGCGATGCGGGCTTCGCGGCAGTGGAGGGCGGGGCCTCCAGCGGACTGGTCGGGCTCGTGGGCAGCCTGCCGGTCCAGACCCAGCCGGACGCCCAGATGATGGTGACGGCGGACTTCCGCGTCGACGCCTCGGGCCTGTTCTGCACGGGTGTGCTCGGCATGGCCCGATCGGGCGATCCCAATAGCGCCAACAGTCAGTTCTTTCTCATGATGGGCGACAACGCCGTCCTGAACGGCCAGTACACGGCGTTCGGACGCATCCTTCAGGGCCTTGACGTCGTCCGGGCGCTCAAGGCCGGGTCGGATGCCGAAGACGGCCGCGTCACGCTCGACCCCGACACCATGACCCGCGTGCGCACCGCCGCCGCCCTGCCGGAGGCCGAGCGCCCGGTCGCCCGGGTGCTGGACGCCCGATCCGCCGCCTTCCAGGCCCGCGCCGCCGAGACCCGCACCGCGCGCGGCCGCCAGTTCAGCGTCTGCGACCTGCAGCCGGTCGTGGAGATCACCGGAGGATGAGGATGAAGCGAGCGATCGCCGCCGCCCTGTGCGCCGCCGCCCTGGCCGGACCGGCTCTGGCCCAGGAGACGCCGCCCGCGCCCGCCACGACGCCCGCTTCGACGGACTGGCGCACGGTGTCGCCGGAGAACCTGCTGGTCATCGACACCAACCGGGGCCGCATCCTGGTGGAGATGGCGCCCGAGGCCGCGCCGCTGCATGTCGAGCGGATGCGGGTGCTGGCCCGCCGCGCCTTCTTCGACGGCATCGTGTTTCACCGCGTGATCGACCTGTTCATGGCCCAGACCGGTGATCCCCTGGGCAATGGCGAGGGTCAGAGCCCCTATCCCGACCTGACGGCCGAGTTCACCTTCCGCCGGGGGCCGGAGACGCCGTTCACGCCGGTCGCAGAACCGGCCGGGTCCATGCTCGGCTTCATGAACAGCCTGCCGATCCAGACCCAGCCGACGGCGATGATGGCCACGACGGCCGACGGGAAGGTGCATGGGTGGGGCACCTATTGCCCGGGCGTGGCGGGCATGGCGCGCGACGACGCGCCCAACAGCGCCAACAGCCAGTTCTTCCTGATGCGACAGCCCTATCCCGCGCTGGACAAGCGCTACACCATCTGGGGGCGCGTGGTGTCGGGGTTGGACGTCGTGCGGGCCATCAAGACCGGCGATCCGGCCAACAACGGCATGGTTCCGTCCGAGCCCGACATCATGACGCGGGTGCGCGTGGCCTCGGACCTCCCGGTCGAGGAGCGGCCAGTGGTTCAGGTGCTGGATGCGGGCTCAAGCGCGTTCCGGGCGCTGGCCGACGCGGCGCGCACAAGCCGGGGGGCGGATTTCTCGATCTGCGACATCGACCTGCCGGTTCAGGTCTCCGGACCGCCCGCCCCCGCAGCCTGAGACCGGCCGCGGCCCCGTCCTCGGCGACGACGGGTCGCCTTCTTGGCCGCTCGCATCTGCTGCAGCAGCAGGCCTTCCCGCAGGCCCCGATCAGCGACGCGCACCCGTTCGCTGGGCCAGGCGCGCTGGACCGCCTCAAGGATCGCCGCGCCGGCCAGCACCAGATCGGCGCGGTCCGGGCCGATGCAGGCTTCCTCCGCACGCCCTTTGGGCCCTAAGGCCTTAAGCTTGGCCGCCGCCGCCTCGCAGTCGGCGCGCGTCATCCACAGGCCGTCGACCAGATCGCGCTGATAGCGTCGCAGGTTCAGGTGGACGCCCGCCAGCGAGGTGATGGCCCCCGACGTCCCGACCAGATGGCCCCTGCCGTCTGCGAACAGGCGACGGAACTCGGCGTCCTCGAAGCCGCCGGCCTGAAGGGCCGCGCCCATGTCGCCGACCATGGCCTCGAACCAGGCGTCGCCGGCCCCGTCCGGCTCCGGATGGCGCTCGGCCAAGGTGACGACGCCCAGCGGCGCTGACATCCAGGCGACCGTCTTCATCTCGCCGCCGGAGCGCCGGAGCCACGACAACTCGGTGGAACCGCCGCCGACGTCGATGACGAGCACCGCTTCGGCCCTGGGGTCGATCAGGTTCAGGCAGCCCTCGACCGACAGGCGGGCTTCCTCGACCGGGTCGATGATGCGGAGCCGCAGCCCCGTGCCCTTGCGCACCCGTTCGATGAAATCCGCGCCGTTCTCGGCCTGGCGGCAGGCCTGGGTGGCGACGGCGCTGAGGCGGGCGGAGTCGACGCCGCGCCGCACGACACGCTCCGCACAAAGGGCCAGGGCGTCATAGGCGCGGTCCATGGCGGCGGGGTCCAGCCGACCGGTGCGCGACAGACCCTCGCCTAGGCGCACGATCCGGCTGAAGCTGTCGACCACGCGGAAGCCGTCGCGCGCCGGTCGCGCGATCAGCAGGCGACAGTTGTTGGTCCCCAGATCAAGCGCGCCGTAGGCCGGGCCGTCGCGTCCCGACGCGCCCCCGCCATGCGCCCGCTGGACCCGGGACCGTCCGTCGCGCCCTCGCGGCGCGCCGTCGGGTTCCGGCATGGGCCGAACTTTCAAATGGGCGCAACCGAGACGGGCGCCTGTCCCGACCACCCTAGCCCTGCCGTACGCCGCACGCCAAGCCCGCCTGTCAGGAAGATGAACGGGGCGGACGGACGAGGCTCAGGGGCGGAAGGCTATTGCGGTCCCATGACCCAGTCCCGTCTCGCCAAATTCGGCCTCGGCCAGATCGTCCGGCATCGCGACGCGGCGTTTCGCGGCGTGGTCGTCGACGTCGACGCGGCCTTTGCCGGCGCCGCCCACGAACCCGGGCCGGATCAGCGCGACCAGCCGTTTTACCGCGTGCTCGCCATGGGGGTGGATTCCGGCTTCCTGATCTATGCCGCCGAGGACGTGCTGGAACACGACCCCGAAGTCGCGGCTTTGACCGAGGCCGAACAGGCCCAGTGGTTCACCATCGACGCCGACGGCCACCATGCGCCGAGAAGCCAGCCGATTCATTGAACCCGGTCCCGGCGACGCCTAAGACAAGGCCAAGGGAGTTCGCCATGTCCGATTTCGAGCACGTGTTCGACAAGCCGCCGGAAGGGGCGGACGCCGACTGGACCATCTCGCAGAACTGGCGCGCCTATACCCAGATCGAGCACGACACCTGGGACACCCTCTATGCCCGGCAGATGAAGATCCTGCCCGGCCGGGCCTGCGACGCCTTCCTGAAGGGCCTTCAGGCGCTGGATCTGAACACGGGCGGCATTCCCGACTTCGCCCTCATGAACCCCAAGCTAAAGGCCCTGACCGGCTGGACGGTGGTGTGCGTGCCCGGACTGGTCCCCGACGACGTCTTCTTCGATCATCTGGCCAACCGGCGCTTCCCATCAGGGCAGTTCATTCGGAAGCCGGACCAGCTGGATTATCTCCAGGAGCCGGACATCTTCCACGACGTGTTCGGCCATGTGCCGATGCTGACCGACCCGACCTTCGCCGACTACATGCAGGCATACGGCAAGGGGGGGCAGAGGGCTCAGGGGCTGGGCATGCTCAAGAACCTCGCCCGCCTATACTGGTACACGGTCGAGTTCGGGCTGATGGAAGATGCGGACGGCCTGCGCATCTACGGCGCCGGCATCGTGTCGTCGGCGTCGGAGAGCGTATTCGCCCTCGAAGACCCGTCGCCGAACCGGATCGCCTTCGATCTGGAGCGGATCATGCGGACCGACTATCGCATCGACGACTTCCAGCAGGTCTACTTCGTCGTGCCTTCCATCCAGGCGCTGAACGATGCGACCTACGAGGACTTCGGCCCCATATACGAACGGCTGCGCGGCAAGGCCACGATCGCGGTCGACGCCATAGAACCCTATGACCGTGTCATCACCCGCGGCACCCAGGCCTATGCCGAAAAGGGCGGCCGGTTCGCGGCCTAATCCTCGCGGATCAGGCTCTGCTCCTTGGTGTCGCGCATGGTGATGTAGGTGATCAGCGACACACCAATCATCGCCGTGACGTACCAGAAGTAGAGGCTCTCTCGCCCGTCAAGCTTGAACCAGAGGCGACATATTCGGCCGTCCCCCCGAAGACGGCATTGGCGATGGCGTAGGGCAGGGCGACCCCAAGCGCTCGGATGTGGGCGGGAAACAGCTCAGCCTTCACCACGGCGTTGATGGCGGTGTAGCCCGACACGATCACAAGCGCCGACAGGGCCAGCAGGAAGGCCGTGAACGGGCTATCGGTCGCCGCCAGGCTGGTCATGATCGGCACGGTGCAGAAGACGCCGAGGACGCCGAAGCAGGTCATCACGGGCTTGCGTCCGACGCGATCCGACAGCGCCCCCACGGCCGGCTGCAGCAGCATGAAGACCAGCAGCGCCGCAGCGCTGATCTCGGTCGCCTGGGCCTTGGTGAAGCCCGAGGTGTTGACCAGGAACTTCTGGAGGTACGTTGTGTAGGTGTAGAAGGCGAGCGTGCCTCCTGCGGTCAGGCCGATGACGATCAGCGCTTCCTGCGGGTGACGCAGGATCAGCTCCAGCGCGCTGGATTTGGGGCCGGCCCGCGTCTGGAACTCGCGGGTTTCGTCCAGGCCTCGCCGCAGCCGGAAGACGATGACGGCGAGCCCCGCCCCGACGAAGAAGGGGATGCGCCACGCCCAGGCCTCCAGGGCGTCTTCTCCAAGCGTGCGCTGGAGCACGATCAGAAGCGCGAGCGCGAGGAGCTGGCCCGAAATGAGGGTGACGTACTGGAAACTGGACCAGAAGCCGCGATGCTTGGCCGTCGCCATCTCGGAGAGGTAGGTGGCGGAGGATCCATACTCCCCGCCGACGCTGAGACCCTGCATCATACGGGCGAGCAGCAGGAGCGCGGGGGCCAGAACGCCTATCGTGGCGTAGCCGGGGGTGACGGCGATGATCAGCGAGCCGGCGCACATCAGGCTGACCGACAGCGTCAAACCCGCCTTGCGGCCGTTGCGATCGGAGTAGACCCCCATCAGCCAGGCCCCGACCGGCCGCATCAGGAAGCCGACGGCGAAGATGGCGGCGGTGCTGAGCAGCTGCGCCGTCTGCGATCCCTCAGGGAAGAAGACCGGCGCGAAGTAGACCGTGAAGGCCGCATAGGCGAACCAGTCGAACCACTCGACCAGATTGCCTGCCGAGCCGCCGACGATGTTCTTCAGGCGGCGGGCTGGGGTCATGGCGACGGCGTCAGTCATGAGCCTTGGCTATCAGGCGACAGGCGGCTTGCCCATTCGAAGCATGAACTCCGCGCCGCTCCCGACGCGGCTAAAGGCTCTTGGCTGGCCTACCTCGGTTGGGGTCGATCTCGGATCCATTGCGACAGCACCCATTTCTCGCCGCCCGTCGGCGGCAGGCCAGCGTGTACCGTGGCGGGGTCGATGGACCCGTCGGGAAGAACGTTGGACCACATCAGAGCGTCGCCGCTCCGTCCCCTGTGACGAATGTCGTCGGCGGCGAAGGCGGTTTCACCACCCTCGAAATCATCGTTCAGATAGATCAGGCAGGTCGCGATCCGTTGCCCCCGCATGGCGATGTCCGACCGGAAGCCTTCCACTGCCGGATCCAGGTGGTCGACATGCCAGTCGAAGGATTGCCCAATCGAATAGTGCAGGATCTGGGTCGGCTCGAGCCCGCTTACAGGGACGCCGCTCTCGCGGGAGATGAGGAAGCGGACGACGGCGGTGGCGATGTCCGTTCGGTCCGCCGAGAGGGAACCGGCACTATTGCTTCGAGCGGAATCGGACCGCGCGCCGCCCGTCTCTTCGTCGAAGACAGAGGCACCCCGGACGAGCAAGTGGCCTCGCTCGATCAAGTGCTCGCAGATCGGCTTCGGAACCAGTTTCGGCAGGGCCAGGATCACCGGAGCCCGGCAGATCACCACAGGCTCGGGGCGGGGCCAGAGATCGGGCCGAAGCGCGCCGAGAGGCTCCAGTCGCTCCCACTGCTGTCGCGCTGACGGGTGCCCCAGACGCGCAGCGTCCTCGATATGTCGCCTCGCCTCCGCCCAGTCCGCGATTCCGTCGACGCCCCAGGCGAAACGAACGGCCTTGTCGAAGGCCTCGCCCCCCGGTGCGTTGGACGACTGCATAGCGGACCCTATGGGCGTGTTTCCACCCATCGTCAGCGCCTCTGGAACGCATAGAAGCCTGATCCCACGCCCAGAATCTCCGTCAGGGCGTCGAGCGCCGCGCGGCTTTCGTCGATCAGGGCGGGATCGGCGAGGTCGGCGGGGGTCAGGCCGTCGCGGTAGTGGCGCTCGGCCCAGGCGGACAGGCGGGCGTGAAGGGCGTCGGTCAGGCGCATGGCGGGATTGGTGGCCGCGAGCTCGGTCTCCGTCAGGACGACGCGCAGGCGCAGGCAGGCGGGGCCGCCGCCGTTGCGCATCGACTGGCGCACATCGACGTACTCGACGCGGCCGATCGGACCGTTGGAAGCGACCAGGCCCTGAGCGACCGCGTGGCTGCGTGGGTTGTCGCGGGTTTCGGTCGGGCAGATCAGGGTCAGGCGGTCCTCGCCCGGCAGGCTGACCAACATGGAGTTGAACAGATAGCTGGAGATGGCGTCGGACAGCGGCAGGTCGGCAGAGGAGACCTCGACGAAGATCGGGTCGAAGCCTTGCGCGGCCGCGCGGATGGCGGCGTGGGTCGCGGCCGTGTCCTCGAAGGCCAGGTCGTGGTGGAACAGGGTGTCCAGCGCGCCGACGCAGACCACGTCGTTGTGGAAGGTGCCGCCGGCGATGGCCGCGCGGGATTGCTGGGCCAGCACCGGCGCGGACGCGCCATGGCGGCGGGCGACGGCCTCGGACGCCTGGCGCGTTTGGCGGGCGGGGAAGGGGCCGTCCCAGGCCTCGAAGGCGTCACGGCCCCAGACGAGCAGGTTGACGCCGGGCGCGCCATGCTCGGCGCACAAGCGGACGTGGTTGGCGGCGCCCTCGTCGGCGAGGTGGGCGACCGGCGACAGGGCGTCGTGGACGGCGAAATGGTCGGTGTCCGGGAAGAGGGCGTTCAGCGACGCCTTCGTCTGGGCGTGCTCCAGGCTGCGGTGCAGGTTGGTGACGAGGTTGGCGGGCGTGAAGTGGACGCGGCCGTCGGCGCTGTCGGCGGAGGGCGTCACCGTCGCGGCGTTGGCGGTCCACATGGGGCTGGCCGAGCAGGCGGCGGCGGCGAAGCTCGGCGCATCCTTCCAGGCGCGTTCCAGCACCGCGGCGTCCGGACCGGTGAAGCCGAGGCTGCGCAGAAAGGGGATGTTGGGCCGCTCGTGCGGCGGCAGGACGAACTGCGGCAGGCCCAGGTCCGCCAGCCGCTTCATCTTGTCGAGGCCCTGGAGAACAGCGGCCCGGGGGTTGGACGCCTCGCCCTTGTTCAGGCTGGAGGCGAGGTTGCCGGGGCTGAGGCCCGCGTAGGAATGCGTCGGTCCGATCAGGCCGTCGGCGTTGGCTTCGACGGCGGCGGTCACGACCTCAGCCCCTTGATCTCGCCCTCGATGTTCCGGACCGCGCCGGCCTCGAAGCTGGCGACCGGGTAGGCGCAGTAGTCAGCGGCGTAGTAGGCGCTGGGTCGGTGGTTGCCGCTGGCCCCAAGGCCGCCGAAGGGCATGTCGCCGGCCGCGCCCGTCGTCGGGCGGTTGAAGTTGACGACGCCCGCGCGGATGCGGCGGATGAAGCGGTCCCAGTTCGCCGGGTCGTCGGAGATTAGGCCGGCGGAGAGGCCGTAGCGGGTGGCGTTGGCCTGCGCGATCGCATCATCGAACGAGGCGACGCGGGTGACCGACAGGAAGGGGGCGAACATCTCCTCGTCGGGGACGTCGACGCCGGTGACGTTGAGGATGGCGGGGCGGACGAAGGCGGCGGGCAGGTTGTCGACGGGGCCGGAGGGGCGGATGACCTTGGCGCCCATTCCGATGCGCTGCTGGAGCGCACCGAGCGCCTGCTCGGCCGCGCGCTTGGAGATCAGGGGACCGCCGTATGGCTCCGGCGTCGAGTCCCAGGGGGCGAAAATCAACCGATCAACCAAGCTGTTGACGGCCTCGATCACTGCGTCCCCGGCCGCGCCGTCCGGCACGATTAGGCGGCGGGCGCAACTGCAGCGCTGGCCCGTGGTGACGAAAGCGGACTGGACCACGATACCCGCGACGGCCTCGGCGTCCGCCGCGTCCCAGACGACCAGCGGATTGTTGCCGCCCAGCTCCAGCGCCAGGATCACGTGCGGATCGTCGGCGAACTTCCTGCGGAAATGGGCTCCCGCCGCGCCCGAGCCGGTGAACATCAGGGCGTCGATGGGCTGGTCCAGCAGGGCGGCGCCCACATTGCGCCCGCCTTGGACGAGGTTGAACACCCCGGCCGGCAGGCTGGCCTCCTCCAGGCATTCCGCGATCAGCTGGCCTGCGTGCGGCGTCTCTTCCGACGGTTTGAAGACGACGGTGTCGCCGGCGAGCAGGGCAGGCACGATGTGGCCGTTGGGCAGATGGCCGGGGAAGTTGAACGGCCCCAGCACCGCCGCCACGCCATGCGGGCGGTGGCGGAGCGTCGCGTGGCCGAAGGCGGTCTCGGAGGTCCGCTCGCCGGTGCGCTCATCGTAGGCGCGGATGGAGATGTCGACCTTTCCGGCCATGGAGCCCAGCTCGGCGGTGGTTTCCCACAGGGCCTTGCCGGTTTCGCGGCTGATGGCCTCGGCGAAGGCGGGGGCGTGGGCCTTGAGCGCGGCTTGATAGCGCTTCATCGCCGCGATCCGCTCGTCGCGTGCGCGGTCGGCCCAGTCGGGGAAGGCGGCGCGGGCGGCGGCGACGGCCTGGCCGACCTGATCGGTCGAGGCCTCGTTCCCGCGCCAGACCCGCGCCTCGGTCGCAGGGTCGAAGGAGGCGAAGCCGTCGCCGCCTCCCTCGGTCCATCGGCCGTCGATGTAGAGCTTGCCGTCCGTCATGGGGTTCTCACGTCTTGACCCGCGCGACCTCGCCGTCGCCGAGCTTGAGCGCGTCCGCGACCTCGGGGGTCAGGCGCACGGTTTCGCCTTCGATCTGGGCCTTGGCCCGGACCGCGCGGAAGGCGGAGACGCTGTCGGTCGAAATCAGGGCGGGCAGTTCGGCGTCGACGTCCTCGGTGACGCGGACGGTCAGGCGGCGGGCGTCACGAACGGTGCGGATGTGGTCGCGCTGGCAGGCGACGGTCGGCCCCGCATCGAAGATGTCCACCAGGCCGTTGGGGCGGAACCCTTCGGACTCCAGCAGGGCCATCGCCGCCACGCCCTGCGGATGAACCTTTCCGATCACCGCGCGCGCGGGCTCGGGCAGCAGGTCGACGTAGATCGGATGGCGCGGGGCCAGGTCGAGGATGAACTGCTTGTCCGTCGAGCCGGTCATGAGGTCGGCCTGGTCGAACTCCATCGGGAAGAACTTATGTGCGACGTGGTCCCAGAAGGGGCAGGCCCCGTCGGGCGTGAAGACCCCCCTGAGTTCGGCCAACACCATCTCGGCGAACAGGCCGGGTTCGGCCCCGATCAGCATGTAGCGCGACTGGCTGAGTAGGCGGCCCGCGCCGCCCTTCCTCCGGTCGGCCTTCAGAAACAGCGAGCCGACCTCGGTCCAGCCGGTGCATTCGTTGACCAGTTGCAGCGTCTGGTGATCCAGGCGGATGTTCAGCGACGGCGACTGCGCCGCCTGGTTGACCAGCCGGAACGAGAAGAAGGGTCGCTTGAGCCCGACCGCCGCCTTGACCGAGGCGATGCCGTCGACGTCGCCCGTGTCGGTCTCCTCCATCATCAGCGTGTACCAGCGGTCCTGCGGCCGCAGGACGCCCGAGAAGCTGTCACGGCTGACGTCCAGGCGCTCGACCAGCTGGTCGGGGTCCTCGGGCAGGCTGGTGAAGCCGGGGCCCGAAAGGATGGCCAGCTCCAGCAGGTGATCCAGGTCGCCGGGGCCGGCGGGGCGGACGACGAGCATCAGACGCCCTCCATCCGCAGGCGCTTCAGGGCCAGAGCGTCGATCTCGCCGGATGCGATCTTGCAAAGCATGAGAAGAGACAGCTGCGCCCGCTCGACGAAGCTGTCGGGCCAGGCGAACTCGTCGGGCGAATGGATCAGGCCGCCCCGGACGCCGAGGGTGTCGATGTTGGGCAGGCCCGCCGCGTGAAGATTATTCCCCTCGCAGACGCCGCCGGAGGGGGACCAGGCGATGGTCTGGCCGAGCAGGGCGCCGGTCCGGCGCACCGCCTCGAACAGGGCGGCTTGGGCGGCGTCCATGGGCTTGGGAGGGCGAGTGAAGCCGCCGTGTAGCGTCAGCGTCAGGCCTTCGAACGGCGGGGCGGCGGCGATCTCGTCGATGGCGGCCTTGATCCAGTCGGCCGCGGCCTGGTCCGGGACGCGGACGTTGAACCGGACGATCGCGTTGTCGGCCACGACGTTCAGCGCCCCGCCGCCCGAAATGCGGGCGACGTTGACGGTGACGCCCTCGCGCTGGCCGTTCAGCGCATGCAGCGACGCCGCGACCAGGGCCGCGCCGGCGACGGCGTTCCGGCCCGCCTCGAAGGCGCGTCCGGCGTGGGCCGCCTTGCCGGTGACGATCAGGTGGAAGTTGCCGCTGCCCTTGCGGGCGCCCGCGAGCGTCCCGTCCGCCAGGGCGGGCTCGTAGGTCATGCCGACCTGGCCGCGCGCGCCGAGTTCGGCCAGCAACGCCGCCGAGGCGGGCGAGCCGATCTCCTCGTCGGGCGACAGCAGGACGGTCCAGCCGACGTGGTTCTTGTCCGGATGGGTCTCGAAGGCCTCGAGCGCGCCCAGCATGACGGAGATCCCGCCCTTCATGTCGGCGATGCCGGGGCCGTTCAGGGCGCCGTCCGGGCGCGAGGTCACGGTCTGGAAGGCGCTGTCGGCCGGGTAGACGGTGTCGTAGTGGCCGGTCAGGACGACCTGGATCGGCGCCTCGGGCCGCGCCGTGATCTTCAGGGCGTCGGCGCGGGCCTGGGGCCTGAGCGAGCCGTCGTCGGCGACGGTGGAGAAGCCTTGGGTCGGGACACGCGTCACCTCGGCGGGCAGGCGGGCGGCTTCGGCCTCCAGCAATGCCAGGGTCGTCTCAAGTCCGTCGGCATGGTCGCTGCCGGAGTTGACGTTCGCCCAGGCGATCGCGCGGTCGACAAGGACCCCGCCCCCCCGCCCGACCAGGTCGAGGGCGGCATGATCCTGCTGTAGAATCCGCATGCACTGCTTCTAGCCGGGCGCGCGGCAAAGGTGAACCCCGGCGATCGCCAAGGCTCCGCTTGTGTAAGGGTTCCTTGTCATGTAAAGGACGGTTGTCTTTTGCAGGGAGGGCCCCATGGCCAGCGTGATCACCGGAATAAACCCTACGGCGCCGCTCCGGACGGAAGCCGAGGCCGAAGCCGCCGCCAAGGCGAGCGCGATCTCGATCTTCATCGGGGTCATTGTGGCTCTGGCCAGCATCGCTTGGTCGCTGGCCAATCCGGCGGCGGTTCAAGACGCGGTCGCGTCGGCGGCCGGCAGCGATCCTGATGCTCAAGCCGCCGCCGCGGTGGGGGCCCAGTTTGCGATCTACCTGAGCGGCGGCCTGGCCGTGGTCCAGCTGATCTTCGGCATCATCCAGTGGCGCAATCCGGGCAAGTGGATCGCCATCCTATTCCTGGTGCTCCTGGCCTATGGCATCCTGTCGACGGCGGCGACGCCGCTGCTGGCCGGGTCGATCCCGAACATGCCCGAGATCCCGACCTGGCAGATCGCCCTTTCGCTGGTGATCATGGTGATTCAGGTGGTGCTGCACGTCGCGGGCCTGCGCGGCATCAACAAGCTGGATCAGCTGCAGATGGAAGCCGCCCGCTAATCCCCCCTGTTGGGGCGTCGGTCCTCGCGGCCCGTGCCGGGGACGCGCGACTGGCGCCGCCAGCGGATCGACAGGCTGGCGTCGCCCTGGCCGCCGAACCGGGAGCTGACCGCGACGTTGCGGCGGACCTGCCATTCGACGTTGACCGCCGCCCCGCCTTCGCCGCCGCCGATGATCTCCAGATAGACGTCGTCGGTGATGTAGCGACCGCCCGCCACGGTCAGCGCCGAGGCCTCGCCCCCGAAGGACAGGCGGTCCAGTCCCGCCAGCTCACGCAGGTTGCCGATCACGTCGAAGCCGCCGCCGCCCGCCAGCGAAGCGACGCCCGCCGCCAGCTGGGCCGCCTCGAAGGCTGACAGCTGGGACGCCGAACGGCCGAACAGGACCTGGGACAGGATCTCGTCCTGGGGCAGCTGGGGCGTCGAGGTCAGGGTGATCTCGGGCCGGGCGGCCGTGCCGGTGACCCGGATCGTGGCGGTCAGGGCGGGATCCTCGCGGACCGCTGTCAGATCCAGCCGGATCAGGGACGGATTGGTCGACAGCGAGACCGAGCCCCGCTCATCGAAGACGAAGCGTTTGCCGGCGAACTCATAATCGCCCCGGACGATGTTCGCGATACCCGTGAGCCGGGGCTGGTTGACCGTGCCCTGGACGCGCGCGTTGACGTTCAGCAGCACGTTGAGGCCTCGGCCCTCGACGCGAACCTCGCCGCCGCGCGAGCGCAGGCGGATGTCCAGGCCGATCTGGGGGCCGCGCGAGGCGGCGGCGTCCTCGTCCTCGACAGGGTCGCCGCCGGGGCGGTTGATCTCGACGACGTCCATGCGGACGATGCCGCTGGAGCCCGGCGGATTGGCTTCGATCCGAGCTTCGTCAACGTTGATTTCTCCCGACAGGGTGATGTTGCCGTCGGCGGCGCGGACCACGGTCAGGGGGCCCGACGCCCGCGCCTCGGCGATGTCGTTATCGATGATGCGGAAGCGGGTGAGCGCCAGCTCGAAGTTGGAGCCGGAGCCCTCGCGCAGGCCGATACGGCCGTCGCCGGACACCGTGCCGCCCGAGCCGTCGGTGGCTGTGAAGGTCTGGATCAGGGCAGTGGCGTCGTCGAAGCGGGCCGCCAGCGTCACGTCGTTCAGCGTCAGGCCCGACCCGTTGTCGCGGAAGCGGCCTTGGGCCAGCGTCAGGTTGCCGTTGATGAGCGGCGCGGCCAGGGTGCCGCCCAGCGTGGCGGAGGCGTCGACCTGACCGGCCAGGGAGCGTTCGCCGCCGAAGAAGACGTCCCAGATCGGCTGGATCTGGCCGTCGATGTCGACCTCGCCCGACATGGGCCGCGTGCGGGCGATGGCGAGGCGCAGGGGCGCGGCCGAGGCCTCGACCGGCAGGGTGACGTCGGCGGTGGCGGTGACCGCGTTAGTGCCCGACGCATTGGCCTGGAGCCGCAGGGTGTCGTTCACGAGCGTGGCGACGACGGCGCCGTCGACGCTGAGGCCGCGCGGGGCGTCGATGCTGCGCAGGCCCGCGAGCCGAACGTTGGCCGAGCCGGACAGGTCGTCGTCCGTTCCGCGCAGGGAGACGCGGCCGGTGACGCTGCCGCGCAGGTCGGGCGCGATGGAGCCCAGTTCGACGCTGGTCAGGTCGGCCTGGATGACGGCCGCGTCGGCGTCCTGACGCAGCTCGCCCAGCAGCACGCCGCCGCCGATGGCGAGGTCGACGCGGGCGACGCGGCCGTCGCCGGCGAGCGCGATGACGGCGGGGTTGCGGGTGGCGAAGGCGACCTCGCGCACGCGGCCGTCGCCGGTCAGGGTGACGCTGGTCGCCTCGCCCTGGCGCGAGAAGACGCCCGAGCCGTCGAAGGCGATCGGGGTCGAGCCGCCCACATCGGCGACGAGGGTGAAGGGCAGGCGTTCCAGCGTGCCGCGACCGTTCAGCTCGAGCGTGCGGATGGTGTAGCCCGATCCGGCGAAGCGGACGTTGCGGCCGGTCACGTCGAGGATGGCGGTCTCCGATCCCACGCCCTCGGTCAGGCGCACGCGGCCGTCGGCGGTCCCGGCGGCGAGGAAGGCGCCGGGGCGGGCGGTGAAGGTCAGATCGGCGCTGGACGGGGTGTTGTTCGCCAGGGCGATGGAGCCTTGGGCGGTGACGCCCCCGGCGTTCAGGTCCACATCGGACAGGCGGATGCGACTGCCGCCGAGGAAGAAGTTTCCGGACGCCCGGGCGGGGCCGTAGTTCGATCCGGCCGTCAGCATGACGCGGCCGTCGGAAGCGTCGGCGCCTCGGCGGAAGCTGAGGATCAGGTCGGCGTCGGTCAGGCGGAGCGCGCCCGCCGCGATGCTGCCGAAACGGGCGGTCAGGTCGGCGCGGGGCTGGGCGAGCGTGCCGGTGAGGGCGCCCTGTCCGGTCATGGCGCCGTCGATGGCGACGGGGCCGACGCCGAAGGGGCCGCGGGCGTTCCAGTTCAGGGCGAGGCGCAGGCGACCCTGGGGCTCGATCAGGCCGCGCGCCGAGGCCGTGCCGGCCGCCCCGGTCAGATTAGCGCGCTCGACGGCGATGCGGCCGTCGTCGAGGCCGCCGGCGAACTGGAGCCGAGGCGCGGCGCCGAGCAGGCGGTCGAGTTCCCCCAGCCCGGTCGCCAGGCGGGTTCCGCGTCCGTCGAAGGTCAGGGTCCAGGGCGCGCCGGAGCGGGCGGACGTCGCGGTGATCGGGCCGCCGAAGGCGCCGCGCGCGCCCCGGCGGATGCGGCCGACGTCGGTGATGCGGGCGTCGCCCCGGAAGCTGAGGCCGCCGAGCAGGTTCCTCTGGCCGGCGCCGGTGAGGGTCAGCGCCTGGCCGCGTGCGTCGATGCGCTGGAGCAGAAGGGCGCCGTCGGCCAGGCGGGCGGCTTCGAACTGCACGCGCGGCGAGGCCCCGAGCAGGGCGCCCACGATGCCGGCGCTGCGGCCTCCGGCGGCGGTCAGGTCGCCCGCGATCTCATAGCGGCGCGCGTCGGCGGACACCGACAGGGGGCCGGAGACGACGGCGGCGGCGTAGCTGGCGAGCGTGGCCTGCTCCAGCCGCACCGCGCCGTCGAGCGCCCAGCGGTCCGGGTCGCCGGTGAAGACGCCCTCGTAGCGGGCCGGGCCGCCGGTCGGGGAGCCCGTCAGGCGGGTCAGCGACGGGGTGGAGACGGCGAGCGACACGCCCTCGTCCAGCACGCTGCGGTCGGTCAGGTTCACCCGGCCCCGGGCGCTGGACTGCAGGTTCTCGGAGATCAGGCGCCAGGCGACGCCATGGACCGTGGCGTCGTCGCCTTCCGGCACGGAGGCGAAACCGAAGCGGGCCGTGCGGCCGATGCGGCGGACGAAGGGGTCGAGCAGGTCCGACCCGCTGAAGTCGAAATAGCCCGAGATGCGCGATCCGGACGCGCCGTAACGGCCCCGGATGGTCAGGGGCGTGAAGTCGCCGGTGCGGACCGTGGCGCTGACGGCCTCTCCGTTGACGACGGCCGAGGCGTAGAAGGGCTGGTCGGGTGAATAGCCCAGCGAGCCGGCCAGCGGGCCGCCGTTGGCCTCGTTGGCGCGCAGGTTCAGCCGCAGGTCCTCGGGGCCGTCGCCGATCGTGCCGACGAGGCGCAGATAGTCGCCCGGCCGGTTCAGGCTGACCGCGTTGATGGTGGCGGACTTGTTTCCGCGACGCGGCGCGGTCGCCTCGCCGTTCAGGCGCCAGCGGCCATACTCCTTGGAGAAGCCTTCCAGCAGTTCGACGTTCGCCTGGAAGCGGTCGATGTCGATGTCGAGCGGGAGGGGGCGGGGCGGGCGCCCGTCGGGCGGCTCGACTTGGGGGCGGCGCAGCAGCTGGATCTGGTCCGCGGTGATCTCGGTGGCGTGGAAGCGGCGGGTGATCAGGGGCCAGTAGGTCCAGTCGACGCGTACATTGCGGGCGTCCAGCCACACCCCTTGGGCGTCCGTCACCGTGACGCGGCGGATGGCGAAGTCGTCGAACAGATCGCCCGACAGGCCCTCGACGTTGATGCGGCCGTAACGGCCGATCTTCTTGCCCGCGACGAAGCTGGTGACGAGTTCTCGACCCGGGCCGGAGACCAGATACATCCGCCCGCCGATGGTCAGGATCAGGGCGAGCGCCAGAAGGCCCACAACCGCCATGCCGCCGAAGAAGGCCAGGGCCTGCAGCCGGGTGCGGCGGCGCTTCTCGGCCTTCGCCGGCGTTTCGGGGGCCGGGGCCTCGGGTTCAGGCGTGTCGGGCGCGTCGGTCAAAACGCCTGACCGATGCTGACGTAGATCTGGAAGTCGGCGTCCCCCTCGCGCTTGTCGAGCGGGAAGGCGATGTCGGCGCGGATCGGTCCGAAGGACAGGTTGTAGCGCGCGCCGACGCCCACGGCGTAGCGCAGGTTGGAGAAGTCCGGCGCCTCGTCGAAGCCGACGGCCCCGGCGTCGACGAAGGCGACGGCGCCGAAGTTGCGGCCCAGGTCGCGGCGGATCTCGGCGGAAACCTCGAACAGGCTGAGGCCGCCGCGCGGGGTGTTGTCGGGCAGACGAGGGGCGACGCCCTGGTATTCATAGCCCCGAACTGAGCCGCCGCCGCCCGAATAGAACAGCCGATCGGCCGGGATGGTCAGTTCGTCCCCGCCGAGGATGGAGCCCAGCCGGATACGGCCGGCCGCGACCGTCCTGGCCTCGTCTTGAAGCGGGATGTAGCCGGTCAGCTGGGCCTCGGCGCGCAGGAACAGCAGCGAGTCCTCGCCGGTCACGGCGGTCGGCTGAACGTTGACGGTGGCGCGCCAGCCGGTCGTCGGGTTCAACGGATCGTTGGACTGATCCAGATAGGCCGAGCCCCGCGCGGTCAGAAGGGCGAGGTCGCGGCTGATCGACAGGGGCGCCTGGGTGACCGGGTCGAAGCGGTTCTCGTCGTAGCGGCCGGCATCGAGGCCGACGCCGTAGCTGAACCAGGAGGTCTTGCCGAGCCTTTGGCGAATGTCGGCCGAGAGCACGCCGGCCGTGCGGCGGTAGGCGTCCGTGTCTTCGTTCAGGACCGCGGCCGAGAGCGCCAGCACCTGACCGGGGCGGCGCCAGTGGGGCAGGGACAGGTCGGCGCCGATGCGGCTGTCGATGTCGGCGATGCGGGCCTGGAAGCGCAGGGTGTCGGCCCGGCCGAAGCGGTTGTACCAGGTCCAGAGGCCCTCGATGCCGGAGCCGTCGGCGGTCGAGAAGGTGGCGCCCGCCTCCAGGATGCGGCGCGGGCGGTCGGTCAGGGTGACGACGACCGGGCGCGTGCCGTCGGGCAGGATCTGGTCCGGCGGCGTCAGGGCGACGTTGACGCCGTCATAGACGCCGGTTTCCAGCAGCCGACGCTCCAGCTCGGCGACCTGTTCCGGGTCGTAGCGGTCGCCGACGCGCCAGGGCGCCAGCGCCGCGACCCAGGCGGGGTTGGTCGGGCCGGCGGTCTCGACGCGAACGCCGTCCAGGCGAACCAGCTGGCCGGACACGATGCGATAGGTCGGGGCGACGGTGAAGGCGGCGTGGTCGACGACGACGCGGCGCGGCTGGACGGCGGCGTCCGGGTAGCCCTGCTCGGTCAGGCTGGCGATGATCCGGCCCTCGGCGGCGATGACGTCGGCGGCGCGGCCGGGCTCTCCGGGCTCCAGGTCCAGTTCGGCGCGAGCGGTCTGGATCACCTCAGGCGTCGGCTCGGGCGCGATCCACTGGATGGCGGGCTCGGCCAGTTCGAATCGGCGGCCAGGCTGGACGGAGACGATAGCGACGGGCGTCTCCTCGCCTTCGACGACGTCCTCCAGGATGGGCTGGTAATAGCCCTCGGACCGCAGCAGGGCCTCAGCGGACTCCAAGGCGGCCCGGGCACGGCGCCGCGCCTCGAAGCGGTTGGACGGCGGGCCGTCGACCTCGCCGATGGCCTGGCGGAGCTGGGCGCGGAGATCGTCCGGCAGGTCGCCCCGGATTTCGGCACGAGGATCGGCGTGGGCTGCGCCCGCGCACGCTCCGGCCGCCAGAACCGTTCCGGCCAGGACACTCAACTGACGGGGCGATGGGAGCAAGCGCGAGGCCTCGGGTCAGGACGGGATTCGGCGGGCGGCCGAGAGGGCGTTTCCGCAACCAGCCAAACGCGACAGCCTTGTGGCGCGGCCTAGTAGAACAGCGTCTCGCTTTCGGGTTGGACAGATTCTTCGGACGAGGGATTGGCGGGCGGCAGTTGACCGTTGTCGAGCGGGGGCGGCTGATCCGTGGGGGCCGTCGCGTCGGCCGCCGGGACGCCGGAGTCCTCTGCGGAAGGAGCGACCGGCGCCTCTACCGGCGGGGCCAGCTCGGCTTCACGCGGGGCGGGCTCCTCGCAGCCGGACAGGCCGAGTGCCAAGACCGAACCCGTGAGCAAAATCAGACGCTTCATGGAACCTTCTTCCCCCGATGTCGTGCGCACCAACGCGCGGCGTAGACGCCCGTTCCATAGCTTGACCGGAGGGGCGCGTCACGGGGCTGTGCGTCTCAACTCTTCCTTTGCACCTCGGTCGTAACATCGGTCTCATGGGTGAGGGCGCGAGCATTTCCGCGAACGGCTGGGCCATGATCGCCCAAACCCGGTTCCGCGAGCTCAAGACGCGGATGGGCTTGGCGGCCTTCATCGCCTTGACCGGCTGGTTCCTGGCGCAGGGCGTGGGCCCCTTCGTTTGGCTGGCGGCGGTTGCGGTCACCCAGCTGATCGACTGGCTGGCGTTCCGGCCGCTGCGGCGCGACCCGGAGATGCGGCTCTCGACGGCCTACAAGTTCGGGCTGTGCGTGACGGCGTCCGTGAACGTCGTCGTCTACTCCAGCATGGCCGCCTATCTGTGGTTGAACGGCGGCGACGCGGGCAAGCTGTTCGCCCTGGTTCAGGTCGCGGGCGGCCTGCTGCATGTCAGCCTGCACATGCATCAGGTGCGACCGCTGCTGTTCTCCGCAGTGATCCCGCATGGACTGTATTTCCTCGGCTTGCCTGTCGCCGGGGCCGTGATCGACCAGCGGCCGCAGGACCTGCTGATCACCATCGGCGGGGTGCTCTACATGATGCACCTGGTCGTGGCTGTGCGGCAGAGCCTGGCGACCACCAAGGCGTTACAGGCCGCCAATGACGAAGCCCAGGCCCAGCGCAAGAAAGCCGAGGTGGCCAGCGCGGCCAAGTCGGACTTCCTCGCCGTCGTCAGCCATGAGATCCGCACGCCGATGAATGCGGTGATCTCGGCCGCCAATCTGCTGCGGCGGACGCGGCTGGATCGGGAGCAGCGCGAGCATGTGTCCATGCTTCTGGACGCCGGCGACGTGCTCGTGGGCCTGCTGAACGACGTGCTCGACTTCTCCAAGATCGAGGCCGGCAAGATGCAGCTGGAATCCTCGGAGATGGACCTGCGCGACAAGCTCGCCTCGTTGCGGCGGTTGTGGCAGCCGAAGGCCGAGGCCAACGGAGTGCGCCTGAATATTCAGATCGCGCCGGACGTGCCGGACTGCGTGCGGACCGATCCGCTACGGTTCCAGCAGATGCTGTTCAATCTGTTGTCGAACGCCGTGAAGTTCACCGAAGACGGCTCGATCACCGTATCGGTCGACTGGCGCGAGGCGGACCGGCGGCTGATCGTCGCGGTGGCCGACACCGGCTGCGGCATCGCGCCTGACCGGCTGGCCAACATCTTCGACAGCTTCGAACAGGCCGACGCGGGGACGACGCGGAAGTACGGCGGGACGGGGCTGGGTCTGGCGATCAGCCGCCGTCTGGCCGAGATCATGGGCGGCAGGCTGACCGCCGAGAGCGTGGTGGGAGAAGGCTCGACCTTCACGCTGAATCTGCCGGTCGAACCGGTGCAGAAGACCGAACGCGCGCCCGAGCGGGCGGCGGCGGACGAGAGCGTGCTGGCGGGTCGCGTGATCCTGGCGGCGGACGATCACGCGGTGAACCGGCGCATCCTCTCGCTGCTGCTGGAGCCGCATGGGTGCCAGTTGGTGCTTGTCGAAAACGGGGCCGAGGCGGTGGAGGCGGCCAACACGCAGGCGTTCGACGCCATCCTGATGGACATGCAGATGCCGGTCATGGACGGGCTGACCGCCACGGCGCGCATCCGGGCCGAGGGGATGAACCGCCGGACGCCGGTGATCGCCCTGACCGCCAACGCCATGGACGTGCACCGCGCGGCCTGGGACGCGGAGGGGGTGCACGCCTTCCTGACCAAGCCGATCGATCCGGCGCTGCTGGCCGCGACGCTGGCCGAGGCCTGCGCCGAGACGGTCGAGACGCGCGAGGCGGCGGTCGCCTAGGTCCAGCGCGCCAGGGCGGAGGCCAGCGTTTCAGTTGACGCGGGCTGCGGCGTCTGGACCGCGCCGTCGAATCGAGGAGCGGGCGAGGGCTGGATTGGAGGGCCCAACAGCGTCTGCCGCGCGGCGTTGTGCGGATGGTCGGCGGCTTCGGCGAAGGTCAGGACGGGGGTGACGCAGGCTTCCGTGCCTTCGAAATGCGCGGCCCAGTCGTCGCGGGCGCGCGTGGCGAAGATTTCGGCGAAGCGGGCGTGGAGTGCGGGCCAGCCTCTCGGCGGGAACTGCAGGGCCTTGGCCGGGTCAAGGCCCAGGCCGTCCAGGAGGGCCGCGTAGAAGCGGGGCTCCAGCGCGCCCACGGCGACGAACTTGCCGTCGGCGCAGGCGTAGCAGCGGTAGAAGGGCGCGCCGCCGTCCAAAAGGTTCAAGCCGCGCTCGGCCGACCAGAGGCCGGTGGCGGACAGGGCGTGGAACAGGCTGGAGAGCAGCGACGTCCCGTCGGTCATGGCGGCGTCGACGACGCGGCCCTGTCCGGTCTGGCGGGCCGCGATGATCCCGGCGAGCAGGCCCGTGACCAGCAGCATAGCCCCGCCGCCGTAGTCGCCGACGAGGTTCAGCGGCGGGCGGGGCGGGCGGTCGGGCTCGCCCATGGCGTGGAGCGCGCCGGTCAGGGCGATGTAGTTGATGTCGTGGCCGACGCTGTTCGCCAGCGGCCCGGTCTGGCCCCAGCCGGTGATGCGGCCGAAGACGAGCCTCGGGTTGCGGGCGTGGCAGGCCTCCGGGCCGAGACCGAGTCGTTCGAGCACGCCGGGACGGAAGCCCTCGATCACGGCGTCGGCCTCAGCGATCAGGTCGAGGGCGGCCGCGCGATCCTCGGGCGATTTCAGATCGACGGGCACGGCGGCGCGGCCGCGATGCAGCACCGCCCCGCCGACGTCGCCGAAGGCCGAGGCCCCGTCGGCGCGGGTCAGGCGCAGCACCTCTGCGCCCAGATCGGCCAGCATCATGCCGGCGAGAGTGACCGGGCCCAGGCCGTCGAACTCGATGATGCGAACCCCCGCCAGAGGCGTCATGCGCAGCCTTTCCTTGTCGTCCCGGACTTGACCCGGCGCCTGTCATGAACCAGAAGGCGCAACCGCGAAACGGCCAGCCCGTTTCCGCGCCGCGATGTGCGTCCTTAGCTCAGTTGGTTAGAGCATCTGACTTTTAATCAGAGGGTCCTCGGTTCGAGCCCGAGAGGACGTACCATCCGCTTCTGTTGCACCGGACCAAGTTGTTAAGGTTGTGGAAGCCGCCGCTGACCCATAGGCCGTGAATGCGTAGCGTTTCACCGGGGCGGCGTGTCCGATCGAGCCATCCGCAGTCTAGAGTTCCTGGAACGGTCGGCCTCGACCGCGCGGGTGCTCAATCTCGCCCATGTCGCGAAGCTTCATGGCCATACGGCCGCATGGCGCGAGCAGCCGCTCTTTCGCACGCCAGGGCTCAATACCGCGCTTCTGATCAAGCACCGGCTCCGGCGCAACGAAACCGATCTGTTCAGGGGATCGCGCCGGGTCGGGACTAAGATTCTGCTGCCGATCGACGCGCGCGAGCTGAAGGCCGGTGGTCGCTACGTGTTCTTCAACCAGGTCAATCACCTGGCCATTCTGAAGGAGGTGTTCGGGATCACGCCCGAGCACCCCGATTTCCGCACGCTCAAGCTGATCGACGAACTGCCTTCGCTCGACCCATTTCTGTTGCGCGAGCAACTACAGCGGGGAGGATTGTCTCCCGCCCCCTGCTACTTCGCCATCAGCGAGGCGGACATGCAGAAGATGCTGCGGTTCGTTGAAGGCGAGATCACGCCGCTGGTGCAGCTCAGTCTCGGCGGGGCTGCGGCCTCGGCAAGCGCGGTGGCGCGCATGGCCTCGCGCATCCTGTCCAACGCCGCCGGCGACCGCATGGACGCCCTTGGCGAGGTCATGCGGCTCAGTCCCGAGGAGTACGACGAGGGCATCTTCTGCTGGAAGGGCTTCCTCTATTTCAAGTGGACACTCGGCAGCATGACCGAGGACTTGGCGGCGGTCATGGCCAAGGTCGTCAGCATCAAGCCGGTGGGCCCGATGGACGCGGACTCGAAGGCCTACATCAGCCGCGGCCGTGAGGTCGTCGGCAAGCTGATCCGCCAAGCCCGCGCCGAGACACGCGAGACCCTGACGATCTACGAGACCGCCTACGCCGGACTGACGGAGAAGGGCGATCCCATGATCTTCCGCGAGTTCCTCCTGCGCGCACCCAGCCTGTTCAACCGCCTCGGCGAACAGCTCGGCGCCATCCAGCATGTGGTCAGCTTCTGGAAGTTCCGCTTCGGCCCGAAGTCGCCGGCCCCGTCCCCGTCGGAGCTCATGGACATCTTCATGGACTTCGAGACCAGCTTACGCGGGAGATCGGAACCAACCTGACGTCGGATGTCAGCCCGCCGCCTGGATCGCCCCGAACACCCGCTGAAAACTGGTCTTCAGCGCCGCGTCAGCATCGTCCATCGTGGCGGGCACGCCCAGGTCGACCAGGCTGGTGACGCCGTGCTCGGCGATGCCGCAGGGCACGATGCCGCCGAAGTGGTCCAGATCCGGCTCCACGTTCAGGCTGATGCCGTGGAAGCTGACCCACTTACGCACCTTCACCCCGATGGCGGCGATCTTGTCCTCGCGGCTCCAGCCCGGCCCCTTCCTCTCGACCCAGACCCCGACGCGGCCCTCGCGCACCCCGGCTTCGACCCCGAATTCGTCCAGCGCGCCGATGATCCAGTCTTCCAGCCCGCGCACGAAGCCCCGCACGTCGCGGCCGCGCTGGTTCAGGTCCAGCATGACATAGGCCACCCGCTGGCCTGGTCCGTGATAGGTGAACTGCCCGCCTCGTCCCGTCCGGTGGACGGGAAACCGGCCGGGCGCCAGCAGGTCCTCATCCTTCGCGGACACCCCGCCGGTGTAGAGCGGCGGATGTTCCAGCAGCCATACGCGCTCCGCCGCCTCTCCGGCCGCGATCGTGGCGACGCGGGCCTCCATCTCGGCCACGGCGTCCTCGTAGGGGACATAGCCGGGCGCCGTGACCCATTCGACCGGGCGGCAGTCTGGGCGAATCAGCGGGGAAACGGCGGCGCTTAACGGCTCGGCAAGCATGATCGGCTCAATGTGGCCCCGAGGGCCGCCAATGCAAGATCAGCCGCCAGTACCCTCCAGTGTATCCGGAGTTCCCATGAGCCAGGTCGAGGCCGTCAACGTCGAGCTGTCGGTCGTGCTCGGCCGCTCCGTGCTGCCCATGGCCCAGCTGCTCAAGATGGGCCGCGGCGCCGTCATCCCCCTGGACGCCACCGAGCACGACGAGGTCTGGATCCTGGCCAACAACCACCCGGTGGCGCGCGGCCAGATCGAGATCCGCGAGGATCGCATCGCCATTACCGTGACGCGGCCCGCCGACGTCTACGATTTCATGGCCGGCGCGGCCTAGATACAGCTTCAGATTCCGGCCGCCCGCACGCCCTCGGGCGTCTCCGCTTCCGGATCGCCGGGCAGCCAGGCGACGTGGCCGTCGTAGATAGCGCGGTTCAGCACGCCTTCCTCGCGCGCAACCAGGACGGGGACCAGCATCTGGCCGGTGACGTTCGTCATGGTGCGGATCATGTCGACGATGCGGTCGACCGCCACGATGTAGCCGATGCCCTCGAGCGGCAGGCCCGCCGTCGACAGCGTCAGCGTCAGCATGACGATGGAGGTCCCCGGCACGCCCGCCGTCCCCAACGATCCCAGCACCGCCGTCAGGCCAATCAGGACATACTGGGTCAGCGTCAGCTCGATGCCGAAGTACTGGGCGATGAAGATCGAGGCGATGGCCGGATAGATGGCGCCGCACCCGTCCATCTTGACGTTGGCGCCCAGAGGCACGGCGAACGCCGCATAGGCCTGGGGCACGCCCAGCCGCTCGACCGTCTGGCGAAGCGTGATGGGCAGGGTGCCCAGCGACGACTGGGTGGCGAAGGCCGTCTGCTGGGCGGCGAAGGCTCCTTTGAAGAAGCTCAGCACTTTCAGCCCATGCGCCTTCAGCAGCGCCGGATAGACCACGAAGATGTGGAACAGGCAGGCCGCGTAGATGGCGATCACGAACTTGCCGAGCGGCAGCAGCGCCTCCCAGCCATAGCCGCCGACCACCGCCCCGATCAGGCCGAACACGCCGATGGGCGTCAGCTGGATGACCCAGCGGGTGATGCGGAACACCACCGCCGCGCCTTCGTCGACGAAGCGCCGCGCCGTCTGCGCCCGGTCGCCCAGCGCGACGAGCGCCGCGCCGACGAGCGCCGAGAAGAAGATGATCTGCAGCACCCTGCCTTCGGCCAGCGCCGTGAACGGATTGGTCGGCACGATGCCGATCAGCACCTCCAGAGGCGTCGGAATCTCGCGCTCGCGCACTTCGCCCAGCGGCAGATTGGCCAGACCCGCGCCCGGATCGATCAGATGCCCGAAGGCCAGACCGACCAGCACCGCCAGCAGCGAGGTCAGGGCGAACCAGACGACGGTCCGGATCGCCAGCCGCACCGCGCCGGTCCCTTCGCCCAGCTTGGCGATGGAGCTGGCGATGGTGAACAGCACCAGAGGCGCCACCACCATGCGGATCAGGTTCAGATAGACGTCGCCGATCGGCTCCAGCCAGACCGTCGCCTGCTCCTGCAGGATCAGCCCGGCGACAATGCCCAGGACGAACCCGGCGGCTGTGCGCTGCCACAGGGGAATGGCGAAGAATTTCTGGAGCATCATTGACCGGCGAGGGGAGGGAGCCGGAACATCGTCGCCCGGCCGCCCGTCGGCAACGGCCACGAAGGCCGTTAAGGTGCAGTTCTTCTGTCGGAGGGTTTAGTGTCCCTAAAGCGTTAGCCCGCCATCGCCTTCAGGACGTAGTGGTCGACCACCAGCATGTCGACGGCCTCCTCCACATCCTCGAAGGCATCGACGATGACGTCGGGCTCCAGCTCTTCCATCGGTGTAGGCGTGTAGCCGAACGTCACGCCGATCACCGGAACGCCCGCGTCGCGCGCCGTGCCTACGTCGGGCGCCGCGTCGCCCACCATGATCGCGCGGGCGGGGTCGCCGCCCACCAATTTCACCGCTTCGACGAAATGCGCGCCGGAGGGCTTTCGTGCGCTGACCCGGTCTGGTCCGACGATGGCGGCGAAATGGGGGGTCAGGTCGATCTTGCCGAGCAGCAGCTCCGACAGGTCCGACCGCTTGTTGGTGACGACCACCAGCGTGGCGCCCCGCGCCGCCAACCGCTCCAGCGTCTCGACCACGCCGTCGAACGGGCGGGAGTGGTCGGCGATGTGCTCGACGTAGTCGGCGATGAAGGCGTCGAAAAGGGCGGGGTCCTGCGCGTCCTCGACCGGCGCGCCCGCCCGCTCGAAGCCGTGGACCAGCAGCGCCCGCGCTCCGCCGCCGATCAGGTCACGCGCACCCACGACCGGGCAGGGCGGCAGGCCTTTCAGCGCCAGCATGCGGTTCAGCGTGCCGATCAGGTCCTCATGCGTTTCCACCAGGGTGCCGTCGAGGTCGAAGCCGATCGTCCAGCCGATCAGGTCCTGTTCGATCATCGCCGTCCCTCCCGTCTCGCCCGCCGATGGGCTAGACCGCCGTGGTGACTAGCCGCCGGACCGATTCATGACCAGACGCGCCGCCATCATCCTCGCCGCCGGCCAGGGCACGCGCATGAAGTCGCCTGTCCCGAAGGTGCTGCACCGCGTCGGCCACCGGGCCATGCTGGACCACGCCATCGACGCCGCTGAGGGCCTGGGCTGCGAGCGCATCGTCGTCGTCGTTGGAAACCACTTGCCCGAGGTCCGCGCTCATGTCGAGAAGCGGCTGGGCGCCGACGCCATCGCGGTCCAGGACCCGCCGCTGGGCACCGGCCACGCCGTCCGCGCGGCTGAGAGCCTGCTCGCTGACTTCGACGGAGAGGTGGTCGTCACCTACGGCGACGTGCCCCTGTTGCGCTCCGCCGACATCGCGCCGGTGTTCGGCGGCGGCGGCGTGACCGTCATCGGCTTCGAGGCGCGCGACCCCGGCGCCTACGGTCGTCTGGTCATGGACGGTGACGTCCTGACCGCCATCACCGAGGCCAAGGAGGCCACTCCCGAGGTCCTGGCCCTGACCACCTGCAATTCCGGCGTCATGGCCGCGCCCGTGCGGCTGCTGTTCGAGCTTTTGGCCCGCGTCACCAACGACAACGCCAAGGGCGAATACTATCTGACCGATGTCGTCGCCCTAGCGCGGGGACAGGGCGCGCCGACCCGCGCGGTCATGGCGTCGGAGGACGCCGTCATGGGCGTCAACGCCCAGGCCGAGCTCGCCCAGGCCGAGGCCCTGTTCCAGCAGGTCCAGCGCCAGACCTTCCTCGCCGCCGGCGTGACCATGAGCGCGCCCGACACTGTGCACTTCGCCTGGGACACCCAGGTCGGCGCGGGCACGGTCATCGAACCCTTCGTCGTCTTCGGCCCGGGCGCGACGATCGCCGAGAATGCCCGCATCCGCAGCTTCTCCCACATCGAGGGCGCGACGGTCGCCTCGGGCGCCGAGGTCGGCCCCTACGCCCGTCTGCGCCCCGGCGCGGACCTGGGCGAAGACGTCAAGGTCGGCAACTTCGTAGAGGTCAAGGCCGTCCGGATGGACAAGGGCGCCAAGGCCAACCACCTGGCCTATCTGGGCGACGGCTCGGTCGGCGCTGGCGCCAACGTCGGCGCAGGCACGATCTTCTGCAACTACGACGGCTTCAACAAGGCGCGCACCGAGGTGGGCGAGGGCGCCTTCATCGGCTCGAACAGTTCGCTCGTTGCGCCGGTGTCGATCGGGGCGGGGGCGCTGGTCGGGTCCGGTTCGGTCATCACCAAGGACGTGCCGCCCGACGCCATGGCCTTCGGGCGGGCGCGCCAGATCGTGAAGGAGGGCGCAGGCAGCGCCTTCCGCGAGAAGGCCAAGGCGAAGAAGGCCGCGAAGTCGAAATGAGCGCCGACGATCAGAAGCGCCTCGCCGGCGAAGCCGCCGCCCTGCGCGTCGAGCCCGGCATGGTCGTCGGCCTCGGCACCGGCTCCACCGCCGCCTGGTTCGTCAAGGCGCTGGCGGCGCGCAATCTCGCTGATCTCCGCTGCGTGCCGACGTCGGAGAAGACCGCCGACCTCGCCCGCGAGCTGGGCCTGCCGCTGGCTGCGCTGGACGACGTCTCCCGCATCGACCTGACCGTCGATGGCGCCGACGAGGTCGGTCCCGGCCTCGCCCTCATCAAAGGCGGCGGCGCGGCCCTGCTGCGCGAGAAGCTGGTTTGGGAGGCGTCGGACCGCTGCATCGTCATCGCCGACGCGGCCAAGGTGGTGCCGGTGCTCGGCGCCTTCCCTCTGCCCATCGAGGTCGTCGCCTTCGGCCACCGCTCGACGGCCAACCGCATCATGGATGTGCTCGCCGACCACGACATCGCCATGCCGGCCCGCCTGCGGCAGGCGGATCGCGGCGTCGTTCGCACCGATGGTGGCAATGTCATCTATGACGCGAAATGCCAGGCTATCCACGACCCGGTCCGCCTCGCTGACGATCTGAAGCTGATCACCGGGGTGGTCGAGCACGGCCTGTTCCTCGACCTCGCCGACGAGGCCATCATCGGCGAGGACGGCGGGGTGCGGACCCTGCTGCCCTGAAGCGAGACGACGCCGCCACATCACACTCGTCATCCTCGGACTTGATCCGAGGATCGGACGCAGGGCGACTCGTGAGCAGACGTGAGGCGACGCCGCCGTCCAACTCTCACATCGGCGCGGCGGACAATCCGATCCTCGGATCAAGTCCGAGGATGACGGAGTGTGTGAAACCTCACCCGAACGCCAGCTTGGCCGAGGCGATCAGCAGCACGACGCCCAGCGCCTGAAGCAGCCGCGGACCGCTGAGGCGCCGGATGCCCACGAACGTGCCCACGACCGCTCCGACCGCCACCGCCAGAACGAACCACGGCAGCTCCGTCGGCAGCCGTCCCACGGTCGTCAGGCTGCCCAGCAGCCCCGAGATCGACACGCACAGGATGAAGGCCGATGACACGCCCGAGGTCTTCTGCGGCGTCTCCCACCCCATCAGCAGGATCAGCGGGCTCAGGAAGATGCCGCCCCCTGTCCCGGTCAGGCCCGACAGCGTCCCGATCGCGCCACCAGCCACAAGCCTCAGCCCCGTGTGCGGCGGCCTGGGATCGCTCAGCGCCCTGATCGGCCGGGGCCACAGCAGCCGGATCGCCGCCAGGAACAGCACCACCGCCACCACAGGCCGGTAGAGCTCCGGCGGCAACGGAAACCGCCCGGCGATGAAGGCGCACGGAATGGCCGCGATCACGAACGGCAGCAGCAGGGACAGGTTGAACCGCCCGGCGCGCACGTATCGAACCGTTGCATAGCTGGCGACCAGCACGTTCAAAACGAGCGCGGTCGGCCGCATCACTTCGGGCTCGACCGCGAACAACGCCATGATCGCCAGATAGGCCGAGGCCCCCGCATGCCCGACGGAGGTATAGAGCGCCGCCCCCAACCCCATCAGGACCGCGATCATCAGGATGGTCGTCGGCTCCACGCGCTCCCCTCGCTTGTTAGACAGGGCGGCGCTCCCACCGACCGTCAAGACGAGCGCAGGCTCGTTCGATTCCCCGATGCCGTCTTCGCCGAAGCCCCGTCCGAGGTTTCACATCGACGCGGGTAACCCGGATGCGGTCGCCGACGTAGCCGCGCCCATGGTCACCGTCCGCCCCCTGATCCCGAACGATCTTCCATCGCTCAAAACAGTCATCGACCGGGTAGGGTTGTTCCCGTCAGACCTGCTGGACGGCATGGTCGAGGGCTGGCTGTCGGGCGCGACGCCCGAAGAGATATGGCTGACGGCCGAGGCGGACGGCCCGGTGGGCTTGGCCTATTGCGCGCCCGAGCGCATGACGAGCGGGACCTGGAACGTCCTGCTCATCGCCGTCGATCCGGACGCCCAGCGTCGCGGAGTCGGTGAGGCGCTGATGGCTCATGTAGAAGCTCGGCTCTCCGCCGAGGGCCATCGTGTCCTTCTGGTCGAGACCTCGGGCCTGCCCGCCTTCGAGGGCGCCCGGCGGTTCTACGGTGATCGCATGGGCTTCGACGAGGAGGCGCGCATCCGCGAGTTCTATGATCGCGGCGAGGACAAGGTGATCTTCCGCAAGGCGCTGTCGCGGGCCTAGGCGAAGCGCTCAAGCCTTGCCGCTGAGCCCCGCCATGCCTACATCCGCACCCCTTCGGAGGTTCGCCCGGGCGGCGGATTTCAGACGTTTCAGACTATTCGCACGCTGTTTTTCCCAAGCAGCGGAGGAGCGGCGGTGGCGGACTACGACTACGATCTCTTCGTCATCGGCGCGGGCTCCGGAGGCGTCCGCGCCGCCCGCCTCACGGCCCTGTCCGGCAAGCGCGTGGCGGTCGCTGAGGAGCACCGCGTCGGCGGCACCTGCGTGATCCGGGGCTGCGTGCCCAAGAAGTTCATGGTCATGGCCTCGGACTTCGCCCACGATTTCGAGATCGCCGAGGGCTACGGCTGGACGGTCCAGGCCAGCTTCGACTGGCCCAAGTTCATCCACGCCAAGGACGTCGAGATCGCCCGCCTGTCGGGCCTCTACGTCGCCAATCTGGGCAAGGCGGGCGTCGAGCTGATCCACGGCCGCGCCGTGCTGAAGGACGCCCACACCGTCGCCATCGCCGGCAAGGGCGAGGACGGCGGCGATCTGATCGTCACGGCCGAGCGCATCCTGATCGCCACGGGCGGCCGCCCCTGGCTGCCGACCGAAGTCCCCGGCATCGAGCACGCGATCACTTCCGAAGAGGCCTTCCACCTGCCGGAGTTGCCGAAGCGCATACTGATCGCGGGCGGCGGCTATATCGCGGTGGAGTTCGCCGGCATCTTCGCCGGGCTCGGCGTCGAGACGACGCTGGTTTATCGCGGTCCCAACATCCTGCGCGGCTTTGACGACGACGTCCGCGCCCACCTCGCCGCCGAGATCGAGAAGCGGGGCATCAAGGTCATCCTCGGCTGCCAGCACACCGAGATCCGCAAGACGGACAGCGGCCTGCTGAACGTGCTCGAGAACGGCATGGAGCTGGAAACGGACGTCGTCATGTTCGCCACCGGCCGCGCGCCCCACATCAAGGGCCTGGGCCTGGAGGCTGCGGGCGTGGAGCTGAACGACAAGGGCGCCATCAAGGTCGACGAGTTCTCCAGGACGACGGCCGACAACATCTGGGCCATCGGCGACGTGACGGATCGCATGAACCTGACGCCCGTCGCCATCCGCGAGGCCGTCGCCTTCCACGAGACGGTCTATCGCGACAACCCCCAGAGCTTCGACTACGAGGCCGTCGCCACGGCCGTCTTCAGCCAGCCGCCCGTCGGCGTCGTCGGCCTGACCGAGGCAGAGGCCCGTCGCGCCTGCCCGGGCGAGGTCGACGTCTACGTCACCCGCTTTCGGCCCATGAAGTACGCCTTCACCGGATCGGACGAGCGCATGCTGATGAAGCTGGTGGTCGACGCCACGTCCGACAGGGTGGTGGGAGTCCACATCGTCGGCCCCGAGGCGCCGGAGATGATCCAGCTCGCCGCCATCGCCGTGAAGGCCGGCCTGACCAAGGCCCAGTGGGACGCCACCTGCGCCGTCCACCCCACCATGGCCGAGGAACTGGTGACGCTCCGGGTCAAGCAGACGTCGGAGACGAACGCGGGGTGAGGCTATCGCTGGACCGTCACCAAGGGCACACCCTTGGCCAGTTGCGTCAGGATGGTGAGCCAGGCTCGGCTGAGGTGATCAACCTGATGCCGCTTCAGCATGTTGCCCGTTCTGATCCACACGACCTGCGGTCGCGGCTGTCGGACGGTTGTCCAATCCGCGAAGTCACGATCCTTGCTGATCAGGATCGCACCGGTCTCTATCGCAAGCGTCCAGATCGTCTCGTCCGAGGCGGCGGCCATGCCGAGTTCCTTGACATGGGAGGCCTCATGGCCGCGCGACCGCAGCCATTCCGCCGCGCTGGTCGGCATGTGAACGTCCAGCAGGAACCGCATTCAGGCGAAGACAATGACGCTGTCGCCCGTGACGGCCGCCGCATAGGCGAGGCAGGCGCGAATATCGTCGGGTTCGAGCTCGGGGAACTCTTCGATGATCTCGCTCTCGGGAACGCCTTCGGCGAGAAGCTCGAGGATGTCGTGCACCCGCAGGCGCATGTTGCGGATGCTGGCGCGTCCGCCGTTCTTCCCGTCCTCGAAGGTAATGCGCTTCAGAAGGTCGTCCATTGCTGAAAGGTAGCACGACCAGAGGCGCGACGCCGAGTTCATTGTTTCGCAGGCGCGAGACGCCTATCCTTACGCCATGAGTACGCGCTGGACGCCCGAGAGCTGGAGAACCAAGACCGCCCTGCACATGCCGGCGGACTATCCGGACCCGCGCGCCCTGACAGCCGTCGAGGACGAACTGCGCGCTCTGCCTCCGCTGGTGTTCGCCGGCGAGGCGCGGCGGCTGAAGGAACGGCTGGCGGCGGTCGAGGCCGGCGAGGCCTTCCTGCTCCAGGGCGGCGACTGCGCCGAGAGCTTCAAGGAGTTCTCCACCGACAACATCCGCGACACCTTCCGCCTGCTGCTGCAGATGGCCGTGGTCCTGACGTTCGCCGGCAGGAAGCCGGTGGTGAAGGTCGGCCGCATCGCCGGTCAATTCGCCAAGCCTCGATCCGCTCCGACCGAGACGATCGACGGCGTGACCCTGCCCAGCTATCGCGGCGACAATATCAACGGCTCGGCCTTCACGCCCGAAGAGCGGCTGCCCGATCCCCAGCGCCTGCTGAAGGCCTACAACCAGTCGGCCTCGACGCTGAACCTGCTGCGCGCCTTTGCCGGCGGGGGCTATGCCGATCTCTACAACATCCACCGCTGGACCCAGGGCTTCGCCGACAGCGGGGTCGGGGCCCAGTACCGGGAACTCGCCGACAAGATCGCGGAGGCACTCGCCTTCATGGAGGCGGTCGGCGTCACGCCCGAAACGCATCCAGACCTGTCGCGCGTCGAGGTCTTCACCTCGCACGAGGCTCTGCTGCTCAACGTCGAGAGCGCCCTGACCCGTCTGGACGGCGCGTCGGGCGAATGGTTCGACACCTCGGCCCACATGCTGTGGATCGGCGAACGCACGCGCCAGCTGGACGGCGCCCACGTCGAGTTCATGCGCGGCATCCGGAACCCGATCGGCGTGAAGTGCGGCCCGACGATGGAGCCGGACGACCTGCTGCCCTTGATCGATGCGCTGAACCCGGACAACACGCCGGGACGGCTGACGCTGATCGGCCGCTTCGGCCACGACAAGGTGCACGACCGCCTTCCGCGCCTGATGAAGGCGGTGAAGGCCCACGGCAAGCGCGTGATCTGGTCGATCGATCCGATGCACGGCAACACGCTGATGGCGCAGAGCGGCTACAAGACCCGCCCCTTCGACCGCATCATCGGCGAGGTGAAGGGCTTCGTCGACGTGGCGGAGGCGGAAGGGGTGCACCCCGGCGGCGTCCATCTGGAGATGACGGGCCAGAATGTCACCGAATGCATCGGCGGCGCTCAGGCCGTGACCGAGGACGACCTGTCCAGCCGTTATCACACCCATTGCGACCCCCGCCTGAACGCGGATCAGGCTCTGGAGCTGGCCTTCCTGATCGCTGAGCGGCTGAAGACCGGCCGGCTCGCGCGCTCGGCGGCGGCGTGACCACGGGCATCGGCCGGCCCGACGGCGACGACCAGGCCGGTCGCACGGCCTTTCAGGGCGCGCCCGGCGCCTTCAGTCACGAGGCCTGCGTCGAGCTGCGCCCCTGGGACGAGCATGTCCCGTTCGAAACCTTCGCGGAAGCCATTCAGGCCGTGAAATCCGGCGCTTGCGACTGCGCCCTCATCCCGGTCGAGAACTCCACCATCGGCGTGGTCGAGCCCGCCGCCACACTGGTCGCCGAGGCCGGTCTGCCGGTCGTCGCCGAGGTGTGGCGCAAGATCCAGATCGCCCTGATGGCCGTCCCCGGTGCCGAGGTCGGCCATCTGCGCACCGTGCACAGCCATCCCGTCGCGCTTCGCCAGTGCACGGCCAAGATCGCCACGCTCGGCCTGGACGTCGTCGAGGCCTTCGACACCGCCGGCGCCGCCCGCGAGGTCTCCGAGCTGGGAGACCGCACCCGCGCCGCCCTGGCCCCCGTTGCGGCCGCCGAAGTCTACGGCCTGTCGATTCTGCGCAACGACCTCCAAGATTCGGACACGAACCGCACGCGGTTTGTCCTCTTGGCGCGTGAAGCGGGTTGACGGCGCACGATCCTTGCGTGTCTTAGAGGTACACGGACCGCTGATGGTCCGCAAACCGAGCCCGAACATGTCCCCGCGCGCTTGCCTTTCGACCCTTTCGCCCCGTTCGCGCGCGGTCGGCACCTTCTATTTCGGCTATCGCTTCTACGGCTTTCGATACGCCGGCTGAGGCCAGGCGCGCTCCTCGCACCTGACAGCCTCGCCGGCGACCGCCCTGAACCAGGGCGGCGGCGCACTCACGCACCCCTCACATCGAAACACGCCCGTTGAAAGCTCACCCGCCATGCCGAAATCGAACCTCCAGCAAGTCTGGCCCGAGATGAATCCCGAGGAGATGTCGCCCGAGCAGATGGCGCTCGCCGCCCTGCGTCACGAGATCGACCTCATCGACGACGAGATGCTGGCCCTGTTCCAGAAGCGCCTCGCCATCGCCGCCAAGGTCGGCCTGGCCAAGGACGCCCCCCACGGCCCGCACACCAAGCTGCGCCCGGACCGCGAACAGACCGTGCTCAGCCGTGTCCTGTCCAGGGCCCAGCCCGAGAACGCCACCGCCGTCGAGGGCCTGTGGCGCGAGATCGTCGGCTGGGGCCTGGCCCAGCAGGGCCAGCTCCAGGTCCAGGTCTGGGCGCCCGTCGACCCGACACGCGCCTTCGACGGGGCGCGTCACCGCTTCGGCTCGGCGGCGTCGATCCGCATGGTCCGCGACGCCCAGGCCGCGCTCGCCTTCGCCGCTGAGGGCAAGGGGGTGGCCGTGCTGGCTGTGAACACCGACGATCCCTGGTGGGTCGGTCTGCGGCGCGACTGGTCCAGCCTCAGCGTGTTCGACGGTTTCGGCCAGGCGGGCGGCCAGCCCAGCTCGCTGGCCGTCGGCAAGATCGATCCCGCCGCCCTGCCGACCGGCCGCAGCGTCATCGTCACGGCCGGCGGCGACGCCGGCGACGGCGGCGGCGCGCGCCGCTGGGGTCTGAACACCCACCATGGCTGGACCCTGGCCCTGACCGACGCCCGGCTCATGCCCGGCGACGCCGAGGGCTGCGTCGGCGCGATCGCCTAGGCGGCCGGCGCGGCAGGCGCGGGCGGCGTGGCGCCGGGCGGCAGGGGCTCCGGTGCCTGCTCGCCCGCGTCGCCGGGCAGCTGGCGGATGTAGCGATAGATCGCCCGCTTGTCGGCCTCCGACATGGCCCGCACGCTGGGCCACGGCATCGGCGGCAGGCTGGAGCCCGTGGCCAGCAGTTCGACCCACTGGTCCTCGCTCAGCCGCTGCGTCGTCAGGCGCAGGTTCTTGCCGTAGGTCGTGCCCCACGGTCCGGTGTGGCCTTCCGTCGAGCCTTTCAGCCATTCGGCTTCCGGCGGCTGGGCGCCGTTGGTCGCGGCGTATTGCGGCGTGTGGCAGTCGTTGCAGCCGCCGACCAAAACCAGATAGCGCCCGGCCTCGATGTCGCTGGCCGCTAGCACCATCGGCGTCGCGCCGGCTTCCGCCGTGGCGCTGATGGTCTTGGTGACGCTGCCATCGCAAGCCGCCAGCAGCACCGCCGCGCCCGCACAGGCGAGCGCCGTCGTCATCGTCTTCATCTGAAAGTCCCCCGTTCTCCCAGTGGCAGGGAAGGGGAGTCTGCGTCCTTGGTCAAGCGTGGCCGGAATCGCCTATGCTGACGGCGACCTGTCCGGGGCCGGCATGAACACCACAGAGATCTTCCTCATCGCGATGCTGATTATCTTCAGCGTGCCGTACCTGGTGTGGCGGCTGTTCCGCACGGATCACTACGCCCCTCTGGTGGTGGTCCAGATCATCGGCGGCATCCTGCTGGGGCCGGGCGTGCTGGGGGCGGTGTTCCCGGACTACTACGCCTTCGTCTTCCGGCCCGAGGTCATCCAGGCCCTGAACGGCGTCGCCTGGTGGGCGGTGATGATCTTCGTCTGGTTGGCGGGCATCGAGCTCGACCTCAAGGCCGCCTGGGTCAACCGCGCCGAGACCGGGGTCACAGCGGGGCTGGCCCTTGTCACACCCCTGCTGTTCGGCTGCGCGGCCGCGGCCGCGCTGCTCCAGTTCCCCGGCTGGGTCGGCGAGCGCGGCCAGACCTGGCAGGTGCTGGCGGGCATGGGCATGGCCTGCGCGGTCACCGCCTTGCCGATCCTGGTCCTGTTCCTCGATAAGCTCGCCGTACTCCGGAGCGACCTCGGCCAGCGCGTGCTGCGCTACGCCAGCCTGGACGACATCGCCATCTGGGGCGTGCTGGCCTTGATCATCCTCGACTGGGATCGGCTGGGGCGTCAAGCCGCCTTCCTGGTCGGCTTCCCGATCGCCTCGGTCGCCGTCCGCGCCCTGATGCGGCGGATCCCCCAGAAGGATCGCTGGTACGTCGGCCTGATCTGGCTGGCGGCGATGGGCTTCGTCGGCGACTGGGCGGGGCTGCACTACATGGTCGGCGCCTTCCTGGCCGGCGTGGTGCTGGACAAGGACCTGTTCGACGAGCGTCAGATGGACAGCTTCCGCCACATCGTCCTGATGACCATCATGCCGGTCTTCTTCCTGTCGACGGGTCTGCGCACCCAGTGGGACGTCGGCGGCCTCATGGTCTTCGGCGCGGCGGCGCTGCTGCTGGTCGCGGCGGTGACGGGCAAGCTGGCGGGGATCCATCTCGCCGGCCGCATCCTGAAGTGGCCTAAGGGCGAGGCGACCGTGATCGGCTGGCTGCTCCAGACGAAGGCTCTGATCATGATCATCTTCGCCAACATCCTGCTGGACAAGGGGATCATCACCAACACGGCCTTCACGGCGCTGCTGCTGATGGCGGTCGGCTCGACGATGCTGACCATCCCGATCGTCAAGCCAAGGCTGGAGCGGCTGAGGGCGTCCTAGACCGCCATGTTGTCGATCAGGCGCGTCTTCCCCAGCCAGGCGGCGGCCAGGATGCGGGCCGGCGCGTCCACCACCCCATTGGCGAACGCAGCCAGGTCCTCGGCCCGGCGCACGGCGACGTAGTCGACCCGCTCGAAGCCAGCCTTCAGCAGCTCGGCGTAGGCGTCGCGCTCCACCGCCGCCAGCGGCCGCCGGTCCGCCGCCTTGATTGCGGCTTCCGCCAGCACGCCGTTCAGCCGCCGCGCGATCGCCAGCTCGGCCTCGGACAGGTAGGCGTTGCGCGACGACAGGGCCAAACCATGCCCGTCCCGCTCCGTCGGCGACCCGACGATCTCGGTCGGAATGTCCAGGTCGCGCGCCATGCGCCGAACGACCATCAGCTGCTGATAATCCTTCTCTCCAAAGACGGCGACATCGGCCTGGATCTGGTTCAGCAGCTTGGCCACGACGACCGCCACCCCGCCGAAGAAGTGCGGGCGGAAGTCCGTTTCCAGGCCCTGAGAAGGCCCGCCGACGCTGACGGCGGTCGTGAAACCGTCCGGATACATCTCCTTGACGGTCGGCGCGAACAGCAGGTGGCATCCCGCGCCGGCCAGCAGTTCGGCGTCCTGCGCTTCCCGCCTCGGATAGGTCCCCAGGTCCTCGTGCGCGGCGAACTGCGTCGGGTTGACGAAGACGCTGGCGACCACGCGGTCGGCCCGCTGACCGGCCTCCCGCACCAGCGTCAGGTGGCCCTCATGCAGCGCTCCCATCGTCGGCACGAAAGACACGCTCAGCCCCTGGCGTCGCCATCCGCGCACGGTCTCGCGCAACGCCTCGACGGTTCGCGCGATAGGCAGGGGAGGGTGATCGCTCATGCTTACCGGATTAACCTTGCCATTTAAGCGTGTTCGTTCGCCGAGCCTTGAGAGGTCGTCGGCTATGGGTCGGCTTATGACGCCCGGCAGAATGCTCCGTCCAGTCCTGATCGGCCTTCTGGGCCTCTCGACCGCCTCGTGCGGCTTCGTCGAGAGCGATCCGCAACGCTTTGAGAAGCTGGCCCAGGCCGTGGCCGACATTCCCTTGGACGGCGGCCCCGCCACATCCGCCCACGCCGGCCTGCGCCCCGCTATGGTCAGCGCCGAACAGGTCGCCGACCCCGGCGCTCTGCGCGTCGAGGTGCTGGACCCCCACGCCCTCTGGGACGCGCGCGACAGCGGCCTGCGCGGCGCCGTCGAACGCGCGGCCCCGGCGGTGGTCGAAGCCGCAGCCCCCGCCGTGACCCGCGCCGTGGTTCAGGAAGTCACGCGCGCCTCCGATGGCCTGCGCCCGCAAGCCGTGCTCGAGACATTGCAGCTCGGCGCCTTTTCCAGCCCCGACGCGGCCCGGGCGGCCTGGACCCGGATCGCCGCCGCTGGCGACGCTGTATCGACCCTGACACCGGCTTTCGAGGCGGTGGAGGTCGACGGCCGCACCCTGACCCGGCTGAAGGTCGCCGCCCCCGCGGACGCCGCCCGCGCCGTCTGCCGCGCCGCCGACGCCGCCGACCTGGGCTGCCTGCGTCGGGGGTGATCCCCAACCTTCGCTTAACCTTTCGTTGACGTCCGGCCCGCGCCCCGCGAGTCTGTCGGGATCAGGCGGCGCGTGCTGAGTCGGCCGCTCTCAACGGAACGGAACATGGCGCAGCCTCGGGTCATCGTCGTCGGCAATGAAAAGGGCGGGGCGGGCAAGTCCACGCTGGCCATCCATATCGTCTGCGGCCTGTTGCACGCGGGCCACCGGGTGGCGATCCTGGATCTGGACCTGCGCCAGCGGTCGATGAGCCACTTCTTCGCCCACCGCGCAGCCTGGACCGCCGCCAACGGCGTCGTTCTGCCCATGCCGTCCGAGCCCGACCTCGGCGACGGCAAGGCTCTGGCCCGCGCCGAGGAGGCCGAGCAGATCGCCCGCTTCGACGCCGCCTTCGCCGAGGCGACCGGCTCCGGCGCCGAGGTCATCCTGATCGACACGCCCGGCGGCGACACGCCCCTGTCCCGCGCCGCCCACGCCCGCGCCGACCAGATCGTGACGCCGATGAACGACAGCTTCGTCGACTTCGACATGCTGGGCTCGGTCGATCCGGTGACGCTGGAGCTGCTCAAGCCCTCGACCTATTCCGAGAGCGTCTGGGAGGCGAGGAAGCACCGGGCGATCAAGGAAGGCCGCCACGCGGCGATCGACTGGGTCGTCGTCACCAACCGCCTCGCCGTCGCCGAGGCCCGGAACCGCAAGCGGCTGGAAGAGCGGATGCTGAAGCTGGCCAAGCGCGTGGGCTTCCGCGTCGGGCCGGGCCTGCGCGACCGGGTGATCTATCGCGAGCTCTTCCCCTTCGGCCTGACGGTGGCGGACCTGTCCAACGAGGTGCGGCCGGTCGCCGTGTCCCTGGCCCACGTCGCAGCGCGTCAGGAGATGCGGAACCTCATGCAGGCCTTGGGGCTGGAGGACGTCAGCCTGCCCGCGCTCGACGCCGCCGCCTGATCGGAGAACGGGCATGAGCCTGATCTGGCTCGTGCTGGCGGGCGTCGCCGTCTGGGCCCTGGTGCGCCTCGGCGGCCAGACTGAGGGGCCGCGCCGGGGCCAATGGCGCGTCGCCGCCACACTGATCGCCGCTGCCCTGCTCGGAGGCGGAGCGCTGGCCCTGTCGCGTGGCGCCTGGATCACGGGCGTCGGCCTGTGCGGCGCCGCCCTGTGGCTGACGCTCGCGTCGCGCATCCGCTCGGTCCCGCCGCGCGCCGAAGGCCTGTCCGACGCCGAGGCCCGCTCCATCCTGGGCGTCTCCGCCGACGCGACTGCTCAGGACATCACCGCCGCCTGGCGCCGCCTCATGGCCCGCGCCCATCCGGACCAGGGCGGGACGGAGGGTCTGGCGGCGAAGCTCAACGCGGCAAAGGATCGGTTGCTCAAAAAGTGACCCTCTCCCTCCCCGGAACGGGGAGGGCGGATCGCGAAGCGATCGGGTGGGGGCGGCAAGGCGATACACAGGCGATGTTGGTGTCTGGCTCACCCGGCCGCCCCCACCCGGTCTCCGCTTCGCTCCGACCCCCCTCCCCGTGCCGGGGAGGGAGAGGTTGCCGCCCCTTTGCCAACCGTCGCCCATCCCCTAAACCGACGGCCATGCCGAAGCTGACCTCCGCCGTCGATCCCAACAGCCCCTCGTTCAAGGCGCTCCACGCCCACAACGCCGCCCTCGTCGCCGAGCTGCGCGAGAATGTGGCGAAGGCGGCGCGCGGCGGGTCGGACGCCTCCCGGGACCGCCACGTCGCGCGCGGCAAGCTGCTGCCCCGCGACCGGGTCGAGCGCCTGCTGGACCCCGGCTCGCCGTTTCTCGAGATCGGCCAGCTGGCCGCCAACGGCATGTACGGCGACGAAGCCCCCGGCGCAGGCATGATCTGCGGCATCGGCCGGGTCTCGGGCCGCGAGGTCATGATCGTGGCCAACGACCCGACGGTGAAGGGCGGCGCCTACTTCCCCATGACGGTCAAGAAGCACCTGCGCGCCCAGGAGATCGCCGAGCAGAACAATCTGCCCTGCGTCTATCTGGTCGACTCGGGCGGGGCCAATCTGCCGCACCAGGCCGAGGTCTTCCCCGACCGCGACCACTTCGGCCGCATCTTCTTCAACCAGGCGCGGATGAGCGCGCGGAACATCCCCCAGATCGCCTGCGTCATGGGCTCCTGCACCGCCGGCGGGGCGTATGTGCCGGCCATGTCGGACGAGACGGTGATCGTCCGCAATCAGGGCACCATCTTCCTGGCCGGCCCGCCGCTGGTGAAGGCCGCCACCGGCGAGGTCATCTCCGCCGAGGACCTGGGCGGCGCCGAGACCCATGGCCGCAAGTCCGGCGTCGTCGACTACGTCGCCGAGAACGACGAGCACGCGCTGGAGATCGTCCGCGACATCGTCGGCCACCTGAACAGCGTCAAATCGGTCGAACTGGACGTGCGCGAACCCCGCGAGCCGGCGCTGCCGGCCGAGGACCTGTACGGCATCATTCCGGAGGATGTCCGCGCCCCCTACGACGTGCGCGAGGTCATCGCCCGGGTCGTCGACGGCTCGGACTTCGAGGAGTTCAAGCCGCTCTACGGCTCCAGCCTCGTGTGCGGGTTCGCCCGCATCTGGGGCTATCCGGTCGCCATCCTGGCCAACAACGGCGTGCTGTTCTCCGAGAGCGCGCTGAAGGGGGCCCACTTCATCGAACTGGCCTGCAAGCGGAAGATCCCGCTGGTCTTTCTGCAGAACATCAGTGGCTTCATGGTCGGCGGCAAGTACGAGGCCGGCGGCATCGCCAAGGACGGGGCCAAGCTGGTCACCGCCGTCGCCTCGGCCAATGTGCCCAAGTTCACCGTCCTGATCGGCGGCAGCTTCGGCGCCGGCAACTACGGCATGTGCGGCCGGGCCTATTCGCCCCGCTTCCTGTTCACCTGGCCCAACAGCCGGATCAGCGTTATGGGCGGAGAGCAGGCGGCTGCCGTGCTGGCCACCGTCCACCGCGACGCCGACACCTGGACCCCCGAGCAGGCCGAGGCCTTCAAGGCCCCGGTCCGCCAGAAGTACGAGGACGAGGGCAACCCCTACTACGCCACCGCCCGCCTGTGGGACGACGGCGTCATCGACCCGGCCCAGACGCGGGATGTGCTGGGGCTCGCCATCAGCGCGTCGCTGAATGCCCCGATAGCCGACACGACGTTTGGCGTGTTCAGGATGTGATTGGAGTTCCCATGACCGACCCCACCGACCCCGACCTGAACGCTCTCGACATCACCCCCGCCGAGGCGGCCGAGATCAACGCCATCGCCCAACCCCTGCTGGCCGATCCGGCGCCCGACGCCAACGACGACCTGGTGCAGATCGACTCGACCTCGGACGGCGTGGTGTTCGTCACCATCAACCGGCCGCAGAAGAAGAACGCCTTCGACGCCGCCACCATCGCGGCGCTCCATGAGGCGTTCGAGACCCTGCACGGCGCCGATCATGTGCGGGTCGTCTTCCTGCGCGGGGCGGGCGGGACGTTCAGCGCGGGTGCGGACTTGGGCTGGATGCGCGACGCCGTCGACTGGTCCGAGAGCGACAACCGCGACGACGCCATAGGCCTGGCGAAGATGCTCAAGAGCCTGCACGACATCCCGGCCCTGACGGTCGCCCTGGTCGAGGGCGCGGCCATGGGCGGCGGGGCGGGCATCGTCTGCGCCTGCGACATGGCCGTGGCGGTCGAGGGCAGCCGCTTCGCCTTCTCGGAGGTCAAGCTGGGCCTGATCCCCGCGACCATCGCCCCCTATGTGATCGAGGCCGTCGGCGCGCGCCGGGCGCGGCAGCTGTTCCTGACCGCCAACATCTTCGACGCCGACTATGCCGCCCACGCCGGGATCATTGACATGGTCCTGCCCGAGGGGTCGATGGACGAGTTCATCTCCATGCTGACCGACAGCCTCAGCCGCAATGCGCCCGGCGCCATGGGCGATGCCAAGCGCCTGGTCCACGACGTGGCCGGCCAGAAGATCGATCGCGGCCTGATGGAAGAGACCGCCAAGCGCATCGCCCGCGCCCGCGTCTCGGCCGAGGGGCAAGAGGGCGTCCGCGCGTTCCTCGAGAAGCGCGATCCCAGCTGGGCCGTCTGACCGTAAGAAGTGTCAGTGCCGATTTGCGAAGTCGGGAATGACTAGCTCCGGGTCGGGCTTCGCAGCAGGCTCAGGAAGAGGTTGAGGGCGCGCATGGGTGAGGCGAAGGACGACCGGGCCTTGCCGTATCAAAGCAGCCTGAGAGCGGCGCCAGACGGCTTTGCCAAAGACCACCGCAGCAGCGCCCGCAGCCGCTCCGATCGAAAACAGTGACATGCCCCAGAGTGCTCCGCCCCACCAAGGCGAAGCTGGTGGGACGGGCGCAGCTCGTTGGTCGCCGTCTGGACCGCTTGGGGGACGAGAGACTTTAGGCTCTTCAAGCCGCATCACGACCCCGCCGCGTGCAGTCAGCATGGGCGCGTTGACACGCGGCGCGAGCGCATACGCTCCGGCGCCGGTGCGAACCAGCACGACGTCTTCATCCAGAAGGGCCGTGCCGAAGTCCCTCAACAGAGCCTCCTCGGAATACCAGCCGTCGGCACGAAACGTGACGAGGGCGTCGACGGCCGGGTCGATCTCCAGATCCTGGGCCAAGGCGCCCGACACGATGTCCGTCGCGGCTTCCGACGCCGGCGTATCGGTGAAGCTGAACACATAGAACTGCAGCGGATCCGCCGCCTCCGACACCGCCGCGGCGGGCGGCGCCGCGATCGCGGGCGCGACCGTGAGCAGGCCCAGCAGCACGGCGAGGAGCAGACGCTTCAGCATGGGAACGCTCGATACCACGGCTTGCCCTTGGCGCCCGTTCACGACAGGACGATGAAAACCGCCTTGCATGGTCTAGCATCCGACTCGCGCGGAGAGGACCGCGCCCTGGAGCCCGCCGTGGACGAACCCTTCAGCGCCGCCCGCAGAGCCGCCGCTTTCCGGCGCATGCGCGACGCCCGCTCCAGCGAGGTGGCGGAGGACTATGTCGAACTGGTCGGCGACCTGATCGCCGAGACCGGCTCGGCGCGCCTGACCGATTTGGCCGACTGCCTGGGCGTCGCGCCGGCGACGGCGGCCAAGGTGCTGCAGAGGCTTCAGCGCGAGGGCCTGGTCGACGTCCGCCCCTACCGCTCCATCGCCCTGACCGAGGCGGGCGAGCGCATGGCCGATGCGTCCCGCGAACGCCACCGCATCGTCCATGACTTCCTGTTGGCGCTGGGCGTCACCGGCGAGACGGCCGAGGCCGACGCGGAGGGCATCGAGCACCACGTCAGCCCCGAGACCCTGCGCCTCTTTGCCGAAATGACCGCGCGGCTTCGCGGCGACGCCTGACGTCGTCACGGCAGGGGGATCGGCTCCGAAAAGCTCTCCGGCGGGATCAGCTGCAACAGCTGGACTTGCTGCCCGCCGCCAGGCTGTCCAAAGGCGGGCGCCGCGATGCCGACCTTCATGCGCGTACCAGCCGGCACGGTGACCACGACATACTGCTCCGCCGTGTTCTCTGGCGGCAGGGCCAAGCTTTGTCTGACGACCTCGCGCGATGTCGGCGGCGTGGGCGACAGCCAAGCCCCCAGCCGGTTCGCCCCTCCGCCGTAGGCCCGGTAAAAGGTCATGACCCGGTCCGTGGTAATCTCCTCGACCGGACCGGCCCAGGCCTCGACCAGCACGGCGGGGAGAGGAGCGTATACTGTCGTCGGCGCGGTGGGCGTGGCGCAGGCGGCGAGCCCCAGCGTGATCGCCATCGACAGCATCAGCATCGGCGTCGCCACCAGGCGGCGCGCGGCGGACAGAGTCCGGGTGATCGTGGTCGTCATGGAAGCCTCCCCTCGACGGGCAAGCTACACCGCTGCGAGCGGACGGCAAGTCGCATGCGGGCGGGCTGTTCATGCGTGCGATCAACGGTCTAGGGTGCTCTCGCGCCGAAGCGGCGATGGGGAGCGTGACGATGAAGACGAAGATGCTGCTGGCCGTATCGGCGGCGGTTCTGGCCCTTGCAGGAACGGCTTCCGGCCAGACATGGGGCGGCCCTCGCGCGGTCCTGCATGACGAGACCACGGCCAACAGCGTCATCCTCTGGACGCCGGGCGTCGGACCCGTGGAGTGGTCGCCGGAAGACGGCATCACGGGCATGCCCATCCTGCTCAAGGACAACATCGAGACCCGCGACATGCCCACGACCGCCGGGTCGCTGGCGCTCGCCGACAACGCGCCCGGACGCGACGCGCCGCTGGTCGCGCGCCTGCGTGAGGCGGGCGCTGTGATCCTGGGCAAGACCAATCTGTCGGAGTGGGCCAACATCCGCTCGTCCAACTCCATTTCGGGCTGGAGCGCCGTCGGCGGCCTGACGGTCAATCCCTATGATCGGACGCGCACGGCCTGCGGCTCGTCCTCGGGCTCGGCCACTGCCGTGGCGACAGGGCTGGCGCCGGCCGCGATCGGAACGGAGACCGATGGCTCCATCACCTGCCCCGCCTCGGTCAACGGCGTCGTCGGTTTCAAGCCGACCGTGGGTCTGGTCAGCCGCACCCACATCGTCCCGATCAGCCATAGCCAGGATACGGCCGGACCGATCGCGGTCGACGTCGCCACCGCCGCCACCGTCCTGACCGCCATCGCCGGGACGGATCCGGCCGATGCGGCCACCGCCGAGGCTGACCGGCATCGCACCGACTATCGCGCGGCCCTGGACGCCGGCTCGCTGAGGGGGACCAGGCTGGGCGTCCTCCGCTACGGCGTGACCAACTATTCGGCCGAGACCCAGGCCGCCTTCGAGGCGGCGCTGGCCTCGCTCCGGGCCGCCGGGGCCGAGCTGGTCGAGATCACCGCCGCGCCGCAGACGCAGGGGATCGGCCAGATGGAACTGACCGTCCTGATGTATGAGCTGAAGGCCGACCTGAACGCCTATCTCGCCTCGACCGACCCGGCCCAGGTGCCGACGCGGACCCTGGCCGATGTCATCGCCTTCAACGAGCGCGAAAACCGCGAGACCGTCCTGTTCGGTCAGGAGCTGTTCCTCCAGGCCGAGGCGACCAGCGGGCTGGACAACCCCGACTACATCGCCGCCCGCGCCAACTCCCTGCGTATGGCCGGTCCCGAGGGCATCGACCGAATGTTGAGCGAGAACAATGTCGTGGCGCTGGTCGCGCCCTCGACCTCGCGCGCCTGGACCAACGACCGGGAGGATCAGGACAACGGTCAGGGCTCGGCCAGCCGCCTGCCGGCCATCGCTGGTTATCCGCACCTGACGGTGCCGATGGGACTGGATCGCGGCATGCCGGTGGGAATCAGCTTCATCGGCGCCAAGTGGGACGACGCCCGCATCCTGTCGCTTGGCTACGCCTACGAGCAGTCGAGCCCCCGACCGCCCCGGCCCTAGTCGATGGCGCGACAGTCCGTCGGCTGACGGCCATCGGCCGTCCAGGTGGCGAGGATGCCCTCGCCGCGCAGTTCATGGGCGCTGGCCCGGTACAACAGGCCGTCTGCGGCGCGTTCGCGGTAGAGGTCAACGGCCTCGCCGCTGGAGTTACGAACCGTGGCCATGTCCCGGGGGTTGTCGAAATCGACTGACAGGCGCTCGCCGTCGTCGCAGAGGTAGACGGTTCGGATGACCCGGTTTAGGGCGCGGTCCTGAACCTCGGCGCCCGTGCGCCGGCGGGCGGTCTGGGCGTCGATCGCCCGCTGCCGCACCGCCTCGCCGTCAGTCGGTCCTTCGCTGGCCGATGGACCGCCACAAGATGCCAGCACTAGGCTCGCGCCAAGGGACCAGACGGCGAGGGGCATCGGACGGGTCATCTGGTCTCCGGCATGGCAAGGCTTGGCTAACGGGCCGGAGCGACCCCCGTTCCGCGACGCGCGCGAAAGAAGCCGCGCAGCAGGTCGCCCGCCTCGTCCGCCAGCACCCCGCCCTCAACCGTCGGCCGATGGTGCAGCGTCGGTTGCTCGAACAGGCGCGGCCCGTGGATCACGGCGCCGCCCTTGGGGTCGTCTGCGCCCCAGACGACCCGGCCGATGCGGGCGTGGCTGATGGCTCCCGCGCACATGGCGCAGGGCTCAAGCGTCACGTAGAGGGTCAGTCCCGTCAGGCGATAGTTGCCTAGGCGCTCGGCGGCGGCGCGCATCGCCACGATCTCGGCGTGCGCGGTGGGATCGTGTCCGGCGACGGGACCGTTCGCGCCTGTGGCGAGGACCTCGCCGGTCGTCTGGTCAACGATGACGGCGCCCACGGGAACCTCGCCCGCGTCCGCCGCCGCTTGCGCCAGGGCCAAGGCCATGCGCATGAACCGCTCATCATGGCCCGCCATCCCGACGACAACGACAAGAAGCCTTCGCCGCGTCAAGCCCCGCGCGCCCACAAGCCCGGCGACCGGCCCAAGAGCGGCGCGGCGCGCCCGGGCTCGGCCAGCGCCAGCCGCGCGAGCCTGGCCCGTCCGGACGAGGGTCGGGGCTCGGGCGGCGGCCGCGCCTATGCGCCCGACAAGGGCGCGCGGCCGGACAAGGGGCCGATCCGGGGCAAGCGCTACTCCGCCGATCCCAAGGCCGGCGGCGGCAAGGGCGGCGCCAAGGAGGCTCCCGCCGAGCCCAAGCGCACGGAGCGCATCGCCAAGGCCATGGCCCGCGCCGGCATCGCCAGCCGCCGCGAGGTCGAGCGGCTGATCGGCCTGGGCAAGGTGGCCGTGAACGGCCGAATTCTGGACACGCCCGCGACGCTGGTGACCCGCGACGACGTCATCACCGTGGACGGCAAGCCCATCGCGGCGGCCCAGGCCACGCGGGTCTGGCGCTACAACAAGCCGGTCGGCCTCTTGACCAGCCACAACGACCCGGCGGGACGGCCGACGGTGTTCGACGCCCTGCCGGCAGGCCTGCCTCGCGTCATCTCCGTAGGGCGGCTCGACATCAACACCGAAGGCCTGCTGCTCCTGACCAACGACGGCGAGCTCAGCCGGGCGCTGGAGCTGCCGGAGACGGCGCTGGTGCGTCAGTATCGGGCTCGGGCGCGCGGGCGGGTGACGCAGGAGCAGTTGGATCGGCTGAAGGAGGGCGTCACCGTCGACGGCGTCCGCTACGGACCCGTCGAGGCCACCATCGACAAGGCCAAGACCAACGAGGACGGCTCCCAGTCCGCCAACCTCTGGATCAGCGTCTCCATCACCGAGGGCAAGAATCGGGAGGTTCGCAAGGTGCTGGAGTCGGTCGGCCTGACCGTCAACCGCCTGATCCGCCTGGCCTACGGCCCGTTCCAGCTGGGGACCCTGCCGACAGGCTCGGTCGAGGAGGTCGGTCCCCGCGTGATCCGGGAACTGCTGGCCCAGCACATCCGGCCGGAGAACCTGCCTCAGGGCAATACGGTAGAGACGCCCGCGCCCATCCCCGGCCGCCGCACGGGCGCGCCCAAGGTTGTGGGCAAGTCCGGCTCGGCCATCTCCGATCCGTCGAGGAAGCCCAGCCGCGTCCGCGCCGCCGAGACCGCCGCCGAGGAGGGCCTGGCCAAGGCGGCCAAGCCGAAGAAGAAGCCGGGCTGGGCCAAGGCCGCCCCCCGAGACAAGAAGCCGTCGGGCGGAAAGAAGCCGTGGACGCCGCGAGAGGGTGCGGAGACCTCCGTCGAGCGGCCCAAGCGCGCCTTCAAGCCGCGCGAGGACAAGATCATCGGTCCCAAATCCCCGACCTGGGCGCGAGACGCCGAGAAGCCGCCGCGTTCTGGCTCACGAAGCGGCGGGGCGCGCAAGGGTCCCGGCCCCTCTGGCCGGTCATCTCGAGGCTAGCACCTCGCGAGCGGGTTCAGGTCGGCTCCGAGCCAGCCGCTCGACCAGCGCGATCGTGATCACGCCGACCAGCACTTCGGGAGCCAGATCAATCCAATCGGCCTGGCTCGGCAGGGAGCTTTCCGACAGGGGTGAGACCAGCATGCTGAGCACGAAGTTGCTCGCCAGGTGGGCTCCGACGGCGAACTCCAGCCCACCGAGCCGGATGGCCGCCCAGGTCCAGATCATGCCAGAGATCGTCCGAGCCACGAAGGCGACCGGATCGGGATCGAGATGGAGGGCTGAGAACAGCACGCCGTTGATCGCGCAAAGGATCAAGGCATGCTTCGATATCTGGGTCGTCAGTCTCAGGAGCACGCCCCGGCAAACGACCTCTTCGGCCGCCGCCGCGATGAACAATCCGACCAGAGTCATGACGACGTAAGGCGCGCGGGTGGATGGCAGATAGTCCGGATTCAGGATCGGCGGATCCCAGGTCGAGCCGGTCAGCAGGTAGTAGGGGATGATGGCGACATAGGTCGCGCCGATACCGGCGAAGCCGAGCCCGAAATGCCGTAGGCTCGCCGTACGGTCGGGCCAGAGGAACTCGCCGGGCCATCGTCGGTAGGTGATCGCGGCGGCGAACAAGATGGCGAGGGCCACCGCGCCCAGGATCATGCCAAGGCCGACGGCCATATAGCCCTCTTTGATGAGCCGATCGACAGTGTCGCTCAGGACCCCCGGTTCTCGCAGGACGTCCGCCATGTCGGGGCTGGAGGCGAGAGCCAGCAAGGCTAAGGGGATCACGAGGACCGAAAAGATCGAGGCCAGGGCCAGGAAGCTGCCGAAGCGCAGCCAGGGACGGTCGACCTTGAGGTCCGCCAGCATCGGCGAGGCGCCCGCCGCGGCCAACGCCTCTTGGATCGATCGGAGGCGTAGCGGGGCTAAAGCCATCCCAAAGGTTGCATCGACCGGTCCATCGGGTCCAGAGGCTGGAGCGTGAGAATCGTCGCTGGAAAGCTGAAGGGCCGGGCCATCGTCGCGCCGGACGGGATGGGCACTCGCCCCACGTCGGATCGGGCGCGGCAGGCCATCTTCAACGTGCTGGAACACGCCGCCTGGGCCGAGCCTTTGGCCGGCGCGCGGATCATGGACCTGTTCGCCGGATCGGGCGCGCTCGGCTTCGAGGCCATGAGCCGGGGGGCGGCCTTCGCCCTGTTCGTCGAGACCGACGAGGACGCGCGCGGGGCCATCCGCGACAACGCCGACGCCTATGGCCTGATGGGGTCGACGCGGGTGCATCGGAGGAGCGCCGCCGACCTGGGCGTGCGGCCCGGATCGGACGGCGAAGCCTTCGACATGGCCTTCCTCGATCCGCCCTACGGCAAGGGGCTGGGGGAACAGGCGCTGGCGCGGCTGATCGAAGGGAACTGGCTGAAGCCCGGCGCGATCGTCGTGTTCGAGCGCGGATCGGACGAACCGGAGATCGAGACTCCCGGCTACGAGCGGCTGGACGCGCGTGACTATGGGGCGGCGCGGGTGTTTTTCCTCCGGATGTCGCCGATCGCCGCTTGACCCTCACGCGGCGTGAGGCCTCATCAGGGCGTCCATGCGGAACGACGCGGCCTTCAGAACCTACACCGTCAGCCAGCTGGCCAGACTGTCCGGGACCTCGGTCCGGACGCTGCACCACTACGACGCCATCGGTCTTCTCAAGCCCGCGGCGGTCGGCGAGAACGGATACCGCTACTATGGCCGAACGGAGCTGCTGCGTCTTCAGCAGATCCTGCTGCATCGGGAGTTCGGGGTGGCGCTCAGCGACATTCCTCCGCTCCTGGCGGCGGGCGGCCCCGACCGGTTGAAGCTGTTGCGTCAGCAAAGAGACCGGCTGGCGCAGCAGGCGTACCGCTATCGCCGTCTGGCCCGGACGATCGACCGCACGATCGCCGAACTGGAAGGACGAGAGACCCTCATGGACAAGGATTTGTACGACGGCTTCAGCCCCAGGCTGCGAGCCGACTATCAGACTTGGCTGACGGACGAATACGGCAGCCGAGCTGCAGATGAGCGCATTAAGCGGGGACAGGCCGCGTTCGCCGCCATGTCCGAGGCGCAAAAAGGAGCTTGGTTCGACGAGGCGCTGGCGATCCGCGACGCCTTGGCCGACGCCATGGCCCGCGGGACGGCGCCGGAAGACGCTGCGCTGGATGCCCTGCTCAAGAGGCACTACGCCTGGGCGACGCAGACGTCCGGCGGGCCGCTGGATGCGCAAGACTACATCGCCCTGGGGCGGCTGAACGTGAGCAATCCGGAGTTCAGGGCGATGTACGACGCTGCGCGACCCGGCTTGGCTGAATGGATGGCCGAGGCGATGACCGCCTACGCCACACGCGCCATGAACTGACGAAGAAAGCCTCCACGCCCGCCGGGGGCGTGGAGGCGCTTCAGTTTACCAGCCGCGGGGTGAGACCCGGTTGTCGAGCTGGCTGCGCATGCGCGCCAGGCCCTCGCGGTTGACCCGATACGGGCCGCCGTTGCGGCTGATGATCAGGCCCTTGGTCTTCAGCTTCTTCCAGACCGCCAAGGTGCAATCGGTCAGGAGATAGCCGTCGCGGGTGATGCAGTCGGCTCTCAGGATGCGGCCGTCCGCGTCGCGTTCGAGCACAATGCCGCCGCCCTGCGCCAGAGCGTGCAGCGTGCGCTGCTCCGCACGGGAGATGTTCATTTGAGAATGTCCGTGATGTCGTGAAGGCTCGCGCCGGCGCAATCACGCCGACGGTGGATCAGAGGCTTCGACAGTCAGCGCCGTCGGCCTCAGGCCTTTCGCGCAATCTCGGACATAAACTTCCCGGAAGGGGTGGACGGACCGCCCATAGCGCAGGCGGGCGGGCTGTTCTAGCCTCCGGCCATGACCCAGATCGACCGCCGCACCCTCCTGATCGCCGCCGGCGCGGCCGCCTTGCCACAGGCCGCTCGCGCGCAAACCGCATGGGAGCCCCGCGCGCCCCTGCCCTGGCCGGTGCAGGAGATCTACGCCGCCGTGTGGAACGGCCGCGTCGTCACGGCCGGGGGCCTGGTCGGGCGGACCAATGCGCCGCTGCACATCGAGGATCGCGTCGGCCTCTACGACCCCGCCGCCGACGCCTGGAGCGAGGGGCCGAAGCTGCCTGAGGCCCGGCATCATCCGATGATCGTGGCCGACGGCGACCGGCTCTTCGCGATCGGCGGCTATCGCCGGGGCGAGGGCGACTGGACCAACGCCACCGAGGTCTGGAGCCTGACGCCGGGGGCCGAGGCATGGACGCCGGGACCGTCTCTGCCGACGCCCCTGGCCGAGTCCGTGGGCCTGGCCCACGCCGGGCGGGTGCATCTGGTGACTGGTCGCTCGCCGGTGGTGACTGGTCGCTCGCCGGGGGGCGAGGCCAATGCCCAGTGGCGGGATCAGGTCGATGTCGACACCCACTGGGCGCTGGCCGACGGCCGGTGGGAGCGGGCGCGGCCGGCGCCGATGGCGCGCAACAGTGCGGCGGGCGCGGTGCTGGACTGGGCGCTGTGGATCGCGGGCGGCCGAACGGTCAGCGGCGGCGGGACCGGGCGGCTGGATCGTTACGACCCTGCGGCGGACCGGTGGGACACCCTGGCGCCCATTCCGCGCTCCGCTGCGGCGGACCAGCAGGTCGGGGGCGGACTGGCGATGGCGGCGGTCGGCGGCAAGCTCGTGGCCTTTGGCGGAGAGTGGTTCGCGCCTGGCGGCGGCGGGGTGTTCCGCGAGACCTGGATCTACGACCCGGCGACCGACGCCTGGAGCGCGGGGCCGGAGATGCGGACGCCGCGTCACGGTCTGGCGGCGGCGGCGATCGGCGACAGGGTCTACGCCATCGCGGGCGGAGCGGTGGTGTCGGGCGGACAGGCGGTGGGCACGGTGGAAGTCCTCGACGGACTTTGACACCCCCGCGTCCCCGCGCCATTCTTGCGCAGGTTGCGTAGGGGTTGGGGGCGTATCGTGTTGATTTCCATGTTGGCCGCGGCGGCCGTTTCCGTCGCGGCAGCGGCCTCGCCCCAGGTGGCGGTGACGCCGACCGAACAGGAAGTCCTCAACTGCATCGCCGAGGAACGTCAGCGCGACCGGCTCGCGCTCCGGCGCCAGGGCGTCCGCACCCGCGACGAGAGCGAACTGCGCGCCTTCTGCCAGGCCGACGTGGCCGCCCGGTTCGACGCGCGCATCCTGGGTCGACCCTTGCCGCCGCGCACGGCCATCCCCTATGGCGGCGCCGGCGACTTCCGCCCGGCTCCACAGCGGGAACGCTTCTCGGTCAGCGGGCCGTGGTGGATGGTCGGGGCCGAGACCCAGCCGCAGACCCGCTATCTCTATTTCGTCTCGGGCGCCGACATCGAGGGCAACGGCGACATCGGCGAGGGCTGGCTGGCGGTCTATTTCGAGCATGGCCTGGACAACGGCGCGACCAACAAGCTCAGCCGCGTCCGCGTCGATTGCCGCACCGGCGAATGGGCCGACGAGCAGGCGCTCCTGCGCGACCGCGACCTCTGGATCGTGGGCGAGCAGGTCGTGTCGGACGCGTGGAACCCGCCCGTGACCGCGCCGAACTCGCCCATCGCCCGGCTGATCGGCACGGTGTGCCGGGGCGAGGAGGCCGGCGAGCCGGTCTCTGACGAGCGCGGCCCGCCCTACGTTGCCGAGATGTGGTTCCGCCAGAACCCGCGCTGAGGCCGGCTAGGCCGCTGGGCCCAGGCGATCCACGATGGCCCGGGCGGCGGCGGTGACGTCGGCCCAGGTGGCGTTGAAGCCCTCGGCCTCGCCGAACCAGGGATCGGCCACGGCCTGACCCTGTCGCCCCGGAACCCAGTCCAGCAGCAGGCTGAGCCGCGCCCCGCCGTCGGGAGGCGCCAGGCGGCGCAGGTCCTTCAGGTTGGCGTGGTCCAGGGCGACGATGTGGTCGAAGCGGGCGAAGTCGGCGCGCGTGACCTGACGCGCGCGAAGGGCGGTGATGTCGACGCCGTTGCGGGCCGCGACGGCGATGGCCCGCTCATCCGGCGGCTCGCCCGCATGCCAGTGCCCCGCGCCGGCGGAATCGACGATCAGATTGAGCCCCCGCCGCGCCGCCTCGGCCCGCAGGGCGCCCTCGGCGAGCGGCGAGCGACAGATGTTGCCGAGGCAGACGAAAAGGAGGGAGGGCATGCCACTTTATTTCAGATCGAGCTCGTGCAATCGATGGTCGCAACAAAGCGATGCGGGCGGGCTATGTTCTTAGACTCCATCAAAGTCGAGAAGTTCAAGCGAATCGACGAAATCGAACTTCCGTTGGCCGACCTAAACATCTTGGTCGGATCAAATGGTAGCGGGAAATCGTCCATTCTCCAGGCGCTTCACCTTGCATCCTGCCTTATGCGGCAAGCGGAGCGCATTCGATCAGGCTCTACTGTGATGGTGCGCGTCAGTGACCTCGACTACCTGCCTTCGGATGAGTACTGGCGTCTCGGGCACGCGGCCGATTGGGGGAACAAAGCTACGAGTCCTGCTTCGACTGTCCATTTCAATTTTAAAGATGCCGCAGGCGAAACACACACCGCTCAGTGCGTGATGCGCTCAGCCAGAAATGCCGGCATATCGGTGCAAGGTGAGCTTCCGGAGATTGTGCGCCCGCAGTTTCGTGGAGCTGACACCTTCTTCAGCGGATTTATCCCTGGCATCTCCGGAATACCAAACGTTGAACAGAAAAATTCGAGGAGGGTTGTTCTTAAGGCCTGTTCGTTTGGCGACTCCAACGTATATCTACGAAATGCACTTGATCTACTTACACAACAAGACATCAATCAGATTGAACGGTGGCTGCAGCCGCTACTTGGTGAAATAAAGCTTTCCATTAACTTTGATGAAAGTTATGATTTCGATATACACGCGAACGCCGAGCTTGGCGGCGTAAGAGTTCCTTTGGAGTTGCTGGGCACCGGATTCCTACAGCTAATTCAGATATTCTGTTACATATTACTCTTCAAGCCGAAGATTCTTCTGGTAGACGAGCCTGACATACATCTACACCCTAGCGTTCAAGAACTTTTGGCTGAAACGCTTCTGCAGATCGCTCAGGCGCAAGGCATCAAAATCGTCATGACAACGCACTCCCCCTTCATCGTGCGCGGTGCCCCAGCAGGTACGAATGTTGTCTGGCTCTCGGAGGGAAAAAAGAAAACTGACGATCGAAGCGTTGTTGAGCTGGCTTTAGGTTGGGGCGCGTTTGGTAAGAAAGTCATCGTGGCAAGTGAGGATGGTCGTACAGATTTTCTTGAAAAGCTCATCCGGCAATGGCCGGAGATAGATCAAGCGATCACAGTCCTTCCAGGCCGCGGTTTCAAGCACCTCCTTACTGTTGACGAGGCGACAGAGCTGCGTTCCTCGTTGGGCAACAAGTTCAATATACTGGTCCACCGAGACCGGGACGCCCTCACGGATGATGAAGTCGCGACGCTCAAGGACCAATACAATGTAGATGGGATAAGGCTCTGGGTGACAGACGAATCCGATATCGAGGCGGAGTTCTGTCATCCCTCATACATGTCCTCACTTACGGGTTTAACCATCCTTGAGTGTGAGCAAGCGCTTGAGCAAGTCCAGCAGAGGAACCGTGTACCTATACGAGAGCAATTTGAAAGGCAGCGCGCTACACACAATGGCGAGCTTCACAAGGCTGGCGGCAGTCCCACCAACGATGAAGTGTGGAATGTTCTGCAAGCTCGGACGCTCAAAGGTGCCAAAGGAAAGTTTGTTTTCGGTCAGTTGAAGAATGTGATGCCGGGCGGTTCATTTTCCGAAGCAAAAGTTTTGAACCATACCGGATTTCCTGAGAGAGCGGCTAGTCTCAAGGCCAACTTACAAGACTTGTTAGCTTGACCCGAGGGCTGGACCGCGGAGGCGGCCATGATCACCGCCTCCCAAACAACCGCTCCAAATCCGCCAGCTTGAGCTCCACATAGGTCGGCCGGCCGTGGTTGCACTGGCCGCTGTGGGGAGTGGCCTCCATCTGGCGCAGCAGGGCGTTCATCTCGGGCGCACTCAGCACACGCCCGGCGCGGACGCTGCCGTGGCAGGCCATGGTGCCGCAGACCTCGCCCAGGCGTTCGGACAGGGCGAGCGCCGCGCCGTGTTCGGCCAGGTCGTCGGCGATGTCGCGGATCAGGCCCTGGACGTCCGCATCCCCCAGCAGCGCAGGTGTTTCCCGCACCAGCACCGCCCCGCCGCCGAAGGGTTCGACGATGAGGCCGAGCTCGGCCAGTTCCTCGGCGCGGGCGATCACGCGGTCGGCCTCGGCGGGGTCGAGCTCGACGACCTCGGGCGTCAGGAGGGCCTGGCGGGTGACGGCGCCCTGCGCCATCTGGGCCTTCATCCGCTCGTAGACGAGGCGTTCGTGGGCGGCGTGCTGGTCGACCACGACGATGCCGTCGCGGGTCTGGGCGACGATGTAGGTTCCGTGGACCTGGGCGCGGGCGGCGCCGAGGGGGTGGTCGATGGGATCGGCGGCGGTGGCCGCCGAGGGATTAGGGATTAGGGATTGGAGGGCGTCCGGCTCGACGCGGGCGCTGCGTTCATTGAGGCCCGGCAGGTCCTGGACGGCGGCGGCCGGGCGGTCCCAGCCGGTCCAGCCGCTGTAGCCGCCGGAGACGCTCTGGGCGGTCTGGGACGAGGGGCTGAAGGCGGCGACGCCGGTGTGCGGCCGGAACCCCGACAAGGCGTCGGAGGCGACGGTGGTGGAGGCGCGGTGGCCGGCGCCGGCGAGCGCGTGACGCAGCGCCCCCACGATCAGGCCGCGCACCAGGGCGGGGTCGCGGAAGCGGACCTCGGCCTTGGCGGGGTGGACGTTCACGTCGACGAACAGGGGATCGATGTCGAGGAACAGCGCCGCCGCCGGATGCCGGTCGCGCGCCAGGAAGTCGGCGTAGGCGCCCCTGAGCGCGCCCTGCAGCAGCCGGTCCTTCACCGGGCGGCCGTTGACGAACAGATACTGGTGCGCGCCGTTGCCCCGGGAATAGGTCGGCAGGCCCGCGTAGCCGCTGAGCCGCACGCCCTCGCGCGACTGGTCGATCAGGAGCGCATTGGCCTCGAAGTCGCGGCCGAGCAGGGCGGCGAGCCGCTTCAGCCGGCCTTCGTCGCCGGGGTGTTCGGCGGGTAGGCGCAGCACGGTGCGGCCGTCGAGGTCCAGGGTGAAGGCGACGGCCTCGTGCGCCATGGCCTGGCGCTTGATCTCCTCGGAGATGGCCATGGCCTCGGCGCGCTCGGACTTCATGAACTTCAGCCGGGCGGGGGTGGCGTAGAACAGGTCGCGGACCTCGACGCGGCAGCCGTGCGGGCCGGGGAAGGCGGCGGGGGCGACCGGGCGCTGGTCGCCGCCCTCCACCGTGATCTGGTGCGCGTCGCCGCCGGCGCTGCGGCTCGTGATGGTCAGGCGGGCGACCGAGCCGATGGACGGTAAGGCCTCGCCGCGAAAGCCGAGCGTATGGATGCGCAGCAGGTCGACGTCGCCGGCGTCGTCGGGCTCCAGCTTGGAGGTGGCGTGGCGCTCGACCGCCAGCGAAAGCTGGTCCGGGGCCATGCCGTGGCCGTCGTCGGCGATCAGGATGCGGGCGAGGCCCCCGCCGTCGGCCTGGATCTCGATGCGGGTGGCGCCGGCGTCGAGCGCGTTCTCGACCAGCTCCTTGACGGCCGCCGACGGCCTTTCCACCACCTCGCCGGCGGCGATGCGGTTGACGGTCTCGGGCGGGAGGCGGCGGATGGGCATGGGATTCGCGATCCTAGCCCATCCCGGCGCCCCAAGTTAGGGTCGCGGACCGGGAGGAGCCGCCATGACCACGATCCAGATGACCGAGCGTCAGAAGAAGTGGTTCGCCACGGTGCAGGCGAACTTGGAGGCTCAGACGGGCAGGCCGCTGGACGCCTGGGTCGAGGTGCTGAAGGCCTGTCCGGAGACGGGGCCGAAGAAGCAGGCCGCCTGGCTGAAGGCGAACCACGGCCTGGGGATCAACCACGCCTCCTACGTCATCTCGGCCGCCAGTCCGGGCGGCATGGGCTGGGACGATCCCGACGGCCTGCGCGCGGCGCTGTGGAAGGAGGCGGGGTCGCTGGCGATCCTGGAGGCGGTGGAGCGGATCGCGGCGGGCGTCGACGGCGTCATCCCGACCCAGAGGAAGGGCTACACCGCCTGGAGCCGCAGCGTACAGTTCGCCGCCATGCGCCCGCTGAAGGGCGGCCGCGCGCTCCTGGCCCTGAAGCTGGAGCCGGAGGCCTCGGCGCGGCTGTCGGCGGCGCTGCGCAAGGAAAGCTGGTCCGAGCGGCTGACGGCGGTGGTGGAACTGGACGACGCGGCGGCGGTGGACGGGGAGATTGCGCGGGCGTTCGCGGCTGCGGCGGTGCGAGGGTGATCGCTCCTAGGCATCGTCGTTTTTTCAGCCTTCTACTTCTTGTAGACCAGCAGGAGGATTCTGCGTCGGCACGCTACAATGTCATCGACCAACTTGATCAGATCATCAAAATCTAGCTGTCTCCGCTCCAAGTAAGCATCGATGTTGCCGTTTGCCTTGGCTATGTACGTTGCTTTCGACGCCATGTCGGTGGTCCATATCCCATGGACGTAAGTGTTACGAGCGCTGTTTAGTCGGCTAAACTCAGAAAGAAGATCATCGTATTCTGGTCCCAGTTTGGCATTCCGAGGAGATGACTCTAAAACGGCTCGCATGGCGTTGTGCCTAGCCGACGGGCTCACGATTTGGTTCAGCAGTATGAATCCAGTCTGCCAATCGGTCCCCAACAACTTCGCAAGCAGATGGCTAAAATCCAACTCTAGATGAGTGAAATTGGTGACCAGGCTCCCTAGCAAAATGAGGTGAGCCGGATTTCTGACAACCGTCTCTACCGCTTCGCCCGTCTTGTTGACGTTAGGAGAGGGAGCCGAGTAGCGGTTAGATTTGCGCTTAGTCGTCATTTCTCCCCCCTGCGTAGCCACTCATTCTGACCGATACGGCGACAACTCCGCCGTCAGCCCCGCGATCTCCGCCTCCACGCCCCGCCGCTCCTGCTCCAGATACCGCTCCACCGGCACCCTCAGCGCCATGTCGGCGATGTGGTGGGCGGAGTAGACGGGGGTGGGGAGGTAGCCTCGGGCGATCTTGTGCTCGCCCTGGGCGCCCGCCTCGACGCGGGACAGGCCGCGCGAAATGGCGAAGTCGATGGCCTGGTAGTAGCAGAGCTCGAAATGGAGGAAGGGCACCTCCTCCAGCGCGCCCCACTGGCGGCCGTAGAGCGCGTCGCGGCCGATGAAGTTCAGGGCGCCGGCGATCGGCGTCTCGCCCCGGAAGGCCATCATCAGGGCGATGCGGTCGGCCATGCTCTGGCCGATCAGGCTGAAGAAGGCGCGGGTCAGATAGGGGCGGCCCCACTTCCTGGAGCCCGTGTCCATGTAGAAGGCGAAGAAGGCGTCCCAATGGGCCTCGGTGATGTCCGCGCCCGTCAGGACGCGGATGTCGAGCCCGCCTTGCGCGTCGCGACGTTCCCGCCGGATGGTCTTTCGCCGGTTCGACGACAGGGCGGCGAGGAAGTCGTCGAAGGTCTGATAGCCGTCGTTGCGCCAGATGAACTGCATGTCCTGGCGCAACAGCAGGCCCTGGTCGCCCATCAGCCGCCACTCGGCCTCGGTCGGGAAGTTGACGTGCAGCGACGACAGGTCCAGCCGCTCGCACAGGGTCAGGGCCCCCTGGATCAGGGTTTCGCGCACCGTCACGGCGTCGACGTCCGGATGGGCGATCAGGCGCGGGCCGGTGGCGGGGGTGAAGGGCACGGCCGACAGGAGCTTGGGGTAATAGCGCCCGCCCGCGCGCTGATAGGCGTCGGCCCAGCTGTGGTCGAAGACGTACTCCCCCTGGCTGTGGCCCTTGAGCCAGAGGGGCATGATCCCGATGACCCGGTCGTCGGGATCGCGCAGGGTCAGGTGCCGCCCGGCCCATCCCTGCCGCGGCACGGCGCTGCCCGAGGCCTCGCAGGCGTGCAGGAAATCGAACGAGACGAACGGATCGCCGGTCGGCGCGGCGCAGGCGTCCCAGGCCTCGCGGCCGATGGCGGCGAGGCTGTCGTGGACCTGGAGGGTGAAGTCCGCTTCCGGGGTCACCGCACCTCGACGATGGCGTCGATCTCGACGGCTACGCCGAGCGGCAGCTGGTAGACGCCGACGGCCGAGCGGGCGTGGCGGCCCTTGTCGCCGAACACCTCGACCATCAGGTCCGAGCAGCCGTTGATGACCGCCGGAATGGCGTGAAAGCCCGGACCCGCCTGGACGAAGCCGCCCAGCTTGACGATGCGGACCACGCGGTCGAGGTCGCCGTCCAGCGCCGCGTTCATCTGGGCCAGCAGATTGATCCCGCACAGGCGCGCGGCCTCGGCGGCGCGCTCAGGCGTCACGTCCTCGCCGACCACGCCCTTGATGCCGCCCGAGGCGTCGTTGGAAATCTGGCCGGAGATGTGGAGCAGGTTCCCGGTCCGCACGAACGGCACATAGTTGGCCACGGCCGCGGCAGGCTGGGGCAGGGTGATGCCGAGTTCGGTCAGGCGGGCGGCGATGCTCATGTCAGGCTCCACATAGAGGGTCGCGGGCGGTTTAGCGCGGCGGCGAGACGTCTCGCCACCCCTTAAAGGTTCGCCAACCGGCGTGTGCCAAGCTGTGGGGATGGAAACGCTCTCGAACACTCAAGTCGCGGCGTTCAACGCCGTGCGCGCCAAGCTGACGCCCGACGAACGCGCGCGCGTCGACATCGCCTCTGTGGAGGCGGTGGACCCCGCCTTGGCGTCCGCGCCCCACTGGAACTTCGATCTGCCCAGTCACGCCGCCGACAAGGCGCTGGGCGAGGACGCCACTGACGCCATGCGCCGGGCCTTGGTCGCCACCTGGGCGCTGGAGCTGCCGGGCCGGGCCAGGCAGGCGGCGCTGCCGGGCGAGGTGATGGAACTCTACCCCTACTGGCTCGACAAGATGGCCGAGTTCCTGACGGCGGCGGCGGAAGCCGATGCTCCGTATGACCGCGATCACTGGGCCAAGGACGTACGCATGGCGCTGGTGCTCAGCGTGCCGGGGGCGCGGACGCAGACGATCGACCTGAGCTCGCCCGTCGGGCCGGGGCAGATCGTCAAGAACGGGCGGGACGGCTATGGCTGGGGCCAGCTGATCCAGTACGTCCGGGCGCAGGGCTGGAAGAAGCCGTGGCTGGAGGTGCACACCGAGGCGCGCCAGCTGGAGGACTTCAACGAGGCCGGCTGGGATCGGGCCTGGGCGACGGCGGCGGCGATCTGCAAGACGCGGCCGGAGCTGGGCGGCATGATCGGGTCGAGCTGGTTCTATGATCCGCCGCTGGAGACGATCAGCCCGCGGCTGGCGTATCTGCGGCTCAATCCGCTGAAGGGCGGGGCCTTCATCATCCATCAGGGGCCGGGCGAGATCCACACCGAGCGGGCGGCGACCAGTTCGCCGACGCGCAAGGCCCTGATCGACAGCGGCGAATACCTGCCGCGGTCCTGGCTGGTGGTGTGGCCGCGTTCGACGCTGATTCCGTGGGCGGAGCAGCGGGCGGCGTCGATGACGATGGCGGAAGCCGCCTAGAACGGTCCTCGGAAGACGAACCAGGCCCCGGCGAAGATCAGGCTGAACCCGACAGCGTGGTTCAAGGTCAGCTTCTCGCCCAGGATGGTCACCGAGAAGACGGCGAAGACCAGCAGGGTGATGACCTCCTGCATCGTCTTGAGCTCGGCCGCCGAATAGACCTGGTGGCCGATGCGGTTGGCGGGCACGGCCAGGCAGTATTCGAAGAAGGCGATGCCCCAGCTGACGATCACGACGATCCACAGCGGCTTTGAGCCGAACTTCAGGTGGCCGTACCAGGCGAAGGTCATGAAGACGTTCGAGGCGACCAAGAGCAGGACGGGCGTGACGTAGGCGGAACTCGGCATGGCGGGCGACAGCTTGCGCCGAGTCGGTTTCGCCCGCTAAAGGCCACCGCGAGCCGGCGTAGCACAGCGGTAGTGCAGCGGTTTTGTAAACCGAAGGTCGGGAGTTCGATCCTCTCCGCCGGCACCACCCTTTCGCGGCCGCTCGTCCATGCCCGACCGCCCGATCAACAAGCTGGGTCACCGCATCGGCGCTCGCGGCGGTCGGACGCGCGCGGCGATCCTAGAGGCGACGCGGCGGTTGCTGGACCGTCGGCACCTGGGGGAGATCCGGGTGGCGGACGTGGCGGCGGAAGCGGGCCTGTCTCCCTCGAACTTCTACACCTACTTCAAGACGGTGGAGGAGCCGGTTCTGGCGCTGTGCGAAGGCGTGGCGGCGGAGTTCCAGCCCCTGTCGCGGCATCTGGAAGGCGACTGGTCGGCGGAGGCGGCGTTCGGCGCGGCGCGGGCCTATGTGATGGATGTCCTCCTGATCTGGCGCGACCACGGGCCGGTGCTGCGCATCGAGCACATGCTGGCCGACAAGGGCGAGGCGGGGTTCGTGGAGTCCCGCGTGCGGCGGCTGCGGCGGGTGCACCTGGCGTTCGAGCGGCGGATCGCGGTGGCGCATGCGACGGGGTACCATGCGCCGGGGCTGGATCCCCGGCTGGCGTCGTATGAGGTGGCGAACCTGGTCGAGTCGGTCGCGGCGGGGTTCGAGCTGCTGCGGCGGGGCGAGACGCCGCCCGAAGCCATCATCGACACCACGGCCCATATCGTCGTGAAGCTGGTCACCGGTCGCTAGCCGCCCAGCGGGCCGTAGAGCCAGGTCAGCCAGAGGCCGATGGCGAGGAAGGTTCCGAAGGGCAGGCGGTCGGTGGCGCTGACCGTGCGGCGGGTGATGAGGAAGGTCAGGACGAGGCTGAACCCGGCGGCGCAGGCCCAGAGCAGGGTGGTGGGCAGGCCCTGCCAGCCAACCCAGGCGCCGACCCCGGCGAACAGGATCGGATCGCCCGAGCCCATGCCGTCCCGGTCGCGCAGGCGGCGATAGGCGAGGGCGATAAGCCAGAGGCCGGCGAAGCCCGCAACGGCGCCGATGATCTGATCGACCGGCCAGCCGGAGACGAGGACGGCGGAGGCGATGAGGCCGGACGCGATCAGGGGCAGGGTCAGTTCGTCGGGCAGCCAGAAGTTCTCGGCGTCGATCAGGGCGATGAGGAGGAGCTGCCAGCCGAGCGCGGCGGTGGCGATGGTTCTGGGCAGATCGTCGGGGAAGGCCAACGCCGCCCAGACGCCGATGGCGGCGGCGGCGCATTCGATCAGGATGTAGCGGGGCGAGACGGCGGCGCCGCAGTTGGCGCATCGGCCGCGCTGGATCAGCCAGCTGAACACCGGGACCAGATGCCAGGCCTTCAGCGGCTCGCCGCAGCTCATGCAGCGGGAGCGGGCCAGCACGATGTCTTCATCTCGCGGCATGCGGACCGTCACGGCGGCGATGAAGCTGCCGAAGATCAGGCCGAGCAGGCCGAAGACGAGCGCGAGGATCACGCTCGATCCTTAGCCGCCCCCCAGCGCCACCGCCACGCGGTAGGTCAGGAAGGCCGCGAGGTAGGCGAGGGCGAACATGTAGACGACCATGACCCACATCCATTTCCAGCCGTTCAGCTCGCGCTTCACGACGCCGAGCGTGGCCACGCACTGGGGGGCGAAGACGTACCAGGCGAGGAAGGCGAGACCCGTGGCCAGCGACCACTGGGCGGCGATGGTGGTCGCCAGCAGGCTGCCGGCGGCCTCCGCGTCGGCGATGGCGTAGACGGAGCCGAGCGCGGCCACGGCGACCTCGCGGGCGGCCATGCCGGGGATCAGGGCCACGACCATCTGCCAGTTGAAGCCGATGGGGGCGAAGACGGGCTCCAGCGCATGGCCGAGCCGGCCGGCGAAGGAGTAGTCGATGGCCGGGCCGGTCGCGCCTTCCGGCGGATAGGGGAAGGTCGAGGCGGCCCAGACCAGGATCATCAGCGGCAGGATGATGCGGGCCGCCCGCTCCATGAAGATCTTGGCGCGAAGCCACAGATTGAAGAGGACGTTGCGCGCGTCGGGCAGCTTGTAGGCGGGCAGTTCCATCATGAAGGGCTCGACCGCGCCCCGCCAGAAGACCTTGCGGATGACGAAGGAGACCAGCAGCGCCGAGACGATGCCGGTGGCGTAGAGGCCGAACATCACGAGCCCCTGCAGCGAAGCGAAGCCCCAGACGGTCTGCTGCGGGATGAAGGCGGCGATGATCAGGGTGTAGACCGGGATGCGCGCCGAGCAGGTCATCAGCGGCGCGACCATGATGGTGGTCAGACGGTCGCGCTTGGCGTCGATGACGCGGGCGGCCATGACGCCGGGGATGGCGCAGGCGAAGCTGGACAGCAGGGGGATGAAGGCCCGGCCGTGCAGGCCCGCGCCGCCCATGATCCGGTCCATCAGGAAGGCCGCCCGCGCCATGTAGCCGAGGTCTTCCAAGAGGATGATGAAGGCGAACAGGATGACGATCTGGGGCAGGAAGACCAGAACGCCGCCCACGCCCGCGATCAGGCCGTCCGCGATCAGGCTCTGGACCAGCGGCCAGACGGCGCCGGTGTCGGGGACGACCGTCGCGACGCCGCTTCCGAGCAGGACGAAGCCCGCCTCGATGGCGTCCATGGCCGGCGTCGCCCAGGCGAAGACCGCCTGGAACATGACGAACAGCAGGGCCAGCAGGATGACGAGACCGCCGACGGGGTGCAGCAGGACGGCGTCGATGCGGCCGGTAGTCGTATCCGGCCGCTCGGGCGGGCGAACGCAGTCGCGTATGATCTGCTCGGCGCGACGGTGGGCTTTGCGGATGGCGGCGGCGTCCGGGGCCGACCAAGCGCCCTCGGCGGGCTCCGCCCAGGCGGGATCGGCGGCGGCCTCGATGGCCGCGATCAGGTCGGGGATGCCGCGCTTGCGGGTGGCGGTCGTGGTGACGATGGGCACGCCCAGGGCGGCGGACAGGCGTTTGAGGTCGATGCGCAGGCCCTGGCGTTCGGCGATGTCGAACATGTTGAGCGCCAGGACCATCGGCCGGCCGACGGCCTTGAGCTCCAGGATCAGACGCAGGACCAGGCGCAGGTTGGTGGCGTCGGCGACGGCGACGATGACGTCGGGCGCGGCCTCGCCCTGCAGGCGGCCCAGGACGGCGTCGCGGGTGACCTCCTCGTCGGGGCTGCGGGCGCGGAGCGAATAGGTGCCGGGCAGGTCCAGCGCGGTGATGGAGCGGCCCGACGCGCCCTGGACGCGGCCTTCCTTCCGCTCGACGGTGACGCCGGCGTAGTTGGCGACCTTCTGGTGGGCGCCGGTCAGGGCGTTGAACAGGGCGGTCTTGCCCGAGTTCGGATTGCCGGCCAGGGCGACCCGGATGGGCCGAACAGCGACGTCCATCTTATTCGGCGGCTTCGGACAGCAGCTCGACGGTCAGGTTGGCCGCCTCGTGACGGCGCAACGCCACGCGCATGTCGTCGACCTTGAGCGCCATGGGGTCGCGGCCGAACAGGCCGTTGTGCAGCAGCTCGACGCGGGCGCCTTCGACGAGGCCCAGCTCCAGCAGGCGGCGCTCCAGCTCGGCCGCGTGCTCGTCGGTCCCGCCGGGGCGGACCCCGGTGATGACGCCCCGATCGCCCAGGCGCGCGTCGGACAGGGAGATGACGGTGCTCATGTTGCGAGTGCTTATCAGGTGCGGGGCGGGCGCGTCTAGCTTGCGGAGCGTAGCGGGGAGGGAGAGGGCCAGGTTTGCCCCCATCGGCGACGCCCGCTAGAGCAACCGCTTCCTCCTGCCGAAGACGCCCGCCATGCACGACATCCGCGCCATCCGTGAGAACCCCGAGCACTACGTCGCCGGGTGGCGGTCGCGGGGGGTGGAGGACGCGCAGGCCATCGTCGAGCAGGCCCTGTCGCTGGATCGCGAGCTGAGGGCGGCGCAGACGGCGGGGCAGGAGGCTCTGGCCAGGCGCAACGCGGCGTCCAAGGCCATCGGCGCGGCGATGGGCAAGAAGGACATGGCCGAGGCCGAGCGGCTGAAGGCCGAGGTCGAGGGGCTGAAGTCGGAGATCGCGGCGGCAGAGGCGGTGGAGACGGAGAAGGGCAAGGCCCTGCGCGACCTGCTGGCGGCGCAGAAGAACCTGGCGGCCGACGACGTGCCGGACGGCGAGGACGAGGCGGGCAACGTCGAGGTCTCGCGCTGGGGGACGCCGCGCGACGGCGGGCCGGCCAAGGACCATGCGGACCTGGGCGAGGCGCTGGGGCTGCTCGACTTCGAGGCGGCGGCGAAGATGTCAGGGGCGCGGTTCGCCGTGCTGAAGGGCGGGCTGGCGCGGCTGGAGCGGGCCATCGGCCAGTTCATGCTGGATATGCAGACCTCTGAGCACGGCTATCTGGAGGTCAATCCGCCGTATCTGGTGCGGAGTAAGGCGATGTTCGGTACGGGGCAGTTGCCGAAGTTCGAGGAAGACCTCTTTGAGATCTTCGGCGACTTGCGCAAGGCGACCACTGAAATCAATGCGCTGGTGTTGAAGGCTGAAGCAAACAAACGCGCTGAAGAATTTCGTTCGCGCCTGCTCGACGTTACCGAGCTCATGACGCAAGAGATCGAGGGTGCAGAAGAGGCGGGTACTACAAGACTTGCTCAAGTAAAGTTGGCTGGAAAACTCCTGAAGGAGATGGCTTCCATGCCCTTGTTGGTCGGCCTCGACCTTGAACTTCGGCAACTGCAAGATCGCATGGCTGAGCTGGCCGCAACTGAGCCTTTCAGTCACTTCCTCATCCCCACCGCCGAGGTCTCCCTGACTAACCTCGTGCGCGAGACGATCCTCTCCGAAGACGAGCTGGCCACGCCGATGCGGCTGACGGCGCTGACGCCCTGCTTCCGGGCCGAGGCCGGGTCGGCGGGGCGGGATACGCGCGGGCTGATCCGGCAGCATCAGTTCTCGAAGGTCGAGCTGGTGTCGATCACGCGGCCGGAGGACTCCGATGCCGAGCACGAGCGGATGACTACCTGCGCCGAAGCCGTGCTGCAGGCGCTGGAGCTGCCCTATCGGCGCATGCTGCTGTGCAAGGGCGACATGGGGTTCTCGGCGCGGAAAACCTATGACCTGGAGGTCTGGTTGCCGTCGCAGGGGACGTATCGGGAGATCAGCTCCTGCTCCAACTGCGGGGACTTCCAGGCCCGGCGGATGGACGCGCGCTTCAAGCGGGCGGGCGAGAAGAAGACCGAGTTCGTGCACACCCTGAACGGGTCGGGGCTGGCGGTCGGTCGCACGCTTGTCGCGATCATGGAGAACTATCAGGATCAGGACGGCCGGATCGTCGTTCCGTCCGCGCTGGCCCCCTATATGGGGGGCGTGACCCATATCGGAGCCTGAGTGATGAAGACCCCCCTTCTGATCGCCGCCGCCGCCATGATCCTGTCCGCGCCCGCCGTGGCCGAGACGCCTGCCCAGCCGACCGTATCGGAGCCGACCACCTTCGAAGGCTGGATCCGGGTGTCGGGCGAGGAATTCCAGCTGATCACCAACGAGAACCGCTTCCGCACCGGCATGTCCCGGCCGTGCGTCTCGGGCGCCCTGCCCCGGAACATCCAGCGCACGGTGCGGGAGTACGCCGGACAAAAGGTGCGCATCACGGGCGTGACCATGGCGTGGTCCGACGACCTGCCGGGCGACCGCTACACCTGGGAAGGCTCGAACATCCGCAATGAGTGCGAGAGCGAGGTCGTGATCCTGGCGACCGAGATCGACGCCATCGCCTGACGACTTGCGGATCACTGCTGCTTTCGTCATTCCGGGTCGCGCCCTGCGCCGCCCGGACTGACGAAAGATAGATGCGGATTCTGCTGACCAACGACGACGGCGTGGAGGCCGAGGGGCTGCACTGTCTGGAGCGCATCGCGCGCACCCTGTCGGACGACGTCTGGATCGTGGCGCCGCAGGAGGAGCAGTCGGGAAAGGGGCGGGGGATCACCCTGACCGAGCCTCTGCGAGTCAACCGGCTGGGCGAGCGGCGGTTCGCGGTGACGGGGACGCCGACGGACTGCGTCGTGCTGGCGGTCAACGACATCCTGGACGGGCGGCCGGACCTGGTGCTGTCAGGCGTCAACCGGGGGCACAATGTGGGGGAGGACTGCTCCTATTCCGGCACGGTGGCGGGGGCCTTGCAGGGCATGGCGTTCGGCATCCGCTCCATCGCGCTGAGCCAGAGCCTGGAGCGGTTCCACGACGAGGTGACGGCGCACTGGGAGACGGCTGAGACCTATGCCCCGGCCATCATCGCCCGCCTGCTGGACCAGACCTGGGCCGAGGGGGTGGTGATGAACCTGAACTTCCCGGCCCGGGCGCCGGAGGACGTCATAGAGGTCGAGGTGACGCGGCAGGGATTCCGGGGCGAGGGCGAGATGCACGCGGTCAAGCGCACCGATCTGCGCGGGCGCGACTACTACTGGATGAGCTTTCGCGGGACGAAGCAGGACCATGCGCCGGGCACCGACTTGCGGGCGATGGACGAGGGGAAGATCTCGGTCACGCCGCTGCATATCGACCTGACGCACCGCGAGAGCATCCATGCGCTGAAGGGCGTGCTGGGCGGGGTTCCGCCGAGATGAACCTGTCCGACGACCGGGCCGGGCGTCTGATCCTTGCGCTGCGGCAGCAGGGGGTGACGGACGCGCGGGTGCTGGGGGCGATGGAGTCCATCGACCGCGCCGTGTTCGTGCACGAGAAGTTCCTCGATCAGGCGTGGGAGGATCAGGCCCTGCCGATCGACTGCGCCCAGACGATCAGCCAGCCCTACATCGTCGGCTTGATGACACAGGCCCTGATGGTGGAGCCGCGCCATCGGGTGCTCGAGATCGGCACGGGCAGCGGCTACCAGTGCGCGGTGCTGAGCCGGCTGGCGCGCTATGTCTATTCGGTGGAGCGGTATCGGAGCCTGCTGGTCGAAGCCGAGGCGAAGCTGCGGACCTTGGGGATTGACAACGTCATCACCCGGCATTCCGACGGCGGCCTGGGCTGGCCCGAGCAGGCGCCGTTCGACCGGATCATGGTCACGGCCGCGGCGCCGACCGAGCCGACGGAGCTGTTGAAGCAGCTGAAGCCCGGCGGGGTGCTGGTGGCGCCGGTGGGGCGGACGTCGGTGCAGATGCTGCATCGCTATGTCGGGCAGCCGGACGGGAGCTTCCGACGCGAGAGCCTGTGCGAGGTGCGGTTCGTGCCCCTGGTCGAGGGGACGGCGAAGGAGGGGTGATGCGGGTCGCTCACCTCCCCATGCGCGGAGGCGCATGGGGAGGACAGGCGCGGCACGCGCCAGGAGGGGGCGAGGCAACGATTGGAGTTGGCGCAGGGCAACCTCGGTCGGCGCCATCGAGTCGCCCCCTCCTGATCGCTGCGCGATCTGTCCTCCCCATCGGCCTTCGCCGATGGAGAGGTGAGGTCGGCGCCATTAACCTTTCCGCCCCACTTTCGCGCGGTTTGGGGGTATGCCTGCAACATCGACTCGGGGCTCGGAATCAGGAGGGGCGGATGGCGCTCGGACAGTGGATCAGGGCAGGGGCGATCGCGCTCGCAGGGCTCGCGGCGACGGCCTGCGCCAGCTATCCGGAGGCGCCGCGATACTCGACGCGGCCGATGACGGGGTATGGCGCCGGAGCCCAGCCCGCGCCGCCGCCCTATGGCGCGCCCGCCTATGGGTCCCAACCCGCGCCGCCGGTCTATGAGGCCCCGCCGCCCGCGACCGCGCCGGTCGAGGCGATCGAGGGCGGGGCGCTGCCGCCGCCGGGCGGATCGACCTATGCGCCGCCGCCGCCGGCCTACACCCCGCCGCCGCCGCCGACCTACGTCCCGCCGCCTGTGGCGAGCGCGCCGACGACGGTCAGCGCCGGCGCGGCCTATGTGATCCAGCCGGGCGACACCATTTCGGGCGTCGGGCGGCGGTTCCAGACCCCGGTGCAGATCCTGATCGATCTGAACGGCCTGGGGCCGAGGGGCGCGATCACGGTCGGGCAGTCGATCATCCTGCCGGACAGCGCGGTCGACACCGGGACCGATCCTTATGCGACGGGGCCGACGCCGAGGGGCGTTCTGGTGCCGGAGAACGGGGCCGCCCCGCCTCCGCCTCCGCCGCCGTCGGGCAATCCGGCCTCGCCGCCGCCGCCGCGCCAGCCGGCGTCCAGCGGACAGACGGGCGTGGCCGCGCCGGGCTCGGTCTCCCTGCAATGGCCTGTCCGAGGCGAGATCGTGCGGCGCTTCGGGCCGGTGGGCCTGGGCGAGCGCAACAATGGCATCAACATCGGGGCGCCGGCGGGAGCCTCCGTGGTCGCGGCGGCGGACGGCGTGGTCGGCTATGTCGGCGACGATCTGCCGGGGCAGGGGCTGACGGTCCTGATCACCCATCGCGACGGTTGGCGGACGGTCTATGGGCACCTCGGCTCGGCCACCGTCGAGGACGGTCAGAGCGTCCGCGCAGGCCAGCAGATCGGCACGGTCGGGCTGACGGCGGGGGATGGACGGCCCTCGATCCACTTCGAGACCCGGCGCATGCAAGGCGACGAACCGGTGGCGATCGATCCGGTGACGGTATTGCCGAGATAGTCGCGTTGCATCTTCCCGCGCCGGGCCCTACGTAACGCGCCTTGTTTTCGTGAGGGCGCCCGACTGTGAGGCTGGCCCGACTGTCGGGGAAGACACCATGACCACACCCGCTGACGGCGGCATCGTCGCGCTGATCGTGCAGTTCGTGCCGTTCATCGCCATCTTCGTTCTGTTCTACTTCTTGCTGATCCGTCCGCAGCAGAAGCGGGCCAAGGAGCATGCGGCGCTGATTTCCGCGGTGAAGCGCGGCGACACCATCGTCCTGTCGTCGGGCCTGATCGGCAAGGTGACCCGCGTCGAGGACGCCGAGGTCAACGTCGAGATCGCCCCGTCGGTGAACGTCCGCGTGGTCAAGGCCATGATCGCCGAGGTGCGCAACCGCACCGCCATCGCCGCCAACGATTCCAAGCCCGCCAAGGGCTGATCGCCGCACGCTGAAACGAAAGCGCCGTCCATGGTTCAGCTGTCGCGCTGGAAGGTCATCCTCGTCGTCCTGTCGGTGGTGTTCGGGGTGCTGTTCGCCCTTCCGAACGTCCTGACGCCCGCGCAGCGCGAGGCGCTGCCGCCGTTCCTTCCAAAGGGCGTGCTGAACCTGGGTCTGGACCTGCGCGGCGGGTCGTATCTGCTGCTTGAGGTCAACACCGAGGAGCTGCGCGAGACGCGGGTGCGCAACCTGATCGAGGACGCGCGGGTGTCGCTGCGCGAGGAGCGGATCGCGACGACCGCCCTGACGCCGGAAGATCGAGGCGTTCTGGTGACGCTGGCCAACGCCGCCCAGCAGGACGCGGCCTTCGAGGCCCTTCAGCAGGCCGCCGGCGCCCCGGGTCCGAACGGCCAGGCCGAACGTCAGGCCCAACGCGTGGGCTCCGACCGCGTCCGTCTGGCTTTCACGGACTCGGCCTGGAACAGCATGGCGTCGAACGCCGTGGAGCAGTCCATCGAAGTGGTCCGGCGCCGGATCGACTCCCTCGGCACGCGTGAGCCGTCGATCACCCGTCAAGGCGCTCAGCGCATCGTGGTGCAGGCGCCGGGCGAGAGCGATCCGGCCGCGCTGGAACGGGTGATCGGCCAAACCGCTCAGCTGACGTTCCAGATGGTCGATGTCCAGAACCAGCAGGCGGCGGTGCAAACCGGCCTGATCCCGCCTGACGCCGAGCTGCTGCAGGACGAGACGGGCACGCCCTATCTGGTCAAGAAGCGCATCCTGGTGTCGGGCGCGAACCTGACGCGGGCCAGCGTGGGCGCCGACGAAAGCGGGCGCCCCGCCATCGACTTCCGCTTCGATGGTCAGGGCGCGCGGCGTTTCGGCGAGGCGACGGCCCAGAACATTGGACGGCCCTTCGCCATCATCCTGGATGGTCGCGTGATCTCGGCTCCCACGATCCAGAGCGCGATCACCGGAGGCACCGGCCAGATCACCGGCAGCTTCTCCATCGAGAGCGCTTCGGAGCTGGTGAACCTGCTGAACGGCGGCGCCTTGCCGGCGCCCCTGACGGTCGAGGAGCGGCGGACCGTGACGGCTGAACTGGGGGCGGATGCGGTGGAAGCCGGCGCGATCTCGATCGCCATCGCCTTCGCCATCATCATCGTCTTCATCATCCTGGCCTATGGGTTCCTCTTCGGCGGTGTGGCTGTGCTGGGGCTGTTCCTGAACGGCCTTCTGATCATCGCGGCCATGTCGATGACCGGGGCCAGCCTGTCCCTGCCGGGCATCGCCGGTCTGATCCTGACCTTCGCCGTGGCGGTGGACGCCAATGTGCTGATCTATGAGCGGATGCGGGATGAGGCGCGGGCCGGGCGGTCCGTGATCGCCTCCATGGACGCGGGCTTCAACAAGGCCTGGGGCACCATCCTCGACGCCAACCTGACGACCCTCGTGGCCGCCCTGATCATGTTCGTGTTCGGCGCCGGTCCGGTCCAGGGCTTCGCCTGGACCCTGACCATCGGGGTGTTCACCTCGGTGTTCTCGGCCGTGCTGGTGGCGCAGGTGCTGCTGGCTTACTGGCTGAAGGCGGCGCGGCCCAAGAAACTTCCGATCGCGGAGTGAATGCGATGACCTGGTGGCCCCTCATCAAGATCGTCCCGATCAAGACGAACCTGAAGTTCGTCAAATACGCCAAGTTCTTCGGCGTGTTGTCGGCCGTGCTGTGCATCGCCTCCGTGGTCGGGGTCTTCTACCCCGGCATGAACATGGGCATCGACTTCCGGGGCGGGGCGGCGATGGAGCTGACCACCTCGGACGGGCGTACGCTCGATCTGGAACAGGTGCGCGAGGCCGTCGACGGCCTGGGCATGGGCGACGTGGGCGTGCAGGGGATCGACGACGATTCCAGCGCCATCCTGAGGTTCCAGATTCCGGAAGGCCAGGCCCAGGCGGCGGTGGTCGAGCGGGTGCAGAACGCCGTGACGGCCGAGGTCGGGGCGGTGACCTATTCCGGCGTCAGCGTGGTGGGGTCCAAGGTCTCGGGCGAGCTGTTCACCTCGGGGCTCTTGGCGCTCGGGGCCGCCGTTGCGCTGATGTTCGGCTACATCTGGTTCCGGTTCGAGCCGCAGTTCGGCTTCGGCGCCGTGGCGGGCCTGATCCACGACGTGGTGCTGGTGTTCGGCCTGATCGTGCTGCTGCGGCTTGAGTTCAACCTGAACATGGTCGCGGCGATCCTGACGGTCATCGGCTATTCGATGAACGACACGGTCGTGGTGTTCGACCGCCTGCGGGAGAACCTGCGCAAGTACAAGACCATGCCGCTGAGGGACGTGATCGACCTGTCGATCAACGAGACCCTGAGCCGCACGATCATCACGGGCGTGACGGCGATCATGGTGCTGGCGGCGCTGGCGGTGTTCGGGGGCGTGGCCCTGTTCGGCTTCTCGATCGCCCTGATGGCCGGGATCATCATCGGCACCTATTCCTCGGTCTACGTCGGCGCGCCGATCATCCTGCTGTGGGGGGTGAAGCGCGGGGAGTTCGCCGAGGAGGCCAAGCCGGTGAAGCTGGGGATGGCCAGCCGGCCGTAGGGCGAAGGCTCGTCCCCATCGCTTCGCGACGGGGACGAGACTAGAGTGCGCCGCGACACACGGGGGACTCACATGGCCGGACTGCTTTCGAACTTCAGGAACACCCTGATCCTCAGCCTGCTGCTCGCAGCGGTGATGATCTTCGCCTTCGGGCGCGTGTCGCCGGGCGGGTTCGACCTCAGCTTCTGGCAGGCCGTGGCGCGCTGGAGCCATGTGGGCTTCGGCATCCTGTGGATCGGGCTGCTCTACTATTTCAACTTCGTGCAGATCCGGGTCATGCCGACCATTCCCGGCGAGCTGAAGCCGGCGGTGTCGAAGTATATCGCGCCGGAAGCCCTGTTCTGGTTCCGCTGGGCGGCGCTGTTCACCGTGCTGGCGGGGCTGGCGATCCTGGCGCTGCGCGGACACGGCTATGCGATCGAGGTGCTGAGCTTCGGCCTGGCCGGCGGCGTGGTGCAGGGGGATCAGGGCTACATGCTGCTGGGCGTCGGCGTTTGGCTGGCCATCGTCATGTTCCTGAACGTCTGGGGCATCATCTGGCCGAACCAGAAGCGGGCGCTGGGCATCGTCGTGGTCGACGACGACAAGAAGGCCAAGGCGGCGCGCGTCGCCATGCTGGGCAGCCGGACCAACCTGCTGCTGAGCCTGCCGATGCTGACCAGCATGGCCATGTACCAGACGCTGTTTGGCTGATCTGGATCAACAGGTCCGCGCGGCCGATCCGGACCGCTGGCTGTCCAGCCGGTTCGTCGGCGACGCCGAGGCGCGGGCGGACCTGATCGCGCTCTATGCGTTTGAGGCCGAGCTTCTGGCCATTCCGACGCGGGTGACCCAGCCCCTGCTGGCCGAGATGCGCTACGCCTGGTGGCGCGAGCAGATGGACGGGGTGTTCGCGGACGAGCCCCGGCGCGGCCATCCGGTGCTGGAGGCGCTGACACTGGCTGTAGGGCGGCGCGGGCTGGATCGGGCGCCGCTGGAGGCTCTCATCGAGGCGCACATCGGCCGGGTGCATGGCGAGCCGCACGATCTGGACGCCTTCTACGTCGGGCCGATGCAGGCGGCGGTGCAGGTGCTGGCGGGGCCAGGGCATGAGACGGCCGTGGTCGAGGCGGGACGGATGTGGGGGCTGGCGCAGACCGGGCGGGTCGAGGAGGCGAAGGCGCTGCGCGCGGCGGCCAACCGGGCGCTGAAGGCGCTGCCGGCGGCCGCGTTTCCGGCGGTGGCGCACGCCGCCTTGATCGGCGTCGCGCCGGGTGATCCGACGCGGGCGCTGAGGCTGACCTGGGCGGTAGCGCGCGGCCGGGTCTGAGCCCTAGGGGTCCGCGCAGGGTCCGGGGCGAGGCCGCGCGACGGAGATGTCGGACGACGGTTCGATCACGCGGACCTGGCCGAAGCCGCCGTAACGGGCCATCTGGGCCGGGTCGGTGACGTAGCAGCTGAACTCCCCGACATTGAACATGCCGCCGCCGTAGAGGCGATAGACCCGGGCGTCGTCGCTGAGCCGATAGAAGCCGTCGGGGAAGGGGCAGGGGCCGGTGAACTCGCCCCGCATCTGGACGCGCGGCAGGGTCTGGACGAGGCCGAAGCCGCCCCAGGCCGCCATCTGCGACGGGTTCTGGACGTGGCAGTGATGGGCGTTGTCGTACTGGAACATCACCTCGGGGCGGTCGCTCTGGCGGTAGAACTGGCCGACGGAGGTCTGGGCCTGGGCAGCAGGGGCGAGCGCCGCGGCGCAGACAGCAGCGGCGAGGATGGCGGGCTTCATGACGGTCTCCCCAACGTATGGCCACGCTTGAAGCACGGCGAGCGCGGGTGCGCCAAGGGGCCTAGCGGCCGAGGTCGGGCGTCTCGGGCCAGTGGGTGACCTCGGCGGGCCAGACGCGGCGGTTGGGCGAGCCGTCGTAGACCCAGGCGAGGCCGCGGGCCAGCGCGCGGGCCCCGGCGCGGGTCGCGGGTGAGGCGGCGGGAAGGCCGTGCATCTCGCGCGCCCAGCGGGGCAGGAGGTCGGCGCCGGCCGCCATGACCAGGGACGCCGAGGCGCGTTCGGCCTGTCCGCCGATCCTCTGGCGCATGACGAGGTCGGCGACCTCGCGGGTGCGGGCGTCGGCGCGCAGCTCGCCGCGCATGGAATGGATCAGAGCGTCGGCGGAGAGGCGGTCCGTGGGCACGGGGTCGGCGCCGAGCGCGCGGCCGATGCGGGCCATTTCGGCGATGTAGGCGTCCTGATCGGTGCGGCTCATGGCGGGGTCGCCGTAGCGGACCCAAGCGTCGAGGAAGCTGGTGATCTCCGTCACATGGACCCAGGCCAGCAGGCGCGGGTCGCTGACGCGATAGGGCGTGCCGTCGGGCAGGGTTCCCCCCAGCTTGTCGTGAATGCGGCGCACGCGGTCGATGGCGGCCTGGCCATTGTGGGCGTGGTCGTAGGTGGTGACGGCGATGAACTTGGCTGTGCGGCGCAGGCGGCCGTGCATGTCGGCGCGGAAGTCGGAATGGTCCCAGACGCCGGCCAGCACCGCCGGGTGGAGCATCTGCAACAGCAGGCCCGACACCCCGCCGATCATCATGGTGACGATGTCGCCGTTGACCCGCCAGGCGACCGACTCCGGCGGGAACAGGGCGTCGGCGCGGCGCAGGGCCGGGCGCTCGCCCCGTTCGTAGTCGTTGAACAGTTCGTTGATGCGGCGGCGGACGCGGACCTTGACGAACTCCGACGGGCGCATGGCGGTCAGGCGGCGTCGCGCCAGGCGGTAAGGGCCTCAATGGCGCGGACGCTCATCAGCCGCTTCTTGGCCCGGCCGCGATCCTTGGGCGGGATGCGTTTGCCCTCGGCGTGGACGCGCGGAGCTTCCAGCGGGGGCAGGAGTCCATAGTTGACGTTCATTGGGGAAAACTTCGCACCCTCGAGGTGACCGCCCGTGATGTGCTCGACGAGCGCGCCGATGGCGGTGTGGGCGGGCGGGGCGTCCAGCGGCTTGCCGAGGCGTTCGGCGGCGGCGAGGCGGCCTGCGAGCAGGCCCGTGGCGGCGCTTTCGACATAGCCTTCCACGCCCGTGATCTGTCCGGCGAAGCGCAGGCGCGGCTGAGGTTTCAGGCGAAGTTGGCGGTCCAACAGCTTGGGACTGTTCAGATAGGTGTTGCGGTGCAGGCCGCCGAGGCGGGCGAACTGGGCGTTCTGGAGGCCGGGGATCATGCGGAACACCTCGGCCTGGGCGCCGTGCTTCAGCTTGGTCTGGAAGCCCACCATGTTGAACAGGGTGCCCAGGGCATTGTCCTGACGCAGCTGGACGATGGCGTGGGGCTTGACCGTGGGGTCGCGCGGGTTGGTCAGGCCGACGGGCTTCATCGGGCCGTGGCGCAAGGTCTCGCGGCCGCGTTCGGCCATCACCTCGATGGGCAGGCAGCCGTCGAAATAGGGGACGTTCTCCCAGTCCTTGAACTCGGCCTTGGGGCCGCTCAGCAGGGCGTCGATGAAGGCGTCGTAGGTCGCCTTGTCCATCGGGCAGTTGACGTAGGCGGCGGCGTCGCCGCCCGGGCCTTCCTTGTCGTAGCGCGACTGTCGCCAGGCGATGTCGAAATCGATGGAGTCGGCGTGGACGATGGGGGCGATGGCGTCGAAGAAGCTGAGGCTCTCCTCGCCGGTCAGGGCCAGGATGGCGTCGGCCAGGGCGGGGGAGGTCAGGGGGCCGGTGGCGACGATCACGCTGTCCCAGTCGGCGGGCGGCAGGCCGGCGATCTCCTCGCGCACGACGGTGATGAGGGGGTGGGCGTGCAGGCGCTCGGTGACGGCGTTGGAGAAGCCCTCCCGGTCGACGGCGAGCGCGCCGCCGGCGGGAACCTGATGGGCATCGCCGCAGGCCATGATGATCGAGTGCAGCGCCCGCATCTCGGCGTGGAGCAGGCCGACGGCGTTGTACTCCCAGTCGTCGGAGCGGAAGGAGTTGGAGCAGACGAGTTCCGCCAGACCGTCCGTGTGGTGGGCGTCGGTCGTGACGCCGGGACGGCGCATCTCGTGCAGGATGACGGGGACGCCGGCCTGGGCGATCTGCCAGGCGGCCTCTGAGCCGGCGAGGCCGCCGCCGACGACGTGGATGGGAGCGGGGGAGGTGGACATGCGGCTTTCTAGCCACGCGCGGGCGGTTCGTCAGCCGCCGTCTGTCAGCCGTCATCGTCGCGGGCTATGGTGTCGGCCACGCTCAGCGAGGGGGCTTGATGAGCCACAGGGATGTCGGAAGCCGGCGGCTGAAGCTGCGGCGCGCGCTAGGCGACGCGCTGGCGGCGTTTCCGCGTCTGTGGGCGGGAGCGGCGGGGGCGCTGATCCTGCTGGCGGCGGTCTGTCTGGCGCCGGTTTTCGTGGATGCATTGGGCGGCGCGGTCGCCGGCGCCACGGGTGCGGCGGTCGTTCTGGGCATCGTGGCGGTCGGGGCGTTGGCGCGGCTGTCGATCACACCGGACCTGAAGGCTGCGCGGACGATGGGGCTTGGCCCGCTGGGGCTGCAGTTCAAGTGGCCCGAGCTTCGGCTGATCGGGGCTTCGCTGCTGTGCCTGATCTTTCTCGCCATGATCGTGTCGGTGCTGGGCGTGATCGTGCTGGCCATCGCGGGCGGGGCGGAGCTGAACGTCGAGGCGATCCGGGCGCGGGACTGGGCGGCGGTGGGGCCGCCGTGGCGGCTGGCGGTGGTCGGGGCCGTGGTGGCGGGGGCGTTGATCATTCCGCTGGTGCTGACGGTACGGCTGTCGCTGTTCGCCCATGCGACGCTGGGGCGGCGGCAGATGGTCTCGCTGAACAGCATGGGCATCGCCTACGGAAGCTTCTGGCAGCTGCTGGCGGGGTTGATCGTCACGAGCCTGCCCAAGCTCGCGCTAATCGCCTTGATCGGGGGCGGAGTGCTGACGGGGACGGCGGCGACGGTCGCTTGGGTCGTAGGGCTGGTGGGCGTGCAGCTGCCGCTGACCATGGCGTTCCTGGGCGCGGCCTATCGACAGCTTGAATACTGGACGCCGGGGGAGGGGTCGGCATGAGACATGGGTTTTCCATCGGGGACGCCGTGGCCGCGCCGTTCCGGCTGGCGTTCGGCAAGCCCTTGTCGACGCTGGCCTGGGGGCTGGTGCTGCTGATCCCATCGGTGGTGGCGATCGCGGCCTTCGCTCCTCTGGTCGCCCAGGCGCTGGAGACGGGCGACGCGGCCGTGCTGGCCGCCGAGGGCGGGCCGAGCGATTTCGAGAGCTTTGGTCAGTATATGGAATTCCAAGCCTGGAGCGGGCTGTCCAACATCCTGGGGCTGCTGGCGACGCTGCTGGTCACCACGGCGGTGATCCGGGCGGCGATGGCGGGGCGGCGGGGCGACGGCGCGGCCTTCCTGAGGTTCAGCCGGGACGAGTTCCACGTCGCCGTGATCGGCATCGCCATCATCGTGGGGACGGTCATCGCGTGGATCCTGATCGGCGGACTGATCCTCGGCTTCGGCATCGCGGCCGGGCTATCGGGTGGCGAGATGACGTGGTCGGCGTTGACGGCCGTCGGGATCGGCGTGCTCGGCCTGTTTGCTACGCTGGTGATCTGGGGGCGGTTGTCGCTGATCGCGCCGGCGGCGGTGATCCTGAAGACGCTGGCCTTCGACGAGGGGTGGAAGGCGGGGCGGGGCCAGACGGGCAAGCTGTTCCTGCTGATGCTGACGCTGTTCGCGGTGACGATCCTGATCGGCATCGTCGTGTTCGTGCTAATCCTGATCGCGGCCGTGGCGCTGGGGGCGGGGATGGCCCACTTCGGCGATCCGGGCACCTGGGACGACGAGGCGATCAATGCCTGGGTGCTGGCCCAGCTGGAAAACCCGGGGCCCATGCTGGGCATCGGTGCGCTTCTGCTGCCGGTGCTGGCCTGGATCAGCGGGTTTTCGCAGGCGCTGTGGACCGCGCCGTTCGCGGTGGCGGCGGAAGGCTTGATTCAGCGATCCGAGCCGGTCGGGGCTGACGTCGAGGCGGCGAACCCCTAGGGTCGCGCGCAGCAGGGAGAGGATTCGTTATGAGCTTTTCAGCCACCGAGGCCGCGTTCGAGGGGTTTCGCATCGTGCGGCGGAACCCGCTGGCGATCCTGTTCTGGGGTCTGGCTTATCTGATCTTCTTCGTAGCCTTCTTCGCGCTCGTGGGCGGGCAGTTGGCCACGATCATCGCCCAGGCCGAGGCGCTACAGGGCGGCGAGCCGGACATCGCAGACCTGCAGGCCCTGGGCGCAAGCTATGCGACCCTGCTGGGTCTCGCCGTGCCAATGGGTTTGATCGTGGGCGCTGTGTTGAGCGCCGGCGTGGCGCGGGGGGTGCTGTTCCCGTCGCAGAAGGCGTTCGGATACCTGCGGCTGGGCGGCGACGAACTCCGCGTGATGGCGGTCAACGTAATCCTCGGGCTCATTTTCGGGCTTGGCTCTTTCGTCCTGTTCATGATCGTCGGCGTGACGGCCGGCCTGGTCGGGCAGTCGAACCAAGGCATGGGCGTACTGGTAGGGGTGTTGCTCGGGCTGGGCGGTCTGCTCCTGGCTGCCTGGATCGCCATTCGCCTCAGTCTCGCCGTGCCGATCACAGTCGCCGAAAAGCGGATCGCGCCTTTCGCTTCCTTCGCCCTGACGAAGGGCAAGGCCCTGCCGATCCTGGGGATGGCGGTGATCGCCTTCATCATGTCGATCCTGGTCAGCCTGCTGGGCAGCATCATCTCCCTGCCGATCGTGATGATGACGGGCGGCGGGCTGGAGCAGCTGGCGACGATGGACGGCATGTCGACGGCGCAGATCATCCAGGCCGCGGGGCCGGGGCTGCTGGCCTGGGGCGTGGTGAACGCGGTGGTGTCGGCGCTGCAGCTGGCGGTGCTGTATGCGCCGTTCTCGGCGGCCTATCGGGACATCAAGGGGTTGCCGCACGAGGGGTGAGGCCCTGCCATCTCCGTTGTCATCCCGGAAATCGCGTGAGCGATTATCCGGGACGGAAGCGCTGGAGATCGTCCCTCCCGGAAGACGCGAAGCGGCTGTCCGGGAGAATGCCGAGTGCGGTCAGACCGGCTCCCGGACAATCGCTGGCGCCATTTCCGGGAGTGGTCGGTTCCTCTGCCCAGCGTCCCGGCTCTCCGCTGCGCTTCGGCCGGGATGACAACAAAGCCTCACTTGCAACGTCGGAGCCGGCAGGTCAGGCGCTGACCTTCTTCCGCGCCGCTTTCGGCTTGGCCTCCGGCAAGGCCGCCACTCGCGCCCGACGACGCTGCTCGTGGCGGTCCAGCACCTCCTTGAGGTACTTGCCGGTCCAGCTGTTCTTGTTCTGCGCCACCTCTTCGGGGGTGCCCACGGCGACGATCTCGCCGCCGCCGTCGCCGCCTTCGGGGCCGAAGTCGAGCAGGTAGTCGGCGACCTTGATGACGTCGAGGTTGTGCTCGATGACGACGATGGTGTTGCCGCTCTCGACCAGCTCCTGGAGAACTTCCAGCAGCTTCCTCGTATCCTCGAAGTGCAGGCCGGTGGTGGGCTCGTCCAGGATGTAGAGCGTCTTGCCGGTCGCGCGCTTGGACAGCTCCTTGGACAGCTTGACCCTCTGGGCCTCGCCGCCCGAGAGGGTCGTGGCCGACTGGCCGACCTGGACGTAGCCCAGGCCGACGCGCTCCAGCGTCTTCATCTTGTCGCGGATGGAGGGCACGGCCGAGAAGAAGCGCGCGGCCTCCTCGACCGTCATGTCCAGCACGTCGGAGATCGACTTGCCCTTGAACACGATCTCCAGGGTCTCGCGGTTGTAGCGCTTGCCCTTGCAGACGTCGCAGGTGACGTAGACGTCGGGCAGGAAGTGCATCTCGATCTTGATGACGCCGTCGCCCTGGCAGGCCTCGCACCGGCCGCCCTTGACGTTGAAGCTGAAGCGGCCGGGGCCGTAGCCGCGCGCCTTGGACTCCGGCAGGCCCGCGTACCAGTCGCGGATCGGGCCGAAGGCGCCGGTGTAGGTGGCCGGGTTCGACCGCGGCGTGCGGCCGATCGGCGACTGGTCGATGTCGATGACCTTGTCGAAATGCTCCAGCCCCTCGATGCGGTCGAAATGGGCCGGGGCGTCCGACGCATTGTTCAGCCGGCGGGCGGCCGCCTTGTAGAGGGTCTCGATCGTGAAGGTCGACTTGCCGCCGCCCGACACCCCGGTGATGCAGGTGAACAGGCCGACCGGGATCTCGCCCGTGACATTCTTCAGATTGTTGCCGGTGGCGCCCGAGACCTTGAGCATCTTCTTGCGGTTGACCGGGCGGCGGCCCTCGGGCGGCAGCTCGATCTCGCGCTCGCCGGTCAGGTATTTGCCGGTCAGGGAGCGGGGGTTGGCCATGACCTGCTGCGGCGTGCCTTCGGCGCAGATCTCGCCGCCGTGGACGCCGGCGGCCGGACCCATGTCGATGACGTAGTCGGCCGTCAGGATGGCTTCCTCGTCATGCTCGACCACCAGGACGGTGTTGCCGAGATCGCGTAGGCCGGACAGGGATTCCAGCAAGCGGGTGTTGTCGCGCTGGTGCAGGCCGATGGAGGGTTCGTCCAGCACATAGAGGACGCCGGTCAGGCCGGAGCCGATCTGCGACGCCAGGCGGATGCGCTGGCTCTCGCCGCCGGACAGGGTGCCCGAACTGCGCGACAGGTTGAGGTAGTCCAGGCCGACGTTGTTGAGGAAGCGCAGGCGGTCGGTGATCTCCTTCAGGATGCGCCGGGCGATCTCCATCTGCTTGGCCGTCAGCCGCTCCTCAAGCGTCGAGAACCAGAGGAAGGCCTTGGAGATCGACAGGGTCGAGATCTCGGCGATGTCGGCGCCGTCGATCTTGACCGCCAGGGCCTCGGGCTTCAGGCGCTTGCCGTGGCAGGCCTCGCAGGGGGTCTCGGACTGGAAGCGGCCCAGCTCCTCGCGCACCCAGGCGCTGTCGGTCTCGCGCCAGCGACGGTCGAGGTTGGGGATGACGCCCTCGAAGGGCTTGGAGACCTCGTACTTCCGGGCGTTGTCGTCATAGACGAACTTGATCTTCTCCGAGCCCGTGCCGTGCAGGATGACCTGATGCGCCTTCTCCGGCAGGTCGCGCCAGGGCTTGTCCATCGAGAAGCCGTAGTGGAGCGCGAGCGCCTGCAGCGTCTGGGTGTAGAGGGGCGAGGGGCCGCGCGACCAGGGGGCGACGGCGCCCTTGTGCAGGCTCTTGTCGCGGTCGGGGATGACCAGGTCCGCGTCGAACGCCAGCTTGACGCCCAGGCCGTCGCAGACCGGGCAGGCGCCGAACGGATTGTTGAACGAGAACAGCCGGGGCTCGATCTCGCTGATCGTGAAGCCGGAGACCGGGCAGGCGAACTTCTCGGAGAAGACGATGCGGCGGGGTTCCTCGCCCTCGGGCGCGCTGGCCCACTCGGCGGTGGCGATGCCGTCGGCCAGGTTCAGCGCGGTCTGCAGACTGTCGGCGTAGCGGCTCTCCAGGCCCGCCTTGGTGACGAGGCGGTCCACGACGATGTCGATGTCGTGCTTGAACTTCTTGTCCAGCGTCGGCGCGTCCTCGATGGCGTAGAACTGGCCGTCGATCTTGAGGCGCTGGAAGCCCAGCCGCTGCCACTCGGCGATCTCCTTGCGGTATTCGCCCTTGCGGCCCCGGACGACGGGGGCCAGCAGCAGGATGCGTTCGCCGTCGGGCAGGGCCGACAGCTTGTCGACCATCTGGCTGATGGTCTGGCTCTCGATCGGCAGGCCTGTGACCGGGGAGTAGGGGACGCCGACGCGCGCCCACAGCAGGCGCATGTAGTCGTGGATCTCGGTGACCGTGCCGACGGTCGAGCGCGGGTTATTCGACGTCGTCTTCTGTTCGATGGAGATGGCCGGCGACAGGCCCTCGATCAGGTCGACGTCGGGCTTGCCCATCAGCTCCAGGAACTGGCGGGCGTAGGCGCTCAGGCTCTCGACATAGCGGCGCTGGCCCTCGGCGTAGATGGTGTCGAAGGCGAGCGAGGATTTGCCCGAGCCCGACAGGCCGGTCATGACCACCAGCTTCTCGCGCGGGATGTCGACGTCCACGCCCTTGAGATTGTGCTCGCGCGCGCCGCGCACGCGGATGAAGTTGTGCTTTTCGGTCATGCTGTCCGGAGAACGCGGGAGAGCCGGGCGAGGGACCCGGCGCGACAACGCTATATGGGGATCAAGACCGGCGATTCAGCAAGAACAATGTGGGAACATTGTGGTGCTGCTGTCAGTCTGCGGACTCTCGCAGGAACGGGCCGGCGTTCAGGCTGATGGAGCAGCGGAAATCGGCCGCGCCGTCGGTCGAGCAGACATCGACGCCGAACAGATCGCGCTCGACGCGATTGGTGGAGCGCCAGGTGCGGCCGTCGTGGACGAACTGGGAGCCCACCGCGGCGCTGCGTTCGGCCAGGCCCTCGTAGAAGGCGCGGGCGGGACGGCCGTCGCAGGTGAAGACGACCATGTCGGTGTCGTGGTTCTGGGCGTGGGCGTAGGTCCCGGCGGCGACGGAGGCCGCGACGCAGTCGGCGTAGAGGCGGGCGCGGGGCGAGGGCGCCAGGGTGGCGACGGCGGAGTAGTCCGGCGGGCCGGCGGGGACGTCCGGGCCGCTGGCGCAGGCGGCAGCGGCGACGCCTGTGAGCGCAAGGAGCATAAGGGGCAGGCGGCGGGTCATGGCGCGCTCGGGGTCATTCGAGCGGCAGCGTGGCATGGAACGGCGTCGCCGTCAGGCCCAGCCGACGACCTCGCCGCGGCGACGCGCGGGTTCGACGGAGGACACCGTGGTGCGGGGCTCGGCCTCGGCCTTGCCGAACAGCCAGCCCTGGCCGTGGTCGACACCGAGGTTCAGCAGGATGTCGGCGACGGCCTGGGTCTCGATCATCTCGGCGATGGTCTCGACCTTGAGATCGGCGCACATGCCGACGAGGTGGGCGATCATCGTCTGGCTGCGGGGATCGTCGTCGAGGTTCTGGACGAAGCGGCCGTCGATCTTGACCGCATCCACCGACAGCGCGCGCAGATAGTCGTAGGAGGCGGCGCCGGCGCCGAAGTCGTCGATGCAGACCTTGATCCCGGCGGCGCGAAGGGCGCCCAGGCGCCGGTTGGCGGCGTCCAACTCTGCGAGGGCAGCGGACTCGGTCACCTCGACCATCAGGCGTTTGCGGTCCTCGGGACGCGAGGCGGTCATGCGCAGCAGAGCCTCGACGTAGCGGTCGTCGGCGAGCGAGGCGCCCGAGACGTTCACGGCGAACTTCATCAGGCCCGCGCCGGGGCGGCGGAGGCGGCCCAGGGCCTTCTCCGCCACGGCCAGGTCGAAGCCGTCGATGAGGGCCAGTTCCTCGGCCATGCGGATGGTGTTGGCGGGACCGCCGGGGCTCTTGAAGCGGGCGAGCGCCTCGAAGTGGTGGACCGCGCCGGTGCCGAGCGTGACGATCGGCTGGTAGTGCAGGTCGAAGTCGCGGGTGCGGACGACGGCGCGGAAGGCGTCGGCTTCGCGGAGCGTGCGCGTGAGCGAGGCCTGGAAGCTCATCTCGGGCTTTTCCAGCCCGCCGTCGGCGAGACAGCCCTCGACGGCGAAGCGCAGGGCGCGAAGGGCGTTCAACGGTTCGCCGCCGTGCTCGATGGCGGCCTCCGAGGCGCGGGGCGACAGGTCGATACCCTCGCTGCGGCCCAGTTCGCGGACTTCGCCGATCAGGTCGGTCTGATCGACGCGGTCCTTCAGCATGGCGAAGCGCTCGGGGCCGAGGCGGCCGGCGCTGACGCCGTCCAGCGATGCGGACTGGATGGCGGCCTCGACGCGGGCGACGAGGCGCTCTCCGGCCTCGCCGGACGCGGCGGCGGCTTCCAGACCATCCACGTCCACGAAGGCGACGGCGAGCGGGCGGGTGTCTGAGGGATCGGTCAGCACCTGCCGCGCGCGTTCCAGCAGGGCAACCGGTGTCAGAACGGGCGACGAGTCGACGCTGGAGATGCGATAGGGCGCGCCCTCGTACTGGATGGCGCAGGAGATGTTCGGCGCGAGGTCCGGCAGCTGGAACAGGCGCGCGGTCGCCCGGCGAACGCGATGTTCGCCGCAGACGATATGAATCTCGAGGGGCGCGGTCCGACGGCCGGGCGACAGCTCGGCGAGGGCGGCGCGCAGGGCCTCGGCAGCCGCTTCGGTCAGGCGGTCGGGCAGGCTGCGGCCGATCATGGCCTCGCTGGGCAGGTCGGCGTGCGGTCCCGAGCCGAGGGCGAAGACGACGCCGCCCTGGGCGTCCATTTCGATCAGGAGGTCGGCCGAGGCGAAGGCGAGGCCGAGCAGACGGGTGCGCATGGGCATGGGCGCAACCTTGCCATCGAACCCTTAAACTTCGCCGCAGAGGCGCGGTTAACGCAGATTGTCAGGCGGTGCGGTTGAGCGTGACCGCGCGGCTGTCGCCAGCATAGGCCTGGCCCGAGGCGCCGTAGCCGGTTCCCAAAGCTCGAGCGCCGGCGACCTCCTGGGCGATGGCGCGGACGAGGCCCTCGGAGACGCTGCGGGCGGCCTCCACTGTGCGGGCGTGGATGGCCAGAGCGGCCTCGAAGGCCTCGGTGGCGCGGATCAGGGCGTTGCGCTCGGCGGCGGGGGCCGAGGCGATCAGGCCGGGGTTGGCCTTCACCTGGGCGGTCTCGCGGCGATAGGCGTTGGCCAGTTCCTGGGTCTCGGCGAGACCCAAGGCGACCTCCTGGGGGCGGCGCGAGGCGAAGGCGTCGGTTTCCTTCTCCAGCCGGGCGGTCAGGCGGTCGGTCAGGTCGGTCAGGCGGCGCAGATAGGCGGTCGCGGTGGTCGGGTCGGCGGTCATGCGGCCGCTCCGGCGCTCTGTTCCGACTGCATGCGGATCATCTCGGCCATGACGGTGTCGGCGAGGCCGATGCCGCCCGCGCGGACGGTCTGTTGGGCCATGGCGTCGATCAGGAAGCTGCGCCAGGTCGCCTCCGCCTCGCCGCCGCCGAACAGGCCGTTGGTGTCGAGCCCCTCGAACATGGGCTTGAGCATCTGGGACAGGAAGGAGGCCTCGAACTGCTCGGCGGTCTCGCGCATGCGGCGGGCGTCGGCGCCGGTCGGAGCCGTCGGCGCGGACTGGAGCAGGGCAGGGGAGACGGCGAGGTCGCTCATCAGATCACCTCGATGTCGGCCTGGAGCGCGCCGGCCGCCTTGATGGCCTGGAGGATGGAGATCATGTCGCGGGGCGAGACGCCGAGCGCGTTCAGCCCTTCGACGAGGGTGGCCAGCGAGGTCGACCCGTTGACCAGCCGGATCTCCCGGCCCAGCTCTTCCTCGACGGTCACGTCGGACTGGGGGACGACGACGGTCTCGCCCTGGCTGAAGGGGGCGGGCTGGCTGACCTGGGGGGTCTCCTGGACCGAGATGGTCAGGTTGCCCTGGGCGATGGCGACGGTGGAGATGCGGACGTTCTCGCCCATGACGATGACGCCGTTGACCTCGTCGATGATGACGCGGGCGGGGGTGTCGACGGCGACGGGCATGTTCTCCACCCGGCTGATGAAGGCGGCCATGCCGAGCGCGGGCGGGGGCCGCAGGGTCACGACCGAACCGTTCTCGGCGAGCGCCGTCGCCGGGAAGGTGGCGTTGATCGAGGCGGCGATGCGCTGGGCGGTGGTGAAGTCCGGATTGCGCAGCGTCAGCCGGATCTCGGGCATGCTGTCGAGGTTGAAGCCGGTCTCGCGCTCGACCGTGGCGCCCGAGGCGATGCGGCCCGCGGTCGGGACGCCGCGCGTCACCGACGAGCCGGAGCCGCCCGAGCCGGAGACGGCGCCGGTCTGGATGGAGCCTTGGCCGACCGCGTAGACCTGGCTGTCGGCGCCCTGCAGGCTGGTGACCAGAAGGGTGCCGCCCAGGAGGCTCTTGGCGTCGCACAGGCTGGAGACGGAAACGTCGATGCGGGCGCCGGGGGTGGCGAAGGGCGGCAGTTCGGCCGTGACCATGACGGCGGCGAGGTTCTTGGAGTTGGCGTTGGTCCCGCGGATGTTGACGCCCAGCCGCTCGGTCATGCCCTCCAGCGACTGGCGGGTGAAGGGGCAGTTGCGCAGGCTGTCGCCCGTGCCGTTCAGGCCGACGACCAGGCCGTAGCCGACCAGCTGGTTGGAGCGGACGCCCTCGATGGAGGCGATGTCCTTGATGCGGGACTGGGCCATGGCCGGGCCGGCGAGCGCCAGCGATGCGGCGAGCGGGGCGAGGAGGGCGGTGAGCAACTTCTGCATGGGCAGTCTTTCGACGACGCGTTCGCGAGGCCCGTTGCAGGAGGCGTGCCGGACGAAATGCCTAAAAAGGACAGTATGTTGGGGCGCGGACGCCTTCGCGTGTGGGCAAATCCTGCCGGGGCGTTAACCAAACGGTGACGGTCGGGCGTGGAAGGTGAGGCATGCTCCGGAGCGCCCCGCGATGAAGATCACCGGCCCCTATGGTCCCGGCCCGACGGCCCCCGGCCGTCCGGCGCGAGCGACGACGGGCGGGTTCGCCGTGTCGCAAGGGACGGGCGCCGGATCGACGGCTCCCGCCCAGGCGGCTTCAACCGCGTCAGGGGTGTCGGATGTCTCGGCCCTGATGGCGCTCCAGGGCGTCGAGAGCGCGACCGAGCGGCGTCGGCGCGCGGTGCGCCGGGGCGGGGGCCTGCTGGATCGGCTCGACGAGCTGAAGCTGGCGCTGCTGGCCGGCGAGAGCGGAGAAGCGTCGCTGGAGAGGCTGTCGCGGTCGCTGCGCGAGGAGCGACCGGAAGATCCCGACCCGGCCCTGACCGGCCTGCTGGATCAGATCGATCTGCGCGCCGCCGTCGAGCTGGCCAAGGCCGAGGTTCGCCGCAGCGCAGCATAAGCGGCGGTTTTCCCGGAACTATCCCCGGATCGACGAACCGGGTGATGAAGAAATGTCACGCTGGCGACTCAACCCAAGCGTCGCCCTGATCACGGAAACGAGAACCGTGTTGCCGGGACTCGCCGACCTGCCTATACGCCGCGTAACGCCACGGGGGGCGTTGTTCTTTTGTGTGAGTGCGATGACCGCTTTAGCTTCGGTCCCATCGGACGAACCGGCCGGCTACCGGCCCACCGAGGACGAGCCGTTCATGAACGAGCGGCAGCTGGCCTACTTCAAATCCAAGCTGCTGGCGTGGAAGGACGAGATCCTTCGCGAATCCAAAGGCACTGTCGTCAACCTGAAAGCCGAGACCGAGAACCACCCGGACCTGGTGGACCGGGCCTCCTCGGAGTCTGACCGCGCGCTGGAGCTGCGCACGCGCGACCGGCAGCGGAAGCTGATCTCCAAGATCGACGACGCGCTGCGCCGCATCGAGGACGGCTCCTACGGCTATTGCGAGGACACCGGCGAGCCGATCGGCCTCGGCCGCCTAGAAGCCCGCCCCACCGCGACCCTGTCGGTCGAGGCCCAGGAGCGGCACGAGCGCCGCGAGCGGGTGCACCGCGACGACTGATCGTCAGATCAGCGCTTCCGGCGGCAGCGCTGCCTTCCATTCCTTGAACGAGACGCGCTGCGGCGGCGTGCGGTCGCCGCGCGCCAGTTCGACGATCAGCGGGCCGATCTCGGACGGGTGGGTCAGGGTCTCGGGGTCCTCGCCGGGGAAGGCCTGGGCGCGCATCTGGGTGCGCATGCGGCCCGGATCGAGCACGGCGATGCGGATGGAGGTGTTCTCGATCTCGTCGGCCCAGGACAGCATCATCGCCTCCGCCCCCGCCTTGGTCGCGGCGTAGAGGCCCCAGAAGGCCTTGGGCTCGCGCGCCAGGCTGGTGGTCAGGTGGATGACGCGGGCGGCGTCGGACTGGCGCAGCAGGGGCTCCAGCGAGCGGATCAGCCGGTAGGTGGCTGTGAAGTTGGTCTTCTCGATCTTGGCGAAGCCGCGCGGGTCGATGTGGCTGACCGGCGTCAGGCCCTGCGCGCCTAGGGTCGCGGCGGCGTGGACCCAGATGTCGAGCTTGCCGAAGCGGCCGAAGACGGCCCCGCCCAGCCGGTCGATCCCGCCGCCGTCGACGAGGTCGAAGGGCACGAGCGTCGCGTGGCGGCCAGTGGCGGCGTAGACGGCGTCGTCCAGTTCCTCGAGCGCGCCCTGGGTGCGACCCGTGGCGACGACGTGGGCGCCGGCAAGCGCCAGCGCCAGCGCGCTCTGATAGCCGATGCCGCGCGAGGCGCCGGTCACAAGCGCGATGCGGTCTTCGAGGGGCAGGGCGTCGTCGGTCATGGCGCCTGATAGCGCGTGCCGTTCCGCTTCGCCATGCGGTCAGACGTAACCTGGCGCGGGCTGCCACAGGCTGAAGGCGACGCCCTGGTCGTCGTGGACGGTGGCGGAGCGGCCCAACGGGCTCTCCGACGGTAAGGCGGCCCTACCGCCGAGTTCGGTCACCCGGGCGCAGGCGGCGTCGATGTCGGCGACCTGGAAGTAGAGGTTGGGATGGCCGCTGGTGCGCTCGACCTTGGTGAAGCCGAAGGCGGGGTTGGAGCCGGCTACGTGGGCGTAGGTCGACTTCGAGGCTTCGGCGTCGAAGGTCCAGCCGAACAGGGCGCCGTAGAAGGCCCTGGCCTTGGCGATGTCGAGGGTTTCGAGGGTGAAGTAGCCGAGCTGCGTCTGCATAGACGGCTTAAGCGCTGACGAGCAGGGAAAGTTGCCGGTTGGTTAGGTCGCGGCCGCCTTCCTCGATCTCGCGGTCGAGCAGGCGAGTGGGGTAGTCGCCGGTGAAATAGTGGTCGGTGAACTGGGGGTTGGCGGGGTCGCGGCGTTCCTCGCCCATGGCGCGGTACAGGCCCTCGACCGAGAGGAAGCCGAGGCTGTCGACCTCGAGATACTCGCGCATCTCCTCCATCGACTTGTTGGCGGCGATCAGCTGGTCGCGCTCGGGCATGTCGATGCCATAGAAGTCGGGCCAGAGGATGGGCGGGCTGGCCGAGCGCAGGTGGACCTCCTTGGCCCCCGCCGCGCGGACGGCGCGGACCAGCTTCACCGAGGTGGTGCCCCGCACGATGGAGTCGTCGATCAGGACGACGCGCTTGCCCTCGATCACCGAACGGTTGGGGCTGTGTTTCATGGCCACGCCCTTCTGCCGGGCCCCTTGGCTGGGCTGGATGAAGGTGCGGCCGAGGTAGTGGCTGCGGATGATGCCCATTTCATAGGGAATGCCGCTTTCCTGGGCGTAGCCCAAGGCAGCCGGGACGCCGGAATCGGGCACAGGCACGACGACATCGGCCTCGACGGCGTGCTCCTGGGCCAGGCCCTGGCCCATGCGCTTGCGCACGCCATAGACGGAGCGGCCGTTCACGACGCTGTCGGGGCGGGAGAAGTAGACGTACTCGAACAGGCAGGGCCGGGCGGCGCGGGCCGGGAAGGGCTTCAGCGAACGGACGCCCTCGTGGTCGATCACCACGACTTCGCCATGCTCGACGTCGCGCACGAAGGTGGCGCCGATGGTGTCGAGCGCGCAGGTCTCGGACGCGAAGATCCAGGCGTCGCCGAGCTGGCCCAGCACCAGCGGCCGGATGCCCAGCGGGTCGCGCGCGCCGATCATCTTGGTGCGGGTCTGGGCGACCAGGGCGTAGCCACCCTCGATGCGGGCCAGCGCATCGATGAAGCGGTCGACGATCTTGGCCTTCCGGCTGCGCGCGATCAGGTGAAGGATGACCTCGCTGTCGGAGGTCGACTGGAAGATCGAGCCTTCGCCGACCAGCTGGTTCCGCAGGAAGTGGAAGTTGGTCAGGTTGCCGTTGTGGGCGATGGCGATGCCGCCCTGGTCCAGGTCGGCGAACATCGGCTGGATGTTGCGCAGGAACGACCCGCCCGCGGTTGAGTAGCGGGTGTGGCCGACGGCCGCCGGGCCGGGCATGCGGCTCGGCAGGTCGGAGCCGCCGAAGGCCTCGCCCACATGGCCCATGTGGCGTTCGGTGTGGAAGCGGGCGGCCTTCACCGAGGCGATGCCGCAGGCCTCCTGGCCCCGGTGCTGCAGCGCGTGCAGGCCGAGCGCCACGATGGAGGAAGCTTCGTCATTGGGCGCGCCCCAGACGCCGCAGACGCCGCACTCCAGACGCGGCCGGTCGTCGTCGGCCTCGCGATGGTGCTCGCGATGCACGACGGGAGCGGCGATGGCGTGGTCGAGCTTGATCATCGTGGGGGCTCCGATGACAGGCGAGAACTCTATTCGGCGGCGGCAGGCGGCGAGGTAGGCGCGGATTGCGCCCGGGGCAAGGCATTATCATTTGAGAAGCCTCTGCGGACGGACGAATCCACCACGGGGCTGATCGCGTCGGCGCCCCGGCCGATGCCCGGCAGGATGATCTGGATGGCGCGGGCGGCCCCGGCGCTGAGGGGGCGGAGCGCGGCCTCGGACAGCCAGCGCGGCGTGCGCTCTCCGGGCAGGGCGGCGACGATGACGAGGTGGATGGCCCCCAGCAGCACGAGCGCCCGGCCTGTGCCGACCAGGATGCCGAGGAAGCGGTCGACGCCTCCGAGGGTCGGATGCGCCTGTGCCTTCTTGGACAGGATCGAGCCGAAGATGCGAATGCCGAAATAGATCAGCAGGAAGGAGCCGATGGCCGCGAAGATGGAGCCCGCCCAGTCCGGATCGATCAGGGCGCGGCCGAGCGGGGCGGTGAGCGGCAGGGCGACGAGGGCGATGAAGGCCGCCAGCACGAAGCTGAGCAGGGTGATGATCTCGCGCGTGCCGCCGCGCACCCAGCCGGCCGCGGCCGAGGCGAGGATCACGAGCAAGGCGAAGGCGTCGAACCCGGTCATGCGTCAGCGGCTGCGGCCATGCCGCCCTAATACCTGTTCTGCGAGATTCGTTCGACGGCCTCGGTCAGACGGCTGACGGGTGTGACCGAAACGCCGCCGCCCTTGACGGTCAGGGGCGGCGACAGAGCCTGGTCGAAGCCGAGCTTCTGGGCCTCGCGCAGGCGGGCCTCGGCGCGGCCGACGGCGCGGAGCTCTCCGGACAGGCTGATCTCGCCGAAGACGATGCAGCCCTGGGGCAGGGGGGTGTCGGTCACGGAGCTGATCAGGGCGGCGGCGGCGGCGAGGTCGGCGGCGGGCTCGTTGATGCGCAGGCCGCCCGCGACGTTCAGATAGACGTCCTGATTGCCGAAGCCGACGCCGCAGCGTGCCTCCAGCACCGCCAGCACCATGGCCAGACGCCCCGTGTCCCAGCCGATGACGGCGCGGCGCGGCGTGCCGTAGGCGGACGGCGCGACCAGGGCCTGGACCTCGACCAGCACGGGGCGGCTGCCCTCGATGCCGGCGAAGACGGCGGAGCCGGGGGCGCGTTCCTTGGATTCGCCGAGGAACAGGGCCGACGGATTGGAGACCTCGGACAGGCCCGCGTCGCCCATCTCGAAGACGCCGATCTCGTCGGTGGCGCCGAAGCGGTTCTTGCCGGCGCGCAGGATGCGGAACGGGTAGCCGCGCTCGCCCTCGAAGCTGAGGACGGCGTCGACCATGTGCTCGACGACGCGGGGACCGGCGACCTGGCCGTCCTTGGTGACGTGACCGACGAGGACCAGCGCCGGACCGCCCGCCTTGGCGAGACGAACAAGCTCGCCGGCGCAGGCGCGGACCTGCGTCACCGAACCGGGGCCAGCCTCGTGCGCGTCGGACCACAGGGTCTGGACGGAATCGACGATGACGATGTCGAACTTTTCGCGCTTCAGGGTGCCGAGGATTTCGCGGAGAGCCGTGGCTGAGGCCAGTTCGACGGGGGCGGAGGCGAGGCCCATGCGCTTGGCGCGGCTGCGGATCTGCTCGATCGCCTCCTCGCCGGAGATGTAGGCGACGCGCTTGCCCGCCAGGGCGGCGCGGCCGGCGACGTCGAGCAGCAGGGTGGACTTGCCGACGCCCGGGTCGCCCGACAGCAGGATGGCGGAGCCCGGCACCACACCGCCGCCGCAGACGCGGTCGAACTCGGCCACGCCGGTGACGATGCGTGGCGGCTCGGGGGTTTCGGACTGGAGCGACTCGAACGCCAGCCCACGGCTGCGCGCCGTCGCGGCGGGCTTCAGAGCGCCGGGCGGGGCGGAGCGGCTTTCTTCGACGATGGTGTTCCACTGGCCGCAAGCGCCGCACTGGCCGGACCACTTGCCGTGGACCGCCCCGCAGGACTGACAGACATAGATCGCGCCGTCTCGAGCCATGCCGTGGGCTTAGCGCAGTCGCGTGGGCGAGGGCAGGGGGAGCGCGGCCCCCTACGTCCGGAAATGACGTGGGCTAGCCGGCGTTCGCCTCGGCCCAGGTCACCAGGCGCGTGTTGAACTCGCGCGACGCGAGGTCGAAGGCCTGGGTGATGGCGGAGACGCGGTTCTCACCGGCGGCCTCGGTGACGGTGATGACCTCCTCGGCCACGACCGTGCGTTCGGGGAAGCGCAGCAGGCGGGCGCGGGCGCTGATGGTCACGACCGGGATCGCGCCTTCATAGTCATAGCGAGCCTCGAAGGTGCGGACGTCGATGTCGAGGACGCGGGTGACGGGGGTCAGCTCGCGCCCGCCGATCAGGCGCACCCTTCGGGCCTGTTCGCCGAAGGCGTTCTCGATGCTCTGGGACATCAGCTGTTGCGCCGGAGAGACCCAGCGGGCCCCGCCGATGTAGGCGGCTTCGAGCCCCGTAACACCGAGGATGCGGTCGCCGCGCGAGGCGGACGGAAACTCGACGTTTCGCAGGCGCACCTGCACAGGGCTGGCGAGCGTGGCGGCGGAAGCCGTCGCGCCGCCGCTCTGGCCGAAGCGATAGAGCTGGACCGGGTCTGGGCTGGACAGCAGGGCGCAGCCGGACAGGGAGAGCGCGGCGGCCGCGAGAACGAGCGAACGGATCACGGCTGGACCTCCAGTTCCTGAGACTGCGGACGGGCGATGAAGTCGCGCGGGCTGGCGCGCACGTCATCGACGAGGCCCTGCAAGGACTCCGTCGCGGCTTCGAGGCCCTGAATGGCCTCGAGCAGCTGCGGGATGCCGGTCGTCGCGACCTCGCCGACCGGACCTTCCAACGCATTGGCCGTGCGGTTGATGGAGGCGATGGCGGTGCGGGCGTCGGCGGTGGCGGCGTTGATGTTGGCGATGGCTTCCTGGCCGTCGGTGTTGATCAGGCGACGGGCGTCGGCCCCGAGCGCCTGATATTCCGCGATCGCGGCGTTGGCGGACTCCAGCGCCTTCTCCAGATCCTCGAACATGCCCTTGCGGGCTTCCAGCTCGGTCGTCAGGGCCTCGACGTTTCGGAGGCTGGTCGAGAAGCTGCGCACGTTGTCGTCCGAAAGCACGCGGTTGATGCGGTTCAGCGCGTCCACCGTCTGGGCCAGCACCGTGCCCGAGCCGCTCAGCAGCTCGGCGATGGGCGAAGGCTGGGACTGGATCACCGGCACGACGTTCTCGGCGTACTGGCTCTTCAGCAAGGCCGAGCCGTCCGTCCCCGCCGTGATCTGGATATAGTTCAGGCCGGTGATGCCCTGGGGCTCCAGCTGGGCGCGGCTGGTCACCCGAACCGGCGTGGTGGCGTCCAGCCGCACGCGGGCGATGACCTGGTCGCCCTTCTCCGGATCGAGGTTCAGGTCAGTGACCTCCCCCACGCGGATGCCGTTGAAGTGGACCTCGCCGCCTTCCGACAGGCCGCGCACCGGGCCGTAGAAGACAATGTCATACAGGTCGTACTCATCGTTGAACTGCAGCCGGGCCAGCCAGATGGTGAACACCGCCAAAGCCGCCAGAAGGGCGATGGTGGCGATGCCGACGGCGGCGTAATGTGCGTCTCGTTCCACGGCGCTCCCCTTATGCGGCCTTGGTGGCGGCGCGTCCGCGCGGCCCCAGGAAGTATTCCTTGATCCACGGGTGGTCGGATTTCTCCAGCTCCTGAACCGTGGCTTTCTCGATCACCCGCTTGTCGGCCAGCACCGCGACCTTGTCGCAGATGGCGTAAAGGCTATCGAGGTCGTGGGTGATCATGAAGACCGTCAGGCCCAGGTCGTCTGACAGCTTTCGGATCAGTTCGTCGAACGCGGCCGCGCCGATCGGGTCCAGCCCTGCCGTCGGTTCGTCGAGAAAGATCAGTTCCGGATCCAGCGACAGGGCGCGGGCCAGACCAACGCGCTTCTTCATCCCGCCGGACAGCTCCGCCGGTTTCTGGTGGTGGCTCTCGGGCTTGAGGCCGACCATGGCGATCTTCATCTCCGCCAGTTCGCGGATGGTGTCGTGCGGCAGCCGGGTGTGCTCGACCATGGGCGAGGCGACGTTCTCCAGCACCGTCAGGGAGCTGAACAGGGCGCCCTGCTGGAACAGAACGCCGGTGCGGCGCTCGATGTCGGCGGCCTGGGCCTCGGTCAGGTCGCCCCGATCGTGGCCGAAGATGCGGATGGTCCCGCCCTCGGGCTCCTTCAGGCCGATGATGGAGTTGAGCAGCACCGTCTTGCCAGTGCCCGAGCCCCCGACCACGCCCAGCACCTCGCCACGTTTCACGTCGAGGTCGAGGTTCCGGTGGATCACCTGTTCGCCGAACTGGCTCAACAGGCCGCGCACCTCGATCAGGTTCTCGGACCCGGCGTCGTTGGCGGCCGGCGTCGGGACGGGCGGCCGGCTCACAGGTTCAGCTCCAGGAAGATCAGGGCGAACACGGCGTCCAGCGCGATGATGGCGAAGATGGCTTGGACCACGGCGGCGGTGACCCGCTGGCCCAGGCTCTCGACGTCGCCGGCCACCGCCATGCCCTGGCGACAGCCGATGGCGGCGATGACGATGGCGAAGACCGGCGCCTTGATCATCCCGACCATCAGGTGGGTGTCCATCAGAGGATCGTCGCTGATCCTCTGGATGAAGAAGGCCGGGCCGTAGTCCAGCTGACTCCAGGTCACCAGCGCCCCGCCCATGAACCCCGCCAGCATGCCGACGAAGGTCAAGAGCGGCATCATGACCAGCAGGGCCGCCAGCCGGGGGATCACCAGGGCCTGGAACGGATTGACGCCCATGACCTGCATGGCGTCGACCTCCTGGTTCATCCGCATCGAGCCGATCTCGGCGGCGAACGATGAGGCCGACCGCCCCGCGAGCAGGATGGCCGTGATCAGCACCGCCAGCTCGCGTAGCACCGCCACGGCCACCAGCTGGACCGTGAAGACGCCCGCCCCGAACTGGGTCAGCAGATTGGCCCCCAGGAAGGCGATGACGGCGCCGATGAAGAAGTTGGTCACGGCGATGATCGGCAAGGCGTCCAGACCGGCCCGGTCCGCTTGGCTGACCCACGCCGCCCAGCGGATGTCGCTGGGGTGGCGCAGGGCGTGGCCGGTCGCCGTCAGCAGGCGCCCGAGGAACGCCATCGACAGCAGGAACTCGGCCCCGGCGTCATGCACCCCGTGGCCGATCTTGGCGAAGAAGCGGGTCAGGGACTTCTTGGCCGGCGGCGGCGCACCCGCCTGACGCTCCAGCGTCTCCACCATGGCGTAGATGCGTCCGGCCTCCGGGCGCGCGGCGAAGGCGTCCTTCGGAATGGCGCAGCCCGAGGCTTGCACCAGGGCCAGCGCGCCGGCCGTGTCGAACTTCCCAAGCTCGCTGACGTCGACCTTGGCGACGCTGCGGCCTTGCAGCCCATCGCCGAGCCGCACCGCGGCCTTGCCCAGCGTCATGGTGGTCCAGTCGCCCGACAGCCGCAGCAGGGCTCCGCCGCCGCTGGCCTCCTCGATCTGGAATTCCGCCGTTCTCATCAAGCCACCCTTAGCGGAGCGAATGCGAATCGAGAACGCCGCAGGTTGCGCCCATCCGCCATCAAAGCGGCCGCGTCGTCGGTCTGCAACAGGTGATGACTTGCGGGTCAGAGCCGGGCGCTGACGGCCGTCAGGTCCGCGATGAACCGCTCGTGCTCCCGCGCCCTGGACGCCTCGTCCGGCAGTCGCAGCAGATAGGACGGGTGGACCGTGATCATGGCCGTCGAGCCGTCCTGCAAGGTCAGGGGCTGGCCGCGTTCCTGGGTGACGGCGACCTTGCGGCCCAGCACGCCCAGCGACGCCGTCGCGCCCAGCGCCAGGGTCATCGCAGGCTTCACCAGACGCCGCTCCTGATCCAGCCACCAGCGGCAGGCCGAGACCTCGCTGGCGACCGGCGTCTTGTGCAGGCGGCGCTTGCCGCGCGGCTCGTGCTTGAAGTGCTTGACCGCATTGGTGACGAAGACGTCGTCCCGGTCGATGCCGGCGGCCTCCAGCGCCTGGTTCAGCACCTGACCGGCCGGGCCGACGAAGGGGCGGCCGGCGAGGTCTTCCTGATCGCCGGGCTGCTCGCCCACGATCATCAGCTTGGCCTGCCTCGGCCCCTCGCCGCAGACGCCCTGGGTGGCGTCGCGCCACAGCGGACAGCGGCGGCAGGCCTGCACGGCGTGGCGCAGTTCATCGAGGCTGGAGGCGACGAAGCCCTCTTCGAAGGATCCGTCGCGCGCATGCCGGGCGATCGCCTTGGACAGGCGGGCGTTCGGTTCTGTTGGAGCGGCCTGAACCATGGTCTCGGTGCGAGCGTGCGAGGCGGCGACCAGTTCCGGGATCAGCTGCGCTTCCGGCAGGTTCTTCCAGTACCGCTTGGGCATTTCGCCCTGCATGGTCTTGGTCTTCAGCCGAGCCGGGTTGAAGGTGGAGGCGTAGTAGGTCTTCCAGAACTCCTCGACCTCGTCGTCGTCCGGTGCATCTTCCGGCCGGGCGCCGGGGCCGAACGTCAGGGCCTCGCCGTCCCAGAAGCAGGAGCCGTCCGGCGTCAGGATCGACCAGCGCATGGTCGTGAAGCGCCGGACGAAGAAGCCGGAGGTCTTCTCCAGCACCCGGTGGGCCGGCTCGAACCAGGCGACGTAGAGCTCGCCGTCCTCGTCATCGATCAGGCGGAAGCGGACGAAGGCCTTCATCTTGTGAGAGGCTCTGGAGACGTTCTTGGCCCGCTCCAGCGCGTCGGCCACGTCGCGGTCGGACACGACCTTCATCAGGTCCGGCTGGTCCCGCAGCCGCCAGAGCAGGCGATAGAGCAGGTCGAAGCGGTCGTCCGAGCGGTGGAGGATCACCTCCTGGGCGATGTCGACGAAGGCCTTGGGGACGGTAAACGCCGTCTCCCGGCGGGGTGCGGTCTCTTCGGACGCTTCGCTGGGAAACAGGTCGCCCGACGCTTCAGCGCCCCTGACCACGAACCGCGCCTGCGCCGGTTCTACTCCCGCCAGCCGGAACCGCCGGGCCGCCGCGCGCCAGCCGTCGAAGTCGGTCTCGTGATCCAGGACGGCGGTCGCCATCTCAAAACAACGTCAGCTGTTCCGGTCGCGGTTCCGGCGCGATCCGCGCGCGCAGATCGACCGCGTCGGTCAGACCGCCCGGCGTCCAGTCCAACGTGGTGATGAACGGTCGCACCTTGTCGATGCCCCGGCACAGGCGCGCGACATCCTCGAGCCGCAGGGTGCGGTAGCGCCGGACCGAGATCATGCGATCCACCGACTTCACGCCCAGCCCCGGCACGCGCAGCAGCCGCTCGCGCGGAGCGGTGTTCACGTCGACGGGGAATTCCTCCCGGCGGTTAAGCGCCCAGGCCAGCTTGGGGTCGATGGCCAGATCGAGCATGCCGCCCGTCGTCGCTTCTCCGATCTCTGGCGGCGAAAAGCCATAAAAGCGCATCAGCCAGTCGGCCTGATACAACCGGTGCTCCCGCATCAGCGGCGGCTTGGTCACCGGCAGGGCGGAACTCGCGTCCGGGATCGGGCTGAAGGCGGAGTAGTAGACGCGGCGCAAGCCGTAGCCGCCATAGAGCGAGGCGGACCGGTCGATGATCTCCGTATCCGGCGCGCCGTCGGCCCCGACGATCAGCTGGGTCGACTGACCGGCCGGAGCGAACTTCGGCGGGCGGGCCTTGGCCCTCTTGTCCGGCTTGGCGGCCTGCACCTTCAGCCGGACATCGGCCATGGCCTTTTTGATGACGCCGACGTCCTTCTGCGGGGCCAGCCGTCCCATCGCCTCGTCGCGCGGCAGCTCGATGTTGGCGGACAGCCTGTCGGCGTAGAGTCCCGCTTCCTCCACCAGCTTCGGATCGGCCTCGGGGATCAGCTTGAGGTGGATGTAGCCGCGGAAGTGATGCTCCTCGCGCAGTTTCTTGGCCACGAGCACCAGCTGCTCCATCGTGTAGTCGCCGTTGCGGATAATGCCCGACGACAGGAACAGACCCTCGATATAGTTCCGCTTGTAGAAGTTCAGCGTCAGCTCGACGACCTCATCGACCGTGAACCGCGCTCGTTGCACGTTCGAGGACACGCGGTTGATGCAGTAGACGCAGTCGTAGATGCAGAAGTTGGTCAGCAGGATCTTGAGCAGGCTCACGCACCGCCCGTCCGGCGTATAGGCGTGGCAGATGCCCATCCCCTCGGTCGAGCCGATCCCCTTGCCGCCCCGGCTGTCTCTTTTGGACGTCCCAGAAGACGCGCATGACGCATCGTATTTCGCCGCATCCGCCAATACGGCGAGTTTTCGTCTGAGGTTCAGCTGAGCCATATGTTGCCATTATGTTCTCATTCGGGACCGTTGGCCAGAGGCGGAGTGCCGCAGCGATCACCGCAGATAGTTCAGCAGCGTCACTTCCCTGAGTTGACTGACCACCTGGGCCGAGGCCTGCACCGCCACCTGGGCCAGCTGCAGGTCTGTCACGGCTTTGGCCAGGTCGGCGTCGGTCCGGTCCGAGACAAGTTCGTTCAGCGAGGTGATCTGCGCCGTATGGCTGACCGTCATCTGGTCGATGCGCTTCTGCAGTGAGCCGTTTCGCGAGGCGACATCGACCGTCGCCCCTCGCGCTGCGTCTAGGCGTGACAGCTGAGCGGTCAGGAACGCCTTTTGGGCCTCCGTCGGCTTGCCGTTCAGCGGGCCGGTCGCGGGATTGTCGTGGTATTCCTTGATGTCCCGGAAGATCTGGAAGATGTCCGTGCCGAGTTCATTGGCCAAATAGCCGGTCTCGACAGACGTGTTCTCCGCCACGCGCGACACCGGCCTGATGGTGTCGTTGCCGAACACGGAGGCGACGCTGGCGGCGGCCGCCAGATCGCTCAACGTGCCCACAGATACCGGCGGATTGGCTGTATCGGCGCCGGCGAACAGGTAGCCGCCCTGGTGGCGCGCGTTCAGGCCGTTGGACACCGACTGGAAGTAGCCTTCCAGCTCCAGCATCAGGGTGCCGGCCGAGTCAGAGGACAGGACGTTGCCCACCGCCTCGCGTGCGCCGCCGATGCCGTCGATCATCTGGTTGAGCGCCAGGTCCTGCGCGCTCAGGCGCGCGGCCACGACCTCGCCGGTGTCGAGGAAGCCCTGCACCCGGCTGACCGCGCCCTTCAGCGCCGTCAGCGTCTCCGCGCCCCGGCCAAAGCCGGTCATGTCTGTGGCGACCTTCTGGGTCGAGACGCGCTGGGAGGCGTCAGCCTGACGCTGCTGCGAGGCCATCAGATCCAGCAGGGCCGACTGGTAGTTCCCGGTGGTGGAGACGCGGCTCATCAGACCATCCTCAGAAGCGTGTCGTACATTTCGCTGGCCGCCTGGATCAGCCGGGCCGAGGCGTTGAAGGCCTGCTGATAGGTGGTCATCAGCACCAGCTCCTCGTCGAGATTGACGCCTTCATAGTTCGACTGGCGGGCGTTGGCCTCGGTCGAAAGGGCGACGGCGCTGTCGCGACGGGTCTTGGCCGACTGGGCCTTGCCGCCGATCTCGCCAGAGAGCTCCGAGGCATAACGCGAGACCGAGAGGCTGCCGCCCGGGCTGTCACCGGCGGCCGAGAATCGGGCGGTTACCTGACCGGCGTCCGCCAAGGCTAGGGCTCCGCGTCCGTCGCCGGTGGATAGAGCCTGGGCCCCCGGCGCTGCCGCCAGGTTCAGCTGCGCCAGAGACAGCTTCGACGGAGCCTGCTGGATGTCGGTCCGCACCTTGAAGCCGTCAGCGCGCGAGGCCCGCACCCCGCCGCCCAGTCCAAACAGCTCGGTGGCCGAAACGCCGGACGGGACCTGCGTGGTGGTGTCCTGCAGCACGGTCAGACGGGGCGCCGGGTCACCGATGCCTGTGAACTTCAGCTCGCCCGTCGTCGGGTTCAGCGCATAGGAGCCGTAGCGGCCGATCCCCGTCGCGGTGCTGTTCAGCGCCGTGACCAGGTCGCCGACCGTGCCGCCGGCCGGGATCGCCACCTGGATGTCGCGCAACCGCGCGCCGTCGCCGTCAGTGAAGCGGAACGTCAACGTCTCGCCCGCCGTGAAGCCGTGCGCCGACCCGGCCGTCAGCCCCATGTCGTAGAGCGCCGGCCGGTCGCTGGAGATCAGGTCGTTCAGGCCGAAATAGTGGGAGAAGCCGCGCCCAGCCTTGGAGCTCGGGTTCGCTGGATCATCCGCCACCGCCACGCCGTTCCCGCCGGCCGCCGTGATCGACAGCCGCCCGCCGGTGAAGCTGGCTGTCGCCGCCCCGCCCAGGGCCGCGTTCAAGTCGGTCAGGAAGTTGGCGGGCGACGAGGCAGTCCCGTTGATCGTCAGCGTTCCGCCCGAGAAGACGATGTCGGCCCGCGTCGTGATCGCGCCGGTGGTCGGATTGACCACGGCTACGGTCGTCCCGCCGGTGAAGCCGGTCAGCGCCGTCTGCAGCGCCTGGCCGACGTTCTTGCCCGTCAGGCTGGTGGGCGCCGGCACCGAGGAATTGGCGTTGTGCGCACGGTTCAGTTCATCCGCGATGCGGGTCACCAGTTCGGCCAGCCGCTCCGCCGTCTGCGGAGCATCGACGTCGCGCAGCTCCAGCAAGCCCTTGATCTCGCCGGACTTCAGGCCCTCGGCCAGCGGCCTTTTGGTCGCGCCGGGCTCGGTGACCCAGATTTCGTTGAAGGCCGTCTCGGCGTTGACGGTCCCTGCGCGACTGTATTCCAGCGTCGCCGCGCCATTTCCCGCCAGCAGAACGCCGGCGCTGGTGCGGATCGAGACGCCGCCGACGGACCGCTGCGTCACCTGCACGTCCAGGATGGAGGACAGTTCGCTGACCAGCCGGGCCTGCTGGGTCTGGGCGCCTGAGGCGTCTCCGTTCAAGACCACGGCCCGAGCGATGTCCAGGTTCAGGGTCTCGATCTGCTGCAGCAGGCTGTTGGCCTTCTCGACCGCGCTCTGGATGCGGCCGTCGGCGTCTTCGCGCACAGCCTGGATCTGGCCCGAGATGCGCTCGGCCTCGTCGAAGACGGCTTGCGTCTTGAACAGGGCGTCCTGCCGTCGGGGCGCCGAAGTCGGGTCTTCGGCCGCGACGGCGAAAGACGAGAAGATGTCGTCGATCTGGGAGAAGAAGCCCGTGTCCCCACCCGGATCGCCGAACAGCGACTGGATGCGGTCGTACAGCTCATAGCGCACCCCTTGGCGGCTGGCCTCCGCCCCGGCCGACAGGCTGGCGGCCTGCAGGAAGCGGTCGGTGGCCAGGCGGACGCGGGCGATCTCGACGCCGGTGCCGACGCCTTGAGTCGTCAGGGACTGCTGGTCGGCGATCTTGCGGACGTATCCGGGCGTGTTGACGTTGGAGACGTTGTCCGAGACCACCCGCAGCTGGGTCTGAGCGGTCTGCAGGCCCGAGTTGGCGATGTTCAGGATGGTGTTCAGGCTCATCGGATTAACCCTCCACCCGGCAAGCCCTGCCCGCAGCCTTGCGAAGTTTGCCCAGCCGCGCGCGAAGGCCCGGCGGCGACCCCACTGATTTCATTCGGGAAATGATCTGACGACCGCTTCATGCCCGACAAGGCGCGCAAGCGGCGGGCCAAGGTCGGGATCGCTGGCCAAGCCGGGCAAAAAGCGTCGGCCGCACGGCAAGAATAGTCGGCGGCCGATACCGACCTATTCGACCTGCCCGTTACGAAAGTCTCGATTCATCAGCGAGATAACCAAGGCTTCGCAGTTTGGCCCGCGCCTTGCGATGGGCGAACCGAATGTTCCGGCGCAGCAGGCGCCACGCTCCTCCAGACCAAAGCCGCCTGCGCTCCATGTCCGCTGCCGTCCTCCTGTCCGCCGTCGCACCGTCCGCCCCCGCCAAGGGCGCGAAGGTCGATGCGCGCGCGTCCTCCGACGCAGAGGCCTTCGGCGCCGCCCTGGACGAGGCCACCCCGGCGGCGATCGCCCCCGAGCCCGCCCTGAAGACCAAGGCCGAAGCGGCTGCCCAGCCCGCCGCCGAGCCGGCCTCGACGCCCGAGCCCGACCTGCCCGCAAACGATAGGGCGACGGCCACCCCCGTTCTCGCCGCTGTTGTTCCTCCCCCGCCGACAGTTCCGACCACGTCGCCCCTCGTGGCCGACGGTGCGAGTTCGGAGGCGAACACCGCCGCTTTCGCGCCAATCCCGGCGCCGACCGGTGACGCCGAGACTGCTTCGGTGGATGGCGAAATCGCTGAGTCCCTCGGGGGGAGTCTCGCTCCCACGTCTTTCGACGCCGTCGAGACGGCTGACCAACCGCTGGCTCAGTCGACTCAGCAGCCCCGTGCGACCGAGAGCGCTCAGCGCGGAAAGTCCGCCGAGACCCCGGCCGCCATGGCCGATACGGCGCCGTCCGGCGAGGCTGGCAGGAAGGGCGAACCCACCCCCGTCTCCGCGGAGCCCGCGAAATCCGTGGCCCCCGTCGCCTCGGATCGCGCGCGCGACGTCGCCAATGTCCGTTCCGCCGTGATCACGCCGCTGCGGCCGGGCAAGACCGCCGAGCCCGCCGCTCCTTCGACCCCTGAAACGGTCCCCGCTGCCGAGGGGGCTGAGGCGGAAGGCTCAAGCGAGATCCCCGCGCCGCCTCCCGCAACGACCCGCGTCCGCGACGTGATCGACCGGGCGCTCGCCCGTCCCTCCGGGCAGGGCGCGACGCCCGCCGAGACCCAGGGCGCGCGCGCCGAGGGCAGGGCCCCGACCGACGCCACGACCGCCAACAAGACCCCGGCGACCGCCGCCGAGCCTTCGGTCGCCAAGTCGCCTATCGAGCTTCCGACGGTGGTTCTTCCGCCAATCTCGGCCGATGACGCGCCGGTGTCGCCCCTGTCGGTCGCGCCGGCCGCCCCCGAGGCTCGCCCCGCCGAGGCCGCCTCCGCGCCAGTCCTCTCCGCCCTCTCGCGAGCCGCCGTCGAGACGACCGCCCAGATCGCGGCCCAGATCGTGCGCAAGCTGGAAGGCCGCTCCACCCGCTTCGAGATGGCGCTTACGCCCGACGACCTCGGCCGCGTCGACGTCAGCCTGGACATCGACGCCGATGGAGCGCTGCACGCTACCCTGGCGTTCGACGACCCCTTCGCCGCCACCGAGCTGCGCGGCCGGGCCGACGAGCTGCGTCGCCAGCTGATCGAGGCGGGCTTCAGCGTCGCCGACGACGCCCTGTCCTTCGCCGAGCGCGATCCGTCCGCTGGTCAGGGCGGCGCCTTCGACCGCGAGGCCGGCTCCCGGAACGCCCGCGCCTTCGGTGCCGCCTCGCGCCTGGCCGTCGAGGCCGATCTTTCCCTCCAGACGCCCGCCTGGATCTCCCTCAGCCTGACGCCCGCGGGCGTGGATATGAAGGTCTGATACGATGGTCGACGCCGTCACCACCACAGAGGCGACCACCCGGCTGAACAACAGCCGCACCAGCCTCGTTTCCAACTTCGAGACCTTCCTGAGCCTGCTCACGGCCCAGCTGAAGAACCAGGACCCGCTGTCGCCTCTCGACTCCAATGAGTTCACGGCCCAGCTGACCCAGATGACCGGGGTCGAGCAGCAGCTGCTGACTAACGACCTGCTCACCAGCCTGCTGGAGGCCCAGCAGGGCGGCGGCCTGACCGGCGCTACCTCCTACATCGGCAAGGACGCCACCGCCGCTTGGTCCGCCACTCGTCTGAAGGACGGTCAGGCCAACTGGTCCTACGAACTCGCCGCCTCGGCCTCCTCGGTCGAGCTCCAGGTGCTGGACTCCACCGGAAAGGTCGTCTGGAGCGGCCCGGCGTCCGGTCGCACCGAGGGCGCCCACGACTTCGTCTGGGACGGAAAGACCACCGCAGGCGGCCAGCTTGCCGACGGCGGCGTCTACACCCTGAAGGTGGTGGCCAAGAACGGCACCGCCGGCGTGGACTCTCAGGTCCTGACCCGCGGCCGCGTCACCGGCGTCGAGCTCTACGACGGTCAGCCCTATCTGACGATCGGCGCTTCGATCGTGCCGTTGGATGCCGTGATAGGCGTCCAACAATCCGCGACCGTCGCCGGCGCGATAACGCCCGAGCCTTCCGAGGACGAGGGCCTGATGGCCTCCATCGCCTCGGCCCTCAATCCCATAAAGTTGCTTTCGTAAGGAGCCTCAAGCCATGAGCATCAACTCCGCTCTTCTCGCCGGCGTCTCGGGCCTGACGGCCAACTCGGCGGCGCTTGCCGCCATCTCCCAGAACATCGCGAACGTGAACACGGTGGGCTACAAGCGCACCGCTGCCGAGTTCTCGACCGTGGTCAACTCCCAGAGTGCGGGCACCGGGTATTCCGCTGGCGGAGTCCTGGCCAACCAGCGCAACTACATCAGTCAGGCCGGTCAGTTGCAGCGCACCAACAACTCGACCGATCTTGGGATCGCGGGGCAGGGCTTCTTCGTCACCACCGAGAAGGCGGAGGGTCTGGACGCCGGCGACGCACGTCTGTTCACCCGCGCGGGCGCCTTCCGCGTCGATGAGTTCGGCTATCTAAAGAACACCGCCGGCCTGTATCTGCAGGGTTGGCCGGTCGACTCTGAAGGGCTGATCCAGACAGATCCTTCCGACCTCAATCGTCTGCGTTCCATCAACGTGGGCTCAGTCGGCGGCACCGCCGAGGCCACGACCCGGGCGCAACTGAACGCCAACCTCAAGTCCAGTCAGACGGTCTCTCCTGACTTCGCGACCTACAATGCCGCCACCAATCCAATGTCGATCTACGACGCTGAAACGGGCACGGGCTTCAAGCCCGACTTCCGCATCACTGTGCCGGTGTCTGACTCCAAGGGCGGCCAACGCACCATCGCCTACTCCTTCCTGAAGACGGCCAACCCCAACGAGTGGATGGCCGAGGTTCACGTCATTCCCGCCAGCGACATCGACAATGGAACGGCTGCGCCTGCGACGGGCATCCTACGTTCTGGTCGGGTCCTCTTCACGCAGGACGGTCGGTTGGATGTGGATGGCATGATCGCGGCGGAGACCGCCACGCCAGGCTCGATGCTTTTCGCCGACCCGGCCGCGGCGACTGTCACGCTGAACAGCTCGGACTCCGCCGTCGCTCCCAGCCTGACTGCGCCCAAATGGGCCACGGGCCTGGGAATTGACGACCAGACGGTCAGCTTCGACCTAACTGCTTCAGCTGGCGGTCTCACGCAGTACGATTCCGACTCAATTGTCCAAGCCGTCGTGACCAACGGCACTGCCTTCGGCAATCTCTCCAACATTGAGATTGATGAAGAAGGCTACGTCACGGCCATCTTCGACAACGGGGTGACACGCCGCATCGCCCAGGTCGCGCTTGCGACCTTCACAAGCCCCGACAGCCTGACGAGCGCCAACGGCAACGCTTTCCGCGTGAGCCAGGGTTCGGGCACCTACAATCTGAAGGCCCCGGGGTCGGGCGGAGCCGGCCTGATCGGCGCCTCGCAGCTCGAGGCTTCGACCGTTGACCTGTCAGCGGAATTCACGGGTCTGATCACCACTCAGCGCGCCTATTCGGCGTCCTCCAAGATCATAACCACGGCGGATGAAATGCTGGCCGAGTTGATCAGCATCAAGCGCTGATTGGCAGGTAACGCGTCGTTAGACTGAATGAATTCTTACTCAAAGATCGTTGAAACGAACGTGGGCGCCCCTTGGGGTTGTTATCCCTTGGTTCACCACGCCGCTAAACTCGGCCTTAGCGGGCGCTCGCTACAGTCTCGTTCATTGGTGGTGGTGAATGAGGCATAAGCCCATGTTGCAAGAGCGTCGCGTCAACAAGGACGGCGAACAGTACGTGGTCGGTCCGACAGGCACGCCCCTGACCATGCGCGATCTGCCGCCGGCCAACACGGACCGCTGGGTCATCCGCCGCAAGGCCGAGGTGGTCGCCGCCGTTCGCGGCGGGCTGATCACCCTGGACGAGGCCCTGACCCGCTATCGTCTGACGGCCGAGGAGTTCCTGGCCTGGCAGAAGGCGATCGACAAATGGGGCATGCAGGGCCTGCGCACCACGCGGATCCAGAACTACCGCTCCTGAGGTTTCTCCCGAACGGAAACGGCGGCCGCTCCTGGCGACGGGAGCGGCCGTTGTCGTTTCAGCCTTCCCGCGCCGGCCGGGTGGGCGCCAGCTTGCGGCGCTGGCGAGCCAAGGCCAGTGGCGCCCCCGACGGCGAGAAGGCCACGCCGTCGTCCAGCGCCCAGCCGCCGCCCACGTCCCGCACCGTGAACTGGAACACCGCCCAGCCCTCCGGCGACGTCTCGGGCGTCAGCGGCTCGATGAAGTCGTAGCGCAGGTCCACGCTGGCCGAGATCACCGGCGGCGCGGGCAGGACGGTCATGTAGGACGGAAAGATCCCGTCCAGCAGGAAGCACAGATCCAGCTCGTCCAGCGGCTTGTGATCGGTCGTGCGCATCCACAGCCGCAGCGTCGGGTCCGAGATCGTGTTCCCGCCGCCCAGCCGCGGCCCGCCGTCGAAGCGATGCTCGATGTAGCGGGTGAACCAGGGCGCGAGGTTCGGATCGACCGGCGTGTCGTCCAGATCGGCGAACGGCGTGACCGGCGCGGTCAGCGGCTTCACCTCGGGGCTCGCCGAGGTCTTGCCGAAGGTGGCCAGGGCCGACAGGGCGGGGCGATCCGGCTGCCCGGCGTCCACGCGGGCGAAGGCGACGGAACGACCGCCCCGAAGCAGGGTCGGCTGGAACGTGAAGTCCTCGAACCGCGCGGCGGCCAGATACTGCACCGTCAGGGTCTGAAGGGGAGGGGCGATGCCCAGCCCGTCACGAGCGGCGCGCGCGGCCAAGGCCGCCATGAGGCCGCCGAACGGCGCCCCGCGATCCGGGTCCATAGCCAAAGCCGCATTGGAAAAGTCCCGCGTGAGCCGCGCCGTCAGCGCGCCTTCTCCTAACGGTGTCAGGGCCATCGCCTCGGCAAGCGTCTGCTGGGTCACGGGTCTCACCGAAGAAAGAAGACGGGCGAAGACTTGTGCCTCCGCCCGCCAGTCGAGGGAATGCAGGAAACGCCGCCAAGGAGGATGCGGTGTTCGTTGCCAAACAAGACTGACCCACCGCGTCGTTTTTGGCAACCCTCTTGCCAAACCGCTGACGCGACGTCACCTTCCTGTTATGGGACGCACCGCCGATTATTCTCGCCAGAGCTGCTCGATTGCCGCCACATTGGAGGTGATCGGCGATCCGTGGACCCTTCTGGTCATCCGCGACGCCTTCCAGGGCGTGAAGCGGTTCGAGCAGTGGCAGGAGCGGCTGGGCGTCGCCCGCAACGTCCTGGCCGCCCGGCTGAAGACCCTGGTCCAGCACGGCATCTTGGAGCCCCAGCTCTATTCCGAGCGTCCGCCTCGCAACGAATACGTCCTGACCGCCAAGGGCCGGGCCCTTTCCGACGTCCTGATCGTCATGCACGGCTGGGGCGCCCAGCACCTCTACGGTGAGTTCGATTCCGGCGTGACCTTCACCCACACCACCTGCGGCCACGAGCTCAAGCCCCGCGTGGCCTGCTCCTGCTGCGGCGAGATCGTCAAGCGCCGCGACACCGAGATCCACTTCCACGCCAACCGCCCGACTGTCGGCGAGGTCCTGCCCAAGGAAGCGGCGTCCGAAGAGGCGGCCTGACGGCCTCAGTGCCGAAAGGTGTCGGCGTGACGTTGGATCAGGGGGATGACGATGTCCTCCTCGTCCTCCAGATGGCGTGAGGCGGCGGGCATGACCCGGTCCAGAACCTCGGCCAGTCGCGCGGCCCGATCCTCGGCATCGGCAGCTTCGGATGCCACAGCCTGGTGAAACGCGAGCCCGGCCTCGAACAGCCTCTCCAGATGGCCGTGGATGGCGTTGTGGTCGGCATCCAGCAGGTCGATACCCGCCGTGATCCTCGGCTCCACCCTTCGCATCACCGGGAAATAGTGGCCGCTTTCGACCCGGTGATGGCCGTCCAGATGCTGCAGATAGGCTTGCAGCGTCGGGATCAGGCCGCGGTGAAACGCGACGAGGTCGCCGCCCCCGCGCCACGCAGCGACGTGTCGCGCCATCTCGGCCTGCTTGTGGCGAAAGCTTCCGTGCATCTGCAGCCAGAACCGCGCGACCTCTCCGAGTTCCGCGTCGCGCCAGCGCAGACGGGGATAGGTCTCCAGCAGCCAGCGATGGGCTTCGGGCAGGCCGGTGCGGCCCTCCAGCGCGTCAGACAAGGGCGACGGCCGTGGTCGAGGCGATGAAGCCGCCGCCCAGTAGGCGATCCGGATCAGCGGGATCATAGAGGGCGCAGGCTTGACCTGGAGCCACGCCTTCCTCTCCCGTGGCGAAGACTACGGAGACCGCCCCGTCCGTCAGCGCCAGCCGCGCAGCCGACGGCGGTCGGGTCGAGCGCACGCGCGCCAGCACCGGCGCACCGGCTTCAGCGGCCGCCTTGATGGTCGCTTCATCGCCGAGCCAGTTGGTCTCGTCCAGCATCAGGGAGGCCGTCAGCAGCGCCTCCCTCGGGCCGACGACGACGCGCCGCGTCTCGGGCTCCAGCTTCACGACGAACAGCGGCTCGCCGACGGCGACGTTCAGGCCGCGCCTCTGGCCGATGGTGTAGTCGGTGATGCCACCGTGGGCCCCCAGCACGCGCCCGTCCATGTGCACGATCTCGCCCGCCTCGCGTCCCTGCGGCCGCAGCCGGTCGATCAAGGTGCGATAGTCGCCCGACGGCACGAAGCAGATGTCCTGGCTGTCCGGCTTGGCCGCGATCCTCAGGCCCAGCTCCGCCGCCACGCCCCGCACGGCCGGCTTCTCCAGCCCGGCCAGCGGAAAGCGGAGATAGTCCAGCTGCTCGCGCGTCGTGGCGAACAGGAAGTAGGACTGGTCGCGCGAGGGATCGATGGCCTTGCGCATCCGCGGTCGACCGTCGGGGCCTATGACGCGTCCGACATAGTGGCCGGTCGCCATGGCGGCGGCGCCCAGGTCGCGGGCCACGTCCAGCAGGTCGCGGAACTTCACCGTCTGGTTGCAGCGGATGCACGGCACCGGCGTCCGGCCCGCCAGATAGTCGTCGGCGAATTGGTCGATGACCGAGTCCAGGAACCGGCTTTCATAGTCCAGGACATAGTGCGGGATGCCAATCGTCTCGGCGGCCAAGCGCGCGTCGTGGATGTCCTGCCCCGCGCAGCAGGCGCCTTTCTTCTTCAGCGCCGCCCCATGGTCATACAGCTGCAGCGTCACGCCGACGACGTCATAGCCCGCCTTGTGCAGCAGCGCCGCGACCACGGTGGAGTCTACGCCGCCGGACATCGCCGCCACGATCCGGCTGCCCACCGGCAAGCCCACCGCCGCGCGCGCGGCCTCGATCGCCGCGTCCATGTCGGCGCGAGCGATGTCGGGCAGGGGGCACGCGGGCGCGGTCAGATCGTCCAGAACGGCGGTCATGGCGGCCATATAGAGGGGGTCGGCGCCGAATTCGAGGCGCAGGGTCTCAGGCGGCGGCGCGGACCTCTTCCCGCGCAGTGTGCGTACGGGGCGTCAGCTCGGCGAGACGGGCCTGGGCGGACGCGAGCACGCGCTCGGCGGCGGATAGACGGGCGACCAGGGCGTCCCGGCTTTCGACCAGCCGGGCGGCGTCCGGGCGGACCTTCTTCGGCTTGCGGCCCGAGAGGCCCAGCGCGTCCCGCCATTCCGCGCTCCAGGCCTCGACGCCTTCCCGCGCGGAGGCCAGGGCGGCCGGGGCGGCGTAATCGGCGTTCTGCAGCGCCCGGATGCGAGGCAGGGCGGCGACCGCGCGGGCGCGCAGGGCCGCGAGTGCGGTCAGCCGGGATTCGAGCGGGTGGGGGAGGGCGGCCAGCCCGGCCGAGGGTTGCGGACTGGGCTCAGCCTGGGCTTCAACGGGCGTCGCAGCCGCCGAGTCCGGTTTGGCCTCGGCATCCTGGGGAAGTGTCGTTTCGGATAGGGCCGCCGGGGCGACGGTCTCCCCGTTCGCCTCCGCATCGGCCTGGGCTTCGACCGGACCCGTTTCGGCCTCGTTTGACGTCTCGTCAGGAGGGGCAGCCGGCTCGACCGCGTCCTCAAAAGCGGCGGCCGCCTCCGGCGGTAGGGGCGCAGAAGCCGGCGCGTTCCTTTCGGCGAGCCAGACGCGGCCCGCGTCGAGGTGGTCGTCGAGGTCGCTGACACCCGCGCGGAGTTCGGTCCACAGGGCGTCCAGGTCTTCGCTCCGTCGGGCGATGGCCGAGCCGCGGTCGACCAGTTCGGCCGCATCCGATGCCGCCGCATCGGCGGCCGAGAGGTAGGCCGCGCGGAAGGCCTTGAGTCGCTTGCCCCGGCTGTCGAACAGCCCACTCAACCCCCGGCGCGGCTCCAGGCGCGCAGGGTCGAGACCGGAGATCCGATCGCGGAGATGCTGGAGCAGGGCGGCGGCCTCCGCGTGGGGCGCGGCCCCGACGATCGCATCCAGGCGTTCAAGGGCGGCTTCGACCGCCGCCCGCGCGGGCTCGGCGAACGTCGCGCCGGCCTCGGCGTCGTCGGTCATGACGGCGCGGATCGCGACGATGCGGTCCGAGGCGGTCGGCGGCGAGCCGTCGGTCATGTCACCCTCCATCGTCCGGCCCTCTGACGGAGCCGGTGTCGGGCTTAACTATGCCGCAGCCTCGAGGGTTTGGGAAACCGTGTAGGCGGCCTCGGTCTTGGCCGCCACCTCGTCCAGGGTCACGCCGTCGGCCAGTTCGATCAGCTCCAGCCCCGCGCCGCCCGGCTTGACGTCAAACACGCACAGGTCGGTGATGATGCGGCTGACCACGCCCGTGCCCGTCAGAGGCAGGGTGCAGCGCTTCAGCACCTTGGACTGGCCATGCTTGTTGGCGTGCTCCATCACCACGACCACGCGCTTGACGCCCGCGACCAGGTCCATCGCCCCGCCCATCCCCTTCACCAGCTTGCCGGGGATCATCCAGTTGGCGATGTCGCCGTTCTCGGCCACCTCCATCGCGCCCAGGATCGACAGGTTGATGTGGCCGCCGCGGATCATGGCGAAGCTGTCGGCGGAGCTGAAATAGCTGCTCTCCGGGATTTCGGTGATCGTCTGCTTGCCGGCGTTGATCAGGTCGGGGTCGACCTCGTCGTCATAGGGGAAAGGCCCCATGCCGAGCATCCCGTTCTCGGACTGCAGCGTGACCTCCATCCCTGCCGGGATGTAGTTGGCCACCAGCGTCGGTATGCCGATGCCGAGGTTCACATAGAAGCCGTCCTGCAGCTCCTGGGCGGCGCGTTCGGCGAGCTGTTCGCGGGTGCGGGGCATTCAAGATGACTCCTGGGCGGGCTGATGCAGGGCGAGGCGGTTGCCCTCGCTGTCTTCGATTTCGGCGACCCGGCCAAGCGCACCGAGATCCTTCGGCGGATAGAGAACGGCAGCGCCGAGACGGCCGGCCAGAACAAGGGTTCGATCAAGATCGTCGACGTGGTGGTAGACGACCGCTCCGTCGCGCGTCGGACGGTAAATGTCGCCCTGTACAAGTGCGGCGGTCACGCCCGGGCCGTCGCTGATTGGAAGAAGCGCCATCGGATAACCGTCGACCACGGTGCGCTCCAGGTCATAGCCGAAGAGCGCGCCGTAGAAATCGCTGGCGCGCGCCAGATCGGTGACCGGGATTTCAACATAGCTGATGGGGTTCCGAGCCGACGACATGGCGACCTCAACTGGCTGAAGAAGTCGTGTCTCGCCGAATGGCGTCCTCAACGTCGTCGGCGACGGAGCAGGTGTTCAGGGTCACCGCGAACAGAAAGATGATCACCCAGGTCAGCTTGTCGTCGATCGACTTCAGCAGCTTGAACTTCTCGTTCTCGTCCATCACGCCGCCTCCCTCTGACGAATGGTGCGCTGCTCGATGCGCTTCTCGAACACGCTTTGGATCAGGCGATCGACGTAGACGCCCGGCGTGTGGATGTGGTCGGGATCGAGCGAGCCGACCGGCACGATCTCCTCGACCTCGACGACGGTCACCTTGCCGGCCGTGGCCATCATCGGGTTGAAGTTGCGGGCGGTCTTGCGGAACACCAGGTTGCCGCGCTCGTCGGCCTTCCAGGCCTTGACGATCGACAGGTCGGCGACGAGGCCGGTCTCCATGACGTACTGGCGGCCGTCAAACTCGCGCACCTCCTTGCCCTCGGCGACCAGGGTGCCGACGCCGGTGGCGGTGAAGAAGGCGGGGATGCCCGCGCCGCCTGCGCGGATGCGTTCCGCCAGCGTGCCCTGGGGGTTGAACTCCAGCTCTAACTCGCCGGCCAGGTACTGGCGTTCGAACTCCTTGTTCTCGCCGACGTAGGAGCTGATCATCTTGGCGATCTGCCGGGTCTCCAGCAGCTGGCCCAGGCCGAAGCCGTCCACGCCCGCATTGTTGGAGATGACGGTCAGACCCTTGACCCCGCTGTCGCGCAGGGCGGCGATCAGGTTTTCTGGGATGCCGCACAGGCCGAACCCGCCGGACATGACGGTCATGCCGTCAAACGTCAGACCTTCCAGCGCGGACGTGGCGTCAGCGTAGATCTTGCGCATCGCTCTCCCCGTTTTTCACGACACGATGAATATGTGCCGCTCCCTCGTGGATAGGGCCATCCCCGGATCGCCGCAACCGCCCCGTATTTCAGACTCGAGAAACTGAGTCTGAAACGTCTGAAATGTCTGAAATCAGGTCCAACCCCCACCCGGCGAGGCATGTGGGTAGAAGATCCCAGCTCGGCAAGCGACTAACGCCCGATCATGGTCGGGTTGGTCGGTGGAGGACCGCGATGCCGGTAGCGGGCACCCTTCAGCATCATCTTGAACGCCTCCCAGTGGATGCCGGCTGTCACCTTCCAGGTCAGGAGCGGATGGGACAGAAAGGTGCGCAAGAGCTGGCCGTCCGTCAGGGGCCGGCGAAGCCCGGCAAAGGAAGCGGTCAAGATTGGCGTCTCACCCCGGCGCACGGCGACGACGACGGACACGGCCTCGCTGGGCGGCCGGACGGTGAAGTCGTAGGTCAAGGCCTGGTCCATGAACGGCGAGACGAAGAAGCGCTTCTCGGCGGTCTGGCGGATGGGGTTTGGAGGCGCATCCTCGGGCACGGCGACCAGATAGCTGTGGCGCTCGTGGAAGGTGTTGGTGACCTCATAGACCAAGGCTGCGATCGTCCCGTCCGGACGGTGGCAGAAGTACACGCTGATCGGGTTGAAGCCGTAGCCGAGGATGCGCGGCATGGTCAGTAGGCGGATGGGGCCGCCCAGGATATCTATGCCAGCGGCAGCGAGGTGTGCCTCGATCTGGGTCCGGAGAGGTGTTGCGGAGCGGTCGCCGTGGTCGCGCGGGGAAAAGCGCATCAGGCCGGAGCGGAGCAGGCGAGGGCGGTTCACCTCGTCCGCGTCGATATCCAGCAGGAGCATGTAGAGGCGATAGCGCAGCCGGTGCTCGAAGTTGGCCACGCGCTGGTGGATCACTTCGCCGACGTAGAGGGCTTCCAAATCCTCCCCCGGAGCGGAGCGAACGGGGGAGGGGGACCGCGAAGCGGTGGAGGGGGCGGATGCAGACACGGCGTGCGTGTTCGCCCCCACCACCACCCTTCGAGGGGTCCCCCTCCCCCGCAAAGAGGCGGGGGAGGATTGATGGAGGGTCAATGTCACGCGGCCTCGGCGACAGCGGGCCGCGCGAACCCTAGCACGATGCGGCCGCTCTCGTTCGCGACGGTCCAAGGCCGCCGCACGCCGCCCATCTGCTCCGCCGCCGCCAGCCCCGCCTGCAAGCCGTCTTCGTGGAAGCCCGAGCCGAACCAGGCCCCGGCGAACCAGACGCCGCCTTGGCCCTGCAACGACCACAGCTCGGATTGCGCGGCCACCGCGGCCTGATCGAAGACGGGGTGCTCGTAATCCCATTCGCCGATCACCAGCGCCGGATCGGGCGCCTTTGCCGGGTTCAGGCTGACGAACAGCGGCGGTCCCTGCAGGGACTGAAGCTCGTTCATCCAGTAGGTCACCCCGCCTTCGCCCGAGCGGTCGGAATAGCCCTTGTGCGTCCAAGCGGCCCAGGCCTTGCGACGCTTTGGCATCGCCGAGACGTCGCGGTGCAGGATCGCCTTGTTGGCGCGATAGCCGATCGCGCCCAGCAGACGCCGCTCCTCCGCTGTCGGTTGGTCGAGCAGCCGAAGCGCCTGATCGGAGTGGGTGGCCAGCAGGACCGCATCGAACCGCTCTGTCCGGCCGTCGGCGAAGCGAAGGGTCGCGCCAGCAGCATCGCGCGACACGCCAGCAACGCCCGCCCTCAGCACCGTGCGTCCCGCGAAGTCCGCATGCAGCCGCCGCACATACTCCCGGCTGCCGCCGTCGACTGTGCGCCAGGTCGGCTTGAGGTCATAGGTCAGCAGGTTGTGGTTCATGTAGAACCGCACGAACGACGCCGCCGGATAGGCCGACATCTGGCCCATCGAACACGACCAGATCGCCGCCGCCTGCGGCAGCAGGTGCGCCTCCTTGAACAGGTCGCCATAGCCGTTGCGGTTGAGATAAGCCTCCAGCGTCTCGCTGGTCCGCTCCATCTCCGCGAGGTCCTTCGGCGCCTGCTTCTGGAAGCGCAGCAGATCCGAGATCATCCGCCAGAACTTGGGGCTGACCCAGTTGCGCTTCTGGGCGAACAGGGCGGGGATGCCGTGGCTGGAGTACTCGAACGCCCCATCGTCGATGGAGACGGCGAACGACATATGCGCCGGCTTGGTCGGCACCGAGAGATGCTCGAACAGGGCCTTCAGGTTGGGATAGTTGTCCTCGTTGTAGACGATGAACCCGGTGTCGACCGCGATGGGCGCCGAGGGGCTGGGAGCCTCCACCGTATTGGAATGTCCGCCGATCCGGTCGTCCGCCTCGAACAGGGTCACGTCATGACGCTTGGCGAGCAGCCAGGCCGCCGACAATCCGGAGATGCCCGAACCCACGACGGCGATCCTCTGGCGCTTGACGGGCGTCGGGTTCGAGGCGGCGAGGTGGGGGCTCATGCGGTCTCCGGGAAACGGTGAAGGCTGACCCCTGAACTACGGCCTGTCCGCCCGACTGGATGAGGCTCATCCGACGGGCGCGGTCGTGCGTAACTGCCGGGTCGCCCCCAAGCGCGGCTGTTGCGTGCGGCAACGGTTAGGCTTCGCAGGGCCGACCCGCAATGTCAGGATCGTCGCATGAACCTCGCCAACGTCGCCATACGCCAGCTGCAGGACGCGCCCTTCCCGGATTTCGTCACCCGTCCCGCGATCCGCAGCCTGGTGACCGAGGCGCGAAAGAAGCTGGACCGTGAAGGTCCTCACGACGCCGCCGCCTTCGCCCGTGAGATGGCCGCCCGCGCCATCGCCGAGCACACCGAGGCGGCTAATGACCAGCACTATGAGCTGCCGCCCGAGTTCTTCCGCCTGTGCCTGGGCAAGCGGCTGAAGTACTCCTGCTGCCTCTATCCGACGGGCGCCGAGACGCTGGACGAGGCCGAGGAGGCGGCGCTGGCCGAGACCTGCGCGCACGCCGAGGTGAAGGACGGCCAGACGATCCTGGAGATGGGCTGCGGATGGGGCTCGCTGAGCCTTTGGATGGCGGAGCACTATCCCAGAAGCCGGATCACGGCGGTGTCCAACAGCCACAGCCAGAGGGGTCACATCGAGGCCGAGGCGAAGGCTCGCGGCCTGACCAACCTGACCGTCATCACCCAGGACATGAATGTCTTCGAGCCGCCGTCGCCGGGGGCCTATGACCGGATCGTCTCGGTGGAGATGTTCGAGCACATGGCCAATTGGCGGGCGCTGCTGACCCGCGCGCGCGGCTGGCTGAAACCGGACGGGCGGATGTTTATCCACGTCTTCACCCACCGCAATGCGCCCTATCGGTTCGACCATACCGACAGCGGCGACTTCATCGCCCAGCACTTCTTCACCGGCGGCGTCATGCCCAGCCACGACCTGATCGGGCAGTTCCCGGACCTGTTCGCCGTCACCCGCGAATGGACCTGGAACGGTGTGAACTACCAGCGCACGGCCGAACACTGGCTCCAGAACATGGACCTGAACAAGGACCGGGTCGCCGAGCTGATGGCCGAGACCTACGGCCCGGCGAACGCGAAGCTGTGGACGCGGCGTTGGCGTCGGTTCTATCTGGCCACAGCGGGGCTGTTCGGGAACGACGAGGGTCGAACCTGGGCTGTCAGCCACTATCTGCTCGCCCCCGTCGGAGCCCGCTGATGATCAAATGGATCGCCGCCTACCTGGGCACGGCCGTGGCCTTCGCCGCCATCGATTTCGTCTGGCTGACGAACATGACCGACCGCCTCTATCGGCCCGTGATCGGCCCGATCATGGCCGCCAAGCCGGACATGGTCGCGGCCGTGGCCTTCTACATGATCTACATCGCCGGCATCGTCTTCCTGGCGATCGCTCCGGCGCTGAAGGATGGCTCCTGGACGCGGGCGGCGCTGAACGGAGCGGTGCTCGGCCTCGTCGCTTACGCCACCTACGACCTGACCAACCAGGCGACGCTGGCGAACTGGTCGGTGCGGCTGACGGTCATCGACATCGCCTGGGGCACGACGCTGACGCTGCTGGCGGCGACGGCAGGCTATTTCGCGGCGGTTGCGGCAGGCGGCCGCGCGGCCTGACGATTTCCGACGCCGGTTGTCTTTGGCCAGCCGATGATATCTCATCCTCCCACAACGCTTTTTTGGGGGAGAGATCATGTTGAAGATCACGTCGGTGGCCCTTTCGGCCCTGATCATCGCGGCGGCCCCGGCTCTGGCCGCCGCACAGAGCAAGAGCTTGCAGCAGGTGGACCCGTCCGCCCGCGCCACCTATGGCGACTATCGCCTGAACGCCGGGTTCCCGGACGACCCCTACACCATCTATGTAACGGCCGGCGGCGACGTGGACGCCTCCAACATCGCCAGCGGCTGCTCTGGCTCTGTGGCCTATGCGCCGGACGCTCAAGTGACCTACCGGGCTGGCAGCCTGCCCCTGATCATTCGCACCCAGTCCGACAGAGACACCACGTTGCTGATCAACGGCCCAGACGGGCAGTGGTACTGCGATGACGACTCGGGCGGCTCTCTGAACGCCCAGCTACGTTGGGGCAGCCCGCCGTCGGGCGTCTACGACATCTGGGTGGGAACCTTTGGCGGCGGCACGGCTGAGGCGCGGCTGCTGATCAGCGAGCTCGATTCCGAGGGCGGCGGGGGCGGGGGTTACAATGGCGGCGGCGGTTACAACAACAGTGGTTCGGCCGGAACGTTCGGCGAGGTTTCGCTCAGCGCTGGCTTCTCGCCCGATCCGCATACGGTGCGCCTGACCGCCGGCGGAGACGTCGACTCCGGTCCTCTGGGCACGGGCTGTTCGGGCAACGTGGCGGACTATCCGGACTATGTCGTGTACTACGATGCGGGCAGCCTTCCCTTGATCTTCGGGGTCGATTCAGACCGCGACACCACCTTGGTCGTGGCCGATCAAAACGATCGCTATTGGTGCGACGACGACAGCGGCAACGACGGCCTCAACCCTCAGGTCTACCTGAGCAATCCTCGCAGCGGGACCTACCGTGTCTGGGTCGGAACCTTCAGCCAGGGCAATGCGCCCGCGACGCTCTATGTCACCGAATTGGCGGGCAACGCGCCTTAACCCTTTTTCTCACCCGTGGCGCGTGCGTCATGGCGAGAGACGTTGCGACCCGGCTATGATGCCGGGTCGTTTGCGTTTGGGGTCGCCGCGTGCGCGCAGGGGTCAATGCAGTCACCGCCGCCCTGGTTGTCGGCGTCGCGATCGGTCTGGCCCTGACGCCGGACGGTCGCGCCTGGCTGGCGCGGCGGACGCTGATGCTAGGTGACGCCGCCAACGCGTCAGCGTCTCCGACGCCCCCCGTCGAACCTCCACCCGTGGCGATGACCGCAGTGGCCCCGATCGCGCCGCCGGTCAGCCCGCTGCGGGAGAGAATGGCGCAGGGGCGGCTGCGCATCGGCGTGTTCGGAGACTCCATGGCCGACGGCGTCTGGGCAGCCTTGTACCGCGACCTGCGCGGCGAGCCTGGCGTCGCCGTGACCCAGTTCAGCGAGGTATCCACGGGCCTCAGTCGCTACGACTACGTCGACATCCAGGCCAAGACCACGCGCCAGATCGCCGAGGAGCCGATCGACGCCGCCGTCATCCTGTTTGGCACCAACGACGGCCAGGCCATCGAACTGAACGGCGTCATCCACCCCTTCGGCAGCGAGGGCTGGAAGGCCGCCTATGCCCGCCGAATCGACGATCTGGTCGCCTTGCTGCGCGGTCAGGGCATCGTCGTCTACTGGGTGGGCCTGCCGGAAATGAAGCGGGCCGGGTTCGACGCCAAGATGAACCTGATCAATGAGGTCGTTTTTGCGCGAATGACGACGTTGGGCGTGCCATTCATCGAGACCGAGAGCCTCACCCGCGACGAGGCAGGCGAGTACGACGCGTATCTGGCTGAGACCGGCACTGGCAGGCGCCGCCTGATGCGGGCCAACGACGGCATCCACATGACGATGGCGGGCTATATCCGCATCGCCGAGCCCGTGGCCGAGCGCATTCGTCGCGACGCGGGCCTGGAGCGGCGTTCACAGACGGCCGAGGAATGATCCGGGCGTTGGCCGTCGCCGCCGCCATTGCGACGGCGGCCGAGGCAGCGGCCCAGGAACGGCCTTACGCCCCTCTGCCTGATCCGGTCAGCGCGACCTGTCCCGGCGGCCTGTGCCAGGCAGAGGGGCTGGAAGATTTCTTCGCGGCCCTGGGAAGCCGCGCGGCCGTCCGCATTCTGCAGCTCGGCGACAGCCATACGGCGGGCGGCGACATCACCGGCTCCATGCTTTGGCGGCTACGGTCGCGGTTTCCCGGGCGCGACATCCATCTCGAGGCGCGCGGCGTCGTGGGCGACACACTGCGAGGCCTTGAGAGCTACAGCCCCCTGTTCTCAGGGCCCGCGCCCGATCTGATCATCCTGGCCTATGGGACCAATGAGGGCTTCGACGACCTGCTCGACCCAGTCGCCTACGACCGGCGCCTGCGTCACGAAATCGAGCGGGTGCGCCGCGCCGCGCCGTCTGCCTCGCTTCTGATCCTCGGCGCGCCAGAGGCCATGCGCGCCGAGGGCGGCGGCAATTGCCCGGGCGACCCCGAAGGCCGCTGGCGCGCGCCCGCCATGCTCGGTGTGGTGCGCGATGTGCAGCACCGAGTCGCCGCCGAGATGGGCGTCGCGTTCTGGGACTGGAGAGGCCGCATGGGAGGAGACTGTTCGGCCCACGCGCTGACGCTCGGCCCTGAGCCCCTGATGCGGCCAGACCATGTCCATTTCACAAGGGCGGGCGGAGACTGGATCGGCGCTCTGCTGTTCGACGACCTCGCGGACGCCTCCGCCAGCCGGGGAGGGCGCTAGGTGCTGTTCCCGACGCTCGCCTTCGGTGTCTTCTTCCTGTTCGTCTACTTCACGGCCTGGTCGCTAGATCGCGAGAACGGGCGGCGAAAGCTGTTCCTGCTGCTGGCCAGCTGGTTCTTCTACGCTCAGTGGGACTGGCGTTTCGTCGCCCTGCTGATCGCATCGGCGGTGCTGAACTGGGGCCTGGCGGCCCTGATCGCCCGCTCGGATGAGGCGGGACGTCGAAAGCTGCTGGTCGGTCTCGGCGTCGCCGCCAACCTGCTGATCCTGGGCTTTTTCAAATACTACGGCTTCTTCGTCGAACAGGCGGGCGAACTGCTCGCCCGCTTCGGCTGGGAGCGGGACCTGCCGCTTCTCGAGATCGTGCTCCCGGTCGGCATCAGCTTCTTCACCTTCCAGGGCATCAGCTACGTCGTCGACGTCCATCGCGGGAAGACGCCGCCGGCCAAGTCGCTGCTCGACGTCATGCTGCTGATGAGCTTCTTCCCGCATCTGGTGGCCGGACCCATCGTACGGGCGTCGGACCTGCTGCCCCAGTTCGACCGCGTCCCCCGCCTGACGCGCGAGATGGCGGCGCACGGCTTTCTCCTGATCGGCTGGGGCCTGTTCAAGAAGACGGTGATCGCGTCGGAGCTCGCAACCCGCCTGGTCGATCCGGTCTTCTTCGATCCGTCGGCCTACGGCGCGCTCGACCTGGCGGCCGCCGTCTACGCCTACGCGGTCCAGATCTACTGCGACTTCTCGGCCTATTCGGACATGGCGATCGGGATCGCGGCGCTGCTGGGCTATTCCTTCCCGCGCAACTTCGACCAGCCGTATCGGGCGAAGTCGATGCAGGACTTCTGGCGGCGCTGGCACATCAGCCTGTCCAGCTGGCTGCGCGACTACCTCTATGTGCCGCTGGGCGGGGGGCGGAAGGGTCTGGTCCGCAGCTGCCTGAACGTCTTCATCACCATGCTGCTGGGCGGCCTGTGGCACGGCGCGGCCTGGACCTTCGTCGCCTGGGGCGCGCTGCACGGCGGGGTGCAGGTCGTCGAGCGGCTGGGCCGGGCAGCCTTCCAGGGGCGCGCTGTGATCCCGGTCTGGATCGGCGTGATCGTCACCTTCCACATCGTCTGCCTGGGCTGGATCCTGTTCCGTTCCGAGACCTTCCCCATGGCGATGCAGGTGCTGGCCGGCCTCGGCCGGTTTGAAGCGGCGACCCTGGTGACGCCCTTCCTGCTGACGCTGATCGTCGGCGGCCTCGCCATGCACTGGCTGCCGCCCCTTGCAATCGAGGGCTTCGCCACCTGGCTAAAGCCCGCGCCATCGCTGACGATGGGTCTGCTGGTCGGGGCCGCGATCCTGCTGGTCGAGGCGGTGCGGCCCGACGGCGTCGCCCCCTTCATCTATTTCCAGTTCTGAGGACGGTGAGATGAGCGACCGCCCCGACGATCCGGACATCCCCCTGGCGCCCTTCCCGACGACCCTGCCGCCTTCGCCCTTCCCGCCGCTGGAGGGCGAAACGACGCCCTATCTGGATGATCCGGAGCCGTCGCCAGCCCAGCCCGGCGAGGCCGCAGTGGCGGATCCGCCGAGCGACTGGATCCAGACAGCCAACGCCCACGACCTCCCGACCGCGCCTGAGCCGCAGCCGGTCAACCCGCTGCTGGCGCTCGGTCGTTTCGCCTTTCCGCCCGCAGAGCCGCCGGACGAGGAGGGCCTCGCCGCCCGTGACCGCCGCTGGACCAGCCGCGTCATCGTCATCGCCGCAGTCTTCCTGCTGATCTTCAACATCACCTCGGTCCAGAACTGGGTCCGTCAGCAGGAGCCCGGCTGGATCACCACCACCGTCGATCGTCTCGCAGAGGTCTGGAGCGAGCAAATGGTGCTGCTGGGCGCAGATCAGCCGAGGGAGGTCGTGCGGGAGACTTACGAAACAGCACGGGACACGGCATGGACCAACGGCTCCTCCACATCGGCCTAGCCGCAGACGGGGGACAAGACTTCAAACCCTGGTCGGTGCGCTGATCCCAGTCTCGTCCCGCGTGACGATGAAGGTTGCGACCGTCCGCGTATCGAACGGTTTGGCCAGAATGGTCGAGACCGACTGCAGCTTCGCCTCGACGCGGTCGGGGGTGAGGGTCAGCAGCAGATAGCCTTTGGCGGTCTGGTCGCAGAAGACGACCTCGTCGTTGTTGGCGCTGAGTAACGGGCCCAGCGGCAGGGGGGCGACGGCGTCGCCCGGCGAGGGGCTGGAGATGGCGCTCGTTCCGAACTCGGCGGCGCGGCGGGCGCCGGAGGCGTCCTTCAGCTCATTGACCCAATAGGCGTGGCTGTCGCCCGCGAGCACGATGGGCTGGACCCCGGCCTCGGCGAAGACGGCGTAGAGGCGCTCGCGGCCGGCGGGGTAGCCGTCCCAGCTGTCTAGGCCGAACGGAACGCCCAGCTTGTAGAGCCCGATGATCTGGCGCAGGCCGGGGCGGACCTCCTCGGGCAGGCCGTTGACCATGGAGTCGATGGTCGCCTGGGGCGCGATCTTGGTGACGTCGGGACCGTTGACGCGGGCCATGACGACCTGGTTGCCGAGCACCTGCCAGGGCTTGTTGACGGCTTTCGACGCGGCGAGCACGCCCTTCAGCCAGTCGCGCTGGGCGTCGCCGAGCAGGTCGCGGTCCGGCGCATCGAGCCGGGCGTTGAAGGCGGCGAGGTCGGGCGCGCCGTCGACCATCGGCATGTCGGTGGCGTAGTCGAGCTGCTTCTGGCGGGCTAGGAGGCGTGTCTCGACCATGGCGAGAGTCGCGAGGTCGCCGAACTCGAAGCTGCGGTTGATGTGGTCCAGCGTCAGGCCGCCTTCCGGCTCGCGGATCGGCATCCATTCGTAGTAGGCGCGGAGGGCGATGGCCTTGCGGGCGGCGTAGTCGCCCTCGGTCTCGGGTTGATGGTTCTCGGCGCCCATGGACCAGGCGTCGTTGGTGACCTCGTGGTCATCCCAGACGCAGATGAAGGCTGCGCGGGCGTGGGCGGCCTGGAGGTCCGGGTCGGACTTGTACTGGGCGTGACGCAGCCGATAGTCCTCCAGCGATACGATCTCGCGCGGCGGCTGGTGCAGGCGGCTGAGCTGTTCGCCGGTCGCGCCGCCGTAGTCGTTCCTGCGGGCGCCGTATTCATAGATGTAGTCGCCGAGATGGATGACGGCGTCGAGCCGAGGCTCGGCGGCCATGGCCTCATAGGCGTTGAACAGGCCGCCGGGGTAGAGCTGGCAGGAGGCGACGCCGAGGACCACGTCCGGCGTCGGCCCGACCGGCAGGGTGCGGACCCGGCCCATGGGCGAGACGTCGTCGCCGACCCAGAAGTGATAGGTGTAGTCGACGCCGGGCGCGAGGCCGTCCGCGATGACCTTGACCGTGTAGTCCCGCTCGGCAGTGGCGTCGGCCGTGCCCGAGGCCACGTCGCGCTCGCCGTCCAGCACCCGCCAAGCCACGGAGACCGGGCCGGACGCGCCGGGCGCGGGGGTGACACGGGTCCAAAGGACGACGCTTTCGGCGTGGGGATCGCCCGAGGCTACGCCGTGCAGGAAGGCGACCGTCGCGGGCTGTTTCGGCGCGGCGACGGCCGGGGCGGCGAGAGCCCCGGCGCCGAGGCCGGTGAGGAGTCCGCGACGATCAATCTTCATGGTCAGTAGCTCACGGTCAGGTTGACGCCGTAGGTCTGGGGCTCGCCGGCGATGAAGGTGGGCAGGCCCAGCCCGTCACCGGTATTGCCCGCGTCCTTCAGGAAGTCCTCGTCCAGCAGGTTGTCACCGAACGCTTCGACCGACCAGTTGCCGTGATCGGGCGTGTAGCGGACGCGCAGGTTCAACAGGCCATAGCTGTCCTGGAGCTCGTCCACCGCCCGGTCGGGCACGAAGTTGGAGGTCTGCAGGTTGGTGCGGTCGTTGTCGTTGTCGAAGAAGACTTCCGACTGCCAGGTGTAGGTCGGCTGGACCTCGAAGGCGCCGCCGGCGACGGGGATCGACCACAGGGCGCCCAGGCTGAACTTGTGGTCCGGCGACAGGCGGAAGCGATTGCCGTCGAAGATGCCCGCCTGGAAGCGCGAGTGGTTGTAGCCGTAGGTGCCGTACAGATCGAGCGTATCGGTCGCCGACCACACGACCTGGCCCTCGAAGCCGTAGCTCTCGGCCTCGCCGGCGTTGGTGGTGATGAATTGGGTGCCGACCTGAACCGTCGTCTGGAAGTTCTGGTAGTCGTAGAAGAAGACCGCGCCGTCCAGGCGCAGGGCGCCGTCGGCCAGAACGGACTTGAAGCCGGCTTCGTAGCTGTCGACCGTCTCTTCCTCGACCTCGTTGAACACCGGCGCGCCGAACGGCGTGGTGGGCACGCCGACGGCCAGCACCGCCGGACGGCGGCCGCGGGCGTAGGTGGCGTAGAGGCTGGCGTCGGGGTTGATTTCGTAACGGCCGGTGAGACGCCAGGTGAAGCCGTCGTCCTCCAGCGAGCGTTCGCTGAACTGGCCGTTCCCGGCGGTCGGCTGGAAGGTCAGGCCGAACAGGGGGAAGGCGGCGCTGGCGGCCGCATCGGCGGCGCCCGGGGTGGCCAGTTGCGTGACCAGTCCGGTGGCGAAGGCGCCGAGCTGGGCGGCCTGGGTCAGAGCGGCCGGCGTGCCTTGAGCGATCAGGGCGTTGATCTGGCCCTGCAGCTGGGCGACGGCGAGGAGGCCGCCTGCGATCGACCGGCCGTTGGCGACCGAGGAGGCGAAGGCCGAGGTTTTTTCGTCGGAGGTGTAGCGGACTCCGGCGGCGAACTCCCAGCGGTCGGTCGGCTTCCAGGTCAGGTCGCCGAAGATGTCGAAGCTGTCGAGCTCGGTCTCGGTGACGGCGTTCTCGATGTGGCTGGCCTTGAGGTTGGCGGCGATGCCGGCGCGCGCCGGAGCCGGGATGCCGAAGCCCGCCAGAAGCGGCTGCAGGAAGGCCTGCGACGCATAGACCGACCGAGGCAGGGCCTGAGTTCCGACCGTGGTCGGGCTTCCGTCCAGGATGCCGGCGAGTTGGGCGAGCGCCAGTCGTTCGTCGATCTCGATCGGCGACTGGGAGTCGTTGTCCTCGCGGAAATAGCCCGCGCCGATGAAACCCGACCACTGGCCGCCGTTGTCCCAGTTCAGACGCAGCTCCTGGCTGAACTGCTCGCCGTTCGAGATGCCGATGCCGGTGAGGATCGGCAGGGAGATGCCGTCCGGATCGAAGGTCTCGGCCGTGTCGAAGCTGCGCACCGCCGTCGTCGAGGTCAGGGTCAGACTGTCGGACAGGTCATAGCGGACCAGGCCGGTCACGCCCCAGACTTCACGGTCGATGCCGAGCTGGGAGCCGCCCGGGATGTTCGAGCCCGGCGTCAGGGCCGCGCCGTCCGACGGGTTGCGCCCGCCCAGCACCGCGCCGGTGTTCGGATCCTGGGCGTCGTAGAAGATGGAGCGGAAGCTGACGCCCGACGGATTGTCCTGTTGGTAGTTGGCGATCAGGTCGAAGCGGAAGGCGTCGGTGGGCTCATAGGCGAACAGCCCACGGAAGGCCTGGGTGTCGACGCTGTTGTAGTCGCGGCCGCCCAGCAGGTTGTCGATGTAGCCGTCGCGCGACTTCATGCGGGTGGCGAAGCGGAAGGTGGCGGTGTCGCTGACCGGAGCGTTCAGCATCAGCTCGACCATGCGGTAGTCGTAGTTGCCGATGCCGAAGCGGCCCTCGGCGTCGAAGCCGTCGATGTCGGCCTTGTTCTGGATGACGTTGACCGCGCCGATCAGGGCGCCGCGGCCATAGAGGGTGGACTGCGGCCCCTTCGCCACCTCGACCCGCTCGATGTCGAACAGCTCGACGAAGGCGCCCGGCGCGCGCGAAATAGACACGCCGTCCTGATAGATCGACACGCGCGGCTCGTCGGCGGCGCCGGTCGAGTCCGATGTGATGCCCCGGATCACGAAGCCGGGGTTGTTGGGCGACTGGTTCTGAACCACCAGGCCGGGCACGAAGGCCGACAGCTCCTCGAAGTCCTGGACGCCCAGGCCGTCCAGAAACTCGCCGTTGTAGGCGGTCAGGGCGAAGGGGACTTCGATGGGGTCCTGGGCGCGCAGTTGGGCGGTGACGATCACCTCCTCCAGCTGGGTCGGATCCTCCTGCACCTGGGCCTGGGCGGCCGTGGCGACGGCGGAAGCGGCGACGGCGCCCATGAGGATGGCGCGGGTTGCGAAGCGTTTCATGTTCAGAGTCCCCCGGTGGTCTGTCCGCCCTAGCGGGCATCGGCGGCGGCCGTGCGACGGTCCGGCATCAGCCTGGTGACGGTTCAGCCGTTCACGGAGCGTCGGCCGGATGGCGCCCGGAACAGGCGCCGCCACGCTCCGTTTAGGCGGGATGGCCAGCTCTCTGCGCTTCCTGTTCACGACCTTCGAGGGAGGCGGTCATGTGCCGGCGCCCATGCGCGTCGCCGCCCAACTCCGGGCGCTGGGCCACGAAGTGCTGCTGGTCAGCGACGAGGCGAACCGCCCTGCCGCCGACGCCAAGGGGTTGCCGTTCACGTCCTGGCGAAGGGCGCCCAACAGAACACAGCTGGGAGAGGCGGAGACCGGCCTGGACGACTGGAAGAGTCGATGGCCGCCTGAAGTCGTGCGCCGACTTTGCGCCGCCGTGATCACGGGACCGGCGCTGGCCTATGCGCGGGACACGCTCGAGATCGCCGCCGATTTCAGGCCGGACGTGATCGTCACCAATGAGCTGCTGCTGGGCGTTATGGCGGCGGCGGAGGCGCGCGGCACACCGGTGGCGATCCTGACGGCCAACGTCTGGTGCTATCCCACTCGGCCTGACGTTCCGCCTTTCGGCCCAGGCTTTCAGAAGGATGACGGCCCGGTCGGGCGCTGGCGAGACGTCAACACCCGTAAACTCGTCAAGCGATGGTACGACGCGGGTCTGGAGCCTCTAAACGCCGCGCGCGCCGCGCTTGGGCTTGGGCCGCTCGCCCACGTCTTGAATCAATTGGAGATCGCCGATGAGGTTCTTCTGGGGGTCAGCCACGCCTTCGATTACGACAGCGATCCGCCTCCGCCGTTCGTTCACGTCGGCCCGCTGATCGAGACGCCCGACTGGGCGGCGGCCGCGCCTGCGTCGCCGAAAGGCGACCGACCCCGCGTGCTGGTGTCCTTCGGAACCACCTATCAGAACCAGAAGCCGGTGATCGCCCGTTGCATCCGCGCCCTCTCTCGGCTGCCGGTCGAGGGGATCGTCACCCTGGGACCGGCAGTGGAGCCGGAGGGTCTACCGCGCGCAGCCAACGTCTCTGTGGTTCAATCGGCGTCACATGACGAAATTGTTCCAGGATGCGCGGCCGTGGTCTGCCACGGAGGGCACGGGACATTGCTGCGTCCGCTCATGCACGGCGTACCGGTCCTGTGCCTGCCGATGGGGCGTGACCACCCGGAGAACGCCGCTCGCCTGACGCAACTCGGCGCGGGGCTGAGGCTGGACGCGCGATCCAGTCCGGCGGCCATCCGACGCGCGGTGACCCGACTGGTGCAGGAGACCGGCTTCCGGCAAGCGAGCGCTGAGCTTGGAGCCCGCATGCGCGCCGAGCGCGGTGGCGACTTGCACGCGGCGCGGCTGCTCTCGGCCATGGCGAGCGAGAGGCCCGTTCTCCCGCGAGCCGCCTAGAGGAACCCCAGTCCTCTCGACGCCATGTTTCTCAGGTTCGGGAAGATCAGGTCGAGGTTCTGCTCCGACACGCCCAGCCAGCGACCCAGCGTTGCGCCATACTGATCGACCGAGGTCGTCGGGATGAGGGACGACCGGGTCATGTCCGGGTTGCGGAAACTGCCCTGATCGATGCCAAGCGTCGGGTACTGGCCGTAAATGTCGCCGCCGCGAACGGCCCCCCCCATCACCAGGTGGTGCCCGCCCCAAGCGTGGTCGGTGCCGTCGCCGTTGGTGTTGAAGGTCCGCGAGAAATCCGAGGCCGTGAAGGTCGTGACCGCGTTCCGCATGTTCACGCCGCCGACGTTAGCCAGGGCGCCGTCGAAATAGGACAGGGCGTGGGCCACCTTGGACAGGTTGTTCGCCTGCACGGTGTTCTGCAGGTCGTGGGTGTCCCAACCGCCGAGGCTGACGAAGAAGACCTGACGTCGAATGCCAAGAGCCGGTGCGGCGGCGATCATTCGGGCGACGGTCTGGAGCTGCACCGCCAGGCTATTGGTTTCGGTCGCTCCGGTTATCGGGTTCCGATATGCCGGCGCCGGAGTGATGTTGGTGACGGTCGACGTGGCGAAGGCGCTGTTCAGCGTGCTGGACGCACCAATCGATCGGTCGGTCGTCGTAGCGTAGTCGGCGGCGAACAGACTGGCCTGGGTGGTGTCGCGCAAAGTCTCGCGCACCCGGCTGGGCGCCGTCTGGGACCCGAACAGGCTCGCGCCCGACTGACCAGTGATGACCACGGCCGGCTGAGACCCTGTGTTCAACTGATACTGGACAATGCTCTGCCCTGAGAGGAACACGGCGTTTCCGGCGGTCGAGATGGCCGTGAACAGGGACGAGGTTCCGTTCTCTCCGGCCAACAGATCTCCGAACTGGCCGCCCCAACCGACCCGCGCGCCCTCGGTTCGGCCGGCCTGCCAGACCGACTGCTGGTCGTTGTGCGAAAACAGGTTGGCGGGGTAGGGGGCCGACCGAGCTTCGTACTGGGCTTTCGTGATCGGCTGGATTAGAGTTCCGACGTTCGCCACCACGGCGAGACGATTAGCGTCGAACAGGTCCTTCACCGGCTGCATGAAGGGGTGCAGGGCGAAGGTGCGGACGCTGGCGTTGGTGGCGGCCGGTATCGGGTTGAGGCTGCGGGGTACGATCGGCAGGACGCCGCCCCACGCCTCCGGGTCAGCGGCGGACGCGACCCGACCGGTGACCGGGTTGACCTGGCCTACCGGCGTCGCAGCGGTTCCAACGGGCATCAGGGCGATGGGATCGGTCCCCGTGTTTCGGGTGGCGAAATACCGGCCCCAGCTGTCGGGGTCTGTGGCCAGCACCATGTTGTGGCTGTCGTTGCCGCCGAACAGGAAGACACAGACGAGGGCCTTGTAGTCCGGCGCGCTCTGACTGACCGCCGCTCCCGCCGCGGCCAGTTGCGCAGCAAAGGGCGCAGCCGCCCCCAACATGGACAGGCCGCCGGAGATATGGAGCAGTTGGCGGCGCGTGTATCGACCGTGGCTCATCTCCCGCGCCTCACCGTTGGATCAGGTATTCTGGCGACACCATGGTCATGTAGACCGCCAGCCGCGAGCGGTTCAGACGAGCGGTGTCGATGGTCGCCTGGTTGGAGCCCGTCGCCGCGGGAATAGCGACGCTGTTGACGCTCTCGACGATGCGCGCTCGCAGCGCCGGCGACATCCGCCCGTTCAGCAGCAAGCGGTTCATGCGATCGGCCAAGGCGTTCGCGTCGTGGGCGATGACGACCTCACGGGCGTAGGTCGATCGAACGTCGGATCCTGTTCCGATACCGTTTCCGATCGCAGCCTGCATGGTGTTCGCATAGCCCGCGACCGTCACCTCGTTGATGATCTGGAACTCTGGAACGGTCAGGTTTTGCGCGCCTGCGCGGGTGTTGGGCGGCACATAGCCCGGCCGGTAGAAGTTGAAGACCGAGGGCGCGGTGAGAGCCGACTGGCCCAGAGACGTCGTGGCGCTCGTGGAGTTCAGCAGATAGTTGCCGCTGACCGACGTCGCTCCGAAGGCACGCATCCAGTTCGTCATCCGCACCACCGGTTCGCGCACCTTGCCATAGGTCGCGCTGCCCGAGAGGTCAGCGTTGCGGGCCTCGTCGTCCAAAAGGATGGCCTTGATCACCGCGCCCAAGTCCCCGCGCACACCAGCTCCATTGTTGATCCAGACGCCGGAGCATCGCCGGACGTAGCCGGGCGTGGGATTGGAGGTGACGAACCGCTGGATCAGCTGACGGCACATGAAGGGCGGGACGTTCGGGTGGGAGGCGATGACGTCCAAGGCCGTCCTCAACTCGCCCATGGCGTCCGTCGAGCCCGCCGGAAGGGTCGTCCCCAAAAAGGTCTTGGCCGAGGTCGAGTGGAAGGCCGGGTAGGCGATCATTGGCCGGACGTAGGAATCGCCCGTCCGGCCGCCGCCCCGGAACGTAGAGCTCGTAGGCGTCACGGCGTGCCAGCTGAAGCCCGTGAAGACCTTCGCGAGGTTTGATATGTCCGAGGAGGTGTAGCTCGCCAGAGGCTGGCCATCGCCGCCGCGTCGGATCGTCCCGTCGGGATTGAGCTCGTGCACCCCGATGGACATCAGCTGCATGATCTCGCGAGCGAAGTTCTCGTCCGGATTGCGGCCAGTGGCCGGGTCTTCCTTCTGGTTGGCCAGATGTGTCAGGTAGACGCCCATCATCGGATGGAGGGCGACCTGCTCCAGCAGGGTGCGGTAGTTGCCGAAGGCATTCTCGCCCAGCATGTCGTAGTAGGAGGCGGCGCCTCGCACATCGATGCCGCTGTCCGCCAGGGAGATGACGAAGATCTGCGAGAGAGCGAACTTCATGCGCTCTCGTAGCTGCGCCGGGCTCGTGGCGGCGTACAGCCAGAAGCTTTCGTAGAATTGGTTGGCGCTGGGGCTTGCCGTGGGGTTCGTCAGACGAATCTGAGCGACGCGGTTGTCGATGTAGATCAGGTGGGATGATGAGCGAGCGGATAATTGGCCGTCGATCCAGGCGCTGTAGCCCTTGTTCAGGACAACGCCCACCTCGCTCTCGGTCGGACCGAAGGTGGCCTGAGTGAGAAACCGGGCGGCGTCGGCTTCCGAGGCCGGCTCCGGCACGCCCGGGGTCGTGCGTTGGGAGTCGAAAGCCGATGCGAGCTCGTTGACTGTCGACTCGCCGCAGCCGGCAACCAGAAATGACGCCGCGACCAAAGCCGCGCCCAGCCTTGAAGCCGATCCCGCCACTTCTTCCCCCTCCGCCCGGCGTCTGGGCCCGCGTGATCCCATCACCTTAGACAGATCTTGTGAAGGGATTCCGTCGGGATGTGGTGAGCCTGCTGTTCACTCTGCTTCCGCTCGGGGCTGGCCAAGCGCCCGTTGCGGGTCCTAGACAGTGCTGCAAGCGCCTGGGGAGTAAGTTAGATGTCGTTTCGCGTCCTGTTGATTGTCGCGGCTCTCTCGGCGGCTCTGCCTGCCTACGCTCAGGAGGCGGCCACACCCGAGCGGACCCCAGCCGTCACCGCTGATACGGCTCCAGATGCAACACAGGAGTGGGACGTCCAGAACCCGTCGGGGCCCGCCTCCGATGTCCAGATCGACGTCACCGAAGGCACCTGGATGGCGCTGGACGTCAGCCCGGACGGGCGCGAGATCGTGTTCGACCTGCTCGGCGACATCTACGTCATGCCGATCGAGGGCGGAGAGGCGCGCGCCATCGCCTCGGGCGTCGCCTGGGACATGCAGCCCAAGTTCTCGCCGGACGGGACAAAGATCGCCTTCACCTCGGACCGGGGCGGCGGCGACAACATCTGGATCATGAACCGCGACGGGTCGAACCCGACGCAGGTGTCGGACGAGAGCTTCCGGCTGGTCAACTCGCCCGAATGGACGCCGGACGGCGAGTTCATCGTCGGCAGAAAACACTTCACGTCGTCGCGCTCGCTGGGCGCCGGCGAGATGTGGATGTGGCATCGTTCGGGCGGAAACGGCGTCCAGCTGACCGAGCGCCGGACCCAGCAGAAGGACACCGGCGAACCCGCCTTCTCCCCCGACGGCCGCTACCTCTATTTCTCCGACGACGCCACGCCGGGACCGACGTTCGAGTACTCCAAGGACGTCAACGGCGAGATCTACGTCATCCAGCGGCTGGACCGCGAGACCGGCGAGATCGAGGAGTATCTGTCCGGACCCGGAGGCTCGATCCGGCCGACGCCTTCGCCGGACGGCCGTTCGCTCGCCTTCATCCGGCGCGTCCGATACCAGTCGACCCTGTTCGTCATGGACATCGATAGCGGCCGCGAGGTCCCGATCTACAACGGGCTCGATCGCGATCTGCAGGAGACCTGGGCCGTCCACGGCGTCTATCCGGCCTTCAGCTGGACGCCCGACAACCGCTCCATCGTCGTCTGGGCCGGCGGCAAGATCCGCCGCATCGATGTCGCGACCGGCGTGGCGACCGACATCCCGTTCCGCGTCAATGACACCCGCCGCATGCAGGAGGCCGTGCGCTTCCCGGTCGAGGTGGCGCCCGATCAGTTCGACGTCCGCATGATCCGCTGGGCCCAGACCTCGCCCGACGGCTCTCGCGTCGTGTTCGAGGCGCTCGGCCATCTCTGGATCCGCGACCTGCCGGAGGGCGCCCCGCGCCGCCTGACGCGCCAGTCCGACCACTTCGAGCTCTATCCCAGCTGGTCGCGCGACGGCCGCTCCATCGTCTACACGACCTGGGACGATCAGGAGCTGGGCACGGTCCGCGTCGTCCCGGCCTCGGGCGGGGAAGGGCGCGTCGTCACCCGCCGGCCCGGTCACTACGTCGAGCCCGTCTTCTCGCCGGACGGCCGCACCATCGTCTTCCGCAAGACCTCGGACGGCTTCCTGACTTCCGGCCTCTACGGCCGCGACACGGGTCTCTATCGCGTGGCGGCCTCGGGCGGCGACGCCACCCTGATCACCGACGAGGGCCGTGCTCCCCAGTTCGGCGCCAGCGGCGACCGCGTCTTTTTCACCGGCCGCCAGGAGAGCAACGCCGCTCTGAAGTCCGTGGACCTGAACGGTGGCGACGAGCGGACGCACCTGGTCAGCGAATGGGCCGCCGACTTCTCCATCTCTCCCGACGAGCGCTGGGTGGCGTGGAACGAGCGGTTCAACGCCTTCGTCGCGCCGTTCGCCCGAACGGGCCGTCCCGTGACTCTGTCCGCCGACGGCAAGGCGCTGCCGCAGACCCGCTTCACCCGGGACGCCGGGGATTGGATCCACTGGTCGGGCGATAGCCGCCGCCTGAACTGGGCCCTGGGGCCTCAGCTGTTCAGCCGCGACCTGAACCAGGGCTTCGCCTTCGTCGAGGGCGCCCCCGCCGACCTGCCGGATCCGCCCGAGACCGGCATCAACATCGGCTTCACCCAGGCCGCCGACCGCCCTGAGGGCCAGCTGGCCCTCGTGGGCGCCCGCATCGTCACCATGGACGGGGAGCGGGTCATCGAGGACGGCGTCATCGTCACCGACGGCAACCGCATCGCCGCGGTCGGCCCGCGCTCGGAGGTTCAGATCCCGGTCGGCGCCGAAGTCGTGGACGTCACCGGAAAGACCATTATCCCCGGCCTCATCGACGCCCACTGGCACGGCTCGATGGGCTCGGACGAGATCATCCCCGAGCAGAGCTGGGTCAACTACGCCGCGCTCGCCTTCGGCGTGACGACGATCCACGATCCGTCCAACGACACGTCCGAGATCTTCGCCCATTCCGAGCTGGCCCGCGCCGGTCGGGTGGTCGGCCCCCGCATCTTCTCGACGGGGACGATCCTCTACGGCGCCAACACGCCCTTCACGGCGGTGGTCAACGACCTGGACGACGCCCTGTCGACGCTGCGCCGCATGCAGGCCGTCGGGGCGTGGAGCGTCAAGAGCTACAACCAGCCCCGCCGCGACCAGCGCCAGCAGATCATCGAGGCGGCGCGTCAGCTGGGCATGAACGTCGTGCCGGAGGGCGGGTCCCTTTATCAGCACAACATGACCATGATCGTGGACGGCCACACCACGATCGAGCACTCCATCCCGCTGGCGAACCTTTATGACGACGTCCACGACCTGTGGCGTCAGTCCGAGACCGCCTACAACCCGACCCTCGTCGTGGCCTATGGCGGCAGCTTCGGGGAGAACTACTGGTATCAGGAGAGCCCCGTCTGGGATCACCCGATCCTGACCCAGTATGTGCCGCGCCGCATCCTCGACGCCCGCGCACGGCGCCCGGTGACCCTGCCCGAGGACGAGTGGAACCATATCAACATCGCCCGCGAGGCCGTGCGCCTGAACGATCTCGGCGTCGACGTCGCCATCGGCGCCCACGGCCAACGCGAGGGTCTCGCCGCCCACTGGGAGATGTGGATGCTGCAACAGGGCGGAGCCACGCCGATGCAGGCCATTCGCGCCGCCACGATCGGCGGGGCGAGGGCGCTGGGGCTGGACCGCGACATCGGCTCGCTTCAGGTCGGCAAGCTGGCCGATCTGGTGGTGCTGGACGCCAATCCGCTGGAGAACATCAGGAACACCACCTCGATCCGCTATACCCTGGCCAACGGCCGTCTCTACGACGACCGGATGAACGAGGTCGGCCTGCGAGTGCGCCCGCGCGCGCCCTTCTGGTTCGAGCGCGAGGGCGACGAGGGTTTCGTGCCAGGTTCGACGCACGCCGAGACCGACGGCCACGGGCACTGACGCTTTTGCGGCCGGACGCGGGGTGATGTAGGGAAGGGGCGAACCCGTTCCTTCCCATCCCCTTGTCCATGCGCGCGGCCGTCCGGCCGACCGCAGGCCCGTCATGACCGAAACCTCGCCCGCCCAGACCTCCGCCCTCGTCCTGTTCTCCGGCGGACAAGACAGCGCCACCTGCCTCGCCTGGGCGCTGGAGCGATACGCGCGCGTGGAGACCGTCGGCTTCGATTACGGCCAGCGCCATGCGGTGGAGATGGCGGCGCGGGTGCGCGTGCGCGACGGCATGGCGAGTGCGCTGCCGGCCTTCGCCGACCGTCTCGGCCCGGATCACGTCGTCGACCTGACCGGCTTCGGTGCCATCGGCGAGACGGCGCTGACCACCGACCGCGCCATGGAGATCGGCGCGCGCGGCCTGCCGACGACCTTCGTTCCCGGGCGCAATCTGGTCTTCCTCAGCGTGGCGGCGGCGCTGGCCGACCGGCGCGGGCTGGACGTCCTCGTCGGCGGCATGTGCGAGACGGACTTCTCCGGCTACCCCGACTGCCGCCGCGACACCATCGAGGCCATGAGCCGGGCCCTGACGCTCGGCCTCGACAAGCCCGTGCCTATCGAGACGCCCCTGATGGCTCTGTCCAAGGCCCAGACCTGGGAGTTGGCCGACCGCATCGGCGGAGCGGCCCTGGTCGATCTGATCGTCGAGGAGAGCCACACCTGCTATCGCGGCGACCGCGCCCATCGCCACGCCTGGGGCTATGGCTGTGGCGAGTGCCCGGCCTGCGACCTGCGCGCCGTTGGCTGGGCGGAATGGACCGCCAGCCGATGACCTATTCGGTCAAGGAGACCTTCCTGACGATCCAGGGGGAGGGCGGCCAGGCCGGCCGCCCCGCCGTCTTCCTGCGCTTCGCCGGCTGCAATCTCTGGAGCGGACGCGAACAGGACCGCGCGAGCGCCGTCTGCACTTTCTGCGACACCGACTTCGTCGGGACCGACGGCGACGGCGGCGGCAAGTTCGCCGATGCCGACGCGCTTGCCGACCACGTCGCCTCCTTCTGGATCGGCCGCGCGGGCGACCCTCGGCTGGTCGTCTGTACCGGCGGCGAGCCGCTGCTCCAACTGGACGATGCCCTGATCGCGGCGCTCAAGGCGCGCGGCTTCGAGCTCGCTGTCGAAACCAACGGCACGATTGCGGCGCCCTCCGGCATTGACTGGGTCTGCGTCAGCCCCAAGGCCGCTGCGCCGGTCGTGCAGACGACAGGGCAGGAGCTCAAGCTGGTCTATCCGCAGCCGCTCGCCATGCCCGACCGGTTCGAGGATCTGGCCTTCGACCGCTTCTGGCTCCAGCCCATGGACGGCCCCGATCAGGCTGCAAACACCGCCGCGGCCATCGACTATTGCCTTGCCCATCCGAAGTGGCGGCTCAGCGTCCAGACCCACAAATACATCGGCGTGCGGTGATGCGGGTTCGGCGCTATGCGCCAGGTGACTCAGACGCGATGGCCGCTCTGTATCGGAGGTCCGTGCGCGCGCTGGGGCCCTCCGACTACACGCCCGTGCAGGTCGAGGCATGGGCCGGCGCCGGTCCGACCGCCCTGCGGTTCGCCGAACGCATGGAAGACGGCCGCCAGGCTTTTGTAGTCGAGCGGGAAGACGGCGTACTGCAGGGGTTCGCCGACCTCGAGGCCGACGGCCACATCGACTTTCTCTACGTCGCGCCGGAGGCCAAAGGTCGCGGCGTCGCCGATCGGTTGCTCGATGCGGTGGAACAGGCCGCGCGGTCGGCGGAAATCCACCGTCTGTTTTCAGAAGCCAGCGAGGCCGCGCGCCGCTTTTTCGTCCGACGCGGCTTCGTCGTCTTGCATCGGCGGAACTTCGAAGTCGGCGGCGTGCCCATCCACAACTACGCCGTGGAAAAACGCCTCTAGCAGCGCCGACCCTGCCGCTGGCGTTCCTCGCAGCGGCGTTGCTCGCGCTCATATTCGCGCTGTTCGCGCTCGCGGCGGGCGCGCGTCTCCTCGTCCGAGGTGGTGACCGCGTCGACGCCTGCGCCGACAACCGCTCCGGTCGCCTTGGCCGCTCCGCCCACGACCGCTCCGGCCGTGCCCACGACGGCCCCGACCAGACACCCCTGGAGCATCAGCGATCCCGCCAGGACGGCGGACAGGGTGGCGGCGCGGCGCAGGGCTTGGGTCATTGTCCGCATGTCGCACGGTCTTGGTGAACCAAAGATGACCTTGGCTGTGTCAGCCGACCTGCGCGCGGTGCCTCAGCATGGCGTCGGCCAGGACGCAGGCGGCCATCGCCTCCACCACCGGCACGCCGCGCAGAGCCACGCAGGGGTCGTGCCGCCCCTTGGTGCGCAAGTCGGTCTCGCTCCCGTCACGCGTCACCGTTCGGCGCGGCGTCAGGATCGACGACGTCGGCTTGAACGCCACGCGGGCCGTGATCGGCTGGCCGGTCGAAATGCCGCCCAGGATGCCGCCCGCGTGGTTCGACAGGTATTCGATGCGCCCGCCCGGCCCCAGCCGCATCTCGTCGGCGTTGTCCTCGCCCGACAGCTCCGCCGCGCCGAAGCCCGCCCCGATCTCCACGCCCTTGACGGCGTTGATGCTCATCAGGGCGGCGGCCAGTTCGGCGTCCAGCTTTCCATAGAGCGGCGCCCCCCAGCCGGCGGGCACGCCTGTGACCTCCAGCGCCACGACGGCTCCGATGGACGACCCGGCTTTTCTTACGCCGTCCAGATACTCTTCCCACGCCGGAACCGCCTCGGCCGAGGCCGCGAACAGCGGGTTGTCGTAGACCGCGCCGAAATCCACCGCCTCCGCCGCGATCCGGTGCGGCCCCAGCTGCACCACGCCCGCGCGGATGACCACCCCGTCGCCCAGCACCTTCCGCGCCACCGCACCTGCAGCGACCCGGCTGGCGGTCTCGCGCGCCGACGAACGGCCGCCGCCGCGATGATCGCGCACGCCGTACTTGGTCTGATAGGTGACGTCGGCGTGACCCGGCCGATAGGCGCGGGCGATCTCGCCATAGTCCTTGGACTGCGCGTCCTCATTCTCGATCTGGATGGCGATGGGCGTGCCGGTGGTCACCGGCCCCGCGCCGTCGTCGAACACGCCCGACAGGATACGCGCGGTGTCGCTCTCCTTCCGCTGGGTGACGAAGCGGCTGCCGCCGGGCTTCCGACGATCCAGCCACGGCTGCAGATCGGCTTCGGTCAGGGGGATCAGCGGCGGGCAGCCGTCGACGACACAGCCGATCGCCGGCCCGTGGCTCTCACCCCAGGTCGTCACGCGAAACAGATGGCCGAAGGTGTTGTGGGACATGACCCGCGACGCTTAGGCCGCCAGCCGGTCCGGCGTCCAGACGCGGGTGAAGCGGGCCAGCAGATCCTCGGCCGCCGACGGCACGTCGTCGGCGGGCGTCAGGTGGACGAACAGATGCCCTTGAGGTCGCCGGCCGCGCGCGGGCAGGCCCAGCCCGCGCAGCCTCAGCCGCACCGGATCAATCAGGCCGGCTGTGACCCACGCCGCGTGCGAACCCGCATGGGTTTCGATCTCGATCCGGCCACCCTCGGCCAGAAGTCGACGCGGCGTGTCCCAGGTCATGTGCAGATCGTCGCCGACCACCGTCAGACCGCCGCCGGAGCGGATCAGAACGGGCAGATGCAGGTCTCCGCCATCGTCGGCGGCGCCTCTCAGGCGCAGATGCTCGCCTGATCGCATCCCGGCGGGAGCACACACACGCAAGGTTCGGCCACCCAGACGGACCTCAGCGACGCCCCCCTCGAGCGCCTGTTGGGGTGTCAGGCCGATGACGGGCAGGGCGGCCGGTCGTTGGCGGGGGGCGGCGAGGGCGGCGCGGACGCCTCCGCGCGACTGGATCAGTCGATAGGCGGCGATGACCCTGCGGAACCGCTCATCATCCCCGCCGGGCTGATCGGGCCGGGCCGACTTCACCGCGAGCCGGAAGGCCCGCGCGACCGCCGCCTGATCCGTCGGACCATGCAGGCCCAGGACGGCGAAGGCATCGGTCAGGGACGGGCTGGCGGCGGACATGCGACGAATAGGCCGCGATCATGGTCAAGGCGGGGTTAACCGTGCGAGCCGCCGCTCCGCTTGCTATAGCGCCGCCATGACCAGCCCCGTGATCCCGCCGAGCCCCACCCGCGAGGAATACGCCCGCGACTATGCCGCCGCCTTGGCCGCCAACGGCGACGAGACCATTTTCGACCGCCCCGAGCCCATCGGCCTGATCATCGACTGGCTGGCCGACGCCCGGGCGCATGAGCCGAACGACCCCAACGCGATGGCCCTGTCGACCGTCGACGCCGAGGGCGCGCCGGACAGCCGCATGGTGCTGCTGAAGGACATTGATGCGCGCGGCCTGACGTTCTACTCGAATACCGAGAGCGCCAAGGGCCTCCAACTCGACGGCAATTCGAACGTCGCCCTGCTGTTTCACTGGAAGACCCTGCGTCGGCAGGTCCGCGTGCGCGGAACCGTCCAGCCCGTGTCCCCCGAGGAGGCCGACGCCTATTTCGCCAGCCGTGCTCGGGAAAGCCGCATCGGCGCCTGGGCCTCGGATCAGTCTCGACCCCTGCCGGATCGCGCCATGCTGGAAGCGGCGGTCGCCCGCGAGACCGGACGCTTCGAGGGCGTTGAACCGCCCCGGCCGCCCCACTGGACCGGCTGGCGCGTCGTCCCGCGTTCGGTGGAGTTCTGGCGCGACCGACCTTATCGGCTGCACGACCGGCTAAGGTTCGACCGCTCCGGCGACGCCTGGACGAGGACCCGCCTTCAGCCCTGAGGCGTCAGGTCCCGTAGCGGGCCAGAAACGTCTCGACGGCGTCGGCGGCGATCTTCTCGGGCGATCGTTCCGCCTGGACCTCGTCGCCGGTCACCAGGGGCATGAAGAAGACGGGATGCTCGACCATCCCCATCAGCTGACCCGCCGCCCAGGACGCCTTGTCAAACCGGATCTCTCCACGGTGTGCCAGCGTCTGCAAAGCCTGGATCAACGGCCGCCCGAAATCGCTGCGCCCCTTGTCAAAGAAGCGCAGGGCCACCTCCCGGAACCGGGGCCGCTCAGCCATGACCAAGCGAAAGACGGCCCGGACGAATTGATCGCCCATGAAGCGGGCATAGGTCAGGGCGAAGCCGGTCAGCATCTCGCGCGCCGGTCCGTCGCTCAAACGCACGCACTCCATTTGCCGCGAGAAGTCCTCGGCGGCATCCTCGATCACCGCGCCGAACAGGTGCTCCTTGGACGGGAAGTAGGCATAGAGCGTCGCGGTGGAGACGCTGGCCGCGCGCGCGATCGGCTCGATCCGTGTTGAGGCATAGCCCTGGCTGATGAAGAACCGTCGGGCTTCCCGCACGATCGTGTCGCGTCGCTTGTCCTGGCCCGGTTTCAGGTCGGGCAGAATGCCGGTCATGTGCGAGTCCATTGACGGCACGCCTAAACCAATCCGCGCGCAACCGGAATACGGACGAACACCGTTACGGTTCTGAATTCATCAGACCGCTGAGCAACGGATGCGCGAGCAAGGGCGCGGCCAGCCGGACGACGACCTGCGGATCCTCCAGCCGCACCGCCGCCGTCGCGTCTGCCACGATGAAGTCCGCCCGCGTCCGCGACGGTTCCGTCAGCCGCTCATGTCCCGGCCGCACGGTCTTCAGATACTGGTCAATGACCGAACCGGCCGTCCGGCCCCGCTCGGCCTGGTCGCGCAGCAGACGGCGGATGAAGCGGATGTCGGCGGGCGTATCCACGAACACCCGGATGTCGAACAACTCCGCCAGCGAGGGCGTGCACAACAGATGCGTGCCCTCCACGATCACCACCGGCGCCGCCCGCACCGGCGCTCCACCCGGCTCCCGGCCGTGGGTGATGAAGGAATAGATCGGAGCGATGATGTCCCGCCCGGCCTTCAGCGCGCCGAGATCGGCCTCCAGCCGCTCGTGATCGCGCGCCGCCACGTCGTCGAAGTCGAACGTCGCGGCGTCGAAGCCGGGCAGGGAGGCCGCGTCGCGGTAGTAGGAGTCCTCGCGCAGCAGCACCGCCTGACCGGCCGGCAGCACGGCCGCCACGGTCTCGGCCAGCGTAGACTTGCCCGAGCCCGAGCCCCCCGTGATGGCGATGAGGATGGTCATGGCGGGGCTCTAGCCGCCCCGCCGGCTCAGCGGAAGAAGCAGGTGTCGCCCGCGTAGAGGGATTCCACCGTCCCCGACCCGTCCGCGGCGGTCAGGAAACCGCCCAGGTCGCCCGCCGTGAACTCGATCCCGAGCGTCGAGTCCGTCTGGATTTCGACGGTGCGCGCCGCGTTCAGATCGGCGCGGCTCGTGCCCACGCCCACGCCATCGGCGGTGGTCAGGCCCGGCTCCCGCAGGAACCAGCCGCGGAACTGACCCTCCTGAAACAGCAGCTGCAGCCCGTTGGCGTACTGGGCGAACTGGACCGGCCCCTGACCGCATTCTTCATTGGTGCTTTGCTCCGGCGCAGGGCCGCCGACGGCGATGTTGACGGCCGTGATGACCGACTCCTGCGGCGTGCCGAAGGGCAGGGCGCGCGCGGCTCCCGCCGCGTCGAAGACCCGCAGCCCCTCGCCTTCGATGGCCAGGCCGCTCGTCTGCTGCGCCGGGGTCGCCGGGGCTGCGGCTTCCGACGGCGCTCCGGCCGGTGTCGTCGCTTTCTCTGCGGGTTCGATCGAGCGATCGCAGGCGGCGATCGCCAGAACGGCGAAGATCACAGGCGCGGTGCGGGTCATCAGGCGCATGATGAAAGATCCTTCTCTCCGGGTGCGAAGCGCGGAGAGAAGGCCAAAACCTCCGCGGAGGCAACGGCGAAGCTGAGTTTAGCGCGCCAAGGTGACCTAGCGTCACGTTGCTTGCCGGTGATCACCTCGGCTAGGTTGCCGCCAAGCCTCGCCTTCAGCAGAGGCATTTTCCGAGGGAACGTGATGCTGGGTTTGATGCAGGACTGGCCGCTGACGGTCGACCGGATTCTGGACCACTCCAAGAACTGGCACCCCCACCGCGAGGTCGTGACCCGCTCGGTCGAGGGACCGATCGTCCGCACCACCTATGGCGAGATCCACGGCCGGGCCAAGCGCGTCTCGAACGTGCTGAAGGGCTGGGGCGTCAAGGTCGGTGATCGCGTCGCCACGCTCGCCTGGAACACAGGCCGCCACATCGAGGCCTGGTACGGCATCATGGGCATCGGGGCGGTCTGCCACACCCTGAACCCGCGCCTGTTTCCGGAACAGCTGATCTACATCATCAACCACGCCGAAGACCGCATCATCTTCGTCGACCTGACCTTCATCCCCTTGCTGGAGGCGATCCTGCCGCACTGCCCGACGGTGGAGCGGGTCGTGGTCATGACCGACCACGTCACCATGCCGGCGACCAAGCTGCCCAAGGCCGAATGCTACGAGGCGGTGCTGGAGGGCGTGTCGGAGGACTGCGAATGGGGCGGCTTCGACGAGAAGACGGCCTGCGGCCTCTGCTACACCTCGGGCACGACGGGGAACCCGAAGGGCGTCCTCTATTCCCACCGGTCGAACTTCATCCACACCCTGCTCGGCATGCAGTCGACGGTGCTGGGGCCGTCGCCGAAGGAAGTCATCCTGCCGGTCGTGCCGATGTTCCACGCCAACGCCTGGGGCATCGCCTTCGCGGGCCCGGCGTCGGGGGCCAAGCTGGTCATGCCCGGCGCCAAGATGGACGGCGCGGCCATCTATGAGCTGATCGAGAGCGAAGGCGTCACCTTCTCGGCCGCCGTGCCGACCGTCTGGCAGGGGCTGCTGGCGCACCTGCGCGAGCACAAGCTGCAGATCCCCACGGTCAAGAAGGTCCTGATCGGCGGCTCGGCCGTGCCCGAAAGCCTCATCCGCGCCTTCAACGACGAGTTCGGGATCGAGGTGCTGCAGGGCTGGGGCATGACCGAGACCTCGCCCATCGGCACCCTGTCCAACCTGACGCCGGAACTGGCCGCCCTGCCGTACGACGAGGGCATGAAGTGGCGGGTCAAGCAGGGCATGCCGCCGCTCGGCGTCGAGCTGAAGCTCAAGAACTACGCCGGTCAGGAGATGCCGCACGACGGCCACACCTACGGCCGCCTGATGGTGCGCGGCCCAACCATCGCCGGCGCCTACTTCAAGGGCGAGGGCGGCGAGATCCTGGACAACGAGGGCTATTTCGACACCGGCGACGTCGCGACCATCGACGAGCACGGCTTCATGCAGATCACCGACCGCGCCAAGGACGTGATCAAGTCGGGCGGCGAATGGATCAGCTCGATCGAGATCGAGAACATCGCCGTCGGCCACCCCAAGGCCGAGCTCGCCGCCGTCATCGGCGCGGCCCACCCCAAGTGGGACGAACGGCCCGTGCTGGTCGTCAAGCTCAAGCCCGGCGAGAGCCAGGACAAGCAGGAGCACCTGGACTTCCTGCAGGGCAAGATCGCCAAGTGGTGGATGCCCGACGACGTGGTCTTCGTGGATGACATTCCGCTGGGCGCGACCGGCAAGATCGACAAGAAGCTGCTGCGCGAGCGGATGAAGGACTACCGCCTGCCGACCGCCGCCCCAACCGAGACGGTCTGAGCCCATGGCCCAGGCTCCGCGCGCGGTCCGCTGGGCGCGGGTTCTGCTGGCCCTGACGCTTCTCAGCCCCGCCGTGGCCTTCGTCGCCGTGGCCGGGATCAAGCTGGGCGTCTGGGACTGGACCGTGGGCTATTCGCTCCTCGCCATGCGCGTCGGGCTCGCCTTCGCCGCGCTGGGCGCCGTCGCGGCGCTTGGCGGCGTCGTCATGGCGCTGGGGGAGAAGAAGGCCTGGCCCTTCGCCCTGGTCGGGCTCATCGCGGGCGCCGCCACGGCGACTGTTTACGGCGTGCATCTCGCCTCCCACGGCCTGCCGGCCGCCAGTCCCGCGCTCTTTGCGGACGTGACCACGAGCCCGTCGGAGCCGCCGGTCTTTTCCGGCGCCCTCGCAGATGAGCGCAACGCCGGCGGCGCCCCGACCCTGACCGCTGGCGCCTTCGGAGCTTGCGAGGCTGCAACCGTCCCAAGCCAGGTCGCCCCCAGCGTGGCCGCTTACGCCCTGCAGGAGGCGGGGTTCACAGTGCTCGGCTCCGGCGTCGGTCGCGCCGACGGCACGCGCACCGGCTTCTGGTTCGGCTTCAACCACGACGCGGTCATCCGCATCCGGCCCGGCCAGACCGACGTCCGCGTCGCCGCCCGCGAGGCGCGCCCGGACGGCGGCGAGTCCTGTCGCCTGCTGCAAACCATCGTGTCGAACCTTCAGGCTCCGGCGTAGGTCGCAGCCAGCGAGAGCTCGCCGTCCGCGCTCGCCCGGCCCTCCTTGACCAGCTTGATCAGGTGAGCCCACACGGACAGGCTCGCCGCCGGCCACAGCCGCTGATCGACGGCGGCGTAGAGTGTCGGGACCATCTCCGCGATCGTCCGGTCCCCCGCCGCCAGCCGCGCGACGACTTGCGCCTCGCGTTCGAGCCGGTGGGTCTTGTAGGCCGCCAGAAACGCGGCGGGTTGCGACACCGGCGCGCCGTGCGTCGGCCACAGGGTGTCGAACTCCGCCGCGATCACCCTGTCCAGACTGGCCATATAGTCCGCCATGTCCCCGTCCGGCGGAGCCACCACGGTTGTCGACCACCCCATGACATGATCGCCGCAGAACAGGGCGTTCTCCTCTTCCAGCGCGAAGGCCGTGTGGTTCGACGCGTGGCCGGGCGTGGCCAGAGCGGTCATCGACCAGCCGTCGCCCTCGATCCGCTCCCCGCCCGTCAGCAACACCTCGGGCGCGAAACCGTAGTCCTCGTCCTCGTCCAGCCCGCCTGAGGCATGGGTCTGACGCTCCGGCGGTCGCATGGCCAGGATGGGCGCGCCGGTCCGGTCGGCGAAGGGGCGGGCGAGGGGGGCGTGGTCGCGGTGGGTGTGGGTCACCAGCACATGGGTCACCCGTCGGCCCTCGACCGCTGCCAGCAGGGCATGCAGATGCGCCTCGTCCATCGGTCCTGGATCGATCACCGCGACTCCGGCGCCCGGCGCGTCGCGCCCGACGATGTAGGTCCCCGTCCCGGTGAAGGTGAACGGACCCGGATTGTTCGCGATCACGCGCTGGATCAGCGGCGAGACCTGATCCAGACGGCCGTATGCGAAGTCGAACTCTCTGACGAAGGGAATCATCCCGGCTCCTGCTCGCCCGGCGCGGTCCTTGCCTTAACGGATCGTAAACCGTTCCGGAGCGTCCAAAATGGCCCGCGCCATCGCCTATTCTGTCTCAAATCGGCTCCAGCCCATCGCGGCGGCCATCCTGTGTCTCATGGCGGCGCAGCTGGTGCTGCACTCCTGCGGCGACCCCGAGCCGGTCCCCTTCGCCGCCCGCGTCGCCGTCGAACGCTAGAGCGGCAGGCGGCTGAGGTCATAGCCGGCGCGGGCCCCGGCCTCGCGCAGACCGTCCGCGTCCGCGCCCGTCCGTCGCATCGCCAGAGCCCAGGTGACCGTTGATCGGGTGCCCGACCGGCAGAACATCAATACGGGCTCGCCCTTGGCCAGCACCTCGCCCACCGCTTCAATGGCCGCCTCGTCCGGAAAGCCAACGACCGGCGCATATACAAAGGCGAGGCCCGCCGCTTCCGCCGCCTGGGCCACCTCCGCCGCCGTGGGCTGGCCGGGGTCCTCGCCGTCGGGTCGGTTCGACACGACGGTCGTGACGCCTAGCGCCGCCGCCTCGGCGATGTCGGACAGGGCGATCTGGGGCGCGACCAGCACGGTGTCGCTCAAGCGTCGGAAATCGGCCACAGGCGCCTCCTCGGTTTCAGATTTTCCAGCTAACACGCGGCCACGGAAAAACCATTGCCACGCTTCAGGCGTTAGGCTCGCCCCGAATGTCGAAACAGCCCACGGAAACTCAATGCGTCTTCTGACCGCCGCCGCCTTCGCCGCCCTCGCCCTGAGCGCGCCCGCCGCTTTCGCCCAGGATCAGGACGGCCCGATCGCCACCGCGACCGAGGCGACGGAGTCGGTCGAAGCGAGGAACGCCCGCGAGGCCATCGCCTATGAGACGCCTCTGCCGCGCGGTGCGCCGGAGCAGGATTATCCCCTGGTCGCCTGGTGCGCTGCCCTGGTGGAGGGCCATATCGCGCTCGGCCGCACCCTGACCGCCGCCGATGATCTGGACCGCGAGATCATGCGGCTGGGCGCGCTTGAGGCCACCGACTTCCGCGAGGCGCTTCGAGCAGGCTCCGCTCGTCAGACCCCGGCGATCCGAGCAGCGGCTGAAGCGGCGGAGGGCGAAGCCCGTGCTCGCTGGAGTCCGCTGATGGCTCTTCCGGAGGAAGCGGCTCGCAGCCAGGCCTTTGGGCTATTCTTCGGTCTGCCGGGGCGCTGTGAACACGCAGCGCGCCGTGTGCGTGAGAACATCACGGCCCCGCCGATAACCCTGGGGCAAGCCGGACTTGACGAAACCGGCCAGCCGATCAGGCCTTGACCTCGGGGCGGTTCGGAACCTCGAAAACGCACTCGCGCTTAGATCATGAGAGGAACCGCCCCATGATTCGAGCCTTCGTCGCCGCCGCCTGCGCCTTGTCGCTTACGGCATGCGCCTCTCTGGCGCCCTATGGCCCCCAGCGCGGCCCCGGCGGCCAGGGCTTCTCCGAACAGCGCATCGAGAGCGACCGCTACCGCGTCACCTACAATGGCGTAGGCAGCCCCGGGCCGGTCGCCGACCTCGCCCTGCTGCGCGCCGCCGAGCTGACACTGGAACAGGGCTACGACTGGTTCGAGGTGACCCAGCGCTACATCGACGGCCGACCCGACAGCGCGGGCAGCGTGAGGCCCAGCGTCTCCGTCGGTTTCGGCTCCAGCTCCGGCCGATACGGCGGTTATCGTTATTCGGGTTCCAGCACGGGCGTGGGCGTCGGCCTGAACTTCAGCGGTCCATCCCCGACCTCGACCGTGCTCGAAGTCCGCCTGGGTCGCGGCCCGCAACCGGATCGCGGGGAGGTCTACAGCGCCGCCGAGGTGCGCGCCAACCTCAGCGGCCGCGCGTAAGCGCCCGGTACTCGACCAGCCGTTCCTTATCGCGCCGCACCTGGTCGCCGATGGTGTTGTCCAGGTCCAGCGAGGCGTAGCGGACCCAGCCGTCCAGCCCCAGCTTGTCCTTCACGGCCGCCGTCGGCGTCTGCCAGCGGTAGTAGGACAGCCACGACACGATCAGACCCATCAGCAGCGCCACGCCCTGCAGCACGCGGAAACCCACCTCGTTGCCTGCGGGCGCCGGCCAGAAGGCGAACACCGCCAGCCAGACGATCAGCACCAGCGGCGTGGAAATCCGCCCGACCCAGCGCATCCAGTAGCGTTCGCGCCGCACGCGCCACAGCTCCAGCTGGGCGTACTTCTCCAGATGCTCCATGCGCGCGCCGAGCCACAGCACCAGCCGCGTCAGGAACAGCGCCCGCTGGCCCCAGCCCTTGCCGTCGGTGGCGTAGGTGGTCTCGGCCTGGTCAGACAGGGCCCGCGCATTGGTGAACAGGTTCTGCAGCTCGCGCGTCCGCTGCACGATCTCGCGCGACAGCTCATAGGAATCGTTCTCCAGCCGGAACCGGTACTGGACGAACAGGATGGCCGAGACGCCGTAGAACAGCCCCGCCGTGATCAGCATGCCCAGCACCGCCAGCCCCAGCCCCTGCGGCTGACCGCCCGTCCACTCCGCGAACAGGGTCGGCCCCAGGATGGCCATGGCCGCGAAGCCAATGAGCGCCAGCCCCTGCGTCAGCCGCTTCGTCAGGACGTGCACCCGCAGCGCGTTGAACACGCGACGGCCGTAGCCAAAGATCCGGCCCCGGATGTCGGCGTCGGCGGGAAACCGCTCCTCGATCTGGCGCGTGAACAGGACGTGGAAGCGGTCCGGCTTGTTCTCCGTCTCCCAGAACGGAAAGATGTCCAGCGCCTGGTTGAAGTACCGGTCGATGTTGGCCGAGATCACCGAGATCGCCTCGGGATCCATGGTGAAATAGTCGCTTTCCTGGATCGGCCGCAGAATGCCTTCTTGAGCTGTCGTCGGCTGGGGCGTCGCTGACGGAATGGGCGGCGGTTCGGCCCGATCGGCGCGCGTGGCCGTTCCCGCCGGCTCGGCCGTCACGGGGGGCAGGTTGGCCGGGGGCGGCGCTTGCGGCGTCTGATCCTCATGCGACATGCTCAAGACCCTAGACTGATCCGGCCACGCTTCCGACGCCCTTCGCGCCGAAAGCGAAGACGGATATCGCCGTTAACCCTGAACGGCGGCAAGTGAAGTTTCCGACACCTCGGTGTCAGTACCGCGCCATCGCCGCCGCGAAGCCGACCAGAGGGAACAGCAGCAGCACCTCGATCCGCACCCACATCGCCGCCTTCGCCACCTCGGCCGCCGGCGGCCGGAAGCCTGCGTCGGCCTTGAACGCCCGGCTCCAGCGGATGAACCGCACCGTCGGCAGGATCGAAATCAGCCCAATCGCCGTGAAGGTCGCGATCTTGGCCCAGAACCACGGATTGCCCTCATAGGCGACCCAGCCCTTGGCCCCCCAGACAACGCGCACGACGCCCACGATAAGAACCAGCACCGCCACCCCGCCATAGCCCGCGTCCAGCTTCGCCAGCCGCGTCACGGGCACGGGATCGGCCCTCAGATAGGCCAGCTCCATCGCCAGCATGATCGCCAGGCCGAACACCAGCACATGGTGGACGACCGCCAGTCCCAGATCGTGCATGCGCGCCTCCCTTCGCTTCGCCGCAATCGGCGTTATAAGCCGCGTCGCATGGAACGTCTCCTCATCGTCGGCCTGGGCGGAGCGCTCGGCAGCATGGCCCGCTATGGCGCAGGCGTCGCCGCCGCGCGTCTGGCCCCCGGCGCGGCCTGGCCCTGGGCGACGCTGTCGGTCAACGTCATCGGCGGGCTCCTCATGGGCCTGCTCGTCGGCTGGCTGGCCCAGCGCGGGCAGGGGGGCGAGAGCCTTCGCCTGTTCGCCGCCGTCGGCGTGCTCGGCGGGTTCACCACCTTCTCGGCCTTCTCGCTGGAGACGGTCCAGATGATCGAGCGGCGTCAGTTCGGCCTCGCCGCCGCCTACGTCGCCCTCTCGGTGGTGTTGGCCTGCGCCCCCTGGTCCTCGGCCTGATGATCGCCCGCCGCGCCTTCGGAGCCGCCCTGTGACCGACGAGGCCCCCAAGCGCGAGGTCAAGACCCTCTACGTCGCCGAGGCTGAGGATGGCATCCGGCTGGACCGCTGGTTCCGCAGGCGCTGGCCCCACCTGTCCAACATCCAGGTGCAGAAGATGGCCCGCAGCGGCCAGATCCGCGTCGACGGCGCCCGCATCAAGCCCGAGGGCCGCCTGACCGCCGGCGCCGCGGTCCGCGTCCCGCCCATCCCCGAGGCGATCGTCCGCGCGCCCGGCGAGCATCAGGCGCTCAGCCCCGCCGACATCGCCTTCGCCAAGTCGCTGGTGATCTACGAGGACGACCTCGTCATCGCGCTCAACAAGCCCTGGGGCCTCGCCGTCCAGGGCGGCACCAAGACCACGCGCCACGTCGACCGCCTGCTGTCGGCCTGGGGGGAGGGGATGGAGCGCCCGCGCCTGGTCCACCGGCTGGACCGCGACACCTCCGGCGTGCTCCTGCTCGGCAAGGGCCCCGAGGCCGCCAAGCGCCTCGCCGGCGCGTTTGCCCGGCGCCAAGCGAAGAAGACCTACTGGGCCCTGGTCATCGGCCTGCCCAAGCCGACCGCCGGCCAGATCGACCTGCCGCTCAAGAAGACCGGCATCAACGACTTCGAGATGATGCGCCCCGCCGACGCCAAGGAGCACGGCGCCGAACCCGCCGAAACGGCCTACGCGCTCATCAGCCACGCCGGCCAGCGGGCGTCGTGGCTGGCGCTCCGCCCCTTCACCGGCCGCACGCACCAGCTCCGCGCCCACATGAAGGCCATCGGCCACCCCATCCTGGGCGACCCCAAGTATGGCGACGAACGGAGCGCCGAGCTGTCCGGCTCCCTGAAGCTGCAACTCCACGCGCGCAGGATCGAGCTCGACCACCCCTCCGGCGGCAAGCTGATCGTGGAAGCCCCCATGAGCCCCGAGATGCGCGCCGGCTTCCAGCACTTCGGCTTCGAGGAAGCCGAGGCCGACCCCGACCCCTTCGCCGGCGTGAGGCGCATGCGATGAGGCCTCTGGCCATCTTCGACATCGACGGCACCCTGGTCGACAGCCGCGCCTCCATCTTCCAGGCCGCCACCGAGGCCGCCCGTGCGCTGGGCCTGCCCGAGCCCGACTACGACCGCGTCCGCCGGATCGTCGGCCTCAGCCTGCCCGAGGCGCTCCGCACGCTGGAGCCCCAGCTGACCGACCCCGAGCTCGACCGGTTCGTCGAGGCCTTCAAAGCCGTGTTCCTGCGCATGAACACCGACCCCGACTTTCACGAGCCGCTCTACCCCGGCGCGATGGAAACCCTGCGTCGCCTCCACCGCGACGGCTGGCGCCTCTCCCTCGCCACGGGCCAGTCGCGGCGCGGCGTCGCCCGCAACCTCGCCCGCGAGGGCTGGGCCGACCTCTTCGTCTCGTCCCACTGCGCCGAGGACGGTCCGGGCAAGCCCCACCCCGCCATGCTGAACGCCGCCCTCGCCGCCGCCGCCTGCGAGCCCGCCCGCGCCATCATGATCGGCGACACCACCCACGACATCGTCATGGCCCTCAACGCCGGCGTCCGTCCCCAAGGCGTCGCCTGGGGCTTCCACACGGCCGAGGAACAGATCGCCGCCGGCGCCCCCCACGTCGCCTCCGACTTCACGGACCTGGAAGCCGCGCTCGATCGTTTCGCGGCGAGAGCCTTCGCATGAGCCACATCCCCAACCTCGACCCCAACGTCGCCGCCCGGAAGGGCTTCCGCGAATCCGAGGAGCGCCAGAAGCGCTTCTGGAAAGACGTCACCGTCGACCCCCGCGACGCAGGCTTCACGGTCCTGCTGGACGGCCGCGCCCCCAAGACCCCCGCCGGCGCCCCCTACGCCCTGCCGACCGAACCGCTCGCCCGCCTCGTCGCCGACGAATGGGCGGCCCAGGGCGAGTTCATCGAGCCCGCGACCATGTTCGCCACCCGTCTCGCCGCTACCGCCATTGACCGCGTCTCCCAGGCCCGCGAGGCCGTCGCCGACGAGATCGCGGCTTTCGCCGGCTCCGACCTCCTTTGCTACCTCGCCGAGGATCCGGCTTCGCTCGTCGAACAGCAGGCCCGCCAGTGGACCCCCTGGCGCGACTGGGCCGCATCCGAGCTCGGTGTCGCGCTGGAGCCCGTCGAAGGCATCATCCACCGCCCCCAGTCCCCCGAAGCCGTCGCCCGCGTCCGCGACCTGGCCCTGTCGCTCGACGACTTCGCCCTGTCCGCCCTCGCCATGGCTGTGCCGCTCCTGGGCAGCGCCGTCCTAGCCCTGGCCCTGCAGCGCGGCGCCCTGACCGGCGAGGCCGCCTTCGAGCTCTCCCGCCTCGACGAAGCCTTCCAGGAAAGCCGCTGGGGTGTTGACGCCGAAGCCGCCGAACGCACTGCCGCCCGCCGCGCCGAGGCGCTTCTCCTTGAGCGGTGGTTCAGGTCCCTGGAACCAAGGTAATCCGCAGGTTGCGTGCGCCGCCACCCATCGGGCTGGCCCATGTTTCCCGACTTTCCGCACGCAGATCATAGACACCGAGCGGGGTCACGAGCGCCGCCCGCGCCAATCCGTCGTCCGGTGCCACGCTGATGACTGTCAGGACGTCGGCGTCAGCTTGGGGCTGGTCGTTCATCACGCGCGCGATGGCCGTATCAGCAATGTCCAGTTCCCCCACGCACACGGTGTCCTCGACGCGAAACCGCGCGGTTCCGGCCACGACTTCCTCGCCGTACGTGCCCTGATAGCTGCGGGTCTCCACCGGGCAGCCCACGGTTGACGCGGATTGCACTGGCATGAACGGCGCGGCCAGCATCTGCGCGGTGATGTCGATGGAGGCGACCCAGAGCGTATTGGACAGGACGGCCGTCGCGGCGCGCTGATCGGGATACAGGACCAGGGAGCTTCGCGCGCCCAGCGTCACACCGGCGTGGTGCGCCAGACGCCGACCGTCCGCGTCACGGCTGGCCCGCCATCCAAAGCCGACCGTGTATCCATCCTCGCCGGCGGGGCTGCCGTCATTCAGCACAAACGGCTCAAGCAGTCTCTCGAACGCCGCCCGTTCGATGATCCGGCCGTCCAGCACGCGCCCGCCCCATTCCGCCAGCGCGGGCGCCGTCGCGCCAAGGCCACCGCCAGCCCAAGTATAGCTGAAATCACGCGGAGCCGCCCGAACGACTTGGCCGTCGCGGAACTCGTAGGCGACGGAGGCCCGGGGATCGCTGCTGTCTGTCAGATCCCGGCTGATCGCCAGACCCGGCGTCACCTGTTCGGCTACATAGTCCGTGAACGATTGGCCCGTGATCGCCTCGATTTGCGCGCTGAGCAGGGTGTAGCCCCAGGAGGAGTAGCGATAGGCGTCGCCGGGTGCGCTCAGCAGAGCCCGATCGGAGAAGATGCCCACTGCGTCGCGTGCCGTGGCGTAGTGGATGCGGCCGAGGTCGCTGTCGACCGCCTGATAGTGCGGCATTCCCGAAGCGTGGGCGGCCAGGTGTCGCGCTGAAAAATCCGGCCAGTCGGCATTCGGAAGCCAGGGCAGGGTGGCCCGGACTGGCGCGTTCAGGTCCATGCGGCCTTCCTGCTCCAGCCGTGCCGCCGCCATCACCGCGAACAGCTTGGACACGCTGGCCAGGCGAAAGACCGTGTCCGCCGCGACCGGACGCCCGGCATCCACATCGGCATAGCCCGCCGACCCCGTCCAGACGCTCTGTCCGTCGATCCACACCGACGCCCCCATCCCCGGTACGCCGTTGATCTCCACCAGGCTGTCGAGGATTCGGTCGGCGATTCGGGCAGGGCGGTCATGGTCTCGGGGTTCGACCTGTGCGGCGCAGGCGGTGGTGGCCAGCATCAGGGCGGCGGCGGAAACGGACAGACACGCGATGGATCGCATTTGGTCTCTCGTGGCGACCTCGGGGAACCGCGCAGCTTGAGGCCGAATGTGGCCGCGGTTCGACCGGCGCATGTCGCTTCGTTAAGGGCGGCGCCTCCCCCGCGAAGCGCGCCTGACGCTTGCCGCCTCGCCCGCCCCTCCTTAAGCCTCCCCCCAAGGAGTCCCGCCCATGCAAGCCATTCTCGAACAGCTCGAAGCCCGCCGCGCCGCCGCCCGTCTGGGGGGAGGCGACGCCCGCATCGCCGCCCAGCACGCCAAGGGCAAGCTGACCGCCCGCGAACGCATCGAGGTCCTGCTGGACGAGGGCTCCTTCGAGGAGACCGACATGTTCGTGGAGCACCGCTCCCACCAGTTCGGCATGGAGAAGCAGCGCGTCCCCGGCGACGGCGTGGTCACCGGCCGGGGCACGATCGGCGGCCGTCTGGTCTATGTCTTCTCCAAGGATTTCACGGTCTTCGGCGGCTCTCTTAGCGGCGCGCACGCGGCCAAGATCGTCAAGCTGATGGGCATGGCCCTGACCAACGGAGCCCCCATCATCGGCCTCTATGACGCCGGCGGCGCCCGCATCCAGGAGGGGGTCGAGAGCCTGGCGGGCTACGCCGACATCTTCCTCCAGAACACCCTGGCCTCGGGCGTCATCCCCCAGATCAGCGTCATCATGGGTCCCTGCGCGGGCGGCGACGTCTATTCCCCGGCCATCACCGACTTCATCTTCATGGTGAAGGACACCTCCTACATGTACGTGACCGGCCCCGACGTGGTGAAGACGGTCACCAACGAGGTCGTCAGCCACGAGGACCTGGGCGGCGCCCGCGTCCATGCGGGCAAGTCCGGCGTCGCCGACGGAGCCTTCGAGAACGACATCGAGGCCCTGATGGAGGTCCGCCGCCTGATCGGCTTCCTGCCCCTGTCCAACCGCGAAAAGCCCCCGGTCCGCGACAGCTACGACGACCCCGAGCGCGACGAGGACAGCCTGGACACCCTCGTGCCCGCCAATCCGAACCAGCCCTATGACATGAAGGAGCTGATCCTGAAAACGGTCGACGAGGCCGACTTCTTCGAGATCGGCGCGGATTTCGCCAAGAACATCGTCTGCGGCTTCGGCCGCCTGGACGGCCAGCCCGTCGGCGTCGTGGCCAACCAGCCCCAGGTCCTGGCGGGCGTGCTCGACATCGACTCGAGCCGCAAGGCCGCCCGCTTCGTCCGCTTCTGCGACGCCTTCGGCATTCCCCTGGTGACCTTCGTCGACGTGCCCGGCTTCATGCCCGGCACGCGCCAGGAGTACGGCGGCCTGATCAAGCACGGCGCCAAGCTGCTGTTCGCCTATGCCGAGGCCACGGTGCCCAAGCTGACCGTCATCACGCGCAAGGCCTATGGCGGCGCCTACGACGTCATGAGCTCCAAGCACCTGCGCGGCGATGTCAACTACGCTTGGCCCAGCGCCGAGATCGCCGTCATGGGCGCCAAGGGCGCGGTCGAGATCATCTTCCGCAAGGAGGCTGGTGATCCCGAGGCCCTGGCGGCGCGGGAGGCCGAATACAAGGAGCGCTTCGCCAACCCCTTCGTCGCGGCGGGCCTGGGCTACATCGACGACGTGATCATGCCCCACGGCACGCGGCGGCGACTGATCAAGGCGCTACGGACGCTGAAGGGGAAGGTGCAGACGAACCCGTGGAAGAAGCACGATAACATTCCGCTATGAAGCTGCCGCTGCTGATCCCACTTATCCCCTTGTTGTCGACCCTGTCACCTTCTTCGAAAATTCTGAAAATTCCTAGGCTTACAAGTCTGCATGGCATTGCGGTTCTGATCTGCGCCTTCACTGCAGGTTGGGTAGTTGTGATCATCTCGTCTGCGGCCGGACTCAACGTTTTCGGGTTGAGCCTCGATTTCTCTAAGGCGGGTGTCTTCGGAGATTCATTCGGCGGTATCAGCGCCTTCATGGCAGCATGCGCTGCATACTTTACGTATAGCGCCCTGCGATTGGAACGCAGGGCGGGCTTGCGGCAGCGCGTATCTGACCGAAAACGAAGCCGCGCTGATCAAGAACGTGATGCTGAACAGACCCTATTCAGACTGATGGAGCTCAGAAATACCTTAGTCGAGGAGGTATGCGTTTCCACTAGGCTTCGAATTCTGAACGGCCGCGACGCGTTAGGTTATATGGCTGATACGATCAGCGCTAAAGTCGCAAGATCGCCCAAAAAGGGTAACGAAATTTATGGGAGACTATATGACAAGTGGAATGATGAGCTTGGTCATTATTTCAGGCTGACATATCATATCGTCCGATTTGCGGATGAAAATTTCGAAAACTGGAAGTCCTACACGTACATAAGGTTGTTGCGAGCGCAATTGTCGAACTCAGAGCAGGTATTAATTGCCTTGAGCTGCGCTTACGGTGAAGGGCGGGAGAAATTCAAGGGTTGGGTTGAGCATTACGCGCTGCTACATAATATTCATCGGAATGATCGCGAGCGACTGCTGCTTGACCTTCTATTCGAGCCGAGCGCGTTTGATTATCACGGACCTCGCTTACCTTCATCTACCAAGTACGTCGAGGATGGTGCATAACTGCTGACCAACCTCCTCTTCCTCTGCTCCCGCAACCGCCTCCGCTCGCCGACAGCCGAGCGGGTGTTTGCCGACTGGCCGGGGGTGGAGACGGCGTCGGCGGGTCCCGGATCAAGTCCGGGAGGCGCCCGATGCGGACGAGCCCTGCACCCATGAGCTCGTCGAATAGGCCGACATCATCTTCGTCATGGAGCGCGCCCACCGCGCGCGGTTGCAGACCCGGTTCCGAAAGAGCCTGAAGTCCGCCCGCGTCGTCTGCCTCGACATCGCCGACGACTAAGCCTTCATGCAGCCCGAACTCGTCGCCCTGCTGAAGAAGAAGGTGGGGCCGTTCCTGCGATGATCCTTCTCCCTCCCCTTCATGGGGAGGGACGGCGGACCCCGGGCTTGACCCGGGGGGAGCCAGGGTGGGGTGCGAAAGGGTCATCACATTCCGCACGCACGGACCCCACCCGCGCTCGCCGAGGCTCGCGGTCCCTCCCCATGAAGGGGAGGGAGAGAAACGCGCTGTTTTTCTCAATCATCCAACGACGCCCGGATTCCGCCTGTGAAAACAACGCCCGCGTCGATTGAGACGATTTGATCGCGCCCGCATATCCAATCCCCTTACAATCGGCCCCGTCCCGTTGCGGAGGGGAAGGCGTCCTGGGCCCAGGACCCGGACGCGCGGCGGGGTCGATCGCGGGTTTGCCCGGGGAGCGAAAGGCCCCGGGGTCCGTGGGCTCTCTGGGGGTCGGCGCCCGTCGTGGGCTTAAGTGGCGGCGTCAGGACGAACCGGGTGACACCAAGGCGGCGGGGAAGAGGCCCCTCCGCTCCCGGCATAAGAGCTTCCCGCGACCGCGCAGCTTGCGAAAACCGATCGAGCGGAGCCGAGACGACCCCGCCGAAACACACATCAAGGGCGAAGGCCGGCGACGGCCCCGCCCCCGGTCCCGGGCGAGATCGCCCCGGCTCCGCCGCTTCCCCGACCCGCGTCGCGGCCGAACCCGGCGCGAGGGCGATGACGCATGGCTGTCGTCAGCCCAGCGCCTCGAGGCACGCCGTCTTCTTGGCCTCCAGCGCCGCATCCGCCACGGTCTCGACCGCCGGTTTCAGCAAGCGCCTCAGCCGCTCATCGCCGCCGCACACGACCGCCGGCGACAGCCTCTGGCGCGCGGGCTCCAGCACCCGCAGCGTCGCCTCCGGATCGGTCGCCAGCGCCGCCTTCAGCGCCGCATCCAGTTCCTCGGCCCGTTCGCCGGAGACGCCCGGTTCCAGCGCCGCCGCCACGTTCAGCCACGCCGGTTCGGCCGAGGCGATGCCCGCCAGCACCGTCGTCCAGCGCGACTTCGGCGTTCCGGCCTCCAGCCCCGTGATCGCGCCCTCCGGCCCGTTCAGCCCGACCAGCTGGATCGTCTCTTCCGGCGTCACCGCCTGTCCGTCCGCCCAGGCGATCCGAACGCCTTCTGCGAAGCCTTTCGTCGTCTCCGGAATCGCGGCGGGCGCGGCGGGCGCCTCGGCCAGGGCCCTGGCGGCCGGCTCCGGCTCGGCCTGTGAGCAGGCGGCCAGGGCGACAAGGGCGATCAGGGGCAGGCGGCGCATCATCATCGGTCTCCGGCAGGCGAACACTGTGCGCGCCGCCCTTGCCGCGCGTCGGCGGCGCGGACTATCTCGGTTTCATGACACCGACCCTTTACGGCATCCCCAACTGCGACACGGTCAAGAAGGCCCGGACCTGGCTGGACCAGAACGGTCGCGCCTACGTCTTCCACGACTACAAGAAGGCCGGGATCGACCGCGCGACGCTGCACGCCTGGGTCGAGACCCACGGCTGGGAAACCGTGCTGAACCGCGCCGGCACGACCTTCCGCGCCCTGCCGGAGGCCGACCGCACGGACCTGAACGCCGAGAAGGCCGTCGCCCTGATGCTGGCCCAGCCCTCGATGATCAAGCGCCCGGTGCTGGACCTAGGCGACCGCACCCTGGTCGGCTTCAAGCCCGACCTTTACGCCGCCGCGGTCTCCTAGCCGACGACGTCGGTGTCGGGCCGGTCGTGCCCGTCGGCCCGCTCTGTGACCCATTCGCCCTCGGCGTCGGCGTATTCGATGTAGGCCGTCTGATCCGCCACCCGCTGCTCCCGGCTGGCCCGCACCGCCGCGGCCCGCGCCGCGTCGTGACTGGCGAAAGTCTCCGAGAAGGTGTCGCCGACCTTATAGGCCCAGCCTCCGTCGTGCTCGACGATGCGATAGGTGACATGGCTCATGGCGGGCTCCGGCTGACGTACGGCGCAGACCATCGCATTTTCTTTGCGGCCGTGCATCCATTCGGGCGGTCGGCGACGACCAGGGATCGAAAGCGCGGGCGATGGGCCAGCGCGCAGACGGGGTGAAGACGATGGAAGACCTTTTCCGATCTTATTGGTGGCTGCTGTTTCCGCTGGCGTGGTTTGTCTCGATCGCCTTTTCAAGCCTGCTGAACTACCGGCGCCAGCGCGCCACGCTGAAGCTGATCGAGACCTATGCGCAAAAGGGCGAGCAGCCGCCCGAGGCCCTGTTGAGGGTTCTGGAACGCCCCATCGACGCCGAGACCGAGAGCCGCGCCTACGGCTCGCCGAGTGGCGGGCGGAACGGCAGTCTGTTTTCTCTGGTGCTCTTCACCATCCTGGCCGGCGGATTCGGCTACGCGGCCTACGCCAACATGTACGACGCCGGCGACGCCTTTCTGATCGTGGCCTTCGTTATGGGGGCGCTGGCGGCGGCGACGGGCGTGACGCTGATCTTCGGCAAGCGTCAGAAGGACTGATGCCGCGGCGTGGAGCAGATGATGGACGCCGCCCTGGTGGCGGCCGCGAGGGCGGGGTCCGACGCCGCCTTCGCTCGGCTGATCGCAGCCTATCAGGCTCCGTTGCGGGCCTTCCTGCGCCGAACGTTGGGTGGGTTCGACCTGGCGGACGACGTGGCTCAGGAAACATTCGTGACCGCCTGGGCGTCGCTCGGCCGGTTGAAGGATCCGGCCGGGTTTCGTCCCTGGCTGTTCGCGATCGCTTGGAACAAGGCGCAGGACGCCCTGCGATCCGGCCTGCGCGGCCGGACCCGGGATCGCGCGTGGCTAGAGGCGTCGGAGCCGTCGTCCGGGGTCTCGGCCGAAGACCGCATGGCGCTGGAGAGCGCGATGACGGCCCTCCCGCCCGATCAGAGGGCCTGCGTCGCCCTGTGCCTCGCGGACGGTTTTTCGCATGGCGAGGCGGCCGAGATTCTCAGGCTTCCGCTCGGCACGGTGAAGTCCCATGTCACGCGGGGGCGGGCCCGGCTGCTCGCCGCCCTGACAGGAGAGCCGCATGACCTCTGATCCTGTTGCCGACCGGACCCTGGCCGCCTTCTTCGCCGAAGCCTCGCCTCCAGCGCGGGACCTGGCCTTTGAGGCCAGGGTGGCTGCGAAAATCGCACGTCGTCGAACCGTGGCGACCGTCGCGGCTCTCGTGCCCTGGACCGTCGCCGCCAGCGTGCTTCTCTGGGCGATTGGGCCTCTGCTGGGCCCGTTGGTCGATGGTCTGTCAGAGACGCTCGCACCGGCCGCGACGATCCTAGCCCTGACGGCGCTGACCGTCGTCATGGGCGTCGCGGCCGGGCGCAGGCTGTCGCCTAGCGGATGACGCGGTAGCGGCCGGTGCTGGCCATCTCGTGCCGCTGCCGCTCGGGCAGGGCGCGATAGGCGAGGCGGCGCATCTCGGCGCGGCAGACGGCCGGATCGCCGAGACGGTCTGGCGTCACGACCTCCAGATGCCGGTCGCAGAAGGCGCGGCTGGCGGCGCGCACGCGCTGGACGAAGGCGTCCTGGTCGGTCGGGCGGGTGAAGTCGAGATCGCCGATGGCGACGCGCAGCTCTGGCCCCGCGGACGGGGCGGGCGCGGCCTGGGTCATCAGGGCTGCGGCGAGAATCAGGGACACGGACATGGGAGGATCTCCGAACAAGGAAGGCGGGATCGCCTCTCCGTCAGAGCCGCCGCTCGCGCCGCGCGGATGCGAAGCGGAGCATTAAGTTTCGTCCATCCGGGCCGGGCATCGCCTTACGAAGATTTCACGTCCGTTCGCGCATCCGCTGGCCACGCCCGCCGCCTCTTGTGATCAGAAGGCCCGGGCATCAGGCTCGCGCCGTTCAGGAAAAGAGAGGGGACATCCCATGGAAGACTTCATCCCGATCATCGGCATCCTCGCCACCTTCGGCACCATCACCGCCATCGTCTTCGGCCCGGCCTATCTCAAGTCGCGCGAGCGCCGCGACATGCAGGCCACCGTCCGCGCCGCCATCGACAAGGGCCAGCCCCTGCCGCCCGAGGTCATCGAGGCGCTCGGCAAGGAAGCCACCAAGAACCTGCCCAGTCGCACCCGCGACATCCGCCGGGGGATCATTTGGCTGGCAGTCGGCATCGGCATCGCCGCCTTCAGCCTGATCAACGAATCGCGCTGGACCCAGGGCGGCTGGGAAGAGGGCGTCCATGTCGGCGGCGGCCTCCTGGGCATCGCCGCGATCCCGATCACGGTCGGCCTGGCCTTCATCGTCCTCAGCTTCTTCAACAAGAACAAGGACTGAGGCGCGGGTCGACAGGGGGAAATCTCTCATGGCCCAGTCCCTTCTGGACAGGCACGACGTGGAGCTGGCGGCCCTTGCGGCCGCCGGCGGGCGGCGCGAGTTCGGCGAACTCGTCCGCCGCCACGGCTCGGCGGTGCGCATGCTGCTGCGGCGCATGGGCGCGCAATCGGCCGAGGCCGACGACGTCGCCCAGGACGCCTTCCTTCAGGCCTTTGAGAAATGCTCGGAGTTCCGGGGGGAGGGCACCTTCGCCGCCTGGGTCAAGCGCATCGCCGCGCGCCTCTATCTGAAGCGCAAGGCCAAGGACGCCCGCTACGTCGCCGAACTGGAGCCCGAACAGGCCGAGGTCACGGTCTCGCCCGACACGGCAGGCCTGGTCGATCTGGACGAGGCGCTGAAAAGCCTCAGCGAGGTCGAGCGTCTGTGCGTCTCCCTGTGTCACGGCGCGGGGCTGTCTCATCCCGAGATCGCCTCCGCCATGAATCTGCCGCTTGGAACGGTGAAGTCTCATGTCAAACGTGGTCTGGATAAACTCCGCGCCCGGCTTTCGGGGGGCGGGGAACCCGTGGGGAGGGCGGCGCATGTCGTCTGACGAGTTCGATCCCATGATCGAGCGGCTGTTCAGCCGCTCGCCGCAGATGGCCGACGCGACCCTTTTCGCGGCCGAGGTCGAGACGAAGCTGCAGTCCTCCAGCCGGGTCCGCACCGTGGCCCTGACCGTCGCCGGTCTGATCGGCGGCATCATCGCCGTGCGCGAGACGACCAATGTCAGCCTGAACCTGAACGACGGCTCCTCGCCGGTCGCCGGCCGCGCCATCGGCCAGGGCGTCCAGGCCGCCAGCCTGAACGTCCAGGAGGCTGTGAACTCCGGCCTGACCCAGTTCGGCCTGTCGGATATGGCGCTGGGGTCGATGGGCGGGATGCAGCTGTTCTGGATCGCGGCCGGGGCCCTGATCGCGCTCGCGGCCGCAGGCGTGATGCGGCTGTCGCAGGAGGTCTGACCGACGCTCCAGCTTTCGCCGGAGACCCGAGCCGCCTAAATGCAGGTCTTCCTTTCAAGGAGCGCCGCCATGTCCAAGCAGTCCAAGGACGCCGTCCGCCGCCTCGCCGCGCCGGACATCATGAAGCGCAAGGGCGGCGAGCCGATCGTCTGCCTGACCGCCTATGACGCCCCGACGGCCGAGCTTCTGGACCCGCATTGCGACCTTCTGCTGGTCGGCGACAGCGTGGGCATGGTGGTCCACGGCCTGCCCAACACCGTCGGAGTGACGCTGGAGATGATGATCCTGCACGGCCAGGCGGTCATGCGGGGAGCCCGGCGGGCCATGGTCGTCATCGACATGCCGTTCGGCAGCTATGAGGGCGGCAAGGAGATCGCCTATCAGAACTGCGCGCGTGTGATGAAGGAAACGGGCGCCCAGGCGGTGAAGCTGGAGAGCGGCCCGACCGTGCCCCAGACCATCGAATACCTGGTCCAGCGCGGCATCCCCGTCATGGGCCACGTCGGCCTGAGGCCCCAGGCGGTGCTCACCGAGGGCGCCTTCAAGGCCAAGGGCAAGACCGACGACGAGCGCCTGCGCGTCATCGCCGAAGCCGAGGCCACCGCCGACGCGGGCGCCTTCGCCATCGTGGTCGAGGGTACCGCCGAGCCGGTCGCGGCCGAGATCACCCGCTCCATCGACAAGCCCACCATCGGCATCGGAGCCTCGGCGGCCTGCGATGGCCAGATCCTGGTGACGCACGACATGCTGGGTCTGTTCGACTGGACGCCCAAGTTCGTGCGCCGCTACGCCGACCTGCGCGGCGAGATCGACCGGGCGGCCAAGGGTTACGCCGAAGACGTCCGGGCCCGCCGTTTTCCTGCCGAAGTCGAGACCTACTTCTCGAAAAAGCCCGCCACGCCTTAGGGGTCGATTGCGGGCGCGGGGTCGAACCTCTAGGGTCCGCGCCGATTTGGCTTTGCAGCGTTTTTTCGGGGCGGCGACGACGTGACGGATGTCTTTGAAGAGGTCGAGGAAGAGATCCGCTCCGAGCGGCTGAAGCGCCTGGCGCGTCAGTGGCTGCCGATCGTCGGCGGCCTCCTCGCGGTGGCCCTGGTGGCCGCCCTGGCCTGGTGGGGCTGGCAGAGCTGGCAAACCTCGAAGGCCCATGACGCCTCGGTCGCCTATCAGCGCGGCATGGAGGCGCTGCAGTCCGGCGACAACGCCGGGGCCGAGACCGCCTTCGCCGAAGCGGCCGAGAAGGGGAACGGCGCCTACAAGTCGCTGGCGCTCCAGCAGCGCGCCGGTCTGGCGCTGGCGTCGAACCGCACAGAGGACGCGATCGAACTGTTTGACGAGGCGGCGCGCGCTTCGGGCGATCCGATCCTGGCCGATCCGGCCCGGTTCAAGGCCGCTTTGCTCGTCATGGACACCGGCACCCTGGAACAGATCACGGAGCGTCTGGAACCCCTGACCGAGGAAGGCCGCCCGATGCGTCCCTTCGCCCAGGAGGCCCTGGCGCTCGCCCGCATCCAGCATGGACAGGCCGCCGAGGCGCGTGAGCTTCTGACGCTCCTGACCCTCGGTCAGGACGTGCCCGAGCCCGTGCGTCAGCGCGCCCAGGCCGCCATCGGCCTCATCGACAGTGAAACGGCGGCCGGGCTCGCCGCCATCGTCGCGGCCCAGCAGGTCGTTCCGCCCGCGCCGGTGCTGCAGGCGCCGCCCGCGGCTCAGGGCGCGCCCGTTGAGGCCCCCGCCCAGTGATGTTCGAGACCGGAGATCGGATGACCCGCGTGACGCGCGCTCTCAAGATCGTGGCCGTCGTCGGCCTGGCGGCGACCGTCGCCTCCTGCGCCTCGGCGCGGCGCATTCTTCCGTTCGGCCTCGGCGGGAGCGACGCGCCCCAGGCCACGGCGTCCGAAGGCGACCGCATCTCCATCCTGTCCTTCGAACAGACGGTGACGCCGTCGGCGGCCCTGTCCGGACGGGACTTCCTCGTGACCGGCCCGACGGCTCGCACCTCCTGGCCGATGGCCGGGGGCACGCCTGAGAATCTGGTCGAGCACAGCATCGCGGCGCCGGAGTTCACCATCGGCTGGCGGCGCGGCATCGGCCGGGGCTCCAGCCGTACGACCCAGGTCATGGCGCCGCCGGTGGCCGCCGACGGCCGCATCTACGTGATGGATGGCGAATCGACCGTGACGGCCGTGGACGCCGCCTCGGGTCAGGTCGTCTGGCGGCGCGACGTCAAGCCGGAGGGCCGGGAGGCGGCCGGCGGCGTGGCGGTGTTCGGCCTGCCTGTGCCCCTCGTCGGATCGGGCGGCGGGGCGCTGGAAGGCGGCTTCGGCGGCGGTCTCGCGGTCGGCGGCGGTCGGCTCTACGTCGCCTCGGGCTATCGCACCATGTCCGCGCTCGACGCCGCGACGGGCAATGTGGTCTGGACCCAGCCGGTAGACGTTCCGCTGCGTGGCGCGCCGACGCTGGCGGGCAACCGCATCTATGTCGTCGACGTCGACAACCAGATCATCGCCTTCAACACTCAGACGGGCCAGCAGGACTGGTCCTATCGCGGCATCGTCGAGCCGGCGCGGGTGATGCGCGCCTCCAGCCCGGCGGTCAGCGGGGACACGGTGATCGCGCCCTTCTCGTCCGGCGAGGTCGTGGCGCTGCGCGCCTCCAACGGCCAGCCGGTCTGGAACCAGGTCCTGTCGCGCACCAGCCGCACCAGCGCCCTGTCGGAAATCCGCGACATCGCCGGGCGCCCGGTGATCTCGCGCGGCTTCGTCTATGCCGTCGGCCACTCCGGCGTCATGCAGGCGATGGACATCCGCACAGGCCAGCCGCGCTGGAGCCTGCCGATTGCGGGCGTCAACGCGCCCCTGCCGGTCGGCGACGTCGTCTATGTCGTGTCCAAGAACGGCGAGCTGACCGTGGTCAATCGTGACAGCGGGGCGGTCTATTGGACCCGCGACCTGAACGAGGGGCGGGTGCGTCAGGAGGGCGGCTTCTTCGGCTTCGGCGACCGAACGGTTCGCCCCGAATGGTCAGGGCCGATCCTGGCGTCCAACCGGCTGGTTCTGGTCAACTCCGACGGCGAGGCCGTGGCCTTCGATCCCAAGACGGGGGCCCAGACGGCGTCGATCCGTCTCGGCGGCCCGGCGTTCCTCTCACCCATCGCCTACAACGGGCAGCTCTACGTCCTGACGGACAACGGCGATCTGGTCAGCATTCGCTGACACGCCGAAATCACGCTAGAAGGCCGGCATGGCATTGAAGGTCGCCATCGTCGGCCGCCCCAACGTGGGCAAGTCGACCCTGTTCAACCGGCTGGTGGGCAAGCGGCTCGCGCTGGTCGATGACCGGCCGGGGGTCACCCGCGACCGGCGCTATGCCGATGGCAACATCGGCGATCTCGATCTGACGCTGATCGACACCGCCGGCTACGAGGACGTCACCGACGAGAGCCTTGAAGCCCGCATGCGCGAGCAGACCGAGGCCGCAATCGAAGACGCGGACCTCATCCTGTTCATGATGGACGCCCGCGAAGGCGTCACCTCGCTGGACCGCATCTTCGCCGAACGCCTTCGGAAACAGCACAAGCCCGTCGTCATCCTGGCCAACAAGTCCGAAAGCCGGGAATCTGGCGGCGGCGTGGGCGAGGCGCACGCCTTGGGCTTCGGCGAGCCCGTCGCCATTTCCGCCGAGCACGGCGAGGGCATGGCCGATCTCTATCAGGCCATCGTTGCGGCCTCGGCCGACATCTTCGTCGAGGAGGTCGACGAGCCCGACAAGCCGATCCGCATCGCCATCATCGGCCGCCCGAACGCGGGCAAGTCGACCCTGATCAACCGTCTGATCGGCGAGGACCGCCTGCTGGTCGGCCCCGAGGCGGGGATCACCCGCGACTCCATCTCGGTCGACTGGGTCTACGAGGGCCAGAACATCCGCCTCGTCGACACGGCCGGCATGCGTCGCAAGGCCCGGGTTCAGGAGAAGCTGGAGAAGCTGTCGGTGGCCGACACCCTTCGGGCCATCACCTTCGCCGAGGTCGTCGTCCTGGTGATGGACAAGGACAACGCCTTCGACGTCCAGGACCTGCAGCTCGCCGATCTGGTCGAGCGCGAGGGGCGCGCGCTGGTCTATGTCGCCTCCAAGTGGGACCTGGAGGAGGAGCCCCAGTCGCGTCTGGCCGAGCTGAAACGCATGGCCGACGACAAGCTGCCGCAGCTGAAGGGCTCGGAGTTCGTCGCCCTGTCGGCCCATTCTGGCCGGGGCGTCGAACGGCTGATGCCGGCGGTGCTGAAGGCCCATGCGACCTGGTCGGTCAAGGTCAAGACCAAGGACCTGAACGACTGGCTGGCTCTGGCGACCCAGCGCCACCCGCCGCCCGCCGTCGACGGCAAGCGCATCAAGACCAAATACATGGCCCAGACCAAGGCGCGGCCGCCCACCTTCGTCCTATTCGCCAGCCGGGGCGGAGCCCTGCCGGACCACTACATCCGCTACCTGACCAACAGCCTTCGCGAGAGTTTCGACCTGCCCGGCGTGCCTCTGCGCCTGACCATCAAGTCGAACTCGGCCAACCCCTATGCCGAGGGCGGCGCCAAGTCCGGACCGGAACGCTACAAAGGCGACGCCAAGACCACGCCCCGCAAGGTCCGAAAGAAGGAAGAGGAAGAGTCCCGCCTGCCCGGCAAGGCTCTGGAGCAGAAGAAGACCCGCGTCGCCAAGCCCCGCGTCATAGGCGCGGTCAAGGCCTCGGCCTCCAAGAAGGCCGGATCATCGGTCGCCGTGCAGAAGGGCGCGCGGGGCGGCGCCCGCCAGGTCAGCCGCTCCGGCCGCATCCGCACGGGCCAGAAGCAGGGGCCGCGCAAGTAGCCGGCGCTATTCGGGGATGTCGCTGAAGTTCCCGTAGCGGCCCCCCTGGGCCAGGTTGCCGAACTTGGTCGTGTCGGAATCGAAGCTCAGCTTGACGATGCCAATGGGGCCGTGGCGCTGCTTGCCGATGACGACCTCGGCCACGCCTCGCAGCATGTCCATCTCCTCCTGCCACTTGAGGTGCTCCTCGGTGCCCTCGCGCGGCTCGGCGCGTTCCTTGTAGTAGCTCTCGCGGTAGACGAACATGACGGCGTCGGCGTCCTGCTCGATCGAGCCGGACTCGCGCAGGTCCGACAGCTGGGGCCGCTTGTCCTCGCGCGCCTCGACCTGACGCGACAGCTGCGACAGGGCGATGATCGGGACGTTCAGCTCCTTGGCCAGCGCCTTCAGGCCGCCGGTGATCTCCGACACCTCCTGCACCCGGTTCTTCTGGCCGTTGCCTTCGCCGACCGTGACCAGCTGCAGGTAGTCGACGATGATCAGGTCCAAGCCCTGCTCGGCGCGTTTCAGGCGGCGGGCGCGAGCGGCCAGCTTGGAGATGGAGATGCCGCCGGTGGCGTCGATGTAGAGCGGACTCTCGCCGATCTCGATGGCGGCGTCGCGCACCTTGCCGAAGTCCGCCGCGTCGATCTCGCCCTTCCTTAGCCGGTCCGAAGATACGCCCGAGGCGTCGGCCAGTATCCGCATGGCCAGCTGCTCGGCGCTCATTTCCAGGGAGAAGAAGGCCACAACCCCCCCGGACACGGTCTTTCGTCCGTCCGGCGTCGGCTCCCAGCGGTAGTTGCGGGCCACGTTGAAGGCGATGTTGGTCGCCAGCGCCGTCTTGCCCATCGAGGGACGGCCCGCGAGGATGAGCAGGTCGGACGGGTGCATGCCGCCCAGCTTCTGGTCCAGATCGTGAAGGTGGGTCGCCAGACCCGCCAGCTTGCCATCGCGCTGATAGGCCTCGCCGGCCATCTGCACGGCCCCGGCCAGCGCGGTCGAGAAGCTGACGAATCCGGAAGAGGGGGCGCCGTTCTCGGCGAGCGAATACAGCGTCAGCTCCGCCTGCTCGATCTGCTCGATGGCGGGCGTCTCGGGGTCGGGCGCGTCCTTGATGATGTCGCCGCCGATGCGGATCAGATCGCGGCGCAAGGCCAGATCGTAGACGACGCGGGCATAGTCCGGCGCATTGGCCCCCGGCGGCGCCCGGTCCATCAGGTCGGCGAGATAGCGCAGGCCGCCGAACTCGGCGAAGGCCGGGTCCTGCTTGAACCGCTCCATCAGGATGGTCGGCTCGGCGAGCAGGCCCTGGCGGATATGATCCTCGATGGCGTCGTAGAGCCGCTGGTGGAATGGCTCGTAGAAGTGCGATCCCTTCAGCCGGTCAGACAGGCGTTCGAACACCCCGTTGTCGAACATCAGCGCGCCCAGCAGCGCCTGCTCGGCCTCCAGATTGTGGGGCAGCGACGGGATCGGGACGGTGTCGGCGGAGATGGGAGCAAAGGCGTTCATTGCGTTAACGCATACGCTTCGCACGCCCCTGCGACAGTCCTGGACGCAGCCTTGACCGGGGATCGAATTCGAGCGGCTGTGGACCGCTCGAAAATCCTGAAACGGAACAGATCCGACGTGCGATCAGGCGGCGGGGCAGGGGTAGCGGGACGCCAGCCAGGAGCGGATTCCATCGGTCGGCGTCATCCTCTGACGGCGAGCCTGGGGAATGGCGTTCAGATAGTCGAGCAGCTGGCGCGGGTTCATCTGGATGCGCTCGGGCGGGCATGCCGGCGGGGTGCGGCCGGCGGCGCGGGCGTCTCGAACCTCTCCGCTGACCGTGGTCATCGAGGCGTTGAACTCCCGAACCAGGCGTCGCGCGTCGGAGCGGATCGCCGAGGTGGGGTTCAGCGGAATGCGGTTCGCCTCCGTTACGAACTGATCCAACGTGCGGGTTTGCGCTAACGACGGCGTCGATGAGAACACAGCCGCGGCGACGCCCGCTGCGATGATGATCTTGATCAATGCCTCTTCCCCCAAAGGTCCGCTCGCAACGAAAACGTAGGATGCGGCAAAATGGGGGCGACGGCCACCGCCGCCCCCAGTCGAGGTCACCAGTTCAGGCTAACCCTGGCATAGGCGTAGCGGCCGTTGAAGCCGAACGGCGAATAGAAGGGAAAGCCCAGCACGCCGTTCGAGTTAAGGGTAGCCGGGGTGAAGTCGGGATACTCGTCGAAAACGTTGTCGACGCCCAGCGTCAAGCCGACGCGGTCTGTCACTTGATAGCTGCCCGAAAGGTCCACGACCGTCTTATCTCCGGTAAAGAAGTCGCCTGCGGGTGTCGTGCCTGGCTGCGTCACGCTGGCGTAGTAAGTCGCGCGGGCCGAGGCGCTCCACGATCCCAGGTCCCAATCTACCGATCCCGCGATTTTGGTGTCAGGCGTTCCTTCTTCAAACGTCAAAACGCGTTGACGGTTGAAGAGCGTGGGGGCGGGGCTGAGCACGGATGTGGATGTCGGCACCCGGGTGACCGACACGTCATTCAGGTTCGCGGCCAGTGTGAAGTCGAAATCGCCAATGCTTTCGGTGTTCAGTCTGTAGCGGCCGACAATGTCGACGCCTTCGGTTTCGGTCTCCACGCCGTTGATGAAGAAGCGCGCCGCTTGGACGCCCAAGGGATCGAGCAAGCCCGCCACTTGCGGGCTGAAGGCGCGATTGATGTTCTCCGACAGGGCGATCTGATCGTCGATCACGATCCGGTAAGCGTCGATCGTCAGGTCGAAGTCGCCCAACCGGAAGACGGCTCCCAGCGAATAGTTCGTCGATGTCTCCGCATCCAGCGGCTCCGCACCGAGGATACGCGCGGTCGTGCTGGTCGCCGGGAAGGTGCCGGTTTCTACCACCTGTCCGTTCTGAATGACCGACGACGTCGCGGTGTAGAAGCTCTGCTGCAGGGATGGCGCACGGAAGCCCGTCGAGACCGAGCCTCGCAATGCGAAGGCGGAGGTGAAGTCGTAGCGAGCGGAGATCTTGCCGGTCTGGCTATCGCCGAAGTCGGAATAGTCCTCGACCCGCACGGCCCCCTGAACGGTGAGCTTGTCGGTGAGCGGCAGCTCGACCTCGGCGTAGAGACCGACCGCCTCGCGATCCTCGTCGACTTCGTTGGACGGCTGGAACCCGACGAAGCCTTGGGCGCCGCCCGTCAAGGCGGTGTTCCCGCCCAGCGGTCCTCGATTATAGCTTTCCGGCTGGCCGGCCACGATCTCATAGGTCTCACGCCGGGCTTCCAATCCCCAAGCCAGGGTCAGAGGACCGGCTCGGCCGATGTCGAAGTCCCGCACGAAGTCGGCGCCGAAAACCAGCTGGTCATAGATCGTCTCGCCCGAATCGAAGCTGGTGAGAGAGGCCCCGCCATAGGTCGAGTTCAGCGAGTTCTCGGTGCGATACTCGAGAGCGTTGCGGCCATAGACGAGGCTGAAGTCCGCGTCCCACCCCCCGATCACGCCACGCAGGCCTCCGGCCAAGGAGAGGTCCTGAGAGTTGATGGCGATGATCGGCAGGAAGCCGTTGGGGTAGATCGACGCGACGTTGTTCACATTGTCTGAAAGGCGCGGGAAGGCGGCGCTTTCGCTGTCGCGATCCTGAAAGCCGGCCCAGCCGTAGGCTTCCCACCCGGCGCTCAGCGGCTTGCCGGCGTTGGCGAAGACCGTGAACTGGTCCACCTCCGGATCGCCCAGACGCGCGGTCACGCGGCCGCCGGCTGCGGTGCGCGGATCGATGTCGGACCGGTTTGTCGGGTCGCGCTGCAGGTACTCGGCCGACAGCGTCAGGAAACCGTCCGAACCGAGCGCCAGTCCCTGCCAGCCAGAGACCGTGACGGTCTGGCCGTCCTCCTCATCCCGGCTGCCTCGCGCCGTCTCGACCTCGGTGAAGTACTGGCCGTAGGTGACATTCAAGCCGCCGCCAGAGCGCGCCTCTTTCAGGCGCAGGTTAACGACGCCGGCGATGGCGTCCGAGCCGTACAAAGCCGAGGCGCCGTCCCGCAGAACCTCGATGGTGTTCAGGGCCCCCGTCGGGATCGCGTTCAGATCGACCGACGCCGCACCACGGCCGACTGAACCGTTGACGTTGACCAGCGCCGAGGCGTGCCGGCGCGTGCCGTTGACCAGCACGAGCGTCTGGTCTGGTTGCAGACCGCGCAGGGTGGCGGGGCGGATCGAGTCGGTGCCGTCAGTCACGGCTGGACGCGGGAAGGTGAGAGACGGAACGGCTTGGGCAAGGGCCGCGGCGAGCTCCGTCGTGCCGCGGTTGGTCAGGGTGTCGGCCGTGATCACGTCCACCGGGGCTAGAGTATCCAGCCGCGAGCGATTGGCGGCGCGCGTTCCGGTCACGACGATCTCGTCAAGAACCGAATCGTCCTGTGCGGCCGCCGCTCCATCCTGAGCCTGGGCGATGCCGGCCGACAGAGCCGAGAGAGACGCAGCGCCAATCAAGGCCGCGCGAGAGTATTGAGAGATCCTGATCATTATTTGGCCCTTGAACAGCCCATCCCGGGCGTCTTGGCCATATCGCGCCGCACCATAGGCGCCGCAACGCCAACAAGAACGAGAAATCCTGCTGGTCGCTGTAGGGTTTCTAAACGGGCCCATTTGGGCACGAAAACGGGCGTGTCCTTGCGGACACGCCCGTTCTGCAATGCCTTGGTCTCCAGGAAGCTGGTGACGAATGCCTTCGACTAGGCCTCGGAGCCGAGGCCTTCCTGCTGGCCTGCGCCGCCCTCGACCATGTCGCGGGCCTGTTCGGCGGCCGCTTCACGCTCTTGCTCGTAGGCGGACTTGATCACGTCCTCGCCGCGGGCCTGACGTTCGGCCTCGTCGGCCGAGCGGGCCACGTTGATCTTGACCGTGGCGGTGACCTCGGGGTGCAGGCGGACCAGCACCTCGTGGACGCCCAGGGTCTTGATCGCGACGTTCAGCACGACCTGCGACCGCTCGACCTTGCCGCCTTCGGCCTGGACGGCCTCGGCGACGTCGCGGCCGGCGACCGAACCGTACAGCTGACCGGTTTCGCCGGCCTGGCGGATCATGACGTAGGACTGGCCGTCGATCTTGTCGGCGATCTTCTGGGCCTCGGCCTTGTTCTTCTCGTTGCGGGCCTCGATGGCGGCGCGGTCGAGTTCGAACTTCTCCAGGTTCTTCGACGTGGCGCGCAGCGCCTTGTCGCGGGGCAGGAGGAAGTTGCGGGCGAAGCCGTCCTTGACGGTGACGACGTCGCCGATGGCGCCGAGGTTCTCGACGCGTTCCAGGAGAACGACCTTCATCTTACTTCACCACATAGGGCAGGAGGGCCAGATAGCGGGCGCGCTTGATGGCCTTGGCCAGCTCACGCTGCTTGATCTGGGACACGGCGGTGATGCGCGAGGGCACGATCTTGCCGCGTTCGGAAATGTAACGCTGGAGCAGCTTGACGTCCTTGTAGTCGATCTTCGGCGCGCCTTCGCCCGAGAACGGGCAGGTCTTGCGGCGACGATTGAAGGGACGGCGCGGGCCGGCCGAGGCGTTGACGGGCGTGCCGGGCACGTTGGAGGAGTGGGTGTCGGACATGGTTCGATCTCTCCTTAGGCGGCCAGGTCGGCGTCGTCGCGGGGACCACGCTCGCGTTCGCGCTCACGCTCGCGTTCGCGGCGGGCCAGCAGCGGCGACAGTTCAAGGTCCAGTTCCTCGACGCGGACGGTCAGCCAGCGCAGGACGTCTTCGTTGATCGACAGCTGACGCTCGACCTCGGCCATGGCGGCCGGGGGGCAGTCGATGGCGAGCAGGGAATAGTGCGCCTTGCGGTTCTTCTTGACCCGATAGGTCAGGTTGCGCAGGCCCCAGTACTCGATCTTGGCGACCGTGCCGCCGCCGGCGACGATCAGGTCCTTGATGGTGTCGTTGAGGGCTTCGGCCTGTTGCGCGCTGATGTCCTGGCGCGACATGACCGTGTGCTCGTAAAGAGCCATTCGTTCGTCTCCCGTGTGGGGCGTCGGCGCCGAAGGACCGGGTAGTCCGTCCGACGATGGTTCCCGAGGCGGCGGCCGGGAGGAGTTCCCGAACCCTTTGGCGTTCCGCACCGGGACCGAGGCCCTGGAAAGCGGGCGCGTATAGGGGAAAAGGCGTCCCTGAGCAACCGCAAACCCGTTCGGCTTGCCCGACGCGGTCAACCGGCCTAGGCCTGCGCCGATTTTCGGCAACAACGGACCCCGCCCATGACCCTCGCTCTCCTGTTTCCCGGACAAGGCAGCCAGGCCGTCGGCATGGGGGCTGCGCTGGCCGACGCCTTCGCCAGCGCGCGCGAGGTGTTCGGCGAAGTGGACGAGGCGCTGGGGCAGGACCTGTCGGGCCTGATGCGGAACGGGCCGGAGGATCAGCTGACCCTGACCGAGAACGCCCAGCCGGCCCTGATGGCCGTGTCGCTGGCGGTCGTGCGGGTGCTGGAGAAGGACTTCGGTATCGCCGTGGATCGCGCGGCCTTCGTGGCCGGGCATTCGCTGGGCGAGTATTCGGCGCTGGCGGCGGCGCGGGCGCTGACGGTAGCGGACACGGCGCGGCTGCTGAAGCTGCGCGGCCAGGCCATGCAGCGCGCCGTGCCGGTGGGGCAGGGCGCGATGGCCTCCCTGATCGGGCCGAAGACCGACCTGGCGCTGGCGGAAGCCGCGGCGGCGGCAGGCGCCGAGGTCGGGGTCTGCGTCGTGGCCAACGACAACAACAGTGGCAACGTCGTCATCTCGGGCGAGAAGGCCGCTGTGGACCGCGCCATCGAGAAGGCCAAGGAGCTGGGCGCGCGGGCCATCCCGCTGAATGTCTCGGCGCCCTTCCACTGCCCGCTGATGCAGCCGGCGGCGGATGAAATGGCGACGGCGCTGGCGTCAGCGGCGCTTCAGGGGCCTGCCGTGCCCGTGGTGGCCAACGTCACGGCCGGGCCGGTGACGGATGCCGACAACATCCGCCGCCTGCTGGTCGAGCAGGTGACGGGCCGTGTGCGCTGGCGCGAGTCCATGGAATGGATGGCGACGGACGGGGGGGTGACCCGCTTTGTCGAGGTCGGCTCGGGCAAGGTCCTGACCGGCATGGCCAAGCGCATCGCACCGGACACCGAAAGCCTGGCGCTCAACACGCCGGAAGACATCGAGGCGTTCGCCGCCTCCTTCGCCTGATCACGGAGACGACCATGTTCAATCTGACCGGCAAGACCGCGCTCGTGACCGGCGCGACCGGCGGCATCGGCGGGGCGGTGGCCCGGGCTCTGCACGCCCAGGGCGCCACGGTCGTCCTGTCCGGCACGCGCGAGGCGGTGCTGGCGGACCTGGCGGGCCAGCTGGGCGAGCGAGCCTTCGCGGCGGCGGCGAACCTGTCGGACGCCGAGTCGGTCGACGGCCTCGTCGGGCGGGCCGAGGAGGCGGCGGGTGCGCCGCTCGATATCCTGGTGGCCAACGCCGGGATCACCAAGGACGGCCTGTTGATGCGGATGAAGGACGAGGACTTCCAGTCCGTCATCCAGATCAATCTGGAGAGCTATTTCCGTCTCGCCCGCGCCGCGGTCAAAGGCATGATGAAGCGTCGTTCGGGCCGGATCATCGGCGTGACCTCGGTGGTCGGGGTGACCGGCAATCCGGGCCAGACCAACTATTCGGCGTCCAAGGCCGGGATGATCGGCTTTTCCAAGTCGCTGGCCCAGGAGGTCGGCAGCCGGGGGATCACGGTCAATTGCATCGCGCCGGGCTTCATCGCCTCCCCCATGACCGATGTGCTGAACGATCAGCAGCGCGAGGCCATCCTGGGTCGCATCCCGGCCGGGCGGCTGGGCACGGGCGAGGAGATCGCGGCGGCGGCCGTCTATCTGTCCTCGGACGAGGCGGCTTACGTCACGGGCCAGACGCTGCACGTCAACGGCGGCATGGCGATGGTGTGATCGGTCACGCCGCGTAACAGCCTATTTCCACCCGGCGGGGGTGTGCTAAAGGGCTCGGCAACCGCCTGGGCCAGCGAGCGTCGCCCCTTGCACAGACGGAGCCGTCGTCCTACGGCGGAGACGAGACAATCGCCGCGCACGCGGCCCTAGAAGGCAGAGACACCCATGTCCGATACCCTGGAACGCGTCCGCAAGATCGTGATCGACCACCTGGACGCCGATCCGGACAAGGTCACCGAGAAGGCCAGCTTCATCGACGACCTCGGCGCCGACTCGCTCGACAACGTCGAGCTGGTCATGGCCTTCGAGGAAGAATTCGACATCGAGATCCCCGACGACGCCGCCGAGCACATCCAGACCGTCGGCGACGCGGTGAAGTTCATCGACGAGAAGACCGCGGGCTGATCCCCGCCGTCCTATCGGCATCCAATGGCCGCCCGGCGCTCCTAGCGGAGAGGCCCGGCGGCCATTACTGTTTTGAGCCATGGATTCTAAGGACTTGGAGCGCCCCATGCGCCGCGTCGTCGTCACCGGTCTCGGCCTCGTCACCCCGCTCGGCGCCGGCGTCGAGCACAGCTGGAAGGGCATCGTCGAGGGCCGCTCGGGCATTCGGCCGATCACCACCTTCGACACCGAGGGCTACGCCTGCACCATCGCGGGCGAGGTGCCGTCGGTGGACGGGCGCGGCGGCGGAGCTCCCGGGCAGCCGGGCGTGTTCGATCCCGACGCCATCATGTCGCCGAAGGAGCGCAAGCGCGTCGACGACTTCATCCTGTACGGCATCGCGGCGGCCGACGAAGCCTTGGCCGATGCGGGCTGGAAGCCGGAAAGCGACGAGGATCGCGAGCGCACGGGCGTCATGATGGGCGCCGGCATCGGCGGCCTCGGGCCCATCGCGGAGAACTCCCTGATCCTGCAGGAGAGCGGACCGCGCCGGATCAGTCCGTTCTTCATTCCGTCGGCCCTGATCAACCTCGCCAGCGGCCAGATCTCGATCCGGCACGGGCTGAAAGGGCCGAACCACGCGGTGGTCACGGCCTGCGCGTCGGGCGTCCACGCCATCGGCGACGCCGCGCGGATGATCGCGCTGGACGACGCCGACGTCATGGTGGCGGGCGGGGCCGAGGCCTCGATCGTGCCGCTGGGGATCGCGGGCTTCCTGGCCTGCAAGGCCCTGTGCACCGCCTATAACGACACGCCGGACAAGGCCTCGCGGCCCTATGACCGGGGCCACGCGGGCTTCGTCATGGGCGAGGGCGCGGGCGTGCTGATCCTCGAGGAATACGAGCACGCCAAGGCGCGGGGGGCGAAGATCTACGCCGAGGTGATCGGCTACGGCATGTCGGGCGACGCCTATCACATCACCGCCCCATCCGAGGACGGCGACGGCGCCTATCGCGCCATGAAGGCGGCGGTGAAGCGGGCGGGCATCGACGTGACCGACATCGACTACGTCAACGCCCACGGCACCTCGACCATGGCCGACTGGATCGAGCTGAGGACCGTCGAGCGGCTGATGGGCAATCACTCGGGCCATGTCGCCATGTCATCGACCAAGTCCATGACCGGGCATCTGCTGGGCGCGGCGGGGGCCATCGAGGCGGTGTTCAGTGTGCTGGCCATCCGCGACCAGATCGCCCCGCCGACGATCAACCTGGACGACCCGGAACACGAAACCGCCATCGACCTCGTGCCACACAAGGGCAAGCCCATGGAGATCGACGTGGCCATGTCCAACAGCTTCGGCTTCGGCGGCACCAACGCCTCCATCCTGTTCCGCAAGGTCGCCTGATGGTGTTCGGGGGGACGCCGGGCGAAAAAGGTCTGGGCCAGAAGCGACCCGGCCTGATCGCGGCGCTGCTGGCGGCCTCGGCCACGGTCAGCCTGTTCCTGATCGCGGGCCTGGCCTGGGCGTGGAGCGTCTACTATTCGCCCGGTCCGCCGGCGCAGAACGACGAATCGACCATCGTGACCCTGCCCAGCGGCTCGGGCGTCTCGGCCATCGCGGCGCGGCTGAAGAACGCCGGCGTCATCCGCTCGGTGGACATGTTCAAGGCGGCGGCGACTCTGACAGGGGCCGATCGACGGCTGCGGGCCGGGGAGTATGAGGTGCCCAGCCGGGCGTCCCTGAAGACGGTGCTGAACCTTCTGACCGAGGGCCGGGTGGTCCGCCACTTCGTGACCATTCCGGAGGGATGGTCCTCGGCCCAGGCGGTCGACATCCTGATGGCCGAGCCGGTTCTGACTGGGACCATCGACGAGATCCCCGAGGAAGGCTCGCTGTGGGCCGAGACCTATGAGGTCACGCGGGGCGAGAGCCGCCAGGCCGTGATCGCCCGCATGCAGCGCGCGGCCGAGGAGAACTTGGCCGAGCTCTGGGCGCGGCGCAGCCCCAACACCGTGGTCCGCACGCCCGAGGAGGCCGTGATCCTGGCCTCCATCGTCGAGAAGGAAACCGGCGTGGCGGCGGAACGCCCGCGCGTCGCTGCGGTGTTCTCGAACCGCATTCTTCAGGGCATGCGGCTGGAGAGCGACCCGACCATCATCTACGGCATCACCAAGGGGCGGCCGCTGGGGCGCGGCATCCGGCGCTCGGAGCTGGAGCGGGATACGGGCTACAACACCTATCTGATCGACGGTTTGCCGCCGACGCCGATCGCCAATCCGGGGCGGCAGTCTCTGGAGGCGGTGCTCAATCCTCCGACGACGGATGATCTCTTCTTCGTGGCCGACGGGACGGGCGGTCATGCCTTCGCCCGCACTTATGAGGAGCACCTGAGGAACGTCGCCCGCTGGCGCGCGATCGAGGCTCAACGCGCCGGAGAGCCCGCCGAGGTCGTCCCGCCCGACGCTCGCCCGGCCCCGGAAGCGCCCGCCGGCGCGGCGGCGACGCCCGCCCCGACTGGCGACGCCGTGATCACCATGCAGCCGCCGGGGACCTTGCGTCCGGCGACGCCAGCGCGCACCACCGTGCCCGCCGCCAACACGCCCCAGAGCTAGAATGTCCAACGACCGCACGCCGCGCCGAGGCGTCCTCCTGATCGTCGCCAGCCCGTCGGGCGCCGGCAAGACCAGCCTGTGCCGCCGCCTGATGGCCGACCACGGCGGGCTGGAGCTGTCGGTGTCCATGACTACGCGCGGCATCCGGCCGGGCGAGGTGGCGGGACGCGACTATCACTTCGTCGACCACGCCGAGTTCCAGAGGGGGATCGACGCCGACGCCTTCTTGGAATGGGCCGATGTCCACGGCAATCGCTATGGCAGCCCGCGCGAGCCTGTGGAGCGGGCGTTGTCGGAAGGCCGCGACGTTCTGTTCGACATCGACTGGCAGGGCGCGCGCCAGATCGCGCACAAGTGCCCTGACGACGCCGTCCGCGTCTTCATCCTCCCGCCCAGCCTGGCCGAACTGCGCCGCCGCCTGGTGACCCGATCCCAGGATGCTGAAGAGGTCATCGAACGCCGCATCCAGAACGCCAAGGGCGAGATCGAGCACTGCGCCGAGTTCGACTACGTCTTCGTCAACGACGATTTCGACCGGTCCTATGCGGAGCTGGCCCACATCTACCACGCCGAGCGCAGCCGCCGGTTCAGGAACACCTGGGTGGAAGGCTACCGCGAGGCGCTGCTGTCTGAAGACGTCTGAGCGGCGAACCAGGGCTCCATCCGGCGCAGCGCCTCCTCGATTTCGGGCGTCGAGACGGCGAAGCTGAAGCGCATGAAGCGGTGGCCCTCGACGGGGTCGAAGTCGACGCCGGGGGCGGTGGCGACGCCGGTGTCCTTCAACAGGCGCTCGCAGAAGGCGACGCTGTCGTCGGTCAGGTGGCCGATGTCGGCCCAGATGTAGAAGGCGCCGTCGGGCGGGGCGATGGTCTTGAGACCCAGACGCGGCAGGGCGTCGAGCATCAGGGCGCGGTTCCTGCGATAGACCTCCAGATGGCCTTCCAGCACCTCGTGCTCGTCCAAGGCGACCAGGCCGGCGTGCTGGCTGAGCGACGGCGGGGTCAGGAACAGGTTGCCGATATAGGCCTTGGCAGCCTCGCTGTGGTCGGACGGGACCAGCAGCCAGCCGAGGCGCCAGCCGGCCATGCTCCAGTACTTGCTGAAGCTGTTGATCACCATGGCGTCGGGTTCGAAGCGCAGCATGGTCGGCTGGGGGCCGACGTAGCTGAGGCCATGATAGATCTCGTCGGAGATGATCTGGATGCCGCGCCGACGGCAGACCTCGGCGACGCGGGCCAGTTCGGCTTCGGCGATGACCGAGCCGGTGGGGTTGGCCGGGCTGGCGACGATGACGCCGGCGGGGGCGGGGTCCAGCGTCTCCAGCGCGGCGGCGGTCAGCTGGTAGTGCTCGGCGGGGCCGCAGGCGATCTCGACCGCCTGCATGTTCAGCCCCTTCACGACATTGCGATAGGCGACGTAGCCGGGGCGCGCCATGGCGATGCGGTCGCCGGGCTGGAAGCGTGAGGAGAGCGCGAGCACCAGGGCAGGGGAGGCCCCGCAGGTGAGGAGCAGGCGGTCGGGGGTGACCGCGACGCCGTATCGGTCCTGATACAGCTGCGCGATCCGGGCCTTGAGCGGCGCGCTTTCCCAGTAGCCCATGCCGTCGGCGTCCAGCACGCGGTGGGCCTCGGCGATCGCGCGGGGCGGGGCGCCGGTCGAGGGCTGGCCGAACTCCATGTGGATGACGCTGCGGCCCTCGGCCTTGAGGGCGTGGGCCAGGCGGCTGATGACGATGGCGCGGAACGGCTCGATGGCGGCGGTCATGGGAGGTCTCTAGCGGGGGCGACGAGCGGCCGAAAGGCGTTCGGCGTCGGCGCGGCGGGCCGTTCGCTCAGCGGGGCGGAAGCAGCGCCGTGACGAGGGCGTCCAGCTGCGCTTCGAAAGCCGTCAGCTCCGCGGTCTTCAGCCCGCGTTCGGCGGCGGCCAAGGCGAGTTCTCCCGCAGCGGCGCTCAGCAGCCGTGAGACGAGGTCGATGTCGATCGCGCCCGTCTCGTTGCGTTCAACGGCGCGGGCGAGGGTTTGGCGCAGCGGCGCCTGGGTGATCCCGTCCTCGATCTGGCGCGCGCGGGCGAGGCCCAGCACCGCCGGGCCGATGTCGAGGATGATGCGAAAGGCGTCGGGCTCCATGACTCGACGGAGCCAGGTCTTCAGGCTGATCGCCACCGCTTCGCGCGCGGTCCGGGCGCCTCCTGCCGCCGTCTCGGCCTGATCGACCAGCTCGCGCGACACGGTCTCGAACACGGCGGCGACCAGGTCGGTCTTGCTGGGGAAGTGGTGATAGAGGGCGCCCCGGCTGACGCCGGCGCGGGCCAGCACCGCCTCGGTCGAGGTCGCCTCATGCCCGACGTCGAGCAGGCTGGCTCGCGCCGCCGCGATCAGCGCGGCGCGTGTCGCCTCCCGTCGCTCGACCTGGCTTGCCATTCAACACTCCAACCTATAAACATACCGACAGTCGGTATATAACATTGGATGAACGCAATGTCTGCCCTGCCTTCCTGTTTCGTCACCTTCCTCGCCGGCTGGAACGAGCCGGACCCCGTGCGGATGCGCCAGCTGTTCGAACAGGCCCTGACGCCGGACGTCGCCTTCACCGATCCGAACTACAAGATCGTCGGCATCGACGCCTTCATCGCGCAGGTGAACGACTTCCGCGCAGAAGAGCCGGGGTCGCGACTGGCCCCAACCAGCGGCGTGGACATGCATCACGACCGGGCGCGCTATGGCTGGGTCGTGCTGCGGGCCGACGGCACGCGGTTCGAGGGCTTCGACGCGGTCGCTCTGGACCTCGAGCAAGGCAAGATCAGCCGCATCGACGGCTTCTTCGGCGCGCTGCCGCCCGTGGGTGAAGCGCGCGTCGCCTGACCCGGTCAGGCGGCCGGGGTCCGGGTGTACTGGTTGAACCACTCCAGCGTTCGGGTCCACGCCTGGGCGGCTGTGGTCGGGTTGTAGCGTTCCGGCGTGGCGTCGTTGAAGAAGCCGTGAACCGAGTTGGGCCACAGATGGCCTTCGTGGGTGATGCCGTGCCGTTCCAGCTCGGCGATCTGGGCCGGGTAGCCCTCGGCCAGACGGCCATCGAGCGCGCCGTGGTGGATCAGGATCGCGGCCTTGATCGCGGGCACGAGCTCGGACGGCGTGGCTCCGCCGTAGAAGGGCGCGGCTGCGGCAAGCTCCTCGCCCATCATGCCCGCCAGGAGGTTGGACGCGGCGCCGCCGTAGCAGAAGCCGGTCGCCGCGAGCTTGCCGTTGCCGTCCTCGCGGGCCCTCAGCCAGCGGGCGGCCGCCAGCAGATCCTGGGTCATCTTGTTGCGATCCAGGGAAGCGAACAGCTGGCCGCCGCGATAGTCGTCGCCGGGATAGCCGCCGACGCTGGTCAGGGTGTCGGGGGCGAAGGCGTTGAAGTTGGCCAGGGCGAAGCGGCGGGCCACGTCCTCCGTGTGCGGATTGAGGCCCCGGTTCTCGTGGATGACGATCACGCCCGGCAGCTTGGCGGGGGTGGCGCTGCGCGAATCGGCGCTGAACGGGCGGACGAAATAGCCGCGGATCTCGCCGTGACCGTCGGGCGAGGGGACGGTGACGTAGTCGGCGCGGATGCGCTCGTCGTCCTTGGCGATCTGCTGGCCCAGCGCATAGTTGGGCATTAGGGCCTCGATGATCGCCGTGGCGGTCAGGCCGGCGGCGGCGTAGCGGCTGACGCCCGTGGTGAAGGCCCGCCGATCGATCTCGCCGTGGATGAAGCGGGTGTAGAGGTCGACCGCCTCGGCCGGAATCTTCTTCTTGTCGCCCACGGCGGCCTCCCTTGATCCTTGCGCCTCTCTGCCGGAGGCCGCGACACTGTGGATCAGGGTCGAGGCTTACGCCACAGGCTCAGGCGCCGCAGGACTCGGCCAGGCGCAGGAAGCCGGCGATGTCGATGGTCTCGGCTCGCGCGTCCAGATCGACGCCCGCGGCCTCGCACAAAGCGCCGCCGCCTAGCGGCTTGAGGCTGGAGCGCAGCATCTTGCGGCGCTGGCCGAAGGCGGCCCCTGTGACCCGCTCCAGCCGCTTGAGCAACTCCGGCGCGGGACGGTCCGGCTTCGGCACGAGATGCACGACCGCCGAGGCGACCTTGGGCGGCGGAGTGAAGGCGGCGGCGGGGAGGTGCATGACGATCTTCGCCGTGGCGGTGGACTGGGCGATGACGGCGAGGCGGCCGTAGTCGTCGTCACCGGGCTGGGCGACGATCCGCTCGGCGACCTCCTTCTGGAACATCAGGGTCAGGGCGTGCGGCGTCCAAGGCCCCGTGAGCCACTTGATCAGCAAGGGCGTGCCGACGTTGTAGGGCAGGTTGGACACCAAATGCGCCGGGCCGTCGACGAGTTCGGCTTCGCGGACCCTCAGCGCATCGCCCTCGACGATGGTGAGGCGGCCGGAGCCGTCGTCGAGCTCGGCCAACAGGGGCAGGAAGCGCGGGTCCTTCTCGACCAGCACCAGCCGCGAGAGGTCGCTTTCCAGCAGGGCGCGGGTCAAGCCGCCGGGGCCGGGGCCGACCTCGATCACCGCGCGGCCCTCGAAGGGGCCGGCGAGGCGGACGATCTTTCGCGTGACATTTAGGTCCAGCAGGAAGTGCTGGCCGAAACTCTTCTTGGCCAGCAGGCCGTGGGCTTCGAGGGATTGACGGAGGGAGGGCAGGTCGGTCACCCGCCGCTGTTAGCCCCTGGCGCGCGCCGTCGCCATCTCCGCCGCCAGCCGGATCGCCGCGATCAAGCTGTCGGGACGCGCCACGCCCTTGCCCGCGAGCTCGAAGCCCGTGCCGTGGTCGGGCGATGTGCGGACGATGGGCAGGCCGAGCGTGGCGTTCACCCCGCCCCAGAAGTCCAGCGTCTTCACCGGGATCAGAGCCTGGTCGTGATACAGGCAGACGGCGGCGTCATAGGTCGCGCGGGCTTCGTCGTGGAACAGGGTGTCGGCGGGCAGCGGGTCGGTGATGGCGATGCCCTCAGCGCGCAGGTCGTCGGCGGCGGGCTTCAGAATCTCGATCTCCTGCAGGCCCAGGGAACCGCTTTCGCCCGCGTGCGGGTTGAGGGCGGCGAGCGCCAGTCGGGGGCTGGCGATGCCGAAGTCGCGGCGCATGGATTGGTGAACGACGCGGGCGGTGCGCTTCACCCGCTCGGCGGTGACCATCTCCGGCACCTGATCCAGAGGCAGGTGGATGGTGACGAGGCAGGCGCGCAGGTCCTTGGCCGTCAGCATCATGACGGGCCCGCGCGTGCCGTCGAAGGGCGTGTCGGCGGTCAGTTCGGCGATGAACTCGGTGTGGCCGGGGAAGCGGAAGCCGGCGGCGTAGAGCGGAGCCTTGGCGATGGGAGCGGTGACGAGGCCGGACGCCTCGCCCGCCAGGCACAGATTGACGGCGCGCTCGATCCAGTCGGCGACGACGCCGGCGTTGCGGACATCCGGCGCCCCAGCCGTCACCGGCGCGGGCGCGGGATGGTGCAGCACGGGCAGGGCGGTCGCGCAGGCCGAGAGCGCCTCGGCCGGGTCATGGATTTCCACGACGGGTCCACCCTGCGCGGCCAGAAGCCAGGCGTCGGCCAGGACGAAGAACGGCGCCTCGCCTTTCAGCGCGCTCCAGGCCTTGGCCACGATTTCCGGTCCGATCCCGGCGGGCTCGCCGAGCGACAGGACCAGGGGCGGCCGGGCCAAGGGCCTACTTGACCTCGATCAGGGCGTCGGCGCGCAGGTCGCGGATGTAGCGGCGCGCGAGCATGGCCAGGTTCTGGTTCTGCAGCCGGTTTTCGACCTCGCGGTAGGAGGGCACGTCCGCGCCGCCCACCCTACGGCCGCAGACGGCGACGAGGTGGAGCCCCAGCGGCGTGCGGACCGGGTTGGAGACCGTGCCGACCTCGGAGGAGCGGGCCACCTGCTGGAACTGGGGCGCGAGGTTGGCGACATCGCTTTCGCCGAGGTCCGAGCCCAGCAGGCCCGTTTCGGAGGTGGTGCGTTGCAGTAGGTTGTCGCACGTCAGCTGGGGCCGGAGCGCGGTCAGTCGCTCGGTCGCGGCGGCGACCTCGGCCTCGCTCGCGGTCTCGGGCAGTTCGATCATGGCCTGCTTCAGGCTGACCAGGCTGGTGGCCGCGCCCGAGCGCTTGTCGCGCATGTAGATGATGTAGACGCCGCCCTCGACGGGGATCGGACGCGACAGCTGGCCGACCTGGAGGGTGTCGAGCGCGGTCTGCAGCGCGGGCTGGACGGTGCCCTGGACGATCCAGCCGGCGTCGCCGCCGCGCGCGGCCGACGGCGCGGCCGAGAACTGGCGCGCCACCGCCTGGAAGGGAGCGCCTTGCACCATCTGGGCGACCAGTTGTTCGGCGCCATTCAGGGCCGCCTGCTGACCGCCGACGCGGGCGGCCTCGATGTAGATTTCGCCGATCAGATACTGCGGCCGGGCCGCGGCCTCCGACGCCTGACGCAGGGCCTGCTCGACCTGGGCGCGGCTGACGCGCGAGCGGGTGTTGAAGCGGCCGCCGACCAGCTGGCGCCAGCCGATTTCGGTGCGCAGCTGCTGGCGCATCTGCTCAGGCCGGATGCCGCCCTGGGCGAGGAAGCTCATGTACTGGTCCGGCGTGACCCCGGCGTCCTGGGCCATGGCCGCGATTTCCTGGTCGACCTCCTCGTCGGTCACGATCAGGGTTTCGTACTTGGCGATCTCCTGAGCCTGAAGACGCTCCTCGATCAGGGCCTGCAGCGCCTGCTGCTGGATCGCGGGGATGTTCTCCTCGGTCGGCTGGACCTGGCTCATGGCGATGACCGTCAGCATGCGCTGACGCAGGTCGAATCCGGTGATGATCTGGTCGTTGACGGTGGCGACGATGCCGTCCGCCAGCCGGAACTCCGGTGCGGGCGCCGCCGGTGCAGCCGGAGCCTGTTCGGCCGCCGGATCCAGCGTGCCGGCCGCCTGGCCCGTCGGCGCCGTCTGGGCGATCGCGGAGCCCGCGACCAACGCGGCCATAGCGACAGCGGTCGAAATACGCATCAAACCCATGGTCAGTCCTGGTTCCCTCGAAGCCTCGCGCGTCGGTTCTGGACCGGGCGGGCGCTGTCTTGACGCCTCATGCCTAACGCAGGCCGTTCGATCCATACCCTGACCCGCCAAAAGTGGCGAGGTTGAGACGGAAGAAGACGCCCTCGGACGGTCCCGTCGGCCGCACGCGGGTGTTGTCGCGGCGATAGCCGACCTCGATGCGGAAGCAGTCGTCGTCGAACAGCAGGCCGACTTCCGAGCGCGTGATCAGATCGCGCTCCAGATCGGCGATGCCCGCGACGGTCACGCCCCAGTTGCCGTAGACGAACTGCTGGGCCGCGAGCTGCACGAACTCGTAGTTCCGGTTCAGCGGGCCATCCAGCGGATTGGAGCGATCCAGGATGTAGCTAACCGTGGCCAGATTCCGCCGGCCCCATCGCCCATCGACTGCGGCCTCGGCGCGGCGCAGGTCGCCCGAGCCGTCGACCGTGGCGTGCCCCCAGCCGCGGATGCGGTCCGACGGCTTGAACTCGCCCTGCACGACCCAGTCGGAGGCCTGGGACGCCAGGCCGGTGGGATCATAGAGGCGGGACGGATCGTCCGGGATTGGGATGCGGAACCCGTCCTGCTCGGCGTCGCGCATGCTGCGGCCGACGAAGAAGCTGGCGCTGCGACCTTGGTCCCAGCGGATCGTGGTGCGCACACCGGCGGTCAGCCTCAGGCCGCCCTCCATCATGTCGTAGCCCGGGAAGCGATCGACGCGGAACAGGGACGATTCGTCCAGTTCGATGGTCTCGGCGTCCTCGTTGGGGATGCGGGGGTCCAGATCTGGATCGGTCGAGAGCGACAGCTGCCCCATCGGCTCGACGATCAGGTCGGCCCCGTCGGCGAGGCGGCGGATCAGCGGATAGCTGACGTCCAGGCCGAGGGTGGCCCGCTCGCGGGTGATGGTCTCGTTCTCCAGCCCCAGCACCGGCGGCAGATCGTCGACCGAATAGATGTCGACCCGGCCGTCGAAGAAGGCTTCGTAGCGGACGCCGGCCGGGGCGATGAAGGCGCGGCGCCAGTCGATCTGGCCGGTCACGCGACGGCTGTCGACGCCGGGCAGACCAACGGTCGAGCCGGTCGGGATGACCTCCGGCCGCAGCACCGGGCTGCCGAAGTAGCGCTCGCGGTAGAGCGACACGGCCGACCCTCGCAGGCGCAGACGCCCGCCCAGCACGGCGGCCTCAGGCTCCCACCGAGCGTCTACCAGGGGCGCGACCAGCGGCAGCGCGTCGTCGTCCTCGAACTCGTTCAGCGCCGGCGTGACCGGGTCGAACCGAGACACCCGCAGCGACTGGATGGTGAAGGCCGCGACCGACAGATAGGACCGCTCGGTCTGGCGTTCGGCGTAGATCTGGCTGATCAGGCGGCGCTGGTCGCCATAGTAGAGACCGTTGTCCTGATAGGGATCCTGGATGTCGTAGCGGTCGAACAGGGTCTTGTCCGAGGTCCGCTCGGCCGTGAAGCCCCAGCGCCACGGCCCGTCCGGATCGAAGCGGCCGTAGCCGAGGAAATAGCTGCGCGCTGTGCGATCGCCGAAATCGACGTTGGACTCTGCATCCCCGTCTCCGTCCAGGTCGAAGTCGCCGAAGTTGCGGGCATAGGTCGCCCCGCCGCGCAGGACGATGGTCCCGTCCGCGAACCGCCTGCGCCACTGCAGGTTCAGGAAGGGCAGGACGCGCGTGTTGAACTGGGGACTGATCAGCCAGTCCTCGGATGGCGACACGACGTGCAGATAAGGCGTCTCGACCGACAGGCCGCGCCCGTCGTCGTAGTTTACCGTCGGCACCAGGAAGCCGGAGGCCCGCTCCACCGTCGGGTCGGGGTGGGCGAAGGCGGGCAGCCAGAACACCGGCACGCCGCCCAGCTTGAACACCGCGTTGCGGTACAGGATGGCCCGCAGTTCCTCGTCCTGGACGACCTTCTCGGCCTGGATCGAGAGGCTGGGCTCCTTGGGGTTTCCGTCCTCGTCGCAGATGGGGCAGGGGGTGAACAGGGCATAGTTCAGCTCGTTGACGTTCTGGCTGCGCCGCACGGCCGTCGCGGCCATCAGGCTGGCGCCGTTGGTCAGGCGGGTGGCGAAATCGACGGCGACGCCGGCGCGCAGGTCCTCGTCGACTTCCAGATGGCTGGCGAAGACGCGGTTGCCCTCGGGATCGGTCAGCTCGACCTCGCCGTCCGCCGTTCCGATGCCCTGGGCGATATCGAACGTGATAGAACGGCCGATCAGGGTGTGATCCTGATAGCGGGCGAAGACCCGCTCGCGTTCTCCGGTCGCCGAAATGACGTCGCCAACGCGGCCGGCGCTGTCGGCCTCGATATAGAGGGCGCCGGGGGTAAGGCCGCCGGTTTCGGGCTGGATGTCGGGCTGGCGCGGCGTCGCGGTCTGGGCGGCCGCCAGACCCGGCAGGCAGGCGATCGCAGCCGCTCCGGCCAGCAGGCGTAGGCGCAGAGCCTGGGTCATCGGGACGGAAGCGCCGGGCCGCATGTCGATGAAGAACCGCTCCTGATGGCCCCCGCCGGACGGGGGCTTAGCCGTCTTCGGTATAGAACAGCAAGGTGAAGGCGGCGAGCGCCGTCAGCACAGCCGGCAGCCAGGCGGCCACCAGCGGCGGCACGACCTCCGCTGACCCCATCGCCGCCGAGAACTGGTTCAGGAAGAAGAAGGCGAAGCCCAGCACCACGGCCGACACCGCCATGCGGGCGAGGTCTCCCAGACGCATCAGGCGTAGCGAGAAGGCCGCCGCCAGGATGGTCATGGCCGCGAAGGTCAGCGGCGTGGACAGGAGTTGCTGGAAGCGCAGCTGATAGGCGGTGGACGAGAAGCCCGCGTCCTCGATTCGCCGGATCTGGCCGGGCAGGGACCAGAAGGGGGTGGACTGGGGCCGGGCGAATCGTTCGAACGCCTCCTCGTCGGCGAGCGCCGAGGGCAGGTCGAGCGTGGCGTAGCGCATGGCGCGCTGGCCGGTCTGGGCGCCCACCGCGTCGTAGAGGCGCCAGCGACCCGCCGACAGGCTGGCGGCCTCGGCGTCGATTCGCTCGGTGAAGGCGCGGCGACCGTTCGGGTCGGTGGTGTAGATGAAGAAGGTCACGTCCAGCAGCCGGGCGTTGGCGCGGTCCTGGCGACCTGCACGGATGACCATCTGACGCGGTCCGTCGCCTTCGCGCAGCCAGATCGCCTCCTGCTCCTCGCCGCTGACGACCGAGCCGGAAATGCGCTGGCGCTCGCGCTGGAACACCCCGTCGCCGGACGCCGCGAGGGGTCCGATGACAGTGACCGTCAGGATGCCGAGCGCCAGGGCCGCGCCCGCGGCGGGCAGCACGAAGCGCCAGGCCGAGACGCCCGCGGCCCGCATGGCGATCAGCTCGGACCGGCGATTCAGGCTGACGAAGGCCGAAAGCGTGCCGAACAGGAAGACGAAGGGCAGGAGCTGGACGATCACCGCCGGGCTCTTGACCAGCATCAGGCCGAAGATGCGCAGGGCCGAGAGGTCGGTGTCCGAGCCCAGGCCGCGCGAAATCTCGACGAAGTCGATCAGCATGACCAGCGCCGAGATGACGCCGAGCGCCACCGCCAGCGACCGCGCCAGCTGGACCAGAACATACCGCTCGATGCGGCCGAGACGCAGCGCGCTCAGCATATGGCGCGGCGCAGCGGAGACGGAGCCCAGCGCCGTCATGCGAACCGCGCCTTCAGCGCGGACAGCGACCAGGCGCTCGCCCGCCGGGGCTTCAGCGCCCGGAACAGCAGCCGCAGCGACACCGCCGTCGCCGCGACGGGCAGCAGGTACTGGAACACGTTCAACCAGCTGTTCCATGCGCTGGCGGCCACGACGGCGTAGCCGACGATGCGAACCAAAAGGAAGGCGGCGGACGCCTTGGCGATGCGTCCGGAATAGCCTGTGCGGCTGAAGGCACCGCCGAGGATCGCCGTCAGGGCCATGGCCATGGCCATAAGGGCGTAGAGGGGCGACGAGAGCCGGGCGTGGCCCTCCGCCATCAGCTCTCCGCGCGACCCGGCGGTCTCGAGCAGCCGGGGCGAGGGGTTGAAGAGCTCGCCGAGGTAAAGGTCCGACGGCTTGTAGCGGACGGTCTCGGTATCGGTGACGTATTGGCCCAGCGGGAAGACATAGCCGTCGAACGACAGCTGCTGCAGCACGTCCGCCGAGCTGTACTGCTGCCAGGAACCCGCCTGCATGGTCAGGACCGGCTGGCCGTCGACGCGGCCGAAGCGAGCCTCGGACGCGTCCCAGGTCGTCACCTCGTCGCCGTCCTCGATGTGGATGAAGAGGTTCTTGAGCAGGCCGTTCTGCTCGATCTCCTGAACATAGACGGTCAGGCCGTTCGGGCCGCGGACGAACCGGCCCTCCTCGACCAGCAGGGCGGCGAGGTCGGTGCGGATTTCGAAGGTCTGGTCGCGCTGCTCGCGCTGGGCCCAGGGCTGGACCAGAACGTTGGTCAGCAGCATGGCGCCGGCCACGATCAATGCGAGGCGAGCGCCGGGCTCTATCATCCGCCAACGGGTCATCCCCGAGGCGTAGGCGGCCGTCAGTTCCTGCTCGCGCTGCAGCCGCGTCAGGGCGATGAGGGCGCCCACGAACAAGCCGATCGGCAGGATGACCGCGAACAGCTGAGGCACGGCCAGCAGGGTCAGCTTCAGCATGACCCACACGCTCTGACCGCGTTCGACGATGACCTCGAGCTGGTCCAGGCTCTGGCTCAGGATGCCGATCCCGGCCAGCGAGGCGCAGGCGCCGACGATGGGCAGGGCGATCTGGCGGAAGAGGTAGCGCTGGATCAGGGTCATGCGGGCGATGAAATCACCCGGTTGCGGGCGCTTATGTTGCGGCGCATCTCATACACGGGCTGGCGCGCCGCCGACAATGGCGGCTATGACCGGCTCCGCTGTGTTAATGACCGGGCCTGAACCCGGCTGGAGTCCGTCTTGACCCTCTCGATCGATTTCGTCGCCGACGCCCGCCGCGCGGGCGCCCTTGCCATTCTCGTCCATGACGGCCGCGCGCTCGCCGGCGCGGGCGCCGACCACGACGCCGCCGCGTCGGGTATTCTGACCAAGGCCATGGGGGCGAGCCGGTTCACCGGCGGCGCCAACTCAACCACGGTCGTGGCCGCTCCGGCCGGGCTGGACGCCGATCTGGTGGTGCTGAGCGGGGCGGGCGAAGCAGCCAAGTTCGACGATCTGACGCTGGAGACCGCGGTGGGCGCGGCCTATCACGCGGTCAAGCTGTCGGGCTTGGAAGCGCTGACCATCGACCTGTCGCACCTGTCGGCCGAGCAGGCCGCGCGCGCCGCCTTCGCCGTACGCCTAGCCGCCTATCGCTTCGACAAGTATCGGACCAAGGAGAAGCCGGAGAAGATCCCGTCGATCAAGACGGTCCACATCGTGACGAAGGACGCCGCCGCCGCGCGTACGGCCTTCGCGCCGCTGAACGCCGTCGCCGAAGCCGTCTACTTCTCGCGCGATCTGGTCGCCGAGCCCGCCAACGTCCTCTACCCCGAAGAGTTCGCCCGTCGCGTCAAGGCGCTGGAGCCGCTGGGCCTCAAGATCGAGATCCTCGGCGAGGAGGAGATGCGCAAGCTGGGCATGAACGTTCTCTTGGGCGTTGGTCAGGGCTCGGTGCGCGAGAGCCAGCTGGCGGTCATCCAGTGGAACGGCGGCAAGCCCGGCGATCAGCCCATCGCCTTCGTCGGCAAGGGCGTTTGCTTCGACACCGGCGGCATCTCGATCAAGCCGGCCCAGGGCATGGAGGACATGATCTGGGACATGGGCGGAGCCGCCGCCGTCGCCGGCCTGATGCACGCGCTGGCGGGCCGCAAGGCCAAGGTCAATGCCGTGGGCGTTCTGGGCCTGGTCGAGAACATGCCGGACGGCAACGCCCAGCGCCCCGGAGACATCGTCATGTCCATGTCGGGCCAGACCGTCGAGGTCATCAACACCGACGCCGAGGGCCGCCTCGTGCTGGCCGACGCCCTCTGGTACACGCAGGACCGCTTCAAGCCGAAGTTCATGGTCGACCTGGCCACGCTGACGGGCGCCATGATCATCTCGCTGGGCCTGGATTACGCGGGCGTGTTCTCGAACGACGACGACCTCGCCAACGCCATCCTGGCGGCCAGCCCCAAGGTCGGCGAGAACGTCTGGCGCATGCCGATGCCGCCCCAGTACGACAAGATCATGGACAGCGTGAACGCCGACGTGAAGAACTCGGCCGGGCGCGACGGCGGATCGATCACCGCCGCCCTGTTCCTGCAGCGCTTCGTCAACGGCCTGCCCTGGGCGCACATCGACATCGCCCCGACCGCCTGGGTCAACAAGTCGACGAGGCCGACGGTGCCGGACGGTCCGGTGGGCTGGGGCGTGCGCCTGCTCGACCGCATGGTGGCCGACACCTACGAGGGCTGATCCCCGCATGAACGAGGCGTCCGGCGAGGTCTGGTTCTATCACCTGGAGCGTTCGACGCTGGACCAGGTGCTGCCGGAACTGCTGGACCGGACGCTTCAGCGCGGCTGGCGCGCGCGGGTGCGCGTCGCCGACGCCGACCAGCGCCGCGAGATCGACGAACGGCTGTGGACTTGGCGCGAGGACAGCTTCCTGGCCCATGGCTCCGCCGAGGAGCAGCACGCGGAGCGCCAGCCCATCCTGCTGACCGGGGACAACGCGAACCTTAACCGTTCTCAGGCGCTGTTCATCGTGGATCAGTCAGACATGAGCCTGACAGAGGAGTTCGAGCGATGCTTCATCATCTTCGACGGCCGGGACGAGGCCGCCCTGACCACGGCGCGGGCGCGCTGGAAGGCGCTGAAGGACCTTGGGGCGAACCTCGCCTACTGGAAGCAGTCGGACGAGGGACGCTGGGAAAAGGCGGCCTGATCGCCGCTCTCTTCCTTGCCGCCTGTTCCTCGACGCCGCCCGAGGCGACCGCGCCGGCGTTGGTCGAGCGCGCCGAGGAAAACCAGCCGGTCGGCAGCCGCATGCCCGACGCGGACGACGACCTCTGCAAGGCGCGCGATTTCCAGTACCTGGTCGGCCGCCACCGCAACGAAATCCCGGTGCCGGTCGAGGTGGTCAACCGCCGCGTCACCTGCACGACCTGCCCGGTGACGATGGACTTTTCGGCCTATCGGCTGAACATCTTCTACAACGCCCAGACCGAGATCGTGGAGCAGGTGCGATGCGGATGATCCTGACGCTGGGCGCTGTCGGCGCGCTTGCAGCGTGCGCGGCCACGCCCGAGCAGACCTCGCCCGGAGCGGGGCCTGGCCGGTGCGACGCCGCGGCCGCCCAGTCGCTGGTCGGCACCCACGTCGGTGCGGTGACCTTCCCTGCCGACGCCAATGTTCGGATCGTCTGTACGACCTGCCCGACGACGCGCGACTATCGGCCGGACCGGCTGAACGTGCGCTTCGAGGAGGCCACCGGGATCATCCGCAGAGTCGACTGCGGCTGATCCCGGCGCTCAGTCTGGCTACCAGCGCCAGGCGTCGAAGATGACCTCAATGATGTAGCCGTCGTAGCTGTCGATCAGATAGATGTGGTTGTCCACGGCGACCCACTGGGTTCCTGGCGGCGGGAAGCCCAGACCGAAGGTCCGCCAGTCGTTGAGGCGATAGCGCCAGAAGACCGACGGCAGGTAGTCGCCGGGGTACCACCTCTGGCCCCAGTAGTTCCTCGGCACCGAGTAATAGCCGTAGCCCGGCGCGAAATAGAAGCCGAAGCGGAAGCCGTTGTAGCCTCTAAAGCCTCGGTCATTGCGCCACCAGTCGTAGCCTCGGTTGCGGTTCCAGTCGCGCCGCCACTGGTTCTGGTTCCAGCGATTGCGGAAGTCCCCATAGTCGCGCCGGCGCGAGCGATCGCGATCCCATTGACCGCCGCGGTCGCGGTCCCAGCCGCCATTGCCCCCGTTCCAGTTTCCGCCGTTCCAGCCACCGCCGTTGCGATCGCGATCGCGATCGCGTCCGTCGCGATCCCAGTCGCGGTCGCCGCCTCGGTTCCTGTCACGGTTCCAGTCTTGGCCGTCGCCGTTCCAGCGGTTGCCGTCGCCGTCGCGGTCGCGGTCGTAGCCGCCGTCCTGGCCGCCGCCGTCGCGTCCCGGCCGTCCGCCGCGGTCACGCTGACCGTCGCCGTCCCGGTCCCGCCCACGACCGTCGCGGCTCCAGCCGCCGCCGGGCGTCTGGCCTGGCTGCTCGATCACGGGAGGAGGGGGCGGCGTCCATCCGCCTCCGTTGTCGCCACCTCCACGGTTCCAGCCGCCGCCGCCGCGGTCATCATCGCCTCCACGGTCCCGGCGACCGCCGTCGCCGTCGCCACCGCGATCTCGGCGTCCGCCGCCGTCTCCCCGACCTCCCCGATCCTGCGGAGGTTCGATGCGTGGTCCGTCGTTCCAGTTGCGCACCGGCGGCGCAGAGGTTTCGTCCGGCTGGTACCGCGCGCCCGCATCATTCGGCGGCGGCGTCTCCTGCTGGACCTCGTCCTGGGCCAGGGCGACGGCCGGCAGGCCGGCCGCCAGCGCCAGCGCGGCCGTGGCGGCGAAGGCCTTCAACATCGATCTCATTCTCGTTTGTCCCCGCACGCCGATATCCGGCGGCTTCGAAGCACCGTCTGCCTTGTCCCATGAACGGCGTCTGAACAGTTTCCGGCGGTTGCGGCCGGTCCAGTGGCCGCCCAGATCAGCCACGCGACGCTTTAAGGAGATGCAGCCGTGACCGCCCCGATCGAGCTCTGGTATTGGCCCACGCCGAACGGCTGGAAGGTCTCCATCGCCCTGGAGGAGATGGGGCTGCCCTATGAGCTCAAGCCGGTGAACATCGGTCGGGGCGAGCAGTTTGCGCCTGAGTTCCAGGCCATCAGCCCGAACGGCCGCATGCCCGCCATCGTCGATCCGGACGGCCCGGGCGGACGGCCGCTGTCGATCTTCGAGAGCGGGGCGATCCTGCAGTATCTCGGGAACAAGTCCGGCCGCTTCTATCCGACCGACGTCCGCGCCCGCGCCGAGGTGGACCAGTGGCTGTTCTGGCAGGTCGGCGGTCTCGGCCCGATGGCGGGCCAGACCCATCACTTCCGCCAGTACGCCCCCGCCCTCATCAAGGACCAGCGCCAGATCGCCTATGGCGTGCGCCGCTATACCGACGAGACCAACCGGCTTTATGGCGTGATGGATCGGCGCCTGGCGGACCGCGAGTTCCTGGCGGGCGACTATTCCATTGCGGACATGGCCGCCTGGCCCTGGATCCTGCCGGAGCATCAGGGACAGGACCTGGCGGAGTTCCCCAATCTGAAAGCGTGGGTCGAGCGCGTCGGCGCGCGGCCGGCGGTGCAGAAAGGCCGCGCGCTCGGCGACGACTTGCGCAGCAATCTTGCGGCGTCCGGCAAGGCGGCGGAGGAGGCTCGGAAGCTGTTATTCGGGCAACGCGCGCGGAAATCCTGAATCAGGCGTTTACAGTGTATTTCGCAGGCCTGAATCGACTGCGGAGTATTCATTTCGTCTTTACTGAAAAGAGTTTGGCGGTCGCGCCGCTGTTAACTTTAACTTCAAACCGGCGGTATTTGATCGCGTATCAGAGAGGCGGACCAGAAGGGTCGGCCATCGCAAAGGATACGACGATGAACGCGCACGAAACCGCGCCGGAAGCGATCAACGAAGTCGAGGCCGCGCCGTTGCCTCTGCCCACGCCCGACATGGACGGCGACGCCCTGTTCCGGCTGGGGATGATGTATTCCTCGGGCTCGGGCGGTTGCCCGATGGACCGGGTCTCGGCCCACATGATCTTCAACCTGGCGGCCATGAAGGGCTCGATCGAAGCCCGCGTCTATCGCCGCGAGATGTCCGAGGAGATGGAACGCGACGAAATCGCCGAGGCCCAACGCGCGGCCCGTCGCTACATCGACGCGGGCGTGGTCAGGCTGGCGGCCTGACCCAAACCGCCATTCGCGCTCAAGCATCGAGGCTCTGCGAGCCCCGCTTCAGCGCATTAAGCCGGGCTCAAGTAGCGAGCGACCGCGTCGCGAGCGGTAGCACCCTAAAATGACTGATACTGCCCGTTGATCGAGTAGTTGAACCCGATCGGCAGGGCGTTCCGGATCTGGGTGAAGAAGTTGGCCAGCTCGCCCAGGGTCGAGCGCGGCACATAGAGGATGTCCCCGCGGCGCAGCGCCACGACCTCGCCGCGACGGGGCCTCAGGTCGATCACCCGCATCATCCGCACCCCTCCGGGACCGCGCCGGATGAGCGCCACCTCCTGCGGCTTGGCGGTGGCGAGGAAATCGCCCGCCTGAACGATGGCCTGATAGGCGTCGAGATCGCCGGTCAGGGCGATGACGCCGGGGGTGCGAACCTCGCCGGCCACCCAGACCTGGATCGGCCCGGCCTGCTTCAGCGTGATCTCCACCACCGGCCGAACCAACTGCGACGCGTAGGCCTCGCTCAGCGTGTATTCCAGCTCCGCCAGCGTCCGGTCCGCCGCCATGGCCTGGCCGATAAGGGGCAGGGCGATGCGGCCGTCCGGCCCGACCCTCAGCGACCGGTTCAGCTCCGTCGCGGTGGGCAGGGCGATATCGATCTCGTCGCCCGGATAGAGGACATACTCCGGCTCGGCGTCGGTCCAGTCGGCGAAGGCGATGTCGGAGAAGCCGCCCCGCTGCACCCGGTTGGTCGGGCGGCTTTGGCCGGACGCGCAGCCAGCCGTCGAAGCCGCGACGGCCGCGCCCAGAACACCCCACAGAATCCGCCGCCGATCCATCATGAGCGCGAGGCTCGCCGAACATGGGTAATCAGTGGTTAACGCCGACCGGCGAAGGATCGGGGACGTTCACGATTCCCCGGAACTCCCTCCGCCCATGCGTTCCACGGCCACCGCCTATGTCTCGGCCCGCCCGCGCTACGGGTTCGGCGATGTCGTCGGCCTGCTGTTCCGCGAGCTGTGGGTCATGGTGCTGGTGTTTCTGGTGGTGCTGGCCATCGGCGCAGCCGCCGTTCTGACGCTGAAGAAGACCTACACGGCCGGGGCCAGCCTGTTCGTCGGCGCGGGCCAGGAATACGTCTATCAACCTCGCGTCGGCGGCATGCAGGACCGCCAGTCCACGCCCCCGGCGCCCGGCGAGGTCGCTCAGACCGAGGCCAACATCATCGGCAGCCGCGAGGTGAAGCTGAGGGCGGTGCGCGCGCTCGGTCTGCCCTTCTTCCAGAAGCCGGGTCGCGTCTCGACCGATCCGGTGGAGAAGCAGGAAGGCGACGCCATCAAGTTCATCAACGACAATCTGTCGATCTCCACGACGCCGCAGGGCTCGACCATCGGTCTGGGGTTCGAAAGCGACAGCGCCGAGAAATCGGCGCGGGTTCTGAACGCCATCATCGACCAGTACCTGATCTACCGCCGCGAGGTATTCCAGGACCGCTCGACCTCGGCCATCGCCAGCCAGCGCCGCGCCTTCGAGGACGAACTGGCCGACGTGGACCGGGCCTATGAGACCTTCCTGTCGTCCAACGAAATCGGCGACTTCGCCGCGACCAAGACGGCGCTGGCGGCGGTCTATCAATCGACCCTGACCGAAAAGCTGTCGGTCGAGAACCAGTTGAACCAGGCTGCCCGGCGCCTGATCACCATCGAGGCGCAGCTGGCGCGGGTGCCGGCCGAGATCGCGCTGCAGCAGGACCTCAACGTCTCGGCTCAGGACCAGATCCTGACGCTGCGGACCGAGCGCGAGCAGCTGCTGGCGCGCTATCAGCCCGACAGCCAGCCCGTGCGCGACATCGAGGCCCGCATCGCCCAGCTTCAGGAATACGTCGCCTCGGGCACCACGGTCGGGGCCAAGGAAGTGCGGCTCGGGCCGAATCCGATCTGGACCGAGCTGGAGACCACCCGCATCACCACCCAGGCCGAGCGCGACAGCCTGACCGCGCGACTGTCGTCGGTGAACCGGCAGCTGGCCGACATCCTGGACCGTCAGGCGCGCCTGACCCGGCAGGAGTCGGAGAACGCGACGCTGGCGTCCAACCGCGATGTGCTGACCGCCTCCATCCGCGAGTTCCAGCAGCGCGAGACCCAGAGCCGCGCCGACAACGGCCTGGTCCGCGCCGGGGCCGACAATGTGCGGGTGATCGAACGCGCCGCCGCGCCGACGCGAGGTACCAGCCTGAAGGCGCCCCTGCTGGCGCTGGTCATCCTGTTCGCGGGCTTCACCGCCCTGTGCGTCGGGCTGCTGAGGGTGTTCACGCGACGGGGGCTGTCGACGCCGGGCATGGTCGGGCGCACGCTCGAGATGCCGGTGCTCGCCGTCGCGCCGGTCAAGGCCGGATGACGTGTTAGCCTTGGCCGGTTCAGTCAGCGCGTAACCGATTCGATGGTCGACCTTACAAGCGAAATGGCCGGCCTCTGGGCGGCCCTGGGACCGGCCCCCGCCCATCGCGGACGGGTCGTCCAGATCGCCTGCGCCACGACGGGGGAGGGGGCCTCGACCGTCGCGCGCGAGTTCGCCCGGCTGGCGGCGGTGCGGGCGAGAAAGCCGGTCTGGCTGATCGACGCCGACCTGGCCCAGCCCGGCCAGCAGGAGGCCGTCGCCGGAGAGCCCGAACGCTTCGGCCGCCTCGGGGCTCCGGCCGCCTCGTCGCCGAACGGCGCGAGCTTCTTCGCCGTGACCCCGCCGGTGGTCGGCCGCGACCGCAAGCCCATCGCCCACGCCCGGCTGATGACGGCGCGGCCGTGCCTGGGCGGACGCCTCTGGATCACCCGCTTCCGCGCGGAGCTTCTGCGCTCCGGCCAGAGAGCCGAGCCGTTGGCTGATCCCCGCTACTGGGACGCGATGCGCAGGTTCGCCGACACGGTGGTCATCGATGCCCCGGCCGCCGACCGCTCGGACACGGCGATCACGCTGGCGCCCTTCGTCGATGCGACGGTGCTGGTGGTGGCGAGCGAGGCGACCTCGGCGGCCGAGCCGGTGATCCTGAGAGACGAGATCGAGGCCGTCGGCGGCCGCATCGCGGGCGTGGTCGTGAACCGCTCGACCTACGCCCCGCCGCCCTTCCTCAGGCGGCTGACGGGCTGACGGCGTCCAGCCGGCGCAGCTCGCGCGCGCCGTAGAGTTGTGGTTCGAAGCCCTTCATCCAGAGGACTTTTCCGAGACCGCGGGCGGTGCGGTCCATCATTTCTGCGCGGCGGGGATGCGCAATGACGGTCATAGCTACGGACGCCGCGCCCCAGACGACAGTCTGCGCCGCGCCGATCAGCATCCAGCGGATCACGCCCGGCCAGTCGCGGGCCTTGGCGGCGGTCTGGCTCGGCCCCTGGCCATAGGCGAAGGCGCGCGACAGGGCGTAGCGCATGGTTGCCCGATGCGGCGGGGCGAACTCCTCGACCCAGGCGTCGTGCGCCCAGCCGAAGCGACCGCCGCGCGTCTGAAGCGCCGCGAACAGGGCGTCGTCCTCGCCGCCGGTCTGGTCTGACGATGTGTCGAAGGGCGCATTGCCGGGAAGGGCGGTCGCCCGCACCATCAGTGAGTTTCCACAGCCGTATCCATGATCGATCAGTCCTGTGGACACCGGTCCCTCGCGCCCGAAGAACCGCTGGAGGTAGGCGGCCGTCCAGCCGCTCTCGTCCGGGATGCGTCCGACGATCGGACCGAAGACGGCGTCGGCCCCGGTGGCCTCCTGCGCGCGGAGCAGGGCTGCCAGCCATCCCCGCGAGGCCGCTTCGTCGTCGTCGAGGAAGGCGATCAAGAGCGCGTCCGTTTCCGCCAGACCGGCATTGCGGGCCGTGGCCACGCCCGGCTGCGGTTCGTGGCGATAGGCGAGGGGGAAGGGGCATTCCGGCCGCACGGCGTCCACGGTCGCCCGCGCCGTGCCGGCCGGGTCATTGTCCACCACAACGATGCTGACCGGGCGACCGTTCAGGCCCTCTTGCGCGAACACGGACCGCAGGGCGCGGGCCAGGCTTTCCGGCCGTCGCATCGTCGGGATCAGGACGCAGACCGCCTGCATCACACCGCCTCCGCATAAAGGGCGGCGCGATAGAGGCGCAGCGAGAAGGCCCGCGCCTTGGTCGGAGCCCAGGCCGCGAGCGCCACCTGCTTAATGAGCGGCCGCACCTGCCGCAGCGCCGGGAAGCGCTTCAGGGCCTTGGCCACACGATAGCTCGGGTAGGCGCTAACGATGTCCGGATGGCGCGCCACGACGCGGGCGAAGTTCCCGGCGGACTGCTCGTACTTGCCGGCCAGCTGCTCGACCGTATCGAGGCCCATGTGGGTCGCGGGATTGTCGATGTGCAGCACCGGCCAGCGGCGCGAGACGCGCATGGCCCACTCCACGTCCTCCCAGCCCCAGCCGGTGAAGGCGCCGTCGAAGGCCTCGGCCTCGAACACGTCGCGGCGGACCAGGAGGTTGGAGGTGTAGACGTATTTCTCCGGCGCCTTGGCCCGCTCGGCGGCCTCGACGCATTCGCCGCGCGTCGCCATGGCGCGATGGACCGAAAAGCGCGGCTCGTCCGGGGCCTGGAGCAGGGAGAAGCCGCCGAACGCCACCGCCGGAGCTTGTTCGCGGACCAGCTGGGCCCAGGTCTGGAGGAAGCGGTCGCTGTCGGGCCGCATGTCGCTGTCGAGAAACAGCAGCGAGCCGCCGCGCGCGGCTCCCGCCAGCCGGTTGCGTCCCTTGGAGCGACCCTCATTGGCCAGCAGGGTGATGAGGCGCACGGGCAGGGTCATCGTCTCCACCTGAGCCGTCAGCCGGGCGGTCAGGGCGGCGTCGCCGGTGCCGTCGTCCATGACCACGATCTCGACCGCGCCGGTCAGCGCCGTGGCTTCGCGGTCCAGCAGGGCGAGCAGCTCCGACGGGTCGTCGCGCAGGAAGGGGATCAGCACCGACAGCGTCGGTCGCGCCTTGGCCCAGCGGGCGTTCTGGATCGTGGGTGAGCCGCTCACGCCGTCGCCCTCCGGTTCAGCCGCGCGCCGATCAGCCGGCCGGCCAGATCGCGCACGCCCGCCGCGTTCAGCGCCCAGGCCGCGCCGCCGTAGACGACGGCGCCGACCGCCGCCTTGGCGAACAGTTCGGCGATACCGCCCCAGGCCGGGACGAGCAGCACGGCTCCGGTCATGGCTAGGCAGGCGAGGGCGCAGCGGCCGAGCGTTTCCCACGGTATCGGCATGGCCACGCCGATCCGCCGCCCCATGGCGATGGACGCGAGCACGCCGATGCCGAAGCTGGCGGTTGTCGCGATCGCGGCGCCCATGACGCCCATCGTCGGGACCAGCGCCAGGTTCAGCAGGACATTCGACCCCGCTGGAATGCACAGCGTCACCAGCAGCCGGTCGGTCCGCCGCCCCAGCACGAAACTCTGGCTGAGATAGTAGGAGGTCACGCCCGACAGCAGGGCCGAGATCGCGATCAGCGGCGTCACCGAGGCGGCCGCGACGCGGAGATCTTCGCCAATCATCACGTCCGCGAGCGGTCGCGCGACCAGCGCAAGCCCCACGGCGGCGGGCAGGCCGATCAGGATGAAGGTCGAGGCCTGCTCTCGGGCGGCGGCCAAGAAGCCTTCGCGGCTGGACCGCTCCCAGGCCATGATGAGCGCAGGCGTTCCGGCCGCGCCCAGCCAGATGAACAGCACGTCCAGCGTTCGGCTCGCGAGGCTGTAGCCCGCGTGATAGGCGCCGACCGCCGCCGGGCCCTTGAACAGCTCCAGCAGGAAGCGGTCGGTCGAGGCCATGACCAGCGTCAGGCTCAGCCCCGCCGCGATGGGATAGCCGTAACGGGCGTAGGACCACAGCCGCTCGCGGTAGAGGACGCCACCCTTGGCGCGCCGCAACTCGCCCGGCAGGACGAACGGCAGGGTCAGGAGCGGGGCGAGCAGCAGGCCGATGAAAGGGGAGGCCGAGCCGAGGCCGGCGAACGCCGCCGCCACGCCGAACCCGAAGCCGCCCAGGCTGACGAAGATGTCCATGGTCGCGGATTTGCGCACCTCTCCGGCCGCGCGGAATCGTTCCTGCGCCAGCTTCGATAGGCATCGGATCGGGATGCCGGCCAGCGCGATGCCGATGGTCAGCTTCATGGCCGGACCGATCGGCGCGAGCCACAGCAGCAGCGCCATCAGCGGCAGGACGGCCGCAGTCACGACGGCGGCGGTGCGATAGAGCGTCAGGAAGTGGTCGGCCAACGACTGGCCCTTCTCGGCGGCCCAGAAGCGCGCCATCGCCGCCTCCAGCCAGCTATAGGTGGCGACGTGGAACAGCGTCATCACCGAAAAGGCGATGGCGTAGCGGCCGAAATCCTCAGGGCTGAGCAGCCGCGTGAAGACGACGATGGAGCCGAAGCCGGCCAGCCCCTGGACAATGTTGGCGGGCAGATAGCCCCAGACCCCGCGCCAGAACATCAGTCCGCTCCGGTCACCGCTGGGCCGCCCGGTCGCCGAGCAGCACCGGCACGGTGACCAGCATGATCCAGAGGTCCAGCCACAGCGACTGGCGCTCGATGTATTCGATGTCCAGCCGCACCCGGGTGCGCACCTCGGCGGCGTTGTGCAGCGGCCCGCGCGAGCCCTTGATGGCGGCCCAGCCGGTCATTCCGGGCTTAATGCGATGGCGATGGGCGTATTCGGCGACCAGGCGGGCGCTCTCGACCTGACCGGTCTTCATGCCGATGGCGTGCGGGCGCGGGCCGACCAGCGACATCTCGCCCCGCAGCACGTTGAACAGCTGGGGCAGTTCGTCGAGGCTGGTCTTGCGGATGAAGCGACCCACGCGGGTGACGCGGTCGTCGTCGGCGGTGACCTGGCGGCTGGCGGTCGCGTCGGCGGACTCGTGGCGCATTGAGCGGAACTTCCAGACCACGATCTCCTCGTGATTGAAGCCGTGGCGACGCTGGCGGAAGAAGATCGGGCCGGGGCTGTCGAGGCGGATCGCTAGAGCGGTCAGGGCGATGATGGGCGACAGCAGGACCAGGGCGACCGTGCCGATGATCAGGTCCTGGATCCGCTTGTTGAAAGCCCGGCGATCGGCGTCGACGGGGCCGTCCAGCGAGGCGAGGGGCGCGCGGGCCAGCCGGTCCAGCGCCGCGCCGCGCTCCGAAGCGTCGACCGGATCGACGAGCAGGGTCACCTCATTGGGCAAGGTCGACAGCCGGGCCGTCAGCTCTCGCACCCGCGCCTCGGCCTTGGGGTCGAGGGCCAGCACGATCTTGTCGACATAGGGCGTCATGCGGTGGGTCATCAGCGCTTCGGCGTCGCCGAGAACGGGCACGCCCGCGACGCTGTCCGGCGACCGGGCCAGTCGGTCGTCGAAAACGCCCAGCACATTGATGTCGCGGCGTTGCAGCGCGTCGCGGATCAGGCGCTCGGCGTGGCGGGTCGCTCCGACGAGCACGATGTTGGGCGTCAGCGCCCCCTTTCCGCGCCAGTCGGCGACGATCAGGCTCCAGGCCAAGTGCGAAGCGTAGAGCGATACGGCGACGAAGGCGGTCCAGAGGATCGTCGTCGAAACACCCGAACGCCCGGACGAGAGCATCGTCTCGAGAAGCAGAGCCGTCAGGCCGCCCGCGAGCGCGACGCCCGTTACCGCCGCGAGATGCAGCGGCAGCCGCTGCCCCCGTTCAAATCGATACAGGCTCAGCGAGCGCAGGGCCCCGAGCACGAACAGGGCGCCGATGGCCAGCGGGAGAAGGTCGCTCAGCAGCGCCGCCATGAGCCCGCCGGGCGACGACAGAATCAGCGCCGCCGTCGTGATCGCGCCGACGATCGCCACGTCCGCCGTCCGGAACCAATGGACCGCCAGCCGGGAGGCGTGCCGCTGTCGCGCGTTCAGCCAGACCTCGGGGCGGAACGGTCCTCGGCGCGCCCTGCCGTCGGCCTCGGGCGTCAGCGTCCGCGCCGCCAGCGCCTGGAGCGCGGAGGCGTCCAGCCGGGCGTCCGCGCCGCGCGTCAGGTCGAGGGCCGTGGTCATAAACCCAGCATGCACGGGCCCTGTGGATGTCGCGTTAACGGCTGGGCCCGTGTGAGGCGTTTACCAGCGTCGCCCTAAACGGAAAGGCCCGCCGATATGACGAAGAGGCTGCGGTCCCGACGACGGGCGGCATTTACTTGCTCGATCGCTAGATCGATGCCACCCGCCATATGGCCGTGACTAGCTCCGGCTGCTTGGAAACACCGACCTTGGCGTAGATCGACCGCAGTTGAGCTCTCAGGGTCCCAACATTCACGTTGTGGGCAGTTGCGATCTCGGGGAGAGGCATACCGGCGGACAGCTTGACCGTCACCCGGGCTTCCGCCTGGGTTAGGCCGAAAAGCTCCATGACGTCTTTGTCGGCGAGCGGCTGTTCAAGGCCCATGGAGCGTGCCGACAGCATGATGTCTCCGTCGCCGCTCAGGCGTCTTGCAGAAAAGATCAGGCGCGGATTGACGCCTGCGTCGTCTGCGGGTGCGATTGCACGGTAACCCTCGTCGCTCGCTTTGGCGATCAGGTTTCGCGCAAAAGTGGCGTACACTGCCGAGGCTGGCTCGATCTTGTCGCCGTTCCTCGAAAGAACACGTCCATCTGCCAGCAGTTCTGTTGCAGCGAGGTTGGCAGCGCGCAGCGTCAGGTCATGACGGGTCAACAGAACAGCGACACCGCCGATCGATGAGCCCGCGGCCTTTCGTTCGCTTGTGTCAGTCATGGGCTTCCTAGCATTGACCGAGCCAAGCCGACGGCCACGGTAACCAAGGCTAGCGGTAACAGGCCCGATATGATCCCACAATCATAAGTTGTTCTGTTGCGCGCATGGTGTCTGTCGAAAGGCGCAACAGCTCGGTGGAAAGAGGCAGTGGGAGGCTAAGGAAAGTTCCGGTCGGGCGCCTCAAGCCAGCCCGCCGCCCAGCGCAAGCCCCGGTGAAACCGGCGGCCCGCCGGCGGGATCGAGGTCCAACTGCATCAGATGGACGTCCAGCCAGCGATCGAACTTCCAGCCGACCTGGGCGTATCGGCCGACACTCTTGAACCCCATCCGTTCGTGCAGCCCGATCGAAGCCGCGCTCGTGGCGCTGTCGCTGATGGCGGCGATCAGGTGGCGCAGGCCCATCTCGCGGACCCGCTCGATCAGCGCCGTCAGCAACGCGGTGGCCACACCGCGCCCCCGCGCCGTCTCCTCGACATAGATCGAGACTTCCACGCCGTAGCGATAGGCGGGCCGCGGCCGGAACGGCGAGGCGTAGGCATAGCCCGCGAACCCGCCGTCGATCTCCGCGATTAGCCACGGCAGGCCCTTGGCGGCCACCGCCTCGAACCGCGCCGTCATCTCCGCCATCGACGGCGGCTTCAGCTCGAACGTCGCCGTCCCGCCCAGCACCTCGCGGCCATACAGGGCTGTGATGGCAGGCAAGTCGTGGGGCCCGGCGTCGCGGATCACGCCCGCTCCCACCCGCGCTCCACCGCCCAGACCGCGAAGGCGTAGTCGTGGGCGACCTCCTTCAGATAGTCGAACCGGCCCGAGGCCCCGCCGTGCCCGGCCTCCATGTTGATCTTCAGCAGCACCGGATTGCCCGAGGTCGTCGCGGGCCGCAGCTTGGCCACCCACTTCTGCGGCTCCCAGTAGGTCACGCGCGGGTCGGACAGTCCGCCGGTCGCCAGGATCGCCGGATAGGCGCGCGGAGCCACCTGATCGTAGGGGCTGTAGCTCATCATGTAGTCGTAGGCCTCGGGGTCCTCGAGCGGATTGCCCCACTCGGGCCACTCCGGCGGCGTCAGCGGCAGGCTGGTGTCCGACATGGTGTTGATCACGTCCACGAACGGCACCTGGCCGATGACTCCGGCCCAGAGCTCCGGCCGCATATTGGCCACGGCGCCCATCAGCAGGCCGCCCGCCGACCCGCCCTGGGCCACGATGTTGCCGGCCCGGGCGTAGTTCCGAGCGATCAGGTGGTCGGCGGCGGCCGTGAAGTCGGTGAAGGTGTTCTTCTTCTTGAACTTCCTCCCGTCCAGGAACCAGCCCCAACCCTTGTCCGACCCGCCCCGGATGTGGGCGATGGCGTAGATCCAGCCGCGATCCACCAGCGATAGCCGCCCGGTCGAGAAGCTCGCCGCCATCGGGATGCCGTAGGAGCCGTAGCCATAAAGGAGCAACGGCGCCGACCCGTCGACCGGCGTCGTCCGCCGCCGCAGCACCGTCACCGGCACCAACTGCCCGTCCTCGGCCGGGGCGTTCAGCCGCTCCACGACATAGTCGGCGGGATCATGCCCCGACGGCACTTCCTGCACCTTCCGGAGCGTCCGCTCGCGCGTGGCCAGGTCGTAGTCGTAGGTCGAGGTCGGCGTGGACGGCGAGTTGTAGCCGTAGCGCATCGTCGTGGTCTCGAACTCCGACGCCCCCGCCAACGACAGGGCGTAGGCGGGCTCGTCCACGGCGATCTCGTGCTCGGCGCCGGCGCGGTCGCGGATGACGATCTTCGTATTGGCGTCCGCGCGTTCCTGACGCGCGACGAAGTCCTTCACCAGGGCCACGCCCTCGATGAAGCGCCCCGGCGTGTGCGGCACCAGGTCGGTCCAGGCGTTCCGATCCGGCGAGGCGGTCGGCGCCTCCACGATCTTGAAGTCGATGGCGTCGTCGGCGTTCGTCCGGATCACCCAGCGGTCGCCCCAGTGATCGGCGTCATAACGCTGGGCCACGATCCGTTCGGCCAGCACGCGCGGCTCCGAGGTCGGCGCATCGGCGGGGATGTAGCGGACTTCCGACGTCTCCTGGTTCTGGATGCCGATGAGGATGAACCGGTCGTCCGAGCTGCGCTCGACGCCGAGGAACATGCCCTCGTCCTGCTCCTCGTAGACGAGGGTGGTCTCGCCGCCGCGCGACGGCCGGCGGAAGATCTTGTCCGGCCGGCCGTTCTCGTTCCTGTTGGTCCAGAAGATCCATTGGCTGCACGGCGAAAAGGCGAAGTTGCCGTTCGCCGACTGGATCGGGTCGGGCAGCAGCTCGCCGGTCGTCAGATCGCGCGTGTAGATCTGATGGACTTCCGACCCCTGGGCGTCCTCGGCATAGGCGAACAGGGTGTGGTCCGGGCTGTGCTCGGCCGCCGAGACCTCCGAATAAGCCTTGCCCTCTGCGAGCTCGTTGGCGTCCAGCAGCAACTGCGGCGTGGGCGCGGCGATAAAGGTCTTGGTGACGGTCTCGCCGTCGACGACGAAGGTCCCCTGCCGCTCGACGCGCATATAGCGTGGGTGCTGTTCGCCGGTGCGGTACTCGACGAAGTATTCCCACGGCCCGTCGGCCGAAGGGACGGAGCTGTCGTCCTCCTTGATGCGGCCGCGCATCTCTTGGAACATCTGCTCCTGCAGCGGCAGGGTCGAGGCCATCATCGCCTCGCGGTAGGCGTTCTCGGCCTCCAGGTGCTCTTTCACATCCGCCTTGATCAGGGTCGGGTCGCGCAGGACGGCCTGCCAGTTGTCGTCCTTCATCCACTGATAGTCGTCGGTCCGGGTGCGCCCCAGCTGGGTGATGGTGACCGGGATCTTCTTGGCGACGGGCGGGCTGGGCGACATCTGGGCTCCGGGGCGGGCGAGGGCGGGGGAGGCGGCCGCCGCGAGCGCCGAGGCGGCGGTGGAAGCGACGAATTCGCGGCGGTTCATGGCAGGCATCCCTCTAGGCTGAACTGGCAAGGTGTGCGACCGGATAGGGGTCGTCAAACGCTTCGTCTTGTTGAGAGCGCATGATTCAGGTTCCGCCCGCCGACGCCCCGCCTCCGGTCCCGCCGCCGGCCTGGGACCTGACCGTGGGGCTGATCGAGGCGACGGTCCAGCTGGACCAGCCGTCCGGCCCCGACACGCGCACGGTTGGCACGGGCTTCCTGATCCAGGCCGAGCGCCCGGACGGCAGCCCGCGCATCGTGCTCGTCACCGCCGCCCACGTTCTGGAGCGCATGGAGGACCCGGAGGCCCGCATCGGCTGGCGCACGGGCCTGCCCGACGGAAGCTGGCGCTTCGACCCCGAGCCCCTGACCATCCGCGACGACGCTGGCGAGCCGCTGTGGACCCGCCATCCGGACCGCGACGTCGCCGTGATGGAGATCCAGGCTCCGGAAGCCTTCGCCCGCGCCGCCATCCCGCTGGGCTGGCTGACCGACCGCAACGCGTTCGACGCCTGGCAGGTCGGGCCGGGCGACGAGCTGCTCTCGCTCGGCTTTCCACGCGGCCTGTCGGCCAACCGCGCGGGCTTTCCCATCCTGAGGGTCGGACGGATCGCTTCCTATCCCCTGTCGCCGGTCGAGGCCTTCCCGACCTTCCTGCTCGACTTCACCGTCTTCCCCGGCAACTCCGGCGGTCCGGTGTTCTGGACGCCCAGCGCCCGCAAACGCCCTGGCACGACCGAGCCCGACACCGCCTTCATCGCCGGCCTCTTGAGCCAGGAGGTGCGGGTGGGCGAGGATCAGCTCGATATTGGCGTGGTCACCCACGCCGTGTTCATCCGCGAGGCGATCGAGCGGCTGGACTAGGCGTCACGCCGCCCCCAAGGCTTCCTTCGTCATCCGCTGCAACAGCGCCCCGCCCTGGCCCACGGCGGCCAGCCGGCTAGACGCATGGCCCAGCACGTTCGCCGCATAGACCTCGTACAGCGCGATCTTCCCCTCCAGCCAGGCCGGGTCGCCGTCGCCGGCCGCCAGCTTCGCCTTGGCCGCCAACGCCCCCTTAGCCAGCATCCAGCCGCCGATCACATCGCCCATAAGTTTCAGATACGGGTCCGCCGCCGCCAGCACGTCGGCCGCCGCGTTCGCGTCCGCCTTCCGATCCAGCAGCCACAGCGTGGCGTCCTGCGCCGCCTCGATCGCGGCCGAGAACCGCTCCACCGGCTTGCCGGAATAGAGCGCCGTCATCTCCTTCAGCGTCGCCGCCATCTCGGCGATGATGGCCCGGGCCGACGCCCCGCCGTCCTGCGACAGCTTGCGTCCCACCAGGTCCATGGCCTGGATGCCGTTGGTGCCCTCATAAATCGGGGCGATGCGGGCGTCGCGATAGAACTGGGCCGCGCCCGTCTCCTCGACGAAGCCCATGCCGCCGTGGATCTGCACCCCCTGCGACGCCACCTCGACGCCGATGTCGGTCGACCAGGCCTTGGCGATGGGGGTCAGCAGGTCCTCGCGCCCCTTCCACAGCCGGCGCTCCTCCTCGGTCCCCGCATGCTTCGCCAGATCGGCCGCGACGCCGCAGGACAGGCAGATGGCCCGCGCCGCCTCGATCTTGGCCTTCATCACCGACAGGGTCCGGCGCACGTCCGGATGATCGAAGATCGGCGCCCCCGCCTCGCCGGTCCACACCGATCGTCCCTGACGCCGCTCCAGCGCATAGGCCAGCGCATGCTGATAGGCCCGCTCGGCGATCCCCACGCCCTCGACGCCGACGGCCAGCCGCGCCGCGTTCATCATGACGAACATATGCGACAGGCCCTCGTTCGGCCGCCCGACCAGCTCGGCCCGGGCGCCCTCATAGGCCATGACGCAGGTCGGCGAGGCGTGGATGCCCAGCTTGTGCTCGATCCCTACGGGCCGGAAGCTGTTGCGGTCGCCCAGCGTCCCGTCCGCCTTCACGTCGAACTTGTTGGCCAGGAACAGGCTGATGCCCTTGGGTCCCGGCGGCGCGTCGGGCAGGCGGGCCAGCACCATGTGCACGATGTTGTCCGTCGCGTCGTGGTCGCCCCAGGTGATGTAGATCTTCTGGCCCGTGAGGCTGTAGGTCCCGTCGCCGTTCGGTACAGCCGTGGCCGTCAGAGCGCCCAGGTCCGACCCGGCCTGCGGCTCGGTCAGGCACATGGCCCCCGTCCATTCCCCCGACACCAGCCGCGGCAGATAGGCGGTCTTCTGATGCTCCGTTCCATGCGCTTCCAGGGCCTCGATCGCCGCCAGCGACAGCATGGGGCACAGGCCGAACGCCATGTTGGCCGCGTGCACCGTCTCGTATGCCGCCAGCTCCAGCGCCTTGGGCAGGCCCTGACCGCCGGAGTGCGCCGGGGCCGCCAGCCCCGTCCAGCCGCCCTCGGCGAACTGCCTGTAGGCGTCCGCGAACCCCGGGGCCGCCGTGACCGATCCGTTGGCATAGGTCGCGCCCGCCAGGTCGCCCGGTCGGTTCAGCGGCGCCAGCACCTCTTCCGAGAACTGCCCCGCCGCCTCCAGGACCGCGCCCATCACGTCGGCGTCGTAGTCGGGGAAGGCGCCGGTGGCCGCCAGGGCGTCGATCCCCGCCACCTCGGTCAGGGAAAAGGCGATGTCACGGACGGGGGCGCGATAGGTCATGGGCGATCCTCGATCTTTTGCATCCTCTTTGCCGCCATGCCGTCGCGGCAGGCAAGGCTTGGCCTCGGACCCGGAGTGGGCCAAGCTGTCGCGGACGCCTGATTGGGGAGCTCCATGGCCGAACCGCGCAACCGATATTCGACGGTGTCCCTGCTGTTCCACTGGGGGATCGCGGCGGCCGTGCTGGCCCAGGTCCTGCTGATCACGGCGCACGAGGCCAACGAAGGCACGCGCACCTTCATCAGCGCGCACAAGGCGCTGGGCCTGACCATCCTCGTCGTCACCCTGGCGCGAATCGCCTGGCGCCTGATGAACCCCGCCATCGCCCTGCCGCCCGGCACGGCCGGCTGGCAGAGGATCGCGGCGCGGGCGACGCATGTCGGCTTCTACCTGCTGCTCATCGGCCTGCCTCTGGGCGGCTGGGCGGCGTCCAGCGCCGGCGGGCGCGACATCGACTTCTTCGGCCTGTTCAACTGGCCGCTGCTGCCTCTTCCGCAGAGCCGCGAACTGGCTGGACAGTTCATGGACGCCCACGAGGCCGGGGTGAAGGTGCTTTATGTCCTCCTCGCGCTGCATGTACTCGGCGCGCTCAAGCATCACTTCATCGACCGGGACAATGTGCTGCATCGGATGATCCCGCTGATCCCCCGGCGTCCGTGATGTTCCGGGCCGTCGCCATCATCCTGATCGGCGTCGGCCTGATGCTCGGCGTCGCGGCGCGAGCGGACGTCCAGCCCTGGGCGGTCGTGCCGTCCGAATCCTCCATCGCCATGCGCGTCGGCTCGCCGCTCGGGCAGCGCTCCGGCCGCTTCGAGAGGTGGACCGGCGACATCCGCTTCGACCCGCAAGCCCCGGAACAGGCCGAGGTTTCCATTGAGGTCGAGGCCGCGTCGCTCCGCATGGACGACGGCGCGCTCACCCGCACCGCGCTCGGGCCGTCCTTCCTGGACAGCGCCCGCCATCCCCGCATCGCCTTTCGCCTCCAGGCGCTGGAGCCTCTGGGTCCCCAACGGTTTCAGGCCCGCGCCGACATCACCGTGAAGGGCGTCACCCGCGCCGTCAGCTTCCCCGTGACCTTGCGCAGCGACGGGCGGACGGCGCAGATGACGGGCGGCTTCTCGCTGGATCGGGCGGCCTTCGGCATCGGGACGCGCGGACCTTGGAACGGCATACTGGCACGGCAGGTGAGGGTGGACGTGGTCCTGGCGACCCGTCCGGCGAGCTGAGCGCCGCCGTCGCCGCCCTGCGTTCGGGCGACCTCCTGATCCTCCCGACCGAGACCGTCTATGGCCTCGCCGCCGATGCCTCGAACGCCCAGGCCGTGGCCAAGATCTTCGAGGCCAAGGGCAGACCCCGCTTCAACCCCCTGATTTCCCACGTCGAGGACGCCGTCGCCGCCGAGCGCATCGCGGTCTTGGACGCACAGGCGCGTCGCCTGGCCGACGCCTTCTGGCCCGGCCCCCTGACGATCGTCGCGCCCCACCGAGCGGGCGTCTCCGACCTCGCCCGCGCCGGTCTGGACAGCGTCGCCGTGCGCGTTCCGGGCCACGCCCGCGCCCGCGCCGTTCTGGCGGCCTTCGGCGGCCCCGTCGTCGCCCCCTCCGCCAACCGCTCGGGTCGTCCCAGCCCGACCACTTACGCCGACGCGATGGAGGAGACCGGCGCCTTCGCCTCGGCCAGCCTCGACGGCGGCCCCTGCGCGGTCGGTGTGGAAAGCACCGTCGTCTCGGTGCTGGGCGGCGTGGTCTCCCTGCTCCGCCCTGGCTCGGTCACCCGCGCCGAGATCGAGGCCGTCGTCGGCCCCCTGACCGACAGCGCCGAGGGCCACCGCTCGCCCGGCCGCCTGACCCGCCACTACGCCCCACGCGCCCCTCTGCGCCTCAACGCCGAGACCGCCCGCGACGGCGAGATCCTGCTCGGCTTCGGCCCCGGCGTGGGTGAGGCGCGCTGGAGCCTGAGCGCGACCGGGGACCTGCGAGAAGTCGCCGCCAACCTGTTCCGGAAGCTGAGGGAGGCGGATCGCGAGGAGCCTGTGGGGATCGCCGTCGCCGGTGTGCCGGGGGAGGGGCTGGGGGAGGCCATCAACGACCGGCTTAGGCGGGCGGCGGGGTTTGTCGGGTAGGATGACACGACCTTTGGTCCACCTATGCGCACAACAACAGTGGCGCTAGGCTTCGGTGATGAGCAGCCTTCGGACCCTTGATCTAAACGTTGTTTCCGACTTGGTGGACTTCATTCGAGGCGCTGGATACGTCCTCGACTTCGGGGATGCGTCTTTCTCAGAGTTCTTTGCGACGGAACTCGATGTCGACATCAACGACCCGCAGTACTCCGACATGGGCGGCTCGAAGGGCAAACGGCTCAGGCGGTTTCTCCAACTGGTCGACGACAAAACCGCTTTGAAGACGCTCCAGGCTCTCTGGGAGCACCGTGCCGACTTCCTTCTCCGCACTGGCCGAAGCGATCCGGTCGCAAACGCCGAGGCCAGATACCTCGCGCTGCTAGGCAGACTTGGTGGAAACCCTGCAGCCGCCACTCCGCAAGAACCTCCCAAGTCCGCCTTCGACACAGCGAAGTTCAAGCAGTTGAAAGCAGATTTGATGGCTTTGGGCGCGCTGGCGCCACAAGCCCGTGGCTATGCTTTTGAAGCGTTCTTGGCCTCGCTTTTTGACGCCTACGGAATGAAGCCTAGGGAGCCTTTCCGAAATCGCGGCGAACAAATCGACGGAAGCTTCGTGCTCGGAGGAGACACCTACCTACTCGAGGCTAAGTGGCATCAGCTGGCGACCGGGACAGCTGACCTTCATGTGTTCGAGGGCAAGCTATCGCAGAAGGCTGCTTGGGCGCGTGGCCTATTCGTAAGCTACAGCGGCTTTACCGCCGACGGCCTAGAAGCGTTCGGCCGTGGCAAGCGAACGATCTGCATGGATGGGCTCGACCTGTACGAGATGCTTGAGAGGATGATCCCTTTCGATCATGTGATCGACCGGAAGGCTCGTCGAGCAGTGGAGACAGGGTCTCCGTTCAACCGGGTCCGTGACCTATTCTGACGGGCGAAGGTTGATAGTCGGGCGGACTTCAATCGATCTCAACCTCGCCGGTCTTCCCGTCATACGCCAGCCGATGCTGGCGAAGAAAACTGCGGCCGAGAATACCAGAAGGTCCGCCGCCGTTTCCCCAATGGTGCCGCGCTTGAACCCGGCTTCAGCCAAGATAATGGGCCGGGGTGAAGATCATGCCACCCGGCAGGGCGACCTGTTCCGCGCCGACCTGCCGGATCAGATACGGCCCTTCGTCGAAAGTCTCGATCGCCATCGTCGCGGCTTCTTCGAAGTCCGCGAACACCCCCGCCAGCACGCCGTCGTGAAAGACGACCCACTCATTGGCGTGCTTGTGCTCGAGGTCAGCCCGCATCCGCTCAAATGCGGAGATATCCTTCTTGAGAACGGCCATGCGTGATTCCTCGACAAAAGGGGACCATGCCAACGGACAACGCTCAAACGCTTCCTGAGGATGATCCGAGTCGCGCTGTGGAAAGTTAACGGGGCCGATCGCCGCGACCCGTCACCCAAACCGCGCCTGCAAATCCACGCTCGACGTCCGCCCCACGCTGCCTGCACAACTCCCCAGCCATTCGTCCGCCGCCGCCCTTCCGCGCGCCTTCAGGTCGTTCAGGAAGGTCCATTCGGTGTTGAACTTCGACCCCAGCGACAGGTCGCCCAGCCAGCCGTCGGCCTCAATGGCGTGCATCAGGATGTTGCGGTAGCGGTCGCGCTCGGACGGCATCAGCCGGCCCTCCTGGATCAGCTCTTGCACGAAGGCGACGGCGCGAAGTTCGGCCACCAGGGGCGCGTTGAAGACCACTTCATTCAGCCGGTCCATGATGTCGCCCGCCGCCCGGGGCAGGTCGTCGCGCTCGAAGGCGTTGAGCGTGATCAGCAGGATGTCGTCCGGCGTGTCCTCATAGAACAGTGGCCACAGCGGCGGATTGGCCAGATAGCCGCCGTCCCAATAGGGCTCGCCCTCGATCTCCACCGCCTGGAACAGATGCGGCAGGCAGGCCGAGGCCAGCAGGACCTGATCGGTGATCTCGTCTGACCGGAACACCCGCGACTTGGCGTGGCGCACGGCCGTCGCCGCCACGAACAGCTTGATCTGGGACGTCCGGACCGCCTCGAAATCGATCGAGGCGTCCAGAACCCGCTTCAGAGGATTCAAGTTGAACGGATTGAATTCATACGGCGACATCGACAGCGCCAGCGTCTCACCCGCGCGCCAGAACGCCGTGTCCTTCAGCCAGCCGGGGGTCAGAGCATTGGACCAGATCGATGAGTCGCCGAACACGTTCTTGCCGCCCGACTGATTGGTCTCGCGCCACAGCTTGTCCAGCGCCGCCCGCGCCCCCTCCGGCCCGCCGGTCGCTAGCCCCGAGACCAGCGCCGCCCCGTTCATCGCCCCCGCCGACGACGCCGTCACCGCCCGGATGTCGAGCGCGTCAGCCTCCAGCAGCCGATCCAGCACCCCCCACTGAAACGCCCCATGCGCCCCGCCGCCCTGCAAGGCCAGACAGATGGGGCGGCGCGCCGGCGGCGGCGGGCCCTCAGTCCCGGGTGTCGCGCTCGCGACCTTGCGTTTGAACAGCGCCATGCCGCCCCCCGGCCATAGCCTGATGCGTTATTGAGCGGTCCACCCGCCATCGATTGAGAAACTCGCCCCGTTGGCGGAGGCTCCTAGGTCGGACACCAGATAGAGGAAAATGCCCGCCAACTGGTCCGTCGTGACGAACTGCTTCGTCGGCTGAGCCTCCAGGATCACGTCGGTGATGACCTTTTCTTTGGAGATGCCTCGCGCTTTGGCCTGGTCGGCGATCTGGGCCTGGACCAGGGGCGTCTCGACGTAGCCGGGGCAGATGGCGTTGCAGGTGATGCCATCGCGCGCGACCTCCAGAGCGACCGTCTTGGTGAAGCCGATCACCCCGTGCTTGGCCGCGACATAGGCCGACTTGAACGGACTGGCGACCAGACCGTGGGCCGAGGCGATGTTGACGATCCGCCCGCGTCCCTGGGCCTTCATGATCGGGATCGCCGCCCGCGTCGCATAGAAGGTCGACGACAGGTTGATGGCGATGATCTGCTCCCACTTCTCCGAGGGGAACCGCTCGACCGCCTCGACGTGCTGGACGCCGGCGTTGTTCACCAGAATGTCCAGCCTGCCCAGCTGATGCTTGGCGTAGGCGACCATGTCGGCCACCTCGTCGCCCTTCAGCATATTGGCCGCGTGATAGCGCACCCGCACGCCGCAGCTGGCTTCCAGCTCGGCCCGCGTTCGCTCGATCTCCGACGGATCGCCCAGCCCGTTCAGCACGACATCGCCGCCGCGCGCCGCCACCGCCCGCGCCAGAGCCAGGCCGATGCCGGACGTCGAGCCCGAAATCACCGCCACCTGGCCCTTGAGGTCGTTGGGATCGCGATAGACGGGCCGCTCGGTCTCGCCGCCGTCCTTCTTGCCGGGCCACTGGAACATGAAACTGCCGTCCGTTCGTTTCTTGCCGACGTCCGCAGACGCCGGGGTCAGGGTTCACGCGACCCTAGCCGTTCGCGGTTGCGAAGGCGACAGGCCTCAGGAATTTCCCGATCGGATGAATATCCAGTCCGTCTCGGTCGACGCCGCTTTGTCGAAGCCATAGCCGTCCCGGTCGAACGCCTTCAGGTCTTCCGCCCGCTCGATCCGCTGCTCGATCGCGAACCGCGCCATCGTCCCCCGGGCCTTCTTGGCGAAGAAGGAGATGATCCGGCTCTCGCCGTCCTTCGCCTCGCGGAAGTGGCAGGTGACGACCGGGATCTTCAGCGCCTTCGCGTCGACGGCGCCGAAGTATTCCTGGCTGGCCAGGTTCACCAGCGTGGGGTCCGCATGCCCCTCGGCGTCGGCGTTCAGCTGCTTCGACAGCCGGTCGCCCCAGAAGTCGTAGAGGCTCGATCCCCGCCGCGTCTTCAGCCGTGTGCCCATCTCCAGCCGATAGGGTTGAATGCGGTCCAGCGGCCGGAGCACGCCATACAGCCCCGACAGGATGCGCACCCGGTCCTGCGCGAACCTCAGCGCATCCGCATCCAGCGTCCGTGCGTCCAGCCCCTGATAGACGTCGCCGGCGAAGGCGAAGGCGGCCGGCGTCCCGTCGGTCGCCTCCGGATCGAAGGCCTGGAACCGCTCCCGGTTCAGCCGCGCCAGATCGTCCGAAATCCCCATCAGCCGGCGCAGATCGGCCTTGGTCTGGCGCTTGGCGGTCCTGGCCAGGCTGGCGACATCCTCGGTCAGGCGGGGCAGGGTGGGCTCGACCGCGACCGGCGGCTCGGAAAAGTCCAGCCGCTTGGCCGGAGACAGGACGATCAGCAAGGCGGGAGGCTCCTTCGCGTTTCGGAGCGTCCTCTAGGCCGCTTCGGCGACGGTTTGAACCCGGGCGCGACGATCTAGAACAGCACTGCCGGGTTCATGATCCGCTTCGGATCGATTGCCTGGCGGATGGCGCGCATGGTCTCGATCTCCAGCACCGACTTGTAGCGCCGCGCCTCCTCGGTCTTCAGCCTGCCCAGCCCGTGCTCGGCCGAGATCGATCCGTCATACTTCGCCACGATGTCGTGCACGACCTGCGACCCCGCCTCCCAGCGGCCGAGGAAGGCCTTCAAGTCCCCGCCCGGCGGGCACAGGATGTCGTAGTGCATATTGCCGTCGCCGACGTGGCCGAAGGCTGAGACTCGCGCGCCCGGTTCGAACCGCTCCACCGCCGACGTCGCCTCATCCAGGAAGTCGGCGATGCGGCTGACGGGTACGGAGACATCATGCTTCCAGCCGCCGCCCTCGGGCTTCTGCGCCGCCGACTGCTCTTCCCGCAGCTTCCAGAAGTCGCGCGTCTGGGTGTCGTTTTGGGCGATGGCTGCGTCGACGATCAGCCCGTCCTCGAACGCCGAGGCGAGGATGCGCTCCATGCCGGCCTCCGCCGCCCCGGGCTCGCCCGACGTCAGCTCGATCAGCACATACCAGGGCTGGACCGTCTCCAGCGGCTCGCGCACGCCGGGCACATGGCGAATGGCGAACTCGACCCCCATGCGCTTCATCAGCTCGAAGGCCTCGACCCCGCCGCCGGTCTCGGTTTTGGCGATGGCCAGCAGCTGGATCGCGGCATGCGCCGTCTCCAGCCCCACGATCGCCGTCGCCCGGCTGCGCATGACCGGGAACAGCTTCAGCGTCGCCGCCGTGACGACGCCCAGCGTCCCCTCCGCCCCGATCAGCAGCTGCTTGAGGTCGTAGCCGGTGTTGTCCTTCCTCAGCCGCTTCAGCCCGTTGAACACCTGTCCGTCCGGCATGACCGCCTCGATGCCCAGCACCAGGTCGCGCATCATGCCGTAACGCAGCACCGCCGTGCCCCCGGCGTTGGTCGAGATCACCCCGCCGATCGTCGCCGTCCCCTCGGCCGCCAGGCTCAGCGGAAAGAACCGTCCCGCCGCCGACGCCGCCTGCTGCGCTTCCAGCAGGGTAACCCCCGCCTCGACCGTCATGGCGTCGTCCAGCGGCGTCACGTCTCGCACGGCTCGCAGCCGCCGCGTCGACAGCAGCACCTCGCCGTAGGGAATCTGCCCGCCGACCAGCCCTGTGTCGCCGCCTTGGGGCACGATGGCGACGCCGTGCCGGGCGCAGATGTCGACCGCCCGCGCCACCTCGGCGGTGGAACCGGGCTTGAGCATCAGCGGCGTGTGCCCCTGCCACTTGCTGCGCCACTCCGTCAGCCACGGCGCGATCTCCGCCGGGTCTTCGGTCCAGCCCGAGGGACCTAGCGCGGATTTCAGTTCGTCAATGGCGGTGGGGGGAGGGGAGGCCATTTCCGTTTGTCTCAAAGCCTTGCCGTCCGCGCCAGTCCAAAGGGACTAGTGTGGCCGTCATGACCGAATCTCCGACCCTTCCTGTTCCTGCCGTGGGCGTCGTCTGTCTCCGGGGGGACGAGGTTCTGCTGATCCGTCGGGGCGCTCCGCCGCGCCTGGGGGAATGGAGTCTGCCCGGCGGACGGATCGAGCCCGGCGAAGCGGTCCGTGACGCGGCCCTTCGCGAACTCCGCGAGGAGACGGGGGTCGAGGGTCGCCTGATCGGCCTTCTCGACGTCGTCGACGGTCTCTTCCCCGATGCGGGGCGTCATTACGTTCTGATCGATTTCCTGGCCGAGTGGATCAGCGGCGAGCCAATCGCGGGCGATGACGCCGCAGAGGCAGCCTTCGTGCCCGTTCACCGCGCGCTTGAACTGGTCACATGGTCGGAGACCCGCCGGATCATCGAACACGCAGTCAGCTTTGGTAGGGTTGGCGCGTCGGGCAAACCGGCCTAACGACGCCGCCATGCCCGCAGCAATCCTGTATGCGGCATGGGGGAAAGACCTTGATCAAACAGCTCCTTACCGCTTCCGTTCTCAGCATGGCCATGCTGGCGTCGTCGGCTGGCGCCCAGACCGATCCGATCAACTTCACGCTGACGAACGACACCGAATACACCCTGACCCACCTGTACATCTCGCTGCCGTCCACGGACCAGTGGGAAGAGGACATCTTCGGCGCCGACGTGCTGGCTCCGGGCGAGACATTCAACATCTCGATCGACGACGGTCTGGACGAGTGCGTCTACGACATCCGCGCCGATTTTGAGGATGGCGACTCCATCCAGATCGCCGAGGTGGACTTCTGCGAACTCGACGGTTCGGACCTGGTCGTCAGCGAGTAATCTCCTCCGGACGAGAGCGGCTGTTAGGCCCAGCGGCCGTCTCAATCGAGACGGCCGTTTTCGTTTCCGGGATCGGCTGGTCTCGTCCGGTTTCTGTGGCAAACCAGCCTCGCTCCCGCTACCGTTGCAGGGCAGGAGGACTTCCATGACCTATTTCGTGCTCGCGTTGGTGATCTTCGCGGCGGTGTTTCTGTTCAGCCTGGTCAAGATCGTGCCTCAGGGGCGCGAGATGACCGTCGAACGCTTCGGCAAATACACCCGCACGCTCAAGCCCGGCATCAGCCTGCTCACCCCCTTCGTCGAGCGCATCGGCCGCCGCATGAACATGATGGAGCAGGTCCTTGATGTTCCTCAGCAAGAGGTCATCACCAAGGACAACGCCATGGTGAAGGTCGACGCCATCGTCTTCATCCAGGTCATGGACGCCGCCAACGCCGCCTATCGGGTCGAGAACCTGGAATACGCCATCACCCAGCTGTGCTCGACCAATCTGCGCACCGTGGTCGGCTCGATGGATCTGGACGAGGTGCTGTTCCAGCGCGACGCCATCAACTCGCGGCTGCTCAACACCATCGATGCGGCGACCGAGCCGTGGGGCGTCAAGGTCAACCGCATCGAGATCAAGGACCTGACCCCGCCCGCCGACATCACCAACGCCATGGCCCGCCAGATGAAGGCCGAGCGCGAGCGCCGCGCCGTCATCACCGAGGCCGACGGCGAGAAACAGGCCGCCATCGCCCGCGCCGAGGGCGCCAAACAGGCCGCGATTCTCGAGGCCGAGGGCCGCCGCGAGGCGGCCTTCCGCGACGCCGAGGCCCGCGAGCGCGAGGCCGAGGCCGAGGCCAAGGCGACCACCATGGTGTCCGAGGCCATTGCGCGGGGCGACGTTAACGCCATCAACTACTTCGTGGCCCAGCGCTATGTGGACGCCTTCGCCGAACTGGCTCGCAATCCGACGCAGAAGACCGTGATCGTGCCCGCCGAAATGGGCGGCCTGGTCGGCACCATCGCCGGCATCGGCGAACTCGTCGGCCTCGCCAAGGACCAGCAGTCGCCGCCGCGCCCGACCCCGCCGCCGCCCGCGCCGCGTCCCCGCGGCAGCGCGGTTCCGACGACCTGAGGAGGGAGGACGATGGACGCGGTTCTCGACATCTACGCCAGCCAGCCCTTCTGGATCTGGCTCGCCATCGGGGTCCTGCTGCTGGCCGTCGAGGCGGCGCTATCCACCGAATGGTTGCTGTGGCCGGCGGTGGCGGCGGGCGTCGTCGCCGTGCTGACGGCGCTGGGCGTGGACATCGGCTTCGCGGGCGAGGTCGGTCTGTTCGCCATTCTGACGGTCGTGGCGACCCTGTTCTCGCGCCGCCTGATCCAGCGCGTGAACCCCGGCGACAAGCCCGACATCAACGACCGCGACGCCCGCCTGATCGGTCAGCGCGCCAGGGTGGTGGAGCCCTTCGTCGACGGCCGCGGCCGGGTCTTCGTCTCGGGCGCCGAATGGGCTGCTGAGATCGACGGCGACGGGCCGCCCGTCGGCGACAGCGTGATCGTTGAGGCCAGCCTCGGCTCGGGCCTCAAGGTCCGCGCGGTCTAGGCCTTCGCCGCCAGCATCTCGTCGATGCCGAGGTTGGAGAGCGCGTCGGCGCGCTCGTTCAGCTCATGCCCGGCGTGGCCCTTGACCCAGTGCCACTTGACCTCGTGACGCGCGCGGGCGGCGTCGAGCCGCTTCCACAGGTCGTCGTTCTTGACCGGCTTCTTGTCTGCAGTCTTCCAGCCGCGCGCCTTCCAGCCGTGGATCCAGCCGGTGATGCCGTCCATCACATATTTGCTGTCGGTATGCAGATCGACGCGGCACGGCCGGTTCAGCGCCTCCAGCGCCATGATCGCGGCGGTCAGCTCCATACGGTTGTTCGTCGTCAGCCGCTCGCCCCCGTGCAGCTCCTTGGCCTTGCCCCCCGACTGCAGGATAGCCCCCCAGCCGCCGGGCCCCGGATTGCCGCGACAGGCGCCGTCGGTGTGGATGATGACGTCGGACACGGAGACTCGCGGTTCGTTATAACGAGTGTTATATAGTGCGCTCGAAGGAGCGCCAGCTATGATCGCGTTGAAAGTCACTCAAGTTGGGAATTCGGTCGGTGTCGTCTTGCCGAAGGAGGCCTTGATCGAGCTCGGCGTCGAAAAAGGCGCAACCCTGTATCTGACCCGCGCGCCTGATGGCTCGATGCGTGTTTCACCCTATGACGACAAGGTGCAGCAACAGATCGCGCTCGGCGAAAGGCTGATGGATGAGCACAGGGACGTGTTCCGAGCGCTGGCGAAGTGAGCCGCGAGCCAGTCTGGATCGAGAAGCAGGCCATCGTCAGCCTGCATGATCGATCCTTGGCGCTTCATGGCGGGCCCACAGGCATCCGCGACGAAGGCTTGCTGGAATCCGCGCTTCAGCGGCCCATCAACCGTTTCATCTACGAGGCTGAGACCGACATCCTGGTTCTGGCGGCGACCTACGCGGTCGGCCTTGCGTCAAACCATCCGTTTGTCGATGGCAACAAGCGTGCGGCTTATGCGGCGCTCATCCTGTTCCTGGCGCTGAACGGCCGCCCGTTGCAGGCGGACAAGGTTGACGCGATCAAGACCATGCTTGGCGTAGCGGCGGGTGACGTCGACATCGACGCCCTGACCAACTGGCTCCGCGACAACACCGCGCTTCGCTGACGCATTCCCTTGGCGCGTCGCCATCCGGTGGACTATAGGACCGTGGTCGACGCGGGGCGCGTGGCCTCGCTGAAGGAGAGTTCGCCGTGGGCGCAATGAGCATCTGGCACTGGGCCATCGTCATCGTCGTGGTGGCGCTGCTGTTCGGCGGGCGGGGCAAGCTGTCCGGCCTGATGGGCGACGCCGCCAAGGGCATCCGCGCCTTCCGTGATGGCCTCAAGGACGACGGCAAGGACGGTCCGGCCGAGGGCGTCTCCAGCCTGCCCCGCACCGAGGCGGAAAAGGACGAGCTGAAGCGCTGAGCCCGCAGGGCGAATGAGAGCCTGAACGCATGGGCGGCCTCGGCCCCGGGATCGGGGGTCTCGAATACCTCATCATCGCCGTCGTCGCCCTGATCGTCGTCGGCCCCGAACGCCTGCCCGCCATGCTGCGCCAGCTGGGCAAGTGGGTCGCCTCCATGCGGCGCATGGCCAATGAGTTCCGCTCCAGCTTCGACGAGATGGCCCGCCAGTCCGAGCTCGACGAACTGCGCAAGGAGGTCGAGGCCCTGCGCAGCGGCCAGACCGTCGCCGGTCAGGGCCTGGTCCGGCTGGGCGCCGAGGCCGACGCCGCCTTCAAGGACATCAAGTCCGAGCTCGACAAGCCCGCGATCGCGCCGCCCCCTCCGGTGACGCTGAACAGTCCGGAGTTCCCGGAATCCGCCATGACGCCGCTGCCCGCCGACTACGCTCCGCCGGCGGCTGCGACGCCTTCGGCGGTGGCCACGGAGGCAATCCCCGCCGCCGCAACGCTCAGGCCCCGGAAAGCTCGCACGGCCAAGGTCCAGACGCCGACGCCCGCCGCAGAGGCCTCCACCAAGTCTGCCACCAAGTCTGCCACCAAGTCGCCCGCGCGGAGCAAGGCCAAGACCCCGGCTGAACCCGTCGCCGCGCCACGTCCGCGCGCGCCCCGCAAGCCCAAGGCCGTGTCGTGAGCCTCGAGCGGGACGAGGCCGAGATCGAGGCGTCGCGCGCGCCCCTGATGGATCACCTGATCGAGCTGCGCGGCCGGCTGATCTGGTGCGTGGCGGCCTTCGCCGTCGCCTTCATCGTCTGCTTCTTCTTCGCCGGGCCGATCTACGTCTTCCTGGTCAAGCCGTTCGTCGCCGCCAATGCGCTTCACGCCGCCGGCGACGGCCACACCGTCTCGCCCATCCTGCTGATTCAGGCCACGGCGGGTCTGGTCCCCACGCCCGCGCCGACCGGGGAGGGGGCCCAGTTGATCTACACCGCCCCCCTGGAGATTCTCTTCACCAAGATGAAGCTGGCCGGCTTGGGAGCCATCTTCCTGGCCTTTCCCGTGCTGGCTTATCAGCTCTGGCGCTTCGTGGCGCCCGGTCTTTACCGTAACGAGCGCGGCGCCTTCCTGCCCTTCCTGATCGCCTCGCCCCTGTTGTTTTGCTTGGGCGCGGCGCTCGTCTACTACGTCATGCTGCCGTTCGTGATGTTCTTCTCGCTGAGCCAGCAGATCAGCTCCGAGAGCGTCGCCGTCGCCCTCCTGCCCAAGGTGTCGGAGTATCTGAACCTGGTGACGGCGCTGGTCCTCGCCTTCGGCCTCTGTTTTCAGCTGCCGGTCGTCATGACGCTGCTCGGCATGGCCGGCCTGATCTCGTCCAAGCTGATGAGCGAGGGCCGCCGCTACGCCATCGTCGCCGTCGTGGTCCTCGCCGCCGTCGTGACGCCGCCCGATCCCATCAGCCAGCTGATGCTGGCCGTGCCCCTGGTGATCCTCTACGAAATCTCGATCTGGTGCGTCCGCCTGATCGAACTGCGCCGCAAGCGCGAGGACGAGGCCGAGGGCTTGGCCAGCGCCTGATCGATACTGGGCGTGCCCTGCCGACCCCGTGTGGACGTTCATCAGGGCTGCGACCCCAGACTGGTCGGTTCAGATTCGGGCTGGGCGATCGATTCAACGTGGCGATGATACGATACTGAAAAGAGCTCATGGAGCCGTTCCGGCGCCGAAGCTGTGCTCTCGCAGGCCTCTCCCGTGCGCGCGTGACATGTTGGGAAAACAAAGGTTTCCGACCGTTGCGCGCTAGCCGATGAGAAGTCTAGCTTGGTGGTGCATCCCAGGTGAGACATGAAGGTTTTTGCAGCGACACTGGCTTTTGGCCTGTTGGTCTCGTGGTCTGCTCTGGCCCAGACGCCGATCGCCGTCACAGGCTTCAACGAGGACACGATAGCCGAAGCGGCGCCAGCCGCGGCATCGACGTCCGCCAGTTTGGACAGCCAAGGCTTTGTGATCTCAGGCGCGAGCCTGCCCCTAAATGGCACGATCAGCGGGGCCTCCGGCACTTTCCAGCTCGCGCCACAATCCGGACTCAACTCGTTGCTGCTCGCCCCAAACACGACCGGTCTACTGCAACTTGCGTAGCCTAGCGCTTTTGACAGCTTGACACTGCTCGGCTTCGCCACTGAAGGCAGCCACTCCGTGAGAGTGGTCGTGAACTTTAGCGACGCCACCTCCCAGGGCCCGGCCGACTACACCCTCACTGATTGGTTCGCCGGAAGCGGGGTCGCGAACTTCAACCGTATCAGCCGAATCACAAACTTGGTGGAAACAGGATTCGCACTACGGAGCATAAGTGTGCCGATCGATCCAGCAAACCGCGGCAAAGCAGTTGCCAGTATTTCGATCACCGATCTTGCCATCAACCCAAATGCGCGAGGCGTGTTCTATGCGGTCTCGGGTACCGCTTCGTCTCAACCTGTTCCTACTCTTTCGACTTGGGCGATGATTCTCTTTGGCGTAGCTCTCGTGGGCGCGGCAATGATTTACCTTCAACAGCACCGGATCACAGCCTGAGGCGAAGGATGTCAGAGCAGGCTTGAGGCCCCGCTAGGGATGTGGAGCTTGCGGCAGGTGCGCCTGCCAACACAGCAACATTCCCGAAGCCGATCTTGGCAGCTGAGCGACCACCAGCCGCGACAGAAAAGCCCCGGACGGCGGACCATCCGGGGCTCCTGTTCTCCGCCGATCCGACCGATCAGCAGCTGTAGTACATGTCGAACTCGACCGGGTGCGGGTGCAGCTGCAGCCGCATCACCTCTTCCATCTTCAGCTCGATGTAGCTGTCGATGAAGTCGTCATCCATGACGCCGCCCTTCTTGAGGAAGGCCCGGTCCTTGTCCAAGGCTTCGAGCGCCTCCTTCAGGCTGCCGCAGACCTCGGGGATGTTGCCGCGCTCTTCGGGCGGCAGGTCGTACAGGTTCTTGTCGGCCGGAGCGCCCGGATCGATGCGGTTCTCGATGCCGTCCAGGCCCGCCATCAGCAGGGCGACGAACGTCAGATAGGGGTTGCCCATCGGATCGGGGAAGCGCGCTTCGATGCGCTTGGCCTTGGGCGACGACACCCAAGGAATCCGGATCGAGGCCGAGCGGTTGCGCGACGAATAGGCCAGCTTTACCGGCGCCTCATAGCCCGGGACCAGCCGCTTGTAGGAGTTGGTCGTGGAGTTGGCGAAGGCGTTGATGGCCTTGGCGTGCTTGATGATCCCGCCGATGTACCACAGACAATAGTCCGACAGGCCCGCGTACTTGTCGCCCGCGAACAGGGGCTTGCCGTCGCGCCAGATCGACTGGTGCACATGCATGCCCGAGCCGTTGTCGGCGAACATCGGCTTGGCCATGAAGGTCGCCGTCTTGCCATAGGCCGCCGCCACATTGTGGATCACGTACTTATAGAGCTGCAGCCGGTCGGCCATGGTCAGCAGGTCCGAGAACTTCAGCCCCAGCTCGTGCTGCGCCGGCGCCACCTCGTGGTGGTGCTTCTCGGGCTGCAGGCCCAGGTCGCGCATGACGCCCAGCATCTCGCCGCGCAGGTCCTGGCCGCTGTCGACCGGGTTGACCGGGAAGTAACCGCCCTTGGGCCCCGGGCGGTGGCCCATGTTGCCCTCGGTGTATTCCGCGCCCGTGTTGGCCGGCAGCTCGGTCGAGTCATAGGAATAGCCGGTGTCGTGCGGGGCGGTGTTCCAGCGCACGTCGTCGAAGATGAAGAACTCCGCTTCCGGCCCGAAATAGACCGCGTCGCCCACGCCCGACGACTGCACATAGGCCAGCGCCTTCTTGGCCATCGACCGGCTGTCGCGGTTGTAGGGCTCGCCCGTGTCTGGATTCATGACGTCGCAGAACAGGAACAGCGTCGTCTGCTGATAGAAGGGGTCGATGTAGGCCGTCGTCAGGTCCGGCTTCAGCAGCATGTCGGACTCATTGATCGCCTTCCAGCCGGCGATGGACGAGCCGTCGAACATGGTGCCTTCCTCCAGGAAGTCCTCGTCGACCAGGTCCACGTCGAAGGTGACGTGCTGCAGCTTGCCCCGCGTGTCGGTGAACCGGACGTCGACGTATTTCACGTCCTTGTCCTTGATCTCCTGCAGGATTTTCTTGGCGCTCATGAGTGATGATCCTTTTCGCGTTTCTTCTGGGGAGGAAGCTGGGGAACTGAACTGACTTAGACCGCCTGCGCGCCGGTCTCGCCGGTGCGGATGCGGATGACGTCGTCGATCGTCGAGACGAAGATCTTGCCGTCGCCGATCTTGCCGGTGCGGGCGGCGGTCTGGATGGCCTCGACGACGGCGGGGGCCAGGTCGTCGGCGACTACGACCTCGATCTTGATCTTGGGCAGGAAGTCGATGACGTACTCCGCGCCGCGATACAGCTCGGAATGGCCCTTCTGGCGGCCGTATCCCTTGGCCTCCAGCACCGTCATGCCCTGGACGCCGATGTCCTGGAGCGCCTCTTTGACGTCGTCCAGCTTGAACGGCTTGATGACGGCTTCGATCTTCTTCATGGGCGCCCCGAGGCCGTGCGAGTCCGGCCCATCGCCGGTGCGCACGCTCGGGAAAGCAAAGGACACCGCATCGCACAATATGGCAAGGGGCGGATCGCGATTTCAGACGTTCCGGGCGCGGAGGACCTGATGGCCGAGACCAACCACCCGTCCCTGTGGCGCGACCGCCTGCCTTGGCCCGACGCCGCCAGCCACAAGCATTCGCGCGGCCGTCTGGGCGTGGTCTCGGGCGGTCCGCTGAACACCGGCGCCGCCCGGCTGGCGGCGCGGGCCGGTCTGCGGGTCGGGGCGGGCCTGGTGAAGGTGCTGTGCCCGCCCGCCGCCGCGCCGATCGTCGCCGGGGCGATGGAGGCCGTGATGGTCGAGGCCTTCACCTCGCCGGAGGGTCTGGAAGCCCTGGCCGAGGCGATGGACGCCGTCGTCATCGGCCCGGCGGCTGGATTGAACGAGGCGACGGTCCAGAACCTCGCGGCGCTCGCCCGCACCGGCGCGGCGCTGGTCGTCGACGCCGACGGCCTGACGATCTTCAAGGGCAGGGGCGTCGACCTGTTCGCCAGTCTGGACCGCGACGACGTCCTGACGCCTCACGAGGGCGAGTTCGAGCGCGTCTTCCCCGGTCTTCTGGCTCAGGGACGGGAGGCCGCCGCCGCCGAGGCCGCGCTTCAAGCCGGCGCCCACATCGTCCTTAAGGGGGCCGAGACGATCATCGCGGCCCCGGACGGCCGCACCCGGATCAACCCGAACGGCTCGCCCTGGCTGGCGACGGCGGGCAGCGGCGACGTGCTGGCGGGCCTGATCGGCGGCCTGGTCGCCCAGGGCATGCCCACCTTCGACGCCGCCGGCGCCGCCGTCTGGATGCATGCGGCCGCCGCCGAGCGTTTCGGGCCGGGGCTGATCGCCGAGGATCTGCCGGGGACCATGCCGGCGGTGCTGAAGGCGCTTCGCGACGGTTGACCCGGCGGACGGCCTGCCCGCCGGGTCGCTCTGGTCAGCGCGCCATCATGTTCGACATCGGAATGTCGAGCACCGGCCGCACCTCGATGCGTGCGGTGGAGGCCGCCGGCACGCGCGCGGCCCAGGCCTCGGCCTCGGCGCGGTCGGCCACGTCGATGACGAACCATCCGCTCAGCGCTTCGGCGCCGCCCTCGACGGCGGTGGAGGTCGTCCGCCCATCTCGCACCGACACCGTGGCCCCCAACCCCGGCTCGCCCAGCGGACCGCCGCCCCGCACGATGCCGGCCGCGCGCATCTCCTCGCCCAAGGCGGCGAACCCGCCCCAATAGGCCTCGGCCTTGGCCGGATCGTTGCGGGCGGCGAAGTCGGCGGGGGTCTCATAGACGAACAGGGCGAACTGTTCGGCCGACGCCGGCGCGGCCGTGCCCAGCAGGGCGACGGCGAAGGCGACGGGGGCGGACAGCAGGGTCAGACGGGTCATGGCAGTCTCCGAGGTTCGAGCAACGCGGAAGGTCGCGTTGGCAGGGAGACGCGCGGGCAGGGGCGGGATCGACAGGACCATGGGAATTCCCTCCCCCAGAGGGAGAGGGCTTGAGCGCACGGCGGCGAAGCCGTCGTCCTTGCGCGAAAGGGTGGGGGGTTATGCCCTCACCGGCTTGCACCTCATTTCCCTTCTCCCCTTGCGGGAGAAGGTGGCCGAGCGCAGCGAGGTCGGATGAGGGGTAAAGGGGCGATGGTGCCGGTTAGGCGTCGACCCCCCAAAACTCCGACTTTCGCGTTTCACCCCTCATCCGTCAGCCTTCGGCTGATACCTTCTCCCGCAAGGGGAGAAGGGTGCGCGCTGTTTTTCTCAGTCATCCAACGACTCGCGGATTTAGGCAGTAAAAACAGCGCCCGTCCCGATTAAGGGCCCGCGAACGCGCCCGCATATCGGGGTGTGTTACCCTCCCTCTCGGTTCCGTCGCTTGGAAGGGCGCAAGGCCTTGCGAGCTTGTCGCGGCGGGAGCGGTTGGAGCGGGAGCTCCCGAGGTCCAGCGACCGGAGATCGTCCCAAGGGGGCGTCCGTCCGGCGTCCGGGCGGAGGGGGTGGTTCGCGGACCCTTCGGGGCTCGCGGCGATAAGGTCATGGGCAGAAGACCCATGGCGTTCAGGGGATCGGCTTTCGCAAGCACGCCGACCTTCCCGCCGGAGGCGTCAGTAGCGGCGAGGCTCTAACAGAGCCGTTGGTCCCCGGTCAGTCGCGTCCGAACGACGCGGGGCCGTCCGCTTCCGGTCAGACCAGCCGCGCGGAGCAGTCGTCTTTCGCCGAAACACAAACCCATACGGTCTCCGGGCGAAGGCCCGGCTGCTCCGCCCGCCCTTCCCACCCGTTCACAGCGGAAGAGCGATGACGCCTGTCCGCAACATCACCTCCTCATGCCCGGAGGGGCATGGGGAGGACAGGCGACCGGAGGTCGCCAGGAGGGGGCGAGGCGATGCATCCGACCAGGGCTCTCACCCCACCGCCGTCATGCGAACCGACCAGCCCTCATCCCCGCCGTCGCCTCGCCCCCTCCTGGTCGTCGCTTCGCTCCGACCTGTCCTCCCCGTTCGCGAAGGCGAACGGGGAGGTGAGACCGCGTCCCCTCACACCAGCTCCGCCAGAGCCTCCTCGGCCTCCAGCCAGGCGGTTTCCGCCGCGTCCAGATCGGCCTGGGCCTTCGCTCGCGCCCGCGTGAGCCCCTCCAGCGCCTTCGGGTTCGACACCGCCGCATTCGCCAGGTCGTCGTCCAGCCGGGCGATCTCGGCGGTCAGGGTCGTCACCCGCTCCTCCGCCTTCTTCGCCGCATGACGCAGCGTCGACGGCGACGGACCGCCCTTCTTTGTGGCCCTGTCGCTCGCGCCGCGGGCGCTCGCGGCTTGAGGGCCGGGTTCGGCTTGAGCGGGCGCTGCCTCGACCTTCACCTGGCTCGGCCGCACCGCCGCCGCCTTGGCGCGATCCAGGACGAACTTGGCGTAATCGTCCATGTCGCCCTCGAACGGCGTCACCGTCCCATCCGCCGCCAGCCACAGCCGGTCCGCCACCAGCTCCATCAGCGACCGGTCGTGAGTGATCAGGATCACCGCGCCCGTGTACTCGTTCAGGGCGTCCAGCAGGGCGCGCCGGCTGTCGATGTCCAGATGGTTGGTCGGTTCGTCCAGGATCAGGACGTGCGGCGCGTCCATCGCCACCAGGTTCAGCAGCAGCCGCGCCCGCTCGCCGCCCGACAGGGCCTCGACCTTGGTCTCCTGCTTCTCGAACGGAAGGCCGAACTGCGCCAGCCGACTGCGGCGGCTCGACTCCGACGCGTCGGGCATAGCGCGCCGGATGATCTCCAGCGGCGTGTCGGTCGGGTCCATCGCCTCGATCTGATGCTGATGGAACCAGCCGACCTTCATCTTGCGGTCGCGGTGAAGCTCGCCGGCCTGCACATTCAGCGCGCCGGCGATCATCTTGGCGAAGGTCGACTTGCCCGCGCCATTGACGCCCAAGAGGCCGATCCGGTCGTCCAGGTCCATCCGCAGGTTCAGCCGCTTCAGGATCGGCTTGCCTTCCTCATAGCCGACGCTCGCCTGCTCCAGCCGGATCAGGGGCGGCGCCAACGGCCGGGGCGGGGAGGGCAGGACGAAGGGGGCGACCCGCTCGTCCGGCGGCAGCTCGATCCGCTCCATCTTCTCCAGCTTCTTGACGCGCGACTGGGCCTGGGTCGCCTTGGACGCCTTGGCCTTGAAGCGGTCGATGAACTTCTGCAGATGCGCCCGCTCGGCCTCCTGCTTGGCCTGCGTCGCCGCCATCAGGCGAAGCTTCTCGGCCCGGGTCTTCTCGAACGTGTCGTAGTTACCGGTGTAGAGCGTCAGCTTGCGGTTCGAGAGATGCAGGATGTGGGTGCAGACCTCGTTCAGCATCTCCCGGTCGTGGGAGATGATCAGCGCCGTCGCCGGATACTTCTTCAGCCGCGCCTCCAGCCACAGCGCCCCTTCCAGATCGAGGTAGTTGGTCGGTTCATCCAGCAGCAGCATGTCGGGCTGGGCGAACAGCGCCGCGGCCAGCGCCACCCGCATCCGCCAGCCGCCCGAGAAATGCGACATCGGCCGCTGCTGGTCCTCATGGCTGAAGCCCAGCCCCGCCAGGATCTCGGCCGCGCGGCTGGGCGCCCCGTCGGCGTCGATCTCGATCAGTCGGGCCCAGATCTCGCCCATCTCCTCCGGCTCAGCGGTCTCCAGCCGGGTCAGCAGGGCGTGGCGTTCGACGTCGGCCTCCAGGATCGTCTCGATGACGCTGACGGGCGTGGCCGGATGCTCCTGATCGACCGAGCCGATGCGGGCGGTCTTGGGCAGGCTGACCTCGTCGCCGTTGCCGGCCAGTTCGCCCAGGATGATCTTGAACAGGGTCGACTTGCCGATGCCGTTTCGCCCGACCAGCCCGACCTTGGCCCCCGGCGGCAGGCTGACCGAGGCGTCGTCCAGAAACTGGCGGCCCCAGGCGTTGAACGTCAGGTTGGTGATCTGGAGCATGCGAACGGGTCAGGCTTGGAAGGCGGGGAGGGCGCGTCTATAAGCCCGCGACCTTCAATCTCCCAATCAAGAAGACGACCAATGGCCGAACGCACCTTTTCGATCATCAAGCCCGACGCGACCCGCCGCAACCTGACCGGCGCCATCAACGCCGTGATCGAAGGCGCCGGCCTGCGCATCGTCGCCCAGCGCCGCGTCAAGCTGACGACCGAGCAGGCGCAGAAGTTCTACGCCGTCCACGCCGAGCGCCCCTTCTACGGCGAGCTGGTCGAGCAGATGACCGCCGAGCCGGTCGTCGTCCAGGTTCTGGAAGGCGACAACGCCGTGGCCCGCTACCGCGAAGTCATGGGTGCCACCAACCCGGAACAGGCCGCCGAAGGCACCATCCGCAAACAGTTCGCCCTCTCGATCGGCGAGAACTCGGTCCACGGCTCGGACTCGCTCGACAACGCCAAGATCGAGATCGAGCAGTTCTTCACCGAAGACCAGATCGTCGGCTAACGCGCTCAAGTAGCGAGCCGCCGCGCGGCGAGCGGTAGCGCAAACAACAAAGGGCCCCGGAGTGATCCGGGGCCCTTCTTCATCCAACCGCCGTCCGCATCACCAGATGCGGGCGCGGGCCTCCGGCGCGATGTACTGCTCGTCGCCCGGCTGAACCCCGAACGCCGCGTACCAGGCGTCGATGTTCCGGGGCGTGACGCCGGCCCGATACTGCTCCGGCGCGTGCGGATCGACCGTGACCTGATTGCGCAGGTACTCGTCCCGCGCGTTCGACCGCCAGACCTGGGCCCAGCCCAGGAACACCCGCTGCTCGCCCGTGAAGCCGTTCAGCACCGGAGCCGGCTGGCCGTTCAACGACATGCGATAGGCGTCGAGCGCCAGCAGCAGCCCGCCCAGATCGGCGATGTTCTCGCCCATCGTCAGATCGCCGTTGACGGTCGCGCCCTCGATCGGGCTCAGCGCCGCGTACTGCGCCCCCAGCACCGCCGCCCGCTCGGTGAACCGCGCCGCGTCCTCCGCCGTCCACCAGTCGCGCAGCACGCCGTCGCCGTCGGTCTTGCGTCCCTGATCGTCGAAGCCGTGCGTGATCTCGTGGCCGATGACCGCGCCGATGCCGCCGTAGTTCACCGCCGGATCCGCCCGCGGATCGAAGAACGGCGCCTGCAGGATCGCCGCCGGGAAGACGATCTCGTTTCGCGGCGGATTGTAATAGGCGTTCACCGTCTGGGGCGTCATGCCCCACTCAAGCGGGTTCACCGGGCGGTCCAGCTTGGCGACGTTGTACGCCCACTCGAAAGCCGTCGACCGCTCCACGTTGCCGTAGAGATCGCCAGGGACCATCTCCAGCCCGTCATAGCTGCGCCACTCGTCGGGATAGCCGATCTTCACCCCGAAGCGGCTCATCTTGTAGAGCGCCTGCTGCTGGGTCTCATCGCTCATCCAGTCGAGGTTCTCGATCCGGCGGGTCATGGCGGCGCGCAGATTGGTGACCAGCTCCTCCATCTGGGCCTTGGACTCGGCCGGGAAATGCCGCGCTACATACTCGCGCCCCAGCGCCTCGCCCAGCGATCCGTCGACCAGGGCCACCCCGCGCTTCCAGCGGGGACGCTGCTCCTCCTGCCCGCTCAGCGCGCGACCGACGAACTCGAAGCGGGCGTCGACGAAGGCGTCCGACAGATAGGGCGCGGCCTGATGGATCGTGTGGAAGGCCTGCCAGGCCTGCAGTGTCTCGATCGGCGTCTCGGCATAGACCCGCGCCATGCCGGGCAGGGCGGTATTGTTCATCGCGACGAAGGTGTCGACGTCGCCGACCGACGCGCCATTTGCCCACCCCCTCCAGTCGAAGCCGGGCGCGTCCATGGTCAGCTGAGCGACCGTCATCGGATTGTAGATCTTGTCCAGCTGGCGGCTCTCGACCTGGGTCCAGTGCTCCTGGGCGATGCGCGTCTCGAAGGCGAGGATGGCGTCGGCCGAAGCGGCGGGATCGTCCCAGCCGCCCAGGGTCAGGGCGCGCTCGATGTACGTCCGGTACGCGGCTTTCTGCGTCGCGAAGCTGTCCTGCAGATAATAGTCGCGGTCAGGCATGCCGAGGCCGCCCTGGCCGATATAGGCCGACATCCGGCTGGGCGTGCGCAGGTCCTCGAAGATGTTCACGCCGAACAGGCTGACGCCGAAGCCGGCGTGAGTCCGGCCCATCAGGGCGGCCATCTTCTCGTGCGTATCAGCGGCGCGGACCTCGGCCAGATCGGCGTCCAGAGGCGAGGCGCCCAGGCGTTCGACGCCCGCCTCGTCCATGAAGCTGGCGTAGAAGGCGCCGATGCGCGCGGCCTCGGGGCTGCGGCCAGGATTGGCCGCGCTCTCCTCGATGATGGCGCGCAGGTTGGCCTCGGAACGATCGGCGAGGACGTGGAACTGGCCGTAGGAAGCCCGGTCGGCCGGGATCGGCGTATTGGCCAGCCACGTCCCGTTGGCGTAGCGGTTGAAGTCAGCGCCGGGGCGGACCGTCGTGTCCATGCCGTTCAGGTCGAAGCCGAAGACGCCGATCTCGGCCTGATCCTCGGACGGGATCTCGACGGCCAGCGGCTGGGTCTGGGCCAGTGCCGGATGGGCGATCAGGAGCGCAGCTCCGGCGGCGCAGGCGAGAAGGCGAAGTCTGGTCATGGCGAGCCCCAATGAAATCGGGCGGCACACTGACTCCGGCATCGAACGATGTCGCTCGGAATCCGGCTGGATTACAAACTTCTAATGCGGGCGCAGAAGGCGTCGAGCACCTTGGGATAAAGGCCGTGCTCTGCGGTCAAGACCCTCTGCGCCAGCGACGCCGGCGTGTCGTCGGGCAGGATGGGGACGCGGGCCTGGTCGAGGATGGGACCTTCGTCCACGCCTTCCGTGACCAGATGGACCGTGCATCCCGCCTCAGCGTCGCCCGCCGCGATGGCGCGCGAATGGGTGTCCAATCCCGGATAGAGCGGCAGAAGGCTGGGGTGAATGTTCAGCATCCGGCCCTCCCAGCGGCTGACGAGCCATGGCGTCAGCAGCCGCATGTAGCCTGCCAGAGCCACCACCTCGACCCGGCGCCGTTCCAGCTCAACCTGGACCGCCGCCTCGTGCGCCGCCCGATCCTTGCCGAACGGTCGATGATCGATGGCGATCGTCTTCACGCCCTGGGCCGCAGCCAGGGCGAGGCCCCCGGCGTCGGGATTGTTCGAAGCCACGAGCACGACGGAGTATGCGCTTTCGGCCCGCTGGGCGGCGTCGATTAGCGCGGCCATGTTCGAGCCGGCGCCGGAGATCAGGATGGCCACGCGCACGCGACCGTCGGCGTTGGGCATGGATCAGTTCGCAGCGGCGGGCGCGGGCGGCGGCGCGATGAAAGAGCCTGCCGCACCCGGGAACACGACCGGGCTCTCATAGCCCTCGGCGGAGATCGCCGAGACGCCGAAGAAGAAGTCGTCGATGACCACGCCGGGCAGGGTGAAGCTCGTGACGTTCCCGGCGTCGCGGAAGTTCGTCCACTGGGCCGCCGTGGTCGGCCGCCACCAGACGCGATAGGCGGCCGCGCCCGGAACCGCCTCCCAGCTCAGCGTCGTGTCGGGCAGCACGGCGCCCGCGATGGTCACGCCCTTCGGCGGGGCAGGGGCCCGGGCCAGCGACGCCATGGTCGCCACGTTCAGCCGCGTCGCCTGGGTCAGATAGTCGAAGTTCACGCCCTCGATCGTGTCGCCATAGACGCGACCGTTCTCGGTGCGCAGGTCCTGATGCTGGCGGTCGTAGTTCTCGTTGCCCTCGACGATCCTCACCGCCGGATAGCCCGCGCGCAGGAAACCGGTCTGATCCCCGCCGCGTCCATAGCGGTCGGTTCGGTAGATCATCTCCACGTCGAAATCGTTCAGATAGCGGTCGGCGATGGTGTCGATGTAGCGGGCCAGGTTGCGCGACGGGCTGTCGACCTCGCCGCCGTTGTAGCGCCGCTGATTGGCCTCCTGAGCCGTCTCGACCGTGCGGGTCCCCTCGGCGAAGACGCGGATGCGGGTCGTGTCGATGTTGCCGTCCTGGCCCTGAACGTTGGAGACCATGTCGTTGTTCAGGTTGATGACGTCCCAGCCCTGCTCACGGGCCCAGTTGGCCACGATCGTCGCGCCGTGCAGGCCCTGTTCCTCGCCGGTCAGGGCGGCGTACACCAGGGTCGCGGCGAACCGCTCCCTGGACAGCACCCGCGCCGCCTCGATCAGGGCCGCGACCCCGGACGCATCGTCATTGGCGCCGGGGGCGTCATCGGTGGCGTTCATCACGTCCGTGACCCTCGAATCGAGATGGCCCGAGATCAGGATCACCCGGTTGGGATCACTCTGGCCGCGCTGCACGGCGACGACGCTGACGATCTCGGTCGGATTGGGGACGCGCGGCGGGGCGGTGATGACGGCGGACGGAAGCTCGACCTCGATGCAGCCGCCGCACGCCCGACTGATGCTCTCGAACTCCCGTGCGACCCAGCGACGGGCGGCCCCGACGCCGCGCGTCTCGCTGACGGTGTCGGACAGAGTGTGCCGCGTGCCGAAGCCGACCAGCGCCTCAATATCGGCCCTCAGACGATCCGTCCGAACCTCCGAGACCAGGGCGTGGACCGCTGGCTGGTCGACCGAAGCCGGCGTCTGCGCGAGAGCGGCGGCGGGCAGGGCGGCGATGAGGGCGGCGAGGGCGATCGAACGCATGCGGGACTCCATCAGAACGCGGCGGACTGTAGGGCCGCGCCTCCGGACCGCAAGTCCGCCGGCTCAGCGATACAGTCGCGGGACCCGGGCCGTCACCGAGGTCAGCAGCTCGTAGCCGATGGTGCCGGCTGCCGCTGCGGCGTCGTCCAACAGGCGGTTGGGGCCGAACAGCTCCACGGTGTCGCCGACCGCAGTGTCGGTCCCGGTCACATCGACGGCGATCACGTCCATAGACACGCGGCCCAGCAGGGGTCGAAGGGCTCCGGCCGCCCAGACCTGCCCGACCTGGCTCTGGCTGCGCAATACGCCGTCGGCATAGCCCGCCCCGCAGGTGGCGATGCGGCGCGGCGTGTCGGCGACAAAACCACGCGAATAGCCGACGCTCTCGCCCACCGGGACGTCGCGAACCTGAAGCACCCGAGCCGAAAAGGTGGCGACGGGCCGCAGCCGAGCGTCGGGCCGTCCCTCCGGGCCGCCGCCATAGAGGCAGTTGCCGGGCCGCGCCGCGTCGAAGCCGTAGTCCCGGCCCAGGAAGCAGCCTCCCGAGTTCGCGAAGGATCGGGTGACGCCGGGATAACGTGCGGCAATCGCGGCGAAGGCGTCCCGCTGGCGCGCGTTCATGGCGCTGGCCGGATCGTCGGCGCAAGCCAGGTGGCTCATGACCAACTCGAGACCGTCGAAGGCCGCGGGCGCGTCCTCTGGACGAAAGCCCAGCCGGTTCATGCCGGTGTCGATCTGCAGGCCACAGGCGCCGCCGCCGGAGGATCGCCAGGCGACCAGCTGATCGCCGTGATTCAGCACCGGCCGGAGGTCGGCGTCCCGCAGAGACGACGCGCTGTCGCCAACGCATCCGTCAAGGACGTAGATGGCGGGCGCGGCTCCGAGCGCCTGCCGCAGCTTCTGCCCCTCGGCCAGCCGCGCGACGAAGAAGGTCCGCGCGCCCTCGGCCATCAGACGCTCGGCGACGCGCGTCGCGCCCAGTCCATAGGCGTCGGCCTTCACGACCGGGTGGACCGGCACGCCGATGGCGGCCTCCAGCGCATGGAAGTTGTGCGCGAGGGCCTGGAGGTCGATCGTCAGAGTGGCGGTGGCGGTCATCGCCGCCTTATGCCGCAAGATCCTTGCGTTGGAAGCCGAAAAGCAGATGTGCTGCGCGAGAGGCTGCGGCTTGACTTGAGGGGGCGGGGAGACGACCTACGCGCCTCGCTGTCCAAGGTCGCGCCTCCCCATGTCCGTCAAGGTCCGTTTCGCCCCGTCTCCCACCGGCAAGCTCCACGTCGGCAATGTCCGCACGGCGCTGGTCAACTGGCTGTTCGCCAAGGGGCAGGGCGGGCAGTTCGTGCTGCGCATCGACGACACCGACCTGGCCCGTTCCACCCCGGAGTACGAGCGCGGGATCGAGGAAGACCTGACTTGGCTCGGCCTGACCTGGGACGAACGGCACAATCAATCGAAGCGCTTCGACCGCTATCATGACGCCGCAGAGCGGCTGAAGGCGGCGGGGCGGCTCTACCCGGCCTACGAAACAGCCGAGGAACTGGACCGTCGTCGCAAGGTGCAGCTGTCGCGCGGCCTGCCGCCGATCTATGACCGCGCCGCTCTGGCCCTGACCGACGCCGACCGCGCCGCGCTGGAGGCCGAGGGCCGCAAGCCGCACTGGCGCTTCAAACTGGACGGCCGGCGCGTGGCCTGGGAGGACCTGGCCAAAGGGCACGTCGAGGTCGACACGGCCTCCATGTCCGACCCGGTGCTGATCCGCGAGGACGGGCTTTATCTCTATACCTTGCCGTCGGTGGTCGACGATCTGGACATGGGCATCACCCACGTCATCCGGGGCGAGGACCACACCACAAACACCGGCGCCCAGATCGAAATCTTCGAGGCCCTGATCGCCGCCGGGCTGGGGGCGGCGACGCCGAAGTTCGCCCATATGCCGCTGCTGGTCGGGGCCGACGGAGCGGCGCTGTCGAAACGTCTGGGGTCGCTGTCGGTCGCGGAGATGCGCGATCAGGGCTACGAGCCGCTGGCGATCACCAGCCACCTCGGCAAGATCGGGACGTCAGACGCGCTGGAGGTCGGCGAAAGCCTGGAGTCGCTGGGTGCAGGCTTCAGCTTCGACAAGATGGGCCGCTCGCCGGCCCGCTATGACACCGACGACCTCGACCGGCTGAACGCCCAGGCGCTGCACGCCATGCCCTACGCCATGGCCCGACCCCGGCTGGAGGCGCTCGGATGCAATTTGGGCGAGGCCGTTTGGGATGCCCTGCGGCCTAACCTCAGCCGGTTCGGCGACATCGTGGGGCTCAGCCGCGTGGTCACCGGGCCGGTGACGCCGATCGTGGAGGATGCGGGCTTCGCGGCGGCCGCGCTGGACGTTCTGCCAGAGACAATCGACGCCGGTGTCTGGGCCGCGTGGACCGAGGCGGTCAAGGCGCGGACGGGGGCCAAGGGCAAGGCGCTGTTCATGCCGCTCCGCCACATCCTGACGGGGCAGGAGCGGGGGCCGGACATGGCGACGCTTGTTCCCCTGATCGGGCGTGAGCGGATCGTGCGCCGTCTCAAGGGCGAGACGGCGTGAGGAGGGCGGACACGCCGCCCTCCCAAAACCAGATCATGCGTTGCAGGCGGCGAGTTGTTCCGCCGTCAGGGCCGTTCCGCGCCAAGTGAACTCGCTAACGGCGCCGAGGCGCGCGACCACGCGACGGCAGGCGCGGGGCGCGGGCTGGTTGGCGCCGCCCGAGGCCGTGCAGGTCGCGCCTTCACAACGCCAGCTGGCGCCGTCGACGATCACAGGGCGGGTCGGGGCATTGGTCGCGTCGGTCAGCGTCAGGCGCGTGCCGGTCGGGGTCTGGGCGACGGCCGGAGCGGCCAGGGCGAGGCAAAGGGCGGCGATGGAAAGGGCAGAGCGCATGGGGAGACTCCGAAGAGGATGATGGCAGGTCAGCCAAACGACATAGTGCGTCGCGTTTGAAAACTGTCAAGGCGCGTAGTCAAAAAAGACGGACTAGACCGCGCCGTGATGAACGACGATCACTTATCGCTGATCATATTGCAAGGCGGCCGTGCCCGCGCTCACACCCAAGGCTTCCATCGCGCCATCCACCGTGTCGCTGACGACCCAGGCGTTGAGGAAGGCGGCGGGCGTGAAGCCGGTCTCGACGCTGTGCTGCATCAGGGCGAAGAAGGTGTCCCAGAAGCCGCCGATGTTCAGGAAGACGATGGGCTTGCCGTGCAGGTCCAGCCGCTTCCAGCTCAGCAGCTCGACCACCTCTTCCAGGGTGCCGATGCCGCCCGGCGCCACGACGAAGGCGTCCGATTGGTCGTACATGATCTGCTTGCGCTCATGCATGGTCTGCACGACCAAGGTTTCGACCTCGTCGAACAGGCGTTCCCGGCTGCGAAGGAACTCGGGCATGACGCCCAGCACCCGGCCTCCGGCCTCGTGCGCCGCCCGGGCTGACGCTCCCATCAGCCCGACGCCCCCACCGCCATAGACCAGCCGCCAGCCCGCCTGAGCGGCCGCGCGTCCGAAGTCCCGGGCGGCCTGGGTGTAGATCGGATCAGCGGCGTCCGACGACCCGCAGAACAGGCAGACCGACGGGCCGTCGAACGGCTGGATGGAAGGATGGGCGGGCGACATGAAACCTCGGTGCGAAACAGGGGACAGGCGACCGCCGTCGCGCTATCCGGAAGCGGGTCATATAGAGATGGCGCGAGCGATGAAACGACGGATCGGCGCGGTGGTCGCCTTCGGGCTGGCGGCGGCGGCCTGTGGCGAGCGCCCCTCGTCGCAACAAGCCGAGGGCGCGATCGAGACCGCCTGGGTCACGCCGCCCGTCATCCAGACGGCCAGCGTGGCGGCTGGATCGCTGACCTTGGCGGGAGCGGCGTCCCCAGGTGGCCGGGTGGTCGTGAGCGATCCGAACGGTCAGCAGTTCGCCGTGGCCGCCGATGACCGAGGCGGATTCCGCCTTGTCATGCCTGGCCCGGACCGGCCAACGCTTTATCAGCTTGAGGTTCAGTCGGGACAGGCACGATACCTCGCGCCGGGCCGATTGCTGGTGACGTCCAGCTCCGGTGGACCGATCGCCTTCGTCAGCGCGGGCGCTGCGACGCAGCGCTTCGATCCGGCCCCGTCGCTGGACGCCGTCGATGCCGACGGCCGTGCGTTGATCCTGAGCGGACGCGCAGAGGCGGGCGCCTCGGTGCGGATCGAAGCCGGCGTCGCTCGGGACGTGACAGCCGACCGCAGCGGCCGCTGGAGCGCGGCGCCGGCGGGATTGCCGGGATCCATCCGGGTCAACGGGCAGGGTTTCGATCCCGCGTTATCCGCCGAAGGGCCCGACGGCCTAAGCGTGGCGAGTGGGGGCTGGAGGCTGATCTGGACCGCTCCCGACGGCGCGCGTCAGGTCACCTGGTTTCCCGCGGCGGTCCCGGAAACGTCCGGTTAACCAATTCGCCTGAGCAAGAGCATGTTCTCTTCGAGGACACCCACCATCACCGACTTTCGGCCCGGCGTCCGCGCCGGGCTTTTCTTTTCGGCGAGGGGCGGGCTATTCGCCGCGCCATGAGCGAAGCCGAAGTCCTGACCCGCATCGAAGGCCGCATCGGCCGCCTCACCCTGAACCGGCCCAGGGCGCTCCATGCGCTGAATCTCGCCATGTGCCGGGCCATGACCGAGGCCTTGCTGGCGTGGCGCGATGATCCGGCGGTCGAGGGCGTGCTTCTGGACCACGCCGGCGAGCGTGGCTTCTGCGCTGGAGGCGACATCCGCATGATCGCCGAGAGCGGGGCCGGGGACGCGGTTGAGGCGAAGGCCTTCTTCCACGCCGAGTATCGCCTGAACCACCTTATGTTCGTCTATCCCAAGCCGATCACGGCCGTCGTGGACGGCATCGTCATGGGTGGCGGTGTCGGCATTTCCGAGCCCGCTGATGGGAGGATCGCCACGGAGCGGACCACCTACGCCATGCCGGAGACTGGCATCGGCCTATTCCCCGATGTGGGCGGCGGCTGGTTCCTGCCGCGACTGCCGGGCGAGACCGGGACCTGGCTGGCCCTGACCGGAGCGCGGTTGAAGGCCGCCGATACCGTAGCGCTCGGCATCCACACGCACTTCGCTCCGGCCGAGCGGATCGATGATCTGAAGGCTGCGATCCTGTCCGCGCAAACGGACGCATTGAGCCGCCATGCCGACGACCCGGGTCCGCCCCCTCTGGCTCCGCATCGAGAGGCGATCGACCGCTTGTTCGCCCACGACTCCGTCGAGGCGATCTTCGACGCCCTTGAAACCGACGGATCGGACTGGGCCCTGCAGCAGTTGGCGACCCTTCGGACCAAGTCGCCCCAGTCGCTGAAGATCACGCTGCGCCAGCTTCGGGCCGGTCGGCGCATGACTGACTTCGCCGAGGTCATGGCCATGGAATACCGGCTGGGCGGCCGGATCGTCCGGACCCACGACTTTCAGGAGGGCGTGCGGGCCGTCATCGTCGACAAGGACAATGCGCCGCAGTGGTCACCGTCCTCGTTGGAAGACGTGTCGGACGCCGCTGTAGACGCCCTGTTCGCGCCTCTGCCGCCCGCCGAGGAATGGTCGCCGCTGATTTGAGGCTTGCGTCCCTGGACGATCGCGGGCGTAGCTGCCGCGTCCATACGGGAGACTGCTCATGCTGAAACGAACCGGCCTGGTCGCGCTTGCCCTGGCGCTGATGACGACGGCCGCGGCCTCGACGGCGGTCGTCGCCCTGTCGGCCCAGGACGCGGCGGCGCCCCACATCGCAACCGCCGTCGCCGACTCCCGGCGTCCGGCCGAGGACGTGGCCCGCGACGGCCTGCGCAAGCCCGCCGAGATGCTGGCCTTCGGAGAGGTCCAGCCGGGCCAGCGCATCGCCGACATCCGCCCCGAGGAAGGCTATTTCACGAGACTGTTCGCCCCCGCCGTCGGCGAGACCGGCCGGGTCTACGCCTTCGTTCCAACGCGGACGGCGGCGCGTGAAACACCCCTGGCCGAGGCGCTGGCCGCCGCGTTCCCGAACGTGACGCCGCTGTCGGGCGCACTGGACGCGATGACCTTTCCCGAGCCGCTCGACGCGGTCTTCATGGTGCAAGAGTACCACGACTTCCACATCCCGGCCTTCAACACCGACGTCGCCCGCATGAACCGCGCCGTGTTCGACGCGCTCAAGGCCGGTGGGGTCTATATCGTGATCGACCACTCCGGACGGGCGGGAACAGGCGCGACCGAGGTCCAGACGCTCCACCGCATCGACGGCGACTTCCTGAAGGCCGAGGTCGAGGCGGCGGGCTTCGTCTTCGAGGCCGAAAGCGACGCCCTGCGCAATCCGGATGACGACCGGACGATCAACGTCTTCAACGAGGCGATCCGGGGCCGGACCGATCAGTTCGTCTACCGGTTCAGGAAGCCGCTCTAGTTCGCTCCGAGCTGCGAGATGAATTCGGCGACAGATCGTCGATACGACACTGACGACGGTCGACGACGGGCGTAAGCTCGGACCGCGCCGTGCGGGCGCGGTGGAGGATCCGATGCGTCTCGCGTTCAACCGTTCCATTGTGGCCGCCGCGGCAGCGGCGGTGTTGTTCAGCGTGTCGGGCTTCGCCAAACCGCCGCAAGACGCCTCGGCATACGCGGAGGTGCTCGCCAGCCCGGACCGGCTCGCCGCCGACCGGGCGCGCGACGAAGCCCGCAAGGCGGCCGAGACCCTGGCTTTCGCCCAGGTGGAGCCCGGCCAGAAGATCGCCGACATGATCATCGGCGGGGGCTATTTCACCCGCTTGTTCGCCGCTGCGGTGGGTGACGCCGGTTCCGTCGTCGCCTGGCAGCCCGCCGAGTTCATCGCCTTCCAGGCCAGCTATGGCGAGAGCCTGACCACGGTCGACGAGGCGCACGGGAACGTCACCGCCATCCGCTCGCCGATCGGGGCGCCGGAGTTCCCGCAGGGACTGGACCTTGTCTTCACGGCCCAGAATTACCACGACCTGCACCTCGCCCCGTTTCCTGACGACACGGCGGCCAAGGTCAATGCGGCGGTGTTCGCGGCGCTGAAGCCGGGCGGTCTCTACGTCATCGTCGATCACTCGGCGCAGCCGGGCGCGGGGCTGGGCGTGGCGGACAGCCTGCACCGCATCGACATCGCCGACGTCCGGCGCGAGGTCGAGGCGGCCGGCTTCGTGCTGGAAGCGCAGAGCGACATCCTGGCGCGTCCCGCCGACCCCCGCACCGCCAATGTCTTCGACGCCGGCATCCGGGGCCAGACCGATCAGTTCATGCTGAGGTTCAGGAAACCCGCCTGACGGGGCTGGCGAGCGCGAAGCCGAGGGTCTAACCGGAGCGAAAATCAGAACGCTTCGGGAGACGCCTCATGACCGCTCGGAAGATCGCTTTCATCGGCCTCGGCAACATGGGCGGCGGTATGGCCGCCAACCAGGCCAAGGCGGGTCACCAGGTCTCGGCCTTCGACCTGTCCGAGGCCGCCCTGGAGCGGGCGAGGGCGGCGGGCTGCACGCCCGTCGGCTCGGTCGCCGAGGCGGTCAGGGATGCGGACGTGATCATCACCATGCTGCCGGCCGGGCCGCATGTGCTGAAAGTCTATTCGGAACAGGTGATCGGCGCGGCCCCGACGTCGGCGCTGCTGCTGGACTGCTCGACCATCGACGTGGACACGGCGCGGAAGGTCGCGGGGCTCGCGCGTGACACTGGCTACGCCTTCGCCGACGCGCCCGTATCAGGCGGCACGATGGCGGCGGACGCCGGCACCCTGGCCTTCATGGTCGGCTGCGACGAGGCGGACTTCCCCCGCATCGAGGCGGCGCTGGAGCCCATGAGCCGGGCGACCTTCCGGGCGGGCGACCACGGGGCGGGGCAGGCGGCCAAAATCTGCAACAACATGATCCTGGGCATCACCATGCTCGGCACCTGTGAGGCCATCGCTCTGGCCGAGAAGCTGGGGCTGGACCCGGTCAAGATGTTCGACATCGTGGCCAAGTCGTCCGGCCAAAGCTGGAGCGTCACGACCTACTACCCCTGGCCGGGTCCCGTGCCGACCGCGCCGTCGAATCGCGACTACGACGGCGGTTTCGCCACGGCCATGATGCTCAAGGACCTGAAGCTCGCCCAGGACGCGGCGGCCAAGGCCGGGGCCTCAACCCCACTGGGGGCGCAGACCGAGGCGCTGTTCCAACTGTTCGACCGCCTCGGCTACGGCGGGCGGGACTTCTCCGGCATCCTGCAGATGCTGCGCGGACGTCTCGAAGATCTGCCCAAGGCGTAATGAGAACCGTTATCAATTAAAGTCTTGCGACGTTTTCGCCTTGCCCGGCGTGTGGACTTTCTTGCCTCATCGGCGCAGATACCGACCACAGCCGGATAAGCAGAAGAAGCGTCGTTTTGTTCGACTATAAGGCCGCCTTTCAGAACGCCATTGATCAGGTCAAGACCGAGGGTCGCTACCGCGTCTTCGCCGACCTGAAGCGGGTGCGCGGCCAGTTCCCGCGCGCGGTGCGTCGTCGCCCGGACGGGTCCGAGCAGGACGTCGTGATCTGGTGCTCCAACGACTACCTCGGCATGGGTCAGCACCCGGTCGTGGTCGAGGCCATGCAGGCCGAGGTCGAGCAGGCCGGGGCCGGCGCGGGCGGCACGCGCAACATTTCGGGCACCACGCGCTCGGCGGTCGACCTGGAGGCTGAACTGGCCGCCTGGCACCAGAAGGAAGCCAGCCTGCTGTTCACCTCCGGCTATGTGGCCAATGAGGCGACGCTGACGACGCTGCAGCGCATCCTGCCGGGCCTGATCATCTTCTCCGACAGCCTCAACCACGCCTCGATGATCGCGGGCATCAGGAACGGCGGCTGCGAGCGGCACGTCTTCCTGCACAACGACCTGGCCCACCTCGAATCGCTGTTGGCCGCCGCGCCGGCCGATGCGCCCAAGCTGATCGCCTTCGAGAGCGTCTATTCCATGGACGGCGACATCGCCGACCTGAAGGGCACGATCGCGCTGGCCCGCAAGTACGGCGCGATGACCTACCTCGACGAGGTCCACGCCGTGGGCCTGTACGGTCAGACTGGCGCGGGCGTGGCCGAGCGTGACGGCGTGCTGGCCGACATCGACATCATCGAATGCACGCTCGGCAAGGCCATCGGCGTCATGGGCGGCTACATCGCCGCCGACGCGGTCATCGTGGACGCGGTGCGCAGCTGGGCCGCGGGCTTCATCTTCACCACCAGCCTGCCGCCGGCCCTGACCGCCGGGGCCCTGGCGTCGGTCCGCCACCTGAAGGCTCATCCCGAGCTGCGCGAGGCGCATCAGGAGCGGGCGGCGACGCTGAAGCGCCGCTTCGCAGAGGCAGGCATCCCTGTCATGCCGAGCGAAAGCCACATCGTCCCGGTCTTCGTGGGCGATCCGGTCCACACCAAGATGATCTCGGACATGCTGCTGGAGGACCACGGCATCTACGTCCAGCCGATCAACTATCCGACCGTGCCCAAGGGCACCGAGCGCCTGCGCTTCACGCCCTCGCCCGACCACGACGACGGCATGATGGACGAACTCGTTCAGGCGATGGACAAGCTCTGGACCCACTGCAACGTCGCCCGGATGCCGGCGGCGGCGTGATGGCGGACGACCTCGGCGAGGTCATCCTCGAGGCGACCCGCAACGGCGCCTTTCTGAAAGTCACGGCCATTCACGCTACGACGGGCATCGAGGCCTCGGCGGTCGGACCGGTGATGGAGCCCAAGGCCGTCGAAGGCCTCGCCATAGCCAAGCTTCGGCGTCTGGTCGCCGCATCCTGACACAAGATGTTGTGGCGACGGGTCGTCGGGCCTAGATTGCGCCCCTCCCGCCAGTTCAGCCCGGACGCCGCCCGTGACAGCCCATTTCATCCACGACGCCTATTTCTCGCGCGGCCTGGAGCAGGCCGATCCGGAGGTCTTCGCCGGGATCACGGGCGAGCTGCACCGCCAGCAGGAACAGATCGAGCTGATCGCGTCCGAGAACATCGTCTCGCGCGCCGTGCTGGAGGCGCAAGGGTCCGTCCTGACCAACAAATACGCGGAAGGGTACCCGGGCCGTCGCTACTACGGCGGCTGCGAGTACGTCGACGTCACCGAGGATCTGGCGCGCGAGCGGGCCAAGCAACTGTTCGGCGCGGCCTTCGCCAACGTCCAGCCCCACTCGGGCGCCCAGGCGAACCAGGCGGTGTTCTTCGCCCTGCTGCAGCCCGGCGACACCTTCCTGGGCATGGATCTGGCGGCGGGCGGGCACCTGACGCACGGCAGCCCGGCGAACCAGTCGGGCAAATGGTTCCGGCCGGTGACCTACAAGGTCCGCGAGGACGATCACCTGATCGACTACGACCATGTCGCCGAGATGGCGCAAAAAGAGAAACCCAAGCTGATCGTGGCGGGTGCCTCGGCCTACAGCCGCCACATCGACTTCAAGCGGTTCCGCGAGATCGCTGACAGCGTGGGCGCCTGGCTGATGGTCGACATGGCCCACTATGCGGGTCTGGTCGCCGGCGGCGTCTATCCGAACCCGGTGCCGCACGCCCACGTCGTGACGACGACGACGCACAAGACCCTGCGCGGGCCGCGCGGCGGACTGATCCTGTCCAACGATCCGGAGCTGGGCAAGAAGATCAACTCAGCCGTCTTCCCGGGCTTGCAGGGCGGGCCGCTGGAGCACGTCATCGCCGCCAAGGCCGTGGCCTTCGGCGAGGCGCTGAAGCCTGAGTTCAAGGCCTATGCGGGCCAGGTGGTGAAGAACGCCCAGGCCCTGGCGGCCGTGCTGGTCGAGCGCGGACTGGCCATCGTCTCGGGCGGCACCGACAGCCACCTGATGCTGGTCGACCTGCGGCCCAAGGGCGTGACCGGCAAGGCGACGGAGCTTCAGCTCGAGCACGCCCTGATGACCTGCAACAAGAACGGCGTGCCGTTCGACACCGCCCCCTTCACCGTGACGTCGGGCGTGCGCCTGGGCACGCCGGCGGGCACCACTCGGGGCTTCGGCGTGGCCGAGTTCCAGCAGGTCGGTCACTGGATCGCCGACGTCGTCTCCTCGATGAACGGCGGGGACGAGGCCGATCCGGCCGTGGTCGCCGAGGTCGCGGGCAAGGTGCGCGAACTGACGGCGCGCTTCCCGATCTACGGATAAGGCCGCCGCATGAAGTGCCCCTTCTGCGGCAACGCGGACAGCCAGGTGAAGGACAGCCGCCCGTCGGACGACGGCGCGGCCATCCGTCGTCGCCGGTCCTGTCCCAACTGCGGCGGGCGCTTCACGACCTTCGAGCGGGTGCAGCTGCGCGAGCTGGTGATCCTGAAACGGAACGGGCGGCGCACGCCGTTCGACCGCGACAAGCTGGAGCGGTCGCTGGCCATCGCTCTGCGCAAACGTCCGATCCAACCCGAGCAGGTCGAGCAGATGGTGTCGCGCATCGTCCGCCAGCTCGAGAGCCTGGGCGAGACCGAGATCCCCTCCAGCGTGGTCGGCGACTTCATCATGAAGGCGCTGAAGGGCTTGGATGAGGTGGCCTACGTCCGGTACGCCTCGGTCTACAAGGATTTCCGCGCAACTGGCGACTTCGCCCGCTTCCTGGGCGACGAAGGGCTGGATGACGACCCCGGAGCGTCGCGGGGCTGATGCGGATCACCTGGAAGGTCGCGACGTCGCTGGACGGCCGCATCGGCACGTCCACGGGCGAGAGCCAGTGGATCACGGGGCCGGCGTCGCGGGCGCAGGGCCACCGGCTGCGCGCCGCGCACGACGCCGTGCTGGTCGGTGTGGAGACGGTGCTCGCCGACGATCCTCGCCTGACCGTCCGCCTGCCCGACGAGCCCGAGCTGGAGGCGAGGCAGCCGCTGCGGGTCGTGCTCGACAGCAAGCTGAGGACGCCGTCTTTCGCCCGGATCGCGGCGGCGGGAACCCTGATCCTGACGACGCGCGATCCCATGCAGATCGGCCCGGCCGAGGTGGTCCGCGTCGCGGGCGATCAGAACAACCGGCCGAGCGTCGAAGCCGTGGTCGAGACGCTGGCGGCGCGCGGGGTGAAGAGCTTGATGATCGAGGGCGGGGGTCGGGTGGCCGCCTGCTTCGTCTCGGCCGGGCTGGTCGACGCCATCGAGTGGTTCCGGGCGCCGATCCTGCTGGGCGGCGACGGACGGCCCGGCGTGGCGGCGCTGAACCTCGCGCGGCTGGCGCATGCGCCGAAGTATCGCAGACTTGCGGTCGAGGTTCTGGGTGACGACCTGTGGGAACGCTACGAAAGGCGATCCTGAGATGTTCACCGGCATCATCACCGACATCGGCCGCGTCCGCGCGGTCACTGAGACGGCGCGTGATCGCCGCTATGAGATCGAGACGGCCTGGGACACGTCGGGCATCGACCTGGGCGCCTCCATCAGCCATTCGGGCGTCTGCCTGACCGTCGTGGAGAAGGGGCCCGGCTGGTTCGCCGTCGAGGTCTCGGGCGAGACCCTGTCGAAGACGACGCTGGGCGCCTGGACAGCCGGGACGAAAATCAACCTTGAGCGCGCGACCCGGGCTGGGGATGAATTGGGCGGCCACATCGTGTCCGGCCACGTCGACGGCTTGGGCAAGGTGGTCGAGATTACGCCGGAAGGCGGATCGCACCGCATCATCATCGAAGCGCCCGAGCCGCTGCATCGCTTCATCGCCGCCAAGGGCTCGATCACGGTCGACGGCGTGTCCCTGACGGTGAACAGCGTGGACGGCCGCCGCTTCGGCCTGAACATCATTCCGCACACCTGGGAGGCCACGACGCTGGGCCAGCTCCAGGTCGCCGACGCGGTCAATCTGGAGATCGACATGCTGGCCAGATACCTCGCCCGGTGGCAGGAGACCGCGTGATGCACCTCGCCGCCGCCAACACAGACAGCCCGATCAGCCCCATCGAGGACATCCTGGAGGATGCCCGCAACGGCCGGCCCTACATCCTGGTCGACGCCGAGGACCGGGAGAACGAGGGGGACGTCATCATCCCGGCCCAGTTCGCCACACCGGACCAGATCAACTTCATGGCTCGCCACGCGCGCGGCCTGATCTGCCTGGCCATCACCTCGGAGCGGGCGCGCGCCCTGCGCTTGCCGCCCATGGCCGCCGAGAACCGCACCAGCATGGGCACGGCCTTCACGGTCTCGATCGAGGCGCGCGAAGGCGTCACGACCGGCATCAGCGCGGCGGACCGCGCCCGGACCATCCAGGTCGCGGTCGATCCGATGAAGGGCGCCGACGACATCGTCTCGCCCGGCCACGTCTTCCCGCTGGTGGCGCGCGACGGCGGCGTCCTGGTCCGCACCGGCCACACCGAGGCAGCCGTCGACATCAGCCGCATGGCCGGCCTGACGCCCGCTGGCGTGATCTGCGAGATCATGAACGACGACGGCACCATGGCGCGCCTGCCGGACCTGGTCGCCTTCGCCCAGCTGCATGGCCTGAAGATCGGCACCATCGCCGACCTGATCGCCTATCGCCGTCGCACCGAGCGGTTCGTCGAGCGGGTCATGGACACGCCGTTCGAGAGCGTGCACGGCGGGCCGTTCCGGCTGATGCTCTATCGGAACACCATCGAAGGCGCCGAGCACGTCGCCCTGGTCCACGGCCGGATCGAGCCGGGCAAGCCGACCCTGGTGCGCATGCACCAGGTCGACTTCGCCGCCGACCTGCTGGGCCATGTCGAGGCGCGCCAGAGCTACATTCCCAACGCCCTGAAGACGATCACCGATCACGATGGCGCCGGCGTCGTCGTGTTCCTGCGCGACCCGACGCTTCAGGGCCTGGCCGAGCGGCTCTCCGGGGCGGACAAGCCCGTGGCCATTGACCGGTCCTTGCGAAACTACGGCGTCGGCGCGCAGATCCTGCTCGATCTCGGCGTGCGCGACATGATCGTGATGAGCTCCAGTCGGCCCGAGCCCGCCGCCATCGAGGGATACGGTCTCAACATCGTCGGCTGGCGCACCATGGACGGAGAAGACCCATCCTGACCGAAGCTCCCCGCGTCCTCATCGTCGAGGCGCGCTTCTACGACGACCTGGCCGACGCCCTGCTGGAAGGCGCCAAGGACGCGCTGAAGGCGCGCGGCGCCGCCTTCGACGTCGTGACCGTGCCTGGCGCGCTGGAAATCCCGCCCGCCATCGCGCTCGCCGACGAGGCCGGCAAGTTCCCGACCGCGCCGCGCTATGATGGCTATGTGGCGCTCGGCGTCGTCATCCGCGGCGAGACCTATCACTTCGAGATCGTGTCGGATCAGTCGGCGGCGGGCATCATGACGCTGGGCACGCGCGGCCTGATCATCGGCAACGGCGTCCTGACCGTCGAGGACGAGGCCCAGGCCTGGGCGCGGGCTCGCCTGTCCGAGGGCGACAAGGGCGGAGGCGCGGCGCGCGCCTGCATGGACCTGATTGAACTCAAGCGTCGTTTGCGCCTAGGGCTCCACGGATGAGCGAGCCCGCGTCCCCCAACTCCATCGCGTCCGTCCTGGAGCAACTGGCCGAGGCCGAGGCCGCGCGGGCCGAGCCGCAGCTGACCAGCCGCCAGCGCCGGGCCCGCACCGTCGCGCGTCTGGCGGCGGTTCAGGCGCTCTATCAGATGGAGTTGGCCGGGGAGGGGGTTGAGACCGTCATCTCCGAGTTCGAGAACCACCGCTTCGACGCCCAGATCGAGGGCGAGATGCTGGCCGAAGCCGACGAGGACTGGTTCGCCGAGATCGTGCGCGGCGTGGTCACCAGCCAGCGCAACATCGACACGGCGGTGAAGGCGCGTCTGGCGTCGAACTGGCGGCTGGAGCGGCTGGACGCCACGCTGCGCGCGCTTCTGCGCTGCGGGGCCTGGGAGCTGATGGAGCGTCCCGAGGTGCCCAAGGAAATCGTCATCGACGAATACGTCGAGCTGGCCAAGGCCTTCTTCGACGAGGCCGAGGCCAAGTTCGTCAACGCCGCGCTGGACGGCGTCGCCCGCGACGTTCGGCCGAAGGACTGACGCCGTGCCCGCCGTCGACGTCGCCGGCGAATTCGAGACCATCGAGCGGCTGCTCCGGCCGCTGGCCCATCCGGACTACGCCCGAAACCTCGCCGACGACGTAGCGGTGCTGCCGTCACGGCCGGGGTACGACCTCGTCGTTACCAAGGATGCGCTCGTGGAAGGGGTGCATTTCCTGCCGGACGATCCGCTGGACACGGTGGCGCAGAAGCTGCTGCGGACGAACCTGTCCGATCTGGCGGCCAAGGGCGCGGAGGCGTTCGGCTATCTGCTGGCGTGTCACTGGTCCGAACGCTGCGGCTGGCCGGAGCGGGAGGCGTTCGCGGCCGGTCTGGCGGTCGATCAGAAGGCCTTCGGGGTGCATCTTATGGGCGGCGACACCGTCGTGACGCCGGGACCCGCGAGCTTTTCGGCGACGCTGCTCGGCTGGGTTCCGAAGGGGGGGGCGCCCGCGCGATCCGGCGCCCGGCCCGGCGACGCCGTCTATGTCACCGGCACGATCGGTGACGGCTGGCTGGGTCTGCAGGCGGCGCAAGGTCGGCTGTCGCTGGATCCGGAGCGGGTCGCGGCCCTGGCGGAGCATTATCGCAGACCTGTTCCGCGCCTGGAGTTCGGGCAGGCCGTCCGGGGGCTGGTCGGCGCCATGATGGATGTGTCCGATGGCCTGGTCGCCGACGCCGCCCACATCGCGCGGGCCAGCGGCGTGGGACTGGAGCTCGATCTGGAGGTCACCCCGTTGTCGGCGGCGGCGCACGCCTGGTTCGACACCCGGATCGACCCCGAGGCGGCGATGGAGAAGCTGGTCACCGGCGGGGACGACTACGAACTGTTGCTGACCGCACCGGAGCGTGAAGAGGCGGCGCTTAGGCGGGAGGCGGACCGGCTGCGGCTGCGGCTGACCCGTATCGGGCGCGTCGTGTCCGGCGCAGGGGTGGAAGCGCGGTATCTGGGCAAGCCGCTAAGGATCGACCACGGCGGTTGGACCCACGGCGGGTAGCAACGGAATCTCAAACCCTGTCTGGCAGTGTGCCGACATGCGCCGCAGAGACCTTTTCGCCCTCGGAACCCTGGCCGTCGCCGCGACCGCGGCCGGCAGCGCCTCGGCCGGCGGGCCTGCCTCGTCCTCGGCTACGGTCGCGCCGTCCCTGAACATCGCCGGCGTGGGCGTGCCGATCATCGCGGGCGGACGCATCCGCAACTACGTCTTCGTCACCCTGCGCCTGACCCTTGGATCCGGTCAGACGCCGGAGATGATGCGGGCCAAGGAGCCCTACTACCGCGACGCCCTGGTCCGTCAGGCGCATCGCACGCCCTTCGTCCTCGCCGACGACTGGACCCGCGTCGATTCGGAGGCGATCAGCGCCTGGCTGATGCGCGCCGCCCCGTCGATCTCGGGCGCGGGCTCGATCGCCTCGGCTGAGGTCGCATTGCAGACGCCTCGTCGCCGAACGGGCGTTCGCCCGACCTGACGTTCGGCGTCAAAAACCCCAGCCTGACAGCAAAAGCCCGGTTGCGCCCATCCACCGCATGCGGCACGGTTTGGCCGCAATTCCCGCTGGGGCGCACTCAGGCGCCCTGACGCGCACGGGGGGACCGGAAGGCGGAAAGAGGCGAACAACGCCCGCCGCGCCAAGGGTCCGCGCGCCCAAATGCACTAGGTATGGAAACGCCAATGACGAACTACTTGTGGCTAGTCATAGCCGCGGGCGCCCTGGGGGTCCTTTACGGGCTCATCCAGACGGCCGCCCTGATGAAGGCCGACACCGGCAACGACAAGATGCGAGAAATCGCCGCCGCTATCCAGGAAGGGGCCTCGGCCTATCTGCGGCGGCAATACACCACAATCGGCATGGTGGGCGTGGTCATCCTGATCGCGGCCTGGCTGCTGATCGGACCCTATGCCGCGATCGGCTTCGTGATCGGGGCCGTGCTGTCGGGCCTGGCCGGGTTCGCCGGCATGCTGATCTCGGTCCGCGCCAACGTCCGTACGGCGCACGCAGCGTCGATCAGCCTGTCCAAGGGTCTGGACCTGGCGTTCCGCTCGGGCGCCATCACCGGCATGTTCGTGGCGGGCGGCGCGCTCCTCGGCGTCGCGGGCTATTATGGCGTCCTGACCGAGGTGCTCGGGCTGGAATCGACGGGCCGCGAGGTCATCGACGGCCTGGTGGCGCTGGGCTTCGGCGCCTCGCTGATCTCGATCTTCGCGCGTCTGGGCGGCGGCATCTTCACCAAGGGCGCCGACGTGGGCGGCGACATGGTGGGCAAGGTCGAGGCCGGCATCCCCGAGGATGATCCCCGCAACGCCGCGACCATCGCCGACAACGTGGGCGACAACGTCGGCGACTGCGCCGGCATGGCCGCCGACCTGTTCGAGACCTATGCGGTGACGACGGTGGCCACCATGGTGCTGGCGGCCATCTTCTTCCGCGGCCAGCCCTATGTGGACGTGCTGATGCTCCTGCCGCTGGCCATCTGCGGCGTCTGCATCGTCACCTCGATCATCGGCGCCTTCTTCGTGCGCCTGGGCAAGAACAACAACATCATGGGGGCCCTGTATCAGGGCCTGATCGTCACCGGCGTCCTGTCGGTCGGCGCGGTCTGGTGGGTCATCAATACGATGGTCACCGGTCCGGTCGTGACGACCAGCGGCCTGCAGATCGAGCCGATGGCCCTGTTCTGGTCCGGCCTCGTCGGCCTGATCGTGACCGCCGCCATCGTGGTGATCACCGAATACTACACCGGCTCGAACTTCCGCCCGGTGCGGTCCGTCGCCAACGCCTCGGTCTCGGGTCACGGCACCAATGTGATCCAGGGCCTGGCCGTGTCGCTGGAGGCCACCGCGCTTCCGGCGCTGGTGATCATCGTCGGCATCGTCGCCAGCTTCCAGCTGGCGGGCCTGTTCGGCATCGCCATCGCCACCACGACCATGCTGGGCGTGGCGGGGATGATCGTGGCGCTCGACGCCTTTGGTCCCGTGACCGACAACGCCGGCGGCATCGCCGAGATGGCGGGCCTGCCTTCGGAAGTGCGTCACTCCACCGACGCTCTGGACGCCGTGGGCAATACGACCAAGGCCGTGACCAAGGGCTATGCGATCGGTTCGGCGGGCCTGGGCGCGCTGGTGCTGTTCGCCGCCTACACCTCGGACCTGCAATACTTCGCGTCCAACCCGGCGGACTATCCCTTCTTCGCCAACATGGGGACGGTCGCCTTCGACCTGACGAACCCCTACGTCGTCGTCGGCCTTCTGTTCGGGGGGCTGTTGCCCTTCCTCTTCGGCGGCATGTCGATGATGGCCGTGGGTCGCGCGGCCGAATCGGTCGTGGCCGAGGTGCGTCGCCAGTTCCGCGAGAACCCCGGCATCATGACCTATGAGGTCAAGCCGGAGTACGGCCGGGCGGTCGACATCCTGACCAAGGCGGCGATCCGCGAGATGATCGTGCCGTCGCTGTTGCCGGTGCTTTCGCCGATCGTGCTGTTCGTGGCGGTCCTGTTCATCTCGGACAAGGCCAATGCCTTCGCTGCGCTGGGCGCCATGCTGATGGGCGTCATCGTCACCGGCCTGTTCGTCGCGGTCTCCATGACCTCGGGCGGCGGCGCCTGGGACAACGCCAAGAAGGTCATCGAGGAAGGCTTCACCGACAAGAACGGCGTCGTCCACGGCAAGGGCTCCGAAGCCCACAAGGCCGCGGTGACGGGCGATACGGTCGGCGATCCCTACAAGGACACGTCCGGCCCGGCGGTGAACCCGATGATCAAGATCACCAACATCGTGGCGCTCCTGCTGCTCGCGGTGCTGGCGAGCGGGACCATCGGGTGACGGTTCACCCCGTCTGAACGAAAGACGCCCCGGAGAGCGATCTCCGGGGCGTTCTTCTTTTCAGGTCGTTCGCGGGTCAGTCCGGCCGGCGCTGTCCAGGCACGTCCTCGTCGGTGCGGGGCAGCTGGCCGCGGCCGACGTTGCCCAGCAGCTGTTCGATCACGGTCAGCTCGCGGCCGCGGGTCGGGGTCTCCCGGCCGTTCATGGCGACCTGCTGGCCGTCTTCCAGCCCCAGATTGCGGACCTCGGCGACCTTGTCGTCGGCGGCGAAGGTGATGGCGGTCACGGAGCGCTGGGACACCTGCGGACGGTTGTAGGTATACCGCTCGGTCGTCTGGCTGATGTAGTACCAGATGTTGTCTTCGAAGGTGGACGTGGCCGAGGGCGAGCCGAGCTGGGCGAGCACGGTCGACTTGGTGTCCTCGCCGACCTTGATCTCGGCCGGGGCGACGTCGACGGTCTGGAAGCCGTGGGTGCCGACCACGGGGGCGCAAGCCGAAGCGGCGGCGCCGAGGGCGGTCACGAGAGCGAGGGCGGCGGCGGCTTTGTTCATGGATCGGAGCGCCTGCGACAAAACAAGGTCTTTGACCTAGACGGACCCGCGTCCTAGTTCAACGGCGCGGCGGAAAAGGGGCCGCAGAACCCATGCTCCAGAAACTGTTCCGCGTCCGATCCAACGACCGCATCGGCCTCGACCTTTATGCCAGGACGGTCGATCAGGCCCGTGATCCGGCCTTCTTCACCGCCTTGGGCGTGGCCGACGAGATCGACGCGCGTTTCGAGCTCTACACCCTGCATGTGCTCCTGCTGATTCTGCGGCTGCGCGATGAGGGCGAGGCCGGGGCCGAGATCGCCCAGGAGCTGTTCGACGTCTATGTCTCGGCGCTCGACAACGCTCTGCGGGAGTTGGGCGTTCATGACGTCACCATGGCCAAGAAGATGAGAAAGCTGGGCGAGGCGCTCTACGGCCGAATGACGGCTTACGAAGCTCCGATCCGGGCGGCGGACAGGGCGGCGCTGGCCGAAGCCCTGGCCCGTAATGTCTATGCCGGAGCGGATGGCGAGACCGGCGACCGGCTGGCCGACTACGCGCTGCGAGCAAGGGCGGGGCTGGCGGCCCAGGCTCTGGAGTCGGTGCTGGCCCAGCCGGCCTGGGCGGAGGTCGCGGCGTGAACCCGGATCATCGTCTGCCGTTCAGCGAGGTGCTGCGCGTCAATGAGATCGGCGCGGGCGCGACCCGGCGTCTGGTGCCCGACGAAGCGGCCCTGGGCCGGATCATCAAGGCGCTCGATCTCGCGTCGCTGACGTCGTTCGAGAGCGAGATCACCGTTGTCCCGGCCCACGTCGGGTGGACCCTGTCCGGCTGGGTTCGGGCCGAGGCCGAGCAGATCTGCGGCATCACGCTGGAGCCCTTGCCGGTGAGCGTCGACGAGCGGTTCTCGGTCGATCTGGTCGAGGAAGCCGACGCGGCGCCCGAGGTCGAGGTGACGCTGGAGGACGATTCGCCGGACGTGATCGAGGAAGGCCGCATCGACCTGGGCCAGTATGCCGTCGAGCAGTTCGCGTTGGCGCTCGATCCCTTCCCGAGGAAGCCGGGCGCGGAGTTCGTCCAGCCGGACGAGCCGGCGGAGATCTCGCCCTTCGCCGTACTGAAGCAGCTCCGCGCGGCCCAAGACGGAAAAAGCTGACCTAACGTCGGCCCCGATTGCATCCGTCCGGCGGGGCGGTATCCTTGGCGTACACAAGACCGCGCCCCTGAACGCGCGCCGGAGCGTCCGACCCCCTTGCCAGCCCCGACCGTTATCTCGCTCGACGCCATGGGCGGCGACCATGGCCCGCCCGTCGTCGTGGCGGGCGTGCGCGACTATATCCGTCGGCATGGCGGAGAGGGGGTCCGCTTCCTGTTGCACGGCGACGAGGCGGCCATCGTCGCGGAGATGGCGCGGCACGATCTGACAGCCGAGGTCTGTGACATCCTGCACACCGACAAGGTCGTGGCCATGGACGAAAAGCCCGCCCAGGCCATGCGGCGCGGCAAGGGCTCGAGCCTGTGGAACGCCATCGAGGCGGTGAAGTCGGGCGAGGCGGGCGCCTCGGTCTCGGCGGGCAATACCGGCGCCCTGATGGCCATTTCCAAGCTGATCCTGCGCATGTCGGCGCAAGGTCTGGAGCGGCCCGCCATCGTCGCCAGCTGGCCGACGCTGAGGGGCGTGACGGCGGTGCTCGATGTGGGCGCCAACGTCGAGAGCGACGCCGAGCAGCTGGTCGAGTTCGCCATCATGGGCGAGGCCTTCATGACCGCCGTGCACGGCATCGCCCGGCCGACGATCGGCGTGCTGAACGTCGGTTCCGAGGACATGAAGGGCCACGAGGAAGTCCGCGAGGCTTCGAGAATCCTGCGCGAGGGCGGGCTGGGGCTGAACTATCACGGCTTCGTCGAGGGCGACGACATCGCCAAGGGCACGGTCGACGTGGTCGTCACCGACGGCTTCACCGGCAACATCGCGCTGAAGACCGCTGAGGGCGTGGCGCGTTTCATCTCGGCGCTGTTGCGCGAAGCCCTGACCTCCAGCCTGCGCGCCAAGGCGGGCGCCGTCATCGCCATGCCCGCGCTGAAGGCCATGGGCCAGAAGATCGACCCCAGCGCCATCAACGGCGGGCCGCTGCTGGGCCTGAACGGCATCGTCGTGAAGAGCCACGGCGGCGCCGACGCCAAGGGCTTCGGCAACGCCATCCGCATCGCGGTCGAATTGGCCCGCAGCGACTATCTGAAGACCGTCGGGGCCAATCTGAGCAGGCTCGACAGCGTCATGCACGCGGCCCCGGCGGCCGCGCCTGAGGAAGAGACCGTTTCGTGAGCGTCATCCGCAGCGCCGTCACCGGCGTGGGTTCCTATCTGCCCGAAAAGATCGTCACCAATGACGACCTGTCGAAGATCGTCGACACCTCCGACCAATGGATCATCGAGCGCACCGGCATCCGCCAGCGCCACAAGGCCCGCGACGATCAGCCGACCAGCGACCTGGCCGTCGAGGCGGCGCGCCGGGCGCTGGCCGACGCGGGGCGCGACCCGTCCGAGGTCGATCTGATCGTCGTGGCGACGACGACGCCGGACATGACGTTTCCGGCCACCGCCTCGATCGTGCAGCGCAAGCTCGGCGCCCCGACCTGCATCGCCTTCGACGTCCAGGCGGTATGTTCGGGATTCGTCTATGCGCTCAGCGTCGCCGACGGCTTCGTGGCGCGGGGGCACGCCAAGTGCGCCCTGGTCATCGGCGCCGAGGAGATGACCCGGCTGATGGACTGGACCGACCGGACGACCTGCGTCCTGTTCGGCGACGGGGCCGGCGCCTTCGTGGTCGAGCCGCGAGAAGGGCAGGGGACGACGGCCGATCAGGGCGTGCTGGGTTTCGCCCTGCGCTCGGACGGGACCAAGACCGATCTTCTCTATGTCGATGGCGGGCCGTCCAGCACGGGCACCGTCGGCCATCTGCGCATGGCCGGCAATCAGGTGTTCCGCCACGCCGTGGTGAACATCGCCGAGGCTATCACCGCGGCCTGCCAGGCGGCGGGGATCACCGTGCCCGAGGTCGACTGGTTCGTGCCCCACCAGGCCAATCAGCGCATCATCAAGGGCGTCGGCGACCGGTTGGGTCTGGACGAGGACAAGGTGATCTCGACCGTGGCGATGCACGCCAACACGTCGGCCGCCTCGATCCCTCTGGCGATGGACGCGGCCATTCACGACGGCCGGATCAAGCGCGGCGACCTGATCCTGCTGGAGGCCATGGGCGGCGGCCTGACCTGGGGCGCCTGCGCGTTCCGGTTCTGAGGCGACGGGCTTAAGCACGCCGACGCTTTGACTTGGCGGCGTTTTCCCCTTTTATGGGCAACGCTGGACCTTGGGGGACGATCCGTGGGCGAACTGCAGACACTGACCCGAGCCGATCTCTGCGAGGCCGTCCACGAAGAGGTCGGCCTGTCGCGCCAGGAGTGCGCGAGCCTGGTCGAACGCACGCTGGACCTGATCGTGGAGGCCCTGGAAAAGGGCGAGACCGTCAAACTGTCGGGCTTCGGCGTGTTCCAGGTCCGGGAAAAGCGGGCCCGCATGGGGCGCAATCCCAAGACCGGCGAACCGGCGGCGATCAATCCGCGCCGCGTCATCAGCTTCCGCGCCAGCCAGATCATGAAGGCCCGGGTCCACGGGGCCAACGGGGCCTGAGATGGCCAAGTCCGCCCAGGCCTTCCGCACCATCTCGGAAGCCGCCGAGGCGGTCGGCGCGCCCCAGCACGTGCTGCGGTTCTGGGAAAGCAAGTTCGCCTTCGTTACGCCGGTCAAGCGGGCGGGCGGACGGCGCTTCTATCGTCCCCAGGACGTCGTCATCCTGAAGGCGATCCGGAAGCTGCTCCACGAGGACGGCCTGACCATCAAGGGCGTGCAGAAGCTGCACAAGGAGCAGGGTCTGGCGGCGCTGGCGGCCCACGGCGGGGCCGATGCGACGATGAGCTTCGCGGGCCCGGACGTCTTGCCGACCGCGCCCGGAGCGGCCGAATCGAGCCGGGCCGTGACCGGCTCCTCGGCGGAGCGGCTGCGCGCCGTGCTCGCCGATCTGGAGGCGGCAAAGGCCCGACTGGACGCCGTCCTGGCGGCCTGACCGGCAATCGACGCCGGCGGCGCTTTTAGGGTTTGCGGCGGCGCGGCCCCGCCGCTATACGACCGGCCTCTCGGAGCGTGGCGCAGCCTGGTAGCGCACTTGACTGGGGGTCAAGGGGTCGCAGGTTCGAATCCTGTCGCTCCGACCATCTTCCCTTGACCCATGATTGTCGTCCGATCGCCCGAACCTTCGAAAAGTGATCACCGTCATCCTCGGACTTGATCCGAGGATCGGACGTTGAACGGCTCAGCGCGAAGACGTGAGGCGAGGCGCCGGGGCTGCGTTGCTTGCCGAGTCGCTGACAATCCGATCCTCGGATCAAGTCCGAGGATGACGGCGTGCCTGAAGCTCATCAGCCGATGAGGATGCCGGGCTACCGCTCCCTGCGCTTCAAGAACGGCTTGCCCTCGGCCCAGCTGAGCAGCGGGAACAGAGGCACGCCCCAAAGGGTGCCGACCAGGGCGTAGTAGGCGAGCTGCGCCAACGGACTGGCGGGCACGCGCTCGCCGATCACTGTGGCGGCCCAGATGTAGACGGCGAGGAAGGCGAGGATGCCGATGGCCGCGATCAGGCGGCGGGTTCTGAGGCCCATCAGCGGGTGTTCCGGAACAGGTAGAAGGTGAAGAGGCTGAGGATCGAGCCCGCGCCCGACCAGACGGTCCAGCCGAGCTCGTCCATGGTCGCGGCGCCGAAGACGCGAACGGCCAGGAACCAGCCGCACACGGCCCCCGTGGCCGAGACCAGGCTGGCGCCGAACAGGCCCCGGCGGCCGGTCAGGAGGTCGGCGATCCAGGCGAGGACCAGGACGGCCACGGCGGCGATGGCGATGTCGGCGTACTGCACCCGGATTCAGTCTCCCTCAGCGCCGCTGCGACCTCGCGTCCCGACGGCGACTTTGATCTTGCCGCGATCGGCGGGCATACCGCCAGCGTCGCCGCGAGGCGGCACTGTATCGGGCGGAGCGTCAGGCGTCGAATGAACCGTTTCGGAAAGGTCGAACAGTCGCGGGCCGTGGCCATCTGGCTGTTCTTCACCGCGGCCATGGTGTTCGCCATGGTGGTGATCGGCGGCATCACGCGCCTGACCGGATCGGGCCTCTCGATCACCGAGTGGCAGCCGATCATGGGGGCCGTGCCGCCGCTCAATGACGCCCAGTGGAACGAGGCCTTCGAGAAGTACAAGGCGATCCCGCAGTACGCCCTGGTCAACGCCGGCATGAGCCTGGACGAGTTCAAGGGCATCTTCTGGTGGGAGTGGTTCCATCGGCTGTTCGGGCGGCTGATCGGGGTGGTGTTTGCGGTCCCGTTCTTCGCGTTTCTGGCCTTCCGTCTGTTGCCGGAGCGGTCGTTCCTGGGGCGGCTGGCCTTGCCGGATCGGCTGGTCTGGCGCTGCGCCGTGCTGCTGGCGATGGGCGGGCTTCAGGGGTTCATTGGCTGGTGGATGGTGTCCTCGGGGCTGTCGGAGCGGGTGGATGTGGCGCCTGAGCGGCTGACGGTTCACCTCGGGCTGGCGTTCCTGATCTTCGCGGGACTGATCTGGACGGGGCTGGAGGCCTGGAACGGGCCGGAGACGTCGCGGTCGCCCGCAGGGTGGAGCCGGGGGGCGGCGGTGCTGCTCGCCGCGGTTTTCGTGCAGTGCCTGCTGGGTGGGCTGGTGGCCGGGGCCAAGGCGGGGTTCATCTATACGGACTGGCCGCTGATGAACGGGTCGGTGCTGCCGCCGGTCGATTGGGGGCAGGGGGCGCTGGCCTTCCTGCACGATCCGGCGCTGGTGCAGTTCAATCACCGGATCTGGGGCTATCTGCTGGTCCTCTGCGGGACGGTCTATGCGGTTCAGGCCTGGCGTTGGCGGCTGGCCGAAGGGCTGGGTTTCGCGGCGGTCGTGGTGGCGGGGTCCCTGTGGCTGCAAGCCGCGTTGGGGGTGGTGACGCTGGTCAATGTGGTGCCGATCTGGCTGGGCGGGCTGCATCAGGCGGGCGCGGCCCTGGTGCTTGCCATCGCGACGGCGAACCTGTGGGTGGTGCGGCGGTCCCAGCCCCGGCTATTCGTCTCGGCCCCGCGTCGCTGATCAGGCGCGGACGCTGTCCCAGGGGCCGCTGATGGCGACCGTGATGCCGGGGAACATGATGTTGACGAACAGGGTCGAGCCGTCGGGCGAGAAAACCGCGCCGGCCAGCTCCGAGTTGCCGCGGAACACGTTCCTGGCAATCGTATAGACCTTGCCGTCCGGGGTGACGCCCTTGAGGTGGTTGCGCGTGGTGTCGGAATAGTTGTCCTCGCACAGGATCAGGTGGCCGTTCGGCGCGATGGCCAGGTTGTCAGCCATGTTCAGCGTCTTCTCGTTGCTGCTCTCGACGAACAGCTGGAGCCGGCCCGGCTGGGCGGCCTCGTCGGGCGTGCCTTCGGCCGGCGAGGGGACGTAGCGCAGCACCTGGCCGCGCTGGATCGGCCCGCCCGAGGTGGCGGTCATGTAGAGCTCGTTCTCGCCCCAGAAGATGCCCTCGCCGCGCGCGACCAGGGCCGCGCCCGCCGCGTGACCGCGCTGGCGCAGGTCGCCGGCGGGGCTTTCGACGTCGGTCATGTCGATCCATTCGACCTCGACCCAGTCGCCGACGTTCCAGAAGCGGTCGGTGTGGTTGGTGGTGGAGGCGCCCGGACGACCCTTGACGGCCAGAGCCTGCAGGCGACCGCCCTCGGCCAGCTTGCCCGGCATATTGGGAATGAAGCGGTAGAAGAGGCCGTCGACCTTGTCCTCTGTCTCATAGACGATCCCGGTGCGGGGATCGACGCAGACGGCCTCGTGGTCGAAACGGCCCATGGCTTTCAGCGGTACGGGATCGGCGAGGCCGGTCGCGTTCGCCGGCACCTCGAAGATGTAGCCGTGCTCCTTTTCGACGTCGGCGGTGTCGGGGGTCTCTTCCGTCTCCTCGCAGGTCAGCCAGGACCCCCAGGGCGTGATCCCGCCGCAGCAGTTGGTCGAGGTCCCTGCCAGCGACAGGTGCTGACTGACCACCTCGCCGGTCGCCATGTCATAGACCAGCGTCGTCGTGCCGCCGGGCAGGGGACGGCCGTCCTTGTAGGTGTCGTAGGCCTTCTCGACCGGCAGGCGGCCGATCAGGGCTTGGTCCTGACCGCCGGGACCCCAGTTGCGGTGATTGGCGTTTCGGCCCTTGAGCTCGTGGTTGCGGACGAGGGCGACGCGGGTTCCTTCGAGCGGGAAGCAGCCCATGCCGTCGAACTGGCCCGGGACGACCAGGCCGTCGTCCATCGTCTCCCCGCCCTGCGACAGGATGCGGTAGGAGAAGCCCTGCGGCAGGTCGAGCATGCCGTTGGGATCGGCGATCAGGGGGCCGTAGCCCTCGACCTCGTTGACGTAGGTCTCGGACGCTTCCTGCGCGACCACGCTCCGGGCCAGGCCGCCGAAGGCGAGGGCGGCGGCGCCGGTGGAAAAGAGGCTGCGGCGGTCGAATTGCATAGGGGAAGGCTCCGGAGGTCGGGCGCTGTTTATGACAGGCGGGGCGCCGGGGTCATCATGGTTCTGTGACGGGCAGGTGCGACGCAGGCGCGCGTCATCGCTCTTCCGCTGTGAACGGGGTGGGAAGGGCGGGCGGAGCGCTCGGGCCTTCGCCCGGTGACCGTATGGGTTTGTGGTTTCGGCAAAGACTGAACGCTCCGCGCGGCTGGTCTGATCGGAAGCGGACGGCCCCGCGTCGTTCTCCCGCGACTGCCCGGGGACCAACGGCCCTGTTAGAGCCTTGCCGCTACTGACGCCTCCGGCGGGAGGGTCGGCGTGCTTGCGAAAGCCGATCCCCTGAACGGCGCCGGTCTTCTGCCGACGCCCTTATTGGTGGGCTGCCGGCCGGAACGCGTCCCGGATCACGTCCGGGATGACAAGCCGAACGGCGTCGTCGCCCACGCCACCCGCCCGCGTCGAGCGCCGGAACCCACCCCTGGCGGTCTCCGACGTCGGACGGGCGAGCCCCCGCTCCAACCGCTTCCGCCGCGACAAGCTCGCAAGGCCTTGCGCCCTTCCCAAGCGACGGAACCGAGGGGAGGGTAACACAGCCGGATATGCGGGCGCGTTCGCGGGGTCTCAAACGAGACGGGCGTTGTTTTGGCTCGCAGAATCCCGGCGTCGTTGGATGATCGAGAAAAACAGCGCGTGCTTATCCTTCTTCCGTGAGGGGAGAAGGGAAAGAGGCTCAGCCTTAGACCGGGTGGGGGCGGCCGGGTGCGTGAAACTCCTACATCGCCTGTGTATCGCCTGGCCGCCCCCACCCGGCGCTTCGCGCCTGCCCTCACCGAACGGAAGAAGAGACGCGCGATCGGCCCGTTCAAAAGGTCAGCCAAGCAGCCCGTCACGCCTCTGGGACAGAAACAGCCGTTCGGCCGGAGCCGGGGAGAGAGACAGGGCCCGGTCGTATTCGGTGCGGGCGTCCAGAGTTTTGCCTAGCCGGGCGAACAGGTCGGCGCGGGCGGCATGCAGCGGGAGCCAGTCGGTCGTCTGCACCGCCGCTAGGTCCGCAAGGGCCTCGGCGGGACCTTCGACCTCGGCCAGGGCGACGGCGCGATTGACCCGGATCACCGGGTCGTCGCGGTGGACGAGCAGTCGGTCGTAGAGCCCGAGGACCGACGGCCAGTCAATCCGGCCGGTGCGGCGGCGATCGGCGTGGGCGCCGTGGATGGCGGCCTGGAGCGCGCGGGGGCCGGGCGGGGCGCGGCGGGTGAGGGACAGGCGGGCGGAGGCGGCGAGGCAGGCCTCAGCCTCGGCCAGCAGGGGGGCGTTCCATTCAGCCGGGTCCTGGTCGGTCAGGGGGATCATGGCGCCGGAGGCGTCCAGGCGGGCAGGACGGCGGGCCTCGGCGAAGCGGACCGTGGCGGCGAGCGCCTGGGCCTCGGCGTCGTCGGGCGCGAGACGGGCGAGCAGGCCGCTAAGCTTGAGCATCTCGGCCGCGTAGTCGGCGTGTGGGCCGGCGCCGGCGGCATCGGCATGGGCCTGGGCGTAGGCGACCTCCAGCGTCGACAGGACCGCGTCCATGCGCTCGGGCCAGCGGTCGGGGGAGGGGACCTCGTAGGGAATGCCCGCCTCGGCGATCTTCTTCTTGGCGCGGACCAGGCGCTGAGCCAGCGTGGCTTCGGGCGTCAGGAAGGCCGTGGCGACTTCGGCGGTCGAAAGGCCGCAGACGGTGCGCAGCGTCAGCGCCGCGCGCGCGTCGGGGCTGACGGCCGGGTGGCAGCAGACGAAGATCAGCCGTAAGCGCTCGTCGGGAATGGGCTCGTCCAGAGCCATGACATGGTCCTCGGGCGTCGGTTCCGGCGGGGCGTCGTCGGGGCGATAGGCGGCGGCCGTGGCGCGGCGGCGGAAACGGTCGAGCGCCCAGCGCCGGGCGACGGCGTAGAGCCAGGCGGCGGGATCGGCGGGCGGGGCGTCGCCCCACTTCTCCGCTGCGCGCGAGCAGGCCTCGGCGAAGGCCTCCTCGGCCAGATCGAGATCGCGGAAGGCGGCGGCGAGGGCGGAGACCACCCGGCCGCCGGCGTCCCGAAACGTCTGGTCGAGGAGGCGGCTCACCGGGCGGATCAGCCCTGCGGGGGCGGCGGGAGCATGGGACGGATCTCGATGGAGCCATTCTTGGAGATGGGCAGCTTCTTGGCCCACTCGATGGCGGCGTCCAGGTTCGGCACGTCGATCATGTAGATCCCGCCCAGCTGCTCGCGGGTCTCGGCGAAGGGACCGTCGTGGACGGTGCGGCCTTCGGGCGTGACGCGGACGGTGGTGGCTGTCTTGTAGTGCTTCAGGCCCGCTCCGCCGATAACAACGCCGGCCTGAGCCAGTTCGCCGCCATAGGCGATGTGGGCGTGGAAGATGTCCTGCCAAGCCTGGCCGGTCTCGCCGTCGGGATAGGCCTCGGGATAGTTCTCATGGATGAGCAGGGCGTAGTGCATGTCGGTTCCCCGGAGTGGATCGCGGCCCGGACGATCCGAACCTTGGCGATACCGGTGAGACGCGCGAGGGGGTCGGGAATCGACAGCCTGGGTGAAGAATTCGGCGCCGACGTGCCCAAGCCGTCCCTCGGGCGGCTCACCGGGAAGGATCAGGCCTGCGGGGGCGGGGGAAGCATCGGGCGGATCTCGATGGAGCCGGTCCTGGCGATCGGCAGCTTCTTGGCCCACTCAATGGCGGCGTCGAGGTCCGGCACGTCGATCATGTAAAGGCCGCCCAGCTGTTCGCGCGTTTCGGCGTAGGGGCCGTCGTGGACGGTGCGCCCCTCGGGCGTGACGCGGACGGTGGTGGCGGCGTCGGTGCGCTTCAGGCCCGCGCCTCCGATGAAGACGCCGGCGGCTCCCATCTCCTGACCGTAAGCGGTGTGGGCGGCGAGGATGTCGAGCCAGGCTTGGCCGCTCTCGCCGTCGGGATAGGACTCGGCCTCGGGTTCGTGAATGAGCAGGGCGTAGTGCATCTCGGTCTCCGGTTTAGGGATCGCGGCTCGGACGATCCGAACCTTAGCGATATCCGGAAGACGCGCGAGGGGGAGGAGAATCGACGGGACCGCCGCAGATTTCTCCACAGGCCCTTTATTTCGTCGGCGAAGCGCGTATATGTGCGCGCTCCGCAAAACTCCCCATGAGTCTGCGCGAAAGCGCCGAGGCCCGGTCCGTCGCCCTCCGACCGAGCGAAGGCGTGGCTCCTCTCCCAGGAGCTTCAATGATTTCAGACCTCCTGACGCTCCCCCGGGCGTCGAGGGTGGAGGTCGAAACCGATTGTCGCGGGACGTCGCAAGGCGGGCCCGCGCCGCTGCATTTGACGCGCGCCTTCCCCGGGGCTGCGCGAATGGGAAAACAGAATGACTGACGTCCTGAACGGTCTCGCCATCAACGGTCAGATCGCCTCGGCCACGACCTTCACCGGCAAGAAGCGCATCCGCAAGTCCTTCGGGCGCATCCCCGAAGCCGTGGCGATGCCGAACCTGATCGAGGTGCAGCGCGCTTCGTATGAGCAGTTCCTGCAGCGCGAGGTCCGCCCCGGACAGCGCCGCGACGAGGGCATCGAGGCCGTCTTCAAGTCGGTGTTCCCGATCAAGGACTTCAACGAACGCGCCATCCTCGAATACGTCTCGTATGAATTCGAGGACCCGAAGTACGACGTCGAGGAATGCATCCAGCGCGACATGACCTATGCCGCGCCGCTGAAGGTCAAGCTGCGCCTGATCGTGTTCGAGGCCGACGAGGAGACCGGCGCGCGCTCGGTCAAGGACATCAAGGAGCAGGACGTCTACATGGGCGACATCCCGCTCATGACGGACAAGGGCACCTTCATCGTCAACGGGACCGAGCGGGTGATCGTGTCCCAGATGCACCGGTCGCCGGGTGTCTTCTTCGACCACGACAAGGGCAAGACGCACAGCTCGGGCAAGCTGCTGTTCGCCGCGCGGGTGATCCCGTACCGTGGCTCGTGGCTCGATTTCGAGTTCGACGCCAAGGACCTGGTGTTCGTCCGCATCGACCGTCGCAGGAAGCTGCCGGCGACGACGTTCCTCTATGCGCTCGGCATGGACGGCGAGGAGATCCTGCGGACCTTCTATGAGACCGTGCCGTACGAGAAGCGCGGCGAAGGCTGGGTCACGCCCTACAAGGCCGAGCGCTGGCGCGGGGTGAAGCCGGAATTCGACCTGATCGACGCCGACACCGGCGAAGTGATCGCCCAGGCCGGTCACAAGATCTCGGCGCGCGCGGCCAAGAAGCTGGGCGAGACCACGAAGTCGCTGTCGCTGGCGGCCGATGCGCTCGTGACCAAGTATCTGGCGGCCGACGCGGTCAACTATGAGACCGGCGAGATTTACGCCGAGGCCGGCGACGAGCTGGACCAGGCAACGATCAACCTTCTGGAAGAGAAGGGCTTCACCACCATCGACGTGCTGGACATCGACCACGTCACGGTCGGCGCCTACATGCGCAACACCCTGCGGGTGGACAAGAACACCGGCCGCGAGGACGCGCTGTTCGACGTCTACCGCGTGATGCGCCCGGGCGAGCCGCCGACGCCGGAAGCGGCCGAGGCCATGTTCCAGAGCCTGTTCTTCGACGCCGAGCGCTATGACCTGTCCTCGGTCGGCCGGGTGAAGATGAACATGCGCCTGGAGACGCCGGAGGTCTCCGACGAGATCCGCGTCTTGCGCAAGGAAGACGTGCTGAAGGTCCTGCAGATCCTGGTGGGTCTGAAGGACGGTCGCGGCGAGATCGACGACATCGACAACCTGGGCAACCGCCGGGTGCGCTCGGTCGGCGAACTGCTGGAGAACCAGTACCGCGTCGGCCTGCTGCGCATGGAGCGGGCCATCAAGGAGCGCATGAGCTCGGTCGATATCGACACGGTCATGCCGCACGACCTGATCAACGCCAAGCCGGCGGCGGCGTCGGTGCGCGAGTTCTTCGGCTCGTCGCAGCTGTCGCAGTTCATGGACCAGACCAACCCGCTGTCGGAGATCACGCACAAGCGTCGTCTGTCGGCGCTGGGGCCGGGCGGTCTGACCCGCGAACGCGCGGGCTTCGAGGTGCGCGACGTGCACCCGACCCACTATGGCCGCATCTGTCCGATCGAGACGCCGGAAGGGCCGAACATCGGCCTGATCAACTCGCTGGCCACCCACGCCCGGGTCAACAAGTACGGCTTCATCGAGAGCCCGTATCGCCGGGTGAAGGACGGCAAGGCCACCGACGAGGTGATCTACATCTCGGCGATGGAGGAGGCGAAGTACACCATCGCCCAGGCCAATATCCGTCTGGAGAACGGCGAGATCGCCGAGGATCTGGTCCCCGGCCGGATCAACGGCGAATCCCAGCTGCTGACCAAGGCCGACGTCGACATGATGGACGTGTCGCCCAAGCAGGTGGTGTCGGTGGCCGCGGCCCTGATCCCCTTCCTGGAGAACGACGACGCCAACCGCGCCCTGATGGGCGCCAACATGCAGCGTCAGGCCGTGCCTCTGGTGCAGTCCGACGCGCCGCTGGTCGGGACGGGCATGGAGGCCGTGGTCGCCCGTGACTCGGGCGCCGTGGTCGTGGCCCGCCGCGACGGCGTGGTCGAGCAGATCGACGGCACCCGCATCGTGGTGCGCGCCACCGGCGAACTGGAAGCCGGCCGCTCGGGCGTCGACATCTATCGCCTGTCGAAGTTCCAGCGTTCGAACCAGTCGACCTGCATCAACCAGCGCCCGATCGTGCGCGTGGGCGATGAGGTGAAGGCCGGGGACGTCATCGCCGACGGTCCGTCGACGGAGCTGGGCGAACTGGCGCTGGGCCGCAACGCCCTCGTCGCCTTCATGCCGTGGAACGGCTACAACTTCGAGGACTCGATCCTGATCTCGGAGCGCATCGTGCGCGACGACGTCTTCACCTCCATTCACCTGGAGGAGTTCGAGGTGATGGCCCGCGACACCAAGCTGGGGCCGGAAGAAATCACCCGCGATATCCCGAACGTCGGCGAGGAGGCCCTGCGCAACCTCGACGAGGCGGGCATCGTGGCGATCGGCGCCGAGGTCCAGCCGGGCGACATCCTGGTCGGCAAGGTGACGCCGAAGGGCGAGAGCCCCATGACCCCGGAAGAGAAGCTGCTGCGCGCCATCTTCGGCGAGAAGGCTTCGGACGTGCGCGACACCTCGCTGCGTCTGCCGCCGGGCGTGGCCGGCACCATCGTCGACGTGCGCGTGTTCAACCGCCACGGCGTCGACAAGGACGAGCGCGCCATGTCGATCGAGCGCGACGAGATCGAACGCCTGGGCAAGGACCGCGACGACGAGCTCAAGATCCTGGAGCGCAACGTCTATGGCCGCCTGAAGCCGCTGCTGCTCGGCAAGAACGCCGTCTCGGGTCCCAAGGGCCTGGGCCGCGGCGAGATCACCGAGGAGAAGCTGGCCGAGCTGTCGCGCGGCCTGTGGTGGCAGATCGCCCTCGATGACGAGAAGGCGATGGGCGAACTCGAGGCGATGAAGAAGTCGTTCGAGGACAACCGCAAGGCTCTGGACCGCCGCTTCGAGGACAAGGTCGAGAAGCTGCAGCGCGGCGACGAACTGCCCCCGGGCGTGATGAAGATGGTCAAGGTCTTTGTGGCCGTGAAGCGCAAGCTGCAGCCGGGCGACAAGATGGCCGGCCGTCACGGCAACAAGGGCGTCATCTCCAAGATCCTGCCGATCGAGGACATGCCGCACCTGGAAGACGGCACGACCGTCGACCTGGTTCTGAACCCGCTGGGCGTGCCCTCGCGCATGAACATCGGCCAGATCTTCGAGACGCACCTGGGCTGGGCCGCAGCCGGTCTGGGCAAGCAGATCCAGGGTCTGCTGGAAGCCTGGCAGAACGGCGGACAGAAGAAGGCGCTGATTGAGCGGCTGACCGAAATCTACGGCGCGGACACCCCGCTGCCGGACGACGAGGAAGAGCTGGTCGAGCTGGCTCGCAACCTGTCCAAGGGCGTGCCCTTCGCCACCCCGGTCTTCGACGGCGCGCACATCTCGGACATCGAGGACCTGCTGGAAAAGGCGGGGCTCGAGCGTTCGGGTCAGTCGATCCTGTTCGACGGCCAGACCGGCGAGCAGTTCAAGCGTCCGGTCACGGTCGGCTACATCTACATGCTGAAGCTGCACCACCTGGTGGACGACAAGATCCACGCCCGTTCCATCGGGCCGTACAGCCTGGTCACCCAGCAGCCGCTGGGCGGCAAGGCCCAGTTCGGCGGCCAGCGCTTCGGCGAGATGGAGGTGTGGGCGCTGGAAGCCTACGGCGCGGCCTACACCCTGCAGGAGATGCTGACGGTGAAGTCCGACGACGTGGCCGGCCGTACCAAGGTCTACGAGGCCATCGTCCGTGGCGACGACAGCTTCGAGGCGGGCATTCCGGAGAGCTTCAACGTGCTCGTGAAGGAAATGCGCTCGCTGGGCCTGAACGTGGAGCTGGAGAACAGCTGATCCGGATCTGAGCCCTCTCCCGCCCGGCGGGGGAGGGCGGTCCGCCCTGCTCTTTAGCCTCTCAATGATTTTCGCGGCGTCGCCGCAGAAGGAATCAAGATGAACCAGGAAGTCCTGAACATCTTCAACCCGGTCCCGGTCACTCCGACCTTCGACCAGATCAAGATCGCCCTGGCCTCGCCGGAGAAGATCCGCTCGTGGTCGTTCGGCGAGATCAAGAAGCCGGAAACCATCAACTACCGCACGTTCAAGCCCGAGCGTGACGGCCTGTTCTGCGCCCGTATCTTTGGCCCGACCAAGGACTACGAATGCCTGTGCGGCAAGTACAAGCGCATGAAGTACAAGGGCATCATCTGCGAGAAGTGCGGGGTCGAGGTGACCCTGGCGCGCGTCCGCCGCGAGCGGATGGGCCACATCGAGCTGGCCAGCCCGGTCGCCCACATCTGGTTCCTGAAGTCCCTGCCGAGCCGCATCTCGCTGATGCTCGATATGGCGCTGAAGGACGTGGAGCGGGTGCTCTACTTCGAGAACTACATCGTCACCGAGCCGGGCCTGACCCCGCTGAAGCAGAACCAGCTGCTGACGGAAGACGAGTTCTATCGCTATCAGGACGAGTTCGGCGATGACGGCTTCACCGCCGAGATCGGCGCCGAGGCCGTGCGCAACCTGCTGATGGGCATCGACCTGCACGCCGAGGCCGAGAAGCACCGCGCCGAGCTGGCCGACAATCCGTCGGAAATGAAGGCCAAGAAGGCGTCCAAGCGCCTGAAGCTGATCGAGGCTTTCCTCGAAAGCGGCAACAAGCCGGAGTGGATGGTCCTGACCGTCGTGCCGGTCATCCCGCCGGAGCTGCGCCCGCTGGTGCCGCTGGACGGGGGTCGGTTCGCAACCTCCGATCTGAATGATCTGTATCGCCGGGTGATCAACCGGAACAACCGCCTGAAGCGCCTGATGGAGCTGCGAGCGCCGGACATCATCATCCGCAACGAGAAGCGGATGCTGCAGGAATCGGTCGACGCCCTGTTCGACAACGGCCGTCGCGGCCGGGTGATCACGGGCGCCAACAAGCGTCCGCTGAAGTCGCTGGCCGACATGCTGAAGGGCAAGCAGGGCCGCTTCCGGCAGAATCTGCTCGGCAAGCGCGTCGACTATTCGGGCCGTTCGGTCATCGTCGTGGGCCCGGACCTGAAGCTGCACGAGTGCGGCCTGCCCAAGAAGATGGCGCTGGAGCTGTTCAAGCCGTTCATCTATGCGCGCCTGGACGCCAAGGGCCTGTCGGGCACCGTCAAGCAGTCCAAGCGGATGGTCGAGCGCGAGCAGCCGCAGGTCTGGGACATCCTGGAAGAGGTGATCCGCGAGCACCCGGTCATGCTGAACCGGGCGCCGACGCTGCACCGCCTGGGCATCCAGGCGTTCGAGCCCAAGCTGATCGAGGGCAAGGCCATCCAGCTGCACCCGCTGGTCTGCGCCGCCTTCAACGCCGACTTCGACGGCGACCAGATGGCCGTGCACGTCCCGCTGAGCCTCGAGGCCCAGCTGGAGGCGCGCGTCCTGATGATGTCGACCAACAACATCCTGTCGCCCGCGAACGGCAAGCCGATCATCGTGCCGTCGCAAGACATCGTTCTGGGCCTCTACTACCTGTCGCTGGTCAAGGACGGTGAGCCGGGCGAGGGCAAGCTGTTCGCCAACATCGGCGAGATCGACGCGGCGCTCGACGCCGGCGTCGTGACCCTGCACACCCGCATCAAGGCGCGCTGGACCGAGCTGGACCGTGACGGCAATGAGGTCACCAAGGTCATCGACACCACGCCGGGCCGGATGAAGCTGGGCGCGCTCCTGCCCAAGAACCCGAACATCGGCTACCGCCTGCTCGAGAAGAACCTGACCAAGAAGGAGATCGGCAACCTGATCGATCAGGTCTATCGCCACTGCGGTCAGAAGGCGACAGTCATCTTCGCCGACCAGATGATGGGCCTGGGCTTCCGCGAGGCGGCCAAGGCGGGCATCTCCTTCGGCAAGGACGACATCGTCATCCCGGCCAAGAAGACCGAGATCGTCGACGCCACCCGCACCCTGGTCGAGGAGTACGAGCAGCAGTACGCCGACGGCCTGATCACCAAGGGCGAGAAGTACAACAAGGTCGTCGACGCCTGGGCCAAGGCCACCGACCGCGTCGCCGACGAGATGATGGGCGAGATCGCCCAGCCTCGCGTCCTGGCGTCGGGCCGGACCGCCGAGATCAACTCGGTGTTCATGATGGCCAACTCCGGCGCCCGCGGCTCGCAGGCCCAGATGAAGCAGCTGGGCGGCATGCGCGGCCTGATGGCCAAGCCTTCGGGCGAGATCATCGAGACGCCGATCGTGTCGAACTTCAAGGAAGGCCTGACCGTGCTCGAGTACTTCAACTCGACCCACGGCGCCCGCAAGGGTCTGGCCGACACCGCCCTGAAGACCGCCAACTCGGGCTATCTGACCCGTCGTCTGGTGGACGTGGCGCAGGACTCCATCGTCACCGAGGACGACTGCGGCTCGACGCGCGGCATCACCCTGCGCGCCGTGGTCGAAGGCGGCGACGTGCTGGTCTCGCTGGGCCAGCGGGTCCTGGGTCGCTATGCGGCCGAGGACATCAAGGAGCCCGGCACGGACAACGTCCTGTTCCCCGCGGACACCTATCTGCAGGAAGAGGAGGTCGAGGCCATCGACGCGGCCGGCGTCCAGTCGGTCAAGGTCCGCTCGGCCCTGACCTGCGAGGCGGAAGCGGGCATCTGCTCCTACTGCTACGGGCGTGACCTGGCGCGCGGCACCAACGTCAACATCGGCGAAGCGGTCGGCGTCATCGCCGCCCAGTCGATCGGCGAGCCGGGCACCCAGCTGACGATGCGGACCTTCCACATCGGCGGCACCGCCCAGGTGGCCGAGACCAGCTTCTACGAGGCGACCAATGCCGGTACGGCCAAGATCGTCGGCCCGACCGTCACGGCCGCGCACGGCGACCTGGTGGCCCTGTCGCGCAACGTCGTCATCACCGTCGTCGTCGACGGCAAGGACCGGGAATCCTACAAGGCGCCTTACGGCGCCCGGATCCGGGTGAAGGACGGCGAAGAGGTCAAGAAGAACCAGCGCCTGGCGGAGTGGGACCCCTACACCACCCCGATCCTCACCGAAGTGGGCGGAACTGTCCGCTTCGAGGACCTGGCCGAGGGTCTGTCGTTCCGCGAGGAGACCGACGAGGCGACGGGCATCGCCCAGCGCGTCGTCATCGACTGGCGCGCCAGCCCGCGCGGTTCGGACCTGCGTCCGGCCATGGGCATCACCTCGGGCGACGCCTACGCCAAGCTGGCCTCGGGATCGGACGCCCGCTACCTGCTGCCGGTCGGAGCCATCCTGTCGGTCGCCAATGGCGACGAGGTGAAGCCCGGCGAGATCCTGGCCCGCATCCCCACGGAAGGCGCCAAGACGCGCGACATCACCGGCGGTCTGCCGCGGGTGGCCGAGCTGTTCGAGGCCCGTCGTCCCAAGGACTGCGCGGTCATCGCCGAGATGGACGGTCGCGTCGAATTCGGTCGCGACTACAAGAACAAGCGCCGCATCAAGATCACCCCGGAGCCGGACGCGGACGGCAACCAGGGCGAGGCGGTCGAGTTCCTGATCCCGAAGGGCAAGCACATCTCCGTCCACGACGGTGATCTGATCCAGAAGGGCGACTACATCATCGACGGCAACCCCGATCCGCACGATCTGCTGCGCATCCAGGGCGTCGAGGCGCTGGCCGAGTACCTGGTGAACGAGGTGCAGGAGGTCTATCGACTGCAGGGCGTGCCGATCAACGACAAGCACATCGAGGTGATCGTCCGCCAGATGCTGCAGAAGGTCGAGGTGATCGACTCGGGTGAAACGACCCTGATCAAGGGCGACACGGTCGAGATCGCCGAGGCCGTGGCCGAGAACGAGAAGGTCGAGAAGCGCGGGGGCCGTCCGGCGACCGTGCAGCCCGTCCTGCTCGGGATCACCAAGGCGAGCTTGCAGACCCGCAGCTTCATCTCGGCGGCGTCCTTCCAGGAGACCACCCGCGTCCTCACCGACGCCTCGGTCAACGGCAAGAAGGACACGCTGGAGGGGCTGAAGGAGAACGTCATCGTGGGCCGCCTGATCCCGGCGGGCACGGGGGCCTATCTGCGGAGCCTGCAGAAGATCGCCAACCAGCGCGACGCCGAGCTGACCTCGACCCGCGAAGCGGCGGTCGAGCCCCTGCCGGCCGACCTGCAGCTGGAGTTGGCCGAGAGCGAGTGATCGCTGTCGCAGCGATGATCTGAACGAGGGCGGTCCCGGCGACGGGGCCGCCCTTTCTCTTGCCCGGTCCAGCCCCGTCGATCCGACCCTTCACAGCCGGGCGGGACGCTTTAGGGTCGCGTCATCGTGAGGGAGACACGGCCGATGCGCAGACGCACCTTTCTGACCACCTTGCCCGCGGGCGCTCTGGCGGCAGGGGCCGCCGTCGGAGCCCCGGCTCAGGCGGCCCAGACTTCGATGGGGTCGGGCCGGGCCGGGCAGGGGGCGGCGCGGGCCTATCCCTACGCCGGGGTCGGGCCGGGCGACCGGATCATGGGCGCGCCGTTCGCGGGACGCTCGACGGTCTGGGGAACGCAAGGCGCGGCGGCGACGGCGCATCCGGCGGCGACCCTGATCGGCATCGACACCTTGAGGCGCGGCGGCTCGGCCATCGATGCGGCCATCGCGATCAATGCGGCGCTGGGGTTCTTGGAGCCGACGGCGAACGGGATCGGCGGGGACGCCTTCTGCCTGATGTGGGATCCGGCCCAAGGCAAGGTGGTGGGACTGAACGGCTCGGGGGCCAGTCCGCGCGGCCTTTCGCTGGTGACGGCGCGGTCCAGGGCGGGCGCGGACGGCTACCTGCCGCGCTACGGGGCGGTGACGGTGAATGTGCCGGGCGCGGTCGACGCCTGGTGGGCGGCGCACCAGCGGTACGGCAAGCTGGCCTGGCGGGATGTGCTGCTGCCGGTGGCCGAGATGTGCGAGCAGGGTGTGCCCATGCCGCAGCTGATCGCCTGGTATCTGGAGCGGAACATGGCCGGGTTCGACCGGTCGGCCGGGATCATCGAGGACAACGACAACCGAAAGCGCGTCTATGCGCCAACGGGCCGGACGCCGCGCGTGGGCGAGGTGTTCGCCAATCCGGACCTGGGCCGGACCTATCGCGCCATCGCCGAGGGCGGGAGGGAAGCCTTCTACGACGGGCCGCTGGCGGATCAGATGCAGGCCTATTTCCGGCGTATCGGCGGGTGGATGACGCGGGCCGATCTGGCGGCCCACCGGACGGAATGGGTCGAGCCGATCATGACGACCTATCGCGGCATCGAGGTCTATGGCCTGGGGCCGAACACCCAGGGCCTGTCGACCAACCAGATCCTGAACGCCTGCGAGCGGTTCGATCTGGCGGGCATGGGCTTTCAGTCCGCCGCCTCCATCCATGTGCAGGCCGAGGCCAAGCGGCTGGCGTTCGAGGATCGGGCGAAATGGTTCGCTGACCCGGCGTTCGCGGCGACGCCGGTCGAGTATCTGAACTCCAAGGCCTATGCGGCCGAGCGCGCGGCCCTGATCCGGCTGGACCGGGTGATGGAGCGCGTCATGCCCGGCGATGCGCCGACGCAAGGCGACACCACCTACTTCAGCGTCGCCGACAGGGACGGGATGATGGTCAGCTGGATCCAGTCCAATTATCGCGGCATGGGCTCCGGCCTCGTGCCCGACGGCGTGGATGGGCGCACCCTGGGCTTCATGTTCCAGGACCGGGGCGAGCTGTTCAACCTGCGCGACGGCCACCCGAACGTCTATGCGCCCGGCAAGCGGCCGTTCCACACGATCATTCCGGGATTCGCCTGCAAGGACGGCCAGCCGTGGATGGCCTATGGCGTCATGGGCGGGGGCATGCAGCCCCAGGGCCAGGCCCAGATCATCATCAACATGGTCGACTACGGCCTCGATCCGCAGGAGGCCGGCGACGCGCCGCGCTGGCAGCACGAAGGCTCGTCCGAGCCGACCGGACATCCGGCGGAAGGCTCGGGCGTGCTGCATCTGGAGAGCGGCGTGCCGGAGGAGACCAGGGCGCGGCTGAGGGCGATGGGCTGGACGCTGGGAGAGCCCAACGGCGGCTTCGGCGGCTATCAGAACGTGGTGCGTCAGGTGAACGCCGAGGGGCCGTGGACCTATGGCGCGGCGACCGAGATGCGCAAGGACGGGATCGCCTTGGCGTATTGAGGATCAGGCCTCCGCCGCCTGGGGCTCGAGCGCATAGACCCGCGCGCAGTATTCGCAGGTGACGTGAATCTTGCCGTCGGGCTCGACCATGTCGGCGCGCTCCTCGGGGCTGAAGGAGGCGAGCACCGTCTCGATGCGGTCGGCGGAGCAGCGGCACTGGGCCTTGAGCGGACGGGCGTCCTCCAGCCGGACACCATCTTCGTGGAACAGGCGGAACAGCAGCGTCTCGGGCGTGATCGTCGGGTCGATCAGCTCGTCGTCGGCCAGGGTGTGGAACAGGGCGCGGGTGCGGTCCCAGGCTTCTTCGGTGGAGCCGCGCGCGTCGTCGGCGGCGATCAGTTGGATCAGGGCACCGCCCGCGCGCCATTGCGTGCCCGCGTCGGTGGTGACGGCGCCGACGGCGAGGCGCACCTTGGTCGGGATCTGCTCGGACTGTTCGAAGTAGTGTTCGGCGGCCAGCGACAGGCTCTCGCCCTCGATCGGGGTGATGCCCTGGGTGCGCTCGAAGTCGGGGCCGCGGTCGAGCGTCATGACGAAGACGCCCTGGCCCAGCAGGGTCTTGGCGCCCGGACGGGAAAAGCCGCTCGAGGCGGCGGCGACCTCGGCCTCGTCGTAGCGGCAGTAGCCGCGCAAGAAGCCTTCGGTGTCGTAGTCCGCGACGACATAGCGGACCGGGCCGTCGCCCTGGGCCTGAACAATCAGGCGGCCTTCGAACTTCAGGCTGGAGCCGACCAGCGCGGCGAGCGCGCAGGCCTCGCCCAGCAGGGCCGCGACGGGCTCCGGATAGGCATGGGCGGACAGGATGGTGTCGATGGCCTCGCCCAGCCGCACCAGGCGGCCGCGCACGGGCCAGCCCTCGATCTGGAAGGCGGCGGCGAGGTTGTCGGTGGGCGCGGTCGGCGCCGGCGCGTGATCGGTCACGGCGGGGGTCCTGGGAAGCGGAAAATCGGTGAAGGGGGCAAGATAGGAAACCACAAGCGCGATGGTAAGGGCCGGTTCGCGTGGCTATCTGTGTCGCGACCATCGCCTTCGTGAGACCGCCCATGTTCAACAGACCGTCGCTGAAGCCCCTGAAGCAGCAGGCGATCGTGGTCACCCAGGCGGCGCACGGCGTGGGGCTGGCCACGGCGCGGCGGGCGGCGCGGGCGGGGGCCTGCGTCTTCCTGATCGACACCGACGAGCGGGCGCTGCGCCATCTGGTGGAGGCGATCCAGCGGGATGGCGGGCGGGCGGCCTATGCGGCGGCGGACGCGGCGGACTACGACGCCCTGTCGGCCGCGGCGGACAAGTGCGTGCGGCTCTTCGAGGGCTTCACCAGCTGGATCAACATCGTCGGGCCCGTCCAGACGCCCGTCGCTGACGATAGCGGAATCGACGATGCCGGGGCCGGCGACCACGCGGGCTATGAGGGCCTGGTCAACGGCTCGCTGATCGCCGCCGAGCATCTGTCGCGACGCAAGGGGGGAGGGGCGATCGTCAACGTCGGCCCCAGCCTGTCGGATCTGCCCGAGCCGGGCTGGGTCGCGCATGAGGCGGCCAAGGCGGCGACCAAGGCCTTCACCAACGATCTGCGCAGGCGGCTGAGGCGCGACGGGCACCCGGTGTCGGTGTCTCTGATCAAGCCGGGGCCGGTGCTGGATCCCGCCGGCGCGCGGCGGGCAGGCCTGCCGCCCCAGCCGGTCTATGCGGCCGAGGTCGTGGCCGACGCGGCCCTGTGGTGCGCGCACCATCCGATCACTGAGATCACGGTCGGCGGGACGGGGCGGCTGATCGCCATGATCTCGGCGGCGGCGCCGGAGTTCGCGGAACCTTTGCTGGCGCGGTTCGCTCCTGTCGCACGGCGGGGCGACGATCCCGCGTGGGACGCCGAGGGCCTGGACGGGCCAGACGGCGAGGATACCGACGAGGAGATGATCTACCCCATGGTTCGCAACTTCAGCGCCCTGGCCGAGGTCAGGAAACATCCCGGCGTCACGGCCGGTTCTCTGGCGGTCGTCGTGCTGGCGACGGCGGCGGCGGTGCTGCTGACCCAGCGCACGGGGCCGCGCCGCTATGAGATGATCCGCGATCGCATCGATCCGCGTGGCTGGATCGACGCGGAAGCCCTGCGCCACCGCTTCAGCGACATTTCGCGGGGCCTTGGCGAACGCGCCGCCGATCTGGGCGACCGGGCGAGCGACCTGTCGGACGACGCCCGTTATGGCGCCCGCAAGCTGCTGAAGCGCGGTCAGCGCGCGGTGTCGGAAAAGCAGCGTCGCAAGTACGCCCGTGATGCCCGTCGCTATGCCGACGAGGCCGGTCGTTATGCGCGCGACCACGCCAAGGAGGGCGGGGCGTTGCTCGCGGTGGCGACCATCGCAGCCGCCATCGGCGCGGCGGCGCTGGAGAGCCAGCGACCGGACAGCCGGGTGCGGCGGATCACCGGGCTCTAAAGGCGTTTGACGCTATCGAGGCCGCAGGCGCGGGTGACCGTGTCTGCGGCCTTGCTGCATCTGCGAAGGTCCGCTTAACAGGGGCATGGCCGCCCCCACGCTGATCTTCGACTTCGACTCGACCTTGGTGAGGATCGAGACGCTGGAGGCGCTCGCCGACATCGCCTTGGCCGGCCACGCGGACGCCGAAGCGATCCGGGCCGAAGTCGCGTCCCTGACCGACCGCGCGATGGCGGGTGAGATCGGCTTCGGCGAGGCGTTGCAGACCCGGCTGAGGCTGTTGCCGCTGACCCGGGAGCATGTGCTGAGCCTGGCGGACCGCATTCTCGACGAAGGCACGCCGTCGGTGCGGCGGAACCTGAAATTCTTCAACGAGAACGCCGAGCGGCTTGTGATTCTTTCGGGCGGGTTCCGCGAGGTCATCGCGCCCATCGCCGAGCGGCTGGGCGTGCGCTCAGACCGCGTGCTGTGCAACGACCTTGTCTATGACGATGCGGGCCGCGTGACCGGCGTGGACGAGGCCAACCCCCTGTCGCGCGAGGGCGGCAAGCCGGAGGTCATCAAGGCGCTGGGCTTTACCGGCCCCGTCGTCATGGTCGGCGACGGCTGGACCGACGCCGAGGTCAAGCTGGCCGGAGCCGCCGACCGCTTCTACGCCTTCACGGAAATCGCCCGGCGCGAGCGCGTCATCGAGGTCGCCGACGCCGAGGCCCGCTCCATCGACGAACTGCTGCACGCCGAAGGCCTGGCCGGGCGCTGGAGCTATCCGAGAAGCCGTATCCGCATGCTGTTGCTGGAGAACATCCACCCGGCGGCGGTCGAGCGACTGGAGGACGCGGGATACTCGGTCGAAACCCAGAAGGGTGCGCTGGACGAGGACGATCTGATCGCTGCGATCAAGGGCGTCCATGTGCTGGGCATACGGTCCAAGACCAACGTCACCGAGCGGGTGCTGGCGGAGGCCGACCGGCTGCTGGCGGTCGCGGCCTTCTGCATCGGCACCAACCAGATCGATCTCGACGCGGCGGCGGGCAAGGGCGTTGCGGTGTTCAACGCGCCCTATTCCAATACCCGGAGTGTGGTCGAGCTGGCCATCGGACTGACCGTCGCCCTGATGCGCGACGTGGCCGACAAGTCCGCCGCAATGCACGAGGGCCGCTGGAACAAGTCGGCGGACGGCTCGCGAGAGCTGCGCGGCAAGACACTGGGCATCGTCGGCTACGGCGCTATCGGATCCCAGCTGTCGGTGCTGGCCGAAGCCTTGGGCATGCGGGTGATCTTCCACGACCTGTCCGAGCGGCTGGCGCTGGGCAACGCGCGGCGGATGCGGTCGCTGGACGCCCTGCTGGCCGAAGCCGACGTGGTCAGCCTGCACGTCGACGGGCGCAAGGAGAACGCCAACCTGATCGGGGCGGCGCAGTTCCAGGCGATGAAGCCGGGCACGCTGTTCCTGAACCTGTCGCGCGGGCATGTGGTGGATGTCGGGGCGCTCGCCCAGGCTATCGGCTCTGGCCGGGTGGGCGGCGCCGCCATCGACGTCTTCCCCGAGGAGCCGCGCACCAACGCCGACCCGTTCGACAGCCCGCTGAGGGGTCTGAGGAACGTCATCCTGACGCCCCACATCGGGGGATCGACCGAGGAGGCGCAGGAGGCCATCGCCGAGTTCGCGGCCGAGCGGCTGCTGGGCTATCTGAACCGGGGCGATACGACCTTCTGCGTCAACCTGCCGAACGTGCAGCTGGCGGAGGTCTCGGGCGGGCACCGTATCCTGCACATCCACCGCAACCAGCCCGGCGTCATGGCCGAACTGAACCGCGAGCTGTCGGCGGCGGGGCTGAACATCCTGGGCCAGCACCTGAAGACGGATGAACGCACCGGCTACGTCATCACCGACGTGGACCGCGACTACGATCCCCAGGCGCTCCGGGTGCTGAAGAGTGTGGCGGGAACGCTTCGGTTCCGGTTGCTGCACTGAAACCTTCCGTCACGGCATCTTGCGTCCGTCCGCAGACGGCGCAGAGTGTTGCAGAACGGTCGCAAACATAGCGGCCGACGGGAGGACATCATGAAACGCTTTCTTCGCGGGGCCGCGCTCGGGGCTCTGACGCTCGCCGCCGCCACGGCGCTCGCTACCGCCGCTTCGGCCCAGACCTACAACCGCCTCGTGGTGTTCGGCGATTCGCTGAGCGACAACGGCAACCTGTTCCTGGCTTCGGGCGGCACGCAGCCTGCCTCGCCGCCGTACTTCCAGGGGCGGTTCTCCAACGGGCCGGTGTTCACCGAGCTGCTGGGCTTCAACGCCGCCCGCTTCAACGGCTCGGTCAACGGCAGCATCAACTACGCCTACGGCGGATCGCGCACGGACAACGTCGTGGCGTTTCCGCCGGGCATGCGCCAGCAGCTGACGACCTACACGACCGCGGGTGGGACCTTCCGGTCGGGTGATCTGGTCAGCGTGCTGGGCGGCGCGAACAACATCTTCCAGTCGCTGGGCGCCTTCGCGGCGCTGCCGCCCGCGTCGCAGGCCAACCCGACGGGCTATATGGACCCGACGATCCGGGCCGCCGTCGCCGACATGAACTTCATCGTGGGCGACATCGCCACGCGCGGCGCGGGGACCATTCTGGTGACCAATCTGCCTCGCCTGGGCCTGACACCCCAGTTCCGGCCGACGCCGCTGGCGGCCCTGGCGGACTACTCGGGATCGCAATTCAATAGCCAGCTTCAGACGGCGCTGCTGACTCTGGCCCCGACCCGGCCGAACACCAACATCATCCTGTTCGATCTGGCGAAGGTGTCGGACGTGCTGGCCGCCAACCCGGGGCGGTTCGGGCTGGCGGACGCCGCCAACTCCTGCCTGAACACCACGACCGGCGCGGTGTGCTCCAACCCCGACAGCTTCCTCTACTGGGACGGGGTGCATCCGACAGCAGCCGGTCATCGCCTGATCGCCACCCTGGCGAACGACTATCTGTACTACGGCGATCGGGCCGTGAGCTCGACCTTCCAGGGCGAGACGGCGTTCCGGCATCGGGAAGACTCGTTGGACGCCGCGACCGCGCGTCTTTCGGGCTCGGCGGCCTGGGAAGCGGGCACCGTCTTAACGGGCGGGGCGATGTACGATACGGCCGATTTCGACGCGCGCGGCTTCGCCGCCGCCGGCGAGAGCACCAGCTATGGCGCAAGCGTCGGGTTGGAAAGCGGCACGGAGACGATGCGGTTCGGTCTGTCGGGCGCCTGGCGCGTGGCGGAAGTGGACGCGGGGCTGACCTCGTTCCAGTTGCAGTCCCTGTCGCTCGACCTCTACGGCGGCTGGCGCTCGGGCGACCTGTTCCTGAACGGCGCGATCGGTGTGGCCAGCGATGACTACAACGACATCACCCGTTTCAGCGCCTTGCCCGGACTGGTCCAGACCGGCACGACGCGTGGCCTCTCGTCTGGCGCGCGTGTTCAGGCCGGCCTCTGGATGGACGCTGGCGGCATCGCCATCTCGCCGCGCGTGGCCGTTACCTATGCCTCGTCCGAGGTCGACGGCTACACCGAGCAGGGCTTCGCGGCCGCTTACGAGTATCGGGACCGTGACGTGAAGGGCATCACCGGCGAGGTCGCCCTACGCGCCGAGGGCTCGATGATGGGGCATGGGTTCTTCGTCGAAGGCGGCTATCGCGACAGCCTGGATGACAGCTCCCAGGCCGTCCGCGTCGGCAGCGCCGGCAACCCGGCGCAGGTGCTGTCGCGCAACGTCGAGGATCCGTTCGGTGGGTCGTTCCTGGCGTCGGCCGGCCTTACCGGCGAGATGGGCCCGTTCGACCTGGAGATCGGCTATCGCGGCCGGTTCGGTGATCACGCCGACAGCCACACGGGCGGCGTCACGCTGAGGTTGCCGTTGTCCTGATCTGCGGCACGAGCCGAAACGGAAGCGCGCCGGTCCGCCCGGCGCGCTCTTTCGTTTCGGTTCCCGCCTGCGACGCCCTGCCGCGCTCCCGGCCCCAAAGTCGCCCCATGAAGCCTTAGAACGACGGCTTGCGCCGCTCGCGATCGGTTACGGATCGTAACAGCGGCGCTCCTGACAGCTTTACCCAAAGCGCCGACAGAGCCGACGATCTCATGCGCCGACCCTTGCCGAGCCTTCGTGGCCTTCTCGTTCAATCCAGCCAGGGAGCGGCGCTCGCAGGCGTCGCCATCCTGGCCATGGCCATGGCTCCCGCCGTTCCCGAACCCGCGATCGACCCCAGCAGTCTGCCTGAACTTCCGCCTGTCACCGCCGTCGCCGAGCCGGCCGGTCCGATGACCCGGACGATCATCTTCGAGGAGCCCGTTCGCGGCTTCCCCATCAACTCACGCTTCGGCATGCGCCGTCTGGGCGGCGAGCGCGGCGCGCGGATGCACAAGGGCGTGGATATCGCGGCCCCGACGGGCACGGCCGTCCACGCTTCGGCGGAAGGAGAGATCCTCCGCATCGGCCGGCAGCCGGACGGCTATGGCAACTTCATCGAGGTCCGTCATCCGAACGGCATGACGACGCTCTACGCCCACCTCAGCCGCATCGACGTGGCGTCGGGTGATCGGGTGCTGGCCGGTGAGCGGATCGGGCTGGTCGGTTCGACCGGCTATTCGACAGGGCCCCATCTGCACTTCGAGGTTAAGCGCGACGGGGTTCAGATCAATCCCAGCCGCGTCGTGGGGCAGAGCTTCGAGGTCGCGGTGGAGACGCCGGTCGTCGGCTGACGCCGATATCGCCGAAGATGACGGCGAATACAGTTTGCATGTAAAGCGTCCTTTGCTACCCCTTGGCGTATTCGTCAGTGGGGAACGCGCATGGATGCCTTGACGCTCGAGGGCGTGAGCAAGCGGTACGGCGGCTTTCAGGCCGTGCGCGACCTGAGTTTCTCGGTCCGAAAGGGCGCCATCTGCGGCTTCCTGGGGCCGAACGGGGCCGGCAAGACGTCGACCATCCGCATGATTCTGGGGCTGCAGCCCGCGACGACGGGGACCATCTCCATCCTGGGCGCGCCCGACGGGCGGATGGTGCGGGACCGGATCGGCTTCCTCCCGGAAGAGCGCGGTCTCTACAAGAAGATGACGCCGGTGGACGCCATCGCCTTCTTCGGCTCGCTCAAGGGCCTGTCGACAGGCGAGGGGAGGAAGCGCGCCAAGGAGATGCTGGAGGCGCAGGGGCTCGGCGCGTCGCGCAACAAGAAGATGAAGGAGCTGTCCAAGGGGATGGCCCAGAAGGTCCAGCTGATCGCCTCGGTCGTGCATCGGCCGGAGTTCGTGATCCTGGACGAACCGTTCAGCGGTCTGGACCCCGTCAACCAGCAGGGGCTCGAGACGGTGATCCGCGATCTGGCCGCGAACGGCGCGACGGTGCTGTTCTCGACCCACGTCATGCAGCACGCCGAGCGGCTGTGCGATCAGGTCGTCCTGATCGCCCGGGGCAGGAAGGCTTTCGATGGCACGGTGGCCGAGGCACGGGCGACTTCGCGGCGGTTCCTCGATCTGGAAGGCGCCATCGCGGTCGATCAGGCGGCGGCCCTGCCGGGGGTGACCGGCGTCGAGGTCGTTTCCGAGCATGAAGGCGTCCGCACCCTCAAGGCCGCTCTGGCGCAGGGGGCACCGGGGCAAGAGGCGCTGAAGGCAGCCTTCCTGAACGGTCTGGACGTGCGCCGCTTCGAGCTGAAGGAGCCGACGCTGCATGACGCCTTTATCGACCTGACCGGCGACCATCCAGACCAGGACCAGAGCGTCGCCCGTAACGAAGCCGCCTCGGAGGCCGCCCGATGAGCCGTATTCTTCTGATCGCCCGTCGCGAGTTCATGGCCTATGCGCGGACTGTGGGCTTCTGGTTGTCGCTGCTGGCGTTTCCGCTGTTCGCCGTGCTTGGCGGTGCGGTGCCCCTGTTGATGGACAACGCCGATCCGGTGCGCGCCGTGGTCCTGATCGAGGAGGGACCGCAGGCCGCCGGGCTGGCGGCGGCGGTCCAGGGCCGTCTGGCCGATGAGGCGGAGCGGTCGGCCGAGCGAGCGCGCGAAGCGGCGGAGAAAGCTGCGGAAGCGTCTGGCGCTCCGGCGGGGGCGACCCAGGGCGCCATCGCCCAGATGACGCGTCAGCGAATGCGGATCGTCGAGGCCCCAGCCGACCTGACGGCGGCCGCGCCCGGCGAGGCGCGCGACGCCGTCGTTCGACGCTATCTGACCGACGAGACGCCCAAGGACCAGCGTCTGGACGCCGTGGTGTTTCTCGACCGCACGCCCGAAGGGCCGGCGGCGCGGGTTTGGGCCGCGCGCGCCACCGACGACACGGTCGAGGATTTCGTGCGCGCCGCGCTGCGTGACGCCAATCGCGACGCCGTCCTGACCCAGGCCGGGATCGATCCGGCCGTGGTCGAGGCGACCGACCGCTTTCGGCCCGAGGTGACGCTGTTCTCGCCGCGCGCCTCGGACGGAGGGGAGGTGTCGTTCAAGGACCGGTTGCCGGGCATCATCGGCCTGGCCTTCAGCTTCCTGCTCTGGTCGCTGATCATCACGGGGGCCTCCATCCTGCTGAACAGCGTGATGGAGGAGAAGTCGAACAAGATCCTTGAGGTTCTGCTGTCGTCGGCCTCGCCGACTGAAATCTTGACCGGCAAGGTGCTGGGCGTGGCGATGTTGACGCTGTCCGTGCTGGTGGTGTGGGGCGGGATCGGCGCGGCGGGGCTGATCACGGCTGTGCCGGAGCAGGCCGCGAACATCTGGGAGATCCTGACCCGCGACGGCCTGATCTTCTACTTCCTGGCCTACATCGTCGGCGGCTACCTGATGTATGCGGTGCTGTTCGCCGCGATCGGGGCCTTCTGCGAAACGCCGCGGGACGCCCAGACCCTGATGGGGCCGATCATGATGGTGCTGGTGATCCCCATCCTGCTCGTGCAGTTCGCCCTGGTGAACCCGGACGCGCCGATGGTGCGGTTCGCGTCCTGGGTGCCCTTCTTCACGCCGTTCCTTATGGCCGCGCGCGCGCCGTCGGGGCCGCCGCTGGTCGAGATCATCGGCACCATGGCGGGGATGTTCGCCGTCGCCCTCCTGATGGTGTGGCTGGCGGGCCGGGCGTTCCGAGCCGGTGCCCTGTCGGACGTGAAGCTGAGCTGGAAAAGCTTCGGTCAGGCCATCGCCGGGGGCGGGCGCTAGCTGCGCTTAGCGGCGTCGATCGCGGCCGACACTTCTACGGGATTGATGGTCGACGTGGTGCGGCCGTTGATCAGGAAGGTCGGGGTGCCGACCAGGCCGAGCGTCTGGCCCGCCGTGTTGATGTCGGCGATCAGGTCGTCGGTCTCGGGGGACGAAATGACGGCTCGAGCGCGAGCCAGATCGACGCCGTTCTCGGTGAGGATGCGGTCGACGGCCGCCGGATCAAGGGCGGGCTCGGCCATCAGGGCCTGGTGCACCGGCAGATAGCGGCCCTGGGCGTGGGCGGCGAGCGCGGCTCGGGCAGCGTACTTGGACGTGGTGTCGTCGCCACGATCCAGGATGGGCCACTCCTTGAACACGAAGCGCACGTCCGGATGGGCGCGGATCAGGGCGAGGTAGTCCTCGGACACTGCTTTGCAGCCCGGGCAGCGGTAGTCGAAGAACTCGATGACGGTCACCTTGGCGTCCGCAGGACCAACGGCCGGGTCACGGGGGTCGGGAGCCAGAAGGGCCGCATTGGCGGCGACGGCGGCGTTGACGGTTTCGACGCGCTTGGCCTCCTCGCCCCGCTGCCGAGCCTGGACGGCTTCGTCGAGCACTTCGGGATTGGCGATCAGATAGGCGCGGACCTTGTCGCCGAAGGAACCGCCGGTGGCGTAGGGCGCAGCCGCCAGACCGAGCGCCACGACCGACAGGGCGACGGCCAGGGCGCCGCCGCGACCTGAGGCGAAGAAGGCGAGGGGGTCCCGCGCGGGCGGGGGCGGCGAAGGCCTATCGTTGGTCATGCGGGTCTCGGAGAAGTCGGGATCAGGCGCCGGGCGGGGCGATGACGGTGCCGCGTTGACGTTCCTGGCGACGGTCTAGGTCGTCGATGTCGTCCATGGTGGCGCCGGACGCCAGGACGATGTCCATCGCGCGGCGCCATTCGATCGAGCCACGGGGCAGGAGATCGCGGGCACGAAGCGCGAACTGGGTCGCCTGTTCTTCCCCGCCAGCGGCGAAGTAGTACTCCGCCGAGGCCAGGCGGGCCTCGCCCTCCTTGCCTTGGCTGGAATAGGCCTGTGACAGGAGCCGCCAGGCCAGGGTGTTCTCCGGCTCGCGGGCCGTCGCCAGCTTCAGGTTGTCGACCGCGTCGTCGAGCTGGGTTGGATCGTTCGTCTCGATCAGGGCATGGGCCAAATTGATACGCAGCAAGGGCGCATCCGGCAGGAGTTCCACCGAACGACGGTGGGCGGCGATGGCCTCAGCGGGGCGGCCCTCCTCGAACAGGATCTGACCCTTCAACTCCCAGAGATAGGGGTTGTCCTCATCCTCGGCGATCAGGGCGTCGGTGGCGTCCAGCGCCCGCTGGGTCTGGCCGTCCCGGTACCAGGCGATGGCGCGGGCGTAGCGCGCCGGAAACGAGGTGTCGGTCTCCAGATAGGTCCGCAGCGTCTGGGTTGGCGGATTCATGAAGGCCTGGATTTTGGCGCGGATCAGCGCGTGCTGAGCCATGCGCTCGGGGCTGTCGACGCGGTCGTAATTCGACATGGCCTCTACGGGGCGACGCAGGGCCTCGATGCGCTGGCCGGACAGCGGGTGGCTGCGGAAGTAGGGGAAGCGGCGGGCGTCGGAGAAGACTTCCTGGCTGCGGAAGTTCTCGAAGAACTCCACCAGGCCGCGACCGGACTCGCCCGCGGCCTCCAGACCGCGCGCGGCGGTGATGTCGGCCTCGCCCTCCTGGCCCTGGAGGTAACGCAGCGCGCCCAGGGTGCCGAAGTATTGCCCCGAACCCAGCAGGGCCGCGCCCGCGCCGGGTTCACCCGCGATGACCGCCAGCGCCCCCAGCGCCATCGACATCAGGAAGGGCTGCATGCCCGCGCCCTGGGCCCCGTCGCGCAGGGTGTGGCGGTTCTTGATGTGGCCGGCTTCGTGGGCGATGACGCCCAGCAGCTGGTTCGGGTTTTCGGTCCGCAAGATCAGGCCGGTGTTGACGCCCATGATCCGCCCACGCGTGGCGAAGGCGTTCAGCTCATTGTCGGCGACCAGCAGAACCTCGACCTGATCGGGCTCCAGCCCCATGGCCGTGAAAACCGGGTCCGACCACTCGCGGATGATGCCCTCGATCTCGGTGTCCCGGATCGTGGACTGGGCCGAAGCGGGCGCGGCCGCCACCAGCATGGTCGCGGCCGCGATCAGCCCGGTCAGGGGTTTGAAGGCGAGACGGGTCAGCCCGATCATGGCGAACTCCTCAGACAGGCGCCCCCGCCTCGTCTCCCCAAGCTAGTCCGGATCGATCAGAGGCGCCACCACCCGCGCTTCGGCTTGGGCGGGGGCGCGGTGATCTGCGCCGGATCGTTGGCGATGATCTCGTCCAGGCTGGGCGCGGCCGGGGCCGATTGTGGCTCGGCGACCGCGGCGAGGGGCTCGGGTTCAGCTTCCACAATCGGCTCCGGCTGAGCGTCCGAAGCCGGTTCGGCATCCGCTACGATCTCGGCGAGCGGATCGGCTTCGGCCGCCGGCTCGATAACCTCGACTTCGGTTTCTACCGAGGCGACCGCCGAAGACTTGCGGCGCACGCGACGACGCTGAGGCTCGGCGGGAATGGCGGGGGCGGCGTCGGCGACCGAGCCTTCGGTCTCGGCGACGACGGCATCGGCCGCTTCCGCGGCGCCCGCATCATCCTGCTCGAAGCGATCCCGGCCGCGACCCCGGCCGCGACGGCGACGGCGACGGCCGCCCTCGCGGTCGCCGGACACGCCGGCGTCCAGGTTTTCCGGCGTGCGGGCCGGACGATCGCCTTCCGCCTCGGCCGAAGCCGGTGCAGGGCCGCGTTCGCCGCGCGGCTGCGGGTTCAGGGGATCGAACCAGACGTAAGGGTCCTCCAGCGACGGCGTACGGCCGCGCACCCAGAAGAAGGCGCTCGAACCGGCTTCGCCGTCGCCGTCCTCGCGGATACGGCGTCCGCCGCGACGGCCGCGACGGCGGCGGCGGCCCTCGGCGTCGTCATCGTCGTTCGCCGACGCGGCGTCCTCGATCGGCGCGTCGTCCCGACGTCCCCCGCGACGACGCCGACCCCGGCCGCGACGGCCCTCACCGTCGTGACGCTCGGCCCGCTCGCGCGGTTCGTCGTCATCGGCGTCCTCGCGGTCGAAATCGTCGTCGTCCTCGTCGTCGAGCACGATATCGTCCTCGTCGTCGGAGTCTTCCTCGTCCTCGAAGGCGCTGTCGTCGAAATCATCTTCGAGGTCAGCCAGCGAGATCGTCGACTCGGGCGGGGTGAAGTCCTCGTTGGTCTCGGTCCGCTCGATCGAGCTCTCGCCCTGGCCCAGGCGGTCGTCGATCTGGATGACGACGGCCAGGCCGCGCGTCCTCTCCAGCGTCTGCAGATAATCCCGCTTGTGGTTCAGGATGTAGAGGGCGACGGCCGAGGAGACCTTCAGGTTGATCACGCCCGCGCCGTTCTTGCCGGCCTCGATGTCCACGGCGCGCAGCACCATCAGGGCCGCGCTCTCGGCCGACCGGACGCGACCCGCGCCGGCGCAGTGCGGGCAAACCTCGGTGGCGCCCTCGATCACGCCCAGACGGCGGCGCTGGCGGCTGATCTCCATCAGGCCGAAGCCCGAGATGCGGCCCATCTGGATGCGGGCGCGGTCCCGCGCCAGCTCGTCCTTCAGGATGCGTTCGACGGTCCGGTTGTTCTTGGACTCGTCCATGTCGATGAAGTCGATGACGATCAGACCGGCCAGGTCGCGCAGGCGCAGCTGGCGAGCGGCCTCTACGGCGGCCTCGCAGTTGGTCTTGAAGGCCGTGGCCTCGACGTTGCGCTCCTTGGTGGCGCGGCCGGAGTTGACGTCGATGGCGACCAGGGCCTCGGTCTGGTTGATCACCAGATAGCCGCCGGACTTCAGCGGCACGACAGGCTGGTGGATCTGCGTCAGCAACTCCTCGATGCCGTAGGCGGCGAACAGGGGCCTCGACCCCTGGTACAGGTGCACCTTCTTCGCCTGCGACGGCATCAGCACGCGCATGAAGTCGCGCGCCTCCTTGAAGCCCTCGATGCCCTCGACCTGGATGCCGTCGAAGTCCTTGTCGAACATGTCCCGCACAGCGCGGCGGACAAGGTTCTCTTCTTCGTAGATCAGGGACGGCGCGTGGCTGGCCAGGGTCGTTTCGCGGATCGTCTCCCACAGGCGCAGCAGATACTCATAGTCGCGTTTGATCTCGGCCTTGGTGCGCTTGGCGCCGGCCGTGCGGATGATCAGGCCCATGCCGCGCGGCACGTCGAGCGCGGCGGCGGCGGCCTTCAGGCGCTTGCGGTCCGAGGCCTGGGTTATCTTGCGGCTGATGCCGCCGCCCTTGCCGGTGTTGGGCATGAGCACGCAGTAGCGGCCGGCCAGCGACAGCCAGGTCGTCAGGGCCGCGCCCTTGCCGCCGCGCTCGTCCTTGACGACCTGCACCAGCAGGATCTGGCGGCGCTTGATGACGTCCTGGATCTTGTAGCGCCGCATCAGGCGCCGCTTCAGGCGTTCCTCCTCGGCCAGGCCGCCTTCAGATTCGCCGTCGTCGGACTCGCGGCCCAGGTCGTCCTGGTCGTCCTCATCGGAATGGGCCTCGGCCGCGATGGCCTCGCGGTCGGCGGCCGGGATCTGATAGTAGTCCGGGTGGATTTCGTTAAAGGCCAGGAAGCCGTGGCGGTTGCCGCCGTACTCGACGAAGGCGGCCTGCAGGCTGGGCTCTACGCGCGTGACCTTGGCGAGGTAGATGTTTCCGCGAAGCTGGCGCTTGGTCTTCGACTCGAAGTCGAATTCCTCAACCTGGCGGCCGTCCACGATGGCGACGCGGGTTTCCTCCGCGTGCGCTGCATCGATCAGCATTGTCTTGGACATGGAAGCTTTCTCTCTGGCGCGCTCGGCCGCTCCGCAGGTGCAGAGTCTTGGCGGCTCGCCGAATGGGGTAGGGGGCGCTCACGTCGCGCGCAGTTCCCCGGTCCCGGCCAAGGCCGATGACGGCGACCGGCCCGGGATGGGCTGGCGGTCGGAGGGTTGCGCAGGCGGTTGGGCCCATGGGTTCTGGTCGGTCCTGGAGCGGTCTCGCGCGAAGGCGAGGACTCCGGTTCGGAATGACCCGGCTCCGTCGATTCTCGGGCATGGCCGAGGAGGTCTCGAAAGGCGGGAAGCGTGCGCCGCGCCGGGGCCGCGCCGGTCCATCAGGACAGGAGCGCGATCGTTCGCGGACAGACACAAGCATAAGCATGCCGAACGTGAATGAAAAGGCGCAGGTCTTTTCGCGCCGCCTTAACCCCATGCTCACCGCGATCCGTCACACTGCGACCAACGATAATGGTGGGTCGCCGTCAGAATGCCGCGTCCGATGCGTTTCAACCTGTCCGCCTGGGGCCTGCGCGAGTGGGCCATGACCCTGCTCGCCTTCGGCATCCTGGCCGCGGTGCTGGCGGTGGCGGGGCAAGGCATGGCGTCCGGCGCGACCGGCGACGTGCGAGCCGTTCGCTTCGGCGGCGATGCGACGCGAACCCGGGTCGTCATCGACCTGGACCGCTCGGCGCGAGGCGAAGTCATTGAAGCCGGGGACAATGGCCGCCTGGTCCTGACTCTCGCCGGCGTCGGCGCGGGCCGCGGCGTGGACGGGCCCGGCACCGGCCTGGTGCGCGACTGGCGCGTCAGCCCGTCGGGCTCGGCCTCCCGGGTGCAGCTGGGTCTGGCGCGCACGGCCCGGATCGAACGGCGCTTCCTCCTGCCGCCCGGCGACGGCGTCCCTCACTATCGCTACGTCATCGACATCGCCTCGACGGGCGGGGCCGCCACCGTTTCGGTGCGCGAGCCGCGCCGCGCGTCGGTCCGGCGCGCTGAACGTCCCTTGATCGTCATCGACGCAGGCCACGGCGGACACGACCCGGGCGCGCGGGGCGCCGACCGCAACGAAAGCGAGGTAACCCTCGCTGCAGCGCTCGCACTGCGTGACGAGCTGAACCGCACCGGCCGCTACCGCGTGCTGCTGACCCGCGAGACCGACGCCTACGTCGCCCTGGATCGGCGCGTCCGCATCGCGCGCCAGGCCGACGCCGACCTGTTCATCTCGCTGCACGCCGACGCCGGGGCCGACCCGGCCACCCGGGGCGCGTCTGTCTACACGCTCTCCGAACAGGGGGCCTCGCGGGCCGTCCGCGAGGTCACGCGATCCGAGGACTGGCACCGCGACCTGCACCTGCCGGGCCGCGATCCGTCGGTCGACCGCATCCTGCTCGACATGACCCAGCGCGCGACCCAGAACCGTTCCGCGCAGTTCGCGCGGGTTCTGCTGACCCACATCGAGGCGGCGGACCATCCGCTGCTCCGCCGCAGCCACCGGGACGCCGGGTTCGCGGTTTTGTTGGCCCCCGACGTGCCGGCGGTGCTGCTCGAGATGGGCTTCATGACCAATCCGGACGACGAGCGGGCGCTCGCCGACAATCGCCGTCGTCAGCGTCTGATGCGCGCCGTGGCCGAAGGCATCGACCGCTATTTCAGCCAGCCCGCCGGTGAAACGATGATCGCCGGAATACCTGCGAGCGGCGGCTGATCCGGGAAGCCGTTTCCGGCCTTTGCGGCGGCCCCGGCGCGGGCTAAACCCGGTGCGGGCGTCAGTCGGAGAGTCCCAGAAGTGAAGGTTGCCGAGCGTTGGTTCGTGATGGCGGGCGTGGCCCTGCTGGGCGCCATCGCGCTCGCCGGGCTGATCGTGGCCGTATACGCCGCCTGGCTGCTGCACGACCTGCCGGACGCCTCCGAGCTCGCCGACTACCGCCCACCGACGGCCACACGCGTCTACGCCGGGGACGGCACGCTGATCGGAGAGTTCTCCGACGAGCGTCGCATCTATGTGCCCTATGAGCAGATCCCGCCTGGGCTTGTTCAGGCCTTCCTGGCCGCCGAGGACCGCAACTTCTTCCAGCACGGCGGCATCGACGTCTCGGGCTTGGGCCGGGCCATGTTCAAGAACGTCTTCAACTTCGCCACCGGCCGCCGCCTGGAGGGCGGCTCGACCATAACTCAGCAGGTCGCCAAGAACGTCCTGCTGACGAACGAGTCGACCATCGGCCGCAAGCTGAAGGAAGCCATCCTCTCCAGCCGCCTCGAGGCGACGCTTTCCAAGGAGCAGATCCTCGAGCTTTATCTGAACGAGATCTTCCTGGGCTATCGCAGCTACGGCGTGGCCTCGGCGGCGTTCAACTATTTCGGCAAATCGCTGCAGGACCTGACCCCCGAGGAGGCGGCCTTCCTCGCGGCCCTGCCCAAGGGTCCGAACAACTATCATCCAAAGCGCCATCCCGAAGCCGCCAAGGGCCGCCGCGACTGGGTGCTCGGGGAGATGCTGCAGAACCAGTTTCTGACCCAGGCCGCCTATGACGCCGCCGTCGCCACGCCTCTGACGACCCGCGAGGCGCCGCGCCGGGCCGAGTATCAGGACGCCGACTTCTTCGTTGAGGAGGCCCGCCGCATCGCTCGGGCCAATCCCGACTTCGGCGACCAGCTGAACGCCGGCGGCTTCTACATGCGCACGACGCTGGACCCGTCGCTCCAGACGGCGGCGCGCGACGCCCTGATGCGCGGGCTGGAGAACTACGACCGCCGCCACGGCTGGCGCGGCCCCTGGGGCACGACCGACTTCGCGCCCGGCTGGCAGGCCCAGGCGCTCCGCCAAGCGGCCCCGCCCGAGCGCCGCGAATGGCGCGCAGCCGCCGTCGAGAGCGTGTCTGGCAATACGGTGCAGGTCCGAACGGCGCGCGACGATGAAACCGGCGCGCTCATCTCTGCGGACGCGGCGTGGGCCAACGCCAATCGGCCGCTTCGTCGCGGCGATCTGATTTTCGTTGAACCGCGCAACGGACAATTCGCGCTCAAACAAATCCCCAACGTCAACGGAGCCCTCGTCGCCATCGAGCCGCAGTCCGGACGGGTTCTGGCGATGGTCGGCGGCTACTCCTTCGCTCTGTCGAGCTTCAACCGCGCGACGCAGGCAGAGCGCCAGCCGGGCTCCTCGTTCAAGCCCTTCGTCTATGCGGCCGCTCTCGAAGGCGACTTCACGCCGGCGTCCATCGTCGTTGACGGTCCGATCAGCTTCGCTGGCGGTCCCGGTGGTCGTCGCTGGACGCCAGAGAACTACAGCCGGCAGTATTACGGGCCCCAGACGCTGCGACGGGGCCTGGAGCTTTCCCGCAACGTCATGACTGTGCGGCTGGCCAACTCCATCGGCATGGACAAGGTCGTCGACCTGGCGGCTCGGATGGGCGTGGCGGAGAACCTTCAGCCCAATCTGTCGGTGTCTCTGGGAGCAGGGGAGGTCACGGCGCTTGATATCACCGCGGCCTACGCCGCCTTCGTCAACGGCGGTCGCCGCGTGAACCCCTATCTGATCGAGTATGTTCAGGATCGCGACGGTGAAACGATCTATCGCGCCGATCAGCGCCGCTGCCGTGACTGCGGGCGCGCCTTCACTGGGCAGGCCTCGCCATTCCTGGAACCGCGCGGAACGCAAGTGATCGACCCGATCACCGCATACCAGATCGCCTCCATGCTGCAGGGCGCGGTCCAGCGCGGCACAGCCGCCAGCGCCCGCAGTCTGGGAGAATGGGTCGGCGGCAAGACCGGAACGACAAACGAGTATCGTTCGGCCTGGTTCGTCGGCTTCACCACCGACATCGTGGTTGGCATCTACGTCGGCTTCGACGACAACCGATCGCTCGGCTCGGGCGAGGCCGGCGCTTCGGCCGCCGTGCCGATCTTCATCGACTTCATGGAGGACGCGCTGCGCGAGCGTCCAGCCCGGCCGTTCGTCAAGCCGCGCGGCGCTGTATTCCGCACCGTGCGCGGAATCGAGGAGGCCTTCCGCCCCGGCACCGAGCGCCGTCGCGAGGAAGAGCGAGAGCAGGAACGCGGACCGGCCGTCCCGACTGGGCCCCAGAACTACAACGACGTGATCCGTCGCGAGCAGGAGGCGGCCGCCGCCGCTGCTGGACAGGCTCCGGCCCAGCCTCCGCCGCAGCAGCCTCAACGCCAGGAGCCGGCCGAGGACCTCGACGGCCTCTTCTAGATTCGAGGGATGACGGACGAGAGGCGAAGTCAAGCCACAGATCGCCGTTTTTAGGCAGGCGACAGTTTTCCGGCTTGTCGGAAACCTCACCCCTCGACCCTCGAACCTCAAACCTATATCTCCCCGCCTCCACACCGCGAGGAACGAACCATGAGACCGGATGTCGAGGCCATGAAGGCCGACATCGAGCAGAGCGTCGCTCTGCTCAGGAGGCGTCTTTGACTGGGATGTCGCCGTCAGAAAGCTCGATGAGCTGAACGCCCGGGTCGAGGACCCGACCCTGTGGGACAAGCCCGACGAGGCCCAGGCCGTGAGCCGCGAGCGCTCGCGCCTCGAAGCCCAGATCAACGCCGTCAAGGAGATGGAAACCGGCCTTGAGGAGGGCGTGATGCTCGCCGACATGGCCGACGAGGAAGGCGACGAGGCGACGCTGGAGGAGGCGCGCGCCCAGCTGAAGGCCATCAAGGAACGCGCCGCCCGCGCCGAGCTGGAGGCCCTGCTGTCCGGCGAGGCCGACGGCAACGACGCCTATCTTGAGGTCAACTCCGGCGCCGGCGGGACTGAGTCCAACGACTGGGCCGGCATGTTGCTTCGCATGTACACGCGCTGGGCCAAGGCCCACGGCTATGAGGTCGAGGTCGAAGCCGAGGAAGCCGGCGAACAGGCGGGAATCAAGTCCGCCACGATCCAGGTGAAGGGGCCCAACGCCTATGGCTGGCTCAAGTCCGAATCGGGCGTTCACCGCCTGGTCCGGATCAGCCCCTATGACGCGGCGGCCAAGCGGCACACGTCGTTCGCCTCGATCGGTGTGTCGCCGGTCGTGGATGACACGATCGAGATCGACATCAATCCGGCCGACGTGCGCACGGACACCTATCGGGCGTCCGGCGCGGGCGGTCAGCACATCAACAAGACCGACTCGGCCGTGCGCCTGACCCACGTCCCGACCAACACGGTTGTCGCCTGTCAGGCGGGGCGCTCTCAGCACCAGAACCGCGAACAGGCGTGGAAGATGCTGCGCGCGCGGCTCTATGAGCTGGAGCTGCAGAAGCGCGAGGCGGCGGCCCAGGCGTTGGCCGACGCCAAGACCGACATCGGCTGGGGTCACCAGATCCGGTCCTACGTCCTGCAGCCTTATCAGATGGTCAAGGACCTGCGCACGGAGGTCGAGACCTCGGACACGCAGGGGGTTCTGGACGGCGACCTGGACCGCTTCATGGGAGCGGCCCTGGCCGCGCGTGTCGGCGAGACGCGCGGAAGCACGGTGGAGTAGGCCATGGCTCCCTCTCCCGAAGGAGAGGGAGGACGGCTCAGACCGTCTTCATTTCGATGGTCTGGGGCGCTTCGGCGGAAGGCGCGGGCGTCGGCGCCGGGGTTTCGATCGGCGTCGGGCGCGGAGCCGGAGCGACCGGCGCGGGCGTTTCGCGGCGGCTCTGCAGCACGCGGCCTTGGAAGTATGCGCCGATGTCGATCGACAGCTGCTCGGCGGTGATGTCGCCATCGACGTAAGCGGTCGAGACCAGCTTCACCTGCTTGCCGGCGACGGCTCCGACAACGCGTCCGCGGATTTCAAGATAATCGGCCGCGACGTTGCCCTCGACAGATCCCGTCTCCCCGACGATCAGACGGCCGACGCGGACGTCGCCCTTGACCGAGCCGTCGATCTGCAGATCGCCGGCCCCCGACACATTGCCTTCGAACTGAAGGTCGGACGACAGCGTCGACAAGCCTCGCGACGAGGCGATCGGCGAGGGAGCCGGAGCGACAGGGGACGGCGCACGATTGGCGGTCGGCGACGGCAGATCCGGGAGCGGCGGGATCGGCGGAGTGTTCGACGGACGGTCGGGCGCGGCGGCGGGTTTGGCTTTATTGAACAAGGGTGTCTCCGGCTCTCATGAAGCGGGCGGGATTTTGCGGACGTCCATTCATCCACACCTCGTAGTGCAGATGAACGCCGGTCGAACGACCGGTGGAGCCCATCGCCCCGATGCGCTGGGTCAGGCCGACGCGTTGGCCGGCGCGGACCGAGATCGAGTTGAGGTGGGCGTAGCGGGTCTTGAAGCCTCGGCCGTGGTCTATCTCAACGGTGTTGCCATAGCCTGAACGGACGCCGGCGAAAGACACGATTCCGGGAGCAGTGGCGTAGATCGGGGTGTTCAGGGGGGCGGCGAAATCCTGGCCCTGATGTACGGCCGGACGGCCATTGAAGGGATCGAACCGGACGCCGAAGCCCGACGTGGTGCGCGCCTGCGTCGGCCGGTCGAACGGAAGGCCTTCGGCGGCGTCCGCGAGACGGCGCATCTCGGTCAGATTGTCGGCGGCGTGGCGAATACGGACGGCGAAGGGCTCGTCCACGTCGAGGATGGTCGCCAAGGCTTTCGGGTCGTCGGCCTCGACGAGCGGGCCGCCGAGCGCCGAGCCGGTTGGGGCGTAAGCGGCCGGGTTCAGGCCAGCGAGACGGAAGGCGAGGCGCAGACGCTCGGCGCGGGACTGTGCGAAGTCTTCGGCGCGCTCGATCAGGCGTTCCTGATCCATGCGGACGGCGACGATGCGTTGGACGGGCGTCGCGGCGCCCTCCGGCGGAGCAGGGGTTGGAGCCATGACGACCTCGGCTCCATCGACGCCTCGGAACATGCCCATGACGCTGGTCAGGGCCGCGTGACGACGCTCGACCATCTCAGCCATCTCGCCGAGGCTGCTTGTCGTGGTCGACATGCGGATGACGGCGGTTTCGAGGCGGGCCTGAAGGTCAGCGTTGAGGCGCTCGGAGGCTGCGCGAGCGCGGGCGACCTCATCATCGGCCCGACTGGACATCACCATGTCGAACAGGAAACCGCCCGAGGCGATCAGGGTCCAGGCCGCGCCGACGACGGCGACGGTCGCCATCATCATCTGCCGCCCGGGGGTCAGAACGTACCCACGCGTTTCGCCGTTCTGGCGCAGGTAAACATGCCGTTCCGGAAACCAGCGGTCGATCAAAGAGCGCCTGACCGCTCCCTGTTCTTCTACCATGTGAACACGCCCCCATGCACGGGAAGCGTTATCCGTGAACAGTTGCCTGGCGGCAATACCATTCACGCAATCTTAACCATGTTGAGTAGCGCTTCGGGCCCCAACGAATCTCGACAGGCTTAAAGTTCGCCCAACAGGCGAGCGATTACATCTATAGGTTTCAAGAACTAAACTGCCGACAACCGTCCGGAACCGGATCAGCTTCGGTCTAGAGAGCCTGCACCGCGGCCAGAACCTCTTCGGCGTGGCCCTTGACGGACACCTTGCGCCAGACGCGGCGAACCACGCCGGAGCCATCAATCAGGAAGGTGGCGCGTTCGATGCCCATGTAGGTCTTGCCGTACATGCTCTTCTCGACCCAGACGCCATACGCCTCGGTGACGCCGGTCTCCTCATCCGACGCCAGGGTGACCTTGAGGTCGTACTTGGCCTTGAACTTGTCGAGCTTCTTCACAGGGTCCTTGGACACGCCGATGACCGTGGCTCCGGCCTTGGCGAAGGCGTCGGCGTGGGCGGTGAAGTCCTTGGCCTCATTGGTGCAGCCGGGCGTGTCGGCCTTGGGGTAGAAGTAGAGGACGGTCGGACCCGACAGGGTGGCGCGGCCGCCGCCGTCGGCGGGCATGTCGAACGCGGGGGCCTTGGCGCCTTCAGTGATCTCGGTCATGGCAAGTCCTCTCAGATCGGCTTGACGAGCAGCAGCTTTTTCTTGCCGGCGGCGAGCTTGAGCATGCCGTCGGCGTTGATGTCGGAGGCCTCGATAAGCCGAGCGCCGTCCGCGATCGCCTCGTCATTCAGTCGCAGGCCGCCGCCCTGAGCCAGGCGGCGCGCCTCGCCGTTCGACGCCGTCAGCCCGGCGCGGGTGGCGACGGCGGCGATCATGGCGCCGAGGACCTCCGACGAGGGCAGTTCGACCGTCGGCAGGTCGCCGGAGACGGCCCCGCGTTCGAAGGCGGCCTCGGCGCCTTCGCGGGCGGAGCGGGCGGCGTCGGCCCCGTGCAGCATGGTCGTGGCGGCGTCGGCGAGCGCCTTCTTGGCCTCATTGATCTCGGCGCCCTGAAGCGCCTCGTAGCCGGCGATCTCATTGAGCGGCAGGTCGGTGAACAGGCGCATGAAGCGGCCGACGTCGGCGTCCTCGGCGTTTCGCCAGAACTGCCAGTAGTCGAAGGGCGAGAGCTGGTCGGCGTTCAGCCACACCGCGCCTTGCGCCGTCTTGCCCATCTTGCCGCCCGATGCCGTGGTCAGGAGAGGCGTGGTCAGGCCGAAGGCGGCCTTCTGGTCCACGCGGCGGACCAGGTCGACGCCCGAGACGATGTTGCCCCACTGGTCCGAGCCGCCCATCTGCAGCGTCACGCCCAGCTTCCGGTTCAGCTCCAGGAAGTCCACCGACTGCATCAGCATGTAGTTGAACTCGAGGAAGGTCATTGGCTGCTCGCGCTCCAGCCGCAGCTTGACCGAGTCGAAGGCCAGCATGCGGTTGACCGTGAACTGGGTGCCGAAGTCGCGCAGGAACTGGATGTAGCCGTAGCCGGATAGCCAGTCGTCGTTGTTGACCATGACGGCGTCGGTCGGGCCGTCGCCGAAGGTCAGGAACTTCGAGAAGACCTGTTTGATGCTGTCGAGGTTGGACTGGATCGTCTCGTCGGTCAGTTGGGGACGCGAGGCGTCCTTGCCGGTCGGGTCGCCGACCTTGGTCGTGCCGCCGCCCATCAGGACGATGGGGCGATGCCCGGCCTGCTGAAGCCGGCGCAGCATCATGATCTGGATCAGGCTGCCGACGTGCAGGCTCGGCGCCGTGGCGTCGAAGCCGATGTAGGCCGAGATCACCTGCGAGCGGGCAGCCCCGTCCAGCTCCGCCGGATGGGTGATCTGGTGGATGTAGCCGCGGGCCTGAAGCGTTTGGAGGAAGTCGGATTCGAAAGCGGTTTCGGTCATGTCAGGGCGGCTTCGCGGTCGGGGAAGCGGGGCCTGTAGCACGTACGGTGACCGGGTCGAAGGCGCATGGCGCCGTTCGGTTGGAGTCCTGAAAAACAGACTCCACTTTCTCCAATCCGAGGGTTGTGGATGCCGTGATCGGGGCGGGAGCCGGGGAAGGGGAGGGCGGTGACGGCTGGGATGGGCCGAGTTCGCCCTCGTCGCGGCAAAGCCGTTGCAGCTGCTGATGAACGCGCATCCAGCGCGCGGCGTCGATCGAGACGCCCCGGTCGATGGCATCGCAGAGACGGCGCCAGGCGACCTCGAGCGCGGTCCAGGGGTCACAGGCGGCGGCGGCGTTCATGCCGCTAAGCTATCCTTGCGATACGTCAGAAATGGTCGTGGCCCAAGCTACGGGCTTGGCGCGGGCGGGCGGGGCCGTGTAGCACCGACGGATGCGGAAGCCCGTTCGCAGTCCGACGATTCTGGAAGTTCAGCTGGAGCCGCATCCGGCCTCGCCCGCGAGCCCGATCGATAAGCTGACGGTCTTGTTCAAGCGTGATGGACTTGCGTTGTGGTTGCGCTTCGTCGCCGAAGGGCAGATGCCGGAGGTGGTCTGGCCGGAGCCCGCCGAGCCTGGCCGGGCCGACGATCTGTGGCGACACAGTTGCTTTGAGGCCTTCGTCCAGGCCGACGATGGCTATGTGGAGTACAATCTGTCTCCGTCCGGCCTGTGGGCCACCTATCGGTTCGACGCGCCCCGACAGGGCATGCGAAACGCCCTTGAGGCTGCGACGCCCGGCGAGCTGGATATGACCCCGGACAGGCTAGCGCTGGAGACGCGGATCGAGTTGCCGAATGGCGCGCGGCGGCTTGGGTTGTCCGCCGTCATCGAGGCCGTCGACGGCAGCTTCTTCTATTGGGCGCTGGCCCACCCATCGGATAAGCCCGACTTCCATCATCCCGACTCCTTCGTCCTGGAGCTTCCATGAAGTTCGGCATCGACCGCCTGCTCGCCGATCCCGCCCTGCTGGCCGAGCTCAATGGGCGGCGGGTGGCGCTCCTGGCGCATCCGGCCTCGGCGACGGCGGACCTGACGCATTCCATCGACGCTCTAATTGCCGCAGGGGTGACAATCAGCGCCGCCTTCGGCCCCCAGCACGGGATGAAGGGCGACCTGCAGGACAATATGATGGAGACGCCGGACGAGACCGATCCAGTCCACGGCTTTCCGGTGTTCAGCCTTTACGGTGAGGTGCGGCGGCCGACGGGGCAGATGCTGTCGACGTTCGACGTCATCCTGGTGGACCTGCAGGACCTGGGGTGTCGCATCTACACCTTCGTGACGACGCTGCTTTATGTGCTCGAGGCGGCGGCCGAGACAGGCAAGACGGTCTGGGTGCTGGATCGGCCCAATCCGGCGGGGCGGCCCGTCGAGGGGATGACGCTGAGGCCTGGTTTCGAGAGCTTCGTCGGGGCGGGGCCGATGCCGATGCGCCACGGCCTGACGATGGGCGAGATGGGCCACTGGTTCATCGACCACTTCAAGCTCGACGTCGATTTTCGCGTGATCGAGATGGAGGGCTATGACCCCGAAGCCGCGCCGGGCTTCGGCTGGCCGGTGGGCCAGAGGGAGTGGATCAACCCGAGCCCGAATGCGCCCAACCTGTCGATGGCGCGGTGCTATGCCGGAACCGTCATGCTGGAGGGCGCGACCCTGTCGGAGGGACGGGGCACGACCCGGCCGCTGGAACTGTTCGGGGCGCCGGACATCGACGCCCGGGCGGTGATCGGCGAGATGCACAGGCTGGCGCCGGACTGGCTGGGCGGGTGCGTGCTGAGGGACATGTGGTTCCAGCCGACCTTCCACAAACACGTCGGCCAGCTGTGCTCGGGCGTGCAGATCCATGTGGAGGGGCCACACTATGGACACCATGCCTTCCGGCCGTGGCGGGTGCAGGCTCTGGGGTTCAAGGCGATCCGGCGGCTCTACCCGGACTACGACCTTTGGCGCGACTTTCCGTATGAATACGCCTTTGACCGGCTGCCGATCGACACCATCAACGGCGGGCCGGGGCTGCGCGAATGGGTCGACGACCGGGCGGCCGAGCCCGGCGACCTGGATGCCCTGACCCTGCCGGACGAGGCGGCGTGGGACGCGGTGCGACGTTCCGTCCTGATCTACTGATTCCTCTTGATCGCAGATCGCCGGTCGCCTAGCTGGCGATCAGCGGACCGGGCCCCTCTGACGTCTGATGGCAGGCGTGATGTCGGACCGCATCGAGTGATCTCGGTGCGCGACGACCCCCTCCCTGGTCGATCCCCCCATCGCGCGCCGAGGTCGCTCCTTGAACAAGGGGTGTCCTATGGACCTGATGAGTTTTGTCCTGGCCGATTGGCTGGGCAAGCCGGCCTGGATGTGGCTGGCCTTCATGGGCGTGGTCGTGGCGCTTCTGGTGCTCGACCTGGGCGTTCTGCACCGCGACCAGCATGAGATCGGCGTGCGCGAGAGCCTGCTGCTGTCGGGCATGTACATCGCCATCGCCCTGGTGTTCGGCGGCTGGGTGTGGTGGGAGCTGGGCAGCCAGTCCGGCATCGAATACCTGACCGGCTTCGCGATCGAGAAGTCGCTGGCGATGGACAACGTCTTCGTCATCGCGATGATCTTCGGCTACTTCGCCATTCCGCGCGCGCTGCAGCACCGGGTGCTGTTCTGGGGCATCCTGGGCGTGATCGTGCTGCGGGCCTTGATGATCGGGTCGGGCGCGGCCCTGGTCAGCCAGTACGGCTGGGTGCTCTATATCTTCGCCGCCTTCCTGGTCTTCACCGGGATCAAGATGTTCTTCGCAGGGGGCGGCCACGCCGACGTGGGCTCCAATCCCTTGGTGAAGTGGATGCGGGGGCATCTGCGCATCACCGATCAGCTGCACGGACAGAGGTTCTTCGTGCGCGAGCCCCATCCAAAGACCGGCAGGATGGTGCTGTGGGCCACGCCGATGTTCCTGGCGCTGGTCATGATCGAGATTGCGGATGTGATCTTCGCGGTGGACTCGGTGCCGGCGATCTTCGCCATCACGACCGATCCCTTCATTGTCTACACCTCGAATATCTTCGCCATCCTGGGCCTGAGGGCGCTGTACTTCGCGCTGGCGGCCATCATCCATCGCTTCGCCTATCTGAAGCAGGCTCTGGCGGTGCTCTTGGTGTTCATCGGCGGCAAGATCTTCGTCGCCGACCTGATGGGCTGGGAGAAGTTCCCCGCCGAGTGGTCGCTGGCCATCACGGCCCTGATACTGACAGGCGGCGTGGTCTGGTCGCTTTGGAAGACGAAGGGGCAGCCGCCGGCTGAGGCCGCCCACTAACGCGGGTCAGGCCTGGCCGTCAGAACCGGCGCGCCAGGCCCACGCCGAACTCAACATCTGGGCTGTCGTCGTTGAGGCCAAAGTTGAGCCCGAAATCCAGCTGGGCGTCCGGTAGGGACGGGGGGCTCCAGACGGCGATCAGGTCGAAGGTGGACTGGGTCGTGGAGCCGAGCGGGTCGTCATCGTGGCTGATCCAGACTTCGGCCCCCAGCGTCCAGTCGCCAAAGCCGCGGTCGGTCCCGATCACGAGGCTGTAGGCAGCATGAGAGCCTTCGCCGTCGGCGTCGCGGATGGCTTCGATGAAAGGAGAGACACCCAGGCTCCATTCCGAGCCCGTGTCGAACGCCATCGGCAGCGCGATCCCCGCCTCGATGCCTGTCGCGCGTACCTCGTCGCCGCCGGTCGGGACGGTGCCGAACACGGTCAGGGCCAGGCCGAAGGGTTCGCCATCCGGATTGATCAGATTGTGGCGCATGGCGACGAACAGGTCGCTGACGCCTTCGGCGGTCTGGGTCATGCCGCTGGCGCGGTCCATCGCTTCCTCGCGGGTGGCGAGCGAGACCCCGGCTTGAACCTCGGTCCGAGGGCCAACGCCGTAGCGGACGGTGACGGAGCCGGCGGACCAGCCCTCGATGCGCGTCGCATCGTCCTCCTGCTCGAAGCCGTCGAACAGGCCGACCTCGACCTGGACGACGCCGGGATCGATCACGCAGGTGGAGTCGCCCTTGCCCGGTCGGTCTGGGCAGAACGGTCGGCGTTCACCGTCTTGGGCCAGTGCGCCGCCCGCGACGAGCGACGCCGCGAGCGCCAACGCGACAATCCGGATTCTCATGATCCTCCCCCCGATTCCCGAGGGGATCCTAGGCGCTCGAACGGAGGAGGGAAGCGGCCGTCAGGCGACGTCAGGCCGGCTCGGCTTCCAGTCGCTTGTCGAGGTAGGCGCCCACGCGGGTCTCGACCGCCGACAGATGGTCCTGCCAGAAGTGGCTGGCGCCCTCTTCCAGCTCATAGTCGATGACGATGCCCTTCTGGGTGCGCAGCTTGTTAACCACGCGCTCGACTTCGATGGGCGGCACGATGGTGTCGGCCGTGCCGTGCAGGAACAGGCCGGACGCCGGGCAGGGGGCCAGGAAGCTGAAGTCGTACATGTTCGACGGAGGCGAGACCGAGATGAAGCCGTCCGTCTCCGGCCGGCGCATCAGGAGCTGCATGCCGATGTAGGCGCCGAACTGATAGCCGGCGACCCAGGTCTGGGTGGCGGCGGGGTTGTTGGCCTGGAGCCAGTCCAGAGCGGTGGCGGCGTCCGCCAGCTCACCGATGCCCGAGTCGAACTCGCCCTGCGACTTGCCGACGCCGCGGGAGTTGTAGCGCAGGGTGGCGAAGCCGCGCTTGACGAACAGCTGGTACAGGGTGACCGCCACCGGATTGTTCATGTGCCCGCCCGCCTTGGGGTGGGGATGCAGGATCAGGGCGATCGGGGCGTTCGGGCGTTTGCCCGGAGAGTAGCGACCTTCGATGCGGCCGGAGGCGCCGGGCAGGATGACTTCAGGCATAGGGGCTCTGGAATCCGTTCAACTGTCATTTCGCGGCCGCGAAATACTTGACCACCACAGTCGGACTTTCTAAGTCCGATAGGGCGCGCAGGCCGCCTCGCGAAGCGGCGGGTCATAGCACAGGACCCCGAAAAGGCGCGCGATTTTTGCGAAGGCGACGATGCGACTGTCGACCAAGGGACGATACGCCGTGATGGCGATGGCCGACCTGGCCCGGCATGGCCGCGCCGAGGGCGGAAAGGCGCGAGCGGTCTCGCTGGCCGAGATCGCCACCCGGCAAGAGATTTCATTGAGTTATCTGGAACAGCTGTTCGCGCGACTGAGAAAAAGCGGGTTGGTTCAGAGCGTGCGTGGGCCGGGCGGCGGATATCGCCTGGCCAAGGCGGCGGGCGAGACGGTGGTTTCGGAGATCGTGCTGGCGGTCGACGAGCCGATCCGGGCGACGCGGTGCGCGGCCCATTCCTCGCCGCGCGGCTGCATGATGGCGGGCGAGCGCTGCATCACCCACAATCTCTGGGAGGACCTGGGCGACGAGATCCATCGGTATCTGTCCAGTGTGTCGCTGGAGGACGTGATCCTGAACCGGACCGGGCGGCGTCGCGCGGGCGCCGATGACGGCGTGGGAGTGGCGGCATGAAGCCGGTCTACCTCGATTACAACGCCTCGGCCCTGGTGCGGCCCGAGGTGCAGGCGGCGATGGCCGAGGCTCTGGCCGACAACGGCAATCCCTCGGCCGTGCACGCGGCCGGTCGGCGCGCACGGGCGCGGGTCGAGACGGCGCGCGCACGAGTGGCTGAGATGGTCGGGGCTGACGCGCAGTCGGTCGTGTTCTCGTCCGGCGGTACGGAGTCGAACGCCCAGGCGATCGCCAGCGCGATCGCGGCCGGGTGCGAGCGGCTGATCGTCTGCGCATCCGAGCACCCCTGCGTGGCCGAAGCCGCGATCGCGTCGGGCAAGCCGGTCAAGGTGCTGCCGGTCGATGCGCGGGGCGTGGTCGATCTCGGCAAGCTGTCGGAACTGCTGCGCGCGCCGGGCAAGGCGGTGGTGGCGATCCACCATGCGAACAACGAGAGCGGCGTCATCCAGCCGATCCGCGAGGCCGCGACCCTGGTGCGCCAGGCCGGCGGCTGGCTGCACGTCGACGCCATCCAGTCGGCGGGCAAGATCCTGGTGTCCATGGCCGCGCTGAAAGCCGACACCCTGACGCTTTCTGCGCACAAGCTGGGCGGACCGCAGGGCGTGGGCGCGCTCGTGCTGGGCGAAGGCCGGTCAGCGGTGCAGATCGTGCGGGGCGCCGGGCAGGAGCGAGGGCTGAGGGCCGGGACGGAGAACGTGCCGGGCATCCACGGATTCGGCGTCGCGGCCGAGTGCGCCGTGCGCGACCTGCCGACGGCGCAGGCGCACGCCGCCTGGCGCGACGCGGCCGAGGCGGCCGTCGAGGCGGCTGGGGCCGTGATCATCGGCAAGGGCGCGACGCGTCTGCCCAACACCCTGTTCCTGTCCGTGCCGGACTGGGAAAGCCCGCAGGCCCTGATCGTGCTGGATCTGGAGGGCGTCATGGTCTCGGCCGGCAGCGCCTGTTCGTCGGGCAAGACCAAGCCGAGCCGGACGATCGTCGCCATGGGCCGCATGGACCTGGCGACCGGCGGCGTGCGGGTCTCCGGCGGTTGGAGCACGACGAAAGACGATTGGTCGCGCTTCTCTGAGGCGTGGACCCGCGCATATGCGAGACAGCGCGCGCGTCATTCGGCCCGCGTGAAGGAAACCGCCTAAGCCATGGCCGCTGTTCAGGAAACCATCGACACGGTCGCGGAGCTGGAGCGCTACAAGCACGGCTTCACCTCCGACATCGAAACCGAGTTCGCCCCGCGCGGGCTGAACGCCGACATCGTGCGCTTCATTTCCGAGAAGAAGGGCGAGCCGGAGTGGATGCTGGAATGGCGCCTGGCCGCCTATGAGCGCTGGCTGGCCATGGAGGAGCCGACCTGGGCGGCGGTCGAGTATGAGCCGGTCGATTACCAGTCGCTGTTCTACTATGCGGCGCCCAAGCAGAAGGAGGGGCCCAAGAGCCTCGAAGAGGTCGATCCCGAGCTGCTTGAGGTCTATCGCAAGCTGGGCATCCCGCTGAAGGAGCAGGAGGTGCTAGCGGGCGTGCAAGGAGCCCCGCGCGTGGCGGTGGACGCCGTCTTCGACAGCGTCAGCGTGGTCACCACCTTCAAGGCTGAGCTGGCCAAGGCGGGCGTGATCTTCATGCCCATTTCCGAGGCCTTGCGCGAACATCCTGAGCTGGTGCGGCAATATCTCGGCTCGGTCGTGCCGGTGTCGGACAACTATTTCGCGGCGCTGAACAGCGCGGTCTTCTCGGACGGGTCGTTCGTCTACATCCCGCCGGGCGTGCGCTGCCCAATGGAGCTGTCGACCTATTTCCGGATCAATGCGAGCCAGACGGGTCAGTTCGAGCGGACGCTGATCATCGCCGACAAGGGGTCGTACGTCTCGTATCTGGAAGGCTGCACGGCGCCCATGCGGGACGAGAACCAGCTGCATGCGGCGGTGGTGGAGCTGGTCGCGCTGGACGACGCCGAGATCAAGTACTCGACCGTCCAGAACTGGTATCCCGGCGACGCCGAGGGCAACGGCGGCATCTACAACTTCGTCACCAAGCGCGCGGACTGCCGCGGGGATCGGTCCAAGGTCAGCTGGACGCAGGTCGAGACCGGATCGGCGGTGACGTGGAAATATCCGTCCTGCGTCCTGCGCGGCGAGGACAGCTCGGGCGAGTTCTACTCCATCGCCATCACTAACGGCCGCCAGCAGGCCGACACCGGCACCAAGATGATCCATCTGGGCAAGAACTCTAAGAGCCGGATCATCGCCAAGGGCGTGGCGGCGGGACGGTCCAACTCGACCTATCGCGGCCTGGTCTCGGTGCATCCGAAGGCGACGGGCGTGCGCAACTTCACCCAGTGCGACAGCCTGCTGATCGGCGGCGACTGCGGGTCGCATACGGTGCCCTACGTCGAGGCGCGCAACGGCTCGGCTCAGCTGGAGCACGAGGCGACGACGACGCGCCTGTCCGACGACCAGCTGTTCTACGCCCAGCAGCGCGGCCTGTCGCAGGAGGAGGCGGTGGCCCTGCTGGTCAACGGCTTCGTGCGCGACGTTCTGCAGGAACTGCCGATGGAGTTCGCCGTGGAGGCGCAGAAGCTGGTGGCGATCAGCCTCGAAGGCTCGGTCGGATAACAAGAAGAAACAATGCTCAAGATTGAAAACCTCCATGTCTCCGTCGGCGACAAGCCGATCCTCAAGGGCCTGACGCTCGACGTTCCGGCGGGCGAGGTGCACGCGATCATGGGGCCGAACGGGGCGGGGAAGTCGACGCTGGGTTACGCCCTGTCGGGGCGGCCCGGGTATGAGGCGACCGACGGCTCGGTCGCGTGGCGCGGCGAGAACCTGCTTGCGCTCGAACCCGCCGAGCGAGCGGCCAAGGGCGTGTTCCTGTCGTTCCAGTATCCGATCGAGATTCCCGGCGTGCCGGCCCTGACCTTCGTGCGGACGGCGCTGAACGCGCAGAAGCGGGCGCGGGGCGAGGAGGAGGTCTCGGCGCCGGCCTTCCTGAAGATGGTCCGCGAGGCGTCCAAGGCGCTGAAGATGGACTTCGACATGCTGAAGCGGCCGCTGAACGTCGGCTTCTCCGGCGGCGAGAAGAAGCGGATGGAGATCCTGCAGATGGCTCTGCTGGAACCATCGCTGCTGATCCTGGATGAGACGGATTCGGGGCTGGACATCGACGCCCTGCGGATCGTGGCCGAGGGAGTGAACGCGCTGCGTAGCCCTGAGCGGTCGATGCTGGTCATTACGCACTATCAGCGCCTGCTCGACTACATCCGCCCGGACCGGGTGCATGTGCTGGCGAACGGCCGGATCGTCGCGTCCGGCGGACCCGAGCTGGCGCACCAGCTGGAGGCGGAAGGGTACGACAAGTATCTGCCGCAGGCGGCGTGAACGCGCCGGTTCGCATCGATCTGAAGGACGCGTCGAGCTTCCCCTCGCGACGGGTCGAGACGTGGAAATACAGCGACCTGCGCCGACTTCTGCGCGAAGCGCCTGAGCCGTCTCCGGCTGCGACCGTCGCGCCGGGCGGGCCGTTCGCGGCGCTGGGCGGCGAGGAACTGGCGCTCGTCAACGGTCGGGCAGAGGGCTCATCGAGCCTGATCGCCGAGGGACCACCGGAACAGCTTTCTCGGCTTCGGTTCGTCTCAACGGCGGACGGAGCGGGGCATCAGGGCAAGGTCTCCGTCGAGGTGAAGCCGGGCGCGTCGCTGGTCCTGCTCGAAACCTATGAGGGCGAGGCCTCGGGCTATGTGTCGAATATCGATCTGGCGATCTCGGTCGGCGAGGGCGGTCGGTTGACGCGCGTGGTGCTGCAGGACGACGCGGCCGACGCGATCTCGATCTCGGTGGCCGAGGTGACGCTGGCGCCTGGGGCGGTGTTCGAACAGGTCGTGGCGACCTCGGGCGCGAAGCTGCAGCGGCATGAGACGCGGCTGGTCCATCCCGGCGAGGGCGCCGAGGTGCGGATGGACGGCCTCTACACCCTGTCGGGCGAGCGGCACATGGATCTGACCAGCGTGGTGCGCCATGCGGGCCTGAACGGCGTCACCTCGCAGCTGACCAAGGGCGTGGTGCGGGACGGAGCCCGCGGCGTGTTTCAGGGCAAGATCGTGGTCGAGCGCGGGGCGGACGGCACCGACGCCCGGATGGGCCACCATGCGCTGATCCTGTCCGAGCGGGCCGAGGTGGACGCCAAGCCGGAGCTGGAGATCTATGCCGACGACGTGTCCTGCGCGCACGGCAACACCGTCGGCAATCTGGACGAGGCGGCGCTGTTCTATATGCAGCAGCGGGGTTTGCCGCTGGATGAGGCGCGGGCGCTGCTGACGCAGGCCTTCCTGATCGAGGTCGTCGACCGCATTGGCCACGAAGGCGCGCGAGAGGTGGTGAGGACATGGCTGACGGATCGGCTGTGAACCGCTTCGACCCCTACGCCGCGCGCGCGCAGTTCCCGATCCTGTCGCGGACGGTGAACGGGCGGCCGTTGGTCTATCTGGACTCCGCCGCCTCGGCGCAGAAGCCGAAAGCCGTGATCGACGCCCTGACGGGGGCGATGGAGGGCAGCTACGCCAATGTCCATCGGGGCCTGCATACGCTCGCCAATGAGACGACCGAGGCGTTCGAGCAGGCGCGAGAGACCGTCGCGCGGTTCCTGAACGCGGAGAGCCCGGACCAGATCGTCTGGACCAAAGGCGGCACCGAGGCCTTCAACCTGATCGCGGCGGGGCTGGGTCAGGGCCTGAAGCCCGGCGACGAGATCGTCACCACCCAGATGGAGCACCACGCCAACATCGTGCCCTGGGCCATGCTGAGGGATCGGTTCGGCGTCGTGTTGAAGTGGGCGCCGGTGCTGGACGACGGGTCGCTGGATCTGGAAGGCCTCGCCGCCCTGATCGGGCCCCGGACCAAGGTCGTCGCGGTGACGCACATGTCGAACGTGCTGGGAACGGTGAACGACATCCCGCGGATCGCCGAAATGGCGCATGCGGTCGGGGCGCTGCTGGTCGTCGACGGGTGCCAGGGGGCGGTGCATTGCAGCCCCGACGTTCAGGCCCTGGGGTGCGACGTGTATGTGTTCACGGGGCACAAGCTCTATGGACCCACCGGTATCGGCGGGCTCTATGCCAGGCGCGCGGTGCTGGAAGCCCTGCCGCCGTATCAGGGCGGGGGCGAGATGATCGCGACCGTGACCGAGGACGCGGTGACCTATGCCGACATTCCGCACCGGTTCGAGGCGGGCACGCCGCCCATCCTGGAGGCCATCGGCCTGGGCGCGGCCCTGGAGTGGTTCATGGCCTTCGACCGTTGGTCCGTGGCCGCCCATGAGAAGGCGCTGCACGACCATGTGCTGGACCGGCTGAAGGGGCTGAACTGGTTCACGCCGGTGGGGACGGCGCCCGGCAAGGGGGCGATCCTGACCTTCACGGTCGAGGGTGCGCACGCCCACGACGTGGCCCAGGTGCTGGACCGGTATGGCGTGGCGGTGCGGGCCGGGCTGCACTGCGCCGAGCCGCTTTCGCGACGTTTCGGCCTGAGTTCGAGCGCGCGGGCCAGCTTCGCCCTATATAACACCGTGGAGGACGCGGACGCCTTTGCGGACGCCCTCATCAAGGCCCGGGAATTCTTCGTGTGAGCGAGACAAGCGAAAAGATCACAGCCAGCGAGACCTTCGCCGAGACCTGGGCGGAGCCGCAGAAGGCCGCGCTCGATCAGGCCGAGATCGACAAGCTGACCGACGACCTGATCGCGGCGCTGAAGACCGTCTATGACCCGGAGATCCCGGTCGACGTCTATGAATTGGGCCTGATCTACAAGGTCGATCTGTCGGACGATCGCGACGTGCTGATCGACATGACCCTGACCGCGCCCGGCTGTCCTGTGGCGGGCGAGATGCCCGGCTGGATCGAGGACGCGGTGATGAAGGTCGACGGCGTGAAGTCGGCCCGGGCCAACCTGGTGTTCGACCCGCCGTGGGATCCCTCCAAGATGAGCGATGAGGCGAAGCTCGCCTTGAACATGTTCTGATGACCGATCTGCAGACCGCATCCCGGCCCCGACGCCCGCGCCCCAAGGTGGTGACCCTGACGGCCGCCGCAGCCGCGCGCGTCCGCGAGATCATGGACGGGGCGGAGAAGCCCTATGTGGGCCTGCGCGTGGGCGTGAAGAACGGCGGCTGCGCAGGCCAGGAGTATACCTTCGCCTACGCCGAGACTATCGAGCCGATGGACGAGGTGGTCGAGGACAAGGGCGTGACGATCCTGGTCGAGCCCAAGGCGGTGCTGTTCCTGATCGGGTCGGAGATCGACTTCGAGACGACGAAGCTGGCCTCCAAGTTCGTGTTCCGCAATCCGAACCAGACCGACGCCTGCGGCTGCGGCGAGAGCGTCACCATCATCCCCGCCAAGGCTCTGGACGCCGACTGATGATCCGGCTGGAAGGGGTGACCAAGCGCTATCGGAGCGCCGCGGGCGAGCGCGTGGCGCTGGACGCCGTCGATCTGACCGTCGGGCGGGGTCAGGTGTTCGGGGTCGTCGGGCGGTCGGGCGCGGGCAAGTCGACGCTGATCCGCACGATCAATCGGCTGGAGACGCCGGACAAGGGAAAGGTCTTCGTCGGGGATCAGGAGATCACCCGGCTGAAGCCCACCGAACTGCGCGCCGCGCGGCGGCGGATCGGGATGATCTTCCAGCACTTCAACCTGCTGAACGCCAAAACGATCGAGGAGAACGTCGCCTTTCCGCTGAGGCTCGAAGGCCGGCCGGACGCCGAGGTGCGGGCGCGGACCGGCGAGCTGCTGGCGCGGCTGGGGCTGGCGGAGCACGCGAGGAAGCATCCGGCGCAGCTGTCGGGCGGGCAGAAGCAGAGGGTGGGCATTGCACGCGCCCTGGCCTGCGGACCCGAGGTCCTGCTGTGCGACGAGGCCACCAGCGCGCTCGATCCCGAGACGACCGACGAGATCCTGAGCCTGCTGGACGAGCTGAACCGCGAGCTCAGCCTGACCATCGTTCTGATCACCCACCAGATGGAGGTGGTGCGCCGCGTCTGCGACCGGGTGGCGGTGCTGAAGGACGGGCGGGTGGTGGAGGAGGGGGCGACGGCCGACGTCTTCCTGCACCCGAAGTCGCCGGTGACCCAGGCCATGCTGGCGGAAGGCGAGGGGGGCGAGACCTTCGACGCCTCGGTCGTGTCGGCGGGCGGGCGGCTGGCGCGGCTGACCTTCCGGGGGCCGGCGACCTATGAGCCCGAACTGAGCCGCGTGGCGCGGTCGGTGGGGGTGGACTACTCCATCCTGTCGGGGCGGATCAGCCGCATCCGCGGCGAGCCTTACGGCCAGATGGTCGTGGCCTTCACCGGCGGTGACGCCGAGGCCGCCGTGGCGCGGTTGAGCGAACGCGGCGTCGTGGTGGAGGCGGTCTGATGGACTTCTTCTCCAACATCGACTGGCCCGAGATCGCCAGGGCGACCCGCGACACCCTTCTGATGCTCGGCGGATCGATGGCGCTGACGGTGCTGTTCGGCATCCCGCTCGGCGTGCTGCTCTATCTGTCGGGCAAGGGGCGGCTGGCGGCCAATCCAGTGCTGAACGGCCTGCTGTCGCTGATGGTCAACATCCTGAGGTCGGTGCCCTTCATCATCCTGCTGATCGTCATGCTGCCGGTGACCGTGATCCTGGTCGGGACCTCGCTGGGCGTCGCCGGGGCCATTCCGCCGCTGGTGGTGGGGGCCGCGCCCTTTTACGCCCGCCTGGTCGAGACGGCGCTGCGCGAGGTCGACAAGGGCGTCGTCGAGGCGACCCAGGCCATGGGCGGCTCGACCTTCCAGATCGTGACACGGGCCCTGCTGCCCGAGGCCATGCCGGGCATCATCGCCGGCGCGACGGTCACGGCGATCGCCTTGGTCAGCTACACCGCCATGGCCGGCGTGGTCGGGGCGGGCGGTCTGGGCGACCTGGCCGTCCGGTTCGGCTATCAGCGGTTCCAGACCGACGTCATGGTCGTGACCGTAGTTTTGCTGCTGGTGCTCGTACAAATTCTGCAGATGCTCGGCGACGCCCTGGTCGCTAGGGTCTCGCACCGCTGATTTCAGAGAGACGCCCATGCTTCGCCGCACCCTGATCCTGGCCGCCGCCGCCCTGACACTCGCCGCCTGCGGGCAAGGCGCGGAGAAGGCCGCCGACGAGTCGGCACCGCTGGTGGTGGGCGCGACCGCCGTGCCGCATGCGGAGATCCTCGAGTTCCTGGCCCCATCCTTGGCCGAGGCCGGGACGCCGATCGAGGTGCGGGTGTTCAACGACTACGTCCAGCCCAACACCCAGCTGGTCGAGGGCGGGCTCGACGCCAACTACTTCCAGACCAAGCCCTATCTGGACGAATTCAACGCGGCGCGCGGCGCGACCCTGGTGACCGTGGCCGGCATCCATGTGGAGCCGCTGGGAGCCTATTCGCGGCGGTTCCAGACGCTGGCGGCCCTGCCGGACGGGGCCGATGTCGCCATCCCCAACGACGCCTCGTCGGTCGGGCGGTCGCTGATCCTGCTGCAGACGGCCGGGCTGATCCGCCTTGCCGACCCGACCAATCCCTCGCAGAGCCTGCGCGACATAACCGAGAACCCCAAGAACCTGCGCTTCCGCGAGCTGGAATCCGCGACCCTGCCGCGCGTGCTGGATCAGGTCGACATGGCGGTGATCAACACCAACTATGCGCTCGACGCCGGGCTGAGCCCACGCGAGGACGCCCTGACGATCGAGGGCGGCGACAGCCCCTATGTGAATTATCTGGTGACCCGCGCGGAGGACCAGAACGACCCGCGCGTCCAAGCCCTGGCCGAGGCGCTGCGCAGCCAGGCGGTGAAGGATTTCATCGCCGAGAAGTACGACGGCGCGGTGATCCCGGCGGCCTGACGGTGGCCTATGATCCCGGCTTCGGTGAGTGGGTGCGCGAGCATTTCGCAGCCCTGGGGCCGCTTGAGATCAAGCGCATGTTCGGCGGAGCGGCGGTCTATTCGCAGGGGTTGATCTTCGCCCTGCTGGACGATGGCGTCGTTTGGCTGAAGGCCGACGAGGTCAATCAGCCGCTGCTGGAGGCGGCGGGCGCGCGGCAGTTCACCTTTCCGGGAAAGGATGGGGAGCCAATGGCGATGGCCTACTGGTCTCTGCCGGAAAGCGCCGTGGATGATGCTGACGAAGCCGTCGATTGGGCTCGGCGATCCATCGACGTCGCGCTCAGGAAGGCTGCGGCCAAGAAGCCGCGAAAGGCCAAGCTCAAGCCATAGCGGCTTCGCGCTTCGCCGCCTTGGCCGCCTCGTCGGGCGCCAGCACCCGGATGTTCGGCGTGACAGGGCCGCCCCGCGCCTCGGCGATTAGCTCGGCGGTCTTGCTCTCGACCGCCTCTTCCAGGCGCGCGAGGAATTCCTCCTTGCCGAGACCGGTGGGGATGGGATCGAGGAACTCCAGAGTCGCCGTTCCGGGGTGCTTGCGGTACTCTTCCTGCGGCCAGAACAGGCCGAGGTTGGTGGCGAGCGGCACGACCGGCATGTCGAAGTCGCGGTACATGTGCCAGACGCCGGAGCGGTAGCGGAACTTCTCGCCGATCTTGGCCAGGTTGCCCTCGGGATAGATCAGAATGCGCCGGCCCTCGCGATGGGCGGTCGCGCCGCTTTGCCGGAGCGAGTCGCGGGCTTCGCGGCCGCCGCAGTTGTTGACGACGATGGCGCCGAGCTTTCTCAGCACCGTTCCCAGCAGGGGGAACTTCTCCAGGTGGTCGCCGGTGACGAAGGCCAGGTCGTCGAACTGGTCGTAGGTGGCGAAGCCGTCGCCCCAGCTCTGGTGCTTTGAGGCGATGATGAAGGCGCCGGCGGGCAGGCGCTCCTTGCCACGCACCTGGATGCGGATGCCCGCCAGGATGCGCATGGCCTGGACCATGCGGCGCACATAGGCGCGGATGACGGCGGCGGTGGCGTCGCGGCCCGGGATGAGGGCGGCGAAGGCGGCGGTCAGGCCATAGCCGATGGACAGGACCCAATAGGCGACGGCGAAGGCGAAACTGCGCATAGCCCCACTTAACGAGCTGGACTGGAGCGAAATCTAGGCCGCTTCTTCCAGCCGCTCGCCATTGGTGACCATGTTCCGGCCGTTGCGCTTTGAGGCGTAGAGGGCAGCGTCGGCGCGATCCAGCAGTTCGGAGCCCGTCTCGCCCTTGCGACGCTGGGCGAGGCCGGCCGAAACCGTAACGGCGCCCAGTTCGTCGTTGGTGGATCGGCGGCGGAGCGCGCGCGCGCCGATCTCGGTGCGAATGGCGTTCAGAGCGGCCTCGACCACGGCGGCCGATTCGCCCGGGAATATCACAGCGAATTCCTCGCCGCCGAAACGGGCAGCGACACGAGGAGATTTCGAGACACGACCGATGACGCTGGCGACGTAGCGCAGAACCTGATCACCGGTCTGATGACCCCACGTGTCGTTGAACCGCTTGAAGTGGTCGATATCGAGCACGGCGAGCGTCAGCGGTTGACGCTTCTTCTCGGCCTCGTCGCAGGCGCGCAGCAGCTCCTCGTCAAAGGCCTTGCGGTTCGCCAGATTGGTGAGCGCGTCTGTCATGGCGTCGCGCCGGACTTGCTCGAGGTGCTCGCGCAGGCGGGCCACCTCCTTGGTCGAGGATTCCAGCCGCTTTTCGAGCGTGGCGTTCTCGGCTTGAACCAGGGTCGTGGCTTTGGTCAGCTTGGAGACGACCCCGAGGAGAGCAGTGGGCTCGGATGCCGCTTCCAGTTGCGTCGAAGCGCCTTCCAGCGTTCGGCCATAGGCAGCTTGCGACTGCTGAGCCTTGGCGATGGCCTCGGACACGGTCGAGAGCTCGCGGTTCAGCACGGCCCCCGCGTCTCGGATCTCTTCAGACAGGCGGCCGCGCGGCAGGTATTCGGCCGCCAGCATCTCCGAGGTGCCTTCGGTGAAGGCCGTGCCGTCGGCGAGCAGACGCTGCATCTCCTTGCCGAGCGGACCGTCGGGTTCGCCGAGATAATGCAGCCAGAGCTCGAAGTTCAGAGGGGTCGGCCAGACGCCGGCAGTCTCCATCTCCTCTATGGCGCGCCGAGCTAAAGCGAAGGCTTCGGGGCCGCGAAGGGTGGTCTGGACCTGGGCTGTCATTCTGCTCCCTCGCGGCGCGATCTTTTGCGCCGCTGTCGAGAGAAGCATAGCCGACCTTTCTGTAATGGCGGGTTAAAGCGCCGGAGGGCCCCCCGCCGGAACGGTTCTAGGCCTTCAGGGGGACCGATCGGCGAAGGAAGGCCGGAATGTCGGAGCCGAAGCCGGCGCCCTCGCGCGCTTGGGGTGCGTCGCGCTCGGTCCGGCCGCCGGGACGACGATCGGCCTGGCGCAGGCGCGGCTCGCTGGCCGGGCGAGGTTCGGCGGCGACGGCGGCCACCGCCGGGATGGCGACGGGAGCGGTGGAGGTCGCTGTAGGCGAGGCGGCCTCGGTGCGACTCGGACGACGGCTGCGAGAGCGACGCGGCGCGGCCTCGGCTTCCGCGGGGGAGCTTTCCTCCGGAGCAACCGGTGTCTTGTCCGCCACGGCCTTGGCCGCCGGACGGGCGCGGCGGGCGCCGCCGAGGTCGGACCAGTCGATGTCGAGCGTCAGTTCCTGAGGCACCATTTTGATGAGCTTCATGACCTTATCCAGCGACTTGTCATCGGCAGGGGTCACGACCATGAAGGCTTGGCCCAGCTTTCCGGCCCGTCCCGTGCGGCCGATGCGGTGCACATAGTCGTCGGCGTGGTGCGACACATCGTAGTTGAAGACGTGGCTCACGTCGGGGATGTCCAAACCGCGCGCGGCGACGTCCGACGCCACCAGCAGTTTCAGCTCGCCGGAGCGGAAGGCCGCCAGCGTCTTCATGCGCTGGGACTGGTCCAGGTCGCCGTGGATCGGCGCGGCGTCGAAGCCGTGAGTCTTCAGCGACTTGGCAACGATATCGACTTCCGACTTGCGGTTGCAGAAGACGATGCCGTTCTTGACGTCCTCACGGCCGACCAGAGCCCGAAGCGCAGCGCGCTTGGCCTTGGGGTCGGAGGTGGGGATGCGGACCAGGTACTGTGTAATTGTGTCGGCGGTCTGGGCCGGCCGCGACACCTCGATGCGCGTCGGGTCCTTGAGGAACTGCGTCGTCAGCCGGGTGATCTCCGGCGGCATGGTGGCCGAGAAGAACAGGGTCTGGCGGCGCGGAGGCGTCAGCTTGAAGATGCGCTCGATGTCGGGGATGAAGCCCATATCGAGCATGCGGTCTGCCTCATCGACGACCATCAGCTCCACGCCCGTCAGCAGCATCTTGCCGCGTTCGAAAAGGTCGAGCAGCCGGCCCGGCGTGGCGATCAGCACGTCCACGCCCTTGTTCAGCGCCGCGACCTGGTCGCCCATGGAGACGCCGCCGATCAGCAGGACCCAGCTCAGCTTCGTGTTCTTCGCGTACTTCTTGAACTGTTCGGCGACCTGGTCGGCGAGCTCACGAGTTGGCGCCAGGACCAGGGCGCGCGGCATGCGGGCGCGGGCCCGGCCGGTCGACAGCCGCTCGATCAGGGGCAGGGTGAAGGCGGCGGTCTTGCCGGTGCCCGTCTGGGCGATACCGAGCACGTCGCGGCCGGCGAGCGCCACGGGAATGGCCTGGGCCTGGATAGGTGTGGCGGTGGTGTAGCCCGTCTCGGCGACGGCGCTCAGGATGGCGGGCGAGAGGCCCAGCTGGGAGAATTCGGTCATGCGTCCTTGCGACGAAAGCCGAGAGCGCAATGCGCCTCGGCGGGAGAGGAAAGCCGATCGTCGTTGACCGGCGGGGATATGCGCGGAACCGCCCGTGTCGCTGGGCGTGCGGGCGGCGCGAATCGCCAGTCCTGTCCCGTACGTTGCCGCTATATGGAAATCCCCACACCAGAGTCAAGTATTCTCGATGGGGCCGCCGACTTGCATCGGAGTTACCAATCGTTAAGGAATAGCGCCGGGAGAGGCTGCATGGGTGGGGGCATGAAGGGCTCGCGTCATTCGTTCGTGCTTATCGTCGCGCTAGGGTTTGCTGTGGCCGCGACGCCGCAGGCCGCCAAGGCCGACATCGAGCAGGCGTTCGGCAATACGCTCGTCTCTCATTATCCCGACGGGGGCTGGGTCCGGCACTGGTTCAATCCGGATGGCAGCTATTCCGCGCGGTTCTCGAGTGGGCGCACGATCACCGGCCGCTGGCGCGTCGAGGGCGACCGGGTCTGTTTGAACAACATCACGCCCGCGATCATGATGATTTCGCGCTTCTGCTCGCCCATGATCTCGGCCAGCGTCGGAGAGCGGTGGGAGTCTCGCGATCCGCTTGGTCGGCGCGTGACGAACGTGCTGCAGCGGGGGAGGTGAGCCTTCGGGCTCTGACCGATGTTGCCCTAACTTTCTGGGCGGACGGTGTGACCGTCTTCGACGTCTGATGTCAGCGATTCACATCCACCAAGCGGATGCGGTCTCCCTCAACCGAATACAACTGGTCGCGGCCCACGACCACGTAGATTGGCTTGCGAAACTGCAGTGACAGGAAGATGTGGGCCTCCGTCGGTCCCTGGGATACGATTTGACTCACCACGATGGCGGCGGGCTGTCCTTGCGGTCCGGGCGGCGGGTTGGCGGCCATGTTGAGACAGCTGTTCGACAGTTGATCCCTGCGGATCAGTGTTTCGCCGTCCTCGCTGATTTCAAATCGGTAATGGCCGCCGATCGGGATCACGCCCTGTTCGGTCGTGCTGGCCAGCAGCCAAGCCAGCCAGTTTTCCCCGTCAGGATCGCGGGTGACGATCGAGTTGTAGCGGCCGCACCGCAAGGGGCCGATGCTCGACGCGGCTGTCTGGCGCGCGCGAAAGCGGGTGAGGGTTTCTCCTGTCATACTCGCCTCCGTCGCAGCGACGGGCGGCGCGGCTGCGCCGTCAGCGACAAGGACATCCCAGCCGGGCACAAGGTTGTCGCCGTCCACGATCAGAAATCGAACTGTGCGTTCCGGACCATCACCCAGAACCACCCACCCCCGGATCGCCGCTTCCTGCGCGGGGTCCAGCGCCGCTAGCAAGGCGTCAGTCGCAAGCCAGGCAGCCGTGTCTTGAACGTATATCTCTCGGCCCATGGCGACGATCTTGTCTTGGGGCCATTCCTCGATTTGAACCGGATCAGGAAGCCTGTCCTGAGCCTGTGTCGCGGCTGGCGAGGAAAAGGCGAAGAAGGCCGCGACCAAGAGAAAACGCATACGCACACTCCAAAGGTGCGACGAGCTTACACCTAAACGTCCAGTTCGGCGACCGCGAACCGCGCGTTGTCCTGGATGAAGCGGAAGCGGGCGTCGGCCTTCTTGCCCATCAGGCGTTCGACCAGGTCCTCGATGTCCTCCTCGGACGAGGGCAGGGTGACCTTGGCGAGCGTGCGCTTCTTCGGGTCCATGGTGGTCTCCTTGAGCTGGGAGGCCATCATCTCGCCGAGACCCTTGAATCGGCCGATCTCGACCTTCTTGCCCTTGAAGACGGTGGCCAGCAGCTCGTCGCGGTGGGCGTCGTCGCGGGCGTACTCCGACAGCGGCCCGGCCTGAAGGCGGTAGAGCGGCGGCAGCGCCATGAACAGCCGGCCCTGGCGGATCACCTCGGGCATGGAGCGGTAGAAGAAGGTGATCAGCAGCGCCGCGATGTGGGCCCCGTCCACGTCGGCGTCGGTCATGATGACGATCCGCTCATACCGCAGGGCGTCGATGTCGAAGCGCGGGCCGGGCGTGACGCCGAGCGCGAGCGTCAGGTCGTTCAGCTCGATGTTCTGGCGCAGCTTGTCAGCGGTGGCCGAGGCGACGTTCAGGATCTTGCCCCGCAGCGGCAGGATGGCCTGGGTGGCCCGATCGCGCGCCTGCTTGGCCGAGCCGCCGGCCGAGTCGCCCTCGACGATGAACAGCTCGGTGCCGTCCGAGGATTGCCGCGTGCAGTCCGCCAACTTGCCGGGCAGGCGCAGCTTCTTGGTCGCGGCGGCGCGCTGGACCTCCTTGTCCTTGCGGCGACGCAGCCGGTCCTCGGCGCGCTCGATGATGAAGCCGAGCAAGGTGTTGGCCTGGCGCGGGTTCTCCGTCAGCCAGTGGTCCAGCGGGTCGCGGACCAGGGTCTCGACGACCTTCTGGCCGTCGGGCGAGGACAGGCGGTCCTTGGTCTGGCCCTGGAACTCGGGATTGCGGATGAAGACGCTGATCAGGGCGCCGGCGTTGGCGATGACGTCCTCTGCGGTGATCTGGGCGGCGCGCTTCTCATTGGTCAGTTCGCCGTAGGCCTTGAGCCCCTTGACCAGGGCGGCGCGGAAGCCCGCCTCGTGGGTGCCGCCGTCGGGCGTCGAGACGGTGTTGCAGTAGGACTGGACGAAGCTGTCGGCGTCCCCGAAGCCAATGGGCGACCAGGTGACGGCCCATTCGACCGCCCCGGCCTCGCCCTTGCGTTCGACGCGGCCGGAGAAGGTCGGGGTGACGGTCTCCATCTCGCCGATGCGTTCGGCAAGCGCGTCGGCGAGGCCGTTGGGGAAGTGGAAGGTGGCCTCGGTCGGGGTGTGGTCGGTGATGCGCTCCGCCGCGCAGGTCCAGCGGATCTCGACGCCCCGGAACAGATAGGCCTTGGACCGGGCCATGCGGAACAGGCGGGCGGGCTTGAAGGCGGCGCCGACGCCGAAGATCTCGGCGTCCGGGTGGAAGCGGATCAGGGTGCCGCGCTTCTTCGAAGGGCCGACCTGCTGGATGGGGCCGAGCGGATGGCCCCGGCTGAAAGATTGCTTCCACTCGAACCCGTCGCGCCAGACGGTGACGTCCAGCTTGTCCGACAGGGCGTTGACGACGGAGACGCCGACGCCGTGCAGGCCGCCGGAGGTCTCATAGGCCTTGCCCGAGAACTTGCCGCCCGAGTGCAGCACGGTCATCACGACCTCGAGCGCCGACTTTCCCGGGTGCTTGGGATGGGGGTCGACGGGGATGCCGCGCCCGTCGTCGCGGACCGACAGCACGCCGTCGGCGTCGAGGTCGACGGTGATCAGCTTGGCGTGCTTCGCCACCGCCTCGTCCATGGCGTTGTCCAGGACTTCGGCGAACAGGTGGTGCAGCGCCCGCTCGTCGGTGCCGCCGATGTACATGCCGGGACGCTTGCGGACGGGCTCCAGACCCTCCAGCACCTCGATGGAGGAGGCGGAGTAGCCGCCGGGGGGCGCTGGCGCGGTCGGCGCCGGAGCGGGCGCGATAGCCTGAGGCTTCAGGGCCGGTTCGGGCGCAGGGGCGGGGGCCGCAGGCTTTTGCGGCTCGGGCATGTCATCGAACAGGGACGGGACGGAGGCGGCGGGCATGGCCTGAGTGTGCGGCGATTCGGGGAGCCGTCTGGTAGGCCCCTGCTACCGGCCGGGCAAGGGGCGCGCGCACCGCCACGGGCTCGGCCGCCAGTGCGCGGGCGAGGATGGCCAAGAGCAGAGTCCAGGGCAGGTTGGCGTGGCTCAGCAGCACGCTCTCGGACAGGCTGAGCAGCAGGAAGACCGCCAGGTAGCCGACGCCCCAGTAGCCCTCGCGCGCGCCCGCGCCGGGAATGCGGAGGAGCGTGGCCGCCAGCGCCAGCAGGACCACGCCGCCGGTCAGGACGGCGCCCGGCCAGCCCAGCTGGATCAGCAGGTCGATCCAGCCGTTATGGGCCGAGGGGACCGGCCACTGGGTCTCCAGGCGGATGAACTCGGCGGGGATCGAGTCGATGCCCCAGTAGGCGGAGTAGCCGAAGCCGGTCCACGGCCGCTCGGCCACGTCCCGCATCAGGGCGGCCCAGATGTCGGTCCGGCCGGTCAGGGATGGATCCTTGCCGAGCGCGACCAGCACCGTCTCCGGGTCGGTGATGAAGACATAGCCCCCGACCGCGCTCAGGACGACGCCGAACCACAGGGCCACGATGGAGAAGGCCGCGCCGCCTCGGTGCATGGCCCACAGCCCGCCGATGGCTCCGGTCCCCAGGATCAGGCACAGCAGGGAGGTCTTGGACTGGGTCGCCAGGGTCAGCAGGGTCGCTACGAGCAGGGTGATGGCGGGCAGCAGCCGACGCGGGTCGCCCGACGCCAGGCAGGCGGCGGCGGCCACGGCCCCGGCGGACATGACCAGCCCCATCTGGTTCTTCTCGTACCAGAGGCCGCGCCACAGGCCGGCGTTCTCTTCCTGGTGGATGCCGATGGTCGGGTTGACGGCGATCATCACCAGACTGCCCAGCCCCATGCCCAGCACGCACAGCATCAAGAGGCGCGGCAGATGCGGCCCCCGGAAGACGACGCCCAGATAGACGGCGAAGGCGGATGAGATGGCCATGGCGATGACCCGCCTCTGGGTCACCTCCGGATCGATCGACCACCATTTGGAGGCAAAGGCGTGCAGCACCAGCACCCCCAGCATGATCCACACGGGCCAGGCCCGAATCATGGCGGGCAGGCGATACAGGATCAGCCCGGCGATGACCGCATAGACCGGCAGCCAGACCAGCCGCAGGACCGGCGTCTCCTCCTGCGTCGGTGCGAACACGGGGCCGATCAGGGCCTGGGTCAGCATGAAGACGACGAACCCCGCCAGCACCTGCTCCCAGACGGGGGGCGCGGGCTCGGTTGGCGGCGGAACGGGGAGGGCGGGGCGCACGGGGAGAGGGTGGCAAGACCTCGTTAACGAACGGTGTCGCGGGAGGCTCAGTCCCCGGCCCGCTCCACGAAGGTGTCGATCACCCGCTTCTCGCCCGCCTTCTCGAACTCCACCGTCAGCTTGTTGCCCTCGACCACGCGCACCGCGCCGTAGCCGAACTTCTGGTGAAAGACGCGGTCGCCCTTGGACCAGCCGCCGCCCGCACTGGGGTCGGCGGTGGCGATCAGGCGGCCGTCGCCTTCGATCAGGGTCTGGCGGGCGGGGCGGGCGGAGGGGGCCTTCGACGCCACGAACGACTGGGCGCGCTGCCAGCCGGGCGAGGTGTAGCCCGCGCCGAAGGACGGGGCTTCGTCCCAGCGGGACTTGGCCTCCTTCATGCCGGCGGAAGCGCCGTAGTAGCCGGTGTCTGACTCGGCCTCGACGTGGTCGATGGGCAGTTCGTCGACGAAGCGGCTGGGCAGCTGGCTGGTCCAGCGGCCGTAGACGAGGCGGTTGGCGGCGAAACTGATGCGGGCGTCCTGTTTGGCGCGGGTGACGCCGACGTAGGCGAGGCGGCGTTCCTCCTCCAGGCCCTTTTCCCCCTTCTCGTCGATGCTGCGCCGGGACGGAAAGACCCCTTCCTCCCAGCCCGGCAGGAAGACCAGCGGGAACTCCAGCCCCTTGGCGCCGTGCAGCGTCATGATCTGCACCGCGTCCGACGACGGCCCGCGATCCAGGTCCATGACCAGCGAGACGTGCTCCAGATAGGCCCCCAGCGTCTCGAAGGACTGCATGGCCTGGGTCAGTTCTTTGAGGTTGTCCAACCGCGCCGGGCCGGTGGCGCGGTCGGCCTTCTGCATGTCGACGTAGCCGCTCTCCTCAAGCACCGTTTCGGTCAGCAGCCAGTGGCGCGTGTCGGCCGCCAGAGCCCGCCAGCGGTCGAGGTCGCGCACGAAGTTCGACAGCGCCGTGCGAGTGCGGGCCTGGAGCTCATCCGAGGTGATCAACTCGCGAACCGCCGCCATGGCTGAGACGCCGCGATGCCTGGCGATCTGCAGGATCTTCTGCACGCTGGTGTCGCCGATCCCGCGCTTGGGCACATTGACGATCCGCTCGAAGGCGAGGTCGTCGTCCTCGGACTGGATCAGGCGCAGATAGGCGTGGGCGTCGCGGATCTCGGCGCGCTCGAAGAACCTCGGCCCGCCGATGACGACATAGGGGATGGCCAGCAGCACGAACCGCTCTTCGAAGGCCCGCATCTGAAACGACGCACGAACAAGAACGGCCATGTCCTTGTAGGCCATGCCGGCGCGCCGCGCGGTCTCGATCTCGTCGGCGATCAGGCGGCTTTCGGCCTCGCCGTCCCAGACGCCGCGCACGCGGACCTTGTCGCCGGTCTGATCCTCGGTCCACAGCGTCTTGCCGAGCCGGTCGCGGTTGGCGGCGATCAGGCCCGACGCCGCGCCCAGGATGTGGCGGGTCGAGCGATAGTTGCGCTCCAGCCGGATGACCTTGGCGCCGGGGAAATCCCGCTCGAAGCGCAGGATGTTGTCCACCTCGGCGCCACGCCAGCCATAGATCGACTGGTCGTCGTCGCCGACGCAGCAGACGTTGCCGGTCGAGGACGTGAGCAGCCTCAGCCAAAGGTACTGGGCGACGTTGGTGTCCTGGTACTCGTCGACCAGGATGTAGCGGAAGCGACGGCGGTACTCCTCCGCCAGATCCACATGCTGCGACAGGATCGTCAGGTTGTGCAGCAAGAGGTCGCCGAAGTCGCAGGCGTTCAGGGTGACCAGTCGCGACTGATAGGCAGCGTACAGGCTCTGGCCCTTGCCGTTGGCGAAATCCTCGCCGGGCGGCAGTTTCTCGGGCGTCCAGCCGCGGTTCTTCCAGTGATCGATCACCCCGGCCAGAGAGCGCGGCGTCCAGCGCTTGGTGTCGATGTTGGCGGCTTCCAGCAGTTGCTTCAGCAGCCGTTCCTGGTCGTCGGTGTCCAGGATGGTGAAGCTGGATTTCAGTCCGACCAGCTCGGCGTGGCGACGCAGGATTTGGGCGGCGACGGAGTGGAAGGTGCCGAGCCAGCGCAGGCCCTCGGCGGACGGGCCGATCAGGTGAGTGATCCGCTCGCGCATCTCGCGCGCGGCCTTGTTAGTGAAGGTGACGACCAGCAGCTCCCACGGCCGCGCCCGGCCGGTGGCGAGGATGTGGGCCAGCCGCGTGGTCAGGACGCGGGTCTTGCCGGTGCCTGCGCCGGCCAGGACCAGAACGGGCCCTTCGGTCGTCTCGACGGCCTCGCGCTGCTCCGGGTTTAGGGCCGCCAGGTAGTCCGGCGCCTCATGCGCGACGCCGCCCGGTCCGCGCGAACGGGCCAGGTCGGAGATGCGCGGGGCGGGCAGGGGGGCGTCGGTCAAGCGGGCGGACTTTCGGGCGGCGGAATCGAGAACATAAGGGGCACGACGGCCAAAGTCAGGCGCCGAACAGCGACGCCTGCCGGAACCGCGAAGCAAGACCCGTGTTCTTGCCGCACAGGGAGCAATCCTGAGAGGGAGATACAGACATGGCCGAGAACACCAAATCCGGCGGCGGCAACGCCGGCCTGGCCTTCATCGTCGGCGGGTTGCTGGTCGTCGTGGCGATCATCGCCTACTTCGTCTTCGCCGGCGGTGGCATGACGCCCGAGACCAAGGAGGTCAACGTGGACGTCGACCTGCCGGAAGTCGCGGCTCCGGCGGTGCCGGGCGGGAACTGATCCATGACCGATCCGAACCTGCCCCCCACCGAGCGCGTGGTCGTCGAGCCGCGCCACACCACCGTCAACGTCCAGCCCGAGCGCCGCGGCGGCGGCGGAGGCGTGGTGGCCTTCCTGGTGATCGGCCTGCTGGTCGTTGTGGCCATCATCGCCTTCGTCCTGCTGAACGGGAACCAGAACCCGATCGAGAAGGCGGCGGACACCAACGTCGCGGTGGACGTGGAACTGCCCGACGTTAACCTGCCCGAGCCGAAGATGCCCGAGCTGCCGCAGGTCGAGCCGCCCAGCGTGCCGGGACCCGCTCCGGCGGAGTGATCCGACCAGCCCGAAAGACAAAGCCCGTCCGGCGCGAACCGGACGGGCTTTTCTTTGGCCGCTGGCGAGGGCGCTAGCTACGGTCGCCGAAGACGGATTCCGCTGTGGGCTCGGCGGTGCGGCGCTCGCGCTCCTCCGGCACAAATTCGGGCTCGGCGGGCTCCTCGGCGATGGCTTCCAGGGCCGGGCCGCCCTTCTTGGCGTCGTCGCGGTTCTTCTTCTCGGCGGCCTTCGAGACGAGATCGTCGAGCGCCAGCTGACCGACGAGGCCCAGCGTCACCGGATCGACCGGCTTGATGTTGGCGCTGTTCCAGTGGGTGCGGTTGCGCACGCTCTCGATCGTGGCCTTAGTGGTGCCGAGCAGCTTGGCGATCTGGGCGTCGGTGACCTCGGGATGGTTCTTGACGAACCACATGATGGCGTCCGGACGGTCCTGACGGCGCGAGACGGGTGTATACTTCGGCGCGGGCTTGGAGGACTTCAGCAGCTCGGCGTGGCGGCTGACGATCGCCTTCATGCGATAGTTTTCATCGGCCTGGGCCTTGTCCAGCTCCTCGCGGGCCAGCTGGCCGCCGGTGATCGGGTCGACGCCGCGGATGTCACGCGCCACGTCGCCGTCGGCGATGCCGCGCACCTCCAGCGGGTGCAGGCCGCAAAAGTCGGCGATCTGCTCGAACGTCAGGGAGGTGTTGTCCACCAGCCAGACGGCGGTCGCCTTGGGCATCAGGATGTCGGTCATGGGCGTGGGTCCCGGATGAGAGGCCCGGTCGAGCCGGGCGCTGGATACGACGGCGCCCGACCTTTCGGCCGGGCGCGGATGATTGGGATATAGGCCGGTTCTGCCGAAAAGGGAATGTCGCGCGCACACCTTTCGCCGAGCTTTGCAGTGGGTTGCGGCTGAGGCAAACTCTGGGACGGAGAAGCACAGGAGGGTGAGATGTCGCGTTCAGTTTGGACAGCAGCGGCCGTGGCGTTCTGGCTGACGGCTCCGATGACGGCGTCCGCACAGAGCGTCTTCGACACGCCGCCAGGAAGCTGGCGCAACACCTGCACCGGGGGCGTGGTGATCAACGGGCGACTGAACGCCCTCTGCCAGGACTCGCGAGGTCTGCCCCGCAACAGCTACCTCGAGGTGGCGTCCTGCGGCAGGCGAGAGATCATTAACAACAATGGCAACCTGAGCTGCGCGCCTTCTCAGGATTCGCCGCGACAGTGGGCGCGCCCGGGCGGCGGAGGGCGGGCGATCACGGTGTTCGAACACACCAACTTCCAAGGTCGATCGCGGACCTGGTCTGGAGAAGTCGCCAACCTGGTGCCGGAGGGGTGGAACGACATCATCAGCTCCATGTCCATGAGCGGAACTTGGGAAGTCTGCACGGACACCAACTTCCGTGGCCGGTGTCAGGTGTTCGACGGCGACGTGACCAGCACCGTGCCGTTGGGTCTCAACGACGTGATTTCCTCCATTCGGCCGGCAGGACGCGGCGGGTGGGGTGGTCGCGCCTCGATCACGATCTTCCAGCACGTGAACTATCAGGGTGCGTCGCGTACCTATACCGGAGAGGTGGCCAATCTGGTGCCGGATGGCTGGAACGACATCGCCAGCTCCCTGACCTTAAGGGGGTTGTGGGAGGTCTGCACCGACATCAACTTTCGAGGTCGGTGCGACGTCTTCGACGCGGATGCTGCCAATCTCGTGCCGTTGGGCCTGAACGACGTGATATCCTCGATGCGTCCGTTGAGCCGCTGATCCATACAGCTCCGGTTCATGTGGACCGATGAACAGTGTGATCCAGGCTGCGTTGAGCAGTTCAATGCGTTCAGGAGGAAGACCATGAAGATCATCACACTCGCCGCCGCCGGAGCCACATTGGCGCTCGTCGGGGCGGCATCCGTCCCGCAAACAGCCGACGCCCAGTCGCGCGGCGCCCCTCGGGGCACTTACGCCCAGACCTGCAACGGCGCCTATGTGAATCAGGGTCGGCTGTACGCCGATTGTCGCGACACGCGCGGCAACTATCGGTCCAGCTCCATCGATCTGAACGCTTGTTCGTCCAGCGACATCGGCAACGACAACGGACTGCTGGTCTGCAACAACGTTCGTGGCAGCTGGGAAAACAACGGGGGCGGCTGGAACGGCGGAAATAATGGTGGAGGCTGGAACGGCGGAAACAATGGCGGCGGTTGGAACGGCGGCAACAACGGTGGCGGCTGGGGAGGCAATGGCGGTGGCCGTAACTCCATCACCGTCTATCAGGACGCCAACTATCGGGGCTACTCAGAGACCTTGCGGGGTGAGATCTATGATCTAGCTCGCTCGGGCTTCAACGACCGCATCAGCTCCATGCAGATGAACGGCAGTTGGGAAGCCTGCACCGACGCCAACTTCCGCGGCCAGTGCCAGGTGTTCTCTGGCAGCGTCCGCAATCTCGACAGGTGGGGAATGAATGACCGCATCTCGTCGCTGCGTCCGGTGCGCGGCGGCGGTCGCTGGTAGACCTCAGACCGTCAGGATGATCTTGCCGACGTGCTCGCCCGCCTCCAGCCGGAGGTGGGCGAGAGCGGCCTGATCAAGAGGGAAGGTGGCGTCAATCGGCGGCTTGACCGCTCCCGACCTCACCCAGGGCCAAACTGTGCGCTCGATGGCCGCTGTCAGACGCGCCTTCTCATCTGCCGAGCGTCGGCGCAGCGTCGATCCGGTCAGCACCGCCTGCTTCATCATCAGCTTGAGCAGATCGACCTCAGCGAGCGGTCCCGTCTGGGTGGCGATGACGATCCAGCGTCCACCAGGCTTCAGGGCGGCCTGATTGATGCCGGCGTAGGCCGCACCGACCATGTCCAGAACGACGTCGGCTCCGCCGGCCTGAGCGATGGCGCTTGCAAGGTCCGTCGTCGAGGCGTCAAGGCTGACGTCCGCGCCGAGGGAAAGCGCTGTTTCAGCTTTCGCGGCTGACCGGGACGTAGCGATGACCTTGGCGCCGTGAGCCTTGGCCATCTGGATGGCTGTGACTCCGATGCCGGACGTCGCGCCGTGAACGAGCAAGGTCTCGCCGGGAGCGAGCCGGCCGGCCTCGAAGACGTTGGCGTAAACCGTGAACACCGTCTCCGGCAGGGCGGCCGCGCTCACGAAGTCCATCGTCTCAGGGATCGGCAGGGCATGTCGGGCGTCAACTACGGCCAGTTCCGCGTAGCCGCCGCCGCCCATAAGCGCGCAGACCCGGTCGCCGATGCGCCAGCGCGTCACACCTGGGCCGACCTGGTCCACTTCGCCCGCGACCTCGAGGCCGAGGATGTCCGACGCTCCCGGCGGCGGCGGGTAAAGCCCTTGCCTTTGCAGCAGGTCCGGGCGGTTGACGCCGGCAGCGCGGACGCGGATGCGGATTTCCCCCGGATCGGCGACAGGATCGGGGCGCTCGCCCACGGTAAGCGCTTCAGCTTGACCCCGACCGCCCTCGATCTCGATCACGCGCATGAGGTGCTCCAAAGCCTTGCAATCGTCCGGGTCCGGGCGCGTAACTAGGCCAGCGAAGGTTCTGGGCCAAGGAGGCGACGATGACGTTCGAGGATCTTGAGCCGCGTCCCCAGCGAGGCGCGAACCTGAACGCCTTGGCGCGCGAAGACCTGGATCTCTACGCGGTCGAGGAATTGAACGAACGGATCGAGGCGCTTCAAGCCGAGATCGAGCGGTCGAAATCCGCCATCGCGGCCAAAGCCGCGAAGAAGTCGGCCGCCGACGCCCTGTTCAACTTTGGGCGGTGACGGTTCCGCTTGCTCACATTCCGTGGCATGGCCGTTGCAGGTCGGGCGGACGCGGCGCCAATCCGGCCCGATCAGGCAGCGGGCCTTCCGTGTCGACATGTTGCGGTTTGAGTTGATGGCGAGCGACGATCCCGAAGCCCCCAAGGGCCCCCGTCCGGGCGAAATCCTGGATTTCGCGCGCTCCGAACTGTTCGACCGGACGTTTCAGGAGGGCATGGAGCTGGTCGAGGAGACCGCGTCCTATCTGGATGGCGACGGCCGGCGGGAGTCCAAGCTGCTGTCGCGTTCGGCGGCGCTCGCTTATGCCGGCGAGAGCATGAAGCTGACCACGCGGTTGATGCAGGTCGCGTCGTGGCTGCTGGTTCAGCGGGCGGTCCGTGAAGGCGACATGGCCCCGGAAGCAGCGGCGGATCCGCGCTATCGCCTCGCCGAGCGCAAGGTGGCGCAGGAACCCACGAACGCGGAGATTCCGATCGCCCTGGTGGAGTATTTGGTGCGGGCCGAGAAGCTGTACGACCGTGTGCTCTATCTTGATCGGCGCATGTATCTGGAGGCCCCAGCCGAGTCCGAGGTCAACCCGGTGCTCAGTCAGATGGGGCTGTTGGAAGCCGCCTTCCGGGCCTGAGCCCTACGGCCCGACGTCGTTCACGTCGACGCGGCCGTCGGCGACCACCTCGGGCAAGGTGACGGCGATGCCGAGCGCCTCGGCCAGCGCACGATCCCGGCGATAGACGTCCTCGCGGAAGGCGACCCTGCCCTGACCATCGACGAAGGCCGTCCAGTAGAGCAGGCGCACGCTTATTTCACGGCCGGTCTGGATCCGCGTGGTCCGCCGCGAGGCCTGTGCGGCGTCGAACTGCTCCAACAGTGCAGGGTCGGGAGATAGCAAGAGCCGGGCGAACTCGACCGCGTTTTGCACGCGAACGCAGCCATGTGACCGTTGCCGCATCGACAGATTGAAAGCCGCTTTGGACGGTGTGTCATGCAGGAAGATGGCGTAGCTGTCCTGCAACTCGAACTTCACATAGCCCAGCGCGGCGTTAGGTCCGGCGCGTTGAATAACCGTGCCGTTCTGGATGTACATGTTCTGGCTGGCCAGATAGGCGGGGCCGCGCGGCAGGATCTCGCGACGCGCGATGCCGGCGGGGACGTACCAGGGCGGGTTGGCCACGACCGAGGCGAACGGCTTTTCCAGGCTTGGCGTCTGGGTGGTCGGGGCCCCGACGACGACGCGGTTGGAGTGAACCGGTCGGCCGTCCTTCCAATAAACCATGATCGCCGCGGCGGTGTTGACCTCGATCCGCTCGGGATTGAGGTCGCGCTTCAGCCAGCGGCGGCGTTCCAGATTGAGCGCGATCTGACGCGCCCGATCCTCGGCCGAGGCTCCCAGCGAAGCCTGTGTAGAAGGACCGATGCGGCCGTCGGCTGCCAGCCCGTGCCGGGCCTGAAAGCCCCGGACCGCCTGCTGCAGTTCGGGGCCATAGACCAGCCCTTCGGCCGTCAGCCGCGAGCCGGCTTCCGCCGTCAGATCGCCTTCCGCCACCAGACGCGCGATCAGGGCCGGGATCCGGTTGTCGCTTGAGCCGGGCTCGAGCGTGCCCGCCCTGACCGGGAAGGAGGGCCAGCCGCCCTGGCCGATCAGGCGGCGGTATCGCACGTATCCGGCCGATAGATTGTTGTAGCCGATGTCGGTCGGGGCCAGGCCCTCGAACCACTCGACCAGACGGTTCTGCACCAGGGCATCGTTGAGGCCGAGCGGCACGTCGACGACGTTCTTCTGCATCTCCCACAGCTCTTCGACCGTTTCGGGCCGCACGGCGCCGAAGGCGAGCACCCGGGCGTATTTCAGGGCCGCGGCAGTGGTGCGGAGATCGGCGCTGTCCGGATCGGCGGCCAGGCCGACGAAGTCGAAGTAGTCGGTCTTGGACAGGCCGTGACGCTCAGCGCGATTGGAGGCCTGGTTCAGGCGGCGCACGCGGTCGGCGTTCCACACCGGACGCCAGTTGTTCAGCTCGTAGAAGGCGCGCACATCAGCCTGCTCGTCGGTCGGCAGGCGGCTGATCTGAGCGTCGAACGCCGCGAAATAGGGGCTGGCGCCGGTCGTCTGCGCCGGCGCGGCCGTCTGCGCCATTGCAGGCGCGGCCATAGCCGCCGCCGCAGCGCCGAGGGTCAGTTCACGTCTGTTCATTCTCGCATCGCCTTGGTTCGACGCCTCGTGGAACCCGGCGTCCACGCCCCGGGGGTCGAACGCGATCATGTTATCCACGTTCAGGACAAACAAAAAGCGCCGGTCACGCGACCGGCGCCTTTCGTGATGTCGCGGCTACAGTGGCCTGAGGCTCACTTCTTGATGAACCCGCCAAACTTGTTGTTGAAGCGCGACACGCGGCCGCCGCGGTCCATCAGCTGTTGGTTGCCGCCCGTCCAGGCCGGGTGCGTCGACGGATCGATGTCCAGGTTCAGCACGTCGCCTTCCTTGCCGTAGGTCGAGCGGGTCTTGTAGCTCGTCCCGTCGGTCAGGGTGACGGTGATGAAGTGGTAGTCCGGGTGGGTGTCGGGCTTCATGGTCGTGGCGTCCGGTCTCTGCGCGATGACGATGCCGACCGTCTGTGCGCGAAATTGAGAAATCCCGCCGGAAAGCCCGACGGGAGCGAGCGCGGCGTTTACACCGGGGCGCTATCCGGGGCAAGAGGCGCAGCCCATGACGAACGCCGCCCCGATACCTGATTCCGCCACCGCGCCCGGGCGGCCCGGCGCGGGCGCGGTCCTGGCCGATCAGATCGGCGAGGCCGGCGAGCGGCGGGGACGCAGTCGCGACGTCCGGCCTCTGCTCAGGCTCTGGCCGTTTCTGGTCCGGCATCGGCTGGACGCCTTCATCGCCCTGTTCTGGCTGCTGGCGTCCACGGCGGCGTCGTTGGGCCTCACCGCGACCGCCCGGGGGGCGATCGACCACGGCTTCGAGAACGGCGGCCGCGACATCGATCGCTGGTTCCTCTTCCTCGGGGCCAACGCTGTCGTGCTGGGGATCGCGACGGCGGTTCGCTACTTCTACGTCACCAAGACCGGGGAGCGGGTGATCGCCGACCTGCGAAAGGCCCTGTTCGAGCGGGTCCTGACCCTGGATCCGGCATTCTTCGCGAGGATGCGCACCGGCGAGGTGTTGAGCCGCCTGACGACCGACATCGCCCTGGTCGAGACGCTGCTGACCACCTCCGTCTCCTTCGCGCTCCGCAATCTGCTGACGCTGATCGGCGGGATCGTGTTGCTGTTCATCGTCAGTCCCAAGCTCACGGGGTTGGTCCTGCTAACCGCGCCTCTGCTGCTGGGACCCGTGTTCCTTTTCGGACGACAGGTCCGCAAGCTCACCGTCAAGTCCCAGGACCGCTTCGCCAATGCCGTCGGTTTCGCGGGCGAGAGCGTGGACGCCATCGAGACGGTGCAGGCCTTCGGACGCGTCACGAGCGCCGCAGGCCGCTTCGGCGCCGTGGTGGAGGAGGCGTTCGGCGTCTCCTTGACCCGCATTCGGGCGCGGGCCTGGATGACGGCGCTGGTGATCGTGGTGATCTTCGGCGGCATCACCTTCGTGCTGTGGCTTGGTGCCCAGGACGTGGCGGCGGGGACGATGACGCCCGGCGCCCTGTTGCAGTTCGTGCTGTTGTCGGTTTTCACCGCGGGGGCCGTGGGCGCGCTCGGCGAGAGCTGGGGCGACGTGCAGAAGGCCTCCGGAGCGATGGAACGCATCGACGAGCTGATGCGCGCCGTCCCGCAGATCGCTGCGCCGGAACGTCCCCTGCCGCTGCCGTTCCCGGCGGAAGGTCGCGTGGCGATGGCCGGTGTGCGGTTCGCCTACCCCGGCCGGCCCGACCTGCCGGCGCTGAAGGGGTTCGACCTCACGGTGCGGCCCGGCGAGACCGTGGCTCTGGTCGGGCCGTCGGGGGCGGGCAAGTCGACCGTGTTCCGTTTGTTGCTGCGCTTCTACGATCCCCAGGCGGGGTCGGTCAGCGTGGATGGCGTGGACGTAAAGGCCGCCGATCCGGCGGAGGTGCGCGCGCGGTTCGCCTGGGTGTCGCAGGAGGCTCCCCTGTTCTCCGGTTCGGCTCTGGAAAACATCCGCTTCGGCCGCGAAGCCGCCAGCGAGGATGAGGTGCGTCAGGCGGCCGAGGAGGCGCAGGCCTTGGGCTTCGTGGAGGCCCTCCCGGAAGGGTTCGCCACCCCGCTGGGCGAACGCGGCAAGAGCCTCTCGGGCGGTCAGCGTCAGAGGCTGGCCATCGCCCGCGCCCTGGTCCGCGACGCCTCGATCCTGCTGCTCGACGAGGCGACCAGCGCGCTCGACGCCGAGAACGAGGCCCTGGTGCAGGCGGCGCTGGATCAGGCGATGGAGACCCGCACCACCCTGGTCATCGCCCACCGCCTAGCCACCGTGCTCCGCGCCGACCGCATCGTCGTCATGGAGGACGGCGCCGCGGTGGAGGAGGGGACCCACCACGAGCTGGTGGCCAAGGGCGGGCTCTACGCCCGGCTGGCGGAGCTGCAGTTCCGGGAAGGCTGAGCGCCGGCTTCAGGGGCCTGTGGAGCGGGCCTCAACGGCCATGGCCGGTTGGTCGGTGAACACGGCATCGACGCCGAGCCGATAGAAGCGCTGCAGCCAACCTGCCATGTCGCCGAGCCCTTGATCCTTCCCGCTACGGAACTCGACGGGCAGAAACACGTCCTCGGCGCGGAAGGTCCAGGCTACGACTTTCAGCCCGGCGGCATGCGCGTCGGCGACCAGCGTGGTTGCTGTGGGCGCTGACCCTGTGGCGTTGCGCGGGTAGATCAGTCCAGTCTCGACCCCAATGGCGTCGGCATAAGTCGCGATCTCGGCGAGCTCCTCGGGCCCGGTCATCTCGGCGTAGGTCATCCCGGGTCGGTCGAACGGACCGCCCAGCGGCGACATCAGCTGGAGCAACGGCGCATCCGTCGCCTGATTCAGCGATCGCAGGACGTTCACCTCGAACGATTGGATCAGCACCGGGCTGTCGGATGCCATGAGATCATTGGCGGACAGCGCGGCGATCAGGGGCGCTTCCATCGGCAGCCCGATGGAAGCGAAGTAGGTCGGATGCTTGATCTCCGGGGCGACGCCGATGGTCCGGCCCGTACGCGACGAACTCGCGCGGGCGATATCAATGACCTCCTGAAACGTCAGGATCGACTCCTGACCGTCGAAGGCGGCGCTGGCCGGGCGCAGCGCGGGCAGGCGTTCACGGGCGCGCAGGGTCCGCAGTTCCTCCAGGGTGAAGTCTTCGGTGAACCAGCCGGTGACGGGACGGCCGTCGATGGTCTTTGTCGCGCGGCGCTCGGCGAACTCGGGGCGTGCGGCGACGTCGGTCGTTTCGGAGATCTCGTTCTCGTGGCGGACCACCAGGTGGCCGTCCCTGGACATGACCAGGTCTGGCTCGATCAAATCCGCGCCCTGATCGATGGCCAGCTCATAAGCCGCGCGGGTGTGCTCGGGCCGTTCGCCCGAAGCGCCGCGATGCGCGATGACGAGCGGGTGCGACGGCGTCTGGGCCGCGACGGGACCGGCGAACAGCATGGCCGCGAGGATGAACCGGATCATACCGCGAGGGTAGGGCGGGCCTGCGACAGGCCCATGAAGCGGGCGAGCCTCAGGCGGCCTGCAATACCTTGCGAAGCGCCGGATGCACCTCAGCGTTGGCGGCGCAGATGGTTGCGCCCGCCTTGGGGTCTCCGTGGTCCTCGATGGTGGTGACGATACCGCCCGCCTCGGTAACGAACAGGATGCCCGCCGCCACGTCCCAAGGCTTCAGGTTGCGCTCGAAATAGGCGTCGTAGCGGCCGCAGGCGACCCAGGCGAAATCGAGCGCCGCCGACCCCAGACGCCGAATGCCGGCGACGCGCTGGCCGACCGCATGGATGTCCTTGATAGCCTGGGCATGACCCGTCTTGCCGATGAAGGGCAGGCCCGTGGCGATCAGGCTTTCGGACAGGTCGCGACGGCCCGAGACGCGGATGCGCTGGTCGTTCAGATAGCAGCCCTTGCCTTTCTCGGCCCAGAACAGCTCATTGAGGATCGGGTTGTAAGTCACGCCGGCCACGATCTCGGACAAGCCGTCGGGCGCGCGACGCTCCAGCCCGACCGTGATGGCGAAGTGGGGCATGGCGTGCATGAAGTTGGTCGTGCCGTCGATCGGATCGACGATCCACGTGTGAGACTTGTCGGTGCCCTCGATCAGGCCGCGCTCCTCGCCCAGGAAGCCATAGCCGGGGCGCGCCTTGGTCAGCAGTTCGAACAGCGTTTGTTCGGCCTTCAGATCGGCGGCTGTGACGAAGTCGCCGGGGCCCTTGCGGGAGACCTGCAGGTTGGACACCTCGCCGAAGTCGCGCAGCATCGGACGGGCGGTCTTTCGAACCGCGTCGGTCATGACCTGAAGCAGGGCGGAGGCGAGGGCCATTCGGGAATCTCCTGATCCAGCGGTCCTTACAAGGCGAAGCGCCCGGACCGGTGGAGAAGTTCAGTGCTCGCCCCGAAGGGCCGTTCGTTGGATCAGTCGGCGCGGCGGACGTATTCGCCCGTCGAGGTGTCCACCACGATGCGCTCGCCTGCCGACATATAGGGCGGGATCATGATGCGCACGCCGTTGTCGGCGATGGCGGGCTTGTAGGACGACGACGCCGTCTGGCCCTTCACGGTAGGCTCGGTTTCGGCCACGGTGAGGGTAACCTGATCTGGCAGCTCCAGGCCGATCGGGCGGCCTTCGTGCATCTCGATGATCACGTTCATGCCGTCCTGGAGGTAGGGAATGCGCTCCTCGCCGACCCAATCCTTCTGCAGCTCGATCTGCTCGTAGGTGCCGCCGTCCATGAATACGAGCGCGTCGCCTTGCTCGTAGAGGAAGGAGAAGTCCTTCTGCTCGAGCGTCACGCGCTCGACCTTGTCTTCCGAACGGAAGCGTTCGTTCAGCTTGTTGCCGGTCTCGAGGTTCTTGGCCTCGACGTTGGCGAAGGCGCCGCCCTTGCCGGGCTTGACGTGGGTGGCCTTGGTCACGACCCACAGGCCGTTATTATGCTGGATCACCATGCCGGGCTTGATGGTGTTCGCGTTGATCTTCGCCATTTGGGAATCGCTGGAGCTGGGGCGCGGCCCCGACGGCCTGCGCGAATTCGGGCGCGATCCCTAGAGGAAGCCGGACAGCAGGGCAAGGCGGGCCGGTTTGCAGCACTCCCGCTCGCCGTGCGTCCCGGGTCAAGTCCGGGACGACTGGCTCGATGCCAAGCGCGGTCAGTGCACGGTGACGCCAGCCTTCTCGGCCTTGCGGTCGATGACGTTGGCCAGCCGCACACCCATGCCGGTGGGGCTGGCCAGCTTGCCGGCGCGGGTGTCGAGCTTGCGCGCCTCATGGGCGAAGGCGGCCGCGAGCCCGGCAGAGGTCATGGCGGCGGCGATCTGCATGCCTCGGCTGGCCGGACGTAACGCGATCCAGACTGCGTTGATCGCCTGGGCGCCGGCCCAGAGGATCATGGCCGAGGTGCGCTCCGGCCGGGCAGGGGCGTTCCAGACCCGAACGGCGGACAGGGTGGTGGCCGAGAAGACGGCCGGAAGCACAAGGCTGAAGGCCCCCCGGGGTCGCTCGGTCACGGGACCGGCACCGTCCCGCATGTGAGCTAGCGACCGGCGGTGCGGACCGATCGTGCCGCTGGCGAGAGCGGTGGCCAGGAGAGCGAACCCGACCGTGACGGCGACGCCTAACGCCACATGGCCGACATCCCGCTCGTCGGCATTGAGGAATTCCGTCGCGGCGTCTCTGATGTCATCCAGACGATCGTCGATGTCGCTCATGCCTGCATCCTCCTGCGACGGAGGAATGAGCGGAAAGCGGCGCGGTTCCGGATCAGATCGACTCGTCCATGGGCAAGGACAGGTCGCCAGCGTCGTAAGCATAGTCCAGCAGGTCGCCCGGCCGACACCCCAGGGCCGCGCAAAGCCGCGCGAGAGTCGCAAAGCGGATGCCCTTCACCTTGCCTGACCGAAACAGGGACAGCTGGGTCTCGCTGAGGCCCACTTCGGCGGCGAGGTCTCGAGCCTTGATGCCCCTCGCCACGATCAGGGCGTCCAGGGTCACGCGCACGGGCATCAGATCATCTCGTCCAGTTCGGCTTGCACCCGATCCGCCTGCTCGGCGACGCGGCCCAGCAGGAACAGGGCTCCGCCGATCATACCCAGCGTCATGCCTGCGACGTCGAAGTGCAGATAGCCGCCGCGTGTCTCGCCGATTACCCGAAGCACATTGGTGACGGCGAAAACGCTCAGCAGACCCCCGATACCGAGGGAGAGTCCGACCCGGCGCAGGCCGCCCGCCAGCACGGGCTGTATCAGGCGGCCACGGGAAATCTGCCCCAGCGACTGACCTATCGCCCAGACGCCGTAAAGGTAACAGACCGTCGGCAAGGCCGCGATGGCATTGGCCCGCCAACCGGGCAAGGGGGCCCCCTCCTTGATCCAGAGCGCCAGCGGGAAGGCCAGATGCATCAGAGCCAGCAGCCCGCCGACGCTGATCACCATGAAGATCGCCAACCATCGATACTGGGCGCACAGGCGACGAAAGGCGACGATGTCGGAGGACGGCATGAGGGTCTCGAAACTGTCTGATCTTTAATCTTGACTTAAAGATGGGAGGTTCGCAACTTTATATCCGACTTAAACCGCGAGGTTCGCATGGCGGCCATCGAGACAGAGGCTTTGACACGCCAGTTTGGCCGCCGAACAGCTGTGGACGCCGTATCTCTCACGGTGCCTGAGGGAGCCGTTTATGGCTTTCTCGGGCGCAACGGCGCAGGCAAGACCACGACGCTGAAGATGCTGCTGGGCTTGCTGAAGCCGACAACAGGCGTGGCCAGGATCGCCGGGCTGGATGTCGCGGGCGACCGCATCGCGGCCGCCAAACGGACCGGCGCGCTTCTGGAGGCGCATGGCTTTTACGCCAATCTGACGGGCCGCGAGAATCTTGATCTGACCCGGTCTCTGTTGGGTTTGGCCTGCGCCGAGGTGGATCGCGTGCTGGAGGTCGTCGACATGACCGCCGATGCAACCCGGCGGGTGGGCGGCTATTCGCTCGGCATGCGCCAGAGACTGGGTCTGGCCCGAGCCATGCTCGGATCGCCGCCGGTGCTAATCCTCGACGAGCCCACCAACGGCCTGGATCCCGATGGCATCGCCGATATGCGGGGGTTCCTGAAGACCCTGCCGGAGCGGACGGGGGCGACGGTGTTGTTGTCCAGCCACCTGCTCAGCGAGATCGAGCAGACCGCGACGCATGTGGGAATCCTGAGCGAGGGGCGTCTGGTGCTCGAAGGCCAACTGGCGCGCTTGAAGGCCGAACTGGCCCCGGAGATCGGTCTGAGGGTCGACGACGTCGCCCGCGCCCGCGCAGTGATGGCGAGCCACGACCTGACCGTCGAGCAACAGTCGGATGGCCTGACGCTCCGTCTTCGGCCGGGGCAGGATCACGAAGCCGTCACGGCCGCCGTCAATCGCGACCTCGTCGGAGCGGGAGTCGCGGTCTTCGCCCTCGCCCCGCGCGCCCGGTCGCTGGAAGGCATTTACCGCGCGGTGAGCGCCACCCCGAAGGTCAGCTCCGAGGAGACCGTCTGATGCTGACCGTGCTGTTCTTGGAAATCCGCAAGTTGAACCGGTCGCTGGCTTTGTTGCTGGCGCTGGCCGCGCCGTGCCTGATCGGGATCTTCGCCTTTTTCAATGTCGGGCGCTTCGATGAACCCGGACCGTGGACCCGGTGGCTAACGACGTCGGTCGGCCTCTGGGCCTTCTTCATGCTGCCGATGAGCGTGACGGCCCTGACAGCGCTCGTGGCCCAGATGGAGCACGCGCCGCGATCCTGGGATCATCTGCGCAGCCTGCCTGTACCACGCTGGCGCATCTATGCGGCCAAGCTGGCCTGCGTGCTGGGGCTCGTGGTGCTCATGAGCGTGCTGAACCTGGCCGTGACCTATGGGGCCGTCGAATTGGCGGCCACGCTGAAGCCGGCGATTCGTCCCACGGACCAGCCGGACTTCGCCGCCACGGGCCTGCTGCTCGCCAAGGTGCTGATCGCGGCCTTGCTGATGGTCGCGATCCAGTTCTGGGCGGCGATGCGGTTCTCCAGCTTCGTGCCGGCGCTCGCGCTGGGTATCGGCGGCACCTTCTTCGCCGTGGCCGCGACCAGCGCCAAACAGGGCGTCTTCTTCCCCTGGCAGATGGCGGTCAATGTGATGGGCGAGGGCTGGCGGCATGATACGGCGCTGGCGCTCGGCGGCGGTCTAGGCGTGCTCGCCATGATCGCCGCCGTCATCCACCTCAGCCGTCGTGAGGTGCTCTGACCTCAGCCGCCGGTGGCGCTCTTGTCCGGCGAGATCTCGGTCATGGCGGACTGCAGGTAGTTCTGCTCGCCCAGCTGCTCGATCAGCTTGAACTGGGCCTCGAGAAAGTCGATGTGCTCCTCGGTGTCTGACAAGATTTCCATCAGGATCTGACGGCTGACGAAGTCCGACGCGGCCTCGGCTTGGGCGATGCCGGCCAGAAGGGTGTCGCGTCCACCCAGCTCCAAAGCCAGGTCTGCGCCCAGGCATTCCACCGCGCTCTCGCCGATCTTCAGCTTGTGCAGGTCCTGCATGTTGGGCAAGCCGTCGAGGAACAGCACGCGCTTAATCAGCTTGTCGGCGTGACGCATCTCGCCGATCGATTCCTCGTAGATGATCTCGCCGAGGTGCTTCAGGCCCCAGCTCTCGAACATCCGGGCGTGCAGAAAGTACTGGTTGACCGCCGTCAGCTCGTTGGTCAGCACCGCGTTGAGAGTGCGGATGATCGCGGGATCGCCCTTCATGGCTGTCGGCTCCTAGTGAATCGGTGGACGCGGGGAGCGCCCTTGGCCTCGTCATAACACAGGCGAATGCGATCGTGGGCTGTTGCGAGCCCTTATCACTACATTGATATTGCGAATGATTTTTGCCGCCAACTACTCGGCGGCGAGAGCATAGGCCTGGCGACTGTCGTCAATCATCTGGCGCATTTCGCAGACGCATTTGGCGCACTGGGCCGCGCAGCCGTTCCGGTCGAACACATCCCGGGGACGCCGGGCGCCCGCCTCGATGGCGAGGGCGACATCCCGTTGGCGAAGGCCGTTGCAGTTGCAGACGTACACGCGAGGCGCTCGGAACTCAGTTGCGACTGGTTCTCCATAGCACGCCTGTAGGGGATTGCAACGCATTCTCATTCGCCCGGTTGACGCGAGGGCTGCGGCGTCGCACCAGCGCCCAATGCGCGCTCCAGATTGCCAACTGTATCTCATCACGCCGCCGGCGATCGCCGGCGTGGAAGCGTTCGCCAACGCGCTGGAACAGGCGCTGGACGCGGGGCCTGTCGCGGCGCTGCAGATCCGTATCAAACCGGCGGATGACGCCGAGATCACCACCGCCGTGCAGCGGTTGGCTCCTATCGCCCAGTCTCGAGGCGTGGCGGTCATCCTCAACGACCGGCCCGACTTGGCGGCGGCCTTGGGATGCGACGGGGTGCATGTCGGCCAGTCGGACGCCTCGGTCGCCTCGGCCCGCAGGATCATGGGCAAGAGGGCCATGATCGGCGCGACGTGCCACGACAGCCGCCATCTGGCGATGGAAGCGGCCGAGGCCGGCGCGGACTACGTCGCCTTCGGCGCCTTTTTCCCGACTTCCACGAAGGAGACGGTTCACCGGCCCGATCCGGACATCCTCACCATCTGGCAGGAGGTCATGGAGGTTCCCTGCGTGGCCATCGGCGGGATCACGGTGGAGAACGCCGCTGTGCTGGTCCAGGCCGGCGCCGACTTCCTGGCGGTCAGCCAGGGCGTTTGGGGCCATCCGGCAGGACCGGCCGCCGCGGTCAGGGAGTTCACCAAAATCCTCATGCCGAGTCCGTAGCTTCAGAGGAAGTTAGGGAGCGCTTGCTAGGCAAATTAGCAGCGCTTCTCCCCAGAGTGTCCCCCGGATGCCCAACAGCCGTGCCCTGACCGCAGCGGACCTCGACCCCGGCGTCGAGGCAAACCCCGCCCGACCGCAGAGGGTCACCACGGCCGCTACGCTTTTCAGCGATCCCCTGGTTCCCATCGCCACCGTCGCGGGCGTCATGCTGCTGACGGTTCTGGCGATCTCGACGGCGCGGACGGCCGGCCTTGTGGCGGCTCTCTGGGCGGCGAATGCGCTGGCCGTGGCTGTCTGGCTTCGTAGTGGCCGCGGCTGGAGCTACGACCTGTGCTTCGGCGGGTTGATCGCCGTGGGCGTGCTGTCGGGTCAGTTTCTGGCGGGCAACCGTCCTGAGCTCGCGGCCCTGTTCACGGCCGCGAACATGCTCGAGATCGTAGCCGGCGTGCTTCTGGCTCGCCGGTTCGCCCCGACGCTGAACCTCGCGAGCGTCGAAGGAGCCTGCCGCTTCATCCTGGCGGTCGCCTTCATCGCTCCGATCGGCGGCGGCCTGCTCGCCGCGACCGGGCTGACGCTCATCAGCGGCTCGGACTTTCTGGTGTCCTTCCAGACCTGGTGGTTCGGACACGCTCTGGGCCTAGCCGTCGTGGCGCCTTTCGTCCTCGCTCTGGAAAAACAGCCGCTGCGGCTTCTTCTGTCGCCGTGGCGGATCGCCGAGACCGTCCTCTTGTTCGGACTGCTGTTGGCGGTGTCGGTCGCGGTCTATTTCGTTCTGACGCGGCCGCTGGGCTTCGCCATGATCCCGGTCCTGATCCTGATCGCCGCGCGGCTGCGGGTGATCGGGGTGACGGCCGGGCTGGTCGTGATGTCGATCTGCGCCATCGCCGCCCTGATGACCGGAGCCGGCCCCTTGCGTTCGGTCGAAGGCGATCTGGCCGAGCGCGCCATGCTGATGCAGCTGACGCTCCTGTTCGGCTACGTGCCGATCGTCCTTGTGGCCTCGCTCCTGGAAGAGCGCGACCGTTTGTCGGAACGCGCGAAGGCCGGTCAGCTGCGGGCCGAACGGGCGTCCGCGGCCAAGTCGCGGCTGCTGGCCAACGTCGCCCACGAGATCAAAAGCCCGATCGGCGGCGTCATCGGCATCGGCGATCTGTGGTCTTCGGGTCAGCTGGGTCCCGTTACCGAGACCCAGAAGGAAATGGCGCAGATGCTGGTCAAGACCGCGCGTCAGGTGGAGGCTCTGTCGCATGACTTGCTGGACGTCGCCCGCGCCGAGTCCGGCGCCGTCAAGGTGGAGCTGCGTCCGACCGATGTGCCGGGGCTGCTGGACGACGTCTGCCAGGCGACCGCGCTACGTCCGGAAGCGGCGCGGTTGAAGATGACGGTGGTGGCGGACGGCGACGGACTGGTCGCCTTGGCGGATTCTCAACGGCTCGCCCAGGTGATCGACAATCTGGCGACCAATGCGGTGAAGTACGCCGCCGCAGGCGGAACACTCGTTTTCCGCGCCAGCCGTATCTACGACGGCGTGCGTATCGAGGTCATCGACCAGGGCCCGGGTCTCTCGCCTGAAAAGCAGGCGCAGCTGTTCGAGCCCTTCAACCGCCTCGGCCTCGAGCGGACGGCGGTGGAAGGTCACGGCATCGGCCTGGCTTTGGCCAAGCGGCTGGTCGAACTGCAAGGCGGGACGATCGGCGTCCAGTCAGAGCTTGGGGCCGGATCGACCTTCTGGATCGAACTTCCGGCGGCCTGAAAATCATTCTCCGGTGAATTCCTGCGACCCGACGCCGCGCGGCGGCGTTGGTCATGGACGCGGACGGTCCGGAGGCTCAGACCTCTGCGCGTCCAAGGCCCATCGGGAACGCCCACGTGGATTTCGACGCCCTCCTGCTGTCGCGGATGCAGTTCGCCTTCACCGTGGCGTTCCACATCCTGTTTCCGGCTTTCACCATTGGGCTGGCGTCCTATCTCGCCGTGCTCGAGGGCCTGTGGCTCTGGACGAAGCGGGAGGCGTTCAAGACGCTCTACCTGTTCTGGGTGAAGATCTTCGCCCTCAGCTTCGGCATGGGCGTCGTTTCGGGCGTGGTGCTGAGCTACCAGTTCGGGACCAACTGGTCGGAGTTCATCCGACTGACCGGCGGGGTGATCGGCCCGCTGATGGCCTATGAGGTGCTGACGGCCTTCTTCCTGGAGGCCTCGTTCCTGGGCGTGATGTTGTTCGGCTGGAAGAAGGTCGGACCCAAACTGCACTTCCTGTCGACCTGCCTGGTGGCCGTCGGGACGATGATCTCCGCGTTCTGGATTCTGTCGGCCAACAGCTGGATGCAGACGCCGCAGGGGCATCAGGTGCTGGCCGACGGCACGTTCGTGGCGGTCGATTGGGTGAAGGTGATCTTCAATCCCAGCTTCCCGTCGCGGCTGACGCACATGCTGGTCGCGGCGTTTCTGACCACGGGGCTCGTCGTCGGAGCGGTGTCGGCCTTTCATGTGCTGAAGGACCGAGCGAAGGGCGAGAAGCCGGCGGGGTGGAACGAGAGCCGGATTTCGCTGGTCATGGCGATCGGTCTCATCGCCGTGCTGGCCCCGCTGCAGCTCGTGGTGGGCCACTGGTCGGGCGAGGTGACGCACAAGTATCAGCCGTCCAAGACCGCCGCGCTGGAAGGCTATTGGGAAAGCCGCGCCGATCAGCCGTTGCATCTGTTCGGCATTCCGGACCGCGAGGCCCAGAAGAACCATTTCCAGGTGTCGATCCCCGGCCTCGGCAACGTCATCCAGAACGTGCCGCGCGGCGAGGTCATTCAGGGCCTGGACGCCTGGCCACGGGAGGATCAGCCGCCGCCGTTCATTCCCTTCTTCGGCTTCCGGATCATGGTGGGGCTCGGTCTCCTGATGATCGGCCTCGGCGCTTGGGGCGGCTGGCTGCTGTGGCGGCGCAGGGTGTTCGACAGCCCGTGGTTCCTGCGCTTCTGCGTGGCCATGGGGCCGTCCGGCTTCATCGCCGTGCTGGCAGGCTGGATGGTGACCGAGGTCGGGCGCCAGCCCTGGGTGGTCTATGGCGTGCTGAAGACCCGCGACGCCGTCTCACCGGTCATCGCCAGCCAGGTGGCCACTTCGCTGCTGGCCTATGTGACTGTTTACGCGATCGTCTTCACCGCCGGAGCGATCTTTATCCTGCGCCTGATGCGAGAGGGGCCGATCGCCGCCCACGTCGAGCCTGCGCCCCGCCAGCAACGCCCGCCCGGCACGCCGCTGGCCAAGGCGCCGGAAGACACGACGCCCGGGGACGACGATCCGCCCGACGGTCCGGACGGCCTGAGAGGACGCACGTCATGAGCCTGGACCTTCCGCTCATCTGGGCCGGGCTGATCGCGCTGGCGGTGCTGCTTTATGTTCTGCTGGACGGCTTCGATCTCGGCATCGGCATCCTGTTTCCGTTCGCCCGCTCCAAGGAGGAGCGGGACGTGATGATGAACACCGTCGCCCCCGTCTGGGACGGCAACGAGACCTGGCTGGTGCTGGGGGGAGGGGGGCTGCTGGCGGCCTTTCCCCTGGCCTATTCCGTCGTGATGCCGGCCTTCTATCTGCCGATCCTGCTGATGCTGGCCGGGCTGATCCTGCGGGGCGTCGCGTTCGAGTTCCGGTTCCGGGCCAATGATCGCGGCCGGCGTTTCTGGACGCAGATGTTCTCCGGCGGCTCGATCCTGACGACGGTGGCGCAGGGCTTCGTGCTCGGCGGCTTCATCCAGGGCGTCACGGTCAGAGACGATCGCTTCGCTGGCGGCCAGTTCGACTGGCTGACGCCCTATACGCTGCTGGTCTCGGCGGGGCTGCTGGCGGGCTATGCGCTCTTGGGCGGCGCCTGGCTGATGATGAAGACTAAGGACAATCTGCACGGAGACGCCAAGCGCTGGACCGGCTGGAGCGCGCTGGCGACCGCCATCCTGCTGGCGGCCGTCAGCGTGGCGACGCTGCTGGTGCATCCCCGTGTCGCGGCGCGGTGGGGGTTCGATCTGGGCGACGGCTTCGCATTGGATCTGGCGACGCTTCTGCCCTTGCTGCCCATCCCGCTGCTGGGTTTGGCCGGGCTCGGGCTGGTGGCGGTGATGTCGAGGAAGGGGTCGCATCGCTGGCCGTTCGTCGGGGCGGTGCTGGTCTTCCTGTCCGGCTATCTGGGGCTGGCGGTCGGGTTTGCACCCTACATCGTGCCTTATGCTCTGGATTTTCGGCAGGCGGCCGCGCCGGACAGTGCGTTGGGCCTGATGCTGGTCGGGACATCGGTGATCCTGCCGATGATCCTGGCCTACACGGCTTGGGTCTACTGGGTCTTCCGGGGCAAGATCGACGAGGAGGCCGGCTATCATCATTAGACCCGTCCCGCCGCCGGAGCCGGGCGAGGACGGCGGCCCGCTCTGGAAGAAGCTGCTGTGGTTCATCGGCCTGTGCGTGGCCGGGGTGATCGTCGTGGCAGCGGTCGCCTATACGCTGCGGAGCTTGCCGTTCATGGGCTGAGGCGCGATGGTCGCGGCCATGTCCAGCGTCCTGATCCTTTTCGCCCTCGCCGCGATTCAGACGGCGTCACAGCACCAGCAGAGCACCGCGAGTGATCTGACCCGCATGCTCAATGGGGCGCCGCCCGCCGCGAGTCGGTCGGCGCAGCCGCCCGTGCCCGTGACCACAGCGCCGGCGAGCGGATCGACGACCGGCGGCGCCACGCCTGCCGCCGGCTCGGCGCCTGCAGTTTCGACGCCCCGCCCCGCGCCGGCCGCTGCGACGAGGCCGACCGGGACGCCGCCAGGGACCTCAGGCGGCAGCGGCGCGCCGCCAAGCCCGTCGGGGGCCCCTGCGAGCGCCGCGCCGGGCGCAACGGGGCCCGCCGCCCGTCCGGGGACTGCCTCACCGTCGACAGGGACAGCCGCACCGCCTGCGTCTTCGCCGAGGCCGACAGCGGGGGCGGGACCCGCGCCGACGGCGGCGCCGACTTCCACGCCGACAGGGTCAGCCCGGCCGGCCACGGCTGCCACTGGTCCGACCTCGACGCCGCCCTCGGTCGCTGCGCCGCAGCCTCCGGCCGCCGGGACGACCGCAGGCGAGACCCCGGCCGCAGAGCCGGTCGAGCCGCCTCCGCCGCCCGTGACGGTTCTGACCCCGGCGGCCATCGCGGCGCTGCCTTTCGCGCTCGATCTGCCCAGCGGCGTGACGGTGACGACGGGGCGGCCCGGGCCGAACTTCACGATCTGGACCGTGCGTCGGGGCGAGCGGTCGCTGGTGATGATCTACGCCGGGCCGGCGTCGCAGTTTCCGATCTACTCGGGCGAGATGGTCGAGGCGGGCGGGCGGACCTCGATCGTGGCGAACGAGGAGGGGCGGCGCGTGGCGCTGGAGCACCTGTTCACGCGCACCGCCGCGCCGCAGGAGATCCACGCCTGGATCACCAGCGTCGAAGGCGCGGATCGCGCCCTGGCCGAACGAATCGCCCAGAGCATCGATCCGCGCTAGGCCCGGCGCACCGGCGTGTCGGTGGCGCCCAGCCGCAGGCCGCGTTTGCCGGCGAAAACGAGGACTTCCTGGCCCTCGGCGGCGGCCCAGCGGCGGAGCTGCGGCTCATAGGGCTCGCGGCGCCAGTCGTGGGGGCGGGCGGCGTCGCATTCGACGATGAGGCGGCGGCCGTTCTGTTCCGAATGCAGCACGAAGCCGGAGACGGTCGGCTTCCAGCGACCGTCGAGCGCGTCGGTCAGGAGCCAGAGGCAGTTGAAGACGCGGCAGTCCTCGGGGCGGTCGGCGTAGACGGCGCAGCCCGTCGTCTTGCCGAAGTGGCGGCACCAGCGGCCTGCGGGTTTGTCCAGCGCCGTCACGCCCATGAGCTTGCAGCACAGGCCGCAGTCGCCGCAGGACTTCATTCCGATCCGGGCGGTCCGGCCTCGGACCAGACGGCGAGCTCATTGCCGGACGGGTCGAGGAAGTGCAGCCGGCGCCCGCCGGGGAAGGCGAAGATGGGCTTCACGATCCGGCCGCCCGCCGCCGTGATCCGCTCGGCCATGGCTTCGAGGTCCGAGGCGTAGAGGACGGGCAGGGGATGGGCCGGCCGGGATTCGTCCGTGTCGAAGCCGCCGTCCAGACCTTCGTCGAAGGCCTGGTAGGTCGGGCCGTAGTCGATGAACCGCCAGCCGAAGGCGGTCTCGTAGAAGGCCTTGGTCTCGGGCATGCCCGTGGAAGGCATCTCCAGATAGTCGAGTTTTCCGTCGCTTCGCATTGTCGTGATCCGATCAGGAAGCCGCCGGGTTCAGGGTTGCCACGACCGCCCCGGCCGCGCAATCTTGCGAACGACTCGCAATATGGAGCGGCGCATGATCATCCTGACCACGGGCGCGGAACTGGTGCGGCTGATGCGCGAGCCGCCTCACGCCATCTCGACGGCCAGGGCCACGGCCTCGCCGCCGCCGATGCACAGGGACGCCACGCCCTTCTTGCCGCCCCGCGCCTGAAGCGCCGCCAGCAGAGTCGTGAGGACCCGGGCGCCGGACGCGCCGATAGGGTGGCCGAGCGCCGTCGCGCCGCCGTTGACGTTCAGCCTGGCGTGGTCGATGCCGAGTTCCTGCATGGCGATCATGGCGACGACGGCGAAGGCCTCGTTGACCTCCCACAGGTCGACGTCCTCGACCGACCAGCCGGCCTTCTTCAGCGCCTTCTGCATGGCGGGCACCGGCGCGGTGGTGAACAGGCCCGGCTCATGGGCGTGGGCGGCGTGGGAGACCACGCGGGCGACGATGGGCAGGTTCAGCGCCTTGGCCACGCTCTCGCGCGTCAGGACCAGGGCGGCGGCGCCGTCCGAGATGGAGCTGGCGTTGGCGGCGGTGATGGTGCCGTCCCTGGCGAAGGCGGGCTTCAGCGTCGGGATCTTGTCCGGATTGGCCTTGGCGGGCTGTTCGTCGTCCGAGACCACGACCGTGCCCTTGCGGTCGGTGACCTCGACGGGGACGATCTCGGCCTTGAAGGCTCCCGATGCGATGGCGTTCCGGGCGCGGGTCAGGCTCTCGATGGCGTAGGCGTCCTGGGCCTCGCGGGTGAACTGGTACTGGCCGGCCGCGTCCTCGGCGAAGGCGCCCATCAACTTGCCGGGGGTATAGGCGTCCTCCAGCCCGTCCAGATACATGCTGTCAACGATGACGTCGTGGCCGATGCGGGCGCCGCCCCGGTGCTTGGTCATCAGGTAGGGGGCGCCGGTCATGGACTCCATGCCGCCCGCGACGATGATGTCGGCCGAGCCGGCGGCGAGGCTGTCGGACGCCATCATGACGGCCTGAAGGCCCGAGCCGCACATCTTGTTGACCGTGGTGGCCTCCACATGCTGGCCGAGGCCCGCGCCGATGGCCGCCTGGCGCGCCGGGGCCTGGCCGAGGCCGGCGGGCAGGACGCAGCCCATGACGATCTGCTCGACCTTGTCGGCGGGAACGCCCGCGCGCTCGACCGCCGCCTTGACCGCCATGGCGCCGAGCTCGGTCGCCTTGACGCCGGACAGGGCGCCCTGGAAGCCGCCCATCGGCGTGCGGGCGAAGGAGACGATGACGACGGGATCGGACATGACGGGCTCTCGCGGGAAGTTCGGGGCGGATGTAGCGAGGACGAGGACGGAATGCGAGGGGAGGGCGTTGTGCCGAGTCCGTGGTCACGGGCCCGCCTCTGGCGCCCCGGATCAGGTCCGGGGCGCCTGTCTCCGCCCAGGGGCGGAGAGATGGGGTGATCGGACACGCCTCATCGTTCTTCCGCTGTGAACGGGGTGGGAAGGGCGGGCGGAGCTTGGGCGCGAGGCCCGGTTACCGTGATGGATTTAGTTTCGGCTTCGCGTCTTCTGCTCCGCGCGGCTGGTCTGATCGGAAGCGGACGGCCCCGCGTCGTTCTCCCGCGACTGCCCGGGGACCAACGGCCCTGTTAGAGCCTTGCCGCTACTGACGCCTCCGGCGGGAAGGTCGGCGTGCTTGCGAAAGCCGATCCCCTGAACGGCGCCGGTCTTCTGCCGACGCCCTTTTTGGTGGGCAGCCGCTCGACGCGCGTCCCGGATCACGTCCGGGATGACAAGCCGAACAGCGTCGTCGCCCACGCCACCCGCCCGCGTCGAGCGCCGGAACCCACCCCTGGCGGTCTCCGACGTCGGACGGGCGAGCCCCCGCTCCAACCGCTTCCGCCGCAGCAAGCTCGCAAGGCCTTGCGCCCTTCCCAAGCGACGGAACCGAGGGGGAGGGTAACACACCCGGATATGCGGGCGCGTTCGCGGGGTCTCAAACGAGACGGGCGTTGTTTTGGCTCGCAGAATCCCGGCGTCGTTGGATGACTGAGAAAAACAGCGTGTGCTTTCTCCCTCCCTGGCACAGGGAGGGGGGCGAAGGCGCAGCCGGAGCCGGGCGGGGGCGGCCGGGCGAGCCACACGCCGACCATCGCCTGTGTATCGCCTTACCGCCCCCACCCGGCGCTTCGCGCCTGCCCTCCCCGAACGGGGAGGGAGAGACGCGTTAGGCGCGAAACAGCAGCGAACCGTCGCCGTAGGAGTAGAAGCGGTAGCCTGTCTCGATCGCGTGGGCGTAGGCGGTCTTCATGGTCTCCAGTCCGGCGAAGGCGCTGACCAGCATGAAGAGGGTCGACTTCGGGAGGTGGAAGTTGGTCATCAGGATGTCGACCGCCCGGAAACGATAGCCGGGGGTGATGAAGATGGCCGTGTCGCCGTGGACGGGCAGGATCACGCCGTCGGCCGTGGCGGCGGATTCCAGCAGGCGGAGCGAGGTGGTGCCGACGCAGACGATGCGGCCGCCAGACGCGCGGACGGCGTTGAGCGCGGCGGCGGTGGCCTCGGACACCGTGCCCCATTCGCTGTGCATGCGGTGATCGGCTGTGTCCTCGGCCTTGACGGGCAGGAAGGTGCCGGCGCCGACGTGGAGCGTCACAGCGTGGGTTGCGACTCCGCGGGCGCGCAGGGCGTCGAGCAGGGCCGGGGTGAAGTGCAGGCCGGCCGTGGGGGCGGCGACGGAGCCGTCGTGGGCGGCGTAGACGGTCTGATAGTCCGAGCGGTCGCGGTCGTCCTCGGGGCGCTTGGCGGCGATGTAAGGCGGGAGCGGCATGACGCCGACGGCGCGGATGGCGTCGTCCAGCGCCGGGCCGGAGAGGTCGAAGCGCAGGGTGACCAGGCCGTCCTCGCCCTTGGCCTCGATGAGGGCGTCCAGCCGGCCAAGGCCGCAGGCGGCGTCGGAGGTCGCGCCGAAGCGGACGCGGTCGCCGGGCTTCAGCCGCTTGCCGGGCTTCATGAAGGCGGACCAGACGTCGGGCGCGTCGCGGTGATGCAGGGTCGCCTCGACCTCCACCGTCAGGGGCTCGCCGTCCGGGCCGGGACGGGTGCGGACGCCGGAGAGGCGGGCGGGGATGACGCGGGTGTCGTTGAAGACCAGGGCGTCGCCGGGCTGAAGCAGGTCGGGCAGGTCGCGGACGATGCGGTCGTCGAGCGCGCCGTCCTTCACGACCAGTAGGCGGGAGCTGTCGCGGGGTTCGACGGGGCGCAGAGCGATGCGGTCCTCGGGCAGGTCGAAGTCGAAGTCGGCGGTCTTCATGGCGCGGGCTAGGCCATGAAGGTGGCCTCAGGGTCAAGGTCGGGAAGGGGACCGAGCCGAACCCGCGACGCGCCAGCGGTCTTTACGCGGCATGACCGTCGCAACCCTGATCCCCCCGCTGCTCATCGGCGTCGTCGCCGGCGCCCGGCCCATGACGCCCATGGCGGCGCTCGCGGCGGCGGACATGGCCGGTCGGCGGACGCCGGGCCGGCTGTGGCTGCTGGACCGCCCCGTCCTGCGCTGGGGAGCCGTGGCTTCAGGGCTCTGGGAGGTCATTGGCGACAAAATGAGATGGGCCCCCGACCGTACGGTGCCGCTGGGCTTGCTGGCGAGGGCCATGAGCGCAGGGATCGCCGGCGCCGCCCTGTCAGGGCGAGGTCGTGACCGCGTCGGGGCCATGCTAGCCATCGGCGCGGCTCTGCCGATGGCCTATGCCACGCTGGCGGCCCGGAAGAAGGCGATGCGCTCAATGGGGCAGACGCGCAGCGGCCTGGTCGAAGACGCCATCTTCGTGACCGCGGGACTGGTCGTCGTCCGGTGGGCGATCGCCAGACGCTGACCGCGCGTTGACCCTGCGCGGCATCCGCGCCAAACCCGCGCCCATGCTGACCGATCTCGTCCCCCTGGCCCGCGAGGCCAAGTCCTGGCCGTTCGAACAGGCGCGCGCGCTGTTGAACCACGTGCTGAAGAAGCGGCTGTCGGACGCGGAGCGGGATGCGGCGAAACTGCTGATCGACGCAGGGCGCGCCGATGAAGCCTTGGCGACCTTCGAGGCGCTGAACCGGCCGTTGCTGCTCGAGACCGGCTACGGGCCGTCGGGCCTGCCGCACATGGGCACCTTCGGCGAGGTGGCGCGCACGACCATGGTGCGGAACGCCTTCCGGGCGCTGACGGGGGATCACTGGGCGACGCGGCTGGTGGCGTTCTCGGACGACATGGACGGGTTGCGGAAGGTTCCGGAGGGCGTGCCGAACCCGGAGATGCTGAAGGAGGACCTGCACCTGCCGCTGACGAAGGTGCGCGATCCGTTCGGGACGCACGACAGCTTCGGGGCGCACAACAATGCGCGGCTGCGGGCGTTCCTGGACAGCTTCGGCTTCGACTATGAGTTCATGAGCTCGACCGAGACGTACCGCTCGGGGCGGTTCGATCAGACGCTGCTGACGCTGCTGGAGCGGTTCGACGCCGTCATGGCGATCATGCTGCCGACGCTGGGCGAGGAACGGCGGGCGACCTATTCGCCCTTCCTGCCGATCAGCCCGGTGACCGGGCATGTGCTGCAGGTGCCGACGCTGGAGCGGAACGTCGAGAAGGGCACGATCGTATTCGACGACCCGGCTGGCGGGCGCACCGAGGTCCCCGTCACCGGGGGTCATGTGAAGCTGCAGTGGAAGCCCGACTGGGCCATGCGCTGGACCGCGCTGGACGTCGACTACGAGATGTCGGGCAAGGACCTGATCGAGAGCGTGCGCGAGAGCGGCAAGATCTGTCGGGCGCTGGGCGGGGTGCCGCCGGAGGGCTTCAACTACGAGCTCTTCCTCGACATCGAGGGCAAGAAGATCTCCAAGTCCAAGGGCAACGGCCTGACGATGGAGCAGTGGCTGCGGTACGGCACGCCCGAGAGCCTGAGCTGGTACATGTTCCAGAGCCCGAAGTCGGCCAAGAGCCTGCACTTCAACGTCATTCCGCGCGCCATCGACGACTATCTCAGCTTCATCGAGCAGTACCGGACGCAGGAGCCGGCCAAGCGGATCGACAACGCTGTGTGGTCGATCCACGCGGGCGATCCGCCGGAGGTCGCGTCGCCGGTGTCGTTCGCCCTGCTGCTGAACCTGGTCGGCGTGGCCAATGCGTCGAACAAGGACCAGCTGTGGGCCTACATGGCGAAGTATCTGCCGGAGGCGACGCCTTCGAGCGAGCCCGTGCTCGATCAGCTGATGGACCGGGCGCTGAACTACTACGAGGACTTTGTGCGGCCGACGAAGGCGTATCGGGCGCCGACGGAAGGCGAGGCGGCGGCCTTGCTGGATCTGGCGGAGCGGCTGAAGGCCCTGCCGGCGGACACGACGGACGGCGAGACGATCCAGAACGAGGTCTATGCGGTGGGCAAGGCGCACGCCTTCGAGCCGCTGAGGGCGTGGTTCGGGGCGCTGTACGAAGTCCTGCTGGGCGCTTCGCAGGGGCCGAGGTTCGGCTCGTTCGCGGCGATCTACGGCCTGCCGCAGACGATCCAGCTGATCGAGGCGGGCGCGCGGGGGGAGCTGGCCAAGTAGGCGGCGCTGTTCGGGCTCAAGCAGCGAGCGACCGCGTCGCGAGCGGTAGCCCCCAAACATGAACCGAAAACAACAATCCGTTCAGCGGAGCCGTAAGCGGCGTCAGGCATTCTGTCTTGCATCGACGAACCTCGATGACAGGAGAGAGACATGTCGAAGATCGTGAACACCTCGCTGGCGACGGCCGCGGCCTTGGCCGCTCTCGTCACTGCCGTCCCGACCGCCTCGATGGCCCAGGCCAATGGCATCACCAACTGCGACGCCCCCGGCGGCCGCCAGCAGGTCGGGGCCGCAATCGGCGCCGTGCTGGGCGGTATCGTGGGCTCCAACGTGGCCCGCAATGAGCGCACTCTGGGCACGGTGGTCGGCGCCGGCGCTGGAGCCGCGGCGGGCTCCTACATCGGCTGCAACCAGCAGCGCGCACGAGCGGCTGCTCAGGTGAACGCCTCGGGCGCTCAGTATCGCGCCTCGTCCAACCTGCGGATCCGCACGGGTCCGGGCACCAACTACCGCCAGGCCGGCAGCCTGTCGGCCGGCCAGCCCTTCACCGCCATCGGCTCGCAAGGGGAATGGGTGCAGATCGCCGGCGGCGGCTGGGTCAACGCCCACTATGTCCAGCCGTACTGAGGGCTAGCTGACGCAGACGCAGCACTGCTTCATCATGTGAGCTAGCGAACGGGAGGCCGCCTTGAACGAGGCGGCCTTTCGCATGGCTGCTACTGGCTGACCCAGAGGATGCGGGCCATCCAGAGGACTTGGGACCTCTGCAGCTCTCGTGGCGGGTATGCGGGATTGATCGAGAGGAGCGTGACCTGGCGGCCGGTGAGGGCGCCGACTTCCTTGGCCAGGGTCTCACCCTCGATGGTTCGGACCACGACGCGATCGCCGCGCCGAACGTCGGTGCGGTCTCGATCCACGATTACGCGGTCGCCATCGCGATAGAGCGGCGTCATGGAGTCGCCGGAGATGCGCAGGCTGAACAGGCTGTCGCGCGGCGCGGGAAGGTCCGTCTGCTCCCAGCCGTCGCCGGCGGGCAGGCCCGCGTCGTCGAAGAAGCCGTCCTGGCCGGCCTGGGCCATTCCGATCAGCGGCGCCGTAACCACCCGAGGCGGCGCGTCTTCGGCCAAGGCCGCGAACTCGGCGAGCGTGGTGTCGGTCACCTCAAGGATGCGGTTCAGGCTCTCCGTCGATGGCCAGCGGGGGCGAGACGACGGCTCAGGACCGAAGCGCTTGGACGGGTTGAAGCTCGTGGGATCGAGACCGGCCTTTCGGGCGAGGCCGGACGCCGAGAGCCCCTCGCGACGAGCGAGCCCGTCGACTGCGGACCACAGTCTTTGGTGCGACAGAGGCATTGCTGGTTGATCTCCGCACAGCCGGACGCGGATGTCCATCTAGCTAGGAAACTATGTCTATTCCATCCCGGCCGCTCGCCGATCCTGCCAGGCCCAGAACGTGCCGACACCGATGGCGATAAGGATGCCGTAACCGGCAAGGTTCAGGACCGTGTAGAAGGCCTCGATCGTGGCCGCCTTCACCAACGGGAAGGCGATATGGGTCATCAGGATCACGGTTTGACATGCCGCCGCCCACACGGGCCACGACCGCTTATAGCGCCAAGCCAAGCCTGCGAAGACGGCCAGCATCGCGACATCGAGAGCGAAGAGACCCGCCTGAAATCCGATGTAGAGGCGAGTGTCGGACTGGATCAGCATAGCGGCCATCCAGCCCAGGACCCAGGCTCCCATGGCGAACCGCTCCGGCTCTCCGCCTTTCCAAAAGGCGAATACGCCGACCAATACAGCCGGTAGTAGTCCGATCTGGGAATAGAGGGTGTCCAGCATGAAAAAGCCCCCGCGCCGGGACCGACGCGGGAGCCATGATGTTCCGAGTCTTCCTTACAGACTACTGAAGCCCGTTCAGGTTACCGCGAATTCACGCGGCGCGGTGCTCATCCAGGTTCGTGACGCCTTTGGGGGGCGGGCCGGCATCCCAGTCGCCCGACTTGTCGAGAATGCCGACGGCATAGGCGCCCAGACCCAGACGACGGTGATCCTTGGCCAGTTCATTGTGGCAGGCGACGAGAGCTTCGCGGGCTTCCGACAGGGCGGCGATCGCGGCCATGGCCTTCGCCTGCGAGTCAGCGCCGACGACCGGCGACAGCTTCAGCAGGGTGCGGGCGCCGATCATCGATTGAACGAGCGTGGTCGCCTGAGTGATGGCGGCGTCGAGCGCGGCCTCGGTAGCGTGCAGTTCATTCGCCACGCTGTGGGCGACTTCCTTGCGATCCATGTGTAACCCCTTTCCCAACCAAACTGATGGTAAAGAGAACCTTAACACGTCTAAGGCGAAGCTGGTAGTGTTTTGTTAACCGCTGACGCGAGCGCGTTCGCGTGATCAGCCTGAGCGCTCCTCTACGTCCAACGAAAAGTGCGCCGTCAGGCTGGCGATGGGCTGCGTCGGGTCGTCCTGCCAGGCCTCGGCGAGGACGTGGGCCACGCGGCGGCCGGCGCGCGAGATGCGGGCGCGGGCGTGCACGTCCTGCGGGCGGCCGGAGCGCAGGTAGGCGGTGGTGACGGTGATCGGACGAGGCAGGCGCAGACGCGGCCAGATCAACGCCACCTGGGCGATGGCGGTCAGTTCCAGCATCGCCGCCGTCGAACCGCCGTGTAGGGCGGGCAGCAGCGGGTTGCCGATCAGATGGTCGGCGAAGGGCATGGTGACGGTCAGGACGTCGCCGTCGCGCTCGGTCTTCAGGCCGAGGAAGCGGGCGTAGGGCAGGGTGTCGAGAAGGTCGCTCACGCCGCCCGCTCCGACTTCAGGTTGGCGCCGATCCCGCGCCCGCCGTCGGAATCGATGACGTAGGTCGACTGGGCGGCGGCGACGGGGTCCTTCGGATCGTCCTCGAAGGCCCAGGCGCGGACGAAGCCGATGGTGCGGGTGATGCGGTAGCAGCGCGCCTCCGACAGCAGGTCCACGCGCGGGCGGGCGGCGCGCATGTAGTCGACGCGCAGATCGAGGGTGGCGATGGGGCGAAAGCCGCCGAGCGCGACCCAGACGGCCAGGCCGCCGACGTGATCCAGCATGGCGGTGACCAGGCCGCCGGCGAAGACCTCGGTCTCGGGATCGCCGACGAGGTCTGGCCGCCAGGGGGTGCGCAGCCGGACCCGGTCGCCCTCGACGCCTTCGTACTGGAAGCCCAGGGCATGGGTGTGGGCGGCGCCCGACGCCAGCTGCGGCAGGATCTCGGTCAGGAACGGATCGCTCATGAGACCGTCCTTATCGGGCGCGATTGGCGGCGCAAGCGGCAAGGGCCATATCGGAACCGATGATCAAGCCGGAAGACCTGCTGAGGCCCACGCCGGCCGGGCTCTATTGCCCGCCGGGGGATTTCTACGTCGATCCCGTGAGACCTGTGGATCGAGCCGTGGTGACGCATGGGCATTCGGATCATGCGCGGTCGGGGCACGGGGCGGTGCTGGCGACGCGGCAGACCCTGGCGATCATGGCGGAGCGGTATGGCGAGGACTTCACCCGCCTGCGCCAGCCGGTGGAGTACGGCGAGACGGCGTCGCACAACGGCGTGGACATCCGGCTGGTGCCGGCGGGGCATGTGCTGGGGTCGGCGCAGGCCGTGATCACCTGGCGAGGTCTGACCATGGTGGTGTCGGGCGACTACAAGCGGCGGCGCGATCCGACCTGCGCGCCCTTCGAGCCCGTGCCGTGCCATGTGTTCATTTCGGAGGCGACCTTCGGCCTGCCCGTCTTCACCCATCCGCCGGACAGCGAGGAGATCGGGCGGGTCATCCAGTCGCTGAGGCAGTTTCCGGATCGGGCGCACCTGATCGGGGCCTATGCGCTCGGCAAGGCGCAGAGGGTGATCCGGCTGCTGCGCGAGGCGGGGTGGGAGCGGCCGATCTATGTGCATGGCGCGCTGGAGCGGCTGAACCGGCTGTATGAACGCGAGGGGGTCGCGCTGGGGTCGATTCTGCCGGCGACGGGGCTGAAGAAAGATGCGCTTGGCGGAGAAGTCGCGATCGCGCCGCCGTCGGCCATCCAGGATCGCTGGGCGCGGCGGTTCGCCGATCCGGTTCCGGCCTTCGCCAGCGGCTGGATGCTGGTCAAGGCGCGGGCGCGACAGAGGGGGGTGGAGCTGCCGCTGGTCATCTCCGACCACGCAGACTGGCCGGAGCTGACGGCGACCTTCCTGGAGCTGAAGCCGGAAGAGGTGTGGATCACCCACGGCCGTGAGGAGGGCCTGCTGCGCTGGGCCGAGCTGAACGGAATGAAGGGTCGGGCGCTGCGCCTGGTCGGCTACGACGAGGAAGACGATGCGGAGGCCGAGGTCGCCTGATCAATCGTTGAGCGGCGCGCCCAGCTCGAAGCGCCAGGCGTCGGCGGCGGCGCGCATGGGGGCGCGGGCCTTGGCTTCGGTCTCGGCGTATTCGGCGGCCGGGTCGCTGTCGGCCACGACGCCGGCGCCGGCCTGGACGAAGACCTTGCCGCCCGCGAACAGGGCGGTCCTCAGCACGATGCAGATGTCGGCCTCGCCGCCCGCCGAGATGTAGCCGACGCCGCCGCCATAGCCGACGCCGCGCTTTTCGGCCTCCAGCTCGTCGATGATCTCCATGGCCCGGACCTTGGGCGCGCCGGACAGGGTGCCCGCGGGAAGCGCCGCCAGCAGGGCGTCAACGGCGTCGAGGTCGGTGCGGGCCCGGCCCTCGACGTTGGAGACGATGTGCATGACCTGGCTGTAGCGTTCGACGACGAAGCTCTCGGTCACGCGCACGCTGCCCGGCGCGGCGACGCGGCCGACGTCGTTGCGGCCCAGATCGAGCAGCATCAGGTGCTCGGCGCGCTCCTTGGGATCGGCGAGGAGTTCGGTCTCCAGCGCCTTGTCGGCCTCCGGCGTCGCGCCGCGCGGGCGGGTGCCGGCGAGCGGGCGGATGGTGACGCCGCCGTCCTTGAGCCGGACCAGGATCTCAGGGCTGGACCCCGCCAGCTGGAAGTCGCCGAAGTTCAGGAAATAGAGGTAGGGCGAGGGGTTCTGACGCCGCAGCGAGCGGTAGAAGGCGAAGGCGTCGCCGGAATAGGGCGCGCTGAAGCGGTGGCTGAGAACCACCTGAAAGATGTCGCCGGCAGCGATGTAGTCCTTGGCTCGGGCGACCATCTGGCCATAGCCCGCGCCGTCGACCGGTGAACGGAAGGCGGGGGCCTCGGCGGGGGAGGCGGGCGCGCGGTTTACAAGCGGACGGCGCAGGGCGGCTTCGAAGGCGTCGAGGCGGGCTTGCGCGGCTGCGAGTTCGCGGGCGGGATCGCCGCCCGGCCAGACCGGGGCCATGACGACGATCTCGTGCAGCACCGAGTCGAAAACGGCGATGACCGAGGGGCGGGCCAGGACCGAGTCGGGCAGGCCGACGGGATCGGGGTTCGGCGCGCCGAGCGGCTCAAGCAGCCGCACCATGTCGTAGCCGAACACGCCGAACAGGCCGGCGGCCATGGGCGGCAGGCCGTCGGGGATGTCGAAGCGGGTCTCGGCGATCAGGGCCCGCAGACTGTCGAGCGCGCCGCCGGGCTGGGCGGTGAAGCGGCCCGCCGCGATATCCGGGCCCCGCGCGATCTCGGCCGCGTTCCCGTGGCAGCGCCAGACCACGTCGGGATCGAGCGTGATGATGGAGTAGCGCCCGTTGAGAGCGCCGCCTTCGACGGACTCGAGCAGGAAGGCGTGGGGACGGCCCCAGCCGACCTTCAGATAGGCCGAGACCGGGGTCTCCAGATCATCGACGATCCGCCGGTGGACCAGCGCCGGACGGCCCGCGTTCAGAGCGGCGAGATGGACCTCGCGGTCCGGGTCGGCGCCGTCGGCTGGGCTCATTGCGTCGGAGCGGCGGGCGTGGCGGCGCCCTCTTCAGCCGGGGCGTCGACGCCCAGCGCCTGAAGCGCCAGGGCCGGGTCATTCTCGGCCTTGGACTTGGTCGCGGCGGCGTTGACCAGGAGCTCGCCGATGCCGGCGACGAACTCATCGGCGATGCGGGGGCGGATCTGGTCGGCGAAGGGAGCGCTGGTCGTGGCGTTGGCGGCGCGAATGGCGTCCACGCGGCCCACGACGAAGCTGGTCTCCGACGCCGGGCCGGTGAAGACCTGGTTGCGGCCCTGACCGAACAGGCCGCGCAGCACGCCTTCGCCGAGGTCGCTCTGGGCCTCGGCGTTCTGCTGGACGTTGGTGCGGGTGTTCAGCGTGGCTCCAGCGGACGCAGCGACGGCGGCGATGTCCTCTCCGCCGCGCACGCGGGCGGCGAGGCGGTCGGCCAGCGCCGAGAGGCGACGGGCGTTCTCGCGCTGGGTCCAGCGTTCGGCGAGCGGCGCGCGCACGTCGGCCAGCGCGGGCAGGGCGGCCGGCGTGATGTCATCCAGGCGCACGACGAAATACTGGCCCTCGCCTGCGTCCACGACCTCGCTCTCGGCGCCCTCGGCCAGCGCATAGGCGTTTTCGAGGATCTGCGGCGGGGCGTTCAGGGGCTGGCCGTCGGGCAGGCGGCCATCCTGGGTGAAGGGCGGGAGCTGGACGACGCGGGCGCCGACCTCGGTGATGGCCTGCTGCAGGGTCTTGCCCTCGCCGCGGGCCTTCTCATAGGCCTCGACGCGCTCGAACACGCGGGCGCGGGCGTCCTCCAGCTGGAGCTCCTGCACCACGGCGTCACGGACGCTGTCCAGCGTGGCTTCCTGGCCGGGGGTGACGCCGGTCAGCTTGGCGACGGTGAAGCCGACGCGCGCCTGGATGGGGGCGGAGACGGCGTTGGGCTGCAGGCCGAAGACGGCCGTGGCGACGGCCGGGTCGGCGACGGCGCTGCGCGGCTGGTCGGCGTAGGGCACGGCCTCGATGTTGTTGGCTTCGGCCACGGCCTGGGGCGACTGGCCGGCGCGGAGAGCCGCGGCGATGCGGTCGGCGGCGGCGCGGTCGGCGACCGTCAGAGTCACGAAGCTGCGGCGCTCGGGCGTCGACAGGGCCTCGCGGCGGAAATTGAAGCGTTCGACGATCCGCTCTTCGGACACGGCCGGGCGGGGGGCGTTCGGCGCGTCGGAGAAGACGATGACCGAGGAGATGCGGAACTCCGGCCGGCGCAGCTGGGCGGCGTTCTCGCTGAGGAAGGCCTGGAGCTGGGCGTCGGTGGGCGGCGGGGTCGTGCCGGCCATGGCTTGCGTGACCGTGAACCAGCGGCCGTCGCGAGTCTCGAAGGCGCGGGCGGCGACCAGGGCGCCGTAGACGCGCGGCGCGCGCAGACCGGCGGCGACGGCGGCGGCGAAATGCTCGCTGACGGCCGTGTCGCGGAACTCGTCCTCCAGCTGGACCGGGGTGATGTTCTGCTCGGCCAGCATGCGCTGGTAGGTGGCCTCGTCGAAGCGGCCGGTGATCTGGTCGAAGAAGGCGGGGATTTCGCGGATGCGATCCAGGACGAGCGATTCGTCGATCCGGATGCCGACCTGATGCGCCCAATTCAGGAAGCCGAGGCGGCGGGTCTGGCTCTCCAGGTACTGGACGTGGGCGCCCTCGTTGACGAGGTCCTCAAGCGTGACGGGGCGGCCCTGCTCCTGCTGGATGTTGCCGCGGATGCGGTCGAAGTCGGCGCGGAACTGGGCGGGCGTGAGCGACCGGTCGCCGGCGTCGATGACGTTCCTGGGGCCGAGGTTGCCGAAGATGTCGGTCTGGGTTCCGCCGACGATGGCGAAGCTGAGAATCAGCAGCGCGAACAGGGCGATCGCCCAGGGAGACTTGGCGAAGTCGCGGAAGCCGGAAATCATCGAAGGAAGGCCCGAGAGACGAACGGCGAGGAGCGCCACCCGCGCCTATAGGGGAGGGGACGGCGGGGCCGCAAGCGGCGAGCGGGCGGCGGGCTTGGCAGGGCGGGCGGCGCTGCTGATCTGGGGGCCTACTCGCCTCGGAAAACCGCTCACACTTTTCCGGAACAGGCCCTATGGAAGGCCGCATGAAACAATCCGTGAAGATGATCGTCGGCAACTGGAAGATGAACGGCCTGGCGGCCGATCTGGCCCAGGCCGAGGCGGTGAAGACGGCGCTGGCCGAGGCGCCGACCGCGAACCGTGTGGGGCTGTGCTTTGCGGCGACGCTGATCGCTCAGGCGGCGTGGCGGCTGAAGGGCGGGGCGGTCGAGGTCGGGGGGCAAGACTGCCATGCGGCGGCGTCGGGCGCGTTCACGGGTTCGGTGTCGGCGGAGATGCTGAAGGACGCGGGGGCGTCTCTGGTGATCGTCGGCCACTCCGAGCGGCGGGCGGGCTTCGGCGAGACCGACGCCGATGTGGCGGCCAAGGTCGAGGCGGCGCTGCGGGCCGGGCTGGAGCCCATTGTCTGCGTCGGTGAGACGCTGGACGAACGCGACGCGGGGAGAGCGGTCGAGGTGGTCACGGGACAGGTGGCGGGGTCGTTGCCGGACGCCCTGCGGGGCCAGGTGTTCGCCGTGGCCTATGAGCCGGTCTGGGCGATCGGGACAGGACGCACGCCGACGACGGAGCAGGTCGCCGAGATGCACGCGGCGATCCGGGGTGCGCTGGTCGAACGGTTGGGCGCGGCGGACACGCCGATCCTCTACGGCGGCTCGGTCAATCCGAAGAACGCCGCGGAGCTTCTGGCGGTGGACGAGGTCGGCGGGGCTTTGGTCGGGGGCGCGTCGCTGAAGGCGGACGACTTCCTGGCGATCGTGAGAGCCGGCTAGAGATTAGGAATTAGGGATTAGGGATTAGAGGCTGTGCGAGAAGTCTTTCATTGCCAGACCCCGCGAAGGGCTGACCTCTAATCCCTATTCCCTAATCCCTAGCTTCAATGATAGACGCCGCCGCTTGATCGGCGGGGGCCTCCGCCACACATAAGCGTCACCATGCTCCAGACCATTCTCCTCGTCGTCATGATCCTTATCTCGGTCGCCCTGACCGGGGTCGTGCTGCTGCAGCGGTCCGAAGGCGGGGCGCTGGGCATGGGCGGCGGGCCGTCGGGGTTCATGACGGCGCGCGGGGCGGGCAATCTGCTGACCACCCTGACCTGGTGGCTGGGCGCTGCGTTCGGTCTCTGCGCCATCGCCCTGACCATCGTCGGCAACATCGAGCGGTCCAGCCAGTCGGTCGTGGACGCCGATGCGCTGGGCTCCATCGCCGTGGGCTCCGCCGCTCCGACCGAGACGGCTCCGGCCCAGACGGCGCCCGCGCCTACCGCTCCGGCCCAGCCGGCCGCGCCGTCGCTGGACGACCTGGAAGCCAGCCTGCCGACGGTGCAGACCGCTCCGGCCCAGCCGGCGCCGGCCCAATAGGTGACGGCGGGGCTCGCTCCCGCCGCCTCTCCCGCCCTTAGTGCCTCCGCCGCCCGGCCGTCGGGCGGGGCGGAAACATGTTTTCAACAGACGAAACGCCGAGCGCCCTGCGGGGCGCGCCCGAATCGGCGGTAAGGTGATCCCCCGTGGCTAGATATGTGTTCATCACGGGCGGGGTGGTCTCCTCCCTGGGCAAGGGGCTGGCGTCTGCGGCCCTGGGGGCCCTGTTGCAGGCGCGCGGATACAAGGTCCGCCTTCGGAAGCTCGACCCCTATCTGAACGTCGATCCGGGCACGATGAGCCCCTATCAGCACGGCGAGGTCTTCGTGACCGACGACGGGGCCGAGACCGACCTCGACCTCGGCCACTATGAGCGGTTCACGGGTGTTTCGGCGGCCAAGTCGGACAACATCACGACCGGCCGCATCTACTCGACCATCCTGGAGAAGGAGCGGCGTGGCGATTACCTCGGCGCGACCGTGCAGGTGATTCCGCACGTCACCGACCAGATCAAATCCTTCTGCCTGACGCCCGCCCTTACCGACGACGGCGAGGAGGTCGACTTCGTCCTGGTCGAGATCGGCGGCACGGTTGGCGACATCGAGGGCCTGCCCTTCTTCGAAGCGATCCGCCAGCTGGGTCAGGACCTGCCGCGCGGACAGTCATGCTTCGTGCATCTGACGCTCTTGCCCTTCATCAAGACGGCCGGCGAGATGAAGACCAAGCCGACGCAGCACTCGGTCAAGGAGCTGCGCTCCATCGGCATCCAGCCCGACATCCTGCTGTGCCGCTGCGAGCAGCCCATTCCCGAGGACGAGAAGCGCAAGATTGGCCTGTTCTGCAATGTGCGGCCCAGCGGCGTCATCCAGGCGATGGATTCGGCCGACATCTATGCGGTGCCCCTGGACTATCACCGTGAGGGTCTGGACCGCGAGGTTCTGGCCCACTTTGGCATGACCGACGCGCCCGAGCCGGACCTGTCGGGTTGGGAGGAGATCGTCGACCGCCGCCTGCGCCCCGACGGCGAGGTCACCGTGGCCGTGGTCGGCAAGTACACGGTCCTGAAGGACGCCTACAAATCCCTGATCGAGGCGCTGCATCACGGGGGCGTGGCCAACCGGGTGAAGGTCAATATCGATTGGGTCGAGGCCGAGACCTTCGAGGGCGACCACGAGGCCTGCAGCGCGCGCCTACAAGGCGCGCACGCCATCCTGGTTCCCGGCGGCTTCGGCGAGCGCGGGGCCGAGGGCAAGATCGAGGCGGCGCGTTTCGCGCGCGAGCACAACATTCCCTACTTCGGCATCTGCTTCGGCATGCAGATGGCGGTGATCGAGGCGGCCCGGAACCAGGCGGGGTTCCCCAAAGCCTCGTCTACCGAGTTCGGCCCGACGTCGGAGCCGGTCGTGGGCCTGATGACCGAATGGACCCAGGGCAACCAGCGGGTGCTGCGCCAGCAGGGCGGGGATCTGGGCGGCACCATGCGGTTGGGGGCCTATGATTCGACGCTCGCGCCGGGGTCGAAGATTGCGGAGATCTACGGCTCCAACGCCATCAGCGAGCGGCATCGCCACCGCTATGAGGTCAACATCAACTACCGCGAGGCTATCGAGGCCCAGGGCCTGGTGTTCGCGGGCCTTTCGCCGGACGGCGTCCTGCCGGAGACGGTCGAGCGCACGGACCATCCCTGGTTCATCGGGGTGCAGTATCACCCGGAGCTGAAGAGCCGGCCGTTCAAGCCGCACCCGCTGTTCGCCAGCTTCATCGGCGCGGCCGTGGTGCAGAGCCGGCTGGTCTAGGGATTCGGCGTCTCGCGCGGCAGGACCGGGTCGGCGTTGGTCCCGTCCGGATTGGCCTGATCGTTCGTCTCGTCGGACGAGCCGGGCACGCCGCCGCCGGGCTCGGGCGGGGAGCCGACGCCGGGCTCGATCCGCGGCGCGCCTTCCGGGGCCGTCGCGGCGGTGTCCGGCGCCGTCTCGGCTTCCTCGGATGGGGAGCAGGCGGCGAGCGCCAGTACGGCGGCGGGCAGGGCGAGCAGGGCGAGGCGGCGCATGGCGAAGTCTCCGGTTCGCGAAGCACAATCCCGATACCGCCGTTCGGGTTCCGGCGGGCGGATGCGGCGCGATGGCCGTTGCCACCCGGCGGCCGGTCGCCTAGGTGCGGACCGTGAGCCTCGAACCCGTTCCCGACACCGCCGCCCGCCCGGACGAGGCCCGAGCCTATCGCGACGCGCTCGGCGCCTTCGCGACGGGCGTCTGCGTGGTGACGGCGGACGGGCCGGACGCGCCGGTGGGCATCACGATCAACTCCTTCACCTCGGTGTCGCTGTCGCCGCGCCTGGTGCTGTGGTGCCTGGACGAGCGGTCTGAGCGCTTTCCGGCCTTCGCCGGCGCTGAGTGGTTCGCCATCCATGTGCTGGGGGCCGACGGCGAGGGGATCGCGCGTCGCTTCGCCAGGGGCGACGGACGCATGAGCGAGCAGGAGTTCGTGCGGGAGGAGGGGCGGGCGCCCCGCCTCAAGGACGTGGCCGCGCGCTTCGAGTGCCGGGCCTACCGCCGGGTGGCAATGGGCGACCACCTGATCCTGGTCGGCGAGGTCGAGGCCTATGAGGTCTCGGGCGGCGAGACCCTGACCTATCACCGGGGCCGCTATGGCCGGGCGGGAGGGTGACGGCATGAGGATCGGCTTTGCAGGGCTCGGCGTCATGGGCGGGCCGATGGCGCGCCATCTGGTCGCCGCCGGGCATGAGGTCGCGGGTTACAACCGATCTCCGGCCAAGGCGCGGGCCTGGGCCGAGGCGCACGGTGGCCGCTTCGCCGAAACGGTGGCGGAGGCGGCGTCTGGCGCGGAACTGTTCATTCTCTGCGTCGGCAACGACGATGATGTGCGCCAGGTCGTGGGCGAGGCGCTGACGGCGCTGGAACCCGGCGCGGTCATCGTCGATCACACCACGACCTCGGCCAAGGTCGCGCGAGAGATGGCGGCGGCGGCCGACGCAAAGGGCATCCGCTTCATCGATGCGCCTGTGTCCGGAGGACAGGTGGGCGCGGAGAACGGCCAGCTCAGCGTCATGGCGGGCGGCGACGCCGAGCCGCTGGAGCGGGTGCGGCCGGTGCTCATGGCCTATTCCAAGGCATTCCAGCGCATGGGGCCGTCGGGCGCGGGGCAGCTGACCAAGATGGTCAACCAGATCGCCATCGCGGGCGTGGTTCAGGGACTGGCCGAGGCGGTGCATTTCGCCCAAGCCGCCGGGCTGGACACCAACCGGGTCTATGAGGCGATCTCCAAGGGCGCGGCGCAGTCCTGGCAGATGGACAACCGCTGGAAGACGGCGGCGAAGGGCGAGTTCGACTTCGGCTTCGCCGTGGATTGGATGCGCAAGGACTTGGGCCTGGTGCTGGACGAGGCGCGGGCCAATGGATCACAGCTTGCGGTCACGGCCCTAGTCGATCAGTTCTACGCCGAGGTGCAGGCGATGGGGGGATCGCGGTGGGACACGTCGAGCTTGAGGGCACGCTTGAAAACGACGAACCGCGCAAGCTGAAGCACTGGCAGAAGGGGCCGCTCGGCGAAAGCCGCCTGTGGGCGCTGTGGCGAGAGTGTCAGTCGCTTTATCCGCTGTGGCGGTCGCTGCTGGCGGGCTTGTCGCCCGGCTCCAGGTTCGGCCGCGAGAGCTCCTGGTTCTGGTTCGATGTGATCCTTGCGCTGAGGTCCATGCGGTCCAGCCGCGAGGTGGCCGCTCGGCTCGAGCGGGTAAGCGACCCTGAGTTGGAGGGTCTGATTGCGCTGGGCGAGATCAACACCCGCCGTCAGGAGCACTTCTTCAGATCGCTCGTGCTGGCCTACATCACGGTGCCGTTTACGGTCGGCGCCATCTGGGCTCAGCTGTCGCCGGACACCCTCGTGGCTCTGGCCCGCAACCCGGAACTCGCTCCGGTCTGGGGCGGAACGATCGCGGGGCTGGCCTCGGCCATCGCCATCCGCTTCGCCGCAGACTGGCGCGCGAGATCGTTCCTCGCCCTGCTGATGATGGTCCGGGCCGAACGGATGGCCGACCTGAAGCCGTCCTGATCTACCGGCGTCAGAACCGGAAGCTGGCCCGTAGGAGCAGGACGTAGCGGACGTAGTCCTCGATCATCTCGGCGTCGGCCGTGACCGAAAGGCGGCCCAGGTCGTTGCCGACCGACAGGCTGAAGCCCGCGATCGGTCCGCCGCCCTCGATGGAGTCCGGCGACAGAGTGAAGGACGAACCGCCCGAGGCGAAGCGCGCGATGGTCTCGCCCGGATCGACCGAGAAGTTCTGACGCCAGCCGACCCGCACCTCGGGCCGAATCCAGCCGTTCTCGCCAAAGCCGTAGCCGATGTTCACAGCCGCTACGCCGGTGAACAGGTGGCCATCGCGGTCCTCAATCTCGAGATTAAAGCCGTCGTTCAGGCCTTCCTCGACGTGGCCGTCCTCGCTGAGCGAGAAATACTCGACGTAGGCCTCAGGCCTGACGTTGAACCGGCCGAAGTTCCGCTCATAGGAGGCGCCGCCAGCCAGAGCGAGCGTGAAGCCGTTCCAGCTGGACTGGTTGATGAGGTTGATGTCCTCGGTCACCAGCTGCCGGGTCGAATCGAACGTTGCGTAGCCGCCAGCGGCGCGAGCCCAGGTCGCCCATGCCTGGCCCTGCGCCCGCCAGGACAGACCGAGTTCCACCAGATTGGCGGACAGGATTTCCTGCGCCTCGGCCTCGGGATCCTCAATGTCCGAAGAGGTGAAGGCGAGAGTGACGCCAAACGCGCCGACCGACGAGCCCCGCTCGACGCCACCCGCCACGCCGAAGCCCTCGGAACGGAAGCCGTAGGAATCCGTCTTGTCCTTGTCCGCGTAGAAGTTGATCTCCTGCAGCCAGGCGCTGGTCTGACCGGGCTCGACCGTCGCGTTGCGTCCGGTCAGGGCGCGGGTCACCGCATCGACGCCCGACGCCAGCGACAGCAGCGGGCCGCCGGAGTGGTCGGGCAGAACCTGTTCGTACAGGTCAATGAAGCCTTCGCGCGTCGTCTGGGCGATGAAGAGGTCGCGCAGCTGGCTGTCGCCGGACAGGGCGCCATAGAAGGCGTCGAAGGCTTGGGATTCGACAGCGATCAGATTGGCCTCGGCGGCGGTCCTGCGGCGGGCGTCGACGAAGATGTCGCCAGCGGCGACGTCCGTCCCGGCGGACACGACGAACAGATAGGGCGAGTTCGACTGGACGGCCGACTGGTCGATCGTCCCGGCGTTCAGCACGTCCGCGTCGATGATGGTGAAGCGCTGAGGGTTGTTGATCAGGGAGCTGAACCGCACGCCCAGACCGGCCCCGCTGGCCAGGGTGGCCGTGCCGTTGACCCGGAAGCCCGCGTTCGTTCCCGTGGCGGGATCAAGCGTTACGATCAGATCGCCATTGGCCCCGATGTTCAGGCTGGTGGCGCGGGTGACGCTGGTCTGTCGGGCGTCAAGAACACCGTTGGCGACATCGATCGCCAGGAGCCCGTCGCTGTCCGTGATCGCGCCACGGACGACGCCGCCGCCGGTGATGGAAAGGCGATCCGCGCCGGCGCCGAACGAGACATCTCCACGCAGGCTTCCGTTCTCGATCGAAAGGACGTCGGCTCCTGAACCGAAGCGGATGTTTCCGACCGTGATCGGTTCATTGTTGTCAGGTACGCCATCCCCGTCCGTGTCCGGGTTGTCGGTCGTGGGCGTGCTGGTAACGCCGAACTGGCGGTAAGTGACGCCGGTCGTGTTCGCCGAGACGTCTACGGCCGTTCCAACGCCGGTCACGACCCCGCCTGACGTGGCGGGCGCAACGACGCCCTGCAGCGAACCGCTGTTGCTTATCGTCCTGAGCGTACCGGACCGGTCGACGATCGCAGTCGCATTGGAAAGGCCGCCACCGGTCGTTGCGAGGATGCTTCCCGAGTTGCTGAGTGACGCGAGGTTCGCTCCGGCAGCAATGTCGATCGCCACTGCTGGGGTGTTCGCGACAGCGGTGGAAGCGCCAGCAGTGATGAAGCTGGTGTTGTCGAGGCGGGGCGTCGTGACGCCCGCCCCAATGACGATCGCACTGGCTGACGCTTCGCGGCTCAGCGCCGCCACGGTGCCCTCGTTCCGGATCCCTCCAGAGATGGTGACGTTGCGACCGGCGCCGCCGAGTTGGATGGCGTTCGCGCTGATCCCGTCGTAGACGCCGTTCGCGTTGACCGTTCCTCGGTTGATCAGACCGTATGCCAGATTGTCGGTCCCAGCCACCCCAAGCGTGATGTCTCGTGTGCTGGAGCCCACAAGCAGCGCCGGTGCGGAGCCGTAGCTGTTCAGGGCGAGGTTGCCTTCCTGCGCGTCAGGAACGCCATCGTTGTCCACGTCGGTCGAGGTGGTGCTGGATGCGGGCCGTATGTCCAGCAACACCCCGCCAGCCACATTCCCGCCAATGATGACCGTCGATCCGCCCTGCAATAGGTCGTCCGCCTCCAGGCGTTCGATCACGGACTGCGGCGGTCTGGTGAAGTAGCGGTATCCGGTCGAGGCGATCTCCGACTGGAGGGTCAAACGACCGCCCACGTCGCCCTGTATGTTCACGGCGCCAGCCCCTTGGCCCTGGGCTGTCGTTCCCCCGCCGATGAAGACGGACCCGGACACGTTACCGGTCTGGCCGTAGGCGTAGGCATTATCCCCAACGGCTCGCAGCGTTCCGAACGAGGTGACGTTGCCCGTCAGGGCGCGCTCGATCGAGATCGCCCTCGAGTTCGCGCCCTCGGCCAGGATATTCGCGCCGGACTCAACCAGAACATTGCCGGTCAGTGCGGTCGTACCCGTCAGTCGCAGACCGAAGCGGTCGGCCCCGTTCGCAACGGGGCCATCTAGGTCGCCGTCGTTGTCGCTGTCCGGATAGGTGTCGATGTCGTCGGATACGACGATCGTGCCCCCGATGGTGATGTTTGCATTCGTGACGTCGGGGCCGACAAGAATCGCTGTGGACCCGTTGGCCGAGTTCCGCATCGTGATGTTGGAGCCGGCGTCCAGGTCGACAGAGTTGTTGCTGTTGACCAGAACAGCGACCCCGTTGGCGAGCGTAAGTGTTCCGCCCGCGGCGAACCGAATGTTGTCGGCTGAGCCGTTATTGGCGTTGGACGTCTGAATCGGCGTGGTGCGCGCATTAGAGATCACGACCTCGGCCAGGGCCCCGGAAGCCGCCATCAGAGGGGCAAGCGCCACCGCGGTCGCAAGCAGTCTACGCATTCGGAAAGTCACCCCAGATGGATACGCGCAGGCGGGCGCCGGCGCCTTCTAACAGGGGCTGCGCGGCCTGTCCCAAGTTTCGCGAATTTGAGGCGAATGCAAGGCCGAAAGCGTGGCTTAAGGCCAACGCCGTTCGCTTCCGTATTGCCAAGGCGGAGATCAGAATGATATCACTTTCATATTGATTGGGAGGCTGACGATGAACGACCGCAGAACCGTATCCACCGAGCGCCCGGCCTCGACGGCCAACGGCATTCTGATGCTGCTGGTGGGGTTGGCGCTGACCATTCTCGGCCCGGTGTGGATCATCCAGAACCCGGACTCTGTGCTGAACATCATCGGCGGCGTCACGACCATCACGGTCGGCCTGTTCCTGATGTGCGGCCTGTACTCGCTCCAGCCCAACGAGGGCGCCGCCATCCTGCTGTTCGGCGACTATCGCGGCACGGACCGGGCGACCGGACTGCGCTGGGTGCTGCCCTGGTACACGCGGAAGAAGATCTCGCTCCGGGCGCGCAACGTCACCTCCGATACGCTGAAGGTGAACGACCGGCGAGGCAGCCCCGTCGAGATCGCCGCCAACGTCGTCTGGCGGGTCGAGGATTCGGCCCAGGCCCTGTTCGACGTCGACGACTATCAGGCCTTCGTGAACATCCAGATCGAGACGGGTCTGAGGGACATCGCCTCCCACTACGCCTACGACCACGGCGAGCAGGAAGAGGGGGCCGAGGCAGAGCTGACGCTGCGCGCCGACGCCGAGGAAGTCGCCGAGAAGCTGCAGATCGAGCTGGGCAACCGGGTCCGGGTGGCGGGCATCGCCATCGACGAGGCGCGGCTGGCGCACCTGGCCTATGCGCCCGAAATCGCCGGGGCCATGCTGCGGCGTCAGCAGGCCGAGGCCATCCTGGCGGCGCGCCGCCTGATCGTGCGCGGCGCCGTTAGCATGGTCGAGAGCGCGCTCAGCGACCTGTCGGACCGCAAGGTCGTGGAGCTGGATGAAGAGCGGAAGGCCTCGATGGTGTCGAACCTGCTGGTGGTGCTGTGCGCCGACCGGGAGGCCCAGCCGGTCGTCAACGCCGGCACCCTCTACGGGTGATCCGTGGCCGGACGGGCGACCAAACCCTTCCTGATGCGGGCTTCGCCCGGCGTGATGGCGGCCGTCGAACGTCTGGCGGCCGCCGAACTGCGCTCCGTCAACGCCCAGCTGGAGGTGCTGGTGCGCGAGGCCTTGGCGCGGCGAGGGATCGACCCGAGCGCCGCCAAGGACGGTGACGATACCGCTTGAGCTTGGCGGTTGGCGGGCGTAGGGGCGCGACATGGTCCGACGCACATCGTCCGCACGCATCCAAAAACGACGGACGCGCGTTTCGCGCCGGTCGCTGAAGGATTACGACCCGATGAGCATGGCCGATCTCGACGTCCAGGAAGGCGAGCTGCGGCTCATTCCCGGCTGGGACGAGGAGGTCGCCGATACGCTCCGGGCGCTGAAGGCTTCCACAGCCGACCCGCGCCCCCGGATGGTCGACACCACCATGCTGTATGCGCCGCGGTCCGGCGGGGTGAAGCGCTATCTGCTGTCGAAGAAGGCGTGGCTGGAGGCGAACCGGCCAGGCGTGGCCCACTCCCTGATCGTGCCGGGCGCCCATCATGAGGCGGGTGCGGACGGCATCATCAAGCTGCACGCCACCAAGCTACCGTTCGGCGACGGATACCGCTGGCCGACGTCGGTGCGGCGCTGGGGCGCCTGGGTCGCGTCGATGAAGCCGAGCCTGATCGAGGCGGGCGACCCCTACACGCCGGGGCAGGGGGCTTTGGAGGCTGGGCAGCGGGCGGGTTGTCCCGTGGTCGGCTTCTGCCATTCGGACCCTGCCGGCCTGGCCGCGCTGCACTTCGGCGAGTGGGCCAAGAAGCCGGTCGAGAAGCGCTGGGCCAAGCTGTTCGGACAGTTCGATCGGGTCGTGTCGCCGAGCCGGTTCATCGCGCGGCGGCTGGAGGAAGCGGGCATCCAGGACATCGTCATCCGGCCGCTGGGGGTGGAGATCGACACCTTCCGGCCCGATCGCGGCGACCGGAACTGGCTGCTGAAGAAGCTTGGCCTGCCGGCGTCGGCGCGGCTGCTCTGCTTCGCGGGGCGTCCGGCGCGCGAGAAGAACATCGACACCCTGATCGAGGCCGTCCAGAAGCTGGGGGAGCCTTATCACCTGGTGCTGGTCGGGGCGGGCGCGGGCCTGCCCTATGAAGAGCGGGTCATCGCCCTGCCTTATGAGCGTGATCCGAAGCAGGTGGCCCGTATCATCGCCAGCTGCGACGCTTTCGTGCACGCCAACGACAAGGAGCCGTTCGGCCTGATCGTCCTGGAGGCCATGGCCTGCGGGAGGCCGGTGGTCGGCGTCAATGCGGGCGGCGTGGCTGAGACGGTGCATGAGGGCGTGGGCCAGCTCGCCCGGAGCGCCGATCCGGACGACTATGCCCAGGCGATCGAGGCCCTGTTCGCGCGCGACATCGAGGCACTCGGCGCGGCGGCGCGTGTGCACACCGTCGAGCGGTTCTCCTGGAATCGGGTCTTTGAGGACCTGTGCATGACCTATGGCGAGGTCAGCGGTCAGTCGGCGTTCGTTCAACCGGGCGAGCAGGCGACCGCGCACTGACTTCGTCATCGGCGGGCGTCAGTCCATAGGGCGCGACCAGCGTCCAGACGTGATCCGGGATCATGGACTTCATCCGGCGCGGCTCCTCGCGGCGCAGATGGATGACGGTCTCGGCGGCCTTCATCTCCAGACGGGTGCGGGCGAACTCCAGACCGCGCGGGCCGGTGCGGGGCTGGAGCCAGCTGACGATGGGACGGACCCAGTCGGGCATGCGGCGCAAGGGCAGGCCGCCGGCCGCGCGCTCGACATTGGCGATGAACCCTGCGACCGCCGCGCGGCGCTTGCCCAGGCTGCGCGGCTCCGACAGCCGGACGTCATCGCCCAGCAGCTCCAGCAGGGCCTGGCCGCGTTCGTTGCGGACAATCAGCCACTGCTCGCCCTCGCCGCCCATGTAGCCGACGGTGATGTCCGACAGGGCGTTGGTGTAGTCGACGCAGGTCCGGCAGGTGAGGGGGAAGAAATCGGGCGATAGCTGGGAGATCGGAAGGCTGAGGAAGGGGATCTCGCGCCGGCGGCCGTCGGCATAGCGGAGCTCGACGTGATAGTCGGCGCGGAACTCCAGATAGGTGATGCTGTCAGGGTCCTCGTCCAGCAGGGCCAGGAACTCGTGGAAGCGTTCGGTCGTGGTGTTGTCCGAGCAGGGCGTGCCGATAACGGTCAGGCTGTCGAAGCCGAGCTCGCTCTCCAGCGCCCGCAGCGCATAGACTTGGCACGGGATGCCGATGACGCCGAGGCGGCGGTGGCCGGCGTCCCGCGCGGTCTCCAGCAGCGCCAACAGCGGCGCATAGCCCATGCGCATGCCGCGCGCTTTTGCCATGTCGGCGGCGTCGGTGATCAGGACCGGGACCGGCCGCCAGCGGTCGTCCGCGTCGGCGGTCATGGTCAGGACGGCGTCGACGGCGCCGGTCTCGAGCAGGCGTTCGCCGATGCGCGTCGTGATCCCCGTCCACTGGGCCCCCTCGGCGGCGGGTATCAGCGAGGCGCGGACCATGCGGCGGAACGGGCCGAAGAAGACTTCGTCGCCGGCGTCGGCGCGGGGGCGGCCGTGGATGCGGGTCTCAAGGCCCGGATAGTGCGGCTTGATGAACTGGCAGGCCCGGCCGCAGAGGCTGGGGTCTTCCATGCGCGACACGCCGCAGTCGGTGCAGAGGTTGCGGGGAACGGGGGGGCGCATACGGCAAGGCTGCTCACGCGCCGGGCGCTTCGTCCAGTCCCATGCGCATCGATTGCGCTCAAGCAGCGAGCAACCGCGTTGCGAGCGTTAGCGCACAAAGAAAAGGAGGGGGCGGCGCGCCACTTTCCGGTTCGATGGAAAGTGGCGCGAGTGACGGGGCTCGAACCCGCGACCTCCGGCGTGACAGGCCGGCACTCTAACCAACTGAGCTACACCCGCGTTTCCCGCTGCGACGGCGTCCGGCGCGGCGAGGCGCGTCGTTTAGGCGGGGGTGCCCGACAGTGTCAAGCGCCCCGGCTGTGGATATTTCCCTAGCGCGCGGCGACGGCCTCCGCGATCGTCGGCGAGGCGGTCGAAGCGGTCGTCGGCGGGGGCTCGTAGTGAACGCCGACGCCCGGTCCGAGCGGCAGATCCAGCGCCACCCACATCCCGACCATTGCCAGGCCCGCGATCAGGAAGACGCCCGCGTAGGGGAGCATCGTCGACATCAGCGACCCCAGGCCGAACTTCGGGTCCCAGCGCTGGGCAAAGGTCAGGATCAGGGGGAAGTAGCTCATCAGGGGCGTGGCGATGTTGGTGACGGAATCGCCCATGCGGTAGGCGGCGGTCGTCATCTCCGGGCTGATGCCCAAGAGCATGAACATGGGCACCACGATGGGCGCCAGCGCCGACCACTTGGCCGAGGCCGAGCCGATGAAGAGGTCGAAGAAGCAGGACACCAGAACGACCGCGACCAGCAGCATGGGGGCGGGCAGGGCGAGAGTCTTCAGATACTCGGCGCCGCTGACGGCGAGGATGGGTCCCAGCCCCGACCAGTTGAACATGGCCACGAAGTGGGCGGCAAAGAAGGCGAGCACGACGTAGGGCGCCATCTGGGCGATACCGTCGCGCATCATGACCACGAGGTCGCGGTGGCTCTTCACCGTGCCCGCGCCAACGCCGTAGGCCGCGCCCGCCAGGAAGAAGAGGACAGCGAAGAAGGCGACCAGGGACTGATAGAGCGGGTTCAGCCGGGTGTTGGGCTCGGCCTCCGGGTCGATGAACGGCGAGCCCGGGATCAGAAGGATCACGGTCCACAAGGCGATCATGCCCACCAACGTCAGCCCGGCGAAAGCCAGGCCGCGCTTCTCCTCGTGGGTCAGAGGCGTCTTCTCGTCAGCCTTGGGACCTTCGGCTTCGAAAGGCGCGCGCTTCTTCAGGCGTGGCTCGATGACGACGTCGGTCAGGAACCAGATGATGGGGGTGAAGACCACCACCATGCCGATCGAGAAGAACCAGTTGCCGGCGATGGTCACGGTGTAGTTCGGGTCGATCAGCTGAGCGGCCGGCTCGGTGATGCCCAGGATCAGGGCGTCGGACGCGCCGGGGAAGAGATTGCCCGCGAAGCCGCCGGAGACGGCCGCGAAGCCCGCCGCCAGACCGGCCAGGGGATGGCGTCCGGCGGCGGCGAAGATCACCGCCGCCAGAGGAATGACCACGACGTAGGAGGCGTCGGACGCATGGTGCGAGACCATGCCGGTCACGGCGACCACCGGCGTCAGGATGAACCGGGGCGCGTTCAGCAGCATGCCCCGGAAGGCCGTGGTGAACAGGCCCGCGCGTTCGGCGACCGCGGCGCCATAGACGACGGTCAATACGATGCCCAAAGGCGGAAACGCCGCGAGCGTCTTGGGCATGTCGATGATGAGCTTGGACAGGTTCTCCGGGCTCAGCAGGCTCTGGGCCCTCAGCACGTCGCCGGTGACAGGGTTTACGCTCTCCCAGCCCAGGCCCGCGCCGACCAGGCTCAGGATGATAAGGGCGAGGATGAACCAGAGGAACAGGAAGACCGGATCGGGCAGCTTGTTGCCGATCCGCTCGACCGCGTTGAGGATGCCGAAACCGGAGACCATGCGGGGTCCATGCGTGGTTGAAGCGGAACAGAACCGCTACCCTGTGACAGCCAAGATGAACAGGCGACAACAAGGGTATTTCTGCGAACCGTTCGCAATGAAAATCCTGTCGTCGCATGGGTTTGAACCGGCCGGACGATGGGTCTAGAAGACGCCGAATCCGCCGCCCCCTCCCAGTCGCGGCGTGGACCCAGGACGCATGAACGACTTCCTTTTGCAGTACCTGCCGATCGTGATCTTCATCGGGATCGCGACGGTTCTTGGCCTCGGCTTCATGATTGCGGCCTGGGTGCTGGCGCCGTCGAACCCGGACAGCGAGAAGCTGTCGGCCTATGAGTGCGGCTTCAACGCCTTCGATGACGCGCGGATGAAGTTCGACGTGCGATTCTACCTGGTGTCGATCCTCTTCATCATCTTTGACTTGGAAGTGGCCTTCCTGTTCCCGTGGGCGGTGTCGGTGTTCGACCTGGCGCGGCCCGACATGATCTTCGCCTTCTGGTCGATGATGGTCTTCCTGGGCGTCTTGACGGTCGGCTTCATCTACGAATGGAAGAAGGGAGCCCTGGAATGGCAGTGATCGCCCCCAGCAGTCCCCTGGTCCCCGCCGGCTCGGCCGGCCGCTCGTCGGTCGAGGGCTACGACCCCAAGATCCACGACAAGTTCTTCGAGGCCGTCAACGCCGAGGTCGCCGAGCACGGCTTCCTGACCGCGTCCCTGGACGACGTCATCAACTGGGCGCGCACCGGCTCGCTGATGTGGATGACGTTCGGTCTGGCGTGCTGCGCCGTGGAGATGATCCAGGCGTCGATGCCGCGCTACGACCTGGAGCGGTTCGGCATGGCCCCGCGCGCCAGCCCGCGCCAATCCGACCTGATGATCGTCGCCGGCACCCTGACCAACAAGATGGCTCCGGCGCTGCGCAAGGTCTACGACCAGATGCCGGACCCGCGCTACGTCCTGTCGATGGGCAGCTGCGCCAACGGCGGCGGGTACTACCACTATAGCTACAGCGTCGTGCGCGGCTGCGACCGGATCGTGCCGGTCGACGCCTATGTGCCCGGCTGCCCGCCGACGGCGGAGGCGCTGGTCTACGGCCTGCTGCAGCTGCAGAAGAAGATCCGCCGGACCGGGACGATCGAACGATGACCGATCAGACGACGACCGGATACGACCACTCGCCGTTCGCGCGGGGCGCCCTGGCGACCGTGCGCGCCAACGAGGCGGCGCTGACGCCGCTGGGGCAGGAGATGGTGGCGGAGCTGCAGGTCGATGCCGCCGTGGCCTATGGCGAGCTGACGCTGACGTGCCATCGGGACCGCATCGTCGAGGTGTTGACGGATCTGCGCGACCGTTTCGGCTTTCAGCAGCTGCTGGACGTCTGCGGCGCCGACTATCCGGACCGGGAAGAGCGGTTCGATGTGGTCTATCACCTGCTCAGCCTGACCCGGAACATGCGGGTGCGGGTCAAGGTCACGACCGACGAGGCCCAGCCGGTGCCGAGCGTGATCTCGGTCTATCCGTCCGCCGGCTGGTTCGAGCGCGAGGCGTTCGACATGTACGGCATGCTGTTCTCGGACCATCCGGACCTGCGTCGTCTGCTGACCGACTATGGCTTCCACGGCCATCCGCTGAGGAAGGACTTCCCGATGACGGGCTATGTCGAGGTCCGTTACGACGAGGAGCAGAAGCGGGTGGTCTATGAGCCCGTGCGCCTGACGCAGGAGTTCCGCCAGTTCGACTTCCTGTCGCCGTGGGAAGGCGCCGAGTATCCGACCAAGCCGCTGCCGGGCGACGAGAAGGCTGTGGGCTCTCCGGCGGGAGGCAAGTCCTGATGGCCGACGACCTGAAATACGCCGCCCAGCCCTCGCCCCAGAACGAGGTCGACATCTGGTCCGATGATCTGGACCATCGCACGGCGCACGCCCGCGAGATGGACGACCGCAAGTTCACCATCAACTTCGGCCCCCAGCATCCGGCCGCGCACGGCGTGCTGCGCCTGGTGCTGGAGCTGGACGGGGAGGTGGTCGAGCGCGTCGATCCGCATATCGGCCTGCTGCACCGCGGCACCGAGAAGCTGATGGAGGCGCGCACCTACCTCCAGAACGTGCCCTATTTCGACCGGCTGGATTACGTCTCGCCGATGAACCAGGAGCACGCCTTCTGCCTGGCGATCGAGCGGCTGCTGGGCCTGGAGGTTCCGTATCGGGCCCAGCTGATCCGGGTGCTCTATTCCGAGATCGGCCGCATCCTGTCGCACATGCTGAACGTCACGACCCAGGCGCTGGACGTCGGGGCGCTGACGCCGCCGCTGTGGGGCTTCGAGGAACGCGAGAAGCTCATGGTCTTCTATGAGCGGGCCTCGGGATCGCGGCTGCACGCCAACTACTTCCGGCCCGGCGGCGTCCATCAGGACCTGCCGATGGACCTGGTCGATGACATCGCTCGCTGGTGCGCCGAGTTCCCGGCCGCGCTGAAGGACATCGAGGCGCTGGTCACCGAAAACCGCATCTTCAAGCAGCGCAACGTCGACATCGGCGTGGTGTCCAAGGAAGAGGCCCTGGCCTGGGGCTTCTCCGGCGTCATGCTTCGCGGCTCGGACGTCGCCTGGGACCTCCGCAAGTCGCAGCCCTATGAGTGCTACGCCGAGCTCGATTTCGACGTGGTCGTGGGCAAGAACGGCGACTGCTGGGACCGCTACCTCGTCCGCGTCGAGGAGATGAAGCAGTCCGTCCGCATCATGGAGCAGTGCATCCACAAGCTGCGGAATTGCCCGGGCGAGCCCGTGCTGGCCGAGGACAACAAGATCACCCCGCCGCGCCGGGGCGAGATGAAGCGGTCGATGGAAAGCCTGATCCATCACTTCAAGCTGTACACCGAGGGCTTCCGCACGCCGCCGGGCGAGGTCTACGCCGCCGTCGAGGCGCCCAAGGGCGAGTTCGGCGTCTATCTGGTCTCGGACGGCACCAACAAGCCGTATCGGGTCAAGGTCTCGGCGCCGGGCTTCCGGCACCTGCAGGCCATGGACTGGATGAACCGCGGTCACATGCTGGCCGACGTGTCGGCCATCCTGGGTTCCCTCGATATCGTGTTCGGGGAGGTGGATCGATGATCGACTGCGACGTCGCCGCCCTCATCGACGCACAGCTCGAGGCGTACAACCGCCACGACGTCCCGGCCTTCGTCGAGACCTACGCCCCTAGCGCATCGCTCTTCCTGAATCGCAGCGAGCCGTGGGTGACGGGGCATGACGCTATCACGCGCGAGTACACGACGTTCTTCGAACAGGCACCTGAGCTGCGAGCGGAGGTCGTGAACCGCATTATCGTCGGCGACACCGTGGTCGATCATGAGCGCGTGCGCATCGCGCCGAACGTCCCCGAGATCGAAGCCGTCGCCGTCTACACGGTGCGGGAGTGCAAGATCGCCCGCGTCGACTTCTATCCCGCCCAGGAGCCCTCGCGTTGAGCGTCCGTCGTCTCGCCAAGGTCCAGCCGACCAGCTTCGCCTTCTCGAAAGAGACCCGGGCCAAGGCCGACTGGTGGATCGCCAAGTATCCCGCCGGCCGCCAGCAGTCGGCGGTGATCCCGATCCTGTGGCTGGTGCAGAAGCAGGAGGGCTGGGTCTCCGAGCCGGCGATCCGCGCGATCGCCGACCTGCTGGACATGCCCTACATCCGGGTGCTGGAGGTCGCGACCTTCTACACCATGTTCATGCTGGAGCCGGTCGGCTCGGCCGCCCTGATCCAGGTGTGCGGCACCACGCCCTGCATGCTGCGCGGCGCGGGCGATCTGATGAAGGTCTGCAAGGACCGGATCGGGCCCAAACAGACCCTGTCGCCCGACGGCAAGTTCTACTGGGAAGAGGTCGAGTGCCTGGGCGCCTGCGTGAACGCGCCGATGGCCATGATCAACGACTACTATTTCGAGGACCTGACGGCCTCGGACATGAACCAGATCATCGACGACTTCGCTGCCGGCAAGACGCCCGAGCGCGGGCCGCGCGTTGATCGGGTCAACTCGGCGCCCGAGGGCGGGCCGCTGACCCTGACCGATCCGAAGTTGTATGACGGCTCGGCCGCCAAGCCGATCAAGCTGCCGAACACGGAGCCCGTGACGGCGTGACCGGTCCTGACCCCCAAGCCGACGACAAGGTCGCCGCCTATCGCGCGGAGATCCGCGCCGTGGGCCGCACCCAGCGGCTGGCGGGGTTCGGGCTCGTGCTGCTGGGCGCCGTTCTGGTGTGGGCGGCGACGCGCGCCGGCGGTCTGGCCGAGGTCGTTCAGATTGCGGGATACGCGTCGCTGGCGGCCGGATGGGCGCTGATGCTGACGGCCATCTTCCTGCGCACGCGGTATCACCGCCGCCGCATGGCCGAGCTGGACGGAGGCGCGCGATGAGCGGACGCGATCCAAAGACCAAGCCGGTCGACTACAAGCTGTTCCTGCGACTAGGCATCGGCGAGATCATGTGGGGTCTCGTCTTGGTGGCGCTCGGACTCCTTGGCATGGGCGAGCCAACGCTTTTAATCGCGATCGGCTGTGTGATCGCTCTCGTCGGCATCGGCATGGTTATCTGGGCCCGCTCGAAGCTGGCAGGAGGCGCGCGATGAGAGTGTCGCAGCCCTGTCAGGTCCGTGGCGCACAGTCGCTGATCTCAAGACGTTCGGGGGATCGTCGTGACATCGTCCAGTTCTTCTGGGTCCAAGGCCGGTCGCGGCAAGTCCGCCGGCCTGTTCCTGGCCAATCTGATGGGGGCGGGGGCCTTGCCGCTCGGCGGCGCGGTTGCGCCTCCGACCCAGCCGCCCACGCCCGCGCAGCCTGCGCCGTCTTCTCCATCCGGTACCCCGAATGCGCCTGAGCCTCCGTCATCCCAATCCCAGCGCCCGCCGCCGCGCGAGGACCGCGAAACCGGCGATCGTCGCAGCGAGCTGTCGCGCCCGCGTGGGCGGGGCGTCGGGGGCGGCGGCCGGGGAGGGAGCCCGCTGATGGCCGGTCTGCTCGCCGACAAGGATCGCATTTTCACCAACCTCTACGGCCTGCACGACTGGGGCCTGGAGGGCGCCAAGCAGCGCGGGTGCTGGAACGCGACCAAGGACATGCTGGACATGGGCCGCGACTGGCTCATCACCAACGTCAAGAACTCCGGCCTGCGCGGACGCGGCGGGGCAGGCTTCTCCACGGGCCTGAAGTGGTCCTTCATGCCCAAGGAGGTGAAGGACCGGCCGCACTACCTGGTCGTCAACGCCGACGAGTCCGAGCCGGGCACCTGCAAGGACCGGGAGATCATGCGCCATGATCCCCACCTGCTGATCGAGGGCTGCCTGATCGCCAGCTTCGCCATGCAGGCCCACGCCTGCTACATCTATCTGCGCGGCGAATATGTGCTGGAACGCGAGCGCATGGAGGCGGCGGTCAAGCAGGCCTACGAGGCCCGGCTGATCGGCAAGAACAACGTCCATGGCTGGGATTTCGACGTCTACATCCACCACGGCGCGGGCGCCTATATCTGCGGTGAAGAGACGGCTTTGCTGGAAAGCCTGGAGGGCAAGAAGGGCCAGCCGCGCCTGAAGCCGCCTTTCCCGGCCGGCGCGGGCCTCTACGGCTGTCCGACCACGGTGAACAACGTCGAGTCGATCGCGGTCGTGGGCACCATCCTACGGCGCGGGGCGGACTGGTTCGCGGGCTTCGGCCGGCCGAACAACACGGGCACCAAGCTGATGAGCATCAGCGGCCACGTGAACCGGCCGTGCAATGTCGAAGAGGCCATGTCGATCCCTCTGCGCCAGCTTCTGGAAGAGCACTGCGGCGGAGTCCGCGGCGGCTGGGGCAATCTGAAGGCCGTGATCCCGGGCGGGGTCTCGGTGCCGCTGATCACGCGGGAAATGTCGGAAGTCGCCCTGATGGACTTCGACAGCCTGCGGGACATGAAGTCGGGCCTGGGCACGGCGGCGGTCATCGTCATGGACAACGACACCGACCTGGTGAAGGCGATCGCCCGCATCAGCTACTTCTACAAGCACGAGAGCTGCGGCCAGTGCACCCCGTGTCGCGAGGGCACCGGCTGGATGTGGCGCGTCCTGGAGCGCATGGCGGTGGGCGAGGCCGATCCGTCGGAGATCGACCTGCTGCTGGACGTCGCCGGTCAGGTCGAGGGCCACACCATCTGCGCGCTCGGCGACGCCGCCGCCTGGCCGGTCCAGGGCCTGATCCGGCATTTCCGTCACGAGATCGAGGACCGCATCTCCGACTACCGCAGCCGCCGCGCGAACTTCGCCGGCCACGCGATCGCGGCGGAGTAGGGATGCGGGTCTGGCTCCCCCTGATGGCGGCCGTGAGCCTTTCGGCTTGCGGACAGTCCGGCGACACCGCCCAACCGACGCCGGTCGAAAAGGCGGCGGCGGAAGCGCCCGTGTCGGACGCGGTGGCGGAGACGCCGGCGGTGCTGACGGCGGTCGATCTGCGCCGCGTGTGCCGCGCGGGGCTGGCGGCGATCCACGGTCAGACGTTGGACGCCATCCAGATCACAGGCGCGGAGGGCGAGGTGTTGAACGCCCAGTGGCGCGCGCCGGTGGACGGCGGCTGGATGAAGGCGCAATGCCGCGCCGGCGACGGCTTGGTGGTGTGGAAGCCGTTGGAGCTGCCCGACCCGGCGCAGGTCCGTTGGATGAACGAGGCGGGCGACCCGGTCGTGCGCTACACGATCCGCGGCGAAGAGATCGAGATCGTCCAGGCCCTGCCGGACGGCACGACGCAGCAGGCGATGATGGCCGTGCGTCCTGAGGAAGAGGTAAGCTGATGCCCGTCGCCAAGGTCAACGGCGTCGAAGTCGAGTTCGAGCCCGGCATGACCGTGCTGCAGGTCGCCGAGCGCGCCGGGCACGAGATTCCGCGCTTCTGCTATCACGAGCGGCTGTCGATCGCCGGCAACTGCCGCATGTGCCTGGTCGAGGTGAAGCCCGGACCGCCCAAGCCGCAGGCGTCGTGCGCCCTGCCGGCCGCCGAGAACCAGGAGATCTTCACCGACACACCGATGGTGAAGAAGGCCCGTGAAGGGGTGATGGAGTTCCTGCTCATTAATCACCCGCTGGACTGCCCGATCTGCGACCAGGGCGGCGAGTGCGACCTGCAGGACCAGGCCATGGGCTATGGCCGCGACGGCTCCCGCTATGCGGAGAACAAGCGGGCGGTCGAAGAAAAGAACATGGGCCCGACGATCAAGACCTTCATGACGCGCTGCATCCAGTGCACGCGCTGCGTGAGGTTCATCACGGAAGTGGCTGGCGTTCCTGACATCGGCATGATCTCGCGCGGCGAGGACGCCGAGATCACGACCTATCTGGAGAAGTCGGTCGACTCCGAGCTGTCGGGCAACGTCAACGACCTGTGCCCCGTCGGCGCCCTGACCCACCGGCCGTGGTCGTTCCAGTACCGGCCGTGGGAGCTGAAGCGGACCGAGAGCATCGACGTCATGGACGCGCTGGGGTCCAACATCTCGATCCAGTCGCGGGGGTCGGAGGTCATCCGCATCCTGCCGCGCGTCCATGAGGGTATCAACGAGGAGTGGCTGGCCGACCGCAGCCGCTATGTCACCGACGGCCTGCAGGCGCGTCGTTTGGACCGGCCCTACGTCCGCGAGAACGGCAAGCTGCGGGTCGCGAGCTGGGACGAGGCGCTGAACGCGGTCGCCGCGAAGCTGAAGGCCGCCAAGCCGGAGAAGATCGGCGTCATCGCCGGCGATCTGCAGGACGCGGAGTCGATGAAGGCGGGGCTGGACCTGTTCCGCGCGCTGGGATCGGCCAACACGGACTGCCGCCAGGACGGCTCGGCGCTCGGCGTCGGTCCGCGCGAGGGCTGGCTGTTCAACAGCGGGCTGCAGGGCCTCGAGAGCGCGGACTCCATTCTGCTGGTCGGGGTCAATCCCCGGACCGAGGCGCCGCTGCTGAACGCGCGAATCCGCAAGACCTGGCTGAACGGCAAGGCGCGCATCGGCGTGATCGGCGAGCAGCTGGACCTGACCTACGACTACGACCTGATCGGTCGCGGCACGAAGACCCTGGCCAAGCTGCCCAAGGCGGCGGTGGACGCTCTGTCGAACGCCGAGCGGCCCGCGATTGTCATCGGCTCGGGCGCCCTGACGGGTCCGAACGGTCCGGCGGTGCTGAACGCGCTCGGCAAGCTGGCGGCCAAGGTCGGCGTCGTGAAAGCGGGCTGGAACGGCTTCAACGTCCTGCACGCCGCCGCCTCGCGCGTCGGCGGTCTGGACATGGGCTTTGTCCCCTCGGCCGGCGGTCTGTCGGCGCACGAGATGGTGCAGAAGGGCGCGCTGGACGTGCTGTTCCTGCTGGGCGCCGACGAGATCGAGACCGGCGCGACCAGGGCCTTCAAGATCTATCTGGGCAGCCACGGCGACCGGGGCGCGCACGGCGCCGACGTCATCCTGCCGGGCGCGGCCTGGACCGAGAAGCCGGGCCTCTACGTCAACACCGAGGGCCGGGTGCAGATGGCAGAACGCGCCGTCTTCCCCAAGGGCGAGGCCAGGGAGGACTGGGCCATCCTCCGCGCCCTGTCCGAGCGCGTGGGGCAGACCCTGCCGTACGACAGCCTGGACCAGCTGCGGACCAGGCTGATGGCGGATCACCCGACCTTCGGCCGCATCGACTATCTGGCTCCGGCCGGATCGTTCGACGTCGCGGGCCTGGGCGCCAAGGGCGAGCTGGGCGACGCGGCGCTGCGCTCGATCGTGGTGGACCCTTATCTGATGAACCCGATCGCGCGGGCCAGCGCGACCATGGCCGAGCTGAGCGAGCAACGCGTCGCCCCGGCCCTGATGGCGGCGGAGTAGGCCGATGCAGGAGATGTGGAGCACCCCGGGCGGCTGGGCCCTGCTGACGACGCTGGGCATCCTGATCGTGACGGTCGGGATCCTGCTGTCGCTGGCCTTCCTGCTGCTTCTGGATCGCAAGATCTGGGCGGGCGTGCAGATGCGAAAGGGCCCGAACGTCGTGGGCCCGTTCGGCTTGCTTCAGTCGTTCGCCGACTTCTTCAAGTTCGTTCTCAAGGAGATCGTCGTCCCGGCCGGGGCCGACAAGACGGTCTTCATCCTGGCGCCCCTGATCACCTTCGTCCTGGCCTTCATCGCCTGGGCGGCGATCCCGTTCGCGCCGGGCTGGGTGATCTCGGACCTGAACGTCGGCATCCTCTACATCTTCGCGATCAGCTCGCTGGGCGTGTACGGGATCATCATGGGCGGATGGGCTTCGAACTCGAAGTATCCGTTCCTCGGCTCGCTGCGGTCGGCGGCGCAGATGGTGTCCTATGAGGTCTCCATCGGCCTGATCATCATCAACGTGATCCTGCTGGCCGGAACCATGAACCTGACGTCGATCGTGGCGGCGCAGGAGGGCTGGTTCTGGAACTGGTTCGGCTTCGGCGGCGGGCTCGACAGCTGGCCCCTGCTGGTCGTGATGTTCCCGATGGCGATCATGTTCTTCGTCTCGGCGCTCGCCGAAACCAACCGTCCGCCGTTCGATCTGCCGGAGGCCGAATCCGAGCTCGTGGCCGGGTATCAGGTGGAATACAGCTCGACCCCGTACCTGCTGTTCATGATCGGCGAGTACGCCAACATCGTCTTCATGTGCGCGATGATCAGCCTGCTGTTCTTCGGCGGCTGGAACCCGGGCTTCCCCATCGACTTCGCCGCCGACTGGCCGCCATTCCTGGTAAACCTGCTGCTGTTCCTCGTGTTCGCGGCCAAGATCGTCTTCTGGTTCTTCATGATCTCGATCGTGAAGGCCTTCGTGCCCCGCTATCGCTACGACCAGCTGATGCGGCTGGGCTGGAAGATTTTCCTGCCGACGTCGCTGGTGGCCGTGGTCATCGTGTCGGCGTGGCGCGTCTTCGTGGTGGGCGGATGATGCGCGCCCTGATCCTCAGCCTGCTGGCGCTCGCGACCACCGCCTGCACCTTCCCCGCGCCCTACGACCCGCTGCCGACCTCGGTTTATCAGTGGGAGCGGCGTCAGGAGGAGATCACGCGCCGCGAGGCCGAACGCCGCCGCCTGTGCGCCATCCGCAACGAGGACAGCGAGGGCTACGAGCGCGACTGCCGCCGTCCTGGAGACCCCAAGTAATGTTCACCCGCATCGTCCAGGCCGCGAAGGGCGCCATGCTGCTCGATCTGGTGGGCGCGGTCGGCCTGTCGCTGAAGTACATGGCGCGCCCCAAGGCGACCGTGAACTATCCGTTCGAACGCAACCCGAAGTCGCCGCGCTTCCGGGGCGAGCACGCGCTGCGCCGCTATCCGAACGGTGAGGAACGCTGCATCGCCTGCAAGCTGTGCGAGGCCATCTGCCCGGCCCAGGCCATCACGATCGAGTCCGAGGCCCGCGCCGACGGCAGCCGCCGCACGACCCGCTACGACATCGACATGGTCAAGTGCATCTACTGCGGCCTGTGCCAGGAGGCCTGCCCGGTCGACGCCATCGTCGAGGGGCCGAACATGGACTTCACCGTCGAGACCCGCGAGGAGCTCCTCTACGACAAGCAGCGGCTTCTCGATAACGGCGACCGCTGGGAGCGGGTGATCGCCAGGAACCTGGAGCTGGACGCGCCGTATCGGTGACGTCGGCTCGACCCGTCTGTCGATGGGTGAATTGGCCGCTTCCGTTGGGGGCGGTCGCTGTCTAAGAGGTGCGGCGATTTCGCCGGGCTGAATCGGAAAGGGGCGCGCGCCTCCCATGCTGCAAGGCATAGCCTTCTATGTGATGTCGGCCGTGGCCGTGGTCGCGGGGCTGCTGGTCGTCACGGCCCGCAACCCGGTGCACTCGGTGCTGTGGCTGATCCTGGCCTTCTTCTCCTCGGCCGGGTTGTTCGTGCTGCTGGGCGCCGAGTTCCTCGCGATGCTGCTGGTGGTCGTCTACGTCGGCGCGGTCGCGGTGCTGTTCCTGTTCGTCGTCATGATGCTGGACGTGGACTTCGTGCGGCTGCGCGAGGGCTTCGCCGCCTACCTGCCGCTGGCGGCGATCGTGGCGGGCATCCTGCTGGCCGAGATGGTCATGATCTCGATCCTGGTGGCCCAGGGCGGAGCGGCGGCGGATGCGACCGCGCCGGTCGTCTATGGCTCCGACCAGACCAACGTCGAGGCGATCGGGCGGGTGCTCTACACGGACTACGTGTACTTCTTCCAGGCGGCCGGCGTCGTCCTGCTGATCGCCATGATCGGCGCCATCGTCCTGACGCTCCGCAAGAAGGCGCATGTCCGCCGTCAGGACCCGGGCGCCCAGACCAATCGCGACCGTCGCACCTCGGTCGAAGTGAAGGGCGTGACGACCGGCGTGGGCGTCACCTCGGAGGAGCTGCGCTGATGGAGGTCGGGCTCCAGCACTACCTGGCGGTCGCCGCCATGCTGTTCACCATCGGGGTGTTCGGCATCTTCGTGAACCGCAAGAACGTCATCATCATCCTGATGTCGGTCGAGCTCATCCTGCTCGCGGTGAACATCAACTTCGTCGCCTTCTCGGCCTATCTGAACGACGTCCAGGGGCAGATCATGGCCATGTTCGTCCTGACGGTCGCCGCCGCCGAGGCCGCCGTTGGCCTGGCCATCCTGGTGACCTTCTTCCGCAACCGCGGCGACATCGCGGTTGACGACGCCAGCGTGATGAAGGGCTGATCGTGTCTCTCGAACTGCTCGTCACCCTCGGCGTCTTCGCCCCTCTGCTCGGCGCGGCCGTGGCCGGATTCTTCGGCCGCCGCATCGGGAACATCCCGTCCCAGGCGGTCACGACCGGCCTGCTGTTCTTCTCCTGCGCCGTGGCCTGGACGGTGTTCGTCCAGTGGACCTGGGGCCATCTGGAACCGTTCACGGTTCAGATCGCGCCCTTCATCAACGTGGGCGACTTCCAGTCGAACTGGGCCATCCGCATCGATTCGCTCTCGGCCGTCATGCTGATCGTGGTGACGACGGTGTCGTCGCTCGTGCACCTCTACAGCTGGGGCTACATGGCCGAGGACGACTCCCGGCCCCGGTTCTTCGCCTATCTGTCGCTGTTCACCTTCGCCATGCTGGCGCTGGTGACGGCGGCGGATTTCATGCAGCTGTTCTTCGGCTGGGAGGGCGTGGGTCTGGCCTCCTATCTGCTGATCGGATTCTGGTTCAAGAAGCCCACGGCCAGCGCCGCCGCCATCAAGGCCTTCGTGGTCAACCGGGTCGGCGACTTCGGCTTCGCGCTCGGCATCATCACCGTCTTCTGGATGTTCGGCACCATCCAGTTCGCCGAGCTGTTCCCCCTGATCGCCGCGCGGCAGGGCGAGGGTTGGCAGTTCCTGGGCCATACCTGGTCTGCGCTCGATCTGGCCGGCGTGCTGCTGTTCATCGGCGCCATGGGCAAGTCGGCCCAGTTCTTCCTGCACACCTGGCTGCCCGACGCCATGGAGGGCCCGACGCCGGTCTCGGCCCTGATTCACGCCGCCACCATGGTGACGGCGGGCGTCTACATGGTCTGCCTGCTCAGCCCCATCTACGAGTACGCGCCGACGGCGGCCATGCTGATCGCCATCACCGGTGGGATCACGGCCCTGTTCGCCGCGACTGTCGGCCTGGCCCAGAACGACATCAAGCGGGTCATCGCCTATTCGACCTGTTCGCAGCTCGGCTACATGTTCTTCGCGGCGGGCGTCGGCGCCTATCAGGCGGCCATGTTCCACCTGTTCACCCACGCCTTCTTCAAGGCCCTGCTGTTCCTGGGCGCCGGCTCGGTGATCCACGGGATGCACCACGAGCAGGACATGCGGAAGATGGGCGGGCTGTGGCGCTTGCTCCCCGTCACCTACGCCGTGATGATGATCGGCACCATCGCCATCACCGGCATCGGCATCCCGGGCCACGAGTTCCGCTTCGGCTTCGCGGGCTTCTATTCCAAGGACTCGATCCTCGAGAGCGCGTTCGCCGCCGCCGACTACAGCCCGGTCGGCCTGTTCGTTTTCTTCATCGGCCTCTTCGCCGCCGGTCTGACGGCCTACTATTCGTGGCGGCTGGTGTTCATGACCTTCCACAACAAGCCGGCGTGGAAGGACGAGCACGCGCACGATCACGCCCATGACGATCACGCGGCTCCGCACGCGCAGATCGAGACGCATTCGGAGCCCCTGCCGGACGACGGCCACGGCCACGGTCACGACGATCACGGTCACGGCGACCACGGCCCGCTCAAGCCGCACGAGAGCCCGTGGGTCATGCTGGTTCCGCTGCTGGTGCTTTCGGTCGGGGCGATCGCCTCGGGCTTCGCCTTCTATGAGTTCTTCGTGGGTCACCACGAGAAGGAGTTCTGGCGCGGGGCGATCTTCACCAACCCGGCCAACCACGTCATTCACGACAGCCACTACGTCCCGACCTGGGTTCTGTGGGCCCCGCTGGTCGTGTCGACGATCGGGACGCTGGCGGCCGTCTACTTCTACGTCCTGCGCGAGGGTCTGGCCCGGCGCATGGCCGAGCGGGGCGGGCCGCTGAACAGCTTCCTGTCCAACAAGTGGTACTTCGACGAGATCTACGACTTCCTGTTCGTGAAGGGAGCCAAGGCGCTCGGCGACCTGTTCTGGAAGGTCGGCGACGTGCGGATCATCGATGGTCTCGGCCCGAACGGGGCCGCCTGGGCCTCGCTGAAGTCCGCCGCGCGGCTGGCCAGGATCCAGTCCGGCTATGTCTATCACTATGCGTTCGTGATGCTGCTCGGCGTGGCCGGCCTGCTCGCCTTCGCCATCTACGCCTGGGGCGCATAAGATGGGCGCGATCCCCAATATCCTGTCCATCGTCACCTTCCTGCCGCTGGTGGGCGCGCTGGCGATCCTGATCGGCCGCCTGGCGACCAAGAACGCCGACGGCCTGGCCCGCTGGGTCGCGCTGATCACCACGCTGGCGACGCTGGCTGTGTCGTGCGTGCTGGTAGCCCAGTTCGATCCGTCCAGCGCCGCCTATCAGTTCGTGGAGCGCTACGCCTGGTTCGCCGGGGCCGAGTACCACCTGGGGGTGGACGGGGTGTCGATCCTGTTCGTGCTGCTGACCGCCTTCCTGATGCCGATCTGCATCGCGGCCAGCTGGACCACCATCAAGGACCGCGTCGTCGACTACATGATCGCCTTCCTGGTGCTGGAGACGCTGGTGATCGGCGTCTTCACGGCGCTGGACCTGTTCCTGTTCTACATCTTCTTCGAGGGCACCCTCGTTCCGATGTTCATCATCATCGGGGTGTGGGGCGGGGCGAACCGCATCTACGCGGCCTACAAGTTCTTCCTCTACACCCTCTTGGGCTCGGTCCTGATGCTGCTGGCCATGCTGTGGATGGCCAATAAGGCGGGCACCACCAGCATTCCGGAGCTGAAGGAATACGCCTTCGGGCCGTGGGCCCAGTCGATCCTGTGGCTGGCTTTCTTCGCCTCCTTCGCGGTGAAGATGCCGATGTGGCCGGTGCACACCTGGCTGCCCGACGCCCACGTGCAGGCGCCGACGGCGGGGTCGGTGATCCTGGCCGGCATCCTGCTGAAGCTCGGCGGCTACGGCTTCATCCTGTTCAACGTGCCGATGTTCCCGGACGCCTCGGTGCTGTACCGGCCGCTGGTCTTCACCCTGTCGGTGATCGCCATCGCCTACACCTCGCTGGTCGCCTTCCGGCAGACCGACATCAAGAAGCTCATCGCCTATTCGTCGGTGGCGCACATGGGTTTCGTGACCATGGGCATCTTCGCCGGCAACGAGCAGGGGATGCAGGGCGCCATCTTCCAGATGCTGAGCCACGGCCTGATCTCGGGCGCGCTCTTCCTCTGCGTCGGCGTGGTCTATGACCGGATGCACACGCGCGAGATCGCCTTCTACGGCGGCCTGACCAGCCGGATGCCCTGGTACGCGGCCATCTTCCTGATGTTCACCATGGCCAACGTCGGCCTGCCGGGCACCTCGGGCTTCATCGGCGAGATCCTGACCATGACCGGGGTCTATGAGGCCTCGACCTGGGCGGCGTTCGTGGCGGCGACGGGCGTGATCCTGTCGGCGGTCTATGCCCTGACGCTTTATCGCAACGTCATGTTCGGCGAGATCACCAACCCGGCGCTGGCGACCATCAAGGACATCGACCTGCGCGAGCTCGCCATCTTCGTTCCCCTGATCGTCGGCACCATCTGGCTGGGCGTGCAGCCCGGGCTGGTGCTCGACTATACCGCCGCCTCCGTCGACGCCGTCGTCGGCGGCTGGCGCCTCGCGACCGGCGGGTGAGAGACTGATGACCCCTGACCTGCTCAAGGACCTGAACATCGCGGCCTCGGAAGGCGTGCTGGCGCTCGGCGGCCTGGTGCTGCTGATGGTCGGCGCCTTCGTCGGAGAGAAGTCGGCGCGGCTCGTGTCGATCCTGTCGGTGGCCCTGCTGGTGGCCGCCTCGGCGGTGGCCGCCACCGGCCCGCTGGGCACGGCGTTCAACGGCGCTTATGTCGCCGATCCTCTGGCCATCTACGGCAAGGTGGCGATCTATCTCGCCTCGGCCGTGGCCGTCGTGCTGGGCGGCGGGTGGATGCAGCGCGAGCGGATCGCGCGGTTCGAATACCCGGTCCTGATCGTATTGGCCGCCGTCGGCATGGGCATGATGGTGTCGTCGGGCGACCTGATTTCGCTCTACGTCGGCGTCGAGCTGCACTCGCTGGCGCTCTATGTGCTGGCCGCCTATCACCGCGACAACCTGAGGGCCTCGGAGGCCGGGCTGAAGTACTTCGTGCTGGGCGCCCTGTCGTCGGGCCTGCTGCTGTATGGGGCCAGCCTGATCTATGGCTTCACCGGCTCGATGCGGTTCGACGAGATCGCGGCCTATGCCACGGCCAACCCGGGCGTGGGTCTGGTGTTCGGGCTGGTGTTCCTGATCTGCGGCCTGGCGTTCAAGGTTTCGGCCGCGCCGTTCCACATGTGGACGCCCGACGTCTACGAAGGCGCGCCGACGCCGGTCGTGGCCTTCTTCACCACCGCACCGAAGATGGCGGCCATGGTGCTGTTCGCCCGCGCCCTGTCCGAAGGATTCATGGAGGCGCACGCCCAGTGGGCGCAGGTGCTGATCCTGATCTCTCTGGCTAGCTTCGTGGTCGGGGCCTGGGGCGGTCTGGCGCAGCGGGACATCCAGCGGCTGCTGGCCTATTCGTCGATCGCCAACATCGGCTACGCCATCCTGGGCATCGCGGCGGGCACCGAGGCCGGTCTGCAGGCCATGATCGTCTTCATGACGCTCTACATGGTCGACACCATGGGCTTCTTCGCCATCCTGCTGTCGCTGGGCCGGAACGGGCGTCCAATCCGCACCATCGCCGATCTGGCGGGTTTGAAGAACGACCGGCCGGTGACGGCCATCGCCATCACCGTGCTGTCGCTGTCGGTGCTGGGCATGCCGCCGCTGTCGGGGTTCTGGGGCAAGTACTACGTCTTCGGCGCGGCGGCCTCGGCCGGCTACTGGATGGTGGCGGCGGCGGGTCTGGTGGCCTCGGTCGTGGCGGCCTTCTACTACCTGCGGATCATCAAGCTGATGTGGTTCGACGCGGCGCCGGAAGGGCTGGCCCGAACCGACAAGGCCCCGGTCGAGAGCCAGTGGATCGGCTGGGCCTGCGCGGCCTTCGCCTTCCCGCTCGTGATTGTCGGCCTGACCTGGCTGGAGCCCGCGACCCGGATCGCCGCCTCGGGCTTCGGGGCGGGGTAGGGCGGTGATCCCGCCCGTCCAGGTCTTCGACGAGCTCGATTCCACCAACGCCGAGGCGCGCCGCAGGGCCGAGGCCGGAGAGGTCGCGTCCACCTGGATCGTGGCGCGTCGCCAGACCGCGGGGCGGGGACGACGGGGACGAAGCTGGGAGAGCGAAACGGGAAATCTGTTCGCCACCCTGGCTCACATCACCCACAAATCACCGGCCGAGGCGGCGCAGGTGACGTTCGTGGCGGCCCTTGCCGTCGCCGAACTGCTGGAAGCGTTTGCCGCGCCGGGCACGGTGAGCATCAAATGGCCCAACGACGTGCTGCTGGCGGGCGAGAAGGCGGCGGGCATCCTGGTCGAGTCCGGGGCGCATCCGGCCGGCGGGTTGTGGCTGGCGGTCGGCATCGGCGTCAACCTCGCCCACGCGCCGGAAGGGACCGAACGGCCGGCGACCAGCCTGGCGCACCATCTGCGGAGCGATGTGGCCTATCCGCCGAGCGTCGAGGCGGCGGCGGGCGTTTTGGCCGAGACCTTCGAGGCCTGGCGGGCGCGCTGGGAGACCCTGGGCTTCCAGCCGGTGCTCGACGCCTGGACGGCGCGAACGAAGGGGCTGGACGGTCCGTGCGTCGCGCGGCTGGGGCATGAGACGGTCAGCGGCGTGGCCGAGGGCGTCGCGGCGGATGGGTCGTTGCGGCTCCGGACGGCGGATGGGTCGCTGCGGCTAATCTCGGCGGGCGACGTCTTCTTTGGAGAGGCGGCCTGATGTTGCTGGCGATCGAACAGGGCAACACCAATACGCTGTTCGCGGTCCATGACGGCGAGAGCTGGATCGCCCAGTGGCGCACGGCGACCGAGGCTAGTCGGACGGCGGACGAATACGCGGTGTGGCTGACGCAGCTGCTGGCCATGCGATCGATCGCCCTCACCAGCCTGACCGGCTGCATCATCTCCAGCGTGGTGCCGCAGTCGATCTTCAATCTCAGGAACCTGGCGCGGCGGTACCTGTCGGTCGAGCCGTTGGTGATCGGGGACAATGTCGAGCTCGGCATTCCCGTCCGGATCGCCAAGCCGAGCGAGGCGGGGGCGGACCGGCTGGTCAACGCCATCGGGGCGCATCTGGCCTATCCGGGCGACCTGATCGTGATCGACAGCGGCACGGCGACGACGTTCGACATCGTGGCGGCGGACGGCGCGTTCGAGGGCGGGGCCATCGCGCCGGGGATCAATCTGAGCCTCCAGGCCCTGCATGAGGCCGCGGCCATGTTGCCGCGCATCGCCATCCAGCGACCCGAGCGCGTGATCGGCAAGGACACCGTCTCGAATATGCAATCCGGCGTCTTCTGGGGATACATCGGCCTGATCGAGGGCATGGTGGCGCGCATTAAGGCCGAGTGGGGACGGCCGATGACGGTCGTGGGCACCGGCGGCGTGGCCAGCCTGTTCGAGGGAGCCACGCCCGCTATCGACCGGTTCGATCCGGACCTGACCATCCGCGGCTTGCTCGAAATCTGGCGGCGGAACACCCATCTCAAGGACGCATGACAAAGACAAAAGCGAACGACGAACTCGTCTTCCTGCCGCTGGGCGGCTCGGGCGAGGTCGGGATGAACCTGAACTGCTACGGCTATGGGCCGGAGAGCGACCGGCAGTGGATGCTGGTCGATGTCGGCGTGACGTTCGGCGATTCCACCACGCCCGGCGTGGACATTATTGTCCCGGACCCCAGCTTCCTGGCAGGCGAGAATATTCGCGGCATCGTCCTGACCCACGCGCACGAGGACCATATCGGCGCCCTGCCGTGGCTGTGGGACCGGCTGAAGGCGCCGATGTACGCCACGCCGTTCACCGCTTTCCTGATCCGCGAGAAGCTGCGCGATCGGGGGCTGCAGGACGTGAAGATCCACGAGGTGCCCAGGGGCGGCCACGTCGATCTGGGGCCGTTCTCGGTCGACTTCATCACCATGACCCATTCGATCGCCGAGCCGAACGGGTTGAAGATCACGACGCCGCTGGGCACGGTCTTCCACACCGGCGACTGGAAGCTGGATCCCGACCCCGTCATCGGCAAGCCGACCGACATCGCCGCCATCCAGAAGATGGGCGACGAGGGCCTGCTGGCCATGGTGTGCGACTCGACCAACGTCTTCGTCGAGGGGGAGGCCGGGTCCGAGACGGAGGCCCAGGCGGGCCTGATCGAGCTGATCGGCAGCCTCAAGACCGGACGGATCGCGGTGGGATGTTTCGCATCTAACGTGGCCCGCATGGTCAGTGTCATGAGGGCGGCCGAGAAGGCCGGGCGTCGCGTGGCGCTGGCGGGCCGCTCGATGCACCGCATCACGGCGGCGGCCAAGCACGTCGGCCTGTTCAATGAGTCCAAGGCCATCCTGTCGGAAGACGAGGCGCGTCATTGGCCCGCCGACGAGATTCTGTATCTATGCACCGGCAGCCAGGGCGAGGACCGGGCGGCCCTGTCGCGGATCGCCGACGGCACCCACCCCTTCATAAAGCTGGGGCTGGGCGACCACTGCATCTTCTCGTCGCGGGTCATTCCAGGCAACGAACTGGCCATCGCCGATCTGCAGGACCGGCTAGCCGATCGGGGCGTGCGGCTCTACACCGAGAAGGATCACCCCGGGATTCACGTCTCGGGCCACCCGTGCCGCGACGAGATGCGTCAGATGTACGCCTGGGCCCGGCCGCGCATCTCGGTGCCGACCCACGGCATGCGCCGCCACCTGATGGAGCACGCCGCCCTGGCCCGCGAGCTGGGCACGGCCGAGACGGTGACGCCTCGAAACGGCGACCTGGTGCGCCTGGCTCCCGGACCCGCCGCCATCGTCGATGAGGTTCCGAGCGGGCGGCTGTATGTCGACGGCGGCATGGTGGTGACCGAGGCCGGCGAGGCCCTGCGCGAACGTCGGCACGCCTCGACCAACGGCGTGCTCGTCGTCAGCTTCGCCATGGACCGGCGCGGCAAGATCGTCTCGGACATCGACGTGCGCGGCATCGGCCTGCCGGGCGACGAGGTCACGCCGCTGGGCGAAGCGCTGGATGAACTGGCCGAGCGCGCCGAGCAGGCGGTGCTGGCGCTGAAGGGCGAAGCGCTGGAGGACGAGGCCGTCATCGAACAGGCCGTGGCCCGCGCGCTCAAGAAGACCAGCCAGCGCATCTGGGACCGCCGGCCGATCGTCGAGACGGTGATCCTGAGGCTGTGAGGTGACGCCGGACTGGGCGCGCTCGGTTCGGGACAGGCTCCGCGCGCGGACGGGGCGGCTGCTGGAGCGCATCCGGCACGCGCGTCATCCGTGGACCGGGTGGCGCAAGTGGGTGGTGGTCGTGGGCGAGGGGACGGTCGGCTTCGTCCTGCTGTTCGCCCTGGCCAATCTGACGCTCAGCCTGTCGACCTTCCGCGGCGAGGACCCTCTGAGGCGGACGGCGCATGAGCTGGGCGTGTTGTGGTACTCGACCCCCGACGGCCAGCCGACGCCGGACGGGGCCTTCGAGGCCATTCACGGGCGGGACCTCGGCGAGGATCCGAGCGCGGCCGAGATCAAGGCGCATTTCCTGGCGGCGGCGCGGGGCGGGACCTTCCTGCTGGACCAGGTCATGGTCGATCGCATGGAGGCGGTGAACGGCCGGGTCGATGCCGCCGTCCTGCCGCCCGGCGTCTATGTCGGGGCGCATGCGCTGGGCCCGGACAAGCCGCCGCTGGTGTGGGTGACCAAGTGGCTGGCGCACTACGTCCTGTTCCCGCGCCACGCCTACATCTTGGTGGTGCCCGAGACCGGCCCGGCCTGGACCTTCTCCGCCAGTCAGGAAGGCAAGTTCCCCGGCGACACCGACAGTCCGAACCAGCTCTCGGCGCGCATCACGCCCTACAATGACGCGGCCTACGACTTCCCGAGCTCGGGCGAGGCGCTGCACGAGATGACCATCGTCAGCGACGACCCGGCGGTCGTAGCGGGCGCGCTGGTGCGGTTGACGGAGGCGCGGGATCGGCTGGAGGCGCTGGATCAGCCTTATGGGCTGCTGGCTCCTAACTCCAACACCGTGGTGGGCTGCATCCTGGAGGACGCCGGGCTGATCAGCCGGGAGACGCGACGATCCGCCCTGCTGGCGCTACGCGCTCCGGGCATGGGTGCGGCTTGCCCCGGCGCGGGCGAGACGCCATAGCCTCCGCATGATCGGTCGCTTGAACCACGTCGGCGTCGCCACGCCCTCCATCGCCGGCAGCGTGCGGATGTACGCCGAGCTGCTGGGCGCGACGGCGGCCCACGAACCCTTCGACCTGCCGGCGCAGGGCGTGCGGGTCTGTTTCATCGACCTGCCCAACAGCCAGATCGAGCTGATCGAGCCGCTGGGCGAGGGCAGCCCCATCCACGGTTTTCTCGCGAAGAATCCCAAAGGCGGCCAGCACCACGTCTGCTTCGAGGTCGAAGACATCCTGGTCGCGCGCGACGCGCTGAGGGCCAAGGGCGCTACGATCCTGGGCACGGGCGAGCCGCGCATCGGGGCGCATGGGACGCCGATCCTGTTCCTGCATCCGAAGGACATGGGTGGGGTGCTGGTCGAGCTGATGGAATCCCCGAAGGAGGCGCACTGACATGCCCATCGGTCCGGTGACCATGCTGGCGATCTACATCGTCGTCTGGTGGGTGGTGCTGTTCGCCGTCCTGCCGCTGGGAACGTCGTCCGAGACCCACGAGCCGCCGACCGACGGCCGCCAGTGGGGGGCGCCCGAGACGCCGAACCTGAAGAAGAAGTTCATCACCACGACCTGGGTCGCCCTGATCGTCTGGGCGTTCGTGATGTTCCTGGTCTTCATCGGCTGGATGCCGCTGCCGGACCTCGCGCCGCCGGTTCCGTGATCTCGGCCTAGCTTTCGCCCCGTCGTCCCGGCTAAAGCTCGTCGCCCCTTTGCCGTCTTGACCTGAGCCCTCTCCATGCGCCTGTCGCGCTACTTCCTGCCGACCCTGAAAGAGGCGCCCTCCGACGCCCAGATCGTTTCCCATCAGCTGATGCTGCGCGCCGGTCTGATCCGGCAGGAGGCGGCGGGGATCTACGCCTGGCTGCCGCTGGGCCTGCGGGTGCTGAAGCGCATCGAGCAGATCGTGCGCGAGGAGCAGGAGCGGGCCGGGGCGGTCGAGCTGCTGATGCCGACGCTGCAGCTGGCCGATCTCTGGCGGGAATCGGGGCGATACGACGCCTATGGGCCGGAGATGCTGCGCATCACCGACCGGCATGAGCGGGAACTTCTGTACGGCCCCACCAACGAGGAGATGATCACCGACATCTTCCGGGCCTATGTGAAGAGCTACAAGCAGCTGCCGCTGAACCTGTTCCACATCCAGTGGAAGTTCCGGGACGAGCGTCGGCCGCGCTTCGGCGTCATGCGCGGGCGCGAGTTTCTGATGAAGGACGCCTATTCCTTCGATCTCGACGAGGCGTCGGCGCGGCGGGCCTACAACCGCATGTTCGTGGCCTATCTGAACACCTTCGCGCGGATGGGTCTGAAGGCTGTGCCCATGCGGGCCGACACCGGGCCGATCGGCGGCGACCTGAGCCACGAGTTCATCGTCCTGGCCGACACGGGCGAGAGCCAGGTGTTCTGCGATCGCAAGCTGGTCGAGATGCCGGCGCCGGGCGGGGACGTCGACTGGAACGACCTGCAGGCCATCGTCGATGGACGGACCTCGCTCTACGCCGCGACCGAAGAGATGCACGACGCCGCCGCATTCGAGGCGCAGACGGCCGAGGCCGACCGCCTGACCGCGCGTGGCATCGAGGTGGGGCACATCTTCTATTTCGGGACGAAGTACTCCGCCCCGATGAAGGCCCGCGTGGCCGGACCGGATGGGCAGGACACGGACGTCCACATGGGCAGCTATGGCGTGGGCGTGTCCCGCCTGCTGGGCGCCATCATCGAGGCCAGTCACGACGAGGCGGGCATCATCTGGCCGGACGCCGTGGCCCCATTCGACGTCGTGGTGATCAATCTTCGCGCCAACGATCCCGGGGTGTGCGAGGCGTGCGAAGCGGCGGTCGAGGCGCTGGAAGCGGCGGGCAAGGCGGTGCTCTACGACGACACCGACGAGCGGCCGGGCGGCAAGTTCGCCACCGCCGACCTGATCGGCGTGCCGTGGCAGCTGACGATTGGCCCGAAAGGCGTGGCCGAGGGCGTGGTCGAGCTTAAGCGCCGGGCCACGGGCGAGAAGGTCACCCTGCCGCTCGATCAGGCGATGGAGCGCATCGGTTGACCGCGACCCCCGTCGGCGCGCCCGCCAAGCCCGCCGGTCCGTTCTCGGCCTGGGAGATCGGACTGGCGCTCCGCTACCTGCGCGCCAAGCGCAAGGAGGGCGGGGTGGCGACCATCGCCATCATCAGCTTCGTCGGCATCATGCTGGCGGTCGCGGTCCTTATCAGCGTCATGAGCATCATGGCCGGCTTCCGCTCCGAGCTGCTGGGCCGGATGCTGAGTTTCAACGGGCATATGTATGTGCAGGGTCAGGTGTTGCAGGCCCCGGACCGCGACGCGGTGCTGGAGCGGATCGCGGCCGTACCGGGCGTTCAGAGCGTCAGCCCGCTGACCGAGAACCAGGCCCTCATCCGGGCGGCGGGCCAGACCACCGGGGCCATCGTGCGCGGGCTGCGGCCGGAGGACCTGGCGTCCATGCAGTATGTGTCGTCCAGCCTGTCGGAGCGCGCGATCGCCGGGTTCGGGCAGGGCGCCTATGGCGGCGACAACGTGCTGATCGGTCAGGCCCTGGCGGACCAGCTGGGTCTGCGCGTCGGCGATCCGATCCAGATCTATTCCCCCACCGGCGCGGACAGCGCGTTTGGCAATCTCGGCGGGCTGGAGAAGACCTACGTGGTGGGCGGGACCTATTCGTCGGGCACGGCGGACTACGACCGGGCCTTCATCTTCATGCCGCTGGAGCAGGCCCAGCTGTTCTTCGGCAAGGAGGGCGTCTGGGACGTCATCGAGCTGAAGGTCGCCGATCCGGACCGGGTGGCGGACTACCTGGAGCCCGTCTCCACGGCCGCCGGGCCGGGCGCCTTCGTTCAGGACTGGCGCGATCGCCTCGCCGCCTTCTGGGGCGCGCTGAAGGTCGAGCGGGTGGCCATGTCGATCATCCTGGGCCTCGTCGTCGCCATCGCGGCGATGAACATCATCTCGGGCATCGTCATGCTGGTGAAGAACAAGGGCCGCGACATCGCCATCCTGCGCACCATCGGGGCCAGCCCGTCGTCGATCCTGCGGGTCTTCTTCATGGCCGGGGCGACCATCGGCGTGGCCGGGACGCTGGCGGGGCTGACGCTGGGGCTGCTGTTCTGCCTGAACATCGGCGCGATCCAGCACTTCCTTGAGGCGGTGACGGGCGTCCAGCTGTTCAACGCCGACGTCTACATGCTCGACGCCATTCCGGCGCTGGTCGATCCGGTCGATGTGTTCTGGGTGGCCGTGTGGTCGCTGCTGATGAGCTGCGTGGCCAGCCTGCCGCCGTCGTGGAACGCGAGCCGCATCGACCCGGTGGAGGCCCTGCGCTTTGAGTGATCCGGTCCTTTCGCTGAGGGGCGTGACCCGCACCTACGACACGGCCCAGGGCGGGCTGACGGTGCTGAAGGGCGTCGATCTGGACATCTTCCCCGGCGAGCTGGTCGGGCTGATCGGGCCGTCGGGGTCGGGCAAGTCGTCGCTGCTGCATGCGGCGGGGCTTCTGGAGCGGCCGACGTCCGGCGAGGTTCGCATCGACGGAGAGGACGTGGGCGCGCTGGACGAGCGGGCGCGGACCCGCATCCGCCTGAGCCGTGTGGGCTTCGTCTATCAGTTCCACCATCTGCTGCCGGAGTTCGACGCGCGCGACAACGTGGCTCTGCCCATGCGCATCGCGGGGTTCTCGGAAGCCGAGGCGCGGCGTCAGGCCGAGGAGACGCTGACGGCGCTCGGTCTCGGCGAGCGCCTGACGCATCAGCCCGCGCAGCTGTCGGGCGGCGAGCAGCAGCGGGTGGCGATCGCCCGGGCGCTGGCCAACAAGCCACGCCTGCTGCTGGCCGATGAGCCGACCGGCAACCTGGACCCGACCACCAGCCAGTCTGTGTTCGAATCCCTGCGGGACCTGACCAAGACGACGGGCGTGGCGGCCCTGATCGCCACCCACAACATGGAGCTGGCCGGTCATATGGACCGCGTCTTCGCCCTGAAGGACGGCCATCTGGAAGAGCGGCAGGCCGAAAGCCGGGAATACTGAAACCTCTTCTCCGTTCACCCCGGCGAAGGCCGGGGTCCAGATGGAGGATGACACCCGGGCCGACGTGTCCTGGTATGTGGTCCAGGCTGAATGAGTTCGTTTCTGGACCCCGGCCTTCGCCGGGGTGCACGGTTGGGGTTGGGAGGCTTCACCTTGCGGCGGCGAGGTCCTAAGACCGCGCCATGACCTCCGACGACGTTCTCGAAGAATTCCGCTCCGCCGGTGCGCTCCGGGAGGGGCATTTCGTCTTGTCTTCAGGGCTGCACAGCCCGGTGTTCCTGCAGAAGAACCTCGTCTTCATGGACGCGCGGCGCTGCGAGCGGCTGTGCCGGGCGCTGGCGGAGAAGATCATGGCGGCGGTCGGGCCGGTCGACGTCGCCATCTCTCCGGCCGTGGGTGGCATCATCCCCGGCTATGAGACTGCGCGGCACCTGGGCGTGCCGTCCATGTACGTGGAGCGCGAGGGCGGGGCCTTCAAGCTGCGGCGCGGCTTCCATGTCGAGCCCGGCCAGCGCGTCGTCATGGTAGAGGACATCGTGACCACGGGTCTGTCCAGCCGCGAATGCATCGCGGCGATCCAGGCCGCGGGCGGCGAGGTCGTCGCGGCGGCGTGCATCGTCGATCGCTCGGGCGGGCGGGCCGACGTGGGCGTGCCGCTGGTGGCGCTGGCGACGCTGGACGTGCCGGCCTATCCCGCCGACGCCTTGCCGCCCGAGCTCGCGGCCCTGCCGGTCGAGGATCCGGGCAGCCGGAGGCTGGCGAAGTGAAGGAGCGGGTCCGGCTCGGGGTCAACATCGACCATGTCGCCACGGTCCGGAACGCGCGGGGCGGGGTTCATCCCGATCCGGTGCGGGCGGCGCGGGAGGCGCTGGCGGCCGGCGCCGACGGCATCACGGCGCACCTGCGCGAGGACCGCCGCCACATCACCGACGCCGACATCGCCGCCCTGTCTGCTCTATGCGCCGAGGCGAACCGGCCGTTGAACCTGGAGATGGCGGTGACCGAGGAGATGCTGGCCATCGCGCTCCGTCACCGGCCCCACGCCGCCTGCCTGGTGCCAGAGCGGCGCGAGGAGGTGACGACCGAGGGCGGCCTGGCCGTCGCGGGACACGAGGCGCGGATCGGGCCGGTCGTGCAGGCGCTGGCCGACGCCGGCATTCGCGTCAGCCTGTTCATCGAACCCGCCGAGGATCAGGTCGCGGCAGCGGCCGCCATCGGGGCGCAGGTCATCGAGCTGCACACCGGGCGCTACTGCCACCTGTCGCCCGGCGAACGCGGCGTGGAGTTCGACCGGCTGGCGGCGGCGGCGGCGCAGGCCGACATCCTGGGGCTGGAGGTCCATGCGGGCCACGGTCTGGACTATGTCAGCGCCGCCCAGATGCTGGCCATTCCGGAGATCCGCGAGCTCAACATCGGCCACTTCCTGATCGGAGAGGCCGTGTTCGTGGGGCTGGCGGACGCGGTCCGGCACATGCGGGCGGCGATGGACTCGGTTCAGTGATCATCGGCGTCGGCGCCGACCTGTCGGACATCCGGCGCATCCAGGCGTCGCTCGACCGGTTCGGGGATCGCTTCAAGCGCCGTTGCTTCACCGAGCTGGAACGGCGGCGATCGGATCGCAAGCCCGACGCGGCCTGGAGCTACGCCAAGCGATTCGCCGCCAAGGAGGCCTGCGCCAAGGCGCTGGGCACCGGCATGCGCCGCGACGTCTACTGGAAGGACATGGGCGTGGTGAACCTGCCGAGCGGCCAGCCGACGCTGGCACTGACCGGTCCGGCAGCGGCACATCTGGCCCGCCTGACGCCGCCGGGGCACGAGGCGCGCATTCACCTGACGCTGTCGGACGAGCATCCTTACGCACTCGCCTTCGTGGTGATCGAAGCCTTGCCGATGGCGTAATCGCGCTATACCCGTGCGCGCGACGATCAGACCGCGTTCGGCGGGCGGGGACAGCGATTTCATGGACGAAGAGCACAAGCGCGACGTGACGGACGGCTCCGAGCCGACGCCGGTCGAGACGCCGGACGCGCCTGCCGCCAGCGAGCCTGCGGTCGATACGGGCGCGGGTGAGGTCGACGCCGCCGAAGCGGCCTTCGCGGCATCGGAAAGCGGCACGCCTGTGAAACCGGATGCGCCGGTGGAGACCTCCACCGCCGAGGCAGAACCTGTTGCATCCGAACCTGAGGCGGCGGCCGCCGCGTCGGAGCCTGAGCCCGTGCAACCGGCCGCGCCCGAGCCGGTTCTGGCCGCTGCTGCCGCCGGGACCGTCGCCGCCTCCCGCCCGATCTGGAGCGACCAGGGCGATGCGCCCTTCGACGAGGGCGGGAAGAAGGAGAAGATCCCGCCCGCCGCGCGGGTGAAGGACGACGATGACGACGGCGGACGCTCTGCCGGCTCCGAGACGCTGGAGATCGTCAAGACGATCGTGGTGGCGCTGGCCATCGCCTTTGTGCTGCGGGTCCTGCTGTTCCAGCCCTTTACCATTCCGTCGGCCTCGATGGAGCCGAACCTCTACGAGGGCGACTACATCGTCGTGTCCAAGTGGACCTATGGCTATTCGAAGTATTCCTCGGGCCTCCCGATCAACCTGCCGCTGGGCGAGGGCCGGGTGTTCGGCCGCGCGCCGGAGCGAGGCGACATCGTGGTGTTCAAGCTGCCGCGAGACGACCGGACCGACTACATCAAGCGCGTGATCGGCCTACCAGGCGACCGCATCCAGATGATCGGCAACGTCCTGCACATCAACGGCCAGCCGGTGAACGACGTGGTTGTGAGCCGGGGCGAGGTCGAGGACGTCTTCGGCCCGCGCTCGATGATCCAGGCGCGCGAGACCCTGCCGAACGGCAAGTCGTTCCTGATCCAGGACTTCGGCCCCGGCGGCGATCTGGACGACACGCCCGTCTATGAGGTGCCCGCCGGCCACTACTTCATGATGGGAGATAACCGCGACAACTCCATCGACAGCCGCGTGCAGGAAAGCGCCGGCGTGGGTCTGGTCCCGGAAGAGAACCTGGTCGGCAAGGCGGAGATCATCGCCTTCTCGTGGACGCCGGGCGCCTCGCTGTTCAACCCGGTCAGCTGGTTCGCCAACGTCCGGCCCAGCCGCTTCTTCCGCGTTCTGGATTGATGGCCAACGCACGGGCCGAGGCGGTGGCCGCTCTGGTCGACCGGCTCGGCCACCGGTTCTCCGATCCCGCCCTGCTGGAGCGCGCCCTGACCCATTCCAGCGTGGGGGAGGGGGCCGACAAGGCCGCCGGCAAGCCCGCGCGCCATAACGAACGTCTGGAGTTCCTGGGCGACCGCGTGCTGGGGCTTCTGGTCGCGGATCGGCTGCATTCGGAGTTTCCAGAGGCCGACGAGGGCGAGCTGTCGTCGCGGCTGCATGCGCTCGTCGACAAGCACGCCTGCGGGCGGGTCGGGGCAAGGCTCGGCGTCGGCCCGGCCATGCGCCTGTCGCCGGGCGAGACCAAGACCGGCGGCCGTCGCAAGGAGGGCGTCGTCGCCGACGCGGTCGAGGCGATCCTGGCGGCCGTCTGGCTGGACGGGGGCATCGACGCCGCGCGGTGTGTCTTCGAACGCGCCTGGGCCGAGGAACTGGCCGCGCCCGCGCCGCGCGCTCTGAACAATCCCAAGTCGGCGCTGCAGGAGTGGTCGCAAGGGTCGGGGCGGCCGCTGCCGGCCTATCGCGTGGTGGGCCAGACCGGCTCGGATCATGCGCCGACCTTCACCGTCGAGGTGTCGATCCCGGGCGTGGAGCCCTTGACCGCGCAGGGACGTTCGCGTCAGGACGCGGAAAAGGCGGCCGCGACCGCCCTGCTGAAACGTGAAGGCGTGATTTGACCGAGACCCCTCAGACCCGCGCGGGCTTCGCCGCCATCATCGGCGCGCCGAACGCGGGCAAGTCCACGCTCGTCAACCGCCTGACCGGATCCAAGGTGTCGATCGTCACCCAGAAGGTGCAGACGACGCGATTTCCGGTGCGCGGCATCGCCATGCAGGGGAACGCCCAGATCGTGCTGGTCGACACGCCGGGCGTCTTCACGCCGCGCCGCCGGCTGGACCGGGCCATGGTCGCCTCGGCCTGGGCGGGGGCGGATGACGCCGACGTGGTGGTGCATCTGGTGGATGCGGCGTCCCACATCGCGGCGGAGACCAAGGAGGGCTCGGCGGCGGACCGCAAGTCGGCCGAGGACACCGAGACCATCATCGCCAACCTGAAGGCGACGGACACCAAGGTGATCCTGGCGCTGAACAAGATCGACGGAATGCGCCGCGACACCCTGCTGGCGCTGTCGCAGGCGCTGTTCGACACGGGCGTCTACTCGGAGGTCTTCATGATCTCGGCCCTGTCCGGCGACGGGGTCGACGACCTGAAGACACGGCTGGCGATGGCCATGCCGGAGGGGCCGTGGCTGTATCCCGAGGACCAGTCCGCCGATGTGCCGCTGCGGGTGCTGGCGGCAGAGATCACGCGAGAGAAGGTCTATCTCCGCGTCCATGAGGAACTGCCCTATTCGGCGGCGGTCGAGACCACGGCCTTCGACGAGAAGGGCGACGGCTCGGCCCGGATCGAGCAGACCATCTATGTCGAGCGCGAGAGCCAGAGGCCCATCGTGCTGGGCAAGGGCGGTCAGACGCTGAAGTGGATCGGCCAGAAGTCTCGCGAGGAGCTGACCGAGCTGCTCGACCGGCCGGTGCATCTGTTCCTGACCGTGAAGGTCGATCCGAAATGGCAGGACTCCAGAGCGCTCTACGCTCAGTTCGGGCTGGAGTTCGACGTCTAGGGTGTTCCAGGTTCCGCGTAACGCCGGGAACCACCCCCGGCTCTTCCTCGCATTCGTCGCCCTGATCGGGCTGCTGCTGATCGGCGTCGTCGCGGCCATCGCCGTGACCGTCAGCGCGCCCGAACGACTGGCGGAGAGGACCGCGCCCGCGCCGCCGCCGCGCCCGCCGGTCGTGGTCGTCGAGGCCCTGCCGCAACTGTCGGCCCGCCTGCGCCGCGAGGCCGACGCCGAACGGTTCATGGGCGGAGTGCTGGTGGCGCGCGGCGATGAGGTGCTGTTCCGCCAGGTCTATGGCGTCGCCGATGCCGATACCGGCCAGCCTCTGGCATTGTCGTCGAAGTTCCGGTTAGCCAGTATTTCCAAGCAGTTCACGGCTGTTGCTATCCTGAAACTGCAGGACGACGGCAGGCTGTCGGTCGACGATCCGGTGTGCCGCTGGATCCAGCCCTGCCCCGCGGCCTGGGCGCCGTTGCGGATCCATCACCTGATCTCGCACACCTCGGGCATTCCGGACCTGATGCAGCGGCCCGGCTGGGGCGTGCGCCGGACGACGCCCGCGACCATGGCCGAGCTGACGGCGGACACCGCGACGTATCGGCTGTCGTTCGTTCCGGGGGAGGCGCTTCGCTACAACAACGCGGGATTCAACCTTGCGGCCGACATCGTCGAGCGTGCTTCGGGGCAGGCGTTCGGGGACTACCTGAGGACGGCCTTCTTCGAGCCGCTCGGCATGACGGATACCGGCTTGGGCGACGCGCCCGATCTCGTCGCGGGGCACGCCAACTTCCCCGAGGGCCTGACGCCGCAACGCCAGCCGAACGTCTCCATCATTCCAGGCGCGGGCGCGCTCTATTCGACGCTGGACGACATGCTGGTCTGGAGCCGGGCGCTGCATGGCGGACGACTGCTGTCAGCCGAGAGCTACGCCGCCATGGTCGCGGACCATGCGCCTGCCGACCAGGGGCCGGAGCGGGGGCGGGTGCGGCGCATCTGGGGCTATGGCATCATGGCCAACCGGCTCGGACGACGGGTCAGCCCCGGCTTCGACGACATCCAGGTCTATCACACCGGCAGTTGGTCAGGGTTCCGCAACCTGATGAGCTGGCAGCCGGGCAGTCAGGTGACGGTCGTGGTCCTGACCAACAACTACCACCAGCAGGAGCAGGTCTTCCTGACGACCCAGCAGGCCATGGCCGAGGCGCTGGGGCGGCCGTTCCCGACCGCCATGGTCCGCTAGCCTTCGAGCCGCATCCGCGCCTGCCGCGCCGCCTCGCGGCCGTTCTGGACTTGCGGGGCTATGGCGGCGGTCTCGACAGAACCGGCGCGGACATAGCGGCTGTAGATGACGCCCGAGGGGGAGTGGCGCGTCTCCGTCATCCGCCAGGCGGTGGCGGCGATCCCGTCGCGGAACAGCCGCTTCCCCTGACCGAGCAGAATGGGGAAGACCATCAGGGTGATCTCGTCGATCACGTCGGCCGCCAGCAGCGACTGCACCAGCTGGCCGCTGCCCTGGATCAGCAGGTCGCGATCGCCGGAGCTTTTCAGCCGCCGCACCGCCTCACCCGGGTCGCCCTCCAGGCGGTGGCTGTTGACCCAGGTCAGGGGCGTGTCCGGACCCGCGACGACGAACTTGTCGATGGCGTTGAAGGTTCGGCCGATCTCGTCGTCCTGTTCCGGCCAGTGGGCGGCGAAGATCTCATAGGTCTTGCGGCCGAGCAGCAGGTCGTAGTCGCGACCGATCCAGCTCTCCATCATCTCGCCGACGGTCTCATCGAAATGGGGCGCCAGCCATCCGCCGTAGGGAAAGCCGCCGGTCCAGTCCTCGGTCGGACCGCCTGGGGCCTGCATGACCCCGTCCATCGTCAGGAAGGTGGACAGTCGAACCTTGCGCATGGGGCGTCTCTTCAGGCCTTGGCGGCCTTGGTCGGGTCGCCGAGTTCGGCGTTCAGGGCGACGCCGGCGCGGACCAGGGCGGTGACGACGGCGGGGTCCAGGGTCTCGCCCTCGGCCAGGCTGATGGATGCCATCTCATACTGACCCCCAGGCTTGAGGCGCGGCTCCGTCTCCCGCAGGCGCTGGCCGCGCCATAGGCCGAACAGCACCCGCTTGCCTTCGGCGCGGATCAGGGCGACGGGGCCGTTCGACGGATAGACGAAGTGACCCACTTGATGGCCTCCTCCACGCCGTCCACCGCCAGGGCGGCCGTGCGCAGGCGGCGCAGTTCCTCGCCGCGCCAGTCGTCGGACGAGGCGGCGTAGGCGTCAGGGGTCAGGCCGGGCTTCACTTTTTCCATCTCAGGTGTCCTTCTTGCGCAGGGGCAGCACGGCGCGGAGCGTCGGGTCGCGCAGCCACAGCCCGGCCCACATGATGAGGCCCAGGTAGACGCCGAACAGGGTGTGGCTGAACAGCGGGCTGGCGGCGTTCATGTGGCTGGCGATGGCGCCGCCGAGCAACGCCGTCAGGGTCACCGCGCCGAGGACTGCCGTGCGCGGCCAGGCGTAGAGCAGCGTCCCGACCAGCTCGATGACGCCGATCAGCAGGACGTTCTCGTCGGCCACACCGGCGGGCCGGGCGGCCTGTCGGGCGATCTCGGGCATCAGGAACTTGGGCGCGACGGACGCGCCGAGCATGAAGAGGACGAACAGGCCGCTGAGGACACGACCGGTCCAGACCATGGGCGAGGCCTTCATGGCGGGAACTCCTTTGGAGAAAAAATGACGGGCAGCGTGACCGCCCGTCGGCGTCAGGCCTGACCCGGCGTCCAGCCTTCGGACGGATTGGTGTTGACCATCCAGGGGATGCCGAACTTGTCCGTCAGACTGCCGTAGCCCGGCGACCAGAAGGTCTCGCCGAACGCCATGCCGACCTTGCCGCCCTCGGCCAGGGCGTCGAACACCCGGCGGCTCTTCGCGGCATCGTCGAAGTGGACGGTCACGTCGAAGCCGTTCTTGGGCTTGTCGATGTTGGGGGCGAACTCGGGCGGCAGGTCCGCGCCCATGATCGCCTGGTCGCCGACGTCGAGCCAGCAATGCATCAGCCAGTCCTTGTATTGCGGCGGGATCGGCATGTCGGGCGGACCGTCGCCGAACGGCATGGCCGCGGTCACCTTGCCGCCCAGAACCTGGGCGTAGAACTCGAATGCGGCTCGGCATTCGCCCTTGAAGCTCAGGCTCGTCACGATCTTCATGGTGGTCTCTCCCTTGTGTTGTGTTCAGTCGGGGTTGGCCGCGAGCCAGGCCTCCAGCCGGTCCAGCGTGGAGTTCCAGCCGTATTCGTGGCCGGTCAGGCTGCGTTCGGACTTCAAGCCCTCGTGGGTGAAGTCCATGCGGGTGCGGCCGTCGGCGGTCTCGTGCAGGACGACGGTGACCAGGGTGTCGGCCGGCGGGCCGTCCTCATGGCTCTCGTCCCAGCGGAAGGTGAAGACCAGTCGTTCGGGCTCCACGATCTCGCGGTAGTGGCCGCCCTGCCAGAGGTCCTCTCCGGTCTCGACCGAGCGCAAACAGGCCCGCCACTGGCCGCCGACCCGCAGGTCGTTGCTTCCCGACACCATCGGCCACTCCACCGGACCCATCCAGTTCACCCGCATCTCGGGCCGGGTCCAGGCCATCCAGACCAGCTGGCGCGGCGCGTCGAAGGTGCGCGTCAGGTCCAGTCGGTGCGGCAGGAGGGTCGGCAGATCGGGCAGGGCGACGGCGCTCATCTCACAGGCTCGGCAGCAGGTCGTTCAGCTGGTCGGCGACCGTGCCCCAGCCCTCGTGGAAGCCCATCGCCTCGTGCTGCTTCATCGTTTCCTCCGACCAGTGGCGGGCGGTGGCGACGTAGCGGGTCTTGCCGTCGGGCAGGGGGGTCAGCTCGATCTCGGCGGCCATGAAGGGCATGCCGGCGGGACGCCAGCCTTTCACGAAGGCGTCGGTCGTGATCCAGCGGCGGTTCTGCTCGACAAGGAGGAAGACGCCGTCGTTGGGCATCACCTCGCCGTCCGGCCCGTGCATGGTGAAGGCGAAGCGGCCGCCGACCTCGGGCTCGATCACCGCGTCGGTGATGCTCCAGGGCTTGGGGCAGAACCACTGCGCCAGGATCTCCGGCGTCATGAACGCCTTCCAGATCTTCTCCGGCGTGCCGTTCAGGACGCGGTCCAGCACCAGGGCGTGTTCGTGCGCGCCGGTGGCGACGCAGGGATCAATTTCTTGGGCCACGGGGGTCTCCCTTTTGGATCTTGTTGAGGTAGGCGTCGAGGCGGTCGAAGCTGGACTCCCAGTATCGCCGATAGTGTTCCAGCCACTCGGCCATGCCCTTCAGGCCCATCGGCTCCAGCCGGGCGGGGCGCCACTGGGCTTCCTTGCCGCGCGTGATCAAGCCGGCCTTCTCGAGCACTTTCAGGTGCTTGGAGACAGCGGCCAAGGTCATATCGAAAGGCTGGGCCAGGTCGTTGACGCTGGCCTCGCCCTCGGTCAGCCGCGCCAGGATGGCCCGACGGGTCGGGTCGGCCAGGGCGGCGAACTTGGCGGAGAGGTCGTCGGTCTGCATGGCAGGGCTTCGTGTTGAACTGAGTGGTTGAATAACCCTCGGGCCAGTCGCTGTCAACCGAATGGTTGAATAAAGTCGCCGGAACGTCGGCTGTCCGACCCCGTTCGGTTCTGACCAACCGGAGACATCCATGCGCGCCATCGTCCTCAACTGCACCCTGAAACCGTCGCCTGAGACCTCCAGCACAGAGGCGCTGGCCCGTGTGGTCATCGCCGAACTGGAGCAGGGCGGGGCGGCCGTCGATCTGGTCCGGCTGGTCGATCTGAACATCAAGCCGGGCGTCGAGAGCGATATGGGCGAAGGCGACGACTGGCCGGGCGTGCGCGCGAAGATCCTGGCCGCGAACATCCTCATCGTCGCCACGCCGACGTGGCTGGGCCAGCAGTCCAGCGTCTGCATGCGGGCGCTGGAGCGCATGGACGCCCTGATCGGCGAGACCGACGACAGCGGCCGCCCCGTCGCCTTCGGCAAGGTCGCGGGCGTGGTGATCACGGGTAACGAGGACGGAGCCCACCACATCGTCGGCACGGTCAGCCAGGCATTGATCGACATCGGCTTCACCGTGCCGGGCCACAGCTGGACCTACTGGCACCTGGGGCCGGGCGTCGGGCCCGACTACGTCGAGACGGACAAGGGTCACGACTACTCCGACCGTGTCGGCCGGAACGCGGCGCGTAATCTGCTGGCGGTGGCGCGCGTGCTGACACCCGAGACCTTCCCGGTTCCCGAAAGCGGCGACTAGGCGTAAGCCGGACCTCCAGCCACGGAGCGTCCCATGTTCGCCGCCCTCGCCGCCGCCCTCGCCATCCAGTCCTTGCCCGAGGCCGACGTCGCCGCTGTGCTGGATCGTCTGAACGCGGCGTCCACCGCCGCCGACGGCGAGGCCTACTTCGCCCTGTTCACGCCCGACGCCCGCTTCGTCGGAACCGACGCGATGGAGCACTGGACGCTGCCCGAGTTCCGGGCCTTCGCCGAGCCCTACTTCTCGCGCGGGCGCGGCTGGTCCTATCCGGCGACCGAGCGGACGATCACCATCGCCCCGATCGAGTGCCGCTGCATCGCCTGGTTCGAGGAGAAGCTGATCAACGATAGCTATGGCGTCACCTGCGGCTCGGGCGTGCTGCGCCTGACCGACGACGGCTGGAAGATCGAGCAGTACGTCCTGTCGTTCGCCGTGCCGAACGATCGCGCCGACGCCGTCGTCGAGGTCATCAAGGGCGAGTGATGGAGTTCCACGAAGAGGCCTTCGTCCTCTCCGCGCGCGGCCATGGCGACACCGGCGCGGTCGTCGACCTGCTGACCGAAACGCACGGACGGCACGCGGCCTATGTCGCGGGCGGGGCGTCGCGCAAGATGAAGCCGCATCTGCAGGCCGGCGCCCGGGTCATCGTCGACTACCGCGCCCGCACCTCGGATCACCTGGGCTCGGCGCGGCTGGAGCCGGTGGGGGAGGGGCCGAGCGCTCTGTTCGACGATCCTTTGGCCCTGACCGGCCTTTCCGCCGCGGCGGCCGTCGCGCAAGGGGCGCTGCCGGAGCGGGAGGCGCATCCGGGCGCCTTCCTGGCGTTCGAGGCGCTGATGGGCGCCTTCGCCATCCCCGAGGTCTGGCCGGCCATCTTCGTGCGATTCGAGGCGGGGTTGCTGGAGGATCTGGGATTTGGTCTTGACCTCTCGTCCTGCGCCGTCACCGGGACAGTCGACGATCTGGTCTGGGTCAGCCCCCGGACGGGCCGTGCCGTCAGTTCTGACGCCGGGCGACCCTATGCCGACAAGCTCCTGAAGTTGCCGCCTTTTCTTCTCGGAGCGCAGGCCGGCTTGAGGGAGGGCGATGTCCGCGCCGGGCTTGATCTTACGGGGCACTTTCTAGAGCAGTTCGTCTTCCACCCGCACAACCGACCGCTGCCGCCGGCGCGGGTCTGGATGATCGACAGGCTCGCCGAAGCTGCGCGGTTGTGACCGCTAGCGTCTCCTTCATCGAATCCGCTTAATCGCCGAGGGCAGGGGGAGCGAGTGCGCCGTCGATGAGTGTGGATGCGGTGATGGACTCGGGCTTGTGGACGGCGCTGGGCGCAGCGTCGCCGAACGAGGTCGCCGAGCTTAACACCTTCTTCGACGTCTCGCATGACCTGCTGATCATCCGCGATCTGGACGGCCACGTCGTTAAGGCCAGCCGGTCGTGGCTAACGACCCTGGGTCACGATCCGGACGATATGCGCGGCCGGCGCTTGTTGGATCTGGTCCACCCCGACGACATGCCCGCCACGCTCGGCAAGGTTCAGGAGGTCGAGGGCAAGAAGGCCGGCGAGCCGATCCTGGGCTTCCGCAACCGCTACCGGCACCGCGACGGCGACTATCGCATTCTGGACTGGCGCGCGAAGCGCCATCAGGACCGCATCTACGCCGTGGCCCGCGACGTCACCGAGGAGGTCGCCGCCGAAAAGGCCCTGATCGAGGCCAAGTCAGCGGCGGAAGCCGCCAGCCAGGCCAAGTCCGACTTCCTGGCCAATATGAGCCACGAGATCCGCACGCCGCTGAACGGCGTCATCGGCATCGTCGACGCTTTGTCGCGGACGCCGCTCAGCCTGGAGCAGGCGGAGATGGTCGGGCTGATCCGCGAGTCGGGCGTGACGCTGGAGCGGTTGGTGTCCGACGTGCTGGACGTCTCCAAGATCGAGGCGGGCCAGCTGACTCTGGAGGAGCGCCCCTTCGACCTGGACGAGGCCTTCGCCTCGGCCGCCGAGGTGGCCCGTCAGCGGTGCTGGGACAAGGGCCTGCTGTTCCGGCTGCGACGCGCGCCCGAGGCGACTGGCGCCTTCCTCGGGGACAGCACGCGCATCCGTCAGGTGGTGTCGAACCTGCTGTCGAACGCCGTCAAGTTTACCGCGGATGGATCGATCACCCTGTCGATCGGGCTGGAGCCGGACGGTCCCGATCAGGCCCGGCTGTCCCTGGTCGTCGAAGACACCGGCCTCGGGTTCAGTTCGGAGCACGCCACCCGGCTGTTCGAACGCTTCAGCCAGGCCGACACCAGCATCACCCGGCGCTTCGGCGGCACGGGTCTGGGTCTGTCGATCTGCCAGTCGCTCGTCGAGATGATGGGCGGGGACATCTCGGCGATGTCCACTCCGGGGCAGGGCAGCCGGTTCGAGGTCGTCATCCCGCTTCGCCGCGCCGACGCCGTGGCCGAAACGGTCGCGCCCGCAGCCGAAACGCCAGCGCCCATCCGCGAACGGCCGCTGCGGATACTGCTCGCCGAAGACCATCCGACCAACCGGCGCGTGGTCCAGTTGATCCTGCAGCCGCACGACGTCGACCTGGTCATGGTCGAGGACGGGGTCCAGGCGGTCGCGGCCTTCGCCGAGGACCGCTTCGACCTGGTGTTGATGGACATGCAGATGCCGGTCATGGACGGGCTGTCGGCGACAGAGGCCATCCGGGCGCTGGAGACCACGGGGCGGACGCCGATCATCATGCTCAGCGCCAACGCCATGGCCGAGCATCGGGATCAGGCGCGGGCGGCAGGGGCCGATCTGCACGTGCCCAAGCCGATCACGGCCGAGAGCCTGCTGGCCGGGATCGAAACCGCGCTCGCGGGCTGACAAGGGCCGCCGCCCGGCCTAGCCTGGCCGGGGAGGGGCGCGATGAGCGACGAGGAACAGACACCGGGACAGACCCTGCGCACCGCCATCCTGGACCGGGCGCGGCTGGAGTACTGGGCGCTGGTCGCCGAGGTGGTCAGCGCTGTGGCGGTCGTCGTGTCCCTGGTCTTCGTCGGCATCCAGCTGCGGGACGGCAACGTCGTCTCCACACGCGCCGAGGCCAACGCCACCCAGGACCAGTGGACGGCGTTCAACGCCTCGATCTACGGCGACGGCGAGACGGCGGACATCTATCACGCGGCTACGACGGGAGCCCGGCCGCTCGAGCCGGTCGAGCAGGTGCGTTTCGCCTTCCTGCTGCGTGAACAGGGCTGGTTGACCTATCAGGGCTGGGAGCGGGTCCGGGTGGGCCTGAGACCGCGCGAGAGCTTCTACGAGGGCGCCGGCGTCGATCTGGCCATCGTCATCTGCACGCCGGGCGGCCGGGTCGCCTGGCCCCAGGTTCGTCGCGAGTTCCCGCCCGCCTATGCCGCGGACATCGATCGTCTCGTGGCCGCCGAGGCCCGAACCCGCGGGGCCGCCTGTCCGTCCACAGCGCCCGCGTCCTGACCGTCGACCCGCGGCCCGCAGCCTCTAGACTTCTCGGTCGAACGGGACGATTCGCAGGCTCATGACCATCCACACCCCGCCGCCGGAAGGCGGCCGCATCGTCGAGGAGCCGATGGGCGAGGCGCTGTCGCGCCGTTACCTCGCCTATGCGCTGTCGACCATCACCAATCGGGCGCTGCCGGACGTGCGCGACGGCTTCAAGCCGGTGCACCGCCGCATCCTCTACGCCATGCACCAGATGCGGCTGAACCCACAGGCGGCGGCGCGGAAGTGCGCCAAGGTCGTGGGCGAGGTCATGGGCGGCTACCACCCCCACGGCGACGCCTCGATCTACGACGCCCTGGTGCGCCTGGCCCAGGATTTCGCCCAGCGTTATCCGCTGGTCGACGGTCAGGGCAACTTCGGCAACATCGACGGCGATAACCCCGCCGCCATGCGCTACACCGAGTGCAAGCTGACGCCGGCGGCCATGCTGCTGATGGATGGAATCGATCAGGATTCCGTGGACTTCCGCCCCACCTATGACGATCAGGATGAAGAGCCGGTCGTCCTGCCCGCCGGCTTCCCGAACCTGCTCGCCAACGGCTCCTCCGGCATCGCCGTGGGCATGGCGACGTCCATTCCGCCCCACAATGTCGGCGAGCTGATCGACGCCTGCCTGCTGTTGCTGGATCGGCCGGACGCCACGACGGCCGAACTCGCCGAGATCGTGCCGGGGCCGGATTTCCCGACGGGCGGCGTGGCCGTCGAAGGCCACGCCTCGATCCTGGAGGCCTATGAGACCGGGCGGGGCGGCATTCGGCTGCGCGCGCGCTGGGAGAAGGAGCCGCTGGAGCGCGGCGGCTGGCAGGTTGTGGTCACCGAGATCCCCTATCAGGTCCAGAAGACCAAGCTGATCGAGGCCATGGCCGAGCTGCTGGAGCAGAAGAAGCTGCCGCTGGTCGACACGTTCGACGACCAGTCCGCCGAGGACATCCGCCTGGTCATCGAGCCCAAGAGCCGGAACGTCGACCCCGACGCCATGATGGAGAGCCTGTTCAGACTGTCCGACCTGGAGGTCCGCTTCCCGGTCAACATGAATGTGCTGGACGCCACCGGCACCCCGGGCGTCATGGGCCTGAAAGGCTGCCTGCAGGCCTTCCTCGATCACCGGCGCGAGGTGCTGAACCGCCGCTCGCAGTGGCGGATCGAGAAGGTCGAGAAGCGGCTGCACCTGCTGGAAGGCCTTCGGATCGTCTTCCTGAACCTGGACGAGGTCATCCGCATCGTGCGCGAGGAGGAGCAGCCCAAGGCCGTCCTGATCGCCCGCTTCGGCCTGTCGGAGACCCAGGCCGACTTCATCCTCGACACCCGTCTGCGCCAGCTGGCGCGCATCGAGGAGATGACGATCGAGAACGAATACAAGGCCCTGTCCGAGGAACTGGCGGCCTTGCGTTCGTTGTCCGCGTCGCCCACCAAACAGTGGAAGGCGATCGGCAAGGAACTGGAGGCGACGCGCAAGGCGCTCGTCTCGCCGCGTCGGACCACCATCGCCGAGGCCGTGGACACCTCGGCCTTCGTCGCGCCCGAGGCCTTCATTCCGCGCGAGGCCATCACCGTCATCCTCTCCGAGCGGGGCTGGATCCGGGCGGTGAAGGGCAAGGTCGACGATCCGTCCGAGCTGAAGTTCAAGGAGGGCGACTCGCTCGGCTTCCTCGTCCCGGCCTTCACCACGGACAAGATCCTGGTCGCGGCGACGGACGGCCGGGTGTTCACGGTCGGGGCCGACAAGCTGGCCTCGGGTCGCGGGCATGGCGAGCCGCTACGCCTGATGATCGAACTGGAGGACAGCGCCGGAATCGTCGGCCTGTTCGCCCATCAGCCCGGGGCGAAGATGCTGATGGCGTCCAGAGCCGGCTATGGCTTCGTCGCGCCGGAGGACGAGCTTCTGGCCACCAAGCGCGGCGGCAAGCAGGTGCTGAACGGCGACCTGCTGGCGGCGCTGCGCCTGGGCTCTGCGGACCACGTCGTGACCATTGGCGAGAACCTGAAGACCCTGATCTTCCGCGTCGAAGAACTGCCGGAGATGCCGCGCGGCAAGGGCGTGAAGCTGCAGTCCTTCAAGCAGGGCGGCCTCTCCGACATTGCCGTGTTTGCGGCGGAGGCGGGTCCCGAATGGGTTGACGGCGGCGGACGTCGCCGCAACTGGCCGGACTGGAAGGATTGGCTGGGCAAGCGCGCGGGGGCCGGGCGCATGGGGCCGCGCGGACTTCGCAAGTTCCGCTGACGGGTTTCCACGAACGGCGGCGTCCGCCCACAGCCGAGAAGAACAAAGGTGGAACTTTCTGTTGTGCGCGTCGCCGTTGGGGCGTTTGTTGGCCGGCGGAGGAACGCCATGCGCGACATTCGAACCGACTTCTATGTGCCCCGAGACATTCGCCAGCCCCGACACGGGGCGCGGCTGGTCGTCGCCTGTCTGGCGCGGGACTGCGAGCGGGCCGTTCTGATGGACCCCCGCCCGCTGTTCGGGGCGCGGCGGAACTGGCCGGTCGCCGGGCGCTCGGAACGGTTCCGCTGCCAGTGTGGGTCGCGGGAGACGCGGCTGAGCTACACCGTGAATACGTCGCAGGCGGACGGTCCGGTGTCACTGGACGCCATCCGGCTGTGGCTCTGATGACCCGGCCAGGACACGATGCCGGGAGGCCTGTCGGCAACGCTTGAACCTGTCATTCGAGAGGCCACATACTCCCTCGAACGCCGTCGGAATCGACGGGCCGGTCGAGGGTGTCGCTGCATGTCGCGGGGCGTTCCGGCCGGCGGGCCGGAGATCGTCAAAGGCCCAGGAGCCGCATCAATGTCCGAGAGTAGAGTCCTCCCCGTCCTGCCGCTGCGGGACATCGTCGTGTTTCCCCACATGGTCGTGCCGCTGTTCGTGGGGCGCGAGAAGTCCGTGCGGGCGCTCGACGAGATCATGAAGGGCGAAAAGCAGATCCTGCTGGCCACCCAGAAAAACAGCGTCGACGACGACCCGACGCCCGACGCCATCTATCCCATCGGCGTCATCGCCACTGTGCTGCAGCTGCTCAAGCTGCCCGACGGCACCGTCAAGGTGCTGGTCGAGGGCAAGGGCCGCGCCCGCCTGACTCGCTTCACCGACCGCGAGGACTACTTCGAGGCCGAGGCTGTCGAGATCGAGGATGATCTGGGCGAGCCGTCGCAGGCCGAGGCCATGCTGCGCGCCGTGGTCGAGCAGTTCGAGAACTATGTGAAGCTGAACAAGAAGGTGCCGCCCGAGGCCCTCAGCTCCATTCCCCAGATCACCGACGCGTCCAAGCTGGCCGACAGCGTCGCCGCGCACCTGTCGGTCAAGATCGCCGACAAGCAGGCCCTGCTCGAGACCATCGCCGTGCCCCAGCGGCTGGAGAAGGTCTATGGCCTGATGGAGGGCGAGATCTCGGTCCTTCAGGTCGAGAAGAAGATCCGCTCGCGCGTCAAGCGCCAGATGGAGAAGACCCAGCGCGAATACTATCTGAACGAGCAGATGAAGGCGATCCAGCGCGAGCTGGGCGAGACCGACGACGCCCGTGACGAGATCATGGAGCTGGAAAAGCGCATCCGGAAGACCAAGCTCTCCAAGGAAGCGCGGACCAAGGCCGAGGCCGAGGTCAAGAAGCTGCGCAACATGAGCCCGATGTCGGCGGAGTCCACCGTCGTACGGAACTATCTCGACTGGCTGCTGTCGATCCCGTGGGGCAAGGCCAAGACCAAGCCCATCGATCTGGCGAAGGCCGAGGACATCCTCGAGGAGGACCACTACGGCCTGGAGAAGGTCAAGGAGCGGATCATCGAGTATCTGGCTGTTCAGGCTCGCACCAACTCGCTGAAGGGTCCGATCCTGTGCCTGGTTGGCCCTCCGGGCGTTGGCAAGACCTCGCTGGCCAAGTCCATCGCCAAGGCGACGGGGCGTGAATACGTCCGCATGTCGCTGGGCGGGGTGCGTGACGAGGCCGAGATCCGCGGCCACCGCCGGACCTACATCGGCTCCATGCCCGGCAAGATCATCCAGTCGATGAAGAAGGCGAAGACCACCAACGCCTTCATCCTGCTGGACGAGATCGACAAGCTGGGCGCCGACTGGCGCGGCGACCCGTCCTCGGCCCTGCTTGAGGTGCTGGACCCGGCCCAGAACAACACCTTCGGCGACCACTATCTGGAGGTCGACTACGACCTGTCGAACGTGATGTTCGTGACCACGGCCAACAGCCTGGACATGCCCCAGCCGCTGATGGACCGCATGGAGATCATCCGGGTCAGCGGCTACACCGAGGACGAGAAGGTCGAGATCGCCAAGCGTCACGTCCTGCCCAAGGTCACGGCCGACAACGGGCTCAAGCCCGCCGAGTTCGTGGTGCCGGACGACACCATCCGCGAGTTGATCCGCTACTACACCCGCGAGGCCGGCGTGCGGTCGCTGGAGCGGGCGCTGGGCGGATTGGCGCGGAAGGCCGTGCGCGAGATGGCCAAGGAGAAGACCCTGTCGATCACCGTCGACAGCGCCAAGCTGGCCGACTACGCCGGTGTCCGGAAGTTCCGCTACGGCGAGACCGAGGAGAACGATCAGGTCGGCATCGTCACCGGCCTGGCCTGGACCCAGTTCGGCGGCGACATCCTGACCATCGAGGCGATCAAGATGCCGGGCCGCGGCCGCATGACCGTGACCGGCAACCTGAAGGATGTGATGAAGGAATCGATCTCGGCGGCGGCGTCCTACGTCCGCGCCCGGTCGCTGGCCTTCGGCGTCAAGCCGCCGGTGTTCGAAAAGACCGACATCCACGTCCACGTGCCGGACGGCGCCACGCCCAAGGACGGCCCGTCCGCTGGCGTCGCCATGACGGTGGCCATGGTCTCGGTCCTGACGGGGATCCCGATCCGCAAGGACATCGCCATGACCGGCGAGATCACCCTGCGCGGCCGGGTCACCGCCATCGGCGGGCTGAAGGAGAAGCTGCTGGCGGCTCTGCGCGCTGGCGTGAAGACTGTCCTGATCCCGCAGGAGAATGAGAAGGACCTCGCCGACGTGCCCGACAATGTGAAGGGCGCGCTGGAGATCGTCCCGATCTCGACCGCCGACGAGGCGTTGAAGTGGGCCCTGACCGGCGCTCTGACGCCGGTGGAATGGGACGAGGCGGCCGAGCCGCTGAACCCCACCCCGCCGCCGCTCGCCGGCGACGGCACGACGGTGGTCAGCCACTGACCCAAGAAAGCCTCCCCGGTCCGCCGGGGAGGCTTTTTCTTGATCCGGGATGACGGGCGGGGCAGATACCGCGCGTGGATGGGCGGCTAGCTCAGCTGGTCAGAGCATCTCGTTTACACCGAGAGGGTCGGCGGTTCGAACCCGTCGCCGCCTACCACTCAGGCACCGAGGAGGCGCGCGGCCTGGGGCGCGAAATAGGTCAGGACGCCCGCGCAGCCCGCGCGCTTGAAGCCGTGCAACGTCTCCAGGATCGCTCGATCCTCGTCCAGCCAGCCGTTGGCGATGGAAGCCTTCATCATCGCGTATTCGCCGCTGACCTGGTAGGCGAAGGTCGGAACGCGGAAGGTCTCAGACACTCGGCGCACGATATCCAGATAGGGCATCCCCGGCTTGACCATGACCATGTCGGCCCCTTCTGCGATGTCCATGGCCACCTCGCGCAACGCCTCGTCGGTGTTGGCGTAGTCCATCTGATAGGTCTTCTTGTCGCCTGTCAGCTGCTTGGCCGAGCCCACGGCGTCGCGATACGGGCCGTAGAAGGCCGAGGCGTATTTAGCCGCGTAGGACAGGATCAGAGTGTCGGAGAAGCCGTTGGCCTCCAGCGCCTCGCGGATGGCCTGGACCCGGCCGTCCATCATGTCGGACGGCGCCACGACGTCGGCCCCGGCATGGGCATGGATGAAGGCCTGCTCGGCCAGCCGCTCCAGCGTCGGATCATTGACAATGCGGCCGTCCTCCAGCACGCCGTCGTGGCCGTGGTCGGTGTAGCAGTCCAGCGCCACGTCGGTCATGACGCCGATGTCGGGCGCGGCGTCCTTGATGGCCTTGATGCAGTCGGGGACGAGGCCGTCGGGATCGGTCGCGCCCGTGCCGACCGTGTCCTTGAGCGACGGATCGACGTTGGGGAATAGGCCGACCATCGGGATGCCCAGGGTTTGCGCTTCCTTCGCGGCCTCGGCGGCGGCCTTGGGCGATAGCCGGAAGACGCCGGGCATCGACGGCACCGGCACCCGGTCCTCGGCTCCATCATGCACGATCAGCGGCCAGATCAGGTCGGACGGCGTCAGCGTCGTCTCGGCCACTATGCGCCGGACCCAGGGGCTGGACCTCAGTCGACGCGGGCGGGCGAAGGGGTAGGAGGCAGGGGCGAAGGGCGCGGTCATGACGCGGGTTTAGCGTCCTTCTCCCCGACTGGGGAAGCGGATAGAAGGCCGGAAAACTTTCGGGAGACCCCATGGATTTCGCCCTCACCGACGACCAGCGCGCCATTCAGGACGCCGCGCGCGCCTTCGCTGAAGCCGAGCTGGCGCCGCATTCGGCCGAGTGGGACGAGGCCAAACACTTCCCCATCGACGTCATGCGCCGCGCGGCCGAGACGGGCTTCGCCGCCATCTATGCGGGCGAGGAACACGGTGGCATGGCGCTGGGGCGAGTCGAGGCGGCGGTGATCTTCGAGGAGCTGTCGCGCGGCGACGTGTCGACGGCGGCTTTCATCTCTATCCACAACATGGCGACCTGGATGATCGACAGCTTCGGCTCGGACGATCTGCGCGCCCGCTATGTGCCGCGTCTCGCCACCATGGAGCTGATCGCCAGCTACTGCCTGACCGAGCCGGGCTCGGGCTCCGACGCTGCGGCGATGCGGACTACGGCCACGCGCGATAGCGACCACTTCGTGCTGAACGGGTCCAAGGCCTTCATCTCCGGCGCCGGAACCAGCGATATCTATGTCGTCATGGCGCGGACGGGCGAGGCGGGCCCCAAGGGCATCTCGGCCTTCGTGGTCGAGAAGGATACGCCGGGCCTGAGCTTCGGGGCCCAGGAGAAGAAGATGGGCTGGAATAGCCAGCCTACGGCGGTGGTGTCGTTCGACGACTGCCGCGTTCCGGCCGCCAACCTGCTGGGCAAGGAGGGCGACGGGTTCCGCTACGCCATGATGGGTCTGGACGGCGGGCGGTTGAACATCGCGGCCTGTTCGCTGGGCGGTGCGCGGCTGGCGCTGGAGACGGCGCAGGCCTACGTCGCCACGCGAAAACAGTTCGGCAAGGCCCTGAACGAGTTCCAGAACACCCAGTTCAAGCTGGCCGACATGGCGACCCAGCTGGAGGCGGCGCGGCTGATGGTGCTGCGTGGCGCATGGGCCATCGACACCGGCCATCCGGAGAAGACCAAGTGGTGCGCCATGGCCAAGCGGCTGGCCACCGACGCTTGCTTCCAGATCGCGGACGAGGCGCTGCAGCTGCACGGCGGCTACGGCTATCTGAAGGACTATCCGCTGGAGCGGATCGTGCGCGACCTGCGCGTCCACCGCATCCTCGAAGGCACCAATGAGATCATGCGCGTCATCACGGCGCGCGAGATGATGCGACAGTAAGCTGGCGGCCCTCGACGCCGGGGGCCAAAGCCCTGTAAGTCCGCCCCAGTTCAGACGACCCGAGACCGCCCATGCTCGCCCGCATCTATCGCCCCGCCAAGACCGCCATGCAGTCCGGCAAGGCCAAGACCAAGGACTGGCGCCTGGAGTTCGAGCCGGCCTCGGCGCGCACCATCGACCCGCTGATGGGCTGGACCAGCTCCACCGACATGAATGGCCAGGTGCGCCTATCCTTCGAGACCAAGGAGGAGGCGATCGCCTATGCCGAGCGCCACGGCATCCCGTTCCGCCTGCATGAGCCGCAAGAGCCGCCGGTGATCCTGAAGGCCTACGCCGACAACTTCGCGCCTGCCAGAAAGCAGCCCTGGACGCACTAACTGGTGCGGCTAACGCTCGCCGGGCGGCGGCTCGCTGCTTAAGCCGCAAGTTGTCGCGGCTAAGGCTCGTTGCGTGGAGGCCCGCGGCTTGAGCCGGAAGGTGGTTGCCGCTACGCCACTTCCCATCGGCGCCCTTAGCTCAGCTGGATAGAGCACCCGCCTTCTAAGCGGACGGTCGCAGGTTCGAATCCTGCAGGGCGCGCCATTTCTTCGAAGACGACTCCATGGCCGACATCCGCAACCAGGTTCTCGAGGGTCGGCAGGAGCTCGACGGAAACACCTACTACGACTGCGAATTCCGTGACGCGGTGCTCGTCTTCAAGGGTGTTCTGCAGCCGGGCTTCTCGAACTGCCGCTTCACGCGGAGCCGTTTCGCGTTCGAGGGCAATGCGGCGAACACTGTCCATTTCCTGCGAGGCATGCTGGGGCGTCAGTCCGGCATGCGCAGCTTTGTCACGGGCATGATGCCGGAAATCGAAGGCTAGGCGCGCAGGGCGGCGAAGGCCTGCTCGAGGTCGGCGATCAGGTCGGCGGAGTCCTCAAGCCCAATGTGCAAGCGCAGCAGTGGCCCCTCTAGCGTCGGGGCAGCGTTGCGGTACGCGAGCTGGGGCGTCTCGAACGTCGCCAGGCTCTCGAACCCGCCCCAGGAGTAGCCGAGGCCGAACAAGGTCAGGGCCTCGAGGAAAGTCTCGGCTGCTCGCCCATCACCGCCGTTCAGGATCACGCCGAGAATCGAGGCCGCGCCGCTGTAGTCGCGGCTCCAGATTGCGTGACCAGGGTCGCCGGGCAGGGCGGGATGCAGGACCCCGGCGACCTCAGGTCGCGCAGACAGCCATTGCGCCACTTGAAGCGCCGACCGTGCCTGTTCGGCATAGCGGATCGACAGGGTGCGCAGGCCCCGCAGCGCCAGCCAGGCGTCGTCGGGGGAGACGCACAGGCCGAGGTCCTCCACAGTAGAACCGATCGCTTTCGACACGGCGGGGTCGCTGGCGCAGATGGAACCCAGCAGCAGGTCGGAGTGCCCGGCGGCGTATTTGGTCAGAGCCTGGACGCTGAGATCCACGCCATGCGCCAGCGGCTTGAACGCCAGTCCGGCCGCCCAGGTGTTGTCCATGACGGTCAGGACGCCGCGCGCTCGGCAGGCGGCGGCCAGAGCCGGCACGTCCATCATTTCGAAGGTCAGGGAGGCGGGTGACTCGATCAGGATCAGACGCGTCCGCTCGCCGACAATCGCCATGATCTGCTCCACCGAAGCGTCCGGCGCGTGGAACCGGGTCGTCACGCCTCGCGAGGCCAGATGGCGGGTCAGGAAGCGCCGCACGGGGCCGTAGACGGCATCTGTCGTGATGACCTCGTCGCCCGGCCGGGTCAGAGCTAGGATGGGCACGGTAACGGCCGAGAGGCCCGAGTGCGTCAGCCAGCAGTGCTCGGCGCCTTCCAGATCGGCGACAGCGGCGCGCAACGCAGCCTGTGAGGCTGTGCCGTCGATGCCGTAGACGGGCCCCAGGCTCTCGTCGCGCATGTCGACGACCCGGTCGGACAGCAGCGTCGAGGCCCGCTCGATCGGCGGGCTGACAGGCCGACGCCCGCCGCCCCGCCGCGTGGCGGAGGCGATCAGGCGGGTCCGGTCGGAAAGGCGTTCCATTCGGCGCTCCACGGGTTGCGATCCGTCGTCCAAAGGCCTCTATAGCGGCCGGGGCGCGAGCCGACGACGCGAGTCGTCGCCAACCGTGACGCGGGACGGATCATGGGTGTGAGTGCAGGTCGGGTTTCGCTGTGGGCCGCGTCGCTGGCCGCCGTCCTGATGCTGGCCGCCTGCGGTCGCGACGCCGAACGGGACGCTCCCGCCGAGACGACAGGTTCGACCCCGACGACGACATCGACCGAAGCCGTCGAAAGTCCCACCCTCCAGGCCATTCAGCGACGCGGGCGGCTGAACTGCGGCGTGCATCAGGGTCTCGTCGGCTTCGCCTACACCGACAATCGCGGGCAGTGGCGGGGCTTTGACGCCGACTTCTGCCGGGCTCTGGCCGCCGCCATCTTCGGCGATCCGGACGCGGTGCGCTTCGTGCCCCTGACGGCGGAGAACCGGTTTCAGGCCCTGCTGGACGGTCGCATCGATGTGCTGTGGCGCAATACGTCCTGGACCATGGAGCGCGACACCGGCGGCCAGCTGAGCTTCGCCGGGATCAACTACTATGACGGCCAGGGCTTCCTGGTGCGCCGGTCGCTGGACCTGGCCAGCGCGGCGGAGCTGAACGGCGCACGCGTCTGCGTCCAGTCTGGATCGACCAGCGCGCTCAACGCCGAGGACTACTTTCGCAGCCGGGGCATAGAGTACGAGGCCGTCGTCCTGCCGACCGAAGAGGCCGCGCGCCAGGCCTATGGGCGCGAGGACTGCGACGCCTTCTCCGCCGACATCTCGGCGCTGGCGGCGGCGCGCACGACCCTTTCGGACCCGGTCCAGCACGTCCTCCTGCCCGAGGTGATCTCCAAGGAGCCGCTGGGTCCGGTCACGCGACGCGGGGACGAACAGTGGACGGCGATCGTCCGCTGGACCCTGAACGCCCTGATCCTGGCCGAGGAATACGGCGTCACCCGCGCCAACGTCGACGAGCAAGCCGAGAGCGCCCGCGATCCGCGCGTGCGGCGCCTGCTGGGGGCGGAAGGGGAGTTCGGACAGCGGCTGGGGCTTCCGGCGACCTGGGCGGCCGACGCCGTGGGGGCTGTCGGGAACTACGGCGAGATCTTCGAGCGGAATCTGGGGGCGCAATCGCCTCTCGACCTCGCGCGCGGTCTGAATGCACAATGGAACGCTCGACCGGGCGGCCTGATCTACGGCCTGCCGGTTCGCTAAGCACAACGAGCCGACCCGCCAGTCGCGGGCGGCGCCTTCGGGGGACGAATGGACACGACGAAACGCGGCGGGATCCCGCTTCACTGGCTGATGCTGCTGGGCTTCGTGGTCGGGCTGGGGGCGGGGCTCTACGTCAACCAGTTCGTCGGGCCGGAGACTCCCTGGGTCCAGTGGCTGACCGAGAACGTGACCGGGCCGGCGGGGCAGATCTTCCTGCGGCTGCTGTTCATGCTGGTCATCCCGCTGCTGTTCTCGGCGCTCGTCGTCGGGGTGGCCGAGATGGGCGACCTGAAGTCGCTCGGTCGCGCCGGCTTCAAGACCCTGGCCCTGACGGTCGTGGTGTCGGCGATCGCGGTGGTGATCGGCTTGGGGCTGGTGAACTATTTCCGCCCCGGCGACGGGGTCGATCCGGCGCTCGCCCAGCGCCTGCTGGCGGAGGGCGCAGAGGGCGCGGCCGGCATCGTCGAGAATGCGCCCGAGAGCGTGCAGTTCGGCCAGTTCTTCCTCGACCTGATCCCGTCCAACGTCTTCACGGCGGCCGCCGAGAACCAGATCCTGCCGATCATGATCTTCGCCCTGCTGTTCGGCATCGGCCTGGTCATGGCCAAGGGGCCGAACGTCGATCAGCTGAAGGTCACCATCGAGGGCATCCTCGAGGTGACGATGAAGCTCATCAACATGGTCATCAAGCTGGCCCCCATCGCCATCGCCTGCCTGATGTTCAACCTCGCGGCCCTGTTCGGCTGGGACCTGCTGGTGCGCCTGGCGGCCTTCGTGGGCGTGGCCGTGGGCGCCATGGCGATCCACATGTTCGTGGTCTATCCGCTGGTGGTGCTGATCGGCGCCGGCCGCAGTCCGCTGTGGTTCTTCAAGGGCGTGCAGCGGCCCATGCTGGTCGCCTTCACCACGGCCTCGTCCAACGCCACGCTTCCGGTGTCGCTGAAGGCGGCCGAGGAGGAGCTGAGGCTCCCCCGCAAGATCTCCCGCTTCGTCCTGACGGTGGGCGCCACCGCCAACCAGAACGGCACGGCCCTGTTCGAGGGGGTGACGGTCCTGTTCCTGGCCCAGTTCTTCGGCGTCGAGCTGTCGATCACCCAGCAGGTGGTGGTGATGCTGGTCTGCATTCTCGGCGGGGTGGGCACGGCCGGCGTGCCGGCGGGGTCGTTGCCGGTCATCGCCATGATCCTGGTCATGGTCGGCATTCCGCCGGAAGGGATCGGCCTGATCCTCGGCGTCGACCGGTTCCTGGACATGTGCCGGACCGTGCTGAACGTGACCGGCGACCTGGTGCTGGCCACCGTCGTCTCGCGCGGCGAGAAGGACGAGCCGGTTCCTCCGGCCGCGCCTCAGCCGACCGTTGCGACGGTCGCCTGATCCGTCAGGGGCCGGTGACGACGGGGGTGTCCGCGCGGCTCCCCCATTCGGCCCAGGCGCCGTCATAAAGCGCGCTGTCCTGACCCAGCTCGGCCAGCGCCAGCGTCAGGACGGCGGCGGTGACGCCCGATCCGCAGCTGGTGATGATCGGCCGGTCGAAGGTGACGCCGGCTTCGCGGAATCGGTCCCGCAGCGCCTCGGCGGGCAGGAGGCGGCCGTCGGCGTCCAGCACCGACTTGAACGGGACGTTCAGGGCCCCCGGCATGTGTCCCGCGCGCAGACCCGGACGCGGCTCGGCGGCCTCGCCGGAGAAGCGTGCCGCGGGGCGGGCGTCGAGGATCTGGGCGTCCCCGGTCAGGGCGGCGAGCACGGTCGGCATGTCGGCCACTGCGCCGCGACGACGGCCGGGCGTGAACACGGCGGGCCTCGGCGGCTCCATCGGACCGGAGGCCAGCGGCCGCCCTTCCGCGCGCCATTTCGGCAGGCCGCCGTCCAGCACCCGGACGTCTTCGGCGCCCATTAGGCGGAAGGTCCACCAGACCCGCGCGGCGGAGAACAGGCCCTGACTGTCGTAGACGACGATCCGGTCCGTCGCGGCGATGCCAAGCGCGCCCGCGGCCTCGGCGAAGGCTGCGGCGTCGGGCAGCATGTGCGGCAGGTCCGTCGTGTGGTCAGACACGGCGTCGAGGTCGAAGAAGACCGCGCCCGGTATCCGCGACTGCTCGAACTCGGCGCGGTCGTCGCGGCCGTCGAGGTGCCAGCTGGCGTCGACGATTCGCAGGTCCGGCGCGTTCCGCTGGTCCGCGAGGTCGTCGGTCGAGATCAGAAAGGATGCCATGCCCCAGCCTACCACGACCGGCGGCACGCTGAGACTGGTGCTCGGCGACCAGCTTTCGGACACCCTGTCGGCGCTGGCCGACCTCGACCCGGCGCGCGACGTGGTCCTGATGGCCGAGGTGCGGGACGAGGCGACCTACGCCAAGCACCACAAGCAGAAGATCGCCCTGATCTTCGCCGCCATGCGCAGCTTCGCGCTCCGGCTGGAAGGGCGGGGCGTCACGGTCCGCTACGTCCGCATCGACGATCCCGACAACAGCCACAGCATCGTCGGCGAGCTTCACCGCGCGCTGGACGACCAGCCCTTCGAGGCTGTGGCCATGACCGAGTGCGGCGAGTGGCGACTGGCGGAGGCGTTGGCGGCTTTCGCGGGCATGGCGGGCGTTCCGGTCGATATCCGCGAGGATACCCGCTTCATCTGTTCGCACGACCGCTTCCGCCGCTGGGCCTCCGGCAAGAGCCAGCTGCGGATGGAGTTCTTCTATCGCGAGATGCGCAAGGACACCGGCCTCCTGCTCGACGATGGGCAGCCGGTCGGGGGCCAGTGGAACTACGACGCCGAGAACCGCAAGAAGCTCACCAAGGGCCTGCGTCCGCCCAGCCGCCTCCGCATCGCGCCGGACGCGGTCGCCCAGGGCGCCATCGCCGACGTGGCGAGGATGTTCCCCGACCACTTCGGCGACCTGGACGAATTCGGCTGGCCCACCACCGCCGAGCAGGCCGAGGAGGTGCTCGCCGACTTTCTCGCCAACACCCTGCCGGGCTTCGGCGACTGGCAGGACGCCATGGCGCACGGCGAGCCCTGGATGTGGCACAGCCTGATCTCGACCTCGATCAACCTGGGCCTGCTCGATCCGCTCGACGTCTGCCGCCGGGCGGAGGCCGAATACCGCAAGGGGCGGGCGCCCCTGAACGCGGTCGAGGGCTTCATCCGTCAGATCCTGGGCTGGCGCGAGTTCGTGCGGGGGATCTACTGGCTCAAGGTGCCGGAGTATCGCAAGCGAAACTTCCTCGACGCCGACCGGACCCTGCCGTGGTTCTACTGGTCCGGCGAGACCGACATGGCCTGCGTGGCCGACGTGGTAGCCATGACCCGGGCGCACGCCTACGCCCACCACATCCAGCGGCTGATGGTGACCGGCAACCTGGCCATGCTGCTGGGCGTGCATCCGGACGAGATCGACGACTGGTATCTGGTCGTCTACGCCGACGCCTATGAGTGGGTGGAGATGCCCAACACCCGGGGGATGGCGACCTTCGCCGACGGCGGCATCGTGGGGTCTAAGCCCTATGCGGCGTCGGGCGCCTACATCGACCGGATGAGCGACTACTGCGGCGGCTGCCGCTACCACGTCAGAGCCAAGGCGGGGGAGGGGGCCTGTCCGTTCAACCGGCTGTACTGGGGATTTCTGGAGCGGAACCGGGCGCGGCTTCGGGACAACGTCCGGCTGGCCATGCCCTATCGCACGCTGGAGAACTTCGGCCCGGAGAAGCGCAAGGCCCTGCTGGCCGAAGCCGAAGCCGCGCGGCAGGCGCTGGGCGCCGTCAGGCGATGATGTCCGGCAGGATGCGGCTTTCGATCTTCACGATCTCGTCGCGCAGGTTCAGCTTCTTGCGCTTGAGCCGTGCGATCAGCAGCTGATCCGGGATCGGCATGTGCGACAGGGCTTCGATCGAGGCGTCGAGGTCGGCATGCTCCTGACGCAGCACCTTGACCTGGGCCCGCAGCGCCAGCTCTTCCTCGGTCAGAAAGGGGGTGTCGTCGTTCATCGCGGGTCCCGTGAGCGCGGGCTTATACTCCAGCCCCGATCAGGCCGGAAGACGCTCGGCCAGCGCCGCCAGAGCCGGGCGCGGCACGACGCGGGTCCAGACGCGGGCGACGGCCACGAGCGCGTCCAGCGTCGCCGTCGGTGGGCCGCCGCTCTCCGGAGCCAGCGCCTCCAGATCGGTCATCAGGGCCCGCTCGGCGGCCAGTTCGACGGCCTTGACCTGGTCCCGCAGAGCCTCCCGGCCCACATCACCGATATCCGGGATCGGCGCCTTCAACGTTCGCCGGATCGCCCTGAGCGGTCCGACCGCCGCCCCGTCCCAGGCCCGCGCCGCGTCGCAGGCGGCCTCGATCATCTCTTCGTCCAGCGCCCGCCCGCTCGCCGCCGTCCAGGCCGCCCAGAGCAGCAGCGGCACGTTCTGTCCGTGGGTGTCCTGAAGCGTCAGACAGGCCTCGGACACGCCAGTTCCACGATAGGCGGCGAGCGCCCAGTCCCAGAAGCCGCTCATTCCGGCTCCGCCGAGCCCTTCAGCCCCTCCCACCGCCGCACCGACCCCCAGTCCAGGCCGAACAGGTCCAGAGCCCGCCCGACCGACTGGTCCACCATCTCCGCGATCGATCCGGGCCGCGCATAGAAGGCCGGCAGGGGCGGCGCGATGGTCGCGCCCATCTCGGCCAGAGCCGTCATGGTCCGCAGGTGCCCCAGGTGGAATGGCGTCTCGCGCACCATCAGGACCAGCGGCCGGCGCTCCTTGAGCACCACGTCGGCGGCGCGGGTTAGCAGGGTGGAGGTCACGCCCGTCGCGATCTCGCTCATAGTCCGCACCGAGCAGGGCGCCACGATCATGCCCAGCGTCCGGAATGAGCCCGAGGCGATGGTCGCGCCGACATCGTTCAGCCGATGCACCACGCTGGCCTTGGCCGTCAGTTCGTCGGGCGACAGATCCGTTTCCTGCGACAGGGTCAGCAAGGCCGCCCGCGTGATGACGAGATGGCTTTCGACGCCGAGCTCATTCAGGGCATCCAGCACGCGCGCCCCGTAAATCACGCCCGACGCCCCTGAAATGCCGACGACGAGACGACGCGGGGTCTGTGCGGCTCCGTTCACAACTTGGTCCATTTTCGGGGGAAGTCTGATCCTGAGGACGGTGCTTGACCGGAGGTTTGGATAACAACGTCTTGCGTCACCGAAACGTGATTCCCCAAGACGTCAATCCGGGCGCTCACTACCCTCGTCCCTTAGACATGGAGGCGCAAGCCATGACCATCGAAGCTCGTATCCGCGAACTGGGAAACCGTCACCGCAAGCTGGATGAGACCATTCAGCGCGAATTCGGCCGCCCGTCCGTGGATGAGATGCAGGTCAGGGAACTGAAGCGACAAAAGCTCCGGCTCAAGGAGGAGATCACCAGTCTGGAGGCGAGGACCGGATAGACCCACGCTTCCCAAAAGCACACCGGCGGCCCTGGAGCGATCCGGGGCCGTTTTCGTGTCCGGGTCAGTGATGTCCGCGCGGCGCGACTTGGGCCGCATGCGAAAGCGCCAGAAGCCGACACGCCGACGCCAGAGACCGCCGCCCCCGCGTCTCGTCGACCCAGGCCAGCAGCCCGGCCTGGCTCAGCCCCCGCTCGGCCGCCACGCGGTCCAGCACCGCCCAGAACTCCTGTTCCAGCGCCACGGAGGTGGCGTGGCCGGCGAGCACGACGGAGCGCTTCTTGAGCAAGATCGAAATCCGATGACCGCTTGGCGTGGACGTGAGTTCCGATAGACTATCCGCCTCTCAGCCGGATGTAACCGATGACGATGGACGCCGCCGTCTATCCCGACGAGTTCGAAGTGATCGAACCCCAGCGACTGCGGCCGCTGACGGCGCTGAGGGCCTTCAACAAGCTCATCCGCGACAAGGAAGACACCGCCCAGGTGTTCGAGATCATGCGGGCCTTGACGGGCGAGTCCGGCGCGCGGGGCTACAACCGCATGCTCCGGACCGTCGAGGGTGGGCGTCAGGCCTTCCTGCGTCAGGAGCTGGCTCACCGACTGGATGACCATGCCTGGCTGTCTCGGTTCGAGCCCGGCACGGTCGGCGGCGAGTACCGGGCCTTCCGGGAAGCGCGGGGATTCACCGCCGACGGACTGGCCGAAACCGCGCGGGAGGTCGCGCCCGAGATCGACGCGCCGCATCCTGTCGTCTGGTATTCGCGCCGCCTGCGTGACATCCACGACATCTGGCACGTCCTGACCGGCTACGGGACCGATGCGCTGGGCGAGGCCTGCGTGGTCAGCTTCTCCTATGGCCAGACGCACAACCTGGGCTTCGCGTTCATCGGCTGGGGCGCGGCGAGGGAGATTCAGCGTGAGAACCGCTCCATCCCCGCGCGACGAGCGGTTTGGCAGGCATGGCGCAACGGACGGGCGGCCCAGTGGCTGCCGGCCCTGGACTATGAGGCTTTGTTCGCGGAACCGCTGGAGACGGCGAGGGCGCGGCTGGGCATCCGACCGCCGACGATCTACGCCGCCGTGCCTGAAGCGGATAAGGCGGCCTTGAAGCTGCGCGCCTAATTTTTGTCAGCAACCCGGTTCGGTGCGATTGCAACGTGCCAGGGATCGGCGCAATCGGGGTCGGCTGTTCTCCTCCCCGTGGTCGCCCCGTGTCGCTTCCGTCCTTCGCCAGACCGTCCGCCGGGACGCTCGCCGTCGCGGGCGTGGTCGTCTGCGCCTTCATCTGGGGCACGACGTGGTACGCCATCACCTGGCAGCTCGGCACGGTCGATCCGGCCGCCTCCCTGACCTGGCGCTTCGGCCTCGCGGCGCTCCTGATCTTCGTCGGGTGCGCGGTAACGCGGCGGCCTCTGATGCTGAACCGCGCCCAGCATCTGGCGGCGGTGGGGCAGGGGGCCTTCGTCTTCGCGGTCAGCTACTCCTTCACCTATGCGGCGGAGGAGAACGTCACCTCGGCCATCGTGGCGGTGGTGTTCGCCAGCCTCGCCTTCCTGAATCTGGTGCTGTTCCGCCTGGTCGTTGGTCAAAAGCCGCACCGCGCGGCCTGGATCGGAGCGACTCTCGGCGTTGTCGGGGTAGCGGTGCTGTCGGGCGGCGAGGCCCTCGGCGATGGACTGGACCGCCGCGCCCTCATCGGCATCGGCCTTGCGCTGCTGGCGGTGCTGAGTTCCGCCGTCGGCAACTACTTCTCCTGGCGTGGCCAGCAGGCGGGCTCGGCCATCCTGCCCCAAACGGCCTGGGCCATGGCCTATGGCACAGGCATGCTGGCGTTGTTCGGCCTAGCGACCGGAGCGCGCTTCGCCATCGACCCCAGCCCCGGCTACGTCATCTCCTTGCTCTATCTGGCGGTGTTCGGCTCGGTCATCGCCTTCGTCACCTACTTCGCCGTGGCCAAGGCGCGAGGCTATGCCCTGGCCAGCTACATCTCGGCCCTGACCCCGCCCATCGCCATGCTGGTCTCGGCGGTGTTTGAGGACGCCCGCTTCGGCTGGGCGGCGGCGGTCGGGCTGGCGCTGGTGCTTGCCGGCCAGGTGCTGCTGACCCGTGCGCCCAGAGCTGACTAGCCGAACCAGCCCTTCTTCGGCTTCGGATGAGCTCCGGCTTTGTCAGCCTCGCGCTGCTCGCGCTCCCGGATGGCCTTGGCGCGCCGCAGGGCGATCAGGGCGATCAGGCTGTGTCGACGCGGGTCGGACGAGCCGGCCATGTCAGTCCTCGCGCTTGGACTGGTCCAGCAGCCGCTGGATGCGCGCGCGCTCTGCGTCGGCGGCCGTCTTTTGGCCCTTGGTGCGCCCGTGCGCGGCGCGGTTGGCGGCGGCCGTCGCCTTGGCCTCGGCCTTGTCGCGAGCCTTGCGCGCCCGGTTCAGGTTGATGATCTCGCCCATCTCGCCTCGCAACCGCCGGAGCCTGCCCGGCGTTCCGTCGTCTCCTGAACACAAAGGAGACCTCCCCATGGTAGACGCCGCCCTCATCAAGGAACACCAGGAAGTCATCGGCTCGGACGGCCACCACGTCGGCCGCGTTGACCACGTGCTGGGCGATCAGATCGAACTGGCCAAGCTCGACCTCGCCGCTGGCTTCAAGCATCACATGATCCCTGTCAGCTGGGTCGACTATATCGACGACGACAAGGTCCGCCTCACTCTGACCGCCGACGAGGCCAAGTCGCGCTGGACCGAGAAACACTAGCCGTCGGCTTACTGCGAATTCACGGAAAGCCCCGCTGCGATCAGCGGGGCTTTCCCTTATCTAGAGGCGGTCGGCGTTCGGCCGACGGGAGACGACACCCTTGATCCGCCTGATCCTGAACATCCTCTGGTTCATCTTCGGAGGCTGGATCAGCGGCCTGCTGTGGCTGCTGGGCGGAGCGATTCTGGCCATCACCATCGTCGGCCTGCCGTGGACGCGCGCGGCCTGGCGGATCGCCAGCTACTCCTTCTGGCCGTTCGGGCGCGAGGTCGTCTGGGCCGGCGAGGCCGAGGGGCAGGGGATCGGCTGCTTTGGAATCGGCCTGAACGTCATCTGGTTCGTCTTCGCCGGCTGGTACATCGCCCTGTCGCACCTGCTGATCGCGGTGGCGGAGTTCATCACCATCATCGGCATCCCCTTCGCCCTGAAGGACCTGGAGCTCGCCAAGCTGGCGCTCGTCCCGGTCGGCGCGACGATCCGCGACAAGCCCTGACGTCTCCCGGCGACTGTGACCGAAGCGTGGCGCGGCGCTGGTAGTGTGCTTTTTCCGCCGCGCGATGGTTCCGATCCTCGGCGCCGGGCGACGCGACGGAGTCGGAGGCGACCATGCCCTATGCGACCCTGAGAGACGGCACGCAGATGTTCTACCGCGACTGGGGCTCCGGCCAGCCGGTCGTGTTCCACCACGGCTGGCCCCTGAGCGGCGAGGACTGGGACGCCCAGATGCTGTTCTTCCTGGCCCAAGGGTATCGCGTCATCGCCCACGACCGGCGCGGCCACGGCCGGTCGGGCGAGACCTTCGACGGCAATGAGATGGACACCTACGCCGCCGACGTCGCCGATCTGGCGGCCCAGCTCGACCTGCGCGACGCCATCCATGTCGGACATTCGACCGGTGGAGGCGAGGTCACCCGCTATGTCGCCCGCCACGGGGCCGGCCGGGTCGCCAAGGCCGTGATCGTCGGCGCGGTGCCGCCGATCATGCTCAAGACCGAGGCTTATCCGAACGGCCTGCCGCTTGAGGTGTTCGACGGGTTTCGCACGGCTCTGGCCGCCAACCGCGCGGCCTTCTATCGCGAGGTGGCCGCCGGACCCTTCTACGGCTTCAACCGTCCGGGCGCGACGGTGATCGAGACGACGATCGACAACTGGTGGCGCCAGGGCATGGCCGGGTCCGCCAAGTCCCACTACGACTGCATCAAGGCGTTCTCGGAGACGGACTTCACCGAGGACCTGATGGCGATCGATGTGCCGATCCTGATCCTGCACGGCGAGGACGACCAGATCGTGCCGATCGACAACTCCGCTCGCCTGGCGATCGGTCTCGTGAAGCACGGCACGCTGAAAACCTATCCGGGCCTGCCGCACGGCATGTGCACGACCCACGCGAACGTCATCAACGCGGACCTGCTCGCCTTCTTCCGGTCCTGAGGCTCAGAAGCCAGTGAACAGCCGGTCGATCGCGCGGCGGATGTCGTCTTCGTAGGCGCCGAGAGAACCGAGAGGTCGGAGATTCGATTGTCGATCGATGGCGCCGAGTTCCGACAGCATCAGGATCAGGGGCTCGTCGCGGAACTGAACCTTCAGACTGACCTTGGACAGCAGGGCTGCGTCCGGCATCCGCATCAGCGGCGCGACAAGCAACGTCGGTCCCTCGTCATACAGATGGGACTGAACAACGACGACGAACGGAACCACCGGCCGCGAGCGAGCGGAAGGATTGGGGATTACGTCAAACTGGCGGATCACCAGCGGCGCAGGTCTTCGCCAAAGACACCGTATGTCCGGATGCGCTCGTTATGGATGCGAATGGCCTCGGCGTTCTCTTCGGCCCACTGCTTGGCGCGCGCCTCGGCTCCCGCAGGATCGACCTTCTGCAGGTACAGTCTCAGCGTTCGTTCGTCGACGCCCGTGATATCGATGCCGAGCCGAGCCGCCTGTTCCAGCAACTCGGGGTCAATCTCGATCTTCTTGAGCTCGGGGTAACCCATGGCCGTAGCCTACCTCGGACCGGCTCCGACGCCAAACTCACCCGGGCGAGATCATCTTCTCCGGGCGCACCGCCTCGTCGAACTCCGCGTCGGTCAGATAGCCGCCGCCGACCGCCTCCTCACGCAGGGTCGTGCCGTTCTTGTGCGCCGTTTTGGCGATCTTGGCGCAGGTGTCATAGCCCAGCTTGCCGTTCAGCGCGGTGACCAGCATCAGGGAGTTGTCCAGTCCGCGCTTGATGTTGTCCTCGCGCGGTTCGATCCCGACCACGCAGTTGTCGGTGAAGCTGACCGCCGCATCGGCCATCAGGCGCACCGACTGCAGGAAGTTGTAGGCCATCACCGGGTTGAAGACGTTCAGCTCGAAATGCCCCTGCGACCCGGCGAAGGTGATGGCCGCATGGTTGCCGAACACCTGGACGCAGACCTGGGTCAGGGCCTCGCACTGGGTCGGATTGACCTTGCCCGGCATGATCGACGACCCCGGCTCGTTCTCCGGCAGGGCCAGTTCCCCCAGCCCCGAGCGCGGGCCGGACCCCAGGAAGCGGATGTCGTTGGCGATCTTGAACAGGCTGGCCGCCACCGTGTTGATCGCCCCGTGGCTCATGACCATGGCATCGTGGGCGGCCAGCGCCTCGAACTTGTTCGGCGCCGTGGTGAAGTTCAGGCCGGTGATCTGGGCGATCTTCCCGGCCACGCCTTCCGCGAAGCCGATCGGCGCGTTCAGGCCGGTGCCGACCGCCGTGCCGCCCTGGGCCAGCTGCATCAGGTCTGGCAGGGTTTGTTCGATCCGTTCGATGCCCTTGGTCACCTGCTGAACGTAGCCGGAGAACTCCTGGCCCAGCGTCAGGGGCGTGGCGTCCTGGGTGTGTGTGCGGCCGATCTTGATGATGCCCTTCCACGCCTCGGCCTTGTCGTTCAGCGCGTTCCTCAGCTTGGCCAGGGCCGGCAGCAGGCGATGCACGACCTCCTCGGCGCAGGCGACGTGCATCGCCGTCGGATAGGTGTCGTTCGACGACTGGCTCATGTTGACGTGGTCGTTCGGATGGGCCGGCTTCTTGGTGCCCATCTCTCCGCCCAGCAGCTCGATCGCCCGGTTCGAGATCACTTCATTGGCGTTCATGTTGGACTGGGTGCCTGAGCCGGTCTGCCAGACGACCAGAGGGAAGTGGTCGTTCAGCTTGCCCTCGATGACCTCATCGGCCGCCTGGACGATGGCCTTGCCGATGGCGGGGTCCAGCCGGCCCAGCGCCATGTTGGTCTCGGCCGCCGCGCGCTTGACGATGCCCAGCGCCCGCACGATCGGCAGGGGCTGCTTCTCCCAGCCGATCCTGAAGTTCCCCAGCGACCGCTGCGCCTGCGCCCCCCAGTAGCGATCGGCGGCGACCTCGATGGGGCCGAAGGTGTCGGTCTCGATGCGGACGTCGGTCATGGCGGTCAGGACTCGCGAAGGCGTGGCGGGAAGATGCGCAGGCGTGTAGCACGGGCGCATGACCGGGCAAGGCGGACACGCGTGACCTCAGACTGGATCGTCTCCGGCAAGGTCCGCGCGCGGGAAGAGGGGGCCGCCGTCGTCGTCATGATCGACGGCCTCACGACCCAGGCCAAATACTACAAGCCCCTGGTCTATGAGTTCTTCCGCAAGGAGTGGCGCGGCGCCCGCCCGTCCTACGGCGACTTCGTGGTCGAGATCGTCATGGAGCACGTCGGCGAGCCGCCGTGGATGGACCTGGACAACCTCGCCAAGGCCCTGCTGGACGCCATCAAGGGCTATCTGTTCCACGACGACGCCCAGGTGGCGCGCCTGCTGGTCGAACGGCGCGAGGGCGAGCGCGAACGCATCACCATCCGTGCGTTTCCGCGTCAGGCTCCGGGCGGCCCCGGATAGCGTTCGAAGGCCGGAAGCCGCTCCAGATGCGCCATCCAGCCGATGCGCTCCGCCGTCTGGATCTGCCCCTGCAGCGGAATGGCGTCGGGGTCATCCAGCGTGGCGCTCTGGATGTCGATCTGACCGGGGAAGATCTGATCGTTGGTGTAGAACAGCCCTGTGCCGCACACGCCGCAGAACCCCCGCCGCCCGTGCTCGGAGGAGGCGTACCAGACCGGCTCGCCGGTGATTCTGACCTGATCGGCCGGAGCCAGAGCCCACGCGACGGCGGGGGCTCCGGCCGCCTTCCGGCAATCCATGCAGTGGCACAGGGCGTGATGGATCGCCTCGTCGGCGGTCTCGTAGCGGATCGCGCCGCAGTGGCAGCCTCCGGTCAGCATCGGTCACTCCTCCATCGATGGACGTCGGCTATGCGGCGCCGCTGCTGCCAGCCTGATGTCAGGATGGCGGCCGGTTGAACCTCAGCGTCGGCGCCAGCAGCTGCATGCTCGCCCCGATGAACACCTGCGGCTCCGAGGCCGGGGTCAGCCCTTCCGCCTCCTCGCGGCCCTTGACGCAGGACCGCACCGCGTTGCCGAGCGCGATGAAGTCCGTCGCCGTTGGCAGTTCCTGGATCACGCAGCCGTCGAAATAGGGATAGACCGCGTCCTCGCTGCACCCGAAGGACGCCCGGTCGCGACGCGCCGCCGTCAGGATCATCCGGTTCGGGCCCGCCAGCGCATCGATGAAGGAGCCCGAAAAGCAGGCCGAGAGCACCAGCACGGTCGGTCTCTCTCCACACCAGGTTCTCAACAGGCCGGCCAGCGTCGGAGGCGTCAGCCTGACGTCCGGTCCGAAGACGATCTCCTGCGGCACGCCGTGCGAGGTGATGTAGATCAGGCATCCTCGCTGGGCCCGGGTCGTCGCCTCCGCGATCCGATAGATGGCGTCCTGGGCGGTCGTGACGGGCTGCACGTCGGGCCTCAGGGTCACATCCACCATGTCCGCCCGGCTGAAGCCGGCGGCCAGAAACCCGGCGGTCAGGTCGCGGCGCGCGTTGTCGAACGCCTGGATCGACTCGCCCGCGCTGGTGCGCCAGTCCGCGGCGATGATGGCAGAAGCCCAGCCGTCGAAGCGGCTCTGGGCCTGCGCCGATCCCGCGACCAGGCAGACGAGAACGATGACGAGGGCTCTGACCACAGGCGTCTCCGCAACCGATGCCCGGAGGTTAGCGCGGCGGTGGCCGGCGTGAAGCCTACTTCTTGCGGAACTGGTCCAGGGAAACGACCTTCGGCCCCTCTTCGCCCGTGGGCGCGGGCTCGGGCCGCTTGGGCGGCGCCGGCAGTTCGGCGACGGTCGGCGCCACCGGCTCGGGCGCCTCGAACTGCAGCAGGAACTGCACGCTGGGGTCATAGAAGCGCGTGACGGCGTTGTAGGGCACCGTCAGCACCTTGGGCATGCCGCCGAACTTCAGCATGACCGAGAACAGGTCGTGCTCGACGGCCAGGTCCCAGTACTGATGCTGGAGGACGACGGTCATCTCGTCCGGATACTTGGCGACCACGTCCGGCGGCACCGATACGCCGGCCGCGCGGGTCTTGAAGGTGATGTAGAAGTGGTGGGCCCCGGGGATCCCCTGCGGGCTGGCGGCGCGTTCGAGAGCGGCGCGGATCACCCCGCGCAGAGCGTCTTGCGCGAGCTTCTCGTACTGCATCTCGTCGATCGGCTGGGCGTCGTCGGCCATGCGGCGACTGATAGCGGCGCCGGGGGCCGGGTGGAAGATGCCAATGTGGTGAAAGTGCCGGGGTTCTGTTGCCAGGCCCCCGGCGGCCCCGCCTGGGGATCTGAACCCCCAGGGCTTAAGTGTTCGAAATCAACCGAACCGCATTACGCGGCGAGGCGGACTTCTCCAGCGAAGTTATCGTTCGCAGTTAGAAAATGGCCCGATACGGTGGGCCAGGACGGGCGAAAGCAGTCTTCTTTACACGTCCGTCGATGCTAGTCGGCCCCATGCTCGCTCCGCCGATAACGCGGAGAGAAATGGTGGAGCCGCCGGGAATCGCACCCGGGTCCGGTCCGCTTATTACAAGCGCGTTTATCGCCATAGCCGGGACCGAAGCCCCGGCGGGACCAATATAGGCGCCAAGCCCCTTGCTTCCAAGTTACGAAACGACGTCTCCTCGCACGCAGGGGGATCGGCGATGAGCGCGGATGCACGGCTTCAGATCGCGGCGGGGTTCGCCACGGCGACGGGACCGCGCGCGGACAACCAGGATTTCGGCGCCGTCCACATCGGCCCGCCGTCGGAACAGGCGCTGCACGGCATGGTCGCCTTGGTCGCGGACGGGGTCAGCGGGTCCAAGGCCGGGCGGATCGCCTCGGAGCTCGCCGGCCGCACCTTCATCGACGCCTACGTCGACCAGAACCCGCTGAAGGGCGTGGCGGCGGCGGGCGTGGCGGCGCTGTCCGGCTACAATCGCTGGCTCCACGCCAAGGGGCGGTCCGATCCGGACATGGCGGGGGCTGCCACGACGTTCACGGCGCTCGTCATGCGCGGCCGCGAGGCGACGGTGCTGCATGTCGGCGACAGCCGCGCCTGGCACTTTCGCGACGGCGTCCTGACGCCCTTGACCGAGGATCACGTCCTGTCCCAGCCCGGCCTGAGCCACGTCCTCTATCGCGCCGTCGGCATCGAGCCGGACCTGAGGTTGGACACCCGCGCAGTGGCCCTGAAGGCGCACGACCGGCTGCTCCTGACCACAGACGGCGTCCACGGCGTGGTGCCGGAAACCGAGCTGGCGCGCCTGCTCGCCCGCCGCGCCTCGCCCGAGGCCGACGCCCAGGCTATCGTCGCGGCGGCCGGGGAGGCTAAGACCCGCGACAACGCCACCGCCATCGTCGTCGACGTCATCCGGCCGGGCGCGGTGGACCAGGACGCCATCGGCGCCGAGGCCGCCGGACTGCCGATCCTGCCGGTCCCGGACGCCGGCGACCGCATCGACGGTTTCGTGCTGGAGCGCGTGCTGTCCGACGGCAAATACACTCGCGTCTTCGCTGCCCGTGACGGGGAGGGCGGCGACCGCCTGGTCCTGAAGTTCCCCAAACCCGCCCTGCTGTCCGAGAGCGGCGCGCGCGGCGCCTTCCTGCGTGAGAGCTTCATCGGCCGCCGCATCGACAGCCCCTTCGTCGGCAAGACCCTGAGCCTGGAACCTGGCCGCCAGAGCGGTCTCTACATCGGCCAGCCGCTCTATGTCGGCCGCACCTTGCATGCGAGGATCGCCGAAGAACCCTTTGAGATCGCGTCCGGTCTCGACATCGCCATCCGCCTTTCGAAGGCCGTCGCGGCGCTGCATCGCCTCGGCGTCGCCCACCGCGACATCAAGCCGGACAATGTCATCCTGGAGACCGACGGCGGCCTGAAACTGATCGACCTCGGCGTCGCCCGCCTGCCGCGCGTCGAGGAGTTCGCCGAAGCCGAGGCCCCCGGCACGCCCGGCTACAAGGCGCCGGAGATGTTCGCAGGCGCCCCCGGCGACGCCCTGAGCGACCAGTATGCGCTCGGCGCCACCCTCTATCGCATCTTCACCGGCGACTATCCGTCCGGTCAGGAGACGGAGTTCAGCCGCATCCGCTTCGACCGCCCGACCCGCCCGACCCAGCACCGCCCCGACATGCCCGCCTGGCTGGAGGCGGCCATCCTGCGCGCCCTGTCCGTCGACCCCGCCGACCGCTTCGACAGCGTCGAGGAACTGATCCACGTCCTGGAAGCCGGCAGCGCCGCCGCCGTCCCGCCCCGCCGCGACCTGTCCCTGATGGAGCGCGAGCCGGTGCGCTTCTGGCAGGCGGTCAGCGCGGGCCTCTTCGTGCTGCTTCTGCTCAGCTGGATGCTGCGCTAGGCGCGCGCCCAATCCCTGCACTGGTTTCGGAACCAGGTCAGCTGGCGCTTGGCATAGTTGCGCGTGGCCTGCTTGATCGCCGCGGTGGCGTCCGCCAGCGTCGTCTCGCCGGCCAGATAGCCCGCGAGCTCCCGCACCCCTACGGCCTTCATGGCGGGCAGGGCGGGGTCCAGCCCCCGCGCGGTCAGAGCCCGCACCTCGTCCAGCGCCCCCGCCATGATCATGGCGTCGACCCGGGCGTCGCAGGCCGCATAGAGCGCCGATCGCTCCGGCTCGATCACCAGTCGGTCATAGGCCCCCGGCGCCAGCAATGGCCGGGTCGCAGCGCGCCAGTCCGACAGCGATCGCCCCGTCGCCCGCGCCACGGCATAGGCGCGGGTCAGGCGCTGGCGATCGCCGCTCTCGATGGCGGCCTCGGCGGGCGGGTCGAACGTCGCCAGTCGCAGCCGAAAAGCCGTCTCGCCCTCGGTGTCATAGAGGGCCTGCGCCTCCTCGCGCGCGGCGGCGGGCACCTCGGGGATGTCGGCCAGCCCCTGGGTCAGGGCGGAGAAATACAGCCCTGTCCCGCCGACGATCAGCGCCGGTCGCCCCATCGCCTTGAGCTCGGTCAGCAGCGGCATCACCGCCCGCGCCCACCGTCCGACCGACCAGGCCTCGCCTGCGTCGGCGACGCCATACAGGTGATGCGGAGCCTTCGCCTCGTCCTCCGGCGAGGGGCGCGCCGACAGGATCCTCAGATCGGCATACAGCTGTTGGCTATCGGCATTGAGGATCGCCGCGCCCGTCGCCTCGGCCATCTCCAGCGCGCGACGCGACTTCCCGGAAGCGGTCGGGCCGGCGATCAACGTGATGGGGGCGGTGCGGGGCACGGAACGCTCGCTTGCGGCTGGGTCTGCGGATAGAACGCGCGTCCCGAAGCCGCAACCACGCCTCGCAAACACGCCGGAGCCCGCCTTGATCGACCGCGCCGCCGTCGAAGCCGTCCTGAACGCCATCCCAGACCCCGCCACGGGTCAGGGGCTGGTCGCGTCCGGCGTGGCCCAGGGCCTGACCGTCGCCGCCGACCGCGCGGGCTTCGTCATCGAGGTCCCGCCCGCCGCCGTGACCGCCTACGCCCCCGTCCGCGACGCTGCAGAGGCGGCCTTGAAGGCCATGCCGGGCATGAAGCGGGTCTCCGTCATCCTGACCGCAGAGGCCGCGCCCGCCGCCCGCAAGGCGTCCCTGTCCAGGGAGGCCGTCGACCAGACCCGTCCCCGCGCCCCGGTCCCGACCGATCGCCCCGCCCACGTCCGCCGGGTCCTGGCCGTCGCCAGCGGCAAGGGCGGGGTGGGCAAGTCCACGGTGTCGGTGAACCTCGCCGCCGCCTTCGCCCGCGCGGGCCTGTCGACCGGCATCCTCGACGCCGACGTGCACGGCCCCAGCCTGCCGACGATGCTGAGCCTGTCCGGCAAGCCCGACTACCGCGACGGCATGATGGAGCCCCATCTCGCCCACGGGCTGAAGGCCATGTCGGTGGGTCTGCTGACCAAGGCCGAGGACGCCATGGTCTGGCGCGGTCCGATGGCGTCGCAGGCCCTGACCCAGATGCTGACCCAGACCCGCTGGGGCGCGGCGGAGGCGCCGCTCGACATCCTGGTCGTCGACCTGCCGCCCGGCACCGGCGATGTGCAGCTGACCCTGATCCAGAAGACGCCGCTGGACGGCGCCGTCATCGTCTCGACGCCACAGGAGGTGGCGCTGGCCGACGCGCGTCGCGCCCACACCTTGTTCCAGCGCGTCAATGTGCCGACGCTCGGCCTGATCGAGAACATGTCCGGCGACGTCTTCGGCCGGGGAGGGGGCGCGGCCGAAGCCGGCCGGCTCGGCATCGAGGATCTCGGCGATCTGCCGCTTGACGCCTCGGTCCGTCAGGCGGGCGACGCCGGCGCGCCGCTGCGAACCGGCGAGATCGCGGCCCGTTTCGACCGGATCGCCGCGACGCTGAAGGCGAAGCTGGACCTCTAGCCGCAACTGTCTCGGCTCCATCGCGGGATGGCCCCGAGAAAATTCGCCGTCAGCAGGTTTTCAAAGGCAACGCCACACGTCACCTTGGCCGCACCTTCCGCACCGAGAGACTTCATGAGCGTCGACGTCCTGTTCCGCCCCTTCACCATCAAGGGGCTGACCCTGCCCAACCGCATCGTGATGGCGCCGATGACCCGGTCGTTCAGCCTGGGCGGCGTGCCGACCTCGGACGTGGCCGCCTACTATCGCCGTCGGGCCGAGGGGCAGGTGGGGCTGATTATCACCGAAGGCACGGTCGTCGAACGGCCCGCAGCCCGGAACGACGCCAACGTACCCGTCTTCCACGGCGAGGCCCTGCCGCAATGGAAGACCGTCGTCGACGAGGTCCACGCCGCCGGCGGCCGGATCGCGCCGCAGATCTGGCACGTCGGCTCGGCGCGGGGGCAGGGAGCCGAATGGCAACCGCTGGGCCAGGTCGACAGTCCGTCGGGTCTCGTCGCGCCCGGCAAGCAGAAGTACGCGCCGATGACCGAGGAGGACATCGCCGACACCATCGCCGCCTTCGGAAAGTCGGCCCGCGCCGCCCGCGACCTCGGCTTCGACGCCGCCGAGATCCACTCCGCCCACGGCTATCTGATCGACCAGTTCTACTGGGCGGGGCTGAACGCCCGGGGCGACCGCTGGGGCGGTCCGACGATCGCCGAGCGCGCCCGCTTCGGCGTCGAGGTGGTCAAGGCGGTGCGCGAGGGGCTCGGCCCGGACCTGCCGCTGATCATCCGCCTGTCCCAGTGGAAGCAGCAGGACTACGCCGCCCGGATCGCCGAGACGCCTGACGAGATGGCGGAATGGCTCATGCCGCTGTCGGACGCGGGCGTGGACGTCTTCCACTGCTCCCAGCGCCGTTTCTGGGAGCCGGAGTTCCAGGGCTCGGACTTGAACTTCGCCGGCTGGGCCAAGCGGATCACCGGCAAGCCGACCATCAGCGTCGGCTCGGTGGGTCTGGACGGAGAGTTCATCGCGGCCTTCGGCGGCGAGGGCTCCCAGCCCGCCTCTCTCGACGGACTGATCGCCCGCATGGAGCGCGAGGAGTTCGACCTGATCGCCGTCGGCCGGGCGCTGCTGTCCGATCCGAACTGGGTTCTGAAGGTCAGGGACGGCCGCCGGGACGAGCTGAGGCCCTTCGCGCGCGACCACATGGCCGTGCTGCACTAGAGCGCCGGGGGCGGCCGAGAACGCGCATCTCGTGGCGGATCATCGGACGCATTAGACTGGCCGCATGACCGTCGCCGACGTGCTCCTTTCCACCGTCTGGCTTAGCCTGATCATCGGTGCCCGCTATCTGCTGATCGCGAGCGCCGTCTGGTGGGCAGTGTGGGGCCGGCCGGCGGGCGTGGGCGTGCGCCTCAATCGCGAGCGGCCATCGAAACGCCTGATGCTTCACGAGATCCGGTTCTCGCTTCTGTCGACGCCCATCTACGCCTTTCCGACCGCGATCGCCCTCGAAGCCTGGAAGGCGGGCGGCACCCTGATCTACGTCAATCCTCTGGCCTATCCGCTGTGGTGGCTGCCGGTGAGCTTCGTCGTGCTGCTCGTCATTCAGGACACCCACTACTACTGGACCCACCGGCTGATGCATGACCGGCGGCTGTTCAGCTGGGCCCATGCCGCCCATCACCGGGCCCGGGACCCCAGCCCCTTCGCCAGCTTCGCCTTCGACCCGGCCGAGGCGGCGCTCACGGCCTGGCTTCTGCCCCTGCTCGCCTTCCTCATCCCGCTCAACATCTGGATGCTGGCGGTACTGCTCGCGGTCATGACCGCCACCGCCGTCATGAACCATTGCGGCTGGGAGATGTGGCCGCAGAGCTGGGTCCGCGGCCGCCTGGGCTCACAGCTGATCACCGCGACCCACCACAGCCGTCACCACACCCACATGAAGACGAACTTCGGGCTCTACTTCCGCTTCTGGGACCGGCTGTGCGGCACAGACGCGATGCCGCCGGAAGTCCCGCGTCAGGCCGCCTCGACCACCACGGCGGTGCCGTAGGCCAGCACCTCCGTCACGCCGGGCATGATCTCGTTGGACTCATACCGGATCGCCAGCACCGCATTTCCCCCGGCCGCGCGGGCGTGTTCCAGCAGCAGGTCGAACGCCTCCTGCCGCCCCACCTCGGCCAGCTTCACATAGGCGCCGACCCGCCCACCCAACATCGACTGCACCCCGCCGATGGCGTCGGAGACGACGTTACGCGACCGCACGGTCACGCCCCGCACCACGCCGATGTGGCGCACGATGCGATGGCCGGTGATGTCATTCGTGGTGGAGGTCAGCATGGGGGAGGGCTCCTGATCTCAACGGCGGTCCAGAACGCGGAAGACGAAGGCGTGGTCGTCCTTCTCGCCCGCATCATGCCGTTCGTTCGTCGTCTCGACAAACAGGCTTTCATCGAAGGCCGGGAACCAGGCGTCGCCCTCCGGCTCGGCCTCGACCTCGGTGATGTAGAGCCGCTTGGCGCGCGGCAGGGCCAGCTCGAACAGGGCCACCCCACCTATCACACAAACCTCGTCCACCCCGTCCTCGACCGCCTGCTCACGCGCGATCTCAATGGCCTCGTCGAAGCGGGTGACGGGCACCGCTCCCTTCGGCTCGAACGACTCGTCCTTCGACAGCACCAGGTTCAGCCGGCCGGGCAGGGGCTTGAGCGGCAGGCTCTCCCACGTCTTGCGCCCCATGATGCAGGGTTTGCCCATCGTGATGGCCTTGAACCGCTGCAGATCGCTGCGCAGCCGCCACGGCAGATCGCCATCCCGGCCGATCACGCCGTTCTTCCCCCGCGCGACGACGATGGCGATGTGGGGCAGCGGCATCCTAGACCGCGACCGCCGCCTTGATGTGCGGATGGGCCTCGTAGCCGCTCAGCACGAAGTCCTCGCGCTCAAAGCTGAACAGATCAGTGCGCGGCGCGATCGTCATGGTCGGCAGGGGCAACGGCTGGCGCGTCAGCTGCAGCTCGGCCTGCTCGACATGGTTCAGATACAGGTGGGCGTCGCCGAAGGTGTGGATGAACTCGCCGGGCTCCAGGCCCGTCACCTCGGCCACCATGTGCGTCAGGAGCGCATAGGAGGCGATGTTGAACGGCACGCCCAGGAAGACGTCGGCCGACCGCTGATACAGCTGGCAGCTCAGCTTGCCGTCCGCGACGAAGAACTGGAACAGGCAGTGGCAGGGCGGCAGAGCCATGTCCTCTATGTCGGCCGGGTTCCAGGCGCTGACGATGTGGCGGCGGCTGTTGGGGTTGGTCTTCAGCCCCTCGATCAGGCGCTCAATCTGGTCGATCGACTGTCCGTTCGGCGCGGCCCACGACCGCCACTGCTTGCCGTAGACCGGCCCCAGCTCGCCCTCGACGTCGGCCCATTCGTCCCAGATGCTGACGCCGTTTTCCTTCAGCCAGCGGATGTTGGTCTCGCCGCGCAGGAACCACAGCAGCTCCACGATGATGGAGCGCAGATGCAGCTTCTTGGTGGTCAGCAGCGGAAAGCCCTTGGACAGGTCGAACCGCATCTGGCGACCGAACACGCCGAGCGTCCCGGTGCCGGTCCGGTCATCGCGACACGCGCCGGTCTCCAGAATGTCGCGCAGCAGGTTCAGATACTGCCACTCCGGATGGTCGGCGGGCGCAGCGGCTTGCGCTGCGGTGCGGTCCTTAAGGTCGGCGAGGGCGGCCATGGCGTTCATTCCGTCAGTGTGCCGGTGATTCGCGACAATGGCAGCGGCGTGATTCGGTTGCCCACAGAAAGGCTCAGCCGCCAAACCCGCCGCCATCCAGAAACGCCTGCTCCTCGGCCGTCGTCTCCCGGCCCAGCGCGGCGTTGCGATGCGGGAACCGCCCGAACCGCACGATGATGTCCCTGTGGATGTGGGCGAACTTCAGCGTCTCCGGCATGTCGGCGAGCAGGGGCAGCAGGGCGTCCTGATCGGCCAGGCGCTCGGAGTGCATCAACGGCATCAGCAGGAACTGCCGCAGCTCGGGCTCGAACGCCGGCGGGTAACCGGCCGCGATCCCGCCCTTGCAGAAGACCAGCGCCAGTGGATCTGTCGCGAACTGGTGGGCCGAGCCCCGGAAGATGTTCCTCGGAACTTGATCCAGCAGGATCAGCAGGGCCAGCGCCCCCTCCGCCGTCGCCATCCAGCCGTCCAGCTCGCGTCGAGCGGCGGCGAAATGCGCCTCGCCCAACGCCGCCCGCACCTCGGCGTCGAAGGCGGCGGACTTCCTGTACCAGCGCTTGGGTCCAGCCGCTTTCCAGAAGCCGACGACGTCCGATGGCGCTAGAAGGGCGGTCATGAGCCAGACCCTAGCGCCCGCCCCCCTGCCTGTCTTCAAGGACAAGGACTGCGACCTGTCGATCATCCGGGGCAGGCGCGTCGCCGTCATCGGCTACGGCAGCCAGGGTCGCACTCACGCTCTGAACCTGCGGGACTCCGGCGTGGCCGACATCGTCGTCGGCCTCAAGCCCAGCTCTCCGACCCGCGCGAAAGTCGAGGCCGACGGCCTCCCGGTCCTGACCGCCGGCGAGGCCACGGCCGGCGCTGACGTCGTCGCCGTCATGGTCTCCGACGAGGCTCACCGCGACCTCTGGACGAACGAGATCGAGCCGAACATTCGCGCGGGCGCCGCTCTGATCTTCGCCCACGGCCTGTCGGTGCGGTTCAGCCTGGTCCAGCCTCGCCCCGACCTCGACGTCATCCTGGCGTCGCCCAAGGGCATCGGCCCGCGCATCCGCGATCTCTACGAGGCGGGGGAGGGGGTGTTCTGCCTGTTCGGCGTGCACCAGGACGCCACCGGCGGCGCCCATGCGCTGGGCCTGTCCTATGCGGCGGCGCTCGGCTGCGGCCGCAAGGGCATCCTGGAGACCACCTTCGCCGCCGAGTGCGAGAGCGACTTGTTCGGTGAGCAGGTGGTCCTCTGCGGCGGCGTCGCCGAGCTCATAGACGCGGCCTTCATGAAGCTTGTCGAGGCCGGCTATCCGCCCGAAGTCGCCTGGTTCGAATGCTTCTATGAGGTCAAGCTGGTCACCGACCTGATGTTCGAACGCGGCGTCGCCGGCGCCTTCGCTAAGATCTCCAACACGGCGGAGTACGGAGCGTATCTGACCGGTCCGCGCATCATCGCTGATGCGACGCGGAAGGCGATGGATGAGGTGCTGACCGAGGTCCGGGACGGGTCTTTCGTGCGACGTCTGATGGCGGACTACGACGCGGGCTCGCCCGAGTTGTTGGCGCGTCGGCGGGCGTTGGGCCAGCGCCTGATCGAAGATGTCGGGGCGGGCCTCGGCCGGATTGCCGCCGAACGTTGATCCATAGAGCTGACGCCGCTACCGTTGCGAGAAGTTTTCTGGAGGTGTTGATGTCAACTCGTATCGTCGCCGTGATCGCGCTTGCCGCAGTCGCTTTTGCCGGCCCGGCGCTGGCCCAGTCCAGCTCTCGCACCACCACCACGACGACCGTCGAGCGCGAAGGGAACCGGACCACCACCACGACCCGATCGCGCAGTTCCTCCATGAGCTTTGACGCGAACGCCGCTGTCGGCGCGCTGGCGGGCGCCATCGCGAACGCTTCGCGCCCCGCGCCGTCGCCTGAGGCTATCGCCCTGGCCAACCGCGCCAACCCCGTCCGCGAGACGGCCGAGGTCTTCGGCGAGTGGAAGCTAGACGATGGCAGCCAGGACGCGGCCGATTGCGTCCTCACCCTGCGCGACAGCGGCGGCATTTTCGGCATGCGTGGCGTCCTCCGCACCAACTGCCCGCGCCGGTTCGACACCATTCGCTATTACGGGAACGATCAGGGCGACATCGTCCTCTACGACAACGGCAGCCAGCCGCTCGCGCGCCTGCTTTACATCGAGGGACGGCTGCTGGGAGGCGGTCTGACGCTTCACCGTCTCGACGACGACCGCAATGGCCCCTGGGTCGAACAGCTCGAAGACCGCTATCGCCCCGGTCTCTACGACTGAGGCGGACGTCCGCGTTTTCGATCTCGGGAAAAGATGGTCGGAGTGGCAGGATTCGAACCTGCGACCCCTGCGTCCCGAACGCAGTGCTCTACCAGACTGAGCCACACTCCGACTTGGAGGCGGGCTTATAGCGATGGGGTTCGAGGGCCGCAAGCGGCGTTCTGGACCTCCCGAAAATTGTCCGAAAAGCGGGTGTTGCATCGCTTCGGGGCATGGCGTATCTGACCGCCCTCCCGGCCCGCCAGGTTCGGGTTACGCCGGTCCTGCTGGGGAATGGTGTAATGGTAACACTCCGGTTTTTGGTACCGTCATTCTAGGTTCGAGTCCTAGTTCCCCAGCCATCTCCTGACCAAGCGGGCGCTGTCGCGGATCGCCCTCGTGCCGCTCTACGTCGATGGCATCGACGACCTGATCCGTTCCGCTGGGCAGGCACCCCAAAGATCATGCTTACCTAGCAGAGACGCCCCATCGGCAGCCGTCCTTATCCAGCAGCGCTATGGACTTCAGGAGGGCGATCGGGCCCATGCCGGGCGACATCAGCGGAGCCGAGGCCTGGCGGAGACGGAGGGATTCGAACCCTCGGTACCGGTTACCCGGTACGACGATTTAGCAAACCGTTGCCTTCAGCCACTCGGCCACGTCTCCGGCAGGAGGCGTCGATAGCGGAGGCCGGGCGGCGGCGCAATCGGGTCGTCGCCAACTTTCCCCGACGTGATCTTGTGGGGCGGAGCGGGGAGGGCTACCCCTTCGCCTCCACCGCTTCCAGGGAGAGCGACATGGCCGATCTTCAACAGGTCACCGAATACATCCGCGGCGCCGTCGGCGACAACTCCGGTCTGGGCAAGACCGTGAAGCTCGATCTCGGCGACGCCGGCAAGATCTTCATCGACGGGGCGTCGGTGCCCAACACCGTGACCAATGACGACAAGCCCGCCGACGCCACGGTGTCGATGAACTGGGATGACTTCATGGCCCTGTCGAACGGCCAGCTGGATCCGATGATGGCCTTCATGCAGGGCAAGCTGAAGATCGCCGGCGACATGATGATCGCCCAGAAGCTGGCGCCGCTGCTGAAGCGGTAAGGCACGACCTCTCCCTCCCCAGCGGGGGAGGGCGGATCGCGAAGCGATCGGGTGGGGGCGGCAAGGCGTTTCAGACGCCGTCGGAGCATGGTTTGCCGGGCCGCCCCCACCCGGTCTTTGCTGCGCTCCGACCACCCTCCCCGAACGGGGAGGGAGAGGAGCACGACATGCATTTCCAGCACTCCGATCGCGGCCTGCATTGGCAGGAGCGGGTCACGCGCTTTCTCGAGGACAAGGTTCTGCCGCGCGCGGCGGACTATCACGCCGAGGTCCACGCCGATCCGAACCGCCAGCCTCCGACCATGGAGGCGTTGAAGGCCGAGGCGCGCGCGGCCGGTCTGTGGAACATGTTCCTGCCCGGCGATCACGGCGCGGGCCTGACCAATCTGGAATACGCGCCGCTGGCCGAAGCGATGGGTAAGGCGGGCCTGTGGACGCCCGAGGTGTTCAACTGCAACGCGCCCGACACCGGAAATATGGAAGTGCTCCATATGTACGGGAACGCCGAGCAGCAGGCGCGCTGGCTCAAGCCCCTGATGGCCGGCGAGATCCGCTCCGCCTTCCTGATGACCGAGCCGGAGGTGGCCTCCTCGGACGCCACCAACATCCAGACCCGGATCGAGCGCGACGGCGATCACTACGTCATCAACGGCCGCAAGTGGTGGTCGACCAACATGGCGCACCCGAACGTCGCCATCACCATCGTCATGGGCAAGACCGACACGGGCGCGGCGACCCACGCCCAGCAGTCCCAGATCCTCGTGCCTGTCGACACGCCCGGCTTCCGCGTCGAGCGGATGCTCAGCGTCTTCGGCTATGACGAGAAGCCGATCGGCCACGCCGAGGTGGTGCTGGAGAACGTCCGCGTCCCGGTCGAAAACCTGATCGCGGGCGAGGGGCGGGGCTTCGAGATTGCGCAAGGGCGCTTGGGGCCGGGCCGCATCCATCACTGCATGCGGGTGATCGGCTGCGCCGAGCGGGCGCTGGAGCTGATGTGCCAGAGGCTGCTGAGCCGGACGGCGTTCCGCAAGCAGATCGCCGAGCACTCGGTGTGGGAGCAGCGGGTCGCGGAGGCGCGCACCAACATCGAGATGTGCCGCCTGATGGTGCTGAAGGCCGCCTGGATGATTGATCAGGCCGGGGCCAAGAACGCCAAATCTGAGATCGCCCAGATCAAGGTGGCGGCCCCGCGCATGGCGCTGAAGGTCATCGACGACGCCATCCAAGCGTTCGGCGGGGCGGGCGTTTCGGGCGACACGCCGTTGGCCGAGCTCTACGCGACGGTGCGTACGCTGCGCATTGCGGACGGCCCGGACGAGGTGCACAATCGCACCATCGCGCGGCTGGAATACGCCAAGCATGGCGGCAAGCCGGTCCGCTGACCGGCTGCTGCCAAGGCGTGTCAGCAGCCGCGCGCGGACGTCGCATCCCGGCAACGAAACCTTGGCCGCCGTGTTAACGTAATCCGGCTTGCAGCCAAGCTGGACGTTCTTACGGAGCCGCCGACGATGAACGCGACCGCGCGAACCCCGGCGGCGGACGCCGACCTTCTGGCCCGCTATCGGGCGGTGCGCGTCGCCATGCCCGCGCTCGCGGCCGGGCGGTCGGCCGAGGACCTCGCCGCCCAGGCGATGGCGGACGCCAGCCCGGGCAAATGGCATCTGGCGCATACTAGCTGGTTCTTCGAGGCGATGATCCTGGCGGCCGAGGACGGCTATCAGCCAGTCGATCCGCGCCTGCAGACCCTGTTCAACTCCTATTATGAAAGCCTCGGCCAGCGGGTGGAGCGGCATGAGCGGGGGCTGATGACGCGGCCGTCGCTGGACGAGGTCTTTGCCTATCGCGCCGAGATCGACCGGCGCATGGAGGCGCGGATCGGGCAGGGGTTCGGCTCCGATCTGGAACGCTATCTGTTCGTGCTGGGCCTGCATCACGACCAGCAGCATCAGGAGCTGTTCCTGATGGATCTGCTCGCGCTGATGGCCCGCTCGCCGCTGGACCCCGCCGCCTATGCCGAGGAGCCGCGTCCGGCCGGGCCGCGCCAGCCGGCGAGGGGAGGGGCGACCCGCTTCGAGGGCGGTTTGGTCGAGATTGGGCACGGCGGAGACGGCTTCGCCTTCGACAACGAGGGGCCGCGCCACAAGGTCTGGCTGGAGCCCTTCCACCTCGACCACGACCTGGTCACCAACGGTCAGTGGACCGAGTTCATCTCCGACGGCGGCTATCGGCGGCCCGAGCTGTGGCTGGCCGACGGCTGGGCGAAGGTGAAGGCCGAGGGCTGGATCGCGCCGCTCTATTGGCGCGAGGACGAAGACGGCTGGACGACCATGAGCCTGACGGGCCGCGTCGCTGTCGATCCGGATGCCCCGGTGCGCCACATCAGCGCCTGGGAGGCCGAGGCCTTCGCCGCCTGGGCCGGCAAGCGCCTGCCGACCGAGGCTGAGTGGGAAAGCGCGGTCGCCACCGCCCCGGCGGTCTTCTCCAACTTGTTCAACGAGGTGTGGCAGCACACGTCGTCGGCCTACGCGCCCTATCCGGGCTTCAAGCCCACTGAGGGCACGGCGTCGGAGTACAACGGCAAGTTCATGGCCAATCAGAGGGTCATGCGCGGCGGCTCCTTCGCTACGCCCTCGGGCCATGCGCGTCGGACCTATCGCAACTTCTTCTATCCGCATCAGCGTTGGGCGTTCCTCGGCCTCCGCCTCGCCTCGGACGCCCCCGTCATGTCGAAACCTCGCATCGAATCCGTCGAAACCGCCCGCTTCCGCGCCGAGCTGATCGCGGGCCTGTCGCGGCCTCAGAAGGCGGTGTCGCCCAAGTGGTTCTACGACGCGGCCGGGTCGGAGCTGTTCGAGGAGATCACGCGTCTGCCGGAATACTATCCGACGCGGCAGGAGGCGGCATTGTTGCGCGAGCTTGCGGGCGAGCTGACGACGGGGTTCGGGGATAACGCCGTCCTGGTGGAATTCGGATCCGGCGCCAGTGAGAAGACCCGCATCCTGCTGGACGCCGCGCCGACGCTCGGCGCCTATGTGCCGATCGACATCAGCCCCGACGCGCTGAACGCGGCCGCCGCCTCGATCGCGGAGGCCTATCCCCATCTGCAGGTGGCGCCGATGGTGGGCGATTTCCTGAACCTCGCGCCCTTGCCGGAACTGGGTCGCGGTCGCCGCATCGGCTTCTTCCCCGGCTCGACCATCGGCAATCTCGAGCCGGACCAGGCCGTGGCCTTCCTGGCCAACGCGCGCGAACGGCTGGGGCCGAACGCTCTGTTCATCCTCGGCGTCGATCTGGTGAAGGACGAGGCGACGCTGGTCGCGGCCTATGACGACGCCCAGGGCGTGACCGCCGCCTTCAACAAGAACCTGCTGGTCCGTGCCAATCGCGAGCTCGGCGCCGACTTCGACCTTGACGCCTTCGCTCATGAGGCGCGGTGGAACGCCGAGGCCTCGCGCATGGAGATGCATTTGCGCGCCGAACGCCACATGATCGTCCGAATCGGCGGGGAGGTCTTCGACTTCGTGGCGGGCGAGACAATCCACACGGAAAGCTCGCGCAAGTTCATGCAAGGCTCGGTGACGGCGATGGCCGAGGCCGCGGGATGGCGGGTGGCGGAGTTCCGCGCGGGACCCGCACCATCAGTGGCGCTCGCGGTGCTGGCCTGACGACGGACAGGCGCGCACAGAAGAAGGGCGGCCGACACTTTCGCCGACCGCCCTTTCGCTTCAAAACCTGACTGCGGCTATTCCGCCTGACCAGCCACGTCGCCGGGCTTGCGGCTGCCGTGGGAGGCTTCGCCGCCCTTGCGGCCGGCCTGGGCGGCGAGGCTGCGGTCCTGGGAGAAGCTGCGCTTCTCGCTCGGGACGCTGGCCCCGCCCTTTCGGGCGATCTCGCGTTGACGTTCGGGGTCCATGGAAGCGAAGCCCCGCTTCGAGACTCCGGACGGACGGGTGGGTTGTCCTTCGGCCATCGGCTGATCCCTTGTTTTACTCTGATAACGCTGAGGGTTGGCTGTGAAACCCCGCCCGCCCGCCAAGGTTCCGACAAAAGCCGCGCTTCAACGGCTATGCTTGAATTCCGACTTAAGCTGCGCCCGGACGATCGAAGTCGCCGCCGACCTCGCCCGGCTGCTGTGGCACCTCGTCGGGCGTGCCAGCCGGGTCGATCTCCGGCATCGGCGGCACGGGGTCCACCGGCGGGATTTCGGGCTGGGGGATAGGGGGCGTCGGATCGGTCATGGCGGCTCCTGAGGAAATGCTCTGGACTTGCGGAACCGCCGCGTAGGCCTCGGGTTCAACCGGCCAGGATCAACGCCCTGCCAAAGGAGCCTCTATGACCGACTCCAACACAGTCCTGAACACCGAAGACATCGTCGACGACGACGGCATGACCCGCACTCTGGACGCCGAGGCTGACCGCCTGCTTCTGGAAGGCGAGCAGCGCGCCTTCGCCCGTGAACAGGGCCTGCGCCAGGCGCTACGCAGCGACATAGAAGCCGGCCGCTACTGGGCGCGCGACCGGGCGACGCTGGCCCGCACGGCCATTGAGGATCAGCCGATGAAGGCGACGCTCTATGCGCTGGGCGTCGGCGTGCTGATCGGCATTTTGCTGCGCCGCTAAAGGTCTAGGACGGACCGGACGCCGCCCGCGTGGGCGGCGTCCCGGACACCGCGCGATCCGAGACGAAGGGATTGGTCCGCCGCTCCTCGCCGAAGGTCGAGATCGGACCGTGGCCCGGCACGAAAGTGACATCGTCGCCGAGCGGCCAGAGCTTGTCGATCACCGAGTGGATCAGCACCGCGGGATCGCTGCGCGGGAAGTCGGTGCGGCCGACCGAGCCCTTGAACAGCACGTCGCCGACCTGGGCGAAACGGGCCGCTTCGTTGAAGAAGATCACATGGCCGGGCGTGTGGCCGGGGCAGTGGCGGACCAGCCAGCGCGTCTCGCCGAGCGTCAGTTCATCGCCTTCGCCCAGCCAGCGCGTCGGGGTGAAGGTGCGAGCGCCCGGCAGACCCCACTGGACCCCCATCGTCTCCAGATCATCGATCCAGAACTGGTCGTCCGGATGCGGGCCGATGATCGGCGCGCCGGACTTGTCGGCCATTTCCGCCGCGCCGGCCGCGTGGTCCAGGTGGCCATGGGTGATCCAGATCTGATCGAGCGTCAGCCCCCGCCGCGTGACCTCGCCGATCACGGCGTCGACCGATCCGCCGGGATCGACCACGGCGGCTTTCATGGTCTTGGTGCACCAGACGGTGGTGCAGTTCTGCTGCAGCGGCGTGACCGGCGTCACGAACACGCCGACGGGGGAGGGGGAGGAGGTCATGGGAAAGCACATAGCCGTTCCCTCCCACTTGGGGGAGGGTGGTCGGAGCGAAGCGTAGACCGGGTGGGGGCGGCCGGGCGAGCCAAACTCCGATCGTCGCTTGCGCGCACTATGGCCGCCCCCACCCGATCGCTACGCGACCACCCTCCCCGTGCCGGGGAGGGAGAAGCCCAGTCGCCCCCGCGTTGACCTTTGGGCCCTGTCTCGACATAAGGGCGGGCTTCGAGACGCCGCTCCGGATGGGGCGGCCTCTTTTCGTTTATCCCTCCCGCCGCGCGCGCCCGACCCGGCGCCGCCCCAGAGCGTCAGATCCGTCCATGCAAGTCGTCCAGAAATCCACCGAAGGCCTGAGCCGCGTCATCGCCGTGACCATCCCGGCCGCCGACCTGACCGCCCGCCTGGACGCCAAGGCCGCCGAGATCGCGCCCAAGATGAAGCTGAAGGGCTTCCGCCCCGGCAAGGTGCCGGTGTCGCACGTCAAGAAGTCCTTCGGCCGCGACATGATGGGCGAGATCGTCAACGACGCCATCAACGAAAGCAGCCAGAAGGCGCTCGACGAGGCCCAGGTGCGTCCCGCCGCGCCCGCCGAGATGAAGCTGACCAGCGACATGGACAAGGTGCTCGCCGGCTCCGACGACCTCGCCTACGAAATGGCGCTGGAGGTCATGCCCGACTTCACCCCGGTCGATCCCAAGACGCTGAAGCTCGAGCGTCCCGTTTATGAAGCCTCCGACGCCGACATCGATGAGGCGCTGAAGGAGCTGGCGGGTCAGGCCAAGTCCTACGAGGACAAGAAGGGCAAGACGGTCAAGGCCGCCGAGGGCGACCAGCTGACCATCGACTTCCTGGGCAAGCTGGACGGCGTGCCGTTCGACGGCGGCGCCGCCGAGGACGCGGATCTGGTGATCGGGTCGGGCCGCTTCATCCCCGGCTTCGAAGAGCAGCTGAAGGGCGCCAAGGTCGGCGAGGAAAAGACCATCGAGGTCACCTTCCCTGAGGACTATCAGGCCAAGAACCTGGCCGGGAAGAAAGCCACCTTCGACATCAAGGTGAAGGCCATCAAGGCTGAGGCCGAGACCACGGTCGATGACGAGTTCGCCAAGCGTATTGGGCTGGAGAGCCTGGAGAAGCTGAAAGATCTGCTGCGCCAGAACCTGAACCAGCAATACGCCGGCGCCGCCCGCTTCAAGCTGAAGCGCGCCCTGCTGGACGCGCTGGACGCCGCCCACAGCTTCGATCTGCCGCCCAAGATGGTCGAGGCCGAGTTCGACGGCATCTGGAAGCAGGTCGAAGCCGACAAGGAAGCCGGCCGCCTTACGCCCGAGGACGCCAAAAAGTCCGACAAGAAGCTGAAGGACGAGTACAGGAAGATCGCCGAGCGCCGTGTGCGCCTGGGCTTGGTGCTGGCCGAGATCGGCCGGGCCAACAATGTCGGCGTCTCGGATCAGGAACTGAACAACGCCATCATGCAGGAAGCCCGCAACTATCCGGGCCAGGAGCGGGCGGTGCTGGACTTCTATCGCCAGAACCCCGGCGCGGCCGCCCAGATGCGCGCTCCGATCTATGAGGAGAAGGTCTGCGACCTGATCTTCACCCTGGCCGAGGTCAAGGACACGCCGATCTCCAAGGAAGAGCTGCTGAAGGACGAAGACGAGAGCTGATCCGGCCGATCCCGCGCGTCAGGGCTGGCGCGCGGGCGCGACACAGCTTAAGGTCGTGGCCGTACCGGGAGTATGGCGATGAGTGTTCGTGCTTGGTCCTCCGTTGTGGCCGCCCTGACGCTTTCGCTGACGATGGGCGCTCCGGCTCGGGCCCAGAGCGCTCAGCCCGCGCCTGTCGATCCGGACGTCACCGTCTCCTTGGAGGAAGTGGTGGTCGAGGGTCGGCCCTTGCGCGAGTTCGCGCAGTCCTTCGTCGAGGAGATGTCCCGTCCCGCCCGGGGCCGCGGCCTGGCCCGCTGGCCCGATCGCATATGCGCCGGAGTGGTGAACCTGCCCGTCGCGTATGCTCAGCCGATGGTCGACCGCATCTCGGAGGTCGCTCTTGAGGTCGGGCTGGAGCCTGGCGAACCGGGCTGCCGACCCAATGTTCTGGTCATCGCCACCGAAGACGGAGCCGGGATGGCCCGCAGCCTGGTATCCTCCGCCCGACGCCGCTTCAACCTCGGCTCGATTCAGACCAATGCCGGGACCCGTGCGCGTCAGGCGTTCCAGACCGGCGACCGAGCGGTGCGCTGGTGGCAGACCAGCATGCCGGTGGACTCTGAGACCGGCCTTCGCGCCATTCGTCTGCCGGGCGACATCGATCCCGCCACAGGCCAGCCCGCCGCTCCCGTCATCAACACCTTCGCGGCCTCGCGCCTGACCACGCAGATTCGTGATGATCTGACCCACGTCCTGATCATTATCGACGTCGACCATCTGGAGGGCACGACCTATCCGCAGTTGATGGACTATGTCGCCCTGGTGGCCCTGGCCCAGATCGATTTCGAGGGCGACACCTCCGGCTTCAACACCATCATGAACCTGTTCAAGACTCCCTCGGCGCCTGACGGTCTGACCAGCTGGGACATGAGCTATCTGCGCGGGCTCTACGCCACCCGGTCCGAGCGCATCAATCCGGCGTCCGTCACCAGCGCCGTGGCGGACAGCGTGGTGCGCGACCGCCGCGCGCAGCAAGAGGCGGCGGACTGAGTGATGGCTGATTCAGGAAGCCACCCGGTAATCGAACAGGGTTGGCGTTCTCACGGGGCCTCACCCCCGAGCGAGTCGCCTTGCGCTCCCTCGCGCTGATCGCGATATCTGGCCCCCTAACCCGGCGTCTTCCGAGTCGGCCATCCGAGACCAGCGAGACCTCATGCGCGACCCCATCGACCTCATCTCCAACAACCTCGTCCCCATGGTGGTGGAGCAGTCCAGCCGGGGCGAGCGGGCCTTCGACATCTTCTCGCGGCTTCTGCGCGAGCGGATCATCTTCCTGACCGGGCCCTTCGAGGACGGCATGGCCAGCCTGATCTGCGCCCAGCTGCTGTTCCTGGAATCGGAGAACCCGAAGAAGGAAATCGCCATGTACATCAACAGCCCCGGCGGTCAGGTGTCGTCGGCGCTCGCGATCTACGACACCATGCAGTACATCAAGTCGCCGGTCTCGACCGTGGTCATGGGCATGGCGGCCTCGGCCGGCTCCCTGATCCTGACAGCGGGGGAGGCGGGCCAGCGCATCGCGCTGCCGAACGCGCGGGTCATGGTGCACCAGCCGTCGGGCGGCTTCCGCGGCCAGGCCTCGGACATCGAGCGTCACGCCGAGGATATCCGCTACACCAAGCGCCGCCTGAACGAGATCTACGTCAAGCACACCGGCCGGACCTATGAGGAGGTCGAAACGACGCTGGACCGCGACCACTTCATGAGCGCGGAAGAGGCCAAGGCCTGGGGCATCGTCGACCACGTCTACGACCGCCGCGAACAGGCCGACGAAGACGGCGTCAAGACGGTCTGAGGCCGACCCGGCGGTGGCGCAATCCACGCGAGACCAGTCCGGAACCCTCGACATTGAGGGCGAGACCTACGTCTGGGAGCTGCGCCGCCAGCCGCGCCCGGTCGCCGGCGGCGGCTGGGAGGGCGTGGCCGTCAGCCTGCGCCACCAGGACTTCAAGCGTGAGGCCATCGTGCAGTTCCCGCCGCCGCTGCGCCCCAACGGGCGGCCGGACGTGGAAAAGCAGAAGGTCGATCTGGACGCGGTGCGCAACGCCGTGACCGCCGCCATCGAAGCCGGCTGGGATCCCGCGTCACGGGGCAAGGCCGTGGTGTTCGACGTCGACGCCGAGGGGCGCTGAGTCCGCCCTACGGACGGCCCTTGTATACGCGGAAGCCGGCGTGGTCCGCGATCTGCAGCATTTCCGTGTCGCCGGAGGTGTCGCCGTACGCCGCCGCCAGCCTCAGCCCGTCGCCATAGGCGGCATAAAGCCTGCGCACCTTCTCCTCGCCCCGGCAGTTGGGGCTCTCGAAAGCCCCCGTCAGCCGGTCCTCGCGGTCGAACGTCAGTTCGGTCCCCAACAACCCCTCCGCGCCCAGCCTGCGCGCGAACGGCGCGACCGTCAGGGCGGGAGAGGCGGTCACGATCACCCGATGCGCGCCCTTCGCGCCCCAGTCCGCCCAGGCCTCCAGCGCATCCGGCCGCATCAGTTTGCGCCACGCTCGGGCGGCATAGGCCTCCGCGTCGGCCTCCAGTTCGGCGCGGCTGACCCCTTGCAGAAACTCCTTCACCGCCGCCGCCTTGATGGCTCCCCGGTCGCGATCCTTGGCATAGGCGGCCGTCGCCGGGGCCAGGCGCACAAGGCCGAGCGCCCAGCGCCTGCGCCCCGCGCGCTTCCGCAGAAAGCTGGTGAAACTGTCCCGGACCGTCAGGGTGCCGTCGAAATCGAAGGCCACCACGGGCTGACCCGGAGCGGGGGGCTGGCGAAAGCCGCCTGCGGCGCCCATCTCGCTCATGCGCCGCGATCTCCGCCCAGTCCGCCCAAGGTCGCCGCCGATCCATCCCCGACCAGACCCGACGCTGTCCCCAATACGGGGTTGTGGCGGCGCTCCGGATGGGGGATTGTCATTTTTTGAATATCTTCGCGTCCATAGTGGTGGAATCATCGCGAAGGAAGCGCGTTCCCTCCCCGGAACGTGAGAGTGAGAAGGGTCCATGACCAAAGCCGCCGGCACTGACGCCAAGTCGACGCTCTATTGCTCCTTCTGCGGCAAGAGCCAGCACGAGGTGCGCAAGCTCATCGCCGGACCGACCGTGTTCATCTGCGACGAATGCGTCGAGCTGTGCATGGACATTATCCGCGAAGAGCACAAGATCGGCTTCGTCAAGTCCAAGGACGGCGTTCCGACCCCGAAGGAAATCCGCGAGGTCCTGGACGACTACGTCATCGGCCAGGCGCACGCCAAGAAGGTGCTCTCGGTCGCGGTGCACAACCACTACAAGCGCCTGAACCACGCGACGAAGAACAACGACGTCGAGCTGGCCAAGTCCAACATCATGCTGATCGGGCCGACCGGCTCGGGCAAGACGCTGCTGGCCCAGACGCTGGCGCGCATCATCGACGTGCCCTTCACCATGGCCGACGCCACGACCCTGACCGAGGCGGGTTACGTGGGCGAGGACGTCGAGAATATCATCCTGAAACTGCTTCAGGCGTCCGACTACAACGTCGAGCGTGCCCAGCGGGGCATCGTCTACATCGACGAGATCGACAAGATCAGCCGTAAGTCCGACAACCCGTCCATCACCCGCGACGTCTCGGGCGAGGGCGTGCAGCAGGCCCTGCTGAAGATCATGGAAGGCACTGTGGCGTCGGTGCCGCCGCAGGGCGGTCGCAAGCACCCGCAGCAGGAGTTCCTGCAGGTCGACACGGCCAACATCCTGTTCATCGTCGGCGGTGCCTTCGCGGGCCTGGAGAAGGTCATCTCGGCGCGCGGCCAGGGCGCCTCGATCGGCTTCGGCGCCAAGGTCAAGGAAGTGGATGAGCGCCGCACGGGCGACATTCTGAAGGGCGTGGAGCCCGACGACCTGATGCGCTTTGGCCTGATCCCGGAGTTCATCGGCCGTCTGCCGGTCCTGGCGACGCTGGAGGATCTGGACGAGACCGCCCTGGTCAAGATCCTGACCGAGCCGAAGAACGCGCTGATCAAGCAGTACAAGCGCCTGTTCGAGATGGAGAACGTCGGCCTGACCTTCACCGACGACGCCCTGTCGGCGGTGGCCAAGAAGGCGATCACGCGCAAGACCGGCGCGCGCGGCCTGCGCTCCATCCTGGAGGGCATCCTGCTCGAGACCATGTTCGAACTGCCGACCTTTGACGGGGTCGAGGAAGTCGTGGTCAACGCCGAGGTCATCGAGGGCAAGGCCCAGCCTCTGCTGATCTACGCCGAGAAGAAGAAGGCGGCCGACGGCGCGGCGTGAGCATCAGGTAGACGTTGATTCGAAGAGCCCGGCAGGAAACTGTCGGGCTCTTTTCGATTTCGCTATCGTCCACAGCCGAGCGCCGCGATAATCAAGGCCACGTCGCAGGGGACCATTCATGATCACGCTCATCATCATCGCCGTCATCGTCGGGATCCTCGCCTTCGTGGTGATCGGCGCCTACAACAGGTTGGTCGCGCTGGATCAGCGCGCGGATCAGTCGTTCGCCGACATCGACGTCCAGCTGAAGCAGCGCAACGACCTGATCCCCAACCTGGTCGAGACGGTGAAGGGCTACGCCGCCCACGAGCAGGGCACCCTAAACGCCGTCACCCAGGCCCGAGCCGCTGCGGCCGGGGCTACGACCGTCGACCAGAAGGTCGCCGCCGACAACATGATGACAGCCGCCCTGGGGCGGCTTTTCGCAGTGGCCGAGGCCTATCCGGATCTGAAGGCCAACACCAACTTCCTGGAGCTGCAGCGCGAGCTGACCGACATCGAAAACAAGCTGGCCGCCGCGCGCCGCTTCTTCAACAACGCGGTCGCCGAGTTCAACGCCGTGCGGGCCCAGTTCCCGACCGTGCTGTTCGCCGGCATGTTCGGTTTCGGTCAGGAAAAGCCCTTCTTCGACGTCGGCGCCGCCGACCGCGAGGCCATGAATGCCGCCCCTCCGACGGTGAAGTTCTAGGTCTCGATGCGCGCCGTCGGTCTCGCGACCCACATCTGGGCCAACAACACCCGATCGGTCCTCTTGCTGGCGGGGTTTCCGGTCATGCTGGTCGGAGTGATCTTCGGCCTGCAGCTGATCCTGATGGGGTTCGGCGTCCTGCCGAACTCCGGCGGGACGCTGGAAGACGACATTTCGCTGGCCGTCTCGATGCTGGCGGGCACCATCCCGCTGGCGCTGGTCGTCGCCGGGATCTGGTTCGCCATCGCCTGGTTCGGCAATCAGGCCATGATCGACGCCATGACCGGCGCGCGGAAGGTGGAGCGGACAGCGGAGCCGCAGCTCTACAACCTCTTGGAAAACCTTGCGATCTCGCGCGGGCTGCGGACGCCGACGCTGCGCATCATCGAACGGCCCGAGCTGAACGCCTATGCGTCGGGGCTGCGCGAGGGGCACTACAGCGTCACGGTCACGCGCGGCCTGATGGAGGCGCTGGACCGCGACGAGATGGAGGCGGTGCTGGCCCATGAGCTGACCCACGTCATCAACAAGGACGTGCGGACGATGGTGATCGCCTCGATCTTCGCCGGCATCATCACCGTTCTGGCGGAGCTGACATTCCGGGGGCTCTTCTATGTGCGGGGATCGAGCCGGGACAACAAGAACGCCGGGCCGTTGCTGATGATCGGCTTCGCCATCGCCCTGGTCGGTTTCGCGCTGGCGGTCGTCATCCGGCTGATGCTGTCGCGGACACGCGAATATGTCGCCGACGCCGGGGCGGTGGAGCTGACCAAGAACCCCGACGCGATGATTTCGGCACTGAGGAAGGTCGAGGGACGGTCGTTCGTCAAGGCGCCCGACGAGGTCCAGGGCATGTTCCTGGACAACCGCAAGGAGGGCTTTCTGGACGGCCTGTTCGCCACCCATCCCTCGATCGACAAGCGGGTCCAGGCCCTGATCGAGTTCGGCGGCGGACGCGATCCGGGGCCCCTGCCGGCCATGACCACGGCCGCGACGGCCGTGCCGCTGGCGGGCTGAGGTCCGGGGTGGCCGGGCGTCTCAAGGTGTTTGCGTGGTCGGACGGCTTTCACCGCTTCACGGTGGCGACGACCTCGCGGCCCAAGGCGCTCGAGGCCTGGGGCGTCGGGCAGGATCTGTTCGCGGGCGGGCTCGCGGCCGAGATCCGCGAGGGGCCGGACTACGACGCGGCGCTGGCGGAGCCCGGCACGGTCATCCGGACCGGGGTGGCCGTCGATCCGGGCGAGGCGAAGCCCGTCCGGCCCAAGAAGGATGATGCAGCGGCCAAGCGGGCGAGGGCGCGCCGGGACAAGCTGAAGGCGGAACTGGAGACGCTGGAGACCGATACCGAACGGGCGCTGTCGGAGCTCGCCGCCGAGCGCGAGGCGCTGGACGCGCGGACGGCCGGGGTGAAGGCGAAGGCCGAGCGGGAGCGGAAGCGCCTGAAGGCCGCGCTAAGGAAGGACGATGGTGGGTGATGTAGGGTTCGAACCTACGACCCGCTGATTAAGAGTCAGCTGCTCTACCAACTGAGCTAATCACCCGGACCATTCGTCATGGATGGTGCTGCAAGCGCCATGCCACTTCCGCGTGTGCCAGATCGGGAGGCCGCGCGGGAGGGGCGGACATAGAGAGTTCGGCTTCGCCTGGCAAGGGTTTTCGAGCCTGGTTCCTCTGTGTCGCGGGGGCGTCTAGGGTTTCTTCCAAGAATCGCCCGAGCAGGGGTGGGGGAGTGAACGCATGGCTTTCTGGAACCGGCGCAAGTCGATCGATCTGATGCAGGCCGCGGGCGACGGGCCGCGGCTGAAGGCCACGCTGAGCTGGTATCACCTCATCGCGCTGGGCGTCGGAGCCATCGTGGGGACCGGGATCCTGACCCTGATCGGCGTCGGGGCCGGGCTGGCGGGGCCGGCGGTGATGATCAGCTTCGCGCTGGCGGGCCTCGTCTGCGCTTGCGCCGCCCTGGCCTATGCCGAGCTGTCGACCATGATGCCCCAGGCGGGCAGCGCCTACACCTATTCCTACGCCGTGCTGGGCGAGCTGCTGGCCTGGATCGTGGGGTGGAGCCTGATCCTGGAGTATTCGCTGGTGGTCTCGGCCGTGGCCGTGGGGTGGTCCGGCTATGCGGTCGGCTTCCTGACCGGATTGGGGATCGACCTCCCGACCGCCCTGACGGTCGGGCCGCACGTCGCGGGCGGGATCGTCAACCTGCCGGCGGTCTTCATCATCGCCGTGGTGACGGGGCTCTTGCTGCTCGGCACGCGCGAGAGCGCCACGCTGAACGCCGTCCTGGTGGTCATCAAGGTCGCGGCGCTGGTGGCCTTCGTGGCCATCGCGCTGCCGGCGTTCGACAGCGCCAACTTCACGCCCTTCATGCCTAACGGCTTCGGCGCGCCCTTCGTGCAGACCGGCGTGATGGCGGCCGCGGCCATCATCTTCTTCGCCTTCTACGGCTTCGACGCCATCTCGACGGCGGCGGAGGAGACCAAGCGGCCGGAGCGCGACCTGGCCATCGGCATCGTCGGATCGATGCTGATCTGCACGGCGCTGTATCTGATCGTCGCGGCCGCCGCGATCGGGGCCCGGCCGGTCGAGAGCTTCGCCGCCAGTCCCGAGCCGCTGGCGCTGATCCTGCGCGAGATGGGGCAGGGGACGGCGGCGCAGTGGATCGCGGCCTCGGCGGTGATCGCGCTTCCGACCGTGCTCTTGGCCTTCCTGTTCGGACAGAGCCGCATCTTCCTCGGCATGGCGCGCGACGGGCTGCTGCCCACGGGTCTGGCGAAGATTTCCTCGCGCGGCGTGCCGGCGGTGGTGACGGTGTTCACCGCCATCGTCGTGGCGGCGCTGGCGGGCGTCATGCGGCTGGACGAGCTGGCGTCGCTGGCCAATGCAGGGACGCTGGCGGCGTTCGCGGCGGTGGGGGTGTGTCTGATCGTGCTGAGGCTCCGCGACCCGAACCGGCCTCGCAAGTTCATGGCGCCGCTGTTCTGGCTGGTGGGGGCGATCACCATCGTGGGGTGCGTGGTGTTTTTCCTCAGCCTGCAGGCGCGGACGCAGTTCTGGTTCCTGGTCTGGAACGGGGCGGGGCTGTTGGTCTACTTCCTGTGGTCGGCGCGAAACGCCCGGCTGGCCAAGGCGCCCCAAGAGGCCGCCTGATGTCCCGCCGCGACCTGACCGGCGCGGTGGACTTCTCGGTGCTGGACCGCACCACCGGCGGCGACGACGCGGTGGCCGAGGAAATCCTCGGCCTGTTCGTCCAGCAGGCCGAGGTCTGGGCGCCCTTGCTGGATGTGCGCGAGGACGGCTGGCGCGACGCGGTGCACACGCTCAGGGGAACGGCGGCGGGGATCGGAGCGGCCGCGCTGGCCGAGGCCTGCGCGGCGGCGGAAGCGGCGGAGAAGGCGGATGCGCCGCCGTTGCTGGAGCGGGTCCGGGACGCGCTGGACGCCGCCTTGGCCGACGTGGCGGCGTGGCGGCACGAGCTGATGCTGCGGTCGCTGAGGGCCTAGCTGCGCGTGCGGTCGTAGACCGAGAACTCGTGGGCGATGCAGCGGTCGATCAGGGTGCGCCAGACGGGCTCGGCGATGTTCGGCGACAGGTGCTGGGCCTCGGCGGCGGCCAGGACCTTGGCCACCACGTCCTCGATGCGGGCGTCGTCGTGGACGGCGTCGCGGTTCGGCTTGATGCGGGCGGCGGCCTCCATGTAGCGCTGGCGCTCGGCGATCAGGGCGACCAGGGCGCGGTCGAGCGCATCGACGCCCTGCCGGACCTCCACCATCGACTGACAGGCGGCCGGGTCGACGCGGGCGTCGACGGCGACGATCTGGGGCTTGTGCAGGACCTCAGCCGACAAAGGCGCGCTCCAGGACATAGTCGCCGGGCTCGGCGTTGGAGCCTTCCTTCAGGCCGAAGCCCTCCAGCAGCTCGGCCGTCTCCTTGATCATGGCCATGGAGCCGCAGAGCATGACGCGGTCGCGCTCGGGCGAGAAGCCTTGGGGCAGGCCGAGGTCGGCGAAGACGGCGCCGGACTGGATGCGGTCGGTGATGCGGCCGGGGGTGTCGAAGGGCTCGCGGGTGACGGTGGGGTAGTAGGTCAGCTGGGCCGCCGCCTCCTCGCCGATCAGAGGATCGTCGTGGATGCCCGAGGTGAAGAACTCGCGATAGCTGAGGTCGGCGACGTTGCGCACCGTGTGGCATACGATGACGCGGCCGAACCGGCTGTAGGTCTCAGGGTCGCGGGCGACGCTGAGCCAAGGGGCCAGGCCCGTGCCCGTGCCGATGAGCCACAGCGTCTCGCCGCCGGTCAGGGCGTCCAGCACCAGGGTGCCGGTCGGCTTCTTGCCCATCAGGACGGTGTCGCCGGGCTGGATGTGGACCAGCCGTGAGGTCAGGGGGCCGTCGGGCACGGCGATGGACAGGAACTCCAGCTGTTCGTCCCAGCTGGGGCTGGCGATGGAATAGGCGCGGAGCAGGGGCTTGGCGCCGTCCTGGCCGGGCAGGCCGATCATGACGAACTCGCCCGAGCGGAAGCGGAAGTCGTCGGGGCGCGCGACGCGGAAGCTGAACAGCTGGTCCGTCCAGTGATGGACCCAGGTCACCTCCAACTCATGGAAGGCCGAGGGACGGGCGGGCGGCGGGGACAGGGCGGCGTCGGTCATCTGGGGTGTGTCTTAGGCATTGGCGGTCCCAAACGAAAGATGGCGCGGTGTCTCCCCTCTCAGCGGGAGGGTGACGAGATGGAAATCCCTCGCTAGCGTCAGGAGATGCGCACAGTTCTTCTCGCCTCGTCCCTGCTTCTCTCCGCCGCAGCCGCCCAGGCCCAGACATCGGACCCGGCGATCCTCACTCCAGAAAGGGTCTTCGCCAATCCAGCCTTGAATGGGCCCGTCGCCCAAGGCGTCAGCCTGTCGCCGGACGGGGAGCTGGTCGCGTTTCTGAGGGCGCGGGAGGATGACGTTTCGGTGCTGGACCTCTGGGCCGCGCCGACGGGGGAGGGGGAGCCCTTCAAGCTGATCGACGCCCGGGCGCTGGTTCCGGACGCCGGCGAACTGTCGGAGGCCGAAAAGGCGCGTCGCGAGCGGATGCGGATCAGCCAGCGCGGCGTGGTCGAATATTCCTGGGACGAACAGGGGCGCTACATCCTGGCGCCGCTGGAAGGCGACATCTTTCTGGCCAGCCGCGAAGGGGGAGACATCCGCCGCCTGACCGAAACCGAGGCCGACGAGATCGACGCCAAGGTCAGCCCGCAGGGCAACTTCGTCAGCTTCGTGCGCGACCAGGACCTGGTCATTGTCAATCTGGCCGATGGGCAGGAGCGCCCCGTCACGACGGACGGCGAGGGGCTGATCACCTGGGCCACGGCCGAGTTCATCGCCCAGGAGGAGATGGACCGCGACACTGGCTACTGGTGGAGCCCGGACGAGCGGTTCATCGCGCTCCAGCGCACGGACGAATCGACCGTCGATGTCATCCCGCGGCTGGACATCACCGGCGGCGGGGCGACCACGATCGAGCAGCGCTACCCCCGCGCAGGACGGCCGAACGCCCTGGTCGAGCTGTGGGTGCAGGATGTGGCCGCAGGGCGGCGGGTCAAGGTCGATCTGGGCGAGAACGCCGACATCTATCTGGCGCGGGTGAACTGGGCGTCGGACGGCAGCGTGCTCTATGTCCAGCGCCAGTCGCGCGATCAGCAGACGCTGGACCTGCTGCGCGTCGATCCGACGACGGGGGCGTCCCGCGTGATCGCCACCCAGACCTCCGACGCTTGGGTGCCTTTGACCCATGACTTCAAGGCGCTGAAGGACGGCCGCTTCATCTGGTCGGACGAGAGCACCGGCTGGCGGCACCTTTACCTGTTCGACGCGGACGGCCGGAAGGTGCGGGCCATCACGTCCGGCGAATGGCCGGTGAAGGCGCTGAACGGCATCAATGAGGAGGCCGGCGAGGTTTTCTTCACCGCCTCCATGCGCGACGGCCGGGAATATCCGATTGAGCAGCAGCTGTTCCGGGCCAGCCTGACAAGCGACGGCGCGCCGGTCGCCGTGACGCCGCAGGGCGGCTGGTGGTCGGCCAGCATGAACCGCACGGCGACGGCCTATGTCGGCAACTACAACGACCTGACCACGCCGCCGCGCTCGGGTCTGTATTCCGCTGACGGGACCTTCGTGCGCTGGATCGAGGAGAACGAACTGGACGCCGACCATCCGTTCGCGCCCTTCGTGTCGCGGCGGCCTGCGGTCGAGTTCGGCACGCTGGAGAGCGACGGCCACACCTTGGTCTGGCAGATGGCCAAGCCCGTCGATTTCGATCCGACCCGGACCTATCCGGTGGTGATGCAGGTCTATGGCGGACCATCCGGCGGCGGCGTCCGCAACGGCTGGCTGCCGGCCACGACGCAGCTGCTGACCGAAGCCGGCTATCTGGTGTTCCGCCTCGACAACCGTGGCGAGGGCGATCGTTCGGCGGCGTTCAAGCAGGCCCTCTATCGCCGCATGGGCCAACCCGAGGTCGACGATCAGGTTCTGGCCATCAACTATCTGAGATCGCTGCCGTTCGTGGACGATGACCGGATCGCGGCGATGGGCTGGAGCTATGGCGGGTTCATGACGCTGCACATGCTGACCGAGCCGCGCATGAACCTGACCTCGGCGATCTCGGGCGCGCCGGTGACGGACTGGAGCCTGTACGACACCCACTACACCGAGCGGTTCATGTCGACGCCGGAGGACAATGCGGAGGGCTATGCCGCGTCCGACGTGGTGGATCAGCTGGATCAGCTGACCGGTCGGCTGCTCCTGATGCACGGCATGGCGGACGACAACGTCATCCTGGAGAATTCCACGCGGGTGATGGATGCGCTGCAGGCGTCCAGCACGCCTTTCGAGCTGATGCTCTATCCGGGCCAGCGCCACGGCGTGCGGGGCAATGAGCGCCAGCTGCAGCAGTGGCGGACCTATCTGGACTTCCTGGACCGCACCATCGGGTCGCGCGCTCCATCCCGCTGATCGGCGCTTGAAGACGGAGCCCGCCATGGAAGGCTTCTTCGCCCGTCTCGCCAACATCACGGCCAAGATCGCGGGCAAGCCGTGGACCTTCCTGGCTTGCGTGGCCGTGGTGCTGGTCTGGGCGGTGTCGGGGCCGATCTTCAAGTTCAGCGAGACCTGGCAGCTGGTCATCAACACCGGCACGACCATCGTGACCTTCCTGATGGTGTTCCTGATCCAGAACACCCAAAATCGGGACGGCGCGGCGGTTCAGGCCAAGCTGGACGAACTGATCCACGCCGTGCGCGGCGCCGACGAACGCTTCATCGGCATCGAGCACCTGACGGAAGCGGAGCTCGACAAGATTCTGGACGAAGTGGAGCACCGGGCGCGGCGCATCCACCGGGGCCGCAAGAGCCTGCCGGTCGTCGCGACGCGAGAGGAAGACGCAGCGGCGGCGCTAGAGGCGGCATCGGAACCCAAGCGCAAGCCGCCGGCGCGAAAGTCGAAGGCCCGCGCGTCGTCCTGAGGATACGCAAGGCCCGCTGGCGCGTTCGGAGCGCATGAACCCTGACCTGATCGCCAACGCCTTCGGCACCGCCGCCGCGCTGTGCTCCATCACCAGCTTCGCGCCGCAGATGATCAAGATCTGGAAGGAGCGGGATGCGTCCTCGGTGTCGCTGAAGACCTATTCGCTGACAGTGACCTGCTTTGTCCTGTGGGTCGTGTACGGCGTGCTGACCGAGGCTTGGCCGGTCACCTTCGCCAACAGCTGCGCCCTGGTCATGGCCGCAGGCGTGCTGGCCATGAAATGGCGTTTCAGGGACGGCGATCCGGAGGAGGCGGAGGCCGCCTCCTAGGTGATCACCACTTCCACGCCCGGCTTGACCGAGGCGGCGAGCTGTTCGGCGCTCCAGTTCGTCAGGCGGACGCAGCCATTGGACTGGGTCTTGGCGATCTTGTTTGGGTCGGGCGTGCCGTGGATGCCGTAGGTGTCGCGCGACAGGTCGATCCAGACCGAGCCGACCGGGTTGTTCGGACCGGCCGGAATCACGAGCTTGCGGTCGCCGCGGTCGTAGCTGACCCGCTCCGGGTCATAGGTGTAGTTGGGCTCGGGCGCGACGCCGACGACCGTCAGGCGGCCTGACGGAGCCGGACGCTCCGGGCTGCCGATGGTGGCGGGATAGAAGGCCAGCAGTCGGCCGTCGGCGTCGAAGGCGCGCAGCGAGCTCTCGGCCTTGTCGATGACGATGCGGGCGACCTCGGGCAAGGGCGCGGCCGAGACGGCGGGGACCACGATGGTCTGGCCGACGCGGGCAAAGTCCACGCCGGGGTTGAGCGCGGCGAGCACGCCTTCGCTGACGTGGAAGCGCTCCGCGAGGGCCTCGCGCGGGCTGGCGTAGCCGACGGTCCGCATCGCCGCCATGGCTTCGAGGTCGGTGGGAACCGGCGCGAAGGGGCCGGCGACGTCCTGGGCCGTGATGACGTGGTCGGTCAGGACCGGGGCGGCGCCCTCGGTCAGGCGGGCGAAGACCTGGGCGTCCAAGGCGCCGTCGACGGGCAGGTCGTTGGCCTCCTCGAAGGCGGCGACGGCCTGGCGGGTGTTGTCGCCGCCGAAGCCGTCGACGATGCCGGGTGAGAAACGGGCGCGGTCTAGCAGGATCTGGGCGCGGATGATCTCGGGACGCGGGGTTTCGGGAGAGGCGGGCTGGCCGGCCTCGGTGCCGGACGGAGCCGCCGTCGCGGTCGACCCCTCGGACCAGACGGCGCTTTCGATGGTCTGGCGGGACAGGGTTCCGGCCGGAGCCGCGGGCGCGGGCGCGGTGGGGACGTCGGCTGGTTGTTCGCTTGTGTCCGGGTCGGGGGCTCCGCAGGCGGCGAGAGACAGGGCGAGGGCGGCGGGGACGAGAAGCACAGGCAGGCGACGCATACGGAGGAACTCACGGCGGACTGGAGCCGCATCAACCCGCGCCCGGCGTTTACCGTTCCGCACAACCGGTTGGGGCGCCCGCTTGCCGTGAACCGCGAACCGGCTTCTACGTTCGTTACGGACGTTAGGATTTTGGTAACCAGTTCTCTCATGCGACGCGCGCTTCACATCGGTCTCTTCATCGGCACCCTGCTGGGCGTCTCGGCCTGCGCCACGACGGACGACGGCTCGCGCGGGGCCTATGGCTCGGTCGAGGCCGGGCGAACCGACTGATCCTTCCGCACAAGGAAATCGTGGCGAAACCGGCCGCATTCGGCTAGGACCCATCAGCGGACGCCGACTGTCGCGCCGCGCCGGGCCTGCTTCCCCCTAGATGTTATCCATCGCCATTGTCGTCGTTCTGCTCCTCGTGGTGCTCAACGGCCTGTTCGCCATGACCGAGCTGGCGGTCGTCTCGTCGCGCAAATCCAAGCTGCAGAGCCGGGCCGAGCGCGGCGACCGGGGCGCGCGCGCCGCGCTGAAGCTGTCGGAGGACCCGACCCACTTCCTGTCGGCGGTCCAGGTGGGCATCACCCTGATCGGCATTCTGGCCGGCGCCTACGGCCAGGCCGCCATCGCCGGCGAACTGACGCGCATCATTGAGACGGCGATTCCGGCGACGGCGGCCTGGGCCGAGATCGCCTCGACCGCGGTCGTCGTCGTCGGCATCACCTATGTGTCGCTGATCGTCGGCGAGCTGGTGCCCAAGCGGCTGGCGCTGATCTTCCCCGAATCGATTGCGGCGAAGACGGCCGGGCCGATCTCGACCCTGGCGATCGTGCTGCATCCCTTCGTGGCGCTGCTGACGGCCTCGACCTCGGGCATCCTCAAGATCATGGGGGTCAAGGACCGCGACGGCTCCGACGTCACCCAGGAAGAGGTCGAGACCATGATCGCCGAGGGCACGGCGTCGGGTCTGATCGAGCCCGAAGAGCAGGTCATGATCGAGGAGATCCTGACGCTCGGCGACCGCCCGATCCGCGTGGCCATGACGCCGCGCCACGAGGTGTTCTGGATCGCTCTGGACGACACCGAGGAGCAGCTGCGCGAGGAAATCCGCACCTGTCCCTATTCGCGGATCGTCGTGGCGCGCGAGAACGACGTCGATAACCCGATCGGCGTGGTCCACAAGAAGGACCTGCTCGACAGCCTGCTGGATAACGGCGAGTTCAACGTCGAGAAGCTGGTGCAGACGCCGGCCTTCATTCCCCAGTCGACCTCGGTGCTGAAGGCGCTGGAGATTCTGAAGTCGTCCAAGGTCCACATGGCCTTCCTGGTCGACGAATTTGGCGCCTTCGAAGGCGTGGTCACGGCGACCGACCTGCTGGAGATGATCGCGGGGGACTTCGACGAGGGTCACGACGACGCCGAGCAGATGATCCGCCAGCGCGAGGACGGCACCTGGCTGGTCGACGGCCAGATGGACCTGGACGAACTGGCCGACGACCTGGGCGAGGACTTCGGCGAGCACGAGGGCTTCCACACAATCGCCGGCCTGGTGCTGCACCAGCTGTCTCGGGTGCCGGAGGAGGGCGAGGTTCTGCAGCTCGGCCGCTTCGAGGTCGAGGTGATCGACATGGACGACCGCCGCATCGACAAGCTGCTGTTCCGCCAGGTGGTGAAGCCCGAAGACGAAGCCGAGGCCAACGCGGCGCGGTTCGAGGACTAAATCCTCACCCGTAGGGGGAGGTGGATGCGTAGCGCAGCGAAGCAGACGGAGGGGGCTCGGTGCGGACTCCGGCGTTTGCGGCTAGCCCCCTCCGTCACTCCGCTACGCTCCATGCCACCTCCCCCAGTGGGGGAGGATTGTTCTTGAAAACACCGCTTTGATCCGGCATAGCCCCCGGTCTGGCGAACCGACGCGCCGATGGGTTCGCCCCCACGGCGCGTTCTGTTTTGTCTAGGAGTTTAGCTCAGTTGGTAGAGCACCGGTCTCCAAAACCGGGGGTCGTGGGTTCGAGTCCCCCAACTCCTGCCATTTTCCCCTCTGTTCCCGCAGGCCTCGGCTTCCCATCTGCGGGATCGGATCAAGCATAAGAGAAGACGTCACCGACGATGGCCAAGTCCAGGTTCACAGGCGGACGCCGCACCGGAAACCCGGCGGCCGGCGCGCGGCCGCAAGTCGCCGCGCAAGCCGCAGGCGCCACGGTCACCGTCGACGACGCGGCGCCCAAGAAGAAGACCAGCCCGGCCCAGTTCTTCAGCCAGGTCCGGGCCGAGGGTCGCAAGATCGTGTGGCCGAGCCGCAAGGAGACCTGGATCACCTCGGTGATGGTCTTCATCATGGTGGCCATTGCGGCGGCCTTCTTCTGGATCGTGGACTGGGTGCTCGGCTACCTCTCCACCTTCATCCTCGCCATCGGCCAATAAAGACAAGAAGGATCGCGCCCGTGACGGATGCAGCGCTCGAAACGAAGGCTCCGGCCAACCCGCGCCACAAGTGGTACATCGTCCACGCCTATTCGAACTTCGAGAAGAAGGTCGCCCAGCACATCCGCGACCAGGCCAAGCAACGCGGTCTGGAGGAGTATTTCTCCGAGATCCTGGTGCCGACCGAGGACGTCGTCGAGATTCGTCGCGGCCGCAAGGTCAACTCCGAGCGCAAGTTCTTCCCCGGCTATGTGCTGGTGAAGATGGACCTGACCGACGATGCCTATCACCTGGTCAAGGACACGCCCAAGGTCACGGGCTTCCTCGGCGCCGCGGGCGGCACCAAGCCCCTGCCAGTCAGCGAGCGCGAGGTCCAGAACATTATCGGCGCCGTGGAAGAGGGCGTCGAGCGTCCCAAGCCCACGATCCGCTTCGACATCGGCGAGACCGTCAAGGTCATCGACGGCCCGTTCGCCAGCTTTGACGGCCAGGTGGAGAGCGTCGACGAGGACGCCGCGCGCCTGCGGGTCGCGGTGTCGATCTTCGGCCGTCCTACGCCGGTCGACCTGGAATACAGCCAGGTGGAGAAGGTCGCGGCGTAAGCTTCTCCCTCCCCGGCACGGGGAGGGCAGGCGCGGAGCGCCGGGTGGGGGCGGCTCGGCGACGAGCCGCCTTTCTGCTGTATGGAGTTTGGATCGCCTGGCCGCCCCCACCCGGTCTCCGCTGCGCTTCGACCACCCTCCCCGTGCCGGGGAGGGAGAGACGTTGCCACTCCGCCCACACCCTGCTACACGCCCGCCTCCTTCGCCTTCGGGCCAAGGCAAATCCGTGGGAGGCCGCCATGCCGCACCACGGCTCATCCGTGGCGATTGAGTTCGCCGCTTCATAGGAGAGACCAATGGCCAAGAAGATTCTGGGCTATATCAAGCTGCAGGTGCCCGCGGGCTCTGCGACCCCGTCGCCGCCGATCGGGCCGGCGCTGGGTCAGCGCGGCGTCAACATCATGGGCTTCGTCAAGGAGTTCAACGCCCGCACCGAGAAGGAAGTGAAGGGCACGCCCCTGCCGACGGTCATCACCGTCTATCAGGACAAGAGCTTCACCTTCGTCACCAAGACCCCGCCGGCGACCCACTACTTGAAGCAGGCCGCGGGCATCACCTCGGGCGCCAAGCTGACGGGCCGCGAGACGGTCGGCAAGATCACCCGCACCCAGCTGCGCGAGATCGCCGAGAAGAAGATGAAGGATCTGAACGCCAACGACGTCGAGGCCGCGGCCAAGATCATCGAAGGCTCCGCCCGCGCGATGGGCCTGAACGTGGTGGAGGGCTAAGACATGGCCAAGCAACCCAAGCGCATCCAGGCCTGGAACGTGGACCGTGAGGCCCTGCTGCCGTTCGACGCCGCCATCAAGGCCGTCAAGGAGAACGCCAAGGCCAAGTTCGACGAGTCGATCGAGATCGCCGTCAACCTGGGCGTCGATCCGCGTCACGCCGACCAGCAGGTCCGCGGCGTGGTCAACCTGCCGTCCGGCACCGGCCGCGACGTCCGCGTCGCCGTCTTCGCCAAGGACGCCAAGGCCGAGGAAGCCCGCGCGGCCGGAGCCGAATACGTCGGCGCCGAGGATCTGTACGAACAGATCAACGGCGGCCTGATGGACTTCGACCGCGTGATCGCGTCACCCGACATGATGGCCCTGGTCGGTCGTCTGGGTAAGGTGCTGGGCCCGCGCGGCCTGATGCCGAACCCCAAGGTCGGCACCGTGACCCCGAACGTCGGCCAGGCGGTCAAGGACGCCAAGGGCGGCGCCGTCGAGTTCCGCGTCGAGAAGGCGGGCATCGTCCACGCCGGCATCGGCAAGGCGTCGTTCAGCCAGGACGCCCTGGAAGCCAACGTCAAGGCGATCGTCGACGCCCTGGTCAAGGCCAAGCCGTCGGGCGCCAAGGGCACCTATGTGAAGCGCATCAGCCTGTCTTCCACGATGGGCCCGGGCGTGAAGGTCGATCCGGCGTCTCTGAACGCCTGATCCGCCGCACGGGCGTTGAAGAATGAAGGGCGGCGGCCGCAGGGTCGCCGTCCTTTTTTCTGGCTGGAGGTCCGGCTAGGGTGTGCGTGCGGGCCGACGCGGGCGCCCGCTGACAGAGGCTCAGCCTCCAAGGCCCGTTCCCGAACGCACCGCGAGGCGCGATGGAGGACGCCATGGCCGAAACACTCTGCTCCCCTGATGATGTCTTTCCCCCAAAGCTGGGGCTGGCCCCGCTGTTCCTGCGGTTTCTCTCATTCGGCCTCCGGGCCTTCGGCGGGCCGGTTGCGCAGATCGCCATGATCCGGCGCGAACTGGTCGAGCGGGACCAGTGGATTTCCAGCGCGCGCTTCAACCGGCTGCTGGCCGTGATGCAGGCCTTGCCGGGGCCGGAGGCGCACGAGCTGTGCGTGCATCTGGGCATGCGGGCGAGGGGGCGGATCGGCGGGCTGCTGGCCGGGCTCGGCTTCATGCTGCCGGGCCTTTTGCTGATGCTCGCGCTGGCGTGGCTGTACTTCCGCATCGACCTGAGCGAGCCGAGGCTGGCCGCAGCCCTGCTGGGCGTCCAGGCGGGCGTGGTCGGGCTGGTGCTGTGCGCCGTGCCCCGGATCGGGCGGCACGTGATGACCAGCCGCTGGCTGATCGGGCTGGCCGTCGGGGCGGCGGTCGCGTCGCTGATGGGCGTGAACTTCTGGATCATTCTGATCGCGGCGGCGGTCGCGCACGGGCTGGTGGGGCTGGGGCGTGCCCGCGCAGCTCTGGTGGTGCTCGCTCTGGCGGCGATCGTCGGCGCGGTCTTCGTCCGCATGTCTGATGACAGCCTCGGGCAGGTCTCGCAGGGTCTGGCGGCGAGCGGGCCGGGGCAGGCGGGTCTGCTCCTGCTGTTCGCCAGCGGGCTGAAGGCCGGGCTCCTGACCTTCGGCGGCGCCTATACAGCCATCCCCCTGGTGCGTCAGGACGCGATTGGGCGGGGCTGGATGAGCGACGGGCAGTTCTTGGACGGACTGGCGCTGTCGGGGGTGCTCCCGGCGCCGCTGATCATCTTCACGACCTTCGTGGGCTATGTCGCGGACGGGTTCTGGGGGGCGCTCGCCATGACGGTCGGGGTGTTCCTGCCGGCCTTCGCCTTTTCGATGATCTTCTATGACCGGCTGGAGGCGGTGGTCGACGATCGGCGTCTGAGGGTGCTTCTGGACGGCGTAGCGGCAGGGGCGGTGGGACTGATCGCGGCGACGGCGGCGCAGTTGGCGTTCGGCCTGATGAAGGGGTCGGACAGCGGCTGGCTGCTGGCGGCGATCGCCCTGGCGGCTGCGGTCGTGGCGTGGCGCTGGCGGTCCGGTTGGGCGACGCCGGCGATCCTGGCGGTCAGTGGAGCGGTGGGTCTCGGGCTGCTCGCACTCTGAGGCGGGGTTGAGTTTTGCGCGTCGCCGTGTATAGAGCGCCGCTTCTCGTCGGACCCTAGTCCGGCGGACCTGTCCGAGAACTTCGGGGCGAGGGGGCCACCCTCGTCGTAAATGCTGGAGAGCCCTCCGGCGCCGTGGGGAGATGGGGATGTGAGATGACAGTCGTCGGCCCGTGATCCGGGATGGACGATGTCGGACGCTTCCTTCGGACAATACGACCGGCCTGAACGTCTCGCGGCGACGCGCGGCGCTTTGGCCACACGGCGTCGGGGCTCGTCCCGGCGCCGAGTTCAAGACTGGAGACCGCAATGGATCGCGCACAGAAGGCTGAGTCGATCGAAACGCTGAAAGGCGTTTTCGCCGAGGCCGGCAGCGTGGTCGTGACCCACAACCTGGGTCTGACCGTTGCGGAAATGGAAGACCTGCGTGGGCGTCTTCGCTCGGCCGGCGGCTCGTTCAAGGTGGTCAAGAACCGCTTGGCGCTGAAGGCCCTCGAAGCCGACGAAGGCAGTGCGTATCGCGGCCTGTTCAAGGGCCCGGTCGGCATCGCCTACGCCAACGATCCGGCCACCGCGGCCAAGGTCTCGACCGAGTTCGCCAAGGGCAATGACCGCTTCGTCATCGTCGGCGGCTTCATGGGCGAGACCGTCGTCGATCCGAAGGGCGTGGAGAGCCTCTCCAAGCTGCCGTCGCTCGACGAGATCCGCGCCTCGCTGATCGGCCTGCTGAACGCGCCCGCGACCAAGATCGCCGGCGTCGTGCAAGCGCCCGCCGCCCAGCTGGCCCGCGTCTTTTCCGCCTATGGCGCGAAGGAAGCGGCGTAAGGCCCCTCCATCTCCGCAGACCCCAAACCAAACTCATCCATTCCCCGAAGGAAAACTGACATGGCTGACCTGTCCAAGATCGTCGAAGACCTGTCCTCGCTGACCGTCCTCGAAGCCGCCGAACTCTCGAAGCTGCTGGAAGAAAAGTGGGGCGTCTCCGCCGCCGCTCCGGTGGCCATGGCCATGCCGGCCGGCGGCGCTGCCGCTGGCGGTGGCGACGCCGCCCCGGCCGGTGAAGAGCAGACCGAGTTCACCGTCGTCCTGCTGGACGGCGGCGACAAGAAGATCAACGTCATCAAGGAAGTCCGCGGCGTCCGCTCGGACCTGGGCCTGAAGGAAGCCAAGGACCTGGTCGAAGGCGCTCCGCAGAACGTCGTCGAGAACGTCTCGAAGCAACAGGCCGACGAGATCGCCAAGAAGCTCACGGAAGCCGGCGCCAAGGTGCAGGTCAAGTAAGCAGGCTTGTCGCCCTAACGCGAGGCTCGCGGAGCCTCGCTGCTTGAGGGCGGCTTCGCTCGTTGACTATCGGAAGGGCCGGGGGAAACCCCGGCCCTTTTCGTTTGTCAGCGCCTCCGCGCCGTCAGGATGTCGCCGATGCGGTCGCGGGTTCCCTCGATGCGCTCCAGGCGCGGGTAGCGTAGGCCGTCGTGGTAGGCGAGCTCGACGGTGCGGACGCGCTGGCCGTTCCTCAGAGTCAGGCGGATGGGATCGGTCCCGCCCTTGGCGGCGGTGACGGCTTCGCGGAGCGCTTCGGCGCTGCCAGCGCGGTCGCCGACGGCCAGCAGGTCCCAGCCCGCGCCGATGCCGGCCTCGAACAGGGGGCCGCCCCAGCGGATGGCGGTGATGCGGTTGTTGGCGCCGCTGAGCGAAAAGCCCAGCGAATAGCGGAAGTCCGAACCCCAATTGGAGTGGACCGCCTTCTCGTCGGCGTTCGGCTCCTCGACATAGACCAGGCGGTAGCCGCCGCGCTCGAGGCCATCCAGCGGCGCCTCGGCGTCCGGGCCGTCGGCGTCCAGGCGGTCGCGCAGGAAGGTCGCCCAGTCGTAGGGCTCGACCGCGTTCAGGGCCGCGACCACGTCGTCGAAGGTGTAGCCGCGCGGGGTCCAGTCGCCGTCCGAGCCCTCCGGCGAGAAGAAGGTCCGGGCGAAGTCGTCCAGCGAGCGCCGGTCGCCGGACCGTTCGCGGATCAGGGTGTCGACGTCCAGCCAGATCAGGGCGGCCTCGTCATAGTAGTCGCCGGTGCCGCGCATCCACGACGTCCACTGGCCGGGCACGCGATAGCCGAGAAGGTTGTGGTTGTTGACGTCCTGGAGGTTCCGCCAGCGGCGGCCGGGCTGGTTCTGGTAGAAGGCCGCGCGGTCGGCGATCAGGACCAGGGCCTGGGCCTTGGTGTGCAGACCGGTGCGGGCCGACAGCACGTCGCCCCAGTATTCCGTCTGGCCCTCATAGACCCACATCAGGCTGTTTTCGGTCGGCACGTTGTAGTTGGCCGTCAGCTCGTCGGCCGGCCGCATGAACTTGCCGTTCCAGGAGTGGACGTACTCGTGGGGCAGGAGCGCGCGGCCGCCCGCGTGGCTGTTCCAGGAGGTGAAGAAGTTGGGCGCGTGAGTGTTCTCGGAGGAGCGGTGATGCTCCAGCCCGATGCCGCCCATCTGGTTGGTCAGGCCCAGCAGGAAGTCATAGCGGTCGAAGTGGCGCGAGCCGAACAGCCGGTCGGCCTGGGTGATGAGGTTTTCGTAGTAGCCGATCTGCTCTGGCGTGGCGGCGAGGTTGGCGGCCTCGTCGGCGACGATGTTCAGATAGACGTCGTCGCCCTCAGGATCGATCTCGACTTGGCGATAGTGCAAGCCGGCGAACATCGGGCTGTCGGCCAAGGTGTAGAGATCGACGGGTTCGAACGTGGCCAAGCCGTTCTCGAACGACGTCGTGCGCAAGGAGACGCCGTAGTTCCAGCCCTCGGGCAGACGCACGGACGGGGCGAAGGTGATGCCGGTGGAGGCGTAGCCGGCGGGGTAGAGCAGCGCCTTCTCGAACTGCAGATTCATCATCCGCGGCGTCATGACCACGCGCCAGTTGGCGTTGTCGGACTGGGTCAGCCACTGGAAGGAGACTTCGAGCTCGCTCGCGCCCGCCGGGATGTCGATGTGGAAGGCGTAGGGGTCGACGGCGTCGCGGCGCCAGTCGATCTCCTGGCCGTTGGCGACGACGGTCAGGCCGCCCAGCAACTGGATCGGGCCGGAGATGGCGTGATTGCCCGGCAGATACTTGGGATAAAGCAGGGTGATGCGGGGACCCGAGACCGGAATGACCTGACGCACTGAGACGATGTGGCGGTCATAATCGGTGGCGTCGACCTCATAGCGAATGACGCCGGGATATGTCGGGTTCGTCGGCGCCGGAATCGGAGGGCTATCTGGGAAGCCGCCGATATTGGGCGTTTCGGGCGTGGCTGTCTGGGAAACGGCGGGACCCGCAGCAAGCAGCAGGGCGACAAAGCAGGCGGAGGCGGCGAGACGCATGCGGGGGAATCCGAACTTGCAAGGAAGAGCAAATCACGACGCCCAACAGGGTCGGTCAAGTGCGGATAGGCCTAAAACCCGTGGTCTTGGCGGCTGGAGGCGATCTAGCGCTTGAGCCTAGACGAGTTGCCCGCAGACGAAAGCGGTTTCTCCGGCCTCCAGCAGGGCGGCCAGCACGTCCTCGGCGTTCTCCGGGGCGACGATCAGGATGAAGCCGACGCCGCAGTTGAAGGTGCGGCGCATCTCGTGATCGGAGATGCCGCCGGTCTCGGCCAGCCAGCGGAACACGGGCGGCATCGGCCAGGCGTCCCAGTCGAAGGACGCCGTCAGGTGATCGGCCAGGCATCGGGGCGGGTTCTCGATCAGGCCGCCGCCGGTGATGTGGGCCGCGCCCTTGATCTTGCCGGCCTTCATCAGCGGAAGGACCGACTTCACATAGATGCGGGTCGGCTCCATCAGGGCCTGGGCCAGCGACCGGTCCGGCGCGAAGGGGGCGTCGGAACCCCAGGACAGGCCCGAGCGCTCCACCACCTTGCGGATCAGGGAATAGCCGTTGGAGTGGGGGCCGGAGGAGGCCAGGCCGATGATGAGGTCGCCGGTGTTCTGGAGGTCCAGCCGGGGGAGCGCATGGCCGCGTTCCAGCGCGCCGAGCGAGAAGCCCGCCAGGTCGTAGTCGCCCCCGGAATACATGCCGGGCATCTCGGCCGTCTCGCCGCCGACCAGCGCGCAGCCGGCCTGGCGGCAGCCCTCGGCGATGCCGGAGACGACGCGACGCGCGGCGTCGATCTCGAGCTTGCCGGTGGCGTAGTAGTCGAGGAACAGCAGGGGCTCGGCGCCTTGCGCCAGCAGGTCGTTGACGCACATGGCGACCAGATCGACGCCCACGCCGTCGTGACGGCCGGTCTCGATGGCGATTTTCAGCTTGGTGCCGACGCCGTCGGTGGTGGTGACGATCAGGGGATCGACGAAGCCCGCCGCCTTCAGGTCGAACAGGGCGCCGAATCCGCCGAGCGACGGCTCTGAACCCGGTCGGGCGGTGGATTTGGCCAGGGGCTTGATGTGCTCCACCAGCATGTCGCCGGCGTCGATATCGACGCCCGCATCGGCGTAGGTCAGGCCCTTCTGGAGGGAATCAGAGGTGTCGCTCATCGCTCACGGGCCTGAAAACGGTGCGGAAAAAAGGGCCGCGGCTCTTGCCACGGCGGCGCTGGCGGGGGCTATAGCATTTCAATGACGCCGATCACCACCAATGACGCGCTGGCCCAGTTCTGTTCGGCGGTCAGGAACGCTCCCTTCATCGCGGTCGACACCGAGTTCATGCGGGAGACGACCTATTGGCCCAAGCTGTGCCTGATCCAGGCCGCGACGGCCGAGCATGAGGCGATCATCGACCCCCAGGCCGAGGGGCTGGACCTGGAGCCGTTCCTGGACATCCTGCGCGATCCAGCGATCGTGAAGGTGTTCCACGCCGCGCGGCAGGACACGGAGATCTTCGTCAAGCTGGGGGCCATGCCGACGCCGCTGTTCGACACCCAGGTCGCAGCGATGGCGGCTGGGTTCGGCGATCAGGTCGCCTATGATTCGCTGGTGCGGCAGATGCTGAAGATCGACCTGGACAAGGGCAGCCGGTTCACCGACTGGTCGCGGCGGCCGCTGTCGGACGCCCAGCTGCACTATGCGATGGGGGACGTGACGCATCTGGCGGCGCTGTATCCCAAGCTGCGCGACCGGCTGAAGAAGGACGGGCGGCTGGACTGGGTTATGTCGGAGATGGAGGATCTGGTCGATCCGGAGCTCTACGACACCGATCCGGAAAAGGCCTGGAAGCGGCTGAAGCCCAAGAAGTATTCGGCCAAGTACCTGGCCGCGTTCAAGGCCACGGCGGTGTGGCGCGAGCGGGCGGCGCAGGAGCGCGACCAGCCGCGCGGCCGCATCCTGAAGGACGAGGCGATCGACGAGATCGCGACCCAGGCGCCGACCGACATCGAGGCGTTCAACCGGCTGCGGTCCGTGCCCAAGGGGTTCGGCGGGTCTCGGCTGGGGCTGGAGCTCATCGAGGAGCTGAAGCGGGTGCTGGCCGATCCGGAGGCCCATGCGCCGAAGATGGACCGGCCCGCGCACAACCAGCCGGCGCCGCCGAGCGTGGTGGAGCTGCTGAAGGTGCTGCTCAAGGCCAAGAGCGACAATGCGGGCGTGGCGTCGAAGCTGATCGCCAACGTCGCCGATCTGGAGAAGATCGCTCTGTCGGACAGCGCCGATGTGGAGGCGCTGAAGGGCTGGCGGCGTCAGCTGTTCGGCGAGGACGCATTGAAGCTCAAGAAGGGCGAGATCGCCCTGGTCCTGAACGGGCCGCGCGTCGAGGTGGTGGAGATCGAGTAGGCTGCTCCGGCCTCAGATCTCCAGCTTCAACCCCAACACCTCCGCTAGCGCCTTGGCCCGGCGCTTGGTCTGCTCGCCCAGCAGCACGTCGGCATAGCCCGGCGCGGCCGTGAGGCGCAGCGTTCCGTCGTGGACAGCGACCGAGGCGTTGGCAAGAAGCTGCGGCGAGCGGCCGGAGAGGTCGCAGCCGAGGCGAAGCGCGAGGCCCATGGCGCGGGCGGCGAGGCGAGCGTCCTCGGGCAGCAGGCGCTCGATCAGGTCCGGCGCCGGCGTGGAGGCCCCGCCGCCGTAGCGGGCGTTCAGCGCGGCGGCCAGCCAGGCCCGCTCGGGGTGGGTCTGGCCGGGGATGGGGGCCCGCAGGACCTGATCGAAGACGAGATCGACGCGGTGATCGGGGTGCAGGCGGGCACCGAGGTCGGCCAGCCGACAGGCGGCGGCGGCCAGCACCGGATCGCGCTCGGGGCCGAAGCTGACAGGCAGGGCGGCGATGACGTCGGCAAGCCAGGCTTCCAGCGCAGCGGGCAGGCCGGGCGAGATGCCCTGGCGCGCGCCCAGCGCGGCGCAGCCCGCGATCAGGGGATCGTCGGGGGTCTCGTCTCGATCCAGCGTCTCGTAGAGCAGGCCTTCGCGCAGGCCCCAGGCGGAGAAGACCACGGTCTTCAAGGACAGGGCTTCGATCAGGCCGTCGAGCACCAAGGCCGCATAGGGCAGGGTCTCGGCGCGACGCTTGGAGACGCCGGGCAGGCGGTCCAGGGAGGCGCGCGACTGCTGGGCCACAAAGCGGGCCACGCCGCGCGCGTCGGCCGCCGTCATTGCGTACTGGTGCACGATCCGAAGAGGATAGCCGCTCATCTCCATGTGCAGTTGGGCCAGCGAGCGCCAGCCGCCCCCGACGGCGTGCAGTTCCGGTGTCGAGAACCGACCGGAGACAGGCTTGAGTCGGTCGGCGATCCGGGCGCGCAGGCGGTCGGCGTCGAAGCCCTTGGGGTCGGCCAGGCTGAACGGACCCAATGGCAGGGTGACGCCCGGCTCGGGCCGCTCCAGTCCGATGCGGATGAGCTCCAGGCTGGACCCGCCCATGTCAGCGGCGAGGCCCTGGGCGCGGGGATCGCCCGCCGTCACGCCCAAGGCCGCGTAACGCGCCTCCTCCTCGCCGGTCAGGACGCGGACCTTCAGCCCGGTCTCGGCGGCGACGCGATCGCAGAAGGACGGGCCGTCCTCGGCCTCTCGCACCGCGGCGGTGGCGGCGACGAAGACGTAGGCTGGCTTCACCCCCTCCAGCACGGCGGCGAAGCGGCGCAGCGCCGTCATGGCCAGAGCCACGCCCGGTGCCGACAGGCGGCCGGTGGCGGGCAGATCGCGGCCCAGGCCCGCCTGGACCTTCTCGTTGAACACCGTCCAGATGGCCCGGCCTTCCAGCCGGTAGAGCACCATGCGGACGGAGTTGGAGCCGATGTCGATGACCGCCGCTTCGCGCGGCGCCGCGTAGGGCTCGCTCACTTCTTGGGCCGGTCGTAGCGGAGGCGGCCGGGCAGGGTCTTCACGCCGCGACCACGCCCGGACAGGCTGGGGTTGGTCATGAAGTACTGGTGGGCCGAGAAGGGCCGCGCGCCCTCTGCGCAGGCGACGCGGGTGTAGACGCCGTCGGGACCCAGGATCCAGCTCTGGGCGTCGTCCTTGAGGTTGGCCACCATGATCTGGTCCAGCACCTGGTCGTGGACGGTGGCGTTGGTGACGGGCGTCATGACCTCGACGCGGCGGTTCAGGTTGCGGGTCATCCAGTCGGCCGAGGAGATGTAGACCTTGGCCCGGTCATGCGGCAGGTCGCGGCCGTTGGCGAAGCAGATGATGCGGCTGTGCTCGAGGAAGCGGCCCACGATCGACTTGACCCGGATGTTTTCCGACAGCCCCGGAACGCCCGGACGCAGGCAACAGATGCCCCGCACCACCAGTTCGATGCGCACGCCCCACTGGCTGGCGCGATACAGGGCGTCGATGATCTCCGGATCGACCAAGGCGTTCAGCTTGACCCAGATGGCGGCGGGCTTGCCCTTGGCGGCGGCCTGCATCTCCTTGCCGATCAGGTCGATCAGAGTCGACTTCATGTTCAGCGGCGAGACGACCAGGGCCTCCAGCTCTTCCGGCTGGGCGTAGCCGGTGATGTAGTTGAAGACGCGCGACGCATCGCGCGCCAGCACGGGATCGCAGCTGAACAGGCTGAGGTCGGTGTAAACCCGGGCCGTGATCGGGTGGTAGTTGCCGGTGCCGAAATGGCAGTAGGTCTTCAGCCCGTCGCCTTCGCGGCGCACGACGACGCTGAGCTTGGCGTGGGTCTTGTACTCGACAAAGCCGAAGACGACGTGGACGCCGGCCCGCTCCATGGCGCGCGCCCAGCGCAGATTGGCTTCCTCGTCGAACCGGGCCTTGATCTCGACGAGCGCCACGACGTTCTTGCCGTTCTCGGCCGCCTCGATCAGGGCGGCGACGATGGGGCTGTCCTTGGAGGTGCGGTACAGCGTCTGCTTGATGGCGATGACGTTGGGGTCGCGCGCGGCCTGGCGCAGGAACTGGACCACCACGTCGAAGCTCTCGAACGGGTGGTGGATCAGAATGTCCTTCTCGCGCACGGCGGCGAAGACGTCGCCGCCCTGGTCGCGGACGCGCTCCGGGTAGCGGGGCTCGTAACCGGGGAACTTGAGATCGGGATGGCCCGGCGGGATCAGCTCCGAGAGCTGGGCCAGGCCCAGCATGCCGTCGATCATGACCACGTCCTGGGGCTCGGCCTCCAGTTCGCCGACGATGAAGTCGCGCAGGTCCTGAGGCATGGAGGCCTCGATCTTGACCCGCACGACCGAGCCCAGGCGGCGCTGCTTCAACGCCTCTTCGAACTCCAGGACGAGGTCCTCGGCCTCCTCCTCGATCTCGATGTCCGAATCGCGGATCAGGCGGAGCACGCCCTTTTCGAGCACCTCGTGGCGGGGGAAGAGATGCTCGATGAACAGGAGGAGCACCGTCTCCAGCGTGACGAAGCGGCGGCGGCCCTTCACCGAGCGGCCGTCGCCGGGCAGTTCCCAGAAGCGGCGCACCTGGGTCGGGACGGGCACCAGGGCGTAGAGGGTCTTGTTGTCCCTCTCTCGCCGCAGCTTCAGCGCCAGGGAGAACCCCAGGTTCGGCAGGAAGGGAAAGGGGTGCGCCGGGTCGATGGCCAGCGGCGTCAGCACGGCGAACAGCTGGCTGAGGAACTCGGGCTCCAGCCGGTCACGGTCGGTCTTGGTGATCTTGGCGGAGCGGACGACCTCGATGCCGGCGGCGGTCAGCTCGTTCCGGAGCTGGCGCCAGCGCTTCTGCTGCTCGGCCATCAGCTCGCCGGCGGCGACGTTGACGCGCTCCAGCTGTTCGGCGGCGGTCAGGCCGTCGGCGGACAGGGTGCGCACCCGCTCACGCACCTGGCCCTTCAGACCCGCCACCCGGGTCATGAAGAACTCATCCAGGTTGTTGGCCGAGATCGACAGGAACCGCAGGCGTTCCAGCAGCGGGTGGGCGGGGTTTGCAGCCTCTTCGAGCACACGGGCGTTGAACTTCAGCCAGCTGATCTCGCGGTTGAAGAAGCGCTCGGGCGACGCCATCAGCGCCTCGTCCAGATGCAGCTGGGGCGCGCGGGAGGAGGGAACCTCCTCTCCGGTTGTCGTGTCGGCGATGGCGGCGTCGGACATGGGCCGGTTGTGGGGCCGCAATGTTACGGCTGCAACCCTTCCGAAGGCTCGTCGAACAGATCGGCGCTGGCGCCCAGCACCTGACGGGCCAAGGCACGGGTGACGGGCCGGTGTTCGGCGTCCAGGCGCTCAACGATGGCGGCGGCGGCTGCGGCCGAGCGGTCGATGCGGAGAACCAGATAGTCGATGACGCCGTCGCCCGGCGTGATGCTGCGCTCTTCGAAGCGGGCGGCGAGGATGGCCGACAGGACAGCGTCGTCGGGGGCCTCCATGGCGACGACGCGGACGGCGTCGAGACGGCTCCTGAGGTCGGGCACGTCCACATGCCAGCGGCGAGGCGAGGGGCGGGAGACCATGAGGAGCGCCCCGCCGTCCTGTTGGGCCAGGTTGATGAGGTGGAACAGGGTCTCGTCGTCCGCGTCCTGGGCGATGTCGAGCAGGACCGGGCGACCCTCCAGCTCCAGCGGATCGGCCAGCGCCGCCTCGGAGCCGTTGAGCGGGACCGCGCCGACGCGCTCGGCCCAGAGGGCGGCCAGGTGGCTCTTGCCGCAACCGGCGGGGCCGCAGAGCGCCATGACGCGGCCGGTCTCGTTGGGCCAGGCGGCCAGCGCGTCATAGGCGAAGGCGTTCGACCCTGACCGCACGAAGGCGGCGGCGGTCGGGGCCACATCCCGGGTGAGCGGGAGGCGCAGCTGGTCTGACGAGGATCGCCGGGCGGACATGGCGGCCAGCATAGCAGATCGGCGTGACTGTCCGGACACTGTTCCATTTGTCATCGTGGACAGACGAATGGGCTTGTGGACAGGTTCAGTCCGTCCCTGGAACGGAATCGGCGTTCATCTCATCGAGCGAGCGCGCTTGCTCCGCGAGTGTTGGAACATTGCTGCTCCGCCTGACCTGATCAGGCAGGAGCTCTCGATTGAAGTTCCCCTGCGTCATCTCGGCGTCGCGAAGCTGGAACTGGGTCCCGTAAATCTGTGGCTTGCCGATGCTGTGCAGATATCGGTCCATCGTCGCCGCCGCGATCCATGTCGCGTCCTGCCGGCCCAAGCCGATGGCCGCGACGGCCAGACTGTGAGCCAGAAGGTAGTCCTCCGGTCGGTCGCCATGCTGGAAGATGAAAGCGGCGCGCCAGTAATCGTCGGCGCTGTTGATCTGGCCGCTGTCCAACATCTCGCGCGCGCGGGCGCGTCGGGCGCGGTCCTGCTCGCCGACGGTGCGCCAGTCGATCGTCGTTCCGGGGCTCCGGGCGGCCTGATCGGCTTCGAACAGTGTCGCCAGCTCGGGGTTGCTGGCGGGAGCGGCCGGGCGAGTGACGTAGGTCGCCTGCGGATCAAGGTCGGTCGCCACTTCGAGCGGCGGTCTGGGCCGAACGAGAGGGATTGAGGGCAGGCGATCATCGACGGGCGACCGCAGTTCTGCGCCGGCAGCTGTGGCGCTGAGCAGATACTCCCGACGCGAGGGCCCTGTCGGTGCGTGGGGATCGAAGGCGGCGATGTGAACCGCCCCATCACGTCTTTCGATCGTCTCAACCCGGCGCGTGACGACGGGCCCCTCGACGCCGGAGACGGTGAGCGCGTTTCCACCGATGCTGGTCATGAGGGAGGTCGGCCGCTTCAGGGTACCGGCTAGGCGACCTTCGCCGTCCGATACCAGCTCGAAAACCATGAGGTTGCGGCCTTCGATGTTCCAAACCCAGGCGCCCGACAAATCCTGAGCATGCGTCACGCCGACGAGAAGCGCCCACTGAGCCGTCATCAGCAAGGCGAGGAGGCATCGAAGGAATGAACGCATGGGCGCATGCTCCCGGAACTGGATCAGGTCCGCAAACCTGCCCGCGGAACGGCCGTCGATCCACCCTTGAACCTTGACTTTCGGGGGTTCCGATGCGCCTTACGCCGCTTCTCCCTTCCGCTGTCCGACAGCCGTTTCACAGACGATTTCCCCATGCACGCCTATCGCTCCCACACCTGCGGCGCCCTTAGAGCTTCGGACGCCGGGTCGAATGTGCGGCTGTCGGGCTGGGTGCATCGCAAGCGCGACCACGGCGGCCTGCTGTTCATCGACCTGCGCGACCACTACGGCCTGACCCAGCTGGTGCTGCACCCGGAAACGCCGGGCTTCGAGATCGTCGAGCGGGTGCGGGCCGAGAGCGTCATTCGCGTCGACGGCGAGGTCGTCCTGCGCGAGGCCGGGACCGTCAACGCCAACCTGCCGACCGGCGAAGTCGAGGTGCGGGTCAGGTCCGTCGAGGTGCTGTCGGAAGCCGCCGAACTGCCGCTGCCGGTCTTCGGCGAGCCGGAGTATCCGGAGGAGATCCGGCTGAAGCACCGCTATCTCGACCTGCGTCGCGAGACCCTGCACAAGAACATCGTGCTGAGATCGAAGGTGATTTCCTCGATCCGTCGGCGGATGGTCGATCAGGGCTTCCTGGAGTATCAGACGCCGATCCTGACGGCGTCTTCGCCGGAGGGCGCGCGCGACTTCCTGGTGCCGAGCCGCCTGCATCCCGGCAAGTTCTATGCGCTGCCGCAGGCGCCGCAGCAGTTCAAGCAGCTGCTGATGGTCTCGGGCTTCGACCGCTACTTCCAGATCGCGCCCTGCTTCCGCGACGAAGATTTGCGCGCCGACCGGTCGCTGGAGTTCTACCAGCTCGACGTCGAGATGAGCTTCGTCACGCAGGAAGACGTGTTCGCGGCCATCGAGCCCGTCATGCACGGGGTGTTCGAGGAGTTCGCCGACGGCAAGGCGGTCGATCCCTATCCCTTCGTGCGCATTCCCTATCGCGAGAGCATCGCCAAATACGGCACCGACAAGCCGGATCTGCGCAACCCCATCGAGATGCAGGACGTGTCCGAGCACTTCCGCGACGGCGGGTTCGGCCTGTTCAACAAGATCCTGGCCGCCGACGCGAAGAACGCGGTGTGGGCCATTCCCGGGCCGAAGGGCGGTTCGCGCGCCTTCTGCGACCGCATGAACAGCTGGGCCCAGGGCGAGGGCCAGCCGGGTCTGGGCTACATCTTCTGGTCCGACGACCAGGGCGGCTGGGGCGGTCCCATCGCCAAGAACCTGGGCGCGGAGGCGACCGACGCCCTGATGAAGGCCGTGGGCCTGGGCCAGGGCGACGCCTGCTTCTTCGCCGCGGGCGACCCGGCCGTGTTCCACAAGTTCGCCGGCAATGCGCGCACCAAGCTGGGGCAAGACCTCGGCCTGATCGCCGACGACGCCTTCCGCTTCTGCTGGATCGTCGACTTCCCGATGTTCGAGTGGTCGGAGGAGGAGAAGAAGGTCGACTTCAGCCACAACCCCTTCTCCATGCCGCAAGGCGAGCTGGAGGCGTTGAACACCAAGGACCCGCTGGACGTCCTGGCCTATCAGTACGACATCGTCTGCAACGGCTATGAGCTGTGCTCGGGCGCGATCCGGAACCACAAGGCCGAGATCATGCTGAAGGCCTTCGAGATCGCCGGCTATGACGCCTCGGTGGTCGAGGCGCAGTTCGGCGGCATGCTGAACGCCTTCCGCTATGGCGCGCCGCCGCACGGGGGTCTGGCGCCGGGCATCGACCGCATCGTGATGCTGCTGGCCGGGCAGACCGCGATCCGCGAGGTCATCGCCTTCCCGCTGAACCAGCAGGGCGAGGATCTGCTGATGAACGCGCCGACGGAGGCGTCCGAGCGTCAGCTGAAGGACGTGCACATCCGCACGGCCCTGCCGATCAAGGTCTGAGGTCGGCGGGTCCGGAAATGAAGAGGCCCGGGGCGGGGACGCTCCGGGCCTTTTTCTTGTCAGTTCGCGTCGGCGATGACGATGTTGCGGCGCGGCTGAGGCGGCGCGGGCGGCTGAGGCGGCCGGGGCGCGCGCACGATGACGCGGGTGCAGGTCCGGGCCGTCAGGCCGCGGGGCAGGCGGGTGGTGGAGTCGCCGCAGGCGGTCGAGACCTGCGCCTGGGTCAGACTGGTGGCGCGCGACAGGTCGGCGCCGCGAATGTCGGCCCGGTTCAGCGAGGCGCCGGAGAAGTTGGCGCGGGCGAAGCTGGCGCCCGAGAGGCGGGCTCCGTCCAGCTCGGCGTTGGCGAAGCTGGCCGAGCCGAAGTCGCCGTTGGCCATGTTGGCGGCGTTCAGCTGGGCCTCGGCGAAGTTGGCGTCGCGGGCGTTGACGTTGGCCAGCGTGGTGCCGAACAGCTCGGCGCCCGACAGATTGGCGCGGGCGAGGACCGCGCCGTTCATATTGGCCCCGACCAGCTCGGCGCCCGACAGGTTGGCCCCTGTCAGGTCGGCGCGCGCGAACACGGCCCCATGCGCCTCGGCCCCGTTCAGGACCGCGCCACTGAAGACGCCGGAAGAGAAGTTTGAGCCGGTCAGCGCGGCCCCGTGCAGGTCCGCGCGGCTGAAATCGGAGGAGGAGAAGTTCGACCCGACCAGTTCGGCGCCGCGCAGATTGGTTCCGACCAGCGTCGCCGAGACGAAGGAGGCGCCGGTGAAGGTCGCGCCGGACAGGTTGCGGCCAGACAGTTCGCAGCGGTTGCACGAGCCGCCCAGCGACACCATCCGGGCCACGTCGCGCTCTTGCCATTGCAGCTGCATCTCGGCGGAGGCGGAGCCCGCGGCGAAGAGGGCGCCGACCAAGGCGGCGGCGGCGAGAAGGCGACGGAGGGTGGTCTGGTTCTGGGTCACGATGGCTAGATGACCCCTATCGCGCGGGAATCCCACTTAAATCGCGGTAAGGTGCGGGGCGCTCAGCAGGCCGGGATGGTCAGGCGGCCGGGCAGGGTGGTCGAGGCGTCGCCGCAGGCCGTGTTCAACTGGCGCTGGGTCAGGCCGGTAGCGCGGGCCAGCTGGGCGCCGGAGAAGTTGGCGCCTGACAGCGTCGCGCCCGAGAAGCTGGAGCCCTCCAGATAGGCGCCGACCCAGCTGGAGTTGGTCAGGTTGGCGCCGCTGAAGTTGGAAGAGGAGAAGACGCCGCCGTAGGCCTCGACGTCGCGCAGGTCGGCGTTGGTGAAGCGGGTCCGGTTCATGGTGGCGAGGCTGAGGTCGGCCTGGCGGATGCGGGCGCCGGACAGGTTCTGGCCGCGCGTCTCTATGCCCGAGAAATCGCCCTGCAACAGATTGCAGCCGGGGCAGGAGGCGCCGGCCCGCACCCGCGCGATCTGGCCGGCGTTCTGGGCCTGGGCGGGCAGGGCGACCGCGAGGGCGGCGACGGCGAGCAGGGCGAGGGACTTCATGGGAGGCTCCGGACTTTCCGCTCGTCCAGCAAGATTCGGGCCGCTCAGCCCTGCATCGACGGCGCGATGCCGCAGGCGTCGCAGACGAAGGCTCCGCCTCGCCTCTGGAGGGTGAAGTCGCCACAGGCGGGGCAAGCGTCGGCGTCGTGGGGCAGGGCGGGGGGCGGCTCGGGCTCGGCGCGACGGGCGAACGGCAGGACGACGAGGTTGTCGGTGGCCGCGCCTCGGGCGAAGCCGCGCGAGATGAGGTGGGACGCCGGCACCAGTTCGTCGGCCTTGCCGCCGCCCAAACCGTCGGCGTCCAGCGGTTCGGCGTCGGCGTTCGCCAGTTCGTGGCGGCCCAGATAGGACACGCCCAGTTCACGGAAGATGTAGTCCAGGATCGATGTCGCCGAGCCGATGGAGTCGTTGCCGGTGACGCGGCCCGCGGGCTCGAAGCGGGTGAAGACGAAGGCGTCCACGAACTCGTCCAGCGGCACGCCGTATTGCAGCCCGATTGAGATGGCGATGGCGAAGTTGTTCATCAGGCTGCGGAAGGCGGCGCCTTCCTTGTGCATGTCGATGAAGATCTCACCGAGTTCGCCGTCGTCGTATTCGCCGGTGTGGATGTAGACCTTGTGGCCGCCGACGGCCGCCTTCTGGATGTAGCCCTTGCGGCGGTCGGGCAGCTTGCGGCGGGTGCGGTCGCGCTCGACCACACGTTCGACGACGGTCTCGATGGCGGGAGCCGCAGGCTCGGGCGCACGGCGCGCCTCGGGCTCGTGCATGACCAGTCTGGGCTCCGCAGGCGTCGGCGTCGGGATGAGGCGTATCGGCCGAGCCGTGACGGCGGCCTCCCGGATCAGGCCTCCGACCGCGCTCAGGGTTGATGTCCAGGGCAGCACCTGATCGGCGACGGCGGGGAGGTCTCCGAAGGCCGTGAGCGACTGGGCGAGCGCGGCCCCGACCGCGGCGGGAGCGGCGCACAGATCGGCCAGATCGTCCGGCGTGCCGGTCCATCCCGCCAGGTCGTCCCGCCCGAAGACGTAGGCGCCGGCGGCCGCCAGGGCCTCGGGAACAGCCAGCGCGGCCAAGAGGGCGTGCGGTGGGGTCGCCTCCGGGTCGAGGCCCAGAACGTCGCGGATGAAGCCCGCGTCCAGCACGGGCGGGGCGAAGGCGTCCTCCAGCGTCTCGACCGAGGCGAGGGCGCGCTCGACGGCCTCGAGTTCGGCGTCGGTGAAGCCGAGGCCGCGCAAGTGATCGTGATCCAGGCCGGGGGCCCCGACGAGGGTGCGACGGCCCAGCACCCAGCGTTCCGCCTCTTCCGGATCTCCGCCCGAGGCCGCGATGGCGGCGTGGAAGGCGGGGTGAAGCCGACGCACGGTCTCGCCCCAGTCGGTCTGCACCGCCTGCGCTGGCGTCAGGGCCCCGAGCCCCAGGCGAAGCGAGGTTTCGGCGTCCGGCGGGGCCAGCGCGATCAGGGTGTTGCGACGTCCGGAGGATCGAAGGGCGGACGCCGCCGCGTCGAGCGCGGCCCGCGCGCGATCCGACACGCTGCCTTCGCCGAGCCGGTCGCGGCGGGCCGTCAGCTCCGCCTCGACGGAGCCGGCGATCCGGGACCAGCCGCCGGCGGGGTGGAGGGCGTCGGCCAGTTCGCTGGAGGTCAGCGAGGCCTGGGCGATGAGGAGCGCGGCGAGCGCGGTCATGTCGGCCTGGGCGTCCGGCCCCCGACCGGCCAGCAGGAAGCCTTCCAGCACCCCGTCCAGCCACAGGCGGATCGGCCGGTGGGCATGGCGCAGGCGGCTGGCTGCGCCGTCGGCGCAGAAGCCGGCCGCGGTCTCGATCTCCAGCGCCGTGGTCCAGAGGCGGACGAGCGCATCGAGAGATCCGAGAACGTCCCCGCCGAGCGCGCAGAGGGCGGCCCAGGACAGGACGGCGGACGGGGCGTCGGCCGCGAGGGCCAGGCGGTCGGCCTCCTCAGGATCGAAGGCGAGGGTCAGCGGGCCGGCGAGGGCCGCGCGGGCGGCTGCGGAGATCGCCTCGTCCGAGGGTTCGCCCGACAGCAGCGCCTGTCTGTGGGGTGCCGTCGGCGCGGGGTCGGGGGCGATGAAGGTCTCTCCGGCAATCGCACGCAGGAGGGCCGCGTCGTCTGCGCCGGCCTGTCTCGCGGCCCAGGCGGCGCGGGCGAGCGCGGGGTTGGCGGCCGGATCGGCGCAGTCGGCGGCGGGCCCTTCGCAACGCGCGACCGCGTCGGCGACGGCGTTCAGGGCGGCGCAGACCCGGCTGAGCGAGGCGGCGGCCATCGCCTCCCCCTGACGACGGCGGGTCTCTGCGTCAAAGGCGGCGCGCGTCGTCGGATCATCGAGGCTGGCGACCGGCGCAAACGGCCTCTCGCCCTGGGGGTCGTCGGCCACGGGATGAACGCGCGCGCCGTCGGGCCTGGACGCCCCCGGGGCCGCGAGCCCTAGAGTAACGGACGCGGCGAGGTCGTCGGCAAAGGCCCGGGCGTCCTTGTCAGAGGCGAACACCCCCATCGCCCGGCCCCAGGCCGCGAGCCGGGAGGCCCAGCGATCGACCGCGCCGCCCAGCACCGGCGACGGCGAGGCGGCGATGTCGCTGAGCCTCGGCAAGTCGGTCGGGAGCGCGTCGGCCCAGTCCAGCCAGGCCTCGACGCGGGCGTCGGTCCAGCCAGAGGGGGTCATGGCGTCGACCACGTCGTTCGCCCGCTCCACCGCGCGCCGCTCCAGCCGCAACTCGCGGGTCAGGGCTTGGAAGCGGGGCGTGAAGCGCATGCGCGGGGCCTTCGACGGCGAACCTGCTGATTCTAGGCCTCGCCCTCTGGTCGTCGCAATAGATATGGCATGGGGATTGCGGGTTACCCCCAAGATGTTGACATGAGGCTCTCCATCAGCGCGCTGGACGCGACGCGGCGCGGTTTCTATGATCGGAGCCTGTTGGACCGGCCTCCCCGCCGGCGTGATTTCGGACTGGACCGCCTGTGCTCGGCAAGATTTTCGGTTGGACCTCGGGCGCGACGCTCGGGACCCTGTTCACCATCGCCAAGCGCGGCGAACTGGTCGGCACGGACGAGTTCGGCAACCGATATTATCAGTCCAAGGACACCGTCAGCTATGATGGTCGTCGTCGACGCTGGGTGGTCTACAACGGCTATGCCGAGGCCTCGAAGGTGACGCCCGATTGGCACGGCTGGCTCCACTACACCTTCGACGAGCCGCCGACCGAGGCGCCCCTGCCGCGCCGCCGGTGGGAGAAGGACTATCACCCGAACCTGACTGGCACGCCGATGGCCTGGCGTCCGCCCGGCTCGCTGGCCGCCGAGGCGACGCGCCCAGCTGCGACCGGCGACTATGAGGCCTGGAAGCCCGAATGAACCGAATGCGTCTGCTCACCGTCGGCGCAGCGACCCTGACCCTCGCGGTCGGGGGCGGCGTCGTCGCGGGCGGAATGCAGGACGCCCCGCCGCAGGACGCGACGCCCGCTCCGGATCCCGTAGCCGAAGAAATCCGTCGGCAGCTGAACCAAGAGCCGGCGCCGGCCGCCGATCCCGCGCCCGCCAATCCCGTCGCCGTCCTGCCGCCCGCTCCTGCGATCGAAACGACGGCCATTGAGGACGCGCCCGCGGCCAACGAGGACGGGAAGGAGGCGACCGAGGAGGACGAGGAGGAGGGCGAAAGCGAGGAGGAGAAGGCTGAGCGCCTGGCTCCCGATACCCCCACGCCGCGCCAGCGTCGCCGCGTCGCCATCGTCGAGGCGATCGACAAGATCACGGCCGAGAGCATGCGGTTCGAAGTCGAGGTCGGGGGGCGTCCCGTACGCTTCAACCAGGCCCTGATCTTCACCGCCCGCGCCTGCGAGGTCTCGGCCGAGAACGAGCCAGTGGCGGACTCCATCGCCTATCTGGAGGTGACGCTGCAGCCGCGCGGGACGGTCCGGGCCGAGCCGCGCCAGATCTTCCGGGGCTGGATGTATGCCTCGACGCCCGCGCTCAGCGGGCTGCAGCACCCGATCTACGACGCCTGGGTGGTGGGCTGTAAGGCGTAGGCGACGGCTGCCGCTCCCGTGAGCGGGCGCGACAGGGCGGCGGCGTCGGGCTCGGCCTTCAGGGCGCGGTCCAGCATCTTGAGATAGACGAACTGCGGCGTCTCGATCAGGCCGAACTGGTCGAGGTGCGGCGTGCGGAACTGGGCGTCCAGCAGCCGCCAGCCGCCGCGCTTAAGCCGGGCCACCAGGTGGACGAGGGCGACCTTGGAGGCGTCGGTCGCGCGGCTGAACATGCTCTCGCCGAAGAAGGCGCCGCCCAGGGTGACGCCGTAGACGCCGCCGACCAGCGTCTCGTCCCGCCAGCACTCGATGGAATGGGCGCGGCCGAGCGCGTGGAGTTCCAGATAGAGCCGCCGGATTGGGGCGTTGATCCAGGTGTCCTCGCGGCTGGGGGCCGAAGCGGCGCAAGCGTCGATGACCGCGCCGAAGGCGGTGTCGACGCGAACCTCGAACGGCTCGGAGCGGACGGTGCGGCGCAGGCGGGTCGGGATGTGGAAGCCGTCGAGCGGGATGACGCCCCGCATCTCGGGCTCGACCAGGAAGACGCGGGGGTCGTCGCGCGCCTCTCCCATGGGGAAGACCCCCCGGGCGTAGCAGCGGAGCAGGTCTTGGGCGGTGAAGGTCACAAAAATCCTCCCCCGTTGGGGGAGGTGGCACGGAGCGTAGCGGAGTGACGGAGGGGGTATGTCACGAGCGCGGTGTCTGGGGCTGGCCCCCTCCACCGCTCCGCGGTCCCCCTCCCCCAAAGGGGGAGGATTACTGCGCCCGCTTCTTGGCCCACTGTTCCAGCCAGTGGATGTCGTAGTCGCCGCTCAGGATGTCCGGCTCCTGCAGCAGGCGCTGGAACAGGGGAATGGTGGTGTCGATGCCGCCGACGACCATCTCGTTCAGGCTTCGCTTCAGGCGCGCCACGCACTCGGCGCGGTCACGGCCGTGGACGATCAGCTTGCCGATCAGGCTGTCGTAATAGGGCGGGATCGAATAGCCGGCGTAGATGGCGCTATCCAGCCGCACGCCCAGACCGCCTGGCGCGTGGAAGTCGTTCACGGTCCCGGGAGACGGCGCGAAGGTCTCAGGGTTCTCGGCGTTGATCCGGACCTCGATGGCGTGGCCCTCGAAGTGGATGTCTTCCTGCGTGAACGACAGCGGCAGGCCGGCGGCGATGCGGATCTGTTCGCGGACCAGGTCGACGCCGGTGACGGCCTCGGTGACCGGGTGTTCGACCTGCAGGCGGGTGTTCATCTCGATGAAGAAGAACTCGCCGTCCTCCCACAGGAACTCGATGGTGCCGACGCCCAGGTAGCCGATCTCGCCGATGGCCTTGTTGACGATCTCGCCGATGCGGGCGCGGCCCTCGGCGGACAGGGCGGGCGAGGGGGCCTCTTCCAGCACCTTCTGGTGGCGGCGTTGCAGCGAGCAGTCGCGCTCGCCCAGGTGGACGACGTTGCCGTGGCTGTCGGCCACCACCTGGATCTCGATGTGGCGGGGCTTCTGGAGGTAGCGCTCCATATAGACCGCGCCGTTGCCGAAGGCGGCCTTTGCCTCGGTCTGGGCGGTCTGAACGGCCTCGACGAGGTCGTTCTGGGTCAGGGCCACCTTCATGCCGCGTCCGCCGCCGCCGGCCGCCGCCTTCACGATCAGGGGGAAGCCGATGGACTTGGCCGCCTCGATCGCAGCCTCGACCGTCTCGACCTCGCCGTCGGAGCCGGGGACGACAGGGATGCCCGCGTCCTTGGCCGTCTGCTTGGCGGTGATCTTGTCGCCCATGACTCGGATGTGCTCGGGCTTGGGGCCGATGAAGGTCATGCCGTGGGCTTCGACGATCTCGGCGAAGCGGGCGTTCTCCGACAGGAAGCCATAGCCGGGGTGGATGGCCTGGGCCCCCGTGATCTCGGCGGCGGCGATGATCGAGGGGATGTTCAGATAGGATTTGGCGGCCGGCGCCGGGCCGATGCAGACGCTTTCGTCGGCCAGGCGCACCCACATGGCGCCGCGATCGGCCTCGGAGTGAACGGCGACGGTGGAGATGCCCATCTCCTTGCACGCCCGATGGACGCGCAGCGCGATCTCGCCGCGGTTGGCGATCAGGACTTTTGTGAACACCGGATCAGGCCTCGAGCAGGACGAGGGGTTCGCCGAACTCGACCGGCTGGGCGTCGCCGACCAGCACCTCGGCCACGACGCCGTCGCGGGGCGCGGTGATCGGGTTCATGGTCTTCATGGCCTCGACGATCAGCAGGGTCTGGCCCTTCTTCACCTTGTCGCCCGGCTGGACGAAGGGATCGGCCTCCGGCGAGGGCTGGAGGTAGACGGTGCCGACCATGGGCGACTTCACCTCTTCGCCCGACTTGGCGACGATAGTGGCGGGGTCCGACGGCATGGCGGCCGAAGCGGCGGCGGGCGCGGCCGCAGGAACGGGCGAGGGCGCAGTCGCAGCGGGCGCGGCGGTGTAATGCATGACCGGCGCGGCGGTGATCTCGCGGGCGACGCGGATGCGGAGCTCGCCGCGCTCGACCTCGATCTCGGTCAGGCTGGTGTCGTTCAGGATGTCGGCCAGCTGGCGCACCAGGGCCGCGTCGATGACCTCGGACGGTTCGTTGTCGAGCTTCTTGTCGGTCGCCATGGAGAGCGTCGCCTTGTGATCGGGGTTCAACGAGAGGGCTGGGCGCCGCGTTCCCGCGCCAGCCGGAGGGCGGCCTTGACCGCCAGTTCATAGGATTGGGCGCCGAAGCCGGCGATGACGCCGGTCGCCGCGAGCGAGACGTAGGAGTGCCGCCGGAATTCCTCGCGCGCGGCGGGGTTGGACAGGTGGCACTCGACCACGGGGATGGTCAGGGCCTTGAGCGCGTCCAGCAGGGCGACGGAGGTGTGGCCATAGCCCGCCGGGTTGATGATTAGGGCCGAGGCCTCGGTGCGGGCCTCCTGCACCCAGTCGATTAGCTCGCCCTCGTGATTCGACTGGCGGAAGACGACAGTCGCGCCCGCGGCCGCCTCTTCGCAGATCGCCTGGACGTCGGCCAAGGTCTCGCGCCCATAGATGTGCGGTTCGCGCACCCCCAGGAGGTTGAGGTTGGGCCCGTTCAGGACGTAGAGGACGGGGGTTTCGGGCATTCGCTCCGGACGGGCGGTTGGCGCGGTGAAGCGGCGCCTTTTAGCGGAACGGGGCGCGGCGTCAAAGCGGACGCATCCCCGGCGTGAAGAAAGATTGACGTAGCGGCATGCGCATCCAGGTCAACGGCGAGGATCGGCAAGTCTCCGCGACCACGGTTCAGGGGCTGGTCGAGGAGCTGGGCTTCGACATCCGCAAGGTCGCGGTGGAGCGAAATCTGGCGATCGTGCCGAAGTCGTTGCACGCCGAGACGGCGCTGGCCGAGGGCGACCGGATCGAGCTGGTTCAGTTCGTTGGCGGGGGCTGAGACGCCGCGCGGCGGAAAGCGACTTTCGGTTGCGCTCGCTCGCAAAACCGGGTGATCCTCGGCTTAGTACCGAGGGAGTTGGGGATGAACCGGGAAGTCAGGACCGCGCTGGGCGGGGCCCTCGGTCTGATCGTTCTGATCGTCGCCTTCATCGCCCTCGTTCGCTACCTCGTGCCCTCCATTCTCGGCGCGCCCTTCTCCTTCAGTCTGATCGCGGCGGTCGCCGTGGCGGTGGTTGGCGTGCTCGTCCTCTGCTGGGCGGGCTGGCGGCTGTGGGTCTGGGCCGTGCGCTCCCTCAACCGCTGAAAAGGAATCCGCCATGACCAACGCCGGAATGCCCCGGCCCTTCGATCGCCGAGGCGCGGCGGCTGTGGGACGCACCGTCGGCATGGTCATGGCGATCTTCGCCCTGCTGATCATCGCCAGCCTGTCGGTGACCTCGTGCAGCGTCACGGTCGAGAGCGGCTACATGGGGATCAAGACCACCAAGTTCGGACCGAACCCCGGCGTCCAGCCCGAGGAGCTTGGGCCCGGCTTTCACTGGGAAGGCATCGGCGAGAAGATCCGGACCTATCAGACGCTCCAGCGCACCTACAGCTACACGCGCGAGCCGAACTCCGACGGGACCGAGAATGAGGAGATCACCTTCTCGGACGTTCTAGGCCTGCCGATGACGGCGGACGTCGCCCTGACCTTCCGGGTGCAGGAGAACAAAGCGGCCGACCTCTACGCCACCTGGCGTCAGGAATACGACGCCTTCATCGACGGGCCGCTGCGGACCTCGGTGCGAGCGGCGATCGCGCGGGAGACGGAGAAGCTGCCGGTCGCCTGCAACGCCCAGCAGGCGGCGGCCTCGGCCGCGCCGGCTCCTGTCGTCTCCGCGCCGGCGGAAGGAGCGCCTGCGGCCCCGGTCGGCCCCGCCGCCCCGACGGCGGCCGGCGAGGAGGTCGACTGCCCCGGCCAGTTGATCGGCCCCGGCCGCCAGATCGTGCTTCAGCGCGCCATGCAGGCTCTGCAGCGCGAGTGGACGCCGCAGGGGCTGGAGATCATCCGCATGGAGTGGATCGGCTCGATCCGCTATCCCGAGAGCGTCATCCTGGCCATCCAGTCGCGCACGACCGCCGAGCAGAACACCCGGGCGGCCCTAGAGCGCGTGAACCTCGAGCGCGCCAACGCCGAGGCGCGCATCGCTCAGGCACGGGGGCAGGCCGAGGCCAACCGGCTGCTGGCCGAATCGATCCGTTCCAATCCTGAGGTGGTGCGCCTGCGCGAGGTCGAACGGACTCTGGGTCTGTGCCCACTGGGCGCTGAAACCTGCGTTATCGGGCAAGGGGTCAATCTGGCCCAGCTGATCGAAAGCCGGGACGCGGCGGCGACGCCGCGCTGATCCAGCGGTTCCGTCCGGAGGCCGAAGGGCCTAGATAGGGCGCATGAACGCCCCCTTCGCTCCGCCCCCCGTGACCGCCGCTGCCGACAGCTGGATTGTCGCGGGACGGACCTTTTCGTCTCGCCTGATCGTCGGCACGGGCAAGTACAAGGACTACGCTCAGAACGCGGCGGCGGCGGAGGCGGCGGGCGCCGAGATCGTCACCGTGGCGGTCAGGCGGGTGAACTTGTCTGATCCGTCCCAACCCATGCTGGTCGATTATGTGAAGCCCGACCGCTTCACCTTCCTGCCGAACACCGCCGGGTGCTTCACCGGCGAGGACGCGGTGCGGACGCTGCGGCTCGCGCGCGAGGCCGGCGGGTGGGACCTGGTCAAGCTCGAGGTGCTGTCCAACACGGCGCACCTTTATCCCGACATGATCGAGACGCTCCGGGCGCTCGATCTGCTCATCAAGGACGGCTTTCAGGTCATGGTCTACTGCACCGACGACGTCGTCATGTGCCGTAGGCTGGAGGAGGCGGGGGCGGCGGCGATCATGCCGGCGGCGGCGCCGATCGGCTCGGGGCTGGGGCTGCAGAACCGGGTCAACATCCGGCTGATCGTGGAGCAGGCGACGGTGCCGGTGCTGGTCGACGCGGGCGTGGGCACGCCCTCCGACGCGACGTTGGCAATGGAGTTGGGCTGCGACGCCGTGCTGATGAACACCGCCATCGCGGAGGCGAAGGACCCGATTCTCATGGCCTCGGCCATGAAGCATGCCGTGATCGCAGGGCGCGAGGGCTATATGGCCGGGCGCATGGCGAAGCGGATGTACGCCGATCCGTCGTCGCCGCTGGCGGGTTTGATCTAACGAGACCCTGGCGCGGCAGCTTCGCATTCATCCAACGTCAGGCTGAATTCTCCAGTTTTTTCAGCCGGCCGCGCCGTCGACGGAGGATATTGCCGACATTGCTCTGTTCTCTGTTACAATGAAGCTTGCGCGCTGAGGGCTGCCGCGCCAGCAGAGGGTGTCATGTCCGTCACGGTGTTTTCGGCCTGCCATGACAAGCGTCTCAAGCCCCGGAGGACGGTGTTCGCCGTCACGGCGCTTGCGCTGTGTCTCGGCGCCCCTGCGGCGGTGGCCGACGCTACGCAGGCCGCCGCCGATGCGGCCTCTAGCGCGGCCCTTCTCCAGAACCCGCGTGGATGCGGCACGGTCGGGTCCGTGCTGGACGCCGCCTCGGCGACAGACATGGTCATGGTCGACGGCTTTGGCGCTGCCACCTTCGCGGTTGATACGACCAACCCTGAGGCCCAGGCCTGGTTCGACCATGGGGTGCGGCTGCGCTGGGCGTTCGAGCACAAGGAATCGGTGCGGGCGTTTCGGAAGGCTCAGGCGCTGGATCCCGATTGCGGCATGTGCGCCTGGGGCGAGGCCTGGGCGCTGGGGCCGAACCTGAACGGCGGCGGGACCGACGACGCATCCGCGAGCGAGGGGCGGCGGTTGGCGCAGTTGGCGCGGCGGAAGGCCCGGGATGCAACTCCGGTGCAGCGCCAGATGATCGACGCCCTGATCCAGCGCTACTCCGGATTCAAGTCCAGCCGAGACGTCCGCTTCGCCCGCGCCATGGACCGGATCGCTCGCGCCAATCCGGACGAGCCCCTGATCATCGCCGCCACCGCCGACGCCTGGATGCTGAAGGCAGACGAGTGGTGGGACGACGAGGGCCAGGCCGCCGATCCCGGCATCACGCGCGCCATGGAGCTGCTGGAGGCCTCCCTGGCCAAGGCGCCGGACGATCCGGGGACCATCCATCTCTATATCCACCTGACCGAATGGTCGGACGATCCGCACAAGGCCATACCTTATGGCGAGCGGCTGGCGGCCCTGGCGCCCTCAGCCAGCCATCTGGTTCACATGCCGTCGCACACCTTCTATCGCGTGGGGCGGTATCGGGACGCGATGACCTCCAACGTCAACGCCGTGGCGCTGGACCAGCGGTACAACGAATTGGCGACGCCGCCCGGCGGCATCCCCGGCATGCCGCTGCACGCCCACAACATCCACTTCGGCATGGGAGGAGCGCTGATGGCGGGCGGGGCCGAGCCCGGCTTGCTGCTAGCCCAGCGGTTCCTCACGACCTATCCCGACATCCCGGCGGACAACCTGTGGCGACAGATGATGGCGCACAACGCCTACGCCATTTTCGGCCGTTTCGGCTCGGCCGGGCAGGTCGCGGCCCTGCAGGAGCCGCCGGAGGATCGGCCGATGCTACGGGCCAGCTGGCGCTATGCGCGAGGCGAGGCGGCGGCCCGGGTGGGCGACGCGCGTGCCGTGCGCGCCGAGGCCGAAGCGATCCGCGCCATCCGTGAGAGCGACGCCATCACCGGCCCGCGAGCGACCGACATCAAGGATTTCGTGGAGGTGTTTCAGCGCGTGCTGGAAGGCCGGGCGGCGATGATCGAGGGCAATCCGGCGGCGGCGATCATCGCCTATGGTCGGGCGGCCGAAATCCAGGGCTCAGAAAAGGAGGGCGGAGACCCGCCCGTGATCTGGTATCCGACGCGACGCAGCCTGGCGGCCGCGATGCTGGCGAACGGCGACGCGGCCGGAGCCAAGGCCAAGATCGAGGAACTGCTGACGGACTGGCCGAGCGACCCCTACAGCCTTTGGATTCTCGCGGAGTCCGAAAGAGCGCTCGGCGACCCGTCGGCGGCCGCTGCCGCTGAGTCCCGCAGCCGCGTCGAATGGCTCGGCGGGGCGATGACGCTTGGCCTCGCCTGATCTGGCTTAAGCGGCTGGGCGTTGCGGCCAAACTAAAAGGGCCGCCCCGAAGGACGGCCCTGATCAGTTACTAGCGCTCGAAACTCAGCGCGGCGCGCGGGGCTTGGGAGCCGGCAGCAGGCCTTCGCGCTGGGCGCGCTTGCGGGCCAGCTTGCGGGCGCGGCGGACGGCCTCGGCCTTCTGGCGGGCGCGCTTCTCCGAGGGCTTCTCGTAGTGCACGTGGCGCTTCATCTCGCGGAAGCTGCCTTCGCGCTGCATCTTCTTCTTCAGGGCCTTCAGGGCCTGATCGACATTGTTGTCGCGAACGAAAATCTGAACCAGGTTCAACTCTCCTTTGGCTGCCCGCCGCGTCCTTACGAGAGGCGGGCAGACAAATAAAATCCGATCCCGCGGGCGACAGCCCGGCGAGCGAAGCCGGGTCGATACACCAAGCCCCCCGGACTGTCCAGCCGATCCGCCGCCATTCGTCGCGGTCTGCATCCCCGTCTCGCGCGTTCAGCCGGGCGACGCTAAGGATAGGCCCATGACCGACGTCCCCCCTCTGTCGAACGCCGAGCCGGACTGGGCCGACGCCAAGGAACAGGCGGTGCTGGACGCCGCGATCCGTCTGGCGCCGACGCTGGGCTGGAACGCGCGGATGGTGCGCGAGGCGAGTGCGGCCGAGGGTCTGTCGGAGGGCGATCAGGAACTGCTGCTGCCCAACGGTCCGCGCGATCTCGCCGCCTTGCTGTCGCGGCGACATGATTCGCGGGCGCTGGAGGCGCTGGGGTCCGCCGAGGGGCTAAAGATCCGCGAGCGCATCGCCAGGGCGGTATCGGCGCGGATGGAGGCGGGGGCCGACGACCTGGAGGCCACCCGCAAGTGCGCGGGCTTTCTGGCGCTCCCGACCAATGCCGATCTCGGTCTCTCGCTGGCCTGGGAGACGGCCGACCATCTTTGGCGCTGGGCCGGGGACACGGCGACCGACTGGAACCACTATTCCAAGCGCACGATCCTTTCCGGCATCCTGATCCCGGCGCTGACGATGCGCTGGTTCGAGGGCAAGGACGCCGCCGAGGCCTTCGTCGCGCGCCGCATCGACAACGTCATGGCTTTCGAGAAGTGGAAGGCAGGCAAGGACTTCGACGCTCCGGTGCGCAAGGCGACGGAGTTTCTGACCCGGCTCCGCTACGGCGCGACCTGATCCGGTGTGCGCCTCCTATCAGGCCAAGCTGAACGTCACCCAGCTGGTGGACTGGTTCGCGCGCGCCGGAGCGCCCCTCGACCTGCCCGGCGGCCTGCCCAATCTGGAGCCGCAGGACGAGGTGCGCCCGACCGACAGCGCGCCGGCCGTGCTGGGGACCGGCGGCGTGGCGAGGCTGGCGACGCAGCGGTTCGGCTTTCCGCCGCCCAAGCCCAAGGCGGGACCGATCATCAACCTGCGGGCCGAGGGCCGGACCTTCCTGAACCGCGAGCGGACCGGGCGCTGTCTCGTGCCGGTCAGCGGCTTCTATGAGTTCACGGGCTCGTCCTATCCCAAGACGCGCTGGATTCTCCGCGACGCGGAGGCGCCGTTTCTGGCTCTGGCGGCGGTATGGCGAGCGGGTGAGGGCGACGCCTTCTCGCTGCTGACGACAGAGCCCGGTCCGGACGTCGCGCCCTATCACACGCGCGGGGTGATCCCGGTTGCGGTGGAGCGCTGGGCCGACTGGCTGTTCGCCGAGGATTTTCCCGCCGACATCATCGCCCCGCCGCCCGCCGGTCGGCTGATGGTCGAGGCGGCGCCGAGGCCGGCGAAGCCTACAGCGGCCTGACCTTGTTCACATGCGCCATCTTGCGGCCGGGGCGAGCCTCCGCCTTGCCGTAGAGGTGCAGCCGGGCGTCGGCCTTGCCGGCCAGCTTCTTCCACTGCTCGACCTCGTCGCCCAGCAGGTTTTGCATCTCAACGCGGGCATGCGGCACGGTGGGACCGAGCGGCCAGCCGGCGACGGCCCGGATGTGCTGTTCGAACTGGTCGCAAACGCAGCCGTCCTGGGTCCAGTGGCCGGTGTTGTGCACGCGCGGCGCGATCTCGTTGACCAGCAGCCTGCCGCCGCCGAGGTCGAACAGCTCGATGCCGATCACGCCGACGTAATCCAGCCCGTCGAGCACGGCGCGAGCGATAGCGCGGGCGCGGCGCTCGGTCTTGGCATCGACCTCCGCCGGGGCGACCGTGGTGCGCAGCACGCCCCCCGCATGGCTGTTCTCGCCCAGCGGATAGACCGCCGTCGCTCCGTCGCGGCCGCGCGCGGCGATGATCGACAGCTCGCGCACGAAGTCTGCGCGCGCCTCCAGAATGGCGGGCCGGCCGCCGATGGCCTCGAAGGCCTTGGCCGCGTCCTTGTGCGACTTGATCCAGACCTGGCCCTTGCCGTCATAGCCTTCGCGCCGGGTCTTCAGCAGGGCAGGGCAGCCCAGCGTCTCGATGGCGGCCGTCAGGTCCTCCAGCGTCGTCACGGGGACGAAGTCGACCGTCGTCGCGCCGACGCCGTTCAGGAAGGTCTTCTCGTGCACCCGATCCTGGGCGACGGCCAGCGCCACCGGCCCAGGCGCGACGCGAGCGCCCGCCTCGGCCAGGCGCTCCATCGAGCTGGCGGGCACGTTCTCGAACTCGAAGGTGACGACGTCGCAGACGCGGCCAAACACGTTCAGCGCCACCGGGTCGTCATAGGCGGCGACGATCTGGCCGCGCGAAACCCGCCCGGCGGGGCTGTTGTCCTCCGGATCCAGGATGACGACGTCGAAGCCCAGCCGCGAGGCGGCCTGCGACAGCATGCGACCCAGCTGGCCGCCGCCCAGGATGCCGATGGTCGAGCCCGGCGCGAGAGGCGCGTCGCTTCCGCTCACTCAGTCCTCGACCGTCTCGTGGACCGCTTCCGTCTGGGCCTCGCGGAAGGCGTCCAGCCGTCCCGCCAGCACCGGATCGCCCAGCGCCAGGATCTGCGCCGCAAGAATGCCGGCGTTCTTGGCCCCCGCCTGGCCGATGGCCAGCGTGGCCACGGGCACGCCGCCCGGCATCTGGACGATAGACAGCAGCGAATCGAGGCCCTTCAGCGCCCTGGACTGCACCGGAACGCCGAGCACCGGCAGGGACGTCATCGAGGCCGCCATGCCGGGCAGATGGGCCGCGCCGCCCGCGCCCGCGATGATGACCTTGAAGCCCGCCTCGCGCGCGCCCGATGCGAACTCCCATAGCCGCTGGGGCGTCCGGTGCGCCGAGACGACCTTCGCCTCCCAGGCCACGCCCAGCCGGTCCAGGGTCTCGGCGGCGTGCTTCATCGTCGGCCAGTCGGATCGACTGCCCATGATGATCGCGACGGGCGGGGTCTCGGTCGCCATGCGGTCAAGGCTCCTCGCAGGAAAGCGGCCGGTTACAGCACGCGCGTTGCGCCCGCAACCGACGGCGCTAGCTTGGGGTCGCGCGGCCGCCGTTGAGTCGCCCCGGAGCCCGACCGTGACCGACGCGGCCGACATCGACGCCCTCGCCGATCCGCACGCCGAGATCGCCCGCCTGCGCGCCGAGGTCGAGGCCCTGCGCGCCCGCGCGGAAGCCGCCGAGGCCGCCGCCGAGCACGATGTCCTGACGCCGGTGCTGAACCGGCGCGGCTTCGTCGCCGCCATGACGCGGACCATGGCCTACTGCACCCGCTACAAGGTGCCGGCCGCACTGCTCTACCTCGACCTCGACGGCTTCAAGGGCGTGAACGACACGCTCGGCCACGCGGCCGGCGACGCGGCCCTCGTCCGGGTGGCGGAGATCCTGCTGGAGAACGTGCGGGCCACCGACGCCGTCGGGCGCCTCGGCGGCGACGAGTTCGCCGTCGTGCTGCTGAACGCCGGGCTGGAGGAGGGGCGCGAAAAGGCTGCCTCGCTCAAGGCCGCGCTCGAAGCCGCCGCGTTCGAATGGGAGGGGCAGGTCGCGCGCCTGGACGGCTCCTTCGGCGTGCGCGCCTACGCCGGTCAAACGGATGTCGAGGCCTGGCTGGCCGAGGCGGACGCCGCCATGTGGGTTCGGAAACGCGGCCGCTAGGCGCGGGTCAGGGCCAGCTGGATCACGTCCGTGCGCCGTGAGCGGAAACCCGCCTCGCAGTAGGCCAGGTAGAACCGCCACAGCCGCCGGAACCGCTCGTCGAAGCCGCCCATCTTGCGGATGTCGGCCCAGGCGGCCTGGAACCTCTGGTCCCAGCGCGACAAGGTGTCGGCGTAGTCGACGCCGAACCGCTCGACCGCGTCCCAGCTCAGCCCCGCCGCCTCGACCACGGGCTGAAGCCGCGCCTCGGACGGCAGCATGCCGCCGGGGAAGATATACTTCTGGATGAAGTCGACGCGGGCGTTGTACTCGTCAAACAGCTCGTCCTGGATGGTGATGATCTGCAGGCCTGCGCGCCCGCCGGGGACCAGCACCCGCCGCACCTTGTCGAAATAGGCGCCCCAGTACTCCTTGCCGACCGCCTCGAACATTTCGATGGAGGCGACGCGGTCGAAGGTCCCCTCGACGTCGCGATAGTCGATCAGGCGGATGTCGGTCCGCTCCGACAGGCCGGCGTTGAACAGGCGCTGACGGGCGAAGTCGTGCTGTTCCTGGCTGATGGTGACGCCGGTGACGTGGGTGCCGACCTCCTTGGCCGCATACTCCGCGAAGCCGCCCCAGCCGCAGCCGATCTCCAGCACCCGCATGCCGGGCTTCAGATCCATGGCGCGCGCCAGGTCGGCGTATTTCCGCGTCTGGGCGGCCTCCAGCGGCTCGGACGCGCTCTCGAACCGGGCCGAGGAATAGGTCATCGTCCGGTCCAGCCACGCCTCATAGAAGGCGTTGCCGAGGTCGTAGTGGGCGTGGATGTTCTTCTTCGATCCGGTTCGGCTGTTGCGGTTCAGCCGGTGCGAGATCCAGTTCGCCGCGAGCATGATGGCGTTGCCGTCGAACAGGCGGCGGATGTGGTCGTAGTTGGACGCCAGCACCTCCAGCAGCACGGCCAGATGCGGGCTGTCCCACTCGCCGGCGACATAGCCCTCGGCATAGCCGATGTCGCCGTTGGCCAGCACGCGCCGGGCGAAACGGTAGTCGATAACCTGCATGACCGCCGCCGGGCCAGGCGTCGCGCCCTCCAGCCGGTGCACCTCGCCGTTCGGCAGGCTCAGGGTCAGCGTCCCATAGGTCCAGTTGGCCGACAGCAGGCGCAGAAGAAGCGCGAAGACGCGGGGCGTCTTCTTCACGGAGGGCAGGGCGTGGTCGGCGGTGGATGCGGTCATGACGGCCAAGCTGGGTTTGGCAGCAGCTACGGTCAATCCTCCGGAAAGGCTTCACCTCCGCCGGTCACGACCTTCAGCGCCGCCAGAGCCCGCGCGCGCGCCTCCGCATGGTCCACGAGGGGTTTTGGGTAGGTGCGACCCAGCGTCACGTCCGCTGCGCGCAGGATCTCCGGCGGCGCGGTCCAGGGCGAATGGACGAAGGCAGGCGACAGCCGCTTCAGCTCCGGAACCCAGCGCTTCACATAGGCGCCGTCGGGATCGAACTTCTGGCCCTGGGTCACCGGATTGAAGATGCGGAAATAGGGCGAGGCGTCGGCGCCGGAGCCCGCCACCCACTGCCAGTTCTGGCTGTTCTGGGCCAGATCGGCGTCCATCAGGCAATCCCAGAACCAGGCCTCGCCCTTTCGCCAGTCGATCAGCAGGTGCTTGATCAGGCAAGACGCCACGATCATCCGGACCCGATTGTGCATGAAGCCCGTGGTCCAGAGCTCGCGCATGCCCGCGTCGACGATGGGGTAGCCGGTCCGACCCTTGGTCCAGGCCTCGAACTGGGCCGCGTCATTGATCCAGGGCATCCGGTCGTACTCGGGCCGGAAGGCGTCGGTCGGCAGGGTCGGAAAGTGGTGCAGCAGATGGGCGGAGAAGTCGCGCCAGATCAGTTCGTTGGTGAACTTGTCCGCCTGACCCTCTGAAATCCCTTTGGAACCGGCCGCGTCGTAGGCCGCCGTCCAGGCGCGCCACGGGCTGATTTCGCCGAAGTGCAGATGCGGCGACAGGCGGCTGGTGCCCGGTCGATCCGGCCGGTCGCGGTCGTCGGCGTATGTCTTGAGCCCGGTCTTCAGAAAGTCGGACAGGGCCTTGGCCGCCCCCGCTTCTCCCGGCTCGCCGAGGAACCCCTCGGACCAATCCGGCCGCGTCGGATGCAGACCCCATGCGTCGATGTCGTCGCTCTCGACCTCGGGCGCGCCGGACAGGTCTCGCGGCCCGAGCGTGTGGGCCGGGGCCGTCGCCTGTGCCCGCAGCGCCTTCATGAAGGGGGTGTAGACCTTGTACGGCCCGCCCGAGCCGTTCAGCACCGCGCCGGGCGTGGTGAGCAGGGTGCCGTTGAACCCCTTCACCTCGATGCCGTCGCCCTTCAGCGCATGAGCTATGTCCTTGTCGCGTGCCCAGCCGTCCGGCTCGAACAGCCGGTTCATCATCACGCAGGTCGCGCCGGTCTCGTCGATCAGCCGGCGCAGCTGGCCTTCCGAATCGCCCCGGCGCAGCACCAACCGTCCGCCGCGCTCGGCGATCGAGGCCGCCAGCGCCCGCAATGACTTGTCCAGCCACCAGCGGCTGGCCCCGCCGATCGGCCGCACGGCCGGACCTTCGTCGAGGACATAGACCGGCAGGATCGGCCGCCCCGTGGCCTGCGCCGCCTGCAGCGCCGGATTGTCCACCAGCCTCAGATCGCGTCGGAACCACAGGATGACGGGCGGCTCGCGGTCTGTGGTCACGCCTTCCGGCTCCGTGCTAGGTTGAACTGGACGGCGGTCGGGGCCACCTGACCGCCCCATAGGCTGGGCCATCCGAACGCGCCAGCCGCCAAACCGTCGCTACTTGGAAAGCCCGCTCGTGACCGCTCCCAACTCCGTCATCACCCTGTCCGGCAACGGCGTCACCACGCCCGTGGTCATCGGCGGCGGGGCGCGCATCGCCTTCATCGCCGGCCCCTGCCAGCTGGAGAGCCGCCAGCACGCCCTGGAAATGGCTCATGCGCTGAAGGAGATCGGCCAACGGCTGAACGTCGGCATCATCTACAAGACCAGCTTCGACAAGGCGAACCGCACCAGCGCCACCGCCGCCCGCGGCATCGGCCTGGAAGGCGCCCTGCCGATCTTCGCCGAGATCCGCGAGGTCACCGGCCTGCCGGTCCTGACCGACGTCCACAACGAGGAACAGTGCGGCATCGCGGCCCAGGCCGTCGACGTGCTGCAGATCCCGGCCTTCCTCAGCCGCCAGACCGACCTGCTGCTGGCCGCGGCCGCGACCGGCAAGGCCATCAACATCAAGAAGGGCCAGTTCCTCGCCCCCTGGGACATGAAGAACGTCATCGCCAAGGTCACGGGCGCGGGCAATCCCAACGTCATGGCCTGCGAGCGCGGCGCCAGCTTCGGCTACAACACTCTGGTTTCGGATATGCGGGCCCTGCCTGTCCTGCGCGATATCGGCTGCCCGGTGGTGTTCGACGCGACCCACAGCGTCCAGCAGCCGGGCGGGCAGGGCACGTCCTCCGGCGGCCAGCGCGAGTTCGTGCCGGTGCTGGCCCGCGCCGCCGTGGCCGTGGGCGTCGACGCCGTCTTCATGGAAACCCACCAGGACCCCGACCACGCCCCGTCGGATGGCCCGAACATGGTGCCCCTGTCGGAGTTCGAGGGCCTGGCCGCCGACCTGATCGCCTATGACGACCTGTCCAAGGCCCGGATGGCGAAGGCGGCGTGAATCCGATAGGCGGTGGGCATGGCTGACACCCACCTCGACCTCGGCGGACTGCAGGCGCTGCTGGACAAGGCGCGCGGCCTGACGATCGCCTGCGTCGGCGACCTGATGCTGGACCGCTATGTCTATGGCGAGGTCAACCGCATCTCGCCCGAGGCGCCCATTCCGGTGCTCCGCGCCCGCCGCATGGTCGCCATGCCCGGCGGGGTCGGCAATGTGGCGCGGAACGTCGCGGCGCTCGGCGCGACCGCCCGGCTGGGCGGCGTCGCCGGTGACGACGCTCCCGGCGCCGAACTTGCCTCGCTGGTCTCGGCCGAGGATCGGATCGAGGATTTCATCGCCCGAACGGCGGCGGGCGGCACCATCGTCAAGACGCGCTACGTCTCCGGCGGCCAGCAATTGATGCGCCTCGACGAGGAGGAGCCTGTCGTCGGCGCCTTCGAACGCGACGACGTGTTTTCAAACGCTTCGGCAATTCTCCTGTCCGATTACGCCAAGGGCGTCGTCACCGAGCGGCTGATCCGTTCGGCCCTGTGGCAAGCGCAGAACGCGGGCGTCCCTGTCATCGTCGACCCCAAGGGCCGCGACTTCGCCCGCTACGGCGCCGTCGACGTGATCAAGCCGAATGCGTCGGAGCTGGCTGGCGCCACCGGCCTGCCGGTCGAGACCGACGCCGAGGTCGAAGCGGCGCTGAGCACCCTGCTGGAGGCCACCACGGCCAAGGCCATTGTCGTCACCCGCGCGGGCAAGGGCATGAGCCTGATGCGGCGCGGCGGCCCCGTCCGTCACTTCCCCGGCCGGGCGCGCGAGGTGTTCGACGTCTCCGGCGCGGGCGACACGGGGCTCGCGGCGCTCGGTCTCGCGCTCGGGGCGGGGGCCTCGCTGGAGCAGGCGGTGCAGTTGGCCATCCTGGCGTCCGGCGTTGTCGTCGGAAAGAGCGGCACGGCGGTGGTCACCCCCGCCGAGCTGATCGAGGCCGAGGTCAGCCAGCACGCGGGCGCGGCGCTGGCCAAGGTCACCGGCCTGGACGACCTCGCCGCCGAGGTCGAGGCCTGGCGGGCGCAGGGACTGAAGATCGGCTTCACCAACGGCTGCTTCGACATCCTGCACCGCGGCCACGTCGCCTATCTGGCCCAGGCGCGCTCGTGGTGCGACCGCCTGGTGGTCGCCTTGAACACCGACGCCTCGGTCCGCGCGCTGAAGGGGGAGGGGCGGCCGGTCAACGACCTCGACAGCCGCGCCGTCGTCATCGGCGGCCTGGCCAGCGTGGACCGGGTGACTTCCTTCGACGACCCGACGCCGATCCGCCTGATTGAACGGCTGCGGCCCGACGTCCTGATCAAGGGCGCGGACTACACGCGCGAGGGCGTGGTCGGCGGGGACCTGGTCGAGAGCTGGGGCGGGGAGGTTCGGCTGGCGGCCTTCACCGACGGCTTTTCCACGACCAAGACCATCGAGACGATGAAGGGATCGGCATGAGACGGGCGGTCGTGGTCACCGGCGGGGCCGGCTTCATCGGCTCCAACATCGTCTCTCGGCTCTGTGCGGAGGATCGCTGGGACGTCATCGTCTGCGACCGGCTGGAAAGCGCCGATCTCGGCAAGTGGCGCAACATCGCCAAGTCCCCCATCGCCGACTTCTGGCAGCCCGAGGAGCTGTTCGCCCAGCTGGACCGCCAGGTCGATCGCGTCACCGCCATCGTCCACATGGGGGCCATTTCCTCCACGACCGAGCAGGACGCGGACCTCATCCTGCGGACGAACTTCAGCCTGTCGCGCGATCTGTGGGACTGGTGCGCGCTGAACGACACGCGGTTCATCTACGCCTCTTCGGCCGCCACCTACGGCGACGGCTCGGCCGGGTTCGAGGATGCGGACGACTTTGCGTCCATCTCCCGGCTCCAGCCGCTAAACGCCTATGGCTATTCCAAGAAGCTGTTCGACCAGTACGCCGTGCGCGAGGCGTCGCGCGACCATGCCCCCAAGCAATGGGCGGGGCTGAAGTTCTTCAACGTCTATGGCCCGAACGAAGGGCACAAGGGCGGCATGAAGTCCGTCATCGCCCAAATCTGGCCCAAGGTCGCGGCGGGCGAGACCGTCAGCCTGTTCCGCTCCCACCACCCCGACTATGCAGACGGCGGCCAGCTGCGCGACTTCGTCTTCGTCGACGACGTGGTCGATATCGTCGACTGGCTGCTGTGCGAGGACCGGATCAGCGGAATCTTCAACGCGGGCTCGGGCCAGGCGCGGTCCTTCCTCGACCTGGCCAAGGCCACCTTCGCCGCGGCGGGCAAGGAGCCCAAGGTCACCTACATCGACATGCCCGAGGCCATCCGGGACCGGTACCAGTACTTCACCCAGGCCTCGATGGACCGGGTGCGCTCCCTCGGCTTCTCTGGCCAGTCGACGCCGCTGGAAGAGGGCGTGCGGCGCTACGTCCAGACCTATCTGAGCCAGGCGGACCCCTATCGGTGAGGCGTCGGTGATCTTGCCCCGGCTGACGCTGCGCCAGTGGATCGGCTGGACCGGGTTCACCCTGGTCTTCCTGCTGACGGCGGCCGTGGCCGTGTGGCGGGGCGACATCCTCCGAGCCGGGCTGGATCCCCAGATACCCTTCCAGACCTACGACCCGCCACCCGCGCCGGACTACACGGACCCTTCTGCCTGGGCCCTGCGTGACGTACGCACACCGGCCGCGGGGCCGGCGGCCGTCTTCTTCCTGCACTCCACCACATATGACGGCGGCAAGGAATGGAACGGTCCGGTCGGCGACCCCGACGCGGACGCCTACCTCCAGCGCGTCGTTCTTCCGAACTACGCGGGCCCCTTTGCTCGCGTCGGCTCTGTCAGTGCGCCCCTTTACCGCCAAGCCTCGCTCTATACGCGGCTAACGCTCCGCGACGACGCGCGCGACGCCCGGGCCTTCGCCTATGGCGACGCCCTGACGGCCTTCGACACCTGGCTGGCGGCGCATCCGACGGGGCCGCTGGTGCTGGCGGGCGTTGAGCAGGGCGGGGAGCTGATCGACCGCCTGGTGCGCGAGCGGATCGCGCGCGATCCGGCGCTGAGCGGACGGGTCGCCGCCGTCTATCTGATGGACGTCATCGTGGCGCGCGAGTCCCTATCGCCGTCGCTGCCGGCCTGCGCCACCGCCACCAGCACGGGCTGCGTCGTCGCCTGGTCCGGCGTGGACGAGAAGAACGATGGAGCGGCTCAGCGCCGCCTTCGGCGCGCCCTGATCTGGAACGCCAACGGCCGTCTGGTCGACCTCGCCGGCCGCCCGGCGCTGTGCGTCAATCCCGTCAGCGGCGCGGCCGACGGCGCGGCCGTCCCCTCTCGCCGTCACCAAGGCGCCGCCAACGCCACGGGGCTGGAGTGGGGAGTCCACCCCGCGTTCATCGATCGGGCTGTCGCCACCCAGTGCCGCCAGGGCATCTTGCGCCACACCGAGTTGACGACCGAGTCCTTCCGCGAGGTCGGCGACTGGGCGGATCGCCGAAAAGCACGTCAGTACAATCTATTCTACGCCGATATTGAAGCTGACGTTGAGAGACGCCTGAACGTCTGGATGGCTTCGAACCCCAACTAGTCCAGCGCCGCGCGTTCGGTCTTCCAGTCGAACAGAGCCTCCAGCACCTGGATCGCCTTGCCTCGCTCCGACAACAGGTCGGGGTCGCGGCCGAGCACCAGTCGCGCGTCGTCCGCGGCAGCCAGAAGCAGAGCCCGGTGCCGTATCGGATCGGCGAAGCGATAGGCCGGAAAGCCGCTCTGCTTCAGACCCAAGGGATCGCCGCCGCCGCGCAGGCGAAAATCCTCCTCGGCGATCTCAAATCCGTCCTCGGTGCGGCGCAGCGTCTCCAGCCTCTGGCGCGCCGTCTCGCCCAAGCCGCCATCCTCGCCGCCGTAGAGCAGGATGCAGGCGCTGGCCTTGGCGCCCCGGCCGACGCGGCCACGCAGCTGGTGCAGCTGGGCCAGGCCGAAGCGGTCGGCGTGCTCGATGACCATGATGGAGGCGTTGGGCACGTCCACCCCGACCTCCACGACGGTCGTCGCCACCAGCACGGGCAGGCGGCCGTCGGCGAAGTCGGCCATCACCGCCTCCCGCTCCGCGCCGGGCATCTGGCCGTGCGCCAGACCGACCTCGGCGCCCAGCAGCCGCCGCAGATCGACCGCGCGGGCCTCGGCCGCCGCAAGATCGACGGCCTCGGATTCGGCCACTAGCGGACAGATCCAGTAGGCCTGGGCTCCGCTCTCGACCGCCGCCTTGAGCCGCTTCGCCACCTCGCCGATGCGGGCGAGCGGCAGGACGGCGGTGGCCACCGGCGTGCGACCCGGCGGCTTCTCCGTCAGGCGGCTGACGTCCAGTTCGCCGTACTGGGTCAGCTCCAGCGTGCGCGGGATCGGCGTCGCCGACATGGTCAGCAGATGGACGCCGCCCGTTCTCGGATCACCCTTGGCTTGCAGGCGCGCGCGTTCGTTGACGCCAAAACGGTGCTGCTCGTCGATGACGGCAAAGCCCAGCCGGTCGAAGCGGACGGCGTCCTGAAATAGGGCGTGGGTCCCGATCGCCACCCGCGCCGCGCCGGACGCCAGCGCCGCCAGCTTCTCGCGCCGCTCGGCCGGCGTGTCCCGCCCGGTCAGCAGGATCGCGGGCGCTCCCGCCGCCTCCAGCATCGGACCGAGCCTCTGATAATGCTGCCGCGCCAGGATTTCCGTCGGCGCCATCAGGGCGGACTGGAAGCCGCTGGAGGCCGCATCGGCCATGGCCAGCGCCGCCACCGCCGTCTTGCCCGAGCCCACGTCGCCCTGCAGCAGCCGGCCCATTTGCTCACCTGACACGAGATCGCGGCGGATTTCGGCGACGGCCTGATCCTGAGCCCCGGTCAACCGGAAGGGCAGGGCAGCGAGCAGGGCCTGTGACACGCCGCCCGGCCGGATCACTGGGGCCGGCGTGATCTGTCGCGCCCTTCGCCGCCGCGCCAAGGCCAACTGATGAGCCAGGAGCTCGTCATAGGCCAGCCTCTGCCGCACCGGTGCATCGGCCTCCAGATCAGCCTCGTCCGCCGGCGCGTGCAGGGCCTCGATCGCCGCGCGCCAGCCCGGCCATCGCTGCTTCGCCAGCCATGCCGCGTCCTGCCATTCCGGCAGCTCAGGCGCGGCGGTCAGAGCCGACAGGGCGATCTTTCGCACCTGCCGCGAGGTAATCCCCTGCGTCGCCGGATAGACGGGCTCGACCGCTGGAATTTCCTCGCCCTTGTCCAGCGGCACGATCCAGTCGGGATGAACGATCTGGACCTCGTTGTTGTAGCGCTCGACCTTGCCGGACACGAGGCGACGCTCGCCGCGCCGCAGCTGGCGCTCAATGTGCTGGGGACTGCCGCCGAACCAGATCAGGTGGACGAAGCCGGTATCGTCGGTCGCACGCACCTTCAGCGGCGCGCCCGGCCGGGTCGGGGCGATCATGCGGTCGATGACGATGTCGAACACGCCCACCTGGCCTTCCACCGCATCGATCGCCGTGGTGCGACGCCGCGTGATGACCCCGGTCGGCGCCAGGAACAGCACGTCGCGCACCAGCGGCCCGGCCAGCTTCTGCACCAGCGGCAAGGTGCGCGGGCCGACGCCCTTCAGCGTGCCGACCTCCGCGAACAGGGGAAACAGAATCTCCGGGCGCATCGCCTGCGACCATAGCGGTCGCGGCGACGCTGGCGAAACGGGCAGGGGAACGCTATCTGCCACGGCTTGTTGGAATGATGGACCGGGCAAGGATTCTTGTGGCCGAACACGACGCGCGCGCCGAAACACCCTCTGATCCTCGCCGCGAGCGGCTGGGGCGGCTGACCTTCCGCGCCTGGCGTCGGGGCTTCCGCGAGGCCGATCTGGTGCTCGGACCCTTCATGGAGGCCGAGGGCGCGGCTCTGTCGAATGCCGAACTCGACGCCTTCGAGGCTCTGTTGGCCGAGGACGACCACGACCTCTACGCCTGGATCATCGAGACCAGGCCCACGCCCCCGCCGCACGACACTCCGCTGATGACCCGCCTGCGCACCTTCATGCGCAGCCATGTCTCCGCCGCGGTCGCCGAGGGAGCGGGCTGATGGACGGGACCCAGATCGAACGCCGTACGGACCAGACCCTGGGCGGGGCGCCCGAGGGCATGGACGCCCTCGTCGTCGCCGAACGGCTGAAGGCGTCCGGCGGCGTCGCCGTGTTCGTGGCCCGGGACGGCGCGCGGGCCACGGCCTTCAGACAGGCGTTCGGCTTCTTCGCCAAGGACGTTGAGGTTCTTGAGTTTCCGGCCTGGGACTGCCTGCCCTACGACCGGCTGAGCCCCACCGCCAGCGTGTCCGCCGAGCGCATGGCGGCGCTCACCACGCTGGCCCGGCGCGAGGCCGACGCCCGCGAGCCCCTGCTGGTCGTCACCACCGTCGCCGCCGCCATGCAGCGCACGCCGCCGCGCGAGATCACCTGCGCCGCCGGCTTCGAGGCCGTGGTCGGGCTAGATCTCGACCTCCAGGCGCTGGAGACCTACTTCGCCATCAACGGCTACGTCCGCGCCTCGACTGTCAGCGACCGGGGCGAGTTCGCCGTGCGTGGCGGGGTGATCGACGTCTTCCCGCCCGGCTTCCCCGAGCCCGTGCGGCTGGACATGTTCGGCTCCGAGCTGGAATCGATCCGCACCTTCGACCCCGAGACCCAGCGCTCGACCGGCCAGCTGCGCGAGGTGTCGCTGTCGCCGGTGTCCGAGGCCCTGCTGGACGCCGACAGCATCAGCCGCTTCCGCAGCGGCTATCTGAACCTGTTCGGCGCGCCGGGCGAGGACCCGATGTACGCCTCGGTAAGCGAGGGCGCGCGCCGGCAGGGGTTCGAGCACTGGCTGCCGTTGCTCTACGACCGGCTGGAGACCCTGTTCGACTATCTGCCCGATCGCGCCTCGATCTTCGTCGATCATCAGGCCGAGGCCGCGCGCGCCGACCGCTGGAACCTGACCAAGGACGCGTACGAGGCTCGTCAGGAAGCGTCGAAGGCCAAGGGGGGCGGGGCCAACCGCGCCCTGCCGCCCGAGCGTCTGTATCTGCCCGAGGAGGAGTGGAACGGCGCGCTCGCGGGCCGCTCCGTCCGGCGCTTCAGCCCGTTCGACGGCGGCGTCGAGGATGCGGGCGGCCGTCTGGGCCGCACCTTCGCCGCCGAACGCGCCCAGGACAGCGTCAACCTGTTCGAGGCCGTCGCCGCCCATGCGGCCAAGCTGAAGGCCGAGGGCAAGACCGTCCTCTTCGCCAGCTGGACCGAGGGATCGTCCGACCGGCTGGGCCTGATGCTGACCGATCACGGCCTGGAGCCCGTTGTGGCCGTCCGGGATTGGGAGGACGTGCAGGTCGCGTCCAAGGACCTGTTCCTGCGCGGCGTCCTGTCGGTGGAGCACGGCTTCGTCACCGACGACGTCGCCGTCATCTCGGAGACCGACATCCTCGGCGACCGTCTGGCGCGGCCCAAGCGCAAGCGCCGCGCCTCGAACTTCCTCGCCGAGGCTTCGGCCCTGACCACCGGCGACCTGGTCGTCCACCTCGACCACGGCATCGGCCGCTACGAGGGGCTCAAGACGCTTGAGATCCAGGAGGCGCCGCACGACTGCCTGGAGCTCCTCTATGCCGGTGAGAGCAAGCTCTATCTGCCCGTTGAAAACATTGACCTCCTGACCCGATACGGCGCGGAATCTGACGACGTCCAGCTGGACCGTCTGGGCGGCGCCGGCTGGCAGGCCCGGAAGGCCAAGGCCAAGCAGCGTCTGCGCGACATGGCCGAGGGCCTGATTGCGCTCGCCGCCAAGCGCGCGCTCAAGACCGGCGAGCCCATCACCCCGCCGCACGGCCTGTTCGACGAGTTCTGCGCCCGCTTCCCCTACGAAGAGACCGACGACCAACTCAACGCCATCGGCGAAGTGCTGGAGGACCTGGGCAAGGGCTCGCCGATGGATCGTCTGATCTGCGGCGACGTTGGGTTCGGCAAGACCGAGGTGGCGATCCGCGCGGCCTTTGTCGTAGCCATGTCGGGCCAGCAGGTCGCCATCGTCTGCCCGACGACGCTACTCGCGCGCCAGCATTTCAAGACCTTCTCGGAACGCTTCGCCGGCTGGCCGATCAAGGTGCGGCACCTGTCGCGCATGGTCACCGCCAAGGACGCCGCCGAGACCCGCGCGGGCCTGAAGGATGGCTCCTTCGAAATCGTCGTCGGCACCCACGCGGTGCTGTCCGATCAGGTCGGCTTCAAGGACCTGGGCCTCGTCATCGTCGACGAGGAGCAGCACTTCGGCGTCAAGCACAAGGAAAAGCTCAAGTCCCTGCGCGCCAACGTCCACCTGCTGACGCTGACCGCCACGCCGATCCCGCGCACCCTGCAGATGGCGCTGTCGGGGATCCGGGAGATGTCCATCATCGCCACGCCGCCGGTCGATCGCCTGGCGGTGCGGACCTATGTGGCGCCGTGGGATCCGGTCATGGTTCGCGAGGCCCTGCTGCGCGAGAAGTATCGCGGCGGCCAGGCCTTCTACGTCTGCCCCCGCCTGTCGGACCTGCCCGACATCGAGGCGTTTCTCCGCGTCCAGGTGCCTGAGATCAAGTTCGTCGTCGGCCACGGCCAGATGAGCGCGACCCAGCTGGAAGACGTGATGAGCGCCTTCTACGACGGCAGCTACGACGTCCTGGTCTCGACCACCATCGTCGAAAGCGGCATCGACATTCCGACCGCCAACACCTTGATCGTGCACCGGGCCGACATGTTCGGCCTGGCCCAGCTGCACCAGATCCGGGGGCGCATCGGCCGGTCCAAGGCGCGCGCCTTCGCCTATCTGACGACCGATCCGAACAAGCCCATGACCCTGTCGGCCGAGCGGCGGCTGCAGGTGCTCCAGTCGCTCGACAACCTGGGCGCCGGCTTCCAGCTGGCCAGCCACGACCTGGATCAGCGCGGCGGCGGCAATCTGCTGGGCGACGAACAGTCGGGCCACATCCGCGAAGTGGGCGTCGAACTCTATCAGCAGATGCTGGAGGACGCGGTCGCCGAGCTGCGCGTCAACGGCGAGACGGGCGTGGTCGACCGGGGCTGGTCGCCGGCCATCAACGTCGGGGCTGCGGTCCTGATTCCAGAGGATTACGTCCCGGATCTGAACGTCCGTCTCAGCCTGTACCGCCGCCTGTCCGATGCCGAGAACACCGAGAGCCGCGAGGCCCTGGCGGCCGAACTGATCGACCGCTTCGGCCCCCTGCCGGATGAGGCCAAGCAGCTTCTGCGCATCGTCGGCATCAAGGCCAACTGCAAGACGGCCTGCGTGGAGCGCATCGACATCGGGCCCAAGGGCGCGGTCCTGACACTGCGCGACAACCGCTTCCCCAATCCCGCGGGCCTCGTCGGCCTCATCCAGAAGAACCACGCCAGCTGGAAGATCCGGCCGGATCAGAAGATCGTGGTCAAGGGCGACTGGCCCACGCCGGAGGACCGACTGAAGGTCGCCGAGCGGATCACGACCGACCTGGCCCGGGTGGCGGGGGCCTAGGCCGCCCGCGCCGCGTGCAGGTCTGCCGAGGCCCGCTCCAGCACGGCCGCCGCGCTCTCGCCGGGCATCAGCTCGGCCACGCCGACGCGGAACTCGACCACGAACGGCGAGCGGTCCGGGCCGGCGTCGAACGCCGTGCAGCCGATCACGGCCGCGATCCGCTCGGCCGCCAGCCGCGCGGCCGGGCCGGGCGTGGCGGGCAGGGCGAGCGCGAACACCTCCGGCGCCAAACGCGCGGCCGTGTCCTCGACACGCACCAGCCGCGACACCATCGCCCCGATCTGCGGCATGGCGCGATCCAGCCAGCCGCCGCGCCGCGCATGTCCCAGCGTCTCGGTCTCCGACACCTTGAGCACGCAGATCGACAGCGGCCGCCGGCGAGCCGTCGCGGCCTCCGCCACCCGGCCCAGATGGCTGGCGAACAGGGTGGGGGTGAACAGGCCCGTCGTCGGGTCCATGACGCCCGACCCCCGCGCGCCCTCCAGCGCCTTGCGGATCGCCAGATGGCGGCGGTGGGTGTGGGCCAGCGCCAGCACGCGGGCGGCGATGTCCGGCTCGGGCGTCGAGGCCGCGGCGACTTCCGAGAAGCCGCGGTTGTAGAGCTCGCCCAGATTGATCTCGCCTTCGGAGCGCAGATAGAGCGCCAGCGGGATGTGATAGAGCCGCGTGTTCCGCTTCATGCCCGACGCGATGCTCAGCGCCGGCGCGTGGTCGGGCGCGCCCCACAGCACCGCCGCGTCGAAGGGGCTTTCGTGCAGGTAGTCGAAGGCGGTGTAGGGCGTCGGCGCCGCCACGATCTCGGCCCCCGCCTGGGTCAGGGTGTTGGACAGGCCGATGAAGCGGTGATCGGGCGCCCCGGCGATCAGGATTCGCACCGGGCTCTCGTCCGGATCGCCCGCGTCCAGCGAGGCGCCGTGCAGCGCCAGCGTCTGGCGGCGCAGGCGGAACTCCTCCTCGGTGATCGCCGCCCGGACCAGCTGCTCCAGCCGCAGGCCCAGTTGCGTCGGATGGGGCGCCTCCGCCATCGCCAGGTCGATGCCGTCTTCCGCCACGGCCGAACCGATCGACACGATCGGCAGTCGCCGCGCCCCGGCCGCGAGTCGCAGGCCCTCGGGCAAGGCGGCGGCTTCGGGATGGTCCGCGTCGATGATGGCCGCTTCCAGCTTGAAGTCGCCCAGCGCCGCGACCGCCGCCCCGCCGGTCCGCGCGGTCATGGTGCGCCAGCCGAGCCCGTCGAGGCCCCGGCACAGGGCGCCGATCCTGTCGTCGGTTTGGGCGACGACCAGAACGCGTGGATCAGAAAGCAAGTCGGCCGTCCCCCAATGGACCCCCAGCCGGGGCCGCGTCCGCGACGCCCCCGGACCATACCGATCCGGCCCCGTCGGGCGCAATGCGCAATACCCCTTACGGGCGAAGTCGCTCTCGGTAATGTGAGGCTTCCATGACAGGCGATATGCGCTAGGGTGCCGACGCGCAGGGGGCTGTGGCGGGAACCGGTTTGAGCGGACAACGGACGGACATCGCCACGCCCGGCTACTGGCTGCGCCTGTCGGGCCGCGCCTTCGCGCGCAGCTGGGGCCGCGACGTGATGCTCTACACGGGCGGCGTCTCCTTCTTCGCCCTGCTGGCGGTGTTCCCGGCCATCGCCATTCTGATCGGCTTCTACAAGGCCGTGCTCTCAATCGGCCAGGTCAGCGAACAGGCCGCCGCGCTCGCCGACGTCATGCCTCACGCCGCGCGCACGATCTTCCAGGCCGAGGTCGAGCGGCTGGCCAATGCGTCCGCCCGCACGGTTTCCTTCCAGAGCGCCTTCGCCCTGGTCGTCGGCGCCTATGCCGCGCATCGGGGCTTCAAGGCCCTGCTGGCCGGGCTGAACCTGATCCACGACGAGACCGAGCCGCACGGCTTCCTCAAGTTCAACCTGCTGGCCTTCTTCGTCGCGCTGTTCGCCTTCGCCCTGTTCACGGTGATCTCGGGCGCGGTCGTGACGGGGCGACTGCTGCAGCACACCGCCGGAGAGGCCGCGGCGGGCGGCGGCTTTTCGCTCGGCGGCTTGGTCCCGGCGCTCGGCCTCGGCATGGGCCTGACCATGCTCTATCGCTACGCCATGTCCCACAGGGCGCCGGTGGCCTGGGTTCCGGCGCTGGCGGGCGGATCGGTGGCGACCATCCTGTCGATGATCTCGTCCTGGCTCTGCGCCATCTATGTCGAGCAGATCGCGCCGCTGGGCGCCACCTACGGCTCGGTCGGCGCGGTGGTGGTGCTGCTGATCTGGCTGTCGTGGAACGTCAACGCCATCTTCTACGGCGGGGCCTTCGCCACCGAGATGGAGATCGCCAAGCGAGCGCGCGGCGCGCCCGAGTTCGACGACCCCGGCGAGGAAACGACCGCCGCCATCGTCAACCTGTCGGAGCGACGGGCCTCTCGACGGTGATCGTCAGGACGCCGTCGGCTTCGACGATGTCGACGATCCGCCCACCCAGTTCCTGCATCAGATAGGGCGCGTCGATCCGCGCCATCGGGTCGGTCGCCAGCAGCACCGCGCGTTCGGCCGAGGGCGTTTCCGCCAGCGCCTTCCTCAGCCTCAGCGTCGGCACCGGACAGCGATGCCCCCGCGCATCGACGACCAGAGGCTCGCTCATCGGGATTCGCAGGCGTTCAGCAGCATCTGCAGCGCCATCCGCACGGAGGCGAGACGCACGCCCTCCCGGTCCAGACCGTCGAACACATGGCGCTCGTGAACGATCCTCGACGGTGAGGCGCAGCCGAAGTGGACGAGCCCGACCGGCTTGTCCGCCGATCCACCGCCCGGCCCGGCGATTCCGGTAATCGATACGGAGAGCGCGACGCCCGCGCGTTCCCGCGCGCCTTCAGCCATACCGAGGGCGACCTGTTCCGACACCGCGCCGTGCTCTGCGAGCAGCGATTCGGAAACACCGAGCAGGGCGGTCTTCGCCGCGTTCGAATAGGTGACGAACCCTCGATCCACGACGACCGACGATCCCGCCACCGCCGTCAGGGCGCCCGCGACAAGCCCGCCGGTGCAGCTCTCGGCCGTCGCGATCGTCCAGCGGCGCTCGCTCGCGGCGGCTATAACGGCGGCGGCCAGGTCTGCGATGTCGTCGGGGAACATGGGGCTTTCCGAAGCGGCCGGGAATGGGGATACATGGGCCGCGCGCTCGGGTCTGTCGACCGGTCGGCGCGACCGGAGCGGGCATGAGTGACGTGACTGTGGGTGCGGATGCAGGTCGTTCGATCGAAAACGGCGACGCGGACCGCGCGACGCCGGGCCTGTTCGCCTTGGCCATCTTCACTTCGGCGGCGCTGGTCTTCACCGTCCAGCCGATGGCGACCAAGCTGGTCCTGCCGGTGTTGGGCGGCTCGCCGTCGGTCTGGAACACAGCGATGGTCTTCTTCCAGGCCGCGCTGCTCGCCGGCTACGCCTACGCCCACGCCCTTCAGCGCATCCGCTCGATGAGGGTCCAGATGGGGGTGCATCTGGCGCTCCTGCTGCTGGCTGCCCTGTTCCTGCCGCTGCGGATCAGTGGGCTGCTCGGCGACCCCGACCCGTCCGCGCCCGTCGCCTGGCTCCTGACGACGCTGGCCATCTCCATCGGCGCGCCCTTTGCCGTGCTCTCGGCGACCGCGCCCCTGCTTCAGGCCTGGTACGCCCGCGTGCGCTCGGGCCACGCCGACGGCCAGAATCCCTACGTCCTATACGCCGCCTCCAACCTCGGCAGCTTCCTAGCCCTGATCGCCTATCCGGCGCTGATCGAGCCCCTGCTGACCCTGTCCGGCCAGCGCGCCGGCTGGAGCGCCGGCTACGCCATTTTCGTCCTCATGATCGTGGCGCTCGCCGCCGTCGCGTGGCGGCGAGGGCAGGGGACCGTCGAGGCCGCGCCGCTGGAACGCTCCGCGTCGATCCCGTGGAGGGAAAAGGTGGTCTGGGTCCTGCTCGCCGCCGCGCCCGCCAGCCTGATGTTGGGCGTAACCACCCATCTGTCGACGGACGTGGCCTCTGCGCCCTTCCTGTGGGTCGCACCGCTCGCGCTGTACCTGCTCACCTTCGTCATCGCCTTCCAGAATAGGCCGCTGATCCCACTCCCGCTCACCTTGGTGTTCGCGGCCGCGCTCGGCCTCACTTGCCTAGTATTCACGGCCTTCAAGACCGGGAACTGGCTGATGTTGTTCGGGCTGCACCTGACGACCTTCTTCTTCCTCGCCCTCATGTGCCATCAGCGCCTGGCCGAACGGCGCCCGCCGCCCGATCGCCTGACCGAGTTCTACCTCCTGCTGTCGGTCGGCGGAGTGGTGGGCGGAGCTTTCACGGCGCTCCTCGCCCCGGTGATCTTTAACGGCGTGTGGGAATACCCGCTGATGCTGGTGCTGGTCGGTCTGGCGCGTCCGCTCAGCCGCGCGCCCATCCGCAACACCGAGGTCTACCTCTTTGTCCTGGCGGTGATTGTCTGCCTGACGCCGCCCATCCTCTCGGCCATGTTCCGGGTGGATTGGGACTTCGCCTGGTGGTTCAGTGACAACGTCACCGGCGACATGCCGCGCTTCACCCAGATGCTGATGACGGTCGCCCTGATCGCCGGCCTGCTGTTGCGCGACCGGACGCCCGCCTATGTCTCCATCGCCGCCCTGATCGCGCTATCCACCCACTACATCGCGCGCGGCTACGAGGCGAAGGTGCAGGACCGCAGCTTCTTCGGCGTCATGCGCATCGGGACGACCCAGGATCCGCGCTTAGGCGGCGAGGTCCATGTCCTGATGCACGGCACGACGCTGCATGGGGCGCAACCTCGTAACCCCGAGTTCGCCTGCATGCCCAGCCTCTACTATTCGCCGCTGACGCCCATCGGCCAGGCCACGCAAGGCGTGCAGCAGCGCGCGCCCGGGGTGAACATCGGAGTAATTGGGCTCGGCACCGGCGCCATGGCGGGCTACAAACGGCCTCAGGACCGCCTGACCTTCTTCGAGATCGACCCGCTCGTGGATCGGCTGGCACGCGATCCCGACAACTTCACGTTCATCTCGACGTGTGCGGCCGGACCGGTGCGCACCGTTCTGGGCGACGCCCGCTTGACGCTCGGGCGCGAGGCGGCGGGAACCTACGACCTCCTGCTGATCGACGCCTTCTCCTCGGACTCGGTGCCGACCCACCTGCTGACGGTCGAGGCCATTCAGGGCTATCTGAACCTGCTGAAGCCCGACGGCGTGGTGATTTTGCACCTGTCTAACCGGAATCTCGACATCACCCGACCGGCCGTGGCGGCGGCCCAGGCCTTGGGCGTTCCGAACCTGCATCAGCTCTATCAGGAGAGCGACGCGAGCCCCGAAATGGCCGACGCCTCGACCGAAGCCCTGATCCTGTCGCCGACCGAGGAAGGCCTCGCCGAATTCCGCCAGACCGGCCGCTGGCAGGTCCTCGCCGACACCGAGGTCCGCCCATGGACCGACGATTACGTCAACCTCGTCGGCGCCCTCTGGCGGCACGCGCGGCGGTAAGTCTCACGCCGGCAGTTCGATCGTCGCCACGGCCTGCGCCGCCAGGCCTTCGCCCCGGCCGGCGAAGCCCAGCGCCTCGGTCGTCGTCGCCTTCACGCTGACGGCGTCCAGCGGCAGGGCGAGAATCTCAGCCAGCCGCTCGCGCATCGCCAGGCGGTGCGGTTTCACCTTGGGTCGTTCGCAGATCAGGGTGACGTCCACGTTCACCAGACGCCCGCCGCGCGCCTTCAGCCGTTCCACCGCATGAATCAGGAACTGGTCCGAGGCCGCGCCCTTCCACTTCGGATCGGTCGGCGGGAAGTGGTCGCCGATGTCGCCGTCGCCCATCGCTCCCAAGAGGGCGTCGGTCAGGGCGTGCAGACCTGCATCCGCATCCGAATGCCCGATCAGGGTCTGGTCGTGCGGGATCTCGACTCCGCACAACCAGACCGCCTCGCCCGGCCCCCAGCGGTGGACGTCGAAGCCCGTGCCGACGCGGATCTGACGGGGCAGCAGGGCCTCGGCCATGGCGAAATCCTCAGGGTAGGTGAGCTTCATCAGACGCGGATCGCCCTCGACCAGACGCACGACGCCGCCGCCGCGCTCGACCACGGCTGCCTCGTCCGTCGGGGTCTCGCCCTCGGGCCAGGCGGCGTAGGCGGCGCGCAGCCGGCCGAGCGGAAACGCCTGCGGCGTCTGGGCGCGCCACAGGCCGGCGCGGTCCACGGTCGTCTCGATGCGCTCGCCGCCGCGCTTGAGCGTATCGGAGACGGGCAGGGCGGCGATCGCCCCGTGGGCCCCCGGCAGCGCTTCCAGCAATCTCCGGACGACCGCTTCGCTGAGCAGGGGGCGCGCCGCGTCATGCACCAGGACCGGCGTGTCCTCGGCCGCGTCGATGGCCGCGAGCCCGGCCCGCACGGAATCCGCGCGCTCGGCCCCGCCGGCGACAGCGATCCAGCCGGTCAACCCGGCCAACGCCTCCTCAGCCCGCCCCAGGCTGTCGCGCGCGACAACCACGACGACCGGCGCCGCGCCGGCCTTCAGCAGGGCCTCGACCGACCAGCGCACCACAGGCTTGCCGCCCAGCGGCCGCCACTGCTTGTCGCCCCCGGCGCGCGAGCCCGAGCCCGCCGCCACCACCACGCCCGCGAATGTCATGGGCCGCCTTCTAGGGGCCGCAATGAGCCTTGACGAGAGGCGACGCTTGGCATGACGACGGCGGCGATGACGCAGACCCTACAGATCGGAGACGTGACCATCCCCGGGCGGGTGCTGATGGCGCCCATGACGGGCGTCACCGACCTGCCGTTCCGTCGGCTCGCCAGCCGCCTGGGCGCCACCTATGTGGCGACGGAGATGGTGGCCTCGGCCGAGTTCGCGCGCGGTCGTCCCGACGTCGTCCGCCGCGCCGCCGTCGGCGAGGGCCTGCCCCTGACCGTCATCCAGCTGGTCGGCCGTGACCCGGCTGCGATGGCCCAAGGCGCCCGCATGGCCGAGGCGGCCGGCGCCGACATCGTCGACCTCAACTTCGGCTGCCCCGCCAAGGAGGTCACCGGCGCCGCCTCCGGCTCGGCTCTGATGCGTACGCCCGATCTCGCCGGCCGCATCATGGAAGCCGTGGTTCAGGCCACGTCCCGCCCAGTCACCGTCAAGATGCGTCTCGGCTGGGACGACGCCAGCAGGAACGCCACCGAGGTCGCCGCGAACGCCGAGGCCCTCGGCGTCAAGGCCGTCACTGTCCACGGTCGCACCCGCCAGCAGTTCTACACCGGTCACGCCGACTGGGACGCAGTGGGGGAGGTCAAGGCGGCCGTCTCCATCCCCGTGATCGTCAACGGCGACATCGTCACGGCCGAGGAGGCGAAGGAGGCGCTCGATCGCTCCGGCGCCCATGCCCTGATGCTCGGGCGCGGCGTCTATGGCCGTCCCTGGCTGGCCGCCCATCTGGAGCGGGCCCTCCGCGACGGGACCCGACTTCAGGAGCCCGACCGCGAGGAACGCTGCGCCATCGTGGTGGAGCATATGCAGGCCTCGCTCGCCTTCTACGGCCCGGGTCTGGGGCTGAAGATGTTCCGCAAACACCTCGGCTGGTACGTCGAGCAGGCCCCTTGGCCCGCCGATCCGCTGGACCGTCGGGCGGCCAAATCCCGCCTGTGTCGGCTGGACGATCCTGCCCACGTCGCGACGGAGCTGGCCCGACTGTGGAATGTGTCCCCCGCGTCACTGACGTTTCCCGGCAACTCCGCTGTTGAAAAAGCGCCACAGGTCGCCGAAGCTGTGGGGTGATGTCGGACACAGCGACCGCCGCTGAAGCCACAGAGGCCCGGCCCACCCTGTGGGATCGGCTCGCCGCCGGTCGCGCCCGCGCCGCCTTCGTCGCGGCCTATGTCATCGCCGTCCTGATCACCGCCGCCGCCATCTGGATCGTCGCCGTCGCGCCCGAGGCCGGGGGCGGCGACGCTCAAGCCGCCGCCAGTCGGGCCGTGCTGGCGATCCTGTCGGCCAACCTCATCCTGATCGCCGGTCTAGCGACTGTGGTCGGCCTTCAGGTCATGCGCCTGTCGCGCCGGCGGCGCGAGGACCCCGGCGCACGCCTTCACCTGCGCTTCGTGACCATCTTCTCCCTGGTCGCCCTGGTCCCCGCCGTGGCCATCGCCCTGGTGTTCGGCGTCCTGGTCAATCGCGGCGTCGATCGCTGGTTCAGCGACAACGTCAGCTCCGCCGTCGAGAACGGCGCCCGGATCGGCGAGGCCTATGTGGCCGACGTCGGCGACGGCCTGAACGCCGACCTCGAGACCATGTCGATCGAACTGGGCGGCATCCGTGACGCCTTCGGCAACCGCATCCAGTTCTCCCAGGCCCTGACCCAGATCGCCGGCTACTTCGGCTATCCCGCCGTCTACATCCTCAACGGCGACGGCGAGGTCTTGGCGCAAGGCGTCATGGACGACGCGCCAGCCTACGTCGCCCCCCCACGCGAGGCCTTGGAGACTGCCGCCGAGGGCGAGGAAGCCCCCGTGGCCGTCACCGAACGCCCCGACACCGTGCGTGCGCTCTATCCATTGCCGGACTACGGCGACGCTTACCTCTATGTCGTCCGTCCGCTCGCGCCCGGCATCATCGCCCGCATGCGCAACGGCGTGGAATCCATACAGTCGTATCAACTGGCGGAGCAGAGCCGCGCCCGCATCCAGGCCGCTTTCGCCCTCAGCTATCTGGAGACCGCGCTGCTCGTGCTCGTCGGCGCCGTGTGGCTCGGCATGTCGGCGGCCAGCGCCATTTCGGCGCCCATCGGTCGCCTGGTGAAGGCCGCGGATCAGGTCGCCGGCGGCGACCTGTCGGCCCGTGTCGATCCGGAGGGCGCGCCCGGCGAGATCAAGACGCTGTCGGACGCCTTCAACCGCATGACCGGCGATCTGGAGACCCAGCAGGCCGCGCTCAAGACCGCCAGCGAAGAGGCCCAGGACCGCAGCCGCTTCATCGAGACTGTTCTGTCGGGCGTCAGCGCCGGCGTGATCGGTCTGGACAAGCGCGGCCGCATATCGGCCATCAACGACAGCGCGCTGCAACTGCTGTCGATCTCCGAGCTGGACGTGCACGGCAAGTCGCTCGCCGCCATTGCGCCGGAGCTTAGCGAGCTCGTCGGCCGCGTCGAGGCCCACGTCGAGGAGGACATCGACGTCGCCCGCGAAGGCGAGACCCGGCGTCTGCGCGTTCGGATCGAGGGCGGGGTCGGCGGCGAGATGGTCCTGACCTTCGACGACATCACCCGCCTGGTCACGGCCCAGAGGAACGCGGCCTGGCGCGATGTCGCCCGCCGCATCGCCCACGAGATCAAGAACCCCCTGACCCCGATCCAGCTCTCGGCCGAGCGTCTGCGTCGCAAGTACCGCGCCAAGGTCGACGACGTGGAGGTCTTCGACCGCTGCACCGAGACCATCATCCGCCAGGTCGGTGACATCGGCCGGATGGTCGACGAGTTCTCCTCCTTCGCCCGCATGCCGGCCCCGCGGTTCACGAACGAGAACCCCGCCGAACTGCTGCGCGAGGCCGTCTTCGCCCAGCGCGTCGCGGCGCCGAACTTGCCCGTGGAGCTGGTTGAACCCCTCCCCAAGGCCAAGATGAGATGCGACGGGCGCATGGTCGGACAGGCCCTGGCCAACATCCTGAAGAACGCCGGCGAGGCCGTGGCCGCCCGCCGGGCGTCCGATCCCGACGACGGCTCGACCGCCATCGTCGCCCGCCTCGAAGTCGAGGACGGCACGGCGACCTTCATCATCGAGGACGACGGCAAGGGCCTGCCGGTTCGCGACCGCGACCGGCTGACCGAGCCCTATGTCACCACGCGCGAGAAGGGCACGGGCCTGGGCCTGGCCATCGTCAAGCGCATCTGCGAGGACCATGGCGGCGAGCTCAAGCTGGCCGACGCCGAGACGCTTAACGGCGCGCGTGTGTGCCTGATCTTCCCTCTTTCACCCCCTGTCCGAACCGGCCAGGCCGAGCCCAAGGGCAGCGGCCTGGCGGCTGCTGAATAGCGAGGCGATATGCGATCCAACGGCGCCGACATTCTCGTTGTCGATGACGAGGCCGACATCCGCGACCTGGTCTCCGGCCTGCTCGAGGACGAGGGCCATTCCGTCCGCGTGGCCTCCAGCTCGGAAGAGGCTCTTGCCGCCATCCGGGCGCGGAAGCCCAGCCTCCTGGTGCTCGACATCTGGATGCAGGGCGGTGGCATGGACGGGCTGGAGCTGCTCGACATCGTCAAGACGCTGGACGCCGACCTGCCCGTCGTCATGATCTCGGGTCACGGCAACATCGAAACGGCCGTCAGCGCCCTGAAACGCGGCGCCTACGACTTCATCGAAAAGCCCTTCAAGTCCGATCGGCTGGTAGTCGTGATCGAGCGCGCGCTCGAGGCCGCCTCGCTGAAGCGCGAGAACCGCCGCCTGCGCGCCCAAACCATGACGCCGACCGGCCTGATCGGCCGCTCGGCCGCCGCCCAGGCCTTGCGCTCGACCATCTCCAAGGTCGCGCCGGCCAACAGCCGCGTCCTGATCTCTGGCCCGCCGGGCTGCGGCAAGGAGCTGGTCGCGCGCCAGATCCACGAGGCCAGCCCCCGGGCGCGGGCCGAGTTCGTCGCCATCTCCGCCGCCGGCATGACGCCCGAGCGCCTGGACCTGGAGCTGTTCGGCGAGGAGGGCCACGACGGCCGCCCGCGCAAGATCGGCGTCTTCGAACGCGCCCATGGCGGCACCCTCTATCTCGACGACGTCGGCGATATGCCCCGCGAGAGCCAGAGCCGCATCCTGCGCGTCCTGGTCGAACAGCGCTTCCGGCGCGTCGGCGGCGAGCAGGACGTCCAGGTCGACGTCCGCGTCGTGACCTCGACTTCGCGCGACCTGAAGACCGAGATCGCCGAGGGCCGCTTCCGCGAGGACCTGTTCCACCGCCTGAATGTGGTGCCGATCCGCGTGCCGCCCCTGTCGGAGCGCCGCGAGGACATCGCCGAACTGGTCGACTACTTCATCGAGACGCTGTCCGCCTCTCAGGGCCTGCCCAAGCGCCGCCTGGGCGAAGACGCCATTGCCGTGCTTCAGGTCCACCCTTGGCCGGGCAACGTGCGCCAGCTGAGGAACAACGTCGAACGCCTGCTGATCCTGGCCACCGGCGACCTCGACCAGCCGATCTCCGCCGACATGCTGCCCCAGGAGGTCGCGGCGACCGGCGGCTCCTCCATGGGTACGGAGCGCACCATCGCGCTTCCCCTGCGCGAGGCCCGCGAGGTGTTCGAGCGCGAATATCTGGCCGCCCAGATCATGCGTTTCGGCGGAAACATCTCGCGCACGGCCGCCTTCATCGGCATGGAGAGATCGGCGCTGCACCGGAAGCTGAAGTCGCTGGGCGTATCGCCCGCGCGGGGCGGCGAGGATGACGAAGGAGCGATGGACTGATGTCGCGCGTGGCCTATGTGAACGGCGTCTACCGCTCCCACCGCGAGGCGACGGTCCACGTCGAGGATCGCGGCTTCCAGTTCGCCGACGGCGTCTATGAGGTCTGGTCGGTCTTCGACGGCCGGATGGCCGACTTCGACGGCCACATGACGCGGCTGCACCGCAGCCTGAACGAGTTGCGCATCGATATCCCCATGACCCGCGACGCCCTGACCCGGGTGCTGAAGGAGACCATCCGCCGCAACCGGGTCCGCAACGGCATCGTCTACCTCCAGGTCACGCGCGGCACGGCGCGCCGCGACCACCCGTTCCCCGCGCCCGGCACGCCGCCCAGCGTGGTGGTCACCTCCAAGTCCATCCCCTTCAACCGCTCCCAGGCCCAGGCGGCCAAGGGCGTCGCCGTCGTGACCTATCCCGACATCCGCTGGGGCCGTTGCGATATCAAGACAGTCGGTCTGCTCCCCAATGTGCTGGCCAAGCAGGCCGCGCGCGACAAGGGCGCCTACGAGGCCTGGATGGTGGACGAGATGGGCCTGGTCACCGAGGGCTCCTCGACCAACGCCTGGATCGTCGACAAGGACGGCAAGCTCCGCACCCGCGACACCCAGGCCAACATCCTGCGCGGCATCACCCGCGCGGCCATCATGGACCTGGTCAAGACCGAGGGCATCGAACTGGACGAACGCCCCTTCAGCGTCGACGAGGCCAAACAGGCGAAGGAGGCCTTCTTCACCGCCGCGGGCGCCTTCGTCATGCCCGCCATCTCGATCGACGGGGTGAAGATCGGCGACGGCAAGCCCGGTCCGATCGCCACCAAACTGCGCGAACGCTATCTTGAAGCCGCGCGGCGAGACGCCATCTAGGCATTGCCGCGCACGCGATCGCTCGTCTAGGCTGACGGCGTCGGCTTGACCGACCTCGCGCGCCTCCCCGCCCGCGACGAACCAAGAAGAACAGGGAACCAACCTGCCATGTCGCAAGACAAGCGTCAGAACCTTCAGGACACCTTCCTCAACTCGGTCCGCAAGACCAAGACGCCGCTGACCATCTTCCTGGTCAACGGGGTCAAGCTGCAGGGCATCGTGACCTGGTTCGACAACTTCTGCGTGCTGCTCCGTCGCGACGGTCAGGCCCAGCTGGTCTACAAGCACGCCATCTCCACCATCATGCCCTCGGCCCCCGTCCAGCTGTACGAGCCCGAGAGCGACGAAGATTGAGGCTGAGCGCCGCGTCCGGGGGGACGTCGGCCCCGGCCGGAAGGACCCCTTGAGCAAACTCATCGACCACGCCGTTCCGCTTATCCGGGCGGTCGTCATCCATCCCGATTTCGGCGAGCGCTCCTCCCGCTCGGCCGCCGACCGTCTGGAGGAGGCCGCCGGCCTCGCCCGCGCGCTGGACCTCGACGTCCGCGCGGAAGAAGTCGTGCGGCTGCGCAAGACCACCCCCGCCACCCTGTTCGGCACCGGCAAGGTCGAGGAGCTCGCCGCCCTGATCCGCGCCGCCGAGGCCGATGCCGCCGTCATCGACGACCAGCTGACGCCGGTCCAGCAGCGCAATCTGGAAAAGGCCTGGGACTGCAAGGTCATCGACCGCACCGGCCTGATCCTGGAGATCTTCGGCCGCCGCGCCCGCACCAAGGAGGGCCGGCTGCAGGTCGAGCTGGCCCGGCTCGATTACGAACGCTCGCGGCTGGTCCGCACCTGGACCCACCTGGAGCGCCAGAGGGGCGGCACCGGCTCGACCGGCGGCCCCGGCGAGACCCAGATCGAGCTCGACCGCCGCCTGATCGCCGACCGCATCGTCAAGCTGAAGTCCGAGCTGGAGGAGGTCCGCCGCACGCGCGGCCTGCACCGGAAACAGCGTCAGAAGGCCCCGTTCCCGACGGTCGCCCTGGTCGGCTACACCAACGCCGGCAAGTCGACGCTGTTCAACCGGCTCACCGGTTCCGAGGTCCTGGCCAAGGACCTGCTGTTCGCCACGCTCGACACCACCCAGCGCACCATCCGCTTGCCCCAGGGCCGCCCGGCCATCATCGCCGACACCGTGGGCTTCATCTCCGACCTTCCGCACGAACTGGTCGAGAGCTTCCGCGCCACGCTTGAGGAGGTGGGCGAGGCCGACCTGATCCTGCACGTCCGCGACATCGCCTCGCCCGACACCGTCGCCCAGTCCCAGGACGTGGAGGCGGTGCTGAAGCAGATCGAACAGGCCGTCGATGCCAATGGGGTGGCCAAGGAGCGGCGCGTGCTCGAGGTCTGGAACAAGATCGACCTGCTCGACCCCGAGGCTCGCGAGGCCATCGAAGGCCAGGCCGCCCGCGCCAACGTCGACGCCGTCGCCGTCTCCGCCTGGACCGGGGAGGGGATCGAGCCGCTGCGCACAGCCATCGCCGCCCGCATCGACGACGACCCCGAAACCGAGGTCACGCTGGACCCCTCACAGGGCGAGGCGCTCGCCTGGCTCTACGAACACGGCCGCGTCACCAGCCGTGAGACGGATGTGGAGGGACGGATGCGGCTGACGGTGCGACTTGATCCGCAAGCGATGGGGCGGTTCGAGCAGAGGTTTGGAGGCTAAGTCTTCGGCGGCGCCCGCTCCGCCGCCTTCGCCGCGTCCCACAGCCGGTCCATCTCCGCCAGGTCGCTCTGCTCCGGCGTCCGCCCATCCTTCGCCAGCTCCGCCTCGATATAGCCGAACCGCCGCACGAACTTGGCGTTGGCGCCTCTCAGGGCGTCCTCCGGCTCCACCCCCAACTTCCTCGCCAGATTGGCCATGACGAACAGCAGGTCGCCAATCTCCTCGCGCGCCTTGTCTAGGTCGCCCGCCGCGATCTCGGCCCTCAGCTCGGCGACCTCCTCGTCCAGCTTGTCGAAGACCTCGTCGGTCGAGGGCCAGTCGAATCCGACCCGCGCCGCCCGCTTGGCCAGCTTCGCCGCCCGGTGCAGCGCCGGCAGGCCGACGGGCACGTCGTCCAGCACGCCCGTCTGCGCCTTGGCCGCCCGTTCCGCCGCCTTGATGTCCTCCCAGCGCAGCTTCTGGGCGGGGCCGCTGATCTGGGCGTCCTCGTCGCCGAAGACGTGGGGATGCCGCCGGATCAGCTTGTCCGACATGGCCTCGGCCACGTCGTCGAAGGCGAACAGGCCCTGTTCCTCGGCCATGCGGGCGTGGAAGATCACCTGGAACAGGAGGTCGCCCAGCTCGCCCTTCAGCTCGGCCATGTCGCCCCGCTCGATGGCGTCGGCGACCTCATAGGCCTCCTCGATGGTGTAGGGTGCGATGGTGGCGAAGGTCTGCTCCACGTCCCAAGGACAGCCGCCGTTCGGGTCCCGAAGCCGGACCATGATCTCCTTCAGCCGGTCGACCGGGCTCATGCCGACGCTCCGTCCCGGGCCGCCAACTTCGCTCGCACCTCCGCGTGGGCGGCGGGCGTCAACGGATAGAGCCTCAGCACCACCGCAGAGATCAGCAGCAGGGCCACCGGCGCGGCGATGAAGAGCCACTGCAGCCCCAGGATTACGCCGGGATCATTGACCGCCCCCGGCTCCGGATCGAAACCGATCCACTCCAGCACCGCGAAGGCCCCGACCGAGAAGGCGTAGCCCAGCTTGGACGTGGCGTTCAGGATCGAGAACAGCAGACCCGTCCGGTCGGCCTCGGCCTCCAGCCGGATCACGTCGGACGCATCCGCCATCATGGCCCGCAGGAGAAGGTCCGCCGCTCCGAACGCCAGCCCCGTGGCGAAGATGGCCGCCACCGCCGCCGGGAAGTTCCCCGCCGGCACCAGCAGCGTCGCCGCGCCGAAGCTGACGGCGAAATAGACGGACGCGACCGCCAGCGCCTGATGCTTGCCCATCCGCGTCGCCAGCCAGGCCCAGACCGGCGCCCCGACCAGCCCGGCCACGAAATAGACCAGCAGCATGATCGACGTCTGGTCCCGCTCGAACCCCCGCGCCTGCTCGAAGAAGTAGAAGAACAGCACTCCGATCAGCCCCCGCGCCGCGCCAAGCAGCAGGTCCGACAGCAGGAGCCTGCGCAGCACCGGCTTGGCGATCAGAGCCAGCGTCGCGCCCAATCCACCGTGCGCCGGCGGCGTCACGTTCCGGGGCTCGGGCGTGAACAGGAAGGTGATCAGCAGAGCGATCGGCAGCAGGCCGACGATGAACCCGCCCTGCATCCGCACCGCCTCGACGTAGGAATAGCCCATCGCCTGGGCGCCCACCGGGATGAGCAGCACGGCCAGCACGCCCAGGATGTTGGCCACCTGCCAGAAGCCGTAGATGCGCGAGCGTTGGTCGTAGTCCGGCGACAGCACCGCCGCCCAGCTCATCTGGCTCAACAGGCTGATGGAATAGCCGAGGTACATGACCACCAGCCACACCGCGAGGTGGGTCGCCCCGGCCCCCTGGGCCACGAAGAACAGCATGGCCACCGACAGCATCAGGATCGGCGCCCCAATGGCCATCCACACCCGATAGCGGCCCCACTTCGTGGAGGTGCGATCGATGATCACCCCCAGCATCGGATCGACCACGATGTCGGCCAGCCGCACGATGAGGAAGATCAGGCTGACCGCCGACAGGCTGACGCTTACATGGCTGGCGTAGAATTCTGGCAGGGTCACATAGACCGGCAGCCCCAGCGCCGCATACGGCAGGCAGCTGGCGGCGAACGCCATCAGCGTGGCGTTGGAGCGCCGGGCGGGCGCAGGCGGGGCGGCGTCGGTCATGCAGGGGTCCGCGAGTCGGGGCAGGGGCCTCACCATGCCAGACTTGGCGGGAGCGCGAGAGGCCTTGATCGCGCCACGCGGCTGGGGCTTCCTGACGGCCATGCGGTTGGGGATGCTCGCGATCATCGTGGCGACGATCCTGGTCTGGCTCACGCCGGGCCGCGCCGACGCGCAAGGGGCCTGGACGCCCCAGTGCGATGTGCACGAACAGGCCTTCGCGGGCGCCGGCTTCGCCAATGCGGTTTCAGTCTACTCCCTGGAGTGGGCGCCGTTCGGCCCGGCCGAGTGGGGCTGGGTCGCCTACGTCCCCCTGCTGCAGAAGGAGCTCGGCACCGACTGCCAGGCCGGGTCCCCCGACTTCGCCGAGGCCCTGTCGCGGTTTCAGGCCCGCTATGGCTTGACGGCCACCGGCGTATTCGACGCCGCCACCTTCGAGGTGCTGAAGGGCGTGCTTCAGGAGCGCCGCCCCTTCATTCAGGCGCGGCTGAGGGACGAATGCCCCAATCCGCCGCCCATCCGCATGCTCGGCTATCTCGTCGAGGAAGAGGAGCACGCCGATCGCCTGACGAGGCTGCTGCGACGCGATGTGCTGGACGCCTATCGCCGCATGGTCGCCGCTGCCCGCGCCGAGGTGCCCGAGATCAACGCCAACCGCGAGCTGCTGCAGATCTTTTCCGGCTTCCGCGACCCGGAGGCCGACGCCGCCCGCTGCGCCGCCCAGGGCAACTGCGACGGCCTGCGTCGCGCCGTCTGTTCGGCCCATCGCACGGGCACGGCGGTCGACCTCTACGTCGGCCAGCTGTTCGACTTCGGCGTCGACAACACCTCGGTCGCCAGCCGCCAGCACATGAGCCAGGGCGCGACCTACCGCTGGCTGGTCAAGAACGCCGGCCGCTTCGGCTTCGTGCCCTATCTGTACGAGCCCTGGCATTGGGAGTGGGTCGACCCGAACGGCCAGACCCTGATCTCGGAGTGATCCGCGCGCTCACCGAGGGCGAACGCCGCCTGATCCGACAGGAGTTCAGCGACGCCGTGCGCCTGGACGAGGTCCGCCTCGTCGCTATGCCCTGGCCGTTCTATCGCGCCTTCGTGCCGGGCCGCGCCTTCGGCCGCAGCTGGATCTGCTGGCCGGGGAGGGGACTGCCCGACGACTTCGCCGCCGCGCCCCTGTCGCTCCAGGCGGTGCTGATCCACGAGATGGTCCACGTCTGGCAGGCGCAGAGCGGGGTCAACCTGTTGACCGGAAAGCTCCGCGCCGGCGACGGTCCGCGCGCCTATCGCTATCCCGACGCGCCCTGCGGCTGGGAGGCGCTGAACATCGAGCAGCAGGCCATGACGGTCGAGCACCGCTTCCGCGCCCGCCGAGGGCAGGGCGTGCCCAGCGCCCACGCGCACTTCGCATCACTTTGTCCGATCGGCGCATCGAAAAGGGCGTAAGGGTCTTGCGCCCGCAGCGGAGCGCGCTAAATCCGCTACTGCAGTTGTTGCAGAACAATGACCCTTCGACAGGAGCGACCCATGACCAAGGTGCTGGTTCTCTATCATTCGACCTACGGCCACATCGAGCAGATGGCCTACGCCGTCGCCGAGGGCGCCCGTTCGGTCGAGGGCGTCGAGGTCGACGTCAAGCGCGTCGTCGAGACCGTGCCGGAAGAGCTGGCGAAGCAGTCTGGCTACAAGCTGGATCAGCCCGCCCCGATCGCCGACGTCAATGAACTGGCCAACTACGACGCCATCATCGTCGGCGCCGGCACCCGCTTCGGCACCGCGGCGTCCCAGATGCGCAACTTCTGGGATCAGACCGGCGGCGTCTGGTTCCAGGGCAAGCTGGTCGGCAAGGTCGGCGCGGCTTTCACCTCTTCCGCGACCCAGCACGGCGGCAATGAGACGACGCTGATCGGCCTGATCCAGACCCTGCTGCACCACGGCATGGTGGTCGCGGGCCTGCCCTATGCCTTCCAGGGCCAGATGACGCTGGAGGAGATCTCGGGCGGTTCGCCCTATGGCGCCACGACCATCACCGGCGGCGACGGCTCTCGTCAGCCCAGCGCCAATGAACTGGCCGGCGCCCGTCACCAGGGCGAATACGTGGCCCAGCTGGCCAAGAAGCTGAAGGCGTAAAGGCCGTGCGCCAGCCGGCGGTCTTCTTCGGTCACGGCTCGCCCATGAACGCGCTGGGCGGCCCTCATGCCGAGGGCTGGCGGCGGGTGGGCGAGGACCTGGGCAAGCCCGCCGGCGTGGTGATGGTCTCCGCCCACTGGGAGACGCAAGGGCTGGGCGTCACCGCGCAGGAGCGGCCGCCCACCATCCACGACTTCGGGAACTTCGGGCCGGAGCTGCACGCCATGCAGTATCCGGCGCCGGGGTCTCCCGCTCTGGCGCGGCGCGTGGCCGAGCTGACCGGGGCGGTCCAGACCGACAGCTGGGGCCTGGATCACGGGACGTGGTCGGTGCTGGCCCATGTCTGGCCCGAGGCGGACGTGCCGATCGTGCAGCTGTCGCTCGATCGCCGGCTGGACGCGCGTGGCCATTTCGAGCTCGCCCGACGGCTCCAGCCCCTGCGCGACGAAGGCGTGGTCATCGCCGGCAGCGGCGACTTCGTCCACAATCTGCGGACCTGGAAGCGCGACGGCGGCGAGGCCTATGGCTGGGCCGTCGCCTTCAACGACGCGGTCAAGGCGGCGCTGACGCGGGGCGACCATGACGCCCTGATCGACTGGGTCGGTCTGGCCGAGGACGCCCAGCTGAGCGTGCCCACCGACGAACACTTCCTGCCGCTGCTCTACGTCGCCGCCCAGGCCGAGCGGGGCGACGACGTGAGCTTCTTCAACGACATCATCGAGGGCGGCTCGATCTCGATGACGGGCGTGCGGATCGGCTGATCGCCTACTTCTTCTTCAGCAGCGTATCGACCGCGACTGACCCCGGCCCGGCGAAGAAGATGTAGAGGAAGACCCAGCAGTACAGCGCCGCCAGCTCGCCGCCGTTGACCATGGGATAGAGGCCTCCGGACAGGGCGTGGAACTGGAAGTAGGCCACGGCCATCATGCCCGACATCAGGAAGGCGACCGGCCGGGTAAAGAGGCCCAGGATCAGCAGCACCCCGCCGATCAGCTCGAGCACTCCGCCGATGCCGATCTGGCTGGCGATCTCGAAGGGTCCGCGCGCGGGTGCCGGGAAGCTGAAGATCTTCTGCGTTCCGTGCTGCAGGAACATCAGGCCGGACACGATCCGGAGGCCTGAAAGGGCCAGCGGGCGATGACGCTCAAACGACTCGAACATGGTGACCTCCTCGTTAGGCAAGCATACTGAAACAGCATAAGTTTCAGATCAAGCGGCCACGCTTGAACCGCTCGATCAGGCCGCCTTGTCCATCTCGACCAGGGTCTGGATCGCCACGTAGTCCGTCTTGCCGGTGCCGAGCACGGGCAGCTCACCGACCCGCACGATCTTCTTCGGGATGGCCAGCTCCGGCGCCCCGTGCTCGCGCGCCCATTCCGCCAGGCGGGTCACGTCGGCGTCGCCCCGGTCGGTGACCAGGACCAGCTTCTCGCCCTTCTTGGAATCCGCCACGGCGACCACGGCGTGGCGCGCCTCGGGGTAGACCGCGGCCACCAAGCCCTCGACGGCCGACAGCGACACCATCTCCCCGCCGATCTTGGCGAAGCGTTTCACTCGGCCGAGGATGGCGATGTAGCCCTCCGGATCGATATCGACGATGTCGCCGGTGTCGTGCCAGCCGTCGGGCAGGGGCTCCACCCGGTCCGGATCGTCCGGCGACATGTATCCCGCCATGACGTTGGGTCCGCGCAGATAAAGTCGCCCGCCGTCGGTGATGCCCTCTACCGGCTCGACCCGCGCCTCCATGCCGGGCAGCAGCTGGCCGACGGTGCCGGGGCGGTTGCGGTCCGGATGGTTCACCGCCACGACCGGCGCGGCCTCGGTGGCGCCGTAGCCCTCCAGCAGCTTCACCCCGCCGAACTTGGTGTTGAACAGGTGATGGGTCTCGTCGCGCACCTTCTCGGCGCCGCCGACCACGAACTGCAGGGTGCGGAAGTCGTCAGGCGAAGCCACCCGCGCCCACTGGTTCAGGAAGGTGTCGGTGGCGAACAGGATTGACGCCTTCACCTCCGCCAGCAGCGAGACGATCTGCTTGGCGTGGAGCGGGGAGGGGTACTGGAACGCCTTCAGCCCGTTCAGCAGCGGCAGAACCACCCCGCCCGTCAGGCCGAAGCAGTGGAAGGTCGGCAGGGGATTGAACATCACCCAGTTCGGGTCCAGCGCAATGTGCGTCGCCACCTGCCGCGCGTTGGCGACCAGGTTCTTCTGCGTCAGCACCACGCCCTTGGGCGCGCCGAAGCTGCCGGAGGTGAACAGGATCACGCCCGGATCGCTGGGCAGGGTCTTCGTCCGGAACTGGCCCGGCATCAGCCCCGCCATCAGGCCGAACAGCTTGTCCGGCAGGCCGATGGAGGCGCGCACATCGTCCAGCCAGACGATCTCGGCCTCCTTGGACAACACCTCGATCAGGTCGTCGATCTTGGCCTGGTCAACGAAGCGCTTGGCCGACAGGATCTTCTTGACGCCCGCGGCCTTGATCGCGGCCTTCAGGTTCCGCTCGCCGGCGGTGAAATTCAGCATCACGGGCACCCGGCCGAAGGCGTGCAGGCCGAAGAAGGTGACCACCACCCCCATCGACGACGGCAATAGGATCGCCACCCGCTCCTTGGGCTCGGTCATGGCCGCGATCTTGCGCCCCAGGACGAAGGCTGCGCGGATCAGCCCGGTATAGGTCAGGGGCTTCCTGTCCTGATCCTCGACGATCTCCTTGTCCCCGTACCTGGCGCGGGCGGCCACGAGGGCGTCGAACAGGGATTCTTCACCCGCGGAGGGGTCAAGGCCAGGACGGAACAATACGCGTCTCCTCCGGGGGACTGTCGCCGCCCCCTCGCTGTCAGGGCGCGCAAACTAGTTAAGCGTCGCGGCGCTGAAAAGATGCGTTACGCTAGGTGAGGGTTTGGGGGCAGTAGGAAGCCACGATGTTTCGACGGGATGCGTTCGCGTTGGTCGCGCTTGGCGTCTTCGGCGCCTGCCTCACGATCTACGTCGTGATCGCATCCACGCCATTCTTCCCGAAGTCCTTACAGACCCAAACAGGCGAGTGTCCGGCAAACTCCTATTTTCCCGCCGAACGCAGGCCGGTCATGGACGAGTTCGAGGCCGACTGGTTTTCGAGTTCGCTCGTTGGCTTGCACGAGCGACCTCTGTTTCGCGGCAAGGACCGGTCCCGGACAACGATCAGATTCACATTGCTCCGGAGCTTCCATGCGCCGCTAGCTATCAGCGCGGTTGAGACGGACGATGGACATGTTCGTCTTTCAGCAAAACTGGCTGGCGGCCGCGATGGTTGCCAGGGCAGCGGTTGCGGCATTGACAGGGTTCTATCCGCCGAAGAGCAGGCGCGGCTGGTGGCGGCGCAGACGATCCTCGCGACGGCTTCCTACGGATGTTCTAGCGGCATTGATGGATCGATGTGGCTGCTGGAAGAGAGCGGGCGAGGTCAGTACCAATTCTGGAGCGAATGGTCGCCGCAGAGCGGTGCCCTCCGAGACCTCGCGCTGGTGATGCTCGAACTCACGGGTTGGAATCTTCGAGAAATCTACTGATCGCCGAGCGGGGGAACGCGCTACTCCCGCCCCGAACGTCGGCAACGCAAGCCGTGACTTGCCTTCGCCGCCCCGAACGACGACATATCGGGTTTCCGCCCGACTGGAGCCCGGCCCGCCTCGATGGTCACCGTCATCGACACCCTGACGCGAAAGCCTTCGGAGCTGCGCCATCCCGAGAAGGCCAACCGGCCCGAGACGGCGGTGCTGCGCAAGCCTGACTGGCTGAGGGTCAAGGCCCCCGGCTCGGGCCAGTACAACGCCACCAAGGCCATCGTGAAGGACAAGGGGCTTCACACCGTCTGCGAAGAAGCGGCCTGCCCCAACATCGGCGAGTGCTGGAGCCAGAAGCACGCCACCCTGATGATCATGGGCGACACCTGCACGCGGGCCTGCGCCTTCTGCAACGTCAAGACGGGCCTGCCCCAGCCGCTGGACCCCGAAGAGCCCGGCAAGGTCGGTCTGGCCGTGGCGCAGCTGGGTCTGAACCACGTCGTCATCACCTCGGTCGACCGCGACGACGTGCATGACGGCGGCGCCGCCCACTTCGCCGAGGTGGTGCGCGAGATTCGCCGTCAGGCCCCGGCCACCACCATCGAGATCCTGACGCCCGACTTTCTGCGCAAGGACGGCGCGGCCGAGGTGATGATCGACGCCCGCCCCGACGTCTTCAACCACAACCTGGAGACCGTGCCGCGGCTCTATCTGAAGATCCGCCCCGGCGCCCGCTACTTCCACTCCCTGCGCCTGCTTCAGATGGTCAAGGAGCGCGACCCCAACCAGTTCACCAAGTCCGGCATCATGGTCGGTCTGGGCGAGACCAAGGAGGAGGTCATGCAGGTCATGGACGACATGCGCTCGGCCGGCGTCGACTTCATCACCATCGGCCAGTACCTCCAGCCCACCCGCAAGCACGCCGCCATCGAACGCTTCGTCACGCCCGAGGAGTTCAAGGCCTATGAGGCCATCGCCCGCGCCAAGGGCTTCCTGATGGTGTCGTCCTCTCCGCTGACCCGCTCGTCGCACCACGCCGGCGACGACTTCGCCCGGCTGAAGGCGGCGCGTCTGGCCACTGGACGCTGACCCCCGCTTGGCCGTCCACCGCGTCACCCGCATCCTGCCCTATGCGCCGCATCAGCTCGCCGAGCTGGTGGCGGACGTGGAGGCCTATCCCCGCTTCGTGAAGTGGGTGAACGCTATGCGCGTCTGGAACCGCCGCGAGGAAGCGCCCGGCATCCGCGTGTTCGACGCCGAGGCCGCCGTCGGCTTCTCCTTTCTGAAGGAGCGGTTCTCGACCTGGGTGCGACATGACGCCAACGCCCCTTCCGTCGAGGTCGGCCTGCTGCGTGGTCCGTTTCGTCACCTGAAGAACCGCTGGGACTTCCATGCCGTGCCCGAGGGCACCCGGCTGGAGTTCATCATCGACTTCGCCTTCCGTTCGCCCCTGCTGAACGCCGCGCTCCAGGCCAACTTCGACCGCGCGGTCTCCGCCCTGATCGCCAGCTTCGAGGCCGAGGCGAAGCGGCGCTACGGATCGCCGGGATGAGCTTCGACTTCGACGCCACGGTCGTGGGGGCGGGGGCCGTCGGTCTCGCCTGCGGCCGCGCGCTGGCGAAGCGGGGTCTCACCGTCCTCGTGCTGGAGAAGGAAGGCCACATCGGCCAGGGCGTCTCCAGCCGCAATTCCGAGGTCATCCACGGCGGCCTCTACTATCCGACCGGCTCGCTGAAGGCCCATTTCTGCGTCCAGGGCCGCCGCGCGCTCTACGCCTTCCTCGACAGCCGCAAGATCGATTACCGCCGCTGCGGCAAGCTGGTCGTGGCGACGGAAGCAGCCGAGGTCGAGCGCATCGAGGCCATCTTCCGCCAGGCGACCGAGAACGATGTCGAGGGGCTGGAGCACCTTACCGGAGCCCAAGCCCGCACGCTGGAGCCGGGGCTGAACGCCCACGCCGCCATCCTGTCGCCCGAGAGCGGCGTCTTCGCCAGCCACGACTACATGCTGGCGCTCCAGGGCGAGATCGAGGACGCGGGCGGCTCGGTCGTCATCGCCACGCCCTTCGAGCGCGCCGAGCCCCTGCCGGACGGCGGCTTTTCCATCACCGCAGGCGGGGAGGGGGGCGCTGTGCTGACCACCCGCCTCCTGGTCACCGCGCCGGGTCTGGAGGCGCAGGACGTCGCCGCCCGCATCGAGGCCTTCCCAGTCGACCGCATTCCGCCCCGCCATCTCGGCAAGGGGGTCTACTTCCGCCTGACCGGCAAGGCCCCGTTCGAGCGGCTGATCTATCCGCCGCCGATCCGCGGCGCCCTCGGCACCCACTATCGCAAGGATCTGGGCGGCCAGGCCGTGTTCGGCCCCGACCTGACCTATGTCGAGACCGAGGACTACACCGTCGATCCGGCCAAGGCGGATGAGTTCGCCCGCTACATCCGCCGCTTCTGGCCCGGCCTGCCCGAAGGCGCGCTGACTCCCGACTACGCCGGCATCCGCCCCAAGCTGCATGGCCCGGGCGAGCCCCAGCCCGACTTCCAGCTGGACGGCCCCGAGGTCCACAGCCTGCCTGGCCTGGTCGCCCTGTTCGGTATCGAAAGCCCCGGCCTGACCAGCTCCCTTGCGATCGGAGAGGCGGTCGCCGACAAGCTTCAGCATGGATGACGTGACCTTCCGCGAGGCGACGCTCGCCGACGCCCCCCTGATCCAGCCCCTGGTCCACCACGCCTATCGCGGAGACCGCGCCAAGGTCGGCTGGACCCACGAAGCCGACCTGCTGGACGCCCAGAGGATCGACGAGGACCAGCTCCGCGTCTCCATCGCCGACCCGGCCCACGCCATCCTGTTAGCGGAACAGGACGGCGCGCCGATCGGCTGCGTCCAGGTCAGCGACAAGGGCGACGGGCTCGCCTACCTCGGCATGCTGACGGTCGACGCCACACTTCAGGCTCAGGGGCTGGGCCGCCGCCTGATCGATCAGGCCGAACGCCTCGCCCGCGATCGCTACGGCGCCGACCGCATGGAGATGACCGTCATCGTCCAACGCGCCGAGCTGATCGAATGGTACGAGCGGCGCGGCTACCGCCTGACGGGCGAACGGCGGCCGTTCCCCTATTCCGACGCCCGCTTCGGCGCGCCCCGGCGAGGCGATCTGGAGTTCGTCGTCATGGAGCGGTCGCTGGCGTGACCGAGCTCCGCACCGAGCGCCTGCTCCTGCGCCACGCGCGGCCGGAGGACGTCGAGCCGCTGCACTCCATTTTCTCCAATCCCACGGCCATGCGCTGGTGGTCGTCCCTGCCGCATGAGTCCGTCGATCAGACCCGCGCCTGGGTCGAAGGCATGATGGCCGGCAACGCCGCCGGCGCGCCCGACTTCATCGTCGAATGGAACGGCCGCGTGATCGGCAAGGCGGGCTTCTGGAAGCTGCCGGACGTCGGCTACATCCTGCACCCCGACGCCTGGGGCCAAGGGCTGGCGCGCGAGGCGGTCGGCGCGGCCATCGACCACGTCTTCGCTGAGCGCCTCACGGACATCGTCACCGCCGACGTCGATCCGGAGAACACGGCCTCCATCCGTCTGCTGGAACGCCTCGGCTTCACCCGCACCGGCTCGGCCGAGCGCACCTGGAACATCGGCGGCGAGTGGAAGGACAGCCTCTACTACGCCCTTAGGCGACCCCGTCCGGAACCAGGAACAGGATCCCGAACATGATCGCCGCCCACACGGCTGGCCAAAACAAGAGCACCCACGCGGTTCTCTCCCGGCGCAGGGCATAGGCGACCCACGCGCCTACGGGTCCGACCACGACGACGAACGGCAGGCTCCAGGCGAACGTCAGGAAGGTGAAGATCAACGGACTGGAGCCCGAGGCCGCCACCATCACCGACATCGTCGCCATGACGAAGACGGGCAGGATCGCCAGCGCGGCCGCAATCGTGCCGACGATCAGGCCGATGAGCAGCAGGCGGCTACGAGGAGGCTTCACGGTGGCGTTTGCGTCGGTCATGGGGCGATCAGACACCGCCGTTCCGTGAACGGCAAGGCTTGCGAGGCAGGCCTTGAAATCACCGGGATGATCCGGCATAAGCCCGCGCTCGCTGGCGGCTCATCCCTTGGGCCGCCGCTTTTCGTTTTTCGCGCTGTCCGCAGCGCCGCACACTGAGATCGAGACGGACATGGCCGTTCCCAAGCGCAAAGTATCGCCCTCGCGTCGCAACATGCGCCGCGCCCACGACGCCCTGGGGACCAACCCCTACACCGAGGACAAGGACACGGGCGAGCTGCGCCGCTCGCACCACATCGACCTCAAGACCGGCACCTATCGCGGCCGTCAGGTCCTGACGCCGAAGGAAGACTAGTCTCCGTCACGGCTGAATAGTGAAGTTGCGGCGCGCGGGTTTTCCCGCGCGCCGTTTTCGTGTCTCCATGCCGCTTCACGTTGAACCGGAGCTGTCCATGATCCGCCTCGCCACGACCGTCGCCGTCGCGTCCCTGATGACGCTCGCCGCCTGCAACGCCCCCGAATCGGCCGAGACGCCGGCTGCCGAAACCCCGGCCGCAGAGGCGCCCCCCGCGCCGGCCGATCCCAACGCCCTGACCGCCGAGGGCTTCGGCCCCCTGCGAATCGGGATGACGGCCGCCGAGGTCGAGGCCGCCCTGGGCGGGGACAGCGATCCCAACTCTGTGGGCGGCCCTGATCCCGCCACCTGCGACCAGTGGCGTCCGGCCCGCGCGCCCGAGGGTCTGCTGGTCATGATCCAGGACGGCGTCCTGACGCGCATCTCGGTTGCATCGCCCGCCACGCTCAAGACGGATCGCGGCTTCGGCGTCGGCGATCAGGCGGCGGCCATCAAGACCGCCTACGGCGACCAGATCATCGCCCAGCCGCACAAATATTCCCCGGCCCCGGCAGAGGACCTGTTCGTCTGGACTGTCGGCCGTCCGGCGGACGCCAACGCCTATGTCCAGGATGCGGCCGCGCGGGGCGTCCGCTACGAGATCGGCGCCAACGGCACGGTCGAGATCGTCCACGTCGGCGGCCCGGCCATCCAGCTGGTCGAAGGCTGCGCCTGACGTCTTGAGGCCCACGGTTGGCGTTTGGCGGGCGGCGGGCTAAACCCCGCCCGCCATCCTCCTCCATCCGTGAAGGCTCTCATGACCGACATCGCCGACATCGTCGCCCGCCAGATCCTGGACAGCCGGGGCAATCCCACGGTCGAGGTCGATGTCGTGCTCGACGACGGCTCCTTCGGCCGCGCCGCCGTGCCGTCGGGCGCCTCCACCGGCGCGCACGAGGCGGTCGAGCTGCGTGACGCAGATCCGGTCATGTGGGGCGGCAAGGGCGTCCAGAACGCGGTCGACGCCGTCAACGGCGAGATCTTCGACGCCCTGTCCGGCATGGACGCCGAGGACCAGCGCCGCATCGACGAGGCCCTGATCACGCTGGACGGCACCGAGAACAAGGGCCGCCTGGGCGCAAACGCCATCCTCGGCGTGTCGCTGGCGGTGGCCAAGGCCAGCGCGATCTCGGCCGGCCTGCCGCTCTATCGCTACGTCGGCGGGGTCTCCGCCCGCGTCCTGCCCACTCCGATGATGAACATCATCAACGGCGGAGCCCACGCCGACAATCCGATCGACATCCAGGAGTTCATGATCCTGCCGACCGGGGCGGAGACCTTCGCCGAAGGTCTGCGCATGGGCGCCGAGATCTTCCACGCCCTGAAGAAGCAGCTTAAGGACGCCGGCCACAACACCAACGTCGGCGACGAGGGCGGCTTCGCCCCCAATCTGGCGTCGGCCGAGGAGGCGCTCAGCTTCATCACCCGCGCGGGTCAGGCGGCCGGCTATCTGGCCGGCGAGGACTTCCACCTGGCGCTCGACGTCGCCGCCACCGAATTCTTCAAGGACGGCGCTTACAACATGACCGGCGAGGGCAAGATCTTCGGCGCCGACGGCATGGTCGCCTACTTGGCCGACCTGTGCGAACGATTCCCCATCGTCTCCATCGAGGATGGCTGCTCGGAAGACGACTTCGAGGGCTGGAAGCACCTGACGGAGGTGCTGGGCGACCGCGTTCAGATCGTCGGCGACGACCTGTTCGTCACCAATCCGGCGCGCCTAGCCGCCGGCATCGGGGAGGGCCTGGCCAACTCCATCCTGGTCAAGGTCAACCAGATCGGCACCCTGTCCGAGACGCTGGACGCCGTCGATATGGCCCACCGCGCCGGCTACACTGCTGTCATGAGTCACCGCTCGGGCGAAACGGAAGACTCCACCATCGCCGACCTCGCCGTCGCCACGAACTGCGGTCAGATCAAGACCGGTTCGCTGGCCCGCTCGGACCGCACCGCCAAGTACAACCAGCTGCTCCGCATCGAGGAGATGCTGGGCGACCAGGCGTCCTACTACGGCGACGGAATGCTGCTGAAATAGGCGGCCCAGCTACCATTCCTTAGGCATTTCCGGTCACGGATGATCAACCGTGTCCCGCGCTCAGAAGGAGCGTCCGAAGTGCCCGAACGGATGAAACCGTACGCCCTGTCCGCTTTCCTGTTCCTGCTGGTCGTCTACCTCGGCGTTCAGGCCCTGACGGGCGAGCGTGGCCTGCTGTCCGGCTCGACACGCGACGCGCGCCTCGCCGCCAGCGAGGCCCACCTGGCGTCGCTCCAGGAGCAGCGCGCCGATCTCGAAGTCCGCGTTCGCTACCTGAAGGCCGACAGCCTCTCGCGCGATCTGCTGGAGGAAAGGGCCCGCGTCGTGCTCGGCTTCTCCGACCCGCGTGACTACGTGATCCAGGTGTCCGCTCCGCCAGCGCTGCAACCCGTCGCCGCGCGCTCCTGAACTCTTGTTACAGGCTGGGCCGCGTGCTTTGCCTTTCGGGAACGAAGGCTGCTACAGCCCCATTCCGTAACGACAAGAAGCCCTGACGGCGCGTTTCGCCATGGGCTCAGCCCGGAGACGCCGGATGGCGAGAGCCGCCCAGAAGACCTCGGATCCCAAGACCGGGAAGATTCCCAACACGCCCACGGCGACCAAGGACGAGCTGCTCGCCTACTACCGGGAGATGGTGCTGATCCGCCGCTTCGAGGAGCGCGCCGGCCAGCTCTACGGCATGGGTCTGATCGGCGGCTTCTGCCATCTCTACATCGGCCAGGAGGCCGTGGCCGTCGGCGTGCAGGCCAGCGTCAAGCAGGGCCACGACAAGATCATCACCGGCTACCGCGACCACGGCCACATGCTGGCCGCCGGCATGGACCCCAAGGAGGTCATGGCCGAGTTGACCGGCCGGATCGGCGGCTCGTCCAAGGGCAAGGGCGGGTCGATGCACATGTTCGACGTGCCGACCGGCTTCTACGGCGGCCACGGCATCGTCGGCGCCCAGGTGGCGCTCGGCACCGGCTTGGCCTTCGCCGGCAAGTATCGCGGCGATGATTCGGTCGCCTTCGTCTACTTCGGGGACGGCGCGGCCAACCAGGGCCAGGTCTACGAGAGCTTCAACATGGCCCAGCTGTGGAAGCTGCCGGCCATCTACATCATCGAGAACAACCAGTACGCCATGGGCACGAGCATCGAGCGCTCGTCGTCCACGACCGAGCTCTACATGCGCGGGGCCAGCTTCGGCATTCCGGGCGAGCAGGTCGACGGCATGGACGTGCTGGCGGTCAAGGACGCGGTCGAACGGGCGGTCAAGCGCGCGCGGGCGGGCGAGGGGCCCTTCATCCTGGAAGTGAAGACATACCGCTACCGCGGCCACTCCATGTCCGACCCGGCCAAATACCGCACCAAGGAGGAGGTCGACGAGGTCAAGAAGACCCGCGACCCCATCGAGCATGTGAAGATGCTGCTCGACCAGGCCAAGGCGAGCCCCGAGGAGATCAGGGCCATCGACGACGAGATCAAGGCCATCGTCGCGGAAGCCGTCCAGTTCGCCCAGGAAAGCCCCGAGCCCGATCCGTCGGAGCTCTACACCGACGTCTATGTGGAGGCCTGAGTTGGAGGGCTTCCATCTGGCCCAGCTGAACGTCTCGCGTCTCCAGTTCCCGATGGACGGGCCGGAGATGAAGGACTTCGTCGGCGCGCTCGACAACATCAACGCCCTGGCCGAGCGCGCGAACGGCTTCGTCTGGCGGCTGAAGGGCGACGGCAACGATGCGACCGACGTCCGGTTCCCCAACGCCGACGAACTGCTCGTCAACCTGTCGGTCTGGCGCGACATCGAGGCGCTGCGCGCCTTCGTCTACAAGACGGCCCATGCGGCGGTGATGGCTCGGCGCGCCAAGTGGTTCCCGGCCTTCGGCTCGGCGCACATGGTGCTCTGGTGGGTTCCGGCCGGCCACGTTCCGACCATCGGCGAGGCGGCGGATCGCCTGACCTCGCTGGACCAAAACGGCCCCACCGCGGCGGCCTTCACTTTCGATCAGGCCTTTGACGCGGCCGGGCAGCCGATGGCGCTGCCGGAGATCATCAAGGATTGTGCATGACCGACATCCTCATGCCGGCGCTGTCGCCCACCATGGAGGAGGGCACCCTGACCAAGTGGCACGTGAAGGCGGGCGACGTGGTCAAGGCGGGCGACGTGATCGCCGAGATCGAGACCGACAAGGCGACCATGGAGGTCGAGGCTGTCGACGAGGGCGAGATCGCCGAAATCCTCGTGGCCGAGGGCTCCGAGGGCGTGAAGGTCAACGTCGTCATCGCGCGCCTGGCCGGCGAGGACGGCGGCGCGGCCAAGGCCTCGTCACCCGCGCCTGAGCCCAAGGCCGCGGAAACCAGCGTCACCCAGGACGGCGGCGCGGCCGCGTCCGGCTCCGGCGATCCGGAAAAGAAGGACGTCACGGCTGCGGCGCCCGCACCGAAGGCGGAGCTCAAGGACCCGGAAATTCCGGCCGACGCCAAGCTCGTGAAGACAACCATCCGCGACGCGCTCCGCGACGCCATGGCCGAGGAGATGCGGCGCGACGAGGCCGTCTTCCTGATGGGCGAGGAAGTCGCCCAGTATCAGGGCGCCTATAAGGTCAGCCGCGAGCTGTTGCAGGAGTTCGGCGACCGCCGTGTCATCGACACCCCGATCACCGAATACGGGTTCGCGGGCGTCGGCGTGGGCGCGGCCATGAGCGGCCTCAAGCCGATCGTCGAGTTCATGACCTTCAACTTCGCCATGCAGGCGATCGACCACATCATCAACTCCGCCGCCAAGACGCTCTACATGTCGGGCGGGCAGATCCGCGCGCCCATCGTCTTCCGCGGCCCCAACGGCGCCGCCAGCCGCGTCGCCGCCCAGCACAGCCAGGACTATTCCAGCTGGTACGCCAATGTGCCGGGCCTCAAGGTCATCGCCCCCTACGACGCCGCCGACGCCAAGGGCCTGCTGAAGGCAGCGATCCGCGACCCGAACCCCGTCGTCTTCCTCGAGCACGAGATGATGTACGGGCTGGAGTTCGATGTTCCGGAAGGGGATTACGTCCTGCCGATCGGCAAGGCCAAGGTCCGTCGCGAGGGGACCGACGTCACGATCACGGCCCATAGCCGCATGGTCGGCTTCGCCCTCCAGGCCGCCGAGCAGCTGGCCGGGGAGGGGATCTCGGTCGAGGTCGTCGATCTGCGCACCCTGCGCCCGCTGGACCACGAGACCGTCGTCGAGAGCGTCAAGAAGACCAACCGCCTGGTCTCGGCCGAAGAGGGCTGGGGCCCCATGGGCGTCGGCGCCGAGGTGGTGGCCCGCGTCATCGAACACGCCTTCGACTATCTCGACGCGCCGCCGCTGCGGGTGCATCAGGAAGACGTGCCGCTGCCCTATGCAGCGAACCTGGAGGCGCTGTCGCTTCCGGGGACGGACAAGATCGTCGCGGCCGTCAAGGCGGTGCTGGCGTGAGCGAGCCCGTCGAATTCCAACTGAAGACCCCCGAAAGCGTCGCGGCAGATCCGGAGGCGATCGAGATCATCCGGATGTGGTGGTCGAAGAACGAACCGGTCATGTCCGTGAAGCCAGCCTTCAACGACCCGGCTCAGTTCGGAGCCCTTCTGGCCATCGCTGCCCGCCATATGGCTCATGGCTATGCTGTCCGGCACGGCCATGACCAGAAGCAGGCTTACAACCGGATTCTCCAGGGCCTCAGCGACGTCATCAAGGCGGACAACATCGAGACCGTCGCGGAGCCGATCCAGACGGGGAGCGTGCAATGACCGATATCCTGATGCCGGCCCTCTCTCCCACCATGGAGGAGGGCGTTCTGGCCAAGTGGCACGTCAAGGTCGGGGATACGGTCAAGGCCGGCGATGTGATCGCGGAGATCGAGACCGACAAGGCGACCATGGAGGTCGAGGCTGTCGATGAGGGCGAAATCACGGAGATCCTCGTCGCCGAGGGTGCCGAGAACGTGAAGGTCAACACGCCGATCGCTCGACTGGCCGGGGAGGGCGGCGCGCCGGCGCCCGCGCCCAAGGCCCCTGAGCCGGCGAAGGCCGAGACCTCCAAGCCCGCGCCTGCGGGTCACGAGAGCGGTCAAGCCGTGGCGACGCCGGAAGGAGTCAAGTCGGCTGAGGCGGTGCTGCCGCTGGCCTCGAACAGCGCGCCCGCCGCGTCCCCTGGCTCCGGCGAACGCATTTTCGCGTCACCGCTCGCGCGCCGTCTCGCCAAGGAAGCCGGAGTCGACCTCAAGTCGATCAAGGGCACCGGTCCGCGCGGCCGGATCGTCAAGGCCGACATCGAGGCCGCTGGCAAGGGCGCTCAGACCTCATCAGCCCCGGCAGCTCAGGCTGCTGCCTCCCCGGCCGCCGAGCCGCGCAAGGTCCAGTCCCTGGCCCAGATGGGCATCCCCGACGGCAGCTACGACCTCGTCCCGCTGGACGGCATGCGCAAGGCCATCGCCCGCCGCATGACCGAGTCGTTCCGCGACGTGCCGCACTTCCCCCTGACCATCGACTGCGAGATCGACGGGCTGATGGCGGTGCGGGCCAAGGTCAACGCCATGCTTGAGCCGCAAGGCATCAAGGTCTCGGTCAACGACTTCGTCATCAAGGCCGCCGCGCTCGCGCTAAAGGCCGTGCCGGAGGCCAACGCCAGCTACAGCCCCGAGGGCCTGGCGATGCACCATCACGCCGACATTGCCATGGCCGTGGCCATCGAGGGCGGTCTGATCACCCCGATCATCCGCAAGGCCGAGACCAAGTCCCTGTCGCAGATCGCAACCGAGGCCAAGGACCTGGCCAAGCGCGCCCGCGACCGCAAGCTGAAGCCCGAGGAGTTCCAGGGCGGCACCTTCAGCGTCTCCAACCTCGGCATGTTCGGCATCAAGGCCTTCGCCTCGATCATCAACGAGCCCCAGGGCGCGATCATGAGCGTGGGCGCGGGTGAGCAGCGGCCGGTGGTCAAGAATGGCCAGCTGGCCATCGCCACGGTGATGACCGTCACCCTGACCTGCGATCACCGGGTGGTCGACGGCGCGACGGGCGCGAAGTTCCTTCAGGCCTTCAAGCCGCTGATCGAAGACCCTGTAACCATGCTGGCCTGAGGCGGGCGCCATGACCTCGGTCTTCGACTTTAGCGCGACCGGCATCGACGGGACCGAGGTTCCGCTGGACCGGTTTCGCGGTCAGGCGCTGCTGATCGTCAACACGGCGTCGCGCTGCGGCTATACCGGCCAGTACGCCGGTCTTGAGGCGCTGCATGAGGCCTATGAGAACAAGCCATTCCAAGTCCTCGGCTTTCCCTGCAACCAGTTCGGAGCTCAGGAGCCGGGGAGGGCCGCCGAGATCGCGGCTTTCTGCTCCTCGACCTATGGCGTGAAGTTCCCGCTGTTCGACAAGATCGAGGTCAACGGCCCGGGCCGCCATCCGCTCTACGCCTGGCTGACGGAGCAGAAGAAGGGCTTCCTCGGCAGCCGGGACATCAAGTGGAACTTCACCAAGTTCCTGACGGACCGCGAGGGCCGGGTGGTCGCCCGCTACGCCCCTCAGGTCGAACCCGAGGCCATCCGGCCCGACATCGAAAAGCTGATCCACAATGGCTGACACCTTCGACCTCATCGTCATCGGCTCGGGCCCCGGCGGCTACGTGGCCGCGATCCGCGCCAGCCAGCTGGGCCTGAAGGTCGCCATCGTCGAGCGCGAGCTGCTGGGCGGCATCTGCCTGAACTGGGGCTGCATCCCGACCAAGGCGCTGCTCAAGTCGGGCGAGAAGTACGAATCCTTGAGCCACCTCAAGGACTACGGCCTGTCGGCCGAGAAGGTCGGCTTCGACTTCGACGCGATCATCGCCCGCTCGCGCGGCGTGGCCAAGCAGCTGAACTCCGGCGTCGGCTTCCTGATGAAGAAGCACAAGATCGAGGTCATCGAGGGCACGGCCAAGCTGGAGAAGGGGCAGGGGGCGCCCAAGGTCGTCGTAGCGCTCAAGGCCGGCGGCTCGCGCACGGTGGAGGCCAAGGCGGTCATGCTGGCGGTCGGCGCCCGAGCCCGCGCCCTGCCGCAGATCGGCCTGGAGGCCGACGGCGACCGCATCTGGGCCTATCGCGAGGCCATGGCCCCGAAGTTCCTGCCCAAGTCCATCGTCGTCATCGGCTCGGGCGCCATCGGCATCGAGTTCGGCAGCTTCTACCGCGCGCTCGGCGTCGAGGTGACGGTCGTCGAGGCCCTGCCGCGCATTCTTCCCGTCGAGGATGAGGAAGTCTCGGCCGCCGCACGGAAATTCTTCGAGAAACGCGGCATGAAGTTCCGCGTCGGGGCCAAGGTCACCAAGGTCGCCAAGAGCCCCAGCGGCGTTCAAGTCGCCATCGAGGCCGACGGCAAGGCCGAGACGCTGGAGGCCGACGTCTGCATCTCGGCCGTCGGCATCACCGCAAACACCGACGGCATCGGCCTGGAGGCGCTCGGCGTCGAGATGGACCGCGGCCACATCAAGATCGACGGGCACTGCCAGACCAATGTGAAGGGCCTTTACGCCATCGGCGACTGCGCCGGCGCGCCGTGGCTGGCGCACAAGGCGTCGCACGAGGGCATTCACGCCGCCGAACACATCGCCGGCTTCAAGACGCCGCACCTGAACAGCCCGATCGCCGGCTGCACCTATTCCCAGCCCCAGATCGCCTCTGTCGGGGTGACCGAGCAGGGGGCAAAGGAGGCGGGCATTGCCGTGAAGGTCGGCCGCTTCCCGTTCCGTGTGAACGGCAAGGCCATCGCGTCGGGCGACACCGACGGCTTCGTCAAGACGATCTTCGACGCCAAGTCCGGAGCCCTGATCGGCGCCCACATGATCGGGGCCGAGGTCACCGAGATGATCCAGGGCTACGTCACCGCCATCACGCTCGAGGCCACGGAGGAGGAGATGCACGGCATCGTCTATCCGCACCCGACGATGTCCGAGGCCATGCACGAGGCCTCGCTCGACGCCTGGCAGCGCGTGCTGCACATCTGAGAAGGGCGCACATGTTCGCAAGGGTCACAGAGCATTACGGCAAGGTCCATTGGATCAATCTCGCCTACGTCCGCAGTCTGACCGTCATCCCGGCGAAGGGCGGTCAGCCGCAGTTGACCGACATCCAGCTCGACAACAGCTGGGTGGCCGAACCCTGCGAGTCACCGAGACGCCAGAGGCCATTCTGGCTGTGAAGCAGGGAGCATCCAGCTAGACCGCAAGAAGCGCACGTCATCGCCTAAGATATATTATGCGAAATCCTGGACGTGGGTCCGCTCATGTCCTGACGCGAAAATGGTAGCCAAGCCGTTCAAATCCCTCGCGATCGTAGAAGCGATGGGCGTCAGTGCGAACGAGCGCCGAGTCCAGATGAACTTCGGTGCGGCCTTCCGCCCTGGCGGCCGACTTCACATGATCCACCAGCGCCTTGCCGACGCCCGTCGATCGCTCGGCGTCGCTGACGACCAGGTCGTCGATCTGCAGAATGCGACCGCAGTACAACAGGTCCATCGGCCGCACGCCCGCGACACCGACCACGGCGCCGTCACGCATGGCCGCGAAGACCCTGAAGCCGTCGGTCACGCGCATACGGCCGACCATGGCGATATAGTCGGCTTCGCTCAGATGAGGTCTCAACTGCGCCATCACCGGCCAGGTCTGGGCCAGCCGGTCGTCGTCGATCTCTTCGATCTCCAGGGCGCTCATCCCGGCTCCAGCGCCAGCGTGGCCGACCAACCGTCGTAGGCGACCTCCACGCCCGGCGGAGTCAGGGCCCCCAGCGAGTTGTAGTCCAGATCGATGTGAAGATTGGTCAGCACGGCGCGTTCTACGCCAGCCGCCGCGATCCATGCCAGCGCCTGATCGACGTTGGCGTGCGTCGGATGCCGGGTCCAGCGCAAGGCGTCGATGATCCAGAGTGCGGAACCCCGTACGGCCCCGATCGCGGCGTCATCCAGATCGGAAATGTCGCTCGAATAGCTGACCGGCCCCAGGCGATAGCCGACCGATCGGATCGGCCCGTGCGCCTGATCGAAGGTCACGACCGGGATGGGGCCGCCCGGTCCTTCCACAGTCCAGTCCACGCCATGCGGCGGCAAATCATGCGCCTCGACGATCGCCGGATAGCCTTCTTTGGACTCGAAGATATAGTCGAAACGCTTTGTAAGTGCTGACCTTGTCGCCCCATCCATCCATGCCGGCACGCGCTTTCGCCGGCGCAGCGCGAACACCCGCAGGTCGTCGATCCCGTGGGTCTGGTCGGCGTGGTCGTGGGTATAGAGCACGGCATCCACGCGGCTCGCTCCCGCCGCCAGCATCTGCTCGCGCAGGTCCGGCGACGTATCGATCAGGACCGCCGTCTCGCCCTTGGGCCCTCGCCGCCGGGCCAGCATGGAACAGCGTGTCCGCCGGTTCCTGGGCTCGGCTGGGTCGCAGACCCCCCAGTCGCCGTCGCCGCGCGGCACCCCGCCCGACGAGCCGCAGCCCAGGATCGTGACCTCCAGTGCGTCGCTCACGCCCCCTCCGGCCTCGGAATGCGGTCGAACAGGGCGAAGAAGGCGTCCGTCGTCCGCGCCTCCGCCTCCTCCCGGCTCCAGCCCCGGACATCGACCAGGGCCTGAAGCACATGGCCGATGTAGGCGGGCTCGTTGCGACGGCCTCGATGCGGCACGGGCGCCAGGTACGGGCAGTCGGTCTCGACGATGATCCGATCGGCCGGCATGGCGCGGATGACGGCCCTCACATCCTCGGCCGCCTTGAAGGTGGCGATACCCGAAACCGAGAACCACGCGCCCATTTCCGCCGCCTGTTCCGCAAGTTCTGCACCACTGGTGTAGCAGTGCATGAGGAACCGGAACGGCCCCTCGCCCGCCTCCTCGCGCAGGATCGCGCCCATGCGGTCGTCGGCTTCGCGCGTGTGGACCACCAGCGGCAGGCCTGTCCGACGCGCGGCGGCGATGTGGGCCCGGAACACCCTTTCCTGCTGGTCGCGCGGGCTGAGGTCGTAGTGGAAATCCAGCCCGCACTCGCCGATCCCGACCACGCGCGGCCGCTGGGCCAGGTCGATCAGGACCTCAGGCGTCACATGAAGGTGGTCCTTCGCCTCGTGCGGATGGACCCCGACCGTGCACCAGATGTCCGGATGCGCCATGGCCAGACCGTGCGTGGCCTCGAACGTCGACAGCTTGTCGGAGATTTCGACCATCAGGCCGACGCCGGCCTCGCGCGCCCGGGCGATGACGGCGTCGCGGTCCGCGTCGAACTGCGGGGCGTGCAGGTTCACATGACTGTCAATCAGCATCACGCGGCCCTGTCGCGCGTTCGCTTCAGGTCGGCCAGCGCGGCGGCCAGCAGGTCGGCCCGGTCCAGGTTCACCGCTGCCGCCCGCTCCGGCAGGTCGGTCAGCCGACCCCACAGCTCGGACCAGGCCTCCCCCCTGCCCCCGCCCGCCAGCGCGCGATCCCGCACGGCCGCGGCCAGCCGATCCATCAGCGCCTCGAACCGCGCCTGCCCCTCGGCGCCCCGGAACCCGTCGGCGACCGACAGGGCCTCTGCAGCGTCGATCTGACCCTCATCGACCCAGCGGCGGGCCAGGGCGTCCAGCGCCAGGCTGGTGCTCGACGCCAAGGCCAGCGCGGCGCCCGGTGATCCTCGCGCCATGTCCGCGATCCGGTCGGCCTCGGCGGCGTCGAGTTCGGTCTGGCGGGCGATCAACTTCGCGATCTCCGCCCGGTCCATGGCCGGGAACGTCAGCCGCCGGCACCGAGACCGGATCGTGGCCAGCAAGCGGCCGGGCGCGTGCGTCACCAGAAACAGCACGCCTCGCTCCGGCGGCTCCTCAAGAACCTTCAACAAGGCGTTGGCCGCGTTGATGTTCAGATCATCGGCCGCGTCGATGATGGCGACGCGATACGGCGCCTGCGACGGGCTCTTGGAGAAGAACTCCGGCAGGTCGCGCGCCTGATCCACCGAGATCGACTTCTTGGTCTTGCCACCCTCCACCAGCCGCTCCAGCACCAGCAGATCGGGATGGGCTTGGGCGGAGATCAGCTGGCTGACCGGATCGCCAGGACCCGCGCCCAGCGGCCCGCGCGAGGCGTCGGGCCTCGCTCCCAGCAACGTCCGCGCCGCGCGATAGGCGAACGTCGCCTTGCCGATGCCTTCCGGCCCGCACAGCAGCCAGGCGTGATGCAGCCGCCCCCGCTCGCGCGCAGCTACGAATGCCCGCTCGGCAGCCTCGGACGGCACGAGATCAAACCGGTCGCGCGGATGACTCACAGGAGGGGCTCCACGGCCGCCCACACCCGCTCTGCGACCGCATCGGGTTCGCCGGCGGCGTCGATCAGTCGGCACCGGTCCGGGTTGGCTTCTACGACGGCGCGAAAACCCTCCCGCAGCCGCGCATGAAAGGCGGCACCCTTGGTTTCGAACCGAGTCTCGCCGGCGCCGCGCCCCAAGGCCCGCTCCAGCCCGACCTCGAACGGCAGGTCGAACACCAGCGTCAGGTCCGGCTGATGATCGCCGACCACGCCGCGCTCCATCGCCGCGATCAGATCGAGATCCGCCCCGCCCGCCAGTCCCTGATAGACCCGGCTGGAATCGGCGAAGCGGTCGCACACGACCCAACGCCCGGCCGAAAGCGCCGGCACGATGGTCCGCTCCAGATGATCGGATCGAGCGGCGTACATCAGCAGCAGCTCGGTCCGCGCCGACCATCGCTCCGCCGCGCCCGATACGACCAGCGCCCGGATGTCCTCGGCGCCCGGCGATCCCCCCGGCTCACGCGTCCGCAGGACGTCGAGTCCACGCGCCGCCAGCCGCTCGACCAGCCGCGCCGCCTGGGTGGACTTGCCGGTCCCCTCCCCGCCTTCGAACGTGATGAACCTGCCGCGAGTCACGCCGGCACAATGGCGGCGCGCGGCGACGGGGCCAAGGCCGCGCTGCCCGGAAAGTGGGGATCAGCCCGACGGAATCAGCTGGGCGGAGATAAAGCCGCGCGCGATCGTCTCCTGCCGAGCCCGCTCGGCCGCGTTGGCGTCGGGCCACGGTCCGGTGATGACGCGGAACATGGCCCCGTTGGTCGCGGCCTGGACCTGGGCGAGGCCGCCCACCCGCTGCGCCGTCGCCCGCGCCGCCTGCGCGTCGGGGAACGCCGCTACCTCGACCCAGTAGGTCTGGCGAGGCTCCGACACCGGAGCGGCAGGCCCCGCCGCGGGCGCAGGCGCCTCGGCGACCTGCAACCGCTGCCCGCCGCCCAGTCGCGGCGCCCGACCCAGATAGCGAACCCTCACCTCGCCCACGCCCCGGCCCAGCATGTCCAGCGCCTCGGCCGCGCCGCGCGACAGATCGATGATGCGCCCGTCGACGAACGGCCCCCGATCGTTGACCCGCAGCACGACGCGCCGGCCATTGGCGAGGTTGGTCACCTCCACCAGCCCCGGCAGAGGCAGCGTCTTGTGGGCGGCGGTCAGGGCATGCATGTCGAACCGCTCGCCGGTCGCGGTCGGCCGCCCGTGGAACTGATCGCCGTACCAGGACGCCAGCCCGATCTCGTCGTAGTTCGGCTGCTCCTCGGGCCGGTACCAGCGCCCCCGGATCTGATAGGGCCGCATCGTGCCGGAAACGATCGGCGCAGGATCAGTGACCTCGGGGATCGCCGCGACATCGACCCTTCGGGCCGCCGATGGAGCCGTCGCGCAGGCCGCCACGCCCGCGAGCAGTCCGGCGACGGCTGCGGCTCTGGCTGCGCGTCTGACGAAAGTCGGCTGGAAACCCATGTCGACAGGATCGCCGCCGCAAATTCCCTTTTGGTTAACGCCGCGTCCGCTGCTATCCCCTGCCCCGCCGGACAGGTGGCCGAGTGGTTTAAGGCAGCGGTCTTGAAAACCGCCGTAGGTGGAAGCCTACCGTGGGTTCGAATCCCACCCTGTCCGCCAGCCCTATGGCGTCTCCGACACCAGCACCGTCCCGAACAGCGGCGGAAGCGTTATCTGGATCGTCCCGTCCGCCGCGACGGATGCCCCGCTCAACACGTCCACATAGGCCCGCCCCGCCAGCGCCGGCGGCAGCGTCACCCTAACCGTCCGCGCCGTCTCCGCATTGTTGATCGCCACGAGGGCCGCGACGCCGTCCAGCGTCCTAGGTGCCACCACGACCGAAGCGTCGGCCAGCAGCGGCGATCCCAGCTCGCCCAGCGCAAGCACCGGATGCTGTCGTCGCAGGGCCAGGATGCGCCGCATCTCGGCCTGCAGCGCCAGGTCCGGCGAGCCGCCCTGATCCGGCCAGGGATAGGTGCGGCGGTTGTCCGGATCCTCGCCGCCCGTCACCCCGGCCTCGTCGCCGTAGAAGACCGTCGGCGCGCCCGGCCACGCGACCTGCATCAGCACGGCCAGCCGATATCGCAGCCGCGCCTCGGCCGCCCGCGCCGGATCGTCGCCCCGGTCGCCGAGCAGCCACAGGCTGCGGGCCGTGTCATGGGTCGACAGCAGGTTCATCGACGCCCGCCACGACGCCGCCGGATAGAGCTCCCGCATCAGCTCGATGTTGCGATAGTTCGCCGCCACGTCCCCGCCCGCGGCGATGTCCAGCGCCGTATTGCGGAAGATGTAGTTCATCGTCCCGTCGAAGCTGTCGCCCAGGAAGTACTTGGACGAATCGAACCAGGTCTCGGCGATGGTCACGGCCTCCGGGTCGTGCGCCTTCACCGCCGCCCGCCACGGCCGCCAGAAGTCGTCGAGCACCCAGGGCGCCACGTCCATCCGCCAGCCCGAGGCCCCTCGATCCAGCCAAAGCCGCGTCACGGAGTCCGGCGCCCCGAAGGCGAAGTCCCGGAACGACGCCGAGGCCTCGTTCAGCTCCGGCAAGTCCCGCGCCCCGGTCCAGCCGCTGTAGCGGTCGTCCGGGTCCTCCCGGCTGGGATCCAGCCGGTACCAGTCGGCGTAGGGGCTGTCGGCCCGCACCTCTCCGCCCTCCAGCGCGCCGACGCCCGGATGCTTGGCGAAGCGGTCGAAATACAGGCTGTCCCGGCCCGTATGGTTGAACGACACGTCCACGACCACGCGGATGCCCCGCGCCGCCGCCTCGCGCGTCAGGCGCTCGAATTCCGCGTTGGTCCCGAAGGCGGGATCGACGCTGCGATAGTCGCCGGTGTCGTATTTGTGGTTGCTGGCGGCCGTGAAGATCGGCGTCATGTAGAGCGCCGTGACGCCCAGATCGGCCATGTGGTCCAGCCGCTCGATGATCCCCGCCAGATCGCCGCCGAAGAAGTCGTTGCCGCCGCGCCCGTCCGACCCGTCGCCCGAACCCGGCCGGAAGGGCCGCGCGTTCCAGTCCGCATGCACCTCCACAGAGCCGTCCTGGAAGGTGTTCGGGCCCGGTCGCGGGTCATTGGTCGGATCGCCGTTCCGGAACCGCTCGGGAAACACGTAGTACCAGACCGCCTGCTGGGCCCAGGCCGGGACCGCGTAATCCGCCGCATGCACCGTGAGCCTGAACCGCCGGATCGCCGTGGGGTCGGCGGGCGCATCGGCGGCGACCCCCTCCCCGTTCGCGCCCCGCTCCCGGGTCCAGTAGATGGGCGCGGAGTTGTTCTGATAGACGAAGCGCCGCCCGCCCGCCTCGACATCGAACCAGTAGCCATAGACTCCCGGCTCGGCGAAGGCCCGCGACGCCGTCCAGCGCCCGTCCGGCTCCTGCGTCATCGCCACACGCACCGGGTCCTCATAGGCCAGGATATCCTGGTTCCCCTCCAGCCGGCGCCGCTCGACGACCAGCGTCACCCGCGCATCCGCCGGTGCCCCGTCCAGGCCGAAGGCGATCTCCGTTTCTTCCGCCACCGCTCCGAACGGCGCGCGGTGGCGCAGATCACGGCTGTCGTGGCGCAGGCTGCGCAGCCGGGAGTCCGACAAGGGCTCCGGACGCGGCTCGGCTCGCGCCACGGTCAGGATCGGCGCGCCCTCCACCGGCCTCAGCCGGATCGTGCTCCAGCCGTCGAAGCGGTGACGCAGGTTGTCGCTCCCGCCCTGGTCGGCGCGGGCGACGGGGATGGCCCCGCCGTCGCCTTCGCTGTCCCTCGGCGCGGCGAAGCTGGCGCTCGGCGTCCAGGCGGCGTCGGCGATCTTGAAGTCCTGGGCGCCCTGCAGCTCGGCGACCACCACATAGGCGTCGCAGTCCCAGCCGAAGGCGTATTCCTCCACCGCCGCCCAGCCGCTCATGGCTCCGCGCAGATAGAGCCGCGTCTCGCCCAGCGGCGGAGGCCCGCAACGATCGGCGGCGACCTCCGGCATGGAGGCGCAGCCGCCGATCAGGCCCGCCGCGATCAGGCCAAGCGCGGCGACCCGCCTCACGGCTGGCCGGCGGCCGGAGCGGTCTTCACATGGCGATCCAGCCAGTCGACCATCTCCCACAGGGTGTGGCCGACCGACTCCCGCGCGCGATACCCGTGCGCCTCGTGCGGCAGGACCACATACCGCGCCGTCGCCCCCGTCCCCTTCAGCGCCGCGTAGAACCGCTCGGACTGGACCGGGAAGGTGCCGGAGTTGTCGTCGGCCTCGCCGTGGATCAGCAGAATCGGCTCGTTGATCCGGTTGGCGTAGGTGAAGGGCGACATCTCCGTATAGGTGTCCGTCGCCTCCCAGTAGGTCCGCTGCTCGGCCTGGAAGCCGAACGGCGTCAGGGTCCGGTTATAGGCCCCGGACCGCGCGATCCCGGCCCGGAACAGGTCGGTGTGGGCCAAGAGGTTCGCCGTCATGAAGGCCCCGTAGCTGTGGCCGCCCACGGCGATGCGGTTCCGGTCCGCCACCCCCATGCCGACGACCGCATCGACCGCCGCCTGGGCGCTGGCCGACAGCTGCTCGATGTAGGTGTCGTTGGGCTCGGCCCCGTCCACGCCGACGATCGGCATGGAGGGATCGTCCAGCACCGCATAGCCCTGGGTCAGCAGGAACAGGTGGCTGGACCCGCCCGGCCGGACGAAGCGGTTGTCGGTGTCGACCACCTGACCCGCCACCGCCGCATCCGTGAACTCCGCCGGATAGGCCCACATCACGAGCGGCAGCGGCCCGTCGCGCGCCGCGTCGTACCCGGCGGGCAGATACAGTGTACCCGACAGCTGCACCCCGTCGGCGCGGCTGTAGGTGATGGTCTGACGCGTCACCCCGGCCAGCTGCGGCGCCGGATCGGGGAAGGTCGTCAGGGCCTGAGGCTCCGCCGCGTCCAGATCGCGAATGACCATATTGGGCGGCGCGGCCTGGGTCTCCCGCCGCGACACGAACCGGCGTCCATCATCGTCCAGCAGGCCGACGATGGTCTCATAGCTGCCGGGCGCCGAGCGCCACAGCTCGGTCCGCTCGCCGGTGTCCAGGTTCATTCGCGCCAGGAAGGGATACTCCCCCTGCCGCGTCGCGCCCGGCCCGTCCATCAGGATGGTCCGGCCCTCGCCGGCGAAGGTCATCACCGGCCGACCCGCCGCATTGGGCTCGGTCAGCGGCGTGCCAGGGTCGTTGTAGCGGTCCTGATAATTGCGGTCGGCGATCACCCACCCCTCGCCCGGACTGGACGGATCGACCAGGAAGCGGGTCTCGTGGCGGGTGTTGAACCAGCGGCTGTAGACGATGGCCGTATCGTCGCGGCCCCAGCTGACCCCGGCATAGCGTTCCGGCAGGTCGATCAGCCGCGTGGGCGCCGCACTGAACGGCGCGGCCTGCATGAAGACCCGATCCCGCACCTCGGCCTGTCCGCGCGGATCGCCGCCGTCCTGCGCCTCGGCCCAGACCAGCGTCGCGGGGGCATCGGCGCGCCAGCTGACCGAGCGCGGCCCGGTGGCCACGGCGTCGAAGGGCGGCGGGATGTTGTCGCGCAACGGCAGGTCCGCGACCCGGTGCACCACCCGACCCGTCAGGTCCGTGACCACGATGTCCGTCGGGAACAGGCCCGCCGGCGTGGCGTAGCTATAGGGCCGCTTGACGCGCGTCTGCAGGATGTAGCGCCCGTCCGGCGAGATCGACGCCCCGAGCACGATCCCCGGCTCACCCACCGGCGTCAGCCGCCCGTCCAGGCTCGCCAGCGTCGGCTGGGCGGTGAAGTAGTGATCGAACAGGCGCTCGTCGGCCGGGCTGCCCAGCAGGTCCTGATAGGTCCGCACCGGCCGCGCCGATCCGCCCGTCTGCTCCACGATCGGCCCGGTCGGCGCCGCTTCCTGTGTCGGCGCCGCGCCGCGCCCGGCTGGGACCGCACGGAACAGGATCGACCGGCTGTCCGGCGCCCATTCCACGCCGGCGCCGGCCGCCGCATTGACCACGGCCCCCGTCAGCGCTGAGGCCGCGCCCGTTCGCGCATCGACGACCCAGAGCTCGAGCCCGTCGGCGGCATCCCTCAGGACCGCAACCTTGCCACCGTCCGGCGACCAGGTCGGAGAGATGAAGCGTGATCCGGCCGGCAGGGCGGCGGCGACCTCGGCTCCGCTCGCCACGTCCTTGAAGGTGATGGAGGTCAGCCACGCGACCCGCCCGTTCGACGGCCCGTTGTTCCGGGGATTGATCCGATACCCCGCCAGCCTCAGCGTCGGCTCCGCCAGCTCCGAGATCGGCGGCAGATTGGCGCGGCCGAACAGCGCCAGCCGCTGCCGGTCCGGTCCCAGGCTCGCCAGCGGCGTGGGCTCGGCGTCCAGGATGTCGGCGATGGGCTGGGGCGGCTGCTGATAAACCGCCGCGTCACCCGGCGTCTGCGCCAGAACCGGCGCCGAGACCGCCACCAGGGCCGCGCTCGCGACCGCCAGACCCCACCGAACCATCGACATGGACATACTCCCCGAATGCATGATCTTGCGTCGCGCCCGTTCCCGCCGCGACGGCGGCGACACTCGACCCGGAAGCACGGCGAAGCGCAAGGGCCCGCGCGCTCCGTATCCTTAACAGGCCGTTCAGCCTCAGTTCATGGACGCCCTTGGAAGCTGCCCCGCAGTCGGGCTTTCCCCGCGCTCGACCGAACATCGCGCGCGGGCGTGTATGGAGGACGAGCATGAAGACGAAGACCCTGATCATCGGCGCCCTGGCCACCCTGGCCACCGTGGCCGCCCCGATGGCGGCGTCGGCCCAGCAGTGGCGGGGCGACCGCGATCGCGACGGCCGCTACGAGCGCTGGGAGCGGCGTTCGGACCGCAACCGCTACGACGGCGGCCGCTATACCGAGCGCGAACGCTACAACGACTGGCGTCGCGGCCAGCGCGACCAATACCGCGACGGCCGCCGCTACGGTCCGCCCTATGGCAACGCCTACGGTTATCACCGGAACCGTTGGTACCGCGGCGCGACCATTCCCTACGACTACCGCAGCCGCTGGTACGTGCGGGACTATCACCGCTACGGCTATGCGCCGCCGCCGCGCGGCTACGGCTATTACCGCACCGATACCGGCGACATCGTGCTCGCGGCCATCGCCACCGGCGTGATCATCTCGCTGCTGAACAACTAAACACGGCCTCCAAGCCGGTGATGGGCCCGTCCGGAGCGATCCGGGCGGGCCCTGTCGTATCGGCGATCGAGGAACCCGGCGTGCGGCCTCCGGTTCTAGACCTCAGAGGAGACCGCCATGACCGATCCCAGACCCGATCCACTGGAAGACACCCCGAACGAGCAGGGCGAGACGCCCCAGCGTCGAAAGCCCGACTCGCGCCTGGCCGAAGCGCCCGCCAAGCCCGCAACCGGCGGTGAAGGCGCGGCCGGGGCCGGCGGCCCCGACGGCTTCGGGACCGGCACATGAGCATGCGCTTCTTCAAGGTCGCGCTCGACGGCCCGCACGGCCGCCGCGAAATCGTCGTCCCCTCCCCGACCGAGGTCCAGGCCGGCGACGCCGCCGCCGTCGAGGCCCGGCCGGGCGAGGCCATCGCCCGCATCACCGAGGTCGACAGCGAGTATCAGCACGCCGACGCCCTGCCGCCGACGACCCAGACCGCCCAGATGCCCCAGCCGCCCAGCTTCGAGCCGGTCGAGCGCGACCGGACGAACCTCGACCAGAGCCGGACCTAGAGCCCCAGCTTGGCCCTCAGGATGTCGTTGACGGCGGCGGGGTTCGCCTTGCCGCCGGTCGCCTTCATCACCTGACCCACGAACCAGCCGATGGCCTGGGGCTTCTCGGCGACGGCGGCGGCCTTGTCCGGGTTGGCGGCGATGATCTCGTCGACGGCCTTTTCGATCGCGCCGGTGTCGGTGACCTGTTTGAGACCGTGCTTTTCAACCACCTCGGCGGGCGAGCCCTCGCCGTTCCAGACGTGGTCGAACACCTCCTTGGCGATCTTGGACGAGATCGTACCGTCCTCGATCAGCGCCACCAGCTCGGCGATGTGCGCCGCCGGCACCGGGCTCTCGGAGAAGTCCTTGCCGTCCGCCGCCAGGCGCGCCGACAGCTCGTTGGTGACCCAGTTGGCCACCAGCTTGGCGTCGCGCCCCTTGGCCGCCGCCTCGAAGTAGTCCGCCTTGGCCTGTTCGGAGATCAGGACCACAGCGTCGTACTGCGACAGTCCATACTGCTCCATCAGCCGCCGACGCTTCTCGTCCGGCAGCTCGGGCAGGTTCGACTTGATCTCGTCGATCCACGCCTGCTCCAGCTCCAGCGGCAGCAGGTCGGGGTCGGGGAAGTAGCGATAGTCGTTCGCCTCCTCCTTGGACCGCATCGACCGCGTCTCGCCCTTCACTGGATCGAACAGCCGCGTCTCCTGGATGATCGATCCGCCGTCCTCCAGAATCTCGATCTGACGCCGCGCCTCATACTGGATCGCCTGAGAAATGAAGCGGAAGCTGTTGACGTTCTTGATCTCGCAGCGCGTGCCGAACGGCTCGCCGGGCCGCCGCACGGACACATTCACGTCGGCGCGCAGATTGCCCTTCTCCATGTCGCCGTCGCAGGTGCCCAGATAGATCAGGATGGTCCGGATCTTCTTGACGTAGGCGACCGCCTCCTCCGGGCTGCGCAGATCCGGCTTGGAGACGATCTCCATCAGCGCCGTGCCCGCCCGGTTCAGGTCGACGTAGCTCTCGGTCGGCGACAGGTCGTGGATCAGCTTGCCCGCGTCCTGCTCCAGGTGCAGCCGCTCGATGCCGACGTTGAAAAAGCTGCCGTCCTCGGCCTCGACCTCGACCACGCCCTCGCCGACGATCGGGAAATACAGCTGGCTGATCTGATAGCCGGTCGGCAGGTCCGGATAGAAATAGTTCTTCCGGTCGAACTGGCTCTTGTTGTTGATCTTGGCCTTCAGGCCCAGGCCCGTCTTGACCGCCTGTTCGACACAGAAGCGGTTCAGCGTCGGCAGCATGCCGGGAAAGCCCGCGTCGACCAGCGACACCTGCTCGTTCGGCCCCGCGCCGAAGCCCACGGCCGCGCCGGAGAACAGCTTGGCCTTGGACGCCACCTGGGCGTGGATCTCCAGGCCCATGACGATCTCCCAGGGTCCGGTGCGCCCCTGGATCAGCTTCGGATTGGTCAGAGTGTCGATCATCCGCCGTGATTAGCGCCGAGGCGCGAGAAGCGGAAGCGCGTGTCTTGAGCCTGTCGCGATTTCAGGATCATCTGCGGCTTCCAGCCCCTTGGGAGTCCTCCATGCTGAAGTCCTCGCTCATCGCCTGCGCCGCCCTGCTCGTCGCGGGCGCCGCCTCCGCCCAGCAAGCCAACCCGCCGCCGGACAACAGCCCCCGTCCGGGCGCCCAGGGCGGCCACAATCACAGCGACGCGGCTCCGACGCGCCGCCCGACGATCGCCAGCCCCATCAAGGACCTGCTCAACAACGCCGAGACGGCACCGATCATGGAGAGGCATCTTCCGGGCGTGGCCAACCACCCGATGCGGCCGCAATTCGAGGACATGACCCTGGCCCAGGTCATGCCGCTGTCTGGCGGCGCCATCACCCAAGCGACCATCGACGCCATCGCCGCCGACATCGCGGCCCTCCCGGCGCGCTGATCCCTAGAGGGCGTGGACGGTCCGTCCGGCGACGACCGTCCGCGCCACCCTGCCCTGCAGCCGCCGCCCGTCGAAGGGCGAGTTCTTCGACTTGGACCTCAGCGCGTCGGCGTCCACGATCACCGGCGCGCCCGGATCGAACAGCACCAGGTCCGCCGGAGCCCGCGGCGCCAGCCGCCCGGCCTCCAGCCCCAGCAGGCTCGCGGGCCCCTCCGTCAGCGGCCGCAGCACGTCGAGCAGGTCGATCCCCTCCTGGTGATGCAGCGTGAGCGCCGCGGGGAGCAGCGTCTCCAGCCCCACCGCACCCGGCGCGGCCTCCGCGAACGGCCGCCGCTTGTCCTCGGCCGGCGCCGGCGCATGCGCCGAGGTGATGGCCTCGATCAGCCCGTCGCGCACCGCCTCGATCAACGCCCGCCGGTCGCTCTCGGGCCTGAGCGGCGGGTCCAGCCGGTAGAAGGTGCGATAGTCGCCGATGTCCACCTCGTTGAAGCACAGGTGGTTGATCGACACCGAGGCGGCGACCTCCAGCCCCCGCCCGCGTGCGCGGCTCAGAACCTCCAGCGCGGCTTCCGTCGAGATCTGATCCACCAGGAACCGCACGCCGGTCTGCTCGACCAGGGCCAGGTCCCGCTCCAGCTGGATGCGCTCGGCGATGGCGGGCGCAGACGGCAGGCCCAGCCGCGTGGCCAGCTCCCCCGACGTCGCCACCGCCCCCTCCGACAGCCACGGATCGGCCGGCCGACAGGCGATCAGAGCGTTGAACGCCGTCGCATAGCTCATGACGCGCGACAGCACCCGGCTGTCGGCGATGACATGGTCGCCGTCGGTGAAATACAGCGCGCCCGCCTCGTACATCAGACCGATCTCGGCCATCCGGCTCCCGCCCCGGCCTTTCGTCGCCGCGCCCGCCGCCCGCACATTGACCAGCCCCAGCGCGGCCCCGCGCCGCTGGATGAAGTCCACCATCGCCGGATCGTCCACGGCCGGATCGGTGTCCGGCTGCACCACGATGGTGGTCACCCCGCCCGCCGCCGCCGCCAGGCTGGCCGACTTCAGCGTCTCCTTCGGCTCGGCCCCCGGCTCGCCGGTGCGGACGCGGATGTCGATCAGGCCTGGTGCCAGGCAGAGACCGTCGCAGTCGATGATCTCAAAGTTGGTGCCGAGTTCGGTCTCGAACTGTCGCTGGAAAGCAATCTCTCGGATCTTGCCGTGCTGAACGACGACTGTAGCAGGACCGTCCCGGTCGGTTGCTGGGTCCAGCAGGCGAGCATCGGCGAAGACGCTAATCAGATCACTCAAGCGCCGCCCTCCAGCCGCATGGCCAGCGACGCCAGCACCGCCATTCGCGCCGCTACACCCATCTCGACCTGATCCTGAATCAGCGACACCGACAGGTCATCGGCCACGTCCGAATCGATTTCTACCCCCCGGTTCATCGGCCCCGGATGCATGACCTTGGCCCCCGGCTTCGCCCACGCCAGCTTCTCGCGGTCCAGTCCCCAGAAGCGGAAATACTCCCGTGTCGACGGCACCAGCGCCCCGTCCATCCGCTCCAGCTGCAGCCTCAGCATCATCACGACGTCGCAGCCGGCCAGCCCTTCGCGCATGTCGTGAAACACCTCGCAGCCCCAGCGATCCGCGTCGCCGGGCACCAGCGTCGGCGGCCCGATCAGCCGCACCCGCGCGCCCATCATCGACAGCAGCGCCACGTTCGACCGCGCCACCCGGCTGTGGGCGATGTCCCCGCAGATCGCGACCGTCAGCCCACCCACGTCCCCGAACGCTCGCCTCAGGCTCAGCAGGTCAAGCAAGGCCTGCGTCGGATGCTCATGGCGCCCGTCGCCCGCGTTGACGACCGCGCAGCCGACCTTCTGGCTGAGCAACGCCGCCGCGCCCGAGGCCCCGTGCCGCACCACCAGGATATCCGGCCGCATGGCGTTCAGCGTCACCGCGGTGTCGATTAGCGTCTCGCCCTTCTTCACCGAACTGGCCCCGACCGGCATGGTCACCACGTCGGCCCCCAGCCGCTTGGCCGCGATCTCGAACGAGGAACTGGTGCGCGTCGAGTTCTCGAAGAACAGGTTCAGGACGGTCCGCCCACGCAGCAGGTCCAGCGCCTTGGTCGACTGCCGGTTCAGATCCACGAAGGCATCGGCCAAATCGAGCAACGACGCCGCGAACGGCGGGTTCAGATCCGCCGCCGCCAGAAAATGGGCTTTCGGGAACGGGACCAGCCGGTCGGCGATCAGGTCGGCGGCGACGGCTGAGTCTGTCATCAAAGCCGCGCTATAGCCCCTCCTCACGCCAGATGGAACAGCGCCAAGAGGATCGGAATGCCCGCCGCGCTGCCGACCGTCGTCAAGGCCACGATGCCGGCCATCAGCGGCGCGTCCCCGCCCATCTGCCGCGCCAGGATGTAGGACGCCGCCGCCCCCGGGGCCGCCCCGCACAAGAGCGCGATCCCCTGCGCCGTCTCCGACCCGCCGTATAGCCGGCACAGTCCCCACATGAGGAAGGGCGTGATGACCAGCTTCACGATCGACACCGCCGTGATCGTCAGCCGCCGCCGCGCCACCTCGGCGAAGCTCAGCCCCGCCCCCGCCACGATCAGCCCCAGCGGCAGGGCGGCGCCGCCCAGCAGCTCCAACGTCTCCGATATCCCGCCCAGCCTCGGCACGCCCGTCAGGTTCAGCGCAAGTCCGATCAGGCAGGCGATCAGGATGGGGTTTGAAAGGATCGCCTTCGCCAGCGACAGCGCCGACAGCTCCCGCTGATCCGCCCCCCAGCGCACCAGCACGATGACGCACAGCACGTTGGTCACCGGGATCATCGCCCCGATCACCACGGCCGCCAGCGCCAGACCGTCGGGCCCATAGACCGCCTGGATCACCGGCAGGAAGACGAAGCTGTTCCACCGGATCACCCCCTGAAACACCGAGGTGTAGGCCGGCCCGTCGATCTTCATCAGCGGCCGGGCGAGCAGCGTCACGGCGGAAATGATCAGCACCGCGCTGACCGCCGCCGCCCCCGCCGCCGTCGCCCCGCCTCCAGAAATGTCCGCATGCCAGATCGCCGGGATCAGAAAGCCCGGATACAGCAGATGGATCGACAGCTTCTCAATCGGCCGCCACGCCGCGTCCGGTAGGAAGTCGAACTTCCTCAGACCATAGCCGATGGCGATCAGCACGAAGACCGGCACGACCCCGGCGAGCAGGGCGGTCATGTCGAGGGACGCAGCCGATCCAGCGCGCCCTGAAGGATCCACGCCGCCGCCGTCCGGTCCACGACGCCCGCGCGGCGCTTGCGGCTCAGGTCCAGCTCGTCGATCAGGAACCGCTCGACCGCGCTGGTCGACAGCCGCTCGTCCCAGAAGGCCACCTTCACGGGCCGCAACCGCTCCAGATTGCGCGCGAACGCCCGGCAGGACTGCGCCCTCGGCCCCTCGGTCCCGTCCATGTTCATCGGCAGGCCGATCACCAGCGCCGACACGCCCCGCCCGTCCATCAGCTTGAACAGCGCCTCGGCGTCCTGGGTGAACTTCGTCTTGCGGACGAGCTGCAGCGGGCTGGCGATCATCCGACTCGCGTCCGACACCGCCACCCCGATGGTCTGTTCGCCCAGATCGAGTCCCATCCACGGCGTGTCCGGCGGACAAGCGGCGGCGAGCTCGGTCAGGTTCAGTATGGGCACGGCCCGGCGGTAGGCGTTGCCATCCGCGCTGTCAAAGCACAGGGTGCCAGCGTCACTATTGGGAGGGGTTCCATGTCGCGTATCCCGTTCGCCGCGAGCGCCCTGGCGCTCGGCCTTTCCGTCAACGCCTGCGAAGCGGCGCCCGGAACGGAGGCCGCGCCCGCAGAGAGCGCGCCTGCGTCAAGCGCGGCTGCGGCTCCCGGTCAGGCAGCACCGCTCACACCCGCGGGCGCTCCGACCCCGCTCACCGCCGAAAGCGCCGAGGACGAAGGCATTCAGTACGCCGCCTCGGTCGTCCAGCTGGACGTTATCCCGGACACGGACGCCAAGCTGTTCGGCACCGCCGGCGGCGACCCGGCCATCAATGGGCTTTACACCTACCTCGCGGTCTACCAGTCGACGGCGGATGGTTGGGCGGTTTACCGACTGGGCGATTTCAACAGCTACACGGTGCTCTCGACCGGCGAGAACCGCGTCGACCTCGAAGTCAGCGAAAGCACCTGGAATGACGAAGCCGGGACCGCCGAGACCGAGGTCCGCAAGATCATCGTGCAATGGACGCCGAGCGAGGACGGGCCGCCCTCGTCGGTCACAGTGACACCGGCGCGCTGACCCCGCCCCACGGCCTTCTTGTGCGGCGCGGCACGGGCGGCTAATCCCGCCCGCTTGACCCCTATCGACTGGAGGGCCCTGTGGCCATCGACGCCGAGACGGTGAGGAAGGTCGCCCACCTCGCCCGCATCAAGACCCCCGACGACCGGCTGGAGCCCCTGGCCCAGGAGCTGAACGGCATCCTGGCCTGGATCGAGCAGCTGCAGGAGGTCGATGTGACCGGCGTGGAGCCCATGACCTCCAACGTCGCCCAGCCCCTTCGCCTGCGCGACGACGTCGTCACCGACGGCGGCAAGGTCGAGGCCGTCTTGTCCAACGCGCCCAAGTCCGCCGACGGCTTCTACGTCGTCCCCAAGGTGGTCGAATAGAATGTCCGACCTGACCCAACTGACCCTCAAGGCCGCTCTCGACGGCCTAAAATCCAAGGCCTTCTCCTCGGAGGAAATCACCCGCGCCTTCGTCTCGACCATCGAGGCCGCCAACCCGACGCTGAACGCCTACGTCGAAATCACCGCCGACAAGGCGATCGACATGGCCCGCGCGTCCGACGCCCGCATCGCCTCGGGCGACGCCGGCGCCCTAGAAGGCGCGCCGCTGGGCATCAAGGATCTGTTCTGCACCGACGGCGTCCAGACGACGGCCGGGTCGAACATGCTGCGCGGCTTCGTCCCGCCCTATGAATCGACCGTCACCGCCAACCTCTGGCGCGACGGCGCGGTCATGCTGGGCAAGCTCAACATGGACGAGTTCGCCATGGGCTCGTCGAACGAGACCTCGGCCTTCGGCCCGGTCAAGAACCCCTGGAAATCAAAGGGCTCCAACGCTGATCTGACGCCGGGCGGCAGCTCGGGCGGCTCGGCCTCGGCCGTCGCGGCGGATCTGTGTCTGGCCGCCACGGCGTCCGACACCGGCGGTTCGATCCGCCAGCCCGCCGCCTTCACCGGCACGGTCGGCATCAAGCCCACCTACGGCCGCGCCAGCCGCTACGGCATGGTCGCCTTCGCCAGTTCGCTGGATCAGGCCGGGCCGATCACCAAGACGGTCGAGGACGCCGCCATCCTGCTGCGCTCCATGTGCTCCTTCGACGTGAAGGACTCCACCAGCCTCGACATCGACACCCCGGACTGGACCCAGTCGGTGGGCAAGTCGGTGAAAGGCCTGCGAATCGGCGTGCCGCGCGAATACGTCGTCGACGGCATGCCCGCCGAGATCCAGGCGCTCTGGGACCAGGGCGTCGCCTGGCTCCGGGAAGCGGGCTGCGAGATCGTCGACATCTCGCTCCCCCACACCAAGTACGCCCTTCCGACCTACTACATCGTCGCCCCGGCGGAGGCATCGTCGAACCTCGCCCGTTACGACGGCATGCGCTTCGGCCACCGGGCGGCCGAGGCCAGGTCCCTGACAGACCTCTACGAGACCAGCCGCGCCGAGGGCTTCGGCAAGGAGGTCCAGCGCCGCCTGACCATCGGGGCCTATGTGCTGTCGGCCGGCTTCTACGACGCCTACTACGTCCGGGCTCTGAAGGTCCGCCGGCGCATCGCCCAGGACTTCAACGATGTCTGGGGCCAGATCGACGCCATCCTGACGCCGTCGACGCCGTCCGCCGCCTTCGCTCTGGGCGACAAACAGATCGACCCGGTGACGATGTATCTGAACGACGTCTTCACGGTAACCGCCAACCTCGCGGGCCTGCCCGGCATCAGCGTCCCCGCCGGTCTCGACGCCAACGGCCTGCCCCTCGGCCTCCAGGTCATCGGCAAGGCGCTCGACGAAGCCACCGTCTTCCAGGTCGGCGCGGCGCTGGAACAGGCCGCGGGCGGCGTGGGCAAGCCAGAGCGCTGGTGGTGATCTAGCGGCGGCAGCGTTCGGCTGCCGCCAGCTCTGCCCCCAGCACGCTCCTGACCGCGAGCGGCGCGTCGGTGGCGATGACGACCGCGCCCTGTTCGAACAGCGCCCGATATTCCGACACATCCCCGTCCTCGGCATAGCGGTCGTCCAGCCGCCGCCCCGGCGCGCCCAGCGTGCCGAACTGCGCCTCCACGCCCCGCTCCGCAAGCGCCCGCCACAGCGCCGGCCGCGCCTCGCGCGTCCCTGTCCAGGCCAGGATCTGCGCCGGGTTGAGTCCCTCCAGCCCCTCGACGTCGTTCAGCCCCGCCGAGATCATCATCTCCGGGGCCATCCCCGCCACCGCCCGCGCGGTCTCCGGCGAATAGGTGATCAGGATCACCCGATCCTGCGCGCCCCCCGCCCGCACCTCCTCGATCACCCGCCGCGCCAAAGCCAGGGTCGCGGCCTCATCTGCGGGCTTCAGATCGATCGAGGCGATCACCCCCGCGCGCCCCGCCGCCTCCAGCGCCTCAGCCAGTGTCGGCGGCGGCGCGTCGACGACCGACCCGTCGGTCGCCTCCAGCCGCGCCGTGCGCACCTGTTCGAACGTCAGCTCCGCCACCCGCCCCTGACCCGTCGTCGTCCGCTCCAGCGTCTCGTCGTGCATCAGCACCAGCCGCCCGTCCGACGTCAGGGCCGCGTCGATCTCCACGATCGCGCCGGGGATGGCCCGCCCGGTCGCCTCGATGGCCTGGATGGAGTTCTCCGGCTGGTCGTCCGCAGACTGCGCCCGGTGGGCCGACACCATCACCCCGCCCGTCTCTCTCACGCAGTCGAAAAAGGCCGCCAGCGCGGGCGTCTCCGCCGCCTGCCGCACCGGCGTGGCGGCGCAGCCCGTCGCCAGCAAGGCGGCGACGGCGGTCGTGGCGAACAGGCGGATCATGAGGGTCTCCGGATCGGGCGGAGGCGTCTCTTAACGGCCACAGCCTTCCGCCGGAACCCTCCGCCGCCCTTGCCGCCGCGACAGCCGCGCCGCATTCTGACGATGCACGTCTGGCGGGAGCGAATCAGTTGCAGGATCTGGTGGGCCCGGCGCTCGGAACCCTCGCGGCCGTCGCCGTGGGCGGATATCTGCTGGGCTCCATCCCGTTCGGCGTCCTGATCACCCGCGCCGCCGGGGCCGGCGACGTGCGGAAGATCGGCTCGGGCAACATCGGCGCGACCAATGTGCTCCGCACCGGCCGCAAGGACCTGGCGCTCGCCACTCTCCTGCTTGACGCCGGCAAGGGAGCCGTCGCCCTCCTCATCGCGCGCCAGCTGTTCGGCTCCGAGCTCGCGGGCGCCATCGCGGGCGGGTCCGCCTTCCTCGGCCACCTCTTTCCCGTCTGGCTGGGCTTCAAGGGCGGCAAGGGCGTCGCCACCTTCTTCGGCCTACTGATCGCCGCCGCCTGGCCGCTGGGCCTGATGGCCGGTGCGACCTGGCTGATCGTCGCCTTCGCCCTGCGTTACTCCTCGCTGGCGGCGCTCGTGGCCTCCCTCGCGGCCCCGATCTACGCCCTCCTGCCCCTGCCTGCGCTCGGCCTCCCGGCGGAGCAGCCGATCCTGATCCTGGCCATCTTCACCGCCGCCCTGATCTGGATCCGCCACCACGAGAACATCGCCCGCCTGCTAAAGGGCGCCGAGCCCCGCATCGGCGCCGCGAAGAAGGCATGAGCCTCAGCCCGGCCGAGCGCTTCGCCCGGCTGCGGCTCGCCCGCACCGACCGCGTCGGCCCTGTCTCCTTCCGCCAGCTGCTCCAACGCTTCGGTTCGGCCGAGCGCGCGCTCGACGCCCTGCCCGACCTCGTCAGGAAGGGCGGCGACCACGGCTTCGCCCTCCCGCCCGTCGACCGCATCGAGGTCGAAATCGCCGCCGCCGAGCGCATCGGCGCCCGCCTGATCGTGCTGGGCGACCCGGAGCACCCGCCGCGTCTGGCCGCGATGGACCCGCCCCCGCCCGTCCTCTGGGTTAGGGGCGACACCGGCCTGCTGGCCAAGGACTCTGTGGCCATCGTCGGCGCCCGCATCGCCTCCGCCGGCGGCCAACGCATCGCCCGGGGGCTGGCCCAGCAGCTCGGCGAGGCCCACTTCGTCGTCGTTTCCGGTCTCGCGCGCGGCATCGACGCCGCCGCCCACGCCGGCTCTCTTCCGACCGGCACGGTCGCCGTCCTCGGCGGAGGCGTCGACGACGTCTATCCGCCAGACAATGCCGCCCTCTACGACCAGATCGTCGATCAGGGCGCCGTCGTCTCCGAGAGCCCCATCGGGGCCCGCGCCCAGGCCCGCGACTTCCCCCGCCGCAACCGCATCATCTCCGGCCTGTCGCGCGGCGTGATCGTCGTCGAGGCCGAGATCCGCTCCGGCTCCCTGATCACCGCCCGTCTGGCCAATGAACAGGGCCGCGAGGTCTTCGCCGTCCCCGGCTCGCCGCTCGACCCCCGCTCAAAGGGACCCAACGAACTCCTGCGCCAGGGCGCGCATATCTGCGAGGGCGCAGACGATGTGATCCGCGGCCTTGAGACCCTGCGCACCCTCGCCGAGCCGCCCGCCGACAATCCGTTCGACGCTGCAGCCCTCGACACCGACTTCGACGCCGACTCCCTGGATCGCGTCGCCGCCCTGCTCTCGCCCACGCCCACGCCGCGCGACGAGATCGCCCGCGCCCTGAACGCCCCTGTCTCCGAGGTCGCCGCCGCCCTTCTGGAACTCAGCCTGCTCGGCCGGGCGACCCTTCTGCCCGGCGGCCTGGCTTCGAGCTGACAGGCCGTTCCCGGTCGGCGATTGACAGACGCCCTGCGCCTGACCACGTTCGCCGCCCCTCCTCCCAGACTGAGCCGTAATGAATCTCGTCATCGTCGAGAGCCCCGCCAAGGCCAAGACCATCAACAAATACCTCGGCTCGGGCTACGAGGTCCTGGCCTCCTACGGCCACATCCGCGACCTTCCTTCCAGGGAAGGCTCGGTTAAACCGGACGAGGACTTCGCCATGGACTGGGAGGTCGATCCCAAGGCCTCCAAGCGCATGTCCGAGATCGCCGAGGCCGCCAAGCGCGCCGACCGCCTGATCCTGGCCACCGACCCTGATCGCGAGGGCGAGGCCATCAGCTGGCACGTGCTGGATGTGCTCAACAAGAAGCGCGCGCTCAAGGACACCCCGGTCGAGCGCGTCACCTTCAACGCCATCACCAAGTCGGCCGTGCTCGACGCCATGGCCGCCCCGCGCCAGATCGACATGGAGCTGGTCGAGGCCTACCTCGCGCGCCGCGCGCTCGACTATCTGGTCGGCTTCACCCTCTCGCCCGTCCTCTGGCGAAAGCTCCCCGGCGCCCGCTCGGCTGGCCGGGTGCAATCCGTGGCGCTGCGCATCGTCGTCGACCGCGAGCTGGAGATCGAGCGCTTCCGGCCCCAGGAATACTGGTCGATCGAGGCCGACCTGGCCGCCGACAGCCCGCCCTTCACCGCCCGCCTGGTCAAGCACGCCGGCAAGCGCGTCCAGCGCCTGGACATCAAGGATGAGGCCACCGCCAACGCCGCCCGCGCCGCCATCCAGTCCGGCGACTTCACCATCAAATCCATCGAGAAGAAGCCGGTCCGCCGCTTCCCCTCGCCCCCCTTCACCACCTCCACGCTGCAACAGGAAGCGGCCCGCAAGCTCGGTTTCGACGCCCAGCGCACCATGCGCGCGGCCCAGAAGCTGTACGAGGGCGTCGACGAAACCGGCGGCCTGATCACCTACATGCGGACCGACGGCGTCCAGACCACGCCCGAAGGCATCGCCCAGGCCCGCGAGGTCATCGGCGAGGTCTTCGGCCCGGCCTTCGTCCCGTCAGAACCCAAGTATTACAAGTCGAAAGCCAAGAATGCTCAGGAAGCGCACGAGGCGATCCGGCCGACCAACATCGCGCGTCGCCCCGAAAGCCTGCGCCTCGAATCCGATCTCCAGCGCCTATATGAACTGATCTGGAAACGCATGGTGGCCTCACAGATGGAGGCCGCCCGCCTGGACCGCACGACCGTCGAGATCGAGACGCCCGACGGCCAGACCGGCCTTCGCGCCACGGGTCAGGTCGTCACCTTCGACGGCTTCCTCGCCGTCTATGAGGAAGGCCGCGACGAGAAGCAGAAGGGCGCCGAGACCGACGAGGAGGACGACACCGCCCGCCTCCCCGCCTTGAAAGAAGGCGCCAAGGCCCGCGTCGAAGCCATTCGTTCGGAACAACATTTCACCGAGCCGCCGCCGCGCTATTCCGAGGCGACCCTGGTCAAGAAGCTGGAGGAGCTCGGCATCGGCCGCCCTTCGACCTACGCCTCCATCCTGACCACGCTGCGCGACCGTGGCTATGTCCGCATGGACAAGAACCGCTTCATTCCGGAGGACAACGGCCGCCTGGTCACCGCCTTTCTGGAGCAGTTCTTCGGCCAGTGGGTCGAATACGACTTCACCGCCGCGCTGGAGACCCAACTGGACGAGGTCTCGGCTGGCGACATGGACTGGAAGGCGCTGCTGCGCGACTTCTGGTCCAAGCTGAAGCCCGCCACCGCTGCCGTGCTTGAACGCCAGGGCGTGATCGACGAGCTCGACACCGCCATCGGCCCCTTCCTCTTCCCGGACAAGGGCGACGGATCGGATCCGCGCCTGTGTCCGCTGTGCAAGCAGGGCCGGCTGCACCTGAAGGCCAGCTTCAAGATGAAGTCGTCCTTCATCGGCTGCTCGCGCTATCCGGAGTGCCGCTATACGCGCGGCTTCGGCGCGGGCGAGAACGCGGGCGAGGAGACCGGCGGCGACCGCGATCTCGGCATCGATCCGGAAACCGGTCAGCCCGTGTCCCTCAAGATCGGCCGCTTCGGCCCCTATGTCGAAACGCCCGTCCCCGGCGAGGACAAGCCCAAGCGCTCCTCCCTGCCCAAGGGCTGGAGCCCGGCGACGCTCACCCTGGAACAGGCCTCGCGCCTGCTGTCCCTGCCCCGCCCCGTCGGCGACCACCCCGAGGACGGCAAGCCCATCACGGCCGGTCTCGGCCGCTATGGACCCTTCATCCTCCATGCCGGGACCTACGCCAATGTCACGGATATCGAAGAGGTTTTCGAGATCGGCCTGAACCGCGCCGTGGTGCTTCTCGCCGAGAAGCGCGCAGGCGGCTTCAAGGGTCGCGGTGCGGCTGTGGCGCCGTTGAAAGACCTGGGCGCCCATCCGGAGACAGGCGATCCCGTCCACGTGATGGCCGGCCGCTTCGGTCCCTATGTGAAGTCCGGCAAGGTCAACGCCACCCTCCCCAAAGGCACAGCGCCCGAGGAAATGACGCTCGAGATCGCGCTTCCCCTCTTGGCTGCCCGCGCCGCCGCCGCGCCCGCCAAAGCCAAGAAGGCCCCGGCGAAGAAGGCGGCGGCGCCCAAGAAGCCAGCGGCGAAGAAGGCAGCGCCGAAGAAGAAGGCGACGGCAAAGACGTAGCTCTGCTCCCAGAAGGCGAAGCTTGTCCCAACTGCCGGCTCGCAAGTCATTTCCTTCTCCCCTTGCGGGAGAAGGTGGCAGCCGAAGGCTGACGGATGAGGGGTGATACTCGGTGCGCGCAATGTTGCGGGGCGGTCGACGGCTCACCGGCAATGACGGCTCACCGGCAATGTGGCCTTTCACCCCTCATCCGGCCTCGCTTCGCTCGGCCACCTTCTCCCGCAAGGGGAGAAGGAAAACCGCACGCTGTTTTTCTCGATCATCCAACGACGCCGGGATTCTGCGAGCCAAAACAACGCCCGTCTCGTTTGAGACCCCACGAACGCGCCCGCATATCCGGCTGTGTTACCCTCCCCTCGGTTCCGTCGCTTGGGAAGGGCGCAAGGCCTTGCGAGCTTGTCGCGGCGGAAGCGGTTGGAGCGGGGGCTCGCCCGTCCGACGTCGGAGACCGCCAGGGGTGGGTTCCGGCGCTCGACGCGGGCGGGTGGCGTGGGCGACGACGCCGTTCGGCTTGTCATCCCGGACGTGATCCGGGACGCGTTCCGGCCGGCAGCCCACCAATAAGGGCGTCGGCAGAAGACCGGCGCCGTTCAGGGGATCGGCTTTCGCAAGCACGCCGACCCTCCCGCCGGAGGCGTCAGTAGCGGCAAGGCTCTAACAGGGCCGTTGGTCCCCGGTCAGTCGCGGGAGAACGACGCGGGGCCGTCCGCTTCCGATCAGACCAGCCGCGCGGAGCGTTCAGTCTTTGCCGAAACTACAAACCATACGGTCACCGGGCGAAGGCCCGGCTGCTCCGCCCGCCCTTCCCACCCGTTCACAGCGGAAGAGCGATGACGCGCGCCTGCGTCGCACCCGCTCTCCGCCCCTGGGCGGAGACAGGCGGCCCGGACCTGATCTGGGGCGCCAGAGGCGGGCCCGTGACCGCACACGTGACACCCCCTCGCCCATCGTCAGGCGAACCGACCAAACCCCGACACGCTACTCCACCAGGCCGATTATGTTCTTGCTTTGTTCTAGACGTCCGCTAATCTCATGCCATGTCCTCGACGCCGCTTCAGACGAAAGGCCGCGGCGCCCGCTCCAACGCCACGGGGCGGTACGAACCCACCACGACCGAAGCCTTCGACGACGGATGGACCTCCGACGACGCCCCGGCGGCCCAGATCCGCACCACCCTGACGCCGGAACACGCCCGGACCATCATCGCCAGGAACACCAGTCCCGACATCGGCTTCGATCGGTCCATAAACCCCTACAAGGGCTGCGAACATGGATGCATCTACTGCTACGCCCGTCCGTCCCATGCCTGGATGGGCCTATCCCCGGGCCTGGATTTCGAGAGCCGGATCTTCTTCAAGCCCGAGGCCCCGCGTCTCCTGGAACAGGAGCTCTCGGCCCGCCGCTACGTCTGCAAACGCATCCACATCGGCGGCAACACCGACCCCTACCAGCCGGTCGAGCGCGAATTGAAGTCCACGCGGGGCATTCTCGAGGTCTGCCGCCGCTTCAACCAGCCCTTCTCGATCATCACCAAGTCGAACCTGATCACCCGCGATGTGGACATCCTTGGGCCGATGGGCCGCGACCGTCTGGCCAGCGCCTTCGTCTCGATCACGACGCTGGACCGCAAGCTCGCCCGCGCCATGGAGCCTCGCGCCTCGACGCCTGCGAAGCGGCTTGAGGCCATAAGCCGCCTCGCCGAGGCGGGCGTGCCGGTCGGCGTGGGCTTCGCGCCCGTGATCCCGGGCCTGAACGATCACGAGCTGGAGGCCGTGCTGGAAGCCGCCGCCAGGGCCGGCGCCACGACCGCCATGTACGTCACCCTGCGCCTGCCGCTGGAGATCAAGGACCTGTTCCGCGAATGGCTGGCCGAGGCCCGGCCCGACCGCGCCGCCCGCGTCATGTCCCTCGTTCGCCAGACCCGGGGCGGCAAGGATTACGATCCCGACTGGTCCCAACGCATGAAGGGCTCCGGGCCCGTCGCCGACCTGATCGGCGCCCGCTTCAAGGCAGCGATCAAGCGCTACGGCCTGGACGGCCCTCGCCACGACCTCGACATCACGAAGTTCCGCGTCCCCGCCGACGCCCGCCCCCAGCTGGAGCTGTTCGCCTGACGGCTCAGACCGCGCCCTCGACAAGCGCCCGCCATGTCGGATCGGTGTCGTCCACCAGGTCGACATCCTCCAGCAGGGCCACCACCCCCTCCCCGTCCGGCAGGATCAGCCCCAGCACCTCCATGACCTCGTCATCGGGCCCGACATGGCTTTCGGCCTGCACCGCGATCGCCGCCTGCTCTCCGTCCTCGTCCCACCAGATCACCGGCTGGGGCAGCTCCATCTCGATCGGCCGGGCGTCGTCCGTCTCGCTCAGGGCGAACACCGCCCGCTTGGCCTGCACGTCGTCCAGCGTCGCCACGCGGCCGGTAAACGGGACCAACCGCCGCCAGTCGTCGACGTCGAAGCCCCCGCCATCCTCGCCGAAGTCCGGCTCCCGCTCGTCCATCGTCATCTCCGGAACACCCCGACCAGCTCGACATGGCTGGACCACAGGAACTGGTCGACCGGCGTCACCCGCTCCAGCCGAAAGCCCGCATCGATCAGCACCCGCGCATCCCGCGCGAAAGTCACCGGATTGCACGACACCCCCACCACCACGCCCGCTTTCGTCCCGGCGATCTGCGCCGTCTGCTCGATGGCCCCGGCCCGAGGCGGATCGAACACGATGGCCTCGCACCCTTTCAGGTCGAACGGCGTCAGCGGTCGCCGGAACAGATCCCGCGCCTCGGCTGTGATCGGCTTGATCCCCTGCGCTGTCCCGATCCCGGCCCTCAGCGCGGCGATGCCCGCCGCCGAAGCGTCGGCCGCCATCACGCTGGCCACCGTCGCCAGCGGAAAGGTGAACGTCCCCGCCCCGCAGAACAGGTCGGCGACCCTTTTCGCGCCCCGCACCGCCTCCACGGCCCGCGAGACCATCGCCGCCTCGGCTTCCGGCACGGCCTGCAGGAACCCGCCCGCCGGCAAGGGCACGGTCGCTGGCCCAAACGCCACAATCGGCTGGCGCGCCATCACCAGCGTCTCCCCCGCCAGCGACAGCCGCGCCAGATCGGCTTCTGCGGCCGCCCGCACGGCCAGCGCCCGACGATCCGCCGACAGCCCGCCCGAGCGCCGCTCCACCCCCGTCACATCGACGTCCAGCCCGTCCAGCGTCCAGGTCACATGCAGCGTCGGCGCCGACTTCGGGTGCTCCAGAAACGCCGCCGCCACTTTCGCCAAGGCGGGAAACGTCCGCACCAGCCGGGGATCGGCGACCGGGCATTCGCTGACCTCGACCAGCCGCCAGGACTTCCTCGCCTTGAAGCCCAGCACCACCCGCCCGTCCGCCAGCCGCCGGGCATGCAGCGCGAGGCGACGCCGCGTCCCCGGCGGCACCGCCACGGTTGCCTCGACCTCCGTCTCGATCCGCTCCCGCGCCAGGGCGGCGACCACCTGCTCCCGCTTCCACGCCAGATATGGAGCGCTGGCCCAGTGCTGAAGCGAACATCCCCCGCAGTCGCCGTAGTGCGGCGAAACCGGCGCCACGCGATCCGGACTGGCCGAGACGATCTGCCCGCCTTCCAGCCGCCCGTCCCGCACCTCGCCCCGGACGGCCTCGCCCGGCAGGGTCAGCGGCGCGAACACCGGCCCGGCGGGCGTCTCGGCCACGCCGTCGCCCTGCCCGGCCACGCGGGCGATCGTCAGGATCGTCATCATCGGCGGTCTCTAGCCCGGTCGGCCCGCCCGCGAAACATGAACGAAGATGAACGGCCCGATCAAAGCCGGTTCAGGTTGCGAGCCCTAAAACTCTCCTCAACAGACGCCGGATGTCCCGGCGCCGGAACAGGGGAGTGCTTCCCATGACCAGCAAGTTCGCCAAGCCCGCCGCCGTCGCCGCCGCCCTGGTCGGTGCGATGACGCTGGCCCCCGCCGCCGCCACGGCCCAGTCCTACGGCTACGGCAACGGCTATTACAACAACGGCTACAGCCAGCCTTACGGCTACAACAACGGCTATGGCTATGATCGCTGCCGGACCTACGGCGACGGCCGCACCGGCGCGGGCGCCCTGATCGGCGGCGGCATCGGCGCTGTCGCGGGCTCGCAGATCGCCGGCCGGGGCAATCGCACGGAAGGCTCCATCATCGGCGGCGTGCTCGGCGCGGTGATCGGCGCCCAGGTCGGTCGGGCGTCGAACGACAACTGCCGCTCCGACAATCGCGCCTACGGCTACGACCGCTACAACGACCGCGCCTATTCGAGCGGCTATGGCGACCGCGACTATGGCCGCTACGACAATCGCTATGACGGCCGCCGTTACGAGAACGGCTATGAGGTCTCGGCCGACGGCTACTACTACTACGATCCGCGCCGGGGCTGGCTGCCGCGCTGATCGCACAGGGTTCGCGGTCCCGGTTAGTTTTCAGCCCCCCTGTCGATCGGGATCGTGACGGGCGCCGCCGGCGGAGCAATCCGCCGGCGGTTGCTTTTTGGGGTGTCGCTAGCGCTCGCCGCGCGGCGGCTCGCGGCTCAAGCGACGGGTGGCCCAGAGCAGATACTCGACGTTGCCGTCGCCGCCGAGGATGGGGCTCTCGACCGAAGCCCGCACCCGCCAACCCGTCGTTCCGAGCCAGTCCGAAACCCGTTCAACGGCCGCCACGCGAGCGTCGGCGTCCTTGACGATTCCGCCCTTTCCGATGGCCTGTGGACCGTCGGCCTCGAACTGGGGCTTGACCAGTGCAACGAGGTCTGCGTCCTCCCCGGCCAGATCAAGCGCAGCAGGCAGCACCTTGATGAGGCTGATGAAACTGGCGTCGCAGACGATCAGATCGGGCGCATGCGGAATCAGCGCGCGCGACAGAATCCGCGCATCGGTGCGCTCGAGATTGATCACGCGCCTGTCGGACGCCACACGCGGATGCAACTGGCCGAAGCCGACATCGACCGCATAGACCCGCGTCGCGCCCCGGCTGAGACAGACCTCGGTGAACCCGCCGGTGGAGGCCCCCACATCCAGCACCGTGCGGCCCTCGACAGGGATCGCCCAGCGGTCGAGCGCTTCGATCAGCTTCAACGCGCCCCGCCCGACCCAGGGGTGCGGCTCTTCCACGGTCACGACGGCATCCTCGGCCACGGTTTCGGAGGCCTTGGTGGTCGGTCGCCCATCCACAGTGACCCCGCCCGCTTCGATGGCCGCCTTGGCCCGGGCCCGGCTCTCGACCAGGCCGCGCGCGACCAACAGCACGTCCAGCCGAACGCTCATCGCTGGTCCAGCCTCAGGCGCGGCGTGAGGTGATCGAGGAACAGCCGCGCCTTGCGTGGCAAGTCGCGATGGGTCCACAGCGCCGTCAGGGGAACCGGCGGCCCCGACCACTCTGGCGCCACCCGCACCAGCCGACCCGCAGCCACGGCGTCGCGCACCGAGAAGGACGGCATCAGTGCCACCCCCGTTCCGGCCTCGACCAGGCCCAGCACCACGGCGCCCGCCGCGGCGCTCAACGGCCCTGACGGTTCCAGCTCGATCGCTCCGCCCGGCCCCTCCAGCCGCCATTTCTGGGCCAGATTGGTTCCGGAAAAGACCACGCACCGTTGTCGCAATCGCTCCGCCAGAGGCGCATCCATGTCTATCGACGCCGCCACGCTCGGAGCCGCTACAAGCCATCGTTCATAGGCCCCCAGCCTGCGTCCCGTCAGGCTGCTGTCGGTCTGGGGGCCGAGCCGCAGGATCAGATCCACCCCTTCCGCCACCGCGTCGATGCGCGCGTCCGTCGCCGCCAGGTCCAGCCTCAGCCTCGGCCATTCCCGCAGGAAGCCGTCGACGTGGGGCGCCACCTCCGCCGTGGCGAAGGCCACCGAGGTCGAGACCCTCAGCCGCCCGATCGGCTCCCGATCCGCCCCCGCCGCCGCCTCGACCAAGGCCGCGTCTTCCTCCAGCAGCCGCAGAGCCTGCTCATAGACGCGCTGCCCCGCCTCGGTGACCGACAGCCGCCGCGTGGTCCGCAGCAGCAGTCGCGCGCCCAGCTCGGCTTCCAACCCCGCGATGGCCCGGCTGGCGGCGGACTGCGACAGGCCGGCGTCCCGCCCGGCGCGCGAGAAGCTGCCGCTCTCCACGGCGCGGACGAACAGGCGAAGGGCGGACAGGCGGTCCATGCCCCGTCATTTCATGCGTCTGGCGCATAAGTCAAAGCCGATCCGCCCGGCTACTGCGCGGACCGATCCCGGCGCACCTTCCCCCTCGACGACGCGCTGATGCGCCGCCCGAACCGAAAGGAAAAACGCCATGACCCAGTTCCCCATCCACACCCTGGAAACCGCCCCGGAGGCCTCGCGCCCCTTCATCACCGGCGCTAAGGCCGCCTTCGGCCTGGTCCCGAACCTTGTCGGCGAGTTCGCCGAGAGCCCGGCCGTCATCGAGGGCTATCTGGCGCTCGCGGGCGCCTACCAGAAGTCGGGCCTGACCCCGCTGGAGCGCGAGGTCGTCCTGATCGCCGCCTCGGTCGAGAACGCCTGCCACTACTGCGTCGCCGCCCACACCACGGTCACGCAAGGCCAGAAGCTGGACCAGACGGTCATCCAGGCCGTCCGCAACGGCGGGCCGATCGCCGACGCCAGACTGGAAGCCCTGCGTGACTTCGCCACCCGCGTGGTCCGCGAGCGCGGCTGGGTGTCGGACGCCGACGTCAACCGCCTGATCGCGGCCGGCTATACGGCGGGCAATGTGCTCGAGGTCGTGCTGGGCGTGGGCCTGAAGACGATCTCGAACTACGTCAACCACATCGCCGAGACCCCGGTCGACGCCGCCTTCCAGGCCAACGCCTTCGAGCCGCGCCGCGCGGCCTAACCCCCTTCCCCGTAACGCGGCGGCGGCGTCCGGCGAAAGCCGGACGTCGTCACCGTTTCAGGAGGCGCGGATGCGCGTGATCTCCGTCCTGTTCGCCCATCCTGGTCGCGGCGCTCCTGCTGATCCCGGCCACGCGGCGCGGCATGCTCGTCGCCGCCGAGAGCGTCAGCATCAGCATGCCCCGGATGCGCTAGAGCCCCGCCAACCGCCCCAACGCCGCCTGCAGACGGGCTTTGGTCGCCTCGGCCTCGGCCAGCTTGGCGTGCTGCTCCTCGATCACCGCCGGAGCTGCCCGCTCTACGAAGTTGGGGTTGCCCAGCTTCTTCATGACGTGGCCGATGTCGCTCTCGGCAGCAGCGATCTCCTTGGTCAGGCGGGCCAGTTCGGCCGTCACGTCGATGACGCCGGCGAGCGACAGGGCCGCCGCCGAGCCACCCGAGACGATCGTCACGGCCCCCTCCGGCGCGACCTCGACCACGGCGACCTCCGACACCCGCGCCAGCGTCAGGATCAGGTCGCGGTGCCGCTCGATGCGGGAGGCGGTCACGGCGTCAGGCTGGACGAAGGTCAGCTGCGGCTTGGCGGCCGGGGGCACGTTCATCTCGCCGCGCAGAGCCCGGATTTCGCCGACCAGATCGACCAGCCAGCCGATCTCCGCTTCGGCCTCGGCGTCGACGAAGCCGTCGGGCAGCACAGGCCAGGCCGCGCCCAGCAACATGGCCTCGTCCCGCGCGGCGCCCGCCTTGCCGAGCTCGGCCCAGAGCTCCTCGGTGATGAAGGGCATCACCGGATGCAGCAGCTTCAGCGTCTGATCCAGCGTCCAAGCCGTCATCGCCCGGGTCTCGGCCTTGGCGGCCTCGTCGGCGCCCTGGAACACCGGCTTGGCCAGCTCCAGGTACCAGTCGCAGAAGACGTTCCAGACGAAGCGGTACAGCGCCGACGCCGCGTCGTCGAAGCGGCCGCCCTCGATGGCCTCGGACACCTGCCGCTCGGCCTTGGTCAGCTCGCCCCGGACCCAGCGGTTGATGGTCTGCTGCACCGTCGCCGGATCGAAGCGCTCGACCCGGGCGCAATCGTTCATCTGGGAGAAGCGCGCGGCGTTCCACAGCTTGGTGCCGAAATTGCGATAGCCCTCAATGCGCTGCTTCGACAACTTGATGTCGCGCGTGCCCGACAGGATGGCCATGGTGAAGCGCAGGGGGTCGGCGCCCAGCTCGTCGATGATGGTCAGGGGATCGATGACGTTCCCCTTGGACTTGCTCATCTTCTGGCCCTTCTCGTCGCGGACCAGGCCATTGATGATGACCCGCCGGAACGGGACCTCATCCATGAAGTGCAGCCCCATCATCATCATCCGGGCCACCCAGAAGAAGATGATGTCCGCCGCCGTGACGAGGTCGCTGGTCGGATAGAAGCGCCTGAGGTCGTCGGTGTCTTCCGGCCAGCCCATGGTCGAGAAGGGCCAAAGGGCGGAGGAGAACCAGGTGTCCAGCACGTCCTCGTCCTGAGTCAGGGTCTTCCCGCCTGCCTGCGCCCTCGCCTCTTCCTCGGTTTCGGCGACGTAGATGTTTCCATCGGCGTCATACCAAGCCGGGATGCGGTGACCCCACCAGAGCTGGCGGCTGATGCACCAGGGCTCGATATTCCTCAGCCACTCGAAGTAGATCTTCTCGTAGGACTTCGGCTCGAAGACCGTGTCGCCCTGCTCGACCGCCTTCAGCGCAGGCTGGGCCACGGTCGCAGCATCAACGTACCACTGGTCCGTCAGCCACGGCTCGATGACCACGCCTGAGCGGTCGCCGTGCGGCACGACGTGTTTGGTCTTCTCGATGTCCTTCAGCCAGCCTTCTTCCTCGGCGCGGGCGACGATGGCCTTGCGCGCCGCAAAGCGGTCCATGCCGTCATACTCCACGGGCACGTCGGGCGCGTCCGCCGTCGTGATGCGCGCGAAGGCGTCCATCACGTTGATGGCCTGAAGTCCCGCACGCTTTCCGACGCCGAAGTCGTTGAAATCGTGGGCAGGCGTGATCTTCACCGCCCCCGAGCCCTTGGTCGGCTCGGCGTAGTCGTCGGCCACGATCGGAATGCGCCGCCCGACGATCGGCAGGGTCACGAACTTGCCGACCAGCCCCGCATAGCGCCCATCGTCCGGATGCACGGCTACGCCCGTATCGCCGAGCATGGTCTCCGGCCGCGTCGTCGCCACGACGATGTAGTCGCGCGTCTCCCACTCGATCGCCTCGCCCGCATCATTGAAGACGATGGGGTGCTCATAGGTGACATCGTCCGCCAGCGGATAGGCGAAGTGCCAGTAGTGGCCGTCAACCTCGCGCTGCTCGACCTCCAGGTCGCTGATCGCCGTCTGGAACTGCGGGTCCCAGTTCACCAGCCGCTTGTCGCGATAGATCAGCCCCTTCCGATGCAGCTCGACGAAGACCTTCCTCACCGCTGCGTTCAGCCCTTCGTCCAGGGTGAACCGCTCCCGGCTCCAGTCGCACGAGGCGCCCAGGCGACGCAGCTGCTGGACGATGGTCCCGCCGCTCTCGGCCTTCCATTCCCAGACCTTGGCCACGAAGGCGTCGCGGCCCATGTCGCGCCGGCCGACATTGCCCTGGGCCGCCAGCTGGCGCTCGACCACCATCTGAGTGGCGATGCCGGCGTGGTCCGTGCCCGGCAGCCACAGCACCGCCTTGCCGCGCATCCGGTGATAGCGGGCCAGGATGTCCTGAAGCGTGTTGTTCAGCGCATGGCCGATGTGCAGCGAGCCCGTCACGTTCGGCGGCGGGATGACGATCGAATAGGCCTCGGCAGCCGTGTCCTGGCGCGGCGCGAAGTGGCCCGAGCCCTCCCACATTGCATACAGGCGGGGTTCAGCGGCCTTGGGATCGAACGTCTTCTCAAGCATGGCGGTCTCTTGAGCCCTGTCGCTCGGCGCGCGGCGCCTCGCTGCATGAGGGCGGGTCTCGGAATGCAGAAAGGGCGGCCCCCGTGGGAACCGCCCCTGCTGGTCTTAGTCGCGGTCAGCGAGCGGGGCTAGCCCGCGCTGCGGGCGATGCGTTCGACTTCCTTGCGTACGGCGGCCTCGACGATGCCGGGCAGGTTGGCGTCGAGCCACTCCTTCAGCATAGGGCGCAGCAGCTCGCGCGCCAGGGCGTCGATGGTCGGGCCGCTGCCACCGGTCAGGGCGGCGGGCTCAGGCCGCGACAGGCTGGCGGTCAGGCCAGCGAAAGCGGCGGATGCACTGGCCGCCGCTCCGGCGCCCACCAAAGCGTCGACCGGTGCGGACGTCTCGGACGGTGCGGGATGATGATGCACGGGCTCAGGCTCTGGCTTGAAGGCGGTCGGGAAGGGCTCGGGTTCGGGCTCCTCGTGAGCCGAAACGTCCAGATCGCCGATGCTTTCCACAGCCGGAGCTTCGTAGCGCTCAGTCAGCTCCAAAACCTCGTCGTCAGCGGAGGCGGACTCAGGCTCCAGCTCGCCCATGACGGGATCTGATTCGGGCTCCGGCTCGGACGTGGACTCCGCTGCCGCGGGGGCCGCCTGGGCCGCCGGGGCGTCGTCCTCGGAAATGATCCGGCGGATCGACGCCAGGATCTCTTCCATCGTCGGTTCTTGAGCGGTCGTGTCGGTCATGGTCGGGCCTCGAGCGAACCTTCGGGAAGGCGAAAACATGGACGAGAGACTACGGACCGACCCCCGGCCAGCCCTGCACTGTTCGTCGCACCAACGCCCTGCGGAATCAACGAGACTTTTTCGCCTCGTTGGTTAATCGGTGAGCTCCGACGCCCGCCCTACTGACCGCGAGGCGCGGTGCGGACGACTTCGCTGTTCAGCTGCTCGTCCACGGGCGCTTCAGGGCCATCCACAGCCGGAGTGACCGGCGGCGCGGCGACGCGGTCCAGCGTCTCGACCACGACGTCCGTCGGCAAAGCGCCGCGTCCGGCCACCCGCGCGGCGTTGGCCGTGGCATCGTAGACATCCAGGTCCGGCACCAAATCCTCGCCGCTCAGCCGGCCCATGGCCACCAGCAGCTGGGCCTGAGCCACATACTGGTTGCGCCGAGCTTGTGCGAGTGTGATCTCGGCGTTCCGCAGTTCCAACTCGGCGTTCAGCACGTCCAGCGTGGTGCGCAGGCCAACCTGCTGTTCCTGACGCACGCCCTCGGCGGCGATCCGTGCGGCGCGTACGCTTTCCTCGCCGGCGGAGAGCTGGGAGTTGGCCGAAACAATCTGAGCGTAGGACGAACTGACATTCTGGAGGACAGTGCGCTCCTCGGCTCGGATGCGCGAACGCGCGGCGTTGGCCTGCTCCAGCGCTTGGGCCAAACGGCTGCGGTTCAGCCCTCCAGTGAACAGCGGCACTGTAAGCGTGGCCCCCGCTCGAAACGAGGTGTTCGAGGTCAGGTCGAAAGAGCTCAGATCATCGGAGCCGCCATACGACGCGGAAACGCCAATGGACGGCATGAACGCCGATCGCGCCTGGGCGGCGCGAGCCTCAGCGGCCTGTAGGTCGTACTCGGCGGCGAGGACCGCGGGGTTCTCGGCCAGCCCGACATCGAGCGCAGCCTCGAAATCGTCCGGCACGCCCGGGAGCGCCGGCGGCGTGGTCAGGTCGGCGGGAGCCTGTCCCACGACGCTGGCATAGGCGGCGCGCGAGACCGACAACTGGGCGCGGGCCCCAGCCAGATCAGCCTCTGACTGCGCCAGCCGCGCCTCGGACTGCGCCACGTCGGTGCGCGTGATCTCGCCGACCTCGAAGCGCGCGTTCGATTCGTCCAGCTGGCGACGCAGCACCTGAAGGTTGGCCTCGCGAATGCGCAGGATCTCGAGGTCGCGCAGGACATCGACATAGGCTTGTATGACGCTGGCGAGGATCTGCTGCTCCACGCTGCGCAGACCTTCGCGGCCGCTGCGCACGTCGGCGTCCGCCGCGTCGATGGCCCGGGCGATGCGGCCGCCCGAGTAAAGGGTCTGACTCAGGCTCAGCGTCGCGCTGCCGTTGTCATTCTCGCTGACCCCGCCGCTGGCCGCGACGTCGATGATGCCGTCCCCGTTGATGTCCACACCGCCGGAACCGGCGCTGTCGGTCCGCGTGTAATTCGCCGACACGGAGAGACCCAGCTCGGGACGCAGGCTGGCTCTCGCCTGGGGGACGGCCTCGTCCAGCGCCCGTTGGCTCGCGCGCTGGGCCTGCAGCGTCGGATTTGTGCGGTAAGCCAGCGCGATGGCGTCCTGCAAGGTGTCGGCGAAGGCTGGAGCTGCGGTGGAAACCACCACAGCGATAGCGGCGACCGAGGCGAGCGCGCGCGAGCGTATGAACATGACCTGATCCTTCGCTGCGCCGGACCGGCGCCGGTATCCCACGAACGGCGTAGTGCGGAAGAGCTTCGCCTTGCGCCAGTTAAGTTTTTTTCACGCGATCGCCAGTGTCATGCCGCCGCATTCCGACCTTCACAGGGCGAAGGTTGGAGCCGGCGTCATCTCTTCCAGGCGCGGCGGCGCTGCATCAAAGAGTTCACGCCGCGAAAGGCCAGTCTCGCCCTTCACATACAGGACCGCGCGACCGTTCTGACCCGGCCGTTCAACGATCGCGAGGCGGCCACCGGTCTTCAGCGCCGCCAGCCAGGCGTCTGGCCGCACGGCCACGGCTCCCTCGGATACAATCAGGTCATAGCCTTCGCAGGCGGGCTGTCCGAGCGGGGCCACCACCGCCGCGATCCCCTCTTCGGCGAGGGCCGGAGCGACAATGTTCATCACGGCCTGGTCGGACTCCTGCGCGGTGACCTTCAAACCCATGCGGCTCAACACGGCGGCCGCATAGGGAGCCGCGATGGCGAGAGCCGTCTCGCCCTCGCGGGCGTCCACGGCCTGGATCAGCTTGGCGACCTCGCGGGCCTGCATCAGCCGACGTCCGTTGGCGATCTCGACCTCCACCTCACCATAGGCGGTAAAGGCGCGATCCGGGGCGCAGAACCGCTCCCGCGGCACGGCGAGCAGCGCAGCCTGGAGCCGACGATCGGTGACGTCGTTCACGCGGACCTGGCTGTCGACCATGACCTTGCGGGCGGCGGCGAAGTCCATACGGCGGGCGTCCTGACGGCGTTCAGAGGAAAACTGGCGCGCTTATAGGGTCGCGCGCCGCGCCGGACAATGTTTGCGACGGCCTCATTGCAGGCCGGAAGTCGATCTGATAGCCAACGCCCCTCGCGATCGCGGGGCCCTGTTCGCACGGGCCTCAGGGCCTGATGGCGGAGTGGTGACGCAGAGGACTGCAAATCCTTGCACCCGGGTTCGATTCCCGGTCAGGCCTCCATCGCGATCCCGACAGGGTCGGACCTTAGATCGGCGCGGTCATCCAGCCGATCGCGCCCGCAGCGCCGACGCTGGCGGCCACCGCGACCACGATCCGCACATTGCGGCCCATGAAGCTCATCAACCCAGCCATGTCGTCCTCCCCGGACCTCCATAGCGTCACGGAAACCGCCGTTCATCAAGGCGGATGAAGCGTTAACGGTTTGAATTTTTGACGACAGTCACGGCTGTGGCGGATCGCACACATGATGGAGCGCGATCGCCGCCGAGGTCGCAACGTTCAACGAATCGAAGCCGCCGGCCATCGGAATGCCGACGGTTTGAACGCGGTCCATTATCGCCGCCGGCAGGCCCGGCCCCTCCGAGCCGACCAGCAGCGCCTGTCGCCCCTCCCGCCGCACGGCCGTAAGGGGCTCTCGCGCCGACGGCGACAGGGCGATCACCTCGAACCCGGCCGCGTCCAGCTGCTCGATCAGACTCTCGACCGTACCCGCGACGGCCGTCGGCGTCCTGAGCACCGCGCCCACCGAGACCCGGATGCTCTTGCGGTAGAAGGGGTCGCAGCAGCGGTCATCCCTCAGCACCGCCGCCGCGCCAAACGCCGCCGCATTGCGAAACAGCCCGCCCATGTTGTCGTGATTGCCGACGCCCGACACCGCCAGCACCACGGCCCGCTCGCCCAGCTGTCGCAGACTCATTTCGCCATCCGAAGGGACCGGCTTCTCACCAAGCGCCAGCATGCCTCGATGCAGCTCGAACCCCGCGATGCGGTCCAGCACCGCCTGCGACGCCGCATAGACCGGCACGCCCTCCGGAACCCGCGCCAGCAGCTCTGCCCGGCGCTCGATCCGGTGCGCCGCCATCAAGATCGCCTTCGGCCGACACAACGACTGCAGCGACAGCAGCACGTTCAGCACCACCTCGCCCTCGGCGATGAACAGGCCCTCGCGCCCCGTCAGATCGCGCTCGCGGATGTCGCGGAAGGCGGCGACGCGGGGATCGTCGGGGTCTTCGACAGGCAGGATCGACACGGATGAGATTTCCCGTTGCGCGACGCGGAAAGCCGCTGCTATAGGCGCGCCTCCCGAGCAGCTGTTCCGCGGTAGCTCAGTGGTAGAGCAGCCGACTGTTAATCGGCTGGTCGTAGGTTCGAATCCTACCCGCGGAGCCACTCGGATGTTCGGCGCGAGGCATCAAGCCGCCGCCGCTGTCTCTTCCGCCCACATCCCCTTGGCCTTCAGATAGTCCTCGTGCGCGGGCAGGGCGTCGGCCGTCGCCGCCCAGGCCTGCCGCGTCTGTTCGAAGCCGGCCGCCACCTGATCCAGGTTCTGGTAGTCGTAGAGCGGGTTGTAGGCGCGCGGCGTAATCCCCTGCCCCATCATCACCGCCATCCAGGACCCTTGGCTGAAGTACTCGTCGGCCCCGACCTGGAACAGCAGGCCCCGGTCGCGGAACATCTCGACCCGCTCGGCAAGGCTGTCGGGGATCGGCATGGAGGCGACGTGGCGCCAGAACGGCGTGTCGTCCCTCTGGGTCGCATGATAGTGCAGGATGACGAAGTCGCGGATGAGCTCGATCTCGCGGATTAGGCGCCGGTTGTAGCCGTCGATGTTCGGCTGGCTGAAGGCCGTGTCGGGCCAGTGCTGCAAGAGCCGGATGATCCCCACCTGCACCAGATGGATGCTGGTCGATTCCAGCGGCTCGATGAACCCGGACGACAGGCCCAACGCCACGACATTCCTGTCCCACAGCTTCTTGCGCCGCCCCGTCACGAACCGCAGCGGTCGGGGATCGGCCAGGGCCTCTCCGTCCAGATTGGCCAGCAGCGTCTCGCGCGCCCGGTCGTCATCGATGTAGTCCGAGCAATAGACGTAGCCGTTGCCTGTCCGGTGCTGCAGCGAGATGCGCCACTGCCACCCGGCCTCGCGCGCCGTGGACGACGTGAAGGGATCCACGGCCCGCACCTTGGCGCAGGGCACGGCCAGCGCCCGGTTCATCGGCAGCCAGTGCGACCAGTCTTCGTAGCCCGCCTTCAGCGTCTGCTCGATGAGCAGGCCCCGGAAGCCCGTGCAGTCGATGAACAGATCGGCCTTCAGCGTTCGCCCATCCTTCAGCACCACATGATCGACGAAGCCGTCCTCGGGCCGCTGCACGACCTCGACGATCTCCCCCTCGATCCGTTCGATGCCCCGACCGGCGCAGACCTTGCGCAGATACTGGCCATACAGCACCGCGTCGAAATGATAGGCCGTGTGAAATCCCGCCAGCGCTGAGCGCGGGTCGTTCGACCGCTCTCCCACCTTGCCCCGCCGCGCCGCGTGCGAGGTGACGGAATAGGCCTCCAGGCTCGCCGCCTTCCCCCGCGCCTTCAGGGCGAAGTAGGAGCCCGGAAACTCCCCCAGCGTCGGTCCGCGCCCGAAGGTGCCGAACGGATGGAAATAGGCGCTGTCGGCCCGGCCCCAGCCGTTGAACTCGATGCCGAGTTTGATGGTGGCCTTGGTCTCGCGCATGAATTCGGCCTCGTCGAGGTCGATCATGGCGTTGAAGTCGCGGATCGGCGGCACCGTCGCCTCGCCGACGCCGACGATGCCGATGTCGGCGCTCTCGACCAGCCGCACTTCGGCGTTCGGCCCCACCGACCGCTTGATCGCCGCCGCCGCCATCCACCCGGCCGTGCCCCCGCCGACGATGAGGATGGATTTGATGGGTTCCGCCATACGCCCCTCCAGTCGAATTCCCGACGGACAATGACGCGGCCGACGCAACGGCGCCAGAGAGCAAAACAGCGCGAACCGGGCTCAAGCCGCTGGAGCCGCCGCGCGAGCGGTAACCTCACGAGCGATGCATGGTCGGAGTGGCAGGATTCGAACCTGCGACCCTCTGCTCCCAAAGCAGATGCGCTACCAGGCTGCGCTACACTCCGAAGGCGCGCTCTGTGCCACGCGCCGCCCCGGCGGGCAACGCACGATCGGTCAGTTGCCGAAGAAGGGATGGCGCACCGTGTCGCCAGGTTGGGCCCCGATTTCTTCCGAGCGCCCTGCCCGCAACTCAAGCACGCCACTCGCGCCGCCGTTCGAAGGAATGATCGTCTGGGAATAAGGCGTCGTGTGCCGCGCGATTGAGACGATCCGTCCGTCGGGGGCTATGTAGAGGATGTCCAGAGAACTCGGCGTATCCTTCATCCAGAAGCCGCGCTCGGCCACGTCCGGAAACTGGAACAGCATGCCCCGGTCGTCCTCCAGGGGTGGACGAAACATCAGGCCGCGCTCGCGCTCGGCGTCGTCGTCCGCGATTTCGACCATGAAGTTGTGCTCGCCGGACGCCGTGACGATGGTCAGGGGCTCGAGAGGATTGCCGGCGGCGTCGACGGGGCCGTTGCTCTGGGCGCAGGCGGCGACGATCAGCGCCAGGCCCACCGCCAACAGGTTCCGCTTCGAAATCATCGTCACCCTTTCGGGGCGACGTCTCAGCCGCCCGGTCTGATCTCTGCGACCACCAGGCCCTTGGGCCCGCTGGCGAACCGCACCGACACCGTCTCGCCCGGAACCAGATCGTCCAGGCCACAGCGCCGCAGCGTCTCGATGTGCACGAAGATATCGCCCGGATCCGCCGAGCGCACCACGAATCCATAGCCCTTGGTGCGGTTGAACCACTTCACCGTGGCCGTCTCGAGTTCGCCGGCGGCCTCAGGGTGCGCCGACAGGCTGCGTCGATCCGCTTTCAGGCTCTCATAGCCCCTGCGCGGGGCGACCGTGTCGGGTTCGGGCTCTCCGAGGTCATGGACCTGCGTCACCTGCCAGCCCTTGGGTCGACGCGCGCAGTCGCAAGCGATCGAAGCGCCTTCTCCGGCCTGGTCCCAGCCCCCGTCCCGCAGACTGCTGATGTGCAGCAGCACGTCCTTGTAGTCCGTCTGGCCCGGGTCGTCAGGAACGATGAAGCCGTACCCCTTGCCCGGATCGAACCATTTCACTCGCCCGACGATCCGGACGGTGTCCGGCGCATCCAGCCCCTCGTAGTCAGACACGTTCAGCCCCCCGCCCGCGAACATTGCGGACGGTTCATGTTTAACACGGTTCTGTGAACCCGTGAAAAGCGAAAAACGTGTGTTTCAGAAACGGCTCAGCTTACGCCGTTCGGGCCGTCCAGCAGCACGCGAACCTTTCGCGCCAGATCGGCCCGACGATAGGGCTTTCCGATGAGCTCGAAGCCGCTGCGGTCGTCCTCGTGGTCCAGCGCACGATCCGCCCACCCGGTGGTCAGCAGCACCTCAATGCGAGGCCGCAGACGACGCACATGATTGGCCAGGGTCACCCCGTTCATCCCGCCCGGCATGACAATGTCGGTGAACAGCAGATCGACGTCCTGCAAATGCTCCAGCGTCTTCAGCGCCTCGCCGGCCGTGGTGGCCGTGACCACGGTGTAGCCGAGGTCCTCCAGAATGCCCCGACCCATCTCCATGACGTCGGGATTGTCCTCGACCATCAGGATGGTCTCGCTCCCGCCCTGAATTTCGCGCAGAGGCCGCTGAATGGCCTGCGAAGCCTCGCCGCCGATGGCGGGGAAGATCAGCTTGACCGTCGTGCCCTGTCCGACCTCGGACTCGATCACCAGATGCCCGCGGCTCTGGCGCATGAAGCCATAGACCATCGCGAGGCCCATGCCGGTGCCCTTGCCCACGTCCTTGGTGGTGAAGAAGGGCTCGGTCACCCGGGCCAGCACGTTAGCAGGCATGCCCATGCCGGTGTCCTTCACCGACACCACGACGTAATCGCCGGGCTCAGCGTCGCCCAGTTGCCCACGTTCGGCGACCGTCACGGTCTCGGTGCAGATCTCGACCTCGCCGCCATCGGCCATGGCGTCGCGCGCATTGACCAGCACGTTCAGCAACGCCACCTCGGCCTGCACGGAATCCACCTGCGCCAGCCGAAGGCCAGGCTCCAGCCGCGAGCGGATGACGATCTGGCTGCCGAGCGTTCGCCCGACCATGTCGCGCAGGCCTTCGATCAGCAAGTTCAGATTGGTCGGCCGGCCGTCCAGTCGCTGTTTGCGCGCGAAGGCCAGCAGCTGACCGGTCAGCGTCTCGGCCCGCTTGGCGCCCTCCATGGCGCGCTCGAGACGACGCTTGGCGCCGTCGTCATCGATACGATCAAGGGCGGACTCGATGTTGCCCATGATGACAGTCAATAGATTGTTGAAGTCGTGGGCGATGCCGCCCGTCAGCTGCCCCACGGCCTCCATCTTCTGGGCCTGACGCAGCGCGTCCTCCGCATCGCGCCGGCGCGACACATCAAGCTGCGAAGCGAAGAAATACAACAGCTTGTTGTCGGGACCGAAGACCGGGCTGATGAACAGAGCATTCCAGAACGCCGAGCCGTCCTTGCGATAGTTCAGGATCTCTACCGAGACATCCGTGCGGGCTGCGATGGCCTGGCGGACGACCGCGACGGTCTCGGGATCGCTGCTCTGACCTTGGAGGAATCGACAGTTGCGGCCGACCAGCTCCTCGACGCTGTAACCCGTCAGGTCGACGAAGGCGTTGTTGGCGAAGACGATCGGATTGTCGGGCTGGTTGGGATCGGTGACGATCATCGGCATCCGCGTCATCTCGACGGCGGCGAAGAAGATGTCGTCCGTCCCTGCGAACCCCTCGTGGGTGACGGTGGGAACCACGCTGCGCGCGGCGGGCACTTCAGGCGTGTCGGACGTCAAGCGGCAGGCTCCTCGATACGAGGCCTGCGGTAACGACCCCTTCACTACGAAACGCAGCTAGGCCGTTTTGGCTCACGATGCAAAAGTCGCCAGCGTACACAAGGATTTGGGGAGGCCCCGCGTGGCAGTCCCTAGGGGAATCGAACCCCTCTTTTCAGGTTGAAAACCTGACGTCCTAACCGATAGACGAAGGGACCGCTGCGCGGGGAGCCGGCGATATAGCGGGCGATTCCGAGGGGCGCAAGCACCCGCTGTCGCTAAATGGACATGCGGGGGTCGGCGACGTCCTCGATCTCGAACTGGACCCCGCGCCGTCCGTTCCAGTCGTCCGCCTTCAGCCGCCCGACCACGCTCAAGCCCCCCTGCCCGGCAAGCAACGCCCGCCCGAGCGGCAGGTCGGCGCAGCGCCAGGCGATGGCCCTCACCGAAGCCCCATCGGTCCCAACGAGGCGGCAGCGCACATGGCCGCCGTTCATCTGCACCGGCTCGCGGGCCTGAACCCCGCCTAGAGCGAACAGCGGCTCGGGGTTCCCCGGTCCGAAGGGCGCAAGCCGCTCGAAGTCCTCGAACAGGGCCCGCGTCGCCGCCGAGGGATCGATCAGGGCGTCGACCTCGACCCAGTCCTGCGCCTCCGCCTCAGCCTGCTCGCCGGCCAGCGCCGCATTCAGATAGTCCCGCAGCCGCTCGATCCCGTCCGGCCGCACCGTCAGACCCGCCGCCATGGCGTGCCCCCCGCCCGCCAGCAACAGCCCGTCGTGCCACGCCGCCTGCACGGCCCGGCCCAGGTTCATGCCCGGCTGCGAGCGCCCGGACCCCTTGCCGACGCCCGCCGCCGCATCCACGCCGATGACGATGACGGGTTTGCGCCACCGCTCCCTCAGCCGCCCGGCGACGATTCCGATCACGCCCGGATGCCAGTCCTCGCCCGCCACGACGACGACCGCCGATCCGTCCGCGTGATGCCCCGCCGCCTCGACGCGGCGCACGGCGGTCTCCGTCACCTCGCGCTCGACCTCGCGCCGGGCGACGTTGAGCGCATCCAACTCCTCGGCCAGCGCCCGGGCCTCGTCGGGGTCCTCCGTCGACAGCAGCCGCGCGCCCAGATCGGCCCGGCCGATCCGTCCGCCCGCGTTGATCCGCGGCCCCAGGATGAAGCCCGAATGATTGCCCTTGGCCGGCCCCGGCTCGCTGCCGGCCACGGCCAGCAGGGCCTTCAAGCCTGGATTGCTCCAGCCGGACATGACGCCGAGCCCGAGCCCCGCCAGCGCTCGGTTGAAGCCCGACAGCCGCGTCACGTCGCAGATGGCCCCCAGCGCCGCCAGATCGAGCCACTGGCGAATGTCGGGCTCAGCCCGCCCCACGAACATCCCGCGCCGCCGCGCCTCGCGGTTCAGCGCCGCCAGCAGCACGAACACCACGCCCGCCGCCGCCAGGTTCCCCTGCCCCGAACCGCAGCCAGGCCGGTTCGGATTGACGACCGCCAGGCATTGCGGCGGCTCCTCGCGCATCATGTGGTGGTCGATGACCACGACCTTCAGCCCGATGGCGCAGGCATGGGCGATGGCCTCATTGGCCGCCGCGCCGCAGTCCACGGTGATGACCAGATCGGCGCCCGACGCCTTCAGCCGGTCGAACGCCGACGCGCTCGGCCCATACCCCTCCGTCAGCCGGTCGGGCACATAGATCGGTAGATCCGACCCCACGGCCCGGAACCAGCGCACCAGCAGCGCCGCGCTCGATGCGCCGTCCACGTCGTAGTCGGCGAAGACATGCACCCGCTCGCCCGCCTGCACCGCCGAGACGATGGCGTCCGCCGCCTTGTCCATGTCCATGAAGCAGGACGGGTCTGGAAACAGCCGCTTCAACGTCGGCGTCAGGAAGTCCGCCCCCTCCTCCGCCCCCACGCCCCGCGCCGCCAGCGCCCGCGCCAGCGGCTCAGACAGGCCCAGGGTCTGCATGTGCGCGCGGATCAGTGCCGTTTCCGCCGGTCTCTGCCTCCAGGCGCGGCCGGACAGCGAGCGCGCGACGTCGAGGAAGCCCGGCGTCAAACCTGTCGCCGCGCCGTCCGCCATCAGACGGGGCGGGTCGTGCGGATGCGCCGCACCGTCCGGGTCGAGGAGTCCATCACCAGCGTATGCGTCGTGACGAAGCCGTTGCGCATGACGACCCCGTCCAGCATCGCCCCCTTGGTCACGCCTGTGGCGGCGAACACGGCGTCCTTGGACACCAGGTCGTGCAGGTCGTACTTGCGGTCGAAGTCGGTGACGCCGGTGCGCTCGGCCCGCGCGCGCTCGTCGTCGTTGCGGAACAGCAGCCGCCCTTGGAAATGCCCGCCGACGCACTTCAGCGCAGAGGCCGCCAGCACGCCCTCCGGCGCCCCGCCCGATCCCAGATAGAGGTCGATGCCCGTCTCCGGCTCGGCGGTGTGGATCACGCCCGCCACGTCCCCGTCGGTGATCAGCATGACCCGCGCGCCCACCTCGCGCAGCGCCGCGATCAGGGCCTCGTGCCGGGGTCGGTCCATGCAGCAGACGGTGATGTCCTCCGGCCGCACGCCCCTGGCCGAGGCGAGCGACCGGACATTCTCCTGCGGGCTCATGTCCAGATCGACCGTGCCGGGCGCATAGCCGGGGCCGATGGCGATCTTGTCCATGTAGGTGTCGGGCGCGTGCAGCAGGCCGCCGGACGCCGACATCGACAGGACGCACAGCGCATTGGCCATGGCCTTGGCCGTCAGGGTCGTGCCTTCCAGAGGGTCGAGCGCGATATCGATGGCCGGGCCTTTGCCGGTGCCGACCTTCTCGCCGATGTAGAGCATGGGCGCCTCGTCGCGCTCGCCCTCGCCGATCACGATCTTGCCGTCGATGTCGAGGCCATTCAGCGCATTGCGCATGGCGTCGACGGCCAGCTGATCGGCGTGCTTCTCGTCGCCGCGGCCGATCTGGGCCCAGCTGGCGATGGCGGCCAGTTCGGTGACCATGGCGGCGTCCGCAGCCAGCGTCGAGGCGAAGGGGGCCGTGTCGGCCATGGGCATGCTCCTGAGGGCGGATGATCCCCGGATTCTGTCGGCCGGGCGATAGGGTATGGGTCAGCGCGGCCCGTTGCTCGAGGGCGCGGGCGTGCGGTCGATGGGCGGCGGGGCCTCGGCGCGACGGCGGACCTCCTCGGCGAAGGCCTCGACCTCGGCCTGGGTCTCGGCGGTCACCGGCGAAATCTGCTGCGAATCGACCCGCGCGCCGATCTCGCTGGCCAGCGTCGCCGGGTCGCCCAGCGTCCATTCGATCCGTTCGGCCTCGGACTGCAGCGACGAACCCGCGCCGGTCAGCCCCTGCACCCGCGCGGCCACCTCGACCGGCGTCGGGGAATTCGCGGCCGCTTTCGGGAAATCCTCCCAGCGCGGGTATTCGCGGTTGGCGTCGACCAGGGCCTGGATTCGCGGGGCGATGGGCGAGGCCGCGTCCGTCTCGGCCTCGAACGCGCCCGCGCAGCCCGAGGCCGCGCCGCCGACCAGCGCCAGCCCGATCAGGAATTTCGCTCGTTGCGCGTTCATCTCGCGCCGGTCTTAGGCCATGATCGTGACAGGCAAAAGGGCGAACGATGCGCCCGACGCCCCGTAGGAAGCGCCCGGAGACTTCATGGCCAAGGCCCCCAAGACCCCGCCCACACCCCTCGCCGTGGCGTCTCAGCCGCGCAAGCCCGGCCGCACCACCTCCGCCAAGCCCCGCGCGCCCCGCGCCAAGAAGGCCGCCCTGACCGCCGAGGCCGCCGTCGAACCCCTGGTCGCCGCCACGCAGCCCGTTGCTCCGGAACCGGCCGCCGAGACCGCCGCGCCCTCGCCCGAGCCGGCTCCCGACGCCGCCGCCAACCCCTTCGCCTTCCCCGGCGAGGAACAGCGCCAGATGATCGAAACCCTCTCGGTCAACCTGGCCAAGGCCGCCATGACCGCCCAGGCCGCCATCGCCGAGGCGGCGCTCGCCCAGGCCGACCGCCCCGCCGCCCTGTCGCCCGATCCCTTCAACGTCGGCCCGGCGATGAACTCGGTCATGACCAGCCTGGCCGCCCGTCCCGACAAGCTGTTCGCCGCCCAGGCCGACCTGTTCAACCGCTACATGGACCTGTGGGCCACGACCGCCCGCCGCGTCTCGGGCGAGGAGGCGCCCCAGCCGTCGAAGGACAAGCGCTTCAAGGACCCCGCCTGGGCCGAGAACCCCATGTTCGACGTCATGCGGCAGTCCTATCTGGTCACCGCCGACTGGATGAACGGCCTCGTCTCCTCCGTCGAGGACGTCGACCCCCGCACCAAGCGCCGCGCCGAGTTCTTCACCAAGCTGCTGACCGACGCCTTCTCCCCGTCGAACTTCCTCGCCTCCAACCCGGCCGCGCTGAAGGCCATGGCCGAGACCAACGGCGAAAGCCTGGTCAAGGGCATGCAGAACTTCGCGGCCGACCTGGAACGCGGCATGGGCAAGCTCAAGATCAGCCAGGCTGACTACGGCAAGTTCGTCGTCGGCGAGAACGTCGCCACCGCCCCCGGCCAGGTGGTCTGGAGGGACGAACTGTTCGAGCTGATCCAGTTCGATGCCGCCACGGATCAGCAGCGCGCCATTCCGCTCCTGATTTTCCCGCCCTGGATCAACAAATTCTACATTCTGGATCTCCAGCCGGAGAACTCCATGATCCGCTGGCTGTCGAGCCAGGGCTTCACCGTCTTCGTCTGCTCCTGGGTCAATCCGGACGCCTCGATGGCCGGACACGACTTCGACGACTACCTAGAAAAGGGCATCTACCGCGCCACCCAGAAAGTCATGGAGCAGACCGGCCAGGACCGCCTGAACACCGTCGGCTACTGCATCGGCGGCACCCTGATGGGCGCGGCGCTGGCCCATATGGCCGCGCGGGGCGACAAGCGCGTCAACTCGACCACCTTCTTCGCCGCCCAGCACGACTTTGAGGAGGCCGGCGACCTGCTCCTCTTCACCGACGAGCACTGGCTGAACGAGATCGAGAAACAGATGGACGCGGCCGGCGGCGTGCTTCCTGGCGCGGCTATGGCCGACACCTTCAACGCGCTCCGGGCCAACGACCTGATCTGGTCGTTCTTCGTGTCGAACTACCTGATGGGCAAGGAGCCGGCCGCCTTCGACCTTCTGTTCTGGAACGCCGACCAGACCCGCATGCCCAAGGCGCTGCACATGAACTACCTGCGCAGCATGTACGGGGCGAACAAGCTGACGAAGGGCGAGTTCGAGATCGGCGGCGAGCGCGTCGACCTGTCGAAGGTGAAGATCCCCCTCTACTTCCAGGCCAGCCGCGAGGATCACATCGCCCCGATGAACTCGGTCTACCGCTCGGCCAAGGCGTTCCGGAACGCCGACGTCACCCTGACGCTGGCGGGCTCGGGCCATATCGCCGGGGTGGTCAATCCGCCGTCGGCGAAGAAATACCAGCACTGGGTCAATCCGAATCTGCCCGACACCCTCGCCGAATGGCAGGCGGCGGCGGAGGAGCATCCCGGCAGCTGGTGGCCGCACTGGGCCGAATGGCTGCACGCCCGCTCGGGCGAATGGGTCGCAGCCCGCGATCCCAACAAAGGCCCGCTTTCACCGCTAGAACCCGCCCCCGGGTCCTATGTGAAAGTGAAGTCTTGAGCCGTATCGAACCCAACCTCCTCCTCGCCGTCGCCACCGGTCTGCCGCTTCTGCTCCTGACGCTGACCTCGGCCGTCTATGGCGAGCCCGGGCCGCTGTGGCGCTATCCGTTCCTGGCCGGGCTCTACACGGCGATGTTCGTGGTTCTGCATCGGCCCTTGTCAAAGCTGATGCGCATGGACCCCGACCGTCCGCCGATGATCGACATGCGCGCGCCCACCTCCGCCATCTGGGCGGCGATCTTCCCCGGCGTGGTGACGGTGCTGGCCGTCGTTCCGTACTTCTTCCGGGGCTGGGACTACGGCCTGCTGGTGGTCATCGCCGCGGTGCTGTTCGGCTACACCGTCCGCTCGGCCATGAAGGCCCCGCGCGCCGAGCCCTAGGCGGGCCGGAAGATCAGGGCGACGCCATTGTTGCAGTAACGCAGCCCCGTCGGTCGCGGCCCGTCGTTGAACACATGGCCGTGGTGCCCCAGGCAGCGGGCGCAGTGATATTCCGTCCGGGGAATGCCGATGGCGAAGTCGGTCTTGGTCCCAATCGCCCCGTCGATCACGTCATAGAAGCTCGGCCAGCCGGTGCCCGAGTCGAACTTCGTCTCCGATCGGAACAGCGGCAGCTCGCACCCCCGACACACATAGGTCCCCCGCCGCCGCTCGTCGTTCAGCGGGCTCGTATACGGCCGCTCGGTCGCCTCGTGGCGAAGCACCTGATAGCTCAGCCCCGGCAGCCGCTCGCGCCACTGGGCGTCGGTGATCCGCCGAAACGGCGAGTTGGCGTATTGCGCCGTGGACGCATCGGCCTCCCCCGGCGAGGAACAGGCCGCGAGCGCCGCGGCCGATCCGCTCAGAAGCACGGCGCGTCGGGACAGGGTCAGGGGCTGGGTCATGGCCCCAACTACGTCGGCACGACGCTGCGGGTTTCAAGGCGTCAGTTCAGCCCGGTCGCCTCGTCCAGACCCAGCATCAGGTTCAGGTTCTGCACCGCGGCCCCCGACGCCCCCTTGCCGAGGTTGTCGAGCAGCGCCACCAGCCGCGCCTGGCTCCCGCCCCGGTCGCCGAACACATGCAGCCGCATCCGGTTGGTGCCGTTCAGCCCCTCGGGGTCCAGCCCCGTCATCGCCTCGATCTCGTCCAGCCCCGCGACCTCGACGAAACGGCAACCGTCATAGGCCTCGACCAGACAGCCGTGCAGCCGGTCGATCGACGGCGTCTCGGGCAGGGCCGCCAGATGAAGCGGAACCTCGACCAGCATCCCCTGGCGATAGGCCCCAACGGCGGGCGAAAACAGCACAGGCACGTGCAGACCGCTGTGCTTTGTCATCTCCGGCACATGCTTGTGCTTCAGCGTCAGCCCATAGGCGCGATACGGCGGCGCGCCCTCTCCACCTTCAAACTCCGCGATCATCGTCTTTCCGCCGCCGGAGTAGCCGCTGACGGCGTTGACCGTGACCGGCCAGTCCACCGGCACCAGCCCCGCCTTCACCAGAGGCCGCATTAGGCCGATGAAGCCCGTCGGGTAGCAACCAGGGTTTGACACCCGATGGGACCCCACGATCTCGCCCCGTTGCACCGCGTCCATCTCGGGAAAGCCATAGGTCCAGCCCGTCGCCGTGCGATAGGCGGTGGAGGCGTCGATGACCCGCACGTCCGGGTTCTCGATCATGGCCACGGCCTCGCGCGCCGCGTCGTCGGGCAGGCACAGGATCACCGCGTCCGCCGCGTTCAGCGCCTCGGCCCGCGCCGCTGGATCGCGCCGCCGGTCGCCCAGCAGGATCAGCTCCAGATCGGCGCGCCGCTCCAGCCGCTCTCGAATCTCCAGCCCCGTGGTCCCGGCCTCGCCGTCAATGAAGAGGGTGTGGGTCATCCGTGCGCCTTGCTCCAGCGATCCATGTACTCCGTCACGCGCCGCTCGGCTTCGGACCGAAGCTGCGCCGGAAGCTCATCCGACCGAAGCGTCCGATAAGACGCCATCACCGCTTTCAGCCCTGACCAGAGCTCGGCGGAGTTCAGCCCGACCGCGGTCGGCTTCAGAATAGCCTCGGCTCCCGCCACGGTCTCGATGTAGCGGAGCCCGCGCTGCCGCACGCCCGCTCGACGCGCCAGCAACGGACCCAGCACCTGCTCCCTCAGCCACGCGATCGTGGCCAAGGCCTCATGACGTTCGCCTCGCGCCAGGCGAGCCGCGCCGTAGTGCAGCCAGACCCAGATGCGATCCTCATACCATTGGGCCGGCCGCACAGGCCAAACGGCGGCGTTCGCCTTCAAGACCTCAGCGGAATGTTCATCCCGCTCCCAAAGGACGATTGGATCGTCGACACGTTCGGCCAGATCGGCCGCGCGCACGAACTTTAGGTCCACATGCAGCACGCCGTCGCCTTCGTTTACGGCATAAAGGCAGATCAGCAGCCGGGGCTCTCCGACGTGCTCTCCGGTGAAGGCCGTCAGCACGTCGCCAAGTTCGGCGGCCACTGCGATCTTGTCGGCCGACACCTGCGCATAGGCGTCGTCCTCGACGACAAGCACTAGGTCGAGGTCCGAAAAGCGGTCCTCGCGCCCCTCGGTGACCGACCCGGCCGCCAGCACCGCCCGGAAGCGCGGGTCGGTGCTCAGGACCTGGACGGCTCGGTCGCGAAAGGCCGCGATCATCTGGTCTTCCCCATAGAAAAGGGCGCTCCGGGTTACCCCGAAGCGCCCTTTTGTGATCCCGCTGCCGGGATCGGCAGTTAGCGCTTCGAGAACTGGAACGAACGGCGGGCCTTCGCGCGGCCGTACTTCTTGCGCTCGACGACGCGGGCGTCGCGGGTCAGGAAGCCGTGCGGCTTCAGCACCGGACGCAGGCCCGGCTCATAGTGGGTGAGCGCGTGCGACAAGCCGTGGCGGATGGCGCCGGCCTGGCCCGACAGGCCCGAGCCCTCGACCGTGCAGACCACGTCGAACTGGGTCGTGCGGTCGGTGACTTCCAGCGGCTGAGCCACCATCATCTGCAGCACGGGGCGGGCGAAATACTGGGCCAGCTCCTTGCCGTTGACGGTGATCTTGCCGGTGCCGGGCTTCACCCAGACGCGGGCGATGGCGTTCTTGCGCTTGCCGGTCGAGTAGGCGCGGCCCTGGGCGTCCAGCTTCTGGACGTATTCGGGAGCGGATTCGGCGGCGCCGGCGCTGCCCAGGCCCTTCAGGGCGTCGAAGCCGGTGGCCGTTTCTTGCGTGACGTCGGTCATGGCTTACAGGCTCCGGGTGTTCTTCTTGGAGCGACCGGCGAAGTCGATCGTCTCGGGCTGCTGGGCTTCATGGCTATGCGACGGTCCGGCGAACAGGCGCAGGTGCGTCATCTGCTTGCGGGCCAGCGGGCTTTCCTTGGGCAGCATGCGCTCGACGGCCTTTTCCAGCACGCGCTCGGGGAAGCGGCCGCCCAGCACCTTGGCCGGGGTCGTTTCCTTGACGCCGCCCGGGTGGCCGGTGTGACGGTAGTAGACCTTGTCGGTGTTCTTCTTGCCGGTGAACACCACCTTGTCGACGTTGGTCACGACGACATAGTCGCCGCTATCCACGTGGGGGGTATAGGTCGGCAGATGCTTGCCGCGCAGGCGCATGGCGATGAAGGTCGCGAGACGGCCCACCACCACGCCTTCGGCGTCGATGTGGATCCACTTCTTCTCGACCTCGGCCGGCTTCAGCGAAGCCGTGGTGCTCTTCAGCATGGTTGAGGTGTCCTGGGACGAAGACGAAAACGGGATCGCCCCGGCGGACCGGAACGAGCGAAGGCGCGCTAGTAGAGGAGGACGCCTGCGGGGTCAACGGCGCGTGGAAAGTCCGCACCTCGCCATCTATCTGATTCTGGATAGAAATTCCGATACGGTATTAAATTACCGCACGCTGGAGCCTGTTTTGGTTCCGTCGGTGCAGATGGAAAACGTCCGACGGACTTCGAAAAGTCGCCAGCCCATGACGGATAGCGTCGGAGCGGGCGACGAGCGTCAGTCAATAGGAGTCGTGACCGTGGGCTCCTCGATCACCACGCCTGGCCCCAGCACCATGACCCCCGCCAGCAGCACCGCCGCCGTCGCCGCCAGAGCCGTCGCGCCGAGCAGGCCCAACGCCCCGGCCTTCCTCGCGGGCGCGACCAGCACGCCGCGCGCGGCTTGGATCTGGGTCATCGCATCGGCCATGGCGGGCGCTCCCTCGGTTCACCTGCGACCTCACGCCCATTCGGTTAACCAAGAGTTGCCGCGCCTCCTCGCTTGGCGATGCGCCAGCCAGCCCCTAGAAGCGGCTCATGATCCTCGTCGTCGATAACTACGACAGCTTCACCTACAACCTCGTCCACTACCTCGCGGAGCTGGGCGCGGAGACTCATGTCATCCGCAACGACGACCTGACCGTCGATCAGGCCTGGGCGCTGAAGCCCGAGGCCATCCTCCTGTCCCCCGGCCCCTGCGCCCCCGATCAGGCCGGCATCTGCCTGCCGCTCATCACCACCGCGCCCGACGACATGCCGATCCTCGGCGTCTGCCTGGGCCACCAGGCCATCGGCCAGGCGTTCGGCGGCGACGTCGTCCGCGCCAAGACCCTGATGCACGGCAAGACCTCGCCCATCACCCACGACGGTCGGGGCCTGTTCAAGGGCCTGCCCAGCCCGTTCACCGCCACCCGCTATCACAGCCTGGCGGTCTCCAGAGCGACCCTGCCCAATACGCTCGACGTCACCGCCTGGACCGAAGACGGCGAGATCATGGGCGTCCAGCACCACGAGCGGCCCATCCACGGCGTCCAGTTCCACCCGGAGTCCATCGCCACCGAGCACGGCCACGAGCTGATCGCCAACTTCCTGGACCTGGCCAACGTGCGCCGCCTCGCAATGGTCTGAGGCGTGACCGACGGTATCAAACCCCTGCTGGCCAAGCTGGTCGACGGCCAGGTTCTGAGCGAAGCCGAGGCTGGCGACTTCTTCGCCGCCTGCCTGCGCGGCGAGCCGACCCCGGCCCAGGTCGCCGCCGCCGTCACGGCGCTGCGCATCCGGGGCGAGACCGTGCCCGAGATCACAGCCTTCGCCCGCGCCATGCGCTCGGCCGCCACGCCGTTCGAGACCGCCTTCGACGTCATCGACACCTGCGGCACCGGCGGCGACGGCGCCCACACCTTCAACATCTCGACCGCCGCTGCGCTCGTTCTGGCCGGCGCGGGCCTCAAGGTCGCCAAGCACGGCAACCGCGCCCTCAGCTCCAAATCCGGCTCGTCCGACGTGCTCGCCGCGCTCGGCGTCGACCTCATGGCCCCGCCCCAACGCCAGAAGCAGGCGCTGGATCAGGCTGGCATCTGCTTCCTGTTCGCCCCCGCCTGGCACGGGGCCATGCGCCATGTGACGCCGATCCGCGCCGAGATCGGCTTCCGCACCGTCTTCAACCTGCTGGGCCCCCTGTCCAACCCCGCCGGCGCCCGCCGCCAGGTCATGGGCGTCTACGATCCGCGCCTGCTCGAACCCCTTGTCGAGGTGCTGGGCCGCTTGGGCGCGGTCCGCGCCTGGACCGTCCACGGTCAGGGTCTGGACGAGCTCACCACCACCGGTCCGACCGATGTCGCCGAATGGAAGGACGGAGCCGTCCGCCGCTTCCAGATTACGCCCGAGGACGCCGGCCTGCCGCGCGCGACCCTCGCCGACCTGCGCGGCGGCGACGCCGAGGAGAACGCTGCGGCCCTGCGCGCCCTGCTCACCGGCGCCCCCGGCCCCTACCGCGACGTCGTCCTGCTGAACGCCGCCGCCGCCCTGGTCGTCGCCGACCGCGCCGCCGATCTGAAGGACGGCGTGGTCCTCGCCGCCCGCGCCATCGACGACGGTTCCGCCGCCCGGTCGCTGGAGACGCTCGCCCGCATCACCTCCGCTCCGGCCGAGGCGTCCGAGGCATGACCGACATCCTGGAACGGATCGCCGCCTACAAGCGCGACGACGTCGCCGCCCGCAAGCGCGAGCGCCCCTTCGCCGAGATCGAATCGCTCGCCCTCGTCGCCGGCATGCCGCGCGGCTTCACCGCCGCCCTGCGCAAGAAGGCTGAGCCCGGCCGCCCCGCCCTGATCGCCGAGGTCAAGAAGGCCAGCCCGTCCAAGGGCCTGATCCGCGCCGACTTCGACCCGCCCGCGCTCGCCCGCGCCCATGAGGCCGGCGGCGCCGCCTGCCTGTCGATCCTGACCGATGGCCCGAGCTTTCAGGGTGACGATGCCTATCTGGTCGCCGCCCGCGCCGCCGTCGCCCTGCCCTGCCTGAGGAAGGACTTCCTCGTCGACCCCTGGCAGGTCGCCGAGAGCCGCACGCTCGGCGCCGACTGCATCCTGATCATCCTGTCGATGGTCGACGATTCGCTGGCGGCCGACCTGCTGGCCGAGGCCCGCCGATTCGGCATGGACGCCCTGATCGAGACCCATGACGAGGCCGAGATGGCCCGCGCCGCCGCCCTGAGCGGCGAGCTGATCGGCGTCAACAACCGGTCGCTGCGCACCTTCGAGGTCGACCTGACCACCACCGCCCGCATGGCCCACCTGGCACCGCCGAACGCCCTGCTGGTCGCCGAAAGCGGCATCTTCACCCCCGCCGATGTCTCCGCCGTCGCCGAGGCGGGCGCAGGCGCCATCCTGGTCGGCGAAAGCCTGATGCGTCAGGCGGATGTCGAAGAGGCGACGCGGAGTTTGCTGGGGTGACCTCGCGCCGTGTCGTGGGAAACCGGAGCATGGTGCTCCTGATCCTCACCGTTTTCTTCTTGGGATCTAGTAGCCTGCTGATCTGGTTCCAGGCCCTCACCCACGAAGGTGGAATACAGGGCTACCTTCAAAGTGAAGGTGGGAGACACTCCCCCGAGCTGGTTCTCATTGCAGGAGCAACCATGCCGCTCATGATCGGCTGGGCGCTCACAAAGATGATCGCGTGGAGGAAGCCACCCATCTACGTCGAGGGGTTCATGCTCCACGCCCAGACTTGGCGCGAAGCACTCGACATGCGTCTGGTCGATAGAATTCTGGTGGATGAGGCCAGTTGGCCCGCAGCACGCATATCGGCCTGCGTCTTTGTGCTCAAGGACGGATCAAGGCGGCGGCTTCCGATCGTCTTCTTGCAGGAGTCAGCGTACGGCGTCGCTGTTGCGCTAAACGAACTTTTCGCCGTTCCGATCGAGCAGGCGAAGGCCAACGCGCCGTTAAGTTGACATTCACCAAGAACACTTACAGAACATCGCCAACGGTTCACGACTTGTTCTGAAGGCGACGTCCGATGCTCACGCGCAAACAGCACGAACTCCTGATGTTCATCCACGAACGCATCAAGGAGACGGGCGTCTCGCCCTCCTTCGACGAGATGAAAGAGGCGTTGGATCTGGCGTCCAAGTCGGGCATCCACCGCCTGATCACCGCGCTGGAGGAACGCGGCTTCATCCGCCGCCTCGCCCACCGCGCCCGGGCGCTGGAGGTCATGAAGCTGCCGGAACAGGCCACGGCCGGCGCGCCCCGCGGCCGGGCCGGCTTCACGCCCGCGGTCATCGAGGGCGGCGGCCGCAGCCAGCCGGTCGAGGCCGCCAACGACACCCGCGAACTGGTCCTGGTCGGCAAGATCGCCGCCGGCGCCCCCATCGCCGCGCTCCAGGGCGACAACGGCCGCTATTCGGTGCCCGAGGCCATGCTGGGCGCGGGCGAGCACTACATGCTCGAGATCGAGGGCGATTCGATGATCGAGGCCGGGATCCTCGACGGCGACCTCGTCGTCATCAAGAAGTCCGACACCGCCTCCTCCGGCGAGATCGTCGTCGCCCTGGTCGAAGGCGAGGAAGCGACGCTGAAGCGCCTGCGCAAGAAGGGCGGCTCCATCGCGCTGGAGCCCGCCAACCGCAACTACGAAACCCGCATCTTCGGCCCTGACCAGGTCGAGGTGCAGGGCAAGCTGGTCGGCCTCATCCGCCGGTATCATTGAGCTCATTTTGAGCTTGTCATCCGGCCAGAACCCGGCCTTGCGCTTCGTGGAGGTAGCGCACTTTTGTCATCCCGGCCGAAGCGCAGCGAAGAGCCGGGACGCAGCGCCGACTTTGTGACGAGGCCCGGCCATCGAGCCGGGCCAATGCTTCAACGTCATCATCCGTTCGGACCGTTCTCCCGGTTCGTCCTTCGGCCGACCGGGAGCGACAGAAAGCGGCATCCTGGTCCCGGCTCTCCGCTTCGCTCCGGCCGGGATGACAAGGGGACAGCGTGAGGGCAATCGCTACCCCTCCCCGTCCGGATCCCCGATCCGACTCCACGGCCGGTCGCCCCGCACGTCCGCCGTCCACAGCGCCCGCCAGCCGTCCTCGCCGCGCCACAGCTCCACCGCCCCGCCCCGCGCGAAGTCCACGCCGTCCAGCACCAGCCGCTGGGCGCATGACGGCGGCAAGGCGTTGACGACCGCCCGCACGCTCACCACCTCCGCCGCCCGACACAGTCCATCCAGCTGAACCGCATCAGGTTCCCGCTTCCCCCACCACAGGGCGACCGGCGCCGCCTCGTCCGTGGGCGCGCACGCCGTCCGCTGACAGGCCCAACCGTCCTCCGGCCTCGGCGTCAGCTCCAGCCCCCGCCGCCGCGACCACAGGTCCGCGGCGAACTCCCTGACCCCCGGCCGCACCACCACGGCCCGCCCGCCCTCGCTCCAGGCCGCGTTCGTGCCCGCGTCCCCGATCCAAAGCGTCGGCGTCTCGGCCCTCGGCCAGAGCAGGACCGCGCAGGCGAACGGCAGCCCCAGCCACCGCAGCCGCCCCTTCCACAGACACACGAACAGCACGCCCAGGAACGCGATCGGCAGGACGAAGTCCGGCGCGCTCGCCACCGTCACCACGGCGCCCGGCAGCCCCGCCGTCCAGTGCCCGACGGCCAGCATCGCATCGACGCCCTTGCCCGCCACCCACAGGAACGGCGCGCCCAGCCCCAGCGGCTCCAGCGCCGCCCCCAGCGCCAGCATCGGCATCATCACGAAGTCCGCGATCGGCGACGTCGCCAGATTGGCCACCAGCCCGAACACCGCCGCCCGGTTGAAATGCTGGATCGCGAACGGCCCCGTCGCCAGCCCCGCCACCAGACTGGCCACCACCGCCACGGCCAGCCAGTGCCGCACGTTCTGCACCACCGCGATCGGCCAAGGCACGCCCATGTCCCGGGGCCTCGGCGGCCAGCTTTCCGCCAGCGCCACCAGCGCCGCCGTCGCCGCAAACGACATCTGGAACCCCGGCGTCACGATCGCCTCGGGCTGGATCAGCAGCACGATCATGGCCGCGACTGCCAGCGCATGCATGGTGATCGCGGGCCGGTCCAGCAGGATCGCGGCGAACGCCACCGACGCCGTGATCGCCGCCCTCTGCGCCGGCGGCGGCGCGCCGGACACGACCAGATAGCTGCCGACCGCGATCAGGCCGGCGATGGCCGCGATCTTCTTGCCGTTGACCCGGAGCGCCAGCCACGGCCACGCCGCCACGCCCAGCCTGACGCCGAAGAAGACGAACCCGCCCACGATCGCCATGTGCAGGCCCGAGATCGACAGGATGTGCGCCAGGCCGCTGTCGCGCATGGCGTCCAGATCCTCCCGCGCGATCCAGGTCTCGTGCCCCGTCACCATCGCCGCCGCGATCCCGCCCGTCCGCTCGCCCAGCCGCGCCACGATCCGCTCGGCCAGCGCGAACCGCGCCGCATTGATCGCCATCGTCCGCTTCAACCCGTCCGGCGGCTCCGGCAGCACCGCCGCTCGCGTCTCGCCCAGCCCGAACGCCGTCCCGCCCATGCCGAGGAAGAAGGCGTTCCGCCCAAAGTCATAGGCTCCCGGACTGGCCGGCGGCGGCGGCGGATTGAGAATGGCGAACAGCCGGATCGCCTCGCCCGGCCGGGGCGGTTCGCCCCGCACCGTCGCCCTCAACCGGATCGGCGTCTCTTCGGGCGCAAGGCCCCGGATTCTCACCGCGCCAGCACGACCCGATGCCCCCGGTCGCCCGGGCTGTCGACGTCGATCACCCACCCCTCGACCACCGTCGGCTCGGCCATCGTCGGGGCGATCGGAGCCGTCACCCGCTCGGTCCGGACCTTGGCGACCGCGAGCCCCAGCGCCAGACACGCTAGCAACATCAGCGGCAGCGTCACCGCCCGTCCCGCCCCGAACCGCCGCGCCGCCAGCCACGCGCCCGTCGCCACCGCCGCCGCGAGCGCCAACGGCCAAAGCGGCGGCTCGGTCTTGAGGGCGAAATAGATCGCCGCCCCGCCGCCGAACGCCACCGGCGCCCACAGTCGCCAGCGCAGGCTCTGCGCGGCCGCCTCGGCTCTCAGCCAGTTCGCCACACGTTGCGACAGACTAGGCTTGGCGGCGTCCGGCGCTATAAGGGCGGCCCGACCGGACCCCTCCCCCATGCCCGCAGCCTCCTCGACCCCCGTCGTCACCCGCTTCGCCCCCTCGCCCACAGGCTATCTCCACATAGGAGGCGCAAGAACGGCGTTGTTCAACTACCTCTACGCGAAGGGTCGGGGCGGCAAGTTCCTGATCCGCGTCGAGGACACCGACCGCGAACGCTCCACCGACGCGGCGGTGAAAGCCATCTTCGACGGCCTCTCCTGGCTGGAGCTGTTCGCCGACGAAGAGCCCGTCTTCCAGTTCGCCCGCGCCGACCGCCACCGCGAGGTCGTGAACCAGCTGCTGGAAACCGGCCACGCCTACCGCGACTTCCTCTCTGCCGAGGAAACCGGGCGCTTACGCGACGCCGCCAAGGCCGAGGGCCGTGACTTCGTCTCGCCCTGGCGTGACCGCGAGCCCACCGTCGACGACCTGGCCAAACCCCACACCGTCCGCTTCCGCCGTCCGCTCGACATCGCCGTCGTGGTCGAAGACGCCGTGCAGGGGACCGTGCGTTGGGAGACCTCGGCGCTCGATGACCTCGTGATCCTGCGCTCGGACGGGGCCCCGACCTACAACCTGGCCGTCGTCGTCGACGACCACGACATGGGCGTGACCCACGTCATCCGTGGCGACGATCACCTGAACAACGCCGCGCGTCAGAGCCTGATCTATGACGCCCTTGGCTGGCCGCGCCCGGTCTTCGCCCACATCCCCCTGATCCACGGCCCGGACGGGGCCAAGCTGTCCAAGCGCCACGGCGCCCAGGCCGTCCACGAATACGCCGAGATGGGCTATCTGCCCGAGGCCATGCGCAACTACCTGGCCCGCCTCGGCTGGGCCCACGGCGACGACGAACTGTTCTCCGACGAGCAGGCGCAGAGCTGGTTCGACCTCGACGCCATCGGCAAGGCGCCGGCGCGGCTCGACTTCGACAAACTGGCCCACGTCAATGCCCACTGGCTGCGGCTCGCCGCCGACGACCGCCTCGCCAAGCTGACGCTCGACGCCCACCTCGCCGCCGGGCGTGCCCTGAACGAAGGCGACGAGGCCCGCCTCCAGGCCGCCATGCCCTTCGTCAAGGACCGGGCCAAGACCCTGATCGAACTGGGCGACCAGACCGCCTTCGTCCTCGCCCGCCGCCCCCTCGCGCTCGACGACAAGGCGCGCGCCTTGCTGTCAGGCGAGACCGCCGACCGCATCGCCCGCCTGCGCACGCGTCTGGACCTCTTCGGGTCCTGGGACGTCTTCGCGCTGGAAGCCGAGCTCAAGGCCTTCGCCGAGGAAGAAGGCGTCGGCTTCGGCAAGATCGGCCCGCCGATGCGCGCTGCCCTGACCGGCGGCCTCGTCTCGCCCGACATCGCCCGCATCCTTTTGGCGCTGGGCCGCGAAGAGGCTTTGGGGCGCTTGGATGACGCGCTGCAACAGACTAAGTGAACGTCCGTAACTCAGCGGCCCGGCTCCTCCCGCCGTCCGCACCCAGTCCAGCATGAAGGGGCGCCCTATGAGCGATGTGTCTAAACCCGCCGGTACGGCGACCCTGACCTACGAAGGCAAGACCGTCGAAATGCCGGTGCTGGCGGGCTCGACTGGCCCAAACGTCATCGACATCAGGAAGCTGTACGGCGCCACCGACGCCTTTACCTTCGACCCGGGCTTCACCTCGACCGCCGCCTGCGAGAGCGCGCTGACCTTCATCGACGGCGACGCCGGCACCCTGCTGCATCGCGGCTACCCGATCGACCAGCTGGCGTCGAAGTCGACCTTCCTGGAGGTCTGTCACCTGCTGCTGCACGGCGAGCTGCCGACGGCGTCGGAGTATGAGGCGTTCGAGACCGTGGTCACGCGCCACACCATGCTGCACGCCCAGTTCGACCGCTTCTTCGACGGCTTCCGTAGAGACGCCCACCCGATGGCCATCATGGTCGGGGCGGTGGGGGCCCTGTCGGCCTTCTACCACGACAGCCTGGACATCCACGACGCCCGCCAGCGCGAGATCTCGGCCATCCGCCTGATCGCCAAGATGCCGACCATCGCGGCCCGCGCCTACAAGTACCACATCGGCCAGCCCTTCGTGTCGCCTCGGAACGAGCTGACCTACGCCGAGAACTTCCTGCGGATGTGCTTCGCCGTCCCGGCGGAGGACTATGAGGTCAACCCGATCCTGGCCAAGGCCATGGACCGCATCTTCATCCTGCATGCCGATCACGAGCAGAACGCCTCGACCTCGACGGTGCGTCTGGCCGGTTCGTCGGGCGCCAATCCCTTCGCCTGCATCGCCGCCGGCATCGCCTGCCTGTGGGGCCCCTCGCACGGGGGCGCCAACGAGGAGGCGCTGAACATGCTGAAAGAGATCGGCAGCCCGGAGAAGATCCCGGAGTTCATCGCCGGGGTGAAGGACAAGAAGTACAAGCTGATGGGCTTCGGCCACCGGGTCTACAAGAACTACGACCCCCGCGCCCGCGTCATGAAGGAGAGCGCCGACGAGGTGCTGGCCGCCGTCGGCGACCCCAACGATCCCCTGTTCCAGGTCGCCAAGGAGCTGGAGAAGATCGCGCTCAACGACGAGTACTTCATCGAGCGCAAGCTGTTCCCGAACGTGGACTTCTATTCGGGCATCACCCTGTCGGCGATGGGCTTCCCGACCTCGATGTTCACCGTGCTGTTCTCGCTGGCCCGCACCGTCGGCTGGATCGCCCAGTGGCAGGAGATGATGGCCGATCCGTCCCAGAAGATCGGCCGCCCGCGCCAGCTGTATACAGGCCCGACCGAGCGGAACTACGTGCCCATCCAGTCGCGGGGCTGACCCTCGCGTCGAATGACGAGGCGTCGGGTCCCCGCCCGACGCCTTTTCATTGTCCGGGCACGATTTCGCTGCGTCCGGACAAGGCTTCGTTTGCCGCTCATGCCGTCTCAGGCTGACTGGGCCGCATGAGCCAGACCACCCAAACCGACGCATCCACCCCGGCCTCGACCGCTTCCATCGCTGAACTGTTAAACCTTCTCAGGACCGTCGGCGTCGGCGTGATCCTCGCTGTCGTGTTCCAGACGGCGGCGTTCCAGCCCTACACCATCCCATCAGCCTCGATGGAGCCGGGCCTGGTGGTCGGCGACTATCTGGTGGTCTCCAAGTCCGCGTACGGATGGAGCCGGGCGTCGCTGCCCTTCCATCCGCCCCTGCCGCCGGGCCGCCTGTTCGGTCGCCTGCCGGAACGCGGCGACGTTGTCGTCTTCCGGCACCCGACCCGGTCTCACGAGACCTGGATCAAGCGCGTGATCGGCCTTCCGGGGGATCGCGTCGGGATCGTCGACGGAACGATCGTCGTCAACGACCGCCCCTTGCCCCAACGCGGGCTCGGCCCGGGCTTGGATCTCGACCAACCCGACCGGCCCGTCAGCCGCATTGAGGAGCGGCAAGTGGACGGACGACGCTATGTCACCTTCGACGGGGGCTCAGGACAGGCCGGTGACGACCGCCCACCCGTCGTCGTGCCGGACGGCCAGCTATTCGTCATGGGCGACAACCGCGACGACTCGCTCGACAGCCGCTGGCCCCCCGATGTTGGCGTCGGCCTGCTGCCGGTTGATTACCTGATCGGAAAGGCAGAGGTGGTCCTCGCGTCCTGGCATCCGGGCGCCGCGCTCTGGAAGCCGTGGACCTGGCCGCGACTCCGCTCCGGCCGTTTCCTCCAGCCAATCAACTAGCGGACCCGAAACTCGGCGAAAGTCACAACGCCGTCGCGGTTGCTGTCCATCTGGTCGAACGCCGCTCGGGACCCGGGCAGCGCCTGGGCGATCGATGGTGCGGCCACCGCCCCGATGGCGATGCCGGCCGCCGCGAGCAGCCCCGCCTGCCATCCTCTGAGCCGCACAGGGCGGGCCAAGGGTTCGCGCTCGATCAGATCGCGCACGACTTCGCTCGCGGTCAGCCCGGCGGCGCGGCAGCGCGCCATGAACGCCGCCTTGGTCTCAAGCGGCAGGCGGACCTCGAGGGTCTCACTCTTTTTGGGAGGACGAGGCTTGCTCATATTGGCAGCCTAAACCGAACCATCGATCGGCGCTATCAGGACGCCGAGCACCGCCTCCGCCGCAACCTCCGACGGGTCGCGCCCCTCCCGTCCCATCAGATCCAGGGCCGCCGTTTGGCGCGCCGCCTGACCGGCGCGAGCCGCCGGATCGTCCAGCAGCCGCCCGACCTCGGCGGCGAACCCTTCGGGCGTCGCGTTCTTCTGGATCAGCTCCCTCGCAATCTCGGTGTCCGCAGCGTGGTTGAACAGGGTCGCGTATTTGCCGGTGAAGAAGGGCCGCATGATCGCATAGCTGAGCGGCTGAAAGCGGTAGCCGATGATCATCGGCGCGCCCGCCAGGGCCAGTTCGGTCGAGACGGTGCCGGACGTGGCCAGCGCCACGGTCGCCGCCTTCATGGCCGAATACTTGTCCGCCTCGCTGACCAGATGCGCCCGGAACGGCCAGGCGGCGACGCGCGCGGCGACGTCCTCGGCCACCGTGCCGGCGGCGACGACGGCCACCTCCAGCCCCGGTCGCTCAGCCTTCAGCCGCGCAACGGCCGCCTCATAGACGGGTGTCATCAGCCGGATCTCGCTCGGCCGGCTGCCGGGCAGGACCAGCAGCAAGGGCGCGTCCGCCGCGATCCCCCGCGCCCGGCGGAAGCCCTCCGGATCGGCCCCGCTCACGTCGACATGCAGGGCCTGGGAGCCGACGACGGTCGTCGGCAGGCCCTCCTTCTCGAACCAGGGCGCGTCGAAGGCGTAGAGCGCCAGCAGGTGATCGACCGCCCCGGCCAGGGTCTTGGCCCGCCCCGGCCGTGAGGCCCAGACCTGAGGTCCGACGTATTTGATCAGCTTGACGTCCGGCAGGACCGCCCGGATCGCCTTGGCCACCCGGATGGTGAAGCCCCAGCTGTCGATCAGCACGACCGCGTCCGGCCGCTCGCGCTCGGCCAGCGCCACGGTGTCGGCGACCCGGGCCTTCACCCGGCCATAGGCGCGCAGGCCCTCGATCCAGCCCAGGATCGACAGCTCTGCGATATCGAAGGGACTGAGAATGCCCTCCCCCGCCATCTTCGGCCCGCCGACGCCGACCAGTTCGATATCCGGTCGCCGGGCCTTCAACGCCCGCGCCAGTCCGGCCCCGAGCGCGTCGCCGGACGCCTCTGCCGCGACCAGCATGATCTTCATCGGCTCTCGCCCCAGACGAATAGGCCTAGACGGTCCGCCGCCGCGATGATCGCCGCGCGGTCAATCAGGATCAGGCGGTCCGCCACCCCGCCGACGCCCGCCAGCCCGGCCGCCGCCGCCATCTCGACCGTCCGCGCGCCCATGACCGGCATGTCCACCCTCAGGTCCTGGATCGGCTTGGGCGCCTTGCCCAGCGCCCCCTTTAAGGCCCCCGCCGCGCCTCTCAGATCAGCGGGCAGCCCGGCGACGCGCGCGAGCATGGCGTCGGTGCCCTCCTGCGCCTCCACCGCCAGCACCAGGCCGTCGCACACCACCGCGCCCTGACCGATATCCAGTTCCCCGGCCTTCTCCGCGACGTGCAGCGCCTTCCTCAGGTCCGCCAGCTGCGCCTCCGTGGGCGTCACCCGCCCCAGCGCACCGGCCGGCAGGGTCTCTCCGCCCAGGATGTCGTCGGCCCCCTCGATGGCGTAGCCCTCGGCCTCGAACACCGACAGGATCTTGCGCAGCAGGGCGTCGTCGCCCTTCGTCGCCGCCGCAATGATGCCGGGCAGGACCGTGGCCCCCTTCAGATCGGGCTTCAGGCTCTTGAAATCCGGCCGGTTCACCGTGCCCGCGAAGCACACCGCCGTGCACCCGGCCTTCTTCAGCGCCGACAGCACCTTGCCGATCTCGGCCATGCCCGCCTCGACGCCCGGATAGCGGACCAGATGGGCGTCTGCAAAACCCGCCAGCCGCACCACGAACACCGGCCGCCCCTCGGCCTCGCAGCGCGCCGCGATGGCCAGCGGCAGGGCGCCGCCGCCCGCGATCACGCCGAGCTTGCCCGCCGTCACCTCAGGCCTCCGGCAGGCATAGGGGCCGTCTGGCGTCCTCGCGGATGAAGACGACGATCTCCATGATCTCAGGCAGGTCGGCGTAGTCGGCCTCGACCCGCGTCAGGCGGTCGGCGAACACGCCGTCCCCCTCGAACAGGTCGCGGAACGCCGCCAGCAGCCGCCGCACGGCGTCCTTGCCATAGCCCTTCCGCTTCAGCCCGATCAGGTTCAGCCCGTGCAGTCGCGCATGGTTGCCCCAGGCCGACCCGTAAGGGATCACATCTCGCGTCACGGCCGCCAGGCCGCCGACGATCGCCCCCTGCCCTACTCGGCCGTTCTGGTGCACGGCGCACAGCCCGCCCAGGAACACGCGGTCGCCAATCCGCGCATGCCCGCCCAGCGTCGCCTGATTGGCCATCACCACATTGTCGCCCACCACGGCGTCATGCCCGACGTGCGCACCCGTCATGAACAGGCCGTTCGAGCCGACCCGCGTCACGCCCGAGCCCTGCGGCGTGCCCCGGTTGAAGGTGGCGTGCTCGCGGATCGAATTGTCCGAGCCGATCTCCAGCCGCACCGGCTCGCCCTTGTAGCCATTATGCTGGGGGTCGCCGCCGATCACGGCGAAAGGATGGATCACCGTCCGCGCCCCGACCGTCGTGTCCTGCTGGATCACCACGTGGCTGACCAGATGCACACCCTCGGCGAGCGTAACGCCCGGCCCCACCGTGCACCACGGCCCGATCACGACGTCGTCGGCCAGCACGGCCGAGCCGTCGACGATCGCCGTCGGATGGATACGGCTCATGTGGCCGGCTGGTCGACGGTGACCACCATGGCCATGAACTCGGCCTCGGCGGCCAGCTTGCCGTCGATGAAGGTCTCGCCCCGGAACTTGTAGGCATCGCCGCGCGCGCGGGTCACGACCACCTTCATGCGCAGTTGATCGCCCGGCCGCGCGGGCTTTCTGAACCGCACGCCGTCGATCGACATGAACATGATGACCTTGTCGGCCACGCTCACGTCCAGCGACTTGGACATCAGAAGCGCCCCCGTCTGGGCCATCGCTTCGACAATCAGGACGCCGGGCATGACCGGATCGATCGGAAAATGCCCCGGAAAGAAAGGCTCGTTGTGGCTGACGTTCTTGATGCCGGTGATGGAGGTCGCCGGCACGAAGTCCTCGGCCTTGTCGACCAGCAGGAAGGGATAGCGGTGGGGCAGCCGCCGCATCACCTCGCCGTAGTCGATCTTGCCGCCATCGTCAGTCATCCGTCCGAGCTCCCTTGCGTCCCGCCTGTCTGGAGACCCAGACGGTCTCGCGCAAGAACTGGCGGATCGGTTTCGCCGGATAGCCGGACCAGGTCTCGCCCGCCGGAATGTCGGCCAGCACGCCCGCGCCCGCCGCCACCCGCGCGCCCTCGCCGATCCGGATGTGGTCGCCGATCCCCGCCTTGCCGCCGAAGATGACGCCATCGCCGACCACGCAGGAACCCGAGATGCCGACATGGCCGGCGATCAGACAATTCCGTCCGATGACGCAGTTGTGGGCGATCATGACCAGGTTATCGATCTTGGTGTTCTCGCCGATCACGGTGTCGTCGAAGGCGCCCCGATCAATGCAGGTGTTCGCGCCGACCGTCACGCCGTCCTGCAGGATCACACGCCCAAGCTGGGGAACATCGACCGGCCCGGCCGCTCCCCCGGCTGCGCCAAAGCCCGCCTCACCGATGCTGGCGCCGGCGTAGATCTTCACCCGGTCGCCGACCAGGGCGAAGCGCAGGCTGACATTGGGGCCGATCACGCAATCGCGGCCGATCTGCACGCCCGCCCCGATCACGGTGTTGGCCCCGATCCGCGTGCCCCGCCCGATCCGCGCGCCGAGGCCCACGATGACGCCGGGCTCCAATTCGACGGTTTCGTCTTCGCTGGCCTCCTTGAGTGTGGACGGCGTGAACCGCACCGGCTGGTGCAGAGCCTCCGACGCCGCGGCCCACGCCGCTTGAGCCGTGCGCGAGACGATCACCGAAGCCCCGGCCGGGGCCGCCTCGACCGCAGCGGCCGGCACGATCACGCAGCCGGCCGAAGTCGCCCTCAACGCCTCGAGAAACTTCCGGTCCCCGAGGAACCCCACGGCATCCGGTCCGGCTGTCGCCAGGGGCGCGACGCGCGAGACGACGGCCCCGGAATCGCGAACGACCTCGCCGCCCGTCAGGGCTGCGAGGTCGGCGACGCTGAGCGGGCTCAGCGTGTCAAAGAAGCGGGGATCGGGCTGCACGCCCATCCGGCCTACTGCGCCGCTTGCGCCGGGATCGGCAGGCGGTTGAAGTTCAGCGACGGCAGGGCCGTGTTCAGGCGTTGGATCACCGCGTCCGTCACGTCCATTGCGGGGTTCAGGACGAACACGCTCTCGCGGTCGATGAGGATGCCGCAGCCGCGCTGCTGGTAGACGTCGATCAGGATCGGCTCGACGGCTTCGGAGATCAGACGGCGCTGTTCGGCCAAGGTATAGCGCAGCTCGGCCTCGCGGGTCTGCTCCAGCTGCTGGGCTTCTTGGATGCGGGTCTGAAGCGCTTGTCGGTCAGCATCGGTGACGGCCGCGCCGCCGTTCTGCAGACGCTGAATCTCAGACTGGATGGTCTGGCCATAGGGGGCGAGCTCGACCTGAACTTCCTGGGCCAGTTGCTCCATACGGGTCTGCACCGACTGGCCAACCGTCGATTGAGCCAGCAGGCGTTGGTTGAAATAGACGCAGACGCCGGGAATGGCGGGTCCAGGGTTGGCCGGTCCTTGAGTCTGGGCGACGGCGGTCGAGGCGACGAGCGAAGCGAGGGCCGCGGCCCCGATGGCGAGGAGTTTCATGCTTTACCTTTGCGGAGCCACAACGGCCCCTGATCAAAACTGGGTGGATGTCGAGAAACGGAAGGTCTCGGTGCGATCATAGTCCTCTCGGCTGAGGATCTTGCTGAAGTCGAATCGAATGGGCCCCATGGGCGAGCGCCAGTGGACGCTCAGCCCCGCCGAGGCCCGCAGCGATAGGTCGTCGGCGATGGTAGGATCTTCCAGACCGTTGGACCCGATGGTGTAGCGGTCGTCTAGCACGCCAAGGGTGCCCACGTCGGCGAACAGACTGGTCCGGATGCCGTACTCCTCGGGCAGGCCGTTGGGCACGGTCAGTTCGACGCTGCCGACCGCATAGAAGTTGCCGCCGAGCGCGTCGTTGGTGGTCAGGTCACGTGGCCCCATGCCGGCGTTCTCGAAGCCCCGGAAGGAGTTTCCGCCTTTGAAGAAGCGATCGTTGATTCGGACCGCATCCCCGTTCCAGCCGCTGACGTAGCCGGCGGAACCTGACACCGACACGATCCAGTTCGGCGTGATGCCGTAGTACGCCGTCGCGTCGAGCTCGGTCTTCACATAGTTCACGTCGCCGCCCAGGCCCGCGAAGTCCTGCCGCAGCGAGCCTGTCCAGCCGCGCGTCGGACGGATCGGCTCATTCCGGCGATCGACCAGGAGGGTATAGCCGACCGAGGAGTTCAGGCTGGCGCCGACCTGCTCGCAAAGGGCGCGCGAACCGAACCCGCCCGCGTCGCAATACCCTTCCGGAACGATGATCTCGTCGTCCTTGATGAAGTAACGCGTGGAGAAGCGGCTGTAGCCGTTCAACGGATAAGTCAGACGCAGGCCCGCGCCGGTCGAGCGGTAGTCGAAGGACGATTCGTCCTGGAAGTCGTAGCGCGAGTGGAACAGGTCAAAGCCCGCGCCGACGTCTCGACCCAGGAACCTCGGCTCGGTGAAGCGGAAGTCGATCTGCTGGCGCAGCGACCCCCATTCGACCCGCGCCACTAGGTTCTGGCCGCGACCGCGGAAGTTGCGTTCCGAGATGCCCAGGTTGACCACGAAGCTGTCAACCGAGCTGAAGCCGGCCCCGACCGAGAGTTCGCCGGTCGGCTGCTCTTCGACGGTGACATTGACGATCGAACGGTCTGGCGCCGAGCCCTGCGTCTCCTCGATCTCGACTTCCTTGAAGAAGCCCAAGGCCCGCAGATTGTTGCGCGATCGTTCGACCAGCGACCGGTTGAAGGCGTCGCCTTCGGTCAGCATCAGTTCACGCCGGATCACCGGGTCGATGGTGCGGGTATTGCCGACAACGTTGATCCGCTCAACGTAGACCCGCTGGCCTTCGGCGATGTTGAAGGTGACGTCGATGGTGTCCGTTTCGGGGTTGGGCCGGTACGTCGGATTGATGTCGACGAAGGCGTAACCCGCCGAGCCCGCCGCAAACGTCAGGGCATCGACCGAGCTCTCGATCTTGTCGCTCTCATACAGATCGCCCGAGCGGATCGGCAGCAGGGCCTCCAGCAATTCGGTGTTGAGGCGATCATTCTCGGTGACGACGTTGATTTCGCCGAAGTTGTAGCGATCTCCCTCGTCGACCGTCAGGGTGATGGCGAACGCGCTGTCGTCGGGCGCGAGCTCCGCCACGGCCGAGACGATGCGGAAATCGTAGTAGCCGCGGTTCGTATAGAAGCTGCGCAGCTGCTCTCGGTCGTAGTCCAGACGGTTCGGGTCGTAGTTGTCGTTCCGGGTGAACAGCCGCCACCATTGCGACTGCTTGGTCACCATGACCTCGCGCAGTTCGCTGTCGGAGAAGGCCTGATTGCCGAGGAAGGTGATGGCCTGGACGCCCGTCTCGGGGCCTTCATCGATCTCGAAGACGACGTCGACGCGGTTCTGATCAAGCTGCACTAGCTTGGGCGTGACGGTCGCGGAGATACGCCCCGACAGACGGTACAGCTCAATGATGGAGCCGACGTCCTCCTGCACCCGGGCGCGAGTGTAGATGCCGCGCGGCGCGATGGTGACTTCCTCGCGCAGCTTGTCTTCGCTGATCGCGCCGTTCCCCTCGAACACGACCTGGTTGATGATCGGGTTTTCGACGATCTCGACGATCAGGTCGCCGTTGGCCTGAAGACCGATCTGGACGTCGGCGAACAGCTGGGTGCGCGTCAGGGTGCGGATGGCGACGTCCAGCAGGACGGGGTCGATGGTGTCGCCTGGCTGGATCGGCAGATAGGACAGCACCGTGGTCTGGTCGATGCGCTGGTTGCCGCGCACCAGGATGCGGTTCACGACGCCCGTCTCGGGCTGGGCGGCCTGGGGTTGAGCGATCTGGCCTGGTTGCACATCAGGCGCCGGGGCCGTCTGGGCCAGCACTGGCGACGCCGCGACCAGGGCGGCCACGCTGGCCGTCGCGGCGCAGATCCGGCGCAGGGGTCGGGCCGCCGGGCGGGTCGCGTCGCAGGGGTCGGTCAGGGTCATTCGGGAAACCATCGGGGGCTGGCGTCGGCTCAACTGACGAGCCCGCCGAGGATGTTGAACAGGTTCAGCTTCTGCAGGTCGTTCCAGGTCGCGAACAACATCAAACCCGCCAGCAAAGCAAGACCGACCCGGTACCCCGCCTCCTGAACTGCGGCCGCGACTGGTTTCCTGGCCACAGCCTCATAGGCGTAGAAGACCAGGTGGCCGCCATCCAGAACCGGGATGGGCAGCAGGTTTAGAAAGCCGATTCCGATCGAAAGTATGGCGGCGAGTTGCACAAGGTTCAAAGCCACGAGAGCCGCCTTGCCGCCGGGGCTCTCTGCGGCTTCGCTGGCCTGCTGGGTCACACCCCCGGCCGCCTTGGCTATGCCTACCGGCCCGTTCAGCAAGTCGCCGGACTCCTTGCCGGTGAAGATCCGGCCCAGGTACTTCAGCGTTGTCCCAAGCACGTCGACGATCCTCGCGGCCCCCATCTGGACCGCCTCGACCGGATTCACTCGACGATAGCTGACGTCGGATCGGACGAGAGGCCCGAGATCCAGCCCGATCTGGGCCTTGCGCACCCGGCCGGCGATTTCGTCGTCCACGAGCTGTCGCAGCGGGGTGACCGTGATCCGCCTGTCCGTCTCGCCGCGCTCGACGGTAAAGGTGAGAGGCGTGTTCGCGCTCAGCACGACAGCCCGTGTCACCTGCTCGCCGTCGCGCACCTGCCGGCCGTCGATCGCCGTGATCAGATCTCCGCGCTGAAAGCCCGCGAGGGCGGCCGGCGAGCCCGGCGTCACGCTCAAGACTCTCGCAGCGACGAACTGCTCCCCGATGATGCTGAACAGCACGGTGAACAGCGCCAAGGCCAGCACGAAGTTGGCGAACGGCCCGGCCGCCACGATCAGCATGCGCTGCCAGACCGGCTTGAAGTGGAAATAGTCTCGCTCGGCCCCCGCGCCCTCGCGGGACTGGATGTCGGCCTTCAGCGCATCCAGACCCCGGCTGTCGGGCACGCTCGACGCATCCATGTCGCCCGAAAACTTGACGTAGCCGCCCAGCGGCATCCAGCCGACCCGCCATTCGATGCCGTGCTTGTCCGTCCGGCTGAAGATCGCCTTGCCAAAGCCGATCGCGAAGCGGTCGACCTTCACGCCAAATGCCCGCGCGACCCAGAAATGGCCCAGCTCATGTATGGTGACGATGACCGTCAGCACCAGCAGGAAGGGCACGACGTACATCAGGACCGAGGTCAGGGCGTCCAGCATGCGGTGTCCGCGTCTCCGTTACCGTTCGACCCTCGCCTAGGCGGCGAGAGCCAGAGCCTGGACGAAGCCCGCCGCGACGCGCCGGGCCTCAGCGTCCAGCGCCAGAGCCCCCTCGCAGCCGTCGCCAGCCTGAGAAACCGCCCCCGTCGCCGTCATCCGATCCAAGGTCTCGGCGACGACCGTGGCAATATTTAGAAAGCCCAGACGACGGTCAAGAAACGCGAGGGCCGCCACCTCATTGGCCGCGTTGAACACGGTTGGCGCGCCCCGCCCGGCCTCCAGCGCCTCGCGCGCCAGCCGCAGCGCCGGGAACCGCACCGGATCGGGCGCCTCGAACGTCAGCCGCCCCAGAGCCGCCAGATCCAGCTTGGGCGCCGGCCAGGCCATCCGGTCGGGATAGGCGAGCGCGCAGGCGATCGGCGTCTTCATGTCCGGCGGGCCCATCTGAGCCAGCGTCGAGCCGTCGACGTATTCGACCAGGCTGTGGATGATGGATTCCGGATGAACCACCACGTCGATCTTGGACGCCGGCATGCCGAACAGATAGGCCGCCTCGATCATCTCCAGGCCCTTGTTGGCCATGGTGGCGCTGTCGACGCTGATCTTGGCTCCCATGCTCCAGTTGGGATGGGCGACTGCCTGCTCGGGCGTCATGGAAGCCATCGCCTCGCGCGAGGTCTGACGGAACGGCCCGCCCGACGCCGTCAGGACCAGCTTGGCCACTTGCTCGGGCGCGTCGGCCGGAAACACCTGAAAGATGGCTGAATGCTCGGAATCGACGGGGATCAGCCGCCCGCCCGCCGCCGTGACCCGCTCGATCAGGCTTGAACCGCAGCAGACCAGGCTCTCCTTGTTGGCCAGCGCCAGGGTCGCGCCGGTCGCCGCCGCCGCCCAGGCCGACTTCAGCCCCGCCGCGCCCACGATCGATGCCATGACCAGATCGGTCGGCCGCGTCGCGGCTTCCGTGATCGCCGCCTCGCCCGCCGCCGCCTCGACGCCCGTGCCCGCCAGCGCGACCTTCAGCTCGTCCAGCCGCGCCTCGTCCGCCGTCACGGCCACGACGGGCCGCCAGCGCCGCGCCTGCTCTGCCAGCCTGGCGATGTTCGCCCCGCCCGTCAGGGCCACGACCTCAAAGCGACCGGTCCCCGCCGCCTCGGCGTGCTCCATCAGGTCCAGCGTCGACGTGCCCACCGACCCCGTCGACCCCAGCACGGTGACGCGCCGCTCGATCATGGCCGTCCGTCCAGCATCAAGGCCCCCAGCCGTCCCGCTGCCATGACGACCGCGGCGAACATCAGACCGTCGACGCGATCCAGCAGCCCGCCGTGGCCCGGGATCAGGCCGCCTGCGTCCTTGACCCCGAAGCGCCGCTTCAGAGCCGACTCCCACAGATCACCCGCCATGGTCGCCAAGGCACCCGCCAGCCCGAGCCCAAGGCCCCAGATCGGATCTGGCAGGCCCATCGGCAGAAAGCTCGCCACTAGCCACCCGGCCGCCGAACCTGCCACCAGACCTCCGACGAAGCCCGACCACGTCTTGTTGGGCGAATAGCGCGGCCAGAGCTTGGGCCCGCCCAGCACACTGCCGACCAGGAAGGCCATCACGTCCGCAGACCAGGCGACCACGAACACCATGATGGTCCAGCTCAGCCCGACGCCGGAATCGCCGTCCCTCAGCCAGATCAGCAGGACGGCCGGCCAGCCGAGGTAGAGCACCCCATAGGCCGCATCGACGCCCTCATAGCCCAGCCGTCGCGCATAGATCGCCACCGCCGCCGCGCCAAAGACCAGCACCACCAGCGCCGCCGACATGGCGCCCGTGTGCGCCGTCACGGTCGCCGCCACGATGGCCAGGGCCACACCCGCCGCGATCGGTCCCCGCCGCCCTGGCGCGCTCATCGCCGCCCATTCGCGCGAAAGCAGCACCACCGCCGCCAGGATGATCGCCAGAAACCAAAGGCTGCCTGCCCAGATGGCCAGCACGGCCAGCGGCGCCAGAACCAGGGCCGACGCCGCCCGTATGCCCAGGTTCTTCAGCGACACCATCAGCCGGCCGCGAGCACCGGACGCGCCGCGATGGCCCCGAACCGCCGGTCCCTCTGTCGGAACTGCCGGACCGCGTCTCCGAGCGCTTCCGGCCCATAATCGGGCCACAGCACGTTCTGATAGACCAACTCGGCATAGGCCGCTTCCCATAGAAGGAAGTTCGACAACCTCTGCTCACCCGACGTCCGCACGATCAGATCAACGGGAGGACCGCCAGCGGTCGAAAGCCCCGCGCCCAGCGCGCCCTCGTCCAGCGGACCTGTCGCCTGGCCGGCCAGCAGCTGGTCCACATACTTCTGCGCCGCGTCGACGATGTCGGCCCGGCCGCCATAGTTGAACGCCACCTGCAGCAGGAAACGGCTGTTGTGCGCAGTCGTCCGCTCCGCCCGCTCCACGATGGCGGCGATGTCGGCGGGCAGACCCGTACGCCGCCCCAGCACCCGCACCTTCACGCCCTCGCGCTCCAGACGGTTCAGATCGCTCGCCACATAAGACCGCACCAGGCCCATCAGGTCCGAGACCTCCTCGGCCGGCCGACGCCAGTTCTCCGTCGAAAATCCGAACACCGTCAGGCATTCGATGCCGAAATCCGGCGCCGCCTGCACCGTCCGCTTCAGCGCCTGGACGCCTTCGCGATGACCCATGGCCCGAGGCAGACCCCGGCTTTCCGCCCAGCGCCCGTTTCCGTCCATGATCAGGGCGACGTGGCGAGGCCCCGCTTCGGGGTCCGCCAAGGCGCCGGGATGGGCCGTCATCCGCTAACCAGTCCTCTCGCGATCCTGAGCCCCCGCTCAGACCTGCATGATCTCAGCTTCCTTGGTCTTCAAGGCTTCGTCGATACGCTTGATGGCCGCATCGGTGTCCTTCTGGACCTCGGTTTCCATCTTCTTCTGCTCGTCCTGGCTGATCTCGCCCGCCTTCTCGGCCTTCTTCAGGTCGTCGTTGGCGTCGCGGCGCACGTTGCGGACGGCGATCTTCTGCTGCTCGGCGTATTTGCCGGCCAGCTTCACCAGATCCTTCCTGCGCTCCTCCGTCAGCGGCGGGATCGGGATGCGCAGGGTCGTCCCGTCCACGATGGGGTTCAGACCGAGGTTGGCGTTGCGGATGGCCTTGTCGACCGCGCCCACCATGCCCTTGTCCCAGACGCTGACCGAGATCATGCGCGGCTCAGGCACGCTGATGGCCGCCACCGCGTTCAGCGGCGAGGTCGAGCCATAGGCCTCCACCCGCACGGGATCCAGCAGGCCCGCGTTGGCCCGCCCGGTCCTCAAGCCCCCGAACTCCTCCTTCAGGGCAGCGACCGACTTGTCCATGCGGTCGCGATAGGTCTTCAGATCGGGCTTGGCCATGGCGTCGCTCTCCGTACGTTTCTTATGGCTGTATCAGGCTGCGGCCTTGGGCGCATCGCCGATGACGGTGAAGGTCCCCTCGCCGTTCAGCACCTTGCGCAGACTATCTTCCTCGCGGATCGAAAAGACCACGATCGGGATCTTGCTTTCGCGCATCAGGGCGATGGCCGAGGCGTCCATGACCCGCAGGTCGCGGCTCAGCACGTCCTGATAGGTCAGGGTGTCGTACCGCGTCGCCGCCTTGTCCTTCTTGGGATCGGCCGAATAGACGCCATCGACCGATGTCCCCTTCAGCAGGGCGTCGCAGTTCATCTCGGCGGCGCGCAGCGCGGCGGCCGTATCGGTGGTGAAGTACGGGTTGCCGGTCCCGGCGGCGAAGATCACCACGCGGCCTTTCTCCAGATGGCGCACCGCCCGCCTGCGGATATAGGGCTCGGCGATCGCGGCCATGGGGATGGCGCTCTGCACCCGGGTGTCGACGCCGATCTTCTCCAGCGCGTTCTGCATGGCCAGGGCGTTCATCACGGTCGCCAGCATGCCCATGTAGTCGGCGCTGGCGCGTTCCATCCCAGCCGCCGCCGTCGACAGCCCGCGGAAGATGTTGCCGCCGCCGATCACCAGACAGACCTGCACGCCCGAGCGCACCACGCGCGCGATGGCGGCGGCCACGGTGTCGACCGTGTTCATGTCGATGCCATAGCCCTGATCGCCCATCAGGACCTCGCCCGAGACCTTCAGCAGCACCTTGGAGTAGCGCGCGGGGGTGCTGTCGGCGGGCATGGGCAGTCTCGGCTGAAGCGGAATCGGGCGCGCCATCATAGACGAAGGCCGGCCCGAAAATCTCCTCCCTGTTCGCGCAGCGAATGGAGAGGTGGCGCGGCCCTTCTTCAGGGCCGTGACGGAGGGGGCGAGGCGATGTCTCCGGTAAGGGCCGCGAACCCTCACTCCGACGGCCGGAGTCGCCCCCTCCACCACCCGCCAAGCGGCGGGCGGTCCCCCTCCCCATCGGCCAAGCGGCCGACGGGGAGGAGACAATCATCAGGCTTGCGGCTGCATCATCGAGGCGACTTCCGAGGCGAAGTCCGGCCCTTCGACCTTCTCCACGCCCTCGCCCAGCGCCAGACGGACGAAGCCGGCCAGGTGCAGGCCGGGCGCGCCCAGTTCCTTGCCCGTGTCGGCGACCAGCTGCTCGATGGTCACGTCCGGGTTCATGACGAACGGCTGCTTGGTCAGCACCACGTCCTTCTGGAACTTGTTGATCTGGCCCTCCACGATCTTGGCGATCATGTTTTCCGGACGGCCTTCTTCCTTGGCCTTCTCGGTCAGAACCTGACGCTCCTTCTCGACCGCGGCCGGGTCCAGATCGTCGGTGTTCAGCGACAGCGGGGCGGTCGCCGCCACGTGCATGGCGATCTTGCGGCCCAGCTCGCGCAGCTTCTCCTTGTCGCCGCCGCCGTGCAGGGCGACCAGCACGCCGATGCGGCCGACGCCAGGCGACACGGCGTTGTGGACGTAGGAGGCGACCACGCCCTCGTCGACCGACAGGCGGGCGGCGCGGCGCAGCTGCATGTTCTCGCCGATGGTGGCGATCATCTGGGTCACTTCGTCCTGGACGGTCTTGCCGTTCTCCAGCTCGGCGCCGTGCAGGGCCTCGATGGAGTGGTGGTCCAGACCCAGCTGGGCGAATTGCTTGGCCGCGTTCTGGAACAGCTCGTTGCGCGCCACGAAATCCGTCTCGGCGTTGAACTCGATGGCGGCGCCGATCTCGCCGGCGCCGGCTTCCTTCGACGCCACGGCGACCAGGCCCTCAGCGGCGACGCGATCGGCCTTCTTGGCGGCCTTGGACAGACCCTTGGCGCGCAGCCAGTCGATGGCGGCGTTGATGTCGCCGTCGGTTTCCTGCAGCGCCTTCTTGCAGTCCATCATGCCCACGCCGGACTTGGCGCGCAGTTCCATGACGAGGGCGGCGGTGATCTCGGCCATATCGGCTCTCCTGGGTATTCTATGCGGTTGAGGCCGGGGGTTAGCCCGGCCTGATGTCAGTTTCTCGACAGGTCAGCTCCGCCGCTCTCCCTCCCCCTCGGAGGAGGGTGGTCGAAGCGAAGCGGAGACCGGGTGGGGGCAGCCGGGTGAGCCAGACTCCACTATCGCGTGCGTCCAGCCCTGCCGCCCCCACTCGGCCGCTGAAGCGGCCTGCCCTCCCCCGCCGGGGGAGGGAGGAAGTCAGGCGTTGGTCGTTTCTTCCGAAGCAGCCGGAGCCTCTTCGCCCGAGGCGGCCAGCATCTCTTCGGCCACGGCTTCCGCGCCTTCCGGGGAGGCTTCGGCGGCGACCGGGGTCGAGGCCTCGCGCAGCATCGGCTCTTCCGGGTTGACCGAGGCGCCCAGGTCGATGCCCTGCGCCGAGGCGCCGGCGGCCAGGCCGTCCAGCACCGCGTCGGCGATCAGGTCGCAGTAGGTCTGGATGGCGCGCGCGGCGTCATCGTTGCCCGGGATCGGATAGGTGATGCCGTCCGGATCGCAGTTGGTGTCCAGGATGGCGATGATCGGGATGTTCAGCTTGCGTGCTTCCTGGATCGCGATCGCTTCCTTGTTGGTGTCGATCACGAACATGATGTCGGGGATCGAGCCCATGTCGCGGATGCCGCCGAGCGACAGCTCCAGCTTGTCCTTCTCGCGCGCCAGGTTGACCAGTTCCTTCTTGACCCGGCCTTCGCCGCCGCGCTCCAGGATGCCTTCCAGCTCCCGCAGGCGGGCGATCGAGCCCGACACAGTCTTCCAGTTGGTGAGCGTGCCGCCCAGCCAGCGGTTGTTCATATAGTACTGGGCGCAGCGCTTGGCGGCCTCGGCGACCGGCTCGGCGGCCTGGCGCTTGGTGCCAACGAACAGCACACGACCGCCCTTGGCGGCCACGTCGCGCACGGCGACCAGGGCCTGGTGCAGCAGCGGCATGGTCTGAGACAGGTCGATGATGTGGATGTTCGAGCGCGATCCGAAGATGTAGCGCTCCATCTTCGGGTTCCAGCGGTGCGTCTGGTGGCCGAAGTGCGCGCCGGCTTCGAGCAGGGTGCGCATGGAGAATTCAGGCAGAGCCATCTGTGTTCAGTCCTTTATCCGATTGATCCGCCGCGGGCGCTTAAAGGACCGGGGTCCCTCGGAACGGAGCGCCCGGGATGTCTCCCCGGACGCGCCACGCCACGCGTGTGAAGTGCGCGGGGCAGATAGACTGCGAGCCCTGCAAATGCAAGCCGCGCCACAAACACGAAAGGGCGGCCCACTGGACCGCCCTTCCCAAAACGTTAGACGACGTCAGGCCTACATCGCGTCCAGCAGCTGCTGCGCCCGGTCGCGGTGCATGGTGATCTTCGGCGTCAATTCGCGGGCGAAGGCCGCGAGCTGAGGCGCTTCCGTGTTGTCGGCGAAACCGTTCAGCAGGGTCAGGGCTTCGTTGTGGGCCGCGACCTGCTGGGTCAGGTAGACGCGATCGAAGTCCGCTGGCGCGGCGGCCTCCAGATTGTCGATCAGGCCCTGGCGGCGCTCGTCCATCTCAGTCGGCAGGGTCTCGCCCTGGGCCTCGGTCGCGGCCAAGGCCTTCAGCCGCTCCGACGAGGCGGTGTGGTCCGTGCGGATCATACGCGCCAGTTCCTTGACCCCGTCGCTCTGGCCCTTGGTGTTCGCCAACTCGGCGCCCGCCAATTCATACATGTCCGAGATGGCCAGGCTGCTCACGAAGCCGCCGACGGTGTTGGCCCCCAGCGTCGCCGCCGAGGTCTGGCCCACCACGCCGGCCGTGGCGTCCTGGGTGGCGTTTACGGCGGATTCGGCCTGTTCGCCCGCGTCGTCGGTCTGGCTGCAGGCTCCGAGCAGGGCGGCCGTCGCGGCGCCGATCAAAAGAATGCGATGCATGGAACTTTCCTTCCGTTGTGGTGGAAGGCAAACCAACCGAGCGCAGTGAAGTTCCAGCTTTGCAATAGCTTGAGGCGCGCCGCTCAAGCTTGGCCGCAGCTCAGGCGTCCTCCAGCATCAGCACGCCGGGCGCGGATTTCAGCGCGCCCCTCAGCGCTCCGTCCAGACGATAGCGGCCCGGCAGCCGCATCTCGATCTCGCGCTGTCCGTCCCACGCGACGACGGAGGTCACGAGCGTGATCTCCCCGCCCTTCCCCTTCGCCTCGGCCCGAGACAGCCGCGCCTGCAGCGCCGCCGCGTCCGTGCCGCGCGCCGAGACATGCACCCTCAGGCCCTGGATGGCGTCGTCGACGACGGTGTCCAGCCGCTTGATCTCGTCGGCGAAGAAGCGGACCTCTCCGTCCGCCGCCTTGGCCCGCACCCGCACCATTAAAGCCGCCCCCACCTCCAGCAGGTCGCGGCTGGCGCGCAGCAGCTCCGCCCCGACCAGGCATTCGAACTCCCCGGTCGGATCGGAGAAGGCGCAGAAGGCGAACTTCTCGCCGGTCTTGGCGCTGGCCCGCTCCTGACGACGGCGCAGCACGCCCGCCATCATGAAGGCGTCGTGACCCTGTTCGGCCCGCTGCACCGCCTCGGCGACGAAGGTCACCCGCTTCCGGCGCAGCGCGCCTTCCATATCCTCCAGCGGGTGGCCGGACAGGTAGAAGCCCACCGCCGACAGCTCGTGGTCCAGCCGTTCCGGCCCCACCCACGGCTCGACCGGCTTCAGGCGCGGTCGCGCCGCGCTCGCCTGATCCGCCCCGAACAGCGACACCTGCGACGAGGCCCGCTCGGCCGCCACGCTCTGGCAGTAGGCCATCAGCACATCGGCCTGTTCGAACAGCTGGCGCCGGTTCGGATGGATGCTGTCGAACGCCCCCGCCTTGGCGAGCCCCTCCAGCGCGCGCTTGTTCACCGCGCGCGGATCGACCCGCTCCAGGAAATCGAAGATGTCGGCGAACCGCCCGCCCTGCTCCCGCACCTCGACCACATGCTTCATGGCTTCCAGGCCGACGTTGCGGATGGCCCCCAGCGCATACAGCACCGCGCCCGTCTCGCCCTCCCAGCTCACGTCGAAGTCGGCGGACGACGCGTTCACGTCCGGCGCCCGCACCGGCACGCCGAACTTCCGCGCGTCCTGATAGAAGACGGCCAGCTTGTCGGTGTTCGACAGATCCAAGCTCATCGAGGCGGCGAAGAACTCCACCGGATGGTTCGCCTTCAGCCAGCCCGTCTGATAGCTGATCAGGGCATAGGCGGCGGCGTGGGACTTGTTGAAGCCGTATCCCGCGAACTTGGCCACCAGGTCGAAGATGCCGCCGGACTGCTGTTCCGACACCCCCTTCTCGGCCGCGCCCTTGATGAAGCGCGCCCGCTGGAAATCCATCTCCTCCTTCTTCTTCTTGCCCATGGCGCGACGCAGCAGGTCGGCTTCGCCCAGGCTGTAGCCCGCCAGGACCTGGGCGATCTTCATCACCTGCTCCTGGTAGATGATGACCCCGTAGGTCTCGGTCAGGACCTCGGTCAGGCTGGGATGAAGGTAGTCGACCTCTGCGCGGCCGAACTTGCGGTCGATGTAGGTGTCGATCATCTCCATCGGCCCGGGCCGATAGAGCGAGATCAGCGCGGTGATCTCCTCAATGGAGCCGCAGCGCATCTTCCTCAGGGTGTCGCGCATGCCCTGGGATTCCAGCTGGAACACCCCGACTGTCTGGCCCGACGCCATCAGCTCATAGGTGCGAGCGTCATCGAGCGCCAGCAGGTTGAAATCGACCGCCGCGCCGCGCCGCGACAGGTATCCGTGCGCCCGGTCCAGCACCGTCAGGGTCTTCAGCCCGAGGAAGTCGAACTTCACCAGCCCGGCCGGCTCGACCCACTTCATGTTGAACTGAGTGGCCGGGATGTCCGAGCGCGGGTCCTGATAGAGCGGCGTCAGCTCCACCAGCGGCCGGTCGCCGATGACGATGCCGGCGGCGTGGGTCGAGGCGTTGCGATACAGCCCCTCCAGCTCCAGCGCGGTTTCCAGCAGCGTCCGCACCGAGGCCTCGGCGTCGCGCGCCTCCCTCAGGCGCGGCTCGATCTCGATGGCCTGGGCGAGCGTCGTGGGATTGGCCGGGTTGTTCGGCACCATCTTGGCCAGGCGATCGACCTGACCCAGCGGCATCTGCAGCACCCGGCCGACGTCTCTCAGCACCGCGCGGGCCTGCAGCGTTCCGAAGGTGATGATCTGGGCCACCCGGTCGCGGCCGTAGCGCTCCTGGACATAGCCGATCACCTCCTCGCGCCGCTCCTGGCAGAAGTCGATGTCGAAGTCGGGCATGGAGACCCGCTCGGGGTTCAGGAACCGCTCGAACAGCAGGCCGAACCGCAGAGGGTCCAGATCCGTGATCGTGAGCGCCCAGGCCACCAGCGAGCCCGCCCCCGAACCCCGCCCCGGGCCGACCGGGATGGCATGCGCTTTGGCCCATTTGATGAAGTCCGACACGATCAGGAAGTAGCCGGGGAAGCCCATCTGCGTGATGATCTGGACCTCCCAGTCCAGCCGCTTCCAGTACTCCTCCTCGGGCGCGGCGGGCGTGACCTGCTTCAGCCGTTCCTTCAGCCCCTCGCGCGCCTGGTGCGCCAGCTCCTCCGGCTCGGTGCGGCCCGCGCCGGTGTCGAAGCGCGGCAGGATCGGCGCATGGGTTTTGACCAGGAAGGCGCAGCGCCGGGCGATCTCGATGGTCGAGTCACAGGCCTCGGGCAGGTCGGCGAACAGGGTCCGCATCTCCTCGGCCGTGCGGAAGTAGTGCTGATCGGTGATCCGCCGCCGCTCCTCTTGGCCGGTGAAGGCACCGTCGGCGATGCACAGCAGGGCGTCATGGCTGCGGGCCTGCTCCCGCTTGGCGTAATGCACGTCGTTGGTGGCGACCAGCGCCGCGTCGTTGGCATAGGCCCATTCGACCAGCCCCCGCTCGGCGGTCGCCTCATCGGCCAGCCCGTGGCGTTGCAGCTCGACATAGAAGCGGTCGCCGAACACCCGCGCCATCTCGGCCAGAGCCGCGTCGGCGTCCCTTGCCTTGGACTGGACGAACAGGGGATCGACCGGCCCGTCGGGCCCGCCGGACAGCAGGATCAGGCCTTCGGATCGCGCCGCGACCTCGGCCCAGGCCACGCAGGGCTCGCCCTCGACCGCCTCGTCCTTGGCCGCGTCCAGATAGGCCATGGACGACAGGGCCGACAGATTGCGCCAGCCGGTCTCGGACTGGCAGATCAGGACAATGGTTGGCACCCTGGCCCACCGCTCGGCGCGTCGGCCGCCGATGCCGGTGACCGGCAGGGCGCATCCGATCAGCGGCTGCACGCCCGCCCCCTTGGCCGCCTCGGAGAACTCCAGCGCCCCGAACAGATTGGCTCGGTCGGCCACGCCCACCGCCGGCATGCCGTGATCGGCCGCCAGTTTGCCCACCTTCCCCGCCTTGATCGCCCCTTCCAGCAACGAATAGGCCGAGCGGACCCGGAGGTGAACGAAACCCTGTGCTGAGCCTTGCGCGGTTATGGCCTGATCCTCTTGGGCAGGCCGGAAGCGACTCATCGCGCCAGCAGGGCGACCTGCCACACCATCCAGACAAAGCCGCCGCACGACGCAAGCGACAGCGTCTCCCGAACCACCCTCGTCATCGGCTTATCCCCAGATTGCGTGTTCCGGGAATGTTCTATGTTGCGGATTTGTTCTCGTCAACAGCTGGCATTTATATACCTGACAAAGCAGGCGCCCAATGGTAGATGAGACAGGACAGGCCGGCGCTGGGGCGAGGATCGTGGGCGAACCTAGCGAGGCTCAGCTTTGGGCTGGGTATCGCTCGCTGGTTGCCTACGATCCGTTGGGTGACGACCCTTTTGAATTTTTGAGGGGTCTGCTGTCATCCATGGCGGAGGTTCATCCCCTCCCGGCCCCCACGCGAACTGTGTAGCGGGCCGAAAATCGAAGCCGAGAAGAGACGACATTAGCTGCCCGGCAACCTTGGAGCAGTCGATCATTTCCTGGGTCATAGCGCGGAGGTTCTGTGCGCGGAGCGGGTTGTCCCTTGTTTTGTGGTGATAGGCCGCGACCTGCCGAGTTTTGGACCTTTTCTCTAACCGCCATCCCCATACGCCGTGGAACGCGGAGTTCCTGCGCTGCTTCAGTCGATTGATCCGCTTGACCAGATCTACTGCCAGACCGTGGAGTTCTGGCGGTAGGCGCTCATGCTCCTTGGTGAGCATTTCCACCTTAGTCCCGATCATTTTGTCTGTCAGAAAGGCGTCGCGCTGGGCTTTATCGAAGGCGTGGACGTGGGCCAAGATTTCATCGAGCATGAAATCGATCTGACCCCATATGACGGCGATTACGCCCAAGTCGTGTAGCTGTTCTGGCGTTAGCGGAACCGCAAAGGCTGGGTCGATGACGAGGAACTTGGACATGGATGAGCGGGCTCCAGAGCCAAACGACGATGCCGAGTTTGAGCGGGTGCTACGCAACCTCGTGAACTCGCCGCACAAGCCTCACGAGAAGAAGGGGCGCGAGCCGGAGCCCGCGCCCTCTAAGCCCTAGATGCGCTCGACGGCTAGGGCGGGAAAAGTCCCTTCGTGTGCCTTCACGCCTTCGAACCAGGCGCACCACACGGTCATGACGTCGAAGTTGTCGAGGTCACACTCGGTAACGGTCATCCTCGGCCCGCCTGATTTCAGCCGGACCACGTCGCCTACGTTGAAGGGCTTGTCGCTCATGTCGTCTTCTTTCCATCGCCGCGCGATTGACGCTCGCGCGCTGAAGATTATAGCGCCCGCGCCTGATTCGCCGATCGATGTTCGATTCGGTCAACGGGTGCGGCTACGTAGCGGCGGCCCTATTGGTCTCGTTGTCGATGATCGAGAGGGCCGCGTGACTGCCGCGTGGCCGGACGGGTCTGAAGCTATCCTCCCGGCGATCTGCCTTTCCGACGCATAGCTATCAGGCGGCGAACCTTCTGCTTACGCGTAAGCGGCTTGACGAGTCCGCCGATAGGTCAGGCGCTTTCCGCCGATGCTGCGGAGCATCTCGTCGGCGCGCATGGTGTCGTTGACGCCAAGGCCAGAGCGGAATGAGTAGCGGAAGTCGAACTCGGCAAGGTAGCGCTTCAGGTGCGCTTCCGAGACGTGGTGATAAGTGCCGATGATCCCGCGCTTGAGGATCGAGAAGAAGTTCTCGGCCGTGTTGGAGTGCTTGTAGCCGTCGCGAACATATTCGCCGCTGTTGTGGTCAACGCGGTCGTGGCTGGCGAACTCGCTGCCTGACTTCACGTAGTAGATCGCGCCATCCGTCATCAGAGCGGACGTGCGGTGGACCGAGGTCATCACCAGCGGGCGGATCGTCTTGGCGTTGACGTTGGCGACGTGGAACGAGCGCGCGCGGCCGTCACGCTCAACGAGGGTCACGACGGCCTGCTTCGCACCCGAGGCGCGGTGATAGACGCGCTTGTTGCGGTGCTTGTTGGCCTCTTTGCCGCCGACGTAGGTTTCGTCGGCTTCCACGGTGCGACCGGGACCGCCCAGCGGAGCGGGGTTCTGTTCGGTCATGGCCTCGCGGATGCGGTGGCACATGAACCAAGCGGTCTTGTAGGTCACGCCGAGGGTGCGGCCGATCTGATGGGCGCTGATGCCCTTCTTGCTGGACGCCATCAGGTAGGTGGCCAGCAACCACTTGTTGAGCGGCACCTTGGAGCGCTCGAAAACGGTTCCGACCGTGACGGTGAACTGATCGCGGCAGGCGTTGCACTGGTAGACGCCAGCGCGGTGGGCGCGGCCCTTCAGCTCGGTCGCTTCGTTGACGATGCCGCAATGCGGGCAAACCGGGCCGTGGGGCCAGCGGGTGCGCTCCAGGTGGGTGCGGGCTTTGTCGGGGCAGGTGAAGATCGGATCGGTCAGATTCATCGTCGGGCTCCAGTGAAGAAACCCTATCAAATCAATCCTGCTTTGTCACGTATATAAATGCCCAACAGCTTCGCCGCAGAAATCGCACAGGCTTATCCCCGCGACCGCTCCACCGTATCCACGCTCGGGTTCGCCCTCAGCGCCGCCATGATCGTCGTCGCGTGCTTGGCGTCCGACACCTCCACGTCCAGGTCGACGTCGAAGAAGTCCTGCTGACGGTGAGCCATCTTCAGGTTCAGGATGTTGCCGCCCGCCTCGCCGATCACCGTCGCCACCTGGCCCAGCACGCCCGGCGCGTTCTTGATGGTGGCCCGGAACCGCGCCATGCCGACCGTTCCCTTCTCGGCCTCAGGCGTCCATTGCAGGTCGTTCCAGACGCTGTCGTCGTCGGCGAAGTCGGCCAGGCGCTGGCAGTCGATGACGTGGACGGTCAGCCCCTTCTCGGGCTCCAGAATGCCGACGATGCGGTCGCCCGGCACCGGGGTGCAGCATTCGCCGAAGTGGATCGAGACGCCCGGCGTCAGCCCGCCGCCCCGGACGAACAGCCGCGCCTGATCGTCGGCGATCTTCTTGCGCTCCGTCCCGGTCGCGAGCGTCCCCTTCAGCGCCGGGAACAGGGTCTCGGCCACCTTGTTGACCGGCAGCCGCCCCCGCCCGATGGCGTCGAACAGGTCGTCCTCGGACGGGAGCGCCAGGGTCTCCAGCGCCGGCTTCAACGTCACGTCCGCCAGGGCCTTGCCCGCGCGCGTCAGGGTCGCCTCCAGCGTGGTCCGCCCCAACTTCAGGAACTCGTCCCTCTCCACATGGCGGATGTGGCGCCGGATCGCCGACCGCGCCCGGCCGGTCACGGTCAGGCTGCGCCAGTCCGCCGGCGCCTCGCGCTTCTTGCCGCGGATGATCTCGACCACATCGCCGTTCTGCAGCCGCGTGCGCATGGGCTTCAGTTCGCCGTTGATCTTCACCCCCACGGCCGTGTCGCCGACCTCGGTGTGGACGGCATAGGCGAAATCCAGCGGCATCCCCCCCTGCGGCAGGGTGATCAGCGCCCCCTTTGGCGTAAAGACGAAGACCTGGTCCAGATACATCTCGAGCTTGGCGTGCTCGACCCAGTCCTCGCCGCCCTCGCCGTGCTCGATCACCTGCACCAGGTGGCGCAGGTTCTGCAGGGGATCGCGGCCCCCTTCCCGCTCCATCGCCTCCTGGTCGAAGCCATAGGACTTGTTCTTGTAGGCCCAGTGCGCCGCCACCCCGTCCTCGGCCACGCGGTCCATGGCCTCGGTGCGGATCTGCATCTCGATGCGCAGGCCGCCCGGCCCGACCACCGTCGTGTGCAGGCTGCGGTAGTTGTTGGACTTGGGCGTGGAGATGAAGTCCTTGAACCGCTCGGGCACCATCGGCCAGGCGCGGTGGATGACGCCCAGCGCGCGGTAGCAGTCGTCCTCGGCCTCGACCAGCACGCGGAAGCCGTAGATGTCCGACAGGGAGGAGAAGCCCACCGATTTCCGCTGCAGCTTCCTCCAGATCGAATAGGGCGTCTTCTGCCGGCCATAGACGCGCGCACGAATGCCGGCCTCGGACAGCACCTGCTGGATCTCCACGGCCACCTTGTCGGTCGCCTTGCCGTGTTCGAGCTTCAGCGCCTCCAGCCGCCGCTCGATCGCGGTGCGCGCCGTGGGGTTCAGGTGCTCGAAGGCCAGTTCCTCCAGCTCGGACGCGATCCGGTGGATGCCGATCGAGCGCCCCAGCGGCGCATAGACCTCCAGCGTCTCGCGGCTGATGCGCTCGCGCTTCTCCGGCTTGACGTACTGGAGCGTGCGCATGTTGTGCAGCCGATCGGCCAGCTTGACCAAGAGCACCCGCACGTCCCGGCTGATGGCCAGGATGAACTTTCGCAGGTTCTCGGCCTGGCGCGTGTGCTCGGCCTGGAGCTCCAGCCGGCTCAGCTTGGTCACGCCCTCGACCAGGACGGCGACCTCCTCGCCGAACATGCGGGCGATGTCGTCGCGCGTCGCGGAGGTGTCCTCGACCACGTCGTGCAGCAGGGCGGTGACGATGGTGGCGGTGTCTAGCCGATAGTCGGTCAGGATGCCCGCGACCTGGATCGGATGGGCGAAATAGGGATCGCCCGAGGCCCGCAGCTGCGAGCCGTGCATCTTCATCGCATAGACATAGGCCCGGTTCAGCAGGGCCTCGTCGGCGGTGGGGTCATAGGCCTTGACGGCCTCGATCAGCTCGAACTGACGCAGGACCGGCGCGCGCTTCTCCGGGGCGGGAGCGGCGGCCAGGGGCGCAGCGGGCGCGATGTCGTTGGCAATGGTCGTTTGCGGCGGGGACTTTCCGGCCCGCGCCGGGAGGATGGTGATACCGTTGGCGGGGTCTGCCGTCAGTACCGCTCCTCCTGTCCGCCGTCGCGGTCGCTCTGCAGCGCGCGGATCAGCTCGGCCTCGGCCATGTTCATGTGCTGCGGTTCCGCCAGCAGGCCGGCGACCTCGGCCTCGTCCTCGGCCTCGGTGCGTTCGTCGACGCGCTGTAGGGCCACCACGACCGTCTCGGTCAGGTCCTCGGGCTTGATCGTCTCTTCGGCGATCTCGCGCAGAGCCACGACGGGGTTCTTGTCGTTGTCGCGATCGAGCGTCAGCGGCGCGCCGTTGGCGATGGCGCGGGCGCGGTTGCCGGCCAGCAGAACCAGGCCGAAGCGGTTCGGGACCTTCTCGATGCAGTCTTCGACGGTGACGCGAGCCATGGGAGTCCTTCGAGGCGGGGAGAACCGCGCTGCATACAGATAGGGAGGCGTTTGTGCAACGCCACTGTGGCGTGGGGAATGGGCGGTTTTGGGGCGATCAGCGGATCGGCCTCGCATCCATCCCCACCGTCGCCCCCGTCGCCAGCGCTTCCGCCGTCTCGCCCAGAACCGGATGCCGCCACTCCCGCGCGATCTCCGCCAGCGGACCCATGACGAACAACCGCTCCGCCGCGCGCGGATGGGGCAGGATCAAGCCCTCGCAGTCTCCCGTCTCCCGCCCATAGGCGATCAGGTCCAGATCCAGCGTCCGCGGCGCGTTCCTCGGCCCCCGCCTGCGCCCCATCGCCTCCTCGATCCGCCCCAGCGCCGCCATCAGCCCGTGCGCGTGGAGCGCTGTCCGCACCCGGACCACGCCATTCAGGAACGGCGGATCGCTCGGATCGGGCCAGGCCTGCGACCGCCACCACGATGAACGCGCCACAACGTCGATCCCCTCCGCCCGGAACCGCGCCAGCCCCGCCTCCAGCGCCTCGACGCAGTCGGCCCACACCCCCTTGTCATTGCAGCCCAGCGCGACGAAGACGGCGGCGTCCAGATCGAGGTCGTCGTCCATTTCGACGGAGACCGGGGCGCCCATTTCAGCCGACGGAATACTCATGACGCTTTACCCGACCGATCGCCTCGCCCTGTTCATCGACGGGGCCAATCTTCATTCGGCGACCAAGGCCCTGAACGCCGACCTCGACTTCAAGCGGATGCTCGAGGGGTTCCGGGAGAAGGCCGTCCTGGTTCGCGCCCACTATTACACGGCGGTGATCGAGGGCGAAGAGTTCTCCGCCGTCCGGCCGCTGGTCGACTGGCTGGGCTACAACGGCTTCTCGGTCGTGACCAAACCGGTCAAGCGCTTCACCGACGCCCAGGGGCACAGCCGGATGAAGGGCAACATGGACATCGAGATCGCCGTCGACATGCTGGAGCTCGCGCCCCGCATCGACCACGCTATCCTGTTCTCCGGCGACGGCGACTTCCGCCGGCTGGTTCAGGCGGTGCAGGCGAAAGGCGTGCGCGTCACCGTCGTCTCCACCATGAAGTCCCAGCCGCCCCAGATCGCCGACGAACTGCGCCGCCAGGCCGACGCCTTCGTGGAGCTGGCCGATCTGCTCATGGACTACGGCCGCCCGCGTGGAGAGCGCGCGTGAGCCCCGAACCGCCCCGCGACTGTCCCCTCTGCCCCCGCCTCGTCGCCTATCGCGCCGAGAACGCGGCCCAGCATCCCGACTGGTGGAACGGCCCCGCCCCCTCCTTCGGCGACCCAGACGCTCGCCTGCTGGTCGTCGGCCTCGCGCCGGGCCGCACCGGGGCCAACCGCACGGGCCGCCCGTTCACCGGCGATGGCGCGGGCGTGATCCTCTACGAGACCCTGCTCAAGACCGGTTTCGCCAGCGGCCGCTATGAAGCCCGGCCGGATGACGGCCTGACGCTGATCGACTGCATGATCACCAACGCCGTTCGCTGCGCCCCGCCGGCCAACAAGCCCCTGCCGGCCGAGGAGGCCACCTGCCGCCCCTTCCTGATCGACCGCCTCGCCGCCCTGCCCCGGCTGAAGGTCATTGTCACCCTGGGCGACATCTCTCGAAAGAACGTGCTGAAGGCGCTCGGCCTGCCGGCTTCCGCCGCCCCCGCCGGCCACGGCGTGGAGGCGCAGGTCGGACCCTACGTCCTGCTCAACAGCTACCACTGCTCCCGGCTCAACACGAACACGGGCCGCCTGACGCCCGAGATGTTCGAGGCGATCTTCCAGCGCGCGAGAGCCCTGATCGACGGCACACGGTGAACGCGCGCTAACCCCGCCCGTCACGCGACTGTTGTTCGCCGGACACACGAATCAAACCCCGCTCGTGCTAAGGGAACCCAAGCGGAACGTCCCCGCCACGCTTGCGTTTGATGGGTTCAGCCGGGAGGGGCTGCCATGCGTAAGAAACCGTCTCTGTTCACCCCGCATGAGCGTCGGGTCGCTCTGCTCGTACTCATCACCGCCGGCGTGCTCACGCTCAGCATCATGGCGTTGGAGGGTCTGTTCCGACCGTCGCTCGGCCTCTATGGCGCGCCCGGCGCGGCCCCGAGCCTGCCTGACGTTATCGACGCCCGGCCGCTGGCGCGGATGTGACGATCGCCCACGTCCAGAACTGACGCAGGCGTCGCTTAGACTGCTTTTCCAAGCGGTCTTTGACATTCTGAAAACCAGCCAGGGCGCAACGAGGGCGATGCACGCAAAGCGTGTATTTCGCACCTTTCAGACGGTTCGCACCCATTTTCGACCGTCTGAAATCCAACCAGCCTCTAGAGGTCAGCCCTTGTCACGCATCAGCCGGGCCTTGTCCCTCTGCCAGTCGCGTTCGGCACTGGCCTCGCGCTTGTCGTGCAGCTTCTTGCCCTTGGCCAAGGCGATCTCCAGTTTCGCCTTACCGTCGGCGTTCAGGTACAGCTTCACCGGAATGATCGTCTGACCGTCCTTCTGGACCGCGCCAATCAGGCGATCGATCTGCTTCCTGTGCAGCAGCAGCTTCCGCGGCCGACGCGGCTCGTGGTTGAAACGGTTGGCCTGCTTGTAGGGCGGGATGTCGGCGTTGATCAGGACGATCTCGCGCCCCTCCACCGCCGCATAGCTCTCGGCGATGTTGGCCCGGCCGTCGCGCAGGGCCTTGATCTCGGTGCCCAGCAGCTGGATCCCGGCCTCGAGGTTGTCCTCCAGGAAGTAGTCGAAGCGCGCGCGCCGGTTCTCGGCGATCACCTTGGCCGTGGTGATGGGAGCCTTTTCCTTTTGCGGCGCCATTACAGCCCCGCAGCCGCCATTGCCGCGTCGATCACAGGCCGGACCTCGGCCCGGGTGGGAACGAGCGGCAGCCGCACCTCCTCCCCGCACAGGCCGAGCCTGGACAGGGCGTACTTGGCGGGCGACGGCGACGAGTCCGCGAACAGACCGCGATGCAGGCCGATCAGCCGATCCTGCCAGGACCGCGCCAGGGCCAGATCGCCCGCCTGGATCGCATTCCACAGGGCCACCATGCCTTCCGGCGCCAGGTTGGACGTCACCGAGATCACGCCCACGCCGCCATGGGCGACATAGCCCAGGAAGCTCGCGTCATCTCCCGAGATCAGGTCGAACTGGCCGGTGATGTTGGCCCGCATCCAGCTGACGCGGCCCAGGTCGCCCGTCGCGTCCTTGATGCCGACGATGTTTGGATGCGCCGCCAGCTCGGCGACGGTCTGGTCCGCCAAATCCACGCCCGTCCGGCCCGGCACGTTGTAGAGCAGCACAGGCAGCTGCACGGCCTGCGCGATCGCCTCGAAATGCGCCTTCAGCCCCGCCTGCGAGGGGCGGTTGTAGTATGGGGTCACCACCAAGGCCCCGTCCGCTCCGACGGTCTTGGCGTGGCGCACCAGATCGATGGCCTTGTCCGTCGCCGAGGCGCCGCAGCCCGCGATCACCCGAATGCGTCCCGCTGCGACATGGACGCACAGCTCCACCACCCGGCGGTGCTCATCCGGCGCCAGGGAAGCGCTCTCCCCGGTGGTCCCCATCGGCACGACGCCGTGAACCCCGGCCGCGATCTGGCGTTCCAGCAAGGCTTCGAACGCGGCCTCGTCCACGTTTCCGTCACGAAGAGGTGTGATCAGGGCGGTGATCACGCCCTTGAACAAGGGGGCGGTCATTGGAACAGTCAGGCCTTGCGTGGGGGATGGGCGGCGGTCGCCGCCTGAAGAGCGCGAGAGGGTAGGTTGCCGGGGTCGAACCCGCAACCGTCACGAATGGGGATCGGACACTTCATGCTAGCGACCAGCCTTGCGGCCCTCCTCGCCGCGCTCTCGCCGTTTCCCCAGACGACGGCCGAGCTGAATCGTCAGGGCACTCCGTATCAGCAGGTCGCCACGGCCTCTCCGACGGCCGGCTATCAGCCGCGCGTGCTGAACGACGCCGATACCGCCCTGTTCCGGCAAGGCCTGGCCGCCGCCCGCGCCCGCGACGTGGTGGGCACGAGGAACGCCGTCGCCTCCATCGGCGATCCGACGGCGAGGAAGCTGGTCGAATGGGCCCTGATCGACACCTCGGCCGAACAGCTATCCTACGCCGAGCTGTCTGAGGACATCCGCGCCATGTCCGGCTGGCCGCGCGAGGAAGCCCGCCTTTCGGCCGGTGAACGCGCCCTGGATCGCGCCGCCGCTGGCCCCGACGCGGCCCTGGCCTTCTTCGGCGACCGGCGCCCCGTGACGGTCGAGGGGGCCATCGCGCTCGCCGACGCCTATGAGCAGCGCGGCCGCTCGGCGGAGGCCCGCGCTCTGATCGGCGAATGGTGGCGCACCCGCAGCTTCGACGCCGCCGCCCAGACCCGCATCCTCGGCCGCTGGGGCGCCTGGCTGACGCAGGCTGACCACGACGCCCGGCTGAACATGCTGCTGCTCGGGCCGCACGGTCCCGCCACCCGCGCCATGGTCACCCTCGCCTCTCCCGAGCGTCAGGCCATCGCCAACGCCGCCATGTCGCTCCGCACCGCCTACAGCGCCGAGGGAGCCCTGGCCTACCTCTCCCCGTCGCAGGCCGCCGACCCGGTCATCGCCTTCGAGCGCGCCCGCATCCTTCGCGCCGCCAATCGCCAGTCCGAGGGCTTCGCGGTTCTCGCCAATCTGCCCGCCGCCCCGCTGCATCAGGAGGGCCAGGACAGCCTCTGGTCCGAGCGCCGCAACTACTTCCTCGACGCTCTGGAGCGCCGGGAGTGGCGCGCCGCCTATGACGCCATGGCCGGCCACGGCTTCCCCGGCGGGGAACGCAAGGTCGACGCAGAGTTCTTCGCCGGCTGGGTCGCCCTGACCAAGCTCAACGACCCGGCACGCGCGGCGCAGCATTTCGAGACGCTGCGCCAGTCCTCCCAGACCCCGATCACCCAGGGTCGCGCCCTCTACTGGCTGGGCCGCGCCGCCGAGGCCCAGGGTGACCGCGCCTCGGCCCAGAACTACTATTCAGCCGGCGGTCGCCACATCCAGACCTTCTACGGCCAACTCGCCGCCGAGAAGGCCGGGATCACCACCCTGACCTTGCCCGCCGACCCAGTCATCACCGACGCCGATCGCGCCCGTTTCGAGGCCAATGAACTGGTCCGAGCCGCCCGCATCCTGGGCGAAACGGGCGAGATGAGCCTGTATCGCGTCTTCGCCTATCAGGCCGACGACGTCCTGCCCGGCGCAACCGATCTGGCGCTCCTAATGGACATGACGCGCGGCTATGGCGACGGCTTCGCGGCCATGATGGTCGGGCGCGCCGCCAGCCAGCGTGGCTTCCTGATGCCCGAGCGTCAGTATCCCATCCGCATTCCGCCAGAAGTGCCGGGCGCCGCGCCCCTGCCCTTCACCCTTGCGATCACCCGCCAGGAGTCCAGCTTCGATCCCCGCGCCCGATCATCCGCGGACGCACGCGGCATGATGCAATTCCTGCCGTCGACCGCCTCGGGCGTCGCTCGCCGCCTAGGCATGCCCTATTCGGCCGAACGGTTGTGGGACCCCGACTACAATATGACGCTGGGCAGCTATCACCTGGGCGAACTGATGAACCAGTTCTCGGGCTCCATGCTGCTGACGACGGTCGGCTACAACGCAGGTCCGGCCCGTCCGCCCCAGTGGACGGCCCGCTGCGGCGACCCGCGAGGCGGCGTCGCGGGCGGAGGCGTGGATCCCGTCGACTTCATCGAGTGCGCTCCCTTCACCGAGACGCGCAACTACATGATGCGGGTCATGGAGAACATGGCGGTCTACAAGGCGCGACTGAACGGTGGGTCCGCCCCCTTGACGACCTCACGAGACATCGCACGGGGCTACAGTGGGCCGCGCCCCTACGCTCCTTGAGCTCGTGACATCGACAGCAGAGGGCCGTTGGGTGTCGCGAGCCAAGTCGCCTCGACGCCGAACGCGTCACGCAACACCTCCGGGGTAAGCCCCTCGGAAGGTGGTGCATCGCTGATGACCCGACCGTCCTTGAGGACGGCCACCCGATCGCATGATCGCGACGCCACGGTTAGATCGTGAAGGGTCATGAGAACGCCTCTTCCTCGCTCAGTCTCGCCCCTGAGCTGATCCAGGACAAAGATTTGGGCGTCAGGGTCCAGGCCGGCGATCGGCTCGTCGAGGAGAAGGGCCTGACCCGGGGTGTTGACCGCACGTGCGATCAGCACTCTGGCCCTCTCTCCGCCCGACAGCTCGGCCACACCGCGATCGGCGAGGTGATCCGCCGCCAAATCGACGAGCGCCCGCATCGCCCTTTCGCGACGCTCCTCGCCGTCGAGGAACGGGGTCGCAAGAGCCACGATCTCGATGACCGGCATGTTCCACGCGATCCGGCGCTCCTGCGGCAAATATCCGATCCGTGCGGCCCTTGCGGAGGCGCTCAGATCAAACAGATCAACGCCGCCAGATCGCACCGATCCGCGCACCAGCGGCAGCAAGCCGAGCATCGCCCGCAACGCGCTCGTCTTTCCTGCCCCGTTTCGTCCGGTCAGGCCGACCACCTCGCCCCCGTTCAGCGAAAGGGACGCGTCCTGGAGCACTGCACGCCCGCCGATGATGGCGCGGGCGTCGCTCATCGCGATCAGGGTCAAGTCCGCCACTCCCGCGCGGCGCGCCAGGCGATCAGGGCGAAAAGGGGCGCGCCCACAAGCGCTGTGAACACGCCAAGCTTTAGCTCCTGGTCCGTCGGGATGAGTCGAGCCATAAGGTCGGCTGTGACCAGCATAAGCCCGCCGGCTAGGGCGGACGGAGCGAGCAGTCGGCCAGGGTCGCCCCGCACGACCGTGCGAACCAGATGTGGAGCCGCCAAGCCGACAAAGCCGATCACGCCCGCCACGGCGACGGCCGCTCCAGTCGCCACAGCGGCGCTGACCACGACGAGCGACCTGAGCCGCCCGAGGGAAACGCCGGATGTCGCCGCGACGTCTTCACCGAGCGTCAGCAGACGCAGGCCCCGCCGTGTGGAAGCAGCGAGTAGCGTGGCCACCAGGATGGTCGGCGCGACCCAGGCGACATCAAGCCAGCTTCGGTTCTGAACGGAGCCGAGCAGCCATGCCATAACCTCGGCTGTTGCGATGGGGGATGGCGAGAGGTTGAACACAAGAGCGGTCACAGCGCCGGCCAGGCTGGACAAGGCCACGCCGAACAAGATCAACCCCTCCGGCGACGCCAGACGCGAGGCCACGACCGTCAAACCCAAGCCTGCGATCGAGGCGCCGAGCAGTGCTGCGCCTTCGACCGCCCCCGGGATCGTTGCGGCGCCCAGCACGATGGCTATAGCCGCTCCGAGAGCGGCCGTCGCAGAAACGCCCAGGACGCCTGGATCCGCCAGCGGGTTGCGAAGCAATCCCTGCAGGAGCGCGCCTGAAAGCCCAAGCGCTGCTCCGACCACGAAAGCGCATGCGGCCCTTGGTGCACGGACCTGCCACAGGACTATGCCGGCGTCGGATCCGGGCTGGGCGAAGGCCGAGACATAGGCGCCCGCAGGCAAGGCGGTCTCACCCAGCAGGATCGCCAAGAGACCCGCGACGGCGATGCACAGGAGGAGCGAGGCGTTCAGCCGGCTCATCGCGGCTGCCCCTCGGCGACGAGCCGGGCGGCATCCGCTGCAAACCAGGCCGGACAAGTCAGCACCGCGCCGGGCAAATCCGCCACGACCCGACCCGCGGTGGCGCGGCGTACGACGGGATGTCGGCCAGCTCCGCGCCAATCCGCTCGCGCCTGATCGAAAAACCCAAAAACGAATCGGCTGGGCGGAGAGAGCACCAAACGCTCCACGCTGACGGGGCCAAAGCCCAAGAGAGGCGCCGCATTAACGTAGCCCGCAGCCTTGAGGATCGAGTCGATCAGCGTGCCTCGGCCTGCTGTGAAGCCGCCGGCGGTCAGATACAGCGCGGTGCGCGACGAGGGACCAGCTGCGGCCGCCGCGACGGCAGCCGAGCGCAAGGCCGCGTCCATCTCGACGAGCCGCGCCTTCCCGGCGGCAGGGTTGCCGAGGAGGTTCGCAGTCTTCCGGGTCGCGGTCCTGACCTCCTCAAGCGACTGCACATCGCCAATCTGGACGATCCGAACGCCGCGCGCTTCCAGAGCTCGAAGAAGGCGGGGGTCGCCACCCCAGGATCGCACAACGATATCGGGCCGGACCGCGAGCGCGGTCTCCAGCGTTGGCCGGACCCGCCGGCGCCCCTTGGCCTGCTGCCGCATCCATGCGTCAGGGTCGTCGGCGCGGGGGGACAGGTAGAGATCGGCGTCAGGAGCAAGAGCCAGGACATGCTGATCGGCGCACTGATCGAGCGACAGAATACGGGCGGGCGCGGCTTGCGCTCCACTGATTGCAATAGCTGCCGTTAGAACAGCGAGCCCTGCGGCGACACCTGGTCTCACGACTTCAGTAAGCCACTGAAGAGCGCATCCAACTGGGTCCGCACAAGCAGATCTCGGTCTACCCAGTCGAAGTACGGTTTGGTGATCATCAAGGAGACGATCCCATGCGCCCCCGCCCATAACGCTTGGGCCACAGGACGTACGGCTCCGTTCAGCCGCCCTTCGGTCTCGACCGCCGCCACCACCGCCTCAAAGGACCGGTAGAGTTCGGCCCCCAAGACCTGAGCGGCGCTCTCCGCGCCTTCGCGAGCCTCGGCCGGGCGAGTGAGATAGATCAGGCGATAGGCGTTGGGATTGTCAAAGCCGAAGGAAACGTAGGCGTCCAAGAGCCGCCTCAGGCGGATTTCGGGCGGGACGTCGGCCGTTATCACGGCCGCATTGGCGGCCTTCAGCCGCTCAAATGCTCCCCGGCAAATCTCGTGGAGAATTTCGCTTTTCTCGGAGAAGTGCATGTAGAGCGCTGTCGACGATAACCCGACCTCGTCGGCGATCCTCCGGATCGTGGCTCCCTCATATCCGACCTCAACGAAGATGCGCTCGGCCGCAGCCAGTATCTCCGCGCGACGGGCATGCCCTTCCCCCTTGGCCTTCCGAGCAGAACGACCGGGCGGCCCACTGCTCACACGCACGGCGTTTGGCAAAGTTTGCTCCCGTTGACCTCGCACTTGAGATCTCCGACCGCGTCCTTAGCGCCTAGGGCTCCGAACGCCAACGTCTTGCCGGGCCTGCACTGCCAAGCTAGCGGTTGCGTGTGGAGAGCAACGATATCCGTAGCGGTGACACAAGGCTCTTCACCCAGCGGGCGGAGCGGCTGAGCCCGTCGGTCGGTCAGGCCCTCGTCGTTGGCTTCATTGGCGTGGGCCTCCTGGCTGCCGGCACAGCAGATCGAAACCTGACCTTCGTACTTGTCGTCTTTGGCATCCAAGCCGCGTTCTTGATCACGGCGGCTTGGCGTAGCGTTTTGCTGGTGGCCAGTCTGAGGCCGCCTGTTGGAGAGACGAACAACCTCAGCCTCCCCCGCTACACCATCATTGTCGCTTTGTTCCGGGAAGCGGACGTGGTGGACCAGCTCGTCCGCCGCCTTATCCAAATAGATTATCCACCGGAGCGGCTTGAGTGCTTCCTGGTTCTGGAACGAGAAGATGAGGAGACACAGCGCGCCTGTGCGAACCTGAATCTTCCCTCGTGGATCACGGTCCTGATCGCTCCGCCGGAGATGCCGCGCACCAAGCCTCGGGCGTTGAACGTCGCTTTGGCGAGAGCGACAGGCGAGTTCATCACGGTCTACGACGCTGAAGACGAGCCGCATCCGATGCAGTTGCGGGAGGCTGCGGCGAGATTCGCCGGAGATCGCTCCGGTACGCTATGGGCGCTCCAAGCCCCCCTGCGGATCCGAGAGCCGGCTGTCACCGCGAGCCCCTATTTGGATCGACAGTTCGCCGTCGAGTACGCATCTCTCTTCGAGGTGACCCTTCCCGGTCTGGCGCGCCTAGGGATGCCATTTCCCCTCGGAGGGACCAGCAATCATTTCCGCACCAGCGTGCTGAGAGCCATCGGCGGTTGGGATCCCTACAACGTCACCGAGGATGCAGACCTTGGCTTCCGCGTCTGGAGGGAAGGCGGGCGTCTGGGCGTCTTGCGCAGCCCCACGTTCGAGCCGCCACCGGGCGGTCTCCAGCATTGGTTGCCCCAGCGCACGCGCTGGCTGAAGGGCTATATGCAGACTTGGGGCGTCCATACCCGGGAAGTCCGCGGACTAGGTTGGAAGGGCGGATGGGCGATGACCATGACCTTGGGGGTGGCGATCGCGGCGGCCGCTGCTCATGCCCCTTCTCTCGCATGGCTGATTGCTAGCGTGGCTCTCGCCATGGCGGCTGATCTACCGCCGGAAACTCCGACATTCGCGGTCAGCGTCCTCGCGACAGGTGTTCTCACGGCCTGGGTGAATGCCGCCATTGGGTGTCGCAGAGCCGGGCTCACATATACTCTCGAGGACATGGTCACCGCTCCCGCCTATTGGTCGCTCTTGAGTCTCGCTTTCCTTCACGCGGTTTGGCGGCTCATCACCGAGCCGTTCGTGTGGGACAAGACGACCCATTTCGCTGACGTCGCCGCTCCCTCGAATCTAGCCGCCGATCAGAGTTTGGCTCCCTGAAGCGGGTGGACTAGAGGCCGCCAGAACGCTTAAGCCGTCGCGATGCCGCCCGTCCTTTCCTCCGCCCCCCAGACGCTACTGACCCGGGCTTGGCCGGGATATGCTTTGTTGGACACAGGAGGCGGCCTTAAGCTTGAGCGCTACGGTCAGTTTACTGTGGTCAGACCCGAGCCCCAGTGCTGGTGGCGCGCCAGAGATCCGCTGGCGTTTGATCGCGCAGACGCGCTGTTCGACCCTGACGACGAGGACGAGGCCGGACGCTGGCGGTTCGCCGGTCGCGCGCTCGACACCTTTCCTCTCGCCTGGCGCCACGTGCGGTTCACGGGCCGGTTCACGCCGTTCCGGCATCTGGCCTTCTTCCCGGAGCAGGCGGCCAACTGGGACTGGCTGGACGGGCGCATCCGGGGTTTGGAGCGGCCGAAGGTGCTGAACCTGTTCGGCTACACCGGAGTGGCCAGCCTGGCCTGCGCGGCCGCCGGCGCGGAGGTGACCCATGTCGACGCTTCCAAGAAGTCGGTCGCATGGGCGCGCGAGAACGCCGAGATGTCCGGTCTTGCTGACAGACCCATCCGCTGGATCGTGGAGGACGCCCGCAAATACGTCGCGCGCGAGGTTCGGCGGGGGTCTAAGTATCAGGGGATTATCCTCGATCCACCCAAGTATGGCCGTGGCCCGACGGGCGAGGTCTGGCGGCTGTTCGAGGACCTGCCCGGTCTGCTCAGGGACTGCGCCGCTTTGCTGGCCGACGACGCCGACTTCCTGCTGCTGAACGCCTACGCCGCCCGCATTTCCGGCCTGTCGCTTGCCCATTTGACAGCCGAGGCGACGCAGGGCCGCTCGGGAAGTATTGACTGGGGCGAACTGGCGTTGTCCGAGGACGGTCCCGACGCCCGTGCCATCGGACTGAGCTTCTTCGCGCGCTGGACGGCATGAGCGACGCCCGTCTGATCACCTCCCTCACCAACGATACGGTCAAGGCCGTGCGCGCGCTGCATATGCGCAAGGAACGCGAGGCGACGGGCCTGTTTCTGGCCGAGGGCCTGAAGTTCATCGGCGAGGCGCTGGATCAGGGCCGGGCGCCGAGGATGCTTCTGGTCGGTATGGAAGCGCGCGCTCATCCGCTGCTGGAGCGCGCCAAGGCCGAGACGGCCCGCGCTGGCGGCGAGGTCGTGACGGTCACCCATCCGATCCTGGAGAAGATCAGCCGCAAGGAGAACCCCCAGACGGTGCTGGGCGTGTTCGAGCAGGCGTTTGCTCCACTTGAGAGCCTGAAGCCCGAGGCCGCACCGTGCTGGATCGCCCTGGAGCAGGTGCGCGACCCTGGCAACCTGGGCACGATCATCCGCACGGCCGACAGCGCAGGCTGTGGCGGGGTCATCCTGATTGGAGACTGCGTCGATCCCTTTTCGGTGGAGGCGGTGCGGGCGACGATGGGATCGGTCTTCGCCGTTTCGATCACCCGCGCGACGCCCGATGCTTTCCTGGCATGGCGCGAAGGTTGGCCCGGTTCGGTCGTGGGGACGCGTCTGGATGCGACAGTCGGCTATCGCGAGGCCGTCTATTCGCGTCCCAGCCTGATCCTGATGGGCAACGAACAGGCGGGGCTGACGGACGCGCTGGCCGCCGCCTGCGACGTCAACGTGAAGATACCCATGCGGGGCCGCGCGGACAGCCTGAACCTGGCCGTCGCCACGGGGATCATGGCCTATGCCGTGACGGACAGCCTCTAAGTTCCTCGCGGTTTCGCTCGCGTCGTGGCTTCGGCTTCGGCGGGGTTTTCCGGCCAGGGATGTCGCGGATAGCGGCCCCGCATGTCGGCGCGCACGGCGGCCCAGGAACCTTTCCAGAAGCCCGGGAGGTCGGCGGTGACCTGGATCGGTCGCCGCGCCGGCGACAGCAGCGCCAGCGTCAGGGGCACACGGCCACCGGCGACGGTCGGGTGGCGCGTCACGCCGAACAGTTCCTGCACGCGGATCTCGACGCGGGGTCCGCCCTCGGCCGCATAGTCGATGGCCGCCGAACCGAGCGGGGTCGTCAGACGAACAGGCGCCAGATCGTCCAGCGCCCGCTGTCGATCCCACGGAACCAGTGATTTCAAACCGGTCTCCAGCGCCGTATCGGACAAGGCGTCCAGCGACTGGACCATATCGAGCAGGGGCCAGAGCCACGTCTCGGCCGACGCCGCCAGCGCCGCGTCAGACACCTCGGGCCAGGCCGGGTCGAGCCCGTGCAGGAAGGCCAGCCTCGCGCGCAGGGCCGCCGACCGCTCACCCCAGGTCAGGCCCGCCAGGCCGTCGCGTTCGACCTCCTGACGAAGAGCGGCCGTGATCGTGGCGCGATCCGGAGCGCCCACGATCCGCTCGTCGACGACGATGGCGCCCAGACGTCGGACACGGCGGATGACCGGTCGTCCGGAGGGCTCGCGGACCAGTCGGTCCTCGACGGTCACCCGGTCCTCCAGTATCGCCGGGTCGAGCGGGGCGGCGAGACGGATCCGGTCCTTCGCCTCTCCGCCGCCGAGGTCGGCCGCAGCCAGCCAGGTCTCGTCCGCCAGGGGCTCGTGAGGGTCGAGAAACGCCCCGCGCCCGGACGCCAGCAACAGCTCGCCAGGCTTGCCCCTCGCCTTGGCCACCCGCTCTGGAAAGGCGGCCGCGACCAGGGCCCCGGGATCGACTGCGGCGTTAAGGTCGATCCGACCGCCGGCCACACGCGCCCAGCGCTCAGCCAGCCTGCGCGCGTCGTTCGCTCGGGGCGAGCGGTCATGATCGAACCCCTTCAGGCGGTCGCGCAGATCGACGTCACGACCGCCCAGCCCCGGCTCGCTCAGCACCACCGCGACCCGTGCGCCCAAAGCCGGATCGCCCGCATCGGCCGCCACGGCGACCAGATGGGCCAGGCGAGGCGCGAGCGGCAGACCGGCGAGGCGCCGTCCATGCGCCGTCAGGCCGCCCTGGTCGTCCAGGGCGCCGAGGCGCGTCAGCACCGCCCGCGCCTCCGCGAACGCTCCGGCGGGAGGCGGATCGAGAAGGGCCAGGCCGTCCGCCGAGCGCGCGCCCCAGCGGGCGAGATCGAGCGCGAGCCCGGTGAGATCGGCCTCCAGGATTTCCGGCCGCTGATGGGCGACCAGACCGCGCGTCGTCTCCTCGTCCCAGAGCCGGTAGCAAACGCCGGGTTCCGTCCGGCCCGCGCGTCCCCGTCGTTGTTCGGCAGAAGAGCGGCTCACACGAACGGTGGCCAGCCGGGTCAGGCCGCTGGACGGCTCGAAGCGCGGCACGCGGGACAGGCCGCAGTCGATGACGACACGAACGCCCTCGATCGTCAGGCTGGTCTCGGCGACCGAGGTGGCCAGCACAAGCTTGCGCCGTCCCGGCGGCGACGGGGCGATGGCCCGGTCCTGCTCGGCCTTCTCCAGCGCGCCGTACAGGGGCGCGATGTCGACATCCCCCAGCCGCAGGCGCTCGCGGACCAGTGCGGCCACCCGGTGGATTTCACCCTGACCGGGCAGGAAAGCCAAGACCGAACCCGCTTGTTCGCCGAGCGCCTTCAGACAGGCCCGTGCTGTCGCTTCCTCGATGCGTTCGGCCGGATCGCGACTCAGGTAGATCGTCTCGACGGGGTGGACGCGCCCTTGCGCCTCCACCACCGGCGCCCCGCCCAGCAGCTTCGACACGCCCGCGATGTCGAGCGTCGCCGACATGACGATCAGCTTGAGGTCGTCACGCAGGACGCCTTGGCTGTCGCGCGCGAGCGCAAGACCGAGGTCAGCGTCCAGACTCCTCTCATGGAACTCGTCGAACAGGACGGCGGCGACCCCTTCGAGGGCGGGGTCGTCGAGGATCATCCGGGTGAAGACGCCCTCGGTGACGACCTCGATGCGCGTTCTCGGGCCGATGCGGCTCTGCAGCCGGGTCCGATAGCCGACCGTCTCGCCGGGAGCCTGACCCAAGGTCGCCGCCATCCGCTCCGCCGCCGCCCGCGCCGCCAGCCGTCGGGGCTCCAGCACCAGGATGCGCGCATCGCCGCGCCAGTCGGCGTCCAGCAGCGCCAGGGGCACGACCGTCGTCTTGCCCGCTCCGGGCGGCGCGGCCAACACCACGGCCGGATGGGCGGCGACGGCGGCCTTCAGGTCGTCCAGCATGGCGTGAATGGGCAGCATGGTCGTCCCGATAGCCTCTCGGACGACGCGGACCAACGATTCTGCGCCCCGGCGGCCACGCTCCCGGTCACGAAAGCGTCGCCGCGCCTTCACGGATCGGAAACCGCGTTGCCAGTGGGGGCTCGGCTCGCTAGCGTCCGCGCCGGAAGGCCATCCGGGGAGGATGCGCCGTTTAGTAGGGGGCGAGACGCTTCATGTCCGCAGAAGGCCTTAGGCCCAGGGGGAACCGCCTGTTCCTCCGCAAATCCGTAGCCCAGATCCAGAAGGAGGCCGCCAAGAGCGAGCTGAAGCGGACCCTGGGCCCCATCAACCTGATGAGCCTGGGCATCGGCGCCATCATCGGCGCCGGCATCTTCGTCCTGACGGGTCAGGTGGCCTCGGCCAACGCCGGGCCGGCGATCATGCTGTCGTTCGTCGTCGCGGGCATCGCCTGCGCCCTGGCGGGCCTCTGCTACGCCGAGCTGGCCTCGACCATGCCGGTTTCCGGATCGGCCTATACCTACGCCTACGGCACGCTGGGCGAGGTGTTCGCCTGGGTCATGGGCTGGCTGCTGGTGCTCGAGTATGGCGTCGCCGCCTCGACCGTAGCGGTCGGCTGGTCAGGCTATGTCGTCTCCATCCTGTCGGACTTCGGCATAAGCCAGCAGATCTTCCCGACGATACAGTACGCCGGGGGCGAAGGCCCGCAGTGGGCCACGCCTCTGGTCCAGCTGGTGCAGGACGCTGGGGCCACCACCTTCCCCGCCACCGGCACTTTTAACCTGGTCGCGGCGATCGGCATCGCCGCCGTTTGCGGTCTTCTGGTGCTGGGCGTCTCGGAATCGGCCTCGATCAACAACGCGATCGTGGTGATCAAGATCATCGTCCTGCTGACGTTCATCGCGGTCGGCGTGTCCTATGTGAACCCCGCCAACTGGTCGCCGTTCATCCCGCCAGCGGAAGGCCCAGGCGAGTTCGGCGTAGGCGGCATCTTCCGCGGTGCGGCGATCATCTTCTTCGCCTATGTGGGCTTCGAGGCCGTTTCGACCGCCGCTGCCGAAGCGAAGAACCCCTCCAAAGATGTGCCCATCGGCATCCTGGGCGCCCTGTTCGTCTGCACCCTGATCTACATGGCGGTCGCCGCCGTCATGACCGGCGTCGTGCCCTACCTCGAGCTGGCTTCGCCCGCCCCGATCGCCGTGGCCATCGACCGCATGGGTCTGGAGTGGGCCGACCTGCCGATCATGACGCCGGATGGCAGCCCGCTGAACCTCATCAGCTTCCTGATCAAGATCGGGGCGATCACCGGCCTGTCCTCGGTCATGCTGGTGCTGTGCTACGGCCAGACGCGGGTCTTCTACACCATGGCGCGCGACGGCCTGCTGCCCAAGGCGTTCGCGGTCATCCATCCGAAGTACCGCACGCCGTGGATCGGCACGATCGTCCTGGGCATCCTGATCGCCGTAGCGGCGGCCTTCCTGCCGATCTCGATTCTGGGGGATCTGGTGTCTCTTGGGACCGCCACCGCCTTCTCGATCGTCTGTCTGAGCGTGATCGTGCTGCGCGTCACACACCCGGAAATGCCGCGTCCTTTCCGGGTCCCCGGCGGCATTCCGACCGCCGTCGCAGGCATCGCGGCCTGTCTGTTCCTGGCCTACAACAACCTCGTGCCGATGTTCCAGCACGCGGCCGAGGACAATCCCCTGCCGTTGATGCTGCTCGGCGGATACGCCGCGATCGGCGCACTGCTCTACGCGGCCTATGGCTTCTGGCATTCAAAGCTGGCCAAGGGCATCGACATCACGGAGGAAACGACAATGTCCACCCCCGAACAGGCGATCGCCTCCGGAGTCGACAACCAGAAGGACTGATCTTCCGATCAGCCCAGAAGCAGAAAGGCCCGGGAGCGATCCCGGGCCTTTTCATTGGTGCGGATGAGAGGACTCGAACCTCCACGCCTCGCGGCGCTGGAACCTAAATCCAGTGCGTCTACCAGTTCCGCCACATCCGCATTGGCGGCGGGTCTAGGGGGTGGCGAAGCCGCTGGCAACCGGTCCGGCTGAAAGGTCGCCTTAACCCTGTTGACGCATAGGTCGGACATCCGCGTCCGGGGTGCCGTCAATGTCGTCGCTGAGCGATCGTCCGATCCTCATCAAAAAGGTCAAAAAGGTCTCCGGCGGCGGCCACCACGGCGGCGCGTGGAAGGTCGCCTACGCCGACTTCGTTACGGCCATGATGGCCTTCTTCCTGCTCATGTGGCTGATCAACACTACAGACCCGGAGCAGAAACGCGGCATCGCTGAATACTTCGCGCCCGCCAGCGTCAGCCAGACGACCTCCGGCTCCGGGGGCATTCTGGGCGGCACATCGCTGGGTGAAGACGGGTCCAAGGGCTCGGGCTCGATGTCGGTTTTAGAACAGCTAGCTCCCGAGGCGCCCCAGGATGCTCCGGAGAAGGCCGGGGCCAACGCCAACCTGGCCGCTGCGTCGGAAGAGGAACTGCGCGAGGAGATTGCCGCGCGCGAGGCCGCCGAATTCGCTTCCGCCGCCGAATCGTTGCGCCAAGCCATGCAGCGGATGCCCGAACTGGCCGAGCTGTCCAAACAGCTGATCATCGACCAGACGCCCGAGGGCCTACGCATCCAACTGGTCGATCAGGAGGGCCGCTCGATGTTCGAGGAGAACTCCGCCCGTCCGAACGCCAGAGCCCAGGTTCTGCTCAGGGCTATCTCGACCGTCATCAATCGGCTGCCCAACCGCATCTCCATCTCGGGCCACACCTCGGCCGTCGCGGGCTCGGGTCGCGCCTCCAGCCCTGGCGATTGGCCCTTGTCGGCGCAACGCGCAGACGCCTCGCGCCAGATCCTGCAGGGGGCGGGTGTGGATCCGGATCGGGTCTATGCCGTCGCAGGCAAGGCTGGCTCCGACCCGCTTTACCCGGATGATCCCTCGCTGGCCGGCAACCGCCGCATCGCCATCGTGCTGCTGCGCGAGGCCCCGGTTCTGCCGCGGGACACCAGCCTGTGACGATCATGCGCCGCGCGAACCATCTTGCGGTGCAGCGCGGATTGACGCCAAATCGACCCATGACACCCCGCCTGCCATACTGGCGACGAGATCGGATGCGGACGTTCTGACGTGACGCAACACGTACCGACACGCCAGCTTCGCTTCTTCATGACGGCGGTCGCCCCCTGCCCCTATCTGTCCGGGATGACCGAGCGGAAGGTGTTCGCCAACCTGCCATTCTCCAACGGCGCGCATGTCAACGACGAGCTGACCCACGCCGGGTTCCGGCGCAGCCAGAACATCGCCTACCGCCCCGCCTGCGAGGGCTGCGACGCCTGTGTCTCGGTGCGCCTGCCAGTCGAGGACGTGCGGCTGTCGCGCACCCAGAAGAAGGTCTTGGCCCGCAACGCCGACCTTTCGCGCGACCTGGTCGAGGCCGAGGCGACGCAGGAGCAGTTCGCCCTGCTGAAACGCTATCTGTCGACCCGGCACCCCGGCGGCGGCATGACCGACATGACCTGGCTGGACTACATCGCCATGGTCGAGGACACGGCGGTGCGGACCCACTTGATCGAGTATCGCCTGCCGTCACTGGACGGCGGCCCCGGAGATCTGATCGCGGTTACTCTGACGGATCTGCTCTCAGACGGTCTGTCGATGGTCTATTCCTTCTTCGATCCGCAGATCGAGCGGCGCTCCCTTGGCGTCTTCGCCATCCTCGACCATGTGCGTCAGGCTCGGGCCGTGCGCCTCCCCTATGTCTACCTGGGCTACTGGGTCGAGGGGTCGCCCAAAATGGACTACAAGGCGCAGTTTAGGCCGATGGAGGTCCTGAGGCCTCTCGGCTGGAGCCGCGTCGACTGAGGCAAGAAGCCGCCTGCCGAGCTGATCAACTCTCGCCGGCAATCGACGACAAGCTGGAGAGGCGTGAGTCCAGACCTTTGCGAACGCTCGGCCAATCCTTGTCCGTGATCGCGAACATGACCGTGTCCCGGACTCGACCAGTGTGCGTGGTCTTGTGCCGCCGCAGCCTGCCTTCGCGCACCGCCCCCAGCTTGGCGATCGCCGCCTGACTGCGGGCGTTGATGCCGTCGGTGATGATCTCCACGCGAACGACGCCGGATGCGAAGGCATGCTCCAGCAACAGCCGCTTGCTGGCAGGGTTCACGACACCGCCCCGGGCATTGGGATGAAAGAAGGTCGAGCCCAGTTCGACGCGCCGATGCTCCGGCACCAGGTCATGCAGGCTGCTGGTCCCCACGACGCGGCCGTCCGAACGCCGCCGCACGGCGTAGCAGGGTCCGCCACCGCCCTTCATGTGCGCCAGCCGCTTCGACCACCAGCCGTCGAACGCCGGGCCATAGGCCGTGCTGACCATGATGGCCCAGGCGTCCGGATCGACATCCAGTGCGGCTCGGACCTCCTCGGGATCGACCGTGTCGCCAGGCTCGAGCCGGACCCAGTCGTTCTCCAGCACGGCCGCCTCGATCTTCACGCCGCGCCCTCCTCCTTCAGGAAGGCGAGCACGGTTTCGGACGTCTCCGTCTTCGAGACGAAGGCCTCGCCCACGGCGCGCGCAAGGATCAGCGTCAGACCGCCGCCTTCCGCCTTCTTGTCCCCCGCCATGCGCGCCAGCAGGGCCTCGGCCGAAAAAGTCCCGGCCTGTCCCAACCGCGTCGGCAGCCCCGCCGCGTCGACAACGGCTTCCACCCGTCGGGCGTCTCGCGCCGGGCACAACCCCTGCCGCACCGAGTAGCGGAAGGCCATGCAGCACCCCAGCGCCACCGCCTCACCGTGAGCCAGCGCCGCCTCCTCGAAGCCCAGCTCCGCCTCGATGGCGTGGCCGAAGGTGTGGCCGAGGTTCAGCAGCGCCCGCCGACCGGCCTCCTTCTCGTCCTCGCCGACGATGGCCGCCTTGATCTCGACCGAGCGCACCACGGCGCGCTCCAAAGCGGCCGGATCGCCTCGCGCCCCACCCGCCCCCTCCCCGGCCAGCCAGTCGAAGAAGGCCGGGTCGCAGATCAGGCCGTGCTTGATTACTTCCGCCCAGCCCGATCGCACCTGCCGCTCCGGCAGGGTCGCCAGCACGTTGATGTCGGCGAGCACCAACCGAGGCTGATGAAAGGCCCCGACCAGATTCTTGCCGCGGGGCGTATCAATCGCCGTTTTGCCCCCGACGGAGGAATCCACTTGGGCCAGCAGAGTCGTCGGGACTTGCACGAAGTCGATGCCGCGCATGTAGAGCGCCGCCGCCAGCCCGGCGAGGTCGCCCACCACGCCGCCGCCCAAAGCCACGATCACGTCCTTGCGGTCCAGCCCAAGCCCCAGCAGCCGGTCCATCAGCCGTTCCAGCTCGGCGAAGGACTTGGACCCCTCGCCCGGCGGTACGGCGACGATCTCGCTGCGCACACCCGCCGCCTCCAGCGACGCGCGCAAGGCGGCCCCGTGCAGTGCCGCCACGGTCTCGTCGGTCACAATGGCGGTTCGGCCCCGCGCGAACGGCGCGATCCGCCCGCCCGCCCCAGCCAGCAGCCCGCGGCCGACCGCCACGTCGTAGGGCGCGAACCCGCCGCCGGTGACCGAGATGATCGTCATGCCGCGCCCCTGCCTGCCCAGTGCGCCGAGAGCGCCTTCAGGATCGCCTCGACGGCCTGGGCGTGAGCGCCCGATCCCACATCAACGGTCACGTCGGCGGCCTCGGCGTAGATGGGGTAGCGCACCTCGGCCATGGCGCTGAGCGCCTCCAGGGGGTCCTTGCCGCGCAGCAGGGGGCGGGTGTCGCGTCGCTGCACCCGGGCCGCCACGACCGGCAGTTCCGCCCGCAGCCACACGGTCGTCGCCCGCTCCTTCATCAGGGCGCGCGTGCCGGGGTTCAGCACCGCCCCGCCGCCGGTGGCCAGCACGATCGGCGGACCGTCCAGCAGACGACGCATGACGCGCGCCTCGCCGGCGCGGAACTCCGCCTCGCCCAGCTGGCCGAAGATGTCCGACACGGTCATCCGCGCCGCCGTCTCGATCGCCTCGTCGCCGTCGATGAAGGGGAGATCGACACGTTGCGCCAGACGACGGCCCACCGTCGATTTGCCCACCCCCATCAGCCCCACGAGCGCTATGGTGCGGGTCGGCCGGGGAATCGCGGACGCGGCCGAGGGGGCGGCCTGGCCGCTCATCGGCGGCCTCGCGGAGGAAGAAGAGCAGGCGACATGGCGGCTTCAGTCTCTACACCAAGCGCCGCCGCAGGCCAGCGCCCAGCGCCGCGCTCAGGACCAGGCCCGGCATGACCACGCCCCAGGTCGAAGCTTTTCTGGAGATGATGGCGGTCGAGCGCGACGCCTCGCCCCATACCCTATCGGCCTATGCCCGCGATCTCGCCGACGCCGAGGCGGGATTGTCCCAAGGTCTGATGGAGGCGGATGCAGAGGCGGTGGAGGCGTGGTTCGCGGGCCTGTCGACGCGGGGCCTGTCGGCCGCGACCGCCGCCCGCCGACGCTCGGCGGTGCGCCAGTTCTATCGCTTCTGCCTCGGCGAAGGCTGGCGCAGCGATGATCCCTCTCGCCGTCTGGACGCGCCGAAGCAGGGCCGCCCGTTGCCCAAGACCCTGTCTCGCGACGAGGTGGAGCGCCTGCTGACGGCCGCCGCCGCCCGCGATGGAGCGGCGGGCCTGCGCCTCATCGCGTTGGTCGAGCTGGCCTACGCCTCGGGCCTTCGCGTGTCCGAGCTTCTGGCGCTCCGGGTCGAGGCGGTGCGGCGCGACCCCGCCTATCTGATCGTGCGCGGCAAGGGCGGCAAGGAACGGCTGGCGCCCCTGAACGCCTCGGCGCGGGAGGCGATCAAGGCCTGGCTGACCGCCCGCGACGCCGCGTGGCCCAAGAAGGCCCCCGACAGTCCCTGGCTTTTCCCCTCGACCGGAACCTCCGGCCACCTGACACCGCGCCGTTTCGCCCAGCTGCTGGATCAGGCGGCGATCGACGCCGGCATCGACCCATCGCGCGTCAGTCCGCACGTCCTGCGCCACGCCTTCGCGACCCATCTGCTGGAAGGCGGCGCCGACCTGCGGGTCGTCCAGACCCTGCTCGGCCATGCTGACATCGCCACGACCCAGATCTATACCCACGTCGCTGCGGATCGCCTGAGCCAGGTGGTCCAGGCGCACCACCCCCTGGCGAGGGACGAGTGAGCCCGCTTGCTCCTCGCCGCCCCCGCGACTAGGTTCCGCCGCCTTGTGACCGGGCCGCTTCGCCCGCCCCATCCGGACGCCTTATGGCCACCCATTACCTCGACTTCGAAAAGCCGATCGCCGATCTGGAAGCCAAGATCGAGGAGCTGGGCCTGCTGTCGGCCACCTCCGGCTCGTTCGAGGCCGAGATCGACGGTCTGAAGAAAAAGGCCGACCAGCTTCGCAAGAAGACCTATGCAGAGCTCGACCCCTGGAAGAAGACGCAGGTCGCCCGCCATCCGCAGCGCCCGCATTTCGTCGATTACCTGGCCGGCCTGTTCACCGATTTCACCGAGTTGCGCGGTGACCGCCAGTTCGGCGACGACCAGGCGATTCTCGGCGGCCTCGCCCGTTTCCGGGGCCAGGCCGTCGTCGTCATGGGCCATGAGAAGGGTCACGACACCGCCACCCGCCTGACCCACAACTTCGGCATGGCCCGGCCCGAGGGCTATCGCAAGGCGGTGCGCCTGATGGACATGGCCGACCGCTTCGGCCTGCCGGTCCTGACCTTCGTCGACACCGCCGGCGCCTATCCGGGCTTGGGCGCCGAGGAGCGCGGACAGGCCGAGGCCATCGCCCGCTCGACCGAACGCGGTCTGGTGCTGGGCACGCCGATGATCGCCACCGTCACGGGCGAAGGCGGCTCGGGCGGGGCGATCGCGCTCGCCGCCGCAAACCGGGTGCTGATGCTGGAGCACTCCATCTATTCGGTGATCTCGCCCGAGGGCGCGGCCGGCATCCTTTGGCGCGACGGGGCGCGGGCCAAGGACGCCGCCATGGCCATGAAGATCACCGGGCCGGATCTGATGACCATGAAGATCGTAGACCGGGTCATCCCCGAGCCCGTCGGCGGCGCCCACGCGGACCGCGACGCAGCCATTCAGGCCGTCGGAGAAGCGGTATGGGAGGAACTGCAGGCGCTTCTGCCGCTCTCTCCCGCCGAGCTGCGCGCCCAGAGGTCCGAGCGATTCTACGCCATCGGACGCAGCGCCTAGGCGGCGGCTTCGACGGCCGCGCGGGCGCCGCGCGTTTGTTTGCGCCACAGGGCCGCGTATTCGCCGCCGACGCGGGCCACCAGTTCGTGGTGCGCGCCCCGCTCGATGATCCGCCCGGCCTTCAAGACCAGGATCTGGTCGGCGTCGGCGATGGTCGACAGGCGGTGGGCGACGACCAGGGTGGTGCGGCCCGCCCGCGCCTTCCTGAGCGTCTTCTGGATGGCGGCCTCGGTGCGGCTGTCCAGCGCGCTGGTGGCCTCATCCAGGATCAGGATCGAGGGATCGGCCAGCAGGGCGCGGGCGATGCCGACCCTCTGGCGCTCGCCGCCTGACAGCTTCAGGCCGCGCTCGCCGACCTTGGTGTTCATGCCGTCCGGCAGGCCCCGGATGAAGTCCGCCAGCTCCGCCGCTTCCGCCGCCGCCCACACCGCCGCCTCATCCGCGTCCGGTCGGGCGAAGGCGATGTTGACCCGGATGGAGTCGTTGAACAGGGCCACGTCCTGCGGGACCAGAGCCACGGCCTGGCGCAGCGAGGCCTGGGTGACATCACGGGCGTCGACGCCCTCGATCAGGACCCGCCCGTTCTGCGGGTCGAGCAGACGCAGGGCCAGCTTGACGATGGTCGACTTGCCCGAGCCCGACGGCCCGACCAGGGCCGTCGTCGTGCCCGGCGGGACGACGAAGGAGACATCCTCTAGACCGCTGGACCGCGCGTCGTGGCGATAGGAGACGTCCTCGAACGCCACCGAGGCCCCTCCCCGATCCGACGACCGGGGCAGAGGCGGCGCGTCGGGCGCATCGGCGACCAGGGGTTGCTGGCGCGTGACCTTCAGCATCTCCTCCATGTCGATAAAGGACTGGCGGATTTCCCGATAGGCGAAGCCCAGGATGTTCAGTGGCGCATAGAGGGAGATCAGGATCAAAACCGCCGCCGTCACGTCGCCGGGCCCCATGCGCCCCGCCGCGGCCTCGAACCCCGCCATGACCGCCATGACGCCGAGGCCGACGTTCATGATCAGGGCCTGCACGGCGTTCAGAAGGGCGAGCGAACTGTTGGCCTTGAGCGCCGCCGCGCCATAGACCCCTAGCGCGCGGTCGTAGCCCTCGGCGGCGCGTGCTTCCGCGCCGAACGACTTGACCGTTTCGTAGTTCAGCAGCGCATCGACCGCCTGACCTGCGGCTTCCGTGTCGGCGGTGTTCATCGTGCGTCGATGCTCGATCCGCCAGTTCGAGATGGCGAAGGTGAAGACGGCGTAGACCACCACCACGACCACCGCCACGGCGGCGAAGCGCCAGTCGTAGGCGCCGCCCAGCACGCCCGCCGCCAGCACCAGCTCCAGCCCCGTCGGCACGAGGTTGAAGGCCAGGATGCGCAGCAGGAAATCCACCGCGCGAGAGCCGCGATCGACCGTCCGCGACAGGGCGCCGGACCTCTTGGTCTGATGGAAGTCCAGCGACAGGTTCAGCGCATGGGCGAAGGTCTCCGCCGCCGCGCGCCGCTGGGCCGCCTGGCGCACCGGGGCGAAGACCACGTCCGATAGCTGCGGCGCGGCGGTGGACAGGAACCGCACGATCGCCCAGCCGACGGCGAAGCCCGCGAAGCCGAGGCCCACAGCCACGCCCGTGGGCTGGTCCGCCGCAAGATGATTGACCGCCGCGCCCAGCACCAGCGGGGCCAGCACGCCGAGCGCCTTTCCCGCGATGGTCAGCAGCACGGCGATGGTCAGACGGAGCTTGAGCTGCGGCGCCTGCGACCGGCCCACCAGCCGCGCCAGGTCCATCAGCGCTGGGAGGGTCTTGGGATCAACGGGGGGTTCGGCAACGGTGCCTGCGCCTTGCGCCTTCGCCTCCATCGACCCGCTTCGTCTGCCCGCCCGTTCGCCTCTCGCCATGTCACGCATATGGTCCGCGTCGTCCGGTTGCGAAAGGCGTCAGTTCAGAGCCGCGATCGCGTCCAGCAGTTCGTCCACCGCCGCTTCCTGCGTCGCCCATGAGCAGACGAACCGCACCGAGCCGTCGTCGAAGCGATAGCAGGCCCAGCCGGCGGCGTTCAGCGCCTGATGCGCCTTGGCAGGCATGCGCACGAAGACAGCGTTGGCCTCGACCGGGTGGGCCAGGGCAAACGGGCTGCGGGTGGCGATTCCTTCCGCCAGCCGCTGAGCCATGAAATTGGCGTGGGCGGCCCCGGCCTCCCAGTCGCCGCTCTCCAGCATCCCCAGCAGCGGCGCTGCGAGATAGCGAGCCTTGGACGCCTGCTGACCCGCCTGCTTCAGCCGATTGTCGATGCGCCGCGCCAGTGACCTGTCGAACATGACGATCGCCTCGGTGCAAAGGCCGCCGGCCTTGGCGCCGCCGAACACCAGGACATCGACGCTCAATCGGGCGATCTGAGTCAGGTCGAAGCCCGCAGCCGCTGCATTGGCCAGCCGCGCCCCGTCCAGATGCACGCCATATCCCTTGGTCTTCACCGGCTCGATCAGGTGACGCAGCTCCTCCTCGGTGTAGACCGTGCCGTACTCGGTCGACTGGGTCAGGCTGAGCGCGGCGGGCGGCTGGCGGTGGCCGACCTCGGGCTCTTCCAGCGCGGCCAGCAGGGCCTTCTGGTCGATCTTGCCGGAGAAGCCGGGCAGGCCGATCAGGCCGACGCCTTGGCCGAAGAAGCCCGGCGCGCCCGTCTCGTCGGTGCAGACGTGGGCGGCGTGGTGGGCCAAGACCGCCTCGTGCGGCCAGGCGAGCATCGACAGGGCGATAGCGTTGGCCGCAGTTCCGGAGAAGACGAAACGGATCTCGGCGTCGGCGTCCAGCCTCTGGCGGATCTGGTTGGCGGCGCGGGCGGTGATCTCGTCGGCCCCGTACGCCCGCGCATATCCCGCATTGGCGTCGATCAGGCCCTTGAGCGCGGCGGGCGCCATGCCGGCGGTGTTGTCGGAACCGAAGTCGTAGCGCATCGCGGTTCAGGCCTCGTTCTGGTCGCCGTCGCGGCCACTTTCGAACCCGGCGCTGCGGGGATTCGAGCGGCGACGCAAACCCTGGCCGACGTCGATGGGCGCAGGTGCATCGGCGTCATCGCCATAAGGCACAGCCACCTGATGGGGGAAGGGAATCTCGATCCCGGCGGCGTCCAGCGCCTCCTTGGCGGCCTGGAAGACATCGGCGCGCGTCTGCCAGTAGTCGTCCGAAGCGGTCCAGGCGGCGAGGGTCATCTCGACCGAACTGTCGAGCAAGTTGGTCACCCCGGCCCAAGGCGCGGGGTCCGGCAGCACCTTGTCGTGGGCGGCGGCGGCCGCGACCAGCGCCTGTTTGGCGTCATTCAGGTTCTCGCCGTAGCCGACGCCGATCTTCAGCTCCATGCGGCGGGTCTTCTGGCCCGACAGGTTCAGGATGAAATCGCCGAAGACCTTGCCGTTCGGGGCCATGATCTTGACGTTGTTGGCGTCCGACAGCTGGGTGAAGAACAGGTCCAGCCGCTGCACCTTGCCGACATTGCCGCCGATGTTGACCAGGTCGCCGACCCGATAGGGCCGCAGGATCAGCAGCATCACGCCCGCCGCCACGTTCGACAGCGTGCCCTGCAGCGCCAGGCCGACGGCCAGCGACGCCGCGCCCAGCACGGCGATGATGGAGGTCGTCTGCACGCCGAGCCGCTGGAGCACAGCGATGAAACCGATCAGCAGAACGACGACCCGAACGACCTGAACGGCGAAGCTCAGAACCGTCGGATCGTGGCGGAAGCCTCGAATGCGGCCGAGCGCCCGCCGCGTCGCCCCTGACGCCCAGCGCGAGGCGAAGACCGTGGCGACCAGGATGACCAGCGCAATGGCCAGGTTGACCGCGAAGTCGCCCGCGATCTGGGTCAGCTTGGCGATCATGGCGGCGTCGAGGGTGATCGCCTGCTCGCCGGACGCGACGAGCGAATTCAGCACAGTGTCGGGAGAAGCCATGCGGGCGGTCTAACGCCCGAACCAGCGAATGGAAGCGGCGCGGTGCAAAAACCCGAGCTCAGACGGTTGAGGCGATCCGCCCGCCGCCGCCCTCGATGGCGTCCAGCAGATCCATGACCTCGTCGATCGTGGCGGCCTCGCGCGCGGGCTTGTCCCAGCGGATGCGGCTGATACGCGGAAAGCGCATGGCGACGCCCGACTTGTGTCGCGGCGAGCGGTTCAGGCCTTCAAAAGCGATCTCCAGCACCAGGCCGAAGTCGCGCTCCGCCCGCACCGACCGAACCGGGCCGAACCGTTCGACGGTGTGGTCGCGCACGAACTTGTCGAGCTGCTTCAACTCCTCGTCGGTGAAGCCGAAATAGGCCTTGCCGACAGGAGTCAGCGCCCCTTCCGGCGTCCAGACGCCGAAGGTGTAGTCGGAATAGAAGCTGGACCGCTTGCCGTGCCCGCGCTGGGCGTACATCAGGACGGCGTCGATCGTGTGCGGATCCCGTTTCCACTTGAACCACGGCCCCTTTGGGCGCCCGGCCAGGTAGGGACTGTCCCAGCGCTTGAGCATCAGCCCTTCCGCCGCGGCGCCGACCGGCGGATCGGCGCGCAGCCGCCCGAGCTCGGCCCAGCCGGCATAGGCCACGACCGGCGACAGGCTCAGCCGCTCGCCGCCATGATCCGCGACCATGGCCTCCAGCCGCGCGCGCCGCTCCCGCAACGGCAGGGGCCTCAGATCCTCGCCCTCCAGCGCCAGGGCGTCGTAGGCCACGATCGCGGCCGGATAGGCGGCCATGGCCTTGGCGTCGACCGTCTTGCGGTTCAGCCGCTGCTGCAGGTCGCCGAAGGGTGCGATTTGGCCATCGCGCATGACGACCAATTCTCCGTCGATGGCGCCCTCGAACGTCAGGGCGGCCACCACGTCCGGGAAGGCCGTGGCGATCTCGTCGCCTGTGCGGGAGTAGAGCCGCGTGACGCCGCCCTCCCTCACCGCCTGCACCCGGATACCGTCCCACTTCCATTCGGCGGCGTAGTCGGCGGGATCCAGCTTCTGGAAATCCACCGCCTCGTCGATGGCGACCGCCAACATGACGGGCCGGAACCGGCCGGGCGCATCGGGGCTGGGCCGCTCCGCCCGCCCCTCCAGCCAGGCGAACAGGTCGGCGTAAGGCGGATCGACGGCGTGCCAGACCTCCTCGATCTCCGACACATCGACCGGCGCGAGCGGCGTCGCCCCCTCCCCGCCTTCTGGATCCGGCGCTTCCGGGATCACCTCCGGCCGGATCATCGCCGTCGCGGTCTTGGCCAGCCGCGCCGAAAGGCCGACCCGAAGCGCCCCTGTGACCAGCTTCAGCAACGCCCACCGGCCCTTGGGCTGGAGCGCGTCCAGCCAGCCCTCGATCAGCCCCTGCACCTCGGATCGTTTCGCGGTGCGCAACGCCTCGACCACCTCGCCGAGTTCGGGCTCCCGGTTGGGGCGATAGTCGGGGTCCGCCGGCCAGATCAGCGCGACCGTCTCGGCCAGGTCGCCGACGTAGTCGTAGGACCAGCCGAACAGGACCGGATCGACCCGCGCCTCCACGGCCTTGCGGATCATGGCCGGCTTGGCCGCGTCGAAGGTCAGGTCGCCGGTGAGGGCCGCCAGCGCCCAGCCCCGGTCCGGGTCTGGCGTCGCGCGCAGATAGTCGCGCAGCAGCACGAGCTTGGCGTTCCTCGACCCCGTCAGGGCCAGGCGGTCCAGCAGTTCGGCGAAGGCGCGCATCGGACCTCATCTAGGCACGGACCCGTCCAAACGCGAAAACGCCCCGGAGGTCTCCCTCCGGGGCGCGACTTCGAAACGCGAACTTTAGTTGAACAGGCCTGCGATGACGGCGGTGATCAGGCCGCCGGCGATGGCGGCGAGGACCACATCGTTGCCGCTGCGGACGTAGTGGTAGCCTTGGGGCGGCTGGCGCAGCCCGTAGCGGTTGTAGTCGCGGATGACATAGCCATTGACGTAGGCGCTGGGGATGCGCTGGCCGTAGCTCCACTGACGATACTGATAGCCGCGCGGGGCGTAGTAGCGACCGGCGTTGTAGCGACGCTCGGCGCGCTGCCACCGCTCATAGGCGCGAGCCTGCTGACGATACTCACGACGATCGTCGCGACGGTCCTGACGCCATTCGCGGCGATCCTCGCGGGCCTCGCGGCGGTCGTCACGACGGTCATCGCGCCGGTCGTCACGGCGATCCTGACGCTGCTCGCGGCGATCGTCGCGGTCGTAGCGCGATTGGGCGTCGGCGGCGGACGCCGTCGCCATGGAGCCGGCGGCGATCAGGGCGGCCAGGCTGGTGGTGATGATCTTCTTCACGGCGGGATACTCCTGGGGCGTGTCGGGAACTACCGACCTGCGCCCACCCTAGGAGTCGGCCCTTGAGCCCGATCTGAACCAGAAACGTCAGGCCCGGTTCAGGCGGCCGCCCGGTTCTCGTCGCATTCCGCCATCTTGCGTACGGCGTCGCGACCCGACCCAACCGTCTGGATCAGTCGGGCGAGGGCGGCGAAATCGATGGGCTTGTTCAGATAGGCGTCGGCCCCAGCCTGCAGGCCCGCCTCGTGATCCTCGTGTCGGGCGGAGGCCGACAGAACGGCGACGGGCGTATCCCGGTTGGCCCCGGCCTGACGGATCAGGCGGGTGGCGGTCAGACCGTCCATCACCGGCATGTTCACATCCATGATGATCAGGCCGAAGCCCTGATCGGCCGCCAGATCGACCGCGATCTGCCCGTTCTCGGCGGCGGTCGTCGTATGGCCCGCCGAGGTGAGCCAGGCTTCCAGGATCATGCGGTTGACCGGGTGGTCCTCGACGACCAGGACCGACAGGCTTTCGCCCTCGCCGCCGTCTGCGTCGACCGCCTCGATGGCCTGGATCGGCTTCCATTCGACCACCTCGGCCTCGACCGACAGGGTGAAGGTCGAACCCTCGCCGACCGTGGAGGTCACGGTGATGTCGCCCCCCATGATGTTGGCCATGCGCCGGGCGATCGTCAGACCCAGCCCCGTGCCGCCGAACTTGCGCGTCGAGGACACGTCGGCCTGGGTGAAGGGCTGGAACAGCCGCTCCAGGTCCTCCGGCGCGATGCCGGCGCCACTGTCGGTCACCGCGAACTCGAAGGCGCAGCGGCGATCGCTGACGCGGCGTGTGCGCACAACGTATTCGACCGCGCCGGCCTCGGTGAACTTCACGGCATTGGAAAGCAGGTTCTGAATCACCTGGCAGACACGCAGGGGATCCCCTCGCACCACGGCGGGCGGATCGCCCTCGAACGTCGAGCGGAACTCCAGCCCCTTGGCCTCGGCCTGGGCGACGAAGGGCCCGGTCACACGGCGGTGCAGGTCTTCCAGATTGATGTCGATAACCTCGAAGGTCATCTTGCCCGCCTCGATCTTGGTCATGTCGAGGATATCGTTCAGCAGGCTGAGCAGGTTGTCGCCCGAGTTGCGGATGATCGACAGATACTCGCGCTGGGTTGCTTCCAGCCGGGTCGCGCTCAGCAACTGCGCGGCGCCGAGCACGCCGTTCATAGGCGTGCGCAGCTCGTGCGAGATGACGCCCAGGAAACTGGACTTGGCCTGGTTGGCGGCGTCGGCCTTGTCGCGGGCGGCCTGAAGCTCCTCGATCAGATGGGCCTGATGCTCCTGAAAGGCCTTAATGCGCTCCTCGCGCAGCATGGTCATGGTGACGAGTACGAACAGGCCGGCCGCCGTGAACGGCATGATGGCCAGGAACGGCCAGAACTCAGGAGTGCCCCAAGTGCTGGCGAGGATGATGACGGCCGCCAGCGAATAGGGCGACGAGATGACGATGGCCTGCTTAGGCGAGCTGCGAAGCTGGGAGAAGACGAGCACATAGCCGCCGATCAGCAGGGCGACGGCGAGCGAATGTCCGAACACGTGCCCCGAGAACCACGCCAGCAGCGGGGCCGAGGCCCAGGCGGCGGTCGTGACGGTGGCGATCGCCGGAAACACGAGGCCCCAGCCGGCGGTCACCTTGTCCGCCATTCGACGCTCGAACGAGCCGCGCACGGCGCCGGCCGCGACCGTGCCGCAGAACCAGACGCCGGCCTCGAGCCAGCCGACAGTGGCGAGCAGGCCCAGCGCCCAGCTGGCGATGATCAGGTAGCGCAGATACTGCGTTTGCAGGATGGCCGTCAGAGCCTGGGCGGCGTCGCCCGCAGCGCCTTGGCCGGCGCCGAGGCTCTTGCCGATCTCCTCGGACCCAACCATCCCTACCCCATCGTGCAAACAGTCCCGAATGCGACGTTAGGGCGAACCTTCTAAGACGGGGTGAACGACGTTTTCGTCAGTCCACGGCCTCGGCCGGGGTCATGGCCCGGATCGACAGGGCGTGGATGGGACCCGCCAGTTCCTCGGCCAGCAGGGTGTTGACGGCGCGCTGGCGACCGACGCGGCTCTGTCCCTCGAACGCCGCGGACACCACCGTCAGGTTGAAGTGGCTCTCACCTCCCGGTTTGGCGTCCATGCCCCCTTCGTGGTGGTGGCCGGCGTGCCGGGCGCTGTCGTCCTCGATTTCCAGCCGGGTGGGCGCAAGCGCCGCCGTCAGTTTTTCCCGAATAATCGTCGCGATCGGGCCTTCGGCCATGGTCGGTTCCTTGATGGCGTCCAAATCGACCCTACACTGGGGTCGATGCCTGCTTCGTTCCAGTACAAACCCCGCTTCAAGGACATGCGGGTCAAGCCGCCGCGCCCCGAGGAGGAGGAAGCGGAGGCCGACGTCCTGCGCCTGAAGCCCGGCGAGAAGCCCTGCCAGTGGCCCGACTGCACCCGCGCCGCTACGGCCAAGGCCCCCAAGTCGCGCGAACGGCTGAACGAGTTCTACGACTTCTGTCAGCCCCACGCCGCCGAATACAACAAGGGCTGGAACTTCTACGCCGGCATGACCGAGGGTCAGATCCGCGCCGCCCAGGAGCGCGAGGCCATGACCGGCGGCCGCCCGACCTGGGAGATGAAGGCGGGCAAGTTCAGTCGCGAGGCCGCCGCCTTCGCCGCCAAGATGGGCACAGCCAACACCGGCGGGACCGGGGGCTGGCATGACAGCTTCGGCCTGTTCGGCCGCCGGGTGCGCGAACAGGCCGCCGCCGAAGAAGAGGGTCTGCGTCTGGGCAAGCTGGAACGTCAGGCTCTGGCGGACTTGGATCTCGACGCGCGCACCGACAAGGCGGCGGTCAAGGCGCGCTATCACGAGCTGCTGAAACGCTTCCACCCCGACCTGAACCAGGGCGACCGGGGCGCGGAGGCAAAGCTGCAGCGCGTCATCAAGGCCTACAAGACGCTGAAGAAGGCCGGGATGGCGACCTAAGCCCTCGCGCCGGCGCTCCGACGCACTAGATACGGCTCCCACCTTCACAGGAGCCTGCCATGGACGTTCTCTACAAGGCCCACGCGGTCGCCTCGGGCGGAGGCCGCGCCGGCGGCCGGTCGCACACCGACGACGGTAAGATCGACGTCGCTCTGTCCGTGCCCAAGGCCATGGGCGGCGACGACGGTCCGGGCACCAATCCGGAACAGCTGTTCGCCGTGGGCTACGCCGCTTGCTATCTCGGGGCGCTCCGCCTCGTCAGCCAGCAGGCCGGCACGCCGGTGGGGCCGGACACCGAGGTCCACTCGGGCATCGGCTTTGGCAAGAACGACCGCGGCGAAGGCTACAACATCTCCGTCGATCTGAAGGTCACCGACCATGGCCTGGATCGCGCGACCATCGACGCCCTGATCGCCAAGGCCCATCAGGTCTGCCCCTACTCAAACGCCACGCGCGGCAACGTCGACGTCGATCTGTCGGCGGAATAACCGCACCCGAAGCGCCGCGCGCGTGTTGAGCCGCGCGCGCGGCGCCTCTAAACGGGCGACATGGCTCCCTCTCCGCTCGACGCTTCGCCCGATCCGCTCCTGACGTTCGAACCCCACCGCAAGGTCTCGGTGCGCGAGGCCTTCGGCGTCGATTCCGACATGACCGTGCCGTGCTTCGAGCCCGGTGACAGCCATGTACCCGAGGTGGATCCGGCCTATCGCTTCGATCCGCAGACGACGCTGGCCATCTGCGCCGGCTTCGCCCACGACCGCCGGGTGATGGTCCAGGGCTATCACGGCACCGGCAAGTCGACCCACATCGAACAGGTCGCCGCCCGCCTGAACTGGCCGCTGGTGCGCGTGAACCTCGATAGCCACGTCAGCCGCATCGATCTGGTCGGCAAGGACGCCATCGTCCTCAAGGACGGCAAGCAGGTCACCGAGTTCCGCGAAGGCATGCTGCCCTGGGCCATCCAGCGCCCCATCGCCCTGGTGTTCGACGAATACGACGCCGGTCGACCGGACGTGATGTTCGTGATCCAGCGGGTGCTGGAGGCGCAGGGCCGCCTGACCCTGCTGGACCAGAACCGGGTGATCCGGCCCAACAAGTGGTTCCGCCTGTTCGCCACGACCAACACCATCGGCCTGGGTGACACATCCGGCCTTTATCACGGCACCCAGCAGATCAATCAGGGCCAGATGGACCGCTGGTCGATCGTGACGACGCTGAACTACCTCGACCACGACGTGGAGGCCGAGATCGTCGCCGCCAAGGTTCCGGAGTGGGCCGACGCCGAGGGCCGCAGGAAGATCGCGGCGATGGTCCGCGTCGCCGACATGACGCGGAACGCCTTCATGAACGGCGACATCTCGACGGTCATGAGCCCGCGCACGGTCATCACCTGGGCCCAGAACGCGAGCATCTTCGGCGGCGACCTGGGCCTGAGCTTCCGCCTGACGTTCCTGAACAAGTGCGACGAGTTGGAACGCCCGACGATCGCAGAGTTCTATCAGCGGGCGTTCGGCGAGGATTTGCCGGAGGCGGCGGTTCGGGTGAAGGTCGGCTAGTCCCGTCGCGGCCGATCGTCCGGGATCGCCGATCCTGCAACCCAGCTGACCAGCCCGGTCACGATGGCCGCGCCAATGCCGGCCCACAGTCCGTCGACCTCGAACCCGCCGAGGAAGCTGGCGACCAGGCCGATGGTTGCGGCGTTCACGACCAGCAGGAACAGGCCGAAGGTGATGACCGTCAGCGGAAAGGTCAGCACCACCAGGATTGGCCGCACCACGGCGTTGGCGATGCCCAGCAACACCGCCGCGGCGATCAGCGAGCCCGTCTGCGTGAACGCCACGCCTGGCACGACGTAGGCGGCCAGCCACAGGCCCAGCGCCGTCACCACCGCCTGGAGAATGAACCTCAGCATCGCCCTGCCCTTTCGCTCGGGCGGCGATCCTAGAAGGTCGCGAAGACGCTCGCCACCACGGTTGCGTCGTCCACGTCGCTGTCGATCCAGTCCAGGCCGAGCGTCAGGCGGCCGACGGGGGCCTTGAACCCGGCGGACCAGTCGGTCTTGCCGTCGGGGGCGAAGCCGCCGTCCTCGTGGCCGAGCCGGGCGTTGAGCGAGACCGGCCAGCCGTAAGGGGCGTAGTCGACGCCCGTCCAGACGTAGGTGTTGTCCTCATCGCCGAGGGCGCTCTGTTCCGGGGCCCAGGCCAGGCCGGCAGACAGGGTCACGGGGCCGACGGCGCGCTCGGCCGACAGGGGGAACTCGACGTAGTTGACGCCCTCCCCGCCCGGATACTGATAGGCCTCGACGCCCAGGTCGAAGACATAGCCCAACGCCTCGCCCGACCAGCCGGCGGCCAGCGTCACCTCGATCTCGGCCCCGTCCCCCGAGGCGTCGAGGCCGTATTCCTCGATGCTCGAGACCCAGACGGAGCCGTAGAGGCCGGAGCCCGCGTTCCAGGCGGTGACGCCGCCCTGAACGGCGGGATCGTTCCCCGACAGGCTGATCCCCCGGAAGCGGTAGTCGGTCACGACGCCGATCTCTGTTTCCAGAGACCAGCCGGAAGGCGTCTCCTGGGCCGTGGCGGCAGGGGCGGCCGACAGGGTCAGGGCGAAAACGGAAAGCAGGGGAAAACGGGGCATACGGACCTCTTGCAGATGCGTCACCTTGGCGCGCGAGACCGTTACGAAGCCTTTACCACGTGGATTCACCCCATCTTTTTTCAAAGCGGGGCAGGCTGGGTGGTCATGACCCGCGTACCCCCTTTCCAATCCAGCGGTCTTCGCGGCGTCGTCGGCGCCGCCATCCTCGCCGGGGTTCTGATTCTCGCCGGCGCCGGCGGCCTCATGCTGTTCGCGGCGTCGCGGCTGGACGCGATCCAGGCCGAGCGCGAGGCCTTTCTGGTGGAGCGGCGACTGGAGCGGCTGCAGACCGGGATGGTCGAGGATGTCGTCTCCGCCAGCGTCTGGAACGACGCGGTGGAGGCCATCGGGCGAAACGACATCGAGTGGATGCAGGTCAATTTCGGCGACTACTACGCCGACTATATGGACCACCAGACGACGCTGGTGCTGGACGGGGACGGGCGGCTGATCGCGGCCTCCTTCGAGAGCGAGCCGGTCGGCGAGGCTGAGGTCGCGGCGCTCATGCAGGCCGCGCGACCGCTTGCGGCACAGGTCGCGACGCAGGCCGCGCGGCCTGAGCGGCGGAACGCCCTGGCGCTTGACGCCGTGGCCAGCGCGACGACCCTCATCCGGATCGACGGCGTCGTGCATCAGGTGGTCGCCGCCAGCGTCGTGCCGGAAGACGCCAGCGTCGAGCGCGCGGCCCGGGACCCGATCGTCGTGTCGGCTCGGCCGATCTCCCATTTCCTGCGGTCGCTCGAAGCCGATCTGGCGATCACATCGCCCCGGTACGAGACGACGCCGCTGAGCGGGACCGGGCGCTTCGTCCTTCGCGGGCTGGACGGAGCGGCGCTGGGCCACGTCCACTGGAGGCCGGAGAAGCCCGGCATGGCGGTGATGCTGCAGGCGGCGCCGGTGTTCGTTCTGCTGTTGCTCCTGCTGGGCGGGGCGGGGTTTGTCCTGATGCGGCGGCTGGACGGAATCACGCGCCGCTTGGCGGCGTCGGAGGCCGCACTGGTGGAGGCGCGGGACCGCGCCGAAGCGGCGAACGAAGCCAAGACGCGCTTCCTGTCGAACGTCAGCCACGAACTGCGCACCCCACTGAACGGGGTGATGGGTATGGCCGAGGTGCTGGCGCTGGGGCCGTTGTCGCCGCAGCAACAGGCGCATCTGGCGATCCTGAAAGCCTCGGGATCGGACCTGCTCCGCCTGATCGAGCATCTGCTGGCGGTGACGCGGCTGGAGCGTCAGTCGGAGGCCGCGCCCGAAGTCGAAGACTTCGATCTGGGCGCGTTGCTGACCCGCGCGGTCGAGGCGCATCGCGACACGGCCGAGGCCAGGGGGCTGGAATTGGCCATGAGCTGCACGGTCCAGGGTCTGCGCACCGGGGCACGGGGGGCGCTGGAACAGGCGCTCGCCTATCTGCTGGAGAACGCCCTGACCTATACCGAGATTGGATCGGTGCGGGTCGATGCCTCCGAGCACGGCGGACAGGTGATGATCACCGTGTCCGACACCGGCATCGGCATCAGCCCGGATGTGCTGCCGCGGCTGTTCGATCCGTTCGTTCAGGGCGACGAGTCGAGCACGCGACGGTTCGAGGGCGCGGGGCTGGGGCTGTCGATCTGTCAGGGTCTGGTCGTCTCCATGGGCGGACGGATTCATGTGGACAGCGCGGTCGGACGCGGCTCGCGGTTCACGGTCAGCCTGCCCTTGCCGAGGGCGGCTGTGGCGGAGCGTCGCGAACGCGTCGCGGCCTAGGAACCTTGGCCATCAGACTGCGCTATGAGGGTCAGCCTCCCCGGGCCTCATCCAGAGAAGGAAACCATCATGACCGACGAACGCATCGAAGGCGCCGTGACCGGCGCGAACGGCACGCTCAAGTCCGGCTTCGGCCGTCTGACCGGCGACACCAAGCTTCAGCTCGAAGGCAAGTTCGACGAGGTGAAGGGCAAGGCGCTGGACGCCTACGGGCGCGCCATCGACAAGCTGGAGACGTTGTCGGAGCGGGCCCCGGCCGACCTGCGCGAGCCGGTCCGCACGGGCCTGGACTTCGCGCGGCGTAAGCCGCTGCTGACGACCGGCATCATCGCGGGTTTGGCCTTCATCCTGGCCGGGTCGGGGCGTCGCCGCCGCTACTGATCGGCTCGTCTCGAAGACACGAAAGGCCCGGGATCGCTCCCGGGCCTTTTGCTTTGAGGCGAAAGCGGATCAAACCGCCTCGCCGTCCACGGTCTCCTTGGCCGGAGCGCCGGCCGACGGGGTGATGTCGAAGGCGATCTTGCCGTCCTTGAGCTCCACCTTGACGTGGCCGCCGCGGGTGAGGCGTCCGAACAGGATGTCGTCCGCCAGAGGCTTCTTGATGTTCTCCTGGATGACGCGAGCGAGCGGGCGCGCGCCGTAGAGTTCGTCGAAGCCGTTCTTGGCCAGCCAGTCGGCCGCGTCGTCGGTGAGTTCGATAGTGATGTTGCGGTCCGCCAGCTGGGCTTCCAGCTGAAGCACGAACTTGGTCACCACCTGGCGGATGGTCTCGGAGTCCAGCGCCTTGAAGGCGACGATGGCGTCCAGACGGTTGCGGAACTCGGGCGCGAACAGGCGCTGGATGGCCTTGTCGTCCTCGCCCTCGACCTTGCCGCGGCCGAAGCCGATGGAGGCCCGGGCGTTGTCGGCGGCGCCGGCGTTGGTGGTCATGATCAGGACGGTGTTCCTGAAATCGACCTTCTTGCCGACGGCGTCGGTCAACATCCCGTTGTCCATGACCTGGAGCAGGATGTTGTAGACGTCGGGGTGCGCCTTCTCGATCTCGTCGAGCAGAACCACGGCGTGCGGGTGCTGGTCGACGGCGTCGGTCAGAAGCCCGCCCTGGTCATGACCGACGTAGCCCGGAGGCGCGCCGATCAGACGGCTGACGGTATGCCGCTCCATGTACTCGCTCATGTCGAAGCGCAGCATCTCGATGCCGAGCGTCGCCGCCAGCTGCTTGGCCACCTCGGTCTTGCCGACGCCGGTCGGGCCGGAGAACAGGAAGGCGCCGATGGGCTTTTGCGGATCGCGCAAACCGGCGCGGGCCAGCTTCATGGCCGAGGAGACCTGCTCGATCGCCGCGTCCTGACCGAAGACGGCCCGGTTCAGGTCGTCCTTCAGCGCCTTCAGGCTCTCGGTGTCGGACTTGGACACTGACTTCGGCGGGATGCGGGCCATCTTGGCGATGACGGCCTCGACCTCCTTCTGGCCGATGACCTTCTTGCGCTTGGATTCGGCCAGCAGCATCTGGGACGCGCCCGCCTCGTCGATGACGTCGATCGCCTTGTCCGGCAGCTTGCGGTCGGTCATGTAGCGCGCCGACAGCTCGACCGCCGAGCGGATCGCCGCGTCGGTGTAGCGCAGCTTGTGGTGGGTCTCGTACGAGCTCTTCAGCCCGCGCAGGATCTTCACCGTGTCCTCGACTGTCGGCTCGTTGACGTCGATCTTCTGGAAGCGACGGACCAGCGCCCGGTCCTTCTCGAAGTGCTGGCGATACTCCTTGTAGGTGGTCGAGCCCATGCAGCGCAGGCTGCCGGACGCCAAGGCGGGCTTCAGTAGATTGGACGCATCCATCGCCCCGCCGGAGGTGGCGCCGGCGCCGATCACCGTGTGGATCTCGTCGATGAACAGGATCGCGTCGTCGTGGTTCTCGAGCTCCTTGACGACCTGCTTCAGCCGCTCCTCGAAGTCGCCGCGATAGCGGGTGCCGGCCAGCAGGGCGCCCATGTCGAGCGAGTAGATGGTCGCGCCCTTGAGCACGTCCGGCACCTCGCCGTTGACGATCTTGCGGGCGAGCCCTTCCGCGATCGCGGTCTTGCCGACGCCGGGTTCGCCGACCAGCAGGGGGTTGTTCTTGGTGCGGCGGCACAGGATCTGGATCGAGCGCTCGACCTCGGCCAGGCGGCCGATCAGGGGGTCGACCTTGCCGTTCCGCGACTTCTCGTTGAGGTCGACGCAGTAGGCTTCCAGCGCCTCTCCGCCCTGCTTGACGGCGGCGGCGTCCTCCGCCTCCTCCGGCGACTGGCCGGCGGCCTTGGCGGGACGGGTCTCGCCCTGCCCTGCCTTCTTGGCGATGCCGTGGGCGATGAAGTTGACCGCGTCGTAGCGGGTCATGTCCTGCTCCTGCAGGAAGTAGGCGGCGTGGCTCTCGCGCTCCGAGAAGATGGCGACGAGCACGTTCGCACCCGAGACCTCTTCCCGGCCCGAGCTTTGGACGTGGATCACCGCGCGCTGGATCACGCGCTGGAAGCCGGCGGTCGGCTTGGCGTCTTCGCCGTCGGAGGTCGCGAGCGCGGCCAGGTCGGTGTCGACGTAAAGGGTCAGGGCCGTCTTCAACGCCGTCAGGTCGACGTTGCAGGCCTTCATCACCGCAGAGGCGTCCGGGTCGTCGACCAGGGCCAGAAGCAGGTGTTCGAGGGTGGCGTACTCATGACGGCGCTCGTTGGCGTAGGCCACGGCGCGGTGCAGGGTCTCTTCGAGAGGACGCGAAAACGAGGGCATTGGGAGGTTCCTCTCAGTCCTTTTCCATCGTGCATTGCAGGGGGTGCTGGTGGCGCCGCGCCGTCTCGACCACCTGGGCGACCTTGGTTTCGGCCACTTCGTAGGTGTAGACGCCGCACACCCCGACGCCATGCTGGTGCACATGCAGCATGATGCGGGTCGCGTCCTCGCGGCTCTTCTGGAAAAACCGCTCCAGCACATAGACGACGAATTCCATCGGCGTGTAGTCGTCGTTGAGGATCAGCACCCGATAGAGCGAGGGCTTCTGAAGCTTGGGCTTCGTTTCGGTGACGGTGGCGGCGCCGATGCCGCCTCCGCCTTGTTCGCCGGGTCTTCTGGTCGCCATTCTCGGTCCGTCGGGGAGTCGATGGATCAGATAGGGAATGATGGCCGGTTTTGAAGGCGCGTCCAGTCACTTGGTGGTGCGAGGCCAGATGTCGCGCTTAGTAGACCCGACCGTCGCGGCGCATTAGGCGCAAGAGCGCCCGATCAGCGGTGATCGTCGCATGGGCCGGATATCCAGCCTTGATCGTGTGCCCAGTTAATCAGAATACGTCATCCACGTCGGGCTCGAGCCTCGGCGTCGTCTGAAGCGCCGGCGGGCGGGACGGATCGATGCGGACCGGCTCGGCGGCGCGCAGCCGGTCGTAGCTCTCCTGCGCGGATGCGGCCACGTCGGCGGCGTCCCTCAGGATCGTCGGCTTGAGGAAGATGAAGAGGGTCCGGCGCGTCTGGCTGTCGTTCCGCGACCGGAAGGCGTTGCCGATGATCGGAATGCTGCCCAGCCCCGGCACGCGGCTGTTCCCGATCTGACGGTCGTCCGTGACCAAGCCGCCCAGCACAATGGTCTCGCCGTCGTCCGCGAGCACGCTGGTCTGGATGCTGCGCCGGTTGGTGATCAGGTCCGCCGCCCCCGTGACCGTGGTAGTGACCAGCGACGACACCTCCTGGCTCACCTCCAGCCGCACAGTCTCGCCCTCGTGCACACGGGGCACGACGCGCAAGGTCAGGCCCACGTCCTCGCGGCTGATGGTGGTGAAGGGGTTGGTCGAGTTGCCGTCGGTGGCGAAGCTGCCGGTCCGGAACGGCACGTTCTGGCCGACCACGATCTCGGCCGGTTCGTTGTCCAGCACCGTCACGCTGGGCGACGACAGCAGGTTGGCCGCCGAGTTGGTGCCCAGCGCCTGAAGCAGCACGCCGAACTCCCCCTCCTCGCCCGCCGCGACCGACAAGCCTGACGACAGCAGCCGCCCGGCCGGATAGCCCAGCGCCGTCAGCACGGTCGATAGGGACGACCCGGCGTTGCCGAACGAGGTCCCGCCGACCACGCCGGTGTCGGGCACCGCCCCGCCGAGACCCAGCTGCACGCCGATCTGCTCGCCCAGTTCGCCGGTGATCTCGACGATGGCGACCTCGATCTTGACCTGGGCGCGGCGCAGGTCGAGCTGGCTGATCAGCTCCTCCAGCATCTCCACCGTCGCGGGCGGGCCGCGCATGACGACCGCATTCAGCTCCGGCGAGGCCTGAACTGTCACGCCGTCCAGGGTGAAGCCCGCCGGACGTGCCGCCGGACCGCCCGCGCCCGGCGGAGGCAGGGATCCCCCCTCCCCACCCGAGGTGATGGCCGCCGCGGCCTGGGCCGCCGTATCGCGGTTGGACGCCGACAAGCTGGCCAGCCCGGTGTCGTTCCGCAGCGACCGCGCCACGGCGTTGGTCGCCGGCCCCTCGCCGCCCAGCAGGCCGCGCACGATGTCGGTGATCGCCTCGGCGTCGGAGTTTCTGAGGCGCACGACGCGGGTGATCGGCGTCGCCCCGCCCGGCGTGTCCAGCGCCGCCACGATCGAGCGGGCCTGGGCGATGTCGGCGGCGTTGCCCCGGATCAGCAGGACGTTGGACCGCTCGTCCGCCGTCACGCGCGGCCCGCCGGCGTCCGAGCCCAGCAGGGCGCCCACCGAAGCCGCCGCATCGGTCGCCGAGGCGTGTTGCAGCGCGATGGCGTCGAACGACGACCCGCCGCCCCGGTCGAGCGTCGCGGCCAGCGCCTGCACCCGGGCGATGTTCTCGGCATAGTCGGTGACGACGACGGCGTTGGGCTCGGTCAGGGCCTCGATGGCGCCGAACGACGACACCAGCGGGCGCAGCGCGCGGACCGCCTGATCGCTGGGCAGGTTCCGCAGACGCACCAGTCGCGTCACGATCTGCTGACTGGAGGCGGCGGCGCCGGTCTCGGACGCGCCCGACTGGACCACGCTGGCCTGGGGCACGATGCGCCAGACGTTTCCGCTGCGCACGGCCGCAAAGCCTGAGGTGCGCAGGACCGACAGGAACAGCTCCCACACGCCGTTCCGGCTCAGCGGCTGAGCCGAAACGACGTTGACCTGGCCCTGCACCTGGGGGTCGAGCACCAGGGTGCGGCCGGTGATGCGGCTGACCTGTTCGGCGACATCCTTGATGTCGGCGCCGCGCATGTTGATGACTACGTCCTGCATGGCCTCGGGCGGCGGGGCGACGGTCTGGGCGAGCGGCGCCAGAGGCGCGGTGGCCGCGAGGCTCAGAGCCAGGACGCTGGCGGTGGTCAGGCGGAGGAACTTGGTCACGCCGGGCTCCTAGCGAAGCGGGAAGGTGAAGGTGAGACGACGGCCGTCGCGGTTGACGACCACGCGCGCCTGTCCGGCGGCGCGAGCCTGCTCCAGCAGCGACTGGTCGTTGGACGAGCCCGAGACGGCCTGACCGTTCAGGCTCTCGATGACGTCGCCGGGCTGCAGGCCGAAGCGGCGCAGTTCGGCCGACGGGTTGGGGCCGATGCGGTAGCCCGAGGCTGTCGCCGATACACCCGCCGAGGCCGCAGTCGCGGCGGCGGTCTGGGCGGGTGCCGGTGTAACTGGAGCGGCACCTGCGCCGAGATTCAGCGGCGGCGGCGCGCCTGCGGGCGGAGGCGGCGCGGCGGTCCCGCCGGGCGCGACCGGGGTTACCGTGATCCCGGCCCCGGGCGCGGCCGCCGCCGGATCGACCGGGGCGACCACAGGCTGGGGAAAGTCCAGACGCTCGCGCGTCCCGCCGACGTTCAGGATGACGTGGTCGACCTCAATGGCCTCAATGACCGCGTTAGCGGCTGGGCTCTGACCGACGCCATAGATGGTCGCAGGACCCTCTCCGACCGCAATCAGGGCCGTTGAGGCACTGGGAGGATAGGCGGCCAGCACCCCTCTCAGGACCAGGCCGAGACTGGAGGCCGGCAGCCCCCCGGCCGCAGCCGCCCCGCCGCCGAAGGGCGCGAGCGAGACGATGCGCGCGACGTCAGGATCCTGCCCTCCGGCCTGGACCCCCAGCGGCGGCAGGCTTTCGGCCACTGCCACTTCGCTCCGCCCATCGTCCCAGCCGACCAGCCGCCAGGTCAGGGCCGCGAGCGCCCAGGCGATCGAGCCGACCACCAGCACGCTGACGGCTCGCAAGGCCAGTTCGTTGCGACGCTCCGGGGTCACGCCGCGCTCCCGAGACGGTCGACGAAACCGGACAGCCGGATCGTCTCGTCGCCCGAACCGGCCGGACTGACGACCACCTCGACGGCGATCAGGTCGGGATCATCGGTGGCGCGGCGGCTGACCCGCACATCCCACTGGCGGTCCATCATGGTGACGGTCGAGACGTCGGGCGTCGCGGCCCCGCCCTTCAGGTTCAGCTCGGTCAGCCGGTTCTCGGCCACCCATTGGGCGACGACCCGGTCCTCCAGCCCACGCACGCCGTCGACGTGGGCCTGGGTCGCGCGGGTCAGGCCCACCGTGGCGATGGCCAGGATGAACAGGGCGACCAGCGCCTCCATCAGGGAATAGCCGGACCGACGCGCGCCCATCACGCCGCCTCATCCGTCACGGGCCGCGCCACGGCGTTCAAGCCGTCGAACTCCACCCGCCAGCGCCGGTCGCCCTTGGCCAGGCCGAAGGCGGCGACGGGTTGCGCCCCGTCCGGGTCGATGGTCACCGGCGAGGTCGTCTCCAGCCCGATCAGGGTCACGCCAGCCGGCAGGGCATGGCGTTCCGCCAGCGCCTCGACGCCCTCGGCCGCCGCCCCGTCCGGCCGCACGAACCCATATCCCTCGCCGTCGAAGGCCAACGCCAGGGGCCGCCGCGTCACCAGCACGTCGTCGGCGGCCAGCCTCAGCCGGTCGGCCAGCCGATTGGCCTCGGTCTCCACACCCATGCCGCGATCGGCCGCCCCGACGCCCAGCGTCACCACGGCGGCCGTTACGCCGACGATGGCCAGGACGACCAGAATTTCCACCAGGGTCATGCCCTCGCGCCGCATCCGTCTGACCTGTCCCCCGACAGACATCATCAGCGGCTCTTCTCGGTCAGATCGGCGTCCAGCCCTTCGCCGCCCTCCTCGCCGTCCTTGCCGAGGCTGAACAGGTCGTAGGCGCCCGACTGGCCGGGGCTGCGATAGACGTAGTCGCGGCCCCAGGGGTCCTGCGGCAGCTCGGTCAGATAGGGCTCGGCCGGATAGGCGCGCGGCGCGGGCGGGGCGGTGGGCCGCTCGACGAGCGCGTTCAGCCCCTGCTCCGTCGTCGGATAGTCGCCGTTGTCGAGCCGGTACATGCGCAGCGCCGTCGCGACGGTCTTCAGGTCCGTCTTGGCCACGGTGACGCGAGCCTCGTCCGGCCGCCCGATCACGTTGGGCACGATCAAGACGGCGACGACCGCAATGATCGCCAGGACGACGATCATCTCGACCAGAGTCAGGCCCGGACGCCGTCTCGACAGACGAGATCGGCGTTCGTGACGCTGAAGCGAAGTAATCATGACACTTTTTTCTCGATGAGACTGCCATGGCGACAGCCTGTTTTTCGCTGCTATAGACCGCCTCGTGGCCCTGGACCACGCCCTTCTGTCACGGACTTCCGATGCCCGGTCGACCCGCCCGTTCGAACCTTCCGAGCCGAGGCTTATGGCGTATCGTCGATGACAGAATCTTTGCGGTGGACCGCGGCTGGGCGGGGCCGACGACGGTTCTGGTTCCTTCGGAAGACGTCCTGACCCTGACGGTCGACCTGCCGTTCGCGACGCGAGCGCAGCGCCTGTCCAATCTTCCGTATGCGATGGAAGACGCCGTCGCCGAGCCGCTCGGCAATCTGCACTTCGCGCTGGGCCAGGAGGTCGCACCGCGCCGACACATCGCCGGGGCCGTCCGCCGCGCCCGGATGGACCAGTGGATCGCCCTGCTGGCTGAGGCCGAGCTGGATGCGGCGATTCTGCTGCCCGACGCCCTGACCCTGCCGGTCCCGCCCGCCGGGGTCTGGGCCGTCCGCAAGGCCGAGGGCGGCCGCGCCCTGATCCGCACCTACAATGGCGCGGGCTTCGCCGTACCTCTGGCCATGCTGAACTCTGCCTGGACGGCGGCGGGCAAACCTCGCATCGCCGCCCTGGGCGAGCCCCTGCCCGACGCCATGGCCGAGGGCGTGGACGCCACCGCCGCCGTGGTCGATCCGGCGGGCGATCCGTTGCTGGTCCTGCCGCCGCTCGATCTGCGACAGGGCGCCTATGCCGCGACGCGCCCCACCGCACTGTCCGCCGGCCGCACCTTGGCCTGGGTCGCCGGGATCGGGGTCGTGGCCCACATCGCCGTCCTCGGCGTCGACGCCCTGCTTCTGCACGGCATGGCCGAACGCAAGGAGGCCGAGGCGCGTGCCGTGCTCCAGTCCGTGGCGCCCCAGGTGGCCGCGACCGATGACCCCGTCGCCGCCGCCGATCGCCTGCTGCCCAGCGCAGGCGGCGGAGCCAAACCCTTCACAGGCCTGCTCAGCCGCACGTCCCAGGCCCTGCCCGGAGGCGGCGTCGTCGCCTTCAACCGCCTGGCCTATGAGCCGGGCGGGCTCGATCTCGCCGTCGTCGTGCCGGACGCCTCGACGCTCGACCGGGCGGTCGCCGCCCTGAACGCCTCGGGCCTGACCGCGACCGGCGCGCCCGGCGTGGTCGACGCCGCCGCCGCAACCGACGGGCTGAACGCCACCATCACGGTTGGAGGCGCCCGATGAGAGCGCCCGTCCTCCTGACCCGTGCGTCTCCCGCCTTCGACTCCGCCGCCGCGTGGTACGCGGCTCGGTCGCGCCGCGAGCAAGTCCTGCTGGCCGGCCTCGGCGTGCTGCTGGCCGGGGCGGTGCTGTGGCTCCTGATCCTGCGTCCCCTGCTCGATGCCCGCGCCGCTTCCGTCGCCCGCATCGCCGCCTATGAAGAGGTCATGGTCCGCGTCCGCACCGCCGGACCTCCGGGACCGATGGTCGCCGGGCTGGACGGTCCGCTTGAAACCGCCATCCCGACCCAGGCCGCGACCTTCGGCGTCGTCCCGACCGTCGCCATGGACGGCGATGCCGCGACCGTCACGGTCTCGGAAGGCCGCTACGACAGCCTGATCCCCTGGCTCTCGGCGCTGGAGGCCTCGGGCGCGATCCTGTCCTCGGTCGAGCTGCAGCGCGGCAGCCAGCCCGGCGCGGTCAACGCCACCCTGCGAGTCGAACGCCCATGACGCTCGCCGAAGACCGCCCCGCCGCGCCCGCTCTCGCCTATGGGTTCGCCCGGCGTCGCGGGGCCATGATCGTCACCGGCGGCGAGCGGCCCGTGTGCCTGCACCGTCGCTCGGCCACGCTGGAGACGCTGCTCGAGGTCCGCCGCGTCGCCGGCGCCGACATCGCCTTCGAGGCCGTGGACGACGACCGCTTCGACGCCGTGCTGCGCGACCAGACCGGCGGAGAGGCCGCGCCCGCCGCCGACATCGCCGCCTCCGAGGACGACCTGAAGGCCCTGGCCGACGAGGCCGCCGTCATCGACGACCTGCTGGACAGCCGCGACGACGCCCCGGTGGTGCGCCTGATCAACGCGCTCCTGCTCCAGGCCATCCGCGACGGCGCGTCGGATATTCACATTGAGGCCGAGGAGAAGCGGCTGGTCGTCCGCTTCCGCATCGACGGCGTGCTGAGGGAGGTGCTGGAGCCCGCCCGCGCGCTCGCCCCCCTGCTGGTCAGCCGCATCAAGGTCATGGCCCGCCTCGACATCGCCGAGAAGCGCGTGCCTCACGACGGCCGGGTGACCCTGCGGATCGGCGGGCTGGACGTCGACGTCCGCGTCTCGACCATTCCGTCCCAGTACGGCGAGCGGGTGGTGCTGCGCCTGCTGGACCGGGGCTCGACCAGCCTCGACCTTGCCCAGCTGGGCATGAGCGCGCGCGACCTGCAGACCTTCGAGCGCCTGATCGCCCGGCCGCACGGCGTTATCCTGGTCACCGGCCCGACCGGCTCGGGCAAGACGACGACGCTCTATTCGGCCCTGACGCGGCTGAACGACCGCCGCCGCAACATCATGACGGTCGAGGACCCGATCGAATATGCGCTGGACGGCATCGGCCAGATGCAGGTCAACGCCAAGATCGAGCTGACCTTCGCCCGGGGGCTGCGCGCCATCCTGCGCCAGGACCCCGACGTCATCATGGTCGGCGAGATCCGCGATCACGAGACGGCCGAGGTCGCCGTCCGCGCCTCCATGACCGGCCACCTGATGCTGTCGACGCTGCACACCAACACCGCCGTCGGCAGCGTGACCCGCCTGATCGACATGGGGGTGGAGCGCTATCTTCTGGCCCCCATGCTGACCGGCCTGATCGCCCAGCGTCTGGTCCGCCGCCTCTGCCCCCACTGCCGCAAGGAAGACACGGCGACCCAGGCCGACAGCGAGCTGACCGGCGGCGCCATCCCGGTCGGCGCCCGCGTCTTCCGCGCCGTCGGCTGCCCCCAGTGCCGGGGCGAGGGCTACAAGGGCCGCCTCGGCGTCTATGAAGTCATCGAGGTTGATCCGGCGATGCAGCAGGCGGTGCACGACGGCGCGGGCGAGCCCGAGCTGGTGAAGCTCGCCCGCCAGCGCGGCCCGGGTCTGCTCGAAGACGGCGCCACCAAAGCCATGGCCGGGGAAACCTCGGTGCAGGAGGTCGCGCGCGTGGTCCGCGAGGACGCCTGATGCCGGTCTACGCCTGGCAAGCCGTCGACGCCGAGGGAAAGCCTCACAAGGGCACCATCGAAGCCGCGTCCGACGTCGGCGCGCGCCAGCTGGTCCGCGACCGGGGCCTGCTCCCCACCGGCGTCAGCCTCGCCGGCGACACCGCCCGGACGAAAGGCGTCGGGATCACCCTGTTCAAACGCGGCGTCTCGTCCAAGACGCTCGCCGCCGTCACCCGCCAGCTCTCGACCCTGATCGGCTCGGACATCCGCATCGAGGAGGCGCTGCGCATCGCCGCCCAGCAGACCGAGGGCCAGCCCGTCTCCGTCGTCTTGACCGACGTCCGCTCCGCCATCCTGGAGGGCCGCAGCTTCGCCTCCGCCCTGGGCCGCCACCCCAAGGTCTTCCCGGAGTTCTACCGCGCCTCGATCGCCGCAGGCGAGCAGTCGGGCAAGCTGTCGACTGTCCTGGCCCACCTGACCGAGTTCGTCGGCAATCAGGAGAAGGCGCGCAGGAAGGTCCAACTGGCGCTCCTTTACCCCGCCCTGCTGGCGGGGGTGTCGCTGCTAATGATCACCCTGATGATGGTCTATGTGGTGCCCGACATCGTGCGCGTCTTCGTCTCGCGCGGAGCCGAGCTGCCCTTCCTGACCCGCGCCCTGATCGCGCTCTCGGCCTTCGTTCAGAGTTTCGGCGTCTACGTCCTGATCGCGCTGGGCATCGCCGGAGTCGCCTGGAACCGCTGGCTGGCGGTCCCCGCCAACAGCCGCCGCTTCGCCGAGTTCCTGTTGAAGACGCCGCCCTTCGCCGGCTTCGTCCAGCACCTGAACGCCGCCCGGTTCGCCGGATCGCTGGCGACGCTGGTCCGCTCCGACGTGCCCCTGGTCGAGGCGCTTCAGGCCGCCGCCGCCGTGACGCCGAACCGCTATGCCCGCGAACGCGCGCTCGTGACCGCCGCCCGCGTCCGCGAGGGATCATCCTTGCGCCGCGCCATGGCCGAGGCCGACGTCTTCCCGCCGCTGCTGCTCGCGATCGTCGCTGCGGGCGAACAGTCCGGCAAGCTGGGCCAGGGTCTGGAACGCGCGGCCCAGGATCTGGAGCAGGAGCTCGACAGCCTGGTTCAGGCGCTCGTGTCGCTGGTCGAGCCTGGGGTGCTGCTGGTCATGGGCGGGATCGTGCTGCTGATGGTGCTGGCCATCCTCATGCCGATCGTGAACCTCAACAACCTGGCGGGGTTGTGAGCGGTCCGGCCTACAGGCTGCCCTCGAACCTCACCGGCGCCGTCATGCCGGGGATCAGGCCGACGCCGCCCGCCTCGATGGAGGCCGTCAGCCCGCCGTCCGCCTGGATGCGGGCCTGCATCACCGCCTCGCCCGAGCCGTCGCGATTCAGCGTTACTAGGGTCGATCCCTCGTCCGCCGTCACCGTCCCGGCCAGCGCCGGAACCGGCGTCGCCGCCCCGCCGCCCGTGAGGGCGCACGCCCCCGCCGAAGTGGTGATCGTCCCCTCGCCCTCCGGCGCGCCCCGGATCGACAGCCGGGCCACATCCAGCCGCGCCACCGGATCACAAACGAACGGCATGGCGGGCGCCACGGCGTTGAGCAGCCGCATCGACGCCGTCCCCTCCAGATCACGCACCAGCACCCGCCCCGGCCGCACCAGGGCCTCGGCCGTCGCCTTCGTCTCCGGTCCGCGCAGCGAAATCCGCTCGACCGCCGCCAGGCTGAACAGAGAGCTGAACGGCCTCAGGCTCCAGCCCGCGCCGAACCCGCCTGGCAGCGCCCGTTCACCGGCCCAGACCGTGCCCACCGCCTGCCGCTCGCCGTTGGACGAGCGCGGCGTCACGATCTCCGCCGGGGCCATCGCCACCAGCCCGACGAAGAACGACCCCGCGGCCACGCAACCCAGCACCACGCGCCACCGCGTGACCTTGACCGCCAGGCGCTCGAACTGAAATGCGCCCCCGGCCCGTCCGCCTTCGCCGTCGCGTGTCCGCCAGACCTTCAGCATGCGCTCTCCCTCGTCGACGCCTCGATAGCACGGCCAAGGTGACAACCAAGCGGCGCCGCGAGGGTTTCACCCTGGTCGAGGTGCTGATCGCTCTGGCCCTCTTCGCCGTGATCGGCGTGGCGGGCTTCACCCTGTTGAACAGCGTGCTCCGTACCCAGGGCGCGACAGAGACCCGGCTTGACCGCATGGCCGAGATCCAGCGCGCCATGCTGGTCGTCACCTCCGACCTCGATCAGGTCACGGGCTCCATCGCGGGCGGCGGGGGCGGCCTGTCGATCCGCAAGTTCGACGCCGCAGGCAACGTCGTGGCGGTCCGTTACGAACTGGCGGGCGACCGCGTGAACCGCATCGTAAGCGGCCCGGCCGGAGAGCGTGTCCAGACCCTGCTGACCGGCGTCGCCGACGCCCGCTGGAGCTTCCACCAGAGGCGCGGAACCTGGCTCGACACCTGGCCCCTGCCCGCGCCTGCGGCCGCACCCCCCGGCGCCCCCACCCCCAACCAGCCAACCCGGCTGCTTGCCGACGAGGGGCTGACGGCGGTGGCGCTCGACCTGACGCTGAACGGCGTCGACGGCCGCCCCGGCGCGACGGTGCGCCGCCTCGTCTCCATCCCCCTGACCGATGCGCCCGAGGCAGTCGCGCCTGACGCCGTGGCCGGGGTGGTGCGGGAGACCGCCGAATGACCCGGCGCGAGGGCATGATCCTGCTCAACGTCCTGCTGGTCATGGCAGTGGCCAGCGTCGCCGTGCTGATCATGATCGCGGCCCAGGACCTGGAGGTTCAGCGCTCCACCCGCCTGCGCGACGCCGCCCAGGCCAACGCCTACGCCCGCGCCGGCGAGCTCTCGGCCATCACCGCGCTGCGCCGTGACGGCCTGACCGCGTCCGCCACCGACAACCTGACCGAACCCTGGGCCCAGCTGGGCCAGCAGGACATCTCCATCCCCAACGGCCGCTTCGCCCTGGCCATCGAGGACGAGCAGGCGCGCTTCAACCTGAATGCGCTGAAGACCGGCGACCCCGGCCCCATCGACCTGTTCCAGCGCATCGGCGCCGAGCTCGACATCGATCCCGCCAGCCTCATCCGCATCGCCACCGTCGTCCGGATCGCGGGCGGGATTACCGACGAAGGCCTGATCCTCGCGGCCGGCGTGCCGCGCGCCGATCTGGATCTCCTGGCCCCCTACGTCGCCATCCTGCCGGGCGTGACCAGCGTCAACCTGAACACCGTCCAGCTGCCGCTCCTGACGCTCATGACCCAGGACGCCGAAGTCGCCCGCAAGCTGATCGAGACCCGCGTCCGCAAAGGCTACCTGACCCCCGCCGACCTCGCCGCCGAGGGCGCGCCGACGCTCCTGGGAACCGGCTACACCTCCGACCACTACCGCGTCGTCACCACCGTCACCGTTGGCGACGTCACCCAAGCGTTGGACAGCCGCATCGCCCGCTTGCGCGGCGTCGGCACGGTCGATGTGGTGGTCACCGGTCGGCGGCGCACGGCGGGCTAGACCAAAGGCACCGACCCCTTCCCGAAAGCGATTACTCGGTCACGGGCCCAAGCGCCGTCCCGCCCCAGAAGGCGCAGTTGCGGCGGTCGAAGAAGGCGTCGTCCATCCGGTCGCCCGCAGGATCGAACACGCGCACTGGTCCGCCGCCTTCGCTGACCCTCGGCCATTCGGCCTCGAACCCTGGGTCGTGCCCGAACCCGGCCCACAGCCGCATCATCCGCTCCGACAGCGCCCGCTGCTCTGGCGTCCACCGCTCCGTGTCCGTGAACAGCCACGAGGTCCCGAACACCGACGCCAGTTCCGAGGCATGATAGGCTCCCGTGTCGATCCCCATGATCGCGTCGGGGATGACGAACGGCGGCTCCGGATCGGCGAACTCATAGCCGTAGACCGGCACATGAGCCGCCAGCACCCGCCTGAGCGCATCCGCCGGACAGGCGAAGCGGCTGTCGGTGAAGCTCCGCGCGATCGCCACGCCCGGCCCGCTCTCCCCCACAGGATAGAGCTCGATCGCCCGCTCCCCCGCCTCGCCATACAGCCACCGCGTCTGCCGTTCGTATCGATCGAGGCTCTTCACCTCGGTGGCGAACAGCCGGGCCTCGTCCGCCGTCGTCCCGACGATCGCCGGCACGCGGACGAAGCGACCGCTGGCGAAGGCCTCGGGCGGGCTGACCGGCACGATCCCGTCCGAATGCACCGGCCCCCACGACCCCGGCCCGTTGATCCCCGACCGCGGCGACGGCGCCCGCGCCACCCGCCACGCCGGCAGCGCCCTCAGGCACGCCAGGTCCCAGGCCTCGCACCCCAGCCCCTCAGCGAACGCCATCCCCTTCACCGCCTCGACCGCCGCCGGGTTCAGCGAATGCGGCTCCAGGCACGGCCCGCTCTGCAGGATCACCCGGTGAAACAGTCCCTCCGACTGCGGAGACGCCATCAGATAACAGGCGCTCCAGGCCCCGGAACTCTCTCCGAACAGGGTCACGTCGTCCGGATCTCCGCCGAGCCCGGCAATGTTCGCCTGCACCCATTTCAGCGCCGCCTGCTGGTCCATCAGGCCCCAGTTGCCGCCGACCCCGTCTCCCTCGGCCGCGAAGTCCGGATGCGCCAGCCATCCCAGCGCCCCCAGCCGGAAGTTGACGGTGACCACCACCCGGCCCTGCTCGACCGCCAGCCGGCTCGGGTCGTAGTTCGCCCCCGCCCCGATGGTGAAGGCCCCGCCGTGCAGGAACACCATGACCGGCAGCGCCTCCTGGCTGCGGGCGGGCGCGTAGACGTTCAGGACCAGGCAATCCTCCGACCCCACCACAACCCCGCCGCCGCCGCCCAGCACGGCGTCTCGCCCGATCGCCTGCACGCAGTCCGACCCCAGCCGCGTCGCATCCCGCACGCCCGCCCACGGCTCGAACGGCCTGGGACTGCGCCAACGAAGCTCGCCTACCGGCGGCGCGGCATAGGGGACGCCGAGAAACGCCCGCACGCCCGCCCCCTCGACGCCCCTCACCTCCCCCGCCTGCGTGGTCGCCTGGACGAACGTCCGATCCGCAGCGAACCGCACATGGTCCACGTCACCAGGGTGCGTGCAGGCGGCGAGCGCCAGCGCCACGACCAGTAGCAGTCTCTGGATCACGCGCCGTCCCCGCCAATCCTCAGGGCGTCGTACCAGTCCGCATAGGGGGTGTTCCAAACCATCTTCCGGTTCATGTCAGGCGCGCCGTCGCTCCACCAGACAGGACCGCGCTCGCCCAGGGAGATCTTGGCGCCGTTCACCTGCCCTCTCGCGGACTTCAACGCCTCCCCATCCCCGCTTTTCAGCGCCAGACCCACCGCCCGGCGCGCCCGCATCAGGGTCTTGACCAACCGCTCGCGCTCCGTCGCCGCCAGCCCCGGATCGGAACACCGCCACAGCCGTCCGCGCACGACGAAGTATCGCCCGTCCGGCGTAACGGGATACGGCGGCCGCTCGTCAGTCAACCTCAATAGTAGCCGTAGTCGCCCCGACGCGGCACGCGCTCATAGCCGTAGCGGCCGTCGCGGTTGTAGCCCCCGAAGCCGTAGCCGCAGGGATCCTCCCGCGCCGACAGCTGGTTGCCGATCAGACCGCCGGCGATCGCGCCGATCGCGGCCCCCCGCTCCCGGTCGTTCTCGCCCGCGATGGCCGCGCCCGCCAGCGCGCCGAGCGCCGCCCCGCTGGCCGTGGCGTAGCGCCGGTTCTCCGCATAGTCGCGCTCGCAGCGCGAGGCGTAGCTGTCGGTCGTGGCGCAGGCGCCGGTCAGCAGGGTCGCGGCGGCTGCGACGCTCAGGGTCAGGATGGATTTCATCGGCGCTCTCCACGATTCGTCCGTGCTGAACGTCGCGCCGCCGAGCGGCGTTCCGCCCAAGCGCCGTCCGCCGGTCGCCCAACGAAAAGCCCCGCCGGATTGCTCCGGCGGGGTCTTTCGGTTCAGTCGCTCACGCGCTCAAGCAGCGAGCCGCCGCGCGGCGAGCGATAGCGCCTCAAGATCAGGCGATGATCTTGGCCACGACGCCGGCGCCGACGGTGCGGCCGCCTTCACGGATGGCGAAGCGCAGCTTCTCTTCCATGGCGATCGGGGTGATCAGCTCGACGTTCAGCTCGGCGTTGTCGCCGGGCATGATCATCTCAACGCCTTCCTTCAGCTGCACGATGCCGGTCACGTCGGTCGTGCGGAAGTAGAACTGCGGGCGGTAGTTGGTGAAGAACGGCGTGTGACGGCCGCCCTCTTCCTTGGTCAGGATGTAGGCCTCGGCCAGGAACTTGGTGTGCGGGGTGATCGAGCCCGGCTTGCACAGCACCTGGCCGCGCTCGACGTCCTCACGCTTGGTGCCGCGCAGCAGCACGCCGACGTTGTCGCCCGCCTGGCCCTGGTCCAGCAGCTTGCGGAACATCTCGACGCCCGTGCAGGTCGTCTTCTGCACCGGACGGATGCCGACGATCTCGACTTCCTCGCCGACCTTGATGATGCCGCGCTCGACGCGACCGGTCACCACGGTGCCGCGGCCCGAGATCGAGAAGACGTCTTCCACCGGCATCAGGAACGGCTGGTCGATCGGACGCTCCGGCTGGGGGATGTAGTCGTCGACCGTCTGCATCAGCTCCAGGATCTTGTTCTCGCCGATCTCCGGGTTGACGCCGTCGGTCGCGGCCTTGGCCGAGCCCTTGGTGATCGGGATCTCGTCGCCCGGGAACTGGTACGAGCTCAAGAGCTCGCGCACTTCCATCTCGACGAGCTCAAGCAGCTCCTCGTCGTCGACCAGGTCGACCTTGTTCATGAACACCACCAGCGCCGGCACGCCGACCTGACGGGCCAGCAGGATGTGCTCGCGGGTCTGGGGCATCGGGCCGTCGGCGGCCGACACCACCAGGATCGCGCCGTCCATCTGCGCGGCGCCCGTGATCATGTTCTTCACATAGTCGGCGTGGCCGGGGCAGTCGACGTGGGCGTAGTGACGGTTGGCCGTCTCATACTCGACGTGCGCCGTGTTGATGGTGATGCCGCGCGCCTTCTCTTCCGGCGCGGCGTCGATGTCCGCATAATTCATCGCCTTGGCGCCGCCGGCCTTGGCCAGCGTCATCGTGATCGCCGCCGTCAGCGTCGTCTTGCCATGATCCACGTGACCGATCGTGCCGATGTTGCAGTGCGGCTTGGTGCGTTCGAACTTTTCCTTGGCCATGGCCAAACTCCTGATGGCCCGGGTTGAGGGGCGCGTTGCTCAATCAAAAACCTGGAGCGGGTAGACGGAATCGAACCGACATATTCAGCTTGGAAGGCTGCTGTACTACCATTGTACTATACCCGCGCAGAGACGGCCTCGGGCGCTCCAGCCCTCGACCGCGATCCTCATCGTCGCCCTGAACCCTCGGATCGAAGCGCGTGGTGGGGGAAGTAGGACTCGAACCTACGAAGCTTACGCAGGGGATTTACAGTCCCCCCCCTTTGCCGCTCGGGACATTCCCCCGCACGCGCTGGTCGATCCGAATGAACGCCCGAAACCGGTCTTTCGACCCGCCTCGCAACAAAAGACTTCGGGGTTCGGACGCGCCTGCGATACAGGGGGCCAGACCCGAAAGCCCCAGGGGCTCCAAATCGGAGGGCGTCTTATAGTGTCGAGAATTCCAGAACGCAACGACCGCAAATCGGGCGGCAAAACGGCCGCTGGATCGGGGTTTCGCGGGCGTTCGGGGCAAGGCGGCAAGGGACCCAAAGGTTCGTTCGACCAGGGGAAATCGTCTCCTCGGGCGACGGAGCCGAATCCGACGGCTGCGCCCCGCCAGAACCGAGGAAAGTTCGACGCCGACCAGCTGATCTGGGGGCGCCATCCGGTGCTGGCGGCGCTGGCCAATCCAGCGCGCAAGGGGATGGGCCGGCTGCTGGCGACGCCGGATCGCGCCGCCGAGATCGAGCGCGATGGCCTCGCCCTGGGACGCACCGTCGAGGTCGTCGACCCTCAGGCGCTGGAGCGCATGCTTCCGCAGGGCGCGGTGCATCAGGGGCTGGTGTTCAAAGTCCAGCCCCTGGAGGGGGTGGCGCTGGAAAATCTGGCCGAGCCGGCCGAGGGCGTCATCGTCATGCTGGACCAGCTGACCGACCCGCAGAACGTGGGCGCCATCTTCCGCTCGGCCCTGGCGTTCGGAGCGCGGGGGATCGTGGTGCAAGATCGCCATTCCCCGGTGCTGGCGGGGGCGCTGGCCAAGGCGGCGGCGGGGGCGACCGAGCGCCTGCCGTGTGCGCGGGTGACTAATCTGTCGCGGGCGCTGGAGCAGCTGGCTGATAGGGGCTGGCGGGCCGTTGGGCTGGACGGGGCATCTGAGGAGACGCTGGAAAGCGCGTTGGACGAACAGCCCACCGTGCTTGTGATGGGCTCGGAGGGAGATGGCATCCGCAGGCTCGTCGCCGAACATTGCGACGTTCTGGCCAAGATCCCCATGCCCGGCGGGTTCGAAAGCCTGAACGTCTCCAACGCCGCCGCCATCGCCCTCTATGAAGCCAGCCGCAAGCAGCGGCCCGTTTGTTTAACCGTCGCCCCCTGCTAACAGCGCCCCCATGGAATTCCTCAGCTCTCCCGAACTCGCCAGCCAACTTACCGCGCTCGGCCAGGTACTCGCCATCGACCTGGTCCTGGCTGGCGATAACGCCGTGGCGGTGGGTCTGGCCGCCGCCGCCCTGCCGGTAGACCAGCGCCGCAAGGCCATTCTCATCGGCCTGGCGGCCGCCGTCGTCATGCGCATCGGGTTCGCGCTGATCACTGTGCAGCTGCTGGCCATCGTCGGCTTGCTGCTGGCAGGCGGTGTCCTGCTCCTGTGGGTGTGCTGGAAGATGTGGCGCGAGCTGCGGGAACAGGCGACCCACGACCAGGCCGAGGCCGAGAAGGAGTTGGAGCTTGCGCTGGCCATCGAGCACGGCAAGGGCCCGACCCCGGAAGAGCTGGGCCTGAAGCGCAAGACCTTCGGCGCCGCCCTCCTTCAGATCATGATCGCCGACGTGACCATGTCGCTGGACAATGTGCTGGCCGTAGCCGGCGCGGCCCACGAGCATCCCTGGATTATGGTGTTCGGCCTGGTCCTGTCGATCATCCTTATGGGCGTTGCCGCCACCTTCATCGCCAAGCTGCTGAACAAGCATCGTTGGATCGGCTACGTCGGCCTGGTGATCGTGCTCTACGTCGCCCTGCACATGATCTGGGACGGGTATCGCTCCGTCGTGGTGCGGACGGGCAATCTGGAGCAGCACAACGCCGCCGCTCCGGCCTTCATCGACATCTCGCCCAAGGAGGTCGACAAGTTCCTGAAGGGGGTTCGGACGGAGGAGTCCGAGCTTCCGGCCGCCGGGCGGCCCGGCGAGGCGCTGAACACTCCCGCTGCGGAGAAAGCCTTGGAGCCGGCGCCGACTGGCTGATAGGAGGGTGGCGGCTGTCGCCAGACCGTCATTCGCCCAGCCTAGGTTTGTTGCTCCGTAAGGAGGACACCCGATGCGCCGAGTTCTGCTTCTAGCCGCCAGTCTGGCCTGCGCCGCCTGTTCCAGTGAACAAGGAGAGGCACGAGGCGGTGTGGAGGCTGTGTCGAGTGCGGCGCCGTCAGATCGGTTCTATGATCGGCAGGCCTTCACCATCCGCTACAAACTGGAGGGCACTCAGACCGGCACCCGGGCCGAGTACGTGCGCGACTGGGGCAAGCTTCGGGTTCTAGAAGAAGACAGCGTTCTTCGGGTCATGGGGACCGAGCAAGCCGTCCGGAACCGGCAGCTGATCGAGGGCTCCCAGATCTATACGGTGAGGCTGCCGGACAACACGGTCACGGTGATGGAGAACCCACTCTACCAGGAGCTGACCGCCGAGATGCAGGGCCAGGACCCGGTCGAGTTCGGCAGAGCCATGATGCGGCGGATGGGCGGGACCGAAACCGGAGAGACTGGACGCTTCGCCGGTCACGACTGCACCTATTGGACCATCCTTGGCGGACGGACCTGCATCACGCCGTGGGGCGGCACCCTCTATGTCGAAAACCAGGTCGGCGGCATCCGCATCGTTCAGGAGGCGACCGAGGTGCGCCTGGGCGACGGCGGCCCGGATTCGCTGTTCCAGGTCGACAAGGCCTCGGCCCAGAGGATCGAGGGTCCGAACATGTCGATGCAGGACGTCGAGGCCGCCGCCAAGGCGGGCGAGGAGGCGATGCGCCAACTGCAGCAAATGGCGCCCGGCGGCTGAGGTCAGTCGCCTCCGCGCAGCCAGCCGGTGACAGAGACACGTTCGCCCCCGGCGCACAGGGCGACCTGCGTCACCGAGTGCGGCTGGGGCACCTTCAGCAAATTCAGGGTGTTGAAGCACGGCGTGAAGGCCTCTGAAACGTTGCCGTCTTCCCCGTGAAAGGCCAGCAGTCCGCCCCAGTCGATGCGCCAGACCGGGGTCAGGTTCAGCACATAGGCGAAGTAGCGGTTCTTTCCGTCCGCCGTGTCGTCGTGCTCGGTCAGGAAGTGCCCCTGCCGAAACCGCGTCAGCTGGGCGTCGGCCAAGGCGAGGCGGGGTTCTCCCGTCACGTCCCGCATCAGGCCGAGGAAGGCGTCGCCGTTCAGGAAGGCGACCAGCGCCGCCCAGACCGGGGCCGCCGCCCCAGCTTCTGCCATGTCGTAGATGGGGTGGTTGTCGAACAGATACTGGAACTGGTCGATCGCCGAGGCCTGCACCGTCTGCCCGAGCGCCTGACGTCGCTGGGGATCGAGCGAAGCCAGCCAGGCGGCCGGCAGATCGACGTGGCCGGTCGATCGGCGTGTGACGATGTTGAAATCGACGCCATCGGCGGCCTCGCGCAGGGCCTTGGCGTAGTCAGCGGCGAGGACCTCTGGCAGTTGCGCCCGGCCGGTGCGTGTCAGCCGCTCGCGTACAGCCAGCAGCGTTTCAGTGGAGATTTCACCGAGCGCCGGCGTCACTCCGCCCCTCCGAAGCGCTCGCTCCATTCCGCGACCTGGGCGTCCTCGATCTTGCGGAACAGCACCTCCGGCGCCGAGACGGTTCGATCGCGCGGAAGGCGGTCCAGCAGCGATTCCTGGACAGTAGGCCAGCTGAGGTCTGTCTCGCCGACCGTGGCGGCGATGCGTTCGGCGGTGAAGGGCATGACCGGCGCGGCGATCCGCGCGAACAGGGCGACCAGGTTCAGGCCGGTGCGGACGCCGACGGCCGATCGCCCCACGTCCGTCTTGAACGCGGTCCAGGGCGCGGCCTCCTGCAGATATTCGTTGCCGAGCACCCAGACGGCGCGGATGGCCTGACAGGCCTTGCGGAATTCCATCGCCTCGAAGGCTTCGGTCGCCTCGGCCAGGCCGGCGCGCAGGTCGGCCTCGAGCTTGTCCTCGAGCGGGCCGTGCTCGCCCCCGTCGGGAACGACGCCGTCGAACTTGGACTCGGCGAACTTGACGATGCGGTTGACGAAGTTGCCCAGCACGTCGGCCAGGTCCTTGTTGGTCGTGGCCTGGAACTGCTCCCAGGTGAAGGCCGCGTCCGAGCCCTCTGGACCATAGGCCGTCAGGTGCCAGCGCCAGTAGTCGGCGGGCAGCAGCTCCAGCGCCTGGTCCATGAAGACGCCGCGCTTCTGGGACGTCGAGAACTTGCCGCCGTACCAGTTCAGCCAGTTGAAGGCCTTGAGCGTATCCACCGTCTTCCACGGCTCGCCCGAGCCGAGGATGGTCGCCGGGAACGACACGGTGTGGAAGGCGACGTTGTCCTTGCCCATGAACTGGACGTAGCGGACGTCTTCGGCGCCCTCGTCCAGACGCCACCAGTCGCGCCAGGTCCGGCCGTTGGCCTCGGCCCACTCCTCGGTCGCGCCGATGTATTCGATGGGGGCGTCGAACCAGACGTAGAAGACCTTGCCCTCCATGCCCGGGCGGGGGCCGCCGTCGGGACCCACCACCGGCACGCCCCAGGACAGGTCACGGGTGATGCCCCGGTCGATCAGGCCTTCGTCCAGATGCTTGAGCGCGATGGAGCGGGCCAGAGTCTGCCAGTCGGACTTGGACTCGATCCAGCCGCGGATGCGATCCTCCAGCTTGGTCTGGAGCAGGTAGAGGTGGCGGGTGTCGCGCACCTCCAGCTTGGTCGAGCCCGACACGGCCGAATAGGGCTCGATCAGGTCGGTAGGGTCGAGCAGGCGGCCGCAGTTGTCGCACTGGTCGCCGCGCGCGGGGCGATAGGCGCAGTGCGGGCAGGTGCCCTCGACATAACGATCCGGCAGGAAGCGGGCGTCGTCGACCGAGTAGATCATCCGATCCACCCGCTCTTCGATGAAGCCGTTCTGTTCGAGAACATTGGCGAAATGCTGCGTCAGGCGGCGGTTGGGCGCGTTCGAGGAGCGACCGAACCAGTCGTAGCTGAGGCCGAACGCCTCGCCGGCCCGCTTCTGGATCTCGTGCTGCTCGTCGCAATAGGTGCGCACGTCCTGGCCCGCGGCGGCGGCGGCCAGCTCGGCGGGCGTGCCGTGCTCGTCGGTGGCGCAGATGTAGAGCACCTCGTGGCCTTGCCCGCGTTTGAACCGGGCGTAGACGTCGGCCGGCAGCATGGAGCCCGCCAGATTCCCCAGGTGCTTGATGCCATTGATGTAGGGCAGCGCCGAGGTGATCAGGATGCGGGACATGAAGGTTTCAGGTTCGAGGGTCTAGGTTCGAGGGACGAGGGTTAGTGGCGATGGTTCAGCCAAAGAACAAGGGGAACGCTGCCGAAGACGCCCTCCTCCCTAGCCCCTAACCCCTAGAACCTCGAACCTCCTTGCGATCCGCACGAACCGCCCGGTCAGCAGGGTCGATGAGACCAGGCTGGCGATGATGACGGCCCACACCAGGCCGTCGACGCCGAAGCTCTGGGACAACCACCAGCCCACAGGCATCATGATCGCGCCATAGGCGGTGAAATGCATGATCGTGGGCCACCAGACGTCGCCGGCCGCCCGATTGGCCTGGGCGGCCACTACCTGAATGCCGTCGGCGACGAAGAACAGGGTGGCCAGCACCAGCGCCGGGATGGCGATGACGGCGAGCGCCGGGTCGCGGTTGTAGGCGCCGATCAGCAAGGGCGCGCTCGGCCAGACGATCAGGGCGACGATGAGCGTCAGGGCCGTGACGACGCTGACGCCGACCAGACCGTTCCTCAGCACCGCGCGCGGATCGCGAGCTCCGTAGGCGCGGCCGACGAGCACCGCTGTCGCCGAGGAAAGACCCATCGGGATCATGAACACGATGGCCGAGATGTTGAGCACGATGGCCCAGGCCGCCGTCTCGGCCGTGCCCAGCCGGGCGGCGTAGAGGGTCATCAGGGCGAACGCGCCCACCTCGATGAAGTAGGACGAGCCCGAGCCGAGGCCGATGGTCACCTGTTGGCGGGCGGCGACGGGATCGCGGCGGGGCTTGGCGAAGACGCCGAGCGCGCGGGCCTCCGGCAGTCGGGCGATGTAGATCAGAAGGAAGATGGCCAGGGACGCCCGCGCCCAGAAGGTGGCCCAGGCCGAGGCCTCGGCGCCCGCGACGCCCAGGCCCAGCAGGTCGGGCACCAGCAGCAGGTTGAGGGCCAGGTTCACGCCGTTGGCGACCCACATGGCGATCATGCCCGGCTTGGGCTTGCCGAGCGCCTCCAGGAAGAACTGGCAGGCCACGGAGATCAAATAGGTGGGCATCGACAGGGAGAAGACGATCAGGGCCGGTCCGGCGGCGGCGCCCAGCCCATCCTGGAGGTTCAGCCGCTCCAGCGCCCAGGGACCGAGCACGATCAGGGCCAGCATGGAGGCGAAGCCGATCTGGGCCGCATAGACCAGGCCCCGGCGCAGGACCGCGCCGGCCTCGCCGCTGCGGCCCTCGCCGAGCAGGCGAGCCGTCATGACCTGGACGCCAAGCAGCAGGCCGACGGCCGTCGTCACCACCACCGAGGTCGGCGCCCAGGCCAGCGAATGCAGCGCCAGTTCGCGGCTGGCGTAGTTGCCGACCACGATGGCGTCGGTCAGCCCCATGGTCATGATGCCGATGCGCGCCAGCACCACTGGCCAGGCTAGCGCCAGAAGCTCGCGGGTCGCGGTGCAGGTGGCGGGCGACAGGGGCGTCACCACGCACCCATCTCACGGAGTTGCTTGGCCAGATCCATGGGCAGGTCGCCGGCGTCCATCGCCGACAAGTCCGGCGGCGCGTCCTTGGGCTCCAGGTAGCGCCAGCCCTGGAAGGGACGACGGGCCTGGGGGGCGGTGCGGATGACCTCGGGAGCCAGCTTGATCAGGCACATCGACGCCTTGCCCTCGCCGCGCGTGGAGATGTCGACGATGGGCATGCGGCAGGTCACCGTGCCCTTCATGACCCAATAGATGGAGCCCCCGTCCTCGATCTCGGCGGCGCGCTTGGGCGTCATGCGGGTGTTCACGGTCAGCCACTGCCCCTTGGCGGCGCGGCGCTCCAGCGTCTCGACGTGGGCGACGCCGACGCACAGCTTGATCATGTGGAGGGGCATGGTGGGGTTCTAGCTCTCCCTCCCCTTCATGGGGAGGGTGGTCGAAGCGAAGCGGAGACCGGGTGGGGAGGGCAAGGTGACGCGGACTCGGCGCGTATGGAGCACGTCCAACGTGCATCGCCTTGCCGCCCCCACCCGGTCGCTGCGCGACCTGCCCTCCCCCAAGGGGGAGGGAGAAGGACTACGTAGCCTCGACCACCGCCAGGACCGCGTCGGCCGCGACCTGATCGCCGACGGAGACGCCGATCTCGCCGACCACGCCGTCGAACGGCGCGACGAGGGCGTGTTCCATCTTCATGGCCTCGAGCACGACGATGGGCTGGCCCTTGGTCACCGCGTCGCCGGGCTTGGCGGGCGCGGCGACGATCTTGCCCGGCATGGGGGCGCGAAGCGCGCCGTCGGAGGCCCCGCCGCCTCCCACGCCGCGCGGAGCGCGACTGTCGAAGCGGATCGCATTACCATCGGCGAAGACGGTCACACCGTCCCCGTCCGTAGAAAATGACAGGACCCGATCCCCCGACTGAGCAGTCGATGCGTACAGGCTCGCGTCTACGTCGATCGAATGCACCTTCTCGCCGATCCGAACCTGCCATGCGGGGTCCGAGGTGGGCGTAGCGAACGTCCGGCTGATATTCGCCACGACCCGCTCGCCGCCTCGCCAAACGACCACGTCCGCCCTGCGCGGGGCGTTCAACCTGAAGCCGAGCGCATCGTTCCCCGTCGAGGTCGAGCCATGGAAATCAACGTTCCAAGGCGAGTCCCAATCCGCCGGGCCGAGCACGTTGATCCGCTCGACACCGATGCGCCGATGCACCGTCCCAATCACCGCGACGGCGACCGGTAGATCATCTTGCGGCACGGAGACCAGCGCCGAGTCTTCCGACCCAATGAAGCCCGTATCGACGTCCCCCGCCACGAAGCGCGGATGCTCCAGAGAGCGCACCAGGAACCCCGCGTTGGTCTTCACCGGCCACACCTCGACCCCGGCGCACGCCTCTGCCAGCCGCGCCGCCGCCGCTTCGCGCGTCTCCTCATGCACGATCAGCTTGGCGATCATCGGGTCGTAGAACTGGCTGACCTCGCCGCCCGCCTCGACGCCGGTGTCGACGCGGATGTCGTGGGGCAGGACGAAGTGGTCCAGCCGCCCAATGCTGGGCAGGAAGCCGTTGGCCGGGTCCTCAGCGTAGAGGCGGGCCTCCATGGCCCAGCCGGTGATCGACAGCTGGTCCTGCCTCAGCGGCAGGGGCTCGCCGGTGGCGACGCGGAGCTGCCATTCGACCAGGTCCTGGCCGGTGATCATCTCGGTGACCGGGTGCTCGACCTGCAGCCGGGTGTTCATCTCCATGAACCAGATGCGGTCGGCGCGCAGGCCCTCGGTGCCGTCGGCGATGAACTCGATGGTGCCGGCGCCGACGTAGTTCACGGCCTTGGCCGCCCGCACCGCCGCCGCCGTGACGGCCTGGCGAGTCGCTTCGTCCATGCCGGGGGCCGGGGCCTCCTCGATGACCTTCTGGTGGCGGCGCTGGAGCGAGCAGTCGCGCTCGAACAGGTGGACGACTTCGCCGTGCGCATCGCCGAAGACCTGAACCTCGATGTGGCGGGGCGACAGGATGTATTTCTCGATCAGCACCCGGTCGTCGCCGAAGCTGGAGGCCGCCTCGCGCTGGCAGGAGGCCAGTGCGTCGAGGAAGGCCGAGGCCTCGTCGACGCGGCGCATGCCCTTGCCCCCGCCGCCCGCCACGGCCTTGATCAGGACGGGATAGCCGATGGCGTCGGCCTCGGCCTTCAGCCGGTCGGGGGACTGGTCTTCGCCCATGTAGCCCGGGGTGACGGGCACGCCCGCCTCGACCATGAGCTGCTTGGCCGCGTCCTTCAGGCCCATGGCCCGGATCGAGGCCGGCGGCGCGCCGATCCAGGTGAGGCCGGCGGCCATGACGGCCTCGGCGAACTCGGCGTTCTCGGACAGGAAGCCGTAGCCGGGGTGGATGGCCTCGGCCCCTGTTGCCTTGGCGGCGGCCAGGACCTTGGCCTGATCCAGATAGCTCTCGCGCGCCGGGGCCGGGCCGATCAGGACGGCCTCGTCGGCCTCGCGGACGTGGAGCGCGTTCGCGTCGGCCTCGGAATAGACAGCGATGGTGCGCAGGCCCATGCGGCGGGCGGTGCGGAAGACGCGGCAGGCGATCTCGCCGCGATTGGCGACCAGGACGGATCTGAACATGAGGCCGGTCTTTAGTGTGACACGGGTTCATGGTCGAGTGCGCAACCCGTGAGCGGCAGCGACCGACGTTTTCACCCAGCCGATACGCCGTCTCCGCGATCCAGCGGCCAAAACAAAAAGGCCTCCGGACCGCTCCGGAGGCCTTCTGTTCAGCGCAAGGTGGCCAGTCTTAGCGGGCGGCCTGGAAGCGTTCGACGGTCGCGGTGACGCGCTCGTTGACCGGCTTGAAGCTGTCCTTGACCGTGGCGGTCAGGGTCTCGGTCATCTTGGTGACTTCCGACAGGTGGGTTTCCATCGCCGACTTGGCGAAGTTGGTCTGCAGCTCGATCAGTTCCTGGATCGAGCGGGCCTGGGCCATCGACTGGGCGGCGGCGACGCCGTTTTCCCAGCTGGTCTTGCCGTAGGACAGGGCCTGGGCCGACAGGGCTTCGGCGCCCTTCTGGGCGGCGGTGGCCGAAGCGGTCAGGGCGTCGAGGTTGGACTTGGAGTGGGCGGCCAGCTCGTTCAGCGAGGCGGTGGTCTTTTCCAGACCTTCGCGCACGGCCTTCACGCCGGCGGCCTGGGCGGTTTCGGCCTGGGCCTTGAACTGCTCGCTCTGAGCCTTGAACTGCTCGCCCTGGGCCTTGACGGTGGTCTTGGCGGCTTGCTCGACGGTCTTGATGGTCTCGGCGGTGTCAGCCATGGAAGGTCTCCTGAACCTGATGAGATCGCGGTTGGTCCGCGTGATGCTTCTCGCCCCGTTGGAGAGCGACGAGGCCCATATGGTGCAAGTGCGAAGGAAGGTCAAGCGGTTTTTGTGCAGCGCACAATAGCCACGCTTGGACCGTTCGCCTATCGGGATTCACCCGTTCAAATCCGCGTTGACGTCTGCTTAACCCACATGAAACCTGCGCCCCTCATGCTAGGCTGAGATTTGCGTCGCGCCGGGGGGGCCGTCGTCGCGTCACGAACGGATGAGGCTGTTTGCCGATGATGCGTCTGCTGTCGAAGGGTCCCGGATTCGATCTGCGCCGCCTGGTGGCGGTGCTGGCGATGGCGTCGCTGGTGCTGGGCAGCGGGTTCGGCGTCTGGACGAAGGTGCAGGCGCAATCCGGCGAGAACACGCGCTATGCCGCGATCGTGGTCGACGCCGCCACAGGCGAGGTGCTGTTCGCCCGGCACGCCGACAGCCGGCGCTATCCGGCCTCCATCACCAAGGTGATGACGCTGTATCTGGCGTTCGAGGCGCTGGAGCAGGGTCGGGTGCGGCTGGACGACGTGATCACCGTCTCGCCGCTGGCGGCGTCGCAGCCGCCGTCCAAGCTGGGGCTGGCGGCCGGTCAGACGATTCGGCTGGACGACGCCATGCGCGCCACGGCCGTGCGATCGGCGAACGACATGGCGGTGGTGATCGCCGAGCACATCGGCGGGTCAGAGGCGCGCTTCGCCTCCATGATGACGCTGAAGGCCCAGGAGCTGGGCATGACGCAGACGCGCTACGTCAATCCGAACGGCCTGCCCGACAGCCGCCAGCTGACATCGGCGCGGGATCTGGCGATCCTGGCGCGGGCGGCGATGCGGGATTATCCGCAGTACTACAGCTATTTCGGCCAGCACGACTGGGCCTTCGAGGGGCGCGGCTATCGCAACACCAACGGCCTGCTGCATTCCGGCGACGGCTATGACGGCATCAAGACGGGCTTCACCAACGCCTCGGGCTACAATCTGGCGGCCTCGGCGGTGCGCGACGGGCGCCGCCTGATCACCATCGTGCTGGGCGGACGGTCCAGCGCGACGCGCAACGCCCATGTGGCCGAGCTGATGAACACGGGCTTCGAGGTCGAGCGGCGCCGCGCGGCCGGAGAGCGCATCCAGGTGGCCCAGGCCTTCTTCGAGGCGCGCGGCTTCGGCATCGGCGGACCGGATACCGGGGCTCCGGTGGCCTATGCGTCGCTGAACGGCGCGCCGACGGCTGACGAGGATACGGGTCAGGGATCGAACGCGGTGGCCTATGCGTCGCTGCCGGCCGCGTCCGTGCCGCAGCCGACGGCGGTATCCAACACGCCGCCCGCCGGCTACACGCGGGCCACTCCCCTGCCCCCGGCGCCGGTCGAGCGGGCGGAAGCCGCGCCCGTGCGGACGACGGGCAGTCTGACCGCCAGCCTGAACAGCGGCGTGGCGGGGACGACGTCTTCGCTGAACCGGAATACAGCCACGACGACATCACGCCCGGCGGCTGCGGCGAACACGCGGCCCGCGACGCCGACGCGGCCGGCGGCCGAGCGGTGGAGCGTTCAGGTCGGAGCTTTCCGCGATGAGTCGGTCGCCAATGAATGGCTGGCCGAGGTCAATCGCCGCTTCCGCAGCCAGTTCACGAACGCCGAGCGCACCGTCGCCTCGGCGGCGGGATGGCATCGGTCGCGCTTCACCGGCATGACCGAGGCGGCGGCGCGGGCGGCGTGCGAGGCGCTGGACGCCCGGCGGGTCACCTGCATGGTGGTGCGGCCAGGCGGCTGAGCCGTCTAGCGCAGCTCGATCCGGCGCGCGTTCGCCGGGATCGCCAGATCATTGCCCGACCATGAGGCTGAGCGTCCGTCGATGCGGACCCGCTGGGGCGGCGTCGCGTTCTCGGGCCAGCGCAGCACGAAGCCGCCGGGCGGGCTGGCCTCGCCCGACAGGGTCAGGGTCGTGACGCCGGCGCGGCGGCGCAAGGTGTAGGACAGGTCGCCATAGGGCGTGCGCACGTCGCGCAGGCCTACGCCGGTCGCGCTGTCGATCCAGCGCAGCGGCGCGCCGGCGGCGAGGATCAGGGCGTTGTCCGTTTCGCGCTCGTGGACGAACAGTTCGAGCGCCGAGCGGATGTAGTCCGAGCTGATCCAGGCGTGCGGCATATCGCCGATGAAGCGGGGCTCGCGCAGGTCGCGGCCGACGACCTCGGCCCAGCCGTTCCAGGCGGCGGGACGGCGATCGGCGAAGAAGAAGTCGAGCGCCTCCAGCGCCCGGTCGCGATGACCGAGGCGGACAAGGGCGCCGACGTTCCTGAGTTCGTAGGGAGTGTAGTCCTTCCACTGGCTTCGGTTGGCGGCGCGCGCCTGGAAGTTCGCCCAGTAGCGGTCGAAGGTGTTCGTCAGCAGGGTCTGGGGCAGATCGGCCTGGAGGCCGCCCGGCGACAGGCCGATGGTGGTCGAGGTGGCGTCGAAATCGCCCCGGTCGGCGGCGCCCGCGATCCAGTCGATGTCGTGGTGGGCGGCGGTCGCCTCGATCGAGGCTAGGACGTCGGTCACGAACTGCTCGCGTGAGGCCTCGTAGCGGTCGGCGGCGGCGGTGTCGCCCAGCGTCCGGGCGATGAAGACGGCGTCGCGGTAGCCGAGCAGGCCCCAGAAGTTGTCCCAGTTCGAATAGGCGGGGCGGTCGGAATAGCCCTCGTGGCTGATGGAGGGCGGCAACAGGCCGTAGAGGTGGCGGCGCTCGGGTATCTCGTTCTCCGGCGTGCGGGTTTGGGCGCGCAGCTCGTCCATGTAGCGGATGGCGCCCTGGATCTGGGGCCAGACGGCGCGGAGCTGGGTCTCGTCGCCGGTGTAGCGATAGGTCTCGGCGGCGAGGAAGACGAACTCGCCGTGGCTGTCGTTCTCCGGCACGGGGTCGGCGCCGCGCTGGTCGACGCAGCAGGGGACCTTGCCGTTGTCGAAGACAAAGGGGGCGTACCAGGCGAGATAGTCCTGGCTGAGAGCGGCGTGGCCCAGGCGGTTCAGGCCCTCGGCCATCATGGCCCCGTCGCGGATCCAGGAGCGGTTGTAGCTGCGCGTGCCGGGCTGGAGGATCGGGCCCTGGCGCGACATCAGCATGTGGGCGAGCGAGGCCTTCATCACATCCTCGATGCGCTGGGCCTCGGGCGGGAGGATGAGGTCGAAGCGGTCGAGCTTCTCGCGCCATGTGGCCGCGATGCGCGACTGAACGGTGTCGAGCGCGGCCTCGACCGAGCCGGTCGCGGGCAAGGCGGGGCGGACGCCCGCCAGCGCCGTGACCCAGCCGACGGTGCGGGTCTCGCCGGGCTGGAGGGTCACCGTCCAGGTCAGGGCGCCGGACATCAGGCCGGTGCGGTCGGACTCGACCATGGCGTCGCGGGGGGCGTCGGGGCCGCGGGCGAGCAGGCTCTGGGGGTCGGCGCCGGCGTGGAAGGTCGCGAGCCGGGCCTCGTCGGGCTGGACCAGGGGGCGGACGCGGAGCGCGTCGTTGAGGACCAGCTCGGCCCCGTTCCACTGGATCTGCTCCAGAGGCGAGGCGCCGCCGGGGACGGCGAGGAACTGGACCGGGCCGTTGACCTGCACAGGGCGGGCCATCAGGGCCAGCGTCAGGGTGCGCGGGCGCAGAGAGGTGTTGGTCAGGTCGTAGCGGCCGTAGAGCGAGGCGGCGTCGGGCGAGCCTTCGGCCATGGCGGTGACCCGAAGCGTCCAATCGTCGTGGGTCCAGGTGACGGTGGGGATGGGCAGGTCGTCGTCGACCAGGGCTTGCTCGATGCGGGCGTCGGCCCAGGTGACCACCCGGCCGTTGTCGAGGACGAAAGGCTCGATGGAGGGGCCGCCGCGCTTCAGCTCGATGGCGCCGTCTTCCGAGATCAGGCCGCTCTCGCCGCCGCCGTCGACGCCGACGAGGGTCCAGTAGGGCTGCTCGCCCCGGAAGCCGCGCGGGTAAAGGCCCCGGCGGCTGCGGTCGGCGATAGCGGTCAGGAAGGCGGTGCGGCTCTCGCCGAAGGACAGGGGCTCGATGCGCAGGTCGGCCAGGCCATAGGCGGCGGTCGCGCCGTCGCGCGCGCCGAAGCCCGCCCCCATCTGGCCCGAGGCCGGCGCGGGCTGGGACTCGATCAGGTCGAGGCGGAGCCAGCGGGCGGAGGCCTCGGTCGTCATCAGCCAGTCGGTTCCGCCGTCGGAGCCATCGACGCGGGCGAGTTCGCGCCACTGGCGGCGGTCCGACGAGGCCAGCAGGCGGTAGCGGGAGGCGGCGCGGCCCTCGGCCCAGGTCAGGGTCAGGCCGCCGAACTCGCGTTCGTAGCCGAGGTCGAGCGTGAGGCTCTGGGCCCCGGCGCCCTCGGTGACCCAGGCGGTGCGAGGGTCATCGTCCACGGCGAGCGCGGCGACGCTCTGACCCTGTTCGCTCGACGCCTCGGCGATGGGCCGCGGCGGGACCGAGGGCTCGGGCGGCAGGGTGCGCAGCGTCAGGTCGTCGATCTCGATGAAGCCGCGGCCGCCCTCCCCGGCTGTGACGACGAACTCGATCCGCTCGGCGCCCCGGAAGGTGCGGTCGGGGTTGGGGCCCCAGGCCCAGACGATCTGGCGGCGCTTGATGACCACCTCGGTCCACTCGCCGGGGAAGTCGTAGCGGGTCAGCTGGCGCCAGTGGACATTCTCGCCGGACGCGTCGGTGAACTTGATCTCGAAGGTGTTGGTCGGGCCCTCGCCCCGGACGCGGAAGCGGATTTCGTAGTTTTCAGGAGCCTCAAAGGACAGACGGCGGGCGGCGAAGGCGTAGCCGGATCGGCCGTTGAAGTCATAGTCCAGCCGCATCGCCTGGCCGCGAGGGCCGTCGACGGAACGGATCGTCGAGGAGACGTCGGTGGAGGCGTCGGCGGTCCAGGGCGACAGATCCTCGAAGGCGTCGAGGGTGCGGGTGGATTGGGCGTGGGCGGGGGTCGTGAGGAGGAACAGGGCGAGCAGAAGCAGCGCCAATCCTCCCCCGTCGGGGGAGGTGGATGCGAGCCCTTGCGAGCAGACGGAGGGGGCCAGCCGCGAGTGACGGCGTACGGCCAGAGCCCCCTCCGTCTCCTTCGCTACGCTTCGGAGCCACCTCCCCCAACGGGGGAGGATTAGTTCACGCATACTCAACCCTTCACGCTGCCCGCGAGCATGCCGCGGATGTAGAACCTCTGGAGCGCCAGGAAGAGCGCCAGGACCGGCGCCACGGTGATCACCGCGCCCGCCATCATCATCTCGATGTCCTGCACGTGCTCGCGCGACAGGGCCGCGAGCGCCACCGGCAGGGTGTAGTTCGACTGGTCCGTCAGGATGATCAGCGGCCACAGGAAATCGTTCCAGCTGCCGAGGAAGACGAATAGGGCGAGCGTCACCAGGATGGGGGTCAGGGTCGGCAGCACGATGCGGCGGAAGATCTGGCCCTCGGTGGCGCCGTCGACGCGGGCGGCCTCCAGCATCTCGTCGGGGATGGACAGGGCGTACTGGCGGACCAGGAACAGGCCGAAGATGGAGGCGAGCCAGGGGACCAGGGCGCCGGCGTAGGTGTTCACCAGGCCGACCGACTTCAGCATCAGGAACAACGGCAGGGTGCCGATCTGGGCGGGCACGACCAGCGCCGCGACCAGCAGCTGGAACAGGCGCTCGCGGCCGGCGAACCGCAGCTTGGCGAAGGCGTAGCCGGCGGGGACGGTGAACAGGAGCGCGAGGCCAGTGGCGAGGGTGGCGAGCGCGAAGCTGTTGAAGACGTAGCGGCCCATGCCGCGCTCCACGAAGAGCTCGCGATAGTGCTCCAGCGTCGGGGCGGAGGGGATGAGGGGCGGCGGGAAGTTGGCGGCCTCCCCGCTCGACATCAGGCTGACCGAGACCATCCAGGCGAGCGGAAACAGCACGATCAGGCCGATCGCGGCGACGCCGAGGTTCAGGAGGATGTCGCGCGGCTTCACGTGTGCTCTCCGCCTAGGCGGCGCGACACCGCCAACTGGAGCATCGTCACGGCGAAAATACAGACGAACAGGACGAAGGCGACGGCGCTGGCGGAGCCCAGGTTCCACCATTTGAAGCCCTCTTCGTACATGAAGTAGAGCACGGTCACGGTCGACTGGGCGGGGCCGCCCTGGGTCATCACATAGGGCTCGGCGAACAGCTGGAAGAAGCCCGCGACCGAGATGATGGACACGAGCAGCAGCGTCGGCGCGATGGCCGGGAGCGTGACGTGGCGGAAGCGGCTCCAGGGGCCGGCGCCGTCGATGCGGGCGGCCTCGTGCAGCTCGTCCGGGACGGTCTGGAGGACCGCCAGGAAGATCAGCATGTTGTAGCCGAAGGTCTTCCACACCACGAACAGCAGGATGGCGGGGATGGAGGTGGAGGGGTCGCCCAACCAGTCGACGGCGGGCAGGCCCAGCGACGTCAGCGCCCAGTTGATGACGCCGTAGCGGGTGTTGAGCAGGTAGTTCCACAGCACCGCCGTGGCGACGAGCGTCGTCACGAAGGGGGCGAAGAAGATGACCCGCCAGATCGGCCGCCACTTCACCGTGCGGGCGTTCAGCAGCAAGGCCGCGCCCAGAGACGCCGCGATCGACAGGGGCACGCCGATGACAGCGAACAGCACCGTATTCTTCATCGCCTGCCAGAACAGGGGGTTGCCCAGCAGGCGCGTGTAGTTCTCCAGCCCGATCCAGCGCAGGTTGGACAGGTCGGCGAGCGCGTAGATGTCGAAGTCGGTCAGGCTGAGCAGCAGCGACGAGACGACCGGCACGACGAAGAAGACCGCGAGCGCGATCAGGGCCGGCGCCACGAAGCCCCAGGCGGCGCGTTCGCGGGCGGCGATCATCCCCGCCCCCGTTCCAGCATCCAGCGGCGCTTTTCCAACAGGCGGTCGGCGCGGCGGTCGATCTCGGCGGCGGCTTGGGGAACCGTGAACTCGCCGCGCACCATGCGTTCGGCGACGATCTGCATCTCGGTGACGATGCGCTCCCATTCCGGGGCCTTGGGCACGGCCTTGGCGCGTTCCAGCTGGCCGCCGAAGGCGGTGACATAGGGGTCAGAGGCGACCTTGGGCGCGGCCCAGGCGGTGGGGCGGGCCGGCAGGCTGCCGGTGATGACGTTGAACTCGGCCTGGACCGCCGGGTCGGACAGGTAGCGGACCAGCCGCCACGCCGCCTCCTGGTTGGGCGAGGAGCGGAAGACGGCCAGCGACGAGCCGCCGGGCGCGGAGGCGCCGGGGCCGGTCGGGCCGGGCACGCCGGCGGTGGTCCAGTGCGGCTGGACCTCGGGCGGCAGGCGGGACTTCATGTCGCCGATGGTCCAGGGACCGGAAAAGTAGAAGCTGAACCAGCCGCGCGCGAACTCGGTCCAGACGTTGGAGATCTGGGACGCCGAGGCGACGGGGGCCAGGCCCTCGTCGAACAGGCTCTTGTAGAAGGCGAGCGCGGCCTGGAACGACGGGCTGGAGAAGTTTCCCCGGGTCGCCTCATCCCGAAGCAACGGTTGATCGCCCTGAAGTCCGAAGGTCAGAAGCTGCTCGAACTCATTGAGCGGCAACAGGATCGCATAGCGGTCGGAGCCGACGACGCGCTTCACAGCGTGCATGGCCCGCTTCCACTCGGCCCAGGTGGTCGGCAGCGCCCCGTAGCCGGCCTGGGCCAGCAGATCGGTGCGGTGGAAGATCAGGCGGGTGTCGACGTACCAGGGCGTGGCGACGACGCGGCCGTCGATGCGGTTGGTGTCCAGCACCGCCGGAAACTGGTCGGTCAGGAGGTCGGCGGCGGCGCCCGGCAGGGGCGACAGGGCGCCGATGGCGGCGAGTTCGGCCACCCAGGTGTTGCCGATCTGGCTGACGTCCGGCAGCGAATTGCCTGCGTAGCCGGTCAGGAGCTTCTGGTGGGCGGCCGTCCAGGGCTGGGGCTGGACCTCGACGCGTATGCCCGGATTGGCGGCCTCGAAGGCAGGGAGCAGCCGGGGGACGTTGGTCCCCTCATTGCCCATGGCCCAGAAGGTCAGGCGGGTGATCCCGTCATTCCGCCCGCACCCGGTGAGCGCCGCGCCTGCGCCGGCCATCAGCCCCAGGGCGGCGCGGCGGTGGATCATGCCGCCAGCCAACCGCCGGTGAAGCCCGCCGCTTCCAGGCCCCGGCGCAAGTTCGGCTCCTCGCGCATATGACGCCAGACCAGGTCGGTGCGGGCGTTCTCGATCATGACGACGATGGGGCCCTGGTCTATGCCGAGGTAGTCGCCGTCGACCCAGCCGACGCCCGGCACGATGCGGCCGTGCTGAAGCCGCCCTTCCCGTTCGGTCAGGGTCGGGTTGAAGGAATCCAGGAAGCCGAACTCGGTATAGACCGCCTCTCCATAACGGGCCTTCATGGCCTTCAGGCAGGCGGTGACGGCGTCGGGCGCGAAGGGATAGCTCGCCATGGCGGCCGTCGGCGCGAGCGTGCCGTCGTCGCGATCGCCGGGACCGCGGGCGGAGTAGCTGAAGAACTCCCGCTCGCGCGCGTCGATGACCTGTTTGAAGTCGCCGGGGCCGTCGCAGGCGGTCAGGCCCCAGACATCGGCGGAGTAGCCGTCCCAGCCGCCGGGGTTGGCGATGGCGTAGTTCCTCTGGGCCTGGACGGCGCGGACGCTGTTCTCGAAGTAGTCGAAGGGCCCGATCTCGGCGGATTTGGCGCGCATCCAGGGATCGCGGATGCCGCGATAGTCGACGAACATGTGGCTGTACTGGTGCCCGAACAGGGGCGGGAAATGCAGGTGGGCGGGACCGTAGCGATCGGTCCAGCTGCGGTCGTAGACGCTGCACCACTCCGTCCAGACGGCGGGCGAGACGGGGTGGGTGCGGCTGCCCATGGCCAGCAGCAGAACCAGCATGCCCTCGTTGTAGACGTGCCAGTCCGCCTCGATGAAGCCGGTCTCCGGGTGCCAGCCCATGCTGATGCGGTTCGGGCGGACGACGGCCCAGTCCCACTCGACCCGGTCGTAGACGGCCTGGGCCAGGCGGCGGATCTCGGCCTCGTCAGGGTGGGCCTGATCGAAGAAGCGCGCGGCGAACAGCATGCCGCCGAGGAGAAGCGTGGTGTCGACGGTCGACAGCTCGACCCGGCCGAAGCGGTGGCCCGTCGTCCGGTCGAGGAAGTGGTAGAAGAAGCCCTTGTAGCCCGTCATGCCGGCGGCGTCGGACCCCTGGGGCGCGTCGTGGAAGAAGCGGACGGTGTTGAGGGTGCGCGCCCTCGCCTCCTCCCGGCTCATCCAGCCGTTCTCGACGCCGACGGGCCAGCAGGCGAGCGCAAAGCCGACGGCGGCGACCGAGCAGAACGACTCGGTCGGCCAGCGATCCGGCGTCAGCCCGCGCTCGCGGTCGGTGACGTGGACGAACCAGTCGAAGGTGCGGCGTTGGAGCTCCGCCACCTCGGGGTCGAGGGGGCGGGCCGCCCGGCCTTGCGGCAGGGATGCGCAGCCGCTGCTCATCAGGGCGGCGAGCGCGCCCGAAGCCATCAGAAATCCGCGACGATCCATGCCGTCCCTTCTAAGCCAACGCCCCCGCGTTACAAAAAAGTCGGCCGCGTCGCCGGGAGGACGACGCGGCCAGTCTCAGGAGAGAGGGTCTAGAAGCTGTAGCGGAAGCCCAGCTGGAAGGTCCGGGTGGGGAAGATCACCCGCGACGGGCGGCCGAAGTTGGGGTTGGGACTGGTCGCCGAGCCGGTCCCGCCGTCGAAGCCGGCGTAGTTGTAGAAGTCGAAGACGTTGATGGCGTCGACGAACAGCGACAGCTGCGAGCCGTTCCAGAGGTCGAAGTTCTTGGTCAGGCGCAGGTCGAGGTTCCGGTAGGCGAAGGCGTCCGGAATGATGAAGTTGTCGGTCTGCGGCCGGCCGGCGTTCGGGCGATAGACGAAGTTGGCCCCCGTGCCGTCGAACACGTCGTAGGGCGTGCCCGAGCCGAGCGTCAGGATGCCCGACAGCTGGAAGTCATACGGCAGGTCGACGATGCCGTTGGCGACGATGCGGTGTTCCTCGTCGTTGTCCGAGGGGCGGACCGGCGAGTTCTCGATGTCGAAGCAGTCGAAGCAGAAGTTGTCGCGCCCGCCGTTCTGCTCGGCGTTGGAGAAGGTGTAGGCGATGTTCAGGCCCCAGCCGCTGTCGCGGGTATAGGGCTTGTCGGCCTTCAAGTAGAGCGCCGTGAACTCTCGCGACTTGTTGTGGTCCGAGACCAGATAGGTCCGGTACGGATTGGTCCCGCCCGGCGAGCAGAAGCCGCCGTTGTCGCCGAAGCCGCCGTCAACCGAGGGCCGGGTGGGTTCGCGGCAGCGGTTCAGATACAGCCAGGTGAACTCGTTCTCGGTCTGGCCGTAGGCGAGCGTGAGCTCGGTCTGCCAGTCGCCGAAGCGCTGGCGGACGCCCAGGTTGACCTGGTCGGTGCGCGGCGGCTCGAAGTCGTTTTTGAGCAGGAAGGCCTCGCCGCGCGCGGCGATGCTCTGGAACACGGGGTCGAGGCCCGACACGGTGCGGAAGGATTCCTGCCACAGGATTGGGTCCTCCGGCGTGCCGGCGGCCACGCCGACCGGGCGACCGCGCGCCGCGTTGGTGGTGAAGAAGGCGTTCTGGCGGATGTCGAACGGCTTGACGATCTCGTCGTAAGCGAAGTTGAAGTTGATCCGGTCGTAGTACCGCCCCGCCCCGCCGAAGATCACCGTCGCCCGGTCGCCGAAGACATCATAGGAGAAGCCCAGCCGGGGCTGGAAGGCGCCGGCGAAAGGCTCGCGATTGTCGCCGGTCGAGATGTAGTCGGCCTGGTTGAACCAGCTGGGGACGTATCCAGCCGCCTTGCCGCCGTCGGTGGAAGCGATCCACTGGGCCAGGCCCGTGGCGACGTTGGCGGGCGTGACGTAGTCCTCGTTGCCGGCGTTGGTCTCATAGTCCCAGCGCAGGCCGAGGTTGATCTCCAGCTGGTCGGTGATGCGCCAGTCGTCCTGGATGTAGAGGCCGACGACGGTGTTATCGAGATCGACGCTGGGGAAGGCGCGGCCCAGCTCGACGCGATAGGGCACGGTGGTCGAGCCGCTGAGCTCGGGACGGCCGTCGACGTCGAAGTAGAACTGGGGGTTCCGACCGAAGAACTTGTTCACCTCGTAGTTCTGGAACGAGACCTTGGCCCCCATCTTCAGCGTGTGAAAGCCGTTCCAGTCGATCTCGTCGAACGTCAGGTCGTTGCGGACGGTGATCGCGTTGTCGGCGATGTCCTGGAAGCTGTCGCGGCCGCCGAGGTTCAGGATGGAGACGCCACCGAAGTAGTCGGGCTGGAAGCCCGGCGCGGTCGGATTGGTGTCGTTCTCGAACAGCCGGTAGAACTGGCCGACCTGGCTGAAGTTGGCCGCGCCGGGGGTATATTCGTACTGGCGGTAGTCGACGGCGAATTCGTTGGTGAAGGCCTCGCCCTGCCACTGCCAGCGGAAGTTGCTGGTCAGGGTCTGCTGGGCCAGGTTGTTGGCCCGCTCGAAGGCGTCGGCGCCGCCGAAGTCGCGCAGGTCGATCTCGTCGCGATAGGTGACGCTCCAGTCGACCAGGTGGCCGCCGCGCGGCTGCCAGCTGAGCTTGCCGAAGAACAGGTCTTCCTCGAACGGCGCGGCGAAGGTGCCGATGTACTGGCCGAACTGGCTGACGAAGCGGGGGTCCTGGCGGCCGAGGTTGACGACGTTGGCGCGGGTCTCCTCCTTCCGCTCATACGTGCCGAAGAAGTGCAGGCGATCGCGGATGATCGGGCCGCCGAGCGCGAAGCCGTACTGCTGGACCTCAAGTTCCGCCTGACGGTCGCCGCGACGACGGGCGAAGACGTCCTGCTCGATGAAGCTCTCGTCGCGATAGGTCCCGAAGATCTCGCCGGTGAACTCGTTGGTGCCGGAGCGGGTGACGGCGGTGATGATGGCCGAGGAGGCCTGTTCGTACTCGGCCTTGAAGTTCTGGCTGACGACGCGGAACTCCTGCACGCCGGCCTGTGGGAAGGGATTCCCGCGGCTATCGTCCTGGCCGATGATGCCGCCGCCGATGATGTTGGACTTCAGGCTGGCGCCGTCGATGAAGGCGTTGACCGATTCCGCGCGCTGGCCGCCGGCGGTGATGGTCTGCTCGTTCTCGTCGAGCGAGACGCGGACGCCCGGCGCGAGGCCCGCGAAGTTCAGGAAGTTGCGGTTGATCTGCGGCAGGGTCTGGATCTGCTGCGTCGTCACGTTAGTCGCGTTTTCCGGCGTGCGGACCTCGACCAGGCGACGACCGACAACCACGACGTCGTCCACCGTGGACGCGCCGCCCCCGGCGTCCGCTGTGGCGGTGTCGCCGACCTCCAGGTCCAGATCGCCGACCTGCCCGACGCCGATCGAGACGGTGTCGGTCGCGCTCTCGCCGTCGGACGTTGTTACGGTGACCTCGTAGGAGCCAGGACGCAGGCCGGACAGGACGTAGGTGCCGCCGGCGTTGGTGCGGGTGCGGGTGGTGAAGCCGCTGGCGACGTCGCGGGCCACGACCTCGGCCGAGGCCTCGGCGGCGCCACCGTCGGTGACGGAGCCGCGCAGGGTCGCGCCGGTGACCTGGGCGGAGGCGGCGGTTGCGGCGAGAGCCGTCGTGAGCGCCAGCGCCGAGGCGGCGGCCAGCGTCGAAGCACGCGAGGCGTTGCGGTTCATAGTCTCTCTCCTGAAAGGCCCTGGTTGGAGGTCGACGCCCCGCACGACTGGCGGACCACCAGTCGGGGAGCGATGATTTCGCGTGCGGCGTCGTTGGCCGCCTGAGGCTGGGTCATGGCCCCGCCTTCGACTTGGGCGAGCAGACGCTCGACCGCGCGTCGGCCCATGCCGGCGATGTCGATGTGCAGGGTTGTCAGAGCCGGCCGCACGAGATCGGCGATCGGCACATCGTCGAAGCCGACGACCGCCACGTCCTCGGGGCAGCGCAGACCCGCTTCTTGGATGGCCAGCAGCACGCCGATGGCCATGGCGTCGTTGGCTGCGAAGATGGCGTCAGGGCGATCGGTCGACCCGAGCAGCCTCGCCGCAGCGGCGAAGCCGCTGGCCTGGGTGAACTCTCCCTGCGCCAGGATGGGCTCTGCTCCTGCGGCCGAGATCGCATCGAGATAGCCCTGCTTGCGCTCCCGGGCTTCGACGTTTCCAGTCGGGCCGCCGACATGGGCGATCCGGCGCCGGCCGAGCGCCAGCAGGTGTTCGACCGCAGCGCGGGCGCCGCCCGTGTTGTCGACGGCCATTGAAGGCTGCTGGCCATCCAGATCGCCGCCGTTCATCAGCAGAACCGGCAGACGACCAGACAGGCTGGCGGTCAGTTCACCCGAGTCGAGATGCGGCGACAGGACGATCAGGCCGTCGACGCGTCCGCGCATGGAGCGGATGGCGGCGGCCGCGTTGGCCGCGTCGTCGTGGGAACTGGAGACGATCAGGTGACGGCCCTGGGCGCGGCAGGCCAGATCCATCCCCCGGATGAGTTCGGAGAAGAACTCGCCGAACAGGTCCGGCAGGATAACGCCGACCACGTCGGTCCGGCTGGTCGATAGGCTGCGGGCGCCGGAGTGCGGGACGTAGGATAGGGCCTCGACCGCCTCCAGCACCTTCGAGCGGGTCGGTTCGGCGACCACGCCCGCGCCGGTGAGGACACGCGATACTGACGCGACCGAGACGCCCGCGCGCTCCGCCACATCGCGGATTGTCGCCGCCTTCATGCGCGCGGCTCCGAAACGGACGTGCAGGTCTGCTGAGGCCGGTGGGGCAAGTCGCGGGTCCTGAAGCGTTTCCGCCGTGCCGGCCGTCTTCGCGACGGTCCGTCGGCTTCCTGTAATCGGTTACATGACATGGCCGTAACCGCAACCGCAAGGGCCAAGATTTCGCCACAAGCAAAAAAGTCGTGGCTCGGCCCGCCCCCGGCCGACCTCAGGGGCGGATGCGGGCGTAGTAGGCCTCGATCAGGTCCAGCCGGTCCGAATGCGGGACCGGAACCACGCGGGGACCGTCGTTGGTGAACTCGAGCAGCCTGTCATCGGCAGAGGTCGGCCAGAGAGGACCCGGATCCGCCTGGGGCACGCCGGTTTTCGCGAGGCCCGTCCAGTAATCGGCCATCAGGGTCGCCGCGGCCTGGTCCCGGGCCTGCATCGGCCGACCGACCGTGTGGAGGTTGTCGAAGACGTAGGGGCGCTCCGAGGCATGGGTCGCGCCGCCGCTGGGCTCCGGGTTCGAGGCCGCGACGACGTCAAAGCGGTACAGCCAGGCCGGATGGCCGGCTCGCCGGTGCAGCCGGGCCAGATGCCGGGTGGGCTCGTTGAAGACGAGGTCGCTGACGATGTGGGCGTCATAACCGTCCGGGCCGCCGTAAGCCCGGAGCAACGCTGAGTGCTCGTCGTCCGTAAGGGCGTCGTCGAGACGGCCGTAGGCGCCTGCGTCTGTGGGGCGGATCCACCAGAACTCGGCGCTGTTCGTGCCGATGATCAGGGGCACGGGCGCCTGGCGGCCTGCGGCGAACGCCTCGACCACATCCTCGGGGACCAACTGGCCGTCGACGATCAGGTTGTCGGAGTAGAAGGCGGGCATGGGCGGCAGCAGGCGCTCGGGCGGCAAGGCGCGCAGCTGGTCGGCCGTCGCCTCGGGGAGGCCGGCGGAGCGGGCGAACTGGAGCCCCAGGGACTGGGCCGAGGGGCGACCCGGCCGATCCTCGGACAAAAGGGCCGATCGCTGGCGGCCGAGACCGGACTGGACGATGGCGGCGTGGAACAGGCCCCGGGCGGTGGGGGCGATCATCAGCTGGGTGACGGCGGCGCCCCCGGCGGACTCGCCGAAGAGGGTCACGCGGCCGGGGTCGCCCCCGAAGGCGGCGATGTTGTCGCGCACCCATTCCAGCGCCGCGATCTGGTCCATGACGCCGTAGTTGCCGGCGGGCGTGTCGGCCGCGCGCTCGGCGGCCAGGGCCGGATGGTCGAAGAAGCCGAGCCGGCCGAGGCGGTAGTTGATGGTGACCACCACTACGCCCCGGCGCGCCAGGTTGGTCCCGTCATAGAGCTCCGCGGTGCCCGAGCCGTTGTTGTAGCCGCCACCGTGGATCCAGACCATGACGGGTAGACGCTCGGCTTCCGCTGGGCTCCAGACGTTCAGCGTCAGGCAGTCCTCGCTCATGGGCAGGGGCCCGACGCCGGGATCGCCGTTGGCCGGCGGCTGGATGCAGATCGCGCCGGGGCGGTCCGCCGCCCGGACGCCGGTCCACGGGGGGGCGGGTTGCGGGGGCCGCCAGCGCAAGGGACCGACCGGCGGGGCGGCGTAGGGGACGTTCCGGAACGAGGTGACGCCGTCGCCGGTGCGGCCGGTCAAACGGCCTTGGGTGACCTGAACCTCGGACGGGTCCGATGTCGGGGCAGACAGCAGGGACATTCCGAACGCCAGGACCGCAAGCAACATCCTTCGATCCTAACCGTTGAGGGCCGGTCGGCAATGGCGGGCAGCCCTCTGGCGACGGATCGATTTCTGCATTACGGCTCCCAGCGCGCAGCGAACAGGCTGCGGCGGGCGGAGGAGCTTCATGTCAACCGGGCTGGACGGACGCCGCGTGCTCGTCGTCGAGGATGAATCCCTCGTCGCCATGCTGCTGGAGACCATGCTCGAAGACATGGGCTGCACCCCCGTTGGTCCGATCGGCACGGTCGAGGAGGCGCTGGAGGTCATCGCCGCCGATCCGGCGCTCGACGCCGCCCTGCTGGATGTGAACGTCGCGGGCCGGGCCGTGTTCCCGGTGGCGCAGGCGCTGGCCGACAAGGGCGTGCCGTTCCTGTTTTCCACTGGATACGGCGAGGGCGGTTTGCCCGACGACTGGCGCGGACGTCCGACGATCCAGAAGCCGTTCACGGAGGCCACGGTGCGCGAGGCCCTGCAGAAGACGCTCGGAATCAGCCTGGCCTGATCCGCTTGAGGACGGCCCGGGCCGCGTTATGGCCGGGGGCGCCGGTCACGCCGCCGCCGGGGTGGGCGCCCGATCCGCACAGATAGAGACCCGGCACCGGCATCCGGTGATCGGCGTGGCCGAGCACAGGGCGGGCGCTGAACAGCTGGTCCAGCGTCAGGCGGCCGTGGAAGATGTCGCCGCCGACCAGGCCGAAGCGGCGTTCCAGATCGAGCGGCGTCAGGGCCAGGCGGCCGACGACCGAGGCCTTGAAGCCCGGCGCCCAGGCGTCGACCGTGTCGATCATCAGGTCGGCGACCGTCTCGCGGTGATCGTCCCAGCTGCGGCCGTCCGACAGTTGCGGCGCGACGTGCTGGCAGAACAGGCTGGCGACGTGGGCGCCCGGCGGCGCGAGGCTGTCGTCCAGCGTCGAGGGAATTAGCATCTCGATGATCGGCTGGGACGACCAGCCGTTCAGCCGCGCCTCAGCGTGGGCACGGTCCATGTAGGCGAGACTGGGCGCCAGGATGATCCCGGCCGTCAGGTGGTCGCCCGGCGTCGGCCGGGCCGTGAAGCGCGGCAACTGGGACAGGGCGACGTTCATGCGGAAGGTGCCCGAGCCGGAGGCGTAGCGTCCGATCCGCTCGCGGAAGTCCGCCGGAACGACGGCGGGATCGACCAGGCGGTCGAACAGCAGGCGCGGGTGGACGTTGGCGACAACGGCCCTGGCGCGGACCGTGTCGCCCGAGGCAGTGACGACGCCGACCGCCCTGCCCTTCTCGGTGATGACTTCGGCGACCTCGGCGTCCAGGCGGATGTCGACGCCGGCTTCGACGCAGGCGGCCGCCATGGCCTGGGTGATCGCGCCCATGCCGCCGAGGGCATGGCCCCAGGCCCCGCGCTTGCCGTTCACCTCGCCGAAGACGTGGTGCAGCAAGACGTAGGCCGAGCCGGGGGTGTAGGGGCTGGCGTAGTTGCCGACGACGCTGTCGAAGCCGAACAAGGCCTTGATCGGGTCACTCTCGAACCAGCCGTCCAGCCAGTCGCCGGCGGACTTGGCGAACAGGTCCAGCACATCGCGGCGACCGGTGAGGTCCAGCCCGCCCAGTCGACGGACCAGGGACGCCGACTTCAGCATCTCCGGCAGGGCGTCGCGCCAGCCGCCGTCGGGCAGGTTGGGCGGGATTTCGAGCACGAGGGCGCGCAGGACGTCGGCCACGGCCTCCAGCCGGCGTTCGTAGTCAGGCAGGCGTTCGGCGTCGCGGGCGGAGAACTGGGCCACGGAGGCGGCCGTGCGCCCCTCCCCGGCGTCCAGGGCGCGGCCGTCGGGGAGGGGCAGAAAGTTCGACATCCGCCGCTCGACGACCCGCAGGCCGTGCCGGGCCAGGTCCATGTCGGCGATGACCCGGGGGTTCAGCAGGCTGACGGTGTAGCTGGCCGTGGAGTTGCGAAAACCCGGGTGGAACGCCTCCGTGACGGCCGCGCCGCCGACAACGGAGCGTCGCTCTAGAACCGTGACCTGCAGTCCGGCGCTGGCGAGGTAGAAGGCGCAGACGAGGCCGTTATGCCCGCCGCCGATGATGACGATGTCGGTGTCGATCAAGGCGATGCTCAGCTTTGCAGCGAGGCGTGACGCAAGGCTTGAAGGTTCGCCGACCCGGTGCAGAAGCAGGCGGTTCGCAGCTGTCGGATCGCCTGCTCGAAATGCTGAGCCACGGCCTCGGGAGAGCGGGTGGCCGCCTCTAGAACGCCGGCCGCCTGCCCGACCAGATCGGCCCCAAGCCGGATCGCCTTGGCGGCGTCCACGCCGCTCCGGATTCCGCCCGACCCGATGATCAGCGCTTGAGGACAAGCCGCGCGGACGTCGGCGATCGCTCGCGCGGTAGGGATGCCCCAGTCGGCGAAGGCGAGCGCATGGACCTTGTCGGCGACGTCGGTCGCCCGCTCGCCCTCGATCAGGCCCCAGTTGGCGCCCCCTGCTCCGGCCACATCGATGGCGGCAGCGCCCATGTCGATCAGGCGACGCGCCGTGGCAGCCGAAATGCCCGCTCCGGTTTCCTTGATTACGACGGGCGCGTCGAGCCTGCGGATCAGCGCCTCCAGCGCGGCGGCGACGCCCCACCAATCGCGGTCCCCCTCGGGTTGGCAGGCCTCCTGCAAGGGGTTGAGATGCACGATCAGGGCGTCGGCGCCGATCATCTCCATGACCCGCCGGGCCTGGTCCACGCCGAAGCCTTGGGTCAGCTGGGCCGCGCCGATGTTCGCCAGGATCGGCGTGTCCGGCGCGCGATCGCGCAGCGAGGCGTTCAGTCCGCCGTCAGCCCCACCTTCTAAGGCGCCGCGCTGGGAGCCGACCGCCAGGGCGATGCCGAGCGCCTGGGCGGCCTCGGCGAGGTGGGCGTTGATCGCCTCGGCGCGAGCGGGACCGCCAGTCATCGAGCTGATCAGGAAGGGGGCCTTCAGCCGACGGCCGAGGAAGTCCACGCCCAGGTCGATCTTGGCGTGATCCAGGTCCGGCAGGGCCTCATGGACGAAGCGGATGTCGTCGAAGCCGGCGTCCCGTGCATGGCGGCCGCCGCCAGACAGGACAACGTCCAGATGCTGGTCCTTGCGGTCGCGGATGACGTCGTCACTCATGCCCTTCTGCTTAGCGACGCGCGGTCGCGGTTGGAACCGTCGGCGACGCGGCGTAGGGTCGGAGCATGACGATTGTCTGGTTCATTCTGCTGACGCTGGGCGTCTTCTTCCTCATGGAAGGGGTCGCCTGGACGACGCACCGCTACATCATGCACGGACCGCTCGGCTGGGGCTGGCACCGCGACCATCATGAGCCGCACGACAAGACGTTTGAGGTCAACGACCTGTACGGCGTGGTCGGGGCCGTTGTCGGCACGGGCTTGTTTGTTGTCGCCTGGCTGACCAACCTGTGGTGGGTGCGGGCGATCGCGCTGGGTGTGACTCTCTATGGCCTGGTCTACGCCTTCGTTCACGACGGCCTGGTGCATCAGCGCTGGCCGTTCCACTGGATGCCCAAGAACGGCTATGCGCGGCGTCTGGTCCAGGCGCACAAGCTGCATCACGCTGTTCAGACGCGCGACGGCGCGGTGTCGTTTGGCTTTGTCTTCGCCCCCAACCCGAAGAGACTGAGCGCAATTCTGAAGGCCCGGCGGGCCGAACGCGCGGCTTCGGACGTTCCGGCGGAGTGACCCGCCTGCGCCAGACCGTGATCGGCCTTACGCTGGCCGCCCTGATCGTTGGCGGCTGGGTGACGCTGCACGTCTGGGGCGTCTTTTTCCAGCCGTTGTCGGGACCGGCCTTGGTCGCCGTCCCGCTGCTGATCCTTACCCAGAGCTGGCTCGGCGCTGGCATGTTCATCGTCGCCCATGACGCCATGCACGGATCGCTTGCCCCCGGCCGCCCCCGCCTCAACGCCGCGATCGGTCAGGTCTGCGTCGGCGCCTATGCGGCCTTCTCGTACCGCAAACTGAACGTCTGCCATCACCAGCACCATCGCGCGCCAGGCACTGCGAAGGACCCGGATTTCCACGCCGAGCGGCCCGAGGCTTTCCTTTCGTGGTTCTATGGCTTCTTCACCCGCTACTTCGGGTGGCGCGAGTTCGCCATCGTGACCGCGGTGCTGATCGTCTATCTGCTGATCGGCGCCTCGGTCCTAAACCTGATCCTGTTCTGGGCTCTGCCTGCAATCCTAAGCGCGCTGCAACTGTTCGTGTTCGGAACGTGGCTGCCGCACCGACACATGTCAGGCGGCGACTTCGCAGATCACCACCATGCGCGGACGATCCCCATGCCCTGGATCGCGTCGCTTCTGACCTGCTTCCACTTCGGAATGCATCACGAGCACCACCTGACGCCAGCCGCGCCCTGGTGGAGACTGCCTGAGGTCCGAAAGGCAATGCTGGCGCGTAGCGAACGTCTCTGAATTCCCAACTCGGCGTCTTCGAAGTCCCCGCCGCGCACTCGTCGAATTCCTCGCTGCTCAGACCCGCGTCCACATCGCCGCGCGGGGAGGTGGGGCCTTGCCGCGATCCAACGTCTGGGTCCAGACGGCGATCAGGGCGCCGCGGCCGAACAGCCAGAGCTTCATGAGGCGACCGACGGAGACACGCCGGCGCCAGACGCCGGGACCGCGTCGGCGGACCTTGCGGCCGATCTCCCGATAGACGCCGCGCGCGGCGGCGATCGCCATCGCCGAGCGGAACGGCAGGCCGCGCAGGCCGTCGCGGGCGCTGTCGTAGTAGGGCTCCGCGACCGCGAGCAGCCGCGTGGTGACGGCGTGGACCCGGTCGCGATTCGCGGGATCGGCCACGGCTTCGGCGGTCGGTTCGAGCCCCGCCTGGATCAGCCAGTCGGCGGGCAGATAGACGCGGCCGCCCTCGGCGTCCTCGATGACGTCGCGCGAGATGTTGGTCAGCTGGAAGGCCAGGCCCAGGTCCTGGGCGCGGCGCAGCACCTCGGGATCGGTCACGCCCATGACCCGGGCCATCATGACGCCGACTACGCCCGCGACATGCCAGCAGTAGGCGAGCACGTCGTCGATGGCGCGATAGTCGCGGTGCTCCACGTCCATGGCGAAACCGTCGATCAGGTCCATGGCCCATCGCTCGGGCAGGCGGTGCCGAATGGCCACGCGCTGAAAGGCGGCGAAGACGGGGTCGGACATGGGCTCGCCGGTCAAGGCGCGGCGCGTCAGGTCGTAGAGGCGGTCGAGGCGCCGCTTCTGCTCCTCCGGAGACAGTTCCTCGTGGCCGAAGCCGTGGTCCTGGCCGTCGATCTCGTCGTCGCAGGCGCGGCACCAGGCGTAGAGCAGCCAGGCGTCCTCGCGCACCTTCGGATCGAACAGCCGGGAGGCCGAGCGGAAGCTCTTGGACCCCTTGACGATCGACGCCTTGGACGCGGCGAGGACGGCGTCGGTCATCTTGCCTCCGCTTGCTCCAGCATGAGGCCCGCGGTGGCCTTGGCCGAGCCGACGACGCCCGGAATGCCCGCGCCCGGATGGGTGCCGGCGCCGACAATATAGAGATTGGGGATCACGTCGTCGCGGTTGTGCGGCCGGAACCAGGCGCTCTGGGTCAGGATCGGCTCAAGCGAGAAGGCCGAGCCGAGGTGGGAGTTCAGGTCGTCCTTGAAGTCCTGGGGCGTCCAGATGCGGGTCGTGACGAGGTCGCGCCGCAGGTTCGGCATGTAGCGTTCCTCGAGATAGTCGATGATCTTCTCGCGGTACTCCGGACCCTTGACCGACCAGTCGATGTCGGCGGCGCCCAGGTGCGGCACGGGCGACAGGACGTAGTGGCTGGACTGCCCCGGCGGAGCCATCGAGGGGTCAGTGGCGCAGGGCGCGTGCAGATACAGCGAGAAGTCCTCGGGCAGCTCCGGGCCGGAGAAGATCTCGGAGATCAGTTCGCGATAGCGGGCACCGAAGCAGATGGTGTGGTGCGCCAGCTGCGGTTGCGGCGTCGAGACGCCGAAGTGCAGTACGAACAGCGACATCGAGAAGCGCTTGGACTTCAGCGACCTGGCCTTGGACTGGCCGCGCGGCGTGCGGCCGAGCAGGCGGTCGTAGGTGTGGACCACGTCGGCGTTGGAGGCGACCATCTCGGCCGGGATGACCTCGCCGCCCTCCAGCACCACGCCGGTGGCGCGCTCGCCCTCGGTGGTGATGCGCTCGACCGAGGCGTTCAGCCGCAGGTCGCCGCCGAGGTCGGTGAAGAACTTGCACAGGCCCGCGATCAGGGCCCCGGTGCCGCCCCGCGCGAACCAGACGCCGCCGCGGCGCTCCAGCGCGTGGATCAATCCGTAGACGGAGCTTGTCTTGAACGGGTCGCCGCCGACCAGCAGGGTGTGGAAGCTGAAGGCCTGGCGCAGCTGGGGGTCCTTCACATGGCGCGCAACCATGGTGTGGACGCTGTTCCAGCTCTCCAGCCGCATCAGCTGGGGCGCGGCCGCCATCATCGACCAGAAGGACTGGAACGGGACGGTGCCCAGCTTGAGGTAGCCCTCCTGATAGAGCTCCTCGGAATAGGCGTGGAAATCGTTGTAACCCTTGACGTCGTCGGGGTTGAACGAGGCGATCTGGCGCTCCATCGCCTCCTGGTCGTCATTGTAGTCGAACGACCGGCCGTCCTCCCAGCACAGGCGGTAGAAGGGATCGACCGGCAGAAGGTCGACGTAGTCCTTGAGCACCGAACCGGTGCCGTCGAACAGTTCCTCCAGGCACGCAGGGTCGGTGATGACGGTGGGGCCGGCGTCGAAGGTGAAGCCGTGCTCCTTCCAGACGTAGGCGCGGCCGCCGGGCTTGTCGCGCTTCTCGACCAGGGTCGTCTGGACGCCCGCGCGCTGCAGCCGGATGGCGAGCGCGATGCCGCCGAATCCCGCCCCGATGACCACCGCCCGTTTCGCCGCGACGTCTCTCATGCGCTCTTTCCTAGACCGGTCTCGCGCAGCTGTCGAAGCGCGCGGTGGATGGGGACGGGCGGTTTTCCGGTCAGGATGCGGGCCTTGTCCAGCGTCGTGCTCCGTCCTGCGTAGAAGCGCCGCACCAGGGGTTCGCGCAGGCTGTAGAAACGGCGCATGACGCTCCAGCGCTTCGAGGGCTCGGCGGCGCGGAACAGCATCCGGTCCAGCAGGCGATAGAAGGCGCGGTCGGCCCAGACTTTCTTGGAGTGTGCCTCCAGCAACGCCCTCAATGCCGGCCCCGACAGATCGTCCGCCTCGGCGACGAGCCGAGCCGTGGCGACAGCGTCCAGCAGGGAATAGCCCGTCGTGGGGTGGAACAGCGCCGCCGAAAGACCGGCGCGGGCGACCGGCGGCCCTTCCGCCCAGAAGGCCTCGATGTTGCCGTCCAGAGCGATGGGCAGGACGCCCTCCTCCTCATCGACCACCGCCTCGACCGTCCAGCCGCGCGAGCGGACGTAGGCGTCGATCCGTCCACGGATGATGTCGCGATCAAGACGTGAGCCGTCGACGTAGTAGGTGTCCTCGACCAGCACCGTGCGCTCATCGAAGGGCAGCAGATACACGAAGCGATAGGCGTCGCCCTGGGCCACCGTCGCGTCCATGATGGTCGGGCGGGTCAGGCCGTGGGGCTCCGTCAAGCGAACGGTTCGGCCGAGGAACAGCTGCCAGCCGAGGTCGAGGTGGGGCGTCGGGGCGGGACCTCGCGCGTCGATCACGCCGCGCGCGCGGATCACGCTCTGGTCGGCCAGTGTGACGGAATCAGGCGCGACCGCGACCGCCTCGCCCCGGATCAGGCGGTCGCCGAGCAGGGGCGCGACGGCCTCATGCAGACCTTCCGACGTCATGCTGTTGTAGGGCGTGGCCAGCGAGCGGCTGAGGCCGGGGAAGTAGATGTCGTATCCGCCTTCCCAGCGGTGCGGCGTCGCCGGCGCCAGCCAGGCGCGGTCCTCGGCGGAGATGTCGCCGTCGAAGAAGGACCAGGTGTGCTTGCCGCCGAGCTGGCCCTCGCGCTCGACGACGACGACCTTGAGTTCGGGCCGGTCCAGCGACAGGCGCCAAGCGATCAGGCTGGAGGCCAGGCCGCCGCCGACGAGGATCAGATCAGGGTCGCCCGAGGCCATGGTCGAGCTTTAGAGGCAAAAGGGCTCCGACGCGACCGCGCCGAAGGCCCTCTGCATCATTTCGGCCGCCTCATTCGCGCGGTTCGATGGTCAAGGCGTAGGCCCCGGTCTGGCCGGAGGCGAAGCTGCGGGCGCGGATGACGTACTCGCCGTCCTCATCGACCGACCAGTCGACCTTGGCGTGGGTGTCGGACAGGCTGTCGTCGTCGGAGGCGACGCTCAGCCACTCGGCGCCCTCGCCCCGACCGATGTCGAGGTAGGTGTCGAACTCGTTCGAGACCATGGTCAGGCGTAGTTTGTCGCCGGCCTTCACGCTGATGCGATAGGCGTCATAGAAGCTGCCGTCCTCGGCGATGGCATCGTCCTCGCTCAGCGTGCCGCGCGCGGTGCCGCCCACGATGATGCTGCCGGGGACCGGCTGGGGACCGCGATCGATCAGCTCCAGCGAATAGAGGCCGTCGGCGTCCGAGAACAGCGGACCGGCGCGGACGATGAAGTCGCCCGTGGACGGCAGGATGTAGTTCAGACGCGAGTCCGTGCCCTCGCCCAGACCGTCGTCGTCGCTGGCCAAGGCGTAGAAGTCACCTTCCGGACTGCCGATCTGGAGGAAGGTGTCGAAGTCGCCCGAGCGCATGATGAGCTGGATGCGATTGCCTTCCTGGCCCGAGATGCGGAAGGCGTCGAAGCCGCGGTTGTCGTCGTCGCGCGGATCGCCGTCGTTGATCTCGCCCTGGATGGTGCGGCCATAGGCGAGCGGCGTAGGCTCGGGCTCAGGCTCCGCCTCGGTGAGGGTCAGAGTGTAGTCGCCACGTCCGTCCTCGGAGAAGCCCCGCGCCTCGATCGTGTAGAGGCCGTCCTCGACTAGGGTGTGGGAAAGCCGCGAGTCGGTGCCCTCGCCGGCCCCGTCGTCGTCGGAGTCGACCACATACCGGCCGTCGCCCTCGCCCGCGTACAGATCGAGGTAGGTGTCGAAGTCGTCCGAGCTCATGGTCACGACCACCCGCTGTCCACTGCGGCCCTGGAAGGTGTAGGCGTCGGCGATCTGGCCTGCGCCGTTCTGGCCGTCGCCGTCGGACAGTTCGCCCTCCACGGTGTCGCCGAAGCCGATCGGCTGCGTCGCCATCGGGGGCGGCCCTTCGGCGACGCCTACGGTGTAGGCGCCGGTCTGGGTCCCGCCGAGCGGCGCGGCGCGGACGATGTACTCGCCGTCGTCAGGGACGGTGAAGACGAGGTAGGAGTTCAGGTCGCCGCCGCCCGGCCGGTCGTCGTTCGAAACGAGCTCCTCGAAGACCTCGCCGGCCATGCGGCCGACGCGGACGATCGGGTCGAAGGGTTCGCTTTCCAGCGTCACCGCGATGCGGTCGCCCGCGCGCGCCGAGAAGCTGTAGGCGTCGTAAAGATAGCTCGAATACGAGTCCTGGCCCTCGTGCTCGGGATCGTTGTCCGAGATCTGGCCGTCGAGGGTCGAGCCGAGGCGGATCGGGGTCGGACGGGGCGCGGGCGGCGGGGGACCGCGATCGGAGGCCTTCAGGGCATAGTCGCCACCCTCGAAGCCCCCGAGCGTCCGGGCGCGCAGGATGTAGGTTCCGTCCTGGCTGACGGTGTATCGCAGCCGGGAGTGCAGACCTTCGCCGAGACCGTCGTCGTCCTGGGCCAGGACCTCGTCGCTGCCCGCCCGCATCAGCTCCAGATAGCTGTCGAAGGCGTCCGACCGCATGACGATCTCAAGCCGCTGACCGGCTTCGGCGTCGATCGAATAAAGGTCGTAGACGTACTGGCCGGAGTTCTCGTCATCGACCCGCGGGTCGTCGCTCGTCAGACTTCCGGACACGTCGTCGCCCAGCCGCAGCGGCGTCGGGTCCTGGGCCAGGGCCGAGCCGGCCGAAGCGAACAGCGCCAGCGCGCTGACAGTGGCGATGAAGGTCGAGCGGCGCATGGTTTCCCCCGTGATGCCAGACAACATAGACGCCGATCCGTGACGGCTGTAAATCGCTCGCGACCCTTCGGATTCTGACGAAACGGGAACCCCTCGTGGCCCACGACGACGCGCGCGCACGGCTGATCGACGGCAAGGCCTTCGCGGCGGAACTGGTGGAGCGGGTCGCGGCGGCGGCGGCGCGGCTGGAAGCCGCTCACGGCGTGAAGCCGGGGCTCGCGGTCGTCATCGTCGGCGAGGATCCGGCCAGCCAGATCTATGTCCGCAACAAGGGCGAAACGACCGCGCGGGCGGGGATGCGGTCGGATACGCACCGGCTGGCGGAGACGACCTCTCAGGCGGAGCTGCTGGCCTTGATCGCCCAGCTGAACGCCGACGCGGGCATCCACGGCATCCTGGTTCAGCTGCCCCTGCCCGGCCACATCGATTCGGCGGCCGTGCTGGGCGCCATCGATCCGGACAAGGATGTGGACGGGTTCCATGTCGTGAACGCGGGCCGGCTGGCGGTCGGGCTTCCGGGGCTGGTTCCCTGCACGCCGCTGGGGTCGGTGATGCTGCTGAAGGATGCGCTCGGCGATCTGTCGGGGCTGAACGCCGTGATCGTCGGGCGGTCCAACATCGTCGGCAAGCCGATGGCGCAGTTGCTGCTGGCCGAGAACTGCACGGTGACGGTGGCCCATTCGCGCAGCCGCGATCTGCCGGCGCTGTGCCGGGCCGCCGACATTCTGGTGGCCGCCGTGGGCCGCCCGGAGATGATCCGGGGCGACTGGATCAAGCCGGGGGCGACGGTGATCGACGTCGGCATCAACCGCGTGCCCTCGGCCGATCCGGTCAAGGCGGCGGAGGGCAAGACCCGCGTCGTCGGCGACGTGGCCTTCGTCGAAGCCGTCGAGGTCGCCGGCGCCATCACCCCGGTGCCGGGCGGCGTGGGGCCCATGACCATCGCCTGCCTGCTGGCCAACACCTATACCGCCGCCTGCCGCGCGGCGGGAGCAGCGCCGGAACCGCTCGACGCAAGCGGCGCTTGAAGACCCGTCATCTTGCGCTGATAGTCCGGCGCAGCGTCCGGCTAGGACGGCTCAAGGGGGTTCTCATGGCTCGCGGTCCGCATCGTCTCGTCATCACGCTCGGCGTCGTCGCCCTGGCGCAGGGCGTCGCCGCCTGCGGCTACAACACTATCCCGGAAAAGCAGGAGCGGGCCGAGGCCGCCTGGGCCGACGTCCAGAGCCAGTACCAGCGCCGCGCCGACCTGATCCCCAACCTGGTGGCCACGGTGCAGGCCGCAGGCATCCAGGAGCGCACGACGCTGACCGAGGTGATCGAGGCGCGGAACGCCGCCGTGGCCACGCCTTTGACCGCCGACCAGTTGAGCGATCCGGCCGCCGTGCAGGCCTTCGTCAATGCGCAGGGTCGGGTGACGGCCGGGGTGCGGTCGCTGGGCGTGCTGGTCGAGGCCTATCCGCAGTTGCAGGCCAACCAGAACTTCCTGAACCTGCAGTCCCAGCTGGAGGGGACGGAGAACCGCATCACCATCGCGCGGCGCGACTACAATGAGGCCGTGCGGGACTACAACACCAGCCTGCGCACCTTCCCGACGGTGATCTGGGCCAACACGGCCTTCTCGGGCGAGGAGCCGATGCAGCTGTTCAACGCGACCGACGAAGCCCAGTCCGCGCCGCGTGTCGAGTTCAACCTGAACGGCGCCCCCGCCCCGGCCCGAAACACCGCGCCCGGCGGCGGCGCGGCCCCCGTCGCGCCCGGATCGACGCCGCCCGTGCAGTGACCTCTGCCCTTCTCACCAGAATGATCAAGGCCGTTCTGGTCATCGTCCTGTTCGGTCTGGCGTCGATTCTCGCGAGCGGTGAAAGCGCCTCCGCCCAGCCCGCCTTCCCGTCGCTGAGCGGCCGGGTGGTCGATCAGGCCCGCCTGCTGTCCGACGCCAAGGAAGCCGAGATCACGGCCAAGCTGGAGGCCCTGGAGGCCGACACCAGCGACCAGCTGGTCGTCGTCACCGTCGACAGCCTGCAGGACCTCGAGATCGAGGACTACGGCTATCAGCTGGGCCGCGCCTGGGGCATCGGTCAGCAGGGCCAGGACAACGGCGTCCTGCTCATCGTCGCGCCCAATGAGCGCAAGGTGCGGATCGAGGTCGGCTACGGGCTGGAGCCCATCCTGACGGACGCTTTTTCCAACGAGGTCATCCAGCGCGAAATCCTGCCGGCCTTCCGTGTCGGCGGCTTCGAGCGGGGCATCACCGCCGGCGTGGACGCCATCGACACCCAGCTGAGGCTCGACCCGGCCGAAGCCCAGGCGCGTGCGGCCGCCGCCGAGCCGACGGATGCCGAGGCCCCCTTTATGCCGGCCGTGATCGTCGGGCTCGTGTTTCTGTTCATCTTTCTGAGTCTGATGCGATCGCTGGGCGGCGGCGGACGACGGCGGCGACGCAGGGACGGGCTCGGACCTGTTCTGGTCTGGACCGCCGCCGATATCCTGAGCAACTCCGGACGCGGGGGCTCGGGCGGGTCCGGCTGGGGCGGTGGCGGCTTCGGCGGCTTCTCGGGCGGCGGCGGCAGTTTCGGCGGCGGGGGAGCCTCAGGCGGATGGTGAAGCGCATCTCGGAGGCCGACCACGCCCGCATCGGGGCCGCCATTCAGGCCGCTGAAGCGAACACGGCGGGCGAGATTTTCTGCGTGCTGGCGCGCGAGGTGTCGACCTATCGGGACGTGAGCCTGCTTTGGGCGGCGGGCGCGGCCTTCATCCTGCCGCTAGCGTTGATCCCGTTCGGGTTCGAGGCCGCGTGGGTCCCCGGGATTTCCGCGGGTTGGGACGCAGCCCATCTGGCCGCACGGAGCACTGAGAAAAGCCAGTCGCTGGTGGCCTATGCGTTGGTGCAGGCGGCGGTCTTTCTGTTCGTCTATGCGGCGGTGCGGTTGCCCGTTCTACGTCGGCTGTCGACCCCGCGCGCCATCCGGCGGGCGCGGGTGAGGAAGGCGGCGCTGCATCAGTTCCTGGCTCACGGCCTGCACGTGACGGAGGAGCGCACCGGCGTGCTGATCTTCGCGGCCCTAGGCGACCATCAGGTCGAGGTCATCGCCGACAGCGGCATCCATTCCCGTGTCGACCAGTCGGTGTGGGCCGAGGCGGTGGAGGCCCTCACGGACGGGCTGCGGGCGGACCGACCGGCGGACGGGTTCGAGGCGGCGATCGAGCTGGTGGGCGGCGTGCTGGCCGAACATTTCCCGCCGCGCCCGCGCAATCCGAACGAGATCGCCGACCGGCTGGTGGAAATCTGAAGCCGCGCGGGTCGCCAAGCGGCGGCAAATGCCTTAGCCCGTCCGGCCGTGCGCCTCCTCACCTACAATGTGCATCGCTGCGTCGGCGTGGATCGGCGGCTGGACGTCGAGCGTATCGCCGCCGTCATCGCCGAGCATGAGCCGGACATCGTCTGCCTGCAGGAGCTCGACGTCGGTCGGGCCCGGACCGGAGGGGTGGATCAGGCCCGGGCGATCGCAGACCGGCTGTCGATGGCGGTGCGGTTCCATGCCGCCATGCGGATCGAGGCGGAGGAGTATGGCGACGCCATCCTGACACGCTGGCCCGAGCGGCTGATCCGGGTCGGGGCGCTGCCGACCGTCCAAGGTATCCCGGGGCTGGAGCCGCGCGGGGCGCTGTGGGTCAAGGTGGAGATCGAGGGCGTCGAACTGAACGTCATCAACACCCACCTGGGCCTCGTTCCGCGCGAGCAGAGGCTTCAAGCGGCGGCGCTGGTCGGCAAGGACTGGGTGGGCCACCCGGAGTGCGTCGGACCCACGCTGCTGGCGGGCGATTTCAATGCGACGTCGATCACACGGCCGTATCAGACCATCGCGCGCAGGCTGGCGGACTGTCAGCGGCAGCTGGGCCTGCGGCCGTCGGTGAAGACCTTTCCGTCGGGCTTTCCGGCCATCCGGATCGACCATGTGTTCGTCACGCCGGACGTGCGGATCACGGGGGTTAAGGCCCCCTTCTCGCCCCTGTCGCGGATGGCCTCGGACCACCTGCCGCTGGTGGTCGACTTCGAGGTTCAGGCCGGGAGCTGAGGCCGCTGGGAGCGGTTGCGCCGCTTCCACGGACGCCAGGCGTCGGCGGGCGAGATGGGGTCGCCGATCTGGAACTCGGCGACGGTGCGCTGGACCAGGGATGGCGGCGTGGCGCCGAGCGGCGTCAGGCGGCCGGTGTCGAACTGGCGCATGGCCTTGCCGGTCGAGCCGAGCACGGCCTCGGCGGCGGCGAATTCGTCTCCGGTCACGCCGATGAAGTGGGCGATGGTCCGGTGGCGGAAGCGACGGATGGCGTCCCAGCCGGTCGCGTCCCTCGGCGCGACAGCCACGTCGCACTCCGTGTCCATGCCCAGCGATCGGTTGTTCAGGTTGGTCGAGCCGATCCGCAGGATGCGGTCGTCGACGATCGTCACCTTGGCGTGGACGATGATGCGCTCTCCGCCCGCCGTGTTCGGGCTGAAGGCGAAGAAGCGGTCGTGGCGGTCGGCGCTCTCGAGCCGGAACAGGACCTCGGCGCGGGCCGTATCCATGGTCATGCTGTCGAACCAGCTGGGGCTGCGGCCGGTCGAGACCAGCACCACCTCCGGCCCATCCGGCTCCGCCAGCCGCTCGGCCAGGGCGGCGGCGATGACGGGCGAGGTGAAGTACTGGTTCTCCATGTAGATCAGGCGCCTGGCCTGACGGATCGCCTCGACGTGCAGCCGTTCGTTCTCGCGCACCTCGGCGCGGCCGCCGTGAGCGGGCTCGGTGCGGGCGATGGCGACGGGAACGTCGTGGAGGTCGGGTTCCACGCCGTCGGGCCAGGGGTCGAAGCCGTCCGGGTCCGGCAGGATCCGCTCCCAGGTGGCCTTGAACCAGCGCTCGCGAGCGAGATCGCCCAGCGCGCGCGCGGCCGGCCCGTCCATGACGCACATGGTCTCGTGCCGGGGCGGCGAGATGGCGCCCGAGGGCTGGGCGCGGCGCAGGTCGTCGTCGCGGTGGGCCTCCGAATCCCAGCGGTCGGTCGAGATGTCCCCTCCCCCGCAGAAGGCGACGGCGTCGTCGATGACCACCACCTTCTGGTGATGACAGGCGCCGAGCGGCCCCGGCTGGTCCAGCCGGAACTCGACCATGCGCTTCCTGAACCAGCCTTGCGCGCGGTGGGGGTAGAAGCCCTGCGACGCGGCGATCAGCAGCGGCGATTTCCAGATCAGCAGGCGCACATCCAGCTCGGGCCGCGTCTTGACCATCATGCGCAGCTGGTGGCCGATCTCGGCCTGGCGGTCGCCCGGACGCGTCTCGGGGTCCAGCCGGGTGCGCGGATCGAACTGCCAACCGAGAATGACGACGGATCGCTGCGCCTTGGACAGGGCGGAGGCCAGGGCGTCGAAGTAGGCCTGGTTCTCCATCAGGACGGCGAAGCGGCCAGCGCGCACGACCCGCCAGCAGGTGTCGCCCGGCGTCAGCACGCTCGCGGCGTCGAGGGCCGGTGCGTGATCGGCCTCCTGCTGCATCCTGTGGCGTCCCCCTGGTCCTGAGCGGAGATGCCCCGGTCGCGTGAAGACGCGCGGGAAGCTTATCCGTTCCACGCGCTCCCGGTCCGGTCAACGCCGTGCGACCACCCTGCATTGTCCGGTTCGCCGAAATCGGGTATCAGGGCGGCCGTCCTGGGGGAGATGAACACGTGCAGGCGCTGATCGAACTGCTTGCCGGCTTCATCGTCATGCTGGCCACGGCCGCCCTGGCGCAGTTCGGGGTGTCGCTGGATCGCCCCTCGGAACCCCAGCCGGAAGTCCGCCGCGTGGTCGACTGCACGCCTTCGACCTCGGTCGCCGCGCCGGCCGACGCGCCCCGCGACTGCTGATTCCTCCCGCCTGAATCGCACCCGAAGCCTTCCGGGACAGGGGCTTAGTCGCTAGGGTCCGGCCCTCGCACACGACTGGCGTCAGCCCACCCGAGAAACCGCGTCCCATGAAGTCCCGTCACCGGCCGCCCCTGACCCTGACCGACCCCGCGCCTGAGGCCGAGGCTTCGCCAGAGCGGGCGGACGCCGGGGCGGAGCCGTCGGTGGACGCGCCCGTCGAGGAAAGACCAGTCGAGGTTCCGGCGATGGACGGGCTGCGCCCCATGTCCGAGCGACGCCGCCGTCGCCTGCTCGAGCAGCAGCGACTGGAGCAGGAGGCCGCGTTCGCCGCGCCGCCCGCGCCGGAACCGGAGCCGGCCGCTGCGCCGAGCGCGGTCGTCACGGCCGCCGAGCCGGAGCCCGAGCGTCAGCCGATCGTCTTCGCGACGAGCGCCGACGCTCCGCCGGCGACACGGGACGCTGCTCCGCCGCCCGCGCCGTTCACGGTGAAGTCCAGCGTGGCACCGCCTTCCTCGGGCCAGACCTATCTGATCGCCGGCGTCGCCGCCGCCCTGTGGATCGGGGGCGTGGCCGCATGGGCCGCCTATGAAGTGGGGGCCGGCGACGTCACGCTCGATCCGCTGCGTCTGGCGCTCTACGCCCTGATCGCGCTCGCCCCGGCCGGGCTGGCCGTCATGCTGGCCCATGCGGTGCGGCAGGGCGCGGGGTTGGCGGCCGAGACGCGGCGTGCGCGCGACCTGTCCGAGGCGCTGGTGGCCCCGACGGCGCTGGCGGCCCAGCAGACCGGCGAAGTGCTGGCGACCCTCAGGAACGACATTGACCAGGCGGCGCTGGCGGCCGAACGGGCCCGCAACGACATGGCCCTGCTGCGCGAGGCCCTGGCGGCCGAGACACAGCGGCTGAACGAGGCCGCCGAGGTGGCGGGCCGAACGGCGCGTCGCCTGACCGAGCAGCTGGGCAAGGAACGCGAGGAAATGGCCACGCTGGGCGGCCGTCTGGATACGCAGGCGTCCGGCGTGCTGGACGCGGTCGAGAAGCAGTCCCGGCTGATCGTCGACGCCTCGGACCTGGCGCAGACGCAGCTGCGGGAAGCGGAGGCCGCCCTGGCCGCCCGCGCCGCCGATCTGGCGGCCGCCGCAACGGAGGCCCAGGACGCGGCGCGTCTGGCCGCCGACGATCTGGCGCGCCAGACGCTGAGGCTGGAGAACGCCGGCACCGGGGTGGCCGAGCAGATCCAGTCGGTCGAGGAAGGCCTGAGCCAACAGCGCGCGGCGCTGGTGACCGCCGCCTATGCCCTGAGGACCGATCAGGAGGACTTCTCCGCACAGGTCGAGAGCCAGCGGGCCCAGCTGACCGAACAACTGTCCGCCGCCCGCGCGGCGGCGGCGGACCTGGGCGACACCTCGACGAAAGCGTCCGAGAGCGTGCGCGATCTGGTGGAGGCGGCGACGGACCAGTTCCGCGCCCTGGTCGACCTGTCCCAGCGCGAGGCCGACGGATTCGACGCCGCCACCAAGCTCTCGCTCGACAAGTTCGAGGCGCTGGCCGCCGAGGCGCGCGACACCCTGATCGAGGAGACGCGCCGGGCGCTGGCCCTGCTGCAGGCCACGGCGGAGGAGAGCCGCCAGACCGCGACGGACGCGACGACGCAGGCCCAGATCCACGCCGACCGCCTGGGCGAGGCGCTGTTCGATGCGGCGAAGAAGGCTGACGAGGCGGCCGACGCCCGGGTCGAGGGCGCGCGCCGCATCGTGCTGGAAACGGCCGACCTCGTCGACGAGGCGGGGCAGAAGGCGATCGAGAAGCTGGAGGCGACGCTGGGCCGCATGACCCAGGCCCTGGCCGAGGTCGACGCCGCCATCGGCGATCTGGACGAACGCGCCGCGCGCCTGCCCGAGGAAGCCCGCGCGCGAGCGGAAGCGGTCCGGGTTACGGTCGAGGACGGGCTGGCGGCGCTGGCGGCGGCGTCGCGCAAGGCGGCCGAGGATACCGAGGCGCTCGACGCCGGGTTCCAGGAGCGGGTGCGCCGCAACTACGACATGCTGACCGAAGCCGTGCGCCTGATGGGCGTGGTGTCGGGCGATCCCGCGCCGATCCGGCGGCGGGAAGCTGCGCCGGAGCCCGCGCCCGCGGCGGCGACGCCGCCTCCGTCGCCCCGCGAGCCGGAACGGCCCGCGCCCGAGCGCGGGTTCGGCCTGCGCGGCCGGTTGCGTCTGGCCCCGACGGTCGATGATCCCGGATCACGGACTGCGCCGCCCGCCTCGGATCGGCTGGACTGGGCCGATCTGGTCGATGACGCCGGGCCGGAAGCGCCGCTGGAACTGGATACGCCGGTGATGCCGGACGATGCCGGGGCGCTGGCGGACCGCATCACCGCCGCGATCCGGCGCATGGGGGTTGATCCGAACGCGCTTCTGCCCCGATCCCGCGTGGAGGAGGCCGCCGAGGCCTTCGCCAGCCGCGATCCTGACCGGGCGCGCCAGATCGTGCGGCGGGTGGCCCCGGCCGCAGTCCGCAGCGTGTCCCGCCGGGTGATCAGCGATCCGGAGCTGCGCGCCGACGCGGAGCGGTTCGTTCGGGGTCAGGCCGCTCGCCTTTCCCAGCAGGCGGCGGACGGGGCCTCCGCCGTCATGGCCGTTCTGGCCACGGACACGGGCCGGGCCTTCATGCTGCTGGACGCCGCCATCGGCGATCTCGCCTGACGGGTGATTCCGGAGGCGAACGACCTTTACAGGTCGGTTTCGACTTGACGGCCACGCTGGATTTCCGACACGGTCCGGCCGCTGTCATGAGCCTGTCATGCGCAGCCCGAGGGCCTCAGTCCGGCCCGCCGGTTGGCGTCAACGGCTTTCGCAAGGCTTCATGCTCGACACCGCCGCCGAGGAAAAGCCCGACCGCAGGCCCGCGATGCTGGTCTGCGTGTACGAGGACGCCGACCCGATCTGGCCTCTGGAGGCCGGAACGCCGAACGCCCGCATCGTCTCGGTAGGTCCCGATGACCCCGCTGTGTTGGCGGGCGTGATCACCGGCGAACTGGATGATGAGGCGTGTCGCGCCGTGCTGCTCGTCGGCCGCACGAAGAAGGCCGACCGCTTCCGCATCCAGATGCGCGCCGAGAACCGCGCCCTGAGCGGGGGCAAGAAGCTGTCCTTGACGGGCCCGGCCGTGGCGCGCGCCACCGCCCCGGTGTCGGAGATGGTGCGGGCGCTGAGCGACGCGGGCTTCGCCGCCGATGCGACGTCGGAGAGCGAGGACGATGCGGGATCCTATCTGCTCTATCGGGTGCTGACGGCCCTGCCGGACAATGCGGACGCGGTGGCCGTGGGCCTGCTGCGGACGCCCAGCGGGCTGGCCCCTGAAGCGGCCCGACGCGGCGTCGAGGCGGCGGCGGCGGCGATGGCGCGGCACCTGTCGCCCCTGCCCCGCGCGCGCCTCAGCTGATCCGTCCCCTGAGGGACCAGGCGGCGATCAGGCCGACGCCCGCCAGCGCCGCCATCGACAGATAACCGAGCGTCCCGAACGCGCCATAGAACGGCCCGGCCGCCAGCGTCGCCAGACCGATCAGAACGCCCGCCGCCATGACCGAGTTCAGCGTCTGGGCGGCCGTGTGCTGACCGGGCGGGGCGAGCCGTTCGATGATCTCGACCCCCGCCAGATAGGTCACGGCGAAGGTCAGGGCGTGGAGCGCCTGAAGCGGCCAGAGCAGGATCAGAGGCGGGGCGAACGCCAGGGCGGACCAGCGTGCGACGGCAGCGAAACCGCCGATCGAGAGCATCGTCAGAGGGCCGATCCCGCGTCGCCGCCGCCACGGCTCGACCCACCACATGAAGCCGATCTCGACGACGACGGAGAAGGCCCAGAGCAGGCCGGTCGTGCGCTCGTCGATGCCCTGCGCCTTCCAGGCGATGGCCGAGAAGCCGTAGTAGAAGGCGTGGGTGGCCTGGATTGCCCCGATGGCGAGGAGCGCGGTCATGAACAGGCGGTCCTTCAGCAGACGGCCGACGCCGGCGAACCGGTCGCGCGCCCGGCCCCGCTCGGCCACGCCGTCCGTGGGGAGCAGGGTCGCGGCCGTAAGCGCAAGCAGGCCCGAGGCGACCGCGACGCCGACGATGACGCCATCCACCGAGGCCCCGCTGAGGACCGCGCCCATGAGAACGTTGGCGATGACGAAGGCGGCCGACCCGCAGCCCCTCGGCCAGGCGAAGGCGAAGCCGGTGCGGCGCGCGGCCTGGAGGCTGAGCACGTCGGTCAGGGGGATCAGCGCCGCCATCGCCGTCGCCGCCACGAACCAGGCGACGCCCTGGATCCAGAGCCCCTGCCCCATGCCGGCGACGACATAGGCCGCACAGGCGACCGCCCCGAGCACGGCGATCGGCGTGCGTCGCCGACGAAAGCCATCGGCCCAGACGGCGATGACCGGGCCGGTGACGAGGCGGGCCAGCATGGGCGCGGCGAGCAGCCCGCCAATTTGGGCCGCCGTGAAGCCCTGGGCCGACAGCCACAGGCCGGCGAACGGCAGGCTGACGCCGTTGGCCGCGAACAAGAGGACATATTGCAACGCCAGTCGGCTCGCGGGGCTCATGGGGCGATGCGATAGCAGACGCCGGAGATTCCGTGAGCTACGGTCGCGTAATGAGTTGGAATCGCTCGCTCGCAGGCTTCGCGGCATTGAACGGCGCCATGGCGGTCGCCGTCGGCGCCTTCGCCGCGCATGGCGCCGGGCCGCAGGTGAAGACGCTGCTGACCACCGGCGCCGGTTACCAGCTGTCGCACGCCCTGCTGGGCCTGGCCTGCGCGTTGTGGCCAGCCGCGCCGCGACTGGCGCACCTCGGCGGATGGCTGGCGGCCGTCGGAGGGCTGATCTTCTGCCTGGCCCTGTCGCTGATCGGCTTGGCGGCGTTGCCGGTCATCGGCGCGGTGGCGCCCGTCGGCGGCGTACTGATGATCGCGGGCTGGCTGGTCATCGCCTTCGCGGCGTTCCGGTCACCTTCCGTCAACGCCTGATCTTGTAGCTGCAACTCCCCGAGACTTTATGGCTTTTCCCGTGACCGAGACGCCCCGCCGAGAGCTCTATCCCGAGCTCGAACCCTTCGCGTCCGGCTGGATGCAGACCGACAGCGTCCACGAGGTCTATTTCGAGGAGTGCGGCAATCCGCAGGGCCAGCCGGTGCTGGTGCTGCACGGCGGTCCGGGCGGCGCGGTCAATCCGGCGATGCGGCGCTACTTCGATCCGGCGATCTATCGCATCATCCTGTTCGACCAGAGGGGATGCGGAAAATCCCGGCCGAACGCCTCGCTGGAGGACAACACCACCTGGACCCTGATCGAGGACATCGAGCGGCTGCGCGAACGCTGCGGCGTCGAGCGATGGACGGTGTTTGGCGGATCGTGGGGGTCGACGCTGTCGCTGGCCTACGCCATCACCCATCCGGAGCGGGTCAAGGCGCTGGTCCTGCGCGGCATCTTCCTGCTGACCAAGAAGGAGCTGCACTGGTTCTATCAGGACGGCGCGTCGATGATCTTTCCGGACGCCTGGGAGCGTTTCATCGCCCCGATCCCGGAGGACGAGCGGCACGATCTGATGGGCGCCTACTACAAGCGGCTGATCGGCGACGATGTGGCCGAGCGCGAACGCTGCGCCGTCGCCTGGTCCAGCTGGGAAGGCGAGACGGTCAGCGTCGAGGGCCCCGCCGCGCGTCCGGACAAGTTCGCCGAGCCGGAGTTCGCCCTGGCCTTCGCGCGCATCGAGAACTGGTATTTCACCAACGGCGGCTTCTTCCCGGAGGAAGGCTGGCTGCTGAAGAACATCGGCCGCATCCGCCACATCCCGACCTGGATCGCGCAGGGACGGTTCGACGTCGTCACGCCGATCGCCAGCGCCTGGGCGCTGCACCGCGCCATGCCGGAGGCGAAGCTGGACATCGTCGGCGACGCCGGCCACGCCTCGTCGGAACCGGGCATCGTCGACAGCCTGGTGCGCGGGACGGACTGGGCGGCGACGCTCTAGGGCGGTTCAGACCAGACCGTAGCCCTTGGGCAGTTCGGCGTAGCGGTGGACGCGGGTCGACAGGACCAGGCCGAAGCCGATCATGATCGTCATCATCGACGATCCGCCGTACGACAGCAGCGGCATGGGCACGCCCACGACCGGCGCCAGACCCATGACCATCGCCCCGTTGATCAGGACGAAGATGGCGAAGAAGGCGGTCATGCCCGCCGCCGAAATCCGGGCGAAATGGCTGTGCGCCAGCGACGCGATGCGGAGCGCGATCAGGATGATGCCGACGTAGCAAGCCAACAGGGTGAAGGAGCCGAGGAAGCCGAATTCCTCGGCCACGGTGGAGAAGATGAAGTCGGTCTCGCGTTCGGGCAGGAATTCCAGCTGGCTCTGGCTGCCCAGGCCATAACCCCGCCCGAGCAGGCCGCCGGAGCCGAGCGCGATCTTGGACTGGATGATGTTGTAGCCGGTGCCCGACGGATCCTTGGTGGGGTCCAGGAAGGTCAGGACGCGGTTGCGCTGATAGTCGTGCATGCCGAACATGACGAACAGGGGCGTGAAGACCGCGCCCGCCGCCGCGCCCGCGGCGATCACCTTCCAGCTGAGCCCCGCCACGAACATGACGGCGGCGCCGGTCAGGCCGATGACCATGGCCGAGCCCAGGTCGGGCTGCTTGGCGATGAACAGGAAGGGCACGCCGATCATGCCGACCGGGAAGATCAGCTTCCAGGACCAGCGCGCCTCCTGGGCGGTGTGGTCGTGGTACCAGCGCGCCAGCGCCAGAACGAGGCCCAGCTTGACGAACTCGGCCGGCTGGATGCGGATGAAGCCCAGGTTCAGCCAGTTCTTGGCCCCGGCCCCCGCCGGCTCATAGCCCAGAGGCGTGAACTCGATCATCAGCACCAGCAGCAGCAGGAAGCCGTAGAGGGGATAGGCCGCCCGGAAGAACCATTTGGGGTGGATCATGGCCAGGCCGATCATCACGACCAGCATGGCCGTGAACCGGAGCAGATGATCGATGGCCCAGGGCTGCCACTGGCCGCCCGCGATGGAATACAGCATCGCCGTGCCCACCAGGGCGACGGTCGAGAGGAGCGCGATCAGGCGCCAGTCCAGCTCCGATATCTTGGTCGACAGGCGGTCGCGTTCGCCGGGACGGGTCAGGGCCGAGGCGGTCATTGCGGGGCCTCCGGCAAGTAGGGGCGCGGGCCGCTCGGTTCGGCAGCCGGGGCGGCGGCCTGCGCCGGCGCGGCGTTTTGGACCAGACTGTCGGATTCGTGGGCCCCGGGGTCCTCGGGCGTCTCAGCGAAGCCTTCGCGTTCGACGCGCTGACGGATCTCGTCGTCCTTCAGCAGCACAACCTTCATGATCTCGCGGGCGCGAGGCGCGCCGGCGGTGCCGCCGCCCATGCCGCCGTGCTGCACGATGACCGAGACGGCGTAGCGGGGATTGTCGATGGGGGCGTAGGCGATGAAGAGGTTGTGGTCCTTCTGGCTCCACGGCCGTCCCGCGCCCTTGCGAGAGCCGGAGCCGTAATTGCGTGACTGGGCCGTGCCGGTCTTGCCCGCCATGCGCACGGCGCCGAGGCCCAGCTGGCTGTTCCTGAAGCCCGTGCCGCCGACATCGGTCACCATCTCCATGCCCTCGCGCAGGACCTGAAGGTGGGCAGGATCATAGGGCAGGTCGGCGAAGGCGCGGTCGGCCCCCTGCTCTACCCCGTCGATGCTCTTGATCAGACGCGGCAGGACCGCCTTGCGGCCGTTGGCCAAGCGGGCCGTGTAGGTGGCCAGCTGGAGCGCGTTGGCTGTGAGCGCGCCCTGCCCGATGCTGTAGCTGGGGGTCTCGCCCGGATACCACATGGGGTCGCCACGCACCGGATTGCGCCTACGCCAGTCACGATCCGGCACCAGGCCCTCGCGCTGGCCGTCGATGCCGATGTCGAACTCCTGGCCGAAGCCCATCTCGCGCGCGGCCTCGGCGATGGCGTCGGGGCCCATCTCGACGCCCAGGGTCATGAAGTAGACGTTGCAGGAGTTCTTGATGGCCTCGCGCATGTTCTGCGAGCCGTGGGTGGCGTGGCAGGCGAAGCGGCGGCCGAGGTAGTAGCCGCCGTTGCAGACGATGCGACGTTCGGGGTTCGCGCCACGCTTCAGCGCCGCGAGGCCGGTGATAGGCTTGAAGGTCGAACCGGGGGCGAAGGTGCCGTAGATCGCCTTGTCCAGCAGGGGCCTGCGTTCATAGTCCGCCAGCGGACGGTACATCGAGCTGGGGATGCCGTTGACGAACAGGTTCGGATCGAACGACGGCGCCGAGACCATGCACAGGATGTCGCCGGTGCGGACGTCCATCACGACGGCGCCGCCGGCCTCCTCGCCGAAGACCTCGAGCGCCCGGTTCTGAACGTCGGCGTCCAGCGTGAGGACGACTTCCTTGCCGGGAACCGCCGGGCGGGAGCCGCCGACGTCCTCGGCCACCACGCGACCGCGCGCGTCGACCTCGACCCGATTACCGCCCTCGACGCCGCGCAGATCTTCGTCCAGCGCCTTTTCGACACCGGTCCGGCCGATGCGGAAGCCGGGGTTGTAGAGAATCTGCGGGACCTCTTCGTTACGATCCTTGTAGGCCTGGACGTCTCGGTCCGAGGGCTTGGCGACATAGCCGACCACGTGGGCGAACGATCCACCGAAGGGGTAGTAGCGGGCCTCGTTCATGTCGGCCATGACGCCCGGCAACTCATTGGCGTAGAGGTTGACCCGGGCGAACTCCTCCCACGTCAGGTCGGACTTGACCGGAACGGGGGCAAAGCGCGGCGCGGCGTTGACGTCACGGATGATCGAGCGACGACGGTCGACGGTGTCGGGCAACAGCTGCCCCAGCAGATCGAGCGTCTGGTCCAGATCCTTGGTCTCGTCGCGGACGACCAGGACGCGGAAGCTGGGCCGGTTGCCGGCGATGACCACGCCGTTCCTGTCCAGGATGCGGCCGCGCGGCGGCGGCACCATGCGGAAGTTGAACTGGTTCTGGCTGGCGAGGGTCGCATACTCCTGGGCCTGGACGACCTGGAGCTGGGCGAGGCGCACGGTGAGCGCGGTCACGCCGATGGCGGTCAGGCCGCCGACGACGAAGGTGCGCCGCAGGAACGAGCCTTGCCGCTCGTTGACGTCGGAGAAGAAGATGGACGGCTCGCTGCTCATCGGAAGCGCACATCACCATCGTCGAACCGCTGGACCATCCAGTCGGCTACGGGAAACAGAAGAAGCGTCGGCAGGACCTGCAAGAGCAGGGCCAGCAGACTGGGCGGGCGGCCCGCGTCGAAACTGACGACCAGATAGGCCAGGAAGAAGGCAAGCGCGGTGCAGATCGCATACCAGACGAAGAGCACTTGGGTTTCCTGGCCGGCGAGCAGGTTCCGCGAGACCAGGACGACGGCGTAGACCGCCAGCAGGGCCAGCGGCCACATGCCGAGCGTCCCGCCCCAGAAGATGTCGAGGAACAGTCCGAGCGCGAACAGCACGGCCGGCGCCAGCATGGACGGGCGGATCAGGGGCCAGGCGAAGGCCAAGACCATCGGCAGGACGGGCTCAGGCAGGGTCAGGCCGAACAGCTCCACCGGCGTGGCGAGGACGATCGTCAGGGCGATGGCGATCAGGGCCGGCCGGAACACCAGCTCGAAAGAGCCGACGACGCGAACCGCGACGGGGCGCCTCACTCCGCCGCCTCCGAGGGAGCGGGAGCCGCAGGGGTTGAAGCCTCGGCCTGACGGGCGCGCCGTGCGGCTGAGTCGCCGATGGCCGCGGTTTGGGCGGCGTCTGGCGCAGGAGCGGTCGCCAGGCCGGCGAGCGGCGGGGCGTTCAACGCCTCTGGATCGACCAGCTGGCCGAAGTCCTCGAACAGCATGATGCGGACGTAGTCGATGGCGCCCCGGTCGCTGAACAGCTTGACCCGCCAAGTGCCGTCGATGCCGCGCGCCGCGACCCCGATCGGCACGCCGCGCGGAACGCCGCCGCCGTCGCCCGACGTCAGGATGCGGTCGCCCGCCTGGATCGAGCCGACGCCGCGCACGAATTCCAGCCGAGGATTGCCCGAGCCGTCGCCGGTCAGAATGGCGCGGGCATCGGTTCGATCGACCAGCACCGGTACGCGGCTGGCGACGTCCGTGACGAGAAGCATCCGGCTGACGCCGCCCGTTGTGCCCACGATGCGGCCGACCAGGCCATGCTCGTTGATGACCGGATTGCCGATGCGCACGCCCTTGCTCGCGCCGGCGTCCAGCAGACGGGCGTTGGCGAAGGGCCCTCGCGATTCCGAGACCGACCGCGCCGTAGCCATGGCCACCGGCGGCTCGGTCCGCAGGCCCAGCATGGCCTCATAGCGGGCGTTGACGTTCTTCAGCGCGATGGCCTGGTCGCGCCATGGCTCTAGCTCTGCAACCTGCCGACGCAAGCGGCGGTTCTCAGCGACAGCGTTGAAGTAGCCCCCGACATAGTCGGATGCGCTGCCAATCCAGCGAACGGGCGCCGCCAGGACGCCGCCGATAGGAGCCATCACCGTGTCCACACCGGCGCGGACCGGGCCGTAGCCGTGCGCTCCGCCGTCGTTACGGCGATCGCCAAGGATCATTAGGATTGATGCGATCAGAGCGACCACCACCGCGACCGCGGCAGTCCAGGCCAGCGGAACCTTGAGTTGATCGAACGGTCCGTCGCGGAACGCCACGGCCTTGCCTTCCAAAAGAGGTCAGAATCGGCGGGACGCCCCCCGCCGCTGTGGCCAGCCTATCGCAAAAAGCGGGCTGGATTGGAACCGACGAAATCGCTGCAATCACGGGGATTTGCAGCGACGCTTGGCGGGCGATCAGAGCGCGGAGTCGAGCACGCCCTTCATCCAGCGCGGATGCTCCAGCACCCGCCCGCAACCGATGGCCACGCAGCTCAGCGGATCGTCGGCGACGGAGACCGGCAGGCCGGTGTGATCGCGGATCTCAGCGTCCAGACCGCGCAGCAAGGCGCCGCCGCCGGTCAGCATGATGCCCTTGTCGGCGATGTCGGCGGCCAGTTCCGGCGGGGTGGCTTCCAGAGCGACCTTCACGGCGTCGATAATCTGGCTGACCGGCTCAGCCAGGGCCTCGGCGGCCTGGCGTTCGGAGATGCGGACCTCGCGCGGGACGCCCTGCATCAGGTCGCGGCCCTTGACCTCGATCGACAGGCCCTCGCCGTCGGCGGGGATGCGGGCGGTGCCGATGTCCTTCTTGATTCGCTCCGCGGTCGTCTCGCCGATCAGGAGGTTATGGTTGCGGCGCATGTAGCTGATAATGCTGTCGTCCATCTTGTCGCCGCCGACGCGGACCGAGCGCGAATAGACAATGCCCGACAAGGACAGCACGGCCACCTCGGTGGTGCCGCCGCCGATGTCGACGACCATGGAGCCGGTCGGCTCGTGGATCGGCAGGCCGGCGCCGATCGCGGCGGCCATCGGCTCGTCGATCAGGCCCACGCGGCGCGCCGAGGCGTTCAGACAACTGTCGTTGATGGCGCGACGCTCCACCGCCGTGGCACCCGAGGGCACGCAGACGATGATCTTGGGGTTCACGAAGCCCTTGCGGTTATGAACCTTGCGGATGAAGTGCTTGATCATCTCCTCGGCGACTTCGAAGTCGGCGATGACCCCGTCGCGCATCGGGCGGATGGCCTCCATGTGGCCGGGCGTGCGGCCCAGCATCTGCTTGGCCTCGATGCCCACGGCGTGGACGATCTTCCGTCCACCGACGTTCCGCAGCGCCACGACGGATGGCTCGTTCAGGACAATGCCCTTGCCCTTCATGTAGATCAGGGTGTTGGCGGTGCCCAGGTCCATCGCGATGTCATTGGAGATCGCGCCGAAGAGGGAGAAGCTCATGGGGGTCGGTTACCGTTCGGGTTGGGGCCGTCTGAGGCGGTTCTGATCCAGCCCGTTTCGGCGACGCCCCTGACCGGTGCGCATCCCCATACGCATTCAGTCTCCTGATCGTCCTCGCCTGACGGACTGAGCGCCCTTTGCCCGCTGCGACAGGCGATGACAAGCCCTGATGCCGCATAGCGCCGCTAGGGCGATCACGAGCCGGTTACGGCCGCGCTTAGCGCGCGCGTCAGGCGGCGCGGCCGAAGTTTTCGCCTGCCTGCATGACCCGATCCACGCGGGGATAGAGGTCGACGTTTTCCCGCTCCACCCGCAGCACCAAGGCCCCGATCACGCCATCGGTGGCGGCGCAGTATGACGACATCGATAAGGCACAGCTAACGAAACAGTACGCTGGATTATCTATCGAATGCGGAGATCAGCCGTCCCCCGCGCCCGCTTCTCGCCGTCGCACGAGCTCGCGGACCCCGAGCATGACAGTCAGCCAGACCACGGCCACAGCCACTAGGATCAGCGAGGTCCACACCCCGTCGCCGCTGACCGCCGAGACCACCGCGCCGCCGAAGAAGGCGACGAGCGCCGTCTTGGGCAGGACGCCGAGCGCGCAGCCCGCGAGAAAGGCGGCGTAAGACGCGCGGGTCGCCCCGAACGCCGTGTTTACGACGATGAACGGCGCAGACGGGACATTGCGGATCATGAAGCTGGCGTAGAAGGCGTTCCGGCCGACGAAGCGCTTCAGCCGTTCCAGCGTGCGGCTGTCCAGCCGGTCGATCAGGCGGGCGGTCGGGCCGCGACCCAGCCAATAGGTCACGCCCGCAGACACCACCGTCGCCGCCCAGCTGTAGAAGAAGCCCAGGGAAGGCCCGAAGGCGACGACGCAGGCGGCGATCAGGATGAACTGAGGCGCGCCCACGAAGGCGGCGACCACGAACAGGGCGATGGTTATGGCGAAGGCCCACGGGCTGCCGCGATACCCCTGGAGCCAGGCCTCGAGGTTCTCTTCGGCGTCCAGGGCGAACTGGGTCTTGCCGAGCGCCAATAGGCCGAGCGTGGCACCCAGCAACAGGGCCGCAGCAAGCGCGGTGCGCCAGCGCCGGGCCTCCATGTTCAGGATGAAGTCGAGGATGCGCCTCATGCGCCGCGCTTAGCATCCGACGCGCCCGGTGCGCGACTCCGGCGTTCACGCAGCGAGCCGCCATGCGGCGAGCGATAGCGCCACCAGCCCGCGCCGTTTGATCCGCGTTTCGCAACTGCGTAAGGGTTTTCGACTCCCCGGGGAATCGCCGATGTCCGACCTGCAGTCCTCCGCCCTCGCCCGCGTGGCGCCTTCCGCGACGCTGGCCGCCACGGCCAAGGCGCGCGAGCTGAAGCGGCAGGGGCGCAACGTCATCAGCCTGGGGGCCGGAGAGCCGGACTTCGACACGCCGGAGAACGTCAAGGCCGCCGCCATCGCCGCCATCCAGCGCGGCGAGACCAAGTATACGGACGTGGACGGCCTGCCGGAGCTGAAGGCGGCCATCGTGGCCAAGTTCGCGCGCGAGAACGGCCTCACCTACACGACGGCGCAGATTCACGTCGCGCCGGGCGGCAAGCCGGTGATCTACAACGCCCTGGTGGCCACGCTGAACCCCGGCGATCAGGTCATTGTGCCAGCGCCCTACTGGGTCAGCTATCCGGACATGGTGCTGCTGGCCGGCGGCGATCCTGTCTTCGTCACGGGCGAAGAGGCCGACGGCTTCAAGCTGCGGCCCGAGGTGCTGGAGGGCGCGATCACGCCCCGGACCAAGTGGCTGATCCTGAACAGCCCGTCGAACCCCACGGGCGCGGCCTATACGCGGGCGGAGTTGGAGGCTTTGGCGCAGGTGCTGCGTCGCCATCCGCATGTCTGGATCCTGACCGACGACATGTATGAGCACCTGACCTACGGCGGGTTCGAATACACGACGATCGCTCAGGTCGCGCCCGACCTGTACGACCGGACTCTGACGGTAAATGGCGTGTCCAAGGCCTACGCCATGACAGGTTGGCGGATCGGCTATGCGGGCGGGCCAAAGCCGCTGATCGACCTGATGCGCAAGGTGGCGAGCCAGACGACGTCGAACCCGGCCTCGATCAGCCAGTGGGCAGCGGTCGAGGCGCTGACCGGGCCGCAGGACTTCCTGCCCGAGCGCGGCGCGGCCTTCGAGCGGCGGCGTGACCTTGTGGTGTCGATGCTGAACCAGGCCAGCGGCATCCGCTGCCCGACGCCGGAGGGGGCCTTCTACGTCTACCCCTCGATCGAGGGGCTGATGGGAAAGACGGCGCCCGACGGCACGGTGATCGACAGCGACGAGACCTTCTCGACGGCCCTTCTGGAAGCCGAGGGCGTGTCGGTGGTGCACGGAGCGGCGTTCGGCCTGAGCCCCTACTTCCGCATCAGCTATGCGACGTCCGAGGACGTGCTGGAGGACGCCTGCGCGCGCATCCAGCGGTTCGCGGCATCGCTGCGCTAGCTGGCCCGGCTGACGGCGAAGTCGGCGAGGCTCTCCAGAGCGGAGCGCCAGTCGCTGCGCGGGAGGACCTTCAGCGCGGCCTTGGCGGCGTCGGCATAGTCGCCGGCGGCGTCCAGCGTGGCGGAGACCGCGCCGGTGCCCAGGATCAGCTCGCGGGCGCGGCGGAAGTCCTCGTCGGAGCGTTCGTTGCGGTTGATGGTGCGGTCCCAGAAGGCGTCCTCGCGGCCGCGCGTGCGGGCGACGGCCAGGAGCAGCGGCAGGGTGACCTTGCCTTCGCGGAAGTCGTCGCCGGCGTTCTTGCCCAGAGCTTCGGACGAACCGCCGTAGTCCAGCGCGTCGTCGGCGAGCTGGAAGGCCAGGCCCAGGTTCAGGCCGTAGGAGCGAAGCGCATCGGTGGTCTTCTCATCCGCGCCGACGCCGACCGCGCCGGCCTCGGCCGCGGCGGCGAACAACTCGGCGGTCTTGGCCGAGATGATGCGGAGGTAGGTCTCCTGATCCAGGTTCAGGTCGTGGGCGCGGGTCAGCTGCAGCACCTCGCCCTGGGCGATGACGCCGGACGCCTGGGCCAGGATGCCGAGCGCGCGGATGGCGCCGGTCTCCACCATCAGTTCGAAGGCGCGGGCGAACAGGAAGTCGCCGACGAGCACGCTGGTCGCCGAGCCCCAGATCAGGTGGGCGGCGACCTTGCCCCGGCGGCGTTCGGAGCCGTCGACCACGTCGTCATGCAGCAGGGTGGCGGTGTGGATGAACTCGACCGAGGCAGCGAGTTTCAGGGCGTTGGTGACGTCCTCGGCGCCTACGGCGCGGGCGGCGGCGATGGTGAGCAGCGGGCGCAGGCGCTTGCCGCCCGCCGAGACGATATGCTCGGCCAACAGGGGGATGACCGGCACCTGGGACTGCATCCGGTCGAGGATCAGGGCGTCGACCGCCGCCATGTCAGCCTTGGCCAGGCGGGCCAGGGTCTCGACGTCGCCTTTCGGGCGGGTGGCGGTCAGAACGACGGCGTCCAAGGAAACTCTCTTTCAGGCCTCGCGGCGCGAGGGGAGACGCGCCGCACGATCATCCGTCCTTGCGGGGCGGCGTCACGCCGGACAATGGTGACCCCGCCATGAAGGGTCAAGCCGCGTGACCGTCGCATCCCCCCCGCCCGAGGGCGAGGCCCGAGAGGACGAACCGACCGAGAACGCCCTGCTGGGCGGAAGGGTCCGGCTGCTGCAGCCCGCGCGTGGCTATCGCGCCGGCATGGACGCGGCGCTGCTGGCAGCGGCGGTGGCGGCGAAGCCCGGCGAAACGGTGCTGGAGGCGGGCTGCGGGGCGGGCGCGGTGCTGACGCAGATCGCGGCGCGGCGGCTGGGCGTGAGGCTGGTCGGGGTCGAGCGAGATCAGGCGGCCGCGAGGCTGGCGCGGCGAAACGCCGAGCTCAACGGGCTGGGCGACCGGATGGCGGTCATTGAGGGCGATGTGGGCGCCGGATTCAAGGCGCTGGGCCTGACGCGCGCGGACTGGGCCGTGTCCAACCCGCCGTTCTTCGATGACGAGGGCGCGCTGAGAGCCCCCTCCCCCGCCAAGCGCGGCGCCTGGATCGCCGATGACGGCCTGGCGGCCTGGGTCGGGTTCCTGGCGGACGGGGTGAAGGACGGCGGGCGGGTCGTGATCATCCACCGCGCCGACCGGATGGCGGACCTGCTCGGGCTACTGGGAGCCAAGTGCGGGTCGTTCGCCATACGGCCCGTGCAACCGTTCGCGGACGAGCCGGCGAAGCGGGTGCTGGTCCAGGCGGTGCGAGGCGGACGAGCGCCGCTGAGGCTGCTGCCGGCCCTGGTGCTGCATGATCGGTCGGGGGCGAAGCATACGGCCGAGGCCGAGGATATCCTGATGGGGGCGGCCGGACTGGACTCCTGAGGGACCGAGTCCAGCGAGTCCAAGCTCTTCCACGGTGACGATAGAAGCAGCTGTAGAACCCTGATTTTTCTATCTTTAGAGGTGCTTTCATCCCGGCCATCCGCTTCGCTTTGGCCGGGATGATATGTCCATTGCGGTGGACCACACCGCCCAACCGGCGGTATGCCCCGCCCATGTCCCTGCGCGCGCTCTTCGTCACCCAGGTCTATGAGGCCAGCCTGGCCGGGACGCCCGGCTTTCCCGCCTTCAACGCCGCCTTGGCCGATGCGTGCCGCATGCTGGCCATCGAGGATGCGGGCGGACGGGCGTGGTGCCGGGCGCATGGGTATCGCGGCTATACCTCCTACGGCTCGCTGAACGACCTGCCGCAGCGCCTGCCGGAGTTCGCGGAGCTGAAGCGCCATCTGGATCGGCACGCGGCCGCCTACGCCAAGGCGCTGAACTTCGACCTCGGGCGCAAGCCCCGGCTGGATACCCTGTGGGTCAACATCCTCAAGCCGGGCGGATCGCACAGCGGCCATATCCACCCCCACGCCTTCCTCTCGGGCACGGTCTATATCGAGGTGCCGGACGGGGCCTCTGCGTTGAAGCTGGAGGATCCGCGTCTGGCCATGATGATGGCCCGGCCCAGCGTACGGCCGGACGCGCCAGAGGCCGAGCAGCCGTTCGTCTATCTGGCGCCGCAGGCGGGCACGGTGCTGATGTGGGAAAGCTGGTTGCGGCACGAGGTGCCGGCGAACGCGGCGAAGCGCGAGCGGATTTCGGTGAGCTTCAACTATGCCTGAGGCCGGAGACGATGCAGCTCAGCACCCCGGCGTGTGCCTGATCACCGGGGCTGCGTCCGGCATCGGCGCGGCGACCGCGCGGCGGCTGGCGGATAACAGCGCCCGCGCCCTTGTGCTGGTCGATCGGGATGGCGATCGGCTGCACGCTCTTGGCGATGAGCTCGAGCGGCCCGGCCTGGAGCTGATGCTGTGCGCCCAGGACGTAACGGACGAGGAGCGCTGGGAAGGTGTCGAGCACGGCGTGCGTCACCACTGGCAGGGGCTGGATGCCGCGGTCATCAACGCGGGCGTTTCCGCTAGCGGGCCGATCGCCGAGCTGTCGCTGGAGGCCTGGCGACGGGTGATGTCGGTCAATCTGGACGGGGCCTTCCTCACGCTCCGTACGGGTATGCGCCTGCTGCGCGATGGCGGCTCGGCGGTCTTGGTCTCTTCGGCGTCGGGCGTGAAGGCCGAGGCAGGGATCGCGGCCTATGCGGCGTCTAAGGCGGCGGTGATCCAGTTGGCCAAGGTGGCGGCCAAGGAAGGCGCGCCGCGCGGCGTGCGGGTCAATGCGATCCTGCCAGGCGGCGTCGAGACCCCGATGTGGAGCGCAATGGACTTCTTCAAGAACATGGTCGCCGAGCTGGGGTCCGAGCGGGCCGCGTTCGACGCCATCGCCGCCCACGGCACGCCGCTCGGTCGTTACGCCAAGCCTGAGGAGATCGCGGGCCAGATCGCCTTCCTCCTTTCGCCGGCGGCCTGCTCGATCACGGGCGCGGCGATAGTCGTGGATGGCGGGTACACGCTTTAGGCTCACCGGGTAACCTTCGCCCTCCCCTCCCCGTAACGGGCCACACGTGACCGACCGCGAAGCCCAACTGAAAGCCCTGATGCTCCGCGGACTGGAGGGCGACGCCGCCGCCTGGCGGTTGTTGCTGTCCGACATGGGGGCGCATCTGCGTCCCTTTTTCCGCCGCCGCCTGTTCGACGGCGGGGCCGACGCGGAGGATCTGGTGCAGGAGACCCTGATCGCCATCCACGCCAAGCGGGCCACCTGGGACCGCCAGCAGCCCTTCACCGCCTGGGCCTTCGCCATCGCGCGCCACAAGCTGATCGACCATCTGCGCCGCCAGGGCCGAAGACCGCAGCACCCGATCGAGGAGGCTGGGGAGCTGTTCGCCGACCATACGGTCGAGGACGGCGCCACGCGGGCCGACCTGACCCGGGTGCTGGCCCATCTGCCGCCGCGCCAGCGCCGTCTGATCGAGGACGTGCGCCTGAAGGGCCTGACCGTGGCGGAGGCCGCGGAACGGCATGGCTACAGCCTCACGGCCGCCAAGGTTTCAATCCATCGATCCATGAAATCCCTGAACGCTCGCTTCGCGCCCGCGTCCATCGACGGAGCCGAAGATGAAGACTGACGACCTGATCGCGGCCCTGGCCGCCGACCTGCCCGCCGCCGGCCCCCGGCATGTGGAGCGACGGCTCCTGCTGGCGTTGGCGGCCGGAGGGCTGCTGATCGTGCTCGGCGTCGGGCTCTGGCTGGGGTTCCGCGAGGACCTGGGCGCGGCGATGATGGGGCCGAACTTCTGGGTGAAGGCCGCCTACACCGGGGCGCTGGGCGTCGTCGGCTTCTGGCTGCTGGATCGGCTCGGGCGACCGGGAGCGCGGATCGTCGGGCCGCTGGTGGCGCTGGGCGTCGTGCTGGTTGCGGCCGCCGTGTTCGCGGCGATGGAGTTCATGAGCATGCCCGCCTCCGAGCGCATGCCCGCCATGATGGGCGAGAGCGCGGCGGAATGCGCGCCGCTGATCCTGATCCTCAGCCTGGTGGCGGCTCCTTTCGTGTTCGGCGCGGCGCGGGGGTTCGCGCCCATGAGGCCCGGCGCGGCGGGGGCGGCGGCCGGGCTGCTGACGGCCGGGCTGGCGACGACGCTGTATGGGCTGCACTGCCCCGAGCATACGGCGGGGTTCGTGGTGGTCTGGTACTCGCTCGGCATCGCCGCGACGGCGGCGGTCGGGGCGGTGATCGGCAAGGTGCTGTTTCGGTGGTGACACCCCACTCCCGTCATCCTCGGACTTGATCCGAGGATCGGACGCAGGACGGGCTATGCGTAAGACCTGTTGCACGAGCAGGCGGACAATCCGATCCTCGGATCAAGTCCGAGGATGACGGCGAGAGGTGGGTTCCGGTTTGCCCTTCGCCGCCCCAGTCGCTACATCCCGCGCCAACCTCCCCACACTCCGACTGACAAGGGCGCACGCACCTCATGGCGCAGCAATACATCTTCCAGATGCAGGGTCTGACCAAGACCTTTCCCGGCGGCAAGAAGATTTTCGAGAACATCTGGCTGAGCTTCTACAACGACGCCAAGATCGGCGTGGTCGGCGTCAACGGCTCGGGCAAGTCGACGCTGCTCAAGATCATGGCGGGCCTCGACAGCGAGTTCTCCGGCGAGGCCAAGGCCGCCGACGGCATCAAGCGCGGCTATCTGGAGCAGGAGCCCCAGCTCGATCTGAACCTGACCGTGCGCGAGAACGTCGAGGCCTGGTGCGAGGAAAAGCAGTGGGTCAACCGCTTCAACGAAGTGGCAGCCGAGCTGGGCGAAAACTACACCGACGAGCTGATGGAGGAGATGACCGCCCTCCAGGAGAAGATCGACGCCGGCGACGTCTGGGACATCGACAGCCGGATCGAGATGGCGATGGACGCTCTGCGGTGTCCGCCCGACGACTGGTCGGTCGTGAATCTGTCCGGCGGCGAGAAGCGGCGCGTGGCGCTGGCGCGGCTGCTGCTGTCCAAGCCTGACATGCTGCTGATGGACGAACCGACCAACCACCTGGACGCCGAGTCGGTGGCCTGGCTGCAGCATCACCTGGAAAACTTCCCGGGCTGCGTGATCCTGGTCACCCACGACCGCTACTTCCTGGATCAGGTGACCAAGTGGACGCTGGAGCTCGATCGCGGCAAGGGCATCCCCTACGAGGGCAACTACTCCGGCTGGCTGGAGCAGAAGCAGAAGCGCGTCGTCCAGGAGCAGTCCGAGAGCGAGGCCCGTCAGCGGGCGCTCACCCGCGAACTGGAATGGGTGCGATCCGGGGCCAAGGCCCGTCAGGCCAAGTCCAAGGCGCGTCTGGCCGCCTATGAGAAGATGGTGGCCGAGCAGGAGAACAGCCGGCAGGCCCAATCCTTCGCCGTCATCCAGATTCCGCCGGGGCCGCGTCTGGGCAACGTCGTGCTGGAGGTCGAGGGCTTGCAGAAGTCCTATGGCGACAAGCTGCTGTTCGACAACCTGACCTTCAAGCTGCCGCCGAACGGCATCGTGGGCGTGATCGGGCCGAACGGCGCGGGCAAGTCGACCATGTTCAAGCTGATCACCGGCCAGGAGACGCCGGACGGCGGCACGATCCGCGTCGGCGAGACCGTCAAGCTGGCCTACGTCGACCAGTCGCGCGACGCGCTGGACCCGAACAAGACCATCTGGGAGGAGATCTCGGGCGGCACCGACGTGATGATGGTGGGCAAGCGGGAGATCAACTCGCGCGCCTACGTCGGCAGCTTCAACTTCAAGGGCGGCGACCAGCAGAAGAAGGTCGGGCAGCTGTCGGGCGGGGAGCGCAACCGCGTGCACCTGGCCAAGACGCTGGCGTCCGGCGGCAACCTGATCCTGCTGGACGAACCGACCAACGACCTGGACATCGAGACCCTGCAGAACCTGGAAGAGGCGCTGGAGGAGTTCGCGGGCTGCGCCGTGGTCATTTCCCACGACCGCTGGTTTCTGGACCGTCTGGCGACGCACATCCTCGCCTTCGAGGGCGACAGCCACGTCGAGTGGTTCGAAGGCAACTTCGAGGCCTATGAAGAGGACAAGAAGCGCCGCCTGGGCACGGACGCCCTGATCCCGCACCGGATCAAGTTCCAGAAATTCGGGCGGTGATGGACGGCGGCCGATGACCGCCCTCCCTGCCCTGCTCATCGCGTCGCGCGCGCTCGCGCCTGTCGCGCCGTTCCTGGAGCCAGCCTATCGGGTGTTGCGCCTGTGGGAGGGGCCGCCGGTGGAGGCGACGGACGACATCACCGCCATGGTGGTGGCGGGCGAGGACGCGCTGGACATGGCCGTGCTGGAGCATCTGCCCAACCTGAGGCACATCGCCTGCTTCACCTCTGGCTATGACGGGCTGGATCTGGACTGGTGCCGGGCGCGGGGGCTGATCGTCACCCATGCGCCGGCGGTGAACCACGAGGACGTGGCCGACCACGCGCTTGCCCTGATGCTGGCTGCGCGGCGGCGCGTCGTGGACGGCGACCGGATCGTGCGGTCGGGAAGCTGGGCGATCGAGCAGCGGCTGATCACGCCGTCGATGCGGGGACAGCGGGTGGGCATCGTCGGGCTGGGCGCGATTGGCGAGGCGGTGGCGCTGCGGGCGGCGGTGATGGGCTGCGAGGTCAGGTGGTGGGGGCCTCGCGACAAGGCTCAGGCGGCCTGGCCCAAGGCGGGTTCGCTGGTCGAGTTGGCGCAGGCGTCGGACATCCTGGTGGTGGCCTGTCGGGCCGACGCGACGAATCGGGGGCTGATCTCGGCCGAGGTGATCGAGGCGCTGGGGCCGAATGGGCTGTTTGTGAACGTGGCCCGAGGCTCGCTGGTCGACGAGGACGCCCTGATTGCGGCGCTGAAGGCCGGGCGGCTGGGCGGGGCGGCGCTGGATGTGTTCGAGACCGAGCCGACCACGGCGGAGCGGTGGGCGGACGTGCCCAATGTGCTGCTGACGCCGCACACGGCCGGGGCGACGCTGGCGGCGGTGCAGGGGATGCTGGCGCTGCTGGTGCGAAACCTTCAGGCTGTGGCGGCGGGCGAGCCGCCCGTGTCGCCTGTTCCATGAGTTCACCTGTGACCGACATCGCCGCCGCGACCGACGCCCTGACGCTGGAGTGCTTTCCCATGCGGCCGGACCCGCCGCGTCTGGTGCCCGGGCGGCCCGAGCGGGACTGGATGGATGCGTTCGCCGGACGGCATCCCTATCGCTGCCTGCCGCTGACCATGGCGAACACCACGGGGTGGGAGCTGCTGTGCCCCTTCGGCTTCGAGGCCGAGTGGGACGGGCGGATGGGGGCCGACGCCATCCAGTTCCGGCCCGACGCTGACGCCCTCTACTTCGAGCACTTCGCCCAGTCGCACTTCACCGAGGGCGTGCTGACGTTCCACACCGGCTGGATGTTCCGAACGCCCGAGGGCTGGGGCATGCGGGCGTCCGGGCCGCCCAACCGGGCCAAGCACGGCATCTGCGCCCTGGAAGGCATCACCGAGACGGACTGGCTGCCCTATCCCTTCACCATGAACTGGCGTTTCACGGCGCCGGGCGTAATCCGGTTCGAGAAGGACGAACCCTTCTGCTTCCTCCAGCCCGTGCCGCACCACCGGATCGAGCGGTTCCAGCCGGTGCGACGGTCCCTGGACGACGACGGCGACCTGGCGGTGCAGTACCGCAAATGGTCGGAGGTGCGGACCGACTTCAACACCCGCATGGCGGCGGGCGATCCGGAAGCGGTGAAGCAGGCGTGGCAGAGGTTCTATTTCCGGGGCGAGTTCCCGGATCAGGTGGGTCAGCGCACGGTCGAGCACGTCAACAAGCGCCGGCTCGCGCCCCTGCCGGACGCGCCCGAGCCCTCGCCGCCAGCGAGGGCGCATGTAGCCTTCACCAACTGGTCGGCGGTGGGCGCGGCGAAGGCGCTGACCGACGGCGAAAGCACCTAAGCGACGTTTCTCGCTTCACATCATATAAGGATATCCTTATATCATTATCTCATGAGCCTGACCGCCGATCAGACCGTGGATGTGCTGCGCGCCGCCGGAGAGCCGACGCGATTGCGCGTGCTGTCGCTGCTGGCCGGCGAGGAGCTGTCGGTCATGGAGCTGAGCCGCGTGCTGGACCAGAGCCAGCCGCGGGTGTCGCGTCACCTGAAGCTGATGGCGGACGTCGGACTGATCGAGCGATTCCCGGACGGGGCACGGGTCTTCTATCGCGTGTCGCACGAACCGGACGTTCGGCGACTGATCGACACCATCCTGGACGGGTTGGACGATGAGGCCGGAGCCGGCGATCACCGCCGTCTGGATGAGGTTCGCGACGAACGCGCGGCAGCGGCCGCCGCCTATTTCGAGCAGGTCGCGCCGAGCTGGGACCGCATCCGCTCCCTCTACGTCTCCGAGACGGCGGTGGAGAGCGCCATCGAGCGTGCGGCCGGGCCGGGGCCGTTCGAGCGGGTCGTCGATCTGGGCACGGGCTCGGGCCGGATGCTGACCCTGCTGGGCAAGAAGGCGCGGATGTCAATCGGCCTCGACCTCAGCCAGAACATGCTCAACATCGCCCGCGCCAACGTCGTGAAGGCCGGGCTGGACAAGGTCGAACTGAGGCACGGGGACATCTTCGCCACGCGCCTGCCAGCGCAGTCGGCGGACCTCGTGCTGGTGCATCAGGTGCTGCACTACCTGGCCGATCCGGCGGCGGCCTTGGCCGAGGCCGCGCGTCTGGTCATGCCTGGTGGAAAACTGCTGATCGTCGATTTCGCGCCCCATGAGCTGGAGCGGCTGAGGGAGGAGCATCAGCACCGCCGCCTGGGCTTCGCCGACGACGAGATCGGACGCTGGCTGGGAGATGCGGGGCTCAAACCCTCGGCCACCATCGCCCTGCCCCCGGACACGGCGGGGCTGACCGTCACCATCTGGACCGCCGAGAGACCGGCCGTCGCCTCGAGGAACGTAGCCTGATGTCCGCCACGTCTCTTGCAGAGGCCCGCGCACTGCTGCTGTCGCCGCTGGGGCCGGTGGCGCGCGCCGGTCAGAACACCGACCGGGTGCGCGTCTCGTTCGAGTTCTTCCCGCCCAAGACGGACGAGGCCGAGGCCAATCTGTGGAAGGCCGTACGGCGGCTGGAGCCGCTGAACCCGGCGTTCGTGTCTGTCACATACGGGGCGGGCGGATCGACGCGGGAAAGGACCCACCGGACCGTGCAGCGGATGCTGGCCGAGACGACGCTGAAGCCCGCCGCCCACCTGACCTGCGTGGAGGCCAGCCGGGACGAGGTCGATCAGGTGCTGGCCGACTACAAGGCCATCGGCGTGGACCACATCGTGGCGCTGCGGGGCGATCCGCCGGGCGCGAGCGGCATCGGGGGCGCCTATCAACCGCGCAAGGACGGCTATGCGAATGCGACGGAGCTGGCCCGCGCCATCCAGCGGATCGGCGGGTTCCAGACCTCCGTCGGGGTCTATCCGGAGAAGCATCCAGAGAGCCCGTCGCTGGACCACGACATCGACGTGCTGAAGGCCAAGGTCGACGCGGGCGCGACGCGGGCGCTGAGCCAGTTCTTCTTCGACATCGACGCCTTCCTGAGATTCCGCGACCGGGTGCGGGCGGCGGGCGTCGGCATCCCCCTGATCCCCGGGATCATGCCGGTGTCGAACTTCGCCGGCTTGCAGCGGATGAGCGCGTCGTGCGGGGCCTCGGTGCCGGCATGGCTGGCGGCGCACTTCGAGGGGCTGGACGACGATCCGGAGACCCGCAAGCTGATCGCCGCGTCGGTAGCGGCCGAGACCTGCGCGCGGCTGCAGGAGGAAGGCTTCTCGGACTTCCACTTCTACACCCTGAACCGGGCCGACCTCGTCTATGCGATCTGCCGGATCCTGGGCGTGCGCGAGCAGAGGGCCGCCGCATGAGCCGTTCCGACCGTATCGCCCAGCTTCATGCTGCCGCCAAGGAGCGGATCCTGGTGCTCGACGGGTCGTGGGGCGTGATGATCCAGCGGCGCGATTTGTCAGAAGCAGACTTCAGAGGCGACCGTTTCACTAAGCACAACGGCCAGATGAAGGGGAACAACGACATCCTCTGCATCACCCGGCCGGACGTCATCGCCGATCTGCACGACCAGTATTTCGCGGCGGGGGCCGACATCTCCGAGACCAACACCTTCTCGGCCACGACGATCGCCCAGGAAGACTATCACCTCGACGCCGACGCGGTCTGGGACATCAATCTGGAAGGGGCCAGGCTGGCCCGCGCGGCGGCCGACCGCTGGACGGAGAAGGAGCCGGGCAAGCCCCGCTTCGCCGCCGGGTCGATCGGGCCGCTGAACAAGATGCTGTCGATGTCGTCGGACGTGAACGATCCGGGCGCGCGCAGCGTGACCTTCGATCAGGTCTATGAGGCCTATCGCCATCAGGTGAAAGCGCTGAACGAAGGCGGGGTGCACCTGTATCTGATCGAGACGATCACCGACACGCTGAACTGCAAGGCGGCGATCAAGGCGATCAAGGACCTGGAGGACGATGGGCTGGAGCCCCTGCCCATCTGGATCAGCGGCACCATCACCGACCGCTCGGGCCGGACCCTGTCGGGCCAGACGGCCGAGGCCTTCTGGAACAGCGTGCGCCACGCCAAGCCCTTCGCCGTGGGCTTCAACTGCGCGCTCGGCGCGGACCTGATGCGGCCGTTCATCGCCGAGCTCGCCCGCGTCGCCGACACCCTGGTGGCCGCCTATCCCAACGCCGGCCTGCCCAACGCCATGGGCCAGTACGACGAGGAGCCGCACGAGACCGCCCACTTCATCGAGGAATGGGCGCGATCCGGCCTGGTCAACATCGTCGGCGGGTGCTGCGGCACGACGCCGGAGCACATCCGGCATGTGGCCGAGGACGTGGCGGGAGTGACGCCGCGCGAGATCCCGGAACGGCCGGTGGCGCTGAGGCTGTCGGGGCTCGAACCGTTCGAGATGGTGGCCTGATGCGTCCCACCTTCATCAACGTCGGCGAGCGGACCAACGTCACCGGCTCGGCCAAGTTCAGGAAGCTGATCGTCGAGGGCGACTATGCCGCCGCGCTGGACGTCGCGCGCCAGCAGGTCGAGGCGGGCGCCCAGATCATCGACGTCAACATGGACGAGGGGCTGCTGGACGGCGCCGTCGCCATGCGGACCTTCCTCAACCTGATCGCGGCCGAGCCGGACATCGCGCGCGTGCCTGTGATGATCGACAGCTCCAAGTGGGAGGTCATCGAGGCGGGGCTGAAGTGCGTCCAGGGCAAGCCGATCGTCAACTCGATCAGCATGAAGGCCGGCGAGGCCGAGTTCCGCGAACAGGCTATCAAATGCCTGCGCTACGGAGCCGCCGTCGTGGTCATGGCCTTCGACGAGGTGGGCCAGGCCGACACCGCCGCGCGCAAGATCGAGATCTGCACCCGCGCCTATCGCATCCTGGTCGACGAGGTCGGCTTCCCGCCCGAGGACATCATCTTCGACCCCAACATCTTCGCCGTGGCGACGGGGATCGAGGAACACGACAACTACGCCGTCGACTTCATCGAAGCGACGCGGGCGATCAAGGCCACCCTGCCCTATGCCCGCGTGTCGGGCGGCGTGTCGAACGTCTCGTTCAGCTTCCGCGGCAATGAGCCGGTGCGGCGCGCGATCCACTCGGTGTTCCTGTACCACGCCATCCAGGCGGGCATGGACATGGGCATCGTTAACGCGGGCGACCTGCCCGTCTATGACGACATCGATCCGGAGCTGAGGGAGGCGGTCGAGGACGTCATCCTGAACCGGCCGCAGCGGACCAACGTCTCCAACACCGAGCGGCTGGTCGACATCGCCCCCCGCTACAAGGGGGAGAAGGGCGCGGCCAAGCAGGTCGATCTCGCCTGGCGGTCCCTGCCCGTCGGCAAGCGGATCGAGCATGCGCTCGTCCACGGGGTGACGGAGTTCATCGAGGCGGACACCGAAGAGGCGCGCGCCCAGGCCGAACGCCCCCTGCACGTCATCGAAGGCCCGCTGATGGACGGGATGAACGTGGTCGGCGACCTGTTCGGCGCGGGCAAGATGTTCCTGCCGCAGGTGGTGAAGTCCGCGCGGGTGATGAAGCAGGCCGTGGCCTACCTCGAGCCCTTCATGGAGGCGGAGAAGGCCGGAAAGCCGCGCGAGCAGGCGGGCCGCATCCTGATGGCGACAGTCAAGGGCGACGTCCACGACATCGGCAAGAACATCGTCGGCGTCGTCCTCCAGTGCAACAACTACGAGGTCATTGACCTGGGCGTCATGGTGCCGGCCGACCGCATCCTGGACGAGGCCAAGGCCCACAACGTCGACATCATCGGCCTGTCGGGCCTGATCACGCCGAGCCTGGACGAGATGGTGTTCGTGGCGCGCGAGATGGAGCGGCGGGGCTTTGACATCCCTCTGCTGATCGGCGGGGCGACGACCAGCCGGACCCACACGGCGGTGAAGATCGAGCCGGCCTATCGCCGGGGCTCGACCACCTATGTCGTGGACGCCAGCCGCGCGGTGGGCGTGGTCTCGGGCCTTCTCTCCAAGACCGAGAAGGCGAAGAACGAGGCCGCGACGCGCGACGAATACATCCGCATCCGCGAGCAGTACGCCCGGGGCCAGGAGGTCAAGGCGCGCACCTCGATCGCGGATGCACGAAAGAACCCCGTCGCCATCGACTGGACCGCGCCGCGCCCCACGGCGCCGTCGTTCACGGGCGTGCGGGCGTTCGAGGCGTGGGACCTGGCCGATCTGGCCGAGCACATCGACTGGACGCCCTTCTTCGCCAGCTGGGAACTGATCGGCCGCTATCCCCTGATCTTCGACGACGAGATCGTCGGCGAGGCGGCCAAGGACCTGTTCCGCGACGCCCAGGCCATGTTGAAACGCATCGTCGAGGAGAAGTGGTTCACGGCCAAGGGCGTCGTCGGCTTCTGGCCCGCCAATGCCGTCGGCGACGACATCGTGGTGTTCGAGGACGAGGGGCGGACGACCGAGATCGCCCGCTTCCACACCCTGCGCCAGCAGATCGCCAAGTCGAACGGCAAGCCGAACGCCGCCCTGTCCGACTTCGTCTCGCCCACCGGCGACGACTGGATCGGGGCCTTCGCCGTCACCGCAGGTCACGGCGAACTGGAGAAGGCGGCCGAGTTCAAGGCGGCGGGCGACGACTATTCCTCGATCATGTGCACCGCGCTCGCCGACCGTCTGGCCGAGGCCTTCGCAGAGCGGCTGCACAAGGAGGTGCGGACGACGTTGTGGGGCTATGCGCCGGACGAGGCGGCCACCATCCAGGACCTGATCGAGGAGAAGTACCAGGGCATCCGCCCAGCCCCCGGCTATCCGGCCCAGCCGGATCACACGGAAAAGGCGACCCTGTTCCAACTGCTGGATGCGGGCACGAACGCCGGCATGGCCCTGACCGAGAGCTTCGCCATGACGCCGCCTGCCTCAGTCAGCGGCCTCTACTTCGGCCATCCGCAAAGCCACTACTTTGGTGTCGGCAAGATCGACCGTGATCAGGTCGAGGATTACGCCCGCCGCAAGAGCTGGGACATGGAGACGGCGGAACGCTGGCTGGCCCCCATCCTGAACTATGAGCCGGGCGTGGAAGCGCGAGACCGGGCGGCCTAATCGGGCGGCGGGACGGGGAGCGTCAATCCGAGCGCCGAAACCAACGCCGCGAAATCCGTGGGCGCAGCCGCCGTTAAAGTGCGCTCGCCGCCATCCGGATGGGGGAACGTCAGAGCCGCCGCATGCAGCATCAGCCTCGGGGCCGCTCTGCCGCCCGCCGTCAGAGCGCCACCATAGCGGACGTCGCCTATCAAGGGCCGGCCTATATGTGCCATGTGGACGCGCAGCTGATGCATGCGGCCGGTGAAGGGCTGGAGCTCGACCAGAGCCCCCTCCTCGCTCGCCGACAGGGTCCGATAGCGGCTGCGGGACCCTTGCGCGCCCTTCGCGTCGAAGGCGGCGACGCGCATGTAGCTCTCGCGGCCGATCTCCTGACGGATCAGAGGCACGTTGATGTCGCCGGCCGGCGGCTCGGGCGCGGCGGAAACGAGGGCAAGGTAGGTCTTGGTCAGGCGGCGGGCCTGGATGGCCTTGCCGAGGAAGCCGGCCGCCGGCTTGGTCTTTGCCGCCAGAATGACGCCGGAGGTGTCGCGGTCCAGGCGATGGACCAGCTCCGGCCGCTTGCCGTTCGAGCGGGCGAAGGCCCAGAGCAGGTCGTCCAGGGTGTGGGCCTGGATGCGGCCGCCCTGGCTGGACAGTCCGGCGGGCTTGGCGAAGGCGATGACCGCCGCGTCCTCATGGATGACCCAGGAACGGACGGCGGCGATCTCTTCGGGCGTCAGGGAAACGGGGGCGCGAGTCACCCTCGCCGGATTAGCGGAGCAGGCCCCGCTTCGCCATCATCCGTGAATACCAGACGAAGAAGACGCAGCCGACGAAGATGACGGCCTGCATGATCCAGGTCCCTTCGGGCATGGTCGCGGCCTGGTCGGACAGGGCGTAGGCGTAGACGAGGCTCAGCACATAGGCGATCAGCGAGACGACGAAGACCGGGAACGCCAGCTTGTTCTTCAGCAGCAGCAGGACCGTGCCCAGCATGGCGCCCCAGACGCCGACGGCCCAGACCGCGGTCATCCAGGCCGGCATGGCGTTGAAGCTGGTGATCTGGGCCTCGGTCATGCCCATCGACCGCAGCCAGACTTCGCCCTGGATGTTCGTCATGGTGTAGTCGACGCAGCCGAAGGCGTTCCAGAGAACGCCCACGACGCCCACAACCCACAGGTGCCACGGGGTTTTCGCGCCCGACGAGGCGCTCATCACACTGACCATCATCCCCTCCCAAGGATTGTTCAGGAGAGCGACGATACGCCGATCGGGCGGGTCGGCAAGTTACGAGCCTTCCATCTTCGCCGCGCGCAGCTCGGCCCATCGTTCCAGCCGCGCTTTCACCTTCTCCTCGTGCCCCTCGCCTTTCGGGGCGTAGAAGACGCGGCGGTCCATGCCTTCGGGGAAGTAGTTCGCTCCGGAGAAGCCGTCCTCGGTGGAGGGGTCGTACTGGTAGCCCGCGCCGTAGCCGAGGGACTTCATCAGCTTGGTCGGGGCGTTGCGGATGTGGGCGGGCGGCATCAGCGAGCCGGTCTCGCGCGCGGCCTTCGACGCGGCCTTCCAGGCCTCATAGACGGCGACGGACTTGGGCGCGGTGGCGAGGTGGACGACGGCCTGGGCCAGGGCGAGTTCGCCTTCGGGACTGCCGAGGAAGTCGTAGGTGTCCTTGGCGGCGTTGGCGACGAGCAGAGAGAGGGGGTCGGCCTCGCCGATGTCCTCGACCGCCATCCGGACGATGCGGCGGGCGAGATAGAGCGGATCCTCGCCGCCGTTCAGCATGCGGGCGAGCCAGTAGAGGGCCGCGTCGGGATCGGATCCTCTGACCGATTTATGCAGCGCGGATATGAGGTTGTAGTGTTCTTCTCGACTTTTGTCGTAAGCGGGCGCGCGCTTCTGAAGGACGCTCGCAAGGGCCTGAACGTCGAGCGGCTCGGGCGGGAGGGCGAACAGGGTCTCGGCCATGGTGAGCAGGTAGCGCCCGTCGCCGTCGGCAAGCGCCAGCAGCGCCTGACGCGCCTCAGGCCTGAGGGGGAGCGGTCGTCCCTCATTGTCCTCAGCCCGCGTCAACAGTTGATCGAGCGCTGTATCGTCCAGCCTCTTCAGCACGAAGACCTGGCTGCGGGACAGGAGCGCGCCGTTCAGCTCGAACGAGGGGTTCTCCGTCGTGGCGCCGACCAGGGTGACGATCCCCTCCTCCACGAAGGGCAGGAAGCCGTCCTGCTGGGCGCGGTTGAAGCGGTGGATCTCGTCGACGAAGAGCAGGGTCGACTGGCCGGCGGCGCGACGGACGCGGGCCTGTTCAAACGCCCTCTTCAGGTCGGCGACGCCCGAGAAGACGGCGCTGATGGCCTGGTATTGGTAACCTGCTGCCTTGGCCAGCAGGCGCGCGATGGTAGTCTTGCCTGTGCCGGGCGGCCCCCACAGGATCATGGAGCCGAGGCGACCGGCCTCGACCATGCGGCGGATGGGGCCGCCCTCGCCCAACAGGTGGTCTTGACCCACGACCTCGTCGAGCGTGGCGGGACGCAGGCGATCGGCCAGCGGCGCGTCGGGCGGCTGGACTCCCGAGGCTTCGAAAAGATCGGTCATAGGCCTATGTAGGATTGAGCCGATCACGAAAGAAAGCGCTGCCGATGACTGAGCCCGCCACGATTGCCTCAGGCGTCATCCCCTATCTGACCATTCCGGGCCGCGGCGGTCAGGCGGCGGTCGAGTTCTACCAACGCGCCTTCGGGGCGCAGGAACAGTTTCGCAATCTGGCGGATGACGGCGAGCGCCTGATGCACAGCCGGCTGGTCATCAACGGCGGCCTAGTCATGCTGTCGGACGAGTTCCCGGAGTACGGCCAGCCGGCGGACATCGTTCCGACGGGCGTGACGCTGCATCTTCAGGTCGACGACGCCGACGAGTGGTGGGCGCGCGCCCTGACGGCGGGCGCCGTACCCATCATGCCTCTGGCGGACCAGTTTTGGGGCGACCGCTATGGCCGGGTGATGGATCCGTTCGGCCACTGCTGGTCCATCGGCAGTCCGATCCCGCGCTGAGCCTCAGCGAAGAACACCCGTCAGGCGACGCCCCTGACGCTCGATGGTGACTTCAGAGGCGCCCAGGCGTGCCAGCGCCTGAGGCGACGTCACCACGCGGCCGTTGACCTCTCGCACCAGGTCCCCGGGACGCAGCCCGGCGCGGGCGGCGTAGCTGCCGCGCTGCACGCTGGTGATCAGCAACCCTGTCGCGAACGGGTCGCCGCCTAGACGGTCGGCCAGAGCCGGGTTCAGCGCCGCGATCTGGGCGCCCGAGAACGGACCGTCCTGGATCAGAAGGCCGTCGCCCTTGGCGTCGCCTGGCAGGGTCTGGACCCGGGCGTTGACCGTCTGGGTGCGGCCGTCCCGGATGATGGTGACGGCGGCGGTGTCGTTGGGGCTCTTGGTGCCGACGCGGAAGTTCAGGCCGCTCTGGTCGTTGACCTCGGCGCCGTCGATGGCGGTGATGACGTCGCCTTCGCGCAGGCCGGCCCGGTCGCCCGGGCCGCCTTGGTAGAGCTCCGTCACGATCAGCCCCTGTGGCCGCGACAGGCCGAGCGAGCGGGCGATGGCGGCGGTGACGCTTTCGCCCTTCACACCCAGCCAAGGGCGCACGACCATGCTTTCGCCGCCGAGCGCGCTGTCGACCACGCGCCGCACCATGGAGGCCGGCACAGCGAATCCAACGCCCGCCGAGGAGCCCGATCGTGAAAAGATGGCGGTGTTGATGCCGATCAGGTCGCCGTCCATGTCGACCAGAGCCCCGCCCGAGTTGCCCGGATTGATGGCCGCATCGGTCTGGATGAAGGATCCCGAATCCGAGATCCCCGTCTCGGTGCGATTCAGCGCTGAGATGATGCCGTTGGTCACCGTTTGGCCAACACCGAACGGGTTGCCGATGGCGAGCACCAGGTCGCCGACCTCCTGCTCCTCGCGGTCATCGATGGCGAGCACTGGAAGTTGCTCGGTCACGCCCTGGAGCTGAAGGACGGCGATGTCGGAGCGTTCGTCGGCGAGGATGATCTCGGCCGGGAACTCGCGGCGATCGTTCAGCACCACGCGGATCTGCTGAGCTCCAGCGATCACGTGGTTGTTGGTCACCACGATGCCGTCGGACCGCACGATCACACCTGAGCCTGCCGATTCCGCCACGCGCTGCTGAGGGATGCCGCCGCCGAAGAACTGGAAGAAGGGATCGGCCTGGACCCGCTGGACGGAACGCGCCGAGATGTTGACCACGGCGGGCGCCGCCTCGCGCACGACAGGCGCGAAACTTTGTTTCATCGACGTGGCGTCGGTCGGCGCCTGGCGCCGGGTCGGCTCGGCGAAGACGCCATCTTGAGCCTTGGAGCTGTTGGCGTTTCCGCAGGCGGCGAGGGTCAGAGCGGCGACGATGGCGAGGGTCGAGGTCTTCATGGCGTTCCGGAGACGGGGCATGGACTTCGCTATATCTGTCGTGGTTTCGGGCCGCTTCAAGGCAGACGGATCGCACGCGCCCAGACGTTGCAAAAGCTTAATCCCCAGCCCTCTTGTTCGAGGCGCCGACTGCGCGGCAAGCTCAGGCTCTTATCAGGGAGGCCCCTATGCGCCGTATGCTGCTCGTCACCGCCTTCGCGGGCCTTATCACCGCCCCGCCTGTGATGGCTCAGGACACCTCGGCGGGAGAGTACGCCGACGCCCTACGTCGCATGATCGTTGAGACAGCAGCCGGATCGTGTCCAGAGGACGTCATGGCCGCTCCCCTGCTGGCGGCTTGTCAGCAGCAGTTGGCGCAGATGTCGGCGGGGCTGACGACCCTGGGGGCCATCGAGACCATGACCTTCGTCCGCGCAGAAGAAACGGCGAACGGTAGGGTGGAGATTTACACGGTGCGCTTCGCCTCCGGACAGTCACTGAACTGGGGCATCGGGGGTTTGCAGGACGGCAAATATACCATCGCCTACGCCGGCGGAGCTTGAGCGCGGATCGAGCGTCGCCCCGGCTTTCTCCGCCGCCTCGCCAGCGGCGCCGACGTGGATGACGATCGAATCATGACCTTCGTGATCGAGACGCGCGGCCTGACCAAGACCTATGGGTCCGTGCGGGCGCTGGACGGGTTGAGCCTCAGCATCCCGCGCGGCGGGGTCTATGGCGTGCTGGGGCCGAACGGCGCGGGCAAGTCGACGCTGTTTCGCATCCTGCTGGGCCTGATCCGGCCGACGGCCGGCGAGGCCGTGGTGATGGGCGGAGCGGTTGGCGACGTCGCCGCGTCCCGGCGTATGGGGTCGATGATCGAGACGCCGCGCTTTCCGCCCTTTCTGACGGCGCGGCAGGTGTTGGAATGGCTGTCGGCGGCGCATGGATTGAGGGCCGATGCGGGCCGCGTGTCCGGCTGGCTGGAGCGGGTAGGCCTGGCCGAAGCCGCCGACCGCAAGGTGCGCGGGTTCTCGGTCGGCATGCTGCAAAGATTGGGCGTCGCCGCCGCCCTGATCACCGAGCCGGAGCTGGTTATCCTCGATGAACCGACCAGCGGCATGGATCCGCCGGGCATCCAGGAGATGCGGGCCCTGATCCGCTCCCTGGCCGAGCGCGACGGCATCACGGTGATCCTGGCCAGCCATCAGTTGCTGGAGGTCCAGCGCGTCTGCGACCGGGTGGCGATTCTGAACCGGGGCCGGCTGGTGCGCGAGGGCGCGGTCACCGAGCTGACCTCGTCCGGAGAGCGGTTGCGGCTGTCGGTGACGCCGATCTCAAAGACCTTGGAGGTGCTGGCCGCCCTGCCCTACGCCTCCGGCTCGCTGGACGGCGACGCGGTCGTGGCGACCCTGTCGCGGGCCGAGACCCCTGCCCTGATGCGCGCCCTGATCGAGGCGGGCGTCGATGTCGATGAGGCCCGCTGGGTCGGCACCGACCTGGAGGCCGTGTTCATGACCGAGACCGGATCGGTCCAGATGCCGGAGACCGTTCATGCTGGCTGATGCGATCCGCTCCGAGACCTATCGCTTCACACGCAACCGGATGGCCGTGTTCTGGTCGATCCTGTTCGTGCCGGTCCTGTTCCTCGCCATCGGCACGGCGGTGCAGTTCTTCACCAAGGCCCGCATGGCCGAAATGACCGAGGCCCTGCCGCCGGAGATGACCGCCCAGGGCGGACCGATGGCCCTTTCCGGAACGTTGGACCTGGGTCAGGCCCTGCTGGCCCAGGCGGGCGACTTCGCAAACCCCATCGTCATGTTGTTCGTCCTGATCGGCGCCGCGATCATCTACGCCGGCGACTACCGCTGGGAGACCTGGCGGCTGACCAGCGCCCGCAACACCAGGATCAACCTCGTGGCGGGCAAGGTGGCGCTGGTGTTCGGCGTCGTTCTGGCGGCCCTGGTGACATGGCTGGCGTTTGGCCTGATCGGCGAGCTGATAAAGGCGGCCATCTTCGAGCGGCCGCTGAGCTTCAGCTTGGCCGACGAGCGGCCCGGCCAGCTAGCCGGCCTGATCGCCGTGACGGTGACGCGCGTGATGCAGTTCACGATGGTGGGGCTACTGGCCGCCATCATGACCCGGTCGTTGCTCGCGACCCTGTTCGTGCCGATGGTGGTGGCGATCGGGCAGTTCTTCCTGATGCAGGCGATGCCGCTGCTGGCTTGGAACGTCGAAGACCTGCAGGCGCATCTGCTGATCCCCGGCCTGTCGCACGACAGCCTCAAGACCCTTCTTCAGGGCGGCCCCGACGCCGCCGCGGCGCCGGACGGTCTGGCGTGGAAAGCCATCGCCGGCCTGGCGGCGTGGACGATGATTCCTCTGGTCGCCGCCCTCGCCTGGTTCAGCCGACAGGATCTGTCGAAGGAGTAAGGCGTCAGTCCTCGTCCGGCGCGCCGAGCGGGAAGTAGCCGCGGTAGGGCCGGGCCTCGTCCAGTGCACGCGCATAGCTGGGCCGCTCCAGCAGGCGGCGGCGATAGGCCCAGAGGTGCTGGAACCGCTCAGGGATGGCGTGAGTCCAGTGGGCGTAGAGCAGGCCGGGCGCGGCGCCGCAGTCCGCCAGGCTGAAGGTCTCGCCCGCCGCCCAGGTGCGGGCGCCCATGACGCCATCCAGCCAGGCATAGGCGGTCTCGAGCTTCGCGCGCGCCTCGGCGCCCGCAAGGGGGTCGCGGTCGGGTTCCGGGCGCAGCGCGTTGTAGATGATGCGCTGCTGGTTGGCCTGGAGGTGGTTGTCGAACACCCGGTCCATGAAGCGGACCTCCAGCGCGATCTCCGGATCGGCCGGGATCATCGGCGTCTCCGGCGCGATCTGGTCCAGTCGCTCGATGATGATGGACGTCTCCGCGAAGACGCGGTCGCCCTGCTTCAGGATCGGGAACTGGCCGAAGGGCCAAACGACCTTCAGCTCATCCATCGCCCCGGGTGTCTCGAGGTTCCGGTGCTCGAACGGAAGGCCCTTTTCATAGAGGGCGACGATGGCCTTCTGGCAGTAGGAGGAGAAGGGATGGCTGTAGAGGACCAGGTCGGTCGCGGGGTCGCTCACAGGCGCTTCTCCATCCAGACGTTGCAGCGGGCGTAGGGCGTCGGCTGGGGCGGCAGGTCGACGAAGCCGAAGCGGCGATAGAGGGCGATCGCGTGGGCTTGGCTGGTGTTGGTCTCCAGGTAGAGCCGGGGCGCTCCAGCGGCGCGGGCGTGGTCCTCGCAGGCCTCAAGCAGGCGGTGGCCGAGACCTAACCCCTGGGCTGCGGTCGCAACGGCCATCTTGCCGACTTCATAGCCGCCGTCATCCATGCGCATCAGGGAACAGCAGCCGACCGCCTCCCCGTCTCGCTCGACCATGAAGATCACGCCGCCGTTCGACAGGATCGCCTCGTCGGGGTGGTCGAGCACCCAGCGATCCTTGGCCTCGATGGCGTAGCCGCCGTCCAGGATCCAGAACTCGTTCAGCGCGACCCAAGCCGGATGGTGGTGGGGGCGATAGGGGACGATGTCGAGGTGCATTAGGCCCACCCTGCCCCGCCTCAAGCCAAACGAAAAGGGCGACCCGGTCGCCCAGATCGCCCTTTCAGATCGTCAGCGTGAAGGCGAGGCTCAGGCCTCGTCGTCGCCCTCGTAGGACATGACCGGACCGGAGTCCTGGCCCTTGGCCGAGACGTCGCGGTCGACGAACTCGATGACGGCCATGGGCGCGTTGTCGCCGTGGCGATAGCCGGCCTTCATAATGCGGATGTAACCGCCGTTGCGGTCGGCGTAGCGCGGGCCGATCGTCTCGAACAGCTTGCCGACCTGGGTCACGTCGCGGACCTGGCTGATGGCCTGACGGCGGGCGTGCAGGTCGCCCTTCTTGCCGAGCGTGACCAGCTTCTCGACGAAGGGCCGCAGCTCCTTGGCCTTGGGCAGGGTCGTCGTGATCTGCTCGTGCTTGATCAGCGAGGCGGCCATGTTGGCGAACATGGCCTGGCGGTGGCTGACCGTGCGGCCGAGCTTGCGATAGGCGGCGCCGTGGCGCATCGGGGTCTCTCCTACTCAACCCTGGTTTCCGGCAGAACCGGACCTGGGGCTTTTCCTTCTAACCGCTCCGCGACCCGAAGGCCTTGGGCGGAGGGTTGAAACTAGATCTGGTCGTCGAACTTCTTGGCCAGATCTTCGATGTTTTCGGGCGGCCAGTTCGGCACGTCCATGCCGAGCGACAGACCCATGGAGGTCAGGACCTCCTTGATCTCGTTCAGCGACTTGCGGCCGAAGTTCGGGGTGCGAAGCATCTCGCCCTCAGTCTTCTGGATCAGGTCGCCGATGTAGACGATGTTGTCGTTCTTCAGGCAGTTGGCCGAGCGGACCGACAGTTCCAGCTCGTCGACCTTCTTCAGCAGGGCCGGATTGAACGGCAGGTCCGGCTTGCCTTCGCTCGCCTCGACGGCCTTCTTGGGCTCTTCAAAGGTGATGAAGATCTGCAGCTGGTCCTGGAGGATGCGCGAGGCGTAGGCCACGGCGTCGACCGGCGAAACCGCGCCGTTGGTTTCGACTTCCATGATCAGCTTGTCGTAATCCAGCGACTGGCCCTGGCGAGTCGGCTCGACGCGATAGGCGACGCGCTTGACCGGCGAATACAGGGCGTCGACGGCGATCAGGCCGATCGGGGCGTCTTCCGGACGGTTGAACTCCGACGCCACATAGCCCTTGCCGTTCTGGACGGTCAGTTCCATGCGGATCGAGGCGCCGTCGTCAAGCGTGCAGAGCACGTGATCGGGGTTCAGGACCTCGATGTCGGCGGGCACGTCGATCTGGCCGGCTGTGACCGGGCCAGGGCCGGTGGCGCGCAGGGTCATGCGCTTGGGGCCCTCGGCGTGCATGCGCAGGGCCAGTTGCTTGATGTTCAGCACGATGTCGACGACGTCCTCGCGCACGCCTTCCAGCGACGAGAACTCGTGCACCACGCCGTCGATCTGAATGGCGGTCACGGCCGCGCCTTGCAGCGACGACAGGAGAACGCGGCGCAAGGCGTTGCCGAGCGTCACGCCGAAGCCGCGCTCCAGAGGCTCGGCAACCAGACGCGCCTTGCGCTGCGCGTCGGAACCCAGCTCGATCTGCGGCTTCTCGGGACGGATCAGCTCTTGCCAGTTACGTTCGATCATAGGTGTCCCTAACGAGTGTCGCCGGTCCCCCTAAACCTCGTCAGGTGAGGCGGGACCGGCGGAAAATAAGGTCGGCGGCAGTCTGGGTGGGCGGCGCTTAGACGCGGCGACGCTTGGGCGGACGGCAGCCGTTGTGCGGCATCGGGGTGACGTCGCGGATGGTGGTGATGGTCATGCCGACGGCCTGCAGGGCCCGCAGCGCCGACTCGCGGCCGGAACCCGGACCCGAGACGTTGACTTCCAGGGTGCGGACGCCGTGCTCGGCGGCCTTCTTGCCCGCGTCCTCGGCGGCCATCTGGGCGGCGTAGGGGGTCGACTTGCGCGAACCCTTGAAGCCCATGTGCCCGGCCGACGACCAGGAAATCGCGTTCCCCTGCGCGTCGGTGATGGTCACCATGGTGTTGTTGAAGCTGGCGTTCACATGGGCGACGCCCGAGGTGATGTTCTTGCGCTCGCGCTTTTTGACGCGACCCGGTTCCTTGGCCATCGGTTCGGCTCTCTCTTACTTCTTCTTGCCGGCGATCGGCTTGGCGGGACCCTTGCGGGTGCGGGCGTTGGTGTGGGTGCGCTGACCGCGGACCGGCAGGCCCTTGCGGTGACGCAGGCCGCGGTAGCAGGCCAGGTCCATCAGACGCTTGATGTTCATCGACGTCTCGCGGCGCAGGTCGCCCTCGACGGTGTGATCCTTGTCGATGGTCTCGCGGATCTGCAGGACCTCGGCGTCGGTCAGCTGATTGACCCGGCGCGAGGCCTCGATGCCGACCTTCTCGGTGATCTCCTGGGCGGACTTGGGTCCGATGCCATGGATGTACTGCAGCGCGATGACGACGCGCTTGTTGGTCGGGATGTTGACGCCAGCGATACGGGCCACGAAGCTCTCCAGATACGCGTTTCCGGACGCAACAAACGCTCCGGTCAACAGACCAGGAGCGTGGCGCCCTTCGCGGGAAGCGCGCCTTATACAGGTGATTCAGTTTCCGTCAACGCCCGTTGACGGCTCGCAGTGCCAGCAGGCCTCGGCGCCGATCGGGCTGCCGGGCGGCGTGGGCGTTTCGATGCGGTTCTCTTCCAGCAGCTGATCCAGCCGCTCGCGGTCGGAGATCAGCTCGGCCAGGAAGCGGTCATGCGCCCGCTGAACCGGGTCGGAAGCGCGCGAGTCCTCCAGACGTTCCTCGAGCGCGTTCAGCCGATCCTCGACGATGGCCGAGCTCGTGGCCGAGACGGCGTCCGAGCGCAGCAACCCTGCGAGCGTCAGGACCGTGCGGGCCTGAACGCGGCGGGCGGGCTCGGCCAGCCGGCCGGCGGCAGGACGAAAGGCCGTGGCGATCAGGGTGTCGAGCGTCTCTGTCAGGCCAAGCGCCGACGGGTCCCGGCGTTCGACGTCGGCGAGGCGCTCCACGCGCCGGGGGGCGAGCAGCGCGTTGAGCGTCGTGTCGGCGGCGGCTTCGGCGGCGCTGCCGGGGTCGAAGAGCTGGCCCTGGCGGGTGGCGAAGAGTTCGATGTCGTGCTGGGGGTCGCTGTCGCCGGACTGCTGGGCGGCGAGCAGGGCCAGCAGGGGCTCGGGCAGGTCCAGCTCGGCCGGGTCGAGCGTGGTCATGAGGGCGGCAAGCGCGGCGCGTTGCTGGTCGGCGGGGACGGGCTGGGCGGCCTCCCGGCCGTCGCCGGTGACCGGATAGCCGTAATCCAGGCCGCCGATCAGCTTGGCGGTCGCGTCGACCTGATAGCGGTGGAAGAGATAGATCGGCACGATCCGGCGGCGCAGATCGTTGACGGCCGATCCGTCCGGCAAAGCGCCAAGGCCGAAGCGGTCCAGCGCGATGCGGCGCACGCGCATCAGGTGGTTCAGCTCCTCGACGGGATCGGCGCCGTTGTCCCCCAGGCTGCCCCAGGGCTGGGCGTCGCCGCCCACGCGGGCGTCGCCGTCGGAGACGAAGCGCAGGCGCGCCGCCCCTTCCCTCGCCCGGCGGTCGAGCTCGGCGGGGTCTGCGTCGGCATAGAGCCAGTCGATGGCGAAGCGGTCCCACTCGCCGACGCCTGTGTCATAGGCGGTCGAGAAATCCAGCTGGTCGCCGTCCACGCGGATCAGGGGCACCGGATAGTCCATGACCGAGGCCCGATCCTGGGTCGAGGCCGCGAAGTTGTGGAGCAGTCCAATGGCGTGGCCGACCTCGTGCGCCGAGAGCTGGCGGATGCGGGCCAGGGCCACTTCGCGCGGATCGTTGGGACCGCCGGTCCCGGTCTGGTCGGCGCCGACCAGGCCTTCGAAGATCAGCATGTCCTGGCGGATGCGGAGCGAGCCCAGGAGCACGCTGCCCTTGACGATCTCTCCGGTGCGGGGATCGACGACGCTCTGGCCGTAGGACCAGCTGCGCGTCGCGCGGTTGACCCAGTTGATGACGTTGTAGCGGGCGTCCAGCGGGTCGACGCCCTCGGGCAGGACCTCGACGCGATAGGCGTCAATATAGCCAGCGCGCTCAAACGCCTCGGCCCACCACTGGGCGCCCTCGACCAGGGCCGTGCGGATCGGCTCGGGCGCGGCGCGGTCGACGTAGAAGACGATCGGCTCGACGACGGTGGAGCGGGCGGCGGTCGGATCGGTCTTCACCAGGCGGAAGCGGTTGGCGACCCGGCTTACGATCGGCGCGTCCAGGGGGGCGGAGAAGTCGGTGATGACGGTCGACAACGCGCCCGTGCGCGGGTCATGGGCCCGGGGCTGATAACCGTCATCGGGCAGGCGGATGAAGCTGTGGCGCACGGTGAAGGTGGCCATGCGGCTGTCGGGCGCGATCTGGTTCAGGACACGGCCGGGGTTGTCGACGCTGAAGGTCAGGCGGGCTTCCAGCTCGACGTTGTCGGGGAAGGCTCGGGCCAGGGTCGGGTCGATCAGGGTCAGGTCGGCGACGGGGCGCAGCGTCCCCTGCCCCGAACGGGCCAGAGACGGCGCGATGCCGTGGGCGTCGCGCGTGACGAAGCTGGAAATGTCGATCAGGACCGAGCCGTCGGGCGCGGTGGCGATGACCTCGCCTGACCAGACCGAGGAGCCGACGAAGGCGTCGCGGGCGGCGGCCTGTTCCTCGGGCGAGCCCTGGCTGGCGCGATAGCGGGGGTTCTCGAACTCCGCGATGACGCGGCGGCCGATGCGGCGAAAGGCGAGGATGTTGGTCGGGCCGATCTGGGCGCGGTCCAGGCCCGTCACCGCCGAGCCGACACCCGTGCGCAGAGCGGTGTGGTGGATCACCCGGGCCAGAACGCCGTCGGCGGCCGGGGCCGGCAGCTGCATCAGCACCTTGCCGCCGGCTTGATCGACGAAGATCGGCAGGAGGCCGTCCTGTCGCGTCAGCCCCTCGATGGTCCGGCTGTAGGAGGCGGGCTCCGTTTGGGCGACGGCGGCCGCAGGGGCGCCGAGCGCCAGAATGAGGGCGAGCGCCGTCGCCGCCTTGCCGATCCGAACCATGATGACGCCCCTCGCCTGAATACCCAGGCATTTGGAGGGGTTCGCGCGGTCAGGTCAAACGGCGTCTCAACCCTGACGCCCGAACTGGACGAAGACGGTCACCCGGAAGCCCTCCACGACGCGGCCCGAGCCCGTGGTGGGCGGGCGAAAGCGGAAGTGGGTCTCGGCGATGCGGACGGCGGCGTCGCCGAAGCCTAGGCCGCCCGGCGTCTCGTCGACGAGACGGCAGGCCTCCAGCCGGGTGTCGGCGCGGATGACGCAGTTGACCGACGCGCGGCCGGCGATGCGGCGGCGGCGGGCTTCGGGCGGGACGAAGTCCATGATCTCGCCGTTGGAGGCGCCGCGCAGGATCTGGGCGCCCGTGCCGGATCCCGGTCCATCGCCGGCGCCGGTTCCGGCGCCCGCGCCGGTCCCCTCGCCGCCCTGACCGAGGCCGGTGTTCAAGGTCGCCGTCGGCGAGGCGCCGACGACCAGGGTGGGCTCGGGCGCAGGCGTCGGCGGAAGCATCGGCAGTTCGGGCCGGACGCGCGGCGGGTCCGGCGGCCGGTTGACGCGCGAGGCGGCGGCGGGCGCTCCGCCGCCCGGGTCGGCGGCCGGTTCGGAGTCTGGCGGAGGCGGCGGAGGGGGCGGCGGCGCGATCTCGAACAATTCGACCGAGATCGGCAGCTGGAGCGGGATCGACGGCGGCGCGGCGCGGGACAGGCCGATGGCGGCCAGGACACCGGCATGCGCGGCCACGACCGTGGCGACCACGGCCGGGCGGGTCCATCGCTTCGCTTTCGCGTCTGACAGAAACTGGGCCACGCGCCTGGGTATCATCGAGGTCATGAACGCATGAGACGGCGAAGCGTCACCTTGCGTTCATTCGGCCAGCGACGCGAGCGTCAGGCGGACTTGCCGTCCAGGGCCGCGTCGATGGCGGCGGCGACGCTGTCGATCGAGCCCATGCCGTCGACCTCGGTCAGGAGGCCCTTGTCGGCATAGTACGGCAGCAGAGGCGCGGTATTCCGGTTGTAGGCGTCCAGCCGGACCTTGAAGCTGTCGGGATTGTCGTCCGGACGACCCTGATCGGCGAAGCGCTTGGCGATCCGCTCCATGAGGGCGGCGTCGTCGACCTTGAGACGCACGACGCGGTCGATCTTCTTGCCGAGCTTGGCCAGCATGGCGTCGAGCGCCTCGGCCTGGGGCACCGTGCGGGGGAAGCCGTCGAAGATGGCGCCGCCGGCGTCCTCAGCCTCCTTCAGGCGGGCCTCGATCAGGGCGATGACGATGGCGTCGGAGACGAGATCGCCGCGCGACATGATCGCCTGGCATTCCAGACCCAGCTTGGAGCCCGAGGCGATGGCCTCGCGCAGCATGTCGCCGGTCGACAGCTGGACCATGCCCCGCTGTTCGACCAGCCGCTTGGCCTGGGTGCCCTTGCCGGCCGCGGGGGGCCCGAACAGGATCAGGTTCATCTCGCCCCCTCGCCTTCCGGCTTTAGCGACGCACGGGCGCGGGCGCGCCCCGACCGCCACGACCGCGCAGCTTGGCCTTCTTGATGAGGCCTTCGTACTGGTGAGCCAGCAACTGCGACTGGATCTGCGCCACCGTGTCCATGGTCACCGAGACGACGATCAGGATCGAGGTGCCTCCGAAGTAGATGCCGCCCATCTGGCCGACCAGGAACTCGGGCAGCAGGCAGACGGCAGTGATGTAGGCCGCGCCGATCACCGTCAGACGGGTCAGGACGTAGTCCAGATACTCCGCCGTGCGCTTGCCCGGACGGATGCCCGGCAGGAAGCCGCCGTACTTCCTCAGGTTCTCGGCCGTGTCCTCCGGGTTGAAGGTGATCGAGGTGTAGAAGAAGCAGAAGAAGACGATCAGCGCGCCGTACAGGGCGATGAACACCGGCTGGCCCTGCTGGAGCTGGCCCGTGACGACCGGCAGCCAGTCCATCCAGCCCGGCAGGTCGGCCGTGGCCGTCATCTGGGCGACCGTGGTCGGCAGCAGCAGCAGAGACGAGGCGAAGATCGGCGGGATGACCCCGGCGGTATTGACCTTCAGCGGCAGGAAGCTGCGCTCCCCGCCCGCCATGCGGTTGCCCTCCTGGCGCTTCGGATACTGGATCAGCAGGCGGCGCTGGGCGCGCTCCATGAAGACGATGAACACCACGACGGCGATCGCCAGGACGGTGATGAACAGCAGGGTGAAGACCGACATCTGGCCCTGCTGGGCCAGGCCCAGCAGGCGCGCGACCGTGCCCGGCAGGATGGCCACGATGCCCGCGAAGATGATAAGCGAGATGCCGTTGCCGACGCCGCGCGCCGTCACCTGCTCGCCCAGCCACATCAGGAACATGGTGCCGCCGGTCAGCGACACGACCGTGGTGACGATGAAGAACAGGCCGGGCTCATCGACCAGTCCAGCCTGCGCGTTCAGGCCCACGGCGATGCCGAAGGACTGCGCCAGCGCGAGCACCACGGTCAGATAGCGGGTGTACTGGTTCAGCTGCTTGCGGCCGCTCTCGCCGCCTTCCTTGCGCAGCTTTTCCCACGGCGGATACACGCTGCCCATCAGTTGGACGATGATCGACGCCGAAATGTAGGGCGTGACGTTGAGCGCGAATACGGCCATCCGCTCGACCGCGCCGCCCGAGAACATGTTGAACATGTCCAGGATGCCGCGCTGGCCATCCGGATTGTTGAAGAACTGCAGGAAGGCTTGGGAGTTGATGCCCGGGATCGGCACATAGGTGCCGATGCGATAAACCAGCAGCGCCAGCAGGGTGAACAGCAGGCGCTTGTGCAGCTCGGTCGCCTTGGCGAACGAGCCCATGTTCATATTCGCGGCGAGTTGTTCGGCGGCCGAAGCCATGTGTCGTTACCCCGACTGATCAGAACGCGGCGTATCGACGAGAATCCGACGCCTGCGTCCAGATAGGCGACGGGCGGCCTCTTGGGGAGACCGCCCGCGCTTTATTGTTACGCCTTGGCCGAAGCGGTGCGCTTGGCGCGGGCCGAGACCTTGTTGGCGTCGGCCTGCGGAGCCTTCGGCGCCGGGGCCTTGCCCTTGGCGGCGTTGCGCTTCTCGACGCGGGCGGCGGCCTTGGCTTCCGCCTCGATGCGCTGCTCGACGACCGAGCCGCCGGCGGCCTCGATGGCCTTCTTGGCGCCGGCCGAGGCCGACCAGACCACCAGGTTCAGCTTGGCCTTGACCTCGCCGGTGCCCAGCAGGCGCACGCCGTCCTTGGTGCGACGGATCACGCCGGCGGCCACCAGGGCGTCACCGTTGATTTCCGACTTGGCGTCCAGCTTCTTGGCGTCCACGGCGTCCTGCAGACGCCACAGGTTCACCTCGGCGAGCTTGAGCGCGTTCGGATTGTTGAAGCCGCGCTTGGGCATGCGCATGTAGAGCGGCATCTGGCCGCCCTCGAAGCCGCCGATGGCGACGCCGGAACGCGACTTCTGGCCCTTGACGCCCCGACCGGCGGTCTTGCCCTTGCCCGAGCCCGGGCCACGGCCGACGCGCATGCGCTTCTTGTGAGCGCCTTCGTTGTCGCGGATTTCGTTCAGTTTCATGTGCCTGATCCTTTCGGGTTCTAGCGCCTGGTTTAACCAGACTCGGCGTTTGGATTGGGCAGGGCTTAGTGAGTAGGGCTTAGGGCTTAGAAGCGATCACTCCTAAGCCCTAAGCCCTAAGCCCTACCCGCTTACTTCTCGACGATCTCGGTCAGGTGCGAGACCTTGGCGATCATGCCGCGGACCGAAGGCGTGTCCTCCAGGGTCTTTTCGCGGCCGACGCGGTTCAGGCCCAGGCCCACCAGGGTGGCGCGCTGGTCCGACTTGCGACGGATCGGGCTGGCGGTCTGGCGGACCGTTAAGGTCGCTTGTTCTTTCTTGGCCATGTGCTTCAGGCCTCCACGGCTTCAGGCGCGGCCTCGGGGGCCGAGGCGCCGTCGTTGCGGCGGCCCATCAGGTCAGCGACCTTCTTGCCACGCTTGGACGCGACCTGACGCGGCGAGGACTGAACCTTCAGCGCCTCGAAGGTCGCGCGGATCATGTTGTAGGGGTTCGAAGACCCGGTCGACTTGGCGACCACGTCGTGGACGCCGAGGGTTTCGAGCACGGCGCGCATCGGACCGCCGGCGATGACGCCCGTTCCCGGAGGAGCCGCGCGCATCATGATCTTGCCGGCGCCCCAACGGCCCGAACCGTCGTGGTGCAGGGTGCGGTTCTCGCGCAGCGGGACCCGGATCATCGTCTTCTTGGCTTCTTCGGTCGCCTTGCGGATGGCTTCCGGCACTTCGCGCGCCTTGCCGTGACCGAAGCCGACGCGGCCCTTGCCGTCGCCGACGACCATCAGGGCCGCGAACGAGAACCGACGCCCGCCCTTCACGGTGGCGGCGACGCGGTTGATATGCACCAGTTTCTCGACGATGTCCGAGTCGGGGCCGTCGACGGCGGGCGCGTTGGAGTTGCTGCGGTTGTCGCGACGGTCGCGGCGTTCGCCGCCTTGTCCGCCGCCACGCTGGGGAGCTTGGGCCATCTGTCGGTCCTTAGAAGTTCAGGCCGGCTTCACGCGCGGCATCCGCCAGCGCCTTCACCCGACCGTGATAAATGTAACCGCCGCGGTCGAAGACCACGTCCTTGACGCCCTTCTCGATGGCGCGCTGGGCGACCAGCTTGCCGATCGCGGCGGCCGCCTCGACGTTGGAGCCCTTGGAGACGCCCACCTTGTCGCCTTCCAGCGACGAGGCCGAAGCCACCGTGATGCCCTTGGAGTCGTCGATGACCTGGGCCGAGATGTTCTTGTCCGAACGGTGGACCGACAGGCGCAGGCGGCCGTTGGCCACGGCCTTGAGGCGGCGACGGGTGCGCTCGGCGCGACGCTTGGCGTTTTGCTTGAGAGTCGTGGCCATGGCTTACTTCTTCTTGCCTTCCTTGCGGCGGACCTTCTCGCCGGCATAGCGGACGCCCTTGCCCTTGTAGGGCTCCGGCGGACGCAGCTTGCGGATGTTGGCGGCCAGTTCGCCGACGACCTGCTTGTCCGGGCCCGAGATCTTGATCTCGGTCTGTTTCGGCACCGCGAAGGTCACCCCGGCCGGAGCCTTGATGTCGACTTCGTGCGAGAAGCCCAGTTGCAACGACAGGTCATTGCCCTTCATGGCGGCGCGATAACCGACGCCGACCAGTTCGAGGTTGCGCTCGAAGCCGGTGGTGACGCCGGTGACCATGTTGTCGACCAGGGTCCGCGACAGGCCCCACATCGCGCGGCCGCGCTGGGTGTCCGAGCGCAGTTCGACGGTCAGCTGATCGCCGTCCAGCTTGGGCTCGACTTCCTCGGCCACGGTCCAGGAACGTTCGCCCTTGGGACCCTTGACGGTGACGGTCTGGCCGTCGAGCGTGACAGTCACGCCCTTCGGCACGGTGATGGGACGTTTTCCGATACGGGACATCTTAGTAGACCCTGCAGAGGACTTCGCCGCCGACGTTGGCGTCGCGGGCTGCGGCGTCGGACATGACGCCCTTGGAGGTCGACAGGATCGAGATGCCAAGGCCGTTCTTGACCGGCTTCAGGTCGCTGATCGCCGAATAGACGCGGCGGCCGGGCTTCGACACGCGGGCGATCTCGGCGATCACCGGCTGGCCGTCGAAGTACTTGAGCTCGATCTCGAACTGCGGGAACTCGCCCGGGTTCTGGACCAGATTGTAGCCACGGATGTAGCCCTCGTCCTGCAGCACGTCGAGGACGCGCTGGCGCAGGCGGGACGCCGGCGTCAGGACCTTGGAACGCTTGCGCATGGCCGCGTTCTTCATGCGGGCGATCATGTCGCTCAGGGGATCGTTGATCATCATGTCTGTCGCTCCCCTTACCAGCTGGACTTGGTCAGGCCCGGGATCTGACCCAGGTTGCCGAGCTCACGCAGGGCGATACGGCTCATCTTGAGCTTGCGGTAGAAGGCGCGGGGACGACCCGTCACCTCGCAGCGGTTGCGGATGCGGACGGCCGCCGAGTTGCGCGGCAGTTCGGCCAGCTTCAGGCGGGCGTCAAAACGCTCTTCCAGAGGCAGGCTCTCGTCGTTCGCGGTCGCCTTCAGGGCGGCGCGTTTCGCGGCATACTGCGCAACCTTGGCCTTGACCATTTCGTTGCGGTTTACGGCGCTTTTCTTAGCCATTGTGCTTTTCCCTTCCCGCTCAGTTCTTCACGAACGGGAACTTGAACTCGGTGAGAAGCGCGCGCGCCTCGTCATCGGTCTTGGCCGTGGTGCAGACGATGATGTCCATGCCCCACATCTGGTCGATCTGGTCGTAGTTGATCTCCGGGAACACGATGTGCTCCTTCAGACCCATGGCGTAGTTGCCGCGACCGTCGAACGACGTCGGCTTCAGGCCCCGGAAGTCCTTCACGCGCGGCAGGGCGATCGTGATCAGACGGTCCAGGAACTCGTACATCTGGTCGCCGCGCAGGGTGACCTTGCCGCCCACGACCATGCCCTCGCGCAGCTTGAAGCCGGCGATGGAGTTGCGGGCCTTGGTCGGCACGGCCTTCTGGCCGGCGATCTGGGTCAGGTCCTTGAGCGCGGCCTGCGCCTTCTTGGAGTCTGCCACCGCTTCGCCGATGCCCATGTTCAGCACGATCTTCTCGAGCTTGGGCGTCTGCATCGGGTTGGTGTAGCCGAACTTCTCGTCCATCGCCTTGCGGATGCGATTGACGTACTCGGTCTTCAGCCGGGGCACATATTTTTCGGTCGTAGCCATCAGATGACGTCTCCCGTCGTCTTGGCGAAGCGGACCTTCTTGTCGCCGTCCATGCGGAAGCCGACGCGGGTCGCCTTGCCGTTGGCGTCGGCGATCGCGACGTTCGAGACGTGGATCGACGCTTCCTTGTTCTTGATGCCGCCCTGGGGGTCGCCCTGGGACGGACGGGTGTGGCGCTGGACCATGTTGATCCCCGTCACGACCACGCGGTTCTCGGTGGGCAGGACCCGGGCGACTTCGCCCGTGCGGCCCTTGTCCTTGCCGGTCAGGACGACGACGCGGTCGCCCTTCTTGATCTTGGCGGCCATGGTTACAGGACCTCCGGAGCGAGCGAGATGATCTTCATGTGGTTCTTGGCGCGCAGCTCGCGCGGAACCGGCCCGAAGATGCGGGTGCCGACCGGCTCGTTCTGCTTGTTGACGATCACGGCGGCCGAGCGGTCGAAACGGATCACCGAGCCGTCCTTGCGCTGGATGTCCTTGGCGGTGCGAACGACGATGGCGCGAACGACGTCGCCCTTCTTCACGCGACCGCGCGGGATGGCTTCCTTGACGGAGGCGACGATGGTGTCGCCGACCGAGGCGTAGCGACGCTTCGCGCCGCCCAGCACCTTGATGCACATGACCCGGCGAGCGCCCGAATTGTCGGCCACGTCCAGGTTAGTTTGCATCTGGATCATTGTTCAGATCCTTCCGATTACGAAGCGGAAGACGGGGAGAGGACTTCCCACCGCTTCAGCTTGGACTTGGGGGCGCACTCGACGATGCGGGCGACGTCGCCTTCCTTGAGGGCGTTCGTCTCGTCGTGGGCGTGATACTTCTTGGACAGGCGGACGGTCTTCTTCAGGACCGGGTGCAGCAGGGTGCGCTCGACCTTGACGACCACGGTCTTGTCGCCCTTGTCGGACACGACCACGCCTTCGAGAATACGTTTGGGCATGGGAGTTCCTTACGAAGCCTTCTTCTCACGCAGCAGCGTGGAGATGCGGGCGATGTCCTTGCGGACTTCCGAAACGCGATGCGTCTTCTCCAGCTGGCCGGTGGCCGCCTGGAAACGCAGGTTGAACTGCTCCTTCTTGAGCGACAGCAGCTGGTCGCCCAGCTGGTCCGTCGTCTGGGAGCGGAGATCGGCGATCTTGGTCATCAGGCGGCGGCCTCCGTATGCGCCACGCCGGCGTCGAGGCGGGTGACCACCTTGGTGCGCACAGGCAGCTTGGCGGCGCCGAGACGCAGCGCCTCGCGGGCGATGTCGTCGGCCACGCCGTCGATTTCGAACAGGATGCGGCCCGGGTGGCAGCGCGCGGCCCAGTGGTCCACGGCGCCCTTGCCCTTGCCCATCCGGACTTCCGCCGGCTTGCCGGTGACCGGCAGGTCGGGGAACACGCGGATCCAGACGCGACCCTGACGCTTCATCTGGCGGGTGATCGCGCGGCGGGCCGCCTCGATCTGACGCGCGGTGATGCGTTCCGGCTCCAGCGTCTTCAGCCCGTAGGAGCCGAAGTTCAGCGAGAAACCGCCCTTGGCGGCGCCGTGGATGCGGCCCTTGAAGGCCTTGCGGTACTTGGTTTTCTTAGGCTGCAGCATGGTCCTTAGCCCTCACGGCCACGACGGCCGCCGCGGTCGTCGCGGCGCGGGCCGCGTTCGCGGCCTTCGTTGGAAGACGGGCCGGCGGCCTCGGCGGCCCAGCGCTTGTCCTGGGCCATCGGGTCGTGCTCGAGCACTTCGCCTTTGAACACCCAGACCTTCACGCCGATGATGCCGTAGGTCGTCTTGGCCTCGATGAAGCCGTAGTCAATGTCGGCGCGCAGGGTGTGCAGCGGCACGCGGCCTTCGCGATACCACTCCATCCGCGCGATTTCCGCGCCGCCGAGACGACCCGACACGTTGATCCGGACGCCCTTGGCGCCCAGGCGCATGGCCGACTGCATCGCGCGCTTCATGGCGCGACGGAAGGCGATGCGGCGCTCCAGCTGCTGGGCGATGTTCTCGGCGATCAGCTGGGCGTCGGTCTCGGGCTTGCGGACCTCGACGATGTTCAGGTGAACCTCGCCCTCGGTCTGGGCCGCGATGTCCTTGCGCAGCTTCTCGATGTCGGCGCCCTTCTTGCCGATCACGACGCCCGGACGGGCGGCGTAGATCGTCACGCGGCACTTCTTGTGCGGACGCTCGATGATGATGCGCGAGACGCCGGCGGCGTTCAGGCGCTCCTTCAGCCAGGTGCGCAGCTTGATGTCCTGGTGCAGCAGGCGGGCGTAGTCGGCCCCGCCGGCAAACCAGCGGCTGTCCCAGGTGCGGTTCACGCCGAGGCGGAAACCGATCGGATTGATTTTCTGACCCATCAGGCGGCCTCGCCGGCTTCGCGGACCACGATGGTGATCTCGCTGAACGGTTTCAGGATGCGCGACGAGCGACCGCGAGCACGGCTCGCGAAGCGCTTCATCACCAGGTTCTTGCCCACGAAGGCCTCGGCGACGACCAGGTTGTCGATGTCGAGGTTGTGGTTGTTCTCGGCGTTCGAGACGGCGCTGTAGAGCACCTTGCGGACGTCGGTCGCGATGCGCTTCCGGCTGAACTCCAGCTCGTTGAGAGCCTTCTGCACCGGCAGGCCGCGGATCGAGGCGGCCACCAGGTTCAGCTTCTGCGGGCTGATGCGGACGTTGACCAGCTTGGCGCGGGCCTCGGTCTGTCCGACGCGGCGGGGGTTCTTGGTCTGGGCCATCTTACTTCCGCTTCGCCTTCTTGTCCGCGGCGTGGCCGGGGAAGTTGCGGGTCGGGGCGAACTCGCCCAGCTTCATGCCGACCATGTCCTCGTTGACGTGCACGGGGACGTGCTTCTGGCCGTTGTGGACGCCGAACGTCAGGCCCACGAACTGCGGCAGGATGGTTGAGCGGCGCGACCAGGTCTTGATCACGTCCTTGCGGCCCGACGTCTGAACGGCGTCGGCCTTCTTGAGCAGATACCCGTCGACGAACGGGCCTTTCCAGGAGGAACGGGCCATCTTTAGCGAGCCTTCTTCACGTGGCGGCTACGGATGATGAACTTGTCCGTGGCCTTGTTCTTGCGGGTGCGGGTGCCCTTGGTGTCCTTGCCCCAGGGCGTGACCGGCGTCCGGCCGCCCGAGGTCCGGCCCTCACCACCACCGTGCGGGTGGTCGATCGGGTTCATGGCGACGCCGCGGACGTGCGGACGCCAGCCCATGTGACGGACGCGACCGGCCTTGCCGAGGTTCTGGTTCATGTGGTCGGGGTTCGACACCGCGCCCACCGTGGCCATGCAGCCGTCCAGAACCATGCGCAGCTCGCCCGAGCCGAGACGGATCTGGGCGTAGCCCTGGTCGCGGCCGACCAGCTGGGCGTAGGCGCCGGCCGAACGGGCCAGCTGGGCGCCCTTGCCTGGCTTCATCTCGACGTTGTGGATGATGGTGCCGACCGGGATCGAGCGCAGCGGCATGGCGTTGCCCGGCTTCACGTCGACCTTCTCGCCGGCCACGATCACATCGCCGGCCTTCAGGCGCTGCGGCGCGATGATGTAGGCCTTCTCGCCGTCAGCGTAGCTGATGAGCGCGATGAAGGCGGTCCGGTTGGGGTCGTACTCCAGGCGCTCGACGGTCGCCTCGGCGAACTTGCGGCGCTTGAAGTCGATCTTCCGGTACAGGGTCTTGGCGCCGCCGCCGCGGAAGCGGACGGCCACGCGGCCCCCCTGCCCCCGGCCGCCCGACTTGGTCAGGCCCTCGGTCAGCGACTTTTCCGGACGGCCCTTGTGCAGTTCCGAACGGTCGATCAGCACCAGGGCGCGACGGCCCGGCGAGGTCGGATTGTAGGTCTTCAAGGCCATCGGATCAGAGCCCCGTGGTGACGTCGATCGACTGGCCCTCGGCCAGCGTCACGATCGCTTTTTTGATGTCGACCCGGCGGCCCTGAATGCCCCGGAAGCGCTTGGTCTTGCCCTTCTGGACCAGGGTGTTGACCTTCAGGACGTTGACCTTGAACAGGCTTTCGACCGCCGCGGCGATCTCGTCCTTGGAGGCGTTGTCCGCGACGCGGAAGACGACCTTGTTCTGCTCCGACAGGATCGTGGCCTTCTCGGTGATCACCGGAGCCAGGATGGTGTCGTAGTGCTTGGCGGTGGGTTGGGCGGCCATTACGCGGCGTCCTTCTCGGCTTGCTCGCGACGCGACGGCTTGATGTCGGCGTAGCGGGCTTCGATGGCGTCGACGGCGGCCTTGGACAGCACCAGCTTGTCGGCGCGCAGGATGTCGTAGACGTTCAGGCCGGCGTTCGGCAGCACGTGGATGTGCGGGATGTTGCGCGAAGCGAGCGCGAACTTCTCGTCCACTTCCGGACCGGCGATGATCAGCGTCTTGGTCCAGCCGAGCTTGCCGAAGGTCTCGCGCAGAGCCGAGGTCTTCGGGTCCTTGACGGTCAGGGCGTCGACGACGACCAGGTCGCCGGCCTTGGCCTTGGCCGAGAGCGCGTGACGCAGGGCCAGCGCACGGACCTTCTTGGGCAGGTCGTAGCCGTGGTCGCGGACAACCGGTCCGAAGGCGCGCGAACCGCCGACGAACTGGGGCGCACGACGCGAGCCGTGACGGGCGCCGCCGGTGCCCTTCTGCTTGTACATCTTCTTGCCGGTGCGAGAGTTCTCGTTCCGGGTCTGGACCTTGTGGGTGCCGGCGCGGCGCTTGGCCAGCTGCCAATTGACGTAGCGGGCCAGGAGGTCGCCGCGAATGTCGGTGATGCCGAAGACGGCGTCCGACAGTTCAACGTCGCCCGAGGCCTTGCCGTCGAGTTTGATGACCGAGAGTTTCATCAGGCTTCACCGCCCTCATTGGCTTCGACCGAGGCCGGCTCTTCGGCAGGCGTTTCGGCCGGGGCGGCGGCAGCGGCCGAGCCCTTGGTCTTGAACGAGCCCGGGAAGGGCACGCCGTCGAACGGCTTCTTGTGGGCGTCGCGGACCTTGACCCACGAGCCTTCGTGCCCGGGGACGGCGCCCTTGACCATGATCAGGCCGCGCTCGGCGTCGACCTTCACGACGGTCAGGTTCTGGGTGGTGATGGTCTCGACGCCCAGGTGACCGGCCATCTTCTTGCCGGGGAAGGTGCGGCCCGGGTCCTGACGGTTACCGGTCGAACCGTGCGAACGGTGCGAGACCGAGACGCCGTGGGTGGCGCGCAGACCGCCGAAGTTCCAGCGCTTCATGGCGCCGGCGAAGCCCTTGCCGATGGTCTCGCCCTGGATGTCGACCTTCTGGCCGGCCACGAAGTGGTCCGCCGACAGGGTCGCGCCGACGTCGATCATGGCGTCTTCCGACACGCGGAACTCCATGACCACGTGCTTCGGCTCCACCTCGGCCTTGGCGAAGGTCTCGCGCTGGGCCTTGTTGGTGTTCTTGGCCTTCTTGGCCCCGGCGCCCAGCTGCAGGGCGACGTAGCCGTCCCGCTCCTGGGTGCGTTGGCCGACGACCTGACAGTCGTCGAGTTGAAGCACAGTGACCGGAACGTGGGCGCCGTCATCGGCGAACACGCGGGTCATGCCCAGCTTCTTGGCGATCACGCCCGTGCGCATCGGATCCCGCCTTCTCTACTTTAAATCTTGATCTCGACGTCCACGCCGGCGGACAGGTCGAGCTTCATGAGCGCGTCCACGGTCTGCGGGGTGGGGTCGACGATGTCGAGGACACGCTTGTGCGTGCGGATTTCGAACTGCTCGCGCGACTTCTTGTCGACGTGCGGCGAGCGGTTCACGGTGAACTTTTCGATCAGGGTCGGCAGCGGGATCGGACCCCGAACGGTCGCGCCCGTGCGCTTGGCGGTGTTGACGATCTCGCGCGTCGAAAAGTCGAGGACGCGGTGATCGAAGGCCTTGAGCCTGATGCGGATGCTTTGATCCATATCGGTAGCTATTCCCAAGCAGGCGAACCTGCGTCCCTGTGAACCATTTCAAAGACCGGAGCCTTTCGGGGAAACCCCGTCAGGGTACGCACGTTTCGCAAAAACGATCGGCCCACGCGGTCGCCCGCGAAGGCCGTTGAAGTCCTAAGTCGCTGCAAAGAACGGTAACTCAGGTCGTTCCCGCGAACTGCGTCTGCGGTTGCCCGCACAGCCAGTCCAACAAGAGGGGCGGCTTATGACCGCCGATTCCGCTTTCGTCAAGCGGGCGAACGTTCCCGAACGACCAGAAATGAAAAGACGGCCCGGGGGGTTCCACGCTCCCGGGCCGTCTCCATGGTCGGCAGGCTGGGTGGTGGATCAGCCGCCGATGCGCACGCGTCCCGATCCCATGGCGTGGGTCGAGACGGCTCCGTCGACGCCCGCCACGCGGATGTCGCCGGAACCCATGACGTTGGCTTCCACGCTCGCGGCGCGACCCGCGATCGAGATATCGCCCGAGCCGACAATGTTGGCTTCCACCGCTCCGACGTTGCCGCTGCGGACCGCGACGTTGCCGGAGCCCGCGATGTTGGCCTCGACCGACCCGCGAACCGAGGCGGCTACGACGTCGCCGGAGCCGGCGATGGAGGCGGTTAGGTCATTGGTGGCCCCGGCGGCGACGTCGCCAGATCCGGCGATGCTGGCGCTGAGGCTGGATGAGGTTCCTGTCCGGATCGAACCGGAGCCTGCGATCGACAGGTTCAGTGGCCCATCCACATTGGCGACCGTCCAGTCGCCGCAGCCCGTGTTGCCGAGCGAGACGGACGTCGCGCCGCGACCCACCGAACCGAAAACAGCCGCGCCATTCTCGACGGAGACATCCACGGTCGCAGGGGTGCGGACCACGATCAGGGGCGCAGCGGACAGATCAACACGGCCGTGATCACGAACTTCGACCGTCGCCCCCTGGCCCGGCTGGGACGCATCGGCCGGGCCGCTGCGGCAGTTGCGAATGGCGTTGCGGCCAAGGTTTCCGTCGATGCGAACCTCGTCGCCGACCCGGGTGACGGTAACGGCGGGAAGACCCAAAGTCCCGTGCTCGATCTCGACGGCGACGTCGGCGCGGTCCTCGACGATCACCACCATGCGGGCGGCGGCGTGGCGGACGCGCACCTCGGGCTCCTTGGCGGCGGCAGGCGCGGCGGCGAAGGCGAAGGTGGCCGCCAGGGCGGTCGAGACGGCGGCCAGGGCCAGGGTGGTCTTCATGGGGTGTGCTCCTCTCCAGCGATGGAGCGGAACCTGATCCCCTGGGCCGCCGAAGTCATTTTAACTCGACGTCATGACCTCGATTTAATCGAGCGGGCTCTTAGGCGCGCAGCGCCCCCGCTCCGTCCTGGGCCTCCGCGTCCGGCACGAAATCGCGCTCGAAGTGGGCGATGCGGCTCTTCAGCCCGCCGACGCGCTTGAGCGCCAAGGACGCCGCCCAGCGCGCCGCGAGCTCGGGCGTGGTCATGGTCTCGGTGAAGCGGGGCCGCCCACCCCGACTGCGGATCACGGCGTTGGTGTAGAGGGCGCCGTTCCTGAACCGCGAGGGCCAGGTCTGGAAATCCATCGACAGGCTTACGCAGAATTTATCCAGGTTCTCGACCCGATGCGGCGCATAGAGCGGCCAGGTCAGGGCCTCGCCGGGCTCCAGATCGAACACCTGCGCGTCCTTCTCGAACGCCAGGGTGTAGGGCAGTTCCTCGGTCGTCTGACGCGCGACCACCTGCTCCATGTTCACCTCCGGCAGATGCGCCTCGTCGCCCGGATAGACGAAGATCCGCTTGCGGCCGCGCAGGTGGAACAGCACCACGCCCGCGGCGTCGAAGTGATAGGGCACCTTGGCCACGGGCGAGGAGATGATCAGCTGACCGGCGTTGGTCACCGCCCGCATGCCGGGATAGGTCGCCTGGATGCGCCGGAACTCCCCCATCGCCGACGCCCACAGCTCGGGGCAACCGGCCTCCGCGTTCCTCAGATTGACCCAGAGCCGCCCACCCTGGATCGCCGCCAGGAGCCGATCGCCGGTCAGATCGCCCTTGTCGCCGGTCCTAAGCGAGACCTGCCCTTCGGCGTCGTAGTCATACAGGTTAATGTCGATCAGATCGGCCGGATAGCGGTGCAGGATCTCGGCCAGCGCCTCGTCCGAGGCGAAGCCCTGCTCCACCAGTCCGTGCGGATGCTTGGCGGCCTCGGCGATCGGACCGGGATAGCGGGTGCGGCGGGCGGCTTTCATCATCGATCTGTCTCTCAGGCGGACGCTTGGCGGCCCGTGGCCTTCTTCATGGCCACCCCGGCGGCGGCGACGGCGCCCATCAGGCGGTTGGCGGGCGTGGTCTCGCAGGCCTCGATGGCGGCCCAGCGCCGGCGTACGCTGGTGCGCAGCCGCTCGGCCCGTCCGCCCGCAGCCCCGTTCAGCAGGCCGACGGCGGCGTCCGACAGCGCCGCGCCCAGGCCGGGCTTCAGCACCACCGCCTCGCGCACGCCCTGTGAGGCATTGCAGAAATACTTCTTGTAGCCCTCGCCGCCGAAGCCGAAGTCGAAGACACGAAACCCGTCGGCGCAGCCCAGCCGCATGGTGTCGAGCGTCAGGAGAATGCCCGGCGAGCATCGGGCGATGGCCGGCTCATAGGCCGGGAACCAGAAATGATAGCGGTCGCCCGCGTGCAGCGAATACTCGATCGCCGCGATCCGGTCCCCGGTCCACAGGGCCGCCATCGACGCCCCGAAGTCGTCGCGGTGATCCGACATCAGGGCATGCAGCAGATCGCGGGTCCAGCCGCAGGCGAAGATGTCGTGCCGCCCCGTGCGGGCGTACTGGTCCCGCTTCAGCGCGATCAGATGATCCAGCAGCGCGGGATCGGTCAGGCCCCGCTCGACGCGGATCGCCCCCTGCTCGGCCTCCAGGCTGCGCCGCGCCCGCTCCTTGTCCTTGAAGTATTTGCCCCAGGTCTGGCGACGCTCGGCGTACCAGGCGTCATATCCCTCCTCCGGCGTGATGGTCATCAGTGTCTCGCGCGGCTCGCCCACGCCCGACGGCCCGACCCAGGCCGAGACGTTCAGACGTGGCGCCCCCAGCAGGGCCGCGACCGTCTCCAGCGGCGGAGCCTCGCCCGGCATGGCGATGACGCCGTGATAATCGTTCATCGGGGCGCCCAGCGGCTGCACCGCCGCCCCGCGCCTCTGATGCGGGAAATAGCCCACGGTGCGTCCATCCCGGCTCAGGATCGCCACGGCCGCATCCGGACTGATCCGCCCCGCGATCTCGGTGAACTCGAAACGGAAATAGGGGCTGGCCAGGTCAGGGTTGGCGTCCGTCATGGCCCGCCACAGCACGCGGTCGGCCAGAGTCAGCTGGTCGGTCGTGACGATCTCGATCTGTAGCGATCCGGCCATGCGCCTCTCCGTCGCGCGCCTTCCAGCAAGACGCGTTCCGGCTGCGACCCTGCCACGGGCGCCATTTCGGCACGGTTCAGAGACGTGGTGAAGGAAAGGTTGGGAGCCGTCACGCCGGCAGAGCGTTGCCTTTCTTCAAGGAGAAGCACCGATGACCGACCCAGCCCGCGACCCCGGCTACTCGTCAGACTACGAAGAGGAAAAGCCCGACGGAGACGGCCAACCACCTCGTCCTGCCCAGGAACCGGCCGGGTCGGAGGGCTCTTCGAACTCCGGCAAGACCAAGACTGACCCGGCGACCGGAGAGCCGAACTGAAGTTCCTTCTCCAGCACGAGGGCACGACAAGCAAAAAGCCCCGCCGGATTGCTCCGGCGGGGCGCTTCAGTTCAGCGGTGATCTTCGCGGTTAGGCGATGATCTTGGCCACGACGCCGGCGCCGACGGTGCGGCCGCCTTCACGGATGGCGAAGCGCAGCTTCTCTTCCATGGCGATCGGGGTGATCAGCTCGACGTTCAGCTCGGCGTTGTCGCCGGGCATGATCATCTCAACGCCTTCCTTCAGCTGCACGATGCCGGTCACGTCGGTCGTGCGGAAGTAGAACTGCGGGCGGTAGTTGGTGAAGAACGGCGTGTGACGGCCGCCCTCTTCCTTGGTCAGGATGTAGGCCTCGGCCAGGAACTTGGTGTGCGGGGTGATCGAGCCCGGCTTGCACAGCACCTGGCCGCGCTCGACGTCCTCACGCTTGGTGCCGCGCAGCAGCACGCCGACGTTGTCGCCCGCCTGGCCCTGGTCCAGCAGCTTGCGGAACATCTCGACGCCCGTGCAGGTCGTCTTCTGCACCGGACGGATGCCGACGATCTCGACTTCCTCGCCGACCTTGATGATGCCGCGCTCGACGCGACCGGTCACCACGGTGCCGCGGCCCGAGATCGAGAAGACGTCTTCCACCGGCATCAGGAACGGCTGGTCGATCGGACGCTCCGGCTGCGGGATGTAGTCGTCGACCGTCTGCATCAGCTCCAGGATCTTGTTCTCGCCGATCTCCGGGTTGACGCCGTCGGTCGCGGCCTTGGCCGAGCCCTTGGTGATCGGAATCTCGTCGCCCGGGAACTGGTAGGAGCTCAGCAGCTCGCGCACTTCCATCTCGACGAGCTCCAGCAGCTCCTCGTCGTCGACCAGGTCGACCTTGTTCATGAACACCACCAGGGCCGGAACGCCGACCTGACGGGCCAGGAGGATGTGCTCGCGGGTCTGCGGCATCGGGCCGTCGGCGGCCGACACCACCAGGATGGCGCCGTCCATCTGCGCCGCGCCCGTGATCATGTTCTTCACATAGTCGGCGTGGCCGGGGCAGTCGACGTGGGCGTAGTGACGGTTGGCCGTCTCATACTCGACGTGCGCGGTGTTGATGGTGATGCCGCGCGCCTTCTCTTCCGGCGCGGCGTCGATGTCCGCATAGTTCATCGCCTTGGCGCCGCCGGCCTTGGCCAGCGTCATCGTGATCGCCGCCGTCAGCGTCGTCTTGCCATGGTCAACGTGACCGATCGTGCCGATGTTGCAGTGCGGCTTGGTGCGTTCGAACTTTTCCTTGGCCATTCTCTTCTCTCCGTCCCCTGAGAGGGGGCGTCCTTCTTGCTTCAGGGGGTTAGGGGTTAAGCGGAGTACTTCTTGATCACTTCGTCGGCGACGTGTTGCGGCACCGGCTCATAGTGGTCGTACTGCATGGTGAAGGCGGCGCGGCCCTGCGACATGCCGCGAAGCGTGTTCACATAGCCGAACATGTTGGCCAGCGGCACGAAGGCGTTCACCACCGTGGCGTTGCCGCGCATGTCCTGACCCTGGATCATGCCGCGACGACCGTTCAGGTCGCCGATGACCGAGCCCAGGTAGTCCTCCGGCGTCACGACCTCGACGGCCATGATCGGCTCGAGCAGGCGCGGTCCACCCTTCTCGCGCAGTTCCTTGAAGGCGGCGCGCGAGGCGATCTCGAACGCCAGAACCGAGGAGTCGACGTCGTGGAAGGCGCCGTCGACCAGGGTCGCCTTGAAGTCGATCAGCGGGAAGCCGGCCAGCAGACCGTTTTCCTTGGCCGATTCCAGGCCCTTCTGGACGCCCGGGATGTATTCCTTGGGCACGGCCCCGCCGACGATGGCGCTCTCGAACACGAAGCCCGTGCCCGGCTCCCCCGGCTCGAACACCAGCTTGACGCGAGCGAACTGACCCGTGCCGCCGGTCTGCTTCTTGTGGGTGTAGTCGATCTCGGCCTTGCGGGTGATCGATTCACGGTAGGCCACCTGCGGCGCGCCGATGTTGGCCTCGACCTTGTAGGTGCGCTTCAGGATGTCGATCTTGATGTCGAGGTGCAGCTCGCCCATGCCCTTCAGGATGGTCTGGCCCGACTCGTGGTCCGTCGAGACGTTGAAGGACGGGTCCTCGGCGGCCAGCTTGGCCAGGGCGACGCCCAGCTTCTCCTGGTCGGCCTTGGACTTGGGCTCCACGGCGATCTCGATGACCGGCGCGGGGAACTCCATGCGCTCCAAGATGACCGGCGACTTGATCGGGTCGCACAGGGTGTCGCCCGTGCGGGTGTCCTTCAGGCCGGCCAGGGCGACGATGTCGCCGGCGTAGGCTTCCTTGATGTCCTCGCGGTTGTTGGAGTGCATCAGCAGCATGCGGCCGACGCGTTCCTTGCGGTCGCGGGTGGAGTTCAACAGGCCCATGCCCGTTTCCATCTTGCCCGAGTACAGGCGGCAGAAGGTCAGCGAACCGACGAAGGGGTCATCCATGATCTTGAACGCCAGGACCGACAGGGGCTCGTCGTCCGAGGCCTTGCGCTCGACTTCCTCTTCCGTCTTGAAGTCGATGCCCTTGGTCGGGGGGATGTCGACGGGCGACGGCAGGTAGTCGACGACGGCGTCGAGCAGGGTCTGAACGCCCTTGTTCTTGAACGCCGAGCCGCACAGGATCGGATAGAAGGCGCCGGTCAGCACGGCCTTGCGGATGCACTTCTTGATGGTCTCTTCGGAAGGCTCGTTGCCCTCGAGGTAGGCTTCCATCGCCTCGTCATCCAGCTCGACGGCGTTGTCGATCAGGTACTGGCGGGCCTCGTTGGCCTTATCGACCATGTCGGCCGGGATCGGCACGTCCTTGTAGGAGGCGCCCAGGCCGTCGTTGTCCCAGACCACGCCGGTCATGCGGACCAGGTCGACCAGGCCGGTCAGGTTCGATTCCGAACCGATCGGCAGCTGGATCGGCACCGCCTTGGCGCCCAGGCGATCGCGGATCGACTCGACCGACTTGTCGAAGTCGGCGCCGATCTTGTCCATCTTGTTGACGAAGACGATGCGGGGCACGCGGTACTTGTCGGCCTGGCGCCAGACGGTCTCGGTCTGGGGCTCAACGCCCGCGTTGCCGTCCAGCACGGTCACGGCGCCGTCGAGCACGCGCAGCGAACGCTCCACCTCGATGGTGAAGTCCACGTGGCCGGGGGTGTCGATGATGTTCAGACGCTTCTCACGCCAGAAGGCGGTCGTGGCGGCCGAGGTGATGGTGATGCCGCGTTCCTGCTCCTGGTCCATCCAGTCCATGGTGGCGGCGCCGTCGTGGACTTCGCCGATCTTGTGGGACTTGCCGGTGTAATACAGGATCCGCTCGGTCGTCGTCGTCTTGCCCGCGTCGATGTGGGCCATGATGCCGAAGTTGCGGTAGTCCTCGATCTTGTGCGTGCGGGGCATAGGAAGCGCCTTGAATGAAGTTCAGGGCGCTTGCGGCGCGCCCTCGGGGAATTCGTCGATGTCGGGATATGCGAGCGCGGGCGATCTAGCTCAAACCGCCCGCGCCGGATAGTCCCAGATAGTCAGCGCCCGGCCCTTAGAAAAGGGATGCGACGCTTTGAAGACGTTACCAGCGGTAATGGCTGAAGGCGCGGTTCGCCTCGGCCATCTTGTGGGTGTCTTCGCGCTTCTTGACCGCGGTGCCGCGGTTGTTCGAGGCGTCCAGCAGCTCGGCCGCCAGCTTCTCGGTCATGGTGTTCTCGCCGCGCTTGCGCGCCGCGTTCACCAGCCAGCGGATGGCGAGCGCGCGACGGCGATCGGGGCGAACCTCGACCGGCACCTGGTAGGTGGCGCCGCCGACGCGACGCGACCGGACCTCGACCGACGGGGCGACGTTGTCGAGCGCGGAGTGGAAGGTCGCGACCGGCTCCTGGTCCTTCTTCTTCTCGGCCAGGATGTCGAAGGCGCCATAAACGATGTTTTCGGCGACGGCCTTCTTACCCTCGTACATGACGTAATTCATGAACTTGGTGACGATCAGATCCTTGTACTTGGGATCCGGCAGGACTTCGCGTTTCTGGGCGCGGTGACGACGGGACATGGGCTTCTACCTTGTTCTTGTTCTTACTTCGGACGCTTGGCGCCGTAGTGCGAGCGGCGCTGCTTGCGGTCCTTGACGCCTTGCGTGTCGAGCACGCCGCGCAGGATGTGGTAGCGGACGCCGGGCAAGTCCTTCACGCGGCCGCCGCGGATCAGGACCACCGAGTGCTCCTGAAGATTGTGGCCTTCGCCGGGGATGTAGCACACGGCTTCGTAGCCGTTCTTGGCCAGACGGACCTTGGCGACCTTACGCAGAGCCGAGTTCGGCTTCTTCGGGGTCGTCGTATAGACGCGGGTGCAGACGCCGCGGCGCTGGGGCGAGCCTTCGAGCGCCGGCACCTTGTTGCGCACGGGCTTGGGCTTGCGGGGCTTGCGGATCAGCTGGTTGATCGTGGGCATTCGACTAAAGTCTCGACTTCTGATGGAGGCGTGTGCCTGTCGGCCGGAGCGCCTCGGTTTCCTTCTTTTTGAACGGCTCCGAAGAGCCGCCCGGGATCGTTCGAGACTGACGGTCGAACCAAACGAAAAAACCGGAACGCGCGCTTTGGGCGTTCCGGCGGGCACAGCCCGTCCGTTCGATTGTCACGATCAGGATGGGGCGAGCCCCGTCTCGAAAGTCCGGCGCGTTTACGCGGACCGGGGCTGAGGGTCAAGCCACCCCTCGTTCCGCTTATCCCGGCGGAAGCCGCAAGACGATTGTCATCCCGGCCGAAGCGCAGCGGAGAGCCGGGACGCACGGCCAATCGATCACAAAGGCCCGGCCTACGAGCCGGGCCAATGGCAGAGCATCAAGGCCGCCCCAGCCGTGCTCCCGGTTCGCCCTGCGGCCGACCGGGAGAGCCGAAACATCAAGCGCTTGGTCCCGGCTCTTCGCTGCGCTTCGGCCGGGATGACAAGGTCAAGAATGTTGAGTCTACTCCGCCACCGGCCGCGTCAGGTCGAACTCCACGCGGAAATGCCGGTTGGGCCGGCGCAGTTCATAGGCGAACATCCGGTCCGGATGGACCTCCATCGCCCAGACGTTGGTCGTCGAGACCGAGGCGTCCCAGGCGTTGAACAGCTCGATGGAGAAGGCGTCGACCGGGAAATCCTGCCGCTCGGCGCTCCCCGGCCCCGTCGTGTCGCCGCCATACCAGTGCAGGCCGTCGGGCCGACCTTCCGGATCGCGGTGATCATGCTTCAGCGTCAGGCCATTATCCGTCCGCGTCACCACCCAGGTGCGCGACCGGTCCTCGCCGACCCAGAAGGGAATGCGCACCTCGTCGGCCGAACAGTCCCGCACATGCATGAGCAGTCTTTGGCTGGCGAAGGTCGAATCAACCGGATCGGTCGTCACCACCCGCCCCTCAAACCTCTGGCCGCACAGGGAGTTCAGCCGCGCCATGAAGGCGTCCTGCTGCGACGCCGGTCCGGCAGGCAAGCTGGCGCAGGCGGCGAGGACCAGCAGGATGGGCGCGATCAGGAAGGCTTTCATGCCCCGACCCTGGGGCCCAGGCAGCGCCAAGGCAACGCCCCAAGTCCGGCGTTGACTTCGGAACCTTCCTGAGTATGTTCCGCGCCTCTCATTTTACGGCTTTCCCGCCGTCGCAAAGGTAATTTCCGATGGCCAAGCCCGCCTCGATCAAGATCCGCCTGAACTCCACCGCCGACACCGGCTTCTTCTACGTCACCAAGAAGAACGCCCGCACCATGACCGAGAAGATGGTCGTCAAGAAGTACGACCCGGTCGTGAAGAAGCATGTCGAGTTCAAGGAAGGCAAGATCAAGTAAGGCGGCCTTCGCGCCCAATGCAAAGACGCCCGGCCTCGCGGCCGGGCGTTTTCGTTTCATGCTCACCCCGATCTCAGGCGCCCTCAACCGCTCGGAACCTCGAAGAAGATCGCCTCGTCGTCGGGCAAGCTCAGCTTCAGAACGTCGCCGACCGCGGGCATAGGTCCGGTCCAGGCAAGGTCGAACTCACCGTCGGCCAAGCGCACCCTCAAACGCGAACTCGCGCCCATGTAGGTTCTTCCCACGACCAGGGCCTCCGCGCCTTGCCCAGACACTCGCGGGTTCTCCGGTCGGAAAGCCAGCAGGGCCGTGCTGTCGCCAATGCCGGGAGCCGCCAGGGGTCCAAACGGCGTCGAGGCCACCGGCGGCGTGATGGCGACTGGCAAGGCGTTGAGCGGCCCCAGCAGTCGGCCCGCGTCGAGCGAGACGGGGCGGCGGTAGCAATCCTCGGGCGCTCCTGACTGCATGACGCGCCCTCTGGCCATCAACACCAGTCGATCCGCGCTAACCATCGCCTCCTCAGCATCATGGGTCACCAGAACCACGCCGACGCCCGTCTCTCGAAGCGCAGAGATCACGTCCTCGCGGATCGCCCGGCGCAGGTCCGAGTCCAGCCGCGAGAAGGGTTCATCCATGAGAACTAGCGACGGGCGCGGAGCCAGAGCTCGCGCCACGGCCACGCGCTGCTGTTCGCCCCCCGAAAGCTGATGCGGAAAGTCGTGAGCCTTCTCCGCCAGCCCCAGGCGCGCCAGGGCTGTCGCCGCTCGCTCCCGCCGTTCCGTGGCCGAAACGCCGCGCACGCCGAAGGCGACATTGTCGAGGACGCTCATGTGGGGGAACAGAGCGTCCTCCTGGAAAACCAGCCCCAGTCCGCGCTGCTCGGGCGGCAGGACGCCTCTCTCATCGGCGACACTGCGGCCCTGCATCAGGATTCGCCCATTGTCGGGTCGCTCAAGCCCCGCAATCAGCCTCAGCAGCGTGCTCTTTCCGCAGCCGGAGTGGCCCAGAACGGCGACGATCTCGCCGGTCGTGATGGACAGGCCGACATCGGACACCACGGCCCTGGAGCCGTAGGAAAAGCTCACTCCGTCGACTTGCAGCAAGAAATCGTCCGACATCAGCCGCCCCTTCTCGATGCTCCGACGCGAGCGATGCGTTGGGTCAGCCACAGACAGGCTGGAACCGCCACGCAGACGATCATCAGCGAGGGCCAGGCTGCCTGTCCCATCCGTTCGTCCCGTGCATAGGCGTCGGCGAGCACCGCTAGGGTGTCGAAGTTGAAAGGCCTGAGGATCAGCGTCGCGGGCAGCTCCTTCACCACATCGATGAAGACGATCAAGGCCGCCGTCAGCAGCCCTCCGCCAGCCAGCGGCGCATGTACCGACACAGTCGCGCCCAGAGGCGTGCGGCCCAAGACCCGAGCCGCTTCGCCCATGGACGGCTTGATCCGGGCCAGCGCCGAGGAGATCGGCTCGAGCGCCGCCGCCATCAGTCGAGCCGCGTAGGCGTAGATCAAGAGAAGAACCCCGGAAGCGGAGATCCAGGCGGCGCTCGGCAGGCTGCGCCACAGAAGGCCGGCCGGCAGGAGAAGACCAATCGCCATGACCGCTCCAGGGGTGGCGTAGCCCAGACCCGCGAGGCGGACCAGCAGTGGTCGGCGACGTCCCGCCAACGCCAGGGCCAGAGCCAGAACCGTTGTCAGAATGCAAGCCGACAATCCGAGCCAGCCGACACGAACGGCCGCCTCGGCGAGCCGGGCCCATTCGGGGCTGGTTTTCAGTCCGCTCCAGGCTAGCCAACCAAGCGGCAGAAGGAAGGAAAGGAACAGCAGGGTCAGACACGCCGTTGTGGCCGCTGCCGCGCGCCATGCTCGCAAACGAATCACAGGCAACGAACGCCATGCGCCCCTTTCAAGGCCGTAGGCGCGGCCAGACCGGCCGAGGCGCTCGAGAACCAGCAGCATGGCGGCTGCAGTTATCAGCGGTAGACCGAGCAACGCGGCCGAGGCCGGCGAGCCGTTGATGGACCAGGCGCGCACCACGCCGGTTGTGAGGGTCTGCACGCTCAGGAAGCTGACGGCCCCGTACTCCGCCAGCGTCTCCATCAGGGTCAGGGCGAGACCGGCGGCCAAGGCCGGCCGCGCCATAGGCAAGGTCACGCGCCAGAAAATCTCCAACGGTCCTGCGCCCAGCGCCCGGGCGGCGTCCAGAGCGGTCGCCGATCGGTTTTGCAGCGCCTCGCGCATCGCGAGGTAGACGTAGGGATAGAAGGCCAGGGACAGGATCACGATCGCGCCCGGAAGGCTGCGCACCGTGCCCGGAACCTCGATGCCGTGCGCCAGCCTCAGCCAGGTGCGCACCGGACCCGCCACGTCCAGGAGGTCGGCGTAGCCATAGGCGAGGGCGAAGGTGGGGGCGGCGAGCGGCAGCACCAGCAACCAGGAGAAAGCTCGGCTGCCTGGGAATTTGCAGCGAACCACCAGCCAGGCCGCGCCCGTTCCGATCACGCCCGCGAGCAGGCCGACGCCGGCGGCGAGCATCGCCGAGGCGATGGCGTAGTCGACAAGCGTTTCGGCCGGGAGCCCAGCCCAGGGCCCTCGAAACGCGACCGCCAGCACGCCGATGAGCGGCGCGAGCACCACAAGGGCTGCGAAGCCCGCCGCGATCGTCACGACGGACGGAAGCCGGAGCCCCCGCCCGCTCGCAGGTCGGATGGCTTGCGTCAGCGCCAACCCGCCGCCGTCATGATCTCCAGCGCCTGGGCCGTGCGCGGGCCATAGGCCGCGACCGACATGGGATGGGCGGTGAAGTTGGCGATGGCGTCGACCGGCGACGGCGCGGGCACCGAGGGGCTGGCCGGATACTCGCCATTCGCGCTGGCGACGAGCGTCTGGGCTTCGGGCGACGCCAGGAATTCGATCAGGCGGACGGCGTTGTCCCGGTTCGGAGCTCCGGCCGCGACGCCGCCGCCGGAGACGTTGACGTGCGTCCCCTGCCCGTCCAGCGACGGGAAGCCCAGCTTGAGCCGCGCGACGAGATCGCGGTCGGCCGCGTCTTCACCCTGACCCAGCAGGACATAGTAGTAGGTGTTGGTCAGGGCGATCTCGCAGACCCCGGCTCCGACGGCGCGGATCTGATCGCGGTCGCCGCCCTCCGGCGGGCGGGCCATGTTGGCGGCAATGCCGCGCGCCCACTCGGCGGTCTTCTGCGGCCCCCAAGCCTCGATCAGGGCCCCGACCAGCGAGAGGTTGTAGGCGTTGTCGGCCGAGCGGACGCAGAGACGACCCCGGAAGCGCGGCGAGGCGATCTCCTCATAGGTGTCGACCTCTTCCGGCCGAACCTTGGCCGGATCGTAGGCCACGACGCGGGCGCGGCGGGTGAAGCCGAACCAGCGCCCCTCGGGGTCGCGCAGATTGGCCGGGATGGCTGCGTTCAGCGCCTCGCTATCCACCGCCTGGAACAGGCCGGCGTTCTGCACGCGCCAGAGGGCGCCGGCGTCGGACATGATGACCACGTCAGCGGGGCTCGCTTCGCCCTCGGCCTGCATGCGGGCGATCAGCTGATCGGCGTTGCCCTCGATCCGGTTGACCCGGATGCCGGTCTCGGCCGTGAACCGCTCATAGAGCTGTAGGTCCACGTCGTAGTGCCGCGCCGTGTAGACGTTGACGACACCCACCTCGGCCCCATCCGTCTTCGTCTCGGTCTGCTGACCGCAGGCCGCGAGCGCGAGAACGCCGGCGACCGCCAGCACGAGGGTTCGACGAAGGGTCATGAGAAGAGGTCCAGGGCTGGGGCCGCGCAGCGCGACGTTGCTGTTGCGCCCGCTATAGTGAACCTGCGAGCCACTCGCAACAACGATCAAAAAGGCGGCCCGCGATGGATCACCGCGGGCCGCTCTCCAGATCCTAGCCGATGCGTCCGGCGATGCCGTTCAGCGTCTCGGTCAGGCCGCGCAGGCGGCGCGCCGTATGGTCGCTGCCCGAGGCGGTGATTCCCCCCGCAGCCGCGCGCAACTGCTCAGCCACGCCGCCGTCGCGACCGCCGGCCTCGACCACCGGCGAAGCCGCCTGCAGCACCGCGCGGACCCGGCCGATGGCCTCCGCCGACAGACCGCCGTCGCGGGCCAGCTGGTCCAGATAGGCGTGCGCCACCACAGGATGCGCCGGCCAGGTCACCCGGAACTGCTGCTGCGGGTTCACGGTCTCGCCCTGCTGGGCCAGGCGAGCAGCGGCGATCTCGTTCTCGGTCAGGTGCTCGCTCGGCGTCAGCTCCAGCACGTCCAGGCCGCGCGCGATCTCGGTGCCGTAGATGCGGCCGTCGTACCAGTAGACCGACCAGAAGCCGCCCAGGATGTCGTGCTGTTCGCTCAGCGGACCGCGGTCGAAGTAGGCGATCTCGCGCGGGTTGGCCGAGTCGGTGAAGTCGCTGATCGACAGGCCGCCCTGGTACCAGGCCTGCACGAACAGGTCGCGACCCGGCACCGGGATCAGCGAACCGTTGTGGGCGACGCAGTTCTCGCGCGCCGTCTGGGGCGCCGGCAGCTTGTAGTAGCTGCGAAAGACCAGCTGGTTGTCGACGATGTCGTAGATGGCGTTCGCGCCCCAGGTCTGGGGGTCCTGAACGCGGCAGCGCGGACGCCCGCCCCCGCCCCACTCGTCGGTGAAGACCACCTTTGTGCCGTCGTTGTTGAACGTGGCCGAGTGCCAGTAGGCGAAGCCCGGATCGTTCACCGCTGCGATCCGGCGCGGAGCCGCCGGGTTGGAGATGTCCATCAGGATGCCGTTGCCCGAGCAGGCGCCGCCGGCGAGGTTCCCGTCCGGGAACAGGGTGATGTCGTGGCACTGGTCGGTGCGGCTGGTCGTCTGGGTGCCCTCGCCGTGGTCGCCCCCGCGCCACAGGCCCGCCACCGCGCCGGTCGCGTCGTCGGCGAAGACGCGCGGGCTGTCGATGATGCGGGCGCGCGACGGATCGTCCAGCGGGATTTCGATCACATCGATGCTGAACAGGGCGGTGTTGTCATCGCCCGGCAGGCCAACGACGCAGCCGGCCAGCTCCTCGTCATCGCGCACGCCGGCCGTGCCTGAGTTGTAGACAATCAGCCGACGCTCGTCGGCCGAGACGATTGAATGGGTGTGCGACCCCCGGCAGGTCTGGACCTGGCCAACCTGCACCGGATTGGTGCGGTTCGAGATGTCGAAGATGCGCACGCCACGGAAACGGTCTGGCTGCGGCCCCTCGCCAACGCCCTGGCGGCCGCAGTCGACCCGACCGTTGTTCGACTCGACCGACATCAGCAGCAGGTTGCCGTGGATGGAGACGTCGCCTTGCCCGCCGGGGCAGACGACAGAGCTGATCAGCTGCGGTTCAGGCGAGGTCTCGCTGAGCCGATACAGGTTGAAGCCGTGGTAGTTGCCGACCGCCAGCAGGTCGCCCGAGAACGCCATGTCGGTGTTGGCGAAGCTGAGGAAAGGCGCACGACGACCAAACTGACCCGACGGCGAAGCGGCGGTGTCGTCACTGTCGTTCGCCGACGGGACCGGCGGGGGCAGCCCCTCGGGGTTGGCCGGATCGAAGAAGCCGGTGGGCTTTGGCAAGCTGGCGACCAGCGTCAGGTTTGACGCAGCCTGACCGGCGTCGCGGAAACCCGCCGTCAGCGTGCTGCGCGGATCGCCGACCTGCTCGCGCAGCAGCAGCGACATGCGGTTGATCTCCGCCGTCTGCTCGCTGCTGATGTCGTTGACGAAGCGGAACAGCACCGGGTCGTAGGCCGAGCCGGGCCGCTCCAGCAGCTCAGACACCATGGTCACCGCGCCTTCGTGGTGAGCGATCATCAGATTGAGGAACTGCCGATCGAACTCGGCGCCCGAGGCTGCGCGAAGCGCCGCCAGCTGGGCCGGCGTGGCCATGCCGGCCATCTGGGCGTGACCCGCGTGGGTGGAGTGATCCATGCCCGCATGAGCCGAATGATCCATGCCCGCCGACGGGTTCGGGGCCGCTTCACCGCGTTCGGTCAGCCAGCCGCGCATGAACTCGATCTCGTCGGCCTGGGAGGCATTGATGCGACCGGCGATATCGCGGATAGCCTGGGTGTTAGTGCGCTCCTGCACCAGGTTGGCCATTTCGACGGCCTGGGCGTGGTGCAGGATCATGTCCCGCATGAACTTCACGTCGTCGTCAGAATAGCGGTTGTCTGCGATGCGCGACGCCTCGGCGCCCTGAAGCGTTCGGGTCGCCTGACCGGGCGCGCCCGGTTGGACGATCGGAGCCTGCTGGGCCAGCGCCCCCGAGGCGAACAGCAGGACGGCGGCGGCGGCCGAGGCCCCCAGACGATGACGGACGGACGGCGCGAACTTCTGCAACAACAACTCTCCCAGTCGTGGGTCGGCGACCCCTCGTCGCCTTTTGATCACGGCTGGAGCACGGGGCCAAGAGCACGCTCTTGGGAACCACGCTGCGCTTCATGGCCGCACACGGCAGCCTGTCAGAGACGTCCTCTAGCGGAGTTGCCCGTAGCGAGCCGCAATACGACGTCGTCAACCTGCACCCCGCCTCGGTCGATGACCAGATTCTGGTAGTTGCGCTGGCCCTCGATCGTCTCGGCCTCGACGCCGGTCACCTCGGCCACGAACTGGGCCCGCAGATAGGTGGCCAGCTCGCCGGCCGTCACCGCCCCGTCGCCGTCCACGTCGCCATCGCCCGCCAGGCCCGCCCGCAGGAAGTGGGACAGATATCCCCCTGCCTTGAATTTGTCGGCGACCGAACTGGTCAGATCCTCTTCTGAGCTGAACAGCCCCATCACGCCCGGGCGGTCCACCACGTTCCTGGCGAACCCACCCGAGAAGCAGCTGTCCAGCACCAGCAGCGACAGCCGCGTGTCCAGGCCGTTAAACAGTTCGGCCATCTCGACATCGGTGATCTCACCATCGCGCAGCACGATGGACTCGGTACGGCCGTCGGGCTCGCGCGCGCCCGGCCCGCCCTCTTCCTGGCTCCCGTGGCCGGAGAAGAAGAACAGGAACATGTCGTCCGGCCCGGCCTCGCGGGCCACCTGCTGGAAGGCGCGCCTCACGCCCGCGACCGTGGCCTCCGCGTTGGTCAGAACAACGCTGCCAGGCGCCAGCACCCCGCCCCGCTCCAGCGTCTCGGCCAGCTTTTCGGCGTCTTCGTCGGTATAAGCCAGGTCATTGGCCGCACCGCCGTAATCCGAGATGCCGACCATGATTGCGTGGACCCGCGCGGCGCCCTGCACCGCTGCCTGACGCGGCGTGCCCATCGAGGGCGCGACACTGAAACGATAGGAGCCGGTTTCGCCGGGCGCGTAGGACGTGACCTGGACCTCGTACTCCCCGTCCTCGGCCAAGACGGTGTCGATCCGGCTGTTGGTGCCGTCCTCGCCGTCGTCGTTGTCGATCTGCTCTCCACCGGGCGTGCGCAGGATCAGATAGGCGTCGAACGCCGACGACGTCAGCTCCGCCGCGATCCGCTGCCCCCGCCGCCCCACGAAGGTGAAACTGTCGGAGTACTCGCCACTCGACAGCTGATCGTCACCGGCCTGCAGCGCGCCTCCGACCGTCTGGCCCAGCTGAATGGACCCTTCCGTCGCCGTCTGCCGCCCGCGCTCGTCCTCGACATAGGACTGCCGGCTAGGCCGGCTCGGCGCCGTACGGCCGTCCGCCGGCAGGGCGGCGAGGCGATAGGCCCCCTCCTCTCCGGCCTCATAGCTGGTGGCGGTGATGCGATAGTCGCCATCGGCCGGCAGGGTGACCACAAGGCGGCTGTTGAAGGACCCGTCTCCGTCCGGATCGTCGTCGTTGAAGTCGGAAAATCCGCCGGGTCCTTGGATCGCCACATAGGGGTCGAACGCCGAAGAGGTCAGACGCAGGTCCACGGTCTGACCGCGACGACCCCGCAGCGTCCAGACGTTGATGTATTCGCCGCTGTCCAGCCGCCGGTCGCCCTGACCCAGGCTGCCACTGACCGTCTGGCCCACTTGGATGACGCCATCGGCCGCCGCGCCGCCGGGGCGCGCAGGTCCAGCCGAGCCCGCCCCGCCGCCCTGAGCCACGCGGATCTGATAGCGTCCCGTCTCTCCGGATGCGAAGCTGGTGGCCGAGACGTTGACCTGCCCGTCCGCCTGGGCGGTGAAGGTGATGGCGCTGTCGGTCGTGCCGCGCTGGCCAGCGTTGTCGTCGTTGTCTTCCGACAGCCCCCCCGGGCCCCGCACCATCAGATAGGTGTCGAAGTCCGCCGAGCTCAGGTTGATCGTATAGGTTTGGCCGCGCCGCACCGGCAGGGTCCAGGTGTCGGCGAACTCCCCCGAGTTCAGCTGCCTGTCTCCCTGGGCTAGAGCCCCCGTAGCCACGCCGTCCGGCGACAGGGCTCCGCCCCCCGCATTGCCCTGCGGTCGCGCGCCGCCGCCGCCACCGGCTCCCCCGAGGCTCAAGGCGTAGCGACCGCTCTCGCCGGGTTCATAGCTGGTGGCGCTGAGCCGGTAGGTTCCGTTCGCCGGCAGCCGAACCTCCAGCGTGGAGTTGGTGCCGTCGTCGCCGCCGTCGTCGTTATCCTCGGCGAACCCGCTCGGCCCCCGGATCATCAAATAGGTGTCGAACTCGTTCGAGCGCATCGTCGCTCGCAGCGTCTCGCCAGCGCGCCCTTGAATTTCGTAGACGTCGACGAACTCGCCGGAATCCAGTTGGTCGTCTCCCCTGGACAGCTCCCCCTGCACCTGGCCGCCCGGCCTCAGCTGCTGGGCCATCGCCCCTTTGGTCATCAGCGGCGACACCGTTAACGACAGCGAAAGCGCGGTAGAAAACAGAACCTTGCGCATGCGACTCTCCCCCGAAAGACGCCGTGACCATGCATCGCCGCACCGCGTCTGTCACCGGGTCGGCGAACACCGGTCAGATTCCGGCGCCTACCCCCATTTCGGCCTTGATCCGGGCGCATAGCCCCCGCCCCCCAAAGCGCCGGCCCCGCTCGCGTTTTTCACGCGAACGCCCTACGAGACCCCCATGCCCTTCCCCGCCAGTCATCCCGCGCTCGACCGCGCGCTCTCCGAACGCGGCTATGACGAGCCCACGCCGGTCCAGTCCGCCGTGCTGGAGGCCGAGGCCGGCCGCGACCTGCTGGTCAGCGCCCAGACCGGCTCGGGCAAGACCGTCGCCTTCGGCCTGGCTTTGGCCACCACGCTCCTCGGCGACGCCGATCGCATCGAGGACAACGGCGCGCCCGGCGCCCTGATCATCGCCCCCACCCGCGAACTGGCGCTGCAGGTGTCGAAGGAGCTGGAGTGGCTCTACGGCAAGGCCGGCGCCCGCATCGCCACCTGCGTCGGCGGCATGGACCCCCGCGCCGAGCGTCGCGTGCTGGAGCGCGGCGCCGCCATCGTCGTCGGCACGCCGGGCCGCCTCAAGGATCACCTCGAACGCGGCGCGCTCGACCTGTCCCAGCTCAAGGCCGTCGTGCTCGACGAGGCCGACGAGATGCTGGACATGGGCTTCTCCGAGGACCTGACCTTCATCCTCGACGCCGCGCCCGCCGAGCGTCGCACCCTGCTGTTCTCGGCGACGCTGGCCCGCGACATCGTCGACCTGGCCCGCACCTACCAGCGCGACGCCATCCGCATCGACACGACCCAGAAGAACGCCCCCCACGGCGACATCGAGTATCGCTGCATCCGCGTCGCCCCCAATGAGGTCGAGCTCGGCGTCGTCAATGTGCTGCGCTGGTTCGAGGCCCCCGGCGCGCTGGTCTTCGCCAACACCCGCGAGCGGGTGAAGCACCTGACCTCGTCTCTGCGCGAGCGCGGCTTCTCCGTCGTCGGCCTGTCCGGCGAGCTGACCCAGGGCGCGCGCTCCGAGGCGTTGCAGGCGCTCCGCGACGGCCACGCCCGCGTCTGCGTCGCCACCGACGTCGCCGCCCGGGGCCTGGACCTGCCCGACCTCGGCCTCGTCATCCACGCCGAGATCCCGGTGAACAAGGCCACCCTGCTGCACCGCTCCGGCCGCACCGGCCGGGCGGGCAAGAAGGGCGTCTCGGTCCTGATGGTCAGCTACACGCGCCGCAGGAAGGTCGAGCTGATGCTCCAGTCGGCCGCCATCAAGGCAGAATGGCAGGGCCCGCCCACCGCCGAAATGATCCTGGAGAAGGACCGCGAGCGCCTGCTCGCCGACCCCGTCCTGACCGCCACGGTCGAGGACGAGGAGGCCCTGTCGCTCGGCCGCCAGCTGCTGGAGCGCACGACGCCGGAGCAGATCGCCGCCTCCCTGATCCGCCTCTACCGCCAGAAGCTCCCGGCCCCCGAAGAGGTCTATGACGACGAGCGCATGAAGCGCGCCCAGTCCTCCGGCGTGAACGAGCGCGGCCAGCGGGACGGCCCTCTGACCGACTTCGCCCGGGGCGGCGACATGGTCTGGTTCCGCATCAACATCGGCCGCGACAAGAACGCCGATCCCAAGTGGCTCCTGCCGACCATCTGCCGCCTGGGCCACGTGACCAAGCCAGACGTCGGCTCCATCAAGATCTTCGACCGCGAAACCAAGTTCGAGATCACCAAATCCGCTGAAGCCAAGTTCCGCGCCGCGGTCGCCGCCTCCACCGAGGACGGCGTGACCGTCTCGGACGCCGTGGCCCCCGGGCCCGGCGAAAAGTCGCTGCGCCGCTTCGACAAGCCCCGCCGCGACGATGGCGACCGCCCCGCCCGCGCCCCTCGCCCGCCCCGCGCCGACGGTCCGCCGTCCAAGAAGCCTTGGACCCCGCGCCCGGCCGAAGCCGCCGCCGCGCCCGCCGCGTCCGAGGCCAAGCCCAAATGGGTCAAGCGCACCAAGGACGCCCCGGTCCCGGAGGGCAAGAAGCCCTGGGTCGACAAGCCCAGGTCCGCCAAGAAGCCCTGGACGCCCAAGCCCGCCTCCGCCGCCGGCGACCGCCCGTGGACCGGCAAGCCTAGGTCGGGCCCAAAGACCTTCAAGGGCAAGAAGGCGCGCGGCTGATCCCTTCGCTGCGGCGGAGGATTTGCCTCGCCGCTGTAACCGTTTACGGTCCGCTCAACGATAGACGGGACGGAACGACGGAATGGCCGAGGTCGCCCTTCGCGGCATCACCAAGAGCTTTGGCGCGACGCGCGTCCTGAACGGCGTCGATCTGGACGTCGCTGACGGAGAGTTCGTGGTGTTCGTGGGCCCGTCGGGCTGCGGCAAGTCCACCCTCTTGCGCGTCATCGCTGGCCTGGAGAAACCCGACGCCGGCGAGGTCTCGATCGGCGGCCGCATCGTCAACGCCCTGTCGCCGTCGGACCGGGGCGTCGCCATGGTGTTCCAGTCCTACGCGCTTTACCCTCATATGACTGTGCGCCAGAACATGGCCTTCGGCCTGACGCTGGCGAAGACGGACAAGGCCGAGATCGAGCGACGCGTCGCCGCCGCCGCCGAGAGCCTGAACATCGCCGACTACCTCGACCGCAAGCCCAAGGCCCTGTCGGGCGGCCAGCGCCAGCGCGTCGCCATCGGCCGGGCCATCGTGCGCGAGCCCCAGGTCTTCCTGTTCGACGAGCCCCTGTCGAACCTCGACGCGGCCTTGCGGGTGCGGATGCGCTACGAGTTCGCGGCCCTGCATCAGAGGCTCAAGACGACCATGATCTACGTCACCCACGACCAGGTCGAGGCCATGACGTTGGCCGCCCGCATCGTAGTGCTGAACGGCGGCGTGGTCGAACAGGTCGGCGCACCGCTGGAACTCTACGACCACCCCCGGACCCGCTTCGTCGCCGAATTCATCGGCAGCCCCAAGATGAACCTGATCCCCGCAGAGATCGTCGAAGCCACGGCCGCCGGAGCCACGGTCCGCCTCGCCGGCGGCGCGACGGTGCGGGTCGGCGTCGATGCCTCAGCAGCCGCGCCCGGTCGGCCCGTCCAGCTCGGCGTCCGCCCAGAGCACGTGACGCTGGACGGCCCCGGCGCCCCCCTGCCCGCCACCGCGGCCTTCGTCGAGAGCCTGGGCGCCACCACCTACGCCTACGCCGCTCTGCCCGGCTCCGGCGAAACCCTGACCGTGCAGTTGCCGGGGGATGTCCGCGTCAGCGCCGGTCAGAGCCTGTCGCTTCGTGTCCCGCTCGACCGTGCCCATCTGTTCGACGCGGACGGCGCAGCGTTCCACCGGCTCGTCTGAGCCCTTGCTCCGCCGCCCGAACCGTCTCTAACTCGCTTCATCGACCTGCGCGGTAACCGCGCGCTCCAGCCCGGCGACACCCGATCATGGCGCCCACCCGCCCCGACACTCTGGAAGCGGCGTTGGCCAAGGTCTTCGAGGACCGCAACACGCGCGCCAGCTGGTTCGCCCTGACCGGCGGCGAGCTCCTGTTCCAGGCTGGGGAGGAGGCCGACAGTCTCTACCTCGTCCGCTCCGGCCGTCTCGGCGTCTTCCGCGAGGACGACGGCATGGCCCCCCAGTTCCTCGGTGTCATCAAGCCGGGCGAGCCCGTCGGCGAGATGGCGCTGATCGCCGGCACGCCCCACTCCGCCAGCGTCGTCGCCCTGCGGGACTCCGAAATCCTCGCCCTGCCGCGCGAGGACTTCTTCGAGGCCGTCCGCACCCGTCCAGAGGTCATGATCGAACTGTCGCGCCTGATGCTCCAGCGCGCGCGGGAGCGGGCCCCCGGCGTGACCGAGCCCACGGTTTTTGGCTTTATCGCGGTGCGCGCCCGCCCGATCCGCGCCTTCGTCGAACGAGTCGCGGCCGAGATCGAAGCGCTGGGCTTCACTTGCGAGGTCATCGATCATTCGGCCTTGTCCTCTGCGTCGGACTGGTTCTCGCGGATGGAGGACACGCATGACTTTGTCCTCTACGTCGCCGAGCTGGACGAGCCGGCCTGGGCGAACCTCTGCGCCCGCCAGGTCGATCGACTGTTCGTCGTCGGCGACGCCCTGACCGCGCCGCCCAAGGCCATTCCGGCGCGCACGGCCCACGGCTTGCAGCAGTTCACGGACCTGATCCTGTTGCGCGACCCGCGCATGCGCCGTCCGGCCAACACCCGCGTGTGGCTCGACGCCGTCGAGCCGGGACGCTGGTTCCATGCCGTGGAGGGCGACGCGGGCGACGCCGCGCGCATCGCGCGGGTGGTGACAGGCACGGCGGTCGGCCTGGTTCTGTCCGGTGGCGGAGCCCGGGCTTACGCACACATTGGTGCGATCAAGGCGCTACATGAGGCCGGCGTCTGCTTCGACTTCCTGGGCGGCGCGTCGATGGGGGCGGTTATCGCTGCGGGTCCCGCGCTGGGCTGGACTGATGAAGAGCTGGACACCCGTATCCGCCGGGCGTTCGTGAAGTCCGATCCCCTGTCGGATCTAGCCTTCCCCATGATCGCCATGACGCGGGCGCGGAAGGTCGCGCGGCTGCTGGAGGAGGCCTACGGCGACGTCGACATCGCCGACATGCCGCTGCCCTTCTTCGCGGTGTCGTCGAACCTGACGACCGGGCGGGTCGAGGTGCATCGGCGGGGGCTGCTGCGGCGGGCCATGCGGGCGTCGATTTCCATCCCGGGCGTCATGCCGCCGGTCGTGATGGACGGCCAGGTGCTGGTCGACGGCGCCGTCATCAAGAACTTCCCGACGGACGTGATGCGCCAACTGAACGCTGGCCCGATCATCGGGGTCGATATGTCCCAGGCCCGTGGCGTCGACCCGCATGCGCTGGAAAACCCGCCCTCGGGGTGGCGTTGGGTCGCTTCGGGCGCGTGGAAGAAGGGGCCGCCGATCGTGTCGATCCTGATGCGATCCGCCACCATCACCACGGACGCGGAGATGGACGACACCCGGGCCGAAGCAGACCTGTTGATCCTGCCGATGCCAGAGGGCTCCGACATCCGCGACTGGAAAGTCTATGATCCCGTCGTGGAGGCCGGTCGCAAGGCGACGGTCGAGGCGCTCGAAGCGATGGAGACGCCGCTCGCCCGCTGTCGACGAAGGCCTGTCGCCGATGCGGTTCCGCTGGGCGAAGGCGCACCGACCGAAGCCGCCTGACGGGGTGGAGGAAGTGGTACAGCCTCTCGGGATCGAACCGAGGACCTCCGGCTCCACAAACCGGCGCTCTAACCAGCTGAGCTAAGGCTGCACATTGTCGCCCGAGGGCGTGTGGGAGGCGGTGTCTAGCTCCTGCCGTGTCTACGATCAAGCAGTGCGCCGGGCCATGCGCAAAAGAAAACGCCCCGGAGGAAGACCTCCGGGGCGTTGATCTATTTGCCGATCCGCGGATCAGTCCGGGAGGTTGAACCGGACCGTAAAGCGGACCGTACCGCCGGTGGCGACGCCGTCGACGGAGCGAGGCGACAAGCGGGCCGAGCGAGCGGCCGCCAGAGCGGCGCGACCGAAGCCGGCGCCCGACGGCGTCTCCGACACCACAGTACAACCACTCACCGAACCGTTCGGGTTGACCGTGCAGCTCAGATCAGCGCTGCCGGAAATCTCCCGCTCCAGAGCGCGCTCTGGATACTCAGGTTGGGGCTGACGGGCCCAGCTCGGGTTGGTGATCACCGGAGGCCGGACCGGAGCCGGCGGGGCCGGCGGCGGCGGCGGGCCGGGGACGATCACGGGCGGACCCGTGTATTCGACCCGGTCCTCCTTCTTCGTCGGCTCGATCGGAAGCGTGATCGGCGGCGGAGGAGCGGCGGTGTTGATCACCGGCGGGCGCACCTGCAGCTTGGGCGGCGGAGGCGTGTCCGGCGGCGGCGGCGGCGGCGGAGGCGGCGGGGGCGGCGGGATCGGTTCGACGATCTCCACGTCCACGGCCTCGTCCGTGTAGTTAAACTCCTTCAGCTCGAAGCGGGCCTGCTGGAGGTAGAACAACAGGATGCCGAACAGAACGGTGACGACGGCCAGGGCAATGAGCCAAACGCCGGTCGACACCCCCATGAAGCCCTTCCTGCGAGGGGCGTCATAGCGACTGCGGTGATACTCGATGGGTGCGTCTGTCATGTGGACCTACTCACTCGAAGTATCTTCGCCGACCAGGGCGACGGAATAGAAGCCGTTGTCCTGGAGCGCGTTCATGACCTGCATGAAGTCGCCGTAGCGGGTCTGCTGGTCGGCGCGGATGTAGATCCGCTCCTCTTCCGGATTGCGGGTGCGGATCTGCACCCGCAGGTCGTCGCCCAAGGCTTCGGGGCTGGACCGGAAGTCGCCCAAGAAGACGTCGCCGTCGTTCTGGATCGAGATGAACACCGGCTTCGGCGGGTTCTCCTGCGGGGGAGCCACGGCTCGCGGCAGTTTCACCTCCACCGACACGGTGGCGAGCGGAGCCGCCACCATGAAGATGATGAGGAGGACGAGCATGATGTCCACGAACGGCGTGACGTTGATCTCGCTGTTCTGTTCGACATGCTTGCCGCCACCGCCGCCTGAAAGTTTGGCGGCCATGCGGGTTACGCCCCCTTGTCGAGCTGGCGCGAGATGCCGTTCAGCAGCTCAGCCTGGAAGCCATCGGCGCGGGTGCCGTAGGCGGCGATGCGGGTGTTGAAGTAGTTGTAGAAGATAACCGCCGGGATGGCCGCGAACAGGCCGATGCCGGTGGCCAGCAGGGCCTCGGCGATGCCGGGGGCCACGACGGCCAGGTTGGTCGTGTTCGACTCAGCGATGCCGATGAAGGAGTTCATGATCCCGTACACGGTGCCGAACAGGCCGATGAACGGACCACCCGAGCCGGTCGAGGCCAGGAACTGCTGACCGCCCGAGAGGCGACCGGCGATGCCCGACTGAACGGCGGCGACAGCGGTCTGGGCGCGGGCGATGGTGGTCTCGCGGTGTTCGCCGGTCACCGACAGGCCGGACTGGCGGGCCAGTTCGACTTCTTCGGTGGCCGCGGCGGCCATGTCGGCCAGCGGATTGCCGTCATACTCGTCGGCCGTGGCGACCTTGCGCATGTCCGCGATGGTGCGGGCCTGGCGGAAGTTCTCCAGGAAGCGATCGGTCTTGCCGTTCACGCCGGCGAACTCGATCAGCTTGATGATCAGCAGGGTCCACGAGAAGATCGAGGCGAGCAGCAGGCCCACCATGACGACCTGCACGATCAGGGTGGCTTCCATGAACATGGAGATCGGCGTCAGGCCGCCTTCGCCATGACCGCCGCCAGCGGCTTCAGCGACGGTGGCGGGGTCTTCGCCAGCCGGAGCGGCTTCGGCGGGAGCGGCCGGCGTCGCGGCGGCGCCGGCGGCCGGAGCGGCGGCGGCCGGGGTTTCCGCGGCCGGGGCGGCCGGGGCCTGGGCCAGAGCCGGCGAGCTCGCCATCAGCACGGCGGCGCCGGCCAGAGCGAGGAGGATGTTGGTCTTTTGCATGTGTCGCCAGTTCCTGCTTTTTGGTCTGACTCGTGGAACCCAAGGATCACGGCGCGTCAGTGCGCCGCGGCCCAGAATGAAAACGGTTGTGTCCCGCCGCGCAGCCGGGATTGGCCGAACGGCGAAACGCCTTCTGTCGCATCCGGTTGCCCCGGTCTGGGGCCCCTTCGGCGGGTTGGTCGAACACCGTGGAATCGAAATTCGGCAGACGTTCGGCCGCTCACGCAAAGAAAGCGGTCAAGCTCCTTTGGCGAACCGATACCAGAGCGTCAAGGGCGCAAAGGCGCTTTTCGCCCCTGGGGCGAGCGTGGTGGCAGGCGGCCCGCAATGTCGCACCCCTGCTGCATTTCGTCGTTAGATTAACCAACCCCGAAACCGGTGTCGGGAACCGCAGATCGACCTGGGAGAAGGAGGTGGTGCCTGGAGGCGGATTCGAACCACCGACACGCGGATTTTCAATCCGCTGCTCTACCAACTGAGCTATCCAGGCGCGGCGCTCCGGATCGGGCCGGCGGCGCGGGAGCGGGGTCTATAGGCGAGCCGAAACCGGGTGTCCAGCGGCGATCAAGGCTCCTCGCCGTCCTCGTCGGGCGGGGCCTCGTCCACGTCTGGCAAGACATAGGCTCCGGTCAGCCATCGCTGGAGATCGACGTCGGCGCAGCGCCGCGAGCAGAACGGCTTGTAGTCGGGGCTGGTCGGGTTCTTGCGGCAGATCGGACAGACGGACACGGTCAGGCTTCCTGGATGTCGGCTCGGCCGATTCGGGCCGCCGGATCGGCGATGACGGCGACACGCGGGCCCAGCCGCCCGGCCAGGGGCTCCACGACCGCCGCCTCCTCCGGATGACAACGCGCCAGAAGCCTTGGCGTGGCGGTGTCCTGAAGCGTTCGCAAGCGCAGACGGCGGACGGTGTCTATGGCGGCGCTCGCCAGAACCTGTCCACCGTCCCAGCCGCGCAGCCGCTCCTCGACCGGCGTCCGGCGCCAAGGCAGCGATAGCTGCAGCACGCCGAACCGGTTCAGCGGACCGATCACAGCCTCAGGCTCCTCGAAGGCGGCGCGTGCGGCGGTGGCGATCGCATCGGCGTCCAGCCGCGTCCCGACCAGGTCGATCGCAACCAGTCCGCCCCAGCTCTTCAGGCGGATCAGGCGCGCGGCGTGCTTCAGGCCCTCCAGGTTCGCGCGCTGGCGACCCCTCTTCGGATCACGGCCCGGCAAATGAGCGTAGTCGATGTCCACGGCGATCAGCGCCCGGGTGCGCTGGACGGCCAGGTCCAGCGCCACATCGGCGAAGAAATCACCCTGCCCCATCGCCTCTTCTTCCGCGTCCCAGGCGGCCTGGATGGCGGCGGGGCCGGTCTGGACCGGGACGTCCGGCGCGAGGCGGGCCAGTTCTGCGGCGACGTCGGGTCCCGGCGCAAGCAGGCGCGGCGGCCCGTCCGCCGGACCGATCCGCCGCACCGTCGGCCCCTTTCGCTCTCGCGGTTCGGCTGTGACCTCGACCTCGATGGCGTCGCCCTCGCGCAGCCGCGGCCCCTGGCCGTGCGGCAGGAAGGCAGGGCGGCCGGATGAGCCGATGTCCACAAAAGCGGCGTCGAAGGCGGCTTCGACGTCGACCACACGCCCCACCGATCGCGCGCCTAGCCGATCCTGCGGCTGGTCGTCCTCTCTCTGGATGATCAGTCGCTCGAAGCGCCCGTTCCGGGCGACGATCCCGCGGGTCTCGCCGGGCGTGTCGTCGAGGAAGACCTCGATCGTCACCGCCGCCACCCGGCTCCGGAGAGCAGGTTGATCGTTTCGGGCAACGGCAGGCCCATCACGGCCGGGTGGCTGCCGACGATGCGTGTCACGAAGGCCGCCGCCGGCCCCTGGATTCCGTACCCGCCGGCCTTGCCGCGCCAGTCACCTCCTGCCACGTAGGCTGCGATCTCGGCGTCTGACAACCGCTTGAAGGTCACCCGGGTCTCGACCACCCGATGCGTGGTACGGGCGGCGGTCGCGCAGGCGACGGCGGTGAAGACCCGATGATTGCGGCCTGACAGCAGGCGCAGGAAACGCTCGGCGTCCGCTTCGTCGGCGGGCTTTTCCAGCAAACGGCGGCCAACGGCGACGACGGTGTCGGCAGACAGAACGACCGCCTCATCACGACGTGTCAGGACGGCCTCGGCCTTCGCACGGGCCAATCGCACAGCCAGGCGCGGCGGCTGTTCGGCCTTTTGCGGAGTCTCGTCGATGTCGGCGGGGTCGATGTGGTCGGGAACGATCCCGATCAGCGCCAGCAGCTCGATGCGGCGCGGGCTGGCCGAAGCCAGCACCAAGGGGGGGCGCGACATGCGCGCGCCCTTACTTGAAGCGATAGGTGATGCGGCCCTTGGTCAGGTCGTAGGGCGTCATCTCGACCAGCACCTTGTCGCCGGCCAGGACGCGGATGCGGTTCTTGCGCATCTTGCCCGCCGTGTGGGCGATGATTTCGTGGTCGTTCTCGAGCGTCACCCGAAAGGTGGCGTTCGGCAGCAGTTCCGACACCGTGCCGGGAAACTCGAGCAGTTCTTCCTTGGCCATGCGGCCTCCCACGCCCCGTGGATACGAATCGAGGCTCGCGCCGGGCGGGGACGCGAGCCGTAAGGAGGCGGCCTCATGCACGATTTTCGCCGGTTAGTCGAGTTCAGCCGCGGCGATAGAGGGCGCAGACCAGGGTGAACAGCCGGCGCGCCGTTTCGTGGTCGATCCCGACCTTGCCCTCGAGCCGGGCCTTCAGCAGTTCGGCGCCTTCGTTGTGCAAGCCGCGCCGACCCATGTCGACCGCCTCGATCTGGCTGGGCGAGGAGCCCCGCAGGGCTTCGTAGTAGCTGTCGCAGATCAGCAGATAGTCGCGCAGGACCTGCTTCAGCGGCGTCAGGGACAGGGCGTAGGTGCGGGCGAAATCGACGCCCGTGATGTCGAACACCAGGCGATTGTCCTGCAGCGACAGCTTCAGACCGTAGGGGCCGGCGTCGGCGCCCTCCGGAGCGAAGGCGTTCTTCTCGACCAGGTCGAAGATGGCGACGCGGCGCTCGTGCTCGATCTCGGCGGTGGCGGACGGCAGGGTCGCCTCGTCCAGCTCGATCGAGGCCAGACGCTGATCGGTCATGCGGTCTCGCTGTCCAGATGGGTCGGCGCGACCCGCGCCTGCCAGCGCTCGGACAGGTCGGCCACGACGGCGTCCACGCACTCGACGTCGACGCGCAGGTCGCCGCCGCCGGCGAACATCAGGATGACCTTGCCGCCCGGCGGCTCGCCCTCGACGAAGTGGATGGCCAGGAGCTCCAGCGGCGCGTCGGGCAGACGCGGCAGGCCCCGGCTCTTGACCGCCTCCACGTCGCCGAACTGCATGGCCGCGCGCACCCAGGTGCCGCCGCATTCCCAGCAGAACCGGCTGAGCTCGATCGTCAGGCGGCGCGCGCCCTTCTCCCAGACGATGTCGGCAGGGCGCAGGATGGCGTCCTGCAAGGCGGCGGAGATGATGGCCAGATCCTCGCCGTCCTCAGCGAGCAGACGCAGGGGCGCGCTGGAGCCGCCCGACGCCTTGCGGATCGCCTCGCCTTCCTCGGTCGTGATCGGGCGGGTCGCCAGATCGTCAGTGGTCATCGTCCGGTCCTTCGACGGGCGGGCCCTTCACCCGGCGGATGTCGGCGCCGCAGGCCCCGAGCTTCTCTTCCAAACGCTCGAAACCGCGATCCAGATGATAGACGCGGCCGATGGTCGTGTCGCCCTCGGCGACAAGCCCCGCGATGACCAGGCTGACGGAGGCCCGCAGATCGGTCGCCATGACCGGCGCGCCCTTCAGCTTTTCGACGCCCGTCACATGCGCCTCGCCCGCGTGGACCGAGATGTCGGCGCCCAGGCGGCCGAGCTCCGGCGCATGCATGAAGCGGTTCTCGAAGATGTTCTCGTGGATGACGCTGACGCCCTCGGCGGTGGTCATCAGGGTCATGAACTGCGCCTGTAGGTCGGTGGCGAAGCCCGGATAGACCTCGGTCGCCACGTTCACGGCCTTCAGCCGCCGGGCAGGGTCGCGCCGCACGATCACGCCGTCGGCGGTCGGTTCGACCTCGACCCCCGCCTCGACCAGCTTGTCGGTCAGGGCCTGGATCAGCTCCGGCCGCGAGCGGGTCAGGCGCACCTCGCCCCCCGCCATGGCGGCGGCGCAGGCGTAGGACCCCATCTCGATGCGGTCCGGAATGACCGACCACTCGCCGCCGTTCAGCGACGTCACGCCGTGAATGGTCAAGGTGTCGGTGTCGATGCCCTCGATCCGGGCGCCCATCATGACCAGGCAGCGGGCCAGGTCGCCGATCTCGGGCTCGCGCGCCGCGCGCTTGAGCACCGTGGTGCCTTCCGCAAGGACGGCCGCCATCAGGGTGTGCTCGGTCGCGCCGACCGAGACGAAGGGAAACTCGATCTCCGCCCCGCGCAGGCCCCTGGGCGCGGTCGCGGAGACGTAGCCCTCCTCCAGCTCGATGGCGGCGCCCAGCCGCGTAAGGGCGTCGATGTGCAGATCGACCGGCCGCGCCCCGATGGTGCAACCGCCCGGCAGCGACACCTTGGCATGCCCCGTCCGCGCCAGCAGCGGCCCCAGCACGTTGAAGCTGGCCCGCATCTGCCGGACCAGATCGTACGGCGCGAAGGTCGAGGTCAGATTCGCGGCGTGGAACAGCGTCTGCTGATCCGCCCCCTCCCCGCTCTCGGTCACCTCGACGCCGAAAGACCGCAGCAGCTTGCCCAGAAAGCGCGTGTCGGCCAGCCGCGGCATATTGGTCAGGCGCAGCGGTTGGTCGGTCAGGATGGCGGCCGCCATCAGCTTGATGGCCGAGTTCTTCGCCCCCGAGACCGGGATGTCCCCGTGAAGCGGGCCGTTGCCGTGAACCGTGATGCTGTCCATGTCGTCCTTAAAGCCGCAAGGATCGACCGTCCCGGCGAGCCGGCTATCTAGCGCGACCGTGCCGCAGTGCGAAAGGGCCGCGCACGGTCACGTTCGGTGACGCTTTCGTCAGCGCCCGGTCAGTTGCCGACGCGGGGCGGCTTCGGGGCTTTTCGACGCCGCAGGTTGTCGCGCAACGCCTTGGCCAGCCGCGCGGCGCGGTCCGCCTTGGCCTGCTGCTCGGGCTTCCCGGGCTTGGGTGGCGGCGTCGGCGCGGCGGCGGGCGTTTCGGGCGGCTCGGTCATGCGCCCAAGAGAGCCCGCGAAATCTTTCCGGGCAAGGGGCTTCCCCCGTGGGGGATCAATGGCTATACGGCCGCTTCCTCAGATTTCGCCGCCGTAGCTCAGTGGTAGAGCGCATCCTTGGTAAGGCTGAGGTCGGCAGTTCAATCCTGCCCGGCGGCACCATATAAAGCGAAAGGCCCGGTCGACAGACCGGGCCTTTTTCGTCGTCTCACCAGCGGTCGAACGGCCGACGGGGTCGATCCTCATCCGAACGATAGGAGAGGCTGAAGGACTGCCCGCGCCGCTTGGCGTCGCCGGGATAGACCAGCGTCGAGCCTGGCCAGGGACTGCCGACCGGATAGCTGTGCTCCAGATACGGATACCGCCCGTCGATGTCCCAGCGGCCGTAGTCATAGGGGCCATAGCCGAACCAGCCGTTCCGCGTCTGGCTGTAGGCCAAGTCCAGACGGCCTGTCTCGCCGACGGGAATCGACACGCCCACCGCCACCTGGCTGAAATCGTTGGTGCCGATCGATCCGCTGACAAAGCCGTGCATCCGCCGATCATCGAGCGGCCGGTCCTCGGCAAAAGCCTGGGTCTCGGGCGCGCGGGCAGCCAGCCAGCGGTCGATCTGTTGCTGGGTCGTCAGGTTGTGCGGGGTGATGGCCGCTGCCTGGCCGTCGAGGCTGGCGTCGCTCGTCGGGCGTTCGGCCCCCAGCGCCACGGCCCCCGCCCCGACGGGAGCAGTGGCGACCACGCCATCAGGATCGCTGGCGGTCAGGGCGGCGGCGAGGCCAAGCGCGATCAGCATGGGCGATACTCCGGACGAACCGTCAGTCTAGACGCGATTGCGGCGCGATGGCGACCACGCCGTTTCGAGGTCGTCACGCCACCCCGTCGCCGCGTCCCAGCGGGTCCGGCAGCGGGCTGCCCTCCGGCACGAACTGCAGCGCCACCGAGTTGATGCAGTAGCGCAGCCCGGTCGGCGGCGGCCCATCAGGAAACACGTGCCCCTGATGCCCGCCGCAGCGGGCGCAGACGGTCTCGGTCCGGACCATGCCGTAAGACCGGTCGGTGATGGCGCGGACGTGATCCTCGCTCACCGGCTGGGTGAAGCTGGGCCAGCCGGTGCCGCTCTCGAACTTGGTCCCGGCGCGGAACAGGGGTAGGCCGCACTGACGACAGGCGTAGACGCCGGACCGCTTCTCGCCCAGCAAAACGCCGCAGAACGGGGCCTCGGTGCCGTGGCTCAGGAGGACGCGTCTTTCCTCGGCGTTCAGATCGGCCTCCAGCGCGACGCGCTGGCCCTCCGACGGCGGGGTCAGGTCATAGCCGGCGGCGGAGCGGTAAGGCGTGGCGGTGTCGGTCATGGAACGCAAATAGGAAAAGCCGGACGAGGCTTCTACCCCGCCCGGCCCCAAGCCTTGCGTTTGTGCTCGATCAGCCCGCGAACAGCGTCGCGACCCAGGCGCGCACGGCATTCTCATCAGCCGGGTTGCCCGTGTAGGTCAGGCCCTGCGCCGGGGTGAAGGGTTGGTTGTTGCCGCGCTGGCGGCTGGTCCAGGCCTTGTGACCGTAGCTGAGGTCCGAATAGTTCGACGGCAGGCGCTCTACCGTCGGCTCGATGAAGATCGAGTCGGTCGCCGTGGTCGAACCGGCGATGCGGACGTTCGGCAGGCGCGTCAGCAGGTCCAGCGTGTCCAGGCAGCCGCCCGAGCAGCCGGCGTCGACCAGAACCACCACCGGACCCTGCACCGGGTTGGCGGCGCCCGTGTCGGCCACGGCGGCGCGGCCCGGCAGGGTGAAGGTCTGCTGACCCGCAGCGAGCGCGGCGTCGAAGGCGGCCACGATCTCCTGCGTCTGCGCGATCACCGCCGGCGATTCCTGAACGAAGCGCGGATCGGCCTGCATCCGGCCGAGCGTGTCAGCGTACCATTGCCGGTTGCCCGGCGTGGCGCGGTAGGTGATCTCGCCCGCGGCCGGCTGGCGGCTCACGGTGAACTCCGGCGTCCAGATGCGGTTGGCCAGGCCATAGCCGCGCGCCGTCGAGGTGTAGGCCGACGATCCGGCCGCCGCGCGCAGGTCGAGCACGAAGCCCTGGGGTCCGCGCAGGGCGGCCGCCTGGGACTCGACCAGGCTGTTGAAGGCGTCCCAGCCCGCGCTGTCGGCGAAGGAGTGGACGCGCACCCAAGGACGACCGTCGACCGTTTCGATTCCCAGCGGCGTGGCCGGCGGCATGAAGACGGTGGCGCGATAGGCGGCCTCCAGATCGCCCGGCGCGATCGGAACGGGACGCAGTTCGACCGAGCGGGGGCGACCGCGCTCACCACGCTGGAAGTCGCAGGTCGAAGGCAAGCCCGACACGAACGGATTGTTGCGGTTCCAGAGCAGGTAAGGCGCCGACGTCACTCGGCCGGCCTCGGTGTCCAGATTGCCTTCCCACCGGTCCAGCTTGTCTCGGGCGTACTCCTCGATCGGCGTCAGATTGCAGCTGACGACGATATCGCCGACGCGAGGCGCGTTGCGAACGCCCGGCTTGACGTAGGTGACCTCATAGCGGCCGTTCCGCCATCCCGTGGCGACGCCTGGCCAGCTGGTGCCGAAGTAGGGCCCGAGGCCCTCATAGGTCGGGGTGATGGCGATGTTCGAGTCACGGAAACCCGCCGCATAATAGCGCATCAGATAGGCGTGGGCGTCGCCCGAGTTCACCTGGCCCACCCTACCTTGCGCGTCGGCCAGACCGGCGTCGATCCAGCTGCGGAACGTGTCGCCCGCTGCGCCGGGGATCACGGCCGCCGGGTGATTGGCGCGGAGCTCGTCGCGAGCGGCCTGAAGGTCAGTCCGGGCCAGGGCGCGGAAGTCCTGAGCGGAGGCGGCGGTGGCCGAGATCATGACGGCGACGGCCGAGACGGCGGTCAGGAAACGGTTCATCAGGGGTGCGCTCCAGGCGGCTGATCGAAGGTCGGCGAGGGTTAAAGCCGATCCGAGGCGACCTTGCCAAGCCAGAACGGCGACCGTGTGACGCTTCGCCTGAACGGCGAATGGCTGCGGCGTTCACCCTGCCTCCAGCCGGAGGGCTCTCTGCGGGTCTGGACCGACGGCGCGCCACCCCCTACGAACCGGCCCATGTTCGACAAGATCCTGATCGCGAACCGGGGCGAGATCGCCGTCCGCATCATCAAGACCGCCCGCCGTCTGGGCATCGCCACCGTGGTCGTCCACTCCGACGCCGACGCCGGGTCAATGGCGGTCGAAATGGCGGACGAGGCCATACACATCGGCCCCTCGCCCGCGGCCGAAAGCTATTTGGTGCAGGACAAGATCGTCGACGCCGTGCGCCGCTCGGGCGCCCAGGCCGTGCACCCCGGCTTCGGCTTCCTGTCCGAGAACCCCGTCTTCGCCCAGCGGCTGGAGGCCGAAGGCATCGCCTTCATCGGCCCGAACCCCGGCGCGATCGAAGCGATGGGCGACAAGATCACCTCCAAGAAATTCGCGGCCGAGGCCGGCGTCTCCACCGTGCCCGGCCACATGGGCCTGATCGACACGCCCGAGCAGGCCGTCGAGATCGCGCGCGGCATCGGCTATCCGGTCATGATCAAGGCCTCGGCCGGCGGCGGCGGCAAGGGCATCCGCGTCGCCCATTCCGACGCCGACATGGCCGAGGGCTTCGCCGCGGTGAAGGCCGAGGCCCTGACCGCCTTCGGCGACGACCGGGTCTTCCTCGAGAAGTTCATCGTCGATCCCCGCCACATCGAAATCCAGGTGCTGGGCGACAAGCACGGGAACATCGTCCACCTGTTCGACCGCGAATGCTCCATCCAGCGCCGCAATCAGAAGGTCATCGAGGAAGCCCCCTCCCCACTGCTCGATGAGGCGACGCGCGAGGCCATGGGGGCCCAGGCCGTCGCGCTCGCGCGCGCCGTGAACTACGACTCGGCCGGCACGGTGGAGTTCGTGGCGGGCCAGGACCGCAGCTTCTTCTTCCTGGAGATGAACACCCGGCTTCAGGTCGAACACCCGGTGACGGAGCTGATCACCGGCGTCGATCTGGTCGAGCAGATGATCCGTTCGGCCGCGGGTGAGCGCCTGCCCTTCACCCAGGACCAGCTGGCCATCAATGGCTGGGCCATCGAGAGCCGCATCTACGCCGAAGACCCCTATCGCGGGTTCCTGCCCTCCATCGGCCGGCTGGTCCGCTACGAGCAGCCGGAGGAAGGCGAGCAGGACGGGTATGTGGTCAGGAACGACTCCGGCGTCCGCGAGGGCGACGAGATCTCGATGTTCTACGACCCGATGATCGCCAAGCTGAACACCTGGGCCCCGACCCGGCTCGCGGCGGTCGACGGCATGCGCCGCGCGCTGGAGGACACCCACCTCGCGGGCGTCGGCCACAATGTGCCCTTCCTCGCGGCCGTGATGGGTCAGGAGCGGTTCCGTTCGGGCGCCCTGTCGACCAGCTACATCAAGGACGAGTTCCCCGACGGCTTCAAGGGCGCGGCTCCGGACCGCCGCCGCCTCGACGTCATGATCGCCGCCACCTGCGCCATGAACGAGATCGCGGCCGAGCAGTCCGGCGATCCCTCCGACCGCACCGACTGGATCGTCCTGGTCGACCGAGAAGCCCACGGCGTCTCCCTCGGCTACGACGAGGACGAGGTGCTGACGCTCGACCTCGCCGGCGAAGACCGGGCTTTGCGGCTGTCCGACATCGACTGGCGCCCCGGCATGGCCCAGTTCCGGGCGGTGCTGGACGACCAGCCCTTCACCGCCGAGGTCGCCCGCACCCCCGATGGCTGGACCGTGCGGTCGGGCGCCGCCAAGGCGCGCGTCCGCGTCTTCACCCCCCGCCAGGCCGAACTCTTCGCCCGCCTGCCCGAGAAGGCGGCGGCAGACACCTCCAAACTGATCCAGTCGCCGATGCCCGGCCTGGTCGTCTCCATCGCCGTGGAACCCGGCCAGGAGGTCAAGGCCGGCGAAACCGTCGCCATCATCGAGGCCATGAAGATGCAGAACATCCTCAAGGCCGAACGCGACGGCGTGGTGAAGGCCGTGGCCGCCAAAGCGGGCGATCCGGTGGCGGCCGACGACGTGCTAGTGGAGTTCGCCTGACACCGTTTGTCAGGCCGCGCGGGCGACCACGCGGTCGCGACCGGCTGACTTGGCCTGATAAACGCCCTCATCGGCCCGCTTGAGCAGAGCCTCCGGCGTATCTCCCAGTCCGGAACAGGCCGCGACACCGATCGATACGGTGACGGTTAGAAGCTCCTTGCCGCCCATGACGCGGAACGGCGTGGAGCCGACGTCGCGGCGGATGCGCTCGGCGATGCGGCGGGCGTCCTCCATGTCGGTGCCCGGCATGACCACGACGAACTCTTCGCCGCCCAGACGGCACGGCAGGTCGACGGCGCGGACGTTGGTCGCCAGGCGCACGGCGAACTCGCGCAGGACCTCGTCGCCCGCGTCATGGCCGAAGCCGTCGTTGACCGCCTTGAAGTGGTCGATGTCGAGCACCAGCACCGACACGGGCTCCCCGCCCAGCGCCGAGCGGCTGACGAAGCCCTGCAGCTGGCCGGCCATGTAGCGGCGGTTGTGCAGCCCGGTGAGCGCGTCGGTGACGGCCATCTCAAGGCTGTAGTCCAGCTTTTCGCGGAGGAAGTCGGTGTAGCGCTTGCGGCGCACCTGGGTGCGGGCGCGGGCGGCCAGCTCCTCGGCGTCCACCGGCTTGGTCAACAGGTCGGTGACGCCCAGATCCAGCGCCTTGACCAGACGCGGCCGGTCCGCCGGATCGACGACCGCCAGAATGGGCAGATGGCGCGTGCTCTCGCTGGATCGCACCTGGGCGACCAGCCGCAGGCCGTCGAACTCCGACGCCGCCACGTTGACGATCAGCAGGTCGTTCGGCCCCTTGGCGGCGGCCAGGCCCGCGACGGGGTCGGTCTCCACCGTTGGGCGATGCTCCTTGGACAGCACCTCGACCATCTTCTCGGCCTGACGCGCATTGTCGTCGACGATCAGGATGCGGCCGCCCGAGCCCTTCAGACGGCCGGCGTTGTCCGCGTTGACGCCCATGCGACGGCTGGATTCCTCGCGCTCGCGCAACTCGTCCATGATTAGCTTCAGCCGCGTCAGCGACTTGACCCGGGCGAACAGGACCACGTCGTCGATCGGCTTGGTCACGAAGTCGTCGGCGCCAGCGTCCAGTCCCTTGATCCGGTCCTCGCGACCATCGAGCGCGGTCACCAGCACCACCGGAATGTGGGATGACGCCGGATCAGCCTTGATGCGACGGCAGGTTTCGAACCCGTCCATGCCCGGCATCATGACGTCCAGCAGGATGATGTCGGGACGTTCCTCTGCCGCGATGCGGATCGCCGTCGGCCCGTCCATGGCGGTCAGGACGTCGTAGTATTCGATCGTCAGCTTGGCTTCGAGCAGACGGACGTTGGCGTCCACGTCATCGACGACCAGAACGCGCGCGACCATCGGCTCAGCCCACCGTCTCTGGCTGGTTCAGGTGCTTCTTCACCGTGTCCAGGAAATGCATGACCGAGATCGGCTTGGAGATATAGGCCTCGCAGCCGCCCTGACGGATCCGCTCCTCGTCGCCCTTCATGGCGAAGGCGGTGACGGCGATCACCGGAATGTGCGCCAGCTCCTCGTCGTCCTTCAGCCACTTGGTGACCTCCAGACCGCTGATCTCGGGCAGCTGGATGTCCATCAGGATCAGGTCGGGCATGTGCTGGCGCGCCAGGGCCATCGCCTGCAAACCCTCGCGGGTCTGCAGGGTCTGATAGCCCTGGGAATCAAGCAGATCATGAAAGAGCTTCATGTTCAGCTCGTTATCCTCGACGATGAGGACTTTCTTGGACATCACCACCTGGTGTTCGACGCGCGGCGCGATTGGCCGTCTTCGGTTTGGATCATGCCGATCCAGTCTTAAGTTGGCGTGAAGTCGGAAAACCAAGCTTGGCCATACGCTCCATCTGTCGCGAGTGCCTGTGGACCGGAGCGGACGCGGTCACGCGCTGCCCGGCCTGCGGCTCGCCGCGCGTGGCGTCGGACCCGGAGCTGGACCAGCTGTCGATCGCCCATCTGGACTGCGACGCCTTCTACGCCTCGGTGGAGAAGCGGGACCGGCCGGACCTGCGCGACAAGCCGGTGATCGTCGGCGGCGGCGTGCGCGGCGTGGTGACCACGGCCTGCTACATCGCGCGGCTGTACGGCGTCGGCTCCGCCATGCCGATGTTCAAGGCGCTGAAGGCCTGCCCGGACGCGGTCGTCGTCAAGCCGAACTTCGCCAAGTACACCGAGGAGTCCCGGCGCATCTTCGCCATGGTGCGCGAGCTGACGCCGCTCGTGCAGACCCTGTCGCTCGACGAGGCCTGGATCGACCTGTCGGGCACGGAACGGCTGAACGGCGGCCCGCCGGCGCTGCAGCTGATCCGGCTGCAGAAGCGGATCGAGGCCGAAACCGGGTTGACGGTGTCGATCGGCCTGGCCCCGAACCGTTTTCTCGCCAAGATCGCGTCGGAGCTGGACAAGCCTCGGGGGTTCTCGGTCATCGGGGCGGCGAACGCCCAGGCCCTGCTGGCCCCCAAGTCGGTGCGGGTGCTTCCCGGCGTGGGACCGGTGTTCGGCAAGACCCTGGTCTCGGATGGCTACGCCACGGTCGGCGACCTGGCGGCGGCGGACGTGCGCGATCTGGTGAAACGCTACGGCGAGACGGGCCTGCGTCTGCACGACCTCAGCCACGCCCGCGACGCCCGGTCGGTGAACCCCGAGCACGACCGGCGCGGCATGAGCGCGGAGAACACCTTCAACACCGACCTGACGACGGCCGAAGACCTGGAAGCCGAGCTCTGGCCCCTGTGCGAGAAGGTGGCGTCCAAGGCCCGGCGCGACGGCGTGGCCAGCCGGGTGATCGTGCTGAAGCTCCGGCGCACGGACTTCAAGATCGTGACCCGCCGCAAGACTCTGCCTGAGCCGGTGCAGACGGCGCGCGCCCTGTTCGCGGTGGGGCGCGAACTGCTGAAGCCCGAGCTGGGCCGCCCCTATCGCCTCATCGGCATCGGCATGGCCGACATCCACGACGCCGAGGACGCGCCGGAGGGGCTGTTCGCCTCGGCCGAGACCAGGGCGCTGAAGACCGAAACCACCATCGACGCACTGAGGGCGAAGTTTGGCGCGGGGGCCGTGGTCGCCGGGCGGGCGTTGAAGCGGCCTTAAGGCTCGGCGGCTAGGGTGGGCCCATGTCCGCCTTCCTCGACAAGATGCGCCGCCGGGCCGGCCGCTGGCTGGATCAGAGACCCATGCGCGTCGCGCCGGAGCGCGGCGTCTTCAGCCTGTCGTTCGACGACATCCCCGAGACCGCCTGGACCGAGGCCGGGCCCATCCTGGCCGAACACGGCGTCAAGGCGACCTACTACGTCTGCGGCGGGCTGGAGAGCGGCGAGAACCTGGGCCTGCCCCAGTTCACGACGTCGCACCTCCAGGCCCTGTTCGAGGCCGGCCACGAAGTCGGGTGCCACACCTTCAGCCATCTGAGCGCGCTTCGGGCCACGCCCGGCGCCTACGCCGCCGATCTGGACCGCAACGCCTACTGGGTCGCCGAGCGGCTGGACGGCCATGTGATGACGACCTTCGCCTGGCCCTATGGCGATGTCTCCCTGACCGCCAAGGCGGTTGCGGCGGAGCGGTTCAAGCTGGCGCGCGGCGTGCGCGACGGGGTCAACGCCGGCCGCGCGGACAGGGCGGCGGCGCAGGCCATCGGGCTCGAGAGCCGTCGGCTGCCGGGCTACGATTTGGAGGCGTTGATGGCCGAGACGGCGAACAGGCGAGGCTGGCTGATCGCCTATGGCCACGACGTGATGGACGGGCCGACGCCCTACGGCTGCACGCCCGACGATCTGGACCGGGTGATCCGGCTGGCCAAGGCGGCGGGTCTCGACATCCTTCCGGTCGGGCAGGCTCTGGCGCGGATGAACTGACCTCAGGCCAGAGCGGCGCTGATCTTCGCCGCCGTCGCCTTTAGCTGATCTATGTCCGCCATGCCGCCCTGACCGTGGCCCTTCATGGGCCGATCGGCCCAGCGCGGGATGACGTGGAAATGCAGGTGGAAGACGGTCTGGCCGCCCGCCTCGCCGTTGAACTGCATGATCGACACCCCGTCGCAGCCGAGCGCCTGAACGACGGCCTTGGCCACCCTCTGCGTCGCGGCGGCGAGACGGCTCAACACCTCAGGCTCGACGTCCAGCAGGGTGCGGGCGGTGGAGGTCTTGGAGATGATCAGGACGTGCCCCTCGGACTGGGGGAACACGTCCATGAAGGCCAGGACGGCGTCATCCTCGAACACCTTCACCGCCGGCATCTCGCCGCGGAGGATCTTGGCGAAGACGTTGGACGGATCGTACGGGGCGTGGAGCGTCATGCGAGAGCTCAGGCGCGCGCGGCGCCCCTCGCCTGCTCGACGCCCAAGGCCCTGAGGGCGGTGGCGGCGATGTGCTCGGCGTTCAGGCCGGCCTCGGCATACTGGGCGGCGGGCGCGTCCTGGTCCTGGAAGACATCGGGCAGGTGCATGGTGCGGACCTTGAGCCCCGCGTCCAGCGCGCCCTCAGACGCCAGGAACTGGAGCACGAAGGCGCCGAAGCCGCCCATCGCGCCTTCCTCGATGGTCACCAGGGCCTCGTGCTCCCGAGCCAGACGCGTGATCAGGTCGTGGTCCAGCGGCTTGGCGAAACGGGCGTCGGCGACCGTGGCCGAAACCCCGCGCGCGGCCAGCAGTTCGGCCGCCTTCAGCGTCTCCTGCAACCGCGTGCCGAAGCTCAGCAGGGCCACGGCTGTGCCTTCCTTGACGATGCGGCCCTTGCCGATCTCCAGGGGCGCGGCCAGCTCGGGGATCTCCACCCCCACGCCGTCGCCGCGCGGGTAGCGGAAGGCGGACGGGCGGTCGTCGATCTCGCAGGCCGTGGCGATCATGGCGGCCAGTTCGGCCTCGTCGGCCGCCGCCATCAGCACCATGCCCGGAAGCGCGCCCATGTAGCCGATGTCGAACGACCCCGCGTGGGTGCAGCCGTCGGCGCCCACCAGACCCGCCCGGTCCATGGCGAACCGCACAGGCAGGGACTGGATCGCCACGTCGTGCACGACCTGGTCGTAGCCCCGCTGGAGGAAGGTCGAATAGATGGCGCAGAATGGCTTCATGCCGTCCGCCGCCAGACCGGCCGCGAAGGTCACGGCGTGCTGCTCGGCGATGCCGACGTCATAGGTGCGGCTGGGGAAGGCCTGGCCGAACAGATCAAGCCCGGTGCCGGACGGCATGGCGGCGGTGATGGCGACGATCTTCGGATCGCGCTCGGCCCGCTTGATCAGCTCGGTTCCGAACACCTTGGTGTAGCTGGGCGCGTTGGAAACGGCCTTGTTCTGCTTGCCTGAGACCACGTCGAACTTGACCACGGCATGCAGCTTGTCGGCGCTGCTCTCCGCCGGCGCATAACCCTTGCCCTTCTGGGTCACGACGTGAACCACCACCGGACGGTCGGTGATGTTGGCCGCGTTCCGAAGGATCGGCACCAGGTTGTCGAGGTCGTGACCGTCGACCGGACCGATGTAGTAGAAGCCCAGTTCCTCGAAGAAGGTGCCGCCCGTGACCATGCCCCGGGCGTATTCCTCGGCCTTCCTCGCCGCCTCGCGGAAGGGACGCGGCATGTGCTCGGCGACCTTCTTTCCGAACTGGCGGAAGTTCTGATAGGCGCCGCCCGAGACCTGCTTGGCCAGATAGGCGCTCATACCGCCCACCGGCGGGGCGATCGACATGTCGTTGTCGTTGAGGATGACGGTCAGCTGGCCGGTCGTCTCGGCCGCGTTGTTCATCGCCTCATAGGCCATGCCGGCGGACATGGAGCCGTCGCCGATGACGGCCACGACCTTGTTCTTCTTGCCCTGCTGGTCCCGCGCGGCCGCGAAGCCCAACGCCGCCGAGATGGAGGTCGAGGCATGGGCCGCGCCGAACGGGTCGTATTCGCTCTCGGCCCGCTTGGTGAAGCCCGACAGACCGCCGCCCTGGCGCAGGGTGCGGATGCGGTCGCGCCGCCCGGTCAGGATCTTGTGCGGATAGCACTGGTGCCCGACATCCCAGATCAGGATGTCGTCCGGCGTGTTGTAGACGTGGTGCAGGGCGACTGTCAGTTCGACCACGCCCAGACCGGCCCCCAGGTGCCCGCCCGTCACGGAGACGGCGTCGATGGTCTCGGCCCTCAGTTCGTCCGCCAATTGCTTCAGCTGGCCGATGTCGAAGCCGCGCGTGTCGGCGGGATACTGGACCTTGTCGAGAAGCGGCGTGTCGGGCATCGGGACGTCGGAGCCTTTGGTTTCTTGTCGATGGCGTCGGCTTCGAAGAGCCGACGTCCTCCCTGATCAGGACCGACGGTTTAGCACGAAGTCCACGCTCGCCTTGAGGTTTTCGGCGTCGACGCCGAACACGTCCAGATGCGCGCGGGCCTGATCGGCCAGGTGCGCGACGCGATGCCGCGCCTGATCGACGCCCAAGAGCGTCACGAAATTGGTCTTGCCCTGGGCCGCGTCTTTCTGGGCCGCCTTGCCCAGTTCGGCCTCGTCGCCCTCGAAGTCCAGCAGGTCGTCGACGATCTGATAGGCCAGGCCGATGTCGTGGGCAAAGTTCATCAGGGCCTGCTGATGCCGCTCCTCGGCCTTGGCGACGATCAGCGGGATCTCGAAAGCGTAGGTGAACAGGGCCCCGGTCTTCAGCCGCTGCATCCGCGCGACGCCGCCCAGGTCGTCGCGGACGCCCAGCAGGTCGATCATCTGGCCGCCCGCCATGCCGCGCGCGCCTGACGCCAGCGACAGCCGGGCCGCGAGCGCGCAGCGCACCTCCGCGTCCTCATGGGTGTCGCGGTGCAGGATGATGTCGAAGGCGGCGGTCTGGAGCGCGTCGCCGGCCAGCACGGCGGTCGCCTCATCATAGGCGCGATGCAGCGTCGGACGGCCGCGGCGCATGTCGTCGTCGTCCATGCAAGGCAGGTCGTCATGGACCAGGCTGTAGGCGTGGACGCATTCCAGGGCGCAGGCGGCGCGCAGCACCGGCCGCTCCTCGATGTCGAACAGCCGCGACGCCTCCATGGCGAAATAGGGCCTGAGCCGCTTGCCAGGCCCCAGCGCCGCATAACGCATGGCCTCGGTCAGCCGCGATTCCGGGCCGTCGGCACGGGGCAAAAGCTCATCAAGCGCGACCGTCACCATATCGGCGACCTCGGCCACCCGGTCGGCGACGCTCTGGACAGGGGCGTTGGCGGCCAGGCGCATCAGAACAGTCTCCCCCCGTTCGGCACGTCGCGATCCACCCCGACCAGGACCACTTCGCCGTCCTTGTCCGGGAAGCCCAGCGTCAGCACCTCGGACATGAAGGGGCCGATCTGACGCGGCGGGAAGTTGACCACGGCGGCGACTTTGCGGCCCGTCAGCTGGTCGGTCGTGTAGTGCCGGGTGATCTGGGCCGACGACCGTTTGACGCCCACGTCCGGGCCGAAGTCGATGGTCAGCTTGTAGGCCGGCTTGCGGGCTTCTGGAAAAGGCTCTGCGCGGACGACCTCGCCCACACGCACGTCGACCTTCATGAAGTCGTCGAAGGCGATGCGCTCGGCGACAGCGGACATCAGTTGAACTCGGCCGGTTCGAGGCCCTTGGCCGAGCCGTCGGCCCCGACCACGATCTTGTCGACGCGCAGCTGAGCGGCCTTCAGGCGAGCCTCGCAGTGCGCCTTCAGCCGCGCGCCCTCCTCATAGAGGGTGATCGACTCCTCCAGCGGCGCCTGGCCGGACTCCAGGCGCGAGACGATGGTCTCGAGCCGCGACAGGGCGTCTTCGAACGACAGATCGGCGGGAACGGTGGAAGCGTCTGACATCGACCCGACCCTAGAGGGGCCACGCTTTCGCTTCAACGGGGAAGCGAAGCTTCTGCGCTAGCCGGAGGCAGGAGGCCTGAAGCGAGGTCGACGAGTCCCACTGCATCGATCCAAATCGTTCAGCTGTTCATCCTCATGGAAGAACCTCGCTAAATGGAGCTTTGCAGTAGAAACCAGTGCCGCCAAGCTTCTGTTGTGCGGAACCAGCTTCGCCTTTCGCCGGTTTCCTGCTCGTCATCAGTTGCTTTTCTGGAGAGGGTCGACGCGTGGGCAATACAGAGTACGAATTCATAGGTTGGGAAAGCCTTATTCAAGATTGGGCCCCGCGCGTGATCGGAGCTGTCCTGATCTTGATCGCCGCGTGGTTCATTGGCAGGGGGATCAAATGGGCGCTGGCCAAGGGCGTCGACAAACTGCCCGGCGCCGACCGCCACAATGAAGGCCTCGAGCGCAAGCAGACCGTGGGCGCCAAGCTGGGCGACGTCGCGCTGTGGACCGTCCTGCTGTTCGGCGTGGTCGCGGCGCTGGGCGTGCTCAACCTCGGCGGCGCGGTCGCCCCCCTGAACACCCTGCTGAACACGGTCGCCAGCGCCATTCCGAACATCGTCGCTGCGGCCCTGATCTTCTTCGTCGGCTTCATCGTCGCGACGCTCGCTCGACGCGTGGTCTCCGCCGCGCTCCAGGCCGCCAACGCCGACGGCTGGTTGCAGAAGTCCGGCGTGGGCCGCACCACCGGCTCCACCGGCGTCAGCGACGCCGTCGGCACCCTGGTGTTCGTCCTCATCCTGATCCCGGTGACGATCGCCGCGCTGGAGAAACTGGCCATCACCGTCATCACCGAGCCCGCCGTGGCCGTGCTGTCGACCGTGTTCGACGCCCTGCCCCGCGTCATCGCCGCCGCCATCGTCTTGGCCATCGGCCTGTTCATCGGCCGCTGGGTCGCCAGCCTGATCGAGCGCATCCTGCCGGCCACCGGCTTCGACCGCTCGATCCAGAGCCTGATCGGCCTGTCGTCGCTGAAGCCCACCGCCTCTGCGACCCCGCCCGCCTCCGCCGGAGCCTCGCCCTACGCCGGCGCGGTCTCGCCCGCCTATGCGGCTCAGATCGAAGGGGCCGCCCCACCCGCCAAGCCCCTGACCCCGTCGCGCGTCGTCGGCATGATCGCCATGATCGCCATAGTCCTGTTCACGGCGGTGGAGGCCGCGCGCCTGATCGGCTTCGCCTCGGTCGCCGCCATCCTGGCCGGCGTCCTGGATCTGGCGGGCCGCGTTCTGGTCGGCGGGATCATCATCACCGCCGGCGTGTTGATCGCCGACGTGCTCGCCACCCTGATCAACCGGGGCACGGCCGGCGCGGACCGCTTCGCCTCCACGATCGTGCGTTGGGCCACCATCGCGCTCGCCACCGCAATGGGCCTCAGCTTCATGGGCATCGCTGACGAGATCGTGGTGCTGGCCTTCGGCCTGATCCTGGGCTCTGCGGCCGTGGCGGCGGCGCTCGCTTTCGGCCTCGGCGGCCGCGAGACCGCCGGCAAGCTGCTGTCGCAGTGGACGCAGGGCGGCCAGCGCATCACCCCGGCCTCGACCGACCGCCGCCCGCCGGCGCCGGCTCCTTACGAACCCGAGCCCCGGCCGTTCCAGGCCGGCCAGCCCGAAAGCGGCGTCTGATGTCTCAGAGGCGGCGGGCGATCAGTCCGCCGCCTCGACGGCCGCCAGGATGGCGTCGGCCACCACGCGCGGCTGGGCCAGCATGATCAGGTGACCCCCGTCCGCGTGGGTCACCGTCGCGTTCATGGTGGTGGCGAAGTGGGTCTGCAGCTGCGCCGGGATGATCTGGTCCCCGTCCGCAACGACATAGTGCGTCGGCTTGACCGACCATGCCGCCGTCGCCCCGATCGCCCCATCGTTGACGCCGAAGAAGGTCGGATGCTGCGTCGCCGCCAGCACCGCCTGCTGCCGCGGCGGCAGCCCCGCCGAGAACCAGCGCGCCATCGCATCCGCCGGCCAGGTCACCCAGCCCTGCGCATCCGCGTGCAGGCTGGAGAACCACTCCGGCTGGGGGAACCCCGACAGGATCGCATTGACCGACTGGTTCGGCCCCGGCGCGAAGGCCGCGACATAGACCAGCGACCGCACCTTGTCGTGATTGCCGGCTTCGGAGATCACCACGCCGCCGTAGGAATGGCCGACCAGCACGACCTCGCCCGCCTGGTCGTCGATGACCCGCCGGACCGTGGCCACATCGGCCTCCAGGCTCGACAGCGGGTTCTGCACTGCCACCACATTGACGCCCGCGTCGATCAGATGCCCGGCCACCTCGCTCCAGCAGGATCCATCCGCCCAGGCGCCGTGAACCAGCACCACCGTCGGCCGCTCCTGGGCCCCGACCGCGCCCGCCGCCAGACCCGCCGCCGCGAACACCGGCGCGCCCGCGCGAAGTAGAAATCTCAGCATCGTCAGCCTCCTCTGCTGGAAGGAGAGTGACTCCTGATCACCTCACTTTTGTGACGGGTATCCGACACTGCGGAACGGGTCGGAAATCTCCGTTTCCACTTAACGTTTCCGAAAATGGTCTGCGGCTAAGGTCCCTTCGTAGCAGGGAGTCTCGGCCCGAGTAATGCCGACCATCGAAGTCCTGACGGAGCGCGCCGAGCCGGTCGACCCCTCGACCCCGGCGAGCCAGATCTTCGCCCGGTTCCAGTCGGAGCCGGACACCCTCGTCATACCCGTCGTCGCTGACGGCCGCCCCGTCGGCCTGGTCGAGCGCAACGCCTTCCTGCTGAAGATCGCCGGGCCCTTCGGTCACGCCCTCTACGCCAGCCGCCCGGTGTCCATGATCATGGACCCGGAGCCCGCCGTGGTCGAAGCCGGTGTCCGCATCGACGCCTTCTGCGACATTCTCATCAAGTCGGGCCCCGGCGCCCTGATGCGCGGCTTCATTGTCACGCACGAGGGCCGGTATCGCGGCGTCGGCACCGCCGTCGGCCTGCTCGCCGCCGTCAACGATGAACAGCGCAGCCGCAATCAGGAGCTCGCCGACCATGCCCGCGCCCTGACCGACAGCCGCACCCAGGCCCTCGCCTCCGCCCGCGCCAAGAGCCAGTTCCTGGCCATCATGAGCCATGAGCTCCGCACCCCCATGAACGGGGTGCTCGCCGTCGCCGAGCTGCTCCGCCGCCAGCCGCTGAACGAGGCCGCCCACGCCCACGTCCAGACCATCGTCGACAGTTCCGAGACCCTGCTCCGCATCCTCCAGGACGCGCTTGACCTGTCCCGCGCCGAGGCCGGCGAGCTGGAGATGAACCCGCAGGCCACGCCCTTGCGCGCCCTCATGGACGACATCGAGCAGATGTGGGCCCCGCGCGCGTCCCAGGACAGCGTCCGCCTCATGGTCGGCTATGAGGGGGACACTGAGCTCGCCGCCGAGATCGACCCGGTGCGCCTGAAACAAGTGTTCAACAACCTGATCGGCAACGCCCTGAAGTTCGCCCGCAACGGCGTGGTCGAAGCCAGCCTCAAGGCCTGGTCCGAGAACGGCCGCGTCCGCCTGGAGGCCCGCGTCCGCGACGACGGGCCCGGCGTCGATCCCGACCGCGTCGACGCCATCTTCGAGCCCTTCGTGCACGGCTCCGGCCCGGACGGGGCGGGCTTGGGCCTGTCCATCTGCCGCCAGATCGTCGAGCGGCTGGACGGCCGCATCTGGGCCGAGAACAACGCCGGCCGCGGCGCCACCTTCGCCTTCGACCTGACCGCCCCCCTCGCCGACCGGCCGGCCGAGGCCGCCACCAACGTCGCCGCCTTGTCGGAGCTCGACTTGCAGTCCACGCCTCACATCCTCATCGTCGACGACAACGCCACCAATCGCGTGGTCGCCCAGGCGCTCTGCGAGATGTTCGGCTGCACCTCGGAGACCGCCGAAGACGGTCTGGAGGCCGTCGAGGCCGTCCAGTCCCGCCCCTTCGACCTCGTCCTCATGGACATCAAGATGCCGCGCATGGACGGCGTCCAGGCGACCCAGGCCATCCGCGCCCTGCCCGGCCCGGTCGGCGCCATTCCGATCGTCGCGCTCACCGCCAACGCCGATCCCGACGACGCCAAGCACTATCTGTCGATCGGCATGGCCGCCGTGGTCGAAAAGCCGATCAAGCCCGAGCGCCTGCGCATGGCCATGAACGCGGCCTTGGCGCTCGACGCCGCCGAAGCCGCCCCCGCCGAGGCCAAGGGCCGCCGCGCCGCCTGAGGCTCTTCGCAGGCTCGCGCGTCGCTGCTAAGCCTCGGGCATGATCCGTTTCATCCCCCTCGCCGCCCTCGCCCTGCTCGGCGCCTGCGCCACCGCGCCCGCCCCTGCCGCCCCGGACGCCGCCCCGCGCTATTCGACGCCCGAAGAATACGTGGCGGGCCAGCTGGCCTACCTCCAATGGAACGGCGCGCGACGCGGCTGGACCACCACGGCGTCGGGCCTGCAGTATCGCCGCGAGGGCCGCGCAAACCCGTCCGGCCGCCAGCCCACCGCCACCGACACGGTCCGCGTCCACTACGAGGGCACCTTCATCGACGGCCGCAAGTTCGACAGCTCCTACGACCGGGGCGAGCCGGCCGAGTTCCCGCTCAACCGCGTCATCCGCGGCTGGACCGAGGGCGTCGCCCTGATGCACGAGGGCGAGACCTTCCACTTCGCCATCCCCGCCTCTCTTGGCTACGGCGACCGCTGGGTCGGCGGTGACGAGCTGCCGCCGAACTCGACCCTGCTGTTCAAGGTCGAACTGCTCGAGGTGAAGTAGGCCGCACTTTTTCCCTCCCCGTGCCGGGGAGGGCAGGCGCGAAGCGCCGGGTGGGGGCGGCAAGGCGATACACAGGCGATGGTCGGCGTGTGCCTCACCCGGCCGCCCCCACCCGGTCTCCGCTTCGCTTCGACCCCCCTCCCCGTGCCGGGGAGGGAGAAAGCACGCGCTGTTTTTCTCAATCATCCAACGACGCCCGGATTTCGCGTTCGGAATCAGCGGCCACCCCGTTTCAAAGCTCGCGAACGCGCCCTCATGTCCGGCTGTGTTACCCTCGCCCTCGGTTCCGTCGCTTGGGAAGGGCGCAAGGCCTTGCGAGCTTGTCGCGGCGGGAGCGGTTGGAGCGGGGGCTCGCCCGTCCGACGTCGGAGACCGCCAGGGGTGGGTTCCGGCGTTCGACGCGGGCGGGTGGCGTGGGCGACGGTTAGAAGCGAAGCGTCTGGCTCAAGCAGCGAGACGCCGCGCGTCGAGCGGTAGCCCACCAAAAAGGGCGTCGGCAGAAGACCGGCGCCGTTCAGGGGATCGGCTTTCGCAAGCACGCCGACCTTCCCGCCGGAGGCGTCAGTAGCGGCAAGGCTCTAACAGGGCCGTTGGTCCCCGGGCAGTCGCGGGAGAACGACGCGGGGCCGTCCGCTTCCGATCAGACCAGCCGCGCGGAGCAGAAGACGCGAAGCCGAAACTAAATCCATCACGGTAACCGGGCCTCGCGCCCAAGCTCCGCCCGCCCTTCCCACCCCGTTCACAGCGGAAGAACGATGAGGCGCGCCTGCACGACAGCCGCCGTTCTTGATCGAAACACTCTGGAGGAGACGACCATTTCCCGTCCGCGAGCCCGACGACCCGCCGCCAAGCGGCCACCCAATCCGCGGGAAGAGGCCGAACTGACCGCGCTTCGCGCACAGGTGATGCACCGCTGGGAGCTCTATGCTGCGGAGGCCGTCGCGAACCGCATCGCCAGGCGTGAGCAGAAGCGATCCCTCGACCCCGCACCCCCAACCCTCTAGAACCCGCCGCCCATGCCGTTCGCCTTCGACATCGCCGCCACCGACGGCCGCGCCCGCACCGGGGTGCTGAGGACCGCGCGCGGCGACATCCGCACGCCCGCCTTCATGCCGGTCGGCACGGCCGCCACGGTCAAGGCCATGACGGTCGATCAGGTCGCCTCGACCGGCGCCGACATCATCCTGGGCAACACCTATCACCTGATGCTGCGCCCCGGCCCCGAGCGCATGGAGCGGCTGGGTGGGCTGCACCGCTTCATGGGCTGGACCAAGCCGATCCTGACCGATTCCGGCGGCTTCCAGGTGATGTCGCTGGCCGGCATCTCCAAGGTCCGGGAAGACGCCGTCACCTTCTCCAGTCACATCGACGGATCGAAACACGTCCTGTCGCCCGAACGCTCCATCGAGATCCAGGCCGACCGCCTGGGCTCCGATATCGTCATGCAACTGGACGAATGCGTCTCCTGGCCGGCGGAGGAGCCCCGCGCCCGCGCCGCCATGGAGCTCTCCGCCCGCTGGGCCGCCCGCTCCAGGGCCGCGTTCGGGACGCGCGAGACGCAAGCCCTCTTCGGCATCCAGCAGGGCTCGACCTATGAGAGCCTGCGCCGCGAATCCGCCGACCGCCTGATCGAGATCGGCTTCGACGGCTACGCCATCGGCGGTCTCGCCGTCGGCGAGGGCCACCAGGCCATGTGCGAGACGCTGGACTTCGCCCCCGCCATGCTGCCCGCCGACCGGCCACGCTACCTGATGGGCGTCGGAAAACCCGTCGACTTGGTCGAGGCCGTCTGGCGCGGCGTCGATATGTTCGACTGCGTGCTGCCGACCCGCGCGGGCCGCCACGGCCAGGCCTGGACCTGGAACGGCCCCATCAATCTGAAGAACGCCCGCTTCGCCGAGGATCAGGACCCGCTGGACCCCGCCATCCCCTGCCCGGCCTCATCCCAGTACTCGAAGGCCTATCTGCACCACCTGATCCGCGCCGACGAAATCCTCGGGAAGACCCTGCTCAGCTGGCACAACATCGCCTTCTTCCAGGCCCTGACGGCCGCCATGCGGGACGCCATCTCCGCGGCCCGCTTCGAGCAGTTCCGCCGCGACTTCCACGCGCGGCACGTGTCGAACGGCTAGTCCGCTGAGCCGCTGATCCGCTCGGACTGGTCGCCCTGCAGGGTCTTCGGCCCGCGCTCGAAGGCCTGATCGGTCTCCTTGGGCTCGTTCCGGTTGGTGGAGCCCTGCTGCACAGCCTCGCCGTCCAGGGCGTCGCCCTCGTCCATGTAGTCGGCGACCTCGCCGGCGGCGGGCGGGGCCAGGGTCGAGTCCCTCCACTCGGGCGCGGCGTAGGACCGGGGCTCGGGATCCACCGCCGCGTCCTGGTCGGTCCCGCGATGATGAGCCTGATCGTTGGGCATCTGCTTGTCGGTGGCGGCGTTCTGGGCGGTCGCCTCTCCGGCGTCGACGTTCTGATGGGGCATGGCGCTCTCCTGTTCCGATGCGGAATCAAGCGAGGCCCGGTCCGATCCGTTCCATCAGCGCCGCGAGGTCCCCGCCGGCCGGAACCACGCGGGCGAGGCCGGTGGCGCGCAGTTGGCCCGCATGCCCAGCCCCTTCAGATAGGCCCGCCTCAGCCGCCCGGCCTCCACCGCGTCCTGCACCGCCCGCGACCGCGCCTGCGCCCCCGACAGCCGCCGCACCCAGCTTCGATAAGGAATGAAGTCCGTCGTCGCATCCCGGATGGCGTCCAGCGCGGCTTCCGCCAATGCATCCTGCGCCTGCTCGCTCAGCGTCGGATTGTCGGGCCGAGGCGGCTCGTCCCGATCCGGCCCCAGCGCCTCGTCGAGCCTCAGCACCTCGGCCCGGATCGTCGTGCACTGGTTCAGGTTGCGTCGGTCATAGGGGTTGGCCTGGGCCTGCAGCAGCACCGTCGGGATCTGCTCGCGCCGCACGTTCAGATCGACCAGCGGCTGGCTCGCCGCGTCGCCGAAGCCCTCGCCGACCTGTCGCGCCGCCGAACAGCCGCCGACAAGAAGCATGCAGGCGAGGACGCCGACGACCCTCACGCCCGATCAGCCCGCGGCGCGCAGCGTCGCCGGATCGAAGATCTGGATCTCCGAGCCGAACTCAATGAAGGCCACCTTGGTCGGATCGCCCGGCACGACGACGAAAGCCCGGTCGCCCACGATCTGCGGTCCCAGCGGCCCACACGGCCCCTGCTCCGGCGCGTCGCCCAGGTCGTTCCCGCCGACGGCCGCCTCCCAACGCGCCTTGGCCTCGCCCGTCGGCACGAAGGCCCAGGCGTTCGGCATCATGTATTCGCCCTGGATCTGCTCGAGCGCGCAGGTCGCGGTGTCCGGCCCCGGCGACTTGGCCCGCACCTGCTCGACGATGGACGGCACATCCGCATCGGCGGCCTTCTCGAACACGATGATCGCGGGGCTTCTCGACGTCACCCCGTCCTGCGTCCCCTCCAGCGAGAACCCCGGCAGGGCAGGATCGGCCACCAGTCGCACGTTCCCGAACTCAGCCGGGCAGGCATAGCTCCAGACGCTCAGCCCCGAACCTTCGACCTTGCCCCACTCGCAGGACGAAAAGGTCTGGCGCATCCCCTCCGACGGCAGGGGGTCCACGGCAGCGTTCTGAGCCGACGCGTCGACGGGCTCTGCGGACGGCTGGCAACCCGCAACGGCGAAGGCCGCCACAGCAACGAAAACGAGACCCCTCATCACCAATCCTCCCAGCTTATCGCCTTCACACTAGGCGACCAGCCGTCCGCACCTCAAGCATAGGTCCGCAAGCCGCAGCTGGCGTCGCCGCATTGTGCGGCGGCCCGCTAGAGGGCGACTGGCTCAGGGATCAAGGCAGTGACGCGGAATGGTGGATGCGACAGGGATTGAACCTGTGACCCCCTCGGTGTGAACGAGGTGCTCTCCCGCTGAGCTACGCATCCATCTCTCGGGGAGGCGGGGACATAGCCCGGTCGTCCCGGAGTGGCAAGCGCCTCCTCACCCCTGCACGCAAGACGCCCCTTCCCAAGGCCTGCGACCTCCGCTATCAGCGCGCCTCCGATGCGAGCGGTCGTGGCGGAATTGGTAGACGCGCAGCGTTGAGGTCGCTGTGGGGCAACCCGTGGAAGTTCGAGTCTTCTCGACCGCACCATCCTGCTTCGCCTTCACGGGCTTCGCAGGATCGGGAACGCACCGGACCAATCTGAAGGCCTACATCCTTCGTCGAACGGGGCCGCATCGGCAGATAGCTGATCGCTGACAAACAGGGAGGCTGACGCGTGAGCACCACCGCACCCGCCGTCCCTGTTGCCGACATCGAAGATCACGAGGCGCTGGACGAAGACTATGTCCTGACCGCCGGCTTCGTGGAGAAGGTCGTCGACGCCGCCGACGACGGCGACGGCCTGCGGCTGCGCAGCCTGCTGGAAGACCTCCACCCCGCCGACGTCGCCGATCTGATGGGCTTTTTGACGGCCGAGCACCGGGCGGTCGTGGTGCTGTGGCTGCCGCCGGAGCTGCTGGCCGAGACCCTGCCGGAGCTGGACGACGGCATCCGCGAGGAGGTGCTGGAGCGGGTGCCCAACGCCACCCTGGCCGAGGCGCTGCAGGAGCTCGATTCCGACGACGCCGCCGCCGTGGTCGAGGACCTGGAGGAGGACCAGCGCGAGAAGGTGCTGGCCGCCATGCCGGCGCCAGACCGCGCCGCCATCGAGAACTCGCTGCAATACGCCGAGGACACCGCCGGGCGTCTGATGCAGCGGGAGGTGATGGCCGCGCCGCAGTTCTGGACAGTGGGCGACACCATCGACCACGTGCGGGCGCAAGGCGAGGACCTGCCTGAGCTGTTCTTCGACATCTATGTCGTCGATCCGCTGAACCGGCCGGTCGGGGGCATTCCGATCAGCGGCCTCCTGCGCGCGGCCCGGTCGGTGAAGCTGGCCGACCTCATGGAGCCGGTGAACGAAATCACCGCCGACACCGACCAGGAAGAGGTCGCCTACATCTTCGAGAAGTATCACCTGATCTCGGCGCCGGTGGTGGACGCCGGCGGGCGGCTGGTCGGGCAGATTACCGTCGACGACATCGTCAACATCATCCAGGAAGAGAACCGCGAGGACATCCTGCGCCTGGCCGGCGTGTCCGACGAAAGCCGCGGTGCGGGCGTGTTCGGCGTGGTGCGCTCGCGCATTCCATGGCTGGTCGTGAACCTGGGCACGGCCCTGTTCGCCAGCTCAGTGATTGGCCAGTTCGAGAACGAACTGGAGGCGCTCGTCTATCTCGCGATCCTGATGCCGGTGGTGGCCTCGATCGGCGGCAATGCCGGGACCCAGGCCCTGACGGTGGCGGTGCGGTCGCTGGCGTCGCGCGAGCTGACCTCGGCAAACGCGGTGCGAATCCTGAGCCGCGAAGTGACGGTCGGGCTGTTCAACGGCGTGGTGGTCGCCACCCTGCTGGCCGCCGTAGCCTGGGTCTGGTTCCGCGAGCCCCTGCTGTCCTTGACCATCGGGCTGGCGGTCGTGATCAACCTCTTGGCGGCGTCACTGGCGGGGACGCTGATCCCGCTGGCGCTTGACCGGCTGGACCGCGACCCGGCGGTCGCCTCACCCGTCTTCGTGACGTGGATCACCGATACTATCGGATTCTTCTCCTTCCTTGGTCTTGCCGGGATCATCCTGTTGTAGGGATGAAACGGCGGCGCGGTCCTTGCGGGATCGCGTTCGAGGCGAAGCCGTCCTGTCTCGATTTGGGTCATTTGTCCGGTGTCTGAAGCAGTCCAGCCCGTGAAGAAGGTCTCCCGCGAGGGGATCGTCCTCATCAAGAGTTTCGAGGGCTTCCGCCCCCGCGCCGTCGCCCGGCCCGAAGGCGGCTGGATCATCGGCTATGGCCACACCCTGTCGGCGCGCGAAGGCGCGACGGTTTCTGAGGCCGACGCCGAGCTGCTGCTGCGTTACGATCTGCTGGCCGTCGAGAAGCGGCTGAACGAAACGGCGCCGCACGGCCTGAACCAGCACCAGTTCGATGCCCTGGCCAGCTTCGCCTTCTCGGTCGGGCTGGATCGTTTCGAGACCTCTGACGTCCTGTCGCGCCTGACGTCCGGCGAAGGCGATGCGGCGGCGGAGGCCATGCTCGCCTGGCCCGAAACGCGCAGTCCGTCGGCGGGCGTGCGTCGTCGCGCCGCCGAGCGCGCGCTGTTCACCGCCGATCCGACGCGGCCGGTGGCCTTGGCCGCCCTGCTGGCCGCACCGCTACCGGAAATGGCCTCGGCGTCGGAGCAAACCGAGGTTGCGGACGAGCCTGATGGGCCCGCGACGCTCGAACCGATCGAAACCCTCCCGGACCCGGAACCGGGTCCGGCGATTACGGTGGCTGAGGCCGCACCGGCCGAAACGCTGGTCGAACCCGATCCCGTGCCCCCCCACGTCGCCGCCGTCGCGGCGCTGCTGGGCGAGGCTCAGACACCCGTCGGGCCGGCCGCAGCCCCGATTGTGCCCACTTTCGAGACGCCGGTCCCGGCGTCCGTCCAGCCCGAACCGTCCAACGACGCCTCCCCGATCGAGACCGACGCCGCTCCCGAGGAGGTTGCTGAAGCGCCTGTCGTCGAAGCGCCTGCGAACGACATCAAGGCCACGGTCGAACCGGAGGGCCAGTCGGCCGCTGGGCCTGCGGGACCACAGCCGGCCGTGGTCGAACCAGCGCCGGAGGCGGAGGCGTTCTCGGGCGGCGAGATCGGTGAGAGCTCCGTCTCAGCGCTGGCGCTCAGCACCCAACGCTATGCGCCTTACGGGCAGCCGATCATCGGCCCCCTGCCCTATCTGGCCCCGGCCGCCGACGACCAGCCGGCTGCGGCTTCGGCGGACGTCGACGTCGAACCTCTGGTGATCGGTCGGCCAGTCGAGAGCCTGGTCCTGACCTCGCCGGAGGATGCCCCGGCGCCGGTCGCCGTGCGTCCGGCCTGGACCGCCGAGGAGCGTGGAGAGGTCGAGGCCGCGCCGGCCGGCGAGAGTCTGTTCGGCGAGGATTTGAGCCTGACCCAGGGCGGTCAACCGCTGGGTCGTCCCGAGTTCGAAGCCGATCCGCCCCAGCGTTTCGACTGGAGCGAGACCGGAGCCTTCATCGTCATGGGAGCAGTGGGCCTGACCGCGTTCGGGGCCTCCATGGCCGCCTTCCGCCTGGCGTCGGAACAGGGCGGCGGGGACGAGACGAGCATCATCGGCTGGGTCCTGGCCGTGATCGGCGTCGCCTGCGTCGGCGTGTCGTCGTTCAACCTGTATCGCAAGTTCGGACTGGCGGGCAGCGACCGATAAGGTCTGATCAGGAAACGTGTCAGCGGTTTTCCGTCCGATCAGACCTCGCCAATCTGTCCCCTCCCCTAGCGCTCGCGGATCATGCTAGGGCGCGGGACATGAGCATTCCGAACGCCCCCCAATCCATGGAATTCGGCCTCGGCGAGACCGCCGACGCCATTCGCGCCACCACCGCCCGCTGGGCCGCCGACCGTCTGGCGCCCCGAGCCGCCGAGATCGACCAGACCAACACATTCGCCCGCGACCTGTGGCCCGAGATGGGAGAGCTGGGCCTGCACGGCATCACCGTCGAGGAGGACTTCGGCGGCCTGGGCCTGGGCTACCTCGAACACTGCGTGGCGATGGAAGAGGTGTCGCGCGCCTCGGCCTCGATCGGCCTGAGCTACGGCGCCCACTCCAATCTCTGCGTCAACCAGATCCGCCGCTGGGGCACCGAGGAGCAGAAGCGCCGCTATTTGCCGGGCCTGATCTCGGGCGAGCACGTCGGTTCGCTGGCCATGTCCGAGGCCGGATCAGGCTCGGACGTCATGTCGATGAAGACGCGGGCGGAGAAGAAGGGCGACTGTTACGTCCTTAACGGGACCAAGTTCTGGATCACCAACGCGCCCCATGCCGAGACCCTGGTCGTCTACGCCCGCACCGGCGAAGGCAACGGCGGCGTCACCGCCTTCCTGATCGAGAAGGGCATGAAGGGGTTCAGCGTCTCCAAGAAGCTGGACAAGATGGGCATGCGCGGATCGGACACCGCCGAGCTGGTGTTCGAAGACTGCGAAGTCCCGGAAGAGAACGTCATGGGCGGCGAAGGCCGCGGCGCGGCGGTGCTGATGAGCGGGCTCGACTATGAGCGCGCTGTCCTGGCGGCCGGCCCGCTGGGCATCATGCAGGCGGCGCTGGACGTGGTCCTGCCCTACGTCCGCGACCGGAAGCAGTTCGGCAAGGCGATCGGCTCGTTCCAGCTGATGCAGGGCAAGGTGGCCGACATGTACGTCGCCCTGAACTCGGCCCGGGCCTATGTCTATGCGGTCGCCAAGGCGTGCGATCAGGGGCTGACCACGCGCTACGACGCCGCAGGCGCGATCCTGCTGGCCAGCGAGAACGCGGTGAAGGTGACGCTGGAGGCGGTGCAGGCCCTGGGCGGCGCGGGCTACACCAAGGAATGGCCGGTCGAGCGGCTGGTGCGGGACGCCAAGCTGTATGACATCGGCGCGGGCACCAACGAGATCCGCCGTTTCCTGATCGGGCGGGAGCTGCTGGGGTCGTGATGATGATGCGCGCTCTCGTCGGAATCGCAGGCCTGTTGGCGGCGGGCGGTTGCGTCAGTGTGGATGTCGAGCGGGTCGAGGCGCGCGGGTCGGCCGCCTGCGCCGCCGGACTGTCGCCCACGCCTGTGGCGCATCTTTACTTCGGCCGCTTCATCGGTGGGACGCTGGGCGTGTCGGATGCCGACTGGCAGGACTTCGTTGATCGCGACATCACCCCCCGCTTCCCCAACGGCCTGAGCGTCGCGGACGTGTCGGGCCAGTGGCGCGGACCGGACGGGGTGATCGTGCGGGAACCCTCCAAGTCCGTCATGGTCGTGTTGGCCGGCGCCGAGGGCGAGCAGGCGGCGCTCGACGCGATCCGAACCGCCTATGTGGAGCGGTTCGACCAGGATGCTGTGATGCTGGTTCAGCAGATGGCCTGCGTCGGGTTCTAGGGGAACGCGGTCCGGGCCAGCGGGTTGGTCCGGCGGAAGGAGACCCGCCATGCCCGCAAAGTCCGCCGCCCAGCAGAAGGCCGCCGGAGCCGCCCTGTCCGCCAAGCGCGGCGACACGCCCAAGTCCAAGCTGAAGGGCGCGTCGAACTCGATGTTGTCGATGTCCGAGAAACAGCTCGAGGAATTCGCCCACACCAAGCGTAAGGGCAAGCCCGAGCACGTCGGCGATTGAGGCGCGAAACCTTCACCGTCGTCGCCTAGGCTCGGCGCATGGACCTGACGACGACCTCGACCGGGCGGCCGGTGCGGTTCTCGGACACGCTGGAGCGGCTGGGGTCGCGCGGTGGCGAGAAGCTGTTTCTCGGGGAGATCGTCGAAGCCTTCGGCGAACGCGCGTTCGGCGCGGTCATGCTGCTGTTCGCCATCGTCAACATGCTGCCTTGGCCGCCGGGCGGCACGACCTTGACCGGCGCGCCGCTGCTGTTCCTGTCGGCGGAGCTGGCGTGGGGGCGCGAGACGTTGTGGCTGCCGCACTGGCTGGGCCGGGCTTCGGTCAACCGCAGCACCTTCAAGACCTTGAGCGGACGGCTGATGAGGCTGATCCGCTTTTCGGAGGGCCTGTCGCGACCCAGGCTATACTTCCTGACCGGCCGCCTCGGTCAGGGGTTGATCGGATTGGCGTGTCTGCTGCTGTCGGCCATTCTCGTGCTGCCAGTGTTCGGGGGCAATCTGCTGCCCGCAGTCGCCATGGGGTTCTTCTCGCTCGGGATCATGCAGAGAGACGGCGTGGCCGTGCTGCTGGGGTGGATCATGACAGCCATCACGGCGGCGGTGTTGGTCTTCGCCTGGCGGCTGGTGGTTGCGGGCTTCCAGGCCGGGGCCGACTGGATTGGTCAGGTCGTGTAGTTCTGTCGGAATGTTAAGTGGCGAGCGGGCAAGCTCGGCCCTAGATCACCTTCAACCCTTCCGAGACCCCGTCGCCGATGCCCGACTACGACTATCAGAGCGACAGCCGGCCGTTTTCCCAGGTGCTGGAGGACATCGGCGCCAAGGAGGATGAGAAGCTCTATCTCGGCGAGCTGGTGAACGCCTTCGGCGAGCGCGGCTTCGGGGCCATGATGGTGTTCTTCGGCCTGGTGAACGCCATCGCCTCGCCGATCCCCGGATCGACGACGATCCTGGGGGCGCCTCTGCTGCTGATCTGCCTCCAGCTGGCGACGCGGCAGGACCAGCTCTGGATGCCCAGGTGGGCGCTGAAATCCAGCCTGCCGCGCGAGAACTTCCGGGGCGTAATCGAGCGGGTCAGGAAGCCGCTGAAGACGATCGAACGGCTGTCGAAGCCCCGCTTCGGCTTCATGTCCAGCGAGATCGCCGAGGTGCTGATCGGCGTGACGTCGTGCCTGCTGACGGTGATCGTCATGCTGCCGATCTTCGGGGGCAATCTGTTCCCCTCGCTGTTCGTCGCCCTGTTCGGGTTCGGCCTGATGCAGAGGGACGGCGTGGCCATCGGCGTGGCCTGGATCGGGGTGGCGGGCTTCTGCGTCTTCGTCTGGCTGGCGTGGGAGGTGATCTCTCGGCTGTTCCTGGCCAGCGCGGGGATGTGGGAGAGCGCGTGGCAGTGGATCGTCCGCCTGTTCGGCGGCTGACCCTCCGCGCTCAAGCAGCGAGGCTCCGCGAGCCGAGCGGGAGCGCCACAAACCCGCGCTCAAGCAGCGAGACGCCGCCCGTCGAGCGATAGCGCCAAAGCAAAAGGGCCGCCGGGTTGCCCCGACGGCCCACATTGTCTGACCGCTTGGCGGCCGACCGATTATCCGTCTGAAAGGATCAGACCCGGACCTCGCCAGAGGACCAGCAACCGGTCACCGCACGGGTATGGGACAATGAGATCACTGGATCACCTCCTTTCGACTGTTGAACAGGGACCACCAAGGTAGGGTGCGCCGCCCTGTTTCGCAAATGGCCGCCGCTCTGAACAAGAACGCCGGGGAGCGAACTCCCCGGCGTCCCTACGCTCACTAGTTCCTGAACAGCGACAGAAGGATCTGCGGCGACTGGTTGGCGATGCCCAGCGCCTGGACCCCGAGCTGCTGCTTGGTCTGCAGCGACTGGAGCTTGGCGCTTTCCTTCGCCAGGTCGGCGTCGACGAGATTGCCCACCCCGGCTTCCAGCGCGTCCGTCAGCTTGCCGACGAAAGTGCGATGGGTTTCCAGAGCCTTCGCCTTGGTGCCCAGACGCGCGAGCGCGCCGGACACATTGTCGATGGAGGCGTTCACCAGGCCCAAGGCCGCGGTCGCGAGCGACGCGGTGCCGATGCTGGTGGTGGCCGTCACGGTGACGTTGGTCGATCCCAGAGCCAGAACCTCCGCCTGAACCGTCAGGGTCGCGGTACCGGCCGCGTTGGCAAGCGCCGAGAAGCCCGTCGCGCCGGTCTCCAGAAGGTTGATCCCGTTGAAGTCGGCGTTGTTCGTCACGGTCGTGATCTGGTCGCGGATCGCCCTGAAGTCCTCGTTCAGGGCCGCCCTCGATGCCGTAGACAGCGACTGATCCGTCGCCGCCAGCGCCTTCTCCTTCAATTGCAGCAAGAGGTCAGAGACGCTCTCGCCGGCCGCCAGGCTGACGTCGACCGCCGATATGCCGCGGTCGAGCGATGATTTGACCGCCCCCAGGGCGCCGATATCGGCCCGTTGACCCTGGGCGATCGCCCAGATGGCCCCGTTGTCCTTGGCGTTGGACACCTTTTTCCCGGTGTTGATCCGGGTCTGGGTGGCCGCCAGCTCGACGTTGGTGGCGTTCAGGTTCTGCAGCGCGATCATCGCGCCGTAGTTGGTGTTGACCGAGTTGGCCATATGACAGTCCTTCCGTTCTGGTCGGGGTGTACGGCCTTCTGGCCGTTGAACCGGTTCTGGTCCTGCGCGCGCACACGCAAGCGTCGGGCCGCATGCAGCCCGCCAAGGAACGTCGACTTTTCAGATGGTTGGACAGGGTGAAGGATCGCCTCGCGGGCAATCCTTACCGGAAGGTGGAAATCCTTGCCGGGCGGTCAGGCCGCCTGCTGGCCGCCCTGGGGTGCGAGGCCCTGCATGATGGCCCTGTTGATATCGATCAACGGTTCGAAGTCTTCCTCGCCGCGCATGACGGCGGAGGAATGCCGGCCGACGAACAGGCTCAGAGAGATGATCTGCGCCCGGACCGGATTGTTCAGCTGGTTGGAGGGATCGGCACAGTCGGTGGCCAGCACGGACCAGAGACGGCGGTTCCAGTCCAAGGCGTCGATGCGGGTCTTCACGTCCGACGGATCGACCTGCGAGGCGTGGATCAGGGCGCGTGTCACCTGGCCGAAGAGGCGGTATTCCATCTCGCGCGGGGTCTCGGTGCGCGTCGACGCCTGGGAATAGGCCGAAAGCATCAGGTCAGGCTTTCCTCATAGTCCACGATCTTCCGGGCGCTCATCAGGGCCTTGTAATACTCGCGCGCCATGACGTGCTTCGAACACGCCACGCACTCGGCCATGATGGCGGGGTTCCGGGTCGCGTTCATGAACTCGGAGAGGCGGGTGACGAACTCGTCGTAGACCTTGGGCACGGCCGCCTCGTCCAGGTACATCATCATGACCGGGAAATAGATCCGCTTGGCCGGGGTGGTGACCTCCTCGACCTGCATGATGTCCTTCTCGCGCAGGACCGAGGCCTTGTTCTGGAGAATCAGCACGCCGCGCCGGTCGCCGTTCTGAACGACCGCGCCGTTCAGGACGAACTTCTCGCCGGGTTTCAAAGACAGCTTCAGCGGCATCGGCCGGGCCTCCCTCTCCCGCGCTCGGCTCCTGACTAGCCGCACGGTGACTGAGGGACGTTAAACGGCCGTGGTTAACCATGTGCTATGACACCGGCGGCCAAGCTGCGGGCACGCTAGCATCCTTGAGTCGCCCATGCCGTTCGCCGCCCCCGCCGCCGATCCCCTGCCCTCCGAGCTCGCGCTCGGCCACATGCCGGTGCGGCAGGACGCGACCGGGGACGCGGCGTCGCCCGCCGCGATCCGGAGGCTGTCGCACGCTCTGGCAGACACGCGCGGACCGAACGCCAAGGCGCAGAAGAAGGCGGTGGAGCAGCTGAAGGCGGCGGTCGCCTCCATCCGGGTCGGAGACTATCAGGCGGCGTCAAGGCGGGCGCTGGCGATCCTCGAAGCGGACGAGCGGAATGGCCTGGCCTGGCACGTCCTGGCGATTGCACAGGAGAAGGGCGGGCGGCTGTCGGATGCGCTGAACGCATATGACGCGGCGCTGCGTGTTCGACCCGAGGACCCCGCCATCGCGCATGATCTGGCGCGGCTGGCCCAGCGGCTGGGGCATCTGGATATCGCCGAGAAGCTGCTGCTCAAGTTCCTGTCGGTCGAACCGGGGCATGTCGAGGGCACCAACAACCTGGCCTGCGTGCTGCGCGACCAGAAGCGATACGACGAGGCCATCGACCGGCTGCGCGACCTGATCGCCATCGAACCCGAGAGTCCGACGCTGTGGAACTCGCTCGGCACCGTCCTGTCGGATCAGGGACGGATGGGCGAGAGCCTGCCCTTCTTCGACGAGGCGCTGAGGCTGGACGAGGGCTTCGCCAAGGCGCGCTACAATCGCGCGAACGTGCTCCAGCCGCTGGGCGAGCCGGAGCGGGCGCTGGCCGATCTGGACCAGGCCCTGCCGGGCGCCGAGACGCCGTACGAGAACGCCATGATGCGGATGGCGCGGGCCATGCTGCTGATGGGCATGGGGCGGCTGAAGGAGGGCTTCGAGGCCTATGAGGTGCGGCTCGATCCGGAGATGCCCGAGGCCATGCGTGTCGTCGTCGACGCGCCGCGCTGGGACCCGGCCACCACCGACATCCGGGGAAAACGCCTGCTGGTCGTCGGCGAGCAGGGCATCGCCGACGAGATGGTGTTCGGGACCTGCCTGCCCGATGTGATCGACGCCGTCGGGCCGGACGGCCAGGTCTTCATCGCGGTCGAGCCGCGCCTGGTCGACCTCTATCAGCGCAGCTTTCCGACGGCGGTCGTCGGCGGGCACCGGGCAGTCCGGATCGAGGGGCGGCTGCACCGCTACTGTCCCTTCATGGAGGAGGTGGCCGAGCGCGACGGCAAGGCCGACGCCTGGACGCCGATGGCGGCCTTGCTGGCCCAGTACCGCACCGAGCTCTCCGCCTTTCCCGACCGCGACGGCTATCTGACGCCCGATCCGGACAAGGTTGCGCGCTGGAAGGGCGAGCTGGAGGCGCTTGGGCCGGGCTTCAAGGTCGGGCTGCACTGGAAGAGCCTGATCCTGACCGGCGTGCGGGCGCGCTACTTCTCCAGCTTCGAGCGGTGGAAGCCGGTGCTGACCACACCGGGCTGCGTCATGGTCAATCTGCAATGCGGTGACGTGTCGGAGGATCTGGCGGCGGCGGAAGCAGCCGGCGTACGCATCTGGACGCCGCCGATGAACCTGAAGGACGACTTGGACGACCTGGCGGCGATTTCCAACGCGCTAGACCTGGTGATCGGGCCGGGCATCGCGGGCACCAACCTGGCGGCGGCGTCCGGGGCGCGAACCTGGCTGATCCACGCGCCCGACGACTGGCACCTGCTCGGAACGGATCGCTATCCCTTCTATCCGCGCGTGCGGACCTTCGCGACGGGCGGCTTCGACGGCTGGCCGTGGGCCATCGCGGAAGTCCGGGCCGCGCTCGAGGCAGAGGTCGCGGCATGACGGAACGTCGCCGTATCGCGCCGCGTTGACCTCCCACACAGGGAGGCGACCATGCCCGATACCGATACCGGCCTCGACGAACAGGACCAATCCGAGGCGTTCGACGAGGACAACTTCGACCCCGCCGACGCCGGCGCCCCGACGAACGAGTTCAAGACGTTCGAAGAGCTGCCCGATGTTCTCGACGTCACCCAGGCCGAGGGCGACGCGGACGAGGAAGAGTTCGACGAGGACGACCTCGATCTCGACGACGAACTGAGCGCCGAGGGCGTGGAGCCCGACGCGGACCCCCTGTTCGGTGCGGACGCGGCGCGGGTCAGCGATCAGGACCTGGGAGCCGACCAGCCTGGCGAGGACGAGGTCGAGCTGGTTTACGCCGGGCTGATGGAGGACGTGAAAGGCGCCCAGGCCAGCGCGGCCCACTGGGAATCCAAGCGCCTATCGGACGACGACATCGAAGACCTGGGCTACGCCGACGAAGGAGACGACCGATGACCGACACCGGCAACCACAAGCTGGACGACCTGGCGCCCGAGCGGCTGGCCACCGACCGGGCGCGGCCTCGCGACGACCATGCGGAAAGCGACGACCATGCGGAAAGCGACGACCGGGTCGCCGAAGAAGAGCGCCACCTGGGGGGCGATGAGAAGCACGATCAGCTCGCCGACAAGGTGAAAGGCGCGGAGAACCGGCAGGAGGCGCTGGTCGACGAAGGCGTGGAAGAGACCTTCCCCGCCAGCGATCCGGCGACGCCCAAGCGCATCACCTGACGGCCGCGCGGCAAACTGATCGTTGTTAACCGGCCGCGTCATCGGCTAGGGCTGGCCCAAGCAACCGGAGCCATCCATGACGCGGCCGACCGAGAGGTTCGAGGGGACCTCGGACTATATCGCCACCCAAGACCTGAAGATCGCGGTCAACGCCGCCGTGGCCTTGGAGCGGCCCCTGCTGATCAAGGGCGAGCCCGGGACCGGTAAAACGGTGCTGGCCTACGAACTGGCCAAGGCTCTGAACGCCCCCCTGATCACGTGGCACATCAAGTCAACGACCAAGGCGCATAACGGCCTCTACGAATACGACGCCGTCAGCCGCCTGCGCGACAGTCAGCTGGGCGATGAGCGGGTTCACGATGTCCGCAACTATCTGAAGCCCGGCAAGCTGTGGGAGGCCTTCACCAGCCCGGTGCGCCCCGTTCTGCTGATCGACGAAATCGACAAGGCCGACATCGAGTTCCCCAACGACCTGCTGCAGGAACTCGACCGCATGGAGTTCTTCGTCCAGGAGACGGGCGATACGATCAAGGCGGCGGTGCGGCCGGTGGTCGTCATCACCTCGAACAACGAGAAGGAGCTGCCCGACGCCTTCCTGCGGCGGTGCTTCTTCCACTACATCCGCTTCCCCGACGACGAGACGATGAAGGCCATCGTCGAGGTGCACTTCCCCGGCATCAAGCCGCGCCTGGTCGCCGAGGCGCTGAAGACCTTCTACGAGATCCGCGACACGCCGGGCCTGAAGAAGAAGCCATCGACATCCGAGTTGCTGGACTGGTTGAAGCTGCTCATGGTGGACGATGTCCAGCCCGAGACGCTGCGCGAAACCCACCCGCACAAGTTGATCCCGCCTCTGCACGGCGCCCTCCTCAAGAACGAGCAGGACGTGCATCTGTTCGAGCGTCTGGCTTTCCTCAATCGTCGCGAAGGCGCCCGGCCGGGCGGATGAAGAAACGCCGCATTCTGCACATGCGACGAACAGATATCGTCAGACGCCTTACCGCGATTTCACTGGAACAGCGGCTGTTTTTGTTCGAGAGGGAAGCCTGAAAGGACCGCCAGAATGCGTCTGCCCGCTCTCGCCACCATCAGCCTCGCCGCCCTGCTGACGGGGCTGGTTCTTGGCGCCTGCGACGGCGACAACTCCGTGCGCATCTCGGCGACCGAGACATCGAGGGACGGCCGGGGCGTGCTGAAGGTCATCGACACCCTGCAGTGCCCCGAGACGATCGGCGTCCTGACCCGCAAGGGCTCGGCCCACGACGGCGGCGAGCATTGCGTCTACACCGGCCCGCGCGGGGCCGAGGTGTCGCTGAAGCTGGTGCGGCTTGACGACCAGCCGATCGAGACAATCCTGGACCGGTTCGAGCAGGACTTGATGCGGTCGATGCCGCACACGGCGGCGTCCTTGGCGGCGTCGCGCAAGGCGTCCGAGGCGCGAGCCCAAGCCGACGCGGCGCGCGCGGAAGCCGACGCCGCACAGGCCGAGGCTCAAGCGGCGGCTGATGCGTCTGCTGACGCTTCCGCCGAGAGCGCCCGCGTACGCATGCCGGGCGTCGCCGTCGACGCCGAGGGCGACCGCGCCAACGTCCGCCTGCCGGGCCTGAGCGTCGATGCGGAAGGGGACAAGGCCAGCGTCCGGATCGGCGGCTTCTCTATCGAGGCCGACGACGCCTCGGGCAGCGTCGATGTCTCTTCCGAAGATGAAACCGTCAGCGTCCAGGCCCGCGACGATGCGGCCGAGATCCGCACCCGCATTCCCGGCGAGGCGATCCGCACCACCTACATCCTGACCGACGACCGGCCCGCTGATCAGGGCTGGCGGCTGGTCGGCTTCGAGGCGCGGGGGCCCAGCGGCGGCCCTGTCGTCATCGCCATCGTCAAGGCCAAGGACCGGAACAGCGACGGCGTGCTGGACTCGGCTCGCGATCTGGTGACGCTGAACGTCGGCGAGTGATCGGCGGCGCTTGATCCTGAGCGCGGGATGGGTCACCTGACCCGCCGACCGACAGGAAGCCGCCTTGGACGCCTCGACCGCCCGCAAACCCGCCCGCCGCACCGCCCCCAAGCCCGCGCCGCGCGCCTGGCAACGGATGCTGTCCGGCCGCCGGCTGGACCTGCTCGATCCCTCGCCGTTCGACATCGAGATCGAGGATATCGCCCACGGTCTGGCCCGCGTCGCCCGCTGGAACGGCCAGACCCTCGGCGAGCACGCCTTTTCCGTCGCCCAGCACTCGTGCGTCGTCGAGGAGATCGCCGCCCACATCCGGCCGGGGCTGGAGCCGAAGTGGCGGCTGGCGGCCCTGCTGCACGACGCGTCGGAATACGTGATCGGCGACATGATCTCGCCGTTCAAGGCGGCGCTGGGCGTCAGCTACAAGGCCTTCGAGGCGCGGCTGGAGGACGCCATCCATGTCCGCTTCGGCCTGCCGGCCAAGACCCCGCTCGAGATCAAGAAGCTGATCAAGTCCGCCGACAAGGCCTGCGCCTTCTTCGAGGCGACGCAGCTAGCGGGCTTCACCGAGTCCGAGGCGCTGGGCTTCTTCGGCGCGCCGCCGGCGGGTTACGACCTGACCATCGATCCCCTGCCGCCGGCGCAGGCCCAGGCGCGGTATGTCGAACGCTATCGCATCCTGTCGCAGGCCATGGGCGTCCTGCCCGGCCCCGACGCCTGGCACACGGAATAGCGTCGTGAGCTGGGGCGGGGAACATGGCGTTCGGATCAGCCTGTCGGCCGTAGTCATGGCGCTGCATTCCGGCCGCCTGTGCGTCCTCACCACCGAGACTGCCGAGGGCGAGCTGGCCCTGCCGTCCGGGCCGTTCGACCCCGCCAACGATCGGACCTTCGAGCTGGCTTTGCGGGCGTTTGTGACCGCGCAGACCGGGTTCAAGCTGGGGTTCGTCGAGCAGCTCTACACCTTCGGCGACGCGGGGCGGGATGCGCCCCGCGCGACGCCGGGCCCGGATCAGCGGCGGGAAATCTCGGTCGGCTACCTGGCGCTGACCTCGGACGCCGTGGACATGACGCCGCCGGGCGCCCGCTGGACCTCGGTACTCGAGCTCTTTCCGTGGGAAGATCGTCGGGGGGGCGGAAAGGCGGCGCTAGCCAAGATCATGGGCGGTCTGTCGGAGTGGGCCGAGCGGGACGCCCGCCGCAAGGCCAGAATCGACGCCCTTTTTGCCAACGAAACGTCCCAACGTTGGGACGAGGCCCGTGTGCTTGAACGCTTCGAGCTGCTGTATGAGGCGGGGCTCGTCTCCGAAGCGGCTCGCGATCGCGACGACGCCAACCCGTTGACCCTTGGCGATCGCCCCATGGCGTCGGACCACCGACGCATCCTCGCCACCGGCCTTGGACGGTTGCGCAGCAAGCTGCGCTATCGCCCGGTGCTGTTCGAGCTGACGCCGGAGACCTTCACCCTGTCCGAGCTCCAGGCCGCGGCCGAGGCGGTGGTCGCGCTGAGCCTTCACAAGCAGAATTTTCGACGCGGCGTGGAGCGCACCGGCCTCGTGGCGCCGACGGGTCGGCTGTCGACAGGGACCGGTGGGCGTCCCGCCGAGCTGTTCCGCTATACGGGCGCCGCCAACGCGGACGGCCAGGCGCCCGGCCTCGCCCTGCCCGCCCTTCGCTGAGCCTGCCTGCACATCGAAGAACTTCCGGCTTGCGGTCACCGGGCCGCGCCATTAGAGAAGCGCCTCGCTTTCAACCAAGCGCTTGGTCCCGCGGAGAGGTGGCAGAGTGGTTGAATGTACCGCACTCGAAATGCGGCGTGCCTTTACGGGTACCGGGGGTTCGAATCCCCCCCTCTCCGCCACCGTTCTGACCCGAAGCTAACGGGTCCCTGATACCAGCGAAATACGCCCGACATTACCGAGACATGCCCGGAACCAGAGACCCATTCGCGGTCTCTTCGGTCGCTCGTCCGTCCCTGATCCAGCCAATAGGCCGGCCTCGTCTCTACTGAGCGCGAGACGGGTCCCTTTCCCGTGCCCGGCCGCGATCCCTGATAACAGGGAAGTACTGGGAAAACTTCCATCGTTGATCGATTTCGACATGACGCCGCGACCCGCAAACCCGCGCCCCTGCTGGGTTCAGCGTTCCTGGCGCGACGGTTTTCCCGTAAACCGAACAGGGAATATTCCCCGAGCTTGCAGGGAATATCCTTGGGTGATCAGGGAACGAGTTCGCCTGGAACAGGCAACCCTCTAGGCGTCGTAGAGACGCCGCTGCTCAGTCCAGTCGAGCGGCAACTCGGCCCGCGTGACTGCTTCCAGCGTCAGACCCACCGGCTGCCGGCCATCGAGGATGGCGGCCTTCAGATCGGGGGCGAGGAAGGCGGGCCTTATCATGCGTCGGACGAAAGCGCCGGACACGCCCTCGGCCTCGGCAATCTGGTTGATGCTGTCGATCTCGCCGGCGAACAATCGACGCTTCCACGATTCGGCGCGGATCAAAGCTGCGGCCATGACCCGATCGATCCGGGTCGAAGCGATAGCCGATGAGCCCTCCGGCCCGACAGCGACCATGGTGCCGCCGCGGCGAACGAGCCGGACCTTGATCTCCGTCATGGGCACGTCGCCGCGTCGCTCCAGGCGATCGATGCCAACGCGGCTCTCCGGGATCAGATCGCGCGCGGAGATCTTGAGGCGCTCTTCGTCGAACCTGATGATCACCGCGTCCGCGGCCACCTCGACGCGGTCGATCACGTCACGGGCCGTGGTCCAGTCTGGCGTGACCAAAGCACTATCGATAATCCGCAACTCGCCCAGACGCCGCACAACGATGTCTTCAAGCAGCGGTGCCGAGATGCGCGAGACTGCGCCGGCCTTGTCGGGCCGCCCGGTCGTGAGCGCTGTAGAGACATAGTAGTGGTAGCTGGGCTTGTTCGGCTTGGTCGCCTTGACGGGAGACATCGGGTTGCCAGCGGAATCGAACAGCAATCCCATCAGCGGCGCGCCCTTGTGGGGACGGCGGGCTTCTCCGGGCAGGCGCTGTTTGCGATCGTTCTCGTCCAGGCAAGCCTGGACGGCATCGAAGGTCTCGCGGTCGATGATAGCCGGATGCTGGCCAGGATAGCTCCTGGTCTTGTGGGGGATCTCTCCGACGTAGGTGCGGTTGCGCAGCATATGGAACAGCGCGCCGCGATCCATCGGCCGGCCGCCGGTCTCAACTCCGGCCTTGGTGGTCCGGCGTTTTGCCACGACCCCAGCCATGGTCAGTTCCTGATGGACCTGATGAACCGAGCCGGTCTCGAGGTAGCGGCGGAAAATCCCCCGCACGGTCTCAGCCTCTGTCGGATTGATGACGAGGGTTCGCCCCGACGCCTCGTATCCGAGGGGCACTCCACCCCCCATCCACATGCCGAGCTTCTTGGACGCAGCGATCTTGTCCCGGATCCGCTCACCGGTGACCTCGCGCTCGAACTGGGCGAAGGACAAGAGGACGTTCAGGGTCAGCCGGCCCATGGAGGTCGTGGTGTTGAACGCCTGGGTCACGCTGACGAAGCTGGCACCAGCCTTGTCCAGGACATCAACAATCCTGGAGAAGTCGGTCAGGGCGCGGGTCAGGCGGTCGACCTTGTAGACCACCACCACATCGATCCGGCCTGAGGCTACATCCGCCATCAGACGCTTCAACGCCGGCCGCTCCATGTTGCCGCCACTGAACCCGCCGTCGTCATAGACCTCGGGAAGCAGCGTCCACCCTTCTCCGGCCTGGGAAAGGACATAGGCGGCGCAGGCGTCGCGCTGCGCGTGGAGCGAGTTGTAGTCCTGCTCCAGGCCCTCCTCGGTGCTCTTGCGGGTATAGATGGCGCAGCGAATGGGACGGCCGGCGGGCTTCATGCGGCTTCCGTTTCCCTGAGGCCGAAGAACCGCGGTCCGTTCCATCGGACGCCGGTGATTAGCCTGGCCACCTTGGAGAGGCTGGCGTGCTTCTCGCCATTCCAGATGAAGCCGTCATGGACCACCTCGACCTCGTGGCGTCGTCCCTGCCACTCCCGGATGAGAGTGGAGCCGGGCTTGAATGCAGCGGTGCGCACCTTGGGCTTATGGCCCATGCGATGCCTGGAGGCCGCGCTGGTCAGGCGGCGGTCGGGACTGACAGCGCCTTGGCCTGAAGCATTCATCTGCAGCGCCTCGGCCAGCGCGCGGCGCAGGATGTCCGGGGAGCGGACCGGGGGCGGCTTACCGAGCCGCTCCCTCCACACCGCACGAAGCGCATCGACGTCCATGGCTGTGAGGCTGACCAGGGTTTCGCGCAGGTCGGTCATTGCGGCAACGCCTCGGCAGGCGCGGCAGCCTGGGCGATGCGCCAGACCCGCCGGTCGTCTGTCTTCTCGCTCGTGACGACGTGACCCTTCTTCTTCAGCGCGCCGGCCATGGCCCCGCGGACGGAGTGGGCCTGCCAGCCGGTGGCCTCGATCATCGCCGGCATGTCGGCACCCTCCTCGCGCGCGAGGATCGTGATCAGCCGATCCAGCTTGGAGGATGGGCGCGGGGTCAGCGCGGGCGCTTCTGTCTTGGACTTTCGGGTCATGATGCTTGTTCCTCGGATCAACGAGCGCGGGGCTGCGCCCTACTGAGCCGAGCCCGGACTGCCGGGCGGGAACGGGATCACTACCGCTTGCTGTGCGGCGCAAGTCCAGTCGGACAAGCGGCCTCTTGCAGATAATTGCAGCGCCGCCCTTGCGGTCTGGTTGTTATGACTCCCACGTTCGAGCGTCGGACTTAATCCGGCGCTGTCGGCAGAACATCGGGCTTCGTCCCACCGGGCATTCGACAGGTTCCCCTCATCAACATCGGCGTCAGCCGCACGCGCTTGCGCGATTGCGATCCTGCGCCTGCCTGTCTGGAGACCTGATCATGACGATCGACCCTGCCCAATCCATCGCCCGGCAAATCCCTCCATCCGTCACCTTGGCGGTGGAGCTCATTCCCATCGACACCCTCGTGCTCGGCAGCCGACAAGTTCGAACCCGCACGAAGAGCATGATCGAAGCGATGGCCGCCTGCATTCTGCAGTTCGGCTTCCTGATCCCGGTCATTATCGACGCAGACAACCGCATCATCTGCGGCAAGGGTCGGGTGCAGGCGGCCCGCCTCCTCGGCATGACCGAAGTCCCCTGTATCCGCATCACCCATCTGTCAGAGGCAGAACGACGGGTATTCGCCATCGCTGAAAATCAGCTCGGCCAACTCGCCGGCTGGGACAACGAGACCCTGAAGCTCGAACTGCAGGAGCTGTCAGGCATGGACCTGAGCTTCAGCCTGGAGCTGACCGGCTTTTCCTCGGCAAAGATCGACAGCATCATGTTCAGCGGCGATAGCGGCGATAGCGGCGATCGCAGCGAAAACGCCATCCCTGCCCTGCCCGATCGGATCACCAGCCGGATTGGCGACCTCTGGCAGTTGGGCAACGGCCGCCTCCTCTGTGGAGACGCCACAGAGGCTGCCAGCTTCGCCAGGCTGCTCGGCGGTGAGAAGGTCCGGTGCGTCTTCACGGACGTGCCGTACAATGTACCGATCGCCGGCCACGTCACGAGCGGCGGCAAGCATGGCGAGTTCGTCATGGCGTCCGGCGAGATGTCCGATGACGAGTTCACCGGGTTCTCAACCCAGGTCATGGTGAGGGCCCGCGAAAACCTGATCGACGGCGGTTTGCTCTACTACTGCATAGATCACCGGCATCTGGAGCACACGCTCGCCGCGGCATCCGCCGCCGAGCTGGAAAGGCTCAATCTTATTGTCTGGGACAAGAAGGCCGGCGGCATGGGGAGCTTCTACCGCTCCCGTCACGAGCTGATCTTTCTGTTCAGAAAGCCCGGCGCTTCGCACGTGAACCGGGTGGAACTGGGCAAGCACGGGCGCGACCGCTCCAACGTCTGGACCTATGAGGGTGTCAACGGGTTCGGGGCCGCCAAGGCCAAGGCGCGGGAGATGCATCCCACCGTCAAGCCGCTGGCGCTTGTACGCGACGCCATCCTCGACTGCACGGCCAAGGGTGACGCGGTCCTGGATCTGTTCAGCGGCAGCGGCACGACGCTCATCGCCGCAGAGCAGGTCGGGCGCCGGGGCTTCGCCACCGAGCTTGACCCCCGTTACGTCGATGTGGGCGTCATCCGCTGGCAGGAATTCACCGGCCTTGAGGCGCGTCTAGCCTCCACCGGTCAGACGTTCCGGGAGGTCCGCGCCGAACGCGCCTGTGTCTCAGAGGCTAGTGCCTCAGAGCCTGTGTCACCGCAGGAGGGGGCCGCGTCGCCGCCCGCCGGCATCAACGCCCTGCCCGCCCCGCGTGTCCGAATCCGCACCCGTCTAGCCGCCTGAGGGAGATGATCGATGTCTGACGACTACGCCGTCGGCTACGGCCGACCACCCCAGGCCACCCGGTTTAAGGCCGGCCAGTCTGGCAACCCCAAGGGCCGCCCCAAGGGATCGCACAATCTGTTCACCCTGCTCAACGACGCCATGCAGACCCGCGTCCCCGTGACGATCAATGGACGTCGAGTCTATCTGACCAAGGCGGAGGTGGCCATCCGTCAGCAGGTCGACAATGCCGCCAAGGGCGACCTGCGGGCCCTCGCTTTCCTGGTCAAGGCGATGGCCCAGGCCGTGCCCCCGCCTTCGGGTTCGTCGGCGGACCAGAAGACGGAACTCACCACCGAGCAGTGCAATGCGATCTTCGAGGCGCTTGTCCGGGAACACGCGGCGGAGGGAGGGCTATGAAGGCCCTCCCAATCCCCGTCGAAGACCTCCTGTTTGCACGCGCACGTGACGACTTCGGTGCCTTTCTCGAACTGACCTTCACTACCCTCAACCCCAAGGTCGAGCTGGCCAGGGGCTGGTACCTGTCAGCTATGCTCCAGGCGTTGAACGAGATCGCAGACGGCTCCAACCGTCGTCTGCAGATCACCGTGCCGCCCCGTCACCTGAAGTCGATCATGACGACGGTGGCCTTCTCGGCCTGGATGATGGGCCGCGACCCGACCTGCAAGATCATCTGCGCCAGCTACGGCCAGGAGCTAGCCTCCTCCCTGTCGCGCGACTTCCGCAAGGTGATCACCTCGGAATGGTACAAGAGGGTCTTCCCTGTCACGGCCGCCTCCATCGACAGGGAAACCGAGAACGAGGTCAGGACCAAACAGGGTGGCTTCCGGTTCGCCACGGCGGTCGGATCGGCGGTCACGGGCTACGGTGCCGATCTGATCATCATCGACGACCTCCTGAAGGCCGCCGATGCCTCCTATCCTGAAGCCAGGGCGAGGGCTCAGCGGTTCGTGGACGAATCCCTCTTCACTCGCCTGAACGACAAGGCCAGCGGAGCCGTCATCGCCATCCAGCAACGCCTGCATGAAGACGACGTCTCCGCCCACCTGACCGCGAAGGGCGGCTACCGCCATCTGAACCTGCCGGCCATCGCCGTGCGGGACGAGATCATCCCCCTCACGCGCGGCCGCACTCACGTCCGCCGGATCGGCGACGTCTTGAACCCCGACCGCGAGCCGATGTCGGTTCTGGACGAGATCCGGGTCGGCCTGGGGTCACGGGCTTTCGAGGCCCAATATCAACAGAACCCCACACCGGCCGACGGAGACATCCTGCGTTGGGATCGCATCCAGTTCCACGACGACGATCCCCTCGACTATCGGACCCGCGATGGCCAACGACTGCTCCACAAGGTGGTCATGAGCTGGGACACGGCCGACACGGTCTCGCCGTCCGCTGACTATTCAGTCGGGACCGTGTGGGGCCATGACGGCACGGCCTGGAAGCTGCTCGACCTCATACGGGCCCGCCTGGCCTATTCCGATCTCCTGGCCCGTATCCGCTCAGAGCGCCGCAAATGGCTCGCCGATCTCATCATCGTCGAGGAGGCCGGGGTCGGGCGCGCCATCCTCGATAGCCTCTCGCGGGATTGTAGATGTCTGAGCGAACCAGAGCACCACGCGCCCTACAGCGCCCGTCTGGCCGCGTCGCCGAGGCTGGGCAAGGCGGAGCGGTTCGCCGCCGCTTCAGACCCCCTCTACTCGGGTAAGGCCCTCCTGCCCCGTGACGCGCCCTGGCTTGAAGACCTTCGCCGCGAGATGATGGCATTCCCGAACGGTCGCCATGATGACCAGGTCGACAGCGTCAGCCAGTTCCTGAACTGGACGGTCGGCCGTGGCGGACGGCAGCTGTTAGACCCTCGCAGGGTCGACCGGACCAGAACACGATGACTCCACCTGGATACAGCTCGCGCCATCGCGGTCCCTGGTTCTACGTGCAGATCTGGTTCCAGCTTTGGGCAAACTCCTGAGGAGCCATCATCTCCTCCAGCACCGGCCCGAACGTCTCTCCCGAGGCGATGAACCGCTGATAACCCGTGCGGCCTCCAAACCCATTGGTGGCGTTGATCTCGCCGCACACCATGGGGGTGGAGCCCTGGAAGATGACGAAGCGGTTGTTGCGAAACCGGACCGCCCCCGGGTCGCGCATCTGGTCGCGGACCGCGATCTCGGTCCGCGCGATCCAGAGCGCCTGCTGGGTCGGATCACGAAGCTTCTCGGCCGACGCCATGGCGGCGTCGCCCGTGGCGGCGATCTCGCGGTCCCGGGCACGGGCCAGCCGCTCGGCCTCTGACGCCTCTTCCTCCGCCAACCGGATTTGCTCCTCGGCCGCAGCCTCGCGCCGCTCTTCTTCAAGCTCCGCACGCGCCGCAAGGACCATGTCGTCGTTTAGGGGGCAGTCGCGCAACTGAGCAGTCTGACGGCACACCTGCACCCGGTCGGCCCATTCCGCCGCCGCTATGTGCTCAGGACGTGCCACCGGCACGCTGTTCAATCCCATGAATGCCACGAAACCTGATGCCGCGATCGCGCCGCCCTGCCAGCGCTTCTTCATGAACCAGAAGGGCTTCACCACCCCTGCCAGCCCGAACAGGCTGCCCATGATGGCCAAGCCCGACACTGCACCCACGACGCCGTCCATAAGAGTCCCCGCTTCCTTGCCGACCGCACCATGCGGCAGCTGCCAAGACCCCGGATCACAGCTGCGCATCCTATGAGTCTCGCCTGACGTGTGGTCGCTCACACTCGCCCGACCGGTCAACTGGAAATGAGACTCATCGGCTGTCGTCCGATAGGATGCGCTGCAGTCACCCTGAGCGCATGGATGTGCGCAAGAGACTGGGACTGCGCCTGCAGCGGCTGCGCCAGGAGTGCGGCCTCTCGCAGGAGGAGTTGGCCGACCGATCAGGCCTTCATCGGACCTATGTCTCAGGCGTGGAACGTGGGGTCCGTAACCCCACCATCACGGTCCTCGACAAGCTCGCCAAGGGGCTAGAGGTGACCCTTCAAGACCTGGTCAGTCTCGACGACTGATCGGCCGGCTACGGCGCTCCAGGACCTCCATCGCGGCCGCCAGGGTGGCGAAGTCGTCGGCCTGGGAGCGGAGGATGCGGCCGGTCACGTCGAACCGGAGAAGATCGACGTCGGTGCAAAGGACCTGGGAGGAGTCAAGGAGAGCTGAGGCCAGCACGCCGAGGCGGAGCTTCGCCTCTAGCGCATCCTCGGGATCAAGCTGGAGCGCGTCGTCGTCGGTCATGGCCCGACTACCGCTCTGACGAAGGCCTCAGTCCAGTGGAGATGTCAGAAATGCGCCAAAAGGCGACATTCAGGTCCGGCCGACAATCCGTCATTCGTTTCAACCAGCGGAGCCCCGTTTGACGGTACGCGTTTTGGCTGGGCCACCCCGATAACCTGGCTCTGGCAGACCAGATTCGCAGCTGACTCATGGACGGCGCGCCGACTGCCTGAGGCCATCACGTCATCATCGGACGGGACAGCGCTGGGCTTCTTCCCAGGCGAGCGCGCGCTGCATCATGATCCCTGACGCCATGAACCCCCGGCCGTCTGGCTGGGCCAGCATCGCCGGTCCTGCCTCTCCCATGTCTCGAGCCGCCGCCGAGATTTCCGCATCCGTCGGCTGGGGCGCCCAGCAGCGATAGTAGGCGACGCCGCAGACGACGCTGCATCGCCTCTGCTCGGCTGGAACTTTGGCCGAAAGGCGGGCGTACTCGTTGCAGGTGCAGTCGCAGCCCGTGCCCAAGGCCGCGCGATTGAACTCCTCGCTGGTGAAGCAGGGCGTGATCCGGAGGGGCCGACCCGTCGACGTCGGTCCAGCCACCGCGCGAGCCGGCGGCGGCACGACATCCGCCGAGGGCAGGGTCGGCGGCGCGGGCCTGGAGACCCCGATCTCGGTCTCCTCGATGGGCGGAGGTGGACGCAATGGGCTGGCGGGGCCGACGATCAAGGTCTCGTCCACCTCCTGCATCGATGCCACGGCCCCCGGCGATCCAACCAGGGTGGGGGCTCCAAGGCTGAGACAACAGGCCCAGAGTCCGATACGGCGGACGAGCTTCCACGGCGCGATCATTGGGAGCGTTCCTGTTCGACCCAGTCACAAACCGCTGTTGCCAGGCTTTCTGGCGGCAGCCCCCGATAGACCTGTTCGTACTGGTCCAGGGTGCTCTGGTCGGTGATGCCCGCCTGCCGCATTTGGCTGAGTTGGGCAGCGATGAACTGGTCGATGTCATCGCGTGTCGGACACGCGGCCCTAAGCTGGGGCAGGGATGATGAGGCGTCTCCGACCTCGGCCTCGGCCCCGCTCGCGGCGCGGGTCGAAGCCGCCGAGCCGAGCGCACCCGCCATGCCCGCCGGCATGCCGCCCGCCGCCTGCAAGACCGTGGACAGGTCGTCAAGCGCGTAGCGCTCTGTCCAGACGCTGCTGATCTCCGATGTGCCTCCCGCCTCCCGCAGAGGCGGATGAACGCCGGCGGTGACGAAACTCATGGAGACCTGGCCGACCTCGACATAGGGACGGCGGCAAACCTCTTCCGCGTCCTCGGACGGGTTGGGTTGATAGAGGCGCGCCGAGAAGGCTCCGACAAGGTATCCAGGGCGATGGGCGACGATATTGACGGTCGCCTGGCTGGGCGGGGTGCCCTCATTGCAGCCGTTGGGACCCCATTCGGGTCCGAGCGGCCCCACGGAGTCGACCGTGCCGCCGCCGCCGACCGCTCCGTCGGACCAGTCGATATCGACGCGGGCGGGAAACTGACCCGTCTGCCCCAGTGCGAGCGGCGGCAGCCGCAGTTCCATCCGCGTGCCTCGGGGACCCACCCCGCGCGCCATGCCGGCGATGAGGGCGTTCAGCTGGGCCTGCCCCTGGGCCGAGCGGGCGTTGATGACGTCGAACATATCCTCCGCCTGGCCTTCGTTGTCCTCCAGCGCGGAGGAGCGCATGTCGTGCAGGCCGGGTGCAGTGACCAGGCGGACCGACTGTCGGGCCATGTCGGCGACCTCGCCGGTCGCGAAGCCGAGCCGCGTCATGGGACCGCATTCGAAGATCGCCCGGTCCGTCGGGGCGCAAACCGCATCATCTTCCGCGTTGTCCCGGATGGCGAGCGGCAGTGGCGCAGGTTGGATCTCAACCGAGCGCGGCTGCGGAAGCCGCCTACGCTGCTCTAGCGCCACGGGCATGACGGCGAGTTTGATCCTAGGGCGGCCCTTGCCGCTGATCACCCCGCCGCGCTGGACGCGTTTGGCCAAGACCGTCTGCGCCGTCTTGCCCGGGCGACGCGAGACGTTCGTGGCCTGTCGTCGGGACGGAACCGCCTCGGCACGCTCATCAGGCTCTGCCGCGGCGTCGAGGGAGCCTCCGATCTGGAAGTAGGTGAAATCGACCTCGACATCACGCCAATCCGTCTCGACCGCCCGGTCGGCGGCATTGATGAGGAGGACACGCTGATCGCCTTGTAATCCACCTGGATCCCGCGCATTCAGCGGCTCGAACGGGACGAGCCAACCGATGCTGCAGCCGTCGTCGCGCTTTATGTGGGTCGGATACCGCACGATCTGGCCGCGCGAGCCCAGCTGAAGATCGTCGCACACCTCTCTCTGGCTCGAGGAGACGGTGATCACGAGTGTCGTTTCATAGTCGGACGGAGGCGCCGCCCGAACGCGAAAGCAGCGCGAGGCAATCGGCGCGATCCGTACATTGCGCGTGACGGCGTCCTGCTGCGTCAAATCGACGGAGTTGCAGCCATGCGACCAGAGGCGCGCATCGTATCGTGAGGCCGCTAGTTCGCCGTTTCTGCCCCACCCTGCATTATCCGGCAGATCGGCGAGCACCGTGACCATCTCGGCATAGATCTGGCGGATGCCACCCGGCCAGACACTCACCGGACGTCCATTGGGACCCGTGACCGGAGTACCGCCGTCATCGACGACCCTCGCGACCCGGATGTTTTCGTCGAGCCAGCCGAGCCACGCGGTGCCTGAGCGAACGCGTGGCGCGGGCTCGCGCATCATGGTCTGTACCGCACGCGCGCCCTGGGGCCGCCCGACGAGCATGTGCCGGTAGAAGGACCCGGTCATGTACCCGGCCATCTGTACGTGACTGTAGGCGGAAAGCACGGCCCCGTGTCTGACCGTGTCCCGACAGGCCTCGTTTTCACGCAGTCCATAATCCCGACAGCGCATGAGCCCCGCAGCAGCGAATGTCTGCCAACTCTGACCGTCGGACGGGTAATCCGGATGGTTGCGGGGATAGGCGTAAGCCAGACCGTCGACATCGAGTGGCTGGTCGTAATACCTAAGCCCGAGGAAGAAGCCGAACTGCTTGGTGTCCGAGCCGGTCGCAAGTCGCCGGGCGATTGCTCGGCGGGTCAGGTCACCCTGCTCCATGAAAGCGAAGCCCCAGCCATTGGCGCTACCCTCGTAAAACCAGTGCGGCGCGTAGTTCTCCATGATGTCGTTGCCGATCCACTCCCGCTGTTTCAGGTGGACAAACTCATGGGAGAAAAGGAGTGGCAGGGCCCATCGCGCCTCCGTGTAGGTCCCTGATCTCATGACCACCGAATAGTTTGTGCCGCTGCACCAGCCCTCGGCCTCTCCCACAGGGGTGCAGAGCTGATCCGCAAAGGGCAGGAACAGCTCGCGAAAGCCTTCCGGCAGAGCGGTGGCTACCGTACCCGGTACTCTTCGTTCCGTCGGGAGGAAGTTCCCCGCTGACCCGCCCCGGTTAGGGTCTTCGATCCAGAAAACGACCGGTCGTCGGTTCAACAAAGTCTGCACACGAGGAGCGCCCCAGGTCGTGGCGTGAGTTCTGAACGCCAAGGAGGCCGCCGCCTGCGCCTCTGCAGGCACCGGATGTCCGCCCGAGGGCGGGGGCCGGTTCTCGTTGCCTGCGGCGTCGACGGGCCGGCCTGTCCCCATGCCGTAGACGATCACCGGGTCCTGCGCGGCCGCAGGCGGGCTGATGGCGATCGCAAGCGCCAGCGCGGCGGCCACTGTGCCGCCCCCATGGCGTATTCTGGACATGGACGTCCTGAGCATTCAACGCGTCTCCCCACTCGCCGGCGGCTCTGCCATCGTCTCGGAAACGTTGCCGGAGGCCTGTTCCGGACATCGTGTCCGGAATCGTCGGAGATTTGCGTTCTTCCTTCCGCACAGGGGGTGCGAGGACAGGATAAGACCATGAAACGCAAGATTGCTCTGCTGGCCTGCGGGCTGGCGATGTTCGGCCTGGGCGGCGCGGCCCTGTCGCAGGAGGGCGTGCTGTTCGACACCGACCTCTATGGCAACGACTACCGCGAAGTGAACCTTCGCCCGGGCGAAGGCTATGAGGTATGCGCCCGGGCCTGTGCCGACGACGAGCGTTGCGAGGCCTGGACGTGGGTGCCCCAGGGGTCGCAACGGGCCGAAGGCCCGAACTGCTGGCTGAAGGATGGCGTGCCGGAAGCCGGAACCCAGGCGACGCTTGTCTCAGGACTGCGCGGCGCGGGCGTGACCCCGGTCAGCTCGACCCAGAGCGCCGTGACCCCCGCTCAGACCCCTCGCCTTGCCCTGTTCGGGGACGATGCGTTCGGCGGACGCTCCATCACCCTGGATCGCGACAACGAGAATCTGCACGTCGAAGCCCTGGATTTCGGAGACGCGACCTGGAGCCTGGCCGCTCAGGGTCGCTGGCTGCTGTGCGAGGACGTCAACTACGAAGGCGAATGCCGCACCTACGAGGGCGATCACAGCTCGCTGCAGGACTGGGGCGGCACGATTTCCTCGGCGCGATATCTGGGACCCGGGGCCGAGAGCCGGGTCTTGGCAGGAACCGGTTCCGATCCGCGTCGGGGTCGAGGCGATCGCCAGCCGGGGGTCGTCGAATCCGCCGCCCAGCGTGCGGCTCGCGTCGCCGCCGACGAGGTTGAACGTCAGGCCCACGATCGCATCCGCGAGGGAATCGGCCGCATCTTCTGATGAGGGGGCGGTCGGCTGGCCCGCTGCGCCAGTCGACCGCTTCGACGGTAAAAAAGGAGCGGACCTTGGGCAGACATCATCTGGCGCTCGCCCTGCTGGCGGGAACCGTCGCCTGTTCAGAGGGCCAAGTCATCGCGCGGACCCCTCCGCCGTCGATCCAGGTGAAGACGGGCGAGGACGGGTCGACCACGCCGGCCGGCGCTCTTCAGGGCAACTGGCGCGTCATGCGTGCCGACGATCCGAATGACGGAGCCATCCTGCGCCTTCAGATCATCCACGACGGTGACACCGTGACCGGAGACTATGTCCTGTTCCAGCCGTTCTGCTGGATCGACCGCCCCCTGCCCCAGCCACTCGGCGATGACTGCGAGTTCACGGACGCCTCTGGGCCGCTCATCGGCTCGATCCAGAACGGCACCGCGACCCTGAGACTTCAACCCGGAGCGGATCGCATGGACCATCGCATCACCCTGCCGGTCGTATCGGGCGACAGGGCCGACGGCACCTATGTGGGGCCACACGGCGATGACGTCGTGGCTGTCGTGCTTGAACGTCAGGGTTTCTGACGGTTCGGACCAACGCGGGCCCGCCGGAACGCCCCGCGCCTGCCGCCTATGAGCCCGGAACGGAGGCGAGGCACTCATCCAGCAGCGGCTGGTTCTCCGCTCGCTGAGCCTCGGTGGTCATGGGCGCACGGGTCTCGGCGACCAGCGTGCTGAACTCGGCCTCCGTCAAGCCGGCGGCCCTGGCGCGGCGATCAGCCTCCTGAAACCACCGGGTCTGCTCCCGGATACCGTAGGCTGCGGTTGCTTCGCCGCCCATGACCATGCGAGCGGCCATGGCCGACGACATCACCGCATGACAGCGCAAGGCCGCGATAACGTCCTCTCGCGTGGCAGAGGCGGGAGCCGGAGCGGCCGCAGACGCGGCTTGGGCTCCCGGCGCGTTCGCCGGCACGCTTGCCGACTCGGAGGCCGCAGCAGGCTCCGCAGGGTCGGATGGCCCGCATGCAGCGAGAAGAAACGTCGCCGTCGACGCCACGATGGAAAATTGACGCATGACCTTCACCTCCTCTGGCGCAGCCTTTGTGGCACTGGTCAGAACGCAATCCGTGTCCGACGCCGGACATAGGAGTGGTGCGGCGGTCCGGTTTCGGCTTAAGGTATCAGCGTTCATCGGGGTGGGTTCGGTTCATGTCGGCCATGTCTTCACGTCTCCCGGGCGACGTCGACGCCGTGCGTTGCGGGGCTGATCGGTTGGCGTCAGAACTCTGGGGCGAGCTGCGCAAGATCGCCACGCGGGAGCGGTATCGCGTCGGAGCCGGAGAAACCCTCCGAGCAACGGCGCTGGTCAGCGAGGCATGGCTCAGGCTGCGTCGCAGGGACGACTGGAGCAACGACGAGCATTTTCTCCGCTCCGCGGCTCTGGCAATGCGCCATGTGCTGGTCGATCACGCCCGCGCCCGACTGGCCGCCAAGCGGGGCTCCGGCAAGCTCGATCCTTTGACAGACGATCTTCAGCCCTTCTGGGAAAGCGACGACCGTCTCGTCGAACTCGACGAGGCACTGGGCCGCCTGGCCAAGCTCAATCCCCGCCTTGCCCAGGTGGTCGAGCTCCGCTTCTTCGCCGGCTACAGCGACGAGCAGACCGCCCGTTTGCTGGGCATGACGGATCGAACTGTGCGGCGCGACTGGGTCAAGGCGCGGGCCTGGCTGTTTCGGGAACTGAACGGGGAACTGGTTGTGCCGCTTCCGCTCAGCGAAGAGCGTATCGCGTCCTGATCTGATCGATCGCCTTGATCTGCGAAGCCCCCGCCGGACCGAGAGCGGCCAAGGATTGCTCAGCTGAATTCAAAAGTCCGCGCGCCTCATCGGCACGCCCCTGGGCGGCTCTTACTCGGCCCAGAGCGACGGACACGACCGCCGTCGCAGGATGGCCGGCACCCAGCGCCGCTTGAACCGCGCGCAGACCTTCCTCGCTCCGGCTTGCGGCCTCGGTCGTGCGACCCAGGGCGAGGTAGGCTTCGCTGAGGCCGGCCAGCGAGGATGCATAATGCAGGCTGCCCACACTGGCGTGTTCCCGCGCCATGTCCACGGCCTCCTCCAACAGGGGGGTCGCCTCGACCGGCCGGTTCAGTTGCAGCAGCGTCTTGCCGTAGTTGCTGATCAGAGCCGCGGTCGCCGCCGAGGGCCCATAGAGGCTTCGCCTGACCTCCAGCGCGCGACGGAACAGAGGCTCGGCCTGACCGGGCCGACCTTCCAGCACCTCGAGCGCGGCGAGATTGTTCAGCGTATTGAGCGCGTCAGGTCCGGAGCCGAGGCCGGTGGCCTGCCAGACAGCCAAGGCCGCCCGGAAGGAAGGGATCGCCTCATCGGGACGTCCGGCCGCGACCAGCATCACGCCAAGGTCGTTGTGATAGACGCCGACCTCCCGATGGTTCGGGCCGCTCAGCCCTATGCGGATCGGCAGATTCTGCTGGAGCAAGCTGACGGCGTCCTCGACGCGGCCACCGTCTCGCAGCAGCCGCGCCTCGACGAGGCGGCTGTCCACCAGCTGCGACCGCCATCGATCCGGATCGGTCGACCAGAAGTCCTGGGCCTGACGCAGATACTGCGACGCCTCGTCCGGTTGGGCCTGGCGTAGCTTGACCTGGGCCAGATCATAGGCGGCGGAGGCCACGATATGTGGCGCGACCGCCGGAGCGTCGATAAGGCGCGCGAGCAAGGGTTCCGCCGCCTCGTAGTCGTTCAGATAGAAGAACAGTTCGCCCAGCATCTTTACGAGCGGGCCGCCTCTGACGGGATCGGCCTCGAACTGAGCCAGTACCTGGCTGGCCGCGCCGTCCAGGACCTGGGAGACATCCGCGTCCGGACCGCCCGTCTCGGCAGCGTTACGGAGCATGAAGTAGAGGTACTGCTGAACCGCCTCGAGCCTGGCCTGTTCGAGCAGCGCTGCGTCCCGCTGGGTCGCCGCCCGTTCGGCCTGCACCAAAGCCGCGCCCAGGCCACCCGCCAGGCTGAGCCCGATCGCAAGCCCCGCGGCGATCGGCCAGCGGCGGCGGCGCACGAACCGTCCGAAGACATAACCCCGTTCGCCCTCGCGGGCCTTAACGGGGCTGCCGTCGAGAGCTCGGGTCAGATCGGCCGCGAAGGTGTCGACCGTCGGGTATCGGGCATGGGGTTCCTTGCGTAGGGCGCGCGCCAGAATGGCGTCCAGATCGCGGGCGAGAGCGGCAGATGCGCCCAGGTCGGCCGCCGTCGACAAGAGCCGGTCGGCAGGCGTCTCGGCGATCTTTCGGATCGCCACGATCATGGGATCCCCTGCCACGACGATCGGAGGACGTCCGGCCAGAAGCTCGAACAGCGTCGCGGCCAGACCATACACGTCGGTCATGACGGTCGCCGACCGCCCCTCCAGCAGCTCCGGGGCCGCATACTCGATCGAAAGCGGCGTTTCGGTCCGGGCGCCTTCCCCGACTGTCACGAGCCGGGCGACGCCGAAGTCGATGAGACGCGTCCGGCCTTCGGCCGTCACCAGGATGTTGGATGGCTTGATATCGCGATGGACGATGAGCTTGGCGTGAGCGTGGCCGACCGCCTGACAGAGTTCAAGGATCAGCCTGACCTTTCCTCGTGCGTCGAGGCGCCGCTCGGCGCACCAGGCGTCAATCGGAGCCCCGTCGACATACTCGAGGACCATGAAGGGCCGGTTGTCGGCGCTGAGCCCTCCGTCCAGCAGTCTGGCGACGCCCGGGTGCTCCAGTTCCGCGAGGATCTGCCGTTCCGCCTGAAAGCGGCTCCAGAAGGCGGCGGGCAAGGGCCGCATCAGCTTCAAGGCCGCCTGCTGACGATACTCCCCATCGGCGCGTTCGACGCGATAGACCTCTCCCATGCCGCCGCCGCCCAGACGTTCGCGCACTTCCCAAACGCCAAACCGGCTCCCGGGCTCGATCTCGTTCGGCACGGTTTCCTCGGACGTGAGAAAGGCCGCGCTTTCCTCGGCCGCGGCGAGCAGCGAAAGCGCCTCGCGTTCCAGCACGGGGTCGACCCCGAGACGCTCGCGCACCAGACGGCGGCGATCACTCGGCTTCCGCTCCAGAGCCTCATCAAGAACGGCTTCGACTTTTTCCCAGTCCACATCAGCCCCCGCCTCTGCTGCCACACCGTGGGTCGATCAACGGCCGACGGTCAACCCTCCCCGAGGCTGTAGACGAGGGTGACGAAGCTGCCGGTCCCGTCTTCCTCCGGGGCGATCGTGACCTGGAGGCCATGATCGGGGTTGTCGGAACGATTGCCGGTCAGCATCAGCGTCCCGTTCATATTGATCTCGTTCCTGACGGCGAGGTCCGAACGCTCGAGGACGCCGCGATAGAAGCTGGCGACGGCCGTGACCGGGTCTGCGACCCGAAACGTGACCATCCCGCCGCGGGTTTGACCCGCCTGTGCCGATGCCATTCCACTCATCGAGCTTTCGATCCGGGCACCGGGATACAGCGGTGCGAAATCCGGCATATCGGAAGGGACCGACGCTCTGGAACCCAGTTCGAGATTGACCTTCTCTCCGGTTTCCGGATCCGACACGGTATGCCGCTCGGGTGCATCACAGGCGGCCAACGTCGTCATGATAATCAGGGTCCAGCATGCGATTTGCGTTCTCGGCATCGCCTCCTCCAAGAATCTGCATTCTTGGACTGAGAACGGCATGTCGTCGAAAAGGCGGACATTTCGTCTATGGGCGCGGACGCCAGACGCAAACAGCTGACTTTCGATCAAATTCAGGAACCGGGCACAAACTGCCCTTGAGCGAACAAACTCGACCGTCGCATCAAGCCAGATCCGTCACTCTTGGCGTAGGCTCGCTCGGCATCCGAAAACGGACGCTCCGAACGACCGCAATGAGTCAGAAGCGGCCCTTCCGGCGGCGGCGGGCCCAACGTTCGCAGCTGACTCGAAGCGGACGTTGGGGCTGGCTGGCGAGAAGAGGTCCGCTCCTGACTCTTATCGGACGTTCAGGACGTCCGCTTTCGGACGACGCTGGAAGCTAAATCCAGTGCGTCAGCGTCTAACTCAAAGTGGAGTTCTGATCGGGCCTGTGGCGAGATGCTACGACCTACTGATGGTCGCCGTTACAGACGGTCCTGAGCGACGGGCGATCATGACGAGCGAGCAAGCCGCTACCGCGGAGTCTCTGGATCGGAATGCTGGGGCAGGGTGCGGTGCTGCAGCCGCTCCCAGGTCTCGATCAGAAACAGGGCCACCGAGCTCGCGGAATTCAAAGCTAGGAGAGCAATGCGCGCGTCGATCCGCGGGAAACCTCGCTGACGGCCATGCGCGTCGCCGCCGTGGGTTCGTAGCGCACCGATGCCTTTGATGACCGAGGTCAGGCCACTGAGCACCTGCCGAATATCGGCTTCGATCTCCGGCGGGAAATCGCTTCGCCCTGGCGATAAGCGGAGCGGCTCCTGGACCGCCTTCAGCAGGCCCTCAACATCCTTTTTCGGCGGCAGCGGGAGGGAGAGTTCGATGAGGATCGACCGGCAGACGGCCTCGATCAGAGAGCAGGCCGCAGTTACGGCATCCTCGGGGTCGGACTTGAGGCTAGGCATCGCACGGGCGAGTTCGAGCTGAACGGTGTCGAAGTCGATGGTCTGGACCTTCGCCAGGAATGGTTCCACCACGAGTCCCGCGTGTTGGAGTTCTACTAGAACCGCCCGTCCGCCGACGACGGTGACCGACAGCCCATCAGGCTCAAGCGCAATGTTGAGACGGTTACGAACGGCGACCGCCTTGGCAGGCTCAGAGAGATACTCCCTAGGGTCGCAGACCTTCTGGATCAGCCGCTCGATCGCCGCATCGCCGTCCGGTCTGCGCATGGCGTTCCTAATCGCTTCGGTGGCGGCCGGTACCCGTGAGCTCGCGCCGATCCGCATATCGATGCCGCAGTCGAGAAAGAACTGCTCGATCTTCGGGCCGGATCGGTAGATGCCGACCGGCGCGGTCTGATCATTCCCGGCACCGCCTGTGATTGCGTCGACCAAGGCGCCGACAATGAATGCAGAAAACCGGCTTTGCATGCGTCTCGTTTCCGCAAACGACTGAGGCGAACACCTTACGACAGGGCCGGCCCACGGAAAGCGTCTCGTGCGGCTAACAGATCGAGTGGAGGAAAGCGCCACATTTGGATCCGGCATCAAGTCATACGATGACGGGTGTTCGCGAAGCGCACTTAGGACGCCGAGGGCCGATCAGATGTCGTGCAGCGAACTTGAACTCAAATGGCGCAGGACGTCGCCCATGGCCCCCTCGGTCTCGCGGGTCGCTTCTATGGAGAGGTCTTCCCAAAGCTCGATGCTCCGCAGGGAGGATGCGTAGCCGGCGAGCGACGCGTTGAATTCCCGTCTCGCGACCAAGGCCCGTTGCCGGGCCATCAGTAACGGCACCTGGTGGTCGAGACCGCGAACTCTCTCTGCGTGCATCTGCTTCACAACTTAGCTGTGGGCATGTGTGGTCGACCGGTGTTCGTGGAACGATTCTCGTCGCATTCTCGCGGTGAGCCTTCGTCAAGCGCTATCGACGAGTCGTGCGCCGGGAATGAAAATTTGACCGATCTGTTTGCCGAAGTCGTCGAGCTGAAACTACCCGAACGATTCACCTTCCAGGGGCGCATCTTGGGTGCTGCCTTCTCGCATCTGGACCGCGAGTCTGAGACCGTGTCCGCAACGGTTGAACCTTACGAATACAAGAAGATCGCTGCCTTTAGGGCCCGGCTGCCGTCGGGCGAAACGATCGCTTTCGTAGACAAGGCCACCACCTCGAATTTTGGATGCGACGGCGTTCTGCAGGTCGATGACGCATCATCGGCGTCGTCAATTGCCGCATCGTTGGATGCGAACAACGGTGTCTGGCTGTTTCCGAAGACGAAGCGCGCGCTCTCCGTTCCGCGAGATGGGTGCATCGCCTTCGGTGACGAGGCACTGAAGTCATGGAAGGGGAAACTCACGCTGCGGGCCGAAGAGGTCGAAAACGCGCAGGTCATAACCAAAGGCCTCCGCCCGCCTCAGATTGGCGCAGTTTATGCGACGCAGGCCCATTGGAGCGTCACCAATTCGCCCGCGACGGTGGTGATGCCCACCGGCACGGGTAAGACTGAGACGATGCTCGCGTTGACGGTCGGAACCCCAATCAGGCGGCTCCTGGTTGTCGTGCCGAACAGCAACCTCCGTAAACAGATCACTCAGAAATTCGAGACCTTGGGTGTGCTGAAAGCGGCAACCTGCCTCGAAGAGTCTGCTCGCTACCCGGTCGTCGCGAAGCTTGTGAGCGGTCCTAAGACCATCGAAGAGGTCGACGAGATTTTCCTTCGTTCGAACGTGATCATTTCCACGCTTCAGATCCTCGGCCAGGCCCCGCCGGAGGTACAGGCGCGGATGGCGGAGCACGTCGATGCACTGTTCGTCGATGAAGCCCACCATATCGCGGCCAAGACTTGGTCCGCCGCGCGTGCGCAGTTCAAGCGCAAGCGCATCCTTCAGTTTACAGCGACACCATTTCGGAATGACGGCCGACGCGTCGACGGTCGTTTTATATACGTCTACCCCCTTTCGAAGGCGCAGGAGGAGAACCTCTTCAAGCCCATCAAATTCGTCCCTGTTCAGGGTCTTGATGAGGAAGATGCAGACGACAAAATCGTGGCTGAAGCCGTCCGCGTTATGCGAGAGGACCGCGCTGCCGGCTTCGAGCATCTTGTGATGGCGCGTGCAGATACAATCGCGCGCGCGACGAACCTATTTCGCAAGTACGCGAAGGCTGCTCCCGAAGCCACGCCTGTGCTTATTCACAGCGATCTCAGCAGGGGCGAGCGCGAGACGCGACTTCATGAGCTAATAGAGAAGCGAAGCAAGATCGCTGTCTGCGTCGACATGCTCGGCGAAGGTTTTGATCTACCCGATCTAAAAATTGCCGCTCTGCACGATAAGCAGCGAAGCGAAGCGGTCACGTTCCAGTTCGTTGGACGGTTTACGCGGACACGGAACGATCTCGGTGACGCCACCGTCATCGCCAACATAACAGGCACAGACATCAAGGAGTCGCTCAGGGTCCTCTACGCTGAGGACGCAGATTGGAACCGAGTCCTGAGTGTTGTTGGCGCGGCCCGAACTGAGAAGGAGCGTCGCCGCGAAGAGGTGTTCGCAGGCTTCTCGGACATCCCCGAGCACTTTCCATTGGAAACGCTTACACCTCGGATGAGCACTGTCGTCTACAAGACCACGTGCCCATCATGGCAACCACACGCCATTGAGGACATGTTCAAACCGGGCTCAATCGTTGAAGGCCCTCACATCAACGAAACCGAACGCATCGCGATTTTCGTGAAGCGTGAGGAAGATCGCCTGCGCTGGACCACCGCCAAAGAGCCGACGAACGTCGAATACAACCTCTACATGATCCACTGGGATGACAATCATGGTCTGCTCTACATCAACAGTTCGCGCCTGAAGGATCTCCACGAAGACATCGCCAAGAAGATCTGCGGCTCGGACGTCGAGCGCATCCGCGGAGAAAATATCTTCCGCGTTCTCGACGGATTCCGCCGCCTCATCCTGATGAACCTTGGCCTGAGCGAAACGCAGAGGAAGCCGGTTCGCTATTCAAGCTTCATGGGTTCGGATATCGGCGAGCAGCTCGATACGCTGCCTGGCAATCGCAATCGGATGAAGACCAACCTCTTCGGGCAAGGTTACACCGACGATGGGAAGACCACGATCGGCTGCTCGGTTAAAGGCAAGATCTGGTCCTATGACACCACCAACAACTTCGGCGACTGGATCGACTGGTGCCATGGCCTCGGCCGTAAGCTGACTGACGGCACGATCACCACCGACAAAATCATCCAGCGCCTTGTCAGACCGAAACGCCAAACAACTCGCCCTCCGAAGCGCCCTATTGCAATCGCTTGGCCCGAGACCTTCCTCCATCTGCAAGAGGACAAGGTCGAGATTGAGATCCAGGGCGTTCGAGCGCCCTTCTACGACTGCGATATCGAGCTGAGCTCATTCAGCGATGGTGGCCCGCTCGGCTTCCGCGTCGTAGCTGACGAGCGCGCTGCCGACTTCGAGATGACGATCGATGCAGCCGGAGCCCACTACCTCCAGACAAGCGGACCAGAGGTGTCGGTTTATGTGCGCGGGAAGGAAAAGCTCCTGCGCGAGAAGTTCGTCGAGGACCCTCCGCACATTTATTTCGCGGACGGCGACATGCTTGTCGACCACGATCTTTTCGTCCTGCCTCCGTATGAGGAACGACCGGCTTTCGACCTCGATAAGATCGAGGCTCTCGATTGGACCGGCGTGAACATTCGGAAGGAGTCACTCAGCTCGATCGACGACGACTCCGTGCAGGCGTTTATGGCTCGCAGGCTCCGAGACAGCGATGCAGAGTACGAGGTGATCTATAATGACGACGGGTCTGGTGAAATTGCTGACCTCGTCGCCATGCGGCTCTCAGGGAGCACGCTCAAGGTGGACCTCTTCCATCTGAAATATTCTTCGAGCGATCGGCAAGGCGCTCGTGTCGATGATCTCTTTGCGGTTTGCGGGCAGGCTCAGAAATGCATCCGCTGGCGAGAGCGTCCCGATATCTTTCTGGACCATCTTCAAAAGCGGGAGGCGAAGGCAATCCGTGGCGGTCGCCCGAGCCGCTACCTCATCGGCACGCCAGCCATCGTGAATGGATGGACGAACCGCTGGAAGGAGTTCTCCTACGAGTTCAGCGTCTCTATCGTTCAGCCGGGCTATGTGAAGACCGCCTTCGATCCGTCGCACCTAGAGCTCTTTGTCTCGACGGAAGCTCTGTTGATGGACACGTGGGGGATGAGATTCCGGGTCATCGCCGCGGAACACACCTAGCCTAGCGTGCAGACGGAATGACTGCTTCCCGGCTTGCTCCCAATGTCGGCTCGTGGCGCGCACCAGGCCTCGACTAACGCCCACGCCCAGGTGGCCGACGTTAGGGATGCGATCGGCCGACATTCAGTGCTGTCATCTGGCGGTCCAGACGCTGCAATGCGAGCGTCAGCTGAGCGACCGACAGGCGGAAGCTCGGCAGCAGGCGCGGCCGTGGTGGCGGAGGTGGTGAAGGAGGCGCGGCCGGCGGTGTTCCGGCTTGGTTCTCAGTTGCTCGCCTCGATAGCCTGTGGCATCACGACGTCATGCGAGTAGCCCTCGGGCGTTTTTCTCGGGGGAGTAAGCATGGCGATCGCCTCAGTATCATGCAGCCTGCGCCAAGTGCGCGTTCGGTTCGTGGCAGCTTTAGTCAGCCTGCTGACACTGGTGGGAGGCGGAGCCGCTCTGGCTCAGAACGCCTATGTCTCGAGCACAAATGCCAACAACGTCTCGGTCATCAACACGGCCACAAATGCCGTCGTCACTACTGTGGCTGTTGGGAACAATCCCTTCGGCGTAGCCGTCACGCCTGACGGAACTCGCGCCTACGTCGCGAACGCGGGCTCTGCTAACGTTTCGGTCATCAACACCGCGAGCAACAGCGTCGTCGCCACCGTGGCCGTGGGTACTGGACCTTTCGGCGTGGCTGTGGCCCCTAACGGGAGCCGCGCATATGTCGCGAACAGTGTCTCCAACACCGTTTCGGTCATCAACACGGCGACTAACGCCGTAATCGCCACTGTTTCCGTGGGAAACTTTCCCCGTGGTGTGGCCGTAAGCCCCGACGGAACGCGCGTTTATGTGACCAACGTGAACTCCAACAACGTGTCGGTGATCAACACCGCGACTAATACCGTCATCGCCACCGTGGGTGTTGGAAATCTCCCCTTCGGCGTGGCCGTGACTCCCGACGGAACACGCGTCTATGTTGCAAATATAAGCTCCGGTTTCGTCTCGGTCATCAACACCGCCACCAACGCAGTCGTCGCCACTGTGGCCATGGCCAACGGTTCCTTCGGCGTGGCCATAAATCCCAACGGGACCCGCGCCTATGTCACGCTGCCGGGCTCCAATAACGTCTCGGTCATCAACACCGCCACCAACACCGTCGTCGCCTCCGTGCCTGTGGCTAACGGCCCCTATGGCGTGGCCGTGACCCCCGATGGAACGCGCGCCTATGTCTCGAGAGAGCTCGCCAATGAGATCTCGGTCATCAACACCGCTACCAACGCCGTTGTCGCTACGGTGCCGATTGGAGCGACATCCAACGTCTTTGGGCAGTTCATCGTCCCCGCCCCGCCGGCCTCTCCGGCCGCCGTGCCCACGCTATCGGAGTGGGCCTTCATCCTGCTGGGCCTGGTGCTGGCCGCCGGCGCGGCGGTTTACGTGCAGAGACGGCAGGCGGCGGTCTAGCTGGTCTGTCACCCGACCCTGAGCGGGTCGGTAGAGCCCGCGCGCTGGCGGACGATGTCATGGGTTCGCCGGAGCCGTTCGGAACGCCAGCTTTCCGCCAGCCGGTCCGGTATGAGGCGGGTCTCCTGCATCAGCTCAGATGGATACTGCGCATACGGCAGGATCTACCGGATGCCTGGTGGAAATCCGATCATCAGCCATTGCAGGATGAGACGTGCCACTAGCGACGGGCGCTTGTGAGCCGAAACCGTCGCCTCGTTTGAGGCTCTTGGACGCAAGCAAACTCTTCTAGACATTAGCATACCGCGCCTGTTGGACAGCCCAATCTTAAGGCTCTCCCTTTCGTTATTGTTGATCGGCGTGCGAGGGTTCGGAGCCGGGCAGCGTGTGAGCGATAGAGCGGATGGACTCACGCGTGACGTGTGGCTACCGTCTCTTCTGCGCCCGAGGGGGGCGAGGGAGGCTATCCATGAAACTGAAGATCGCCACGGCGCTGTGCGCCGTGTTGACGCTGCCTGCATGCGCGACGGTGACGCGCGGCACGAATACAGCCTGGGAGGTGACGTCCACCCCTCCGGGAGCGCGTGTCGAGACCTCGAACGGTCACATGTGCCAGGCCACGCCGTGCTCGATCCGCATGCCTCGGCGTTCAGAGTTCATCGCGACCCTGACGCTTGAGGGGTATCAACCGGCGACTGTAACGGTCACCAACAAGGTGGCGACCGGCGGCGGCGTCGCCATGGCCGGCAACGTCCTAGTCGGCGGAATCATCGGCGCGGGCGTCGACGCAGGATCCGGTGCAATGCTGGACCTCACGCCGAACCCAGCGCATGTCGAGCTGCGGCCGGAATAGCTCCCTGCCCACGTAGCGAGGCCCCGCCGACTTGGCGGGAGCCTCGTAGGTCAAAGCCGGTGCAAAGCACCGTCCGGCAGCGGACGCTGCAGCGCCTTCGCCTCGTCCCAAGGCGCGCGCATCCAGACGTCGCACTCCTCGGCCGTCGTCAGGATCACCGGCATGGCCTTGGGGTGGACAGACTTCACCGGCTCGGACGGCTCGGTCGTCAGGAAGGCGAACAGGTCGCAGGTCTCCGGCCCTGTCTTCATCTTGCGCACACAGGTCCAGTCGCGAACGAAGGCGCCCGCGAACGTGGACAGCGGATGGTCGCCCGGCAGGGAGAACCAGACCGGACGATAGCGGCCTTCGGCGTCGCGACCGGGCTCGCTGAAAGCGTCGAAGGGGACGAGGCAGCGGTTCGCCGGCGACAGCCACGGCCGCCAGTGCGACGAGCTGGTGTTGCGAACGTTCGTCGTCCCGCCGTCGGGCTCCAGCTCCAGGTAGCGCTTGAAGGCCTCGTCATCGACGACCTGGCCCTTGGCGCGCAGCTTCTCGACCCGCTTGGCGGTCGCGTCCATCAAGGCCTTGCGCGACGACGGCATTCCCCAGCGCGCCGTGGTGAGGATCAAGCCGCCCTCCTCGTCATCGTGCCGGATGATCGGCGCGGTGTAATCTGGGTAAATGTCACGCGGCTCCAGATTACCCGCATGGTTCGCCATGGCGCGGGTGAGGGCGAGGATGTCGCCGGGGCCGGAGCGGACACGGTAGAGGTTGCACATGGTGCGGGAAGCCTCAGACGGAGGCCAGGCGCCAGATTGCCGCCGTCATCTGAGACTGCTTCTCGACGCCCACCTTTGCGTAGATGCTCCGAAGTTGCGCCCTGAGCGTGCCGGTCAACACGCTCCTCATCTGGCCGATCTCCTCCAGATCCAGCCCGCCAGCCAGCAAAACCGCGACTTCGGCTTCGCTGATCGTCAGGCCGTAGGTGTCGACAAGCAGCCGAGGATGTAATGGCGGCTCCGTGGTAACTGGTCGTGCCTGGAGCAGGATGCCGTCTATCCCGCCCAGTTGATAGGCGGCGATGACGAGACCGGCGCCGCCCGTGGTCTTGAGAACCGTCCTGGCCCCTTCGTTACTGGCGCTGGCAAGCAGGCTGGAGAGCGCCGGAGCGAAGTGCTCGACCGCCTGCAGTAGATTGTCGGCCCTGACAATGAACCTCCCTTCATCCATCAGCGCGTGACCCGCGAGGTTTGCGCCTCGCACGGTACGCATATGGTCGATCAAGATGCGCGCAACGTTAGACATGACCCCTCCATTACGCGGAAGCTGCCACGCCTAAACTAACTTGTGGAGTCGCAGGTTCGGCTGCCGAACTGCCAGCCGACCCTGAGCATCGGTCAATCGGCCGGAAGGACTGGCGTCCCTCGGTCAGGCCGCGATGCGCCGGCGCTGAATGTAGATGGCCGCTCCGCCAGCCAAGGTCAGGCTGAGAATTATCATCGCCCATTCGCTCAGAGTTGGCACCGGCGCGGGTGGCGCCGCTGCGACCTCGGTGGCCGTAAAGGTGAGATCAAATGCGGGGAAAGGGGTATTGTAGTTCGCGATAAATGTGCCGCCGGCATACGGATTGTTGGTGTCTAGAAAGAAGTTCACAGGTCCGTCGAACGCGAAGGCATACTGGTTCCCTGCCACGACCGGCAGGGGCGTGGCCAAGACGATCGTTTGAAAGCCCGAGCTCGTTGAGTCCACCAGAGTGACCGCCTGCGACGATGCAGGCGTTCCGATCACCCCGTTCGTACCGCTGCCGGTCCCGTTGTAAAAGCGAACCGTCGTCGCCTGGTTCTGTCGCGCGCGAACCTGGATCTGGGTGAGGTTGCCGGTCACGGTCGCGGTGAAGCTCTGACCGATCCCTCCGGCGGAACCATTGGAGTTCCCGGACGGCTGGTTGATTGTTTGCGCGAGGGCGCTAGAGGGCAGGGTGCCCATAAGGCCGGCAGCGCAAAAGAGCGCAGCGGCTCGCGCGAAGAAAACTCGAAACATGAAGTCCTCCCATGGACTAAACGCGTGCATGGAAAAAACTCCACGTTCCCCTTGGTAACGATGGTTTCTGAACAAAAGTCAAGGGGATGAACTTCAATCCATTCGCCCTGGCGGTCTAAGTCATCACAACCGTTATCCCCGCCCCCGGCGGCTGTGCGTGAAAGACCACCTTGCCCGGGCAGCCCATGCGGCGGGACTGGGCGCGCTGGCCCCAAAGGCGATAGTTTGGCCCCTTCACCTGCGCGATGCGCTTCAGGTCGGCGACGATGCGCAGCTCGCAGACCTCGCACTCGGTGAAGACGCGCCAGCGGTTGTCGATGGCGGCGCGCACCGTGGGCGCGGCGGCGCGCCAGTCCTCCGGGCTGTACCGGTCGAGATTACGGCGTCCCATGGTCGTAGTCCCGCGTCGGCGCGCGACCGGCCCTCAAGCCGGTCATGCTAAACTCGACCCGGCCGCCGCATGGCGGCTTTCGGCCATCACACCCACTTCACTGACAACGCAGCTTCTCTTCCAGCTCGGTTAGCTCTAGCGCCCGAGCGGCGAATGGGAGCGCGTCAGGATCGAGCGTCTTAAATGTCCCACAAGACCGGCAACTGGTTAGGACGCCGACCCCGTCGTCTAGATCCGCCAGCCTGAACGCCAGGCGCTGCGGACTCACGCTTGGGGCGCGGCAGACCGGCGGGCGTAGCTGCCCAGCCCGGCGGCGACCTCCGCAAGGAAGGCCCGGTAGGCGTCAGGCGACTGGATAATCTCCCGCGCCCGGTCGTCGCTGATGCGGGCGCTGGCCAGGCGCTCCATCATGCGGTGCTGGTCGTTGGCGCGGGTGGGGAAGAGGTTCTCTTGCATGACTGGCTCCGTGGGCGCCGACCCGAGGAGATGCGTAGCGCCGCCGACCCCAGGACCTCAAGAACAAACCAGGAACTTACTTGTGGACGCATAGCGGAGAAGTCGGTCGACACGTCGGCCTAGCCGGCTGCGGTTGCTTCACCTCACCTCGATCCACGCCGGCGCGTGGTCGCTCGCGTCCTCCAAGCCTCTAACCCAATCGTCGACGCCGGCTCCCCTGAGGCGAGCGGCGGCTTCGGGGTTGAGGAGCAGGTGATCGATGCGGAGTCCAGCGTCCCGGGGCCAGGCCTCGCGGAGGTAGGACCAGAACGTCCATCGGGGCAGCGTGCAAGGGCCGTGCGCCGCCATCGCGTCGGTCCAGCCGTTGCTCAGCAGCTCCGCGAACAGGGCGCGGGGTTCGGGTTGCACGAGCGCGTTCTTCTTCCAGGACCGGAGCGAGTAGATGTCGGCGTCCGTAGGCACGACGTTGTAGTCGCCCGCCAGCACCACGGGCGCGGCCACCGCTCGGAGCGCCGCGGCATGTGCGATGAGCCGCCTCAGCCAAGCGAGCTTGTAGTCGAACTTGGCCCCCGGCCAGGGGTTGCCGTTGGGCGCGTAGAGGCAGCCAATGACCCAGCCATTCACCGCGGCCTCCAGGTAGCGGTTCTGGGCGTCCGCCGGGTCGCCCGGCAGCGAGCGGCGGGTCACCACCGGCTCGCCGAGGCGCGAAAGGATAGCCACGCCGTTCCAGCTCCGCTCTCCGACCCACGCCGCCCGGTAGCCTAGCTCCAGAATGGCCTCCTCGGGAAACTGCTTTTGCTCGGCCTTCAGCTCCTGGAGGCAGACGACGTCCGGCCGCTCGTGGTCGAGCCAAGTTTGCAGCGACTCCAAGCGCTTATTGACGCCGTTGATGTTGAAGGTCGCTATACGCATGCACGACCGGAACGGTCGAGGTCGCCCCGGCGCTGCGTAAGGGCGCGCTGTCGAGCCAGCAACATCAAAGGGCTCCCGTCCCGCAGTCTGCGGTAGTCAGCCCGCGAGGCGGGATGGGGTTGAAATAGCCACAGGTCATTTGTCGCTGACCACGTGCTTGGGCAGGTCATCAGTGTGCTATCAACTCAACTCCCCTGCCCTCTTCAAGTTAGCAGTGTCGGTCATGCGGCAACGGCCGCGTTCGACGCGGCGTGCGCCTGAATCCGCAGGGTGCGAAGCCGAGCTATCAACACCACCGCTCCGGCGCTGGCCGCCGCTGGCGTGTGAGCTTCTACCCTTAGGACTCGAAAGGACGACTCGGTCGCTTCAGGGTCGGGCGAGACTGCAAGGTTTGGTACAAAGCCCTGGTCCTGCCCGACCATCTCCAGGTGCCCCCTTCGACCGGCTCGCGACCGTGCGCGTCGAAGGCGAGATCGCAGACGTGCCAGTCGCCGGCGCCCCGATGCCAGCCGGCGACGGTCGACGCTGCTTGATCATTTCGCGCCAGGTGCTGAAGACTGCGGAGATCGACCTCGGGAGCGAGGTCAAGATGCGTGTTCGGATCGACGACCAGGCTCGGTGGACGTGCCTGAATGGTGCGCGGCAGCGCGGGCGCTGCACGCGGAGGCTCAAGGGGCCTGAGACGCGCTCACCCCCGGCAAGAAACGCGGACATAGCGTCTCAACCGCGAAGAGTGGAAACCATCGGCGAGCGGGGCGAAACAGTGATCGCTCAGGTCACCAGTCTTGCGATCTCACGCTAACGCATTCCTGCGACCTGATCTTGCCACATGCAACATCGAGGCAGATGCAGACGTGGCCATGGGTCGCAATAAGCCCGCAATGCCGTGATAAGGGTATCTTCAGCATGACTGCCTAGCTTTCGGCGCTTGGGAGTCCTTTGCATGTCTCAGCCGACCTTCGAGCGTATAGCTCATCTGGCCGCCACCGCCTTCGGGACGCCGACGGCACTTGTGACCGTAGTCGACGACCAGAGGAACTGGTTTAGAGCTGTTCGTGGCGCAGCCGAGCCCTGCGCGAGAGATGAGAGTTTCTGCGCCGTTCTCGTGGACTCTGACGACGATTTCCTGGTGGTAGCGAATGCGGCAACCGATCCGCGTGTGAAGGACAAGCCTGCCTCACTCACAGGCGCTGTCGGCTTTTACGCTGGAGCCGTGATCCGAACAGCCGATGGCAGACGAGATGGTGCCGTGTGCGTGATCGACCGGGAGCCTCGCGAGCTTGGAGATCCCGAACAGATCGAAAGCCTAAAGCTCCTCGCCCGCCTCGCCGGCGAAGAACTCGACCGCCAGCGTGTGTTCAGAGCTCAGACCAAGCGCGCCCACATGCTCAATCTGGCCGAGACGATGGCCGGGCTGGGCCACTGGTTCATCGACTACGAGACCGGTGAGCGCTTCTGGTCAGACGAGGTCTATCGCATCCACGGCTATGAACCCGGTGCGATCAGTCCGGAACAGGCGATTAGGCACTACGATCCCGCGGATTGGGCGACGATCCAAGGTCGGATCAACGACGCGAGAGCGACCGGCGAGGGTTATGACGTTCGCTTGCGGCTCCAACGCGCTGATGGCCAATGGCGGATCACCCGCGCCCAGGCCCGCTGCGAGGTGGGTCCAAGTGGTAACGTCATCGGCATCGTGGGAGTCTTCCAAGACATCACCGAGGAGGTGGAGTCCCGCGAGCGGATCGAACGATCGGAAGGCCTATTCCGAATGATGAGCGACACGGCGACGGACGTGATCGCTCGCTATCGGCCGGATGGAGAGTTCCTCTATCTCTCGCCTGCGGTGGAGCGAGTCCTCGGTTACCCGCCAGAGGAGCTGATCGGCAAATCTTGCGCCGACATCATCCACCCGGAGGATGTCGAAAAGACCTACGCCCGCTTTGCGGCCTTCCTCAAGGATGGTGGGGGCCCTGGCGCCCACATCGACTATCGAGCCGTACATCGCGACGGATCGATCGTGTGGATGGAAGCTTCGCCGCGCGCGGTTCAAGATGCCGAAGGCCGCATCCTTGAGCTTCATGATCATGTCCGCGACGTCAGCGCCAGAAAACGCGCCGAGCGCGAACTGGAGGAGTTGGTCGGCACGCTGCAGCTCGCGGAAAGCGTCGCGGGTCTGGGGCACTGGCGGCTTGACTTGGCGTCGGGCGCCGTCACCTGGTCACCCGAAGTCTACCGTATCCATGGGGTGGACCAGAACAGCTTCGATCCGAGCTACGATGACGCCGTCTCCTTCTATCATTCCGAGGACCGCGACCAGGTTCGAGCCTGGGTGGCCGACGCCATCGCGACGGGCCGCTCCAGCGAATTTAAACTTCGCCTGATCCGCGCCGACGGCGAACAGCGCGTCGTTCAATCCCAGTGTCTGCCGCAGCTCGACGCTGATGGCCGCACAACGGTCCTGTTCGGCGTCTTCCAGGATATCACCGACGCGGAGCACGCCCGTCAGACCCTCGCCGAAAGCGAAGCGCGGTTTCGCTTACTGGCCGAGTACGCGGATGATGTCATCACCATCAACAACCTTGCCGGCGAGTTTCAGTATGTTTCACCCGCAGCGGCCACCGTCATGGGCTATGCACCTGAAGAGGTCATTGGTCGCTCCTTCAGCGATTTCCTTCATCCGGACGACGTCGAGCGCGTTAGGGAGACCTTTGTCGCCTACGCTGCCGCCCCCAACAATGGTCGCTGTCGACTAACCTATCGAGGCCGACGTAAAGACGGATCTGAGGTCTGGCTCGAAGCTCGCCCTCAGGTCGTGCGTGACGCCGATGGCCGAGCGGTCGGATTCCAGGACGTAATTCGGGATGTCTCCGAAACCAAACGGCTTGAGGAAGCTCTGGTCGAAGCAAGAGACAACGCCGAAGCCGGAGCGCGAGCCAAGTCCGACTTCCTCGCCAATATGAGCCACGAACTGCGCACACCGCTGACCGCAGTTGTTGGCTTCTCCAGCCTCCTTAAAGCCAGTGCTAACTTACCGGAACAGGAACGTCGCTATGCGGATCGTATCGCGACCGCGAGCGAGACGCTGCTAGGCGTCATCAACGACATTCTCGACTACTCCAAACTAGAGGCCGAGGCCGTGGACCTCGATCCACAACCCTTCTCGGCCCTGGCCATGAGCGAGGCCGCCATTTCCATCGTCGAGCAGCAGTGCCAGGAGAAGGGCCTGACGCTTAAGCTGATCGCCTCGCCGGAGGCGACCGAGCTGTTGATGGGAGACGAACAGCGGCTTCGCCAGGTGCTTCTCAACTTCCTGTCCAATGCCGTGAAGTTCACGGCCTCTGGCGAGATCCGGGTCCGCGTGAACCTAGACGTCGAGGGCGACGCGCGGCGGCTTCGGGTCGGCGTTCAGGACAGCGGCATCGGGATACCACAAGAGCGGATCGCGTCCCTGTTCGAGCGGTTCACCCAAGCCGATGCGTCCACGACCCGCAACTTCGGGGGAACCGGTCTCGGGCTGGCTATCTCCCAGCGTCTGATCGAACTCATGGGAGGGCGGATCGGAGCCGAGAGCCGCGTCGGCCAAGGGTCGACTTTCTGGTTCGAGTTGCCGCTGCCTACCGCCGAGCAACCGTGCCAGAATGCCGAGCGTCCTCGAGGCGGCGGCGTCCCGCTCGCCGGCCGAGTGCTGATGGTTGACGACGCGCCGGCGAACAGAGAGTTGGTGACGACCATCCTGGGCAACCTAGGGGTCACGGTCGACACCGCATGCGATGGCGCTGAGGGTGTCGCCAAGGCGCAAGCCGTCGGCTACGACCTCATTCTGATGGACGTGCACATGCCCGTCCTCGACGGACTCGCCGCGACCCGCGCCTTGCGCGCTCTTGGCGGGCCGGTAGGCCGAACACCGATCGTGGCTCTCACGGCGAACGTTCAGCCCGATCAGGTCCGGCGCTGCCTCGATGCAGGCATGGACGGGCATCTGGCCAAGCCGCTGCAACTCACACAGGTGGTCTCCACCCTTGCCACCTGGCTGCCCGCCTGTGAGGACGCCGCTTGATCACCGTCCTGGTCATCGATGATGAGCCGATCATCCGCGAACTCGTGGATGTGTCGCTGAGCCAGCACGGCTTTCAGGTGATGCTGTGTGCGGACGGCGCCGCGGGTCTGGACGTCCTGAGACGAACTCGCATCGACCTTGTGCTTCTCGACATCCACATGCCTCGCTTCAGCGGCTTCGATATGCTCCGTAGCATTCGCCAAATGGGCCGCACGTCGCCGCCGGTCTTGATGGTCACGGCCGATCGCCGTCCAGAGGTGGTCGAACAGGCCGCAAAGCTCGGGTGCTCAGGATACGTCGCCAAACCCTTTTTGCCCGCCGACCTGGTGACCAGGGTCAAGCGGGCGGTCGCTGGCGATAATCGCGGCGTGGCGAACAGCCTGCTGATATGAGGCCAGGAAGTCAGCGCAGGTCAGTGCTGTCGGGTTAACTCCCCTGCCCTCTTCAGATCAGATTCCGCGTTCATGCGACGACGGCCGCGTTCCAGGCGGCGTGTGCCTGACTTCGGAGAGTGCGCAGCGTACTCCGGCTGATGAGATGCCGCGGTGCTGTCAACTTGCCTGAAAAGTAGAGCACGGCGAAACTCACGCGCAGACGGAAAAGGTCAGCTACTACGGTCTCTAACAGTGCGTTACGCTTGAGGCCCGCGAGCATCTCGCGCAGCATTCGTTCGCCGCGCGCTGCGACAAGTCACAGAACGTACAGACGTTTTCATTCGACCGTACCTCTACTTCCAACTTAAGTTGACAGCACGCGCGCGAGCGTCGTCGGAGCCTTGGACGGGCGCAGGTCGACGGACTGGGTGCTTGAAGATCAAACGCGGATATCGAACCCCTGCCCATTGGCTCGGTGCGTCAGACCGGCGCTCTGGGTCCTTTCCGGCGAGCCCACAGGATGATCGGTGGGGTTGCTGCTGTGCGCGGCGAGGCGCGAGGTCGCCTGGGCGAGGTGAGCCGCCCATAGCGCAAAGGCCCCCGGCGTAGAGAGTGCTCCGACCTTCATCACCTAGCCGCCCCAACCCGCAGAGGCGCTTCTAGGGAGAACTCGCGGGGGTCGAGGTCAAGCAGGTCGCAGAGGCGCAGGAGCACCGCCCGCTCTTCACCGTCGAACCCGCCATCCGCCTCTGCGACGGCGCAGGCCGTCTGGACAAGGGCGCGAGCCGCGGCGGGATTGCCACGCAGACGCCGGACAGCAACCTCGGCCGTCGCTTCGCCATCGTCGGGATCGCGATCAAAGCGGAAGCTCAGGGCCTCGAACAGAACGGTGATTTCCGCAACCCCAAAGAACGCGATGGTTGGAGAGTAGCGCATGCGTTCGATCATGCGGCGCCGCTCATCGGGAGTGACCCAGCCATCGGCGTGAGCCACCAAGGCGCAGGCAGCCACGACGGCGTCCATCTGCTCGACGTCATCGGCGCTGAAGACCTCGACTGGATCGAACGGAGCCCGTTGCCGCGAGGGAAGAGTCACCAGGGTCATGCAAAAATCTCCAGAAGCCCGGGCTCGCCTGTTGAGCCCAGTACAAGGCGTTGATCTCGTGGGCAGATGCGGACCGGCTTCAGCGGTGGCGAAGGCGGTGAATGAGGGCCTTGACAAGGGCCAGACCGGGCTTTTTCGACCGCTTCAGGGGCTGCTTAGGAACTCCGTGCCGGGAGCGCGGCGACCGAGCGCGTTCATCCCCGAGCGCGAGTTTGATCAAGGCCTCGAAGGCGCGCATGCGCCGGGACAGAATGATCGACATCAAGCCTCTCCTGTTGCCGGAGAGCGATCGACGAAACGTCGGACCGGTGTTGTTGGTCGGACCCAGTCATCGAGCGCACCCGATGCGGTCCGACATCACGATCACCATGATCGTCAGAGGGGCCCGGGCCGCACGCCAGACCAACATCCGCAGCACGATAGCGCAAATCAGAACTCGCGATCTGCACCATAAGCACTTGTCATGACCTACTCCGCGAGCATTCAAGCGCGCTGAACTGATGCGCCAACCCAAGATGAATCAGCCTCGGACCGCGCTGAACCTTCGCCGTGTGTCCAGCAAAACCCAGCTCCGCATCAGCAGCTCTCCCACGTCGTAGGGTTTGAGCAGTACGTCGTTGGCGCCGAGCGACAGAGCGCGCAGCCTAGCGTTCATCGTCGAGTCGGCCGTCAGCACCAGAATGGGAAGATAGTCGGTCTCGATCGTGAGCCTGCGAAAGCTCTCCAGGAGCTCATAGCCGTCGAACCCGGGCATCATCAGGTCCAGCAAGACGAGATCGGGCGGGGTCGCGACAAAGTCGGCCAGGGCGTCCCGAGCGTCCAGACACGTGACGACGGAGCTGAATCCTTCCCGCCGAAAGGCGCGGTCGACCAGGCTGAGGTTCGCCGCCTCATCGTCGACGGCGAGAACGCGGGCTGACTTCAGGGCGGGGTCGTCGGGGACGATCTTCATCAGGCGGTTTCCAGGTTGGGCGAGGCTGCGGGAAGGTCCAAGCGGAAGGTCGCGCCCTGGCGATCGTGTCTGGCCTGGTATGACAGCTCTCCGTCCTGGGCCCGGGCCAGCCCGCGAGACAGCGCGAGTCCCAGACCCGAGCCCTCCGCGCCGCTCCAGCGTTCGGCGTCAAGGCGGTCGAACGCGGTGAACAGGCGCTGGACGAGCGCATCCGGGACGCCGGGCCCCTCATCCAGGACCGACAGGGTCACGCGTTCATCGAGGGCCGCGACCGCGATCGTGACGGTCCCTCCGTTCGGGCCGTATTTGATCGCGTTGGACAGTAGGTTGAGCAGGATCTGAATGACGGCGCGGCGATCCCCTCGCGCCGGCTGGGCCAGCTCGCCGATGATCTGGATCTCAACGCCGGCCGCGTGCGCCTGGGGGCCGATCAGGTTTCGGACATCTTCCAGCAGGGGACCCACGGCAAGGGGCTCCAACGTCAGGGCGTGACCGCCGGCCTCGATCCTTGCGATGTCCAGAACCTCTTCGATCATGGCCAGGAGGTGACCTCCCGCCTTGGCGATCTGATCCACGGCGTGGCGCTGGTCGTCGTTCAGCGTATCGCGGTCCATGCCCAGGAGCTGGTTGAAGCCCAGGATGGCCGTCAGCGGCGTGCGCAGCTCGTGGCTCATGCGCGACAGGAACTCGCTCTTGGCACGGCTGGCGCGCTCAGCCTCCGCGCGAGCATGGCCCAGCGCCTCCTCGGCGCGACGGCGCTCTGTGACGTCCCGCGTCACCTTGGAGAAACCGGTGAGCTTTCCGGCGTCATCGCGCAGCGCGGTGATGACCACGTTGGCCCAGAACCGTCCGCCGTCACGACGCACCCGCCAACCCTCGTCCTCAACCCGTCCCTCCCGGCGCGCGACGTCGAGCAGCCGACCGGGCGTGGTCTCGCGCGCCTCTGGCGGGTAGAAGGTCGAGAAATGCCGCCCCAGGATCTCCTCGGCGCTCCACCCCTTGATCCGCTCGGCGCCCGCATTCCAGCTGACCACACGGCCTTCCAGGTCCAGGGCGAAGATGCCATAGTCGCGCACGCCTTCGATCACCCGGCGATATCGCTCCTCGCCTTCACGAAGAGCGGCCTCGCGGGATCTCAAGAGATCCCCGGCTTCGGCCAGGCGGCGGGCCAGACGCCCGATCTCGTCCTGGGCCTCGTCGACGAGCGTCAGGGGCTCGCCACGCTCCAGACGCTCTGCGTCCCGCTCCAGACTCCTGACCCGACGGACGATACCGGTGAACAGGAGCTGTGCCGCGGCCAAGCCGCCCAACAGGCCGACCCCCGCCATCACAGCCGTAAGCGTCCAGGTCCGGCGGCGCTCCGCGTCCGCCCGAGCCTGGCGTTCCGCCAGGAGCTGAGCTTCGCGGCGCTGCATGGCCTCGATCTCCGCCCTCAACCCGTCCAGCACCGCCTTGTTGGCCACCAGGGCGCGCGTGACGGCAGGCGTTTCAAGCCCCGCTGCTGTGCCGGCTCCCGGCATAGCGGCGAGCTGCGCCAAGCCATCCCGCTTCAACACCACGAGTTCATCGACGCGCGCCAGCCGGTGACGGATCTCCGGGTCCCGAGCGGTGCGACGAAGCCGATCAAGCGTGGTCGGCAGGAGAGCTTCGGCCTTGACGTAGGGCTCCAGGAAGGCGCGGCGGCCCGTCAGGCGATAGCCCCGCACGCCGCTGGCGGCTTCGGCGAGAAGGGCGTGAACCTCGTGTATGTCGCGCTGGATGGCGAAGGTCAGACGCACGCGCGCTTCGGCTTCGGCCTCGGCGCGGGCGGAGAGATGAAGCGCTCCGATACCGCAGAGGAGGATCGTCAGAGGCAGGGCGACGACAATGAGCCCCTTGGGCCCGAGGCCCAGGTCGGCCCAGGCGCGGCCGGCGCGGCGCCAGACGGTCATCTCGGTCACGGAAGGGCCCGTGCAGCGAAGACAGCCGCCTGGGTCCTGTCGCTCACTCCAAGTTTGGCGATGACCTTCTCGACGTGAACCTTGACGGTCCCCGGACCGATCCCGAGCTCGCGCGCGATCGCCTTGTTGGTCAGGCCGCTGCGGATCAGGGCCAGCACCTCTCGCTCGCGGCGTGTCAGTCGCGCGAGGTCGCCGTCGGTCGGACCCAAGGCAGGCGCGACCGCCAGACGCAGAAGGTCGCTCGCGATCGCGGTCCGCCCCTCGCCGACCGCTCGGATCGCGTTCAGCAACTCCAACCGCCCTGCGTCCTTGAGCACGTACCCCAGGGCTCCTGCCGACAGGGCGCTTCGGACATACTCCGCAGTGTCGTGGAGGGTGACGAGCAGCACGCGTGTCGGCGACCCCTCCACGATCTGCCGCGCCGCCTCCAGACCCGTCATGCCCGATCCGAAGCGAACATCGAGGACCGCGACGTCGACGTCGCCAAGTCGACACCGCTCCAGGGCCGCCTCTGCGGTGTCCGCTTCCGCGACAACGATCAGATCAGGCTCGCGTTCGATCACCGCGCGCAGACCGGCTCGAGTCAGTTCATGGTCGTCGGCGATCAGAATGCGCATCTCAAGCCCCCGTCAACGGGACCAGGGCGCGAATGCGATAGCCGGTCGGGGTCGGATCCGCCTCCAGCGACCCCGCCACGGCCATCAGGCGTTCACGCATCATCTCCAGTCCAAAGCGCGGGGTCTCCGAGGTCTCGGCGATCTCCGCGGGCCGCCCGCCCGCGTTCTCCACGGTGAGAAGGACCGCGCTCTGCTCCGGATCGAGCATGAGGTCGAGGCTCACCGACGCTCCGGGTGCGTGCTTGGCGACATTGTTGAAAGCCTCCTGCGCGACGCGAAACAGCAGGGTTTCCAACCAGGTCGGCAACCGTCGATCGAGCCGGTCCGACACACTCACCTTGTGTCCCGCCGTCTCCAGGCGGCGCGCGTCCTCCCGAAGCGCCGCCGCGACACCGAGGTCGTCCAGACTCGGCGGACGCAACCCTGCAATGACCCCGCGCAAATCCGAAACCGCCTTGCGGGCGATGCCGATCAGATCCTTAACGTCTGCGGCCACGGTCGGATTCCGTTCGGCGAGATCGAGATGCACCAACTCCAGGCGCCGGTGCATGGCCGCGACCTGCTGGGCCACGCTGTCGTGAAGATCCGCCGAGATCGCCGCTCGCTCGCTCTCCTGGGCTCCAACCACCCGGGACAGCACCTGCTCCAGTTCTTTCTCGCGGCGTTCCAGCCGCTCGAGAAGCCGAGCCTCCTTGCGGCGGTGGAGGTCCACCGTCAGACGGGCCTCGATTAGCTCCACAAGCAGGCGCAAGGCGTCAGCATCTTCCTGAGCCGCGATGGCGGCCGGGTTCATCGGGCACGAGAACACCAGGCTCATGCCAGGCCGCCCTCGCTCAGCCAAGGCGCTCAGTGGAATGATCAAGGCGTCGTCGCCGGCCGGCATCGAGTCTGGCTGAACGGCTCCGGCCCCATAGCCGGCGAACAAAGCCGCCCGCTGAGCCGCTTGCGCCACGGCGGCGTGCAAGCCAGGGCTCTCCACCGCGGCAAGGTCGCGGCTCACGTCGATCAGCAGTTTGAGACGCGCGGCGCGTGCCTCGGAGTCCCGAAACAGCGAACGGAGATCCAGGGCGAGGGGGATGGCGTCGGTCTGCACGCAAAGGCTCTCCGGGATGGCGACGTCTCTCTAACTCGACCTGCCGCTCTCGTCGTATGCCGAACGGCATAGGTCAATCGGCCTGCCGTCAGGCTGATGTGCGCAAGCGCAGCCGTCGACATCTTCCCGTCATCGCCGCCGACGCGGCGCCATGAAAGGACGTTTCGATGCGCAAGACCTTCACCCTCACCGCCGTGGCCGGACTGTTGGTCGCCGGCTCCGCCGTGGCCCACACGCCCGCGCCCCCCGCGACGGCCAGCGATGCCTTCGCCGTCGCCACCTTGAGCCCTGCGGCCGCCGCCGCTCCCATCACCGTCGCCGAAGTCGAGGCCGCCCAGCGCGCCTGGGGCGACGCCCTGGTCGCCATCGCCACCGAGTATGAGCGCAACGGCCAGGCCGCCGCCACCCGTCTGGCGGGTCAGGTGCTGGACGCCGCCTACGGCTACAATCTCGGCCCGGTCGCCTTCAAGCCGACCCTGGCCCACGGCGAGCAGACCTTCCGCACGACCCGCGAAGGCGCCCTGGCCTACTTCGTCGGCGGCAACAGCCGCTTCGCCGGCGACACCGGCTTCGCCCTGAAGGGCTGGCGATCCTACGAGATCGACAACGCGGCCATCGTCATCAATGGCGCGACCGCCATCTCGACCGGCAACGTGATGCTGACCAATGACGAGGGCGAGACGACCACCGTCAACAAGACCTGGGGCTGGGTGCGCGACGCCAATGGCGCCCTGCGCATCGTGCTGCACCACTCCTCCCTGCCTTACGCGCCGAACTGACCGCGCGTCCGACCGGCCGCACCGCCATCGGTGCGGCCGGTCCTCTCCTTCCCTCTTCTTTCGGATACTCCATGAAGTCGCTCTTCGCGTGCGGCGCGGCTGCCGCGCTCGCTCTTCTGCCGGCTGCGCCGGCCGTGGCCCAAGAATCCAACGGCCGGTTCCAGATCAAGGGCTTCGTCACCGCAGTGCTGCCAGACGGCGAGATCACCGATGTTCGGACCGACGCCATCGGTCTGCCGGCCGGGTCTCAGGTCAGCGCCTCTGATTCCTATGTGCCGTCCGTGGCGATCGAATACTTCGTCACGCCGTCGTTTTCGCTCGAGACCATCTGCTGCGTCACGCCGCACGATGTCGAAGGCGAGGGCGCTCTCGCGGGCGCTGCGCTCATCGATGACGCCATCATCCTGCCCGCCACCGTCACCGGCAAGTACCATTGGTCCATGGATGGCGGCTTCAAGCCCTACGTGGGCGCGGGTGTGACGCATTTCTTCATCTTCAGTGAGGACGTCGGGCGTGACGCGGCCGCTCTGGGCGCGACCGACGCCGATCTGTCCGACGAGTTCGGCTTCGTCCTCCAGGCCGGCTTCGATCTGCCGCTGAACGACAGCGGTCTGGGGTTCAGCCTGGACGCCAAACGGTACTTCGTCGACACCACCGCCACCTTCCGGGCCGGGTCCGCGACCGCGCTTCAAACGGAACACGCGCTCGACCCATGGGTGGTGAGCGCAGGCGTGAGCTACCGCTTTTGATGGCGACGGCCGGAGAGGGCGTTCCTCTCCGGCCTCTCGCGTTTCGCGACAGTGGCGACCTCGACCGATCGCCGACGTTTGCCTTCCAGGACTCCTTCGTCATGCCCCTTCCCAAGTTCGCCGTCCTCGCGGCCGGCTGCCTCCTGCTCACCGCTTCCCCTGTCTTAGCCCAGGACGAAGATGGGGAGCTCTGGCTCAATCCGGCCTTCGTCAAGCCTCTCGATGATCGGACCTCGGTCGAACTCGAGACAGCCCAGAGGTTGAGGGAGGACCCTCGCTTGGACACCTATTTCGCGCGGCTGTGGTTGAACCACGAAGACAGCGGCGGACGAGAGTGGAGCGTCGGGATCGAACAGCGCTGGAACGGTCCCGACGAGCAGGAGGTAAGACTGCTGCAACAGGTCGGCTATGACTGGGGACCTCTGGAGTTTCGGACGCGTTTGGAACAGCGCTTCGTCGACGTCGACCCTCAGACCGGCTGGCGGTTGCGGCATCGTGTCGGGACGACCATCCCCCTGACGGACAGCGAAGACGGCTGGGCCCTGACAGGCGACGCCGAGGTGTTTGTGACGATCCGGAACACCGAGCCAGGAGGCCAAACCGGGATAACCGGGCTTCGCACCTTCGTTGGTTTCGAGCGGAGCTACGGGCGCTATGACGTAAGCTTGGGCTATCTCCGGCAACAGGATATTCGCGACGGCGCTGAAGACCGCGTCGGCCATGCCCCTTTTGTCGGTCTGACGGTCAACTTCTGATCGCGACCGTTTGAGCCGGGTGGTCCGCCACCGTTTGGTGAGAGACGGTCGTCCGCACAGAACTCTCATTGGGATTCGTTATGGTCAATATGAGAAGAAGTGGCTGGATGTTCGCCCAACCTCTCGCGATGATGACGTGCGGCCCGGGCCCCTCTGACGATCATGGTGATCGTGATGTCGGACCGCATCGAGCGCGCTCGGTGTAGGGTCCCAGCCTCCCCTTCTGGCACTTCGCAAGGCGCGCTCCCACACCAGAGGAGCGACCATGATTACCCGGTACTTCATCCATCGCCTCCACGGTCGGCACGCCTTGCTGGAGGCCGCCCTGATCGAAGAGCTCCGGCGGCCTTGGCCAGACGCCCGGCGGGTGGCGGACATCAAGAAGCGAAAACTGCTGGTTCGCGATCGCTTGCGCGCCCTGGAGCTGAAGCTCGCCACCGAAGGCCTGGCGGCCTGATCTGACCCCCCGACCCTTTACGCCGCAACCGCCGTCCGGTCGCGGCGCTTTCCTGCGAGACCCTGACCATGCCGCTCGACTGGCTCACCGCCGAGTTCCTCACCAAACCGGTCTGGATGTGGGCGCTGTTTCTCAGCGTCGTCACCGTTCTCCTGGCGCTGGATCTCGGCGTGCTGCATCGAAAGCATCGCGAAATCGGTGTGCGTGAGAGCCTGCTGCTGTCGGCCGGATATCTGACGCTTGGTCTCGGGTTCGGAGGCTGGGTCTGGTTCAGCCTGGGACAACAGGCCGGACTGGAGTACCTCACGGGCTTCGTGGTCGAGAAATCGCTGGCGATGGACAACGTCTTCGTCATCGCCATGATCTTCGGTTACTTCGCCATCCCGCCGATCTACCAGCATCGCGTGCTCTTCTGGGGCATCCTCGGCGTGATCGTTCTGCGGGCCGTCATGATCGCAGGCGGCGCGGCTCTCGTAAGCGAGTTCGGCTGGGTCCTCTACATCTTCGCCGTCTTCCTGATCCTGACCGGGATCAAGATGCTGCTGATGGCGGACAAGGAGCACAGCCTGGAGGACAACGCTCTGTTGAAGCTGCTGAGAAAGAGGCTGCGAGTCACAGATCAGCTTCACGGCGAGCGGTTCTTCATCAAGGCCCCCGACCCCAAGACGGGCCGGATGGTCTCCTTCGCAACGCCCTTGTTCCTGGCCTTGATCCTGATCGAGGTGGCCGATGTCATCTTCGCGGTCGATTCCGTTCCCGCGATCTTCGCCATCACGACGGATCCCTATCTGGTCTACACCTCCAACATCTTCGCCATCCTCGGTCTGCGCGCGCTCTACTTTGCCTTGGCGGCGGTCATTCATCGCTTCGCCTACCTGAAGCAAGCGCTGGCGATCCTCCTTGTCTTCATCGGCTCCAAGATCTTCCTGGCCGATGTGTTCGGGCTGGACAAGTTCCCGCCTGCGGTTTCGCTCGGCGTCACCTTCGCCATTCTGACGGCCGGCATTCTCTGGTCCCTGTGGCGAACGCGCAGCAGAGGTCCGGAGATTGGGGCATGACCTCCGCAGGCGATCCTCTGATCGATGGCTACCGCCGTTTCCGCGAGCGACGCTGGCCCGACCTGTCGCGAAGTGCTGTCAACTTAACTCCCCTGCCCTCTTCAGATCAGATCCTGCGTTCATGCGGCGACCGCCTCGCGCCAGGCGGCGTGTGCCTGGCTCCGTAGGGTGCGCAGCGTACTCCGGCTGATGAGATGCCGCTGGGTGTAGAAGGTGTTGTAGACGGCAGCGTGGACCGTGAGAAAACGCTGCGCTGAGGCGGCGCTCTTGAACCCAATCATCTGCCGCTCACGCTTTCGGATCGGCAGGTGTGAGTTCTCAGCTCGATTGTTCTCGCGGAGGCGACCGGGTCGGTGACGGTCGCTTAGCCCCAGTCGGTCCAGCGCAGTTTTGTAGGATCCCAACCCGTCGGTGACGATCGCCGCCGGCACAACCGGCTGATCCCGCAACAGCTTTTTGAGAAAGCTCTCGGCAGTCGCTGCATCTCGTCGGCGTTCGACAACGGAGCCGAGCACCTCGCCTTCGTCGTCAACCGCACGCCACATATACATGTGCCGGCCGCCGATCGAGCTGACCATCTCGTCGAGATGCCACCGGGGCGAAGGCTTAGGTCGGCGGCGTCTAAGGTTCCTGGCGATCTGCAGACCGACTTCCTGCACCAGTCCCGGATGGCCTCGTAGGAGACGTCGATCCCGCGCTCGGCGAGGATCTCCTCAACGTCCCGGAGGCTCAGGTTGAAGCGGTAGTATAGCCAGACCGCGCGCCTGATGATGTCGCTTGTGAACCGGTGCCGCTTGAAGCTGAGTTTCGCCATAAGTCCCTGTCCTGCATGAACTTTTCACCTTATCAGTAGAGACAAGTTCGCGTTAGACTGACAGCACCGATCGTGCGCATCCTACGGGTCCAGGACGCCAACGCACGCGACACAGTTTATGACTCCGGCGAAGCGGACGAGATCGTTGTCACCGGATCGCGCATCCGCCCGACCGTCGCGATCGCTGTTGATCAGCCGCCGGTGGTCATTGAAGCGCGCCTTAATGTCGTTTTCGAAATTGAGTGAAGTAGGGATGCCTTCAGTGATGGACGGCTCGGTTGGTCCGCTCACCACCCGAAACGGCGGTTCAGGGTGTCTGCTTTGCGGAAGGCTCGCGCTCCAACACACCTCCTGCCCGATAGCGGACGTTCCTAACGTCTCCGAGGAGTCAGAAGCGGCCCTTCCGGAGGGGGCGGGCCCAACGTCCGCAGCTGACTCGAAGCAGACGTCAGAACCGTCCGCTCACAGCACAGCACACTTCGCGATGCCCCCGTTCGCCCTCCCTCCTGGCATGGGCATTCGAGCGTGAATGCAAGCGACAGGACCAGCCGCGTTATAGACCGCTCCCGTGCTGTGAACTTAACTCCCCTGCTCTTTTCAGATCAGAAGTTGCGTTCATGGGGTACGGCCGCGTTCCAGGCAGCACGCGTGCATTACAGACGCCGCTAGACCGACGTCGACTACCGGGCCGTAACCGTAAAGACTGGCTGGCGCATGTCAGCTCGGACTGATCGACCGCTAGGGTGGCAAGCTCAGCCTTCGCGCACGGTCCGATCAGCGAGCCGTACCCACAGTTCCATTCCTGGCCGAAGCTGACCGGAGGCTCGGCGGCCCTGATTGAGAGGCGTGTCCTCGCTGTGCGAGGGTTCGCGCCCCCTCCCCTAGCCCGCCTTCCAAACCAAGCTCGTGTTCATCGGGCAGCACCGCCACCGACGCCCAACGAGCGCGATCGGCAAGCTAGGTTCTGGACGACAGACGGCTCACATCAGAACGCGTTCTCGCCCGTGATCGCGCGGCCCAGGATCAGCGCATGCACATCGTGGGCGCCCTCGTAGGTGTTGACGGTCTCCAGGTTCATGGCGTGGCGCATGACGTGGAGCTCGCCGGTGATGCCGGCGCCGCCGTGCATGTCGCGGGCCTCGCGCGCGATGGCCAGCGCCTTGCCGCAGTTGTTGCGCTTCATCATCGAGATGGCCTCGGGCACGAAGGCGCCGGTGTCGAGCAGGCGGCCGAGCGCATAGGCGCCCTCGAAGCCCAGCGCGATTTCGGTCGACATGTCGGCCAGCTTCTTCTGCACCAGCTGGCGGCTCGACAGCGGCCGCCCGAACAGCATGCGCTCGGCGACGTAGTCGCGCGTGGCGTGCAGGCAGAACTCGGCGGCCCCCATGGCCCCCCAGGCGATGCCGTAGCGGGCCTTGTTCAGGCAGGAGAACGGGCCGCGCAGGCCCTTTACGCCCGGCAGCAGGTTTTCCTCCGGCACGAAGACGTCGTTCAGGCCGATGTCGCCGGTGATGGAGGCGCGAAGGCTCAGCTTGTCGCCGATCTTGCCGGTGGTGAAGCCCTCGAAGCCGCGCTCGACGATGAAGCCCCGGATCACGTCATCCAGCTTGGCCCAGACGATGGCGAGGTCGGAAATCGGCGAGTTGGTGATCCAGTATTTGCCGCCGTTCAGGCGATAGCCGCCGTCGACCTTGACGGCCCGGGTCTTCATCGAGGCGGGGTCCGACCCGCCGTCGGCCTCGGTCAGGCCGAAGCAGCCGACCAGTTCGCCCGCGGCCATCCGGGGCAGGAAGCGCAGGCGCTGCTCCTCGGACCCGAAGGCGTAGATCGGATACATGGCCAGCGACGACTGCACGCTCATGGCCGAGCGATAGCCGCTGTCGATCGCCTCGATCTCGCGTGCGATCAGGCCGTAGGCGACGTGACTGGCGCCGGCCCCGCCGTACTGCTCGGGCAGCATGGCGCCGAGGAAGCCCATCTCGCCCAGCTCGGTCATGATGGCGCGGTCGAAGACCTCGTCGCGGAAGGCTTCGACCACGCGCGGCAGCAGACGGTCCCGGGCGTAGGAGCGCGCCGCGTCGCGGATCATCCGCTCGTCGTCGGTCAGGCGGCCGTCCAGATCGAACGGGTCGTCCCAGCGATAGGTCTGGGTCGGTGCGGGGCTGCCGTCGGCCATCGGGTCGATCCTTCGTCGTTTCGTCGGCGGAATTGCCTTGGCAAGTCCGCGAGAGCAAATGATATAAGATTATATCTTTTGCGCGGTCCACCCGCGCCGCTACGGGATTGGGATGGCCGGGGCCAACGCCATAAAGGGTCGAACGCTCGTCGAGAAGATCGCGGCCAAGGCTTCCGGCCGCGCCGACGCGCGCGCGGGCGATCTGGTGACGGCCGAAGTGGACCTGTGCTTCGCCCACGACAGCTCCGGTCCGCGCCGCTGGGCGCCAATGCTGGCCGAGCTCGGGCGCGGGCTGTGGGACCCATCCAAGGTCGTGATCGCGTCGGACCATTACGTTCCCGCCGTCGACGCCGAGAGCGCGGCGATCCTGAGCCTGACGCGGCGGTTCGCGGCCGAGCATGGCGTCGGTCGGTTCTACGACATGGAGGGCATCGGCCACATGCTGCTGGCCGAGCGGGGGCTGGTGCGCCCCGGCATGCTGGTCGCGGGCGGCGACAGCCATACGCCGATGGCGGGCGCGTTCGGGGCCTATGCGGCGGGCTATGGGGCGACCGACATGGCGGCCATCGCGGCGACAGGCCGCACCTGGCTGCAGGTGCCGGCCACGATCCGGGTCGAGTGGCGGGGCGCGCTGCGGGACGGCGTGACGGCCAAGGACATGATGCTGTTCCTGTGCCGTGAGCTGGGCATGGACAACGCTTTCCGCGCGGTGGAATTCGCCGGGCCGACGGTCGAGGCCATGTCGATGCCCGAGCGGCTGGTCCTGACCAACATGGCCGCCGAGCTGGGGGCCGAGACCGGCGTCGTGGCGCCCGACGCGACCACCTTCGCCTGGCTGAGGGACGCCGGAGCCCCGGTCGAGGACGAGGCGGCGGCGCGGGCCTGGGCCTCCGATCCCGACGCGGACTATGAGACCATGCACCGCTTCGACGCCGGCGCGCTGGAGCCCATGATCGCTTTGCCTCACTCACCCGCCAACAGCGTGGCGGTGCCCGAGGCCGAGGACCGCCGGATTCACCAAGCCTATATCGGAGCCTGCGTGGGGGCGAAGCTGGAGGACCTGCGGATGGCCGCGCGGGTGCTGGCGGGCCAGCGCGTCGCGCCGGGCGTCCGGCTGCTGGTCGCCCCGGCCTCGTCGCGGGTGACGGAGGCGGCGGCGCGGGACGGGACGCTGGCGACCCTGATGGCGGCGGGCGCGACCCTGATGCCGTCCGGCTGCGGAGCCTGCGCGGGCATGGGGGCGGGTCTGCTGGCGGACGGCGAGGTCTGCATCTCGACCACCAACCGCAACTTCAGGGGGCGGATGGGCCATGCGGGGGCGGAGGTCTATCTGGGCTCGCCCTACACCGTGGCGGCGGCCGCCATCGCGGGCCGGATCGTCGATCCGCGCGATTATCTCGGCCAGCGGAGGGCGGCGGCATGACCCTGCCCGACAGCGGCCGCGCCTTCGTCTTCGGCGACCAGATCGACACCGATCTGCTGGCCCCCGGCCATCTGATGAAGCTGGACCCCGACGCGCTCGCCGCCCATTGCCTGGGGGCGGTCGATCCGACCTTCGCGAGCACAGTCCGGTCCGGCGATTTCGTGGTGGCGGGCCTGAACTTCGGCCTGGGGTCGTCGCGCGAACAGGCGGCGGTGTCCTTGAAGCGGCTGGGGGTGCGAGCCGTGATCGCCCGGTCGTTCGCGCGGATCTTCTGGCGCAACGCCATCAACCTGGGCCTGCCCGCCGTGACCTTGCCCGAAGCCGATCAGATCGCCGCCGGCGACCTATTGAGCCTCGACCTGGAGGCCGGGTGCCTGACCAACCAGACCCAGGGGGGGGCCTACGACTTCGCCCCCTTCCCCGACCATCTGACGGCGATGATGCGCGACGGGGGGCTGATCGCCCACCTGAAGCGTACCGCCCATCCGCAGACCGGAGCCGCCGCGTGAGCCTGAAAGCCCGCCTGACCCAGCCCGGCGCGCCGGTCCATGCCCCCGGCGCCTTCGACGCCCTGTCGGCCCTGCTGATCGAACAGGCGGGGTTCGAGGCCGTCTATCTGTCGGGCGCCTCGATCGCCTACACCCAGCTGGGCCGGCCGGACCTGGGGCTGGTCAGCTTTGATCACGTCGCCGACGTGGTAGCTCGCATCTGCGAGCGCGTCAGCATCCCCCTGATCGTCGACGCCGACACTGGCTTCGGCAACGCCCTGAACGTCGCCCGCACAGTGCGGGTGTTCGAGCGCAACGGCGCCCGAGCCATCCAGCTGGAGGACCAGACCTTCCCCAAACGATGCGGCCACCTGGCCGGCAAGGGCGTGGCCCCGGTCGAGGACATGGTCGGCAAGGTTCATGCGGCGCTGGACGCCCGGCGTTCGGACGAGACCCTGATCATCGCCCGCACCGACGCCATCGCGGTCGAGGGCTTCGAACCGGCCCTGGAGCGCGCCGTGGCCTATGCCGAGGCCGGGGCCGACGTGGTCTTCGTCGAGGCGCCGCGCGACCTGGACCAGATGAAGCGGATCGTCGCCACGCTGGGCCGCACGCCGGCCATGGCCAATATGGTCGAGGGCGGAAAGACGCCGATCCTGACCCGCGACGCGCTGGGCGACATGGGCTTCCGGCTGGTCATCAGCCCCGGCGCACTGGTGCGGGCCATCATACCGGCCGCCGAGAGCTTCCTGCGCGCACTGAAGGCGGAAGGGTCGACCGTCGGCTACAAGGACCGGATGACGGACCTCGCCGGAGTCAACGCACGCATTGGACTGGAAGAGATGCTAGCGCTCGGCGACCGCTATGAGCCGGAGCGGCAGGAAGCGGCCGAGTGAACCGCTCCGATCCCAATCTATACGACCACTGGCCCTATCGCGACCGGCCGAAGATCACCTGGCCGGGCGGCAAGGCCCTGGCCTTCTGGATCGCGCCCAACATCGAGTACTATGAGTTCGATCCGCCGGTGAACCCTGCCCGGCCCGGCTGGCCGCGGCCGGCCCCGGATGTGGTGGGGTATTCGCAGAGGGACTGGGGCAATCGGGTCGGCCATTGGCGGCTGCAGGACCTGCTGGACCGGCATGGCCTGCGCGGATCGGTCTCGCTGTCCATCGGCCTGATCGACCACCACCCCGAGATCATCGAGGCGGCCAACGCTCGGGGCTGGGAGTTCTTCAGCCACGGCATCTACAACACCCGCTACTCCTACGGCATGGACGAGGCCCAGGAGCGGGCGGTGCTGGAGGACTCGATCCGCTCGGTGGAGGCCGCGACCGGCCAGCGCATCCGGGGCTATCTGGCACCCGCCCTGACCCATACGGCGCGGACGCTGGACCTGATCGCCGAGCATGACTTCTGGTACTCCTGCGACCTGTTCCAGGACGACCAGCCCCAGCCGCTGAAGACCCGCACCGGGCGGCTGGTGTCCATGCCCTATTCGCTCGAGGTCAACGACGTCATCGGCTATTCGGTGATGGGGCTCGATCCGTGGCGCTATGCCGACATCCTGAAGCGGCACTTCGACCAGTTGCTGGCCGAGGGACGCGAGAGCGGGACGGTCATGTGCATTCCGCTGCACGCCTATCTGGTCAGCCAGCCGAACCGCATCCGCGCCTTCGAGAGCGCGCTGGAGCACATCATGGGCCACCGCGACGAGGTCTGGTTCGCGACCGGCTCGGAGATCGCAGCCTTCTATCGCGAGCACTGCTGGGACCAGACGGTGGCGGACATCCAGAGACGCGGCCTGGCGACAGGCGGCTATGGGTTCGACGATGCCGCTGCCTGAGGAGCACCTGATCTATCCGCACCGGCGGCGCGGCATGGACCAGTCGCTCTACGACTGGCGGCCCGCGACGGCGCGGCCCAAGGGGCGCTGGCCGGGCGACCGGGGCTTGGCGGTGATGATCGTCCTGCCGGTCGAGTGGCACATGCTCGACCCGTCGGGAAAACCGTTCAAGCACCCCGGGGCCATGCAGACCCCGTGGCCGGACCTGAGACACTACACGACCCGCGACTACGGCCCCCGCGTCGGGGCCTGGCGCCTGCTGCGGGCGCTGAAGGAGGCCGGGCTGAAGGCGACGGTGCCGGTGAATGGCATCGCGCTTGAGCGGTATCGCCCCTTGGTCGAGGCGGCGCTGGAGGACGGTCACGAGATCGCCGCCCACGGCTGGTCGACGGACGCCATCCACCACTCCGGCCTATCCGAGGACGAGGAGCGCGCCCTAGTCGCCCGCGCTCGCGAGGCTTTCGATCGCGCGGGCCTGACGCCGCGCACCTGGATGAGCCCGGCGCGGCAGCAGTCCTTCCGCACCCTCTCCCTGATCGCCGAGGCGGGCTTCGACGTCTGCCTGGACTGGGAGCAGGACGAGGTTCCGGTGGCGATGACGACCGAGGCCGGCGTCGTCCACGCCGTCCCGCTGATGAACGAGCTCGACGACCGCACCCTGCTGATCGACCGCCGCCAGGCCGAGGACGCCTGGGCCGATCAGGTCCTCGAGGCTGCGGTCTATCTCAAGGCTGACGCCGGGGCCGAGGACCGGCGAGCGCTGGGCTTCACCCTCACCAGCTACGTCGCCGGCCAGCCGTTCCGAATGAGCGCAGTGCGCCGTATGCTGGCGGGGCTGGCGGAAAGCGGAGCCTGGTCGGCGACGGCGAGCGAGATCGCCGACGCCTGATCATCACTCCCCGACCGGCAGGTCGCTGAGCACCTGGTTGAGCTCCACGTAGTGGCCGTCCGGGTCATAGACCGAGGAGAAATTCACCCGGATCACGCTGGTCCCGTCGTAGCCAGGGTAGGTCACCACATGCGGCGTCTCCCCGACCCGCACGCCGGGCGAGGCGATGGCGCGGGCGAAGACCTCTTCCTGGTTCTCCACATTGAAGACCAGGACGATGTCGCCGGGGTGCAGGACATTGTCGTCCGGCGCGCGCTGGGGACGGGGCTCTCGCTCGGGCTTGGTGTACTCCATCAGCCCCAGGATGCCGATGTAATCGTCGTTGGCGCGCAGAAAGACGAGCCGCAACGACCGCTCCGCCGCCTCATCCGTCGGCGCGTCTCGCGGCGTTCGGATGATGTTGTCGTAGATCGGCACGAGCCCGATGGCGCGGTAGAAGGCCAGGGACTGCTCCATGTCGCGCACCACCAGCGTCGTGCGCCGAAGATCCAACGGCACGCGCTGTTCGGCCGGCAGGCGATCCGGCGACGGCTCGGCGATGGCGGTGGAAGCGCAGGCCGTGATCGCCAGGGCGGAGGCCAGCAGCAGGGCGCGGATCATCTGGCGGTCTCCAGGTGTTTCAGGACCTCCGCCGCCGGCAGGACGTCGGCGTATTTGAGCAGCAGGTCCGTCAGGTTGGCGTAATGGTAGCTCTCGTGCTTGTCGGCGACGCATTCGACCGGAACGATGGTGCGATATCCGCGTGACAAACTCTCGACGGCGGTGGCGCGCACGCAGCCCGAGGTCGAGCCCCCGGTGACGATCACCGTGTCGACCCTGTGCCAGATCAGATAGCTCTGCAGCGGCGTTTCGTGAAACGCCGACGGCATCCGCTTGTCGAAGATCAGGTCGACCTCGCAGTCCGGCCGGGCGCGCGGATCGAAGGCATGGCGCTCCGACCCGAACTTGATGTTCTGCAGACTGTCGGGCGTAGCGGTGCGAGTGCCCCAGACGCCGGCGTCGCCGCCGTCGGGCTTGTAGCAGACGCGGGTCCAGACGACCGGCAACCCCCCTGCCCTCGCCGCGTGGCTCAGCCGGTTGATCCAGTCGATCTGGTCTGGATCGGTGACATAGGCCGACTTCGGAAACAGGTCTGGCCGCGTGTACGCCTGCTGGACATCGATGTTGACCACCGCCGCCCTCTGGCCGAAGCCGAAACTCTTCCGCGCCGGATTGGCCAGCACCTCCTCGTAAATCGCGCGCGCGGGCCGGTCGTCGCGCGTCATGGTCGGCTCGAAGCGGAGCCCGCTCATTGACCGACCTGCAGGCGGCGGATGTCGTCGATCCCGGTGGGAGGCGCGCGCCACATCGGTGCGTCCGTTTCGATGTAGTCACGCAGGGTCGAGGGCACGTCCTCGTAACGGTCGATGCGCCAGGTGATTAGGTGCATGATGGCGGGCCCGCCGCCCGCCCAAGCCGGTGCGTCGCCGTAGCGGACCCAGGAAAGCTGGTTTGGATTGGACGCCCCGCCCGGAGCCTGGATGAAAAAGTCGTAGTTCTCGAACGCCTGATATCGGCGGTCGCCGCCCGCCGGGAAATCCAGGAACAAGGGCGCGGTGAACACGTGGGCGTCGCCGATGCGACGAGCCTGCATGGTGTCGCCGGGACCTATACGCTGGACCCGGGGGCCTGTCCCCTGCTCCACCATCGTCGTCAGCCGGTCTCCGATCAGCTCATAGGTGATGAACTGATAGGGGTAGGCGACCGGCTCGACGGCTATGCCATTTCTCTCACGCAGAACCGCATTCGTTTCCGGGTCGCGATAGATGTAGATCTTGCGCGAGAACTGCCGAGCGAGAAGCCGTCCGCCCTCCGGTCGGTCTGACGTCGAGGTGTCATAGCCTTCCACCCGCGCCAGCAACTCGCCTGAGGGATACGCTCTCAACGTGCCCACCGAGTACCAGTACACAGGCTGTCCAGTTCCTGTCCGCGCATCGACGAAAACGTTGAAACTCACCTCGTCGAAGCCATCGGCGTGAGCCGACGGCACGGCGACGAGCATCAACCCGGCGAGCGCGAGGCAAAACAAACGCATCCGTGTGTCTCCTTTTGCGACACGGTAGCGACGCTTGTCGCACGCCGCAAATGATATAAGAATATATCATTAGAGCCGACCTGGAGAGTCGGGCACACCGCCAATCAGATGCAGGAGAGCCGTCCATGCGTAGGTCCGGGTTGCTGTTTTCGAGCGTGTCCGCCCTCGTTCTAATGGCTTGGAGCCCGTCGGTCGCTCAGACGGCGACACACGCCCAACAAGATTCACGCCTGGACGACATCGTCGTCACCGCCCAGCGGCGTGAGCAGAATATCCAAGATGTGCCGCTGGCCGTCACCGCCTTCACGGACACCCAGCTGCAGATCGCCATCGTCGAGGACACGACGGATCTGGTTCGCGTCACGCCTAGTCTGACTGGCGGCCTCAACACCGGCACTGGAGGCGCCGTCAGCTACTTCATCCGGGGCCTCGGCTCGACCGAGCAGGTCGCGACCTTCGATGTGCCGGTCGCGACCTATGTCGACGAGGTCTACGTCGCCCGCCAGATCGCCAACAACATCACCCTGCTGGATGTGGACCGGATCGAGGTCCTGCGTGGGCCTCAAGGCACGCTGTTCGGCCGCAACACCACGGGCGGCGCCATCTCGATCACGACGCGCAAGCCCGATCAGGACTTCCGCGCTTCGGTCGAAGGCACCTACGGCTCGTTCGATCGCTACACCCTGCGCGGCGCCATGAGCGGTCCGGTCAATGAGGTCGTCTCAGCCGGCGTGACCGTGCTGAAGATCGGCGACGACGGCTATTCCCGCAGCCTGACCACTGGCCAGGACCTGAACGGCGAGGACACCTGGGGCATCCGCGGAGCGCTGCGCTTCCAGCCCGGCGAAAACTGGGACTGGAACCTGTCGGCCGACTACATCGACCAGGCCAAGACCACGATCGGGGTGAACCCGGTGGACCCGCAGTACACCAGCCGGACCGGCCTCCGCGTCGGCGACTGCGACGACAGCGCCGTCGAGACCTTCCTCAACCAGCGCCTCGGCAACTGCGCCCGGACGCGCGTCGGCACCCTGATCTCCAACCTGACCTATGACATGGGTTGGGCCAGCTTGAGCTGGATCAGCGGCTACATCGCCACCGACCAGATCTTCTCGCTCGACTTCGGCCTGGGCGGCAGCCCGACGCCCTTCGGCGGCTTCACGATTTCGAACGACGTCGAGACCAAGCAGTGGACGCAGGAACTGAAGCTGGTCGGTGAAACCGGCCGTGTCAGCTGGGTCGCGGGCCTGTTCTATCTGGACGAGGACAACTCGACCTATCAGGTCGATACCTTCGCCACCACGCCGACGGCGACGACCGCCCTGGTGCTGGGCGACCGCCTGCTCGACAACGGCACCCAGTCCTTCGCCGTCTACGCCCAGGGCGACATCTCGATCACGGACCAGCTGACCCTGACGCTCGGCGGCCGCTACACTGAGGAAGACAAGGACATCAGCTTCGGCGATCGGACCCGGGCGACCTATCCGACTGGCTTCATCGGCGCCACCGGCGCGGCGGCCTCCCGCCCTACCACGGCGAACCTGATCGCGGCGGGCATTCCGGTGTCGCAGTCCACCTCGCGGTTCACGCCCCGCGTCGCCCTGTCCTATGAGATGAACGACGACGTGATGTTCTTCGCGTCGGCGACGAACGGCTTCAAGTCGGGCGGCTGGAACGCGCGCGGCACCACGGCCATCACCAACTCGGCCTTCGGACCAGAAGAAGCCTGGTCCTACGAACTTGGCATGCGCTCCGATCTGCTCGAAGACACGCTGCGCCTCAACCTGACCCTCTACCGCCTCGATGTGGAGGATCTGCAGCTTCTGTCGGGTCAGCCCCGGCCGGGCGGCGGCATCGACTTCGTGACCCGCAACGCCGGCGGTCTGGAAGCCACGGGCCTGGAAGCCGAGATCACCTGGAGCCCGACCGACGCTCTGGAAATCTACGCCACCGGCTCGATCGCCGACCGCGAGTATGTCGATATCCCGGCGGTGAACGGCGCGGGCGGCGTGCCCTGCTCCACGACGCCCGAGCCACTGAACTGCGTCACTACGCGCGACCAACCGGTCCGCTTCCCCGAAAGCCAGGCCACGCTGGGCGCCCGCTATACCCTGCCGACGACCCTGCTCGATGGCGAATGGTCGCTGAACGGCTCGCTCAGCTATTCCGATGAGTACTGGACCTCGACCTACAACGACACGGGCACCGCCACCGGCGTGCCCTTCGGCGGGACGACGGCGATCACAGTGCCGCTGTCGCTGACGCCGTCGACGACCGTCTACAACGTCGGCATTCGCTATGAGAGTAACGACGGCGCCTGGGAAGCCTCGCTCGACTGCTCGAACTGCGGCGAGGAATACTACGTCACCTCCTCGCTGGTGGGTCTGGCCTATCCGAACGATCCGCGCCGGGTGACCTTCCGCCTGCGCCGGAACTTCTGAGGTCACAGGGTTGCGCCGCCGGACGCTCCTGGCCGGCGGCGTGATGGGGACGGTCCTGAACGTCCCCCACAGCGGGGCGCGAGCGGCAAGCTCGCGCCCCGTCTTCGTCCTGGTCCACGGCGCGTGGCACGGGGGTTGGTGCTGGGGGCGGGTCGCCGAGCGGCTGGAAGCGGCAGGCGCGCGCGTGCTGACGCCCACCCTGACCGGCTGCGGCGAGCGCGCCCACCTGATGGATCCGGAGATCGGGCTGGAGACGCACATCCAGGACGTCGTCGCGATCATCGAGGCCGAGGAGCTGATGAACGTCCATCTGTGCGGCCATTCGTACGGAGGGATGGTGATCACCGGCGTCTGCGACCGACTGAAGGATCGCATCGCCTCGGTCCTCTATCTGGACGCCGCTGTCCCATCGGACGGCCAGACCATGATCACCCAATCGCCGGGGATCACGCCCGAGGCGGCTGCGGCGACCGAGGCCGGCTTGCGCGCCCTGGCCCCGGACGGCGTGGGCATGCAGGTCTTCCCGGACGTCACGATCTTCGGCGTCGCGGCGGGGGGAGAGGACGAGGCCTGGCTCAAGCGTCGCCTGACGCCCCACCCGTTGAAGACCTGGCTGGACCCGATACGTCTGATCAACGGCGGCTCCGACGGCCTGCGCCGCGCCTATGTGCACTGCGTGGATCCAGTGCTGCCGATGCCCTCGTTTCCGGCTCACTACGCCCACTTGCGGAACGATCCGAGCTGGTCCGTCTCCACCCTCGCGACCGGTCACGACGCCATGATCACCGCGCCAGCCGCCGTGGCCGACCTGCTGCTCTCCCAGACCGTTCGAGGATGATCCCATGACGACCGACCGCCGCGCGCTCCTGATCGGCTCCGCCCTCGCCCCTGCCGCGCTCGCCACGGCGGCCGTCGCCCAGACGCCGCCTTCCACCGGCCAGCTGGTGCGCTGCGCCATCTTCGTCTCGGACCTTGAAGCCTCGACCGTCTTCTACCGAGACATCATCGGCCTGCCGGAACTGCTGTTCGAGGGGGCCTTGCAGGGCGCGCCGCTGGAGCGTCTGCTGGGCCTTGCCGAGGGCGCTGGTGTCCGCTTCCGCATCCTCAAGGCCGAGGGCCCGCCCTACGGCATGATCGCCCTGTTCCAGGTGACGGGGCAGACCCTGACGCGGGTCCAGAAGACCGAAGGCGCCGTCAACATCGGCGAGGGCGTACTGGTCTTCCACCGCCCCGATCTGGACGCCCTGTCGGCCCGCCTCTCGGCCGCCGGCCAGGGCTTCCTCAGCGGCCCCGAACGCCTGGTGGACACGCCCCAGCGCCGCACCGACCGCGAGGTCATGCTGCGCGACCCAGATGGCGTCCTCATCAACATCATCGAACGGGCCTGACGCCGATCAGCGCTCTAGCGCGACCAGTTCGTACCAGGTCTGCATATAGCCGCCGACCCCGCCCTGAATCATGATCCCGTCCGCGTCGTCGGTGATCCAGACGTCATAGGGCGGGTGCTGGCTGGACATGCCGGCCGTGCCGTCGTCGACGAACTGGAAGTGCTTGGCGGCGAAGGTCCCGGCCTTCACCGTCAGCGTCTCGCGGCCCAGGAAGATCACGTCGATGTTGGCCTCCGAGATCATCGGCGGCGTCGCGCCGCGATGGTCCGGGCTGGGCAGCATCACGCGCAGCTTGCGTTTCTCGCCGTCCGTCCAGTCCGACAGAGCCAGCAGGTATCCGTCCGCCACCACCGGATGAGTACCCATGCCGTCGATGGGGCCGTTCAGGGGCACGCACTGAGACAGTCGGCCGATGGCGGGGCCATAGCTCTCGCACTCGACCGCGTCCTCGGTGAAGCGGAACCAGCCCGAGCCCATGAAGCGGTCGTCGACCGTCAGCCGGACATGGCAGTCCATCGGCCGCTTATGCTCATCCAGCGAATAGACGATATCGCGCAGCACCGTCGGGTGAGGATCCTCGATCTCGCAGTGGGCCCGCAGCGTGACCTTGCCGTCGGTGTGATGGGTGAAGCGGAAGTGCTCGACGCCGCGCGGCTGGTCCAGGCGCTCGGGCTTCTTGGACGTGTAGAGAACGGTGCCGGTGATGGAGCGGTGCTTCACGTCGAACCCTCTTCGGAAAAGACCGCCAGCGGCAGGGGCCGGGCGGTGTTGGCGATGAGCGCCTGGCGACGCAGGAATCGGCGATAGCCGTCCTCGCCCATGCGGGACGGACCGAGGCCCGAGGCCTTGAAGCCCTGTTTGGCGGCCTCGTAGAAGATCGAGGTCAGGGCCGCATCGTTCAGGCTGATGGCCCCCGCCTCCAGCCGCCGGCCGACGGCCTCGGCCTCCTCCAGCGTGGCGGCGAGGACGGCGCCGGACAGGCCGTATTCGCCGTCGTTGGCGAGGGCCACGGCCTCGTCCACCGTATCGAAGGCGACGACAGGCAGGATCGGCCCGAAGGTCTCGTCGCGCAGGACGGCCATTTCGGGGGTGACGCCGGACAGGACGGTAGGCCGCAGCCAGAGGCCGCCGCCGTGGGTCTCGATCTTGCCGCCGGTCAGGACGCGGGCGCCCTTGGCCTTCGCGTCGGCGATCTGCGCGGTCAGGATGTCGGCCTGGCGGTCGAAGATGATGGGGCCGATCTCTCCGGCGGTGATGTCGGGCCAGTTGAGGCGGGCGGCGGCGGCCTTCTCGACCAGGCGGGTGAGGAAGGCGTCGTGGATCGGCCGGGCGACATAAATGCGCTCGATCGACTGGCAGGCCTGGCCCGTGGATAGGACCGAGCCGCGGAGCGCCGCGTCGGTGGCGGCCTCCAGATCGGCGCCTTCGAGCACGACCAGCGGGTCCTTGCCGCCGAGCTCCAGATAGGCGGGGATCAGGCGGTCGGCGGCCTGGACGGCGACCTTCCTGCCCGTCGCCACCGAGCCGGTGAAACAGACGCAGTCGGCCTGATCGACCACCGCCTGACCCGTCGCGCCGTCCCCCGCGACGATGGCGAAGACGGCTGCGAGCTCCGGAACCTCGGCCACGGCGGCCATGACCGGGGCGATGAAGCGGGGCGTGACCTCGGACGGCTTCACCAGCACAGCGCATCCCGCCAGCAGCGCCGGGACCGCGTCGATCATCCCGAGCAGCAGAGGGAAGTTCCACGGGCTGACCACGCCCACCAGCGGATAGGCCTTCCAGGCGGCGGTGTGCCGTACGCTGGGCAGACCCCTGCCCTGAATCCACTCCGGCACTGCGTCGGCCGCGACAACGCGGGCCCAAGCCTCGATGGAGGTGACGACGCTGTCGATCTCCAGCCGGGCGATACGGCGGCGGCCGGTGTCGGTCTCCAGCGCCTGCCCGATGGACTCGGCGTGACGGCGGAGCGCCTGGCCGAACGCGCGCAGCACCTGCAGCCGGGCGGCGGAGCCTCTCGCCTCCCATGCGGCCTGCTCAGTGCGAAGGCGGGCGGCGACCTCTCCGACCTCGGCCAGGTCGAGCGCCTGGCCACGCCAGTCGTGGTCGCCGGTCCTCGGATTGCGGGCGGTGAACTCCCTCACAGGCCCAGCACGCCTGGGTTCATGCGGTTGGTCGGGTCCAGCTCGGCCTTGATCGCACAGATGAGGCGGCGCGCCCCCTCGTCCAAGCTGTCGAGCCAAGGATAGGTCCGGCCGATCTGGAAGTGGGCGGCGCCGATCTCGGTAAAAGCGTCGATACAAGCGGCGCGGGCCTCGGCGACTAAGGCGGTGACCTCGGGGTTCTCGCCGTGGCGGGGCAGTTTCGAGAGGACATGTGGCTCGACCGTCGCCTCGTGCAGGGCGCGGCGCTCCTCGGGCCAGACGAAGACCGGCTCAATCAGCAGCGCATTGGTCGAGAGCGCCGTCAGCATCATGCCGGTCTGGACCTTGCCCGCCTCGAATCCGGGCTTCAGAGCCTCTAACCGGGCCATGATGGCGCGATAAGCGGCCGGACCGTCCTGGAGCGCGACCAGGCCGTGCACCGGCACCCACCGCTCGCCGTCGGGGCCGAGCACATTGTTCAGCGGGGTAAAGGGGCTGGCGCGGACGACGCGGGGGATCGACGCCTCGACCTCGCGCCCTCCGACGCCCAGGCAGATGCGGCGCGCCTCGGCCAGATCGGCGTCGGCCCCGGCTGCGGAGCGGGCCTCGGCCGTCAGGTGGATCGACCAGTCGTCCGCCCCGAGGAAGCCGCGTCCGGCCATGGCCGTGCGGGCCGCCGCCGCCACGCCCTTCAGCCCACCCGATGCCGCCATGGCGCCGAGCGCCTTGACCCCCTGCACCAGCGAGGCCCGCTTCAGCCGCATGGCCGACAGGGCCGGGTCGAAGCCGAACATGTCGGCGGCGACCCCTGCGCGGCTGATCTCGGCCGTGGCCGCCAGCGCCTGGTCCGCCGTATCGAAGGCGAAGGAGCCGTGGGCCTCGTGCGCCGGCGCCTGCATCAGACGCAAGGTGATCTCGGCCTTGACGCCCAGCGCCCCGCAGTCGCCGCAGAACAGGCCGGTCAGATCAGGGCCATAGTGGCGATAGAAGGCGCGATCGTCCGCCTTTCGCCGCGCCCCGGTCGAGACCAGCCGCCCGTCAGCCAGCGCCACCGTCAGCCCGACCACGCTCTCCGACGTCGTGCCCCAGTGCCCCGCGCCGAACACGGCGTTCAGCTGCGACAGGCCGCCTCCGATGGTCGACGACACGCCCGACAGCGGCCCCCAGAAGGGGGTGCGCAGGCCCTTGGGCTTCAGCGTCTCCCACAGGGTCTTCCAGGTGCAGCCGGCCTCTACCGTGACCGTCATGGCCTCGGCGTCGACGTTCAGCACCCGTTCCATGCGCGATAGATCGATCAGGGCGACGGGTCCGGCGTCCGACGCATAGCCGCCCGTATAGCTCATGCCCCCGCCGCGGGGGGCGACGGGCAAATTCAGGCGGGCGGTCTCGGCCAACGCCCTGGCCAGCCCGGCAGTGTCGACGGGGCGGAGGATGACGACGGGGCGACGCCCGACCTTCCAGATATCCTGGCCGAAGAGCTCCAGCAGCGCCGGATCGGTCGACACGACGTCGGGACCCAGCGCGGCCTTCAGGGCGTCGGCTGGCGAGGCGCGGGACAGGTCGTCGGCAGGGCTCATTGGGGCTTCCACAGACCGAGAAGGGCCGCCGCCAGCAGCAGCAGCCAGATGAGAAGAACGGCGGGTCGGGTCACGGTGAGCGACCGCGCGATGCGGGCATCCGCATCCCCCTGACCGATCGCCAGCGCGCCTAGCGCAGGGCCGAGGTCGGCGGTCAGGCGGCGCACCAGCAGGCCGGTCAGCACGCAACCCGCGAGGATCAGCAGCTTCAAGTTCAGGAACAGCGGCCAGTCGGTCGCGCCCGCCAGCCCAGCTATTCCGCCCGCGCCAAGCGCCGCCGCCGCAAGCCAGCGCAGGCCGAGGTCGAATCGTCGCAGGCTCAACGCCGGTCCTGCGTGGCTGACATGAATGCGCCACGCGATCGAGAGCCAGAGCAGTGCCGCGATCCACGCCACGACGATCCAGAGCGGATCGAGCGCCAGCCAGCCCCGCGTGACCGCGAGCGTGAACCCGGTAGGAAAGGCCAAGATCAGCGCCGTCCTGGGCCCCATGTCGACATCGCCCAGCAGCCCCGCCGCCCCGAGCCGGGCCGCGCGATCCTTCGCCGGATTGGCGATCAGGAAGGACGCCACGAACGCGCCGAGGTCGCCTCCCAGCCAGTAGACCAGGATCAGGACATGCAGCAGGAGGAGAAGCGCGTCGGCCAAGGCGTTGTCCGCAAATGATATAAGTCTATATCATTTGGTCGCGGCTCGGTTGGCAAGCCGATAATCCTCCTCCATCGGGGGAGGTGGCTCGGAGCCGCAGGCGAAGAGACGGAGGGGGCTCCCACGAGCAGAGGCGCGTGCGGCGGTCCCCCTCCCCCTGCGGGTGAGGATTTTACGTCCAGCCTTCCGTCCCCTGCCTTTGGGACGTCATGTGATACTGGAAGCGGTCTGGCCGGTAGTGACCGACGATCATCTGCACCGGCCGGGCGTCGGCCCCAGTCATGACCCGCTCGATCTTGAGCACCGGCGCGCCCGAAGGCACATCCAAGCAAGCCGACACGGTCGGCGAGGCCGCCGCCGCCGTGATCCACTGCTCGGCCTCGACCGCCCCGGCGCCCGCTCTTTCCAGCAGGGTCAGCAGAGGGGTTGAGCGCAGTTCGTCGATCGAATAGCGCGCCGCGATGTCGGCCGGCACATAGGTCGTCAGATAGGAAAACGGCTCGCCTTGCAGCTTGCGCAAACGCACGGCCCTTTGCACCGTGGCACCCGGATCCAGCTTCAACCGCGCGGCGACCAGGGCGACGGCAGGCTCGTCTGCGACCTCCAGCAGCTCAACCTCGGTCGTCAGACCCATCGACTTCAGCGACGAGATCAGCGTCTCGAACGACCCCGACACGAGCGGGATGACCCCGCCGGTCGAGACGATCGTTCCCCGCCCCCTGTGCCGGGACACCAGGTTGTTCGCCGCCAGCTCGTTCAGCGCCCGCTTCACCGTGATGCGCGACACGTCGAAGGCGCGAGCCAGCTCCTGCTCACCTGGCAGAGTTTCGCCATCGGCATAGACGCCGGACTGGATGCGCTCGCGCAGCACCAGATAGACCTGATGATACAGAGGCGTCGGCAGGGCCCCGTTCAGAAGTCCCGCGTCGTCGGCCTGGATGTCTGAAGCGCCGTCGGCCAAATGACCTATTCCTATACCAACTCAGTCCGCGCTAGGCATAGGACGATCCGCCCGGAGCGCGCAATGTCCGACCCTTCGCCCTACATCGCCCTCGCCTTGCAGACGACCTGCTTCGCCGTCAACGGCGACGCCGACGCCCGCGCCGCCCGGCCCCGCATAGCCGAGACCATTCAGCGGATCAGCGGGCAGATCGCGGCGTCCAAACGCTTCATCGGTCCGGACGTTCGGTTGGTCGTCCTGCCGGAGTACTTCCTGACCGGCTTTCCCATGGGCGAGCCCACCGCCGTCTGGGCGGCGAAGGCCTGCCTGGAACCCGGCGGTGCCGAGTACCGCGCGCTCGGCGAGGTCGCGCGCGCCCACGACGTCTTCTTGGCCGGCAACGCCTATGAGACCGACGAGCATTTCCCGGGGCTGTATTTTCAATGCAGCTTCGTCATCGCCCCGGCCGGCGACGTGGTCCTGCGCTATCGCCGCCTGGTGACCCTGTTCGGACCCAGCCCCTATGACGTCTGGGACCACTACATCGCCCGCTACGGCCTCGACGGCGTCTTCCCGGTGGCCGACACCGAGATCGGCCGGCTCGCCGCCATCGCCTCGGAAGAGATCCTCTATCCCGAGATCGCGCGCGCCCACGCTGTGCGCGGGGCCGAGGTCTTCGTCCATTCCTCCAGCGAGATCGCCGCGGCCCTGCCCACCCCCAAGAACGTCGCCAAACAGGCCCGGGCCATCGAGAACCTCGCCTACATCGTCAGCGCCAACTCGGCCGGCATCGAGGGCATCGCCATCCCCAAGGCCTCGACCGACGCCTCGTCCAAGGTGATCGACTTCCGGGGCCTTGTGCTGGCCGAAGCAGGCTACGGCGAGAGCATGGCCGGATACGCCGAGATCGACGTCGGCGACCTGCGCCGCTACCGCCGCCGACCCGGCATGCCCAATATCCTGTCGCGCCAGCCCATGCACCTCTGGAGCCAGGCCTATTCCGGCGTCGAAATCCAGCCGAGAAACACTCTGCTCGACGGCTCCGGCGGCGTCACGGTGCCGACCCCGGCCTTCTACGCCCAGCGGCAGCGAGCAGTGATCGATAAGCTCGCCGACGCTGGGATCATCTGACCCCCAACCCGGCGGGTCGAGCGCTGACCGTGTCGTGCGGGTAACGGTTTGATGACGCCGCCTCGGGCTTGATACCCAGCGTTACATTACGACGTTGACGCAGGTTGCCGCTCGTCCATAGTCAAATGATCTATAAGTATATCATTTGGCCAATCGGAGGGGCTGGACCCAATGTCGCATACTCAAGGTAACACCTGGACGCGCAGCGTCATCCTCGCTGGCGTCGCCTTCGGGGCCATGGCGGCGGTTGCCGCTCCGGCGGCAGCTCAACAAGCTGTCGCCTCCGATCCGCAGGCTTCAACGGTCGACGATGTCGTGGTCACCGCTCGCCGTCGCGAGGAAGCAATCCAGGACGCGCCGATCGCGATTACCGCTTTCACCCAAGAGGTCATTCAGGAAGCGCGGATTGAGAGCCTGGCGGACCTGGGGCGCCTGACGCCCGGCCTGGTCTATACGCCCCTATTCGGCGCCCAGAACCAGCTTCCGATCATTCGCGGAGCGGCTCAGACCTTCGGTCCGCTTAATGTCGGCGTGTTTCTGGATGGCGTCTACCTGAGCGGCAAGGCCGGCGTCGACCTCGAGCTCAACGACCTTGAGCGGGTCGAGATCGTCAAGGGACCGCAGTCGGCTCTGTACGGCCGCAACACCTTTGCAGGGGCGATCAACTACATCACGCAGCGGCCGAGCAGCGATAATTTCACCGGCAGCGCCGAACTCACGGTTGGCGACAACGGTCTGCGCAAGGGCATGTTGTCGATCAGCGGACCAGTCACCGACTGGCTGAGCTTCCGCCTGTCCGGATTCGCGCGCACCTTCGACGGCTTCTACACCAGCTCCATCGACGGCGGCCGGGTCGATTTCGTCGACAACAGCGGGGCTTCGCTGGTGCTCCAAGCCCGACCGACCGACCGCCTTACGGCGACGTTCCGCACGACGGTGAGCACCGAGGACTCCGGGCAGCCTGCCTCCAGCGTCATCCGCACGAACGCTGCGCTCGGCACGCCATCAGGGGGCTCGGCGACCCAGCAGCGGAATCTGCTTTACCTCGGCGAACTGCCGTCGATCCCCGAAAATGGCGTGACAGTGAACACCCGCCGGACGGGGTTCGAGCCGACCAACTACGGTCAACGGGGCGACTCGCTGCGAACCAGCCTGACGCTCGACTATGACTTCGACAACGCGACGCTCACCTCGATCAGCAGCTACAGCCGCCGCAAGACTGAATATACGTTCGACGGCGACAATACGATCTGCGACCGCGTGGGGGGCTGCCCGAACTTCGGCTTCCCATTCGCTCCGGCGATCCCCTTTGGCCAGAGCAACTTCGCGACCTCGTCCAGCGATGAGGGCTTCTATGATCGCAGCCAGGAACTCCGTCTGACCTCGACCGGCGACAGTCGGTTGCAGTGGCTGATCGGGGCCTTCTACTATTCGAGCGATGTGCGCGTTCTGGCAAAGAGCCAGTCTCCGCTGACCGCCGCGGCCGTCGCGACCAACGGCATTCCGCGCTCGCTGACGGAGATCGACAGCATCGCCGTTTTCGGCTCGCTCGGCTACGAGTTCTCCGACCGCCTGCGGGGCTCGGTCGAGCTGCGCTACGAGGAAGAAGACCAGAGCTATCAACAAGCGCCTTCGCGACCTGGCGGGACGGGCTCCTCGGCCCTGGTGCGCAACTCCGATCAGTCGTTCAACTTCACCACGCCCCGCGTGACCCTGGACTACGACCTGACGGAGAACAGCCTGCTCTACGGTACCGTCGCGCGCGGGGCGAAGGCGGGCGGCTTCAACACCAATCTCAACATCACGCCGGCCCAGTGGACCTATGATCCGGAGTACAGCTGGAACTACGAGGTCGGGCTGAAGAACACCTTCCTCGGCGGTGATCTGATCCTCAACGCAGCCGTATTCTACACCGACTGGACCGACCAGCAGGTCGCCTGCCAGAACCCGGTCAGCGCAGGTGGCACCTCGACGCAGCGCACCTACGTCTGCAACGTCGGCCAGGCCGAAATCCTCGGGCTCGAACTAGACGGCGTGTGGAGGCTCACGGACCACCTTACGCTGAGCGGCAACTATGCCTACACCGATGCGACCTACTCGGCTTTCGTCGACGACTCGCTCGCGGCGACGCTGGTTCTCGCCGGCCGTCCTCCGATCGATTTCAACGGCAACCGCCTGCCTTATGTGCCCGAGCACAAGCTGGTCGTCAGCCCGCAATACGAGCGCGATCTCGGCAACGGCGTGACCCTGTCTGCTCGCGCCGACCTGGCATATCAGTCGAAGGCGTTCCTACGTGCCGACAACCTTCAGTTCTTCGGCGAAAAGACGACAGTGGACCTGCGCGTCACCCTGCGCGGCGAAGACGGATGGCGCATTCAGGCCTTCGCCGACAACGTGTTCGACGACGACACGCCGACCGCCGGTGTGCGCTTCTTCGACTCGGTCAACTATTCGGTGTCCGCGCCGCTGGTGACTGGAGCCGACCGGCGCCAGATCGGCGTGACGGTGGGGTACTCCTTCTGAAGGCCCTTGCGGTCATGATGACCGGGCTCGCCCTCGCGGCGGGTCCGGTCGTGGCCCAGTCCACGCCGCCCGCGCCACTCTCGCCAGGCCCTCTGGAGCGCGACCTGCCGGTTTTAGTCGACATGTTCCAGGGCGACTGGGACAACGCTGAGCAGGTTGGCTTCGCGGAAGAGCTGGGCTTCGCTGAAGACGAGCCGCCGACGCGCCGCCACGTCACGATCCGCCGGGTCGAGGCGCCGGGTCTGGGGCCTCTGGTCCTGAAGCTCGACGAGTATAGGAACAACGACCCCGCCGACGTCGGGCGTCAGCGGTTCTACGCCTTGGGCGTCGACGCCGAGCGGCGAGCCATCCGCATGGACTCCTTCACGCCGCCTGGCGACCGGTTGGCGGCCGATGCCGATCTGGCGGCGCTCACGCCGGACGTCATGCGGCGCAATCCGGGTTGCGAGACGCTGTGGCGGCGCAGCGCGGATCAATTCGTGGGATGGATCGAGGATGGCGCTTGCCGCGTGCGCACCTCGGCCGGCGCGGCCTTGGACATCGACGCCGAGATCGTCCTGTCGGCGGATCAGCTGTGGATGACCGAGACGGTGCGGGACGCTGAAGGGCGGGACATCTCGCCGGACGCGCCCGACGCGCCGGTGCAGTACCGCCGCGCCACGGCCTTCACCTGCTGGATCGCCGTGCCCCGTCAGGCGCCTCAAGAGGGCTGGTTCTTCGCCCGCGACCTGGCCATCCACGACCAGGGGGGCGAGGTCTGGATCACGACCGACGAGACCTCGCCCCGCGCGTTCGGGTTCCGTATGCGCAACGTGCGCTGGCCGACCGGTCAGAACGCCGACGCCTTGACGCTGTATGTCCATGATGAGCGCGGCGCGCCCGCCATCAGCTACGCCTGGGCCAACCCCGACGCGACGCGGATCGGGATCAATCTGCGGACGCTGCAAGGCAGCTGTTCGCGCTAGGTGACCTTCACCTCGTCGATCAGGGTCCGCTGATAGCATTCCCCGTCGCGGAACCAGTGCCAGGTCCGCGCCCGGGTCCGGCCGTCCGGGGCGAGGACGATCAGTTCGTACAGATGGGCGCCCGGCGCATCCGTGCGCTCCCAGGTCAGGATGCAGGTCTGGTCCTCGCCCTGCCAAGCGTGACCCTCGATCAGGCCGGTATCCCACCACAGGCGGCCGTCGCGGTAGACGCCGGGATGCTCGGCCTCCACGACACGCCCGTCGGGCCAGGTGAAGCGGTTCTTCTGGACGTAGGCGTAGGGGCCGTCGTCCGGGAAGGAGACCTCAATGCGCGAGGCGTGGCGATCGACCTCCACCCCGTCGGTCGTGACCGTGCGATAGGTCCCCTCCCAGACGCCGGCGTGGCGGACCAGCGCCGGCATGTGCTCATGCAGAGGGTTCACTTCACCCGGCGCTCGGTGATGCAGGTGCGCTTGAACAGCTTGTCGTTCTCGAACCAGTGCCAGGTGCGGGCGCGGTCGTTGCCGTCCTCCGACAGCTGGATCATCTCATACAGATAGGCGCCGGGCATATCCTTGCGGGTCCAAGTCAGGCAGACGGTGCGGGGATCGATCTCCCAGGCGCGGCCGTCGATGCGGTCGGTGTCCCACCAGATCTGGCCATCGCGATAGGTGGCGGGGAAATGGATCTCTTCCTTGCGGCCGTCGTCCCAGATGTAGGTGTTGATCTGATAGTAGGCGTACGGGCCGTCGTCGGGGAACGTGCACTGAAGGTGCGAGCGGTGGCGGTCGATGAGGTTGTTGTCGGGATCGACGTGGATGTATTCGCCTTCCCATTCGCCGGCGTGGCGGGCCAGGACCGGCATGCCTTCGCGGATTCCGCTCATCGTTCGCTCCCTCGCTCGGGCGGCGCGATCCGCCCTTGGCAAATGGTATAGACTTAGATCATTTGGGCGGGAAACTCTTTTTGGACGGGCTTATGGATGACGCGCTGAAGGTCGAGGTCGCAGGCGATGTGGCGACCCTGACCCTGAACCGGCCCGAGAAGAAGAACGCCCTGACGCTCGCCATGTGGACCGCCCTGCCCGGCCTTTTGGCGCGGATCGCGGCGGACCCAGCGGCCAAGGTGTTGGTCGTGCGCGGGGCGGGCGGGACCTTCGCGGCCGGCGCCGACATCGGCGAGTTCGAGACCGTCTATGCCACGCCGGACAGCACCCGCGCCTACTTCGACCGGGTCGGCAAGGCGATGGAGGCGCTGGCGACGTTCGAGAAGCCGACGGTGGCCATGATCGAGGGGGCCTGCGTGGGCGGGGGGCTGGGGCTGGCGCTCTGCTGCGACCTGCGCATCGCGGCGACGGACGCGCGGCTGGCGCTGACGCCGGGCAAGCTGGGGCTGGTGTATTCGCTGCCGGATACCCGGCGGCTGGTGCAGGCTGTGGGGCTGTCGAAGGCCAAGGACATTCTGTTCACCGGGCGGCTGATCGGGGCGGAGGAAGCTGTGGCGATCGGGCTGGTGGATGGGTTGCATGCGCCCGATGCGCTGGAGGCGGCGGTGGCGGAGAAGACCGCCCAGATCGCGGCGACCAGTCAGTGGACCGCGCGACGGGCCAAGGCGATCGTGGGGCTGATCGCCGATGGGGAGACGGCGGACACGGCCGAGACCGCGCGCTGGCTGATCGAGGCGGTGAAAGGCGAAGATTTCCGCGAGGGGCGGGACGCGTTTCTGGGCAAGCGGAAGCCGGAGTTTCCGTTTCGCTAGGAGATCCCTCTGCCAGAGGGAGAGGGCTTGAGCGCCCGAGAGCCGTCAGGCGATCGGTCCTTGCGCGAAAGGGTGAGGGGTTATGCTGCGAGCCGGTGAGAGGGAAACCCCTCACCCTTTCGGCTTGCTGATCGCTACGCTCTCAGAGCCTCAAGCCCTCTCCCTCTGGGAGAGGGAGATCGGTGTGGCCAACTTGCCCGCCAACTCCAGGATCGCTTCGCTGTCACGGCCGATGATCTGGGCGGAGAGAGGCAGGCCGTCGCTCGACAGGCCCATCGGAAGCGCCACGGCGGGAAGCCCCGCCATGTTGGCGAGGCAGGTGATGTCGGCCTGGTCCGCAGGGATGGGATCGCCAAAGCGGAAGGCCGGGCCGCCGGTGGTGGGGCACAGGAGGCCGAGGCGGTCGCCGATCAGGGCCTCGACCACAGCCTTAGCCGCCGCGATCTCGGCGCGGGCCTCGGCGAGCTTCTCTGGGGGCTGGCCCGCGCCCCAGCGGAGCATGCCGGCGAAGGTCTCGGAGAAGCCTTCGGGGCAAGCCTCCAGCATGGCGGTGTGCTCGGCCATGCCCTCGACCTCGGAGATCAGCAGGCCCCGACGACGCAGGCGGCCGAGGTCGATGTCGAGGGGGACGGAGCCCTCCAGCAGGCCCTGGGCTTCGGCCGTGGCGACGACCGCAAGGAAGGCGGCGCGGACGTCGTCGGACAGGGATGCGCGCCCCGTGACGTCCAGCACCGCCAGCGGCCCGCTCGGCGACGCCGGGTCGGGCGTGGCGATCTGGGCGAGGACGACGGCGCAGTCCTCGGCCGAGCGGGCGTGGACGCCGACGTGGTCGAGGCTGGGCGACAGGGGCGTCACCCCCTCCTCCGGGATCGCGCCATAGCGGGGCTTGATGCCGAACACGCCGCAGTAGGCGGAGGGAATTCGGACCGAGCCCATGGTGTCGGTGCCGAGCGCCGCCGCGCACAGCCCGGCCGCGACCGCCGCGCCCGAGCCGCCGGACGAACCGCCGGCCGTGAAGCCTTCGCGCCAGGGGTTCTGCGTCCGCCCGAACCAAGGATTGTCGGTGACGGCCCCGAGCGCCCCCTCCTCCATGTTCAGCGTGCCCAGGACGATCGCGCCCGCCGCTCGGAGCCGCGCCACGCAGGCGGCGTCCCGGTCGGCGATGCGGTCGCGGTAGGCGCCCATGCCGGCCGTCCAGGGCAAGCCGGTGACCGCGATGTTGGCCTTGATCCCCACGACGCAGCCGTCCAGCGGCGACAGCGCCATGCCCGAGGCCCAGCGGTGGGCGGAGGCCCTGGCCGCGTCCCGCGCGCCCTCGACGTCCAGATCGATGAAGGCGTGGATCGTGGGGTTCAGCCGCTCGATCCGGGCGAGATAGGTCGCCAGCACCGCGTCCGGCCGGGCCGAGCCCTCGGCATAGGCGGCGGCGAGGCCTGAGACCCCGGCCGCGACCTCGGGCTCGAACCGGCCGATCATCAGAACCGCTCGTCGATCAGGCGGATGGGCTTCTGGCGCACCTCGACCTGGGTGAGGGCAGCGGTCTGGCCCTTGCCGACCAGTTCGACCTCGACCTCGATGCCGATCTTGCGCTTCAGGATTTCGCCGAACCGGCCCGCCAGCGCGGAGTCGCCGGGGGCCGAGGCCTCGGCCACCACCACGAACGCATCCCGCCCCGCGGCGTCGCGGCGGGTCTTGCAGACGAACTCCTTCAGGAACTCCGGCGCCTCGTCCAGCATGGGGCCGATGGCCTGGGGGAAGATGTTGATGCCGCGCACCTTCACCATGTTGTCGGACCGGCCCAGGAACCCCTCGATGCGCTGGAAGCTCGCGCCGATCGACGAGGGCCGCGCGATCACCTCGGTCACGTCGTGGGTGTTGAAGCGGATGATCGGATAGAGGTCGTCCTTGTAGAGGCAGGTCACGGCCATGTCGCCCGGCTGACCGTCGGCCACGGGCTTGCCGGTGTCGATGTCGCAGACCTCCAGATACTGGGCGTCCTCCATGACGTAGAGGCCGTCGCGGTCGGGGCCCTCGCCCGCGATGCAGCCGGTGTCGCCGACGCCGTACCAGTCGAAGCATTCGGCCCCGCCCCAGGCGTCGGACAGGGCCTGCTTGTCCTCGCGCCCCATGTGGCCCGAGATCATGCGCACGGGGATGTCGACGCCCGGCGTCAGGCCGGCTTCGCGCGCCACCTCGGCCAGGCGCTTGATGTAGTCGGCGAAGCCGACGATGGCGGTGGCGCCGAAGGTCTTCATCAGCTCGACCTGCTGGGCCGAGCGGGTCTCGACCCCCGTGCCCGCCGACATGAAGACAGCGCTGGTCCAATGGGTCACGGCCTCGCGCACATAGTGGCCGCCGTTGATCATGCCGTGGCCATAGACGGAGTGGACCACGTCGCCGGAGCGGAGGCCTTGCCAGCGGTAGAGGCGGGCCAGAAGCAGGTTCTGCACCTCGCGCGACTTGGGCCCGAACAGCAGGACCTGGGGTTTTCCGGTGGTGCCCGAGGTGGTGTGGAAGATGACGGGCGGGCGCTGGTCGTCCGGGTAGGAGTCGAAGCCCGCGAAGTCGCCGAAGGGCGGGGCGATCTCCAGCGACTTCATGATGTCGGACTTGTCGAAGCTGGGCAGGTTCGGCAGGTCGTCGAGGCCCCGGATGTCTCCCTCCGCGATGCCGGCCGAGCCCCACAGGCGGCGATAGAAGGCGGTCTTCCAGGCGCGGGCGACGCAGCGGGCGAACAGCGCCTCTTGGCGGGCGCGGAGCTCATCGCGGCTGATGGAGGTCACCAGCTTGGTGAAGGCGTCGCCGATGGGGTGGTCGCGGGCGATGGCGGCGAAGTCGATCTCGTCCCAGTAGGTGCGGTGGGTGTCGGTCACGGCCGAGGTCATTGGGGCGAGGCTCCGAGGAGGGAGAGGATCGAAGAGGCGTCCGCGAGGGTCTCGAATCCGTCGATGGCCTCGGCGACGGCGGCGGCGTTGGCGCCAAGCCCCGCGAAGTTGAGGCAGGCGAACTGTTTGGCCAGGTGCTGCGCGCGGGTCAGGGGCTGGGCGGGCGAGCCGAGCTGGGCGGTGACGGTGTGGGTCAATGTGCGGCCGTCGGTGGTGGTCACCGTGAGGGTCGCAGGGGTGAAGGCGGCGGGGTCGGGATTGTCGTCCGCCTCGACGCGGATGCGGTCGGCGAGGCTCAGCAGCGCCGGGTCGGACAGACGCTCGGGCGTGAAGTCGACCAGGCCGACAGTGCCTTGCGTCAGGACCACGGCGCCCAGCCACGGCAGGCATAGCCGCGCCCAGGCCGGGGCCATGTCCGGGCTGGGGCGGCGGCCGACGAGGCGGTGGATCAGGGGCGGGGCCAGATAGACGGCCTGTGCGACGTCGGCGGCGGTCAGGCCGTGGTCGGCCACCAGGGTCTGGAGGGCGACGATGCCGCCGTGGGCGGCGCGGCCGGTGGGAAAGGGCTTCCAGCTGACCTCGGTGATGCGGAAGCCGGCGGCGGGGTGGGTCAGGGGCGCGGCGTCGTGCGCCGTCTCGAACAGGGTGAGGTAGCCGAAGGGACCTTCGAGCGAGGCCTCCGGTCCGGGCAGACCGGCCTCGGCCAGGTCGACGGCCATGACGGCGGCGCGGGCGGCGTTGGCGATCTGGATCGGCAGGGCGGGCTTGCCCTCGGCGTGGGCCTGCATGGTCCCCGAGGCGAAGGCGAGGGCGTATCCGAAGGCGGAGACGCCTTGGTCGACCGGGAGGCGTCGGAGCGAGATCAGGGCGGCGACGCAGCCGAAGATGCCGGCTGTCGCGGGGCGGAAGAACTTGAGCGGCGTGGCGGCAGCGAGACCCAGCGAGGCGGCGACCTCGACCCCGGCGACGAGGGCGGTCAGCAGGGCCTCGCCGGAGACGGGGCGGCCCCCGGCGGCGGCGCGGTCGGCCTCGGACAAGATCACGGCACCCACGGTCGCCATGGGGTGGACCACGGCCGGTTCGTGGACGCAGTCGAACTCCTGGGCATGGATCTGGAAGGCGTTGACGAAGGCGACCAAGGGCTGGGGCAGACGCACGCCCGGCCGGCCGAGCACGCTGCAGTGGGTCCCCTCGCCCCAGCGGCGGGCGGCGGCGAGGACGTTGTCGGCGAGCGGCGCGCGGGCCCCGGCCGCGCCGACGCACAGGGTGTCGTGCAGGAAGGTCTTGGCGGCTGCGCGCGCGGGGGCGTCGATGTGGGACCAGCTCAGGGCCAGGGCGCGTTCGGCCAGGGTGCGCGACAGGGTCATGCTTCCCTCCCCGGCAGGGCGGCGGACAGGTCGGCGACGGTGGTCGTGACGCCCAGCCCCTCGACGGCGGCGATCAGCGCCTCGGCGGCGTCAGGGCTCATGCCGCCCCAGGCGATGAGGGCGCGGGCCTTGTCGCGGACGGCGTCTGGCGACAGGGGGTTGTCGGGATCGCCGAGCGCATCGAGCGCCTCAATCCGGTGTTCGACGCCGCCCGCCGTCGCGATCAGGCGCGCGCCGAATCGAGCTGGATAGGCGGCGGTCAGGTCGTCGGCGACGGCGACCGAGACGCGGGTTCGCAGGGCGGCGATCTCAGGGTCGGTCAGGGCGGCGGGCTCGAAACGGTCGAGGCCCGCGTCGCCGTGGATCAGGGCGACGGCGACGCTGTGCTGGAGCGAGAACTTGGCCTCGGGGACGGTCGTTGGCGTCGGCTTGTCGCAGAAGAGGACGGAGTCGCGGTAGGTCTCGACCCGGATGGCATCGGGCAGGCCGTCGATCCGCGCGCGTAGGGCCAGAGCCGCATCGATAGCGGGGTGGGCGTGGCGGCAGGCTGCGTGGGGCTTGAAGCTGACTTCGTGGATCCGCCAGCCGGCGGCGGGAGCCAACACCGCCTCCGGATCGGCGTCGGGCGCCATGGCGGGGAAGAGGCCCTGCTCGCCCTCGAGAACCCGGAGCGGTCCCCGGAAGCCGTCGCGGGCCAGCAGCGCCGAGGCCACGCCGTTCGCCGCCGCCCGGCCGTCGTGGAGCGTCTTGACCGAGCCGGGCTCGTGCCTCGCGCGCCAGAGGCCGGCGCCCTGCTGGCCCGCCAGGCCCAGCGCCCAGGCCGTCCGTTCGCCGTCCAGCCCCATCAGGCTCGCGCCCGCCGCCGCCGCGCCGAAGCCGCCGAGCGTGCCGGTCGGATGGAAGAATCGATAGTGCGACAGCCCCGCCGCCCGGCCGATCCGGATCATGGCCTCATACCCGCGGACAACGGCATCCAGCAGAGCGTCTCCGTCGGTGACATCCAGATGCTCGGCCAGCGCCAAGGCGGCGGGCATGACCACCGGGCCGGGATGCAGCAGGGCGCGCCGGTCGACGTCGTCCATCTCGAGGATAGCACCGGCTGGGCCGTTGGCCAGCGCCGCCGCCTGAGGTCCGACCCGCCCGCCGCCGACGACGCGGCAGGGCCCCTCCCCCTCCCCTGCGGCCAAGGCCGCCACGCGCCCCACGTCCGCGTCCTTCGCGCCTGCGACCGCGCAGCCGACCCAGTCCAGCAGGTGCAGGCGCGCCCGCGCCCGGTCCTCGGCCGAGACCGGCCGGGCCAGCAGCTCCGCCAGCCGTTCTGTGATGGGGGACAAATGTCCGGACATATGCTGTTATCGCGTCCCCGGCCCTCGCCGGTCAAGCCGGAGCGCGCGCCCTGCCCATGCCGATCACCGTGACGATGGACGCCGCGATCGACGCGCTCAAGGCGGCTGTGCCGGAGGGCGGCCGCGTCTTCATCCCCGGCTGCGCGGGCGAGCCGCTGGCGCTGGCGGAGGCGCTAGCCGGGCGGCCGGATGCGGCGGCGGGTCTGATCTTCGAGGGGGTGTGGATCCCGGGCGTCAACCGCACCGACTGGGCGGGCCTTCACGACGACGCGCGGGCGGAGGCGATCTTCCTCGCACCCGAGTGGCGAGACAGTTTCGCGGCGGGGCGGCTGGCGTTCTCGCCCCTGACCTACAGCCAGGTGTGGCGGCGGCTGTCGGAGCGGACCTTCGACGCGGGAGTCTTCACCGTCGCGCGGCCGGGCGCGGACGGTCGATGCTGCCTGGGCGTCGCGGCCGACTTCAGCCCGGCGATTTTTGAACGGACGCGGTTCCGCATCGGCCTGATCCACGCCGGGATGCCCGCCGTGCGTGACGGGCCGAGCGTGCCGCTCGACGCTTTCGATGTCGTCGTGGAGGTCGACACGCCCCTGCCCGGCTACGGCGCGGGGGCGATCGATCCGGTCAGCGCCGCCATCGCTGCGCGGGTCGCCGGTCTGATCCCCGACGGCGCGACCATGCAGACGGGGCTGGGCAAGATCGGGGTGGCGACGCTGGCGGCGCTCGGTGAGCGGCGGGGGCTGAAGGTCCATTCGGGCATGGTGACCGAACCGCTGATCGACCTGCTGGACCGGGACGCGGTTGATGCCGTGACCACCGGCGTGGCGCTCGGCTCGTCCGCGCTCTACGCGCGCGTGGCCGCCGATCCGCGTGTGCGGTTCCGCCCGGTCGGAGAGACCCACGCCATTTCGACGCTGGCAGCCATTCCCCGCTTCGTCGCCGTCAACTCGGCCATCGAGGTGGACCTGTTCGGACAGGTCAACGCGGAGTGGATGGATGGTAGGCAGGTCTCGGGCGCGGGCGGGTTGATCGACTTCCTGCGCGGAGCTTGGGCATCCGACGGCGGCGTGCCGGTGGTCGCCCTGCCCGCCTCGGCCAAGGGCGATACGCTGAGCCGCATCACGCCCCGCCTGTCGTGCCCGCCCAGCGTCGGACGCGGCGATCCGGTCGTGGTCGTGACCGAGCACGGCGTGGCCGATCTGCGCGGCCTGTCGATAGAGGCGCGGGCCCAGGCCCTGATCGCCGTCGCCTCGCCCGCGCACCGGAACGCACTGGCCGACGACTGGTCCGCCATGCGCCGGGCGATGTAGGGAGAGCCATGGCCGCGCCCCGCTATCGCCAGCTCGCCGAGACCCTTCGCGCCGCCATCGCGCGCGGAGACTATGCGGTCGGGTCGCAGCTGCCGCCGGAGTTGGAGCTGGCGGAGACCCACGGGGTGTCCCGGCACACGGCGCGGGACGCCATCCGCCTGCTGACCGAGGCCGGACTGATCGCGCGGCGGCGCGGGGCCGGGACGACGGTGATCGCGGCGGCCAGCCCCCAAGCCTACGTCCAGCCTCTGGGCGGGGTCGAGGACCTCCTGCAATACGCCCAGACGGCAAAGCTGAAAGTGCTGGCGCAGAGGGAGCGCCGACTTACGGCGGACGAGGCCGCGCGGATCGGCGGCGACGTCGAGCGGACCTGGCTGGTCATCGACGGGCTGCGGATCGCCGAGGCCCTGCCGTTGGCCCTGTCGCGCATCTATGTGCCCCAGCCGTTCACGGGGGTGGCAGGCGATCTCGGCGAGGGGCGCAGCGTCCACGCCCTGCTGGACGAGCGGTTCGGCGTGGCGGCCGGCCGGATCGATCAGGAGATCACGGCGGAGTTGCTGTCGGCCGGCGATGCTAAGGCCCTGAAGGCTGAGGCGGGCGGGGCGGCGTTGCGGACGCTACGACGCTATCATGGGGACGACGGGGCGCTGATCCTGGCGTCGGACTCGGTCCATCCGGGCGGGCGGTTCGTCTACGCGATGACCTATCGGCGGGAGGGGTGAGGCCCCCCTCTCAGAGCCGTCATCCTCGGACTTGATCCGAGGATCGGACGTAGCTCGATTGATGCATGTGACGGTGATGCACGATCGGGGGTTGCCGCCAGCATGACCGGTGCGGCAGGTCCGATCTTCGGATCAAGTCCGAGGATGACGGAGTCGAACCCCAGGTCCGTGCTCGTCCAGCCCCGGCACGGTCGGATCGATCACCGCCGGCTCCTCGCGAAACCGGATGGGCGTTCCCACGATCTCGCTGCCGTCGGCGTCGCGGGCCAGCATGCCTCGCGCCTGAAGCGCCGGGTCGTCGAAGGCGTCTTTCAGGGTGCGGACCGGAGCCCAGCAGACGTCCTTGTCGGCGAACCAGGCTTCCCATTCGGCCAGCGTCCGCTCGGCGAACGCCCCACGCAGAAACGCCCGCAGCGGCTCCTGCCCCGGACCCGGCGGCAGCTCGGCATAGTGGATCAGGTCCTCGCGCCCGAGCGGGGTGAGCAGATTGCGCGCGAACTTCACCTCCGCCCCGCCCAGCGCCAGCCAGCGGTCGTCGGCGGTGCGGTAGAGGCCGTACATGGCGTTGCCGCCCCAGGAGCGTTCGTCCTTGACGATGTGGGCCTCGCCGGTCGCGAAGATCCGGCCCGTGACGTTGGGCGTCCAGGCAAGGACGCTGTCGAACATGGCGACGTCGAGGTAGTCGCCCTGGCCCGTCTCGCGTTTTCGCAACAGGGCCATCAGAACGCCGGACAGAGCCGTCAGCGACGCCAGCGCATCGGCCACGGGCATGGCGGGCATGGCGGGCAGGCCGTCCTGCCCCTCATTCAGCGACACGACGCCGGCAAAGGCCTGGACCGCCACGTCGTGCGCGGGCCGGTCGCGGTACGGCCCGTCCTGACCGAAGGCGGAGATGGCGCAATAGACCACGCCCGGATTGATCGCGCGGACCGCGTCGTAGTCGACGCCCAGCCGCTTCGCCACGCCGGGTCGGAAAGCCTCGACAACCACATCGGCCTCGGCGGCGAGGCTCATGAAAACAGCATGATCCGCGGGATCCTTCAGGTTCAGCTGGATAGAGCGCTTGCCGCGATGGGTGTTGCGGAACCAGACGCTCTCGCCGTTCTTGCGATAGCCGACGTGGCGGGTCGGCTCCCCCTCCCCGGCCGGTTCGACCTTGATGACCTCGGCGCCGTGGTCGGCCATCATCAGGGTCAGCATCGGCCCCGGCAGGAAGAGGCTGAGGTCGAGAACCTTGACGCCCTGGAGCTTCACCGGCCCAGCACCTTCGTCGTCTGCTCGCCGAGCTTGGGCGCCCGCACGCCGGGAGCGCGGCCGCCGTCGATCCTCACCGGGCTGGCGAGCATATGCAGGCCGCCGTCACGGTCGGGGTGATCGACCACGTCGCGCATGCCGACCTCGGCGACGAAGGGATTGGCGAGCGCCTCGGCGACATCGCGGACCGGGGCGAAGGGCACTTCGCCGCCGAGCACCCCCAGCCATTCGTCGGTCGTCCGGGTCGTGGTGACGGCGTCGACGACTTCGCTGAGGGCCGCGAGATTGGCGCGACGGGACGGAATGTCGGCGAAGCGGGGGTCGGTCTTCAGATGGGCCGCGCCGGCCAGCTCGCAGAAGCGGTCCCAGAACTTGGGCGTCTGGCACATCAGCAGACCCCAGCCGTCCTTCGTCTTCACCAGCTGGGACGGCGCGATCGAAGGGTGGGCGCCGCGCGGCAGGCGGCCGACGTCGTGGCCCTCGTTCATGGCCCAGACGGCCGGATAGCTGAGTTGATGGAGCGCCACGTCGAACAGGCTGACGTCCACGTCGCAGCCGACGCCGGTCTCGCGCGCCTTCAGGATCGCGCTGACCGTGGCCATGGCCCACATCGTCCCCGTCATGAAATCAACCATTGACAGACCGAAGCGCGTGGGCGGCGCGTCCGGCTCTCCGGTCAGGCTCATGAATCCGGCTTCGGCCTGCATGAGATAGTCATATCCGGGCCAGGCCTCGCGACTGTTCCCTCGCCCATAGGCCGACAGGTGGGCACAGACGATCGACGGCTTGACCGCCTTCAGGCTGAGATAGTCGATCCGCATTTTGGCCGGCTGGTCGCCGCGCAAATTGTTGACGACGGCTTCGGCCGACTGGACCAGCCGCTCGAAGTCGGCCCGGCCCTCCGCCGTCTTGATTTCCAGCGCCACCGACGACTTGGAGCGCGAGAAGGTCTGGAAGAACTGGCTGTCGCCCTCGCCCAGGAAGTAGGGCCCGGTCTGGCGGCTGACGTCCCCGCCCATGGACGGCGCCTCGATCTTGATGACCTCGGCCCCCAGCTCGGCCATCAGCATGGTGCCGTAGGGGCCGGCCCCGTACTGCTCGACCGCCAGGATCCGGACGCCGTCCAGCGGGCGCATCAGACCTTGTTCCTCGCCACCAGCTGTTTGGCGATGATGATGCGCTGCATCTCGTTGGTGCCCTCGCCGATGCACATCAGGGGGGCGTCCCGGTACAGCCGCTCGATGACGTATTCCTTGGAGTAGCCATAGCCGCCGTGGATGCGCATGGCCTCGGTGGCGACCTCCACGGCCGTCTCGGAGGCGAAGTACTTGGCCATGCCCGCCTCCATGTCGATCCGCCCGCCGGCGTCGAAGGCGCGGGCCGCGTCCTCGACCAGCAGCTCGGCCGCGCGGGTGCGGGCCGCCATGTCGCCGAGCTTGAGCTGGATCGCCTGATGCTCGGCGATGGGCTTGCCCATGGCCTTGCGGGTCTGGGCGTAGGCGACGCTTTCGCGCAGCGCCCGCTTGGCGATGCCGACCGAACGGGCGGCGATGTTGACGCGGCCGATCTCCAGCCCGCCGGTCGCCATGAAGAAGCCCTGCCCCTCCTCCCTGCCGACGAGGCTGAGCTCGGCGTCGCAGCGGTAGCCGTCGAAGATGAACTCACCGGAATCGATGCCCTTGTAGCCCAGCTTCTCCAGCTTCTTGCCGTTGGAGATTCCCGGCAGCGGCGCCTTGGTCTCCGGGTCGATCTTGGACACGATCAGCATCGACATGCCCTTGTAGCGCGGCTGCGCTTCCGGGTCGGTCTTCACCAGAAGGGCGCAGCAGTGGCCCTGGATGGCGTTGGATATCCAGGTCTTGGTCCCCGTCACCACATAGTCGGAGCCGTCGCGCGTCGCGACTGTCCGGATGGCCTGGAGATCCGTGCCGGCGTCCGGCTCGGTCAGGCCGAGGCCGCCGCGCATCTCGCCCGTGACGAACCGGGGCAGCCAGTAATCCTTCTGCTTCTGCGTGCCGAAGCGCTGGACGACGGTCGCCATCATCAGGTGGGAGTTGAAGATCCCGGTCAGGCTCATCCACTCCTCGGCGATGCGCATGACGATGCGCGAATAGGTCGTCGCCGACAGGCCCAGCCCGCCGTACTCCGGATCGATGATGGCCCCGAACAGGCCCAGCTCGGCCATGTCGTCCACCAGGTCGGCGGGCCAGATGTCGCCGTGCTCCAGCTCCATGGCGACGGGGCGGACCTTCTGCTCGATCCACTTGTCGATGGCGTCCAGGATGGCGCGTTCGTCGGCGTCGGAGATGTGGGGGGAACCGTCGGCCATCATTGAGCTCCTTGCAGGTTCAGCCCGTCGGTGAAGCCGGGCGTGACGGCGGCCTCGTAGAGCCGCCGCATGTAGAGGATGGGCGCCAGCGGGGCCTCGACCCAGCTAGTCAGACGCCAGTCGCCGTCGCGCTTTCGCAGGGTCGCCACGACCCGGTTGGACCCGCCCATGGCGCGGCTGGCGCCCGATCGGAAGGCGATGTCCCAGGCCATGTGCAGCGCCGCCTGCGCCAGATCAGCGGTCAGCGGATGCGTGCGTACGTCGGAGAAACACAGCGACACGCGGCCGTGGAAACGCTCGTTGTGCGCCCAGTAGGCGCGCACGGCGGGCCAGCCCTGCATCGGCAGGTCGATCTCCTCGGCGATGTAGAGGGGCTCGGCGGTCGTGTCCCAGTGCGGCTCCAGCGCCGCGGCGGTCATCACCGACCAGGCGGCGGCATAGGCGTCCAGCCGCGCGCGGATGGCCGCGTCATCGCCGTCCGACAGGGCCGGGACCGCTGTCATGTCAGTAGTTTCCGACCCGATCCTCGACCGCGTTCCCACGCGCCGGGATCAGCATGTTGCGTACGAAGGTGCAGACCTGAACGCCGTCCTGGTTCAGGCCGATGGTGCGGATGGTGACGATGCCCTGGCCGGGCCGCGACTGGCTCTCGCGCTTCTTCAGCACCTCGCTCTCGCCATAGATGGTGTCGCCGGCGAAGACGGGGGCGGTGAACTTGACCTCGTCCATGCCCAGGTTGGCGATGGCCTTCTGACTGCAGTCCGTGACGCTCATGCCGATCAGGAGCGCCAGGGTGTAGGGGCTGACCACGATGTTCCGCTTGAACTCCGAGGCCTTGGCGAACTCGGCGTCGAAATGCATCGGGTGGGTGTTCATCGTCATCAGCGTGAACAGGTGGTTGTCGTACTCCGTCACCGTCTTGCCGGGGCGATGCTCATAGACGTCGCCCACGACGAAGTCCTCGAAGTAGCGACCGAAGGTCTCGCGGTAGCGTTGCGGGCCAACTTCCTTGAATTGCTGCACCATTCAGGCGTCTCCGACGTGTTCGAGCGTGCGCCGGGCGGCGCGGATCAGGGGTTTCTCGATCAGCTTGCCGTCCAGCAGGGCGGCCCCGCCCCCGGCCGCCTCGAAGGCGTCGAGCACGCGCCGTGCCCGGTCGATCTCGACATCGGTCGGGGTGAAGACGGCGTGGACGGGGCCGATCTGGGCCGGGTGGATGCAGGCCCGGCCGGTGAAGCCCATGGCCTTGATCCGGCGGGTCGAGTGGGTCAGGTCGGCCTCGTCGGCGATGTCGAGATGGGGCACGTCCAGCAGCTCAACCCCCGCCCGGGCGCAGGCGGCGGCCAGCACCCCCCGCGCATGGAAGAGCGGCTCCCACTCCATGGTGCACCCCAGGTCGGCGGCATAGTCCGCGCCGCCGAACAGGACGCCCGCGACGCCGGGCGCGGCGGCGATCTCCCAGGCGGTGTGCAGCCCCTCCGCGCTCTCGACGATGGGCCACAGAGGGGCGTCGGTCGCGGCGCGGACAGCGGCGACGTCGGCGGCGGAGGCGGCCTTGGGGATCATGACGAAGACGGGCTTGGCCCGGCTCAGCGCGGCGAGGTCCGCCTCGCCCTCCGCCGTGCCGACCGCGTTGACCCGCAGCCCGAACCGCCCGTCCAGCGCCGCGACAGCCGCAGCGCGCGCGGCCTCCTTGCCGTCCGGCGGCACGGCGTCCTCCAGGTCGATGCAGACGGCGTCGGCCCCCGCCCCGGCCGCCTTGTCGAAGCGGTCGGGCCGCGAACCGGGCACGAACAGGAGGGAGCGATAGGCCATGACGCCTCAGACCAAATGTCCGGACATTTAGTCGGAGTGCTGCCCGAAGGTCAATCCGCCCCGACCGCCATGCCTCTTTGGACGGCTGGGCGTTTGGTCGTCTCGTCATGCCAGCGCCGGAGCGACGGGTACGCTTCCAGCCAGCCCTCCAGCCGCCTCGCCGACGTCGCGACCACCGGGAAAAGCAGGCAGTCGACGACGCTGAACGCCTCGCCGCAGACCCACGCGCGGTCCGCCAGACGCGCCTCGAATACGTCCAGCGACCGTCGCGCGCCCCCAGTCATGGTCTCGATCAGCCAGGGATCCGGCGTCGGGGCCAGTTGGGTGGCGAAGAACTGCATGGCGAAGGGCATGGCGACCGAGGAGGAGATGGCGGCGGCCCACATCATCTGCTCGGCGCGTACGGCGGGGTCGTCGGAGATCAGGCCGTTCGCCCCCTTCTCGGCCGCGTACCAGGCGATGGCGAGCGTCTCGGCCAGCACCAGGGGCCGCCCGCCCGGCCCGTCGGGATCGCGCATTGCCGGGGCCTTGCCGAAGGGGTTCAGCGCCAGGAACTCCGGCGTGCGATGCTCGCCCTTGGTCAGGTCGATCATGGTCGCGTGGTAAGGCAGCCCCGCCTCTTCCAGCGCGATGTGCACCTTCTGGCCATTCGCGGTCGGGACGGACCAGAGCTCGATCATGCAGCGGGCGGCGGCACGGCGGCGGCGAAGGCCTCGGCGATCCTAGCCCGGCTAGTCACCCAGACGCCGGGCTTGCCGGCGATGTGTTCAAGGAAGGCCCGGAACGCGCCGATCCGCCCCGGTCGCCCGATGATCCTCAGGTGCAGGCCCAGGCTCATCATCTTGGTCTCGCCATCCAGGGCTTCGGCGTGCATCTGGTCGAAGGTGTCGGTGGCGTATTGCAGCCAGTCCCGCGCCGTCAGCGCCGGGGCCAGCCAGAACTTCATGTCGTTGGAGTCCAGCGCATAGGGCAGGATGACGATGGGCTTGGCACCGTCCGCCGTCTCGACCACGTCCCAGAAGGGGAAGTCGTCGGAGTAGTCGTCCATGTGATAGGCGAACCCCTCCTCGACCAGCAGCCGCCGGGTCGCCTCGGTGTGCAGATAGCGGCTGAGCCAGCCGGTCGGGCGCTTGCCCGTGGTCCGCTCGATGGACTGCCAGCCCTTGCGGATGAAATCGCGCTCCTTGTCCTCATCCATCCAGAACTGATGGGCCCAGCGCCAGCCGTGGCAGCAGACCTCGTCGCCCCGCGCGGCGATCCTCGCCGCCAGCTCCGGCGCCCGCTCCAGCGCCAACGCCGCGGCGGTCCAGGTCGCCTCGATGCGGCGCTCGTCCAGCAGCTTCAGGATGCGTGGCGCGCCGGCCTTGATGCCGTACTGATAGTTGGACTCATTGCCGTGCATGCGCATCGGCCGCTTGGGCACGGCGGACAGTTCGTCGACCGGTTCCGGCCCCTTGTCGCCGTCCCGGATGTTCTGCTCGGCCCCCTCCTCGACATTGACGACGATGGAGAGCGCCAGGCGCTGGCCGCCGGGCCAGGTGAAGTCAGCAGGCGCGGGCATGGGCGGTCTCGTTGAAAACTGCGAAGTGGTCCAGTATAACTGGTCCAGTTGGAAAGGAAGCCCTCATGGCCGACGATGCAGGACGGCTCGCCGACAAGTCCCGAGAGATCGGAGTGACCGAGTTCAAGGCGAAGAGCCTCGGCCTCATCGATGATGTCGCCAAGGGCCGGCTGACAGAGGTCCGCCTGACCAAGCGAGGAAAGGTCGTGGCCCGCCTGACCGCCGAGCTGAGCGGCCAGGTGGCGCCGAAGAAGCGGATCACATTGGCGGACATCGCGGAGGCCATGAAGGGGACGATCTCCATTCCCGAAGGCGTGGACGTGACCGAGCCGTCCCCCGACTGGGACGACTGGAACGACAATCCACTCGGTGATCCCGGGCGATGACGACCATCGCAGGTTCGCTGCTCCTGGACACCTGCGCCTGCATTTGGATCAGCACAGGCGTCAGGATGCGGAGGGAAGCCTCGGAAGCGGTCGAAGAGGCCGTGGCTGCCGGGCGAGTATGGATTTCGCCGTTTGTGGCCTGGGAGATCGCAAACCTGTCCGGACGAGGACGTGTCAACGACGTGGATGATCCCAGAGGATGGCTTCGGCGTCTGATAGATTTGACGGAGGCCCGTTTGGCCCCCCTCGATACGGACCTGTTGATCGACTCCCAGACCTTGCCCGACCCGGTTCACAAGGACCCTGCCGACCGGATCATGATCGCCACGGCGCGTCGCCTCAACGCCACGCTGGTCACGCGCGACGCCGCTATCGAAGCCTACGCCGCCCTCGGTCACCTTCGCGTCCTGCCCTGCTGACACCTAGTGCGGCTCCTCGCCGCCGGAGACGTTCAGGCTCTCGGCGGTGATGTATTTCGCGTCGTCCGAACAGAGAAAGGCGACCGCGTCAGCGGTGTCCTCGGGCAGGCCGGGGCGGCGCAGCGGGATGCGGTTGGCCATGGCCTTCAGGTAATCGTCGACCGAGGCGGCCCCGACCACCTTGGCGAAATACTCGTTCTGCCAGGCGCCCAGGCCGGTGGTGACGTGGTTGGGGCAGACGTTGTTCAGGGTGATGCCGTGCGGGCCGAGCTCGATCGCGGCAGAGCGCGTCAGGCCGACCAGGCCATGCTTGGAGGCCGTATAGGCCTGGGCATGGGGAAAGCCGGACTTGGCGGCCTGGGAGGCGATGTTGACGATCCGCCCGCCGCGACCCCGCCGGATCATCACCTCCGCCGCCGCCTGGATGCCGTAGAAGCAGCCCGACAGGTTGACGTCGATCACGGCGCGCCAGTCGTCGGGCGTGACCTCCATCAGGGGCTTCATGATGTAGCCGATGCCGGCGTTGTTGACCCAGATGTCCAGTCCGCCGTGGGTTTCCACCGCATGGGCGGCCAGCGCCCGGACCTGAGCCGGATCGCGCACGTCACAGACGCAGGTGGAGGCCCCGGGCAGCTCCGCCGTTATGGCCGCCATCTCCTCGGTCGCGCCGATCATGGCGCCGGGCGTGGCCGCGTCCTTCGAGGCGCCGATGTCGGAGATGACGACCTGCGCCCCCTCCCCGGCCAGCTTCTTCGCGATCGCCTCGCCCAGCCCTTTGCGGCGGCCCGAGCCCGTGACCACCGCCACCTTGCCGTCAAAGCGCCCCATCAGAGCGCCTTGGTGACGAGGAAGGTCACGTCGACCATCGACTGGAACTCGCCCGCGATCTTCTGGGCGCCCGGTAGCGACACCTCCTCGAAGAAGCGGCCCATGTCGTTGACGTCGATGGTCTCGACGTAGGCATACGGCGGCGCGGCGTCGGAGCCGAGCAACCCGTCGACCTTGTGAACCTGGAAGTCGTCGACCGAGCTCATGGCGCGCACGGCCGGAATGTCGGTGGCCCTGGCCCAGGCCTCATAGGCGGCTGGGTCCTGGCCCGGCTTCAGGTTGAAGAGGGCGAAGATTCGGGTGGCGGCCATGTGCGTCATCCTAGAAGCTGGAGGAACCCTCGACGGGTAAATGATATAATCCTATATCATTTGCGCGCGGCAAGCCCCGGAGGTCGATGATGGATGGTTCACCCGATCTGAAGAACGCTGGCCCGGCCCAGTCCTACTCCGGTCCGCCGGACTATCGCGTGGTTGGTCGGCACGGCGTGTTCCCGGAAACCAGTCACGACGAGATCGCCCGCTTCAACTTCCTCGCCCACATGAACCGGCACCTGTCGACCAAGGTCATGCCGGCGGTGAAGACGGCCTGGGAGCGCCGCGCCAGCCCCGCTTTCGAGGCTCGTGAAGGCCGCGCGCCGAAGGACCGGCATGAAGTTCGGAAGGCCCTGCTGCAGGACCCCTATTACCAGGCCTGGTCGGCGCTGCGACGCGCGACGATGGAGCAGCGCCAGCAGGCCGGGCGCTGGATCGCCCTGCGCCAGGCCGAGACCCTGTCGGCCAAGGTGGATGGTCTGACCGCGTCGGGCGACCGGCTGGAGCTTGATCCGGCGCTGGCGATCCCACGCTATGTCTCGGCGGTCGATCATCACTGCATGCCGGGCAGCTATCACCGCGAGGTCTTCCCCGGCGACGTGTCGGGCGCGGCGAACTACGACAGCGGCATCTTCGCCACGACTGGCGGAGCGCTCGGCCGGTTCTCGGACGGCGGCGGCCATGCGGTGGTGAAGTGGGTGAAGAAGCACCTGCCGGACTTCCAACCGCGCCGCATCCTCGATATCGGCGCCAACCTCGGCCAGAACGTCCTGCCGATCGCCGAGGCCTTTCCTGATGCGGAGGTCATCGCGCTGGACGTCGGCGCGCCCATGCTGCGCTACGGCGCGGCGCGGGCGAAGACCATGGGCGTGGAGAATGTGCGCTTCGTCCAGGGCGACGGCTCGGACCTGTCGCGCTGGGCCGACGGGTCGTTCGACTGGGTGCAGACGACAATGACGCTGCACGAGCTGTCGCTGACCTCGATGAAGTCGATCTTCCGCGAGACCTTCCGCGTGCTGTCACCGGGCGGCATCGTGCTGCACGTCGAACAGCCGCAGTACGCCGCCGACATGCCCCTGTTCGAACAGGCCATGCGCGACTGGGACGCCTTCTACAACAACGAACCCTTCTGGAGCACGATGCACGAGCTCGACATCGACGGGTTCCTGATCGAGGCGGGATTCGAAAAGGACCGGCTGATCCATGGCGGCGTCACGGCCGTGGTCGACAAGGACGTCTTCCCCGACGCCGCCGACGACGACGGCGAGGATTATGGCAGGAAGGCCGCCTGGCACGTCGTGGGGGCGCGCAAGTGAGCCTCGATCTCGCGCTGGCCCTGTCTTCCGCCAAGCCGGCGGGCAAGCGGCCCTACTTCATGGACCCCGAGGTCGAGCGGGTCCTGAACATCCTGATGGCGACGGTGCAGGAACTGGCGGTCACGCGCGAGCGGCTGGACACGGTCGAGCGCCTGCTGGAGGCCAAGGGCGTCGTCGCCCGCTCCGAGATCGAGCGGTTCGAACCGACCAAGGACCAGGCGGCCGAGCGCGGGCTGTGGATGCAGGAGTATCTGACGCGCGTGCTGCGCACCCTCCAGCAGGAGGCCGAAGCCATGCAGACCAAGGACGACCTCGCCTCGGAAGAGGTCGCGGTCGAGGTTTCCAAGGCCGACGCCTGAGATGCCGGTTTCCAGCCTGATCCGGTCGGCCGTGTTCTGCTCGGATCTTGAGCGATCGACGGCCTTCTATCGCGCGCTCGGCCTCGACGCGGTCTACTTCGAGGGCGACCTCGATCCGGAGTCGTCGCAAGGCGCGCTTCAGGTTCCGGCGGGATCGACCCTGCGGTGCCGAATCCTCAAGCGCGGCGCGGACGCGGCCAACTTCGGCATGGTGGGTCTGTTCGAGCTGACGCCGGCGCCAGAGCCCCTGCCCACCCCGGCCGGTCCGCCGCGCCTGGGCGAGACCGCGCTGGTCTTCTACGCCCAGCCCTTCATGGAAGTGCTGACCGCGGCGCGCGATGCGGGCGCGACCTGGTCTCCCGACCCGATCACCTTCGTCATGCCGCATCGCAGCCAGATGGAGGTCTGCCTGCGCGACCCGGATGGCGTGCTGATCAATCTGATTGACCGCGATCCGGCCGAGCAGTTCCGAACGGCGCCGGTCTGACGCCGTCCGGGCTTTCGGCTATTGAGCAGCGCGCTGGGCTTCTATGTGCTTGCGGAAGTAGGTCCAGCTGGTCTCGTTGGGACGCGCGTCGTCGATGGGCGGCGGCGTGGCGTAGTCGGGATAGTTCGCCGCGATCTCGTCCCTCAGGACCTGGGGCAGGCCGTCGATCCCGTTCGACATCGTCTGGCCGACCGCGTTGAACACCAGCCCGCCCGGCCGCCCGCCCATCCGCATCCACGGCAGCCAGGGCGACATCCGCACCCACGCGATGGCCGGATCCGCTCTGGGCCGCGAGGCGTCGATCAGGTCGGCTTCCTGCATGGAGAAGTCGAAGATCTCCATCGCGTGATACTGGTTGCCCGCGAACTCCTGATACTCGCCGCCCAGGGGGTTGGTGTAGAACAGCGGCACCTCGAAGTTCAGGAACACCTTGCCCTGGTTGACCCGCCCGCTGAAGGTGAAGGGCGTTCCGTCGGCGTTGCGTTCGAACGTCGGACGCGAGTTCACCGGATCGTTGGCGACGTGCAGGACCTCGACCTCCTGGTCCGTCTCCGGATTGGTCCAGGTGCGCAACACCTCATTGGTGCGCGGGTCGAGGTAGAGCATCAGCTCGCGAGACACGAGGCGATATCCCGTCCCCCGCACCGGGTCCGTCACCGTGCCGCACTGGCGCACGTTCATGCCTTCGACATTGAAGATGTGGCGGTCCGGCACCCCCGGCGAACGTGCGAACACCCGGCCCGACCAGTGATAGACCACCGGCTCGCCATCCACGGTCGAGCACTGCACCTTCCGGTTCGCGGCGATCGCGCCCGCCGGCGTCGACAGGTCGATCGTCTGCGCCGACGCCGTCATCGGCATCGCCGCAGCGACCAGGGCGGCCGAGGCCATCAATGTGCGGATCATCTCTCTTCCTCCGTTGAGATCAGGTGATCTTGGGCGCTTCGACCGCCCAGACGCGGCAGTCGGCGATGTCCTCGCGGAGTTTCTTCACCTCCGCATACTCCGTGCTGTCCCAGAAGGCCCGCAGCGCCGCCATGTCGGGCCACTCGGAGATCACGGCCCCGGCCCCGTCGCCCCAGTCGCCTTCCAGCACCTGGACCCCCGGCCCGCGCAGCAGATATCGCCCGCCGTGCTTCTGGATCAGGGCCGCCGCCGCCTGGCCATAGCCGCTCAGAAACCGCTCGCGGTCTGTGATCTTCGCCAGCACGATCATATAGGCGGCCATCGGCTCCCCCTTGCTATGGCCACCCTAGCGCGCTCAAATGATATAAATCTATACCATTTCGTCGAGAGCCCATGGAACTCCTGCGCGCCGCCACCCTGACCGTCGCGGACCCCGAGGCGACCGCGGCCCGCTACGTCGAGTGGCTGGACTATGAGGTCGTGGAGCGCGGCCCCGTCCCCGCCGATCTCGCCGCCGCCTGGGGTTGCCCCGCCTCGGCCGGCCGTGCCTCGGTCGTCTGCCGCCCCGCCTCCCGCGCCGAGGTCTTCCTGCGCTTCGTCCAGGGCGCGACGCCGCCGGACTACAAGCCGCTCCGCACCTACGGCTGGGCGGCCATCGAAATCTGCACCCAGGACACCCACGCGGTGAACGCCCGCATGGAGCGGTCCCCGTTCAAGATCATCGGCCCGCCCAAGGAGCTCGACGGCCTGCCCGCCATCTTCCCTATGCAGGTGAAGGGGCCGGATCAGGAGATCGTCTACCTGACCCAGATCCGGGACAACCTCCCGGCCTACGACCTTCCCCGCGCCGCCAGCCTGATCGACAAGCTGTTCATCATCGTCCTGGCCTGTTCGGACCTGCAGGCCTCGCTGGACTGGTTCGAGACCGAGCTGAAGCTGTCAGCCGGGCGGTCGATGGACCTGGTCTATACCATGATCAACGCGGCCTTCGACCTGCCGCCGGACACCAAGCACACCCTCGCCACCATGGTCCACGGCCGCGACTGCTTCCTGGAGCTGGACCAGTATCCGGACGCCACGACCGCCCGCCCGACCGAGCCCGGCGCCCTGCCCCCCGGTATCGCCATCACGACCTTCCGCCATCCGGACTTCGACGCGCTGAAGGGCTGGATCACCCCGCCCGTTGTCCGCGACGGCGCCGTCTACGGCGGCAGGCGCGCGGGCACGCTCCGCGCCCCCGACGGCACCCTGGTCGAGGTGGTCGAGGCATGACCGATCGAGCCCAGGAGGTCGTCCTCGCCCGCCCCGTCACGGCCGCCCCGGTGGCCGCTGACTTCACCGTCGTGACCCGCGACCGCACTCCGCCGGAGGGCGATGGCTGGCTCAAGGTCCGCCCCCTGTTCCTCTCGCTCGACCCCTATATCGGCGCGCGCATCCGGGGCCGTCACATGGGCGAGCCCGCGCCCGCCCCCGGCGAGCCCCTGCCCGGCTTCTGCGTCGCGGAAGTTCAGGAGAGCAACGATCCCGCCTTCGCCCCCGGCGACCGCGTCGTCACCGAGGCCGGCTGGACCGACCTCGCCTGGGTCCGCTCTGACACCGCCCGCAAGGTCTCCGCCGACATCGCTCCGTCCCTGCATCTCAGCGTGCTCGGCATGCCCGGCCTGACCGCCTGGGCCGGCATGACCCAGCTGGCGAAGACCGGCCACGGCGACCTCCTGACCGTCAACGCGGCGGCCGGAACCGTCGGCGGCGTCGCGGGCCAGATCGCCAAGAACCTTGGGGGCCGCGCCGTCGGCGTCGCGGGCGGGCCCGAGAAGTGCGGCCTCGTCGTCGACCGCTATGGCTTCGACGCCTGCATCGACTACCGCGCCGCCGACTGGGAGGCCCAGATCGCCTCGACCGTCGCGCCCGGCTCCACCATCCATTTCGAGAACGTCGGCGCGGGCCAACTCGCCGTCGGCATCCGCAACATCAAGCCATACGGCCGGGTCGTCCTGTGCGGCCTCGCCGACCACTACCAGGCCGACGCCGGCCCCGCCGTCACCGCGATCGGCCCCATCGTCGGCAAGCGCGCCGCCGTCTTCGGGCTCGTCGTCTATGACTTCTACCCGCGCTGGGCCGAATGGACCGCGCTCGCCGAGCCCTGGGTCAAGCAAGGCCGCCTCACCATCGCCGAGGATATCGGCCAGGGCCTCGACAGCGCGGGCCGCCAACTGGAGCGCCTCATGCGTGGCGAGAACGTCGGCAAGACCCTGGTCCGGGTGTGATCCGTCCGGGCGGCGAGCGCGGCTTCGTCACGGTCGACGGCCGCCGCGTCCTGATCCGCCGCTATGGACGGGGCCCCGCCGTCCTCGTCATCCACGGCTCGCCCCAGTCCTCCCGCGCCGTCGAGGCCGTCTGCCAAGCCATCGCCGCGCGCGGCCTGACCGCCCTCGCCCCCGACACCCCCGGCGCCGGCGCGTCAGACCCCCTGCCAGTCGCCGACACCGACAGCGCCGACTTCGCCCACGCGCTCCATCGCCTGACCGAGACCCTGGGCCTGTCCCGCGTCGGCCTCTACGGCTTCCACACCGGCGCCGCGACCGCCGCCACCTTCGCCGCTCTTTACCCGAACAGCACCGCCGCCCTCGTCTGCGACGGCCTGCCCGCCTGGACCGAGGCCGAGCGCGCCCGCTTCCTCGCCGACTACCTCCCGCCGTTCCAGCCAGCGTGGGACGGCTCCCACATGGCCTGGCTGTGGGCGCGCATGGAGGCCCAGACCAATTTCTTCCCGTGGCACTCCACCGACCCGGCCGAGCGCATGGCCATGGCCGTCTCCTCGCCCGAACACATCCACGCCAACGCCATGGACCTGCTGGCGACGGGCGACGCCTACCGCCCCGTCTACCGCGCCGCCTTCACCTTCCGCGCCGAGACCGTCGCCGACCGCCTGCCCCCGCACAGCCTGATCGCCTGCGCCGCCTCCGACATCCTGGCCACGCACCTCAACCGCCCCGCGCTCGTCGGTCGCGGCGTGATTCTGCCCGACATCCCTGCGCTCCACGCCTCCGCCGCTGACCATCTCGGCGCCCATCCGGGCGACCCCGCGCCCTACCGCATTGGCGAGGGCTTCCTCGCGCTCGGCGACGAACGCCTCGCTGTCCACCGCCTCTCCGAAGGTCCCGGCCGTCCGCTCGTGATGCTCCACGACGCCGGAGGCTCCGCCGCCGACCTGACTCCGCCCGAGGGCCGCCCCGTCATCGCGCTGGACCTCCCCGGTCACGGCCTGTCGTGGGAGGGCTGGACCGGCCCCATCGACTGGCCCGAGACCGTTCGCGCCGCGCTCGACGCGCTCAACCTGACCGACGCCGAGATCACCGGCGTCGGCGCCGGCTCCGTCCTCGCCTCGACCCTGACCGGGGGCGAGCCCCAGCCCGGCCGCGTCCTCGGCCTGCCCGATCCGGTCCCGTCACTGGCCCCCGAGTGGGACGGCGCGCACCTCCTCCGCGCCTTCCGCATCGCCTCATGGGAGCGACTGTTCGACCCCTGGCATCGCCGCGATCCGGCTCACCGCGTCGACCGACCCGCCGACCTCGCCGCCACCCACGCCCGAGCGGTCAGCCTTCTCCGCGCACACCGGCGATGGAGCGATCTGGAGGCGTGGGCGGCTTCCCGATCCTAGGCCGCGAAGTCCGGGTCCGTCGTCCGCTCCGCCGCCGCCGTCGCCGCGGCCCGGTCGCCGCCGAAGTTCCGATACTTGCCCATCAGCAAGAGCAGCGCCGCCCCGGCCACCAGCCCGACGGCCGAGTACAGCAGGATGGTCTCATAGCTGCCCGTGCGATCAAAATACTGGCCGAAGATCACCGGCCCGATCCCGGCGCCCAGCGCGAAGAACCCGTACAGCGCGCCATAGATGCCGCCATAGCTCTTCAGCCCGAAGTAGCGCGCCACCATGAAGGCCATTAGGTCGTACTCGACGCCCGCCGCGAAGCCGATCAGCACGATCGACAGCCCCGCGATCACCGGATCGGTCGTGCCTTGCGCCAGCAGCCAGCAGGCTGCCGCCGGCGCGCTCAGCAGCACGAAGGCCACCGCCGGCGCCCAGAACCGGTCGATCAACCACCCGCCGAGCAGCCGCCCGCCGATCACCGACAGGCCGATCAGCGACGCCAGCGTGACGATGTCCCCGGCCTCGAAGCCGTTGGAGCGCAGGATGTTTTCGATGTTCGGGATCGGCCCTCCGACCGCGAAGCTGATCGGCACGAAGGCTACCGCCAGGATCCAGAAGCGCCAGTCCCGCAGGGCCTCGCCGAAGCTCTTGCCCGGCGTGACCGCCTTGCGTTCCGCGTCCGCCACGCGCCGCTCGGCGGCCGTCACGGTCTTTCCGCCCACGTCGTGGAAGAAGATGAAGGCGATCGGAAGCGCGATCAGCAGCGGCAGGGCCGCCACGCCCAGATAGGCGATGCGCCAGCCGAATTCCTCGACCAGCCATGCCGTGTAGGGCTTGCAGGCGAAGCCGAACAGGCCGGTCCCCACCAGCGACAGCCCCAGCGCCAGTCCCTTGTGCACCTCGAACCGGTTGTTCACCGCCCGTGTCCAGGTCACCGGCAGGGTTCCCGCCCCCACCAGCGCCATGATCCCCCACGTCACATAGAACAGGGTGATATTGCCGTTGCTCGCGGCGAAGCCCGCGAACGCCAGGCCGAACAGCAGAAGCGACCACAGCGCCACCGTCCGCACCCCGATCCGGTCCGCCAGCAAACCCACCAGCGGGCTCGCCAGCAGCACCGCGAACGTCATGATCGGCAGACCGCCCAGGATTTCCGCGAAGCCCCAGCCGAACTCTTTGGCCAGCTCCGGCGCGAGGATGCCGATCGTGTAGAACGGCAGGGGCGACAGGCCGAGCCCAATGCCCAGCATGGCCGACAGCACCAGGGGCCATCCCAGCTTGAACTCGCCGTATCCGCCCTTCGCCGCGCCCGATGCCGTGGTGTGCGCTTGCATCCGCCGTCCCGATCAGTTGGTATAAACTTATACCATTTGCCGATGGATTCCCGGCCGATGCAAGAGCCGATCGCTGACGCCCCGCCCCATGTGGCCAAGGACGAGACCCCGCTCTTCCTCTTCGTCTGCAAGGACGGCCCCAACGGCCCCGCCCGCCGCGTCGAACATCTGGAGGGCCACCTGACCCATGTCGAGGCCAACTGGCGGCGCTACGTCGTCGCCGGCCCCATGCGCCGGCCGGGCGAGACCGCCCTGATGGGCTCCTACTTTCTCGTCCGCGCCGCCGACGCCGACGAGGCCTGGGGCGTGATGCGGGGCGATCCCTACATCACCTCCGACCTCTACGCCTCGGTCGAGCTGACCGAGATCACCCCGTCCATCGGCCTGTGGGTCGGCGGCAAGATCTGGGCCGACGCCGCCTCCATCGCCCACCGCGCCACCGGAGGCTCAGCCCGAGGGTAGCTAGGTTAACCGATGCAGGTCGAGATAGTGCTGTCAACTCAACTCCCCTGCTCTGTTCAGATCAGATCCTGCGTTCATGCGGCGACCGCCGCGCTCCAGGCGGCGTGTGCCTGGCTCCGGAGGGTGCGCAGCGTACTCCGGCTGATGAGATGCCGCTGGGTGTAGAAGGTGTTGTAGACGGCAGCGTGGACCGTGAGAAAACGCTGCGCTGAGGCGGCGCTCTTGAACCTGACCATCTGCCGCTCACGCTTTCGCACCGGCAGGTGTGAGTTCTCGGCTCGATTGTTCTCGCGGAGGCGACCGGGTCGGTGACGGTCGCTTAGACCCAGTCGGTCCAGCGCAGTTTTGTAGGATCCCAACCCGTCGGTGACGATCGCCTCCAGCACAACCGGCTGATCCCGCAACAGCTTTCTGAGAAAGCTCTCGGCAGTTGCTGCATCTCGTCGGCGTTCGACAACGGAGCCGAGCACCTCGCCTTCGTCGTCAACCGCACGCCACACATACATGTGCCGGCCGCCGATCGAGCTGACCATCTCGTCGAGATGCCACCGGGGCGAAGGCCTCGGTCGGCGGCGTCTAAGGTTCCTGGCGATCTGCAGACCGAACTTCCTGCACCAGTCCCGGATGGCCTCGTAGGAGACGTCGATCCCGCGCTCGGCGAGGATCTCCTCAACGTCCCGGAGGCTCAGGTTGAAGCGGTAGTATAGCCAAACCGCGCGCCTGATGATGTCGCTTGTGAACCGGTGCCGCTTGAAGCTGAGTTTCGCCCTAAGTCCCTCGCTTGCATGGACTTCTCACCTTATCAGTAGAGACAAGTTCGCGTTAGACTGACAGCACCCCCACCGCTCATGCACTGATTGGCCGCTTCGCGCCAGGAGCGGTCATTCGATGACCGCCCGAAACTCGACATGAGACGGCTGCCAGAGCCTGCTCTCCGGCCTACCGCCTCAAGCTGCACAGCCGATTAGCTACTTTCAGCGCGTCCCCGATGCGCCACCCGCAAGCAAGCTAAGCTTCTTGACGGATGTTACGCTATAACTTATCGCACGGCCACTGCTGGAGGGGTTAATGCGCTGGGTGTTCCTGAACTCTGCGGCTCTGGCCGCTTTGGCCATGACCCCCAGCATGAGTCATGCGCAGAGCGCAGGTTCTGGCTCAGCGACGACGCTGGATGAGGTGGTCGTGACCGGTGAGCTGGAGCGGCGCGGCACTCTCGCGCTAGACCGGCCGTCGGACGCCGGCTCGCGGCTGGGGGTGGCGTCGCGCGATCTGCCGGTCAGCGTGTCGGTGATCTCGGCCGAGACGATCCGCGAGCGGGGTTATGCGACAGCGTTGGACGCGGTGACGGACGTCGTCGGCGTGACCGGCGGGGTGACGCTGGGGGCGACCCCACGCTTCGCCTCGCGCGGGTTCACCGTCAACAACATCACGGTGCTGAGGGACGGCATCCGCCAGAACACCCTGGCCCAGAGCGCGCGGACGCTCGATCCCTTCCTGTTCGACCGCATCGAGGTGCTGAAGGGCCCCGCATCGGTGCTGCATGGAGAAGGCGCCATCGCGGGGGCGATCAACTATGTGTCCCGCCAGCCCGACGAGCGGCGGACCGCGGAAGGCTTGGCCAGCGTCGGTTCCTGGGGCTCGTGGCGGGCTGGCGGCGCGGTCGGCGGGGCGATCGACGAGATGCTTACCGTCAGTCTGGCGGGCGTAGCGTCGGGCTCGGACGGCTATGTGGATCGCTCGGGTCATGAGCGTCAGGCGGCGTCGGCCTCGGCGCGGCTGGACGGCGGTGGGCCGTTTCGGATCACGGGCTACGTCGACTGGACGCGCGACGACGTGGACACCAATTTCGGCACGCCCCTGATCTATGACGGGGTGATCCGCGCGGACGGGACCACGGCCGTGGCGCGGGCCAATCTGGCCGCGGGCGACCGGCTTATCAATCCGCGCATTGATGAGCGGACGCGGCGGATCAACTACAACGTCACCAACGGCTATTCCGAGTCGGAATATCTCTATGCACGAGGCGTGGCGGAGTTCGACGCGAGTGACGGGCTGAGCTTCCGGGCCACCGCCTATGCGGCCTTCCAGGACCAGGACTACGTCAACTCCGAGGGCTTCACCTACAACCCGGTGACGGGGCTGGTGGACCGCGACGGGCTGGGCTTCATCTATCGGGACGACCAGCTGCTGGGGTTGAAAATCGAGGGACTGTATCGCGGCACGCTGTTCGGGCGGCCGAACGTCCTGTCCTTCGGCGTCGAGGGGGCGGGCAACGACCAGACGCGCGGAACCCGGCCAGCCAGCGTCTCGGCCGCCGCCGTGGCCATCTCGAGCGTGGATCACTTCAATCCCGTGCTGGGCCCCGGTCCGAACGTGCGCCCGGCGGTGAACGCCGAGGCCGAGGTGGCGACGACGGCGCTCTATGCCGAGAACCTGTTCAGCCTGACCGACACGCTCAAGCTGGTGTTCGGCGTGCGCATGGAGGACATAGGCCTGACGCGGCGCACCGTTCCGCCGACCACGGCCTACACAAAGGACTACAGCCCCACGACCGGCCGGATCGGGGCGGTGTGGACCGCCCTGCCGGGCCTGAACCTCTACGCCAGCTACACCGAGGCGGTGGAGCCGGTGGTGCAGCTGGTCAGCCAGACGGCGTCCTCCGCGGACTTCGGGCTTCAGACCGGCGAACAGGTGGAGGTCGGGGCCAAGTGGAGCTTCTGGGGCGGGCGGGCCGACGCGACCTTAGCGCTGTATGAGATCGACAAGTCCGACATCCTGACCAGCACGGTGGTCAACGGCCTGCGCGTGTCCCAGCAGATCGGGGCCCAGTCCTCGCGCGGCGTCGAAGCGGCGTTGGCCGTCACTCCCGCCGAAGGCTGGTTCTTGGAGGCGAACGCGGCTTACACCGACGCCCAGTTCGACGCCTTCAACGAGAACCTTGGGACCGGGATCGTGTCGCGGGCCGGCAACCGGCCGGACAATGTCCCCGAGGTCTCGGCAAATCTGTTCGTGTCCAAGACCTTTGCCAACGGCCTGGGTCTGCAAGGCGCGGTGCGCCATGTCGGAGAGCGGTTCGGCAACAGCGCGAACACCTTCGTGCTGGACGGCTTCACCCTGGTGGACGCCGCCGTGTCCTGGCGGTTTGGACAAGCGGTGGCGACGTTGCGGGGCCGCAACCTGACGGATGAGCAGTACACCGACTGGCAGGTCTTCACGACCACGCCATATCTGCATCTGGGCGATCCGCGCTCGGTGGAGTTCGAGGTCAGGGCCAGCTTCTGATGCAAGCGACCCTGCCCCTGCTCGCCGTCGCCACGGTCTTGACGGCTCTGCTGGTCCCCACAGGAGCGGTCACCGCCCAGACCCCGCCGCCGGTCATGACGCGCCCCGCGCCTCCGGCGGATCCGCTGGTGACGCCGCAGGAGTTGGATCTGGCCCGCATCTTCCCGCCACCGCCCGCCGACGACAGCCTGGCGGGGCTGGCCGATCTGGAGGCTGTACTAGGCCTCCAGGCGATCCGCACCCGCGAACAGGAAGCCGAAGCCCGGGCCGACGCAGACCTCGGCGCCTACGACTGGGCGCGTTCAGTCCTGGGCGAGGGGTTCGATGCGGTCGACTATCCCCTGACCACCGCGCTGCTGGAGCGGGTGCGCCGGGACGGGGTGCAGTTGGTGTGGGCCTCCAAGGAATTCCACCCTCGCCGCGACCGCCCGGTCGAGCGTGACGAGCGGGTCTGGCGGGCCCTGGGCGGCGGCCACAACGACAGCTCCTACCCCAGCGCCCGGGCGCTGGGCACCCGCATCTGGGCTGGGGTGCTGGCCGACGTATTTCCGAGCCGCGCCGACGACTTGGTGGAGGCGGCCGATCGCAGCGCCTGGATGCGAGTGACCGGGGGGGCCCACTACCCGACCGACATCGCGGCATCCCGCATCCTAGGCGACGCCTTCCTCGCGCGCCTGAGGGCTAACGCTGAGTATCAGCGGCTTCTCGCCCAAGCCCGTGAAGAAGCCCGGATTGTGAGAGCGCCTTAGCAGAGTCAGCCCACTCCGTCTGCTCAGGCTACGGGGTGCAAATGCTCGATTACGCTCGTCAGGCGAACGACCGCTTTCCACGCGTTGGGGAAATCCAATACAGCCGCTCCGAGGTACGTAAAGCTGGGACCTGTTTGCGCCAGCTGCGGACCTCGGTCACGCGCCGAGTAGCGGACTCTTGCCCAATAGAGCCAACCTCCTCAACGTCGCATAGTCGTCCTCATTCAATCGGCATCTTTGGCAGCCTCACCCACGCCAAAAGCGGTCGATGGACATCAACTTCGAGCGGACATCGAGCTCCTAGCGCCCCAGCAGCGGCCGGGCCGAGAGAGGTGCTAACGTCCGTCATGTTGATCGGACACCCCAAGTCTTGGCGGCTACATCCTGCCGACCAATATAGCTCGGAAATCGTTGACGTTCACCCCAGTTGAGCCCGTGATCTCGGCGTCCCCGAGCGTCTCAAACACTGGATAGGTGTTGTTTCTCTCCAACGCCTCTCGTGGATCAATGCCCTGCGCTCTGGCACCGGTCAGTGTCATGGGGTGAATAAATGTCCCAGCGGCGGGGCTATCACCATCGAATCCGTCCGTATCGGCCGCGAGGGCGTAAATGCCGGGGGCCCCGTCGAGCGCGATGGCAAGGGCGAGGGCGTATTCGCTGTTGCGCCCCCCGCGTCCGGCACCCACGACGGTCACAGACGTCTCTCCGCCGGACAAGATGAGCGTGGGCGTTTGGCTGGTGCTGTGAGCCAAGGCGATGCGGGCATGCTGCTCGGCGACTTGTCGCGCCTCGCCCTGAATCGCGCCGCCGAGATTGATCACGCGGACACCCTCGCGCCGAGCAACGGCGGCGGCGGCATCCAGCGCCGTCGATGAGCTGGCCAGGATGTGGACGGGGCCATGGGCCTGTCTGTCCTCGGCATCTGGCGTTGCGAACTGCTCACGCACCCCCACAGGCAAGTGGGAGAGCGCTTCGACCGACGGCGCCGGGCCTGCGCCAGGCGCCAGGGTGGGACCCGAAGCCACGTCGGCCGGGTCGTCTCCCGGCACGTCGGAGACCACGAAGGTCAGGACCTTCGCGGGTTGAGCCGCTCGGGCCAAGCCGCCGCCTTTTATCGCCGACAGCCGCCGCCGGAGCGCGTTGACCGTGGATATCGGCAGACCTGACCTTAGCAGGACCTGCCCAGCGGCGATCTTGTCTTCCAGAGTGACCCCGGGGCGGGGGGCAACGAGCAGGGATGAACCACCCCCGGAAATGAGGGCGATCAGCAGGTCGTCCGACCCCAGACGCTCGGCTTCGGCCAGCGCGCGCCGACCTGCGGCCTCGGATCGCGCGTCGGGGACCGGGTGGGCGGCATGGAGCGTCTCCAGCCGTCGGGCCGAAGGCTGGCCGTCCGGCGCGACCACAAAGCCTGTCGCCTGGCCGGTGTCGAACCACTCAGGACGGCTGGCGGTCAGGGCGTCGGCCATGGCGACCGAGGCCTTGCCAGCACCGATGACCAGGATGCGCCCAGTGACCGCGTGCGGCAGATGGCGGGGCAAGTCGGACATGTCGCCGGCCGCCGCCACGGCCGTTCGGAACAGCTCAAGCAATAAGGCGCGGGGTTCAAGGGTCATTCGACCAGTCTCTTAGGGTGGTCAAGACGAATTGGTAAGGACGATTTTGACAAGTGGTCAGGTCATCGCTAACGTGGCTCATCCGCCGGGAAGAGCGGGTCGATCAATCCAGAGGGGGGAGGACTATCCATGAAGACCCAGGTTTCCGCGATCGCCTTGCTGACCGGCCTGTTTGCCGCCGGAGCCGCCGCAGCCCAGACCGCGCCCACGCAGGATCCGACGGCCACGACCGTGGACGAAGTCATCGTCATCGGCCAGCGCGCCGCCCTGGAGCGCGCCCAGCAGATCGAGCGGCGCGCGGACAACCTGGTCAGCGCCATCGCCGCCGACGACATCGGCCAGTTCGCCGATCAGAACGTGGCGGAATCACTGCAGCGGGTCTCTGGCGTCGTGCTGGAGCGGTCGGAAGGCGAGGGTCGGTTCGTCTCCATCCGGGGCCTGCCCTCCTCCTATACGCCGGTGACGATCAATGGCGTCCGACTGGCGACGTCGGACGAAGGCAGTTCGGAGGTGGCGCTGGACTCGATCGGCTCGGACCAGCTGTCGTCGATCGAGGTGTCCAAATCGATCCTGCCGAACCAGGACGCCGACACCATCGGCGGTACGGTGAACCTGAACACCATCTCGGCCTTCTCGCCCGGAGGGGCGGACCGGTTCGATGTGCGGCTGGAGGGCTATTACAACGACTTCGCCGACGCCTGGGGGCCGGAGGCGGCGATCAACGCCTCGCGGCGATTCATGGACGGGACGTTGGGCATCGCAGGGTCGCTGTCGTTCTCGGAGCGGACGCTGGAAGGCGACGATCTGCAAAACACCCAGAACATCACGGCCCGCACGGCGGGCGGGCGCACCTTCTTCCGCGCCGAGGAGATCGATCCGCGGCGCGAGGTGGGCGAGCGCACCCGGTTCAACGCCGCGCTGAACATCGAGTACCGACCAGACGAGAATCGCCAGTTCTTCCTGCGCGGAAGCTACGGCACGCTCGAGGACAACGACATCCAGTATCAGGACGAGTGGGAGATCCGCCGCTCGACCGGCGCCCGCATCCTGGAGATCCGTCCCGACGGCGGCCGTTTCGACGATGTCGATCTGGAGAAGCAGCTTTTCGTGCGGGAAAACACCGACACGACCATCACGGCGTCGGCCGGGGGCCTGTGGCGCGATGACGACTGGCAGGTCGACTATCGCCTCGATTACGCCAGCGCCGAGCTGGATCAGCCCTTCGCCTTCCGGGGCCGCTTCGTCGCCAATGACATCCTGGCCGAAGTGACGGAGCAGGAAGACAACGTCACTGTTCGCGGCTTCACAGGCCTGTCCGGCCTCCGGAACGATCCGCGCAACCCGGCGGCCTATCGCTGGGATCAGGTGCTGCTCGAGCCCTTCATCCGCGAGGATGAGGTGATCACGGGATCGCTGGACGTTCGTCGCAATGTCGAGTGGTTCGGGCCGAACGACTTCCTGGCCACTGGCGTCCGCTATCGCACGCGTGACAAGTCGGTCGATCGCAACCAGCAGCAGGGCAATCCCTCGACCGTGGGCCTGAACCGGACGCTGGCCGATCTGCCGCTGGAGAACATCCCGACCGGCTTCGACAACGATCCGAACCTGCGCTTCTTCCCGGAACGGGAGGCCCTGATCAACCTACTCCGGCAGGGCGCGACGGCGCTCGCGGCCGATCCCCTGTTCACCCGCGCCGACAACGCCTTCGGCTTCGACTACACGGTCGGCGAAGACGTTTTGGCCGCCTATGTCATGGGCCAATTCGACCTGACCGAAAGCCTGCGCCTGATCGCCGGCGTCCGCGTCGAGGAGACCACAGCCTCCAGCACCGGCAATCTGGTTGAGTTCGACGACGACAACGGGCGCGGCCCCGCGCCGTTCGGATCGCCTTCGGTTCCGGGCATCGTCGTCGCCCTGCCCGAGGTCGAGAAGAGCTACACGGACTGGTTCCCCAGCGCCCACCTGCGCTGGGAGCCGCGCGAGGACATCGTCGCGCGCGCCTCCTATGTCCGCGCCTTGCAGCGACCGGACTTCGACGAGCGGGCGAACACCATCCGCATCGACTTCCTGTTCCCGACGGCGGGCAATCCGAACAGCTTCGCCACGACGCGCGATCTCACCGCCGGCAATCCGAACCTGGAGCCGCTGATCGCGGACCAGTTCGACGCCTCGGTGACCTTCTATCCGACGCCCGATCTGACCGTTCAGGTGGCGGCCTACTACAAGGACATCGAGAACTTCTTCTTCGATTTCGGCTGCAACCGCTCGACCACGACGACGTCGAACGGCTGCACCATCGGCGATCTCGGCCTGACGGTCCCGGCGCCCTACGCCCCGCCGACCGGCATCGCCGCCAACGACACGCGCAACTTCGAGGAAATCAGCACCACCCTGAACGGCGAGCAGGCGACGGTGACGGGCATCGAGGTGTCCTACAGCCAGGGCTTCACCATGCTGCCGGGCTTCCTCTCGGGTCTGTTCGCCCAAGCCAACGTCACGCTGATCGACTCCGAGGCCGAAATCACCCAGGCGCGCGTCGGCGAGAAGTTCCGCTTGCCGGAGCAGCCCGACATCGTCGCCAACGTCTCGCTGGGCTGGGAGAACGAAGTCTTCTCCGTGCGCGTGGCCGGCAACCACAAGGGCGAGGCCCTGTCCTCGATCAACTCCAACCCCGTCCGGGACCGCTTCTACGCCGCCTATGAAAGCGTGGACGTGAACCTGCGCTGGAACGTCACGCCGGACTGGACGGTCTATTTCGACGCGGCCAACCTGAACGAAGCGGGGGACGTGGAGCTGTATCGCGGCGAGAACGGCCTCTCGCGCTTCCGCCGGGCCCAGTACTACGGCTCCACCTACCAGCTGGGCCTGCGCGCCCGCTTCTGATCGTGTCGGGCGGGCGTGTTCGGCCCGCCCCTTTGGAGACCCCATGGTTCGCGGAGTATCCAGACGAGCTTGGGTCGCGGGCGCGGTGGGCCTCCTGACCGCCGCGCCCGCCTTTTCCGACAGCCGCCGCACGGTGCGCCGCCCCGATGGCCTGCTCGCCTTCGCCGACAGCCGACCGGCGGTGGATCTGACCACGGTGCATGACCGGCCGATCGTCGTCCGGTCGCTCGAGCTCTGGCGGATGCCGGGCGAGGACCCCGCCCATTTGGTCCGCGTGATCTCGGAGGACGGCGTCGAGGGCGTGGTGCGGGCCTCGACTAAGGGCACGGAAACGGTCGAGTTCTTCCGCCTGTTTGCGCTGGAGAACTTCGTCGGCGCCGATGTGCGGAACCTCAACTGGCTTCTCGAGCGGACCTGGCGTCACGGCTATGAGTACGGCGGCGTGCCTTTCTGGAGCGCGGTCGGCCAGGCCGAGGTCGCGATCTGGGACCTGTTCGGCCGGACGGTCGGCCGCCCTTGTCACGCCCTGATGGGCGGCAAGCGCCGCTCGGACATCCCCCTCTATCTCTCCTCCAGCAAGCGCACGACGCAGCCCGAGGAGGAGATCGCCCATCTGCAAGAGCGCGTGGCCGAGACCGGCTGCCGGGCGATCAAGCTGAAGATCGGCAAGCGCATGGGCAGGAACGCCGACCAGTGGGAGGGCCGCTCCGAGGCCACGATCGCGCTGGCCCGTCGCACCTTCGGCGACGACATGACGATCTACGCCGACGCCAACGGCGCTTATGACGCGCCAACCGCGCTGGAGGTCTGCCGCATGCTCCAGGCCCACGGCGTCGCCCTGCTGGAGGAGCCCTGCCCGCCCGAGGAGATCGAGATGGCGGGCCAGGTCACCGCCAACACCGACCTGAGGATCGCCGGCGGGGAGAACGAGAGCGCGCTGGAGCGCTGGCGCGACTTCTGCGAGGACCGCACCTTCGACGTGCTCCAGCCCGACCCGATGTACAACGGCGGCATGCTGCGCTGTCTGAACGTCATGCGGATGTCGGTGGAAGCCGGGCTGGACTTCAATCCACACTTTCCGAGGAGCGGCGCCGACGTCGCGCCCCTGCTGCACCTCTGCGCCGCCGCGCCGAACCTGTGGGGCTATCAGGAATACCGCTCCCGACCCGACGCCCAGGACTATGTCCATTCGCCGGTGATGGCGCCCGTGAACGGCGTCATGACTGTTCCAGACCGGCCGGGCTGGGGGATCGACTACGATCCCTCGGTCTGGCGCACCGCCACCCGGATCGTACCCGCATGACCCGCTTTCACCGCCGCGCTGTCCTATCTGGCCTGATCGGGGCCGCCGCCTCGCCGGCCCTGGCCCAGGTGGCCGTGCGCGGACCCGACGGCCTGTTCCGCTTTCCCGCCGATCCGCCCAGGGTCGTGGACTTCAAGGCCCACATCGACCGGCCGGTCATCCTGCGCTCGGCCGCGATGCTGAAGGTCGGCGGGCGCCACGAGTTCGTGCGGGTGGTGTCGGAGGACGGCGTCGAAGGCGTGGTCAAGGCCAACAGCCGCATGGCCGAGGTCTCCAGCCTGTTCCACACGATCGCCGAGCCCTTCCTGGTCGGGAAGGACGTGCGCGAGATCGAGGACCTGATCCAGGCCCTCTACACCGAGGAATACAAGTTCGCAGGGCTGGCCTTCTGGACCGCCGTCGGCCACATCGAACTGGCCATCTGGGACATGCTGGGCAAGACCGCGGGCAAGCGCTGCGTGGAGTTCATGGGGCCGGTGCTCCGGACCGAGATCCCGATCTACGTCTCGTCGCTGCGCCGCAACACGACGCCGCAGGAGGAGGTCGACTGGCTGGCCCCCGAGGTCGAGCAGACCGGCGCGCGCGGGGTTAAGATCAAGGTCGGCGACCGCATGAGCCGCAACCGCGACGCCGCCCCCGGCCGTTCCGAAGGCGTGGTGCGGGCGGTGCGCGAACGCTTCGGCGACGACTTCACCATCTACGCCGACGCCAACGGCAGCTATGACGCGCCCGCCGCCATCGAGCTGTGCCGCATGCTCAAGGATTATGGCGTCGCCATCCTGGAGGAGCCCTGCCCCTTCGAAGACGTGGAGATGACCAAGCAGGTCGTCGACGCGGTCGACCTGACCATCGCGGGCGGGGAGCAGGACGGCTCGGCGGAACGCTGGCGCTGGTACATCGAGCACAAGGGGCTGGACGTGCTGCAGCCCGACTTCATGTACAACGGCGGCATGTGCCGGACGCTGGCGGTCCAGCGTGCGGCGCTCGCGGCCGGCGTCGGCGTGGCCCCCCACTATCCCAGGAACGGCTCGGAGACGGTCGAGCTGCTGCACTTCGCGGCCCAGGCGGAGAACCTGCACGGTCTGCAGGAGTATCGCGGCCAGCCCCGCACCCTGGACTTCGCCCATGACCCGATCATCGCGCCCCGGGACGGCAAGCTGACCCTGCCGGAGGGGCCGGGCTTCGGTATCGCCTTCGATCCCGGCCTGTGGCCCACGGCGGAGCGGATGTGAAGCTGGACCGGCGACAGCTGATCGGGGGCGGCGCGGCCCTTCTGGCGTCGGGCTGCGCCGGGCTGCCTCGCGGTGGCGACGACTGGGCTCGCGCGGACGCGATCGTGGCCGGCATCCAGCCGCCGCGCATTCCGCCCCGCCAGACGCGGATCACCGAGCACGGCGCCCGGCCCGGCGACCACGACGCCCTGCCCGCCGTCCTGGCCGCCATCGGGGCGATGGCCGACGCGGGCGGCGGTCGGGTGATCGTCCCGGCCGGCGAGTGGCGTCTGGACGGGCCGATCCATCTGAAGAGCGACGTCGAGCTGCACGTCGAGGATGGCGCGGTGGTCCGCTTCACCCAGGACGCGCGGTTCTATCCGACCGTCTTCACCCGGTGGGAGGGGACGGAGGTCTTCAATCATTCGCCCCTGATCTATGGCCGAGGCCTGACCGACGTGGCGGTAACGGGCGCGGGTCGGTTCGAGGGCGGCGGGCGCGACTACTGGTTCACCTGGCGCCCCGAGCAGCGACCGGACCAGACGCTGCTGCGTCAGATGGGGGCCGATGGCGTGCCGGTGTCGGAGCGGGTCTTCGGACTGGGACGAAAGCTGCGCCCCGCCTTCGTCCAGTTCATCGACTGCCACCGTGTTCTGATCGAGGGCCCGACCTTCGCCGACAGTCCGTTCTGGGTGATCCATCCGGTCTACTGCGACCAAGTCACCGTGCGCGGGATCGGCGTAGTGTCCAAGCACCTGAACAGCGACGGCTGCGACCCCGACAGTTGCACCAACGTCCTGATCGAGGGCTGCCGGTTCGACGTCTCGGACGACTGTGTGGCCGTGAAGTCCGGGCGGGATCAGGACGGCTGGCGCGTCGCCCGACCGAGCCGCGCCATCGTCGTCCAGGACTGCGAGATGCGGACGGACATCGCCGCCGCCTTCGCCATCGGTTCGGAGATGTCGGGCGGGGCGAACGACATCTGGGTGCGCCGCCTGGCCGTGCCCCACGCCGAACACGCGCTCTACTTCAAGGCCAATCTGGACCGGGGCGGCATCATCGAGCGCGTCCGCATCAGGGACGTGGCGGTCGAGAAGACCGAGAGCCTGATCCATTTCACCACCGACTATCACAGCTGGCGGGGTGGGAACTTCCCCCCGACCTACCGGGACTTCCGCGTCGAGGACGTGCGCTGCGTCGAGGCCGAGCAGGCGCTGCGGATCGCCGGCGTGCCGAGCGCGCCGGTTCAGGACGTGCTGCTGCGAAACGTCAGCTGCGACCGGGCGACGGAGCCCGACCTGATCCGGGATACCCTCCGGCTGAGGCTGGAGGGCGTGCGCGTCAACGGGCGCTGGGTCAGCCACTCCTCATAGGACAAACCTGCGAGGGCGCTCAGCGAGGTTGCGCCAACGTCTCGTCCAGGAACGCGAAAATCCTGTTCCAGGCGGCATCCGAACTCGGCAGCCGGTGCTCCAGTTCAGGCTCTATGATGAGGTGGTGAAGGACGGCCGCCGCCTTCAGGGCAGACGCCATGCGCCGCGCCTGAGCCGGGCGATAGTCATCCTTGTCCCCCGCGACCAGGAACATCGGTGGATCGCCCCCGTCGACGTAGGTGATGGCGCTGTTCCGGTTCCATTCGGCCGGGGTGGAGGCGGGGTCGCCCCAGGCGGCCAGATTCTCCTGCCAACGCGAGGAGCCCGGATCGCCTCCATCCTGCAGCAGACGCGCCTGGTCCAGATAGGCCCCCAGCACGACGGTCGCGCGCACGGGCGGGACGCCAGGGTCGGCCGACAGGTCGTTCGCATTCTGTGCGCCCGCCAGCAGCGCCGCCGTAGCCCCACCTTTCGAGAAGCCGACGAGGGCCAGTCGGTCCGGATCGACATTCCAGTCCTCGGCCCGACCCGCGACAAGGCTGAGCGCCGCCCGACCGTGCGCGACCTGGAGCGGCATCCGGTCGATGCGGCGCTCTGGAACGTCGGCTCCATGATGATCGGCCAGAACGACGGTGAAACCGCGCAACGCCAGCCCATCCAGCATGGCGTCGTCATAGGCGACAAAGGCGCGGTTCTCGCGACGGCTCTCGACCCGATGCGAGAACTGGACCGCGGTCGGCGCGGGTGCTCCCGCCGCCTGAAGGACGTCAAGGCGATAGATGAAGCCCTCATGGGTGAAGAAGGGCTGGTCGACCTCCAGAGTGTGGGTTTCCGGGACGACAAAGATGCGATCGATATCGACCCGGTCAGCCATCTCCGCGGCGATGCGTCGGCGCAGGCGCAAGACGTCTCGCATCATGGCGGCCGTCGGCAGCGGCGATTCGCCGAAGTCCAACTCCAGCACCGCGTAACCTCGGCTGAGGTACGAGGCCGCCGGGGCTCCCAGGGGCGCGTCGCCGGGCAGACCCGCGAGACGCACGATCAACGGAGCGCTCTCACCGCGGGGCGACGGGCCGAATCTCGCCGGGATCGTCCGCCCCGCCGCCTCGCTCTCGATGGCGCTGATCGTCGCGGCGGTGTTTGCGCGGCGGTCTTCCTCCGTCAAGGTGCTTACAACGCGTGGATTGACCGGGGAGTCGATCGGAGCGGCCCAGGCGGCCCAGACCCATCCGCTCGCCGCCAAGCTCAGACAGAGAGCCGCCAAACGTCCCCGAAACGGAACCGGATTTGGCACGTCTAGCCGTCGCATGGCGCTGTCCCATCAGATTGCGGAGGAGCTGGGTCTGGGTCGAGGTCAGGTCTGTTCGAAACCGGGCTCCAGCCTCTGCTCGGCCGCGGCGCTGACGCGGGCGTGCTCGGCCTGGTCCAGACGATAGCCCCACATGACGAAGGCCGATACCGCGACGCCGATCAGGGGCACGACGGTCATGATGGCCTTGATGCCGTCGGCCGTGGCGGGGGTCACGTCCACGCCGTCGACATAGCCGATGGCGAACAGCAGCCAGCCGAACAGGAAGCCGTTGACGCCCAGCGCCAGCTGCTTGGCGAAGCTGGCCAGGCCGAACACCTTGGCGTCGTGGCGCTGGCCGGTGACATAGGCGTTGTACTCGACCGTGTCGGGCAGCATGGCCCAGAACAGCACCTGAGAGCCGACGTTGGCGGCCGAGACGGCGGTCAGCAGACCCGCCGCGATCACCGGATCGCGCGACGGGATCAGCCAGAAGGCGGCGTAGCCCGCTGCGCTCCACAGATTGGCGAACAGCCAGGCGTCGCGCTTGGAGCGCCTGCGCGCCACCCAGGCCCAGAAGGGGCTGAAGGCCAGCTGGGCGACCAGGGCCAGCGGTACCAGCACGGCTTTCAGATCGGGCCGCTCAAGCGTGTGGTTGACGTAGTAGGTCAGGGCCTTGTTCGTCATGGTGAAGGCGAGCGACGACACGATGATGCAGGCAAAGACCCGCATCAGCGGCCCGTTCAGCACCAGCATCCGGCCCACGGTTCGCACGTCGTCCGCCGCACCGGACAGGGAAAAGCCCCTGGGGTTGGACTCGACCTCGCGCGGCGGTTCTCGAGTCTCGGCGAAGCACAGCCAGAAGATCGGCAGCGACAGCAGCCCCACCGTGCCCGCGGCGGCGACATAGGCGAAGGGGTTGCCCTCTCCGCCCGCTTGCGCCACCAGCGTCGGCATCAGATAGGTCACCGCCGCACCGCCCGAAAAGGCGAAGAACATGCGCCAGCCCGCCAGGCTCGCGCGCTCGTCCGCGTCGCCCGAAATCCGCGCCGACAGCGACGAATAGGGGATCGACACCACCGAATAGGCTGTCCGCATCAGCACTTGGCTGAGCAGGGCATAGAGGAACAGGCCCGACTGTTCGGCGAACAGACCGCCGGATGGGACGAGGAAGCAGAAGGCGAAGGCGACGGCCACCGCCGGGCTGGCGAACACCAGATAGGGCCGATAGCTGCCCCAGCGCGTGCGGGTCCGGTCGGCGATGGCCCCGATGACGGAATCGGCGAACCCGTCCCACAGGCTGGCGACCAGGAAGACCGTCCCCGCCAGCCGCGCGTCCAGCCCCAGCACGTCCGTGTAGAACGGCATCAGGAGCAGGTTCAGCGTCTGCCAATACAGGTTGAAGCCGAAATCCCCGACGGCCCAGCCGAGCTTGCGCCGCAGCGGCAGGCGGGCGGTCACCGGTCGCTCCACAGGTCGCGCAGGACGAAGGCGGCGCGCTTGGGCTGGCGGTCGCGGGTGAAGACGCCCTTCAGGTTCAGCACCACGCGGCGCGAATGCTGGGCCGTGCGGAAGTCGGCGAAGTTCCAGACGTGGCCGCCGATGGCCGCGGGATGGCGCTCCAGCTCGGCCCAGAAGGCGGCGATCAGGTCGGCCTGATACTCCTCAGTGAACAGCTGGGGCGAGGTCGAGTGCTGGCCGGCCAGGGCGTCGGCCCCGAACTCGGACAGGAAGACCGGCTTGCCTTGCCGGGCCATGGCGTCGAGGTCGGCGCGCAACAGTTCGACCGCCCGCTCGATCTGCCCGGGCGCCTGATACCAGCCGAAGTAGCGGTTGATAGAGACGATGTCGGCCTGGTCGAAGGCCGGGTCGTTCAGCCCCGCATAGCCGACGTTGGCATGGGTCAGGGGCCGGGTGGGGTCCAGCGCCCGAGCGTCATCGAACAGGGCCTTCCAGTAGGGGCCGGAGCGCGCCCTGTATTCGGGCTCGGCGAGGTAGCCGGGCTCGTTGGCCAGCGACCAGGCGATGACGCTGGGCCGATGGCCGTCCCGCTCGATCAGGGCCCGGACCCCCGCCTTGTGCTGGGCAAGCGTCGCCTCGGTGACCTGGCGGAAGTCGAGGTTGACCGAGAAGACCTCGTCGATCACCAGCACGCCCCGCTCGTCGGCGAAATCAAGGAAGTCTTCGCTGTAGGGATAGTGGGAGGTGCGGACGGAGTTGGCGCCGATCCAGTCCAGCAGGCCGAAGTCCTTGACCAGCTGGGGCAGGTCCAGCCCCCGCCCCCGGATCGGCCCGTCCTCGTGCTTGCCGAAGCCCTTCAGGATGATGGGCTCGCCGTTCAGCAACAGCTGATGGCCCCGCACCCCGACGTCCCGGAAGCCCGTGCGGAGCTCGACCCGGTCGGCGACGACCCCCAGCGCATCCAGCCGCTCGACGGCGACGTCGTAGAGGACCGGGTCGGCGGGCGACCAGGGGCGGACGTCCGGAATGCGAAGGGCGATCGGTTCGCCCGCCACACCTTCCGCTTCCACGCCCGCGACCTTGATATGGATGCGGGAGCCCGCGGGAGCCTCGGCCGTGGCGGTCAGCGCCCCGTCCGCGGAGGCGCGCAACCGGACCGCCTCGATCCCGCCGATCGGCGTGGCCGTCAGCCAGACCGGCCGGTTCAGCCCGCCGTACGGGAAGAAGTCGAACCGCACCGCCGGCCGGTATTCGTCGCGCAGCCGGTTCTCCGCCGCATACTGCTCGGGGCCCACGCCGGGCGTCGGATGGTCGAGCGGCAGGCGGTTGTCGACGCGGACCACGACGCGCACGGTGCGGCCGGCGACCAGGCCGTCGCTGTCGATCTCGAACGGCAGGAAGGCGGGGCCGCTCTCGCCCGCGAGAACGCCGTCGACGAAGACCCGGGCGGAGAAGTCCGCGCTGTCGAACCGCAGTCGGACGCGACGCCCCTCGAACGACGGAGGGATGAAGACCTCGGTCTGCAGCCAGGCCGCGCCCTGATAGTCCATGAAGCCCGCTTCGGCGAGCTGCTCGTTCCAGGAGCCGGGGACGGCGATCGGATGGGTGTGGTCGACGGCGGAGCCCGCGCCCCAGCCCTCGGCCTCGCCGACGTCGTCCGGATCGAAGCGGATGCGCCAGATCCCCGAAAGGTCCAGCGCGTCGCGGAAAGCGTTCCTCTGGGGCCGGATCACCTCACCAGTTCCACATCGTGCCGTCGGTCAGGCGCGCGATGGGCAGCTGGCGGGGGTCATAGGGGTATTTGGCGGCCAGCGCCTCGTCGATGTCCACGCCGTGGCCGGGCGCCTCGCCGGGGATCAGGAACCCGGCCTCGAAGCGGTAGTCGTGGGGGAAGACGGCGTCCGTCTCGGGCGTATGGCGCATGTATTCCTGGATGCCGAAGTTCGGGACCCAGGCGTCGAAGTGCAGCGCCGTCCCCATGGTCACCGGAGACAGGTCGGTGGCGCCATGGCAGCCCGTCTTTACCCCCCACACCGAGGCGAAGTCGGCGATGCGGCGCAGATGCGTCACCCCGCCCGCCCCGACGATGGTGGCGCGGATATAGTCGATCAGCTGGTGCTGGATCAGGTCCTTGCAGTCCCACAGCGTGTTGAAGATCTCGCCCACCGCCAGCGGCGTGGTGGTGTGCTGGCGGATCAGGCGGAAGGCCTCCTGATTCTCCGCCGGGGTCGCGTCCTCCAACCAGAACAGCCTGTGGGGCTCCAGCGCCTTGCCCAGCTGGGCCGCCTCCAGCGGCGTCATCCGGTGGTGGCCGTCGTGCAGCAGGTGGGGGTCGAAGCCGTACGTCTCGCGCAGCCGATCGAACAGCTTTGGCACATGATTCAGGTATCTGGCCGTATCCCAGGCCGTCTCCGTCGGCAGATGGGCGTCGGCCGGTTCGTAGTAGAGGTCGCCGCGCCCCACCCCATAGGCCAGGGGTACCCCCGGCACGCCGGTCTGGGCCCGCACGGCCCTGTAGCCCAAGTCGATGTAGCGGCCGACCGCCTCCACGGTCTGGTCGATGTCGTCGCCGTTGGCGTGGCCATAGACCATCACCTTGTCCCGCGACTTGCCGCCGAGCAGGTCGTGCAGCGGCGCGCCCAGCGCCTTGGCCTTGATGTCCCACAGCGCCACGTCGACCGCCGCGATGGCCCGCATCGTCACCGGCCCACGCCGCCAGTAGGCCCCGCGATAGAGCAGCTGCCAGATGTCCTCGATCCGCCGCGCGTCGCGGCCGATCAGCAGCGGGCAGACGTGATCCTCCAGATAGGCGACCACCGCCTTCTCGCGGCCGTTCAATGTGGCGTCGCCGATGCCGTGGACGCCTTCGTCGGTCTCGATCTTCAGGGTCACGAAGTTCCGGCCGGGCGAGCAGATGATCACCCGGGCCGACCGGATGGTCAGGGGGCCGGCGACGCTCGCCGCAGCGCAGTCCCGCCCGGTCTGACCGGCATCTCCATCCGCTGCGGCCATGACGCCTCACCTCGTGCTAACCTGCCTGTCAGGCTAGAGGACGCAATCTGGGTTGTCCAGATTGGTCAGGCCAGATATACCGGATTGGCTATGAGCACGAAGCCCGACACCCGCCGCCTCTATGAACAGGTCGCCCAGGACCTGGCCGCCAGCATCGCCAGCGGCCGCTACCAGGTGGGCGACCGCCTACCGTCCGAACGCGACCTGGCCCAGACCTTCGGCGTGTCGCGGCCGACGGTGCGCGAGGCGGTGATCGCCCTGGAGCTGGACGGCCTCGTCGAGGTCAAGATGGGCTCGGGCGTCTATGTGCTGGCCAAGGGTCCGGCCGGCGGCAAGGCGGGCCAGACCGACATCGGCCCGTTCGAGCTGCTGGAGGCCCGCCGCGCCATCGAGGGCGAGGCCTGCGGCATGGCGGCCGTGCGCATCACCGACGAAACCATCGCCGAGCTGCGTGTCCTGATCGAGGAGATGGAGGACGAGAACGCCCGCGACGTCGTCATGAGCGAGGACGCCGACCGGCGCTTCCACATGCTGATCGCCGAAGCGACCCAGAACAGCGCCATGATCCAAGCGGTCAGGGCCCTGTGGGAGGCGCGCAGCCGTTCACCCCAGCACCAGTTCCTGTCGCGGCGGGTCCGGGCCGCCGGGGTCAAGCCCCGGATCAGCGAACACGCCGCCATTCTCGAGGCGCTGAACATGCGCGATCCGGCCGCCGCGCGGGCCGCCATGCGCGACCACCTGACCCGGGTGATCGATTCCTTGCTGGAGGCCACCGAGACCGAGGCCCTGGAAGAGGCCCGCGCCCGCATCGACGCCCAGCGCATGCGCTACACGGCGACGACCCACTGATGGCTCAGCCGCTCCGCCTGCACCCCGACCGCCTGTTCCCGGCCGATCCGGAGACCCGCGCCGTCGCCCGCAGGCTGTATGCCGGGATCAAGGCCCTGCCGATCGTCAGCCCGCACGGCCACACCGATCCCTCCTGGTTCGCGTTGAACGAACCCTGGAAGAACCCGGCCGAACTGCTCATCACGCCGGACCACTACGTCTTTCGCATGCTCTACAGCCAGGGCGTGGCGCTGGAGGACCTGGGGGTGCCGCGCGCCGACGGCGGCCCCGTCGAGACCGATCCCCGTGCCATCTGGCGCCGCTTCGCCGAGCGCAATCATCTGTTCCGGGGCACGCCGTCGCGCATCTGGCATGATTGGGTCTATGCCGAGGTGTTCGGCCTGGACGTGCGGCTGTCGGCCGAGACCGCCGACCTCTACTATGACGTCATCGACGCGGCCCTGAAGACCGACGCCTTCCGCCCCCGCGCCCTGTTTGAGCGCTACAACATCGAGGTCATCGCCACGACCGAAGGGCCGCTGGACGACCTGGCGCATCACCGCACGATCCGCGACAGCGGCTGGTCGGGCAAGGTGGTCACCGCCTATCGCCCCGACCCGGTGATGGACCCGGACTTCGAGGGCTTTCACGACAACCTGGTCCGCTTCGGCGCCCTGACCGGCGAGGATGTCGGCAGCTGGCAAGGCTATCTGGCGGCGCATCAGAAGCGCCGGGCCTTCTTCGCCGCGCACGGCGCGACCTCGACCGATCACGGACATCCGACCGCCTTCACCGCCGACCTGCCGCAGGATCAGGCCGCAGCCCTTTACGAGCGTATTGCCACCGGCCCCGTCTCGGACGCAGACGCCGAACTGTTCCGCGGCCAGATGCTGACCGAGATGGCGCGGATGAGCCTGGACGACGGACTGGTGATGCAGATCCACCCGGGCAGTTTCCGCAATCACAACGGCACGGTGTTCAGCCGCTTCGGCCGGGACAAGGGCGCCGACATCCCGACCCGCACCGACTACGTCTCGGCGCTCAAGCCTCTGCTGGACGCGGTCGGGTCCGAGCCGGGGCTGACCATCATCCTCTTCACGCTGGACGAGACCGCCTACTCCAGAGAACTGGCCCCGCTGGCGGGCCACTATCCGGCGCTCCGGCTCGGACCGCCCTGGTGGTTCCACGACAGCCCGGAAGGCATGCGCCGCTTCCGCGAGCAGGCGACCGAGACGGCGGGCTTCTACAACACGGTCGGCTTCAACGACGACACTCGCGCCTTCCTGTCGATCCCGGTGCGGCACGACGTGGCCCGGCGCATGGACTGCGGCTGGCTGGCCCGTCTCGTCGTCGAGCACCGGCTCGAAGAGGACGAAGCCCACGAGGTCGCCCGCGCCCTGACCTACGACCTGGTCAAGGCGGCCTACCGGCTGTGACGCACACGACGCCCGGCCCACGCTGAAGGCCGGACGCGAGGGGAGGATGAAACGATGACCGCCACGGCCAGCCCGAGGATGACCCGCTATCGCTGGGTGATCTGCGCCCTGCTCTTCACCGGGCTGGTCATCAACTACGTCGACCGGCAGATGCTGGGGGTGCTGAAGCCCACCCTGATGGCGGACCTGGGCTGGTCCGAGACCGACTACGCCGACATCGTCTTCGCCTTTCAGGCGGCCTACGCCATCGGCTTGGTGGTGTTCGGGCGGGTGGTGGACCGGGTCGGGGCCAAGATCGGCTATGCGGTCGCCTTCACCCTCTGGCAGATCGCCCATATCGGCCACGGCTTCGCGTCGAACCTGATCCACTTCACCCTCGCCCGGATCGCGCTCGGCGCCACCGAGGCCGGGGTCTTCCCCTCGGGCATCAAGGCCGTGGCCGAGTGGTTCCCGCGGAAGGAGCGCGCCTTCGCCACCGGCGTGTTCAACGCCGGATCCAACATCGGGGCCATCGTCACGCCCCTGATCGTGCCGATCATCACCATCGCCTACGGCTGGGAGTGGGCCTTCATCATCACCGGCGTGGTCGCCTTCGTCTGGCTGTTCGCCTGGCTGGCCCTCTACCGCTCGCCGGACAAGCACCCGCGCGTCAACGCCGCCGAACTGGCCCATATCACCCAGGACCCGCCGGACACGGGCGTCGCCACGCCCTGGCTCAAGGTGGTGCGCACCAAGGAGGCCTGGGCCTTCGCCATCGCCAAATTCCTGACCGACCCGATCTGGTGGTTCTTCCTGTTCTGGCTGCCGGGCTATCTGGTGGAGCGCTACGGGCTGGACCTCCGGACCTTCGGCCCGCCACTGATCGTCATCTATCTGATCGCAGACGTCGGCTCGGTCGCGGGCGGCTGGGTGTCCTCGCGGCTGATCCAGGGCGGCCTGTCGGTCCAGACGGCGAGGAAGCTGACGCTGCTCGGCTGCGCGCTCCTGATCGCGCCTGTGATGTTCGCGCAAGGGATCTCCAGCCTGTGGGCGGCGGTGCTGGTCATCGGCCTGGCCACGGCGGGGCACCAGGGGTTTAGCGCCAACCTGTTCACCTTCGCCTCGGATGTCTTCCCGCGAAACGCCGTGGGCTCGGTCGTGGGCTTCGGCGGCATGGTGGGGGCGGTCGGCGGCATGCTGTTCTCCAAGTTCACCGGCCAGGTGCTGGAGCGGATCGGCGACTACACCCCGATCTTCATCGTCGCAGGCTCGACCTATCTGATCGCGGTCCTGGTGATCCACATCCTGTCGCCCCGCTATGAGATGGCGAAGGTCGGATGAGCGAGGCGCCGCGCCTGTCCGAGACCACGCTGGCGAGCCTGTCGCCCGAGGTGGCGCGGCCGGCTTACGATCGCCGCGCCGTCCGCGCCGGCGTGGTGCACCTCGGCATCGGGGCCTTTCACCGGGCGCATCAGGCGGTGGTGTTCGACGATGCTCTCGGCGCCGGCGACCTGCGATGGGGCGTGCGCGGCGTGTCGCTCCGGTCGCCCGGCGTGCGCGACCAGCTGAACCCCCAGGACGGCCTCTACAGCCTAGTCGTGCGCGATGGCGCGGAAGTTCAAACCCGCGTCATCGGCGCGGTCCAGAACGTCCTGGTCGCGCCGGAGAGCCCCGCCGCCGTGCTCGCCGCCCTGGCCGACCCGGAGACCCATCTCGTCACCATGACCGTAACCGAAAAGGGCTATCGGCTGGACCCTGCCTCGGGCGCCCTGATCGAGGGCGATCCGGAGGTCGCCGCCGACCTCGCCTCCCTGTCCGCGCCCCGCACCGCGCCGGGATTCCTGGCGGCGGGCCTCGCCCAGCGACGCACGCGTGGGCTCGGGCCGTTGACGGTTATCAGTTGCGATAACCTCCCCCACAACGGCGCGCGGATCCGGGACGCCGTGCTGGCCATCGCCCGTCGCCACGATCCGGCCCTGGCGGACTGGATCGAGGACGGCTGCGCCTTTCCCCAGACCATGATCGACCGCATCGTGCCCGCCACGACGCCGGAGGATCGTCGCGCGCTCTCCGAACGGCTCGGCGTCGACGACCACGGCATGGTCAAGACCGAGCCCTTCACCCAGTGGGTGATCGAGGACCGCTTCGCCGGTCCGCGTCCGGACTTCGAGCGGCTGGGCGTCCAGATCACTTCTGCCGTCGGACCCTATGAGGACGCCAAGCTGCGGCTCCTGAACGGGGCCCATTCGGCCATGGCCTATCTGGGCGGTCTGGCCGGGCTGGCGTTCGTGCATCAGGTCGTCGCCGAGCCGGTGTTCGCCGCCTATGTCGAGCGGTTGTGGGACGAGGCGGAGGCGACGCTCGATCCGCCCGCCGGACTGGACCTGTCCGCCTATCGCCGCGCGCTCAAGGCCCGCTTCGCCAATGCCGCCCTGGAGCATCGCACCCGCCAGATCGCCATGGACGGCTCCCAGAAGCTGCCGCAGCGGCTGCTGGCGGGCGCCGCCGTCCGGCTCGACCGGGGCCTGCCGATCGAGGCCCTGGCGCTGGCCGTCGCCGCCTGGATGCGCTGGCAGGACGGCGTGGACGAGACCGGCGAGGCCCATGTGGTGGACGATCCGCTCGCCGCCGAAACGGCCCGGCTGGTCGCCGGCGCGCCCGATCCGCTGGAACGCGCCGCCGCCCTGCTGTCGCTCGAAGCCGTCTTCCCGGAGCGTCTGGCCAAGGACCCGCGCTTCACCGCCCCGGTGATCGCGGCCTACGCCCGCCTCGTTCGGGGCGGCGCCCGCGCCGCCGCGGCGGCCGTGGTCGGAGGTCCGGCGTGACCCTGCTGAGGCTCCATCCGAACGATGACGTCGCGGTCCCCCTGACCGACCTGTCCGCCGGGGGGACGGTCGACGGGCTGGCCGTCATCGAACCCGTGGCGGCCGGGCACAAGATCGCGGTCCGCGCCGTCCGGGCCAGGGGCGTCGTGCGCAAGTACGGCCAGGTCATCGGCCAGGCCGCGACCGACATCGCCCCCGGATCCTGGGTTCACACCCACAACCTCGTCATGAGCGACTCCGACCGGTCCGCCGAGATCGGCGCCGATCGCCGCCCCCTGCCCGCCCCGATCGACGCTTCGAGCTGGTCCGGATATCGCCGGGCCGACGGCCGCTGGGGCACGCGCAACACCGTCGCCATCCTGACCAGCGTCAACTGCTCGGCGACCGTCGCCCGCCGCATCGCCGACGCCTTTCCGGCCGACGCCCTGCCAGACGGCGTCGACGACGTCGCCGCCTACACCCACGCCGCTGGGTGTGGCGGGGCGGCCCTTGGCCAGGACGTGAGGCTGCTGCAGCGCACCCTGGCCGGCTACGCCCGTCATCCGAACGTGGCCGCCGTCCTGATCGTCGGGCTCGGCTGCGAAGCCAACCAGATCCCCGAATGGCTGGCCGGCGAAGGCCTGACGCCGGGGCCTCGGTTGCGCACTCTGTCCATCCAGGAGGCAGGCGGCACGCTCAAGGCGATCGAGGAAGGCAAGGCCATCGTCCGCGATCTTATGGCCCTTGCTGCGACCGCCCGACGCGAGCCGGCCCCCCTGTCCGGATTGGTGGTCGGGCTGCAATGCGGCGGATCGGACGGCTGGTCGGGCGTGACGGCCAATCCCGCGCTGGGCCGCGCCATCGACCGCCTGATCGCCCACGGCGGATCGACTATCCTGTCGGAGACGCCCGAGATCTGGGGCGCCGAGCACCTGCTGCTGCGCCGCGCGACGCCGGAGACCGCCCACGCTCTCCTCGACCGCCTCGCATGGTGGCGCGACCATGCCGAGGCCAACGGCATGGAACTCAACAACAACCCCTCGCCCGGCAACCTGAAGGGCGGCCTCACGACCATCCTGGAGAAGTCGCTGGGCGCCGTCGCCAAGGCCGGCTCCGCGCCGCTGGAGGACGTCATCGGCTACGCCCAGCCGGTGCGCCGCCCCGGCCTCAGCTTCATGGACAGCCCCGGCTACGATCCCTGCTCGGCGACGGGCCAGATCGCGTCCGGGGCCAATCTGATCGCCTTCACCACCGGCCGGGGCTCCGTCTTCGGCTCCAAGCCCGCGCCCTGCCTGAAGATCGCCTCCAACGCCCGCCTCGCCGGCTGGATGGCCGAGGACATCGACGTCGACGCCTCGCCCGTTCTGAACGGCGCGAGCCTGGACGCCGTCAGCGAGACGATCTTCCGCCGCCTGCTGTCGCTCGCCTCCGGAGAGCCCTCGGCGTCGGAGGCCCTGGGTCTCGGCGAGGCCGAGTTCGTCCCCTGGCAGAGCGGGGCCTACCTGTGACCGCCGCTTCACCCTTTATCCCCCACCACATGGAGCCCGCATGACCCAGCCCAGCCGACGCCAACTCCTGGCCGCCGCCGGCCTGACGGTCGCGGCCACCTCCGCCCGCGCCGCCGCGCCCGCGCTCCAGGCGGCCCCTCCGCCCGCGTCCGTCCCGGCGGTGCTGGCCCACGTCCCCGTCCGGTCCTCGACGTCTCTCGACGGAACCTGGCGCTACCTGCTCGACCCGTTCGACGTGGCGGGCCGCAAGCCCCGGGGCCGCCGCGCCTTCTGGGAAGACCGTCTCGAAACCCCTGGCGGCGAGCTGATCGAATACGAATGGTCCTCCAGCCCCGAGATCGCCATCCCCGGCGACTGGAACACCGCCGACCCCGAGCTGACCCACTACGAAGGCCCCGCCTACTTCCACCGCGTCGTCGAGGGGCCACAGCCGAACGGCCGACGCCGCTTCCTGGTGTTCGAGGCGGTCAGCTATCGCGCCGTCGTCTGGCTGAACGGCGCGGAGATCGCTCGCCACGAAGGCGGCTTCACCCCCTTCCATGTCGAGGTCACAGAGACCCTGCGCCCCGGCCCCAACACCCTGGTCGTGCGCGTCGACAGCCGCCACGATGACGAGACCCTGCCGGCCCGCGATTTCGACTGGAAGAACTACGGCGGGATCACCCGGTCGATCCGACTGGTCGAGCTGCCGACCACCTTCGTGCGTGAGGCCTTCGTGCGGCTCGAGCGCGGCCGCATCCTCGCCGATGTCTCGCTGGACGGCGCCGGAGCAGGCGCGGCCGTGACCGTCGCCATCGAGAACGGCCCGACCCTGACCGGCCGCGCCGACGCCGCGGGCCGCGCGACGCTCTCGGCCGCCGCGCCCCGCGCGCTGCGCCTCTGGAGCCCGGAGACGCCCCACCTCCACACCGTCCGCATCCGTGCCGGCGAGGACGAGGTGGTCGAGCGCATCGGCTTCCGCACGATCGAAACGCGCGGCCGCCAGATCCTGCTGAACGGCCGCCCCCGCTTCCTCAAGGGCATCGCCATCCACGAGGAGCCGATCGGCCCCGACGGCGGCCGCCGCGTCGACGAGACCGCCGCCCGCGCCCTGCTCATGGAGGCCAAGGCGCTCGGCTGCGACTTCGTGCGCCTCGCCCATTATCCGCACGGCGAGACCATGGTGCGGCTGTGCGATGAACTCGGCCTGATCGTCTGGGCCGAAATCCCGGTCTATTGGGAGGACGTCTCCTACGGCTCGGAGAAGACCCTGGCCCTGGCCCGGACCATGGCGTCCGAGATGATCCTGAGAGACCGCAACCGCTGCTCGGTCGGCCTGTGGTCGGTGGCCAACGAGACGCCCCAGACGCCCGAGCGCCTGGCATTCCTGCGCGCCGTCATCGATCAGGTGCGGGCGCTGGATTCCACTCGGCTGGTCACCGCCGCGCTGAACAAGAACGTCGACGTCGGCGGCGTGCGCGACGGCGAGGCGCGGCTGGTGGTTCAGGATCCGCTCGGGGAATTCCTCGATGTCGTGGCCATGAACCAGTACGAGGGCTGGTACAGCTCGCGCACGCCGGACCAGATCGCGGGCGTCACCTTCGGCAGCGTCTGGGACAAGCCGCTGATCATGTCCGAGTTCGGCGCCGACGCCCCCGCCGGCCACCGAGGCCCGCGCGAGGCCCGCTGGACCGAGGACTACCAGGCGTGGCTCTACGACGAGACGCTGAAGGCACTGGAGCGGTCCGACGTCTTCGCCGGGGTCTCGCCCTGGCTACTCAAGGACTTCCGCTCGCCCCGCCGCTGGCACGGCCGCTTCCAGCAGGGTTGGAACCGCAAGGGCCTGATCGGGCCGAACGGAGAGCGCAAACTGGCGTTCGACGTGCTGCGTGAATTTTACGCGAGCGTGACCGATTAAGAGGAGCCGAGGCGACTCGTCGAAAAAGTCTCAGGCCTATTCACACCATGCACATCGCGTCTCCGCGTGACCACTCGCCGACCGGACCCAAGCCCTGGTGGAGCCATCTCTATGTCCAGGTGCTCGGCGCCATCCTGCTGGGCGGGGCGATCGGGCATTTCTTTCCGGAGTTCGGCGAGAGCCTGAAGCCTCTGGGCGACGGCTTCATCAAGCTGGTGAAGATGGTGATCGCCCCGGTGATCTTCCTGACCATCGTGGTTGGGATCGCGGGCATGCGCGACATCGGCAAGGTCGGCCGCGTGGCCGCCAAGGCCTTCGCCTACTTCCTGGTGTTCTCGACGCTGGCCCTGATCGTCGGCCTGGTGGTGGCCAATGTGGTCCAGCCGGGGCGGGGGCTGAACATCGACCCGGCGTCGCTGGATGCGGGGGCGGTGTCGCAATACTCCAGCGCGGCGCATGAGACGACGATCGTCGGCTTCCTGCTGGCCATCATTCCGGACACGGTCGTCAGCGCGTTCTCGACCGGCAACATCCTGCAGGTCCTGTTCGTCTCTGTGCTGTTCGGCCTGGCGCTGGCCATGGTGGGCGATGCGGGCAAGCCGGTGCTGACCGTGCTGGAATCGGTCTCGACCGCCTTCTTCAAGCTGGTCGCCATCGTCATGAAGGCCGCGCCCATCGGGGCGTTCGGCGCCTTCGCCTTCACCATCGGGGCCTATGGCATCGCCTCGGTGATCAATCTGATCGCCCTGGTGGCCACATTCTATCTGACGTCGGCGATCTTCGTCCTGGGCGTGTTGGGGCTGGTGGCGATCGCCAACGGCTTCTCGATCCTGAAGCTGATCCGCTACCTGAAGGAAGAATTGCTGCTGGTGCTCGGCACGTCGTCGTCCGAGGCGGCCCTGCCCAGCCTTCTGCAGAAGATGGAGCGGGCCGGGGCGTCCAAGTCCGTGGTCGGGCTGGTCGTGCCCACCGGCTATTCGTTCAATCTGGACGGCACCAACATCTATATGACCATGGCGGCCCTGTTCATCGCCCAGGCGCTGAACATCGATCTGAGCCTGCAGGACCAGATCCTGCTGCTGCTCGTGGCCATGCTGAGCTCCAAGGGGGCGGCGGGCATCACGGGGGCGGGGTTCATCACGCTGGCGGCCACCCTGGCGGTGGTGCCGTCGGTGCCGATCGCGGGCATGGCGCTGATCCTCGGCATCGATCGCTTCATGAGCGAGTGCCGAGCCCTGACGAACTTCATCGGCAACGCCGTGGCGACGCTGGTCGTCGCGCGCTGGGAAGGCGCGCTGGACCGCGAGGCGCTGGCCGCCGCCCTGAACGGCGAGCCCGCGCCGCTGGCGGCCGGGGCCGATCCGGCGGCGGGGCCGGGCGACGACCTGGTCGTGGCCAAGGACTGAGCTTCTATTGGTGCCGCCGTAGAAGCCAGAAACGGGAGCCCCCTCATAGCAGACCTGACCAACGTCGCTGATGAGTCAGTTGCGGACGTTGAGGCCGCCGCTTCCGCAAGGGCCGCTTCTGACCCTTAGCAGACCTTGGGAAGGTCAGCTTGCGGGCGGCCGCCGACATTGGTCGCATCAGTCCTCAAGCTGGCGAATAGAGAGTGCGGGATCAGGGGCGAATCGACCGGACGCCGAGGCGGCGTCGACAAGCCTGCCGATCAAAAAAAGGCCGCGCCCCCGGGGGCGCGGCCTGAGCACCAGATCAAGGGAAGCGTTCCGGGAGGAACGAGAGGATCCTGTCATGGCGGGAGCCCTGTTGCGACGCAGAAATCCTCTTCGACTCCGCAGCCCTGCTAAACCTAAAGGCCAGATGATCAGCCAGCCTTCGATTTAGAATCCGTGCCGCCAGGCTCAAGCGAACTGGAAGGCGGGACCCGCCGAAGGCTTGCATTGTGGCTAGAGAATGAACCCTCTTGATCTATCCTATGCAGACAACCTCGGCCACGTTCTCGACCGCCCTACGCTAGAGGAGCGCCCGCAGCTGAAGGGTCTCCGTGCCGGAACGACGGACCGAGCCTTCACGATCCACGACGGGATCGTGTCGGTAGGTCGTGACCACAGCTCCGCCGCGCGACCCACGGTTGACGCGATTTAGATTATCTACCCGCCAGCTCAGCCTTTCTGGATTGCTGCATCCGCGAAACGGCCGTCACTGTCGAACGGTCGGCGAAGTCGCCGGGGACACGCCGGGGGCGATGATGAGGCTGACACGAAGGACGAGGCGTCACGGGGGCGGGGCTGGGGCCGCCCTCGCGGCGCTGCTGGCGGCGACAGGGGTGGTCGCGCAGGAGCAGGAGACCACGACCCTCGGCGAAGTCGTCGTCACGGGCCGACGGACGTCCGAAGCCACCGCCGCCATCGGCGTGGATCAAACCTCCAACACCATCTCCATCACCCGCGACGCCCTGCTGTCGGCCCCCGCGGGCATTTCGGGTCTGAAGATGCTGGAGGGCCTCCCGGGCTTCAACGTTCAGGCCAACGACGCGCTGGGGCTATACGAGTTCGGCAACTCGGTCTCGGTGCGGGCCTTCAACTTCCAGCAGATCGGCTTCGTGCTGGACGGCGTACCGATGGGACGCTCCGACCAGTTCGGTGGAAGCCCGATCTTCCGCTATGTCGAGAACGAGAACCTCGGTCGTGTGACCGCGTCCCAGGGCGCCGGCGACGTCACCCTGCCCAGCTACGCCTCGCTTGGCCCCCTTGTTCAGTATGTGACGGTGGACCCCGAGCCGGCGTTCGGCGCCACCGCGACGCTCTCGGCCGGCAGCGACAACGTCAGGCGCGCCTTCGTGCGGGTCGACAGCGGTGAGATCGGCGGACTGTCCGGCTACGTCAGCTTCTCGGACTTCTCCGCCGATCTATGGCGCGGTCCTGGCGACATCAATCGGGAGCACGCCGAGGGCAAGCTGGTCTACGACGCCGGAAACGGGTCCGAGGTGTCGTTCGGCGTCGTCTGGAACGATTACTTCGACTATGACGCCCCGGCGATCACGCGGGCCCAGTATGTGGGCACGGCCGGCGACGCCTTCGGACGCAGCGGGCGGAACTTCGCCTATCTGGCCACGGTGCCGGTCCTGCCCCAGACCGTTCCCGGCGTCGTCTACTCCAACACTCTGTACAACCAGTATTTCAAGCAGGCGATCAACAGCCGGACCGACACCCTCTACCGCCTGTCCGGCGTCCTGCCTGTGGGCGAGACCCTTCGGCTCGAGGCCACGGCCTACTATGAGGACAAGGAGGGCTTCGGCGTCTCGCCGGAGGCCTACGCCACATCCCTGACGAGCTACAACAACCAGCGCCTGATCGTGCCGGGCCTGACCGCACCGCGCGGGCTGCAATACGGCCTGTCGACCGTGGCGGGCGAGCGCGAGGGCCTCGTCGCCCGCGCGGTCTGGGATCTGGGCGCGCACCGCATCACCGGCGGCGTATGGATCGAGACCGACGACTACCGCCGCACCCAGGCCCGCTACAATCAGGTCGACGGCAGCCCCGACGGCGATCCCCTGCTGAACGAACCCGTCCACCTGCAGCGCAACTTCACCTCCACGCGGGAAACGCGACAGCTGTTCCTGCAGGACGTAATCGGCCTCTTCGACGACCGGCTGAAGATCGAGCTGGGGGTCAAGGCCCTGGATATCGACTACGAGATCAGCGGCTATCGCAACCCGGCGGACTACATCAACCGGCGCCAGCCCACGATCACCGACACCTGGTCCGACGACTTCCTGCCGAACGTCGGCCTCGTGTGGAACCTGACCGAGACCGAGCAGGTCTTCGCCTCCTACGCCGAGAACCTGGCCCTGCCCCGCGGCGCCGACGACGTCTTCGCCCTGGCCAGCCCCACGGCCCGCACGCCGGAGGCGGAGACGTCCGAGAATTGGGAAATCGGCGTCCGCACCAACCGGCCGACCTTCAACGCGGCCTTCGCCCTCTACCGCACGATCTTCGATAACCGGCTGCAGTCCTTCGCGTTGAACGTCCCGGGCGCACCGACGACCGAGACCTTCTTCCAGAACGTCGGGTCGGTGGAGGCGACAGGCGCGGAGTTCACCGGCGTCTGGAAGCCGGAATGGCTGAACGATTTGGCCTATTTCAACCTCAACCTCAGTTACAACGACGTCGCCTTTCAGGATGACGTGCCTGGCTTCCTGGCCGGCGGCGGGGCCTTGCTGATCGCCGGCAACACCGTGCCGGACAGTCCCGAACTGATCGTCCAAAGCGGGGTCACCATCGAGCCGACGCCCTGGATCGTGGCCAATGTCTCGGCCCGCTACATCGGCGAGCGGTTCGCGAACTTCACCAATACCGAGCGCGTCGCCGACTACACCCTGGTCAACGCCTACGTCGACTTCGGCGGCGACTGGTCCTTCGGTCCGGCCCAGGGCGTCAAGCTGCGGATCAACGTCGATAACCTGCTGGACGAGGACTACCTCGGGACCATCAGCCCGACGGTGAACACACTCGCGACCTTCCGTCCCGGCCCGCCCCGCACCGTCCAGGCCTCTCTGACCGCCCGCTTCTGATCGGCCGCGTCCCCTATCGCATCGAGGATCATTCCATGAACCGCCGTCTCTTCGCCGCCGTGGCCACCGGCGCGCTCCTCGCCATCGCCGCGCCCAGCCTGGCCGAGACCCCGGACGCAGCCGGCGTCCACGCCCGCGCCCTGGTGCTGGACAGCCATGCCGACGTGCTCCTGCCCTCCACGCCAGAACGCTACCACCTGCCCAACGGCGGATCCCGCGCGGACCTGGATCACCTGACGCGCGGCCAGGTCGACGCCATCGTCTTCTCGCTAGCCATCGGGCCGGGCCCCCGAGACGCTGCGGGCGTCGAGGCCGCCTGGGCTGATGTCCAGGCCAAGCTGGCCAAGGTCAGGGCGCTCGCCTCCGACAATCCCTCGCGCGTCGGCATCGCGCTGAGCGCTGGCGACGTCGAACGCCTCGTGGCCGAAGGCAAGATCGCGGTCATTCTGGGTTTCCAGAACGCCCGATCGCTCGGCGACGACCTGGGCCGGATCGACACCCTTTACGCGGACGGCGTGCGCGTCTTCGCCTTCAATCATGCGGGCCACAACAGCTGGTCGGACTCGTCCCGGCCCGGTGACGGCCCCCTCGCCGAGCACGAAGGTCTGTCGCCCATCGGGCGCGAAGCGGTCGGCCGTCTGAACGATCTCGGCGTCCTGATCGACGTCTCGCAGCTGTCGAGCGACGCCCTTCTCCAGACTCTGGCCCTGACCCGCGCGCCGGTCGCGGCGACCCACTCCAACGCCCGCGCCCTGGTCGACAACACCCGCAACCTGTCCGACGCCGAGCTCGACGCCATCAAGGCGAACGGGGGGGTGGTGCAGCTGACGCCGTTCAACAGCTATCTGGTCGTTCCCGACGCCGGTCAGAGAGCGCGGATCGCCCAGGTCCGCGCGTGCTTCGGCCTGCCCGAGACCTTCGTCTCGCCCAACGAGGGCTACGGCACGCTGCCGGCCGCACCGCAACAGGCCTTCCTCGACGCGCTGGCCCCCCTCCTGCCCCGCGCCACGGTCAGCGACTATGTCGATCATATCGACTACGTCGCCCGCCGCATCGGCTGGGAGCACGTCGGAGTCGGCACCGACTTTGATCACGGCGCGGGCATCGTCGGTTTCGACAGCGAGGCCGAGGCCGGCAATGTCACCGCTGAACTGCTCAGGCGCGGCTACTCCGAGGCCCAGATCCGCGCGATCTGGGGCGGCAACTTCCTCAGGGTGCTCCGAGCCGCCGAGGCCGCCCGCACGCGGTGATCGGGTGATGTCACAGTGCTGTCAACTTAACTCCCCTGCCCTCTTCAGATCAGATCCCGCGTTTCGCCAGAGTCCAGTTCGCTAGGCCGCGACTTGCGTGACGAGCCACTCCTGAACTCGCTGGATCATCGCCGCCAGCTCAGGCTGCATGTCCCCGCACTGGTCGGCCACGACGGTGATTAGCAGCAGCGCCTCGAAGGAATCGGTTGGCCGGACCTGCGCCAGATAGACTTCGCCCGCGTCGCGGAGATCGAAGATCACATCATCGCGCTGCTCGTCAGCCAAGCTGTAACCCGGCGTGCGCCTGCGCTCTGTCATCGCCAGTGGAATGGCCTTCGCCCAGACAAAAGCAGAAAGGGGCGAGTCGATGGCTAGCGGTTCAGCGACAAGCGCCAGCAGGTCCATTCGGCTGAGAGCGTCTGCGCTCGCTTTCATGAGTTCGGAAAGCTCGTCGTAACTGCGGAGCGAGCTGGGCGGCGGAAGCAGACCAAGAGCGGATTGGCCGCTCGGCCCAGCCGACGCTGAGGAAGATGCGGTGAATTCAGTCATGGTTTCTCCAGGCCGTACCGGCGCACGACATGCGCCTCGTAGGCCGCGAAAATGAGGATCAGGAGGATGACGACCCAAGCGATCAAGCGCACCGTCACCGCGGTCCAGACCGAGTGATCGCCAGCCAGGCTGACTGCATGGGTCAGGACAACAACCAGTTGGCATCCGGCGAGCGGGATGGGCCAATAGCGGCGCTTGCGAAGCGCCATTGCGGTCAGCCCCACGAAGGCGACGAGGTCGACAAACGCCACGCCCCACCGTTTCCCGTCGATCTCAAGTCCATCGACGATCCCGGTCAGGATCGACATCGCCGCGAGCAATATGACTGCAGCCCTTGCCTCGCGATCGCCGACCTTCAGGACGACAACGGCGACGACCAGCGACGCGACAAGGATTGCAGTCTGGATCACGCCACCACGACATGACCGCTTTCTGCGGCCGGCGGGTCGGTCTTTTCCTCAATGTCGATCTCGGTCTGCATCTCGGCTCCTAGAACTTGGCTCGGCCGATGCTTTGGACCTGATCGAAGATGGAGGTGACGATTCCGATCGCGCCCGTGATCAACGCGGCGATCAAGATGCCTGAGCCGAGGATAAGCCCGAGGATCGTCAGTCGACCAAAAAGCGGGGGTCGCCAATGGCGGGCCAGCCAGGGCTGGGTTTCCACTTCGACCGGGGTCTGCGGCTCCGGTCGAATGTCATCAGAGCCGAGGGTGATGTCTTTCTCGCCGGGTATCTGCAGCCCCGGGTCGAGAACACCCGCCCTGTAGGCGCCCCGGCGGTTGTTGACGCCAACCTTGCGGTAGGCGTCGCTCAGATAGTTCGCCACCCGTTTAGACGAGATGCCCAGACGGTGACCGATCTCATCATTGGAGAGGCCAAGCCGCCCGGCCAGATAGAGACACTGTATTTCTCTAGGCGTTAGCGCGCCCTTCGACATGCCCCACTCCATGACGCCCGGGGAGACGATATGTCGGGATCTCGACTTGGGTAAAGGATAGTGCTCGCGGGACGCGCCGGAAAGTTCTCCGGTGGCTTCGCCGAACCCGTCACCTGGCCCTTGCTACCTGCCCACGGGGTAGTGGGGCAGCTGGGCGAAGGCGCTCAGGAGGCGAGCCGCTGAATGAGCTCCAAGAGCAGAGCCTGATCTTCTGCTGAAAGTGAGCGGGCCTCGGCGGCGATCGACCTTGCCGCTGCGCTGATCTTAACGATCGGGTCCGTGCTCAGGGGGCGTTCTGACTTTGTTGGGAAGAACGCGTTCACGGACAGGCCCAGGAACACCGCAACCTCCCAGAGCCTTGAGGCTGAGACGCGGTTGGCACCCCGTTCGTACTTCTGGATTTGCTGGAAGGTGACCGAGAGAGCCCTAGCCAAGTCCGTCTGGGTAAGGCCAAGGCTTTTTCGTCGCTCGGCGATCCTGGCGCCTACCAGGACATCGATCGGCTGCGGTTTCTTCTCTCTATCGGTGCTCATCAGCCTTTCCCGACCGCTCCCGCAGAGCGCTTTGGACGAGAGCCTTAGCTCAACTGGAAAACATTAGGGAGGGGCGCTGCCCCGGCGCCGCGTGCCAGCCTGAGCTACCCGCCCGAAGTGCGGTGCGCACCGAGAGTTGAGGATATCCGCGCTTCTGACGTCGCTTTACTACCAAAGATTGGTGACGTACCAGTGATGCACGGAACGGTTGTTGGGTGGGGAAGGCGTCTTGGAATTTGCACACTTTCTCATCAACCGCGATCGGCGTCTCCTTTCGGCTTGCACCATGGGTCGACAGCTGCTGTCCACGCCCTCGCCATTTACCGCGTCGGATGGCCTCATCGAGGTGCCGGGACTCCGCGACGGATGTCTTGCGGCGATTTTGCCTGAGGTCGGCCCCGAGACCACGCGTCATGTTGTGGGGAACAGAGCTCAGGCGACCTTCGTGCTTGGGCTGCGCAGCGTGGAGGGAACCAGCGACCTGGTCCTGATGACCGCCCGCGCGGTCGAGGGTGGACCTGCGATTGACGTCCGAGCATTCGCCGATCTCTTCGGTCTCACGCCTCGCGAACGGGAGATCAGTCTGCATCTGGCATCGGGTCTGGACGTTCGGGGGACCGCTGCGGCGTGTGGGATTCGCCTCGAAACCGCCCGGACGCACATCCGCAGGATCCTGAGCAAGACAGGATCTGGTTCGCTTTATCAGCTCGTCTCCAAGGTCTGGCGCCACAGCGCGGTCTGAGCGAAGCTTTGAGGGGCCGTTCACACCGTTACCGCCAAGCTACGTCCGATTCTGACGTATCGGTGAATTAGCGACTGATTCGCGCTGGTGAACGGGGTCGCGGTGGCAACGACCAGCGGGAGGCAATCAGAATGGACGTCCAGCAGAACACCCTCAGCTCACGGAGCGGCGTTGCAAAGAGCCGCACGAAGCCCTGGCCAAAGCAGCATCATCGGGATGCTGGAATGGCCCGAGACGCCGTCCTGTTCGCGATGGCGGCTCGGAGTGTGGACCTGAGCGACCTCGTTGAGCAGCGGGATCGTCGGTCCACCCCGCAGATTAACCTCATCTGCCAGGAACTGGCGCTGCTGGGGCAGACCGCAGAGATCCTTCATCACGCATCCGGCGCGCGCCCGTACGATGATGCCGATTGGTGCACTGATGGCGAGCCGAGCGCCGCGAAGGGACAAGTTTCTTCGGCAGGCGCACGAGCCTTCTAGCCGGTCGGCGGTTCCCGCTCCGAAGTCTCCCGCCTAACAGACACGGAGCGGGTTCACCGCTCGCCGAGCCAAACGGAGCTGTCAACTCAACTCGGAAGCACAGGGCCAGAGTGACAAAAAAGGTCGATACTGTCAGTGACTTCGCTTCGCGCGTGACGCAAGAGCGCTGGACGGGGCCGCGGACAGGCGCTGATCGACGACGAACTTCTAGCGAGCTGTAGCAACTTACTTTTCTGGCCCGCGGTGCGCCTCTCTTTGCTTTACTTCGCAGTTAAGTTGACAGCACGATCGAAAGACCCGGTTGGCGGCGCCCGTGGAGGCAAGCAGCCAAGCGGCACGGGCCGACCGGCGAAGCAACCAGCTCGCCACGAGCATACCTGCGCCGGCCGCGGTCGCGGCGGAAATCGCAGGATTTGTCTGATAGGCGGTGTACAGGCTGAACCGTCGCCCCTTTTGGCGACCCTCCCTGCCGGGCGTGTCGCCGTCGGGTTCCCACAAGGTGCCGTCGACGAAACCGACCGGCTTGTCCCGCTCGACCAGCTGAGGAGACATCCGGCTCGCAATTTGATCGAACAGGCCAGGGGTCAAGGTCGAGGCCGCGACCTGAAGACGTCCTACGCCCCCGACCGTGATGGCGCGCCTGGGATGCTGGGCGGCGAAAAGGATGGCGTCCGCCACAAGCTCCGGCGAGTAGACGGGCTGGGGCAGGCGTGCGCGCGCGCCGCTGATGTTGCGTCCACGCTGCGGGAACGGCGTGCCGATCGCCGCCGGCTTTATCAGCGTCACCGACACTGGAGCCTGGTCGCGGATGAGTTCGATACGGAGGGAGTTGGTGAAGCCTTTCACGGCGTGCTTGGAGGCGTTGTAGGCGCCGAGCAGTGGGCTGGCGATGTCGCCGTTGATCGAGCCGACGTTGATCAGGGCGCCTCCGTCTGGACGCTCCCGGAGGTGTCGGACGGCGGCGAGGGACCCGTACACGAGCCCCCAGTAGTTCGTCTCGAAGACCTGCCGATGGTCCGCAATCGGCGTGTCGACAAGATCGCCGTAGACGCCCACGCCGGCGTTGTTGACCCAGGTGTCGAACCCGCCGAACCGTTCCGTAGCGACATCGACGATTCGCGCCACGTCCTCTTCCAAACTGACGTCCGCAGCTACGGTCTCGGCCGTTCCGCCCGTGGCGTGGATCCTGCCTTGCACTTGCTCGAGTTCACCTTCGTCTCGGGCGACCAGGATGACGTTGGCGCCGTTCTCCGCCGCCCTGAGAGCGGTCGCCAGACCATGGCCTGACGTTGCGCCGGTGATCACGATGGTCTGTTGGGAGAGTGGCTTTAGCTTGGGAGTCATGGTCGTCCTCCTGTCTGATCTTCGGAGGCTAATCAGCGAGGGCTCTGAAGGTTGCGGGGCGCGGCGGTGCGTCGCTGGCCGTGCGTCTGACCCACCGGCCGCCGGTCAGTGAGAAGCAGTGTTGAGCGGTCCTCGCCCCGACTCCGTCAATCGCCTGAGAGCTTCCGTTAGCTCACGCCGATTGAACGGCTTCACGAGGCGGGGCAGGTCAGGAGCAATCCCCTCAACGTCGGCGTAGCCTGAGACGATCAAAACGCTCAGCGATGGTCGGCGCGCCTTGACGGTGCGAGCGAGGTCCGCGCCGGACTGACCCGGCATCATGTGGTCGGTGATTACCAGGTCGAAGTCAGGGTTGGCCTCGAGACGTTCTAGCGCGGCGGCAGCGTTCTCCACCTCCGACACTTCGTAGCCCAGGTCGACGAGCATGTCGGCGGTGGCGGCTCGCACGAGCGCCTCGTCATCGACGAGCAGAACCCTGCCGGACAGCCGCTGGCCTAAAGACGCTTCTTCCTGTGGTCCACTTGCGAGAAAGGCCTCCTGACAAACCGGCAGGCAAAGGCGTATTCGCGTGCCGACGCCGGGACGACTCTTGAGATCGAGCGCACCGCCGAGCTGCTGCGCCAGTCCATGAACCATGGATAGACCCAGGCCCGTCCCGCGCCCCACGCCCTTAGTCGAGAAGAAGGGTTCCACCGCCCGAGCGAGGGTGGCTTCGTCCATGCCGTGGCCGGTATCGGAGACGGTGAGGCAGACATAGTCCCCTTCGGCCAGCCCGGAGAGATGATCCGAGGTCAGACGATTGCTATCCACTTCGACCCGAAGCGTGCCGCCGTCCGGCATGGCGTCGCGGGCATTCACCACCAGGTTCAGCAAGGCCATCTCAATCTGGTTCGCGTCCGCCCTTGCGGGAGGCAGGTCCTCAGCGAGCGACACATCGAGTCGGATCTGAGGGCCGAGGGTCGTCCCCAGCAGGCCTCTCATGCCCTCGACAAGAGCGCCGATGTCGACCGCCGTGGGCTGCAGAGGCTGGCGGCGCGCGAACGATAGAAGGCGCTGCACCAGAGTTCGCGCGCGCTCGGCCGATTGCAAAGCTCCGTCGATCAGCCGCTGTTCCCTAGCGCCGCCGAGGCCGTTGCGCTGCAGCAGGTCGAGCGCTCCGATGATAGGCGTAAGGAGGTTGTTGAAGTCGTGCGCCACGCCGCCCGTGAGCTGGCCCATGGCCTCCATTTTCTGGCTCTGCCGGAGCGCCTCTTCCGCGGCGACTTGAGGCGTCACGTTTCGGCTGGAGCCGATCAGACGGATCACCCGTCCTGTCGCGTCGTGCATTGGAACGAGCGTGGTGTCCCAATGCGCTCTTTCGTCGTGGAGCTCGAACACCTCTCGGTACTGATAGGGCTGCCCCGTGCGCACCACGATATCGTAGGTCTCCAGCACGCGACTGAGAGCAGGCTCCGGCAGGATGTCCTGCATGCGTCGGCCTTGGATGTCCTGGAGCTTCAGCCCCACGCCGATCTGGTGGGCACGGTTGGTTTCCTCGACTCGATAATCACCCTCCGGCGAGACGGAGATGATGAAGAGCGCTTCGGGCGTGTTCTCGAAGTAAGCTCGATAGAGAGCGTCGGCCTCGCGCCGCGCAGCTTCGGCCTCGATCAGCCGCTGTTGCTCACGCACCCGGGCATTGCTTTCCTTCAGCGCGCGCTCGGCCGCGAGTTCGTCGGTGATCTCCTCCGCGGACACGGTGACGCCGACAATCTCACCGGCCGCATTGCGCAGAGGCAGCCAGTTCTCGCGCCAGGTCCTCACCACACCCGGCCGGGCTTGTGTCGTGCCTGCGAACTCGACCCCCCAGACCTCTTCTCCCGAGAGCACGCGATGTAGGGTTGCAAGCGCCTGGTCCGTCAAATCCGGCACGATTTCCGCCACGGTCCGGCCGACGTGCTCAGATGCGGGCAGGCCATTCACCTCCGCCAAGAGGTTGTTGATGCGGACGTAGCGCAGGTCGCGATCCAGAACGCATAGACCCGTTGGCGCTGCGTCGAAGATCGCCTTGAGTTCGTCAGCCTGTCGGCGGGCCTGGGCGACGCTTTCGGCGAGCGCTTCGGTCGCGGCGCGTTCGACGGTGATGTCCTCGATGCCGACCACCACCCTGCCGGGTTCCCCGGGGATGGGCGCAGACGACAAGCGGACCTGAAAGCGCGACCCGTCCCGCCGTCGATACTCCTTCTCGTAAGCGGTCCAACGCCCGGTCTCGACCACGCTGCGGATCGCCGTTTCATCGAGCGGCAGGTACTCCGCCGGGGTGAACTCTCGCCAGTCCCAGCGACCCTCATCGAAATCGGCCCGGCTGTGGCCGGTCATGGCGAGGAAGCGGTCATTGACCGCCAGCGTCTCGCCGGTCGAGGCGTCGAAGATGGTGAAGCCCATCAGGTCGGACACAAAGACGCCCTGGAACAGACGATCCGCCATCGTGCTCAGGCGACCGCGGACGCCGGCCCTCGTGCGGAGGCCTTGCACAGTTCGGACAACTGCCGGCGGATCGAGGGGGCCCCCTTCTGCCTGCGGACGTCGCCGTACGTGTGGCCCTCCTTCGCTAGCCTGCGATCCAGCTCGAAAACGGACGACACGGGGCCGGATCGGGCGAGTTCAGACGCACGTTCGATCAATCGTCTCACCTCTGCCCGCATCGCGCAGGAACGCTTTAGCCAAGCTTCGGTTGCTCGCTTGACGCCTCGCGTGTCTTCGCGCGCACCGAGTGTCTCCCCATGATGCGAACAGGGAATGCTCCCCGCGCTCGCACGGAACATCCTCGGGCGATGAAGGATTGGGTTAGCCTGGAACAGGCATCGCATTAAGCGACGTAGCGACGCCGTTGCTTAGTCCAGTCGATCGGCAACTCGGCCCAAGTGACTGCTTCGAGCGGAAGCAAGCCTCATCCTGCGTCAGATGACGGCGCTGGACACGCCCTCGGCCTCAGCAATCTGGTTGATGGAGCGGACATTGCGGAACCGACGGGAAGCGGATCTTCGATGGCGGCAAGGAGGTCTATGTTTCGTTTGTCGTTACGAGAAGAACAGCCCACCGTTGATGTCAACGCTGGCCCCAGTAATGAAGGCAGCATCCTCCGACGCCAGAAACGCTGTCGCCGCCGCGACCTCGGCGGCGCGGCCCTCGCGGCGCAGCGGCGTCATTCCTGCCACGGCCTTGCGCACCTCGTCCTTCGAGAAGGTGTCGTGGAAGCTGGTGCTGATCATGCCGGGGCACAGCGCATTGACGCGAATGCCCTGCGGCCCCAGCTCCTTGGCCATGGAGCGGGTGAAGGTCATCAGTGCCCCTTTCGCCGTGGCGTAGATCGAGGCGCCGGGCCCGCCGCCGTCTCGCCCCGCCTGGGACGAGAAGTTCACGATGGCCGAGCCTGCGGACATATGAGGGACTGCTGCGCGCGTCGTCAGATAGGCCGAACGCAGGTTCAGGTTCATCACCCGGTCGAAGAAGGCCTCGTCGATCTCGGCTAGTGGCCGCCGTTGCACCATGCCGCCGGCGAGATTGACCAGCACGTCGATCCGCTCCCCGTACGCCGCCGTCGCCGCGCCGATCAGGCTCGCCGCCCCTGCACCGGTCGTGACATCGGCGCGGTGCACGATAGCCGTCCCGCCGGACGCCTTGATGCTCTCAAGGGTCTCGGCGGCGCTGGCCTCGTCATTGGCGAAGTTGACCACGACACGCGCGCCCTCGGCCGCCAGCCTCAGCGACACCTCCCGCCCGATGTCCCGGCCGCCGCCGGTGACGATGGCGACCTTGTCCGTGAAGCGCATTCAGAAGTCCTTCGATGGGGAGGGAGGAGCGGCCACGCGCGAGACGGGGCCGATGATGAGCCAGACCGCCAGGAGCGACAGCGGCACCAGGGCGGCGACGAGAAGGAAGATCGGGCCGTAGCTGTCCTCGGTCATGACCGGCACCAGCCAGGTGGTGATCAAGGTCCCGGCCACGGCCGCCATGCCGCCGAAGCCCGCCAGACTGCCGACCGCGCGCTTGTCGAACAGATCGCCCGGCAGGGTCTGGATGTTGCCGATGGCGATCTGGAAGCCGAACAGGACGCCGGCGATGACCAGCACGGCCAGGGTCGGGTCGGTCATCAGGGGGGCAGCGATCAGGCAGGGCGCCATGATCAGGCCGCCGGCGGTGATCACCAGCTTGCGCGCTCGGCCCACGGGCTGGCCCGCCGCGATCAGCCGACCCGACAGCCAGCCGCCCAGCAGGCTGCCCAGCATGGCGCCGACGAACGGCACCCAGCCGAAGATGCCGATCTGCTTGATGTCGAAGCCGAAGGTCTCGGCCAGGTAGATCGGCAGCCAGCTGACGAACAGCCACCAGATCGGATCGAGGAAGAACCGCGACAGGGCGATGCCCCAGGTCTGGCGATGGCGCAGCAGCTGCCGCAGGTTCGGCACATAGGCGTCGGCGTCCGCCGCCGGCGTCTCGGCCGAGCGATCCAGGATCAGGGCGCGCTCGGCCTCATTGACCCAGGGATGCTTGTCCGGCCCCGCGCGGTGGACGATCCACCAAGGCAGCAGCCAGACGAAACCCAGAGCCCCAACGAGCAGGAAGGTCCCCTTCCAGTCCAGCCACAGATACAGCAGCGCGATCAGCGGCGCCGAGACGATGGCGCCGACCGACGCACCGGCGTTGAACACGCCCTGAGCGAGAGCCCGCTCCTTCGCCGGGAACCACTCGGCATTGGCCTTGACCGCGCCCGGCCAGGCGCCCGCCTCGCTGAAGCCCAGCAATGCCCGCACGATCGAGAAGGAGGTGATCGAGTTGGCAAGCGCATGCAGGGCGATCGAGATCGACCAGACGCCGATGGACACCGCGAAACCCAGCCGTACGCCGATGGCGTCGAAGATCTTGCCGAAGACGAACTGGCCGGCCGCGTAGAAGACCATGAAGACGCTAACCAGCAGCGCGTAGTCCTCCTTGGTCGCGCCGACCTCCGGTGCGATCTCGGGCCACATGACGGCGAGCGCATTGCGGTCGATGTAGTTGATCACCGTCGCGACGGCGATCAGGCCGACGATCAGCCAGCGGACGCGGGAGGTCATCGGGCGGTCTCCGGTCGGTCGAAGCGGGCGTGGGGTCCCGTCCAGGTCAGGGTCTCGCCGGCGACGCTAAGGGAGTGCCGCGCCTCGGGCGCCGCCTCGTCGGCCACGGCCATGATGATCCGTGCCCCGGACGCCAGTTCGACGATCACCGCGACCGCGCCGTCGCCTTCCACGTGGGTCAGGGAGCGGATGCGGCTGGTCGAGCCCTCGACGGTCTCGGCCCGGCTGTCATAGGCGCCGTGCGGCTCCAGCACGCCGTAGAAGACGGCGTCGGCCTGGCCGTCCATGCGGCGGATCAGGGCCTGCTCGCGGCGCAGATTGAAGTTGGGATCGTTGGCGCCGCTTTCGACCAGCAGGGCCCGCGTCGGCGCGCTGGCGGCGAAGCGATAGGTGTAGAACCGGTCGTTCTGCAGCCAGGTCAGGCTGCGTGGCTCCTCCCCCGCCTCCGACTGGGCGTCGACCCACAGGTGCTGATAGCCGGCGCGGTCTCCCAGCACCGGCCGGGTCTCCGGCGCGTGGCGCGCCTCGAAGCCCTGGGTGATGATGTGGCCGGCGAAGTGCAGCGGCAGGTCGTAGAGCCTCGGCCGGTCTCCGTCGGCCCGCAGCACGTCGATCACGAGCGGGGCCGACAGGTCGGGATGTTCGACCAGCGCCAGGGTGCGGGTCATCTCCACGCCGGGATAGGCGTCCGCGGTCCGGCCCCGCGCGGCCTGGAAGCCAGGCGAGGTCTCGAACGCCTCCTGGGTCATGGCGAACTGCTCGGCGTGTTCCCAGTTTCCGCCGAACTGGCTCTGGCCGTCGACGGTCAGGGTGTTGTGGGCGATCGTCGACATCGCCCAGCTCTCATTCTCGTCGAGATAGCCGCCGCCGTCCTTGGCCTCGATGTTCAGGAAGCGGGCCGCGCCATAGTCGGTCACCACCGGGGAGCCTTGGTCGTAGAACAGCCAGTTCAGCCGGTCGAAGTGGCCGTGCCCCTGGCCCTGCTGGGTGTTCTTCATGACCAGCAGCTGGCCGTCCGCCCCGCCCGAGCGGATCAGGGCCAGGGCGCCCCGGTCGCCGTTCGGGCCGTCGCTGAAGGACATCGAGCGGAAGTCGAAGGGCCGAGCGCGATCCTCCGCCACGCCGCGCGCGACGGCCACTCCGTCCGGCGTCAGGATTGTGCGTCCCTGACCCTCGGCGATCGACAACAGCCGGTCGTCGCCGGTCTGGGCGAAGGCCACGGCCACGCCGGTGACGATCTCCTCGGTGTCCAGACCCTTCTGGGGAATGGAGTCGTTGATTGGGATGATCCGGCCGTCATAGGAGGCCTGGATCACGCCCTCGACCGCCTTCAGCAGCACCCCGTCGCGATAGGCGAAGATGCCTCGCTCCGGCTCATTGGTCTGAATGGCGCGGGCGAAGATGATGAAGGGGGCCAGGGCGTAGCGCTGATAGTACGGTCCTTCGGCATAGTAGCCGTCGGGCGAAAACAGCTCGTCGATCTGGCGGAGGAAGCCGGCGGAGCCGTCCGCGCGCGTGCCCCTCAGCGCCTGCTCGACCAGCCGGTCGTCCCGCAGCACATAGCCCGTCATGCCGACGCCAGCGGTCGCCCAGGTGGCGTGATTGTGGATGCGGTCGAAGTATTCCGCGTTTTCCTCGACCAGGAAGCGCGCCATGCGGCGGAACACGTCGTCGTCGATTCGGCTACGGTCGGCGTCCGACAGGCTGTCCCGGATCGCGTCGTAGCCCTGGCTCGCATAGACCAGCCAGACCGAGTCGTTCAGCGCCTGCCAGAACAGCCGCCCCTTGACCGAAGACCGCCCGGCCGGGTGGCGGCCCAGTGTCGGATAGAGGTCGGCGTAGGCGAGCAGGAGATCGCGCGCGAAGTCCGCATAGGCCCGGTCGCCCGTCAGTCGATAGAGCGCGCCCGCGCCCGCGATCAGCTTGTAGTTGGCCTTGTGCTGCTCATGGGTCGGCCCGCCGCCCAGGTCGCGCGGGACCGGCACATTGGGACCCGCCTCCATGGCGCGCCGCACCTCGGTTTCGATACGGCGGCGCTCGGCCGCGAACATCGGATAGCGGTCGCCCGCCTCGGCCGCGGGCCGCCAATCGTCGGGCGTGAATAGGGTTGGACCGGCGTCACCGGCCTGGACCGTGATCACGGCGGAGGGGACAGACGGCGTATACGCCACGGCGACCCCGGCGGGCGTCAGGGCGAGGGCCAGGCCGATCAAGACGGTCCGCATCACTGGGCCTCCACATTGGACACGAGCGGCGGCTCGATGTCCGCCCGGTTGTCGCGCCAGATCAGCACCGGCGCGCCGACGCGACGCTCGAACCGCACCGGGCCGCTGCCGGAGAAGCGATTGCCCGCCAGCTCGGCGCGCTGGACCCCCACCATGCGGATGGACGTCGGCGCGGCTCCGGCCGAGCCTACGCCCTCGAACACGCTGTCGCGCACCGTCAGCCGGGGGCCGAAGGTGCTTTCGTCGGTCCCGCCGCGGTATACGTCGATGGCCGGCCCCGCGATCCGGAGGAAGACCGAGTCCATCACCTCCACCACCTCGGCGTTATAGGTCCCCAGGTCCCGCGTTTCGGCGCTGGCGCGCAGCACGGATCCCGACAGATCCTCGGCCGTCACGCCGCTCAGCAGAATCCGCGACGCCAGCGATCCCGGCTCGGCCGCGATCAGGTCGAACGCGCGGTTCACCGTCAGGTCCGAGACCCGCACATCCGACACCTCCAACCGATAGCCGAAGGCCTCGCCCCGCGCCCGGATGACCGCATTGCCGGCTGCGTCCGGCGCCTCGGCTCCGCTGACGCTGAGGTTCGCCAGCTTTAACGAGCCATGCCGGCCGATCTCGAACAGGGTGGGGCGCGAGAACAGGATGCGCGCCTCGCCGTCGCCCGGTCCTTCCACGGTGAGGGGCGCCTCCACGGCCACCACGGCGTTGACCACATGGTCGCCGGCGGCCAGCACCAGGCGGTCGCCCGGCGCGGCGTCCCGCGCGGCCAGCGTCAGGGCGTCCTCCTCGGCGGCGACGGCGATGGTCCGGCCGCTATCCAGCGCCGCCCGCTCGTCGTCCTTCGAATACCAGCTCACGCCGACCGCATTGCGCGCCACGAACGCCAGGTCGCGTCGGGCGCCGACTCCGTCGACGCCGTCGGGGACCATCAGGCCGCCCCGGCCGCGTGAGACCGCCACCGCCCGCCTTTCCGCTCCAGGCAGGATCGTGCTGTCCGCCGAGACGACATTGCCGTCGAACGCTACGCCGCTCAGGTCGCCGGTCAGCCGGACGGGATCGGAGCCGTCGCGGTTGACGATCAGGTTGCGGGCAAAGCGGCTGTCGATCGGCGGCGCGGACCGCTCCGCGTCCATGCCTTCGCCCAGCGCCACCTCGGCCACGTCGACCAGGGTGTTGTTCTCGATGACCGCGTTCTGGACCTGGACGTAGCGGTTCAGCGGCGAGTTGGGCACGCCGTAGAGGATCGTCAGGGCGCTGGCGAAGCTCTCGCCCCGCAGCCCCTCCATGTAGTTGTTGCGGACGGTGTTGTTGCGGTTGATCACCCGGATGCCGCCGGTGTTGGGCCGGCCGTTGCCGAAGAAGACGTTGTCCTCGACCACCGCCCCGTCGCCGTGGCGCAGCGTCAGCGCGCCTTCAGCCTCGAAGAAGACGTTGCCGCGATAGGTGTTCTCGCCGGACTTGTTGGAGATGATCTCCACCTCGCCGTTGGTCCGCTCGAACCAGTTGGCGGTCACGGTGGTGAAGGAGCTCGATTCGGAATCGTGGCTGGTGCCGATGCGGATGGTCTCGCCGCCGTTGGAGCCCAGCGGCGGGCGCGGGCCGAACCAGTTGTGATCGATCAGGTGGCGGTTCTCGAGCCCCTGCTCCTCGTCGCGCACGACCACCAGGGTGGTGCCGGCGTTGGTCTTGCCGACCAAATGGCTGTGATCGAAGCGGTTGCCATAGCCGTACATCGCCACCCAGTTGTCCGACTCGGCGCGGTCGGGCTTGGAGAAGCCGTCGATGACGACGCCGGTCACCCGGCTGTTCACGGCGCGGTTCTGGCGGTTCTGACGGAAGGACACGACCTCGCCGGTCGGCGACCAGCCGTCGCGGAAAACGAGGTTGGACACCACCAGGTGCCGCCCGGCCATGCGCAGGTTCGACTGCCCCGTCAGGATGACGCCGCCGGGCGTCTGGGCCGTCAGGGTGATAGGCCTTTCCGGCTCCCCCTCGGCGTTGAACAGGATCTGAAAGTCGCGCCACTCGCCGTCGGCCAGGACGACGCGGTCGCCGGGCCTCGACCGGTCCAGGGCCCGCTCGTACTCCGCCGGCGTGCGCACCAGTCGCTCCTCGCGGGCCTGGGCCGTGGACGCGACGGCCAGCAAGGCCAGCGCCGCCAATGCTCCAACCCGGCGAACCGTCTCGGCCGATCCCCGCATACGCATCCTCCCCGCGATCTTCGCCGCGCATCCCGACGGTAGAGACGATCCGCACAAGCCGTCAACCAGTTTGTCGCTGTGGTGGACAACCACCTGGTCGTCACAACCAGAGAAGATTGGTTGACAAACATCAAACCATCTGGCCAACCTCTGCGAAAGTCCGCCGAAGAACGAGCGGGCCGGGAGGTTTCTCATGCGTATTCGGGGTGGGGCGTCGCGCCCCCAAGGCCGCGCGGCCCGTCTGCTCGTTTCTGCGGCTCTGCTGCCGTTGGCCATCGCCTCGGCGGCCCAGGCCCAGGACGCTGCTCCGCCTCAGGAGGACGAGGCGACCACGGTCGACGAAGTCGTCGTCACCGGCATCCGGGCCGCGATCCAGAGCTCAATTGAACGCAAGCGCGACGAGACCGTCGTCGCCGACGTCCTTTCGGCCGAAGACATCGGCGACCTGCCCGCCCTGTCGATCGGCGAGGCCATCGAGACCATCACGGGCGCCTCCACCCATCGCGAGAAGGGCGGCGCGTCGGAAATCGCCATCCGGGGCTTGGGGCCCTTCCTGGGCGCCGCGACCTTCAACGGTCGAGAAGCGACGAACGGCAGCGGCGACCGCTCCGTCAACTTCAACCAGTTCCCGTCCGAACTCATCAACACCGTCGCCATCTACAAGACCCAGCGCGCCGACTTCGTGGAGGGCGGGGTGGCCGGCATCGTCAACATGGAGACCATCCAGCCCCTGGATTTCGGCCGTCGCCGGTTCCAGATCGAAGGGCGGGCGCTGTATGCCGGCTATGACGACCGGCTGAACGATAACGCCGGCGTCGGCTGGCGCGGCACCGCCAGCTACGTCGACCAGTTCGAGATCGAGGGCTTGGGCGAACTGGGCGTCTCGATCGGCGTCCAGAGCCTGGAAGGCACCAATCCGGAAGAGCTGTTCACCTCCAGCTCCACCTGGGTCGCCTGCAACGGGACCCAGGTCGTGGCGGTCACCTCCAACTGCGCCACCGTCACCCCGGCCCAGGTCGCGGCGGGCACGCCCTACTACCTGACGGCGGGCAGCCGTACCTATCGCCAGTTCGTCGAAAACGATCAGCGCGACGCCGTCTTCGCCGCCCTGCAATGGCGCCCGAACGACCAGCTGGAGATCGGCTTCGACTACCAGAACTCCTGGCGCACCTACACCGAGGAGCGCAACGACCTGAACTTCTCCGAGACCTTCCGGGGCGTCGGCAATCGCGTGGTGACCGGCGACGGGGTGCTCCTGGCCTACACCGGCAACTCCACGATCGAATCGACCCCGACCTATCGAATCCGGGACGAGCAGTATGAGGGGGGCGGCCTGCGGCTGACCTGGACGGCGACGGACCGGCTGACGCTGGAGACCGACCTCTCCTATTCCAGCACCTTCCGCAGCGAGATGGATCGCCAGGTCCGTCTGCGCTCCAACGCTACCGACATCAACGGCGCGGTCGTGCCCGGCGTCATCAACGGCCAGCGCGTCGCCTACAGCTTCGACGTTCAGGGCCGCGACATCCCCGGCATCGTCGTCAACCCGGTTTACGACCTGACCGACCACGACAACTTCAGCGCCGCCGCCCGCCTACGCCGCGACGAGTCCGTCCGAGACAACGAGATCTCGGCCGCGCGCTTCGACGGAACCTATGAGCTCGCCGACTTCGGCCTGACGCGGCTCAAGGCGGGCCTGCGGTTCTCGGAGCTGACATACCGAGACAACGACGACCGGGTCGAAATCAACGTCACGACGGCCGCGACGATCCGCAACGCCAACCTGGCCTGCCGCACCGAGTTCCCCCAGTCGGACTTCCTCGAGAACGCCGACGGCAACACCATCAGCCGCTGGGCCACCTTCGACGCCCTGTGCCTGTTCGAGGCCTTCACCGGCCTGAACGACACCGGGCCGAACGCCGACCGCCGCGCCATCGGGGACCGCGACGTCACCGAGGAAACCCAGGCGGCCTATCTGCTCGGCGAGTTCGACAGCGAGCTGTTCGGTCTGCCCGTCACCGGCAACGTCGGCCTGCGCTATGTCCGCACCGAGGTCACCTCGATCGGCCTGCGCAGCGGCCTGAACGTCGTCAACAATCCGGACGGCACCATCCGGCTGGTCTCCACCGGCCAATTTGAATCACAGACGATCAACGGCTCGTCCGAGGCCTGGCTGCCCAGCCTGAACGCAAACTTCGCCCTAAAGGGCGACCTTCAGCTGCGCCTCGGCCTGTTCCGGGCCATGTCGCGGCCGGACCCGTCAGCGCTCGGAGCCGGTCGCACCTTCAACCTGGAGAGCGGCAACGCCTTCACCAGCGTGGACGACGCCATCGCCAGCATCACGGCCAACGGCAATCCGCGCACCGAGCCCCTGCTGTCCTGGAACGGCGACCTGTCGCTGGAGTGGTACCCGAACGAGGACTCGATCTTCAGCGCCGCCGTTTACATCAAGCAGTTCAACGGCGGCTTCATCCCCGCCTTGCTGAACGAGACCTACACGATCGGCGGCCAGACCGTGACCATCCCGGTGGTCCAGGACGTCACCACCGATGACAACAGCATCCTGACCGGTTTCGAGCTGACGGCGGCGCATCGCTTCTCGAACCTGCCGGCGCCCTTCGACGGCATCGGCTTCAAGGTCAGCTACAACTACGCGGACTCGGACTACGAGACCCAGGACCTCCGTCTGGGGGACCAGATCAATCCGGCGACGGGCGTGATCACGCCGGGCATCGTCGAACCGGCCGGCATCTTCGGCCTGTCAGAGCACGTCTTCTCCGGCTCGCTCTATTGGGAAATCGGACCGGTCGAGCTCCAGGGCATCTACAAGTACCGGACGGACTACTATCAGAAGTTCGTCGGCGCCCCCTCCCAGAACCGCTACATCCGCGACACCGGCGTCTTCGATTTCCGGGCCACCTACCGGGTCAACTCGAACCTGTCGTTCAGCTTCGAAGGGTCGAACCTGAACGACGAGCCGCGCATCCACGACATGCCGATCCTGGGCTCCATCCGGGAATACAACACCTACGGCCCACGCTACTATCTGGGAGCGCGATACCGGTTCTGAACCCCCTGGAGGTTGAGGCCGGTCGCGAGGCCGGTCTCGTCCAGAGGTCAAAGGAAATCGGAACATGCAGATGATGTCGGAGCGTCTCTATCAGGCCATCGCGGGCGAGATCCGCAAGCTGATCGACTCGGGCGAGTTTCCGGTCGGCTCACGCCTGCCCGGCGAACGGGACCTGGCGGAACGCTTCGGCGTCAGCCGGGTGACGATCCGCGAGGCCGAGATCGCTCTGGAGGCGCTTGGGCTCATCTCCATTCGCACAGGATCGGGGGTCTATGTCACCTCGGCGGGCACGCCGTCGGCTGACCTGCCCCAGGTCTCGGCGTTCGACCTGACGGCCGCCCGCGCCGTGATCGAGGCCGAGGCGGCGGCGCTCGCCAGCGCCAACATCACCGACCTCGAGCTGGCCGAGCTCGAGGAGCTGATCGTCGTCATGTCGGACCCAAACGCCGACGACGCGACCTCGGCCGAGGCCGACCGGCAGTTCCACCTGACCATCGCCCGCATCGCCGGCAATCCGGTCATCGAGCACATGGTCCAGCTGATCTGGCGCATGCGGAACGAGCTGCCGGCCGTGCGCGCCACCTACGCCCGCGTCTGCCACAACGACTGGTCGGATCGCACCGACGAGCACGCCGAGATCCTGGCGGCGCTGCGTCGCCGCGACCCCCAGGCGTCGCGCAACGCCATGCGCTCGCACTTCCACCGCCTGTTCGAGTCCATGCTGGCGGCGACCGAACGCGACGCCCTGGAAGAGCTGCGCCGCACCACCGAACTGAACCGGGAACGCTTCCTCCAGACCACCCGGATCTAGCTGCGCCCAGGCTGTCTAAGCTGGCCTGGGCGCAGTCTTTTTGAGGCTTAGGACAGAAACGACAGCGGGAGACGCATCGTGAGGGGCATTCATCAGACGGGCGCGCCGGCGCGCGCCGCACGCAGGCTCGCATCCATCCTTTTGGCCACCAGCGCCCTGGCGACGATCGCCGGGACCGCCTCCGCCCAGGACGCGCCGGCCCAGGACGAGGCCGACCAGGTCGACGAGATCATCGTCACCGGCATCCGCAGCTCCCTCCAGAGCGCCCTGACCCAGAAGCGCGAGGCCGACAACCTGATCGAGGTCATCGAGGCCGAGGACATCGGCAAGCTGCCAGACCAGAACCTCGCCGAGGTCCTGGAGAACGTCACCGGCATCCAGATCACCCGCGAAGCCGGGGTGGGCCGGGGCGTGCAGATTCGCGGCACCGACGCCAACCGGGTCGAGATCAACGGCGTCTCGACGGTCGGCTCCGGCTCGGGCCGTTCGGGCATCAGCTTCGACGACCTCGCCGCCTCGATCGTCAGCTCGGTGGAAGTGACCAAGGTGCCGGAAGCCAGCACCATCGAAGGCTCCGTTGGCGGCACCATCAACCTGCGGACCATCCGCCCGCTGGAGCTGCGCGATCCCCTGGTGGCGCTGCGGGTCCAGTCCGAATACAGCGACCTGTCCGAGACCTCGACGCCGCGCGTGTCGGGCACGGTGGGCCGGCGCTGGGACACCGGCATGGGCGAGTTCGGTCTGGTGGGCAGCTTCAGCTACGCCGAGCAGGACGTCACGGCCTTCCGCCCGCGCGTCGACCGCGACGCCGTGGTCCTGCCCAACTCCGGCCGCGCCAGCGCCGAGGCCTTCCCCTTCCTGCGCATCCAGTTCTTCAACCAGGACCTAGACAATTTCGAGTATGAGACGACCAACTTCGCCGGGACGGCGGAATGGAAGCCGACCGACACCCTGCGTTTCTATCTCGACGCCGTCCTGAACGATCAGCAACGCGCCGAGCAGAGCTCCACGGTCCAGATCTCGACGGTGTCGGACAACGGCGTCGTCGACAATACCGACAACACCTCGTTCGAGACCGTCAACCTGGGCACGGCCCAGGGTCCGAACGGCGACATCAACCTGGGCACGGTGCAGGCGGCGTTGACGGGGATCATCCTGCCCCGCACCACCGGCAACCTGGCTCCCTATCTGCGGACCACCAGCGACACGGGTTCGCGCGTTACCGAGAGCCAGGTCTTCGCCGCCGGCGGAGAGTGGGAGCGCGAGCGCCTGACGCTGAGCGCCCAGGCCTCGCTGTCGACCTCGGACTCGGTGCTGCCGAGCTTCAACACCACGCTGGAGTTCGTGAACCCCAATGCGCCGCGGCCTGCCGTGGGCGTGACGCTCGCCAACGGCGTCCCGATCGAGTTCGATTTGCGCGGCGGCACGCTCCAGTTCGGCATCGCCCAGGGCCAGGCCACCACGCCGACGCCCGAGATGCTGCGCAACCCCGCCAACTATCGCCTGCAGCAAGTCGCCCAGGGTCGCAGCATCCGGGAGAACGAGGAGAAGGCTTTCCGGCTGGACGCCTCCTACGACACCTTCGACCTCCTGCCCCTCATCACCTCGATCGATGCCGGCCTGCGCTGGAACGAGACGAGCGTGTTGAACGACAACATCACCGGAACGACCAGCTTCACCAACATCACGACCTCGTTCAACCGACCGAGCGGCGACCGCTTCGCCGACCTGCTGATCCGCGGACCCAGCAACTTCAATGCCGCGGACGGGCGGCGGCTCTACTTCGCCGACTTCCTTATCATCGACGGCGCCCGCGCCTTCGGCGATCCGGCCGGCACGCTAGCGGCTCTGAACGCCGCCATCGCGGCTTCCAACGCGGCTACGGGCTCGAACATCGCCCCTATCGGCGCCCCAACATCCCAGGCTAGCGCCTTCTTCGAGATCGTCGAGCAGACCAGCACCGCCTACCTCCAGGCCAACGTCGACAGCGAGGCCCTGGGCTTCCCCGTGCGCGGGAACGCGGGGGTGCGTTATGTGACCACCGATCTCAGCTCGGTCGGCAACACCATCGTCACGGGCGCCGCGCCGGTGCGGTCGGTCAACGAGACCTCCTATGAGTTCTGGCTGCCGCGCTTCAACGTTGTGGCCGAGCCGCGCGAGGACCTTCTGATCCGGGGCGGGATTGCGCGCGACATCCGCCGCCCCGACTTCAACACCCTGTCCTCGTCGGTATCCTTCGCGACCAGCGAGAACACCTCGGTCGTGCGGGGCAATCCGGCGCTGGAGCCGGAGTCCGTCTGGTCGTTCGACCTGTCGGCCGAATACTATTTCGCGCCCTCCAGCGTCATCAGCGTGGGCGTGTTCCACAAGGTGCGGGACAATCTGTTCGCCTCGATCACCGAGAGCCCGCCGGACAACGCCATCAACGGCGTGGTCAATCGCAGCCGCGACCCCTCCTGCCCCGGCGGCGGCATCTACAACCCCATCGCCATCATCAATGTGAACAACCCGGCGCGGGGCCAGACCGGCATCTGCGTGCCCCTGACCTCGACCTTCAACGTCGACGGCGAGACGACCCAGACTGGCGTCGAACTGGCCTTCCAGCACGATCTTTCGGAGTGGGAAGACCGGCTGGGCTGGGCCTCCGGCTTCGGCTTCATCGGCAACTTCACCTATCAGGAGACCGGCGGCAACGTCGCCAACTACCGGACCATCGGCCTGACCCGGAACACCACGCGCGACCTCGGTTTCAATCCCCTGCCGCAGGACCGGATCGAGCTCGAGAACCTGTCGAAGTATTCCTACAACGCAACGCTCTTCTACGAGAAGTTCGGCCTCTCGGCCCGGCTGCGCTACACGTGGCGGTCCGACTTCCTGAACCAGGAAGCCTTCACCTCGGCCTTCGACGTGCCGCGCGTCAGCGACGACCGGGGCCAGTTGAACGCCAGCGTCAGCTACGACATGAACGGCTGGCTCAACATCGGGGTGGAAGGCGTCAACCTGACTCAGGAGGACGCCAATGAGTTCTGCATCAATGACGACGCCCTACTCTGTTACAATGGCCTGACGGACCGGCGTATCATTGTCGGCTTGAGTGCTCGATTCTAACCGCCGTCGGCTCAGGAGATTGCTAGCAGGGCCGGTCATCTCGGTTTAGTCTTCTTGCCATGACGATCCTATGCTTCGGTGAGATGCTTTTGCGTCTTGCGTCCGCTCCTGGCGAGCTCCTCTTGCAGTCGCCCAACCTGACTGTTCGGCCCGGCGGGGCGGAAACCAACGTGGCCGTGTCGCTGGCACGCCTCGGCGCAACGTCAGCCATCGCGACAGTCTTGCCCTGTAACCATCTTGGCGAGGCCGCCCGCGACGAGGTACGGAAGCATGGCGTCGACACCTCTAGAGTGCGGTTCCTTCCGGGTCGAATGGGGCTCTACTTCTTGACCCCAGGCGCGGTTCGACGGCCTTCAGAGGTGCTGTATGATCGCGCTGGATCCGCCTTTGTGCGCCATATCGAGAGCGCGTTGGACTGGCGGGAAATCCTTAACGGGGTCGAGTGGCTGCATCTGTCAGGCGTGACGCCCGCTACCGGACCCGCAGGCTCGGCCGCGGCGCTGGCGTCGGTCCGCGCGGCTGGAGCAGCCGGGATCAAGGTCAGCTTCGACGGGAATTTCCGCGGGAAGATGTGGTCGGAATGGGACAGCGATCCGGCTGCGCTGTTGGCGCAACTCATGGCAGGTGCAGATCTTGCATTTGCGGACGATCGGGACTTCTCACTGATTTTGGGCCGCTCCTTTGATCACTCGGATCCGGCCGAGCGGAGGCGGGCGGCGGCGAAGGCGGCGTTCGAGGTGTGGCCTCGGCTTCAACGCGTCTGCAGCACCCTTCGCTTCAACGAAAGCGTCGCCGACCAGACATTGTCGGCCGTAATGTTTACCCGGAACGACGAATACAGCGCCGGACCCATCGCCCTGTCCGGTGTGATCGACAGAGTCGGCGGCGGCGACGCGTTCGCCGCTGGTGTGCTGTATGCTGTGGCCAAGGGCTGGCGCGATGATACTGCTCTGGCCTTCGGGCTGACAGCCGCAGGTTTGAAGCACTCCATTCATGGTGACTTCAACCTATTCGACGAGGCGCAGGTTCTCGCCGCGATGAGGACCGAAGCTTTCGACATCAAGCGATGAACGCTGAGTATCTCCTCCTAGCAGGACGGTCCGTACCTCTGGCGCGATAGCCAAGCTTGGCGTTGAAGATTGCGAAGGGCCCTCAGATCACGTGCCACGTCTGGTGGCCGGCCGGTCCAGAACGTCCTCGCGCAGCGGCGTCATCGTCAACAGGTCCCAATCTGTTTCGACAAACGGCCTTCGGGTGGGTTCGGTGATAGCTGGGTAGCCGCCGACCTGACGCTCGTGGTCGATGATCTCTCCACGCCCCTCGGCCACCTCGGCGATCAGCAGGACGTCGCGCTGATCGCGGTCCCAAGGCCGCGCGCCCACGTTGCGGAGGACCGAAACCTGCACGTCCACAGCCGGGATCGGCTCAAGCCCGTCCCACCAAACCGGCGGACGTGGCGTCTCGATGATGCGAGCGTTGGTTGTTGTGTAGCGCCCGAACATCCTCAAAGGCTCGCCGACCTGATCCACCGCGATGTTGTCGCGGCCGTAGTACTCCACATCTCCGCCCCCCCCGATCATCATGAAGGCCAGACGATCGGTCGGCGTAGAGGGGCCCGCGCGCAGGACATTGCCGACCACGGTCATACGACCGACCTCGAAGGGCGTATCACCCCACTCCTCCGGCGCCAGATTGTAGTGAATAGCGCGGGGGCCGGGATTGTAGATCAGGTTATTGGCGATGACGCCATGGACTCCGCCCTTGAACAGCGGACTCCGTTCGTAGTTGTGGGCGTAGAGATTGCCGACGATCAGCAGGCCGGTGACGTTGTCGTGGATCAGCGAACCCTTGGAGTGTTCGCCCTTTGAGTGGGTGGAATAGGCCAGGCTCTCGCCGATCAGATTGTTCGAAAAGGTGATGTTGTGGCTGGTGCCCGCGCGCCACTCCTCCGGCGTCGATCCGGTGAAGCGCGGGCCCGACGCCGACAGGTTTTCGTCCGTCGCCCAAGTCAGGCTGTTGTGGTCGATGATCACGTTGTGGGCGCCGACGGTGGCGATGCCGTCCTCGTCCCAGCCGCTCATCCATTCGCCGCCGGCCGAGCCCGGGCGGATTCTCAGATGTTGGACGATCACGTCGTGGCCGCGGATGTCCATGCCGCCGCGGATCAGGGTGATGCCTGGCGACGGCGCGGTCTGGCCGGCGATCGTGATGAAGGGGTTGCGCAGGACCAGGGTCTTCCTGTCCAGATCGATGACCCCGCCGACCTCGAAGACGACGATGCGCGGACCCTCGGCTTCAATTGCTTCGCGCAGAGATCCCGGGCCTTCCGACGCCAGCGTGGTCACCCGGATGATCCGTCCGCCGCGCCCTCCTGGCGTCGAAGCCGCCCATCCCAATGCCCCGGGGAAGGCTAAGGCCGAGGCTTGTGCCTGCGAGGCCTGCGGTTCGCCGGAAGCGGCGCTTTGGGCGCGGCCCAAGGCGGGCAGCGTCATCAGCGCGACGAGCGTGACAAGGGCGGCGAACGGGCGGGTCAGGCGCATGGTTTCCATCCTAGGGCGGGCCGCATCGGTGCGCGACCGTCTGTTCCGGATTCAAATTGACACCGGTTTCCTTCCTGCGCAATGTCCCGATCAACCGGGGAGGATGCGTGGCCCACGCGCACGACAGTTCAAGCGTTTCGCCGATCGCCCGCGCCTTCGTGGAGGCCCGTCTGGGCGGGCGCGCCTTGCCCGACTATCCCGGTGTTCCGCCCGTCAGTCTCGCCGCCGCCTACGACGTTCAGGACGACGCCGTCGCCCTCTGGCCGGCCCGGATCGCGGGGTGGAAGCTGGGGCGGGTGCCCCCGCCTTGGGACGGTCGCCTTGGGGCCGGACGGTTGGCGGGCCCTATCTTCGCGGACCAGGTGCAGAAGGCGACCGACGCCGCCTTTCCTGTGATCCAGGACGGCTTCGCAGCGGTGGAGGCCGAGTATGTGCTGGTGCTGGGGCAAGACGCGCCAGACCGCCCCGATTGGACCGTGGACACCGTGGCCGATCTAGTGTCCGAGGCGCGCCTTGGGATCGAGATCGCCGGCAGCCCCTTTCCGGGAATCAATGACCACGGTCCGGCGGTCACCGCTTCCGACTTCGGCAACAATCAGGGTCTGATCCTCGGCCCGCCCATAGCCGACTGGCGCGTTCGACTGGCTGAGTTGAGCTGCCGGATGGAGATCGATGGAGTCGAGGTGGGGCGCGGGAGCGCCATGAGCGTGCCGGGCGGACCGCTTGAGTCGCTCGCCTTTCTGCTGAACCTCCTGCACACGCGCGGCCGGGTTCTGGAGCGCGGCCAACTGATCTCGACCGGCGCGGTGACGGGGGTGCATCGCATCTTCGCCGGGCAGCGCTGCCTGGCCGACTTCGGCCCGGACGGCAGCCTCTCGGCCCGAGCCGTGGCTTGGGGACATGGCGGATGACGCAGACACGACGCGGACTGGCGCTGGGCGCCTTGGGGCTCGGCGGATGGGCGCTGTCGAGCTGCGCGCCGATGGCGCAGGCGGGCGCGGCGACCGAGTTCAAATGCGTCGATGTCCACCCCGCTGACTATCCGACGGTCGAGGCGGTTGCGTGGATGGGTCAGGAACTGGCCCGACTGACCGACGGTCGGCTGGGCGTCCGCCAATTTCCGGCCGGGCAGCTGGGCACAGAGGACGACTCCATCGGCCTGACGCGGTTTCAGGCAGTCGATGTGTGTCGGGTGGCGGTGGCCGCTCTGAACAACGCCTTCCCCGAGACCCGCATCCTCGCCCTGCCCTACGTCTTTCGCTCGGTCGCCCACGTTCGCGCGGTGGTGGACGGGCCGATCGGCACCGATTTGTTGAACGTCTTCGAGGGCCGTGGGCTCGTGGGCCTGGCTTACTACGACGCCGCGCCGCGCAGCTTCTACAATGTGCGCCGGCCGGTCTCGGAGCCGGGGCAACTGCGCGGTCTGAAGATCAGGGCCCCCCAGTCCGACATCTTTTTGGAGTCGATCCGGGCCATGGGGGCGAACCCCACGCCGCTTACCTTCGGAGCGGTGTTCTCCTCGCTGCAAACGCATCTGATCGACGGGGCCGAAAACAACTGGCCCAGTTATCAGTCCAGCCGGCAGTTCGAGGTGGCTCGCTATTGGAGCGACACGCAGCACTCGTTCTCACCAGACGCGCTCCTGATGTCCAAAGCCAGCCTGGAGCGGCTGAATCCGTCCGACCGCGATCTCGTGCGCGACGTGGCGCGGCGGTCGGTGCAGGTGATGCGCCCGCTTTGGGACGCGCGGGAAACCGAGGCGAGGGCCAAGGTCATTGAGGCGGGCACGTTGGTGACGCCGGTTGATCGCGAGGCGTTCGCCGCCTCCGTCAAGCCGGTGCTCGACAAGCATCTGGCCGATCCCGCGCTGGCCCGGCTGCACGACCGTGTGACGACGACGGCCGGATAGGGCCGGAAACAGAAACGGCTTCGAGAGGGAGGAGCCCATGAGCGACCCTTCGCCCGCGCCCCGGCGCGCGCTTGACGGACTGGCGACCTTGGCGCTGGGCGCCGCAGGGGCCTGCCTGGTCGGCATGGCGCTGGCCCAGGCCTGGCAGGTGTTCGCCCGCTATGTGCTGAACGACAGCCCAGGCTGGACAGAGCCGGTCGCCCTGCTGCTCATGGCGCTGGCGGTCATGCTCGGCGCGGCGGTGGCCGTTAGGCGCGAGAGCCATTTTGCCTTCCAGGGCTTCCGAGACGCCCTGCCCGCGCCGTTGCAGATCGCCGCCAAGACGCTCTCACGACTGATCACCCTGGCGGCTGGTCTGGGCCTCCTCGGCTACGGCGCCATGCTGATGATCGATGACTGGAACGTCGCCATGGCCGGCGCGCCTCTGCCGTCGGGCCTGAAGTTCGCGGGCCTGGCCGTCGGCGGCGCGCTGATCGCTTTGTTCGCCGTGGAACGACTGTTGACCGGCGACTTCGTCGATGCGCGGAAGGAGGACTGAGGGGTGGAGTATCTGATCCTGTTCGGCGTCCTTTTCGGCCTCTTGGCGATCGGCGTGCCGGTGGCCTTCTGCCTGCTCGCCTCGACGCTGGCGACGGTGCTTTACCTTCTGCTGCCGCCCGTGGTGGTGTTCCAGCAGATGGGGTCCGACATGGGCTCGGTCGCCCTTCTGGCAATTCCGCTGTTCATCTTCACCGGCGAACTGATGATGAAGGGCGGTCTGGCGGATCGGATGATCGCGCTGGCCTCCTCCATGGTCGGCCATGTGCGGGGCGGCCTGGGCCAGGTGACGGTGGTCGGCTCGACCCTGTTCGGCGGCGTGTCCGGAAGCGCCATCGCCGACGTCTCGGCCATAGGCGGCACCATGATCCCGCAGATGCAGAAGCGAGGCTATGAGTCTGATTATGCGGTCAATGTGACCATCTCGGCGGCGCTGGTGGCGCTGCTGGTGCCGCCTTCGCACAACATGATCCTCTACTCGGCGGCTGCCGGAGGCGGCGTCTCGATCTCCGACCTGTTCGCGGCGGGGATCATTCCGGCGCTGCTGCTGGCCGGCGCCTTGATGGTCACCGCCTATGTCATCGCCCGGCGTCGAGGCTATGCGGCCGAAGCCTTCCCGGGTTTTCGGGTGGTGGCGACCCGGTTCGTGGCGGCCATTCCCGGGCTGATGCTGGTGCTGATCATCTTCGGCGGCATCCGGGCGGGCATCTTCACGGCTGTGGAGAGCGCCTCCATCGCAGCGGTCTATGCCGCCGTGATCACCGGCCTGGTCTACCGCCATCTCTCGTGGGGCAGCTTCAAGGCGGCCTGCACGGGCGCGGCGCGGACGGCGGGAGCGGTGCTGTTCATCATCGGCACGGCCGGCGCCTTCGGCTGGCTGATGGCCTATCTGCAGATTCCGGCCCAGATGGTCGAGCTGCTTCAGGTCCTGACCGACAACCCGATCCTGATCCTGCTTCTGATCAACATCATCCTGCTGATCCTCGGCACCTTCATGGACATGGCGCCGCTGATCATCATCTGCACGCCCATCTTCCTGCCGGTGGCCAAGGCATTCGGTGTTGATCCGGTGCAGTTCGGGGTCATCCTCCTGCTGAACTGCGGCATCGGTCTGATCACGCCGCCGGTGGGGTCGGTGCTGTTCGTCGGGTCTGCGATCGCACGCGTGCCGATGACAGCGGCCTTGAAGACCATTTGGCCGTTCTGGCTGGCCTGCGCGGCCGTCCTGATGCTGGTCACCTTCGTTCCGGCGCTCTCGCTGTGGCTGCCGTCGCTGCTCAAGTGAGAACCAGGCGTCAGGTGCCTGGCTGAACGTAGGGGTAGTCGTTGAAGAACAGGCGCTCCGCTCCTCGGGGATCCTGTTCGATCCGGGCCTGAGCGTCGAAAATGAGCGTCTTGCGCTCCGGCCTCGCCCAAAGCGGCCACGCGGGCAGATCGGGATGGTTGGGCGATCCGCTGCGGGCCAAGGCCCCGAAGGCGCCCGACAGCTGATCGGCGACTCTCTGGGCGACGGGCCCCGAGAATGGCGATCCCGGCCTGTCGAGGTTGTCGAAGGCCAAGGCGATGTCGGCTCCATGGAAGGCGCCCCGCCGACCGTTCGCCATGACCCCCGGCAGGTCCAGACGATAGGCCCAAGTCGGCGCGCCCTGCGCAGCCCGCTCCTCCAGCTCGACCAGCGCCGCCCGCCAGGATCGCCCGGCCGTGGTGGCCGCGATCAGCAGCTGGTCGGGCGACATCTCGGGGTGGAGCGAGCGATAGAAGGCGATGACCGCCTCTGGCTCGACATCCAGACGCATCTGGTCCGGCGTCAGGCGTCCGGGCAGGCTCTCCCAAGTCAGGTCGAGGTTGCGGGGATCATTTCCGAGGAAGGCGAGGGTCTCGTCCCGTGTCTGTCCAATGATCATCGGCACATGAGACGACTGAGCCGGCGCGTCGGGATAAAACGGGTGGCGTGCGAGCACCGATCCATCCAGCACAGGTCCGAAATGGAGCGACCCGTAACCCAGGATGGGATCGACGATCCGGGCGGCCTCGACCAGTCGCGGCCAAGGCATGCTCCGCAGCCTATCCATGCCGTCGGGCGAAACGCCCAGCTCGGCGAGCCAGGCCAGGGCGCGTCGTTCCGCGTTCAAGGGACCGGAGGCCGTCACCTGCTGTCCGCTCATAGTCGCGGCCGCTTGAAACAGGCCGGCTGCGGAAGGCGTGGCCATGAGGGTGGCGATCTTGGCCCCTCCCCCGGACTGCCCGAACACCATGACGCGCGACGGATCGCCCCCGAGCGCGAGCGCGTGATCGCGCACCCACTTCAGGGCCAGGATAAGGTCCAGCTGGCCGGCGTTGCCTGAAACCTCGAAGCCCGGCGCGATCCGCTTCAGGGAAGCGTAGCCGAGCGGACCCAGGCGGTGGTTTAGCGTGACAACGACCACGTCCTGACGGCGCGCCAGCCGTGTCCCGTCGTAAAGCGGATCGGCCCCCGACCCGGTCGCATAGCCTCCTCCATGAATGTAGACCATAACCGGACGTCGGGCCTGGTCCAGCGCCGGCGTCCAGACGTTCAGAAACAGGCAGTCCTCCGACATAGGGCCCGCTTCGGCCCTTTGCGGCGCGGAAGCCCCGTAGGCGTCGGCGGCTATCGGTCTTGACCAAGGCTCAGGATGTCTGGGCGGCCCGAAACGATCCAGCCCCGTATCCGCGCCGTAGCGCACGCCCAGGAACACGGCGATACCACGGCTCCAACCGCCCACCACCGGGCCGTGCGCGGTGCGGAGAACGGGCGAGGCGCTCATCGGACGCGCCAGAAGGGGCAGTGCCGGCGCCGCGAGAAAGTGACGGCGAAGCATCGTGGTCTCCAAGAAAGAAGGCCGGCCCGCCATCAGGAAGGCGAACCGGCCCAGTGGTTCTTCAGGAGAGAAGAAGGATCAGAACCGGGCGCGGGCTCCGATGTAGTACTGCCGTCCGGTGTGGTGATAGACGGACGTGCTCTGACGCGAGTCATTGCCCACCCACTGGTGGTTGAACTCGTCGGTCAGGTTGATGGCCTCGAACGTCAGGTCGATCTGCTCGGTCAGCTTGAACGAGGCCGAGGCGTCCAGATTGAACGTGTCGAACTTGCCTTCCCGGGCGTTGCCGTTCCGTCCCGGAATGTTCTGCAGATACTCATCCCGCGCCGAGCCGGAGACCCGTAGAGAAAGCCGGTCATCCTCGTAGTAAAGGGTGGCGTTCCAAGACACTGGCGACAGATTGATCAGATCACCAGTGACGAAGGTCGAGCAGAGGGCGTCATTGCAGTAGTCGATCTCGCTCTCGACGCGAGTGTAATTCAGTTGAACGCCCGTGTTGGAGAGCGGCCCGGGCAGGAAGCGGAACGGCTGCTGATAGCTGATCTCGAAGCCTTTCAGCGGCCCGCCCTCGGTGTTCACCGCGCTGGTCAGTTGGAAGATCGTCGAGGGACTGCAGACCCCCGTGCAGAACGCCGGAGCGAAGGCCGAGGGGTTCAGGGCCGTAAGATCCGTGTACGGCAGGTCCTGACGAAGGATCTGAATATAGGTGTCGATGTCCTTGTAGAAGTAGGCGAAGGACAACAGGCTTTCGGGCGCGAAGTACCACTCGACCGAGAGGTCGTAGGTGTTGGCGCGGAACGGCTCCAGCTTCACATTGCCGATCGAGGCCGTGAAGTTCGGACCCGAGGCGTTCAGCGACGTGGTGGGAACCAGATAGTTTGTCCCTGCCAGGGTGTTGCCGATCTGGGGCCGCGCCATGACCTTGGCCGCACCGAAACGGACCAGCAGGTCCTGAGCAGGTTCAAACGTCAGGTTCAGGGACGGCAGGGTGTCGGAATACTCGTGCTCGCCGCTGACCAGGGTGCCGCCGCCGGTCGAGCTGTACCCCTCGGCGTAGATGCTGGTCTCGGCTTGGCGCACGCCGACGTTGCCGCGGAACGGCACGCCGAACAGGGTCGTATCCCAGTCCGCCTGAACGTAAAATGCCAGGTCCTCTTCCTCGATAGACCGATTTCCGCCGCGCGCGTTGCCGTTCGTGATGCTGGTCAGCGTGAAGTCGCCGCCCGGGACGCCGGTGTTGCAGTTGCAGTAGATGTTGAAGAGCGAGGCGATGGCGTTCAGATCAGGCCGCAGCCAGCCGATCGTGCCGCCGCCAGGGATCAAGTCCTGGCCGAAACCGGTGAGCTGGTTTGAGATGCCCGCGACGGTCGTGCCGGCGGGCAGCACTGGCACCACGGTCTCGTCGACGCGGCGGAATTCGTAAGTCGTCGACTCATAGGTCTTGAAGTTGACCCCCGTTTTCAGCGTGAGCCAGTCGTTGGCGTCGAACTCAACATCACCCTGCCACGCCATGAAGGTGTTGTCGGCGCCATTGGGGCGAATGCGGATTTCCGAGCGCGGCGTGGAGGCTGTCGACGGACGCCAGGCCCAGGCCGTCGGACTGGTCACGTCGATGCCGTAGGTAATGACCGGCGCGTTCATGTTGCCCCGGAAGTCCCAGCCGTAGCCGTCGACATCATTGGCGTCGAGCGTGACCGTCGTCTGAACCGGGTTCTCGAAGTTCGACTCGGCTCGGCCGACGTAGAAACGTCCGCGCAGTCGATCGGTGAACTCGTGCTCCGCCGTGAAGCTGACCTGGGTGAACTCCGTCGACAGCTCGTCGAAGCGGCTTTCGGAGCGAAGATCGACGTTGTCGAACAGGCCATAAACCAGCATGCCGTTGTCGACGGCGGCGTCACGCACGATCACCTGGGTCTGGCCGCCCGCCGCCGCGTTCCGGCTGAACGACAGCGCCTGAAGGAAGTCCTCCTGACGGGTCGCGTCCAGCTTGGAGTAAAGGACGTCCAGGGACAGCTCGGTCGTGTCGGCCGGCCTCCACTGGAACGAACCCGTGACGCCCAGGCGCTCCTGCTCGTGCGTTAGACGGCCATAGCGCGGCAGACGCGGAATGAAGACGCTGGACTGGTTGGCGGTGTTGTAAGCCGCGACGTTCGCCGGGGTGTTCGCCGGCCGGGGATTTCCCGTGGAGCAGTTCGCCGCCGAGGAGCCGGTGGCCGCGCTGTTGCCCGGGTTCTGCGGCGTTACGCCCAGCGGGCTGCAGAAGCCGCCAGAACTGTTCGTGCCCACGGCGGGGGCCCAGCGGACCGTGCTGAAACCCTCTTCGATCAGGCTTCGCTCGCTATAGGCGACCGACAAAAGGGCGCCGAACTGATCCTGCTCGCCGAAGGTGCTGCTGGCGAGCAGCGCCATGCGGGGGTTCCATTGCTCGGACAGGTCGTTGTAGCCGGCCTGGGCCGAGAAGGCGAAGGCCCCACCCGAGTAGTCGAACGGCCGCGACGCCTGAAGATCGACGGTCGCGCCCAGCGAGCCCTCTTCAGTCTCCGCCGCCGCTGTCTTGCGGACGGTGATGGAGTTGAAGAGTTCGGAAGCGAAGACGTTGAAGTCGAAGCCCCGACCCCTGTTCGCCCCGCCCGACGAGTCTGTACCCCCCGTGGTGGCCTGGGCTTCCATGCCGTTAATGCGGGTGCGGGTGAAGTCGGAGCCGAGACCGCGCACTGTGATCGAGCGCCCCTCGCCAGCGTCGCGGTCGATGGCCACGCCCGGCACGCGCTGAATGGCTTCGGCAAGGTTCAGGTCCGGAAAGTCCGCGATGTCCTCGGCCACGATCACATCGACCACGGTCGTCTCGCGACGCTTGGCGGCCAGGCCGGCCTGAAGGCTCGCGCGATAACCGGTCACCACGATTTCGTCGACCTGGGTCTCCTCCGGATCCTGAGACTGCGCGGCGGCTCCCGCGATTCCCACGGTCATGGCCATCGCCAGGCCGGACGATCCAGCGACCATCGCGCGACGGAAGGCGCGGTGCGACCGCGCCGTGTTGAACTGCGACATATGCCTCCTCCCAATGGGCATACAGGACGCCGGGGTGGCCCCGGTCTATCTGTTTATTGCGAGCCTAGAAAAGGCTCGTTTGACACCGGTGTCAAATGCAGATGAAGGTTGGTGTGACACCGGTATCATTGAGAGCCTAGACTCATGTTCCCCCGTTCGGCAACCCTGTTCGCTCATGCAGCAGCTCTCGTGCTGACCGCCTTGGCATGGTTCGGCCCCAGTGCCGCGGCCGCCCAACAGCTGGCCTTCCCCGGGGCGGAGGGAGCGGGTCGTCACGCCGCCGGCGGGAGAGGCGGTTCAGTCCTGAGAGTGACCTCGCTGGAAGACGCCGGCCCCGGCACGCTGCGAGCGGCCATCGAGGCCGAGGACGCCCGCATCATAGTGTTCGACGTTGGCGGCACGATCCGGCTCCGGTCGCCACTGATCATTAGACACGGACAGCTCACCCTGGCGGGCCAGACCGCTCCCGGTGGAGGCGTCGCCATCCGGGACCACCCGCTGATCGTGCGGGCCGACGACGTGGTGATCCGACACCTGCGCGCTAGGCTGGGCGACGAGAGCGGCGCGGAGGCCGACGCCATATCCATCGAACGGGGCCGCCGCATCATCCTCGATCACGTCTCGGCTAGCTGGTCGGTGGATGAGACCCTGTCGCTGGGAAGCCGCTACGATCCGCCGGAGCGCGGCATCTACGACGTCACAGTCCAGAACGCGATCATCTCCGAGTCGCTGAACGCATCCGGCCATGATAAGGGAGACCACGGCTACGGTACCCTCGCGCGCGGCGGCCATGGCGCGCGGATCAGCTTCATCGGCAACCTGTGGGCCAATCATCGCGCCCGCATGCCTCGTCCGGGCAACTACAATCCGCCCGCGGTCGACCCTGCCGGCCCCCTGTTCGAGTTCCGCGAGAACGTCTTCTTCAACTGGGGCGGCGGTCACGCGGGCTACAACGCCGATACGGAGTCGATCTCGAGCTACGCCTTCGTCGGCAATGCCTACCTGCCGGGACCGGACAGCGAGGGGCGCTGGGCGTTCGAGGACTCCAACCCGCTGTCCCGCGCCTGGTTCGAGGGCAACGCCATGGCCGGCGTGGTGCCGGAAGATCCTTGGAGCCTTATGCGCTTCGACGGCGGGCCGGGCGAACGCCTGGCGACCCGGCCGGACTGGGCGCAGCCGGCCGACGGCGACCCGGACGCAACCACGGCGCGAGTGCTGGCGCGGGCCGGGGCTTCGCCAAGGGACGCGGTCGACGCCCGTGTCATCGAGGGCGTGAGGCAGGGCCACGGACGCATCATCGACAGCCAATCTGACGTCGGCGGCTGGCCAGACCTGGCCCGAGGCGCGCCGTGGATCGATACGGATCGCGACGGCATGCCCGACGACTGGGAACGGGCGCACGGCCTTGACGCCCTCGATGCGACGGACGGGGCGATCGACCGCGACGGCGACGGCTACACCGCGCTGGAGGACTGGCTTAACAGCCTGGCGTGAGCCTCAGCGGGCCATCCAGCCGCCATCGACGGTCAGGATTGTGCCGTGGACGTACGCCGAGGCGTCCGAAGCCAGAAACACCGCAGCGCCCTTGAGGTCCTCGGGAGAGCCCCATCGGCCGGCGGGAATGCGGGCGAGGATGTCGCGGTTGCGCGCCTCGTCGGCGCGAAGGGCCTCGGTGTTGTTGGTGGCGAAGTATCCGGGCGCGATGCCGTTGACGTTGATGCCCTTACCCGCCCACTCGCACGCCAGCAGCCGGGTCAGGCCCGCCAGTCCGCTCTTGGAGGCGGTATAGCTCGGCACGCGGATCCCGCCTTGGAAGCTCAGCATCGAGCAGATGTTGATGATCTTGCCGCCTCGACCGGCCGCGACCCAGGTCCGAGCCACCGCCTGCGAGAGGAAGAAGGACGACTTTAGATTGGTGTCCATGACAGCATCCCAATCGTCCTCACTGAACTCCAGACTGTCGGCGCGACGGATAATGCCGGCGTTGTTGACCAGCACATCGATCGCCCCGACCGCCGTCTTCGCCTGATCGACGACGTCCGGTATGGGCCCGGTGGAACCCAGATCGGCTGGAATGGCGTGAAAGCCGCGACCGGCTTCGGCCACCAGCCTTGCGGTCTCTGTGGGCGCCGACCGGCCCACCGCTACGATGTCGGCTCCCGCCTCGGCCAGCCCGACGGCGATCGCCTGACCCAGGCCTGTGTTGGCGCCCGTGACCAACGCCGTGCGGCCGGAAAGATCGAACATGACGCCTCGTGTTCTGCAGAAGGTTGACGGCGATCAGCTCTGAGCCGCCCGTAGAGCATTGCGCATAGGTAACCGGTGTCATATCTAGAGGCAATGATGCGGACCGGCTCCGCGAGGAGAGGCACGCCATGGAGATCGCCCTGATCATCGAGAACAGCCAGGCCGCCAAGAGCGAGATGGTCCACACGGCCCTCAAAGCCGTCGCCGAACCCCTGGGCCATCAGGTCCACCACTACGGCATGTACGGCGCGGAGGATGAGGCCTCTCTGACCTACGTCATGAACGGGCTGCTCGCGGGCATTCTCCTGAACTCGGGCGCGGCCGATTTCGTGGTAACGGGGTGCGGCACCGGCATGGGCTCCATGCTGGCCTGCAACAGCATGCCGGGCGTCTTCTGCGGACTGATCAACGATCCGACCGACGCCTTCCTGTTTGGCCAGATCAACGACGGCAACGCCATCTCCATGCCTTACGCCAAGGGCTTCGGCTGGGCGGCCGAGCTGAACCTGCAGGACTGCTATCGCAAGCTGTTCGAGGGTGAGCGCGGGCTTGGATATCCTCGGGAGCGCGCGGAAATCATGCGCAAGAACCGCGGCATTCTGAAAGACCTGAAGGCGGTCACATGCCGAGACATGCTGACGGTCCTGAAGTCCGTCGACCAGGACCTGTTGAAGTCGGCGACGGCCGGTCAGCGCTTCTCCGAACTGTTCTTCAGCAATGCCCGCGACGAGGGCATTCGCGATTATCTGAAGACCATCGTCGACGGCCGGACCCTGCAGCCGGCCTGAAGGGTCAGGCCGCCGGCGCGGCGGTCGACTCGCGTTCCACCAGCTGAGGATCGACCGTGGGCTGCGGCAAGGCGGCCGGATCGAGACCGCGAAGCCGCGCCGTCAGCTTCTCGGCCGCCATCCGACCCATGTCGCGGATCGGAAGACGCACCGTCGTCAGGTTCGGCCACACGCGCGACGCCATGGGCAGGTCGTCGAAGCCGACGATCGACAGGTCTCGGGGCACATCGAGGCCCAGATCCCGCGCCGCTTTCATCACGCCAATGGCCATTTCGTCATTGCCGGCGAAGATCGCCGTGGGCCGCTCCGGACGGTGCAGCAGATCCCGAGCCGCCTCGACGCCGGACTCGAAGGTGTAGGCTCCCTGGCGCGTGAGATCGGCCGACAGCTCCAGCCCGTGCTCGGCCAGACCGTCGCGAAACCCCCTGCCCCGCTCGTGCGACGAACGGAAGCTCTCCGGACCCGAGATGAAGGCGATGCGCCTGTGGCCAAGGCCCGCCAGATGCCGGGCCGCGCGCGCGGCGCCCTGGCTGTCGTGGGTCACGACCATTGTTCCGACCTCGTCCAGCGCCACCGACGCGATCCGGACATAGGGACAGTCCGCCGCCTTCAGCACCTCGACCACTCGCTCGTCCTCGGACACCGAAGGCGGCATGACCACGCCGAACAGCTTCTGGCGCACCACAAAGCTGCGGACGTCGTCCAGGAACCGCTCAGAGGCCCGATCGCAGGGATGCACGACCAATTCCAGCCCGGAACCGCGCACCCCATCCAGCACGCCCTGCTGCATGTTGACGATGTAGTTCGGGCTGGGATTATCGTAGATCAAGCCAACCAGAAACGAGCGCCTGAACGCCAACCCCCGCGCCTGCGGGTCAGGGGAGTATCCGTGCTCGGCGATAACAGCTTCGACCCGCGAGCGGGTCTCCGCCTTCACGAAGGGGGAGTTGTTGATGACACGCGAAACGGTCTTCTTCGATACACGCGCCAAACGGGCGATATCGTTGATCGTGGAGTGCTTTTGCGTGGGATCACCGCCGCTCACAGGGATCCGCTCACCAGGAACCGAGAATCTGCCATGGGCTCGGGTTAAGGGGTGAGCGACCGTGATGCAATTTTCTCGCAGAGACGAGGGTCAGCAAAGCTGCCGCGGCGCCGAGCTTCTCGCCCGGCACCGCTCCGATGATCACCAAGGGCGGAAGTTCAGCCCCACGAACCAGCGAGGCCCATAGGCGTCGTAGTTGTCGTACTGGGTCACGCCCAGCACCGGATTCTGCTCCGCGTCGAAGGCGTTGACGACCCCGAAGCGAACGTCGAGGTCCTCTCGCGCGGTCCAGTTCACCGTGAAGTCGTGCCGCACATAGTTGCCAGTCGTGAACTGGTCGTACTGCCGCGTGTCCAGATTGCCGACGTTAAGCTCGGCATCGACGATCTCCAGAGACGACTGCCAGTCCGCCGTCCAGTTGAAGCGCCAGTCCTCCAGCGGCTGCCACGTCAGCGAGGAGGAGAAGCGCACCCGCGGGAAGGCGTTGGTCCCGTCGAACGTCCCGGCGACTGCGGTGACCGTGGTCGGGTTGGCGGCATCGACGTAGTAGTCCTGCTTCCTCAGCCAGTTGCCGCTGACGGCCCAGTCGAAGCGCCCCCAGCCGCGATCCAGCATCTCGCGCGTGTCAAAGGCGTAGGCTATCGTGAAGTCGATCCCGCTGGTCTCGTAAGCGGCGTAGTTGATCGACCCCTGGATGAAGCCGCCGATGGGGTCACCCACGGGGGCCCCGATCTTGAAGGCCTCGGACCGTTCCTGCGCCGTCGTCGGATTGGCCACCGCCGCGTTGTTGCGGAAGATGGTGTTGCAGGCAGAGGCGTTCAGCGACGGCCCGCTGACGCAGTTGTTCGCCGCCGTCTGGGCGCTGACCGAGGCGATCACGTCGGTGATCTCGATCGAGTAGTAGTCCAGCACCAGCGTCAGGTTCGGAATGAACTCAGGCCGATAGACCGCCGAGAAGGTGAAGCTCTCGGACTCCTCAGGCTTCAGGTCCGGGTTGCCGCCGTTCACGCCCGCGACCCCTGACGTATAGACCGGCACATAGTCGTCGGTGTTGGTCGCGGTCGATCCCGCGAAGTCATAGGTCAGCCCCTTGGCCTGGGCCAGCAGGGTGCAGTTGGCGATGCGGTTGGCGCGGATGTCGGACGCTTGGTTGGCGATGGTGGTCGTCGCGCAGGGGTCGTTGACGTTGTTAAAGAAGGTCTGGGTGTAGGGGCTGTTCAGCTCGCTGAGGTTGGGCACCCGCACCGAGGTGTTCAGGCTGGTCTTGAACGTCAGCTGCTCGACCGGCCGATAGACCAGGTTCACCCCATAGGCGTCGACCTCACCCACCGTCGAATAGTCGGCCAGGCGATAGGAGCCGCTGAGCTCGGCGTACTGACCCAGCCAGTGGTCGCGGAACAGCGGAACGGCCAGTTCGGTGAAGACCTCGTTGCTGTCATACTCTGCCCCGGTGAAGTCCGGTCCGGTGTTCAGGAACAGCAGGCGCCCGGCGGTGTCGGCGCTGCGCCCGATGCCCTCGGTGTATTCGTAGCGGTGCTCGACCCCGAAGGCGACGCCGATCGGTCCCGCCCCCCAGAAGTCCCACAGCTCGCCCGACACCGTCGCCAGCGCCTGCTGCTGCTCGTTCTGCTGGCGCACGCGGATGGTGGCGTCAACGTAGTCGAGCGCCGCTTGGCTCTGGTTGCCGGCTCCGAAGATGTTCAGCGGCTGGCACTCGTTGATCGTGTTGCGGCCATACTCGGTGTCGCGCAGATCGCCGCCGCGCTGATAGTCATAAAGCGCGCCCGTGTTGGTGGTCGAACCGGCCGCCCCGGTCGCCCGCGCCGGGTTCTGGGCGTTCAACAGCTGGATGCGGCAGACCGTGGCCCCCGCCCCTCGGCCCACCAGATTGGCGGTGTCGATCACGGCGTCGGCGGCATAGGCGAAGCGCTGGGAATCCACGCCTTGCTCGGCGTTGACGTTGTCCAGCCGACCGTAGGTATAGCCGACGTCCCACGACAGGTTGCGGGCGAACAGGAACTGGTCGGCGTCGCCGCGGAAGCCCAGGACATAGCGCTGGATCTCGCGGTTGTTGGTCTGGGTGCGGTCCGGTCCAAACATCGAATGCCGCGCCCAGGCCCGGCTGACGGGCGTCTGCGCCGTCCCGGCCGCCGTCTCGGTCGGATTGCTGTAGTTGGTGACCGTGTTGGCCAGGATCGCGCTTCTGAGGTTCGACGGCAGGTAGGCGTTGTCGAGCCGCAGGTCGAATGACGACGTACCACGGATCACGTTCACCTGGTTGGCGCTCGCGGTGGAGTCGTTATTCAGATAGACGTCGAAGAAGGTCGGCTGGCTGACATCGAAGGTGTCTTCGGTGACGTATTTGGCCTCGCCATAGGCCTCGACGGCGTCTGTCAGGGCCAGGGTGAAGCCGGTCTGGTAACGCTGGGATTCCGAATAGGGCACTCGGCTGACCGAGCCGAAGTTGCCCGGGCTCTCGCCGTCGCCGCCGTAGTTGTAGACCCGGCTCGACCCGGTGTTGCCCACCCTGTCGCCGAAGTTGGCCAGCCGCGCGCTCGTCCCGTCGAACCAGTAGGTGCGGGATGGATCGACGCTATAGCAGTTGCCGCTGGTCAAGCTGGTGCAGTTGGCCAAGGGTACGTCCGGATCGTTCAGGGCGCTGGGCTGCTGGGCGTTGGCGAGCGTCGTCTGACCCCAGCGCGGACGGTCCAGCCGGACCACGCCGGTGTACAGTTGAGAGTCGCGATTGCCGTCATCAAGGGCGTTCGTCGGATCTGCGTCGATGCCGATCAGCACCGAGGCTTCGTTCAGCCAGTCGATGTCGCTGCTCTGGACCTCGTCGCTCTGCTCATACTCGCCGTGCAGATAGACGTTCAGCCGGTCGTCGAAGAAATTGCCGCCGATCAAGGCCGAGACGCGCCGCGTCGCCTCGCCGTTCTCGTTGATCATGCCGTAGTTGGCGTCGATCTCGGCGCCTTCGAAGTCGTCTCGGGTGATGAAGTTGATGACGCCCGACACGGCGTCCGCGCCGTAGATGGCCGAGGCGCCGCCTGTGACGATCTCGATGTTCTCGATCAGCAGGCGCGGGATGGTGTCGATGTCCACCGACAGGGATCCCGCGTTCGACCCGACGTGCCGACGGCCGTTGACCAGCGTCAGCGTCCGCCCGGCGCCCAGGGACCGCAGGTTCGGCAGAGACAGCCCGCCGTCGTTCAAGCCCGACCCCGTCGTGTCCGAGGGCACCGTCGAGTTCGCCAGGGCCGGGATCTTCGCCAGGTAGTCGATGATCGTGGTCTGGCCCGTCGTCAGAAGCTGTTCCTGCGTCACCTGGATCAGGGGCGTGGCCGCATTGGCGGGGTCGCGGCGGATCAAGGACCCAGTGACGACGATCTCGTCCAGTTCCGTGGCGTCTTCCTGAGCCTCCTGAGCGGACGCGCCTGTCGCCGCCAATAGAACAGTAGAAATCGCTGCTAGACACGTCGTCGACATGATTGATTGCTTTTGTTTCAACATCGAAACAGACCCCTTATTATTGAAACAGAGAATAGAATCCCTGGAAGCAATCTATCCAATTACAGATACGCAGTGATCAACACATTATATTCGCATTTCGGTCATGCGTTCGCCAGGCGTGCTGAATCTGCCACGCCCGGTGATGCTGGAAATCTTGTGAATGCTCTGGAGTGGAGCTCGTCGTAGCGCGGCAGGGCGCGACAGGGCCTGGCAAATCATGGTGGCTAGCCGGGAAATCCGACCGGTCAGAACCGGTAGCTGGCCCGGAGCAACAGGCTGTAGCGAACCTGGTCTTCCAGCAGCTGGGCGTCCCCGGCGACGCTGAGCCGGGCCATGTCGTTGCCGAGGTTCAGAGCAAACCCCAGCAGCGGCCCGCCGCCCTCGATGGCATCGCTGGCCAGCACGAAGTCTTGGCCCCCGCTCAGATAGCGAGCCACCGTCTCCCCCGCGTCATAGGTCAGGCTGTGCTTCCATCCCAGCCGCAGTTCCGGCCGGATCCAGTCGTTCTGGCCGAAGCTGTAGCCGAGGTTCAGCAAGGCCGCGGCATTGGCCAGCGATCCATCGCGGGCGTCGATCTCCAGGTCGAAGCTGTCGCCGCCGCCGTCCTCGCGGCGCGAACCCTCCCAAAGGGCGAACACCTCGGCATAGACCTCCGGCCGCACGATCAGCCGACCGAAACGGTGTTCATAGGCGACGCCCGCCGCCGCAGACAGACTGAAGCCGTCCCAGTCCGCCTCGTTCTCGATCTGGATGTTCTCGTCGATCAGGGTCCGCACGGAGCGGAAGCTGGCATAACCCGCCGCCGCCCGGCTCCATCCGGTCCAGCCACGCCCCTGCGCCCGCCAGTAGAGCCCGAGCTCGATCAACGTCGCCGACAGCACCTCCTCGGCTTCCGACTCCGGGTCCTGCAGATCCGACGAGGTGATGGCGAAGGAGGCACCGACCACCCCGGCCCCGGTTCCCCGCTCGTAGCCGCCCGCGACGCCGAACCCCTCGGCGCGGAAGCCATAGGTCTCGGTCCGGTCCTTGTCGGCGTAGAAATTGATCTCCTGCACCCATCCGCTGACCTCGCCCGAGGCCAGGACCGCGTTCCGGGTCGCCAGCGCGCGCGTCACGGCGTCCACCCCGTTGGCCAGCGACTGCAGCGTGCCGCCGGAATGATCGGGCAAGGTCTGTTCGTACAGATTGATGAACTCGTCACGCGACTCGGCCGCCAGGAAGGCGTCGCGCACATCGTCGTCGCGGGACAGGGCGGAATAGAAGGCGTCGTAGGCCGAGGTCTCCACGCCCGAGAAGGCCATCTCCTGCGCTGTGCGCCGCCGCACATCGACGTTCAGCGCATTCGCCGCCCGGTCGACCGAGAAATTCGCCACCACCAGGTAGGGCGCGGTCTCCTCGCTCAGGCTGCTCGTCGTCGATCCGTAGGACAGGCTGCCGGCCGAGACGAGGGTGAAACGCTGGGTCCCTTCGACCAGAGAGTTCAGGCGGACCCCAACCGATGCCGTGTCCGCGAAAGACGCCGCGCCTGACACCGCGAAGCCGCCCGCCGTGCTCGTCACGGGATCGATCGTGACAACCAGCTGTCCGCCGCTCCCAACGGTCAGCGACGACACGTCCAGAGCGGTCTGCTGACGCGCATCCAGCGTGGCGTTCTCGACCGAGATGTCCAGCCGCCCGTCCGCGTCTGACAGGGCCCCGCGAAGCACCGCCGTTCCGCTCAGCGACAGCCGGTCCTCGCCCTCGCCGAACGACACGTCGCCGATCACCGATCCGTTCTGGACATCCAGATGGTCGTCGCCGCTTCCGAACAGCACATCGCCGGAGATCAGGGCCTCGTCGTAGTCATAGACCCCGTCGTTGTCGTCATCGTTGTCCTCGTCGTCCTCGGCGTCGGCGATGTTGTCGTCATCGTCGTCATCGTCTTCGTCATCGTAGACATCGTCGCCGTCGGAATCTGTCAGACGCTGATCCGACGACGACGTCTGGACCAGGGTCACCCCCGTCGTCGCTGCCGACAGGTCCAGCGCGATGGACCGGCCGGTCTCCACCTCGTCGTCCGCATCGTCGTTGTCGTCGTCGAGATCGTTCAGGTCGTCGGTGGCGATCAGGCTGCCATAGATCGTGCCGCTGTTCTCGACGCGGGTCAGGCTGCCCGACCGGTCTCGCACGCCCACCGCCTCACCCGCCTCGCCATAGACGACACCCGCGATGGTCCCGGCGTTGATCAGCGTCGTCAGCTCGCCCCCTGCCTCGATCAGCAAACCTGTCGCGGCGTGCAATCCCTCGGTCGTCGACGTCGCCTGGATCGTGCCTTCGGACATCAGGGTCGGCACACGCGCGCCTGCGCCGACGCGGATCGCGGTGCTGGCGGCTTCGCTGGCGCTGGCGGTGATGGCGTTGTCGTTCCTCAGCCCGCCGTCCAGCCGGACCGTCCGACCGCCCTCGACCCCGATCAGCAGAGCCGTGGCCTCCAGTCCGTCATAGCCGCCGACCGCCGCGATCGAGCCCTCGTTGATCAGGGCAAAGGCGTTCTCGCCCTCACCGACCACGCCGACCGCCACATCGCGTGTGGCCGAGCCGATGACCATCGCCGGCGCCGCGCCATAGCTGGTGATGGAGCCCGTGCCCTCGTTCTCGTCCTCGATGCCGTCGCCGTCGACGTCCTCGTCCTCCTCGTTCTTGATGCCGTCGCCGTCGTCGTCCTCCTCGCCATCCTCGACGCCGTCGCGGTCGGCGTCGTCCTCGTCGCCCCCTCCTGCCTCATAGGTCGGCGTCGCGCCGATCAGTATGCCCCCGCCGACATCACCCGCCACCACCACGGCCGAGCCGGCCTGCAACAGGTCGTCGGCGTCCAGGTCCTCGAGGTAGACGGTGTCGTCGGCCAGATCGACCTCCTCCCGGTCCTCTTCTTCCAGGTCCGATAGCGACGTCGGAGCCGAGGCGTAGCGGAAGCCGTTCGCGGTGATCGCCGACTGGATCTGCAACCGGCCCGAGATATCGCCCTCCGCCGACACGCCGATCGCGTTCGCCCCGGTCGCCGAGATGGACGTCCCGCTGAACAGAACCGAACCGTCGACGTCGCCCATCAGCCGGATGCCATAGGTGTCGTCGCCCAGCACCGAGATGGAGCCGAACACATCAAGGTCGCCGATCAACCGGGTCTCCAGCGAAAGGCCGTAGGACTGATTCCCCTCGATGTAGAGACTGCCCGTGTCTTCTATGGCGACATCGCCGGTCTGCGCTCCGGCGCCCGTGATCCGCACGCCATAGCGACCCGTCCCCACCGCATAGGGGCCATCCGGATCGCCATCCTCGTCGTTGTCCTCATTGCCGTCTTGGGTGTCGGTGATGGAGATCGACCCGCCCACCACCAGCGCGCCCGTCTGGCCGCCCTGGAGCAGGATGCCGGTCGCCCCGTCGGCGGCGTCCTCGAACTGGATGACCGAGCCCTCGTCCAGCACGACCTGGCTGTTCGAATCGCGCGTGATGGCGACGCCGGAGGTCAGCTCGATCGCGCCGTCTTCCTCGATGCGGACATCGCCGCCCGCCGTCGATGTCGCGATCGGCGTGGTCCGGGTGTTCGACACCACGACCTGGGCCTGGACGCCCGTGGCGACCACCAGGGGCGCGAGCGCGACGGCCGCGGCATACATTGCCAGCATATTCGAAGCATCCCCGCGCCGTGACCGCGGCGCGTCTCCGATGTCGGCGGCCCGGATGGCGGTTGTGCGATGGCTTTGTTGCAGGTCCGGCACAGACCGGACGGTTTGCCGTCCTCAGCCTCGATCGGCCGCGAGCGGCAGGCGAACCTCGGCCCGCAAGCCGCCTTCGGGACGGTTCAACAGGACGACCTCCCCCCCGTGGGCGCGGACGATGGTCCGCACGATCGACAGCCCCAGCCCAATGCCGGCCTGCTGCGTATCAAAACGCACATAGGGCTCGAAGGCGCGTTCCAGATCAGCGGGGTCGAGGCCCGGCCCCTGATCGTCAATCCGCACCCGGGCCCAGGCTCCGTCGACCTCGACCCCGCAACGGGCCTCGCGGCCGTACAGCACCGCGTTCTGGATCAGGTTAGCGAAGACCCGCCGCAACCCGCTCTCGTCGCCGAGAACCACGGGATTGGGCCCGTCCTCCAGAACCACCGCTTCCGGCGCGACGGACAGGTCGTCGATCACCGCCTCGACCAGCGAGAACAGCCTGAGCGGCAGCCGCTCGGACGTCGAGCTGGCGTCCTTGACGAAGGTCAGAGCGCCTTCGACCATCATCTGCATCCGCTCGATCTCGGCCTCGGCCCGGGCCCGCGCCGGCGCCGGAAGCCCCTGCAGCTGAAGCTGAAGCCGGGTCAGCGGGGTGCGCAGATCATGGGCGATGGCCCCGACCATGCGCACGCGGTCGTCGATGTAGTCCCTCAGCCGCGCCTGCATCTCGTTGAAGGCCACGACCGACTGAAGAACCTCTGCGGGCCCGCCGTAGCGCATCGGCGGCGAATAGGGATCACGCCCCAGCCGGTCGGCGGCCTCGGCGAAGGCGGTGATCGGCGACGTCACCCGCGCCGCCAGCAGGATCGCCAGCGGTGCGATGAAAGCGAGGCTGACCGCCAACCAAAGAAGCATCCGCCCCAGAACACCCGAGGCCTCCGGCGGGCTCGCCCGGACAGTGACCCAGCCCTCCGCCATCCGCGCCGAGGCGCGATATCCGCCGAACACCATCGGATCGCCGTCGCCTCCATCCAGGGTCGGCGGCGGCATCGGCGGGGGCGGCGGCTCGCTCCTCTTGTGGAACAGGCTCTTCAGAGGGGGCGGAGCAGGCCGGATCTCGCGAGCGAGACGAACATCGGCGACCGGCAACCCGAGCCGCTGGGCCAGCAAGGGTTCAAAATTCCTCAGCCGCATCGCTTCGGGGACCGGCGGTTCGGATGGCTCAAGGCGGGAACCAGAGGCCATCTCCGCCCTGAGCGCCCCCGCGATCTCACTCAGCCGCGCCATCGGTTGATCCGGCGGGGGGTTCACGAGAAAGAACAGCAGCCCGCCGACCACCTGCGTCAGCAGCAGGGTCACCGCCAGCAGCGCCACCAGGCGCGCGAACAGGCTGGTTGGTATGCGCGGCCGCGCCTTCGCGATCACTGGCGGGTCACGGCGGCGTTGAACATGTACCCCTCGGACCGCAGCGTCAGGATCATGTCCTCGCCGCCCTCGCTCTGGCCCAGCTTCTTCCTCAGCCGGCAGACCAGGGTGTCGACCACGCGACTGGAATAGGGCTTGTCGTCCAGCGCCAGCGCCTCGCGCAGGCTCGCCCGGCTCAGAACCCGCCGGGGATTGTCGAGGAAGGTCATCAGGAGCTGAAACTCCCCGACCGACAGCGGGATCAGCACCCCGTCCGGCGCGAACAGCTGATGGCGCGCGCGCCGCACACGCCAGCCCAGAAAGCAGTGATCGCGCGGTTTGTCCGGATCGTCCGCACCCACGCCCCGGCGTCGCAGAAGGGCGCGAATGTGGGCCAGCAGCTCGCGCGGATTGAACGGCTTGGGCAGATAGTCGTCGGCGCCCAGCTCCAGCCCGATGATGCGATCCACGTCCGTGCCCTTGGCGCTCAGCAGGATGACGTTCAGCTTGGGATTGGCGCTCAGCCGTCGACAGATCGACAGCCCATCCTCTCCCGGCATCATGATGTCGAGCAGGACGACATGAATGTCGTTCTCGTCCAGCACCCGGTCCATCTCCACGCCGTTCGCCGCGCGAAAGACGCGATAACCGTTGTCGGAGATGTAGGCGTCCAACTCGGTCCGCACGCCGGGATCGTCGTCGACGATCAGGATGTTCGGCGCGTTATCCAGCAGCAGATGATCCGTCACGGTCGCCCCTGATCGTTCGCGGGTGTTGCGGCCGCGGCCGGCGCGTGTCCGGCCCGTCCAGCGTCGCCATACCGATGTCGTCGCCGAACGGCGGATTGATGACCGCTGTTTCAGCTCATGTTTCAATCTTGAAACAGTTGATTTTGCTAGTCTTTTTCTCGCCATACGGACCGTCGCTTGCACGACCACGCCCGCCGGGACGCCGGGCGGCGACGCTCGACGGGATTCGGCGACCATCGAGAAGGAGACCCGTGATGCAGATTTCCACAGCCTATTCCGGCGCCTCGAGCTTCGGCTTGCAGGCGCTGAGAGACCTCTTCCAGCCCGCCTCATCCTCCGGGGCCGGGCAATCCTTGCCGACCGCCGAGGCGGCTTCGACCACCGGCGGACGCAAGGCCATGTTCTCCCCGACCGGCTTCGGCGGCGGAGGTTTCAATCCCGCAACCCTGTCGTCCCTGCTCGGCGCGCAACAATCCGGTCCGTTCCCGGCCGCGTCCCTGCTCAGCCTCGCCGACGAAAACGGAGACGGCAGCCTCGGGGTCGAGGAACTGGGGACGGCCCTTGGCGTCGACGCCTCCGAGCTGGCGGAGGGCTTCGGCCAGGTCGACGCCGACGGCGACGGTCAGGTCACCGAGGCCGAACTGGACGCCGGCATGAAGGCGATGTTCCAGCGGAACGGACCTCCGCGTCCGCCCTCCGAAGCCGACATGGCCTCCAGCCTTCTGTCCATCGCCGACGCGGACCAGAGCGCCTCTCTCAGCCTGACGGAAATCCTGTCGGTCCTGGGCGAGGAGGACGACAGCGAGGTCTCGGATGCGTTCGCCAGCTACGACGCCGACGGCGACGAAGCCCTCAACACCGACGAGCTGACCTCGGCCATCGAGGCCATGATCAGCCGGATGCTCTCCGCCTACCAGGCGCCCTCGGGCGATGGCCGGTCGGTGGCCGTCTCCGCCTGACACAAGCATAGTGGCCGGTTCCCCAGGGGATCGGCCATCTTGCCCGGCGGCTCAGCCCCTCGGTGGAGCCCGGCCTTCGACCAGATCCTGCAGCGGCGTCTTGGGCAGCGTCGCCAGCGTCAGCGCACCGTCCCGGTCCGCATCCAGCATCAGGAACCACCGCTCGGTCGCCTCGGCCCATTCCTGGGCGGTGACGAACTGGTTGACGTCCCGGTCGGCCGCCTTGACCGGCTGCGGGTAGTTGAAGAAGCCCGCCGCCGCGATCGGCCCATAGGCGAAGGGACCGGTCGGCGCGCGGACGCGCGGCGGCCGCATCATGCCTGCGCCGGGCGGGCCACCGCGCATCCCGCCTCCGGGCATTCCACCGCCCCCTCCCGGCGGCATCTGCTGCTCTCCGCTCCCGGCGAGGAACGAGGGTGGAAAGCCCGGCGGGGGGCCGCCGGGGCCTCGCCCGCCCGGTCCGCCCATAGGCAGGCGCGCGTTTGCCGCCTGCAGGTCCTGTTCGTAAGCCGCCAGCTCCGCCGGACCGATGCGGGCGTCGCGATCTATGTCGAGTTCGGCGAAGACGCGCCGTCCGTCGGCGGCGAACTCCTCGAACGTCAGACGGGCGTCGCCATCCGCATCCGCCGCCGCGAGCCAGTCAGCCGACGGCCACGGCGCGCCGGGATCGGAAAAGAACAGTTCGCCGAAGGGACTGACGAACAGGCCGGGCGGCCCGGCATAGCCGCCGTCCTGGGCTGCTTGTCCTGAAGGTCCGCTGGTGCATGCGCAAACTGAAACTAGCGCAACAACGCTCATGAGCATCTGGCGCAACTGGTTGCCTCCTCAGCACGACCTGTCTTCCTTCATGATGCGATAGTGCGCGATCTGGTCCTCGGAGGGGCCGACCTGCTGCCTGGCGTTTCCAAGCAGAAACAGGAAGGCCGCCCCGTCGCCGCAGAGCTCCGCAACGAGGGACTGCCGAGGTGCAGAAAAAGATCGAGGCTGTATGCGCGGTCAACCGGATGGGCGCACGCTGGGGCCGCCCGCGACCCCAATGGGCGTCGGCGCAGGTGGCGGCTGCCCGGCCGGCATCAAGGCCGCGACCGAGTGGTTCCACGAGAGGGAGCACGCCTTCGCCGTCAGCCTGTTCAGCGCCGGCGCCAACATCAGCGCCATCGTGACGCCCTGATCATCCCGCCGACCGCCTTGGTGTGGCTGGGCACGCCCGAGAAACCTAACTGGCGCATGGCGCTGATCAAGGTCGGTGCCCTGGCCCTCCTCTGGGTTCCCGTCCGGTTCCTGGTCCACCGCCGCCCGTCCGAAAACAAGAAGGTCGGTCCGGAGGAATTGCATTGGATCCGCACAGGACAAGCCGGATCCGGCGTACACGATCAGCTAGCCGAAGCTGCTGACCGTCAAGGAAAGCTGAGCCTATGCGCTGGGCCAATTCTCGATCAATCCGATCTCGTAGTTCTTCCTGTTTTGGCTTCCAGGCTTCCTGGGCGACCAGTAGGACGTGAACATTCTAACCTTCGGCCCGCCGCTCATCGTCGTCTCTGAAGTCTGACGATGGCTCGATCGCAGCCGGCTGGCTGTCCAGGCAGTTTATCAAACGCGGGATGAGCCTGAACGCGGCACGAAGATAGACCATGCTGATCTCCGCCCTCGCCGTGCCGCTAGTCGCCTTCGCGGGTGACGTCTCGAACCTTTGGCTAGTGGGCGGTCATCGCGGCTGAACGTCGAAGGCGATGGTCAGACGCACGCCCTGCGATCGGAACGGCTCGGTGCCGTGCCACATCCAGGAAGGAAAGAGGGCGACAACGCCCGGGCGGGGCTCGATCCAGTGCTCGGCGGGAAGTTCGAGCCCGACACCCAGGCGGACAGCGCCGAAGCGCAGCCAACCGGCCTTGGGGTCGCCCGGATCGACCTCGGGCGTCGCGATGTAAAGGGCCGAGGAGACCCAGCCCTGCGGGTGGATGTGATCCGAATGGCGGCCGCCGGCGGTCAGCCGCACGGACCAGGCGCCGATGATCTCGTGGCCGGATCCGGCGCGGCGGCTCATGGGGTCGTCTCGGCCCGCCATCTCGTCGATGTAGCGGCCGATCGGCGCTTCCAGCGCCGTGAAGACGGCGTCGATGGCGGGATCCCCGGCGTGGCGGGGGTCGAGCGCGGCCTGGACGCCCGAGCGGATCGATTGGCCGAGCGGCTGGGCCGTGAAGGGGTGCAGGCGCTCAAGCGCCGTCGCCGTCCAGTTCAGGGCGTCGGCGTCCAGCCCGAGGTCGAAGGAGCGGCAGAGCCGGGCGTAGTCCGCGGGGGACAGGGCGCGGGGGTCGCCGAGCATGCGCCAGGCGGTGTTCCGGAGGGCAAGCGCGTACTGGTCCGTCGGGCGAGCGGCGATGACGGCGTCCAGCCGCGGCAGGGCCTCGGCGGCGCGGCCGGCGGCGAGCTGGGCGCCGGAAAGGGCATTAGCGGCGGCGATGTCGGACGGGGCGGCGCGGACCGCATCCTCGGCATGCCGCAAGGCCAGCGCCGGGTCGATCTCTGCAGCCGCAGCAGCGGCCGCGAGCGACAGGCCGGGAGTGTTCGACGCGATGCCCGGTTCGAGCGCGCCGTAGGCGACCTCGGGGCCCACGATGTCGAGTAGGATTGCCGAACGAAGCGCCAAGAGCACGCCGTCCCCGGGGGCGGCGGCGAGCGCGCGATCGAGCGGCTTCCTGGCTTGGTCGGCGTCGCCGGTGCGCATCCAGATCAGTTGGGCGAGGTCGCGCAGCGCGTCCGCATAGGATGGGCGGCGGGCCAGGGCCTGACCGAAGGCGTCCTCCGCCTCGCGCAGACGTGATTGGCTGATCAGGGAGCGCCCCAGAACCAACCAGGTCTCGGGCGCGTCGCCGCCCTTGGCGAGAGCGCGGCGGGCGGCGGCTTCGGCGGCCGACGCGTCGCCCATGTCGCCCAAGGCGGCGGCCAGGTTGTGCTCGGCGACGGCGCTGTCAGGCTGCAGACGGGCCAGACGTTCCAGCAGCGGACGAGCCTCCCGGTCGCGGCGAAGCCCCCGCAGGATCGAGGCCAGGAGACGAAGGACCGGCAAGGGGGCGGCCGGGTCCCGGTTGGCCAGGTCCAAGGCGGCGATGGCGGCTGTGGCGTCGCCCCGGGAGAAGGCCGCCTGCGCCCGTGCGTGAAGGGCCTGCCAGTCGATCACGGGCGGATTAGCCAAGGCTCGGTTTAGCGCTCGCGGCGGACGCGGAGGGAGCGAGCCCCGTTGACGCTAAGCAGATAGCTGCCCAAGGCCGCCCGACGGATGCGGACCGAGGCGCCCGGCCGCACGGATATGTTCAGGCGGGTGTCGTCGATCTGAAGCCAGGTCGAGCCGTCCGCGAGATTGAAAGTCCATTCCTCGCGGTGATTCTGCCGCGCGCTGACCAGCGTCGTCTCGATGGCCCCGACCGGGGCATCATCGCGCAGGCCGCCGAACAAGTTGACCGTATCGAGGTCCAGGCCAAACAGGCGCTGACGCGTTCTCTGGGCCTGGGCCTGGTCGACGACCGTGACCTCTCCGGCCGCTTCGGCCGTCTCGAACGCAGCGACGGCGCGGTCGAAGCAGGCGAGGCGATCAACCTCGGGAACGATCGCGCGACAGGCCAAGAGGCTCTCCAGCAGGGCCGGCCGCTGCTGAGCGTCCTGCGCGTGCGCGGGCTGCGCGCCCGGAAGCAGAAGCAACGCCGCCGTCGCCGATCCAAGAGTTCTATTCATCCTGCGTTTCCCTCGGCCACGCTGATATTGTGACTGAAACCGAGCCTATGGCACCACTCCACTTCTCCAGCCAAGCATTCGACGCGGCTTTGCGGTGCGGCCGTGGTGTCAATGTGACATTCCTTCACGAAAGCGTCGTCTTTTCGCCATTGCGATTGACCGCGTAGCCTGACCGCAGCATGGGATGGACAAGCTCTGAATCCGTCTCCTCAGGAGGGGGGCGGAAGGGCGGGGGGTCCTGACAAGGGGCCGGCCTGAAACACTTAAGGCTCACGGAGAAGCAGCTTTGACCGACAACACCCTTCGCCGCCGACTTCTCGGCACCTCGATGTTCGCCGGCGCGGCTATCGTCGCCGCCAGCGCCCTGATGTCCACGCCGGTCCTGGCCCAGGAGGCTCAGGACGATCAGGTCGACGATATCGTCGTCACCGGATCGCGCATCGCGCGTCAGGACTATGTCGCCAACTCGCCGATCGTCACCGTCACGGCCGAAGACTTCCAGGCCACCGGCTCGGTCAACATCGACAACCTGGTCAACGACCTGCCGCAGTTCACGCCGGCCGCTAACGCGACCTCGAACAACCCCTCGGCGGGCGGTCAGGCGAACGTGCAGCTGCGCGGCCTGGGCACCGGCCGTACGCTGGTGCTGTTGAACGGTCGGCGCGTGATCTCGTCGAACGCTTCATCGGTGGTCGACCTGAACATTCTGCCGACCTCTCTGATCTCCAGCATCGAGACGATCACGGGCGGCGCCTCCTCGACCTACGGCTCGGACGCCGTGGCCGGGGTTCTGAACTTCCTGCTCGACACCGACTTCGAAGGCGTCCGGTTCGACGTGCAATACGGCGAGACGGATCGGAACGATGGCGGCACGGACGCCGTCAACCTGACCGTCGGCGGCGACATCGCCGACGGCCGCGGCAACGCCGTGCTGACGTTTGAGTATTCGAACCGCGAGCTGATCTTCAACCGTGACCGGCCGTTCGCCGCCATCGGCGGTTTCTCGGGCACCTCGCCGCTCGGTTCAACGGTCTTTGAAGGCACCAACCTGCCGAGCCAGGCTGCCGTCACCGCCGCGATCCCGGGAGCGACGAACACCAACACCTTCGGCTTCAACAACAACGGCACGCTGTTCGCCTACCAGGGCGCACGCGACTTCATCAGCCCCGGCGGCTCGGACTACGAGGGCTTCCGCACGCCGGGCCCGCTGCAGCAGGCCGACTTCATCTACAATACGGCCGGCCTGAATTACATGGTTCTGCCGCAGACGCGCTACAACGTCTTCGGGGCCGTCAACTACGAGATCAACCCGGCCGCCGAAGTCTACACCGAGTTCCTGTTCTCGCAGTATGAGACCGCGAACGTGCTGGCCGCAACGCCGGCGGCCGCGGGCACAGGCTTCCGCGTTCCCGTCACCAATCCCTTCATCCCGGCGGAACTGCGTTCGGTCCTGGCTAGCCGACCCAATCCGAACGCCAACTTCCAGCTGAACAAGCGCTTCAACGCCCTGGGCCCGCGCGAGGGCGCCGAGGACTACACGGTTTACCAGATCACCACGGGCATTCGCGGCGACCTGGCCGGTACGCGCGACTGGACCTATGACGCCTATCTTTCTTACGGCCGCGTGGACAACGTGACGACTCAGTCGGGCAACGTGTCACGCTCTGCGGTTCAGCGTCTGCTCGACGCGGCTGACGGCGGCGCCTCGCTTTGCACCGGCGGCTTCAATCCCTTCGGCGAGTCGGCGCTGAGCGCGTCCTGCGCCGCCTTCATCGGCCGCCAGTCCAAGAACACCACGACCAACGATCAGCGCGTGTTCGAGCTGAACCTGCAAGGCGGTCTCTTCGATCTCCCGGCGGGCGAAGTGCGCGCGGCCTTGGGTGGTTCTTACCGCGAGCAGAACTACAGCTTCCTGGCGGATGCCTCGCTCTCGGCCACGGCTCTGCTGCCCACCGCCTCGGGCGCTCTGACGACCCAGTTTGACATCGCGGGTTTCAACGCTGGCCAGTCGCTCTCGGGTTCGGACCAGGTCTTCGAAGGCTACGGCGAACTCTTGATCCCGCTGCTGCGTGATCTTCCGCTGATCCGCAACCTGGAAACCAACCTGGGTTACCGCCTGTCCGACTATCAGACCGTCGGCAAGGTCGAGTCCTACAAGGCCGATCTGAACTGGGAGATCGTGGAAGGCCTGCGCCTTCGCGGCGGCATCCAGCGCGCCGTGCGGGCGCCGTCCATCGGCGAACTGTTTGGCCCGCAGAATGTCAACTTCCCGAACGTCGGCGTGCCGGTTTCGGCGACGGGCGCTCGTCAGTTCTCGGGCGACCCCTGCGACATCCGCGGCGCCTACCGCGCCCCGGGCGCCGCCGGGGCGGCCTCCGTCCGTACGCTCTGCATCGCGCAAGGCGTGCCGACCCAGATCGTCGACACCTATACTTTCCCCAATCAGCAGACCCAGGGCCTGACGGGCGGCAACCCGAACCTCACCGAGGAAAGCGCTGACTCCTGGACGGCCGGTCTGGTGTGGCAGTCGCCTTTCGGCAACCCTTGGCTGTCGAACCTCTCGGCCTCGGTCGATTACTACAAGATCGAGATCGAGGACGTTGTCGGCACTGTCTCGGTGACCGAGCAGCTGCGTCGCTGCTACAACGTGGACGGCACGTCTAACCCGAGCTATGACCCGAACAACTCTTTCTGCCAGCTGTTCCAGCGGGATCCGGGCACCGGTCAGATCATCAACACCTTCGAGACCAACGCCAACCTCGGCACTCTGCGCACCTCGGGCGTCGACTTCCAGGTGGACTGGAACGCCGCGCTCGCGGATCTGGGCGCTCCGGACTGGGGTCGTCTGGCGATCAACGTCACGGGCACCTGGCTGGAGAACTGGGAGCGTCAGGACCTGCCGGGTGGCGCCTTCACGAACCGTACGGGCACCATTTCGAACAGCTTCGGTCTGACCCTGCCGGAGTGGAAGCTCCTCTCCTCGCTGTCTTGGGCCGCCGGCCCGGTCACCCTGGGCGTTCGTTGGCGCCACCAGGGCGAGGTTGAGAACTTCAACAACCGCGCCAATGTCATCGACGCCATTGACTACTTCGACCTGAATGGGTCTTGGGCGGTCAACGACACGGTGTCGCTGCGTGCTGGTGTGAACAACATCACCGACGAGCTGGCGCCGGTCTACACACCGTCGATCGCGTCGAACACCGACCCGTCGACCTATGACCTGCTGGGTCGTCGCTACTACGTCGGCCTGACCGCCCGCTTCTAAGCGACGGTTTGATCGAAAAGATTGGGCGGCCGGTCTCACCGGCCGCCCTTTTCTTTGTTCTTCTCCTCGCCGCAGGTGACCTGCGGCTCGGCGGCTCTGGTCAACGGGCGGGTCCTCGCGATGCAGGGTTCGCGCCCCCTCCCCTATCCCGCCTTCCGAGCCAAGTTCGTGTTCATCTCGCAACACCGCCACTGACCCCGGCGAGCGCAAGAGCCAGGCCTGGTTCTGGAGGACAGACAGCTCACATCAGAACGCGTTTTCGCCCGTGATCGCGCGCCCCAGGATCAGCGCATGCACGTCGTGCGCGCCCTCATAGGTGTTGACCGTCTCGAGGTTCATGGCGTGGCGCATGACGTGGAGCTCGCCGGTGATGCCGGCGCCGCCGTGCATATCGCGAGCCTCGCGCGCGATGGCGAGCGCCTTGCCGCAGTTGTTGCGCTTCATCATCGAGATGGCCTCGGGCACGAAGGCGCCCGTGTCGAGCAGGCAGCCGAGCGCATAGGCGCCCTCGAAGCCGAGCGCGATCTCGGTCGACATGTCGGCCAGCTTCTTCTGCACCAGCTGGCGCGATGACAGCGGCCGGCCGAACAACATGCGCTCGGCGACATAGTCGCGCGTGGCGTGCAGGCAGAACTCGGCGGCGCCCATCGTCCCCCAGGCGATGCCATAGCGAGCCTTGTTCAGGCAGGAGAACGGCCCGCGCAGGCCCTTCACGCCCGGCAGCAGGTTTTCCTCCGGCACGAAGACGTCGTTCAAGCCGATGTCGCCAGTGATGGAGGCGCGAAGGCTGAGCTTGTCGCCGATCTTGCCGGTGGTGAAGCCCTCGAAGCCGCGCTCGACGATGAAGCCCCGGATCACGTCATCCAGCTTGGCCCAGACGATGGCGAGGTCGGAAATCGGCGAGTTGGTGATCCAGTATTTGCCGCCGTTCAGGCGATAACCGCCCTCGACCTTGACCGCCCTGGTCTTCATCGAAGCGGGGTCCGACCCACCGTCGGCCTCGGTCAGGCCGAAGCAGCCGACCAGCTCGCCCGCCGCCATCCGGGGCAGGAAGCGCATGCGCTGCTCTTCCGAGCCAAAGGCGTAGATCGGATACATAGCCAGCGACGACTGGACTGACATGGCCGAGCGGTAGCCGCTGTCGATCGCCTCGATCTCGCGCGCGATCAGGCCATAGGCCACGTGGCTGGCTCCCGCCCCGCCGTACTGTTCCGGCAGCATGGCGCCGAGGAAGCCCATCTCGCCCAGCTCGGTCATGATGGCTCGGTCGAACACCTCATCGCGAAGGCCTCGACCACGCGCGGCAGCAGGCGATCGCGGGCGTAGGACCGCGCCGCGTCGCGGATCATCCGCTCGTCGTCGGTCAAGCGGCCGTCCAGATCGAACGGGTCGTCCCAGCGATAGGTCTGCATCGAATGAGGGCTGCCGTCGGCCATGAAATGGGTCCTTTGTTCGTTCGTCGGCGGAGTCACCTTGGCAAATCCGCGAGAGAAGGGGTCGATCGTAGAGTCATGATAGCGAAGAATCTCGACAGCTTCGGCGCGCTGGTCGATGGGCAGCGCGCCGTCCATCTGCGCTAGAGGTGAAAAACCGCCGTTGCATCGCGATGTTGGCGACGCAATGGCCTCGAACGAACAATGATGATCCGGCCATCGACTGCACCGTCTGGACATGATGGTGCAGAGGCGGCCGGGGGGACCGCACCGCGGTCGCCATGAGCGCGACTCCCCCGACCCAATGAGGTTCCACGGCCGATCGGCGCCGATCAAAGATCGAGCGCGAGGCGCAACTCATCTCGTGAAAACGGCTTCACCAGCGTCGCGTGGGCACCCAGGCCCTGCGCCATCTTGAGAATGGGTCCCGGACCGAGGCGGCCGCCGCCGGTGATGGCGACGATGCGCATGGTGGACTCCCGCCCTGTCTCCATGATGAAATTCAAGCCATCCTTGTCCGGCATCAGGATATCGACCACCGCAGCGTCGGGCCTATGCTCCTGGACAAGGGCCTGAGCCTGATCGACGGTCTCCGCAAGAAGGACTTGGCAACCAAGCTCCGTCAGCATGTCGCCGACGTGCTGGAGCATCAATGGATCGTCCTCGATGACGCAGACTTTCTTCGACATGGGCGCCCCTTGCCTCCTGTAGTTCGCAATTCGCTCATCCGGGTCGCCCAGATCGGGCGCCACCGGCCTGGCTACATAACCGCCTTTGCATTGCTTCTTGTCACGACTCTGCTTGCGCTGTCAGCCGTACAGATCGCCCAAGAGTTCAGCGCCGCCTCGCATCTGAGGAGCGCGGTGACCCAGTCGTATGAAACGCGGACCCAGATCCAGCGCGTCTTCTCCCTGCTGCAGGACGCCGAGACCGGGCAGCGGGGCTACGTCATCAGCGGTGATCGTCGCTTCCTGGAGCCCTACGTCGATGCGACAGGCGGCCTGTCGCGGCAGATGGCGGAACTGGAGGGCCTGTTCGCCGATCGTCCCGAGCAACTCGCCGACTTCCGGGAGCTTCAGAGGCTGGTCGAGCAGAAAGAACTGACCCTTGTCGCCGCCATCGAGGCGCGTCGCAACCAGGGCCGCGATCAGGCTTTCGACCTTGTGTCCGAAGGCCAGGGCAAGGCCGTCATGGACGAGATCCGGGGCGTGGTGGACGCCATGATCGCGCGGGAAGCGCGCGAGCTGTCGGCGCTGTCGCAGGCGGCCGAAAAGCGAACCGATCAGACCTGGCGCCTGATCGTCGCGCTCTTCGTGGCCCTTGCGCTGGCCCTGCTGACGGCGGTGGTCCTGATCTGGCGGTATTTGAAGACGCGCAACGACCTGCTGCGCCGTATGCGGGCCGTCGCCGCGCGGCAGGAGGCGGTGTTCGACAGCGCCATGGACGCCATCCTGACGCTGAACCCGTCGGGCAGCATCGAATCGATCAACCGGGCGGGCGAACGCATGTTCGGCTGGACGGCCGCGGAGCTGGAACGGCGCGACGTGGCCCGGCTGTTCGACCTCGCCGACGACCGTCAGGGACCCTTCCTGAAGCGGATCGGGGCGGCGCCGGAAGCGCTGGAAGACGGGGTGCTGCGCGAAATGAAGGCGCGGCGCAGGGATGGCAGCGTCTTCCCCATCGACGTGGCGCTGGGCGCCATGCGGCTGCCGACCGGGCTGCATGTGGTGGCGGTGGTGCGCGACATCACAGAGCGCAGGCGGGTCGAGCAGATGAAGGCCGAGTTCGTCTCGACGGTCAGCCATGAACTGCGCACGCCGCTGACGTCCATCGCCGGGTCGCTGGGCCTGCTCGCGGGGGGCGCGGCCGGAGCCTTGCCGGAGAGGGCCGGACGGCTGATCGGCATCGCCCAGGCCAACTCCCAGAGGCTGGTGCGGCTGATCAACGACATCCTCGACGTCGAGAAGCTGGAGGCCGGCAAGCTGGAGCTCGACCTGCGGCCTCTGGACCTGCGCGAGATCGCCGCCCGCTCGATCGAAGGCGCGCGCGGCTATGCCGACGAGCTGGGCGTAGCGCTGACGCTGACTGAGGGCGATGACGCGCCGGTGCGGGGCGACGCCGACCGGCTGGTGCAGGTGGTGACCAATCTGCTGTCGAACGCGGCCAAGTTCTCGCCCCGGGGCGGGGCCGTGACGGTCAACGTCTATCCGGAAGCGCGCATCGCCCGCCTCAGCGTGGTCGATCAAGGCCCGGGCATCCCCGAGGCCTTCCGCAGCCGCATCTTCTCCAAGTTCGCCCAGGCCGACAGCTCCGACACCCGGTCGAAGGGGGGCACCGGCCTGGGTCTGGCCATCGCCCGCGAGATCGCCGAGCGGCACGGCGGGCGGCTGTGGTTCGAATCGACCGAGGGCGAGGGCGCGACCTTCCATCTGGACCTGCCGCTCGCGGTCGAGATCGCGCCAGCCGCGGGCGGGGAGCCGCGGGTGCTGATCGTCGAGGACGATGCGGACGCCGCCGCTGTGCTGACCGAGATGCTGAGGATGGATGGACTGGCGGCCGAGACGGTGGAGACGGCCGAGGCGGCGATGGCGGCGATCCAGTCCGGAGACTATGTCGCCGCCCTTGTCGATCTGGGCCTGCCGGACCAGGACGGGATCAGCCTGATCCGGGCCCTGAGGCAGAGCGCCGAGGGGCGTGACCTGCCGGTCGTCGTCGTCTCGGGCGACGTGGCGCGCGGTCGCCGCAAGGGGCGCGCACTGGAGGTGCTGGACTGGCTGGACAAGCCGGTGGACGCCGACCGTCTGAGATCGGCCGTGGCCGCGATCCGCAACCGCATCCACACCGACCGGCCCCTGGTTCTGCACGTCGACGACGACCGCGACATCCTGGACGTCACCCGCGCCGCCTTGGCCGAAGTCGCCGAGATCGTGGGCGCGGGCACGCTGGCCCAGGCGCGCGAGCAAATCCGCAAGCGGACGCCCGATCTGATCGTCCTGGACCTGGGGCTGCCGGATGGCTCGGGCATGGAGCTGCTGCCGGAGATCGGAGCGGACGGCTCGGGCATTCCGGTCGTCGTCTACTCCGCCCAGGAAGCCGACGCCCAGCTGATCGGCCGGGTTGAGGCCGTTCTGACCAAGTCCCGCACCTCGCTGACCGACCTGGTGCGCACAGTGCGGCGACTCAGCCTATCGAGCGAGGAGGCGTCATGACCCTGAAGATCCTCCACGTCGAAGACGAGCCGGACATCCGCGAGGTCGCGGCGATGGCGCTCGACCTCGAGGGCGACATCGACCTGACCGCCGCCGCTTCCGGGCCGGAGGCCCTGGCGCTGCTGGACGGCTTCACGCCCGACGCCGTGCTGCTGGACGTGATGATGCCGGGCATGGACGGGCCGAGCGTGCTCGTCGAATTGCGCAAGCGGCCGGAGCTGGCGGCGACGCCCGTGATCTTCATGACCGCGCGGGTTCAGGGCAGCGAGGTGGCGCGCTATCTCGAGCTCGGCGCCGTCGGCGTGATCACCAAGCCATTCGACCCCATGACGCTGGGCCGCGAGGTCAAGGACATTCTGGCGGGGGCGCGCGCGTGAACAAGGCGCTGGCCGCCCTGCGTGAGCGGTTCATCGCGCGATGCGTCGGCGACCTGGCTCGGCTGCGCGACCTGGCGAGGGGCGATCTGGGGTCCAGCGAGCTTCAGGACCTGGCCCATTCCCTGGCCGGGGCGGCGGGCACCTTCGGCTTTCCGCGCGTCAGTGAAGTGGCGGGGGCAGTGGATGACCGTTTTGCGCTAGGTCAAACGCCGTCGCAGGCCGACGTCGACGCCCTGATCGTCGCCCTTCAGGAGGCGGTCGAGGCCGCCTGACCGAAGCCCTTGCGGGTCATCGTCCCCCACGACTGGCTGCGGCGCAGATACTGCCACGTGCCGCGCAGCCGCCAGAGGTTGTTCAGCTGGCGATAGCCGAAGTTCTCCAGCACGGCGACGACGGTCAGCAGGACCAAGTCGCGGGCGCGTGGAAAGCGGCGCAGTTCGCTTTCCTCCAGCGCGAGCGCCCCGACCGAGATGACCACGCCGAAGGTGAAGCTGACCGCCAGGAAGCCGAGCAGGTAGTCGAACGACAAGAGGCCCAGCGCCCAGAAGGCCGGGATCAGCAGATAGCCCAAGGCTTCCACGATCGGCCCGATGACGTCGACCAGCAGGATGTAGCCGAAGCCGAGCGGACCCAGGCGGCCGTAGCGGGGATTAAACATCACCTTCCAGTGCCGCTCGAAGGTCTCCAGCGCGCCCCGGTGCCAACGCGACCGCTGGCGCCCCAGGACGGCCAGGCTCTCGGGCGCCTCGGTCCAGCAGACGGGTTCGGGCACGAAGCCGATGCGGTAGGGCCGACCCTTCTCGCGCATCAGCTTGTGGAGCTTGACCACCAGCTCCATGTCCTCGCCGACGGTGCCGTGGGTGTAGCCCCCCGCCTCGATCACGGCGGCGCGCCGGAACAGGCCGAAGGCGCCGGAGATGATGGTCAGGGCGTTGATGCGGCTCCAGGCCAGCCGCGCCATCAGGAAGGCGCGCAGATATTCGACGGTCTGAAGCAGGGCCAGCGGATTGCGCGGCACGCCCACCTCGACCACCCGGCCGTGCTCGATGCGGCAGCCGTTGGCGATGCGGATGGTGCCGCCGACGGCGACGGTGCGTTCCGGATCGTCGACGAAGGGACGGACGGCGCGCAGCAGGGCGTCGGGCTCCAGCAGGGAATCGGCGTCCATGGAGCAGAAGATCGGCGCGCGGCTGACGTTGATGCCGGCGTTCAGGGCGTCGGCCTTGCCGCCGTTCTCCTTGTCGATGACGATCAGGCGGGGCTGGTGGCGGGCGCGGTAGACGCCCCGGATCGGCTGGTGGGCGATCGAGAGCTCATAGTGGCGATCGACGGGCGCCAGCTCATAGGCGGCCCTCAGGACCTCGAGCGTCTCATCCTTCGACCCGTCGTTGATGACGATGATCTCGAAGTTCGGGTACTGCAGCGACAGCAGCGAGCGCACGCTTTCGACGATGGTCAGGGCTTCGTTGTAGGCGGGCGCCAGGAGCGCGATGGGCGGAGCGGCCTCGGCGTAGCGGCGCCACAGCACGCCGGCCTGCGGCGTCGACGGCGTCTGGATCAGGGAGGCGGCGGCCAGCAGCAGCTGAACCAGATAGATCAGGTTCTGCAGCACGCCGGTGGCGATGACGAAGACGGCGATAGTCTCGGCGAAGCCGACGAGGCCGTTCAGGACGTTTTCGATCACGCCAGCCCCCGTTCGGCCAGCGCCAGGGAGGCCGCGCGGCGGATCACGTCGACCGGGGCGGTGGCGGCGAGACGCAGACTGCGGACGCCCTTGTCGCCGAGCTGGGCCATGGCGTCGGACGCGCGAAAGCGGACCCACCAGGCCGGATCCTGCAGAAGTTCGGTCAGGCGCGGGATCTGGTTGATGGCGCCGATCCGGCCGATGGCCTCGCAGGCCGTGGCGCGGACTTCCCAGCGGGGGTCATGCAGGGCCTGGGCGAGACCCGCCTCGGCGGCCGGGTGGGCCAGCGCCCCCAGCGCGCGGATGGCGGCGGTGCGGACCTCCAGTGTGGGATCGCCGAGCGCGTGAATCAGGGCCGGAAGCACAGCGTAGTCGCCGGTCGCCCCCAGCGCATCCGCCAGCATGGCGCGAACCGCGGGGCTGCGCTCGGGATTGGCGATCTCCTCGATCGCGGCGGCGGGGCGGTCCAGCGCCAGGCGGCGCAGCACCGGCAGGAAGGTCAGGGAGTCCACGCCCGTGCTCTCCAGTTCGCCGAGCACGTCCCGGAGCGTCGGGGCCTCGCCGAGCTCGATCAGCGACCGGATCGCGGCGAGCCGCAGGGCGGGGTCCCTGGACCGTCTCCAGACGGATTCCAGCGCCGCGACGGTGGCGCGCGACGGGAAGGCGCTGAGCGCCTCGGCCGAGGCGATGCGGCCGGGGGCGTCGTGGGTGAACAGCCGACTCCTGAGGCGACCGTCGATGCTGAGCGCCTCCAGCGCCTGGATCAGCCGCTGGCGATCGGGGCCCCGCACCAGCGCCATGGTCTCCAGCAGCGCCTCCGCGATCAGGCAGGCCCGCCGCTGATAGGGGCTGAGCTGCGCCGTCGCGTCGCCTGCGCCTCCGAGAATGGCCATGAACGCCTTCATCACCGCGCGCTGTTCGGACTGGCGACGGCGGGCGCGGGTCTCCCGGCCCAGCCGCGCAGACACGAGGCCGGCCATCCACAGCAGGGCGCCGGCCGCCATGACGACGGAGGAGACCCACAGGCCCTGAAGGACGGTCACCTCAATACCGCCAGCCCAGGCCGAGCCCGATCTCGCGACGATCGAAGGCGCCGCGATCCTCGTCCGTCAGGTTGACCCGCACGGTGACGCGATCGCTCGCGGCGAACTCCAGGCCCAGGCTGTGCGAGACCACGGGGATGGTGACGCCCTGATCCGTCTCGGGCGCATCGGCGAAACCGGCCCGCAGCGTCAGCCGCGGATGAACGGCGAAGGCGCCCCGCAACGCATAGCCCGTCTGGCGGGCGTCGGTCTCGTCCCAGGTGTTGATCCAGCGCGCGCCCAGCTGGACCCGCCCCGAGGCGTCGCTCCACTGCACGCCGGGCTGCAGCGACGACACCGTCCCGACGGGATAGCGCGACAGGGAGCCGTCGAGCGTGACCGCCCATCCGGCGCCGACGGGGCGTTCGACGCCGCCGCGAACCGACAGTTCAGGGCGATAGTCGGCGTCCGGCGTTCCGCCGAGGCTGAGCGTCGTGGCGCCCCAACTCCAGCGATGGGCCACGCCCGCTTCCAGATAGAGGTCGGTCCGGTCGAAGCGCTCGGTCCAGTCCGCCGAGGCCGAGAGCGTGGTGCGGTCGTCGAGACGGCGGGCGGCGCCGACCACGACCTGCCACCAGGGGCTCAGACCCTGGCTGAGATCGCTTTCGGCGGCGCTGACGTCGATCCGCGTGCGCGGCTCCTCCGGCGCGGCGAGCTGGGTCCGCAGGGCGGCGACGGCCGGGTCGCCGGGCCGGGCGGCTTCGGCCAGGGCCAGCCGTCGTTCGGCCTCGCCGCGGTCGCCGCGTCTCTGGGCGATTCGGGCCAGGGCGATGTGGGCGTCGGCATAGGCGGGGGCCTGCCCGACCACCGTGGTCAGCTCGCGCTCGGCGTCGTCGAGACGTCCCAGCGCCAGGAGCGACAGCCCCAGATTCAGCCGGGCGTCCACATCCGCGGGCCGTTGGCGGAGGACCTCGGCGAACAGGGCGGCGGCCTCGGCGTTGCGGCCGTCCCGACGGAGCGCCACGCCCTGGGCGTAGGCCCGGTCGGGCGACGCCGGCTGGACCTGCTCAACGGCCGGCGGAAGCGCTGGAAGGATCGGCATTCGGGGTCACGACATCGGAAGGCGGGAGAACGCGGCGGGCGCGGGCGAGGAGTTCGTCGGGAATGAAGGGCTTGGACAGATAATCCGCCGCGCCGAGGTTGAGCGCGTTCATCACGGCGTCCTCCTGGCGGAGCGCGGTGAGCATGATGACGGGAACCTCGCGCAGGGCCGGATCGGCCCGAATGCGTCGCAACGTCTCGAAGCCGTCCATCACCGGCATCATGGCGTCCAGGATCAGCAGCTCGGGCGGATCGTCATTGATCGCTTTCAGCGCCTGAAGACCATCCTCAACCCCAGAGACCCGGTAACCCGCCGCCGTAAACCGATGCTCGAGCAGGCCCCTGAGAAGAGGATCGTCGTCGGCGATCAGGACGTGAGGCATCGGCATCAGACAACTCCACTCAACGCGCCTCCCGCACCACGTTTAACGCGCTCGGGTGAATCAGGTCTTGAGGCCCTGCGCCCGCCCATTGATCAGTAGTGGCCAGTGGCGCCGATCGTGGCCAATCGGCTGGCTATGGCTGCGACGTTAGGCGCCTCCATCTTCCGCAGTATCTTGGCGCGAAACACATCCACCGTCCTAGGGCTGATGGAGAGCGATCGCGCAGCAAGCTTGCTGCTTGCCCCGCGGATAAGGTGTCCGAGGACTTCCTGTTCCCGCCTGGTGAGCGTCGAATATCGCCGCGCCGTGTCGTCGGCCTCTATTCCCTGCGGTTTGGCGCTCATGGCTTCGTCCACCAGTTCCAGCAGGTAGGTCGGCGGGTAGGGTTTTTCGAGGAAGGTGAGAGCGCCCAACCGCATCGCTTCCACGGCCATCGCGACTGTGGCCTCGCCGCTGGTGACAACCACAGGCAAGGCCGACAAACCCATGGCGCGAAGCTCTCGCAGAACATGCGGAACTTGCATGTCGCTCCGTCGCAGATCGGCGATGACGCAACCGAGGGATCGTGCGTCGAGATCTGCCAGGAAACCTGCAGACGACTCGTAACCCTTGGTCTCCCAACCCAAGATCTCGAGCATCCAGAGCAAGGATTTCCGCGACGCTTCATCCGCATCGATCACTGCGACGATGCGGTCAGTCATCGACTTGGCGAGACCCTCAAATCACCAACTCCCGGCACCCGCACTCTCAACTCCTGCAGCAGGGCATCTGCCACGAGCGTGGTCTTAGCGCCAGCCGGCGTCTCTTGCCTGCGCTTCGAGAACGGCATCGGCGGTCGTTCCCGAGATGACATCATCGACGGCAGCCAAGACTGCGGCAGGTATCTCAGTCGAGGCCTGCCGCACTTCCCCCTCGACGGGTTGCACGGCAGCGAGCGCGGTGACCGTCCAGGCGCCGTCGGCGTGGCAGGCGACGCCGCCCCAGCCGTCGCGCTCGGACTGGAAGGTCCGGCACCAGCGGCCGTCGATATCCTGAAACGTCAGGCCGACGGACAGCCCCTGTTCGTCGGCGCCGTCCGACGCGAGGCGCTGGTCCAACACCCTCTGGAGGCCCGCGTCCGCGACCGTCCGATCCGGGCGGAGCGTCAGGCCCGCGTTGCGGTTCGCCAGCGGACCCAGCAACAGACCGCCGACGAAGGCCGCCGTGGCGAAGGCCGCCCAGGGCACGGCGTGCCGCGGGGCCAGAAGTTCTCCGATCCGGGCGCGCAGGCCTGCGAACGGATGAGGCCTGGGCACGACGGCGCCGGCGGCGGCGATGCGGCGGGCGAGGTCGGCGTCGCGCGGATCGAATGCAATGGGGAAGGCCTCGGCCAGGGCCTGGCGGGACCGGGTCATGGCCTCCATGCGGGCGGCGAGCGCGGGGTCCGTACGGGCAGCCGCCTCCAGGCGCGCGGCGGCGTCGGGGGACAGTTCGCCGTCGCTCCAGCGCATCAGGGTTTCGTCGTCGGGCAGGCTCATCCCGTCACTCCCTGTGCGGCGAGGGTCTCGATCAGGCTCTGCCGGCCCCGCACGAGCCGGCTGGTCAGGGTGCCGGCGGGCACGCCCAGGACTTGGGCGGCCTCGGCGTAGGACAGGCCTTCGATCAGCACCAGCGCCACGGCGTGCCTCTGGTCGCCAGGCAGGGCGTGCAGCGCGTCGCGCGCGGCCAGGCCGTCGGCGCGAAGCGCCTCCCCCGCCTGGGCGGGATCGGACGCGCGGGCGGCGCCCTCCTCGTCCGAGGTCATGACCCGGCCCCAGCGCTGGGCCTTTCGGCCTTCGTCGATGGCGATCCGTCTCATGAGGGTGAAGGTCCAGCTGTCGAGTCTTGTGCCCGGACGGAAGCCGGATCGGGACGCGAGCGCCCGTTCAACGGTCTGCTGGACCAGGTCCTGCGCGTCCGCATCCGCGGGCCGCAGGACTTTGGCAAAGCGGCGCAGGCGCGGAAGAAGCTCCACAAGCCCCGTCTGAAATTCGTCCAAGCGCTTTCCTCGTCCATGCGGATGAAACGACCGGCGCGGGACGTTTCATCCCTTGGCATATCGAGGATGGATGCCTTTTGTTGCAAGCGGGCATCGGAGCAATGACGTGAACGGACGAATGGCCTGGAGGATTGGTGTCGCGACCTTTGCGGCGGCCCTCGTCTGCGCCACGCAAACAGCGGCCCAGATCGGGCCGCTGACGACGCCCCGACTGCCGAGTTTGCCGTCGGGCGTGACCGATCGCCTGCCCGATGTCGGGCGAGCGGAGGGGCTGGCGGGACGCGCCGTGGACGAGGCGCTGCAGGCGCCGTCGCGCCTGACTGGACTGGTCAGGCGGTCGCGCGGGGCGCTGGAGGCGGACCCTCTGGGCTGGCCGGTTGTCGCGGGAGAGATCGTCGCCGTCGATCTGTCCGAAGACGCGCGGCGGCAAGCGGTCGAGACCGGCTACCGTGTCCTGCGCGAAGAGCGGCTGGAGGCGCTGGACCTGACGACGACGGTGCTGGCCCCGCCCCGGCGGCTGTCCCTGGCGCGCGCCGTGGAGCGATTGCAGGCGCTGGATCCCGGAGCGGAGATCACCTTCAACCATGTCCATGCCCCTGCCGGGGCGGTCGAAGGGTCGACGTCATCGGCTCCAGCCGTGAGCGCGCTCCAGCGCGGCGGAGCGCGGCTCGGCCTGATCGACACCGGCGTGGACGCGTCCCACCCGGCGCTTGCGGGATCGCGGATCACCCAGAGGGGCTTCGCCGGAGCCGCGCGGGTCGGGGCGCACGGATCAGCCGTGGCCTCGCTGATGGTCGGCCGCAGCGGGGTCTTCTCGGGCGGCGCGCCGGGCGCGGACCTGCTGGTGGCGGACATCTACGGCGGTCAGGCGGCGGGCGGGGCCTCGACGACGCTGGCCCAGGCCCTGGCCTGGATGGTCGAGCAGCGCGCCACCGTCGTCAACGTCAGCCTGGTCGGACCCCGCAACGGCCTGGTCGAACGGGCCGTCGCGCGCGCGCAGGCCGAAGGGGTGACCGTCGTGGCCGCCGTCGGCAACGACGGCCCCGCAGCGCCGCCGCTGTATCCCGCCGCCTATGCGGGGGTGGTCGGGGTGACGGGCGTGGGCGGGCGCAACCAGATCCTGCCGGAGGCGGCGCGTGGGGCGCATATCGACTTCGCGGCGCCGGGCGCCGACATGGCCGCGGCGGGCAGCGGCGGCGGCTGGACCACGGTGCGGGGAACCTCCTTCGCCGCGCCGATCGTGGCGGGACTGCTGTCTACAAGAGGACAGACGGCTCTGGCCGGTCAGGCGACGGACCTCGGCGCGCGGGGCCGTGATCCCGTCTTCGGCGCCGGCCTGGTTGGGACGACCGCGCGGATCCCTCCCTCCGCCGTCGGGGCGCGCGGGCGTCTGAGACGCTGAGACAGAAAAAATGCAGCCGCCGGGATGAATCCCGACCGGCCCGTCGTTGGATCCTGCGAGGGCGACATGCCCGCGATGTATTCAGGAGACTGACGATGAAGAAGCATCTGATCATGGCGACCGCCGCTTTCGGCCTGGCTCTGGCCGGGGCGGGTGCGTCAGAGGCCCAGGTTCTGGGCGGCTCCGGCGGCCTGACGGGCGGTCTGGGCGGAGGCCTAGGTGGTCAGGTCGGCGGCCTCGGCGGCTCGCTGGGCGGCAACGGCTCCCTCACGGGCGGCCTGACCGGCGGGATCGACGGATCGAGACTGCGCGACCGCGCCACGGGCGTCACCAGCGGCGCCCTGTCCCGCGCCGAGCGTCGGGCGGAGCGTCTGCGCGCCCGGTCCGAAGCGGCGGCGGAACGCGCGCGCAGTCGCGCTTCGAGCGCGGCCGGCGCGGCGCATGACCGGGCCGGCGCTCTGGCCGGCAGCGCCCAGGGCGAGGCCTCTGGCATGATCGGCGGCGCGACCTCCGGCGCGGGCGGCGTCAATCAGGGCCAAGGACAAGGTCAGGCGCAAGGTCCGGGCATGCTGGACGGCGCTCTCTCGGACCGCAGTTTCGATCTCGGGGGTTCGGGCTCCGGCTCCGGCTCGGCCTCTGGATCGGCCGCTCGCCAGTCGGGCGAAGAAGCTCCGGCGGGGCAGCCCGCGCCACGTCGCCGGGTCGGCGCGGACGTCGACGCGGGCGTAAACGGCTCGGCGTCAGCCAATCGTCAGGGAGCCTCGGGATCGGTTGGCGCCTCTGGCAACGCTTCCGTGCGTCGGGATGACTGACGCCGTTCACTGCTGATCTGCAGCAGGCCCCGCCGCGATTGCGGCGGGGTCGACTGCGTCCTTCCACCAGCCGGCATCGAGTCCGGGTTGGCAGGTCTCCGGTCCAATCTGGCGGTAGAACAAGCTGGCGCTAAGCGAATCTCCGCCTGGAACAGAAGCACCGGCCTTTCGGCAGGACGTCCTACAACTCAGACGGTGCGTTGATCTGTCGGCGACATCAAGCTGACAGGGGCTAGGCGGGCGGCCGGGAGCCCTCGTCGATTTGTCCGCAAGCCGGCCGTCGCGCAGCGAGATCGAAGGTGTCGCCGCTCGACATGACATGCATCCGAATGTCGAACATCGACAGGGCGCGATCTGCGCGCGCCTCGGCGATGTTGGAGTGGGTCGCCCCCTCCCCGTCCACCACATAGGCGGCGCCGCTGCCCAGCACGACGAACCGTGAGCCCTCGACCACACACGCGGTGTTCTCGTCGACGCCTATGCCGAGGAGGCGCGGATTGTGCGCGACGGCGCCCAGAAGCCGGCCATACCGGCCGCGCTCTGCGAAGTGCTGGTCGATGATGACGTCGCGGATCAGGCCGAGCCCCGGCGCCATGTGCAGTTCGCCGATCCGATAGGATTCGGCGCTCGGTCCCTTTACCAGCATGGTTTCGCTCATGACCGACGCCCCGGCCGAGGTGCCCGCGATGACGCCGCCGGACGCGTGGAGCTCACGAATACGACGTTCGATGATCGTGTCGCCGATCTGGCTCGAAATTCGCAGTTGATCGCCGCCGCTGAAGAAGACGCCGGCGGCGCCGTCGAGGATCGCCAGAGACTCCTCGGAGTGGCTCTCGGACCGCTCATGCACATACAGCTCAGCCAGGTCTGTGACGCCCAAGTCCCCGAAGGCCTTCTGATAGGCGTCGAAGTATCCCTCAGGCTGGTGAGAGGCGACGGTCGCGATCACCAGCCGACCGCCCTTCAGCCGGCGCGCGACCTCCTTGAGTATCACCCGCTCCCCTTCCTTGTCCTCATGGCCGCCGATGATGATGAGAGGTCCGGCGGCGTCAGCCATGCGGCGGCTCCAGGGTCAGGGAGGGAGGAACGTCGAGTGAGGGACCCGAGCGGGGCCTGAAGGCCAGAACCTGGGTCCAAACATCGGCGATCCGGGTAGGCGTCAGGATCACGAGATCGCCGGGACGCGCGATCTCGAGACAGGCGTCGACCGCGGCCTCCTCGCGTCGTATGCCCAGGATGCGATCCGCAGCACAGCCCGCCCGCGACGCACCCTCGGTCATCAAGCGAATCACGTCGCCGCCGGGTCGGCCGCGATTGTCCGGCGTCTCCCGGAAGACCATGGTGTCGAAGTGCTCCGCGCCAACCTCGCCCATGGCGAGGATCTCCTCGTCGCGTCGGTCGCCAGGAACGCTCAGCATGGCGATGATCCGCCCAGTCGGGCTCTTCATGGCCTGGGCGAGCCGACCCAGCGCGCGCAGGCCTTCGGGATTGTGGGCGTAGTCCATGATGATCCGGATGCCGCCGACCTCGTGCAGGTTCAGACGTCCCGGGTTCTGCTCATATGTGGAGGCGAAGGTCGCCAAGGCCGCGCCGATGTGCTGGGCCGAAACGCCTGCGGCGAAGGCCATGGCGGCGGCGGCCAGGGCGTTGGCGACGTTGAACAGGGCGTGGCCGCTCAAGGTCGCGGGGATTTCGTCGGCGCGGCACACCCGACGCATCTCGCCTCGATCGTGGATGACGATCTCACCCGTGGAGGCGTCGTAGAGAGACGCCATGCCGCCCTCAGCGATGTGCTTCAGAACGAAGCCGGGGCAGGATCCGTCGCCCCGCATCGAGAACCAGCAGACCCGACCTCCGGCGTGCCGTGCCATTCGGATCGTCAATGGATCGTCGGCGTTCAGGACGCTGACTCCGCGGCGACCGACGGCTTCGACCACGACCGCCTTGACGTCCGCCAGATCCTCCAGAGTGTCGACGCCCTTCAGGCCCAAGTGATCCGGCTGGACGTTCAGAACGGCCCCGACGTCGCATCGATCGAACGCGAGGCCCTCGCGCAGGATGCCGCCCCGCGCGCATTCCAGGACCGCCACGTCGACCGTGGGGTCGCGCAGCACCATCCGCGCGCTTTTCGGACCGCTGGCGTCGGCGTGGGAGACCTGCTCCGTCCCGATGTAGACGCCGCTCGTGTTGGTCAGGCCGACGGTCTTTCCCTGACGGGAGAAGATGAGCGACAGCATCCGGCCAACGGTGGACTTGCCGTTCGTGCCCGTCACCGCGAGGACCGGAATGCGGGCCCTGGAGCCCTTGGGATAGAGCATGCGGATGATGGGTTCGGCGACATCGCGCGCCTGGCCTTCCGACGGAGCCAGGTGCATGCGCAGCCCCGGCGCCGCATTGACTTCGACGACGCCGCCGCCGGTCTCATGAACCGACTTCGTGATGTCGGGCGCAAGGAGATCAATGCCGGCGACGTCCAGCCCGACGGCCAGGGCCGCCCGTCTGGCGATAGCGGCGTTGTCCGGATGAATGTCATCGGTGCGGTCGATGGCCGTCCCGCCTGACGAGAGGTTCGCTGTCGTCCTCAGCAACACCATCTGCCCGGGGGCAGGCACGCTCTGAGCATCCAGGCCCTGACGCGTCAACAGGTCGACCGCCGCTTGGTCGTCGATACGGATGCGGGTCAGGACGCTTTCATGCCCGGCGCCGCGGCGCGGGTCGCTGTTCACCGCCTCGACCAGCTCCACCACCGTCCGCAGACCGTCGCCGACGACCTGGGCCGGCGCCCGTTCGGCCACGGCCACCACCTGACCGTCAACCACGAGGACGCGATGGTCCCGCCCCGGCAGTTGCTCCTCGACGATAACCCGTCGGGCGTGAACGGCCGCCAGGGCGAAAGCGGTCCGGACCTGGTCGTCCGTCATCAGCCCGGTGGTCACTCCGCGGCCGTGGTTGCCATCCAGCGGCTTGACGACCACCGGCTTCCGCAGGCGCGCGGCCGCTGCGACGGCGTCTTCGGCCCTCGACACGACCTGGCCCTTGGCCACAGGGCAGCCGACCGCTTCCAGTAAGGCCTTGGCCTGGGCCTTGTCGCCCGCCAGCTCCGCCGCCACCAGGCCGGTTCGATCCGTGACACTGGCCCGGATGCGACGCTGATTGGACCCCCAGCCGAGCTGGATCAGGCTCTGTCCGTTCAGGCGGTGGACGGGAATGCGACGCCGTCGCGCGGCGTCCACCAAGGCCTGGGTGCTCGGGCCGAAGGCGGAGCGCCGCCGGATCTGCGTCAGCAGGGCGACGGCCTCGTCCACCCTGGTCACCTCGGCCCCGGCCCACGTCGGCCCATCGGTGATGATGAGGCCCAGCCCCTCCATAGCCCCCAGCTCGGCTGGGAGAAGGCTGGCGCAAATCTGAAAGGCCAGCCGCCCGGCCGCGAGGGCGGTGGTCTCATCATCGTAGGCGTAGAGGATGTTGTAGACGCCCGGCCGCCCTTTCACCGAGCGCGTCTTGCCGCGCGTGGCCACAGAGCCGGCGAGCGTCTGCAGCTCTAGGGCGACGTGTTCAACGACGTGCCCGAACCAAGTCCCCGCCTCCATACGTCGAACCAGACCGCCCGGCTGGCCATAGGAGCAGCCGTGCCGCGCCAGCGTTGGCAGGGCCTCCAGCAGCGCCGATGTGAATCCAGGCAGACGGTTCGTCGGCCAAGCCTCGAGTTCGCCCAGGTCAACCTGGATGCGGACCATGGCCCGATTGCTGTAAAGGTTCGGGCCCCGATAGACGGCCCTCTCCAGGATCCTCGTCGGCGCATGGCTCATGCGGCGATCCGCTCGGCCATTTCGCTTTCGGCGGTGACCCCACGAACGATTGCGCGTATGACCATGGCCGCCCCGACCGGGCGGGACGGCGCCTCTCCGCGCAGAACGACGGTTCCTGTTCGAACGTCAAGGATCGTCCAAGACCAACCGTCCGACGCAGGTCGAAGGGTCCACGTGTATCCGTCGTGGTTCATTATCTCGGTTCTCCGCTGGCTCTGCACAATCCGAGATGGGCTTCGCGGTTCCCGTGTCGGCTGGGCGACAGGACTCGCCAAGTAATCCGGACCGGAACCTTGGCCATCACCACGCGTATTGGCTGGCCTCTCAAGTCGGAGCTCCCCGTGATTACTGAAGCTTTCCAGAAGCCTGCGCCGACATCGGAAATCGCCGATCCGGCGGGCTTTCACCGCAGGCTGGCGATGTGGAACAGCCGGCGACTGACTCCGGGCGTCCCCAGCCCGAACTGGATCGCCGACGCCCGCGAGGACGCCGAAATGGTCCTGCTCGAAGGCGCCTTCATAGAACGGGCTCGAGCCGAAGCTGCGACATTCCTCCGCGACCTCCCGACCGACGTGGAGGGCTTCATCGCCTGGTTCGAAGCTCTGAAGGGCACGGGGCCGGGCGAGGACGACCCCCTGTTTCCCTGGCTGGCCGAAGCCGCGACCCTCGAGGAGATGCGCTGGTTCCTGCTGCAGGAGGTGGCTGGCGAGGCTGGCTTCGAGGACCTGGTCGCTATGGCGCAAGTCAAGATGCCCACCCGTCCCAAGCTGGAACTGGCCCGGAACTACTGGGACGAGATGGGACGTGGTCATGAGGGCGGCATGCACGGCCCCATGCTCGAAAAGCTGGCCGAGCGCCTGGATCTTCACCCCACCATCGAAGACACGGTTTGGCCGTCGCTGGCGTTGGGCAACACGCTCGTCGCCTTCTCGACGACACGCCGCTACGCCTACCACGCCCTGGGGGCGCTGGGGGCGGTGGAACTGACGGCGCCGTGGCGAGCGGCCCACGTCGCCGAGGGGTTGAAGCGCCTCGGCATCGGCTCGGAACGCAAATACTTCGCGCTCCACGCCACACTGGACGTCGAGCATTCCCGCACCTGGAACGAAGAGGTGCTGCGCCCGCTGGCGTACGCTCACCCGGAATGCATCCGCAGCTTGGCGGAGGGCGCGGTGATGCGGTTGATGGCGGGGCAGCGGTGTTTTGAGGCCTATCGCGACCGGCTGTGGGGCGCCGAGCCCGTCCTGCGCTCCGCGTGACGGCTTCGCCCCTTCGGGCCTGGCGCACGGACGATGACGCCGCCGTCGATCAAGCCATTCTGGGCCTCCTCGCCCACCTGAGGCGAGAGACCTATCGCTTCGTCACGCCCAACCGCTCAACCCACCGGCGGGTTCGTGAACGGCGAGCTGCGAGCCGCGAGGACCTGCTGAGGGACGTGTTCGGGTGGGTGCGCCCGGCCGCCCCCGGAATGCTGCCGCGTGACTTGGAGCAGTCCTTGTTCGAGGCTGGCCTGCTGACGCTGTCGCAGGGTTCGCTGACATCTCGCATCCGGGTCAGCAGCATCGACGATCTGCTGTTGGTTCATTCCGCGCCGGAGGCGGGGCAGGACGCGGTCTTCCTGGGGCCTGACAGCTATCGATACGCGCGGTTCCTTCGACAGACGCTGTCGGGCCTGCCCCCGGCAAGGACAGCGATCGATATCGGCGTGGGGGCCGGCGTGGGCGCGCTGACGCTGTTAGCTCACCGCTTGGCGACCGACGTCAGCGGCACTGACGTGAACCCGTTGGCGCTGCGCTACGCGGAACTCAACGCGCTCCATGCCGCACTGGCTTTGCGGCCAAGGCTCGCCGATGGACTGCCGTCCGGCCCCGATCGCTACGACCTCATCATCGCCAACCCGCCATTCATCGCGGGCCAAACCGGCGCCATCTACAAGGATGGCGGCGACGACTGCGGCTCTGGCGTCGCGCTGCAATGGACGAAAGTCGGTCTCGATCGCCTGAACGAAGGCGGACATCTGATCCTTTACACCGGCGCTCCGATTGTTCGCGGTGTGGACCTGGTCAAGGAAGCCCTGTCGGACCAGGTCCAGCGGGCAGGCCTCTCCCTCACCTACGAGGAAATCGATCCGGACATCTTCGGCGGTCTGCTTGGCACGGAATCCTATCGAACCGTGGAACGGATCGCGGCGATCGGAGCCGTGGTGTCGGCCTAACCAAGCGGCTTCTGATAGACCGAGGAAGGACGTTCAGCCTTCCGAACTTCTCGAGCGATGGCTGCGATCGCGTCCTCGGAGCTCAGCCGACCCTCTGGGTTCTGAACCCTGTCGAGGATGCGCTGGATTTCCGCCAGCGGGCCCTTGAGCGGAACCACCGCGCGCTCGGCATAAACCTGATCAACCATTCCCATGATCGTCTCCTTTTCCCCATAACGCCGAGGTGAGTATGCCGATCCCGAAGGCTCGCGCAGTCGGGCCACAACGGCGCGTATCGCCCATGAGCGCCGGTCTGTCCGTCGGGGTTTGAGCACTCCAACAGCCCGGGCCAGAGGTCGGGAGAGATGTCAGGCTCGAGAGAGCCACGCTGCCCCGACGAGCGTCATTTCTTGTGGTTCAGTCCCTGGCCACGACCTGGTCGTCGCCCGGCCCCGCCGCTGGATCGGCCCCGGCCGCCAGCGGCGCGGGCTCGCCGTTCAGGGCGGCCGCCAGCGCCTCGCGGTCCAGCGCGCCTTCCCCAGCGCGCGACGACCAGCGTCGCGACCGCATTGCCGATGAAGTTGGTCAGGGCCCGGCACTCGCTCATGAAGCGGTCGATGCCGAGGATCAGCGCCATGCCCGCGATCGGCACCGAGGGCACGACCGCCAGCGTGGCCGCGAGCGTGATGAACCCGGCCCCCGTGATGCCCGCCGCCCCCTTGGAGCTCAGCATGGCCACCAGAAGCAGAAGGATCTGGTCCTGCAGGCTCAGCTCGATGTTCAACGCCTGGGCGATGAACAGGGCCGCCATCGTCATGTAGATGTTGGCGCCGTCCAGATTGAACGAATAGCCGGTGGGCACGACCAGCCCGACCACGGACTTGGACGCGCCGGCCCGCTCAAGGCCGGACTTGGCCCGCACCTCGAACAACGTACTTGAAAGTGGTGAGCTGCTCGGCGCCGACCGGGCCGCGCGCGTGAATGCGGTCGGTGGCGATGCCGATCTCGGCGCCAAACCCGAACTCACCCCCGTCAGAGAACTGGGTCGAAGCGTTAACAAGCACCACGGCGCTATCCACGCGCGCCGTGAAGGCGGCAGCCGCATCGGGATCATCCGTGACGATCGCATCCGTGTGACCAGACCCATACGTCTCGATATGATGGACCGCTGCGTCCAAATCGGCGACGACCCGGACGTTGAGGATCGGAGCAAGGTGTTCGGTCCGCCAGTCGACCTCATTCGCCTGGGCAATACCGGGCTCCATCCGCCGGGCGTTCTCGTCACCCCGCAGTTCGCAACCGAGTGCGCGCAGCGCCGCCGCCACGCGGGGCAAGAGGCGCTCTGCGGCCGCAGCATCAACGAGCAAGGTCTCGGTCGCCCCGCAGACGGACGTGCGCCGCATCTTGGCGTTGACGACGACGGCTTCGGCCATGTCGGGGTCGGCGGCAGCGTGGAGGTAGGTGTGACAGAGGCCTTCAAGGTGACCCAGCACGGGCGCACGCGCCTCGGCCTTCACCCTTTCCAGAAGGCTGCGTCCGCCACGGGGGATTATGAGGTCAATCGTGCCATTGAGGCCCGATAGGATCGCGCCCACCGCCGCGCGATCCTCGGTCGCCGGCATCTGTACGGCGCCGTCTGGCAGACCAGCGTAGGCGATGCCCTGGGACAAGGCTTCGAAGAGCGCCAGGTTGGTGCGCAGCGCCTCCGACCCCCCACGCAGGAGCGCGGCATTGCCAGACCGCAGGCACAGGCCTGCGGCCTCGACGGTCACGTTTGGTCGACTTTCAAAGATGACCGCGATCACGCCGATCGGGGTACTGACCCGGGCGATATCCAGCCCGTTAGGACGGGTCCAGCGGGCGACCTCGCCCCCCACAGGATCGGGGCGGGCGGCGAGGTCTTCAAGCGTGCGAGCGAGCGGCTCAACCGCGCCCTGGCGAAGTGTCAGACGATCGACCATCGGTTCCGGTCGGCCGGCAGCGCAGGCGGCGGCCACATCCTCGGCATTGGCCGCCATGATCCTTGCTTCGAAGTCTCGAAGGCTTGCGGCCGCAGCCAGCAACGCGGCAGTCCGTCGCTCTGGCGGATCCACCCGCAAGGCGCGCGCCGCGTCGCGAGCGCGGTCGCCTAGGGCCTGCAGCTCGGGAAAGCCGCTCATCGAACCACCAAGTCGTCGCGGTGAACCAGTTCCGGCCGGGCCCGATAGCCAAGCACGGACTCGCAGGCATCGGTGCGCAAGCCCGCGATGCGACGGGCGTCCTCGACCGCGTGGCGGACAAGCCCGCGTCCGATTTCAACACCATCGGGGCCCAGAAGGGTAACGCAGTCGCCTTTGTCGAACGCGCCCTCGACGGCCGACACTCCCGAAGGGAGCAAGCTTGCGCCCGCGCGCACGGCCCGCGCGGCTCCTGTGTCAAGCCGCAGAAGGCCGCGCGGCTGCAACGTCCCCGCGATCCACTGCTTGTAGGCCTGCGCCGGAGGGACCGGGGCGTCAAACAAAGTGGCTGGCCCGCCTTGGACGAGCGTTTGCAGCGGGCGCGAGACTTGGCCCGGAGCGACCACCGTAGCGCAACCCGCAGCGGCCGCGATCCGGGCGGCTTCCACCTTGGTCCTCATGCCACCAGTGCCAACGCCGCCGTCGACGCTTGGCCCGCCGGCGGCGGCCAAGATCGCTTCGGTGACCGCTTCGACCCGGTCGAGCCGACGCGCGGTCGGCTCGCGCCGGGGGTCGGCGGTATAGAAGCCATCCACGTCCGACAGCAGAACAAGCAGATCGGCGCCGACGAGCTGTGCCACCCGGGCGGCCAAGCGATCATTATCGCCGTAGCGAATCTCAGCCGTGGCGACCGTGTCGTTCTCATTGACGATCGGCACGACCCCCAAGTCCAACAGGGTCTCGAAGGTTGAACGGGCGTTCAACCAGCGCCGACGACGCTCAGTGTCTTCGGCAGTCAGTAGGATCTGGGCGGATGAAAGACCGGCGGCATCGAACGCTGCGCTCCACGCCGCCATCAGCAGTGGCTGGCCGGCGGCTGCGGCGGCCTGTTTCTGCTCGATCTGACGCTGATTTCTCTCGAGCCCTAGTCGAGCACGCCCAAGCGCGACAGCACCCGAGGTGACCATCACGACGTTTGCTCCTCTGGCGCGCAGGACGGCGGCATCCGCTGCGAGGTCATCGAGGAAACGTGTCGCTGTTCGCCCGGTCTCGGCTTCGACGACCAGCGACGAGCCAACCTTCAGCACCACGCATCGGGCCTGCACCAGGGCGGCGGCGGCAGGGCCGAGCGGGGTCGAGGGAGCTGGGTGCGCTGGTGATGTCACAATGCTGGCCAGGGTTCAGCCATCGCTACCATGTCGGCGTCGTTGTGCGGAAGCGATTGTACCTAGTCTATGAAGCCAGCGGAGCTCATTCCGGCGAAGCGCAGGGAACGGAGCAGCACCTCGCCGCGCCGAGCCTGACGGAAGCGTTGCCGAGTCCTTCGAGACCACCACGCGGATGCTATTGCTCGCGCAACGAGGGATACTGGGGCAAGCTAGCGCAGCTTAAACAAGCTTTTGCAATCTGATCCTGATCAGCGCCGGAGAAAACATCAGATACGCTCTTTATCGATCAACAACTGGGCCCTCAGAACAAGCTCTTCTTGTTGATTATAGACTTCAACGACGCAACAGAGACCTGGCGCAACTGCGCACTCCGTCGCTGTTTCATACAGGATTGTCAACGCAGAAGCCGGAATCTCTTCAGACGCGCATCGAAGCCCTACGGGATCAACCCAACGCTCCCCATCTCGGATGACGTCGAGGCGATAGCTGGTCTGGCGGCTCACGAGTGACCCCGTGTCTATAGCCGCCGCCCTATGCGCTTCTCACAGATGCAAGTCAATCGACCGATCTATTCCTACTTCGGCATTCTGAAGACTAAAACTCGCTTAGACGCTCACGTCGATTGCCCTGCTTTCGCGAGAGTCTCAATTGCGGGCGCTCACTAGTGCGCCTGACCGGCCTGCAAAGCCCCCCCGGTGTCAGAAACGAGATCCCGGGGAGGCCTCGCAAGCTACCCCCGCTGATACTTTCGCTGACTCCAATACTTGAAGCCTTGATTATGAACCAGCTTCCAGCCGTCCGCCTTCAGCCGCCGTCCGACCATGTGGTTGAAGTAGCCGTGGGCGAGGACCAGCACGTCCTCTCCGGCCTCGGCGCGGGCGATCAGCAGCTGGGCGGCGCGTTCGGCGCGAGCCTCGGCCTCGCGGCGCGTTTCCTGGCCGTCGTGGTGGTCGAAGGCGTGCCACCAGAAGCGGGCGACCGCACCCCAGTACTTGGGCGGCAGCTTGAACCAGCTCGGGAAGTGCGGGGGCGGCAGGGGAGCCTCGATGAAGAGGACGTCGGAAACGACGGCTCGACCGGCGGACACAGCGACAGCGGTTTCCTGAGCGCGCTGGCGGGTTGAGGCGAATATCACGCCCGCTCCTTGAGCGGTCGCCAGCAGCTCCGGCGGCGGGGTCTGACCCGCGAGCAGGCCGCCCTGCTCATACTTGGCCCACCAGTCGCGGTACTGGTCCGACGTCAGATAGCATTTGCGCGACAGGGCCGGCTCGCCGTGGCGGGCCAGGGTGATCGAGCCCACCCGGCCCGGCGCAGCAGACGCGCGCGGCGCGACCGGCTCGGGAACGGCGAGGTCGATGCGATCCATCTGAAGGGTGTCGGGGCTCATGGCGCGAGGGGCGGCGTCGGCGACGCGTCTGGTCCTCAGTCCTCCCCCAAAGCTCGCACATGGGCGGCGGCCGATCGGCCGAGCCCCTCGAGGTCGTAGCCCCCCTCCAGCGAGGACACAACCTTGCCCCCGCATCGTCGCCGTGCCACCTCCAGCACCGCCCGCGTCGCCCAGGCGAAATCCTCGGCCTCGAGGCTCTGGTGGGCGAGCGGGTCGCGGCGATGGGCGTCGAAACCGGCCGAGATCAGGATCAGGTCGGGCGCGAAGGCGTCGAGCGCGGGCATCAGGCCGCCAGCGAAGGTGGCGCGCCATGATTCGCGCGCGGCATGAGGCTCGACCGGCGCGTTGACGACGTTGCCGACGCCCGTCTCATGCGCCGCGCCGGTGCCAGGATATAGAGGCATCTGGTGAATGGAGGCGAAGAACAGGCTCGCGTCTCTTTCGAACGCCGCCTGGGTGCCGTTGCCGTGGTGAACGTCGAAATCGACCACGGCGACGCGCGGCATGCCCAGCGACTGCGCCACCCGCGCGGCGACCGCGACGGAGGAAAACAGGCAGAACCCCATAGCCCGGTCCGGCTCGGCGTGGTGCCCCGGGGGCCGCACGGCGGCGAAGGCGCGGGTGGTCTCGCCGGCGGACACAGCTTTGACGGCGTCAACGACGGCCCCCGCCGCCAGTCGCGCGGCGCGGACGCTGCCGGGGGACAAAACGGTGTCGGCGTCCAGCTGCGCCAATCCGGTCTTCGGCGAAGCGTCGAGGATGCGGGCGACGTAGTCGGAGGGGTGCACGCGCTCCAGATCGGCGACCTCGGCCTCCGTGGCGGCGCGACGGTCCCGCGACAAACCTGCGTCGTCCAGCGCGGCCAGCACCGCGGTCAGGCGCTCTGGCCGTTCCGGGTGGCCGACGCCGGGGGCGTGCTCGGCCATCTCGGGGTGGGTGAACAGGGCGACGGACATGGCGGCGGACACTAGGCGGACTCGCCCCGCTTGTCGCCAGCCGGATCAGCCCCTAATCGCGCCCTATGAGCGACGTCGTCATCCGCGCCCCCTCCCCCGCCGACGCCGAGGCGCTCGGCGCGCTCGGACGCCAGACCTTCATCGACACCTTCGTGACCGGCTTCGGCATCCCCTATCCGAAGGACGATCTGGCGGTGTTCCTCGACGCCAGCTTCAGCCCCAAGGCCACCGCCGCCAAACTGGTCGAGCCCGGCGCGGCTTGGTGGGTCGCAGAGCGGGACGGCGACCTGCTGGCCTTCGCCAACGCCGGACCGAACACTCTGCCCCACCCCGAAGCCCGTCCCAGCCATGCGGAACTGCGCCGCCTCTATGTCGCCAAGGCGGCGCAGGGCCTCGGCCTCGGCACCAAGCTTCTCGCCCTGTCGCTCGACTGGATGAAGGCCAACACCGACGGCCCCCTGTGGATCGGCGTCTGGAGCGGCAACCTGAAAGCTCAGAAGCTCTACGCCGCCCACGGCTTCCAAAAAGCGGGCGAGTATCAGTACCCCGTCGGCGCGTGGCGCGACGACGAGTTCATCCTGCGCCGCGGATAGACTATGTTGGCGTCATGACCCGCGACGAACTGCTGGCCAAGCTGCGCGAACTCAAGCCCTGGCTGGAAGAGCAGGGCATCGTCAACGTGCGCCTGTTCGGCAGCTTTGCCCGCGACGAGGCGGGGCCGGACAGCGACGTGGATCTGCTGGTCGATATCGCAAAGCCTCTGGGTTTTCGCTTCTTTGGCATCGAAGATGATTTGTCAGAACGTCTCGGCGCGCGCGTCGAGATGATGACCAACCTCGCGCTGCGGAACCCCTACGTCCGACACACGGCGGAGCGCGACGCGCTTGTGGTCTGAACGCGACGTCGCCCTCGTCGAAGAAATGCGGATGGCGCTGGCCAGCATCGCCGATTTGATCGACGGCGAAGACCGTGAGGAGTTTTTGGCTGACAAGGCCAAGCCGCATGCGCTGGCCATGTTCTTCGTTGTTCTGGGCGAAGCAGCCAACAAGGTCGGTCCTGCGATCAAGGCTGCCTATCCCGACCTTGCCTGGACTTATGCGGCCAAGCTCCGGCATCTCATCGCTCACGAATACCAAAGGGTCGATCACCAGCAACTCTGGGAGTTTGCAACTTTGGACGCTCCCGAAATGCTGGCGCGCCTGCCACAGCCGCCCGTGGAAAGGCGTTTCTGATGCTCCTCCCCTTCTTCACCGCCCTGAAGGACGCCCGCGTCCCGGTCTCCATGAAGGAATGGCTCCACCTGATGGAGGCCATGGATCGGGACGTGGCCGGGGGGCGGGTGGAGGATTTCTACCACCTGTCGCGCGCGGTGCTGGTCAAGGACGAAAAGCACTACGACCGCTTCGACCAGGTGTTCGGCCAGGTGTTCAAGGGCGTCGAGACCGTCGGCGCGGGCGAGGAGCCGACGCTGGACGTGCCCAAGGACTGGCTGCGGCTGCTCAACGAGAAGTTCCTGACCGACGAGGAGAAGGCCGAGATCGAGGCGCTGGGCGGCTTCGACAAGCTCATGGAAACGCTGAAGCAGCGGATGGAGGAGCAGCAGAAGCGTCACGAAGGCGGGTCCAAATGGATCGGCACCGGCGGGACCAGCCCCTTCGGCCACGGCGGCTACAACCCCGAGGGCGTGCGCATCGGCGGGCCGGGCCGTCAGGGCCGCGCGGTCAAGGTCTGGGAGAAGCGCGAGTACCGGAACCTGGACGACACGGTCGAATTGGGCACCCGCAACATCAAGGTGGCGCTGCGCCGTCTGCGCCGCTTCGCCCGCGAAGGCGCGGCGGAGGAACTGGATATTGACGGCACCATCGACGGCACGGCGCGTCAGGGCTGGCTGGACATCCAGATGCGGCCGGAGCGCCGCAATACGATCAAGGTGCTGCTGTTCCTGGACGTGGGCGGTTCGATGGACGGCCACATCAAGCTCTGCGAGGAGCTGTTCTCGGCCGCCCGGACCGAGTTCAAGAACCTGGAGTTCTTCTACTTCCACAACTGCCTTTACGAGGGCGTCTGGAAGGACAATCGCCGCCGCCACACCGAGCGCATCCCAACCTGGGACCTGCTGCACAAGTACAACGGCGACTGGCGCGCCATCTTCGTCGGCGACGCGACCATGAGCCCCTATGAGGTCACCATGCCCGGCGGCTCGGTCGAGCACTGGAACGAGGAGGCCGGGGCGGTCTGGATGCGCCGCGCGCGGCTGCAGTGGGACAAGTCGGTGTGGCTCAACCCGGTGGCGGAGCGGTACTGGAGCTATACCGCTTCGGTCGGCCTGCTGCGGGAGATCATGGACGAGCGCATGTATCCGCTGACCCTGGACGGCCTCGACAAGGCTATGCGCGCCCTGACCCGCTGAGGCGGAGTGTCGGTCGCGGCAACCGGCGTTTCATGCGAGAGTGGAATCGTTCCGGAGGACCGCGCCATGCCGACCGTCTTCGCCCTGTTTCTCGCGCTTCAGCAGACGCCCGGTGCGGTGGTCTGGGAGACCCCGGTGGCGGAGCCTGTCGAGGCCGTGGAGGTCACCGACGCTCCGGACCTGCCCGCCTGGGCGCTCGCCGATCCGTTCGGCTGGGAGCGGTCGCAATGCAGCCCTCTGGTGCGCGGCGAAGAGCCGATGGGCGCCTGCCAGTCGCGGGTTCGGGCCGATCTTTCCCTGGCGCTCGGCGACCGGCTGCCGGCGGGCTTGCAGCCTGCGGATGCGCCGACGCCGTGTCAGGCCACGCCCAGCGCGGACGGCTCCTTCCCGGTCGAATGCCGCGAGCCCGAGCGCCGCGTCGCGTCCGCCAACACCGTTCAGGACCAAGTCTGCGAGAGCCGGCCCCGGCGTGAGGGCGGCGCCGTCGCCTTCGTCACCGAGTGCCGCCCGGCCAGCGCCTCGTCCGAACGTCAGGGCCTGCGGTTCCGCCTGCCCATTGGGGACTGATCCCGCCCTCTTGACCTTCCCCAGCGTCACCGTGTCAGGTTCGTTTCCAAACAGGACGGACCTCCCATGGCGCGCCCCGATCTCATCCTCCGCGACCTGACGGCGCCCGCAGCAGACGGCTACCCCCTGTCGATGCGGCTGATCTCGGCTCCGGAGCCCACCCATGCCGTTCTGGTGACGTCCGGCACGGGCTTTCCCAAGGGCTTCTACGAGCGGTTCGCGCGGCATCTGGCCGGACGCGGCGCGGCGGTCCTGACCCACGACATGCGCGGCATCGGCGGCTCGCGGCCCGATGATCTGGCGGCGATGCGGATGACCTATGAGGACTGGGGTCGGCTCGACATGCCCGCCGCGCTCGAGGCGCTGATCGCCGAGGCGCCCGGCCTGCCGGTCACCCATGTCGGCCACAGCGTGGGGGGCCACTTCGCCGGATTCATGCCGAACCACGCCAGGATACGCCGCCATGCCTTTGTGGCCGTCGGCTCGGGCTACTGGCGCAAACATCCGCTCAGCTACAATCCGGTCGAGCTGTTCTTCTGGTGGGGCTATGGCCCCTTCAGCCTGGCGCGCTACGGCTACATCAAGGGCGGGAGCCTGTGGCGGGGCGCCGACCTGCCGCGCGGGGTGTTTCTGCCGTGGCGCAAGTGGTGCCACGACCCGCGCTATTTCGGCGAGCGGCTGCTGACCGAACTCCAGCCCAACCACTTCGCTGAGGTGACCGCGCCGATCCGGTCGTGGATCTTCACCGACGACCCCATCGCCAACACCCGCACCGGGCCGGACATGCTGAAGGTCTATCCGAACGCGCCGTCCGAGCTGGTCGTGCGTCGGCCCGCCGACTACGGCGTCGCCCGCGTTGGGCACGAGGGCATGTTCCGGCGCGGCATGGAACCCGTCTGGGACGAAATCGCTGACTGGCTCACGGCCGACTGACTGGCGGGGCTCGCGGCCCGGCCTATATCCGGCCTCTTCCCCGAACGACGCCGGAGCCCTCCATGACCGACCAAGCCACCATCACCGTCGACGGCTTGACCATTCCGCTCCTCGGCTTCGGCACCTGGCAGCTGGAGCCGGCGGACGCCCGGCGCATGGTCGCCGAGGCGCTGAGGATCGGCTATCGCCACATCGACACGGCCTGGATCTACAAGAACGAGGCGGCGGTCGGCGACGGCATCCGCGATTCCGGCGTGCCGCGTGACCAGATCTGGCTGACGACCAAGATCTGGGTCGCCCACTTCGAACGCGACGCCCTGCTGGCCCAGGCGGAAGAGTCGGCGAACAGCCTGGGGTTCACGCCCGACCTGCTGCTGCTCCACTGGCCCAAGGTGACGCCGTCGATCCCGGACACGATCGCCGCCCTCAATGAGGCCACGGAGCGGGGCCTGACCCGCTCGATCGGAGTCTCCAACTATCCGTCCGCCCAGTTCCGGCAGGCCCAGGCGGCGTCGAAGGCCCGGATCCTCACCAACCAGGTCGAGTACCACCCCTATCTGTCGCTAAAGACGCTGCGGGCGACGGCCGAGGAACTGGGCTCTTCGATCACCGCCTGGTCGCCGCTGGCCCAGGGCCAGATCGCCGACGATCCCGTCATCGGCGAGATCGCGGCGGCCCACGGCAAGACGCCGGGTCAGGTGACGCTGCGCTGGCTGATCCAGCAGGACGTCATCGCCATTCCGCGCACGGTGAAGCCCGAACGGGCAGCCGAGAACTTCGACATCTGGGATTTCGAGCTCTCTGACGACGAGATGCAGCGCATCCACGCCCTCGCCCGCCCCGACGGCCGGCTGGGCGACTGGATCGACAGGGACTTCGTTTGGGATCAGGATTGAGGTCTGGAGGAGACCATGCCCTCAGCCCTCGTACTCGGCTTTCGCGACGGACTGCGCCGCGCGTCCGACGCGCGCGCGGCCAAGATTGGCGCATCGCTCGGAGTCTTGGCGGGACTGGCGATCTGCCTGGTCCTCGCCCTGACCTGATGGTTTGGGCGGCGAGATGAGCGGCGCCGCCCGACTGTGGCGCATCCTTTTCGCCCTCGTCGGCTGGGGTGGGCTGATCGCCCAGTACGGCCTGATGATCGAGGGCGGGACGCGGTCGGTGCTCGGCAGCACCGTGGTCTTCTTCAGCTACTTCACCATCCTGACGAACATCCTGGCCGCGTTGGCCCTGACGGCGCCGGCGGTCGCGCCGGACAGCCGGCTCGGCCGCTGGACCTCCAGCGAGGGCGTGCGGGCGGCGGTGGCCATGTACATCGCGGTCGTGGGGCTGGTGTACCACGCCCTGCTGGCCGGAACCTGGAACCCACAGGGGCTGCAGCTGGTGGTCGACCAGATCCTGCACACCGTCATGCCGATCGCCTTCGTGCTGGACTGGCTGCTGTTCACGCCCAAGGGTCGGCTCAGGTGGGTCGATCCGGTGAAGTGGCTGGCCTATCCCCTGCTGTACGGGCTCTGGACCGTGGTCCACGGCCAGATGATCGGCTGGTATCCCTACTGGTTCATCGATATCGGCGCGCTCGGTTGGGTGCGAGCCCTGACGAGCTTCGGCGCCCTGCTGGTCTTCTTCCTGGGGTTGGGTCTGGTCGTCACGGCGCTGGACCGGGGCCTGTCGCGCTTCGGCAAGGGCGACGGGAGCCTGATCCCCGACTGAGCCTCAGTGCGGGGCGACGAAGGCGTGCACCACCAGCATCAGGGCCGCGAGGAACAGCGACAGCCAGGTCAGCAGGATGCCGAACACCCGCGCCGTCGTGGCCCGGTCGCCGCGCAGCCCCGCCGCATGCAGCAGCCGCCCGACCAGCAGCGGCGCGCCCACCATGTGGATGCCGACCGCCGGCATGCCGAGCGTCGCCAGGATGGCCATGGCCCCGACGCCGACCGGGATGTACTCGGCCGCATTGCCGAACACGCGGGTCTTGAGCGCCAGATCGGGATCGCCGCCGTCGCCCAGAGACACCCGCCGCGACCGCCGCGTCAGGGCCACCCGCATCGACAGGACCACCAGCAGAAGGAGCAGCAGCCCGCTCCACAGCGCGGCGGCCTCGGCGCCGCTCAGGGTCCCGTCGATCATCATACTCAGCCCTCCCGACCGACCGGATAGAGTCGGTAGCGGTCATCATAGAACGGCGTGCGCTCATAGAACCACTGCAGTCGCGCGTCGCCGTTCGCCGCGAAGGCCGGGTCCGCCGCCAGCTTCGCCTCGAACTCGGCCTTCAGCGCCGGATCGGCGGCCAGCATGGCCTCGGCCAGCGGCGCGATGGCGTAGCCCTCAATGTATTCGACGCGGCTGAGGATTTCCGGGACCAGACCCCAGGCGAAGAAGCTCTCGTTTGACTGCGGCTCCAGCAACAGGACCGCGATGTCGCCGAGCGGCTGGTCCGTCGGCACGCGCACTGAGCCGGGCGCCCAGGTCCAGTCGCGCGGCTCCGCCTCGACCGTCTGCACGCTCATCTGGACGTGACCCTCGTTGGCGCGCGGCGCGATGACGGGATCGACCAGACGAAGCATCTCGACGGACACGGTCCGGGGCTCGGTCAGGGTCTCCATCTGCAGCCCGTGGATGCGCAGACGCTCGATCAGGTCCGCCCGGTGCGCGGGCACCCAGTAGGCGGTTGGTCGCCGCAGGGTCAGCGACGGCCGCGAGCCGAAATAGGGCACCTGCCACAGGTCCGGATCGGGCCGACCCAGCCAACGGATCTCGGTGCGGCCCGACGCCGGGCTTTCGTAGGTCTCGTAGAGCACGCCCCGGAACGCGCGGGTCTCCAGCGGCGTCGGATCGGGGACGAAGTTGGCGGGAATCTCGGCGGGCCTCAGCGCCCGGTCGGCGGCGATGGCGGAACGGACCGCGGCGCCCTCCTCCGCCAGCAGGCGCAGCGAGGCCTCGATCAGGACATAGGTCCCCAGCACCCGCTGCTCATAGGGCTTCAGGCTGTGGTTCTCGATCAGGACCGTCGGCACGTGCGCCGCGGCGCCCCAGCCGTTGGAGAACCGCTCGCCCAGACCGCCGTCCGACAGCCCGGCCTTCGGGTTGTCGCCGTCCACCCCGAACACCAGCGGTCCGGGGATGTGCCCGTGGCCTTCCAGCGCCGCGTTGATCGCGGGCTTGAACCGGCCGTCCAGCCATTCCGAGGTCGCGGGCGACCGCGAATACACCCCGTCCTCGCCGTTGAAGCCGAAGGTGATGTCGTACTGGTAGTCCATGCCGTCGGTGACGTGGATGTCCAGATAGAGCGCCGGGTCGAGCCGGTTCATGAAGGCCCGGAGCGCCCGCATCTCGGGCTGGTCGAGCTTGAGGAAGTCGCGGTTCAGGTTCTGATTGGCGGCCGTGTTCCTCCAACCCTGGATGCGCGGCCCGCGCTGGTTCGGCCGGCTGTAGGCGCTGGCCCGCTCGTGTCCGTCGACCGACAGGATGGGGATCAGCACCAGATTGACGTCGTCGATCAGCCCGCCCTTGTCGCCAAAGGCGATGTCACGCAGCAGCATCATCCCGGCGTCCTTGCCGTCGATCTCTCCGGGATGGATGCCGGCCTGGGCCAGCAGCACGGGCTTGGCGGGGTCGAGCGTCGCGCCGTCCCGGCTGGCGATGACGGCGTAGATCGGGCGGCCCTCGGGCGAGACCCCGAACTGTTCGATGCGGATCAGATCGGACGCCGCGTCCAGACGGTCGAACCAGGCGCGGGTGGCGGCGTAGTCGGGGCTGTGGTTCCGCTCCGGATCGCGTTCGAAGTCGGTGATCCAGGGGTTGGAGGCGTCAGCCAGCAGGCTGCGGCTCGCCCCATCCCATTCCAGCGCCGGCGGCAGGAAGGCCTGGTCCCAGGGGGCGGCGTTGGGGACGGACTGGGACATGGCGGGGCTCACGCTACTGAAGAGGGCGGCGACGGCCGCGAGGATCAGGATGGGGCGCATGGCCCTTCGTCGTCCGGCGCGCTCGATCTGGCAAGGGTGGATCAGACCGGCGGCGACCAGGCCCCCGACGCGATCAGCTGCGACGCCGCCCGCACCATGTTCCAGAGAGTGTAGGCAAGCACGACGACGAGAGCCCCGATGACCAGCCATCGCCGGGGCGCGAACGCCGCCGTCAGATTGCAGACCGCGAACAGGACGACGCCGAAGACGATGCGGGGTGTCCAGACCGCCGCCCACGCCGGGTCCGCCATAGCCAGCAGTCCGAGCAGGACCCACACCATCGCGTTGGCCGCCAGGACGCAGCCGAACACCACCCGCCGGTGCGCCCAGAAGTGCTCGTCGAGGTCGATCCGCGTCTCCACGCCCTCCGCCGTAACGCGCGGAAAGGTCACGCTGGCGGCGACGTAGAAGGTCGCGGCGATGATAAGTCCGACCAGCAACAGCGCCGGATTGAACGGCGCGTCGCGAAAGAACCGCCACGCCTGGTTCCAGAACGTGGCCAGATCGATCGCCACGAACAGCGCCAGAAGCGGCGTCAGCCACCCGAACCGCACCCGATGCCGCTCATGCAACAGGCGCGCGAACCCGCCGGTAAGCTCGGCGACGGAAAGCCCGAGCAGCAGGCCGTAAAAGCTGAAGAAGAACTCGAAGTCGCTCATGCCCTATCCGCTAGCCCCAGGCGCCCTGCAGCACGAGCACCAGATAGCGGGCCGCGATGACGACCAAGGCCAGAGCGTTCACCCATCGCCTGCTGGAGAACCAGATCGCGATGACCCCGGCATAGTAAAGAATCGCCGTCCACGACTGGGAGATGTCAAGCCACGAGGCTGTCCAGACCGCGAGGCCATCCGGGACGAGCAGCAATGTGCCGACGTCATAAAGGAGAACTCCGGCGACTGTCAGCACGCCGATCACGAACCGCCGCCGTTCGAGGTAGTGGTTGTCGAGGTCGCTCCAGCCTGCGAACGATTTCGGAAAGACCACGCTTGCGGCGACATAGTAGAAGCCGGAGATCGCGATGCCGACGACAAGTGCCAGATAGGTGACCTCGGCGTCCCGATACTGCTGCCAGGCGTAGAGCCAGAAGGCGGCGAGATCGAGCAGCAGGAACAGAGCGAGCAGAGGCGTCAGCACGCCCACCCGCACCGCGCGACGCTCCTCCACCAGCCTTGCCACGCCGGCGATGACCTCCGCCACCGACAGGCCGAGCACCAGGCCGAACAGGGTGAAGAAAAACTCGAAGTCGCTCACCCGGCCCCCCGACCGTGAATCACCCAGTCACGCTACTTCCAGATCGGCGTTCCGTCACCCGGAAGGCCCAGCCGGCTCCACATCTCCGACACCCGCTCGACCACTGCCTCGTCCATCCGGATGACCTCGCCCCACTCCCGCTTCGTCTCGGGCGGCCACTTGTCCGTCGCGTCCAGGCCGATCTTGGAGCCCAGGCCGCTCTCGGGGCTGGCGAAGTCGAGGTAGTCGATAGGGGTGTTCTCGATGACGGTGATGTCGCGGGCCGGGTCCATCTTGGTGGAGATGGCCCACATCACGTCCTTCCAGTCGCGGGCGTCGATGTCGTCGTCCACGACGATGACCCATTTGGTGTACATGAACTGGCGCAGGAAGCTCCAGACGCCCAGCATCACCCGCTTGGCGTGGCCGGGATAGGCCTTCTTCATCGACACCACGGCGATGCGGTAGCTGCACCCCTCGGGCGGCAGCCAGAAGTCGACGATCTCCGGGAACTGGGCGCGCAGCAGCGGGATGAACACCTCGTTCAGCGCCTCACCCAGCACGCTGGGCTCATCCGGCGGACGGCCAGTGAAGGTGGTCAGATAGATCGGATCGCGCCGCATGGTGATGGCGCTGACCTGGAACACCGGGAAGGTCTCGACCGAGTTGTAGTAGCCGGTGTGGTCGCCGTAGGGGCCCTCGGGCGCGTGCTCGTCCAGCAGGACATGGCCCTCCAGCACGATCTCGGCGCGGGCGGGGACCATCAGCGGCACGGTCTTGCAGGGCACCAGCTCGGCCTTCTGGCCGCGCATCAGGCCGGCGAACTGATACTCCGACAGGGTGTCCGGCACGGGCGTCACAGCCGCCAGGATCGTGCCGGGATCGGCCCCCAGAACGACGGCGCACGGCAACGGCCCGGTCTTCTTCTTCTTGTGCCGGGCATAGTGCTGGGCCCCGCCGCGATGCGCCAGCCAGCGCATGATCGCCCGATCCTTGCCCAGCACCTGCATGCGATAGATGCCCAGGTTGAAGTCGTCTTCGCGGTCCTCGCTCGGCCCCTTGGTGACCACCAGGCCCCAGGTGATCAGCGGCGCGGGCTCTCCGGGCCAGCAGGTCTGGATGGGCAAGGACGTCAGGTCGACCTGGTCGCCCTTCAGCACCACCTCCTGCACAGGGGCGGACTTCACGACCTTGGGCCGCATGGCCATGACGGTCTGGGCGAGCGGGAGCAGCTCCATCGCCTCGCCGAAGCCGCGCGGCGGCGTCGGGTTCTTCAGGAAGGCCAGAAGCTCGCCCACCTCCCGCAGTTCGGCGGCCGTGGTGCGCTGCTTCTTCTCCAGCGTCACGCCCATCGCGACGCGCTTGACGGTGCCGAACAGGTTGGCCAGCGCCGGGATCGGGCTGATCGAGCCGTCGGGCATGACCGGCTTCTCGAACAGGACCGCCGGACCGCCGTTCCGCAGAAGCCGGGTCTGGATCTCGGTCATCTCCAGCACAGTCGAGACAGGCTCGGTCACGCGGACCAGCTCGCCCTGCGCCTCCAGCACCGTGATGAACTCGCGCAGGTCTCTGTATGCCATGAGCGGGTGGTAGAGCGGGCGAGCGTCGCTGTCACCCGTCCGGCCCGCGCACCGATTGCGGCACAGGCGCGCGTCGGCCATATGCGGGCCATGCCCGACAGTCCCGCGCCCGCCGACCTTCTGCACGATCTTGTCCGAGACGCCCTGAAGGCCGGAGCCGACGCCGCGGAAGCCGTCTCGTCCGAACGAGCGTCCCTTTCGGTCGGGGTCCGCAACGGCGCGCTGGAGGACGTCGAGCGCGAGGAGAGCCGCGATCTCGGCCTGCGCGTCTTCGTCGGACGGCGACAGGCGACGGTCTCGGCGTCCGATCTGTCGGAAGCGACCCGGGCGCGGCTGGTCGAACGCGCCGTCGCCATGGCGCGGCTGGCGCCGGAAGATCCCTACAACGACATCACCCCGCGCGATCAGCTGGCCGCTGGGCCGTTCCGCGACCTCGACCTGTTCGACCCCAGCGAGCAGTCGGCCGCCGAACTGGAAGCCGTATCCCGTGAAGCTGAAGCGGTTGCGCTGGCCACGCCCGAGGTCGCCCGGTCCGAGGGCGCCGGCGCGGGCTATTCTTCCTCGCGCTGGAGGCTGGTCACGTCGGAGGGCTTCGACGGCCGCTACGAGGCCACCGGCTTCTCGCTCCACGCCAGCGTCATCGCCGAGCGCGACGGGGCCATGGAGCGCGGCGGAGAGGGCCGCACCACCCGCCACCTCTCCGACCTGCCCTCGCCCGAGGCCATCGGCGCCGAGGCCGGACGCAAGGCCGCCGCCCGCCTGGGACCACGAAAGATCGCCTCGACCACCGCGCCCGTGATCTTCGATCGCCGGATCGCCACCCAGGTGCTGTCGCCCCTGATCGGCGCCGTCGCCGGACCGTCGGTGGCGCGCGGCACGTCCTTCCTGATGGGGCGTATGGGCCAGCAGGTGCTGGCCAGGGGCGTCAGCGTCATCGACGACCCGTTCAGAGTACGCGGCCTGGGCTCCACCCCCTTCGACGACGAAGGCTCGCCGGTCGAAGAGATCGCCATTGTGGAGGACGGCGTGCTGAAGACCTGGCTGCTCAATCGCGCCGCCGCCGCCCAGCTGGGCCTGAAGACCACCGGCCACGCCTCGCGGGGCTCCGCCGGACCTCCGGGCGTCTCGACCCACAACCTGCACCTGACGCCGGGCGAGCGGGATCAGGCCGGCCTGATGGCCGACGCCGGAACCGGCCTGGTCGTCACTGGCATGTTCGGACCGTCGCTGAATCCCAACACCGGCGACTGGTCGGCGGGCGTCCACGGCTTCTGGTTCGAGAACGGCGAGATCGCCTATCCGGTCAGCGAGATCACCGTCGCCGGCAAGCTGGCCGAGTTCATGCTGAGGCTGGTCCCGGGCTCGGACCTGGAATTCCGCGGCTCGGCCAACAGCCCGTCCCTGCTGATCGACGGCGTCGCCATCGCCGGCAAATGACAGGCCTCGACGCCGACCTGACCCTGATCCGCGAGGCGGCGCTCGCGGCCGGCGCCCTGGCCGAGGCGGAACGGGCGCGGGGGCTCGAGATCACGTCCAAGCCCGGCGGATCGCCGGTGACCAGCGCCGACCTCGCCGTCGACGCCATGCTGAAGGACCGGCTGCTGGAGGCCCGCCCAGACTACGGCTGGCTGTCGGAAGAGACCTGGGACGGGCCCGAACGACTGACCCGGCGGCGCATCTTCGTCGTCGATCCCATCGACGGCACCGTCGCCTTCATGAAGGGCCGCCCGTGGTGGTGCGTGCCCATCGCGGTCGTCGAGGACGGCCAGCCCGTCGCCGCCGTCATCCATGTGCCCGCGACCGGCGAGACATATGAAGCCACGGCCGGCGGCGGCGCCCGCCTGAACGGCCGCCCGATCGCTGCCTCCGACGAGACCACCCTGGACGACGCCGCCGTGCTCGCCGACGCCCGCCTCATGGAAGGCCCGCACTGGCCCGAGCCCTGGCCGCCCATGCGCTATGAGAAGAGGAACGCCCTCGCCTATCGGATGGCGCTCGTGGCGTCTGGAGCCTTCGACGCCGCCATCGCGCTGACGCCCAAATGGGATTGGGACGTCTGCGCCGGGGCCCTGATCGCGGCCGAGGCTGGGGCCAGGGTGTCCGACCACCACGGCCGCCCCTGGCGCTTCAACCAGCCTGACCCCCGACAGGCCAGCCTGGTCTGCTCGGCTCCGGCGCTCCACCCGTTGATCATCCGGCGCACTGCGCCTATCCCGCTGCGCCAGTAACGCCCCCTCCCCCGGACGCCTCCCATGACCGACGCCCCCAACACCGCCGATCCCCAGCTGCTGCACCTCGTCATCGGGGGAGAGCTGCGCCACCTGGACCAGCCGGTCTTCCGTGACCTGAGCAAGGTCGAGTTCGTCGGCGCCTTCGGCAACTACGCCGAGGCCAAGGCAGCCTGGAAGGCCCGGGCCCAGGCGACGGTGGACAACGCCCACATGCGCTACTTCATCCTGCACGCCCACCGGCTGATCGACCCGCGCGGCGACGCCTGAGCCCGCTCCGGGGCCAATGGTCGCGGTCGGAACCGTCACGGCGACGTTCGCGCTGTTTCGGTCTAGGTTCCGCCAGAGCACAGGAGCGATCCCATGACCCCGACCCTGATCGTGCTGAGCCTGCTGGCGCTGGGCGTCGCCATCGTCGCCATCGCCACGCGCCAGACGCCGTCCCGCCCCTATGAGCAGCGCAAGGAGCAGGACACCGCCTGGGGCGAGCCGCCGACGCCCGCGGAACAGGCCGCCGACCCCTTCGCCCATGCGCCCCTGCCTCAAGCTGCGAACGAACTGGCGCGCGAGCCGGAGCGTCAGGCATGACCCTGTTCGGAACCACGCTGGACGGCATGCAGATCGCGGCCCTGGTCGGGCTGTTGGCCACGTTGGTGATCTGGGTCTTCGCGCTGCGGGACGCCGACGGCTACCGGCGATGGTTCAGGGGTTGGTCCAGCGAGAAGAAGGCGGAGACCCGCAAACGCGACGAGCCGCCGTCGCGCACCCCGACCGGCCCCTGGGGCTGAGCCCTACTCTCGCCGGAGAAGCTTCTCGGTCAGCACTGTCCCCCACCAGTTGGCGCGGAAATCCTTGCGCATGGCCTGAGGGTCGTAGGCGTCGCTTTCGACCCACTCCATGAAACCCACGCCGGTCGGTTCGACCTCCCGGACGTAGGTCTCGAGGAAGTGATCAAGCACGCCGGTCAGGCCTTCGCGGCTGTGCAGATACTTCTTTGACAGCTCCTGCATCGCCTGGGAGATCGGCTCACCCAGGTGGAAATGGCGATAGAAGACCGCCATCAGACCCGCCCGGTCCGCGCCGGACTTGCAGTGTATCAGCGCCGGATACTCGATGCTGGCGAACAGGTCGCGCGCGCGGCGCACCCGGTCCTTGCCCGGCGGATCGCGGCTGTCCAGCGGGGCGTCGATCAGGGTCAGCCCCAGCCGCTCGCAGGCCGCCTTCTCCAGCCAGTAGTACCCCTCGTCCCTCTGGCCGCGCAGGTTGATGACGGTCTTGATCCCCCGATTGGCCCAGCCCTCCAGCTGGCGCGGCGAGGGCTGGTTGGTCCGCACCAGATCCGGCCCCAGCCAGTGGGCGTTCTGGAACGCCAGCCGCAGGAAGGCGTGGTCGTTCCAGAAGTAGTCGCGCTCGGCGGCCTTGCGGCCCGCCTCGGTCGCCATGTCGAACCGGCTGGTCATGGGCAGCGCAGATAGCGAGCCTCGCCGACCGGCGCCACCGGCGATCTCCGGCGGACTTCGCTTGACTTGCTCGGCGGAGCGTCCGACCTCCGGCGGATGACTTCGCCTGCTCCGAACCCGGACGCCCCGCCCGCGCCGTCGCGCGGCCTGCTGGCGCGCGTCTGGCGGGATTATCTGTCGCGACGCCGCGGCGCCCTGATCCTGTCGCTGATCTGCGCGGCCGTGGCCGGGATCAGCACGGCGACCGTGCTTCAGCTGCTCCAGCCCGCCATCGACGGCATGTTCCTGGGCCAGCCGGTCAGCGTGCTCGGCGGCCTGTTCCGCATTCCGTCGGAGGACGCGCTCTGGGGCGTGCCGGTCGTCATCGTCGGCGTAGGCTTCGTTTCGACCGTCGCCGCGCTCGGTCAGGCGGCGCTGGTCAATCGCATCGGCCACGGCGTGGTCGGCGACATTCAGGTGCGGCTGTTCGGGGCCATGATCCGGGCCGACCTGGCGCGGCTGCGCAGCCAGCATTCCGGCGCCTTCGTCTCCTCGGTCCTGTTCGACGCCAATCTGGTGCGCGAAGCCTTCACCAACGGGGTCGTCAACTACACCCAGCATGCCCTGACCCTGGTCGCGGTGCTCGGCTATATGCTGTGGCTGGACTGGAAGATGACGTTGGTCGTTTTCCTCGGCGCGCCCGTCATCGCCTGGATCATCCGCCGCTTCGGCAAGCGGATGCGCAAGGCCACGACCGGGGCCATGGTCGAGACCGAGAACCTGTCGACCGCCCTGATGGAGAACCTCGACGGCGTCCGCCTGGTCAAGATCGAGAACCGTGAGGCGGCCGAGGAAGCCCGCGTCGGCGAAGTCGTGTCGCGCCGCCAGAAGCACGTCATCAAGTCGGCCGACAGTCGCGCCTTCGCCGGGCCGTCGTCGAACCTCGTCGCCGTCCTGATCGTCGCGGCCATCATGGCCTATGCGGGCTGGCAGGCGCGGCAGGACCAGCTGACCATCGGCGCCTTCGCCGCCTACGTCGGCCTTCTGATGTCGGCGGGCCAGTCGCTGAGGCAGGTGACCAATCTTCAGACGGTCATGACCGAGGGGATGACGGCGGCGCGCCGGCTGTTCGGCGCGCTCGACATCGCTCCAGAGATCCGAGAGGCGGCCACGCCCCGGCCCTTGCCCGCCGGGCCGGTGACGATCGTCTTCGAGGACGTGTCCTTCGCCTACGGGGCTGCGGGGCCGACGCTGTCCGACGTGTCCTTCACCGTGGCCCCGGGCGAGACCGTCGCCCTCGTGGGCCCGTCCGGCGGCGGCAAGTCCACCCTGCTGAGCCTCCTGCCGCGCTTCTACGACGTCACCGCCGGAGCCGTGACGCTGAATGGCGTCGACCTGCGAGAGCTCAGCCTGACGGATCTCCGCGACCGCATCGCGCTGGTGACGCAGGAACCCTTCCTGTTCGACGACACCGTCGCCGCCAACATCGCCTATGGTCGGCCGAGTGCCTCCCAGAAGGAGATCGAGGCGGCGGCGAGGGCGGCGGCGGCGCACGACTTCATCATGGCACTTCCCGAAGGCTACGCCACCCGCGCGGGCGAGGCGGGCTTGCGCCTGTCGGGAGGCCAGCGTCAGCGCATCGCCATCGCCCGCGCCTTCCTGAAGGACGCGCCAATCCTGCTGCTCGACGAGGCCACCTCGGCGCTCGACACCGAAAGCGAAGGCTTGGTCCAAGCCGCGCTGGAGCGGCTGATGGCGGGCCGATCAACGTTGATGATCGCCCACAGACTATCCACGGTGCGCCACGCGGACCGCATCCTGGTGCTGGAAGGCGGCCGCATCGTTGAGAGCGGAAGCCACGACGCCCTGGTGAGGCGGGGCGGGCTCTACAGCCGCTTGGCGAAGGCGCAATCTCTGGACGGGACGCCTTCCGTCGCCTCGGTCGCCTGACGTGAGACCGCTGAGGAACCCGGTCATCCAGAGCTTGCTGGCGTCGCTTCTGGCCGCCTGGATGCGGTTCTGCTTCGCCACCATCCGCTGGACCTACGAGGGTCGCGAACATGCCGAGGCTGTGTGGGCGGCGAAAGGCGGCGTCATCTGCGCCTTCTGGCATTCCCGCATCGGGCTTTCGCCCGCCTGCTGGGACCTGACGCGAGCACAGCCCGCCAAGGCGTTGATTTCGCTGAGCGCCGACGGCGAGTTCATCGCCAAGGCCGTGGCTCGCCAAGGCTTCCCCGCCGTGCGAGGCTCCTCGGCCAACAAGGACAAGGCCGACGCCGCCAAGGGCGGATCGCGCGCGCTGCGCGATGGGCTGAAGCAGCTGAAGGTGGGAGCGCTCGCCATCACGCCGGACGGCCCGCGCGGTCCGGCGAGGGTCATGGCCGAGGGGATGCCGTTGATGGCCCGCATGTCCGGCGCGCCGGTGCTGATGATCGGCATGAGCTGCAATCCTGCGATCCGGCTGAACAGCTGGGACCGGGCGCTCCTGCCCCTGCCCTTCGCGCGCGGGGCCATCGTCTATGATCTCGAACACTATCCAGACGGCGCCGACCTCGCCGAGGTCACCGCCGCCTGGACCGAGCGCTTGACCGCCGTGGAGGCTCGCGCCGACGCCCTGACGGGGCTGGAGCGCTTATGAGCCTCGCCCTGACCGCCTACCGCCTCCTCACGCGGATGCTGGAGCCCTTGGCCCCGCGCCTGCTCGACGCCCGCGCCAAGCAGGGCAAGGAGGACCCGCGCCGGGTGGACGAGCGGCTGGGCGTCGCGGGCGTGGAGCGGCCGCCGGGCGACCTCGTCTGGCTGCACGGCGTCAGCGTCGGGGAGACGCTGTCGCTGTTGCCGGTCGTCGAGCGGTTCCGGAAGAGCCGTCCCGACCTGACGGTGCTGGTCACCTCCGGCACGGTGACCTCGGCCGAGCTGCTGGCCCAGCGACTGCCGCCCGGCGTGATCCACCAGTTCGCCCCGGTCGACGCCCCCGGCGCCGTCGCGGCCTTTCTCGATCACTGGCGGCCCGCGCTCGGCGTCTTCGTCGAAAGCGAGCTCTGGCCCAGTCTGATCCTGGCGGCCAAGGCGCGCGGCGTGCCTCTGGCGCTCGTCAGCGCCCGCATCACTGAGAAGACCGCCGAGGGCTGGGCGCGCTTCCCAGGCGCGGCGCGGACCATCGTCGGAGCGTTCGACCGCATCCTGCCGCAGGACATCGTGTCGGCGGACCGCATCCAGGCGCTGGGCGGGCGAATCGACGGGCTGGTCAATCTGAAGCTATCGGGCGGCCCCCTGCCCCACGACGCCCGCGCCTTCACAGCCCTGTCGGCGGCCATCGGCGACCGCCCCGTGGTCGTCGCCGCCTCGACCCATGAGGGCGAGGAGATCGCCATCGTCCGTGCGCTGGATCACCTGACCGAGCGATTGTGCCTGATCCTAGTCCCACGCCATCCGGAGCGCGGCGGCGAGATCGCGACCGCCCTCACTCGCGACGGCTACCGCTTCGCCCTGCGCTCGCGAGGCACGGCGCCGAACGCCGAGACCGACATCTACGTCGCTGATACGCTCGGCGAACTCGGTCTGTTCCTCAGGCTGGCGGATGTGGTGGTCATGGGGGGATCGTTCGGCTCGTTCCTCGGCCGCGAGCCCTGGGGCGGGCACAATCCGCTGGAGCCCGCGAGGCTGGGCAAGCCCGCCGTCGCCGGCCCCGACGCCGCCAACTGGCGCGAGGTCACCGAGGCCCTGACGGCGGCGGGCGGCCTCGCCGTCGTCGCCTCGCCCGGAGACCTGCCCGCCGTGGTCGCCCCCCTGCTGAACGATCCGGCGGCGGCCAAGGCCATGGGCGAACGCGCCCGCCGCGCCGCCGCCGACGCCGGAGCGGGTCTGGACCGGCTGTGGGAGACGCTGCAGCCGCTGTTGCCGAGGGCCGCCCGGTGAAGCTCTCGACCCCTCGTTGGTGGTACGAACGGTCCGGACGCCACGGGCGGGTGACGCGCACCCTGCTGAAGCCCGCCTCCTGGCTGTGGGCGGCGGCGACGGCGCGGCGGATCGCCAGGACGCCCGGCGAGGACGTCGGCGTCCCGGTCATCTCCATCGGCAATCTGACGGTCGGCGGCTCGGGCAAGACGCCGGTCGCGCGCGAGGTGCTGCGGCTGCTGCGCGCCTCCGGCGTGGAGGCGCATGGCCTGTCGCGTGGCTACGGCGGGCGGCTGGCAGGGCCGGCGGGTGTCGATCCGGCCCGCCACTCGGCCAGCGACGTCGGCGACGAACCTCTGATGCTCGCGGGCGAGGCCCCGATGTGGGTCGCGCGCGATCGCGTCGCCGGGGCTCGGGCGGCCGTGGCGGCCGGCGCTCAGGCCCTCGTTCTGGACGACGGCCACCAGAACCCGGCGCTGAAGAAGACGCTGAGCCTGGTCGTCGTGGACGGGGAGACGCGCGGCGACGAATGGCCCTTCGGCGACGGCTCGGTCTTCCCCTCCGGCCCGATGCGCGAGCCGTTGAAGGCCGGGCTGGCGCGCGCCGACGCCGTGGTCGTTCTGCTGCCCGCCGACGCGCCCAAGGCCGATCCGGAACTGCTCGCCCTGTTCGGCGCCCTGCCCGTCTTCATCGCCCGGCTGGAGCCCAAGGGGCCGCCGCCCTCCGGCCCCCAGGTCGGTTTCGCGGGCATCGCCAAGCCGTGGAAGGTCGAGCGCGCGCTCAAGGCCGCCGGCTGCCACCTGAAGGATTTCGCGCCTTTTCCGGACCACGCCGACTACAGCGCCGAGGACCTCGCCTTCCTCGCCGACCGCGCCGCCCTGTTCGACGCGGGCCTGGTCACAACGGAGAAGGACTGGGTCCGCCTGCCGCCCGACTGGCGGGAGCGAGTCAAGGCGTGGCCGGTCGTGGCGCGGTTCGAGGACGAGGCGGCGTTCGCGGCCCTGCTGACAGCTCAGGCGTAGCGCCGCCGCCGCTCCGCGTTGATCAGCGTCGACCGCACGAAATCCGCGGGCGGGTCGGTCTCGGCCAGCACGGCTTCCTTGATGGCGCGCGGCTCGCCGAACAGGTGGCCCTGGGCGATAGTCACGTCGAGCTCGAGGATGTCGACGATCTGGCGCTCGCTCTCGCACTTCTCGGCGATGACCTCGATGCCGTATCGGCGGGTCAGCTGGGCGAAGTCGGCGGCCTGGATGTCGCGCAACGACGGGATCGGCGCTCCGCCGTCCATGTCCAGCAGCTGTTCGATCAGCAGGTCGGCGGCGACCTTGATGAACTTCACGTCCGACCGTTGCAGGTCGTTGAAATCCAGGTCGAGCGTCTGCACCTTGTCCAGCGAGAAGCGGAAACCCAGGTCGGCCAGCTTGGCCATGTTCCTCGCCTCGACCGCGCCGCGCGCGTCGAAGGTCGCCTGGCCCAGCTCGAAGATGAGGGCCTGGTTCAGGTCGCGGTTCTCGCTGAGGAACTGCAGGAACTGCGGGAAGAAGGTCTCGTCGCCAAGACTGGACAGGGCCACGTTGCAGAACACGCCGACCTTGCGGTCCTGCCGCGCCAGCCGCCGCACGATCTGGGCGCAGCGGAACAGCAGCAGGTTGTCGATGGCCGGCACCAGCCCCTCGCCTTCGGCGATCGACAGATACTCGGCCGGCATCATCACCCGGTCGGTGGAATCGCGCAGGCGGGTGAAGCTCTCGTAGAACACCGTCCGCCGCTGCGGCAGGGTCACGACGGGCTGCAGATACAGGTCAACGCGGTTCTCGCTCAGCGCGTCGTGGACAGTCTTGAGCAGCAGGTTCGACTGTTGGAACCGGCGGGCCTCGGCGCTATCGGGCGGGACCATCGGCGTGACCGTCAGCCGCTCGTCGATCGAGGCGCTCATCTGCTGGATCAGGTCCTCCAGCATGCGGACCTCGCCGGACAGCTCCTCGGTGCGGGTCAGAGCGCCCGCCTCGATGGCCTGGGCCAGGTCGCCGAGCGCGCCTTGCGTCTGCTCCATCGCATCGGCCAGCAGGCGATGGGCCTCGCGCACGGCGTCGATCTCGGCTTTCAGGCGACGGCGCTCGGCCGCGCCCGCGATCACGGCATGGGCCGCGCCCAGCACGCCCAGCATGCCGAAGGTCGCCGCGATCCCCGGCCCGAGGCCCAGCCCCGCCCGCCACAGGAAGGCGCCCACCGTCATCGCCAGGAAGACGTAGCCGAAGAACAGGAAGCCGTTGGTCAGTGCACGCATGGGAACGGGTTTGTCCGACTTCCCGGATGGAATCGGCCGAGTATCAGGCTATCAGGGCCGGACCGCTAGGGCTGTCCCCACTTTATCCGTGCACCCCGGCGAAGGCCGGGGTCCAGATGGCTGACGCCGCCGCTGGACGCCGCGCGATAGTGCGTTATCCAAGCCGTCTGAAAGTGGATCTGGACCCCGGCCTTCGCCGGGGTGCTCGGTGAGAAGGAAATCAATCGCATGGAACTGTTCGACCTCACCGGCAAGAGCGCCATCATCACCGGCTCCTCCAAGGGGATCGGCAAGGCGATCGCCGAACGGCTGGCCGAGCACGGCGCCAATGTCGTCATCTCGTCGAGGAAGGCCGGACCGTGCGACGAGGTCGCCGCGGCGATCAACGCCAAACACGGCGAGGGCCGCGCCATCGCCATCCCCGCCAACATCGCCTCCAAGGACGACCTGCAGCGCCTGGTCGACGAGACCAACGCGGCCTTCGGCAAGATCGACATCCTGATCTGCAACGCCGCGACCAACCCTTACGCCGGGCCGATGGCGGGCATCACCGACGAGCAGTTCGACAAGATCCTCCAGAACAACGTGGTCTCCAATCACTGGCTGATCCAGATGGTCGCGCCCCAGATGCTGGAGCGGAAGGACGGGGCGATCACCGTCGTGTCCTCGATCGGCGGCCTGCGCGGCAACGCCCTGATCGGCGCCTACAACATCTCCAAGGCCGCCGACATGCAGCTGGTGAGGAACCTCGCCGTCGAGTGGGGGCCGTCCAACGTACGGGTCAACTGCATCGCGCCGGGCCTCGTCCAAACCGATTTCGCCCGATACCTGTGGGAGAACCCCGAGATCCTGAAGGTCGCCACCGACCCCGCGCCGCTCCGCCGCATCGGCCAGCCGGACGAGATCGCCGGCGCGGCGGTCTATCTGTCGTCGCCGGCCTCCAGCTACATGACCGGCCAGACCCTGGTCGTCGACGGCGGCATCACCATTGCCTGGTGAGGACGCCCGCCGGGTGTCCTTCCGCCAGGACCTGATCTGGCGGCTGGAGGCGGCGGCCTTCGCCGGCTTCATCGGCTTGATGCGCCTGATCGGGCTGGAGGCGGCGTCGAACTTCGGCGGCTGGGTGCTGAAGACGCTGGGTCCGAAGACCGGCACACATCGCACGGTCATCCGCAACCTGCGCATCGCGTTTCCCGACATGGACCCCGAGGAGCGCCAACGACTCGCCGTCGCCCAGTGGGAACAGACTGGCCGCACCTTCGCCGAGACCGCCGTCATGGACCGTCTGACGCCCGCGTCCGGCCGGATCGACGTTGTCGGCGCCGAGCGGCTGGAGGCCGTTCGCGTCTCGGGCCAGCCGGTCGTCTTCGTCTCTGGTCACCTCGCCAATATCGAGACGATGGCGGCGGTGCTGGTGGCCTCCGGCGTGCCGGTCCAGGTCACCTACCGCGCCGCCAACAACCCCTATGTCGACCGCCAGATCGTGGCCGCCCGCGCCCGCTATGGCGTCAAGCTGTTCGCGCCCAAGGGTGGCGACGGCGCGCGAGAACTGCTCGCCGGCATGGCGCGCGGCGAGAGCGTGGCCCTGATGAACGATCAGAAGTTCTCAGAAGGCCCCGAGGTCCTCTTCTTTGGCCAGCCGGTGAACGCCGCCCCGGGCCCCAGCCGCCTGGCGCTTCGCTTCGGCACGGTGATCCAGCCCATGAGCGTGGTCCGCCTGCCGGGCGTTCGATTCCGCGTCACCGCCCACGAACCCATCGAACTCGCGCAAACCGGCGACCGTCAGGCCGACATCAAAGCCGGCGTCCAGGCCATCACCACCTTCATCGAGGAGCGCGTGCGAGAGCACCCCGTCGACTGGTTCTGGGTCCACAAGCGATGGCCAGACCGGGTCTACGCCGCACTCGACCCCGCGCCCTCGACCGCCGCATCGGCCTGATCCGTCGAGCGCCGGAACGGCCCCTTGTAGTTCGGGGTGTTCACCCTGCGTCGATCCGGTCCGAAGTAGTCGGGAGTCTTCACGAATGGCCGGGGCCGCATGATCACCGCCTGGATGCGGTCGAACACCGCCTTGGCGGTGATTGGCTTGACCACGAACTCGGTCACGCCTGCGTCCCGGGCTTCGACCACCCGGCTCCTTTCAGAGTGGCCGGTCATCATGATGATCGGCAGGTACGGATTGGCGCTGTCGGGGCTGTTCCGGATCAGACGCGTGAACTCCACCCCGTCCAGCGGGAACATGTTGAAGTCGACGATGGCCAGATCCACAGGGTAGTCCCGGACGCAGTCGAGCGCGGCGGCGCCGTCGGACACCTCACGGATGCTGCGCACACCCGCCGATTGCAAGATCGCGGCGGTGATGGCGCGCATGTGCTGGTTGTCGTCGACCAGCAAGACGTGGAGCGATTGCAGTGAGGACATGACTTCGCGGATGGGCGACCGGTATCGACGGTCAGGGCGACAGGTTAAGGACGCAGAGTCGCCGCGTCCATGTCCTTCTAAAGCTGCGCTTTATGAGTAACCAGTTTCGGGCGCGGATTGTCCGACCATCAGCGCCGGATTCATCTGCCGATCGCGCCACCGCATGCGCCAGCACAGATGTGGGCCGGTCGCTCGACCCGTCATCCCGACCGCGCCTATGACCTGTCCGCGGCTGATTCGCTGGCTCGGCAGCACGTCGATGCGGGATTGATGCAGATAGGCGGTGATCAGTCCCTGGCCGTGATCGATCAAGGTCAGGCCGCCCTCGAAATGCATCCCCGGTTGCGCCAGGGTGACGACGCCGTCGGCCGGCGCCCGGATGGGCGTCCCCTGAGGCGCGGCCAGATCAATGCCGTAGTGCGGCCGCGCCGGCGTGCCGTTCAGCACGCGCTGAGAGCCCCATTCGCTGGACACCCGAAACGTCGCCAGGGGCCAGTCGAACCCTGACCGGAAGTCATCGCCGTCTCTGCGGCTGGCGAAGCCCTCGGTCTTAATCGCCACCTCGCGCTGGATGCGTTCCAGCAACGCCGGGTCGCTCGGCTCGACTGTGGAGGGCGGCAGACCGTCGATGCGGGTCGAGGGGAACTGCCCGCGCGCGACCGGCAAGGTCCGGCGTTCGGATCGTGCGCCCGAACGCGCTTCCAGCATCACCGAGCTTGGGGCGTCCCGGTCGAAGCCGATGACGAACAGGCCACCGGCGGACGCCGTCGCCAGCGCCTCTCCGTCGATGAAGATCAGAGCACGCGGCCAGGTCCGGCCCATGACGAACCCGCCCTGAACCATGCGGCCGGACAGGACGAGGTCGGCGGGATCACGCGACCATGCGGGCGCGGCCAGCGCCGCCGCGGCGCAGACCAGCAGGCCGCGCCGGTCGGGCGTCACGTCTCGACCATCCGCGACAGCGCCTCGGCGGGACCGTAGTAGGCCTCCTGCCGCTCGGCGGACCAGTAACGCAGCGCCTCCAGCGGAATGGGCCGATCCGTCACCGCGCACCGCACGAAGGGGCCGGGCTTGAGCACGGCGAACTCGCCGTCGCCGTAATGGAGGGATGCGGGTTGAGGCACGCTGGTCATGGCCGCCAGCCTAGCGGCAAACCGTCGGTCAGAACAGGTCGCCCTGATCCAGAACCGACGCCTTCGGCCGAGCCGAAGGGCGCGGCCGAACCGGGGCCTCGCCCTCGACCCGCGCGCCGCGCGAGCCGTCTGGGAAGACCAGGCTCACCGCCTGCCCCGGTGCAAGCTCGGCCGCCGAGGTGATCATCCGGCCCGTCTCGTCGTCGATGCGGGCGAAGCCGGGCTTGGGCCGCTTCGGATCAAGCGTGGCCAGCGCGCGCACCAAGGCGGCGAGCCGCGCTTCCGCCCGCTCTCGCGCCAGAGGCAAAGGTCGCTCCAGCCTCGCCGAAAGCGCCTCCAGCCGCGCCTGCCTCTGATCCAATCGGCGCCGGATCGGTTCGTCGCTCAGTCGCGCGGAGACCCGCAGCAGCCGTTGCTCATGCTTGGCGCGATTGGCCGCCAGCGCCCCCGCCAGTCGCGCCCCCTGCCCGTCCAGCCGCGCTGATCGCTGCTCCACGACCCTGTGGAGCAGCCCCGGCCCGAGCCGCGCCGCCGCGCCGGCCAGCCGACGATGATGCGCCTCCGTGTTCCGGTGCAGCCCCGCCAGCAGCCGGCTCGCCGCATGATCCAGCCGCTGCTGCGGAATAGCGACCAGCTCCTCCGGCCGCGCCGGCAGACCGCGCGCCACGGCCCTCAGCCGCACGCGCCGATCCTCCAGCAGCCGCGCGCCCGCCCGGTCCAGGCGACGCTCCAGGTCAGTGACGAAGGCGCGCAGCTCCGCCAGCACCGGCGTCGCCATCTCGGCCGCGCCCGTCGGCGTCGGCGCGCGCCGGTCCGAGACGAAGTCGATTAGCGTGGTGTCGGTCTCGTGCCCGACTGCGGAAATGATCGGGATGCCCGCCGCCGCGACCGTCCGCGCCAGGGCCTCGTCATTGAAGGCCCAGAGGTCCTCGACCGACCCCCCGCCCCGCGCGACGATCAGCAGGTCGGGGCGCGGAACCGGCCCGCCGGGCGAAAGCGCATCAAACCCCCGGATCGCCGCCGCGACCTGGCCGCTCGCCGCCTCGCCCTGAACCACCACCGGCCAGACGATCACATGGCAAGGCCAGCGTTCCGCCAGTCGATGCAGGATATCGCGGATCACCGCCCCCGTCGGGCTGGTGATCACGCCGATCACCCGCGGATAGAGCGGGATCGGCCGCTTGCGCGACGATTCGAACAAGCCTTCGCCGGCCAGCCGCGCCTTCAGCCGCTCCAGCTGGGCCAGCAAGGCGCCGGCGCCCGCCGCCTCCATCGACTCGATCACGATCTGATAGGACGACCGCGCCGGATAGGAGGTGATCTTGCCGGTGACGATGACCTCCAGCCCCGTCTGCGGCTGCACGCCCAGCCCGCGCACCGAGCCCTTCCAGACCACGCCGTCGATGCAGGCCTTGTCGTCCTTCAGCGTCAGATAGACGTGGCCCGAGGCGTGGCGATTGACCTTGGACACCTCGCCGCGCAGCCGCACATGGCCAAACCGGTCCTCCAGCGTCCGCTTCAGCGCGAAGGACAGCTCCGAGATCGACAGTGGCGGGTTGTTGTCGCGCGCGGGCGACGCCTCAGCCAAGGCGGCGCCCCCAAAGACGTAGTCGTCGGTCATGCCGGCGAGTCTAGACGGGATGCGGGGGTGCGGAAACCACCGGGTTGGGCCTATACCCGTTCCATGAGCCAGCACGACATTCCACCCTACGACGAGGACGACCCGCGCGAGCGGGAGCTGCGCCGACGCAGCGGAACGCCAACCCTCGGGCCTTGGCTGATCGTCGGGCTGCTGATGATGCTGGCCTTCGGGGCCTACGTCGTCTTCTACATGCTCTGAGCAAGGTCTCGACCCTTGACCGACCCGGCCCGCGCGGCCATTGCGCGGGGATGGACATCCTCCTCGTCGGGTCGGGTGGGCGAGAGCACGCCCTGGCCTGGAAAATCCGCCAGTCGCCGCTGGTCGAGCGCCTCTACTGCGCTCCGGGGAACCCGGGGATCGCCAAGGTCGCCGAGTGCCTGCCCGGCTACAAGGCGAACGACGGAGAGGGTCTGGCGCGGCTGGCGCGCGAGCTGGGCGTAGGCCTCGTCGTGGTCGGCCCCGAGGTGGCGCTGGAGGCGGGCCTCGCCGACCGTCTGAACGCCGCGGGCATCCCCTGCTTCGGTCCGACGCAGCGCGCGGCGCAGCTGGAGACCTCCAAGGCTTTTTCCAAGGCCTTCATGGCGCGCCACGAGATCCCCACGGCCCACTACGGCGTCTATGAGCGGATCAAGGACGCCCGTGCCGCGCTGAAAGTCTTCAAGCCCCCCTACGTCATCAAGGCCGACGGCCTGGCGGCCGGCAAGGGCGTAGCCATAAGTCCCGATCGCCGCGACGCCGAGGCCGAGATCGAGCGCATGCTGGACGGCCGGTTCGGCAGCGCCGGCGCCCGCGTCGTCATCGAGGAGTTCATGGCGGGCGAGGAGGGCTCGCTGTTCGCCCTGTGCGACGGCAAGCAGGCCCTGCTGTTCGGCGGCGCCCAGGACCACAAGCGCGCCTACGACGGCGACATGGGGCCCAACACCGGCGGCATGGGGGCCTATTCGCCTGCGCCGGTGTTCGACGAGGACCTGGTGATGACGGCCAACCGCCGCATCGTCCAGCCGACGCTGAAGGCCATGGCGCTTGAGGGCATGCCCTATCGCGGCGTGCTCTACGCAGGCCTCATGGCGACCGAGGACGGCCCCAAGGTGGTGGAGTTCAACGCCCGCTTCGGCGATCCGGAATGCCAGGTGCTGATGATGCGGCTCGCGGTCGACATCGTTCCCTATCTGCTGGCCTGCGCGCGCGGCGACGTCTCGCGCCTGCCCGAGCCCCAGTTCAAGGCCGAGACCGTCGTCTGCGTGGTCATGGCGGCCAAGGGTTATCCCGACAGCCCGTTGGAAGGCTCCATCATCCGGGGCGCGGATCAGGACTTCGGCCCCCACGTCCAGGTCTTCCACGCAGGCACGGCGCGCGACGAGGACGGCTATCTGATCGCGGCGGGCGGTCGGGTGCTGAATGTCTGCGCCGAGGGCGCCGACATCGCCGAGGCGCGAGAGCGCGCCTATCGCGCCATCCGCAAGATCGACTGGCCCGGCGGCTTCAACCGCACCGACATCGGGTGGCGCGCGATGGAGCGCCTGCCCGTCGACGACGACTGAGGCGGCTTCACCAGGAATTTTTTCCTCTTGGGCCCTTGTTATGGCAGGCTTCGCCGCCATCTACGGCCAGGTCTTTGACAATCCAGACTAGCGGCATGGCAGGCATGTCATGGTGTTTTTATCCGGCCATGACGGGCCGTGATCAGCGGCTCAGCATCTCGCGCACGTCTGGAGCGCCGCTGGGGAGGGGAGCGCCCGGATCGCGCAGCAGGGCCTCCACGTCGCGGAACACCACCTCGGCCTGCAGGTCGCGATTCAGCAGGTGCCAACCGTCCGCGTACCAGGCCGTTCGCAGGTTCGGCGGGTCGCCGGCTCGCCTCAACGCGCGCCGCATGGGTCCCTTCTCAATGATCTGGTCGTTGGCGCCATACAGCAAGGCGACGGGCCCCCTCGCCTGCCCCAGCTTGCGGGTCGCGCTCTCCATGAGATCGACCAGGCCATAGAGGGCGTCGAACCGCGTCGCCCGGATGAAGCGCGGATCGTTCCCGTTGGCGATCAGCTCGATCAGATTGTCCGTCGCCCGGATGTCCCTGACCGCCCAGTCCGGCGGCTCCACCGCCCGGTCGCCGAGCAGCCGCGCGGTCACCCACAGGCTGGCGCGGTTGAACGGGCTCTGGCTCGACCAGCCCCACACTGCCGGGGCCAGCAGGATCACTTGATCCGCGACCGGCGGCGCGTCGGAGGCAAACGCCGAAATGAGCACCGCCCCGCCCATGCTCTCGCCGACGACGGCGATCCGGGCGTCCGGATGCCGGGCGCGGACCAGCGCGACGACGGTCCGAAGGTCCTCGACCATCAGGTCCTCGCCGGCCCAAAGGCCCCGGCCCGGCGCGGCCCCAAAGCCCCTCTGGTCGTAGGCGTAAGTCGCGATTCCCCGCTCCGCCCACCAGGGCCCCGCCAGTCGGAACGCGGCGGAATGGTCGTTCATGCCGTGCAGCGCCACCACCACAGCCCAAGGCTCTGTCTCGGGAGCCCAGAGGCGATAGGGCAGCCGCGCCCCGTCCTGAACGATGAAGGCTCGCTCCTCGATCACCGGCCCGCCAAAGCCTGGGGGCGGCGTCATCGGCGACTGCATGAACGGCGCGGCGCAGGCTGAGAGCCCCAGCGCCACCAGAACCGCGATCAGCATCCGCCTCACGCGAGCAGCTCCTGCACCCTTTCTCGCAGCCACGGCACGACCTCGGCCTCGAACCACGGGTTCCGCTTCAGCCAGGCGGTGTTGCGCCAGGACGGATGCGGCACGGGCAGGATCGACGGCGCATACTCCCGCCAGGCCCGCACCGTCTCGGTCATGTTCGCCTTGACCCGATCGCCCAGCGCCCAGACCTGGCTGTAGCCCCCGACGAGCAGCGTCAGCTCCATCCTCGGCAGGGCCTCCAGCAGCCGGGGCCGCCACAGGGTCGCGCACCGTCGCGGCGGCGGATAGTCCCCGCCCTGCGGCGCCGTGCCGGGATAGCAGAAGGCCTGGGCCGCCACGCCGATTCGCCGATCGCCGTAGAACGCCTCGGCGTCGATCCCCATCCAGTCCCGCAGCCGATCGCCCGAAGGATCGGTGAAGGGCATGCCGCTCTCGTGCACCCGCCGCCCCGGCGCCTGTCCGCAGATCAGCAGCCGCGTCTCCGGGAACACCCGGACCACCGGCCGGGGCTCATGCGGCAGCTCGCCCAGGCACGCCCGGCAGGCCCGGATGTCGGCCAGGACTGCGTCGAGGTCAGTCGTCATCGTCCTCAAGCGCCGGCGGGCGGGCGGCGAGCGCGGCGGCGGCTTCGGCCTCGGTCGGCAGACGCAGCCGGATCACGCCCTTGAAGGCGTTCGGATCGACCGCCTTGCCCTTCTTGGTGATGGTCAGCCGCCCCTGCCGCATCAGGCCCACGGCGGTCGAGCGCACGCGCGGCATCATCCTCTGCCACTGCTCCGGCTGGAGCTCACGGGCCACTTCGGACGGGCAGATCGACTTGCCGGAGTCGCGGTCGGCCAGCTTGCTGAAAATCGCCGCTTCGATTGGATCGGTCATCGGGCCTATATGCTGCATCGCGGAATCGAAAAGAAGGCGAAGCCCGCCTCAAGTAGCGCTCCGCGCGGTAGGCAATGAGGAATGCATGGTAGCCAAGGTCACGGTCACGGAAGGCGAGTTTGCGGGCTGGCAGACCTATGACCTGCACGGAACCTTCGACCAGGTCGTCGGCCCCTTCTACTTCCGGCCCGACCCGGACGGCCGCATGCGCTGCGCCTTCCGCGCCGAGCCCAAGCACATGAACGCGGGCGACCGGATGCACGGCGGCTGCCTGATGACCTTCGCCGACATCGCCCTGTTCCAGACCGCCTACCAGGAGATGGAGGGGAAGAACGGCGTGACCGTGCAGCTCGACTCGACCTTCATCGACGGCGCCCGCGTGGGCGAACTGATCGAGGCGACCGGCGAGGTCGTCCGCGCGGGCGGCTCGCTGATCTTCGTGCGGGGTCAGATCACCACGGGCGAGCGCACCCTGATGACGTTCTCGGGCGTGATACGGAAGTTCACGCCGCGCGGCTGATCACACGCCGGCCTTTGCCGCCGGTCTGGCCCGACAGGCGTCGAGCCAACGGTTCAGATGCGTCAGCTCCTCAGGCGGCCGGTATTTAACCAGCCGGGCGAAATCCAGCCCGACCGCGCCGACGATGTCGGCGATGGTGAAGCGGTCCTCGGCGATCCACTCATGATCGGCCAGGTGCCGGTCCAGCGTCCGCATGAACCGCTCGGCCGCGATGCGGTTGAAGTCGGCGACCTGCGGCTGCTGATGCGCCTCGATGGCCGCCAGCGCCGGATGGGTCAGGCGCACGTTCAGCATGATGGGATTGGCGAGATAGAACTCGCACCGCCGGGTCCACATCTCGATGATGGCCTGTTCGCGGGCGTCGACGCCGAACAGGTTCGGTTCCGGATAAAGCGCCTCCAGATAGCGGCCAATGGCGACCGATTCCGAGATGGTCGTACCGTCGTCGAGCTCCAGCGCCGGGACATGGGGCACCCCGACCTTGGCCCGATATTCCGGCGTCTTGTGATCGCCGACCATGATGTCGACCTGGACGATCTCGACGTCCTCGATGCCCTTCTCGGCCATGACCCAGCGCACGCGGCGCGGATTGGGGGCGCGGTGGCTGCTGAACAGTCTCATGGAAGGTGGTCTCCGGTTCAGGCGAATATGGAGGCAGGCATGGCCCCCACAACCGCCGCCGTCATCAGGGTGGTCAGGAAGCCCGCGAACAGCGCCTTCCACACCATGCCCAGCACCTCCTCGCGTCGCTCGGGAATCAGGACGGAAAGGCCCGTCACCGTGATCCCCACCGAGCCGATGTTGGCGAAGCCGCAGAGCGCATAGGTCAGCAGCATCCGCGTCCGCTCGCTCATGTCCTCGAGCGGCACCCGGCCCAGCTCGATGAAAGCGACGAACTCGGTCAGGGTCAGCTTGACGCCCAGCAGCCAGCCGGCCCGGCCGGCCTCCGACCAGTCCACGCCGATCAGCCAGGCCACCGGCATGAACAGCCAGCCCAGCAGGCGCTCGACCGTCACCGGCGCGTCGAACAGCCAGAAGCCGCCGATTATGATGTTGACCAGCGCCACCAGCGCCACGAAGACGATCAGCACCGCCGAGATGTTCAGCACCACCATCAGGCCGTCGGCCGTGCCCTTCACGATGGCATCGATGGCCGAGTCGTACTTCAGCGCCGAGCCGTAGTCGGCCGTCTCTCCGCCCTGCCCCGGCGTCTCCGGGATCATGATGCGGGCCAGCAGGATGCCCGCCGGCGCCGAGACGATGGACGCCACCAGCACATGCCCCGCCGCGTTCGGCAGCACCGCCGACAGGATCGAGGCATAGGCCACCATCGTGGACCCCGCCACGGTGCCCAGGCCCACGACCATCATGAGGAAGATCTCGGACCGGGTCAGCTTGTCGAGATAGGCCCGGATGACGATCGGGCTCTCGATCATGCCCAGAAATATGTTGGCCGCCACCGCCAGCGCCGAGGCCCCGCCCAGCCCCATGGTTCTCTGGAACAGAAAGCCAAAGCCGAGCGTGATCCACTTCAGGATCCGCCAGTGCCACAGCAGCGCCGACAGCGCCGAAATCACCAGGATCAGCGGCAGGACGTTGAAGGCGAAGGTGAACAGCCCCGCCTCATTGGTCACCGCATAGGGCTGGTCGCCCCCCGCCAGATAGCCGAACACGAACTGCGTGCCCCGCGCCGTCGCCCGAGCGAGGCCATCAACCGCGCCAGTAATGGCGGCCAGCACGCCCTGCGACCCCGGAATGGCGAACAGCGCCAGGATCAGCGCCGCCTGCACGGCGATCGCGCCGATAGCGAGCTTCCACGGAAACCGCCGCTTGTTCTCCGACAGACCCCAGCAGGCCGCGACGATGACGACGAGCCCGAGCAGGCTCTGCAGGTTCAGGACGCTGAACATGGTTTAGGACGATCTCCCCGAACCGCCTTCCTGCACGGGGGTCGATTAGGGTGCAAGCGGCGGGTCAGGAAAGCTGCGCGATGGCTGAGCGCAAGCCGAGGTGCTGCACGAAGCCATCGAAGTCGCGGTCGCTGTAGAGCAGCGCGTAGTCATCTATCAGGCAGCGTGTGGCGATCAGGGTGTCGATGGTCTTGCGGACCGTAACGCCGCGCTCGCGCAGGCGCCGATAGTTCATCGCGGCTTCGACGGCTGTGTCTGCCCCTGCGATCTCGACCATCGGAAGGGTCGTGAGAACCCGCCGCGCATGTTGAAATTCGCGCTCGACGCTAAAGCCTTGAAGCACCTCGGTGACGATGAGATCGCCTGTCCAAACTCGTTCCGTGTTCAGCAGATCGTCAAGACGCTCAGTCGCCGGAGTGGAAAGGTCCCGGAAATGATCGATCCAGACGCTGGAGTCGACGAGGATCAATCGGTCCTCATCGCGTCCAGATCGCCTTCCCAAGTCACCTTGCCACGCATGCGCCGAAGCTCCTGCTGAGCTTCCATCTGCACCAGCAGCGTCAGAGCGCGATCAACCGTTTCGCGCTTCGTCCGCGCTCCTGTCGCCTTCATGGCCTTCGCCATGAGTTTGTCGTCGATCTCGATGTTGGTCCGCATGTGTATGCTCCGCCAGATCGATACACATAGCATTTCGGACGCCTTGGCTCAACCCGACGATCAGGCGATCCGTCGCACCAGCTTTCCGTAATCCTCCATGAGCCCGAGGCTCAGGTCGCCCGGCGTGAAGGTGTATTCGCCGATCGACTGCACCGGCGTCACCTCGGCGGCCGACCCGGTCAGGAAGCATTCGCTGAAGGTCGACAGCTCCTCGGGGCGGATGTGGCGGACCACGACCTCGATGCCCTTGGCGCGGGCGATGTCGATCACCGTCTGGCGCGTGATGCCGTTCAGGATATGGGTCACGTCCGGCGTGTGGATCACGCCGTCCTGGACGAAGAAGACGTTGGCGCCGGTCGCCTCGGCGACATAGCCGCGCCAGTCCAGCATCATTGCGTCGGAGAATCCGCGCTTCTCGGCGGCGTTCTTGGACATGGTGCAGATCATGTAGAGACCCGCCGCCTTGGCCGTCGTCGGAGCCGTCGCCGGGTCCGGGCGGCGCCACTTGGCCCACTCCAGACGGATGCCCTTCTTCTTGACCTCGGGGTCGAAGTAGCTGGGCCAGTCCCACACGGCGATGGCCAGATGCGGCTTGTTGTTCAGCGCCGAAACCGACGTCTGTTCCGGCCCCAGATAGGCGACGGGGCGGACATAGGCGTCCTCCATTCCCATCTTCTCGCACGTCGCCTTGCAGGCGGCGTCGATCTCGGCGACAGACCACGGGAGGGTGAAGTCCAGCAGCTCCGCCGAGCGCACCAGGCGCTCGGAATGCTCGGTCAGCTTGAAGATTTCGCCGCCATACATACGCTCCCCTTCGAACACCGACGAACCGTAGTGGAGGGCATGGGTCAGAACGTGCGTTTTCGCTTCCCGCCAGGGCACGAATTCGCCATCCATCCAGATCCAGCCGTCACGATCGTCGAAAGGGACCAAGGCCATTGAACAACGTCTCCTGCGCAGATTTGGCGGTTAGACCCCTCCGAACGCCTCAGGTCAACGCCGGGCGCCGCAGATTCGGAGCCCGCGCGTGAGCGGCCGGTCCGGACCCGTGGCCGGGGCGGGCGTCGGCCGCCACCTGCTGATCGTCGACGACGACGACCGCATCCGCGAGCTGCTGAAGGAGTTCCTGGCGCGCGAGGGCTATCGCGTCACCGGCGCCGCCCACGCCGCCGCAGCGCGCCGCCTGATGGAGCTGATCGAGTTCGACCTGGTCGTGCTCGACGTCATGATGCCGGGCGAGAGCGGGCTGGAGCTGACCAGCTGGGTCCGCAACAAGGCGCAGCTGTCCAAGACTCCTGTGCTGCTGCTGACCGCGCGCGGGGAACCGGCCGACCGGATCGAGGGCCTGTCGCGCGGGGCCGACGACTACATGTCCAAGCCGTTCGAACCCAAGGAGCTGGCTCTGCGCATCGACGCCATCCTCAGGCGCACGGGCGTCAAGCCGGTCATGCCGCGCGAGATTAAACTGGGCCCGGCCCTGTTCGACCTGGAGCGGCTGGAGCTGACCCGCGACGGCGCGCCCCTGCGCCTGACTGAGGCCGAGGCGCAGCTGCTCAAGACGCTCGCTTTGAACGCCCATGCGCCGGTCGAACGCATGGACCTGTCGCCCGACACCGCCGACATCACCGGCCGGGCCGTGGACGTCCAGGTGACCCGCCTGCGCAGGAAACTCGAGGTCGACCCCAAGAACCCGCGCTACCTCCAGACCGTGAGGGGCGTCGGCTATATGCTGGCCCCGGACTGACCATGCGTCTGCTGCCCTTCCCCGTCGTCGCGCGGATCCTGAAGCGCCGCCTGCCGACGACGCTGTGGGGACGCTCGCTGCTGATCATCGTCCTGCCCGTGCTCATCATGCAGGGCGCGGTGACCTGGGCCTTCTTCGACATGCACTGGCAGACCGTCACGTCACGCCTGTCCGAAGGTCTGGCCGGCGACGTCGCCTGGGCGGCCGAGAGCTATCGAGACGAACCGACCGCCGCCAACCTCGCCGAGATCACCGACCAGGCCCAGCGGTCCATGCAGCTGTCCGTCGCGCTCCGTCCCGACGCCACCATCCCTACCGAGCCCCGTCGCGGGCCTATCGGGGTCGTTGACCGCACGCTGGAGGCGGCGCTGGCTAGCCGTCTGGACCAGCCCTTCTGGTTCGACACCACGCGCTACCCCGCCTACGTCGACATCCAGGTGCAGCAGCGCGACGGCGTGCTCCGCATCATCGCCCCGCGAGAGCGCGCCGTGGCGACCCAGGCCCACATCTTCGTCCTGTGGCTGATGCTGGCCACCGCCTTGCTCATGGGCGTGGCGATCCTGTTCATCCGCAACCAGGTCCGCGCCATCGAGCGCCTCGCCGACGCGGCCGAGGCCTTCGGGCGCGGCGAGGTCACGACCCGGTTCAAGCCTCACGGCGCGCGCGAGGTGCGCCAGGCCGCCGCCGCCTTCATGGACATGCGCGACCGCATCCAACGCCACATCGACCAGAGGACCGCCCTCCTCGCCTCCGTCAGCCACGACCTGCGCACGCCTCTGACCCGCCTGCGTCTCGAGCTGGCGTTGGCCCCGCCATTCAAACGCCAGGCCGCCATGAAGGGCGACCTCGACGAGATGGAGCACATGATCGACGAGTACCTCGCCTTCGCGCGGGGCGAGGCGGGCGAGGCGCCTCAGACCGTCGATCTAGCCACGCTGCTGAAAACGGCGGGCGAGGACGTCAAGCGCGCCGGCGCCGAGGTCGAGATCGCCGCTCCCAAGGGCCTGAGCGCCTCCTTGCGCCCGCTGGCCTTCAAGCGCGCCCTTGCCAACTTGGCGGGCAACGCCGCCTCGCACGGCGAGCATGTCCGCCTGTCCGCTCGCGCCCTGCCCTCCGGCGGCGTGGAGATCGCCGTCGAGGACGACGGCCCCGGCATCCCCGAGGACATGCACGAGGAAGCCTTCCGCCCCTTCAGCCGCCTGGACGAGAGCCGCAACCAGAATCGCAAGGGCGTGGGCCTGGGCCTGGCCATCGCGCGCGACGTGGCCCGCAGCCACGGCGGCGACATCACGCTGGACCGCAGCGATCTCGGAGGTTTGAAGGCTTTGGTTCGCCTGCCGGGCTAGCGAAACCGCCGGACAAGGCGCATCTTCCATGTGTCAGGCAAACCTTGGAGGTCGCCATGCGCCGTTTCGCCTTTCTCGCTCCCCTCGCCCTCGTCGCGGGCCTCGCCGCGCCGGCCGCGGCTCAACCCACCGTCAACGTGACCATCGGCGGAGATCTGGTCGAGCAAGTCCAGACCCTGGGTCAGCGGGACATAGACCTGCAACTGGACCGCTTGCGGTCGGTGGTGTCGCGCGAACTCGGCCGGCGCGGCGCGTTGGAAGGGGCCCAGGTCAATCTCGTCATCACCGACCTGAAGCCCAATCGCCCGACCTTCCAGCAGGCGTCGGATCGACCCGGCCTGTCGATCATAGACAGCATCTCCATCGGTGGGGCGACTATCGAGGGCGAGGTCGTCACCGCGGACGGCCAGCGTCTGCCGGTCCGGTACTCCCGCTACTCACCCACGCTGGCGGATGTTCATGGCTTCACCACCTGGCAGGACGCTGAACAGGCCTACCGCCGACTGGCGTCGAACCTGGCCTCAGGCCGGCTCGTCTCCCGCTAGAGATCGCGCCCGAGCAACGGCTGAACGGACGGCCGCCTGCGCCGCATACAGAAGCCCGGCTTCAGACAGGGCGTCGAGGCCGGCGCGCGTCGTGCCACCCGGCGAGGCGATCCGAGCGATGAGGTCTTCCAGCGAGGCCTCGGTCGCCGCCCCCGATCCCGCCGATCGAAGGGCGCCACGGGCCAGCCTCTCGGCGGCGTCTCTGGGCAGCCCCGCCTCAGCGCCGGCCGACGCCAAAGCTTGGGCGAAGGCGTGGAAGAACGCCGGGGCAGATCCTGCGACCGCCGTGGCTGCGTCGATCAGAGCTTCCTGATCGAGATCGACCGTATCGCCGACAGGAGCGAACAGGGTGTGGGCGATCGCTCTCGCGCCCCCGTCGTCCGACCAGATCGCCGCAACGCCCTCAGCCCGAGCCACAGCCGTCGTCGGCATGACGCGAGCGACGGGGCGGTTCAGCGTCGCTGCGATGTCGCTGGCCCGAACCCCCGCCATGACTGAGATCACAACAGCCCCCGTGGGCAGCGATGCAGACAGCGGGCTCACCGCCTGACGCCAGCTTGCGGGTTTCACGGCAATCACCAGAGCCGCTGTGTCTGCTCGACACAGCGGGGTGTCAGCTCGTGTAAGTATCGTCAGCGTTGCCGCCCCGGTCAGCCGCCAGCCCTCGGCCAGCGCAGACCCGAGACGGCCGTGTCCGACTAACGTGATGGGGACAGGATGCGTCACCCGGACACCGTGCTCGTCAACGCGGGCCTTGGCTAGGCCGTCCCCACCGTCTCGAACAGGCAGGAGTCGATCGCGTCCTGAGGCCGCTTGTTGCCCCGGATCATGAAGTCGAAGGCCGGGTAGTACCGATCCGCCGCCTCGATCGCGGCGTCGATCATCGAAGCCGCCTGGGCGAGGGTCGGTCGCTCGCCGTGCGGCAGGGCGAGCGAATGACGGAAGACAATCTCGCCGTCCTCGGGCCAGACTTCGAAGTGGCCCATCCAGGTCCGCTGATTAACCATCGACACCAGCTCATAGGCCGCCGGGCGCCGTCCCTTGGTCGCCCGCAGGTCCAACGCGCAGCACAGCTGCAGGCAGTCGCCTTCCGGCCGCCAGGCGAACCACAGCTCGTAGTCCTTCCAGTCGCCGGCCAGGGCAAAGGCCAGATCCCCGTCATCGGTACGGTCGAACGGCAGGTTCTCGGCGTTCAGCACATGCTCGACCACATCCAGCGGATCATAGGGAACGTCGACTTCGTGTCCGACAGCATCCATTGGAAAACTCAGGTCTCTCGGCGGGCGGGGCGCGACTCATGCGCCATGGGAAGAGGCTAGGCGTGTTCGCGGATTCGGCTCAACCGGCTGCGTCCGGAAGACGAGTTCCGTCCGTGGACGTTCCCGTCTCGGGCTTGTTCGCCTTCTTCGCGGCGGGCGCCTTCAGGGCCGCGACCTCGGCGCGCAGGGCGGCGATCTCGGCCTTCAGGGCGTCGAATTCGTCGCGGCGGACCAGGTCCATCTCGGCCACGAAGCGATCGGACTGGGCGCGGAAGGCGGCCTTGGCCTCCTCGCCCGCGGCTTGGGCCAAGCCCATGGCGCTGGTCCCCAGCTTGGAGAATTCGTCGAGGAAGGGATTGCGGGTCTGCATCGCATGCTCCGGCCCGCGAGCGGCGCGGGCGTCGTTAAGGAAGGGTCTCTGGATATGGTGAACCAATCCTTACCCGGCCATCCCCTGCATAACGCCAATCGAGGCCGAATGGTGTCGCCCTCGCGCCCGGCCGCGGCGCTTGCTAGAGAGCGCGTCGAAACGCTGCAGGAGCGCCCGCGTGATCTTCCCCGAGTTCGACCCCGTCCTGATCCAGCTGGGGCCGCTTCCGATCCGCTGGTACGCGCTGGCCTACGTCGCCGGCATCGTGCTGGGCTGGGTCTATGCCGCGCGCATCATCAAGACTGAGCGAATCTGGTCGCCCGGCAAGCCGCCCCTGACCACGCCCCAGTTGGACGACCTCGTCCTCTGGATCACGCTGGGCATCATTCTGGGCGGTCGCCTCGGCTACGTCCTGTTCTACAAGCCCGCGATCCTGGGCCAGATCTTCACCGGCGACAGTCTGGGTGAGCGTCTGGAGCTGCTCCAGCTCTGGACCGGCGGCATGTCCTTCCACGGCGGCTTCTTGGGCGTCGTGCTCGCGGTCGTCATCTTCGGACGCCGCAACAAGGCCAATCTGCTCAGCATCGGCGACGCCATCGCCCCGGTCGTGCCGCTGGGCCTGTTCTTCGGCCGCATCGCCAACTTCACCAACGGCGAGCTGTGGGGCCGCACGACCGACGTCCCCTGGGCCATCCGCTTCTGCAACGACCGCATCCGCGAGGCCTACGGCTTCTGCCCCGCCGGCGATCTGCCGCGTCACCCCAGCCAGCTTTACGAGGCGGGGCTCGAGGGCTTGGTGCTCTTCACGGTCCTGTGGCTGGCGGTCTGGAAGTGGAAGCTGCTGGCCAAGCCCGGCTATGTCACCGGCCTGTTCCTGGTCGGCTACGGCCTCAGCCGCGCGGCCATCGAGACGGTGCGCGAGCCCGACAGCCACATGCCCGCCGCGCTCCAGGGCGTCATCACCATGGGCATGCTGCTGTCCATCCCGATGATCCTGGTCGGGGCCTGGCTGATCTGGCGCGCGCGCAGCCGCCCGCCGGTCGCCGCCTGACGCGATGTCAGACGGGAGTCTGAAGGCCAGGCTGGCCCGCGAGATCGCCCTGACCGGCCCCATGACCGTCGCGGACTACGTCACCCGCTGCCTGCATGACCCTCAGGGCGGCTATTACGCCACCCGGCCCGAGCTCGGCGCGCGGGGCGACTTCATCACCGCCCCCCTGGTCAGCCAGATGTTCGGCGAGCTTATCGGCCTTTGGGCCGTCGAGACCTGGCATCGTCTCGGCGCGCCCGAGCGCATCCGGCTGGTCGAGATCGGTCCCGGCGACGGGACCCTGATGGCCGACGCCCTGCGCGCCGCCCGACTGGCCCCCGACTTCCTGTCGGCCATCGACCTGATCCTGATCGAGCCCAGCCGCCCCCTGCGCCAGGTTCAGTCCCGCCGGCTGACCGACACGGACGCCCCGCCCCGCTGGGTCTCGTCGCTGGAGGCCGTCGAGCGCGACGCGCCGGTTATCCTGATCGCCAACGAGGTGCTGGACTGCCTGCCCGCGCGCCAGTTCGTGAAGACCGAGACCGGCTGGGCCGAACGCCGGGTCGGCGTGTCCGACGACGGCGAGCTCCTGTTCGGCCTGACCGGCATCACCGGCGGCTTCATCCGCCCGGCCTTCGACGTCGCTCCCGGCGACCTGATCGAGCTCTCGGACCAGCAGGCCGCCTTCGGCCGCGACCTCGGCCGCCTGGTCTCCGAAGCCACGGGCGCAGCGCTGCTGATCGACTACGGCCGCGACCGTCCCGGGCCGGGCGACACCCTTCAGGCGCTGTGCCGCCACGCCAAGGTCGATCCCCTCGCCACGCCCGGCGAAGCGGACCTGACCCAGTGGGCCGACTTCCCCGCTGTGCTGGAAGCCGCCGTCCGCGCCGGGGCGGACGTCACCGGCTGCCTCGGCCAGGGCGAATTCCTGCGCCGTCTTGGGATCGAGGCGCGCGCCGAGCGGTTGATGTCGACACGCCCCGACGCAGCCCCGGTCATCCAGCGCCAGCTCGGCCGGCTGACCGCCGACGACCAGATGGGGACGTTGTTGAAGGCGGCGGCGATCTTCTCCCCGCCCACCCTCGATGTTCCAGGATTGGAGCCATGAGCGAGACGATGGAAACGCCCGAACCCATCACACACGCCCTCCTCGACAGGGTCCGCCATGGCTTTTTCACGCGCCGGGGCGGCGTCTCGACCGGCCTGTTCCAGGGCCTGAACACCGGCCTCGGCTCCAGCGACGACCCCGCCGCCGTCGCCGAGAACCGCCGCCGGGTCGCCGCGACCTTCGGCGGGACCCCCGACGACCTCGCCGCCTGCTACCAGATCCATTCCTCCATCGTCCGCGTCGCCGAAGGCCCTTGGCGCGGCGATCGGCCCGAGGGCGACGCGGTCGTCACCGCCACGCCTGGCGTCATCTGCGCCGTCCTGACCGCCGATTGCGCGCCCGTCCTGATGGCCGACCGAGAGGCAGGCGTCGTCGCCGCCGTGCATGCCGGGTGGAAGGGCGCGCTGGGCGGCGTGGTCCACAGCGCCGTCGCGGCGATGGATGCTCTAGGCGCACAGCCGGCCCGCATCCGCGCCGTCGTCGGCCCCTGTATTGCCCAGGAAAGCTATGAGGTCGGCGCCGACTTCCAGGCCCGCTTCGAACACCACGACCCCGGCTCAGACCGCTTCTTCGCGGTCAGCGCCATGCCCGACAAGCGCCGCTTCGACCTGCCCGGCTTCGTCCTTTGGCGACTGGAACAGGCCGGCGTCGGCGAGGCCGCCTGGACCGGCCACGACACCTGCGCGGACGAGGCGGCCTTCTACTCCAACCGCCGCGCCTATCTCAGGGGCGAGCCGGATTTTGGACGGCTGATGTCTGCGATCGTTTTGTAGAATCGCCAGAAGCGTCTCCCCGCTTCAGCAACCAACGGCGAGCCGGCTCTTCCAAGTAGCGACGGCTCAGCACCGCCGCCGTCAAGAGGGCGGCGAAGTAAACAGCGGCCCCCGCCATGGTCCGATGCCCGATCCCGTCGAACAGCCACAACAGCGGGAAGTGGTAGACGTAGAGGCCGAACGATAGGCCGCCGAGACGGACAAGACTTTTCGCCCTCAGGAGCCGTATCCATGGGCTGTCGGTCAGAATGAGCAGGATCAGGACAGCAGCGAAGCTCACCGCAAGGGGATAGACCAGCAACTGATGGCTCAGGAGCCGAGGTTCAACCGAGAAGGCGTCTGCGACGATGTCCTTCCCCGTGAGCTTCAGTTGGAGGTTGAGCGCGACGACGCACGCCAGCGCCAGCACAGCGAGGAAGACGACGCCGGCCCACGCCAGGCGACGAGCCCAGATTGTGCCGGCCAGCTTTCGCAGCTGAGCTTCGTACAGCGCCAGCAGCGCCCCGACGGCGAAGGCATCCAGATGAGCGAGAGGCAACATGTAGATGGCGGTGGCGATATCCTCCATCGCCCAATCCCGGGCCAGCAGGCCCAGGTGCATCGACGCCCGGATCATCGGCCCCGCGACCACCAGCCCGAGGAGGACTGGAACCAGCAGTCGTCTGCGCAGCCCAAAGGCAAGCACCGGAAAGAGCAGGTAGAATTGCTCCTCGACAGACAGGCTCCAGAGATGCCCGAAGAGCCTGATGTCCTCGTGCCCGGGCAGGGCTCTGAAGACGTTGTAGGACCCCGTTAGCAGCCAGGGGACGTGGCTCAGGAAGCGAAGCTGATCCGGCCTGTTCCCCACCGTCGCCTGAACCAGCAGCGCCAGAACGCCCACGCCGATGATGAACAGGTATAGCGGCGCGATGCGGGCCACACGGCTCCGATAAAAGCGGCCGAGGCTGCGCGCGAAAGACTCGGCCGGTTCCCGGTGCTGCAGCGATCTTGTGATGACGAAGGCGGAAATGACGAAGAAGACCCATACGCCAAGCCATCCGCACCAGAGCCATCCCATATGGAAGAGGACTACGGCGACAGCGCTTAGCGCGCGCACGCCCTGGATTTCCGGGATGATCCGATCACCGACGCCCACGCCACGCAAATCGGTCATCCCCGCTGCGGTTACAGGGGAAAGCTTTGCCTTATATGAGGTATGGGAACCAGCGTTATCTCACGCTGGCGTTGAGTCAGCCGGCGCGCGCCAGCTGAGGCTCAAGCACCACCTCGCGCCACGCGTGCGGCGCGGCCAGGAGGGCCCGAACCAGGCGGTTGTTCACCGCATGCCCGGCCTTGTAGCCCTCGTACCGACCCAGGATCGGGGCGCCGAGCAAATAAAGGTCGCCGATGGCGTCCAGCGCCTTGTGCCGCACGAACTCACGCTCCATGCGCAGCCCGCCGGGGTTCAGGATGTCGTCACCGTCGATGACGACCGCGTTCTCCAACGAACCGCCCCGGGCCAGCCCGGCCTGACGCAGCGCCTCGACCTCATGGGCGAAGCCGAAGGTGCGGGCCGACATGATCTCGTCGCGGAAGGTCTGCTCGTCGACCACGAAGTCGATCACCTGGTCGCCCACAACAGCATTATCGAAGTCGATCTCGAACCGCATCTCGTAACGGTCGCAGGGCAGGAGCGCAGCGTGCTTGTCGCCGTCCGTGACGTGGATCGGCTCCAGGATCTCGATGTAGCGGACGGGGGCTTCCTGTCGGCGGAAGCCCGCGCGGTCCAGCAGCTGAACGAACGGCAGGGCCGAACCGTCGAGGATCGGCAGCTCCGGCCCGTCCACCTCGACGATCGCGTTTGAAACGCCGAGCGCGCAGAAGGCCGCCATCAGATGCTCGATGGTCGACAGCTGAACGCCCGCTTCGTTCTCGATCATGGTGTTCAGCCGGGCGTCCACCACGGCGTCGCCCGCGACCCGGATGCGGTTGTCGCGATCCGTCACATCGGTGCGGATGAAGACGATGCCGGTTCCGGTCGGCGCGGGCCGGATCGCCAGTCGCACGCGCTGGCCCGTATGCACGCCCACGCCCGCGCAGATCGCCGGGGCGACCAGGGTCCGTTCGCGATGATCGGGCCTTGCGGGCAAAGAAACACTCGACGATGGCCGCGCGTCTAAAGCGCGCATTAACCGAAGCTGGATGCCTACCGAGGCCAGCCGCGAGAGAAAACCAAATCCCCGTTTCGGATTGTTACGCGGGGAAGGTTCTAGGTCTCGGGTGCGAGGTTCCCGGAGAGTCGGCGTCAACGCCGTGATGGAGACCGACCGCCGAGCTGAATGGCCTACCCCGTACAGCAAAAGGGGCGGCCCGGTAAGGCCGCCCCAAACGTCTGGCGCCTGTGGTCCTAAACCTAGTTGGCCAGTCGGCGCAGGAAGGACGGGATTTCCAGGTCGTCTTCGGCCGCCGCGGGCTCAGGCGCGGTCTGGGCCGTCTGGCGCAGCTCGGGCTGAGGCTGCCTTGACGGCTGGACCGGCGCATACGCCGTCTGAGCGCGCGGCTTCTTGCCGAACAGGCTCCAGCCGGAGCGGCGGTGATCCGGCTCTTGATAGGTCGGCTCCGCAGCGCGCGCGGGAGCGGACGGCGCGTCGAAGTACAGATCGCCCTGATCCGACGCCGCCGTGGCGACCCGACCGTGGTCCTGTTCGAAGGCCTCGACCCACGGGTCGACGATGGGCTCGAGCTTGCGCTCCTCTTCGGCGACATGGATGACCGGCTCGGGCGCGCGAGCAATCGCTGGTTCCGGCGCCTGGAAGGTCGGGACGATCGGGGCAGGCTCGGGCGCGCGGAAGGCAGGAGCGGCGGCGGCTTCGCGACGCGCGGGCTCACTGCGCAGCGGGGCTTGGGCGACCGGCTCGGCGCGGCGCGGCTCGTGGAAAGCCGGCTGGCGCGTGGCGACGGGCTCGATCTTGGCGGTGGCGACCTCGTCCATGCCGGTGGCGACCACCGAGACGCGGATCTTGCCGTCCAGCGCCGGGTCGAAGGCCGCGCCGAAGATGATGTTGGCGTCGCCGTCCACCTCGGCCGAGATGGCGTTTGCGGCCTCGTCGACCTCCAGCAGGGTCATGTCCAGACCGCCGGTGATGTTGACCAGCACGGCCTTGGCGCCCTTCAGGCTGGTCTCGTCCAGTAGCGGGTTGGCGATGGCGTTCTGGGCGGCCAGCAGGGCGCGGTCGTCGCCGGTCGCCTCGCCCGTGCCCATCATCGCCTTGCCCATCTCGGACATGACGGCGCGGACGTCGGCGAAGTCCAGGTTGATCAGGCCCGGCAGGATCATGAGGTCGGTGATCGAGCGCACGCCCGAGTGCAGCACCTGGTCGGCCATGCCGAAGGCGTCGGCGAAGGTCGTGCGCTCATTGGCGACGCGGAACAGGTTCTGGTTCGGAATGACGATCAGGGTGTCGACGTAGCGCTGCAGCTCGGCGATGCCGGCGTCGGCCAGGCGCATGCGGTGGCGGCCCTCGAAGGTGAAGGGCTTGGTCACGACGCCGACGGTCAGGATGCCGCGATCGCGCGCGCACTTGGCGATGATCGGCGCGGCGCCCGTGCCGGTGCCGCCGCCCATGCCGGCGGTGATGAAGACCATGTGCGCGCCTTCCAGGTGCGCGTGGATCTCGTCGGCGGATTCCTCGGCGGCGTTCATGCCGACTTCGGGGTGGGCGCCGGCGCCCAGACCTTGCGTGATCGTCTCGCCCAACTGGATGCGGCGGTCGGTCTTGGCGAAGGACAGGTGCTGGGCGTCGGTGTTGGCGACCACGAACTCGACGCCTTCCAGGCCGGCGTCGATCATGTTGTTGACCGCGTTACCGCCCGCGCCGCCGACGCCGAAGACGACGATTCGGGGCTTCAGTTCCGTGGCCTGCGGCCGCACCAGCGAGAGAGACATTCCGTAACCGACCTTCTGTTCCGACCCTGCCCTGAACGGTTCCGATGCGAAGTCCCCGCCGGTTCGCATTGGTTATGAGCGCGTTAAGGATCACCCAGCGCCGTTAAGGGAAGGTTACCGGATAGCGTGAGTCGGAAGGCGGTGGAGACGTGAAGAAAGCGTTGCCGCGAAAAAGAACGCAAAAAATAAGGGGCGGCCCGAGGGCCGCCCCTGTCATCAGGATTTTCTGACAGATCAGAAGATCTTGTAGTTCAGGCCCACGAAGAACCGGCGACCGTACGGGTCGAAGGTGGAAGCGAACCCGAGGTAGAGCGGCGGCTCGGCGTCGGTCACGTTGGTGACCCCGCCACGCAGCAGCAACTCGTCGTTGACCTGGTAGTTGAAGGTCACGTCGTGGCGAACGAAGTTGCCAGTGCTCCACCAGTCCGACGGAGAGGTGTCGAGGTTGTTCGCAGCCGTCAGACCGCGGCGGCTCTGCAGGTCTTGAGAGGCCAGCCAGTCCGCCTGCCAGGTCACGTTCAGGCGATCGGTCGGCGACCAGGTGAGCCGCGAGACGCCTTCCAGTCGGGGATAGAACAGGTTCGTCGTGAGGTCGGCGAACAGCGTCGGATCGCTCAGGCTGGTGAACTGCTTCTGCTCGATGAGCCACAGGCCGCCCAGGCTGTAGTTGAAGCGGCCGATATCGAACCCGAAGACGTCCTCCGATTCGAAAGCGTAGTTGATCTGGAAGTCCAGACCACGGGTCTCGAGTTTGGCGAAGTTGAGCGACTGCAGGATGAAGCCGCCAATGGGGTCGCCGCCAGGAGCGCCGATCTTGAACACGTTGAACGGATCGGTGTCGTTGTTCGGGTTGTTCCGACGAACCAGCCCGCAGGTGACCGGATCGAGGACCGCGCCGCTCACGCAGACGTCAGCGATCGCCTGTCCGCCTGGGGTCACGATCACGTCGTCGATCGTGATCTCATAGTAGTCGAGCACGATGCTGAGGTTCGGAACGAACCGGGGACGCAGAACCGTCGAGAAGGTGAACGACTCCGAGGTTTCCGGCCGCAGGCCAGGGTTGCCACCGAGCGAGCTGGCGATCCCCGAGCCGTAGGTCGGACGATAATCGTCGGCGATCGAGACGGTGTTCTGGGCGAAGTCGTAAGTCAGACCCCGCTGCGCCGCCAGGATGGTGCAGTTGTTGATCCGGTTGGCGCGGATCGTGGCGGCGTTGTCACCCTGAAGGGCAGCGATGGCGCGCGAGTCGCAGGGGTCCGTGAACGGCGGGTTCACGAAGGTCTGGACGAACGGCCGGAAGTTCTCGGTCAGGTTCGGGGCCCGGAAGGCCGTGTTGAAGCTGGTCTTGAAGATGATGTCCGGGATCGGACGATAGACCAGGTTCACGCCATAGACGTCACCATCGCCAGCCGTCGTGTAATCGAACTGACGGTAGGATCCGCTGAGTTCAGCGAACTCGCCCAGCCAGCTGTCGCGGAACAGCGGGATGGCGATTTCCCCGAAGAATTCCTCGGTCTCGTATTCGGCGCCGATGAAGTCCGGACCCGTGTTCAGCTGAAGAACCCGGTTGTTGGTGTCGGCGTTGCGGCCGATGCCGCTGGTGAACTCACGACGGTATTCCGCGCCGACGGCGAAGCCGATCGGCCCGGCGCCCCAGAGGTCCCACAGCTCGCCGCCGAAGTTGCCCTGGAACACCTCCTGCTCGTTCCGCTCACGCACGCGGACGAAGGCGGAGATGTAGTTGATGGCTTCCTGGCTCTGGTTGCCGGCGCCGAAGACGTTCAGCGGAACGCAGCCGGCGACTTCCGGGTTCGTGCCCGGGTTGGCGTAGGTGGTGGCGGCCGTGAAGGGGTTTTGCTCGGTGATCGGGCGACCTTGGGCATTCAGCAGTCGAACGCGGCAGACGATCTCGCCCGGACGGCCATTCACGATGCCCGCCGTGTCCACGACGGAGTCCATCGCGTGACCGAAGCGGATGGCATCTGGGCCGGTCTCGAGGTTCAGGTTCTCCATCTCGCCGTAAACGTACGAGAGGTTCCAATTGAAGTTGTTGATGAAGCCGACACGGTCGTAGTCGCCCTCGATCGCCGCCACGTAACGGGTGACCTCACGGTTGTTCGTCTGCGTGCGCGGGATGCCGAAACCGCGGTGCAGAGCGATCGGAGCGGTCACCAGGGCTCCCGGCGCACCGGGCGCGGTGTTGGTGGGATCCGCGTACGGGATGAAGGTGTTTGCGCGGATCGCGTCACGCAGGTTGGCCGGCAGGAAGGCGTTGTCGGTCCGCGTGGAGAAGGTCGACGTGCCCGAGATTAGACCGGGGGTCGTGGCCGTGCCCGTTCCAGCTCCCAGCGAGGCGTCGACGATGTAGATGTCCCAGAACGAGAACTGACCAGCATCGAAAGCGTCTTCGGTCGTGAACTTGTATTCCAGCGTCGCACGAACGTTGTCGGTGATCTGGAAGTTCGCGCCGACTTGATAACGCTGGGACTCCTGCTCGGGGAAGCGGGTGTCGGCGTCGAAAGCCGTCTGACCCGCGAGCTCACCATCGCCGCCGATGTTCCAGGGACGGTTGGCCCCCGTCACGCCGATGCGCTGACCAAAGTTGGCCAGACGAGCCGTCGGACCATCGAACCAGTAGGTGTAGGCAGGGTCGACGCTGAAGCAGTTGGCCGAGGTGCTGAAGGTGCGGCAGGCGGCCACCGGCACGTCCGGGTCATTAAACGGGCTCGGGCGCTGCATGTTGGCGAGCGTCGTCGAACCCCAGAGCGGGCGGTCCAGACGGCGGGCGTTGAAGAACTCAGCCGTGTCGACGAAGCCGTCCGACGCCGGGCCGATCGCCACGTTGGTCGGATCGGCGTCAACACCGAGGGCGACGCGAGCGCGGGCGAACCAGTCGAGATAGGACGTCTTGACCTCGTCGGCCTTCTCGTACTCGGCGAAGGCGTACAGGTTCAGCCGATCGTCGAAGAGGTTGATGCCGCCCAGCGCCGAGACGCGACGGGTCGCTGCGTCACCGCCCTCGGTCAGCTCGCCATAGTTGGCGTCGATCTCGAGGCCTTCGTAGTCGCGGCGAAGGGTGTAGTTGATCACGCCCGACACGGCGTCGGCGCCGTAAACCGACGAGGCGCCGCCGGTGATAATCTCGATGTTCTCGATCAGGAGACGCGGGATGGTCGACACGTCGACCGAAAGGGTGCCGGCCGAGGAACCGACGTGACGACGGCCGTCGATCAGGGTCAGGGTCCGACCGGCGCCCAGCGAGCGCAGGTTGGCGAACTCAAGACCGCCGTCGTTCAGACCAGCGCCAGTCGTGTCGGAAGGCACGAGGGAGTTGGACAGAGCAGGGATGGTCGCCAAGTAGTCGATGACGGTCGGCAGGCCGGTTTCCAGCAGCTGTTCACGCTGAACCGTGATGATCGGCGCGGGAACGTTCGCCGGGTCGCGACGAATACGAGAGCCCGTGACGACGATCTCGTCGACCTCGGAAGCCTCGTCGTCCTGCGGCGGGGCCGATTGCTGCGCGACCGCTGGCGCCGCCAGGGCCAGAATCCCGGCGAGAACCGTGGTGCCGAACAAGTATTTGCGCTTCAACGTCGTCATGCGTGCCCCTTGAGCCCTGAAACTGAAGTCACTCCTCTACGAGGGTGACAGCCGCCGGCGACGCTAGCGATAAATTACACGGCTGCAACAATGGGGGCGTTGAAAAGCCGCGAAAGCGTCTCTTTTGTTGCAGCGAGGCCACAGTCCTGACACGGCCTTAATGGCCTCAGAGGTTCTCTCTGAGCCAACTGGCGGCTCGACCGATAATGTTGCCGCGGTGTACGCGCGGCGCGTCCGCTGCGGTGATCTGTCGCGACATGAGTTTGCGGGCCGAGACCGCCTCGCGGGGTCCGTACGCTGCACGCAGCAATACGCCCGCCGCCGAACAGAACGCCGGCCCCGCCGCCGAGTCGGCCAGATGCGGCGCGCGCTGCGGCCGACCCAGCCTCACCGGGCGATCGAACACGCGCACCGCCAGCTCGCGGACGCCGTTCAGCTGGCTCGCGCCCCCGGTCAGGACGAGGCCCGCGCCGGGCTCCAACCCGGTCCCCGCCGCCTTCAGCCGGTCGCGCAGCAGCTCCAGGGTTTCCTCGACGCGAGGCGCGATCACCGTCTTCAGCATGGCGCGCGGCACGATCACGGGGCCGGCCCCGGGCTCCTCGCCGCGCGGGGGGGCCTCCAGCATCTCACGGTCCTCGTGGGCGGCCGCCATGGCGGAGCCGTGGAGCGTCTTCAGACGTTCAGCGCCCGCCTTGGACGTCGACAGGCCCCGGGCGATGTCGGAGGTGACGTGATCGCCGCCGACATTCAGCGATTCGATATGCAGCAGGCTCCGCCCGCCCCACACGGCGGCCGAGGTCGAACCTCCGCCCATGTCGATGCAGACGCAGCCCAGGTCCATCTCGTCCTCTTCCAGAGCGGCGAGGGACGACACCACCGGCGCGGCGGCCACGCCTTGCAGGTCGAGGTGGGCCAACTCCAGGCAGTGGCTGAGCGCATTGAAGGCGCTCTCGGCCATGGACACGACCAGCAGGTCCAGCCCCAGCGATCCGCCCCGCATGGAGCGCGGGTCATGCACCCCGCGTGCCCCGTCCACGGACCAGGCGATGGGCAGGACGTGGATCGGCCGCCGGTTCGGCAGGCGGATCTGGGCCAGGGCCATGCCGATCGCGCGGGCCAGGTCGGCGTCGCCGATCGGATTGGCCCCCAGCGACACCCGGGCCTGAACTCGATGGCTGGCCATCTGGCCAATGGCGGTGGTGACGACGACGCCGGAGACGGGCGCGCCCGCCGTGCGCTCGGCCCGCTCCACGGCGTGACCGATGGCTTGGGCGGCCTCGTCCATGTTGACGATGGAGCCGCCGCGCACGCCCTTGGACTGGACGTGGCTGGCGCCCGCGACACGGATGGTGCGGTCGGCGTGGCGCACGCCGTCGGGCTTCATGATGAAGCAGGCGACCTTGGACTGGCCGAGGTCGAGCGCGGCCACCACGGGCGCACGGCTCGCCAGCCTGCTTGCGTCCGCCGCCGGATCGACCTTCTTGCCCGCCATCCCGTGAAGTCCCCTACTCTACTGTCGTTCAGGCCGAGGCGCCCGGCCTTACGGCCACCTGGCCCTCGGTGCGAAGATCGATGCGGGCGAAGCCCAGCTCCAGCAGCCGCTCGCTCTGATCCAGCGCGTCAAGCTGGATCAGGGCCGCCTCCTGGTTGAGCGCTGGCAGCTGGATGATGCCGCCGTCTTTGAGCCGCAGGTCCCAGCGCCGCTCGTCGACCCGCACGATCGCGTCGACCCGGCCCATCAGGCGCGGCCGCTGGGCCAGCAGCGGCAACAGCGCACCGGCCGCCGCATCGGCGCCCTTGCCCACCACGAGCGGCAGGTTCGGATAACGCCCGGCGTCGGCGCCCGGAATGGCGCGGCCCTCGCTGTCGATCACGTAGGTGCGGCCGCCCGTCTGCCAGACGGCGAGCCGGTCATGCTCCTTGACCTCCACGATCAGGGTGTCGGGCAGCAGGCGGACCACCCGCGCCTCCTTGACCCAACCGACCCGCTCTACGCTGGCCTTGAGCGCATCAAGATCCAGCGTCGTGATCGGCTGACCCGCCTCGACGTCCAGCGCCCGCTGGATCGCCGGCGTCGCCTCTTCCGAGGCGCCCGTGATGTGCACGCGATTGAGCTTCAGCCCCAGGCCCGTCGTGACACCGTCCATGCCGCTGGACAGCGACTGCCCGATCCGCTCGGCGCGCGATCCCGTCGCCATGACCAAGGCCAGCACCGCCACGCCCGCGCAGATCGAGATCACGACGGCGCGCGGGCTGAGGTCGAGCCGCCCCAGCGCCGCCATCTTGCCGGGCACGCCGCCGACCGACTGGGGCGCGCGACCCCGTCCCTGCCCTCGGGCGCCCGCGCTGCGTTTCGGAGCCGGCGCGGACTGCGCGCGTCGACCGCCGCGAACTACCGCGGGCATGAGGCGTCCTCCACCATCCACCGGACCAGGTCTTGATAACTCATGCCCAGATGCGCGGCCTGCTCTGGAACGAGCGAGGTCGGCGTCATGCCGGGCTGGGTGTTGACCTCCAGAAGGACGAGCACATCCTTAACATCGTCATAACGAAAGTCGGTCCGGCTGACCCCGCGGCACCCCAGGGCGGCGTGCGCCAGCTCGGATTCCCTCAGCGCCGCCTCGAAGACGTGGGCGGGGATGTCGGCCGGTAACTTGTGGACGGATCCGCCCGGCGCGTACTTGGCCTCATAGTCGTAAAAGCCCTTGACCGGGGTGATGTCGGTCACGGTCAGGGCGCGCGGCCCGGTCGCTTCGCCGATCACGGCGACCGCCAGTTCCTTACCGGGGATATACGGCTCGACCATCACCTGGTCGCCATAGGTCCAGTCGTCGGACCCGACCTCGGTCTGGGGCCCGTTCGCCCCCTCGCGAACCAGATAGACGCCGACCGAGGACCCCTCAGCGTTGGGCTTGATGACATAGGGCGGGTCGATGACGTGGCGACGCGCGACCTCGTGCCGATCGAATAGGCCTCCGCCGGGCACCGCGACGCCCGCGGCCTTCAGGATCGACTTGGTCTTGTCCTTGTCCATCGTCAGCGCCGAGGCCAGGACGCCGGAGTGGGTGTAGGGGATCTGCAGCGTCTCCAGGATGCCCTGGACGCAGCCGTCCTCGCCCCATTCGCCGTGCAACGCGTTCAGGACGACGTCGGGTTTCAGCTCGGTCAGCACCTGCGCCAGGTCGCGGCCCGCATCCACGCGGCTGACCTTGGCGACCTGCCCTTCCAGGGCGTCGGCGCAACCTTTGCCCGAGGACAGCGACACCTCCCGCTCCGAGGAGAGCCCCCCCATCAGGACGGCGACGTGCAGCTCTGACAGGGGTCGGGACATGCGGGGCTGTTCTGGCTAAAACTCGTGACGATTGGTCGATCGCCTTGATCCCCCGAACGAGGTTTACGCCGAGTTTACTTTGAGCCGCCGTCAGCCCAGCGACGGATGAATTCGTGCTGATCGGCCCAGTCGTCCCAGACGGCGCTTGCCCAGGCAGTGACAGCGTCGCGGTGCGCAGACGTGGTCCGTGCGCCGACAACGTCCGCGACGGTCATGCGATAGGCCGCGCGCGCCGGCATTTCGGGGAGATCAGTCTTGCGGGCGGCGAAGCTCAACATCGCGTCGTTGGCGGCGGCGCCCGACAGCCCGCGATCCAGTTGCACCCACAGCCGCGCCAGGTGCAGCCCGACCGACTGGATGGCGCGACGCGATCCGTCGCCCGGATGTTGAACCGCCCAGGCGTCGACCGTCAGCCGATGGATGTCCATCAGCCGCGGATCGGCGAACTCGCGGGCGATCACCTGGTTAAAGGCGTCCCAGCAGGCCGGCGTCGAGCTCATATAGGCGTGGGTCGGCCCGTCGAGCGCGGCCAGGCGAGAGCCGCAGCCGGGACAGACCTGGAGTTCAGCCGGCTCGCCCAACCCGCTTGATCTCCCACTCCAGTTGAAAGCCGGTCTTGGCGAGCACATCAGCTCGAACGGCTTCGCCCAGACCCTCGATGTCGGCGGCGGTCGCCTCGCCCGGGTTGATCATGAAGTTGGAGTGGAGCTCGCTGAACTTGGCCCCGCCGCCGGTGACCCGATGCAGCCGGCCGCGCCAGCCGGCCTCGTCCACAAGCTTCCAGGACGAATGGCCGGGCGGGTTCTTGAAGGTCGAGCCGCCCGTCTTCTCGCGGATCGGCTGGGTCTGCTCGCGCCGCCCGGTGATCTCGGCGATGCGGGCCGCGACGGCGTCGGGATCGTCCGGCGTCCCGCGATAGGTCGCTTCGATCCAGAGGATGTCGGCGGGGGCTTCGGAGTGGCGGTAGGTGTAGCCGAAGTCGGCCAGCGCATAATCGACCCGCTCGCCCGACCGCGTCAGCCCCCAGGCCGAGACGAGGACGTCCTTCGTCTCCGAGCCATAGCAGCCCGCGTTCATGACCAGCGCCCCGCCGATCGTGCCGGGAATGCCCGCATAGAACTCCAGCCCCGCGATCCCGGCTTTGGCCGAGGCCTTGGCCACCATGGCGTCCAGCGCGCCCGTGCCGGCCGTGATCGTGTCGCCCTCGGTCGTGATCCCGGCGAATGGCCGGCCCGCCAGCCGGATCACCACGCCCTCGACCCCGCCATCCCGCACAATGACATTCGAGCCGACGCCGAGCACCGTCACCGGCACGACCGGGTCGAGCGCCTCCAGGAAGCCGGCCAGATCCTCGGCGTCAGCTGGGATGAACAGCACATCGGCGGCCCCGCCGACGCGGAACCAGGTGTAGGGGGCCAGCGGCTCATCCAGCACCAGCTTCCCGCGCACGGCGGGCAGACCATCGCGCCAGTCGGTCATTCGCCCGCCCTCTGATGCGACACCATCCGGTCCAGCCGCTCCAGCTGATACGCCTCCAGACCTTCGCCCGTCGCATGCATCGGCTTGTCGTCGCCGAGCTCCAGCCAGCCGACGCGGCCCTCCGCGCCCCAGTGCATCTCCAACGGCGCGGCCTCCGGATCGTCCAGGCTGCCGATGGTGACGTTCATCCAGTCGCTGTCCTTGTAGGCGAAGGTCAGCGGCGTGCCGCACGCCGCGCAGAAACCGCGCTCCGCCACCGACGAGCTCTCGAAGATCGACAGCGGCCCCTCGAAAACGACCTTGGACTTGGGCGCTCCGGCCAGGGCCGCGAACACGCCGCCCGTCGCCTTCTGGCACATGCGGCAGTGGCAGAAGTGATTGTGCGACACCCCGCCCTCGATGCGGTAGCGAACCGCCCCGCACTGACAGCCGCCGGTCAGAACGCTCACGCCAGCGCCTCCAGCTGCGCCGGCAGCGCATAGGCCCAGGCCGTGATGTCCCCGGCCCCCAGCAGAACGACCACATCGCCCGCCTTGGCCTCCTCGGCTATGACACGCGGCAGGACGGCGGCGTTCTCCAGCGCGGACACCCGCAGGTGGCCATAGCGACGAATGCCGTCGACCAGGGCCTGCTTGTCCACGCCCTCGATCGGCTGCTCGCCCGCCGCATAGACGTCGGCCACGATGACGCTGTCGGCGTCGGAAAAGCTGGTCGAGAACTCGTCCATCAGGTCGCGCAGGCGGGTGAAGCGGTGGGGCTGCACCACGGCGATCACGCGGCCTTCCGCCACCTGACGCGCGGCCTTGAGCACGGCGGCGATCTCCACCGGGTGATGCCCATAGTCGTCCACGATCCGCACGCCATTGACCACGCCGGTCGTCGTGAAGCGCCGCTTGACCCCGGCGAAGGCGGCCAGACCAGCCCGGATCGCCTCGTCGGAGACGTCCAGCTCCCGCGCCACAGCGATGGCGGCCAGAGCGTTGGCCACGTTGTGCCACCCGGCCATGGGCAGGTGCACGTTCTCGATCCGCACGGGCTCGTCCAGCGCCGCCAGCCCCCGACCCTGGATCAGGACGTCGAACCGGCACCCGTCCGGCCCCATCTGGCAGTTGTCCGCGCGGACCATCGCCTGGGGGTTCATGCCGTAGGTGACGATGCGCCGGTTATCGATGGAGGCGACCAGCCGCTGGACCTCTGGATGGTCCAGGCACACGGCCGCGAACCCATAGAAAGGAATGTTCTCGACGAAGTCGCAGAACGCCTGCCGCACCCGGTCGAAGTCGCCGTAGTGATCCAGATGCTCCGGATCGATGTTGGTCACGATGGCCACGGTCGACTTCAGGCGCAGGAAGCTGCCGTCCGACTCGTCCGCCTCGACCACGATCCAGTCGCCGTCGCCGACCTTGGCGTTGGTGCCATAGGCGTTGATGATGCCGCCGTTGACCACGGTCGGGTCCAGTCCCGCCGCGTCCAGCAGAGCCGCGACCATCGACGTCGTCGTGGTCTTGCCGTGGGTGCCGCCGACCGCGATCGAGAACTGCAATCGCATCAACTCGGCCAGCATCTCGGCGCGGCGGACCAGCGGGATGCGCCGCTCGCGGGCCACCATCATCTCCGGGTTCGTCGGCTTGACGGCGGTGGAGTAGACGACGGCCGACACGCCCTCGCCCACATGCGCCGCGTCGTGCCCAATGAAGATCTTCGCTCCCAGCTTCTCCAGCCGCTCGGTGTTGGCGCTCGCCTTGGCGTCGGAGCCCTGAACCGAATAGCCGATCTTGAGCATGATCTCGGCGATGCCGCTCATGCCGATGCCGCCGATGCCGACGAAGTGGACGGGGCCGAGGTCGAAGGGGACGGGTCGAAGGCGCGCGATCATCGTCGCGCCTTAGCAAGCGTCGCCTAGGATTGCACGACCCGCGGACGGTTGAGCACGGTCTCGCCGCCATACCGCCCCTGCCGCGTCGCCGAGCGCGTGAAGTCGGCGATGATCGTGTGCACCCGATCCGGCCGCTCGAACGGAGCCATATGCCCGGCCTTGGGCAGCCGGATCAGGCCGGCGTCAGGCAGCGCGCCCGCGATGGTCTCCCCGGCATGATCCTTGGTCACCACATCCCGGCCGCCGACCTCGACCAGGGAGGGGATGCCAATGTCCGGCAGCCGTTCGGTCACCGCCCAGTCCATCATCGCCAGATTGCCCTTCGCCTGGACCGCCGGGGAGGTTCGGGTCGGCAAGAGCGCGGACAGGTCCAGCGCGCTCCAGCTCGGCCGCTCGCCGTAGCCGGCGATGCGCATGGCCAGGTGCGTCGATCCGCTGAGATAGCTCTGCCAGTTCATCAGCCAAAGCAGAGGCGACAGGAAGACGTCGATCCGCATGGCGACCCGGATCAAGGGCTCGAGCGCCGTGAAAAGGCCCGAGAACAGCATGGTCTGGAGCGGATCGCGGTGGGTCGTGTTCAGCAGCACGATCCCCGCGACCCGACCGGTCAGCCGCTCTGCGTGGCGCAGGCAAAGCGTCTGGACCGTCATGCCGCCGATGCTGTGTCCCACCAAGATCATCGGCCGGTCGCGCGGCAGAGCGTCCAGCACGGCGCACAGAGCGTCGGCGAAGGCCTCCAAGGACCACCGTCCTTTCAGCCGCCGTGATCGCCCGGCGCCCGGCAGGTCCCACAGGGCGATGCCGAAATCCCGGCCCAGTTCCCGCTCGGCTGCGCCCCAGATGCGAGAGGACATGCCCCAGCCGTGGGTGAACAGCAGGATCGGCCCGTCAGTCCGACCGCTGGTCCGCAGGTGCAGCCGGGTCCCTTCCTGCGCGATGACGTGAGTTCCCGGCGTCGTGCCCTCGTCGATCCAGTCGCCCGGTCGCCCCAGCAAAGCAAGGATGACGAACCGTCCGAGCAGCGAGAAGGCCAGCAGGCCCACAGCCCAGTACAGCCGCTCGTCCCCGGGCTCGGGCAGGTCAAGGCGATCCGCTAGCCGCTCGCGCTCCCACCAGGACCACAGCAGCCAGCCTCCCGTTCCGAGGATGGCGAGCGAGATCAGCGCGAACAGGCGCTGGAGAAGGGCGAACAGGATCATCGGTGGCCTTGGCTGACAGTCCGGCCCCAACCCGCCCAGGCGCGGGCCGTTCCGATCCGTCGGCTGGCGGTCGCCGCGATCAACCCGGCCTTAACCGTAAGGATTCACCGTGTGGCCTTCAGCGTATCCGGGGCCGCATTCGTGACCGATCTCAAGACCGACATCCTGCACATCGGCGACTGCATCGCGGTGCTGAAGGGCCTGCCCGACCGGTCGGTGGACCTGGTCTTCGCCGACCCGCCCTATAACCTACAGCTGGGCGGCGACCTGCTCCGGCCCGACAATTCCAAGGTCGACGCGGTCGACGACGACTGGGACAAGTTCTCCAGCTTCGCCGCCTACGACGCCTTCTGCCGCGAATGGCTGACCGAGTGCCGCCGGGTGCTGAGGGACGAGGGCTCGATCTGGGTGATCGGCAGCTATCACAACGTGTTCCGACTGGGCGCGGCGATCCAGGACCTGGGCTACTGGGTGCTGAACGACATCATCTGGCGCAAGTCCAACCCCATGCCGAACTTCAAGGGGACGCGCTTCACCAACGCCCACGAGACCCTGATCTGGGCCGCCAAGAGCCGCGAGCAGAAGCGCTACACCTTCAACTACGACGCGCTCAAAGCCTTCAACGAAGACACCCAGATGCGGTCCGACTGGACGCTGGCGCTGTGCACCGGCGAGGAGCGGATCAAGGGCGAGGACGGAAAGAAAGCCCACCCGACCCAGAAGCCCGAGGCTCTGCTGCATCGCGTGCTGCTGGCGGCGACGCGACCCGGCGACGTGGTGCTGGACCCGTTCTTCGGCACGGGCACGACGGGCGCGGCCGCCAAGCGGCTGGGCCGGCACTGGATCGGCATCGAGCGCGATCCTGAATACGCCAAGGTGGCCGAAAAGCGCATCAAGGCGGTGCGACCCGCCGCGCCCGAGGACCTGAGGGTCATGGGCTCCAGAAAGGCCGAGCCCAAGGTGCCCTTTGGGGCCTTGGTCGAGGCCGGGCTGCTGGCCCCCGGCGATGTCCTATACTGCCCCAAGGGAGAGCGTGAGGCGCGGGTGCGGGCGGACGGGTCGCTGGTCTCGGGTTCGCTGACCGGGTCGATCCACAAGCTGGGCGCGCTGCTGGAGAACGCGCCTGCCTGCAACGGCTGGACCTATTGGCGCTTCCGCTCAGACGCCGGCCTGCGCCCCATCGACGCTTTGCGAGCCGAGGTCCGTGCCGGGATGCAGTGATCGGAAGCGTACAAAGCTCTGATCCTGCTGAGAAACCTCTGTTTCCTCGAAAATTAACATAGGGAACTTTTGGGGGCCGCGACGGTTCTTGATCCGCGCCCGGCGCTACGCCGGTGCGGGGAGCCTCCGCCATGAAGATCGCCCAGGTCACGCCGCTCTACGAAGCCGTGCCGCCCAAGCTATATGGCGGCACCGAACGCGTCGTGGCCCACCTGACGGACGCCCTCGTCGAGCTTGGACATGACGTCACCCTCTTCGCCTCGGCCGAGGCCCAGACCAAGGCGCGGCTGGTCGCCGTGCGAGACCAGGCGATCCGGCTGGACCCAGCCCCGCTGAAGTCCGATCTGGCCGCCCACATGACCATGCTGTCGGAAGTCCTAGCCCGCGCCGACGCGTTCGACGTGATCCACTTCCACACGGACATGATCCACTTTCCGTTCTTCCACCGCTGCGCCGACAAGACGGTGACCACGCTGCACGGCCGGCTCGATATGAAGGACCTGCCGGAGGTCTATGAGCGCTGGTCGGACTTTGGCCTGGTGTCGATCTCCGACGATCAGCGCCGGCCTCTGGCCTTCGCCAACTGGAAGGCGACGGTGCATCACGGCATGCACGCCGAGACCTACGCTTTTTCGCCGAAGTCGCACGGCTACCTCGCCTTCCTCGGCCGCATATCGCCCGAGAAGCGGCCCGACCGCGCCATCGAGATCGCGACGAAGCTGGGCAAGCCGCTGAAGATCGCGGCCAAGGTCGACGCCGCCGACCGCGCCTACTTCGAGACCCGGATCAAGCCGATGATCGATGGCAATCCCCTGATCGACTTCATCGGCGAGATCGGCGACCACCAGAAGTCGGAGTTCCTGGGCGGCGCCGAAGCCCTGCTCTTCCCCATCGATTGGCCTGAACCCTTCGGCCTGGTGATGATCGAGGCCATGGCCTGCGGCACGCCGGTCGTGGCCTTCCGCTGCGGCTCGACGCCCGAGATCATCGAGGACGGAGCGACCGGCTTCTTGGTCGATACCCTGGAGCAGGCCGTGGCGGCGGCGGATCGCGCCCGGCTGCTCGACCGCGAGGCGATCCGCGCCCGCTTCGAGCTGCGCTTCTCGGCCACGGCGATGGCGCGGCGCTATCTCGACGTTTACGCCGACCTTTTGGCCAAGCGGCCGTTCGCCCAGCCGTCCGAACCCGTTCTGGACGACGTCGTCGTGCCGCTGCGGGAAGACCGCAGCTTCGCCGCCATCGCCTGAACCATTCCTTTCCGGGGTCATTTTCCCCTCGCAATCGACAGCTAGACCGCCGCCCTGCGGTCACCCGGGCGAGGCTTCATGGACGACGGCTATTCGGTTCAGACCACGGCGGCGGAGGCCGGCGAAACCAGTGGGCTGGACACGCTCCAGGCGCTGAAGGACGCCGACACCTTCCTGGTGGCCGACAACTGGGGCGACCTGAAGGGCGGGGCCGACGGCCTGTTCCACCAGGACACCCGCATCCTGTCCCGCTTCGTCATGACCGTGGGCCTGGCGCGGCCGTCGCGGCTCAGCTCCGGCGTGTCTCGGGACAACGTCTTCTTCACCGCCCACGTCACCAACCGTCCCCTGCCGCCGATGGGCGGGCGCTCGGCGCCGGCGGGGGTCCTTCACATCGAGCGACGCCGCTTCGTCTGGGACCGGCGCATGTTCGAGCGGGTGCGGATGGTCAACCACGGGGTGGAGGATGTGCTGCTGCCGCTGGCCTTCGACTTCGCCGCCGACTTCGCCGACATCTTCCAGGTGCGCGGCACGCTGCGGGACAAGCGGAGCGCGGCGCGGCCGCCGACGCACGACGGGCGCACGGTGACCTTCGTCTACACCGGGCTCGACGATGTCACGCGCACCAGCTGCCTCTCCTTCTCGGAACCGCCTGCCCGCCTGACCGGCTCTAGGGCGGAGTTCATGTTCAGCCTGCCGATGGGCAAGGAACTGGACCTCTACATCGAATGCGGTCCCGACCTGTGCGCTACGCCGGAGGCCCGGCGGTGGCGCGAGAATGCCGTCGCCGCACGGCTGGCCATGCGGCGCAGGCGCAGACGCGGCGCCTCGGTGCGGGGGCCGCGCAGCCCCCGCTTCAACGCCTGGCTGGATCAGTCCCGCGCTGACATTGCGCTTCTAACCACCGACCTGCCGACCGGTCCCTACCCCTATGCGGGCACGCCCTGGTTCTCGACGCCGTTCGGGCGGGACGGGATCATCACGGCCTGGCAGATGCTGTGGCTGGACCCATCGCTCGCCAAGGGCGTCCTGACCTACCTCGCCGCGCGTCAGGCGACCGAGGTCGACGCCTTCAAGGACAGCCAGCCAGGCAAGATCATGCACGAGACCCGCGGCGGCGAGATGAGCGCGCTCGGCGAAGTGCCGTTCGGCCTCTACTACGGCGGGGTCGACACCACCTGCCTGTTCGTGGCCCTGGCGGGCGCCTACGCGCGCAGGACCGGCGACCTCGATCTGATCCGCCGGCTCTGGCCCAACCTGATCGCGGCCACGGAGTGGATGCGCGACTGGGGCGACAGCAACGGCGACGGACTGATCGACTATCAGAGGGCCGCCGAGACCGGCCTGTCGAACCAGGGCTGGAAGGACAGCGAGGACTCGATCTTCCACGCCGACGGGCGGTTCCCGAAGGGGCCCGTCGCCCTGCTGGAGGTCCAGGGCTATGCCTACGCCGCCTGGCAGGCGATGGCCGAGCTGGGCGAGCGCCTGACCGACGGCCGCGCCCGCGCCTGGGGCCTCCGCGCCGAGGAGGTCCGCCAGCTCGTGGAGGAACGGTTCTGGATGGAGGACGAGCGGTTCTACGCCATCGCGCTGGACGGCGACGGGAACCCTTGCGAGGCCATCGGCTCCAATGCGGGGCACCTGCTGTTCACCGGCCTGCCGACGGCGAGCCGCGCCGAGGCCGTCACGCGACGGCTTCTGGGTGCGGAGTTCCGCTCCGGCTGGGGCATCCGTACGCTGGCCAGGGGGCAGGCCCGGTTCAATCCGATGAGCTATCACAACGGCTCGGTGTGGCCGCACGACACATCGCTCGGCGTCGCCGGCATGGCGCGATACGGCGAACGGGACGCCGTGGCCCTGATCCTCGGCGAGATCTACGGCGCGGCCAGCCGTTTCCAGATGCGCCTGCCCGAGCTGTTCTGCGGATTCGAGCGCGAGCCCGGCGAGGGCCCCATCGCCTACCCGGTCGCCTGCCTGCCCCAGGCCTGGGCGGCGGGATCGGTGTTCCTCATGCTGCAGGCGGCGTTGGGGATCGAGATCGACGCCCTGTCGCGCACCGTGACCCTGACCGCCCCCACCCTGCCGACGGGGATCGAGCGGCTCACCGTCAGCCGGCTGCAGGTCGGCGAGGCGTCCGTCGACCTGGCGTTCGAACGGGTCGGCGACCAGGTGGTGGTCATGCCGAGGAACCGGATGGGCGACCTCAGGATCGTGACGACGCGATAAGCGCCTTTCGGAAAACCGTTGGCAGGGCCTCTGCAGCCTCGGCCTCCGGCGTCCAGACGGAATCGCCTTGGCCCGTCGCCACACGCACCCAAAGCGACAGGGAGAAGTGGGTGAAGACATGCTCTACGGCGCCCGCGTCTCGCCAGTCCGCGACCAAGGGCGGCGTCTCGTCCAGCAGCCCCTCGCGCCAGTCGCCGGTCGGCAGGCCGAGCATGCCGCCGAGCAGCCCCTTGTCCGGTCGGCGGACGAGGGCGACCCGGCCCTGACCATCGCGGAGCACCCAGGCGACGCCCTGTCGGTGGGGCTTGGCAGCCTTCTTCGCCTTGACGGGATAGCGCTCCGGCTTGCCCGTCGCGCGGCCCGCGCAATAATCCCGGATCGGGCACATCAGGCAAATCGGCGATTTCGGCCGACAGATGGTCGAGCCGAGGTCCATCAGGGCCTGGGCCCAGTCTCCGGGGCGATCGTCGGCGACCAGGGTTCCGGCCAACCGCCTCAGCTCCGGCTTGGCGGCCGGCAGGGGTGCCTCGACGGCGAACAGACGGGCGACGACCCGCTCGACGTTGCCGTCGACGACGTTCGCGGGGCGATCGAAGGCGATCGCGGCGACGGCGGCGGCGGTATAGGCGCCCACCCCCGGAAGGGCCAGCAGGCCCGCCTCGGTATCGGGGAAGACGCCGTCGTGATCCTTCGCCACGGCCCGGGCGCAGGCCAGCAGGTTCCGCGCGCGGGCGTAGTAGCCCAGCCCCGCCCAAGCCGCCATCAGGTCGCCATCCTCGGCGGCGGCGAGGTCGGACACGGTCGGCCAGCGGGCGGTGAACCGCTCGAAGTAGGGCGTGGCGTGCGGGACCGTCGTCTGCTGCAGCATCACTTCGGACAGCCAGACGCGGTAGGGGTCGATGGGGGCGCCGGACCCGGGCGGGCGGCGCCACGGCAGAAGCCGGGCGTTGGCGTCGTACCAGGCGAGCAGAGAGGCGCGCAGGGCGGGAACGTCGAGACGAGGACTCTGGGCGACGGCGGGCATGGGTCGGGCTATATAGAGGCCATGGCGCGCGATCTGCCCACCGAAAGCGAGGCCCGCGAGATCCTGTCGCGGCGGCGGACCCGGCCCATGCCTCGCCCGGCGCCTCCGGCCGGCCGGACGCTGGCGCCCCTGATCAAGGAGCTCGACGCGAAGTTCGGGCGCGGCGCGGGCGCGCTGGAGCCCCGCTGGCGCGAGATCGTCGGCGACCAGCTGGCCCGCGTCACCCGGCCGCAGAAGCTGACGAAGGGCCGGGGCGGCGCCGGCGGCACGCTCGAGCTGCGGGTCGCGGGTCCGGCGGCCTTGCTGGTCCAGCATCAATCGGCCGACATCCTGAAGCGCGTGAACCTGTTCCTCGGCGAAGGCGCGGTCGAACGCCTGCGCATCGCCCAGGGGCCGGTCAAGCCCCTGCCTGCTCCGGCCGCCTCCACCAAGGGCGCGCGCCGCCGGATCGACCCGCTGGACGCAGCTGCGGAGGCGGAGTTGCAGAAGTCGGTGGAGGGAGCGCCGGATGCACTCAAGGCGGCGCTGGCGAACCTGGGTCGGGCGGTGCTGTCGGACCAGGCAAAGCGCGGCCCACCCTAGGGCGTCTCCGCGATAGTTGACACCTATGCGCGACAGTTGTAGCGTTCCCGCGACAACTGAGTGAGAACCATGCCGCGAACCGCTACGCCGACGCCGACCGATGCCGAGCTGGACGTCCTGAAATGCTTCTGGCGCGACGGCGAGCTGTCCGCCCGGGAGGTCCACGACGGGCTGCCGCATCTGGACTGGACGCCATCGACGACCCGCACCGTGCTGGAGCGGATGCGGGTCAAGGGCCTGCTGTCGCGCCGGAGCGTACACGGCGTGGCCGTCTACGCCGCGACCCAGCCAAAGGTGGAAGTGCTGACCGGGATGATGCGTCGGTTCGCGGCGCTGCTCGATATGGATGGGGGCCTGCCCGCCGCCGCCTTCTCCGGCAGCCAGCTCCTGGACCAAGCCGACATCGCCGCGCTCGAGACGCTGCTGAACTCGCCCGCCAGCCGGGAGGGCGACGATGACGCCGCTTGAGCTGATCGCCCTGTCCCTGGGCCTGTCCGTGCTGCTGGCGGGCGCGGCCTATGTGCTAAGCCGGGTGCTGGAGGCGTGGGTCGCGGACCCGGTCGTCCGCGACTGGGCCTGGGGCGCGTCGCTTTATGCTGCGGCCCTGCCCTTACTGCTGGTCGCGGCGATTACGACCCAGCCGCCAGCCGTGATCGTTGGAACGCCTGTCGATGGTCCGACCGGCGTCATTGCCGAGATCGAGACGAGCCTGACTCCGGGCGCAGCGGCTGGCGGGATCGGCGAACCCCTGGCGCTGGGCGTCCTGCTGCTGGCCGGTTTGGCGAGCGCATTGCGAGCTGTGAGCTTGGCGCGCCGGACCCTGCGGTTGCGGGGGCTCATCGAGGACGCCGTGCCCGCACCCACAGATGTTCAGGCCCTGGTGGATCGCCTCGCCGTCGCTGCGGGTGTGCACTCGCTAGAGACACGCGTCTCGACCCAGAGTTCGGACACCTTGGTCGCCGGGTTGCGACAGCCCGTGCTTCTGCTGCCCGCCGCCTTGGTCGCGCAGAGCGATACGCAGACTCTCCAGGCCGTCTGCGCCCATGAGCTGGCGCACATCCGGCGGGGCGATCATCGGACCGTCTGGTCCGAAGAGGCGCTTCTAATCCTGCTGGCCTTCAATCCGGTCATGGGTTTGATCCGCGACAGCCGCGCGGCGGCGCGGGAAGAAGCGTGCGACGCCGCCGCGCTGGCCGAGGCCGGAGAGGCCGAACGCCGCCGCTACGCCCGTTCTCTCGTCGAGGCTCTGCGCGCGGCCTCGTCCCACACCTCGCCCGCGCTCACATTTACCAGCCGAAGAAGGACCTATGCCATGCGTAGAGTGAAGGCCATCCTGTCCCCCGCGCCGACGTCCGGCGTTTCAGGTCGAACGCTCGCGGTCGGCCTCGGTGTCGCTCTTGCGGCAGTCGGCGGAGCGAGTTCACTGGCCTTGGCCGAAAACCGGGAAGTGGTGATCGTCCCAGTCGCGGCCGATGTCGTCGAAGCGAGCACTGCTCCAGGAACACTCGCCGCCCCCACCGTCGCGGCGATTACGCCGGACCTGACGCCGGCGCCCGCCGCACCTTCGCCCCGCATCGCATCGTCTCCGATCCGGCCTGCTGAAGGCACCTCGACGATCACCAACCCCAGTTGGACCAGACCGCCGACGCCCACGACCTATCCCGCCGCCGCGATGGATCAGGGCGTCAGCAGCGGCAGCGCCGAGGTGTCGTGCGCCGTCCTGGCCGACGGCCGGGTGTCGGACTGCGGCGTGGTCAGCGAAACGCCGGAAGGCGCGGGCTTTGGCCAAGCGGCCGTGGCGGCGGCGGCGGAGGCGCGGCTGTCGCCCCGCACCGTCGATAGCGTCCCGGTCGGCGGGACCGTGCGCTTCACCATTCGGTTCCGCATGGCGGCTGATTAAGTCGATCGGTGCCCGTCGCCGACGCGACGGGCACCGCTTTCGCGCCACGCATTCGGCACGATTCCACCCCCTCCCCCTTGACCTTTTTCCGCCGCACCTGTTCTCGACAAACAGGGAATTCGCGCGGACCCCGGGGAATCGCGCGATCATCCGCATTCGCTCGCTTCAAGGGACACGCCATGCGCGCCGACGGTCGTTTCAAGTTCGCTTCCATGAGCCGCCGCGCGGCCGTGACCGCCGCGGCGCTGGCCGCCATGGCGGCGCTGGCGGGATGCTCGGGCTCCAACGCCGGAGCCGCGGCCGAGGGCGACATGGCCAAGGGCGCGCCAGAAGGCGCCAAGGTCACGGTGGTGGAGTACGCCTCGGTCACCTGCGGCGTCTGCGCCGCCTGGCAACGCGACGTCTGGCCTGAGTTCAAGGCCAAGTATGTCGACACCAACCAGGTGCGCTTCGTTTTCCGCGAGTTCCCGACCGCGCCCGAGCCTGTGGCCGTGGCGGGCTTCCTGATGGCGCGTTGCGCCGGGGAACAGAACTACTTCCCGGTGATCGAGGAGATCATGGCCAGCCAGCAGGAGATGTTCGGCCCGGCCGGTCCCCGTCCGGTGCTGCTGCGCATCGCCAACGGCGTGGGCCTGAGCGAGGAACAGTTCCAGCAATGCGTGACCAACGAGGAAGCGATCGCGGCCATGGACGCGCGCATCAAGGCCGCGCTGGACGCGGGCGTTGGCGGCACCCCCACCTTCATGGTCAACGGCCAGACGGTGCAGGACCCCTCGCTGGCGGGTCTGTCGGCGGCGGTCGACGCCGCCCTGGCCGAAGGCTGATAGAGTGAACACCGTCCGCGCCCTTCTGCTGGCCCTCGCGCTGATTGCAGCGCCTGTGGCCGCATTCGCCCAAGGCGGACCGCCTGCGGTCACGTCGGCCGACCGGGTGCTGGGGCGCGCCGATGCGCCGGTCACCGTCATCGAATACGCCTCCTTCACCTGCTCGCACTGCGGCGACTGGCATCGGACCGTCTATCCCGCCTTCAAGGCTCGGTTCGTGGACACCGGACAGGTGCGGTTGATCCTACGCGACCTTCCGACCCAGCCGGTTCAGGTCGCCGCCCAGGCCGCCGGCATCGCGCGCTGCGCGGCGCCGGAGCGGTTCTATGACGTGGCCTCGGCCCTGATGAACGGGCAGCAGGCCCTGTTCGACGGCGGCCCGGTCGGGACCTGGTTCAGCGCCGCGATCGCCGCCAGCGGCAGGTCGGAGACGGAGATCGAGGCCTGCCTTGAGGACCCCGCGACGCTGAACGGCATCCGCGCCAGTATCGCGGGGGCCACGGCGGCGGGGGTTCAGGGCACGCCGACCTTCTTCGTCAACGGTCGCAAGGTCGAGGACAGTTCGCTGGCCGGACTGGCCGCCGCGATCCAGCCCCTGGTGCGCACCCCGGCCTCGGGGCGCTGACGACGGGATGCAGTTCCAGCGGCTGCGGCTCGTCGGGTTCAAGTCCTTCGTCGATCCGGCAGAGGTCTTCATCGAGCCCGGCCTGACCGGGATCGTGGGACCCAACGGCTGCGGCAAATCCAATGTGCTGGAATCCATGCGCTGGGTCATGGGGGCCAACTCGGCCAAGGCCATGCGCGGCCAGGGGATGGACGACGTCATCTTCGCCGGGGCCTCGGACCGGCCGCCCCGGAACCACGCCGAAGTCCAGCTGACCATCGACAACAGCCAGCGGCGCGCGCCCCAGCCGTTCACCGACGCGGCCGTGATCGAGGTCAGCCGCCGGATCGACCGGGGCCAGGGCTCTACCTATCGCATCAATGGCAAGGAGGTGCGGGCCAGGGACGTCCAGCTGCTGTTCGCGGACGCCTCGACCGGGGCGAACTCCCCCGCCCTGGTGCGACAGGGGCAGATCTCGGAGTTGATCGCCGCCAAGCCCCAGAACCGGCGGCGCATCCTGGAAGAGGCAGGCGGCGTGGCAGGTCTGCACACCCGCAGGCACGAGGCGGAGCTGCGCCTCAAAGCCGCCGAGGCCAATCTGGAGCGGCTGGACGACATCGGCCGCGAGTTGGAGACCTCGCTGGCCCGGCTCAAGCGCGAGGCGCGGCAGGCGGAGAAGTACAAGAAGATCTCGGCCGAGATCCGGGCGCTGCAGGCGGCGCTGCTCTACGTGCGCTGGAACGACGCGCGGCTGGCGGCGGAAGCGGCGGCCGAGGAGCTGGCCGAGGCCGAACGCGCCGTGGGCGAGGCGACGGCGGCCGCGGCGCGGGCGCAGACCGAGGCGCTCAAGGCGCAGGAGGCGCTGAAGCCGGCGCGCGAGGAGGACGCGGTGGCGGCGGCCCTGCTGCACCGCGCCTCGCTGGAGCGCGACCGGCTGGACATGGCCGAGCAGGCGGCGCGGGCCGAGGTCGAGCGGCTGAAGGCCGAACAGGCGCGCATCGCCGCCGACGCCGAGCGCGAGGCGGCGATGGCGGAGGACGCAGGGCTTCAGCTGGAGCGGCTGACGGCCGAGATCGACGCCCTGACCGCCGAGATCGCGGCGGCCCCGACGCGGGGGCCGGAGCTGGAGGCGGCGCTGGCCTCGGCCGAGGAGGCGCGGCGGGCGGCGGATGCGGAGGTCGAGCGGGTGGCGGGAACCCTGGCGGCCATCGAGGCGCGGGCCAATGCGGAGACGGCGCGGCGACGCGACGCCGAGGCGCGGCTGGCGCGGGCCGAGAGCGCGCTGGAGGCCGCGCGGCGCGAGCGCGAGGCGTTGGGGGCGCTGGAAACGCCGGAGCTGGCCGAAGCCCAGGCCGCGCTGGAAGCCGCGGCGGCGGCCTTGGCCCAGGCGCGGGCCGAGGTCGAGGCTGCAGAGGCGCGGCGGGGCGATCTGGCCCGGGCCGAGCAGGAGGCCCGGACAGCCGCGCGGGCGGCGGAGGACCGGCTGGGGCGGCTGCAGACCGAGGCGCGGGGGCTGGCGTCGCTGTTGGTGACAACGCGGCGGGATCATCCGCCGGCGCTGGAGAAGGTGTCGGCGGCCAAGGGATACGAGGCCGCGCTGGCGGCGGCGCTGGGCGACGATCTCGACGCGGCCCTGGATGCCAAGGCGGCGGCTTACTGGGGCGGGGCGGCGGTCCCCTCCCCCGTCTGGCCTGCGGGGGTCGAGCCTCTGGCGAAGGTCGTAGAGGCACCGGATGCGCTCGCGGCGCGGCTGGCGCTGTGCGGGGTGGCGGATCGGGCGGCGGCTGTGGGGCTGGCCAAGGGCCTGCCGCCGGGGGCGCGGCTGGTGACGAAGGAGGGCGACCTCTATCGCTGGGACGGTTTCGTCAGCCGGGCGGAGGCCCCGCGGCCGGCCGCCGTGCGGCTGGCCCAGCGGACACGGCTGTCGGAGCTGGAAGCCGAGATCGACACGGGCAAACCGGCGCTCGAGGCGGCGCAAGGCGCGCTGAAGGCGGCGACCGAGGCGTTCCGCGCGGCCGAGGACGAGGTCAAGGCGGCGCGGCTGAAGCCCTTCGCCGCCGACAAGGCGGTTGCGGCGGCGCGCGAGCGGGTCGAGGCGCTCGGCCGCGAACAGGCGCGGCGCGAGGCCCGGGCCCAGGCGCTGGACGAGAGCCTGACGCGGCTGTCGGCCGAACGGGATGCAGCGGAGGCGGCGCTGGCCGAGGCGGCGACGCAAGGCGCCTCGGGCGAGACGCTGGATGCGCTGAAGGCCGAGCTGGCTGAGGCGCGCGGGGCGGCGGAGACCGCGCGGGCGGCCTCGGCGGCGGCGCGGGCTGACCGGGACGCGGAGGCGCGCGAACGCAGCGGGCGCGAGCAGCGCTTGGCCTTGATCACCCGCGAACGCGACGGCTGGGCGGCGCGGGCGAAGGACAGCGCGGCGCGGATCACGGCGCTGGAGAAGGATGCGGGCCGGACCGCGGCCCTGCTGTCGGAGGCCGAGCGGGCGCCCGAGGCGCTGGCTGGGCAGCGGTCGAAACTGATTGACGGGCTGACGGCGGCGGAGACGCGGCGGAAGGCAGCGGCGGACGCCTTGGCGGTGGCCGAGGGCGAAGCGGGCGACGCCGATCGCGCCAGCCGGGCGGCCGACGCGGCGGCGGGACAGGCGCGCGAGGCCCGGGCGGGAATGGCGGCGCGGGCCGAGAGCGCGGCCGAACGCCTGGCCGAGATGGACGCCCAGGTCCGCGAGACGGCGCAGATGTCGCCGGAAGCCTTGGGTCAGAAGCTGATCGACGACGCTATCGCTCGCCCGCCGGACGCCGCCGGGGCTGAGAGCCTGCTCTACGGCCTGGAGCGCGAGCGCGAACAGCTGGGGCCCGTCAACCTGCGCGCCGAGGACGAGGCCGAGGAATACGGCCAGCGGCTGCAGACCATGCGGCTGGAGCGGTCGGACCTGACCGGCGCCATCGCCCGCCTGAGGGACGGCATCGACGAGCTGAACGCCGAGGGCCGCGAGCGGCTGACCGCCGCCTTCGACGTCATCAACGACAACTTCAAGAGCCTGTTCGAGGCCCTGTTCGGCGGCGGCCAGGCGGAGCTGAAGCTGGTGGAATCCGACGACCCGCTGGAGGCCGGGCTGGAGATCTACGCCTGCCCGCCGGGCAAGCGGCTGTCGGTCATGAGCCTGATGTCGGGTGGGGAACAGGCCCTGACGGCGGCGGCGCTGATCTTCGCGGTGTTCCTGGCCAATCCGGCCCCGGTCTGCGTGCTGGACGAGGTCGACGCGCCGCTGGACGACGCCAACGTGGACCGCTTCTGCCGCATGCTGAACGAGATGCGCAACCGCACCGACACCCGCTTCATCGTCATCACCCACAATCCGGTGACCATGAGCCGGATGGACCGACTATACGGCGTGACCATGCCGGAGCGGGGGGTGAGCCAGCTGGTCAGCGTGGACCTGAAACAGGCTGAGAAGCTGGTGGCGTGATCGCAGCGGCGTTCGCATCCAACGCCAGCCGATCCCTCGGCAGGGCCTCCGGGCATTGGTCGCGCATGAAGGCCAGCATCTTCTCCCGGATCTCGCACCGGAGGTCGAAGGCGGTGGGGGCGTTGCGCGCGCTGGCCAGGCAGCGGACCTGGGCGACGCGGTCGGTGATCTCGGTGACCTGGAGGCTGACCACGTCTCCGTCCCACAGCGGGCTTTCGCGACAAATGCGCTCCAGCTCGCCGCGCAGACGATCCATCGGGGCCTCGTAGTCGACATACAGGAAGGCCGTGCCGATCAGGCGTGCGGTCTCGCGGGTCCAGTTCTGGAACGGCTGTTCGATGAAGTAGCTGAGCGGCAGGATCATGCGCCGCCAGTCCCACAGCCGGACCACGACATAGGTGGAGGTGATCTCCTCGACCTGGCCCCACTCCCCTTCCACGATCACGGCGTCGTCGATGCGGATGGGCTGGGCCGTGGCGATCTGGATGCCGGCGATGAGGTTCTTGAGAAAGGGCTGGAGCGCCAGGCCGGCGATGATGCCCACCACCCCGGCCGAGGCCAGCAGCGACACGCCCCATTGCCGCACCGCTCCGATGGTCATCAAAGCGAGCGCCACGGTGACCAGTCCGGTGAGGATGACGGCGGCGCGCTGCAGGATGCGCGTCTGGGTGACGTGCTTGCGAGCCGCGAGGTTGTCCTCGGCCTCCAGATTGAACTTCCGCAGATAGACGACCGCCCACATCTCGATCGCGCCCATGACGATCCAGCCGAGCACGAGGATGGTCAGGAACAGGATCACCGATCGCACCGTCTGGGACGGCTCCGAATCGAGCGGCGAGACGGTGACGGAGAAGCCGACCGCGATCAAAATGATGAGAATGCGCAGCTTGGTGCGCGCCCGCTCGACCACGCCGCGCCAGAACAGGTCGCGGTTCTTCACGACGCGGCGCAGAAGCGCGAAGACAACGAGGTGGATCAGCCAGCCGGCGCCGACGAACAGCGCCATGACCAAGGCCACGACCGCCCACTCCGGCAACCAGTCGAAGCGGCGCCAGAGCGCGATGATCTGGCGCGTCAGTTCGGAGATTGCGGGAGGCATAGACGCGAACAGCGTGTCGGCCGCGTCTTCGGTTCCCGGAGGGACCGTCACCGCGCGGCCTCCTCCGCGAGATCGGCGAGGCGCCGGGCGGCATTCGGAATGGCGACGGAGCGGGCGGCTGAACTCATGGCGCCGAGGCGGTCGGGGCGGGAGAGCACGCCCGCGACGGCGTCGGTCAGCACGTCGACGGTGAGGTCGTCCTCCAGGATCATCTCGGCGGCGGAGACGTCGGTCAGGAGCTTGGCGTTGAGCCGCTGGTGGTCGTCGGTGGCGATCTTCAGCGGGATCAGCACTGACGGCATGGCGGCGACCGCCAGCTCGGCGCAGGTCGAGGCTCCGGCGCGGCCGATGACCAGATGGGCCTCGGACAGGCGGCTGGCCATGTCGCGGAAGAAGGGCGCGACCTCGGCGTCGATGCCGGCGTCGAGGTAGATCTGGCGGGCGACCTCCAGCGTCTCCGGCCGGGACTGCTGCTGGACCTTGAGGCGGCCGCGGATCGCCTCGGGCAGCTGAGCGAGCGCGCGGGGCGTGGTCTCGGACAGGATGCGGGCGCCCTGGCTGCCGCCGGTCACCAGCACCCGGATCGGCCCGTCGTGCGGGGCCGCGTAGAGCCGATCGTAGAGGGCGCGGATGTCGGCGCGGACGGGGGCGCCGACGACCTGGGCGCGGGCCTTCACCGAGGCGCTGGCCTGCTCCAGCGTGGGGAAGGAGGAAGCGACCGCGCCGACGTAGGGCGCGAGGATGCGGTTCGTGCGGCCGAGCACGGCGTTCTGCTCGTGGATCATCGTCGGGCGGCGCTGCAGGATGGCGGCGACCAAAGCCGGGGCGGACGGATAGCCGCCGAAGCCGACGACGACCTTGGCCTCCAGCCGCCGGAACGCGGCCTGGGCCTGGGCGACGCCGCGCACGATGGCGACGCCGGCCTTGGCCAGGCCAACCGGACCTGAGCCGGTCGCGGCGTCGAGCGCCAGCCGCTCCTCGGCGGGGAAGGCGTGGGCGTACTGCTCGCCGCGCCGGTCGGTGGCCAAGACCACACGCCAGCCGCGCGCGGCCATCTCGCGGGCCAGAGCCTCGGCGGGGAACATGTGGCCCCCGGTGCCCCCGGCGGCGACGACGCAGACTTTGGTCATGGGAGGGGGATAGCGGAGCGGGGGCGAACGGGAAACCTCTCCCTCCCCCTGCGGGGGAGGGTGGTCGAAGCGAAGCGGAGACCGGGTGGGGGCGGCAAGGCGATGCACAGGCGATGGCGGAGTCTGGATCGCCGGGCCGCCCCCACCCGGCGCTACGCGCCTGCCCTCCCCCGCAGGGGAGGGAGAAGCGGTGCTCTACGGCATCAGCATCCGGCGCGGGCGATAGAGGCTCGCGCCCGGTTCATAGGCCCCCGGCCGTCGCCGCGTCAGGGCGAGGGCGAAGCCCATGGTCAGCCCCATCGCCAGCATCGACGAGCCGCCATAGCTGATGAAGGGCAGCGTCATCCCCTTCGTCGGGATCAGGTTCAGATTGACCGCGATGTTGATGCAGGCCTGCAGCCCGATCAGCATGAAGAGCCCCGCCGCCGCCGTCTGCTCGAACGGGTCGTTCAGCATCCGCGCCTTCCTCATGCCGCGCACGACGATGAAGGCGTAGAGCCCGATCATGATGAGGCTGAGGACCAGGCCGAACTCCTCGGCGCCGACGGAATAGATGAAGTCGGTGTGCAGGTCGGGCACCGAGCGCTTCATCACCCCCTCGCCGATGCCGCGCCCGACCAGGCCGCCGGCGCGGATGGCCTCGGAAGCCCGGTCGATCTGATGGGTGTCCTCGGCGCCGGGCGACATGAACTTGGCCACGCGCGACTGGACGTGGGGGAACAGCAGATAGATGGCGGCCATGCCCGCCGCGCCCAGGCCCCCCAGCACCGCGACCCAGCGCAACGGCACCCCGGCCATGAAGAAGACGGCCATGAAGGTGGTTGTGATCAGCAGAGTCTGGCCGATGTCGGGCTGTATCAGCAGGAGCGCCACGACGACGGCGTAGGTCCCAAAGGCGATGGAGACGCCGGGCACCCCCTGCCCTTTCTGGCCTTCGGCGAACATCCAGGCGGCGAAGACGATCAGGGCGGGCTTGGCGAACTCCGAGGGCTGGAGGCCGAAGGGGCCGATGTCGACCCAGCGCACCGCGCCCTTGACCGGATCGCCGATGAAGGGAAGCGCCGCCATGATGACGATGGCCCCCAGCAGGGCCAGGACCGCGATCCGCCGAACGCCGCGCGGCGACAGCAGCGACATCATCAGCATGCCGACAAAGCCGCCCGTGGCGAACACGATCATCCGCCAGGAGTAGTGAAACGGGTCGGTGATCGATTCATCGGCCAGGATGGCGGCGGGCGAGGAGGCGAAGCTGAGCGCGACGCCGAGGAACATCAACGCCAGCGCCGCGCCCAGCAGCGCGCGATCGACCGTCCAGAACCATTTGGCGATGGGGCTGGGGTCGTTGCGGCTGAACGGCGGGACGTAAGCTGTGGCGGTCGCCTCGGTCATGGTTTCTCAACCCTGAACGAAAGGCGTAGCTCCGAGGTTAAGAACGGCGGCGCGGAAAGCCTCTCCCCGCGCTTCGAAATCGGGAAACTGGTCGAAGCTGGCGCAGGCCGGCGACAGGAGGACGACCTGGGGCCCTTCCGATTCTGCGGCCTCCGCTGCGGCGGCGGCGGCCTTACGCACGGCGGTGGCCATGTCGCGGCAGAGGGTGTGGGGCGTGGCGGACAGGGTGCGGGCGAAATCCTCGGCCGCCTCGCCGATCAGATAGGCGTGGACGACGCGCGGGAAGAGGTCGGCCAGGTCCTCGATCCCGCCGTCCTTGGCGCGGCCGCCGGCGATCCAGAACACGGAAGCGTAGCTGGACAGGGCCTGTCGGGCGGCGTCGGCGTTGGTGGCCTTGGAATCGTTGATGAAGCGCACGGCGCCGAGCCGGCCGACCTCCTCCATCCGGTGGGCGAGGCCGGGGAAGGTTATGAGGCCCTGGACGGCGGTGTCATGGGGAATGCCAAGCGCCCGGGCGGCAGCGTAGGCGAAGGCCGCGTTCTGGGCGTTGTGGCGACCGGGCAGCGAGCGGGCGGGTGTGAGGTCGAGGAGTGGCTGGCCGTCGTGGATCAGGGTTCGACCCGCCGCCACATACTCACCGTGCACCCCGGCGAAGGCCGGGGTCCAGATCACGGACTGTGGCGTCTGGGACGTCGCGGCGGAGGATTGCAGGTCGGCATTGAGACCTCCATCTGGACCCCGGCCTTCGCCGGGGTGCACGGTGGTGATGGTGGTGAGATTGGCGTGTCCTCCCGCCAGGCTCAGCGCGATCCCCTGTCCTTCCGCCTCATCGACGCCGATCAGCGCCACGGCCTGCGGCCCCAGCGCCTGGAACAGCCTTGCCTTGGCCGCGACATAGCCCTCCATGCCGCCGTGACGATCCAGGTGGTCGGGGCTGATGTTGGTCAGGATGGCGACGTCGGGGGCGAAGCTCGTGGTCAGGTCGAGCTGATAGCTGGAGACCTCGATGACGTAGACGGCGCCGGGCGTCAGGGCCGGCAGGGCCAGCACGCCGATGCCGATGTTGCCGCCGACTTGGACGGTCAGGCCCGCCTGCTTCAGCACCCACCCGATCAGGGCGGTGGTGGTGGACTTGCCGTTGGTGCCGGTGATGGCGACGACCCTCGGGCGCTGGCCCTCGGGCAAGGCGGCGATGGCGCGGGCGAACAGCTCGATGTCGCCGATGACGGGGACGGAAGCGGCCTTGGCCTTGTCCACGGTCCAGTGCGGTTTGGGATGGGTCAGAGGCGCGCCGGGCGAGAGCACGAGCGCGGCGAACCCGGACCAGTCGGCGACCGTCAGATCCTCGACGGCGAAGCCTTCGGCCTCGGCCTGCATGCGAGATGACACGCTGTCGTCCCACAGAACCGGCCGCGCGCCCCCGGCTTTGAGCGCACGGGCGGCGGTCAGGCCCGAGCGGCCCAGGCCAAAGACGGCGACGCGCCGCCCCTCGAAGCCGGGGACCGGGATCACCGCAGCTTCAGCGTCGACAGGCCGATCAGGGCCAGCATGGCCGCGACGATCCAGAAGCGGATGACCACCGTCGATTCCGGCCAGCCCATCTTCTCGAAGTGGTGGTGGATCGGGGCCATGAGGAAGATGCGCTTCTTGGTGGCCTTGAAGTAGGCCACCTGGATCATCACCGAGGCCGCCTCGACCACGAACAGGCCGCCGACGATGCCCAGCACCAGCTCGTGCTTGGTGGCGACGGCGATGGATCCCAGCGCGCCGCCCAGCGCCAGCGAGCCGGTGTCGCCCATGAAGATCTTCGCCGGCGGGGCGTTGTACCAGAGAAAGCCCGTGCCCCCGCCGATGATGGCGGCGCAGAAAATGGCGAGCTCGCCCGAGCCCGGCACATGGTGGACGCCCAGATAGTCCGAGAAAATGAAGTTGCCGACCAGGTAGGCGATGATCCCGAAGGCCGCCGCCGCCATCATCACCGGCACGATAGCCAGGCCGTCTAGGCCATCCGTCAGGTTCACCGCGTTGGAGAAGCCCACGATCGTGAAGGCGGCGAAGGCGACGTAGAACCAGCCGATATTCAGCAGCACGTCCTTGAAGAAGGGAAAGGCGATCGAGGTCTCCAGTCCGGGCGAGGTTGGGGACCGCGTCATCCACAGCACCACCAGCACGCCGGCCACTACCGACACGGCGATTTGGGCGGCCAGCTTCTGCTTCGACGTCAGCCCCGCGGAGGTCTGCTTGGTGACCTTGGCGTAGTCGTCCACGAAGCCGAGCACCCCGAAGGCCGCCGTCACACCCGACACGATCCAGATGTAGGGGTTGGTCAGGTCGCCCCAGAGGAACACCGCCACGCCGATGCCGGCCAGGATCATCAGCCCGCCCATAGTGGGGGTGCCCACCTTGGACAGGTGGCTGACCGGGCCATCGGAACGGATCGGCTGGCCCTTGCCCTGCTTGACCCGCATCCAGTCGATGAAGCGGCTGCCCATGGCCACCGCGACGATCATGGCCGTGGCCATGGCCAGCGCCACCCGCACCGTCTGATACTGGATCAGGTTGAGCAGGGGGTAATCCTGCGCCACATCGGCGTAGTAGAGGTAGAGCAGGTAGAACATCAGGCCCCCGGAACTTCGTTTCGCTCTAGCCTCAGCAGCGCCGCCGCGACAAGCGACGCCTTCGATCCGTTCGAGCCCTTCACCATGACGATGTCGTTCGGCCCGACGAGGTCTTCGGCCTGATCGGCCAGATCGGCGGCGGTGGGGGCCCAGATGCCCCGGCGCTCAGGCGCGACGGCGTCGTAGAGGTGGCGCATCTCCGGCCCGGCGGCATGGACCACGTCGATGGCGGCGGCCTCGATGGGTTCGGACAGGCCGGCGTGGAGCGCGCGGGACTGGTCGCCCAGTTCCAGCATGTCGGTCAGCACCACCACGCGACGGCCGCCGCGCTGGATCGGCTTGGCTCCCAGGCTGAGAAACCCGGCCTTCATCGACAGCGGGTTGGCGTTGTAGCTCTCGTCGATCAGGGTGAAGGCCCCGCCGGCGATGTGGACCGTGCGGGTCTCGCCCCGGCCCTTCAGCGGCTCGAAGTCGCCGAGCGCGGCAAGCGCCGTCTCGATGGGTACATCCAGCGCATCCAGCATCAGGATCACCGCCAGGCTGTTCAGACCCCAGTGGAAGCCCGACTGCCTGAGCGGGAAGACATGGGTCCGGCCCCAGACCTCGGCGGTGACGCGCGCCCCGCCGTCGAAGGGGGCGAAGTCGATCAGGCGGGCGTCGTGGAAGGTCTCCGACCCGAAGGTCGCCACACGCGCGCCGACGTGCAGCGCGGCCTGATGCAGCACCTCGAACCAGGGATTGTCGCCGTTGACGACGGCCAGCCCGCCGGGGCCGAGGCCTTCGAAGATCGACGCCTTTTCGCGGGCGACCCCGGCCTCGCCGTCGGCGAAGGCTTCGATGTGCACCGGGCCGACGGTGGTGACGCAGGCGGCGTGCGGCTGGACCATCTTCGACAGCGGCGCGATCTCGCCAGGTGCGTTCATGCCGATCTCGAAGACCGCCCGCTCGACCGAGGCCGGCATGCGCGCCAGCGTCAGGGGCACGCCGATGTGGTTGTTGTAGCTCTTGATCGAGGCGTGGGCGGGGCCGGCCAGATCGAGACCCGCCTTGATGGCCTGGGTGACGCTGGTCTTGCCGACGCTGCCGGTGACGGCCCCGCGCCGAATGTGAGGGGCGCGATCGCGCGCGGCGGCGCCCAGGGCCTCTAGCGCCTTCTGCGTGTCCGGCACGACGATGCACGGGCCGCCGTCGACGGGGCGTTCGACCAGGGCGCCGGCTGCCCCGGCCTCGAAGGCGCTCCCTGCGAAATCATGACCGTCGCGCGCGCCCTTCAGCGCCAGGAACAGGTCGCTCGGCTGGATCTCGCGGCTGTTGTAGGTGACGCCCGTGACGTCGAAGACGCCGCCCTCGATGCGGCCGCCGACGGCCAGGGCGATCTCCTGCGCCGTCCAGAGCGGCGGGTGTTGGTCAGGCATTCAGTCTCAGGGCCTCGGCGACTTCGGTGGCGTCGTCGAAGGGGTGGGTCACGCCGCCGACGATCTGGCCCTGTTCATGCCCTTTTCCGGCGACGACGACCACATCTCCGTCCTTCATCATGCCGATCGCCTCGCGGATGGCGGCGCGGCGGTCGCCGATCTCCAGCGCGAAGGGGCAGCCGGTGCGGACCTCGGCGCGGATCGTCTCGGGGGCCTCGGAGCGGGGATTGTCGTCGGTGACGATGGCGATGTCGGCCAGACGCCCGGCGATCTCGCCCATGATCGGCCGCTTGCCCCGGTCGCGGTCGCCGCCCGCGCCGAAGACGACGATCAGCCGGCCGGTGGCGTGGGGGCGCAGCGCCTTCAGCACCGTCTCCAAACCGTCAGGGGTGTGGGCGTAGTCGACGTAGGCCTCGCCCCGGCCGGACCCGCCCGCGATCCGCTGCAGCCGCCCGGCCGCGCCGGTGATCTGCTCCAGCGCCGCCAGCACCCGCCCCGCGTCCTCGCCCGAGGCGATGCAGAGACCGGCGGCGACGAGCGCGTTCGACGCTTGGAACGCCCCGGCGAGCGGCAGGAGCACGTCGTGGCGCTCGCCGTGAACGTCGAGGATCAGTCGCTGACCCTCGGGCACGGCGCGGCGTTCGATCAGGCTGAGGTCGCGGCCCCGCTCGCCCACGCCCATGACGCCGAGGCCGGACATGATCGAAGCGGCGGCGAACTCGGAATAGGCGTCGGAATCGGCGTTCAGCACGGCGGTGCGGCCGCGCGGCAGCAGGGTCTCGAACAGCCGCAGCTTGGCCTCGCGATAGGCCTCCATCGTGCCGTGATAGTCGAGGTGGTCCTGGGTCAGGTTGGTGAAGGCGGCGGCCTTCAGCGTCACCCCGTCCAGGCGCCGCTGGTCGATGCCGTGTGACGAGGCCTCCAGCGCCAGATGGGTCACCCCGCCTTCGGCGAGCGTGGCCAGCAGGCGCGCGGCGTCGGCGGCGTCCGGGCTGGTCAGGCCCGGCGGGGTCAGGGCTTCGGTGATCTGGTCCGACTGGGCGACGACGCCGAGCGTGCCCATGCTGGCGGACTTGCGGCCGAGCGCCGCCCAGATCTGGCGGCAGAAGGCGGCGACCGAGGTCTTGCCGTTCGTGCCTGTGACGGCCACGCAGGTCGCCGGCTGGGCCCCGTAGAAGCCGCGCGCGGCCAGCGCATAGGCCCGACGCACATCGCCCGACCGGACCAGCAGCGGAGCGACCCCGTCCGGCGTGTCCTGGGGCGCCAGCACGGCGGCGGCGCCTTGCGCCAGCGCTTGGGGGATGAAGGCGCGGCCGTCGGCGGCGGTGCCGGGCAAGGCGACGAACAGATGGCCGGAGGCGACCTTGCGGCTATCGGCGGTGATGCCGGTGATCTCGGGATCGGCCGGAACGTCGCGGCGCAAGAGGTCGGACAGACGGACCGCGCTCACGGAGCGGCCTCGACGGGCGCGGGCGGATCGATCCGGCGCTGGACCCCGAGGAAACCCGCGATGCGGTCGATCACGCGGCCGACCACCGGCGCGGCGACCGCCCCGCCCAGGCGCGAGCCCTGGCTGGGCTCGTCGACCAGGACAAAGACGACGTAGCGGCGCGTCGTCTCCGGGCCGTCCGCCGGGAAGACCGAGGCGAAGGAGCCGACTCCGTGGCGGGCGTCGTAGCGGCCGTTGACCAGCTTGTTGGCCGAACCCGTCTTGCCGCCGACCCTCAGGCCCTCCGCATTCGCCGACCGGCCCGAGCCGCGAAGCACATTGGCGCGCATCAGTTCGCGCACGGCGGCCGACGTCTCAGGGCTGACCACCCGACGACCCTCGTCACCCGTGCCGCCGCGCCGCAGGGTGAGCGGCCGATAGACGCCCCCGTTGACCAGCGCCGCCGTCGCCGCCGTCATCTGCAACGGCGTGATCATGATGCCGTAGCCGAAGGACAGCGAGGCGCGGGTCGAGTCGTCCCACTGGCGCGGACGGCGCGGCCGGGCGCTTTCCTTCAGCTCGATCGGCGCGGCGTCGAGCAGGCCCAGGCGCTGGAAGTAGTCGCGCATGGTGTCCGCGCCCATCTCGACCGCCAGGCGCGAGGTGCCGATGTTGGAGGAGTGGATGAACACCTCTTCCAGCGACAGGATCTTGTTGGTCGCGTGGAAGTCCGCGATCCGCCGGTTGCCGATGTAGAAGGCCTCGGACGCATCGATCATGGTGTCCAGGTCGGCCCGGCCGGTGTCGAGCGCGGCGGCGACCGTGAAGGTCTTGAACACCGAGCCCATCTCGTAATGGGCCGAGGTGACGCGGTTCAGGGTGGCCCCCTCCGGCGCGTTGCCCCGGTTATTCGGATCGAAAGTCGGCCACGACGCCATGCCCAGCACCTCGCCGGTCGTGGCGTCGGCGACGACGCCCACGGCGCCCTTGGCCCCGGCTTCGGTGGCGGCCAGCGCGAGTTCGTTTTCCAGCACGCCCTGGACGCGCAGGTCGATGGACAGGGCGAAGTCCTGGCCCTGCGCCCCCGCCTGACGGATGGCGTCGTCGAAGGCCAGTTCGGCGCCGGAGATCCCCTCCCCGCCTGTATCGGCTGCGCCGATGACGTGGGCGGCGGAGGTCCCGAGCGGATAGACGCGGCGATCCTCGGGCTCGAAGGAGACGCCGCCCAAGGCGAGTGCATGGACGACCTGACGCTCGGCCGGGGTCAGGCCGGGCTGGACGATCAGGCGGCGCTCGCCGTTCAGCACCCGGCGCAGACGGCGCGCCGAGACGCCGGGCAGGGCCTGGCGGATCTGGCGGAAGGCGGCCTCGCGGTCCCAGACCTCGGTCGGGTCGATGTAGAGGCCGTAGTGGGTGATGTTGGTGGCCAAGAGCGCGCCGTTGCGGTCGGTCAGGTCTGCACGTTGCAGGGCGCCGGGCCGCGAGATCGAGCCCGCCCCGCCCTGGGGCGCGAACAGGGCCGCGCGGGTCGCGCCGGCCGCCAGCAGCACGAAGACGGCGATGAAGACCGCCTGGATCACCACGATGCGGACGCGGGTGTCCTCTTCCGGCTTGGCGTCGGCGCGGGCGCGTTCGAAGGCGTGCTCGACGAACCAGATCGCCTCCGACAGCCAGCGCAGCCAGGGCGAAACCGCCGAGGTGACCGGGCGGGCGCCGGGCGCGGGCCGGAAGGCGCGATGATCCTGAATGGTCATCGCACCGGCTCCTCTGCGGGAGCGGCGGAGGGCCCGGGCTGCGTCGGTTCGGCCGGTGCTGCGTTCGCGGCGGGAGCTTCAGCCTCAGCGGCGGTCGGCGCGGCCGGGACAGGCTCCGGCTGCGGCTTGAGCGTGGCGAGCGCGCTCTCGTCGGCCTGACGCTCCATCTCGACGGGGGCGAGACCGGCGGTGCGCGACAGCGTCTCCAGACGGCCGGGCTGCTCCAGCCGGGCGGCTTCGGCGCGGAGCAGGCGGACGCGCTGGGTCGTCTCGGCGATCTCGCGCTCCAGCTGGGCGATCTGGGCGCTCTCGCGCGCGGCGGCGGCCTTGGCGACATAGACGCCCAGAACGAGCGCCACGACCACGACTGCCAGAATGATCTCGATCCAGCGGACGCCGCGGACCTTCCACTCGAACAGGGCCTGGACGGGATTGCGGGTCATGCCGCCGCCCTCCACGCCGGGGCCTCGGTGCGGACCGCCGCGCGCAGGCGAGCCGAGCGGGCGCGCGGGTTGGCGGCGAGCTCGGCCTCTCCAGCCTCCCGCGCGCCCTTGAACGACAGGACGAAGCTGGGCTTCCTGGTCTCGACGGCGACGGGCGCATGGCGCGAGCCGCCGGGCGCATTGCCGCTGCGCTCCGTCAGGAAGGCCTTCACGATCCGATCTTCCAGCGAGTGGAAGGTCACGACCGCCAGACGCCCGCCCGGCGACAGCGTGGCCTCGGCCGCCTCCAGCCCGGCGGTGAGCTCGCCCAGTTCGTCGTTCACGGCGATGCGCAGCGCCTGGAAGGTCCGGGTCGCAGGATGGGTCGGGGCCCCACGGCGGCCGCCCAGCGCCTTCTCGACCACCTCGGCCAGATCCAGCGTGCGGGTGAAGGGCTCAGCAACCCGGCGGCGCAGGATGGCGGTGGCGATGCGGCCCGACTGACGCTCCTCGCCGTAGAGCTTGAGGATGTGGGCCAGCGGCCCGTGGTCCCAGGTGTTGACGATGTCGGCGGCGCTCTCGCCCTCGCCGGACATGCGCATGTCCAGCGGCCCGTCGCGCATGAAGGAGAAGCCGCGTTCGGCCTGGTCCAGCTGCATCGACGACACGCCGATGTCGAACACGGCGCCGTCCAGCCGCGCCTTGCCGCTGTCGGCGAACGCCTCGGCCAGGCCCGAGAACGGCGTGCGGACCAGCTGGAACTTTCCGGGGAAGTCGTTCGCGACGGCGTCGGCGTGGGGCTGGACCCTCGGATCGCGGTCGAGCGCGATGACCTCGGCTCCGGTCGTCAGGATGGCGCGGGTGTAGCCGCCCGCGCCGAAGGTCGCGTCGATGACGACGTCGCCGGGCTTCGGGGCCAAGGCCTCGATCACCTCTGCCAGAAGGACAGGCGCGTGCGGGCCGCTCACTGATCGTTCCCCGGCAGGCGGCGACGCGCGAACTCGCCGCGCTCGCGCATGGCCTTGCGGGCCAGCTGGCGACGCTCTTCCTTTCGGGCCATCCAGCGGGCGCGGTCCCAGATCTGAAAGCGCGGCCCCATGCCGACGATGACCACGTCTTCCGACAGGCCCGCGTCCTCGATCAGGCCCTCGGGCAGGGTGATGCGGCCGCCGCTGTCGTAGGCCAGCGGCTTCTGGCCGGCGTAGACCGTCTCTTCCAACGCGGTGCGCCAGTCGTCGCCGAACGGCAGGCTTTCGATCAGGGAGACGTACTCGGCCATCAGCTTGTCGCCGCCGGCCTCCAGGCAGTCGGACTCAACCGAGAAGAAGCAGAAGACGCCGTGCTCGGCGCCGTTCTCGGAGGTGCGGAACTCCTGCGGGATCAGGAGACGGCGCTTGCCGTCCAGCTGCTTCTCATAGGTCGAGAGAAACACGCCCTGCCCACCCGGACCCGTCGGCCCGCCCCTGAACTCATCCCCGCGCCCGACATGCCGGCGCCGCACCCCAAATCAGTGATTGGGATAGCATGGGATGGAATGGGTCTCAATGGGATTAGTTGACGAGATTTAATCACGATGCCCGGGTGTGGCCGGCTCTAGACTGAACACATCGGAACATACACAGAACAGTCAAAGTATTAACAGGCTGGGGATTATGCGGCGCCGTCTCGCCTCACGGGTTAACGGCGACTAGCGATCCAGGATTTGCCTTCCCTACGGGCAGCCGGTTAAGCGTAGCCAAACGAAACGGAGCGAACGCCATGGCCATTCCCGCCTCTCTGACCAAGGGCCTGAAACTGCCGGTGATCGCGGCGCCCATGTTCCTGGTGTCCGGGCCCGATCTGGTGGTCGAGGCCTGCAACGCCGGGGTGATCGGCACCTTCCCGTCGCTCAACCAGCGCACCACCGAGGGCTATCGGGAGTGGCTTCAGGATATCAAATCCAGGCTCAAGCCCGACGCGGCCGCCTTCGGCGTCAACCACATCGTCCACCCGACCAATCCCCGCCTGATGGCCGACATGATGGTGTCGGTCGAGGAGAAGGTGCCGCTGATCATCACCTCCCTGGGCGCCGTGCGCGACGTGGTCGACGCGGTCCACGGCTATGGAGGCGTCGTCTTCCACGACATCGCCAATGTGCGCCACGCCCGAAAAGCGGCCGAGAGCGGCGTCGACGGCCTGATCCTGGTGTCCAACGGCGCGGGCGGCCACGCGGGCATCATCAACCCCTTCGCCCTAATCAACGAGGTCCGCACTTTCTTCAAGGGCACGATCATCCTGTCGGGCTGTCTGTCGACCGGCCAGGACGTGGCGGGCGCCCTGATGATGGGGGCCGACTTCGCCTACATGGGCACGCGGTTCATCAACACGACCGAAGCCATGGCGCCGGCCGCCTACAAGGACATGATCATCGAGAGCGGGGCGACCGACATCGTCCACACGCCGGCGGTCTCGGGCATTCCGGCCAACTTCATGATCAAGTCGCTTCAGGCCAACGGGATCGACCCTAAGACCCTGCCCGAGCACAAGCTCGACATGGGCGACGAGGCCAAGGCGTGGAAGACCGTCTGGTCCGCCGGCCAGGGCGCCGGAGCCGTCCACGACGTCGTCCCGGCGGGCGAACTGGTCGCGCGGCTGCGCTCCGAATACGCTCAGGCGACGGAAGAATTCGCCAACAAGGTCGGGGTCGCCTAGACGGGGCGGATGTGCCGCGTCCTCGCCTACGTCTCCGCCCTTCTCCTCGCCCTGCCCGGCCTGGCCTGCGCCCAGGATCGCGACAACGCCCGCTATGATCCGGAGCGCGGCTCGCCCTGGACGTTCGAGCTGGGCGGCGGAACCGACAACCGCTCCAAGGGCGCGTCCAAGAGCGGCGGCGACGCTTACGTCTTCGGCGAGGTCCAGTACAACGCCGCCAGCGGCTTCTACGCCGACGCCGAGTTCGAGACGATCGACGCCGCCGGCGCGGAGATCGAGACCGAAGTCGAGGCGGGCTGGCAGTTCTCCGGCGGCGGCTTCGACTTCGACACTTCGGTCTCGCACAAGTGGCGGGTCGACGCCGACCCCGGTCAGGACGACGCCGCCTTCGAGTTCCAGTTCGACGTCATGCGGGACTTCGGCGCCGCCGACGCCCGCTTCCGGGTCGAGCATTCCCCGGACGGTCTGGGTTCGACCGAGGCCTGGACCTGGATCGAGACGCGCGTGCGCTTCCCTCTGGCGGACCGCTGGCAGGCCGGGCTGACCGTCGGCCGACGCGAACAGGACAACGCCCCCGACTACACCGGCTGGAGCGCCGCGATCGCTTACGAGGTCACGGAGATGATGGAGCTTGAGCTGGCATGGCACGGGACCAGCATCGGCGACCAAGGCGAGCAGTATGAGGATGCTCTCGTCGCAGCGGTCTTGTTTCGCCGGTGAGCGTGATCTGCCCGGTCCACCAACGAATGGGCCCCGGTCACTCCCCGCCGGCTTCGGTTTCGCCGCCCCCCTCGCCCCCTGCGATCGCGGCGATCTGCGCTTCCAGCGCCTGACGGACCTCGGGCGAGCAGTCGCTGGCGGTCTGTTGCTCGGCAGGCGAGGTGGCGGAAGGCGCGACGATCAGATCCTGAACCAGGCTTTCGGCAGCGGCGCGCAGCGGGGGCTCCTCGATGCCTGCGACGGCGGTTTGGGCTAAGCGTGTCGCGTCCACGTCCTGCCAGCCGCAGGTCGCGGCGGCCTGGCGCAGCGTCTGGGCGGCGCGGATGCCCTGGACGATCTCGGGGTTGCTGGCCTCGAGCGCTGCGATCGCGGCGTTGCGGCCGGCCTTCTCCAAATCGACTTCCCCGCATGCAGAGACGGCGAGCGCCGCGACCGCCAAGAGACCTAGATTCCAACGCGCCATGCTATCGCTCCTCGGAAACCCGAGATGGGCCATAAAGCGTGTCACCTCGCGCGGGAAGCGTGACCAATTGGCCTCGCGCCCCACCCGGCTTCAGCGCCGCTTACCCTTCCTCACGCCCTTCAGCCCGCCGGAGGGCTTGCCGCCCCCTCGGCCGTCGTTGCGAGGCTTGGGCCCTCCCGGCCGCCCCTTGCCGCGCGAGGGGCGGGCGTCGCCGCCCCGGCCCCGGATGCCCAGACGCGGAGCCGGCGCGTTGGGGTCGCGCGGTTCCGGATCGCTCAGCATCTCGAACAGGAGGCCGCCGGTGACCGGCGTGGCCTCCACCAGCTTGACCTCGACCAGGCGGCCGAGGGTGTAGCGCTGGCCTGAGCGGTCGCTGACCAGGGCATGCGCCCGATCGTCGTGGGTGAAGTACTCGTTGCCGAGCGACGACACCGGCACGAGGCCGTCGGCGCCGGTCTCGTCCAGCCGGACGAACAGGCCGAAGCGGGTCACACCGGTGATGCGGCCGGTGAAGGTCGCGCCCACGCGGTCCTCCAGGAAGGCGGCGATGTAGCGGTCCATGGCGTCGCGTTCGGCGGCCATGGAGCGGCGCTCGGTCGTGGTGACCTGATCGGCGATGGCGGGCAGTTCGGCGATCTCCCGGTCCGTCAGCCCGTCCTTGCCCAGGCCCAGCGCGCGGATCAGGCCACGATGGACGATCAGGTCGGAGTAGCGCCGGATCGGCGAGGTGAAGTGGGCGTAGCGGTCCAGGTTCAGGCCGAAGTGGCCGACGTTCTCGGGGCTGTAGATCGCCTGCATCTGGGTGCGCAGGACGACCTCGTTGACGACCTCGGCGTGGGGGCCGTCGCGGGTCTCGTCGAGCAGCTTGTTGAATCGCTTGGTCGTCGGCGGCTCGCCCTTGTTCCACGGCTTGCCGATGGTGGAGAGGAAGTCGGCGAGGTTGAAGACCTTCTCCTGACTGGGAGCCTCGTGGACGCGGTAGATCAGGGGCGTCTTCTTCTGCTCCAGGGTCTCGGCGGCGCAGACGTTCGCCTGGATCATCATCTCCTCGATCAGGCGATGGGCCTCCAGCGACTTCCTCGGTTCGATCGAGGCGATCTGGCCGTCGGGCGTCATGCGGATGCGGCGCTCGGCGGATTCGATCTGCAGCGGGCTGCGCTTCAGCCGGCCCTTCAGCATGGCGTGATAGGCGTTCCACAGCGGGTGGAGGATGGTCTCCAGGATTGGGCCGGTCGCGTCGTCGGTCCCGCCCCCGTTCAGGGGCCCGTCGATGGCGGCTTGGGCCTGTTCGTAGCTGAGCTTGGCATGGCTGCGCATCAGGCCACGATGGAACTTGTGCGACAGCTTTCGGCCGTCCTTGTCGAAAACCATGCGCACGGCCAGCGTCGCGCGGTTCTCGCCTTCCTTGAGGCTGCACAGGCCGTTCGACAGCCGCTCGGGCAGCATGGGCTCCACCCGGTCGGGGAAGTAGGTGGAGTTGCCCTTGGCCCGCGCCTCGCGGTCCAGGTTCGTGCCGGGCCGGACGTAGGCGGCGACGTCGGCGATGGCGACCCAGACGACCCAGCCGCCCTCGTTCTTGGGATCGTCGTCGCGGGCCGCGTAGACGGCGTCGTCGTGGTCGCGGGCATCGGCGGGGTCGATGGTGATGAAGGGGATGTCGCGCAGGTCGTCGCGGCCCTTGAGCGTCGGCAGGTCCTGATCCTCGGCCTCCTGCTCGACGGCCTCGGAAAAGCCGGTCGGGACGCCGTGGGCGTGGATGGCGATGAGGGAGGCGGCGCGCGGATCGTTCTCGCGGCCGATGGTCTCCAGGATCTTGCCGCGCTTGAAGCCGTAGCGGTGGTCGCCCTTCTCGATGGCGGCCAGCACCAGGTCGCCGTCCTTCAGCCCCTCGGCCTGGACGGGCGGGACGATCAGCACGTCCTTGGAGCGGCGGTCGACGGGCTCGACGCGGGTCTCGCGCGCGGCCTTGCGGATCACGCCGAGCACCCGATTGGTCCCGGCGTCCAGCCGCTTGATCAGCCGGGCCTCCCAGCCGTTGGGGCCATGCTGAAACTTGACCAGCACGCGATCGCCCAAGCCCGGCGCCGGCCCGGGTTTCGATTTGTCAGGCACGAGGACGGCGCTCGGCGCATCGGCCGAGGCCTCGACGAGGCGAACATACAGGTCGCCGTCGACGTCGCGTTCGGTCACGTCGGCGACCCCGACGGGGGGCAGGGCGCCGGCTTCGGAGAAGCCTTTGCGGCCGCGCTTTCCGAGTTTGCCGGCGGCTTCGAGGCCCCGGATCATTTCGCGCAGGCGTCTGCGGTCTTCGCCCTTCAGGCCGAAGTGGCAGGCGATGTCGCCCTTTTCCGCCGAGCCGGCGTCGCGAAGGAAGGCCAGCAGCGTGGCCTCGTCCGGCAGTCCGGCGGCAGGTCGTTTGGGGGATTTGGTCATTCAGTCTTTCGGTTCGCCGGGCGCATCGGCCTCGGCGGGATTGATTGTGTCGTCGGTCGCCGCCGCTCCTAGGGTCGGCGGTCGCAGTTCGAACGTCTCGGTCCCTCTCCGGATCAAGATCGTCTGTCCCCGTTCGACCGCGTCGATCAGGTGTTCGAAACGTTCCTGGGCCTCTTCAGCTGAGACGATCATCATGACGCGCTCCTGTGGTTCGCGTGACGGTAGCGGGTGGATCGTCCGCCCGCCATCTCGGCTCTGCTTGTGAGCGTCGGCAAGCACCACTAGCTTCCGGCCTCGAATCCCGGAGCCGCCATGTCCCTCGCGCCCACGCCCACACTCGCCGCCCCGACCGGGTCGCTGCTCGACCTGATCGGCAAGACGCCGATGGTGGAGGTGACGCGGATCGACACCGGCCCGTGCCGCCTGTTCCTGAAGCTGGAAGCTCAGAACCCCGGCGGCTCCATCAAGGACCGGATCGCCCTGTCGATGATCGAAGCGGCGGAGCAGGAGGGGTGGCTGAAACCCGGGGGCACCATCGTCGAGGCGACGGCCGGAAACACGGGTCTGGCCCTGACCCTGGTCGGTCAGGCCAAGGGCTATAAGGTGTTGCTGGTCATCCCGGACAAGATGTCCAAGGAAAAAATTCAACACTTGAGGGCGATGGGGGCGGATGTCCGCCTGACCCGGTCCGACGTCGCCCATGGCCACCCTGAGTACTATACGGACATGGCCGAGCGGCTGGCCCAACAGATCCCGGGCGGCTTCTTCGTCAACCAGTTCGCCAACCATGCGAACAGCGCCGCCCACGTGAAGACGACAGGCCCTGAGATCTGGGAACAGATGGGCGGTCAGATCGACGGCTTCGTCGCGGGCATCGGCTCGGGCGGGACGATCACGGGGTGTGCCCAGTTCTTCAAGAGCCAGGGCGCTGGGACCGAGATCATTCTGGCCGATCCGGTCGGGTCGGTGCTGGCCGGCATCGTCAACGACGGCGTGCCGGGACCGGAGGGCAGCTACACCGTCGAGGGCATCGGCCAGAACTTCGTGCCGGACACTGCCGACATCACCCTGATCGACAAGGCCTATTCCATCCCCGACGCCGAAGCCGTGGCGACGGTCCGCGAGCTGCTGCTGAAGGAAGGCATCCTGGCAGGGTCGTCGTCCGGCACCCTGATCGCCGCGGCTCTCCGCTGGTGCCGGGAGCAAACCGAGCCGAAGCGCTGCGTGACCTTCGTCTGCGACACCGGGGCGAAGTATCTGTCCAAGGTCTACAACGACGCCTGGCTGGCCGATCAAGGGCTAGGCGAGCGGGAGCTGCACGGCGACCTGTCCGACCTCATCAGCCGCAAGTATGAGAACGGCGACGTGGTGACGGCGGGGCCGGACGACACCCTGGACACCGCCTTCAAGCGCATGCGCTCGGCCGACGTCAGCCAGCTGCCGGTCATCCAGGACGGACGCCTCGTGGGCATTCTGGACGAGAGCGACATCGTCCACATCATGAACACCGACGAGATCACGCGGAAGGAACGGTTCGCCAAACCGGTGTCATCAGCCATGACTCGCGATCTTGACACGGTGCAGGTGTCCGAGCCGCTGGACGCCCTGATCCCCCTGTTCGATCGCGACCGGGTCGCCATCGTTCTGGACGGAGAGAAGTTCGTCGGCCTGATCGCCCGCGTCGACCTGATCAACCACCTGAGCCTGAACCGCTGAAGATGCCCGTCGCGGCGGGGCAGGCGAACCCATCGGCGGCTCGGGCAGGTTGGGATGCCCCGGATCGTCGTCGTGTCCTCGGCGGAACCGGGGCGGCGCTCTTGCTGACGCCCTCGCGGCCCCGACTAGACGTTCAGGTGATCCCGACCTCGTTTGCCAGCCGGGGGAGATCGATCCGCGCCGCGCTCATGCGTCCCATGTCATCAGAGGCCATCGCGGGTGTGGTCTATCTGCACGGCTCAGGCAGCATCGGGTCTCGGCAGCTCCGTTATGCCGAGCGTTTCGCGGAACATGGCATTCTCTCGCTGGCGCCCATCTATACCGATGCGGCTCCCGATGACGGCGTGCGCAGTCGTCCCATCATGCAGGCTTGGCGCGACTGCGCCGCCGACGCCGTGGACTGGCTGGTCAGCCAAGGCGCGCCGCACGACCGAATGGTTTTGGCGGGCTATTCCCTCGGCTCCCACATCGCTGTCGACAGTGCGCTGCAAGGCGGTCGGTGCCGGGCAGCGATCGGCATCGCCGCGGGCTGGGACGTTTACCCGCCAAGGCCGCCTCGCCGTCGGATCCCGACGTTGATCATTAGGGCAGACAGCGATCACCATGTAAGCCCCGGCAGCACCGACAGGCTGGTGACCTTTCTCCGCGACGCGAACGTACCCGTCACCGAGGCCCGCGTCCGCGATGCGGAACACATCATGACAGACGACCAGTGGGCGACGGTCCACGGCTACAGCATGGACTTCCTTACCGATCTCCTCGGCTTTCCCGGAAGAGAGTGAGCATGACCGCCATCAAGAACAGCCAGGGTTTCTCGACCCGCGCGATCCACGCCGGGCAGCGTCCGGACCCGACGACGGGCGCGGTGATGACGCCGATCTACGCCACCTCGACCTATGCCCAGCAAAGCCCCGGTGTGAACCAGGGCTATGAGTACGCCCGCGGCAAGAACCCGACGCGCGAGGCGTTCGAGGCCTGCATCAACGACCTGGAAGGCGGGGTTCAGGCGTTCGGCTTCGCCTCGGGCATGGCGGCGACCTCGACGGCGCTGGAGCTGCTGGACGCGGGGTCGCACATCGTCACAGGCGACGATCTTTACGGCGGGTCGTGGCGGCTGTTCGAGCGGGTGCGGCGGCGATCCGCAGGGCTGGATTTCGCCTATGTCGACATGTCGGACCTGTCGGCCGTCGAGGCGGCGATCACGCCGAAGACGAAGATGATCTGGGCGGAGACGCCCACCAACCCCCTGATGAAGCTGGCCGACATCGCCGGCCTGTCCAAGATCGCCAAGGCGCATGGGCTGCTGCTGGTCGTCGACAACACCTTCGCCACGCCGTGGAGTCAGCAACCCTTAAGCCTCGGCGCCGACATCGTCATGCACTCGGCGACCAAGTATCTGAACGGCCATTCGGACGTCATCGGCGGGGTGCTGGTGGCCAGGGACGCCGAGGTCGCCGCCCAGCTGAAGTTTCTGCAGAACTCGGTCGGCGGGGTGATGGGGCCGTTCGACGCCTTCCTGGTCAACCGGGGCCTGAAGACGCTCGGCATCCGCATGAAGGCGCACAATGAGAATGCGCTGGCGGTCGCGCGCTGGCTGGAGGATCGGTCTTGCGTGAGCCGGGTGCTCTACCCCGGCCTGATCAGCCATCCGCAGCATGATCTGGCGGCGCGTCAGATGAACGGCCGCTTCGGGGGGATGGTGACCTTCTTTGTGGACGGCGACCTGTCGCGGACCAAGCAGGTGCTGGAGCGGTTTCAGGTCTTCACGCTGGCGGAGTCGCTGGGCGGCGTCGAAAGCCTCGTGAACCACCCGGCCATCATGACCCACGCCTCGGTGCCGAAGGAGCTCCGCGAGGCGGGCGGCGTGACGGACAATCTGGTCCGCCTGTCAGTCGGGGTCGAGGATCTGGACGACCTGTTGGCGGACCTGGAACAGGCCCTGGCCTGACGCGAAGGCGCCGGAGGAGGCGAGCCCCCTCCGCCGGAGCGCGCTTACTCGGGAATCGAGACCGCGTCAGTGACGTGGATCACGCCGTTGGACTGGAACACGTCGGCCTGTGTCACGCGGGCCTTGCCGCCCTTTTCGTCGGTCAAGACGACCGTGCCGTTTTCCAGGCTTGCGGTCAGGGTGTCGCCCGACACCGTGGTGATCTCGGCCGAGCCGCCGCCCGCCTCGATGAGGGCGATGACGTCGGCGGCGGCCACGCGGCCGGCCACGACGTGGTAGGTCAGGATCTTGGTCAGGGTGGCGCGGTTCGCCGGCTGGGTCAGGGTCTCTACCGTCCCGGCGGGCAGGGCGGCGAAGGCCTCGTCGGTTGGGGCGAAGACCGTGAACGGACCGGGTCCCGACAGCGTCTCGACCAGGCCGGCGGCCTGAACGGCGGCGACCAGGGTCGTGTGGATCGGCGAGTTGACGGCGTTCTCGACGATCGTCTTGTTCGGATACATGGCCGCGCCGCCGACGGTGACGGTCTGGCCGTGGCCGCCGCCGTGATGATCGGCGAGGGCGACTGGGGCGGCGGCCAACAGGGCGGCGGCCGAGACGGCGCCGGCGAGGATCTTGAGCGTCATGGGAGGTTCCTGAGCTTGCGATCGCCATGCTGCGATCGGATCAGGAACGACCCGGACTGTGGCCCGGATGCTGTGCAGCTTGCCGCGCGGCGACCCGCCGCAGGCGTCGCACCCCGCTGTCTCTTCGTTAGACGAGTATCTTGTTCTCGCTGGATGAAGCCAGAACTCAGCGAACACCTGCCTGAAACTTTGCAAGTCTGAAACGCTGTGCTGAGGACAGGAATATGCTCCCGTACACCCAGATTGTCGGGTTCATTTGATCCTTGGTGTGGAGCAGATGGCTCTTGGCGCGTTTCAGATCTCGACGCTCCCAAAACACTCGACCCAGCCATCCATGCACGAACCGCATTAGGCCAGGATTGGAGTGGTCATCGCTCCGTGCGAGGGCCGCGTTCGAGGCCTCGTTTAAAGAAATCGGTCCGCGCCGCGCGAAAACTCCGCCGGAGTAGTTTTTGTGCTCTGTCTGGAAATATTTCGTGAAGAGGTTCTCTTCGAACGTTGCTCTCGCCAACATCGCCCAAGACCGCGGGTCGTCATCCCGCCACAACCGGTGGAGGCATGCCCACATTTCATCCTGGGAACCACCCCATTTATGGCTCCAAGCCTGCAATACGTCGCAGAAAGCTGTCGCAGGAACATCGGGCACCCGAGACAGAAGCGCCTCACTGGCGGCCTTCCCGTCGTGATCTTCCTCAAGACCGAACGAGGCAAGGCCGCCGATCGCCAGACCGCTTGATGGGGACAGCTCAACGGCTCGCTCCAGGTGGTTCCTCGCAGCGACTCCAATGCTGACGTAGCTGCGAAACTGACGAGCCGAGGTGTGCAGTGCGATCCTGGCTCCCCGTGCCCTCAAGGCATGGTAGCGCAGGATTATGCCGGCGATGACATGGCCAAGGGCGTCACTCTCGTTCTCGATGATCGCTTCGATCGGGGTGCCCATCTCGACGTCGTAAGCAGCATCGACGAGAATCTCCCATGCGGTGTCGGAAGGCGAGCGGGCCACCAAGTCGCGAAGCGCCTTTAGGTCAGCCCAGGTATAACTGTCGTGATGTCCCACGTACCGCCCCCTCCGTCTATCCAGCCAAACAGCCTAGAGTGGTTTCGGCGGGTTGTCGCCTTGGGTCGATCTGCTTGATCAGAAAGCGATCAGCACCGCTGCCACCAAGGCGTCCTCATGCTGCTCGCCCTGGCCACTGATGTCCGTGCCGTGCCAGGCGAGCTCCAGTTCGACGATCTCGGTCAGTTCATAGGCCAAGCTTCCGCTTCAGCCGATACAGTCCGGAGCATTGTCTTGTTCGCGTCGGCCGACGGTCAGCCCGGCCGGCCAGCGATCCGCCAGAGGAAAGCGCACCCGCGTTTCGATCCAGGTCCAGGCTCCGGTCGATCCCAGGCCATCCGGCAACTGCTCGACGCGGAAGCCGGCGTCGGCGGCGCCGAAGTCGCGGATGACGTCGTACTGGAACTCAAAGGCGGCGGCGGCCTGGACGCCCCGGCTATGGCGGCTCGGCGTCGCGGGCAAGGTCAGCGCCGCTCTGGGCATCGGGATGGCGGGACTGGCCGTCTGGTGGAACGCGACCGATGGAGGCTTCGGCCTGATCGTCGCCGCGACCAGCCTGTCCGTCTTCGCCCTCTGGTCGCTGTCGCTCGCCGCCGTCATGCTGACGCGGCCAAAAGGGGAAACCGGATGACCGCCCAGCACCACGTCGCCGCCATCGTGCCCGCCCGCGACATCGACGCCAGCGAAGCCTTCTATCGTCGCCTCGGCATCGAGACGGTCAGCGACCACGGCGACTACCGCCTGATGGACGATGGTCGGGGCTGGCGGCTGCACCTGCGATCCACGCCCGACTGGCCGCGCCGGATCGAGGACAACCCGCTCGGTCTCTATCTCTACGTCGACGACGTGGATGCGGTCGCCGAGCGTGTGCGCGACGTGATCATCGAACCCCGGGGGCCGCACGCCCGGCCCTGGGGCACCTACGAGTTCGCCGTCAGCGATCCCAGCGGAACGCTCGTTCGGATCGGCCGCGTCCTCGGCTGAGCCGCTCCGCTTTCCCCCTCGGCCCGCCCGTGGCATCGGAAGGCGATGCCTCCTCCCGAACCCTTCGACGCCGCCCAGGACCTCGCCGACGCCCCGCCGCGCCCTGGCGTGCGGCAACGGCCCAAGGACGCCGCGACCCTGATCCTCGTCCGGCGGGGCAGGCGACCCGAGGTCCTGATGGGCCGTCGCGCTCCGGGCCATGTCTTCATGGCGTCGAAGTGGGTGTTTCCCGGCGGCCGCATTGACCGCGCCGACTTCACGGCCGCCGCCGCCAGCGAGCCGGGCGGCCCGACCCGCGCCCGGCTGGAGGCCGAGGTCGATCTCCGCCGCGCCCGGGCCCTGTGCCTTACCGCTGTGCGCGAGACCTTCGAAGAGACCGGCCTGATCGTCGGCCGGGCTGCCCCGCCCGCCTCGGTCGCCGGGCCGTGGCGAGAGTTTCGGCAGGCAGGCGCCCTGCCCGATCTCGCGGCCCTGACGTACATCGCCCGCGCCATCACGCCGCCCGGCCGGACCCGCCGGTTCGACGCCCGCTTCTTCCTCGCCGACGCCGAGACGCTGCTGTCACCGGAACCCACCGCCGGCTCTGGCGAACTGGACGAGATCGCCTGGCTGCCGCTGGCCGACGCCCGCGCGCTCGACCTGCCCGCCATAACCCGCTTCGTGCTGGGCGAGGTGTCCGAGCGGCTGTCGAACCCGGATCGCCCCCTGCCCTTCGTTCGCTGGCATCGCGGGGCGCACAAGGTGACCCATGAGTGACCCGCCCTGATCCCGCCATGGTCGCTGTCCAGCTTGGCGCGACCGACGGGGAGGGTGCGTGGCGCACGCGGCGTTCAGTATCGCGAAGGCGAGCGGCCTGACGGACCCGGTGGGTCGGCGCAAGGCCGCGATCCTGCTGGGATCGATCGCCTTTCATGCCCTGATCCTGACGCCCCTGGCGCTCCGCATGGTCGACACGGCGGATGCGCCCCCCTTCGACGCGACGCCCCCGCCGATCTTCCTCGAGATGGAGCCGCGCCCCCTGCTGGAAGGCGAGACCGCGCGCGAGCCGACCTTCGCCCGCTCCGTCGAGACGGCCCCCGCCCTCTCCCGGGCGACGAACGCCGAGCGCACGCCCAGCCTGGACGATGAAGACGACATCCCCACCCCGCCCTCGCCCCGCATCGCGGCGGGCGCGCCGTCGGGATCGCCGCCCACCCCGGCGGACGCCTGGCGCGTGACGCCCGAGAGCACAGGCGCGGCGATCGCCCGCTCCATGCGCACCGGCGCGGGCGGCTGCCGCATCATGGACGGACGGCTGAGCCCCGGCGAACAGGCCCTCTGCGACGAGCGCTTCAACGAGGCCGCCGGCCGCGCCGGGCCGCTCGGTCCCCGCACGCTGAACGCCTCCGAAGCCCGCCGCGAGGCCCAGTTCGCCCGCGATGGAGCGCGGGCTCTGGCCCAATACGAAGCCCGGCGCGCCCCGCTGGCGGGGGGAGTCGGCATCGTCGGGCCGGGCGATTGTCCAGGCTCGAACCTCGGCGCCGGATGCGCCGGCGCGCACCTGGACCCGGCCATGCGTCAGGGCGCGACGACCGCCGTCAATCCGGGCCAGAGGTCCAACGACCTGACCCCCATGCGGCCGATCCCCGGATCGGAGTAGGCCTCAACCCTCCAGATCGAGCGAATACCCCGCTGACCGCACAGTTCGGATCGGGTTGGCGCTCTCGTCAACATTGAGCGCTTTCCTGAGCCGGCCCACATGCACGTCGACCGTGCGCGCCTCGACGTAGACGTCGCTTCCCCACACCGCGTCCAGCAGCTGTTCGCGGCTGAACACCCGGCCCGGGTGGCGCATGAAGTGGTCCAGCAGGCGGAACTCGGTCGGACCGAGGTGCACCTCCTTGCCCGCGCGCTTCACCCGGTGGGCGACGCGGTCGATGATGATGTCGCCGTGGCCCACGCGGTCGTCGGCCAGGCCCGGACGAATGCGGCGCAGCACCGCCCGGATGCGGGCGATCAGCTCGGTCATCGAGAAGGGCTTGGTCAGGTAGTCGTCGGCGCCGGTGTCCAGGCCGCGAACCCGGTCGCTCTCCTCGCCCCGCGCCGTCAGCATGATGATCGGCAGGTTCCGCGTCTCGGGCCGGCCCCGGATGCGGCGGCAGACCTCGATGCCCGAGACCTTGGGCAGCATCCAGTCGAGCAGGACCAGGTCCGGCTGGCGCTCGTCGATCTGGACCAGGCCCTCCTCGCCGTCGGCGGCGACGACCACGTCGTAGCCCTCCTTTTCGAGGTTGTACTGGAGGAGCGTCGCCAGCGCGTCCTCGTCTTCCATCACCAGGATATAGGGCTGCACGATCTACTCTCCGTCGGGGCAGGCGTCAGTTCGCGGGGGGCACGGGGCCGTTCAGGTCGGCGTCCCAGTCGCCGGGCGAGGGCTGCCAGCGCGGCCGCTCGCCGGTCATCTCGTCGCCGGTGATCTCATAGTGGATGACCTCGGCGATGTTGGTCGCGTGGTCGCCGATGCGTTCCAGGTTCTTGGCCATGAACAGCAGATGGGTGCAGGCGCTGATCGTGCGCGGGTCGCCCATCATGTAGGTCAGCAGTTCGCGGAACAGGGCGTTGTAATGCTCGTCGACCTCGTCGTCCGAGGCCCAGACGGCCATCGCCCGGTCAATTTCCGAGGCGGTATAGGCGTCCAGCACGTCGCGCAGCCGCATCGACACCAGCTTGCCCATCCGCTCGATGGAGCGGGTCAGGGGCTGCATCGGCTCGGTCTCGGCCAGGCTCAGCGCCCGCTTGGCGATGTTCTTGGCCAGGTCGCCCGTGCGCTCCAGGTCGGTCGCCAGCTTCATGGCCGACAGGGTCTTCCTCAGGTCCGACGCCACGGGCTGGCGCAGCGCGATCAGGCGGATGGCCTTCTTCTCGATGTCGCGGTGCATGGCGTCGAGCTTGCCGTCGCGCTCGACCACGGCGCGGGCCAGGGCGATATCACGGCGCGCGACTGACTCGACGGCGTCGGCGACCTGGGCCTCGGCCAGACCGCCCATGCGGGCGACCTCGGCCGTGAGCTGGTTCAGCTCATCCCCATAGGCCTTGACCGTGTGCTGGTTCATCAGCCGAAGCGTCCCGTGATGTAGTCGAGGGTGCGCCGCTCACGGGGATTCGTGAAGATTTCCTCGGTGTCGCCGTGCTCGACCAGCCGCCCGAGATGGAAGAAGGCCGTGCGCTGGCTGACGCGGGCCGCCTGGGCCATGGAGTGGGTGACGATGACGATGCAGTAGCGTTCGCGCAGCTCGTCGATCAGCTCCTCGATCTTGGCCGTGGCGATGGGATCGAGTGCCGAGCAGGGCTCGTCCATCAGGATGACTTCGGGGTTCACCGCGATGGCGCGGGCGATGACCAGACGCTGCTGTTGGCCGCCCGACAGGCCGGTGCCGGCGGTGTGCAGGCGGTCGGCGACCTCGTCCCAAAGGCCGGCGCGCTTCAGGCTGGTCTCGACGATGCCGTCCATCTCGGACTTGGACGACGTCAGGCCATGGATGCGCGGGCCGTAGGCGACGTTCTCATAAATGGTCTTGGGGAAGGGATTGGGCTTCTGGAACACCATCCCGACCTGGGCGCGCAGCAGCACGGGGTCGACCGAGCGCGCGTTGACGTCCTGGCCGTCCATCAGGATCTGACCAGTCACCTTGGCGCCCTGGATGGTGTCGTTCATCCGGTTGATGCAGCGCAGGAAAGTCGACTTGCCGCAGCCCGACGGCCCGATGAAGGCCGTCACCGTCTTGTCGGGGATGTCCAGGCTGATGCCGTGCAGGGCCTGCTTCTCACCGTAGAAGACCGAGATGTCGCGCGCGGCGATCTTGGTCGGGCCGACGGGGGCCTTGGGCGCGGTCACCGTGGGCGTGAAGGACTCCTCGGACGCGGCTTCGCCCTGCGGCAGGACGGCCTCGTCGCGGCGGTCGGTTTCGGCCGTGGCGGTGGGCAGGACCTGACCGCCCATGCGCGGGGCCTCGGTCGGGTCGGCGGAGCCGCCCTCGCGGCCGTCGGGGCTGCGGAAGAAGGGGAGTTTCATGCGCTTACCACCGGCGTTCGAAGCGCCGGCGCAGCAGGATGGCGGCGGCGTTCATGACGATCATGAAGGCGAGGAGGACGAGGATCGCGGCGGCCGTCCGCTCGTGGAAGGCCAGTTCCGACGCGTTCTCCCAGATGTAGACGAGCGACGGCAGGGCCCCCGCTGGCTCGGTGATGGCGCCGGGGATGCCCGGCACGAAGCTGACCATGCCGATCAGCAGGAGCGGCGCGGTTTCGCCGAGCGCATGGGCCATGGAGATGATGGTGCCCGTCATCACGCCCGGCATAGCCAGCGGCAGGACGTGGTGGAACACCGTTTGGGTCTTGGACGCCCCCATGGCCAGCGCCGCCTCGCGGATCGAGGGCGGCACCGCCTTCAGCGAGGACCGCGTGGCGATGATGATGGTCGGCAGCGCCATCAGCGCCAGCACCAGACCCCCGACCAGGGGCGAAGAGCGCGGCAGGTTGGCGAAGTTGATGAAGAGGGCCAGACCCAGCAGGCCGTAGACGATCGACGGCACGGCGGCGAGGTTGTTGATGTTGACCTCGATCAGGTCGGTGATCCGGCCGCGCGGCGCGAACTCTTCCAGATATACGGCCGCGCCGACGCCCAGCGGGATGGCGATGAGCGCCGTCACCAGTAGCATCAGGGCCGAACCGACCACGGCGCCCAGCACGCCGGCCAGTTCCGGCTCGGTCGAATCCCCTTGCGTGAACAGCAGGCTGTTGAAGCCGGTGGTGATGGTGCCGTCGCGCTTGAGCGCATCCAGCCAGTCCATCTGCTGGTCCGAAATGCGGCGCAGCTCGGCGGGCTCCGACCGCTTGATCTTGCCCTTGAGATACAGGTCCGCGTCGTCCGACACCGGCGCGGTGATCTGGACCGCCTTACCGATCACCGACGGGTCCTCGCGCACCAGTTCGGCAGCGCGGAACTTCAGCTCGGAAGACAGCAGGGTGCGGTAGGCGTTGGCCTGCGTCCCTTGCACGTCGTCGGTCACGCCCATCGCCGCCAGCCGCTGCTGGGCCACCATCAGCTGGAAGTTGGTGCCCTGCGGATAGTCGCGGTCGATGCGCGCCGGGTCCATGTAGACCGGCACGGTGATCTGGTTGGCGTAGAAGGCCGTGTGCCCCTGCTCGATGATGCGGCCGAGCAGCAGCACGAGGAAGCCGAGCGCCACGGCGATGGCCAGCAGGCCATAGGCGCGGAACCGCGCCTCACGCGCATAGCGGCGCTTCAGACCCTTCTGCAGGGCGTCGGCGCGGGCCGCGCGGACCACGCCGGGATCGACGGTCGCGTCAGTCATACTGTTCCCGATAGGTCTGGACGATCCGCTGGGCGACGATGTTCAGCAGCAGGGTCACGAGGAACAGCGTCAGGCCCAGGCCAAACGCCGCGAGCGTCTTGGCGCTGTCGAATTCCTGGTCGCCGGTCAGCAGCGTCACAATCTGCACCGTGACCGTCGTGACGGTATCGAGCGGATTGAGCGTCAGATTCGCCGCCAGACCCGCCGCCATGGTCACGATCATGGTTTCGCCGATGGCCCGCGACACGGCTAGCAGCAGGGCGCCCGCGATGCCCGGCAGGGCGGCGGGCAGCAGCACCTTGCTGACAGTCTCGGACTTGGTCGCGCCCATGGCGTAGGAGCCATCGCGCAGGCTCTGGGGCACGGCGTTGATGATGTCGTCCGACAGCGAGCTGACGAACGGGATCAGCATGATCCCCATGACCGCCCCGGCCACCAGCGCCATCTGGTTCTGGACCAGCAGCAGATACTGCCCCAGCCCGTCCAGCGGCCCGCCGACCAGCAGCGCGCCAATGCCGTTGAAGAACTCCCGGAACGCCGGCCCGACCGTCAGAGCGGCGAAGAAGCCGTAGACCACGGTCGGAACGCCCGCGAGCACCTCCAGCAGCGGCTTGACCACGCCGCGCGTCACCGGTCCGGCGTACTCCGACAGATAGATGGCCGAGAACAGGCCCACCGGCGCGGCCACCGCCATGGCGATCAGCATGATCAGGAAGGTCCCGGCGAACAGCGGCACGGCGCCGAACGCCCCGGTCGACCCGACCTGATCGGCGCGGATGGCGGTCTGGGGGCTCCACTGCGTCCCGAACAGGAACTCCGTCACCGGCACCCGCTCAAAGAAGCGAACGGCGTCGAACAGCAGCGAGAAGACGATGCCCACGGTCGTCAGGATGGCCACCACCGAACAGGCGAACAGCAGGCTGCCGATCCAGGTCTCGACGCGGTTCCTCGCCCGCATGTTCGGCCCGATCTGGGCGAAGGCGAGCAGGCCGCCCAGCACCGCCGCGATCAGGGCCCCGGCGATCGACCCCCACAGCAGGGTCTGCTGGATGCTGGCCGAGCGCGCGGCCTCGGACTGCAACAGCGCATCGAACGGCGCGTCCCAGGTCTGGAACGGGCGCTGGCCCTCTCCCAGCAGGCGGGCGTCATTGAGGAAGGCGTCGCGGCGGAAGGGCTCCATCTCCTGCACCGCCTCGGGCAGGCCGGCGGACACCAGGTTCTGGCTGACTGGCCCGGAGAAGATCCCGGCCAGGATGATGATGGCCAGGGCCGGAACCGCGACCCAGATCAGGGCGTAGTAGCCGTGCTGCTGAGGCCGCGAATGCGGCTTGGCCCCGGCGAACCGGCGCTTGGCCACGGCCAGGCCGGCCGCGTAGGCGGCCAGGGCCAGAACGGCGACCACGGGAATCAGAAACCAGATCATCAGGCCCCTAGCGACACGCCAGAATCAGAGGGCGCGCCGATCATCGGCCCGTCTCGCGGCGGAAACTGCCTTCGGATGGTCAGCGGATTAGGACGGTTCCGTGACAGTTCTGCAAAGGCGACAGTGACCTTGTCGCGCGCCCGTCACGCAGCGTTCAAGGCCGCATCGCCAACAGCGGAAACCGCCTCCGGCTGGGGGAAATAGGCCACCAGCACCGTGCCCTCGCCGGGAATGCTCTCGACCACCAGACCGCCCCGGTGCCGGTTGACGATGTGCTTGACGATGGCGAGGCCCAGCCCTGTCCCCGGCCGGTCCCCGCTCTTCTGGCCCTCGACCCGATAGAACCGCTCGGTCAGGCGCGGCAGATGCTCGCGCTGCATGCCGGGTCCGTGGTCGCGAACGGCGACAGCGACATAGCGCGCGCCGGGATCGCGATCCGGCGTCAGCAGCGACAGCCGCGTCGCACCGGGCAGCCGCGCGGCGCCGGCGGCTTCGGCGTCCAGGTCGCGCCGGATGGCCAGCTCGACCATGCCCCCGACCGGCGAGTATTTGATGGCGTTGTCCGTGAGGTTCTGGATCACCTGGACGATCTCGTCGCGATCGCCGGTGATGCGCGCCTCGCCCGGCGGCGTGTCCAGCAGCACCGTCACGCCCTTCTCCTGAGACAGGACGCTGATCGCGTCGACCACGTCCGACGCCGCCCGCGCCACGTCGACCCGACCCGACGGCGGAATGTGCTCATTCAGTTCGATGCGGCTGAGCGACAGCAGGTCCGCCACCAGCCGGCTCATGCGGTTGGCCTGGGTCGCCATGATGTCCAGGAACCGGTCGCGCGCGACCATGTCGTCGCGCGCATGGCCCTTCAGCGTCTCGATGAAGCCGCTCAGCGAGGCCAGCGGCGTGCGCAACTCATGGCTGGCGTTGGCCAGGAAGTCGACGCGCATCAGCTCCATGCGCCGCACGTCGGTCTCGTCGCGCAGGCCCAGGATCGCCGTCGGCCGTCCACCGGGATCGCTGGCCAGAGGCCGGACCCAGGCCTTCCAGTGCCGCTCTCGCGATCCGGCGGCCGTATAGTCCGTCGTCTGGCTGACCCCCCCGAACAGCGCCTCGTCGACGGCCTCCAGCACGCCAGGATCGCGCATGGCCGAAACCAGCAGTCCGCCCTCGCGCGGAATGCGCAGCAGGTCCCGCGCCGCGCTGTTCGCCAGCACGATCCGCCGCCCCGCGATGTCGTCGGCCTCGCCGCCGGAGACGATCATGATGGGATCGTCCAGCGCCTCGAACACCGCCTCCAGCAGCCGCGCGTCTTCCGCTCCGGCCGCCACGTCCACGGCGGGAGCTCCCGTCTCCGCCACGGTCGAGGGCTGGGCCGGCTGGCTCCCGAGCCAGGTCACCACGCCCACCAGCGCAGCGCCTGCCAGCAGCCACATCGCCATGTCCGGCCGCGCCGCCGCCAGCAACAGCATGATGACCACCGCCACGCCGCCAGTCGTGCTGGCCGTCCACAGCCGGGAGCTGGGCAGGGGCGCGACGGGCGAAGGGCTGTCGGAATAGGGCATCAGTCATCCGGCCGGACCAAGCCCCGGCGCTCTCGATTCGCGCGACCCTAGCACCCCGGCGCGGCGGGACCATGACGGACGCGCATTCCGGTTTACATCCGTTACAGGGTGCGACCGGTTTTTTTACTTCTTGGCGCCAAGCTGATGCGGAATCTCGGGGGAAGCCGCGTTTGGATTGGCTCATCGATTGCCTCACGGTCCAGCATGACTGGCGGCTGGTGCTGCTGGCGGCGGGCGTGTGCGTCACCGGCCTGGCGACCTGCATCACCCTGATCGGGACGGCGCGCCGCGCCGCCTCGCGCCGGCGGACCGTCATCGGCGCCATGGCCGGCGTGGTCGGGGGCCTCGCGGTTTGGGCCACCCACTTCCTGGCCATGCTGGGCTACACGTCCGACACTCGCCTCTACTACGCCGCGCCCGAAACCCTGGCGTCTCTAGGCATCGTCATCGTCGGCATGATGCTGGGCATCGCGCTGGCGCTCGACAACAATCGCCGCAGCACGCGGGTGCTGGTCGCCCTGGTGGCCGCCTCCAGCGTGTCGGCCATGCATTTCATCGGCATGACGGCCATCCGCATCGACGGCGCGACACTGGCATGGAGCATTCAGGGGGCGGCCGCCTCCGTGATCATCAGCATGCTGCTCTCGCTCTGCACAGCCACCTGGGCCAAGCGGGACGGCTGGTGGCGCGTACCGGCGAACACCACCTTCGCCGTCCTCAGCGTCTGCGCGCTGCATTTCGGCTCCATGTCCTCGGTCGCGATCGTGCCCGACCCGATGGCGGTCCGCCCGGACACGGCGATCTCGGAGTTCGGCCTTCTGATCTGGGTGGTCGGCGGCGCGACGCTCGTCGTGGCCATGGCCGGGATCGCCACCGCGCTCGGCTTCTGGGGCCGTAGCACCGCGCTCAGCCAGCTGCGCGAGGCGATCGACACCATGCCGGACGGCCTCGGCTTCTATGATTCCGATGATCGTCTGCTGATCTGGAACGCCCGCTATGCCGAGGTGAACAGCGAGCTGTCCGGCATCATGGCGGCCGGGATGCGGTTCAAGGAGCTCGTCCAGATCGGTCTGGATCAGGGCGTCTACCCCGACGCCATCGGGCGCGAGGACGAATGGCTCGAGGAGCGCTTGGCCTCCCGACGCAAGCTGTCCAATACGATCGAGCAAAGGGTCGAGGGCGACCGCTGGCTGCGCATCCAGGACCGACGCACCGCCCAGGGCGGCATCGTCACTGTCGTCAACGACATCACTGACCTGAAGCGCGACGCCCAGGCGCTGGCCGAGGCCCGTGACGCGGCCGAAGCGGCCAATCGCGCCAAGTCCGAGTTCCTGGCCAATATGAGCCACGAGATCCGCACGCCCCTGAACGGCGTCATCGGCCTGACCCAGGCGCTGGCCAAGACAGACCTCGACCATCATCAGCGCGAGATGCTGGACCTGATCCAGTCTTCCGGCGACACGCTCAAGACCCTGCTCAGCGACATCCTGGATCTCGCCCGCGTCGAATCCGGTCGTCTCGAAATCGCCGACGAGCCCTTTGACCTCGCCCGCGCCATCCGCGACGCGGCCCAGCTCTATCGCGAGCCCGCCGCCGAGAAGGGCCTGCAGTTCTTTGTCGAGATCGACGAGAGCGCCGAGGGCTGGGTGCGCGGCGACGTCGTGCGTGTGAAGCAGGTGCTGACCAACCTGGTGTCAAACGCGGTCAAGTTCACCAGCCAGGGCTTCGTCAGCCTGACGGCCACGGCGGGCCAGGACGCCGACGGCAAGCCGGTGCTGCGCTTCACCGTCGAGGACACCGGCGTCGGCTTCGACGCGGCGGCCAAGGCGCGGCTGTTCACGCGCTTCGAACAGGCCGACGGCACCATCACCCGCCGGTTCGGCGGCACCGGACTTGGGCTGGCGATCTGCCGCCAGCTGGCCGACATGATGGGCGGATCGCTGGACTGCGAGAGCGAGCCGGGCGGCGGGTCGGCGTTCATCCTGACGCTGCCGCTCAAGCCAGCCGAAGCCCCGGCCCTCGAGCCGATCGCCGTGGTTGCGGCCATGGAACCGGAGACGCAACGCACAAAGGTGCTGATCGCAGACGATCATCCTACGAACAGGAAGGTGGTCGAGCTGATCCTGGGAACGGCCTCCGTCGATCTGACCTCCGTCGAGGACGGAGCCCAGGCGCTGGAAGCGGCCAAGGCGCAGCGTTTTGACCTGATCCTGATGGACATGCAGATGCCCGTCATGGACGGGCTGACGGCGGTGCGCGAGGTGCGCAAGCACGAGATGGCGACGGGGGCCCAGCGCACGCCGATCGTCATGCTGACGGCGAACGCTCTGCCCGATCACATCGCAGCGGGTCAGGCAGCGGGCGCCGACCGCCATCTGGCCAAGCCGTTCGACGCGGCCGAACTCCTGGCCCTGGTCGGAGAACTCGGCGGCGAGGGTCGCGCCCTCGCCGCCTGAGCCCTCGGGGGGAGCTCTACTCGTAGCCGTGGGCGGCTTCGTTGATGACCTGGCTGGGCATCTTGGAGAAGTCGACGGCGATCGGGGTCGGCGCGGCGGCCTTGGCCTGGAAGGTCTTGATGACGTGCTCCAGGCGGCGGCGAACCTCCTGCTCGGCCTCGGCGCCGGGCTCAAGGTTCAGGGGGGCCAGGCAGAAGTCGATGATGGCCTGGGGTCTGCTGAGCGGTTCCATGGGTCGTTTCCTTTCAGTCTGATCAGGCCGCGAACTGCGCGGTCTCGGTCGAGTCCTTCAGCGCCGTCGTGGACGAGGCGCCATTAGAGATGGCCATTGCGACCTGGTCGAAGTAGCCGGTGCCGACCTCGCGCTGGTGGCGGGTGGCGGTGTAGCCGATGGCCTCGTTTGCGAACTCGCGCTGCTGCAGCTCGGAATAGGCCGCCATGCCCCGGTCGCGGTAGCCGTCGGCCAGCTCGAACATCGAGTTGTTCAGGGCGTGGAAGCCGGCCAGCGTCACGAACTGGAACTTGTAGCCCATGGCCCCCAGCTCGCGCTGGAACTTGGCGATGGTGGCGTCGTCCAGCTTGGCCTTCCAGTTGAACGACGGCGAGCAGTTGTAGGCCATCAGCTTGCCCGGATACTGCTTCTGGATGGCCTCGGCGAACTTCCGGGCGTCGTCCAGATCGGGGTGCGAGGTCTCCCACCACAGCAGGTCGGCGATCTTGGCGTAGGACAGGCCGCGCGCGATGCAGTGCTCCAGCCCCGTGCCCTCCTTCAGGCGATAGAAGCCCTCGACCGTGCGGTTGTCGCGGTCGATGAACGGGTGGTCGCGCTCGTCGATGTCGGACGTGATCAGCTGGGCGGACTCGGCGTCGGTGCGGGCGACCGTGATGGTCGGCGCCCCCATGACGTCGGCGGCCAGACGCGCGGCGATCAGGTTGCGCTCATGCGCCTGGGTCGGGATCAGGACCTTGCCGCCCAGGTGGCCGCACTTCTTCTCGGACGCCAGCTGGTCCTCGAAGTGGACGCCCGCGGCCCCCGCCTCGATGAAGGCCTTCATGATCTCGAAGCTGTTCAGCGGCCCGCCGAAGCCGGCCTCGGCGTCGGCGACGATCGGCACGAACCAGTCGCGCTTGGCCCCGCCCTCGGCATGCTCGATCTGGTCGGCGCGCTGCAGGGTGCGGTTGATGCGGCGGCACAGCTCGGGGGCGGCGTTGGCCGGATACAGCGACTGGTCCGGATACATGGCGCCGGCGGTGTTGGCGTCGGCGGCGACCTGCCAGCCTGACAGATAGATGGCCTTCAGGCCCGCGCGGACCATCTGCATGGCCTGGTTGCCGGTCACGGCGCCGAGCGCATTGATGTAGGGCTCGGAGTGCAGCAGTTCCCACAGGCGATTGGCGCCACGCTCGGCGAGCGTATGGGTGATCGGCACAGACCCGCGCAGGCGCAGCACGTCCTCGGGGGTGTAGGGGCGCTCGATGCCGTCGAAGCGGCCGGCGGGAGCGGGAACGAGGTCGGCGAAGGTCGTCATGGCGGCTCTCAGGGTCGATGCGGTGGGACGGGGGTCGTCCGGTGCGCCTAGAGAACACGCGGTTGTCGGATTTGATACAGGCTGGCGGACGCTACGCGTGTCAGTTTGTCATAATGTGACCTTGGCTATTCGGTCATGATGTGACACGATGCCGACATGGATGTCAGCGCCGACCGCAAACTCTTCCTCGGCGCCCGGCTGAAGCGCCTGCGTCGCGAACGCGGCCTGACCCAGACCGCGATGGCCAGCGACCTCGGCGTCTCCCCCAGCTATCTGAACCACATCGAGCGCAATCAGCGCCCCGTCACCGCCCAGCTGCTGCTGCGGCTGGCCGACACATATGATGTCGACCTGCGCGCGCTCGGCCAGGCCGGACCGGCGGGGGAGCAGGCGCTTTGGGAGGTTCTCGCCGACCCCCTGTTCCAGGGCCTGGACACCCCTCGCCACGAACTGCTGACCCTGACCGAGGAGGCCCCCGGCGCCGCCGAGGCTTTGCTCCGCCTCTACCGCGCCTTCACCGAGCAACGCGACCGCGCCCGCGCCGCCCTGATCGAGGGCGCGGCCGCCGAAGGCCCCTCCCCCTCCGACTGGGTGCGCGACTGGATCCAGGCCCGGTCCAACTACTTCCCCGAACTCGACGGCCTGGGCGAGACGCTGCACGCCTCGCTCGACCCCACCATGACCGGCGAGGGCTGCGAGGCGCTGGCCCGCGCCCGCCTCGCCCAGCGGCACAATCTCACCGTCAAGGTCATGCCCGCCGAAGTCATGGTCGAATGGACCCGCCGCTTCGACCCCCACCGCCGCCGCCTGCTGCTGTCCGAGACGCTCGACCCCTCCAGCCGCGCCTTCGCCATCGTCTACCAGTTGGCGCTGGCCGAGCACGAGGACGCCCTCAACGCCATGGTCGAGACCGCCCGCGCCCCCGACGCCGCCACCGCCGCCCTGCTGAAAGTTTCGCTGACCAACACCCTCGCCGCCGCCATCCTCATGCCCTACGCCGCCTTCCAGCGGCTGGCCGAGGCGACCGGCTACGACATCGCCCGGCTGCAGGCCCGGTTCTCGGTCTCCTTCGAACAAGTCGCTCACCGCCTGACGACGCTCAGCCGCCCCACGGCCCGCGGCGTGCCCTTCTTCCTGATCCGCGTGGATCAGGCTGGCAACGTCTCCAAACGCTATGCGTCGGGGGCCTTCCCCTTCGCCCGCTTCGGCGGCGCCTGCCCCCGGTGGAAGCTGCACAGCGCGTTCCGTACCCCCGGCCGCCTCGTCACCCAGATCATCGAGACGCCCGACGGGACCCGCTGGTTCACCCTGGCCCGCACCGTGGACCGCCAGGGCGCATTGCAGGCTCAAGGGGGGCAAGGCGAACGCTACGACCTCGCCATCGGCCTCGGCTGCGAGCTCAAGGAGGCGCGCCGCCTCGCCTACGCTCGGGGCCTGGACCTCGAGGCGCCGGAGGTCACCCCCATCGGCCCCGCCTGCCGACTGTGCCACCGCCACCCCTGCGCCCAGCGCGCGGCGCCGCCGGTGGATCGCCCCCTGAAAGTCGACGACTGGTCCAAGTCGGTCAGTCCCTATCCGTTCGGGGCGGGCTGAGAGGGTCACGGACCGCCGCCGAGGCGCTTCTGGCGGCGACGCTCGGCGCGCGAGAGGGGTCGGTCAGCCGTGGCGACGGTCGGCCGATTGGAGTCCGGCGAAACAGACTCCACTTTCTCCAATCGGCCGGAAGGCTGCCGGGTGGAGCGGGGCCAGAGCGCCTTGGCCAGAGCCAGCTCGGCCTTGGCCGCGCGGGCGAGGGAATCCGTGACGCGCAGCTGGTCCAGGCTGTTGTCGCGTGAGGCGCGCCGCGCCGCCTCGGCGGCCGCAAGGTCCTGGGCGACGGCGGTGGCCTTGAGCTGGGAATGGACGCGGGTCCAGCGCGCGGCGGCAGCGGGGTCGTCGGCGTCCAGCGCGGCGATGATGCGACGCCAGGCCTTGTCGAGCGCAGTCGCGAGGTCGTCGACGGGGGCGGCCAAGTCGACAGGGCGAGCGGTCCGCTGGCGACCGGGATGATCGCGGCGAAGCCATCCCTCCTTCGCGGCGCGTGACCAGAAGGTCGACGGCGGCAGGTCGAAGGCTCGACACAGAACGGTGGCGGTCTCTCCGGCCAGATAGGCCTCACGGACCGTGGTCCAGAGCTCGTCAGTGGGCGCCATTGCGTCGGTCATGCGGACGATCCTGACACGCCGGTGCGTCAGAATCGGACGTGGGGGATCCCGTCCGCCCCTTCAGGACAGAACAAGCCGGCCCGCCTCGCGTCGGTAGGCGACGCCGGTGTGATCGAAGAGGCGCCCCAGATCGCCAGCCGGATCGGCGGAGCCTTCGTCCAACATGCTTTCAATGATCCGGCGCGGCGCGGGATCGCCGCCCGCCGCTTCGGTCAGGGCCAAGAGCCAGTCTTCGCGCGACAGGACATTGTCGGTCTGGGCGCGGCGGAAGCGGGCCACGATCTCCAGCCAATCCACCTCGCCGGAGCGGCGAGCGGCGGCCTCGAACGCGAGGGCCCATACGGCGCCGCAGCCGTAGAAGGCGCGATGATCCCCTCGATCCCCCGCCTCCGCCACCGGCCCGTTGTCGGCCAGGTCCAGGCACTCCTCCAGCAGGGGTTGTAGTGTCGATCTCGCATCATAGGCCGGGTCGAGCGTCGCGAGGGCGCGAATGGCCATCAGATCGGACCCGCCCTCCGTGATCCAGCCGTCCCGCGCGAACTCGTAGCGAAGATCCTCGCCGCCGAGCCAGAAATGCGCCGCCTCGTGGGCGATGAACCAGCGCACGGCGTTGAACACGGCCGGGGAGCGTTCCAACACCCCCTCTCCTTCCAGATCCATGACGACCAAGTTGGGCAGGACGCTGCCGGCCATGCTGGTCACCCCCGACGTCGGGCCGCTCCAGCTGACCATCAGGGTCGGCCGGTCGCCGACCCGCGGACCGAGCCGCCTCGCATACTCAGCCATGATGGACGGCGTGAATTCATCCAGCGCCCGCGCCAGCCAGGCCGGAAGCGCCGGGTCGACGATGGCGGCGACCGCCTCGCCCTCCGTCGCCTCGCCGGGGCCGAAGTAGACATAGGCGCGACCGTCCGCCGTGGTCGCGACATCCCTGCGTTGCCCTCGGAACAGCACCGGGCCGGCGGCGTCCCGCCACGTCACCTCGGTCGGACCGCCCGGCATCTCCAGCCCGTTGAAATCGGCGGGCAGGTCTGCGGCGGCCTCGGCGTTGTGGAGCGGGATCAGATCGAATTGCTCGGTGTAGAGAGCGACCGATCCGTCCGAGAAGACCAGCGAGGGGGAATAGGCCGCCTCCAGGTCGCCTCCCGCCGGCCTCATGGCGATGTTGACGCGGCGCGGCAACGGCCCGCCGTCGACGGACCGGAGCACGTCATAGCGGCCAATGCGAACGATCTCGACGCCCGGCGTCTCGAGGGTCCAGCGCCCGGCTCGCCACGGCCGACGGCCTTCGCGCAGCAGGGCGGACCTGTGAAAGGCGAACGCCGGGCGATCCTCGTTCAGTCGATACTCGACGGCGAAGACATCGCCCTGCCGCACCACCGAAACCTCGGCGAGATTCGGCTCCGGGTCTTGGGCGCTCGCCCAGACGGGCTGTCCCGCCAGCAGGGCGGCGATCGCTGCGAGGGTCAGGAGCGGCTTCATCGGTATCCTCGTTGTGCGGCCTCTCGCTAGGCAGTGATCGACGTGGCGTCACCTTAAGCTTTGCTCATGGATGCGACCGCGCGTGGGGCGGTCTCAGCCCAGCGCCCGGCTCGCCGCCGCGATCTCCTCGGCCATGACGGCCTTCAGGCGGTCGGGGGCCAGGATCGTCACCTGATCGCCCCAGGTGAAGAGGTGCCAGGCCAGTTCGCGCATGCCCGACGCGCTGAACCGCACCAGGACGGAGCCGTCCGGCTGGTCCTCCAGCGTCTGCGTCGGGTGCCAGCGCCAGCCGCGCGCTTCGTCGGCCTTCTCGCCGGGCGCGACGCGAAGGACGACGTCCTCGACCTGGTCCTGATAGATGCCGAAAGACTGGCTGGCGAAGGCGGCGAGGTCGAAGTCCTCGGGCGGGGGGGCCATCCCCTCCTGACGCTCCACCGCGCTCATGCGGTCCAGGCGGAAGGTCTGGATTCGGCCGGTTTCGCGGTCGGCGGCGACCAGATAGTTGGCGCGGCCGAACATGAGGCCGCAGGGGGCGACGCTGCGCCGGCGCGGCTCCGCGTTCGGGCGGCTGTAGGTGAAGCCGAGCGGGCTCTGCGCCAGCACCGCCGCGCGGATGGTCGCCAGCATCGCCTCGTCCGCCGTCGGGCGGGGCCCGGCCTGGACCGCGATGGTCTCGGCGCGGACCAGGGCCTCCAGATCCGGCGCCATGCGGTTCAGCGCGGTGGACCGCATCGCCGCCTTCAGCTTGCGCTCCAGGCTTTCCAGGGCGGCGGCGCGGGCGGGTTCGCCGGAGGCGCGGAGCGCCTGCGCCGCCTTGGTCAGCTCCAGCATCTCGGTCGCGGTCGGCGCCTGTTCGAAGGCCGACAGGCCGCCCCGGATGCGCCATCGCTTGTGGGGCGGGTCGAACACCTCCTCCGCCGTCGGGAACAGGGCCAGGACCGCGTCGCGCATCCGCTCGGCCGTGCGCCGCGCAACGCCGAGCTCCCGCGCCATGTCGTCCAGCGTCAGCCCCTCGGCCGAGGCCGCCATGCGCCGGGCCAGTTCGATCAGCTGGAACGCCTTGTCGTGGCGCATCTCAGGAGCCTCATGGAAAAAAGAACGCAGGCGGAACGCGATACGTCCGTTTTTGACGTATCACGCATCCACAGTCTCCTCAACGGCACGACGCCGAACCCGGAGACAGACCCATGGCCCGCATGTTCGCCCCCCGCCCCGCCTTCAGCCCGGCCGCCGCCGTGGCCGCCAACCGCTATCTGATCGTGCCGTGCGAGGCCGACGGCTGCGGCGACCTCGCCGTCATCTGGGACCGGCTGGAGGAACAGGTCATCGACGTGATCGATGCCCGGGCGTCGGCCGGCTACTCCGACGAGGACGCCCTGTGGGACGAGGCGCGCGGGGGTGATGAGGTCGAGTGGCGGATGGCGGCGTGATGCCAAATCCTCCCCCATCGGGGGAGGTGGATGCGCAGCGAAGCGAAGCAGACGGAGGGGGCTTGGCCCGCACTCCGCATTCGTAGCGGGCCCCCTCCGTCACTCCGCTACGCTCCGTGCCACCTCCCCCAACGGGGGAGGATTAGCTCAGTCCGGATGCCGCTCCTTCAGCGTCTTCATGCTCCACCGCGCCATCTCGGCGATGACGCCCGTGTCCACGTCGGCCAGCCGGTTCAGGTAGATGCAGCCCTTGCCGGTCTTGTGCTTGCCCAGCCGGCTCAGGAAGTCGTCGCGCGCCTCGTCGTAGGCCGCCATGTAGAGCACCAGATTGGCCTTCCGCGGCGAGAACCCCACCAGCGGCGCCTCGCCCGAATGCCCGCTGTCGTAGGTGTAGCGGTACTTGCCGAACCCGATGATCGACGGCCCCCACATGACGGGCGGATGCCCGGTCGCCTCGGTCAGCAGCGCCAGCACGGCGTGGGCGTCCTCGCGCCGGCCGGGGTGATCTACGGAATCGATAAAGGCCTCGGGCGAGACCGGCGTCGGCTTGGTCTTGGCTTCATAGGCCATCGTCAGAGCCCCTTCACGATCCCCTCGACCATCTTCTTGGCGTCGGCGAACAGCATCATGGTGTTGTCGCGGAAGAAGAGCTCGTTCTCGACGCCCGCATAGCCCGCCGCCATGCCGCGCTTGATGAACAGCACCGTGCCGGCCTTCTCCACGTCCAGGATCGGCATGCCGAAGATGGGGCTCTGGGGGTCGGTCTTAGCGGCCGGGTTGGTCACGTCGTTGGCGCCGATGACGAAGGCGACGTCGGCGGTGGCGAACTCGGCATTGATGTCCTCCAGCTCGAAGACCTCGTCGTAGGGAACGTTGGCCTCGGCCAAGAGCACGTTCATATGGCCAGGCATGCGGCCGGCGACGGGATGGATGGCGTATTTCACCTCCACGCCCTCCTCCTTCAGCTTGTCGGCCATTTCGCGCAGCGCATGCTGGGCCTGGGCCACCGCCATGCCGTAGCCGGGGACTATGATGACCTTCGAGGCGTTTTTCATGATGAAGGCGGCGTCGTCGGCCGAGCCCTGCTTGACCGGCCGCGTCTCGACCTTGCCGCCCGCGCCGGCGGCCGCGTCGCCGCCGCCGAAGCCGCCCAGGATGACCGAGACGAAGCTGCGGTTCATGCCCTTGCACATGATGTAGGACAGGATCGCGCCCGAGCTGCCGACCAGGGCCCCGGTGATGATCAGGGCGATGTTCTCCAGCGTGAAGCCGAGCGCGGCCGCCGCCCAGCCGGAATAGCTGTTCAGCATCGACACCACGACCGGCATGTCGGCCCCGCCGATCGGGATGATCAGGGTCGCGCCGAGAATGAGCGCGATGGCGAAGATGCCCCAGAAGGCCCAGACCGCCGTCCCGCCCGAGCCGATCATGATGCCGATCAGGAAGATCAAGGCCAGCGCCAGGCCGATGTTGATCAGGTGGCGCGCGGGCAGGAGGATCGGAGCGCCACTCATGTTGCCGTTCAGCTTGGCGAACGCGATCACCGAGCCGGTGAAGGTGATGGCCCCGATGGCGACGCCCAGCGCCAGCTCCACGATCGACAGCATCTTGATGCCGCCGTCCTCGGTGGCGATGCCGAAGCTCTCGGGCGCATAGACGGCCCCGACCGCGACCAGGCAGGCCGCCATGCCGACGAGCGAGTGGAAGGCCGCGACCAGCTGGGGCATGTCGGTCATGGCGACCCGCTTGGCGATCAGGGCCCCCGCTCCGCCGCCGACGATCACCCCGCCAGCCAGCAGCGCCAGCGTCAGGGGATCCAGCGCGCCGGTCGTGCCGAGCGTCAGCAGGGTGATGCCGACCGCCAGCGCCATGCCTACCATGCCGAAGGTGTTGCCCTGACGGCTGGTCTCCGGGCTGCTGAGCCCCCGCAGCGACAGGATGAAGAGGACTCCGGCGGCGAGATAGGCCAGGGCCGCGATGGATGCGTTCATTCTGCTTCCCCCTCCGAAAGCAGCCGTTCCATCGCAAGGATCAGCGACGGCAGGCGGTTCTCGACGACGTCGCGCACGACGTCCTGCTTGATCATCGAATAATCATGGACAAGGACGTGGCGCATCCCGACCACCTTGTTCCAGTCGATCTCGGGAGCCTTGGCGCGGACCTCGGCCGGGACCTTGGAGGCCGCTTCGCCGACGATGCTGATCAATCGTTCCAAGGCCAGTTCTCGCATCCGTTCCGTCGGGACTCCGTCGGCGGCCAGTGTCTCGACAGCCTCGCGGGCGTAGTCGCGAATGTCTTCGAGACGAAAGCGAAGAGGCGGCTCGATCATAGGGGGGCCAGCGTCCTTTCCATGAAGGCGCGACGCTCCGGCTTCATCATCTCGCGGTCGACCAGATCGACCTTTCGACCCAGTGCGTCCTGCAACTCCATGAGAAGTCCGCCGAGGTCCCAGAGGCTGGCTTTGCCGATGACGTCGTAGACGATGTCGACATCGCTATCCGGCTTTGCGTCGCCCCTTGCGACCGAGCCGACAATCCCGACCAGTTCGATGCCTATGGCGCGTGCGGCTGCCTTGTGCCCACGAACGACGGTGAGAACTTCGGACAGAACCGGCCCCTGCTCCATCACCCCCGCTCCGCCCCCGCATTCGCCGTGCGCCCCAGCCGCCAGAGGGCTGCGGCGATGAAGAGGGGGCCCAGCAGGCTCATGGCCCAGTCGAACGGCGTCATGGCCCGTTCCTGCACCACGATGCGCGCCAGGATGCCCGCGAACAGCAGGACGACGCCGCAGTCGCGCAGGCGCAGCTTCTGGATCGCGTTCTTCTCGCCCAGCCAACTCCACAGCCACATTCCGAGGCCGATGCCCGTGGCGATCCACGAGACCGTCTGGGCCGCCGCGCCGGGGGTGGAGAATAGGGCGTCGGCGGTCATGCGCCGGGCCTGCGTCCTGCCGACGCGCGACGGAACATCTGGAGAAACCGGCCTCCGATCAGGGCGGCGAAGGCGACTATGGCTGCAACCGCGATCCAGTCGTGCAGCTGTATCGCCAGAAAAAGCGACCAACCCGCCATGCCGAACACGAGAACGAGCGCCACAAGGCGAAGAGACCGCTCGACGGCGCGTCTCTGCCCCCCGTCCAGGCGACCGCTGAAGGCCACGAAGCCCAGCACCGCGGCGACCGCCAGCGGGATGAGAACCATCATCGTGACGTTCAGCGGCGTCATCACGCCTTGGCCTCCGCCTTCGCGGGCCGTTCCTTCTTCTTGTACATGGCCAGCATGCGGCGGGTGACCATGAAGCCGCCGAAGATGTTGACGCTGGCCAGCGTCACGGCCGCGACGCCCGCGCCCTTGGCGATCCAGCCGCCGGACCCGCCCGTGGTCGCCGCCGCCGCGATCAGGCCGCCCACGATGATCACCGAAGAGATGGCGTTGGTCACGGCCATCAAGGGCGTGTGCAGCGCGGGCGTCACGGACCAGACCACGTAGTAGCCGACGAAAATGGCGAGCACGAAGATCGCCAGGCGGAAGACGGTGGGGTCGACGTGTTCCATGACTATACCTTCGGGATTCGCAGGTGCGCTAAAGTGATGAGACCTGCACCAATGCCAACCTGCATGAGCATCTCGACCAAACGTTGCACAACGATTGCCATGCTGTTGCTCAAGGGACCATGGCCATGATTGGGATCAGGAATAAGGAAGCCCGCCATATCGTAAACGGTGAGCAGTAGGGCGAGTAGGATCAACGTCCAGCCCATCACAACCAGCAGTCCGCGATGCAGCAACATCACCCCCGCACCCCCTCATGCACCACCGCGCCGCCGTGGGTGACCACGGCCGCCTTCAGGATCTCGTCGTCCAGGTCTGGGGCCAGCGCTCCATCCTTGATCAGCAATCCCGCGAACGCCACCAGGTTCTTGGCGTAGAGCGCGCTGGCGTCCGACGCGATCCGGCCGGGCAGGTTGGCCAGGCCGACGATCGTCACCCCGTTCGCCGTCGTCACGACCTCGTTCAGCTTCGCCCCCTGGACGTTGCCGCCGTTCTCGATGGCCAGGTCGACGATGACCGAGCCCGGCTTCATCGAGGCGACGTGGTCGGCGGTGACCAGCACCGGCGCCGGGCGGCCGGGGATCAGGGCCGTGGTGATGACGATGTCCTGCTTGGTGATGTGGGTCGCCGTGAGCGCCGCCTGCTTGGCCTTGTAGTCGTCCGACATCTCCTTGGCGTAGCCGCCGGCGGTCTGGGCGTTCTGGAACTCCTCGTCCTCGACGGCGACGAACTTGGCGCCCAGCGATTCCACCTGCTCCTTGGTGGCGGGGCGCACGTCGGTGGCGGTGACGACCGCGCCCAGACGCCGCGCCGTGGCGATGGCCTGAAGCCCCGCGACGCCCACGCCCATGACGAAGACCTTGGCGGCCGCGACGGTGCCCGCCGCCGTCATCATCATGGGAAAGCCACGGCCATAGGCGTTGGCCGCCTCGATCACCGCGCGATAGCCGGCCAGATTCGCCTGCGACGACAGGGCGTCCATGACCTGGGCGCGGGTGATCCGCGGCACGAACTCCATGGCGAAGGCGGTGGCGTTGGCCTTGGCCAGCGCCGAGACCGTGTCCTTCTCGCGATAGGCGTCCAGCAGGGCGACGACCACCGCCCCGGGCTTCAGCGCCGTGATCTCCTGCTGCGTCGGCCCTCGCACCTTCAGCAGGATGTCGGCGCCGTCCAGCACCGCGCGGGTGTCGGGCTTCACCGTGGCGCCAGCGGCGGCGTAGTCGGCGTCAGGGATGGAGGATCCGGCCCCGGTCCCCGCCTCGATCGAGACGGCGGCGCCCATGCCGATGAACTTCTTGACCGTTTCCGGAGTGACGGCGCAGCGGGTCTCGCCCTGATGGCGCTCCCGGGTCACGGCGATGGTCAGTCCCACGCGAATCCCTCCGTCCCGATGGACGGTTTCAAGGTTAGGCGTGGGAAGGCGGCCGCGTCAAAGGCGCGGTCCACGGACGGCGCTTGGTCGCAGCTGGCCTGCGCTCGAGCCGCTCAGACGCGGCGTCGAGCGCTCGTGGCTTAGTGACCGGTTTTGGGGCTCTTGAGAAAGAAGAAGCCGGCGACGGCCAGGACCACCGCGCCGATCAGACCCGTCATGAGACTGCCGTTCGGCATGAACCAAAGCACCAGCAGCAGCAGGATGGAGGCGACCGCGAGCGAGCCCCACTTGGTCAGACCCATGAACAAGTCCCACGTCGCGCGCTGCTCCTCGATCGTCATCGAACCGCGGACGTAGGCCTCGGCGTCATGATCGGCGGCGTCGTGGGAGGTGTGGTGCGGGTGGTCGGCCATGGCGTCCAAACGAAATTCAGCAACGGCCGCCTTATAGGCCCTGTTCGTTCAGGCTCAAGGTCCGACGCTCATTCCAGCGCCGCCAGGACGTCGCGGGCGAAGCGAGCGATGTCGAAGCCGCCGCCGCCCGCGTCTTCGCCCCGCCGGACCACGACGATGCGGCGGCTGGGCACGATGACGACGTATTGGCCCCGGTTGCCCTGGGCTGCGATCGCATCGGCCGGGATGCCTTCGGAGCGGTTCATCAGCCAGAAGGTCGCGCCGTAGCCCAGCGGGCCGTTCGGCTGGGGTCCGGACGGCTCTGACACATAGGCCCGCCAGTTTTCGGGCAGCAGCCGCTCGCCCTCCCACACCCCGTCCTGGACGTAGAGCTGGCCGAAGCGGGCCAGGTCGCGGGCGGTGGACCACACCTGGCTGGACAGCATGTATCCGCCGCGCCAGTCGGTCTCGGCGGTGGTGTCAACCATGCCCAGCCGGTCGAAGAAGGCGGCGGGCGGGTTCTCTTCGAAGAAATCGCGCAGGCTGTGGATCGCCAGCAGGGTGTCGTTGTTGGCGTAACGATAGCGGCTGCCCGGCGGCGCAATCAGGGGCCAGGCGGTCGCCTGCTCGGCGATGGTCACCCCGCCGAAGTAGAGGGCGTCGGTGCGGTTGCCCGCCGTGTCGCTGGTCAGCCCCGAGGCCATGCGCATCAGGTCGTCCAGCGTGATCGCCGCACGTGGATCGCCCGGTGCGGACCACTCCGGCACGTCCGCCGGGGTGTTCACATCGAGCCCGCCCGTCCGGTGCGAAGCCCATCCGATCAGGGTGCCGGCCAGGCTCTTGGCCACCGACCAGGTGCGCTGGGGCGTGTCGGGGCCAAAGCCCTCGGCATAGCGTTCGGCCACCAGCCGCCCGTCCTGCACGATCACCAGCGCCGTGGTGTTGGCCTCGCCGTAGGCATCGGCCAGCGCGCCTGACAGGGCTGCGTCCAGCGCCGCGATGTCGCCCCTCGGTTCCCCAGTCGGCCAGTCCCTGGGCACCGCCCGCGCGATCGGCTCGCGCTCCGGCAAGCTTTCGGCCCCGACCGGCGCGACCGCGCAACCCCGCCCGGGCGTATGCACCGCCAGCCGGTCCGGCAGGGGCGATCCCCACGGCACGCGCACGAAGTCTTCGCCCACTTCCATCGGCATCTCGCGCACCAGCGGATCGAGCTCGGCGTAGATGCCGGTCAGCTCATTGTCCCGAATGCTCTCCAGGCTCCGTTCCGCCCCCGCCTCGCGCGCGTTGAACACCGCACCGCAGACCATCAGCGCCTTGTACCCCGCCGCCATGGCCCGAACGGCGGGCGGCGGCTCGGACGGCGTTTGTTGGGCGAGAACGGGCGAAGCGACCAGGGTCGCGGCGAGGATGAAGGCTGTCTTGCGCATGGCCGGACGCTGGCCCGCGCCCGGCGCCCCGTCAACGTCAGACCAGCGTCTCGAACTGATCGATCAGCCGCTCCAGCCTCCGCGTGCCGATGGTCCAGAAGGCGGGGTCGCGCGGGTCGAGCCCGAACGGCTTGAGCGCCTCCGCATAGGTCAGCGTCCCGCCCGCCGCCAGCAGGTCGCGATACAGCGGCGTGAACCCGGCCGGGTCCTTGGCGCGGGTTTCCATCAGCGCGGCCACGAGCAGGTCCCCGAACGCATAGGCGTAGACGTAGAAGGGCGCATGGACGAAGTGGCTGACATAGCTCCACCAGGCGGCGTAGCCCTCGTTCAGCGTCACCGCCGGGCCGAGCGAGGCCCCCATCTCCTCCAGAAACAGCTCGCCCAGCCGCTCGGCCGAGACCTCACCCTTCGCCCTTTCGTCGTGGAAGCGGGTCTCGAAGCGGTGGAAGGCGATCTGGCGCACCACGGTGTTCAGTCCGTCCTCAATGCGCCCGGCCAGCAGGCCCCGTTGCTCGGCCTTGGGCGCCGTCGCCAGCAGCCGGTCGAACGTCAGCCCCTCGGCGAAGATCGACGCCGTCTCCGCCAGCGTCAGCGGCGTGTCGGCCAGGAGCGTGCCCCGCTCGGCCGCCAGGGTCTGGTGCACGCCGTGACCCAGCTCGTGCGCCAGGGTCAGGACGTCCCGACGCTCGCCCATCCAGTTCAGGAAGACATAGGGGTGGCGATCCGCCGTCACCGGGTGAGCATAGGCCCCCGACTGCTTGCCTGGCCGCGCCCGGCCGTCGATCCAGGGCTTGTCGAAAAAGCGCCCCGCCCGGTCCGCGAACTCGCTGCCCAAATCGGAGAAGCTCTCCAGCACCAGATCGCGCCCCTGACCCCAGTCGAAGCCGCGAGGGGCGGTCGTTTCCAGCGGCGCGTTCCGATCCCACTGATCCAGCTTCGCCTTGCCCAGCACCTTCGCCTTCAGCGCATAGTAGCGGTGCGACAGCTTCGGATAGGCGGCGGCGACCGCGTCGGCCATGGCGTCGACCGCCTCGCCGTCGACCTCATTGGCCAGGTGGCGGCTGTCGGCGGGGCGTTTGAAGCCGCGCCAGCGGTCCTCCATCGCCTTGTCGGCCGCGACGGTGTTCAGCACCAGCGCCAGCGTCGGCACCCGCGCCGCCAGCGCGACGTTCAGCCCCTCGGCGGCGGCCCTGCGGCGGGCCTCCTTCGGATCGGACAGCTGGTTCAGCGCCTCGGCCAGGGTCAGCGTGTCCTTGCCCGCCTCGACCTTCAGCCCGGCCAGGGTCTCGTCGAACAGGCGGGGCCACTGGGCGTTGATGGGCATGCGCTCGGCGACGAAGGTCTCCAGTTCCTGCGACAGCTCGTGCGGCTTCATCGCCCGCACCCGACGCAGCCACGGCCGCCAGCGCGCCGCGCCGGCATGGGCCGTCAGCGCCGCCTCCAGCTCGGCCTCCTCCAGCTGGTTGATCTCCAGCGTCAGCCACACTGTGGGCGTGGCCACCGCCGTGATCTTCTCCCTCAGGTCCGCCTCGAACCCTTGGGCCGCTGCGTCGCTCCGGTCCGTCGACGCCGCTAGAAACGCATAGGCCCCCAGCGCCCCCAGCTTCTCGGACGCCTGCTCGTACAGCCCGATCGCCCGATCCAGCGTCGCCCCCAGCCCCGCCGCATCGGCGCGCTCCGCCAGCATCCGGCCTTGCAGCCCGTTCAGCTCCGCTACGGCGGCGCGCGCGGCCTCCAGATCGGCCGTCACCTTCGCGTCGTCCCGCGACGCATAGAGATCGGACAGGTCCCACAGCGGGGGCTCGACGGCGGGGGCTTTGAAGGGCGCGTTCATGAGGGGCTTTGTGGGGACGGAGGCGGCCCGGCGCAACGTCCGAAAGCCGCCAGACGATCCTTCGCCGCAGGCCCAGGGTGCGGCTCGAAACGGAGACCGCCTTGACCTATCGCATCGAAGCCTTGCCGCTGGAGCCCTTCCGCCCCCTGTTCGCGCTGACCGACGCAGAGCTGGAGGCGATCGGCGCGCGCCGCATGATCGCCTCGGCCCCGAACAGCGCGCCGTGCCGCGTCAGCCTGGCCGACGCCGAGCCCGGCGAGGCCCTGATCCTGGTCAACCACGTCCACCTGGACGCGCCCGGATCGCCCTATCGCGCCGGCGGGCCGGTCTTCGTGCGCGAGACCGCGACCGAGGCGGCGCCCATCGCCGACGCCGTGCCCGAGGTGCTGAGCCGCCGCCTTCTGTCGGTTCGCGCCTATGACACCGACGGCCTGATGCTGGACGCCGACGTGGTCGAGGGCGCCCACCTCGACGCCCGCCTCCGCGCCTGGTTCGCCCAGCCGGAGGTGTCGCAGATTCAAGTCCACACCGCTCGCCGCGGCTGCTACCTGGCCCGCGCCGTCCGCGCCTGACCGGCCGCGGCTTAACCCTCCGCACACCACGTCGGCCAACCCGATCTTCACCGCGTCGGGCCTAGAACCGTCCCGAAACGAGCCAGTCCCGCCTCCCAAGGACCGGCCGACGATGAGGTGTCCTACTCATGGCCAAGACCGTTCTGGTGGTCGACGACGATCCGACGCAGCGCCGTCTGGTGCAGGCGGTGCTGGACCGCGAGGGCTATCAGGTCGTCCACGCCGAATCGGGCGGCGAGGCCATCGACCGCCTGACCAAGGGCGGCGGGGCCGACGTGGTCCTGCTCGACCTGGTCATGCCGACCATGTCGGGCATGGAGTGTCTGGCCGAGATCCGCACGGCGGGGGTGACCACGCCGGTCATCGTGCTCACGGCCAACGGCGGCATCGAGACGGTGGTCAAGGCCATGCAGGCCGGGGCCCAGGACTTCTTCGTCAAGCCCGCCAGCCCGGAACGCATCCTGGTCGGCATCAGGAACGCGCTTCAGCTGACCCAGCTGACCGCCGAGGTCGGCCGCCTGAAGAAGCATGTGTCGGGCCGCACCACCTTCGCCGACCTCGTGGGCGACAGCCGTCCCATGCAGATGGTCAAGGCGCTCGGCGCGCGGGCGGCGAAGTCCTCCATCCCCGTCCTGATCACCGGGGAGAGCGGCGTCGGCAAGGAGGTCATCGCCCGCGCCCTGCACGGCGCCTCGGACCGCGCCGGCAAGCCGTTCGTGGCCGTCAACTGCGGAGCGCTCCCCGCCAATCTGGTCGAGTCGATCCTGTTCGGCCATGAGAAAGGCAGCTTCACCGGCGCCCACGACAAGCACCTGGGCAAGTTCGCCGAGGCCAACGGCGGCACCCTGTTCCTGGACGAGATCGGCGAGCTGCCGCTGGACATGCAGGTCAAGCTGCTGCGCGCGCTTCAGGAAGGCGAGATCGATCCCGTCGGCTCCAAGCGCTCGGTCAAGGTCGACGTCCGCATCGTCTCGGCCACAAACCGCGACCTGTCCGGCGCCGTCTCGGCCGGGACCTTCCGCGAGGACCTGTTCTATCGCCTGAACGTCTTCCCGATCGAGGCCCCGGCGCTGCGCGACCGCCGCGAGGACATCCCCGCCCTGATCGATCACTTCGTCGCCCGGTTCAACGCCGAGGAGGGCAAGCGCATCATGGGCGCCTCGCCCGAGACGCTGGCGCTGCTGACCGCCTTCGACTGGCCCGGCAATGTGCGCCAGCTGGAGAACACCATCTACCGCGCCATCGTGCTGGCCGACGCGCCCTTCTTGCAGCCCCACGACTTCCCAGCCATCTCGGGCGTCGCCATGCCGCTGGAGGCTCAGCCCTCCGCGGCTGTCGCCGCGATGCCATCCTACGGCGACCTGCCGGCCCTGCCCGACCAGCCCATCAGGATCCTGGACGAGCGCGGCCATCTGCGCACCCTGGAGGACATCGAGCGCGACCTGATCCAGCACGCCATCGAGGTCTACGCCGGCCATATGTCCGAGATCGCTCGCCGCCTCGGCATCGGCCGTTCGACGCTCTATCGCAAGGTCCGCGAGCAAGGCCTGGAAGGCGCGCTGAAGGAAGCAGGGTGATCTTTCGGTCACGTTGCGGTTGCGTTACAGCGCACTGTAACAAATCGCCTCATTGACGCCGCGACGGAACCGCACCACTGGCGCGTGAAACCAGACTGGCGTTTCGCCGTTCGTCCGGACCGGACGGCGACGGGCGCCATGTCCGCCTCCCCGCCTGCTTCTGACGAGTTCCCATGACCCTGTCCTCCGCCCTGCTCGCGGCGCTCGCCTCGGGCGCGCTCCAGACCGCGCCGCCCCAGACGACGCCGGCCCAGCCTCAGACGACGCCGTCGGTCGCCCAAGAGGATCAGGAGGACGACCAACCGTCGGGCGCCTCGGCCCCCGGCGACGCCGACTACGTCCTGCCCGAGGTGCAGGTCGCGGGCACGCGCGGCCGGGTCCAGGGCGACATCGAGCCGGAGGTCACCCTGGATTCCGGCCAGTTGATCGCCTACGGCGCGACCAACGTCGCCGAGCTGCTGGCGGCGCTGGAGCCCCTGACCCGCTCCAACCGGGGCCGTGGCGACGGCGGGCCCGTCGTCCTGCTGAACGGACGCCGGACCTCGGGCTTCCAGGAAATCCGCACCATCCCGTTCGAAGCCATCGAGCGGACGGAAATCCTGCCGGAAGAAGCCGGTCTGGCCTACGGCTTCGGGGCCGACCAGCGCCTGGTCAACATCGTGCTCAAGGCCAACTTCACGCAGGCCAACACCGAGCTGACCTTCCGCGCGCCCACCCAAGGCGGCCGCAACTCCACCGAGGTCGAGGGCGGCTACTTCTCGATCGTCGGCGGCAACCGCCTCAACGTCAGCCTCGAGCACGAGCACGACACCGCTCTGTTCGAGACGGAGCGCGACATCGTCCGCGACCCCGGGACCCAGCCTTTCGACCGGACCGGCAACGTCGCCGGCATCCCTTTTGGCTCCGAGATCGACCCGGCCCTGTCGGCGTTGGCGGGCCGGACGGTGACCGTCGCCGCCAATCCGGGCGTCGCCAATCCCACGCTCGCCGGCTTCGCGGCGGGGGCCAACAGCCCGCGCACCGGCGACCTGACGCAATACCGCACGCTCCTGCCGCGCGGCGATGAGACGACGCTGAACGCCTCGCTGGCCCGCGACCTGAACGAGACCATCAAGGGCACGATCAGCCTGAACCTGCAGGATCGCTCCAGCTTCTCCTACCTCGGCCTGCCCGGCGTGACCCTGACCGCGCCCGCGGGGCGCAACGGCTCGCCCTTCAGCCGCGACGTGGCGGTCTACCGCTACGTCGACGACCCCTTCGCCGTCACCCGCGACACCCAGACGACCACGGCCAACCTCGGCGTGCTGCTGGACGGCTTCCTCGGCGACTGGCGCTGGAGCCTGTCGGGCGCCTACGACCGGGTCGAGACCGACACCACCACCGGCCGGGGGCTCGACGCCACGGCGGTGCAGGCGGCTGTGACGGCGGGTACGCTCAATCCCTTCGGCGCGCTCGACCCCAACCGCTTCACCCGCCTGGTGGATACGGCCAACTCGGTGTCCAGCGGCGGCAACATCGAGGCCGTGTTCAACGGCGACCTCTGGGCCCTGCCCGCCGGCGACGTCTCCGCCACCTTCGAGGTCGGCGCCGACACCCGCGACCTGTCGTCTGAAAGCACCCGATCCGGCGTGTTCAGCCAACGCTCGATCGGCCGCGACCGGGTCTACGGCTCGACCAACCTCAGCTTCCCGATCTCCAACGGCGTGGACGTGCTCCGCCAGATCGGCGACCTGTCGTTCAACGTCAACGCCGGCTATGATGAGGCGTCCGACATCGGCGGCCTGACGACCTGGGGCGCGGGCCTGAACTGGTCGCCCATCGACCCCGTCGGCGTCGTCGTCAGCTACACCAACGAGGACGGCGCGCCCTCGATCTCCCAGCTGAATGACCCGACCATCTCGACGCCGAACAGCGCCGTCTTCGACTTCCGCACAGGCGAGACCGTGCTGGTCAACCGCATCACCGGCGGCAATCCGGGCCTGACGCCCGACAACCGCCAGGTCTGGAAGGTCGGGCTGAACTGGCGGTTCAACGACGACCTGACGTTCCGCTCGGACTACACCCGCACCACCATCGACGGGGCCATCGTCGCCTTCCCGACCATCACGCCGGACCTCGAGGCCGCCCTGCCCGAGCGGTTCACGCGCGACGCCACGGGCCGCCTGATCCAGCTGGACGCCCGCCCGCTGAATTTCACCCGGACCGAGCGCTCGGAGCTGCGCAGCGGCTTCAACTTCTCGCGTTCCTTCGGCCGGCCGAACATGGCCGCGGCCGGTCGTCCTGGCGGAATGGGCCCCATCATGTTCGGCGGTCCGGGCGGCGGCGGACGTCCCCCCGGCGCGGGCGGTCCCGGCGGTCCGGGCGGCGGCGGCGGTCCCCAGATCCGCTTCGGCGGTCCGGGCGGCGGCGGTCCCGGCGGGGGCGGCGGCGGCCAGTTCCGCGGCGGCGGCGGCGGAGGTCGCGGCGGCGGCATGATGCCCGGCCAAGGCCGCTTCAACCTGTCGGTCTTCCACACCGTCCGCTTCACTGACGAGGTCGTCATTCGCCCCGGCCTGCCGGTGCTCGACCTGCTGGACGGCGACGCCACCGGCGCCAACGGCGGCACGCCCCGCAACGAGGTCCAGGTCCAGGGCGGCGTCTTCCGCAATGGCTTCGGCGCTTTCCTCAACGCCAACTGGCGCCAGGGCACCGAGGTCGACGGCGGCGCCGGCGGCTCGACGCTGGAGTTCAGCGACCGGACCACGGTCAACCTGACCATGTTCGCCGACCTGAACCAGCGCACAACCTGGGTCGAGCGCTTCCCGATCCTGCGCGGCTCGCGCGTCAGCCTGTCGTTCGAGAACCTGTTCGACAGCCGCACCGAGGTCACCTCCTCGACCGGCGACGTGCCGCTGAACTACCAGCCCGACTTCCTCGACCCCGAGGGCCGGGTGGTGCGGATCAGCCTGAGGAAGATCCTGTTCTAGGCGAACAGGGAGTAGGGATTGGGGATTAGAGGCGTCGCACGAGCGGTCTGCCTGTAACGCCCTCCAATCCCTAATCCCTAATCCCTTTCTTCTGTCCCCAGCGCGGCGGCGGAGCCTCCCCGGACGCCTTCTTGCTGATCTCCTTCAGCTTGCGCCCCTGCATGGCCGACAGAGCCTGCCCCGGCGCGCCCTTCTCCGGGTCGCCGAAGGCGCGGCCATAGGTCTTCACCCGCTCGCCCACCGAATCGAGGAACTCGCCTTCCCATTCGGAGAGCGTGACGCCGGTCTTGTCGGCCGTGCGTCTGGCGCGTTTCAACGCGTTCAGGGCCGCGCGCTGGGCGGCCTTTCGCTGGGCCTCATAGGGGCTGAGGGTCGGCGGCTTTCGCTTCACGCCGCCGAGGGTGTCAGATTTCGCCCAGCGCGGACAGATAGAGGTCCAGGATGGCCTCCTCCTCCTGGCGCTTGGCGCGGTCCTGCTTCCTGATCCGCAGCACCTTCCTCAGCGTCTTGACGTCGTAGCCTTCGCCCTTGGCCTCGGCGAAGACCTCCTTCTGGTCGGCCATAATGGCCTGCTTGTCCTCTTCCAGACGCTCCAGCCGCTCCACGATGGTGCGCAGCCGGCCCTGGGCCGCCGAGGTCAGGACGTCGGGGGAAGCGTCGAAGGAAGCGTCGTCGGCCATGCTTGTTTCCTAAGGGCGCTAACGCTCGGCTCGCATTCCACCAGGAATTTGGGCCTCGCTGCTTGAGCGCGTTCACGGTTGGGGCTGCTAATCATGCGGGGGGCGCCGGCTCAACGCCGGGCACGAAAAAGGCTGCGGACAGCATCCGCAGCCTGTGGATCGTTCTGCGCTCAAGCCGCGCGGCTCCGCGAGCCGCGCGTCAGCGCAAGAAACCTTAGCCCTGCTTGGCCTTGAAGCGCGGGTCGGTCTTGTTGATCACGAAGACCACGCCCTTGCGACGCACGACCTTGCAGTCGCGGTGACGACCCTTGAGCGACTTGAGCGAGCTGCGGACCTTCATCGTCGGTGTCCTAAAGGCGGTCTGAAACAGAAAAGCCGTCGGCGGACCGGCGGCGGAACGCGGCGTATAGAGAACAGCTCCCAGATCGTCAACCGACGAACGGTTCGTATCGGAGCTTGGGCCCTAGAACGTCATACAGGGCCATTCTCGAACTCAGGGCCCGCTGCCCTTGGTCCAGGGGACCGCCGATCTGCGGTCTGACCAAGACTTCCCCGTTGGCAAGGGGCAAAAGAAAGGTGCCCGCCTTGTAACCGCACCACTCTTCCAACGCCTCCGCATACTCCTCGAGGCTCTGCGCATCTGCATCGAATGATGGCCGAAGTTGACCAGCCTCGTTGGTAAGCCTCAGACCCGCATAGATTTCTGTCATCACCCGAGTTTCGATCTCACTGTATCGCCAGTAGGTTGGCCTGTCGGCGAACCAGACGCAGCCCAGCGACCAAAGCCCCTCAGCGATCTGCGTGAGACCATTATCGGAAAAGCCAGTCTGCTCGATTGCGATCTGGTAGTCTTGGAGATCGAGCTCGTAGGTGACGGCTACACCATCGGATGTCACACCAAGATTCTCCAGAAGCCTCGCGATCTGTCGAAGATAATCGGCTTCAAGCTCCTGAGACGGCTTCATGCGCCACCATACCACGCGGCCGCCGACCCAGCACTTATCGCTGAGCGAGTCTTGGAGGCCTGGCCTCCGATTCGAACGGAGGGTCTGCGGGGTTGCACCCCCGCCGCGTCGCCCCTCCGCCACCAGGCCGTAGTTCCAGAGAGCACCGGCACCCTGCGCCAGCCCGGTTAATCCTGGGTCAGTGGAAAGGGTTTATGCAGGCTTCACCGGATCGTGTGGTCGCTCGCCACATTGCGGCACCGGTCGCGCGGTGACTTGATCGGGACCGCCGATTCCGGGAAACGCCTTGTCCATGCGCATCGACTACCGCCTCGTCCTGATCGCCTGCGTCTCGGCCTGCGCGCCGATGCTGCCGGATGCGCCGCCGGTCCCGGCCCGCGCCGAGGCCCCTGCGCCCGCGCCCGCCCCGGCCGCGCCGCCGACCCAGGAGCGCCCCTACTCCACCGACGCCGCCGGGTTCGAGGGCTGGAAGCAGGGCTTTCTCGACCGAAAGGGCGGCGCGCGGCGCGACCTCTACGCCCAACAGCTGGACGGCCTGACGCCGGACCCCGACGTCATCCGCCTGGACGGCAACCAGCCCGAGTTCAGCCGCCCGGCCGGCGCCTATATCCAGACCGCCGCCTCGGCGACGCGCATCGCCGAGGCCCGCCAGAGGCTCGACCGCGTGCCCGCTTCGGTGGTCCAGCGGTTCGGCGTCCCGGCCGAGATCCTCGTCTCCATCTGGGGCAATGAATCGAGCTTCGGCCGAATCCAGGGCGACAAGGACGTGATCCGGTCGCTAGCCACCCTCGCCTATGACGGCCGTCGCCGCGACTGGGCCGAGGCCCAGTTGAAGGACGCGCTCGACATCGTCATCGACGGCCGCCGCGCCCGTTCCGGCCTCTTGGGCAGCTGGGCCGGCGCCATGGGCCAGACCCAGTTCATGCCGGACAACTACCTGCGTCTGGGCGTCGATCAGAACGGCGACGGCCGCGTCGACATCTGGGGCTCGGACGCCGACGCCCTGGCCTCCGCCGCCAACCTGCTGGCCCAGGCCGGCTGGAAGCGCGATCAGCGCTGGGGCTATGAGGTCCGCCTGCCCCAGGGCTTCGACTATGCGCTGGCCGAGGCCGAGGGGCGCCCCTGGAGCTTCTGGGCCCAGCGCGGCGTGACGCTCGCGGCCGGTTCTTCGCCCACACCCGCTGAAGCCGCCGAGAACGGCGTGATCCTCCTGCCGCAAGGCGCGCGCGGCCCGGCTTTCCTGGCGCTGCCCAACCACTACGTCATCCGCCGCTACAACAACGCCGTCACCTATGCCCTGGCCATCGGCCTGACGGCGGACGGCGCGGTTGGCCGCCCCGGGCTGGTCGGAACCTGGCCCGACGACGGCCCCCTGTCGCGCGAACAGCGCTTCGGCGCCCAGACCGCGCTGGCCCGCATGGGCTACGATGTCGGCGGCATCGACGGCGTCATCGGCTCGGGCACGCGGCGTGCGCTGAGGCACTGGCAGTTGGCGACGGGGCGGACGCCGGATGGTTATCTGACGCCCGCCCTGGCGGATGAGCTGATGCGAGGGATGTGAGTCGTACTCTCCCTCCCCGTTCGGGGAGGGTGGTCGAAGCGCAGCGGAGACCGGGTGGGGGCGGCCCGGCGAGCCAGACGCGGACATCGCTTGTGTCTTGCCTTGCCGCCCCCACCCGGCGCTTCGCGCCTGCCCTCCCCGTTCCGGGGAGGGAGAAGGGACTTACTCTCTCATCCGCCAGGTCGCGCCGTTCGGGCCGTCCATGACCACGACGTTCAGCGCCGTCAGCCGGTCCCGAATGCGATCCGCCTCGGCCCAGTTCTTGTCGGCGCGCGCCTTCACCCGCTCGGCCAGCAGGGCCTCGACCTCCGTCTTGAGCGCCTCGTCCGCGCCGCCGGAGAACCAGACGTCGGGATCGGACTGGAGCACGCCCAGAACGCCCGCCGCCCCCAGCAGCGCCGCCTTCGCCGCCGCGACCGCCGCGTGATCTCCCGCCGTCATGCCGCGCTCGATCTCGCTGGACAGGCCAAACAGGCTGGCGATCGCGCCCGGCGTATTCAGGTCGTCCTCGATGGCTGCAAGAAACTCGGCAGGCGGCTCGCCCGGCTCGGCGATCACGCCCTTGGCCCGACCCAGCGCGCCATACAGCCGGTCCAGGTTCTTCCGCGACTGCTCCAGCAGGCTCTGGTTCCAGTCCAGCGGCTGGCGATAGTGCGCGCTCAGCAGCGCCCACCGCACCACCTCGCCCGGCATGTGCTGCACCAAATCATGCAGCAGCAGGACGTTGCCGATCGACTTCGACATCTTCTCGGCGTCCACCGTCAGGAAGCCGTTGTGCATCCAGTAGCGGGCGTATTCGTCGTGCGCCGCATCCGCATGAGAGTGGCCGTGGGCGCACACCCCTTGCGCGATCTCGTTCTCGTGGTGGGGAAACACCAGGTCGATGCCGCCGCCGTGGATGTCGATGGGCAGGCCCAGCACCTGCTCGATCATGGCCGAGCACTCGATGTGCCAGCCCGGCCGCCCCTCGCCCCACGGGCTCGGCCACGCCGGTTCGCCGGCCTTCGACGGCTTCCACAGGACGAAGTCGTGCGGGTTCTTCTTGTAGGGCGCGACCTCGACCCGGGCGCCGGCGATCATGTCGTCCATGTTCCGCCCCGACAGCGCGCCGTAGGACGGGTAGCTCGAGACGTCGAACAGCACATGGCCCTCGGCCGCATAGGCGCTGCCCGCCGCGATGATCGCGCCGATCTGGCGCACGATGGCGTCCATGTGGTCGGTCACATGCGGCGCGATGTCCGGCGGACTGACATTCAGCGCCGCCATATCGGCCAGATAGGCGGCCTCGTAGCGGGCCGTGACCTCGCCGATCGGGACGCCTTCCTTGGCGGCCTTGGCGTTGATCTTGTCGTCCACGTCGGTGACGTTTCGGGCGTAAACCACGGCGTCCGCGCCATAGGTCCGGCGCAGCAGCCGCACCAGCACGTCGAACACCACCGGCGGGCGCGCATTGCCGATGTGGGCGAAGTCATAAACCGTCGGCCCGCAGACGTAGAGCGTCACCCGCTTCGGGTCGCGCGGCTCGAACGCCCGCTTCTCGCGCCGGAGGGTGTCGTAGAGGAAAAGCGTCATTTCGAAGCGGGGCCGTGGGTTTTCTTGCGGGACGGGGTCGGGCTCCCATATAGCCGTGTCGGGCCGCCGAACAGCCGCCCAGAGGAAAAGGGAGCGCGGCGCGCGTCAATCCGGGACCATCGTCCCGGCGCCACTAGGCCGCTGGACATCTTTCATGGACGCCTATGCTGCAAAGCCGGTCCTCGTCGGCGCCGACGCCGCGCCTTTGAACGCCAACACGCCTCGCCCGTCGCGCGACGAAGCCCTGAAGGCCGTGCGCACCCTGCTGGCCTGGGCCGGCGACGATCCGGACCGCGAGGGCCTTAAAGACACGCCCAAGCGCGTGGTCGACGCATACGCCGAGTGGTTCGAGGGCTATGACGCCGATCCGGCCAAGGAGCTGAGCCGCACCTTCGAGGACGTCCAGGGCTATGACGACATGGTCCTGCTGCGCGACATCGAGGTCGAGAGCCACTGCGAGCACCACATGGCGCCGTTTCTGGGCAAGGCCTACGTCGCCTATCTGCCGACCGAGAAGGTCGTCGGCATCTCCAAGATCGCGCGCGTGGTGGAGATCTTCTCCAAGCGGCTGCAGACGCAGGAAGTCCTGACCAACCAGATCGCCCAGGCGATCGAGGACCATCTGAAGCCTGCGGGCGTGGCCGTGCTGATCGACGCCGAGCACCAGTGCATGACGACGCGCGGCGTACACCACCGCCACGTCTCGACCATCACCACCCGCTTCACCGGCGCATTCAAGGCCGATCCGGCCCTGACCGAACGGTTCCTGAAGCTTGCCAAGGGCTGAGGTTCGCGCGCCCGGAGAAATCCGGGCGATCGGGAACCGCGTTCGGTCCAAGACCGCTTTACAAGCCCGGCGGTAGACGCCAAGAACCGTTCGAAGCCTTGAACCCCCCGCGCGCCTGCGCGGCCAGATGGAGACGACCAGACATGGGCGCCAAGCTCGGAGGCACGGACGACGGCAAGAAGACGATCTCGCAGAATTCCGAGATCAACGTCACGCCGTTCGTCGACATCATGCTGGTGCTGCTGATCATCTTCATGGTGGCGGCGCCGCTGGCCACCGTGTCGATCAAGCTGGACCTGCCGCCGGCCCAGCCGCCCACCGAGGCGGAGCCGAGAGAGCCGGTCTACATCACCATCCAGGAAAGCGGCTCGATCTTCATCGCCGACCGCCAGACCACGATCGAGACCCTGAAGGATGACGTCTGCGTGGCGCTGGGCAACCCGACCGGCCGCGGCTGCCAGGAAGAGCGCGTTTTCGTCCGCGCTCAGCCGGAAGTCCGCTACAACGCCTTCATGGAAGTCATGAACGAGCTCCAGGAGAACGGCTTCTTCAAGGTCGGCCTGCTGAACGAAGATATCGAATAGGTCTTGCGACCCTTCTAAACGACAAAGGCCGCGCCCTCTCGGGACGCGGCCTTTTTCTTGGCGACGACAGCTGGCCTAGTGGCGCCGATCCCCGTCTCGAAGGGCGTCCTTCATGCCGCCGACGGTGTTCTGGACCTTGCCTTCCATCTTGTCGGCGCGGCCCTCTGCCTTCAGCTTCTCGTCGCCGGTCAGCTTGCCGATGCCTTCCTTGATCGATCCGCCCATGTGCTTGGCGGAGCCTTCGACGCGGTCATGATCAGCCATGCGGCTCTCCCGTGTTCGGCGCGGCCACGACGGCGGCGCTTCGCATCGGAAAGCGAATTGCGACCGGGGCCGTTCCGTATGGCGGCGCTTGGGGCTTAGCGCCTCAGCCAGGCCGCGACCGCCCAGGCGTGCGCGTCATGCCGCAGCTCCGCCAGCGCCGTGCGCGGATGCAGCCAGACCAGCTCGTGATCCGCCTCGACCTTCCTGGCGGGATCGATGCCAACCATCCTCGCGATCCAGACCCCGCCCACGTTGTTGACCGGTTCTCCGTCGGACTTGCGGAAGTACTGCCCCGCCTCGACCAGCCGTTCGACCGGCTCGACCGTCATGCCGGTCTCCTCCAGGAACTCGCGGACCAGCGCCTGTTCCTCGGTCTCATTCCCGTCGATAGCGCCGCCGGGCAGGTCGAAGTAGGGCTCATCCCGGGTCACGCGGACGCAGGCCAGCTTCTCGTCATGGAACACCAGCCCGAAGGCGGCCGGCCGGATGGCGTACTCAAGCTCCGCCTCCGCACGGCCAAACTGCAAGGCCGGCCTCACAGGTCGAACGCCATCCGCGCCCGCACGCCCTTGTGCGCCGGATCAAACTCGATGGCGGATCGCAGCCCGGACGCCATGGCCGTGATGATCTTGCCGCCCAGCCCCGTGCCCTTCGGCGTGCCTTCGCCCAGCCCCGGGCCGTCGTCCTCGACGGTCAGGATGGCGCGGCGGCTCTCGGCGTCGGGCTCCAGGATCACGCGGATCTCCCCGCCCTGCCCCGGCGCATAGGCGTATTTCACCGCGTTGGTGATCAGCTCGGTCACCACGACACCCAACGAAACCGCCTGGTCGGTCGAAACCCAGATCGGCTGGGCCTTGAGCGTGATGGTCGGCGATGTGCCGTCGGGCCCAACGGACTTGCCGAGCTCGTCGCACAGCCCTTCTAGATAGGCGTCCAGCTCGACCCTTTCCATGTCGCCGGAGGTGTAGAGACGCCGATGCACGTGGGCCACCGCCTCGATCCGCGCCTGGGCCTCGCGCAGGGCGGCGCGCGCGCCTTCGTCGGACAGGTGGCGCTGCTGCAGCGACATGAAGCTGGACACCAGCTGAAGCGAGTTGCCCACTCGGTGATTGACCTCGCGCAGCATGGCCTCGGCCCGGTCGCGGGCCAGGCGCACCTGCTCCTGCGCCTCTTCGTTCTCGCGCTCCAGGCGGCGGCGCAGGAGGGCGTCCTCGAGCGCGGAACGCAGCAGCGCCGTGAAGTCCTCGGACACGTCCTTGATGACGTAGTCGGCAGCCCCGGCGCGGAGCGCAGCCACCGCGATCCGGCCTTCCTGGGCGCCGGTCACATAGACCACCGGCGGCGGCGACGGCCGGTCCAGGATGCAGGGCAGCACATCCAAGCCGTCGCGGCCGGGCATGTAGTGATCCAGCGCGATGATGTCGAAGACGGCGTCGCTGTTCAGCGCGTCCAGACCGGCGTCGCCGTCGGGCGCGAGCGTCACCTCATAGCCGTGGCGGCCAAGCTCCTTCTGCACGAGCCGCGACAGGCCGCGGTCGTCGTCGATGTAGAGCAGCCGGATGGGCGGCCGGGCCTCGGTCATTCGATGTGCGGCGCCTGCATCACCGACAGGAACAGGCCTAGCTGGCGGATGGCGGCGGCGAAGCTTTCGTAGTCCACCGGTTTGGTGATGTAGACGTTGCAGCCCAGGTCGTAGCAGCGCTGGATCTCGGTCTTGTCGTCCGTGGTGGTCAGCACCACCACCGGCGCACGACGCAGCCGTTCGTCCCGCTTCACCTCGGCCAGGATATCGGTGCCCTGCATGTCGGGCAGGTTCAGATCCAGCAGGATCAGCAGCGGCCCGTTGGCCAGGGTCTCGTCCGAGAACAGGAAGTCCAGCGCCGGCTGGCCCGCGTCGAAGTGGACGATCTCGTTGGAGATGTTGGCCCGGCGGATGTTCTTCTCGATCAGCTTGGCGTGGCCGTGGTCGTCCTCGACCATCAGGATTTTGACGGGTGTGCTCACAGGGTTTCTCCGACCTCGTCGAGGATCAGGCGTTTGGGAAATTTCAGGCGGAATGTCGAGCCTTGGCCGAGCGTCGATTCGACCGTGATGTCGCCGCCCAGACGGCGCACGCTGTTGCGAACAAAGGCCAGGCCCAGGCCTTCGCCCGGCCGGTCCTGACGTCCGGAACGCCGGAACAGCTCGAAAATGCGTTCGTGGTCCTTCTGGGAGATGCCGCGCCCGTTGTCGGCGACCTCGTATTCGACCCAGCCGCCGGGCACGTCGCGGCCGCGCACCTCGATCCGGCCGGGGCGGTTCGGGTCCAGATACTTCACGGCGTTGTCGATCAGATTGCCCATGATCTGCTCGATCGACAGGCGGTCGTTCTCCATCTCGGGCAGGTTGGCGACGATCAGCTCGGCCCTAGCCTCATCCAGCTGATGAGCCACGCTGTCGGCGATCCGACGAACCATGTCCGTCACGTCGAGCGGCTCGGGGACGAGCGTGCGGCGGCCCTCGCGCGAGAGCTTCAAGATGGCGTTGATCAGCCGGTCCATCTTCTCGGTCGAGGCCCGGATGAAGCCGATGGCTTCGGGGATGTCTTCTCGGATGGCGGCGACGACGGCGGGGTCAACGGCTCGCTCGACCTCTGCGCTGGACAGCGCCCCCTCCAACGTTCGCCCCGCCTGATCCAGCTCGGCGGTATAGCCCATCACATTGACCAGCGGCGAACGCAGGTCATGGCTGACGATGTAGGCGAACCGCTGCACTTCCTCGTTCGCCCGGGTCAGGGCGGCGGTGCGGTTGCGGATCGTCTCCTCCAGCCCCGCATTGACCCGGTCCAGCTCACCCTGCTTGGCCTGGACGTCGGCGAGATAGCGGCGGACCAGCAGGAAGACGATGCCCGCGAGGACAAGGATCAGCACGCCCGCCAGGGTGTTCACGACGCTGGTGAACGCGGCAGACGCTTCCGACCGCGCCGTGGCTTGCGCCAGTTCACCGCCAATCCTCTGGTCGACGTCGCCAAGCGCAGCATCGAGTTCGCGCATCAGGCGGAGCCCCTCGCCGCTGCGCACCGCAGCGATAGCCTCGAGCGCCCGCCCCTGGCGATACAGGTCAAGCGTCCGATCCATTTCGAGGATCTTCTCGCGGGACAGCCGCGTGACGATCTCTGCGTCGCCCTGGCCCTCGCTGGTGGTCCCGACGCGCGTCCGGAACTGCTCGAGGAGAGTGTCCTGCGCCGCGATCGCGCCGCGGTAGCTCAGCAAGAAGTCGGCCTGGCCGGTCAGGAGATAGCCTCGGTGGGCCGTCTCAGCGTCCTTGAGGTTCAGGATCAACAGGCGTCCCGATCGCCGGGCCTGCCACTGCGCGTCGACGTCCGCGTTGAACTGCGCCGTCCGCTGAACGAGCACATAGGTGCTGAGGTTGGCGATGAGCAGGGCTCCGAGCGCGATCGCCAAGGCCACCATGATGGAGCGGCCAAGCGTGCGTTCGCGGGCGAACCGGTTCAGCTGGGCGAGGACATCACGGATCGCGGCGCGCATTCGAGCCGTGATTGAACGGTCGCCTGCCGCGTGTCCAGCTTGGCCGTAAGCGGCGCAACCTGTGCAGCGTAAAGGCATTCAGTTAAGCAGCTGTGCCGTTTCGGGAGGCGTCGATGGTCTGGTGGTGGTGGATCATTCCGGCGGCGGTCGCGGCGCTCGGCGCCATCTGGATCCTTTTGGCGCTGATCGGTCTGTTCAAGGGGCGCATTCTGAGCGGACTGTTCGGCGGCCTGGCCGGGGCCGGCTTGCTGGCGGCGGCGTCCGTAGCCGTGCTTTTGGGCCAGAACGCCCAGACCTACGAACGCCTGACCTACGAAAGACCGGTAGCGACGCTCGCAACCCGTCAACTTGCCCCTCAGTACTTCGAGGTCACGGTCACACAGCCCGCAGAGGGAGACCAGCCCGAGCGGACCGCCGTCTATCCGGTCAATGGCGATGAATGGCGGGTCGAGGCCCAGGTCCTGCGCTGGAAGCCCTGGGCCAATCTGCTGGGGCTGGACGCCCAATACCGTCTCGACCGCCTGTCGGGCCGCTATCAGAACATCGAGCAGGAGCGGAACGGCGCGCGCAGCGTCCATGCGCTGTCCAGCGACGCCGACCCGGACGGCCTGCCCTGGTCGCTGTCTCTCTGGGAAACGGCGCGGAAGTATCGACGCTACGTCGACGCGGTCGACACCCTCTATGGCTCGGGCGCCTATATGCCGATGGTCGACGGCGGGACCTATGAGGTCTGGATGACCCAGTCGGGGCTGATCGCCCGGCCCACCAATGCGGCGGCAATGGCCGGATCAGCGGGCGGTCTCGTCCGCGTAAACTGACCGCTCCCGAAGGCCTCTTTGCCGCGCCGCAGCATCGCGATTGATGGCGGGGCGGGAAATCCCTATATCAGCGCCCTGCGAGCGGGGGCCGATCGCCCCGCGTCACGACTGGACCGCACTCCCCATGCTGGTCACCCTGATGAAGGCCAAGCTGCACCGCGCGACGGTGACCCAGGCCGACCTTGACTATGAGGGCTCCATCGCCATCGACGGCGATCTGCTGGACGCCGCCGGCATCTATCCGCACGAGCAGGTCGATGTGCTGAACATCACCAACGGCGCCCGCTTCACCACCTACGCCATCGAGGCGCCGCGCGGGTCCAAGGTCATCGGCGTCAACGGCGCGGCCGCCCGCCTGGTCCAGAAGAACGACAAGGTGATCGTGGTCACCTACGGCCAACTGCCCGCTGAGGAAGCTCGCCAGTGGTCGCCCACCGTCGTCCTGCTGGACGACGACAACCGGATCAAGCAGGCGGCCTAGATCGGCTGAAGCGGGGCCAAGGCCCAGGCGGCGCGCAGGCGATTCAGCCTCGCGTCGTCGACCGCGAAAGCGACGTCGCCGATCGCCGTGACCGCGCAAGCCGGCGTGGCGCTATTGCAGATGAAGGCGCCGTCGAAGGCGGACAGGTCTGCGATGCGGATCGGCCGGGTCTCCGACATCATGCCCTGCCCCGCCAGCCCCTGCTGGATCAGCGCCTGAGCCACCCCGGCCAGCATGGGCGCCTGGGGCCAGACCACCGTGTCGCCGATCAGGAAGCCGATGTTCCAGAGGCTGCCTTCCGAAATCAGGCCCTCGGCGTCGACGTAGAGGGCGTCATCGAACCCCGCCTGCCGCGCCGTTCGGCGGGCGTGGATCGCCTCGATGGTGGCGGTGTGCTTGTGCTCGGGCAGCAGGCGGGTGTGGCTCTGAGGCTGTAGCCGCAGGGTCGTCGCCAGCGGCGGCGGGGGCGGACTGACGGTCGTCAGCACGCGAGGCCGCACGGCCACATCGGGCGTCCTTGCCCAGATGTCTGGTGAGAAAAGTCCGATCCTCAGCCAGGCGTCGGTCTGATCGCCGAGAGCCGTCCGCATGAAGCCGCGGAGATCATCCTCCGGGACGGGGGCGCCAAAAAGAGCGCTCCCAGAGGCCTCGATCCGGGCCAGATGCAGGTCCAGCCCGCGTATGCCGCCCGCTTCCACGCGAAAGGAAGTGTAGGCCCCATAGTTCGTCGTGGCGAAGTAGCCGAGCTCATCGACAGACGCAGGCCGGCCGTCGATCAGCACGACCCCTCTCCCCGAGGGAAAAGGCGCCTATGCCTCGCCACCCTCGCCCTCGACCTCGCCCTCATCGTCGCCGCCGCTGTCCGCCAGGCGTTCGACCGAGACGACCTTCTCGCCCTCGGCGGTGCGGAAGACCGTCACGCCCTGCGACGCCCGACCCACGATGCGGATCTGCGCGACCGGCGTGCGGATCATCTGGCCGCCCGAGGTGACCATCAGCAGGTCGTCGCCTTCCTCGACCGGGAAGGCGGCGGCGAGACGGTTTCCGGCGCGACCGCCCAGGCCGTGGGCCGTCAGCCCCTGCCCGCCCCGGCCGGTGCGGCGGTACTCATAGGCCGAGGATCGCTTGCCGAAGCCGGTCTCGGTGACCGTCAGGATGAACTGTTCGGCCGCGCCCAGTTCGGCGATGCGTTCGACAGACAGGGCGGCGTCGCCGGAGCCCTCGGCCTCGTCGTCGGCCTCGACGGCTGGGGTCTCGTCCTCGCCCTCTCCGGCAGCGCGGCGCATGGCGTTGGCGTGCTTGACGTAGGCGGCGCGTTCCTCCGGCGTGGCGTCGACGCGGCCGAGAATGGCCATGGAGATGACCTCGTCGCCCTCTTGCAGACGAACACCCCGGACGCCGGTCGAGTCCCGACCCTTGAAGACGCGGACATCATCGGCCTTGAACCGGATGGCGCGGCCCAGAGCCGTGGTCAGCAGCACGTCGTCTTCGGCCGTGCACAGCGCCACGCCGACCATGTGGTCGCCGTCCTCCAGCTTCATGGCGATCTTGCCGGCGCGGTTGACCGTGGCGAAGTCCGACAGCTTGTTGCGCCGCACATCGCCCGAGCGGGTGGCGAACATGATGTCGTAGTCGCCCCAGGTCGCCTCGTCCTCGGGCAGCGGCAGGACGTTCATGATCGAGTCGCCCGGCTCGATCGGCAGCAGGTTGACGAAGGCCTTGCCGCGGGAGTTCGGGGCTCCGAGCGGCAGTCTCCAGACCTTGAGCTTGTAGGCCTTGCCGTTGGTGGCGAAGAACAGGACCGGCGTATGGGTCGAGGCCGAGAACACGCCGACGACGGCGTCCTCGTCCTTCATCGCCATGCCCGACTTGCCCTTGCCGCCGCGGTGCTGGGTCCGATAGGCGTTCAGCGCCACCCGCTTGACGTAGCCGCCGTGGGTCACGGTCACGACCATGTCCTCACGCGGTATTAGGTCCTCGTCCTCCAGCTCGAAGTCGCCTTCGCCGATGACGGTGCGGCGGGGCACGGCGAACTGCTCCTTCACCAGCAGCAGGTCCTCGCGGATGATGGCCAGGATGTTCTTGCGGTCCGACAGGATCGTCAGATGGCCCTGGATGGTGTCGGCCAGACCCCGCGCCTCGCCGAAGATGTCGTCGCGGCCCAGACCGGTCAGGCGGGACAGCGTCAGCGCCAGAATGCCGCGCGCCTGTTCGTCGGTCAGGCGGATCTTGTCGCCCTCGACCAGCGCCGTGCGCGGATCGGCGATCAGTTCGATCAGAGCCATCATGTCGCCGACGGGCCAGGCCTGGACGATCAGGCGTTCGCGCGCCTCGGTCGGATCGGCCGAGGACCGGATGATCTGGATGACCTCGTCGATGTTGGCGACGGCGACCGCCAGACCGACCAGGATGTGGCCACGGTCCCGCGCCTTGGCCAGTTCGAACTTGGTCCGGCGGACCACGACCTCCTCGCGGAACTCCAGGAAGAGCTCGAGGAGCTTCCTCAGTCCCATCTGCTCGGGCCGGCCGTGGTTCAGCGCCAGCATGTTGACGCCGAACGACGACTGCATCGCCGAGAAGCGCCACAGTTGGTTCAGCACCACGTCGCCGGACGCATCGCGCTTCAGCTCGATGACCAGCCGCATGCCCTGGCGATCGGACTCGTCGCGGACGTCGGAGATGCCCTCGATGCGCTTCTCGCGCACCATCTCGGCGATGCGCTCCTGAAGCGTCTTCTTGTTCACCTGATAGGGCAGCTCGGTGACGATGATCGCCTCGCGGTCCTTGCGGATGGTCTCGATGGTGGCGACGCCGCGCACCATGACCGAGCCGCGGCCTTCGCGAAGGGCGTTGCGCGCGCCTGTGCGACCCAGAATCTCGCCGCCAGTGGGGAAGTCCGGCCCGGGCACGAGGTCCAGCAGGGCGTCGTCCGAGACGTCCGGATCGTCCAGCAGAGCCACGGCCGCGTCGATCACCTCGCCCAGATTGTGCGGCGGGATGTTGGTGGCCATGCCGACGGCGATGCCGCCCGCGCCGTTGACCAGCAGGTTCGGGATGCGGCTGGGAAGCACGACGGGCTCAAGCCGAGCGCCGTCGTAGTTCTCCTGGAAGTCGACCGTGTCCTTGTCGATGTCGGCGATCAGGGCCTCGGCGGCCTTGGTCATGCGGCTTTCGGTGTAGCGCATGGCGGCGGGCGGATCGCCATCGACCGAGCCGAAGTTGCCCTGGCCGTCGACCAACAGCAGACCCATGGAGAACGGCTGGGCCATCCGCACCATGGCGTCGTAGATCGCGCCATCGCCGTGCGGGTGGTACCGGCCCATGACGTCGCCGACGATGTTCGCCGACTTCACATACTTACGGTCCGAGGTCCGCCCCTCCTCGTGCATCGCATAGATGATGCGGCGATGGACGGGCTTCAGGCCGTCGCGCGCGTCCGGCAGGGCGCGGGACACGATCACGCTCATGGCGTAGTCGAGGTACGAACGCTTCAGTTCGTCCTCGATGGTGATGATGGCGATGTCGCCCGAATCGGTCGGGCCGGACGGTCCTCCGCTGGCAGGCGGAAGGGCGTCGTCGATGGGTTCGTCGGTCAAGGAAATCGGGGCTCAGACAGCCGGAATCGGAACGTGATCCTCTGTCGCGTTTTCTAGCATCCGGGGCGCTGTTAGGCAAAGTTTCGACGCCGTTTTCCACCGCCCTCGGACCCACCGCACAAGGACGAAATCATGCGCCCCATCGCCGTCGCCGCCGCCCTCGCCTTCGCCCCCCTCGCCGCCTGCGCCAGCATGGGTTCGGAAGGCGGCGTCGTGCGGGCCACGCCCGGCGATTTCGGCGAGGCGACGCTGATCAACGCCGAAGGCCAGAGGATCGGCCGGGCCCAGTTCCGCCAGGGCGCGACGGGCCTTCTGATCCGCATCGAGGCGACGGGCCTGACGCCCGGCTGGCACGGGATGCACATCCACGCGACCGGCGAGTGCGCCGCGCCCTTCACCTCGGCGGGGGCGCACGTGAACCACGGCGAGCCCGCCGCGCCCCACGGCCTGCTGAACCCGGAAGGCCCCGACGACGGCGACCTGCCCAACATCCACGCGGCCGCGGACGGCAGCGTCAACGCCGAGGTCTTCACCACCCGAGCCCGCATCGCCAACGAGGGCCCCGGTCAGTGGCTCTGGGACGCCGACGGCTCGGCCCTCATCATCCACGCCAGCCCGGACGACCACACGAGCCAGCCCATCGGGGGCGCAGGCGCGAGGGTGGCCTGCGGAGTGATGGCGGCGGGCTAGGCCTTCGCCACCCCGGCCCTGAGGCCGCGCTCGGCCAGGGCGACCACGCCCACGCCGGCCATGGTCAGGGCGGCGCCTGTCAGGATCTGCGGCGTCAGCACGTCGCCGAGGAAGCCCCAGCCGATGGCGATGGAAACCACCGGCGTGGCGAGGAAGTAGGGCGTGACGCGACCCGCCTCGCGGCGCTGGACGAGCCAGAAGACGAGGGTCGTCGCCACTACAGACGACAGGATGCCCGCCCACAGAAGTGTGCCCCAAACCAGAGGAGTGGCGGAGCGGACGGCCTCGATCTGATCCCGCTCGAAAATCGCTGAGCCCAGCGCGAGCGTCGGCAGGGCGGTCATGGCCAACAGGCCCTGCATCTTCAACGGCGGAATCGAGGTGGTGCGCCTTGCGATCACCGTCGTCATGGCCCACGCCGCGCTGCCGGCGATGACCACCAGAATGGCCGACCAGTCGTGCAGTGCGTGAGGATCGGCCGCCATCCAGGCCACCCCGACAAGGGCCACGATCAGGCCCAGCAGGGCGAACCGCGTCAGCCGCTCGCCCAGCAGCAGGAAGGCGAACAGAGCCGTGAAGGGGATCCACAGCTGGGCCGCAACCGAGGCCGGGCTTACGTCGTCGGCGAGCCAAAAGCCGATGTAGATCAGGCCGTAGTGCAGCGGCCCGCCCAGCAGCACGATCAGCGCGAGGCTTTTCCAGTTCGGGAACGGGGGCCTGACGAAGGCGAACAGGCAAGACGAGGCGATCGCGAAGCGGATCGCGCCCGTCAGCAGCGGCGGCAGGGTCTCGGTCGCCACCTTGGCGGCGGCGTTGTTGGCGCCCCAGATCACCACAACGGCCGCGATGGCGCCGATCTCCAGAAGGGTCAGCGGATGGGGCGGCTTGGCGGCGGGGGCGGTCACCCGCTGGTCATGGCACAGGCGACCGCCGTCTGCGCGTCACACTGGGTGACAGGGCGTTTCGGCTTAGAACGGAATGTCGTCGTTCAGGTCATAGCTCTCGCGGGGGCCGGACGGCTTGTTCGCCCCGCCGGTCGAGAAACCCGACGAGTAGTCATCGTCATTCGAGCGAGAGGCCCCACCGCCCTCGCCCCGCCCGCCGAGCAGCGTCAGATTGCCGTTGAAGCGGCCGATGACGACCTCGGTCGTATACTTCTCCACGCCCTGCTGGTCGGTCCATTTGCGGGTCTGGAGCTGGCCCTCGACGTAGATGGTCGAGCCCTTCTTCACATAGTTCTCGACGACCTTGACGATGTTGTCGTTGAAGATGGCGACCCGGTGCCACTCGGTCTTTTCCTTGCGCTCGCCCGAGGACTTATCGCGCCAGGTCTCGGACGTCGCGAGCGACAGGTTGGCGATGCGGTCGCCGTTCGGAGTGGTGCGGATTTCCGGGTCGCGGCCCAGATTGCCGACCAGGATGACCTTGTTGACGCTGCCCGCCATATCGCTCGTTCTTTCGCTAGGGATTCAGGCCCGCAGGCCCCGCTGATGAACTCGTTAACAGATGTTCCGCTTCTGTTCCAGCCCTGAAGGCTAGCCCTGCGGCGCGCCGGGGAAGGCCGGCGCCTCGGCTTCGGTGACGACGCCCAACTCGTCGATGTCCCGCTGGATGGCGCCCGGCACGGCCAGACGACCGTCGCCTGTCCGCGCCAGGGCGAAGAAGCGGCTGCCGTCTAACGTGCGGCTGAAGGAGACGCCCCGCGCGTCGACGAAGATGAACTGGCCCTGGAAGGAGCCCGTCACTTCCCGCGTCGAACCCCCCAGGCGGAGAAAACGCACCCGCATTTCCTCCAATCGGGCCGCGCAGAATTCGATCTGAGGCTGGTCGCGCGCGACAACGTTGAACTGGACCTCGCCGTCCGGGCGGGTCACGGCGTAGCAGACGCCGGGGTCGCGGGGGGCTCGAACTTGGTCGGCGCAAGCTCCCAGCGCGAGGAAAGCGGCGGCGGCGATCTGCTTCCGCATCAGCCGAGCCCGGGGAACTGGCAAGCGCGGTCCTGTTCGGCCAGAACGCGGAAGCGGGTGTTGTCGTTTGACTGCTCGACCCGGCGCGGGACCAGCCGCAGGGTCAGATTGCCGTGGCGGCCATACTGGGCCTCGCCCGGTCCGACGCAGGTGCCGGAGTACAGAGCCTGGACGCATTCGTTCAGGCTCATGCCCCCAGAAAGCTGACGCCATTCCGAGCCGGTGTAGCGCAGGCACGGCGCGCCGGAGACGCGCTGAGGCCGCGGCTCGGCCGGCTGCGGGTTGACGCCCGGGCCTGGCGTGGCTGGCTGAGGATTGTCGGCAAAGTCCTGCGCGGCCGGTTCGGTCGGAGGCGGAGCGAAAGACGCGGTGGCGGCCGCCGCCAGGTTGCCGCTGGCGTCCAACCCCACGTCCAGACCGTCGGTGGCCAGGCCGTTCCGCTCGGCGCAGTCCGCCAGGGTGGCCATGCCGACGAACTGGCCGTTCACGAAGCAGCGCAACTCCCGGGTCGGCTGGAGTTCGGGCGCGTCGGCCACATCGACCGACAGGGCGCCGGGTTCCGCCGGCTCGTCCTCGGGGGCCGCTTTCTCCTGTCCCCCGCCCATGAACACGAGCGCCAGCACCACGGCGGCGAGGATCGCCAGGCCCGCGCCGACCGCCAGGATGACGCGGTTGTCGTTGGGAGGTTGCATGCAGCGGGCTCGGCTGGAGGTCTCGTCTCAATAACCCCGGCGGAGGTCGCCGCGTCAACCGATTAGGCGCGCTTGACCCGGCACAACCGGCCGGGCGCCCGGCAAATCCTGCCGCCGGATGGCCCACTCGGCAAAATCTGCCGAGACAAAGACGTGGTTAAGGCAAGGTACCGGAGATTTTTCAGTGACTTGGGCTGTGACGCCCAGCGGCGGCGAGTGGCCCCGCCCTTGCTCATGACCCCGTCAGGCAAAACGCCCCCGACGGTCAAAACGACGGTCGGTCACCTTGAAACAAGGATACTCGTCATGGCGCTGAACAGCGTTAACACGAACAATGGCGCGATGATCGCGCTGCAGAACCTTCAGGCCACGAACAAGGAACTGGACACCGTCCAGAACCGCATCAACACCGGCAAGAAGGTCAACAACGCCAAGGACAACGGCGCCATCTGGGCCATCGCCCAAGGCCAGCGCTCGGAAATCTCGGCGCTGAACGCCGTCAAGGACAGCCTGGACCGCGGCGCCTCCGCCGTGGACGTCAGCCTGGCCGCCGGCGAATCCGTCTCCGACCTGCTGGTTCAGCTGAAGGAAAAGGCGCTCGCCGCCACTGACGTGTCTCTGACGACCGCCGCCCGCTCGGCGCTCAACGAAGACTTCAAGGCCATCCGCGACCAGATCACCACCGTCGTGAACAACGCCAGCTTCAACGGGGTCAACCTGCTGAACGGCTCGAACACGGCCGGCTATCGCGCCCTGGCCAACACCACCGGCTCGACCATCACGGTGGGTGACGAAGACCTGCGTCTGGGTCAGACCATCATCACGGTGGCCGCCACGACCAGCATCGGCACCTCGACGCTCGCCAACACGGCTCTGGGTCTGGTGAACGCCTCGATCGACCGCGTCTCGGCCTCCCTGGCTCGCCTGGGCACCGGCGCCAAGTCGCTCGAAACGCACCGCACCTTCGTCGGCAAGCTGTCGGACGCCCTTGAAGCGGGCGTGGGCAACCTGGTCGATGCGGATCTGGCCAAGGAAAGCGCGCGACTGCAGTCGCTGCAGACCAAGCAACAGCTGGGTGTGCAGGCTCTGTCGATCGCCAACTCCTCGACCTCGATCCTGCTGGGCCTGTTCCGGTAATCGAAATGGAAGGGCGGGGCTTTGGTCCCGCCCGACCCTTCGCGGGAGGCGCCGGCGGATCGCCGGCGTGAAATCATATGGAGACCAGTGCAAAGATCCTGAGCGTCAACGGCCCCCTCACCGCCTCCGCCCCGACCACCGCAAGCGGCGACTTCAACGAGGGCCGGGCCCGTCAAGAGGCCGAACAGGCCGCGCGCTACAGGCTGATTATCGAAGAGGGCCCGACCGTCGGGACCTACATCTACAAGACCCTGGACAGCGCGACCGGCGAGGTCGTCCGCCAGTTCCCCCGCGAGGAGGTCCTGAAGCTGTCCGAGAACGGTGGCTACGCCGCCGGGGCCCTGATCGACACCAGCGCCTGATCCGGCGTTTGGTTCTGGAAGACCCACCCGCGCGGGCCTGCCCGACGCGGCAAAACCGCGTTAACCATACGCTCATGGTTAACGCCTAGCCTGACCGTGAACATCCGGGGCTAGAAGACCTATGAGCAACAGCGTCCACACCAACGCCGCCGCGGCCGTCGCGCTCCAGAACCTGGCGCGGACCAACGAGAACCTGTCGGGCGTGCAGAACCGGATTTCGACCGGTTTGAAGGTGCAAGGCGCCAAGGACAACGCCGCCATCTGGGCCATCGCCCAGCAGCAGAGGGCCGACACCAGCGCCCTGTCGGCGGTGAAGCAGAGCCTGGACCGCGCGACCTCGATCGCCGATGTGGCGCTGGCGGCGGGCGAATCGATCTCGGACCTGCTCAATCAGCTCAAGGAAAAGGTCGTTGCGGCCAAGGACACGTCGCTCAAGACCCAATCGCGCGAGCTGCTGGACGCCGATTTTCGCGCGCTGCTCCGCGCCATCGCCTCCGCGGTCGAGAACGCTACCTTCGACGGCGGCAACATCCTGGACGGCTCGCTCACGAACGGCCTGCGCTTCCTGGCGAACGCCGACGCGACTTCGTTCATCACCTTGTCAGCGAAGGACCTGTCGCTGAGCGGGTCCATCATCTCCCTGGGCCTGGCGGACAGCCTGCTAACCACGACGGGCGCCACGACCGCCCTGAACAAACTGGATAACTCCATCACCGCTCTGAACAAGGCGCTCGGCGACATCGGCGCCCAGGCGAAGCAGATTCAGGCGCACACCACGTTCGTGACGAAACTGACGGATACGCTGGAGAGCGGGATCGGCAATCTGGTCGACGCGGATCTCGCCAAAGAGAGCGCGCGACTCCAGGCTCTCCAGGTTCAGCAGCAGCTTGGCGCGCAAGCGCTATCGATCGCCAACCAGGCGCCGCAGATCATCCTGTCGCTCTTCCAGTAAGGGATCAGCGCCAGCGGGCGCTCGGATTTCCAATCAGCACGGGAGCCGGGCGTCTGCGAGTGGAGGGACCGCGGGTCGGACGGGGTTTCGGGGCCAGTCCATAAAGCGCAAGCAGGGACTGCAGAATCGACGTCGGAAACAGCATGATCGGCCTCCTGTCTGGCGCGATCGAAACACGATTCGCTGAAGTTCGTTCCCGGTGCGGACGTTAACAGCCCGTTGAGTCCGATATCCGATGCTGGCGGCTGGAGGATTCCGTGACCGTCAACAACGGCTATCTGCTTGGACTGTTTGGGCAAAGCTACGACCCGGCGGCGTCGGCCGCCCTGACGACGGCTGTTTCACGAAAGCGTCAACCGACCGCCCCTTGGGCCACTTCGGCGCAGGCCTCCGCCCCGGCTCCGGATGCTCTCGTCCGCGCCGCCCTCGGAGGCCGCAAATTCGTCAATGAAGGCGCCATTCCGCTCGATGTGCGCGGCGCATCCGCCGACTACGCCAAGCTGTTCGCCCTGTATCGCGGTCTCGAGACCCTGTCGGCCCTCACCAACCGGGCCTCGGTCCAGGGATTGGGGAGCAGCGACCTCGGCCTGATTCAGAAGCGGTTCGCCTCCGGGCTTCAGGAAATCTCCGCCTATGTCGGCAAGGCCGAGTTCGAGGGCATGCGGCTGGTCCAGGGAACCGCGAGCGCCCTGTCCAAAACCAGCGCCGCCGTGCCGCGCGACAGCGCCAACTCCATCACGGGTCCGGTCCACGAGGGCGCGCTGACCACGCCGGTCGCGGCCTTCGCAGGCGACACGCGCTTCTCGATCACCGTGAAGGTGCCGCAGGGGCTCGGCACAACGACGACCAGCATCGCCATCGACTTGGCCGACATGGGTTCGACGCCCCGGACGCTGGACGCGGTTCTGTCCCACATCAACGGCAAACTCGAAGCCGGCGGCTTCCAGACCCGGATCGGACGCGACCAGATCAAGTCCGAGGCCCGCACCGTTCAGGTCAACGGCAAGGCCGTGACCCTGCCGGCCGGGCCGGACAAATGGGCGCTCGCCATCCGGGGAACCTCGACCGAGACGGTCGGCTTCACGGCCGCCGAACGCTCCGACGCGGTCTATGTCGTGCAGGGCTTCAGCACGGCCGGCGCCAACCAGCTGCTGAAGTTCCAGTCCGATGGCGGCACAGCCCCCACGCCCACAGGCGGCAATGTCGGAGAGACCCAGTGGGTCGACGGCCGCCTGTCTCAGGAGAAGCTGCCGGACGGAATCAGCGCGGTGCGGGCCAGCGCCGTGGGGCCCGACGGCTCGCTGTGGCTGGTCGCTGACGTGACGACCGGCGGCGCGAACCAGCCGATCAAGGGCGTCCAGGACGTCGCCCTGATGAAGTACGACAGCGCCGGGCGGCTGGTCGCCACCCGCACCCTCGGCGCGGCATCGACGGCCAGCGGCTATGCGATCGCGGTGGACTCCAACGGCCACGTCGCCGTCGCGGGCTCCGTCACCGGCGCGCTGAACACCAAGGCGACGGACGCGGGCAAGGCGAGCCAGATCGCCACCGTCGCTGACAGCTTTGTCACCGTCTTTAACGCCGACGGCGAGGAGCAGTGGACCCAGCGCCGGGGCGCCCGCGCCGAGGACCAGGCGACCAGCGTTGCTTTCGGCCCAGGCGGCGTCGTCTACATCGGCGGGCGGGCCAAGTCGGCGGTCACCGGCGCGACGGCGGTCGGCGGCTGGGACGGCTATGTCCAGGCGTTCAAGGCGGGAGAGCCCTATCCGACCGCCGGGATCGTCGCCTCCAGCGTCGGCCAGACGCAGTTCGGCACGAGCGCCGACGACGGTGTGGACGCGGTCGCGGTGGACGGGTCCAACCTCTACACCGCAGGGATCGAGAACGGCCGGGCGGTCGTGCGCCGCTTCACACTCGACGCGGCGGGCGTGCCGATGCTGGCGGCCACGCGCGACCTCGGCGCGATCTCCGGCGCCATCGAAGGCGTCTCGGTCTCCAACGGCCGGGTGATCCTGACCGGAACCAGCCGCGACAGCGGCCTGTCGGCGGGCACGATCACGCGGGCGCACTCGGGAGGGTCGGACGTCTTCACCGCTGCGCTGACGACCGACCTCTCGGCCGATCCGTCGGACCGACTGACCTGGTATGGTGCGGCCGGCGAGGACACCGCCGCCGACGTCAAGGTGCATGACGGCAAGGTCTGGATCACCGGCGTCGCCGATCGGCCGGTCGGGGCCAAGCCGGAGGACCCGACGCGGGGCTTCCTCGCCCGCATCAATCCGTTGACCGGCGCTGTGGAATACGAACGCAACTGGTCCGGCGACAACGATCAGGCCAAACCTTTGACGCTCGCGGTGGCGTCGAACGGCGCCTCGGTGCTGGACCGGCTGGGCCTGCCCCAGGGCGAGATCGACCAGTCCGACTCCAAGCGCCTGATCGACGCGACTTCTCTGAGAGTCGGCGACCGCTTCTACGTCTCGCCCGCCGACGGCGGCCGGGCCCAGGCCGTGACCATTGAAGCCAAGGACACCCTGGCCACCCTCGCCCGCAAGATCAGCATCGCCTCGAACGGCAAGCTGAAGGTCACCGTCGCCTCCGAGGGCGGCGCGGTCACCGGCAAGGACGGCGAGACGACCACGACCACCGGCGGCTTCCAGCGTCTGTCGATCACGGCCAGGGACGGCGTCACCGGCGCGGTGTTGACATCCGGGGAGACGGGCCGCGACGCTCTGCTGGGGCTCGGCCTCTCGCCCGGCTTCATCGGCCAGGCGTCGGGCGACGATGTCGTCCGCACCTTTGGCCTCAACCTGCCCAGCGGCCTGACGCTGAACGACGCCGCCGCGATCAAGACCGCGGGCGAAAAGATCCAGGCCGCCATGAAGGCCATCCGCGACGCCTACCGCGCCCTGGCTCCTGAGAGCCAGAGCAGCACCGCGAACGGCCCGGTGCCCAGCTATCTGACGAACCAGATTTCCAACTATCAGGCGGCCTTGGCGAGGCTCACTGGTTAGTCCCTTCTCCCCTTGCGGGAGAAGGTGGCCGAGCGCAGCGAGGTCGGATGAGGGGTGAAAGGACACGTCGCAGTTCCTCGCTCCCGCCTACCTAGTTTCACCCCTAATCCGACCCTCCGGGCCACCTTCTCCCGCAAGGGGAGAAGGGAGCTTCAGGGCGAGATCGACCTGTCGTACGCCGCGCGCTCGGCCTTCAACGTCTCGACCGCCAGCCGCCGGGCCGCGTCACACGCCACGATTTGGGCGCCACGCGTGACATACCCGATCTCCAAGTCCGCCAGCGTCGCGCGCTCCGGAAGGCGATGCAGCTCACAGGGCCGGGCGGCGGTCTCGGGCAGGATCAGACGCGGCGGAGCAACCACCGAGGTCGGGCGCGATGCGGCACAGTTCGTCATCGTGGGCGCGCAGACGATCGAGACGGTCAGGCGAAAGCGGCAAGTCGGCGTCATGGGCGGTGCGAGCCTCCAGAAGGACGGGGATGGTGGCGGCTTCGGTCCGCCGGGCGAGGGTGTGGGCGGCGTCCAGCCGGGCGACCTGACCGGCCTGACCCTCGGCCTCGGCCGCTCGGGCGGCGGCCTCGGCCCGATCGGCGCGGCGGCGGGTGAGATCGAACGGGTCCCAGCGGAAGCCGAGACCGCCGAGCGCCACGGCGAGAACTGCGAGAGCCGCGAGGATCGCCGCCGGCCATCCGAGCGGCGTCAGGCTGCGGAGCAGCGCAGCCGGGCTCACGGGAAGACCCGCCGGTCGAGCTCGAAGTGCGGCCCGTCGCGCAAGGTCGGCCAGTCGCCGCCCCAGACGATGGCCACGCCCCGCTCATGCGCCGCCGCCTTCACCGCGAGCGCGATGCGCGGATAGAGCGGCCAGTCCCACCGCACCTTGCCGTCGACCAGGGCCGCGACATCGACCGCGTGACCGGTCAGATGACGCGACTTCAGCGTCCGGCTTGCCCCGGCGCGGACCAGGGCCGCCTGCCGCTCCGGCGACCTCAGCCCCTCGGTGATCATGAAGTCGACGGGGGAGCGCCGGATGGCCTCTTCCATTACTTCGACCAAGGCGGGATGGACGCGCTTCAACCGCTGACGTGAGCGGGCCGAGAAGCGAAAGCTCATCGCGTTCTTCCCTCGGCCAGGCGCAGGCGCAGATTGGCGAGCAGCGCCACCAGCTGCTGGGCCGTCGGCGCCACGAGGTAGAGCACCAGCGTCAGGGCCAGCAGCCCCATCAGACCGGCCGCCACGCGCGGCAGCTGGGCCGCTTCCGTCCGCTCGACCGCCGAGGCCAGCAGCCGCCACAGGGCGAAGCTGGCCATGAAGACATACAGCCGTCGCCACAGCCATCGGGCCTCGGCGAGCGGGGGGATCGAATTGCGGTCAGTCATCGGTGGTCTCCGCATGAAAGTCGGGTCGGGTGGAGCGCCAGTCGGCGCCGATGTGGTCGAGCCCCTCGCGCCGGGTCAGCCGTCGCGGCTGCTCCCAGACCTCCGGCTCCAGCAGGCGCTCGTCGGGATCGAGGTCGCGCCGGCGCAGACGCAGGGCGCTCATCCCTGCACCAGGATCAGGACGGCCCCGGCCGCGCCCGCGCCGCCCGCGCCGCCCGCGCTGACACCGGCCCCACCGCCGCCACCGCCCGCACCGCGCGCGCCTCCGGAGCCCCCGTCGAAGCCCGCGCCCGAGCTGGCGGCCGAACCGCCGCCCCCTCCCCCGCCGCAGATCGACACCGGAACGGGCGGCGCACTTCCTGTCGCGCCCGCCGCTGCCGATCCGCCCGCGCCGCCGGGTGCGGGACAGGCCAGCAGCCCGCCCGAACCGCCCGAGCCGCCAGGATGGGCCACGCCCCCGGCCTCCAGCGATCCGCCCGCGCCTCCGCCGCCTGAAGCGGCCGGCGCGCCGAACGCACCGCCTGCATCGCCAGCCGCGGACGCCGAGGTCGATCCGCCTCCGTTGCCGCCGAGCAGGCCCTGCCCGCCCAAACCACCGGCGCCGCCGGACGCGCCGGACTGCCCGGCCGCCCCGCCCTTTGCGGTCAGCAGGGTCGCGCCGCTGGATGTGATCGTCGTATCGCCACCGCTCGCTCCGGCCGCCCCGCCCGCGCCGATCGCGATCGTCAGGGCTCCGGGCAGATCGGCCGCGCGCCACAGGGCGGTGGACAGGCCGCCGCCTCCCCCACCTCCGCCGCCGTTCCTCAGGCCGCTGGCTCCAAAGGCGCCGGCCCCGCCGCCGCCTCCGCCACCGACCGCCGTGACCGACAATAGCCGCGCCCAATCGGGCGGGCTCCAGCTCCCGCCCGCCGTCAGCAGCACGGCCTCCGCCCGTCCCGCTCCCTGCGCGAACCAGGCCCGGCCGTCCTCGGCGTCGATGCGGAAGGCTTCCGACCAGTCCGCGCCGTCGGCCGAGACCTTGAGCACCAGATCGTCGTCGCCGATTAGGCCGAGTTCGGCCCGGCCGCCGTAGCCGCTCTGGAACAGCAGCGACAGGACGTCCGTCGGCGTGTCCTTGTTCAACGTGATCCTGAGATCGCCGTCGCCGCCGTCGGCTTCCGGCCGCGCGGTCCACAGCGCCTTGTTGACCTTGGCGGCGAAGGGATTGGCCGCATCGGCCTCAGTGTTGAGGCCCAGCCGGGTCAGGTTCTGGTGCTGGCCCCGGCGGATCAGGGGGTTCCAGCCGCCGGCCTCGCGCACGACCAGCTCCTCGCGGTCCTGCACGAGGGCGACCGCACCGACCGGCACAGGCACGCGGACCCAGCCGCCGCTCTCGGCCCGGACGAGGTCGCCTGCGCTCCAGTCGTCCCAGACGGTCCCGGTCGCGCCGGACGGCAGGATGTAGAGGGCGCCCTCGTCGGCGTCGGCCGGCTGGGCCGTCGTGGTGCGGCTGATCACCGCCGTCTGGGTCAGGACATCGAGGCGGGCGAGGGCCTCATTGACGGTGACGTGCTTCTGAAGCTGGCCCGCCGCGACATAGGGCAGGGTCAGGCGGGCGCTGTGACTGGATGACATGGATGATCTCCGTTGCTGTTCGGAGACCAGTCTGGGTGAGCCGCCAATGCGGGCGCGTTCGGCGCGCCTCAATCGCGACGCCGGTTGATTTCACGACGGTTTTCGGCGCGTCGTTGGATGATTGAGAAAAACAGCGAATGCGGGGAGGCCGTTGGAAGGGCTGGGAGGCCTCCCCGCGAACCGGCGCGCGGCTGTCAGGACCCCGACGCCGGGGGTGGCGTCGATGCGCGACGGTCGATCCAGTTACGGCGCCGCCGACGGGCTGGATGCGCTCAAAGCTGCTGAAGTTCGCCGGACGCCACGACAGGCCCGTCGGGCTGGTTCTGGCCCGGCGTATGGCCGGGCGCCTCAAGCGAGATAGCGACGGCCGTGGCCGTGCCCGCCTGTCCCGTTAGGGCGTCGGACAGGGTCTGACGCGACACGCCCGCGCCGTCGATGGCGCCCACCAGCTGGACCCCGCCTTCCGGCTTGACCAGCCACAGGTGCGGCACGCCCTCGGCCCCGGCCATGGCCTCAGTCGGAGCGATGAAAAGGTTCCCGGTCACGGTGTCGTAGGCAAGGATCATGGCCTGGCCGCCGCCCTCGGAAAGCGTCAGGGTGGCGACCCGCGTCACCCCGCCCGCCGAAGCCTCAGGCTGTTCGATCACAGGCGCTGGGGCGGGACGGCCGATCAGCACGGCCACGGCCACCAGGCTGGCGGCCAGCAGACCGGTCGAGCCGATGGCCCAGGTCCGCCAGAAGCCGACCCGGGTGTTGTCGTTGGCGACCGGGGCGATCGCCGCCTGGATGCGCGCCCACACACCGCCGGACGGCTCCACGGCTCGAACCTCGGACGCGAAGGCCGCCAGATGGGCGTTCCAGGCCTGAACTTCCGCAGCGAAGGCGGGCTCGGACGCCTCGCGGGCGCGCGCGGCGCGCTCGTCCTCGGGCGACAGAAGCCTCAGCGCCAACTCGCCCGCCAAGGCGCGGTCGTCTTCAGGGGTGTGTGTCGGGTCGGTCATGCTTCGAGGCAGCTCCTAAGCCGCAGCAGCCCCCTGCGTATCCAGCTTTTCATCGTGCCGAGCGGCACGTTCTCACGTTTCGCCAGTTCGTCGTAGGTCGCACCGTCGAAGAAGGCCGTGCGGATCACCGCGCGCGCCTTGTCCTCCAGCGTTTCCAGGCACCCGTTGAGCCGAGCCGCCTCGTCGGCCTGCTCGACCGTCTCGGACGCCAGCGGCCCGGCGTCGGCCAGATCGTGCGCCTCCTCAACCGGCGCGGCGTTCCGCATCGGCGCGGCCGAGCGCAGACGGTCGATGGCGCGGTTGCGCGCGATCGTCACCAGCCAGGTGATTGGGCTCGCGCGGCTCGCATCGAAGCTCGCGGCCTTTCTCCAGACTGTGACGTAGGTGTCCTGCAAGACGTCCTCGGCCGTTTGGCGGTCAGGCAAGATACGCAGGCAAACGCCAAACAGCTTCGCCGAGGTCGCCTCATAGACCGCGCGAAAGGCGGAACGGTCGCCCTGCCCGGCCCGCGCCAAGGCCACGGCCAGTTCGTCTCGCGTCAGCATCAGGCCCATGAACCACTCGGATCGACTGCAACGACGGGACTAGGACCGGCCCGAAGCGTCGCCGTCAAGCCGCATGCACGCATCAGTCGTGCAGATACACGATCCGCCGCTTGTTCGGGTCGGCCCGCATGGCCGCGACGTGGCGGTCGTGGTCGCCAGATGCGCGCGCGTCTCGCTCGCTGGCCTCGACCCAGTGGGTGGTCTCTATGTGCTTCTGCAGGGCCTTGGCCGCCAGAAGGTGACCCGGGAAGAAGAAGTCGACGACATCGGGCGCGAACGGCACGGCCTCGCCAACGGCGGTCGTCGCGCTGTCGATGCCCAGATACCCGATCATTCGCAGGATCGTGCCGGTCGAGGCCTTGGCTCGCACGGCCTGCATGAGGAGCCAGCCCGACGCCCCGACCGAATAGACGGTCCCCACCACGGGAATCCAAGTCAGCAGACCGTCCAGTCCCACGCCGAATGGGCCGATCCCGATCGCCCGGTCCGAAAGCTTCTTGATGCCCTCGACATTGGACCAGATCTTTTCGATATCCGCGAACGACCGCTTCGCCATCCCTGCCCTCCCTTGAGGCGGCTCAACGCCTCAGGACCGTCCCCCGTTCACCGAGGAAAGCAGACTATCGTGACGCTTGCGAGCCGCCCGCGCCTGCGACTGTTCCTGTTGGCCGCGCTGTCGCTCCTGTCCGGGGGACCGCTGGTCATCGCCGTGGCGTCGCTGAGCGGCCACGGGCATCGCTGGGTCGACATCCTCGCCCAGTTCGTCGGCCCGGCGCTGGTCGCCGCGACATTGCTCTTGGGCGCTGCCCTGCTGCTCCGCTTCCGCATCGGGTCCGCAGTGACCAGCCTGGTGCTCGCTCTGGTCGTCATCGCCGGGTCCCCTCAGTGGTTTCCAGACAAGGGCCGGCCAACCGACGCCCCCGGTTTCAGCCTCTATTTCGCCAACCTCTATGTGCGAAACGACGACGTCGAGGCCATCGCCCGCTCGGTGCGCGAAGCGGACGCCGATGTCGTGGTGCTGATCGAGATCGGCGACGGCACGAGGCCGGGTCTCGACCGAATTCTGGCGGGCTATCCGCACAGAGTCGCGACACCGCGCGCTGCGGGGGGCTCCGGTCCTTCCTCCGGCCTGATCGCCAGCCGATGGCCGCTGGCGCAAAGGCCCATCGACGTGAAGCACGCCTATGGCGTCGCCGCCGAGGTCCGGACGCCCTCCGGCCCGGTGACCGTAGCCGGCGTGCATCTGACCCGACCCTGGCCGTTCCAGTTTCAGTGGGCCCAGATTATCCAAGCGCAGGGTCTGATCGATTGGCGCGCGCGTGTGGACGGGCCGCTCGTGGTGGCCGGCGACTTCAACAGCGTGTCTTCCGCCCGCATCGGCCGCATGATCCGGTCCGAGGCCGGCCTCGTCGCCGCGCCGGGGTGGCCCGGCACCTGGCCGTCCTTCCTGACGCCGTTCGCCGGCATGACCATCGATCAGGTCTATCGCAGCCCTCATCTCGCGCTCGTCGACCGGCGGCTCGGTCGCGACAACGGCTCCGACCATCGCCCGGTGATCGTTCGCCTGGTCAGGTCAGCCGGGACGCCAGCCGCCTGAGCCGTTCCTCGTGACCCTCGCCGGGGAAGTCGGCGGCGACCCACTCGTCCTCGAAGGCCTTTAGGATGCGACCGGTCTCAGGACCCGGCGCCACGCCCAACCGCGCCACCTCACGGCCGCCGACGGGCATCTGGGGCGGCGTCCAGGTCTCGAGGAGAGTCAGGGCCGCGTCGGCCGGGCGCCCCGTCGCGGCGTGGCCCCGCAGCAGACGGTCTCGCACCGCCTCGTCGCCGAGACGATAGATCAGGGCGCGAAGGGCCGGCGCGTCAGGCGGATCAAGCGGGCCCTCGGCAGCCGCCGCGAGGCGATGTTCCACCGCCTTGGGCAGACGCAGCCCGATCGCCGTCCTGGCCACCTCCCTTGGATCGTCAGGCAGCAACGCTGACAGCCGCAGCACCGGATCAGGGCTCAGATCGACCATGACCTCGAACGCGTCGAGAGCGTCCACCGCCGGGATCAGCCGGTCCAGCACCCCTGCGCGCCGCATCGCCGCCACGGACGCGCGCGGATCGGGCGCGGCGAGCAGCTTCAGCAGTTCCTTCGACACCCGCTCGGCCGACAGGCGCGACAGACTCTCGGCGTGCTTGGTGCAAGCCTTCAGTCCGGCGGCGTCGGGTTCGCTGCGCCCATACCAGGCGAAGAAGCGGAAGAAGCGCAGGATGCGAAGATGGTCTTCCTCGATCCTCCGCTGCGGATCGCCGACGAAGACGACGCGGCCCGCGAGCGCGTCCTCTAGTCCCCCACCCGTCGGATCAAAAATCCGTCCGTCGCGGTCGGCATAGAGGGCGTTAAGGCGGAAATCCCGACGCGCGGCGTCCTCAGCCCAGTCGTCGGTGAAGGCGACCACGGCGTGACGCCCATCGGTCTCCACGTCACGCCGCAGGGTGGTGATTTCGAACGGCTTCTTGTCGGCGACCGCCGTGACCGTGCCGTGGGCCAGGCCGGTCGGCACAGCCTTTATCCCCGCGGACTTCAGCGCCGCCAGCGTCTCTTCGGGCTTCAGCCGCGTGGCGATGTCGATGTCGTCGACCGGTCGCCCGACGAGGCTGTTGCGCACGCAGCCGCCGACGAAGCGGGCGGCGTCTGCCCCGCCCGCGGCCTCGAGCGCCTGCATGACCCGGACCGTGGCGGCGTCAGTCAGCCAGGGCTGACCGGCCAGAAACCCGCTCACGCCGCGTCCTCGGCCGTGCCCAGGGCGGGCTCGCCCTCCTCGCCGTACAAACGCAGCCTCAACGCGCGAACGATCCCCGCCGTGACACCCCAGATGTACCGTTCCCGGTAGGTCACCGACCAGAACCAGCGACGGACGCCCGCTGGCGTGTCCAGGTGGTCCCGCTTCAGCACGGCCGGGTCCATGAGCACGTCCCAGGGGACCTCGAACACCTCCGCCACCTCGGCCGGCGACGGCGTCAGGCTCGGCGGTGTTTCTAGCCAGCCCACCACCGGCGTGACCAGATATCCCGTCCCGGTCTCATAGGCGTCAGACAGCCCAAGGACCTCGACGGACGCCGGGTCGAGCGCCACCTCCTCCCAGGCTTCGCGCAGCGCCGCCTCCACCGCCGTCTCGCCCGGATCGAGCCGTCCCCCCGGCAAGGCGATCTGGCCGGTGTGCCGCGCCAGGCTGTCGGCGCGACGGGTCATCAGGACGCGGGGGCCCTCTTCGCCCGCCACGACGGGGATCAGCACCGCCGCAGGCTTCAGCGGCCCCTCCACCCCGCGCGACGCGCCGGGGTTCAGGTCGAAATCCGACCGCACCGGCCCGCCCTCCAGCCGCCAGTCCGACGGCGACAGCAAGCGCTCGGCCAGCCGCTCCTTGAGCGTCTCCAGACTCATGCCAGACCCGCACCGGGCGGCCCCAGAGGGAACCAGACGCCGCCCGACGCCACGGCCAGACGCCCGTCGCGTTCCTCGGCCATCTCGACCAGATCGTAGAACACCGTGCGCGCGATCCGCGCCTCCATTCCTCGCCGCACATGCACGCGCGGCGCCGGTTCTCCCGTCGCCGGATCGGTCTCGACCGTGATCGGATTGTCCGCCCCGGCCCGGACCTCTTCGCCCACGTCGGTGGTGAAGACCAGGGCGTCGCCGTCTCGCCGCATCGTCAGGGCCCGGAACGGCAGGTCCTCGACCCTGATCCTCAGCTTCTCCACCGGCGTGACCAGATGATAGCCGTCCGGATCGAGCCGCAGCACGGTCGAGAACAGCCGCACCAGCTCGGCCCGGCCGATCGGCGATCCCTCATGCATCCAGGTGCCGTCGGCCCGGATGACGATGTCGATGTCGCCGCAATGGGGCGGGTTCCAAAGATGCACGGGCGGCAGGCTCCGCGCCGCCTTCGCGGCCTCCGCGACCGCGGCGATGCCCGTCTTGGTCTCGGCTTCGCTCATGGTCTCAGACTTAGGCCGCGTCGTCGCCGGACGGAAGGGCGAGTCAGGCTGGACGAACGGCCCCATCAGCCGTGGCGTCGCGGATCGGCAGCCACAGCACCCGGCGCGGATCGGCCGGCCCCGGCAATACGGCCTCCGGCGCCGCCTCGAACCCGAACCGCGCGAAGTATGGCGCATCGCCGACCAGAAGCACCCCGCCGACATCCAGCCGCCGCGCTTCCGCGACGCAGGCCGCGACCAGATCGGCCCCGATGCCGCCGCCCCGAATGTCCCGCGCCACCGCGATAGGCCCGAGGAACAGCGCGTCCGTCCCGCCGACCGTCACGGCCCACAGCCGCACCGAACCCACCAGCCGTCCATCCAGCCACGCGCTGAAGCCCGCGACCCTCGTCGCCCTTTCGCGCAGACGCTCGGCCGTCTTGGCGAAGCGGCCGGGGCCGAAGGCCTCCAGCACCAGCGCCTCGACCGCCGTGGCGTCGGCGGGCGTCTCCGGGGTGATCCGGACGGTCGGGACAAGGGCTGGGGACGCGGACATGGCGCGCGCACCTAGGGCTTTCGGCATCGCGCATCAATCGACAAATCGTGACGCCGCTTGCCCCCGCTCGGGGAAGCGGACAGAGAACGGCGCGAACAGGAGACAGGCGATGACGAAGCGGACGGTGGTTGTGACAGGCGGGCACGGCGTTCTGGGCCGCGCCGTGGTCGAGGCGGCGCTCGCGGACGGCCTGAACGTCGCCCTGATCGACCATGCCGAAGGTCAGACCGCGCCTGACGGCGCCTTCGAGCTCTCCGGCGTGGACCTGACGGACCCGCGCGCCGCCGAGACCGCCATGTCCAGGATCGTCGAGCGGTTCGGTGCGATCGACGCCCTGCTGAACATCGCCGGCGGTTTCGTCTGGCAGACGGTCGAGGACGACCAGCCCGCGTGGGACCGCATGTTCAAGCTCAACCTCACGACGGCGCTGAACGCCTCGCGCGCCGCCCTGCCCCACTTGAAAGCCTCGTCGGACGGCCGCGTCGTCAACGTCGGCTCGGCCGCCGCTCAGAAGGCTGCCTCGGGCATGGGCGCTTACGCCGCCTCCAAGTCCGCGGTTCATCGCCTGACCGAGGCCCTCGCCGAAGAGCTGAAGGCGACGTCGGTCACCGTCAACGCCGTCCTGCCCTCGATCATCGACACGCCGCAGAACAGGAAGGACATGCCCGACGCCGATCCGGCCAGGTGGGTCGCGCCGTCCGACCTCGCCGCCGTCATCCTGTTCCTCGCCTCGCCCGCCAGCCGCGCCATGACCGGCGCGCTCGTGCCCGTGACCGGCCGCGTCTGACGATGGACCTGGTCCGCAGCCTGCTGTTCCTTCCCGCCTCCAACGCGCGGGCGGTGGAGAAGGCGCGGACGCTGGACCCCGATGTCGTCGTGCTGGACCTCGAGGACGCGGTCGCGCCGGAGGCCAAGGCGGAGGCAAGGCAAGCCGCCGTCGACGCTGTCCGCGCGGGGGGCTTTAGCAAGACGGTCGCCATCCGCGTCAACGCCCTCGGCACGGACTGGGGCGAGGACGACCTTGCCGCGCTCGCAGACCTGCCACTCGACTTCGTGGTCGCCCCCAAGGTCGAGGACCCGAGCATCGTCGACGCCTACGGCGCCCGTATGCCGCAGGGCGCGCGCCTGGTCGCGATGATCGAGACGCCTCAGGCCCTCATGACATTGCCGTCGATCGCCGGCACCGGGGCGCCGCTCGCCGGGCTGATGCTGGGCGTTAACGACCTCGCCAAGGCGCTGGCGACCGGCGCGTCGACGGTCCGGGAGCCGCTGAAGCCCTGGCTGGCCGCGACCGTGGCCGCCGCGCGCGCCCACGGCCTGTTCGCCATCGACGGCGTCTTCAATCGCCTGGACGACGCCGACGGCCTCGCCGCCGAGTGCGCCCAGGGCCGGCTCTACGGATTTGACGGCAAGAGCCTGATCCACCCCAACCAGATCGACGCCGCCCACACCGCCTTCTCACCGTCCGCCGAGGAGATCGCCCAAGCCCAGGCGATCGTCGCCGCCTTCGGGGCTCCGGACGCCGAAGGGCGTGGCGCCCTCCGCGTCAACGGCGCCATGGTCGAGCGGCTGCATCTGGATCACGCCCGCGCCCTGCTGGACCGCGCGGCGGCCTGCCGATAGAGGCTTAGCCTGAACCGCGCGGCGAAAGCGTCTCGATTGCCTCCCTCCCCCACCAAACGTCGCGCCTGGGTCTGCTCTCCCGGCATCTGGGACACGCCGTTCCTGCGGACCTTCCTTGCCGATCTCGACCTTCGCGCCAGCCCGCTCGCGCCCATCGAGGCCATCGTCGGCTGGGGTCTGAAGCCCACGTCGAAAGGCGGCCGGCGCCGGGCGGATCGCGCCAACCTCCCCTACATCGCCCTGGAGGACGGCTTCCTGCGCTCGGTCGGCCTAGGCGAAAGTGGAGCGGCGACGCTCAGCCTGATCGTCGATGACGTGGGCGTCTACTACGACGCCACGCGCCCCTCGAGGCTGGAACAGCTGCTGCTCTCGGCTTACGACTGGTGCGACGGCGGGATACGCGCCCGAGCCCGCGCGCTGATCGACCGCATCGTCGCCTTGGGCCTGTCCAAAACGAACATGGGCGAGGCCCTGGACAGCTCCCTCCTGCGGCCGGGTCGCCGCATCCTTCTGGTCGATCAGACGGCGGGCGACGCCTCGATCGCCTATGGTCTGGCGAACGCCGAGAGCTTCGTCCGCATGGTCCGGACCGCCCGAGCCGAGCACCCGACCGCCCAGTTGATCGTCAAACGCCACCCCGCCGTCGCCGCCGGTCGCAAGAAGGGCTGCATCCCGGAAAGCGAACTGTCGGGCGTCACCCTGATCGACACGGATGTCCGCGCGGCCGACCTGCTCGCTGCGGTCGACGGCGTCTGGTGCGTGACCTCGGCCTTAGGATTTGAGGCTCTGCTGCGCGGCCTGCCCGTCAGATGCTTCGGCGCACCCTTCTACTCCGGCTGGGGCCTGACGATGGACGAGGTCGATACGGGTCGCCGGGGTTCGGCCCGCGATATCGAGACCCTGGCCGCCGCTTGCCTGATCGCCTACCCGCGCTACGTCGATCCCCTGACCGACGAACGCTGCGAGGTGGAGACGGCGGTCGAACGCCTGCTGACTCTGCGCGATCGGGCCGAACGGCTGGCGGGCGACTGGTCCGCCGTCGGCTTCGCCCCAGCCAAGCGGCCTCAGGTTCGTCGCCTAGTGAATGGGCCCAAGACCCGCCTGAAGTACTTCGCCAGCGCGTCCCGCGCCGCCGCCCACGCCGAGCGCACGGGAGGGCGCCTCGTCTACTGGGCCGGCAAGGAGAGCCCCGAGATCGCTGCTGCCGCCGCCACGACCACCGCCCCCGTGGTTCGCATGGAGGACGGCTTCATCCGCTCGCGCGGGCTGGGATCGGACTTCTTCGGCGCGCTCAGCGTCGCGCTGGACGACCTCGGCGTCTACTACGACCCCTCGGCGCCCTCCCGCCTGGAACAGCTGATCGAGGACGGAGCGCAGGACGCGGCGATGCTGGCTCGCGCCGCCGCGCTCCGCACCCGCATCGTCGAGGCTGGTCTGTCCAAGTACAACCTCGCCGCCGGCCCCGCCCGCCCCGAGTGGCCCGCCGACCGGATGAAGCTGCTGGTGGTCGGCCAGGTCGAGAACGACAAGTCGGTCCTCAAGGGCTGCGGCGACATCCGCACCAACTCCGGCCTCGTCGAGGCCGCCCGTGCCAACTTCCCGGACGCCTATCTGATCTACCGCAACCATCCTGACGTCATGAGCGGCAACCGGCCCGGCCGCCTCGACGCCCACGCGATGGCAGCGGTGGACGCCGTGGCCGACGACCTCGACATCATCGACTGTCTGGAGGCCTGCGACACGCTGGCGACGCTCACGTCCCTGTCCGGGTTCGAAGCCCTGCTGCGCGGCAAGGCGGTCGCCACCTACGGCCGACCCTTCTACGCCGGGTGGGGCCTCACCTCCGACCGGATGACGTTCGAGCGCCGCACCCGCCGGGCCAGCCTCGACGCCCTCGTCGCCGCCGCCCTGATCCAGTATCCGATCTACATCTCGCCCGAAGGCTGGCCCTGCGAGGCCGAGGACCTGGTCGAACGCCTGATCCGCGAGCGCGCTGCGCCCGCTCCTCCTCCGCCGTCCAACCAGATCGCCCGCTGGTGGAAGGGCATCAACGCCAGTCTCGACCGCCGTCCGCCGCCGTCTTATTGAGACCTGAAACCAGAGGGATATCGTCCCTCGAGCAGCGAGGCTCCGCGAGCCGAGCGATAGGGACACGACCTTGCCTTCTGCCGTCATCGCCGCCACCGGCCTGTTCACCCCCGAGCAGTCCATCTCGAACGCCGAACTGGTCGCCGCCTACAACGCCTGGGCCGAGCGCTGGAACGCCGATCACGCGCTGCAGATCGCCGAGGGCGACGTCGCGGCGCTCACCCCCTCCTCGGTGGAGTTCATCGAGAAGGCGTCGGGCATCAAGAGCCGCTTCGTGCTCGACAAGGCCGGGATCCTCGACCCGACCCGCATGGCCCCGAACCTAGCCGAACGCTCCAACGAAGAGCTGTCGATCATGGCCGAGATGGCGGTGAAGGCCGCCCGGCAAGCCATCGAAGCCTGGGGCAAGCCGGTCAGCGAGATCGGGGCGGTCCTGTGCGCCGCCTCCAACATGCCCCGCCCCTATCCGGCGCTGGCGGTCGAGATCCAGCAGGCGTTAGGCATCGAGGGCTTCGGCTTCGACATGAACGTGGCCTGCTCCTCGGCCACTTTCGGCATCAAGACCGCCGCCGATTTCATCGCCTCGGGCTCGACCAGGGCGGTGCTGATGGTCAACCCCGAGGTCTGCTCGGCCCACCTGAACTTCAAGGACCGCGACAGCCACTTCATCTTCGGCGACGTCGCCACCGCCGTCATCGTCGAGAGCGCCGAGACGGCCGGACCCGGCGGTTGGGGCATCCTGGGCACGCGGCTGAAGACGGTGTTCTCCAACAACATCAGGAACAACTTCGGCTTCCTGAACCGCTGGGCCCTGCCGACCGATCAGGCGGTGCCGCCGACCTCGGCGTCGAAAGATGGCCCGCAGGACGACAAGCTGTTCATCCAGCAGGGCCGCAAGGTCTTCAAGGACGTGGTGCCGATGGTGTCGGACATGATCATCGAGCACGCTGGCGACCTCGATCTCGACCCGACGGCTCTGAAACGCCTGTGGCTGCACCAGGCCAACATCAACATGAACCAGATGATCGGCCGCAAGGTGCTGGGCCGCGACCCGTCCGAGGACGAGAACGTCATCATTCTGGACGCCTACGCCAACACTTCCTCCGCCGGTTCCATCATCGCCTTCCACCTGCACCACGACGGCTTCGAGGCCGGAGAGACGGGCCTGATCTGCAGCTTCGGCGCGGGCTATTCGGCGGGCACGGTGTTCGTCCGCAAGCGCGCCTGATCACGGACGAGTGAGCGGCATAACATCGGCTCAGCTTGCGCCTGAGAGACGAGTCTGGAATCAAGAGTTCTCCCAGACGATGCGGCGGAGCGTCCGGATGAGCGCAACCAAGCAACCGACCATCCTTGAGGCCCTGGCCCGTGACGCGGCCCTCGTGCTGAAGTCCTTGGGCGGCTCGGCCCACGAGAGTACGGTCATCGATTGCGTGGCTGCGCTCAGGCGGCAGCGGGGCGAACCCGTCGGGCCGGACCTCGGCCGTCTGATCGTGGAAGCCTTCCAACGCTACTCGGAATGGTTCGCGCGCCCCTTCGGCGAAGGCTCCAAGCGCTGGGCTCTGATCGCCGAGCCGGCCTGATACGGCGCCCGGCGGCTGAACGAAGAACGGCCCCCGGCTGCGAAACCGGGGGCCGTCTTCATTCTGGGTGCAATCGCGTCCTTAGAAGCGACGGACCAGGCTCAGCGAGTAGGCATCGGCGTCGCGATCGCCCTCACGGAAGTCCCGACGCGTCCAGTCGGCGCGCAGGCCGGTCTGACCGCCTAGCGCCACCTCGGCCCCAGCCCCATAGTTCCAGCTGTCGCCGCCGATGTCGGTCTCGACGCCGGCCAACTGGCTGTTCAGCTCGGTGTGGCCATAGCCGCCGCGCGCGAACAGGTTGATGCGGTCGCCGATGGGGGCCTTGCCGACCACATAGCCGGCGGCGTCCCAGACGTGCTCGCGCGTGCCCTCGACGCCGGCGACGGCGAAGTCGTTGTCCTTGACCCCGATGGAGGCCTCGGTCTCGAACGCCAGCCAGCGGTTCAGGTCCACCCCGAGGCGGCCCGTGACGGCCCCTACGGACGGAGCGTCGCCCTCCAGCTGCGTATAGCCCAGCGAGCCATAGCCGCGCGGTTCGGCCGCCGATTGGGCGAGAGCGGGTGTGGAGGCGGCGGCGACAGCCGCGACGGCGATCAAAGTGCGGATCATGGAGAAGGTCCCAAATTTCAAGGCACAGCCAACCGTTCCGTCGGGACGGGCTGGACAGCGCGGGTTGTCGGATCAGGAAGACGGAGCCGTCATGGCCCCGCAAGTCCCGGACGCGCGAACGCGCCGGGGACCTGCGATCAGCGGATCAGAAGCGACGGACGTAGCTCACGCCGTAGGTGTCGACCTCGCCGCCGTTGTCGTCGGTGAAATCGCGGCGAGTCCAATCGGCGCGGATGCCGTTGACGCCGTCAAACGAGTAAGTCGCGCCTGCGCCGTAGTTGACGCTCTCGCCGTCCTCTTCAGCCGTCACGCCAGCGACATCGGCCTTGAGGGAAGTCGTGCCGTATCCGACGCGGCCGAACACTTCGAAGTTCGGCGACACGGGCAGGACGCCCACCACATAGGCGGCGGCGTCGTAGTCCTGCTCGACCGAGCCGGTCACGCCGCCGATGGTGACGTCGTCGTCCACAACGCCGATGGAGGCTTCGCCCTCGAAGGCGATGTTCGGAGACACCTTGGCCCCGATTCGGCCGGTGATGGCGCCGAGCGAGGCGTCATCGGCGTCGAGGTGAGTATAGCCGGCCGTTCCGTACCACTGCGGCTGGGACAGGCTCTGCGCCGCGGCGGGAAGGGCGAACAAAGACACGGCGGCGGTCGCGAGAAGAATGTTACGCATTGTTTCTTTTTACTCCTAGATGCGGGACTGATCGTCCCGGCCCCATCCAGCGAGTTCTCAAGTCGTATCGGGGCGTGGCCGTTCCAAGGCCCACCGATTTCAAAAGCGTAACTGTGGGCCTTAGAGCACAGACGGCGTTATACTCGCCGCCTTCTTGCCCTAATCAACCATCGACCGGGATCAGCGATCCTTCTCGCGCTCTCCACTCAGCGCCGCCTGCGCCGCCGCCAGCCGCGCGATCGGCACGCGGTAGGGCGAGCAGCTGACATAGGCCAGGCCCACCTGCTCGCAGAAGGCGATGGAGGCCGGGTCGCCGCCGTGTTCGCCGCAGATGCCCATCTTGATGTCCGGCCGCGCCGCCCCGCCGCGCTCGGCCGCGATGCGGATCAGGTCGCCGACGCCGTCCTGGTCCAACCGCACGAAGGGATCGGTCTCGAAGATGCCCTTGTCCAGATACGCCTGCAGGAACCGGCCGGAGTCATCCCGGCTGATGCCGAACGTCGTCTGGGTCAGGTCGTTGGTGCCGAAGCTGAAGAACTCCGCGTGCTCGGCCAGGTCCCCGGCCCTAAGCGCCGCGCGCGGCAGCTCGATCATGGTCCCGACCAGGTAGTCGACGCTGTCGCCCGCCGCCTCGAACACGGCCTTGGCGGTCCGGTCCGTCAGCTCGCGCAGGTACTTCATCTCCAGGCCGAGCGCGACCAGCGGATGCATGATCTCCGGGATCGGCGCCGTGCCCGACGCCTGCTTGACCGTGATCGCGGCCTCCAGCACGGCGCGCACCTGCATCTCGTAGATCTCGGGATAGGCCACGCCCAGGCGGCAGCCGCGATGGCCCAGCATGGGGTTGACCTCATGCAGGTCGCGGGCCCGCTTCTTCAGCTTGGCGGCGTCCAGGCCGGTCGAAGCGGCGAGCGCGTCGATCTCGGCCTCGGTGTGCGGGATGAACTCGTGCAGCGGCGGGTCGAGCAGACGCACCGTGACCGGCAGCCCGGCCATGATGGTGAACAGCTCGACGAAATCCGCCTTCTGGAACGGCGCGATCTTGGCAAGAGCCGCACGGCGGCCCGCCTCGTCGTCGGCCAGGATCATCTCGCGGACGGCGGCGATGCGCTCGTCGTCGAAGAACATGTGCTCGGTCCGGCACAGGCCGATGCCCTCGGCGCCGAAGCCGCGCGCAGTCCGGGCGTCCAGAGGCGTCTCGGCGTTGGCGCGCACCCGCAGGCGGCGCACCCCGTCGGCCCAGCCCATCAGGGTCTGGAAGTCTCCGGTCAGCTCCGGCTCGATCATCGGCACGGCGCCGTCCATCACCTCGCCCTTGGAGCCGTCGATGGTGATGACCTCGCCCGCGCGGAACGTTCGCCCGCGCGCGGTGAAGGTCCCGGCCTTCTCGTCGATATGGATTTCGCCGGCGCCCGAGACGCAGGGCCGCCCCATGCCGCGCGCGACCACCGCCGCGTGGCTGGTCATGCCGCCCCGCGCCGTGACGATGCCGCGGGCCGCATGCATGCCGTGGATATCCTCCGGGCTGGTCTCCTCGCGCACCAGGATGACCGCGTCTCCCAGCTGATTCAGCCGCTCGGCCTCGTCGGCGTCGAAGACGATCTTGCCGGTCGCCGCGCCGGGGCTGGCCGGCAAGCCGGCCGCCACGACGGTCCTGGGCGCGTTCGGATCGAGCGTCGGGTGCAACAGCTGATCCAGCGCCGAGGGCTCCACCCGGCTGATCGCCTCCTCCTGGGTGATCAGGCCCTCGCTGGCCAGATCGACCGCGACCTTCAGCGCCGACTTGGCCGTGCGCTTGCCGTTGCGAGTCTGGAGCATCCACAGTCGGCCCTGCTCGACCGTGAACTCGATGTCCTGCATGTCGCGATAGTGGCGCTCCAGCTTGCCGACCACCTCGACGAACTGGGCGAAGACCTCGGGCATGGCCTCTTCCATCGAGGGCGCCGTCTCGCCCATCTCCTCGCGGCCCGCCTTGGTCAGGGACTGCGGCGTGCGGATGCCGGCGACCACGTCCTCGCCCTGGGCGTTGATCAGGAACTCGCCGTACAGCTTGGCTTCGCCGGTCGACGGATTGCGGGTGAAGGCCACGCCTGTGGCCGACGTCTCGCCCATGTTGCCGAACACCATCGACTGGACGTTGACCGCCGTGCCCCAGCTCTCGGGGATGTCGTGCATGCGGCGATAGAACTTGGCCCGGTCGTTCATCCAGCTGGCGAACACGGCCGAGACCGCGCCCCACAGTTGTTCGTGCGGGTCCTGCGGGAAGGGCCGGCCCAGCTCGCGCTCGACTACGGCCTTGTAGTCGGCGACGACCTTCTCCCAGTCCTGGGCCCTCAGATCGGTGTCGACGGTGACGCCCAGCCGGTCCTTGTGGTCGTCCAGAACCTCCTCGAAGTCGTCGTGGCTCAGGCCTAGGACGACGTTGGAATACATGGTGATGAAGCGGCGATAGCTGTCGAGCGCGAAGCGCCGGTCGCCCGACAGGGCCGCCAGACCCTCGACCGTCTCGTCGTTGAGGCCGAGGTTCAGCACCGTGTCCATCATGCCCGGCATCGACGCCCGCGCGCCCGAGCGCACCGAGACCAGCAGCGGATTGGAGGCGTCCCCGAACGTCTTTCTGACGACGCCCTCGACGGTCTTCAGCCCCTCGGCCACCTGCTCGCGCAGGCCGTCCGGATACTGCTGGCCGTTCGAATAGTAGTGGACGCAGGCCTCGGTGGTGATGGTGAAGCCCGGCGGCACCGGCAGGCCCAGCGACGACATTTCCGCCAGATTGGCGCCCTTGCCGCCCAGCAGGTTCTTCATCGACGCATCGCCGTCGGCGGAGCCTCCGCCGAAGCCGTACACCCACTTGCTCATTCGTCAGCCCCTGAGGATCGATGGCGGGTAGGCCCCGCTCGGGATTCGGCCTGACTAGCGCGCTGCAACCGCGAAGGCGAGGCCGGGCTGTAACAAAGGGTGATCGCGCCCTTGGTTCCAGCCCGGCCTAGGCGTCAATCCACCGCCCGAACGTTGTCGTTGGAGTTCCGGTCGATCCACTTGTTGTAGGGATCGACGCCCGCGAATTCGGGCTTCTGCGCCGTGGTGAATCGGAAGGTCTGCACCCCCGTCCGCAACGGCCGGCGTTCGAACAGCAGCACGTCACGGGCGTCGAAGGCCCGGTCACCCGGCTCGGCCGCGAACAGGCCGATGTCGAAGGTTTCGTTTAGCGGGGCCTCGGTCTCCTCGCCCTGGCCGTTGGCGTAGAGCTTTCTCGCCTCGACCGTGACCGTGACGTCCCAGCGACCGTCGGAGCGGCGCGTCGCCGTCGTCTCGTTGACCTTCACGTCGTACAGGGTGATCCGCTCGAACAGGTCGGTGATCAGAGCCTGCTTGTCCGCTGGGGCCTGGGCTCGCAGCGCCGCCACAAGGTCCAGCGAGCGCGGATAGGGCGCACCCTGGAAGGCGAACCTTTGCAGCAGGGTGCGCAGGGCCGCATTGACCCGATCCTCTCCGATCTGGTCGGCCAGCAGATACATCACCGACCCACCCTTCTGGTAGTGGATGTAGCCTTGGTTCTCGACGCGATAGAGCGGCAGCTCTTCCAGCCGCTCGGTGCCGCGCGACCGCAGATAGTTGTCCAGCTCGAACTTCAGGAACCGGCGGATCTGATCGGCGCCATAGGTCTCCTTCATCACCATCAGGGCCGAGTACTGCGCCAGCGTCTCAGTCAGGGTCGTCGACCCCTGTGAGTCCGCGCTGACGACCTGATGCGCCCACCATTGGTGCCCCAGTTCGTGGGCGGTGATGTAGGTGACGTAGTCGATCTTCTCCGGATCGCGGAAGTCGGCGATGAAGCCGAGCCCCTCGGAATACGGGATCGTGTTGGCGAAGGCCTGGGCGAACTGGGCATAGGCCGGGAACTCGATGATCCGCACCTGCCGGAACTGATACGGGCTGAAGTTGGCCTGGAAGTAGTCCAGCCCGGTCTTCAGCGACTGGAACATCCGGTCGATGTTCCGCTCGTGGCCGGGGTGGTGGTAAACGGCCAGCTCGATGCCGTCGTGGACCTGACGCTCGACCTCGTAGCGGGCCGACTGCACCGACAGGAAGTTCAGGATCGGCGCCTCGGTCACGAACCGCGCCGTGCGCCGTCCGTCCCGCGTCACATCCGAGACCTTGTAGCCCGGCGCGATCGGCGTCTGGTCGGCCGTCGTCGTGATGGTGATGTCGGACGTCACCCAGTCCGCGCCGATATAGTTGCGCGCCTGGGCCGAGGTGTCCTCCAGACGCGCCTGGCGCAGTTCGGCGGGCAAGCCGTACTTGCGACGGGTCGTGCGATCCCGCAGCAGCCCTTGCCGGCTCATGCCGATAATGGGCGCGAACTCGGTGTTGGAGACAAAGGTGCCGTTGTCGACCAGTCGCGTGGTGTTGCCGCGATGCTTGAATCCACGCTGCTCGAACACGGTCTCGAACCGCACCGTCCGGCGCTCGCCCGGCGCCATCGGCGTGGCGAAGCGATAGATGCGATAGTCGAACTCGTCCCACTCGCGCGCCACCGTCGCGCCTTCGACCTCCATGCGGGTGACCTGCAGATCGGGCACCCAGCGCAGGTGCATCTCGGTCAGAGGCGCGCCCGTCCGGTTCTCGACGACATAGGTGCCCTCGGTCACCAGACGCGGCGCGTGGGGATTCAGGTCCATGACGTAGGTCACGCTGACCGTCGACGGCTGCGGCGTATCCTCGAACTGAAGCAGGGCCTTTTCGTAGTCGGCCGAACGCTTCTCCTCCTGATCCGAGGTCACGTACTCGTTCAGGACATTGGTATTGTAGAAGATAAAGCCGCCCAGCCCGACGAAGGCGACGGCCGCGACGGCCATGATCGCGCCCGCCGGACCCGCCAGACGGCGGGGCAAACGACGCAGGCGCGGCAGCAACCGGGTCTCGGTCCCGCGCCGCCACAGGGCGTAGGCGACGACCAGCAGGATCACGGCGAAGGCGGTCCAGTAGGCGTCGGTCCAGTTGGAGAACCCGCGGAAATCGCCCTGCCCGTTCATGTCCGAGAGGGGCACGCCGATACCGCCGCCGTAGCGATACAGCACGTGCTCGAAGCCCAGGTTCGACAGCACGATTGTCGAGACCAGATAGACCACCATGATGGCCCAGCCGACGAACTTATTGGGCGACAGGGCCTGCACGAACATGGCCAGCACGGCGATGAAGGCGAAGTTCAGGGTGCCGGGCAGCAGCAGCCAGAACACATACTTGTCGAGCTCGTAGTCGACCCCGCCCTTGTAGGTCTGGACCGCCACGCCGGTCAGGATGCCAACGACCAGGATCGAGCCCAGCACCAGCACAAGCGCCAGCGTCTTGGGAACCAGGAAGGTCCAGTCCGGCGTCGGCGTGGCGTCGATGATCTCGTGCGTCTTGCGCTCGCGATCGCGCCAGACCAGCTCGCCCGCGTAGTAGATGGCCACGATGATGGCCACCAGGCCAAACGCGCCTTGCAGCAGCTCGACGACCAGACGGGTCACCAGGAACACCGGCGCGCCATAGACCTCGCCCGCAAACAGCAGGCTGCCCACGCCCTGGAAGGCGCCGAGCACCAGCAGCACCAGGAAGGCCGGGCTCTTGAAGATCAGCCCCATTTCGAAGCCGGTGCGGCGGCTGAGTTGTGCCCAGCCCGAGGCGAAGCCGTAGCTCGGCGCCGGAAGCGCGCCCGTCGGAGCCGGAGCGGCCGGCGCCTTTTCAGCCAGCTTGCGCAGCTTGTCCTGCTTGGACGCCTTGGCCCCCCGCGCGGCGGGTCGGTAGAGGAAGTAGGCCGCCGCCAGACAGAAAACGCCCACGCCCGTCCAGATCAGGCGGTTGTAGAGGAAAACCCCCTCCAGCGCCGGGTTCAAGGTGTTCCTTTCGACCGGCGTCCAGTAGCGCGTCACGAGCCCGTAGGCGGAGGCCCCGAACGGCTCGAGCCAGGCCAGGAGGTCCTCGAACTCCGGCCGCGACAGCGCCGAGGTCAGGCTGATGTAGAGGATGAAGACCGCGACCACGCCGACATAGGTCGCCATCATCGACCGCGTGACGGTCGCCAGCGCGAAGAACAGCGCAGAGGTCAGGAACACCCCCGGCAGGCCCATCACGAAATAGGACCAGGCGTAGTCTCCCGGCCGGAAGGCGCCGATCGTCTCCTGATCGACCCAGGGCATGAAGGTGCCGACGATGGTGCCGATCGTGACGCTGAGGAAGCACAGGGCCACGGCCGCGAAGGCGCCGACGAAGCGACCATACAGATAGTCGAACTTGGTCGCCTGGCTGGCCTGGATCATGGGCCCGAAGCCGGTCGTCGCGTCCCGCGCCACGACATTGGCCACGATCGCGGTGGTCGCCAGCATGAACAGGATGGCGAAGACAGTGTTGGCCTGCGCCAGGGCATAGGGCGCGTTGACGTTCACATTGCCCCCGCCTCCGATGGAGATGTTGTCGGACGCGGCGACGAGGCCGAAGCTCATCAGGGCGAACAGGATGCCGATGACCCAGAACGCCGGCTGGCGCAGCTGGTAGCGGAATTCGAAGGCGGCGATCTTCCCGAACATGGCTCAGGCCGCCGCTTTCCGGGACGCCGACAGGGTCGAGAAATAGACGTCCTCCAGTCCGCCGGGCACGGGCTCGAAGCCCTCGCCGGGCCGGCGGTCCGACAGAACGTGGATCACCGTCTTGCCCGCGAACAGGCGCGTCGAGATGACCTCATGCTTGGCGCGGTGGTCTTCCAGCGCCTCCTTGTCGATGGTCTTCTTCCAGACCCGGCCGTTCAGCCGCTCCATCAGCTCGGCGGGCGCGCCCTCCAGCTGGATCTTGCCGCCCGCCAGCACCGCCATCCTGGGGCACAGGTCCGCCACGTCCTCGACGATGTGGGTCGACAGGATGATGACGACGTTGTCGGCGATCTCGGCCAGCAGGTTCAGGAAGCGGTTGCGCTCCTCCGGGTCCAGACCGGCCGTCGGCTCGTCGACGATGATCAGCTTGGGGTTGCCGATCAGGGCCTGGGCGATGCCGAACCTTTGACGCATGCCGCCCGAGAACCCCGCCAGCGCCTTTTTGCGCACCGACCAGAGGTTGGTCTGGTTCAGCAGGGTCTCGACAGTCTCCTTGCGCTCCTTGCCGCCGGCGATGCCCTTCAGCACCGCCATGTGGTCCAGCATGTCGTAGGCCGAGACGCGCGGATAGACGCCGAAGTCCTGGGGCAGATAACCCAGTGTGCGCCGCAGCTTGTCCGGCTCGGCGATGGCGTCGATGCCGTCGAAATCGATGGAGCCCGAGGTCGGCGTCTGCAGCGTCGCGATCGAGCGCATCAACGTCGACTTGCCCGCCCCGTTCGGTCCGAGCAGGCCGAACATCCCGGTCGGAACATTGAGCGTCACATCATCGAGCGCCCGCGTGCCGTTGCCGTACACGTGGACCAGATTCTTCACCGACAGCATTTCAGAGTCCCCTGCTTGGTCAAGGAGACTTGTCACGCCGGGACGCGCCCGACAAGTTACATATGCGTCAGGAAATCGGCGCGCGGGTCAGACGGTAGCGGCCGCCGACCTCATCGAAGGAGTCTACGCCCGTGCGTCGGAAGGCCATGAGGACCGCCCCTTCGACGCTCAGCACCTCAAATCCGTCGGCCGTCGCCCGCCACGATTTCGCGTAGGCAAGGGCCGGAACCGCGCATCGTTCCGCCAGCACCGGCCGCACGCCCTCGATGATCAAGTTCGACAGCGACAGCTGACAACGGACGCCGCCGCTGCTCTCGGCCAGCGCCCAGAACCCGGCTACCTGATCCACTGCGAGCGTTCGACCCTGCGGCTCCGATGCAGCGGGCGGCGGCGTGCATGCAGTCACCAGAAGCGCTCCGGCGAGAGCGGCAGCGGTACGGATCGGGGCATATGACATTGGCTCCTCCGATCGGACTGTCCGCCCGGATCGCGGCGAGGACAAGGCATCACCTCTGCTTCGCGCGCAACCGAAACGCATGCAGCAATGGCTCGGTGTAGCCGTTCGGCTGCTCCACGCCCTCGAACACCAGCGCCCGCGCCGCCTGATAGGCCAGCGACGCCTCCGGATCGGCCGCCATCGGCCGATACAGCGGATCGCCCGCGTTCTGCGCGTCGACCTTGGCCGCCATGCGCCGGAAGGCCGCTTCGACCTGCTCGGCCGTGCACACCCCGTGCAGAAGCCAGTTGGCGATGTGCTGAGAACTGATCCGCAGCGTCGCCCGATCCTCCATCAGGCCCACGTCGTGGATGTCCGGCACCTTGGAGCACCCCACGCCCTGGTCGATCCAGCGGACAACATACCCGAGTATCCCCTGGGCGTTGTTGTCGAGCTCGGCGGCCACCTCCTGCTCCGACCAGTTGGCCCCCTGCGCCAGCGGCGGCGTCAGCAGGTCCTCCAGGCCCGGCGTCGGCCGCTGGGCCACCTCCTTCTGAACCGCGAACACATCGACCGCGTGATAGTGCAGCGCATGCAGCGTCGCCGCCGTCGGACTGGGCGTCCAGGCGGTGTTCGCCCCTGTCCGGGGGTGGCCGATCTTCTGCTCCAGCATATCGGCCATGCGGTCCGGCGCCGCCCACATGCCCTTGCCGATCTGGGCCCGCCCCGACAGGCCGCACGCCAGGCCGATCGCGACATTCCTCGCCTCATAGGCCGCGATCCACTTAGAGCTCTTGATTTCGGCCTTGCGCACCACCGGCCCGGCCCGCATGGCCGTGTGGATCTCGTCGCCGGTGCGATCCAGGAAGCCCGTGTTGATGAAGACGATCCGGTCCTTCACAGCGTCGATGCAGGCCGCCAGGTTCGCCGAGGTTCGTCGCTCCTCGTCCATCACCCCGACCTTGATCGTGTGCCGCTCCAGTCCCAGCAGGTCCTCGACCGCGTCGAACAGGGCGTTGGTGAAGGCGGCCTCGTCCGGTCCGTGCATCTTCGGCTTGACGATGTAGACCGAGCCCGCGCCGGAGTTCGTGAACGCGCCCAGACCCTTTAGGTCGTACATGGCGATCAGCGACGTCACCACGGCGTCCAAAATGCCCTCGGGCGCCTCGCTGCCATCCGGCAGACGGATCGCCGGATTGGTCATCAGGTGGCCGACGTTCCTCACGAACAGCAGCGACCGTCCCTTCAGCGTCACCGCGCCGCCCTGCGGCGCCGTCCAGCTCCGATCCGGCTCCAACGCGCGATCCAAGGTCTGCCCGCCCTTCTGGAAGCGCGCGGTCAGGTCGCCCTTCATCAGCCCGAGCCAGTTGCGATAGGCCGCGACCTTGTCGGCCGCATCCACCGCCGCGACCGAATCCTCTAGGTCGCAGATGGTCGACAGCGCGCTCTCAAGCACGACGTCCGCCAGCCCCGCCGCGTCCACCGCCCCGATCGGGCTCGAACGGTCGATCACCAGTTCGATGTGCAGCCCATTGTTGACCAGCAGGATCGAGGTCGGTGCCGAAGGCTCGCCGCGATAGCCGACGAACTGCTCGGGCCGGGCAAGCGCCGGAACCAGCTGTCCCGCCTCGACCGACCAGTCCGCGACCTCGGCGTGAGACCCAGCCGCCAGCGGCGCGGCCTCGTCCAGAAACGCCTTGGCCCGCGCCACGACCCGCGCCCCGCGCCCTGCGTCGTATCCTCCCGGCGGCGGCAGGTCGCCCAGCGCATCGGTGCCATAGAAGGCGTCGTACAGACTGCCCCACCGCGCGTTCGCCGCGTTCAGCAGGAACCGCGCATTCAGGATCGGCACCACCAGCTGCGGCCCCGCCAGCCGCGCCAGCTCGTCGTCCACCCGTTCGGTCCCGACCTGGAACGGCGCCGGCTCGGGCGCGAGGTAGCCGATCTCGCGCAGGAAGCGCTCGGTCGCCGCCGGATCATGCGGCTGCCCCTTCCGCGCCGCGTGCCAATCGTCGATCCGGGCCTGAAGCTCGTCCCGCCACGCCAGCAGCGCCCGGTTCTTCGGCGTAAACCGCGCGAAGATGGCGGCCACGCCTCTCCAGAAACCGTTCGCCTCGATCCCGAGCCCCGGCAGGACCTCCGCCTCGATGAAGGTCGCCAGCTCATCGGCGACCGACAGGCCGGCGCGGTCGATGTGGGTCATGCGTGGTCTCCGGCGAGCGACTGGGGAGGTGGCTCGTAACAATGCGTGATCGCACTAGAGCGGCGCACGCGCTCCTGTGCAAGCGCCGGTCTGGCCTTGACTTCACCATATTCGAGGCCCATGTGCCGGTCCGTCGCACCCTTGCGGCCTCCGGCGTCTCCAGCGCGTGTGGGTCTTCACCCAAGACGAAGACCGCTCTGTCGAAGACGCAGGCTCCTCGAGCTTCATTCGCTGCCCGGACACGCGGGGCGGCGCCCGTTCAAGCCCTTGTCGAACCGGCAGGGGACGGACGGCGCGCGGTCCTTTGGCGTTTCCCGCCCGGCCGATGCGCGCCGTCGCATGCGAAAGACAGACCGCTCCATGAGCGCCACCTTCGAATCCTTCGGCCTGAACAAGGCCCTGCTGACCGCCCTCACGACCGAGGGCTATGTCACCCCCACCCCGATCCAGGCCCAGGCCATCCCCTCGGTCATGACGGGCAAGGATCTGCTGGGCATCGCCCAGACCGGCACCGGCAAGACCGCGGCCTTCGCCCTGCCGATCCTGCATCGTCTGGCCGAGAACCGCACCCCGCCGCTTCCCCGCACCACCCGCGCCCTGATCCTGTCGCCGACGCGCGAGCTGGCCACCCAGATCGCGGACAGCTTCAAGGCCTATGGCCGCCACCTGGGCTTCCGCGTCGCGGTCGTCTTCGGCGGCGTCAGCTACGGCCCGCAGGAACGCGCCCTGCAACAGGGCCTCGACGTCCTGGTCGCCACGCCCGGCCGCCTGCTGGACCACATGCAGCAGAAGACGCTGGACCTCTCGACCACGGAGATCTTCGTGCTCGACGAGGCGGACCAGATGCTGGACCTCGGCTTCGTCAAGCCGATCCGCCAGGTCGTCGCCCGCCTGCCGCACCGTCGCCAGAACCTGTTCTTCTCGGCCACCATGCCGACCGAGATCGGCAAGCTGGCCAGTGACCTGCTCAAGGACCCCGTCCGCGTCCAGGTCACGCCCCAGTCGACCACGGTCGAGCGCATCAACCAGTCGGTCATCTGGGTCGAACAGGGCAGGAAGCGCGCCCTGCTGACCGAGATGTTCTCCGATCCCAACTATTCGCGCTGCCTGGTCTTCACCAAGACCAAGCACGGCGCCGACAAGGTCGCGGCCTATCTGGAGGCCGGCGGTGTCCAGGCCGGCGCCATCCACGGTAACAAGTCCCAGCCCCAGCGTGAGCGCACCCTGGCCGCCTTCAAGGCCGGCAAGCTGCGGGTGCTGGTCGCCACCGACATCGCCGCGCGCGGCATCGACGTCGACAATGTCTCCCACGTCGTCAACTTCGAACTGCCCTTCGTGCCGGAAGCCTACGTCCACCGCATCGGCCGCACCGCGCGGGCGGGCAAGGACGGCTCGGCCGTCAGCTTCGTCGCCGGCGACGAGATGAAGCTGCTGCGCGACATCGAGAAGGTCACCCGCCAGAAGATCCCGGCCGTGGATCGTCGCAACGACGCCTCCTTGGGGCGTCTGGACGCCTCCATCATGGCCGCCGGCGTCGGCAAGAAGCCGTCCATGCCCGACGACGGTCGCGGCGACAATCAGCAGCAGTCGCGCGGCCCCCGCAATCCCCGCCGCGAGGGCGTCAAGGGTCCGGGCGGCGGCCAGCCGCATCGCCAGCGCAAGGGTCATCGCGGCCAGGGCGGCGGCGAGCGCTCGATCGCGCCGACCACGCCCTTCGACCCGCTGGCCGCCGACCGCGCCCGCAGCCGCGCGCCCCAGGCCGACGCCCGTCCGGCTCAGCCGGAAAAGGTCGGTGAGATTCGCCGTCGCCCGCGCCGTCGCCGGCCCTCGAACGGCGGCAAGGGCTTCGCCGCCCAGGGCTGACGAGCCGCTCCTTGGCCGTTCAGAGAACGGCGTTGTGATCAGCTCGTCGGTCTGGCAGGCATGAACCCGGCTGGCTGAGCGCCGACGGGGATAGGGTCATGGTGGTTCTGGCGTTCGCCGCGCTGGTCGCGCTCGTGGTCGGCTGCGTGGGGCTTGGTCGCCTCCTTCGTCCCCTCACCGGGCTCGCGGAACAGGACGTTCGTCCAGCCCTGCCGCTCCTGGGCCTCGGCTTGGTCGTCTGGCTGACGCTGCTGCTCAACGCCACCGGATTGTTTTCAACCTGGCTGCTCCTGGCGATCGTCGGAGCGGGTCTGACGACAGCGCTCGCCCCACTTCTGCGATCCCCATCTGGCCTCGTCCCTTCGACGGCCATGTTGCTGACGCTGGTCATCATCGCAGCGCCGATCGTCGTACTCATCTTCATTCCGCCGGAGATCAACGCCAACGACGACGGCCCGGCCTACCTTTTGTTCTCTGAGAAGCTAGCCCGTTTGGGGGCCACGGGGGCCGAGCCGTTCAGCGAACGACGGCTGTACGGCTTCGGAGGACAGCTCGGACTGGTCGCCATGATCCGCGACGTGTTGGGCACGCGTTGGCTGTCCCTGTACGAGCCAGGCCTGGGCCTCGCCCTGATCGGCGCCTGGTTGCTGCTTGCGCCGAAAGGCCCCTCGATGTCCCGACCGGTGGCAGTGTGCGCCGTGTTCGGGGTGGCCTTTGTCTGGCTGACGCTTACAGCGAGGCCGATCGCCAACCTCGCTCCAGCCGTACTCTACGCCGCCGTCCTGTTCGGAGCTGTCCAGGCCTGGCTGCGCTGCGCCTCCGGGCGCTCGCATCGATCGGGATGGTTTCGCCTGCTGGCCATCTTCTGCGCTGTCGCCCTCAGCCTGCGTCCGACGGCCGCCCCCTTCATCGGCCTTCTCGCCGCGTCGGCCGCGCTCCCGATCATCGCAGCGCGCGACTGGCGCAGTCTCGTCCTCGCCGCTGGTCTGGCGGCCGCCATCCTCAGCCCTGCCATGCTCGCATCGCTTCAGGCGTCCGACACGCTGTTCTACCCCTTCCTGGGCGCCGGCGTTCATGTCGATGGCGGAACAGCGCGGGCGCCATGGCTTGAGAGCTTGTCCTCCTCCGCCCGTGCGGTCTGGACGTGGGTGCTTCTCGCGGGGAGCGGGCTCCTGTGGGTCTGGCTGCGACTGACCAGACAGGCGCCCGCGGCCGGGCTCGTCCTTCTTGCGATGACTGCGGTCGCCATCGTCGTGATCGCGGCCACGACCGGGGGACTGGCCCTTGACCGCTACGCCTTTCCCATTCTCTTCGCCGTGTTTGCGGCCCTGGCTTCGGGCATTGAGATGACCGAACGAGCGTCCTCGCGGCTGCGGAAGCTCAGCCGTCCGGCGCTTGCCATTGCAGCGATCGGCTGCATCGGCATCATCGCCGCCGCCCTGGTGCCTGGTTTGCGATCAACCGTCGAAGGCGTCGCGCCGGCTGCGCTCAGAGCACGCTGGCAGCAGTCGACACTGCATCCCGCTGTCGGACCCGCCTATCGCGTGGCCCAGCAGCAGATCCCGGCAGGGGCGACGCTGCTGGCTGTCCACCTGGCCCACGCCGACCAGCTGGACGTTGGGCGCAACACCGTGCTCGCTGCTGATCAAGCGGCGACCGCAGGCCCGTCTCCCGGATGGCCTCAGCAGACGTTACACGGCGAACTCGCTGCCTATCTGCGGAGTTCGGGGGTGGACTATGTCGCCGTCTCCGACTCGCTGTTCGAGCAACTCGAGGATGACGAAACGGCGTGGCAGCGTCGGTTACGCGCCTCCCGGCTGCTGGCGCGGCGACAGTTCAGCGAGGCGACGGCCGGCGTCCGCCCGGTCGCGGAGGGCCCAGGGTTTTCGATCTATGCCGTCGCCGATCTGAACTGATCTGGCGGGAAGACGGAAAAGGCCCCGCTGGCGAACCAGCGGGGCCTTTGGCCGACCGATCCCCGAGCAGGGGCGGGGATCAGCGGGCGTCGCGGGGATCAGCGCGCGTAGTCGTGCGCGATGGCCCAATCAAACCAGTTGTCGACCACGGTCCCGGTCAGCAGGATGCCGATGCCGCCGGTCAGGGTCGTCAGCACGGCGAACCACCAGGCCCAGCGGTGGATGGATTCCATCGTGGCGTTGAAGCCCATGGTCCAGCGCCAGAACAGCGCCCCGCGTTCGGCCGCGGTGCCCCGATCGGTGATCTGCTCCACCTCGCGCTCGGCCCCGTAGCGGCTGGTCGCCAGGATGGTCGCCCCGTGCATGGCGAACAGCAGGGTCGAGCCATACAGGAAGGCGATCGAGAGGGCGTGGAACGGGTTGTAGAACAGGTTGCCGTAGGTGATCGAGAACGCCCCGGTCCAGTCCAGGTGCGGGAAGATGCCGAACGGCACGGCTTCCGACCAGCTGCCCATCATGATTGGGCGGATGAAGCCTAGCACCAGATAAAGCCAGATCGCCGATGCGAAGGCCCAGGTGGTGTGCGTGCCCAGACCGAGGGCCTTGGCCCGCTGATAGCTGCGGATGCACCAGCTGATCAGTGAAACCGTCAGGAAGAAGCCGGCGATCAGCCACCATCCGCCCTGATTGAGCGGCGGCAGGATGTTCAGCCCCTGCTCGGGCGGCGGGGGATAGAGCCCCAGCCACAGCAGCTGGCGGACGAACTGGAAGGGGTTCCAGTCAACTTGGGCCAGCATGTTCAGCCCGATGATCTCGAATGCGAGGAAGCCGGTCAGCAGCGACACGACCCCGGTCCAGCCCAGATGGACGGGTCCGATCTGGGCGTTGCCGATCTTGCCGATCCAGTAGCTGAAGAAGGGCGTGCCGACGCGCTCAGCGTCAGGGTCCGTGGTAGGCGCGCCCATTTCGGCATGCCCGCGGACCTGAACCTGGGTGAAGATGTTCTGATAGGCGTTCATGTCGCTCGCCCTCCTATTGCCAGATCGGCAGGTTGCGCCAGCCGTCCCACCATTCGGGCCAGCCTGCGGTCCAGACCGGGCCGCTGATGATCATGCAGATGGCGCTCCAGATCCCGGCCTGAAGCGCCAGGAACAGGCCGACCCGGTGGATGCCGAGCGTGCCCACCGAATAGCCGATGAAGTCGCGGAAGAAGGTGTCCTCGTGCTCCGGCTGGCGCACCGGCTTGCCCGGCCCCGGGTTGGCCGCCGCCAGCACCAGAGAGCCGTGCAGGGCGAGCGCCATCGTGGTCGTGAAGAAGAAGGTGATCGCGACCATGTGGGCTGGGTTGTAGTGGAAGTTCAGGTACTGGTAGCCGACGTTCGACACCCAATCGAGGTGGCTGAAAATCCCGTACGGGAAGCCGTGCCCCCAGGCGCCCAGCAGCAGCGGCCGGAACACCACCAGCGTCAGATAAGCCAGGATCGCCACCCCGAACGCGATCGGCACATGCAGGCCGATGCCGAGTTTTCGGCAGATCTCCACCTCTCGGAGCGCCCAGGAGATGAAGGCGCCGGTCGCGCAGATGGTGACCAGCTGCCAGATGCCGCCCTCGCGGAGCGGGGCCAGCGCCAGGCCGTAGGAAATGTCGGGCGGATTGATCGAGATCAGCCACGGGTTCCACGTGTCGCCGAGCGCGGCGCCGTAGAAGATGAGGGCGGTCCCCAGCGAGGCGAAGAACGCCGTCGTGACGCCGAAGAAGCCGACGTAGAACGGCCCCACCCAGAAATCGAACATGTCACCGCCGATCAGGGTGCCGCCCCTGATGCGGTATTTTCGCTCAAAACTCAGCAAGGCCATGACCGTCTCCTCAGCCCTTCACGCCGCTCCCTGGCGGCTTGGGCGAAATTATCGGGGTCGCGACGGACGGGATCGGATCGCTCCGGTCCCGCCCGCGCGCCGCATGCGCGGTACCCGTCAGGGGGTGGCCGTAGCCGCCGCCGCTGCGCGTTCTGCGCCGTCGATCCAGTTGTACCGAGGCGAGCTGAGCAGGATGAAGTGGATCAGCAGAGCCAGGGTGAACAGGAAGACGGCGAGCGCCACGAGCGCCCTCCGGGGATCGAAAAGGAGCCAAATTCTCCACATGACTGTAGTCCTCCATAGCCGGTGACCGGCTTTGTTGGCGTCGCCCAGTCAAGATGACCAGACGACAAGTAAAGTGGAGAGGTTTAAGCCCCCAACCACGGTTTCCAGGCCCAGACGAGCCCATGGGCGACCACGGCGATAAGCGTGAACCCGATGAAGCTGGTCATGAACAGGCCGTGGAACTCTTTGGCCGCTTCCGGCGTGAGACCCGTGAGGGACCCACCAGAGTGGTCAGAGTGAGTCATCATCTCCTCCTTTCGTTGGAGTTCGTCGCGGCCACGGGGAAGTCCCGTGACCGTTTCCGCCGCCCGGCGAACCGGACGTCGGAACGGGGGTCCGAGGCATAGGGAAAGCGCGCGTCATGCCGCCCTCCCGCTCAGGACGATGGCGTTGGCGGCGGCGAGGCGGTCGAGGGTGACCCGATCCTCTCCGGCCTGGCGGGCGGCGCGCTCGGCGGCGTCCCTCAGGCGCTTGGCCGCCGAAATTCGAACGATGACGGGCTGGGCCGCGACGAGCTTGTCGAGCTCGTCGGACGCGGCGTCCTCCCAGACGATCTCGGCGTGCGGCCGCGCCGGCGTGGCCTCGACCGCGTCGAGCTGAGACGCCAGCGGCAGGATGGCGAAGAGCGCATCGAACAGGGCGTTGCAGACCTCCTGGATCAGGAAGGTGCAGCCCGCATAGCCCATGAAGGGCGTGCCCGTGTGCCTGCGGATCGCCGCGCCCGGGAAGCTCGCCGGCACCCAGACGCCCTGGGGCCCGTGGCCGCCCCCGCCGGCCTCGGCCAGATAGATCCGCTCGTTGATGCTGCCGAACAGCACCAGGGGCTTGGTGTCCCGCACCAGGTCGCGGATAGCCGCGTTGTCGGTCTTGGTCCCCGCCACCCGCGAGATGGCGAACTGGCACGGCAGGCCGAGGTCGTCCTCCAGGAACTTCCTGACGCCGCGCGTGTAGGTCTCGTTGGCGACGATGGCGAAGGACGCCGTGCCGAAGAAGTCCTGCGTCACCGAGCGCCACAGGTCCCACAGCGGCTTGATCGTCGTATGCTTCTCGCGCTCGATGAAGGGCTCGGGGTCCAGCCCCGTCAGCTCGCCCAGCCGGCGCAGGAACAGCGTCGTCGACTCCAGCCCGATCGGCGCCTGCAGATAGGGCTTGTCCAGCGCCTCGCAGAGCCCGCGTCCGAACTCGCGGTACAGGCAGATGTTGACCTCGGCGTCCGCTAGATTGCGCACGTCGGCCAGGTGGCTCCCCAGCGGGAAGACCATGTTGACCTTGCAGCCGATCCCCTCGACCAGCCGCCGGATCTCGGCGAGATCCGAGGGCATGTTGAACACGCCGTACATCGGACCGATCAGGTTGACGCGCGGCGGGTCGCCCTCTTCGCGGTCGCGCGGACGCGGCATTTTCTTGGGCCCAAACTGGGTCCACAGCCAGGTCAGGGCCCGGTCCGCCGATTGCCACTGATCCTCGTCGATGGTGCGCGGCAGGAAGCGCTGGATGTTGGTGCCTTCGGGCGTCACGCCGCCGCCGATCATCTCGGCGATGGAGCCCGTAACGACGACCGAGGGCAGGTCCTTGTCGAGCGTCTTCCACGCCCGCTTCATCGCCCCTTCGGTGCCGTGCCGCCCCAGCTCTTCCTCGCCCAGACCCGTGACGACGATGGGCAGCTCATGCGGCGGCAGGCCGTCGGTGTAATGCAGCACCGAGGTCACCGGCAGGTTCTCGCACCCCACCGGCCCGTCGATGATGACCTGCAGCCCCTTGATGGCGGTGAAGGCGTAGACCGCGCCCCAGTACCCCCCGGCCCGGTCGTGATCGAGGATCAGCGTCATGTCCCGACGTGCTCCTCGGCCTTGGCCGCGGCCGCCATCTGCTTGGCGTAGCGCGCCTTGAACTCGGGCCTGGCGACCGGCGTCTCGGACCAGATGCCCGAGGTGTCGCCCGAGCCGACGCCGTCGAAGAAGGCGCTCATCTTGTCGAACCGCGCCTTGTTGGCGATGGCCGCATTGATGACCTGCGCCAGCGACCCTGCGCCTGCCGGTCCCATCAGGGGCCGCGCCGAGATCAGGTTGGTGAAATACAGCGCCGGGATCGACATCGCCTTGGCGTGCTGGACCACCGGCGTCGTGCCGATGGCCAGGTCGGGCTTGATGGCGTCGACCGCCGAAAGGTCCTGCTCCAGCGAGGCGCGGTAGTTGACCGTGACCCCCTTGGCCTCCAGCCACTCCCGATCCGGATCGGACCACTTCGTCTGCGGGCAGGCCGTTCCGACATAGTCGACCTCGGCCCCGCTCTCGATCAGCAGGCGCGCGACCAGCAGCTCGGAGCCCTCATAGCCCGACACCGTGATCCGGCCCTTGATCGGCGTCGCAGCTAGGGCCGCGCCGATGGCGCCGAGCATGGCGTTCTTGACCGCGTCGATCTGGCCTTGCGGCACGTCGCAGGCCTCGCCGATCGCCTGCAGCCAGGCGGCGGTGCCGTCGCGCCCGACCGGGGCCGAGCCCACGACCTTGCGACCGGCGGCTTCGAACTCGCGCACGCTGGCGGTGTAGAAGGGGTGGATGGCGGCCACGACGGCGCAGTCCAGCGCGGCGTACAGCTCGCGCCACTCGCGGGTCGGGACCACGGGTCCGGGGGCCAGGCCCATCGGGTCCAGCATGCGGCCGATGATCATGGGATCGGCCGGGAACATCTCGCCCAGCAGGGTGACGGTCGGCTTGTCGGCCCGGGTCTTGGGCGCCGCGACGGGGCCGGCTTCGACCTCCTTGCGGGCATAGTTCAGCATGGCGCCGGCCAGCACGTCCTTGGCCTCGGCGTGGGTCGGGATGCCGAAGCCCGGCACGTCGATGCCGACGATGCGGACGCCGTTGATCTCCTTGGGCAGCAGCTGCAGTGGCACGCCCGACGCTGTCGGCACGCACAGGTTGGTCACGACAATGGAGTCGTAGAGCGCCGGATCGGCCATCTCGTGGACCGCGTCGCGGATGTCCTCGAACAGCTTGCCGGTGACCAGGCTCTCGGAGTTGAACGGCACGTATCCGACCGAGCGCCGCGCGCCGTAGAAGTGGCTGGTGAAGGTCAGGCCATAGACGCAGCAGGCCGACCCCGACAGGACAGTCGCCGTCCGCCGCATGCGCAGGCCCACGCGCAACGACCCGAAGGCCGGGCACATGCTTTGGGGTTGGTCATGCGGCCCGACGGGATAGTCCGCCGCGTACTTGGCCAGGATCTCCGATTTGCCCGCGCGGGCGGCCGCCGCCTGCAGCTCCGCCTTGCCGCCGTGGCAGCCGCCGTCGGCCCCCACCACGCCGTCATCCTCGGGCTTGACCCGAGGATCGGACGCGGGACTGCTCGTGCGATCGGCCTGAGGCACAGTCCGCCCAGCATCCGGCCCTCCGATCAAGTCGGAGGGTGACGGCGTGGAGGAAAGGGGGCGCCCCATGTCCATCCGTCACACCGCCTCGTCGTAAATGACTTCGAGCGAGGCCTTGGGCACGTAGTTCGCGCCGCGCATGTCGCTCTGGCTGGCAGGCACCAGCTGGACCTCGCCGCCCACCTGATCGGGGCTGAACAGACCCAGGAGACCGTCCTGCGTCAGGGGCTTGGGATGCTGCGGCAGGCTGTCGGTCACAGCCTGGGCCAGCCCGGCGAACAGGTCGCCCCACTCCCCGTCCGGCGTGCCGATGATCTGGTAGTTCGCCGACTTCCGCCGGATGTCCTCATTGGCCGGGATGGAGGCCAGGACCGGGATGCCCACGGCGTCGGCGAAGGCGGCGGCCTCGCCCGTGCCGTCGTCCTTGTTGATGATCATGCCGGCGACGCCGACATTGCCGCCCAGCTTCCTGAAATACTCCACCGCCGAACAGACGTTGTTGGCGACGTAGAGCGATTGCAGGTCGTTCGAGCCGACGACGATGACCTTCTGGCACATGTCCCGCGCGATCGGCAGGCCGAAGCCGCCGCACACCACGTCGCCCAGGAAGTCGAGCAGGACGTAGTCGAAGCCCCAGTCGTGGAAACCCAGCTTTTCCAGCAGCTCGAAGCCGTGGATGATCCCGCGTCCGCCACAGCCGCGACCGACCTCGGGCCCGCCCAGCTCCATGGCGAAGACGCCGTCGCGCTGGAAGCAGACGTCCTCGATCTTGACCTCTTCCCCCGTCAGCTTCTTGGCCGAGGAGGTGGCGATGATGGTCGGGCAGGACTTGCCGCCGAACAGCAGGGACGTCGTGTCGGACTTGGGATCGCAGCCGATCAGCAGCACCCGCTTGCCCTGCTGGGCCATCATGTAGCTGAGGTTCGACAGGGCGAAGGACTTGCCCGATCCGCCCTTGCCGTAGATCGCGATGATCTGGGTTTCCTTGGTGACCTCCCCGGTGTGGACGGGCGGCGGCTCCTGCTTCGCTTCTTCGCGCAGGCGCTTGTGGGTGATCAGGGTGACGGTCATGCGCAGGTCCTCCAGTCGAGGATCATCTTCAGACAGGCGGGATCGCCGAAGGCTGTCGGATAGGCGTCGTTGGCCTGGCTCGCCGCCATGCGGTGGGTGATCAGGCCGTCCAGGCTCAGCCGGCCCGCCTCGATCAGGGCGGTCACGGCCGCCACGTCGTCGGGCCGGAACTCGGCGGCGATGCGGAACTTCGCCTCGCGCATGAAGGCCGCCGGGAAGGCGAAGGACACCCGCGCTTCGTAGAAGCCCGCCAGCACGATCTCCCCGCCCCGCGCCAGACGCGCGACCAGAAAATCCATCAGGTCCTCGGCCCCCGAGGCGTCGTAGATCGAGCGATAGTCGCGCCGGTCGTCCGCGTCGGGATGGATGGCCACCCCATGACGGCGGGCGGCGTTGGTTTCCCAGACGGTCGGCTGCTCGGCTCCCAACGCCTCGGTGATCCGCAGAAGCAGCCGCCCCAGCGTCCCGTGCCCGACGATCAGGTCCGGCGCCGTGCCGCCCGCGATGGCGTGATAGGCCGTCGCCGCCAGCGACAGCAGCACCCCCTCGTCGCCCAGCCCGTCGGGCAGAGCCACCGTCCGGGCGGCGGGCGAAATCACCGTCCGCGCCGCCCCGCCGAACAGGCCTCGCGCATCGATGAAGTTCGACGATCCGGGCACGAATACCCGCTGGCCGATGCGGTCGCGCGCGGCCTCGCCGGCGTCCACGACCCGACCGATCGATTCGTATCCGGGCACCAGCGGATAGCCGAGGCCGGGGAAGTGGGGCATGCGCCCGTCCCACAGCAGACGCTCCGTGCCCGTCGAGATCCCGCTGGCGTCCACCTCGACCACGACGTCGTCGGGCCCGGCCGGCGTCAGAGCGAGCCGCCGCATCGCCAGGCGGCGGGGCTCCTCCATCACGACGGCCAGTGTGTCCATCTCAGCGCCTCGGGGTCGGCGGGCCAAGATAGGCGCCTCCCCAACTGTCAGCTTAGATTGACAGTAAAGGTTGTCAAACTTTCATTACACTTTGCCCTGTCAATTCCGCGCGACAACGACGCTCGCGATCACCGGCATGGCCGTCTGAACGCGGCGGGCGCTGGCGAATCCGGCTTCCCGGCAAATGGCGATTATTTCTCGCGCGGGGCGAGGCCGGCCCGAGCCCATAGCCAGCAGATACATGCCGAAATAGGCGTCCCCGACCCGCTCCGCGCCCCGCTCCTGCGCCATCGGCTCGCCGATCAGCAGCGTCCCGCCGGGCGGCAGGGCCGCCTGCGCCGCCTTCAGAATCGCCAGCGCCGCGCCGTCGTCGTGATCGTGCAGCACGCGGATCAGGCTGACGACGTCCGCCCCGGGCGGCAGGGCGTCCCGGAACACGTCCCCGCCGGTCGCCTCCAGCGCCAGCCCCTCCGCTGCGAACCGCGCCCGGGCCCGCTCGGCCACGGCGGGCAAGTCGAACAGCATCCGCTCCACGGCCGGCGCCCTTGCCGCCACCGCCCGCAGGAACGTCCCCTCCCCGCCCCCGACATCGAGCAGCCGCCGATGCTGGGCGATCGGATAGGCATCCAGCACCTGGGCCGCCACCATTGCCTGGCTGTCGCTCATCAGCCGCGAATAGGCCTTGGCCTGTTCCGCATCGGGCGGCCCGCCTTCCGCATAGGTCCAGTAGGCCGCCAGCGCCCCGCCCCCGCCGCCCCGCCTGAGCAGCGCCATCGGATCGGCCAGGTCGGCATACAGCAGCGCATGGTGCCGGATCATCGCCGCCACCCCGGGCGCGCCCAGCAGAGACGCCCCCTCGACCCCCAGCGCCCAGCGATCTTCTCCCGCCCGCTCGGCCAGTTTCAGCGCCGCCGCCGCCCGCAGCAGCCGCAGAGCCCCATCGCGGTCCAGATCGACCGCCGCCTGCACCGCCTCGGTGGTCATCGGCCCTTCGGCGAGGCGCTCCAGCAGCCCCGACGTCACCGCCGCATAGGCGATCTGCGAATAGACGAACCCCGCCGTCAGATCGAACAGCGCCCCCGCCCGCCGCCGCGCGACAGGCAGCGTCAACGGAAACCGCGCCGCCCATCGCTGGAACGCCGCCGAGCCGATCAGCCCGTTCCGCCACGCGCGCCAGCGGTCTCGAAGTGAATGGGTCACGCCGCACCAATCCTCCCCCCTTGGGGGAGGGGGACCGCGAAGCGGTGGAGGGGGCCAACCGCGCACGCCTGAATGTGGACCGGGCCCCCTCCGTCTCCTTCGCTTCGCTCCGGAGCCACCTCCCCCGACGGGGGAGGATTTTGCTTGTGTCAATCCAACTGGACACCTTTAGTGTATCCCTCGCAAGACACGAAAGGCGGGTCATGTCCCGCGACCGGGTCGTCATCGTTGGAGCCGGCATCGGCGGTCTCGCCGCCGCCGTCGACCTGTGCGCCCAGGGACTGGACGTCACCGTCGTCGAGAAGGCCGCCACGACCGGCGGAAAGCTGTCCGAACTGATCATAGACGGACGCGGCATCGATTCGGGTCCGACCGTCTTCACCATGCGCTGGGTCTTCGACGCCCTGTTCGACCGCGCCGGCGCGTCACTCGACCGCCACCTGACCGTCCGCCGCGCCGAGACGCTCGCTCGCCATTCCTGGTCCGACGGCTCCACCTTCGACCTCCATGCCGACCTCGACCGCTCCGCCGAGGCCGTCGGCGACCTGTCCGGCGCCGACGAGGCCCGCCGCTTCCGCGCCTTCGCGGCCCGCGCGGCGAAGATCTATCAGGTGCTGGAGCGCCCCTTCATCCAGCGGCCCAAGCCGACCATCGCCGGCTTGACGCTCGACATCGGCCTGCATCGTCCGCTCGATCAGTGGTCGATCATGCCCTACCGCTCGCTGTGGGCCGAGCTCGGGACCTATTTCCGCGACCCGCGCCTGCGCCAACTGTTCGGCCGCTACGCCACCTACGCCGGCTGCTCCCCCTTCAAGTCGCCCGCAACCCTCATGCTCATCGCCCATGTGGAACAACAGGGCGTCTGGCTGGTCGACGGCGGGATGCAGCGCATCCCCGAGGCCCTGACCGACCTGATACGGTCGCTCGGCGGAACCGTCCGCACCGGTGAGGCCTGCACCGAGATCCTGACCGAGCGAGGCCGCGCCTCCGGCGTCGTCCTGGCCTCCGGCGAACGGATCGAGGCGCGCACCATCATCGTCAACGCCGACCCGTCCGCCGTCGCCCAAGGCCGGTTCGGCCCGACGGCCGCCCGCGCGGTCTCCGCCACCCCGCCCCGCGCACGCTCGCTGTCGGCCGTCACCTTCGCCTTCACGGCCGAGGCGCGCGACGTGCCCCTGGTGCGCCACAACCTCTACTTTTCGCCCGACTACGTCGCCGAGTTCGACGACCTGCACGCGGGTCGCGCCCCCACGATACCCACCGTCTACATCTGCGCCCAGGACCGGGCCGACGATGACGGTCCGCCTCAGTGCGAGGGGCCGGAGCGGTTCTTCGCCATCACCAATGCGCCGCCCGACGGCGACGTCCACACCTGGTCGCAAGAGGAGATCGACACATGTCGCTCGCGCGCCTTCGCCTCGATCCGAGCCTCGGGGGTCGACTTGCGCCCTCACCACCCGACGATGGCGGTCACGACGCCCGACGGCTTCGAGAAGCGCTTTCCGGGGACGGGTGGAGCCCTCTATGGCCGCGCGGGTCACGGCTGGGACGGGGCCTTTCGACGGCCCGGAGCCCGTACGCGGATGCCGGGACTCTATCTCTGCGGCGGGGCGACTCACCCTGGGGCGGGCGTCCCGATGGCGGCCCTGTCGGGACGGCAGGCCGCCCTGGCCGTCATGGCGGACCGCGCTTCGATGCGCCGGTCGGCCCCGGCGGCTACGCCTGGTGGTATGTCGACGCGCTCTCAGGCGACGGCCGTTTCGGCCTGACCATCATCGCCTTCGTTGGCAGCGTCTTCTCGCCCTGGTACGCCTGGTCAGGACGGAGATCGCCTGAGAACCACTGCGCGCTCAACGTCGCCCTCTACGGCCCCGGCTGCGAGCGCTGGTCCATGACCGAACGCCCGGCGCGTCAGGTCTTCCGCGACGCCGAGACCCTGCAGCTCGGCCCCAGCTCCGTCCGCTGGGACGGCGAGGCCCTGACCATCCGCTTCGACGAGACCAGCGCCCCGGTCCCGCCCATGCCGATGATCCCCAGGCGCATGCGCGGAACCGTCCGCGTCCGACCCCCCGCCATCAACGAGATCGCCTTCCCGCTGGACGGCGAGGGCAAGCACGTCTGGCGCCCCATCGCGCCCCGCGCCCGCGTCGAGGTCGCGCTGGACGACCCCTCCCTGTCCTGGACCGGCGAAGGCTATCTCGACACCAACGCCGGCTCAGAGCCGATGGAAGATGCTTTCGAAGTCTGGGACTGGTCCCGCGCCCATCTGCGTCGGGACAGCGCCGTCCTCTATGACCTGAAGCGCAAGGACGGCACGGCGCTGAGCCTCGCGCTTCGCTTCGACCGGGACGCCGTGCCCGAGACGGTCGAGCCCCCGCCCCACGCGCTCCTGCCCCCCACCGTCTGGCGCATGCCCCGCCACACCCGCGCCGACGCGGGCCGCCCGGTCCATGTCGAACAGACCCTGGAGGACACGCCCTTCTATTCCCGCTCGACCCTGTCGACCCACCTGCTAGGCGAGCCCTGTCAGGCCGTGCACGAGAGCCTGTCACTGGGGCGGCTGCGATCCCCCGTCGTCCGCGCCATGCTGCCCTTCCGCATGCCGCGCTCGCTCCGCTGAGGCCTCGCGGTCGCGTTTCAGGGAGCGCCGGGTCGAATAGAGCTCCCACACGGCCCAGGCCAGGATCAGGCCGAAGACCAGCACGCTCTCGACGATGAACACCTGGGTTCCGCTCATGCGGTCGCCTCCTCGATCAGGCCATGTCGCGCCGCGACCTCCTCGATCACCGCCGCGACCAGATCGGGCCGTTCCTCGTGCGCCAGATGGCCCAGCCCGGCCAGAGTTACGATCCGCGCCGCCGGAAGGGATGCACGCACCTCCTCCGCCACACTCGGCGGCACCGCCTGATCCCGTGTCCCGACCACCAGCGTCAGTTCGGCGATCAGCTGGGGCAGGCTCCGCAGCACGTCGGAGATGTCCCAGCTGCCCATCATGCCCAGCGTGCCCGCCACATGGCCGGGCTTCCGCAGCAGCCGCCCGTAGAGCTCCACGCCCCGGTCATCGATCACCGACCCCGTCCCCCGGATCAGCCGCGCCACCCGCGCCGGATCGCGCGCGGCTTGCGCGAACAGACCGACCGCCAGCGGATTGACGAACAGTCCCATCGCCAGCCCCCGGAACAGCGGCGCTACCGGCCCGGCGAACGGCTGAAGCGCCCCGTTGATCGCCACGACCGGCGCCTCGCCGAACCGCCCGTCCAGCGACATCCGCAGCGCGATCGCCGCCCCCGCCGAATGCGCCACCACCAACGCCGGCCGCACTTGAAGCGTCTCGATCAGCGCGGTCGTCCGCCACGCCATGTCCCATAGCGACTGGCGATTATCCCTCGGCATGGCGGTGAAGCCATGCCCCGGCAGGTCCATCGCCACCACCGTAAACCGCTCCGCCAGCAAGGGCATGAGGCCGCGCCAGCCGTGCGTCGCCGCCCCCGCCCCGTGCAGCAGCAGGACCACCGGCCCCTGTCCCATCGTCTGCACATGCCAGGTCAGATCGCCCGCCGTGACGAACCGGCTCGCCTCGCGGTTGGGCCAGTCGCGGCCCTCGACGGCCCAGTCCGGACGATCGCTCACAAGCTCGGCCTTCGGAACGATGGGCACGCCGGTGCGGTTGAGTCCCTGATCATCCCCCGACCGGCCTGAAGGAGGCCGACCTCATGGACGCCAACGACCTCATCCCCTCGCTCGCCTTCATGACGCTGCTCGCCGTGCTGGCCATCGCCATCGTGGGCTACGTCCTGTTCAAGCGGAAACGCGCCAATCGTCACCCGATGGAACGAAGCCCGGACGGCGCCATCACCCGCGAACAAAGGGAACTGCGCTAGCGCCACGGCTCAGGCGTCCAGAGACCGGACGAGGTCGCGCACCCGCTCGGCCTCGACATAGGGCAGGGCCGCGAACGTCGCCCCCATCGCCTCAGCCAGCTTCGCGCCCTCGCCCCTCGGCCGGGGCGAGACGTCGATCAGCGCCGCCGACACCCCCGCTGCGCGAATGCGCCGGCACGCTGTCAAAGCGTCCTGCTCGGCCCGCGTTCGGAAAGACGCCCCGTCCAGCGCGATGTTGCCCCGCCCGTCGGTCATTACGACCAGCAGGGGCGTGCGCCCCTTGGCCCGCTCGCCCAGCGCCAGCGCCGCCGCCGTCTCCAGCCCGCTGGCCAGCGGCGTCGTCCCGCCCCCCGCCAGCGCCGCCAGCTCCCGCCGCGCCCGCGCCAGCGACCGCGTCGGCGGCAGCAGCACCTCCGCCGCCTCCTTCCTGAACGCCACCAGCGCCACCTGGGTGCGCCGCACATAGGCCTCGGCCAGGAGCAGCTCGACCGCCCCCTTGGTCTCCGCCAGCCGCTGCAAGGCCGCCGACCCCGAGGCGTCCACCACGAAGATCACCGTCGCCTCGGCCCTTTGCTCGAAGCGTCGCACGCGGAAGTCGTCGCGCCGCACCCGCATCGGCTCGCGCACTCCCAGACGCCCGCCGCGCAGCCTCTGCCAAGGCGCCGCCGCCTTCAGAGTCTCCACCAGATCGAGCGCCGCCGCCCCGTCCGGCCGCCCCGGCCGCGACCCGACGCGGCGCCCACGCTTCGCCGCCGGCAGCTTGGCTCCCGCCGGTCCCGACCGCGCCGGCGCGCCCCTGACCATCTGCCCCGAAGCCGCCCAGAACGCCTCCAGCCCCTCCGGCAATGCCGCTCGCGCCGCCTCCAGGACCAGATCGTCCAGCACCTCCGGCGTCCGGTCCCAGGCCTCCGTCTCGTCCGCGCCTTCCGCTTCCGCCGGATCGGGCTCGGCCTCGGGCTCCACATCCTCGGGCGCCGGCTGCGGCGGCAGTCGCGTCGCGCGCGGGCTCAGCACCAGCCGCGCCGCCGTCGTCAGATCCTCCGCCTCGATGGCGTCCCGCCCCTCCAGCGCCGCCAGCCCCGCCGCCGCCCTCAGCGTCAGCCGGGGCGCCCTCAGCGACGCCACCCCCAGCGCCTCGCACGCCGCGCACACCGCATGGATCGCCGCCTCGTCCGGCGCCGCGACCCGCGCCAGCGCCGCCTTCGCCTCGGCGATATCCTCCGGCGTCGCGCTGATCGGCTCGGCATCCCGCCAGCCCACCCCGTCCAGATCGATCCGGAACGCCAGCCGCTCCAGCAGAGCCTCCGACGGCCGCTCGTCCTCCAGCCCCTCGTCCAGCGCCACCAGCACGAACTTCGCCGCCGCCCGCTCCGACGCTCCGTCCCGCTCGATCCGCACGGCGCCCTCGTCGATCGCCGCCGCCAGCTTCGCGGCGACCCCGCCGTCCAGCCGCTCGGCCATCGGCGCGATCAGCACCCCGCCATCCGCCTCGACCAGAAGGCCTTTCTGCAGAACCCGCGTCCCGGCCGCCAGCGCCGCCGCCAGATCAAGTCCGCCCAGCAGGCGGTCATCGCCGATCCCCGGCGGCAGCCGCTTCCACGGCACCTCATCCGCATGCAGCGCCTTCAGCCCATCCAACCAATTGTCCCGCACCGGCCCCGGCCCGGCCCGCACCGCCGCACCACCCAGCTCCGGATCGACCGCCAGCAGCGCCGCCGCCAGCATCGCGTCGGCCCATTGATGCCGGGCGTGATCAGGAAAAGTGGTCACCGGTTCTCCGCCCGGATCACGCCCCCAAAGGAAAACGTGTCCAAGGTCATGCCGCCAGCAGGTCGTCGATCGCCCGCTCGATCCGGCTGGTCCCCGCCTGGTCGTCCAGCGGCCCGCGCCGCAACCGATGCCGCAAGGCCATCGGCGCGATCCGCCTCAGGTCCGCCTCGGTCACGACGTCTCGTCCCTCCAGCGCCGCCAACGCCCGCGAGGCCCTGAGCAGCGTCAGTTCGCCCCGCAACCCGTCGGCCCCGACCGCCATGCACAGCCGCGACCCGGCCTCCAGCACGGCGTCCGGCACGCTCACCGCGTCAAGCATGGCCTGCGCCGCCGCCACCTTCTTGCGGACGGCCGCGTCCTTGCCTTTCCAGGCCTTGGTGAACCCGGCCGGATCGCGGTCGAAGGCGTCGCGCCGCTTCACCACCTCGATCCGCTCCGCCAGCGTATCGGGCGTGCGCACCTCCACCGAGAGGCCGAACCGGTCCAGCAGCTGGGGCCTCAGCTCGCCCTCCTCCGGATTGCCCGAGCCGACCAGCACGAACCGCGCCGGGTGCCGGACGCTGAGCCCCTCGCGCTCCACCACGTTCTCGCCCGACTGCGCCACGTCCAGCAGCAGATCGACCAGGTGATCCTCCAGCAGGTTGACCTCGTCGATATAGAGAAATCCCCGATTGGCCCGCGCCAGCAGCCCCGGCTCGAACGCCTTCTCGCCCAGCGTCAGCGCCTTCTCGAGGTCCAGCGCCCCCACCACCCGGTCCTCGGTCGCCCCCAGCGGCAGATCGACGACCGGCGCGGGCGTCTGGCCCGGCCCCTCGTGCCGGCACACGCCGACGCAGGCCGAGGACGGCGCGTCCGGCTCGCAGTTGAAGCGGCATCCCGAAATCACCGGCAGCGCCGGCAGCAACGCCGCCAGCCCGCGCACCGCCGTCGTCTTGCCCGAGCCCCGGTCGCCGAAGACCATGACCCCGCCCAGCGTTCGGTCCACCGCCGCGAGCAGCAGCGCCAGCTTCATGTCCGCCTGGCCGACGATGGCCGAGAAGGGAAAGACGACGCCCATGAGTGTCCAATCCGTTGGACAGTGACGGTCACACCATTGCGCCTCCGGGTCAACGCGCCGCATCTCTCGCCGAGCGCCGTCATTTGAGTTCGCGTCCGGACTCTGCCTATCGTGAGGCTTGGGCGCTTCGCCCGGCGGAGGGCCCGCATGGCCGCATCGACCGCGACAGGCTGGCGCTACCACCCCCAGCGGGACGCCCTGCTGGCCGAGGCCCACGCCCGGCCCTTCACCCCCCTGACCGGCCCGGCGCTCGTCACCCGCATCGCCACCCTGTCGGGCCAGGACGGAGAGGCCGCAGACCGCGCCCATATGGCCGCCCTGTGCCGTCGCCTGGGCCAGCCCGAGCCCGGCCCCTCCGCCCGCTGGGCCGTGCTGGACGGCGGCTCCTGGCGGCTGCGTTGGGAGCGGCACACCGAGCTCTCGACCTGGACGGGCTTTCGCACGCCCACGGACACGACGGCCTTCGACGAGACCGCCTTCGACATGGTCCCGGAGGACTGGCTGGCGGATTTTCCGGGAGAGGTGCTGGTCGCCACCCGGCTGGAGGTCTGGCCCGCTGTCGATCCCACGGCGGCGGCGGCCATGTTCGGCGTCGAGGTCGTCGGCTCCCGCCTGGCCGACGACGCCGCCATCGTCTTCACCGACTTCCGGCCCGACGGCCGGGGCATGACGCGGCTTCTGATGCTGGCCCACGCCGGCGACGCCTCCCAGACCGGCCGCCTGGTGCAGAGCCTGCTCGAGATCGAGACCTATCGCCTGATGGCGCTGTTGGCCTTCCCCGTCGCCGGCCAGACCGGCCGCGAGCTCGCCGCCATCGAATCGCGCGCGGGCGAACTGGCCGAAAAACTGACCCAGGAGGGCGACCCAGAGGCCGACCGTCGCCTGCTCGACGAGCTGTCCGTCCTCGCCGGAGAGACCGAGGCCCTGATCGGCCGGACCGGCTTCCGCTTCGACGCGGCGGCCGCCTACCACCGCATCGTGCGCGAGCGCATCGACATGCTGCGCGAGACCCACATCAACGGCCTTCTGACGCTGGGCGAGTTCATGCAGCGGCGGCTGGACCCCGCCATGCGCACCTGCGACGCCGTCGCCGAGCGCCAGCGCGCCGCGATCCGGCGCATCGCCCGCATGACGCAGATGCTCAACACCCGGGTCGAAGTCGCCGCCGAGGCCACCAGCGCGGCGCTGCTGGCCTCCATGGATCGTCGCGCGGGCGCCCAGCTGAAGCTCCAGCAGACCGTCGAGGGGCTGTCGACCGTGGCCATCTCCTACTACGCCGTCGCCCTGCTCGGCTTTCCGCTGAAGGCTATGGAGGCGTCGGTGCAGGGCTTCGACGCGACCGTCGCCACCGGCGTCGTCGCCCCGTTCGTGGTGGCGGGCGTGTGGTTCTGGCTCCGCTCGTTCCGGAAAAAGCTGACGGGCGAACACGGCTGAACATTTTGTCGCGCCCGTGTCGGGAACCCGACGCCGGACATTCCATTGACAGCCAATGGTCTAGGTCTAAGGTCCGACCCATCGTTATGCCAAGGGAGGCTGCGGGTAATGCGTAAGTTCGGTATCGCGGGTGTCGTTGCGGCGAGCGCCCTTCTCGGTCTGGCCGCCTGTTCCGGCGGCGGCGAGGAAAAGACGGAAGCGCCGGCCGCCGAAGCGCCCGCCGCTGAAGCCCCGGCCGCCGAGGCCCCTGCGGCTGAGGCTCCCGCTGCGGAACCCGCCGTGGCTCCGGCCGCCCCGGCCGTCGCCGGCGCCACGCTTCAGGTCGCCGGCCTGACGGGCGACCCGGCCGCCGGCCAGCGCATCTTCGGCCAGTGCCGCACCTGCCACGTGGTCGAGCCCGGCGTGAACCGCGTCGGCCCGTCGCTGCACGGCATCGTCGGCCGCCCGGCCGGCTCGGTCCCCGGCTACAACTACTCCACCGCCAACAAGAACAGCGGCAAGACCTGGGACGCGGAGACCCTGTTCACCTATCTGGAGAACCCCCGCGCCGCCATTCCGGGCACCAAGATGGCCTTCGTCGGCCTGCGCGACCCGCAGCAGCGCGCGGACGTGATCGCCTACCTGGCGACCCAGTCCTGATCGCTTAGGGCGTCTGAAGATCGAGGCCCCGGTGGAAACGCCGGGGCCTTTTTCTATGCGCGTTCAGCCAACCGCCGCCTCAGGTCCAGCAGGTGCAACGGGAACGACGCCAGCAGCGCCAGGCTAACCCACCACCACTCCGCCCCCACCAGGGCCGCGCGCACGCCCAGCAGGATGAACACTCCCGGCCCGAGCACCAGCACCGCCGACCACGGGCTCATTCGCCGCGTCCCGACCAGCCACGCCGCCTCCAGCGCGATGATCGCGAGGACGAGATCAACGGCATGGCCGCTGGCGAAGAGTTCAGGCATCCGCGCGGGGTCCGGGTTGGGTGAAGAGGTTCATCACAACGAGCACAACGAGATCACAACGGACACGACGAGACCGAGCGGACGTCCAAGTCGTCACTCGCTCAGGTATGCGTCCCTCGAGCGAATGATGCGGCTCCGCTGCGTGAAAACTCGATCGATGCATCGCGTCGATCCTTCCTTCTTACGGATCTTGCCATGCAGCTAGAAGGCCTCTCAACGCACTCGGTCCCGTCGTGCTCGTTGTGAACTCGTTGTGCTCGTTGTGACGAACCGCCGTCGTCCGCCGCCAACGCCTACGCCGGACGCAGGCCCAGCAAGTGGCCCATGTCCTTGAGGAAGATGCGTGCGTGCGCCGCCGGCTTCGCCCGCACCAGTTCCTTGTTCATATAGGCCTGCCAGGTCAGGGCCTGGACGTCCGGGTCGGCGCACATGCTGACGAACCGCTCGCGCCGCTTGTCGGACCGGTACCAGAAGTGCTGCATGATCCCGAGCACCATGAAGACCTTGCCGTGGGCCTTCATGAAGCGGCTCCGCGCCGTCTTCAGAGCCCGCGGATCGCCCGTCGCCAGCGTCGCCTCGACGGCCTCGGCCGCCAGCCGCCCGCACTCCATGGCGTAGTAGATGCCTTCGCCCGACGCCGGCGCGACCACGCCCGCCGCGTCGCCCGCCACGATGACGTCGCGGCCGTTGTCCCACCGCTTGAGCGGCTTCAGCGGGATCGGCGCCCCCTCGGTCCGCACGGTCTCGCAGGCGTCCAGCCCCGTCAGCTTCCTCAGCGCCGTCGTGGCGGTCCTCAGCGAGAACCCCTTCTGCATCGAACCCACGCCGATCGAGGCCGTGTCCCCATGCGGAAAAATCCAGGCGTAGAAGTCCGGCGACAGCTGACCCTGGTACCAGACATCGCAGCGCTGGGCCTCGAAGTCGGCCACGCCCCGCGACGGCGCCTTGATGATCTCATGGTAGGCGAAGACGTAGCGCTGCCGGTCCGCCCCCTTCACCTCCTGCGCCGCCACCGAAGACTTTGCCCCGTCGGCCCCGATCACCATGCGGGCCCGCACGGCCATCGGGGCTGAGTCCCTGTCGGCTCCGACGGCGCGATAGAGCACCACCGCCGACCCATCGGCCTCGCGCTCGATGCCGGTGTAGACGCCCGTCCGCCGCTGCGCCCCGGCCCGCTCGGCCCGGACGCGCAGCCATTCGTCGAAGGTCTCGCGGTTGACCATGCCGACATAGCCGCCCTCGATCGGCATAAGCACCCGCTTGTCCGACGGCGCGATCATGCGGGCCTCGGAGGCGCGCGCGCAGATCAGGCTGTCGGGAATGTCGAAGTCGCGGATCAGCCGGGGCGGGATGGCCCCGCCGCAGGGTTTGATGCGCCCCTGCCGGTCCAGCAGCAGGACGGTGCGCCCCTGCTCGGCCAGATGCCGCGCGGCGGTCGAGCCCGACGGGCCTCCGCCGACCACGACGCAATCGAAGGTCTCGGCGACGACGCCGAGCTCAGGCCTGGACATGACGGGCTCCCGTGACGGGTGAGGCGACGGAGGATGCCGGTGCGCCGATCCGTGAGGCGATGAGGGCCGAGGCCAGGAACAGCCCCGCCTCCAGCGTGAAGACGAGTCCAAAGGCGGGCGCATCGGCCCCCATCAGCCCCCGCCCGATATCGACGCCGACGGCGCCCAGGAACCCGCCGGCCGCGAAGCCCAGGGCCTGCGCCGCGCCCCAGACGCCCATGCGGATGCCCTCGCGCGGTCCTTCGCCTTCGCCCGCCAACCCCATCATCGAACCGATGGCGGCCACCGCGAACATGCCGTTGAAGAAGCCGAGCCCGAACACCGTCGGCAGTATGGGCCAGCTCGGTCCGATCGCAGCGGCCGCCGTCAGCAGGCCCAGCATCGCCGCAGACCCGACACACCCGGCGATGGTCCAGCCGCGCATCCAGCCCTTGCCCTTGCCGCCGATGAAGCCGCCGAGCGCCCCCACCAGCACCATGCCCAGCAGCACCCCGCCGTTCTGCACGCCCGACATCTGCGTCGACTGACCCGGCGTCATGGCGAAGACGAGCCCCGCGAACGGCTCCAGGATCAGCTCCTGGGCGCTGTAGGCCACCATCGACACCAGCACGAAGACCGCGAACAACCGCGCCTTGGGATCGGCCAGAGTCTGCCTCAACGCCTCGGCGAAAGGCGTGGGCGCCTGCGCCGCCGCGACCGGCGCGATCGCCGGCCCCTCCATCCGCCACGTCGCCAGCAGCGTCACGACGAAGGCGATCAGGGCCACGCCCGACGCCACCACCGCCAGCCGCGCCATGGAAAAGGGATCGAGCAAGCCCCCGCCGATCCCGGCGGTCAGCACAATGCCCACGATCATCATGATCCAGGTGATGGCCGCCGCCGCCGGTCGCCTCTGCGGCGCGACCCGCGTCGCCAGCAGAGCCAGGAGCGACGTCCCCGCCGCGCCCACGCCCGCCCCGATCATGGAGAAGGCGACCACGGCCAGGGCGATCCCCGCCCACGCCGAAGACGCCATCAGGGCCGTGGCGTTGGTGGCCAACAGGGCGCCGAGCGCCAGCACCCCCATGCCGCCGACGATCCACGGCGTACGCCGTCGTCCCTGATCCGATCCATGCCCCCAGCGCGGCCGCGACAGCTGGATCACATAGTGCCAGGCCACGAGCGCGGCGGGCAGCGCCACCGGCAGGGCCAGCTCCACCGCCATCACCCGGTTCAACGTCGAGGTGGTCAAGACGACGATCGACCCCAGCGCGCTCTGCACCAGGCCCAACCGGACGATGCCGAGCCACGACAGGCCTCGAAGGGGCTGGCTGTCCATCAGGATCCTCCGGGCAGGCTTGAGACCGCGAAGGCCGAGACCATCATGCCGATGACGTAAAGCGTGGTGCCCGTGGCGTTGTACCAGGGCGTCAGGTCCTTGGGCCGCCCCAGCAGGCGGACCATGCAGGCGATCTGGGCCGCCAGCAGCGCCGTCACCGCCAGGCCGTGCCACGGTCGATCCCAGGCCGCGAACAGCAGGGCTACGACCACCACCTGGGGCGCCGCCATCGCCACGCAGGCGATCCGCGCCGCCCTGTCCTCGCCGAGCACGGCCGGCAGCGATCGCAGACCCAGCGCCCGGTCGCCCTCGACCGCCTTGAAGTCGTTGAGCACCATGATGCCGTAGGCCCCCAGGCTGTAGAGCCCGGCGAGCAGCAGCACCGGAACGCTCGGCAGGGCTCCGGCCATGACCGCCGCCCCCGTGAACCAGGTCAGGCCCTCATAGGAAAAGGCGCAGGCCAACGGCCCGGCCACGCCCGACACCTTGAGCCGAAACGGCGGCGCCGAATAGGCCCAGGCCAGCACCAGCCCCAGCGTCGTCGCCGCCAGCACCCATGGCCCGGTCAGGGCGGCGACGACCAGAGACAGCCCGGTCCAGACGATGGCGATCCACAGCCCCCAGCGTCCGGGAATGCGTCCGGACGGGATCGGCCGATGCGGCTCGTTGATGGCGTCCACGTGCCGGTCGAACCAGTCGTTCACGGCTTGGCTGGTGGCGCAGACCAGAGGCCCGGTCAGAGCTACGCCCGCGATCAGGAACAGCCAGCGGCCCTCGAACGACGCGCCCGACGAGATCACCCCGCAGACGAAGGCCCACATGGGCGGAAACCAGGTGATCGGCTTGAACAGCTCCAGCACGGCGCCCGGCGAGGGTGCGGCAGGCGACGGCGCGGGCAGCGTCCTGTCCATATCGGACGGTAGGTCTGGACAGGGGAAAGTGTCAATCTGGATTGACACTGTCGCGGCTTCGAAAAAACGACTCTCTTGACTCTCTTCGGCTCGGAGGGGCTCAGGAATGGGAAGAGCCGCACAGTATCGCACGCCTACGTCAGAGGCGGTCGCATCTCAGTCGTCCAAGTCGCCCAACCCGTACCGACGCAGCTTCGAATAGAGGCTCTGACGGCTCAGCCCCAGCACATCGGCCGCCGAGGCGCGGTTGTCGTTGGTCAGCTTCAGCGCGGCCTCAATACACAGTTTCTCGATCAGGTCGGTCGAGTCGCGCACGATGTCCTTCATCGGCGCCCGGCCGATCAGCTGCGTCAGCTGCTCCACGGACCGCGCCGTCGCGCCCAGACCCACCGGCGTCGCCGACGCCTCCGCCGGCGCCATGCGCCGCGAGACGTTCCTGATGCTGAAGCCATAGGTCGGAGCCGCATCGTCGGGCACGACCACCGCTGTGACCTCCACGTCCTCGGGCTCGCCGTAGCCGGAGCGGATCACGGTGGCGAAGTTCCGCAGCGATCCGTGCTCCTTCAGCTGGGACAGCATGACCTTCAGGTCGATCTGCGGTCGGCCGAGGAACCGATCCAGCGGCAGGTGGATCGCCTCCTCCCGGCTGGCGAGATGAACCAGATCAAGGAACGCCGGGTTGGCCGTCAGGATCCGCAGATCCGTGTCCGTCACCACGAAGGCGTCGGGGATGCGCGCCAGCACCGCCGACAGCGCGGCGTTCGGATCGGCCACCGGGGCCAGGCTCTCGGGCGTCAGCCGCACCAGCAAGGACGCCGCCCGGTCGTGGCGATACAGCGACGCCGACAGCAGGCACGCCGCCCCGCCCGCCAGTCGAACGGGGGTTGTCGCGCCCGACGCCGCGCTGTTGGCCGAGGACAGCAGCTCCTCCGCATCGGCGAAGCTGGACGGTTCGAGCAGGGTGTTGAATGGCTGGCCGATCACCGCGGCCGGGTCGCGGCCCGTCACCTTCTGCACCGCGGGGTTGGCCTCGCGGATGCGGCGGCTGGCCCCGTCCAGGATCAGCACGGCCTCGGACGCGCTCTGGAACAGCAAGCGGTACCTCTGTTCGGCCTGACGCAGGCGCAGATAGTCCCGTTCCACCGACTGCTGCACCTGCAGGAGGCGCTGCTGGAGGATGGCCGAGGCCTGGAGGTCGCGCCCGATGACGATGACCCGGCCGTCGTCCCCGGCGGCGAGGGCGAAGTAGCGGACCGGAATGTCCGCGCCGTCCTCGGCCGGATGGTTCACCTGCCGCCAGCGCGACGCCTGGCCCTTGAAGGCCGCGTCCAGCATCTCGGCCACCTTGGCCTTGCTCTCATCGGTGACGGTGTCGATCCAGGGTCGGTGCAGCCAGTCGCCGATGCCGTGATCGGCCAGGTCGCCGCTGGAGACGGATACGTCTCGGATCACCCCGTCCCGATCCAGGATCAGCGCCACGTCGCTGGCTGCGGCCACCAGCCCCGCGGCGGCGTCGGCGGGGAGCCCTCCGAAGGCCTCTTCAGGCTCCCGAAACGCGATGGCTGCCGGGGAGGGCGGCTGAACGGTCATCGGGGGGCATTATCGATCCGGCGCCCCATCTTCAAGCAACCGATTGACGGCGCTGAAAAAGGGCGTCCACCACACGCACGGCGTCGCGGGCGTCGCCCGCCGTCTCGTCAGCGCCCACGAGGGCCACGCGCGAAGGGTCCGCCTCGAAGGCGCGCCCACCCACGATCACCTTGACCCCATCGTTCAGCGAGGCGGCGCGAACCGCCTTTACCACAGGCGCGAGCGTCTTGACCCAGCGATCGTCGGCCATGGAGAAGCCGATGAGGTCGAACCATTCCGAGCGCACGGCGTCAGTCAGGTCCTCGGCGGTGGCGTCGGGCATGCAGACCGTGCGCCAGCCCGCACGGCGGAAATACTCCACCACCATGACCAGGCCGAAAGAATGGTGGTCGCCCGGCGTCAGGGCGAACAGGGCGGTGCGCCCGTCGCCGCCGCCCGCCTCGACGTGCATGCGATCGGCGAACTCATAAACGATCTGCTGCAGCCGACACAGGCCAATGGTCACATCGGTGAAGCTGCAGTCGTCGGCCTCCCACATCTCGCCCAGCCGCTTGGCCGCAGGCGACAGCAGGTCGAAATAGATCGTCTCCATGCCGACGCCGCGCCGGGTCAGCAGATCGACGTGCTCGGTCAAGACCGAGAGGTCCGAGGTCATGACCATTCGCGAGAACCGCTCCAGCTCAGCTGCGGCGATGACGCCGATCGTCATGGGGATGACGTCGGGATCGGTCCCGTCGCGGTGCGCCATCAAGAGGCGGGGAATGATCTCGGCCTCGATGAGCCGCGCCAGCGTCAGGGGTGAAGGATCGGCGATGAGCGAACGGTCAGGCAGTCCCAGGGACACGACGTTGCTGCGAGGCTTCGTCGGCTTGGGTCCGGCAGGATCACGTCCTGCGTCAGGCTGGGTGTCGGCCATCGAACTCCTCCCCAGGAGTGCGTCCAACGTCAGGCGTGATCCCCATCCACCCGGCGATGCGTTCGTTTTGACCGCCGGGAGGGATATCCCGCCGGGTCGTCTCGCATCCTTGGCCGCGTCTCCGCGATCGCGCGCGGATCAGAGTTTTGGCCAACCGACGCAATCGCGTCCTTCAACTCACAGGAGACATTGGCTTCCTGTCTCGCTTGAGAGTCAAGCGTTCAATGCCCGACAGTGTCAATCTTAATTTACGTCCAATCTATTTGACACTTGTGCGTCGGCGGACCTAACCTTCGCCATCGTCCCTATCTCGGGGCGACCCGGAGTCGGTCGATGTCATCGAGCGCTTTCCACCCATCGGACGGGGAGAATCCCCGCCGTGACGCCAGCCTCGGGGGAGGCGCCAGCCTGCTGGATCGGGGGGTCGGAGCGCTGTTCGACGCCTTCGTGGCGGCCCCTTGGGGGGCCCACACCGGCGACCACCGCCAGACGTTGAAGAGCCTGCGCGTGCTGCGCGCCCGCCGCCCTCTCTACACGCCGGAAGAGCGCGCGCGCCGTGACGCCACGCCCTGGACCCTGGTGCAGGGGATCCTGGCTCCCATCCAGTTCATCGCCTTCGGAATCAGCTTCGTCCTGGTGCTCAGATATCTGTGGACAGGTGAAGGCGCGGCCGCCGCGACCGTCTCGATCCTGATCAAGACGGGCCTGCTCTACCTCATCATGGTGACCGGCGCGGTGTGGGAGAAGGTCGTCTTCGGACGCTACCTGTTCGCCCCGGCCTTCTTCTGGGAAGACGTCTTCTCCATGCTCGTGCTGGCCCTTCACACCGCCTATCTGGCGGCGGTGCTGGCCGGATGGGGCACGCCGGCCGAGCAGATGGCGATCGCTCTGGCCGCCTACGCCGCCTATGTCGTCAACGCCTTCCAGTTCGTCTGGAAGCTGCGTCAGGCCCGGCTCGAGGGCGACCGCACGGCGCAATCGCCCCCGCAGGCCATGCCCGCATGAGCGCCCCGGCAGCCCTCCTCGATCGCTCCCCCGCGTCGGGGGGCTGCGCCGAATCCCCGGTCCTGCGCGAACGCGGCCAGCGCGAGGTCTTCTGCGGCCTGACGGGCATCGTCTGGCTGCACCGCAAGATGCAGGACGCCTTCTTCCTGGTCGTCGGCTCGCGTACCTGCGCCCACCTGATCCAGTCGGCCGCCGGCGTCATGATCTTCGCCGAGCCGCGCTTCGGCACGGCCATCATGGAGGAGAAGGACCTCGCCGGCCTGACCGACGCCAATGAGGAGCTGGACCGCGTCGTCGGCCGCCTGCTGGAGCGCCGGCCGGACATCAAGCTGCTGTTCCTCGTCGGCTCCTGCCCGTCGGAGGTCATCAAGCTGGACCTCAGCCGCGCCGCCGGTCGCCTGAACGCCATCCATGCCCCGCGTACCCGGGTCCTGAACTATTCCGGCAGCGGCATCGAGACGACCTTCACGCAAGGGGAAGACGCCTGCCTGGCCGCCCTGGTCCCGCAGATGCCGACGCTGTCGGCCGCCGATCCGGCCCGACTGCTGATCGTGGGCGCCCTGCCCGACGTGGTCGAGGACCAGTTCCGCCGCCTGTTCGCCCAGATGGGCATCGAACGCGTCGACGCCCTGCCCGCCCGCCGCATCGAGGACCTGCCGGGCGTGGGGCCGAACACCCGCTTCCTGCTGGCCCAGCCCTTCCTCGGCGATACCGCCCGCGCGCTGGAGGACCGGGGCGCGCAGCGTCTGGAAGCCCTCTTCCCCTTCGGCGCCGAAGGCACGACCGACTGGCTGCACGCCGCCGCCAAATCGTTCGGCGTGGACGAGATGCTGTTCCGCTCCGTCGTCGCCCCCGGCCGCGAACGCGCCGCCCGCGCGCTGGAGAAGATCCGCCCGGCGCTGGATGGCAAGTCGATCTTCTTTTTCCCCGACAGCCAGCTGGAGATCCCGCTGGCGCGGTTCCTGTCGCGCGAGCTCGGCATGGTCCCGCTCGAGGTCGGCACGCCCTATCTGCATCGCCCGCACCTGGCGCGCGAGCTGCCGCTCCTGCCCTCGACCACGACGCTCAGCGAAGGCCAGGACGTGGATCGCCAGCTGGACCGTTGCCGCGCCGCCCGACCCGACCTGTCGGTCTGCGGCCTGGGCCTGGCCAATCCGCTGGAAATGGAGGGGCTGACGACCAAGTGGTCGATCGAGCTGGTCTTCTCGCCGGTCCACGGCTTCGACCAGGCCGCCGACCTCGCCGAGCTGTTCGCCCGCCCGATGAACCGCAAGGGCCGGCTGTCGCCGCAGATCCGGGGAGCCGCCTGATGCAGCTCACCGTCTGGACCTATGAAGGCCCGCCCCACGTCGGGGCCATGCGCATCGCCACGGCGATGTCCGGCCTGCACTATGTCCTGCACGCGCCTCAAGGCGACACCTACGCCGACCTGCTGTTCACGATGATCGAGCGGCGCGGCGCCCGTCCGCCGGTGACCTACACCACCTTCCAGGCGCGCGACCTGGGCACCGACACGGCCGAGCTGTTCAAGACGGCGGTCGTCGACGCCCACGCCCGCTTCCAGCCCCAGGCCATGATCGTCGGGGCGTCGTGCACCGCCGAGCTGATCCAGGACGACCCCGCCGGGATGGCGCTGGCCATCGGCCTGCCGATCCCGGTCATCCCGCTGGAGCTGCCCAGCTATCAGAAGAAGGAAAACTGGGGCGCGGCCGAAACCTTCCGCCAGCTGGTCCGCCATCTGGCCACGCCGGTCGAGCGCGCGCCGCTGGAAGGTCGCAAGCCCGTCTGCAACATCCTGGGCCCCACGGCGCTCGGCTTCCGCCACCGCGACGACGTGGTCGAGATCACCCGCCTGCTGGAACGGATGGGCGTTCAGATCAACGTCACCGCGCCGCTCGGCGCGACGCCCGCCGCCATCGCCCGCCTGGGCGCCGCCGACTTCAACGTGGTCCTCTATCCCGAGATCGCCGGAGAGGCCGCCCGCCAGCTCGAGAAGCAATGCGGTCAGCCGTTCACCAAGACGGTCCCCCTCGGCTACGGCGCGACCATCGACTTCGTCCATGAGGTCCGCGCGCTCGCCGGCCTCGACCCCGCGCCGGTTCTGGACGGTGTTCCGTCGCGGATGCCGTGGTGGTCGCGCTCGGTCGATTCGACCTACCTGACCGGCAAGCGCGTCTTCGTCTTCGGCGACGCCACCCACGCCATCGCCGCCGCCCGCGTGGCCTCCGAGGAACTCGGCTTCGAGGTCGTCGGCCTGGGCTGCTACAATCGCGAGTTCGCCCGCGAAGTCCGCGCCGCCGCAACTGAGCTGGGCCTCACCGCCCTCATCACCGACGACTACCTCGAGGTCGAGGAGGCCATCGCCGCGCTGCAGCCCGAACTGGTGCTGGGCTCGCAGATGGAGCGACACATCGCCAAGCGGCTGCGCATCCCCTGCGCGGTCATCTCGGCCCCTTTCCACGTCCAGGATCACCCGGCCCGCTTCTCGCCCCAGATGGGGTTCGAGGGCGCCAACGTCCTGTTCGACACCTGGGTGCATCCGCTGGTCATGGGGCTGGAGGAGCACCTGCTCCACATGTTCCGCGACGACTTCGAGTTCAGCGACGAGGCCGGCGCCTCGCACCTCGGCGGACACGGCGCGGGCGCGGCCAGGCCAGCCGAGGAGATCGCCTCGACCGAGGTCGCGGCTGTCACCTCCGACATCGCCTGGTCGGCTGACGCCGAGGCCGAGCTGAAGAAGATCCCCTTCTTCGTCCGCGGCAAGGCTCGCAAGAACACAGAACGCTTCGCCGCAGAGCACGGCCTGGCGACCATAGGCCTGGAGACGCTGTACGATGCGAAATCGCATTACAGCCGATAGCCGGGAGGGCCCGGCGGCCATGACGCCCGAGGTGCGCGTCTGCGTCGTCACGCTCGACAACCATCTGGCGGGCGCGATGGCGGTCGCCGAGCAGCGCCTGCGCGCCGACGTCCCCGGCCTGACCATCGCGCTCCACGCCGCGTCCGACTGGGGCAGCGACGACGGGGCGCTTCAGGCCTGCCTCGCCGACATTGAGCGCGCCGACATCGTCGTCGCCTCCATGCTGTTCGTGGACGACCACATCCAGCGCGTCCTGCCCGCCCTTCGCGCGCGGGCCGAACGCTGCGACGCCATGGTGTGCATGATGTCGGCCGCCGAGGTCGTGCGCCTGACCCGCATGGGCCCCTATCGCATGGACGGCTCCGACAAGGGGCCGCTGGCCTTGTTGAAGAAGCTGCGCGGCAAGTCCACGGCCGGAGCCCCTCCCGGCGCCCAGCAGATGGCCATGCTGCGCCGCCTGCCCAAAATCCTCGCCTTCATCCCCGGCACGGCCCAGGACGTCCGGGCCTACTTCCTGACGTTGCAGTACTGGCTGGCCGGCTCGACCGAGAACATGGTCGGCATGGTCCGCTGGCTGATCGACCGCTACGCCGACGGCGAGCGCCGCATCTACCGCAATGCGCTCAAGGCCGCCCCCCCGATCGAGTATCCCGAGATCGGCGTCTACCACCCCGACATGGCCGGCCGCATGGCTGACAGCGCCTCCGCCCTGCCGGCCCGCGACCAAAGCGCCGGCACGGTCGGCGTGATCGTGCTGCGTTCCTACGTCCTGGCCGACGACGCAGCCCACTACGACGGCGTCATCCGCGCCTTTGAGGCCAAGGGCGTCCGCGTCATCCCCGCCTTCGCCAACGGGCTCGACGCCCGCCCGGCGATGGACAAGCTGTTCCTCAAGGACGGCCGCCCGGCGGTTGACGCCATCGTCAACCTGACCGGCTTCTCGCTCGTCGGCGGTCCCGCCTACAACGACTCCGCCTCCGCCGCCGAGACGCTCGCGGGCTTCGACGTGCCCTACGTCGCCGCCCATCCTCTGGAGTTCCAGAGCTTCCAGCAGTGGAGCGCGGGCGATCGCGGCCTCCTCCCGCTCGAAGCCACCATGATGGTCGCCATCCCCGAGCTGGACGGCGGCGTCGCCCCGACCCTGTTCGGCGGCCGCACCGACGGATCGGGCCAGCCCTGCGCCGGCTGCCGCCGCCACTGCACCTTCCCCGGCGCCGACGCCCGCGCCATGGTCGCCTGCCCCGAGCGCGCGGAGATGCTGGCCGCCCGCGTCTCTAGGATGATCGCGCTCGCCCGCGCCGACCGGGCCGAGCGCCGGATCGCCGCGGTCCTGTTCAACTTCCCGCCCAACGCCGGCGCGGCCGGCACCGCCGCCCAGCTGTCGGTGTGGGAGAGCCTGTATCGCACCCTCATCCGCCTCTCGGCCGAGGGCTATACCGTCGAGGTCCCCGCCAGCGTCGAGGCGCTCCGCGACCGTCTGCTGGACGGCAACGCCGCCCGGCTCGGCACGGATGGAAACGTCCACGTCCGCATTCCGGCCGAGGACCACGTCCGCCGCGAGACCTGGCTGAAGGACATCGAGGCTGTCTGGGGTCCCGCCCCCGGCAAGTCCCTGACGAACGGCTCGGATCTGTTCGTGCTCGGCGCCCGCTTCGGCAACGTCTTCGTCGGCCTGCAGCCGCCCTTCGGCATCGAGGGCGACCCGATGCGGCTGATGTTCGAGGGCGGCTTCGCCCCCACCCACGCCTTCACCGCCTTCTACCGCTGGATCCGCGAGGACTTCGGCGCTCACGCCGTGCTCCACTTCGGCACCCACGGGGCGCTCGAGTTCATGCCCGGCAAGCAGACCGGCCTGTCGGAGGCCTGCTGGCCCGACCGCCTGATCGGCGAACTGCCAAACCTGTATCTCTATGCCGCCAACAACCCGTCGGAGGGCATGATCGCCAAGCGGCGCTCGAACGCGACGCTGGTGTCCTACGTCACGCCGCCGATCTCCGACGCCGGCCTCTACAAGGGCCTGCTGGACCTCAAGGCCCTGACCGACCGCTGGCGCGGGACCGACGCGGAAGCCGCCGCCGAACGCGGCCAACTGGTCCCCATGATCGAGGAGCAGGCGCACATCCTGAACCTCGACCTGATCGACGGCTCCGACGACGCACGCATCGAGGCCCTGATCGCCACGCTCCAGGAGCTGGAGCAGACCCTGATCCCCAACGGCCTGCATGTCCTGGGTCAAGCCTTCGACCCCGCCGAGCGCGTCGACCTTCTGCTGGCCGTCGCCAAGGGCCGCGAAGGCCCCCAGCCCGGCCGCGACGCCGTCCAGGCCCTCGTCGACGGCGCCGACGCCCGCACGGCGCTCGGCATCAGCGGCCTGACCTCGGACGCGGCCAACCTCGACCTGTTCCGCCACCTGCATGCCACCAATCTGGCGCTCTCGACCAATCCCGAGATGGACGCCCTGATCGCCGCGCTGGACGGCGGCTATGTGCGGCCCTCGCCCGGCGGCGACCTGATCCGCACGCCCGAAATGTTGCCGACGGGCCGCAACATCCACGGCTTCGATCCCTTCCGCATCCCGAGCGCCTACGCCGTCGCCGACGGTCGCCGCCAGGCCGAGCGCCTCTTGGAACGCCACCGTCAGGAGACGGGCGCCCTGCCCGAGAGCCTCGCCATCGTGCTGTGGGGCACTGACAATCTGAAGTCCGAGGGCGGGCCGATCGCCCAGGCGCTGGCGCTGATGGGCGCGCGCCCCCGCTTCGACGGCTACGGCCGCCTGACCGGCGCCGAGCTGATCCCGCTGGAGGAGCTGGGCCGCCCGCGCATCGACGTCATCGCCACCGTCTCGGGCATCTTCCGCGACCTGCTGCCGCTCCAGATGAAGATGCTGGCCGACGCTGCCTTCCTCGCGGCGACCGCCGACGAACCCATCGAGCAGAACTTCGTGCGCAAGCGCGCCCTGGAGCATCAGGGCCGCCTCGGCTGCGACCTCGAAACCGCCAGCCTTCGCGTCTTCTCCAACGCCGAGGGAGCCTACGGCGCCTCGGTCAATAGCCTGGTCGACTCGGGCGCCTGGACCGAGGAGGGCGAGCTCGCCGACGCCTTCGAGAGCCGCAAGGGCTTCGCCTATGGCCGCGACGGCAAGCCGATGAAACAGCCGGCGCTCCTGACCAGCGCGCTCGCCGGCATCGACCTGGCTTATCAGAATCTCGACTCGGTCGACCTCGGGGTCACCACCATCGACCACTACGTCGACACCCTGGGCGGCGTGGCCAAGTCGGCCGAACGCGCACGCGGCAAGGCCTCGCCCGTCTACATCGGCGACCAGACGCAGGGCGAAGGCAAGGTCCGGACGCTCGCCGAACAGGTCACCCTGGAAAGCCGCACCCGCGTCCTGAACCCGCGCTGGTTCGAGGGTCAGCTGAAGCACGGCTCCGAGGGCGTCCGCGCCATCGAGGCCCAGGTGACGAACACCTTGGGGTGGTCCGCCACGACCGGCGACGTCCAGCCCTGGGTCTATCAGGAAATCAGCGAGACCTTCGTGCTCGACGCCGCCATGCGCGAGCGGCTGGCGACCCTCAATCCCAAGGCCTCGGCCCGCATGGCCAACCGCCTGCTGGAGGCTTCGGACCGCGCCTACTGGGCGCCCGACGCCGCCACCCTCCAGGCCCTGCGCGACGCGGCCGACGAACTCGAAGACCGCCTCGAAGGGCTCACGCCCGCCGCGGCGGCTTAAGGACGACACCGATGACCATGACCCTCGACATGCCCCAGACCCTCAAGCGCCGTCCGCCGATCGACGGCGAGGGCTCGGTCCAGGTCAAGATGGACGCCCCGCTGAACATCGGCACGGCCAAGGTCTTCGCCGTCTATGGCAAGGGCGGCATCGGCAAGTCGACCACCAGCTCCAACCTGTCCGCCGCCTTCAGCCTGCTGGGCAAGCGGGTGCTCCAGATCGGCTGCGATCCCAAACACGACTCGACCTTCACCCTGACCAAGCGCCTGGTCCCCACCGTCATCGACGTGCTGGAGACGGTGAACTTCCACTCCGAGGAGCTGCGCCCCGAGGACTATGTCTACGAGGGCTTCAACGGCGTGCGCTGCGTCGAGGCGGGCGGACCGCCGGCCGGCACCGGCTGCGGCGGCTATGTCGTCGGCCAGACGGTCAAGCTGCTGAAGGAACACCACCTGCTGGAAGACACCGACGTGGTGATCTTCGACGTCCTGGGCGACGTCGTCTGCGGCGGGTTCGCGGCCCCCTTGCAGCACGCGGAGCGGGCGCTGGTCGTCACCGCCAACGACTTCGACTCCATCTTCGCGATGAACCGCATCGTCGCGGCCATCAAGGCCAAGTCCAAGAACTACGAGGTGCGTCTGGGCGGCATCATCGCCAACCGCAGCGCCAACACCGACGAGATCGACCGCTTCAACGACGCGATCGGCCTGAAGCGCATCGCCCACTTCCGCGACCTGGACGAAATTCGTCGCTCGCGCCTGAAGAAGTCGGTCGTGTTCGAGATGGACGGCTCCGACGAACTGGAGGCCGCCAAGGCCGAATACATCCGTCTGGCCCAGTCGCTGTGGGACGGCATGGAGGCCATCGAGGCCGCGCCCATGCGCGACCGCGACATCTTCGAGTTCCTGGGGTTCGATCAGTGACCGCCACCCTCGAAACGCGCACCTCCGCGACCTGGGAACAGTATCGCGGCCGGCTCGAGACCTACTTCGACCGCACCGCGCTGGACGCCTGGGCCCAGCTGACCAGTGACGCCCCGGTGTCGAAGATCCGCGCCACGGTGCGGGCCGGCCGCGACGAGATGCGCGGCGTCCTTCTGAACTGCATGCCCGCCGATCTGACGGGCCTGCGCATCCTCGACGCCGGCTGCGGCACCGGGGCGCTCGCCGTCGAGGCCGCCCGGCGCGGCGCGAACGTCGTGGCCATCGACGTCTCGGCCAGCCTGGTCGACATCGCTCGCGAGCGCGCACCGACCGACCTGGCGGGCTCCATCGACTGGCGCGCCGGCGACATGATGAGCCCGGACCTGGGCGACTTCGATCACATCGTGGCGATGGACAGCCTGATCCACTATCCGACCGACGACATCGTCGCCGGGCTGGCGGCCCTGTCGCAGCGGACCCGCGGCTCGATCGTCTTCACCGTCACCCCGCGCACGCCGGCCCTGATGCTGATGCTGACCATGGGCAAGCTGTTCCCGCGCGCGGACCGCGCCCCGGCCATCGTCCCGGCCAAGCTGGACGCGCTGGCCGCCCGCCTCTCGGCCCTGCCCGGCGTTTCGGTGGGCCGCACCCGCCGGGTTCAGGGCGGCTTCTATACGTCCCAGGCATTGGAGCTCGTGCGCCGATGACCGACCTGCGGCAGAGAGCGGACGCCAACCGGGCCGCCTTCGCGCGCCTGATGCGCGCCTGCCTGCCGTTCGCCGACGCCGCCACGACCGAGCTGCCGCTGTCGCGCCTTCTGCGCCTGTCGCTGTTCCAGGTCTCGGTCGGCATGGTCACCGTGCTCCTGACCGGCACGCTCAACCGCGTCCTGATCGTGGAGCTGAACGTCCCGGCGGTGCTGGTGGCGACCATGGTCGCCCTGCCCTTCCTGTTCGCCCCCTTCCGCGCCCTGATCGGCCATCGGTCGGACACCCACCGCTCTCACCTCGGCTGGCGGCGCGGGCCCTACATCTGGTTCGGCACCCTGCTGCAGTTCGGGGGCCTCGCCATCATGCCTTTCGCCCTTCTGATCTCGGGCGGCCAGGGCGTTGGAGCGGTCTGGATCGGCCATGTCGCGGCGATGGTCGCCTTCCTGCTCACCGGCGCGGGCATCCACACCACCCAGACGGCGGGCCTGGCGCTCGCCAACGACCTGGCGCCCGAGCACGCCCGGCCGCGCGTGGTGGCGCTGCTCTACGTCATGCTCTTGGTCGGCATGCTGATCGCGGGCGTCGCCATGGGCCTGATCCTCATGGACTTCCAGGCCGTGAAGCTGGTCGGCGTGGTCCAGGGCGCGGCCATGGTCGCCGTCGTCCTCAACATGACCGCCCTGTGGAAGCAGGAGGCGCAGGATCTGGCGCTCACCGCCCCGTCCCAGCCCCGCCCGCCGTTCAAGGACAGCTGGGCCCAGTTCATCGCCGGCGGCCGCTCGGGCCGGCTCTTGGTCGCCACCGGCCTCGGCGCCGCCGCCTTCTCCATGCAGGACGTGCTGCTGGAACCCTACGGCGGCCAGATCCTCGGCCTCTCGGTCGGCCAGACCACGGGCCTGACCGCGCTCTGGGCGCTCGGCACCCTGATCGGTCTCGGCTGGTCCGCGCGTCGCCTGAACCAGGGCGGAGAGCCGCACCGCATGGCCGGCCACGGCCTCGTCATCGGCGTTCTCGCCTTCGCCGCCGTCATCTGCGCCGGCCCCTTCGCCTCAGCTCCTCTGTTCTGCATTGGCGTGACCGGCATCGGTCTGGGAGGCGGGCTCTTCTCCGTCGGGACCCTGACCTCGGCGATGGCTCTGGCCCGCGACGGTCGCTCCGGCATCGCGCTCGGCGCCTGGGGCGCGGTCCAGGCGACGGCCGTCGGCCTCGCCGTCCTGACCGGGGGCGCGCTGCGCGACCTCGTCTCCGCCCTGTCCTCGTCCGGCCTGCTCGGCCCGGCGATGAGCCAGCCCTTCACCGCCTACGGTGTCGTCTACCACCTGGAGATCGGCCTCCTGTTCGCCGCCCTGGTCGCCATCGGGCCGCTCGCCCGCTACGCGCCCGCCGCTTCGCCTCAGTCGCTTACCCCTCAACGGTTCGGCCTCGCCGATCTGCCCGCCTGATCCTGGTTCGCAAAGGAGCCTGACATGGAAAACAGTCCCTTCCTCTTCGGCGATTTCGACGCCGCCGAACTCTGCCTGATGCTGTTCTGGCTCTTCTTCGCCGGACTGATCGTCTATCTCCGCCGCGAGGATCGCCGCGAAGGCTATCCGCTGGAGAACGACGTCACCGGCCAGCACGAGCCGCTGGGCGGCCTGCTCTTCACCGCCAAGCCCAAGACCTTCCTGCTCCCGCACGGCCACGGCACCCGCGTCCTGCCGCGTCCGGAGAACCGCGACACCCGCCCGATCGCCGCGCGCCGCAGCGCCCCGACCGACGGTTCGCCTCTGGAGCCCACGGGCAATCCCCTGCTGGATGGCGTCGGCCCCGGCGGCTACGCCGAGCGTCCGAACTATGCCGACCTGACGCTGGAAGGCCTGCCGCGCATCGTGCCGCTCCGGGTCGCCTCGGACTTCCACGTCTCGCGTGAGGACACCGATCCGCGCGGTCTGGCGGTCTTGGGCTGCGACGGCAAGAAGGGCGGCGAGGTCTCCGACATCTGGGTCGACCGCTCCGAACAGCTGATCCGCTACCTCGAGGTCGCTGTCGGCACCCGCAAGGTGCTGCTGCCCATGACCATGGCCATCGTCGACGGCCCGGCCCGCGCAATCAAGGTGCGCGCCATCACCGGCGCCCAGTTCGCCGATGTTCCTGGCACCGCCAGCCCCGACCAGGTCACCCTGCTCGAGGAAGAGAAGATCGTCGGCTACTACGGCGGCGGTCACCTCTACGCCACGCGCGACCGCCAGGAGCCCTGGCTGTGAGCCGCCCCGCCGGCATCTCCGCCGCCGTCGGCCAGGAGCACGAGGGTGAGCCCGTCCGCGGGCTTCCCGGCCGGCTCCCCGAGGGCGAGCACATCCTGTGGCAGGGCGAGCCCGACTGGCGCGTCCTGGCCCGCACCGCCATGCGCGCCCACTGGGTGGCGATCTATTTCGGCGTCCTCGCCGCCTGGAACCTGCTCAACGGCCTGGTGCAGGGCTCAGGCCTCGCCTCCACCCTGACCTCGGTCGGCTGGACGGTCGCGGTCGGCGCCGTCGCCGTGGGCCTCCTGGTCGGATACGCCGTCCTGGTCGCCCGCACCACGGTCTACACCCTGACCAACAAGCGCTTCGTCCTGCGCCACGGCGTGGCCCTGTCGAAGTGCTTCAACATCCCCTACCGCACCGTCGGCGCGGCGGCGGTGAAGGTCGATTCCAGGGGCTTCGGCGACATTCCGCTCAGCCTCGCCGACGGCGCCCGGATCGCCTATCCGCACCTGTGGCCCCACGTCCGGCCGTTCACCATCCTGAACCCCCAGCCGATGATGCGGGCCCTGCCCGAGGTCGCCTCGGTCGCCGAACGCCTGAGCCTGCAGCTCCAGCTCGCCGCCAACGCCGCCGACAAGCCCTTCGTGGCCGAGCCGGTGCGCGCGCCGGTGCGCTCCTCGCGCCCCGCCCCGTCAGACGGCCAGCCCGCCGCCGCCTGAGGATCAAGGAACCCAGCCATGTCCAACCTCGACGAACAGCCCTTCCCCCGAGCGCCCCTGATCGCCGCCATCCTGGTGGTCGGGCTGACGGTGGCCGGCGTCGGGGCGACGCGGCTGGGCCTGATCTCGCCGGGCGTCGCCGAGGCCTCGAACGCCACCCCCGTCACCGCCGCCGACATGCGCTTTGCCGACATGGACGACGGCGGCGTTCTGGTGACCGTCATCGATGACGGCGAGCGGATCATCCCGCCCGCGACCGGCGGCTTCGTCCGCGGCGTGCTGCGCGGACTGGTCCGCGACCGCCGCGCGCAAGGGTTGGGCTCCGAACAGCCCTTCCGCGTCACCGAGTGGTCGGACGGCAAGGTGACGATCCAGGACCTGGCCACCGGCCGGATCGTCAAGCTGGACGCCTTCGGCCCCACCAACCGCCAGGCCTTCCTCGACCTGATGACACCGCACCCCCACAACACTTTGGCGGAGACCGCCGCATGAGCCGTCGTTTCGACACCGGCTGCACGATCGAGGTCGAGCACTCCGACGAGAACCTCTGCGCCCACGTCGCGCTGGACGGCGATCCCGTCATCGGCCCCGGCGACGCGGTCCAGGTGCACGGCGAGCCGATCCACGTCGCCTTCGGCGAACGCCGCACCTTCCGCCGCACGGCCACCGTGACCCGCGCCACCTGGCTGGAACGCACCTTCACCCGCCTGACGTCGGCGGTGGAGTTCGGCGAACTCTACGACGTCAGCTTCACGCCCCGGAGGACCCTGTGACCGCCGTTCCCTTCGACCAGTATGAAGAAACCCCCGACCTGACCGAACTGCGCCGCGAGGCGGCCCGGCAAAAGGTCAACTCGGACAGCTCCCTGAAGCTGGCGACCCAGGACACCGTCCTGTCGCCGCGCTTCTACACCACCGACTTCGCCGCTCTGGACCGCATCGACGTCACCCCCGTCCGGGCCCAGTGGGACGCCCTGATGGCCGAGTTCGCCGAGGACCGGAACAAGGACCATTTCAAGCGCGACGCGGCGTTCGACGGCGTGATCGAGAGCCTGCCCGAGGACCTGAGGAAGGAGTTCACCGACTTCCTGGTCTCGTCCCTGACGTCGGAGTTCTCCGGCTGCGTGCTCTACGCCGAGATCGCCAAGCGGGTTCAGAACCCCGACATCCGCGCCCTGTTCAAATACATGAGCCGCGACGAGAGCCGCCACGCCGGCTTCATCAACGACACGCTGAAGGACGCCAAGATCGGCGTGGACCTGAGCTTCCTGACCAAGGTCAAGAAGTACACCCACTTCAAGCCCAAGTTCATCTTCTACGCCGTCTATCTGTCGGAGAAGATCGGCTACGCCCGCTACATCGCCATCTATCGGCACCTGCAGGCCAACCCGGACCGCCGCTTCCACCCGATCTTCAAGTGGTTCGAACAGTGGTGCAACGACGAGTTCAAGCACGGCGAGGCCTTCGCCCTGCTCATGCGCAACGACCCCAAGCTGCTCAGCGGCGGAAACGTCTGGTGGATCCGCTTCTTCCTGCTGTCAGTCTACGCGACCATGTACGTCCGCGATCACATGCGGCCGGCCTTCCACAAGGCGCTCGGCGTCGACATCACCGACTACGACTACGAGGTCTTCCGCATCTGCACGGAGATCTCCAAGCAGGTCTATCCGGTCTCGCTGCGCACAGATGAGCCGAAGTTCCGCCAGGGCATGGAGCGCCTGCGCCAGACCTCGGACGCCCTGGGCGACGCCAAGGCCGAAGGCGGCTTCGTCGCCGGCCTCCAGCGCCTCGGCCTGACGCTGAAGGCTGGGGCGACCTTCCTCGGCCTCCTGCTGCTGCCAGTCGATCGCCATCCGCTGCCCGCCGACGTCCGCATGGAGCCGCGCTGGTAGCCATGGACGCGGTTCAGCCCCTCATCGTCGCCGCCGGCCTGTGGTGGGCCTCCACGGGGCTGATCCTGTGGCTGGTCCGCCGCGACGCCGCCAGCTTCGGCGTCTCGCTGATGCTGGGCGCGATCGTGGCCGCTGCGGCCATGCTGGGGCTGTGGATGTCGGCCGACGACACCAGCGCGAATGGCGCCTACGTGGCCTTCGGCGCCGCGCTGGCCGTCTGGGGCTGGCATGAGATGGGCTTTCTGATGGGCAAGCTGACCGGCCCCCGCCGCACGCCCTGCCCGCCCGAGGCCGCCGGCTGGCGCCGCTTCGCCGTTTCCACCGAGACCGTGATCCATCACGAGATCGCGCTCGCCCTGACCGCCCTGCTGTTCGTCGCCCTGACCTGGGGCCAGCCCAATCAGGTCGGGACCCTGACCTTCCTGCTCCTGTTCGGCATGCGGCTGTCGACCAAGCTCAACATCTTCCTCGGCGTGCCCAATCCGCCGTCCGGCCTCCTGCCCAAGGGCCTGGCCTATCTGGGCAGCTACTTCCGCCGCGCCCGTTTCAACGCCCTGTTCCCGGTCTCGCTGGCCGCCTCCATCATCGTGACCATCCTGCTGGCCGAGGCCGCGTTGCTGAGCTCAGGCGGCGCCCGCACCGGCTACGTCCTGATGCTGTCGCTGGCGGCGCTGGGCCTGCTCGAACACGGCTTTCTCATGCTTCCGGCCACCCGCCGCCGCCCCGCGCCCGAGAGCGCCCTGTGGGCCTGGGCGCTCGGCCGCGACGCCAAACCGACCCAGGTCGCCCTCGCCGAGGCCGACCAATGACAAGAACCGCCACCGGGGGGACCGGCATGAACTACGAGACCTTCTTCCAGACCGAGCTGCAGTCGCTGCGCGACGCCGGCAACTACCGCGTCTTCGCCGAGCTGGAGCGCAAACGCGGCGCCTTCCCCCGCGCCGTCAAGCACGGCGACGGCCCCGACGAGGTCACCGTCTGGTGCTCCAACGACTATCTCGGCATGGGCCAGTCCGCCCATGTGCTCAAGGCCATGCACGAGGCGCTGGACAGCTGCGGCGCCGGCGCCGGCGGCACGCGCAACATCTCGGGCACCAACCACCACCACGTCCTGCTGGAACGCGAGCTCGCCGACCTGCACGGCAAGGAAGCGGCGCTTCTGTTCACCTCCGGCTATGTCTCCAACTGGGCGGCGCTGGGCACGCTCGCGGCCCGACTGCCGAACTGCGTGGTCCTGTCCGACGCCCAGAACCACGCCTCCATGATCGAGGGCATCCGCCACAGCCGGGCCGAGCGGCAGATCTTCCGCCACAACGATCCGGAGCACCTGAACCAGCTCCTGTCCGCGATCGACCCCTCGCGGCCCAAGCTGGTCGCCTTCGAGAGCGTCTATTCCATGGACGGCGACATCGGCCCGATCCGCGAGATCGTGGAGGTGTCCGAGGCCCATGGCGCCATGACCTATCTGGACGAGGTCCACGGCGTCGGCCTGTATGGACCGCGCGGGGCGGGCGTGGCCGAGCGCGAAGGCCTAATGGACCGCATCACCGTCATCGAGGGCACGCTGGGCAAGGCGTTCGGCGTCATGGGCGGCTACATCGCCGCCTCGACCGCCCTGTGCGACTGGGTCCGCAGCTATGCCTCGGGCTTCATCTTCACCACGGCGCTTCCGCCCGCCGTCGCCGCCGGCGCCTGCGCCAGCGTGCGGCACCTGAAGTCATCGGAGATGGAGCGCGCCCGGCATCAGGACCGCGTCGCCCGGGTCCGCTGGCGTCTGGATCTCGCGGGCATTCCGCACATGGCCAACGACAGCCACATCATCCCGGTGATGGTCGGCGACCCGCACAAGTGCAAGATGATCTCTGACTGGCTGATGGAGCATCACGGCATCTATGTGCAGCCCATCAACTACCCCACCGTGCCCAAGGGCACCGAGCGGCTGCGCATCACCCCGTCGCCTGTCCACACCGACGAAGACATCGAACGCCTGATCGACGCCCTGTCCGAAATCTGGAGCCACTGCGCGCTGGCGAGAACATCCGTCGCGGCCTGAGTTCCCTTCTCCCCTTGCGGGAGAAGGTGGCCGAGCGCAGCGAGGTCGGATGAGGGGTGACAGGCGATGGCGCCGGTGAGCCATCGATCGGCCCGCGCATTTCTCTGACCGAGTTTCACCCCTCATCCGGCGCTCCGGGCCACCTTCTCCCGCAAGGGGAGAAGGAACACTCCCGATCACCCAACCGTGACGGCTCCCGCGCTAGCCGTGCCGCGCCCTCGCGCCTAGGTTCCCGGTAACGAAGCCCTGCGCCCTGCGTATCTAGACCGAAGAGAATCACCACCGCCGTCCACCGCCTTCCGGAGCCCACGATGTCCAGCATTCCCGTCTCCCCGCGCGCCGCCGCCCCCGCCGTCCGCCGCATCACCGGACGCGACCTCGACTGGGCCTTGGCCGAGGGGTGGAAGGACTTCAACGCCAAGCGCGGCGACATCCTGGTGCTCGCGGTTCTTTATCCGGTGCTGGGCCTGCTCGCGGCCGCCATCGCGCTCAATGACCGGCTGCTCCCCGTCTTCTTCCCTCTGGTGGCCGGCCTGTCGGTCATGGGGCCCGCCGTGGCCGCCGGTTTCTATGAGATCGCCCGGCGGCGCGACCTCGGCATCTCCTCCAGCTATCGCCACTTCTTCGATCCGCTCAACGGCCGCAGCCGCACGCCGCTGGTCGTCCTGACCCTGATGTCGCTGGTCTTCTTCGCCGCCTGGATCGGCGCGGCCTGGCTGATCTACGAGGCGACGTTGGCCCGCGTCGGCCCCATGACCATCGCCGGCGGCTTCGAGCAGCTGTTCTCCACGCCCGAAGGCTGGACCATGGTTCTGGTCGGCAATGCGGTCGGCGCTGTGTTCGCCGTCCTGACCGTCTTCCTGACGCTGGTGTCCTTCCCGATGGTGGTGGACAAGCCGGTCGACGCGGGCACCGCCGTCGGCACCTCGATCCGCGCTGTCGGCGCAAACCTGCCCACCGTCGCCTCCTGGGGCATACGGGTCGCCGTCTTGCTGGTGCTCGGCGCGCTTCCGCTGTTCGTCGGCCTCGCAGTCGTCCTGCCGGTCCTCGGCTACGCCACCTGGCACCTCTACACCCGCCTGGTCGAGCGTTAAGCCCGCACTCAGGCGGCGAGGCTCCGCGAGCCGAGCGGTAGCGCCACCTAGATCGGCATCCGCATGATTTCCTGGTACGCCTGGATCACCTGATCCCGCACCGCGATCACCGTCTCCAGCGACGCCTCGGCGGAGGCCACCGCCGTCACCACGTCGATCATCGAGCCCTGGCCTTGGACGGTCTGGACCATCTGGGTCTCGGCCGCCCGCGTGGCCTGGGTCATGTCGGTCATGGCGTTCTGGACCAGCTGCGAGAACTCCCCGCCGCCGGCTTCCGCCACCGCCGCGCCCGCGGTCGCCCCGCCTGTCCCTTGCGCCGCCGCATAGGCGCGCGCCGCCATCAACGGATTCATCTAGGGCTCTCCGTCAGCGCTTGAGGATGTCGAGGGTGCGGCTGGCCATCGTCCGCGCCGTCTCGATGACGTTCAGATTGGCCTCATAGGCGCGCTGCGCCTCGCGCATGTCCATGGCCTCGATCAGGGTGTCGACGTTGGGCCGCAGCACATAGCCGTCGGCGTCCGCCGCTGGATGGCTCGGGTCGTACTCGCGCCGGAACTCGCGCTGATCGGGGCGCACCTCGGCCAGGGACACGCCCATGGCCCCGTCGATCCGCCGCGCCTCGAACACCGGCACCTGACGACGGTAGGGCTCCCCGCCCGCTGTCCGGGCGGTCGATTCCGCGTTGGCGATGTTCTCGGCGATGATGCGCATGCGCGACTGCTGGGCCGTGAGGGCCGAGGCCGCCACCTGCATGGCGCTGTTGCGCTGATTGCCGCCCCGGCCGTTGATCGGATCAGGCATGGATCATCTCCCTCAGCGGCCCATTCTCAGCGACCGGGCGGCTTGGCCGCCAGGCGCAGCATGGCCATCGACTTCTGGTACAGGCCGATCGCCGCATCGTAGGCCATGCGGCTCTCGGCCATCTTCAGCATCTGCTCCTCGACCACCACCGCATTGCCGTCGAGCGTCGTCTCCGAATCGGGCGCAGCCTGCGAGGTGAAGCGCGCCACCGGCGCTCCATTCGGCCCGCCCACCGGCATGTGCCCCGCCCGCGTCTGCGCCATCTGCAACGGCCCGCCCTCGCGCAGGGCGGCGGCGAAATCGGTGGGGGCCTTCAGATCCCGGCCGACGTAGCCGGGCGTATCGGAGTTGGCGACGTTCTGGGCGATCAGCCGCTGACGCTCGTCGAGCCACGTCAGGCGGCCTCGGATCTGGCCCAGCAGCGGCAGGTCGGCGACGCCCACGGTCGTCTCCTCATCATCAGGTGGGAGGAAAATGCCGGGTGCGTGGTTAACGAGGCCTTATCTAAACGCGGCGTTAACCGAGTTCCTTAAGGCTTGGGTCAGTCTTTGGGGCCGGCCTCCCGCATGAACTTCCTCGACCTGTTGCGCGCCCTGTTCGGCCTGGCCTTCACGCTCGGCCTGATCGGCCTCGCCGCCTGGGCCGCGCGCCGCTACGCCCCCCAGCTGATGGCCCGCCTGAACGCCGAGCGCGGCGAACGGCGCATGACGGTGGTCGAGACCCTGGTGCTGGATCCCGCCCGCCGCCTGGTTCTCGTGAAAATCGACGACGAGGAGCGCGTCCTCCTGCTCGGCGAGGGCAAGGAGCTCATCGAGCCCAAGGGGGCAGGGAAGTGAGGGGCGAGGCGCACGCTCCTCTCCCTCCCCGGCACGGGGAGGGTGGTCGAAGCGAAGCGGAGACCGGGTGGGGGCGGCCGAGCGACCCGAACTCCGACGTTTCCTATGCATCATCCGGCCGCCCCCACCCGGTCGCTTCGCGACCTGCCCTCCCCCGCCGGGGGAGGGAGAACGCGCTCTTCGTGATCCCCACCCGCGCCGAGCTGCTGCGCGCGCTGAAGCTCTCGGCGCTCGCCACCCTGATCTGCCTCGCCTGGCCGATCGCCGCCTTCGCCCAGGACGCGGCGGCGGCCGCCGCATCGGGCTCAGCCATCAACATCGACCTCGGCACCGGCGCCGGCCTGACCGAGCGCGTGGTCCAGCTCGTCGGCCTGATGACCGTCCTGTCGCTGGCGCCGTCCATCGTCATCATGACCACCAGCTTCGTGCGGATCGTGGTGGTGCTGTCGCTGCTGCGCACCGCGCTGGGCATGCAGCAGTCGCCGCCGAACGCGGTTCTGGTGTCGCTGGCCCTGTTCCTCAGCGCCATCGTCATGGCCCCGACGTGGCAGGACGCCTATGATTCGGGCATCCGCCCCCTGATGGATCAGGAGATGGAACTGCCCCAGGCGTTCGATCTGGCGTCGGAACCTGTGAAAGATTTCATGCTGGCCCAGGTGGAGCCGGAGGACCTCGCCCTCTTCACCCGCCTGAGCAATCTGGAGACGGCGACGGCGCCCTCCGACCTGCCGCTCCGGGTCATCATCCCGAGCTTCATGATCAGCGAGCTGAAGCGCGCCTTCGTGATCGGATTTCTCCTTTTCGTTCCGTTTCTTGTGATCGATCTGGTGGTCGCCAGCGTGCTCATGTCCATGGGCATGATGATGCTCCCGCCGGTGGTCATTTCGCTGCCGTTCAAGCTCATCTTCTTCGTCTTGGTGGACGGCTGGAGACTGGTCGCGGGCAGCCTCGTCGAGAGCTTCCGGCAGGCCTCGGGGACCGGCTAGAGCCCGCCCTCAAAGGGTTTGCCGGGCTTTGCCGCTTGCATTGTCGGTTGAAAGCGGCGTTGATCCCTCCGTCGTCGCCCTGGGAATCAGGGCGAGCTATTTCGGGAAACGACCCACAATGACCACTCAAGCTGAACTCATCGCCGCCGTCGCCAAGGATGCCGGTGTCTCGCAGGCCGACGCCGGCCGCGTTCTGGACGCCATCGTCAAGAACATCCACAAGTCGCTGATCGGCGGCGGCGACGTCCGCATCTCGAACCTGGGCGTGTTCGACACCGCCGCCCGCGCCGCCCGCGAAGGCCGCAACCCCGCCACCGGCGCAACCATCAAGATCGCCGCGTCGAAGGCCGTGCGCTTCCGCGTGTCCAAGCCGCTGAAGGACGCGGTCAACAAGTAAGACGTTTCAGCCGGCCGCGGGTCTCGCGGCCGCTGGCGCTTGAGCCTGAGCACGGGCGGGGGTCGCAGGGCGGCTCCCGCCCGTCGCTTGTGTGGCGCCTGTCCGCTCCCGCAGCTGCTGCTTCATCTGGGCGACCCAGCCGGTGAAGGTGTCCGCCGACGCCGTCAGCCCGGCGAAGTCCTGGGCCCGCGCCGGCCCGGCCATCCCGTCCAGTCCGTCCAGAGCGATCCGCATCGCCGCCGGCGACCGCGCATTGGCCGTGAACGGCGCATAGTTCCGCGACAGCCGCGCCAGCGCCCCGCCGTCCCGCGCGAGCGAATACCCCACGCCCGCCCGGATCACCCGGCTCTCCTCGTCCGGCGTCAGGGGCCGCGCCGTATCGGTGTGCCGCTCGCCCAGCCGCGCCTCGTACAGAGCCGCCGCCCCGGCCCAGTTCTCCTGCTTCCAGAAGATGTCCGCGCGCACCCCGTTGGCCTCCGCCGAGCGGTCGTCACCCAGCACCTCTAGCGCATGATCGTAGCGCCCCAGCTCCATCAGCGCCCGCGCCTCCAGCGCCCGCCGCTCGGCGTTCAGCGCGCTGGGCAACAGCGTGGTCCGTGAGTTCCAGATGGCCTGCAGCGCCGGCTCCGGCTGGCGATCCATCAGCAGCACCGTCGCCAGCGTCGTCGCCACCTGCGCCTTCGCCACCCCCTCCAGCCGGTTCTCGACCTGATAGCGCAACAGCTCCGCCGCCTGGTCCAGCAGATCCACGTCCACCAGCCGCCGCGCCAGGCGCCGCACCATCTCGTCCCCGTCCGCCCCCACCGGCGTCAGGTCGCGGAAATCATAGAACAGCGCCAGCGCCTGCACCGGCTGCAACCCGTCCGCCGCGCCGTCCAGGAACAGCGCCTTGAACGCATTGGACAGATCCAGCTGCAGCTCGGCCGCGCCCGGCAGGTCGGCCAGCCGGTTGCCCGCCCGCTTCAGCGTGTCCATCGCCTCGCGGTACCGCCCCTGCGACAGATAGAGCTCCCCCAGCGTCCGGATCACCGCCAGCTCGGTCGCGTCGCCTCGCCAGCGCCACTTCAGCTGCTCCAGCTGGCCGGCGGCGGCGTCCGCCGTCATCGTCCCCTTGGCCATCTCGATCTTGATGACGCCGAGTTTCGCCGGCGTCGCGATGCCGTCCAGCGGCGCCCGCGCGATGGCCTTGTAGACCGCCAGCGCCCGATCCGACTGCCCGTCGATCTCGAAAAGCCGCGCCTGCACCAGCCGCGCCGTCAGCTGATCCGCCGCCGGAGCGTCCTGCGAGAAGCTGTAGGCCAGAAGCGCCCGCGCCGCGTTCAGGTCTCCGGTCTCCAACGCCGCCATCGCATGCGCCGCTCCGAACCGCGCCCGCCACGCCGCCGGGAACTGGTCGATGGCCGCCGCCCCGGCCGCGAACGCCTGTCGCGCGCCTGCCCAGTCGCCTTGCTCGGCCGCGATCCAGCCCTGCCAGACCCTGGCCGAAGGATCCCCCGCCAGAGGCCCCGCGCCGAAATCCAGCGCCGCCTCCTCGATCCGCCCGATCGAGGCCCGCGCGATGCCGCGCAGCCCCCTCAGTTCCGGCTCGCCCTGCAACGACGGCGTCTGGGCGAACATGGCGTTGACCACGCCGACCGCCTCATAGCCCAGCCCCGACCCCACCAGGAACCGCACATAGGCCGACCGCGCGGCGATCGGCGCGCGCGGATCGTCCGACGCCGCGATGGATTCCTCCGCCGCCGCGTCCTGCAGCCGCCGGTGCCGCGCCGAGAAGCCCTCCTCGCCAACGCCCGCCCAGTCGGCCAGGACCAGCGCCGGAAAGTCCGCCTTCCTCGGCGTCTCGGCCTCGGCGGGGGCCGCCGCCTCCAGCCCCATCGACGGCGGCGACAGGGTCAGGCCGCCGGGCCGGCCCAGCGTCACCAGATCGCCCTCGGCCCGGATCGTCAGGTCGTCGGTCGGCGTCTCGACCGCCAGCCCGTGCGCCGTCGGCAGCAGGGTCAGATCCACCGTCTGGCGCCGGTCCCCGAACCCCTTGCCGGGGGCCCGCGCCGTCACCGCCGCGAACCGGTCCCCGACCATCGGGTCGGTCAGCCACACCGTCTTGGTCGCTCCGGCCATGGTGGCGACCAGCGCGGTCGCGCCGGCGTCGTCACGCGCGACCGACACGCCCGATCCCCCGCCGCTCGGCCCGCCGATGGTGACGCTCCAAGACGCGCCCTGACCGTTTGCCGTGACCGCCAGCCCCTCCGGCGCGGCGATCCTCACGGCTGTGTAGTCCGGCCCCACGGCCCATCGCGCGTCGGACGCCATGCCCAGTTCGCGCGCCCGGCTCATGTCCATGCGGGCGGCGGTGTCGAACACCACCCACACCGCCTCGCCGCGCCGGAACACCGCCGCCCCGACGGGCGCGGCCCAGCCGAAGGTCAGGATTACGCGGTCCTGCGCCGTCGTCGCTGTCACCGGCACGGCGCCCCCCGCCGGAACCGCGCTGGCGCTCTCCGTTGGCGCGGCAGCGGTCGGGTACAGATTCAGGAAGACCGCACCGTCCGCCGTGCCCGAGCGGGCGTCCGCCCCTTCGGCCAGGGTCACCACGATCTCGGTGGCGTCCATCGCCGCGCGCGTCTGGACCCCCGTCACGCCGGGCGGCGGATCGACCTTCAGACGGCTGACGTCCGGCGCCGCCGTCGTGCCGATACGGACAATGACGGTCTGGCCCTCTCGCCGAATGCGGGCGCGGCTGCCGACGACCCCGGCGAACTCTACCCGGGTGAAGCCCTCGTTGGCGCCTATGCGGATCGTCACCGGATCCAGAGCGGCCTGCCGGGCCTCCTGCGCCAGCACCGGCGCCACGCCAGTCAGCACCGGCGCGAGCGCGATCGTCCCCACGACGCCCAGCGCCGTCGAGGTCCGTCCTATCGCGGTCCTGGATCGCGCGCGGGCCATGTCGCCCCTGAATCGCTGAAACGCCCTTTCAGCGCGGTTAACGGGGTGTGACCGAACGCCTCTTGATGCGTTGGCTCCAAAGGCCGACAGGAGCCCCCATGTCCGACAACCCGCCCGCCGAATGGCCCCGCCTGTCGACGCTGTCGACGGGCCTGCGCTGCCGCTGCCCGCGTTGCGGCAAGGGACCTCTGCTGAAGGGTCTGCTCACCATCCGCGACGCCTGCCCCGTCTGCGGCCTCGACTACGGCTTCGCGGAGCCCGCCGACGGTCCAGCCTTCTTCGCCATGAGCGCGATCGGCGTGGTTGGCATGATCGCCTTCATGGCATTCGAGTTCACGGTTCGCCCTCCCATTTGGGTGCACTTCGCCGTGACCTTCCCCCTGATCGCGCTCGCCTGCGTGCTGTGCTTGCGCCCCTTCAAGGGCTGGCTCGTCTCCGAGCAATACGTCCACAAGGCCGCCCCGCCCGAATGGGAAAGCACCGGCAGCCACGGAAGCTGAGAGCGGCATGAAAAAAGCCCGGCGGAAGGCTCCGCCGGGCTTTTCCGTAGATGTTCGCGCGCCCGACTAGTGCGCCACGCCCTTCCAGATGCGGCGGTAGCTTGCGTAGGTCAGGCCGGCGAAGATGGCCAGGAAGGCCAGCACGCCGATGCCCGTCTGCTTACGCTCGATGGCCTTGGGCTCGGACGCCCAGGCGATGAAGGCGGCGACGTCCTTGGACATCTGGTCGACCGAAGCCGTGGTGCCGTCGTCATAGGTCACCTGGCCGTCGATCAGCGGCGGCGGCATGGCGATGAAGCCGCCCGGCGGAACCTTCTCCGGATCGCCGTCCCAGAAAGGCGTCATGTCGCCCTGCATATAGGGGTTGTAGTACTGGCCCGGCGCGATGCGCAGACCGGCCGGAGCCTCCTCATAGCCCGAGAGGAGCGAGTAGATGTAGTTGGCGCCGTCGTGGCGGGCCTTGGCCATGACCGACAGGTCGGGCGGATAGGCCCCGCCGTTCGCCGCCGCGCCCGCCGTGCGGTTCGGCCAGGGGTTGGGGAAGCGGTCGGCTGGGATGCCCGGACGCATGATGGGCTCGCCGGTCTCGGTGTCGATGTCGGCGATCTGGGCCTCGGCCGCGATGGCGCGGACGAAGCGGTTCTGCGCCGCGTTCTCGGCCTCGGGGTCGTAGAACGGCCCGCCACGCTCGCCGAGCGTGCGGAAGCTGAGCAGATCCATCGAGTGGCAGGCGGCGCAGACCTCGCGATAGACCTTGTAACCGCGCTGCAGCTGGTTCTGGTCGAAGGTCCCAAACGGGCCCTCGAAGGAGAAGCCGGCGTGGCGCGGGTGCTTGGCCCCGCCCTCGGCGGCCAGCGCGGGGCTGGCCATGGCGGCGACGATGGCGACGGCCGCCGCGATCTTACGGATAGAGAGGCTCATCGGGATCAGCCCTTCTTCTCAGGCGAGGCAGGCGCGGCGGCGGTCATGGCGTCGGGGCCTTTCAGCACCGGCTCCGAAATGGACGCGGGGATCTTCAGCGGGGTCTCCTTCAAGCCGAGGTACGGCAGGATCACCACGAAGAAGGCGAAGTAGTAGAGCGTCGAGAGACGCGTCAGCCACAGGTAGGAGTTCAGCTCGCCGTCAAAGAGGACGAAGCTGGGCATGCCCGGGACCACCTGGGCGTCAGGCAGCTGGGCGCCGCAGAGGCCGAGGATGAAGGCGTTCACGACGAAGATCGCATAGAAAATCTTGGCCGTCGGGCGGTAGCGCATGGAGCGCACCTTGGACGTGTCCAGCCAGGGCAGGACGAACAGCACGCCGATGGCCGCAAACATGGCGACCACGCCGCCGAACTTGTCCGGCACGGCCCGCAGGATGGCGTAGAACGGCAGCAGGTACCATTCCGGCACGATGTGCGGCGGGGTCTGCAGCGGGTTGGCCTGGATGTAGTTGTCGGCGTGACCCAAGGCGTTCGGCATGAAGAAGACGAACACCGAGAACATGATCAGGAACAGGATCAGGGCGAAGCCGTCCTTGACCGTGTAGTAGGGGTGGAAGGGCACGGTGTCCTTGGCGACCCGGTCCTTGGGGATCAGGATGCCGACGGGGTTGTTTTGACCCGCCGTGTGCAGCGCCCACAGGTGCAGCACCACCACCCCAAAGATCACGAACGGCAGCAGATAGTGCAGCGAGAAGAAGCGGTTCAGCGTGGCGTTGTCGATCGCCGGGCCGCCGCGCAGCCAGATCAGGATCGGCTCGCCGATCAGGGGGATGGCCCCGATCAGGTTGGTGATGACCTCGGCGCCCCAATAGGACATCTGGCCCCACGGCAGGACGTAGCCCAGGAAGGCCGTGGCGATCATCAGGAAGAAGATCACGCAGCCCAGGATCCAGATCATCTCGCGCGGCGCCTTGTACGAGCCGTAGTAGAGGCCGCGCAGCATGTGGATGTAGACCGCGATGAAGAACATCGAGGCCCCGTTCGAGTGGACGTACCGGATCAGCCAGCCGCCGTTCACGTCACGCATGATGCGCTCGACCGAGGCGAAGGCCATCTCGGTGTTCGGCTGATAGTGCATCGCCAGGAAGATGCCGGTGGCGATCTGGATCACTAGGCAGAGCGTCAGGATGGCGCCGAAGGTGTACCAGTAGTTCAGGTTCTTGGGCGTCGGCAGCGACAGATAGTCCGCGCCGAAACGCACGATCGGAAGACGGGTGTCGAGCCACTTCTCGATACCGGTCTTGGGGACGTAGGTGGATTCGTGTCCGCTCATCGTTCTTTGCCTCAGCCGATCCGGATGGTGGAGCCGGCGGTGTATTCATACTCCGGCACGACCAGGTTCAGGGGCGCCGGGCCTTTGCGGATGCGGCCGGACGCGTCGTAGTGCGAGCCGTGGCAGGGGCAGAACCAGCCGCCGTAGTCACCGGTGCCGAAGGTGGGGATGCAGCCCAGGTGCGTGCAGTTGCCGAGCACGACCAGAGTAGCCTGATGGCCTTCCTTGACGCGCGCGCTGTCAGGCTCGGGCGGGCTGCCGACGGCGCCCTCGGCGTTGACGCGCTGCAGCTCGGCGGCGGTGCGGTTGCGGATGAACACCGGCTTGCCCTGCCAGGTGATGACGATCTGCTGACCCTCGGCGACCTTGGAGGTGTCGAACTCCACCGTCGACAGCGCGAGCGTGTCGGCCGCCGGATTCATCGAGTTGATCAGCGGCCACGCCGCCATCACGCCCGCGCCCACGGCCGCAGCGCCCGCGGCGATGTGGATGAAGTCTCGGCGGGTGGCTTCGCCTTCCGGCGCCCCGTCTGGATGCACGACCGATTCGGCCACGGCTCACCTTTCCAAAAACTGCGACGGCGGGCGCCCATGTCGGACCCCGCGCGCGAGTGCGTTCCTATAGCGCGATGTGGGATGCAAGGCCCGACCCGGCTTTGCGGCGCATCGCCGCAAGATTTCGATGCTTCGTGAGAAGCGGTCTCAATCCGGACCGCGACAGGACCCCATCCCGCGCTTATGACGGGCCTTAGAATGCGTCTCGCCCTTTTTCAACCGGCCATCCCGCAGAACGTCGGCGCCTGCATCCGCCTGTCCGCCTGCTTCGCGGTGGAGTTGCATGTCATCGAGCCGACGGGCTTCGCCTTCGACGACCGGGCGATGAAGCGGGCGGCCCTGGATTACGGGCCGCTGTCGCACATGACGCGTCATGCGGACTGGGCGGCATTTCAGGCGGCGCGGGGGTCGGGGCGACTGGTGCTGTTCACGACGAAGGGGGCGACGCCGCTGACGGAGTTCGCCTTCGAACCGGACGACGTCCTGCTGTTCGGCTCGGAGCCGTCGGGCGCGCCCGACTTCGTGCATGAGGCGGCCGACGAGCGGCTCGTGATCCCGCTCGAACCCGGCGCCCGCTCACTGAACCTCGCCGTCAGTGCGGGTATCGGCCTGTTCGAGGCGCTGAGGCAGACGCGCCTCTAGCCTCAGTCTAGGAACACGCTGTCGTCCGGTCCGACGCCCGGATACTGGATGAACATCAGGGTGCAGCCGCCCTCTGGCGCCACGTGAGGTCCGTGCCAGACGCCGGGGCCGTGGATCAGGAAGGAGCCGGCCGGTAGCGGCGTGCCGTCGTTGATCATCATCCCTTCGACCACATGCACCGCCTCCATGGCACGGGGGTGGAAGTGACGCTTCAGCACCGCGCCCGGCGCCATCTTCAGCAGGGCGATGAAGGGGGCGCGAGTGGTGTCCACGTTCGGGAAGGCCGCCCGGGTGTCGCCGGAGAAGCCGGGAATGGTGAAGGGCTGGAAGACGATGTCCTCCGGCTTCAGCACAATATCCGGGACGGCGCTGGGCGCCGCGAGCAGGTCGGCGGCCAGTTCGCGGGCGGCGTCCTCGACCGCCTTGCGGCTGGCGGCCGAGACGCCGGTGATCTCCGGGTGCTGGTGGATCAGGCCGTGGCGCAAACGGAGCGTGACCGGGACGCCGGCAGCCCGCGCCTTCTCGGCGAAGGCCTCGCCGTCGGAGCGGGCGGGGTCGAACTCGGACGGATAGATGTAGAGCGGCGGCAAACCCGTCGGATCGGCCAGCCCCGGCGAGACGGCGGGGTCGGCGTGCGTCTCCGGATCGGGCGCGTAGAGGCTCCAGAGATAGGCGAACTCGGCCGCCGTCCGGCCCGCGCCTTCGGCGAAGGTGCGGTAGGTCTCGCCCGAGGTGGTGGCGTCCAGCGCGGGCGACATGACCCAGACGGCGCGGGGCGTGACCGCCTCTCCTCTCAGCGCCAGGGCGGCCGTGACGGCGTGGGCCGCCCCGGCGCTCTCGCCGCCCAGCACGATGCGGCTGGCGTCGATGTCCAGGGCGCCGGCGTTGGCCGCTGCCCAGCGGAAGACGGACAGCACATCGTCCCGCGCGGCCGGGAACGGGTTCTCGGGCGCCCGCCGGTAATGCAGCGTCAGCACCCGCAGCTTCGACGACGCCGCGATCAGGCGGACGAGGCCGTCGTGGCTCTCCAGATCGCCGACCGCGAAGCCGCCGCCGTGGATGTAGATCAGCAGCGGCCCGCCGTGATCGGCCTCCAGCGGCACATACAGCCTCGCCGGAATCTCGCCCGCGTGTCCGGGGATGGAGAGCGCCTTCCAGGCGACGCCGGGGTCGGGCGGCGGAGCGGACCTGATCAGCTCGGCCTTGTAGCCCGCGCGCAGGTCCTCGATCGTCTGGTTCTCGCGCGCCGGCATGGCCGCGAAGGCCGCGAGGTAGGCGGCGGTCTCGGGTTCGATCGACAGGCGGTCGGCCACGGGCGTCTCCTTCTCCAGGCTTGTTCCCGCCGCATTCAATGGCGAAGCTCGGATTGCGTCTTTCAGATTTCGGCCAGACTTCGCAGGGTTCGCCGTGTCCGCATTCGACGAGCATTTCCAACGCGGGCCCCTGTCCGTTCATCGCCACGAGCGGCGCGGCGGCGGCTCGACGGCCACGCGCATGATCCGGCTGACCAGCCCGGCCCACGCCGTGGTCGATCCGCCGACCGACGAGCTGGTTCTGGGCCTGATGCTGGCGGGCTCGGCGGGCGCGGTCTGGTCTTGGGACGGGGCCCGGGCGAACGTCACCACCTCCCGGCGGCCCGGGACGCTGGGCCTCACTCCGATCGGCGCCCGCGGAACCTTTGAGGTGGATGGGCCGAGCACCATCCTGATCGTGTCCCTGCCCTACTCGGTGCTAGCCGCGCGACTGGCTCCCGACCTGACGGTCCCAAAGGATTTCGGGGCCTTGCACGACGCCTATCAGGATCATCCGATGGCGCGGGCCCTTTGCGGCCGACTCTGGCGCGCGGCCGGGCGGCCGGGGTTCGGGTCGGACATGGCCATCGACGCCTTGTCAGAGAGCTTGTTGACGTGTTTGGCCGAAGCCCCGCTGTCGCCGCCCGCGCCGGGTCTCAGCCCGCGGGAGCGGCAACGGGTCGAGCGCAGGGCGGCCGAGGGTCCGGCGGACGTGCCTGACCTGGCCGAGGCCGTGGCCATGCCGGTCCGGACCTTTCGACGACGCTTCCAGGCCGCCTATGGCCTTTCGCCACAGCGGTGGCTTGCCGCCCGCCGGGTTGCGCGGGCGCAAACGATGCTCAGATCCGCGGACCTGTCGCTAAGCGAGGCGGCGCTGGAGCTCGGCTTCGCGAGCCAGGCCCATTTCACGGAGGCCTTCCGCCGGGCGACCGGCACGACCCCGGCCCGTTTCCGCCGCGAAGCTCGGACCTAGCTCCCGCCCCGCGCCTCGGCAGGATTGAGCTGGATCATCCTTTGGTTCAGCGCCGCCGCGATGGTGACCCACGCCAGATAGGGCAGGACCGGCAGGGCGGCGGCCGGGCGGATCGACCAGAAGACGACGATCACGGCGGCCAACGACAGCCACAGCAGGGCGACATCAATCAGAGCCAGGTCCATCCGTTTCAGACCGAAGAACAGCCAGGACCAGGCCGCGTTGAGGACCAGCGATCCGACGTAGAGCGCCAGCACGTCCGGTCGCGACGCGCCGACCGCCTCCCAGATCATCCAACCGGCCCAGGCGTTCAGCGCGAACAGCAGGCCCCACACCACCGGAAAGGCCCAGTTGGGTGGGGTCCAGGACGGCTTGTTCAGGCTGGCATACCAGGCGCCGGGCTTGAACATTCCGCCGCTGGTCGCGGCGGCCAGATTCAGGCCCGCGAAGACGGCGATGGCGATCCACATGTCGGGGTTCATGGCGAGAGCCTAGCGCATCGCGGCCCCGAAAGCGCGGCCTGTCGGCCGGTCGCGGCGGGGCGTCGCATTCCGCCGACGTGCATTGCCTCGGCGAGCCGGGAGTGATGCTGTCGCGGCCGGGAGGAAGGCCATGATCTACATCGTGATGAACGCCCTGCCGATCGCCATGGCGACGGGGTGCGGACTGGCGGCGGGGTTGCTGGTGCGCTGGGCCCTAGGTCGGATAGGCGGGGGCGGCGCAGGACCGGCGCTGAAGCTCGGCGTCATCGTCGCCATAGTCCTCGCCCAGGCCTGGCTGTGCGCCATCCTTGCCGGCGCGCTGATCCTGGCGCCGTCCGAGGCCGGGGAATGGACGATGGCGATCGGCAGCGCGGTGGTGATCTGGATCGGCTTCGTCGTGCCGGCGACGATCGTGAACCACGCCCAGCGGGGCCTTACGGCGACGGCCATGACGACCGACAGCCTGAGCTGGGTGGCGATCATGGTTGTCCAGGCGGTGGTGCTGAAGTCGATCGGCCTGGTTCCGCCGCCGACCTGATCGCCTACTCCGGCGTCTCGGCGGTTTCGATGGCGGCCAGAGAGGGGCGCTCCGTCGCCTTCGCCCGCGCCACGGCCTCCGTCGCCCGCATGACGCGCAGGACGTTCTCGCCGGCCAGCTTGCGGATATCCGCCTCGCTCCAGCCCTGGGCCATCAAGGCCGCGAGGATGCGCGGATAGGCGTCGACGCCCTCGACGCCGGTCGGCAGGCGCGGCACGCCGTCGAAGTCTCCGCCCAGGCCAACATGATCGATGCCCGCCACGTCCCGCACATGCTGGATGTGCGCCACGACGTCCGCGACGCCTGTCTCGGGCACGGGATTGGCGGCGTCCCAGGCGTCCATACCCGCAGTGACCGCCGCAGGGTCGCCGGGCTCCAACGCCGCCAGCCGGGCCTGTTCGGCGGCGCGCGCGGCGCTCCAGGCGCGGAAGGTCTCATTGATGAAGCCGGGCACGAAGGTGACCATCACCACGCCGCCGTCCTCGGGCATCAGGCGCAGAACGCTGTCGGGCACGTTCCGGGGATGGTCCGTCACGCCCCGCGCCGAGGAGTGGGAGAAGATCACCGGCGCGTCCGATACCCGCATGGCGTCCAGCATGGTCTCCTCCGAGACGTGGCTGAGGTCGACCAGCATCCCCAGCCGGTTCATCTCGCGCACCACCGCCTCGCCGAAGGGCGACAGGCCGCCGTGGCGGGGCGCGTCGGTGGCGCTGTCCGCCCATGACGTGGTGCGCGAATGGGTCAGGGTCATGTAGCGCACGCCCGCCTCGTGGAATTCACGCAGGAGGCCGAGCGAATCGTCGATCGAATATCCGCCCTCAATGCCCATCAGCGAGGCGATCCGGCCCGCCCGGTGGATGCGGACGATGTCGTCGGCGGTGGTGGCCAGCTCAAAGACGTCAGGGTGGGCCGCGACCATGCGGCGGACCACGTCGATCTGCTCGAACGTCGCCTTGGCCGCCTCGACCGGCGGCAGGCTGGCGGGGACGTAGACCGACCAGAACTGGCCGCCGACGCCGCCGGCCCGCAGTCTGGGGATGTCGGTATGCAGGTCGGTGGTGGCGTCCAGATTCGTCCTCAGATCGACGGCGTGAGGATCCGATCCATGCCCCTGGCGCAACGCCCAGGGCAGATCGTTATGGCCATCGATCAGCGGCGTGCGCTCGAGGATGCGCCGGGCGCGAGCTTCGCCCTCCTGCGCGGCGACCGGGAGGGCCAGAGCAAAGGAGCAGACGGCAAGCGTCAGGGCGCGGATCATGGGGCAGCCTCCGGAAGTCGGAAAAGCAGTGTTGCAGTCTGCGAGGGCCGCCGTCACTCCCCCAAACTGAGCCGCCCGATCAGGACGGCCGCTCGCTGAGCTTGGCGGACTAGGCTGTCGAGGTCGGCCCATTCGCCCTCGGCGTGGGCCCCGCCTCCCGCGACGCCGAGGCCGCCGAGCGTGTCGACATCGGCGGCGACGAAGCCGCTGTCGGCCGCGCCGCGCCGGGCGGGATCGAAGGGCGCCATCTCGGGCAGGCCGAGGTCGCGGTTGACCTGGTTCAGCCGCCCCAGCAGCGCCGTGTTGCCGGGCGTCGGCGCCATCGGCGGATAGCCGTCCTCGGCGAAGACCAGGTCGGCCGTGGTGCGCGGCAGGTTCTGGGTCACGATCTCGGCCATGCGGGCGCGGACGCGGGCGTCCTGTTCCGGCGTCAGGGTGCGCAGGTCGCCGCGCGCGATGGCGGTCTCGGCGACGATGTTGGTCTTGCCGGACGCCTCGACGCGGAAGCCGTCGGCGTCGATCTCGGCCGGCGTGCCGCCGGCGATGACGCCGACGTTGTAGGTCAGGTTGGGCTCGGGCAGCTCCCGGCGGAAGGCGTCGAGGATCCGCGCCATCTCATAGATCGCGCCATAGCCTAGGGTGTCGTTGAACACCCCGCTGGAGTGGCCCGTGCGGCCGCCTGTGGTCAGGGTCCAGCTGGAGGAGCTGCGCCGGGCGATGGTGCCGAACTCGGCACCATTCTCGGTGGCCAGGTTCTCGAACTCCAGCGCGTAGTCGGCGGCTCGACCCGCCTCGATCAGGTCGCGCCGGGCGATCTCCAGCGGCGCGCCGGGGCGTTCCTCGTCACCAGTCAGGAAGACGGTGATGTTCGATCCCTCCAGCGTGCCCGCCGCCTGCATGGCGCGCAGGGCCGCGATGATGACGACGACGCCGCCCTTGTCGTCGCCGACGCCGGGGCCGGTCGCGCGCGAGCCGTCACGCACGAATCTCTGAAACGGGCTGTCGGGCTCGAACACCGTGTCGAGGTGGCCGATCAGCAGGATGTTCTTTCCCCCGCCGTCGCGGGTGGCGACGAGATGACCGGCGCGGCCCGTCTCGCTCATGTCGATCCACCGGACATCGAAGCCCAAAGGTTCGAACTCGGCGCGGACCATCTCGGCGGTCGCCCGCACGCCCTCGGCGTTCAGGGTGCCCGAGTTCTGGTTCACGATCCGCTCGAGCAGAGCGATGTGGCGGTCGTGCTCGGCGACGACGGTCGAGACGATGGTCCGCTCGGCCTGGGGCGTCTGGGAGGCGGCGGCCCCGGCGAAGGCGAAGCAGGCGAGAACAGGCAGGAACAGGCGCAACGGCGGACCCCTCGAACAGCGAAGCCCGACGGTGGCCGAGGCGACGGCGCGAGTAAAGCCGGCTCAGTCCTGGGCGTTAGCCGGTGTCACACGCGGCGGGGTCGTCGTCTGGCCGCCCGGAGCGGGCTGACCGACGGCGGGCGTGGCCTGGGCGGTCTGGCGGCAGCCGCGACCCTCGTGCAGTCCGTTCAGGTAGAACCAGCGGTTCTCGACGGCCTGGCGTTCGGCGGCCTCGCGCTCGCGGCGTTCGGCGGTGGCGGCGTCGGCCCCCGCGAACAGCAGGCCCGCGCCAGGGATCAGCATGGCGGCGCCCGACTTGGCCACGCCGACCAAGGAGCCCATGACGCCGCCGCCGGGATCGCCGCCCATGCGTTCGCTGAGCTGGGCCGCCTCGTCGCCGATTTGGACGCAGGTCAGGGCGGCGTCGCCGGCGCGGATGACCTGGATCGGGCCTTCGGCGGCTTGCGTCTGGTCCTGCGCCAGCGTCGGGGCGGCGCTCAGGGCCACGGCGGCCGACAGGGCGGCGGAAAGGATGGGTCTCATGGTCGTCTCCCTCCCCCTGACCGGGCCTGAACGATGCTCGACCGTATCGGGTTTCATGTGGTCGAGGTGACGCCTCGCCCGAAGCGTGGTTCAACACGGCCATGAGTCACGCCCACGCCGCCGCAATCCCCTCGCTCGATGAAAAGAAGGTCGAGACCCGCGCCTGGTTCGAGACCCTGAGGGACCGCATCCATGCGGGGCTGGAAGCGCTGGAGGACGAAGCACCCGCCGATCTGTTCCCGGGCGAGCCCGGCCGCTTCGTGCGCACGCCTTGGACACGGCACGAGGGCGGCGGCGGGGTCATGGGCATGATGCACGGCCGTCTGTTCGAGAAGGTCGGCGTCCACGTCTCGACCGTGCACGGCGAGTTTCCGGCGGACTATGCGAAGAACGTCCCGGGTGCGGAGGAGGACCCGCGCTTTTACGCCACCGGCATCAGCCTGATCTGTCATCCGGTCAGCCCCAAGGTTCCGGCGGTGCACATGAACACCCGCTTCATCGCCACGACGAAGAGCTGGTTCGGCGGCGGGGCGGACCTGACGCCGGTGCTGGACGTGGAGCGCACGCAGGAGGCCCCGGACACGGTCGCCTTCCATGCCGGAATGCGGGCTCCTTGCGACGCCCACGATCCGAGTTGGTACGCCAAGTACAAGCCGTGGTGCGACGAGTACTTCATGCTGCCGCACCGCAACGAGATGCGCGGCATCGGCGGCATCTTCTACGACCACCACGACAGCGGCGACTATGCGAAGGACTTCGCCTTCACGCGCGACGTGGGCATGGCGTTCCTCGAGACCTATTCCGCCATCGTGCGGCGGCGCATGAGCGAGAGCTGGACGCCCGAGGAGCGCGAGGAGCAGCTGATCCGGCGCGGCCGGTATGTCGAGTTCAATCTGCTCTACGACCGGGGCACGACCTTCGGGCTGAAGACCGGCGGCAACGTCGAGTCGATCCTGAGTTCCATGCCGCCGGTGGTGAAGTGGCCCTAGGCTGACCGGCTCAGGCGACCAGGAACCGCTTGATCCAGTCGCCGACCACCGCCCGGTCGTCCTCGGCCTTCAGGGTTTCAACGGCCTGGTTCACGACAGCCTCCTCGATCCGTCCGCGTCGGCCCTCGACCAGGGCGCCGGTGAAGACGCGGCTGAACTCGGGGTGAGGCTGGAAGGAGATGGCGTCGTCGGCCCAGGCGAGGCCGGCGTAGGGGGTGAAGTCGCTGGCGAGAATGACACGGGCGTCCTCGGGCTTCATGACGACCTGGTCCTGATGCGAGGCGGACAGGGCGATCTCCGGGAGCGGCGGCGTCATCCAGGGCTGCGACTCGACCACGCGATAGCGATGCAGGCCGACGCCCCAGCCGCGTTCGGATTTCTCGACCCGCCCGCCCAGCGCCTGGGCCATGGCCTGATGACCGAAGCATACGCCGACCAGGCGGGTGCGGCCGCGCGCATCGCGAATCCAGTCGAGCAGAGGCCGGATCCAGGCGTGGCCCTCGTACACGCCCGCCGCCGAGCCGGTGATGATCGCGCCGTCGAAAGCTGTGGTTTCGGGCAGGTCGCCGGCCTGGACGTCGAAAGGTTGGGTGTCGAAGCCGTCGCCCAGCAGGTCGGCGAACATCGAGGGGTAGTCGCCGTGGGCGGGCTGGAGCGCGGCGGGCGGGCGGCCGGTCTCGAGCACGGCGATGGTCGGCATGGAGGCTCCGCAGGGCTGGGGATGATTGTCGCTCATGTAGGGCGCCCGGCGATGGAATGCGCTAGAGGGCCGGCGTCGGCGCTCCGTCGACCACCAGCCAGGGTCTCGCCATGGACGCCGATGACGCTCCCGTCGTCCTGATCAACGTGTTCAAGGTCCAGCCCGAGAAGCAGGACGAACTGATCGAGCTGCTGGCGGCCCTGACGCGGGCTCAGGTCGGGCTGCCGGGGTTCGTCTCGGCGACGCTGCACCGAGGGCTGAACGGCAAGACGGTGGCCAACCACGCCGTCTGGCGCTCGGTCGAGGACTGGAAGGCGATGACGCGCAACGAGGGCGTAGCCGCCGCCATGGTGCCGATCATGGCCATCGCGACGTTCGAGCCGAACCTCTACGAGGCCGGAGAGGTGATCGGCTAGGCGCGCCAAACCTCGGCCCGCGCGCCCGCGTCGCCGAGGGTGTCGGCCACCCAGCCGCAGATTTCGGTCGCCGCCGCGTCGGTTCCGGCGGGCGGGTTGACGATGACCATGGCGCATCCGTTCATCTTCATCGGATCGGTGAGGTGGCGCAGCCGCGCCTCGGCGACCAGGGTCGGGGCCGATGTGGCGGCGGCCAGTCGGCGCAGGAAACCGTCGAAAGTCTCCAGGTCCTTGAGCGGGGTCCAGACGGCGACCACAGCCTCCGGATCGGCCTTTACGATGGCCTCGGCGGTCTCGGCGGCGCGGAGGTAGTCGTCGGGCCGTTCGAACGGCGGGTCGATCAGGACCAGGGCCTTTCTCGCCTGCCGGGCCTCCGCCCGGACGAGGCCGTAGCCGTCGCCGATCTCGCCGCGCGCGCCGGGGAAGTCGCGCAGGCTTTGGCGCAGAAGGCCGGCGACCTCCTCGCGCAGTTCGAAGCCGACGTAGTGATCGTCAGCGCGCAGGGCTCGGGCGATCAGGACGGGCGAGCCGGGGTAGAAGCGAACCTGGTCGTCCGGGTTCAGCGCCGCGACCTCGGCGGCCAGCGCCTCGATCAACGGCGGTCGCGCCTCGGCCGCCATCAGGCGCGCGACGCCAGCCTGGGCTTCGCGCGAGCGGGTCGCATCGCCGGTCAGGTCGTAGAGCCCCGCCCCGGCGTGGGTGTCGAGCACCATGACCGGCCCCGCCGCTTGCCGCGTCTTCAGCAGCCAGAGCGCCAAGGCGTGCTTGACCAGGTCGGCGAAGTTTCCGGCGTGGAAGCTGTGGCGATAGTTCATGGGGCGGTGGTCCCCCGTCCGGACGACGCGGTCAAGGCGGTGGAACGCGCCGGCGGGTCCGCGCCTTTGACAGCAAACAGGGAGACGCCAATGTCCGACACGCCGCTGGATCGTTCCGAAGAGGTCAAGGACCTGGAGGAAGACGCCGAGACGCTGGAAGAGCGGGCGCGGCGTGACGGCGTCCTGCCGCCCGAGGATACGGACGAAGACGGGGTCGGGCCGCAGACGGGCGTGGTGCCCTGATCATGGCCAGCTCCGAACTGACCGAGAAGCAGCGAACGCCGCCGGCCGCCGTCGCGAAGGAGGCGGAAAAGGGCTTGAAGCTGCGCGAAGAGCATGGCCGAGGCGGCACGGACGTCGGCCGCCGGCGGGCCAATCAGCTCAAAAATCGCGAGCCCGTCAGCGAGCGGGACATCAAGTCCATGTACAGCTACTTCGCGCGCCACCAGGTCGACAAACGCGGAAAGAACTGGGCCGACAAGGACAAGCCTTCAGCGGGCTACATCGCCTGGCTGCTGTGGGGCGGCGAGGCGGGCAAGACTTGGGTCGACGGCCTGCACGCCAAGCTGGAGGCGAAGGACGCCTGATGGCCGACGGCTCCGCGGGCTTCGCTCGGGACGTCGAAGTCCCCGACGGCCTGACCTACTGCAGCGACCAGTTTCCGGGATTGAAGCGGGTCCGTTCCGGCAAGGGTTTCTCCTACCGCGACGCCGAGGGGCGGGTAGTGAAGGACGCCGAGATCCTGGCCCGCATCCGGGCGCTGGCCATCCCGCCAGCCTGGGCCGACGTCTGGATCTGCCCGCAGGCCACCGGCCACATCCAGGCCACCGGCCGGGACGTGAAGGGCCGCAAACAGTACCGCTATCATAACGACTGGTCCGAGCACCGCTCCGGCGGAAAGTTCGATCGGATGCCGGCTTTCGCACGGCGTCTGCCGAAGTTGCGCGAGCGCGTCGAGGCGGATCTGGCCAAGCGCGGGATCAGCCGGGACAAGGTTCTCGCGACGGCGGTGCGTCTGCTGGAGATCACGCTGATCCGGGTCGGCAACGCCCAATACGCCAAGCAGAACCGCAGCTATGGTCTGACGACGCTGCACAAGCGACATCTGGAGGTCGACGGCGCGGGGCTGACCTTCGCCTTCCGCGGCAAGTCTGGGGTCGAGCACAAGGTCAGCGTCCGGGATCGGCGGCTGGCGGCCGTGGTGCGGTCGTTGCGCGAGCTGCGCGGCCAGCAGTTGTTCAAGTATCGCGCGGACGATGGGAGCCTGTGCGCCATCACCTCGGACGATGTGAACGCCTATATCCGCGAGGCGATGGGAGAGGATTTCTCGGCCAAGGATTTCCGCACATGGGCAGGAACCGTCTCGGCGGCGCGGGCGCTGCGCGACATGGAGCCGCCGACATCAGCGACGGATGCGAAGCGCAAGATCACGGTCTGCGTGAAGGCGGTCTCGGGGCTGCTGGGCAATACGCCGACAGTCTGCCGGTCGTCCTATGTCCACCCGACGGTGTTCGAGCTTTATGAGACCGGACGGATCGGCGAGGTGCTGCCCGGGCCTGACGCCAAGGGGTTTGAGGCGGCGCTGATCAAGGCGCTTGGGAGCTGACGCCCGGCCCGGTCCTTCGGCTAGCCCCGGCCCGCCACCAGCGCCTCAACGACGGATGGATCGGCCAGGGTCGAGGTGTCGCCCAGAGCCCCGGTCTCGTTCTCAGCGATCTTTCTCAGGATGCGCCGCATGATCTTGCCGGACCGCGTCTTGGGCAGCCCGGGCGCCCACTGGATCACGTCGGGCGCCGCGATCGGCCCGATCTCCTTCCTCACATGCGCGACCAGTTCGGCGCGCAGGGCCTCGGTGGCCTCCACCCCGGCGTTCAGCGTGACGTAGGCGTAAATCCCTTGTCCCTTGATGTCGTGGGGGAAGCCGACCACCGCCGCTTCGGCGACGTCCGGATGCAGCACCAGCGCGCTCTCCACCTCCGCCGTGCCCATGCGGTGGCCCGAGACGTTGATCACGTCGTCCACCCGCCCGGTGATCCAGTAGTAGCCGTCCTCGTCCCGCCGGCAGCCGTCGCCGGTGAAGTACTTGCCCGGATAGGCGCTGAAATAGGTGTCGAAGAACCGCTGCGGGTCGCCATAGACCGTCCGCATCTGCCCCGGCCAGCTGTCGGTGATCACCAGATTGCCGCTCGTCGCGCCCTCCAGCACCGCGCCCTCGGCGTCGACCAGTTCCAGCTCCACCCCCGGCAACGGCTTGGTCGCCGACCCCGGCTTCAGGTCCGTCGCGCCGGGCAAGGGAGAGACCAGCACCCCGCCCGTCTCCGTCTGCCACCAGGTGTCCACGATCGGCAGCCGGCCCTCGCCGACCACTTCGTGGTACCAGCGCCAGGCCTCCGGATTGATCGGCTCGCCCACCGTCCCGAGCAGCCGCAAGGACGCCCGGCTCGTCGACTTCACCGGCCCGTCGCCCTCGCGCATGAGGGCCCTGAGCGCGGTCGGCGCCGTGTAGAAGATCTCGACCCTGTGCTTGTCCACGACCTCCCAGAACCGGCTGACGGTCGGGTGGTTGGGCACGCCCTCGAACATCAGGGTCGTGCCAGCGTTCGCCAGCGGACCATAGACGACATAGCTGTGCCCCGTCACCCAGCCCACGTCGGCCGTGCACCAGAACACCTCGCCCGGGCGATAGTCGAACACCAGCTCGTGCGTCCACGACGCCCAGAACAGATAGCCGCCCGTGGTGTGCAGCACCCCCTTGGGCTTCCCGGTCGATCCCGAGGTGTAGAGGATGAACAGCGGATCCTCCGCGTTCATCGGCTCGCACGGGCATTCGTCCGAGACCCCGTGCTTCAGCTCGCCATAGCGGAAGTCCCGCCCGCCGGTCATCGGCACGTCGGCGTTGGTGTGGCTGATGACCAACACCGTCTCGACCGCCACCTTCTCCAGCGCCGCGTCGACATTGGCCTTCAGCGGCACCCGCTTGCCGCCCCTCAATCCTTCGTCGGCGGTGATGACCAACTTCGAGCCGCAGTCCTCGATCCGCCCCGCCAGGCTGTCGGGCGAAAACCCGCCGAACACCACCGAATGCACCGCCCCGATCCGCGCGCAGGCCAGCATCGCCACGGCCGCCGCCGGGATCATGGGCAGATAGATCGTGACCCGATCCCCCTTCCTGACCCCCAGCGACTTCAGCACATTGGCCATGCGGCACACCTCGCGGTGCAGCTCGGCATAGGTCAAACCGCCGGACTGATCCGGTTCGTCGCCCTCCCAGAGGATGGCCGTTTGATCGGCCCGCTCGGGCAGGTGCCGGTCCACGCAGTTGAAGCAGACGTTCAGCACCCCGTCGGCGAACCAGCGGATGCGGAAGTCCTCCTTCCGAAACGACACGTCCTTGATCACCGTCGGCGCCGTGATCCAGTCGAGCCGCTTCGCCTGTTCGGCCCAGAAGGCGTCCGGCGTCTCGCGCGCCGCGACCCGCGCCGCCTCGTATGCCCCCCGGTTCATATGGGCGCGCGCCGCCCATTCTGGTTGCACAGGATAGAGGTCGCGGTCGGTCATGGGGCGCTCCTTGACCCCGACCTTAGCGGGCGCGCCCCCGCCGGGCCAAGCCGCACGTCGCGTCCAGACAAGCGGAGCCATTGTCACCGAACAGCGTTAAGCTTGGGCGTTCACCGGAGACCCGCATGACCCCGACCCGTCCGCTCGCCGTCGTCTTGATGGGCGCCCTGTCGCTCGCAGCCTGCAACCGCGAGGCTGCTGAGCCGGCGACGCCCGTGCCGCAAGACCCGCCCGTCGCCGCACCGACCCCGACCGCCCCGGCTATCGGCTACGCCTGCGAGAGCGGCAAGACCGTCCAGGCCCAGTACATCGACACCGAGACCGCCCAGGTCATCTACGACGGCCAGACCTACGCCATGCGCATCGCCGTCTCGGGCAGCGGCGCGCGCTACGTCGGCTCGGGGTTGGAGTGGTGGACGGCCAGCCGTAACGGCCAGGAGGAGGCGACGCTCAGTCGCATCGGCCCCAACGATCAGGTCGGGACCGCCGTGCTGGAACGCTGCAGCCGCCCTTCCGGCAACCCGGACCTGCCGCCGCCCGGCCAGCCGGCTTCGACCGGTGCGGCCGCCGCCCCCTGCCGCACCGCCGACTTGCGCCTGGCGGCCGGACAGGGCGAGGCCGGCGCCGGCAATCGCAGCCAGATCCTGACCCTGACCAACGCGGGCGCCGCGCCCTGCAGCCTGTCGGGTTATCCGGCCGTGTCGCTGCTTGACGCCAACGGACGCCCAGTCTCCGGCATCCGCTCCGACCAGAACCCCGGCACGGCAGAACCGGTCACCCTGGCGGTCGGCGGCCGCGCCTTCTTCGACATCGCCTGGAACGTCGTGCCGAACGAGGCCCAAGGCCAGACGACCTGCCCGACGGCCTCGCGCGTCACCGTCCGCCTGGGATCGGAAACGACCGCTCTCGCCGTTCCTCTGAGCTTGACGCCTTGCGGCGGACGCATTCGGGTCAGCCCGGTGCGCGCCGCCGAGGAGGCCGTCGCGGCGCCAGAGACGGCCTGACGCTTCCAAGCGGTCGGGTAAGGGTCTAGGAGGCGGCGCATGAGCACTGCCGCCTTCCACTCCCGCGTCGCCGCCGAACTGACCGACATCGCCGAACAAGGCCTGGCCAAGCCCGAGCGGGTCATCCAGTCCCGCCAAGGGCCGGTCATCGAGGTCGGCGGGCGTCAGGTCCTGAACTTCTGCGCCAACAACTACCTGGGCCTCGGCGGCGATCAGCGGATCGTCGACGCCGCCAATGCGGCGACGCAACGCTGGGGCGGCGGCACGGCCTCGGTGCGCTTCATCTGCGGCACGCTGGAGATCCACAAGGCGCTGGAACGCGCCATCGCCGACTACCTCGGCTTCGAGGATTCCATCCTGTTCGCCGCCGCCTTCGACGCCAACGGCGGCCTGTTCGAACCTCTGTTCGGACCCGAGGACGCCATCGTCTCCGACAGCCTGAACCACGCCTCAATCATCGACGGCGTCCGGCTCTGCAAGGCCAAGCGGTACCGCTACGCCACCTCCGACATGGCCGATCTGGAGGCTCAGCTGAAGCAGGCCCGGGCGGACGGCGCGCGCGACATCATCATCGCCACCGACGGCGCGTTTTCGATGGACGGCTACATCGCCAAGCTGGACGAAGTCCGCGCCATCGCCGACCGCTACGACGCCCTGATCATGGTCGACGACTGCCACGCCACGGGGTTCCTGGGGCCGCAGGGCCGGGGCTCCTACGCCCACTGCGGGGTCAAGGTCGACTTCGTCACCGGCACCTTCGGCAAGGCCCTGGGCGGCGCCATGGGCGGCTTCATCTGCGCGACCAGGCCCGTGGTCGAACTGCTGAAGCAGCGGGCCCGCCCCTACCTCTTCTCCAACGCGCTCGCCCCGTCGGTCTGCGGCGCCAGCCTGGAGGCCATCCGCATCGCCCAAGGGCCCGAGGGCGACGCCCTGCGGACCCAGCTGTTCGCCAACGCCGAGCGGTTCCGGGGCGCCATGCAGGCGGCGGGCTTCAACCTCCTGCCCGGCCAGCACCCGATCATCCCGGTCATGCTCGGCGACGCCAAACTGGCCCAGGACTTCGCCGCCCGCATGCTGGAGCTCGGCGTCTACGTCATCGGGTTCAGCTTCCCCGTCGTGCCGCGCGGCCAGGCCCGCATCCGCACCCAGATGTCGGCGACGCACACCTTCGAACACATTGATCAAGCGGTCGCGGCGTTCACGACGGCCGGCAAGGAATTGGGAGTCATCGCATGAGCACCACCACCATGAAGGCCCTGGCCAAGATGCGGCCCGAAGTCGGCCTCGACCTGATCGAGGCGCCGGTGCCGACGCCTGGGCCCGAGGACGTCCTGATCAAGGTGCGGCGCGCCGCCGTCTGCGGCACAGACATCCACATCTGGAACTGGGACGAGTGGTCCCAGAAGAACGTGCCCGTCCCCATGATCACGGGCCACGAGTTCAGTGGCGACATCGTCCAGATCGGCAAGGACGTGGATCGTCGCCTGAAGGTCGGCCAGCGCGTCTCGGTCGAGGGCCACGTCATCGACCTTAACTCCGAGGCCGCCCGCGCGGGCCACTTCCACCTCGACCCCGCCACGCGCGGCATCGGCGTAAACCGCCAGGGTGGCTTCGCTGAATACGTGGTCGCCCCGGCGTTCAACGTCATCGAGCTGCCCGAGGACGTGCCGTATGAGATCGGCTCGATCCTCGACCCCTTCGGCAACGCCGTCCACACGGCCCAGCAGTTCGACCTGCTCGGCGAGGACGTGCTGGTCACCGGCGCGGGCCCGATCGGCATGATGGCGGCCGCCGTGGCGCGGCACGCCGGCGCCCGCACCGTGGTGCTCACCGACATCAACGACTTCCGCCTGGAGCTCGCCCAGAAGGTCGCGCCCGGCGTCCGCTGCGTGAACACGACGAAAGAAGACCTGCACGACGTGATGAAGGAGCTGGGCCTCAAGGTCGGCTTCGACGTGGCGCTCGAGATGTCCGGCAGCCCAATCGCCTTCAAACAGTGCGTCGACACCCTGATCATGGGCGGCGGTCTCGCCCTGCTCGGTATTCCATCCAAGCCGATGGAGACCGACTGGGGCGCGATCATCCTCAAGGCCCTGACCATCAAGGGCGTCTACGGCCGCGAGATGTTCACGACCTGGCGCAAGATGCTGGGCCTGCTTAAGGCCGGTCTCGACCTGACGCCGCTCATCACCCACACCCTGCCCTACGATCGCTACCGCGAAGGCTTCGAGGCCATGAAGTCAGGCCAGTCGGGCAAGGTCGTTCTGGACTGGGACAAGGCCGCATAACCCGTGGTCTTGACGCCATACCCGTGATCCCCGACCACCCGGGGGTCATGGGGCCCGCGACTGATTCCCGTCCGCCTGCCGCGCCGGTCGAAGGCCCGCGCGGATGAGCGCCATCGTCGACTTCCTGAAGGGCGCTGGCAACGACGGCGCGGGCCGCAACGTCTTCGAGGTCGTCGCCATGAACGACCGCCAGATCGAGGAGACCCACGACTTCATCCAGTGGCTCTTCCCGCTGGACCAGCCGTCTGGGGCCAACCGCCGCGCGCCCGTCCTGACGCCCGACGACGTCCAGGCCATCCACGCCTCTGGCCTGGCCCAGATCGCGCTCGCCGCCGGCACCGACCGCATGGCCGCCTTCTACCAGTCGAACGGCCACTGGCTGGTCCCCCAGGACCACAACCACCTGCGCATCACCCGCATCATCAAGTCTCTGCGCCTGCTGCGCGGCCCCGGCGAGGCGGCCGAGTTCCGCGACCTGATCCTCAGGCTTGACGACCGCGCCGGCCGCCCGATCAGCGCGGCCAGCCGCTCATTCTGGCAGCAGGCCTAGAGGTCATGAGCCCGCTTTCCGCATGGGCCTGGCCCGACCGCCCTTGGCGGCGGATGAGAGAAGCACGCCGGCTTTCACATCTGAGACACAGAGTCAGAGGTTGAGTTCCTCTCAACCTCTGGTTGCGATCGGTGACGGGATGTGCCCCCTCCCACGAAGGACATGGATCGTGCCCAACGTAGGTCGTCGCTGGACCGTATGGCCGCCACCGTAGGCGGCTGCGAAGACTAGTTGCGCCGAATGTCCGGACCGCTGGCGGAGCGTCGGTCGCCCTGACGGCCCCCACCGTTCGCCACCATGAGCTCAAGCCGGATTTCGATTAGCCGCTGTTCAACGCAGCCGATCATGAAGGCGAAGACCGCCACCGCCAGTCCAGCAGCCATGGCGCCGACCGCGACCCATGGAGTGGTCTCGACGAGCAGCTCCGCAGCGACGACCGTCACCATCAACACCCCCAACATAACGCCTGTGGCGACCGCGCCGCCCTTCTGCAGGGTCGATCGCCGAGGAGCGGCTGAGTTGACCCGGCTCCCGGGCTTTCGCCGGTCGCGTCCTCGGCGTCGTTCCGGGGCGGTCGCCGCCGCCGGTGCGGTAGGATCCTGATCAGCCATGAGCTGGGCTTCTAGCGCCATGGGAGCATTCCTAGTGAATGAGACGGGCGCCGCCCGACCTTGGTCCAACCCCGTCCGGCACCGGCACGTCGCTGGCCCCGTAGTTGGCGTTGATGATCAGCGAGGGAGACCCCTTGAGCTGGATGGATCGGGCGACGATCACCGTCCAGGCGCTGTCGCGAGCGACGTCCGCCTTGCCGTCCACGAGCAACAGAGCCTGGGGCACATAGATGACGCCCAGCAGACGATCGACATTCTCGCTGGTGATGATGAAGTCCTGTGTGTTGTCCCTCGTCGCCGCCATCACCAGACCCGCGTAGGGTCCTGTTTTCCTGCCATCCAGATTCACGAGGGCCCGGTCCTGGAAGTCGAACTTGGAATCCCGATCGAAGAACAGCACGACATCGACCCCCGTCAGTCGCGCGTCCTCCTTCACCTGAAGGTGCCCATTTCGAAACCAGTGTTCGCCCGGTCCCAAAACGAGTTCGGCGTTGCCGGAAATCTGGATGCCGCCGCAGTGAACCCCAGCCGCGAGCCGCACGACCCCCGACGAGACGGCTCGACCTTGGGATGATCCGGAACATGTGCGCCGCTCATCCAAGGCGAGGCTGGCCAAAGGGTCCGGGATATCCGCGGCTCCCGTGCCCGGCGCGGGGCTGATCTGCCCCCGCGCAGAGGTCACCGCCTGCACCATCGCCGCTTCGATGCGCCCCCCTTCGACCAGGATGTCCCGGTTGGAGTGCACCAAGCAGGCTGGCGCGCGTAGACGACTGCTGTCCTTGACGTTGATCACCTTGTCCGCCCGCCCCGAAGTGGCGAGGACGCAAAGCGGCGTCATGCCGACCGAAGTCGCGCGAGAGACCGCCCCGAACTTCCAGCCCCCGGGCGGCAACAGGTTGACGAAGAATGATGGGGCGACAGCGTCCATCCTGACTTGCATGATCTTCTGAGAGCCTTGCTGCACGATCTGGACGGCGGGGGTGATCGAGGGCTTGTTCGCCCACTCGGCTAGGTGGGCCTCGATCATCGCCTCAACGCGAGAGATTGCGGCGTCGTCGCTGATCGCCAGCGCAAGATGAGCCGCACCTGCCAGGGCCGCAGAATCAGCAATGCCCTGGATCCGTGTGCGGTCAGAAACCACACGCTGCAGATCGACTGCCCCGGCGACCAGGAGTGTCAATGCCGGCAGAGCGAGTGCGGTGATGAGGGCCACGTGACCGCGATCGTTGGTCCCGTATCGTCCGAGAAAGCGCAAGAGCGGCATGGTCAGGCAGCCGTCCTGGTCGCCGACGCGCGGCCTAGTCGCAGCGACGCCTCGGCACGCGCGGCTCGAAGGGTGAATCTGATCTGGTAGCCGAGCAGGCGCCAGTTCAGGGGCTTGGTCACGAACCCCGTCGCGCCGGCATCAAACGCGCGGTCGATCGCGCTGACGTCCTCCCGGCCGGTTTCAACGATGACAGGCAGATGGGCGAGGCTGTGGTCCGACCGGATGGAACCGAGCAGATCGAACCCATCCATCCGGGGCATCAGAAGGTCGGTCAGAACCAGATCATAGGTCCGGCGCTGCAGCGCTTCGAGCGCGTCGAGACCGTCAGCCGCAACATCGACTTCAACCGCTGACGTCGACAGATTTACCTGGGCAAACTCCCTTAGAATTGGGTCATCGTCCACGAACAGCAGGCGAGCCTGCTCGTTGAGGACATAGAAGAAAGTCGACATAGGCTTCCTCCGGAGGCCAGCCCGCCTCCTCAGTCCCCCGACTGACGCTCTTGCTTAGATCGCCTGCCATTAACGCAAGGTATAAGGAAGAAGACCTCAGGTTTACGGCTAAGCTTGTTGATTATACTTGCCGATCCGGAGCGTAGATCGCCCGAAAACCAGTCATTGCGCTGATGATCTGGTTTTCTGTCCGGGCGCTGGCGATCTCAGCGCTTAGGGCTCGGCTGTCCCTCGCGGGCAGGCCTGTCTGCAAGCCGAAGGTCAGTCCCAGGCCAAGATCATCCCTGGGGGCGATCGCCGTGCGCGACGAGATCGGGGAGATGCCACCGTCGCGGGGCCATCCGTCGGATAGATGCTACGGCAAGCCCGGGGCGGGGGGCCTGTCGCTGCGAACGGCCAGAGGTCACCGGCGCTTCGCGCGCCGATCGTTGATCTCGATCAATGCAGAGTTCGGTCTCGACGAGTCTTCTTGGCTTGTTGGAGGACCATCATGACCTACGCCCAGATCGCTCTCGCGGTGGATGCTGACGACGCTGTCCAGACGCGCCTGGAGACGTGCCGGGAAATCGCGATCGCCACCCGAGCCGCGGTCATCGGCGTCGCCGCCGCCAGCTCCCCCCCGCCCGCGTTCGGCGCCGAGTCAAGCGGCGGATCTTCAGCGGATCTCATGATCGCTTACCGAGAGGCGGCCGAGTTCGAGCTTATGCAGGCCCACACCGCCTTCACCCTCCACCTTACGGGACCGGACATCGCCTCCCGCTGGGTCTCAGCGCATGGCGACCCGACCGCCTTCTGCATCCGTCAGGCCCGCTTCGCCGATCTGGTGGTGCTGGGCTGTCGAAACGGGCGGACGCCCTATCAAGCGCCGGACCCGGCGGAAGTGCTGATCGCTTCCGGCCGTCCGGTTCTGATGGTTCCGCCGACCTTGTCGCGCAGCCCCGTCGGCGAACACGCCCTGATCGCCTGGCGGGACGGAAAGGAGGCGCGCCGCGCGGTGACAGCCGCCCTTCCGCTGCTGAGACTTTCACGCGGGGTCACCATCGCCGCCATTCGCTCCGGCGATGAGGACCCGCCGTCATTGGATGAGGAGTTGGCCGAGTTGCCGGAATACCTCGCGCGGCACGGTGTGGCCGCCGGCGTGGTTCGCGACCCGCTCATGTGCGCCACGGTCGGTCGGCACCTTCTGCAGGAGGCGGCCGCCCGGGGCTGCGGGCTCATCGTGGCCGGGGGCTACGGGCGCCCGCGCCTGCAGGAGTGGATGCTGGGCGGCGTCACCCGCGACCTGCTTCAGGAAAGCTCCATCAGCCTGCTCATGTCGCACTAGAGACCGAGGGCAACCCATGTCGTATCGCAGCCGAGCCGTTACCGCCGCCGGGATCGCCAGTCTCTTGGGTCTCGCCGCCATTTCTCCCGTCGAGCCGCAAAGGACGCCATCCATCCAGCGGGGCGAGCGGCTAGTGAGCACCCACTGCGCCAGTTGTCACGCGATCGGGCCGTTGGAGGAGAGCCCGCGTCCGGGAGCTCCCCCGTTTCGCACGCTCGGCCAACGCTATCCCGTCCGGGATCTGCAAGAGGCGCTGGCCGAGGGCATCGTCACAGCGCATCCCGCAATGCCGGAGTTCACGTTCTCGGCCGAGGAGACGGCCGACATCATCGCTTACCTCGAAAGCCTGCCGTCGGGCGACGGCGGGCGTCAGCCCTGATCGGGTCCGTCGCCGAGATTGCTCCAGATGGACACGCCCCCAACCACCACCATGAAGGTGGCGAAGACGGCGATGACGACGGCGACGACGGGAAAGGCTTCGGCGGGCATGTAAGAGCTCCTTTGGCGTGGCTCCAAAGAACCGCGGCACGCGGGCCGCTGCATTGATGGAGATCAAAGCTCAGAAAAGGCTGTGCAGACGGCAGACGCCGGCCGCCAAAGCCAGCGCCATGGGTTCGGCGCCCCGCGGCAGCGAAGTCTCCACACGGAAGCAGGTGCACCGCTGCTCACGGGCGCGCCACAGCATCTCGTTCATCAACGCCGAGGCGACAGAGGCCGGCCGGAGCATATCGACGGCGATCAGCTGGATCAGGTGAAACGCGGTGGTCCCGGCGCTCGTCTTCTCCAGGCGATATCGCGCCAGGCCCACGAGCGGACCGCGGCCGCGCCTGGCCACAACGACGGTCTCGTCGGCGCGTGACAGCATATCCCGCCGCCAGTCGTCAGCAGCGATCGAGGGATCGTCGAGGCGCGCGAGGACCAGCGCCGCATCGGCGTCGGCGTCGGCCAGGGGGGTGATCCGAAGGTCCGCCATGGCAGCCTGATGCATCGCCCGGCTCAAGCTCGCCTTGATCTCGATCAATCGCTTGGCGGCGCCTCTAGTGCTGGCCTATCCTGTTGCCGGAGGTCGCGCACACGGATGCTGGAGCTGAAATCCCTGCCCGACGGGTGCGCCGCAAGACGGCGGACCGAGGCCTGCGACCGCTGCGGGGCACGAGCTTACAGCGTCTGCGCCAGCCTCGACGAAAGCGAGCTGGTTCGGCTCGACGCTCTGGCCGAACGCCTAGCGCTCGGCTCCGGGCAGGTCCTGCTCCGCGAAGGCGATCCGGCTCAACATGTGTTCAACGTGACGAGCGGTTCGGTACGAGTTTACAAGCTGCTGCCTGACGGGCGGCGACAGATCACGGGGTTCCTCTACGCGGGTGATTTCCTCGGCTTGGCCACCGGTGAGCGTTACGCCTTCTCGGCCGAAGCGATGGAGCCTGGCTCGGCCTGTCGTTTTCGAAAGTCCGAGTACAGGGCGCTGATACAGGAAACGCCCGCGCTCGAAGCCATTCTTTTGGAGCGCGCCAATCACGAGCTGGCGGCCGCCCAGGCCCAGATGCTGCTTCTGGGGCGCAAGACGGCGCTGGAGCGCGTAGCCTCGTTCCTGCGCGACATGACGACGGCGGACCGCATGCGACCGGCGCAGGAAGGAGTGGTGCGCTTGCCGATGACGCGGGGCGAGATGGCCGACTATCTCGGCCTGACGATTGAAACGGTCAGCCGCGTCATGACCCGGCTCAAGACGGAAAACGTCATCCGCCTGCTATCGCTCAACGAGTTGAGCATCGAGCGGCCCGAACGGCTTTCAGCGCTCGCGGACGGGGAAGCCTAGGCGTCCACTCGCCGCCCTTCCGCGGAGAAAGACGGGGCGACGGCTGCGCCCAGCGTCCACCAACGCTCGCAGATGGACAGGGGCTCAGGGCGGTGGCTGACCAGGATCAGACCCTGTCTCGTCCGGTCCAGCCGGGCTACCAGGCGATCGACCACGCGACGCTCGGTCTCGGCGTCCATCCCCTCCGTAGGCTCATCCAGCACCAGCCAGGGCGCATCGCGCAGATAGGCGCGCGCAAGGGTGAGCCTACGGCGCTCGCCGCCGCTCAGGCGCCTGCCGTCTTGGCCGACTGGCGCGTCTAAACCTAGCGACGCGGCTCGGATCCGGTCAGAAAGATCGGCGTCCTCAAGCGCTCGCCAAAGCGTCTCGTCGTCCGCGTCCGGCGCTGCGAGCCTCAGGTTCTCACGCACAGTGCCGTCCAGAAGGATCACATGCTGAGCCGCATAGGCGAAGCGGGCTCGCAGGCCTGCGTCAGCCGGGACGGCCCCGCGCAGACGCATCAGACGTTCGATCGCCGTCGTCTTGCCGCCGCCCGACGGGCCGGTGATGCCGAGCCGTGCTCCCCGGCCAAGCTCGGGGCCGTCCCAGGCCGGCAGCAACCCATCCGGGGCATCGCTCGCTTGGACATGCGTATCCTGGACGATCCAGGGCGAAAGCCGGACGCGAGCGGCTTCGGCCGCCCCCCGGTCGCGCGCCGCCGCCGTCAGGCCGCCCACCGCCTCCAAACCCATCACCGCCGCCAGCATGGCGAGCGCGGCGAGCGGCAGTTCGGCCCCTTGGACCGTCAGCGCAACAGCGACGACGACCGCTCCCGTGACGGTCATCTGCATCATGCCGAGGCCAGCCGGCGCGACATCCAGCGTCACCTTGAGGGCGTCGTGCCTCTCGGCTCGACGCATCACATCCGCCACCGCCCAGGCTTCAAGGCCGTAGGCCCGGAACTCGGCGGCCGAAGCTTGATGGGCCGCCAGACGGTTCTGGAAGCCGGCCATGGCCGCCAGCCGCTGACGGCCCGAGGGCGCGAGCGCGTGTGATAATCGTTTCGAGGCCGCCAGGCTTGCAAGCACGCCGATCAGGACGACGGCAGCGGCCCACGGACTCGCCAAGGCACCCAGGGTGCTGGCGGCGACGACGCCGGCGCCGGCCGCCCAGGGAACCGAACGACGAATGAAGACAGTCTGGAGCGCGTCGACGTCCTGAATGAAGCGCGACGCCGCCTCGCCGCTGCCCAGGCTCAGGGCGCGCGCCGGCGATCCGGACGCCAGACCGCTGAACAGCCGAGGGCGAAGGCGTGCCAGGGCATGGAGCGCCGCATCGTGGCTCGACACCCGCTCTCCATAGCGCGCCGCCGTGCGCACGATCGCCAGAAGCCTAATCACGGCGCTGGGCAGGAGGACGTTGAAGGCATGGGCGGTCGCCAGTCCTGCCGCGCCCGCCAGGGCCGCTCCCGTAATGAACCAACCCGACAGGCCAAGAAGAATGACCCCTGCACCGCCGACGCCGGCCCCTGAAACGGCCGCCAGCGCCAAACGCCGACGCTGCGTACGCGTCTGTTCCGCGAGGAGGCGATCCAACGGCGTCATGGGCGGCTCACAGGCGAACGGTGCGGTCGGCCAGGGCGGCCACGCGGTCGGAGTGGGTGGCGATCAGAGCGGTCCGACCGTGCGTCAGCGCCTTGAGCACGGGCAGCAGGGCGATCTCGGACGCCGCATCGAGATTGGCCGTGGGTTCGTCGAGGAGGACGAGAGGCGCATCGGACAGCAGAGCCCTGGCGAGCCCCAGGCGGCGGCGTTCTCCGCCGGACAGACCGCCGCCGCGTTCGTCAATCAGGCGCTCGAGATCTCCAGACAGCCCTGCTCTCGCTGCGGCGGCCATGACCTCGCGTTGCGTCGCCTGCGGCCGGACCAGAGCGATGTTGTGCCCCAGCGAGCCGGGCGAGACGAAGGGATGCTGACCCGCCCAGGCCAGGGCCCCGGCCAAGCCGCCATCCTCCGCGAGGGGACGACCGTCGACCGACACCTGGCCGACAGAGAGGGGAGCGAGGCCGAGCAGAAGATGCAGCACGCTGGTCTTGCCCGCGCCGCTGGCGCCCAGAAGCGCCACGGTCTCACCTGGCGCTACGGTCAGACTGAAATCGCGCACCGCCGTCTCTCCGCCCGGATACCGCACCTCAACGGCGTCGAACCACAGGGCGGGGGCGGCTGTGAGACGTCGGCGAGCGCGAGGCGGGGCGTCAGTCGCTAACCGCGCCAGGGTCGGGGCGGCGGCCTCGGCCGCCTGGCGCTCGTGGTAGGCGGCCGCCAGACGACGAATGGGCGCATAGACCTCCGGCGCCATCGCCAACACGAAGAGCGCGCGCGGCAGGTCCAGCGTCTCCGGCACGGAGAACGGCAGTAGGCCGAGCAGCGCGAAACCGCAGTAGACGGCGACGAGGGCGACTGACAGAGCCGCGAAGAACTCCATGATGGCTGACGAGAGAAAGGCGATGCGAAGAACGCCGGACGTCTTCTGCGCCAGCCGCTCGCTGTCCTGCGCCAGGGCCGCCTCGGTCGGCTTCTCTGCCTGAAAGGCGAGGACGACCGGCAGGGCGCGCACGCGGTCTAGATACCGGGAAGCCAGCCGATCCAGCGCGGAGAACTGGCGTCGGCTTTCCTCGCCGGCCGCCACCCCCGCCAGGGCCATGCCCACGCCGAACGGGATCAGGGTCGCCAGCAGGATGGCCGCCGAGATCGGGCTCGCGAGGGCGCAGGCGGCGATGGCGATCAGGGGCGCGACGCTCGCCGCCGCCTTCGCCGTGACGAAGCGGGAGACGTAGCCGTCCAACGTCTCCACCCCCTCGACGCACGGCGTGAGACCCGTCGATGAGCCTGGGGCGGCGGCGAAAAGCCCGGAGACCGTGATGCGTCGGAGCGCCGATTTCATCCGCTGACCCGCCCGGGCCCCGGCCCTGGCCGCCAGCCAGGCCAGGCCGCCGCGCGCGACCAGGCTCGCGAAGGCCAGACCCAGCCCCGGCGCCGCGCCGACCGGACCCTGCGCCAGTCCCGATATCGCCAGCGCCATCCCGCCCGCGAAACCGACCGCAGGAACGACATCCAGCACTGTCAGCGCGATCCCCAGGCGGATATCGGCCGCGAAGGGCTTTGATCGCTCCTTCAGCCACGCGGCGGTGGAGAAAGGCGAGGGCGGATCGTCGACGGCGGCCAAGGTCATGCGCCGACCTAATGGCGGGGCGACGCCCGCGGCTTTGATCGAGATCAAAGCGATCTGCCTCTGACGCGGCCTAGGGCGAGATGTCGGTCACAGGGGCCGACACAGCGGAGTCCCTCGCCATGATCGACCTGGCGGTCGTCGACCTATCCCGGCTGCAGTTCGCGCTGACGGCCCTCTACCACTTTCTGTTCGTGCCCCTGACGCTGGGGCTGTCGTTCCTGCTGGTCATCATGGAGTCGATCTATGTGATGACCCGTCGGCCGATCTGGCGAACGATCACCCGCTTCTGGGCCACGCTGTTCGGCATAAACTTCGTGCTCGGCGTCGCGACCGGCATCACCATGGAATTCCAGTTCGGAATGAACTGGGCCTACTACAGCCACTACGTCGGCGACATCTTCGGGGCTCCGCTGGCCATCGAGGGCCTGATGGCCTTCTTCCTCGAGGCGACGTTCGTCGGCCTGATGTTCTTCGGATGGGACAAGCTCAGCCGGGTCGGCCACCTGTTCGTGACCTTCATGGTGGCGCTGGGCACCAATCTCTCGGCGCTCTGGATCCTCGTGGCGAACGGCTGGATGCAGAATCCTGTTGGGGCCGCCTTCAATGCGGACACGATGCGCATGGAGGTGACGGACTTCATGGCCGTGATCTTCAACCCCGTCGCCCAGGCCAAGTTCGTCCATACCGTCAGCGCCGGCTACGTCATCGCCTCCGCCTTCGTCCTGGGCGTGTCAGCCTTCTATCTGCTGAGGGGTCGCCACCGGGCCTTCGCCAAGCGGTCCATGACGGTCGCGGCCGCCTTCGGCCTGGCGAGCGCCCTGTCGGTCGTCGTGCTGGGCGACGAGAGCGGCTATGCCCTGACGGACAACCAGAAAATGAAGCTGGCCGCCATCGAGGCCATGTGGCGGACGGAAGAAGCCCCCGCCGCCCTGACGGCGATCGGCTTTCCGAACCTGGAGGCGCGCCGGACCGACTATGCGGTCCAGATTCCCTGGGTGCTGGGCCTCATCTCGACCCGCAGCCTGGACGGTCAGGTCGAGGGGATCCTGGAGCTGGTCGCCGTCGCGGAGGACCGCATCGAATCCGGTGTCATCGCCTTCGACGCCCTGGAGAAGGTCAAGGCCGACCCGGTCGATGCGGTGAACCGCGGAACGTTCGAGGCTCACCGCCGCGACCTTGGCTATGGCCTGCTGCTGAAGCAGTACGTCGCCGATCCGCGCCTGGCCACGGCCGAGCAGATCCGTCTCGCGGCCTGGAGCACCGTCCCCAACGTCCCAGTCATGTTCTGGACGTTCCGGATCATGGCGGGCGTCGGCTTCCTGATGATCGCCTTGTTCGCGACCGCCTTCATCCTGTCGACGCTGCGCAAGCATGAGACTCGCTGGTTCCTGTGGGTCGCGCTGCTGGCCATGCCCCTCCCGTGGATCGCTGCGGAACTGGGGTGGATCGTGGCGGAGGTCGGTCGCCAGCCATGGTCGGTGGAGGGCGTGCTTCCGACGTTCCTCGGGGCGTCCAGTCTGACCGCGCCCCAGCTTTGGGCGACGATCATCGGCTTCACCGTCCTGTACGGCGCCCTGGCCGTCATCGAGGTCGGGCTGATCCTGAAGACGATCAAGCGTGGCCCCTTCGCCGAGCAGGAAGAGTTCGCTGACCGCCCTGCTCCCGGCGCCGCCAAACCCCGCCCGACGGGCGTCCAACCCGCCGTCGCCTGAGCCATCCGAAGGAAATCCGGACATGGACCTGCCACTCGACTATCCGACGCTTCGCCTGATCTGGTGGAGCCTTCTGGGCGTGTTGCTGATCGGCTTCGCCCTGACCGACGGCTTCGATCTCGGGGTGGGAGCACTGCTCCCCTTCGTGGCCCGAACCGACGCCGAACGCCGCCTCGCCATCAACACCGTCGGCCCGACCTGGGAAGGCAATCAGGTGTGGTTCATTCTGGGCGGCGGGGCCATCTTCGCCGCCTGGCCCCTGGTCTACGCCGTCAGCTTCTCCGGCTTCTATCTGGCGATGTTCCTCGTTCTGTCGGCGCTGATTCTGCGGCCGGTGGCCTTCAAGTATCGTTCGAAGCGACCCGAGCCACGCTGGCGTTCGGCCTGGGACTGGGCCCTTTTCGTCGGCGGTTTCGTTCCCGCCCTCGTATTCGGCGTTGCGGTCGGCAACGTGCTTCTGGGCGCGCCCTTCCGCTCCGACACCGACTTGCGGTCCACCTACGAAGGCACGCTGCTGGGCCTGTTCACGCCGTTCAGCCTGATCTGCGGCCTGCTTTCGGTGGCCATGCTGGTTCTGCACGGCGCCGCGTGGCTCGGGGTCAAGGTCGAACAGGGCCCGGTTCATGATCGCGCCCGCCGTTTCGGAATGATCGCCGCCCTCCTCAGCCTTGTGCTGTTCGCGGCGGGCGGGGCCTACGTCGCCTGGGGCGGGCTGGGCTATCAGCTGACCGGCGCGGCCGACATGGCCGGTCCATCCAATCCCTTGCGAATGACCGCCGAGGCGTCGTCCGGCGCCTGGTTGAAAAACTACGCCGCCTATCCCTGGCTGCTGATCGCGCCGGTTCTCGGCTTTGCCGGTGCCCTGCTCGCCCTGCTGGGGCTGGTGGGCAAGGGGCATCCTCTGGCCCTGGCCGGTTCCTCCCTCTCGGCGGTCGGGATCATCTCGACGGTCGGGGTGTCGATGTTCCCCTTCATACTGCCCAGCTCGATCGACCCGGCCTCCAGCCTGACCGTGTGGAACGCCTCCTCCAGCCACACGACCCTGTTCATCATGCTGGTCTGCACCATCGTCTTCCTGCCGATCGTGCTGGCCTACACCGCATGGGTCTACCGGGTGCTGTGGGGCCGCACCTCAACGGCGGCGCTGACCACCAATCCCGACCTGTACTGAGCCCCGAACCGGAGACGCATCATGTGGTATTTCGCCTGGATCCTGGGGTTGGGCCTCGCAGTCGCCTTCGGCGTCCTGAACGGCATGTGGCACGAGTTCCACCTGTCCGACGAAGGCGACGCTGGATTGTCCCTGCCCGAGGAAGACGCCGATGTCCGCCTGCGCTGAGACGCTGATGGCGGTCCGCCGCCAGAGGCTCCTTCGGCGCTACGACGTCAGCGCGCCGCGCTACACCAGCTATCCGACGGCGGCGCAGTTCTCCCCTTCCGTCGGCCCCGACACCTGGGCGGACTGGCTGCGGGTCTTGCCAGGGGACGAGCCGGTCGGACTGTATGCCCATATCCCCTTCTGCAAGCGGCTGTGCTGGTACTGCGGATGCAATACCCGTGCGGTGAACCGGCTCGATGTGATGGGCAGCTACGTCGACCTGCTGCTCAAGGAAGCGGAAATGGTCGCCGAGGCCTTGGGTCGTCCGCTCGGACCCGTCAGCCTCCACCTCGGGGGCGGCACGCCCAACAGCCTGTCGCCGGACTTGCTGTCGCGCCTGGTGTCGGGGTTGAAGGAGCTGTTCCAACCGGATGAAGGCCTGGCCTTCGCCGCTGAACTGGACCCGGCCGTTCTGACGCCAGACTGGGTCGATCGCGCCGCGGAGCAGGGGCTGACCCGCGCCAGTCTTGGCGTCCAGGATCTCTCGCCGGAGGTCCAGCAGGCGGTCAACCGCATCGAACCCTTCGAGGTCGTCGAGCGGGCGGTGGCATGGCTCAGGCGGGCCGGAGTCCCCTCCGTCAATCTTGACCTGATGTATGGCCTGCCCCGTCAGGGACGCGCGCAGGTCCTGTCGACGCTGGAGCAGATCCTGACGCTTCGCCCGGATCGCATCGCCCTGTTCGGCTATGCGCACGTTCCCTGGATGAAGCCGCATCAGCGCCTGATCGACACCGCCGAACTGCCCGGCGCGTCCGAACGCTTCGACCAGAGCCAGGCGGCGGCGGAACTGCTGGTTCAGGCCGGATACCAGGCTATCGGACTGGATCATTTCGCCCTGCCCGATGACAGCCTCGCGGTCGCGGCCCGCAATGGTGGGGTGCGTCGGTCCTTTCAGGGCTACACGACCGACCCGGCGACCCTGATCGGGCTGGGGGCCTCGGCCATCTCGCGCGCGCCTCAGGGGTACGCGCAAAATCATACGGTTGAGCGCGAGTGGCGTACGGCGGTCGCGGCCGGTCGTCTGCCCATCGCGCGAGGGATCGCCCTGTCCCCTGACGACCGGCGTAGAGCCGAAATCATCGAACGGCTGATGTGCGACTTCGCTGTCTATCTCCCGGCCGTTGAACGACGACACGGCCCTGAGCCCGATCGATTTGAGGCGGCCCTGTCCGCGCTGAAGCCGCTCATCGAGGACCGGCTGGTCATCGTGGACGGTGGAGCCGTCGCCGTCACAGATCTCGGCCGGCCGTTCGTGCGTCTCGTCTGCTCGGCTTTCGACCAGGCTCCCCCCTCGGCTGAGCCGCGACATGCACGCGCCATCTGACGCCCCGGATCACGGAGGCCAGAGGCGCCAATCTGCGGCGCGAAGCACGTCTGTAAGGCAAAGCCCGGATGAGCTTCGGGCGCCGAAGCTTCGAAAAGAGCGACTGGGTGCGCCGTGGTCTGGCGGAGAGACTGCGCAAGCTGGTCAAGTTCGCGGCTTGTCAGGCCGCGCAGGCGCCAAGGCATGGTCCGCCGAGCCCCAAACAGCAAAAACCCCGCCGTTCCGGGCGGGGTCTCTGATCCGTCTCACCGGGGTGAGGTGTCTTTGGGTGCGGGAGCAGGATTTGAACCTGCGACCTTCAGGTTATGAGCCTGACGAGCTACCGGGCTGCTCCATCCCGCGGCAAACGGTAGGCGTGAAGGAAGAACGTTCGAGATGATCACACTATCGGCTGTCCGCTCGGTAGACCCGGCGGCGACCTACTCTCCCGCGCCTTGAGACGAAGTACCATTGGCTCTGGAGGGCTTAACGACCGAGTTCGGAATGGGATCGGGTGGGGAACCTCCGACATAGCCACCAGGTCAACCGAGCGGACAGCGGATAGTGCGAGAAAACATTGTCGACAGCGTCGAATGAGTTTTGCTGAGAAACGATCAAGCCGATCGGATTATTAGTACCAGTAAGCTTCACGCGTCACCGCGCTTCCACACCTGGCCTATCAACGTGGTAGTCTTCCACGATCCTCAGCGAAGCCTTGTTTTGAGGTTAGTTTCCCGCTTAGATGCTTTCAGCGGTTATCTATTCCGTACTTAGCTACCCTGCTGCACGGCTGGCGCCATGACAGGTCCACCAGAGGTACGTCCATCCCGGTCCTCTCGTACTAGGGACAGATCCTCTCAAGCTTCGAACACCCACGGCAGATAGGGACCAAACTGTCTCACGACGTTCTGAACCCAGCTCACGTACCACTTTAATCGGCGAACAGCCGAACCCTTGGGACCTGCTCCAGCCCCAGGATGTGATGAGCCGACATCGAGGTGCCAAACTTTGCCGTCGATATGGACTCTTGGGCAAAATCAGCCTGTTATCCCTAGAGTACCTTTTATCCGTTGAGCGATGGCCCTTCCACGCGGGACCACCGGATCACTATGGCCGACTTTCGTCTCTGCTCGACTTGTCAGTCTCGCAGTCAGGCGAGCTTATGCCATTGCACTCGACGAGCGATTTCCGACCGCTCTGAGCTCACCATCGCGCGCCTCCGTTACACTTTGGGAGGCGACCGCCCCAGTCAAACTACCCACCACGCCATGTCCCGGGACCGGATAACGGCCCTCGGCTAGACGTCAACGACAGTAAGGGTGGTATTTCAAGGATGGCTCCACCGGTGCTGGCGCCCCGGCTTCATAGCCTCCCACCTATCCTACACATACGGTCGCTAACGCCAAGGCGAAGCTATAGTAAAGGTTCATAGGGTCTTTCCGTCTGACCGCGGGAACCCCGCATCTTCACGGGGAATTCAATTTCACTGAGCCTGTGCTGGAGACAGTGGGGAAGTCGTTACGCCATTCGTGCAGGTCGGAACTTACCCGACAAGGAATTTCGCTACCTTAGGACCGTTATAGTTACGGCCGCCGTTTACCTGGGCTTCAGTTCGACGCTTTCACATCTCCCTTTAACCTTCAGGCACCGGGCAGGCGTCAGACCCTATACGTCGCATTGCTGCTTCGCAGAGCCCTGTGTTTTTGCTAAACAGTCGCTACCCCCTGGCTTGTGCCACTCTCATCTGGTTGCCCAAAAGAGAGTCACGCTTATTCCGAAGTTACGCGTGCAATTTGCCGAGTTCCTTCAGCACAGTTCTCTCAAGCGCCTTGGTATGCTCTACCTGACCACCTGTGTCGGTTTCGGGTACGGTCTCTGCTGGAGTTATTTCCAGGGACAACTTCCCTGCCAGGACAATCCAATAAGCCCTGACAAGTTACGCCATCCGTCACTTCCAGCTGGTGCAGGAATATTTACCTGCTTCCCATCGACTACGCTTTTCAGCCTCGCCTTAGGGGCCGACTAACCCTGCGCAGATTAGCTTTACGCAGGAACCCTTGGTCTTTCGGCGGGAGTGTCTCTCACACTCCTTATCGTTACTCATGTCAGCATTCTCACTTCCGATACCTCCAGCCAAGCTCACGCCTGACCTTCACCGGCTTACGGAACGCTCCGCTACCGCTCGCTTACGCGAACCCATACCTTCGGCGACTGGCTTGAGCCCCGTTACATTTTCCGCGCAGGATCGCTTGATCAGTGAGCTGTTACGCTTTCTTTAAAGGATGGCTGCTTCTAAGCCAACCTCCTGATTGTCAAAGCAATCCCACATCGTTTCCCACTTAGCCAGTACTTGGGGGCCTTAGATGATGGTTAGGGTTGTTTCCCTTTTCACGACGGACGTTAGCACCCGCCGTGTGTCTGCCCGGTAGTTCTCTCGGGTATTCGGAGTTTGGTTAGTATTGGTACCGCTCGCGCAGCCCGCAACCATCCAGTGCTCTACCCCCCGAGGAATTCGCCGGACGCTCTACCTAAATAGATTTCGCGGAGAACCAGCTATGTCTGGGTTTGATTGGCCTTTCACCCCTATCCACAAGTCATCCGAGACTTTTTCAACAGGCACCGGTTCGGACCTCCAGTTGGTGTTACCCAACCTTCATCCTGCTCATGGATAGATCACCCAGTTTCGGGTCGTCATACGTCGAACTTAGCGCCCTATTCAGACTCGCTTTCGCTGCGCCTACACCTAACGGCTTAAGCTTGCTCGACACATGAAGTCGCTGACCCATTATACAAAAGGTACGCCGTCACCCCGCATGGGGGCTCCGACTGCTTGTAGGCTTCCGATTTCAGGATCTGTTTCACTCCCCTTGTCGGGGTGCTTTTCACCTTTCCCTCACGGTACTTGTTCACTATCGGTCGTAGAGGAGTACTTAGGCTTGGAGGGTGGTCCCCCCATGTTCAGACAGGATTTCACGTGTCCCGCCCTACTCGAGTCTCTTGCTGTTTGACGTCTACGGGGCTGTCACCCGCTATGGCCGACCTTTCCAGGTCGTTCGACTTTATTTCACAAGAGCACTGGCCTGGTCCCGGTTCGCTCGCCACTACTACGGGAGTCTCGGTTGATGTCCTTTCCTCCGGGTACTGAGATGTTTCAGTTCCCCGGGTTTGCTTAATGAACCCTATGTATTCAGGTCATTATACCTTTGAACGATCCGCCAATCGCCGCCTGCCGAAGCAAACAGAGTTGGAAGACCGTAAAGGTGGGTTTCCCCATTCGGAAATAGCCGGATCAAAGGGTGCTAGCGCCTCCCCGGCTCTTATCGCAGCTTGCCACGTCCTTCATCGCCTCTCTACGCCAAGGCATCCGTCAGAAGCCCTTCAACGCTTGATCGTTTCTCAGCAAAACTCATGCGCGGGATAATCCGCCGACTGGAAAGTTGCCGGCAGGCCCACGCCTGATTTTTGTCAGACAATGTCTTCTCTCGAACGCGACCTGAAAGCTCAGGGGAGCCGGTCATGTTCTTCCTTCACGATGTCAACGCCATCCAGCCCGTGAGCCGGCGGCGAACCTGTATGCGATCTTGCGGTCCTGGTGGAGCCAGACGGAGTCGAACCGACGACATCCTGCTTGCAAAGCAGGCGCTCTACCAACTGAGCTATGGCCCCGTTCTCAGGAACGGAAACAAGCCCAGGAGAGCTGTCGGCGACCTGTCGGTGAAACCAGCTGGGCTGGTAGGCACGGGCAGACTCGAACTGCCGACCTTACGCTTATCAGGCGTACGCTCTAACCACCTGAGCTACGCGCCTATGGCAGCGACAGCCAGGCTGTTCAGCCCAGGCTCGCGATCGCACGCTTCCCGGCGGCGACCCGTATGGCCGACGCTGCGAAGCGTGAAACTGGAAAGAGAAACGGAGACGGCGGCGCCCCGCAGTTGTTTGGAGTTCCAATAGCGCCCCGTGAGAGGCTCTGGAGGAACATCCTTAGAAAGGAGGTGATCCAGCCGCAGGTTCCCCTACGGCTACCTTGTTACGACTTCACCCCAGTCGCTGACCCTACCGTGGTCGCCTGCCCCCTTGCGGTCAGCGCAGC